>Ga0308169_10000003_pt1 | contig 1648143 bp, 1428 predicted proteins | sample PhyBR1_2_FD_202139 | JGI IMG/M metagenome (GOLD analysis project Ga0308169, IMG submission 202139) | Phyllosphere microbial communities from UC Gill Tract Community Farm, Albany, California, United States - DLSLSB.R1 | ecosystem: Host-associated > Plants > Phyllosphere > Unclassified... | reverse complement strand
CACCACCCCTTCCGACCATGACACGCAAGCTGTTCGTCACCACTGCCCTGCCCTATGCCAACGCCGCCTTCCACATCGGCCACATGATGGAGTACATCCAGGCCGACATCTGGGTCCGCTTCCAGCGCATGCAGCAAGATATGGACGAGAACGGCAGTGGTCAGCCGCGCGTGGTGCACTTCGTCGGCGCCGACGACACCCACGGCACGCCAATCATGATCGCCGCCGAGAAAGAAGGCGTGACGCCGCAGGAATTCGTGGCCAAGATCGCCGCCGGCCGCGCCCAGTACCTGGACGGTTTCCACATCGCGTTCGACAACTGGTATTCGACCGACTCGCCGGAAAACGTCGACCTGTCGCAGGGCATCTACCGCCGCCTGCGCGATGCCGGCCTGATCTACACCAAGACCGTCGACCGTTTCTATGACACGGCGAAAGGCATGTTCCTGGCCGACCGCAACATCAAGGGCGAATGCCCGGTGTGCCACGCCAAGGACCAGTACGGCGACAACTGCGAAGTCTGCGGCGCCGCCTACCAGCCGACCGAACTGATCAATCCGTACTCGGTCTTCACCGGCTCGACCCCGATCCTGAAGCCGTCCGAGCAATACTTCTTCAAGCTGTCCGACCCGCGCTGCTTCCAGTTCCTCAAGGAATGGCTGAACACGCCGGGCCGCCTGCAGCCAGAAATGGTCAATAAAGTATCCGAATGGCTGGGCGAGAACGGCGAAAAGCTGGCCGACTGGGATATTTCGCGCGACGCGCCCTACTTCGGCATTCCGATTCCGGATGCGCCGGGCAAGTTCTTCTACGTCTGGCTGGACGCGCCGGTCGGCTACCTGGCCTCGCTGAAGAATTACTTCGAAAAGAAAGGCCTCGACTACGAAGCCTTCCTGAAGGATCCGGCTGCCGAGCAAGTGCACTTCATCGGCAAGGACATCGTGTCCTTCCACCTGCTGTTCTGGCCGGCAATGCTGAATTTCTCGGGCCACCCGATCATCGACAAGCTGAAGGTCAATGTCCACGGCCACTTGACCGTGAATAACGAAAAGATGTCGAAGTCGCGCGGCACCGGCATTTCGCCGCTGCGCTACCTGGACCTCAAAATGAATCCGGAGTGGCTGCGCTACTACCTGGCGTTCAAGCTGAACAGCAAGGTCGAGGACCTGGACTTCACCGGCGAAGACTTCGTTGCCCGCGTCAACAGCGACCTGATCGGCAAGTACGTCAACATCGCCTCGCGCTGCGCCGGCTTCATCGCCAAGAAGTTCGACGGCAAGCTGGCCTCGACCCTGTCCGACAACGCCAAGGAATGGATCGCGCGTGCCCTGAACGGCGAAGTTAATGGTGCCCACGGCGAGCGCCAGGCATCGATCGCGGCCAACTTCGAAGCGCGTGAATTCGGCAAGGCGCTGCGCGAAATCATGGAGATCGCCGACGTCGCCAACCGCTATGTCGACGAGAACAAGCCGTGGATCCTGGCCAAGGACGACACCAGGATCGCCGAGCTGCACGACGTCTGCACCACCGCGCTGATCCTGTTCCGCCAGCTGACCATCCTGCTGTCGCCGGTGCTGCCGCACGTGGCGGCGCGCGTGCAGGAATTCCTGGGCGATGCGAGCTTCACCTGGGCTGACACGACCGGCGCCGCCGTGTACGAGACGATGCTGGGCCGCACCATCGGCGCCTACAGCCACCTGATGCAGCGCGTGGATGCCAAGATGGTCGAGGACCTGTTCGACAAGCCGGCGGCCGTTGCTGCCCCTGCCGCCGCGCCGGCCGCTACGGAAGCTGCTGCACCGTCCGACGCTGCCGAAGCACCGGGAGCGGGTGACATCGAAGAACTGGCCCCGGAAATCTCGATCGACGACTTCACCAAGATCGACCTGCGCGTGGCGAAAATCGTCAATTGTGAGCACGTCGAAGGTTCGAGCAAGCTGCTGCGCCTCACGCTGGACGTGGGCGAAGGCCGCTATCGTAATGTATTCTCGGGGATCAAGTCGGCCTACCAGCCTGAACAATTGATCGGCAAGCTGACCGTAATGGTCGCCAACCTGGCGCCGCGCAAGATGAAATTCGGCGTGTCGGAAGGCATGGTGCTGTGTGCGTCGGCCAAAGATGAAAAATCCAACCCGGGCCTGTATGTGCTGGAGCCAGTGTCGGGTGCGCAGCCGGGGATGCGGATTCGCTGAGCCGGGCCGCGTACCGCAACACGTCGTCCCTGCGAAGGCAGAGATCCAAGTTTTGCGATGTGCAGCGAACTTGGGCCCCTGCCTTCGCAGGGGCGACGTTTATGGGTCAACGACGCCGGCAAGCTATTTCTTGCCTCAGCAGCATCGTTTTTTTACAAAGCGGTGGCGTTATAATGCCCTGCTTTATCAGCAACACCAATAAACCAATAGGCGGCCGGCCCAGCCTGAGCCCCAGTCCTTCTTATATAGGTAGCGAACAATATGACCGAATACAAAGCCCTGAGACACATTCCGCATGCGAACCTGTTCCGCCAAGGTGACGTGTTCGTCCTGTTCGGCGAACTGTTCGGCCGTGGCTACGCAAACGGCCTGGTCGACGAGGCACGCGCCGCCGGCATGACCATCCTCGGGATCACGGTCGGCCGCCGCAACGACGACGGCACGCTGCGCGCCCTGACGGCTGAAGAACACGCCGAAGCCGAAGCCAAGCTCGGCGGCCGCATCGTCAATGTGCCGCTGATGGCCGGCTTCGACATGGACGCGCCGGCCGGCGAGCAGAATCCGACCGAGATGCTGTCCGGTATCACCTTGAAGGGCTGGCAGGAAGACAAGCTGGACTGGGACAAGATCGAAGCCTGCCGCCAGGCCGGCGTGCGCCGCTTCAGCGCGTCGGCCAGCCAGGCCATGGCCGAGATCGACAAGCTGATCCCGGACGGCGCCAACGTGTTCTTCGCCCACACCATGGCCGGCGGCATTCCCCGGATCAAGGCTTTCCTGGCCATCGCCAACCGCATCTACAAAGGCCGCGGCGACCGCTTCATGTCCTCGCGCGCCCTGCTGGAAAGCGACCTGGGCAAGCTGATCCTGATGAACTTCGACGAAGTCTCGGCCAACACGCTGAAGCACCTGATCGACGCCTCTGGCGCGATCCGCGAGCGCATCACGGCCAAGGGCGGCCAGGTGCGCTATACCGCCTACGGCTACCACGGTACCGAGGTCCTGATCGGCGGCGAGTACAAGTGGCAAACCTACACCAACTACACCCAGGGCTACGCCAAGATGCGCCTGGAGTCGATCGCCGAGGCGGCCTGGAAGCAAGGCGTCTTCGCGACCGTGTTCAACTGCCCGGAAATCCGCACCAACTCGTCCGATATCTTCGTCGGCGTGGAACTGTCGCTGTTCCCGCTGCTGACTGCACTGAAAAAGGAAGGCGGAGGCGCGTGGGCCCAGGCACAGTGGGACATCTGCCAGGCCCTGCTGGGCGAAGGCGTGTCGCTGCAATCGCTCCTGGACAAGCTGGAAAGCTACCTGCAGACCGAGACCAGCGCCGGCTTCCGCAACTACGAAGCCTGGCCGATGGACAACACCCCGGAACTGGCCGACCTGATGATCGGCACCTCGGACGAGATCACTTCGCTGCACACGGACAAGAAAGCGCTGATCACCGATCACCTGTCGGCGCTGGTGGTGGAAGCCACCGGTCCGCTGATGTTCCACGGCGCGGCCGAAAAGATCGCGCCGGTGCTGTGGCTCAACCACGACATCATTGCCCGCCAGCTCAACGAGCTGCACAAATAAGGCGGCGCAGCAGTATCATTGCATGTTCGCCCGGGCGGCCCGCTAGTCGCCGCCCCGGTATTCCTTGTAAGTCAAGCCAAGAGAACCATGAGCCTGTTCAAGAAACACGTCAACTACGAATCCGATCACACCAAGTTCATCAAGGAACTGAAAGAAAAGACCCCGGGCATGGACGAGCGCCAGCTCGCCGGCCGTTCCCTGCTGTGGGACAAAGCGCCGCTGTCGCTGGACGAGCAGCGCCGTATCGCCGAGTCGCGCCTGCGCCAGAACGCTTATCCGTACCAGTCCAAGGTCTGAGGATCTGAGGCCGAAGGCTGACGCCGATGATGCCGGAAGAAATAACCGGCGGCGGCGCCTCCCCTGACGGGGCCGCCGGGTCGCCGGCCGCCGGATCGCCGCAGCCGGACCAGGAACATGCCCTCAACGTCGCGGCCGATGCTGCCGAGGCGGCCATTGCACGCCTATACGGCGAGCCGCTGCTGCGCCTGCCCACCGACCTGTACATCCCACCCGATGCGCTCGAGGTGTTCCTGGATGCCTTCGAGGGGCCGCTCGACCTGCTGCTGTACCTGATCCGCAAGCAGAATTTCAACATCCTCGACATTCCGATGGCGCAGGTGACCCTGCAATACCTGGAATACGTCGAGCAGATCCGGAAGAGCAACCTGGAACTGGCCGCCGAGTATCTGCTGATGGCGGCGATGCTGATCGAGATCAAGTCGCGCATGCTGCTGCCGAAGCGCCAGGACGAGCTGATCGAGGAAGTCGGCGACCCACGCGCGGAACTGGTGCGGCGCCTGCTGGACTACGAGCAGATCAAGCTGGCGGCCCAGGCGCTGGGTGCCCTGCCCCAGGTCGATCGCGACTTCCTGCGACCCGAGCTGACGGTCGAACAGGGCCTGGCCCCGATCTGGCCGCACGTCGACGCGCACGACTTGCAGCGCGCCTGGATGGATGTGCTGCGCCGCGCCAAGCTGACCCAGCATCACCGGATCGGGCGCGAGGAACTCTCGGTGCGCGAGCACATGTCCGCCATCCTGCGTACACTGCAATCGCGCCGCTTCATCGAGTTCGCGGAGTTGTTCGGCGGCCATGCCGGGGTACCGGTCGTCGTCGTCCATTTCGTCGCCATGCTCGAGCTGGCCAAGGAAACCCTGATCGAAATTACCCAGGCCGAAGCGTTCGCGCCGATCTATGTGCGACTGGCCTATTCACCTGCCTGAACACGCTTCACGTATTACGCTTTACACACCGAGTCCCCCATGAAAATCATTTCCTCCATCGACGACTTGCGCGACCAGCTGAGTGGCCAACTGCGCACCGCCTTCGTGCCCACCATGGGCAACCTGCACGAGGGCCATCTGTCGCTGATGCGCCTGGCGCGCAAGCACGGCGACCCGGTGGTCGCGTCGATCTTCGTCAACCGCCTGCAGTTCGGCCCGAACGAAGACTTCGACAAATACCCGCGCACCTTCCAGGCCGACGTCGAGAAGCTGGAAAAGGAAGGCGTGTACGTGCTGTTCGCGCCGACCGAAAAAGACCTGTATCCGGAACCGCAGGAATACCGCGTGCAGCCGCCGGACGGGCTGGGCAACACCCTCGAAGGCGAATTCCGTCCCGGCTTCTTCAACGGCGTGTGCACGGTCGTCACCAAGCTGTTTTCCTGCGTGCAGCCGCGCGTGGCTGTGTTCGGCAAGAAGGATTACCAGCAGCTGATGATCATCCGTAACATGGCGCGCCAGTTCGCCATGCCGACCGAGATCATCGGTGCCGAGACCTTCCGTGCCGCCGACGGCCTGGCGTTGTCCTCGCGCAACGGCTATCTGTCGACCGAAGAACGCGCCGAAGCCCCTTTCCTGTACCAGACGCTGAACTGGGTGGCCGAGCAGACCCGCGCCGGCCACCCCGACCTGCTGGCGCTGGAGCGCGCCGCCATGGCCCGCCTGGCCGAGCGTGGCTGGAAGCCCGACTACGTGTCGATCCGCAAGCGCATGAACCTGCATGCGCCGACGACGGCCGAACATGCGGCCGGCGCACCGCTGGTGGTGCTGGCGGCGGCCAAACTGGGCAATACCCGCCTGATCGATAATCTCGAGATCTGAATATTTCCACCAAGAAAATTACCTGTAGAAATTATTAACGAAACTTGCTAGACTCGGGGTTTGGCTTTTTACCCCATCCCCGTAAAAAGGAACCCTCGTGACTGATCTCAGCTTCATGCCCATGCGCAAAGGACCGCCCATGCTGTCGGACGCGGTCGACCGGATCACCCTGAACAGCGTGGCGCACGAGATGCGCGACCCGTTCGATATCGGCGACACGCTGTCGATGCTGGCCCAGACCGGTGAAGCGTTCACGGTCTACCCGCCCGGGCGCGACCTGGTGATGGCACGCATCGCCTCGATCGACCCGGAGCGCCGCACCTTCACCCTCGACCTGGCCGAGGACAGCCTGCTCGACGAGGGCCGCACCTGTTTCGTGGCTTCGCTGGGCGGCAACGCCAGGATCCAGTTCGAGCTCGACGCCAACTGGACCATCGTGCCCGGCGACGGCCACCTGGTCGAGCTGCCGCTACCGGTGGCCTGCCTGGTACTGAACCGGCGCGCCGAACAGCGCCTGGACACCCCGATCGGCGTCAGCTACAGCGCCAGCTTCACGCTACTGGGCAAGGTATTGGAAATGCCGCTGTACGATTTTTCGCGCGGCGGCGTCGGCCTGCGCGCGACGCCGGACCAGGCGTACGAGCTGTACGTGGGCAAGAAACTGGAAGGCGTCGACCTCGAGCTCGGCAATTCGCTGGCGATCAAGGCCGACCTCGAAGTGCGGCTGCTGCGGCCGTTCCGCACCTTCCTGCTGGGACAGCAGGTGCAGGTAGGATGCCGGATCTCGAATATCACCATGCAGATGCGGCAGGGGCTGGACCGGGCGGTGAATACGGCGCAAAAGCGTAAATGATGACGTGAATGCGTTCGCTCAAATGACAAACGGCCCGATGGGCCGTTTTGTTTTTCGTACCACTACCTCGTCGTTCCCGCGAAGGCGGGAACAACGTTTAAGGGTCGCGCGCCCCAATTCCTCCAACGCCCCTCATGCCGCCACGTTCTGGGCCCAGGCGAGCGCCGACAGATGCGCCTTGTTGACCTCTGCCGGCGGGATCTCCAGCGACGCCGCCAGCGACGCCACCAGGTTCGAATTCAGCTCGCACGCCTCCGCCAGCGCCAGATACGGCCCGTAGGCACCGTCGCGTGTCACCAGGGCCCGCACCACCGCGTCCGGCAGCTGGATGGTGTCCAGCACTTCCTGCATCGGCAGCCCGAGCAGGCGGTCCAGCAGCGAGAACATGCCGGCCACGAACAGGTGCTCGGCATCCGCCTTGCCCAGGTGCTTCTGGCCCAGCAGCTCGCACAGGCGCGCGCGTACCACCGCGGTTTCCATCAGCACCGGCGAGTAGCCGCTGCTGCTCGCCGTCGCCAGCAGCAGCACCAACCAGCGGTACAGCGGCGCGTAGCCGAGCATGGCGATGGCCTGGCGCAGTGACTGGATGTCGCGGCCGGCGCCGAAGCCGGCGGAATTGATGAAGCGCAGCAGCTTGTAGGTCAGCGCCGGGTCGCGCTTGAGCACGGCTTCGATCTTGGGCACGTCATCGTTGTTCTGCACCATCGTCATCAGCTGCAGGATGATGGTCTGGGCCGGATTCATGCCCTTCACCGGATTGCCCGGACGCGGGGTCAGGTGCAGCTTGCCGACGATGGCATCGATGCCGAGCGCGGCGCAGGCGTCGAAATCCTGCCAGGTCGAGACCGGGCGCCCGACCAGGCGCAAGGCCGACTGCTTGGCGGCGGCATAGGTGCGGGCCTGGGTGGCGACGTCGGTGCCGGCGAACTTCACTTCGGCGTAGGATGCCAGCGACGCCAGGTTGCGCCCCAGCAGCTCGGGGTTGGCGCCGCGGATCGAGATGCCGACCCCGCCGGCGCGCAAGCCCTGCACGGCGGCGCGGGTGTCGGCATTGGCCAGGTCGCGCACGCGCACCGACAGCACGGTGCGTTCGGGCGGCAGCGCATGCAGCGCGTCGAGCGACAGCATGGCAGGCACGGCGTCGAGGAACAGCACCTTGTCGCGCAGGAGCCAGCCCTGCTCCGCGTCGACGATGTGGGCGGCAACGAAGCCAACCAGGTCTTCGAGGTCCGCGTCGGCGAGCGCATGTCCGTTCTGCTGCCAGCAGAGTTCGTAGCCAATCACACGCTGTTTCGGGTCGAGCAAGGGCTCCCGGACGATGTAGTTGGTCTGGTGCATTTTCTAGGCGACGCTATCGTTGGAAACTGTAAAACTTGCGTGCCGCCAAGGGGGCGGCTAACTTTTAAGCGCCTGACAAAGCCTTCAGGGCAAGGCGCATCGTCGAAGACAGTACGTTAGTACGGCGAGACGATGCAACGCCGCCATGAGGGCTTTGTCAGGTGCGGTGCGGCTCAGAAGCCGAGGCTGTCGAGCAGATCGTCGACCTGGGCCTGATCGCCGACGACTTCGCTGTTGCCTTCCGGGTTGATCTGGGGACCGTTCATCAGGCCGTTGTCGAGCTCGCGGCGCACTTCGGCCGGCGCGAAATCGACCAGCACCTGCACCAGCTGCTGCTCCAGGTTCTGGGCGATGCCGGTGATGCGCTTGATCACCTGCCCGGTCAGGTCCTGGAAGTCCTGGGCCATCATGATGTCCATCAGGTGGCCCTTGGTGGCGCCGGCAGCGGCACGCGAGGCGTCCAGGCCGGCGACGGTGCGTTCGGCCAGCGCACGCAGTTCGGGCGCCATGCCGGCCGCCTCGCTAGAGGCCAGCAACGCCTGCCAGGCGCCGGACAGGTCGCCGGCACTGCTGTCGATGCCGTCCTGCAGCGGATTGGCCGCATCGGTGGCATCCAGCACGCGCTTGGCGGCGTCTTCCGACAGCCGCGCCACGTAATCCAGGCGGCCGCGCGCATCGGGAATGTCGCTCGCAGCCTTTTCGATCAGTTTGTCCAGGCCCAGGCCGCGCAGGTTTTCGTGCAGCGCGCGCGTCATGTGTCCGATCCGGCTCAGCACCTCGTCATGCGAGGCCACATCCGCGGTGTATTCGGCCATTTAGGCTGCCTTTTCCATCTTTTCGAAAATCTTGTTCAGCTTTTCGTCCAGGGTGGCCGCGGTGAACGGCTTGACGACGTAGCCATTGGCGCCGGCCTGGGCCGCCGCAATGATGTTTTCCTTCTTGGCTTCGGCGGTCACCATCAGCACCGGCAGCTTGGCCAGCGCCGGGTCGGAACGGATGTTCTGCAGCATGGTCAGGCCGTCCATGTTCGGCATGTTCCAGTCCGAGACCACGAAGTCGAACTGCTCGCTGCGCAGCTTGGCCAGGGCCATCACGCCGTCTTCGGCTTCGTCGACATTGGAGTAACCCAGTTCTTTCAACAAGTTCCGGACGATGCGGCGCATCGTCGAGAAATCGTCAACCACTAAAAAACGCATCTTTGGATCAGCCATGAAATACTCCGTTGTCTTTCTGTATCTGTGTTGGTTGGATTCGGCACTGCAGGAACACACGCCCTAAACAGCGTCTAGCATAGCAGTTTTGTTGCCCTACGGCGATAAAACGGAGGCCAAAGCAACGGGTTCGAATCAAACGCGCAACGCTCGGCCGCCGTGTGTTGCCAAATGGCCAAGGACAAGGCCCGGCAAGGCGCTCAAAGCAGCCACTTCGTGGGTGGCCCCGACGGCGATTGCTTCGCGCGGCATGCCGAACACGACGCACGACGCCTCGTCCTGGGCGAAGTTGTACGCTCCTGCGGCCTTCATGTCCAGCATGCCTTGTGCGCCATCCTTGCCCATGCCGGTCAGGATCACGCCGACCGCATTCTTGCCGGCCGCCTGGGCCGCCGAACGGAACAGCACGTCGACCGCGGGGCGGTGGCGGTTGACCGGGTCGGTTTGTTCGATCTTGGTCATGTAATTGGCGCCCGAGCGCGCCAGCAGCAGGTGCGAATGGCCGGGCGCGATGTAGGCGTGGCCCGGCAGCACCCGCTCGTTGCCCTGCGACTCGACCACGCTGATCCGGCACAGCGAATCGAGGCGGCGTGCGAACGAGGTCGTGAACCCTTCCGGCATGTGCTGGGCGATCAGGATGCCCGGGCAGTCGGACGGCATCTGCATCAGGAATTCGCGGATCGCCTCGGTGCCGCCGGTGGAGGCGCCGATGATGATCAGCTTTTCGGACGAGGTCAGCGGGCTGCGCAGCTGCGGTAGCGGCACCGCGCCGGTGCTGGGTGCGTGCAGTGTGCGCGGCTTGATGCGGGCACGCGCGGCGGCGCGGATTTTATCGGTGATCAGTTCGGTGTACTCGCGCATGCCGGCCTGGATCGAAATCTTCGGCTTGGTCACGAAGTCGACCGCGCCGAGTTCCAGCGCGCGCATCGTGATCTCGGAACCGCGCTCGGTCAGCGAGGACACCATCACCACCGGCATCGGCCGCAGGCGCATCAGCTTTTCGAGGAAATCGAGGCCGTCCATCTTCGGCATCTCGACGTCCAGCGTCAGCACGTCCGGATTGACGCGCTTGATCAGGTCGCGCGCGACCAGCGGATCGGGCGCGGTGCCGGCGACTTCCATGTCGGGCTGCGAGTTGACGATCTCGCTCATCACGCTGCGGATCAGGGCCGAGTCGTCGACGATGACGACTTTGATCTTTGTTTCACTCATCTTCGGAGCTCTCCTCTCAGAACAGGTCGATGGCACCACCGACCGGCGCCTTTTTCAGGCGGCTGGCGTAGTCGAGTTCACGCTTGGCCAGCGTCTCGTTTTGGGTCTGCATCAGCTTTTTCACCAGCACCTTGCCGGTGCGCGGGAAGAAGTACACCTTGCGCGGGTAGATATCGTTCAGGTCTTCCGCCAGCACCGGGATACGCTCGGTCTTCAGGAAGCGCGTGACGAAGGCGGCGTTGCGTTCGCCCACGTTCATCGACGAGAAGCCGCGCAGGACCGCGCCGCCGCCGAACACCTTGGCTTCCAGGTTTTCGCGCCTGGCGCCGGCTTTCAGCAGGTCGTTGATCAGCACTTCCATCGCATAGGTTCCGTAGCGCATCGAGGCCGACACCGGGCTGGCACCATCGCCGCCGCCGTCCGGCAGCATGAAATGGTTCATGCCGCCCAGGCCTTTCACGCGGTCGCGGATGCAGGCCGAGACGCAGGAACCGAGCACGGTCACGATCAGCATGTCCTTGGCGGTGTAGTAGTACTCGCCCGGCAGGATCTTGGCCGCGTCGCAGTCGAAGGTCCGGTCGTAATAGACGTTGGTGGCGAAATGGCTGTTGGACTCCATGATATATATGCTCAGCCCTGGCTCAATTCATAGACCGTCTTGCCGCGCAGGCGCAGCGCGTCGGACACGTACAGGAAGTTCTCGGAGTGGCCGGCGAACAGCAGCGCATCCGGCTTCATCAGCGGCACGAAGCGCGACAGGATGCGGCGCTGGGTCGCCTTGTCGAAGTAGATCATCACGTTGCGGCAGAAGATCACATCGAACTGGCCCTGGACCGGCCAGCCGTCGGCCAGCAGGTTCAGCTGCTTGAAGGTGACCAGGTTGCGCAATTCCTGGCGCACCCGCACCAGGCCTTCCTGGCTGCCCTTCCCTTTCATGAAGAAGCGGCGCAGGCGCTCGCTCTCCAGCTTGTCGACGCGCTCCATCGGGTACACGCCGGCGCTGGCGGTGGCCAGCACGTTGGTGTCGATGTCGGTGGCGACGATAGCCACCGGCGGTGTCAGCGTGTTGAAGGCTTCGCACAGCGTCATCGCGATCGAGTACGGTTCCTCGCCGGTGGAACTGGCCGAGCACCAGATCGTCAGGTTCCCGCCGTTCTGGCGGCGCGCCTTGAGCGCGTGTTCCGCCAGCAGCGGGAAGTGATGCGCCTCGCGGAAGAACGAAGTCAGGTTCGTCGTCAGCGCATTGGTGAAGGATTCCCATTCACCGTCCATGCGTCCGGCCTCGAGCGCGTCGAGGTAGGTGACGAAGGAGGCGATCCCGGTCGCGCGCAGGCGCCGCGCCAGGCGGCTGTACACCATTTCCTGCTTGCTGTCGGCCAGCGAAATGCCGGCCTGCTTGTAGATCAGGCCGCGCACACGCTCGAAGTCGTGGCGCGTGAATTCGAATTCCTTGCCGGTTTCCTGCTTGGTCGTGAGCGACACTTTTATATAACCTTCAGACGTTGGATCAGGCAGCCAGGCGGTCGACCAGGCCCATCTCGCTGGACGACATCAGGCGGTCGATGTCGATCAGGATCAGCATGCGTTCGTCGACGGTACCCAGGCCCATCAGGTATTCGCCGTTGAAGGCGCTGCCCATTTCCGGGGCCGGCTTGATCTGCTCGGGGGTGAGCGTGGTGACGTCCGACACGCTGTCCACCACCATGCCCATGATGCGGCCGCCGATGTTCAGGATGATGACGACGGTGAACTGGTCGTAGGTCGGGGTGCCCAGCTTGAACTTGATGCGCATGTCGACCACCGGGATGATGATGCCGCGCAGGTTGATCACGCCCTTGATGAATTCCGGGGCGTTGGCGATGCGGGTCACGGCTTCGTAGCCGCGGATCTCCTGCACCTTCAGGATGTCGATGCCATATTCCTCGGCGCCGAGGGTGAAGGCCAGGTATTCGCTGCCGCCGTCGCTGGCGTCGTGGGTCTTGTTGGTCGCTTGAATGGACATGGGGAGTTCCTAGTCGGATTGATTCGATTGTTGATGTTATTGGACGACCGGGTCGTCGGTCAGTTGACGCGACGAGCGCAGCAGCGCGGCCACGTCGAGGATCAGCGCCACGCCGCCATCGCCGAGGATGGTGGCGCCGGAGATCCCGGCCACCTTGCGGTAGTTCGATTCGAGATTCTTCACCACGACCTGCTGCTGGCCGACCAGTTCGTCGATGAACAGCGCGGCCTTGCGCCCTTCCGTTTCGAGGATCACCAGGATGCCTTCGGCGGGATCGACAATGCGCGGTTCGATGTTGAACATCTGGTACAGCGGGATCAGCGGCAGGTATTCGCCGCGCACCTTGACCACGCGGCCGCGCCCGGAAATCTCCTTGATGTCCTCGCACGCGGGTTGCAGCGACTCGACCACGAAGCCGAGCGGCAGGATGTAGATTTCGTCGCCGCAGCGGATCGACATGCCGTCCAGGATCGCCAGCGTCAGCGGCAGCGAGATCAGGATCGTGGTGCCGAAACCCTTGGCCGAGCGGATATCGATGGTGCCGCCCATCGCCGTGATGTTGCGCTTGACGACGTCCATGCCGACGCCGCGCCCGGAGACGTCGGTGACGATCTCCGCGGTCGAGAAGCCCGGCGCGAAAATCAGCTGCCAGACCTCGGCGTCCGTCATGTTGCTTGACACCGGCAGGCCGTTCGAGGCCGCCTTGGCCAGGATCCTGTCGCGATGCAGGCCGCCGCCGTCGTCGGCCACCTCGATCACGATGTTGCCGCCCTGGTGGGCCGCCGACAGGAACAAGCGCCCCGATTCCGACTTGCCCGCAGCCACGCGTGCGGCCGGCATCTCGATGCCGTGGTCGATCGCGTTGCGCACCAGGTGCGTCAGCGGGTCGACGATGCGCTCGATCAGGCCCTTGTCCAGTTCGGTGGCGGCGCCGTTGGTGATGAAGTCGACCTTCTTGCCGAGCTTGCCGGCCAAGTCGCGCACCATGCGCGGGAAGCGCGAGAACACGAAGTCCATCGGCATCATGCGGATCGACATCACCGCTTCCTGCAGGTCGCGCGTGTTGCGGGTCAGCTGCGACACCGACTGCATCAGCTTCTGGTGCAGCATCGGATCCAGGCCCGAGCTCCTCTGTTCGATCATTGCCTGGGTGATCACCAGCTCGCCGACCAGGTTGATCAGCTGGTCGACCTTTTCGATCGAGACGCGGATCGAGCCGGCTTCGGCGTGCGCGTGGGCGGCAGGGTCGGCCTTTTTGGCAGCCTGCTTTTCGGCTTTCTTTTCGACCTCGGTTTCCAGCGTCTGCAGCGCTGCCGGCGCCGGTCCGGTCGTCATCTCAGCCAAGATCTCGGCCGTGATACCGGCTTCGCGCCGGATCTCTTCGATCGGCTGGAAGAAACCGTAGCCGAGGTCGTCCTCGGACAGCGCGGCCGCGGCGCTGCCGGCGTCGGCCGGGTCGAAGAAGCCGTAGCCCTGCGCATCCTCGATGCGGGTCCGTTCGGCGGCCTCGATGGCGCGCTGCTCGGCGGTCAGCGGCGGCGCCTCGAAGATCTTCAGGTCCTCCGGCTCGAGCACGAACGAGCAGATGGCGACGATGTCGTCCAGGCTTTCGTGGGTCGTGATGACCAGGGCGGTGCGGCCGCCGTCCAGCGGCGTCACCGACACCCGGCCCAGCAGGCCGAGTTCGTCGACCAGTGCGTCGACGTCGCGCTTGCCGAGTTCCGGTAGCTCGATCTTGTAGCGGTGCGCGCCTTCGCGCACTTCCTGCTTCTGCTCGGCGTGCAGGAAGGAAGGCACGGTCGGCTGGTGCGTCGGCACGATCACGCCTTCGGACAGGTCGTGCAGCATCATGCGCACGTTGGCGACTTCTTCCCCATCGACGTCGGCGCCGTTGCGGTGGCCGTCGAGCTGCATCTTGAGGATGTCCTTGGCCGCCAGGAAGGCGTCCACGTGCTGCGCGGTGAGCGCCATCTCGCCCTTGCGGATGCGGTCCAGCAGCGACTCGAGCACGTGCGTCACTTCGCTCATGTCGTTCAGGCCGAAGGTGGAGGCACCGCCCTTGATGGAATGGGCGGTGCGGAAGATGGCGTTCAGGTCTTCCGGGTCCGGCGATGCGATATCGACGGCCAGCAGCAGACGCTCCTTCTCGGCGAGAAGTTCTTCGGCCTCGTCGAAAAAGACCTTGTAGAACTGGCTGATGTCGATGGTCATGGTGGTGTACTTGCTCGCTGCAGGATCAGCCGATCACCTTCTTGACCACCTCGATCAGGCGCTGCGGATCGAAGGGTTTCACCAGCCAGCCGTTGGCGCCGGCGGCGCGGCCCTTGGCCTTCATCTCGTCGGACGATTCGGTAGTCAGCATCAGGATCGGCACTTTGGCATAGGTCGGCAGGCCGCGCAGCGACTTGATCAGGGTGAGGCCATCCATCTTCGGCATGTTCTGGTCGGTCAGGACCAGGTCGACGGTCTGCTGCCGTGCCTTGTCCAGGCCATCCTGGCCATCGACCGCCTCCACCACCTGGTAGCCGGCCGCCTTCAGGCTGAACGCCACCATCTGGCGCAGGGAACTCGAATCGTCGACTGCAAGAATTGTTTTAGCCATTTCGTACTCCTGATCTTGTTAGGGGTCAGAGCCCGGTTGTTAGGGGTCAGAGCCCGGTTCTTCTTTTAGGGGCTCTGACCCCGAATTTACTGACCCCGAATTGAATGCGTTATCGTCAGAACAGCTCTACATCGCCACTTTCCAGATGCCGCTGCTCCACCGACTTGCGCAACATGCTGCGTAGCTCGAGCGACTGGATTGCCAGCGCCATGCTTACCTTGCCCAGGCCCTCGACGATTTCTTCGCCGTCGCTCTCGGGCACGATGTCGTCGCCGTGCGCGCTCAGCGTCGCCAGGAACTCGCGCAGGCCGTTCACGCGGCGCAGCGTGCGGTCGAGCAGCTGGCTGGTCATATCCTGGAACTGCAGGCTGGTCACCGCCGCGTTGACGTGGCCGGCAATCTCGCCGGACATGCCGGCCAGGTGCGCGCTGTCTTCGGGGGACGGTGCGCCGCCGGCCAGCAGGCGGTCGATCGCCTCCTGGCGCGCGTCGACGGTCTGGTGGATCGCCATGAAACTGCCGGTCAGCTTGTCGATCGCTTCCTCGAGCAGCAAATTGGTCTGCACCAGGTCGGTCTCGACCTCGTTCAGGTGGCGCCGGCCGTGGTCCGACACGCCCGACAGCAGGCGCTTGACGTGTGAGCCGAGTATCTTTTTTCTTGTCATTCGATCCTCCGTTCCTGCTGCCTTACTTTTTCGCCGGGGCGCCGTCCGCGACAGGCGCGGCAATTCCACCACCCGTTGCGCCGGCCACCGCCTTCACCGCGGCATCGGCATCGTCGCCCGGCACGTCCAGCGCCGCGGCGCCGTCGCGCAGCAGGGCTTCCTCGGTGCGCTGGTTCATCACCAGGATGCTGATGCGGCGGTTGACCGGACTGAATGGATCCTTGCGGTCGAGGTGGTTGACGCCGGCCAGGCCCACCACGCGCAGTACCTTGTTCTCGGCCAGGCCGCCGCGCACCATTTCGCGGCGCGAGGCATTGGCACGGTCGGCCGAGAGTTCCCAGTTGCTGTAGCCGGATTCCGTCATGTAGGGCGTCGAATCGGTGTGGCCGGACAGGCTCAGTTTGTTCGGCACGTCGTTCAGCACCAGCGCCAGCACGTCCAGGATGTCGCGCGTGTACGGCTGCAGCTCGGCCTTCGCCGATTCGAACATCGGCCGGTTCTTCTCGTCGACGATCTGGATGCGCAAGCCTTCCTGGGTGATGTCCAGCAGCAGCTGGTTCTTGTATTTCTTCAGCTGCGGATTGGCGTCGATGGTCGACTCGATCTTCTGCTTGAGCTTGTTCAGGCGCTCGGCTTCCGCCGCTTCGACGGCCGCCTTGGCCGCCTTCAGGTCGTAGGTCTTCTTGTCGGCCGGTGTGTCGCCCTTCTTGACCTGGCCGTTACGGCGCGTCAGGTCCTGGCCGCCGCCCTGCAGGATCGACGAACTGTCGCCGCTGCCGGAGCCGCCGGCCATGGCGACCTTCAGCGGCGTCTTGAAGAATTGGGCGATGCCTTCCATGTCGCCCTTGGCGGTCGAGCCGAGCAGCCACATGAGCAGGAAGAACGCCATCATCGCCGTCACGAAGTCGGCATACGCGATCTTCCAGGCGCCGCCATGGTGACCATGGCCGCCCTTCTTGATACGCTTGACGATGATGGGCTTCTGGCCTTCGTCAGCCATGCGGGCCTCCGGCGTAGCGCAGCGTTATCACTTGCTCTTCGCTTTCTTGATGTGGTCTTCGAGTTCGGAGAAGGTCGGGCGTTCGGTCGAGTACAGCACCTTGCGGCCGAATTCCACGGCCAGTGCCGGGGCGTAGCCGTTCAGGCTGGCCAGCAGCGTGACTTTCACGGTCTGGAACATCTTGGTCGATTCCTCCAGTTTCTGTTCCAGCAGGCTGCCCAGCGGCGCCACGAAGCCGTAGGCCAGCAGGATGCCGAGGAAAGTACCGACCAGCGCGTGGGCGATCAGCATGCCCAGTTCGGCCGGCGGCGCACCCACCGATTCCATCGTGTGCACCACGCCCATCACCGCCGCCACGATACCGAAGGCCGGCAGGCCGTCGGCCAGCTTGTTGATACACGCGGCCGGGACATGGCCTTCATGATGGTGGGTCTCGATCTCGTTGTCCATGAGGTTTTCGATCTGGAAGGCGTCCATGTTGCCGGAAACCATCAGGCGCAGGTAGTCGGTGATGAATTCGACGATATGGTGGTCCTTCAGCACCGCCGGATACTTCGAGAACACCGGGCTCTGCTCCGGGCTTTCGATGTCGCCTTCGATCGACATCAGGCCTTCCTTGCGGACCTTGGACAGCACGTCGAACATCAGCGACATGAGTTCCATGTACATGTCGCGCGTGTAGGCCGAACCCTTGAGCACGCTCGGCAGGGCTTTCACGGTGGCTTTCACGGCCTTCGGGGTGTTACCGACAAAGAATGCGCCGATCGCGGCGCCGCCGATCATCAGGACTTCGAGCGGCTGCATGAGCGCCGCAAGGTGGCCACCGGCCAGGGCGAAACCGCCGAGCACCGACGCGATGATGACGATGTAACCAATAATGACAAACACGGGACTCCCGATTGCGTGAATCCGGACCACAGCGCGCCCGGCCCTGGATCGGTCGAATAAATCCAGAGAGAAATATTTACGTAGGGGAACAGATTAGCCGTTGAATGGCCTGGGGGCAAGTAAAACTGGCCGGATGTGGTTCAAAAGTGCCAGAGATGAAGCATTTTCGTGCTATCCGTAGTCACAAAACTAAGGTTCGGTTCTCTCTCGACAATGCCAAATTCGTAACTAACAAGTACACTGCCCGGCCGCATTTCGGCCTCGGCCTTGCGCCACAGGGCGCTCATCGCGGCCGGCGACAGGTAGGCGAACACCAGGTCGTACTGGCCGAAGTCGAGACGGTTGTAGTCGCCGCGTAAAAAGCGGGCACGGCTGCCGGCCAGGCGCGCGCGCAGGCGGCTGGCCAGCCACGGCAGCGGCGCTAGTTCGATGCCGTCGATCTGGCAGTCGGGGCGGCGCCGCGCCAGTTCCAGCACCAGGCCGCCGAGGCCGCTGCCGATGTCGATCGCCCGCGCCGGCCGGCCGGCCGGCAGCAGACCGGAGACGGTGTCCCACACCGCACGCCCGGACGGGTAGTACGGCACCTGGGTGCGGAAGGTCGACCAGTACACCAGCAGGAAGATCAGGAAGGCCGCCAGGAACAGGCCCGGCGGCAGCTGCAGCGACTGCGCCAGCAGCAGCGCCGGCGCAAACCCGAAACCGATGAGGCGCCACCAGCTGGCCAGGCCGGCGCGCCACGACAGCAGCGCCGCCCAGGCGCCCTGCAGCAGCGCCACCACCGGATACGACATCGGCACGCCGGCGCGCGCCAGCAGCCACACGGCGCCCAAGGTGAGTGGAAAGCTCAGGCACTGGACCAGCAGCGCCCGGATCGCAGGTAGCTGCAGCAAGCGCCGAGGGGCAGGCTTGTTCATGGCCTGCCCCTCGGTGGGAGAGATGGGAGTCGGGTACGGATCAAGATGCGGAGGCCGCGGCATCCTTGGCCTTGCGCGTCTTGCCGGCACGCGAAGGCATGTTGCACAGGCCGCAGTGGTAGCTGTCGTTCAGGTCGAGCGGATTGACGACGAACTTGCCCTGGCACTTGGCGCAGGGGGCCAGCGCCAGCATGTTGCCTTGGAAGAAACGCACCAGGGTCCAGGCCCGGGTCAGCGACAGCAACGGCTCTTCGCCCGGCTCCGGCGGCATCTGTTCCAGGTACAGCTGGTACGCCTTCATCACCGCCTGCACGCCGCTGGCGCCGGCATTCTCGACCAGGAACCTGTAGATATTAATATAGAGGGAGGAATGGATGTTCGGCTGCCAGGTCAGGAACCAGTCGGTCGAGAACGGCAACATGCCCTTCGGCGGCGACACGCCCTTGAGTTCCTTGTACAGCTTGATCAGGCGCTCGCGCGACAGCGAGACTTCGCTCTCCAGCAGCTGGAGACGGGCACCGAGCCGGATCAGTTCGATGGCCAGCTGGATTTCCTGCGCTTCCGAGACGACGCTTTTCTTACTCATGACTCACTCCAACCAATCATACGACAGCCAAACCGGGGTCAGCGCCCGATTTCCGGCAAAAGCCTCAGGGCTATGTCTCTAGCATACACTGGTTGGGCGAGAATCGGTAAAACCAGTAACAGCCTCAGGTGTTAGGCGATCTCTTCGGCAGGCTGTCCGGCCATCAGGATGGCGGCGTGCGACTGGGCCAGGGCGCGGTCCTTGGTGTGGCTGGTCAGCATGCCCAGGATGGCGGCGTCGTCGAAGCGGAAGCGGGCCAGCATCATGTTGCCGCCGGCAAGTTTCAGGATCTGGGCGTTGCTCATGCCTTCGATCAGGTCGGCGATGTCGGCCGACACACCGAGTCGGAAAATCGCGGTGACCTTGTCGGCGCGGATCATCTGCTGAGCCAGCATCAGGTAGCTCAGGTTGGCATCACGAATTTCAGCCATCATGTCGTTCGCAGTCATTTTCTCTCTCCGGTTATCTATTTCGGCGGTGTTGTGTGTTGCCGATGAGATAGATTCTGACCGTGAGGAAACTTTTTGAGTATCAGAGGGAGTCTGTATTTTTCGTCCGCAAACGACGAATAGATCCGTAGGAGTTTGTCTTACAAACGCCTTCAGATGGTGGTCGCGCCCCTATGAAAAGGGGCGGATGATGAAGTGGTGAACCGGGTGATTTTCTCACCCCAAGACGCCGTAAAGAAATGCATCTTATGTTGGTTATCGTCAACCTTTTGGGGAACTTTAGGGCTGTTTGAAAATATTTTTCGCAACAGCCGCCGTCGCCGGATGCCCGCCCAACACGCAATCCCGGGCATCTGGGTTGGTTATCGGATGGGTTTTCGCGAACTTTAGGGTTGTCTGAAAATATTTTCAAAATTTTTTCGATGCCAAAAAAGCAGCACCCCGGCATTGCTTGCTACACTGCGTCCCATGCAAACTCCTCAACTCTGGGACATCAGCCCGACGATCTCGGCTGCCATCCCGGTCTGGCCCGGCGATACGCCGTTCGCGGCCGGCCCCACCTGGGAAATCAAGGATGGCTGCCCGGTCCACGTCAGCCGCATGACCATGACCACCCATCTCGGCGCCCACACCGATGCGCCTTCCCACTTCGACCCGGACGGTGCGGCCATCGACGCCGTCGCCCTCGATCCCTACCTCGGCCCCTGCCGCGTGATCCACTGCATCGGCGCCAGCCAAGTAGAGCCGGCGCATGTGGCGCCCTGGCTGCACGGCACGCCGCCGCGGGTACTGCTGCGGACCTACGCCAGCGCGCCGCAGCAGGCCTGGGACCCGGCCTTCCCCGCCATCGCGCCCGACACCATCGCCCTGCTGGCGGCCCACGGCGTGATCCTGGTCGGCACCGACGCCGCCTCGCTCGACCCGCAGGATGCCAAGACGCTGGACGCCCACCATGCCGTACAGCGCCACCGCATGGCGATCCTCGAAGGCGTGGTGCTCGATGCGGTCGCACCCGGCGACTACGAACTGATCGCCCTGCCCCTGAAACTCGCCGGCATGGATGCCAGTCCAGTACGTGCCATCCTACGCTCGCTCCCGTCCGCTCAAAACCCGAAGGAAAGCGCATGACCCACCTCAATTCCCGCGATGACTGCCTGGCAATGGACGCGCGCGATCCGCTGGCGCCGCTGCGCGCCCACTTCGACCTGCCCGACGGCGTGCTTTACCTCGACGGCAATTCGCTCGGCGCCCGCCCGCGCGCCGCGCTGGCCCGCAGCCAGCAGGTGGTGGCGCAGGAATGGGGCCGCGACCTGATCCGCAGTTGGAACAGTGCCGGCTGGTTCGACCTGCCGAAACGCCTGGGCGACCGCCTGGCCCCGCTCATCGGCGCCCGTGCCGGCGAAGTCGTGGTCACCGACACCACCTCGCTCAACCTGTTCAAGGCGCTGGCGGCGGCGCTGGCGATCCAGGAAGGAAACGACCCGGCGCGCAGGACGATCGTCACCGAGCGCGCCAACTTCCCTACCGATATCTACATGGCGGACGGTCTCACCCGCTGGCTGGAGCGCGGCTACCGCATCCGGCTGGTCAATGCGCATGACGAACTGGCGGCCGCGGTCGATGATGACTGCGCCGTGCTGATGCTGACCCACGTGAACTACCGCAGCGGGCGCCAGCACGACATGGCGGCCCTGTCCGCCCTCGCCCACGCACGCGGCGCGCTGGTGGTGTGGGACCTGGCCCACTCGGCCGGCGCGGTGCCGCTCGACCTGCACGGCGATGGCGCCACCACCGGTGCCGACTTCGCCGTGGGCTGTACCTATAAATACCTGAATGGCGGCCCAGGCGCCCCGGCCTTCATCTGGGTGCCGCAGCGGCACCAGGCCGCGTTCCGCCATCCGCTCACCGGCTGGTGGAGCCACGCCAGGCCGTTCGCGATGGACCACGGCTTCGCCGCCGCCGACGGCATCGGGCGCGCCCTGTGCGGCACCCAGCCGGTGCTGTCGCTGGCGCTGGTGGAATGCGGGCTGGAAGTCTTCGAGCAGACCGATATGGCCGCGATCCGCGCCAAATCGCTGGCGCTGACCGACCTCTTCATCGCGCTGGTCGAAACGCGCTGCGCCCGCCATCCGCTCGGCCTGGTGACGCCGCGCGCCCATGCCGAGCGCGGCAGCCACGTGAGTTTCACCCATCCGCACGGCTATGCAGTGATGGCGGCGCTGATCGAGCGCGGCGTGATCGGCGACTACCGCGAACCGGAAATCATGCGCTTCGGCTTCACGCCGCTGTACACGCGTTTCAGCGACGTCTGGGATGCGGTCGAGGTGCTGCGCGATATCCTCGACAACGAAGCTTATGATATCCACGCGAGGCGCGGCGCGGTGACGTGAGGAGAAGCCATGAGCGACCTGGACAAGCCAGCCGAGTGGCATGGCGCGCAGATGGATTTCAGCCGCAGCATGAGCTACGGCGACTACCTGGGCCTGGACCGCATCCTGTCGGCCCAGCATCCGCTCTCGCCCGACCACAACGAGATGCTGTTCATCGTCCAGCACCAGACGAGCGAGCTGTGGATCAAGCTGATGCTGCACGAACTGCAGGCGGTGCGGCGCCAGGTCCGGGCGGGCGAGCTGGCGCCGGCCTTTAAAATGCTGGCGCGGGTGGCGCGCATCATGGACCAGCTGGTGCACGCCTGGGACGTGCTGGCCACCATGACGCCACCCGAATACAGCGCGATCCGGCCCTATCTCGGCGCCTCGTCCGGCTTCCAGTCCTACCAGTACCGCGAGCTGGAATTCATCCTCGGGAACAAGAACGCCAGCCTGCTGGCCGTGCACCAGCCGCAGCCCGAACACCATGCGGCGCTCGAACGGGAATTGCAGGCGCCCTCGATCTACGACGAGGCGGTGCTGCTGCTGGCGCGTTCAGGCCTGGCGATTGCGCCCGAGCGCCTGGCCGCGGACCCCACGCAGCCGACGGCGCACGACGACTCGGTGATGGCGGCCTGGCTCGCCGTCTACCGCGACCCGCAGCACCACTGGGCGCTATACGAACTGGCCGAAAAGCTGGTCGACCTCGAGACCGCCTTCCGCTTCTGGCGCTTCCGCCACGTGTCGACGGTGGAACGCATCATCGGCTTCAAGACCGGCACCGGCGGCACCGCGGGGGTCAGCTACCTGCGCAAGATGCTGGACGTGGTGCTGTTCCCGGAGCTGTTCGCGCTGCGCACGAAGCTCTAGCGCAAGGCTGCTCGAAAAAGCGGCAGCCCCCGGCATTGCATGTACAATCATGCCAATCAATCAACGCGAGGACCTCCCATGAAGTGCGACATCCTGATCCTGTCCGGCCTGTGGAATTCTGGCCCGGACCACTGGCAAACGCACTGGGAAGGCAAGTACGCCAAATGGGAGCGGGTGGCGCACCGCGACTGGAACAATCCCGAGCGCGACGAGTGGGTGGCCGAGCTGGATGCCGCCATCGCCGCCTGCCAGGGCATGCCGATCCTGGTGGCGCACAGCCTGGGCTGCATGCTGGTGGCGCAGTGGGCACAATCCGGCTCGGCGCTGAAGGTGGCCGGCGCCTTCCTGGTGGCGCCGAGCGACACCGAAGCGCCGTCCTACCCGATCGACGCCAATGGCTTCAAGCCGATCCCGATGGCGCCGCTACCCTTCCCGTCGCTGGTCGTCGCCAGCAGCGACGATCCCTACGTCACCCTCGACCGCGCGCACGCCTTTGCCGCCGCCTGGGGCAGCCGCGTGGTGGAAATCGGCGCGGCCGGCCACATCAACGCCGACACCGGCTACGGCGAATGGCGCGAGGGCGAAGCGCTGCTCGAGGAATTCTGCCGCGTCCTGACGCCCTGACCCTCCCTGCCATGCGCCACGCGCCCACCCTCGACCAGCCGTTCTCGCTCTACCTGGACCTGGTGCGCATCGCCGCGGCGCTGGCGGTGGTGGTTGCCCACTTCGGCTACTTCCGCATCTTCGATGCGCGCCAGGTCGCGCAGCTGCCGGATTTCGGGCGCGAAGCGGTAATCGCGTTTTTCGTGCTGTCCGGATTCGTGATCGCCTACAGCGCCGACACCAAGAACCCGACGCTGGCCAGCTACGCGGCGGCGCGCTGCGCCCGCCTGTACTCGGTGGTGCTGCCGGTGCTGCTGCTGGCCTTCCTGGTGGCGCCGCTCGCCGTGGGCATCACCCACACACCGCTCGACGAGGCCTACCAGTTTCACAAGCTATGGGCCTACCTGCCCTTCCACCTGCTGTTCCTGGGCGACGCCTGGGGTTTTACCGAGCGCCCGCCCTGGCTGCTGCCCTACTGGTCGCTCGATTACGAAGCCTGGTATTACGTGCTGTTCGGCGCCGCCTGCTACCTGCGCGGGCGCCGCCGCACGCTGGCGCTGGCCGCCGTGCTGGCGCTGGTCGGGCCGCGCCTGTGGCTGCTGCTGCCGATCTGGCTGAGCGGCGTGCTGCTGTACCGCTGGCAAAAGACCGCCACGCTGCCGGCCGGTCTCGCCCGCGCCGGCTGGCTGCTGTCGGTGCTGGCGGTCGCGCTGTGGGGCTGGTTCGATCCGGAGCCTTACCTGCGCACGCTGGCCAACGCCGCCTGGCCCTTGGGCGGTATCCGCCTGGGCAGCGCCGACCGCGTGCTGGCCGACTATGCGGTCTGCATCATGGTGCTGCTGAACTTCGCCTGCGCGCGCCATGCCGGCCTTGGCGCACTGCTGCGCGCCGGGCCCGCGATCCGGCGCCTGTCGGCGCACACCTTCACGCTGTACCTGTCGCATGCGCTGGTGATCGGCGTCTGGATGGCGGCGCTGCCGGTCGAACGCGGCCATCCGCTGGATATCGCCGCCATCGGCGTGGCCATCGTCGCCACCACGCTGTGCCTGCAGCCCCTCACCGAGGCGCTGCAGCGCATGCTGCACGCGCGCCTGTCGGCGCTGTTCGCCGCGCGCGGACGCGCGCTGCACCCGATCCCCTGAGCCGGTACCGGCTTACCTGCGCCCAGCCACCTCGGCGAGCAGCCGGTTGATCTCGTCGACGCCGGCCGGCTTGGTCAGGTGGGCGTGCACAATGTCCGGCGCCGGCCGACCACTCCATGATGACCCCGTCGCAATCCATCACGATCATGGCATGCTCGACAGCTTGATTGGCGAGCGGCTGGCAGCGTTGCTCAGAACTCGTGCGGTGCATGGAGGGGGTTCATATCGGACAAACGAAGAAAAGCTGAGGAAATTGATAATAATCGTAAATTTATCCCGTTTTGAATTGCCAGTTTAACTACATCAAGTCCTTGACGCGCCGCGCCAACACCTCTACCGCGAACGGTTTGGTCAGCACATGCATGCCCGGTTTTAAGTGCCCGTTGCCGATCAGGCTGTTTTCCGCGTAACCGGTAATGAACAGCACCTGCAAGCCGGGACGCCGCTCCAGCCCGGCCTCCGCCATCTGGCGCCCGTTCATGCCGCCCGGCAGGCCGACGTCGGTAATCAACAGGTCGATGCGTGCGTCGGACTGCAGGATCTTGAGGCCGGCCGCGCTGTCGGTGGCCTCGATCGTGGCATAGCCGAGGTCGCCCAGTACCTCGGTCACCAGCATGCGTACCGACGGTTCGTCGTCGACCACCAGCACGGTCTCACCCTGGCCGCCCTGCGCCGGTTCCGCCGCGCGCTGCGCCACCTCGTCGGCGCCGACCTCGCCGTAGTGGCGCGGCAGATACAGGCACACCGTGGTTCCCTGGCCCACCTCGGAATAGATGCGCACGTGGCCGCCCGACTGGCGCGCGAAGCCATGGATCATCGACAAGCCCAGCCCGGTGCCCTCGCCCAGCGGCTTGGTGGTGAAGAAGGGTTCGAAGGCCCTGGCGACGATCTCGGGCGTCATGCCGGTACCGTTGTCGCTCACGCACACCGACAGGTACTGGCCTTCCGGAATGTCGTGGGTGCTCGACGCCGCGTAATCGAGCCATTGGTTGGCGGTCTCGATGGTGATGCGGCCGCCGTCCGGCATGGCGTCGCGCGCATTGATGCACAGGTTCAGCAGCGCGTTCTCGAGCTGGCCCGGGTCGATCAGGGACGGCCACAGCCCGACCGCGCCCACCACTTCGAGCGCGATGTGCGGCCCGATGGTGCGCCGGATCAGCTCTTCCATGCCCGCGATCAGGCCGTTGACGTCGGTCGGCTTGGGGTCGAGCGTCTGGCGCCGCGAAAACGCCAGCAGGCGGTGCGTCAGCGCCGCCGCGCGCCGCGACGCGCCCTGCGCCACCGCCATGTAGCGTTCGAGGTCGTCCAGGCGACCCTGGCGCATGCGGATCTGCATCAGGCTGAGCGCGCCGGTGATCCCGGCCAGCAGGTTGTTGAAGTCGTGGGCCAGGCCGCCGGTGAGCTGGCCCACGGCTTCCATCTTCTGGGCCTGGCGCAGCTGTTCTTCCATGTTGCGCTGGCCGGTGGTGTCGACGCCGACGCCGGTGCGGCGCACCGGCTTGCCCTCGGCGTCGAGGTGGGTGCGCCAGCGCGACAGCACCCAGCGCACCGTGCCGTCCGGATGGCGCAACCGGTATTCCAGCGCCATGTCCTTGCCCGACACCAGGCTGCGCGCGATCTCGGCCTGCAGCGCCGGCCAGTCGTCCGGATGGACGTTGCCCAGGAACTCCGCGGTGGGCACGCCGGCGGCCGCGCGCACCGGATCGAGGCCGTACAGCTTGGCGATGGCGGCGTCGGCCACGTAGCGGCCTTGCACCAGGTCGGCGGTCCAGGCGCCGATGCCGCCCACCGAATTCAGGGCCAGCCGCGAGAATTCCTCGGGATCGTTCACGACTTTTTCGCGCAGGCGCTCGGGCGACAGGTCGCGTCCGGCCGCATACACGCGGCCTTCGCTGCAGTTGCCGGTCCAGGCGATCCAGCGGTAGGACCCGTCCTTGTGGCGGAAGCGGTATTCGAAAGGCAGGTGCAGCGGCTGTTCGAAGATGCCGGCAAAGGCGTTGACCGTGGCATCCAGGTCGTCCGGATGGGTGTAGGCGAGGAAGGTGGTGCCGACGATCTCGTGCGCTTCGTAGCCGAGCAGCTCGGTCCACATCGGGTTGACGGTCTCGATCGTGCCGTCCGGCAGCGCGACTACCAGCAGTTCGCGCGCCAGCAGCCAGAACCGGTCCTGGGCGCGGGTCCAGGCGGCCGTGGGCTGCACGCTGCGTTTATCGTTGTCCATGTGCGTCTGAAGCAAGAATTTCGTCAATGCCTCATCTGAACGCAGCTCGGCCTTGTGGTCTGTTCGCTAACGCTCACGGGCGGCTGGACAGTCACCCGGCATGCATGAAGTTTGATGCAGATGAAAAAACGGCCGGGCATCGCTGCACCGGCCGTTTATTTTTTTGCGTTTGCTTATGCACGTCGCCCCTGCGAAGGCAGGGGCGACGAGGGCTTCGTTCAAGCAGTCGCTAGGTGACTTACTTCGCCCCACCCAGCAGCATCTCGTTCATACGCTTCACGAACGCCGCCGGATCGCTCAGGCTGCCGCCCTCGGCCAGCATGGCCTGGTCGAACAGGATGTGCGCCCAGTCGGCAAAGCGCGGGCTCGCCGCGTCTTCGTACTTCAGGCGCGTCACCAGCGGGTGGTTCGGGTTGATCTCGAGGATCGGCTTGCTGTCCGGCGCGTTCTGGCCGGCCGCCTTCAGCATGCGCACCAGGTTGGCCGACAGTTCGTGCTCGTCCGCCACCAGGCAGGCCGGCGAGTCGGTCAGGCGGAAGGTCACGCGCACGTCCTTGGCCTTGTCCGCCAGCGCGCCCTTCATCTTCTCGACCAGGTCCTTGTATTGGCCTTCGGTTTCTTCGTGCTCCTTCTTCTCGGCTTCGTCTTCCAGCTTGCCGAGATCGAGGCCGCCCTTGGCCACCGACACCAGTTCCTTGCCCTCGAATTCGGTCAGGAAGGACAGCATCCACTCGTCGACGCGGTCGGTCAGCAGCAGCACTTCGACACCCTTCTTGCGGAAGATCTCGAGGTGCGGGCTGTTCTTGGCCGCGATGTAGCTGTCGGCGGTGACGTAATAGATCTTGTCCTGGCCTTCCTTCATGCGCGACACGTAATCTTCGAAGGAAACGCTCTGCGCGTCGCTGTCGGTATGGGTCGAGGCGAAGCGCAGCAGCTTGGCAATGCGGTCCTTGTTGGTCGCATCCTCGCCGATGCCTTCCTTCAGCACCTGTCCGAATTCCTTCCAGAAGGTGACGTACTTGTCCTTGCCTTCCTGCTCGTCGCTGTTGGCCATCTCTTCCAGCATGCCCAGCACGCGCTTGGTCGAGCCTTCGCGGATCACGCGCACGTCGCGCGACTCCTGCAGGATCTCGCGCGAGACGTTCAGCGGCAGGTCGGCGGAGTCGATCACGCCCTTCACGAAACGCAGGTAGACCGGCATCAGCTGCTCGGCGTCGTCCATGATGAACACGCGTTTCACATACAGCTTGATGCCGCCGCGCTTGTTGCGGTCCCACAGGTCGAACGGCGCGGCGCTCGGTACGTACAGCAACTGGGTGTACTCGCTGCGGCCTTCCACGCGGTTGTGGGTGTAGGTCAGCGGCGGCTGGAAGTCGTGCGAGACGTGCTTGTAGAACTCTTCGTACTGTTCCTCCGTGATGTCCGACCTGGAACGGGCCCACAGCGCCGACGCCTGGTTCACGGTTTCGAATTCATCCTTGACGACGGTTTCCTTCTTCTCCTCGTCCCACTCTTCCTTCTTCATCACGATCGGCAGCGAGATGTGGTCGGAGTACTTGCGGATGATCGACTTCAGCTTCCACGACGACAGCAGCTCGTCCTCGCCTTCACGCAGGTGCAGGATGATGTCGGTACCACGGCTGGTCTTGTCGATCGGTTCGAGCGTGTAGTCGCCCTCCCCGGTCGATTCCCAGCGTACCGCTTCGGACGCCGACGCGCCGGCACGGCGGGTCTCGACGGTGACGCGGTCGGCCACGATGAAGGCCGAGTAGAAGCCGACGCCGAACTGGCCGATCAGGGCCGCGTCGGCCTGCTGGTCGCCCGACAGCTTGCCAAAGAATTCCTTGGTGCCCGACTTGGCGATCGTACCCAGGTGCGAGATGACTTCGTCGCGGCTCATGCCGATGCCGTTGTCGGAAATGGTGACGGTCTTCGCCTCCTTGTCGAACGCCACCTTGATCTTCAGTTCGTGGTCGTTACCATACAGCGCATCGTTGTTGATGGCCTCGAAGCGCAGCTTGTCGGCCGCGTCGGACGCGTTCGAGATCAGCTCGCGCAGGAAGATTTCCTTGTTCGAGTACAGGGAATGGATCATCAACTGCAGCAGCTGCTTGACTTCTGCTTGGAATCCAAGGGTTTCTTTTTCGGCAACAGCCATCTTGTGTCCTCGTTTAGTGCGTTGGTTGAACAGACCGGGCCAATATTGGGATAACGAAAATTATTTCAAGGGTCTTTTTAACAAGCAATATTGTTCCGTGGTCGTATGCGATATACATAATCTTTTGATATTTTTCTCGACTTCATGACGCAGTCGACATACCGTATCGGCGCAGCGGAATTTTTTTCGTGCCCGGTGTCGAAACCTGCACGCGCCATCCGTCGTAGTGATAGCAGCACCCACAATAACCAAGTCAGGGAGATCTATCATGAGTGAAGCAGTCCGCCCCATCCCCGAAGGCTTCCGCACAGTCACGCCGCACCTCGTGTGCGGCGACGCCGCGGCGGCCATCGCGTTCTACAAACAGGCCTTCGGCGCAACCGAGCTCGGCCGCATGAGCATGCCCAACGGCAAAATCGGGCATGCCGAGCTGCGCATCGGCGATTCGCGCCTCATGCTGGCCGATGCCTTTCCCGAGTACGGCAGCAACGACCCGCTGGTACTGAAGGGGTCACCGGTCGTGATCCACCTGTACGTCGATCATGCCGATGCCGTCTGGGACCAGGCGATCGCCGCCGGCGCCACGCCGATCATGCCGCTGGCCGACGCCTTCTGGGGCGACCGCTACGGCCAGGTCCAGGACCCGTTCGGGCATCGCTGGTCGATCGCTACTCACCAGCGGGAGGTCTCGATGGACGACATGCAGGCAGCGCTCAAGCAGATGGCGGCATCGGAATGCGGAGGGACCCCGCAATGAAATTCATGGTCATCGTCAAGGCCAGCGTGGCCTCCGAAGCCGGCGTCATGCCGAGCACCCGGCTGCTCACCGACATGGGCAAGTTCAACGACGAGCTGGTCAAGGCCGGCGTGCTGCTGTCCGCCGAAGGCCTGCACCCCAGCAGCCGGGGCGCGCGCATCCGCTTCAAGGACAAGCAGCGCACCGTCATCGACGGCCCCTTCGCCGAGACCAAGGAACTGATCGCCGGCTACTGGCTGATCGAGGTCAGCTCCAAGGAAGAAGCGATCGAGTGGATGAAGCGCGCCCCGAACCCGCACGACGGCGTCGACAGCGAGATCGAGATCCGCCAGGTCTTCAGCGAAGCGGACTTCGGCGAGGCGTTCACGCCCGAATTGCGCGCGCAGGAAGCTGCCATCCGAGCACAGCTCGCACCCTGAAAGGAGACGGCCATGCAGTTCATGATCATCCGCAAGGCCGATGCCGCCACCGAAGCCCTCCTGCCGCCCGCACCGGGGCTGATCGAGGACATGGCGCGTTTCCACCAGCAGTTCGCCGACGAGGGCCGGCTCGGGCTGGCCATGGGCCTGCGTCCGAGCGGGCACGCCGTGCGCCTCAAAATGGGACCGGACGGCGAGCGCATCACCGACGGCCCGTTTACCGAGACCAAGGAACTGGTGGCCGGCTTCACCATCATCGAGGCGGATTCGAAGGAAGCCGCCATCGAGCGCCTGCGCCAGTGGCCGGCGGCCGACGCCGACGCCACCGGCCAGGTCACGCTGGAACTGCGCGAGACCGGCTGCCCGGGCGGCTGCGCCGAAGTCGCGTCCAGCCTGGCCGGCAACGACGACAGCGCCGGCCGCTACGTGATCCTGCTGCGCTCCAATGCCGACGCCGAACGCGACACCGTGCCGGCGCAGGAAAAGCTCGATGCGCTGGACGCCTTCAACATGGCCGAGGCGGCGGCCGGCGTGCTGCTGGCCGGCGACGGCCTGATGTCGAGCGCGCGTGGGGCGCGGGTCACGCTGGCCGCCAGCCGCGGGCGGGTCGACATCAGCGTGATCGACGGGCCGTTCGCTGAAGCGAAGGAGCTGATCGCCGGGTTCTGGATGATACGCGCCGGCTCCCTCGACGAAGCGATCGCCTGGGCACGCAGGCTGCCCTATCCCACTGGACCGGCAGTCGAGGTCGAGATCCGCGAAGTGCTGACCATGGATGAACTGGTCGGCGCATGAGCGAAGCCGCTGCGGGCCATAGCGTCGGCCGCACCGTCGAAGCGGTCTGGCGCATGGAGTCGGCGCACATCGTCGGGGCGCTGACGCGCATGCTGCGCGACGTCGGCCTGGCCGAGGAACTGGCCCAGGACGCCATGCTGCAGGCGCTGGAATCCTGGCCGGCGGACGGCTTGCCGGACCGCCCCGGCGCCTGGCTGATGCAGGTGGCCAAGCACCGCGCACTCGATCATCTGCGCCACCAGTCCATGCGCGCCGGCAAGGAAGGCGAGCTGTCCTGGGAATTCGACGAACAACTGCGCGCCGGCCAGCGCCAGCCCGACGAGCTGGCGGAACTGGCGCAGGAAGCACGCGGCGGCATCGACGACGACGTCCTGCGCCTGATCTTCGTCGCCTGCCACCCGGTGCTCTCCAGCGAGGCGCGCGCCGCGCTCACGCTGAAGCTGGTCGGCGGCCTGTCCACGCTCGAGATCGGACGCGCCTTCCTGGTGCCCGAAGCCACGGTCGCCCAGCGCATCGTGCGTGCCAAGCGCACGCTTGGCGCGGCGCAGGTGCCGTTCGAGGTGCCGTCCGGCCCCGAGCGCAAGCCACGCCTGGCATCGGTACTGCAGGTGATCTATTTGATCTACAACGAAGGCTACGCCGCCAGCGCCGGCGCCGACTGGCTGCGTCCCGCCCTGTGCCGCGAGGCGCTGCGCCTGGGCCGGGTGCTGGCCGAACTGATGCCGGCAGAAGGCGAAGTCCACGGCCTGGTGGCGCTGATGGAAATCCAGTCCTCGCGCGAACGGGCGCGTACCGGACCGGATGGCGCGCCGATCCTGTTGCTGGAACAGGACCGCACGCGCTGGGACCGCCTGCTGATCCGGCGCGGCCTTGATGCGCTCGAGCGCGCCGCCGGCTGCGGCAGCCTGGGACCGTATGCGCTGCAGGCCGCCATCGCCGCCTGCCACGCGCGCGCCCTGAGCCCGGAAGCGACCGACTGGGTGCGCATCACGGCGCTGTACGATGCGCTGGCACAGCTGCTGCCCTCGCCGGTGGTGGAACTCAACCGCGCGGTGGCGGTCGGGATGGCGTACGGGCCGGCCGAAGGGCTGGCGCTGGCCGATGCGCTGCAGGCCGAGCCGATGCTGCGCAACTATCACCTGCTGCCCAGCGTGCGCGGGGATTTGCTGGCCAAGCTGGGGCGGCATGAGGAAGCGCGGGCCGAGTTCCGGCGCGCGGCGGAGATGACGCAGAACGAGCGCGAGCGGGCGTTGCTACTGGCGCGGGCCGGGCGCTGAGCAGTGCCTACCCGGCGTCATCGCACGCCCGTTCGACCTGCTGCACCCAGTACAGCGCCGGAACGTCACCTGTGGCGATCACTTTCAGGCAGCTTCCTTTTTCACGCTTGAAGAGCATCGCACAGACCGGCCGGTCGCCCGCACAGTCGTGCAGCTCCGGATACCATTTCTGCAGGAGGCCGTTCCATTCCGTGGGCGCAGGTCGATAATCCGGTCGCCATCCCGCCGCGATGAGCTTCGCCCGTGCCGTCCGATATTCTGTGCCCTGCAGCGATTCGGGCAAGTCCATGGCATCCCCGGAAGCCGCGCTGCCTGCCTTGTGGATCGCTTGGTCGATCCGGAAGCGCTGCGCCGGGCCGATCTGAAGGCCTTTGTTCACGGCGAAGACCTCCACGTCGAGCTTGAGCGGGCTCTGGCCCGAAGGATGCCCATCGAGCCAGGCAAAGAAAAAGCGCACGGTCCGGCCATCGATCGTTCCGGTAACCGGTCCAAGAGGAAAGATCCGATCCGGTTCCTTGCCGCTCACCACGCGGAAGTAAAACCCGATGTCCTTGGGCTTGTAGACGCTGGACTTTGGCCAGTGCAGTTCCAGCACAAGCGAACCGGCATCGTCGCAGGACGATCCGGGCGATGCCTTACCACGCCAGAGGCGAATGGCACCAATCCGTGGCGCTGGCAGCAGCGCGATCCACTCGATCCTCCACTCGATGAACTCGGCTTGCAGCAGGCAGCAGACCTGGCACGCCTGCTCCAGAGCCGTGCCGACGCCATCGTCTGCTCGCCGCGGCTACGCGCCGTGCAAACCGCCGAGGTGCTCGCATCCACATGGCATTTGCCTTTCACGATCCTGGAAGCGTTCGCGGAGCGCAATGTCGGCGTGTATGAAGGCTTGACCAAGGACGAGGCGCGCCTTGCTTATCCCGATCTGTGGCAACAGGATATCACTCGGCAGTGGGACACCGGACCTCCGGGTGGCGAAAGCATCCAGACCGTGTTCGAACGCGTCGCCGCAGGCTTGGCAACGCTGGAGAAAGATTTTGCCGGACGCAATGTAGTGCTGGTCGCGCATGGTTTCGTGGCCAAGGTGATCCGTGCCCTGCTCACCGGCCTGTCCTGGGATGCGTTTTTCCGGTATGCCTTGAAAAACGGCCAGGCGGAGCATTACACACTTATGCAAGGTCTCATGCGCGACTTCGGCCGGCCGTCCGCAAGCTGCGATAGAACAGCATCCCAACCCCGATCATGATCGCCACGTCGGCAATATTGAAGATGCCCGTACGCAGCCCGCCGATGCCCAGGTTCAGGAAATCCGTCACGCCGCCATGGAAGATAATCCGGTCGATCAGGTTGCCGGCCCCGCCGCCGGCAACCAGTGAGACGGCGACGATGTCGAACGCGGTCACGCCGGGTTTGCGGACCAGGTAAATCACCATCCCGGCCAGCGCGACTGCCGCTGCGACGACGAACATGGCGAAGCGCGCGGATTCGGAGAACGAGGCGCCCAGGCTCAGGAAGGCACCGTGGTTTTGCGTATGCTGCAGCCGGATGAAGTCGCCCCACAAGGAATAGCTGACCGATTCCGGTACATGGATGCGGACAAGCTGCTTCGTTGCCTGATCACAGCCGACACAGGAAAGCAGCACCATCAGCATCAGGCAGGTTCTCTTGAGCATGTTCACCGGGTGCTCCCGACAGGTCATGGAACACCCAATGTAACATCGCTCCGGTCACGAAAACACGCGCATTGTCACCCGGGCTGCACGAGCACGGCGCCGGCTAGTCCCGGCGCGCCTGTTCCAGGAAGGTCCACAGCGCGGCATCCTCCATCGACGCGATGTTCACCCGCATCATGGTGGTCGGCAGCTGGCGCGGCGAGAACAGGCTGCCCGGGGCCAGCAGCAGGCCCTGCTCCATCGCCTGCGCCGCCAGCACGTTGGTGTCGCGGCCGGCATCGAGCCAGGCGAACATGCCGGCCGCCGGCGCCGGCGCCATCCGTAGTCCGAGCCCTTCGAGGCGGCGCAGCACGCCGGGCCGCACGGCGTCCAGGCGCGCGCGGATGCGCTCCAGGTGCTTGCGGTACAGTCCCTCCGACAGGATCTTGTAGACCACGCGCTCGCCGATGTCGCTGGTGGTCAGCGTGGACAGCATCTTGCGGTCGGCCAGGCGCTCCGCATAGGCGGGCGAGGTGGCGATGAAGCCGACCCGCAGGTTGGCCGCCAGCGACTTGGAAAAGCCGCCGAGATAAATGACGCGGCGCAGCTGGTCGAGCGCGGCCAGGCGCGTCACCGGCTGGACCGCGGGGCCGGGATGCAGGTCGCAGTAGATGTCGTCCTCGACCACGATCATGTCGTGCTGCTCGGCGATGCGCAGCAGCTGGAAGGCCTTGGCCGCCGACAGCGTGGTCGAGGTCGGGTTGTGCAGCACCGAGTTGATGATGTACAGGCGCGGCTTGTGCGCGGCCGCCAGGTCGGCCAGGCGTTCCAGGTCGGGGCCATCGGCCAGGCGCGGGATACCGACTACCTGCAGGCCGAGCGCGGCAAATGACCCGAACATCAGGAACCAGGCCGGATCGTCGACGAACACGGTGTCGCCGGGGCGGCAGAATTCGCGTGCCACCAGGTCCAGCGCCTGGGTCGCCCCGAGCGTGGTAAGGATCTGTTCCGGCGGCGCCTCAATGTCGAGCTCGGCCAGCTTGCGCTGCAGCTGCTGGCGCAGCGGCGCGTAGCCCTGTGGCGTGCCGTAGTTGAGCAGCAGGCTGCTGGGCTGGCGGCTGACCGCGCGCAGCGCGCCCGCGATGCCGGGACCGTCCAGCCAGTCGGCCGGCAGCACGCCCGCCGCGCTGGACGGCTGGGCGGGCGACTGGCGGAACATGTTACGGATCAGCCAGACCACGTCGAGCGTGCGCGTCCCGGGCGCGGACGCAGCCGTCGGCGCCGCTTTCAGGCCGACATGCAGGCTGGCATTCAGCACCGAACGCTCGCGCACGAAGAAGCCGGCGCCGCGGCGCGATTCCAGGTAGCCCTGGGCCACCAGCTTGTCGTAGCCGGCCACCACCGTGAACGGCGACACGCCGCAGCTGGCGGCGAAGCTGCGGATCGAGGGCATGCGCGCGCCGGCGCGCAACTGCCTGTCGTCGATGCGGGCGGCGATCGAGCGCACGATCTGGTCGGGCAGCGCTTCACCGGATTCGCGCGACAGCAAATGCAGCGTGGGTGTGTTGGTCATTTCGCCATAACAGTGCAATATTTATCGAGTGAAGTGTATCGGGACTGTATCGGCAGCCAGGTCTAGCATACCCCTGGTCATCCCCTGCTGCAATCACCTCACGATCAACCTCGGAGCCGCCATGCGCCACCCTGCCCCGTCCACTCTCGTACCTCCCCTGCGCATGAGCGACGACAGCCGCGGCCTGCTGCTCGGGCTGGCCGGGGTCGCCATCTTCAGCCTGACCTTGCCCTTCACGCGGATGGCGGTGGCGGCCTTCGATCCGCTGCTGCTGACGCTCGGCCGCGCGCTCGGCGCGGCGCTGCTGGCCGCCTGCTGGCTGCGCCGGGCCCGGGCGCCGCTGCCGGCCCGTGCCGACCTGCCGGGCTTAGCCATCGTGGCGGGCGGCTGCGTGATCGGCTTTCCGCTGCTGACCTCGATCGCGCTGCGCTCGCTGCCGGCGTCGCACGGTGCGGTGCTGGTCGGCGTGCTGCCGCTGTGCACGGCGCTGTATGCGGCGCTGCGCGGCCACGAACGGCCGTCGCGCGGGTTCTGGCTGCTGGCCGCGGCGGGCGCCGCGCTGGTCGTCGGCTTCGCGCTGGCCCAGGGCGGCGGCAGCCTGCACCTGGCCGACCTGCTGATGCTCGGCGCCGTCGCGTCGGCGGCGGCCGGCTATGCCGAAGGCGGGCGCCTGGCGCGCCGCATCGGCGGTCCGGAAACGATCGGCTGGGCGCTGCTGCTGGCCGCGCCGCCGATCGCCCTGGCCCTGGCGCTGACGTTCGATGCCGGCCAGGCGGCGCGCATGGCGGCGGCCGGTGCGGGTGCCTGGCTGGCCTTCGGCTACGTCACGGTATTCTCGATGTTCGTCGGCTTCATCTTCTGGTACCGCGGCCTGGCGCTGGGCGGTGTCGCCCGTGTCGGCCAGGTGCAGCTGCTGCAGCCTTTCCTGTCGCTGGCCGGCGCCGCCCTCCTGCTGGGCGAGCCGCTGACCCTGGCCAACTGCGCGTTTGCGCTGGCCGTGATCGCCGTGGTGGCACTGGGACGCCGGGTGCAGGTACGGCGCTGATCATCGACTCACCGGATTCGTCGACTCACTGGAGATTTATCACATGCAACTGCCCACCCTCGCCGACATCGACGCCGCCGCCCGCCTGGTGTATGCGGCCATGCCGCCCACGCCCCAGTACAGCTGGCCGCTGCTGAACGAAGTGCTCGGCATCGAAGCCTGGATCAAGCACGAGAACCATGCGCCGACGGGTGCCTTCAAGGTGCGCGGCGGCCTGGTCTACCTGGACGCCCTGCTGCGGCGCCAGCCCGATGTGCAGGGCGTGATTGCCGCCACCCGCGGCAACCACGGCCAGTCGGTGGCGCTGGCCGCGCGCCGCCATGGCGTCGCGGCGACGATCGTGGTCCCGCACGGGAACAGCCGCAAAAAGAATGCGGCGATGCGCGCCTTCGGCGCCCGCCTGATCGAACACGGCGCCGATTACCAGGCCAGCCGCGAATACGCCCATGCGCTGGCCAGGGAAGAAAGCTTGCACATGGTGCCTTCCTACCACCCGGACCTGGTGGCCGGCGTGGCCACCGGCTGGCTCGAGCTGCTGCGCGCCCAGCCGCAGCTGGACACGCTGCTGGTGCCGATCGGCCAGGGCTCCGGCTTCTGCGCGGCGGTGGCGGCGCGCAACGCGCTCGGCCGCGACCTGCGCCTGATCGGGGTCGTATCGGCGCATGCGCCGGGCTACCTGCTGTCGTTCCAGGCCGGGCAGGCGGTGACGGCGCCGGCGACCACGGTGCTGGCCGACGGCCTGGCGTGCAGCACGCCGGATCCGCTGTCGCTGCCGGTCGTGCTGGCGCATGCCGACGACGTGATCGCCGTCAGCGACGACGAGGTGGCCGAGGCGATGCGCCTGTATTACCGCTGCACGCACAACCTGGCCGAGGGTGCGGGGGCGGCGGCACTGGCCGGGGCGCTGCAGCTGCGCGCCGCGGGCCGGCTGGACGGGGCGCGCCTCGGCCTGCCGCTCAGCGGCGGCAACATCGACGCCGCGCTGTTCGCACCGGTGCTGGCGGCCGCGGCGGATCGTTAAAATCGCATGCCCGGGGCGGCTTTCAAGTCGTACAATACCGGCTCTTTTTCAAGCAACACAACCAGGGGATTCCATGTCCGTCTACGACAAACTGAAAGAATTGAACATTACGCTGGCTGCGCCGGCCACCCCGGCCGCCGCCTATGTCATGTACGTACAGACCGGCAACCTGGTCTTCATCTCCGGCCACATCGCCAAGAACGCCGACGGTTCGCCGAACACCGGCCTGCTGGGCAAGGACAAGACCACCGCCGAAGGCCAGGAAGCGGCGCGCTCGGTCGCGATCGACCTGGTCGGCACGCTGCAGGAAGCCGTAGGGGGCGACCTGTCGCGCGTGAAGCGCATCGTCAAGCTGATGAGCCTGGTGGCATCGACCCCGGAATACAACGAACAGCACCTGGTCACCAACGGCGCCTCGGAACTGATCGGCGAGCTGTTCGGCGACGCCGGCAAGCATGCGCGCTCGGCCTTCGGCGTGGCCTCGCTGCCGCGCGGCACCTGCGTCGAAATCGAGATGATCGTCGAAGTTGCGTAGGGTGGACGGGTCTCCCGTCCACGCGTTCAACGAGCGTCGACTGTCACCGCGTGGACGGCAAGCCGTCCACCCTACAACGGAGCCTGCTTACCAGGCAGGCTCTTATATACAGAAGCAGTCTACCCGACCTGCTTTATAATGGCCGACGCACCCCACTAGCGGTCCTTCACGTGAGATCAGTATGAAAATCGAAAATCCAAACCCCATCCAGTGGCAGTTTTCGGAACGCGCATCGCAGCTGCAAAGCTCGGCGATCCGCGAGATCCTGAAGATTACCCAGCGCCCGGAAATCATTTCCTTTGCCGGCGGCCTGCCGTCGCCCCTGACCTTCCCTGTCGAGCGCATGAAGGCAGCCTACGACAAGGTGCTGAGCGAAACCGGCAAGCAGGCGCTGCAATACGGCCCGACCGATGGCTACGCGCCGCTGCGTGAATGGATCGCCGGTTACCTGTCCACGCCGGACTGCAAGATCGTGCCCGAGCAGATCCTGATGGTGTCCGGTTCGCAGCAGGCGCTCGACCTGCTGGGCAAGGTGCTGATCGACGAAGGCAGCAAGGTACTGGTCGAAACCCCGAGCTACCTGGGCGCGCTGCAGGCGTTCTCGGTGTACCGTCCCGAATTCCACTCGGTCGAGACCGACGACCACGGCCTGGTGCCGTCCTCGATCGAAGGCCTGGCCGAAGGCGCCCGCCTGCTGTACTCGCTGCCGAACTTCCAGAACCCGACCGGCCGTTCGCTGTCGCTCGAGCGCCGCCAGGAACTGGTGGAAACCTGCGCCCGCCTCGGCCTGCCGCTGATCGAAGACGATCCGTACGGCGCGCTGTCGTACAAGGGCGAGCCGATGCCGCGCATGCTGAACATGAACCCGGACGGCGTGATCTACATGGGTTCGTTCTCGAAAGTGCTGACCCCGGGCATCCGCCTCGGCTACGTGTGCGCCCCGCTGCCGCTGGTGCGCCGCCTCGAGCTGGCCAAGCAGGCCGCCGACCTGCACACCGCGACTCTCACCCAGATGGTGGTGCACGAAGTCGTCAAGGACGGTTTCCTGGACGAGCACATCCCGACCATCCGCACCCTGTACGCCAACCAGTGCCAGGCCATGCTGGATGCGATGGAAGAGCAGTTCCCGGCCGGCGTGACCTGGACCCGTCCGGAAGGCGGCATGTTCATCTGGGTCGAGCTGCCGAAGCAGATCGACGCCACCAAGCTGCTGGACCAGGCGATCGCCGCGCGCGTCGCCTTCGTGCCGGGCGCGCCGTTCTACGCCAACGACCCGGACACCCACACCCTGCGCCTGTCCTTCGTGACCGTGCCGCCGGAACGCATCCGCGAAGGCATTGCCATCCTCGGCAAGCTGATCAAAGAGCAGATGTGATCGGTGCGGGCCACCCGGCCCGCGTCCGGACACCTTTGAGAAGGCCGCGCCCGCTTGCGCGGCCTTTTTTCATGCGGCCGTCTGTCGGCGCCTCTCAGACAATTGTCTGGAAGTGCAAACAATTGTCAGTTGCATGGAGGGCACATTTTTTTTCCTAACGATCAACTATTGATACACAGCAAATCACAAGCGGTGTATCATTTTGTTCGATTTCCCTCGTGCAGCTGCAGGCCAAGTATGACCAACACCGTCAGCGTGTCCTTGTCCGACACGCACAAGCCAGCCATCCTGATCGTCGACGATGCGCCCGACAGCCTCGGTGCGCTGCGCACGATCATGCTGCGCCAGGGCTATCAAACCTTCGTCGCCACTTCCGGGGAGCGCGCGCTCGACATCGCGCTGCGCGTAAAACCCGATCTGGTACTGCTCGACATCGTCATGCCGGGCATGGATGGCCTGGAAGCCTGCCGCAGGCTGAAGGCGCATCCGGCCACCGCGCGCATCCCGGTGATTTTCATCAGCGCGCGCGACGAGACCGCCGACATCGTCGCCGGCTTCGACATCGGCGCCGCCGACTACATCCCGAAGCCGCTGCGCATGGAAGAAGTCTGCGCGCGCGTGCGCGCCCAGCTGCGCATGCGCACCACCAGCGAAACCCAGACTGCGCAGGCCGACCGCCTGCGCATGATCGTCAACAGCATGGACCAGGGCCTCTTGATCGTCGAGACGTCCGGGCGCATCCAGTACGCCAACCCGGCCTGCGACCGCTACCTGGGCTGCAAGCCCGAAGACCTGGTCGGCCGCCGCCTGGCCGACCTGCTGGAGCAGACCGACGTACAGGCCAATGAAGCGGCCGACACGGCCATCGGCCAGGGCACGCGCGAGGTGAACATCCGCCACCACGACGGCAGCCTGCGCGCGATGGATCTGACTGTCACCCCGCTGACCTTGCCCCCGCTGAGCGCCGATGAAGGCCTGTTCGTCGCCATGCTGCACGACATCAGCCACCACAAGCAATTCGAGGATGCGCTGCAGCGCGCCGCCATGCTGGACCCGCTGACCAAGATCGCCAACCGCCGCCAGTTCGACGCCTTCCTGGAAAAGGAATGGCAGCGCGCGATCCGCAACGCCCAGCCGTTGTCGCTGGTCGTGCTCGACGTCGACCACTTCAAGCTGTACAACGACACCCTCGGCCACGCCGCCGGCGACACCTGCCTGCAACAGGTGGCGCAGGCGCTGCAGGGCCACGCGGCGCGCCCGACCGACCTGGCGGCGCGCTACGGCGGCGAGGAATTCGTGCTGCTGTTCGGCGAAACCCCGCTCGACGCCGCCACCCGCCTGGCCGAAATGATCCGCAGCGCGGTGGAAGCGCTGCAGCTGCCGAACCCGCGCTCGCCGAGTTCGCCATGGCTGACGGTGTCGGTGGGCGTGGCGACCATCGTGCCGACCCAGCTGGACGAGATCGAGAACCTGTTCGTGTGCGCCGACCGGGCCATGTACGCGGCCAAGGCGGGTGGGCGCAACCGGGTCGAGGCGACGATCGTGGGGGCGGCCTGGGAAGTGGTCAAGGACGCGGCAGCCATTGATTTGAGCTGAGCATACACACCCATTCGGCCCGCGCCGGATGAACGTCGCCCCTGCGAAGGCAGGGGCCTCATTTCCAAGAGCTGTCATTACGCGTGCAACTTGGGCCCCTGCCTTCGCAGGGGCGACGGGCGGAAGCTGACACGCATAGTTACCGTAAGCGCCTGGTCAACCGTCCTAAATCCTCCAGCGCCGGCCCGCTCGCCAGCACCATCAGCAACACCGCCAGCGGCACCGTCGCCATCCACCCCACCTGCCTGAACCCCAGCGCCCCCACCACCCCGCCGGCAAAGAAACTGCCCAGCAGCCCGCACAGCAGCGCCAGCCGCGCATGGTTGGCGCCGACCCTGGGCAGGCGTTCGCCGTCCGCATTCCAGTACAGCAGCTTGCCCAGCTCGATCCCGATGTCGGTGACGATCCCGGTCATGTGCGTGGTGCGGATCTCGGCATGCGAGAGCTTGGTCATCAGCGCATTCTGCAGGCCCATCATGAAGCACAGCAGCATCACGGTGGCCGGCACGAACAGGCCGTCGACGCCGGCCAGGCGCGCGCCCAGCAGGCCGAACACCAGCAGCAGCAGGGCCTCCAGCAGCAGCGGCAAGGCGTACAGGCTGGCCAGCGCGTGGCGGCGCGCGTGGTTGACCATCAGCGCGGTGCAGGCGGCGCCGGCCAAAAAGGAGAGCATGGCGCCGAGCGCGTCCAGCGCCAGCCCGGCCGCCCCCAGCGCCAGGTCGTCGGCGGCGCCGGAGACGATGCCGGTCATGTGCGAGGTGTAGCGGTGCACGGCCAGGAACCCGCCCGCGTTGATGGCGCCGGCCACGAAGGCCAGGGCCAGGCCGAGGTGGCGGTCGGCGCGGCGGGTGCGCGCGTGGGCGGTCAGGGTATGGACGTAGTGCATGCTGTCAATACTAATCCAATCGGACCGGACATTGAACGGCGAAACCACTCGGGCGCTCACGTGGCTATAATTGACAACCTTATTTGATCCTGCTCGCCCACATCGACCAGTCTGGACCACCGTGAATCCACATCTCGACCGCCTCCACCCCTACCCGTTCGAAAAACTGCGCCAACTGTTTGCCGGCGTCACGCCCAGCCCCGAGCATGCGCACATCAGCCTCGGCATCGGCGAGCCCAAGCATCCGACGCCGGCCTTTATCCAGAAAGCGCTGACGCACAGCCTGGCCGGCCTGGCCGTGTACCCGACCACGCACGGCGGCGAAGCGCTGCGCGGCGCGATCGCGGGCTGGCTGGAACGCCGCTACGGCGTCCCACCGCTGGATCCGGCCACGATGGTGCTGCCGGTCAACGGCTCGCGCGAAGCGCTGTTCGCAATCGCCCACTGCACGATCGACGCCAGCAAGGCAGGCGCGCTGGTGGTGTGCCCGAACCCGTTCTACCAGATCTACGAAGGCGCGGCCTACCTGTCGGGCGCCGAGCCCTACTTCGTGAATTCGGAGCCGGCGCGCAACTTCGGCTGCGACTACGGCAGCGTGCCCGACGAAGTGTGGCAACGCGTGCAGCTGCTGTTCGTCTGCTCGCCCGGCAACCCGACCGGCGCCGTGCTGACGCTGGACGACTGGCGCGAACTGTTCGCGCTGTCGGACCGCCACGGCTTCGTGATCGCGGCCGACGAGTGCTATTCCGAGATCTATTTCGGCGCCACGCCGCCGCTGGGCGCGCTCGAAGCCGCGCACCAGCTCGGCCGCAGCAGCGCGAGTGGGGACAATAAGCAGCCCTACAAGAACCTGATCGTGTTCTCGAGCCTGTCCAAGCGCTCCAACGTACCGGGCATGCGCTCGGGCTTCGTGGCCGGCGACCCGGCCCTGCTGAAAACCTACCTGCTGTACCGCACCTACAGCGGCGGCGCGATGTCGCCGATCGTGCAGGCGGCCTCGATCGCGGCCTGGGGCGATGAAGCCCACGTGCAGGAAAACCGCAACCTGTACAAGGAAAAGTTCAGCCTGATCACGCCGCTCTTGAGGCAGGTGATGGACGTCGAACTGCCGGACGCCGGTTTCTACCTGTGGGCCGACGTGCGCCGTACCGGGCTGTCGGACACCGAGTTCGCCAAGGGCCTGTACGCCGCATATAATGTTACGGTCCTGCCGGGGAGCTACCTCGCGCGCGACGCGCACGGGACCAATCCGGGACGCAACCGCATCCGCATGGCGCTGGTCGCCGGCGTCGACGAGGGACTGGAAGCGGCCAACCGCATCGTCCAGTTCTGCAAGGACCTCAAGTCCGCCTGAATACCGTTTTATCCATCACTGAACCTGAAACCGACATCATGACTCAACAACTCCAGACCCTCATCGACAACGCGTGGGAACAGCGCGCCGAGATCAGCCCATCGAACGCACCGGCGGACGTGCGAGAAGCAGTCGCCACCGTCATCAAAGGCCTTGACGACGGCTCGCTGCGCGTGGCGCAGAAGGACAGCGGCAGCTGGGTCGTGAACCAGTGGATCAAGAAGGCCGTGCTGCTGTCGTTCCGCCTGGAAAACAACGTGCCAGTCGAAGGCGGCGGGATGCAGTTCTACGACAAGGTCCCGACCAAGTTCGCGGATTACACCGCTGAAGACTTCGCCAAGGGCGGCTTCCGCGTGGTGCCGCCGGCCGTGGCCCGCCGCGGTTCCTTCATCGGCAAGAACGTGGTCCTGATGCCGTCCTACGTCAACATCGGTGCCTATGTCGACGAAGGCACCATGGTCGACACCTGGGCCACCGTCGGCTCCTGCGCCCAGATCGGCAAGAACGTCCACCTGTCCGGCGGCGTCGGCATTGGCGGCGTGCTGGAACCGATGCAGGCCAACCCGACCATCATCGAAGACAACTGCTTCATCGGCGCCCGCTCGGAAATCGTCGAAGGCGTGATCGTCGAAGAGAACTCGGTGATCTCGATGGGCGTGTACATCGGCCAGTCGACCAAGATCTACAACCGCGAAACCGGCGAAGTCACCTACGGCCGCGTGCCGTCGGGTTCGGTCGTGGTGTCGGGTTCGCTGCCGTCCGCCGACGGCAAGTACAGCCTGTACTGCGCCGTGATCGTCAAGCGCGTGGATGCGCAGACGCGTTCGAAGACCGGTATCAACGAGCTGCTGCGCGGTATTTAATTAGTAGGCTACCGGCGGCGCTGAGGCCGTAGCCTGCTTGAAACGTCGTTAGCTGTAAAACCGTCGTTCCCGCGCAGGCGGGAACCCAAGTTGCACGAATGATCCCTAGCGATGGCTTCGGATGCGAACTTGGGTTCCCGCCTTCGCAGGAACGACGTTTTTGCATCCGGCCGGTGTTAGAATCGCCGAAGCACCAAAAAATTACCGCACAGCAAGGGAGCAACCCCATGGCCATGGAACGCCTGTTCCAATTGATGAAGGAAAAGAACGCGTCCGACATGTTCTTCGCGGTCAATTCCCCAGTTCACATCAAAATCAACGGCAACCTGATCCCGATCAACCAGCACAAGCTGGAGCCGGAAAACATCGATTCCCTGCTGTCCGAAATCGCCACGCCCGAGCAGATGGCCGACCTCGCGCGCGACAACGAACTCAACATGGGCATCTCGGTGCCCAACCTCGGCCGCTTCCGCTTGTCGGCCTTCCGCCAGCGCGGCAGCGTCTCGGCCGTGTTCCGCTTCGTGCCGGCCAGCATCCCGCCGCTTGGCGAACTCGGCCTGCCGCCGGTGCTATCCGAGCTGATCATGGAAAAGCGCGGCCTGCTGCTGATCGTCGGCGCAACCGGCTCCGGCAAGTCGACCACGATCGCCTCGATGCTCGACCACCGCAACGAGCAGCGTTCCGGCCACATCCTGACGCTGGAAGACCCGATCGAATACCTGTTCAAGAACAAGAAGTCGATCGTCAACCAGCGGGAAATCGGCAGCGACGCCGCCAGCTTCGACATCGCCCTGCGCAACTCGATGCGCCAGGCGCCGGACTGCATCCTGATCGGCGAGATCCGCGACAAGGACACCATGGCCGCCGCCCTCGCCTACGCCCAGTCCGGCCACCTGGTGCTGGCGACGCTGCACGCCAACAACAGCTACAACGCGCTGAACCGCATCATCAGCTTCTACCCCATCGAAAACCGCCCGGCGCTGCTGCAGGACCTGTCCTCCGCCGTGAAAGCGATCGTCTCGCAGCGCCTGGTACGCGCCAAGGCCGGCGGGCGCCGCCAGGCCGCGGTCGAGATCATGGTCAACACGCGCTACGTTGCCGACCTGATCGAAAAGGGCGACATCGGCCAGATCAAGGAAGCGATGGACAAGAGCCTGTCGCCGGGCTCGCAGTCCTTCGAGAAGGCGCTGCTGGAACTGGTGCAGGCCGATCTGATCACCCAGGACGAGGCGCTGGCGAATGCCGATTCGGCGACCAATCTGCTGTGGCTGATCAATAACGGGCCGGACAGCCAGGCGGCCAAGCTCGAAGAAGCGCCGAAGCCGGCCGAGCCGCCGGCCGGGCCGTCGTTCACCGAGTTCACGCTGGACCGCTAACCGCCCGCCGGCCGCGGCGACTAGCTGGAAAAGAATTTTGCCAGGCCTTCGGTGACTTTCGGTGCGGGTTGTTGGGTGAAGCACACCGATACCAGGCGAACATTATTGCCCGATGGTGTGACGTAAACGTCGACTGCATCCAAGGTACGCTGGCCTTCCTCGCCCAACATCGGATCCTTGCAGATAATCTCATTCCCATTGAAACCTACCATGACCATGGCATGGCCGGTTCCCCCCTCTTCCGGGCGATAACAGCAAAGCACAGGCCGGTCGCTTGAAATTTCGGCCTTCATTGCTTCCAAAATCTTCAGTCTTTTCAATCTTGCGCTATCAGTCGGCTGCCTTAGAATTGCCTGCTGCAATTTTAAATGCGCAGGAGAAAGGCTGCCATCCCGAGCGCGCGCACCGCTTTGTATGCCAAGTCTCTCGTTTCCGGTCAAGTCCTGGCTCCAATCCAGCGTCTGGTGACCTGGTCGCTCGGCGAGACAGTCGACCGCGCTCAGGCAGTCCTTGGGTTTGTGCGGGAAATCACGACCGCCCTTGTCGTACTTGGCTTTGACATCCGTATTGTTTTTAACGAGCTTGAACATGTCTTCGGTTGAAATCGAAGCGTATGCCCCGTCCGTTTTCGACATGTAGAAGTTATAGATACTGGTCGTAGTGGCAAGCCAGCACCAATTCGGCTCGCTTTGCTTCAGCATTAAAAACGGAGTACGCAAAGTTGGCATGATGTCCCATTCCTCGTCGCATGAATCGATGATGCGGGCATGTCATGCAGCCATCATCGAATAAAGGCCTTCCGGTCATTTGTACGCTCCTCCAAGTCTACGATGGGACTTGTCCGGCAAGAGCTATCAAGGTTAACCGTAGTCAGCGGTCGCGGAATCAGCCCTCGTGGTACCGAGCGCAAGCATCCGCATCATGCATGGCGGATGTTGCTAAACTGTGCGCAAGGCCAAGCCGCTATGCTATCCTTCGCGCCTTCTTGTTTAGCAATATCTTCAGCACGACCTGAAGCCCATTCGCCGCTCCGTGCGGCCGTATCGATCCGTCATGACAACAACCCTCTACGGTATTCCCAACTGCGACACCGTCAAAAAAGCGCGCACCTGGCTGGCCGACAACGGCCATGACTTCGACTTCCACGATTTCAAGAAACAGGGCCTGGACCGCGCCACGGTCGCCGGCTGGCTCGAACAGCTCGACTGGGAAACCCTGGTCAACCGCAAGGGCACGACCTGGCGCAAGCTGTCCGACGAGCGCCGTGCGTCGATCGTCGATAGCGCCAGCGCGCTCGAGCTGATGCTGGAAAACCCGTCCGTGATCAAGCGCCCGGTGCTGGCAGGCGCAGGGCCGCTGGCGGTCGGTTTTTCAAGCGACCAGTACGCCGCCAAGTTCGGCGCTGACAAGGGAGATGCGGCATGAAAGCATCGCGCACCCAGGAACTGACCGAAGAGCTGATCGCGCTCGATTCCGTCACCCCGCAGGACAAGGGCTGCCAGCAGCGCCTGATCGAGCTGCTGGAGCCGCTCGGCTTCAAGTGCGAGACCATTGCCTCGAACGGCGTGACCAACCTGTGGGCACGGCGCGGTACCGAGGCGCCGCTGTTCGTGTTTGCCGGCCACACCGACGTGGTGCCCTCCGGCCCGGTCGAGCAGTGGCACTCGGCTCCGTTCACGCCGACCCGGCGCGACGGCAAGCTGTACGGCCGCGGCGCGTCCGACATGAAGACCTCGATCGCCGCCTTCGTGGTCGCGGTCGAGGAATTCGTGGCCGCGCATGCCGGCCATGCGGGCTCGATCGCCCTGCTCATCACCAGCGACGAGGAAGGCCCGGCCCTGGACGGCACCGTGATCGTCTGCGAGATGCTGGAAGAGCGCGGCGAAAAGCTCGACTATTGCCTGGTCGGCGAGCCGACCTCCAGCCACGTGCTGGGCGACATGATCAAGAACGGCCGCCGCGGCTCGCTGTCGGGCTGCCTGGTGGTGAAAGGCGTGCAGGGCCACATCGCCTACCCGCACCTGGCGCGCAATCCGATCCACCAGGCGGCACCCGCGCTGGCCGAGCTGGCTGCCGAAAAATGGGATGACGGTAACGAGTACTTCCCGCCGACCAGCTGGCAGGTGTCGAACATTGCCGCCGGCACCGGCGCCACCAACGTCATCCCGGGGCAGCTGAAGGTCGACTTCAACTTCCGTTTCTCGACCGCCAGCACCGCCGACGGGCTGGAAGCGCGCGTCCATGCGATCCTCGACAAGCACGGCCTCGACTACGACCTGACATGGACGCTGTCGGGCCAGCCCTTCCTGACCCCGAAGGGCACGCTGTCGGATGCGATCTGCGGCAGCATCCACGACGAGCTGGGCGTGACCACCGAACTGTCGACCACCGGCGGGACCTCGGACGGGCGCTTCATCGCCCGCATCTGCCCTCAGGTGATAGAATTCGGGCCACCCAACGCCAGCATCCACAAGATCGACGAGCACATCGAACTGCGCTACATCGACCCGCTCAAGAACATCTACCGCCGCACGCTGGAACGCCTGCTGGTGGCCACGCCGGCAGCCAGCGCAGCCGCAGTAAGAGCTTAACTAGGGATACCGACATGACCACGACGAATTTTTCCACGCCGCGCGACCTGCTGCGCTACGCCGTTACCCGCTTCAACGCCGCCAAGCTGTTCTTCGGCCACGGCAGCGCCGAGGCCTTCGACGAAGCGGCCTACCTGATCCTGCACACGCTCAAGCTGCCGCTCGACAAGCTCGATCCCTTCCTGGATGCGCGCCTGCTGCAGGATGAGGTGCTGCAAGTGCTGGCCGTGATCGAACGCCGCGTCAACGAGCGCGTGCCGGCCGCCTACATCACCAATGAAGCCTGGCTGGGCAGCTACAACTTTTACGTCGACGAGCGCGTGCTGGTGCCGCGTTCCTTCATCGCCGAGCTGATCCCGAACCAGTTCAGCCCGTGGATCGCCGATCCGGACGGCGTCGAGAACGTGCTCGAGCTGTGTACCGGCTCCGGCTGCCTGGCGATCATGCTGGCCGACGCCTTCCCGAACGCGGTGGTCGACGCCATCGACATCTCGAAGGATGCCCTCGCCGTGGCCGAGCGCAACATCCGCGACTACAAGCTGGAAGGCCGCGTGAACCCGGTCGAGTCCGACCTGTACGAAAACGTGCCGTTCAAGAAGTACGACCTGATCGTCAGCAACCCGCCGTACGTGAATGCGGATTCGATGGGCAAGCTGCCGCCGGAATACCTGCGCGAGCCGCAGATCGCCCTGGCCGGCGGTACCGACGGCATGGACCTGGTGCGCAAGATCGTCGACGGCGCCGCCGAGCGCTTGACGCCGGAAGGCGTGCTGGTGGTCGAGATCGGCAACGAGCGCGAATTCGCGGAAGCGGCGTTCGGGAAGCTGGGGCTGACCTGGCTGACCACGAGTGCGGGGGACGATACGGTGTTCCTGCTGACCGCTGACCAACTGGCAAAATAAGTTTGCTTAAAAACCGTCGCCCCTGCGAAGGCAGGGGCCCAAGTTAGCGGCATATCGCATAAATTGGGCCCCTGCCTTCGCAGGGGCGACGGCTCATACGATAACCTGGTTTTCACATGATCCGATTCTCCAACGTCAGCCTCATGCGCGGCACCAAGCCGCTGCTCCAGGATGCCGACCTCACCCTCAACCCCGGCGACAAGATCGGCCTGATCGGTGCCAACGGCGCCGGCAAATCCAGCCTGTTCGGCATGCTGCGGGGCGAACTCCATCCGGACCAGGGGTCGATCGATTTCCCGCAGCGCTGGCGCATGGCCTACGTGGCCCAGGAGACCCCTGCACTGGATCGTCCGGCGCTCGAGTACGCGATCGACGGCGACGTCAACCTGCGCAAGCTGCAGGCCGAACTGGAACGGGTCGAAGCGCTGGAATACACGGACGAAAACGGCATCGCCCTCGGCGAGATCCACGGCCAGCTGGCCGACGCCGACGCCTACACCGTGCAGTCGCGCGGCGAGCAGCTGTTGCTGGGCCTGGGCTTCACGCTGGCCCAGATGCAGCAGCCGGTGGCCAGCTTCTCGGGCGGCTGGCGCATGCGCCTGAACCTGGCCCAGGCGCTGATGTGCCCTTCCGACCTGCTGCTGCTGGACGAGCCGACCAACCACCTCGACCTGGACGCGATCATCTGGCTGGAAGACTGGCTGAAGCGTTATCCGGGCACCCTGATCATCATCTCCCACGACCGCGACTTCCTCGATGAAGTCGTCAATGTGGTGGTGCACATCGAGGAGCGCAAGCTGAAACGCTACTCGGGCAACTACAGCGGCTTCGAGCGCCAGCGCGCCGCCGCCCTGGTGCTGGCTGCCGCCGCCTTCGAGAAGCAGCAGCGCACCCGCGCCCACCTGCAGTCGTTCGTGGACCGCTTCAAGGCCCAGGCGACCAAGGCGCGCCAGGCCCAGAGCCGGATGAAGGCACTGGCCCGGATGGAAGAGCTGGCGCCGCTGCGCGCCGCCGCCGAGTTCTCGTTCGAGTTCCGCGACCCGGTGTCGGCGCCGAATCCGCTGCTGGTGCTGGACGGCGTCGATGCCGGCTACCCGATCCTGGACGAGCATGGCGACAAGGTCGACAGCAAGACCATCGTCCACGGCATCAACTTTTCGCTGCAGATCGGCCAGCGCATCGGCCTGCTCGGTGTGAACGGCGCCGGCAAATCCACGCTGATCAAGACCGTGGCCGGCGAACTGGCGCCGCTCTTCGGCGAGTCCACCCTCGGCAAGGGCCTGGTGGTCGGCTACTTCGCCCAGCATCAGGTGGAGATGCTGCGTCACGACGAATCGCCGCTGTGGCACATGCAGAAGATCGCGCCGACCGTGCGCGACCAGGAACTGCGCAACTTCCTGGGCGGCTTCAACTTCCCGGGCGAGATGGTGACCAGCCCGATCCGGCCCTTCTCCGGCGGCGAAAAGGCGCGCCTGGCGCTGGCGCTGATCGTGTGGCAGCGCCCCAACCTGCTGCTGCTGGACGAACCGACCAACCACCTGGATCTGGAAACGCGCGAGGCGCTGACGCTGGCACTGGCCCAGTTCGAGGGCACGCTGGTGGTGGTGTCCCACGACCGCCACCTGCTGCGCGCCACGACCGACGAGTTCATCATCGTGGCCGATGGCCGCCTGCAACCCTTCGACGGCGACCTGGACGACTACAAGGACTGGCTGTTCAAGACCAAGCTGAAGGCCGTCGAAGCTGGCAAGACCGCAGCCGCGCTGCCGGTCAAGGACAGCAAGGCGGCCGCCCCGGCGCCAGTGCCCTCGGCACCGGTGGCCCCGTCGGTCGTATCATCGGCAGCAGTCGCGCCGGCCGACCGCAAGGAACAGAAGCGCCAGGATGCCGAGGAGCGCCAGCGCGTGGCGGGCTTGAAGAAGCCGCTCGAGAACCGCATCAAGCGGATCGAGGAGCAGATGGCCAAGCTGAACGCCAAAAAGGCCGATGTGGATGCGCGCCTGCTGGCGCCTGGCATCTACGAGGCCGACAAGAAGGACGAGCTGAAGAGCCTGGTGGCGGACCAGGCTTTCCTGACGCGCGACCTGGGGAACCTGGAGAATGAATGGCTGGAGGTGCAGGAGCAGCTGGAGGGGTTGACTGCTTGACCCGGAAAACCGGGCCGCTTGAATGAGCGTTGGCCCGTAAACGTCGCCCCCGCGCAGGCGGGGGTCCAAGTTCTGCTTGCATCATCGGAATGCGTGCAACTTGGGCCCCGCCTTCGCGGGGGCGACGTTCATGGGGCGTGGATCACGTGCATGGGGTGCAGGTGAGGGGCATGCGTGCCTGCATGGCTGTGCGCCTTGCCCCCGCAGTATCAAGCCACCTGCCGCGCCCCTTCCTTCCGCACCGACATCAGGCGGTCGATATCGACCAGGATCAGGCGCCGTTCCCCCTTCTGTGCAATCCCGATCAGGTAATCGGCATCGATGGACTCGGTGCCCGGCACCGGCGCAATCTGGTCCGGGTGCAGGGTCACGACGCCGGTCACGCCATCCACCACCATCCCCATCACGCAGCTGGTCAGGCGCAGGATGATCACGTCGGTCATCGGATCGGGCGCGCTCGGCGTGCTGCCGAAGGCGGCGCGCATGTCGACCAGGGGCATGATCACGCCGCGCGATACCGCCACGCCGCCAATGATCTCGCCGCTGGAGGCGAAGCGCTCGAGCGCCTTGAGCACACGCAGTTCCTGCACCTTGGCGAAGTCGAGTCCGTACTCCAGGCCGCCGAGCGTGAAGCTCAGGTACTGCGTCGCGCGCGTGCCGCCTTCGATTGCATTGCTGGTCATGTCGTGCATGGCGATTCTCTCCTAAGGGTTCCCCATGCTAAGATAGATGCCGTAAACAAATCTTGAGTACAGTCAATTTTTCTAAATACATTCCTACCCGCGCGCATGCATTCCTACCCTTGCATTCAAGCGGCGTCGGCTTACAATAAATATATTTAACACTTAAGGGACGCCGACAATGTTTCGGTGGCTGAAAAGGCTTTTTTCCCACTCTGCCGGACCACATGCGTCACCGGCGCGCTTACCCATTCCGGCGCCTCCCGGCGTCCCCCTCGGCATTCCCGAAGACGACGCACCGGATGCCCCGCTGTCCGGCGCTGCTGCGCGCCGGGTCCAGCCGCCGGTCTCGTTCGAGCAGCTCGACTACATCAACGGCGCCTGGAACAGCTGGCTGTTCGACCGCCACGACCAGCACGGCCTCGACATGAACGATACCGAGGCGCGCGTGCTGGAGTCGCTGGACACCATCCTGTCTTCGCAGCAGTCGGGTGCAGCACTGGTGCGGCGCATGCCCGGGCTGGTGCCGCAGCTGCTGCAAAGCCTGCGCAGCGACAGCTTTTCAGGCGCCGCGCTGTCGCGCACCATCTCGTCGGATGTGGTGCTGGTGGCGGCCGTGATCCGGCTCGCCAACAGCAGCCACCAGGGCGCCGCCAATGCGATCGCCAGCGTCGAGCACGCGGTGATCCTGATCGGCCAGGAGGGCCTGCGCCAGCTGATCACGACGGTGGCCTTCCGCCCCATCATCGACGTGAATTCCGGTTTCTATACGCGCCGGCTGGCGCCGCGCCTGTGGGAGCATGCGGAGCGCTGCGCGATCAGCGCGCGTCCGCTGGCGGCGGAGATGGGCATCGAGCCTTTCGACGCCTTCCTGGCCGGGCTGCTGCATAACGTCGGCCTGATCGTCTCGCTGCGCCTGATGGACCAGATGGCGCGCGGCGAACGCCGGCTGGGCTCCGACATTTTCCTGGCCCAGCTGGGGCGCGACACCCGCCGCCTGGCCTGCAGCATCGCGCGCGAATGGCATTTTCCCGAGACCGTGGTGCAGGCGCTGTCCGAACAGGGCGAGATGCGCAGGGGTGCCCCGATGTCGCCGCTCGGGCGCCTGCTCAAGCTGACCGACTACCTCGGCAAGGTGCGGCTGCTGGTGGAAAACGAGTTGCTGGACGAATCGAATCCGGAACTGTTCTCCGGATTGCCGCCCAATGCCGCGCAGTGTTATTCGGCACTGGCTGCGAGCCGCGAACAGGCCGCCCCGGCCTGAGAGCCGCTTGCAGCCAATTCTCTTTTTGTTGCGAGCCGCGAACAGGCCGCCCCGGCCTGAGAGCCGCTCGCAGCCATTTTCATGTTAGCCGTAAGACCGTCGCCCCTGCGCAGGCAGGGGCCCAAGTTTGCCGGCGCTAACGCTACGCGTACGACTTGGGCCCCTGCCTACGCAGGGGCGACGTTGTTCGATGGCCGGTGCAAACCCACCGCACCACTTTATTTGATGGCGCCGTCCGTCACCGCCAACTGCCGGTTCTGCGCATCCAGCCAAGCCTTCAGCGGCGCAAAGTAATCGAGCATCGCCGTCGCATCCATGCGCTCTTCCCCGGTCACCGCCTTCAAGGCTTCCGGCCACGGCTTGCTGGTGCCCATCGCCAGCATCTGCTGGAACTTGGCGCCGGCCTGCTTGTTGCCGTAGATCGAGCAGCGGTACAGCGGGCCGGTGTCGCCGGCTTCGCGGCACAGCGCGCGGTGGAACTGGAACTGCAGCACGTGGGCCAGGAAATAGCGCGCGTACGGCGTGTCGCTGGCGACGTGGAACTTGGCGCCGGCGTCGAAGCCGCGCTCGCCGTCGATCGGGGCCGGACGCGCCACGCCCTGGTACTGCTCGGTCAGCGCCCACCAGGCCTTGTCGTAGTCGGCCGGCTGGACCTGGCCGCCGTAGACCTGCCAGCGCCATTTGTCGACCTTGTAGGCAAACGGCATGAATGCGATTTTCTGCAGCGCCGTGTACAGCAGCGGGCCGATGTCCTGCGCAGGATCCGGTTCGCTCTTCATCAGCCCCACGCGCTTCAGGTAGGCCGGCGTGATCGACAGCGCGACGGTATCGCCGATCGCTTCGTGGAAGCCGTCGTTGGCGCCGTTCCTGAACAGCGGCGGCTGCACGTTGTAGGCGAGGTCGTAGTACAGGTGGCCGAGTTCGTGGTGGATGACGCGGAAGTCCTCGGCGGTCGGCGTGATGCACATCTTGACGCGCACGTCGTCCTTGCCGTCCAGGTCCCAGGCCGAAGCGTGGCAAACGACGTCGCGGTCGCGCGGCTTGGTCAGCAGCGAGCGCTCCCAGAAGGTGGCGGGCAGCGCGCGCATGCCGAGCGACGTGTAGAAACCTTCGGCATAGCGCGTCATGTCGGCCGCGCCGGTCTTGCGCTCCTCCAGCAGCGCGGTCAGGTCTTCGCTCTTTTCCAGGCCGGCGGGTTTCAGCAGCGGATACAGGTTATCCCAGCTCTGCGCCCACATATTGCCCAGCAGGTGGGCCGGGATCGGACCATCCGCCGGCACCGCGGCGGCACCGTAGGCCTGGCGCAGCTTGTAGCGGGTGTAGGTGTGCAGCGAATCGTACAGCGGCTTGACCTGCTGCCACAGGCGTTCCATCTCGACGGAGAAGGCTTCCGGCGGCATGTCGTAGAACGAACGCCACAGCGCGCCGGTATCCGCCGCACCCATCGCGCGCGCGCCCTTGTTCGACACGGCGACGTACTTCGCATAATCCTGCTTGTAGGAAGGCGACTGGGCATGCCAGCCGAGCCAGACTTCCTTCAGGCGCGCCGGATCGCGGCTGGTGGCCAGCACTTTTTCGAGTTCGCCGAGCGGCATGCATGCCGGCCTGGCGGCGCCGGCGGCGGCCGGAGGACAGTACTTGGCCTTGCCGTAGGCACCGGTCATGCCGGCCGCCAGCCGCGCGTAGCTGCTCCTGTCGGCGGCTTCCGGCAGCATCAGCGTGCGCTGCATCAGCAGCAGCTTGCGCGCGCTGGCCGGAGGCAGCTTCAGGTCCTTGAAGCGGCGTGCCTGCAGCGCCACCTCGCCGCTGAGCGTCAGGAACTGCTCGTTGGACTGGGCGGTCATCGTCTCGGTGTCGAGCGTGATGAAATTCTCGGCCACCCATTCGGCGCGCTGGGCATCCAGGCCGAGGCGCTCCAGGCGCTGCTCGGCGTCGAGGATGAAGCGCTCGGCTTCGGCGACGGTGGGTTTGGCAGCGGTCCTGGTGGCGGCGGAAGCTGGCAGAGCCAGCGCAGCGCCGGCAAACAGGCCGGCAATCAGGGCAGGCATCAAGGCAATACCGGGGCGAATCTGAAGCATGGTCCTCACATCTCTCTTCTGTAATAATGATTTATACGGTTTCCGCGGCGGCCGACTCGCTGTTCCACATAAAGCTGCCCGCCCGTCCGGCAAACAGCTGCGCACCACGCTGCGGCCCGCGCAGCCGCGCGCGGATCTCGCGCGGCGCCATCAGGTAGGGGCTGCCGCCGGTGGGGCTGAAGCCGAGCACACGCACCTGGGTCTCGCCCTGCACGTGTTTTAACGCGACCTGGGCCACGCAGGCCGCGTCCAGGCGCTGCGCCTCGAGGCCGGCCAGCATCTGCGCGCCCTTCTGCTGTTCGGCCTCGACCGCCTTGACCCTGGCCGATGCGTCGGCCACTTCCTTCAGCGCCGGCGCCACTTCCTGCGCCATGTGCTGGAACTGGCGCGCCTGCTCGGGCGACAGGGTGATTTCCTTCTTGCGCACCTTGGACGCCAACATCAGGTAGCGGCGCACGTCGGGACGCCCGGCCAGGCGCGCCATCTCTTCCTTGTGGCGCGCCGCCAGCTGGCCGAACTGGGCGATGCGCTGCGATACCGCGGCGATCAGCTCGGCCACCGGCGGGCCCTCGGGCTGCAGCACGCATACCAGCATCTCGCCCTGCTTGCGCGGCGCCGTGCCGTCCACCGTCACGCGGCGGCCGGCGATGGCGCTGCCCTCGGCCTGCCCGACCACGACTTCGTCGCCGATGATCTCGCAATTGACCGCGTGCGCGATGCTGATGCGGGTGCCGGCGACGATGCAATTCTCGGCACGCTCCAGCACCACGGCGCCGTCGAGCGCCTGGATCAGCGCGCCGGAGGCCACGCCGCACACGCGGATATCGCCGCGCTTGTTGTGGGCACTGCCGCCGACCAGGTTGGCGCGCAGCAGGATGCGGCCGCCGCGCGAGGCCAGGCGGCCGTAGACGTCGCCGTGCACGGTGATGCCCTCGCCTTCGATCGTGCGGTTTTCCTGCACCTCGCCGAATTCCTCGTAGTCGCCGGTCAGCTGCAGGTTGCCGGTGGTACGGGCGCTGACGCCGTCGCGGCTGACGATCTTGTCGCCGATCGACATCTGGCTGGTCTTGGCGTCCACCGCCAGGAAACCGGCGCGCTGCGCCACCAGGAATTCGCCGTCGCGCGCACGTTCGACTTTGGTACCGGCCCCGGCGTACGAGGCCAGGTCGGTATCGGCGCCGGGCGTGGCCGGCAGCCGGGTGCCGGACAGGTCGATGCCGTCGGTGCCGGCGCCGGCCGCGATCTTCTGCAGCAGGCGCACCCCGGCCTGGATCTGCGGGAAACGGTTCTGGAAGCTGTTCAGGTCGAGGCGGCCGTTGGCCAGCTGGCGCGGCGCATTGCTGCGGTGGATGTCGTCGGAGACCTCGACGATGCGGGCGTCGACGCCGGGCACCGGTTCGCGCCGCTGCGCGGCGACGATGCGGTCGGCTTTCGGGGAGGCGATGGCGGCGCGCACGGCGGCGGACTCGATGCCGAAGCGGATTCCCTTGAGCCAGAGGTCGGCGACGAATTCGTCGAAGTCGAGACGGGTCGGCTCGCCCGGCGCACCGGGCTGGTCAGGATTGGGCAGCCAGACCGGCTCGAAATAGTATTCGGCGCGTCCGCCACCGAGCTTGAGCGGACGGTACAGCGCGCGCCGCGCCGGCGCGAAGGGCCGGATGTCGGCGGCGATGCGGACCATGGCGGCAGTGCCGGCGCCTTCCTGTGCGCCGGCGCCGAACAGGACCTGCAGGAAGGCGGGGTAATCGAGACCGGCGAGCAGGCTGCCGCTGCGATAGAGGCCGTCGACGGCGTCGGCCAGCAACCTGGCCGCCACGGCGGGATCGGCATACACGCCATCGGCACGCTTGACGATGCAATGTTCAGGGGACACGGTAAGCTCCAGTCACACAGGCGGGGTTTGGGCCAGGACAGAAGCTTGGTAGCGTATCACGTTGCTGACGATAAATAAATATCGATCAACAACGTTGTTTTAAAGGAACGGTAGCGCCGGAGTAGCGCTGAAAACGGCCCGGGAAAGGCCGTGTGAAGGGGTGTCAGCGGCGGCGCTGGTACAGGTCCATGCCGGCTTCGTTGATCTGACGGCGCAGGTCGCGCCGCTCGTCCGGCGTCAGGCGGCCGCTGCCTCGGCGGCCGTCGTCGCGCGGTCCCTGGCCGTCCTGCTGCGCCTGCTGTTGCTGATACTGCTGCTGGGCGCGGCGCTGCTCTTCGTAGGCACGCATCTCGGCGTCGCGCTGGCCACGGTCTTGCTGAGGCAGCGAAAACCGCTCGCGCCCGCCCGACTGGTGCTGCTGGTCGTCTCGGCGGTCGCCGCCGTATTGCTGTGCGAACGCGGAGCCGGCGCCAAAGACCAGAGCGCATGCCAGCGCACCGCGAAGGGCGACGCGCGCAATGCGCACTGCCTTCGTTGCTGCCTGGTTGTCGATGAACGCGCTATTCATTGGTGTTCCTCTTCCGCGATGCCAATTTAAAAGTTAAGCTGTACTGCGTAAAACGATGGTGATAAGTCGTGATTCGATGAGGCCAGTTTATGTGTATTCCGCTGTGGGTATAAGCCCAATTGGGTAAAGTTTGTAACACAATGTAATGCCTCAACAGTAAGCCCTGTCCAGCTGGCCATATGAAGTTACCATAGCGACATTAATCTGACAAATCTTGACAGAATCATGAACGCCACAAGCCCGACTCCCGGTACCGCCAACAACGGCGGCCACGCCTCCAAGATCATGGTCGTCGACGACGACGTCCGCCTGCGCGACCTGCTGCGCCGCTACCTGACCGAACAAGGGTTCCAGGTCGTCACCGCCGAAAGCGCGCCGGCCATGAACAAGCTGTGGCTGCGCGAGCGCTACGACTTGCTGGTACTCGACCTGATGCTGCCCGGCGAAGACGGCCTGTCGATCTGCCGCCGCCTGCGCGGCGCCGGCGACCAGACCCCGATCATCATGCTGACCGCCAAGGGCGAAGACGTCGACCGCATCGTCGGCCTCGAGATGGGCGCCGACGATTACCTGCCCAAGCCGTTCAACCCGCGCGAACTGGTGGCACGCATCAACGCCGTCCTGCGCCGCAAGGGCCCCGACGAAATCCCGGGCGCGCCGAGCGAGACGCCGCAGACCTTCGAGTTCGGCGATTTCGTGCTCGACCTGGGCACGCGCACCCTCAAGAAGAACGGCGAGACCGTGCCGCTGACCACCGGCGAATTCTCGGTACTGAAGGTGTTCGCGCGCCATGCGCGCCAGCCGCTGTCGCGCGAAAAGCTGATGGAACTGGCGCGCGGCCGCGAATACGAAGTCTTCGACCGTTCGCTCGACGTCCAGATCTCGCGCCTGCGCAAGCTGATCGAACCCGATCCATCCAGCCCGCTGTACATCCAGACCGTCTGGGGCCTGGGCTACGTGTTCATTCCTGAAGGCCAGCCGCGCTAGTGTCGACGATGTTTGCCAACGGGCGCACCGAACGGCGCGCCGTACCGCGCCGCCTCGGCTGGATACGCAGCGGTCTGTTCTGGCGCACCTTCTTCCTGCTGTCCGTGCTGACCGCGCTGTCGATGGCGTCCTGGATCGGCATGCTCAGCGTGTTCCAGCGCGGCTCGCAGGCCGAGCAGACCGCCGAGCTGCTGGTGTCCGTGGTCACCATCACCAAGGCGGCGCTGACCCACTCGGCACCCGACCTGCGGCTTGAACTGCTGATGGAGCTGGTGTCGAACGAGGGCATCCGCGTGCTGACCCTGGAACCGACCGACCACGTGGAACCGCCGCCGGCCTGGCTATTGCCCGAGATCGCGGCGAGGGTGCGTGGCCGGCTGGGCCAGGACACGCGCTTCTCGCGCCGCGTGAACGACATGCCGGGTTTCTGGGTCAGCTTCGACATCGACGGTGACAAGTACTGGCTGATGCTGGAACGCGAGCGCATCGCCAGCCTGACCGGCGTCCAGTGGCTGGGCTGGGCCACCCTGGTCGGCGTGCTGTCGCTGGTGGGCGCGGCGTTGATCTCGAGCCTGGTCAACCTGCCGCTGGCGCGCCTGACCGCGGCGGCGCGCGCCATCGCCCAGGGCAAGCGCCCTGCCCCGCTGCCGGAAAAAGGGTCGAAGGAGATCGTCGAGGCCAACCGCAGCTTCAACCAGATGATCGACGACCTGCAGCAGCTGGAAAAGGACCGCGCGGTGATCCTGGCCGGCATCTCGCACGACCTGCGCACGCCGCTGGCGCGCATGCAGCTCGAACTCGAGATGGCCAACCTGTCGACCGAGGCCCGCGACGGCATGCAGTCGGACATCGCGCAGATGGACGCCATCATCGGCCAGTTCCTCGACTTCGCGCGCCCGACCGAAGCCGCGACCTTCGTGCCGATCAACCTGTCCGAGCTGCTCGAGGATTGCGCCCGCGAAGCGGCGCGCCTGCAGGACGTGCGCGTCAGCGCCGACATCGACGGCGACATCCACGTGCCGGCCAACTCGACCGACCTGCGCCGCGTGATCAACAACATCATCGAGAACGCCCGCCGCTACGGCAAGACGCCCGGCCAGGACGTTACCGAAATCGACATCGCCTGCCACGTCAAGCTCAGCGGCCACGGCCGGCGCGCCGTGGTCGAGATCAACGACCACGGCGTGGGCGTGCCGGAAGACCAGATCCAGCTGCTGCTGCGCCCCTTCACGCGGCTGGACAGTGCGCGCGGCCAGGCCAACGGCGCCGGCCTGGGCCTGGCCATCGTCGAGCGGGTGGTGACGCGCCACAATGCCGAGCTGTCGGTACGCAACCGCGACGGCGGCGGGCTGGTCATCGCCTTTTCCCTGCCTTTGGTCGCCTGAGGACCGCTATACTGTCGCCTTTCGTTTTTACAAAATGAAGGCGACAGACATGCTTGAAAACGCAACCCCACTCCAGTACGGCGACGTCGAACAGGCGGCCGCGCGCATCGAAGGCGCGGCCCACCGCACGCCGGTCCTGACCTCGCGCACCGCCGATGCCAAGGCAGGCGCCACGCTGTTCTTCAAGTGCGAGAACTTCCAGCGCATGGGAGCCTTCAAGTTCCGCGGCGCCTACAACGCCATCGCCAGGTTTACCGAGGAACAGCGCCGCGCCGGCGTGCTGACCTACTCGTCGGGCAACCACGCACAGGCGATCGCGCTGTCGGCGCGGCTGGCAGGCATCCGCGCCGCCATCATCATGCCGAACGACGCCCCGGCATTGAAGGTCGCCGCGACGAAGGAATACGGCGGCGAAGTGATCTTCTACGACCGCTACACCGAAAACCGTGAAGAGATCGGGCGCCGCCTCGCCCAGGAACGTGGCATGACCCTGATCCCGCCCTACGATCACCCGGACGTGATCGCCGGCCAGGGCACAGCGGCGAAGGAATTATTTGAAGAAGCCGGTGAACTCGACGTGCTGCTGGTACCGCTCGGCGGCGGCGGCCTGCTGGCCGGCTCGGCCCTGTCCGCGTCCGCGCTGTCGCCCAACTGTAAAGTGATCGGGGTCGAGCCGGAAGCCGGCAACGACGGCCAGCAATCGCTGCGCACCGGCCAGATCGTCGACATCGGCGTACCCCAGACCATCGCCGACGGCGCCCAGACCAGCCACCTGGGGCAGCACAACTTCGAAGTGATCCGGCGCCTGGTGGACGATATCGTCACCGTCAGCGATGACCAGCTGGTCGAGACCATGAAATTCTTTGCCGAGCGCATGAAGATGGTCGTCGAGCCGACCGGCTGCCTGGCCGCCGCGGCGGCGCTGCAGGGTGTTTATCCAGTCGCTGGCAAGAAGGTCGGCATCCTGATCAGCGGCGGCAACGTCGACCTGGCGCGCTTCGCCAAGCTGGTCGCCTGAGCGGCGTTAGGCGCCGCACAGTCGCGCTTGCCTCCTTGATCTAGAGTGATCGTGTCGTCAATAACTCTATCAAGGAGGCCAACATGAAACACCTGCTTCTTGCCGCCCTCGTGGCCGGCGCCTTCGGCAGCATCACCGTGCCGGCCGGCGCCCAGGTCGTCTACGTGGACACCCCACCCCCGCCGCCGCGCGCCGAACGCATGCCGGCCCCGCGCCACGGCTACGTCTGGTCACCCGGCCACTGGGAATGGCGCCGCGGCCACCATGTCTGGATGCCCGGCCAGTGGTATCGCGAACGCCCGGGTTACGTCTACCAGGCCCCGGCCTGGGTCCAGCGCGATGGTCGCTGGATGATGGAAGGCGGCCGCTGGGACCGCGGCGGCCGGCGCGACCGTGACGGCGACGGCGTGCCGAACCGTTACGATGCGCGGCCGAACAATCCGAACCGCAGCTAATTTTCCCGTACGACGCGCGGCCTCCATGTGCCGCGCACATGAACGCAGTCCTGTCGTGTGACGGACTGCGTTTTTCATTTCTGCTCCTCAAAAAAACCGCCTGTGCATCGCTGCGACAGGCGGGTAATCCAAGTTTTCACCTGGAGGAGACAGAGAGACGGGCAACACCCCTGCGCTGCCCTACCCGCCTCACATTGGGCCCAGTTCTTTTCCCACAAGTCCTTATCAGGGTTATGCATGACGCTTGAACGTGTCGGCCTAGTCGTACATCCTGTTTACGGGCTGTCGTACTCCCATGGATTCGGCGACGCCAGGCGGGCATGGCTGGCCGTTCGCATCATCGGTCGCGCTAGATACCCGATCACGGCCACCGCGTTTCGCTAGGTAGAGCTGGGCGTCGGCCAGGGCAACCAGTCTGGAAAACTCGAAGCTGCCGTCGACCGGCATCACCGCTACGCCGATACTGACCGTTGCGCCGGCAAGCAAGCCGGGATGCGCGCAGCTGGCCCAGTGAAATTCCTGCCTGGCGCGCTCGGCAAGCTGGATCAGCGATGCACCCGAGTGGCCATCGACGACGAAGCAGAACGCCTCACCTCCCCAACGGCATGGCATGACCTGCGGACTGCCGAGCGTGCGCATGACGTCTCCCATCGTCACTAGGACGCTGTCGCCGATGTCATGGCCATACCGATCGTTGAGTGCCTTGAAATGGTCGATATCGAGCAACAGGACGGCCAGCGACCCGATCGGCTGCCACGGCGCCAAGAGCGAGTTGGTGTGGACGCGAAGGCCACGGCGATTGAACAGTCCCGTCAGCGGATCATGGCCGGCAACGGCCTTCAACTCGCCGACCAGGCGAAGCAGGACTAGCAGGAAAAGTATCCAGTTGCCGATCAGGGCATTCGCCATCACGCCCAGCCAGGTGACGATATTGGCAAACAGCAGCAACCAACTGTGCATTGATGCGGTCGTCTGCCTCGATGTCAAAAAAAACGCCAGCCCGAAGGCTGGCGATAATCCAGGCGGGAGAAGCCCGGAGGAGACAGAGATAAAGCCAGCACATCACTGCATGGCTACGAAACAGAGATTGGGACAGCCAGGGCATCTACAAGTACCCTGCCGGGTTATCGATGGCGCGCCGATTGGTAGGCGCAGTCGTACGGCCTGTTTTTCTCTGTGGAGAACCCGCCCCGCTCCCGAAAAAGGGTGAGGCACCTAACAGACCATCCCGCCCTGGCGGCGCACGATGCAATTTCGATAAGGAGATTGCCATGAAGCGTACCGCCAGGTTGATAAGCATGATCGCCGCCGCCATGCTGGCGGCACCGGCCGCGATGGCCGGCGCCGACATCGTCAAATGCGTGGATGCGAGCGGCCACGTGACGCTGACCGACCAGCCCTGCGACGCCGGTACGGTGACGGTGCGGCTGGGACAGGAAGCGGCGCAGAATGCACAGCAGGCGACGCCGCGGCGCTACGTGCTGCCGGCCGTCGACCTGCGTCATGAAGCCTGGAAGCGGCCCGCCGTGGAGCGCCCGGCGCCGCTGTCGCGCGATGTCGCGACCCTGAAGGCGGCGCGCCAGACCCTGCTGATGCTGGATGCGAAGCCGGCGCTGGCTGGCCTGAACTGAGCGTCATTGCTTCAGCGTCAGTGCCGGTCCCAGCGCGGTGAATACTCGGGCAATGCCGGCTCGTTGGCCGGCGCGCCCAGCGTGCGCACCAGCTGCAGCACGTCTTCCGCCTTGATGAAGCTGGCCGACGAGCTGGCCGCCAGCAGTTTTTCCGGCGGCTGCGAGCGCGCGATCGCAAAGCCCTGGACGTAGTCGACGCCGATCTCGGCCAGCGTGCGGATCGTGGCCGCGTCCTCGGCCCACTCGGCGATCGTCTTCATGCCCAGGTTGGCGGCCAGGTTGACGATCGCCTCGACGATCGCGACATTGGCCGGATGGGCATTGATGTTGACGATGAAGTTGCCGTCGATTTTCAATACGTCGGCCGGCAGTTCCTTCAGGTAGGAGAACGAGGTGTAGCCGGCGCCGAAGTCGTCCAGTGCCACCTTGACGCCGAAGTTGCGCACCTGGTCGATGAAGCGGCGCGTGTTGTCGAGGTCATGCAGCGCCACGCTCTCGGTGATCTCCATGCACAGGCGCGACGCCACGTGCGTGTAGCGCGACAGTATTTCCAGCGTGTCCTGCACGAAGCGCTCGTCGTTGAGCGAGGCGCCGGACAGGTTCATGCAGACGAAGCGCGTGTTCTTCAGGCCCTCGACGTTGTCCTCGATCCAGCCGAGGGTCGTATTCAAGACCCAGCGGTCGATCACGCCGGCGCGGCCGCTCTTTTCGGCCGCGGCGATCAGCGGACCGGCCGGCGACACACGGCCATCAAGCTCGCGCATGCGCAGCAGCACCTCGAAGTTCAGCGATTCCATCGGTGCGCTCAGCGACATGATCGGCTGCATTTCCAGGAACATGCCTTCGGTGGCATTCGGGCCCGCCAGGCGCTCGACCAGGTTCAGCTCGGCCTCGCGTTCCTGGAAGGCGGTCGAGCCGCGCTTGTAGACCACCAGGCCGTCGCTGTGGCCATCCTTGGCTTCGCGGCAGGCACGGTCGGCGGTCGACACCGCATCCTTCATCGGCATCCCTGGCGCGACTTCGATCAGGCCGACCGAGCTGCGCACGTGGAAGGCCTTGTCGCCGACCCGGTACGGGGTGCCGCCGATGCGGTCGACGATGCCGCGGCAGATCAGGGTCGCCAGCGGCACCGCGGTGTCGGGCAGGACGATCACGAATTCGTCGCCGCCGACGCGGCCGATCTTCTGGCCGCCGCCCAGCATCATTTCGATCCGCTCGCACACCTGCTTCAGGACTTCGTCGCCGGCGGCGTGGCCGAACAGGTCATTGATCAGCTTGAACCGGTCGAGGTCGATGTAGGCGAGGCTCAGCGGCTTGCCGCCGGCGAGCGGCTGGACCGCGTCCTCGAACACTTTCTCGATGCCGCGCCGGTTGTAGACCTTGGTCAAGGCGTCGTTGTCGGCCATGAAGCGCAGCTGTTCGGTGGCTTTCACCTTTTCCGTCACGTCCTGCATCACCGCTTCGATGCGGCCGTGCGCCAGCGTGGCGCTGACCATGAAGCAGCGGTTGCCGTCGCGGCTGGTGACCTGCATCTCGGCGTCGCTCTGCATGTGCACCTGCTCGTGCAGCGCGACCCAGAAGCTCTCGGCGAAGAACTGTTTCCAGGCGGTGCGGCCGGGTGCGAACTTGCTGCCGTCGGCGACGTCGAGCATCTTCAGCATGGCCGGATTGGCGCTCAGGAAGTGGCCGTACATGTCGAGCGTGAACAGGCCGACCGGCATCGCCTCGTAGGCGTGCTGCAGCTTGTCCTGCGCTTCCAGGCGCTTCTCGGTCTCGACACGCATCTGCTCGGCCACGGCGAGCGCCGCCAGCATGCTCGAGGTCAGCGCCGCGGTCACGCTGTTGGCCACGCCGAGCAACTCGCGCACGCCCAGCGCCGCCGCGAACACCTCGGTCAGGCTGGACAGGAAAGTGACCGTGAACGAGGCCGCGAACCACATCGCCACGTGCGACTGCGAGCGCAGCATGACGTTGACCAGGCCCAGGATCATCAGCGACAGGCTGCCGGCCACGATAATCCACATCACCGGCAGGAAGCTGCCGTAGGGGAGCCAGATCGCGCACGGCAGCAGCGCCAGCACCAGCCACTGGACCACGCGCAGCAGCGGCGCGAAGCGGGTGCGCAACAGGTCGGCGCCGAACAGCGTCATGTAGAGAGTAAGGGTGGCGATCGCATACAGCGCCATGGTCAGTGCGCGGCTCGGCAGCAGCCACTCGACCGGCACCTGCTGGCCCAGCCACTGGGTGTCCCAGCCGGCCGACAGCGCCGCCACGCGCAGGTTCAGGATCAGCCAGCCCGCGAACTGCAGGTACAGCACCTGGCGGTTGATGACGGCAGTGACCAGGATGAACAGGCTCAGGACGATCATGCCGCCGTCCAGCAGGCCGGATTGGCGGTGGAACTGCTGGGTCGACAGCGCCAGCCGGTCGGCCGGCCATTGCAGCAGCGTCAGGTGGGCCGGGCCGGAAAAGCTGGCGCGGCACAGCACCTCACCGCGCGCCTTGGGCAGGCTCAGCGCAAAGCCCGCCTTGGCGTCGGTCAGGGCGCCATCGGCGCCGCCGCGGGTGGCGCTGCCCAGCATCTTCAGCGTTGCGACATCCCAGCAGCGCAGTGCGACCATGTGGCGCGACGGGAATTCGGCCGCATCGGGGATGCCGCCGAGCGCACGCGGATGGAAGGCGAACCAGACCGGCGCCTCTGCCAGGTGGGTGTCGTAGGCATCGACCGGATGCGACTGCGCCAGTTCGCGCAGCGCAGCCGACGGGGTGAAGGTGGCGCCGTGGTCGGCAACAGCGCGGAAGCTCAGCGGCTGGCCGCCGCCGCCGGTGAAATGGCTGTTCCACAGCATCAGCACCAGCACCGACGCCAGCGCCACCCCGGCCGGCACGCAATACACCGACAACAGGCGCATCGTGGTTTCGATGCCCCGGTGGATCGCCATCAGGAGCATCGGCTTGTGCGTGGTTGGGGACGGCTGGAAGGGCTGGAACATGGGTATCGATCAGGCTGTCAGGCGCCGGCGAACCGCCGGGAGCATCGACCTGAAGGATACAGCCTCACAATAATTCCGTCATGCAATATATTGCCGTCAGGCCATAACGAAGCTTGGAACCCGTTCCATAACTGCATTTGGACGCGCCGCCGGCACGATCTTGTGGCGTGGCCGCAACTCGCCGATCTGGATGTCCGGGTGGTTGGTGTGGAACACGTACTTCATCAGCGGGTGGCGCGCTTCGCTCCAGCGCGCTTCCGCGGTAGCGACTTCGAAGGACATCACACGGTGCGGAATGTTGCCGACGTGGCGCAGCGGGATCCGCTCACCCGGTCCGAACACGTCGCTGAACAACAGCTGTTCGTACTGGCGGTCGATCGGCGCGCGGCCGGTGGCGATCGCGTACTCGGTGCCGCTCAGCTCCCAGTACTGGAAGAAGGCTTTCATCAGCGCGACCTTGACCACGTGGCCGATGCGGCCGTCGGACACGCCCAGGCGCGTGACTTCGGCCAGGCGGCGCCCCTGCAGCCAGTCCGGCAGTTCGATCGATTGCTCGAGGTGCAGCGGACGGTAGGCGTTGGTCTGGATGCGCGCGGTGCCGAGCGCCGTGCCATCCAGCTTCGATTCGGCCAGCAGCACGATGACGTCGTCTTCATAATCGCAGGCTTCGGGTGCGGCAAGGGTGCGCGCGAATTCCGGCACATGGCGCGCGTAGGCGGCATGGCGGATGCCGATCGCCTTCCGCAGGCTGTCTTCGGTATCGACCCGGCGAATCGTGAACGGCAGGCGCTCCGTGGGCAGGGACGACAGAATGTGTGCGGTGCTCATTTCCATGGCGGGGCAGTCCTTGAATAAGATGACAACAGAGAAGTGTGTTGATAATTATCAACCTTTCAAATAAATCCTAAAGGTCGAAAAGACATCCCTTTTGCCTTCTATTCAACGAACTGCACGCTACTGCACCGCTTCGGTGCGCATCAGCCCATGAAACGCGCCGTTCCGGACACCCGGATCGAACTGCCGGGCAGCGCGCCGATATCGGCATGCAAGCGCGAGCGCATGCCCATGTCCTCGCCCTGCACCACGTCGATGGCGCCGCCGTGCGGCCAGCCGATATCGCGCAGGTAGCCGGCCAGCGCGGCGGTGCCGGCGCCGGTGGCCGGGTCTTCATACACGCCGCCGATCGCGAACGGATTGCGGGTGTGGAACAGGCGCGCCGTTTCGGCCCAGGCCAGCACGATCGTGGTCAGCCCGTAGGCCGCCATCAGCGCGCGGCCGGCCTCGAGGTCGTAGCGCATCGCGGCCAGCTTGGCGCGGCTGGCCAGCGCCAGCACCAGGTGGTCGGCGCCAGCGTGCGCGAAGCCGGGCGCGATGCGCGGGTCGAGATCGGCTTCGCCATAGCCGAACAGCGCCAGCGCGGCCTGCACCAATGCCGGATCGGCGGCGCGGCTGAAGGTGGGCGGCGATTGCAGCGCCGCGCTCACCAGGCCACCCGCGCCGCGCCGCCCCTCGACCGTGATCGCGGCCGCGTTCAGGGTCAAGGCATACACGCCATCGCCGTGGGCGCCGGCCAGCGCCGCGCCCAGCGCGATGGTGGCGTGGCCGCAGAACGGCACCTCGGACGCGGGCGAAAAGTAGCGCACGCGCCAGCCGCCGTCGCTTGGCGCGGCGAAGGCGGTTTCGGAAAAGCCGACGTCGTGCGCCAGGCGCTGCATGACGTCCGCCGGCGGCAAGGCGGCGCCGGTCCAGACGCCGGCCGGGTTGCCCCCTACGGCGCCATCGGAAAAGGCGGCGATGCGCAGGATCGGATCTTGATGTTCAGTCACGCTGGACTCCTCGACAATAGTAATAGAAAAACATGCTCAGAAACCCGGCGGGCGCTCGCCCGCCACGCCGGCTTCCTTTTCCAGCGCCAGGCCGACCCGGGCGATGGTGCCTTCGTCGAACAGGCGGCCGATCAGGGTCACGCCATGCGGCACGCGGCGCGGCGGCGAGAAGGTTGGCAGCGGCTGGGCCGGATTCGGCGCCCAGTCGCTGCGCGCCTGCCCCACTTCCACGCTGCCGGTGCGCAGCGTCAGCGACGGGTGGCCGGTGTTGTTCGAGATGGTCAGCATCTCGTCGCGCAGCGACGGCACCAGCAGCAAATCGACCTGCCGGAAGATGCGCGCCATCTCCAGCGCCACCTTGCGCCGCAGGCGGTCGGCCTGCACGAAGTCCACCGCCGACAGGAAGCGCGCCTCGCGGAACAGGTTGGGCCAGGCATCCGGCACCTGCGCCTTCAGCTGGTCGACGCGGCCGTCCAGCGTGATCTCTTCAAAGGCGGCGGCGGCTTCGGCGAACAGCACGGTGTTCAGGGATTGATACGGCCAGTCAGGCAGCGTCACCGGCACCGGGCTCAATCCGAGACGCTCCATGGTCTCCAGCGCGGCGCGGTCGACGTCGGTGGCCGGGGCTTCCTTCATCCAGTCGGCGAAGTAGCCGACCTTCAGGCCCTTGACGCCGGCGCCGGCGTCGAAATCGAGTGGCGCCGGCACGCCGGCGACGTCGCCCGCGTCCGTGCCCGAAATCGCCTGCAGCACCAGCATCGCATCCTCGACGCTGCGCGTCATCGGCCCCAGCTTGTCGAGCGACCAGCACAGCGTCATGGCGCCGGTGCGCGGCACCCGGCCGTAGGTCGGGCGCAGGCCGGTCACGCCGCAGCGCATCGCCGGGCTGATGATGCTGCCGCCGGTCTCGCTGCCGATCGAGAACGCCACCAGCGCGGCGGCGGTGGCGGCACCCGGACCTGCACTCGATCCGGACGCGCCCTCGTCAAGCAGCCACGGATTCATGGTCTGGCCGCCGAACCAGATGTCGTTCAGGGCCAGCGCCCCGAGGCTCAGCTTGGCGACCAGCACGGCGCCGGCCGCGTTCAGCTTCGCCACCACGGCCGCATCCTGCTGCGGCACGCGGTCGCGGTAGAACTCGGCGCCCCAGGTGGTGCGGATGCCGGCGGTGTCCAGCAGGTCCTTCACGCCGTAGGGAATGCCGTGCAGCGGGCCGCGGTACTTGCCGGCGGCGATCTCGCGGTCGGCCTGGCGCGCCTGCGCCAGCGCGTGGTCGTCAAGCAGCGTGATCACGCTGCGCAGCTTGGGGTCGAGGCGCTTGATGCGCTCGATGTAGATGCGGGTCAGGCGCTCGGACGTGATGGCACGGGTCTCGACCCAGCGCGCCAGCTTCGTCACCGGGGAATGGGCGATGTCGTCGTCGCGCGCCGGCAGCGGGCCGGGGTTGACGCGGCTGCGCACGAAGCGTCCGGTTTTATTGATGCCTGCGCCGCTGCCGCCGGCGGCATCGAGCGGCTTCCACACCGTGGCCGGGGCCAGGTCCGGCGCCAGCGCCACCTTGCGCGGCCCGGTGCGCCGTTCCACCGTGGATGCCAGCGACACGCGCCAGCTGCCCGCCATCATCGCGCGCTGCGCCGGCGTGTTCGTCACCTGCATCAGCTTCTCGGCTTCGGCGAAGGTGGCCGGCGTGACGGCCGGGCCGAAGCCGGGGGTGGCGCCGAAGGTCGGCGGTGCCCCCGTGGTACTCGCAGGTGTTGCCGGCGCAGGCGTGGCGCCGTCTTGCGGCAGCGGTTCGGCACGGACGGCTTCGGCCACGGCCAGCAGGCCGAGCGGGGCGTTGATCAGGAATTGGCGGCGTTGTTTCATGGACCCTCGGTGGTGATCGATAAATGGATGGCGCGATTGCAACCCGACGATCCTACCGTAGCGCCGTGATCGAAACAACATCGGGGCTGGCGCGCCGCCGCCGGGCGCGCCCGCCTCATCGTGCGCGCTCAGCCGCCGCGGCGCCCCGCTCCGGGACGCGCGACCTGGTCGAGCTCGTCGTAATGGCGGAAGATGCCCTCCTCGTTGAAAGGCAGGCGCCGTTTCGACGCCAGGTAGGCCGCGATGCGCGGCCGCTGCGCCACCCGGTCGTGCAGGGCGCTCAGCAGCGGATAGCCGGCGTCGATCCGCGCCAGCGCCTGCGGGAAGGCGTAGCGCAGGCCCGCCACCAGCTGGAATAGCGACAGGTCGGCATAGGTCACGCGCGCGCCCAGCAAATAATCCTTCGGTTCGGGGCGGCCCAGGATGCCTTCGAACCAGTCGAAGAATTTGGGGATGCGGGTCTCGATGAAATCGGCCGCGCGGCGCTTGGCTTCCGGGCGCTGGTCTTCGTAATACAGCGAGGTCGCGATCGGGTGGTGGGTGTCGTGGGCCTCGGCCACCAGGTCGGCGATGGTCAGCTGGATCTGGTTGACCCACAGCCGGCCCTGCTCGTCCTCCGGCGCCAGCCCGTGGCGCTGCCCCAGGAACAGCAGGATGTTGGCGGCCTGGCCGATCAACAGCTCGCCCGCCTTCAGGAAAGGCGGTGCGAAGGACGGGTGGTCGGAGCCGTCCATGGCCGCCATCATGCGCGCCATGCCGCCCGGTTCGCGCGCCACGTCGACATAGGGGACACCGGCCTCCTCCAGTGCCAGGCGCACGAATTCCCCGCGTCCCTGGATCGTGGGCCAGTAAAAAAGTTCATACGCCATCGCTGCCTCCTCGTGTTGTTCGGTCTGACTCAATTATTGAGCATGATTCCGAATGTTCGGCGCGGCAATCGTGCTAGTCTTCGGCTTGGCAACGACGCCTGACAAAAAATTAATAACAAGAGACATGTCCACAACAAACATTACGCACGGAATCCACCATCGATGGTGCCGATCTTGACCTGCTGAACGCATTGTTTCCGTTGAGCAATCTCACCGTGGCCACGCCACCGGTGCGACAAGATAAACACACCCGATAACGAAAGCGATTCCGGAGCGCCCATGATTTTCGCTCATCTCATCAAGGGTTGGATGGCCCACCGCCGCGAGGCCGGCCTTGCCTCCTGGCTGCTGTGCATCGCGCGCAGCGCACGCGTACTGGCCTATTACCGCGACCACCGCGACCTGTGCCGGCTCGGCGTCTACCGCCGCCACGTGGCCGGTGCGTCCAACCACGACCCCTTTCACCATCTCAGCCACCGCGACTACCTGATCAAGGGCTTGGCGCCGCGCCGCCGCGTGCAGGCCGTGCTGAGCCATTACCGCTTCGAGGAAACCACCTTCAACGACGCCTACCTGCAGGCCGTGTACGGTGCGCGCGGCCTGCCGCTGTGGCAGCACGAGGCCGAGGTGGATGGCCAGCTGAGCAGCTTCATGATCCAGCTCGAGATGGCCTCGCGCAGCAATGCCGAGGGCGACCTCACCGTGGCCCTGGTGGCCGACGGCCGGTGCCTGCACCGCCTGTCCTTCAGCTGGCTCGACGGCCAGATGGTCGGGCTGGACATGCCGGTGGTGCCCTTCATCGCCCGCAACCAGGGACGCTGGGCCGATTCCGGTGCCGCTTTCGACGCCTTCGAGCGCGTGTTCCCCAACAACTCGCCCAGCTTCTTCTGCTTTGCCGCGATGCAGGGCATCGCCATGGCGCTCGGCATGGACAAGGTGATGGCGATCCGCAGCGACGCCCACATCGCCTACGACCCGGACCCGGACAAGCACTTCGCCAACGCCTACGACGGCTTCTGGAAGATCCTCGGCGGCGTCGAGGCCGGCAGCGGCTACGTCATCGGCCTGCCCTTCTACGTCAAGCCGCTGGCCGACATGCCGTCCAAGCACCGCAAGCGCGCGGCCCAGCGCCGCGAGCACTGGCGCGTGATCGGCGATGCGGCGCGCGCCACGCTGCAGCGCCACCTGCTGCATGCGCGCGTGCACGTCGAGCATCCGGCGCCGGTGCTGGAAACGGCGTAGGAACCAATTCGCCGCGCCGGCGTCTATCGACTTAAGCACATTGACATAAATACCAAAGCGGCGCACACTCGCGCCTTCGCTAGGGGTCCTGGAAGTTCGCTTCCGGGTGAGAGATACCCTTCGTACCTGATCTGGATAATGCCAGCGAAGGAAAGCGCAACGCAGTTCCCACCTTGTTTGCCCTTCCCCCGTTGGCTCCGGCTTTTGATAAAGCAGCGCAGCCGGACGGCGCGCGAAACGAGCAAACACATGAACCATCCACTGAAGCATTCGATCCTGGCCTGCGCTTTGATGCAGGCCTTTGCCGTGTCTGCACAAACTGCGGCGCAAACTGCGGCCCAAACCACGGCCCAGGCCGACGCCGGCCAGCCGGTCAACGAAGTCGTCGTCACCGGTAACCGTTTCATCGCCCTCGACCGCGCCAGCGTCGGCGGCTTCGGCGAAGCCTCGCTGTTCGAGACCCCGGCTTCGATCATCTCGATCGGCCGCACCCAGATGCAGGACCTGTCGATCCGCTCGACCACCGAAGCCGTGCGCTTCGACGCCTCGGTCAGCGACGCCTACAACGCGGTCGGCTACGCCGAACAGTTCTCGATCCGCGGCTTCACGCTCGACAACAACTACAGCTACCGCAAGGACGGCTTCGCGATCCCGGGCGACACCCAGATCCCGATCGAGAACAAGGAACGCATCGAGATCCTGAAGGGCCTGGCCGGCCTCACCGCCGGCATCGCCGCCCCGGGCGGCATCGTCAACTACGTCACCAAGCGCCCCACCGACAAGCCATTGCGCTCGGCCACGGTGGAGGTCAGCGAGCGCGGCACGCTGTACGGCAGCGCCGACATCGGCGGCCGCTTCGAGGACCGCCGTTTCGGCTACCGCATCAACGCCGCCGCCGCCGACCTGCATCCCTACGTGCGCGGCGCCAACGGCGACCGCCAGTTCGTTTCCGGGGCCTTCGACTGGCAGATCACCCCGGATGCGCTGCTGCAGCTGGACATGGATTACCAGCGCAAGTCGCAGATCACGGCGCCCGGCTACCAGCTGATCCGCGGCGAAGTGCTGCCGACCAACGTCTCCGCCAAGACGCTGCTGAACGACCAGCCCTGGACCAGGCCGGTCGAGACGCGCGACACCAACCTCGGCCTGCGCTTCGAAGTCAAGCTGGCGCCGGGCTGGACCGCCACCGCCTCGGCCAACAAGCACTGGTTCAAGCGCGACGACTACACCGCCTTCCCCTACGGCTGCAGCAACGAGGGCGACGGCTACTACCCGGGCTACTGCTCGAACGGCGACTACGACGTGTACGACTACCAGAGCGTGGGCGAACGCAAGAGCCCGTGGGGCGTGCAGGCCATGGTCCAGGGCAAGTTCGCCACCGGCACGCTGCGCCATGCGCTGACCGTCGGCGCTTCGTACAACGAGCGCCACGACAGCTTCGGCGACTACGTCTACGAACTGGTCGGCTCCAGCAACATCTGGACGCCGCGCGTGACGCCGCAGGCCGATCCCTCGAAATTCAGCCCGGGCCCGGTGTCCGAGCGCCGCAGCGACCAGGAAAGCGCGCTGTTCGCCCAGGACATCGTGACCCTGGGCCAGGGTTTCACCCTGCACGGCGGCCTGCGCCACGTGCAGATCAAGCGCAGCGAGTTCGACGAGGACATCGGCGACAAAGGCGACTACGTCCATGCCGACAACAGCTTCACGCTGCCGAGCGTGGCCCTGGTCTACCGCATCAACCGCGACTGGAATGCCTACGGTTCGTTCAGCCATGGCCTGCAGCACGGCGGCATTGCGCCCATGATGACCAGTAATCAATACCAGGTGCTGCCGCCGGCCCGTTCGCGCCAGGCCGAATTCGGCCTCAAGGGCGCACTGTCGAACGGCCTGAATTTGTCGGCCGCGTTGTTCCAGATCCGCCAGGGCCTCGAATACGAAGATCCGTTCCAGACCTTTACCGTGATCGTGGACGGCGAGCCGAAGGAGCTGCATCCCTTCGTGCGCGGCGGGCGCGAGACCCATCGCGGCCTCGAGGTCTCGGCCGATGGCCGGACCGGCGCCTTTGACTATGGCGTGTCGCTGATGGCGCTGAACACGCGCCAGGACGGCACCGGCCAGGCCGGCATCGACGGCAAGCGCGTCACCGACGTCCCGGCCTTCAAGTCGACCGCGTGGCTGCAATACGCGGTGCCGGCGGTGCCGGGCCTGAAGGTGGACGGCATCTGGCAGTACGCCGGCAAGAAGGCCTTCGACGTCCAGAACACCGTGTTCGTGCCGGACTACCACGTGTTCGGCGCCGGCGCCTCGTACGGGCTGAAGCTGGGCGCGACCCAGGTGACCGTGCGCGCGCGCGTGGACAACCTGTTCGACAAGTTCTACTGGCGCGACGTGACGCCGTCGCTGGGCGGCTACCTGCTGGCCGGGGCGCCGCGGACGTTCAGGTTGTCGGCGCAGTTTGATTTGTAAGTTGCAGGCGGTACGCGGACAGCTTCTCTTCCGCTACCCCGCCGCCGTCGCCCCTGCGAAGGCAGGGGCCCAAGTTCTGCATGCGATACCGGGGAGCCGGCAAGATTGGGCCCCTGCCTCCGCAGGGGCGACGTGCAAGCTTACTCTGCACGGACCTGAGTAAGCAGGCCTTCAACTTTCGCCACCCGCTCTTCCAACTCCCCCTCCACCAGCACATACGGTATCCCCCGCGCCACCAGCACCGCCACCAGCTGCGCATGCACCCGCTGCCGCACTTCGTCCGAATCGCGCATCAGCCCATCCGGCACCCACGGCAGGTCCGGCGCCGCCACCAGCGTCAGCGCGTAGTCGTGCGCCGCTTCCAGCGCCAGCAGCGCGGGCGGGACGCGGCCCCAGTAGATGCGGCTGTAGACCGCCGTCATCAGCGGCGTGGTGTCGCAGAACAGGAAACCGCGCGCGGCCGGCTGTGCCGCCATCGCATCCTCGCGCGCCAGCTGGGTACGCGCGATGCCGGGCTGGTCGTCTTCATGCGGCACGCGGCCGTGCACGTCGACGAACTCGCGCAGGTACTCCGGCACCCACAGCGTGCCGTAACGGCGCGCCAGCGCGCCGGCCAGGGTCGACTTGCCGGTCGATTCGGCGCCGAGGATGGCGATGCGTCGCGGCGCGGCCGGCGCCGTCATTGCACGCCCTCGCGCGCCGCCCTGCGCCAGGTGCGCAGGCCGATCGCGGCCATCGCCACGAACAGCGCGTACAGCACGGCCGTCAGGTACAGCTGCTTGTGCACGTACAGGCCGACGTAGATGACGTCGACCACGATCCAGACGTGCCAGTTCTCGACCTTCTTGCGCGCCGTGAGCAACGTGCCGAGCAGGCTGCCGGCGGTCAGGAAGGCGTCCGTGCCCGGCACGTCGGTGTCGGTGACATGGCTCAGGAAGGCCCACAGCAGCAGGTAGCCGAGCGCCCAGCCGGCCAGGGCCCGGGTCCAGCCTGCGCGGTCCAGGCGCGTGACCACCAATGGCGCGCCGGCGTCGGCGTCGACGCTGCTGCGCCCGCCTTTCAGCCACTGGGTCCAGCCCCACAGCGAGGCTGCGATGAACACGCCCTGCAGGCCGGCGTCGCCGTACAGGCGCGCATCGAAGAACACGATGCCGTACATGGCCGACGAGACGATCGCGAACAGCCAGGCCCAGTGCAGGCGGCGGATGTTCAGCAGCACCGTCGCGATCGACAGGACGAAGGAAATCAGTTCCAGCGGCGTGGTCTTGAATCCAAGGATGAGGAGGCTGTCGTTCATGCGGGCGCCGTATCGGATGGGTCAGCGATTATCCGAGCTGCGGCGGCTTTATGCAAGGCGCCGCTGCGCGCGCCCCTGTCCGCTTACGGACACCCTTGCCCGGCACCGGGCAGCGCAGACCGCGCAAACCCGCCGTTTCACGGGGGGAGACGGCCTGGCACGCCGCTTGCAGTACAGGAAGCATAGCCACTTCGACGTACCGCCCCATGGACCAAGCCATCCCGATCGAGACCCTGCGCCGCCGCCGTCTGCACCACCTCGCCGGCGCCGCCTGCGTGTTCGCGTTTCTTTGCGCCGGCGCCTGGGGCCTGAACCGCGTGCTGCGCCCGAGCGTGGATGCGGGCGCGATCGTGGTGTCCGAAGCTAGGTACGGCGACGTCGACAACACGATCAACGCCGCCGGCGTGGTCATCCCGGTGCACGAGGAAGTGGTGGCCAGCCCGGGCGCGAGCCGGGTCGCGCGCGTGCACGCCAAACCGGGCCAGCAGGTGCGCCAGGGCGACCTGCTGCTCGAACTCGACGACCGCGCGATCCGGCTGGCACTGGAAGCCCTGAAGGAACAGCTGGCGCAGCAGGACAACCGCGTCGCCACCCTCGGCGTCGAGATGGACCAGAAACTGAAGCAGACCAGAAGCAGCATCGAGCTGCTGGAAATCGACCTGCAGGCGGCGCGCGTGCGCCACGAGCGCAACCAGAAGCTGCGCGCCAGCGGCCTGGTCTCCGGCGAAGACCTGCTCACCGCGGAGCTGAACGTCAACCGCACCGAGATCCAGCTGCGCCAGCAGCGCGAACTGGTGGACGACACGCGCCGTGCCACCGCCGGCGCCGTCGCCGCGGCCAAGCTGCAGCAGGCCATCCTGCACAAGCAGATCGCGCAGCAGGAGCAGCTGCTGGCCCAGACCCGGGTGTGCGCGCCCTTCGCCGGCATGCTGACCTGGGTACTCGAGGAAGAAGGCGCCAGCGTCGCCGCCGGCCAGCTGGTGGCGCGGGTCTCGGAATTGAACAACTACCGGGTCGAAGCCAGTTTGTCGGACTTCCACGCGCGCCTGCTGGCGGCCGGCCAGCCGGTGCGCGTCGAGCAGAACGGCGAGATCCTGGCCGGCACCGTGCACACCATCCTCCCCGAAATCCAGAACGGCAGCATCAAGCTGCTGGTCGACCTGGCCAGCCCGCGCAACCCGAACCTGCGCAACAAGATGCGGGTCGACGTCAACGTCGTCACCGCGCACCGCGCGCAGGTCCTGGTGCTCGACAACGGCGCCGCCTTCAACGGCCGCGGGCGCCAGCCGGCCTTTGCGGTGCAGGACGGCGTGGCGCGCAAGACCACGCTGGAACTCGGCGCCAGCGACGGCAAGGTCATCGAAGTGGCGGCCGGGGCCCGGCCGGGGGACCGCTTCATCGTATCCGACACGGGTGCCTTCAAGGACCTGGACAGCATCCGCATAACCAACTAGGAGATTCACATGATCAGATTGAACCAGGTCAGCAAGACCTACCGCACCGACAAGGTGGAGACGCTGGCCCTGAAGGACATCGACCTGCAGGTCGCGCGCGGCGAATTCGTCGCCATGATGGGGCCGAGCGGCTGCGGCAAGAGCACGCTGCTGAACCTCATCGGCCTGCTCGACCGGCCGGGCCAGGGCAGCATCGAGATCGACGGCGTCGCCATCACCCGCTACCGCGACCGCCAGCTGGCCAAGCTGCGCAACCAGACCTTCGGCTTCATCTTCCAGAGCTTCCACCTGATCCCGGACCTGCGCGTGATCGACAACGTCGAGCTGCCCCTGCTCTACCGCAGCGGCAGCGATGGAAAAAGCAGCGAGCGCCGCCGGCTGGCGCGCGAAGCGCTGGAACGGGTGGGACTCTCCGCGCGCATGGACCACTACCCGAACCAGCTGTCGGGAGGCCAGCAGCAGCGGGTGGCGATCGCGCGCGCCATCGTCGGCCGGCCGCAGGTACTGCTGGCCGACGAGCCGACCGGTAACCTGGACAGCAAGATGGGCGCCGAGGTGATGGACATCCTGCTCAAGCTGAATGCCGAGGGCACGACGGTGGTGATGGTCACCCACGACGAGCAGGAAGCGCGCCGCGTGAATCGCATCGTGCGCGTGTTCGACGGACAGCTCGTCGATGGATCCGTCACCCGGCCGGAGCCCCTCCATGCTGCGTAACTACCTGCTCACCGCCTACAAGGTCTTCATGCGCCGCAAGCTGTTCACGGCAATCAACCTGGCCTGCATCGTGCTCACGCTGGTGGTGCTGATGGTGATCACGGCGCTGCTGGAGACCGCGTTCTTCCCCTCCGGCGTCGAAGGCAGGAGCGCGCGCATGCTGCAGGTGTACGGCATCCGCAGCGAGGGCGCCAAGAGCGAGACCTGGCGCACCACCCTGATGGGCTACAAGGCGATCGAGCAAGCCTTGAAACCGCTGGGTCGCGATCCTAATTCGGGCGTGGAACGCATGTCCGCCTTCACGGTGCCGGCCTCGGTATCGGTCTACCAGGGCGACCGCGTCAGCGAACTCGATCTGCGGCGCGTCGACGCCGATTACTGGAAGATCCTCGACTTCAAGCTGCTGGCCGGGCGCCTGCCGGACGCCGGCGACGAAAAGGCCGGGCGCATGGTGGCGGTGATCAACGCCAGCACCGCGCGCAGGCTGTTCGGCACGGCCGGCGCAGTCGGCCACGCGGTTGGCCAGATGATTGCCGCCAGTGGCCAGCAGTTCCAGGTCATCGGTGTGGTCGAGGATGCGCTCCAGATCAATGCCTATGCCGATATGTGGGCGCCGCTCACCACCTTCCCCTCGAGCGACTACCGCAACGAGATCACCGGCAACTTCGCCGCGATGCTGCTGGCGCGCGACCCGGCCGACCTGCCGCGCATCCGCCAGGCGGTCGAGCGCGCCGCGAAGGCCTTCGTGACGGAAGACCCGCATGTCTATTCCATCACCCAGTTCTGGGCCGACAGCAAGCTCGATGTGTTCGCGCGCGCCCTGCTGAGCAACCAGGGCGTGGCCGACTCCGGCGCCGGCCAACTGCTCGCGACGATCGGCGGCGGCATGCTGGTATTCATGCTGCTGCCGGCACTCAACCTGGTCAACCTGAACACCGGCCGCATCCTCGAGCGCAGCGCCGAGATCGGCGTGCGCAAGGCCTTCGGCGCCACCAGCCTGCAGCTGGTCGGCCAGCTGGTGGTCGAGAACGTGCTGCTGTGCCTCGTGGGCGGCCTGCTCGGCCTGGCCTGCACCCGCCTCGCGCTGTGGTGGCTGGAAGCCTCGCAACTGATCCCTTACCTCGAAGTCCACCTGAATGCCACCGTGTTCGGCTGCGGCATGCTGCTGGCCTTTATCTTCGGCCTGCTCTCCGGCGTGATCCCCGCCTGGAAGATGTCGCGCCTCGACCCCGTCCACGCCCTGAAAGGAGCCGCATGATGCTGCGCCACCTGTTGAAACTGACCTGGAAACGCAAGTCCAGGCACCTGATGCTGAGCCTCGAGATCCTGCTCGCCTTCGCCGTCGTGTTCGGCATCGCCGCCTTTGCGCTGCGTTACTGGCAGCTGTACCGCGAGCCGGCCGGCTTCGACGTCACCGACGTCTGGTCGGTGGCCATCGTCGCCGGCGACAGCAAGTCGTCCGCGATCCCGGCCGAGGTCTACGACACGCTGCGCCGCAACCTCAAGGCGCTGCCGGCAGTGCGCGAAGTCGGCTTTGCCTCGTACTCGCCCTACACCAACTCGACCTGGACCACCACCTACAAGTCGCCGCAGACCGGCGCGGAGGTAGCCACCAACATCATGGAAGCCAGCGACGGCATGGCCGCAGCGCTCGACATCCCGGTGGTGCGCGGGCGCTGGTTTTCCGCCGCCGACGAAGGTTCCCCGGTCGTGCCGGCGGTCATGAACCGGCGCCTGGCGGCGGCCATGTTCCCGGGCCAGGAAGCGCTCGGCCGCGAGTTCGTCGACAAGGACAGCAAGCGCACGATCAGGGTGGTCGGCATCGTCGACGAATTCCGCCACCGCAGCCCGCTGATGGTCCCGGTGAATTTCATCATGACCCGCTTCGCGCCGCGCGCCAGCGAGTCGCGCGTGCGCACCATCGTGTTGAAGGTCGCGCCGGGCACGCCGCGCAGCTTCGAGGCCCGCCTGAACCGGCAACTGAAGGGGGTGCGCAACGACTGGTCGTACACGATCGCACCGCTGGCGGCCATGCGCGCTTCGCAGATGAAGGAGCTCCTGATCCCGCTGGCGGTGCTCGGCGTAATCGCCGCCTTCATGCTGGCCATGGTGGCGTTCGGCCTGTTCGGGGTCCTGTGGCAGAACACCGCGCGCCGCATTCCCGAGATCGGCCTGCGCCGCGCGATCGGCGCGCGCGCCGCCGACATCTACCGCCAGATCGTCGCCGAGCAGCTGCTGCTCAGTTCCATCGCCATCGTGCTCGGCCTGGTGTTGCTGGTGCAGCTGCCGCTCACCGGCGCGCTGGGCCAGATGATGAACTGGCCGGTGTTCCTGGGGGCCGCCGGGCTGTCGATGGCCGTGATCTATCTGCTATCCTTGCTGTGTTCCCTGTACCCGGGCTGGCGCGCGAGCCGTCTCAGCCCGGCCGAAGCACTGCACCACGAATAAGACGCACTTCGAGATTGAATACCGTTCATATGGAATCCAGGCGCAGGCAGCGCGTGCTGGTGGTCGACGACGACAGCGCCGTCCAGGTGTCGCTCGCGCTGCTGCTCAAGCAGGCCGGCTTCGATGCGCGCTGCGCCGACGACCCGCGCCAGGCGCTGCAGCTGCTCGAGGACGGCCCGTTCGACCTGGTTTTGCAGGACATGAATTTTTCGCTGCAGACCAGTGGCGAGGAAGGCCTGGCGCTGCTGGCGCGCATCAAGGAACGCCATCCGGCGCTGCCGGTACTCCTGATGACGGCCTGGGGCTCGATCGCGCTGGCGGTGCGCGGCGTCAAGGCCGGCGCCGCCAACTTCTTCACCAAGCCCTGGGACAACGGCCAGCTGGTGGCGCTGGTGGAGGCGACGCTGCAGGTGGCACCACCGCCGGCGGCGCAGTCGACCCGGCAGGCGCTCGACGCCCGCTTCGACTTCGGCGCCATCGTCGGCGAGCATCCGAAACTGCTCAAGGTGCTGGAGACCATCGGCCAGGTCGCGCGCACGCGCGCGCCGGTGCTGATCCTCGGCGAGAGCGGCACCGGCAAGGAACTGGTGGCCGATGCCATCCACCGCAACAGTCCGCGCGCGGCCCAGCCCATCGTCAAGATCAACATGGGGGCGATCACGTCTTCACTGTTCGAGAGCGAGATGTTCGGCCACGTGCGCGGCGCCTTCACCGATGCCCGCAGCGACCGCAAGGGCCACGTCGCCGCGGCCTCCGGCGGCACCCTGTTCCTCGACGAGATCGGCGAATTGCAGCGCGGCGACCAGGTGAAGCTGCTGCGCGTGCTGCAGGACCAGCGCTACCAGCCGGTCGGCGCCAGCGCTACGTCCCAGGCCGACCTGCGCGTGGTCTCGGCCACCAACCGCGAACTGGCGGAACTGGTGGCCGGCGGCGACTTCCGCGAAGACCTGTTCTACCGCCTGAACCTGATCACCATCCGCCTGCCTGCCCTGCGCGAACGGCGCAGCGACATCCCGCTGCTGGCGCGCCACATCGTGGCCGGCGTGGCCGAGAGCTACGGCCTGGGCGGCATCGTGCTGGCGCCGGCGGCACTGGACTGGCTGGCGGCCCAGCCCTGGCCGGGCAACATCCGCCAGCTCAAGCAGACCCTGGAGCGCACCGTGCTCCTGTCCGGCAAAGACCAGCTGGGCCAGGCCGACTTCCTGGCCACCAGCGCGGTCGACGAGGGCGTGTCCGGCGCCCGTTTCGGCGTCGACGGCATGACCCTGGAACAGGTCGAGCGCCACATGATCGAACAGGCCTTGCAGCAGCATGGCCGCAACATCTCGCGTGTGGCCAAGGCCCTCGGACTGTCGCGCACGGCGCTGTACCGGCGTCTCGAGCGCCACGGCCTGGGCGGCGTGGACGAGGACGAATGAAGGCTCGGTCCACGCTCGGGATCGGCCTGGAGATCGGACTGGGCAAGCGGCTGGGACTGTACCTGGTGGCGCTGCACCTGCCGCTGTTCGGCTGCGCCATCCTGCTGCTGCCGGCGCAGCCGCTGTGGTTCGTGCTGGCCGAAGCCGGGCTGCTGGCCAGCCTGGCGCTGGGCTGGCGGCTGGTGCGGCGCGCGCTGGAACCGCTCGGCTACACGCGCCGCTTCCACGACCTGCTGCAGGACCAGCAATACGCCAACCGGCTGGCGGCGCCCGGCACCCACGAACTCGACGACCTGGTCGGCATCTTCAATACCATGCTCGCGGCGCTGCACCGCGAGCGCCTGGCGATCGGCGAACAGCAGGGCTTCCTCGACCGCCTGCTGGAAGCGACGCCGGGCGCGGTGCTGGTATTCGACTTCGACGGCGCCATCAGCCTGCTGAACGCAAGCGCGGCCGGGCTGCTCGGCCTGGAGCGCCCGCTCGGCCGGCCGCTGCGTCACTGGCTGGACGGCGGCGGCGCCTGGACGGCCACGCTCGACGCGCGCGCCCGCGAGCGCAGCCGCCAGTTGGTCGCCCAGCTCGATGCGCTGCCGCTGGGCGACAGCCGCCTGCTGACCGACCTCGAAGGCCGCCGCTACCGCGCCCAGCGCGGCCAGTTCTTCGACCGCGGCTTTGCGCGCCACTTCCTGATGGTCGAGGAGCTGACCGCCGAACTGGAAGACTCCGAGCGCGCCACCTACGCGCGCCTGGTCCGCGTGCTGGCGCATGAAGTCAACAACACGGTCGCCGCCACGCGCTCGGTGCTGGACTCGCTGCTAACCTACCGCAACCAGCTGGCGGCGTCGGACGCCGACGATTTCGCCACCGCGATCCTGGCGGTCAAGCGCCGCAACGTGAGCCTGGGCGAATTCATCGACCGCTTCACCACGGTGGTCAAGATGCCGCCGCCGGTGCTGCGCCCGGCGGCGCTGCGCGACGTCATGGACGACATCCTGTGGCTGAACCGGGACGCCTGCGCCAGCCGCGGCATCCAGCTCGGCTGGGCCCGGTGCGACGCCGTGCCGCCGCTCCCGCTGGACGTGCAGCTGGTCGAGCAGGCGCTGCTCAACATCGTCAAGAATGCGGTGGAAGCGATCGATGCCGCCAATGCGGCGCACGGCACGGCGGGCGGCGCGATCCGGCTCGAGCTGGCCGACGAAGGCCGGAGCGTCAGGTTGTCGGTGGTGGATTCGGGCGGCTTGCTGGAAGCGACGCCGGTGCGGCAGCTGTTCACGCCCTTCTTCAGTACCAAGAAAGGCGGCCAGGGCATCGGCCTGATGTTCGTGCGCGAGGTGCTGAGCCGGCATGGGTGTACGTGGTCGCTGGCGGCGGGTGGGGCTGGGGAGACGCGGTTCGATATCTGGTTTCCGGTGAGCTGATACGCCGTCGATGCCGGAAGTCAGCTGCTTATGAACGTCGTCCCCGCGCAGGCGGGGATCCAAGTTCTGTGTGCGTTAACGATACGCGTGCAACTTGGGTCCCCGCCTGCGCGGGGACGACGTTGGTTTATGGCGCGGCCATTTCCGCGCCACGACGCCGGTTACTGCTTCGGATACTTGATCGTCATTTCCTTCAGCAGGTTGTCGGCATGATCGACCTCCTTCATCACCCACAGCATGTAGCGGATATCGACATGGATCGCGCGCGTGATGGCGGGGTCGAAGTACCAGTCCTTGGTGATCGATTCATAGGTCGAATCGAAGTTCAGGCCCACCAGTTCGCCGCGTCTGTTCATCACCGCCGAACCGGAATTGCCGCCGGTGGTGTCCGCGCTCGACAGGAAGTCGACCGGCACCGTGCCCAGCACCGGATCCTTGAACACGCCCCAGCGCTTGTCGCGGATCGCCTGCAGCAGCTTGGCCGGCGCGTTGAACGGTTCTTTACCCGTGTTCTTCTCGAGGATGCCCTGCACCGTCGAGAACGGGCCCTTGATGACGCCGTCGCGCGCCTGGTAGGCGCCCACGGTGCCGTAGGTCACGCGCAGGGTCGAGTTGGCGTCCGGGTAGACCGGCTTGCCCTGCGACTTCTTCCAGGCGATCACCGCTTCCATGTATTGCGGGATCACGCGTTCCAGGTTGCCGTCGACTTCCTTGCGGCGGTCTTCCAGCGCCATCGCGACGTCCTGCAGGCGCACGGCGAGCTGGATGAACGGGTCCTGCGAGTTGCGGAAGGCGGCCGGGTCCTTGCCGATCCAGGCCAGGCGCTTGGCGGTGTCGGCCAGTTCGGTCGACTTGTACAGCGCCGGGACGGCGGCCGGCGCCGGCAGCAACGCATCCAGGCCTTGCGGACGCCCTTTCGGATCGATCTTGGCGTAGCGGTTCAGGGCCGCGGTGTAGCGGGCCTGGTCGACGCTGGCGACGAAGGATTGCTCGAGGCGGTTCAGGCGCGCCTTGATGAAGGAAAGGTCGCGCTCCTGATAGCCGGCTTCGCGCTGGGCGTCCGGCTTCTGGCGTTCCAGCGACAGGCGATACAGGGTGCGCGCGCTTTTCAGGAGGTCGCTGTGCGTCGCTTCCGCCCAGGCGGCTTCCTGGCGGCTGGCCGCCATGTCGGCGCCGATGGCGGCGTCGAGGTCGGCCAGCAGCGTGCCGCCTTTGCCATGTTGTTTGTACCAACTGCGGAACTGGCCGTCCTGCACGTCCTTGATGGCGGCGATGTCGGTGCGTGCGAAGCCGTCGAGCAGGCCCTGGGTCTTCTTCAGCACGTTGTTCAGGCTCTTGGCCACGCTGGCGTAGCGCACGTCGTAGTTCGGGTTGCCCATGGTGCTTGCCGCGATCACGGACAGGTCGGCGGTGATCGATGCGACCTTGGCCGGATAGTCGACGTCGCGCGCGAAGCGCACCTCGGAAGGCAGCTTGTAGCGGCTGGTGCGGCCCGGGTAGCCGGCCAGCAGGATCGGGTCGCCGTTCTTCAGGCCTTCGGCGGAGACGACCAGGAAGTCCTTCGAGTGATAGGGCACGTTGTCGGGCGACGGATCGGCCGGGCGGCCATCCTTGCCGACATAGGCGCGCAGGAAGGAAAAGTCGCCGGCCTGGCGCGGGAATTCGTAGTTGTCGATGTCGCCGCCGAAGTTGCCGACGCTGTCGGCCGGCGCGTACACCAGGCGTACGTCGCGGATCATCAGCTGGCGGATACGGTAGTACTCGCCGCCGCGGTGGAAGGCCGGCACCGAGCAGCGGTAAGCCTTGTCGTCAGCTTTATTCGCGCTTTCGCATTCGGCGATCAGCGCCTTGATGCGGCTTTCCACCTGCTCGTGGCGCTCCTTGCCCGACAGCCCGGGCGCCAGGCCCTTCAACACGCGCTCGGTCACGTTCTCGACCTTCTCGGTCACGTACACCAGCGTGTTGGGACCGCCGGCCAGTTCGGCGTCGCGGGTCTTGGCCAGGTAGCCACCCACGATGTAATTGTGTTCCGGGGTCGAGTTGCGCTGCACGGCACCGTAGGCGCAGTGGTGGTTGGTGACGATCAGGCCATCCGGCGACACGAACGAGGCCGAGCAGCCGCCCAGCGACACCATCGCGCTCATCGGGTGCTTCGACAGGTCGGCCAGCTTCTCGGCCGGGATGGTGATGCCGATGCGCTTCAGTTCGGATTTCAATTGCGGCAGCTGGTGCGGCTGCCACTGGCCCTCGTCGGCGTGGGCGGCGGAAAACGCGCCCATCAGAGCGACGGGCAGGACGATCGATTTGAACAAGGTGTACCCCGGTTGAGTAAAAAGCGAGGTCGAGTATATCGGCTCTCGCCTGGCCGGGAAATACATTTGTCACACAAAACCACGGCCCCGCGCCGCCATGGCCGGCCCTCCCCGACCGTGCCGGTCAAGCCTTGCGGCGGCGCCGTGCGGCCAGGCCCAGCAGGCCGAGGCCGACCAATGCCAGGCTGGCCGGCTCCGGCACGGCGGCGCTGATGCCCCAGGCGTCGATGGTGCCGGCGTCGCCCGCTTCCCTGTCGGTCACCGTCAGCGTCCAGTCGCCGAAGATGTCCTGGCCGATGAAGGCGGCGAGCGCCTCCTCGGGCCGGAACGACCCGGTGTAGGGCGCATACGCATAGCCGGCGTCGATGCCGATGTCGGCCTGGTCGTCGAATACGGTGCCGGTATAGTTGGCGCCGCCCGACCCGCCCTGGCGGTTGGCGAGCAGCACGGTGGTGGCGCCATGGCTCAGGCTCAGTACCAGGTCGGCATCGTAGCTGTGGGTGATATCGAGCAGCGCGTCGACGTCCAGGATGCGACCGTGGCTGCCGACGTTCAGCGTCGAAGTGACGGTGCAGGTATCGCAGATGGCGACGGGGACCTGGGCACTGGTGAAGGTGGTGACGACGGCAGCCTGGGTGGTGGCGGCGATACCGAGGGCGCAGATGGCGGCGGCGGCCAGGCGAAGGGATGTGAGGTGCACGATGGACTCTGCTGAAAGGATGGGTAAGGAAAAAATGCTCTCCCGGGATCGCGGGAGAGCCGGGGTGTGCTCAGGCAAGCGCGCTCAGTTAATCTTGATCAGGTCGAGGGCGTCGAACGCATAGCCGGGCGTCAGCCAGCTGGAAGTACTGGTCGAACCGCTGACGACCCAGACTTTCAGCGTGTTCTGGCCGGCCACCAGCGCGCTCGCCGGAATCGTGTAGTCGTAGGTGATGTTGCGCGCACGATAGCTGCCGACCGTCATGGTGCGGGTGGACGGCTGGGCCGGCGGGAACACGTCGCCGGACTGCGAGCCGACGAAGGGCGAGGTCCAGTTGTTGACGGCGATCTGCGGCCGGCCGCCGGCCTGGGCGGTCGTCAGGCCGATGCGGAAGCGATAGGTGGAGGTTGCCGATATCTGGCTCGGCTTCAGCGTGAAATTCACCGTGACCGGACCGTTCGGCGCGCTCGTCAATCCCTTCCACTGGTAAGCCGGCATCTGCGCGCGCGGGGTCGCGACGCCGACCTGGTAGGGGTTGGCCACGCTGGCCGTGTCGAACCACGGGCTCATGCGCACATCGGACGGGTGCATGACCGTGATCTTGTCGCCGTTCAGGAATTCCCTCGGGGTACCGTCCCACTCGCCGATGCGGAACAGGGCCTGGGTCAGGCTCGGATCGCCTTTCGCGAGGTGCCATTTGCCGCGCGGATCGTCGCTGTTGGCCAGCGCATCGGCACCGATGGTCACGGCCGGCACGATGTTGGTGGTGCCCGCCGTGACGCTGACCTGCGCGCTGGCGACGGCCAGCTCGTTCTTGTACACCGTCATCGTGTAGGTGCCGGGAATCATGCCATCGGCATTGACGTGGCCATCGTTGCTGGCGGCGTCGGCCCAGTACTGGGCACCGGCGTTGGCAAACCCGACGGTATAAGGATAGGCGGTATTGCGGCCGTAGATCGCCGGGACGAACACGTTGCCGCGCGCGGTAGGTGGCACGTAGCCGAGCAGGTTCATCTTCGAAAACCAGGCGGTGTCGACCAGGCCGGGCGCCGCACCATTGGTAAAGCTCATGGTGTAGGCATTCAGGCGGTTCAGGCGGAAGCCTTCGGTCTGGCCCTCGCCGTAGTTGACGATGTAGGTTATTTCGTTATTGGTGCTGGTGATCTGGTTGAGCAGGCTGCGATAGAAGGGACCGCCGGAGCCGCCCTCGTTGTTGTCGCGCACGATCCATACGCCGACATTCGGGCCGGTGCCGCCGATGTAGGTCCAATCCTTCAGGCGCATGTTGGAATAATGCTTGGAGCGCGTTTCGCCGGCATTCGGGCCGCTGGGGATGCCGAAGATGTCGCCCGACTCGATGGCGCCGTTGGTGCTGCGCAAATCGTCGGGCCAGGACGGCGGCCGGTTCGGGTCGGCATTCACCACCAGCCCGCCCGGTGTGCCAGCCGGCGTGCCATTGGGCAGCGCGGCGATGCGCATGCGGGCGATAAAGCGCACCAGCGCCGAACCGGTCGGCTCGGCGGTGAAATAGGTGCCCATGTAGATCCTGGCGTCGCCCTTTTTCACCAGGTAGTAGTGGGTCAGGACGCCGGTCGCGCCGCCCACCGTCGTCACCGTGACCTTGATGTAATCGCTGGCCGCCGTCACCGCGCTCTGGCCGGCGGCAGGCAGCGCGACCGGCGTCGCATTACCGTTCGCATCCACCACCTCGGCTTTCACGCTGACGCCGGTCTGGTCCGTATAAATATAGTCGTAGCCGGTATTGACCTGGGTGCCCCTGCCCGCATCCTGGTATTCGACGCCGTTGTACACCAGGCTCGACAGGTCGCCCGGCGAGGTCGTGCTGGTGTCGGTCGGGAAGCCGCGCACCTTGAACACCAGGCCGGCATTGGTATCGATGGTGTAGCTGACGACTTTGTCGCTGGCGTCCTTCGTTGCGGTGACGCTGAAGGCCGCCTGGGCTTGCAGGGTGGCGCAGGCAAGCATGGTGAACACCACACCCGCGCGCAGCACGGGTGTCGATCGAGGTTTCCGCATTGTCATCTCCTGGTTCTTGTTGGTTTCGCATTCCAGTATTGAATCCAAATACACAGGGGTCAATTGCTTGGAGACGACAAACGAAAAGACTCACGGACGTGAGCGAATCGGGAACGCGGCGGTGAGCGGCCCCGGGGTGGCCCCTTCCTGCGACGGCGAGCGAATGCAGATAAAATGACGGGTTCGACACGCCAGCAGCCCCGCCGGAACTCCATGCCCCGCTTCCTAGAACAGACCACCGCCACCCTGCGCCGCCTGGCGCCCGACACTTTTACCCTGTGGCTGCTCGGCACCATCGCCCTGGCCAGCCTCCTGCCCTGCAGCGGCCCGACCGCGGTCGCCCTCGGCAAGATCACCAGCTTCGCCATCGGCCTGCTGTTCTTCCTGCACGGCGCCAAGCTGTCGCGCGAAGCGATGGTAAACGGCCTGACGCACTGGCGCCTGCACCTGCTGGTGCTGGCATCGACCTTCGTCATGTTCCCGCTGCTGGGCCTCGTCATGAAGCCGCTGTCCGGGACCGTGCTCCAGCCCGATCTCTACGTCGGCATCCTGTTCTTGTGCACCCTGCCCTCGACCGTGCAATCGTCGATCGCCTTCACCTCGGTGGCACGCGGCAATGTGGCGGCAGCGGTGTGCAGTGCGTCGGCCTCGAACTTCGTCGGCATCTTCGTCACCCCGCTGCTGGTCGGCACGCTGATCGCGCGCGGCGCCGGCGGCGGCTCGCAGCTGGATGCCATCCTCACCATCGTCGAACAGCTGCTGCTGCCCTTCCTGGCCGGCCAGTTCGTGCGGCCGTGGATCGGCGCCTGGGTCGATCGCCACAAGCCGATGCTGAAGATCGTCGACCAGGGCTCGATCCTGCTGGTCGTGTACACGGCCTTCAGCGAATCGGTGAACGAGGGACTGTGGCACAAGCTGTCGCTGTCGGCGCTGGTCACGCTCGGCCTGGTATGCGGCGCGATGCTGGCGGTGGCGCTGCTGCTGGCGGCGTGGACCAGCCGCCGCCTGGGCTTCAGCAAGGAAGACGAAATCACGATCGTGTTCTGCGGCTCGAAGAAGAGCCTGGCCAGCGGGGTGCCGATGGCGAAAGTCCTGTTCGCCCCGAGCGCGCTCGGCATGGTGATCCTGCCGGTGATGCTGTTCCACCAGATCCAGTTGATGGTGTGCGCGATCCTGGCTGCGCGCTGGGCCAGGCGCCCAGGCTGACAAACATCAAACCGGGGTCAGAGCCCGATTTTTGGAAAGATCTCCGAAGTAAATGAATTCGGGGTCAGAGCGCAATCTTGTACTGATTGTGCCCTGACCCCGAAGTTTTTTGCGCTTGCAGGAAATTGCCAAAAACCGGGCTCTGACCCCGGTTTGATTCTCGTCAGGGCTGGGTGTGCCACCCGCCGCCGAGCGACTGGATCAGGGCGATGGCCGTGGTCTGGCGGTCGGCCTGGGACTGGATCAGGTTGCGGCGCGCGTTGAGTGCCGTGATCTGGGCCGTCACCACGTCGGTGTAGCTCACTTGGCCGGCGCGATAGCGGTTCAGCACCTGCTGCTCGACCTTGTCGGCGGCTTCGGATGCCTGGCGGCGCAGGTCCTGCTGCTGGGCCAGCACGCGGGTGGCGGCCAGCTGGTTTTCGACGTCGGCAAAGGCGGTCAGCACGGTCTGGCGGTAGTTCGCCGCCGCCTGCTCGTGCGCGGCGCGGGCGCTTTCGACACGGGCACGCGTCGCCCCTGCGTCGAACAAGGTCTGGGCCGCCGACAGGCCGAACGACCAGGTCGCCGCCGACGCGTTCAGCAGGTCGCCGATGCGGCTCGCCGCCGTCGCGTAGTTGGCGCTCAGGCCGACGTCCGGGAAGTAGGCCGAGCGCGCGATGCCGATCTGCTCGTTGGCCGCGGCAACGCGGCGTTCGGCGCTGGCAATGTCCGGACGGCGCTGCAGCAGCGTGGCCGGCACCCCGACCGGGACGTCCGGGACGGTCACGTTCCACGGCGCCACCGGCAGCGCGAACTCGGCCGGCGCCTTGCCGACCAACACCGCGATCGCATGCTCGAGCTGGGCGCGCTGGCTGCTCAGCGACAGCTCGTCGCTGCGCGCGGTGGCAAGCTGGGTCTCGGCCTGGTACACGTCCGAATGCGCGATGATGCCGACGTTGTAGCGGTTCTGGGTGATGCGCAGTTCGCGCTCGTAGCCCTCGATGGTGGTCTTCAGCAGTGCGCGCTGGGCGTCGACCGAGCGCAGTGACACGTAGTCGAGGGCCAGCTCGCCCTGGGCCGACAGGCGCGCGGCCGCCAGCTCGGCGGCGCTGGCCTGGGCCTGGGCGCCGGCCGCGGTGACGCCGGCGCGCAGGCGGCCCCACACGTCCGGCTCCCAGCTGCCGCCGATCGACATGCGGAAGTTGTTGCGGACGTCGCCGCCGCTGCTGCCGCCGATGATGTTGCCGTTGGCATCGACCGTGGCCGCACCGCCGCCGCCGCGCGATCCCGAGCGGGTGCCGGAGCCGTTCAGCGTGACGGTCGGGAACAGCGACGCGCGCTGCTCGGCCACCAGCGCGCGCGCCTGGGCGTACGCCGCAACCGCCGCCGCCACGTTCTGGTTCGAGACCTCGACCTGCGATACCAGGTCGTTCAGCACCGGATCGCCGAACAGGGTCCACCACGGCCCGCGCTCGAGCGCATCGGCGGGCGCCGCCGGCACCCAGCCCTGCATTTCCTTGAATTGCGCCGGTGCCGGCGTGGTGGGTACCTGGTAGGTCGGGCTCACCGAGCAGCCGGCGACGCAGCTGGCCACGACAGCGGAAGCCGCCAGGGCCAGCACGGACGGATGGTAGGGTAAAACAAATCGGGTTACGCGCATGCTTGGTCTATTCTTGTTCATGAATTCGTGGTGATCGAAGGCTGGTGATCCATAGGATGGCGCACCAGCTCGTGTTCGTCCGGCTTCCTGCTGCGCAGCTTGTCCATGTAGACGTAGACCACCGGCGTTGTGAGCAGCGTCAGCAGCTGGCTCGCCAGCAGGCCGCCGATGATGGCGATGCCGAGCGGCTGGCGCAGTTCCGAGCCTTCGCCGAAGCCGATCGCCAGCGGCAAGGCGCCGAGGGCCGCCGCCAGCGTCGTCATCAGGATCGGGCGGAAGCGCAGCAGGCAGGCTTCGCGCACCGCCTCGGTGGCGCTCAAGCCGCGCGCCCGCTCCGCCTCCAGCGCGAAGTCGATGATCAGGATCGCGTTCTTTTTCACGATACCGATCAGGAGGAACACGCCGATCAGCGCGATGATCGAGAACTCCATATGGAACATCAACAGCGCCAGCACCGCGCCGACGCCGGCCGACGGCAGCGTCGACAGCACCGTGATCGGGTGGATCAGGCTCTCGTACAGGATGCCCAGCACGATGTAGATGACGACGATCGCCGCCAGGATCAGCAGCGGCTGCTGCTTGTTCGATTCCTGCGCCTGCTTGGCCTGGCCCTGGAAGCTGCCGCGCACGTTGACCGGCATGCCGATGTCGGCTTCGGCCTGGCGCACCGCAGCCTGGCCGTCCGACAGCGAGGAACCCTGGGCCAGGTTGAACGAGATCGTGGTCGCCAGTTCACCGTCCTGGTGGTTGACCGAGCTCGGGGTCGAGCGCTCGGCGAAGCTGGCGATGGCCGACAGCGGCACCATGTTGCGCACGCTGGTGGCCAGCGCCGCACCGCTGGACGGGTCGCGCGCCGCGGTCAGGTTGCTCGGGCTGGTCGGCGTGCCGCCGCTGCTGCCGGTGCTCGACGCGACGCTGGTGGACGCGGTGGCGCCGCCGCTGGCGGTGCCGGTGCCGCCGGCCGCACTGGCGCCGGCGGTGGTGTTGGTGGTCGCCGAGGACGCGGTCGACCCTGCCGGCACATACACGTCGTCCAGCGCCTCCGGCGACTGCGCATACTTCTGCGCCACGCCCATGATCACGTGGTACTGGTTCAACTCGTCGTAGATGTTGGCGACCTGGCGCTGGCCGAAGGCGTTGTACAGCGCATTGTCGACGTCCTTGGCACTGATGCCCAGGCGCGCCGCACTGTCCTTGTCGATCTCGACATAGGTCTCGACGCCGTTCTCCGCCTGGTCGGTGTCGACGTCGGTCAAGGCCTTCTGCGCCTTCATGGCGTCGGCCAGCTTGGTCGCCCAGGATTTCAGGTCGTTGCGGTTGTCGCTCTTGAGCGTGTACTGGTAGGTGGAGTTGCTCTGGCGTCCGCCCATGCGCAAGTCCTGCACCGGGTTCAGGAACAGCTGCACGCCGGTGATCTTGGCCAGCTGCGGGCGCAGGCGCGCGATCACGGCCTGGCCGCTCTCGCCCTTGGCGCGCTCGCTGGCCGGCTTCAGGTTGACGAACATGAAGCCGCCGCCGGCGCGCGAACCGCCGGTGAAGCCGACCACGGTGTCCACCGCCGGATCCTTCTTGATCGTGTTCACCAGCTGGTACAGCTTGCCCTGCATGGCCTGGAACGAGATGCTCTGGTCGGCGCGCATGCCGCCGTTGATTTGTCCCGTATCCTGCTGCGGGAAGAAGCCCTTGGGCGCAGCCGAGAACAGGAACACGTTGAGGCCGACCACGAAGGCCAGGATCAGCATCACCAGCAGCTTGGCGTCCAGCGCCCAGTCGAGCGCGTGCTCGTACCCCTTCAGTACCTTGTCGAAGCCGGCTTCCGACCAGCGCGCCAGCACGCCCGGCTTGCGCTCCGGCTTCTGGCCGGGTTTCAGCAGCAGCGCGCACAGCATCGGCGTGGTGGTCAGCGAGATCACCAGCGAGATCATCACCGCCACCGACAGGGTGACGGCGAATTCGCGGAACAGGCGTCCGACCTGGCCGCCCATGAACAGCAGCGGGATGAACACCGCCACCAGCGACAGGCTGATCGACAGCACCGTGAAGCCCACTTCCTGGGCGCCGAGCAGGGCCGCCTTCATGCGGTCCATGCCCTCTTCCACGTGGCGGCTGGTATTTTCCAGCACCACGATGGCGTCGTCGACCACGAAGCCGGTGGCCACGGTCAGCGCCATCAGCGACAAATTGTTCAGGCTGAAGCCGAGCAGGTACATCACGCCGAAGGTGCCCAACAAGGAGACGACGGTGGCCACCGCCGGCACCACGGTGGCGCGCACGCTGCGCAGGAACACACTCACCACCAGCACCACCAGCAGGATCGAGATCATCAGCGTCAGCTCGATCTCGTGCAGCGACGAGCGGATCGAGTTGGTCGAATCCGACGCCACCTGCAGGCTCACGTCCTGCGGCAGCTGGGCCTGCAGCGACGGCATCAGCGCGCGCACGCCGTCGACGGTCTCGATGATGTTGGCGCCCGGCTGGCGCGTGACCAGCACGATCACCGCCGGCTGGCCGTTGAACAGGCCGAGCGTATTGATGTTCTCGACGCTGTCGGTCACCTCGGCGATGTCCTGCAGGCGGATCGCGGCGCCGTTGCGCCAGGCGACCACCAGGCCGCGGTAGTCGGCCGCGGTGCGGCCATTGGTCGGGGTATTCGCCTGCGAATAGATCTGCAGGCGCATGCCGCTGCCTTCCAGCGCGCCTTTCGGGCGGTTCGGATTGCTGGCCTGGATCGCCGCGCGCACGTCTTCGCTCGACACGCCGTGATGATTCAGCTGGTACGGGTTCAGGTCGATGCGCACCGCCGGCAGCGAGCCGCCGCCGATCTCGACGTCGCCGACGCCCTTCACCTGCGCCAGCTTCTGCTGCACCAGGTTCGAGACTTCGTCGTAGATCTGGCCCGGGCTGCGCGTTTTCGAGGTCAGCGCCAGGATGATCACCGGCGCATCCGAGGGATTGGCCTTGCGGTAGGTCGGGTTGCTGCGCAGCGTCGACGGCAGGTCGGCGCGCGAGGCGCTGATCGCGGCCTGCACTTCGCGCGCGGCCGAGTCGATCTGGCGGTTCAGGTCGAACTGCAGGCTGACGCGGGTCGAGCCGTTGCCGCTGTTCGAGGTGATCTCGTTGACGCCGGCGATCACGCCCAGCCTGCGTTCCAGCGGCGTCGCCACCGAACTGGCCATGGTGTCCGGGCTGGCGCCCGGCAGGTTGGCGCTGACCGAGATCGACGGGAAGTCGACCTGGGGCAGCGGCGACACCGGCAGCACGAAGAAGGCGCCGATGCCGGCCAGCGCCAGCCCCAGGGTCAGGAGCACGGTCGCGATCGGCCGCTGGACGAAGGGCTTCGACAAATTCATGCGTCGGCCTCGCGCGCATTCACGGGCGGCTTCAGTAGCGCGGCTTCATGGCCTTGTCCCGCCGGCGCCCTGGGCGGCGGCGTGGTCGCCGATCCCGGACCCGACGGCTTGGCCGGCTCCTGCCCGCCCCAGCGGCGTGCCAGGCGGTCGAAGGCCAGGTAGATCACCGGCGTGGTGAACAGGGTCAGCGCCTGGCTCACGATCAGGCCGCCGAAGATGGCCAGGCCCAGCGGCCGCCGCAGCTCGGCGCCCTCACCCCAGCCGAACATCAGCGGGACGGCGGCGAACAGCGCCGCCAGCGTGGTCATGATGATCGGGCGGAAGCGCAGCATCGCCGCCTGGTGGATCGCGGTGCGCGGGTCCTTGCCTTCGTCGCGCTCGGCTTCGATGGCGAAGTCGATCATCATGATCGCGTTCTTCTTGACGATGCCGATCAGCAGGATGATGCCGATGATGCCGATCACCCCCAGGCCCTGCCCGGTCACCATCAGCGCCAGCAGCGCGCCGACGCCGGCCGACGGCAGCGTCGACAGGATGGTCAGCGGGTGGATATAGCTTTCGTACAGCACGCCGAGCACGATGTACACGCACACCACCGCCGCCAGGATCAGCCACAGCTGGTTCGACAGCGAGTTCTGGTACGCGCCGGAAGCGCCGAGGAAGGTCAGCGTCACCGAGGCCGGCAGCTTGATCTGCTCGGCGGTTTCGCGGATCGCGCTGACCGCGGTGCCCAGCTTGACGCCGGCCGCGGTGTCGAAGCCGACGGTGGTGGCCGGGTACTGCGCCACGTGGGTGATCTGCAGCGGCGCCGCCTGCTCGGTGATCGAGGCGATGCTGGACAGCGGCGTCGGCGAGCCGGAACCGGTGCGCAGCTGCAGGTTGGACAGCGAGTCGAGCGACATCTGCTGTTCCTGCTGGGCTTCCAGGATCACGCGATACTGGTTGGTCTCGGTAAAGATGGTCGACACGATGCGCTGGCCGAAGGCGCTGTACAGGGCGTCGTCGACGTTCGACGCCGTCACCGACAGGCGCGAGGCGCTGTCGCGGTCGATATTGACGTAGGCTGCGGCGCCGGTGGCGCCGGCGTCGGTGACCACGTTGCGCAATTCCTTCCTCTGCGCCATCGCCTGGGTCAGCTTGTTGGCCCACTCGGTCACGGTCTTGGTGTCCGCGCCTTCGATCGACAGCCGGTACTGGGTCGGGCCGCTCTCGGCATCGATCGTCAGGTCCTGGGTCGGCTGCAGGTACAGCGTGGCGCCGGCCACGTTCTGCGCTACGCGGCGGCGCAAACGCTCCATCAGGTCTTCCTGGTTGCTGCGGTCTTCCTTCAGGTTGATCAGCATGGTGCCGGTGTGCAGCATGGTGTTGTTGGCCGCATCCACGCCGACGGTCGAACTGAGCGACAGCACGTCCGGGTCGGCCAGCACTTCGCGCGCCACGGCCTGCTGCATCTCGGCCATCGCCTGGTACGAGATCGCCTGGCGCGCTTCCACGCGCGCCTGCAGCTGGCCGGTGTCCTGCGTCGGGAACAGGCTTTTCGGGATGAAGGTCCATAGCAGCGCGGTCAGCACCAGCGTGCCCAGCGCCACCAGCAGGGTCAGGCCCTGGCGCGCCAGGACCCAGTTCAAACTGGTGTCGTAGTGCTTGATGACCCAGTCGAAACCGCCCTGGAACTTGCGGGCGAATTTGCTTTCATGCGACTTGTCTTCCGCCTTGAGCCAGCGTCCCGACATCATCGGCACCAGCGTCAGCGACACGACGGCGGAAATCAGGATGGTGATCGCCAGCGTCACCGCGAATTCGCGAAACAGGCGGCCGACCACGTCGCCCATGAACAGTAGCGGGATCAAGACCGCAATCAAGGACACCGTCAGCGAGATGATGGTGAAGCCGATCTGGGTCGCGCCCTTGAGCGCCGCCGCCATCGGCTTTTCGCCTTCTTCGATATAGCGCGCGATGTTCTCGATCATGACGATCGCGTCGTCGACCACGAAGCCGGTGGCGATCGTCAGCGCCATCAGCGACAAATTGTTGAGCGAGTAGCCGAGCAGGTACATCACGCCGAAGGTACCGATCAGCGAGATCGGCACCGACAGGCTGGCGATGATGGTGGCGCGCAGGCTGTGCAGGAAAGCGAAGATCACCAGCACCACCAGCACAACCGCCAGTACCAGCTCGATCTGCACGTGCTCGACCGAGGCGCGGATGCCGGTGGTGCGGTCGGACAGCACGGTCAGGCTGATGTTGGCCGGCAGGCTGGCCTGCAGTTCGGGCAGGCGCTCCTTGATGGCGTCCACGGTGGCGATCACGTTGGCACCCGGCTGGCGCTGCACGTTGAGGATGATCGCCGGCTTCATGTTGGCCCAGGCGCCGAGCTTGACGTTTTCGGCGCTGTCGACCACGCGCGCGACGTCGGACAGGCGCACCGGGGCACCGTTGCGGTAGGCGACGATCAGGCCCTTGTAATCGGGCACCGTGACCAGCTGGTCGTTGGCGTTGATGGTGTAGGCGCGCGCCGGGCCGTCGAAGCTCCCCTTGGCGCTGTTGGCGTTGGCATTGGTGATCGCGGTGCGCAGCGTATCCAGCCCGAGGCCGTACGAGGCCAGCGCCTCGGTATTCGCCTGGATCCGCACCGCCGGGCGCTGGCCGCCCTGCAGCGTGACCAGGCCGACGCCGCCGACCTGGCTGATCTTCAGCGCCAGGCGCGTATTGACCAGGTTCTGCACCTCGGTCAGGGGCATCGTGTCCGAGGTGATCGCCAGCGTCAGCACCGGCGCATCGGCCGGATTCACCTTGGCGTACACCGGCGGCGCCGGCAGGTCGGTCGGCAGCAGCGAGCCGCCGGCGTTGATCGCGGCCTGCACTTCCTGCTCGGCGACGTCGAGCGTCTCGCCCAGACCGAACTGCAGGGTGATGACGGAGACGCCGGCCGCGCTGGTGGAACTCATGCGCGACAGGCCGGACATCTGGCCGAACTGGCGTTCCAGCGGCGCCGTCACGGTGCGCGCCATCACTTCCGGACTGGCGCCCGGGTACAGCGTCTGCACCTGGATGGTCGGGAAATCGACCTGCGGCAGCGCCGACAGCGGCAGGAATTTATACCCGACCAGGCCGGCCAGGATAATCGCCAGCATCAGCAGCGAGGTGGCGACCGGACGGCGGATGAAGGGTGCGGATGGGCTCATGCGCGCAGCTCCGTACGGATTACACTCATTGCGCGGCACCCTCCTGCTGCTGGCGGCGCTGGCGGCGCTCGCCGCCCTGCTGGCCCTGCACTTGCTGGCCCTGCGGCTGCGCACCTTCCGCGGCGGCCGGGGTGGCGCCGGGCGCTGCCGGCGCCGCACCGCCCTGTGCGCTCGTACCGGCAGCGCCGCCATGCTGGCCGCGGCGGCCGCCGGCGCCCATGCCCTGCGGACGGTCGCCCGGCAGCGTCACCTTGGCGCCATCCTTGAGGCGGTCGGCGCCTTCGGTGATCACGGTCTCGCCGCCCTGCAGGCCGCTGGTGATCTCGACGCGCTCGGCGGTCGCCTGGCCGCGCTTGACGATGCGCAGCGCCACCGTGCGTTCCTGCGGATTCAGCACGTAGACGAAGTCGCCGCCCGAACCGTGGCGCAGCGCCGTCACCGGCACCGTGACCGCATTCTTGATCAGGTTGACCTGCAGGCGGATGTTCACGAACTGGCTCGGGAACAGTTTCAGCGCATCGTTCGTGAAGCGCGCCTTGGCCCGCACGGTGCCGGTCTGGGTATCGACCTGGTTGTCCAGCGCCATGAAGCGGCCGCTGGCCAGGGTGTCGGTGCGGGTGCGGTCCAGCGCGGTGGCGGGCAGCGTCGCGTTGTCGTTGATGCGCTGCTGCAGCATCGGCAGGTTGTCCTGCGGGACCGCGAATTCGACGTCGATCGGCGACTGCTGGGTGATCACGGCAATGCCGTTGGCGTCGCCCGAACTCACCAGGTTGCCGATATCGACCGTGCGCAGGCCGACGCGGCCGCTGATCGGCGCGCGCACCTGGGTGTAGCCGAGATTGATGCGGGCGATGCCTTCGGCCGCCTTGTCGGTGGTGACGGTGCCTTCCAGCTGCTTGACCAGCGCGGCCTGGGTGTCGACGTCCTGGCGCGCGATCGAATCCTGCTCGAGCAGGGTCTGGTAGCGCTTGAGCAGCACGCGCGCGCTTTCCAGCTGCGCCTCGTCGCGCTGGCGCTGGCCGGTCGCCTGCAGCAGCGCCATCTGCGACGGCCGCGCATCGATGGTGGCCAGCAGCTGGCCTTCCTTGACCAGCTGGCCTTCGGTAAAGTTGATCTTCTGCAGCACGCCGCCGACCTGCGGACGCACGGTCGCCACCGCGGCCGGGGTCACGGTACCGAGGGCGTCGAGCAGGATCGGGATGTCGGCGCGCTCGGCCTTGCCGGTGCCGACCGTGGTGGCCGGCATGCCGCGTCCACCGGGACCGCCGCGGCCACCGCCGCCGCCGGCACCGCCGCGACCCTGCCCGCCCGCACCCGGCGCGCCGCCGGGACCGGCCTGCGGGTCCTGGTGCGTCAGGTGCCAGGCCAGCCACCCGAGCCCGGCCATCGCCAGGAGCGCGATGATGGTGCCGATGATGCGCGAGCGGCGTGAACGCCTTGGCGTGGTGGTGGTCTGGTCCTTGTCCGGGGTAACGGTCGAATTCATTCTTGTCCTTGACAGCCGAGTGTGCAAAAGCACAATAAAAGTTCCCTCGACTTTACCATGCGTCGCGTCGCGTTCATGTTTCAGATCGTACAGAAGACGGCAACATCGGCGCCGTTCGAAACATCCGGATACAAAGCCGGCCCACGTCTTTACACCGTTGAACACCATTCAACCCACATAGGCGGGAATACAAAACAAAACGGGCGCGGAAGATTCCGCGCCCGTCGCGCCGGCACCTGCATGCCGGCCTACAAGACGTTACAAACTCAGCGTAATAAACTCAGGGCGCTTCGCACAGGCAGTGCGTCACCGCCGCGAACGGCTGGCGGCGCTCGGCCACCTGCGACAGCCAGCCGAGGTCGCGCGTGATGCCGGCGGCGTTCATCGTCGAGGCCGCAGTGGCCAGGGCCGCCGCGCTCACCGGATCCTGCAGCAGGCCCAGTTTCACCTGCACGTTCAGCGCCTGCACGTCGGACAGCCCGAGGCTTGCCAGGAAGCGCTCCGCCAGCGACGCCGGCGGCTCGGCATACACGACGCGGTAATCGTCGCCCAGCTTGGCGCGGCTGGCGGCCGAACGCAGCGCATCGCCGTAGCTGCCCAGGCGGTCGACCAGGCCGCGTTCCTTGGCCTGGACGCCGGTCCAGACCCGGCCCTGTCCCACCGCGTCGATCTTTTCCGGCGAGGTGCGGCGCGCGATCGCGGCCTTGGTCGTGAATTCGTCATAAATATGATTGATGCTGGACTGGATCAGCTGGCCGAAGCGCGGATCGAGCGGGCGCAGCGGATTGTAGGCGTCGGCCAGCCAGGTGGTGGTCACGCCGGCGGTGTGGATGCCCAGCTTGTCGACCACCTTGTCGGCGGTCGGCAGGATCGCGAACACGCCGATCGAACCGGTCACGGTGGACGGGTCGGCGATCACTTCGTCGGCCGCCATCGAGATCCAGTAGCCGCCGGAAGCCGCCACGTCGCCCATCGACACCACCACCGGCTTGCCGGCGGCGCGCGTCAGTTCCAGCTCACGCCGGATCAATTCCGAGCCGAAGGCGCTGCCGCCCGGCGAATTCACGCGCAGGACCAGCGCCTTGACATCCTTGTCCTCGCGCGCGGCGCGGATCAGGTTCGAGGTCGACAGGCCGCCGACCATGCCGGGGCCGCCCATGCCTTCGGTGATGTCGCCGGCGGCAACCACCACCGCCACCGCATCGCCCAGCTTCTTGTCCGGGTAGTGCGCCACGTAGTCGTCGAAGCCGATCTGGCGGAAGGTTTTGTTGCTGTCGTCGTAGACGCCGCGCTTGATCAGCATGGCGCGCACTTCGTCGCGGGTCTTCAGGCCGTCGACCAGCTTCCAGTCGAGCGCCACCTTGGCGGCGTTGCCGTTGGCCGCCGCCATGCGCTGCGGCAATTCGTCGATGCCCTTGGCCAGGCTGCCCGCCGCCAGCTTGCGCGCCTTTTCGACCTCGCCCGTGTAGTTGGCCCACAGCGCGTTGTACAGGAAGCTGTCGGCCTCTTGCGCCGCCTGCGACGGGCCATTGCCGATATACGGCTCGGCAAAGCTCTTATAGGTACCGACCTTCATCAGGTTGACCGTGACGCCGACCTTGTCGAGCGCGTCGCGGTAGTAGTTGCGGTGGCGGCCGAAGCCTTCGATCATCACCATGCCCATCGGGTGCAGGTAGACCTCGCTGGCGTGGGACGCCACCAGGTAGCGCTTCTGGTCGTAGCTGCCGCCCCAGGCGACCACGGTCTTGCCCCTGGCCTTGACGCGGTCGACGGCGGCGCCGATCTCGCGCAGCGAGGCCAGGCCGCCGCCATCGAGCTGGTCGAGCAGCAGGACGACGGTATTGATATGGTCGTCCTTGCCGGCGTGGTCCAGCGCCGAAAGAACGTCGCGCAGCTGGACCACGCGACGCGCGTTGCCGCTCAGGCCGGCCACGACCGAATCGCGCACGCTGCCGGCGCGCTCCTCGACCAGCTCGCCCTTGAGGTCGAGCACCAGCGCGGTCTTGGGCGACAGCGGCTTGAGACCGCTGCCGAAGATCGCCATCAACAGCACGATCACGACCAGCAGGAAAATCAGGTTCAGCACGAAGCGGCGCGTGGCGTCGAGGCCGCGCCAGAGCGAGCCGATACCGCGGCGCAGGGTGGACAAGGGCTTGAAGGACATCTGGACTCCGGTCAGTTTTCAGAATGGGGTGTTGGCGGCGACGCTGCCGCCCGCGGGGCGTACCGTGGCGCGGCGCGAAATCGCGAACAGCCCGGCAAATACGAGCGCACCGTTCAGGATAAGCAATTCCAGGCCAAGGCGATAGCTGCCCAACACAAGTTGTTGGTAATGTTCGAGCAATGCGCACAGGATCGGCGCACCGATGGTCACGACCGGCACCAGGCGGTCGTTCAGGGTCCGCGTGGTGACCATGCCGAAGGCGAACAGGCCGAGCAGCGGACCATAGGTGTAGCCCGCCACCTTCAGCACCACGCCGATCATGCTCGGATCGTTCAGCCATTTGAAGACCATCACCATCGCCAGGAACAGCAGCGCGAACGCCAGGTGCACGTGGCGGCGCAGGCGCATGCGGGCGGCTTCGGTCATGCCCGGGCGGCGCTGGATGCCGAGGATGTCGATGCAGAAGGTCGAGGTCAGCGCCGTGATGGCGCCGTCCGCGCTCGGGAACAGCGCCGAGATCAGCGCGATCAGAAAGATGATCTGCACCGCCGCCGGCAGGTGGCCCATCACCGTCGCCGGGAAGATCCTGTCGCCGGTCGCGCTCACGCCCGCCAGCGGCGCATACAGGTACAGCAGGCCGCCCAGGAACAGGAAGGCGCACAGCACCACCACCAGCACCGCGGTCAGGCTCAGCAGGTTCTTCTGCGAATCCTTCAGGGTCTTCACGGAAATGGTCTTCTGCATCATTTCCTGGTCCATGCCGGTCATGGTAATGGTGATGAAGGCGCCGGCCACGATCTGCTTGAGCCAGAAGCCGGGCGCATTCGCGTCGAGCGTGAACACGCGCGCCAGGCCGCGCTCCTGCATCTGGGCGAGCGCCTGCGGCACCGACAAATCGAGCTGGCCGAGCAGGAAGGCGGCACAGGCGAACAGGCCGAACAGCATGCAGCTGGTCTGCAGGGTGTCGGTCCAGACGATGGTCTTGACGCCGCCCTGGTAGGTGTACAGCAGGATCATGCCGAGGATGACGAAGGTGGTCAGCCAGAACGGGATGCCGAGGCTGTCGAGAATGATCGACTGCAGCACCGCCACCACCAAATACAGGCGCGCGGTGGCGCCGAACAGGCGCGACAGGATGAAGAAGCCGGCGCCGCTCTGGTAGGCGCGCCGGCCCAGGCGCACCTGGAGATAGTGATAAATCGAGGTCAGCTTCATCCGGTAGTACAGCGGCAGCAGCAGGTAGACCACGGCGATGTAGCCGATCACGTAGCCGATCAGCACCTGCAGGTAGCCGAAGCCGTCGGCGCCGACCGCGCCGGGGACGCTGACGAAGGTCACGCCGGACAGGGTCGTGCCGACCATGCCGAAGGCGACCAGCATCCAGTTGCTGTTCTTGTTACCGATGAAAAAACTGTCGTTGTCGGCGTTGCGCGCCGTGGCCCAGGCGACGCCGAGCAGCAGCGCGAAGTAGCCGATGAGGATGCAGAAAAGTAAAGCCGGGGACATCAGGTTTCCAGGGGTGGTCGAATCGCCCAGCAATATACAAGAAGATGCGCGTGAAGAGGCATGTGAAGACAGCAACTGCGGCCCTGCCCCGCCATGGGGCGATCAGATCCCCTGGGCCGGCGCCCGCTCGAACGGTCCGATGCAGGTTGCCATGGACTCGTCTTCGCACATCACGAAGCGCGCGCCGGACGGATGGAAGCGCACGTAATTGGTGACGTGCGAGCCGACCTCGGTGATCTCTCCCGAACAGTCCTGCTTGCCGTTATCCTTGACGATCTTGTCTTCCAGTTTGTAGAAGCCCTTGGTGCTCGGCTTTTCGGTGATCGTGAATTCGCTTTCCGACACCTCTTCCTTGCTCTTGACCAGCATCGTGCCGTCGCCGCGGAAGTGGTAGGTCTCGGAACAGGATAGCTGGGGAATGCTCAGGGTCCAGATGCCGAGCAGCGGATGGGAAGCGGACGGCGCCGCCTGGACCCGGGCCGGCTGGGCATGGGCGGTGGCGGCCGCGAACAGCATGGCGACACTGGGGAGCAGTCCGGTGAGCGTACGCATGATGGGTCCTTGGAAATTGCACGCCGGTGGCGCCGGAGCGGGCGTGTTTCGTCGTTGTCATTATGGCATACGTGTGCGCGGGCTTGGCGCGCGGGTGTCCTGCTTCGTCGTTCCCGCCTGCGCGGGAACGACGTGCAGATGCCTCAACCCTCGACCGGCGTCTTCGGCTTGGCCGGACGCCGTGCCCGCGGTGGCGCCTTGCGCGACGGTGCCTTGTGCGACGCACGGGTCGACTTATTGCGGCCCGGCTGGTCGCCCTGGGCGTCCTCGCCCTCGGCTGCGATGTCCTCGGCCGTCGCCGTACCCGCCGCCTCGACCGCCGCAGCGGCATCCAGCGCCAGCGCGGCATCGCTAGGTGCCGGCGCGGCGGCAGCGGCCGGCGCTGCAGCCGGCGTTTCCACTGATGCGGCAGCGTCTTTCACCGGCGCAGCGGCAGCCTTGCGCGCAGCCGGCTTGCGCGGCGCGCGGCGGCGTTCCTTCACCGGCGGCGCCGGCTCGGCCGGTTCGGCGGCAGCGTCGGCAACGACGTCGGCCGCAGCCGCAGCCGGTACATCGGCAGCGTCAGCCGCCGCCGGCGTTGCAGCGGCGCTGGCGGCGGAAGCGGCATCGGCCAGCGCGGCGATCGGCGACAGTTCGACCGGCGGCGCTTCGGCCAGGTCCGGCGTCGGCGCCGGCCAGGTGGCGAAAGCGCTGTCGTCGCCCGCCGTCGCCGGCACGGCCGCGGCGTCCTCGCCCGCCTGCTGGACCGGCTGCTGCTCGCGGCCACCCTTGCGGCCACGGCCACCGCGGCGGCGCGGCTCGCGGCTGCCGGACGCGGCGCCATTCGACGCCGGCGCCTCGGCCACCGCCTGCTCCAGCGGCAGCTCGCCGCCGCTGTCGTCAAGCGCGCCATCGGCCGCCTCCGGCGCGGTCAGCTCGACCGGCTCGGCATCGGCCCCGGCCAGCGTCTCGGCCGGCTGGCTGGCAGCGCTGCGGTAAACATACGTGCCGGACTTTTCGTCGCGGCCGAACTCGAACAGGCCGCGCGTCTGCGCTTCCTCGAGCAGGTTGCCGAAGGTGCGGAAGCCGAAATAGGTTTCCGAAAAGTCCGGACGGCGGCGCTTCAGCGTGTCCTTCAGCAGCGAGGCCCAGATCTTGCCGCTGTCGCCGCGTTCCGAGACCAGGGCGTCGAAGGTCTCGACCACCATCTCCAGCGCCTGCAGCTTGCGCGCCTCCATCTCTTCCTTCTTGCGGTTGCTTTCGTCGGAAGGACGGCGGCCCTGCTGCGGCGACTGCGCCTGCGGCTGGGCCTTGCGCTCGTCGCGCTTGGCGGCGGCGCGCCGCACTTCGCGCACCAGGTCGTCATAAAAGATGAACTCGTCGCAGTTGGCGACCAGCAGGTCCGAGGTCGACTGCTTGACGCCGACGCCGATCACGCGCTTGGCGTTTTCGCGCAGCTTGGAGACCAGCGGCGAAAAGTCGGAATCGCCGCTGACGATGACGAAGGTGTCGACGTGGGCCTTGGTGTAGCACAGGTCGAGTGCATCCACCACCATGCGGATGTCGGCCGAGTTCTTGCCGGACTGGCGCACGTGCGGAATCTCGATCAGTTCGAAGTTCGCTTCGTGCATGGTGCCCTTGAAGCTCTTGTAGCGATCCCAGTCGCAATAGGCTTTCTTGACCACGATGCTGCCCTTGAGCAGCAGGCGTTCGAGGACGAGCTTGATGTCGAATTTTTCGTAGTTCGCATCGCGCACGCCGAGTGCGACGTTCTCGAAGTCGCAGAACACCGCCATGCTGATGTTTTCGGAAGATGAAGCCATGATGTTGTTGTGTAATGATTGGTGGACAAGCTATCTGCGGATTATACGCAACATGGCGGCCGGGCTCGTCGCCGCAAACGAGGAATCATGCGCGGATGGGACAGCCTGGCACGGCCGGCAGCCAAACTGCGCCGAAAATTTTCGTCAAATTCCTCAGTTCGACTACAATATATGTTGCTCCCTGTTTCTTTTTCCCATCCTTCGGCGCATGTCGGCACTTCCTCCTCCCTATACTGCCTGGCCCGTGGGCGGCGGCGCGCTCGGCGCGCTGATCCGCACCCATGACTGGGCCGCCACCCCGCTCGGGCCGCTGGAAAGCTGGCCGGCGGCGCTGCGCACGCTGGTCGACCTGGTCGTCCATTCGCCGCTGCCGATGGCCGTGCTGTGGGGACCGGACCTGATCCAGGTGTACAACGACGGCTACGCCGCGATCTGCGGGGCGCGCCATCCGCATGCGCTGGGACAGCCGCACCGGCCTACCTGGCCCGAGCTGCAGGATTTCATCTGCTCGGTGTATCCGGACGTGCTGGGCGGCGAAACGCGCGTTTTCAACCGCAAGCGCCTGGTCGTGGAGCGCAGCGGCGCGCCCGAAGAGATCTGGGTCGACCTCAGCTACAGTCCGGCCTGGGCCGAGGGCGAGGTGCGCGGCATCGTCAAGACGGCCCTTGACGTCACTGCCGACGTGCGCGCCACCGCGGCGCTGCTGCTCAACGACGAGCGCTTCCGCACCTTTGCCGGCGCCAGCATCGTGTACCGGATGAACGCCGACTGGAGCCGGATGCACCAGCTCGAAGGCCAGGGCGTGCCGGCCGACACCGCGGCCACGTCCGGCACCTGGCTGGGCGACTATATTCACCCGGACGACCAGCCGGGCGTGACCAGGGCGATCGCACAGGCGATCCGCACCCGCGGCGTGTTTGAGCACGAGCACCGGGTGCGCCTGGCCGACGGCACGTCCGGCTGGACGCTGTCGCGCGCGGTCCCGCTGCTGGCCCTGGATGGCACCATCCGCGAATGGTTCGGCACCGCCGTCGACATCACCGCCCGCAAGCAGCGCGAACTGCGCCAGGCCGCCCTGCTGGGTCTGGGCGACCGCCTGCGCATGGTCAACAATGCCGACGAAGCCGCCGCCATCGCCAGCGAGGTGGTCGGCACGACGCTCGGGGTGACCCAGGCCGGCTTCGGGCGCATCAACGCCGTGGCGGCCACGACCCGGGTGGTGCGCGACTGGCGCGCCGGGCCCGCGGTGCCGTCCATGGTCGGCGTGCATTCGTTCCGCCACTACGGCAGCTATTACGCCGATCTCCAGCGCGGCAACGTGGTGGCCATCGCCGACGTCGGCACCGACCCGCGTACCGCCGCCCACTGGGACGTGTTCCAGACGCTGGCGGTGCGCGCGCTGCTGAACGTGCCGGTGCTGGATGCCGGCGGCGCGGTCGGCGTGTTCCTGGCGCAACAGGACCGGCCGCGCGCCTGGGCCGCCGACGAGATCGCGTTCGTGCGCGGCGTCGCCGACCGCACCTGGGCCGAGATGGCGCGCATCGATGCCGGCAAGGCGCTGCGTGCCCTCAACCTGCAACTCGAACAGCTGGCCGAGGACAGCGCCGCCGAGCGCGACCGCATGTGGCGGCTGTCCGGCGACATCATGCTGGTGGCGCGCGCCGAAGGCCCGATCGCGGCGGTCAATCCGGCCTGGCGCACGACCCTCGGCTGGGAAGAACAGGAGCTGGTCGGCGCCAACCTGTTCGACCTGGTCCACCCCGACGACCTGGTGCCGACCCAGGGCGCCTTGTCCATCCTCGACAACGACGGCCGGCTGGCGCCGAACTTCCAGAACCGCTATCGCCACCGCGACGGCAGCTACCGCTGGATCGCCTGGAATGCCAGCCGCAGCGACGACCTGGTGGTGGCGGTCGGGCGCGACGTCACGCTCGAGCGCGAACATGCGGCCGCCCTGCTCGACACCGAGGAAAAACTGCGCCAGAGCCTCAAGATGGAAGCCGTGGGCCAGCTCACCGGCGGCCTGGCCCACGATTTCAACAACCTGCTGGCCAGCATCGGCGGCAGCCTGGAACTGCTGGCGCTGCGTGTGCGCACCAACAAGCTGGACGACCTCGACCGCTTCGTCGGCATCGCCCAGGGCGCGGTGCGGCGCGCCGCCGCACTGACCCACCGCCTGCTGGCGTTTTCGCGGCGCCAGCCGCTCGACGCCCGTGCGCTCGACCCGGCCGGCCTGGTGGACGGCATGCTCGACCTGGTACGGCGCACCATCGGCCCTGCCATTGCGCTCGAGGTCGAGCGTGCGCCCGGCCTGTGGCCGACCCTGGTCGACCCCAACCAGCTCGAGAACGCCCTGCTGAACCTGTGCATCAATGCGCGCGACGCCATGCCCGACGGCGGGCGCCTGCGCATCGCGCTGGCCAACAGCGTGCTCGATGCCGGGCAGGCCGCGTGCAGCGAGCTGACGGCGGGCGACTATGTGCTGCTGAGCGTGTCCGACACCGGCACCGGCATGGCGCCCGAGGTGCTGGCCAAGGCCTTCGATCCCTTCTATACCACCAAGCCGATCGGCCAGGGCACCGGCCTCGGCCTGTCGATGATCTACGGTTTCGCGCGCCAGTCGGGCGGGCACGTGAGCGCCGAGTCGGCCCCGGGCCGCGGCACCGCCGTGCACATGCTGCTGCCGCGCCACCTGGGTGCGGCGCAGGCGGGGCCGGCGGCGGCCGTGGCCACGGCCGAAGAATGCCCGGCCACGGCCGCGGTGCGCGTGCTGCTGGTGGACGACGAGGCCCCGCTGCGCGGGCTGATGGCCGAAGCCCTGTCGCAGCAGGGCCATCGCGTGGTGCAGGCGGGCGACGCCGCCACCGCCCTGCGCCTGCTCGGGACCGGCGCGGCGGTCGACCTGATGGTCACCGACATCGGCCTGGCCGGGGGCATGAACGGCCGCCAGCTGGCCGAGGCGGCGCGCCTGGCCCGTCCCGGCCTGAAGGTGCTGTTCATTACCGGCTACGCCGAGGCGCGGCTGGTCGAACACGGCAGTTTAGATCCCGGCACCGGCCTGATGGTCAAGCCATTCCAGCTCGACGCGCTGGCGCGGCGGGTGGCGCAGATGGCCGCCCAGCCACGTGCCCAGGCGGCAGTGGGCGCGCAGGCGGCCGCCCAGGCCGCCGCTCGGGGGACCGCTCGGTTCACCGATATCTGATCAGATCCGCTCGAGCGTAGCCGGGTCGCCGGCACCGTCGAAGAAACGGTCGAGGCAGGTCTGGAACACGGCTTCGTCCGGCGCCACGTCGGCGAACAAGGTCATCGACGAGTGGAATTTCAGGTTGTCCGGATAGTCGAAGATGGCATCGGCCGGGCGGTCGTCGTGCGCGGCGACCGCCGCGGCGCAGGTACGCAGGCGCGGCCCCAGCACCGGATGGGCGAGATAGGCAGCCGCTTCGTCGGTCGAGGCGATCGCGTACCTGCGCGCCATGTCGCTCTGCCCCAGCCCGGCGATCTGGGGAAAGATGAACCACATCCAGTGGCTGCGCTTGCGGCCCGCGCGCAGTTCCGCCAGGACCTGGTCGTAGACGCCGGCCTGGGCGTCGACGAAACGTTCGAGATTGAAATCGGTATTCATGCCATCGTGCCTCCCGCGCACATGCTACCGCGCCTGGGCGATTTGCTAAAGTCACGCTTTCCAACCGAACCTGCCATCCACCTGCCATGAAGCCCGAACACCTGATCCTGCTGCTGACCCGCGAAATGCCCTTCGGTAAATATGAAGGCCGCAAGATCGCCGACCTGCCCGGCCACTACCTGGGCTGGTTCGCGCGCGAGGGTTTTCCGAAGGGCGAGCTGGGCGAACTGCTCGAACTCATGTACGAACTCGACCATAACGCCTTGCGCGGACTGCTCGATCCGCTGCGGCGCTGACCCCTTCCTTTATGTTCGATTTTTTCGATGGAAGGCCCTAAAACAACTCGTTTTTCAAGCCCGCCCGGCGCGCCTATACTGGCATCCATGCATTCGAAAACATCCACAACCGGATAAACAAACAAAGGAGCAGATCATGCTGGAAGTTCGTAAAAGTGAAGAACGCGGTGCCGCCCATCACGGCTGGCTGCAATCGAAACACAGCTTTTCCTTCGCCGATTACTACGATCCGCGCCACAGCGGCTTCGGTCCGCTGCTGGTGATCAACGAAGACCGCGTCGCGCCCGGCGCCGGCTTCGGCACCCACGGCCACCGCGACATGGAAATCATTTCCTACGTACTGGAAGGCGCGCTCGAACACAAGGACAGCATGGGCACCGGCTCGGTGCTGCACTACGGCGACGTACAAAGCATGAGCGCCGGTAACGGCGTGCGCCACAGCGAATTCAACGGTTCCAAGACCGAACAGGTGCATTTCCTGCAGATCTGGATCCAGCCGAACGTGAAAGGCATCGCGCCGAGCTACCAGGAAAAGAACATTCCGCTGGCCGAGAAGCAGGGCAAGCTGCGCGTGATCGCTTCCAGCGATGGCCGCGAAGGCTCGGTGCTGATCCACCAGGATGCCGCGCTGTACGCCACCGTCCTGAACGGCGACGACCGCGTCGAACATGCGCTGGCGGCCGGCCGCCTCGGCTATGTGCACGTGGTGCGCGGCCAGGTCAGCGTCAACGGCGTGGCCCTGAAGGGTGGCGATGCGCTGAAGCTGAGCGACGAGGCGCGTGTCGAGCTGGCCCAGGCCAATAACGCCGAAGTGCTGCTGTTCGACCTGCCGCGCTAACGATAAGCGTGCGTGTGATGGACCGAGAATGTGTCGGCAACCGTCACATGCACGCCACAAATTCGCATGGTTGCGGGCGAAATGTTAAATTGCATGTGATAATAAATCCTCAGAGCAATTTTTCGTTCCCAAATCATGAACGCCAAACCCACCGTCCTCGTGGTCGAGGACGACGTCCACATCGCCCAGGTCCTCACCTTCATGCTCGAGCGCCAGGGTTACCGCGTGATCTACGCCGGCGACGGCCGCGCCGCGGTCCAGCACGTCGTCTCCAGCCCGGTGCCCGACCTGATCCTGCTCGACGTGATGCTGCCTTTCGTCGACGGTTTCGAAGTGCTGGGCCTGATCCGCGCGCGCGAGGGCTGGGAAACCGTGCCGGTGCTGATGCTGACCGCCAAGAACGGCGAGCAGGACACCGTGCGCGCGCTCGACGCCGGCGCCAACGACTTCATCATCAAGCCTTTCCAGCCGCTGGAATTGCTGGCGCGCCTGCGCCGGTACCTCGACCAGCCCGCCTGAACGGCCGCCCACCGCCACGCTACGGCGGCCTCATCCATTAAGCATATCCGCGCACGGTATGGTTGCGCCCGCTTCGACAGGTAACTGCTAGTATGTTCAAAAAGCGGACCCTGCGTATGCAACTACAATTCCAGCGAGAAAGCAAGGCGCCTCCTCTGCCGGACGACCTCAGGCGGCGCTTCGATGACGTGCTCGAACTCTTCCCGTCCGGCGTCACGGTGCACGACATCGACGGTTGCATCGTCATGGCCAACCACCTGGCCGCCGCGCTGCTGGGACGCAGCGAGGACGAGCTGATCGGCGTGCGTACCGATATTGCGGTTTGGCACCTGACCGACGAAAACTGCAGGCCGATGGCGCCCGACGACTATCCGGTCCACCAGGTGCTGCGCACCGGGAACAAGGTCACCGGCAGGGTGGTCGGCCTGCCGCCGCGGCCTGGTTCCGGTCCCGGCCAGCGTGCGCCCTGCTGGATGATCTGCAATGCCTATCCCGAGACCGACGACGACGGCAAGCTGCGGGGTGCCGTGGTCTGCTTCACCGATTGCACCGAGCTGAAGGAAGCCCAGCAGCGCCTGCTGAAGTCCGAGGAAAGGCTGCGCCTGATGCTGGAAGGCTCCAGCGATGCGCCCTGGGACTGGGACCTGGTCAGCGGCGAAACCTATTATTCCGAGCGCTGGTGGGAGATGCTCGGCTACCGCGCCGGCGCATTGCGGCTCGACCGCGCCACCTGGCGCCGCCTGCTGCACCCGCAGGACCTGGCCCACGTCACCGCCTTCATGGCCGACCTCCTGGCCGGCGGGCGCAGCGCCTACAGCATCGAACTGCGCCTGCGCCACAGCGACGGCCATTACGTGCATGTGCTGACGCGCGGGGTGGTGCTGCGCGACGCGGCTGGCCGCGCGCTGCGCATGTCCGGCACCAACACCGACCTTACCGAGCGCAAGCAGTCCGAGCGCCGTATCTACGAACTGGCGTATTTCGATCCGCTCACCGGCCTGCCCAACCGGCGCTTCCTGATCGAGGAGCTCGACAAGACGCTGGCGCGCCACAGCCGCTCCGGCCAGTACGGTGCCCTGCTCTTCATCGATCTCGACAACTTCAAGCTGCTCAACGACACCATGGGCCACGATGTCGGCGACATGCTGCTGCGCCAGGTGGCCGAACGCCTGCGCCAGGCCCTGCGCGACAGCGACCAGCTGGCGCGCCTGGGCGGCGACGAATTCGTGGTGGTGCTGGAAAACCTCGGCGCCGGCACCGCGGAGGCGACGCCGCACGCCGACCATGTGGCGCGCAAGATCCTGGCGCTGCTGGGCCAGCCCTATGACCTGCCCGGCAGTCCGAGTCCGCGCACGCCCAGCATCGGCATCACCCTGTTCGACGGCAGCGCGGGCGGTATCGACCAGCTGCTGCGCCAGGCCGACCTCGCCATGTACCGCGCCAAGGCCGACGGCCGCAACACCGCACGCTTCTTCGACCCCAGCATGCAGGCTGCCGCCGAGCGCCAGGCCGCCCTCGACAAGGCGCTGCGCGACGGCTTGGCGCAGCGCGAGTTCGTGCTGTACTGCCAGCCGCAATTCGATACCGAAGGCCGCCTGATCGGCGCCGAGGCGCTGGCACGCTGGCAGCACGGCGAGCACGGCCTGGTGTCGCCGCACGAATTCATCGGCCAGGCCGAAGCCAGCGGCCTGATCATCCCGCTGGGGCAGCAAATGCTCGAGGAAAGCTGCCGGGCGCTGGCGCGCTGGGCCGGCGACCCGCTGCTCAGCCGGGTCAAGCTGTCGGTCAACATCAGCGTGCGCCAGCTGCGCGACCCCGGTTTCGCGGCCAGCGTGGCCGCATTGCTGGCCGCCAGCGGCGCCAGCGCCGACCGGCTGTGCCTGGAGCTGACCGAAAGCGTGTTCGCCGAAAACATGCAGGAACTGATCGAGCACATGCAAGCGCTGCGCGCGCAGGGCATCTGCTTTTCCCTGGACGACTTCGGCAACGGCACCTCGTCGCTGGCCTACCTGATGCGCTTTCCGCTGGCCTCGCTGAAGATCGACCGCAGCTTCGTGCGCGACGCCGGCGCCAACAGCGCCACCATCGTCGAGGCGATCGTGGCGCTGGCGCGCAAGCTCAAGCTGGAGGTGGTGGCCGAAGGCGTGGAACACGAAGACCAGCGCGACTTCATGGTCGATTGCGGCTGCGATGTGCTGCAGGGCTATCTGCTGGGGCGGCCGGTACCGCTGCCGGAATTCGAACAGTTATATGGCTCGGCCGGCAGGGCTTGAAGCAACTTTGGGTACCATTGTTTTATGTCTTGTCGGTGAATCTTACATCGCTGACTTACGCAAAATTGAACTTTATTAATTTTCTAAAAGAAATCAATGACCTAAGTAAATATTGCAATTCAGGCACGACAATTGCATACCTAGTGTGCTCATCCATCCACAAGGGGTTTTACAATGTCGCTGAATCTGATGAAAAGTTTCAAAAAAGCAGTTCTCGTTGCTGCGCTGTTTTCGGCAGGCGTCGCGAATGCGGCCTTGTACCAATTCAATGTGACCGGTGACTACACCGCTAGCTGGCAGCTGAATTCCTCGGGCACGCCCGATGATGGCGTGAATGGCGTCGGCTTCGTGATTTACGACGTTGAGGGCAACTTCCCTGGATCCTTGTTTAACTTTGCCGATCTGTATTTCTACAATGGTGACCAAGGCGGCGGCATCGAAATCTATGATTACTACAACGATATGGATCTGCTCCTGACCGACAGTCAGCAACTTTACACTGGCTCCGAAGAAGGCATTATCAGCTTCCTGACCGGCTCGTTTGCCATGACCGACTTCGACGGTCCGGGCAGCTATACCCTGACTGTGACCAATCTGGACGCCGGTCCTGGCCCGGGTACCGATCCGGCGCCGGGCGAAGTGCCCGAGCCGGCCAGCATTGCCATGCTGCTCGGCGGCCTGGGTCTGATGGCGTCGATGAAGAAGCGTCGCGCTGCCAAATAAAGCTTTAAAGAAATAGCAGATCGGTTGCATCGATACATCGGCCGAACAGCAAGGTGCCGGCACAGTCAAATGTGCCGGCACTTTTTTTATTGTGCAAATAGTTCGTCCGCGATTTCCATAGATAAGACAAGCCTGCCTAGACTAATAATTATTTATGTAAACATTATTTACTTCAGTAAAACATTTAACGTTTGCATGCTAGCCAATCGTACAAGCTTGAACACGGTTTTATGTTATCTTATTAATAACTACTATTTCCTGTGAAAGCCTGCCGATGCCAAGCGCCCGCCGGCCGCAACGCGGCCCCTCCGGTTTTACCCTGATCGAACTCATTGCAGTTATCGGCGTCGTCGGCGTCGTCGGCGCCACCGCCGTACCGCGGCTGACGGCGCTTGCCGGTGAAGCGCGCTATGCCTCGCTCCAGGTCGCGCAGGGTTCGCTGTCGAGCGTGGCCGCGATCGCCCACGGCCAGTTCGTCATCCGCGCCGGCAGCACGCAAACCTACGGCGACGTACCGCTGCCGATGGTGAACGGCTACCCCGGCGCCGACGCAAAACTGGCAGAAGCGGCCGGCCTGGCGCCCGGCTACACCGTGCACGCCAGGGACGCCGGCACGCTGGTGATCGTACCGAAGGACCTGGCCGGCAGTGCCGCGGCGGACCAGTGCTATCTCGTGTATACCGAGAGTCGGACCCCGCAGTCGGCGCCGGCGATCGCGCTCGGCACGACGGCCAGCGCCGCCGCCTGCAGCTGAAAGGCAGTGCCCGGACGGGGGTTCAAGCCGCCGGCAACTCGACCACGAAGGTGGTACCCTGCCCGGCCACGCTGTCGAAGCGGATGGTGCCGCCGTGCTCCTCGACGATCGCCTTGCAGATCGACAGCCCCAGTCCGGTGCCGCCGCTGCGCCGCGAGTTGGTGCCGTCGGCCTGGGCGAAGCGCTGGAACACGCGGTCGCGGAAAGCTTCCGGAATCCCGCTGCCCTGGTCCGTTACCGACAGGCGCACTCGGCCGCCGCCGTCCTCGACCCGCGTCGTCACCGTCGTCCCCGCTTCCGAAAACTTGACCGCGTTCGACAGCAGGTTCGCCAGCACCTGGGTGATGCGGTCGCGGTCGATGCCGGCGCGCAGCGCCGCGGCAGCGGGGCCGGCTTCGCAGGCCAGCGTCACCCCGGCCTGCGCAGCCAGGCCGGCCATCGACGCCACCGCGCCTTCGGCGACCGGCAGGACCGGCTGGACTTCGCGGCTGGATTCCATGCGGCCGGCGTCCATCTTCTGGAGGTCGAGCACGTCGCCGATCAGGCGCACCAGGCGTTCGGAGCTGGCGTTGGCGATGCCGACCAGACCCTGCGCATCGGCCGGCAGCTCGCCCGCCATGCCGTCGGCCAGCAGCGCCAGCGACGCGCTGATCGACGTCAGCGGGGTGCGCAGCTCGTGCGAGACGGTGGAGACGAACTCGTTCTTCATGCGCTCGACCTGCTTGCGCCCGGAAATGTCGTGCGCAAAGATGCTGAAGAACGGCCCCTCCGGGGTACCGGCAATGGCCGCCGTCATTTCGACCTCGACTTCGCTGCCGTCGCGCCGGCACAGCACGCGTTCGACGCGGCGGCCATGGATCTCGAGCTCGCCGGTGTCGCGGAAGCGCTGCAGCGCCGCCAGCGCGTTCGGACGCAGGCGCGCCGGCACCATCAGCTCGACGGCCAGGCGGCCCAGCACCTCGTCGCGGCGCCAGCCGAGCATGGCTTCGGCAGCCGCGTTCCAGTCGACCACGCGGCCCTGCAGGTCGATCGCGACAAAGGCGTCCTGCACGGTCCCGAGGATGGTGTCGATGCGCTGCTTGCCGGCGCTGACCGTCACCAGCGCCTGTTCCAGTTCGCGCGTGCGCTGCTCGACGCGCTGCTCCAGCGTGGCGTTGAGTTCCTTCAGTTCCCTGCGCTGCTGCATCAGGTCGGCCACCAGCGCATCCAGCGTGCCGGACAGCGCCTGCACCTCGACGTAGCGGCCGTGCCCGGCCCCGAGCTTGACCGGTTCGCCGGCGCGGATGCGGCGCGCCGACTCGGCCAGCTCGCCCAGCGGCTGGGTGATGCGGCGCGCCACCAGCACGCCGGCCAGCGAAAACAGCGCCGCCAGCAGGACCCCGGCGATCAAACCGTATTCGCGCAGGCGCCGTACCGGGCCATAGGCGTCGAGCACCTCCTGGCGCACCAGCACGGTCCAGCCCAGGCCCGGGTAGTCGGCATAGCCGCGGCCGCGCGCATAGCCGACCAGGTAGGATTTGCCGTCCGGCCAGCGCTCGACCACGTAACCGCTCGCCACCTTGCCGCGCATGGGCTGGCTGCGCGCCAGGTCCAGGCTCGGGAGCGACAGCTTGCGGCCGGCGCTGTCCGGCGGCCCCAGCAGGACGCTGCCGCCGGCGTCGACGATCAGGGCCTCGACGTTGCTGCGCGCGCCGACGCTGGCCATGACCGAGCGCTCGACGTCGCGCGCCCATTGCCAGGACAGGTGGGCACCGAGCACGCCGACGGTGTTGCCGCGTTCGTCGAGATAGGGGAAGGCGACGTCGACGAAGCGCCAGGGTTCGGCCTGGTGCGGCAGCAGCTTCGCCAGCAGCACGGCCTCATGCACGTCGCCGACATAATCGCCCTTGAGCGCGTCGCCGAACCACGGCCGCCTGGACACGTCGGCGCCCTCCAGCATGCCGCGCGCCGCCACCTGCACCCGGCCGTCGATCCCGGCCAGGCCGATCCAGCTGTAATAGCCATAGCTGGCCTGCACCCGTTCCAGCGTCTCGCGGCGGCGTGCCAGCGGGACGTCGGCGCCGAGGTCGTGGCGGCGCGCGATGAGGCCGACCTCGCGGTAGCGTTCGAACATGCCGCGCTCGAGCTTGTCCGAAGTCTGGGCTGCGCGGTCGGCCAGGCTGTAGCCGATGCCGCTTTTGACCTGTTCGGTGGCCTTGCGCTCGATGACGGCGCTCAGCACCAGGGTAAACACGATGGACAGCAGGGCAAAGGCAAGCGCCATCCAGGCACCGAGGGCGCGCGGCAGCAGGCGGCGGAAGAAGGTCGGGACGGTCGGCATAGAATGAAACTGGCAGGACGGAATGCTGGGCGCCAGCGTAGCACAGCACTGATGCACATAGTTAATATCTTTACAGCAATAACGTTGCTCCGCACGGCCATGTCCGATTTCCGGTAAACTCTCCGGTTACTCCATATCGCACCACTTCGTTTCGGGAACACCGCCATGCAAGACAATGCCGCCCTGCCAGACAATGCCGCCCTGCTCGACTACGTCACTTCGTGCACGCTGCCGACGCCTTGGGCGCAGTTCACCCTGCACGCCTTCGTCGAACACAGCACCGGCAAGGAACACCTGGCCATGACCCTCGGCGACATCAAGGACGGCGAACCGCCGCTGGCGCGCATCCACTCGGAGTGCCTGACCGGCGACGTGATGTTCTCGCAGCGCTGCGACTGCGGCGCCCAGCTGGAAGGTGCGCTCAAGAAGATCGCCGCCGAAGGCCGCGGCATCCTGCTCTACCTGCGCCAGGAAGGCCGCGGCATCGGCCTGGTCAACAAGATCCGCGCCTACCGCCTGCAGGAAGCCGGCGCCGACACCGTGGAAGCCAACCTGCAGCTCGGTTTCCACGCCGACGCCCGCAACTACGAGCTGGTGCTGCCGATGCTGCAACAGTTCGGCATCGAAGCGGTGCGCCTGATGACCAACAACCCGCGCAAGATCGCGGCCCTGGAAAAGCTCGGCATCAAGGTCGCCGACCGCGTGCCGCTGCTGGTCAACCGCAACGCCTTCAATACCGGCTATCTCGACACCAAGCAGGCCAAGCTGGGCCACATGATGACCCCGGCGGCGGAGCCGGCACTGGACGGCGAACTCTAAAGAGCACCTAACACAACCTCCATGGCGGCGTTGCATCGTCTCGCCGTACGTTCGTACTGTCTTCGACGACGCGTCGGCAAGCCGCATCTCGTGCCCTGAAGGTTGTGTTAGGCGCTCGAAGTCCAGACCGGATAGCCCCGCGCGGGGTTCGGCGCAAACGTGGCAAGATGATCACGGATCATCTTGCTGACGAAGGATGGTATGCGTCCTGCCCCGCTCTCCGCTGTCCTGGCACTGTGCGCCGCCGCCTGCGCGGCCATGGCCTTCGGCATCGTACCTGCCGCGCCCGCCACACCCGCTGCACCCACCCTACCTGCCGCCCAGCGCCTGCTGGGCGCCCGGCCCGCCGTCCAGCCGGCCGCACCGCCACTTGCGACCCCGCCGGCCACCCCGCCCGCCACCACGCCGCCCGCGCCCGGGCCCGGCGAGACCGACGACAGCGCCACCCTGCCGACGCCCTCCAGCGCGGCCCAGCAGCTGTACGCCGCCGCCCGCGCCGACCTGCTGCAGATCCGCATGTTGCTGCGCAACGGCCGCAGCCAGTCCACCGTCGGCTCCGGCTTCCTGATCGGCACCGGCAACCTGGTACTGACCAATTACCACGTCGTCTCGCAGATGGCGCTCGATCCCGACGTCTACATCGGCGAATACGTCGACACCGACGGCAAGGGCGGGCCGATCGAGCTGATGGCGGTCGACGTGCTGCACGACCTGGCGGTGGTGCGGGTCGACCGTGCCGGCAGCGGCTTTTTCAAGGTGCCCGAGCATCCGGTGCAGCTGATCCAGGGCCAGTACCTGTACTCGCTCGGCAATCCGCTCGACCTCGGCTTCGCCATCTCGGAAGGCGCGTACAACGGCGCCATCACACGCAGCTTCTATGAACAGCTGATCTTCACCGGCCCGATCAATGCCGGCATGAGCGGCGGCCCCAGCGTGACCGCGAGCGGCATGGTGGCCGGCATCAACGTGTCCAAGCGCCGCGACGGCGAATCGGTCAGCTTCCTGGTGCCGGTGAAGTATGCCCAGGATCTGCTGGCCCGGGTCGCGCGGCAGGCGCATCCACCCAGGAATTTCAACCCGCTGATCGCCCAGCAGCTGCTGGCACACCAGCGCGAGATGATCGACCGCCTGCTGGCCGAGCCGCTGTCGCTCAAGGCCATGGGACCGTACCGGGTGCCGGTGCGCGAATCGCAGCAGCTGCGCTGCTGGGGACGCTCCAACTTCCGCGCCGAGGCCGAATTCACCGTGGACGCGGTCAGCTGCGCGATGGAAGCCGCGATCTACGTCTCCGACACCCAGCAGACCGGCCACGTGTCGATGAGCCACCAGTACCTGCGCTCGGCCAGCCTGCAGCCGCTGCAGTTCTCGGTGCTGGCCAGCAGCCGCTTCCGGGTCGACCGCAGCGGCCGCATTGACTCTGCTGCGCGGGACACGCGCCTGACCCGGCCGGCCTGCAGCGAACAGTTCGTGCACACCGCCACCCTGCCGCTGCGCGCCGTACTGTGCGTGCGCGCCTACCGCAAGTTCGCCGGCCTGTACAACTTCACCCTGCTGACCGCCAGCACCGACGACGGCCAGGCCAGCCTGCAGAGCCGCCTCGACCTGGCCGGCGTCTCCTACGAAAACGGCACCCGGGCCACGCGCGCCTTCCTGGCCGCGCTCGGGCGGAGCACGCGGCGATGAACGGGCCGCCGATGGCTTCCGTCCCGCCAGGCGATGCTGCGGCCTGCAATGCTGCGGCAGCCGATGCTGCGGCAGCCGATGCTGCGGCAGCCGATGCCGCGGCCGGCGCACCTGCGGAGGGCGCGCCGCCGGCAACCGGTCCCTGGTTCGTCGAGATCCTGACCCGTGCCGGCGAAGTACTGCAGCGCCATCGCGTCGACGCACTGCCGATCCGGCTCGGACGCGGCTACGGCAACGACGTGATCCTCGACGACGACTACGCCGCCGCCGCGCACGCGCTGGCCGAGCTGGACGCCGGCGGGCGCCTGCTGCTGCGCGACCTCGGCTCGCGCAACGGTATCCACCACCGCGGCCGGCGCCACGCCGCACTGGCGCTGGACGGCGACACCGTGGTGCGCATCGGCCACACCGCGCTGCGCATCCGCGCGGCCGGCTTCCCGGTTGCGCCGGAACTGCCGGACCGCACCCTGCATCGCTGGGAAGGCGCGCTGCCGGGCGCGGCCGGCACGCTGCTGGTGGGCGCCACCACCCTGTTCGCGCGCTGGCTGAGCGACATCCAGTACTTCGAGCTGGTGCGCTACTTCGAGGCGCTGGCCTGGGGCATCGGCGCGGCGCTGCTGTGGAGCGGCGCCTGGGCCTTCGCCAACCGCCTGTTCGGGCGCCACGCGCGCCTCGGACGCCACCTGTTCGTGTTCGGCTGCGGCCTGCTGGCGCTGACCCTGTGCGCGCTGCTGGCCAGCCTGCTGGGCTACGCCTTGTCGCTCGAAGGCTTCACCCATTACGCCTCGCACGCGGCGACGCTGCTGCTGGCCGGCGTCATCTATTTCCACCTGTGCACCATCCGTCCCGGCCACCGCCTGCGCTACCGCTGGATCTGCGCCGCGATGGCGCTGCTCGGCTCGGGCCTGATCCTGGTCGCCAACGTGCAGCGCAGCGGGCGCTTTTCCGACGAACTCTATATGTGGGTGCTGCTGCCGCCCGAGGTGCGGGTCAGTCCCGACCACGGCATCGACCAGTTCATGCGCGAGGTGGACGGCATGCAGGAAGGGCTGGACCGCGGGCGCGGGCGCAAGCCGGGCGAGGACGAGATCGAGAATTGACCCCTCGCTCCCGCCTGCGCGCGGACGACCTCAATCTCGCAGCAGCGGCAAGGTAACGATGAAGGTACTGCCCTGCCCGGCCCCGGCACTGTGCGCCTCGACCCGGCCCTCGTGCAGCGCGACCAGGTGCCGCACCAGCGCCAGCCCGAGACCGAGTCCGCCATCGGCGCGGCCGGCCGTGCGCGTGGCCTGCATGAAGGAATCGAACACGCGGGGCAGCAGCGCGGCGTCGATGCCGATGCCGTTGTCGGCCACGCTGACCTCGACGCTGTCCGATCCCGGGCGCATCTCGACGCGGATGGCGCCGCCCTCGGGCGTGTACTTGGCGGCATTGCCGATCAGGTTGGCCACCACCTGCACCAGCCGCTTGTGGTCGCCCAGCACGGACGGATGGACCTTGCCCAGCTCGACCTGCAGCGTGTGGCGCCGGCGCGCGACCTGCGGCTTGATCTGCTCGACGGCATCGCACATGGCCTGGTGCAGGTCGACCGGCACCCGGGTCAGCGTGATCAGCCCGCGCCGCACGCGCGAGGCGTCCAGCAGGTCGTCGACCAGGTGCGCAATGTGGTCGGTCTGGCGGGCGATGATGTCGGCGGTGCGGCGCAGCTGGGCCGGATCGGCCCCGTTCTGGATGCGCAGCAGCTCGGCCGCGGCGCGGATCGGCGCCAGCGGATTCCTCAGCTCGTGCGCCAGCAGCGCGACGAAGTCGTCCTTGTTGGCGTCGGCCTCGCGCAGCGATGCGAGCGCAGCCTGGCGTTCCAGCTCGGCCAGGCGACGCGCCACCTCGATCCGGTACAGCATCAGCGCGAAGCGCCACACCGCGACGGTAAACAGCACCACCATGCCCCACACCAGGAAGGCGATCGCGGTGGGGACGTCGATCGCCTTCACCCGCAGCATGACGGCGACGGCCATGCCCAGCAGCAGCGGCATGGTCAGCGCCGACAGCAGCAGGCGGCGTGCGATCCAGGCCCCCGGATCGGGGCCGGCCAGCGCTACCATGATCCCTTCGTTGGGACGCAGCGCCAGCACCGCCGTCGACAGCAGGATCAGCGCCGTGGTGGTCAGGATCGAGGTGCCCTTGCCGGGCAGCAGCTGGTACAGGAAGGTGTCGCGGAACACGTAGCCGGCCAGGGTCAGCAGCGCCAGCAGCAGCACACCGAGCGCCAGCACCTGGCCGTGGCGCACGTGGTGCGGGCGGCCCATCGCCAGCAGGCTGGCGCCGAGCGCGCCGAACATGAGGGCGGAGACCGGCGAGGCCAGGGTGCGCGCGCCGCCCTCGCTGCCGCCCGCGACGAAGGGCAAGGCGATCCCGGTCGCGTGCGCCAGCAGGATCGCCAGCGACGCCGCCGTCAGCAGCCCGGCCAACACGCGTGCGCGCCTGCTTCTCATCTCGCGCAGGCGCCACAGCGATGCGCAGGCCAGCAGGGTCAGCAGCGCCGTCATCGGCACCATCGTGGGCAGGCCGGGAAAGACCGAGGTCAGGTAGCCGATGCCGAGCGCCCAGCCGGCCAGCGCGCCGATGGCGACGAGGGCACTGACAAGGCCGGCGACCGCGGGCAAGCCGGCTTTGAGCATGGTAGTCAATGGAGTTGCCATTCAGATCGTGGATGAGGCCGATTCTAGCGGCATGGGTTTCGCGCTGTCGCGCAGAATGCGACAGATTATATCGAACAGGAAAGCTTTTTTGACAAGCGGGCAAGGATGGCCCATGATTTTCGCATGCCGACCCCGTACCCCAAGCTCGTGTTCGCCTCCGCCTGGGTCCTGTTCTGGACCATGAAGATCTGGGTCGCCGTCCAGGACTTCATCCGTAACGGCCACATCCTCCAACTGTGGAAGCCGGTCCTGTGGGAAGGCTCGTCGGCGCTGGTATGCACGCTGCTGACGCTGGTACAGCTGCGCCTGTCGCGCGGCGATGCGCACCTGCTCGCCACGCCGCTGCGCTGGTTCGCGCGCCAGGCGCTGTTCCTGCCGATGTACTGGATCGCCTTCGTGCCGCTGGCCTTCGGCCTGCGCCACGCCGTGTATGGACTGGCCGGCGAGACCTATACCCACGATGCGCTGCCCCAGTTGTTCCTGTACGAGTCGATCAAGATCTCGATCTTCGTCGGTCTGTTCACGGCGGTGCGCTTCGGCGTCGAATCCTACCGTGCGCTGCTGGAACAGAAGCTGCGCGCCGAACGGGCCAATGCCCTGCTGCGCCAGGCCCAGCTGCAGCGCCTGGCGCAGCAGATGCAGCCGCATTTCCTGTTCAACGCCCTGAACACGATCTCGTCGCTGATGCACAGCGACGTCGACAAGGCCGACGCCACGCTGCTGCGCCTGGCCGACGTGCTGCGCGCCACCCTCGACCTGGGCCAGCACGACCAGGCCCCGTTCGGCGACGAGCTGCGCCTGGCGCGCGGCTACGCCGGCGTGATGGCCGAGCGCTTCGCCGGCCGCGTCGAGATCGACTGGGACGTCGACGCCGCGGTCGATGCCCTGCCGGTACCGGTGATGAGCCTGCAGCCGCTGCTGGAAAACGTGTTCAAGCATACGGTCGAACGGCGGCGCGGCCTGACCCGCATCGTGGTGTCGGCGCGGCGCGAAGCCGACCGGCTGGTGCTGCGCGTGGACGACGATGGCGGCTGTCTGGATGGCCCGGCGGGCAGCGCCGTGCCTGCCACGGCGCTCGCCCCGGCGCAGGGCGCACACCCAGGCTCGGCCACGGGCGCGGCCACGGGCACGGGCGGCATCGGCCTGGCCAACCTGCGGGCCCGGCTGGCCGCGATGTATGGCGGGCAGGCCGCCTTCGACCTGTCGGCCCGCCCCGGCGGCGGCGTGCGTGCCGAGCTGAGGCTGCCATGCGGCTCCTGATCGTCGACGACGAACGCCCGGCGCGCGAGCGCCTGCGCCGCCTGCTGGTGCAGCAGGCGGCACAGGCCGGCATCAGCGCGGTCGATGAGGCCGGCGACGGCTTCGAAGCGCTGGCCCAGGTCGAGGCTTGCCGGCCGGACGCCATCTTCCTCGACATCGCCATGCCGGAACTGTCCGGCATCGAACTGGCCGCATCGCTGCCCGAACCGGCGCCGCTGGTGGTGTTCCTCACCGCGCACGACCGCTACGCGCTGCAAGCCTTCGAAGTCGACGCCATCGACTACCTGCTCAAGCCCTGCGACGACATGCGCCTGCGGCGGGCGCTGCAGCGCCTGCGTACACGGCTCGAGGGGGGCAGCGCTGCACGCGCGGCGGACGAAACCGGCGAATCTGGTGAAACGCCGGCCCAGGCCCTGCCCCGGCTGCCGGACCGTCCGCTGCGCCAGCTGCTGGTAACGGATCGCGGCGCCACGCGGGTGGTGCGGGTGGCCGACATCGGCTGGATCGAAACGGCCGACAACTACGTGGCCCTGCACACCGCCGACGGCAGCCCGCTGCTGCGCCAGACCCTGGCCGGGCTGCTGCCGCGCCTGGGACCGGGCTTCGTGCGCTGTCACCGGCGTGCCGCCGTGCAACTGGATTGGATCGATCGGCTACTGCCGCGCGACAAGGGCGACTGCGAACTCCTTCTGCGCAACGGCGCCAGCGTGCCGTGCAGCCGCCAATACCGCGAAACGGTGCTGCAACGCGTGCTGCACCGGCTTTGAGCGGCGGCCGTGCGCCACCGCCCTGCCGTGGATCGCGACTACGCCGGATCAGTGCGAGGTTGTGCCGCGCTGGCCCTGGATACCGCCCTGGGTCTGGCCCGGCTGGATCGATTGGCGCGAGCTGCCATCGCTACTGGCATACCCGCTATCGCTGCCGCTGTCGGACCGTGTCTGGCGACCGGCGCCGTCGCCGTTGCCGTCACGCGAGAACGGGTCCGCGTACTGGCGCACGGTGTCCTGCTGGGCGCGCAGGCCGCGTTCGGTCTGCTCGGTGGCGTCGCGCGCCACTTCATCGGCCAGCGCACGTGCGGTACGGCTGGTGTTCTGCACGTGCTGCTCGGTCACGCGGGCCACTTCCACCTGGGCATCAGCAGCCAGGCGGGTGATGTGCTGCTGGTAGGCGCGCAGCTTGTCGGTAGCCGGCTGGGCACGCGAGGCGGCGGCGCTCAGCAGTTCCGACTGGCGGTCGGCGCTCAGCACCTGCTTGCCCGCCAGGGTGGTTTCCTCCAGCATGGTCTGGGTCAGCTGGATGTTCAGGTCGATCATTTGCTGGAAGGTGCGGAACATCGACTTCGACAGGTCGTTCAGGAACGCGGTCTGGGCATCGACGTGGGTACGGACTGCAGGGTTCACGGCTTGCGGATATGGAAACATGGGTGTGCCTCGTTAGGTGATTGATTGGATGTTTGGGTGACGATGCTTGATCGCCGCAGGTTTCGCTGCAGCGCCGCATACGGCTGCAACGAAGCTCACAGACTAAGGGCAACAGACTATTCACCTTTGATATGCGCTAAGGGTGGCGGGCTTGCATTGGAAAGAATCGCTAGCGCTGGCTCGATAATTGCTTAGGTTCAATTTCCTGCATTTCAAAGGAGCGTGCCGTGTTTCTGCCCAATGATGTGATCGAATACCTTGCACCGCAGCGCACCGTGCGCGTGCTGTGGATCGACCGTGCGCGCGCACTGGTATATACCTTCGAGCTTGGCCAGCCCTATGCCCAGCCGCATGCCGAGACGCTGCAGGCCGTGGCCGGCGAGGTGCTGGCGCGGCGTGCCCGCCTGCTGCTGCACGATCCGTATGCCGCCCCGCCGCCGGCGCCCCTGCTGCCCCAGAAGCACCGCGACCTGCAGGCGCGGGCCTGGGCCATCGTGCACAGCCTGCAGGCCGAGGTGCCGGCGCTGTACGACGCGCGCGAGCGCGCCGCGCTGGTGGCACGCTGCGCCGAGACGCACGGCGTGTCGCGCCCCAGCGTGCTGCGCTACCTGCGCCGTTTCTGGGAACGCGGCCAGACCCCCGACGCCCTGCTGCCCGACTACGGCAACTCGGGCGCGCGCGGCAAGACCCGCGGCGCCAACGAAGGGGTCAAGCGCGGGCGCCCGCGCAAGGCCGGCCAGCCGCCCGGCCTGAACATCGACGCCGCCACGCGTGCCACCTTCCGCACCGCTGCGACGCGCTACCGCGTCACCCATCCCGCCTTTTCGCGGCGCGGCGCCTACCGCCAGATGCTCGACGAGTTCTACCGCGACCGCGACCCCGGTGCCGTGCCCAGCTTCGGCCAGTTCAGCTACTGGCTGGACAAGGACGGCGGCGGCGCGGCCGAACTGCAACGCTGACCCACTGACCAATACAGTGCATGCCCGGACGGGTGTGGTGCAATGCACACACCCGCCCGGGCCCTCTTCTCCAACCTTTTTCTCCGCCTTCTTCTCCAGCCTTCTTCTCCGGCCTGCTTTCACGTCAGGCCAGCCTGGCCCCTAGTGCGCGGACGCACCACGTGCCGCCTGCCCCGCCGACTGCTTGTCGGCGCCCGGCACCGACTGGCCCGCGATGCTGTTTTCACTGTTCCCCATCGACATGCCCGATTGCCCGTTTGACGTGCCCGTGCGTGCCTGGGCACCGCCGTCGCGCATGAATGGATCGGTGAACTGGCGCGCGGTTTCCTGCTGGGCACGCAGGCCGCGCTCGGTCTGCTCGGTGGCGTCGCGCGCCACTTCGTCGGCCAGCACGCGCGCGGTGCGGGCCGTGGTCTGCCCGTGCTGTTCGGTCACGCGGGCCAGTTCGACCTGGGTGTCGGCTGCCAGGCGCGTGATGTGCTGCTGGTAGGCGCGCAGCTTGTCGCTGGCCGTTTGGGCACGCGAGGCGGCCGCCCCCAGCACCTCCGACTGGCGGTCGGCGCTGACCATCTGCTTGCCGATCATGGCCGTCTCTTCCAGCATGGTCTGGGTCAGCTGGATGTTGAGGTCAATCATCTGCTGGAAGGACCGGAAGATCGACTTCGACACGTCATTCATATAGGCGGTCTGGGCGTCGATGTGGGAACGCATGGCCGGGTTCACGGAATGTGGAAATGGATACATGATTCACCTCGCTGTCATGGGTGGATGAAAAATCAAATAAACGGTTTATTGACATACCGCAGCGACCTGCCGCAGTAATGATTGCGCTGCATCACTACGCCGCATGGTATGGCGTGCATGCGGTGCACCACACGAAGCAGACTACGGTGGATGAGCTCGATACGTTTGATATGGATCAAACACGTAGGGCTTGTTTCTTGAAAAAGCTCAGATGCTAGTTGCGCCGCATTGGACGTCGCCGCTTGCCAATCAGGTGCAAGCCGGGCCGCATTGGTGCAGCGCACCAAAACGAGCGCCGCGCGACCGACCATGGACGATCCAGGTGCGGCGTATGCATACGCCATAGGCGCGCAGCGCGACCATCGAACATAGTTTGTTTAAGAAAAACAAAGTATTTACGACATTTCGAATATGCCGGCGGGCTCTGTCCATACAAAATCCGGGGTTGCATGATTTTTCAAACTTTATTCGATTACATTGCACTGCACCGAATTCTGTTTAGGCAGAACAGCATAAAACTTTATTTTCAACTAAATAAAAACACCCTTACCCCATCTCGTTGGCACAGGTATTGCTGAAACACAAAGGCAGCAATCTCCCGTAACAACCCATGAGGTGAGGATGATCAGTACTACCCCGTCGCTTACCCGACGCGAATTTCTGTTCCGGGCTGCCGCCGTCGGCGGCTCGGCCCTCTTACTCAACACCATGAATGCCTGGGGCATGGGGATCGCATCGACGACCCATGCGCCGCCCGAACTGTCCGGTAGCGGCAAGGGCAAGAAGGTCGTCATCCTGGGCGCCGGCCTGGCCGGTATGACCGCCGCCTTCGAGCTCGGCAAGCTCGGCTACCAGGTCGAGGTGCTGGAAGCGCGACCCTTCGCCGGTGGCCGCTGCCAGACGGCGCGCAAGGGTTTCGCCCTGCAGGAACTGGGCGGCGAGACGCAGACCTGCCGCTTCGACGACGGCCAGTACATCAACCACGGCCCCTGGCGCATCCCGCTCGACCACCAGTCGACGCTGTACTACACGCGCCTGTTCGACGTGCCGCTCGAAGTCATGGTCAACGACAACGACCATGCCTGGATGTACATGGAAGATGCCGGCCCGTTCTCGGGCAAGCGCCTGCGCCAGGAACAGGTCAAGGCCGACATGCGCGGCCACGTGGCCGAACTGCTGGCCAAGTCGGTGCAGGCCAAGCAGCTGGACGCCGAGCTCACCGCCGACGACCGCATGCTGCTGCTCGACTACCTGACCCACGAAGGCGCCCTCACCAAGAAGGACCTGGTCTACCGCGGCCGCAACGGCGCCGGCTACGCGGTCAATCCCGGCGCCGGCCTGCGTCCGGGCCAGCAACATGATCCGCTCGGCTTCCGCGAGCTGTTGTCGTCGCGGGTCGGCAAGGTGTACAGCGCGGTGCAGGAATTCCCGATGCACGCGACCATGTTCCAGCCGGTCGGCGGCATGGACCGCATCGCCCAGGCCTTTTCCAAGCGGCTCGGCAGGAAGATCCGCTACGGCCAGGAAGTGCAGAGCCTGCGCCAGACACCCGGCAAAGTGACGGTCGCGGTCAAGGACACGGCCAGCGGCAAGGTCTCGACCGTCGAAGCCGACTATTGCCTGTGCGCGATGCCGCTGTCGATCCTGCGCACCCTCGATACCGATTTCTCGGACCGCTTCAAGACCGCCCTGAAGGCGGTGTCCTATGCCCCGGTCGGCAAGATCGGGCTGCAGATGAAGCGCCGCTTCTGGGAGGAGGACGACCAGATCTACGGCGGTCACGTGCTGACCGACATCAAGGGCATCAATACGATCTCGCTGCCCTCTTCCGGCTGGCAGCAAAAGAAGGGGGTACTGCTCGGCTATTACCACTACGCGCTGGATGCGATCGAGGTCAGCGCGCTGTCGCCGGCCGAGCGCACCGAATTCGCGCTGGACGCCGGCGCCAAGATCTTCCCGCCCTACCGCAGTGCCTTCGAGAACGCATTCTCGGTGGCCTGGCACCGCGTGCAGTACAACCTGGGCGGCTGGGCCGAATGGGACGAGGCCGGGCGCAAGAACGCCTACCCGGTCCTGCTCGAAGGCGAAGGCCGCGTCCTGCTGGCCGGCGAACACCTGAGCTACCTGACCGGCTGGCAGGCCGGCGCCATCGAATCGGCCTGGCAGCAGATCGAACAGCTGCACAAGCGGGCCACCATGGGAGGCAACGCATGAAGCGCCACATCCTGACCCTGGCCGCGCTGCTGGCCACCGCTTGCGGTGCGCAGGCGCAGGCCCCGGCCACGGCTCCTGCAGCGGACGGCAAGACCCTGTTCGCCAAGAACTGCGCCGCCTGCCACCAGGCCAGCGGCAAGGGCATCCCGGGCGCGTTCCCGGCGCTGGCCGGCAACGGCTTCGTCCAGGGCACACCGGACGACGTCGCCACCGTGCTGCTCAAGGGCCGCGGCGGCATGCCCGATTTCTCCGGCAGCCTGGACGACGCCGAAATTGCGCAGGTGCTGAGCTACGTGCGCAGCAGCTGGGGCAACAGCGCGGCCCCGCTGGACGAGCAGGCAGTCGGCGCGCGCCGCCTCGCGCTCGGCGTCGGACCCGCCACGCGCAGCCGTTTCGGCAACAAGCATTGAACTCCCACTAGCGAAAGCCACCATGACACCATCCCGCACCGCACTCGCTGCCGTACTCGTTTCCGCATTCGGCATGCTGCCCGCCCTCGCCGGCGCCCAGGCCATCGTCCGCCACAAGATCCCGAATTCGGATTTCCCGATCGCCCAGGCGGTCACGCTGCCGGCCGGCACCACGATCCACTTCATCAGCGGCCAGGTGCCGCCGGCCGTCGACAAGGCGGCCGACCCGAATTCGCTGACCGCCTTCGGCGACACCCGCACCCAGACCGTCGGCGTGCTCACCAAGATCCAGGATGTCCTGAAGGGCATGGGCCTGACGATGGGCGACGTGGTCAAGATGCAGGTGTTCCTGGTCGGCGACCCCGCCAAGAACGGCAAGGCCGACGTCGCCGGCTTCATGGAAGGCTACACCCGTTTCTTCGGCGGCGCCCAGCCCAACCTGCCGGCGCGCGCCGTGGTGCAGGTGGCGGCACTGTCGAACCCCGGCTGGCTGGTCGAGATCGAGGTCGTCGCCGCCAAAAAATAAACGCACCGCCCGACACGCATTCCAACAACGACGTTTTTCCAAGATCAGGGGTACAACATGCACAAGGCCATTCTCCATTCCGGCGTCGCCGCCGGCGTCCTGTCCTGCAGTCTGGGACTCGCCCACGCGGCCGACGACGATAAGGCAGCCGTCGCGCCACCGGATGCCGCCGCCGCAGCGCCGGCGACGGGTCCCGTCAACAGCGGCGTCGTGATCGTCACCGGCACCCGCGCGGCCGGCCTGAAAGTCGAAAACAGCGCCTCGCCGGTGCAGGTGCTGGATGCCACCTCGCTGGCGCGCACCGGCCAGCCGGACCTGATCCAGGCGCTGTCGCAGAACCTGCCCTCACTGACCGCCCAGGCCTTCGGCGGCGACATGGCCAACATGACACTGTCGGCGCGCCTGCGCGGACTGTCGCCGAACAACACGCTGGTGCTGGTCAACGGCAAGCGGCGCCACGGCACCGCCAACCTGGCCGTGCTGGGCGGCCCCTATCAGGGCGGCGCCGCGGCCGACCTGAACTACATCCCGGTGGCGGCGATCGATCACGTGGAGGTGCTGCAGGATGGCGCGGCCGCGCAGTACGGCACCGACGCCATCGCCGGCGTGGTCAACATCATCCTGAAGTCGAACTACCAGGGCGGCAACGGCAACGTCAACGGCGGCGGCTATGGCGACGGTGGCGGCCGCACCGGCGACGGCAGCGTCAACCTCGGCCTCACACCCTTCACCGACGCTTTCCTCAGCCTGACCCTGGAGACCAAGTACCACGGCTTCTCGGACCGCGGCGGGATCGACCCGCGCGTGATCGACCCGGCCACCCTGGCGAGCTACCCGCAGCTGCGCGACCACCCGGGCTACCCCAACGTCAACCACATCTCGGGCGACGCCCAGTACCGCCAGCACATCTTCGCCGCCAACTTCGGCGCCGAGCTGTCGCCCAACCTCAACCTGTACGGCTTCGCCACCTACGGCAAGAAAGAGGCGGCCGCGTTCGAGAACTACCGCATGCCGAACCGGCTGCCGTCGATCTACCCGACCGGCTTCTCGCCGCAGGAAACCTTCGACGAGGAAGACTTCGCCTTCACCGCCGGCATCAAGGGCCAGCTGCCGGGCGCCTGGCGCTGGGACCTGTCGAGCACCTATGGCAAGGACAAGGCCGACATCGGCGTCGCGCACTCGGCCAACATCTCGCTGTTCAACGACACCGGCGCCACCCCGCTCGACTTCCATGCCGGCCAGTTCGTGGCCAGCCAGTGGACCAACAACCTCGACCTGAGCCACGAATTCGACACCGGCTGGGCCACGCCGCTGACCTTCGCCGTCGGCCTCGAGCACCGGCGCGACACCTATGCCATCGGCGCCGGCGACGCCGCCTCGCGCTACAAGGAAGGGTCGCAGTCCTTCCCCGGCTTCTCGCTGACCGACGCGGGCGAGCACAGCCGCAATAACAAGGCGGTCTACGTCAACCTGGCCGGGCAACCGGTCAAGGGCTGGACCGTCGACCTGGCCGGCCGCTACGAGCGCTTCAGCGACTTCGGCAGCGCCCGCGTCGGCAAGCTGACCAGCCGCTACGACTTTTCGCCAGCGGCGGCCGTGCGTGCCACCTGGTCGAACGGCTTCCGCGCGCCGACCCTCGCCGAGTCCTATTATTCGGCCACCAACGTCTCGCCGCGCAGCGCCTTCGTGCAACTGGCGCCGAACTCGCCCGGCGCGCGCCTGGTCGGCATCGATGGCCTGAAACCGGAAGCCTCGACCAACATCAGCGCCGGCATCGTGCTCAACCCGCAGGCCAACCTGGCAATCACGCTGGACGCCTACCAGATCACGATCCGCGACCGCATCGTCGGCTCCGGTTCGCTGTACGGCTCGGGCGGCGCGGTCAATTCGCCGGCCGTCACCGCCGCCATCCTGGCCAACGGCAACGTGCTCGACCCGACCGTGGTCCAGACCGGCATCAACATCTTCTCGAACGCCGTCAACACGCGCTCGCGCGGGCTGGAATTCGTCGCCACGCTGAACAGCAACTACGGCAGCGCCGGCAGGGTCGACTGGTCGCTGGCGGCCAACTACAACAAGGTGCAGGTGATCCGCATCAACCAGGCCCCGGCCCAGCTGCAGCCGCAGACCCTGCTCGACCGCACCGCGATCTCGGACCTCGAAACCGCCTCCCCGCGCATGCGCGTGAACCTGGGCGCGCTGTGGAAGAGCGGCCCGTGGACCGTGAACCTGCGCGAAGCCTTCTACGGCAAGGCCTCGGAACTGCAGTCGTCGGACGGCGCCACCTACTACGAGACCGAGGTCAAGCCGACCGCGATCACCGACCTCGAGGTCAGCTACCAGATCGGCAAGGCCTGGACCGTGTCGGCCGGCGCCAACAACCTGTTCAACCAGTATCCGGACAAGGTGAACGGCGCCCTGCTGGCCGAGCAGCGCGCCAACCTGGACAATGGCGCGGTGACGGTGTACCCGAGCTTTTCGCCGTTCGGGATCAACGGCGGGTATTACTACCTGCGCGCCGGGTTCAGGTTTTAAGGGGCGCCCCGCAATCCTTGCAGAAGCGGGCACTGGCCTCATGCCCGCCGCTGCCGCAGGCCTCGCAGCTCGGGCGCGGCGCCGGCGCCACCGCCTTGGCCAGCGCCCGTGCCGGGCCCAGGCGGCGGTCGCCGCGCCGGGCCGACATCTCGGCGGTCACGATCCCGGTCGGCACCGCCAGGATGCCCCAGCCTAGCAGCATCATGAACGAGGCGATCGCCTTGCCCAGGTGGGTATGCGGGGTAATGTCGCCGTAGCCGACCGTGGTCATGGTGACGGTGGCCCAGTACATTGCCACCGGGATGCTGGTAAAGCCGTTCTTCGGGCCTTCTACCACGTACATCAGGGTGCCGAGGATCAGGATCGCCATCAGCACCACCGACAGGAAGATCGCGATCTTGCGCCGGCTGCCCGCCAGGGCCTCGCCCAGGCGCGTGTATTCCTCGATGTAGAGAGTCAGCTTGAAGATGCGGAACACCCGCAGCAGGCGCAGGATGCGGATGTCGATCAGCAGTTCGGCGCCCGGCACCAGCAGTGAAAAATAGGTCGGCACCACCGACAGCAGGTCGATCGCGCCGTAGAAGCCGGTGGCATAGCGCCACGGACGCCGCACACAAATCAGGCGTGCGATGTATTCGGCCGTGAACAGCAGCGTGAATCCCCATTCCAGCCGGTTCAGCACCCAGCCGTAGCCGAAGTGCAGCCGCGGCACGCTGTCCAGCACCACGACCAGGATACTGAGCATGATCGCACCCACCAGCGCGATGTCGAAGCGGCGTCCGGCCGGGGTGTCGGCCTCGAAGATGACGTCGTACATGCGCCGGCGCAGGCCGGGCGGCGGCCGTCCGTAGGTCGAGGGGACCTGGGATACGTAGTCGGGCTGCTCGCTCATGCGTCAGTCGGCATGGCGCTCCACCCAGGTCGCGAAGCATTCCATGAACTGCTGCAGGAAGCTGCGCAGGCCGTCGTCGGTAAGCTGGTCGCCGTCGAACTTGCCGGTGATGCCGCCGATGTAGGCCTCCGGCATCTGCATGCAGGGCATGTTCAGGAAAACCAGGGTCTGGCGCACCGCATGGTTGGCGCCGAAGCCGCCCAGCGCGCCCGGCGACTGGCTGACCACGGCGCACGGCTTGCCGGTCCAGGCGGCCTTGCCGTAGGGCCGCGAGCCGACGTCGATGGCGTTCTTCAGCGCGCCCGGCAGCGAACGGTTGTATTCCGGCGTGCAGAACAGGATGCCGTCGGCTTCGCGGATGCGGTCGCGGAACTCGGTCCAGGCAGGGGGCGGGGAGTCGGTCTCGTCGTCTTCGTTGTACATCGGCAGGCCGCCGATCTCGACGATGTCCAGTTCGAGCGTCGGCGGCGCGGCGAGCATCAGGGTCTTGGCCAGTTTCCGGGTAAACGAGGCCTTGCGCAGGCTGCCTACCAGTACTGCGATCTTGCGGGTTGCCATGTCGGTCCTTTCGCATTCGATAGATGATAGTGCGGAGCTGGCAGTGTAGCGATTTTCGATCGCGGCAGGCACGCAGCTGGCGTGCTGCTGCACGCGCAGGCAGGCGCTCGCATGCGGTCCGAATATTTACATGGTTTAACGCGCCAGCGTCAATAAGCTGCAATATTTCCGCTTTACAATCACCTGTTATTCCAGGCAGCACCCGTTCTTCGACTCTACCGGGAAGCCCATGCAAAAATACCTGTCCCTTCGCAGCGGTTCGCGCGCCCGTCTGAAGCTGCTCGGCTATTACGCGCAGCGCGTCTGCACCAGCCGGCGCCTGCGGCGCGCCACCACCCGGGCCCTGATCGCCGGGCTGGGCGCGCTGCACGGGCGCGAGGGCCGCCCGCGCGAGCCGGGCCCGCGGGTCGCGATCCTGCGCGCACAGGGTTTCCTGCGCATGGACCGGCTGCTGTCGCCGTCCGAATGCGCCGAGATGCTGGCCTGGCTGCGGCCGCGTCCGCTGATCGCGGCGCGCGGCAACGGTGCGGCGTTCACGCTGGACACGGTGCCGCACGGCGCGAACATCGGCGACTATCCGCTCGAGACCGTCGTCAACTGCCCGCACGTGCTGGACCTGGCGAACCGCCCGGACATGCTGGCGCTCGCCGCCGGCTACCTCGGCTACACGCCGGTCATCACGCTGATGGGCTTGCGCTGGTCGTTTCCAGCCGACGGCGACGGCGATGCCGACGTCCAGCACTTCCACCGCGACGTCGAGCCGGGCAGCATCAAGCTGCTGGTCTACCTGACCGACGTCGACGACAGGTCCGGCCCGCACCACTACGTCCCGCGCAGCCACCTCGACCGCATGCCGCTGCGCATGCAGCGCTATGCCGACCCGGACGTGCAGCGCCGCCACGGCGGCAGCATCGCCATCACCGGGCCGGCCGGTACCGCGATCGCGATCGACAACAAGGGCATCCACAAGGGCGTGCCGCCGCAGACGCGCCCGCGCCTGCTGCTGGTGATCCAGTATTCGCTGCTGCCCTGCCTGATGTACGAGTACGCCCCGGTGCCCTACCGCGGACGCGCCCGCTTCAGCCCGTATACGAACCGGCTGATGGTCGCACCGCAGCCGGCACCGGCATCGGCGGCGGCCCACCCCACGCCTTGAAGCCGCGCTGGATCAGCAGGCTTTCGCGGCCGTCCAGCACATCGTCGGCGTGGACGATCTCGAGCATGGCCTTCATGAGCGCCAGCTGCAGCGCCGGGTCGCGGATGTCGTGCAGCAGGGTGTCGAGCATGCGGCTGTCGATCTCGACGTCGCTGGCGCGGCGACGGTCGGCGCTGGCGAGCAAGTCTTCGCACACTTCCTGCACCACGTCGTCGAACACGCCTTCGTCGACGCCGACCCGCTGCAGGATCCCGGAATTGCGCAGCGCCCGCAGTTCCGACGATGCCAGGTGGCCGTCCACGATCATGGCCAGGGCCAGCAGGCGGCATACGGCCTTGGGACTGTCGCTGGGATAGGTGCGCATGGTATTACTCCAAAAATGTGATGAGGCTTCAGCGTAAAGCCTGGGCATGCGAAAGTAAAATCGATTAATCTTTCGCAATCCTCAATATTTTTGGAGTATTGCTTGATCAACTACAAGCATCTGCAATATTTCTATACGGTTGCCACCAGCGGGACCGTGGCGGCCGCCGCCGCGCGCCTGCACGTGTCGGCGCAGGCGATCAGCACTCAGCTGCAACTGCTCGAAGAGCAGTTCGGCGAAGCGCTGTTCCGCAAGAAGGGACGCGTGCTGGAGCTGACCGACGCCGGCAAGACCGTGCTGCTGTATGCCGAACGCATCTTCGACCTCGGCAACGAACTCGAACAGAATGTGCGGCGCGGCCTGTTCCGGGCGCCCGAGACCCTGCGTGTCGGCGTATGCGACATGATCCCGAAGACCATGGCCTTCCGCCTGCTGCAGCCGGCCCACGATGCCGGGCTGGCGATGCGCCTGGTCTGCCGCGAAGGCGGGTTCAATGCGCTGATGCAGGAACTCGGCGCACACCGGCTCGACCTGGTGATCGCCGACCGCGGCCTGCCGCCGGGGAGCGCGCTGCGCGGCCACACCCACCTGCTCGGCTCCAGCATGCTGACGGTGCTTGGCCATCCCGACCTGTGCGCGTCCCGGGACGGCCCCTTCCCCCAGAGCCTGAAGGGTGCGCCCTTCCTGCTGCCGGGTGTCGAGGCGGCCGTGCACAGCCGGCTGCAAGCCTGGTTCGAACTGCACGGCCTGCGTCCGATCGTGGTCGGCGAATTCGACGACGGCGCCCTGCTGAACGCCTTCGCGCGCGCCGGCACCGGTTTCATCGCGGCCCCGACCGTGCTGGCCGCCGCCATCTGCGCCGAGTACGGCTTGCGCCCAGTCGGCACGATTGATTCCATCGTCGAACAATTCCATGCGGTGACGGTGGAACGGCGCATCGACCACCCTGCCGTGCGCCGCATCCTCGAAGGCGCCGGCGGCGTGTTTGCAAGTGCCGTCAATGTGCAGTGAACGGCTGGCAAAAACACGGTCGAGCGCGCCGGTCGAAATAATTTGTTACAATGTAGTTGCTAATTAACTAAAAGATGATGCGCCGGGGTGGGTGCAGGACGCGCCCGCCCCGGCTCAGGCATTACTCCCAAGGAAAGGTAACTATGTCTTCAGCACCTCCCATGGCGGCCGCTCCCGCGTCCGCCGACAACAAGGAAAACCGCTTCGTCTTCAAGGTCGCGATCGCGGCCACCATGGGTGCACTGGCCTTCGGCTACGACACCGGCGTGATCTCCGGCGCCCTTCCCTTCATGACCGTACCGGCCGCCCAGGGCGGTCTCGGCCTGACGCCCCTGACCGAAGGCGTGGTCACCTCGGCACTGGTGTTCGGCGCCGCCTTCGGCTCGCTGATGGCCGGCTCGCTGTCGGACCGCTACGGCCGCCGCACCACGCTGCTGGGCCTGTCGCTGGTGTTCATGATCGGCGTGCTCGGCACCGCACTAGCGCCTTCGGTGGCGATCATGGCCGCGATGCGCTTCGTGCTCGGCCTCGCCGTCGGCGGCGCCTCGTCGACGGTGCCGGTTTTCATCGCCGAGATGGCCGGCCCGAGCCGGCGCGCGCGCCTGGTCAGCCAGAACGAACTGATGATCGTCGGCGGGCAGTTGATCGCGTATGTGCTGAATGCGCTGCTGGCCCACTTTTCGGATTCGCCGAACGTGTGGCGCCACATGCTCGGCATCGCCGCGGTACCCGCCGTACTGCTGGGTATCGGCATGCTGCTGGTGCCGGCCTCGCCGCGCTGGCTGGCCAGCAAGGGGCGCATGAAGGAAGCGCGCGCGGTGCTGCAGCAGATCCGCTCCAGCGATGCCCAGGTCGAGGCCGAACTGGCCGAGATGGTCAAGCTCAACAAGATCGAACACGCGCAGACCGGCTGGGCGGCGGTGATGGGCACGCCCTGGATCCGCAAACTGCTGTGGATCGGTATCGGCCTCGGCTTCGTGGCCCAGCTGACCGGCGTCAACGCCTTCATGTACTTCACGCCGATCATCCTGAAGTCGACCGGCCTCGGCACCAACGCGGCACTGTTCGCCACCATCGGCAACGGCGTGGTCGCCGTGATCGCCACCTTCATCGGCATCTGGCTGATCGGCCGCCACGGCCGCCGCCCGATGATGTTGACCGGCCTCGGCTTCACGATCGCGACCCAGGCGGCACTCGGCACCGTGCTGCTGTGGATGCCGGACGGCCCGCTGAAAAGCTATGCCGCGCTGGCCTGCATCCTGTGCTTCCTGCTGTTCATGCAGATGCTGATCTCGCCGGTGTACTGGCTGCTGATGTCGGAACTGTTCCCGATGCGCCTGCGCGGGGTACTGACCGGCAGCGCCGTGGCTTGCCAGTGGCTGTTCAATGGCCTGGTGGCCCTGCTGTTCCCGCTCGCGATGGCACAGTTCGGCAGCGCCACCTTCTACGTGTTCGCCGCGATCAACGTCGCTTCCTACATCTTTGTGGCTGCCTGCCTGCCCGAGACCAGGGGCAAGTCACTGGAAGAACTGGAAAAGCACCTGCAGAAGAAGCTGGCCTGAGTAGCGCTCCCCCCTCAGATGCGGCGGCGCCGGTACTCGTCGAGGAAGGATGCCGCCTCGCGCTTGCCCAGCACCTTGACCGGGTCGCCATGCCAGGCGTACAGGAAGGGCGCGCCGCCGCGGTCGGTCAGCTTGGCGCGGATCAGGAAGCGGGTGCCGGCGGGGTAGTGCTCGGGGTCGAGCAGCGTGCGCGAGCACTGCACCCGCATCGCGGTGGAATAGGCCTGCCCCGCCACCGGCTTGATTGTCAAACGGCCGCTGCGCGGGTCGCGTACGGATTCCACGGCGACGTCGCGGTAAGCCCAGGGATCGCGCGCCATCTCAGGCCTTTGCCGTCATCGCCGCAGGGCTGTGGACGGGCGCTTCGCGGATCGGCAAATTGACCAGCGCCGCCGCCAGCGCCAGCAGGATGTCGGCGTACCACATCCACGAGAAATCGCCGAAACGCACGAAGGCCAGGCCGCCCAGCCAGGCGCCGAAGAAGCCGCCGACCTGATGCGACAGCAGCGTCAGGCCGAACAGGGTCGACAGGTAGCGCGTGCCGAACAGCTTGCCCACCAGGCCGGCGGTCGGCGGCACCGTCGCCAGCCAGGTGAAGCCGAGCGCGGCGGCGAACACATAGAACGTCAGCGCACTCTTGGGCGCCATCAGGTACAGCCCGATGATGACGGCGCGGCTGGCATACATCAGCGCCAGCAGCCACTTCATGCGGTAGCGCTGGCCGAGCGCGCCTGCCGTCAGCGAACCGGCGATATTGAATAAACCGATCAGGCCGAGCGAGGTGGCGGCGACGCCGGCCGGCAGGCCGCACAGCGCGACTTCGCCCGGCAGGTGGGTGGCCAGGAAGGCGATGTGGAAGCCGCAGGTAAAGAAGCCGGCGTGCAGGCACAGGTAGCTGCGGTCGCGCAGTGCCGCGCGCACCTGGCGGCCGAGGCCCGGCTCGTCCTGCGCGCCGGTGGCCGTTGCCTGCGGCGGCTTGCCGCGCAGCGGCCAGGCCAGCGGCAGGGTAAACAGCGTGGTCGCGGCCAGCGCCACCATCGCCACCACCCAGCCGCTGGCGGCAATCGTGAACTGCACCAGCGGCGCGAACACGAACTGGCCGAAGGAACCGCCGGCATTGATGAAGCCGGCCGCAAACGGACGGCGTGCCGGCGGCAGGCGCTGCGCGGTGGCGCCGATCAGGATCGAGAAGCTGCCGGCGCCGGCCCCGGCCGCCGACAGGATCCCGAGCGTCAGCATCAGTCCCCACTGCGACGACACGAAGGGCGTCGCGGCCAGGCCGGCGGCCAGCATCACGCCGCCCAGCACGATCACCCGTCCCGGACCGTACTTGTCGGCGACGGCGCCGAATACCGGCTGCGAAGCGCCCCACATGAACTGGCCGACCGCCAGCGCCAGGCTGATCGAGGCGACGCCGAGGCCGGTGGCGGTGTTGATCGGCGAGAGGAACAGGCCGGTGGTCAGGCGCGCGGCCATGGTCAGCATCAGGATGGCGGCGGCGGACAGGATCAGGAGCCAGGCTGTGCGCGGGCTCATCTCTGGTGTGGTCGACATGTGGTTCCCCGGTTTTGTTATGGTTGCCAGTGTGGCACGTTGCCGGGAAAGCTGCACGGCTGGACTTACTTTTTTGGCCACTACAATAAGCACGTCGCCCCTGCGCAGGCAGGGGCCCAAGTTTTCCGCGCCGTCGAGATGCGTGCAACTTGGGCCCCTGCCTTCGCAGGGGCGACGTTCGAATACTAACTAATGAAGAGTTGCAGCAGCAGCTCAGCCTTGCGCCTTCACCAGCAAAGCCGTCGCCTGCGCCGCCATGCCCTCTTCCCGGCCGAGGAAACCGAGCTTCTCGTTGGTCTTTGCCTTGATGTTCACCTGCTGCGGCGACACGCCCAGGTCTTCGGCGATGCGCGAGACCATCTGCGGGATGTGCGGCGCCATCTTGGGCTGCTGGGCGATCACGGTGGCGTCGATGTTGCCGATGGTGTAGCCGGTGGCGAGCACGCGCGAGGCGACTTCGCGCAGCAGCGTGCGCGAGTCGGCGCCGGCGAACATCGGGTCGGTGTCGGGGAAATGCTTGCCGATGTCGCCCAGTGCGGCGGCGCCGAGCAGCGCGTCGATGATCGCGTGCAGCAGCACGTCGGCATCGGAGTGGCCGAGCAGGCCGAGGCGGTGCGGGATGGTCACGCCGCCGACGATGAGCTTGCGCCCTTCGACCAGTGCATGGCAGTCATAGCCGGTCCCGATGCGGAACGGCGGAGTCGGGTTGTACGATGCGAGAGCCATAGTCTTTATACGAATTCAGGTTGGGACACTGCCAGGTACATTTCGGCGATGCGGATATCGTCGGGTAGCGTCACTTTCAGGTTGCGGGGGTGGCCTTCCACCAATTTTGGGGTCAATCCCAGTGCTTCAACCGCGCTGGCATCATCGGTAATCGTATTCGGATCGGCATCCGCCGACAGCGCTTCGCGCAACAATTGATAGCGGAACATTTGCGGGGTCTGGGCCAGCCACAAGTTGTTGCGCGGAACGGTCCCGCAGGCTTCGCCTTCGATGCAACGCTTGACCGTGTCGACCACCGGCAGCGCCAGCAGGCCGCCGGCCGGGTGGTCGCCGGTGCCGGCGATCAGCTTGGCGATCAGTTCGGCGGTGAGGCCGGGGCGCGCGGCGTCGTGCACCAGCACCCAGTCGCTCGGGGCCAGCGTGCTGGCGAGCACGGCCAGGCCGTTGCGCACCGACTCCATGCGGCTGGCGCCGCCGCAGCGCAGCACGGTCACGCCGTGGCTCGGCGTGATGGCGTCGATGTAGGGATCGTCCGGGCTCACCACCACGAAGGTGTGCGCGATCAGGTCGCTCGACAGGAAGGCGTCGAGCGTGTGCCGCAGCATCGGCTTGCCGCCAAGCTTGAGGTACTGCTTGGGGGTGCCGGCACCCATGCGGGCGCCGACGCCGGCAGCGGGGATCAATGCGAAATAACGTGGTGCTTGGGTCATGTAATCGTTGAGTCAGGAGGGGGAACGTCTTGTCGATCCAATAAGAGACTGTACCTCACCTTGGCAAACTTTGCTGAGACGCGCATATTCGCGCGGACTGTCGATGTCGGCCTGCAGCTTTTCCACATGCGCCATCTCGGCCTTGATGTAGGGCATCCAGCTGCGGTCGATCTCGCCCTGCAGCAGGTCGCGTCCGCGCCCGGAGGCGGCGTACAGCGGCTTGCCGGCGAAACGGCGGCCAAGCCGTTCGCGGGCCCGCTCTTCCACTTTCGGCAGGTAGTCCATATAAGACTTGAGGTGACGCATTTCGTGCGCGAGTATCTCGCGATATGCGCAGGTGTCGGGCCGGAACTCGCGCCCGACGAAGATCACGACCGGCTGGTAGTACAGGGCCACTTCGACGCGCGGGGCCACGCATTCGAGGCCGGCGGCGGCATCGGCCAGCATCTTGCCGTCGACCTTGATCGACACGCGCGACTCGGTGCGGGTCAGGCCCAGTACGAAGCCGCTGCCGACGTAGGGACGCTTCATCTGCGTCAGCGCGCGGTACGGGATGCTGTTGTCGATGCGGTAGCCGTTATCGTGCGAAGTGAAAGTGGCGCTGGCGGCGGCGGCCATCGCTTCGCAGCGCAGCTGGAACGGCGAGCGTGCCTGGGCCGCGCCGGCCAGGGCAAGCAGCATCAATCCTGCAACCGCAGCCCGCCGCCCATGTCCCACTTAATCGGCCTTCGGCGTCCAGGCGGTCGGCGTCCAGCTCCCGGCGACGATCTTCTCGAGCCAGAAGCTGCCGATGATGGTTTTGACGTCGGTGATCTCGCCGCGCCGCACCATCTCCAGCATCTCGGGGACGGTGCTGGTGAAGATGTCGAGGAACTCGCCCTCGTCCAGCTTCGCTTCGCCTGCGGTGAGGCCGCGCGCGATGAACAGGTCGAGGTGCTCGTCCGAGTAGGCGATGGCGTTGTGGATGGTGCAGACGAACTGCCAGTCGCTGGCCGTGTAGCCGGTTTCCTCTTCCAGTTCGCGCTTGGCGGCGACCAGCGAGTCCTCGCCGTCGTCGATCTTGCCGGCCGGAAATTCGATGAACACGCGGTCGTTCGGGTAGCGGTACTGGCGCTCGAGCAGCACGCGGCCGTCGTCGAACAGGCACAGGATCACGACGGCGCCCGGATGGCGGATGAATTCGCGACCGGTTTCGGCGCCGTTCGGCAGGCGCACGCGGTCGTTCGAGACTTTCAGGAAGTGGCCATCGTAGGCGACGCTGCCGTCGATGCGGGTCTCTCTCAGGTGGGAATCGTCCATCAATACTCCGTCATAGATTCGAAAACGCATTCCCGGCCGGCCTGCGGCTGTAAAGCTAGCCACGCAAACCGCAGCGAGCGGCGGCAGTTTCAGCTTGCGATGCTACCGCCGACGCAGGTAACGATAGACGAAACCGGGGAATGCCAGGACGACGAACATGCAGCCGGTGATCGCATAGAACTCCCAGGTCTGCGCGAACGCGTTACCGATGCGGGATTCCAGAGCGTAGGCCAGTGCGCCGACGACGAAGTATAAGACAAACAACTCGAGAAGGCGGATGACGAAGTGTTTCGTGTGCGCCCCTGGCGAGGCGCCTCCCCTCCCGGGCGGGAGGGGCACAAAACCGAATGCCTTCTCGGTGAAGAAAGGCAGGTTGGCGAACGCGATCGCGACCGCGATCACCAACCAGGCAGCGAAAGAAAGATCCACTAAGCGTCCACGCGGGTCAGGTACCCAGGGTGGCCTTCATGGCGCTCAGGCAGGCAGCCAGCAGGCCACTCGGCATCACGCCCAGCGCCAGCACCAGCACGCCATTCAGCGACAGCACCACGCGCATGTCGACCGGGGTCACGATCGGCGAGGCGTCGACGACATCGTCGAACCACATGGTCTTGACCACGCGCAGGTAGTAGAAGGCGCCGATCAGCGAGAACAGCACGGCCACGATCGCCAGCCACAGCTGGCCGGTTTCGACCACGGCCTGCAGCACGGCCCACTTGGCCATGAAGCCCATCATCGGCGGCACGCCGGCCAGCGAGAACATCAGGGCGGTCATGACGATCGCGAACCACGGGCTGCGCTTGGCCAGGCCGCGGAAGTCGGACAGCTCTTCCGCTTCGAAGCCGGCGCGGGCCAGCATCATGATCAGGCCGAAGCTGCCCAGCGTGGTCAGCACGTAGGTGATGGTGTAGTACATCGCGGCGCTGTAGGCGACCGGCGCGTGGCTGGCGTCGCCGCCGACCACGCCCGACATCATGGCCAGCATGACGAAGCCGAGCTGGGCGATGGTCGAGTAGGCCAGCATGCGCTTCAGGTTGGTCTGGGCGATCGCGGTCAGGTTACCGACGGCGAGCGACAGCACGCCCAGGGCCAGCAGCATCTGCTGCCAGTCGAACCACAGCAGCCCCAGGCCTTCGACCAGGATGCGCAACATCATCGCGAACGACGCCAGCTTCGGCGCGGCGCCCAGCAGCAGGGTCACGCCGGTCGGCGCACCCTGGTACACGTCCGGCACCCACATGTGGAACGGCACCGCGCCCAGCTTGAAGGCCATGCCGGCCACCAGGAACACCAGGCCGAACACGAGGATAGTGCGGTTGGCGTCGGTCGCCGCGACTTTCTGGGCGATGGTGGTGAGGTCCAGCGAACCGGTGGCGCCGTAGATCATCGAGATACCGTACAGCATGAAGCCCGATGCCAGCGAACCCAGGATGAAGTACTTCATCGAGGCTTCGGTCGAGATCGCGTGGTCGCGGCGCATCGCCACCAGCGCGTACAGCGACAGCGACATCAGTTCCAGGCCCAGGTAGATCGGCAGCATGTTATTGCCGGAGATCATGATCATCTGGCCCAGGGTGGTGAACAGCGCGAGCACATAGAACTCGCCGCCCATGTGGCCGGACATCATGCCGCGTTCGCCCGAGTACTGGCGCGAGTAGACTAGGGTCACGCCCACGGCCAGGTAGGTGAACAGCTTCAGCAGGTTGGCCATCGGATCCGACACGTACATGTTGTAGAACGTGTAGGTCGTGGTGCCGGCGCGGAAGTCGATCCACGTGAATACCGCGCAGCCCGCGAGGGTCAGCAGCGACAGGATGTAGGTCAGGTTGCGCTTTTCATCCTTCGAGAACATGTCGATCAGGAGAATTGCGCAAGCCGCGACCACCAGGAAGATTTCCGCGTGAAGCGGCGCCATGTTGTAGGACGCCGCTGCGACAGTGTTGTTAATCATCGGATTCATAGTGTTTATTGGTCCAGCTTATTGCGGCAACTTCGTAACCGAGACGTGCTGCAGCAGGTCGGCCACCGACACTTGCAGCGCGTCGGTGAACGGCGCCGGGTACAGGCCCATGTAGATGGTCAGGATGGCGAGCACGCCCAGCATGAAGAACTCGCGGCCGTTCAGGTCGGTCAGTTCGGCCACGTGCTTGTTGGCGATCTTGCCGAACACGACGCGCTTGACCATCCACAGCGAGTAGGCAGCGCCCAGGATCAGCGCGGTGGCGGCCAGCAGGCCGGTCCAGAAGTTGAACTCGACGGCGCCCAGGATGACCATGAATTCGCCGACGAAGCCCGAGGTGGCCGGCAGGCCGCAGTTGGCCATCGCGAACAGCACCGAGAAGGCAGCGAATTTCGGCATGCGGTTGACGACGCCGCCGTAGTCGGCGATTTCGCGCGAGTGCATGCGGTCGTACAGCACGCCGATGCACAGGAACATGGCGCCCGACACGAAGCCGTGCGAGATCATCTGGACGATACCGCCCTGCACGCCGATGGCGTTGAAGATGAAGAAGCCGAGCGTGACGAAGCCCATGTGGGCGATCGACGAGTAGGCGACCAGTTTCTTCATGTCCTTCTGGACCATCGCCACCAGGCCGACGTAGATCACGGCGACCAGCGACAGCACGATCATCAGCGGTGCCAGGTAGTGCGATGCGTCGGGCGCGATCGGCAGCGAGAACCGCAGGAAGCCGTAGCCGCCCAGCTTCAGCATGATCGCGGCCAGCACCACGGAACCGCCGGTCGGCGCTTCCACGTGGGCGTCCGGCAGCCAGGTGTGTACCGGCCACATCGGGACCTTGACGGCGAAGGCCATCAGGAAGGCCAGGAAGATCAGGACCTGTTCCTTCATGGTCAGCTTCAGATCGTGCCAGGCCAGGATATCGAACGAGCCGTTCGACTTGTTGTACAGGTAGATGATCGCGACCAGGGTCAGCAGCGAGCCCATGAACGTGTACAAGAAGAACTTGAATGCCGCGTACACCCGGTTCGGGCCGCCGAAGACGCCGATGATGATGAACATCGGGATCAGGGTGGCTTCGAAGAAGAAGTAGAACAGCAGGCCGTCCAGCGCGACGAACACGCCGATCATCAGGCCCGACAGCAGCAGGAACGAACCCATGTACTGGGCCACGCGTTCCTGGATCACTTCCCAGGCCGAGATGATCACGATGATCGTGATGAAGGCGGTCAGCGGCACGAACCACAGGCTCAGGCCGTCGATGCCCAGGTAGTACTGGATGTTGAAGCGTTCGATCCAGGCGGCTTTTTCGATGAACTGCGGGCCGTGGGCGGTATTGCTGAAGTTCGTCATCAAGCCGATGGTCGGCAGAAAGCTGACCACCGCGCCCACCAGCGACAGCACGCGGGTGAAACCCGCCTTGCTGTCGCGGCCGACGGCGAGGATCAGGATACCGAACAGGATCGGTAGCCAGACCGACAGGCTCAGGTAGGGAGGAAAGGTTGAAATCGTGGACTGCATCTTGTTTTTCTCTCTTTTAAGCCTGCCAGAACGGGAAGAAGTACAGCAGCGTACCCAGCACGCCCAGGATCATCACGAACGCATAGTGGTAGATGTAACCGGTCTGGCCCGTGCGGATGACCGACGAGAACCAGCCCACCAGCTTGGCGGAACCGTTGACGATCAGGCCGTCGATCAGGACGCGGTCGCCGATCTGCCACAGGCCCTTGCCCAGGCCGCGGGCGCCGCCGGCGAACACCACCTCGTTGAACTTGTCCATGTAGTACTTGTTGTCCAACAGCGTATGGATCGGGCGCAGCTTGGCGTAGAACCAGGCCGGCACGCGCGGATTGATCATGTAGCAGTAGTAAGCCGCGACCACGCCGGCCAGCGCCAGCCAGAACGGCAGCGAGGTCAGCGAATGCACGCCCATCGCCGCGGCGCTGTGGAACTCGTGCGCCAGCTCTTCCATCGCCGGGTGACGCTCGGCATTGATGTAGATGACATTCTTGAAGAAGTCGCCGAACAGCATCGGACCGATGGTCAGGAAACCGACGATGACCGACGGGATCGCCAGCAGGATCAGCGGAAGGGTCACGACCAGCGGCGACTCGTGCGGCTTCTGGCCCGGGGCCAGGCCGTGGTGGCCGTGATCATCTTCCTCTTCTTCATGGTGCGCGTCCGAATCGTGCAGTGCGTGTGCATCATGGTCGTGCGCAGCCACGGCCTGCTTGTGCGCATCATTGGCGTGCGCATGGTCGTCGTGACCGTGGTGCGCATGCGCCAGGCCGAAACGCTCCTTGCCGTGGAACACCAGGAAGTACATGCGGAACGAGTAGAAGGCGGTGATGAACACACCGGCGACCACCGCGACGTAGGCGAAACCGGCACCAGCCATGCCTGCATGGTTGGCGGCGGCCACGGCCTCGATGATCGAATCCTTGGAGTAGAAGCCCGAGAAGAACGGGGTACCGATCAGGGCCAGCGAGCCGAGCAGCGAGGTGATCCAGGTGATCGGCATGTACTTGCGCAGGCCGCCCATGTTGCGCATGTCCTGGTCGTGGTGCATGCCGATGATGACCGAACCGGCGCCGAGGAACAGCAGGGCCTTGAAGAAGGCGTGGGTCATCAGGTGGAACACGGCCACGTTATAGGCCGACACGCCCAGCGCGACGGTCATGTAGCCCAGCTGCGACAGGGTCGAGTAGGCGACCACGCGCTTGATGTCGTTCTGGATGATGCCCAGGAAGCCCATGAACAGCGCGGTGATCGAACCGATGACGATGATGAAGGACAGCGCGGTGTCCGACAGCTCGAACAGCGGCGACATGCGCGACACCATGAAGATACCGGCGGTAACCATGGTGGCGGCGTGGATCAGTGCCGAGATCGGGGTCGGGCCTTCCATCGAGTCCGGCAGCCACACGTGCAGCGGGAACTGCGCCGACTTGCCCATCGCGCCGATGAACAGGCAGATGCAGGCGGCGGTCAGCAGCGGCCAGCCGAGGCCGGGCACGGTCATGCCGGCCAGGTCGTGGGCCTTGGCGAAGGTTTCGCCGTAGTTCATCGTGCCGGTGGCGGCCAGCAGCAGGCCGATGCCGAGGATGAAGCCGAAGTCACCGACGCGGTTGACCAGGAAGGCCTTCATGTTCGCGTAGATGGCGGTCGGACGGGTGTACCAGAAGCCGATCAGCAGATACGAGACCAGGCCCACCGCTTCCCAGCCGAAGAACAGCTGCAGGAAGTTGTTCGACATGACCAGCATCAGCATCGAGAAGGTGAACAGCGAGATGTACGAGAAGAAGCGGTTGTAGCCTTCGTCCTCGGCCATGTAGCCGATCGTGTAGATGTGGACCATCAGCGACACCGAGGTCACCACGCACATCATCATTGCCGACAGCGCGTCGATCTGGAAACCGACCGTCATCTTCATGCTGCCGATGGTCATCCAGGTGTAGACGTCGCCGTTAAAGGTCGCGCCGCCGAGCACGTCCATCAGGGTCATGATCGAGATGACCATGGCGATGAACACGCCGGCGATGGTCGCGGTATGCGACACCTTGCGACCGACCACGTTCCCGAAGAACTTGGTGCCGAGCAGGCCGGCGATCGCCGAGCCCGCGAGCGGTGCGAGTGGCACCGCCAGCAGGAGGTTAGGGTTAATTGGCCCCGTCATTTTCTATAGCCTTATGTCTTGTTTATCGAGGAGTTCACAGACCAAACCGCTTAGCCCTTCAGGCTGTCGAGGTCTTCCACGTTGATCGTGTCCAGGTTACGGAACAGGACCACCAGGATCGCCAGGCCGATCGCCGATTCGGCGGCCGCGACAGTCAGGATGAAGAACACGAAGATCTGGCCTGCCGCGTCTCCCAGATAATGCGAGAAGGCGACGAAGTTCAGGTTCACTGCCAGCAGCATCAGTTCGATGGCCATCAGCAGGATGATGATGTTCTTCCGGTTCAGGAAAATACCGACCACCGAGATCGCGAACAGGATCGCGCCGAGGATCAGGTAATGAGCGAGCGACAGAGTCATGGAGCCTCCTTCTTGGCTTCTGCGGCGGCCACTGCGGCTGCATCGATCGCCTTCTGGTTCACCGTCTGCATCTTCACGATGCGCAGACGGTCGTTACGCTTGACGCTGACGGCCAGGGCCGGGTCGATGGCCTTGGTGTCCTTGCGCTTGCGCAGGGTCAGCGCCACGGCGGCGATGATGGCGACCAGCAGGATCAGGCCGGCGATCTCGAAACCGTAGATGTACTGGGTATAGATCAGCTTGCCCAATTCCTTGGTGCCGCCGATGTGGCCGACGGCGGCTTCCGCCGGCGCTTCCGAGGTGCCCAGGAAGCCGCGCCACAGGACGGCGGCCATCTCCAGCACGACCAGCGCGCCGACGCCCGAGGCCAGCGGCAGGTAGCCCCAGAAGCCTTCGCGCATGCGGTCGACGTTAATGTCGAGCATCATCACGACGAACAGGAACAGCACCATGACGGCGCCGACATAGACCAGCACCAGCACGATGGCCAGGAACTCGGCCTTCAGCAGCATCCAGATGCCGGCAGCGTTGAAGAACGCGAGCACCAGGAACAGCGCGGCGTGAACCGGGTTCTTGGCGGTAATGACGCGCAGCCCGGCGATGACCATGATCGCCGAGAACACGTAGAAAAGAACAGTTGTGAATTCCATGACTTACGCAGGAGCCCTCTTGTTATTAGCGCGATTAACGATATTTGGCATCTGCGGCACGTGCGGCGGCGATGTCATTCTCGTAGCGGTCACCCACGGCCAGGAGCATTTCCTTGGTGTAGTACAGGTCGCCACGCTTTTCGCCGTGGTATTCCAGCACCTGGGTTTCGACGATCGAATCGACCGGGCAGGATTCTTCGCAGAAGCCGCAGAAGATGCACTTGGTCAGGTCGATGTCGTAGCGCGTGGTGCGGCGGGTGCCGTCCTCGCGCTGCGCCGATTCGATCGTGATCGCCATTGCCGGGCACACCGCTTCGCACAGCTTGCAGGCGATGCAGCGCTCTTCCCCGTTGGGGTAGCGGCGCAGCGCGTGCAGGCCGCGGAATCGCGGCGAGATCGGGGTCTTTTCTTCCGGGTACTGCACCGTGATCTTGCGCGAGAACGCGTATTTTCCGGTCAGCGCCAGGCCCTTGATCAGTTCGGACAGCATCAGGCTGCCGAAAAAGTCTTTTACTCGAGTCATTTCTTGCGCCTCTTTACTTCCAGGGGTTCCAGGGCGTCTGCATGACGCCGGCGACCAGGACCAGCCATACCAGGGTCAGGGGGATGAACACCTTCCAGCCCAGGCGCATGATCTGGTCATAGCGGTAACGCGGGAAGGTACCGCGCACCCACACGAACAGCGACACGACCAGGAAGGCTTTCGCGAACAGCCAGAAGAAGCCGCCCAGCGCGCCGAATTCCAGGAAGGAGAACGGTGCCGCCCAGCCGCCCAGGAACATGATCGACGCCAGCGTGGCCACCAGGATCATGTTGGCGTATTCGGCCAGCATGAACATCGCGTAGGACATGCCCGAGTACTCGACCATGTGGCCGGCCACGATTTCCGATTCGCCTTCCACCACGTCGAAGGGGTGGCGGTTGCATTCGGCCAGGCCGGAGGTAATGTAGATCACGAACAGCGGCAGCAGCGGCAGCCAGTTCCACGACAGGAAGCTCAGGCCCATGCCGGCGAAGTGGCCGCGGGTCTGGGCGCCGACGATGTCGGAGAAGTTCAGCGAACCCGACACCATCAGGATCACGACCATCACGAAGCCCATCGGGATCTCGTAGGAGATCATCTGTGCCGAAGCGCGCATCGCACCCATGAAGGAGTACTTCGAGTTCGAGGCCCAGCCGGCGATGATGATGCCGTACACCTCCATCGAGGTGATCGCCAGCAGCAGCAGCAGGCCGGCGTTGACGTTGGCCAGCGCCGCTTCCGGACCGAAGGGAATGACGGCCCATGCGGCCAGCGCCGGCATGATGGTCATGATCGGGCCGATGATGAACAGGCTCGGGGTCGCCTTGGCCGGCACCACGATTTCCTTGAGCAGCAGCTTGAGCGCGTCGGCGATCGGCTGCAGCAGGCCCAGCGGGCCCACGCGGTTCGGACCCACGCGGATGTGGATCCAGCCGATCAGCTTGCGCTCCCACAGCACCAGATAGGCCACCAGGCCCATCAGCGGCAGCAGGACGCAGACGATTTTCAGCAGCGTCCAGGCAAAGGTCCAGACGGTCGGACCCACCAGGTGTTCGCCGCCAGCGTAAAAACTATTGAGTACGTCAGGCATCGACATTTTTATTAAGCCTTTTCAATCGAAATCGGACCGAACATGGCGCCCAGCGACGAGGTCAGCTGGTGAGCCGCGGCCACGCGCACGACGTTCGCCGGCAGGCGCGCATCGACGGCGGCGACCAGGGTCGCACTGCCCTCCCCTTGCTGCACGGTGACCATGTCGCCGGCCTGCACGCCCAGCACTTCGGCCAGCTTGGCCGAGATGGTGGCCAGCGGCGCCTGGGCGTCGGCGGTGCGCAGCAGCGGTTCCGAACGGCGCGCGATGGCGTCGGCGAAGTAGATCGGCACGTCGGCCAGGCGCTCCAGCTTCAGCTCGCCGTCCTTGACTTCGGCGTACTTCGCCGACACCGGCGCCAGCCTGGCGACGTTGTTCAGCTTGGCCGACAAATCGGTGTTGCCCTTGCCCAGCGCTTCGTCACGGATCGATTCCGAGTTCTCGTAGTCGAAGCCCGACAGGCCCAGCAGGTTGCCCAGCACCCGCAGCACTTTCCAGGCCGGACGGGTGTCGCCCAGCGGCTTGACGGTGCCGTTGAAGCTCTGTGCGCGGCCTTCGCAGTTGACGAAGGTACCGGCGGTCTCGCTGAACGGCGAGATCGGCAGCAGCACGTCGGCGTAGTCCATGCCGTGCTTGAAGGCCGACATCGCGACGACCATCTCGGCGCCCTGCAGGGCCTTGATGGCCTGTTGCGGGTTGGCGGCGTCCAGTTCCGGCTCGGCGTTCAGCAGCACATAGGCTTTCTTCGGCTGGGCGAACAGGTTCGCGGCGTTGTTCGAGGTGGCGTTGACCAGGTAGCCGCCGACGGTGTTGGCGGCGTCGACGAAGTAGCCGAACCTGGCGCCGGTCTGCTCGGCGATCCATTCGGCGACGGCGTGCAGCTTCGAGGCTTCCGGATGCTGCATGGCGGCGTTACCCAGCAGGACGGCGCCCGGCAGGTCGGCGGCGTTCTCGACAACCAGGGCCGCGGCGATGGCCTTCACTGCAGCCGACACTTCGATGCCTTCGAAACCGGCCGGAGCTGCGATGCCCTTGGCGGCGGCGACGGCGACGGCGATTTCCGACAGCGCAGCCAGCCAGTCCATTGGTGCTGCGATGACGCGGCCGTGGGTCGGGATCAGGTTGTCGTCGTCCGAACCGTGGACGATCGACAGCTTGGCGCCCGACTTGACGGCGGCGCGCAGGCGGGTCGCGGCCAGCGGGTGGTCCTTGCGCAGGAAGGAACCGACGACCAGCACGCGCTTGAGCGTCGACAGTTCGGCGATCGGCATGCCCAGGTGCGGGACGACGGCGCCGTCCAGCGCGAAGTCGCTCTGGCGCAGGCGGAAGTCGACGTTCTCGATGCCGAAGCCGCGCATGGCTTTCTGCAGCAGGAACAGTTCTTCGACGGTCGAGTGCGGGGTCGCGACGGCGGCGATGCTGTCGGCGCCATGCTCGTGACGGATGTTACGCAGGCCGTGGGCAACGTACTCGAGGGCGGTCTGCCAGTCGGTGTCGATCCATTTGCCGTCCTGCTTGAGCATCGGGTTGACCAGGCGCTCGGCGTTGTCCAGCGATTCGTAGGCGAAGCGGTCCTTGTCCGACAGCCAGCACTCGTTGATGTTCTCGTTTTCCAGCGGCAGCACGCGCATCACCTTGCCGCCCTTGACCTGGACGATCAGGTTGGTGCCCAGCGAGTCGTGCGGCGACACCGAACGGCGGCGCTGCAGTTCCCACGGCCGTGCCGAGTAGCGGAACGGCTTGGAGGTCAGCGCGCCGACCGGGCACAGGTCGATCATGTTGCCCGAGACTTCGGAGTCGACGGTCTTGCCGACGAAGGTGGTGATCTCCGAGTGCTCGCCGCGGCCGACCATGCCGAATTCCATCACGCCGGCCACTTCCTGGCCGAAGCGCACGCAACGGGTGCACTGGATGCAGCGGCTCATCTCTTCCATCGAGATCAGCGGACCGGCTTCCTTCGGGGTCACGACGCGCTTTTCTTCGCTGTAGCGCGAGCCGCTCTTGCCGTAGCCGACGGCCAGGTCCTGCAGCTGGCATTCGCCGCCCTGGTCGCAGATCGGGCAATCCAGCGGGTGGTTAATCAGCAGGAATTCCATCACGGACTTCTGTGCCTGCACCGCCTTGTCGCTGTGGGTGCGCACGATCATGCCCGGCGAGACCGGCGTGGCGCAGGCCGGCATCGGCTTCGGCGCCTTCTCGACTTCCACCAGGCACATGCGGCAGTTCGCTGCGATCGACAGTTTCTTGTGATAGCAGAAGTGCGGGATATAAGTTCCCAGTTTGTTCGCGGCGTCCATCACCATGGAACCAGGTGGGACTTCTACTTTCTTGCCGTCTAATTCAATTTCAACCATTTGATCGTTACCTGACCTGGTTTAAAGGTATGCGGGCACGAGGCAGTGCTTGTGCTCGATGTGATATTCGAATTCCTCGCGGAAGTTCTTGATCATCGCTTCCACCGGCATCGCGGCGGCGTCGCCCAGCGCGCAGATGGTGCGGCCCTTGATGTTGAAGGCGATGTTGTTCAGCAGATCCATGTCTTCCGGACGACCCTGGCCGTGCTCGATACGGTGGACCATGCGGTACATCCAGCCGGTGCCTTCACGGCACGGGGTGCACTGGCCGCACGATTCCTCGTAGTAGAAGTAGGACAGGCGCAGCAGCGACTTGACCATGCAGCGGGTCTCGTCCATGACGATCACGGCGCCCGAACCGAGCATCGAACCGGCCTTGGCGATCGAGTCGTAGTCCAGGTCGGTGTCCATCATGACTTCGCCGCGGATCACCGGAGCGGACGAACCGCCGGGGATGACCGCCTTGATCTTCTTGCCGCCGCGCATGCCGCCGGCCAGCTCCATCAGCTTGGCGAACGGGGTGCCGAGCGGGACTTCGTAGTTGCCCGGACGCTCGACGTCGCCAGAGATCGAGAAGATCTTGGTGCCGCCGTTGTTCGGCTTGCCCAGGCCCATGTAGTTCTCAGGGCCCATGTTCAGGATGAACGGGACGGCTGCGAAGGTCTCGGTGTTGTTGATGGTGGTCGGCTTGCCGTACAGGCCGAACGAGGCCGGGAACGGCGGCTTGAAGCGCGGCTGGCCCTTCTTGCCTTCCAGCGACTCCAGCAGCGCGGTTTCTTCGCCGCAGATATAGGCGCCGTAGCCGTGGTGGGCGTGCAGCTGGAACGAGAACTTCGAACCCATGATGTTATCGCCCAGGAAGCCGGCGGCGCGCGCCTCTTCCAGCGCCTCTTCGAAGCGCAGGTATTCCTGGAAGATCTCGCCGTGGATGTAGTTGTAGCCCACGGTGATGCCCATCGCGTAGGCGCCGATGGCCATGCCTTCGATCAGCGCGTGCGGGTTGTAGCGGATGATGTCGCGGTCCTTGAACGTACCCGGCTCGCCTTCGTCGGTGTTGCAGACGAGGTATTTCTGGCCCGGGAACTGGCGCGGCATGAAGCTCCACTTCAGGCCGGTCGGGAAACCGGCGCCGCCGCGGCCGCGCAGGCCCGAGGCCTTCAGGTCGGCAATGATCTGTTCCGGCGTGATGCCTTCTTCGAGGATTTTGCGCAGGGCCGAGTAGCCGCCGCGCTTGACGTAGTCGGCCAGGTGCCAGTTGTCGCCGTTCAGGTCCTTCAGGATCAGCGGGTCGATGTGACGGTTGTGCAGGCTGGTCATTTGTTGAGTTCCTCCAGCAGGGCATCGATCTTTTCGTCGCTCATGAACGAGCACATGCGGTGGTTATTCACCAGCATGACCGGCGCATCGCCGCAGGCGCCCATGCACTCGCCCTCGACCAGCGTGAACTGGCCGTCGGCGGTGGTGCCGCGGTAATCGATGCCGAGCGCATCTTTCAGCCGCTGCCCTGCCCGCTCGCCGCCCGACAGGGCGCACGGCAGGTTGGTACAGACGGTGATCTTGTTCTTGCCAACCGGTTTCAGGTTGTACATGTTGTAGAAGGTGGCGACTTCCTGCACGGCGATCGCAGGCATGCCGATGTAGTCGGCGATTTCCTGCATCGTCTCGGGCGACAGCCATCCCTGTTCGACCTGCGCGTGGGCCAGCGCGGCCATCACGGCCGATTGACGCTGGTCGGCCGGGTACTTGGCCAGCTCGCGGTCGATTTTTTGTAAGCACTGCTCAGATAACATAATCTCTTCTGCCTCTTGAATGTCGGCGGTCGTTCGTCTTAGCGGTCGATCGAGCCGAACACGATGTCCTGGGTGCCGATGATGGTCACGGCGTCGGCGATCATGTGGCCGCGCGCCATCTCATCCAGGCTTTGCAGGTGGACATAGTCCGGGGTGCGCAGCTTCAGGCGGTACGGCTTGTTGGCGCCGTCCGACACGATGTACACGCCGAACTCGCCCTTCGGGTGTTCGATCGCGGCATACGCCTCGCCCGGCGGCACGTGGAAGCCTTCGGTGAACAGCTTGAAGTGGTGGATCAGCGATTCCATGTTGGTCTTCATGTCCACGCGCGACGGCGGCGCAATCTTGTGATTGCTGGTCATGACCGGACCCGGGTTCGCCTTCAGCCAGGCGATGCACTGCTTGATGATGCGGTTGGCCTGGCGCAGTTCTTCCACGCGCACCAGGTAGCGGTCGTAGGAGTCGCCGTTGGTGCCGACCGGGATGTCGAATTCGACCTTGTCGTAGGCAGCATACGGCTGCATCTTGCGCAGGTCCCAGGCGATGCCCGAACCGCGCAGCATGGCGCCGGTGAAGCCCATCGCCTTCGCGTCTTCCGGCGACACCACGCCAATGCCGACGGTACGCTGTTTCCAGATGCGGTTGTCGGTCAGCAGGGTCTCGTATTCGTCGACGTAGCCGTCGAAACGCTGGGTGAAGCCTTCGATGAAGTCGAGCACCGAACCCTGGCGGATTTCGTTCAGCTCGTCGACGGCCTTCTGGCTGCGCACCAGCGACGGCTTGTGCTGCGGCATCTGGTCCGGCAGGTCGCGGTACACGCCGCCCGGACGGTAGTAGGCTGCGTGCATGCGTGCGCCCGACACCGCTTCATAGACGTCGAACAGATCTTCGCGGTCGCGGAAGGCGTACAGGAAGGGGCCCATGGCGCCGATGTCCAGCGCGTGCGCGCCCAGCCACATCAGGTGGTTCAGGATGCGCGTGATCTCGTCGAACATCGTGCGGATGTACTTGGCGCGGATCGGCACGTCCAGGCCCAGCAGCTTCTCGATCGCCAGCACGTAGCCGTGCTCGTTGCACATCATCGAGACGTAGTCGAGACGGTCCATGTAAGGCACCGACTGCAGGTAGGTGCGGGTCTCGGCCAGCTTTTCGGTGCCGCGGTGCAGCAGGCCGATGTGCGGGTCGGCACGCTGGATCACTTCGCCGTCCAGCTCGAGCACCAGGCGCAGCACGCCGTGCGCTGCCGGGTGCTGCGGACCAAAGTTCAGGGTGTAATTCTTAAGCTCAGCCATTATTTCATCCCGTAGGTTTCTTCGCGGATCACGCGCGGAATGTTTTCGCGCGGTTCGATCGTCACCGGTTGGTAGATCACGCGCTTCTGTTCGGGGTCGTAACGCATCTCGACATAGCCCGAGATCGGGAAGTCCTTGCGGAACGGATGGCCGATGAAGCCATAGTCGGTCAGGATGCGGCGCAGGTCGCCGTGGCCTTCGAACAGGATGCCGAACAGGTCGAACGCTTCGCGCTCGAACCAGTTGGCGGCACGCCAGATGCCGGTGATCGACGGTACCAGCGGCATGTCGTCGTCCGGGCAGAACACGCGCACGCGTACGCGCCAGTTGTGTTCGATCGACAGCAGGTGCACGACCACCGCAAAGCGCAGGCCGTCCCAGGTGCCTTCGCCGTACGAGGAATAGTCGACGCCGCACAGGTCGATCATCTCTTCGAAACGCAGAGCCGGATCGTCGCGCAGTGTCTGCATGGAGGCCAGGTATGCCGAGGCCTTCACAACTACCGTTACTTCGCCCAGCGCCACGGTAATGGCAGCGCCCTGGCCCAGAGCATTCTGCAGGGCGAGTTCGAGGGCTTCGATTTTTGTCGTCATGGTTTTTTGGGACCGACTTAGATTGGTGTCAACTTAGCGCGCGATGGTGTTGGTGCGCTTGATCTTGTTCTGCAGCTGGATGATGCCGTACAGCAGCGCTTCCGCGGTCGGCGGGCAGCCAGGCACGTACACGTCGACCGGCACGATGCGGTCGCAGCCACGCACGACAGAGTAGGAGTAATGGTAATAACCGCCGCCGTTGGCGCAGGTGCCCATCGAGATGACCCAGCGCGGCTCGGCCATCTGGTCGTAGACCTTGCGCAGTGCCGGCGCCATCTTGTTGCACAGGGTGCCGGCCACGATCATCACGTCGGACTGGCGCGGCGACGGACGGAACACGACGCCGAAGCGGTCGAGGTCATAACGGGCTGCACCCGCATGCATCATCTCGACCGCGCAGCAGGCCAGGCCGAACGTCATCGGCCACATGGAGCCGGTGCGTGCCCAGTTGATCAGCTTGTCGGCTGTGGTGGTAACAAAACCTTCGTTTAAAACGCCTTCAATAGCCATGGCTTATTCCCAATCAAGGGCACCTTTCTTCCAGATGTACCAGAAACCGACGACGAACTCGGCGATGAAGACCATCATCGTCACGAACGCCTGCCAGCCCAGTTCGCGCATCGAGACGCCCCAGGGGAAGAAGAATGCCGTTTCCAGATCAAACAAAATAAACAGGATCGCGACCAGGTAGTACCGGACGTCGAATTTCATGCGCGCATCTTCGAAGGCTTCGAAGCCGCATTCATACGGTGACAGTTTGGCCGCGTCGGGACGGTGGGGACCCACCACGCGACCGAGGAACTGCGATGCGAGACCGACGACAGTGCCGATCAGCAGGAAGAGTAGGACGGGGAAATAGTTCTCGAGGTTCACAGTGAAGCCTTGGCTGAACGATCGTTGATAAACACTGCAGAGACTGCAGTACCACAATCGCTCGATCCTGGCTTCGATACCATCCACCAGGACCAAGCGACTGGAGACTGTGAATCACCTGCTACGCGTTGCAATCCTGACCTTCGAGGCTCGCCCGTACCTACGGGAAGGTACGGACTGGGCTTCTCGGGCCTGAATCACCACCGCATCGCGACGGTTCTTCAAAGCCTCCGACAAATCCTCGTAAAAAAGCCAGTTAAGGCAAAGAGCGTAGCTCATGCGCCCTAACTGGCTTTCTGTATTCTGGTGCCGACGGCGAGACTCGAACTCGCACAGCTTGCGCCACTACCCCCTCAAGATAGCGTGTCTACCAATTTCACCACGTCGGCTGGAGACCAGTATTCTACATTGTCTTACTAGGTTTTATCAATGATCAAATTGACCTAGTACAAGCAGAAATACTATTTTTCTCGACTTTTTGAATACCGGATTCGCACTTCACCGCTTCTGCGAAGTGCCGATGCTGCTACCGCCCTGCTTTGGAGCAATTAGCCCCACCGCAAACCGGTGCGCGCGGCGGTCGGAACGCCGTGCTTCGCATCGCTGTAGATCAATACTTCTATCTACTGTCTTATATAAGACATCTTATACGGAAGAGACGTTGTCGGCAAGGTCGGCGGCGGGTTTGGAGGGCGTAAATTCGCGCTTTCGCAGGGCGTGCGCCCAATGAAAAAGGCCGACAGCGGGGAACCGTCGTGGACGGTCTGCTGTCGGCCTCTGGCCTGCCCGGCAATGCGCGCGCCGGGCACGGCGCCGCGCACGCAGGCGCGGCGCGATCGATGTCGGATTACTTGGCTGGGGCTGCCGGCGCAGGCGTGGCCGGGGCTGCGGCGGCAGGTGCTGCGGCGGCCGGTGCTACGTCGGCCGGGTTGGCCGGAGCCACTGCGCCCGGAACGGCATCGGCCGGGTTGGCCGGCAGTGCCGGGGCCTTCTGGGCTGGAATCGTGACGTTCTCCATCACGCCGCCGCGGACGCTGGCATGCGGACGGTTGCTGCCGAAGTAGGCCAGGGCCAGCGTCGATGCAAAGAACACGGCAGCGGCGACCGCGGTCGACTTCGACAGGAAGTTCGACGAGCCGCTGGCGCCGAACAGGCTGCCGGAGGCGCCGGAACCGAAGGCGGCGCCCATGTCGGCACCCTTGCCATGCTGGACTAGCACCAGGCCGATGATGGCCAGCGCCGACACGACTTGCACCACGACGATCAGATTGAACAACACGTTCATTATTTATTCCATTCCAAGGTTTAACTACAGACCCGGGCCGTAGCTCGGGCGACAACATCAATCACGCAGTACTGAATTACTTTGCAGCACGAATAATGCCCAGAAAATCCTGGGCTTTCAATGCCGCCCCACCGATCAGCCCGCCGTCGATGTCCGGCTGCGCCAGCAGTGCCGCCGCATTGTCCGGCTTCATGCTGCCGCCGTACAGGATGGCGATGCGCTGCGCCGCCTCGCCGTTGCGTGCCGCGATGCGGCTGCGCAGGTGGGCATGCACCGCCTGCGCCATCTCCGGCGTCGCATTCCTGCCGGTGCCGATCGCCCATACAGGCTCGTAGGCGACGACGATCTTTGCCACCGCGTCCGCGTCCAGCTGTTCCAGCACCGCATCGAGCTGGGCGCCGACCACGGCTTCGGTCTGGCCCGCCTCGCGCTCCTCCAGGGTTTCGCCGACGCACACGATCGGCGTCATGCCTTCCTGCAGCACCGCGAGTGCCTTGCTGGCCACCATCTCGCTGCTTTCCATATGGTAGGCACGGCGCTCGGAGTGGCCGACGATCACGTAGCGGCAGTCGAACTCGGACAGCATTTTGGCGCAGACTTCGCCCGTGAAGGCGCCGAAGCCATGCACCGATACATCTTGCGCACCCCAGGCGATCGGGGTACCCGACAGCACTTCCTCGCATTGCTGCAGATAAGGCGACGGCACGCATACCGCGCAAGCGGCGGGCGCATCCGTCAATCCCGCGGCGATGTCCGCCAGCAGCGTTGCGTTGCCCGCGCGGCTGCCATTCATCTTCCAATTGCCTACGATGAGTTTGGCACGCATCAAAACCCCACGGTCAAATAACCCGCTATTTTAGCGGTCGTTGAAAAGTCGGTCAAACGATGGTTGACCTTGCATGCTGCTTGCATCTCAATTTCCTTACGCAGTTTCCAAATCCAGCATGATCTTCCCGACGTGGGTACTGCTCTCCATCAGCGCATGCGCCTCGGCAGCCGCCGCCAGCGGGAAGGTTTTGTAGATCACGGGCCTGATCGTACCGGCGGCCAGCAGCGGCCATACGCGTTCGCGCAATTCGCGCGCAATCTGCGCCTTGAACGCGATCGGACGCGGGCGCAGCGTCGAACCGGTAATCGTCAGGCGCCGGCGCAGCACCTGGCCGAGGTCGACGTTGGCCTTGGCCCCGCCCAGCAGCGCGATGATGACGATGCGGCCATCGTCGGCCAGGCAGGACACTTCGCGCGCGACGTAGTCGCCGCCGACCATGTCGAGCACCACGTCGACACCCTTGCCCCCGGTCAGTTCCTTGACCACGGCCACGAAGTCTTCTTCCTTGTAGTTGATGGCGCGCTCGGCACCGAGTTCCTCGCAGGCGCGGCATTTGTCGGCAGTGCCGGCGGTGGCGAACACGCGGTGGCCCAGCGCCTTCGCGACCTGGATGGCGGTAACGCCGATACCCGAGCTGCCGCCCTGCACCAGCAGGGTCTCGCCTTCCTTCAGGCCGGCGCGCTGGAACACGTTGCTCCAGACGGTGAAGAAGGTCTCGGGCAACGAGGCCGCTTCCAGCAGGCTCAGGCCCTGCGGCACCGGCAGGCATTGCGCGAGCGGCGCGGCGCAGTATTCGGCATAGCCGCCGCCCTGCACCAGCGCGCACACCAGGTCGCCTTTTTTGAAGCCGCTGTCGCCGAGGTCGCCGTCGACGATCTCGCCGGCCACTTCCAGGCCCGGCAGGTCGGAAGCGCCGGGCGGCACCGGATACTGGCCGAGACGCTGGAACACGTCGGGACGGTTGACGCCGGCCGCGCGGACCTTGATCAGGATCTCGCCCGGCTTGAGTTCAGGGAGAGGACGTTCGCACGGCTGCAGGACTTCCGGGCCGCCGGGCTGGGTGATTTCGATTGCTTGCATATCGCACCTTAGTTAAATAAAGAGCAATTGTACGCCAGCGCTCGGGTGCGTCCAAGCGAGCACATCCGCGCAAGCCTTTGATAACGCTAACAAATTCTTATTTACACGGCTATGCGGCATGGGTTCGCGCCAGATCAAGGAGTGCAGCCGCCCTGCCCTTGCTGTTATGCCCGAGCCCGCTTAGATTGACTCGGCGAGCCCATGCATAGCGCATCGCGCTTTCCGCGCGGCGCCATGGACGCATCACAAAAGGAGCGAAAAATGAAGCTCAGTTTGCCTGCCCTGCTGGACGCCGGGCGCAGAACCTTCGCGGCATGGCTGCCGCGTCCCTCCACCCCGCAAGCCGCCCGCCGCGGCTTCCTGCTGGCCGGCATCGGCCTGGCCGCGGTGCTGTCCTGGCAACCGCCGCCGGTATATGCCCAGGGCTGGAATGCCGACCGCTGGGTCGGCACCTGGGGCGCCGGTCCGGGCGGGCCGCCGCTGCCGGCCAACACCCAGACCTTCACCGACCAGACCGTGCGCCTGATCGTCCACACCAGCATCGGCGGCACGCGGGTGCGGATCCGCCTGTCGAACGAGATGGGGTCGACGCCGCTGCGCATCGGCGGCGCCCACATCGCGCTGCGCGCCGGCGGCGCCGACATCCAGCCCGGCACCGACCGCCCGCTGACCTTCAGCGGCTTCCCCGGCATCACGATCCCGCCCGGCGCGCCGGTGCTGTCCGACCCGGTCGACCTGAACGTGCCGGCGCTGTCCGACCTGGCCGTCAGCCTCTACCTGCCGGGCACGCAGGGCGCCACCACCATCCACGGCACCGCCAGCCAGACCAACTACGTGTCGCTGCCGGGCGGCGATTTCACCGGGGCCGCCACCTTCCCGACCCAGCGCGCGATCCTGTCCTGGCCCTTCCTCACGGAAGTCGACGTGACGGGCAACGGCGCCGCCATCGTGACGCTGGGCGACTCGATCACCGACGGCACCCGCAGCACGCCCGACACCAACAACCGCTGGCCCGACTGGCTGGCACGGCGCCTGCAGATCGTGCGCGACCCGGTTGCCGGCGTCAACGCCGCCCTCGGCGTGGTCAACCGCGGCATCAGCGGCAACCGGCTGCTGTCGAATCCGCCGGAAGGCTCGCTGGCCGGACGCAGCATCCAGGAGCGCTTCGACCGCGACGTGCTGGCCACGGCCGGCGTGCGCTACATGACCCTGATGATCGGGATTAACGACATCGGCAACAGCTCGGCCACCAATCCGGTGACGGCCAACGACCTGATCGCCGGCTACCGCCAGGTGATCGCGCGCGCCCACGCCAAGGGTATCGCCGTGTTCGGGGCCACGCTGACCCCGTTCGAGGGCGCCGGCTATTACTCACCGGAGAAGGAAGTGGTGCGCCAGGCCGTCAACAACTGGATCCGCTCGGGCGACGAGTTCGACGGCGTGATCGATTTCGACCGCGTCACGCGCGATCCGAGCCACCCGGCGCGCTTCCTGCCGGCCTACGACAGCGGCGATCACCTGCACCCGAACGACCTCGGCTACCAGGCAATGGGCACGGCGGTGCCGCTGGAATTGTTCCGTTCGCTGGGCGGGGGCTACCTGCAGGCCGGTTCGCTGCAGTCGACTTCGTCTTACAGGTAAGTTTGGTGTAAGGCCGGCATGCTGGCGGCATGCTGGTGGCGTAGTGGTGTACTACTAGTGAAATACTGGTCGCCGCCACCGCCAGCCGAAGCTGGCGATGGCGGCGACGTCAACTACATACAACTTACTTCTTGTCGTTCTTGTGGCTCTGCGCACCGGCCCTGGCATGCTGCTCCGGCGAGCCGCCGCGGATTCCGCCGCCGCCCTCGTTGCCGTCCTGCCGGCTGCTGCCGCCCTGGCTCTGGCGGTTGCCGTCGTTTTTGTGGCTCATCGAGCCGGCCCGGCGCGCCTCTTCCGAGGTGAACTCGTGGGCATTGCCCGACGCGTGCGCCGCCTTGCCGCCTTCGGAGGCGATTTCGCGCTGCTTCTGCGGGTCCATCGATGCGAAACCGCGGTTGCTGGTGTCGCCGCTCTGCTTGTTACCCTTGCTACCCTTGCCGCCTTGATTCGATGCCATGACGATGCCCTCCATTGGTTGAGCCGTGGAACAGCTGGGTGAAGAACTGGCTGAAAGATAGGCTGAGATAAACCCATCTTAGGCGTCCACGGATGCGTTCGCCATCATCGGCATGCCATCGCCACGTAGGACTGCACCGCAAGGACATGTCGTCCGGCACCTGCCGTTAGTCGGATAGTCAGCCGGTGCCGCCACCGCTGCGCGACTGCGCCGGCAGCGGCGTGCCCGGCTTCCAGCTGCGCGACAGCGCCTGCGCTTCCTCGATCTGTTCCTGGCTCATCTGGCGCGCGATCCCGGCCCGCTGTTCGATGGCGTTGCGGTGACCGCCGGCTGCGGCCAGGTTCATCAGCATGTAGGCCAGCACCACGTCCTGCGGCACGCCAGCCACGTGGTAGCGGTACATCAGGCCGAGCGCGTGCTGGGCATCCGGGTGGCCCTGCTCGGCCGCCTTGCGGAACCATTGCACGGCCAGCACATGATCCTGCGGCACCGCGTTGCCGGTGTAGTACATGGCGCCGATCACGTACTGGGCATCGGCCTTGCCCTGCAGCGCCGCCTTGTAATGCCACGAAAAGGCCTGCTTGTAGTCGCGCGGCACGCCGCGGCCCATGTAGTACATCAGGCCGAGCAGGTGCTGGGCGTCGGCATTGCCGGCCTTGGCGGGCGGCGTGACTTCCTTGAGGGCGAGCGTGTAGTTGCGCGCGTTGTAGGCGCTGGCTCCCTCGGGGAAGCCGGCCATGGCACTGCAGTGCAAGCCGAGTGCGAACAGGATGGCGAGCGTGGGTTTTTTCACTTCCAGCTCACCTTGCCCAGGCCGTCGACCGCGACCTTGCGGTTGAGCGGCTTGCCGTACACGGTCACCGAACCGAGCCCGGACAGGTTGAGGCTGGCATTCTGGCGCGCCGTGACCCGGGCATTGCCCAGGCCGGACAGGTCGATGTCGACGTTGTCGGCGTTGAACTGCTGGGCGTCCAGGCTGCCTAGTCCGCCGAGGTCGGCCTTCAGCCAGCGCGCGCGTCCGTTCAGGGTCACGACGCCGGCGCCCTGCAGGTTGAGTTCGACGCCGTCGCCGTCCAGGCCGTCCAGGAGCATGCTGCCGATGCCGCCCAGGTTGACGCGCACCAGCCGGTAATGGCCGGCCATGCGCATCGAACCGGCGCCGTCCAGCCTCAAGGTCAGTTCCTCGCCCGAGAAGCCGGTGATGTCGGTCGAGCCGAGGCTCTCGGAAGTCACCTCGCGCAGCGCCGGCAGGGTCAGCTCGGCCTGCAGGCCGCCCATGCGCATGCGGCCGCGCACCTCGCTGCCGATGTTCAGGGTATCGCCGTTCTGGGCGGTGACGGCCTTGGCCAGCCAGCGCCGCTCGCCGCTCAGCGTGAGTGCCGGCGCCGCGCCCTGGCGGATCTGCAGGCCGATCACGCCGTCCAGGCGCACGCGCACCACGCGCGCATCGATCGGGCGGGTTTCCCGCGCAAACTCGGCCTGGTCGTCGGCATAGCCGGCCGGCGCCGCCTGCGCAACCCCGACCATGGCCCAGAAACCCGCCTGCGCCAGCCCCAGCGCCGTTCTCATCGTCATCTGCATGTCCGCACCCTGTTCTTGTTGTACTGAAAACACTACCAGCAAGCCGGCCGATGTTTCAGACCATCGTGCGAAAAAGGATAGCGTTTCTGGCATCGAACAGGCCAGCGGCATGCGACGAACTGCAGAATCCGGGGGCTGGCCCGCGCGGGATGCGCCCGCCCCGGATGCGACAAAGCCTTCCGGGCCGAAGGCCGGGAAGGCTTTGTCTTTGTTATTCTGTCATTCTGTCATTCGCTCAGGTTGCGGCTACAGCGCTACGCTGACTTCTTCGCCGACTGCTTCGCGCCGGCGTGGGCGGACTGCTTGGTCTCGCCGTGCTCGGCACGCTGCTTGTTGACGATGCGCGAGGCGACTTCTTCCTCGCGGCCGGGGTAGCGGTGCTCCTTCTTGAACTCGGTTTCGAGCTTCTTGAACTCGTTTTCGCGTTTGGGGCTGGCGCCACGGGGCATGATGACCTCCCATCGTTAATGTCGATGGAGGCAGCTTATGCCCGTGCTTGCTGCGTTACGGTGCGGTGACGCACGTAGGGGGTCGGAGCCCGGTTCTTCTTTTGGGGCTCTGACCCCGGTTTTAACCGGCGACGGTGGCTGAACACCGGGATCAGAGCCCCTGAAAAGCAACACCGGGCTCTGACCCCTCCTAGCCCTGGAGCGCTTTTTCCAGGTCGTCCAGCTCGGCCGGCTTGACCAGGTGCGCATCGAAGCCCGCCGCCTGCGCCTTGCGCCGGTCTTCCGGCGAACCGTAGCCGGTATGCGCCACCAGGCGGATCGATTTCAGCACCGGATGCGCCTTCAGCATGCGCGCCAGCTCGTAGCCGTCGACGCCCGGCAGGCCGATGTCGAGCACGATCACGTCCGGCTGCTTTTCCAGCGCCAGCGCCTCCAGTTGGCCGGCGTCGGCCGTGGTGTAGGCGTCGTAGCCCATCTCGGCCAGCAGGAAGGCCATCATCTCCATCGCGTCGACGTTGTCGTCCACCAGCAGCACGCGGCGTCCGCCGCTCGCAGAAGAGGATGCTGCCTCCGCAGCCGGCGCCACCTGTTGCTGGGACGTGGTGCGCAGCACCGGCAGCTCCATCGTGAAAGTGCTGCCCAGGCCGATGCCCGGGCTGGTCGCCGCCAGGCGCCCGCCATGCATCTCGAGCAGGCGCGAGACGAGCGACAGGCCGATCCCGAGCCCTTCCGGCGCGCGGTCCGGCGGCACCGCGGCCTGGGCGAACATGCCGAAGATGCGCGACAGGTTGTCCTCGGCGATGCCGATGCCGTCGTCCTGCACCGCGATGCGCACCGTGCCCCCGTCCAGCAGCACCTCGACCCGGATATGGCCGCCCTTGGGCGTGAACTTGGCGGCGTTGTGCAGCAGGTTGCCCATCGACTGGGCCAGGCGCACCGGGTCGCCTTCGACCCACACCTGCTGCGGCGGCGTGGCCACGTCCAGCGTGTGCTCGCGCGCCTGGATCAGCGGGGCGGCGGTCTCGATCGCCTGGGCGATCACGCTGCCCAGCTCCACCTCTTCCTTGCGCAGCGCGATCTTGCCCTCCGAGATGCGTGCCACGTCGAGCAGGTCGTCGACCAGGTGCGCCAGGTGGTCGACCTGGCGCGTGATGACCTCGCGCGCGCGCGCTTGGCGCTCGTCCGCGCCCTGCCCGGTCGCGCCCAGCAGCGCCGCCGCATTGCGGATCGGCGACAGCGGATTGCGCAGCTCGTGCGCCAGCGTGGCCAGGAATTCGTTCTTGTTGACGTCGGCCGCGCGCAGCAGGCTTTCCATCTCGCGGCGCCGCGTGATGTCGCTGGTAACGCGCGCCACCCGGTACACCTCGCCGCGGCGGTCGCGCACCGCGAACAGGCGGTCGCGCACCCAGCGCACGCTGCCGCCTTCCATCACAATGCGGAATTCGGCTTCGTAGTGCGGCACCTCGGTCAGCGCATGCCACAGCGCATTCACGTGGCCGCGGTCGTCGACGTGCACGGCGTCGAGCCAGCTGTTCGGCTGCCGCTGCAGCGCCTCGACGCTGCGGCCCCAGATCGCGGCATAGGCCGGGCTGACGTATTCGAGCGTGCGCGCCGGCAGCGAGAACATCCAGAACACGTCTTCGACATTGTCGGTCAGTTGGCGAAAGCGCTCCTCGCTCTCGCGCAGCGCGGTCTGGGTCTGGCGCATGCGGAGCAGCGCGTTGACGTTGGCGATCAGTTCATCGGCTTCGATCGGCGCGGCCAGATAATTGTCGGCGCCGCCTTCGAGGCCGCGGATCTTGTCGGCGCGCCCGGTCAGCGCGGCCGAGGTCTGCAGCACCAGCACGGCCGCGCTGTCCGGGTCGGCCTTGATGCGGCGGCAGACTTCCAGGCCATTGATATCGGGGAGCTTGACGTCGAGCAGCACCAGGGACACCTCGCCGCGGCGCGTGATCGCCAGCGCGTCGGTGCCGTTGGTGGCTTCGACCACGCCGAAGCCGGCGCTCTGCAGGATCCGGGTCTTGGCGTAGCGGGCGCCGTCGTTGTCGTCGACATTCAGGATCAGGGTGGTGGCATTCATCGTCGTGTGTCCGTCAATTGCTTGGCTCGGCCGGTGGCGTGAAGCGGCGCGGCAGGATCAGGCTGAAGGTCGAGCCCTGCCCGACCCGGCTTTCCACCTCCACGCGGCCGCCGAGCAAGTCGGCCAGCTTGCGGCACAGCGGCAGGCCGAGGCCGGTACCCTTGCTGCGCCGCTGCAGCGGGTGTTCGATCTGGCTGAACTCCTCGAAGATCAGCTGCAGGTTGTCCGGGCTGATGCCGATCCCGGTATCGACCACCTGGAAGCGGATCTCGCCGCTGGCGGCATCCTCGGAAGCCGCCACGCGTACCGCGCCCTGCTCGGTGAACTTCAGGGCGTTCGAAATGAAATTGCGCAGGATCTGGGCGATCTTACCCTCGTCCGAATCGAAGGGGGCGACGTCGTCGCTTGGCTCGAACACCAGCTCCACGCGGTTGTCGTCGACCAGCGGGCGCAGCATGCCCTTGAGGGCGCGGAACAAGTTCTCGACCACCACCGGCGCCGGGAACACCTCGACCTTGCCGGCCTCGATCTTGGCCAGGTCGAGCAGGTCGTTGACCAGCTCCGACAGGTCGTTGGCGGCCGTCTCGATGTACTTGACCTGGCGTTCCTGCTCGAGCGTGAGGTCGCCGTCCATGCGTCCCAGCAGCAGCTGGGCCAGCGCGCGGATCGACGACAGCGGCGTGCGCAGCTCGTGGCTGGTGTTGGACAGGAAGCGCGACTTCATCTCGTCGGCCTTGCGCAGGCGCTCGGCCTTGTCCTCGATCTCGGCGTACAGCGCCACGATGCCGCGGTTGGTGTCTTCCAGTTCGCGCGTCAGCGACAGCAGGTCTTCCTGGCGCTCGCGCAGCTCGGCCAGCGTTGCCGCCAGCTCGCGGTTCTGCAGGTGCACCTCGAGGTAGGTATTGGCCACCGGGCTGTCCTTGGCCAGCTGGTTGCCCAGTTCAAGCAGGCGCGCGCCGTCGATGTAGTCCTGCGGCGGCAGCGCCTTGGCCATCGTGATCGACGCTGCGCCGGCCGCGACCTCGCACTGGTCCATCAGGCGGTGGGCCGTGACCACGGCATCCTGCGGAAGCGCGTGCGGCAGCTCGGCGCCGGGGCCGGGGCCGGGGCCGGCGGCGACCGTCACCTCCAGCTGCTGCCCGCGGCCGCCATCGCGCAACTGGAACACGGCGCGCCCGCCGAAGCGCAGCTGGCAGGCGCCACGCGCCGCTTCCGAGACGGCGGTGGCGATGCGTACCTGGTCCTGCTGCGAAAAGCCGAGCAGCTGCGACACCTGGCGCGCGCGCTGGCGCACCAGCACCACGTCCTGGTCGTTATCGAGCGCGAGATTCAGCAGGCGCTGGGTTTTCATGCATCTCCTCCACGGCGGCGGCCCACCAGCACCATCGCGTCGTCGCGGCGGCGGATGAAGTCGCGCATCAGGATGCCGGCCACGATCGCCGGCGTGCGGGCGGCCAGGCCGGGATAGGCCTTCAGGTCCCACTGGGTCTGGATGCCGTCCGAATGCAGGATCACCAGCGCGCCCGGCGGACAGGCCACGCCGAATTCCTGCACCTTGCGCATGTTGTTGCCGACGATGCCGTTGTGCGACACCAGCGCGCGCCGCGTGTCGCCGTCGTAGACGACGCCGTTCACATTGCCGATGCCGGCGAAGCGCAGTTCGTTCGCCGCGTAATCGATGCGCGCCACCGACAGCGCCGCACCGCGCGTGACGCGCAGCGCATCGTGCGCCACATGCAGCGTCTCCGATGGCGTGGCGCCCGGGCGCCGCTCGAGCGCGGCGATGGCGCCGGCGGCGGCCTTGTGCGCTTCCGGTCCGTGGCCGAGGCCATCAACGCCGAGCAGGCTGGCGCCGTCCCGGTTGCAGGACACCGCCCAGCCGTCGCCGCTGTCGTCTTCGCCGGCCAGCGGCACGCACAGCGCGCCGACCTCGATGCCGCACGGTTCCGGTGGCGCAGGACTGCTCCAGACACGCATGAAGAACACGGCGCCGCGGTCGCGCGCGGTCCAGACGTCGAACTCGTCGGCCTGGCGGCGCAGCGCACCGAGGCCGGTGCCGGCGGTGCCGGCGGTGGAAACGCCGTCGCGCAGGCTGGTCTCGAGGTCGCGGATGCCGGGGCCGTTGTCGACCGCGACCACGTCGATGCCGGGCGTGTCCACGCCGGACTGGGCGCGCATGATGTACAGCGTGCCTTCGCCTGCATGCTTGAGGATGTTGGTCCCGGCTTCGGTGATCACGATCGCCAGGCGCCCGGTCTGCACTTCGGCAAAGCCGAGCGAATCGGCCAGCTTCTGGCCGGCGCGGCGCGCAGCGGCGACGTCGCTGGCATGGAGGACCGGGAAGGTGATCTGCGGCTGCAGGGAACTGATCAGCGTTTCCATTTGACGATGCACACTGCCGTGCCCTCTCCCGGACGGGTGTCGATCTCGAATTCGTCGCACAGGCGCTTGGAGCCGCTCAGGCCCAGGCCCAGGCCGCCGCCGGTGGTGTAGCCGTCGCGCAGCGCCATCTCGATGTCCGGGATACCGGGTCCGCCGTCGATGAAGATCAGGCCGACACCCTTCTTGAATCCATCCAGCAGGTCGTCGAGGTGGGCCTCGCCACCGCCGCCGTACTTGATGGTGTTGCGCGCCAGTTCGCTGGCGGCGGTGACCAGCTTGGTCTGGTCGACCAGCGACAACCCGATCGCGACCGCGTGCTCGCGCACGTGCTTGCGCAGGTAAACAACGTCCTCGTCGGTCCGCAGCGGCAGGCTGAGGCGCGCGGTGCGCCACGGCCGGTGCCGTTCCAGCAGCGCGGTCTCGAACAGGATTGCGGTGTTATGAGCTGCGCTCATCAAAAATGGTTCTTTCCTAACAGGGCCATGCCTTTCTCGACGTTCAGCGCGGTCTTCACGCCATCCAGGGTCAGGCCCAGTTCGACCAGCGTGATCGCGACCGCCGGCTGCATGCCGACCACCACGGTCTGGGCATCGAGCACGCGCGCCATGGCGGCGGTGTTGCTGATCATGCGGCCGATGAAGGAGTCGACCAGGTCGAGCGCCGAGATATCGATCAGCACGCCCTTGGCGCCATCGCTGACGATCCGCTCAGTCAGGTCGTCCTGCAGGGTCATCGCCAGGCGGTCATGCATGTCGACCTGGATCGTCACCAGCAGCAGCTCACCCATGCGCAGAATAGGGATGCGTTCCATATGCCGTTATGCCTTCCCGCCTTGCTTGATGATCGCCGTACCGGTGCGCTCCAGCGCCACCAAGAAGGCGTCGGCCAGGCTGGCCTTGGTCGTCACGTCTTCCAGGTTCACGCCCAGGTGGACGATGGTCTGGGCGATCTGCGGGCGGATGCCGCTGATGATGCAGTCGGCGCCCATCAGGCGGGCGGCGGCGATGGTCTTCATCAGGTGCTGCGCCACCAGGGTGTCGACGGTCGGCACGCCGGTAATGTCGATGATGGCGATGGCGGCGCCGGTGTCGACGATCTTCTGCAGGATGTTTTCCATCACGACCTGGGTACGCGCCGAATCCAGGGTGCCGATCAGCGGCAGCGCCAGGATGCCGTTCCACAGCTTGACCACCGGGGTCGAGAGCTCCAGCAGTTCCTGCTGCTGGCGCACGATGATCTGGTCGCGCGTGCGCTGGAAGCTTTCGATGGTAAACAGGCCGAGCTTGTCGAGCAGGGTGTTGACGGTCCAGGAGGCATTGGCCACGCCTTCCGCCTCGCCGTCGAAGCCGGCGCGCAGCTGCGCAAACAGCGGCTGCTTCAGCGAGAACACGAAGGTGGCGGTCTCGCTCGGGGTCGAACCGCTGCGCGCGCGCGTGGAGGAAATCTCGGCCAGCAGGTCGCGCGCTTCGTCCCACGAACGGTGGTCGATGTTCTGCAGTTCGCCGGCACGGACGGCATTCGCAAAAGCGGCCAGGAATTGCTGGCAATGGTTGCGCAGTTGCTCTTTGGAGACAACGGTCGAGCGCACCGTCAATGCTTCGAGCTGCGCCACCCATTCCGCACCGATCTCGGACTGGTGGTCCTGGATGATCTGGCTGATACGGGCCGCGTAGTCCTGAGTGCTCATCTGTCGTTCCTTGTCTTGGTAATAAGTGGAGCTCCTCCGTGCGATCGGGATGCACGCGGAGCATTCTGTTAAACAACCAACTATACCATTCCTTGCCTGTGTGCTACGGCACGATTAGCTGGAAACGCCCTGCCCATCCACATATTTGCCGGAACTGTTTCATGAACGCTACCAGATAATCCAGCCTGCTTCGAATTTGCCGATTTTTTGCAAACAGCCACGACGTTGAAGCAAGCGCGGCTGGATGGCGGCGCGCTTGTGGCGGCACAAGCATACCGATTATGACAGGTGAATAATCTGCATGAGGCTGCCGAGTGGTGTCCCGGCACCGGTCCGACGGGAGCATGGCCATGACCACCAGCACATCGTCTTCCACGCCCGAGGCGCGCAGGCTGCTCGAAAACCGCGCCCTGCTGCGCCATCCGAACATGCAGGCCTTCCTCAAGGCGATCGCCCTGGCCGAGGGCGGCGGCTACGACTTCCGCTACGGCGCCGTCCACGGCCGCCGCAACGACCCGTGGCGCTTCAGCGATTATTCCACCCATCCGGGCGCCGGACGCGGCGGCAAGGTCACGGCCGCCGGCATGTACCAGATCACCCGGCCGACCTGGCGCGAGATGGGCGCCCGGATGGGCTTGAGCGATTTTTCGCCCGAGACCCAGGACCTGGCCGCGGTCGAGATCCTGCGTACCATCGGTGCCGACGCCGACATCCTGCGCGGCGACCTCGAGGCTGCCCTCGACAAGGCCTCGCGCCGCTGGGCCGCCCTGCCGCGCGGCAAAGGGCGCACGGGGCGCTACCCGCCGCAGCCCTCGATCGCGTTCGAGGATTTCGAAACCCACTACCGGACGGCAGGCGGCACGCTGGCCTGACTTTCGGCCGCCGCCCGGCGGCCCCTCCGCCGGGTTTCCCACGCCCATCAAAGTTTCCCCATATCACTATGGTTGAGCTCGCTCAACCATCATGTCGTTTCGGGGAATGAATTCATACCGGACCCATCAAATCGTTACGGATGCGGATCATGCCCCGGATGAGACCACAACAACCAACCGATATTGCAGAGGACACCAGAAATGAATTTGTCGAAAAACGAAGTCGCGGTACTGAGTCTGCTGATGGGTGCGGGGGAAATGTACGGACTCGAGATGGTCAGGAAGTCCGAGGGGAAACTCAAGCTGGGAACGATTTACATCACGCTGAGCCGGATCGAGGAAAAAGGCTATGCGACGTCGAGGAGGGAACTGGAAGCGGCAGTGGTGGTGCCGCGAAGACTGTACCGGATCACGGGCGCGGGTGCGAAGTTGTACCGGGCCTGGATCGCCGCCGAGGATGTATTCAACAGCCGACTGTGTGGAGTGCAACATGAGTGAAGAGTTAGCGAACCAGAAGCGTGACCTGCAAGCTGCCCTGGATTTTCCTGTCCTGCCCAGCGAGCAGCACAGCAAAGCCAGCATGCAATTCCTGAACGGCCTGATCGACGGCTTGGCGGAGGACGATCTCTACGACACCGAGGCAGCGCGCCGGCGCCTGGGTCCCGGCTGGCGCAGTGCCGGCTGGCGCAAGCGTTCGCTGCACGTCCTGCACTGGCTGCATGCCGGCCCCGGCACCCGGCATCCGATCGAGCGCGCCCCCGGCTTCCGCCTGGTCGAGGTACTGAAATTCTTTTGCCGCCGCAAGACCTGGGAACTCGTGATCGAGCCGATGCACACGGATTTCCTGCTCGAGTACTACGCGGCCCTGGGCGAAGGCAAGCGCCGCAAGGCCAGCTATCTGCAGGCGCAGATGCATGTCTGCCTGGTGTATGCCGTGGCCAGCGAGCGGGTGCTACAGGCGCTGGGCACGATGTTCACCGGGCGCTTCAAGGCGCGGCCGGACAAATGACGGCTTTCATGGGTGCCGGCGCCCTGCCCCGCAGCGACAAGACCGCCAGGCATCGACCTGGCGGTTTTACATCATCGCCAGCCCGATCCCGGCCGCGCCCGCCAACACCAGGCTTGCGCCCCACACCGCGTCGAGATTGAGCCATACGCGCTGCAGCACACGCAGGCCGAGATAGCGGTAGACGGCCCAGGCCATGCCGATGCCGGCAAGCAGGGTCGCCAGCGTGTGCACGGTCGCGATCAGCAGCGCCGTACTCATGTTTGCCTGCGCCATCGGCGGCATTATGGTGTGGTGGCCGGGCGCCGGCGCCGCGCACAAACCCAGCATGAACGGCACCAGCATCAAGCCCGCTCCATGCGCAGTGGCCATCAGGAAGGACCACCATGCGAGGCGGGTCGGCGCGATGCGCGCCAGCATGCGCGGGTGGCGCCGCCCCAGCAGTTTATAGACGCCGAACAGCAGCACGGCCAGGCCGGCGCCGATGCGGATGGCGCGGCTCCATTCCAGATACCAGCCGAGCCACGCGAACGGCGCCAGCGCCACCGCGATCGCCATGAAATGGCCGCCGCCGAGCGGCAGCATGGTGGCAAACACCGACGCCGCGCGCCGGTCGGTCATGCCGTTGGCGACCGCCAGCGGCCAGCCCATCGCCGGGTTCAGGCCGTGATACAGGCCGAGCGCGACGACAGTCAGCCAGAGCGCGCCCGTGTTAAAGCTGACCGTGTTCAAGCCGATCTGGTTCAAGCCGACGGATAGCAGAACGAATCGGTCGAGCAGTCGCCGCCCTGCAGGCGGATCTGGTGCGCCGCGTAATCCGGCCCGAAGTCGACATGGAACGACGGATCCAGTTCCAGGCCGCCATTCGCGCCGACATGGCACATCATCTGCACGCCCGGCACGCCGGCCGGATAAAACTGCTGGTCCCAGCTGCTGTACAGCGAATTGGTGAAATACACCCGCTTGCCGTCGCGGCTGATTTCGGTCATCTGCGGACCACCGCCGACCGCCCGGCCGTTCGGGTGCGGCGCGCGCCGGGCGATGCCGCCAATGCGCACGCTGCCCGCCAGCACCGGCTGCATCGGATCGCTGACGTCATACTGGCGCAGCTCGCCGGTGCCCCAGCACGCCACATACAAAAAACGGTCGTCGAGCGACAGGTCGATATCGGTGACCAGCGGCGGCACCGCGCCGAAGCCTTTCAACAGATCCGGCAGCCGGTCCGGATCGGCCGGTTCGGGCGGGATCGTCGCGGTCTTGCGGATCTGGAACTTGCCGTTGTCGCGGTACCAGGTCCAGATCGATCCTTCCAGGTTATTGGTGTCGACCACCACGCCCAGGAAGCCGTATTCGCGCGCCGGATCGTGGGCCGGGCGGATCTCGAGCGCCATCTGGTGGTTGGCGCCGAGGTCGATGGTCTGGATATGCTTGCGCTCGCGCAGATTCCAGAAATGCACCGCGTGGCCATATTTATTGGCAAGCAGGTCTTCGGCGACGATGCCGTTTTCGAATTGCGGCGGCAAGGCCCATTCGCTCGACACCATGTAGTCGCGCGGCAGGTTCCACCAGAAATCGTAATGCAGCTTTTGCGTGCCGCGCTCGATTTCCCAGCGCCCGAGGATCTCGAAGCTTTCGCAATCCATGATGAACACGCCCGGCGGCCCCTGGGTACCGTCCGGACCGGCGCCGCCCAGGGTACTGATATAGATGCCTTCCGGGCCGCAATGCACGGTGTGCGGGCGCGAGTAGCCGGTCTTGCGCATGATCTCTTCCGGCTCGATGGTCTTGACCAGGGTCGGCGCGCGCGGATCGGGCTGGGTATCCACGATATAGATGCGCGACGAGCGGATGCCGGGAATGACGAGATAGCGGCGTTGAAGATGCGCATGGCCCGACATCGGCGACAGCGCGGAACTGCAGGCATTCCAGCCGAAATGGTGGAATTCGTCGCCGGTATGGGGCATGACCAGCTTGTAAATGACCGCGCCGTAGGTCGCCGACTGCGGATCGACGTCGACGACGGCCAGCGCATCGGGCCGCGAGCGGTCCGGCGACAGCAGCACCGTGTAGGCAATCTGTTCGGGCGGCGCTTCCATCGCCAGCCGCGGCGATGGGTGGAAGGTGGGATCGGGACGCAAGGTTTGCAGCATGGTGCCTCCTCGTTGCGTAACGCCCGGAATGGCCGAGCCATTGAAGGCTAGGCGCTGGGTTGGGTGCTGTCAAGGAGCGATATATTGCGGGATTACTCCAGCCACACCTTGTCTGCTTCAAGCGCAAGCGCTCTGCGCTCGTCCAGTTCCGCTTCACAGGCCGTCTTGATGGCATCGATGGCGTTGCTCGTGCGCGCCACCGACTCACGGAAGGCGCATGCAGCACGACGATACGCATGAAACGACGCAATGCTTGCCTCGAGATGTTTCCTTGTCTCCGCAGTCACGACTTTTCGAATGGCTTTTTCAGCCTTGTCCAGATGTTGCCGGGCCGTTTGCGCATGCCGGTCGACACAGGCCGCCATGGCCGGATGAGCGCCTTCACTCCAGCACCCGTCGATGATGTCCTGCGCATCCTTTGCTGCGGCTGCAGGAGGCGAAAGGAACAAAAGAACGCATAGTCCAAGGCTTTGCAGACGCATGTCGTGCATGGACAGTGTTAAACGGGGTCCTTGAACACCCGGTCCAGATAGCACCAGCCCCAGGTTTCGCCCGGCTCGTCGGAACGGATCACCGGATGGCCGGTCGCGTGGAAATGGCGTGTCGCGTGCTTGTTCTTGGAATCGTCACAACAGCCGACATGGCCGCAGCTCAGGCAGACGCGCAGATGGACCCAGCTGTCGCCAAGCTGCAGGCATTCCTCGCAGCCGTCGGTGTTGCCTTCGCGTTGAGTTACTTCGTGAAAGTGCACGCAATCATTTGCCATATAAACTCCCGTTCCAAGAATCTGACGATGACGACTGAAGCTTAGTGTAGCGTTTTTGGCATCCGTAAAACGAGCTGGATGGCGGAAATAAAAAAACCGCCAGGCTCACGCACTGGCGGTTTTTATCCGGCTAAAAAGCCGCAGGAGGATTACTGTGCAGCGGCAGCAGCATCATCCACAGCAGCAGCCTTCATCGACAGCTTCAGGCGGCCGCGCTCGTCGGTCTCGAGGACTTTCACGCGCACTTGCTGGCCTTCCTTCAGGTAGTCGGCGACGGCGTTCACACGCTCGTTGGCGATCTGCGAGATGTGCAGCAGGCCGTCTTTGCCCGGCATCACTTGCACGATCGCGCCGAAGTCCAGCAGCTTGAGCACGGTGCCGTCGTAGGTCTTGCCCACTTCGACCGAGGCGGTCAGCTCTTCGATGCGGCGCTTGGCTTCCTGGCCGGCGGCGGCGTCGACCGAGGCGATGGTCACGATGCCTTCGTCGGTGATGTCGATCTGGGTGCCGGTCTCTTCGGTCAGCGCGCGGATGACGGCGCCACCCTTGCCGATGACGTCACGGATCTTTTCCGGGTTGATCTTGATGGTGATCAGGCGCGGTGCGAAGTCCGACAGTTGCGAATTCACGGTCGGCATGGCCTTCTGCATCTCGGCCAGGATGTGCTGGCGGCCTTCCTTGGCTTGCGCCAGTGCCACCTGCATGATTTCCTTGGTGATGCCCTGGATCTTGATGTCCATCTGCAGCGCGGTGATGCCGTTGGCGGTACCCGCTACCTTGAAGTCCATGTCGCCCAGGTGGTCTTCATCGCCCAGGATGTCGGTCAGGACGGCGAACTTGCCGCCTTCCTTGATCAGGCCCATGGCGATGCCGGCCACGTGGGCCTTCATCGGGACGCCGGCGTCCATCAGTGCCAGGCAGCCGCCGCAGACCGATGCCATCGACGAGGAACCGTTCGATTCGGTGATTTCCGACACCAGGCGCACCGAGTAGCTGAACTCTTCCGGTGCCGGCAGTGCGGCGACCAGGGCGCGCTTGGCCAGGCGGCCATGGCCGATTTCGCGGCGCTTCGGAGTGCCCACGCGACCGGTTTCGCCGGTGGCGAACGGAGGCATGTTGTAGTGCATCATGAAGTCGTCGGTGTACTCGCCCATCAGCGCATCGATCTTCTGGCTGTCGCGGCCGGTGCCCAGGGTGGCGATCACCAGCGCTTGGGTTTCGCCGCGGGTGAACAGGGCCGAGCCGTGGGTACGCGGCAGGACGCTGGTGCGGATCGAGATCGGACGCACGGTGCGGGTATCACGGCCGTCGATACGCGGCTCGCCTTCCAGGATCTGGGAGCGGACGACCTTGGCTTCCATGTCGAACAAAATATTGCCGACTTCGGCGCTGTCCGCTTCGATGCCCTGCTCTTTGAGGCCTGCCAGCACTTCGCCCGACAGCGACTTCAGCTTTTGCTGGCGCGCCGATTTCTCGCGGGTCTGGTAAGCGTCGCGGACCTTGGCTTCGGCCAGTTGCGCGACTTGTGCGATCAGGGTTTCGTTCTTCGGCGCCGGCGCCCATTCGACTTCCGGCTTGCCGCCTTCTTCGACCAGCGCGTGGATCGCGTCGATCACGGCCTTCATCTGCTCGTGGCCGTAGACGACCGCGCCCAGCATGATTTCTTCGGACAGCTGCTGGGCTTCGGACTCGACCATCAGCACGGCGTGTTCGGTACCGGCGACGACCAGGTCCATCTGCGAGGTCTTCAGCTGGGTGGTGCTCGGGTTCAGGATGTACTGGCCATTCGAATAGCCGACGCGGGCGGCGCCGATCGGGCCGCTGAACGGGATGCCGGCAACGCACAGGGCGGCCGAGGCGCCGATCATCGCAGGAATGTCCGGATCGATCTCAGGGTTGACCGACAGCACGTGGATGATGACCTGGACTTCGTTCAGGTAGCCTTCCGGGAACAGCGGACGGATCGGACGGTCGATCAGGCGCGAGGTCAGCGTTTCCTTTTCCGACGGACGGCCTTCGCGCTTGAAGAAACCACCCGGGATCTTGCCGGCGGCGTAGCTCTTCTCGATGTAATCGACGGTCAGCGGGAAGAAATCCTGGCCCGGCTTGGCATCCTTCTTGGCAACCACGGTTGCGAGGACGACGGTGTCTTCCACCGACACCAGGACGGCGCCACTGGCTTGACGGGCGATTTCGCCGGTTTCCAGGGTGACGGTGTGCTCGCCGTACTGGAAGGTTTTGGTAACTTTGTTAAACATGGGATAGCCCTTTCATTTTGCCGACAGATTTTCAGGCGCTGTCGTTCACCTCACCACGGGGCAGATAGTTGGGTCAGCGCCCGGCTATCTGCCCTTCCTCCAATGAATCATTGCTGCATCGCGCTGCAAACGGCCGCCGCCAAAACAAAAAATGCCCGCGGCAGTCGAACTGACGCAGGCATTTCTCGATCAAGCGTTCGGCTGAATGCTCAATCCGATGCTGATTACTTACGCAGACCCAGCTTGGCGATCAGGTCGCGGTAGCGGTTCAGGTCCTTGTTCTTCAGGTAAGCCAGCAGGCTTTTACGACGGTTGACCATCATGATCAGGCCGCGGCGCGAGTGGTGATCCTTCTTGTGTTCCTTGAAGTGGCCGTTCAGGTCGTTGATGCGTGCGGTCAGCAGCGCAACCTGTACTTCCGGCGAACCGGTGTCTTTTTCGCCACGTGCGTTGTCCGCGATGATCGCGGCTTTGTTCAGAGTTTCGACGGTCATGATATTACCTTTCACATGCGGTGCAAGAGTCGGAACCCAGCGCACCGTGAGTTGTTAAGAGACCTGACCCAAAGGTCAAGACCGGAGAGTATAGGTGAAAACGCCAGGCGAAGCCAGTATTTCCTGGCTTTCGCTACAATGCATGGGATGGCAATGCCAATATTGCATGCATTAAGGATTTCAAGGATGAGCAAACCAATGAACATCAGGACGCTGGCTGCGCTGCTGGCACTTTCCCTCGGCCTGGGCGCCTGCGGCGGCCTGCAGACCAAGCTGCCTGCCGGCATGCCGGCGGCCGACGTCACCGCCCGCCTCGGCAAGCCGGCCGCCACCTATCCCGACCCGGACGGCGGCCAGTGGCTGGAATACCGCGGCCAGCCGATGGGTCAGTTCCAGCACATGGCGCGCATCGGCGCCGACGGCCGCCTGGTCTCCTACGCCCAGGTGCTCACCAGCGAGAATTTCGCCACCGTGCAAGTCAACCGCTGGAATCGCGAGGACATCCTGCGCCACTTCGGCCGCCCTGCCGAGACCGGACGCGTGCGCCTCGACGACCGCGAAGTCTGGTCCTACCGCTACAAGCAGGACGGGCTGTGGAATTCGATGATGAATGTCTACTTCAACGCACGCGGCGTCGTGGTGCGGCTGCAAGACACGCCGGACCCGGTGCTCGACGAGCGCTTCAAGGGCATGTAGGCCTCGCCCCGGCCGGCGCGCACAAGGAATAGCGACCATGACCTACCTGCTGAACCCCATGCTGCGCGCCGCCGTCCGGCGCACCGCCCCCATGCTGGCGGCGCTGTCCTTGTCCATGGCCCTGCCGTTGGCACTGGGCGGCTGCGCGCAGCTGCTGCGCCAGCCGCCGCCCCTGGGTGCGCCGCTGGCCGAGGTGCAGGCCAGGCTCGGCACGCCGCGCGCCGCCTACCCGCTGCCGGACGGCGGCCAGGTGCTCGAATACGCCGGCCAGCCGATGGGCCAGTTCCAGCACATGGCCACCATCGGTGCGGACGGCCGGCTGGTCGCTTACGAACAGGTGCTGACGAGCGAGAAATTTGCCACCGTCAAAATCGGACGCTGGAACAAGGACGACATCCTGCGCACCTTCGGCCACCCGGCCGAAACCTCGCGCGTCGCCTTTCACGACTACGAAGTCTGGTCGTACCGCTACAAGGAATCGGGCGTGTGGAACTCGATGATGCACGTCCACTTCGACGGGCAAGGCATCGTCCAGCAGATGATCAATGGGCCGGACCCGATGTACGACGATCGCTTCCGCTTCCGCTGATGCCGCCGCTGACGCCACCGCTTACGCCACCATTGTTACTGCCACTGAGCGTGTCGTTGACGAAGGCCTGCACCGCATCCAGCGTCGGCGCCAGCCGCCGCAGCGTGGGCGACAGCGAGGCCACCAGCGTGTAGTGGTTGACGCCGTCGTAATGCAGTTCGCGCACCGGCACCCCGGCCGTGCGCAGTTTGCCCGCCAGTGCGCCGGTATTGCGGACAGGATCGACCAGGTCGTCCCTGTTGGCGGCGATCAGCAGCGTGGGCGGCGCCTTGGCGCTGGCGTGGTTCAGCGGCTGCGACTCGGGACGCGTGTTCGGGTAATCGAAGACCGGGCGCGTGGTCCGGTTCTCGATCGGCAGGAAGTCGTAGGGGCCGGCCAGGCCGATCCAGCCGCGCAGCGAGTCCGGCTTGATGCCCTGCTGCCCCAGCCAGCGTGGGTCCAGCGCCACCATCGCCGCGTTGTAGGCGCCGGCACTGTGGCCCATCACGAACACCTTCGACGCATCGCCGCCGTATGCGCCGGCATGGCGTTCGGTCCAGGCGACTGCAGCGGCGGCATCGGCCAGGAAGTCCGGATAGCGCACCTGCGGATACAGGCGGTAATCCGGCACCACCACGACGAAGCCGCGCGCCGCCAGCGCCCGCCCGACGAAGGCGTAATCGCTGCGCTTGCCGCTGACCCAGTTGCCGCCGTAAAAGAAGACGATGACCGGCGCCGCGCCACTGCCGGCTTGCGGGCGGTAGATGTCGAGAATGTTGCGCGGGTCGCCCCCATAGCGGATCGCCGTGCTGGCGCTGCTGTCGCCATCGGGCGAGATCGCGTTCACCACGCCCAGCGGCGAGCAGGCGCTGGTGGCGGCAGCGGCCAGGAGGGCGGCGGCGCAGGTCAGAATAAGTCGTCGGGTCATTGATTGCTGCCGATAAAGATCATGACCCGAGTATAGAGGGCCACCCGGCGCGGGCCGCGCACGCCAGCCGGCCCCTGCCCTTAGGCGAAACTTAGGCGAGAGAATGTGTGAGAAAGGGGGTAGACGCGTTCGCTATACTCGTCCGCATGTTGACCGCATATCATCCCCTTCCGCGCGAACGGCGCTACGCCGGCCTGGCATTGACCGTGCTGGTCCATGCCGCACTGTTGCTGGGCTGGCAGATGAGCCGCCACACGTTGCCGGTGGAGAGTGGACCGGAACCGAAGCGCACCCGCATCCAGTGGATCCAGCTGGCGCCCCTGAAAGCGCCGGCGCCATCGCCACCCAAGCCGGTGCAGCCGCCGAAGCCGGTGCAAGCGCCTGCCCGCGCACCTGCACCGGTGACGCCGCGCGCGGCCGCGTCGCGGCCGGCGGCCATTCCCGAGGCGGCGCCGATCACGCCCGTGCCGGCGGCCCCTGCGGCCTCAGCCGGCGACACCCAGGCCAGCGCACCCCAGGCCGCACCGTCGGCGCCGGCCGCGGCCACGCCCAGCACGGCGGAGATCCTGAAACGCGCCAGGCGCGACATCGGCAAGATCGACCGCGCGCTGCGCAAGGAAAACAATCCGTACATTATGGCGCCGCTGGATAGCCCGCAGATCCGTATGCGCGACAAGATGGAGGCTGCGCACGACCTGGCCGCGCCGAGGCTGTGGGAAGCGCCGAAGATCGAGGAGCTGGTGACGAATACCGGCACCGGCGAGCGCCGCACCCGCATCATCACTGGCGCCGGTACCTACTGCATCACCGAACGCCCGCCGGGCAGTACCAGCATCGACATGGTCGAAAAGCACGGCAAGCAGATGGTCACCAGCTGCCCGGCGCACGAGACGCCGGCGAGCAAGCAGAACTGGCGGACGCTGCGGGACTGAGGCCCGGCGCCGCCGTATCCGGGCTCAGCGGCGCTCGCTCGGATCGACCGGGTACTCGTCGGTCTGCACGATGCTGACCGGCTTGCCCTTGGCCAGGCGCCAGAAGTACACCGCATAGCCCGACAGGCCGTACAGCACGAACAGCGGCCACAGCACCTTGGGCGGGTCGATCGCCAGCAGCGCCAGCGCCAGCGCGATCAGGAACACCACGATGAAGGGCACCGACTTGCGGAAATTCACGTCCTTGAAGCTGTAGAACGGCACGTTGGTGACCATGGTCAGGCCGGCGAACAGCGCGATGGCCCACGAAATCCAGTCGGCCTGGCGCGGGCTGATGTTGATGTCGGGGTCGGTCATCATCATCACGAAACCGACCACCAGCGCCGCCGCGGCCGGGCTGGGCAAGCCCTGGAAGAAACGCTTGTCGACGACTTCGATATTCGTGTTGAAGCGCGCCAGGCGCAGCGCGGCGCCGGCACAGTAGACGAAGGCGGCGATCCAGCCGAGCTTGCCCAGGCCGCGCAGCGACCATTCGTAGATGACGAGGGCCGGCGCGGCGCCGAACGAGACCATGTCGGACAGCGAGTCGTACTGGGCGCCGAACTCGGACTGGGTATTGGTCAGGCGCGCCACGCGGCCGTCCAGGCTGTCGAGCACCATCGCGATGAACACGGCCCAGCAGGCGTGGTCGAAACGCTGGTTCATCGCCATCACGATGGCGTAGAAACCGCCGAACAGGGCCGCGGTGGTGAAGGCATTCGGCAGCAGGTAGATGCCGCGGCGCGGCCGGCCGCGCGGTCCGTCGATCGGCACACCGGCCCGGCGGGCCTTGAAGCGGGCGAAGGATGCCTTGACGGCGCCGGATTTTCTGCGTCGTGGGAGAGGAGCCATGGTTGTTTTGGGTAGCTGCGCACCGGGCGCGGATGGCTCCATTATAGTGGTGCCGGTGCGCAGTTAGCTAATTGACAGTGTTAGCGGAACTTTACTTTACCCACCAGGCGCATCTGCAGGGTGGTTTCGCCGGGTTCGAAGCTGGGTTCGGGCACCTCGTCGGATACGGTGGACTTGCCACGCATCATCATCGGCGCCGCCGCCCGGGCCACCGCACCTTCCCCCGCGTAATTGCCGCTGCCTTCGAAATCGACGGTATCGATGACGGCGTCGTTCACGCTTCGTCCCATGGCGCGTGCGATCGAGGCGATGCGCTGATTCAGGTTGCGGTAGGTGGCGGCGATGCGCTCGTCGTCCAGCTTCTTTTCCAGCTCGGGGCTCAGGTGGTAATCGATGCCGTTGATGCCCAGCACCTTCTGCGCGGCGGCGGCGGCCTTCGGCAATTGCGCCAGGTTGCGCGTCTTCATTTCGAGGTTCTGCCCCACGCGCCAGCCGATCGGGATGCGGCGCGCCTCGGGATTGGCGAGCGGGCGCGCCGGATTGTCCGGCACTTCCGGGTACACCGGGTAGCTGTAGTAGTTGACGGTCTTCAGCTCGGCCTGCGGGTCCTGGCGGCGCAGGATATCGGTGCCCTGCTTCATTTTCTGGTTGACGCGCGCGGTGGCGGCGGCGCGGTCCTTGTCCTGTTCCTCGACGGTGAAGGTGACGGTGGCTTCGTCGTTGGCGTGCTTGACTTCGCCGAAGGCGGGAACGACCACCAGGGTACCGCTGGTACTGAAGGCCGGTGCGGTGGCGGCGCCGGTTTGCGCCTGGGCGTTGAGGGCGAGGCCGAGGATGGCGGCGAGGATGAGGCGGGACGGGGCCATGCTTGTGCTCCTGTGTTGATGTCGACAGGAGAACGATAACGGTTTTCGTCTTATGGACGAGCTTATGTAATGGAAAGTTGCAAATGGGTACAAATGATTGAATTCTTCACCCGCGCACGTAAATCGTTCGCACATGCACGTCGCCCCTGCGAAGGCAGGGGCCCAAGTTCGCGGCAACTCGCAAAAATTGGGCCCCTGCCTGCGCAGGGGCGACGGATCAAGCGCTAACGATCGGACTTGATCGAACTTAGTTCTTCGACTGATCGACCAGCTTGTTCTTGGCGATCCACGGCATCATCGCGCGCAGCTTGCTGCCCACTTCTTCGATCTGGTGCTCGGCGGTCAGGCGACGGCGCGAGATCAGGGTCGGGGCGCCGGCCTTGTTTTCCAGGATGAAGGACTTGGCGTATTCGCCGGTCTGGATGTCCTTCAGGCACTGGCGCATTGCTTCCTTGGTCTGCTCGGTGACCACGCGCGGGCCGGTGACGTATTCGCCGTATTCCGCGTTGTTCGAGATCGAGTAGTTCATGTTGGCGATGCCGCCTTCGTAGATCAGGTCGACGATCAGCTTCAGCTCGTGCAGGCACTCGAAGTAAGCCATCTCCGGCGCGTAGCCGGCTTCCACCAGGGTCTCGAAACCGGCCTTGATCAGTTCGACGGCACCGCCGCACAGCACGGCCTGCTCGCCGAACAGGTCGGTCTCGGTCTCTTCACGGAAGTTGGTCTCGATGATGCCGGCGCGGCCGCCGCCGTTGGCCATCGCATAGGACAGCGCGATGTCGCGTGCGGCGCCCGACTTGTCCTGGTAGACCGCGATCAGGTGCGGCACGCCGCCACCCTGGCGGTAGGTGCCGCGCACGGTGTGGCCCGGGGCCTTCGGTGCGATCATGATGACGTCGAGGTCGGCGCGCGGCACGACCTGGCCGTAGTGGACGTTGAAGCCGTGGGCGAAGGCCAGCACCGCGCCCTGCTTGATGTTCGGCTCGACGTTTTGCTTGTAGACCTCGGCGATGTTCTCGTCCGGCAGCAGGATCATGACGACGTCGGCTTGCTTGACCGCCTCGTCGACTTCGGCAACCTGGATGCCGGCCTGCTCGACCTTGTTCCAGGATGCGCCGCCGCGGCGCAGGCCGACGGTCACGTTGACGCCGGATTCAGTCAGGTTCTGGGCGTGGGCATGGCCCTGCGAGCCGTAGCCGATGATGGCGACGTTCTTGCCTTTGATGAGGGAGAGGTCGCAGTCTTTGTCGTAGAAAACTTTCATTTTTATTCCTGTATGAATTTTGTGATTGTATGTGCGTTTCGGGTAGGGTGGACAGGTCTCCTGTCCACGCGTTCAGGTGATGGTTGAACGCGTGGACGGCAAGCCGTCCACCCTACCGGTTCGTGGTCAGACCTTGAGGATGCGTTCGCCGCGGCCGATGCCCGAACCGCCGGTACGGACGGTCTCGAGGATCGAAGCGCGGTCGATGGCATCGATGAAGGCATCCAGCTTGGATTTCGCCCCGGTCAGCTCGATCGTGTAGGTCTTCTCGGTCACATCGATGATGCGGCCGCGGAAGATGTCGGCGGTGCGCTTCATTTCTTCGCGCTCCTTGCCGACCGCCCTCACCTTGATCAGCATGAGCTCGCGCTCGATGTGCTGGCCTTCAGTCAGGTCGACCACCTTCACCACCTCGATCAGGCGGTTCAGGTGCTTGGTGATCTGCTCGATGATGTCGTCCGAACCGACCGTCACGATCGTCATGCGCGACAGCGTCGCGTCTTCGGTCGGGGCCACGGTCAGGGTTTCGATGTTGTAGCCGCGTGCGGAGAACAGGCCGACCACGCGCGACAGGGCGCCCGCTTCGTTTTCGAGCAGGACAGAAATAATGTGGCGCATTACAGATCCTCCGCGCTCAGCAGCATCTCCGACAGGCCCTTGCCCGTCTTGACCATCGGCCAGACGTTCTCGCTGCGGTCGGTGATGAAGTTCATGAACACCAGGCGGTCCTTCATGGCGAAGGCATCGCGCATCGCGCCTTCGACGTCGCCCGGCTTTTCAATGCGCATGCCGACGTGGCCGTAGGCCTCGGCCAGCTTTTCGAAATCGGGCAGCGAATCCATGTACGACTCGGAATAGCGCGAGTTGTAGTCGAGTTCCTGCCACTGGCGCACCATGCCCAGGAAGCGGTTGTTCAGGAGGATGATCTTCGGCGTCAGGTGGTACTGCTTGCAAGTCGCCAGTTCCTGGATGTTCATCTGGATCGAGCCTTCGCCGGTGACGCAGGCCACCGTCGCGCCCGGATTCGCCATCTGCACGCCCATCGCGTACGGCAGGCCCACGCCCATCGTGCCCAGGCCGCCCGAATTGATCCAGCGGCGCGGCTTGTTGAACGGATAGTACTGGGCTGCCCACATCTGGTGCTGGCCGACGTCGGAGGTGACGAAGGCGTCGCCGCCGGTCACTTGCCACAGCGTCTCGACCACCGATTGCGGCTTGATGACTTCATCCGAAGTCGGATATTTCAGGCACTCGCGGCCGCGCCATTCGCCGATCTGCTGCCACCATTTCTGCAGCGCCGGCGCATTCGGCTTGCCGCCCGCCGTGGCTTCGGCCGCATCCAGCTGCGACAGCAGTTCGACCAGCACGTCCTTGACGTTGCCGACGATCGGGATGTCGACCTTCACCCGCTTCGAGATCGACGACGGGTCGATGTCGATGTGGATGATCTTGCGCGGATTGGTGGCGAAGTGGCGCGGGTTGCCGATCACGCGGTCATCGAAGCGGGCGCCGATCGCGATCAGGACGTCGCAATGCTGCATCGCCATGTTCGCTTCATAGGTGCCGTGCATGCCCGGCATGCCGACGAAGTGGCCGCTGGACGCGCGATAGGCGCCGAGGCCCATCAGGGTGTTCGTGACCGGGAAGCCGAGCTTGTCGACCAGCCGGTTCAGTTCGTTCGATGCATTGGCCAGGATCACGCCGCCGCCGCTATAGATCATCGGGCGTTCGGCCTGCAGCAGCAGTTGCACCGCCTTGCGGATCTGGCCGGCATGGCCTTTGTCGACCGGCTTGTACGAGCGCATCTCGATTTCCTTCGGATACGCGTACATCGCCTTCTGCATGCTGACATCCTTCGGGATGTCGACCAGCACCGGGCCTGGACGGCCGGTACGGGCAATATAGAAGGCTTTCTTGACCGTCGCTGCCAGGTCGCGCACGTCCTTGACCAGGAAGTTGTGTTTGACCACAGGGCGGGTGATGCCGACGGTGTCGCATTCCTGGAAGGCGTCCTGGCCGATCGCGTGGGTCGGCACCTGGCCGGAAATCACGACCATCGGGATCGAGTCCATGTACGCGGTCGACAGGCCGGTGACGGCATTGGTGACGCCCGGGCCGGAGGTGACCAGCGCCACGCCGACTTCGTTGGAGCTGCGCGAATAGGCATCGGCCGCATGAATGGCCGCCTGTTCGTGGCGCACCAGGATATGCTGGAATTTGTCCTGCTTGAAGATGGCGTCGTAGATATACAGGACGGCACCGCCAGGATAGCCGAACACGTGTTTCACGTTTTCTTCGGCCAGGCAGCGCACGAGTATCTCGGCGCCCGTGATGGGAGCTGTTGCGTCGGTGTTCATTTACGTCTTTCCTTTCAAGACCCAGAGGGAGATTGATCGGATGCTCGTTCCTGACGAGAGACGGATGTCACGCAACAGTGCTCATGCTTCCCTTCTTTCTGCGGTCACGTCGGCTTTTCCGCTATCCGTAGGTAGCGTGCGAACCGGCGCTGGGCGCAAACTCGTTTGGCGTGAGTTACTGTAGCGGCATGCGACTCTCTCGCGCTTGTGGCGCGGGTTGGAGCAAACTGCCTACATGTGAAAGCGCGTCATGCCGAGAGCGGCCTTGTGTGCCGGCCTGGCTTGACAAAAAGCTTCGGGGTTGCAAAGCGTTCCATACCTTACTGCGTTGCACCATTCCGGTCAAGCCCAAAGTGGGAAAATGCCTTTTTTGGTGCAACATGCCGGGGCCACTGTCTCAGGGCGTCCCGTTCAGTCCGAAGGCGAGGCAACCCGGGCGCCGGCGCAGCCGCTCGAGCCAGGCCTGCAGCGCCGGCGTGTCCGGGCGCGCCATCGGCGTCATCAGCCAGCGGTTGGCCGACAGGCCGAGCACGATGTCGGCCAGCGAAAACGCCGCGCCGGCGGCATACGCGCCGGTCTGGTCCAGCTGGCGCTCGAGGATGCCCATGTGGCGGTTCCATTGCGCGATGCTGTGCTCGACCTGGGCCGCGTCACCATGCGCCGGGCTCTTGCGCACCAGCGCCATGAAGGCATAGCGCCAGGCATTATTCAGTTCGCCGGCCTGCCAGTCCATCCACTGCTCGACGCGGGCGCGCCCCACCGCGTCGCGCGGCAGCAGGCTGCCGTCGCCGTAGCGCCCCGCGAGGTAGCGGCAGATCGTGTTCGATTCCCACAGCACCGTGCCGTCGCTGTCGACGATGACCGGCACCATGGCATGCGGATTCAGCGCCAGGAATGCCGGCTCCGCAGGCGAGCGGAAAGGCAGGCCCCAGTCTTCGCGCCCATAGTCGACACCGAGTTCGGCGCAGGTCCACAAGACCTTGCGCACGTTGATCGACGTGTCTTTTCCAAGTAGCCGCAACATTTCCATCTCCGCCCGTTGATGTAATAACGATTCTAGCGCCGTATTTCCTCTGTTCATGATAATTTTGCACGCAAACCTTTGGTGCGGCTGCCGGTTTCCGGTGCGGCCTGCCCCGATTTTTGCTAGCATTCGAAAGTTTTCCGTAAAGCACAGGCAAAGCACAGCAACGCGCCGTGCACCCACCTTCATCGCATGGCCACTGACAAAGAACTCAACGACTTCCTCGAGAGTGTCGAGCGACGCGCCTTCAAGCAGGCGGCGTACGCAGTCCGCAAGGACGAGGCAGCCCTCGACATCGTTCAGGACGCCATGATCAAGCTGGCAGAAAAATACGGCGACAAGCCGGCGGCGGAATTGCCGATGCTGTTCCAGCGTATTCTGCAGACCACGATCCTCGATTATTTCCGGCGCGAGAAGGTCCGGAACACCTGGATCAGCCTGTTTGGCAGCCTCGGTCGGCGGGACGACGAGGACGACGACTTTGATATACTCGAATCCTACGAAGCCGAGGAAGGAACGGTGGCGGCCGCGTCGAGCGCGGACCACGTTGAACGCGCCCAAACCCTGAGCCTGATCGAAGAAGAGATACAAAAGCTGCCGGCGCGTCAACGGGAAGCCTTCCTTATGCGTTACTGGCAGGACATGGACGTGGCCGAAACGGCCCAAGCGATGGGATGCTCCGAGGGCAGCGTGAAAACGCACTGCTCTCGTGCTACGCATACCCTTGCGAAAGCTCTCGAGGCCAAGGGAATAAAATTATGAACATCGACGACATCAACCTGGCGTACAAGATCCGCCATGCCCTGAACGACACGCTTGACGAGCTGCCGGCCTCGACCAACGATCGCCTGGCCGCCGCACGCGCACGCGCACTGGCGCGCAAGAAGGCGGATGCGCCGTCGCAGCAGCAGCAGCAGCAGCAGCGCCGTCCCCTGCTCGATGTTTCCAGGCTGGCCACGATGTTCTCGACGCCCTGGGTGGCACGCGTCGCCACGGTCGCGCCGCTGGTCGCCATGGTCGCCGGCCTGGTCGGCGTCTACCAGTACCAGCAGGAACAGCGCGGCGCCGAACTGGCCGAGCTGGATGCCGCCGTGCTGTCCGACGAACTGCCGCTGACCGCCTACACCGACCACGGCTTCAACGCCTACCTGGTACAACAGCAACAGAACCTGCAACAACCGCAGCGAGCCCAGTAAAGGATGACGGCAAACAAGCGTAAAGCCGCTGCCATCGGCGCAGCAGGCGCAGCCCTTGTGTTGGTGCTCGCCGTCGGCTGCCAGCGCGATCGCCACGATGGCGCGTCCGACGGCACCGCCTCCGGCGCCGGCGCGGCCGCGTCCAGCACGCCGGCACTTGCCGGCAAGGCTGGGGCGCAGGGACGCAACAGCGGCGACAAACCCGCCTGGCGCACCCTTACCCCGGCCCAGCAGCAGGCGCTGCAGCCGCTGCGGGGCGAGTGGGATGCGATGGACGGCGTGCGCCGGCAGCGCTGGCTGCAACTGGCCAGCCGCTTCGGCGCCATGAAGCCGGAAGAACAGCAACGCGTGCACGAGCGCATGCGCGCCTGGGTCAAGCTGACCCCGGCGCAGCGCGAACTGGCGCGCGAGACCTATTCGCGCACGCGCAAGATCGCCCCCGACCAGAAAGCCGCGAGCTGGGAAAGCTACCTGCAGCTGCCCGACGAGCAAAAGCGCAAGCTGGCCGCTTCCGCCGCCACCCGCAAGGCCCCGGCCGTGGTGCCGTCGCCAGCCAATGCCAAGGTCGTCGCGCCGCTCGGCCAGGGCGCCAGCGCCTGCCCGGCCGGCACCGTACGCAACAGCGTGTCGGCGACGCCGCCCTGCGTGAGCACACCGGTACCGGGCACGCCCGCTGCCGCGCCGTCGGCACCGCCCGCCACCACCCCGCCGGCGCCGACACCGCCGGCCCAGCAGGACAACCCGGCCCCCGCCAACTGGGGCATCACACCGAACAACGCCTGAGAGGCAGCATGGACACGCCACCCAGCATCAGACGCCGCATGATCGCCATGGTCTACGAGATTTTCCTGGTGCTGTCGGTGGAAGCGCTGGCAGTGGTGGTGTGGATGCTCGCCACGCAGAACCGCCACGGGCCGCTGTTCGACCACGGCCTGAAGATCTGGTTGTTCCTCGTCACCGGCGCCTACTTCATCCACGCCTGGAGCGGCAGCAGCCACACGCTGGCCATGAAGACCTGGCGCCTGCGCCTGGTGGCCGACGGCGCTGCGCGCGTGCCGCTGCGCACAGCCGTGCTGCGCTACCTGCTGGCCTGGGGCTGGTTCGCGCCGGCGCTGCTGGTCTGCGCCGCGTTCGGCTTGCATGACAAAAGGGTGATGGCCGCCGTGCTCGCGGTCGGTATGGCGGCATGGGCCATGACGGCGCTGTTCGACAAGGAACGGCGCTTCCTGCATGACCGGCTGGCGGGCACGCGGCTGGTGTCGATGCCGAAGCCGGCATCCGCCCAGGCGCCGGGCGCAACGCCGCCGCCCGTCGAAACCGCTTAAAAGCGCTCGAATTCCTGCAGGTAGCGCCACTGTCCGGCCGGCAGGCTGGACAGCGCCATGCGGCCGACACGCAAGCGCCGCAGCGACTTGAACGCGAGGCCGGCCTGTTTGCACATCACCTCGATGCGCCCGGCGCGGATGCCCTTGCCCGCGATGCGCAGGCGGGTTTCGCTCTGGCGGCTGACCTTGATCGGCGCGGCCGGCGTGCCCGCCGCGTTCATGGCGACGAGCGCGTTTTCGCTGATGTATTCGTCCACGACTTCGAGCACGTACTCGTGCTCCATGCGCGCGCTATCGTCGACCAGCTTGCGCTGCACGCGCCAGTCCTGGGTGAACACGACCAGTCCGCTGGCGGTGGTTTCCAGCGGCGTCGCCAGGGCCAGCTTGTGCAGGTGCCGCTTCAGGAAGCGGCCGTTGCCGAAGAGCGTGTCCGCCCCCAGCGCCGCCAGCGCCGCCGTGGTGCCGACGCCGGCCGGCTTGTGCAGCAGGACCGTCACCGGCAGCGCTTCCTCGGCCGTAGCACCCGGCAGCAGTGCAACCTGCTGGTCCGGCATCACGCGCGTGGCCGGATCTTCCTCCGCTGTGCCGTCGACGCTGACCCAGCCGCCGGCGATGTAGCGCTCGGCGTCCGCGCGCGAACAGCCCAGCTGCGCGGCCACGCGCTTGGCCAGGCGGACGCCGTCGGCGTCATTTTCGAATTCGGTCATCAGGCGCGCCACTCCTTGAAGAAGGCTTCGAACGCAGCGACGACCTTGCGGACGTCAGCCTGCGACACGTCCAGGTGCGTCACCAGGCGCGTGTGCGGGCCGATCGAGGCGCGGATGCCCTGCGCGGCCAGCGCTTCGCGCAGCGGTGCACAGGCAGCTTCCGGGATCTCGACGTAGAAGATGTTGGTCTGCGGCGTGGTCACGCTCAAGCCTTCGATGCGGCCCAGGCCCTGCGACAGGTCCAGCGCGTTCTGGTGATCCTCGGCCAGGCGCTCGACGTTGTTCTCCAGCGCGTAGTGGGCCGCGGCCGCGATCACGCCGGCCTGGCGCATGCCGCCGCCCAGCATCTTGCGCCAGCGCTTGCCCTGCTCGATGAAGGCTTTCGGCCCCAGCAGCACCGAACCGACCGGTGCGCCCAGGCCTTTCGACAGGCACACCGAGACGGTGTCGAAACCGGCGACGGCGGCGCGCAGGCTGGTGCCGTTCTTGACGGCGGCGTTGCAGACGCGGGCGCCGTCGAGGTGGGTCGCCAGGCCTTTCGCATGCGCGAAGTCGGTCGCGGCCTTGACGTAATCCTGCGGCAGCACGCGGCCGCCGATGGTGTTTTCCAGCGCCAGCAGGCGACTACGTGCGAAGTGCATGTCGTCCGGCTTGATGTAGGCCGCGATGTCGCTGACTGCGATCGAGCCGTCCGGCTGGTTGGCGATCGGCTGCGGCTGGATGCTGCCCAGCACCGCGGCGCCGCCGCCTTCATATTTATAGGTGTGCGCTTCCTGGCCGACCAGGTACTCGTCGCCGCGGCCGCAGTGGGTCATCAGTGCGATCAGGTTGGTCTGCGTGCCCGACGGTGCGAACATGCCGGCTTCGTAGCCGAACAGGTCGGCCGCGAAATCCTGCAGGCGGTTGACGGTGGGGTCGTCGCCGTACACGTCGTCACCCACCGGGGCGGCCGCCATGGCGGCGCGCATGGCGGCGGAGGGTTGGGTGACGGTGTCGCTGCGCAGGTCGATCCAGTGTTGTTCGCTCATGGTCTCTTGTCGATCAGTCGGTGGTGAGGTCGGCAGGTGCGGATGCGGATGGGTCGGTGTAGAAGCGCTGGGCCATCTCGTCCAGTCCCAGCTCGGCCAGCACCTGCTGCAGGCGCTCGGCGGGCCGCTTGCGCGGCAGGTTCTTGTAGGTCGCGACGATCAGCTCGTTCTTCATCGAGTGTTCCCAGCCGACCAGCTCCGTCACCGTGACCTGGTAGCCGTGCGCCTCCAGCTGCAGGCAGCGCAGCACGTTGGTGATCTGGCTGCCGAACTCGCGCGTGTGGATGGGGTGGCGCCAAATTTCCGTCAAGACGCTCCGGCCCAGGTCCTTGCCCTTGTTCTTGCGCAGCACCGACGCGATCTCGGCCTGGCAGCACGGCACCAGCACGATGTGCTTCGCATGCTTCTTCAGCGCGAAGTCGATGGCGTCGTCGGTGGCGGTGTTACAGGCGTGCAGCGCGGTGACCACGTCGATAGTCGGTGGCAGCTTGCTCGATGCGGTGGAGTCGGCGACCGACAGGTTCAGGAAGGACATCCCCGGGAATGCGAGGCGCTGCGCCAGCTCGGCCGACTTCTGCACCAGCTCTTCGCGGGTTTCGATGCCGTAGATGTGCGCATCGTCGCCCTTGCCCTTGAACAGCAGGTCGTACAGGATGAAGCCGAGGTAGGACTTGCCGGCGCCGTGGTCGACCAGGGTCACGTTCGGGTGGTCCTGCTGCACGTCCTTCACCAGCGGCTCGATGAACTGGACCAGGTGGTAGACCTGCTTCAGCTTGCGCCGGCTGTCCTGGTTCAGCTTGCCCTCGCGGGTGAGGATGTGCAGTTCCTTGAGCAGCTCGATCGACTGGCCGGGCTTGATCTCGGGGAGCTGCTCGTAGATCGTCGGGGCCGCGGTCTGGGCCGGCCTGGCTTGCGCTGGCTTTTTCATGGGTCGTGCCGTCAATGGTTCTTTTCGGCTGCGTGGTTGATCGTGTATTTCGGGATCTCGACCACCAGGTCTTCCTCCGCGATGATGGCCTGGCACGACAGGCGCGAATTCGGCTCCAGGCCCCAGGCCTTGTCGAGCATGTCTTCTTCTTTTTCTTCCTGCTCGTTCAGCGAATCGAAACCTTCGCGCACGATCACGTGGCAGGTGGTGCAGGCGCACACGCGGTCGCAGGCATGTTCGATGTCGATGTCGTTCTCGAGCAGGGTGTCGCAGATCGACTTGCCCTGCTGGCCGTCGAGGACGGCGCCTTCGGGGCAGAACACGGGATGGGGAAGGATGACGATTTGTGGCACTTCTTGACCTCTTGTGTTTGTGTTGGCACGTCGTCCCCGCGAAGGCGGGGATCCATGCTGAGCATCCGGAGCTACAACCTATAAAACGTTGCAAGCGTACCTTACGTACCGATGCCTGTTCCTCAGTATGGGTTCCGCCTTCGGGGGAACGACGGTATTTTATGTGTTCGGCGACGCGGTGCTTAAACCTGATCCAGCGTTTTACCCGCCAGCACCTTGCGCACGTTCTTGTCCATGCGCCGCGCCGCGAATTCCTCGGTGCCGTGCGCCAGCGCCTGCACCGCGTCGTGCAGCTTGTTCTGGCGCTCGTCGTGGCCGACCGTCTCGTCGCTCGAGCGGGCCTGCGCCGTGCGCACGCCCTGTTCCAGCGCCGCGATCGCCGCGCGCTCTCCCTCGCTCAGCAGGTCGGCATCGAGTTCCAGCGCCGACTGGGTCGCCAGCAGGATGCGCTCGGCCTCGACCTGTTCTTCGCGCAGCGCGCGCGCCGCCATGTCGCTCGAGGCGGCAGTGTACGAGTCCTGCAGCATGCGCGCCACCTCGTCGTCGCCCAGGCCGTAGGACGGCTTGACCGTGATCGAGGCTTCCACGCCCGAGCGCGTCTCGCGCGCCGACACCGACAGCAGCCCGTCCGCATCGACCTGGTAGGTCACGCGGATGCGCGCCGCGCCGGCCGCCATCGGCGGGATGCCGCGCAGCTCGAAGCGCGCCAGCGAACGGCAGTCCGCCACCAGCTCGCGCTCCCCCTGCACCACGTGCACCGCCAAGGCAGTTTGGCCGTCCTTGAAGGTCGTGAATTCCTGCGCGCGCGCGCACGGGATGGTCGAGTTGCGCGGAATGATCTTCTCGACCAGGCCGCCCATCGTCTCGATACCGAGCGACAGCGGGGTCACGTCCAGCAGCAGCCAGTCGTCGCCGGCGGCGCGGTTACCGGCCAGCAGGTTGGCCTGCACGGCGGCGCCCAGCGCCACCACCTTGTCCGGGTCGATGTTGGCGTGCGGGATGGTCTTGAAATAGTCGCCCACCGCGCGGCGGATGTGCGGCATGCGCGTGGCGCCGCCGACCAGCACCACGCCGTCGACGTCTTCCACCGTCACGTCGGCATCGCGCATGGCCTTGCGGATCGCGTTCATGGTTTTCGCCACCAGCGGCTGGGTGATCTCGGCGAAGGTCTCGGCGGTGATCGTCACCTGCACCAGTTCGCCCGACTTCAGGATCGCCTCGACCGTGGTCTCGGCATTCGTCGACAGCAGTTCCTTGGCCTGGCGCGCCTTGACCATCAGGGTCGCGGTATCGACGTCGGACAGCGGGGACAAAGCGGCCTGCTGGGTGATGTGGCAGAACACGCGCTGGTCGAAATCGTCGCCGCCCAGGGCCGAATCGCCGCCGGTCGACAGCACTTCGAACACGCCTTTCGACAATTTGAGGATCGAGATGTCGAAGGTGCCGCCGCCCAGGTCGTACACGGCGAACACCCCTTCCTTGCCATGGTCGAGGCCATAGGCGATGGCGGCCGCGGTCGGCTCGGACAGCAGGCGCAGCACGTTCAGGCCGGCCAGCTGGGCCGCGTCCTTGGTCGCCTGGCGCTGGGCATCGTCGAAGTAGGCCGGCACGGTGATCACGGCGCCGACCAGTTCGTCGCCGAGCGCATCTTCGGCGCGCTGGCGCAGCGTGGCCAGGATCTGGGCCGAGGTCTCGACCGGGCTTTTCACGCCGGCGACGGTCTTCAGCTGCACCATGCCGGGGCTATCGACGAAGTCGTAGGGCATGTTCTCGGCGTGCGCGATGTCCTTCAGGCCGCGCCCCATGAAGCGCTTGACCGAGACGATGGTGTTCTTCGGATCGGTGGTGCGGGCCGCCTGGGCCTTGAAGCCGATGTTGGCATTCCCGTTCGGCAGGTAACGCACGATCGACGGCAGCAGCGAGCGGCCCTCCTCGTCGCTGAGCACTTCCGGGATGCTGTTGCGGACGGTGGCGACGAGGGAATTGGTGGTGCCGAGGTCGATGCCCACTGCCAGGCGGTGCTGGTGCGGGGCGGTCGACATGCCCGGTTCGGAAATCTGCAAGAGTGCCATGATCGTGTTACCTGTTTGTTGTTCTTGTGCCGCTGTTCATCGGCCGCTTGAACGCGTGGACGGGGCCCCGTCCACCCTACCGGTACCGCTATCGCGTAGGGTGGACGGCTCCGCCGTCCACGCGTTCAAACACATACGAAATAATCCGTTAATTTTCCAACGCCTCGAACGCGTAATGCAATTCGTCGCCGAACTTGTCGAGGAACATCAGCGCGCGCACGCCCTGGGCCGCGTTCTGGTAGTCCCCGGCGTCGAGCAGCTTGCCGACCTGGGCCAGGCGCCCCTTGCGCTCCGCGCGCACCTGGGCGTCGAGTTCGTCCAGCGCGCCGGCGTCCTTCGATGCGCGCGCGTCGGCCAGGGCCTCGCGCAGTTCCATCTGCTGCATCAGGAAATCCATCGGCATCGCCGTGTTCGACTCGGTCTGCAGGTCGACGCCGTTCAATTCGCACAGGTATTGTGCGCGCTTCTGCGGATTGCGCAGCGTTTGGTACGCTTCGTTGGCGCGCGTCGCCCACTGCATCGCGACGCGCTTCTCGGCGTCGCTGGCGTTCACGAAACGGTCCGGGTGGACACGGCCCTGGACTTCGCGGTAGGCCGCGTCCAGCGCGTCCATGTCGACGTCGAAGCGGGCCGGGAGTTGGAACAGCTCGAAGTGATTCTGCATCGTGGATGACGACTCTGCGTTCAGATACGGAAGCTCTCGCCGCAACCGCAATTGTCCTTGACGTTCGGGTTGTTGAAGCGGAAGCCTTCGTTCAGGCCTTCGCGGGCGAAATCGAGTTCGGTGCCGTCGATGTACGGCAGGCTCTTCGGATCGACGAACACCTTCACGCCGTGCGATTCGAAGATGTTGTCCTCGCCCGCCGGCTCGTCGACGTATTCCAGCTTGTAGGCCAGGCCGGAGCAGCCCGTGGTGCGCACACCGAAACGCAAGCCGACGCCCTTGCCCCGGCGTTCGAGGTAACGGCTGATGTGACGGGCGGCTTTTTCGGTCAGGGTGATTGCCATTACTTTGTTCTCCAGCTTGATTACGTTTGCTACGTAGGGTGGACGGCTCCGCCGTCCACGCGGTGATACCTGGCGATCCTGATGCCCAGCACGATAACCGAGCCGTCAACAATCGCCGCGTGGACGTTTGTAATTCAGGCCACTGGCCTGAATTACCCCGTCCACCCTACCCATTACGCTGCTTTTTCGGTGGCGTGCTTGTGCTTGTAGTCGGCCACGGCCGCCTTGATCGCGTCCTCTGCCAGGATCGAGCAGTGGATCTTCACTGGCGGCAGCGCCAGCTCTTCGGCGATCTGGGTGTTCTTGATGGCCAGCGCCTCGTCCAGCGACTTGCCCTTGACCCATTCGGTCACCAGCGAGCTCGACGCGATCGCCGAACCGCAGCCGTAGGTCTTGAACTTCGCGTCTTCGATGACGCCGGCTTCGTTGACCTTGATCTGCAGCTTCATGACGTCGCCGCAGGCCGGGGCGCCGACCATGCCGGTGCCGACGTCATCGGCGTTCTTGTCGAAGGCGCCGACGTTGCGCGGGTTTTCGTAGTGGTCGAGGACTTTATCGGAATATGCCATGGTGGTTCTCCTAGAATTCGTATGCGATGATTAGTGTGCAGCCCATTGGATCGAATTCAGGTCGATCCCTTCCTTGTGCATGTCCCACAGCGGCGACAGTTCGCGCAGCTTGCCGACTTTCGACTTCAGCAGCCCGACCGCGAAGTCGATGTCTTCCTCGGTCGTGAAACGGCCGATGGTGAAGCGGATCGAGCTGTGCGCCAGTTCGTCGCTGCGGCCCAGGGCGCGCAGCACGTACGATGGTTCCAGCGAGGCCGAGGTGCAGGCCGAACCCGACGACACGGCGAGATCCTTGACCGCCATGATCAGCGACTCGCCTTCGACGAAGTTGAACGAGACGTTCAGGTTGTGCGGCACGCGGTTTTCCATGTCGCCGTTGACGTAGACCTCTTCGATCTCCATCAGGCCCTTGGCCAGGCGATCGCGCAGGGCCTTGGTCTTTGCCAGTTCGGTGTCCATCTCTTCGCGGGCGATGCGGAAGGCTTCGCCCATGCCGACGATCTGGTGCGGTGCCAGCGTGCCCGAACGCAGGCCGCGCTCGTGGCCGCCGCCGTGCATCTGGGCTTCCAGGCGCACGCGCGGCTTGCGGCGCACGTACAGGGCGCCGATGCCCTTCGGACCGTAGGTCTTGTGCGCGCTGAAGCTCATCAGGTCGACTTTCAGCTCGGCCAGGTTGATATGGACCTTGCCGGTGGCCTGGGCCGCGTCGCTGTGGAAAATGATGCCTTTCGAGCGGCACAGTTCGCCGATTTCCTTGATCGGCTGGACCACGCCGATCTCGTTATTCACCAGCATCACCGAGACCAGGATGGTGTCCGGGCGGATTGCGGCTTCCAGCTGCTCGAGGGTGATCAGGCCGTTTTCCTGCGGCTCCAGGTAGGTCGCTTCGAAACCTTCGCGCTCGAGTTCGCGCACGGTGTCCAGCACGGCCTTGTGCTCGGTCTTGACGGTGATGAGGTGCTTGCCCTTCGACTGGTAGAAGTGGGCGGCACCCTTGATCGCCAGGTTGTTCGATTCGGTGGCGCCGGAGGTCCAGATGATCTCGCGCGGGTCGGCGCCGACCAGGGCCGCGACGTTGGCGCGCGCTTCCTCGACCGCCGCCTCGGCACTCCAGCCGTAGGCGTGGCTGCGCGATGCCGGATTGCCGAACTGCTCGCGCAGGAACGGAATCATCTTGTCGGCGACGCGTGGATCGATCGGCGTGGTGGCCGAATAGTCCATGTAGATCGGGAAATGCGGCGCAGTCACGAAGCTCTGCTCGATTTTTTTGTCCAAAGGCGCGTTCATCAGTTCACTCCAGTTTGCTCTTCAGTTTTGTCCGACGGCGGCGTGGCGGTGCATCACCACGACGTTCTGTTCTTTGTGTTCTTTCAGCTTTTGCTGTTCGACCAGGTCATGCAGGGTCACCGAATCGAGATAGTCCACCATCTTGGCGTTGAGCGTGGCCCACAGCTCGTGGGTCATGCAGCGCGTGCCGGCGGCGGCATCGGCGCCGTGGCAGTTTTCCTTGCCGCCGCACTGGGTCGCATCGAGCGGCTCGTCGACGGCGATGATGATGTCCGCCACGGTCACCTTCTCGGCACTGCGCGCCAGGCTGTAGCCGCCGCCGGGACCACGCACCGACTCGACGATCTCGTGCCGGCGCAGCTTGCCGAACAGCTGCTCCAGGTAGGACAGCGAAATGGCCTGGCGCTGGCTGATGCCCGACAGCGTGACCGGACCGTTGCCCTGGCGCAGGGCAAGATCGATCATCGCAGTTACAGCAAAACGGCCTTTGGTGGTCAGACGCATCACAACCCCGGTTTGGTTTCCATACAAGTGTTAAAATCTTGCTTCTCTTCAACCGCTCAGCTTGCAATGTCTTGTGGACATCGAGATAAAAACCTGATTAGTTGATTGATTTAGTCAAGTATAGCGTATTCGGCGGCGTTTGTCTTGGCGCCCCCAAAATGCAAAACGGCCCGATCCTCTGCTGACCGGGCCGCAAGCGCAGGGCGCGATACCCTACTCTTCACATCTGCCTTTACATCTGTTTACCACTGCAAATCTCAAGTGCGGCTGCGCGCACCCGCCATCCGGCGGCGCCGCGCCAGGCCCAGCATGCCGAGGCCGCCGGCCAGCATCGCCAGGCTGCCCGGTTCCGGCACCTCGGCCGCGGCGCTGCCGACCGAGAGATTGTCGACCACCACGTCATACCCCGTCCAGCCGTAGAAATAGCCCGGCACGTAGGTCGTGAAGGCGATCTCGTCGACGCTGGCCAGGACGTCGGCGAAGCTGCGGTCCGGCGGCAGGGCCGGCACGCCACCGGTTTCGGTATCGTCGATGCCGTAGCCACCCCAGCCGCCCGGCAGCGCGGTCGACGCGGTATCGCCGATGGTCACCTCGAAATGCTGCCAGCCCATGCCGGCGCCGATCGTGCCCAGGTTGTACCAGACGCTGGTGTACGGCATGCCCTGGTAGGGATTGTCGTAATCGCGCAGCTCGACTACCAGGTTGCGCGTCACTTCCATGCCGGTGCCCCAGTAGACGATCGAGTTGGCCAGGATGTCGATGCCGAGCGTGACCGAAGGCGAGGCGCCGTAGTTGCCGACGAAGGCCGGATTGGTGCTGTTCGACCAGGTCATGCCGAAGGTTTCCGGATTGATCGTGTGCAGCGCAGGTGAACCGTAGGATGAATCGATCCAGGCACCGGCCTCGCCGTTATAGGCCGGCTGGTTGTCCCAGCCCTGCAAGCCGTGCGAAAAGTCGACGGTCGTACCTGCGTTGGCCGTCGTCAGGGCAGACAGGAGAGTAAGTGCGATTCCGGCAAATGCTGTCTTCATGTGTTCCTCGTGGGTGGTGGATGGATGCACAGGCTGCCAAATGGCGGCGACCGGCTTCCCCATGCTGCGAGGACGTGTACTCACTGTCAATTAACCAAATGCACTAGATTTCACAAACTTGTCTGCGAATTATTGCCGCATGTCTTAACTTGTAATTTGCACAACAATGTGGCGGCCCTTGCCCGGGCTCGGGGCGGCCGCGCACGGCGCAGGTGCGCTTCAAGCCTTGCGCAGCAGCTGCATTGGGCCGAACAGCCGGTGCATGCCTTCGTGGCCGATAAAGCTGAGGTTGTACGGGTGCTCGGCCTGGATCTTGGGGAAAACCTCGCTTTCCGGAACTTTTTTCAGTTGCTCGGCGATCTTGCCCCACAAGACCAGGGTCGGCTTGTCGCGGCATGCGGCCAGGGCCGCGAACACCGCCTGCTGGAACGGCACCCAGGCGCGCGCATCGATCAGCGGCGCGACGTGTTTGCGGAATACCAGCGAGGCATTCAGCAGCAGGAAGCCGTGGCCGAGCAGCTTGTCCTGCAGTTCGGCCAGGGTCTGGATCGCGCCGCCCGCACGCGCCGCCCTGGCGATCGGCGCCAGTGCGGCGCCGCCGGTATCGTCGACCTGCAGGCTGCCGTCGGCCACCAGCAGCATCTTCATGAAGTTGCGCAGCGAAGTCGCCCGGTTGACCGGCTTCGACAGGCCGCTGTCCGACCACAGCTCGCCCACCGCCCCATCCATGAAGCAGACGCCGGTCGCGCTTTCCGCGCGCGGATACGGCCCCTCCCCCACCAGCACGTAGCGCACCCGGTCCAGCGGCAGCGAGAACGCGGCGAACAGGCGGCCGCCGGTCGGCAGGTAATCGTCGCCGGCCAGCGCCGGCAGGTAGTCGGGCGTGACGCGCATCATCGCCTCGAGGCCGGCCGCCAGGTGCGGGCGCCAGGAGGCGTCGGCCAGTTGCAGGGCATCGAGGATGGCGGCGGGAATGTTGGACACTGCGGTGGACTCTGGCATGGCGCAAAGCGTGGGCTGAAGGGAGCCAGATTGTAGCCGAGCCGGCCGTTCGCAAGCCGCGCGCGCGGCTTTATTCGCGGGCTGTTCCGCACGTCAAGGTGGCGTCCGGATTTCAGGAATCGGCGCATGATTTTGCCGGTTGAAACCTGCTGACAAGGAGAGCCAGATGCAAACCATTCAGGATGTGATGACCCGCGACGTGCAAAGCATCGCGCCGCAGGAAACCGTGCAGCGCGCCGCCCAGATGATGGATGAACTGAACGTCGGCGCGATTCCCGTGCTCGACGGCCGCAAGCTGGTCGGCATGATCACCGACCGCGACATCACGGTGCGCTCGACCGCTGCCGGCCAGGCCCCCGGCCAGACCCGCGTGGGCGACGTGATGAGCGTCGACGTGCGCACCTGCGCGCCGCACCAGAGCGTTGACGAGGTGCTGGACCAGATGGGCGACGTCCAGATCCGCCGGCTGCCGGTGCTGGACCAGCAATCGCAGGAAGTGATCGGTATCGTGTCGCTGGGCGACATGGCGGCCAAGCATTCGGCCGGGATCGACCATACGCTGGAGGAGATTTCGACGCCGGCGGAGCCGGACCGGTCGACTGTCGGGACCGAGACGCGGCACTGATCGAACCTGCCGCGCTGCGTGATGACGTCGTCCCCGCGCAGGCGGGGACCCATACCGAGTAACAGCATTCAGTACGCTGGAAACACCTCCGTAGTTCAGCAATACTGACGCCGGGTGTTCAGCATGGGTCCCCGCTTTCGCAGGGAGTCGTTTCCGGCAATGCCGGAAACGACGGTTCGTTGGCTTACTCGGCGTCCGGCTGGTTCGACGGATGCGCCGCAACGAACGCCGGCATCTCGCTGCACAGCGCATTGATGCGCGCGATGTGCGGGTAGATCGACACGTCGATGCCGTGGCGCTGGGCGTTGTACACCTGCGGCACCAGGCAGCAGTCGGCGATGGTCGGGGTGTGGCCGTGGCACAGCGGCCCGGAACTCGGGTCGCGCGCCAGGTGGGTTTCCAGCACCTCGAGACCGCTGACCAGCCAGTGGCGGTACCACTCCTTCTTGACCTCCTCGCTCATCTTCAGCTCGTCCGTCAGGTAGCGCAGCACGCGCAGGTTGTTGACCGGGTGGATGTCGCAGGCGACGATCTGCGCCAGTTCGCGCACGCGCGCGCGGCCGGCGGCGTTCTTCGGCATCAGCGGCACCTTCGGATGCTCGTCCTCGAGGTATTCGAGGATCGCCAGCGACTGGGTCAGCGTCAGGTAATCGTCCTGGAAGGCCGGCACCAGCCCGGCCGGGTTGATGGCGCGGTACTGCGCCTGCAGCTGCTCGCCGCCGTCGCGCAGCAGGTGCACCGGGATCGCTTCGTACGCCAGTCCCTTCAGGTTCAGCGCGATGCGCACCCTGTAGGCGGCAGAGCTGCGGAAATACGTGTAAAGCCTCATTCTTTCCTCCCGTGATAGTGGGCGACCTCCTGGTCGATCGCCCCGAATATGCTCGCGCCGTCCGCGCCCGTCATCTCGATGCGGACCGTGTCGCCAAAACGCAGGTACGGCGTCGTCGGCACCCCCTGCTCGATGGTTTCGTACATGCGCAGCTCGGCCAGGCAGCAATAGCCGACACCGCCGTTGGCGATGCTCGAGCCATGCAGGCTGCCCTGTTTATTGGATACCGTGCCGGACCCGATGATGCTGCCGGCCACCAGCTCGCGCGTTCTGGCCGCGTGCGCGATCAGCTGGGCGAAGCTGAATGTCATGTCGTCGCCCGCGTTGGGGCGGCCGAAGGGTTCGCCGTTGAGCGTGACCTGCAGCGGCAGGCGCAATTTGCTGTCGTGCCAGGCGTTGCCGAGTTCGTCCGGCGTGACCGCCACCGGCGAGAACGCGCTGGCCGGTTTCGACTGGAAGAAGCCGAAGCCCTTCTCCAGCTCCTTCGGAATCAGGTTGCGCAGCGAGACGTCGTTGACCAGCATGACCAGGCGCACGGCGGCCGCGGCCTGCTCGAGCGTGGCGCCCATCGGCACGTCGCCGGTGACGACCGCCACCTCGGCCTCGAGGTCGACGCCCCAGTCCTCGGACAGCACCGCGATTGGATCGCAGGGTCCGGCGAAAGCGTCGGACCCGCCCTGGTACATCAGCGGATCGGTATAGAAGGACGGCGGCACGGTGGCGCCGCGCGCCTTGCGCACCAGCTCCACGTGGTTGATGTAGGCCGAGCCGTCGGCCCACTGGAAGGCGCGCGGCAGCGGCGACGCGCATTCCTGCTCGATGAAGGAGGCGGCGTCCGGCGCGCTGCCGGCATTCAGTACTTCGTAGACGGCACGCAGTTGCGGCGCGACGCGCTCCCAGTCGTCCAGCGCGGCCTGCAGGGTACGTGCAATGTCCGGGACCGCCTGGCAAGTGACAAGGTCACGGCTGACCACGACCAGCGTACCGTCGCGGCCGCCGGTCTTCAGGGTAGCGAGTTTCATGCTTTTCTTTCATAGTTGCAATTATTGCCGCCATTACAACTGAAAACGAACGTTCGTACAAACGGTTTTTTTTTTACTGCGCACCCTGCACCGGGAATTAGAACAATCCTTCAAAAATGCCACCCGGCCTGTATCGCGTTGCACAAACGCTATTGAGCCAGACGATCGCCAGTTCCGACCGTGCGCTTGCGAACATTGCAAGCATGACCACCCACGCTGCATCGTCAACCGCCGCGCTAGAATGTGGCTATCTCACGTCACCGCATGCAGGCACGATGTCCCACAACACCATCGCGATCAACGGGCGCATGAACCGGTTCGACGGCCACGACAGCGTCTGGCTGTTCGGCTACGGCTCCCTGATCTTCAAGGCCGACTTCCCCTTCCTCGAGCGGCGTCCGGCCCACATCACCGGCTGGACCCGGCGCTTCTGGCAGGGCTCGCACGATCACCGCGGCACGGAAACGGCCCCTGGGCGCGTCGTCACCCTGGCGCCCGAAGACGGCGCCGTCTGCCACGGCATGGCCTACCTGGTCACGCCCGAGGAATTCGCCCACCTCGATTACCGCGAAAAGAACGGCTACCTGCGCCTGGCCACCGACATCCATTTCGAGGACGGCAGCGCGGCCCACGGCATCGTCTACATCGCCACCCACGAAAACGCGGCCTACCTCGGTCCCGCCAGCGAACGCGAGATCGCGCGCCAGATCGCCGGCGCACGCGGTCCAAGCGGCCCCAACAGCGAATACCTGCTGGAACTGGTCAAGGCCTTGCGCGAGCTGGGAAAATTCGATCCGCACGTGTTTGAGATCGAGCGCCACCTGGCCGAGTTCCAGGCCTGATCCAGCCGCGTGCATCCGCACAAGGCGGCTGTGCGCCCCGCCGTGCGCGCGAACGGTGCGCCGTGCTTTGTGATCTAATTGGTATGACATTCAGTCAATATGCGCCACAGGAGAACACGATGCAGCAGCAGGACCAGCAACACGATCAGGCGCAGCCACAGGATCAGCAACCGAGCGCACGCCCGGCCACCCCCAAGGATCTCGACGAGGACACCCTCGCCTTCGTGCGCAAGGTATTCGGCCATGCCCGCGCCGGCGACGCGGAAGAGCTGGGCATGTACCTGGGCCACGGCCTGCCGCCCAACCTGCGCAACGAACGCGGCGACAGCCTGCTGATGCTGGCCTGCTACCACGGCCACCACGATGCCGCGCGCGTGCTGCTGGACCATGGCGCCGATCCGGAAATCATGAACGACGCCGGCCAGACACCGCTTGCCGGCGCCGCCTTCAAGGGCGACCTGCCGGTCGTCACGCTGCTGCTGGATCGCGGCGCGCAAGTCAACAACGCCGGCCCCAACGGCAAGACGGCGCTGATGTTCGCCGTCATGTTCAATCGCGTCGAGATCGCACGCCTGATGCTGGCGCGCGGCGCCGATCCCTTCCATCGCGATGCCGACGGCAACTCGATGGTTGATGCCGCACGCAAGATGGGCGCCGCGGACACCCTGGAATTACTGGCGGCGGCGACCGGCGAGCGCTGATCCGCGCCGGCGCCGCCCCCTCCCGCCGGTCACGTTTCGCTCATCAAGTGCCGCTCATCACCGCCAGATATCGCGGCAATACCGCCTCGGTCAGCCACACGCCGTTGTCCGAACGGTAGAACGCAAGGCCGTCCGCCCGCATGCGCCGGGTATCGACGCGCAGGATGGCCGGAAAGCCGTGGCGCGCGCCGACCCGCCTGGCGGTGTCGATATCGGCCGACAGGTGGACGTGATGCCGCCCCGAGGCGCGCAGCCCTTCGGCCAGGATCGATTTCAGGAAACGGCTGGCGGTGCCGTGGTACAGCACCTGCGGCGGCTCGGCCTGGACCAGCGCCAGGTCGACCTCGATCGAATGGCCCTGGCTGGCGCGAATGCGCGTGCGGTCGTCACTGAAGGCAAAGCGCTGCTTGTCGTTGTCGGCCACCACGCGCTCGAGCAGCGCCCGGTCGACCGCATGGCCGGCGGCGGCTAGGCGGTCCAGCAGCGCGTCGACGCCGGTCCAGCCATGGGCATCGAGCGCCAGCCCGATGCTGTCCGGCCGGTGGCGCAGCACATAACTCAACAATTTGCTGGTGGCGACGACAGGATCGGCTGGCATGGCAGGCTGAGGGTTGTTGGACGAACCGCCAGCATACGGCAATCGTGACAATGACAGGGTTTCGCCCTGTCCCGCATCGGCTAGACTCGCGCTCCATGACGAATCACACCATCGCGGGCGGCCGTGCGCCCGGCCTCGACCTGCTGCGCGCCGGCGCCATCCTCACGGTCATGCTCTACCATCTGGCCAGCCACGGCTTTGCACTGGACTGGTTCGGACACCATGGCTGGCTCGGCGTGGACCTGTTTTTCGTGCTCAGCGGCTACCTGATCGGCTGGCGGGTGGTGCGCCAGTATGCCGACGGCAAACGCCCCGACTGGCCGGCCTTCATGCTGAGCCGGGCCCTGCGTGTGCTGCCGGCCTACCTGACGGTGCTCGGCCTGTACCTGGCAATGCCGGGATGGCGCGAAGCCGATCGCCTGCCGCCGCTGTGGCAGTTTTTCACCTTCACGGTGAACCTCTTTCCGGACTGGGACCGAGCCCGCGCCTATTCGCACGCGTGGTCGCTGTGCGTCGAAGAACATTTTTATCTGCTGTTGCCGCTGGCGGCCACGCTGCTCGCGCGCCGTCCGGGACCGGTCAAGGTGCTTGCAGTTGCAGCACTGCTGGTCGTGGGCGGCATGCTGTCGCGCGACTGGACCTGGCAGCGCAGCGTGGCGCCGCATCTCGCTGCGGGCGGCGATCCGGGCCTGGCCATCAAGGGCTACGTCGAACGGATCTACGACCCGACCTGGCACCGGCTCGACGGCTTGCTGGCCGGCGTGCTGCTGGCAAGCGTGCGCGCCTTCCGCCCTGCCTGGTGGACGCGCGCGCTGCGCCATGGGCCGCTGTTGCTGATCCTTGGCGCGGCATGCATCGCCGCCGTGATCGCGATCGATCCGCTGGGCCGGACCGGCGCCCTCGTCCAGTTTCCGCTGGCGGCGCTCGGCTTCGCCGGCCTGGTCGCGGCAGTGCAGAGCCCACGCCTGCCGTTCGCCCGCGCGAGCTTGCCGGGATGCCGGCAAGCCGCGGTGCTGGCGTTCAGCCTCTACCTGACGCACAGGCAGGTGTATGCCTGGCTGGATGCGCGGCTGGACGGGATGGCGGCGGCCGCGCCGGTGACGGCGTTTGTCCTGTACAACCTGGCCGCGCTCGCAGTCGCAGCCGTGCTGTACGGGAGCGTCGAGCGGCCGGCGCTGCGGCTGCGCGACCGCCTGCTGTCCCTGCGCGCGGCGCGGACGCTTACTGCTGCGCCGCGGCCGGCACCGATTCGATTTCGGCCTTAGCGCGTGCCAGGATGACGGCAATACGCTGCTGCTCTTCGGCCGGCGCGCCGGCGCGTGCCTCGAGCGCATGCTTGAGGGCATGGCGCGCGTCGGCGAGTTCCGCGGTCCAGCGCTTGCCGGCAGCCACTTCCCCGCCTTCGGCCAGGGCGCTGCGCATCATGCGCATCTTTTCGGCGGCGGCGTCCAGCTTGGCCAGCAACCCGTCGACGTGCTCGCGATTCGCCTCCAGGTGGGTCCGGCCGTCGTCCGACAGCGCATAGCGCTTGCGGTTGCCTTCGGCCTGGATGCTGACGTGGCCGCGGTCTTCCATGCAGCTCAGTGCCGGATACATCATGCCCGGGCTCGGGACATAGAAGCCGCTGGAACGCTGTTCGAGCGCCTTGATCAGTTCGTAACCATGGCTGGGCTGCTCGCCGATCAGGGCCAGCAACAGCAGTTGCAGGTCGTCAGACGACAATTTGCGTCCGCGTGGGCCGCCTTCGTCGAAGCCGAAACCGCCGCCGCGGCCGCCGCGCGGGCCGGGGCCGTGGCCGTGGCCACGGGGGCCGCGATGCGGACCATCCGGTGCTGCGTGCTGCTCATTCTGGCCATGATGGTGACCATGGTCGTGGCCGTGATGTTCGTGATGATGATGTGGGTGATGATGGTCGTGACGTGGCATGACTTTTCCTTTTATATCTTAAGATACATCTTAAGATATAGATGAAGGTTGATAAAGTCAAGTGCCTGTTGCGTCAAGCGCGCGCCGTTTCACTCAGGCCACACTGCTCTCCAGCACACGCTGCACCTGCGCCGCTCGCTGCTCCACGCTGCCGCGCACCACGGTATGGGGAATACCGCGGGCCTGCAAGTCGTCGATGACCAGTCGCTGGATGCGGCCGCGCCACGCTTCGTTCTCGCGCACGTCCTGTTCTTCATAAGGGATGTCGTCGGCGCAGACGAAGGTATGCGCGTAGCGGGTGCGGCAATCGTCGGCGCAGCGCAGCAGCTCGGCCGGCGGCGGGTCGCCGACCTGGCGGAACTGGATGCCCAGCAATAAGGTGGTGAGTGCATTGGTATCGACGAACAGCCAGCGGCGCGCATACGGCAAGGCGGCGTCTTCGGCCTGGCGGTGCTTGACGGCGATCTCGACGTAGTCGTCGGCATCCAGCTTGCCCTGCTTTTCTTCCCAGATGACGCGGCCGATCTCGGGAACGGAGACGCTGCCGTAGGCGTGCGCCAGGTGTTCCGACAAGGTCGATTTGCCGGTCGACTCGGCGCCGACGAAGACCACGCGCTGCGCTTCCCGTGTTTCTGCTTGTTGTGCCTGCTCCACCATAGTGCCGTCCGAAGATGAAAACACGCATCCTAGCCGACGCTACAGGCACAGACAACTCGGCATTTACAGCTCAGCAATAATGTCGCGCTACTGCACTGCAGTGCTACGGCGCAGTGCTAGACTGGTGTGACCGCAACGATTGCCGGCGCCATCCCGGCAAGCCGCCACCATGACCGAACTGATCGCACTGAGCAGCGCCGGCTTCGTGCTGCGCCCCTACCTTGCCGACGACGCCGCTGCCTTTGCCGCCGCGGTACGGGAATCGATGGCGACGCTCGGCCCCTGGATGCCCTGGGCCGAGGCCGGCTTCGACGAAGCGCAGGCCCTGGCCTGGTTCGCCGCCTGCGATGCCGGCCGTGCGGACGGCAGCAGTCATGAGTTCGGCATCTTCCGCGGCGGCGTGTTCGTCGGCGGCGCCGGCCTGAACCAGCTCAACCCGGCGCACGCCCTGTGCAACCTCGGTTACTGGGTGCGCACCTCGGCACAGCGGCAAGGCGCCGCCTCCGCCGCGGTGGTGGCGCTGGCGCACTACGCCTTTCGCGACCTGAATCAGACGCGTGTGGAAATCGTCGTCGCGGAAGGCAACGATGCCAGCCTGGGCGTGGCGCGCAAGGCCGGCGCCGTCCACGAATGCCTGGCGCGCAACCGCCTGGTGCTGGACGGCGCACCGGTGGCCGCCCACGTCTTTTCCCTCGTGCCGGGCGATCTCAGAACAGATCCATCTGCGCCGCCGCAGCCGCGGTCGGCTTGACCGCCGGTTTCGGCACCACCAGCGGGCGCCGGAACTGCGAACCGTCCAGCTGGCTGAAACGGCCGGTGTAGCCATCCATGCCAAGGCGCTTGATGGCCTTGGTGAAGCGCTGGCGGATCAGGTCGGCCCAGATGCCCTCGCCGTGCATGCGCTTGGCGAAATCGCTGTCGTATTCCTTGCCGCCGCGGATGTCCTTGATGCGGTTCATCACGCGCTGGGCGCGGTCCGGGAAGTGGGCGTGCAGCCATTGCTGGAACAGCGGGTTGACTTCCCAGGGCATGCGCAGGATCGTGTAGTGGGCGCCGACGGCGCCGGCGTCCTTGGCCGCCTCCAGGATGCGCTCGATTTCCGGCTCGGTGACGAAGGGGATGATCGGCGCCACGCTGACACTGACCGGGATGCCGGCCTCGGTCAGCGTGCGGATCGCGCGCAGGCGGCGGGACGGCGCGGCAGCGCGCGGCTCGAGCGTGCGGGCGATCTCGCCGTCCAGCGTGGTCAGCGTGATGGCGGCGCAGGCCAGGCCCTGCTCGGCCATCGGCGCGATCAGGTCGATGTCGCGCTCGATCAGCGCCGACTTGGTGATCAGGCCGTAGGGGTGCTGGCATTCCTTCAGCACTTCCAGTACTTCGCGCGTGATGCGGCGGTCCCGCTCGCACGGCTGATACGCGTCGGTGTTGACGCCGATCGCGATGTTTTGAGGCACGTAGCCGGGCCGCGCCAGTTCCTGGCGCAGCAGGTCGGCCGCATTCACCTTGGCGAAGATGCGGCTTTCGAAATCGAGGCCCGGCGACAGGCCGAGGTAGCTGTGCGAGGGCCGCGCGAAGCAATAAATGCAGCCGTGCTCGCAGCCGCGGTACGGGTTCAGCGACACGCCGAAGGGAATGTCGGGCGAGTTGTTGCGGGTGAGGATGCTTTTTGCGAATTCCTCGCTGACCACGGTCTTGGGCGGCGCATCGCTGGCGGACGCAGGGGCGGCGCCGGGCACGCTCCAGCCGTCGTCGAAGCGCTCGCGCGCATTGACTTCGTAACGGCCCTGCATGTTGCTGACGGCGCCACGTCCCTTGAAAGCGACAGTGTGGACCATAGGCCGGGCAACGGTCTCCACGACTGCCTCGGACCGGGCCGGCGACGGCCGGGACGGCCGGGACGGCATCTTCGGTGGCCTGACGGGCAACAGCGGCAACATCACTTGCCCTTCCATACGGCTCACGCTGGCTTTTTGACGATTCACGCGGCGCTCCTATAAATACTGTATGTTTATACAGTATAGTACGCCGATGTCATTCAGGGTTCAAGTGCCTTGTAACTTGTTGTATGCACGCCGCTTGTTGTTGCACAAACCCGTCAAACGCCGCCAGTAGAGGCCGGTAATGGAGGGGGTTTTCCTCCAGCTGAGCAAGCGCATGGACGGCCGCCTCGAACGACGACAGCTGGTGCGGCGCATGCGCCTTGCGAATCCGATAAGCGCTCGGCGGCGTGTCCTGCAAGGCCAGCCGCGGCAGGCGCTGCAGCGCCGGGTTCAGGTAGAGCATCTTGCGGCTCTTGCGCCAGGTGGCGTCCAGCACGACCAGGCGCAGGCGCGCCGGATACGGCAAGGATTCGGACGGCAACGGGGGTGGCGGCGCGATGCCGAGCGAGGCGTCGCCCGGCGTGTCGGGATACAGCAGCAGCGGCGTGCGCCCGTCCGCCTGCAGCAGGGCGTCCAGCGCCTCCGCGGAAAAGGTCTCGCCGACGGCGAGCCGGCTGCCGGCTAGGCACAGGTGCAGCAGGCGCGCGCTGTTCTTGGCGTTGCGCACTTCCAGCGGATGTTGCAGGACCAGCAGTTCGACGCGGCTGGCAAGCGGCACGATCCAGCGGCAGATACAGGCGCTTTGCGCGCGCAGGCAGGCCGGGCAGGCAGCGCGGCGCGGCGAAGTGGGTAGCTGCGTGGGTAAATCAGTGGGCAGGTTCATGGACGGCGATTCTAGCGCCGCCCGCAAAAGATGACATGCTGCTTACATACTACCCACGCGGCGCCCGTGCGGCGGCGCCTGCTCGGGCTCATCCGCCGCCGACGCCACCGGCGCCCGCAAGCGCTTCAGCGCGTCGCTCCACTGCACCACCTGGTCGAGCATGGCATCGACCGCCTGCTCGTGATGCTCGCGCGGATTGAACTTCGTGTACTGTTCCCAATCGTCGTGCAGGGTCAGCATGGCCTGGGCGCGCACGTCGGCCACCATCAGCTCGCCCATCACCAGGCGCAGGTTCTCGATCGCGCGCGCGCCGCCGACGCTGCCGTAGCCGACGAAGCCGGCGGCCTTGTTGTTCCATTCCTTGAACAGGAAATCGATGGCGTTCTTCAGCGCGCCCGAGGTCGCGTGGTTGTACTCGGGCGTGACGAACACGAAGCCATCGAACTCGGCGATGCGGGCGGCCCAGGCCAGCGTGTGCGGCTGCGCGTACTGGCCCATCGATGGCGGTACCGGCTCGTCCAGCAGCGGCAGGTTGAAATCCTGGATGTCGACCAGTTCGAACAGCGCGTCGCCGCGCATGCCGGCGATGTCCAGCACCCAGTTGGCCACGTCCAGCGCCTTGCGGCCGGGGCGCGTGCTCCCGACGATGACTCCGATCTTGATCATATGCGTCTCCAGTATGCAGGATTGATAATTTTAATAAGCCGCTCGGCGAGCGGGCGCCCGATTCAAGGCGCGCATTACGGCACCGCGGCCCAGCCGCCGCCGAGCGCCCGGTACAGGTCGACGTGCGCCGCCAGGTAGCTGGCACGCAGCTGCAGCACATTGTTCTCGGCGGTGAAGGCATTGCGCTGCGCGTCCAGTTCTTCCAGATACGAGGAATACCCGTTCCGGTAGCGGTTGTGGGCGATGCGCAGCACCTCGGTGGTGGCGACGCGGCGCGCCTCGGCCTGCTCCAGCTGTTCGCGCAGGCGCTGCACGGCCGTCAGGGCGTTCTCGGTCTCGGCCAAGGCGTTGCGCACCACTGTTTCGTAGGCGAACACGGCGCGGTCGCGCAGCGATGCCGAGATCTCGGCCTGGGCGCGCAGGCGGCCGGCGTCGAAGATCGGCGCCAGGATGCTGCCGCCGACGCTCCACAGCGTGGTGCCGGCGCCCAGCAGGTCGGGCAGGTTGTGCGCGTAGCGACCGCTTGATGCGGTCAGGCGCAGCGCCGGCAGCATCTGGTCGCGCGCCACCGCCAGGCTGGCATCCGCCGCCGCGATCGCGCGTTCGGCCTGGGCGATGTCGGGGCGCCGCCGCAGCAGTGCCGAGGGCAGCCCCGGCTGGATCGCCGGCACCCGCAGGGCCGCGAAATCGCCCCCGCGCGCAATGATGCCGGTACCGGCGCCGGGACTGGCACCGGCCAGCACGGCCAGCGCGTTTTCCTGCTGGGTGATGGAACGCTCCAGCTGCGGCACCACGGCCGCCGTGGTGCGGTATTCGGCCTCGGCCTGCGACAGTTCCAGGCGCGAGCTGTAGCCGACTTCGAACTGGCGCCGCGCCAGCTCGAGCGAACGTACGCGCGACTGCAGCGTGGCGCGCGCCAGTGCCAGCTGGGCGTCGAGGCCGCGCAGGTTCAGGTAGCCCGAGGCCGTGTTGGCCGCCACCGACAGCGCCACCGCGTCCGCCGCCGCCTGCTGCGACGCATAGTCGAAGCGCGCCGCCTGGGTGGCGTTTTCCAGGCGCCCGAAGGGATCGAGTTCGTAGGCGGCCTGCACGTTGCCCTGCACCGAGGTCGATTCGATCGGCGTGCCGAGCGGACCGATCGCGCGCGCCCGGCCCGGCGTGATGCTGGCCGTCAGGCTCGGCGCCTGGCTCGAGGCGGCCACCCGGATGCGCGCCCGGTATTCCTGCAAGCGCGAAAGCGCAGTGCGGATGTCGCCGTTATTCGCCAGCGCCTGCGCCACCAGCGTATCGAGCGCGGGGTCGCCGAAGGCGCGCCACCAGTCGGCTTCGACCGCCACGCCGGCGTTGGGCCCGACCTCGGCAGGTGCGGGCCACGCTTGGCCCCGCCACGCCGGCGGCACATTCAGGGTGGGGGCCGGCGGCGGCTGCACTGCGATCCGGCAGCCGCCCAGCGCCAGCATGGCCAGCACAGCCGGCACATGGTAAAACGCCCCCCTCATCGCGCTTGCCCCTGAGCCTGCCCCTGAGCCGGCGCCTGTGCTGGTGCCTGCCGCGCAGCAGGCACTACGCGCGTATCGATGCTGGGCACCACCGACATCCCCGGCCGCAAGCGCTGCGCCAGCGGCTGGTTCGGCTCGATGGCGATGCGCACCGGGATGCGCTGGGCGATCTTGACGAAGTTGCCGGTGGCGTTGTCGGGCTGGATGACCGAGAACTCGGACCCGGTGGCCGGGGCGATTTCCTCGACGTGGCCGCGCAGCCTGGCGTGGTTGAGCGCATCGACGGTGAAGGTGACCGGCTGGCCCAGGCGCACGTCGGCCATCTGCGTTTCCTTCATGTTGGCCACCACCCACACGGTCTGCGGCACCAGTGCCGTCAGCTGGGTGCCGGCATTGACGAAAGCGCCCAGGCGCACGCTGACCTGGCCCAGCTGGCCGTCGCGCGGCGCCAGGATGCGGGTGTTGGCGAGGTCGATCTCGGCCAGTTTCACGGCCGCTTCGGCATTCGCCACCGCCGCTTCCAGCGCGGCGCGGTTGACGTCCACGGTACGCAGGTTCTGGCGCGCGATCTCGAGCGCGGCGCGCGCCTGCTCGGTGGCCGCCACGGTCTGGGCACTGGTGGCGCGGGCGGCATCGCGTTCGCGCGCGGACAGCGAGCCGTCGGCGGCCAGCTCCTCGACGCGGCGCAGGTCGGCAGTGGCGCGCGCCGCCTGGGCGGCGGCGTTCTGCACGGCCGCCTGGTTCTGGGCGATGGTGGCGCGCGCCGTGCCCTGGCTCTGGGCGAAGTTGCTGCGGGCCGCGCGCTGCGTCGCCAGCTGGGCGCGCGCCTGCTCCAGCCGCTGGTTGTAGATGCGATCGTCGATGCGCATCAGGAGCTGGCCCTGGCGCACCGGCTGGAAATCCTGCACGTTGACCTCGACGATGTAGCCGGACAGCTGGGGACTGATGATGGTGACCTGGCCGCGCACGGTGGCGTTCTCGGTGGTCTGCAGGGCGCTGCGGAAAGGCGGCAGGTTCCAGGCATACAGCACGATCAGCACACCGACCAGTGCGACGAGCGCGAACAGCACGCCGCTGACGATCACCTTGCGGTTGGATTTTTCTTGTACGGGGGTCTCGGCCATATCGTTCTTTTGTCAATATCAATCAGCAGGGTGTCAGCGCGGCGTCGGATCGGCTACCGGTTCGGGCGGCTGGCCGGCGGCGGTCGAGACCGGCGAGTCGGTGGCGCCATCCCGTGCCGACACCTGGGGCGGCGGCGCCGGCGCGGCGGGCGCCGCCTTCGGCGCCACGTAGTCGATCCACAGCGCACGCGCGAAGATCCAGACCGCCAGCAGGGTCGCCAGCACCGCGATCGCCAGGAACACGTCGTTGTAGGCCAGGATGTTGGCTTCGCGCGTCTGGGTCTGGGTCAGCAGCGCAATGCCCTGGCGCGTGCGCGCCGCCGGGTCGGTCAGCACACGGCCGTAGGCAGCGCCGTACTGCTGGATGCGCGCGGTCACCAGTGGATCGAGGCTGCTCAGCGAGTCGGCCAGTTGCGAGGAATGGAATTTTTCGCGCGACACTTGCCAGGTGCCCAGTACCGAGGAGCCGAGCAGGCCGCCCAGGTTCTGGGTCAGGCCGAACAGCACCGAAAAGGTGATCAGGTTGCCCGGATTCGTGATCACCGAGCCCATCAGCGTCAGCAGCAGCGGCCCTAGAAACATCACGCCGCCAAAGGCCAGCAGGCCCTGGCTGACGTACATCTCTTCCGGACGCGTGCTGCTGGTGGCGTGCGAATCGATCCAGGCGCCGCCGGCCATGATCAAGAGCGCCACCACCTGCGGCGCCATCAGGCGCGCCGGATTGAAGGTGAGCGCCGAGAACACGATGCCGGCGATGGTACTCAGCAGCACCACCGCGAACAGGGACGTCAGCTGGTCGTTGTTCAGGCCCACCAGGCGCAGGAAGCCGACCGCGCCCACGCTCTGCTCGGACAGCACCACGCGCACCAGGACCATGGCGATGAACACGCGCGCGATCATGCCGTTGGTCAGCCAGCGCAGGTTGAGCAGCGGATTCTTGCGGTTGTGCTCGACGGCGATCGAGGCCACGATCAGCACGATCGCCGCCGCCAGCGCCACGCCGACCCAGGGTGCCGAGGTCCACCACAGTACGCGCCCGAAGGTGAGCGCCGCGCACAGCAGCGCCATGCCCGGCGCGAACAGCGCAAAGGTGACGAAGTCGGTCGGGCGGAACGCCTTGAAGCGGTCGCCCGGCGGCAGCTTGAGCCACAGCACGGCGCCCAGCGTGACCAGGGTCAGGCCCAACTCGAACAGGTACAGGCCGCGCCATTCGGCCAGCGCCAGCAGGCGGCTCGAGAACAGGTAGGCGATCGGCTGCGCCAGCTGGGAGATGCCGGTCGAGATGATGATGCCGCGCGGCCGCCACGCCTTGGAAAAGGCTTGCAGCGTGTAGTACAGGCCGAGCGTGGACAGGGCCGCGCCGACCATGCCGTGGGCGGCGCGCACCGCGATCGCCGAGCCGAGGTCGCCCACGAACAGGTGGGCGAACGTCACCAGCGCATACAGCACCAGGAAAGCTTCGGTGAAGGCGCGCAGGCCGAACTGCTGGCGGAATTTGACCAGCAGCAGGTTCATCGACACGTTGGTCATGACGTAGGCAGCCGGCAGCCAGTTGACCTCGGCCGAGAACGCGCCCAGCGTGCCTTGCAGGTTGACCAGGTTGACCGTCACCAGCGCGTTGCCGAGGCCGCCGGTCAGGGTGACCAGGGTGCCGACCAGGAAGAAAGCCAGGCGGCGCGGGTTCGAGTGGGCGGGAAAGGACGGCCCGCCCGGCATGGTCGGGCGTTCGTCGGGATGCCAGTCGCGTGGGGCGTATTTGTCGACGTGGTCGCTCATGCGCCTTCCAGGATCTGCTGCAGCTCTTCCAGCACATCGGATGCCATCGCCATGCGTGCGGCATCGATGCGCGCCGCGATCGACCGGCGCAGCAGCGCCGCCTGCTCGCCGACCTTGGCCGCCAGCGCCCTGCCCTCTGCGGTGAGCACGACCAGCTTGACGCGGCGGTCGTGCGGACTCGGCATGCGCTCGGCCAGGCCGCCAGCCACCAGGCGGTCGATGGTGGCAACCAGGGTCGCACCATCCACGCCCAGCTGCTCGGCGAGCTGACGCTGCGATGGCGGGGTCGCAGCCCCCGCCATCGCGGACACCGCATTCCATCCTGCCGGCGTGATGCCGCAGGACTTCAGGTAGCGCTCGAGGGCGGCGCGCCAGGCGCGTGCGCCGCCTTGCAGGGCCTGCGTGAAACGTTCGTCGACAGGAACCATGGATCACCCAATCATTGGCTGTACAGATTATCTGCCTGTTCTGGCAAATGTGGCCACACGCGTAGATTTAATTCGAGAATTGGTTAATCGGATATTGCTCTGAAAAATCACAGTGCTTAGAATCAATTTATTCCGCTAAGCAATCAGTTCCTTCCGGGATATTTTCGGAAAGGCCTGTCGACACTGAGGTTCCAGAGTTTCCATGTTTAGAGTACGCCCTTCTGTTCGCAAACTTACGTCCGCCTTGATTGTCTGCCTGGCGATGCTGCCGGGCCTGGCCATCGAGCAGGAGCTGCAACTCGACTACCGGATCAACGAGCACATCGTGCTGATCCCGGCCGGCAAGAATCATCAGGCACGCCTGGAAACGACCGTGTTCCAGCCCAACGGACAGGGCCCCTTCCCGCTGATCATCATCAACCACGGCAAGGACCCGGGCCACCCGAACATGCAGCCGCGCGACCGCTTCTATCACATGGCGCACGCCTTCGTGGAGCGCGGCTACGCCGTGATGGTGCCGATGCGCCAGGGCTTCGCCAACTCGACCGGCCGCTACCGGGACCACGGCTGCGACATGACGGCCAACGGCTACGCCCAGGCCGAGGACATCCAGGACACGCTCGACTTTGCCCGCGGCCAGAAGTGGATCGACGCCGACCGCATGGTGGTGGCGGGCCAGTCCTACGGCGGCCTGGCCACGATGGCGCTCGGTACCCAGGACCTGCAGGGCGTACGCGGCCTGATCAATTTCGCCGGCGGCCTGCGCGACGACAGCAACGGCTGCGGCTGGCGCTCGTCGCTGGTGGCGGCGTTTGCCGAGTACGGCTCCCAGAACAAGGTGCCGAGCCTGTGGATGTACGGCCAGAACGATTCGCTGTTCGGCCCGGACCTGGTGGCGCGCATGCACGACGCCTTCGAGCAGAACGGCGGCCGCGCCCAGCTGGTCGAATACGCGCCCTTCAAGCGCGATGCGCACGGCATGCTGGCCAGCCGCGACGGCGAAAAAGTCTGGCTGAAGGACACCATGGCCTTCCTCGACAAGGTCGGCATGCCGACCCAGGTCCTGTACAAGGTGCCGGAACCGCCGGTGCCGCAGCCGACCAATTTTGCCCCCATCGAGAATGTCGAAGCGGTTCCTTTCCTGAGCGAAAACGGCAAGCGTGCCTACCAGGAATACCTGACCAAGATGACGCCGCGCGCCTTTGCCATCTCGCCCACCGGCGGCTGGTGCTGGGCCGAGGAAGGCGAGGATCCGGACGCGCGTGCGCTGGCGGCCTGCTCGGCCAAGAGCGACCAGCCGTGCCGCCTGTATTCGGTGGACGAGCACGTCGTGTGGAATCCGGACCTGGCCGAGAAGGCGGCCGTGACCGCCTCGAATACCCCGGCGCCGGGGCCCGCAGTGACCGGCGGCGGCGGCAGCCCGTCGCTGGGCGGGACGGTGGCGCTGACGAATTAATCGGCGCCGTTCGCTATGGCGCATGCCAACTCGTCGCCCCCGCGAAGGCGCGGATCCATACTGACTTGCCGAAGTCCGTACACCTCAGGCTTCCACGTCAGTTCCAGCATGCCGGATCCTGTTGTTCAACACAGGTCCCCGCCTGCGCGGGGACGACGTCAGCAAGCGTCGCATAAATGGTGCACAGCAACATTTTTTAGCCCGCCACCTGCCGGCTTCAAGAGCTAGCACAAACCCGCTGCCAGATACCAAACCGACAATGTGATGTCCTTTCCATCGCTGGAGACTCACATGCTGCGCCCGGTACTGCGTGCATTGCCGCGCTTGTTGTCCTGTTCGCTGGTCTCGTGCGTGCTGGCCCTTGGCGCCCTGCTGCCGGCCGTACCCGCCCTCGCCGCCAACAATTACCCCGTGGTGCTGGTCCACGGCTTCCTCGGCTTCGGCCCGGACAGCTATCCCGGCAGCGGTTTCCTCTACTGGGGCGGCTACAACAACATCGCCGCCCACATGCAGCTGTACCACGGCCCGCACACGGTGTACGCGGCCGGCGTCGCCGCCATCGGTTCCAACTGGGATGACGCGGCCGAGCTGTACGCGCAGATCAAGGGCGGCTGCACCGATTATGGCGCCATCCACGTGGCCCGCTACGGCTACCCGGGGCAACCGCAAAAGCCACCGGGCAAGTGCTGGGCCGCCGATCCGAAGAACAACCCGAACGACTACCCGCTCGCACTCTACCCGCAATGGGACGCCGCACACCCGCTCCACCTGATCGGCCACAGCCAGGGCGGGACCACGATCCGCGCCCTGATCCAGCTGCTCGAGCACGGCTCGCCCTACGGCGACGAAGGCGGCAGCGCGCTGTACAAGGGCGGCAAGCTCGGCTGGGTGCGCAGCGTGGTCACGTTGTCGACGCCGCACAACGGCACCACGCTGCGTGACGCCGTGCTCGACATCCTGCCGCAACTGCGCAGCCCGCTACGCGACTACCTCGACAGCAAGCTGACCTCCTGGGAACTGTCGCCGGACGGTGCGCGCGAATTCAACCGCTGGGCCCTGACCTCGCCCGGCGTCTATTATTTTTCGGTGGGCACGGTGGCCACCGAGCGCGGCGCCTGGTGCTGCAACGGCACCGACCGCACCGTGGCACCGATCCAGAGCAGCAATTTCCAGTACCCGCGCGCCGACATGTTCCAGTACTACAAATACTTCGCGGGGGAATGGATCGTGCCCTCGCTGGCCCAGCGCGGCATCGGCTCGTACACCCAGTCAGCCACGGACCGGGTGCGCATCGACAGCGAATGGTTCGCCAACGACGGCGTGGTCAACACGATCAGCATGCGTGCGCCGAGCGGACAGCCGGTGCGCGACTACGACGGCACGGCGGTGCGCGGCAGCTGGAACTTCCTCGGCAACCAGCGCGGCTTCGACCATTTCGATATCCTGAACTGGCCCAACGGCGGGCCGTCGGCGGACCCGGTCTACGAGCGCATCAGCGACATCATTTTTTCGTTGGAATAGGACATCGACCGATGCGTAGGGTGGACGGCTGTGCCGTCCACGCGTTCAAGGTAAGCATGCGTCGCCTGACCGCGTGGACGGCGAAGCCGTCCACCCTACATCGCCGAGCGCAACGTACGCGCCAGATCCGACAAGCGATACGGCTTGTTAACGAACGCAAACTCGCTCAAGTCCTTGCCGTGCCGCTGCTTCAGCGCCGGCAGCGGATAGCCCGATGCCAGCATGATCTTGGTCTTCGGATAGTGCTCGCGCGTATAGCTGGCCAGCTCGATGCCGTTCATCCCGTTCGGCATGACGACGTCGGTGAACAGGATGTCGACATCCTGGCGCTCCAGCACGTCGATCGCCTCGCGGCCGCTGGCGGCCGTCACCACGTCGTAGCCCATGCTGGTGAACAGCGAGGCGGCGACGTCCATCAGGTCGGGCTCGTCCTCGACGATCAGCACACGCTCGGTGTGGGCGTTCTCCCCCTCCGGCGCGGTCTCGACGACGGCCGGCAGGTAGATCGAAATCGCGCTGCCTTCGCCTGGTTTGCTGTCGATGACGACATCGCCGCCGGACTGCTTGAGGAAGCCATACACCTGCGACAGCCCCAGGCCGGTGCCCTTGCCGACTTCCTTGGTGGTGAAGAAGGGTTCGAAGGCGCGCGCCACCACCTCGGGCGGCATGCCGGTGCCGGTATCGCGCACCGTCACTTTCACGTACTCGCCCGGCGCCAGCACAGTCGTGTTCGGCGTGGCGCCGTCCGTGGCGAAGGTCACGTTGGCGCTGCCAATGGCGAGGCGCCCGCCTTCGGGCATGGCGTCGCGCGCATTCACGACCAGGTTCAGCAGCGCCGATTCGAAGCGTGCACTGTCGATCACGGCGCCGTGCGCCCTGGGATCGAGCTCGACGACGAACTCGATGTTCGGATTGACGGCGCGCCGCAGCACGGTCTCGAAGCCGTTGATGATGCGGTTCAGGTTGCGCGTTTCGGCCTGCAGCGGCTGCTGGCGGGCGAAGGCCAGCAGCTGCTGGGTCAGGCGGGCGCCGCGGTCGATCGCGCGGCGCATGCTTTCCAGGGTGCGCACGTCGGCGCCGCTCGGGCTACCGTCCTTGCCGTCCTTGCGCTGCATCGACAGCACTTCCAGGCCGCTCGACAGCACCGACAGCAGGTTGTTGAAGTCATGCGCCACGCCACCGGTGAGCTGGCCGATCGATTCCATCTTCTGGGACTGGAACAGCGCCACGTTGGCGGCTTCCAGCGCCTCGGCCGCCTTTTTCTTTTCGGTGAGGTCGCGCGTGATCTTGGCAAAGCCGACCAGCCGGCCTGTGTCGTCGTGGATCGCGTCGATGATCACATGGGCCCAGAAGCGCGAGCCGTCCTTGCGCACGCGCCATCCCTCCGCTTCGAAGCGGCCGGTCCCGGCTGCCGTCGACAGCGCCAGCACCGGCACGCCGGCGACCCGGTCTTCCTCGGTATAGAAATGCGAGAAATGGTTGCCGACGATCTCGCTCTCGCTGTAGCCCTTGATCCGCTCGGCACCCGAATTCCAGTTGGTGACCACGCCTTCCGGCGACAGCATGTACAGCGCGTAGTCGCTCACGCCCTGCACCAGCAGCCGGAAACGCTGTTCGCTCTCGCGCAGAGCCTCTTCCGCCTGCTTGCGCTCGGTGACGTCGCGCGTCACCTTGGCGAAGCCCAGCAGCGTGCCTTCCTCGTTGTAGATCGGGTCGATCACGACGTGGGCCCAGAAGCGCGAACCGTCCTTGCGCACGCGCCAGCCTTCGGCTTCGTACTTGCCCTGCGCAAGCGCGGTCTCGAGGGCGCGCTTGGGCAGGTCGGTTGCCCGGTCTTCGGGGGTATAAAAGCGCGAGAAGTGCTGGCCGAGGATTTCCTCTGCCAGATACCCCTTGAAGCGGTTGGCGCCGGCGTTCCAGCTGCTGACATGCCCGTTCGGATCGAGCATGTAGATGGCGTAATCCCGGATGCCTGAAATCAGGTACTGGTAGCGCCGCTCTTCCGGAAAGGCATTCTTGGACTGGGTCTGGTCGTTCATGGCCTACTGTGGCTCTTGTTGCAGTGACAATCTATTTATACAAATTCAGCGCATGATACACCTGCACCATCGGTGCCAGGCATCCCGCTGTGGCTTGTCAAACCCATTCGCGATGATCATAAACAGTTACGGCCGAGGCTGCGACTTCAGTTCGTGCGAGCGAGATTAGCATAAAAACAAGATCGGGCCCGTTCGGCTTGCCATGCTCAGTTCTGTCGTTTTATAGGGGAATAGCGGCCTTCTCCCAATAAAATTTATCGAAATCATCGCGATATTATTTTAAAATGTTGCAATATTGCCGCGTCTTCAACCTGACCTGCGGGCGCCTTCCTGGCCGGCGAAGCAGTGTTTCATTGTAAAATAGCGACCTTGCAATCCACTGCCAGCATCCTGCACAGACTACATGACTCCGGTTTCCGCCGCCCCTGCCATCGACCTGTCGACGTGTGACAGGGAGCCGATTCACATGCCCGGCAGCATCCAGCCGCATGGCTTCCTGCTGACCCTATCCGACAACTTCGAGGTGCTGCAAGCCAGCGCCAACCTGGGCGACTGGACCGGTTGCGGCCTGCGCGAGGCGATCGGCCGTCCGCTGGCCGAAGTCGTCGGCGAAGCGGCCGCGCTGGTGCTGGCGCCGGAACTGGCGGCCCCGCTCGGTCAGCGTCCGTATTACGTGGGCACGATCACGACCGGCAACGGCCGCCACTTCGACGCGCTGGCCCACAAGTGGGACGGCGTGACCCTTCTCGAGTTCGAACCGGTCGACCGCCCCGGCGCAGCCGACTTCCGCCAGCTGTATTCGCTGATCGGCGATTTCCTGCTGAAGGTGAACGAAGCCGCCAGTATCGAGGCGCTGGCCGAACGGGCCTGCCATCACGTACGCTCGGTCACCGGTTTCGGCCGCGTGATCGTGTACAAGTTCGACGGCGACGGCCATGGCCACGTGATGGCGGAAGCCAAGCAGGACGACTACGCCTCGTACATGGGCCAGCACTTCCCGGCATCGGACATCCCGGCCCAGGCGCGCCGGATGTACAAGCAGTCGCGCATCCGCCTGATCCAGGACGCCAACTACCACCCGGCGCCGCTGGTGCCGGCGCTGAACCCGGCCACCGGCAAGCCGAACGACCTGTCCTTCGCCACGCTGCGCAGCGTGTCGCCGGTGCACCTGCAATACATGCGCAACATGCACACGATGGCGTCGATGTCGGTGTCGCTGATGGTAAAGGGCGAGTTGTGGGGACTGATCTCCTGCCACAACGAGGATGCCAAGGCGGTCGGCTTCGAAAAGCGCACCGCCTGCGAGCAGCTGAGCGAGATCCTGGCGCTGTGCATCGAGTCACGCGAGGACGCCGCCGACCTCCAGTTCCGCCTCGACGTACGGCGCACGATGGTGTCGACCCTCGCCGGCCTGACCCAGGGCAGCGACTTCATCGAGAACCTGTCGAACGTGTTCCCCGAGCTGTTGCGCTTCGCGCGCGCTACCGGGGTCGCGGTGGTGGTCGACGAACGCATCCTGACCTTCGGCGATACCCCGGAGCAGGACGACATCCAGGACCTGGTCGACTGGCTCACCCAGCACGACCATGGCGACGTGTTCCACACCGACAACCTGTCATCGGTGTATCCGCTCGGCGGGCGCATCATCCGCAATGCCAGCGGCCTGCTGGCGGTGCCGATCTCGCGCATCCACAAGCATTACCTGCTGTGGTTCCGCCCGGAATACGTGCGTACGATCGAATGGGCCGGTAACCCGCACGACAAGATCGTGCAGGCCGCCGCCGCCGGCGTCACCGTGAACCTGTCGCCGCGTACCAGCTTCGCCGCCTGGCGCGAAACCATCCACGGCACCAGCCTGCCGTGGCACGCCGGCGAGATCGAGCTGACGCTGGAATTCCGCACCGCCCTGCTCGGTCTCGCGCTCGAGCGCGCCGAACAGATGGCTGCGCTGGCCGGGGAACTGACGCGTTCCAACAAGGAACTGGAAGCCTTCTCGTATTCGGTGTCGCACGACCTGCGCGCGCCGCTGCGCCACATCGTCGGCTTCGCCGACCTCCTGATCGAATCGAGCGGCAGCGAAGACGCCCAGATGCGCCAGCGCTTCCTGAAGAACATCAAGGAAGCGGCGCGCCTGGCCGGCAAGCTGGTCGACGACCTGCTGTCGTTCTCGCAAATGGGCCGCGCGGCGCTGCGCCCGACCACGGTCGACATGAACGACCTGGTCGCCGCCTGCGTCGACAAGCTGTCCACGGAAACGCGCGGCCGCAACATCGAATGGAAAGTGGCCGACCTGCCCAAGGTCCAGGCCGACCCGACCTTCCTGCACCTGGCCATGTTCAACCTGCTGTCGAATGCCGTGAAATTCACCGGCCAGCGCGACCCGGCCGTGATCCGGGTCACGGCCGAAGACCATCCGCAGGAGACGGTGTTCCACGTCGCCGACAATGGCGCCGGCTTCAACATGGATTACGTGCACAAGCTGTTCGGCGTATTCCAGCGCCTGCACCGCATGGAAGATTTCCAGGGCACCGGCATCGGCCTGGCCAACGTGCGCCGCATCGTCGAGCGCCACAATGGCCGCGTATGGGCCAACTCCACGCTCGGGGAAAGCGCGACCTTCTCGTTCGCGCTTCCGAAACCGAACACGAATACCAATACCAATACCAATACCTAATTATCCAGGATTAGAAAGAACGCATGCTCAAGCCCATCCTTCTGGTCGAAGACAATCCCAACGACCTCGAGCTGACGCTGATCGCACTGTCGAAGAGCCAGCTCGCCAACCAGGTCATCGTCGTGCGCGACGGTGCCGAAGCGCTCGACTACCTGCACCGCCGCGGCGACCACGCCGAACGTGCCGCCGGCAACCCGGCGGTGGTGCTGCTCGACCTCAAGCTGCCCAAGGTCGACGGCCTCGAAGTGCTGAAAGACATCCGCGATACCGACGGCCTGAAGCCGCTGCCGGTGGTGATGCTGACGTCGTCGAAGGAAGAACAGGACCTGGTCCGCAGCTACGAGCTGGGCGTGAACGCCTATGTGGTCAAGCCGGTGGATTTCACGGAATTCGTGCGCGCGATCTCGGATCTCGGCATCTTCTGGGCCGTGCTGAACGAACCGCCGCCGGGCTCGCAGCGCTACATCAAGCCCAGCAAGTAGGGGGGCGCGCGGACGGCCAGTCGGCTAAACTGTCGCGTGTGAAAGGAGGCAGCGTCAATGCCGCCCACGCGTAACGCCCGCAGACCGGCTGCGCCGGTCAGGCAGTCCCGATCAACGCCGGCTTCTGATGCCGGCGCCGCAACAGGTGACGGATCCGGGCGCTGAGCGCGTCCGGGTGATAAGGTTTCTGCAACAGGTTCACCGTCGCTTCCAGCTTGCCTTCGTGCGCGAGCACGCCTTCCGCATACCCCGATGTGTACAGGATTTCCGCCAGCGGCAGCCGGTCGCGCACCGCTTCGGCCAGCTGCAGGCTGCTGACCGGCCCCGGCATGATCACGTCGGTAAACACCAGGTCGACGGTCTGGCCACTCTCCACGATCGCCATCGCGGCGGCCGCGTCGGGCGCTTCCAGCACACGGTAGCCGAGCGCGGACAGGATGGCGCAGGTCGTGCTGCGCACGTCTTCCTCGTCTTCCACCACCAGGATGGTTTCCAGGCCGCCCAGCAGCGGCCCGTCGGCGACCGCTTCCGGCTGCACCGCATCGGCGTCGCTGCGCGGCAGGTAGATGCGCACGCTGGTGCCCTTGCCCGGCGCGCTCTTGAGCACGATCTCGCCGCCCGACTGCTTGACGAAGCCATAGGCCATCGACAGCCCCAGCCCGGTACCCTGCCCGGTCGGCTTGGTGGTGAAGAAGGGTTCGAAGGCGCGCGCCAGGACCTCGGGCGGCATGCCGCCGCCGGTGTCGGCCACTTCGATCAGGACGTAGCGGCCGGACAGCACCTCGCTCGCACTCAGCGAGTCCGGCTCGACGTTGGTGGCGCGGATGGTCAGGGTACCACTGCCGGCCATGGCGTCGCGCGCATTGATGGCCAGGTTCAGCAGCACGTTGTGCAGCTGGTGCGGGTCGACCAGCGTACTGCCCAGGCTGTGGTCGATCTCGGTGACCACGCGCGCGCGCGGACCGAGAACGCGGCGCATCATCTCGTCCATCTCGCGCAGCAGGTGGCCGGGATTGACGACCACTTCCTGCAGCGGCTGGCGCCGTGCGAAAGCCAGCAGGTGCGACGACAGCTTGGCGCCGCGCTCGACGCCGGCCAGCGCCATGTCGACGCGGGCGCGCCCGGCATCGTTGAGGTCGCCGATGAGTTTCAATAGCTGCAGGTTGCCGCCGACGATCTGCAACACGTTGTTGAAGTCGTGCGCGACGCCGCCGGTGAGCTGGCCGATCGCTTCCATCTTCTGCGCCTGCTGCAGTGCCGACTGGCTGGCCTCCAGCTGTTCCTGGCTGCGCCGCAGCGACACGAAGGCAGCGTCGCGCTGGCGCCGCGCGATGTAGGCGGCGCTGTGGTAGCGCACGCGCGCCACCAGCTCGCGCGGATCGGGCCATTTGACGAGGTAGTCGTTGGCACCGGCGGCAAAGGCCTTGGCCTTGATGTCCGCGTCATCTTCCGACGACAGCATGATGACAGGGACGCTTTCGGTGTCCTTGTCGGCACGCAGGCGGCGCGTGACCTCGAAGCCGTCGATTTCCGGCATGCGCAGGTCGACCAGTACCACGGTGGCATCGATTTCCCTGGCCAGCTCGACTGCCATCGACGGCTGGCTGGCGTAGCGCAGGGTGTGCGCGACGCAGCCCTTCAAGCCATGCGAAATGATATCTTCCGCAAAAGACTCGTCGTCGATCAGCAGGATCGAACAGGATCCGATTTCGTGTTGATTCATTGCACCTGTAACAAGATCAGCATGGAAATGCCCGGAAATTGCAAAATGGTAAGGACTAATTTTAACATCAAGCTTGACTGCGATGCAGTGCTATAGCTTGCCGAGAAATCAAAAAAATTACGGAAATCTTGGTAAACAAGTATGTAAATACGTAGTTTTAATACCGTTATAGCATCAAAAAATGCCGATATCGGTTATTTGCCATGGATTACTAACGGTATTTTTTATTGTTGGACGTAAAGGTACGCGTATAGAAACCAGACGGTTTAGTCACCACCCACTCGATGAAGGCGGCGATGTCGGCATGGTCCTTCAGCGCATCCCAGGTGTGGTAGGCGCGCAGCAACTCGCGCTCCGAAAACGTCGCGTGGATCTTGCGGTGGCAGATCTTATGGATCGGGAATTGTTCCCTGCCCTTCAACGATTTCGGGATCAGGTGGTGGCGGTCGATGTTCTCGCTGCCCAGGGGGCGTCCACAGAGTGGGCACAGGGCTTCGACGGCGGGAGCGTCGTGCAGTTCGGGGATGTACAGGTGGCGCGCCATCCTCCGTATATCGAGACGCGCGCCGCCATTTAAAGACCAGGCCGCTGGGAGCCTGGCCCCGGCCGGTCCTCAGCGCGCCGGCGCCGCGACCACCAGGCGCGAAAAACTGGCCACGCTGGCGGCGAAGGCAAAGGCGGCGGCCAGGCCGAGCGCATACCAGCTGCCGCGCGCGATGGAAATCGTCAGGCAGAACGCGACCAGCGCGGCGCCCGTCGACTGCCCGATCAGGCGCGCGGTGGCCACCATGCCGCTGGCGCTGCCGGCGCGCTGCGGCGGTGCGCTGCCCATGATCGCCTTCAGGTTGGGCGCCTGGAAAAAGCCGAAACCGACGCCGCACACCGCCATGCGCCAGCCGATGTCGAGTGCCGACGGATCGTGCGGCATGCCCAGCAGCGCCACCAGGCCGCTGCCGAGGATCAGCAGGCCCAGCCCGCCGAGCAGGCCCGGCGAATAGCGGTCGCTCAGGCGCCCCGCCACCGGGGCCATCACACCGACCATTACCGGCCACGGCGTCATCAGGAAGCCGGTCTCGATCGGCGAGCGGCCCAGCGCGCTTTCGAAATAGAACGGCAGCGAGACGAAGGCCAGCGCCTGCGCCGCGAAGGTGCAGATCGAGGTCATGACCGACAGCGAGAACAGCGGGCGCCGGAACAGGTCGACCGGCAGCAGCGGCGCCGGATGCCCCTTCTGGCGCCGCACCAGCAGCACGAAGAACAGCAGCGCGATGAAGGCTTCCGGCAGCAGCGTGCGCAAGCCGACGCGGTGCGCCGCATCGCCCAGCGCCAGCACCGCTATGCTGAAGGCGATCACGTTGAAGATGCCGGCGACGGCGTCGACGCGGTGGCTCGAGCGCGGCGACTCCGGCAGCGCCCGGCGCGCGATGAAGAAAGCGGCGATGCCGGGAATGACGTTGATCCCGAACAGCCACTCCCACGAGGACACCGCCAGGATCAGCGACGCCAGGCTCGGGCCGAGGGCGAAGCCGATCGCCACCACCAGCGCATTGTTGCCGAAACCGCGCCCGTGCAGCTTGGCCGGATAGACGGTACGCAGCAGCGCCGTGTTCACGCCCATCAGCGCGGCCGCGCCCAGGCCCTGGAACAGGCGCGCCACGATCAGCGCCGGCAGCGACCAGGCCAGCGCGCAGCCGAGCGAGGCCAGCGTGAACAGCGCCATGCCGGCAACGTACACGCGGCGGTAGCCGATGGTCTCGCCGAGCGCCGCGATCGGCAACAGCGTCGCCACCATCGCCAGCTGGTAGGCATTCACGATCCAGACCGAATCGGCCGGCGTGGCGTGCAGTTGCGCGGCCATTGCCGGCAGTGCGGTGTTGGCGATCGCGGTGTCGAGCGAGGACATGCCGACGCCGAGGGAGAGGGTGACGATGGCCCAGATGCGTTCGTTCGGAGGAAGCCCGTCCCGGGTCTGGATGGCTTGCGTGGCGTCCTGCCCGGCGCCGGCGGTATTGGCTGGTTGCTGCATGGGTCGGCCCTGATGCGAAAGGGTCCATTATAAAAAGCCGGGACTACCTCTGCGGACGTGGAAACAAAAGCGCAACAATCGCGGCGCTAGGCCGGCCGCAAAAAAGAGCAAAGGAAAAACAAAAAGCCCGTTTCTTTCGAAGCGGGCTTTTTGCTATTTACTGCTAAATTCTGGCTCCCCGACCTGGACTCGAACCAGGGACCTGCGGATTAACAGTCCGTCGCTCTACCGACTGAGCTATCAGGGAATTGAGGCTCGAATTATAACGGCTGAGTTGCGATTTGACCAGTCTTGCATGAAATCAAGCGTGCGGCATCAACAAGGCGTGCTGGGACGCCGTATGGAAGTCGCGCCAGACCCGGTTCACCGGGCTGTCCGCGCGCGCCGCATACAGCCCGCAATACGGATAGAGGGTATCGACCGCGTGGCGGGAAGCGGCCACCCAGGCCATCGACAAGCCCTGCAGTTCGGTGGCATCGGCTGGCGCCACCCTGCCCTCGGCCAGCACGCCGTCCCAGCTGGCGTCGAGGCGTTCGTAGAAACGGCTGCGCGCCGCATCGAAGCGGGCGCGGCATTCGGCCAGCACCGCCTGTACCGCCGGCACGGCGATCAAGGGTTCGGGCTTGTCGCCGAAGCGATTGCGGCGATGGCGCAGGCATGCCTCCGCCAGTTCGATGAAATGGCCCGCCATGCCGGCCACGTTCGCGCTCAGGGTCACGAAGGCAAAGGCGAGGAACGGAAAGCGGTACAGCGGCCCCTGCTCCCTGGCCATGCCGGGATCGATGTCGAAGCCGTGGTCGCGACCGATCCACTGGCCGCGCACCCGATACCCGTGCGAGGCGGTGGCACGCAGGCCGATGCTGCGCCAGTTCGGCACCACCTCCACCAGCGCGGCCGGCACCACGAAGGCTTTTATGCGCGGGTGGCCGGCAGCGTCGAGCAGCGGCTGGCCGTGTTCGCGCAGGATGGCGTTGAAGGTAAAGTGGGTGGCCATCGGCGCGCCGCTGGCGTAGTCCCAATGGCCGTCGATGCGGTAGCCGTCGCCGTCGACGTCGGCATGGCCGGTCGGGGCGCCGCTGCCGGCCAGGCAGACGCGTTTCGTCGCCAGGACGTCGCGCGCCAGGGCAGGCGGCAGGAAGCCCGCGAACCAGCCGGCGCCGGCACACAGCGTGAGGGTCCAGCCCATGCTGCCGTCGATGGCGGCAATGCTTTCCTCCAGCCGCACCACCGCCGGCAGCGCCAGCTCGGCGCCGCCGAGGGCGCGCGGCGCCAGCATGCGCAGCCAGCCGCGCCGGTGCAGCAGCGCCTGCTGGATCGGGTGCAGCCGCCCGGCCATGTCGGCGTCGGCGGCGTAGCGGGCGATGCGGCTGGCGTCGCGTTCAGACAGCTGACCTGGGTGAACTGGCATGTTTATGCTCCCGAAACGAAAAAGCCCGCTTCAACGAAGCGGGCTTTTTACGATTGTACTGCTGAATTCTGGCTCCCCGACCTGGACTCGAACCAGGGACCTGCGGATTAACAGTCCGTCGCTCTACCAACTGAGCTATCAGGGAATTGAGGCCGCATTATAACCGCCCGAGACGTTCTGGCAATAGTTTTTTATGGAAACGTGTGCGCAGCATCGTTCATGGTCTGATAATGCGCCTATCAGCACGCCAGCCGGCGGTTTGCTATAGTCGCCCATTCTCTCTCAGCACAACCCTCAATTCATGAACACACCCTGCACCCTCGGCACCCCGCTCTCCCCGTCCGCCACCAAGGTCATGCTGCTCGGTTCCGGCGAGCTCGGCAAGGAAGTCATCATCGCTTTGCAGCGCCTCGGCGTGGAGACCATCGCGGTCGACCGCTATCCGAATGCGCCCGGCCACCAGGTCGCGCACCGCGCCCATGTGATCGACATGCTTGATGCCGATGCGCTGGCCGCGCTGATCGCCCGGGAGCAGCCCGACCTGGTCGTGCCCGAGATCGAGGCAATCGCCACTGCCAAGCTGGCGGAATTGGAAGCCGCAGGCACCATCACCTGCATCCCGACCGCGCGCGCGGCGCTGCTGACCATGAACCGCGAAGGCATCCGCCGCCTGGCCGCCGAAGAGCTGGGCCTGGCGACCTCGCCCTACCGCTTCGCGTCCAGCCTGGACGAGCTGCAGGCGGCCTGCGCCGAGATCGGTTTTCCGTGCGTGGTGAAGCCGGTGATGTCGTCCTCGGGCAAGGGCCAGTCCAGGCTGGACAGCGCGGGTGATGTCGAGAACGCCTGGAACCATGCGGCGGCCGGCGGCCGCGTCGATGCCGGCCGCGTGATCGTCGAGGGTTTCATCGACTTCGACTACGAGATCACGCTGCTGACCGTGCGCGCCAACGGCGCAGGCAGCAACGGCGCGGGCGAGATCGAGACCGTGTTTTGCGAACCGATCGGCCACAAGCAGGTGCAGGGCGACTACGTCGAATCATGGCAGCCGCAGCCGATGAGTCCGCGTGCGCTGGACAATGCGCGCGACATCGCCGCCAAGGTCACCGCCAACCTGGGCGGGCGCGGCGTATTCGGGGTCGAGCTGTTCGTGAAGGGCGACATGGTGTGGTTCTCGGAAGTCAGCCCGCGCCCGCACGACACCGGCATGGTCACCATGGCCACCCAGGTGCAGAGCGAATTCGAGCTGCACGCCAAGGCCATCCTCGGCCTGCCGGTGAATCCGTTGCTGCGCGCCTCGGGCGCTTCGGCCGTGATCTACGGCCAGCTGGAACAAGCCGGTATCGCCTTCGAGGGCGTGGCCGAGGCCCTGCAGGTGCCGGAATCGGACATCCGCCTGTTCGGCAAGCCGGAATCCTTCGCGCGCCGCCGCATGGGCGTGGCGCTGGCCACCGCGGTCGACGTCGATACCGCGCGCCAGCGTGCGCTGGAAGCGGCCTCGCGCGTAAAACCGGTCTCGCGCCGCAGCTGAACACGGCGCTGAACGCAGGACGAAAACCGGGCCGGCGCCGCGCACGCCGGCCGTTTGCACTCCTGCCGCGAAGCTGCTGAGGTCAAACGTTGACACCCAGCGTCGAGGAGGTTGCCATGAGCCACATCGACGACGAGCCGTGCACGCTTGCCGCGACGGATGCCAGCTGGCCGGCATGCCTGGCTGCGGGCATCCCAGCCGCCCGCGGCTAGCGCGTCAGGCGCGGATCGTAGGTCCATTTACGGACCTTGCGCGCCGCGATCGCGGCGGCGTCCGGGTGCATCGGATTGACCAGCACGTTCCGCTCTTCCTGCACGATGACCGACGGGACGACCAGCAGCGCGCTGCGATTCGCCTTGAGCCAGCGGTCGCCTTCGTCGAGGCTGACCTTGCCGGTCGGGATCGCATCCCAGCCGACCGGCGGCGCGTGCAGGGTAATGGCGCGTCCCCACACGTCGTCGGGGATGGCCAGCTCGACCAGGTAGCGGTTGAGCGGCAGGCCGCCCGCGCCGAGGTGGATGAAGGTTTCGAGCACCGCCAGCGAGATGTTGCTGGCGCAGTAGAGCAGCGGACTGCCGGGACGGTTCCAGCGGCCGCCGGAGATCTTGGCGCCGGCCCCGGTCAGGTCGTCGGCGGTGTAGCCGGGCGTATCGGTCGCGATCCGCCAGGCGCGGATCACGCGTAGGCCCCGGTCTGCATGGTGGCGAGCACCCGCGAGATCATTTCCTGGCCTTCGATGGTGTCCATGTAGTCGGCGGGGGCGGCGCCGCCCAGCGCCGGGATCGGCTCTTCCATCCAGTGGGCGAGCCATTTGGCGGCATCGAAGCCGTGCATGGCCTCGGGGTCGCCGGATTCCTCGAGCAGGGTTTCGACCTGGCCGATCAGTTTTGCCATGCCAACCACCTTTTCGCTGTCTTCCTGCGACAGCGCTTCGTTGCGGCTGGCCTTGCGGTTGACGGTGGCGGTGGCGATGTCCAGCATCAGGAAGATTTTTTCCTGCTGGATGTCGAGACGGCTGACGAAGAGCTTGAAGTCCGCGGCATTCACGCCCTTGCGGATCAGGTCGATCCGCTTGACTGGCGTGGACTGGAACACTTCACGGAAATTGAGCCACTGGTTCATGCTGGCATCGCCCCCCGCCGTTTGCCCATATGACTCTATTTTTTCAGAAACTTTATATGACGCCGGTGCGGGCAGTTCCTCATGGTGCGCCCTCGCCGCCTGTGCTCGCTTTGCAGTTGTCGTCATGATTTGCTCCTTTGAGTAGTCAGCGTAGATCAAATGAGCAGGGAATGCAAGCAAGCGCCGCCAAGAAGCGCCAGGAACAAAGGAAGGAAAAACAAAAAAGCCCACTTCGGGGAAGCGGGCTTTTTGATAATACTACGCAATGCTGACTACTGAATTCTGGCTCCCCGACCTGGACTCGAACCAGGGACCTGCGGATTAACAGTCCGTCGCTCTACCAACTGAGCTATCAGGGAAAAGATGTCGCTATTATAACCTCTCGCCAGGACATTGCACAGGACAAGCTGCCAACCGTGCATTGCCTTGCCAGAGGTGGTGATTCTGGCTCCCCGACCTGGACTCGAACCAGGGACCTGCGGATTAACAGTCCGTCGCTCTACCAACTGAGCTATCAGGGATCATTCTTCCGGTGCAGACAGTGCCGAATCGGAAGAGCCAAGAGTTTAGAGAACTTTTGCGATGGCGTCAACGATCCGATCGATGTTCTTCGAATTCATCGCGGCAACGCAGATGCGGCCAGTGTCCACGGCATAGATCGATTCGGCGCGCAGCTGCTCGACCTGCTGCTTGGTCAGGCCCGAATACGAGAACATGCCGACCTGCTCGCGGACGAAGGCGAAGTCCTTGCCCGGCGCTTTCTCGGCCAGCTTCTTGACCAGCTCCTCGCGCATTTCCTTGATGCGCACGCGCATGCCGGCCAGTTCCTCCTCCCACAGCTGGCGCAGTGCCGGCGTGGACAGGACGGTGGCGACCACCTTGCCGCCGTGGGTCGGCGGGTTCGAGTAGTTGGTACGCACGATGCGCTTCAGCTGCGACAGCAGGCGCGCTGCTTCTTCGCCCGAGGATGCGACCACCGACAGCGCGCCGACGCGCTCGCCGTACAGCGAGAACGACTTCGAGAACGAGTTCGACACCAGCAGCGGACCGCCGGCCTCGACGAAGCGGCGCACCACGGCGCCATCTTCCGCGATGCCCGAACCGAAGCCCTGGTAGGCCATGTCCAGGAACGGGATCAGGCCGCCGGCCTGCACCGCGTCGATCACCTGGCCCCACTGATCAAGCGTCAGGTCGGCGCCGGTCGGGTTGTGGCAGCAGGCATGCAGGACGATGATGGCGCCTTCCGGCATGGCCTTCAGGTCAGCCAGCATGCCGGCGAAGTCGACGCCGTGCGTGGCCGGGTCGTAGTACTTGTAATTGTTGACGGTAAAGCCGGCGCTTTCGAACAGCGCGCGGTGGTTTTCCCAGCTCGGATCGCTGATGTAGACGCTCGAGCCCGGCGCAAAGCGCTTCAGGAAATCGGCGCCGATCTTGAGTGCACCGGTGCCGCCCAGGGCTTGCACGGTGATCGCACGTTTCTCTTGAATTACCGGGCTGTCGGCACCAAATACCAATTCTTGCACAGCCTTGTCATACGCACCCAGCCCTTCGATCGGCAGGTAGGTACGCGGTGCAGGCTGTTCCATCAACAGCGCCTCCGCTTTGCGCACGCATGCCAGCAGCGGCACTTTACCATTGTCATCATAATAGACACCGACGCCCAGGTTGATCTTGGACGGGTTGGTATCTGCATTGAAGGCTTCGGTAATACCGAGGATGGGGTCGCGCGGGGCCATGGCGATGGCGCCGAAGATGCTGGCAGGAGCTGTGGAATTCATCGTGATAAACTGGGTTTGTCGCTGGGTTCGCAGCAGTTGTATAGACAGCGGCTTAAAACAATGTTTGGCCGCAGGCGGATTCTCATTCTAGCAAAGGTCTGAACACATGGCAGATTTATCGGTCGTAGATACCCCGGCACCCGAAGTCATCACCTTCCCGAATTCCCCGTTCAAGCTGCACCAGCCCTTCCCGCCCGCCGGCGACCAGCCGACCGCGATCGAAGGCCTGATCCAGGGTATCGACGACGGCCTGATGTACCAGACGCTGCTCGGCGTGACCGGCTCCGGCAAGACCTACACGATGGCCAACACCATCGCCCGGGCCGGCCGCCCGGCGATCGTGTTCGCCCCGAATAAAACCCTGGCGGCCCAACTGTACGCGGAGTTCCGCGAATTCTTCCCGCAGAACGCGGTCGAGTACTTCGTCTCGTACTACGATTACTACCAGCCGGAAGCCTACGTGCCGCAGCGCGACCTGTTCATCGAAAAGGACTCGTCGATCAACGAGCACATCGAGCAGATGCGCCTGTCGTGCACCAAGTCGCTGATGGAGCGGCGCGACGTCATCATCGTGGCAACCGTGTCGGCCATCTACGGTATCGGTAATCCGAACGAATACCACAAGATGATCCTGACGCTGCGCACCGGCGACAAGGTGGCGCAGCGCGATGTGATCGCGCGCCTGATCCAGATGCAGTACACGCGCAACGAGATGGACTTCGCGCGCGGCACCTTCCGCGTGCGCGGCGACACCATCGACATCTTCCCGGCCGAGCACGCGGAACTCGCGATCCGCGTCGAGATGTTCGACGACGAAATCGAATCGCTGCAATTGTTCGACCCCTTGACCGGCAAGGTGCGCCAGAAGATCCCGCGCTTTACGGTCTACCCGGGCTCGCACTACGTGACCGGCCGCGCGACCGTGCTGAAGGCGGTGGACTCCATCAAGGCCGAGCTGCGCGACCGCCTCGAGGAATTCCGCCAGCAAGGCAAGCTGCTGGAAGAACAGCGCCTCGAACAGCGCACCCGCTTCGACCTCGAGATGCTGGCCGAAGTCGGCTTCACCAAGGGCATCGAGAACTACTCGCGCCACCTGTCCGGCTCGATGCCGGGCGAACCGCCGCCGACCCTGATCGACTACCTGCCGAAGGACGCGCTGATGTTCATGGACGAGTCGCACGTGATGATCGGCCAGCTGAACGCCATGTACAACGGCGACCGCTCGCGCAAGGTCAACCTGGTCGACTACGGCTTCCGTCTGCCGTCGGCGCTCGACAACCGGCCGCTGAAGTTCACGGAATTCGAAAACAAGATGCGCCAGTGTATCTTCGTCTCGGCGACCCCGGCCGAGTACGAGAAGCAGCATGCCGACAACGTGGTCGAGCAGGTGGTGCGTCCGACCGGCCTGGTCGACCCGCAGATCATCGTGCGCCCTGCCCGTTCGCAGGTGGACGACCTGATGGGCGAGATCAACATCCGCATCGCCAAGGACGAGCGTGTGCTGGTGACCACGCTGACCAAGCGCATGGCCGAGCAGTTGACCGAATACCTGGGCGACCACGGCATCAAGGTGCGCTACCTGCACAGCGACATCGACACCGTCGAGCGCGTGGAAATCCTGCGCGACCTGCGCCTGGGCACTTTCGACGTGCTGGTCGGCATCAACCTGTTGCGCGAGGGCCTGGACTTGCCGGAAGTATCGCTGGTGGCCGTGCTCGACGCCGACAAGGAAGGCTTCCTGCGTTCGGAACGCTCGCTGATCCAGACCATCGGCCGCGCGGCGCGTAACCTGAACGGCGTCGCCATCCTGTATGGCGACCAGATGACCGACTCGATGAAGAAGGCGATCGACGAGACCGAACGCCGCCGCGCCAAGCAGGTGGCCTTCAACACCGCGAACGGCATTGTGCCGAAAGGCGTGAACAAGAAGATCAAGGACATGATCGACGGCGTCTACAGCGCGGCTGCGCAGAAAGCCATGCTGACCGACTTCGGCATGGCGGAAGATGTGGCCAAAGTCGAGGGCATGAGCGAGAAGCAGATTTCGAAAGAGATCAAGCGCCTCGAAAAGCTCATGGTCGACCACGCCAAGAACCTCGAGTTCGAAAAAGCGGCGCAGGTGCGCGACCAGCTGCACGTGCTCAAGCAGCAGGCCTTCGGGGCGCCGGGGGCGGACAACGTGGTGTCGATGCTGGGCAAGTAAGTAACTGCCTGAAACTGCCTGAACGTTCGATTAGTTGAAACACGTCGTCCCCGCGAAGGCGGAATAATGCCCCGGCATTATTCCGCCTTCGCGGGGACGACGGTTTTTCAGGCCGGATCAGCGTGCGCGGCGGCGCAGGCCGAAGCCCAGCAGGCCCAGGCCGGTCACCATGCTCAGCAGCGTCGAGGGTTCCGGGACGGCGGTGGCGCTGGCAAAGGCGTTGCCCGGCGAGACGACGTCGGCCTGGCCCGGCATCAGGTCGATCTGGACCAATGGCGTGTCCATGCCCAGCGTGGCGGTGAGGTCCGCGTTGTACAGCATCGCGGTGAAGCTGGAGCCGTCGAGGCCGCCGCTACCGACGTCGAAGCTGAGGTCGAAGCTGAACAGCCCGCCCAGCATGATGCTTTGCAGCAGCCCGCTGTAGCCGGCGTCGTTCACCAGGCGCACGCTGCTGCCGATCGAGCCGCTCGCGCTGCCGCTGAATTCCGACGCGCCATACGCGCCCATGAAGTGGTCCAGCGTTGCCGTCACCGGGGCGGCGCTCCCCGCCAGGGCGCCCAGCTCGAGGTCGAGTACCGCGTTGCTGTTGCCCAGCGTGCTGGTATCGACGGTCACGTGGTAGACCGGGGCGGCGAATACGCTGCCGCAGGCACCCAGCGCCACGGCCAGCAGGGAGCGCGACAGGAATTTCTTGAGGTTCAACATAGCGATTCCTTTATCGATGACTTAGAACGAGCCGCTGATCAGCGTGGCGGTGTAGCCGACGCCGACCTTGCCCGGGTTCGAGAACGTGGTCGTCACCGTGGCACTGGCGCCCGGCGCCAGCGAGATGGCCGGCAGCGTCATGTACGGTGCGCCGTTCTGGACGCCGCTGGTGTTGTCGAGGCTCACGCCGGCGGTCAAGCCGTCGAGGCGGAACTGCAGGGGGCCGTTCAGGGTCACGTTGGTGGTATTCGTGAACGTGACGCTGCCCGTGGATTTCGCGGTGACGCGGTTCAGCGTCAGGCCGGAACGCGCGATGTTCACGCTGCCGGTTGCATTGACGAACGCCAGATTCGTGCAGGGCGTTCCCGTCAGCGCATCCGCCACGCCGCGCAGCGCCGGCTTGCCCTGGTACTGGCCGTCGAACAGCAGCGGCCAGTCCTGGTGCCTGTTCTGGAACAGCTGCTGGATCAGCCAGCTGCTCGGATCGCTCACGCCCCACACCACGACGCCGCCGCGCTGGGCAGGCGGCACCACGTCCAGGTAGGCCTTGACCACTTCACAATAGCGCTTCTTCTGCGCTAGGCCGAGCTCGAGCGTATAGACCGTCTTGATGTCGCCGGCCTGGTATTGCGGGCTGTACGGGTTGTTGATCGGGATGTCGAGCTCGGAGATCTTGACCTTCAGGCCGCGATCGACGACCTTCTGCAGCGACGCCTTGATCTGGCTGGTGGACGGCCAGTCGATGTACACGTGCATCTGGAAGCCGACGCCGTCGATCGGCACGCCGCGCGCCTTGAAGCCGTCCAGCATGCCGGTCATCGTGTTCATCTTGTTGGCGTCCGACTCGATGTTGTAGTCGTTGTAGTACAGGGTCGCGTTCGGGTCGGCCTCGCGCGCCGCGCGGAATGCGCGCTCGAGGTAGTCGGTGCCTGTCCTCTGGTAGAACAGCGACTGCCGGTAGCCGCCGCCGTCGTTCAGCGCCTCGTTGACGACGTCCCAGCTCTGCACCTTGCCGGCGTAGTGGGTGGCGATCGTCTTCACGTGCTCGTCCAGCATCGCGAGGAACGCCGTCTTGTCGCCGCTGAAGTTCTTCATGAACGTCGGCACCTGGTAGTCCGAATGCCAGATCAACGCGTGCGCATGCACGCGCACGTCGTGCGCGGCCGCGTAGTTCACCAGCTCGTCCGCCTGCGCGAAGGTGTAGGTGTTCCTGTCCGGGTGCAGGTAGCTCATCTTCATGATATTGCCCGGCGTAACCTGGCTGAAGTGCCGATTGACGACTTGCTGCTCCGCCGGCGTGCTGACGAGGCTGCGCGCCTCCCAGCCGCCGTCGACGGCGACGCCGACCGGAAAAGCGGCGAGCGCCTTCAGGCTCGCCACCCCGGGGTTGTAGGCCGCAGGGCTGGCGGCGGTCGCCGCGCTGGTCTGATCCGGGTGCGCTGCCGCCATCTCGCCGGCGGTCCTCGTGGTGGCCGTATCGCCTGATCCGGCGCCGCATGCGGCAAGGGCCAGGCAGCAGGCAGCGCTCAAGACGCTGCGCTGGAACACAGGTGCTTTGTACATGGTTTGTCTCCGATGATTGTTATTCCGGTCCATGCCGATGTTAAGCGCTAACAATGCATGAACCGGTTGACTGTCAATACTTTGTTAACAGTCTGAAATCAGTCTAGCCCGACAAATGTGGTAAATACAAACACTTTTTATCGCAGCCCCAACAATTTCCGAGATCAATGCAACATTTTGTTAACATTTTTGATTGCGCTACCACGGAAGAATTGTCAGCTTTTTCGCGTTGAGCAGTCCGCCATCGAGGCAGTCCACGGCATCACGCCGAAGCGTACTCAGGAGAAGAGCAAGGAGATAATCGGTGGTGTCCACGGCGCGCCCGCGCCGGAGGCGATACTTACTATGGCATCGGTGCTGGGCAAGCAATTTCTTGCTTTTCTGTTTATTACCCATGGTAATGTTTGTCCAATATTATTCTGAAGGAATGATCATGCAAGTTCGTTGCTTTGCCGCTGCTGCGCTCGCCACTCTGCACCTGGCGACCGCGCCCGCCTTCGCTGCCGGCCCCGACGCGAATTACCTGCAAAACGGACTCGACGGCCGGGGTCACTGCCTGACGGCGGCCGACGGCAAGGTGGCCATGGGCGCCTGCACCAGGTCGGCAGATCAGCAATGGGTGGTCAGCCAGGGGGATATTCCCGGGTTCAGCAAGGTGCACACGGTCGCGGGCGGCACGGCCATGTGCCTGGCCGTGCATGCGGAGAATGGCAAGAATGTGCTGGCGATGGACAACTGCGGCAATGCCGACAACCAGCAATGGCGTGTCAAACGCGCGAAGACCGGCCCGTTCGTCCTGCCGCTCACCAACCGCGCAACCGGTGCCACGCGCTGCCTGGAAGCGGTGCAGACCGGACTGAAGATGACCCCTTGCAGCCGCCAGCAGCCGGGGCACCGCTGGCAGAGCAATTACGAGCCGACGATGTGATCGTCGCGCCCGTCGTTCCGGGCATTGCCCGAAACGACTCCCCGCGAAGGCGGGGACGACGTGTAACTTATTTCACGTCCAGCAGCTCGACGTCAAAGATCAGATTGGCATTCGGCGGAATCGGACCGGCACCATCCGCACCATAACCCAGGCTCGCCGGGATGATCAGGGTGCGCTTGCCGCCCACCTTCATGCCGGCCACGCCCTGGTCCCAGCCCGGGATCACGCCGCCCGAGCCGAGGCGGAAGCTGAACGGTTCGCGCCCGACCGAGCTGTCGAACTGGGTGCCGTGCTTGTCGGCGGCGTTCGGCGCCAGCAGCCAGCCGGTGTAGTTGACGGTAACGGTCTTGCCGGCAGTCGCTTCCGCGCCGGTGCCGACGACGGTATCGATCTTCTGGAATTCCTGCGCCGACTTGTCGGCTTCCGCCTTGGCGCTGGCCGCCCCCGCCGACGAGGCGGCCGGCGCAGCGGTGGATCCGGTGTCGGTCGATGGCTTGTTGCGGTTGCAGCCGCCCAGCGCGAGCAGCGGTACGATGGCGGCGATGCAGAGGCCGTAGCCGAGCTTGCGGCCGATGAGTTTGCTTGTCATGGAATGTCCAAACGATAAGTGATCAGAGGCCGCAGTATACATGCCGTCACAAAGTCTTGACGAAAGCGCGTATGCCGCTCAGCAGCATCTCGATCGACATCGCGGTCAGGATCAGACCCATCAGGCGCTCGAAGGCCGTCATCACCTGCGCACCCAGTACCTGCTGCAGGCGCTCGGCGCCGAGGAACACGGCCAGCCAGATCACGAAGACCGAGGCCAGCGCCGCCACGTGGATCATTACCTCTTCCGTCGTTTGCGAGCTGAACAGCAGCACCGTGGCCAGCGCCGACGGCCCGGCCAGCGCCGGGATCGCCAGCGGCACGATGAAAGGTTCGCCATGCTCGCTCTTGCCCAGTACGCCGTCCGGATGCGGGAAGATCATGCGGATCGCGATAATCAGGAGGATCACGCTGCCGCCGATGCGCAGCGAAATATCGGTCAGCTGCAGCGCGGTCAGGAAATGCCGCCCGAAGAACATGAACAGCAGCAGCAGCCCGAATGCGATCGCACACTCGCGCACCACGATACGCCCGCGCCGCGCCTGCGGCACGTCCTTGAGGGCGGTCACGAACAGGGGCACGTTGCCGAAAGGGTCGGTAACGAGCAGCAGCAGGATGAAGGTCTGGAAGAAACTTTGTGTCATGGACGGTCCTGTGTTTGAATTACAATCTTAACCGATTGGCACCCGAATTGGATGGGGTCGGTCCTGCCGTGTATTTACCCTGGAGAGACCATGAATCGGAATAGCCTGGCGGTGCTGGTCGCGCCTCTCGTCCTGACACTGCTGTCGCCCTTCACGGCACAGGCGTTTGATAAGGCGCCGGCGCCGTCGGCACTGATGCGCGAGATCGATGGCGTCTACAAGCACCGCTTCCAGAACACGATGGCCGTGCCGGGCCAGGCCGATCAAACCTACGAGTCGGAAGACATCGTCGAACTCCTCCCCTACGATGACAAGCACCTGTACCTGCGCGCCCACTTGGAATTCGCCAACGGTCATACCTGCGACATCGCCGGCATGGCCGGCTACGAGCATGGCGCCTTTGTCTACCACGACCCGACGCCGCCGCAGCCGCGCGAACGCGCGTGCGCGCTGCGGCTACACGTGACGGACAAGAAGCTGGTGCTGACGGACAGGGAGACGCCGGATGCGGAGGCGACCTGCCGCGCGTATTGCGGGGCGCGCGGGGATCTGGATTACGAGATCGGGCGCGAGGCGCGGGGCGAGATCCGGTATGCGGAGCGCTTGAAGAAGTCGAAGGCGTACAGGCAGGCGGTGCGGGACTTGCAGGCGGTCGAGAGCAGCCAAGCCAAATAAACCTGGGCGATTACGCAAAAACGTCGCCCCTGCGAAGGCAGGGGCGACGGTTTTACGGCTAACTAATCGGCTTAAGCTAACTGAATCAGTTCTTCTCGAACTTCTTCATCCAGGCCGACAGCTGATGCGGACGCAGGCCGTCATAGTCCTCGAACGGCTGGTGGATCCACGGATTGTGCGGCAGGTCTTCCAGGTGGTAATCCGGCACCAGCGACGACGTGCCCTTCACCCAGATCACGGCCGAACGCACTTCGGTAACGTCCGGGTAATTGGTGCGCAGGTGTTCGCCCACGCGCGCCAGGGTCACGCCCGAATCGGCCAGGTCATCGACCAGCAGGATCTTGCCGGCCAGCGGGCCCTTGGTCATGGTCATGTACTTGGCGATGTCGAGGTCGCCCTGCTTCTTGCCGGCTTCTTCACGGTACGAGCTGGTCGACAGGATCGCCAGCGGCACGTCGAAGATGCGCGAGATCACGTCGCCCGGACGCACGCCGCCGCGCGCCAGGCACAGCACCATGTCGAACTTCCAGTTCGATTCGTACACTTTCAGCGCAAGGCGCTCGACCAGGCGGTTGTAGTCGTCCCAGGAGACCCACAGGTCCTTGTCGGTCGATGCAGGGGTATTCATGTTCAGGTTTTCCTTCTTCTGCTTATGGCTGAAGCCCGCGCGGCCAATGGATGGGGCGGCGCGGGCTGCTTGCTGTGTTGCTTTTAATAGTGATCAGGCGGCGAACGGGTGGCGCAGCACGATCGTTTCTTCGCGGTCCGGACCGGTCGACACCATGTCGACCGGGATGCCGACCAGTTCTTCGATGCGCTTGATGTAGGCGCGGGCGTTGGCCGGCAGGTCGTCCATCGACTTGGCGCCGACGGTCGATTCGGTCCAGCCCGGCATCTCTTCGTAGACCGGCACGCAGGCGGCGGCTTCTTCGGCGCCGACCGGGAAGATGTCGACGTCACGGCCGTCGATCTTGTAGCCGGTGCACAGCTTCAGCGACTCGATGCCGTCCAGCACGTCCAGCTTGGTCAGGCACATGCCCGACACGCCGTTGATCTGGACCGAGCGGCGCAGCAGCGCGGCATCGAACCAGCCGCAGCGGCGGGCACGGCCGGTCACGGTGCCGAACTCGTGGCCCACGCGCGACAGGTGCTCGCCCACACCTTCGGCGGTCGTCAGTTCCGACGGGAACGGACCCGAACCGACGCGGGTGGTGTAGGCCTTGGTGATGCCCATGATGTAGTGCAGCATGCCCGGGCCCACGCCCGAACCGGCGGCGGCGTTGCCGGCCACGCAGTTCGACGAGGTGACGAACGGGTAGGTGCCGTGATCGACGTCGAGCAGCGAGCCTTGTGCGCCTTCGAACAGCAGGTTGCCGCCGGCTTTGTGGGCGGCGTACAGGGCGGACGACACGTCGCCGACCATCGGGCGCAGGCGCGGTACCAGGGCCATGGCGTCGTCGAAGGTCTGCTGGAAGTCGATCGCTTCGGCGCCCAGGAAACCGGTCAGCACGAAGTTGTGGTATTCCAGGTTTTCGCGCAGCTTCTCGGCGAAACGCTCTTCATTGAGCATGTCGGCGATGCGGATCGCGCGGCGCGCGACCTTGTCTTCGTAGGCCGGGCCGATGCCCTTGCCGGTGGTGCCGATCTTGTTCTCGCCGCGCTTGGCTTCGCGGGCCTTGTCGATGGCGACGTGGTACGGCAGGATGACCGGGCAGGCTTCCGAGATCTTCAGGCGCGAGGCGACTTCGACGCCGGCCGCCTGCAGCTTGTCGATTTCGCGCATCACGTCGGGGACGGACACCACGACGCCGTTGCCGATGTAGCAGGCCACGCCTTCGCGCATGATGCCCGACGGGATCAGTTGCAGCGCGGTCTTGTGGCCCTTGATTACCAGCGTGTGGCCGGCGTTGTGGCCGCCCTGGAAACGCACCACGCCGGCGGCGTGGTCGGTCAGCCAGTCGACGATCTTACCCTTGCCTTCATCGCCCCACTGGGTGCCGATGACAACGACGTTCTTAGCAGTATTTGACATCACTTAACCTAAGTTTTTGAGAATCCAATTTCCTTGTTCGAGGACGAGCACGCGGTCGCACTCGAACTCATCCTGTACATTGTCGTGACCCGGCATGGACTGGATCACCACTTCGCCGCTCTTGCGCAGTTCGGCGATTTTCTCGCGCAGTTCGGGCGCATTGCCCCACGGCGCACGAATGGCGTGTTTGCGCTCGGCGGTCGGCAGCAGCCGGGCCAGTTCGCGCAGGTCGAGCGAGAAGCCGGTGGCCGGACGCGCACGTCCGAAGGCTTCGCCGACGTGGTCGTAGCGGCCGCCGCGGGCCACCGCGTTCGGCAGGCCGGGCACGTACAGCGCGAACATGGCGCCGCTCTCGTACTGGTAGCCGCGCAGGTCGGCCAGGTCGATCGCGACCTGCGCACGGCCAAGCGTGGAACCGGCCAGCGCGGCCAGTTCGGCCAGTGCGCGGGTAATGCCCGGCAGCGGTGGCAGGACCTGTTTTGCCTGCGCCAGCACGTCGATGTCGCCGTACAGGTTGGGCAGCGCCAGCAGCGCGGCGCGGGTGCCCGCGGCGTAGCCGGCGGTGATTTCCTCGAGGCCCGGGACGTCCTTCGAGCGCAGCAGCGCGTACAGCGCCTGCTCGTCGCGCTTCGCCAGCGGGTCATCAAGCAGGATCGCACGCAGCACGCCGACGTGCGACAGGTCCAGGCGCGGCTGCTCGAAGCCGGCCAGCGCCAGCGAGGCCAGTGCCAGTTCCTGGATCTCGGCGTCGGCTTCGAGGCCGGCGTGGCCGTAGATCTCGGCGCCGATCTGCAGCGGTTCGCGGGTGGCGTGCAGGCCGGACGGCTGGGTGTGCAGCACGCTGCCGGCGTAGCACAGGCGGGTGACGGTGTCGCGGTTCAGCAGGTGCGCGTCGATGCGCGCGACCTGGGTCGTCATGTCGGCACGCAGGCCGAGCAGGCGGCCGCTCATCACGTCGATCAGCTTGAAGGTGCGGGAGTCGGTGTCCTGCCCTGCTCCGGCGAGCAGCGACTCGGTGTATTCGAGCAGCGGCGGCATCACCAGCTCGTAACCATAGGTGCGGAAGGTGTCAAGCATCAGGCGGCGCAACTCTTCGATCTTGCGCGCTTCGGAGGGCAGGACGTCGGCGATATTCTCGGGCAGGAGCCAGGTAGGCATGGGCAAAGCGAATCGGGAGTTATTAAAAATCGGGCAACAGTTTAGGGACTTGAACGCGGCTTTGCACGCATTCCTTGCGCCGAATCGACGATTTTAACCGAAAACGTGGACGGTTTGGCAGGGAAGATAGGTGAATCGCTTGATAACGTTGTCGATGTCCCACGTACGGTAGGGTGGACGGCTTGCCGTCCACCCGCTCAAACCGTGCGGGCGCCGCATGGACGCGTGGACGGCATAGCCGTCCACCCTACCCTTCAGGCGTCAATTGCATCATCGATGCGGCGACCAATTATTTGCCGGTGCCGGGGTTCTTGAAGTACTTGAAGAACTCCGAATTCGAATCCAGCACCAGGATATCGTTACGCCCCTTGAAGGTCGCCTTGTAGGCTTCCATCGAGCGGTAGAAACGGTAGAACTCCGGGTTCTTGCCGAACGACTGCGCATAGATCTGCGCTGCCTTGGCATCGCCGTCGCCGCGGATCGATTCGGCGTCGCGCTGGGCGTCGGCCAGCAGTTCGCTGCGCTGGCGCTCGGCGTCGCCGCGGATCTGCTCGGCTTCGGCGGTGCCGGTAGCGCGGGTCGCGGCGGCCACGCGCACGCGCTCGGCCTTCATGCGGTCGATCACGGCCGCATTCGCCCCGTCGGGGAAACCGATGCGCTTCAGGCGCACGTCGGCGACCTCGATGCCGAGCTGGCGCGCGTCAAAGGCGACGCCCTGGCGCACGGCATCGGCCACCGCGCCGCGCTGGCCGCCGATCAGGTCGGCCATCTCATGCCGGGCGATTTCGGCGGTCAAAGCCAGGCGCACCAGCTGCGCCATCTTTTCGCTGCCGCGGTCGGCATTCGCGCCGGCCAGTGCGATCAGGTATTGGCGCGCATCGACGATCTTCCATTTGACGAAGGCGTCGACTACCAGCTCGCGCTTGTCGCGGGTGGCGAAACGCTCGCGGTCGGCGGTATCCAGCGTCTGCAGGCGCTTGTCGAGGTAGACCACGTTCTGCAGCGGCGACGGTAGTTTGACATGCAGCCCCGGCTCGGTGACGACCTGGCGCGGCCCGCCGGCGCCGTCGAGCACGCCGAAGCGGTGCTGGTCGACCACGAAGGTGCTCGACTTGGCGAGCGCCACCACGGCAACCGCGGCGACGAGATAGGCAATCAGGCGACTCATCAGCGGCCCTCCCGTTCACGCGAGTGCTCGCGGCTGCGCAGGTCGCGGCGGTGGGGGTCGCCCTGCTCCGCCGTGGCGGCCGGCGCCGTTGCCGGTGCGCTTGGCGCGGCGGCCGCATCGGGCTGCGCGGCTTGCACCTGGGCCGGGAGCTGCTGCTGTGCCTGGCCCTGCGCGGGCGCCTGGGCCGGGTTGGCCTGCCCATTTTGCTGCGGCGCGGCCATGACCGGCCCCGAGCGGCTGCCGATCGCGGCGTCGTTGGCGACCGAACGCGTCAGCATCTGGTCGAGCGGCAGCACGACCTGGTTGGTGCCGGTCTTGGCGTCGATCATGACTTTACTGGTGCTGGAAAAAACCTGCTGCATGGTGTCGAAATACATCCGGTCGCGGGTGACGCCCGGCGCCTTGGCATATTCGGCCACGACCTTGTCGAAGCGCGCGGCGATGCCGGTGGCCTTGCTCTCGGTCTCGGCGCGGTAGCCCTCGGCATCCTGGCGCAGACGGTCGGCCCTGGCCTTGGCCTGCGGCAGGATGTCGTCCGCATACGCCTGGGCTTCGCCGCGGGCGCGGTTGCGGTCTTCCTGAGCACGGGCGGCGTCCTCGAAGGCGCTGGCAACCCCGTCCGGCGGTGCGATCTGCTGCACCGTCACGCCGACGATCTCGGCGCCCAGGCGGTAGCGTTCGGCCATCTGCTGGATGCGGTTGCGCGCTTCGAGTGCCACCTGGTCGCGGTTGGGCGACAGCAGCGTGTCCATCTTGTTCTGGCCGACCAGTTCGCGCACCACGGTCTCGGCGGCGTCGCGCACGGTCTCGACCTGGTCGCGGTTATTGAACAGCCAGGCGACCGGTTGCTTGATCTTGTACTGCACCGAGAACTGGACGTCGACGATGTTCTGGTCGCCGGTCAGCATCAGCGCTTCGGCCGGCTGCTTGTTGCGGATGTTGGCGCGATAGCCGATCTCGGCGGTCTGCACCTGGGACGTGTTGACGGTCTCGACAGCCTGGATCGGCGCCGGCCAGCGCCAGCTGACGCCCGGCGACACCGTGTGCGACAGCTCGCCGAAGGTGGTGACCACCCCGACCTGGCCGTCCGGCACGATGAAGGCGCCGCTGGCCAGCCAGATCAGCGCGGCGATGCCGCCGACCACGCCGGCGGTGATGCCGACGCCGCGGGCGTCGGGGCGGTAAGGGCCGCCACCGCCGCCTTCGTTGCGCTTGTTGAAGATGCGGTTCAGGCGCTGGTTGAAGTCACGCCACAATTGATCGAGATCGGGCGGGCCGTCGTTGTTGCCAGGACGCTTGTTCTCTTGGGCCTTGCGTCCGGCGTTGGGGTCGTGGCCCCAACGGGGATCGTTCAGCGAGAGCTTCACGCCGAGACGCTTGATGAATGAAACGGGCATAGATGGCTTAGTGTGGGCCGGCTGGGGTGGTTATGGGAATACCATCGGCCGCCGTCGACGCCACGTCGTGCGAAATACCGCGCACGTCGTCTTGCCCGTCAGCCGACGTCAGTCCAGGCTCGGACCGGGCCGCCTCGACGATGGCGTCGCGCAGCAGGTCCAGGCCGGCGCCACTGTGGGCGCTGATAAAAACGCGGCTGATTTTATCATATTCATCACGTTCCACTCCGGGCTCCAGCCCGGCCGCATCGATTTTGTTCCATACCAAAATCTGCGGAATATGGTCGGCGCCGATTTCGCGCAGCACCTCGTTGACCTGCTGGATCTGCTCCATCCGTACCGGCGACGCACCGTCGACGACGTGCAGCAGCAGGTCGGCATGGATGGTTTCCTCGAGGGTCGCGCGGAAGGCGGCGACCAGCTGGTGCGGCAGTTCGCGCACGAAGCCGACGGTATCCGACATCACCACGCTGCCGGCTTCCTCGCCGAGGTAGAGCCGGCGGCTGGTGGTGTCCAGGGTCGCGAACAGCTGGTTCGCGACATACACCCCGGCCTTGGTCAGGGTATTGAACAGGGTCGACTTGCCGGCATTGGTATAGCCGACCAGCGACACCGAGAACGTTTTATTCCGGCCGCGGGCACGGCGCTGGGTTTCATGCTGCTTGCGCAGCTTGGCGAGGCGGATGCGCAGCATCTTGACGCGTTCGCCGATCAGGCGGCGGTCGGTCTCGAGCTGGGTTTCGCCGGGACCGCGCAGGCCTATACCGCCCTTCTGACGTTCCAGGTGGGTCCAGCCGCGGATCAGGCGCGTGGCCAGGTGCTGCAACTGCGCCAGTTCGACCTGCAGCTTGCCCTCGTGGCTTTGGGCACGCTGGGCGAAGATGTCGAGGATCAGGCTGGTGCGGTCGACCACGCGCACGTTGAGGCGCTTTTCCAGGTTACGCTGCTGGGCAGGCGACAGGGCGTGGTTGAAGATGACGATGTCGATCTTGTCGGCCAGGCAAGCCTGGGCGATTTCGTCGGCCTTGCCGCTGCCGACGAAATGGGCGGGATCGGGACTGTTGCGTTTGGCGGTGATGGTGGTGACCGGCTCGGCGCCGGCGGAACGCGCCAGCAGCGCCAGTTCTTCCAGGCTGGCAGAAAAGTCGCCAGCCCCGAAGTCGATACCGACCAATGCCGCGCGCATGGTGGGAGTGCCTTGAGCGTCAGCCATCGACCTCACTCGGCGTCTTGTTCGAGATTGAGATTGACTGCACGGGCCGGTACGACGGTCGAGATTGCATGCTTGTACACCATCTGGGTCACTGTGTTGCGCAGCAAAACTACGTATTGGTCGAACGACTCGATATGTCCCTGCAGCTTGATGCCGTTGACCAGGTAAATCGAGACGGGGACATGCTCCTTGCGCAAGGCATTCAGGAATGGGTCTTGTAACAGTTGCCCTTTATTGCTCATAACAGCTCCGATATGTTGTGTTGTTTTTAAATTGAGGCGCTATGCCGGTTTTCAAGTGTGTCTGGAAGAACATTCTCAAGTTGTGAATGATCTCCCAAGCCTACTGTAACCTGTTTTGACGATTTTCGTCGTACTGCTACCGTAGGGTGGACGGGTTTCCCGTCCCCGCGTCGATTGTTGACGGCTCCGCTCTCGGGCACGAAACTGGAACCGATAACGCTCACCGCGTGGACGGCGGAGCCGTCCACCCTACGGGCGAAGCGTAACGTAAGCGTTACGCTTCGCCCTTGGCGAACGGATTCTTGCCGCTGCGCAGTTCGATCCGCAGCGGCGTACCGATCAGGTCGAAGGTATCGCGGAAGTGCTTCTCGAGGTAGCGCTTGTACGGCTCGGTGATGCCGTCCAGTGCATTGCCGTGAATGACGATGATCGGCGGGTTCTGGCCGCCCTGGTGGGCGTAGCGCATCTTCGGACGGGTGCTGCCCTTGCGCTTCGGCTCCTGCTTCTCCACGGCTTCCTGCAGCGCCCGCGTCAGGCGCGGCGTGGAGAGCTTGGCGGTGGCGGCCGCATAGGCGGTGTCGACCGCCTTCATCAGGTGATTGATGCCGGTGCCCTTCAGCGCCGAGATGAACTTGGTTTCGGCAAAGCTCAGGAAGTCGAGCTTGCGGTCGATGTCGTTCTTGATCTGGTCGCGCTGGTCGCTGGTCAGGCCGTCCCACTTGTTAACGGCCACCACCAGCGCCCTGCCCGACTCCAGGATGAAGCCGGCGATATGGGCATCCGATTCGGCGATGTTTTCCTGGGCGTCGAGCATCAGCACGACCACGTTGGCTTCCGAAATCGACTGCAGGGTCTTCACCACCGAGAATTTCTCGACGGCTTCGAAGATCTTGCCGCGGCGGCGGATACCGGCGGTGTCGATCAGGGTGTAGTTCTTGCCGCCCTTCTCGAACGGCACCTCGATCGAGTCGCGGGTGGTGCCCGGCATGTCGAAGGCGATCACGCGCTGCTCGCCGACCAGGGTGTTGATCAGGGTCGACTTGCCGACGTTCGGACGGCCGATCAGCGCGATCTTGACGCCGAAGTCGGCCGGATCGAATTCCGGCTCCTCGTGCGGACGCATGGTGACGGCCTGGTCGATCGCTTCGTTGACCAGGTCGAGCACGCCGTCGCCGTGGGCGGCGGAAATGACATAGGGGTCGCCCATGCCGAGCTCGTAGAACTCGGCGGTGACCGAGGTGTACTTCATGCCCTCGGACTTGTTCACCACCAGCATGACCTTGCGGCCGGACTTGCGCAGGAAGTCGGTGATGGTCTTGTCGTGGGGCGTCAGGCCCTGGCGGCCGTCGACGATGAACATCACGACGTCGGCTTCGGCCACGGCCTGCTTCGTCTGCAGCGCCATTTCATGCATGATGCCTTCCTTGGCGACCGGCTCGAAACCGCCGGTGTCGATGACCAGGAAGGGGCGCTCGCCCATGCGGCCTTCACCGTAGTGGCGGTCGCGCGTGAGGCCGGGCAAGTCCGCCACCAACGCGTCGCGCGAGCGGGTCATGCGGTTGAAAAGGGTCGACTTCCCGACGTTCGGGCGACCAACGAGTGCGATTACCGGCTTCATGTAGTTATTCTATTCGACCGCGATGGCGGTCACAGTTCCATTTTGTGTTTGAAAAATCAGGTTCGACCCCACAACCAGCGGGGTCGAAACGATGGCGCTGCCGTCAGTGGCGGCGCGCGCCAGGAAGGCGCCGTCCTCGCGCGACAGGAAGTGCACATAGCCCTGGTAGTCGCCGACCGCCACTGTACGGCCGTAAGACACCGGGGTCGACAGGCGGCGGTAGGACAGCTTGTCGTTCTTCCAGGCGCTGGCGCCGCCTTCGCGGTTGAAGGCGTACAGCGCGCCCTTGTCGTCCGGGGCGAACACGAAGCGCTGGTCGACCGCGACGCCGGCTTCCGACGACAGGTCGCGCGTCCACCTGGCGCTGCCGGTGGCGATGTCGAAGCAGCCGACGCGGCCCTGGTAGGCCACCGCGCACACGTCGTTCTCGACAATCACCGGCACGCCGCCGATATCGGTCACGCGCTCCAGTTCGGTGGCGCCGCGGGCGATGCCGACTTCGATTTCCCAGCGCGGCGCGCCGGTGGCCGCGATCAGCGCCAGCAGCTTGCCGCCCGGCTGGGCGACGATCACGTCGGTGCCGTGCACCACCATGCCCGGCGCCAGGCGCAGGGTCAGCGGCGGCGCGGTACGCTGCACGGTCCATTTCTTCTGGCCGGTCTTGGCATCGAAGCCGACGATGCGGTTGTCGATGCTGCGCGCCACCACGATGCCCTGGGCGATGGCCGGGGCCGACAGGATCTCGCTCGACAGCTGGGCTTTCCACAACTGCTTGCCGTCCATGTCGAAGGCCAGCAACTGGCCCTTGGCGCCGCCGACGACGATCAGCTCGCCGTCGGTGCCGACGCCGGCGGTCAGGTCGGTGCCGGCCTTGACGCGCCACATCTGGCGGCCGCTGGCGGCGTCGACGCGCACCAGGGTGCCGTCGGCGCCGGCCGCCACCACGGTGTTGCCGGCCAGCGCCGGCGAGAACATGCCGTTCTGCGACTTGCCGACTTCGACCTTCCACGCGGTGCGCACCGCCATCGAGGCTTTCAGCTCGACCAGCGGCGCGGGCTGGTTGCCCTTGGATTTCGATGCGAACGGATTGAGCGAACTAATCGTCGAGCAGCCCGTCATCAGGGCGAGAATACCGACACCAACCAGCTTCCGGGAAATACGCATGTTCTTTTTTACCTTGTTCTAAAGATCAGCTTCTTGCACCGTCGCCCCTGCGAAGGCAGGGGTCCAAGCTCTGCGTGCATCACAGCAACTCGTGCAACTTGGGTCCCTGCCTTCGCAGGGACGACGTAGTGGTTATTTCGCTGCCGCGGGTGATCGCGGGTGATCGCGGGTGATCGCGGGTGATATTAAGCAGCCGGCTTGACCGCCACCTGCGCCGTCACCGGCGCCCCGCCGATCGCATCCAGCTTGATCTGCACGATCTGGCGGCCCGGATGCTTCTTGTCCATCTTGTCCAGCGCGGCCTGGTAAGCGGTGCGCGCGTCCGGCAGCTTGTTCTGCGCGACCAGCACGTCGCCCTTGCGGTCGGCGACTTCGGCGGCAAACTGGGCCGGGAATGCGCCGTCCAGCAGGGCCAGCGCCTTGTCGTAGGCCTTTTCGTCGAGCAGCAGGCCGGCCAGGCGCAGGCGCGCCACCGACTTGTACTCGTCGTTGCCGTGGTCGATCGCCCACTGCAGCTGGGCCTTGGCGCTGGCCAGGTCGTTGGCGTCGAAGGCGGCCTTGGCGGCGGTCAGGGCGGCCATCTGGGCGTACAGGGTCGCGTCGAACTTGCTTTCGAGGTCGGCGGCGATGCGCTTGACCTTGGCCTGGTCCTTGGCCTGGGCCGAATTCACGAGCTCGTCGTACAGGCCGGAGGCCTCCACCGACTTGCCACGCTGCTGCGAGTTCCAGTAGTTATAGCCGGCGTAGCCGAGCAGCGCGATGATCAGCACCCACATGATCGGGTTGCCAAAGCGGTCCCAGAAAGCTTTGAAATTGGCTATCTGTTCCTGTTCTTCGAGATCGTATGCCATGGACGTCAGTTCTAGTTATGAGTGTTGATGGGGATTACGGGTGGTAATGCACGTGATCGTGGTCGTGATCATGATCGTGGGCGCCGGTGATCTGGTCGACCAGGTAGTCGACCGCTTCGTCGAAGGGCACGCTGGCCTGCTGCTGGGCAGCATCGGATTCGCGCATGGCCTTGATCGCGACCACGTTGTTGCTCACTTCATTCTCGCCAATGATCACGGCAAAGGCGGCGCCGGCGCCGTCGGCCTTCTTCATCTGGCTCTTGAAGCTGCCGGCACCGGCCGGGGTGGCGCAGTGCAGGACCACGTCCAGGCCGGCGTCGCGGATGCGTTCGGCCAGGACGAAAGCCTGCATCTGGGCGCCTTCACCCTGGTGCACCATATACACGTCGCACTGGCTCGGCGCGGCCGGCTCGCCCTGCTCCTTCATCAGCTCGACCAGGCGTTCGATGCCCATCGCGAAGCCGATGCCCGGGGTCGGCTTGCCGCCGAAGGTTTCGATCAGCGGGTCGTAGCGGCCACCGGCGCAGACGGTGCCCTGCGAGCCGAGCGCGTCGGTGACCCACTCGAACACGGTACGGTTGTAGTAGTCGAGGCCGCGTACCAGGCGCGGGTTGACCGTGTACTGGACATTGTTGGCGTCCAGGATCTTCTTGAGGCCTTCGAAGTGGGCCAGCGACTCGTCGCCGAGGTAGTCCAGCAGCTTCGGTGCGGCATTGACCAGGTCCTGCATCGCCGGGTTCTTGGTGTCCAGGATACGCAGCGGATTGGCGTGCAGGCGGCGCTGGGCTTCGGCATCGAGCGCGCCGGCGTTGGCTTCGAAATAGGCGATCAGGTCGGCGCGGTGGCGCTGGCGCTCTTCGGCGTTGCCGATGGAGTTCAGTTCCAGGCGGATGCCATCCAGGCCGAGGTCGTCCCACAGGCGGCGGCACAGCATGATCAGTTCGGCGTCGATGTCCGGACCCGAGAAGCCGATCGCTTCGGCGCCGAACTGGAAGAACTGGCGGTAGCGGCCGCGCTGCGGGCGCTCGTGGCGGAACATCGGGCCCTTGTACCACAGGCGCTTCGGACCGTCATAGGCCATGTTGTGCTCGATCACGGCGCGCACCACGCCGGCCGTGCCTTCCGGGCGCAGGGTCAGCTGGTCGCCGTTCATCGAATCTTCGAAGGAATACATTTCCTTCTCGACGATGTCGGTGACGGCGCCGATGGCGCGCGCGAACAGGCCGGTTTCCTCGACGATCGGGGTGACGATCTTCTGGTAGCCGTAGCTCTTCAGGACCGATTCCGCGGTGTTCTCGAACAGTTCCCACAGCGGCGCATCGGCCGGCAGGATGTCGTTCATGCCTTTGATGGCGCTGATTTTTTCTTTTTTGTCGGACATTCTATTTCTTCCTTCTGGGCTGTTTGGCCCGGAACTTCAAGACCGTCATCCCCGCACAGGCGGGGATCCAAGTTGCATGCACTATCGAGAAGCGTGCAACTTGGGTTCCCGCCTTCGCGGGAACGACGTGTTGGTGCACGTAACCGTTAAACGGTTTCCGGCTGCTTTCCGTAATTCTTCTGCACGTAGTCGAGCACGATCTTGTGGAACTCATCCACGATCCGCTCGCCCCGCAGTGTAGCGACCTTTTGCCCATCCACAAAGACCGGGGCCGCCGGCGACTCACCGGTGCCCGGCAGCGAAATGCCGATGTTGGCGTGCTTCGATTCGCCCGGACCGTTGACGATACACCCCATCACGGCCACGTTCATCGCTTCCACGCCAGGATAGGTCTTCTTCCATTCCGGCATCTGCTCGCGCAGGAAGGTCTGGATGTTGTCGGCCAATTCCTGGAACACGGTCGAGGTGGTGCGGCCGCAACCCGGGCAAGCGATCACCATCGGGGTGAACTTGCGCAGGCCCATGGTTTGCAGGATTTCCTGGCCGACCACCACCTCTTTCGTGCGGTCGCCGCCCGGTTCCGGGGTCAGCGAGATGCGGATGGTGTCGCCGATGCCTTCCTGCAGCAGCACCGACAGCGCCGCGGTCGAGGCGACGATGCCCTTGCTGCCCATGCCGGCCTCGGTCAGGCCCAGGTGCAGCGCATAGTCGCAGCGCTTGGCCAGTTCGCGGTAGACGGCGATCAGGTCCTGCACGCCGGAGACCTTGCACGACAGCACGATCTGGTCGCGCCGCATGCCGATTTCCTCGGCACGCTGGGCGTTCTCGATGGCCGAGGTGATCAGCGCTTCGTACATGACGGCCTGGGCGGTCCACGGCTGGGCGCGCGCGGCGTTCTCGTCCATGATGCGCGCCAGCAGCGCCTGGTCCAGGCTGCCCCAGTTGACGCCGATACGCACCGGCTTGTCGTAGCGGATCGCGGTCTCGATCATCTGGGCGAACTGGGTGTCGCGCTTGGCGCCCTGTCCCACGTTGCCCGGGTTGATGCGGTATTTCGACAGCGCCTGCGCGCACGCCGGATAGTCGCGCAGCAGCAGGTGGCCGTTATAGTGGAAGTCCCCCACGAGGGGGACATCCACTTCCATCCTATCGAGCTGCTCGCGGATGTGCGGCACGGCGGCGGCGGCGGCCGGGGTATCGACCGTGATGCGCACGATCTCGGAACCGGCACGCGCCAGCTCCTTGACCTGGATCGCGGTGCCGATCGCGTCGGCGGTGTCGGTATTCGTCATCGATTGCACGACGACCGGGGCATTGCCGCCGACCCAGACCTTGCGCGCGCCGTGCTGGACCAGCACGCCGCGGCTTTCGCGGCGCAGCAGCGGACCCGAGGGGATGGGCGTGTTCGAAAAAGTCATAGTACGTATTCCGCTTGTTTGCTCGTTATTGCAGGTTCACACGGGCCAGGGTCTTGCCCGGCACCGCCGGCAGCGACACGGCAGTGCCGCGCAGGGTTGCCGACACGCCGCCCGGATTGCCGACGGTCAAGCGCACCGGACCAGCGACATTGATGGTTTCCGTGCTACCGCCCTTGACCAGGCGCGACAGCAGGGGCGCGCCACCTTTGGCCGGCCGTACTTCGATCCAGGAATCCTCGCGTACGTTCAATACCAGCGCGCCGGCGCCGGCGGCGGCCACGGCTGCCGGTGCCTGGGTGGCCACCGGGGTCGCGGGCGCGGCCGGCACCGTGGTCGGCGGCGCGCCAGTGGCGCTGGTATTCGGCACGTTGACGACAGGTCCGGCGGCCGATGCCGCGGTGGCCGATGCCACGCCGGCCGGCGCCGCGGTGGCCGGTGCAGCGCTATTCGGCGACGGCACCGAAATCAGCGGCACCGCCGGGTTCTGCAGGGTTTCGACGGTACTGCCGTTGGCACTGGCGCTGTCGCCGGCGACGCCGGTAGCGATGGGCGCAGTGGCACCGGTGGCGCCATTGGCTGGCGGCGCCGCCTGCTCGCTACTGCGCATCGGCACCACGCCGAAATGCCAGGCCGCCGCCGCGGCGGCCACCACCACGACCGCGCCGGCTATCCAGCCCAACGGCAGCGAGGAACGCTTGCCATGCAGTGGGAAGCGCGATTCGGAGAACGAGGCCGGGGCCGGACGGCGCGTCGCGGCCGTGTTGGCACTGAGATCGGCGGCCGCCGGGACATCCATCTCGATCTGGGCCACCAGCGGCACCGGGTCCAGCTTCATCAGCTTGGCGTAGGCACGCACGAAACCACGCGTCACGGCCGGGCTCGGCAGCGACCCGTAGTCGCCGGCTTCCAGCGCCACCACCTGGCGCACGGCCAGTTTCAGTTGATCGGCGACCTGCTCCACCGACCAGCCCATCGCTTCGCGATGTGCGGCCAGGGTCTTGCCCGGGATGCCATGCTGGTTATCGGGCGTCGTTGGCTGTTCTGCACGCTCGGAACTCATTGTCGTTGTCTCACTCATTAAATGCACCGCGCTCGAACGCCGCGTATTCAGGCGAACCGGGGAAGCGCTTGCGCAGCTGGGCCGCCAGCGACGCTTCCGAATCCCGCTCGCCCACCATGCGCTTGACCCGGATGGCCAGCCACAGTTCGTCGGCCGACAGCGTGTCGAGCTTGGCTGTCTCCGTCAGGCGGTTGATGAAAAACCCGGCGCGATTGCGGTCGCGCCGCTCGAAATAGACCCGGGCCAGGCCGGCGTTGGTGGCCGCCAGGTCGGGTTCGTAACGCAGCGCATCGAGCAGGTAGCGCTCGGCCGCGTCGACATTCTTCATCTTCAGGCTGCAGTTGCCGGCATTCACCATGGCCTTGACCGGCGAGCCGTACGCCGGATGCTTCAGCGCGGTCTCGAAATAAGTCATGGCCTGGGCCGGCTTGCCGCCGGCTTCGCACAGGAACAGCCCGTAGTTGTTGGACAGGTCCGGATTGCGCGGCGCCAGGCGCAGCGCGTGCCGGTAGTTTTCATCGGCCAGGGCGTTCTCGCCGATGGCCACATAGATCAGTGCGCGGAAGCCGTAGGCGTCGGCATAGCTCGGGTCGGCGGCGAGCGCCTGCTTGACCTCGTCCAGCGCGATCTCGTACTTGCGGTCCTGGTAGTAGCCGACCGCGAGCTGCAGGCGGATCTGGGCGCGCTTTTCGGTGGCGGTCTGGTCGGACGCCGTCTTCAGCTCGCGCGGCGACTCGCCCACCGGACTGCCGGCGCAGGCCGACAGCAGGGTCAGGGCCAGCGCGGCCAGCGCTGCGGAAGCGACACGTCCGGCCGGCGCTGCCATCAGGAAGTGATCTCCACGATCTTGCCGAAGTTGGCGCCGAACTTTTGCTGGTACTCGGCCATCTTGCTCATGCGCTCGGCGACACGGGTGCGGTCCTGCACTTCGCCGGCCAGCTGGCCGCAAGCGGCGTCGATGTCGTCGCCGCGCGTCTTGCGGATGGTGGTGACGAGGCCGGCATCCATCAGGATCTGGGCGAAGGCCTTGATGCGCGGGTTCTTGGAGCGCAGCAGGCCAGACTCAGGGAACGGATTGAACGGAATCAGGTTGAACTTGCAATTCAAGCCCACCACCGGGTCGTTGACCAGCGCGATCAGTTCGCGCGCATGCTCGTCGGTGTCGTTGACGCCGTCCAGCATGCAGTATTCGAAGGTGATGAAGTCGCGCGGCGCGAATTCGAGGTAGCGCTTGCACGCCGCCATCAATTCGCGCAGCGGGTACTTCTTGTTCAGCGGCACCAGGCCGTCGCGCAGCGGATCGTTCGACGCGTGCACCGACACCGCCAGCGCCACCGGGCATTCCTGGCTCAGCTTGTCCATCATCGGCACCACGCCCGAGGTCGAGACGGTCACGCGGCGGCGCGACAGGCCGTAGGCGTTATCGTCCAGCATCAGCTTGAGCGCGGTGACGGTCGGATCGAAGTTCAGCAGCGGCTCGCCCATGCCCATCATGACCACGTTGGTGATCTGGCGCTCGCCCTTCGGACCCGGCTCGATACCCTTGGTGCGGCGCAGTTCGAACTCGGCCATCCACAGCTGGCCGATGATCTCGGCCACGGTCAGGTTGCGGTTGAAGCCCTGCTTGCCGGTCGAGCAGAAGCGGCAGTTGACGGCGCAGCCGGCCTGGGTGCTGATGCACAGCGTGCCGCGCGTCTCTTCCGGGATGAACACGGTTTCGACGGCGTTGCCGTTGCCGACGTCGACCAGCCACTTGCGGGTACCGTCGCTCGAGGTGTTGTCGCTGATGATGCTGGGTCCGCGGACTTCGGCGCGGGTTTTCAGTTTTTCGCGCAGCGACTTGGCCAGGTCGGTCATGTCGTCGAAATTCGCCACGCCGAACTGGTGGATCCAGCGCTGCAGCTGCTTGGCACGGAAAGGCTTCTCCCCCAACGCGGCGCAATAGGCGACGAGCTGCGCGGGATCGAAGTCCAGCAAGTTGGTGAGAGTTGCCATTTTCGAATCCTGTATCTTCAAAATAAGTTCCGCCCGCCGGGCTCTGCGAGCATGGGCGAGCGGGATAGTGCGATGTTAAGCCAGCCGGGGCCAGCCAACAAAAAAAGTTTGTTACCAGATTAACGCGAGTAGACGTTCAGTGCCGGGAAGTAGTAGGCGATTTCGACGGCTGCGGTTTCAGCAGCGTCCGAACCGTGCACGGCGTTGGCATCGATGGAGTCGGCGAAATCGGCGCGGATGGTGCCCGGCTCGGCTTTCTTCGGATCGGTCGCGCCCATCAGGTCGCGGTGAGCGGCAATCGCGTTTTCGCCTTCCAGCACCTGGATCATGACCGGACCCGAGATCATGAAGTTGACCAGGTCCTTGAAGAACGGACGCGCCGAGTGCACAGCGTAGAAGCCTTCGGCTTCAGCTTGCGACAGCTGGGCCATGCGGGCAGCGACGATCTTCAGGCCTGCGCCTTCGAAGCGGCTGTAGATTTGGCCGATCACGTTCTTTGCGACGGCGTCAGGTTTGATGATCGACAGGGTGCGTTCGATTGCCATGTGTAAAAACTCCAATGAAAAGAAAGGTTTAAATCTTAATTGAGGACTCAATCAACCTTCTATTTTAGCATAGTTCGACTACTTGACCGATATTGCGCTGCTTCCGCCCAAGATGTTAGAGTGGCATCGGTAAATACCCCGCATACAGATGCTTAGACCAGACTTAATCGTTTGCCCATGCACTGTTGACGGCGGGGTCAGTCCCCATATGGGGTGCAAAGCGAATCTTCCAACGGAGGCATCAATGATTCCTAGCCTGCAAAAACCGTACGGCGGCGTGGCCACCCAGGCCGCGCGCAACCGTGTCGTCCGCAATACCTACTGGCTGCTAGCGCTGTCGATGATACCGACCGTGTTCGGTGCCTATCTCGGCGTGACCAGCGGGCTGTTCATGCCGCGCGGCGTCATGGGCATGCTGCTGTTCTTCGCCGTCGCGTTCGGCTTCATCTTCGCCATCGAAAAGACCAAGAACTCGGCCGCCGGCATCCCGGTGCTGCTCGGCTTCACCTTCTTCATGGGCCTGATGCTGGCCCCGCTGCTGCGCCACACTCTCGGCTTTGCCAACGGTCCGGCGCTGATCATGGGCGCCTTTGCCGGCACCTCGGCGGTGTTCGGCGTGATGGCCACGATCGCCACCGTGTCCAAGCGCGATTTCTCGGGCATGGGCAGCTGGCTGTTCGCCGGTACCATCGTGGTGCTGCTGGCGATGGTCGCCAACGTGTTCCTGCAGATCCCGGCCCTGCACCTGGCCCTGCTGGTGATGGTGGTCGGCATCTTCTCGGCCTGGCTGCTGTTCGACGTGCAGCGCGTCGTGAATGGCGGCGAGACCAACTACATCACCGCCACGCTGTCGATCTACCTCGACATCTACAATATCTTCACCGCCCTGCTGCAGTTGCTGGGTATCGGTTTCGGGAATCGTGACTAAGCGCGACGGGGATCCTGATGCTGATGATGAAGCCGGCTTTCGAGCCGGCTTTTTTTATTTTATTGTCAGAATCCAACCGCCGTGCGTAGAATAGCCGCTTGCCCCATCCTCCCGACCTGAATGCCGCGTAGCCTTGTCCACCTGTTGCTGTCGCTGCTGCTGCTCGTTTCGCAGCAGTTGTCGCTCGGTCACGGCTATACCCACTGGTCGGAAGTCCGCGAGACGCTGGCGCAGTCGGCAGACGACGCCGAGCGCGACGGCAAGCCGCAGAAACCCGGCCTGCACGACCTGTGCGGCCAGTGCGCCGCCAGCGCCCAGGTCGCGTTCGCGCTGCCGACACCGATCCGCCGCTTTATCCCTGCCGAACTGGCATATGCCGCGCCCGCGCTGCCGCCCACCGCCGGCGTCTGCCTGCAGACCGAGTGCGCCTTCCAGCCGCGCGGCCCACCCCGAGCCTGATAACCCTGCATCCCTTTTGACAGTTTGCTCCTCCACGCTGCCCGCAAGACGCGGGTGGCGCGGGACGTTATCCATTTGCTCGAGGTTGTTCAACATGAAGATTCAACGCACGCTGCTCGCCAGCGCGATCCTGCTCGCTTTCCAACCGCTGGCTTTCGCCGCCAACCCGGCCGATGAGGCCGATCCGCAGACGCAGACCGTCAGCGAAGGCAAGATCCAGCAGGTCATCGTCACCGCCAATCCGCTGCGCAGCGGCGAAGGCGACCAGATCCTTACCCCGGCCAAGGTGCTGGCCGGCGACGAGCTGCGCGACAAGGTCGGCAGCTCGCTCGGCGAGACCCTGCAGGGCGAACTCGGGGTCTCGGCCTCGGCCTTCGGCGCCGGCGCCTCGCGCCCGATCATCCGCGGCATGGAAGGCGCGCGCGTCAAGATGCTGGAAAACGGCATGGCGACCTCCGACGTCTCCGGCCTGTCGAACGACCACGCGGTCGCCTCCGAAGGCGCGGTGGCGCGCCAGATCGAAATCCTGCGCGGCCCGGCCGCCCTGCTGTACGGCTCGGGCGCCATCGGCGGCCTGGTCAACGTCGTCAACGAGCGCATCCCGACCGAGCTGGAAAACAAACCGATCGGCCAGGTCGAGAGCCGCTACAGCACGGTCGACAACGGCCGCAACCTGTCCGGCTCGATGGACGGCGCGGTCGGCAAGCTGGGCCTGCATATCGACGGCAACTGGCGCGAGACCAACGACTATAAAATCCCGGGCAACCGCGTGCTGGACGACCCGGCGACAAGCGTGGACCGCCTGCCGAATTCCGAAACCCGCAACCGCAGCATCGGCGCCGGCGCGTCCTGGATCGACGACTGGGGCTATGCCGGCTTCTCGGCCTCGCACCTGTCGAACCTGTACGGCATTCCGACCGAGGAAGGCTCGCGCATCGACCAGCGCCAGAACCGCTACGATTTCGACAGCCTGCTGCACAACCCGCTGCAGGGCCTGGAAAGCGCGCGCTTCAAGGCCGGCTTCACCGATTACCGCCACGCCGAACTGGAAGCCGACGGCACCCCGGCAGTCATCTTCACCAACCGCTCGTTCGAATCGCGCCTGGAACTGACCCACAAGCCGTTCAGCCTCGGCGCAATGAACCTGCACGGCACCTTCGGCGTGCAGACCGAGAATACCAACTTCTCGGCCCTCAGCCCGGAAGGCGGACCGGACACGGTGCCGGTCACCCACTCGACCTCGCAGGCGGCCTTCCTGGTCGAGGAAAGCGCCATTGGACCGGTGCGCCTGAATGCCGGCGTGCGCTACGAAAACGTCAAGCGTGAACCGGTCGGCAACCGCGAGCGCAGCTTCGGCCTCGGCTCCGGCTCGGTCGGCGCGCTGTGGCCATTCATGCCGGGCTACAGCGTGGGCGCGACCCTGTCCTACGCCCAGCGCGCCCCGGCCACCGACGAGCTGTACTCGGGCGGCCCGCACGACGCCACCCTCACCTTCGACGTCGGCGACCCCGACCTCAAGAAGGAAGTCTCGCGCAACATCGAACTGTCGATGCAGAAGACGACTGGCCTGGTGCGCTGGAAGGCGAACCTGTTCCGCAACAACGTCACCAATTTCATTTACGGCCACGTCACCGACGCGCTGCTGGACGAGGACGGCAACGCCGGCGGCGAATTCCGCCAGCGCATTTTTGAACAGGCCAAGGCCCACGTGCAGGGCGGCGAAGCCGAGCTGACCTATAACGAAGTGGGCATGGGCTGGAACGGCCGCCTGTTCGCCGACACTTCGCGCGGCCAGCTCGACCAGGGCGGCAGCCTGCCGCTGCAGCCGGCCGACCGCATCGGTGCTGCCGTCGGCTACCGCCAGGCCGACTGGCGCGCCGGCCTCAGCTGGACCCATGCGCGCGGCCAGGACCGCCTGGCCGCCTTCGAGGGCACGCCGACACCGGCCTACAACCTGGTCGACGCCAACCTGTCCTATACCCAGCACCTGGCGCAGACCGACCTGACCTGGTTCCTGCTGGCGAAAAACCTGCTGAACCAGGACATCCGCCTGTCGACTTCATTACTCAAGGATATTTCGCCGCTGCCGGGCCGGAATTTCGTGTTCGGCGTACGCGCAAAGTTCTAAAACTGTGGCATGATCGGCATGTCGAGTTGCTAATCATGTTGTCTTAAACACCAGAACATAGTCATGACCGCTTGTTTGCCCGAGGTGTATTTCATTCCTCGGGCGACATCGGCAATTATTGCGTGGCAAATGTATATTTTGCCCAGCGCGTTCTTAATCGTGCTTTTAAGAATAAAATGACTGTTTTCAGCCCATGGAGCACCCGACATGGAAGCTGCAACCCGCGCTTTTCACTTCCTCGGCAGCACCGGTGCGATTCGGGCCGGCTACCACACCCATGACTGGGCTGGCTGCGCCATCGGCCCGCCTTCCTACTGGAGTCCCACGCTGTCCAACGCGGCCAGCCTGATCCTCGAATCGGAATTCCCGATGTACGTGGTGTGGGGTCCGCAACTGACTTTCCTGTACAACGCCGCCTTCGCCGCCCTGCTCGACAGCCGCCATCCACAGGCGCTCGGGCAGCCGCTGGCCGAGGTGCTGCCCGACCTGTGGCCGGGCGTGAAACCGCTGATCGAACGCGCGCTGGGCGGCCATCCGACCTACGGCGAAGACGTACCCTGCCCGGTGTACCGCGACGACCGCCCGGCCACCGGCTGGTTCACGCTGGCGTATTCGCCGCTGCGCGACGAGAAGGGCCTGGTGCGCGGCGTGCTGTGCGTGACCAGCGAAACCACCCAGCGCGTGCAGCTCGAGCGCCGCAACGCGCTGCAGCTGCAGGTGGTCGACACGCTGCGCCGCCTGCACCATCCGTCCGACATCATCGAGACCGCCTGCGCGCTGATCGGCAAATACCTGCAGCTCGACAATGCCTGCTACGTCGAGGCCGACGAAGAGAGCGGCAGCTTCGAGGTGGTGCACGACTGGCACCGCACCGCGCAGGCCGCGCCCTCGATGACCGGCCGGCTGGCCCGCCTGGACGACTTCGGCGTGTCGACGCTGGCGCTGCTGCGCACCGGCGCCCCGCTCGCGGTGCACGACACCGAAGGCGACGCCCGCCTGCCCGAACGCGGACCGCGCTATGCCGCCGCCGGCGTACGCGCGATGCTGGCGCTGCCGCGGGTGCGCCGCAACGAACTCAAGGCCGCGCTGGTCGGCTATTCGAACACGCCGCGCGAATGGGACGAGGAAGCCCAGCGCGTGGCCGCCGACATCGCCGAGCGCAGCTGGGAAGCGCTGGACCGCGTGCGCGCCGAGCAGGCGCTGCGCGACGCCGTGGCGCGCCAGACCACGCTGCTCGACATGAACGAGTTCCGCCTCGAGCTGTCCGACGTGCTGCGCCGCCTCGACGACCCGGCGCGCATCTTCGCCGAGACCGGCGCCATGCTGGGGCGCTTCCTGCAAGTCAGCCGCGTGCTGTACGGCGACTACGATGCCGACAAGGGCCTGGTCACCTTCCACTCGAACTACACCGACGGCATCGTCGCCGAACTCAACGGCACCTTCCCGACCTCGCTGTTCGGCAGCGGCAACTACACCGCGCTGGCGCACGGCACCTGGGTCTCGAGCGACCTGCAGCGCGACACCCGCACCAACGGTCCCGATATCTGGCCCAACTATGCGGCGCTGCAGGTACGCTCCGGCGTGGTGGTGCCGGTTACCCGCAATGGCGCCCTCACCGCCTGCCTGTTCATCCACGACAACCTGCCGCGCGTGTGGAGCGCCGACATCGTGCGCCTGATCGAGGACGTGGCCGAACGCTCCTGGAGCGCGGTCGAGCGCGTGCGCGCCGAGGAAGCGCTGCGCCTGGCCGACCGCCGCAAGGACGAGTTCCTCGCCATGCTGGCGCACGAGCTACGCAACCCGCTGGCCCCGATCTCGGCCGCGGCCCAGCTGCTGAACATGGGCACGCCCGACACCGCTCGCATCGAGCGCACCAGCGCCATCATCGCGCGCCAGGTGACCCACATGACCGGCCTGATCGACGACCTGCTGGACGTCTCGCGCGTGACGCGCGGGCTGGTGGTGCTGGCGCGCGACGAGATCGACCTGCGCCGCGTGATCGCCGATGCGGTCGAGCAGGTGCGTCCGCTGATCGAGGCGCGCCACCACCAGCTGACGCTGCGCATGCCGCCGGACGGCGACGCCGCCCTCGTGCAGGGCGACTACAAGCGCATGGTGCAGGTGCTGGCCAACATGCTCAACAACGCCGCCAAGTACACGCCGGAACACGGCCGCCTGGCGATCGGCCTCGACCTGACCCGTGACCAGGTGCTGCTCAGCGTCGCGGACAGCGGCATCGGCATCTCGGCCGAACTGCTGCCGACCGTGTTCGACCTGTTTTCCCAGGCCGAGCGCACGCCGGACCGTGCCCAGGGCGGACTCGGGCTGGGCCTGGCCCTGGTCAAGAGCCTGGTCGAGCTGCATGGCGGCATGGTGACCGTCGCCAGCGCCGGCCGCAACCAGGGCAGCGAATTCACGCTGCGCCTGCCGCGCCGGCAGGGCGGCGACAGCGTCGAGGAAGCGCCGCCCGCGACTGCGGCGCCGGCCGCCGGCAGCCACCTGAACCTGATGCTGGTGGACGACAACGTCGATGCCGCCCTGACCCTGGGCCTGCTGCTGGAATCCAGCGGCCACACGGTCACCGTGGTGCACGACCCGCGCGACGCGCTGGCCCGCGCGGCGCGCCAGTCCTTCGACGGCTACCTGCTCGACATCGGCCTGCCCGGCATGAGCGGCTACGAACTGGCACGCCGCCTGCGCACGGGCGGCGCGCACGAGGCGCTGATGGTGGCGATCACGGGGTATGGACGGCAGGCGGACCAGGGCGGCGCCGATGGGGCCGGGTTCGATCACTACTTCGTGAAGCCGGTGGATCCGGCGGGCTTGTTCGAGGTGCTGGCGGTGCGGGCGCGGGTCGGCCGTACGAATTAAGCTAACTCTCTTCTTTGCGTTGACCAAAAAACCGTCGCCCCTGCCTTCGCAGGGGCGACGTATTTAAGCTATTACTTAGAAGGTATTACGCCTCCTGCCCACCCTGCTCCCTCACCTCGGGCGCCAGGAACTCCCGCGGCTGGAAATCCTCCACCAGGTCGAACACCCCGATCGACTCCACGTGCGAGGTATGCGGGAACATGTTCGCCACGCCCGCCTTGCTCAGCTTGTAGCCGGCGCGGTGCGTCAGGATGCCGGTGTCGCGCGCCAGCGTAGCCGGGCTGCACGACACGTACACGATGCGCTTGGGCAGCAGTTCCGGGTTCGACAAGCGCAGTTCGGCCAGCGCCGCGGCGAGGGCCGCGGCGCCGTCGCGCGGCGGGTCGACCAGCATACGGTCGAACTTGCCGAGGGCGATCAGGTCGTCCTTGGTGATCTCGAACAGGTTACGCGTCGAGAAGCTGGTTTTGTCGGACAGTCCATTGGCGCGCGCATTTTCCAGCGCGCGCGTGGTCAGCGCGGTGCTACCTTCGATGCCGATCACTTCGCGCGCCTGGGTTGCCAGCGGCAGCGTGAAGTTGCCGAGGCCGCAGAACAAGTCGGCCACGCGGTCTTCCGGCTGCACGTCGAGCAGGCGCAGCGCCTTGGCCACCAGCAGGCGGTTGATCTGGTGGTTGACCTGGGTAAAGTCGGTCGGCTTGAACGGCATGCGGATGCCGAATTCCGGCAGCGTGTAATACAGTTCTGTCTTGTTCGGGTAGTACGGGTAGGCCGTGTCCGGCCCCTTCGGCTGCAGCCACCACTCGATGTTCCACTGGTCGGCGAAGGCTTTTACCAGCGTTTCGTCGGCCCGGCTCAAGGGCGCCATGATGCGCAGCACCAGCACCGTGCTTTCCTCGCCGACGGCCAGTTCGATCTGCGGCACGTGCTGGTAGATCGACAGCGAGCTCACCAGTTCGCGCAGCGGCACCAGCATCTTCGCCACGTGCGGCGGCACGATGTAGCAATTGGTCATCTCGGCCACGTAGCTGGAATGGCGCTCGTGGAAGCCGACCAGCATGCCGCCCTTCTTGGGCACGTGGCGCACCGACAGGCGCGCGCGGTAGCGGTAGCCCCAGGTCGGGCCGTACATCGGGCGCATCACGTTTTCGGCCTTGGTCTTGCCGATGTGCCACAGGTTATCTTCGAGCACGCGCTGCTTCATCGCCACCTGGGCCGACGGCTCCAAGTGCTGCATCGAGCAGCCGCCGCAATGCCAGAAATGCTCGCACTTCGGCTCAACGCGCATCGACGACGCCTTTTGCAGGGTTACCATGCGGCCCGCTTCCCAGTTCTTCTTCTTGCGCGTGGTCTCGAAACTGACGCGCTCGCCCGGCAACGCGCCTTCGACGAAGATCACCTTGCCCGGCGAACCGTCTTCGTTCTCCAGGTGGCCGACGCCGCGCGCGTCCATGTCGAGGGATTTGATGTTGATGAAGGTTTCGTGCATGGGATAGAAGAAAGCAAAACGGGAAGACGAAGGCCGAAGAACCGCGCACGCAATCAACGTCATCCCCGCGAAGGCGGGGATCCAAGTTCGGCGCGTGGATGCGGCAAGCATTAGCACTGCTCGACAAACTTGGGTTCCCGCCTTCGCGGGAACGACGTGCAGACGCTATGTGTTCAAAAGAAAACTGGCCATTCCGGCCAGTCGAACATCATAGCAAGGAATCGCGCAAGACGCCACGGGCAGCCATGGCCCGCTTCAGCTTGACCAGGGCTTCCTGCTGGATCTGGCGCACCCGCTCGCGCGTCACACCCATCTCTTCGGCAAGGGTCTCGAGCGTGGCCGGGTCGTCGTTGTCGAGACCGAAGCGGCGCATCACCACCACGCGCTGCTTGTCGGGCAGCTTCTGCAGCCAGTCGCGCACCAGCAGCGTCATCTCGTGCTGCTCGGCCTGCGTATCCGGGCTGACGTCGCCGTCGTCCGGCAGCATGTCCATCAGGCTGCTCTGCGGATCGTTGTCGAGCGGGGCGTCGAGCGAGGTGGCGTGTTCGGACAGCGCCAGGATATCCTGCACCTCTTCCACCGGCCGCCCGACCAGGCTGGCGATGTCTTCGGCGCTGGCTTCCTTGCCGTCGTGGTGCTGGGCTTCGAGGTGGTATTTGGCGCGCAGGATCTGGTTCAGCTCGCGCACCATGTGCACCGGCAGGCGCACCGTGCGCGCCTGGTTCATGATCGCGCGCTCGATGCTCTGGCGGATCCACCAAGTGGCGTAGGTAGAAAAACGGAAGCCGCGCTCCGGCTCGAACTTGTCGATGGCGCGCATCAGCCCGATATTGCCCTCTTCGATCAGGTCGAGCAGCACTACGCCGCGGTTGATGTAATGCTTGGCGATCGAGACCACAAGCCGCAGATTGTGCTCGATCATCTTCTGGCGCGCGGAGAAGTCGCCGGCCTTGGCCAGCGTCGCGACCTGCACTTCCTGCTCGGCCCCCAGCAGCGGCTTGGCGCCGATGCGGTTCAGGTAATGCTGGGTGGTATCGGTCGAGAGCTCGGCCTGCAGCACGCTTTTCAGCTCGTCGACGCCTTCGACGGCACGCTCGTTCAGGAGCTCGGCACGGCCGGCGCCATCCGCCCCGGGTTCGCCGTCGTCCAGCGCCCCATCCGGAACTTCATCCGGCGTATCGTCGTCCAGCGGATCGGGCGGCAGCGTCATTGGGCCTCTCTAGCGACTGGGCAGGAACTTCGACGGATCGACCGGCTTGCCCTGCTGGCGTATCTCAAAATGAAGTTTGACCGTGTCGGCATCCGAATTGCCCATTTCCGCGATGGCCTGGCCCTTGGCCACGTTCTGACCTTCCTTGACCAGGATCGAGCGGTTGTGCGCATAAGCCGACAGCAGACTGTTGCTGTGTTTGACGATTACGAGATTACCATATCCGCGGATGCCGCTGCCGGCGTACATCACCTTTCCGGCACCGGCGGCCATGACTTGCTGGCCGGGCCTGCCCGCGATGTCGATGCCCTTGTTCTTGCCTTCGTCAAAGGTGGCGATGATGCGGCCGTCGGACGGCCACATCCAGCTCAGCTTTTCGTCGTCGTTGGCGGTCACGGTGCTGCCGGCCGCCAGCGCGCCGCTGGCCGGCCGCTCGGCCGCCTTCGGCGCCGGTGCATCATCCCTCTCGGCGTCCGCCAGGCTGGATTCGGAATACGGCTTCTTGTCGCCGCGCGGTGCGGTCTTCTTGGGGATGGCGGCCGGTTTCTCGGCGCCGGGCATGGTGATCGGCGAGGTCACCATCGCCGTGCTGCCGGCATTGCCATTAGCGTTGCCGCTGCCATTGGCGCTGCCGCTGCCGTTCGGCGGCACCACGCGCAGTACCTGGCCGACCTTGATGTCGTCCGGGTCGCGCAGGTTATTCCAGGTCACCAGGTCGCGGTAATTCTGGCCGTGGTCGAAAGCAATGCGCAGCAGGGTGTCGCCGCGGCGCACGGTATAGCTGCCCTTGGCGTCGGCATGATCCTCGCTGACGGGCGCCGGCGCGGGGGCTTGCGCCGGACGATGGGGGCGGTAGTTCGACGCGGAAGCCGTCGGGCGGTCGACGACGGGCGTCTGGCGGGTCGGGGTGCTGCAAGCGGAAAGCACGCCCAGGGAAATCGTCAGCAGGGCTAAGCGGGGTATTTGTTTCATTCTCTCTGTGTCTGTTACAACGTTCTAGCATGCTCAGGCGGTGCCTGGCCGCAACGGAACGAAATGGCAAGCCTCCAGCGTTTCGCTGGTCCATTCCGATGTGCCGGTGCGGATGATGCGCTGCAGGTGCTGGACATGGGCGCCGAGGGGCGCCACCAGTCGGGCACCGATGGCCATCTGCTCGAGCAGTGCGCGCGGCACCTCGAGTCCAGCCGCAGCAAGGATGATGGCATCGAAGGGCGCCACCTGCGGCAGCCCTAGCATACCATCTCCGTACTGCAAACGCAGATTGGCGATGCGCAACGGTCTCAGGTTGGCCTTGGCCAGCTCGTGCAGCGGCTTGATGCGTTCGATCGAATAGACCTCCTGGGCCACGCAGGACAGCACCGCCGCCTGGTAGCCGCAGCCGGTACCGATTTCGAGCACGCGGCGCAGCGGATGGCCCCTGCCGCGCAGCAATTCGATCATGCGCGCCACGATGTAGGGCTGCGAAATCGTCTGGTTGTGGCCGATCGGCAGCGAGATGTCGGCATACGCCTGGGCCGACATGGCCGGCTCCAGGAACAGGTGGCGCGGCACCATTTCGAGCGCGCTCAAGACCTGCGGGTCCTTGACGCCCTGGCGCGCCACGCGCTGGGCCATGGCGCGGCGCGGCGCTTCGGTCGCCATCAGGTCGGAACGCGGCAGCGCGGTCTGGGTCTGCGGCTGCGCCTGGCTTTTCGCCGGTCCGGCCGGGCCGGGCGCGGGCTGTACTGGGGCGCGCGTGGTGGCGCCCTGGCTGTTGCTGCGCGCGTTTTGCGTGGCGGTCTGCGGAGTCGCAATCGGCGCCCGCTCGACCGGCTTGCGCGTGACGGGTCCGGTCACGGACGACAGCGGCAAGGGAAAATTGCTGCGCTTTTCGCTCATGGTTGGCTCATCCCAGGCTGCTCCGCAGCAGCGCCAGCTGCTCGCGGTGGGTCAGGTCGACTTGCAGGGGCGTGACCGAGACCCGGCCCTGGGCGGTCGCATGGAAATCGGTGCCCTCGCCGGCGTCGCGGCAGGCACCGGGCGCGCCGATCCAGAAGATTTCGCGGCCGCGCGGATCCTGGCCGCGGATCACCGGTTCCGACTGGTGGCGGCGGCCCAGGCGGGTCGCGGTAAGCGGCCCCATCTGCTCGTACGGCAGGTTGGGAATGTTGACGTTGAGCAGGAACGGCGCGTCGACCTGGTCGAAGCGGCGCAGCACGATGTCGCGCGCCACCCTGGCCGCCGATTCCACCTCGGCCCAGCCGGAATGGACCTGTGAAAACGCGATCGCCGGGATGCCGAACAGGAAAGCTTCGGTCGCGGCCGCGACCGTGCCGGAATACAGGGTGTCGTCACCCATGTTCTGGCCGTTGTTGATGCCGGAAACGACCAGGTCGGGACGCACGTCGAGCATCCCGGTCAACGCGATGTGCACGCAGTCGGTCGGGGTGCCGTTGACAAAATAAAAACCGTTTGCAGCCTTCGACACCGACAGCGGACGGTCGAGCGACAAGGAATTGGATGCACCCGAGCGGTTGCTGTCGGGGGCGACCACCACAATGTCGGCAACCGCCGCGAGCGCTTCGGCCAGGGCGTTGATGCCGGGGGCGAGATAGCCGTCGTCGTTACTGATAAGGATACGCATGCAGCGATTTTACCTGAAGCAACGCCCGGAGCGATCTACCCCGCTGCACATTTATTGCTCAACCAGGCACCAGCGGCCGTCCGCCGGCGGCCTGGATCAGGGCGCCTTCCAGCGAATGCACCTCGTCCTGGGTGAATGCGAGCAAGGCGTCCTTGTCGCCTTCCTGCAAATAGACCTGCTTGATCATGGCCGCCCCGCGCCGCCGTAGCGGATGCGCCACACTCGGGCGCAGGATGCTGGTGCGCAAGCTGTCGGCCAGCGCCCGCGCCTCGCGCGGACTGCGGTTGTCGATCAGTTCCTGCAGGCGCGACAGCTTGTCGTCGAGGGCATCGGCGCCGGCTGCGGCCGTGCCGGTCGCACTCCCGGCCACGCCGTCAGCGCCGCGGCGGACGCCTGGATGGACGCGCTTGCCCTCCTCCATCGCATGCAAGCCTTCTTCCAGCGCGATCACGTGCTGTTCGATCCGGCGCGCCGCTTCCAGTTCGCCCTGCTGCCCGAGGTAGGATTGGCCCAGACGGGCCAGCTCGCGCACCAGGGCCGGGGCCTGGGGGTCGGCAGCGCGCTCGTGCAGCGCATCGACCGCCTGTACCAGGCGCACCTCGGCCAACGGACGCCAGGGAAAGTGTCCCGGCTCCAGCCATTCGAGCAGGGCCTCGATGCTGCGCACCGGGCCGAGCCGCCCGCCCGACACCTGGGACCGTCCGAACGGCAGGGCCATGCCGACCAGGCCGGCCTGGGGCAGCTGCACTTCGTCGAGATAGCTGTCGAGCGACACGCTGGAGACACCGTAGCAGGCGCTCAGCAGCTTTTCCAGCGCCGGCTGGTAAGCCGGTCCGGTGGGCCCGGCTGGTCCGACATCTCGGTCCCGGTCCCGGTCCCTGTCGCGGCAATGGGCGTCGCCGTAGCGCCAGCGCAGGCACGCCTCGCCGGCCGCGTCGATCGGGCTCGGCAAGGGATACACCAGCAGCGGCCGCTGCTCGTCCTCGTGGCTGCAGCGGTAGTCGAGGGCACGCGCGACCACGCCCTGCAATCCGTCCAGGCTGCGCGGGTCGGGCGTGAACAGGCCGACCATCTTGTCCGGCAGCAGCGCCGTGCACACGCTGGTCGCGGCCGAACGCCCGCTGCGGCAGTCGATCAGCACATGGGCAAAGCGCCCCTTGAGGTGCGTGGCAAAGCTGCGGAACAGCGCCGGGCAGGCGCAGAACAGCGCGTCCCAGTCGAGCCGGTCAGCGCGCTCGCCATAGCTGTCGTCGAAGCGCCCGGCGCGCATCAGGTACAGCGGGCGGCCATCGTCCACCCGTTCGATGTGGGCATCCCAGTCGATGCTGTCGAGCACGTGCGCGGCCAGCGCCTCGGTGTCGTCGCCAAAGCCGCGCCCCGGCGCACGCAGGCGGTCGCGGCAAGCCTCGAACAGTTCGAGCACGCCGCTGCGCCCGGGGGGGGCGGCGTCCTGTGTGCGCGGAAAATAATGGTGCAGGCCGGGGCCCTCGAGGTCCCAGTCGATCATCAGCACCGGCGTCCTGGCGTGCTTGCGGCAGGCCAGGAGCCAGCCGGCATGCGCGAGCGCCTGGCTGCGCACGGCGGCGCTGTCATAGGAATAGAACGTCGTCACCTCGCCGGTCTTCATGACCTGCGACCCGGCGGCCGGCCCTCCGGCGGCCGACATGCCAGTGATGCGGTTGGTTTCCATAAGGCTCCTCATTTTTTTGGGAAGGTTGGATCCGGACTCTCGCGCCAGGGAGGTGGGACATCGGGAAGCACGAATTGGTTGCAGTCGTACCCCGGGGGCATGCTTTTTTTCTGGTAGTGGTAGTGCGTGACGATACGCTTGACCATACGGTCGATATCCGGGAGGAAGTCCGGGTTCGACTTGAGGTCGGCGGTCGCCATCGTGTAACGCGAGAAATCGACGTAGAACGAATCGGTGATCTGGGGCGGCAGGCCATCCGGGTGCTGGGTCATGATGACCGGGATGATCAGGCGGCTGGGCAGCGTGTACCACTTGCTGCGTTCGGCCTCGAGCCGGCGCATGGCCGCGTACTCGCGGCGCGTGTAGGCATGCGCTTCGTACTTCGGCGTGTAGATCAGCACCATGCAGACGCTCTCGCACATCGCGCGTGCGATCTTGCGGTCGAGATCGTCCCCGCCGCCGAGCTGCTCGACATCGACGAAGAGCTCGTCTTCGTTGTCGAAATACGGTTCCAGATAGCAGCGCAGCGCATCCGCCAGCGTGGCCTTGAAACGCTGCATCAGCTCATGCCGGCCATGGGCATAGCTGAAAAAACAGCCGTAACGAATTGCCATTGCACCCCCTTAATTTTGCCTGCCGGTGTCAGCCGCAGGCCAGGACCTGCTGACTTTAGCAAGTCATTCATGGTGCATCTTGTGGGGGCACAAGTGGAAAGGTTAGCTCTCCGGTTTTGGCTGCTTGAAGAAATCGATGACGTCGGCCTGCACCCGTGTCCGCCTGAACGGCGGCAGGCTCTGCCAGATGCGGCGGCCATACGGCTTGCTGATCAAGCGCGGATCGCACAACATCAGCACGCCGCGGTCCTCGACGTCACGGATCAGGCGGCCGGCGCCCTGCTTCAGGTTGATGATGGCTTCCGGCAAGGTGTGATGGACGAAGCCGTTCATGCCCTTCTTTTCCATCACTTCGATGCGCGCGGCCAGCACCGGGTCGTCCGGCGGTGCGAACGGCAGCTTGTCGATGATCACCAGCGACAGCGCCTCGCCGCGCACGTCGATGCCTTCCCAGAAGCTCTGGCTGCCCACCAGCACGGCGTTGCCGGCGGTACGGAAGGAATTCAGCAGCTCGGTGCGGCCGCGTTCGCCCTGCACGAACAGGGGGTACTCGAGGCCGCGATCGGCGAATTCGGTACGTAGGCGCTCGGCCACCCGGTTCACCGCGCGCAGCGTGGTGCACAGGAAGAAGCAGCGCCCGCCGGCGGCCTCGATGACCGGCAGCGCCATGTCGACCACGGCGTCGGTATAGCCCATGGTGTTCGGCTCCGGCAGGCCGGTCGGCACGTACAGGATGCCCTGCTGCTGGTAATCGAAGGGGCTGGGCCAGCTGACCGCCGGCTCGCCCGTCATGCCGAGCTGGGCGCTGAAGTGCTTGAAGTCGTTCTTTACCGCCAGCGTCGCCGACGTGAAGATCCAGCTGCGCGGCGTGCCGGCACGCTGGCCGGCAAAGATCGGCGCGATCGACAGCGGCGTCTTGTGCAGTTGGAGGGCGGAAGCAAAGGCTTCGACCCACAGCACGGCCTCGTCGCCCTCGACCTCTTTCCCTTTCTTGGGATCGCTCTTCCAGCCCTTGTATTGTTCCAGCAGTTCGACCGCACGCACGCGGCACTGCTCCAGCGTCTCGGCGCGCTCGGCATTGTCCTCGAGCACATCGACCAGGCCTTCCAGCTCTTCCTTCAGCTTTTCCAGCGCCGGGAAGAAAGCCGAACTCGGCGGCAATTGCGGCAGCGACAGACGGGTGCTGCCTTCCGGGAAGGTCAGGCGCAGGTCGCGCGCGGCCTTTTCGACCACCATCACCACCTTGGCCCAGTCAGGACTGCCGCGTGCATGCGCCAGGCCTTCGGCCAGCACGTCGCGGCACAGTTCCAGCACCTGCGAGGTCGACACCGAGGTGCCGAAGAACATGGTGGCCACTTCGGGCAGCTGGTGCGCCTCGTCGAAGATGATGGTGTTGGCAGCCGGCAGCAGTTCGCCCATGCCGCCCTCTTTCAGCGCCACGTCGGCAAAGAACACGTGGTGGTTGACCACGACCACGTCGGCCTGCTGGGCTTCGCGGCGCGCCTTCATGACGAAGCAATCCTGGTAGTACTGGCATTCCTGGCCGACACAGTTCTCGCGCGTCGACGTGACCAGGTTCCATACCGATGCGGTTTCCGGGACCTTGGTCAATTCCGCCTTGTCGCCGGAATTCGTCATCTTCATGAAGCGCGAGATTTCGCGCAGGTGGCCGACGTCGTCGCGCGAAGTCAGGCGTCCGTTCGACAGCGTGCGTTCCAGGTTGTAATGGCAGACGTAGTTCGAGCGGCCCTTCAGCAGCGCGACCGAGACCGGCGCCCGCAGTGCGTTGCGCACGGTCGGGATGTCGCGCGAGAACAATTGATCCTGCAGATTCTTGGTGCCGGTCGAGACGATGGTCTTGCCGCCCCACAGCAGTGCCGGCACCAGGTAGGCGAAGGTCTTGCCGGTGCCGGTACCGGCCTCGGCGATCAGGGTGCCCTGCTTGCCGATGGCGTCGGCGATCGCCTTGGCCATTTCGGTCTGCGACTGGCGCGGGCGGAAGGTGCCGACGGCGGGCGCGAGCGGGCCGCCCGCACCGAAGATGCGGTCGACTTCCTCGTCGTATTTACCGGGCGCCTGCGTGCCCATCAGTTCGGGCAACTGGTCGGGCGATGGCGCCGCTGGCGCGGGAGGAATGGGTTCGCCTGCGGCAATGCCGGGCACGGGGAGATGATCGGTCAAAATTTTTTAGAACGGAAACAGGGACGTAAGAAAAACTATGCAGGGACGTCCGGAACTAACTGCATCTTCAGCAGCGTAATGTGGTCCTTGAGTTGCAGCTTGCGCTTCTTCAGGCGGCGCAGCTGCAACTGGTCGGCATGCCCGTCGCGGGTCAGCATGTCGATGACGGCATCGAGGTCGCGGTGTTCCACGTCGAGTTCGATAATACGGCGCTGGATCTCCTGGACGTCGATCATGGTATGCAATTCCGGACAGTTTGAGTAAAGACAGGGGTGGGAAGACAGCGGGCCGCGGCATGGGGAAGCGCGCGCATCGATATCGTAATGGCTTGCAACACTGGGGCAAACCAGTGCATAGTTTAATCTACCCCGGCGTTGCCGCCAACAAAGTTCGGCAAGCCGGTATCGGAAAGCCACGTTATGACTTCATACAAGATAGAAGCGGGAACCGCGCAGCACCTCGGCAACCGCCCGCAGCAGAACGACCGCGTGGCGCTGATGGGCGGTGCCCGCGCGCCGGGCTATGTGCTGGCGGTCCTGTCCGATGGCCTGGCGGGCGCGGCCGGCTCGGAACAGGTCCTGCATACCGCCAAGCAGGTGTTCGACGAATTCAAGCCGGGCGACCGTCCATCGGTCGAACGCCTCGAGCAAGTGCTGCGCGACATCGTGCAGGAGACCCACACCGTCATCAAGATGAACGCGGTGGCGGCGCAGGCCGATGCCCACGCCAGCTTCGTCGGGCTGGTGCTGAGTCCGCATGGCGACGCGGTCTGGGCCCACGTCGGCGACTCGCGCCTGTATCACTTCCATGACGCCCGGTGCATGGCGCGCAGCGGCGATGGCGCCTACGTCGAACACCTGGTGTCGAGCGACCGCCTGCCGCTCGAATCGGCCAGGAACCACCGCAAATCCAAGCTGCTGCTGAATGTGCTGGGCAATGGACGCAAGGATCCCTTCGTCACCGTCGGCCATCACATCGGGCTGGCGGCGGGCGATGTGTTCCTGCTGTGCTCGGATGGCTTGTGGCACTTCTTCACCGACGCCGAGCTGGGCGCGGCGACCGCGCGGGCGACGCCGCGCCAGGCTTCCGAAATGCTGATCGACAAGGCTGCCGAACGCTCGCAAGGCAAGTGGGGCAATTGCAGCATGGCCATCGTCAAGCTGGTCAAACCGGTGCTGGACGATGGCGGACACGCGCAAGCGCGTGGGTAGGGTGGACGCGGACGGCAAGCCGACTCGCGGTCCGCGTCCACCCTACCTGCTATTTCGGCTGCGCAGCCTTGGCTTTTTGTTCCGCCTCTTTGGCTGCTTTCGCCGCCTTCTCCGCCTTGCGCTCGGCCACGCGGCGCTGGCGCTCTTCCGAGTCGGCCTGGCGCTTTTCGTAGGCACGCACGTTGCTGGCGCGTTTGGCGGCGCCGGCGGCTTCCTTCTGCTGGGCTTCGCGCAGGCGCGCGTCGCGCTCGGCGACCCTGGCCGGCACGGTCGACTTGCGCGGCGCCGGCACCGGCGCGACCTGGGGCGCGGGCTTGGCCGGCTGTGCGGCCAGGCGTGCTTCCTCGGCCTGGAAGCGCTTGTCGGCTTCGGCCATGCTGCGGTCGCGTTCCTCGACCACGGCCTGGCGCTTGAAGTGCGCGGCCTGGACTTCGATCGCCCGCTGGTCCGCCAGCGCGCGGCGGCGCGTGTCCTTCGCTTCGTCGAGACAATTGTTAGTGAAGAATTTGCTGTAGCAGACGCGCTCGCGCTCGGCATAGCGGGCTTCGATCGCGGCGCGTTCGCGCGCCACGGCGGCCAGTTGCTGGTCGGCCTGGGCGACCGAGGTCACCGGCGGCGGCGGCGTCTCGCGCGGGATCGGCTCGGGGCCGGCACAGGCCGCCAGGGCCAGGCTCAAGGCCAGGGTCTGGGCTGCCAGGATGGCGCTGCGCAGTATCGGTTCGGGTTTCATCGGTTCCTCTTGTTGGGCCCTGGTTATCAAGTCACGCCAGTGCATCGGCGGCGCCGCGGCGCTCGGCCAGCATGTATTCGCGCGACTGCATCTCAATGATACGCGACACGGTCCGGTGGAACTCGTTCGACATCGAACCCTGGGTGTACAACTGGTCCGGCGGCACCTCGGACGACATCAGGAGCTTGACCTTGTGGTCGTAGAACACGTCGATCAGCCAGGTGAAGCGGCGCGCTTCCGACGACATCGAGGCCGACATGCGCGGAATGCCCGACAGGATCACGGTGTGGAAGCGGCTGGCCAGTTCCAGGTAGTCGTTCTGCGAGCGCGGACCGCCGCACAGCGTCTGGAAGTCGAACCAGATCACGCCGCCGGCACGGCGCAGCGCACGGATCTCGCGCTGTTCGATGCGCATGCGCGGGTCTTCGTCGGCGGTGTCGGCCACCTTGGCATAGGCGTCGCGCAGCGCGTGGTCGCTGGCGGCGTTCAGCGGCGTGTAATAGGCCTCGACCTGTTCCAGCGCGCGGTGGCGGTAGTCGATGCCGGCGTCGACGTTCATCACGTCCAGCTTTTCCTTCAGCAGCGCGATGGTCGGCAGCATGCGGTCGCGGTGCAGGCCGTCCGGGTACAGCTTGTCCGGGTCGTAGTTCGAGGTCATCACGAAGGACACGCCGTGCTCGAACAGGGCGCCCAGCAGGTTGTACATGATCATCGCATCGGCGACGTCGTTGACGTGGAATTCGTCGAAGCAGATCAGGCGGTATTTCTTGGCGATGCGCTTGGCGACTTCCAGCAGCGGGTCTTCCACGCCTTTCAGCTCGTCCAGCTGGCGGTGCACGGCGCGCATGAATTCGTGGAAGTGCAGGCGCGTCTTGCGCACCACCGGCACCACCGAATAAAAGCTGTCCATCAGGAAGGACTTGCCGCGCCCCACCCCGCCCCACATGTAGACGCCGCGCGGGACGTCGGGACGGTTGATCAGGCGCTTGAAAGCGGACGACCGCTGGGCCTTGTAATTTACCCAGTCGTCGTACGCCTGCTGCAGGCGGTCTACTGCGCGCTGCTGGGCAGCATCGGACTTGAAGCCGCGCTCGGTCAGCGCGTGCTGGTAATACTCTTGGACATTCATGGAAAGCTTATCGATAAACGTAGGGTGGACGGCTTCGCCGTCCACGCGCCGATCGTCGACGGCTCCGTGATCGTGCATCACATTGGAACCGCCGCGTCTCACCGCGTGGACGGGGAACCCGTCCACCCTACGGTCTTGCTGCTATTTAGAAGTTCAGCGAACGCTTGTCGACGGCCAGCGCAGCTTCCTTGGTGGCTTCCGACAGGGTCGGGTGCGCGTGGCAGATGCGGGCGATGTCTTCGGCCGAGGCCTTGAACTCCATCGCGACCACGGCTTCCGAGATCAGCTCGGAAGCGACCGGGCCGACGATGTGCACGCCCAGGATCTCGTCGGTCGTGGCATCGGCGATGACTTTTACCATGCCGGTGGTGTCGCCCAGCGCGCGCGCACGGCCATTGGCCATGAACGGGAAGGTGCCGGCTTTATAGGCCACGCCATCCTTCTTGAGCTGCTCTTCGGTGCGGCCGACCCAGGCGATTTCCGGCGAGGTGTAGATCACCCACGGGATGGTGTTGAAGTTGACGTGGCCGTGCTGGCCGGCGATGCGCTCGGCAACCGCGACGCCCTCTTCTTCCGCCTTGTGCGCCAGCATCGGGCCGCGCACGACGTCGCCCACTGCCCAGATGCCCGGCACGCCGGTGCGGCACTCGTCGTCCACGGCGATGAAGCCGCGCTCGTCGAGCTGCAGGCCGACCGACTCGAAGCCCAGGCCGTTGGTGTTCGGCACGCGGCCGATCGAGACGATCAGGCGGTCGAAGGTGGCGGTCTGCGCGGTGCCGGCAGCGTCGCTGTACTCGACGGTGACGTCATTGCCGCGGTTGGTGATCGCGCCGATCTTGACGCCCAGGTGGATCGCCAGGCCCTGCTTGGTGAAGGCCTTCTGCGCTTCCTTGGCGATCTGCTGGTCGACCGCGCCCAGGAAGGCCGGCAGGCCTTCCAGCACGGTGACGTCGGCGCCCAGGCGGCGCCAGACCGAACCCATTTCCAGGCCGATCACGCCGGCGCCGATCACGCCCAGCTTGCCCGGGACGGCATCGATGGCCAGCGCGCCGGTGTTCGACAGGATGATCTTCTCGTCGAACGGTGCGCCCGGCAGTTCGCGCGGGTTGGAGCCGGTGGCGACGATCACGTTCTTGGCGGTCAGGGTATCGGTGGCCGGGCCGGTGACGTTGACGGTGAAGCCTTCACCGGCCTTGCCGGCCAGGGTGCCGCGGCCGTGGAAGAAGGTGACCTTGTTCTTCTTGAACAGGTAGACGATGCCGTCGTTGTTGGCCTTGACTACGCTGTCCTTACGCTTGAGCATCTGGCCCAGGTCGAGTTGCAGGCCCTGCACGTTGATACCATGCTCCTTGAAGGCATGGCCGGCGTGCTCGAAGTGCTCGGACGACTGCAGCAGCGCCTTCGACGGGATGCAGCCGACGTTGGTGCAGGTGCCGCCCAGGGCCGGACCGCCCTTGGCATTCTGCGCTTCGTCGATACAGGCGACCTTGAAGCCCAGCTGGGCTGCACGGATGGCGGCCACATAGCCGCCGGGGCCGCCGCCGATCACGACGACGTCAAATTGTTTTTCGGTGCTCATCAATTCATTCCCATTAGCTCGTCGTTCCCGCGAAGGCGGGAACCCAAGTTTGTTCGCGTATCAGCAGCTCATGCAGAACTTGGATCCCCGCCTTCGCGGGGACGACGTGCGTATATTAGTAGTCGCCAGGAGATTCACTCTTCCGGCACAAAAATCCATAGCAACACATAAACCACCGCGCCAAATCCGAATGTGAGGGTGAACAGCACGAATACCAGCCGCCACACCCACGAATCGACACCCGAGGCCCGCGCCAGGCCGCCGCACACGCCGCTCAGCCAGCGGTCGGTGCGCGAGCGGCGCAGGGCGTTCAGTTCGGCGCCGAAGCTGCCGGCACCGGCCGTGCTGCTGGCCTTATTCAGGTCCACGTTGGCGGACGACAGGATCTTCGCCTTGGCCTGTTCGAATTCGGCATCGGTCAGGGCGCCGGCCTGGTGCAGTTCGTGCAAACGCTTGATTTCATCGGCAATCATGGTGACTCCCTTTCCATCGAACAGCGGAACGAACCGACCAGGTTGAAACGCCCTGGCCGACTGGGATTGACCAGACCTTCAGTCCGGCCTCCCGAGGTGATTACAGATCGAGCAGCAGGCGCGATGGATCTTCCAGCGCATCCTTCATGGCGACCAGGGCCAGCACGGCTTCGCGGCCGTCGATGATGCGGTGGTCGTAAGACATGGCCAGGTAGTTCATCGGACGGATCACGATCTCACCGTTTTCGACCACGGCGCGGTCCTTGGTCGCGTGCACGCCCAGGATCGCCGACTGCGGCGGGTTGATGATCGGGGTCGACAGCATCGAGCCGAAGGTGCCGCCGTTCGAGATCGAGAAGGTACCGCCGGTCAGGTCTTCCAGGGTCAGCTTGCCGTCCTTGGCTTTCTGGCCGAATTCACCGATCTTCTTCTCGATGTCGGCGATCGACATCTGGTCGGCGTTGCGCAGGATCGGCACCACCAGGCCACGCGGCGAACCGACGGCGATACCGATGTCGAAGTAGCCGTGATAGATGATGTCGTTACCGTCGACCGACGCGTTGACGATCGGGTACTTCTTCAGTGCGGCAACGGCGGCCTTGACGAAGAAGGACATGAAGCCCAGCTTGACGCCGTGCTCTTTCTCGAACTTGTCCTTGTACTTGGTGCGCAAGTCCATCACCGGCTTCATGTTGACTTCATTGAAGGTGGTCAGGATGGCGTTGGTCGATTGCGACTGCAGCAGACGCTCGGCGATACGGGCGCGCAGGCGGCTCATCGGCACGCGCTCTTCCGGACGGTCGCCCAGGTTGGCGGCCGGGGCAGCCACTTGCGGCAGGGCTGCCTTCGGTGCCTGCTGCTGCAGCGGTGCCGGGGCGGCCGGTGCCGGTGCGGCGGCCGGCTTGTTGGCGACGGCGGCCAGGGCATCGCCCTTGGTCACGCGGCCGTCACGGCCGGTGCCGCTGGCATCCGAGGTGCTCAGGTTGTTGTCGGCCAGGATCTTGGCGGCGGCCGGCATGGCAACGTCGGACTTGGAACCGCCGGTGGCGGCAGCGGTCGAATGCGGGGCGGCAGCGGCCACCGGGGCGTTGGCGACCGGTGCGGCGGTGATCGCGATCGGGCTGGTCTGGGCCGAGGCTTCGGTATCGATGATCGCGATGGTTTCACCGGCAACGACGGTGGCGCCGTCGGCCTTGATCAGCTGCACGATCACGCCGGCGGACGGTGCCGGCAGTTCCAGGACCACCTTGTCGGTCTCGATGTCGATCATGTTCTCGTCGCGCGAAACGGATTCGCCGACCTTCTTGTGCCACGACAGCAGGGTCGCTTCTGCGACCGATTCCGACAGCTGGGGGACCTTGACTTCGATTTGTGCCATTTAGAAAACTCCAATATTTATGCTGTAAAAACCCCGTGCTGCATGTGCTCCACATGCAGCACGGGGTTATCGTCGAACTTGAACGCGCCGTGGATTACTTCGTCAGGATGAAACCCTTGAGTTTCGAGAACGCGGTATCCAGCAGTTCCTTCTGCTGCGCGATGTGCTTGTCGGCATAACCGACGGCAGGCGCGGCGGAAGCAGGACGGCCGGCGTAGGCCAGGCGCTGGCCGGCTTCCATGCTTTCGAACAGGTTGTGCTGGATCTGGAACCACGGACCCTGGTTTTGCGGCTCGTCCTGCGCCCACACCACTTCGGTGGCGTTCGGGTAATGCTTCAGTTCGGCGCCGAATGCCTTGTGCGGGAACGGATACAGCTGCTCGATACGGATGATGGCGGTGTCGCTCACGCCGCGCGTCTTGCGTGCATTGACCAGGTCGTAGTAGACCTTGCCCGAGCAGGCGATCACGCGCTTGACCTTGTTGGCGTCGATCTTGTCGTCCAGTTCCGGAATCACGGTCTGGAAGCCGCCCTTGGCCAGGTCGGTCAGCGCCGAGCCGGCGTCCTTGTTACGCAGCAGCGACTTCGGCGTGAAGATCACCAGCGGCTTGCGGAACTGGCGCACCATCTGGCGGCGCAGCAGGTGGAAGATCTGGGCGGCGGTGGTCGGCTGCACGACTTGCATGTTGTGGTCGGCGCACAGCTGCAGGAAGCGCTCGATACGTGCCGACGAGTGCTCGGGGCCCTGGCCTTCATAGCCGTGCGGCAGCATCAGCACCAGGCCCGAGGCGCGGCCCCACTTCACTTCGCCGGAAGCGATGAACTGGTCGATCACGACCTGGGCACCGTTGACGAAGTCACCGAACTGGCCTTCCCAGATGGTCAGGGTATTCGGTTCGGCGGTCGAGTAGCCGTACTCGAAGCCCAGCACCGCTTCTTCCGACAGCACCGAGTCGATCACGGTGAAGTTGGCCTGGTTTTCCGACACGTTGGCCAGCGGCAGGTAGATGCCCTGGTCCCAGCGCTCGCGGTTCTGGTCGTGCAGCACGGCGTGGCGGTGCACGAAGGTGCCGCGGCCGGCATCCTGGCCCGACAAGCGCACGGCGTAGCCCGAAGCCAGCAGCGATGCGTAGGCCAGGTGTTCGCCCATGCCCCAGTCGAGGTTCATCTCGCCCTGGCCCATCTTGGAACGGTCGCCCAGCACTTTCTCGACCAGCGAGTGCAGCTTGAAGTTTTCCGGCACGGTGGTGATGCGCTGGGCCAGGCGTTTCAGCTCGGTCAGCGGCACCGCGGTGTCGGCGGCGTCGGTCCACTTCTTGTTCAGGAACGGCGCCCAGTCGACGGCGTACTTGTTCTTGAAGTCGGTCAGCACCGGGTCGGTGGTGTGCTTGCCGGCATCCATCGCGGCGCGGTATTCGGCGACCAGCTGGTCGCCACCGTCGGCGGCGATGGTGTTCTGCGCAGCCAGCTTGTCCGCGTACATCTTGCGGGTGCCCGGGTGCTTGGCGATCTTCTTGTACATCAGCGGCTGGGTCAGCGCCGGGGTGTCCTGCTCGTTGTGGCCCAGCTTGCGGTAGCAGATGATGTCGACCACCACGTCCTTGTGGAACTCGGTGCGGTAGTCCATCGCGATCTGGGTGGCCAGCACGACGGCTTCCGGATCGTCGGCGTTCACGTGCAGCACCGGTGCCTCGATCATCTTGACGACGTCGGTGCAATACAGGGTCGAGCGTGCATCGCGCGGGTCGGAGGTGGTGAAACCGATCTGGTTGTTGATGACCAGGTGGACGGTACCGCCGGTGCCGTAGCCGCGGGTCTGGGCCAGGTTCAGGGTTTCCATGACCACGCCCTGGCCGGCGAATGCGGCATCGCCGTGCACCAGGATCGGCAGCACTTCCTTGCCGAGGCGGTCGCCGCGGCGCTCCATGCGCGCCTTGACCGAGCCTTCGACGACCGGGTTGACGATTTCCAGGTGCGACGGGTTGAACGCCAGCGACAGGTGGACCGGGCCGCCCGGGGTCGTGATGTCGCTCGAGAAGCCCTGGTGGTATTTCACGTCGCCGGACGGCAGGTCGTCGGCGTGCTTGCCTTCGAATTCTTCGAACAGGTCGGACGGGGCCTTGCCCAGGGTGTTGACCAGCACGTTGAGGCGGCCGCGGTGGGCCATGCCGATGACGATTTCCTGCACGCCCTGCTCGCCGGCGCGCTGGATCACTTCGTCCATCGAGGCGATGAAGGATTCGCCGCCCTCCAGCGAGAAGCGCTTGGCGCCGACGTACTTGGTGTGGAGGTAGCGTTCCAGGCCTTCGGCCGCGGTCAGGCGCTCGAGGATGTGCTTTTTCTTTTCGGCGGTGAAGGCCGGGGTCGAGCGGATCGATTCCAGCTTTTCCTGCAGCCAGCGCTTTTCGGTCGGGTCGCTGACGTACATGAACTCAGCGCCGATCGAACGGCAGTAGGTATCGCGCAACATGTTCAGCAGGTCGCGCAGCGATGCGTCGTCCTTGCCGAAATAGGTGTTGCTGATATTGAATTTGGTGTCGAGGTCGGCTTCGGTGAAACCGTAGAAGGCGGGATCCAGTTCCGGGATCGGCGGACGTTCCTGGCGCTGCAGCGGGTCCAGGTTGGCCCAGCGCGAACCGAGGTAGCGGTAGGCGGCGATCAGCTGGGTCACGGCGACGCGCTTGCGGCCGAGTTCGGCGTCAGGCGATGCGGTCACGGTGCGGATCGGGCCCTGCTTGGCGCGTTCGGCGAAGGAAGCGATCACGGACGAGTGGTCCACGTCCGGCTTGGCGGAACCGTCGACGGCAGGCATGTGCTGCATGGCGTCGAAGTAGGCGCGCCAGTTGTCCGGGACCGACCCCGGATTGCTCAGGTACGCTTCGTACAACTCTTCCACATACGGCGCATTACCGCCGAACAGGTAGGAGTTGGCGTTATATTGTTGCATCATTCTTGCTCACCTTTCTTCGCGTTTCGCGAACTTAGGGCGGGTTATCTAACCTTCCGCGACACGGCCTGACCGGTTAGCGGATCGCACGACTTCTCAAGTTGTGGGGGAAGGACTTTACGACGCAGCGAGCAGCGAACGGAACAAGGTCTAGCTGCCCATTTTGCGCACGGTATTGTAACGCAAGCGGTGAAATCAGGCAGACACCACAGACACATAAATTTGTTGCCATATGTGACGGTTGACCATCTAAATGATAATCGTTATCATTTACCCATGAGCTCATCCACGCCCACGCCTGCAACCGCTGCCGCACCCGAACAGGATACGCCCACTTTGCCGGGCGCGCGCCGTGCCGTTTTCCTGCGCCAGCTGCACCAGTGGCACTGGATCAGTTCCGCCATCTGCCTGATGGCCATGCTGCTGTTCAGCGTGACCGGCTTTACGCTGAACCATGCGGCGCAGATCGAAGCCAGGCCGAGCGTGACGCGCCTGAAGGCAGCCATGCCGCCGCCGCTGCAAAAGGAACTCGAGGCCTTCGCCACCGACCATCCGGATGCGAAACTGCCGCTGCCGGCCGCACTGGCCGACTGGGCCGAACGCACGTTCCCGGTCGAGGTGCGCGGCGTGCGCGCCGAATGGAGCGAGGAAGACGCCTACGTGCCCCTGCCCCGCCCCGGCGGCGACGCCTGGCTGCGCATCGGCGCGGATGGCCAGGCCGAATACGAAAAGACCGACCGCGGCTGGATCTCCTGGCTGAACGACATGCACAAGGGCCGCAACGCCGGCACCGTGTGGAGCTGGTTCATCGACATCTTCGCGATCGCCTGCCTGGTGTTCTGCATCACCGGTTTCCTGATCATGAAATACCACGCGGCCAACCGGCCTTCGACCTGGCCCGTGATCGGCTTCGGCATCGTGCTGCCGATCGTGCTGGCCCTGCTGTTCGTTCACTAATATAAATACACCCACCGAGAAAGCGATCCATGAAACTGTCCCGCACGCTCGCCCTGACCCTGCCGCTCGTCTCCGGCGGCGCCATGGCTGCCGACCTGACCGTCAAGTTCGACCTGCCCCAGCTGAACGTGGCCGAGTACCACAAGCCCTATGTCGCGATCTGGGTCGAGCGCGCCGACCAGAGCGTGGCCTCGACCCTGGCTGTGCTGTACGACGTCAAGAAGCCCAACAACGCCGGCGAAAAATGGGTCAAGGACCTGCGCACCTGGTGGCGCAAGGCCGGGCGCGACGCCCAGCTGCCGATCGACGGCGTGTCCGGCGCCACCCGCGCCGCCGGCACCCAGACCCTTACCTTCGCCGGCGCCAAGGCCGGCCTGGATAAACTGCCGGCCGGCGACTACAAGCTGGTCATCGAAGCCGCCCGCGAAGCCGGCGGCCGCGAACTGGTGCGCGTGCCCTTCACCTGGCCGGCCAAGGGCAAGCTGGCCGCCTCCGCTACTGGCAAGGAAGAGCTGGGCGCGGTATCGATCGCCGTCCAATAACTGGAGACCACCATGAAAAAAATCGTCATCGTACTGGCGCTGGCCGGCGCCGCCTTTTCCGCCCACGCCCACCGTCCGTGGATGGTGCCGACCCAGACCCTGATCGAATCCGACCGCGAGACCTGGGTCACGATCGACGGCGCCGTCTCGGAAGGCCTGTTCGACGTCGACCACATGCCGCTGCGCATGGAAGGCTTGAGCGTCATCGCCCCGGACGGCACGACCAGCCAGGCGCCGGCGCCGACCGTCGGCAAGCACCGCTCGACGGTCGACGTCCAGCTGCCCAAGGACGGCACCTATCGCTTCACGCTGGCCGCGACCAACGTCATGGGCACCTATAAGCTGAACGGCGAGACCAAGCGCTTCGGCCGCGGCGGCCCGCCCGAGGCCCCGGCCGGCGCCACCGACGTCAAGACCACCACCATGGTCCAGCGCCAGGACACCTTCGTCACCCGCAACAAGACCAGCAGCGGCGCCCTGAAACCGGCCGGCAGCGGCCTCGAAATGGTGCCGCTCACCCATCCGAACGAGCTGCACGCCGGCGAACGGGCCAAGTTCCGCTTCATGCTGGACGGCAAACCGCTGGCCAACTTCCCGTTCAGCCTGGTGCCGGGCGGCGTCAAGTACCGCGGCACCGCCAACGAAGTGCGCCTGAGCACCGACGCCAACGGCGAAGCCAGCTTCACGCTGCCGGCGCCGAACATGTACTGGCTGAGCGCCGCCTATCCGGCCGACGCGCCGCGCGGCCCCGGCGTCGACGGTCCGGCCAAGCGCTACAGCTATTCGGCCACGCTCGAGATCCTGCCGGAGTAAGCGGAAGCAGCATGCCCGAAGTCCTCATGCGTCAAGTCCTGGTTCCGCTCGACATCGACCCTAGCCCGGCGCCCCCTGGCAGCCGCCCCCTGGCGCTGTCGGGCACGGCCATGGGCAGCGGCTGGTCGGCGCGCCTGATGCTGCCCGGCGGCGCCGATGCCAACCTGGCGCCGGCGCTGCAGGCCGAACTGGACCTCGTGGTGGCCCAGATGAGCCACTGGGAACCGGACTCGCTGCTGTCGCGCTACAACCGCGCCCCGGCCGGCAGCTGGCATGATCTGCCCTCGCCCTTCTTCGAGGTGATCGATTACGCGCTGGCGGTGCAGCAGGCCAGCGGCGGCGCCTACGACCCGGCCGCCGGCGCGCTGGTCGACCTGTGGGGCTTCGGTGCGGCCGGGCGCTACGACCAGGCCGGCTTCTATGCGCCCGATGCGCAGGCCATCGCTGCCGTGCTGGCGCGCCGCCGCCATGCCCAGCCGGTACTGGACCGCGCCGCCCGGCGCCTGCTGCAGCCGGGCGGCGCCGTGCTCGACCTGTCGGCCGTGGCCAAGGGCCATGCGGTGGACCGGCTGGCGCTGTGCCTCGAGCGGCTGGGCATCCGCCATTACCTGGTCGAAGCCGGGGGCGAACTGCGCGGCGCCGGCGTCAAGGGCGACGGCCAGCCGTGGTGGGTCGAGATCGAAGGCGTGCCCGACGCCGATGCAGATACCGATGCCGCGGCGGCCGCAGCCGCCGAACAGCCCCTGCTGGCGCTGCACGGCCTGGCGGTCGCCACCTCGGGCGACTACCGGCGCTTTTACCGGCAGCATGCCGGCAGCCGCATCTCGCATACGCTCGATCCGCGCAGCGGCCGGCCGATCGCCAACGGCGTCGCCTCATGCACCGTCATCGCCCCCACCTGCATGGCGGCCGATGCCCTGTCGACCGCCCTCACCGTGCTGGGGCCGCGCGATGGCCTGGCGCTGGCCGAGCGCGACGGCATCGCCGCCCGCTTCCTGGTGCGCGCCGCCACGGCGGATACCGGCCTCGCCGCCATCACCTCGTCCGCCTGGCGCGCCCTGCTGCAATGATGCTCACCACCGAACCCTTGCGCTGGGGCGGCGCCCTGCTGCTGTCGGCCGGCTGGCTGGCGCTGAGCCTGCGCACCTGGTACGCGCAGCGCGCCGCCAACGGCAACGCCGCCACGGCCGACTGGCTGGTGGTGCATGCCAGCCAGACCGGCAACGCCGAGACCCTGGCCAGGCACACCGCCGCGACCCTCGCCACCGGCGGCCTGCAGGCGCGCGCCGCCTGCATCTCCAGGCTCGACGAGGCGGCGCTGGCCGGCGCCACCAATATCCTGTTCGTCGCCAGCACCTACGGCGAAGGCGACGCCCCCGATGTGGCGGCGCGTTTCGCGGGCCGCCTGATGGCCAGGGAGGTCGACCTCGGCCACTTGCACTACGCCGTGCTGGCGCTGGGCGACGACAACTACATCAATTACTGCGGCTTCGGCCGCGCGCTCGACGCCTGGCTGGCGAAGCAGGGCGCCACCCGCCTGTTCGAGCGCATCGACGTCGACAAGAACAGCGCCGCCGCGCTGGCCGAGTGGCAGCACCACGTGGGCCGCCTGGCCGGCACCGCGGATGCCCCCGACTGGGCGGCGCCGGCCTATGGCGAGTGGCGCATCGGCGAGCGCCTGCTGCTCAATCCCGGCAGCAGCGGCGCACCCCTGTACCGGCTGTCGCTGGTCCCGGCCGACGGCGCCCTGCCCGACTGGGAAGCCGGCGACCTGGTCCAGGTCGGCCCGCCGTCCGACCCGGCGCACCCGCGCGAATACTCGATCGCCTCGCTGCCCGCCGAAGGGCGGCTCGAATTGCTGGTACGCCTGCAGCGGCGCGAGGACGGCACCCCGGGCGCGGCCTCCGGCTGGCTGTGCCAGGACGCCGCCACCGGCATCGACGGCGGCGACCCGATCCAGCTGCGCGTGCGCGCGCACGAGCGCTTCCGCCTCGGCGCCAACGCACGCCGTCCGCTGATCGCGATCGGCAACGGCAGCGGCCTGGCCGGCCTGCGCGCGCTGCTGAAAGCGCGCATTCACGCCGGCGAGCACGCCAACTGGCTGCTGTTCGGCGAACGCCAGATCCGCCACGACTTCCTGCTGCGCGAAGAGTTGCTGGGCTGGCAGGACGCGGGCTGGCTGCAGCGCATCGACCTCGCCTTTTCGCGCGACCGCGCCGGCCCCCACGGCAACGATCGGCATTACGTCCAGCACCTGCTGCGCGAGCAGGCCGCACTGGTCCTCAACTGGATCGAACGCGGCGCCGCCATCTATGTCTGCGGCAGCCTGCAGGGCATGGCCGGCGGCGTACACGAGGCGCTCACGGAGATCCTCGGCAGCGCCACGCTGGAACAGTTGGTAGCAGACGGCCGCTACCGACGCGATGTGTATTGACGACAAAATCGTCATTATTATCTTTGCCTACCCGCACGATTGAAATAATTTTTCCATTTCCACATGGAAATTGATTAAACTGCCAATCAACTATTCGGCCAGCTACTTCCGGTCGAACGGCCCGTAACCGATTCGGCAGCACCATGCATGCATCCGCATCGATAACATGGGTGCACGGCCCGCAGGCTTTGCCGGACCGGACTGACTCACGACCACAAGAACAAATGGGGCATGCCGGCCATCGCCATGCATGCGCAGGGACACTTATGCTTATTTCCGATAAATTGATGCGAACTTCCGCCGATCCGATTTCCTCACAGCCTGCCGACATCCGGCAAGAGCTGGCACTGGCTGCCCTGGACGCCATCAACCGTGTCCAGGCCGTGGTCGAATTCGACCTGCAAGGCAACGTCATCCTGGCCAACCAGAACTTCCTGGATGCGATGGGCTATACCCGCGCCGAGATCGCGGGCCAGCACCACCGCATGTTCTGCACCGACGAGTTCGCCAATTCGGACGACTACCACGCCTTCTGGCAGGGCCTCGCCAGCGGCCAGCCGAGCAGCGGCGAGTTCATGCGCATCGACAAGCACGGTTTCCCGGTCTGGCTGCAGGCGTCCTACAACCCGGTCTTCGACGGCGAAGGCAAGCCGATCAAGATCATCAAGTTCGCCACCGACATCACCGCCGCCAAGCTGCAAAGCGCCGACAATGCCGCCAAGATCGACGCCATCAACCGCGCCCAGGCCGTGATCGAGTTCGACCTCAACGGCCGCATCGTGCACGCCAACGACAACTTCCTGGCGGTGATGGGCTACACGCTGGACGAGATCGAAGGCCAGCACCACTGCATGTTCTGCGACCCGGTCTTCGCCGGCACGCCCGACTACGCCGCCTTCTGGTCGCGCCTGGCCAGCGGCGAACTGCATTCGGGCCAGTTCAAGCGCCGCCACAAGTCCGGCCGCGACGTCTGGATCAACGCCTCCTACAATCCGGTGTTCGGCCCCGACGGCAAGCCGTTCAAGGTCATCAAGTACGCCACCGACATCAGCGTCCACAAGCTGCGCAACGCCGATTTCGAAGGCCGCATTGCCGCCATCGACCGTGCCCAGGCCGTGATCGAGTTCGACCTCGAAGGCCGCATCCTGCACGCCAACCAGAACTTCCTCGACACCCTCGGCTACGCGCTCGACGACGTGGTCGGCCAGCATCATGCGATGTTCTGCGACCCGGTGTATGCCCGCTCGCATGAATACCGCGCCTTCTGGAAGCACCTCGGTAGCGGCGAATTCCACGCCGGCGAATTCAAGCGCATTGCCAAGGACGGCCACCCGGTCTGGATCCAGGCCACCTACAACCCGATCCTGGACGCCGACGGCAAACCGTTCAAGGTGGTCAAGTTCGCCACCGACGTCACCGCCGTCAAGGCACGCAACGCCGACTACGAAGGCAAGATGCAGGCGATCGACCGCGTGCAGGCCGTGATCGAATTCGACCTGCAGGGCAAGGTGCTGGGTGCGAACCAGAATTTCCTCGACACGATGGGCTACGGCCTCGACGAGATCCGCGGCCAGCACCACCGCATGTTCTGCGACCCGGCCTTCGCGCATTCGCCGGAATACCTGGCGTTCTGGGACCGCCTCGGGCGCGGCGAATTCGACGCCGGCGAATACCGCCGCGTCGGCAAGGGCGGCAAGGAAATCTGGATCCTGGCCTCGTACAACCCGATCTTCGACGCCGAAGGCAAGCCGGTCAAGATCGTCAAGTTCGCCACCGACGTCACCCGCCAGAAGGCGCTGTCGGCCGAGAGCCGCGGCCAGCTGGATGCGATCGGGCGCTCGCAGGCCGTGATCGAGTTCGACATGCGCGGCAACGTGCTGTCGGTGAACGACAACTTCCTGCGCACGATGGGCTACGCTGAGGAAGAAGTGCTCACGCAGCACCACAGCATGTTCTGCGAACCCGAACTGGTCAAGAGCGCCGCCTACCGCCACTTCTGGGCCAACCTGGGCCAGGGCCAGTTCCAGTCCGGCCGCTTCAAGCGCCGCGGCAAGCACGATGCCGACATCTGGATCGTGGCCACCTACAACCCGATCCTGGACGTCAACGGCAAGCCGTATAAAGTGGTGAAGTTCGCGATGGACGTCACCGAGCAGGTGCACCGCGAGGAACTGGTCAGCGCCAAGGTCAAGGCGATTTCCGGCGTGCTGGGCGAGCTGTCGCAGTCGATTGGCGCGATCGCCGCCGGCGCCCAGCAATCGGCCGGCATGGCGACCCGGACCCAGGCCGACGCCACCGAAGGCAGCAAGCTGCTGGACCGCTCGAAGGACGCGATGCTGGCGATCCAGAAGTCGTCCGCCGACGTGCACGACATCATCGAGACCATCAGCGAGATCGCCAGCCAGACCCACCTGCTGGCATTCAATGCAGCGATCGAGGCGGCGCGTGCGGGCGAGCACGGCAACGGCTTCTCGGTGGTCGCCAACGAGGTGCGCAAGCTGGCCGAGAAATCGGCGCTGGCGGCGCGCGAGATCTCGAAATTGATCAACGAGACCGTCAGCCGGGTCGGCGACGGTACCCGCCTGGCGGGCGAAGTCGAAGACGCGTTCGAACGCATCGTGCGCTCGGTCGGCACGACCAGCACCTCGATCGGCCAGATCCACGCCTCGACCAGCGAACAGGCCAGCGCCACGCGCGACGTCTCGAAGCTGCTGAACGAACTGGAAAGCATCGCGACGGAGCGCTAAGCCATGCCTGCTACCAAGCTGCGCCTGGCGCAGGCCAGCATCGGCGCGGTCCACCTCGTCATCCCGGTGGAAGCCGTGGTGCAGGCGATCGCGCTGCCCGACACCCCGGCCTTCCTGCCGCGCCGCCAGGGCGCGCTGCGCGGCGTGGTCGAGCACGCAGGCACCCTGGTGCCGGTGGTCGACCTGGCGCGCTGGGTCGATACCGGGACCGCGGCGCCGGCCGCCAGCGCGCAGGATGCGCGCATCCTGGTGCTGCACGAAGGCGGACGCACCATCGGCCTGCAGGTCGATGCCGTGGGCGGCCTGCTCGACGTGGCGCCGCACCTGCTGACGCGCCTGCACCACGACGACAATCCGGAAGACGTGTTCCACACCGCGCTGCGCTCGCCCGACGACGGCCGTATCCTGAGTTTGCTCGAAGTCGGCCGCCTGGCCGACCTGGCGGCGGCCTGGAGCCAGGTCGACCAGGTAGTTGCCGCAGACCCGGCGCCAGCCGGCGCCGCCCCTGCCCGCACCGGCCACATCTGGGCGCTGCTGCAGACCGGCCACGGCCGGCTGGCCGTGATGCCGGGCGACCTGCCCGAAGTGATGCCGATGCCGCCACTGGAACGCTTCGGCGGCGGCATCGACAGCGCCTACTGCATCTGGCGCGGCCGCCACCTGCCGGTGCTGCCTGCCGGCGCACTGATTGACGGACCGTTCGAGGCCGGCAGCGAGCGCCTGCTGGCCGTGATCGAACGCGGCGGCCTCGCACTCGGCCTGCCGGTACGCGCGGCGCTGCAGATGTGCGCGCTGGAAGGGACCGGGCTGCCCGCCAACAATGGCCTGACCGCCACCCTGTACGACGGCGACGGTCTCGACGTCCACCTGCTCGACACCGCGCGCCTGTTCGAACGCTTCCCGGAAGCGGCACTCAGCAAGCCGGCGGCGGCGGCCGTGGCCCCCGTGACGGCGGTGCGCCAGCGCAGCACCAACGCGGTCGGCTACATCGTGTTCGACGCCGACGGCCTGGGCGCCGCCCCGCTCGGCGCGATCGAGCAGATCCTGCCGCTGGCCGGCGCCCTGGCGGCCACCATGGACTGGCGCGGCGCCGCCATCCCGATGGTCGACCTGCGCGGCGCCGCGGCCGGCGCCGCGGCCAACGTGCTGGTGGTCAAGGCGGCGGCCGGCCACGTCGGCTACGTGGTGGGCCGCGTGCAGTCGATGATCACGCCGGGCAGCGGGACGCTGTACCGGATGGGCGTCGGCGGCAGCGGGCTGGAGTTCATTACCACCGGCGAGGGCGCCGAGCAGGCCAGTTACCGGACTGTCGACTTGGTGGCGCGGGCGGCGGCGTAGGCGCCACACGCATAACCGTTGCCCCTGCCTTCGCAGGGGCGACGTGCATGTTGCCGGGCTTTATCTGGCTTTCGCAGCCGGCGCCGTCAACCCCTCCAGCCAACCCACCGTCACCCCCGCCAGCGCAATGCGGTGATCCGCAAACCCGTGGTCGCTCGCCAGCGTCACCGCCTTCAACTGCCCGCCGCGCGAGCGGATCGCCGCCGCCAGCGGCGCCACCTGCGCCGCGTTGCCGTACTGGGCATCGACGATCAGGAGCGGCTTGCGCGCCAGCCGCGGCGCCGCATCGACCAGGTCCCAGTCGCGCGCGTGGCGCTCGGCTTCGGCCATCAGGTGCGCCGCATCGGTGCCGGCCAGGCTGTTGCCGAAATCGTCGCCCATGGCCGCGATCGCATCCTGGCGGCTTTCCGGCTTGGCCAGCACCGCCTTGCCCGAGGCGCCCACGTTCCACGGATCGATCAGCACCGCGCCCAGCACATCGTCGTGCGTGGCGGCGTAGCGCGCGGCCAGGAAGCCGCCCATGCTGTGGCCGGCGACGACCAGGCGCGCAGGGTCGATCCCATACTGGCGGACGTTGTCGGGCTGGCGCAGGAAATCCATCGCCACCTCGACGTCATCGAAGGCGCCGGCCAGCGAGAAGCGGCCCGGCGACCCCCAACTGCCGCGGTAATGCAGCGTCAGCACGTTCCAGCCGGCGCGCCGGATCGCCTGCGCCAGGTCGAGGTTCTGCTCGTTGCCGGGCAGGCCATGCAGCAGCAGCATGGTCGGCTTCGGCCCGGCGCCGGAGGCCCGCATCAGCAGCGCATTCATGCCTTCGCCGTGGCTCAGGATCAGCACCTGCCGGTTGGCGGCCGGGTGGCTGGCGTCGCGCGCCGGATCGGCGACGACGGCGCGCGGGATGGCCACGGTGGGGGCGGCGGGCGCCGGCGCGGCCAGCACGGCGGCGGCGAGAACGATGGCAGCAAACTGGAGGCGCATGCGGGGTTCCTTATCGATCGGACAGCGTGAACCTGCTGATAATAAATCCTTTTTCACCTAGAATGGCCTTCCACTCTCGATTGCGCCCCACCTTGAAATTCTCGATCGGCCACCGCCTGTTCGTTTCGGTCCTGCTTGCGATCCTCGCGGTGGCGGCCGGCGCCGTGTTCCTGCTGCGCCAGAACGTGCTGGCCAGCTTCGGCGACTACGCCGTCGGCATCGAACTGGACCGCCTGGACGAGCTGTCGGCGGCGCTGGCGCGCCAGTACCGCAGCCATGGCGGCTGGGCTTTCATCCCGGCGGACGGACGCCAGGCCTGGATCGCGCGCGAGCTGGAACGCCTGCAGCGGGTGCGTGAGAGCGGCTTGCCGGCACTGCCACCGGGGCCGGCCGCCCCTGCCCTGCCGGCGGCAGCCGGCCCGGCCGCGGCGCTACCGGCGGCCCCGCCCGCGCCGCCGGCCCCGCCAGCACCACCGCCGCCGCCCTTGTCCGCGCCGCGCGTGCTCGGGGCCGATATCGACCCGGTGGCGGGGCCGCTGTCGCTGCCGCGCCGCATCACCCTGTTCGACGCCGGCGGCGGCTACCTGGCCGGCCGTCCACCCGGCGCCGTCCCCCTCGCGCGGCGCGCCATCGAGAGCGGTGGCCGCACCGTCGGCTGGATCGGCGTGGCACGCGGCGCCCGTCCCAGCGATGCGATGGCGTATGCCTTCCTGGAACAGCTGCACAGCAGCCTGTGGCTGATCTTCGCGGCGGCGGTGGGCTTGAGCGCACTGGCGGCCATCGGCCTGGCGCGCCATTTCCGGCGTCCGATCGGGGCGCTCGAGGATGGCGCCCGCCAGCTGGCCGACGGCCGCTTCGAGACCCGCCTGCCCGCCACGCGCAGCGACGAACTGGGCGACCTGGCGCGCCACTTCAACGCCCTGGCAAGCCGGCTGCAGGGCGCCGAGGACGCGCGCCGCCAATGGGTGGCCGACACCTCGCACGAACTGCGCACGCCGCTGGCGGTACTGCGCGCCCAGCTCGAAGCGCTGCAGGACGGTGTGCGCAGCGCCACCCCGGACACGCTCGAGGCCATGCTGCGCCAGGTACTGGCCCTGAACAAGCTGATCGACGAACTGTATGCGCTGGCACGCGCCGACGTCGGCGCCCTCGACTGCCGCCCGGTGCCGCTCGACCTGTGGCAGCTGGCCTGCAGCCAGCTCGATGCCTTTGCCGAACGCGTGGGGGCGGCCGGCCTGGCGCTCGACATCGGCCCGGCACCGGCGCAGGCCACCGTGCTCGCCGACCCCGACCGCATGCGCCAGGTGCTCGACAACCTGCTGGAAAACAGCCTGCGCTACACCACACCCGGCGGACGCGTGGCCCTGCACGCACAAACGGACCGCGGGAGGCTGCAACTGCACCTCGACGACAGCGCCCCCGGCGTGCCGGACGCCGCGCTGGCGCGCCTGGGCGAGCGCTTCTACCGCATCGACGCCTCGCGCAGCCGCGCCCACGGCGGCGCCGGCCTCGGCCTGGCGCTGTGCCGGCGCCTGCTCGACGCGCAGGGCGCGTCGCTGGCATTCGGCCGGTCGCCGCTGGGTGGCCTACGGGTCACCGTCACCATCCCCACCTTGAAGGAAACCGCATGAGCACACGCATTGCCATCGTCGAGGACGAGCCGGAGTTGGCCGCGCTGGTGGCCGACTACGCGCGCGCCGCCGGCTACGACCCCGACCTGTTCGACGACGGGGCGCAGGCGCTGGGGGCGTTCCGGGACGCGCAGCCGGACCTGGTCGTGCTCGACCTGATGCTGCCCGGCCTCGACGGCCTGGGCGTGTGCCGTGCGCTGCGCGCGTTTTCGCAGGTGCCGGTGATCATGGTCACGGCCCGGGTCGAGGAAATCGACCGCCTGCTGGGCCTGGAAGCCGGCGCCGACGATTACCTGTGCAAGCCCTTCAGCCCACGCGAACTGATGGCGCGCATCAAAGCGATCCTGCGCCGCAGCGGCCATGCGGCAGCGGTACTTGCCGTCGACAGCGCGGCGCACCGCATCGCCGTGCACGGCAAGCCGCTGGACCTGACGCCGAGCGAATACGGCATCCTGGCCGCGCTGGTGCGCCGCCCAGGCCAGGTGTTTTCGCGCGCCCAGCTGCTCGACCTGGCGCGCGAAGGCAACGCCAGCCTCGATGTCACCGACCGTGCCATCGACAGCCACATCAAGAATTTGCGGCGCAAGCTGGAGGCCGTGCTGCCGGGCGTCGAGGCGATCCATTCCATCTACGGGCTGGGTTATCGGTTCGACCTCTGAGCGATTCGATTTATAAGCAGCCTCTCCAAATTGTCTCCACATTCGGGCGGCATCATGGTTTCACTCAACTCACTGACCGGAGAAAAAACCATGAAACGTCTTCACCTGCACCACCCGATCCTGCTGCTGGCCCTGATCGCCGCCGCGCCCGCCGCCTTCGCCCAGCAGCCCCAGGCGCGGGTCCAGTGCACGGCCGCTAACGGCGACTGCCCGCCACCCGCACCGCCTGCGCAGGGAATGCGCGGCGTGCCCGTGCCGCCTGCGCCACCCGCACCGCCGGCACCGGGAATCCGCGGCGTGCCTGTGCCACCGGCGCCGCCCGCACCACCGGCCCCAGGGATGCGCGGCGTGCCTGTGCCGCCTGCGCCACCCGCACCGCCGGCGTCGGGAAGGCGCGGCGTCCCTGTGCCACCTGCACCGCCGGCACCACCTGCCCCGGGAATGCGTGGCGTCCCTGTGCCACCTGCACAACCAGCGCCGGGAATGCGTGGCCTGCCCGTACCGCCGGCACCGCCCGCACCGGGGATGCATCCGCGGCCTCCGCATGCAGCGGCCCCGGCCACGCCACCTGCCCCGCCCGAGCCGGCCGTGCCACCCGTGCCGCCTCAGGCCAAGGAAATGCCGCGCGACGACCGCGCCCGCTGACACGGCGGCGGCCCGGCCCTGCCTCGACTTTTGCGGGCCGATACTTTATGCTGGTCCGCATGCCGTCCCCGACTCCGCCGAAACCGACCGTTTCCGAACTCGAGCTGCTGCGCATCCTGTGGCAGCCCGGTCCGGCCACGGCGCGGCAGGTGCACGATGCCATCGCCGCGGAGCGTCCCGACCTCATCCATAAAGCCTTTTCCGGCTCCGGCAAGGCCCTGATCCTGGCCGCCCTGCGCGGCCACGTCAGCGCCGGGGAGCGCGCCGAAATCAAGGCCATCCTCGACGCGGACAAGGCGCCGTGAACCCGGCTCCCGATCGCGATCCCGATCCCGATCCGCGGCCGGCCGCGCCGAGGGAACCCGAACTCGAGGATTGCTGCGGCACCGGCTGCGTCATGTGCGTGTTCGACGCCTACCAGATCGCCCTCGAGAACTACCAAGCCGCGCTGCTCGCCTGGCAGGAACGGCATCCCGACCAGCCGGCCTAGCGCACTCTGTTCACTGACGAACAATCGATCGCGGCGCTTGTCATTACAATCACGTCTTCTACAACGGATGTGGAGGCATTCGTCATGTTCGACATGGATCTGCCCTGGTGGGAGTTCGTCGCGCGCGGCGCACTCGTTTATCTGGCCTTGCTGGTGATGGTGCGGCTGTCCGGCCGACGCACGATCAGCCAGCTGACGCCCTTCGACCTGCTGGTGGTCATGCTGCTGTCGGAAGCGGTGTCGAACGGCCTGTCCGGCGGCGACGACTCCGTCAGCGGCGGCCTGATCATTGCGGCCACGCTGATCGTGCTGAATGCCACCATCGGCATGCTGTCGGCGCGCAGCAGCAAGATGGAAGCGCTGTTCGACGGCGAGACCGTGCTGCTCGGGCGCGACGGCGTGTTCTTCGACAAAGTGGTCAAGCGCAACCGCGTCGGCCAGTCCGACATCGAACAGGCGCTGCGCGAAGCCGATTGTTCGCGTCAGGAAATGCAGTGCGCCTTCCTCGAAGCCGGCGGCAGCATCACCATCGTGAAGCGGCCGCTGGCCACAGCCCCCACCAGGACCTGACTGCCCGGACACCTGAGCATTTCCGGATCTCACTCGCCGCTGAGCATTATCTCAGCCGTACGGTGTGCACCTGTGCGCGCCGCCGGTGCTAAGTTTTTGTGCAGCACTCCAGGACGGGGTGCACGTCGCAGGACTTATGCTCAACAGGAGAGTTCCATGAAACACGTTCTGTCTGTTCTCGCACTCGCTGCGGGTACTGCCCTGGCCGCGCCGGCCTTCGCGCAATCCGGCACCTTCCGGGCGGTTGCCAGCGGACCGGCCGAGTCGCCACCGAACGGCTCGGCCGGCAGCAGCCTGGTGACGATCGAAGTCATCGGCACCCAACTGACGGTCGACGCGCCATTCCAGGACCTGACCGGCACCACCACCATGGCGCACGTGCATTGCTGCACCGCGGATCCGTTTACCGGCGTGGCGCCGGTCGCGGTACCGTTCACCGGATTCCCGACCGGGGTCCGCAGCGGGACCTACAGCGCCACCGTGTCGCTGGACGATGCGGCGTCGTATGACCCGACCTTCCTGGCGGCCAACGGCGGCACCGCCCAGGGTGCGTATTCGGCGCTGGTCGACGCCATGCTCGCCAACGAGGCCTACGTCAACATCCACACCTCGGCCTATCCGAACGGCGAGATCCGCGGTTTCGTGGTGGCGGCGCCGATCCCGGAACCGGCCGAGTGGGCGATGCTGGGCGCCGGCCTGGCCGGGCTGGTGTGGCTGGGACGGCGCCGGCGCGACGAGGAGACCTTGCGCCTGGCGGTCTAGGCGAGTTCGCCGCGAGGGACAGCACCTTGCACTTCGCGCGCGGCAAGCAGCCTGGCCCAGGCCGGAACCGCCGCTTGCCAGAAGGCGGCCAGCGACGCGTCCGCCTTTGCGCCCTGCGGCCCCAGCTCGGCGTCGAGGTCCAGGCCGAGGAAGCCGGCCGCAGCGCGCAGGGCGGCCACCGCCGCCGCTTCGTCGCCGGGCTGCACCGCCAGCGCGCCGGTCTGCTTCGAGAGCTTTTCGCCATGCTCGTTGCGCACCACCGGCACGTGAAGGTAGCGCGGGGTCGGCACCCCGAGCAAGCCCTGCAGGTAGATCTGGCGCGGCGTCGAATCGAGCAGGTCGGCGCCGCGCACCACGTCGGTCACGCCCTGCTCCGCATCGTCGACCACCACCGCCAGCTGATAGGCCCAGAAGCCGTCGGCACGCTTCAGCACGAAGTCTCCAGAGTCCAGCGCCAGGCATTGCGTCACCCTGCCGGCAAAGCGGTCGATGAAGGTCACCAGGTCGTTGCCGGTGTCGGGCACGCGCAGGCGCAGGCTGCGCGATGCGCGTCCCGGTGCCAGCCCGTCGCGGCAGGTGCCTGGGTAGATGGCGCCGCCATCCGGCCCGACGCCCAGGCGCGAATCGGCGATCTCGCGCCGGTTGCAGCCGCAGCCGTACACGGCATCGGCCAGGCGCCGGCGCGCCGCCTCGTACAGATCCTTGCGCCGGCTCTGCCACACCACCTCGCCGTCGCTGTCCATGCCCAGCCGGTGCAGCAGCGCCAGGATGTCCTCGGCGGCGCCGGGCACGCTGCGGCCTTCGTCGATGTCCTCGATGCGGATCAGCCAGGTGCCCCGGTGGACCCGTGCGTCGAGATAGCTGGCCACGGCCGCGACCAGCGAGCCGGCGTGCAGCGGGCCGGTAGGCGACGGCGCAAAGCGGCCGACATAGCGGGATAAGGTGGCGGTACTCACAGCAGTAACGAGGCTCTGGAAGACGGATCGGAAGGCGCCACCTTAGCATATCGGAACGGCGGCCGTGGCGCCTGGGGGCCGGCTTTTGCAGCTTGGTTTTTATCGATGTCGGTTAGTTGCATAAGTAGGTAGCGCCGGCAGCGATGCGATGCCGGCGCGCCGACCTGCTGCTATCATTGGAGGTCCGATCCGGCCCGAGATTCCCATGTGCGTCAACTACCGTCCCCCGCTGCCCGAACAACTCGACATGGTGCTCGGCGTCCTGGTCGACCTGATCCGCGACCGCGACTGGGCGCCCGAGACCTGGAAGGATTACGCCGCGCCGATCCTGCGCAGCGGCGCCGGCGGCCGCCGCGAAGTGAGCCTGGCCAGCTACGGCATGGTGCCGCGCCGCCACATCCCGGCCGGCGTCAAAGTGTTCGATACCATGAATGCGCGCGCCGAATCGATCGCCGACAAGCGTTCCTTCGCGCCCGCCTGGCACCGCACCCAGCTGTGCGCGGTGCCGATGACCTGCTTCTACGAACCGAACTACGAGAGCGGCCGCGCCGAGCGCTATGGCATCGGCATGCAGGACGACGCCCTGTTCTTCGTCGCCGGCCTGTGGCGCGAATGGGGCGAGGCCGACGGCAAGGTCGCGACCTCGTTCACCCAGATCACCATCAACGCCGACGCGCACCCGCTGATGCGCCGCTTCCACAAGCCGGGCGACGAAAAGCGCGCGCTGGTGGTGCTGCCGCCCGACGACGTCGATGCCTGGCTGCACTGCCGCAGCCCGGAACTGGCGCGCAGCTTCCTGCGCCACTACCCTGCCGAGGCGATGAAAGCCTGGCCGGCGCCCAACACCGTGCGCAAGACCGCAACGCCATCGGCGGCGCCGGTGCCTGCCGCGCAAGGCAGCCTGTTCTAGCCTAGCTGCCCGTGGCCGGCTTGGCCGCCGCCTTCGCTTCGGCAGCCTTGATCAGCCCGGTCACCTGGCCGGCGATCTCGTTCGGCACCGCGATCGACAGCTGGTAATGCAGGATCTCGAAGCCGCCGGCCGTCTTGCGGAGCACGCCGCTGGCCATGCAATGGCCCATGTTCTCGGTGTCGAGCAATTCGTCGAACCAGACCAGCTTGCCGTTGTCGGACACGTGGACGTTGCGCCGCGTGGCGTGGAATACCCAGGCCGCTTTCTTGCCCTCGAAGTACTTACGGCCCCAGGCGCGGAAAGCCTCGCGCTGCCACAGCTCGCTGCGGTCGGTGCCGATGTAGACACCGTCGGGCGCAATCTTGTCGAAATACACCATGCGCGCGTGGGCGGCATCGTCATGCCAGCCGTCGACGAAGGCATTCACTTGGTTGACCAGGGCAGGATCGGGCTGGGCAGCGTGGACCGCGCTAGTCAACAACAGACAGCATGCTAGCAGCAGGGATTTCATCATCGCTTCGACCTTTTTCGGGAAATACATAGTGTACTTTTGAAATGTAAGCCATCGTGCAAGTTGTTGAACAAAAGCCGACTTGGTGTACATTTGTTCAGTATCGATTTGTAAATTCCCGACGACCGGATCACATGCATATGAGATATCCGATTCAAGCCGGTACGCTGATGCTGGCATTCACCGGTTGCCTGGCGGCGGCTGCCCAGGAACAGGACGGACTGGCGCTGCAGGACAAGCCCAAGCTGCCGTTTTCCCTGCAGTTCAGGGATGACGCGATCGCCAGGGCCGTGCGCGAGACGGTGGCGGAGTCGAAGGAAATGGAGAAAGCCAGGGAAGGTACGACGTCCGCCGCCCTCAGCCTGAAGGGGGTCCTGAAGGGCGACCAGTACGACGCATTCGGCCGCCAGTTCTCGGAAGCGCAAAAGCCTTCCTGCCTGGGACCGGATGCATTGAAGCACCAGCCGGCCGGATTCACCTACGGCGGCTGGAACTTCAGCCTGGGCCCGCTGCTTACCCTGCCGTTCTGGACCGCGGCGGTGGTGCGCGGCAAATGCAGGTAGGCAGGCGCAGTCGGCAGCAGGCGTCGTTGGATCAGGCCTTCGGCAAGTCAGCCAGGATCTGCTCGGTACTGCGCACCCGGCCCATCAGCGGGAACATGTTCTGGACGGCCCACTGGTGCGCGCCTTCGCCGATCGACGACATCGCGTCCTCGGCGAATACCAGGTCGTAGCCGAGGTCGTGCGCCACGCGCGCGGTCGACTCGACGCCGATGTTGGTCGCGATGCCGGTCAGGACGATGTCCTTGACGCCGCGGCGGCGCAGGATCTGGTCGAGCTCGGTGGCGTGAAAAGCGCCCCACTGGCGCTTGGTCACCAGGAAATCGCCCTCCTGCATGCCGGCTTCCGGCACGATGTCGCTCGGGTTCGGCGGAATCACTTTCAGGCCCGGCAGCGCGCGGTCAGCTTCATGGGCCGTCAGTTCGCCGACGCTGACGCGCACGTAGACGATGGTGGCGCCGGCGGCGCGGAAGGCGTCGGCCAGGCGCACCGAGTTGGCGACGACCTGCGACGGCGGATACGGCGCCAGTTCACGCGCGACATTGCCGTGCTGGAGGTCGATCAGGACCAGGGCGGTAGTGTGGGGATTCAGGTTGGTCATACGGACTCGCAAAAATGAAAGTGAGGGTCTCCCTGGCTGTGGGTATGCAAGGGAAGGTGCGAGCATAGCAAAAGATTCCCCGGCGCGTGGGCGGCGCGCCGGTGACGGCCTCGGGCGCGCGGCGCCAGCTTCAGCCGGCCCAGGTCCGATGCCTGCAACATGGCCACACCCTGCATTCCCATCGATTTTGCCCTTGCGGCAGGCAAGCCGGCGATCCGGCATGCATCTACCTACTCGCCTACGCGCATGGAATCGTGGATAATCGCGTGCATGAACGATACTACCCAATCCCAAACCCAAGCCGCTGAGCAAACCGCTGATCAAACCTCGGCGCAAGCCCCTGTCCTGCCCGACCGCTTGTCCATCGACCCGAAGAGTCCGCACCACAACGCCGAAGTCTTCAAGCGTCCGGTCGGCATCCGTTTCAACGGCAAGGAACGCGTCGACGTCGAGGAATACTGCATCAGCGAAGGCTGGATCAAGGTTGCCGCCGGCAAGACCGTGGACCGCAAGGGCCGTCCGATGCTGATCAAGCTGAAGGGGTCGGTCGAGCCGTACTACCAGGACTGATCTTCTATATTCTCAAGATCAAAACGGCCGCTGGGGCAATCCAGCGGCCGTTTTGCTTGTGGCGCCGGATTCAGGGACTACGGGCGCGTCGTTACAAAGCGTGGATTTTCGGTAGATATATTGTGTTACCTTGCCGTACGATACATTTACAACACCGGTCATTCATTTGCCGAAGACAAAAAGGAGCCTGTTTTGATTTTCCTGTTGGCCGCGCTCATGTCGGGCTATGCGCTCGGCAGCTTCCTGCCCAAGAACTGGAAGCCATATGCCTTGTGCCTGCCCGCCAGCCTGCTGGTGTATTTCGCGACCAACGCGGCGCTTTCCGTCGTAGCACAGGGCGACGTGGTATTTCCCAATCCCGGGCTGTCGCTCGCCGCCGGCGTACTGCAAACCCCGATCCTGATGCTGGGTGTCTGGCTCGCGCAGCGCAAAGCGAAACGCGCGGGTTACGGGAACTGATCGTTCCGGTTACATAAAAAAAGCGAGCCCGAAGGCTCGCTTTTTTGTTGATGCTTACCGTAGATCAGCGCTTGTCGATTTCCGGCACATCGCGGCGCGCGGCGCCGACGTACAGCTGGCGCGGGCGGCCGATCTTCTGTTCCGGGTCGGCGATCATTTCGTTCCACTGGGCGATCCAGCCGATGGTACGGGCCATCGCGAAGATACCGGTGAACAGCGAGACCGGGATGCCCAGGGCCGACTGCACGATGCCCGAGTAGAAGTCGACGTTCGGGTACAGCTTGCGCGACACGAAGTATTCGTCGTTCAGGGCGATCTTTTCCAGTTCCATGGCCAGCTTGAACAGCGGGTCGTCCTGCAGGCCCAGCTCTTCCAGCACTTCGTGGCAGGTTTCGCGCATCAGCTTGGCGCGCGGGTCGAAGTTCTTGTAGACGCGGTGACCGAAGCCCATCAGCTTGACGCCCGAGTTCTTGTCCTTGACCTTCTCGATGAAGGCAGGAATGTTATCGACGGTGCCGATTTCCTTCAGCATGTTCAGTGCGGCTTCGTTGGCGCCGCCGTGTGCGGGGCCCCACAGGCAGGCGATACCGGCAGCGATACAGGCGAACGGGTTGGCGCCCGACGAACCGGCCAGGCGGACGGTCGAGGTCGATGCGTTCTGCTCGTGGTCGGCGTGCAGGATCAGGATGCGGTCGAGGGCGCGCACCAGCACGTCGTTGACCTTGTACTCTTCGCACGGGTTACCGAACATCATGTGCATGAAGTTCGCGCTGTACGACAGGTCGTTGCGCGGGTACATGAATGGCTGGCCGACCGAGTACTTGTATGCCATGGCGACCAGGGTCGGCAGCTTGGCGATCAGGCGGATGGCCGAGATTTCGCGCTGCTTGGCGTCGTTGATGTCCAGCGAGTCGTGGTAGAACGACGCCAGCGCGCCGACGGTACCCACCAGCACCGACATCGGGTGCGCGTCGCGGCGGAAGCCGCGGAAGAAGAATTGCATCTGCTCGTGGATCATCGTGTGCTTGGTCACGGTGTCGCTGAACGTTTCTTTCTGTTCGGCGTTCGGCAGTTCGCCGTTCAGCAGCAGGAAGCAGGTTTCCAGGAAGTCGCAGTTCACGGCCAGCTGCTCGATCGGGTAGCCGCGGTACAGCAGCTCGCCCTTGTCACCGTCGATGTAGGTGATCGCCGACTGGCAGGCAGCGGTCGACATGAAGCCCGGGTCGTAGGTGAACTCGCCGGTCTGGCCGTACAGCTTGCGGATATCGATGACGTCCGGGCCGATCGTGCCTTTGTAGATCGGCATGTCGATCGACTTGCTGCCGTCCGAGAACGACAGGGTGGCTTTGGTATCAGAGATGTTCATGTCACTTCCTTCTTTGGGTTAGTTTCGCTTACGCTTGCCGCAGGCGCGCCACCAGGGCATGCACGTGCGGCAGGTCGACCTCGCCTTCGGGCTCGGTGCGGCCCAGCAGCAGGTCCATCAGCGGATTGTCCGCCAGGTCCAGCAAACGGGTCAGTGCATCGACTTCCTCGTCCGTCAATTCTTGTTCATGCGCGTCCAGGAAGCGCGTGAGGATGAGGTCGTTTTCCAACAGGCCACGGCGTGCACGCCAGCGCAGGCGGGCGCGGTTGGCGGGGTCGGATTGATGCGCGTTTTGGGGCAGAGTCACACGAGAGTCCGTTGTTCGGTCAACACTATACTCCGGCTGTCCGGTATGGACAGTACGGTAGTTCTACTGTATTTATTAGCAACAATTTAGGCGCGATATCTTCCGAAATATACCTGTTACCAGAAGATGACGCCCTTTCGTAGGGTGGACGGCTCTGCCGTCCACGCGGTGATCGTTGGCGGCATTGTGCCGCGCACGACATCGGAGCCGTAGCGTATCACCGCGTGGACGGGAAACCCGTCCACGCTACCCATTAAATCGCGCGGCGGACCAGCAGTTCCTTGATCTTGCCGATTGCCTTGTTCGGATTCAGGCCCTTCGGGCACACGTCCGTGCAATTCATGATCGAGTGGCAGCGGAACAGGCGATACGGGTCTTCCAGGTTGTCCAGGCGCTCGTTGGTCGCCTCATCGCGCGAGTCGGCGATGAAGCGGTAGGCTTGCAGCAGACCGGCCGGACCGACGAACTTGTCCGGGTTCCACCAGAACGACGGGCACGAGGTCGAGCAGCAGGCGCACAGGATGCACTCGTAGACGCCGTCCAGCTCTTCGCGCTCGGCCGGCGATTGCAGGCGTTCCTTCTCCGGCGGGATCGACTCGTTGATCAGGAACGGCTTGATCGAGTGATACTGCTTGAAGAAGTTGGTCATGTCGACGATCAGGTCGCGCACCACCGGTAGGCCCGGCAGCGGACGCAGCACGATCGGCTGCTTCAGCTCGTTCAGGTTGGTGGTGCAGGCCAGGCCGTTCTTGCCGTTGATGTTCATTGCGTCCGAACCGCACACGCCTTCGCGGCAGGAGCGGCGCAGCGCCAGCGAGTCGTCGACGTCGGACTTGATGCGCTGCAGGGCATCCAGCAGCATCTTGTCGGTGTCTTTCAGCTCGACGGTGACGTCTTGCATGTAAGGCTTCTGATCCTTGTCCGGATCGTAGCGGTAGATCTTCAGTTGGACTGTGCGTGCCATGTTTTACCTAAAAATTCGTTATCAATCGTGGATTAGAACGTGCGTGGCTTCGGCTTGAAGGTGTCGACCGTCAGCGGCTTGGTGACCACCGGCTTGTAGTCGAGGCGGTTGCCTTCGGAGAAGAACAGCGTGTGCTTCATCCAGTTGTCGTCGTCGCGCTTTTCGTAGTCGCTGTGGGCGTGGGCGCCGCGCGATTCCTTGCGGGCCGCCGCCGAGACGACCGTCGCCTTGGCGACTTCGATCAGGTTGTCCAGTTCGATCGCTTCGATGCGGGCGGTGTTGAACACGCGCGACTTGTCCTTGAACGAGATGTGCTTGCGGCGCTCGTCCAGCTTCATGATTTCCTTGACGCCTTCGTCCATCAGGGCCTGGGTGCGGAACACGCCGCAGTGCTTCTGCATGGTGGCACGGATATCGTTGGCCACGTCCTGCACCTTCTCGCCGCCGCTCGAGCTCTCGAGCGCGTTCAGGCGGCCCAGCGCGTAGTCGGCGAAGTCCTTCGGCAGCGCGCGGTTGCCCTGCGCCTTCAGGTTCTGGCCGACGATGTGGTTGCCGGCCGCGCGGCCGAACACCACCAGGTCGAGCAGCGAATTGGTACCCAGGCGGTTGGCGCCGTGCACCGAGACGCACGAGCATTCGCCGATCGCGTACAGGCCGTTGACGATCTTCTGGCCGCCGGTGCCGTCAGGCGCGACCACCTGGCCGTGGATGTTGGTCGGGATGCCGCCCATCTGGTAGTGGATGGTCGGGACGACCGGGATCGGTTCCTTGGTCGCGTCGACGTTGGCGAACTTGTGGCCGATTTCCAGGATCGACGGCAGGCGCTTGCGGATGGTGTCCGCACCGATGTGGCGCAGGTCCAGCAGCACGTGGTCCTTGTTCGGGCCGACGCCGCGGCCTTCCTTGATTTCCTGGTCCATCGAGCGCGACACGAAGTCGCGCGGCGCCAGGTCCTTCAGGGTCGGCGCATAGCGCTCCATGAAGCGTTCGCCGTTCGAGTTGATCAGGATGCCGCCCTCGCCGCGCACACCCTCGGTGATCAGCACGCCCGCGCCGGCCACGCCGGTCGGGTGGAACTGCCAGAATTCCATGTCCTGCAGCGGCAGGCCGGCGCGTGCCGCCATGCCCAGGCCGTCGCCGGTGTTGATGAAGGCGTTGGTCGACGCGGCAAAGATACGGCCGGCGCCGCCGGTGGCGAACACGGTCGTCTTGGCTTGCAGCATCATGACGTCGCCGGTTTCCATTTCCAGCGCGATCACGCCCAGCACGTCGCCGTCGGCGTTGCGGACCAGGTCCAGCGCCTGCCATTCGACGAAGAAGTGGGTGCGCGAGCGGACATTACGCTGGTACAGGGTGTGCAGCAGTGCGTGGCCGGTACGGTCGGCGGCGGCGCAGGCGCGCTGCACCGGCTTTTCGCCGAAGTTGGCGGTGTGGCCGCCGAACGGACGCTGGTAGATGGTGCCGTCCGGGTTGCGGTCGAACGGCATGCCGAAGTGTTCCAGCTCGTACACGACCTTCGGGGCTTCGCGGCACATGAATTCGATTGCGTCCTGGTCACCGAGGTAGTCGGAACCCTTGACGGTGTCGAACATGTGCCAGTACCAGTCGTCTTCACTCATGTTGCCCAGCGATGCGCCGATGCCGCCCTGTGCCGCGACCGTGTGCGAACGGGTCGGGAACACTTTCGACAGCACGGCCACGTTCAGGCCGGCTTCCGACAGTTGCAGTGCGGCGCGCAGGCCGGAACCGCCGGCGCCGACGATGACGACGTCGAAGTGACGGGTAGGAATTGCAGAATTGAATGCTGCCACGATTACACGCTCCAGAGAATTTGCACAGTCCATGCGGCGCAGGCGAGCAGCCACAAGATGGTCAGGGACTGCAGGGTCAGGCGCAGGCCGACCGATTTGATGTAGTCCATCCAGATGTCACGAATGCCGACCCACACGTGGTAGAACATGCCGAAGAAGGTCACCATGGTGAACAGCTTGAACCACTGGCGCGAGAACAGCCCGGCCCAGCCTTCATAGGTGAAATTCTGGCCGCTCAGGAAGGACACCAGCAGGACGATGGTGAAGACCGCCATCAGGATCGCGGTCAGGCGCTGGGCCAGCCAGTCGCGCATGCCGTAGTGGGCGCCGACGACGAGGCGGCGCTGGCCGATATTCTTTTTGGTATCAAAGCCTTGCATGATTAAAACACTCCGAACAGTTTCAGGGCCACCAGCAGGGTCAGGACCAGGCTGATGGTCAGCACCCAGCGTGCGGTTTTCTGCGAATCGTCCTTGTCCAGGGCGATGTGGTTATCCATGAACAGGTGGCGGATGCCAGCGGTAAAGTGGTGCAGGTAAGCCCAGGACAGGCCGAGGATGACGATCTTGGTCAGCGGGTGGCTCACCACACCGGCGAAGTGCTTGAAGGTGCCTTCCGACAGCAGGCTTTGCTGGAAGAGGTACAGCAGGAACGGCAGGAACAGGAACAGGCCGGCGCCGCTGACGCGGTGCAGAATCGACACGAGCGCCGACGGTGGCTGTTTGTAGTACCCACGGTACGTGATATCGCCAAAGTCGACATTACGGATCACGGGCCGGCCCTTTTTCTGAGCCTCTCTCACGGCTTCGGACATTGCAACACCTCCATTAATACTGACAAATTTATCGAACCCAGTTTTCTTTGATTTTGTGACCTGCCCAGCGGCTGTTTCCAGCATCTGGTGGGGACGTCGACCGGGCCTTGCCAACGCTTTCCCAAAACCAAGGCATTGTAATCGCTACTAGCGATATGTGCACCAGCATAGAGCTAGCGCAAAAAACATTCAGGACAATTCGTTCTGGTAATGATGCTGCGCAGTCAAATACAATCCGCGCCGCAACTCCACCGCCTTGTCTCCATAGGTAAACGACACCCGGTCCACGCACAGCAGCGGCGTCCCCGGCGTTACTTTCAGCAATTCCGCATTCGTCTCGTCGGCCGCCACCGCGCGGATCTTTTCGCTCGCGCGGATCATGCGCGTGCCGAATTCCGACTCGAACAGGCCGTACATCGGCCCCTTGTACTCGGCCAGGCGCTCCATCGTCAGGCCCTTGAACAGCTGCCCCGGGAGCCACAGCTCTTCCAGGATAGTGGGCGCGCCGCCGAAGGACAGCAGGCGCTTCACGTAGACGACCGCATCGCCCGACTTCAGGTCGAGCAGGCGCGCCACTTCGGCCGCCGCGCGCACGCGCTTGACCTCGATATACTGGTGATCGGCCTGGTGCGGCACGCCTTCGTCCGGCATCAGCTTCAGGAAGCGGAAGTGGGCGCGCGCTTCGTGGTGGGAGGCGACGAAGGTACCCTTGCCCTGGCGGCGCACCACCAGGTTCTCGGCCGCCAGTTCGTCGATCGCCTTGCGCACGGTGCCCTGGCTGACCTTGTAGCGGCCGGCCAGCTCGACTTCACTGGGGATGAGTTCGCCCGGCTTCCACTCGCCCGACTGCAGGCTCTGCGTAATCAGGGCCTTGATCTGCTGGTAGAGCGGGGAGAAGGTCGGCGACGGTACGGGTGCCTGGGCCGTTCCGGTAGCAGCGTTGCCGGCGCCCGCGGATGGCGTGCCATTGCTGTTCGGATTGGACGATACTGGATTCATAGAGGGAGATTTTTTCACAAATCACCTGCCCCGTCCAGTGCGAACACGGCAAACTTATGTGTCTTATATAAGACATATGATATGAATTGACAGATGGAATAGCAGAGGAATACACTCCCGGTCGACCGGGTGTGGGCGCCCCCTGTTGGCAAGGCGCCGCATACCTGATTTTTTGGAAACCGCTTTTGGTATCATTGCAGTTTTCCTGGACCTGCAACGTTGACCCTGAGTACTCAACAGTACCTTTTCCCACTTTTGGAGATTCATCATGGCTAAAACCCCAATGCGCGTCGCCGTGACCGGCGCGGCCGGCCAGATCGGCTATTCCCTGCTGTTCCGCATCGCCAATGGCGACATGCTGGGAAAAGACCAGCCGGTCATTCTGCAGCTGCTCGAAATCGACAATGAGAAAGCCCAGAAGGCCCTGAAGGGCGTCATGATGGAAATCGACGACTGCGCGTTCCCGCTGCTGGCCGGCATGACCGCCCACAGTGACCCGATGGAAGCGTTCAAGGACGCCGACGTCGCCCTGCTGGTCGGCGCCCGTCCGCGCGGCCCGGGCATGGAGCGCAAGGACCTGCTGGAAGCCAACGCCCAGATCTTCACCGTGCAGGGCAAGGCGCTGGACGCGGTCGCTTCGCGCAACGTCAAAGTGCTGGTGGTCGGCAACCCGGCCAACACCAACGCCTACATCGCGATGAAATCGGCCCCGAACCTGCCGGCCAAGAACTTCACCGCCATGCTGCGCCTGGACCACAACCGCGCCCTGTCGCAAGTCGCGGCCAAGACCGGCAAGGCCATCGCCGACATCGAGAAGATGATCGTCTGGGGCAACCACTCGCCGACCATGTACGCCGACTACCGCTTCGCCACCGCCGGCGGCGAGTCGATCAAGGACCTGATCAACGACCAGGAATGGAACGCCAACACCTTCCTGCCGACCGTCGGCAAGCGCGGCGCGGCCATCATCGAAGCGCGCGGCGCCTCGTCGGCAGCCTCGGCCGCCAACGCAGCGATCGACCACGTGCGTGACTGGGTGCTGGGCACCGACGGCAAGTGGACCACCATGGGCATCCCGTCGGACGGTTCGTACGGCATTCCGGAAGGCATCGTGTTCGGCTTCCCGGTGACCACCGAGAACGGCGAGTACAAGATCGTCCAGGGCCTGGAAATCGATGAGTTTTCGCAAGATCGCATCAACAACACCCTGAAAGAACTGACCGAAGAGCGCGCTGGCGTGGCGCATCTGCTGGGCCAGTAATATTTCATTGTCGTTCCCGGCATTGCCGGGAACGGCTCCCCGCGCAGGGGGGACCCAGGTTGGCTTGCGCAGTCGAAACGCAGTCCAAACTTGGGTTCCCCCCTCCGCGGGAACGACGTTATACGAGTTATCAGCCATGCATCCTTCCGAGGTTTTATTCCAGGGTAAACGCCAGCCAGCGCTGCTCCCCGCCTGCGACCACTACGCCGGCAGCGAGAAGCTGATGCGCAAATCGATGGCCCTGCAACAAGAGCTCGGGCCCGTATTCGACATCACCTTCGACTGCGAAGACGGCGCCGCCGCCGGTCGCGAGCGCGAGCACGCCGAGCTGGTCGCCACCCTGCTGAACGAGGTCGGCAACCGCCACAAGCGCATCGGCGCGCGCCTGCACGACCTGCACAGCCCGCATTTCCAGCAGGACGTCGAGATCATCGTCGGCGCCGCCGCCAGGCAGCTGGCCTACGTGGTGCTGCCCAAGCCCGAGGGCGTGGCCGACGTGCTGCGCGCCAAGGAAGCGGTCAAGCGCGCGGCCGACAAGGCCGGACGCCCGGACCTGCCGGTGCACGTACTGATCGAGACCCATGGCGCCCTGCACCAGGTGTTCGAGATCGCCGCCCTGCCCCAGGTCGAGTGCCTGTCCTTCGGCATCATGGATTTCGTGTCGAGCCACAACGGTGCGATCCCGGCCGCCGCGATGCGTACGCCGGGTCAATTTACCCATCCGCTGGTAGTACGGGCGAAGCTGGAGATGGTTGCGGCATGTCATGCGTTCGACAAGGTCGCCTCCCATAATGTGACGACGGATATCAAGGACAGTGCGGTTGTCGCCAACGACGCCACCCGCGCCGCCGGCGAATTCGGCTTCACGCGCATGTGGAGCATCCACCCTGACCAGATCAAGCCGATCGTCAAGGCCTTCACGCCGCGCCTGTCGGAGGTGAACGAAGCAACCAACATCCTGCTCGAGGCGATGGCAGCGAATTGGGGACCGATTGCCCAGCATGGCCGCTTGCACGACCGCGCCAGCTACCGATATTATTGGACGGTGTTGCAGCGCGCTAAGCTGGCCGGTCTTGCGTTGCCGGATGCCGCGGCGGCAATCGTCAATCAACCGGAAACCATCTGATGGCCCTAATCCCCAAACCTTTCGCTGCCGCGTGCGCGCTTGTCTCCACATTCGCGTTCGCGGCTGCCGGCCTGTGCGCGCCGGCATCCGCTGCACCCGAACAGGAATCCCATCCCAAAGCCGTCAAGGTCTTGAAGGAAAAGGCCAAGGTGGAAAAGCACCAGAAGGCCTCGAAGAAGACCGCCAAGGAAGAGCCGGCACCGGAAGTCGCCGCCGCCGATGAGCCGGAACCGGACATCACCGACACCGTCGTCACCGACTACGCGTGTGAATTGAACAACAAGATCACGATCTACACCAACGCCCAGGACGACGGTCATATTGCGCTGCGCTGGAAGAACCGGCTGCACCGCCTGGACCGTATCGGCACCACCACCGGCGCCCTGCGTTTCGAGAATCCCAAGTTCGGCCTGATCTGGATCGGCATCCCGTCGAAGGGCATCCTGCTCGACTCGAAGCTGAACCGCCAGCTGGCCAACGAATGCAAGAACGCCGAACAGGCCAAGCCGCTGGTGGCGGCGGTGCCGGCGGCGGAAAAGAAAAGCTGAAGCCGGCGCCCCGGTGAAGGCGCCCGCTCCGTTTTAAAGTAGTTAACAAAATCCTCTACAAGGAGAATTCATGTCTCACAACACGTTTAACACGCTGAAGGACCTCCCGCTGAGCGCGGGCCAGACCGGCCAGTTCTACTCGCTGCCGGCACTGGGCGAGTCCCTGGGCGTGAACCTGTCGCGCCTGCCGGTGTCGATCCGTATCGTCCTCGAATCCGTGCTGCGCAACTGCGACGGCAAGAAGGTCACCGAAGAACACGTGCGCCAGCTGGCCAACTGGGGCCCGACCGCCCAGCGTACCGACGAGATCCCGTTCGTCGTCGCCCGCGTCGTGCTGCAGGACTTCACCGGCGTGCCGCTGCTGGCCGACCTGGCCGCCATGCGCAACGTCGCCGCCAAGACCGGCGCCGATCCGAAGAAGATCGAGCCGCTGGTGCCGGTCGACCTGGTGGTCGACCACTCGGTCACCATCGACCACTTCCGTACCCCGAACTCGCTCGACCTGAACATGAAGATCGAGTTCCAGCGCAATAACGAGCGCTACCAGTTCATGAAGTGGGGCATGCAGGCCTTCGACACCTTCGGCGTCGTGCCGCCGGGCTTCGGCATCGTCCACCAGGTCAACCTCGAGTACCTGGCGCGCGGCGTCATGAAGAACGGTTCGATGTACTATCCGGACACTCTGGTCGGTACCGACTCGCACACCACCATGATCAACGGCGTCGGCGTGGTCGGCTGGGGCGTGGGCGGCATCGAAGCCGAGGCAGGCATGCTCGGCCAGCCGGTCTACTTCCTGACCCCGGACGTGATCGGCGTGAACCTGACCGGTTCGCTGCGTGAAGGCTGCACCGCGACCGATCTGGTGCTGACCATCACCGAACTGCTGCGCAAGGAGAAAGTCGTCGGCAAGTTCGTCGAGTTCTTCGGCGAAGGCACCCGTTCGCTGTCGACCACCGACCGCGCCACCATCGGCAACATGGCACCGGAATACGGCGCCACCATGGGCTTCTTCCCGGTCGACGAAAAGACCGTCGACTACTTCCGCGGCACCGGCCGTACCGAAGAAGAGCTGGTCGCTTTCGAAAACTACTTCAAGGCCCAGAACCTGTTCGGCGTGCCGCAGGACGGCGAGATCGACTACACCCGCGTGGTGCACCTCGACCTGTCGACCGTCACCCCGTCGCTGGCCGGTCCGAAGCGTCCGCAGGACCGCATCGAGCTGGGCAACATGAAGTCGACCTTCACCGATCTGTTCTCCAAGCCGACCAAGGACAACGGCTTCAACAAGAATCCGATCGACCTGCCGAAAGTCTACGAGACCACCGACGGCGTGCGCGTGAAGAACGGCGACATCCTGATCGCCGCGATCACCTCGTGCACCAACACCTCGAACCCGAGCGTCATGATCGCCGCCGGCCTGCTGGCCAAGAAGGCTGCCGAGAAGGGCCTGACCGTCGCGCCGCACATCAAGACCTCGCTGGCCCCGGGATCGCGCGTGGTCACCGAGTACCTGACCGCCGCCGGCCTGCTGCCTTACCTGGACCAGCTGGGCTTCGGCGTGACCGCCTACGGCTGCACCACCTGCATCGGCAACGCCGGCGACCTGACCCCGGAACTGAACGCCGCGATCACCCAGAACGACATCATCGCTGCCGCCGTCCTGTCGGGCAACCGTAACTTCGAAGCACGTATCCACCCGAACATCCGCTCGAACTTCCTGGCCTCGCCGCCGCTGGTCGTCGCCTACGCGATCGCCGGCAACGTCAACAAGGACCTGATGTCCGAGCCGGTCGGCAAGGGTGCGGATGGCGTCGACGTCTACCTGGGCGACATCTGGCCGACTTCGCAGGAAGTGCAGGACCTGATGAAGTTCGCGATGGACTCGGACGTCTTCAAGAAGAACTACGCGGACGTCAAGGGCAACCCGGGCGCGCTGTGGGAAAACGTGTCGTCGACCTCGGGCCAGGTGTATGACTGGCCCGAGTCGACCTACATCGCCGAACCGCCGTTCTTCAGCGACTTCGAGATGACCCCGAAAGCTGCCGCCACCGGCGTCGAAGGCGCACGCGCCCTCGGCGTGTTCGGCGACTCGATCACCACCGACCACATCTCCCCGGCCGGTTCGATCAAGGAAGACGGTCCGGCTGGCAAGTGGCTGAAGGATCACGGCGTCATGAAGGCCGACTTCAACTCCTACGGCTCGCGCCGCGGCAACCACGAGATCATGATGCGCGGCACCTTCGCCAACGTGCGTATCAAGAACCGCATGATTCCGCCGAAGGCCGACGGTTCGGCAGTCGAGGGCGGCATCACCATCCACCAGCCGAGCGGCGAACAGCTGTCGATCTACGACGCCGCCATGAAGTACGTCGCGGAAGGCACCCCGACGATGATCTTCGCGGGCGAAGAGTACGGTACCGGCTCCTCGCGCGACTGGGCCGCCAAGGGCACCCAGCTGCTGGGCGTGAAGGCCGTGATCGCCCGCTCGTTCGAGCGTATCCACCGCTCCAACCTGGTCGGCATGGGCGTGCTGCCGCTGCAGTTCCTGGCTGACGACAGCGTCGACACCCTGGGCATCACCGGCAACGAGACCTATGACCTGAAGGGCCTGGAAGGCGAGATCCGTCCGCAGATGCAGGCAACCCTGGTGATCCACCGCGCCGACGGCACCAGCCACGCGACGTCCGTGCTGCTGCGTATCGATACGCCGATCGAAGTCGATTACTACAAGCATGGCGGCATCCTGCCGTTCGTGCTGCGTCAGTTGCTGGCTGCATAAGGGTCAGAGCCCGGTTTTTCTTTTAAGGGCTCTGACCCTGGTGGTCAGTGGCAAGCGTCACACCGGGGTCAGAGCCCAACCGTTAAAACCGGGCTCTGACCCCTCGGCTCTGACCCCCTCGGCTCTGACCCCGGTTCTCAGCGGCAAACGCAAAAGGGCTGGAACCTGCGAGGGTTCCAGCCCTTTTTTATATTGTCAGCTTCATCACGTCGCCCCTGCGAAGGCAGGGGCCCAAGTTTTGCGATTTGCCAAGAACTTGGATTCCCGCCTGCGCGGGAATGACGTTGATATATGGCGTGTCTGAATCTAGGTCTCGGCCCACATCCGCAACAGGTTGTGATAATGCCCGGTCAACCCCACCAGTTCCGGCCCATCCCCATGCTGCGCCCGTAACGCCTGGATATTCGTATCCAGCTCGAACAGCATGGCCCGCTTCCAGTCATCCCGCACCATGCTCTGCACCCACAGGAAGGACGCTAGCCGTTCCCCGCGCGTCACCGGCATCACCTGGTGCACGCTGGTCGACGGGTACACGATCGCATCCCCGGCCGGCAGCTTGACGTCGTGCGCGCCATAGGCGTCCACCACCGACAGCTCGCCGCCGTCGTAGTCCTCGGGCTCGGACAGGAATACCGTGCACGACACGTCGGCGCGCACTGCCGCCCCACCCCGCTGCGCACGGATCGCGCCATCCACGTGCGGCCCGTAATGCTCGCCGCCGGCATAGCCGTTGAAGTAAGGCGGCAGGATGCGCAGCGGCAGCACGCTCGAGAAGAACAACGGATTGGCCATCAGCGCCGCGCTGACGATGCCGCCCAGCTCCAGCGCCAGCGGCGAACCGTCAAGCAGCTGGCGGTTGCGCTTGACCTGGGCGCCCTGGCTGCCGACGCTCTGGCGGCCGTCGACCCAGTCAGTCTCGCGCAGGCGCGTACGGCACTGCGCCACCTGTTCCGGCGTCAGCACGCCGGGGATATGCAGCATCATGATCGGTCCTCGATATACGCTTGCGCGTAGGGTGGACGGCTACGCCGTCCACGCGGTGATTGTTACCGGCTCCGCTATCGTGCACGTCATCGAAACCAGCGCGTATCACCGCGTGGACGGCGAGCCGTCCACCCTACTGAATCAGAACTTCACATTGGCGGTCAAGCTCGCCGAGCGGCCCGGGCCCACGCCGGCATAGTGCGGCGACGATACCTTGTCGAAGTACAGCTTGTCGCCCAGGTTCTGCACGTTCAGCTGCAGCGACAGGTCGCGGTTGACGTTGTAGCTGGCCATCGCGTCGAAGCGGGTGTAGCCCGGCGCGAACTTGGTGTTGTTGACGTTGGCATACACGCGGTCCATCGACGACATGCCGGCGCCGACCGTGAAGTCCTTGTTGATGGCATAGCTGGTCCACAACGTGGCGCTCTTCTTCGGCGTGGTCGGGAACTGGTTGCCGTTGTACGGCGACGCGATCCAGCTCGTGCCCGAGGCGATGTAGCCGTTGTCGGCCACCACCGCATCCAGGTAAGTGACGCCGCCGAACACGGTCCAGGCTTGCGTGACCTTGCCAGAGAAGCCCAGCTCGACGCCCTTGACCTCGCGGCGGCCGACGTTCTGGGTGGTGCCGTCCGGCGCAGTGACGCGAGCATTGTTCAGCTCGCTCTTGAACAGCGCAGCGCTCAGCGACAGGCGGCCGCCCGGCATCACGTCCCACTTGGTGCCCAGTTCCCAGTTCTTGCTGCGCTGCGGCTGCAGGTTCTGGACCTGCACGGTCAGGCCGTCCAGGCCGTCGCCACCATCGTTGCCCGGCGGCGTGGCCGAGGTGGCGTAGGACAGGTAGATGCTGCCGTTGCTGGCCGGCTTGTACACGATACCGGCCTGGGTGCTCCAGAAGGTGCTGCCGACGCGCGCGCGGACGGCGGCGGCGGTGCCCGCTGCCGGGGTGAACAGCTTGCTGTCGAAATCGTCGAAGCGCGCGCCCAGGTTCAGCAGCCACTGCGGGGTGAACTCGATCGTGTCGAAGGCATAGGCCGCCTTGGTCGTGGTCTCGACGCTGGTCTGGGTCGGCGACAGCGTGCGAGTGTAGAGCCAAGGATCGTTCGGGTTCGGATTGACCAGCGTGGTGCAGTTGTACAGCGTAGCGGCGCCCGAGGTCGGGCAGGTAAAGGTGCCGGTCAGCGGGTTGTTGGTGCCCGGCGTGAACACATAGGCGGCACGGTCGGTGCGCTCGCGCGAGAATTCGACGCCGGCGTTGTAGCTGTGCTTGATGCCGGCGGTCTGCAGTTCGCCGCTCAGGCTGGTGACGTTGGCGGCGGTGGCGGTCTCGGTGGCGCGCGAGTTGGCGCGGCGCCAGACGTTGCCGTACAGGACGGTGTTGCCCTTGGAATCGTCGGGCTGGGTCCAGACGTAGTCGTTCTGCGAACGGCCGTAGCGGGTCACGTTGCGCAACACCGCGGCTTTCGAGAACTCGTGGCGCAGGTCGACCGTGCCGACATCGCTCTTGGTGTCGCGGAAGTCGCGGTTGGCCAGGCCGTAGAAGGTATTGCGGTCGACGTTCCAGGGGCGGCCGTCGCCGTTGCGGGCGACATTGCTGCCGCTGCTGAACGGGTTGTTGAAGGGGACGCCGGTGTCCGGGATCTCGTGCGTGGTGAGATGGTAGACGCTGACGATGGCGCGGGTCGGGCCGTTCAGGCCGAACGTGACGGTCGGCGCCACGCCCCAGCGGCTGCCGCCGACCACATCGCGGCCCGGCGTATCGGCTTCGTGGCCCATCACGTTCAGGCGGAAGGCGCTGTTGCTGCCGCTGTCGTTACCCCCGATTACGCGGTTGATGTCGGCGGTGACGCGCTTGTACTTGTCGGTGCCGATGCCGACCGAGGCGTGGTTGAAGTCGTAGGCCTGCGCGGTCTTGCTGACCAGGTTGACGCCGCCGCCGGCCGAGGAGCGGCCGCCGTAGGCCGAATTCGGCCCCTTGACCACTTCGACCTGCTCCAGGTTGAAGATCTCGCGCGACTGCGAACCGGCGTCGCGGATGCCGTCGACATAGGTGTCGGTCTGGGCGTTGTAGCCGCGGATGAACAGGTTGTCGCCGACCGGATTGCCGCCCTCGCCGGCGCCGATGGTAATGCCCGGCACGGTGCGCAGCGCGTCCGTCAGCGACACGGCGCCGGTCTGGGCGATGATCTCGGCCGGGACCACGGTGACCGATTTCGGGGTATCCAGCAGCGGCGCGGTGAATTTCTGGTTGGCGGAGGTAGCAGCCTGGCTATTGGCGCCGGTGACCTGCACGGTCGGGATTGACTGGTCGATGACGAGATCGGGCGCCGCCTGTGCCGACAGCGGCAGGGCCAGCGTCGCCAGCATGGCGATTGCCGGGGCCGGCAGGTGGCTGCCGTGCTTGCGGCTCTTGATGAAGGCGTTGCGTGGTGCCGGGGTCTTGTTATCGATGGTCATTGTGGTCGAGGTCGGCGCCGTTTCTCTCCATCCGGCGCTAAAAGAAAATGAGAACGATTCGCATTATGATTCTTGTTGGACGGTTTGACAAGCGTGGATGAGCAGCCGGGAAGCTTCAATCATTGCGAACTTGCCGGTGCGTTACTGGCATATGGCCGAATCAACTACAATACCGGGGGTATGGGTTTATCATGATTGACCGGACCCACGTTCTCATTACATCAATTTACCGAAGAGACTCCCAAGCGCTATGCGTCGCCCCTCCAAAGATTCACCCAAACTCTCGGCAGAAAGCCAGCGTCTCGTCAGTATCAGCCAAGCCATCGTGCAGGCGGCCAGCCGCGTTGAAGAACGGACCTGGGAGCGCAACCTCGACTCGCAGCTGCAGAAGCTGCTGAAGACGAACCACCAGGACAGCATCGACGGCGCGCTCAACGTCCTGTTCAAGGGCGACCTCGCTGCCTACGACGTGCTGATGGATTGCGTCGAAGCGGTCAGCGAGTCTTCCTGCATGACCGAACAGGCCGGCGCTGCCGATGGTGCCGAAACCCAATGGCAGACCCTGCTGGTCGCCGCGCCGGTGCTGGCCTGGACCCGCTTCGCGATCGCCTCCGGCACCATTCCGGGCGACGTGCTCGGCACCCTGGGCGCCCACCTGTCGGCCCACCTGCTGGCCGAGGGCACCGAAGTGGCGCTGGCCCCGACCCTGTACTCGATCGACCAGCTGCCGCGCACCCATGCCGAAACCTATGCGCTGACCCACAAGCTAGCCCAGACCGCGCACAAGAGTGGCAAGAACGGCGGCAAAGGTAACGTGCGGCCGGCCGAGCCGGGTCCCGACACCTCGCAGTTCCTGGCCGACACGCGCTACCTCCTGGCCGCCGTGGTCGCCCCGCAGGGCGCCCCGCTGTTCCGCTGGCAGGAGCCGCAGCACCATGTCAATTTCGAAGCCGTGCGCGACGCCGCGCTCGAGCAATGGCGCGCCCAGGCCGGCCCCAGCATCGGCCGCCTGTTGCCGGGCTGCGGCATCGAGCTGCTGCTGCCGGAAGCGTATTACGTGGCCTGCCGCGAAGCGGACAAGCTGATCCGCCCGGTCTCGATCCGCGCCGCCGTCCACTACCTGACCCACACGCTGGGCGTGGAACCTGGCGACCTGCGCGCCGTCGTGGCCGGCTTCGGCGACGAAGCCAGCGACACCCAGGTCGACGAATACCGCGTCGGCTTCACCCTGCGCCAGCAATCCGACGTCGTCTACGGCATCGTCTGGCCGCTGTACGGCCAGGAAGACGAGGAAGGCACGCCGATGGAAGGCCCGGCCCCGGGCGAACGTCCGCTGGCGCCGCTCGACGAGATCGTCAGCCACCTCAACGAAGTCGGCATCACGCACGTCAAGCGCATCGGCGAACGCTATGTGGCCGAGTATTGCGACGATTGCGGGGCGCCGCTGTTCGCCGACCCGAGCGGCGAGCTGGTGCATGCGGAGATGCCGGAGGATACGCCGGCGGGGAATGAGCATTTTCACTGAGGTGCGCTATTGCAGCTCGTCGGCTATTGCAGCTCATCGCTAACGAGCTTGCTTCGTTAGCTTGAAAAGCTTGAAAACCGTCGCCCCTGCGCAGGCAGGGGCCCAAGTTCTTCGCGCTGCGGTAACGCGTGCAACTTGGGCCCCTGCCTTCGCAGGGGCGACGTTTTGAGGTCGCGGGCTTAGGCTTGCCGCTCGGCCCGCTCCGCCTGCTCCGCCTGTTCTGCCTGTTCTGCCTGTTCTGCCTGCCCTGCCTGCCCTGCCTGCCCTGCCTGCCCTGCCTGCCCTGCCTGCCCTGCCTGCTCCGCCTGCTTCTCCTGCTCGGCCAGATAAGCATGAATCTGCGCCACCGCAGCCGCCCCCTCCCCGGCGGCCGCCGCCACCCGCTTGGTCGACCCGGCCCGCAGATCTCCCACCGCGAACACCCCGTCCACGCTGGTTTCCAGCGCCCGCCGCGCATGCTCGCCGGTCGCGTCGAACCCGGTCAGCACGAAGCCCTTGTCGTCCAGCGTCACCCCGCACTCGTCCAGCCAGTCGCTGTTCGGATCGGCGCCGATGAACAGGAACAGGTGGCGCGTCTCGCAACTGTGCAAGGTCCCGTGCTGGCGTGCGCGGTATTGCACGCGCACCAGGCCGCTCTCGTCGCCTTCCAGCGCCGCCACTTCCATGTGCGTGTGCAGTTCGATGTTGGCGCTGGCCGCGATGCGTTCGATCAGGTAGCTCGACATGGTCGCCGCCAGCCCCGGCCCGCGCACCATCAGGTGCACCTTGGCGGCGTGCGCGGACAGGAATACCGCCGCCTGCCCGGCCGAGTTGCCGCCGCCGACCAGCACCACTTCCTGGCCGCGGCACAGGCCCGCCTCGACCGGCGACGCCCAGTAATACACGCCGCGGCCTTCGTAGCGCTCGAGATCGGGCAGCGGCGGCTTGCGGTAGCGCGCGCCTGACGCCAGCACCACGGTGCGGGCACGCAGGCAGGTGCCGTCGTCCATCTCCACCCTGATCGGACGCGCATCGCACAGCAGGCGCACGGCGCGCGCCGGGATCGCGATCTCGGCGCCGAACTTGAGCGCCTGCACGTAGGCGCGCCCGGCCAGCGCCCGCCCCGAAATGCCGGTCGGGAAACCCAGGAAATTTTCGATGCGCGCGCTGGCGCCGGCCTGGCCGCCGTAGGCACGTGCATCCAGTACCATCGTCGACAGGCCTTCCGAGGCAGCGTACACGGCGGTGGCCAGCCCGGCCGGCCCGGCGCCGGCCACCAGCACATCGAACACCTTGTCGCGGTCGATGCGCGGCAGCGTGCCCAGGCAGCGCCCCAGTTCGACCAGGCTCGGGTTGCGCAGCACGAAGCCGTCCGGCAGCGCCACCAGCGGCCAGTCCGCTTCCGTGCGCCAGTGGTCGCGCACCAATTGCGCCGCTTCCGCATCAAGCGCCGGATCGCGCCGGGTGTAGGGGTAGGCATTACGCGACAAGAAATTCTCGATGTCGAACAGGCCGGCATGCCCGCTCGGGCCGATCAGGATCGGACCGCCCGGCTGCTCCTCGATCAGGCGCACCCGGCGCAGGATGAAGGCGCGCATCAGGCGCTCGCCCAGATCGGCCTCGGCCATCAGCAGCGCGCGCAGCGAGGGGGCGTCCAGCACCAGCGTGTCGAGTTCGCCCACGGCGACGCCATCGACCAGCGGCGGCCGCCCGGACAGCACCGCCACCTCGCCGCTGAACTGGCCGGGGCCGTACTCGATCACCTCCACCCGCTTGCCGAGCGCGTCGGTGCGGCTGCACAGCAGGTGGCCGGCCAGCACCACCAGCATGCCGGGCGAATCGACGCAGGCGCGGAACACGGTGTCGCCGTCGTGCCAGCGGCGCGGCACGGCAAAGCGCTGCATGCGGCGGATATCCTCTCCCCCGAGCACGGGATAGATCTGGTGACCGCGCGTCGCGAGGTCGACCGCGGAACGGTGTTCGTCAGGAAGGAATTCGGAAATCGACATGGCGGACCGCCTTCGAAAGAAGTGATCCGACTATCCTAAACCAGATTACTGTTTTGGCAAGGCTGCGATGACCCGTTTCGCAAACTCGGCCGTATTGCCGGCGTGCCAGCGCCACACCACCACCAGGTCGTGCTCGGGCGAGACCACGATATCGTTGCTACCGGCGCCCAGCGCGGCATAGGCGCCGGCCGGCAGGCCCGGCAGGTTCTTGCCCTTGGTGTTGAGCCACCACAGATAGCCGTAGTCCGGTCCGTGCTCGCTCGGGGTCAGGGCTGCCTTGACGTAGTCCGGCGGCAGGATCTGGCGGCCGTTCCAGTTGCCGCCGCGCAGCCACAGGTAGCCGAAGCGCGCCATGTCCCAGGAATCGATCCACATGCCGCCGCCCCAGCGCGTGCCGCCGCTGACCGATGCCATGGGGCGGCCGTCGATCTCGACGTAGCTGTTGGTGTACGGCACCCACTTCCAGCTAGCCGAGGCGCCGATCGGGTCCATCACTTCCTGCTGGAACACGTCCGGCACCGGCTTGTTGAACACCCGCAGCAGCGACAGCGCCAGGCGGTTGATGCGCACGTCGTTGTACTCGAAATGGCTGCCCGGCGCACCCAGCGTGCGCGGCTTGCGCTCGCCGGCGCCAAAGGCGTCATGGCCGATGAAGTCGGCATTCTTGCCCCACAGGCTGCCTTCCCATTCGGATTCCTGCTGCAGATGATGCTTCCAGGTGACCGCGGCATTCTGCGTGGAAGCGTAGCCGCCGTCCCTGACAGTCCGGCCCACCGGCTGGTTCAGGTCGGCGATGCGGCCGTCGCGCAGCGCCACCCCGGCAACGGTGGCGAGCATGCTCTTGGCCACCGAATAGGTCGGGTCGACGAAATGGGTGTCGCCGAACTCGGCCACCACGTAACCCTTGTAGATGACGACGCCGTTGGTCGGCGCGCGCCGTGACGGCAGCGAACCGAGCGGCTCGCCGAAGGTCTTGCGCTGGTCGGAAAAATCGCGCTCGCGTTCGGTTTCGTGGGACTGCGCGAAGGCGATCGCTTCGGCCAGCTTGGCGCCATTGATGCCGAGCTGGGCCGGGGCCTTGCGGGCCCACTCGGCCGGCGGCGGAAAGTATGCGGTAGATGCGACAGCAGATGCGGCAGCCAACGCGGCCGGCGCTATCGCTGTCAATAAGGACGTTAACAGGACGGCGCGCCGCGTGACCCGCATCATGCTTTATCTCTCATGCTTTATCTTTCCATTGCGAATAAGGCGAGCGGATCAGGCTGGAATTGTAGTAACGCTTGTCGCCGGTGACCTCGCGCCCGATCCAGTCCGGCTTGTCGAAGGCTTCGTCTTCGGACCCGAGCTCGATCTCGGCCACCACCAGGCCGGCATTCTCGCCCGCGAACTCGTCGACTTCCCAGACGTGCCCGCGATAGGCGATACGATGGCGGGTCTTTTCCACCAGCGGCTGCTCGCACAGGCGCTCCAGCAGTTCGGCGGCGTCGGGCACCGGGATGTCATATTCCCATTCGCCGCGGCTGGCGCCGGTCACCTTGCTCTTGATCGTGATCACGGCACGCTCGCCTTCGATGCGAACCCGTACGGTCCGTTCGGGGTCAGAGCACAAGTAACCCTGGCGCATCAGCGTCGACTGGCCCTGACCGCGCCAGCCATCGCCGGCGGGCAGGAATTTGCGTTCGATCTCGATGCCCATGCCGGCCCCCGCTCAGTCGTCCAGCGATTGCAGGATCGGCTGCAGCATCGCCGCGCCAAGCGCCACGCTGCGTGCGCCGTTCCAGCCGACCTGCGGATCGGGCAAATCGGCATTGTCCTTGAACGGCATTTCCAGCGTCAGCGACAGGCACTTGAAGGTGTGGCCGATGTACTTCGAGGCCAGGGTCAGCAGTTCCTCGTTGTACTTGCTGGCCGCGTAGCCGATCTTGTTCTGGAAGTCCGGGCTGCTGGCCATGTAGCGCTCGATGAACGCGTTCTGGGCTGCCGCACGTTCCGCCGTGAAGTCGGTCAGCATCTCGCAGCCGGCCACGAAGTTGTAGGGCAGCGCTTCGTCGCCGTGGATGTCGAAGAACATGTCGACGCCGGTTTCGTGAATTTTGTTCTTCACGCACAGCACTTCCGGGCTGCGCTCGAGCGACGGTTCCATCCACTCGCGGTTCAGGTTGGCGCCGGCGGCATTGGTGCGCAGGTTGCCGCGCACCGAGCCGTCCGGGTTCATGTTCGGCACGATGTAGAACACGGCGCGCTGGAGCAGCTTGCGCGCGACCGGATTGGCGTTGTCCAGCAGCGCATCCATCATGCCCTCGACGAACCACTCGGCCATCGTCTCGCCCGGATGCTGGCGGGCGATCACCCAGATCTTCTTCTCGGCCTGCGGATTGCCGATCACGACCATGTTCATGTCGCGGCCGTCGACCGTGGTGCCGATGTCATGCACGCGCGCGACCGGGTTCTCGGCGACTTCGCCCAGCAGGCGCAGGTGGCGCTCCCAGGTGTAGGGCTCGAAATAAGCGTAATACACACTGTCCAGTTCCGGAGTGTGCTCGACGGTCAATACCTGGCCGTCGAAACGGGTCGGCACCCGGAACCAGTTCTCGGTGTCGTAGCTCGCCACCACCTGGTAGCCTTCGAAGCCTTTCGGGTAAGTGGCCTGGCCCGCGTTCAGGAAGCGGATCGTGCATGCCTGGCCGCGCGCGCCCTGCAGGCGGAAGTGGAACCACTGGTGGATGTCGGCGTGGGAGTCCTTGCGCAGCTTGAGATCGATGTGCTGCGGCGATTCCGCTTGCACGACGTCGATCGCGCCCGCGTCGAAATGGTGGCTGATTTTGATGGCCATGGCTGTTCCTTGGTTACGCGTGCTTAACGGGTGCTTATTGCGCTTCGAGATCGATCAAATCCTTCGAGTACGCCAGCATGACCTGGCGCATCAATTCGACGTTGCCGCGGTCGAGCACAACCGTCAGATCAGGGCTGCGGTCGAGGTTGAAGGTCATGCTGATCTTGCCCGGCAACACTTTGCAATTCACCGTGGACGCACGCGGGACGTTTGGACTGTCCCAATCCATCTGCGTGATCTGCGGACCGGCCGGCGGCGCCTGCAGGGCCGGGTCCTGGTTGATCGGCAGGTGCTTGAGCAGCCAGAACACGATCGATGCCGGGACGAAGACGCAGACGTCGCTGCTGCCCTGGTTGGAGAACTTGACGAGCAAAAGGTTGCCAACCCGGTCGCACGACATGGACATGCTCTTGACTTGGCGAATGACCGCAGATTTCACGACGAATCCCTAGGAAATATGGTTAAAAAGGCGCAAAGATTCTACCCCATCCCATATCAGAATTGTGTGAAAGAAATGCAAAAGGGGAGCGCTCTGCCCCCCTTCCGTTATTGGATGCGGAAACAACGGTGTCGCTACCGTCCTCCCAGCGTGGAATCCATCACTGCTTGTTGCCTTTCGACGAGCTGCGCGAGGATCCGGATGCGGAACCCGAAGCCGATGCCGATTGACGGTTGCCATGGCTCATGCTGCCAGCACGGCGTGCCTCTTCCGAGGTGAATTCGTGTGCGGTGCCCTTCTGGTGCGCCGCCTTGCCGCCTTCGCTGGCGATCTGGCGTTGACGCTCCGGGTCCATCGATGCGAAACCGCGATTCTTGGTGCCGCCGCTCTGTTTGTTGCCCTGGTTGTTCGATGCCATGCTCTTCTCTCCTCGCGTTGCTGGAAAACCGCCGCGTCCTGCGGCAGGCGTTGCCCGATGCCGCCGGTAAAGTACCGTCGAGCGATCGGTCGGATCATCTTATGCACCTCGGATGGGTGGCACTATAGGAGTATTTCAGATGACTTTGTAGGACAATGAGAGACAGAAAATGCACTTACGAAATCAACTTCCGGTAGTAAATAACTCGTCAGTATTTCTCCTACAGTCAGCGCCAACGTCTTCCTATACTGGATGTCTGCCGAAAGGCGCATCATGTCCCTATCAGGCGGGGCGCAGCCCTGCACTCATTCGATTGAAAAGGAGACGCGACCATGGACGCGAACCAACGTAGCGAAGTCAACAACCAGACCAACAACGGCGCCAACGAAAAATGGACGCCGGGTGCGACCGGCAAAAGTGCCGAGAACGGCGCCCCGCTCGACCACACCTACCCGCAGGGACTGGGCGTGCAGCAGCAGGGCAACCAGCAGCGCGATATCATGGGCACGCAGCAGAGCGGCATGGGTCCGGGTGCGGCCCCGGGCGGCATGGGCGGGCGCGAAAGCGGTGACGACTCGGGCATTCCGGGTGGTTCGATGGAAACCCAGATCAACGGCGGCTCCGGCCCGGTGCAGGGCATCACCGACAGCCACCAGCGCCAGATGGAACAGAAGTCCGCCGCCTACGGCATGCTCGAGCAGCCGGTCGGACATCGCCCACACGACAGCGGCGTGGATCTCAACCAGCAACGTGACATGCGCCGCGATGACGTACGCGGCCGCCTGCCTTCGCAAAGCACGGCCCAGCCGGACTTGCAGGGCGGCTCGCTCGGCCCGCATGGCGGCAACCTGAACATGCAGGGTGATACCCGTGGCGGCGGCATGGCCGGCTCGCTCAGCCAGCAACAGGCAGCGAGCCAGATGAGCGGTTCGATGGGCAACCGCCAGTCGGCTGCCCCTGTCAGCCAGGGTGACATCAGTACCACTGGCGGCGGCAAGGTTGGTCCTCAATCCGGAGGGCAGTCGTCCCAAGCCGGCGGCCAGGAAGCCCAGCACGGCAATATCCAGGAAGGCGTGGCCGGTTCACGTGCCGGCGCCAACCAGGAAGCGGACTTTGGCGGCGTGCACCAGTCGAATGACGTGGCCGGCGGCCTGCCGCGCTCGCCGGGCAATACCGGCGCCAGCACCGACCGTGCCGGTTCGCAGACCGGTGCCGGCGGCCGCGAAGCCGGCACCGCAGACGTGCACAAGTCGAACGACGCCGCCGGCGGCTACCCGCGCAGCCCGGGCTTTGCCAACCGCCTGGCCGGCGACAGCAACATGGACGACGATACCGGCTTCAAGCGCAAGTAAAGTCCACCAACTTTCCCGCCTCTACGGCGCCGCCCTTCGGGACCGGCGCCGTTTTTCTTGATGCAGGTTCAAAACGGCAACCGCCGCCGGAACCCTGCCAATTGCTCGCCGGTCGAACCGATCACATCATCGCCGACAGCGAGCCCACTATGCTTCATCACTGCGACGCTCAGCCACTTGCAGCATCCTTGCCCCTTGCCGGGAAGGAGCCGCCATGCGCCGCCTGAACGTGCTCACCTGGCACACGCATGGCAGTTACCTGTATTACCTGGCGCATGCGCCGCACGAGTTCCACGTGCTGGCCCGTCCCGGCCGCCCGCCCGGCTATGGCGGCCGCTGCGGTCCCTTTCCGTTCGGACCCAACGTGCACGACCTGCCGGCAGCGCAGGCGCGCGAGCGCGCGTTCGACTGCATCCTGTTCCAGGAAGACCACCACTGGCACAAGGACCAGTACGAACTGCTCACGCCGGCCCAGCGCGCCCTGCCCCGCATCTACCTCGAACACGACCCGCCGGGCCTGCTGCCGGGCATGGCACCAGGCCGCGCCGCCGGCAGCAGCACCGGCGCCACGGTCTGGCCCACCGACGCGCGCCACACGGTCGACGATCCCAACGTGCTGCTGGTCCATGTCACGCCCTTCAATGCGCTGATGTGGGACAGCGGCCGCACGCCCACGCGCGTGATCGAGCACGGCGTCGCGCTGCCGCAAGGCGTGCGCTACGGCGGCGACATCGAGCGCGGCCTGGTCGTCACCAATCACCTGGCGCGGCGCGGCCGCCGCATGGGCGCCGACCTGTTCGCCGCCCTGCGCACCGAGATACCGCTCGACCTGGTCGGCATGGGATCGAGCGAACTCGGCGGTATCGGCGAGGTCGACCATCCGCAGTTGCCGGCGCTGGCGGCGCGCTACCGCTTCCTGTTCAGCCCGGTCCGCTATTCCAGCCTCAGCTTGTCCACGATCGAGGCCATGATGGCCGGCGTCCCGGTGGTCGCCCTCGCCACGGCCGAGATGGCGACCGTCATCGCGCACGGCGTCTCCGGCGTCGCCGTCACCGACACGCGGCGTTTGGCCGACGCCATGCGCGCTCTGCTGCGCGACCGCGGCCTGGCCGAACGCCTCGGCGCCGCCGGCCGCCGCACCGCGCTCGAGCGCTTCTCGATCGCGCGCTTCGGCGCCGACTGGGACGCAGCGCTGCGCCACGTCACCCGCTAGCGAGGGCCAGCCATGAAAATCGACGATCCCGCGCTCGCCGCCAATCCGCCCGCCGCAGTGTCCACCGTGCTGTCCGCTGCGCTGCCCACTGTGCTACCCACCGGGGTGAAGATTGCGGCGCCGGCCCTGGCCGACGGCCTGGAAGCGCCCGACGCCCTCGGCACGCCGCGCCGCATCGCCCTGGTCAGCGACCACGCATCGCCGCTGGCGGCACCCGGCAGCATCGATTGCGGCGGCCAGAACGTCTACGTGGCCCAGCTGGCGCGCGAACTGGCGCGGGCCGGGCACCGGGTCGACGTGTTCACGCGGCGCGACGCGATCGGGCAAAAGCAGGTCGTGCAGTGGCACGACGGGGTGCGCGTGATCAATGTTCCGGCCGGCCCGGCGCACCACGTGCCGAAGGAGCAGATGCTGCCCTACATCGAGGCCTTCGCACGCTTCGTCACCCGCTTCATCAAACGCGACGCGCGCCACCAGGGCGCGCCCTACGACATCGTCCACGCCAATTTCTTCATGTCCGGCATGGTCGCCCGCTATCTGAAGCAAGCCCTCGGCATTCCGTTTGTCATCACCTTCCATGCGCTGGGCCAGGTGCGCCGCCTGGCCCAGGGCGCGGCCGACGCCTTCCCGCCGGCACGCGTGCGCATCGAGCACACCCTGATGCAGGACGCCGACCGCATCATCGCCGAGTGCAGCCAGGACCGCCAGGACATGGAAAGGCTGTATGGCGCCAGCCCGGCACGCATCGCGGTCGTGCCCTGCGGCTTCGACCCGGACGAACTGTGGCCGATGGAGCGGACGGCGGCGCGCAGCCTGCTCGGCGTCGAGCGCGCGCCCTTCACCGTGCTGCAGCTGGGGCGCATCGTGCCGCGCAAGGGCGTCGACACCGTGATCGAAGCCATCGCGCTGCTGCGCGCGCACCACGGCATCGATGCCCGGCTGCTGGTGGTCGGTGGCGATGCCCGCGGCGCTGTGGGTGGCGCTGCGGGCGGCGCTGTGGACAGAGATACCGGCAAGCCGGCGGGCGCCGGGCCAGGCAGCGGGCGCGACGCGCCGGAACTGGCGCGCCTGCAAGGCCTGGCGCGCCGCCTCGGCATCGGCCCCGACGTCCATTTCGTCGGCCAGCAGCCGCGCGACGCGCTGCGCCACTACTACGGCGCGGCCGACGTGTTCGTCACCACGCCCTGGTACGAACCCTTCGGCATCACCCCGGTCGAGGCGATGGCCTGCGCGCGCCCGGTCATCGGCGCCGAAGTCGGCGGCATCAAGAGCACCGTGGTCGACGGCAGCACCGGCTACCTCGTCCCCTCGCGCGACCCGCAAGCGGTGGCCGCGCGCCTGGCCACGCTGCAGCGCGATCCCGGTCTGGCGCGCGCCATGGGCGAAGCCGGACTGCGCCGCGCCGGCCAGCACTACACCTGGCGCATCGTCGCCCGGCAGGCCGCGGCGGTGTATGCCGCCGTGCTGGCCGAAGCCTGCGCCCGCATCCCCATGACCCACCCCTAGGAGCACACCAGCATGGCAGCACCCATCGTCACCGACGCTTTTGCAATCGAGCCCGCCACGCATGACCTTGCCGCATCCGACCTTGGCACCCCTGAGGTTGGCACGCATGATGCCGTCACCTTCGTCGGCGTCGACCTGCGCGGCAAGGTCGCCTTCATCACCGGCGCCGCCAGCGGCCTGGGCGCGGCACTCGCCGCTACGCTGGCCCAGGCCGGCGCCGACATCGTGGCCGCCGACCTGCGGGCCGAGCCCCTGCAGGCCAGCCTCGCCATCCTGCGCGGCTACGGCGTGCGTGCCGAAGCGCTCACGCTCGACGTCGGCGACCCGCCCGCCGCCCGCGCCGCCATCGAACGCACCGTCGACCGGCTGGGCCGGCTCGACATCCTGGTCAACAATGCCGGCACCGACGTCACCCTGCCGATCGACGAACTGTCCGAACAGGCATGGCTGCGCGTCATCAACACCAACCTGAACGGCCCCTTCCTGCTGGCCAAGCACGCGGCCGCGCACATGCGCGCGAGCGGCACGCCCGGCGACATCGTCAACGTCGCTTCCACCGCCGCCAAGCGCGCCTGGCCCAACGCCAGCGCCTACCACGCCAGCAAATGGGGCCTGCTCGGCCTGTCGCATGCGCTGCACGCGGAACTGCGCCCCTACGACATCCGCGTCACGGCGGTGGTTGCCGGCGGCATGCGCACGCCCTTCCTGCTCGACCGTTTTCCCGACCTCGACCCGGCCCGGCTGCAGGACCCGGCCACCGTCGCCCTTGCCATCCGCCAGGTACTGCTGCTGCCGCGCGAAAGCGTGATCCCCGAACTCACCATCCTGCCGATGCAGGAAACCTCGTGGCCATGAAGGCCGTCTTCATCGACAAGGACGGGACGCTGGTGGACGACCTGCCCTACAACGTGGAACCGCGCCGCATCACCTTGTGCAGCGGCGCCGGTGCCGCGCTGCGGCTGCTGGCCCGGCTCGACTACCGCCTGTTCGTGGTCAGCAACCAGGCCGGCGTCGCCTTCGGCCGCTTTCCCGAAAGCGCACTGGCCGGCGTCGCCGACCGCCTGCACGACCTGCTGTTCCGCGAGCGCCTGAACCTGGACGGCTTTTATTACTGTCCGCACCACCCGGAAGGCAGCGTGGCCCCCTACGCCCACGACTGCCACTGCCGCAAGCCGATGCCCGGCCTGCTGCTGAAAGCGGCCCACGAGCACGGCATCGACCTGCGCGCGTCATGGATGGTTGGCGACATCCTGCACGACGTCGAAGCCGGCAACCGCGCCGGCTGCCGCACCATCCTGCTCGACAACGGCAACGAAACCGAATGGCGGCTCGGCCCGCGCCGCATTCCGACCCGGATGGCGCCCGACCTGTACACGGCGGCAGTCCTGATCGCCAGCCACGCGGAGCAGGCATGAGCACCGTCCACGCCGGCTGGCGGTCGGCGCGCCGCATCCTGTGCGTGCGCCTGGATTCGCTCGGCGACGTGCTGATGTGCACGCCGGCGCTGCGGGCGCTGCGCGCCGCCCTGCCGGGACGCCAGCTGACCCTGCTCGGCTCGGCTGCCGGGGCAGCGGCGCTGCCTTTCATTCCCGAGCTCGACGACGTCATCGTGCATGCGGCGCCGTGGATGAAGGGCGCTGCCACCGATCCGGCCGATGACGCCTCTGCTAGCGGTTTCTCCGGCGGCCCGCCCAGCCCCAGCGGCCTAGGCGAGTTAGGCAGCCCAGGCAGCTCCGCCAGTTTCGGTAACGCCGGCTTCGGCACGGCCTCAGTGGGCCGGACCGGCCAGGCCGACCTGGCCCTGGTCGACACCCTGGCCGCGCACGCCTTCGATGCCGCCGTGATCTTCACCACCTACACACAGAGCGCGCTACCGGCCGCATTGCTGTGCCACCTGGCCGGCATCCCCTTGCGCCTGGCCCATTGCCGCGAGAATCCCTATCGCCTGCTGAGCGACTGGGTGCCCGACCCGGAACCGGCATCTACCGTGCGCCATGAGGTGCAGCGCCAGCTGGCCCTGGTCGGGCACGTCGGCTGCATACCCGGCGACCTCGGCCTTTCCTTCGTGCCGCGCGCGGCCGACCATGCCGCCGCCACCGCATGCCTGCGCGGCGCCGGCGTCGATCCCGGCCGGCCCTGGATCCTGCTGCACCCGGGCGCCAGCGCCGCCTCGCGGCGTTATCCGGCCGGCCAGTGGGCGCAGGCGATCGCGCTGCTGTCGGCAGCGACCGACGTACCGCTGGTGCTGGCCGGCAGCGCGGCGGACGTGGATCTGGTCGAGGACATCCGCCGCCGCGCCGGCCTGTCGCCGCCGGCGCTGCCGACGCTGGCAGGCCGGCTCGGCCTGGGTGAACTCGGTGCGGCGCTGCGGATGGCCGCGGTCGCCGTCGCCAACAACAGCGGACCGGCGCATATCGCCGCCGCGGTCGGCACGCCGCTGGTCGACCTGTATGCGCTGACCAATCCCCAGCACACGCCCTGGGGCACGTGCAGCCGGGTGCTGTTCCATGACGTGCCCTGCCGCTTCTGTTTCAAGAGCACTTGCCCGCAAGGACATCATGACTGCCTGGCGGGCGTGGCGCCGCGGCGCGTGGCCGAGGCGGTGCTCGACCTGCTGCAGCGGCGCACTGGCGGGCCACCCACGGTAGCGGCCGAGGCGGCGGTGCCGGCGGACGACGCCTGACCGGCAGCATCGGCGCTGCCCCGGCATGCGACCGTCGGCCGTTGGACTGTCGGGCTGCCGGGCTGCCGGGTGGTCGGGCTGCCGGGCTGCCGGGCTGCCGGGCTGCCGGGTGGTCGAGCCGCGGGACCGCCGGACCGCCGGGCCGTTGGACCGTTGGGCCGTCAGGCGGTCAGGCAGCCCGGCCGTTGCGCTGCCGAGCAGCCCGGCCGTAAGCTGCGCGCCGAGCTCAGCGCAGTGCCGGCTGTGCGGCGGCAGGTACGGCAGGGGCTGCAGGAACAGCAGGGGCGGTGGTGCCACTCTTGCCCCCAGCCCTCGTGCTGCCGGCACCGGCCGCGTCCGTGCCGGCGCCGAAGCCCACGCTGCGGAACAGCGTCAGCGGAATCGCATTCGCCATCGCCTGCATGCCGAGGTCGTTCGGATGCAGGTGGTCGCCGCTGTCGTACGCCGGCAGCATGCGCGTCGGGTGGGCCGGATCGCGCACAGCGCGCTCGAAATCGATCACGCCATCGAATTCGTCACCGCTGCGGATCCAGTTGTTGACGGCCTGGCGCACCTGTTCTTTTTCTAGCGTGTAATAGCCGGGGAAGACCGTGCCTTCGAAGGGGGTGAGCGTGGCACCATAGATCGCGATCCCTTTCGCATGAGCGCGTGCGATCAGCTGGCGGTAGCCGGCAATCAGGTCCTGTGCGGTCACCGCTTCCGATGCCGGAATGGTGCCGGTGCCCGGATGGCCGATGTCGTTGATGCCGATCAGGACGATCAGGTAGCGCGCGCCGGCGGTAGCCAGCACGTCGCGGTCGAAGCGGGCAAGCGCGGCGCGCCCGAACAGCGGCTGCTCACCCGGGTCGCGCAGCAGGCGGTTGCCGCCGATGCCGCGGTTGACCATGCCCAGGCGCGCGTTCGGCGCCAGCAGGGTCGCAATGCCGTTCGGTGCCGACACCAGTTCGCGCGTGGTCTGCAGGCGCAGTGCCAGCAGGTCAGGCCAGCGGCGGTTGGTGTCGATCGTCGTGTTCGAGCCGTCGGTGATCGAGTCGCCCAGCGCCACGATGGCGGCGTTGGCCGGGGTGTTGACGTCGACTTCGGTCAGGAATGGCCAGGACGTGATGGTGCGCTCGGTCGGCAGCGTGGCGGTGTTGGTGAAATTCCCCGGCAGCGAGACGTAATTGGTCTGGAAGGCAGAGCCGTGGATGGTGGTGGCTTGCACCGTGTCCGGCAGGTGCAGGCTGACGGCCAGGTCGGACAGCGCCGGCACGTCGAGGTCGACCGGATCGGACAGCACCGGCGCGCCCGGCGGGATCACGATCGAGCGCATGCCGCGGAAGGTCAGCGGGCGGTCGCTGCCGTCGACGATGGCGGCGCCGGCCTGGCGCCGGGCGACGTGGGCTTCGCCGATGCGCAGCGGCGTGGTGCCGAGTTCGTTGGAAATGCGGATGCGCACGCGCGGCCCGCCGATGCTGGTGTGGACGATCAGGCGCAGGGTCTGGTTGCTGAAGCTTTGCGTCTGCGCCGCCAGCGGCGGTCCGGCCGGCGCGGCGCCCCAGGTCCCGACCCACTGCTCGGCGCTCCAGGGGCCGGACTGGGCGATCGCGGGCAGTTGCGGCAGCGACATGCCGGCGGCCGCCAGCAGGACGGCGGCCAGGAAGCCGCGCCGGCGGCGCGTGCTCGACCGCCGGGTCGGTAACAGGGACGGCAGGAATGGTTTCATGTGTGGCTCCTCGATTGTCTCGTATCGTCATGGTTTGGCCGCCCTGCCTCCCCCAAGGCAGCCTCGACAGCAGGCAGTAGACTAGCGAGCCACTGTCGCGTCAACAAGACGGCGCCAAGGCTGACTTTTGCGCTAGATCGAGGAAGCGGCTGGAACTTGTATCACAGCAGAACTTTATTGACGAGCTACAAGTTCCCTTGGTCATTATCGCTTCTTCATGCGCGCGACCCGGGCATCGCTTTCGCGCTGCTCGCGCCGGTCACGGCGGTAGGTGAAAAAGGTGTTGGCGAGAAAGCCCGCCACGGCGATGGCAATGCCGACCACGGCACCGACGTCGGTCAGCGTGAGCGAGGCGCCGATCGACGCCATGCCTGCGAGATAGCTTGCCACTTCCGGCATGCCTGGTTTATTCATGGCCTCCCCCTTCCAAAGGTGTAGTATTTGACGTAGAGTATAGAACTCTAAACTGATCAACGTCAAGAACACTAAACCAAATCGGGTTTAGAACACTTAACATGAATACACTGTCCGACCGCTTGGAACATATTTATCGCGCCATCCCCTCTCTCGAGGGCGAGCGCGGCCAGACCGGCCTGGTCAAGGCCTCGGGCGCGTCCAAGAGCGTCGTCAATCAATGGTTGACGGGCAAAATCAAATCGATGGACATCCGCTACGCGCTGAACATCGAACGCGCACTCGGCTTCTCCCATATCTGGCTGATGACCGGCCAGGGCGAACCGCACCCTGCGCCGGACGAGCGGCCCAGGAATGCGCTGGCGGTGCGCGCCGTCGACAACGAGGACCGCGAATTCGTCCAGATCGCGATGGTCAAGCTGCGCCTGTCGGCCGGCATCACCGGCTTCCAGACCGAACCGGAAGGCCGCGACGGCGGCACCCTCGGCATGCGCCGTAACTGGATCGAGCGCCACAACCTGAGCGCCGAGCACCTGATCGCGATTTTGGTCAAGGGCGAAAGCATGGAGCCGTCACTGTATGAAGACGACATCGTGATCATCAATACGCTGGACAAGAAACCGGTCGACGGCGCCGTGTATGCCTTCAACTACGAAGGCGAGGCGGTGGTGAAGCGCCTGGCGCGCGACGCCGGCCAATGGTGGCTGACCTCGGATAATGCAGACCAGCGCAAGTACCACCGCAAGCTGTGCCAGGGCAATGCCTGCCTGGTCGTCGGCCGCGTGGTGCGCAAGGAGAGCGACCGGATATGAAGCGCGCGCCATGAAGATCCGGACGGCGGTGACCGAACTGAAAGGCGTGCGCGTGGCGGTGGCCTTTCCGCCGCCGGCCTGGGTCACGCCCGGCATGGGCGATGCGCTGCTGGCGCGGCTGCAGCCTTACTTCCCTGCCCTGCCGGTCATGCTGGCGGCGGTGCGCAAGCACGGCGTGCGCACCCATGCCGCGTTCCAGGCGCAGGCGCTGGTGGACGGCACCAACCTCGGCGCGCTGGACACGGTCGAGATCGACCTGGACCTGCCGCCGCGACTGCCGGACGCGGCGCCTCCGTTCTAGCGTCCGCGTTCAATCCAGCCGCTTGAGCCGCTGGCCGTGGATGCCCCAGCGGCAATCGGTACCGTCGACCTGCCCGCACAAGGCCCAGCCGGTACCGATCTTCTCGACGGTCACCGTGCTCTCGATTTCCCTGGCAAGCTTCTCGGCCCAGACGCTCGCGGCACCGCGGCCCTTGAAGAGTTCCTTGCCTTCGTAGATCACTGTGGCATCGAATACCGGCATGGCGAATATGGTCATTGCTTCCTTGATAAATATTCATCTGAAACGCTATCCTAGCATTTCAACCACGGCGTTACACTGGCGACCGGGCCCGGACATGAAAGACACGCGACAGATGCAAGCCGAATTGCAGCACACATCGACACCACGCCGGATCGGCAAGGGCCAGCGCACCGGCATCGCCTTCGTCTTCCTGTGGTTCTTCATCGGCGGCATCGCGCATTTTGCGGCGACCGACACCGAAGCCCGGATCGTGCCGCCGTGGATGCCGTGGCCGGTGGCGGCGGTGCTGGTCAGCGGCGTGTTCGAGCTGCTCGGCGCTGTCGGGATCCTCGTCGCCGCCACCCGCCGCGCTGGCGGCGTCGGCCTGTTCCTGCTGACCCTGGCCGTGACGCCGGCCCACATCTACATGCTGCAGCGGCCCGACCTGTTCCCGGTGCCGCTCTGGGCCCTGTGGCTGCGGCTGCCGATCCAGGCGGCGCTGCTGTGGCTGATCTGGTGGAGCACCTGGCGCCCGCGTCCGCGCCGTACCGCGGCCTGACTCAGAAGTCCATGTTCACCCCGGCCGACATGCCGGTCTGCCCGCTGCGCCCCGCGGTCAGCAGGTTGCCTGCATAACGGTTGCGATCGACCTCCGCATACAGGTTGGTGCGCTTCGACAGCCAGTAGGTCGCGCTCAGGATAAAGGTCCCTTTGCGGCCGGTGGGCAGCGCCAGCGGCTGGTCCCTGGTGGTCAGGTAGTAGGCGCCGATCAGCTGCAGCGGCGCGGTCACGTTGTATTGCAGGCCGGCCCAGCTGTACTTGGTGACCGTATCGCCGCCGACCGCCATCTGGTCGCGCTGGCGCGCGTAACCGGCACTGGCACGCGCCTTGCCGAACACATAGGCGCCGCCCAGCGTGTAATGATCGGTATCGAGGCCGGCCACCGAGGTCTTGCGGGTGTAGGCGCCGCCGTAGTTCAGCGACCCCTTGCGGTAGCTGACGCCGAGGGCGCGGGTCGAGCCGCGCGTGGTGGAACCTTCCTGTTCGCCCACGCCATACAGCGCACGCACCGTGTACGGCCCGGCGTTGCCGGTGTACTGGACCGCGTTGTTGTCGCTCACGCCCAGCGTGGCATTGATGGCGTTGACGATGCCGACGTAGCGGATGCCGAAGGTGTCGTAGGCGGCGATGGTGCGGAACGCCACGTTGAATTGCTTGCCGACGTCGAGCGAACCCCAGCGCCCGCCCAGGCCGACCGAAGACTCCACGTTGAACAGCACCCCGACCTGCTCGCCGGTCGCCGTCTTGAAGCGGTTTTCCAAGTTGAAGTGGGCATTGTTACCGTCGCCCAGGTCTTCCTTGCCGATGAAGCCGAGACGATTCGATTTGAAGATGCCGGTCGAATTCATCGACAGCTTGCTGTTGCCGGCGGCGTCGACGTTGGTCAGGTTGCGCAGGCCGCCGTCGATCGAGCCGTAGATGGTGACGTCGGCCGCCGCGTGCGCAGCCGCGCCCATGGCGAGCAGCGCCACGAAGGTGTGTTTCATTTGCTTGTCTCCAGTTGCGGGGAATGTGCTTCTGCGAGCACTTTTTGGTAGAGGTGGGCCGGCGCTCAGCCCGGGGTGGCCGCCGCGGCAGGCACGAAGGCGTCGCAATGGAAGGCGTCGCGGTCCAGCTGGCGCTCGTGCACGAAGGCCTGGCGCGCCGCGTTGATCATGGCCGGGGCGCCGCAGGCATAGACTTCGTGATCGGCGAGCGACGCGATGTCGTCCAGCACCGCCTGGTGGACGAAGCCGGTACGCCCTTCCCAACCGTCAAGCGGGCCGGCATCCGACAGGACCGGCACGAAGCGGAACCACGGCAACTGGGCTTCCCACTTGCGCGCCAGGTCGATCCGGTACAGATCGTCGGGTCGGCGCGCGCCCCAGTACAGGACCATGCTGCGGGTCAGCTTGCGCTTGATCGCATCCTCGACGATCGACTTGATCGGCGCGAAGCCGGTGCCGCTGGCCAGCAGCACGATCGGCTTGTCGCTGCCGTCGCGGATATGAAAGTCGCCGTAGGGAATCGACACCTCGATCTGGTGGCCTTCGGCCATCTGCTCGGCCAGGTGCTGCGAAAAGCGGCCGCCGGGCACGTGGCGGATGTGCAGTTCGGCGCCGTCGTTCTGGTGCGGCGGATTGGCCATCGAAAAATGGCGCACCGTGCCGTCTTCCATCTTCAGGCTCAGGTACTGGCCGGCCTTGAATTTCGCCTTGGCGCCGGCCGGGAAGCGCAGCTGCAGCACCGTCACGTCGGGCGCCGCGCGCGTCATCCGGTACACCTTGGCGCTCACGGTCTTGATCGCGCTGCGGTCGATCTTGCGCACCTCGCGCACGGCGACGGTGAGATCGGAACAGGCGCGGGCCTGGCACAGCAGGACCTGGCCCGCGGCCTGCTCCTCCTCGCTCAGCCCGGCGCCCTGGCCGCCGGCGACGCTGCCCGCCACCACCCGGCCGCGGCAGCTGCCGCAGACGCCGGTGCGGCACGAGTACGGGATCTCGTAGCCGGCGGCCAGCGCGCCTTCCAGCACGCTCTTGCCGTCCTCGCAGTCGAAGGCGATGCCGTGGTCTTGAAACTGGATCGTATGTGACATGATGCTCATCCTTGTTGAATCGTGCTGCCGTCCATCCCGGCCAGCATGCGCACGGTGCGCAGCACGGCCTGCGGATCGGCCACGCCGCGCCCGGCGATGTCGAAGGCGCAGCCGTGGCCGACGCTGCTGAAGACGACGCCGGCGCCCACCGACAGCGCGCTCGCCGTCATCGGACTCAGCAATTTGATGGGAATGTGGCCCTGGTCGTGGTACATGGCCAGGTAGACGTCGTGCCTGCGCTGGGACAGCATGACGTCGGCGCCGGCCGGGCCATCGACGGCGTGGCCCAGCGCGCGCAGGCGCGCCACCGCCGGCACGTTGACGGCCCGGTCGTCATCGCCGAACAAGCCGTCCTCGCCGGCATGCGGGTTGATCCCGAACACGCCCAGCCGCGGGCGCGCGATGCCGAGGGCACGGGTGGCCTCGATCAGCGCCAGCGCGGCGTCCACCACCAGGTCGGTGGTGATCCGCGCCAGCGCGTCGTGCAGGCGCTCGTGCAGCGTGACGTGGCCGATGCGCAGCTCGGGCGACACCAGCAGCAGGAACACGCGCTGTTCCGGCGTCGACGTCAGTTCGGCGATCAGGCCCGGGTAGCCCGAGAAGGCGATGCCGGCGCGCTGCACCGAGGTTTCCGAATGCGGGCAGCCGATGACCGCGTCGACCGCGCCCCGGCGCGCCAGGCCGACCGCGGCGCGCACGTAGGCGACCGTGGCGGCGCCGGCGTCGGCCAGGATCTCGCCCGGCCGGAACGCCGCGGCCGGCAAGGCCGGCACGTCGGCCACGTGCAGGCCGGGGCCGTCGAACCCTGCGCCGGCGTCCGCATCGAAAGGCAGCAGCGCCAGCTGCGGCGCATGCTGCCGCGCATAGTGGCGGATCACGAAGGCGTCGCCGACCAGCAGCAGATCGACGCCGCGGCCGTGCAGTGCGGCCGCGGCCTTGACCGCGATTTCCGGCCCGATCCCGTTTGGCTCGCCGATCGCCAGCGCAATGCGCTTGTGCCCCTGCAGCGTCACAGCGGGATCACCAGCAGGGTATCGATGTTGGTGCTGTCGCAGACCACCACGCGCTCGGCGAATTTCAGGGCGCCGTCCGGCTGCTGCGCCACGCGGTCGAGGTAGCGCCCGGTGGCGAACACTTCGGTACTGCCGTCGCGCATGATGCGCGCCACCATGAAGGGCGTCTCGACCACGGCCAGTTCGCCGGCCTGCTCCAGCACCAGCGGGGCGCCGATCAGGTGACGGTAGCGCTGGTCTTCATAGACGTTGGCGTCGCGCATGGCCAGCACGCGGTCCTGCAGCATGGCGCGGGTATCGGCGTAGACCATGCCGGCCTCCATGCCGGCCGCGTGGTTGTCGGCGTTGGTGATCAGGTACAGGCACTGCTCGAGGAAGAAGTCGGGCCACTGCTCGAGCTGGTCGTTGTCGATGCAGCGCGCATAGGTCGCGTTCAGCTGGCCGAGGCGTTCCAGGGTGAATACGCTCATATCAGATCTCCATGAAGCCGCGGTAGGCGTTCCAGAAGCCGCGCACCGAAGCTTCGGTGGTGCGGTTGTCCTGGGTTTCGATGCTGGCGCCGCCCATTTCCAGGATCGCCTCTTCGTCCTCGGTGCCGGCGATGCCGCGCTGGACGAAGCCGCCGACGGCGCCGTCTTCCATCGAAATGAAACCGGCCGAACCGGTCAGGTTCAGCTGCTTCAGGCGCATGCGGCGCAGTTCGGGCGTGTCGTCGGTGAAGCCGAGATAGGTCCAGTTCAGCACCGTCTTGTCGATACCGGCCGGCAGCACCTGGCGGATCGCCAGCGTGTTCTGGATCTGGGCCAGCACGAAGCCCGGGAACACCGACAGGATCTGCAGCGTGACGCCGTCGCCGAACTCGTCGACGCCGTCGAGCATGCTCGGATCGGCCAGCGTGTAGCCCTCCTTGTCCGAGCGCAGCTTTTCGGCGCTGTAGGCGCTGCTGGACTGCGGCTTGTGGTCGACCTTCGACCAGCTGACGTGGTGGGCGCCGCTCTCGCTGATGATCACCCCGCCCTTCTGCGACAGGCGATTCAGGTTGAAGGTGGTGAAGAACACGTGCAGCAAACTGGCGTGGTAGGAGTCCTTGACGTTCTCCATGTACAGCTTCCAGTTGTTCGGAATGGTCTGCTTGAAGCGGCCCAGGATCGCCACCGGCTTGGACAGCACGCGCTCGATCTTCTCGACGATGACGTCGCCCAGATACTCTTCGATCGACGGGACGTCCTCGTCGAAGCTGCCGAACACCAGGCCGCCGACGGTCGCGGTGCGCAGCTTGCGCGGGCCATGCTGTTCCTTGCAGAAGTCCGGCGGCATGCCGCCCTTGCCGTTGATGCCCTGCTCGAACGCGACGCCCTTCAGGTTGCCCTGCAGGTCGTAGCGCCAGGCGTGGTAGACGCAGGTGAAGTCTTCGGCCTTGCCGCTGTCCTTCAGCGCGATCAGGGCGCCGCGGTGGGCGCAGCGGTTTTCGAAGGCCTGCAGCTCGCCCTCTTCGTCGCGCACGACGATGACCGGGGTGTCGCCGGCAAAGGTGGTGCGGAAGTCGCCCGGCTCGGCGATCTCGGCTTCGAGGCACAGGTAATTCCAGGCCGGTCCCTGGAAGATGCGCTGCTGCTCGTTGCGGTACACGCCGGCGTCGCGGTAGACCCAGTACGGGACCCGGGTCAGGCCCGGCTCCCAAGTGCGCTTGCTGTCGCGCATGTCGTTGATTTTCATTTCCATGGTGTGCTCCTGTTGCTGGTACTTCTTGAGTGTCATTTCGAAATCGATACGCCGGGCCGGGCTGCCGGCACGGGCACCGGCTCGGCGACGGCACGTTTGGCGCCATAGCGGCGCCCCATCGCGAACACGGCGACGGCGGCGCACAGCATCATCCCGGCGGCGAGGTAGAACAGGCTGGCCGGCAGCCAGTGGGCGGCGATCAGCATCCCCGCCACGGCCGGGCCGGCGATGCCGCCCAGGCGGCCGACGCCGAGTGCCCAGCCCAACCCGGTCGAGCGGATGTCGGTCGGATAGAACACGGCACCGAGGGCAATCGCGCTCTTCTGGCCGCCGCTGACGCAGAAGCCGCCGAAGAACACCGCCGTCATCAAGACCCACGCCGGCGCCGACAGCGCGGCCGCGGTGCAGGCCATGAACACGGCGCCGCACAGGTAGAGCACGCCCAGGCTGACGTAGGGTCCGATGCGGTCCATCGCCGGCCCGACGAACAGCGCGGCGACGATGCCGCCCACCGTCGACAGCGAGGTCATCCAGACGATCGTGTGCATCGGATAATCGAGCTTGCCGAGGATCGCCGGCAGCCAGCTCTGCATGAAGTAGAACGCGGCGAGGTTGAGGAAGAAGATGAACCACAGCAGCAGCGTGCCGGTGGTATAGCCGCCCCGGAACAGGCTGGCGATCGCCGCACGGCGCGCACCGCCCTGGGCCGCCGCCACGCTGTCGGCATGGGCCGCCAGCGCCGGATCGATGCGGCCGAGGATGCCGCGCAGCTGCTCGCGGTTCTGGTCGCGGCGCCCGAGGAAGGCCAGCGATTCCGGCAAGGAGAAGAACAGCAGCAGCGCCAGCACCATCGGGAAGATGCCGCCCACCCACAGCAGCGCATGCCAGCCGTAGGGCTTGAGCAGCACGCCTGCGGCGAACCCGGCGGCGACGAACCCCAGCGAAAAGCCGCAGTAGATCGCCAGCACGAAGCTGGCGCGCAGGCGCTTCGGGCTGTATTCGCCGGTCAGCGCGATCGCGCCCGGCGCTGCGGCGCCCAGGCCGAGACCGGTCAGGAAGCGCAGTACCAGCAGCTCGGTGACGTTGGTCGCCATGATGGTCAGGAGCGTGCACAGGCCGAAGAAGAAAGTCGAGGCCAGGATCACGCGGCGGTGGCCGAAGCGGTCGGACAGCGGCGACAGCACCAGGTAGCCGGCCATCAGGCCGACCAGGGTCGACGAAAAGATGGTGCCCATGGCCGTCGGCGGAATCCCCCAGTCCTTGGCCAGCAGCGGCATGATGTAGCTGATGGCCTGGGTGTCGAAGCCGTCGATGAACAGCACCAGGCCGCACAGCGCGACGACCATGGCCTGAAAACCGCTCACCTTCCTGTTATCGAATAGTTGCGACGCATCGATCGGGTTACTTTTCACAGCGTGTCTCCTCTGTTTCCGTGGACCCGCCTCGATGTTTTTTTTGTCGGCAGGAGTGGCCGTACGGTATGGCCGGGCGACTCAGCCGGTCAAGAAAGGCCGCTATAATGTTCGCACTGCGAACAAATGGATGAGCGATGACGAGCCAGGAAACGCGCACGCCCGAGGAAAAGGAATACGTTACCGGCCTTGAGAAGGGACTGGCGATCATCGAAGCCTTCGGCATCCACAACGAGCCGCTGACGCTGAGCGAAGCGGCCCAGATCACCGGCCACTCGCGGGCCTCCGCCCGCCGCTCGCTGCTGACGCTGCAGGCGCTCGGCTATGTGCAGTCGGACGGCAAGCACTTCCGCCTGGCGCCGCGCGCGCTGCGCCTGGGCCACGCCTACGTCAGCTCGACCGCCCTCTTGAGGCTGATGCAACCGGTGCTGGAAGGGATCAGCGAGCGCACGCGCGAATCGAGTTCGCTGGCGGTCCTGGACGGCAACGACGTGGTGTTCCTGGCACGCGCGGCGACCCGGCGCAGCCTGTCGACGGGACTGGGTCTGGGATCGCGCCTGCCGGCCCACGGCGCCGCCACCGGCCGCGTGCTGCTGGCCGCGCTGCCGCCCGAGGATGCGGCATTGCGCCTGAAGCGCATGGCGCGCCAGCAAATGACGCCACGTACACAGACCGACGTCGACGAGTTGCTGAAGATCCTGGCGGATGTGCGCGTGAACGGCTATGCGCTCTGCGACGAGGAGCTGGAACTGGGCGTGCGCTCGATCGCGGTGCCGATCCAGGATGCAGGTGGGCAGGTGGTGGCGTCGATGAGCATCGTGGCATCGACGCGGCGGCGCTCGCTGGACAATGTGCTGGGCAGCTTGCTGCCCGAGCTGGAAAGTGCGCGGCGGATGGTGGGGGCGATGCTCTAGGCCGACTACAGGCCGAGATCGGACAGGCCCGGATGATCATCCGGCCGCCGTCCCAGCGGCCAGCGGAACTTGCGCTCGGCCTCCTGGATCGGCATGTCGTTGAGGCAGGCAAAGCGGCGCTGCATCAGGCCATTCTCGTCGAATTCCCAGTTCTCGTTGCCGAAGGTACGGAACCAGTTGCCCGAATCGTCATGCCACTCGTAGGCATAGCGCACGGCGATGCGGTTACCCTCGAACGCCCACAGTTCCTTGATCAGGCGGTAGTCCAGCTCCTTCTTCCATTTGCGGTCGAGGAATTGCACGATCTCGTCGCGGCCATTCACGAATTCGACACGGTTGCGCCAGCGGCTATCCGGCGTGTAAGCGAGTGCGACTTTTTCGGGGTTGCGGCCGTTCCAGCCGTCTTCGGCGAGGCGGACTTTCTGGATGGCGGTTTCACGCGTGAAGGGTGGCAGCGGCGGACGGGGTTCGAGGTTGGACATGGCGGTCTCCTTTGTTGGCATCCTGAACAGGATAACCCAAGGGGGACTTTGCGAAGCAAGCGCGGGCCGAAATGAAAAAGGCCAGCCCGAAGGCTGGCCTAACTCATTGAATTCATTGGTCGGGGCGAGAGGATTCGAACCTCCGACCCCGTGCACCCCATGCACGTACGCTACCAGGCTGCGCTACGCCCCGATCCAGCTTGCAATTATATCAGAGCCGGCCGAGATGGTTAAGATTTTGACAGGCACCACGGCACCGCTGCCGTAACGCTACTTCCACTCCCCGCGCAGCGCCAGCACCTGCTCGTACAGCCGCTCCGGCGTCACGTCCTGCGGCGGCACCGGTCGGCCTACCGCCAGCGCCAGCCGGGAACGCCAGCCGCGCGCAAAGGTCCGCTCGAACACGTTCGCAGGATCGCGCGAGAACACGCTGCCCCACAGGCCGCGCAGCGCCATCGGGATCACCGGCACCTTGCTGCGCTCGACAATCCTGGCGATGCCGCCGCGGAACTCGTTCATCTCGCCGGTGCGGGTCAGTTTACCTTCGGGGAAGATGCAGACCAGTTCGCCATCGTGCAGCGCGTGCGCGATGTCGACGAAGGCCTTTTCCATCAGCCACGGGTCGTCCTTGGCCGGCGCGATCGGGATCGCCTTGGCGGTGCGGAAAATGAAGCCGAGCAGCGGCGTTTTAAAAATCTGATGGTCCATCACGAAGCGGATCGGACGCGGACTGGCGGCCATGATCACGATGGCGTCGACATAGGACACGTGGTTGCAGACCAGTACCGCGGCGCCCTGTTCCGGGATGCGCTCGACGTCCACGGTCGACACGCGGTGGATGGTGTGGATCAGTAGCCAGGCCAGGAAGCGCATCAGGAATTCCGGCACCAGCGAGAAGATGTAGATGGCGACCACGGCATTGAGCAGCGCGGTAGTGAGGAACATTTCTGGGATGCTGAAGCCCTGCCCGATCAGGAACACGGCGACGCCGGCGGCGGCCACCATGAACAGTGCGTTCAGGATATTCAGGCCGGCGATGGTGCGCGACATGTGCTGCGGGTCGCAGCGGGTCTGGATCAGCGCGAACAGCGGCACGATGAACAGGCCGCCGAACACGCCCAGCAGCAGCAGGTCCGCCAGGATGCGCACGCTGCCGTGCTGGGCCAGCAGGCCCAGCGCGTCGACGGCGGCCGTGTTCGTATAGCCGAGGCTGGCAAAATACAGGTCGATGCCGAACAGCGACAGGCCGATGGCGCCGAAGGGCACCAGCCCGATCTCGACCTTGCGGCCGGACAGTTTTTCGCACAGCAGCGAGCCGCTGCCGATACCGAGCGAAAAGATCGTCAGCAGCAGGACGAACACGCTGTGGTCGCCATGCAGGTAATCCTTGGCGAACAGCGGGAATTGCGACAGCACCAGGGCGCCATAGAACCAGAACCAGGAATTGCCGAGCATCGACAGGAACACGGTGCGGTTCTTGCGCGAGAACGACAGGTTGCGGAACGATTCGCCCACGAAGTTCTTGCTGATCTTCAGGTCGGGCGCCGGCGCCGGCGACAGCGGGATGCGCCAGCTGGTCGCCAGCCCCAGCAGCGCCACCAGCAGCGTGCCGCCGGCCACCAGCTCGACACCCAGCGTGCCATGCCCGGCCAGCACCGCGCCCATCACTTCGCCCAGCAGGATGCCGACAAAGGTTCCCATCTCGATCACGCCGTTGCCGCCCACCAGTTCATCGGCGCGCAGGTGCTGCGGCAGGTAGGCGTACTTGACCGGGCCAAACAGTGTCGAGTGGATGCCCATGCCGGCCACCGCCGCGATCAGGAGCCACAGCGTATGCGTCAGCCAGCCGGCGGCGGCCACCGCCATGATGCCGATCTCGAGCAGCTTGACGAAGCGTGCCAGCCTGCCCTTTTCCACTTTGTCGGCAACCTGGCCGGCGGTGGCGGACAGCAGCACGTAGGGCAGGATGAACAGGCCCGGGATCAGGTTGTTCAGCAGGCTTGGGGGCAGCGTGGTCCAAGACAGCGCGTCGTAGGTGAGGACCACCATGAGCGCGGTCTTGAACAGGTTGTCGTTGAAGGCGCCCAGGAACTGGGTCCAGAAAAACGGGCCGAAGCGGCGCTGGGTCAGCAGGGAAAATTGGCTGTTGTGGCTCATGCGTGGGATCTGGCGTCGGCGTTCATGATGTCGAGACGCGTAATCTACAGCACAACTATGGGCTTGAATACTGGGTGTTGCTACATATCAAGCCTGGTCGCGCATCCTGCGACTGCCGGTCGCAGGGTGCGCGACGCTGACCCATGAGTATCGGCAAATGCCACCAAGAACCAGATGTTGTTGGCTGCCTATTGCGACTGGATAAGAAAGATTGCCACGAAACGATGCCGGATTTGAGCGGCCACAAGAACAAAGCGGGTGCTGCATCTTGTGCACTGCAGCGCAGGTAGAATTTGCGCATGAATTCCACTAACCATACCCCTAAAGAGCACAGCCTGTGTGAAGCGCTGTTCGACCAGGTCGAGCGCGATTTACTCGCGCTGACCACGGTCTCACTCGATCCAGATGCGGCGCCCGGCGTCTGCATCGACGAATTCGCGAACGAATTCCTCGGGCAATGGAGTTTGCCGCCAAGGCGCCGTTACAAGAACTAGTTTTAGCCTAAACTTTCCAAACGGATGCGCACGACTTTACCCACCGTCGTCGCCAATCCTTCGATCCTTGCAATCGCCGCATTCACATACTTTTCGCGGGTCAGGTGGGTAATGATGACGATGTCGGTGCGGGCCTTTTCGCCCGGCTCCTTCTGCAGCACGGCGTCGATCGAGATGCCGGCGTCGGCCAGGATGCGGGTCAGGTCGGCCATCACGCCCAGCTGGTCCTGCACGTTCACGCGCAGGTAGTAGCTGGTGCGGATGTCGTCCATCGGCAGGATCGGCACGTCGGCCAGTTCGCCCGGATGGAAGGCCAGGTGCGGCACGCGCGAGTACGGATCGACCGTGGCCGAACGGGTCACGTCGACCAGGTCGGCGATGACGGCGGAGGCGGTCGGCTCGGCGCCGGCACCCTTGCCGTAGTACAGGGTGGTGCCGACGGCGTCGGCTTTCACCAGCACCGCGTTCATCGCGCCTTCGACGTTGGCGATCAGGCGCGCGGCCGGGATCAGGGTCGGGTGCACGCGCAGTTCGATGCCTTCGTTGCCGTCGACGAAGCTGCGGCGCGTGATGCCCAGCAGCTTGATGCGGTAGCCGAGCTGTTCGGCGTAGCGCAGGTCGACCGCCTGCAGCTGGCTGATGCCTTCCACGTGGGCGCCGCCGAACTGCATCGGGATGCCGAAGGCGATCGCGGCCATGATGGTCAGCTTGTGGGCGGCATCCACGCCTTCGATGTCGAAGGTCGGGTCGGCTTCGGCATAGCCCAGCTCCTGCGCCTGCTTCAGCACGGTGCCGAAGTCGAGGCCCTTGTCGCGCATTTCGGACAGGATGAAGTTGGTAGTGCCGTTGATGATGCCGGCCACCGATTCGATGCGGTTGGCGGCCAGACCTTCGCGCAGCGCCTTGATGATCGGGATGCCGCCGGCGACGGCGGCTTCGAAGGCCACCATCACGCCCTTTTCCTGGGCGGCGGCAAAGATTTCGTTGCCGTGCTGGGCCAGCAGCGCCTTGTTGGCGGTGACCACGTGCTTGCCGTTGGCGATCGCCTGCAGCACCAGTTCGCGCGCGAGGTCGTAGCCGCCGATCAGTTCGACGACGATGTCGATGTCGGGGTTGTTGACCACGGCGAAGGGGTCGCTCACGACGTCGCAATACTCGTCGACGACGCGGCGCGCGCGTTCGAGGTTGCGGGCGGCGACCATCGTGATTTCGATGCCGCGGCCGGCGCGGCGGCGGATGTCTTCCTGGTTGCGCTGGAGGACGTGGAAGGTACCGGCACCGACGGTGCCGATGCCCAGCAGGCCAACTTTGATGGGTTTCATTTTATTAATATCTAGTAATCGTTCTCAGCGCGCGTGGCGGCGCCGGTAACCGTCGAGGAAGCGCGCGATGCGGCCGCACGCGTCAGTCAGGTCGTCGGTATTGGGGAGGAACACCAGGCGGAAGTGATCCGGGGTGTGCCAGTTGAAGCCGGTGCCTTGCACCAGCAGGACTTTTTCCTCGGCCAGCAGTTCGCAGATGAATTGCTGGTCGTCCGCGATCGGATAGATCTTCGGGTCGAGGCGCGGGAACATGTACAGCGCCGCTTTTGGCTTGACGCAGGACACACCCGGAATATCGGTCAGTAATTTGTGGGCCAGGTCGCGCTGGCGCGCCAGGCGGCCGCCCGGCGCCACCAGCTCGGCGATGCTCTGGCGTCCGCCGAGGGCGGTCTGGATCGCGAACTGGCCGGGCGCGTTGGCGCACAGGCGCATCGAGGCCAGCATGTTCAGGCCTTCGATGTAGTCTTTCGCATGGCGCTTCTCGCCCGACACCACCATCCAGCCGGCGCGGTAGCCGCAGGAACGGTAGTTCTTCGACAGGCCGTTCAGGGTCACGAACAGCACGTCGTCGGCCAGCGAGGCCAGGGAGATATGCTCGGCGCCGTCGTACAGCGTCTTGTCGTAGATTTCGTCGGCGTAGATGATCAGGCCGTGCTGGCGCGCCAGTTCGACGATCTCCAGCAGCACCTCGCGCGAGTACAGCGCGCCGGTCGGGTTATTCGGGTTGATGACGACGATCGCGCGCGTGTTCGGCGTGATCTTCTTGCGCATGTCCTCGATGTCCGGCATCCAGCCGGCCTGCTCGTCGCAGATGTAGTGCACCGGGTTGCCGCCGGCCAGGCTGACGGCGGCGGTCCACAACGGGTAGTCGGGGGCCGGCACCAGCACTTCGTCGCCGCCGTTCAGCAGGCCCTGCATCGCCATCACGATCAGTTCCGACGCGCCATTGCCCAGATAGATGTCGTCGATCTTGACGCCGCCGATGTTCTTGCCCTGGGTATAGTGCATCACCGCCTTGCGGGGTGCGAACATGCCCTTGGAATCGGTATAGCCGGCGGCCCCGTGCATGTTGCGGATCATGTCTTCCACGATCTCGTCGGGCGGGTCGAAACCGAACACGGCCAGGTTGCCGATGTTCAGCTTGATGATCTTCTGGCCGTCCTCTTCCATCTGGCGCGCTCTTTCGAGCGCCGGGCCGCGGATCTCATAACACACGTCGTCGAGCTTGTTGGATTTCAAAATCGGTCGCAAAATGTCACCTCTAGGCTATGTGCCGCAGGACTGCCTGCGACTTCGCATTGTTGCAATGCGAAAAATTCCATTCTGCCCAATAGAGCCGGATTAAGCAACCGGCGCTCTTGCGGACCCAGGACTGCGGACTGCGGACACGGCTGCCAAACCAGTTACAATATTCGGCCGCCTGCCATACCGGCCGGCCTTCTCATGATTGTTTTCCACCATGAAGCTTCACACCAGCAGCACTGAAAAATACCAGACGGTGACCGGCTACGACCACACCGGTGTCGAAATCAATGCCCAGCGCTTCGATTACAGCGTGCTGGTGATGCCGGAAGTGGCACCGCGTCCGTGGAACGTGACGCGCTTCGAAGACCTGACCGCGGCGCACTTCGAGCAGATCGCGGCCGACAAGCCGGACGTGGTCATCCTCGGCACCGGCGAGCGCCAGCGCTTCGTGCATCCGCGCCTGGTCGCCAGCCTGTCGAACGGGCGCATCGGCGTCGAGAGCATGGACAGCCACGCCGCCTGCCGCACCTACAATATCCTGATGGGCGAAGGCCGCAAGGCCGTGCTGGCCCTGATCATCGAGGGCAAGCAGAACGGGGACAGCAAGGCCAGCGCATGAACGATCTGCACCGGAACCGGACGCTGAACTGGACCCTGCTGATCGTTTTTGCCGCCGCACTGCTCTACGTACTGGGCGTGCGCACCCTGGTGCCCCCCGATGAAGGCCGCTACGCCGAGATGGCGCGCGAGATGTTCGCCAGCGGCGACTGGATCACCACGCGCCTGAACGGCATCAAGTATTTCGAGAAGCCGCCGCTGCAGACCTGGATGAACGCGCTCAGCTTCGGGCTGTTCGGCGTCGGCGACTGGCAGGCACGTCTCTGGACCGGCCTGTGCGGCCTGCTCGGCGTGGTCGTCACCGGCATCGCCGGCCGCCGCGTGTTCGGCGCCCGCATCGGCTTCTACGCCGCGCTGGTGCTCGGCTCCTCGTTCTACTGGGCCGCCTGCAGCCAGGCCAATTCCCTCGACATGAGCCTGGCGTCGATGATGACGCTGGCCCTGTGCGGCCTGCTGGTGGCGCAGCGCGACGCTGCCACGCCGGTCGAGCGGCGCAACTGGATGCTGCTGTGCTGGGCCGGGATGGCGCTGGCGGTGCTGTCCAAGGGCTTGATCGGGCTGGTGCTGCCGGGCGCCGTGCTGGTGCTGTACACCCTGTTCGCGCGCGACCTGCGTATCTGGACACGCCTGCACCTGGTGAAAGGATTGCTGCTGTTCTTCCTGATCGCCGCGCCCTGGTTCGTGCTGGTCGCGCTGAAGAACCCGGAGCAGCCGCATTTCTTCTTCATCCACGAACACTTCGACCGCTTCCTGAAGACCGAGCACCACCGCGAAGCGCCGTGGTGGATCTTCTTCGCGCTGATCGCCGCCGGCAGCGTGCCCTGGCTCGGCGTGCTCGTGCAAAGCCTGGTGCTGGGCGTGCGCAGGGTCTCCGATGCCGATAGCGATACCGATGCGGGTACCGATGGCGGACGAGGCGCGCCGGGGCGTTTCCGTCCGCGCCTGATGCTGTTCATCTGGATCGCGTTCATCACCCTGTTCTTCACCAAGTCGCATTCCAAGCTGCCCGGCTACATCGTGCCGGTATTCCCGGCGCTGGCGCTGCTGGTTGCGGTCTACCTCGACGTCGGCACCCGCCGCAGCCGCATGCTGACCGCCGGCCTGAGCGCGCTGCTGGGCGCCGCCCTGCTCGCCTTCGTGCCCTTCATGGAGCGCCTGGCCAAGCACCCGGGCGAGGACGTGGTCTACGCCGCCTGCCAGCCGTGGGTGCTGGCGGCCGGACTGGTACTGCTGGTCGGCGGCCTGCTGTCGATGCTGTACGCGCGCCAGATGGTGCGCGACCTGTCGGTGCTGGTACTGGCCATCGCCGGCTTTGCCGCGACCCAGCTGCTGCTGGCCGGCTTCGAGCCGATCGCCGCGGTGCGCGCCGGCGCCGGCGTGCTGCCGGCCCTGAAGGCGGCCGGGGCGATGGATCCGGCCACCCGGGTGTACGCGGTCGGCATGTACGAGCAGTCGCTGACCTTTTATATGGGACGCCCGGTAACGCTGGTCGCCTACCTCGACGAATTCGAATTCGGCCTACAACAGCAGCCGCAGCTGGCCATCCCGACCGTCGCCGCCTTCCAGGACGCCTGGCGCCGCGACGCCCTCGCCGGCCGGCGCAGCGTCGCCATCACCAAGCCGGACATCGCCGCCGACCTGCTGGCGCAGGGCCTGCCGGCGCGTATCGTGGCTGCCGACGCGCGCCGCGCCGTGCTCGTCAACACCATTCCTACCACCCACGCATCTCAATGAACCTCGCCACTTTCGGATTCATCATCACCGGCGTGCTGCTCAACGCGGCCGCCCAGCTACTGCTCAAGGCCGGCACCAATGCCCTCGGCGGCGCCATCCACCTTACCGCCGGCAACTGGTTCGGCACCCTCGTCAAGGTCGGCACCCAGTTGCCGATCCTGGCCGGCCTGGCCTGCTATGCGGTGTCGCTGGTGGTCTGGATCATGGGCCTGTCGCGCACCGACGTGACCATCGCCTATCCGATGCTGTCGCTCGGCTACGTGGCGGCCGCGCTCGGCGCCTGGCTGTTCCTGGGCGAAGTCGTGCCGCCGCAGCGCCTGGTGGCGCTGGGCGTGATCATCCTCGGGGTGGTGCTGCTGGCGCGCTCCTGAACCTGGTGAGGCAGGTCCTAACATATCGTTTTTGTAATCCGCAAGGCGGCGGGCTGCTGCTACAATCCCCCGCCGGGCCGGCGATCCAGCCGCCCATCAGAATCCTTGACAAGAATTCCAACAGACCACCATGACTGCCGAGCTGCCCTTCCTTCCCTTTTCCCGGCCCACCATCGACGAGGAAACCATTGCCGCCGTCGGCGAGGTACTGCGCTCCGGCTGGATCACCACCGGTCCCAAGAACCAGGCCTTTGAAGCCCAGCTGTCCGACTACTTCGGCGGGCGCCCGGTGCGCACCTTCAATTCCGGCACCTGCACGATGGAGATCGCGCTGCGCATCGCCGGCATTGGTGCCGGCGACGAAGTGATCACCACCCCAATTTCCTGGCCGGCCACCGCCAACGTCGTGATCGAAGTCGGCGCCACCCCGGTGTTCGCCGACATCGACCCGGTCACCCGCAACATCGACCTCGACAAGCTGGAAGCCGCGATCACGCCGCGTACCAGGGCCATCATCCCGGTCTTCCTGTCCGGCCTGCCGGTCGACATGGACCGCCTGTATGCGATCGCGGCCAAGCACAAGCTGCGCGTGATCGAGGATGCGGCGCAGGCGCTGGGCTCGACTTGGAACGGCAAGCGCATCGGTTCCTTCGGCGACTTCGTGTCGTTCAGCTTCCAGGCCAACAAGAACCTGACCACCGGCGAAGGCGGCTGCCTGGTGCTGAACAACCTGGAAGAAGCGCGCCTGGCCGAGAAATACCGCCTGCAGGGCGTGACCCGCAACGGCGTGGACGGCATCGACGTCGACGTCCTCGGCGGCAAGTACAACATGAGCGACATCATGGCCGCGATCGGCCTGGGCCAGATGAAGCAGCTCGAGAAGCTGACCGCCCACCGCGCCGAGCTGGCGCGCCACTACTTCGACTGCTTCGGCCCCGACTTCGAACGGGAGACCGGCGCCCAGCTGCCGCTGCAGGCCTTCGGCAGCAGCAACTGGCACCTGTTCCAGATCATCCTGCCGGACAACGGCCCGGGCACGCGCGCCGACTTCATGACGCGCCTGCAAAAGGAGCACAACGTCGGCACCGGCTACCACTACGCGCCGATCCACCTGTTCACGCTGTACCGCGAGCGCGGCTTCAAGGAAGGCATGTTCCCGGTCGCCGAAAAGATCGGGCGCCTGACCGTCACGCTGCCGATGTTCAACGCCATGACCCTGGCCGACGTCGAACGTGTGGTGAAAGCGGCGAAGTCAGTCTTGACTTCTGCGGTGCCGGCAAAATGACGCTGCTGGACATCAAGCCGGAAGTCTCGGTCGTCATTCCGGTCTACAACGAAGAAGCCGGCCTGGCCAACCTGTTCGCGCGCCTGTATCCGGCGATGGACAAGCTGGGCATCCCCTACGAAGTCATCTTCGTCAACGACGGCAGCCGCGACCGCTCGGTCGCGATCCTGGCCGAGCAGTACCGCATGCGCCCGGACGTGACGCGCGTGGTGATCTTCAACGGCAACTACGGCCAGCACATGGCGATCCTGGCCGGCTTCGAGCAGACCCAGGGCGAGATCGTGATCACGCTCGACGCCGACCTGCAGAACCCGCCGGAAGAAGTCCACAAGCTGATCGCCAAGATGCGCGAGGGCTACGACTACGTCGGTTCGATCCGCCGCAAGCGCCAGGATTCGGCCTGGCGCACCTATGCGTCCAAGGCCATGAACCGGCTGCGCGAGAGGATCACCAACATCAAGATCACCGACCAGGGCAACATGCTGCGCGCCTATGGCCGCAACGTGATCGACTTGGTCAACCAGTGCGGCGAAGTGAACACCTTCGTGCCGGCGCTGACTTACAAGTTTGCGCGCAGGCCGACCGAGATCATCGTCGAGCACGAAGAGCGCGCGGCCGGCGAGTCGAAGTATTCGCTGTACAGCCTGATCCGCCTGAACTTCGACCTGATGACCGGCTTCTCGCTGGTGCCGCTGCAGCTGTTCTCGCTGATGGGCATGGTTCTGTCGCTGCTGTCGGCGCTGCTGGTGATCGTGCTGGTGGTGCGCCGTTTGATCATCGGGTCCGAGGCCGACGGCCTGTTCACGCTGTTCGCGATCGCCTTCTTCTTCATGGGCGTGATCCTGTTCGGCATCGGCCTGGTCGGCGAATACGTCGGGCGCATCTACCAGCAGGTGCGGGCACGGCCGCGGTATGTGGTGGCGACCGTGCTGCAGGGCATGCCGGGCGAGCGCGATGTGGATGGGGTCGAGAAGCGCAAGATCGTGCGCTGAGGCCGTCGCGCCACGCATTGATTGGCAGCACGCACTACCACCACGTCGCCCCTGCGAAGGCAGGGGTCCAAGTTCGTTGCACAGCGTTGCATTCACGCTCCGCCGCAAACTTGGGCCCCTGCCTGCGCAGGGGCGACGGTGACTTATATTCGTCTAACCGGTACTGACATGAACACTCCCCAAAAACGCGCAGTCGTCTTCGCCTACCACAACGTCGGCGTACGCTGCCTGAAAGTCCTGCTCGCCGGCGGCGTCGACGTTGCCCTGGTCGTCACCCACCAGGACAGCGCCAGCGAGAATATCTGGTTCGAATCCGTGGTCTCGGTCTGCGAGACCGAGGGCATCCCCTACATCACCCCGGACGATCCGCAAGCACCCGACCTGCTGGCGCAGATCCAGGCCGCGCAGCCGGACCTGCTGTTCAGCTTCTATTACCGCAACATGCTGCCGCAGGCGATCCTGGACGTGGCGCCGGCCTACAACATGCACGGTTCGCTGCTGCCGCGCTTCCGCGGCCGCGCGCCGGTGAACTGGGCGGTGCTGCACGGTGCCACCGAAATCGGCGCCTCGCTGCACGAAATGACGGTGAAACCCGACGCCGGCGCCATCGTGGCCCAGCAGGCGGTGCCGATCCTGCCCGACGATACCGCCTTCGAGGTGTTCGGCAAGGTGACGGTGGCGGCCGAGCTGGCGCTCTATAACGTGCTGCCGGCGCTGCTGGCCGGCAACGCGCCGCGCATCCCGAACGACCTCAGCCAGGGCAGCTACTTCGGCGGGCGCAAGCCGGAAGACGGCCGCATCGACTGGAGCAAGCCGGCGGCGGACGTCTACAATCTGCACCGCGCGGTGGCGCCGCCCTACCCCGGCGCATTCACCGACGTCGGCGGACGGCGCTACATCATCGAACGCGCGCGCCCCTACCGTGGCAACGGCGGCGACATCAACGGCTTGCCGCCCGGATTGGCAGTCGTGGATAATGCGATCGTCGGCGTGTGCGGCGACGGCCGCGCACTGGCAATCCACAGTCTTCTGCACGATGGCGAACGCATGTCGGCCGCCGCCCTGCAGGCGCAACTCGCACAGGCTCATTAAATCAATATGAAAAAAGTCCTCATCCTCGGCGTCAACGGCTTCATCGGCCACCATCTTTCCAAGCGCATCCTTGAGACCACCGACTGGGAAGTCTACGGCATGGACATGCAGTCCGAGCGCATCAAGGATTTCCTTGACCATCCGCGCATGCACTTCTTCGAAGGCGACATCACGATCAACAAGGAATGGGTCGAGTACCACGTCAAGAAATGCGACGTGATCCTGCCGCTGGTGGCCATCGCCACGCCGTCGACCTATGTCAAGGAACCGCTGCGCGTGTTCGAACTCGACTTCGAGGCCAACCTGCCGATCGTGCGCTCGGCCGCGAAGTATAAAAAACACCTGATCTTCCCGTCGACCTCGGAAGTCTACGGCATGAGCCAGGACGCCGAATTCGATCCGGAAAACTCGAGCCTGGTCTACGGCCCGATCAACAAGCCGCGCTGGATCTACGCCTGCGCCAAGCAATTGATGGACCGCGTGATCTGGGGCTACGGCATGGAAGGCCTGAATTTCACGCTGTTCCGTCCGTTCAACTGGATCGGCGCCGGCCTCGATTCGATCCACACCCCGAAGGAAGGCTCCTCGCGCGTGCTGACCCAGTTCTTCGGCCACATCGTGCGCGGCGAAACCATCCAGCTGGTCGATGGCGGCCACCAGAAGCGCGCCTTCACCTACGTCGACGACGGCATCTCGGCGCTGATGAAGATCATCGATAACAAGGATGGCAAGGCCAGCGGCCAGATCTACAACGTCGGCAACCCGGTCAACAATTATTCGATCCGCGACCTGGCCGACATGATGCTGAAGCTCGCCTTCGAGTATCCGGAATATGCCGAGGGCGCAAAGAAGGTGCAGATCACGGAGACCAGTTCCGGTGCCTACTACGGCGCCGGCTACCAGGACGTGCAGAACCGCGTGCCCAAGATCGAGAACACGATGAACGACCTGGGCTGGGCGCCGACGGTCTCGATGGCCGACGCCCTGCGCCACATCTTCGACGCCTACCGCGGCCAGGTCGGCGAAGCCCGGGCCCTGGTGGACTGACCGGATGACGCCAGCGCCACTGCTCGTCCTGAAAATCGACGTCGACACCTACCGCGGCACGCGCGAAGGGGTCCCCAACCTGGTGCGCATGCTGACGCGGCATGCGGCCGGGGCCACCTTCCTGTTCTCGCTCGGACCGGACCATACCGGCTGGGCAATGCGGCGCGCGCTGCGTCCGGGCTTTTTCCAGAAGGTCTCGCGCACCTCGGTGGTCGAGCACTACGGCATCAAGACGCTGATGTACGGCGTGCTGCTGCCCGGCCCCGACATCGGCGCCAAAACCGCGCTTGAAATGCGCGCGGTGCGCGATGCCGGCTTCGAATGCGGCATCCATACCTGGGACCACGTCTACTGGCAGGACCACGTCCGCACCCGCGACAAGGCCTGGACCGACGCCATCATGCAGAAGAGCGAGGCGCGCTACAAAACCGTATTCGGCGAAGCGCCGCACACCCACGGCGCGGCCGGCTGGCAAATGAACCCGCATGCCTTTGCGCGCCACGACAGCGTCGGCTACCGCTACGCCTCGGATGGCCGCGCCCAGCTGCGCGACGACGGCGCCCTGCTCGACCCGCAGGCCGGTCCTTACCGCTACCAGGGCCTGGACTGCATCCAGATGCCGACCACGCTGCCGACGCTGGACGAGCTGCTCGGCCGCGAGATCGATGGCGTGGTGCTCGACAACGACAATATCGCCGCCCACCTGCTCAAACTCACCGCCGATCCGGTACGCGACCACGTGTATACCTTGCACGCCGAGCTTGAAGGACAGAAACTCGCCCCCATATTCGAGCAGCTGTTGTCAGGTTGGAAAGCCCAGGGCTACCGGCTTGCTTCGATGGCCGACTATTATGAGAAGATAAAGCAGGCTTCGCTGCCGGCGGTTCCGCTGCAGTGGGGCCAGGTACCCGGCCGCTCAGGCGACCTGATCGTGCTGGAACCGGGACATTAACGAATCAAGGGAGAAACCCGTGGCCGAAAGCCCAAGCCCAGCAAGCGCCGCCCCACTGGCCAATTTCAGTGCCGCCATGACCGGCGGCCAGACCTTCGAGCTGAACGGCCGTCCGGCCAAGTATACGGTCTTGTATTTTTATCCGAAGGACTATACGCCCGGCTGTACCACGGAATCCATCGCCTTCCGCGAGCACCACGACGAATTCACCGCCCTCGGCGCCGCCATCTATGGCCTCAGCCGCGACTCGCTGCGCTCGCACGAAGGCTTCAAGGCCAAGCTGGGCCTGCCGTTCGAACTGATCTCGGATCCGGACGAAGCCGTGTGCACCCAGTTCGACGTCATGAAGATGAAAAACATGTACGGTAAAAAAGTGCGAGGGGTCGAGCGCAGTACGTTTGTCATTGACGCTGACGGCAAAGTGGTGAAAGAATGGCGTGGCGTGAAAGTTGCCGATCACGTTACAGAAGTGCTGGAATTTTTGCGAAGCCAGCCCTAAGAGAACACTCTGAACGCTGGCTCCAGTTAATAACCTGTTGCCTGTTCAACTCGCCTATTTTGAGTCAAAGCTTTACCTTACAGCACCATTCCAATCAGCCTGCCGGCTTTCCCCCGGGGTGTTCCCGCAGTCGGGCCCCGGCGGGCTTCCTTGTAAGTCCCCTAGTTGCATCTGTCCAGCCCGGCGGCGCGCGTGCGCCCGCACGAGGCATTCTTCCGACATTTATCTAGATTGAGAACCTGATGCCACTACCCAAAATTCCTAGTAAGCCAGCGACTATCCTGTTGGCAAAAGATTATCCTAAAGCCGAACCCGGCAAATCGCCTGTCCGCGCAGCCGCGAAGGCGGAGAACGACCCTGTCGAAGACCTGATCAGCGGACAAGCCGTGCCGGCTGCCAAAGCGGGCGCCCGCAAGTCGAAGGCGGCACTGCTGGCCGAAGCACCGGCGCGCGAAAGCACGCCGCCTGCTGCGCCGGCGACGCTCCCTGCCCCGCCGCGCGAAGACAAGAGCGGCAAGCAGGGCGTGACCGCCAAGCTGCGCGAAACCGACATGAACGAACCGCATCCGGCCAAGCACAAGCCGGCCGAGGTCAACGTCAAGTCGCCGGCCAGCCGCAAGGCCGATACCTCGGGCGCAGCCAAGATGTTCGTGCTCGACACCAACGTGCTGATGCATGACCCGACCTCGCTGTTCCGCTTCGAGGAGCACGACGTCTACCTGCCGATGATGACGCTGGAAGAGCTCGACAACCACAAGAAGGGCATGTCGGAAGTCGCGCGCAACGCCCGCCAGGTGTCGCGCACGCTGGACGCGCTGATCGCCAACGTCGACGACGACGCGATCGAGACCGGCATTCCGCTGGCCAAGCTGGGCAACCGCGACGCCAAGGGCCGCCTGTTCTTCCAGACCCGCCTGAACGCCGCTGCCCTGCCCGAAGGCCTGCCTGCCGGCAAGGCCGACAACCAGATCCTGGGCGTGGTGCGCGCGCTCGAGTCCGACCAGTCGGGCCGTGCGATCGTGCTGGTGTCGAAGGACATCAACATGCGCATCAAGGCGCGCGCGATGGGCCTGGCCGCGGAAGACTACTTCAACGACCACGTGCTCGAAGACACCGACCTGCTGTACTCGGGCATCGTGCAGCTGCCGGACGATTTCTGGACCAAGCACAGCAAGAACATGGAGTCGTGGCAGGAAATCAAGGGCGGCAATTCGGCCACCTACTACCGCGTCACCGGCCCGGTCGTGCCGACGCTGCTGGTGAACCAGTTCGTCTACTTCGACCCCAAGAACGGCGAAGCCCCGTTTACCGGCCAGGTCAAGGAAATCAACGGCAAGACCGCGGTGCTGCAGACCCTGCGCGACTACAGCCACACCAAGAACAACGTGTGGGGCATCACCGCCCGCAACCGCGAGCAGAACTTTGCGCTGAACCTGCTGATGAATCCTGAAGTCGACTTCATCACCCTGCTCGGCCAGGCCGGTACCGGCAAGACCCTGCTGGCACTGGCGGCGGGCCTGGCACAGGTGCTCGAGACCAAGGTGTACAACGAGATCATCGTCACCCGTGTGACGGTGCCGGTGGGCGAGGATATCGGCTTCCTGCCGGGTACCGAGGAAGAGAAGATGTCGCCGTGGATGGGCGCCTTCGACGACAACCTCGAAGTGCTGATGAAGGGCGACGGCGACGCCGGCGACTGGGGCCGCGCCGCGACCCAGGACCTGATCCGTTCGCGCATCAAGATCAAGTCGCTGAACTTCATGCGCGGCCGTACCTTCGTCAACAAGTTCCTGATCATCGACGAGGCGCAGAACCTGACGCCGAAGCAGATGAAGACCCTGGTCACGCGCGCCGGTCCGGGCACCAAGATCCTGTGCCTGGGCAATATCGCGCAGATCGATACGCCGTATCTGACCGAAGGCTCGAGCGGCCTGACCTACGTGGTCGACCGCTTCAAGGGCTGGAGCCACGGCGGCCACGTCACGCTGGCGCGCGGCGAGCGTTCGCGCCTGGCGGATCACGCGAGCGACGTGCTGTAAGCGTTTCCAGTTCATTTCGAACGAAAGCCTGCGTGCCGGAAGGTACGCAGGCTTTTTTATTGCGAAGTACGCAACCGTAGCCGGTTGATTCGAAAAATCGCTTCCTCCTCAACGTCGCCCCCGCGAAGGCGGGGGCCCCAAGTTGCACGCATTTCGACGGCGCATCGAACTTGGATCCCCGCCTTCGCGGGATGACGTGCCAAGGGCACGGGTCATAGTACGTGCTACATGACGGACGTAAAAAAGCCGCCAGCGCAAACATCGCGCGGCGGCAAGCCGGAAGAGGTGCCGCTGGGCAGCACCTGTCTGGAGGAGCCGGAACGTCAGAACTTGTAGCGTGCTCCCAGCATGTAGCGCGGACCGCCGGTGGTGATGGTCAGCACCTGCTCCTTGGTACGGCCGTGGGTACGCTGGTTCTCGTTCAGCAGGTTGATCGCCTCGAACGAGAAGCTCAGGTTCTTGGTGTAGTTGAAGCCGACGCTGAGGTCGACCTGGCCGAAGGGCTCGACGTAGGTCGGATTCGGCTGGCCGTTGTTGGTCGGCGACAGCAGGAACTCGCCGCGCCAGTTGTAGGCCGCACGCACCGACCAGGTCTCGTCCTCGTAGATACCCACCAGGTTGGCCGAGTTCGACAGGCCGACCAGCGCGAACTGGTTGCCGGTACCGCTGTTGTCGAAGGCGAGGTCCGACTTCACATAGGTGTAGTTGGCCTGGATGCCGAGACCGTTGCTCAGGAAGTGCTGCCAGTTGACCTCCGCGCCCTTCAGCGAGGCCTTCTTCTCGTTGACGTAGCTGGTGATCAGGTAAGGCAGGGCCGGATCGCCGGCGATGCCGGAGATGGTGCCGAGGGCATTGCCGGCTGGGTTGTTGCCGGTATAGGTCACGCCCGGGCGGCCGTTGAAGTTGCGCAGGATGTAATTGCGCATGCAGGTGGTATCGGTCGCCACGCAGCCGGATGCCAGCGCCGCGTTCCAGTAGGCGCCGCCGACCGGGGTGGTGGTGGTAGTCGACGGCTCGTTGACCACGACCTGGCCTGCGTAATTCTCCAGGCTCTTGTGGAACAGGCCCAGCGACACCATGCTCTGCTTGGTGTAGTACCACTCGGCCGACAGGTCGAGGTTCTTCGACTTGACCGGTTCCAGCGCCGGGTTGCCGCGGTTGGCGGTGACGCCGCGTACGGTGGCGGTGGTGCCGAAGCTGGTGCCGCCTTCGATCTGGTCGTAGCGCGGACGGCCGATGGTCATGCCGTAGCTGGCGCGAACCTTCAGGTCCGGACGCACGTCCATGTCCCAGTCCACGGTCGGCAGGAAGTTCTTGTAGCTGCCGTTCAGGGTCTGGTAGGTGGTCGAGCCGAACACCAGCGGCAGCTCGTTCTGCGAAATCCAGTTCAGCTGGGTCGGTACCTTGAGCAGGCCGGTCGAGGTGACGTCGGTCTTCTCGTAGCGGAAACCGACGCCGGTATGCATCGGCATCGCGGTATCCCACTCGGTATTGAACTGCAGGTACAGCGACTTGGTCTTCTCGAGCGTGGTGCGGTCGAAGGCCGGGTTGTCCAGGCTCGGGGTGTAGCCGGCACGGTCGCCGGTCAGGGCGATGGCGGCATTGCGTACGTCCGAGAAGTTGAACGTGTGGATCTGGTTGAACAGGTTCGGATTACCGGAACCGTCGAGCTTGCTGAAGTACTGGCGCAGCGTGTCCGCCTGCCACAGGTTCTGGTCGTAGCCGCCGTTGGCGGCGGTGGCGGTGCCGGTCCAGGTATCGCGCTGCACCTGCTGGAATTTCGAATGGTTGTCGACCTTGGTGTAGCCCAGGCCGAAGTTCAGGTTCGAGGCTTCCAGCAGCTTCAGGTTGCCGCCGGCCTGGACCTGGTCGATCTTCATCTTGTTGATGCCGTCCTGGAACCAGGAACCGCTGACCTGGTGCGGCGCGCGCACGAAGTCGGCACCCTGGATCGACAGCACCGGCATTTCCTGGCTGAAGTCGAGTGCCGAGGTGCCGCGGCTGAAGCTGACCGTGGCCAGGTCGTTGTTCGAGCCGAGCGGGCTGTCCTTCTTGGCTTCGGCGGTGGAGTGATGGGCGTCGAAGTTCAGGCGCAGGTTCGGCGTTGCGCGCCACTGGGTGTTGAAGCCGATCGAATTGTTGTTGGTGACGGTGGCGAAGTCGCCGCCGTTCATCGCGATGTCCTGGTTCTGGACGCGCTCTTCGTAGTACACCGGGGTCGCCACCGGGCCCTTGGTGAAGACGCTCGACTGGACGTTGGTGTCGTGGTTGAACCAGGCCGACAGCTCGTGGTACTTGGTCTGGATCTTGTTCTGCGAATAGGTGTAGTCCAGCGTCGTGGTCAGGTCCTTGTTCGGACGGAACTGCAGGGTCAGCTGGCCGTTGGTACGCTGGCGCTGCGAGCCGCGCATGAAGTAGGAGATGTTCTGCGGCGTCAGGTAGATGTCGTTGGCACCCGGCGGATTGGTGACGTTGGCATAGCCCGGCGTGCCCGGCTGCGGGATGGCGCCGCTGCCGGTATCGCCCATCTTGAACGGGCCGAGCCAGCCGTTGGTCACGGCGGCCTGGTTCACGCCCAGGTTGCGCTCCTGGTAGCTGCCGCTGACCGCGAGGCCGAACATGCCGTTGCCGAAGATCGTGCTGTAGATGCCCGAGACTTCCGGCGTCCACGAGCTCTTGGCCTTGTCCGCGCCAGGCAGGTTGTTGTTCGACGTGTCGTACACGCCCTTGATGCCGACGCTGGCCGTCTTGCCCAGGTCGAAAGGACGCGCGGTCATGATGTTGATGGTGGCGCCGATGCCGCCCGGCGGGGTGTCGGCGCGCGCGCTCTTGTAGACCTGGATCTGCGACACCGATTCCGAGGCCAGGTTGCTGAAGTCGAAGGCGCGGCCGGCCTGGTCGCCGAGGCTGGCGGTCGGCATCTGGCGGCCGTTCAGCAGGACCATGTTGAGGTCGGGACCGACGCCGCGCACGGTCACGTTGGCGCCCTCGCCGCGGTTGCGGTCGATCGACACGCCCGAGATGCGTTGCAGCGATTCGGCCAGGTTGGTATCGGGGAACTTGCCGATGTCGTCGGCCACGATGCCGTCGACGATACCGTCGGAATTGCGCTTCAGGTTCAGGGTCGACTGCAGGCTGGCGCGGATGCCGGTCACTTTGACGACATTGGTGGTCGGCGATGGCGGCGTCCCCGAGCTTGCGGCCGGGACGGCTGCCACACCCTCCGGGCTGCCGCTCTGGTCCTGTGCAAAGCTTGGCACGGCCAGCGCGGCGCAGGCGCTGGCGACAGCCAGGCTGATCAGGCGATGCCTGGTGTGCGGATAAAGGGGTGCCCCCTTCTTGATGATAGACACGGTGTCTCCTCTCTCGTCTCTGAATGCAGTGGGTGGCGCCTGACGGCTTGCAAACCCGCCGCGTGGTGGTACTGCGAACTCACCTGTCCCGTTGCTTGCACACGCTGCTGGTGCTGTCATCGTCGCGGGACCGCTCGTATTGTTCGAACGTAATGTTGAGGAGGTTAGAAAATTAAAACTGATTGGTCAATCGAACATGTGATCGATTTCAGGGCGCGAAACGCCCAAAAACCATGCGGAGAGGATAAAAAACGCCCATGTTAGCGCCTAACATTGCACCAAGGCACAGCAAATCACGATGTTTTTGAAATCGATTTCACAAATAAATCAATGACTTCGTGCATTTCACCGATGGTCTTTCGGGGTCCGGTTCACTGCGACTTTTACTTTGCCAAACGGCAAAAAGTTAATTTTGTAACAGTCCGCTTGCTGTTGTGCATAAAGCACACTTTCAAAATTAACTTGACATGCTTCTCAAGGTCGGGGAGACGCCACTCACGCGTCATGGACTGGCCAATTCCGTATGTTGCTTATATGTCATACAGATGCAATAAAGCAAATTTTTGTAAAACATGGTCAGTAAAACTGGTTATCATTGCAAGGATGCACTACGCCGCCTGGATGGCCCAGCGCGCGCAGTTGCCCAACCTCGTCAATCATTCTGGGAGAGATGCACATGAAAGGTATGACCTTGGCGGCCCTGGCCGGCGCCATCCTGCTCTGCGGCTGCGCCAGCACCGACAACCCGACCACCGGACAGAACACCGTGGCGTCGCGCGGCGACGCGCCGCTCGGTTCCTACATCAAGAAAAAGTCGGGCACGAACGACAACACCATGCTCGACAAGCAGGCGCTGGAAAACGAGCGTCAGATGAACAACGGTAGCATCAACCTGCCGACGCGCTGATCCGGCGCCCGCTGCGCGCGCCCTCTTCCACGCCGTTTTCCTGCCAGGGCGGCAGGCGGTCCCAGGACCGCCCGCCGCCTTGCTACATCACCACGGTGAAACCGTTCACCGGGCGCGCTCCCCTTACTGCTGCACGAACACCGCGACGGTGCGCGCCGGCACGCTGAAGCTGCCGCTGGCCTGGTCGTAGGCGGAGGTCTTGACCACCTCGTCGCTGCCGCGCTGCTGGATGCCATGCAGGGCCAGCGCTTTCCCCTTCAGTTCCGGCATCGCAAAGCGCTTGGCCACTTTGTCGACGTTGAACAGCACCACCACGCGCGCATACCCGGCGCCCTGGTAAGGGCGCGGCGAGGCCCCGTCCAGGCTCATCACCACCAGTCCCGGCACCTGGTCCGGACCGACGTTGTGGAACTTGAGGCGCTCGATCACGTCCTGGGCGGTGCGCATGCGGAACAGCGTGCTGTCCTTGCGGATCGCCAGGAAATTCTCGTACACGTCGCGGGCCTGCACGATCGCCCGGGTATCCGGCTTGATCAGCGGATTGGCCAGCACCGGCTGCATCAGGCTCCAGTTCGACTGCTCGTTGCCCGCCAGCGGCAGGCCGACGCCGAAGTTGTTGGTCTGGTAGCTGTAGTCGAGGCGGTTGAACCAGTCGCCGGCGTTATAGGTATCGCGCTGGAGCGACTTGGAGCGCAGGATTTCCTGGCCGGCGTGGGTGAACGGAATGCCCTGCGCCAGCAGCACGATCGCCGCACCCAGGTTCTGCATGCGCACGCGGTCGGCCAGCGGGGTCGATTGCGGCAGGCGCATCGCGTTGATGTCGAACAGGGTCTGGCCGTCGTGCGCCTCGACGTAGTTGATGATCTCCGACGGCTTGGCCGCGAAGCCGGCGCGCTGGCCGAAATAATCGATCTCGGCATTGCTGCGATTGGTACCGGTGCGGTCGGTGAAGCGGTAGTCGCGCAGGGTACCGGCCAGCGTCACGCGCGCCAGGTCGGCCAGGCGCAAGGCATCGTCGCGGGTCTGGTTGGCCTGCCCGTTCGGATCGGTATAGACGCCGTTGATGAAGCCCTGCTGGCTGATCAGGGCGCTGCCGTTGTCGCAGCAGCCGCCGCCGTGCATCGTGTCGCGCATGCGGTCGTTGAACGAGCCGATGCCGGTGCCGTACAGGTTGGCCTGGCGCGCCACCGGGAAGCGCACGTCGTTGGCGACGGCGCCGGTGTTCCAGGCTTCGCCGTACAGGTAGATGTCGCGGCCGGCGGCCTTGTTGACGTCCGCCTGCAGGCGCTTGATCAGGTCGAGCGGGGTCAAGCCCATGATGTCGAAGCGGAAGCTGTCGACCTTGTACTGCGTCGCCCACAGCGACACCGAATCGATGATCAGCTTGCCCATCATGGTGTTTTCCTGCGCGGTGTCCGAGCAGCAGCTGTCGCCCAGGATGCCGCCGCCGGCGTTCAGGCGGTAGTAATAAGCGGGCACGATGCGGTCGAGCACCGACAGGTTGCCCTGCATCGCCTGGCTGGTGTGGTTGTAGACCACGTCCATCGTCACGCGCAGCTTGCTTTCGTGCAGCGCCTGCACCATCGCCCGGAACTCGCGCACGCGCACCGCGCCGTCGTTGGCGTCGGTGGCGTAGCTGCCTTCCGGCGCGTTGTAGTGCACCGGGTCGTAGCCCCAGTTGAAGCAGTCGCTATCCTGGCTGGCCGCCACCGCCGCCTGCTGGGCGGTACCGTCCGGCGCCCCGCCCGGAATCGACGGCGTGCTGCAGCCGGCCTCGTTGACGCTGGCGAAATCGAAGCTCGGCAGCAGGTGCACGTGGGTCATGCCGGCCTTGGCCAGCGACTTCAGGTGGCGCATGCCGTTCGAGCCGCCGTCGGTGAAGGCCAGGTACTTGCCGCGGTGCGCCGCCGGCACCGATTCGTCGCTGGCGGAGAAGTCGCGCACATGCAGTTCGTACAGCGCGATGTCGGCCGGGTCGGCCAGCAGCGGCGAGCGGTCGGCATCCCAGCCGGCCGGCTTCATCTGCGCACTGTCGAGATCGGCCATGAAGCTGCGCGCGCTGTTGGCGCTCAGGCTCACCGAATACGGGTCGGTCACGGTGTTGGCCACGACCTTGTTGCCGGCCCAGCGCGACAGCACGTTGACCGTGTAGGTGTAGTAAGCACGGTTGACCCATTTTCCGCTCGGTGCCGAGAAGCTCCATACGCCGCTGGCGTCGCGCGCCATCGGGAAGGTGGAGGCGGCGGCGGCATCGGCGCCGGCATACACGTTGACGCTGACCGACTTCGCGGTCGGCGCCCACACGCGGAAGGTCGCCATGCCGCGGTTGAAGCTGAGGCCCAGCTGGGCCTGCGCGGCGCCGGCGGCGAACACCTCGTCGAGCATGCCGGGCATCTGCAGCGAGGTCGCCTGCACCAGCTTGCCGGCACCGTCGTACTGGGCGATGGCGAACTGGCCGCTGGCCAGCCCGGCCACGCGGGCGGCGTCCTTGTCCGCCAGGCGCAGGCCGGTGGCGCCGGCCAGGTGCGGATACTTGGCGCGGACCGCATCCGGCAGCGTGGCCAGGCTCAGGTCGAAGCTGCCGTCGAAGCCGGCGGGACCGTCCGACGTGAAGGCCAGTCCACCGTTGGCCGCGTAGAACAATTTATAGCTGCCGCCCGAGGGCACGCCCGGCCAGGCCAAGGTGGTGGCGGTCAGCCAGTGGGCGGTGGCGCCGGCCAGGTTGCCGAGATTCAGGGCCGGCGGCGCCGCATAGATCGTGCAATCGCCTTCCTGCATCCAGATTTCCTGGCCGCGGGTGGCGATGTCGGCATTCAGGGCGGCGTACTGGTCGCCCGTGCAGCTCTTGTTGCCGCTGCCGTCGGTCACCAGGAAGGAGATCCCGGTCTTGCCCGCGGCCAGCGGAATGTCGACCCAGCCGCCGAAGCTGTCGGTATTGCCGAACATGAAGCGGTCGGTGATCCAGGCGGCGCTCGGCGTACGCGGGCCGTCCCAGGAATAAACGCCCCATTGGGACGTGTCGCCCTGGATGCGGTGGTAGTGCATGCGGATGGTGGCGGGCGCCACGGCCGGGGCGTCGGCGGTCGCGCTGGCTGTCACCGCCAGCTGGCGCGACGCGGATGCGCTGCCCTGCCCGGCTGGGTCGCCGGCACCGCATCCGCTGAGGACCAAGGTGGCCGCAACAAGGCATGACCATGAAGTCAAACTACTTCTGCTTAACATGTTGTCTCCGTTTTCATTCTTATATGGGCTTTTCCGCATGGGGAAAAGACAATGTCGGCTATTAGCCGCATGTAATATTACTACTACTGCGGCTTATAAATGTATCGGAGACAACAGTACGCTGCGCTTGTGGTTGTTTTACCACTCACATTCGCTGGACGAAAAAAAAGCAGGGTCGATGACCCTGCCTTGCATTGCCCACAACGTTTGGCTTAGAGGATGTGAGTGCCGATCCACCAGGCGATCGCCGCCATGAAGGCCGAGGCCGGGATCGTGAAGACCCACGCCCACACGATGTTGCCCGCCACGCCCCAGCGCACCGCCGACGCCTTCTGCGCCGAACCGACGCCGACGATCGCGCCGGTGATGGTGTGGGTGGTCGAGACCGGCACGCCGATCGCGCTGGCCAGGAACAGGGTAATGGCACCGCCGGACTCGGCGCAGAAGCCACCGACCGGCTTCAGCTTGGTGATCTTCTGGCCCATGGTGCGCACGATGCGCCAGCCGCCGAACAGCGTGCCCATGCTGATCGCGGTATAGCAGGCGATGATCACCCACAGCGGCGGCTCCGTCGCGCCTGCCTGCGAGGCGCCGGCGAAGATCAGCAGCATCCAGATGATGCCGATGGTTTTCTGCGCGTCGTTGCCGCCGTGGCCCAGGCTGTAGGCGGCGGCGGATACCAGCTGCAGGCGGCGGAACCAGGTGTCGACCTTGCGCGGTGGGGTGCGCACGAAGATCCAGGACACGGCCAGCATCACGATCGAGCCGAGGATGAAGCCCAGCAGTGGCGACAGGATGATCCACTGCACGGTCTTCAGCAGGCCGCCGCCGACCAGCGCGCCGGTGCCGCTCTTGGCCACCGCGGCACCGACCAGGCCGCCAATCAGGGCGTGCGAGGACGAGGAAGGAATCCCGTAGTACCAGGTGATGATGTTCCAGATGATGGCGCCCACCAGCGCCCCGAATATCACGTACTGGTCGACGATATTGGCGTCGATGGTGCCCTTGCCCACCGTCGACGCGACGTGCACGCCGACGGTGAAGATGGCGACGAAGTTGAACACCGCCGACATGGCGACCGCGGTCTGGGGTTTCAGGACCCCGGTCGATACCACCGTCGCGATCGCGTTGGCGGCATCGTGAAAACCGTTCATGAAGTCGAAGACCAGCGCTAAAAGGACGAGCAGGCCCAGCACATAAATGCTGATATGAAGATGATCCATGGATTTATTCTTGTTCTTGTCGCGTTACGCGTTCTCGACGATGATGCCTTCGATGATGTTGGCAACGTCTTCGCAGCGGTCGGTGACGGTCTCGAGGATCTCGTAGATCGCCTTCATCTTGATCAGGTTGCGCACGTCCGGCTCGTCGCGGAACAGCTTGGACATGGCGGCGCGCATCACGTGGTCGGCGTCCGACTCCAGGCGGTCGATCTCTTCGCAGATCGCGACCATCTTCTGGGCGTTGTCCATGTTGTGCAGCATGCCGACGGCCTGCTGGACCTTTTCGCAGCAGGCCAGGCACAGCTCGGCCAGGCGCTTGGCTTCCGGGGTCACGGCTTGCAGGTCATACAGCGAAATCGTTTGAGCGGCGTCCTCCATCATGTCGAGGATGTCGTCCATGCGCGTGATCAGCTTGTGGATGTCGTCGCGGTCGAGCGGCGTAATGAAGGTCTTGTGCAGCAGGTCGACCGTGGCGTAGGTGATCTTGTCCGCCTGTTTTTCGATGCTTTCCACGGCATGGGTGCGGTTTTCGAGGTCGTCGAAGTTGGTCATCAAACCGACCATTTCCTGCGCACCCTTCACGCACAAGGCGGCGTGCTGGTTGAACAGGTCAAAAAATTTGCCCTCCGTGGGCATCAGTCGTCCAAACATGTAATTCTCCGTTGGTAGATCTCTTGGGACTTCTTGAGGGACACGGCACAAGGTTTCCGCCCAGCTCGCGCCGGGAGGAAACCACGCATCGCATCTATTTTATTTCTATTGTTATTGGCGCTTGCTTACCCGGTTTAATCGCCCTGGTAAACACTGAGATTGCCGCTGTAATTGCCGAACTTGGTATACATGCCCATCCAGGTCAGGCGGATTGCCCCGATCGGACCGTTACGCTGCTTGCCGATGATGATCTCGGCGGTGCCTTTATCAGGCGAGTCCGGGTTGTAGACCTCGTCACGATACAGGAAGATGATAACGTCGGCGTCCTGTTCGATAGCGCCCGATTCGCGCAGGTCGGACATGACCGGGCGTTTGTTGGGGCGTTGTTCCAGCGAGCGGTTCAGCTGCGACAGCGCGATCACCGGGCAACCGAGTTCCTTGGCCAGGCCCTTCAGGCTACGCGAGATTTCCGAAATCTCGGAGGCGCGGTTGTCGCCCGGCTTGGAACCCTGCATCAGCTGCAGGTAGTCGACGATGATCAGGCCGAGCTTGCCGCACTGGCGTGCCAGGCGGCGCGCACGGGCGCGCATCTCGATCGGATTCAGCGCCGGCGTCTCGTCGATGAACACCTGGGCGTCGTTCATCTTCTGGATCGCATGCGTCAGGCGCGGCCAGTCCTCGTCGTTCAGCTTGCCGGTACGCAGGCGGTGCTGGTCGAGCTGGCCGACCGAACCGAGCATACGCATCGCCAGCTGGGTACCGCCCATCTCCATCGAGAAGATCGCCACCGGCAGGCCGGCTTCGATCGCGACGGCTTCGCCGATGTTGACCGAGAATGCGGTCTTGCCCATCGACGGACGGCCGGCCACGATGACCAGGTCGCCCGGCTGCAGGCCGGAAGTCATCTTGTCGAGGTCGATGAAACCGGTCGGCACGCCGGTAATCTCGCCCTGGTTTTCGCGGCTGTAGAGTTCGTCGATGCGCTCGACCACCTGGGTCAGCAGCGGCTGCACCGGCAGCCAGCCCTGGGCGCCGCGGGCACCCTGCTCGGCGATCGCGAAAATGCGCGATTCGGCCTCGTCGAGGATCTGCTTGACCTCGGCGCCCTGCGGATTGAAGGCCTTGCCCGACACTTCGTCAGCCACGGTGATGAGTTGGCGCAGCACGCCGCGGTCGCGCACGATCTCGGCGTAACGGCGGATGTTGGCGGCGGATGGCGTATTTTGCGCCATCGCGTTCAGGTATTGCAGGCCGCCCACGTCCTCGGCCTTGCCGAGCTGGACAAGCGATTCGTAGACGGTGATCACGTCGGCGGGTTTGCCGGAATTGATCAGGCGGACCATCTGTTCGAAGATGATCCGGTGGTCGTAGCGGTAGAAATCCTCCGCATGCATGAAGTCGGCAATGCGGTCCCACGCCGCGTTATCGCGCAGGAGGCCGCCGATCACGGACTGTTCTGCTTCGATGGAATGCGGGGGAATGCGGAGCGACTCGATTTGCGGGTCTGCTGGGGTATTCATGGGCGGGATTATACCTGTTTGCCACCGACCGCTGAAATGATTGGTGAGTTTCCTCTAGTAAAAAGAACAAAAAAAAAGCCGGGATAACCCGGCTTTTTCTCATCCATACAACAGTATGAATTAAGCAGCTTCGCCCACGACGGCGATGGTGACGTCAACGACGACGTCGGTGTGCAGCGCGACAGCAACCGGGTGCTCGCCGGTGGTCTTCAGCGGACCGGTCGGCAGGCGAACCTGTGCTTTTTCGACTGCGAAACCTTGCTTGCTCAGGGCTTCGGCGATGTCGAAGTTGGTCACGGAACCGAACAGACGGCCGTCGACGCCGGCTTTCTGGGCGATGGTGACGGTCATGCCGTTCAGCTTTTCGCCTTGGGCTTGCGAAGCAGACAGCTTTTCAGCAGCAGCTTTTTCCAGCTCGGCGCGCTTGACTTCGAACTCGGCGACAGCCGAGGTGGTCGCGCGGCGGGCCATTTTTTGCGGGATCAGGAAGTTACGTGCGTAACCGTCCTTGACCTTGACGACGTCGCCCAGGTTGCCGACGTTGACGACTTTTTCCAGCAGGATAACTTGCATATTATTCTCCAGTATTTACTTGTGCTCGTTGCCGTAGCGACTTAAGCGTTGTGCAGGTCGGTGTACGGCAGCAGGGCCAGGTAACGTGCGCGCTTGATCGCGGTGTCAACTTGACGCTGGTAGTGCGCCTTGGTACCGGTCAGGCGAGCCGGCATGATCTTGCCGTTTTCCTGGACGAAATCCTTCAGGGTGTCGACGTCTTTGTAGTCAACCTGTTCCACGCCTGCAGCGGTGAAGCGGCAGAACTTCTTGCGCTTGAACAGCGGGTTCTGCTGTTTGCGCTTCAGTTTTTCTTTGGCTTTGTTTTTGTCGAACTTTTTACCGAATGCCATTTGAGGCTCCTGTATCTAAAAACGTGCTCGCTAGTCGATCGACTATTCGGCGGCACTGAAATCAATGATGTGAAACACCAGGGTTTTGCTGTGACGGCTTTTCCTGGCCAAGAATCCGGTGAAACGATGCACTGCGCCCAGTTCGGCATTGGCGAAGCGGCCGGAGATTTCTCCCGCGGCGACGGCGCCGATTTCAAACTCCACCTGCCTGGCAATACCCGCCTCGAGCTGTTGCGATCCGTGCTGCAGGGTCGCGCCAACGATCGGGATGCCGGCCGGGGTGTAACGCAGGGTATCGCGCTCGAGGATGCTGGCAACCAGCGACAGCTCGTTCACTACCCGTTCGCTTGCGCCTTAGGCTGCAGCGGCGGCCGGGGCAGCGGACTGCTCGGCGCGGTGGCTCTTGGCTGCGTCTTCGCGCTGGACCGATTTCATCATCGGCGACGGTGCGGTTTCAGCCTTCTTCATTTTCACGGTCAGGTGACGCAGCACTGCATCGTTGAACTTGAATGCGGTTTCCAGCTCGACCAGGGTCTCGTTGTCGCACTCGATGTTCAGGCAGATGTAGTGTGCCTTCGGCAGTTTCTGGATCTGGTAAGCCATTTGACGACGGCCCCAATCTTCGACGCGGTGGATGTTGCCGCCGCGCGAGGTGACCGTGGTCTTGTAGCGTTCGATCATCGCCGGGACCTGCTCGCTCTGGTCCGGGTGGACGATAAACACGATTTCATAATGACGCATGCATTACTCCTTGAGGACGTTAAACAGATGCCCACCTCGGCGTCAAGACGAGTGTGGGAAGGGAAAGCCCAACATTATAACCGGAAAAACGTCAAGCGCTCAATCGGTTTGTGAGGCGCTGGTTTATGACAAAAAAATCGCCGAATTCCACGAATCCCCTTGCGTGCAGCGCAATACTGTACAAAAATACAGTCTGTCCCAGCACCCATGATTCACTGACCCCATGCTTAAGCTCACTGCAAGGCAAGAACAGATCCTTAACCTGATCAAGGAAGCCATCGACAACACCGGCTTCCCGCCGACCCGCGCCGAAATCGCGCAAGAGCTTGGTTTCCGCTCGGCCAACGCCGCCGAGGAACACCTGCAAGCGCTGGCGCGCAAGGGCGCGATCGAAATTTCCCCCGGCACCTCGCGCGGCATCCGCCTGCTCGGCGGCACCACGGCGCCGGCCACGCCCGAGCCGGCCGCCATCCCGCACGTGCCGGCCGCCCTGCTGATGTCGCTGCCGCTGGTCGGCCGCGTCGCCGCCGGTTCGCCGATCCTGGCCCAGGAACACGTCGAGGCCAATTACGCGGTCGACCCGGCCATGTTCTCGGCCAAACCCGACTTCCTGCTGAAGGTCAAGGGCTGGTCGATGCGCGACGCCGGCATCTGCGACGGCGACATCCTGGCCGTCAAGAAAGTCGACAGCGCCAAGAACGGCCAGATCGTGGTCGCCCGCATCGGCGAAGAAGTCACCGTCAAGCGCTACCGCAAGAACGGCACCCTCATCGAACTGCTGCCGGAAAATCCCGAGTTTTCGGTGATCACGGTCGATCCGCAGACCGACGAGTTCGCGCTCGAAGGATTGGCGGTTGGCTTGATGCGATCCTGGCACTAGAGGGGTCAGAGCGCGGTTTTTCTTTTGGGGCTCTGCCCCCGGTTTTTAGTCGCCGCCTCAACCGAAGCCGCAAATAAAACGGCCTGCATGTTTTGCAGGCCGTTTTCATTTGTCCGGGGCTGAGCACCGGGGTCAGAGCCCCTCAAAACCAACACCGGGCTCTGCCCCCTCTACTCCTTGGGCTCCGGCGGCGGCGCGTTCTTGACCATCTCGTTGTGCTCGCTCACGTACGCCTCGGTCGCATTGCGCCAAGCCGTGAAATCGGCCACCACCAGCTTGCCGCCGACCTGGGTGTCTTCCGCCACCCGCTTGCCGACCTCATCCAGGTGCGCGGTCGCCTTTTCCGTTTCGCTTGCCGTCATCAGCTTGCTCACGTCTTCTGGGATGCGCTTGGTCAGCGGCATCGACGCGTTCAGGTATTTCACGAAGCGGTTGTGGCAGGTTTCCCAGTCCTTCATCCGGGCGCTGTAGCGGTCGATGTCGTCGTTGACCTTGGACATGGCCGGGAAGCGCGGCGCCGGGCAACGGTAGTCGCCGCTGCGCAAGTCGGCACCATCGTATTTGACGATCCAGTAATCGATGTCGGCGCGGCGTGCCTCGCGCTGCTTCATCAGGTCGAGCGTGGCGATCGCCACCGCATTGCCCTTGGCCGCGGCCTTGCGGAACCATTCGGCGGCCTTGTCCATGTCCTCGAGACCGGCCTCGCCATAGAAATACATCTCGCCCAGGTGCTGCTGGGCCATCACGTTGCCGGCATTCGCCAGCTTGGTGTACTTCTGCAGCGCCTGCGGATAGGCTTTCTTGGCGAACAGGGCGTCGGCTTCGGCGAGCTCGTCCGCCATAACGGCGGTACTGCACAGCAAGGCAGCACAAAACAGGAGAGTTTTCATGACAGGCGTGGTCGTAATGGAAAGCAATGTACGATCATAACGCCAGTATGCCGCCGGCTCAACTGGGGAGCGCGGCGGCATAGGGGGCATTTACCGGAATTTACCGTCTCAGCCGTTCAAGGCGTCGCCGAAATCGCGCAACAGGTCGTCGGTGTCCTCGATGCCCACCGACACCCGGATCAGCGACTCGGCGATGCCCATGCTGGCACGGCGCTCCGCGCCCATCTCGAAGAAGATCGTGTGCGCGACCGGAATCACCAGCGTGCGGGTGTCGCCCAGGTTGCTGGCCGGGATCGCCACGCGCAGGCGGTTCAGGTAGTCGAAGCAGTCGATGCCGTCCTTCAGCTCGAACGAGAACAGCGAGCCCGAGGCGCGGAACAGCTCGCTCGTGAGCGCATGCTGCGGATGCGATGCCAGGCCCGGGTAATGCACGGCGGCGACCCGCTCGTCCGCTTCCAGCATCTTTGCCAGCGCCAGCGCGTTGCCGCAGGTGCGCTCCATGCGCAGCGCCAGGGTCTCGGCGCCGACCGCGATGTGGTGCGCCGCTTCCGGCGCCAGCGAGGCACCGAAGTCGCGCAGCGACTTGGCGCGCAGCTGGGCCATGCCCTGGGCCTGTGGGGCCAGCTTGCGGAAGTTGGGGGCAATGTTCGGGTAGGCGCTCCAGTCGTAGACGCCGGTATCGGTCAGGGCGCCACCCAGCGCCATGCCGTGGCCGCCGATCGACTTGGTCAGCGAATTCACCACCAGGCCGGCACCTACCGCCTTCGGGCGGAACAGGTAGGGCGTGGTCATGGTGTTGTCGACCACGTACAGGATGCCGCGCGCGCGGCACAGTTCGCCGATGCGGACCAGGTCGGCCACCTGGGTGCGTGGGTTGGCGATGGTCTCGACGAACACCAGGCGCGTGTTTTCCTGGAGTGCGGCTTCGACGTTGGCGACGTCGGTGGCGTCCACGAACGACACCTCGGTGCCCTGCCCCGCCACCGTATTCCACAGGCTGTTGGTGTTACCGAACAGAAAGGAGGACGACACCACGTGGTCGCCATCCTTCAGCAGCGCCTGGGCCAGCGCGCCGATCGCCGCCATGCCGGTGCCGAAGCACAGGGTGGCGGTGCCGTCTTCCATCTGCGTGATCTTGTCTTCCAGCGCCGACACGGTCGGGTTGCCCTGGCGGCCATAGCGGAAGCCCGGCTCCTTGCCCTGGAAGACCGAGGCCAGCTGGCGCGCATCGGTGTAGCCGAAGGCGACCGAGGTGTGGATCGGCTTGTGCAGCGAGTTGTGTTCGATCGGCTTGCGACGGTCGTTGTGGAGGATGGTGGTGGTGAAACCGTAGGGAGTCTTGTCGCTCATGGTCGTTCTTGTAGGTCCGATGCTTGCAAATGAAAACGGGCGCCCGTGGCGCCCGATACTCTGTGTTATTCCGCTGCAACCGCAGGATTCAGGTTCAACTGGGTCCGCACCAGGTCTTCCGAGGACTTGCCGGACGACTTGTGGCGGTGGTTCTCCAGCCGGTCCAGGTATTCCGGCGTGATGTCGCCGGTGATGTAGACACCGTCGAAGCACGAGGCTTCCACGCTGGTCAGCGCCGGGTTGACGTCCATGATCGACTTTTTCAGCGCCTCGATGTCCTGGTAGACCAGGCGGTCGGCGGTGATCTCGCGGCAGACTTCTTCCACCGTGCGGCCGTGGGCGATCAGCTCGTCGCGGGTCGGCATGTCGATACCGTACACGTTCGGGTACAGCACCGGCGGCGCGGCCGAGGCGAAGAACACTTTACGGGCGCCCGCTTCGCGTGCCATCTGCACGATCTCGCGGCTGGTGGTGCCGCGCACGATCGAGTCGTCGACCAGCAGCACGTTCTTGTCCTTGAATTCCGAGGCGATCGCGTTCAGCTTCTGGCGCACCGATTTCCTGCGCATGCCCTGCCCCGGCATGATGAAGGTACGGCCGATATAGCGGTTCTTGATGAAGCCTTCGCGGTATTCGACGCCGAGCTTGAGCGCCAGCTGGATCGCGGCCGGGCGCGAGGAATCCGGGATCGGCATCACGACGTCGATGTCCTCGACCGGGATCTCCTGGCGGATCTTGTCGGCCAGGTATTCGCCCATTTTCAGGCGGGTGGCATACACCGAGGCGCCGTCGATCACCGAGTCCGGACGTGCCAGGTACACATATTCGAAGGCGCACGGATTCAGCGACGGGTTCTGGGCGCACTGGCGCGCATGCATGTTGCTGTCGTTGTCGATCCAGACGGCTTCGCCCGGGGCAATGTCGCGCATGAAACGGAAACCGAGGCCTTCCAGGGCCACCGATTCGCTGGCGACCAGGTATTCCGGGCCGTGCTCGGTCTCGTTAACGCCAATGCACAGCGGACGGATGCCGAACGGGTCGCGGAAGGCCAGCAGGCCGTGGCCGGCGATCTGGGCGATCACGGCATAGGCGCCGCGCACGCGCTTGTGCACCATGGCAACCGCCTTGAACACGGCTTCCTGGTCGAGCGAGTAGCCGTTGGCGGCTTGCTGGACTTCGTGGGCCAGCACGTTCAGCAGCACTTCGGAGTCGGAATCGGTGTTGATGTGGCGGCGGTCGTTGCGGAACAGCTCGTCTTTCAGGTGGGCCTGGTTGGTGAGGTTGCCGTTGTGCGCCAGCGTGATGCCGAACGGCGCATTGACGTAGAACGGCTGTGCCTCCTCTTCGCTGGACGAACCGGCGGTCGGATAGCGGCAGTGGCCGATACCGGAATTGCCTTGCAGCGAACGCATGTTACGTGTGCGGAACACGTCGCGCACGAGGCCGTTGGCCTTGTACATAGAGAACATGCTGCTGTGATTGGTTGCGATGCCTGCCGCATCCTGTCCGCGGTGCTGCAACAGCAGCAATGCGTCATACAACAGCTGGTTGACGGGGGCTTGCGAGACGACGCCGACGATGCCACACATGGTGCGCTCCTAAAACTGACAGCTAAAAGAAGAAATCAAAACTGAACATGCTGCGCCAGGGCAGCAGGCAAGAAAGGCTTGATGGTCCGCGCTCCCGCTTCCGCCATCGGCGACAGCAGCGCATCTTTCCAGAAAGCCTGTTGGGGGATGGATGTCATCCCGCACAATATGACCCCGGCCAGCACGATGACCATGCCGCGGCCGAGTCCGAACAAACCGCCGAGGCCGCGGTCTGCGAGCGTCAGGCCGGTGGCGTCGATCAGGGCGCCGAGCGCCAGCGACAACAAACCCATCAGCACGCGTACGCCCAGAAATAATGCGATGAAGGCAACGATCAGTCTCACTGTCTCGCCCGGAAACACGGATGGTAGCATGGGTGCCAGTTTAGCGCCGAAGGCGTTCGCCACGACGAAGGCGGCGACCCAGCCGACCAGGGACAGGATTTCCTTGACCAGGCCGCGCAGCGTACTGATGATGACCGATGCAATCAGGATGAACAGGACCAGGTAGTCGAAGATCGTCACGGCGCGCTGGCGGGATATTGAACATTCATGGTGCGGGGGAGCGATGCGTGCGGGTACCGAATCGCGGTCACAGGCCTAGCTTGTTCAGCTTGGCGCGCACGCTGGCCGCCTCGTCCTTGCTGAGCGGACCGACTTTCACGCGGATCAGGTCGCCGAACTTTTCGGTGTGCGAGCTGATGCCGGCGCCGCGCAGGCGTGCCTGCAGGTCGGCGGCTTTTTCCTGGCTCGACATGGCGGCCACCTGCAGCGTGACCTTCGGTCCGCCGGTGTCCGCCGGCCGGTCCTGATCCTTGCCCTGGTCCTTGGCGGCAGGCTTGCCTTCCAGGATGGCGACGGCGCGGCTGTCGCTGCGCGCGGGCACCGGCTTGACCGGCTTGTCGTCGGCCTTCTGGCGCGCCTTTTCCCGCTCTTCGGCACGCAGCTTCTCGAGGCGCTCGGCGCGTTCGGCCTTGTCCCTGTCGGCCCGCTCGCGCGCCAGGCGCTCGGCCTTGTCGGCGCGTTCGCGCTCGGCGCGCGCGAGGCGCTCGGCACGCTCCCGGTCCGCACGTTCGGCGCGCTCGCGCTCGGCACGTTCGGCTACACGCGGGTCCGGCTTGGCTTCCTTGGGCTCTTTAACCTCAGGCTTGGCCTTGGCGACTTCCGCTTTCGGCTTGACGGCCGGCGGCGCATCGATGATTTCCTCGTCCTGGCTGACGCTGTCGCGGGCGGCCACGGCCTTCTCGCTCACCGCCGTGCGCGGCGCCCCCTGCGGCGCCGGCTGTTCGTCGGCCGGACCGGAGCTGCTGGCGGCCGGTTCCCCGGGCACCGGCAGCGGCGCCGCCTTGTCCTTGGAGGGAATCTGGATCGCGATGTCGCCGGCCAGCGGCTTGGGCGCGGAATCGAGCAGCATCGGCAGGCCGACCGCGGCCGCGAGCGCCAGCGCGATGGCGCCGACCAGGCGGCGGCGGGCACGCTTCTTTTCGGGCAGCATCGGATCGTTGCCGGGACGGCGGCTGGCGCCGCCGCCGGCATTCGAGGCACGCTTGGCGCGGGCGCGCTCGCCGATCGCGGCGTCGTCGTCCTTGCTGTAGAAACGGCCGCTGTCTTCGGCTGCGCGGCCTTGCTTGTTTTTACTGAGGAACGAGAACAAGCCCATGCGATGTCAGCTTCGTGAAGTCAGGTCAGTGAAGAGAGGATTTGCGCGCGGCCATCACGCCGGCGACGGTATAGAACGAGCCAAAGACCACTATTCTATCATCCTGACCAGCACGGCTAGTTGCATCCGCAAACGCCGCGGCCGGATCGGCGAAGGTTTTCACCGAAAATTCGTCCGGCTTGACGCCTGCCGGCTTCTTCGACGCGACCAGCGCGGCCAGTTCCTGCACGTCGGCCGTGCGCGGCGACGGAAGCGTGCTCAGGCACCAGTGGTCGACCAGCGGCGCCACGTGCTCGATGACGGCCTCGATATCCTTGTCCTGCATGATGCCGAACACTGCGTAGGTGTAGCGATGGAAACCCATGTTGCCCAGGTTCTGGGCCAGCGCCGCCGCCGCATGCGGGTTGTGGGCGACGTCCAGCACCGTGGTCGGGCGCCCCGCCAGCACCTGGAAGCGGCCCGGCAGTTCGACCATGGCCAGGCCGGCGCGCACTTCCTGGGCACCGACCGGCAGCCGCATGCGCAGCGCTTCGAGCGCGGCCAGCGCAGCCGACGCGTTCAACAGCTGGTTGGCGCCGCGCAGGGCCGGATAGGCCAGCGAGTTGCGGCGCTGGCTGCGGCCGGCGAAGGCCCACTGCTGCTGGTCGCCCTGGTAGTTGAAGTCGCGCCCCAGCAGCCACAGGTCGGCGCCGATCTTGTCGGCATGCTCGATCAGCGATTGCGGCGGCACCGGGTCGCTGCAGATGGCCGGCTTGCCGGCGCGGAAGATACCGGCCTTCTCGAAGCCGATTTCCTCGCGCGTGTCGCCCAGGTAATCCTTGTGGTCGATGTCGATGCTGGTGACGATGGACACGTCGGCATCGATCACGTTGACCGCATCCAGGCGTCCGCCCAGGCCGACTTCGAGGATGGCGACGTCGACGCCGGCCTTCGAGATCAGGTGCATGATCGCCAGCGTGGTGAACTCGAAATAGGTCAGGTCGGTGTCGGCGCGTGATTTTTCCACAAAGTCGAACGCCCCCACCAGCGCTTCATCGGTGGCCATGTCGCCGTTGATGCGGGCGCGCTCGTTGAAGTCGAGGAAGTGCGGCTTGATGTACAGGCCGACGCGGTAGCCGGATTGCAGCAGCACAGCTTCCAGCATGGCGCAGGTCGAACCCTTGCCGTTGGTGCCGGCGACCATGATCACAGGGCATGCGAAGGCCAGTTGCATGCGTTCCTTGACGGCGCGTACGCGGTCCAGGCCCATGTCGATGTGGGTTTCGGCGTGGCGCGACTCGAGCAGGGCCAGCCAGGCGGGCAAAGTGGTGGGGAGGTTGTGCATGATGGTTCGTGCGTGGATCGACTTGCAAGCGCCACCCCCGCGGAGGCGGGAGCCCAAGTCCTGCATGCGCCGTCGGTGCGCGAGCAACTTGGATTCCCGCCTTCGCGGGAATGACGTAACAATGCGATGTATCAGGCGATGACGTCGGCCGGCTGGTTTTGCAGCAGGGCCAGCAGGCGCGCGATTTCCTCGCGCATCTTGCGGCGGTCGACGATCATGTCGACGGCACCCTTCTGGACCAGGAACTCGGCGCGCTGGAAGCCTTCCGGCAGCTTTTCGCGCACGGTGTTCTCGATCACGCGCGGGCCGGCAAAGCCGATCAGCGCTTTCGGTTCGGCGATCACGACGTCGCCCATGAAGGCGAACGAGGCCGAGACGCCGCCCATGGTCGGGTCGGTCAGCACGCTGATGAAAGGCAGCTTTTTCTCGGACAGCTTGGTCAGCATGGCCGTGGTCTTGGCCATCTGCAGCAGCGACAGCAGGCCTTCCTGCATGCGCGCGCCGCCGGTGGCGGTGATGCAGATGAAAGGCACCTTCTGTTCCAGCGCGATCTGGGCGCCGCGCACGAAGCGCTCGCCGACAACCGAACCCATCGAACCGCCCATGAATTCGAATTCGAAGCAGGCCACCACGACCGGCAGGCTCATGATCGAGCCGCCCTGCACGATCAACGCATCGGTCTCGCCGGTGGCGTCCATCGCGGCTTTCAGGCGGTCCGGGTACTTCTTGGAATCCTTGAACTTCAGGGTGTCGACCGGCAGCGTGTCCTGGCCGATCTCGTAGCGGCCGCCTTCATCGAGCAGGGCGTCGAGACGCGCGCGGGCGCGGATCCGCATGTGATGGTTGCACTTGGGGCAGACGTGCAGGTTCGACTCGAGGTCGGTGCGGTACAGCACGGCTTCGCACGACGGGCACTTGACCCACAGGCCCTCGGGCATGGTCTGTTTTTTGGCGGCATCGGAGCGCTGGATCCGTGGGGGCAGCAGTTTTTCCAACCAACTCATATTGTTCTCCTTTGCGGCATAGCTGAATTTGGGCGTAGTGTAGCCGTTCGGATTCCGCTTGTCGAATTCTTGCGGGTAAGCCCTTGCCTGTTCGACAAGCGGGAAAACCAGTCCTGGTGCGGCTTGCGCGCCTTCAGGGCGGGATGACCTCGACCAGTTCGAAGTGCAGCGCGACCAGTTCGACCTCCTCGTGCAGGGTGTACTGCGGCAGGCAGCGCACGTGCACTTCCTGGAATTCGCGCGCGCTGGCGAAGCCCTCGCCGCGCCACACCGGCTCGGGAATATGGCCGAAGCGAATGATCTCGACCCGGGTGGCGCGGATCAGGCAGCGCGGCCGGCGCTGGCCGTCAAGTACCTCGATCAGGTCGCCGGCAACATAGCCGCCGTCGCCCAGTTCGCCATAGCCGGCGTAGTAATCGGCGACCACGTCGGCGGTGACGGTTTTATGGCCGGCGATCACCTCGCGGACCAGGCTGTCGTCGTGTTCGTCGGCGCCCCAGAAGGTCAGGCGTTTGGGGCGGCTCACGCTGAGCGAGGCTGGTCGGCGCCGATTTCCACGGTCTGGAACTCGAAGCCGCCGATGCGCCTCGCGACGAGGTTGTAGATCCAGGCGCCGAACAAGGAAAACAGGAAGCCGAAGACCATGTAGAAGACCGGCATCAGGATCAACATGCCCACGCCCATGCCGGGGGCGGGCGACAACACCGCCGGAATCATCATCAGCAGCGCAATCGGAATCGAGATGACGAAGTACAACACAGCCATGACCTTGGCCGATTGAAGGATGGACACCCGGACAATTTGCTTTCTCATGTTGGTCGCGCCGAATTAAAAGGTTGAGGGAAAGTGCCCTCTTACTCTAGCTCAGCGTTACCAGAAAGCAAACAAAAATCAAGCGCGCGCGCAGGCTCGGGTCAGTGCCCCACACGGGCCAGGTAACCGGCCAGCGGCTCCATGCCCATCGCCGCGCGGCGCGCATCGATGTGGGCGGCGTCCTCGATCGGGTAGGGTTCCAGTTTGCCGCCTTTGCCATCGCGCAGTTGACTGCCGTACATCTGCGGCTTGCCGGCTTCGACACGGGCGCGGTCGATCGAGAGTGCGAGATGCTGCGGATCGATCTCCTGCTTGGCGGCGGCGGCCTGCATCAGCGGCAGGCAGCGCTTCAGGAAGGCAGGCGAGGCATGCTGGGCGACGGTCCACGCGCCGGCCGCGGCTTCGTAGCCGACCATCGACACCGAGGGCCAGCCCTTGGCGTCGATGATCGCGCCCAGGCGCTTCTCACGCGCGCTGTCTCCCGGCTTCACGCGCTCCTGGCTGCCCATCTCGATCAGCTCGGCCGCTAGTGCCGGCTCGGGCAACTCGGCCGGATAGACCAGGATGTCGAGGGCGCCGGCCGTCTTCGGATCCCAGATGAGCCTGGGGGCGGCTTCCCACCCCTCGGCACGCGCCACGATATGGTAGCGGTCCGTGTCCGGCACCTGGATCAGGTAGCGTCCGCCCTCGACCTTGCCGGCTATCGCCGGCTGCCCAAAGGATTCGCCCTGTGCCACCACCTTGACTGCCGGCGGCAGCGTGCCCGTCGAGCTGACGATGGCACCAGACAATTCAACCGCCAGGGCTGGCGCGGTGGCGAACAGGATGGGAATGGCAAGGGCGACAGCGGGGAAACGGATCATCATGTCAGAAGAGAAAGTTTACCAACTGTCAATATAACCCAGTTGTTCGTGCTGGCAAACAAAAACCGGGGCGCATGGCCCCGGTTAAGACGGCGGCGGATACACCGCCGGTCGTGCAGCGCTTACTTGCCGTCGAGCGCCGTGCGGATACCGGCCACGAAAGCCTGCACCGCCGCCGGTCCCTGCTCCTTCGGCGTGTTTTCCAGTTCCTGGATGATGCGGCTACCGATGACGACCGCGTCGGCCACCTCGGCCACCTGCTTCGCGGTCTGGGCGTCGCGGATGCCGAAGCCGACGCCGATCGGCAGCTTGACGTGCTCGCGGATCGCCGCCACGCGGCGCGCCACGTCCGCGGTGTCGATGCTGCCGGCACCGGTCACGCCCTTCAGCGACACGTAGTAGCTGAAGCCGCCGCCATGGCGCGCCACCTGCTGGATGCGCTCGGTGGTCGAGGTCGGCGCCAGCAGGAAGATCAGGTCGAGGTCGCTGGCCTTCATCTCGGCGGCGAAGTCCGCGCACTCTTCCGGCGGATAGTCGACCACGATGGCGCCGTCGGCACCCGCTTCGTTGGCCTGGCGCACGAATTCCTTCTGGCCCATGCGCTCGATCGGATTGGCGTAGCCCATCAGCACCACCGGGGTGTGCTGGTTGGTCCGGCGGAATTCGCGCACGTAGTCCAGGACATCCTTCATGCTGATGCCGAAGGCGAGCGCGCGTTCGCAGGCGCGCTGGATGACCGGACCTTCGGCCATCGGGTCCGAGAACGGGACGCCGAGTTCCAGGACGTCGGCGCCGCCCGCGACCAGCGCATGCAGCAGCGGCACGGTCAGTTCCGGGCCGGGGTCGCCGGCGGTGATGAAGGTGACGAGACCGGTCTTGCCCTGCTCTTTCAGGGCGTTGAAAGTCGATGCGATACGGGACATGCTGTGCTCTCTATTATTGTTATCAACCGAAGTTCAGGCCGGCGCGCTGCGCGACCGTGTGCATGTCCTTGTCGCCGCGGCCGGACAAATTGACCAGGATGATCTGGTCCTTCGGCAGCGTCGGTGCCAGCTTGGCCGCGTAGGCGATCGCGTGCGCGGATTCCAGCGCCGGGATGATGCCTTCGATGCGGCAGCAGTCGTGGAAGGCGGCAAGCGCCTCGTCGTCGGTGATCGACACGTACTGGGCGCGCTCGATGTCCTTCAGCCATGCGTGCTCGGGGCCGACGCCCGGGTAGTCCAGGCCGGCCGAGACCGAGTGGGTCTCGATGATCTGGCCGTGCTCGTCCTGCAGCAGGTAGGTGCGGTTGCCGTGCAGGACGCCCGGAAAGCCGGCCGTCAGCGAGGCCGAATGCTTGCCGCTGTCCAGGCCCTCGCCGGCCGCCTCGACGCCCACCAGCTTCACGCCCGGCTCGTCGATGTACGGATAGAAGATGCCCATCGCGTTGGAACCGCCGCCGATGCAGGCAACCACGTAATCCGGCTGGCGGCCGGTCATCTGCGGCATCTGCACGCGGCATTCCTCGCCGATCACGGACTGGAAGTCGCGCACCATCATCGGATACGGGTGCGGGCCGGCCACGGTGCCGATGATGTAGAAAGTGTTTTCGATGTTGGTGACCCAGTCGCGCATCGCTTCGTTGAGCGCGTCCTTCAGGGTCTTGGAGCCGGATTCCACCGGCACCACGGTCGCGCCCAGCAGCTTCATGCGGTAGACGTTCTGGGCCTGGCGCTTGACGTCCTCACTGCCCATGTAGACCACGCATTCGAGGCCGAAGCGGGCGCAGATGGTGGCGGTGGCGACGCCGTGCTGGCCGGCGCCGGTTTCGGCGATGATGCGCGGCTTGCCCATGCGCTTGGCCAGCAGGGCCTGGCCGATCACGTTGTTGATCTTGTGGGCGCCGGTGTGATTCAGGTCTTCGCGCTTGAAAAAGATTTGTGCGCCCAGGTCGCCCTGTTCACCTGAGGCCCCCTGCTGCGACCAGCGCTTGGCGTGGTACACCGGCGACGGGCGGCCGACGAAGTGGGCCAGCTCGTAGCGGAACTCTTCCAGGAACTCGGGATCCTGGCTGTAGCGGGCGTAGGCCTCGTTCAATTCGGCCAGCGCGTGGCTCAGGGTTTCGGCGACGAAGGAACCGCCGTAGGGGCCGAAGTGGCCGCTTGCGTCGGGCAACTGGTAATCGGGGGTCTTGAACAGCACTTTGGTGCCGTTGTCGGAAAGGTTCTTCATTGTGGTCTCGCTTGTCAGGTCATGGCATCGGCAGCCCGCACCGCGTCGACGAACGCGGCGATCTTGCGGGCATCCTTGATCCCCTTGCTTTCCTCGACACCGCTGCTGATGTCGACCGCATAGGGGCGTACTTGCGCCACCGCGCTAGTCGCGTTTTGCACGCTCAAGCCACCACTCAAAACGACCCGAGGCGCGAGCTCTTTTGGAATAACTGACCAATCGAAGACCTTTCCTGCGCCGCCGTAGGCATCCACCCAGGTGTCGAGCAGGAGGCCCGTGTACCAGGGGCTGGCGGCGCGGTATTGAGCTTCCGATTCTAGCAAATCGGCAGGACTTGTGTCGGGTTTGACCCGGAACGCCCGCACGAACGGGCGTTTCACGGCCGCCGCGATCGCCGCGCACTCGTCGATCGTCTCGTCACCGTGGAACTGCAGCAACGCGATCGGGCCTTCATTGACGGCCTGGTGCACCTGCCCGACCGTGGCGTTGACGAACAGGCCGACGCCGCTGACATACGGCGGCAGCACCGGCGCCAGCGCGGCGAACTGCTCGGGCGTGACGAAGCGCGGACTCTCCGGGTAGAACACGAAGCCGAGGGCGTCGGCGCCGGCGGTGACGGCGGCGTGGAGGTCTTGTTCGCGGGTGATGCCGCAGATTTTGATTCGGGTGCGTTGCATGGGGAACCTGTACACCGTCGTTCCCGCGAAGGCGGGACCCCAAGTTTGCGCGCATCTCGATAACGCGTGCAAACTTGGATCCCCGCCTTCGCGGGGATGACGTTCTTGAGTCAACGAAAGAATTTTAGCCGCGAGGCAGTTACAACCACGGAAGCGGAGAAACCGGCTCTTGCGGCAAGCCCCACTTCGCATCGTAGTCGATTGTAGCAAGGTATAGACCGTCGGGCATGAAGGTCGGCGCCGCGGCGTCGCGCGAACGGGCGTTCAGCACCTCCAGCATCCAGTCCGGCTCGTTGCGTCCGGTGCCGACGTAGATCAGCGAGCCGACGATATTGCGCACCATGTGGTGCAAAAAGGCCGAGGCCTGCACGGTGAACACGATGACGTCGCCGTGACGTTCGATGTCGACCCGGTGCATCTGCTTGACAGGCGTGTTGGCCTGGCAACCCGAGGCGCGGAAGCTGCTGAAGTCGTGAGTGCCGATCAGGTGGCGGGCGGCGGCGCGCATGCGTTCGACGTCGAGCGGGCGGAACACCCAGCCGGCGCGGCCGGCGAGCAGCGCCGACGGATTCGGGTGGTTGTACAACACATAATGATAGGTACGCGAGCGGGCCGAAAAGCGCGCGTGGAAATCCTGCCCCTCGGGGTCGGGCGGGACTTCGTGCGCCCAGCGCACCACGATCGACTCCGGCAGGAAGGCATTGGTGCCGCGCACCCAGGACTGGGCCGGGCGCGCCAGGTCGGTGTCGAAGTGGATTACCTGCTCGATCGCGTGCACGCCGGCGTCGGTGCGGCCGGCGCAGGCGGTGGCGATCGGTGTGCAGGCGAATTTCTCGAGCGCGATTTCGAGCCGGTCCTGGACCGTATCGCGCGAAGGTTGTTTCTGGTACCCGCTCCAGGCGGTGCCCACGTACTGGACACCCATTGCAATTCTTCTCAACTGAAAACCTTATGCTAAAGCGGCGCGCATGGCGTTGGCGCGGCCGATCTGCTCGCCCGTGCCGCCCTTGATCACTTCATCGAGCAGCTCGCGCGCGCCTTCCTTGTCGCCGATTTCCTGGTAGGCGATGGCCAGGTCGAGCTTGGTTTCCATCTCCATGTGGGCCGGCGACAGTTCACCGGCTGGCGCATCTGCAGCGGCGTCGATATCGTGTACCTCGGGCAGCGGTAGCGGCGCAGCCGCGAGATCGTCGGCCAGGTCGAGGTCGAAGCCCGGCGCTTCCAGCTGCGGTTCGAGCAGGCCGTGCGGCGCGTACGCCGCGTTCTCGACCGGCGCCGGGGTCGCCGGCGGCAGGCCGTCGAGCGCCGGCAGCGCGAACGGATCGTCGTCCAGTTCCAGTGCCAGCGCCGGGGTGGCGGCCGGCGGCGTGTCTTCCAGCGTGTCGTGCAGATCAAAGGCCAGGTCCGGCGCCGGGTTGCCCTGGGCCGCCGGCTGCTTGTCTTCCAGGCCGAAGTCCATGGCGTCGAGGTCGAACAGCGGGTCCTTCAGCGCGGTGGACCGGGATGCCGTCTCGGGCGTGGCCGGGACGCCGGTGTGCAGCTCGCTCGGCAGGTCAGGCAAGTCGAATTCGCGGGCCAGGTTGGCCATGTCGATGTCGGTGTTCGGCGCGCTGCCCGGGACCGGCAGGAGCTCGTCGGCCAGGTGCGGATCCAGGTGCGGCACCGGGTTCGGCGCCGGGGTGGCACCGAAGTCCATGTCGAACGCGAAGTCGAGCGGATCGTCGGCGGCGGCCGCCGGTGTCGTCTGCGCGGCAACCGGTGCTGGTGCCGGTGCGGCCGGTGCCGGATCGAAGGCGCCCATGTCGAACTCGAGGTCCGGCACGTCGTTGGATGCGGTGATTTCGCGGACGTCCGGGGTCGGCAGCGCGGTCTGGTCGGCGGCGTGCGGCTCGAAAGCGAGGCCGCCGAGGTCGAAGTCGAGCAGGTTGTCGTCGTCGGCCGGGGCCGGGGCCGGCGCGGCGGCTGCCGGCTGGGCCGTGGCCATGGCGCCGGCAAAATGCTGGTCGAAGCTCATCGGCTCGCGCGGCGTATCGGCGGCACTGCCCTGCGCGTTGTCGGCGGCATCGGCGGCCAGGAAGGCATCGTCCAGGTCCTTCGACAGCAGGTCGTCGTGGGCTGCAGCCGGCGCCACGGCCGCGGCCACGCCGGCGCCGACGGCACCTGCAGCCAGGCCGGCAGCGGCTGCCCCGCCCAGCGCAGGGCCGGTGCCGGTATACAGCGGGTTGTGCGGATCGATAGCCCGGCCCAGCGCCGCGGCCTGCGCCCACTCGTCGCCCTGGCCGCGCGTGATGCCGTACAGCTCGCTAGCCTGGGTTTCGAAGGCGCGCTGGTCCTTGCGCGCGGCGTAGATCTCGAGCAGCTTCAGGCGCACCGGCAGGCGTTCCGGATGGGTGCGCAGCGCTTCCTTCAGGATTTCCTCGGCCTGGGCATCGCGGCCATAGGCGATGTAGACGTCGGCTTCGGCCACCGGGTCGACTTCATTGGTGTCGAGCTGGCTGGCGGACGGCGCGAAGCTGGAATTGAACACGCTGTTGTTGGTGTCGACGCTCTGGCCGCCGGTTTCGGCGAACATCGAATGCTGCGGCTCGGTCGGCACGCCCAGGATCGACGGTTCGGACACGGCCTTGGCCGTGGCCTTCTTGCGGCGCTGGGCGATGCCGAGCGCGGCCAGCAGCAGCACCGCGGCGCCGGCGCCGAGGTAGGTCAGGTTGTCCATGATGAAGTCGAACAGGCCCGGCTCGGGTGCCGATGCGGGGGCCGCTGCGGCCGGCTTGTTTGCCGCAGGCTTGATCGGCGGCAGCTTGTTCGGCGCCGGCTTGTTGTCGGTCACGACGGCATCCGGGGCCTTGGCAGCGGGTGCGGCTGCCGGTGCAGGTGTCGAGGCATTGTTCTGCGCTTCGGCGCCGGCCTTGTTCTTGACCTCGGCCAGCTTCTGCAGGTCGGTGATGTTGCGCTCGAGTTCCTTGACGCGCGTCTGCGATTCTTCCAGTTCGCGCTGCTTGGCGATCGTGTCTTCGGTGCTGGTGGTGGCGCCCTTCCCGGCCGGCGCGCTCGGCGCCGCCTTGGACAGGCGCAGCTGGTCCTGCGATTCGTTGGCCGCCGTCGGGCGCTCCTCGACCTTGGCGCTGATCTTGCCGGTGCCGCTCTGGCTGGCGCGCGGGGTCTTCTCGGCTTCGCCGGCGCCGACCTGGCCGGCCAGCTTGTTGCGGTAGGCGTTGAAGTCGGCCGCGTGCGCGACGACCACGCCGTGCGCCTCGCCATCGCCGATGGCGCCGACGGCGTCCGCGCCCGGCACCGCCAGGATGCGGCCCGACTTCAGGCGGTTCATGTTGTTGCCCATGAAGGCATCCGGATTGGCGCGGTACAGCGCGACCAGCATCATGTCGAGCGAGACCTCGGCCGGCCTCAGCTGGGCGGCGATCTTGCCCAGGCTGTCGCCCGGGCGTACGCGGTATTCCGAAGCCGCAGCAGCGCGATTGCGCACCGGGGTGTCCGCACGCTCTTCCGGCGCACGGCGGGTGGCGGCCGGGCGTTCGGCCGGCTGGCGCGTCTCGTCCGCACGGGCACGTCCAGCTGCGGGCGCCGCGTCGCTGCGCGCACGCGCGCTGTCGCTTGCAGCCACTTGGGCCGACTGGGTCGCGCGCAGCTCGGCCGGATCGAGCAGGAAGGTGTATTCGCGCACCAGGCGCCCGTTATTCCAGGACAGTTCCAGTAGCAGGTCGACGAAGGGCTCGTTCAGCGGCTGGCTCGAGCTGACCCGGATGAACTGGCGGCCGCCGCGCTGCTCGACGTTGAAACGCAGCGACAGCAGCGCCGGATTGAAGTCGATGTTGGCGGTCTTGAAGGCTTCGGGCGAGGCCAGCTTGGCGACCAGGCCGGACGCCTCGTCGGGCGATACCGACGTCAACTCGATCTCGGCACGCAGCGGCTGTCCGAGGGCGGACAGCACGGTCAGCTTGCCCAGTCCGGCTGCATGGGCCGCCGAGCTCAGGACCAACGCACTGGCGACCGCCGCAGTGAGTTTCTTCAGCGCGGACGACTTCAACGGGAGGCGGTGGGTGGAGTGCATATTCGGAACCGAGTGAGTTGAGCGGAAGAAAGATGTTGCCCAGAGGTCTCAGCAACATATCACCATGCATTATGGCATGCAAGTTTTACGGGGGAAACACTTCCCGTCCATGAGATAGGTACAGTCCAGGCATCGATAAGTGATGTTTTTTGGCCTTCATGATGATGATTCGTCATGATACCAATCGCTTGCCGCAGGGCGCGCGCGGGAATACGAAGGTTGTAAATAGCCAGCTCAAAACGACGTTGTTTTTGGCACTGCCAAAAACAACTCCCCGCGCAGGCGGGGACCCATGTTTGCGAGCGTATCGACAACTTACGCAGAACTTGGGTCCCCGCCTGCGCGGGGACGACGGTTTCAAGGCTAACTCGAAACGTAACGCTAGTGTTACTTGTCCAGCACGATGCGCAGCATGCGGCGCAGCGGCTCGGCGGCGCCCCACAGCAGCTGGTCGCCCACGGTGAAAGCCGACAGGTATTCCGGGCCCATCGACATCTTGCGCACGCGGCCGACCGCGATGCGCAGGGTGCCGGTGACGGCGGCCGGGGTCAGGTCGACGACCGACGCTTCGCGCGTGTTCGGCACGAATTTCACCCACTCGTTGTCCGAGGCGATGATGTCGTTGACTTCGTCCAGCGGCACGTCCTTCTTGAGCTTGATCGTCAGCGCCTGCGAGTGGCAGCGCATCGCGCCGATGCGGACGCACAGGCCGTCGACCGGGATCGGGCTGGCGCTGAAGCCCTCGCCGCGACCCAGGATCTTGTTGGTCTCGGCGCCCGCCTTCCACTCTTCCTTCGACTGGCCGTTGCCCAGGTCCTTGTCGATCCAGGGGATCAGGTTGCCGCCCAGCGGCACGCCGAACTGCTTGGTTTCCTCGGCCGACAGACCATGCTGGGTGGCCAGCACGGTGCGGTCGATTTCCAGGATCGCCGATGCCGGATCGTCCAGCAGGTGCTTGACCGAGCTGTTGATGGTGCCGAACTGGGTCAGCAGTTCGCGCATGTGCTGGGCGCCGCCGCCCGATGCCGCCTGGTAGGTCATCGAGGTCATCCAGTCGACCAGGTCGTTCTTGAACAGGCCGCCGAGGCCCATCAGCATGCACGACACGGTGCAGTTACCGCCGATGAAATTCTTGACGCCGCGCGACATCGCGCTCTTGATCACGTCCAGGTTGACCGGATCCAGCACGATGATGGCGTCGTCCTTCATGCGCAGGGTCGACGCGGCGTCGATCCAGTAGCCGTTCCAGCCGGCCGCGCGCAGTTGCGGGAAGACTTCGGTCGTGTAATCGCCGCCCTGGCACGAGATGATGATCTCGCACTTGGACAGTGCGGCGATGTCGGTCGCGCTCTTCAGTTTGGTCTCGTTCTTCGCCATCTTCGGGGCGTCGCCGCCCGGGTTCGACGTGGTGAAGAATACCGGCTCGATATGATCGAAATCGCCCTCGTCCTGCATGCGCTTCATCAGGACCGAGCCGACCATGCCGCGCCAACCAACCAGACCTACTAGTTTCATTTTTTTCCCTCGGTTTTCAAAATTATTCTAAGCGTTTCGTATGAACGCCGCGTCAGGCCAGCGCGTTGACGACGGCGTCGCCCATCTGTTCGGTACCGACGCGGGTGGTGCCTTCCTCGAAGATGTCGGCGGTGCGCAGGCCCTGCGCCAGCACCTTCTTGACCGCGGTGTCGATGCGGTCGGCCTGTTCCGTCTTGCCCAGCGAGAAACGCAGCATCATCGCAGCCGACAAAATGGTCGCCAGCGGATTCGCGATGCCCTTGCCCGCGATGTCAGGCGCCGAACCATGCGACGGCTCGTACAGGCCCTTGTTGTTGGCGTCCAGCGAGGCCGACGGCAGCATGCCGATCGAGCCGGTCAGCATCGCGGCCGCATCCGACAGGATGTCGCCGAACATGTTGCCGGTGACGATGACGTCGAATTTCTTCGGTGCGCGCACCAGCTGCATCGCCGCGTTGTCGACGTACATGTGCTCGAGCTCGACGTCCTGGTATTCCTGGTGGACGTCGGTGACGATGTCGCGCCAGAACTGGAAGGTTTCCAGCACGTTGGCCTTGTCGACGCTGGTGACACGGTTACCGCGCTTGCGCGCTGCCTGGAAAGCCACGTGGGCGATGCGGCGGATCTCGCCTTCCGCATAGCGCATCGTGTCGAAGCCTTCGCGCTGGCCAGCGAATGGGCCGTCCGGGCAGGTGCGCACGCCGCGCGGCTTGCCGAAATAGATGTCGCCGGTCAGTTCACGAATGATCAGGATGTCCAGGCCGGACACCACTTCCGGCTTCAGGGTCGAGGCGCCGGCCAATTCCGGATACAGGATCGCCGGACGCAAATTGGCGAACAGGCCGAGTTCCTTGCGCAGGCCGAGGATGGCCTGTTCCGGACGCAGCGCGCGCTCCAGCTTGTCGTACTGGTAATCGCCGACGGCGCCGAACAGCACCGCATCGGCGGCCTTGGCCAGCGCCAGCGTCTGTGCGGGGAGCGGATGGCCGTGGGCGGCGTAGCCGGCGCCGCCGACATCCGCGCTCTCGAGCTCGAATTTTTCATCGAGCGCGTTCAGCACCTTGACCGCCTGGGCCGTGATTTCCGGGCCGATGCCGTCGCCCGGCAGGATTGCAATCTTCATGTCGCTCTTCTTTTATCAGATGGTGTTGGCCAGCCAGGGTTGCTCGCGCAGGTGGCGCTCTTCGTAGGCGCGGATGTCGTCGGCGTGGCGCAGCGTCAGGCCGATGTCGTCCAGGCCGTTCAGCAGGCAGTACTTGCGGAAGTCGTCGATCGCGAATTCGAAACCGATATCGCCGCTAGGGGTACGCACCACGCGCTGCTCGAGATCCACCACCAGCTTGAAGCCGGGGAAGGCCTTCACTTCATTGAACAACTGATCGACCTGGGCTTCGCTCAGCGCGATCGGCAGCAGCCCGCTCTTGTAGCAGTTGTTGAAGAAGATGTCGGCGAAGCTCGGCGCGATGATGGCGCGGAAGCCGAACTGCTGCAGCGCCCACGGCGCGTGCTCGCGCGAGGAGCCGCAGCCGAAGTTCTTGCGCGCCAGCAGGATCGACGCGCCCTGGTAGCGCGGCTGGTTCAGCACGAAGTCCGGGTTCAGCGGACGCTTGCTGTTGTCCATGCCCGGTTCGCCGTGGTCCAGGTAGCGCCACTCGTCGAACAGGTTGGGACCGAAGCCGGTGCGGCGGATCGACTTGAGGAACTGCTTCGGAATGATGGCGTCGGTGTCGACGTTGGCGCGGTCGAGCGGCGCCACCAGGCCTTCGTGGATGGTGAATTTTTCCATGGTCTTATCTCCCGCCGGCGCCGGTGATCACCTGGCCGACTTTCTGCACGTCGCGGCCCATGCCCGAGATGGTGTTGCAGCCGCTGACGGCGAAGGCAACGAGTGCGAGGACGAATACTTTTTTCATTGCTGGTTCCCGATGATGTTGATGCCGGCCTCAGACGCCGCGCACGTCCACGAAATGCCCGGCGATACCGGCCGCCGCGGCCATCGCCGGCGACACCAGGTGGGTGCGTCCGCCCTGCCCCTGCCGGCCTTCGAAGTTGCGGTTCGAGGTCGAGGCGCAGCGTTCCCCCGGTTCCAGGCGGTCGGCGTTCATCGCCAGGCACATCGAGCAGCCCGGCTCACGCCATTCGAAGCCGGCGGCCTTGAAGATCTGGTCCAGGCCTTCGCGCTCGGCCTGCGCCTTGACCAGGCCGGAACCCGGCACCACCATCGCCAGTTTCACGTTGGAGGCGCGCTGGCGGCCGCGCACGACGGCGGCGGCGGCGCGCAGGTCCTCGATGCGCGAGTTGGTGCAGGAACCGATGAAGACCTTGTCGATGCGGATGTCCTCGATCGGGGTGTTCGGCGCGAGGGCCATGTAGACCAGCGCTTTTTCCATGGCGTCGCGCTTGACCGGGTCGCGTTCCTTGTCCGGATCCGGGACGCGGCCGTCGATCGTGGTCACCATCTCGGGCGAGGTGCCCCAGGTGACCTGCGGCTTGATGTCGGCGGCGTTCAGGGTCACGACCAGGTCGAACTTGGCGCCCGGGTCGCTGTGCAGCGTGCGCCAGTAGGCGACGGCCTGCTCCCACTGCGGCCCGCTCGGCGCCAACGGACGGCCCTTGACGTAGTCGATGGTGGTGTCGTCCACCGCGACCATGCCGGCGCGCGCGCCCGCTTCGATCGCCATGTTGCAGACGGTCATGCGGCCTTCCATCGACAGCGAACGGATGGTCGAGCCGGCGAATTCGATCGCATAGCCGGTACCGCCGGCGGTGCCGATCTTGCCGATCACGGCCAGCACGATGTCCTTGGCGGTCACGCCGGCAGGCAGCGCGCCGTCGACCTGCACCAGCATCGACTTCGACTTCTTGGCCAGCAGCGTCTGCGTGGCCATCACGTGTTCGACTTCCGAGGTGCCGATACCGTGCGCCAGGCAGCCGAAGGCGCCGTGGGTCGAGGTGTGCGAGTCGCCGCAGACCACGGTCATGCCGGGCAGCGTGGCGCCCTGCTCCGGCCCGATCACGTGCACGATACCCTGGCGCTTGTCATTCATGTTGAAGTAGGTGACGCCGAACGCCTTGGCGTTGCCGTCCAGGGTCTCGACCTGCAGGCGCGAGGTCGGGTCGGCAATGCCTTCGCGGCGGTCGGTGGTCGGGACGTTGTGGTCGGCTACGGCAAGGTTGGCCGAGGTGCGCCATAGCGGGCGCTTGGCCACGCGCAGGCCTTCGAAAGCTTGCGGGCTGGTGACTTCATGGACCAGGTGACGGTCGATATACAACACGGTGGTGCCATCGGCATCGGCACGCACGACATGCGAATCCCAGAGTTTGTCGTAGAGCGTCTTTAAGGTAATCATCCTTGCATCCCATTTCAAATGACCGCTTCATGCGGGCATGGTCTTTGATTATGCCATATTTGTGCACTGCGAAAACCCGGGCGCCTTGCACGATTATTTCAACGCTGCGCGTCGTAGCCAAACAATATTTGCACATTAGAAATTTAACGCAAATAAAAAAAGCCTGTGCATTTCCTGCACAGGCTTTTCGTAGTTTTGTTGCACAAAAGTTTCAGGAACGTTCTTGCGCCATCGTGGTGCCTTTATGCCGCCAGGCGCACTGCCGAGCGGCAGCCGTCCATCAGGAACGACAGGCCGACCACCAGCACCAGCGAACCTTCCGCCGAGCGCGCGGTACCGGTGATGCCTTCGACGGTCAGCGCCGTCATCGGCTTGATCACCAGGTCGGCGGTGCCGTCCACCGCTTCCATCGCCAGGATGTAGGGCTGAGGCGCGTTGATCACGATGCCGACACGCTCGGTGCACGGCTCGTAGCCGAGCGAGGCGGCCAGCGAGCGCACCGGCAGCGGACGGCCCTGGTCCTTCAGCACCGGGGCGCCGCCGACCTGCATGAACTCTTCCGGCAGCTCGACCACGCGCTCGACCACCGCCATCGGCAGCGCCAGCTGGGCGTTCGAGGTCGACACCAGCATGGTCGGCACGATCGACAGTTCGATCGGCAGGCGGATCGAGAACTTGGTGCCCGTGCCCAGGTTCGAGTCGATGCGGATCGCGCCGCGGTTCTTCTCGACCGCGGTCTTGACCACGTCCATGCCGACGCCGCGGCCTGACACCGAGGAGGCCACTTCCTTGGTCGAGAAGCCCGGCAGGAACACCAGCTGGTAGGCTTCGTCGTCGGAAGCCGCCTGGTGCTCGCCGATCAGGCCTTTTTCCATCGCCTTCTTGCGCAGGCTGGCCGGATTCATGCCGCGGCCGTCGTCCTGCAGCACGATCATGACGCTGTTGGCTTCCTGCCACGCTTTCAGCAGGATGAAGGCCTTGGCCGGCTTGCCGTTGGCGACGCGGTCTTCCGGACCTTCGACGCCGTGGTCGAGCGCATTGCGCAGCATGTGCACCAGCGGGTCGTACAGGCTGTCCACCACCACGCGGTCGACTTCGGTCTCGGCGCCTTCGATGGTCAGCTCGACGTCCTTGCCGAGGTCTTTCGCCAGCTCGCGCACCAAACGCGGGAACTTCTGGAACAGGCGGCCCACCGGCTGCATGCGGGTCGCCAGTGTTGCGCGCTGCAGCTCGGCCGAGTAGCGCGAAGCGCGCTCCAGGGTCTCGGTCAGCGTCGCCATCAGCGTGGCGGCCTGGCCTTCGAACTTGAACTGCGACAGGCGCTCGAGCAGCACGGCGGCCTGGTTGGCGGCCTGCACCGATTCGCCGGCCACTTCCAGCAGCGCGTCCAGCTTGACCGCGTCGATACGGATGCTCTCGTCCTTGGCCGGCGCGGCGTTGGCCGGTTTCGGATCGGCGGCGCGGCGCTCGGCGCCGTCCCAGTTCGGCTTGGCCGGTGCGGCGGCGGGTTCGGCTACTACGCTGGTCGCCGCGACCGCGACCGCTGCTGTTGCGGCGGGCACACCGGCCTGCACTGCCGGCGCAGCGGTAGCTGCAGCCGGTAGCGCGGTGCCGGCCGGGACCACGGCGGCATACATCGCTTGCCAGTCCAGGCCATCGGCGCTGGCAGAGGCAGCCGGGGCTGCCACCGGCGCGGCGGCGGCAACCGGTGCCGGCGCCGCGACAGGTGCCGCTACCGGTGCCGGTGCGGCCTTCGGCGCATCCAGGCCGGCGATCGCATCCTTGAGCATGCGTTCCAGCTCGTCCGGCATCGAGGCCAGCTGCTCGGGCGCGGCGCCGTTATTCAGCTCGTTCAGCTGGTCGGCGACGAAGCCGGACGCCGTCAGCGAGGCTTCGATCGCCAGCGGCGTGACCGGGGCGGCACCGGTGCGCAGCGCATCGAACAGGTTCTCGGTCAGGTGGCAAGCCGCCACCATCGCCGGCAGGCCCATGAAGCCCGCGCCACCCTTGATGGTGTGGAACGAGCGGAACACGGCGTTCAGCGTTTCCTTGTTGTCCGGATCGCGTTCGAGGCGCAGCAGGTGCTCTTCCACGTTGGTCGCCAGATCCAAGGCCTCGACGACGAAATCCTTGAGCATTTCATCCATTAGAATCCCAGATCGGCAAGAAGGTCATCGACACTGTCCTGGTCCAGCGCCGCAGCCGGCACCGACGGACCCGACATCAACTGCACCGGCTGCTCCTGAACCGCCTGCTTCTGCGCCAGCTTTTCCTTCACGTCGGCCGGCGCGCTGTCGCGCAGCAGCTGCGCCAGTTCGCTCTCGACCACCTTGGTAATGGTCACCACTTTCTTGATCAGCTGGCCGGTGATGTCCTGGAAATCCTGGGCCATCATGATTTCGAGCAGGCGTGCCTTTTCCGCCTCGGTCGATTCGGACACCAGCTGGGCGAACTGGCGCGAATCGCCGGCCAGCGCCTTGAACTGCTCGATCGAGAGCTTGCCGGCGAACAGGTCGGCCCAGCGATTTTCCATGTCCTTGGCCTGCTTTGACAGCACGTCCTGTGCCGGCATGCCTTCGTCCAGGGTGTTCAGCACCTTGTTGGCGGCCTGTTCGGTCAGGCTGGCCACGTATTCCAGGCGGTCCTGGGCATCGACGATCTGGGACGAGGCCTCGGTCAGCGCCTTGTCGTAGCCGAGCTCGCGCAGCGAGTTGTGCATCACACGCACGATGCCGCCGAGGCGCTCGTACATGTTCTTTTCGGCCTCGTCCATCGGTTCGCCGGCAGCAGTTGCAGTTGCAGCTGCAGCGGCGGGTGCCACGGCGGCCACTACCGGCGCGGGCGCGACGGCGGTGGCTGTGGCGGAGGCGGTCGACATCTGGTCGAACAGGGCCTCCAGGTCGTCGGTTTCGTCGGCAGCGGCAGCGGCAGCGGCCGGGGCGGCGGGAGCCGGTGTCGGATCGGCGGCCGGCGCGCTGGCTCGCTGCGCTGCCACTTCCTCGAATAGTGCGTCGAAATCGTCAGCGGCGTCGGTCATAGTCCCTGCTTCTCCATAATGTAAATGTCGCGATGATCTGTGCGGTGTCGGTGCGGATGCTGTCTGTAAATAGACAGCTCAAGATTACGGCGAGTGTATCAGTGTGGTTGCCGTAGGTAAATCTTTCGGTACGGCACCGTTGTGAATGCCCCAGTAAACTTAGTTTCGAAACAATCTTTCACGCCTTTTCTAGATATTTTCACAAAGCAAGTGTTGTATTTCTTTATCCTGCGGCGTTGTGACAGCTGCTGTTTTCGCGCGGATTAGCGAGCACATCTCTGAGTAAGATCAATCATTTACGATCCTCCAGCCCCGAAAAGGCGCACTACAATAGAGGTAACGTGACCTGAGAGGAGGACTCAGCATGTACCGGAAAATTCTGATCACGACTGACGGGTCGGCGGTCTCGCAACACACCGCCTGCGCCGGTGTGCAGTTCGCAAAACAGATGGGAGCCGAAGTGCTCGCCCTGTTCGTCGCCCCCGACTACCAGTATCCCGTGTACGTCGAAATCATCCCCCCTTCCTACCCCAGCGAAGAAGACTACATCGACCAGATGCGGCACATGGGCGAACAGTACATGGGTTCCATCATGCGCTCGGCAGCACAAGCCGGTTTGAAGCATTCTTGCTTGACGGCATTTTCCGACGCCGCGGCGCTGAAAATCGTCGACGTTGCTGAGGAACAACAGTGCGACCTGATCTTCATGGGTTCGCACGGACGCAGCGGCTGGGGCCAGCTGCTGCTCGGCAGCGTAACCAACAAGGTACTGTCGCAAACGACCCGGCCGGTGCTGGTGCACCGCCTGATCCGCGAACCCAGTACCTGAGCGCAGCTGGTGGCCGAAGCCCGGCGCCTGTGATTTCCGCCGGGAAGCGACTTTTCGTTAAAAAATTTACATGACCCAGTCTTGAAGGTGCTAGGATGCACCATTGACTGATACGCATGGTTGGGGACTTCTATGATCCGCATTGTCATCGCCGACGACCACACCATCATGCGCGAGGGGCTCAAGCGCATCCTCGACGGTGCACTCGACATCGAAATCGTCGGCGAAGCCATCAATGGCTTCGAGGTACTGTCGCTGGTGCGCCAGGGCGGCTTCGACCTGCTGCTGCTGGACCTGTCGATGCCCGGCCGCAGCGGCGTCGACCTGATCCGCCAGGTGCGCAGCGAAGCGCCCAAGCTGGCGATCCTGATCCTGACCATGCACGAGGAAGAGCAATACGCGGTGCGCGCGATCCGCGCCGGTGCCCAGGGCTACCTGACCAAGGAAAGCGCCGGCACCCAGCTGGTCGGCGCCATCCGCAAGGTCGCCTCCGGCCGCCCCTATATCAGCACCGAGGTGGCCGAGCAGCTGGCGTTGAACATCATGGCTCCCAACGAACAGCTGCTGCACAAGCAGCTGTCGGACCGCGAATTCGAAGTGTTCTCGCTGCTGGTGGGCGGCAAGTCGATCACCGAGATCGCCAACAACCTGCATTTGTCGGTCAAGACCGTGAGCACCCATAAAACCCGCATCATGCAGAAAATGGGCATGACCTCGCTGTCGGAAATGGTCCAGTACGCGGTGGCGCACCGCCTGCTGGCACCGATGAAGGCCTGACCTGGACGCTGAAAAGCCTCGGTTTATTTCAGCATGTAATGATTTTTGACCTTTTCACGCAACATTAGTGCGGCTTGGCGACCAATCGTCCCGGTCACCACATGCCAATCCGGATGCCTCTCCTACAGCATCCGGCACCTGTTTCCCCTCTGTGGCACCACCTCTAAGTCAGAAAACTCCTACAAGCTGACGCTCCGTCCTACCTACACATTCAGCCGTTCCTGATATGAATGCCGAACTCGTGTTGGCATACTGATTTCAGCGTTTCGACTTGCTTGCGGTCCATATCCAGGTCAAGAGCGTTGTGTTTGACGCTTTGACCAGTCGACGTGGTGCACATCGCACCCGTCAGCTGACCCGGCCGGGAACCGCCTGAAACCTTGATTTCCTTTACCTGGAGATGAGAATGCAGTCCCAGCCAATGTCAGAACAACGCAACGCCGCCCAATCGACCCTGCACTCATCCCAGATGGAAGCCGGTCGCCAGCGCCAGGGGCGCCTGTGGTCCAACCTGAAGGAAGTGTGCGATCTGCTGCACATCCCGGCCGCGGTGTCGATGAACACCGAAGAACTCCTGTTCCAGCACGTGCAGTTCAAGACGGGCCAGCGCGTGCACACGATCGGCCAAGCCTTCGACACCCTCTACATCGTCAATTCCGGCTTCCTGAAAACGGTGCTGATCGACGAATTCGGCAACGAGCAGGTGCTCAGCTTCCCGATGAAGGGCGATATGCTCGGCGTCGACGGCATCCACACCCGCCACTACGCTTCGGAAGCCGTCGCGCTGTCCGACTGCGACCTGATCCTGGTGCCGTTCAAGAAGCTCACGGCCCTGGGCCGCGTGCACGCCGAGCTCGAGAACCTGATGTACGGGGTGATGAGCCGCGAGCTGGTGCGCGAACAGGCGATGATCGGCATGCTCGGCGCCCTGTCGGCCGAGGCGCGGGTGGCCCGCTTCCTGATCTCGCTGGCCGACCGCTTCGCGGCGATGGGCTACTCGAGCAAGCTGTTCAACCTGCGCATGACGCGGCACGAAATCGGCAGCTATCTCGGCCTGACGCTGGAAACGGTCAGCCGTACGCTGTCCGCCTTCAACGAGATCGGCCTGATCACCGTCGACCAGCGCACCATCGGGATCAAGGATCCGGAAGCGCTCAAGACGCTGCGCCGCCTGCCGCCTTCCCGTTCGCGCGCCAAGCAGAACGCCAAGCACAAGGCCGATGCCGATTCCGGCGACGGCCAGGTGCTGGCCACGGCCTAAAGCCCCGGTGACCAGCGCGACCGGCTGCAATGGCCACGCCGGCCACTGCAGCCAGCCGCACTTGGCAAGGGTTCCCCTCCTCCGGAACCTGCTCGGGACCGTTTGCACCGCCGAGGCAGACTGATCAATAAAAAAGCCGGCTCCTGCAAGAGCCGGCTTTTGTTCATCGTGCCGCTGGGCGTCGCCTTTACACGGGCAATGGCCAGCGTCGGCTTTCTTCAGCGCTGGCGCTACGAATAGTGCCCGCACTTCATCTAATTTTCCGACAGCCGGCCCAGCCATTCAACCTTGAGCCGCTACGCATACACTGAAGCGTTTTCTTCTGTAATTCCTAAGCGTGCTCACCCGGATTCCGGCAGACCCGGCCATTGGAATCCGCGTTGCCTTGCCCGTCAGTCACGTACCAGCACGTTGCCGTTGACCTTCACGTGGTCGCCCACGCGGAAACCCGGGTCATTGTCGTAGGGAATGTTCTGCGTTGCGCCATTGTCGTAGCGCACCACCACCTCGACACGGTCGCCGCTGCGGGCATTGCGTTCGATGCTGCGGCCGGCCAGCGCGCCTGCCACGGCGCCGGCAGCAGTCGCCGCCGTACGGCCGCTGCCGCTGCCGACCTGGTTACCCAGCAGGCCGCCGACGGCGGCACCACCCAGGGTGCCGAGCGCCGAGGCCTGGCCATTTGCCTGCACCACGTTGATCGCTTCGATCGTCGCACAATTCGTGCAGTAGCGTGCGACGCGGTCGTCACGCGGCGCCGGTCGCGCATCGCGTGGGGCCGGCGGCGGGCCCGGACGCAGGTCGGGACCGGCCGCGCGCGGCGGACCGCCGGCCAGCAGCGGATGGCCGAGCATTGCGGTGGTATAGCGGCCATTGGCACGGATGGTGGCGGTGACCGGCGCGTCCGGCGCGATGTTGTCGTTGCGGCGGATGCGGTACACGCCGCTGTACTGGCCCGGCCGGACTTCCGGCAGCGCGAACACGCCCGAGGTGCCGGCGATCTGCACGTCGACCTTGGCGCCCGGCGTACCGAACACGGTGAATTGCAGGTCGTTGCCCGGACCGAGATCGTTGCTTCCACGCACGTCGAAGCTCTCGACGTGCGGGACCGCGGCCAGGCGCCCGCCATCGTCGCGGCCTACCGGACCGCGCACCAGCGGTTCGCCCAGCAGGCGCGTGATGACCTGGCCGCCGGCGCGCAGGTTGGCCGTCACCTGGCTGTCCGGACGCAGGCGGTCGTGGGTGCCGATGGTGTAGGTGCCTTGGTAGGTGCCGGGACGGGTCTCGGTCAGGTGCACGTTGCGCGTGGCGCCGTCGATGCGCACCGTGGCATTGCCGCCCGGGGAGCCGTACAGGTCGAAATTCAGTTCGGTGCCCGGTTCCAGGCGCCGCACTTCGTCGACGTTGAAACCTTCGATGCGCGGCGCGATGGCGGCAGCGCGCGGGTGGCGGTCCTGGGCCTGGACCGGCGCCGCGACGGTCACCGACAGCAGCGGCAAGGCTGCGACCACGGCCGCGGCCAGTTTTTTGTGGGTATTCGCCATGATTTTCCTCCGGACTCGCGCGTGAATTTCGATGTGACTAGCGTACGCCGCCCCTCCATAAAGCTCGGTGCGCTAGCGAACGCTTTATATAACGCCATGGACGGCTTCGCCGGACGTCACGAAAATGCGCTCCCCCGGCGCCGGCTTGATCGTATAGCCCCCGGTAAACGAACCGAAAGAAGGCAGGATCATGCGCGTCGGCCCGACCACGAAACACGGCAGCCGCAAGGCATCCGACCGGGTGGCCAGCACATAGGCCGGATGGACGTGGCCGGCCAGCACATAGCCCGGCGCGTCGATGTCCGGATGGTGGCAGAAGGAAAACGGCCCGACCGTATAAGGCTCGTCGACCAGGTCGATGCCGAGCGCCTCGGCCGGGTCGCCCGCATGCTTGTCGTGGTTGCCGCGCACCAGCGTCAGCACCAGGTCGCAGCGCCGCCGGCGCCAGGCCAGCATCGCCGCCTGGGTGGCAGCGGCATGCGAAGCGCGCGCGTGCAGAAAGTCGCCTAAAAATAAAACGTGGGTGGCGCCGGTGGCGTCGATCAGCGCGTCGAGCCCATCCAGGTTTTCGTTGGTGGTGCCGTGCGGTACCGGAATGCCGAACGAACGGAAGGCGGCGGCCTTGCCGAAGTGGATGTCGGCGATAATCAACATCTCCAGTCGCGGCCAGTACACGGCTTTCTGCGGCAACAGCAGTACCCGTTCGCCGGCAAGCGCCAGCACCGATGCATCGCGCGGACCGCTGGTCAAGGCTTGGTTCATGCCGCGGCCGCCTTTTCCAACTCGCGCACCATGCGCGCCACCCGGTCCGACAGCTTCTCGGTCGACACCTTTTCGCGGAAACGCTCGACCATCAGCGGGAAGCCGAAGGGCGTGGCGCGCTTGACCTCGTGGTAGGCGATGCGGCGTCCGTGCAGCGCGTTGAGGGTGTCGCGCAGCCGGGTCAGCTCCAGCTCCTGCTCCAGCACTTCGCGCTCGGCCTGCGTGAGCAGCAGGTTGCCGCTGTCGTGCTTGCGGAATACTTCAAAGAACAGCGCCGATGACGCCTGCACCTGGCGCATCGACTTGCGCTGCCCCGGGAAGCCCTGGGACACCAGCCCGGAAATCCGCGCCACCTCGCGGAAGCGCCGCTGCGCCAGCTGGGTCGCGTTCAGGCTGTCGAGCACGTCCTCGAGCAGGCGCCCGGTATCGAACAGGCCGACGTCCGCGCCGGTCGCGCCCGCGAACAGCGCGGCCCAGTCGACCGGTTCCGGCGACAGCAGTTCGAAGCCGTAGTCGTTCACCGCCACCGAAAAGGTCGACGGCATGATGCTGCCGACGCGGAAAGCCAGCAGCGAGGCCAGCCCGGTGTGCACCGAGCGGCCGCCGAACGGATACACGAACAGGTGCCAGCCCTCGCGGCTCTTCATGCTTTCGACCACCAGCACCGCGCCGGTGGGCAGCGACGACCAGTTGGCCTGCACTTCCAGCAGCGGGCGCACCGCCTGCATTTCCGGACCCTCGAAGATGCCCTGCGCCGCCCGCTCCAGCTCTTCCAGCCCGGCACGCGCCATCTCGGCGCTGAGCGGCACCTTGGTGCCGCCCCAGCGGCTGATCGCGCCTTTGGTCGAGGTGCTGCGCTTGACGTAGGCCGTCATTTCATGGACGCGCACCAGTTCCAGGATGCGGCCGCTGAACAGGAAGTGGTCGCCCGGCTTCAGACGGCCGACGAAGGATTCCTCGACGCTGCCGATGCGGCCGCCGCTCATGTACTGCACCTGCATCTGCGCATCCGACACGATAGTACCGATGCTCATCCGGTGGCGCCGGCCGATGGTGGCGTCGGGCACGCGGTAGACGCCCTCCTCGTCCGGCAGCACGCGCCGGTATTCCGGATACACGGTCAGGCTCTGGCCGCCGCGCGCGACGAAATCCAGCGCCCACTGCCATTCTTCCGGGGTCAGGTTGCGGTAGGACCAGGCGGTTTTCACTTCCTCGTACAGCTCTTCCGAGCGGAAGCCGCCGCCCAGCGCGATCGTCACCAGGTGCTGCACCAGCACGTCGAAGGGTTTATTCGGCACCTGGCGCGCCTCGATGCGGCGGCTGGCCACCGCGCGCTTGGCGCCGGCCGCTTCCAGCAGTTCCAGGCTGTTGGTCGGCACCAGCGTCACGCGCGAGATCCGCCCCGGCGCGTGACCGCTGCGGCCGGCGCGTTGGAGCAGGCGCGCGATGTTCTTGGCGCTGCCGACCTGCAGCACGCGCTCGACCGGCAGGAAGTCCACGCCCAGGTCGAGGCTGGCGGTGCAGACCACGGCCTTCAGTTCGCCGTTCTTCAAGCCCTTCTCGACCCACTCACGCACTTCGCGGTCGAGCGAGCCGTGGTGCAGCGCCACCACGCCGGCCCAGTCGGGGCGCGCCTCGATCAGGTTCTGGTACCAGATCTCGGATTGCGCGCGCGTGTTGGTGAACACCAGCGTCGAGCCGCTCTTGTCGATCTCGTCGATCACCGGCTGCAGCATCTGCAGGCCGAGGTGGCCGCCCCACGGAAAGCGCGAGACGGTCGGCGGGATCAGGCAGTCGACCACGATCTGCTTTTTCAGGTCGCCCTCGACCAGCACGCCCTTGCTCTCGTCCGCATCCGTCCCCAGCAGCACGCTGCGCGCATCCTGCAGGTTGCCCATGGTCGCCGACAGGCCCCACACCACCAGTTCCGGATTCCAGCGCCGCAAGCGTGCGAGCGCCAGCTGCACCTGCACGCCGCGCTTGCTGCCCATCAGTTCGTGCCACTCGTCGATGATGACCATGTCGAGGTGCTTGAACTGGTCGCGCGCGCCCGCATGCGACAGCAACAGAGATAAACTTTCCGGCGTGGTGATCAGCGCCCCCGGCAGGCTTTTGGATTGGCGCGCCCGCTCGGCCGAGCCGGTGTCGCCGGTGCGCGCGCCGATCGACCATGCGCCGACCACGTCCGGACTGGCGGCAGCCAGATCGGCCGCCGACACTTCCAGCGAACGCTGGGTGTCGGCGGCCAACGCACGCATCGGTGTCAGCCACAGCACCCGTACACCACTACGGCTGCGGCGCGAGCGGTTGGCGCCGCGCAGCAGCGCCGCGAACCACACGGCGTAGGTCTTGCCGGCGCCGGTGTTCGCATGCAGCAGCCCTGACTGCCCGGCCAAGGCCGCCTTCCACACCGCGCGCTGGAACGGAAAGACCTTCCAGCCGCGGCCGGCGAACCAGCCGTCGACCGCCTGCTCGGCCTGCGAACGCGTCATGACGCCACCTCGGGCTCGATATCGACCTCGGCCGGCGCCGCCTCCAGCAGCCCCTTCAAGGTATCCAGCGTATCGGCCTGCTCCACCGTCTTGTCGTCGCGCCGCCGCAGGATGCGCGGGAAGCGCACCGCGATGCCGGCCTTGTGCCGCGTCGACAGCGCGATGCCCTCGAAGCCGATCTCGAACACCATGGTCGGTTTCACGGAGCGCACCGGCCCGAATTTCTCGACCGTGGTCTTGCGCACCGCATTGTCGACCTGGCGGATCTCGGCGTCGGTCAGGCCGGAATACGCCTTGGCGAAGGGCACCAGCTTGCGCTCCGCACCATCGCCGTCCCACACCGCGAAGGTGTAGTCGGTGTACAGCGACGCGCGCCGCCCGCTGCCGGCCTGGGCATAGATCAGCACCGCGTCGATCGCGTACGGATCGATCTTCCACTTCCACCAGGTGCCGACGTCCTTGGTGCGGCCGACGCCGTAATGGGCGTCGCGCGCCTTCAGCATCATGCCCTCGACGCCGCGCGCCCGCGATTCGGCGCGCAGCGTGCCCAGGTCTTCCCAGGTGTCGGCCGTGACCAGCGGCGAGATGCGCAGCTGCGGCCTGGCGACGCCGGTCACCAGCGTTTCCAGCAACGCGCGCCGCTCGTGCTGGGGCAGCGTGCGCAGGTCGACGCCGTCCAGTTCCAATAAGTCGTAGGCCAGCAGCACCGCCGGGTATTCACTCAAGAACTTGGCCGACAGGGTCTTGCGGCCGATGCGCTTCTGCAGGTCGGCAAACGGTGCCGGCGCATCGGAATCCAGCCACACCAGCACCTCGCCGTCGACCACCGTCCCTTCCGGCAGCGCCAGCGCGGCCAGCTCGGGGAAACGCTCGGTGATCAGGTCTTCGCCGCGCGACCACAGGTAATTCTGGCCGCCGCGCCGCACCAGCTGGGCGCGGATGCCGTCGTATTTCCACTCGACCTGCCAGCCGGCCATGTCACCGAGACCCGCCGGCTCGCCCTGCAGCTGGTGCGCCAGGAAGAAGGGATAGGGCTGGCCGCCGCGCAGCTTGTGCTCGTCGTCGGACTGGGCCGCGATCAACTGCAGGAAGCCGGCGCCGGTCGGGCGCACGCGGCCGTCGGTCCAACCCATCAGGCGCTGGGCGATCAGCTTGGAATCCACCGCGGCGATCGCCGCCAGCGCGCGCGTGACGAGCAGTTTCGACACGCCGACCCGGAAACCGCCGCCGATCAGTTTCACGAACAGGAAGCGCTCGCGCCAGGTCAGCTCGTCCCAGTAGGAAAACAGCGCCTCGCGGATGGTGGCCGGGTCGGCGCCGCGCAGCGGACCGATGCGCTCTTCCATCCACACCGCCAGGCCGATGTCGCTGTGCTTCGTCGGCGGCGGCAGGATGTGGGCGATGGTCTCGGCCATGTCGCCGACCGCGGCGTAGCATTCGTCGAACAGCCAATCGTCCAGGCCGGCGTATTCGATCGCGTACTGGCGCATCAGCTTGGACGGCACCGCCTGGCGCGGCTTGCCGCCGGCCAGGAAATAGACCGCCCAGGCGGCATTCTCGGGGGCCGCATGCTCGAAGTAGTTGCGCAGCGCGTCGAGCTTGCGGTTGGTGGCGGTGGTCTCGTCGAGTTCGGCGTACAGGCGCGCAAATTCACGCATCGTTCGCCTCCTCGCCGGCAGGCGCCGGCTTGACCTCTTCGCGGCGATCCTCGTCTTCTTCCTCGTCGCTCGCGGCCGGCACCGTGGCGCCCGCCGCCGGCCCCTTGTCGGGCGCCGGGGTGGCGTCGGCCGACTCGTCGTCTTCTTCGCCGTATTCGGTATCGAAGGCCTTGGCATCGAGTCCGGTCTGGCACAGCCAGCGCACCATCACCGGGATCGAACCGTGGGTGACGATCACCTGCTGCGCCTCGGTGGCGCGGATCGCCTCCATCAGGCCCGGCCAGTCGGCGTGGTCGGACAGCACGAAGCCGCGGTCGACGCCGCGCCGGCGCCGTGCCCCGCGCAGCAGCATCCAGCCGCTGGCGAAGGCATCGCTGTAGTCGCCGAAGCGGCGGGTCCAGGTCGAACCCGAGGCCGAGGGCGGCGCCAGCACCAGCGCGCGCTTCAGGCCGGCCTTGTCGGTCTCGCTCACCAGCTGGGTCGCAGGCAGGTCGACGCCGCCTTCGCGGTAGACGCGGTTGAGCGGCTCGACCGCGCCGTGGCAGACGATCGGGCCGATCGACGGATCGAGGCCGGACAGCAGCCGCTGGGCCTTGCCGAAGGCATAGGCGTACAGGATGCTGGTGCGGCCCTCGTCGGCATTCGCGCGCCACCAGCGGTTGATGTCGTCGTAGACGTCCTGCTGCGCATCCCAGCGGTAGATCGGCAGGCCGAAGGTCGACTCGGTAATGAAGCTGTGGCAGCGCACCGGCTCGAACGGGTCGCAGGTGGCGTCCGGCTCGACCTTGTAGTCGCCCGACGCCACCCAGATTTCGCCTTCGTGCTCCATGCGGATCTGGGCCGAGCCGAGCACGTGGCCGGCCGGGTGCAGCGAGATCGTCACACCGTTGTGCACCACGCGCTTGCCGTAATCCAGGCCCTCGATGTTGATATCGGCGCCGAGGCGCGATTTCAGGATGTTGACGCTCTTGCTGGAAGCCAGGTAGTGGCTGTGGCCCCAGCGCGCATGGTCGCCGTGCGCATGGGTGATGACGGCCCGGTCGACCGGCCGCCATGGATCGATATAGAAATCACCCGGGACGCAGTAGAGTCCCTCCTTGCGTACTACGACCATGTCTCCCATGTTTTCCTTTCTTTTGCAGCCTTACAACACCACCTCCGTCGCCCCTGCGCAGGCAGGGGCCCAATTTCGTATGCGCTGTCGAGATGCATCCAACTTGGGCCCCTGCCTCCGCAGGGGCGACGTTGACGAGCCAACGTTCTTATTCAGCTCACGTGTTCCACATAATCCTTCAGGAACGACCGGTGCTCCCCATCCGGAAACGCGATCGAGATCTGGTCCCCGGCCACCGACAGCACCACGCCCTCGCCATACTTCGGCACCTTGACGCGCGCAGCGGCCTCGAACACGGATGCCGGATCGGGCTGGGCCACCGGCTCGTGGTCGAACTCGTCGTCGCGGATGTCGATGTCTTCCGTCAGCACGGCCGCCGGCGGGTTCAGGCAGTTGTCGCAGCGGCAGCACTTCTCGAAGCCGTCGACTTCGTCGCCGAAATAATCGAACAGCAGCTTCCAGCGGCAGAAACCGCTGACCGCGTACGACACCATCTGCTCCAGCGCTTCCTTGTCGTGTTCCTGCTTCTGGCGGTAGACCGCGGCCATGGCCTCGAACAGGCTGGCCTTCGGCTCGGTCGCGCCCAGGGTCCAGGCCAGCTTGCGGTTCTGGCGCAGCAGCCCGGCGTCCTTCAGCAGCTTGAGGCAGACCTTGAGGTGCGGCCCGGCCAGGTCGCCGGTCACCTCGTCGACGCGCTGCGGCGTGGCCGTCTCGTCCTGGGCCAGCTTGCGCACGGCTTCGTAGATGGCGCGGATCTCGTTCGCCGTCGGGTAGTGCTTGACCAGGAAGAACTGCTGGACGCGCTTGTCGTCCTGCAGGAACAGCAGCGTGCATTCGGCATCCTTGCCGTCACGGCCGGCGCGGCCGGACTCCTGGTAATAGGCTTCCAGGTTGGCCGGAATCTGCAGGTGGATGACGAAGCGCGTATCCGGCTTGTCGATGCCCATGCCGAAGGCGTTGGTCGCGACCATGATGCGCCGCTCGTCGTCCATGAACAGGTCCTGGTTCGCCTTGCGCTCGGCGGCGTGCAGCTTGCCGTGGTAGATCGTGACCGACTCCCCGGCCTCTTCCAGTAAATGGTAGATCTCTTCCGCCATCTTGACCGTGGCGGCATAGACGATGCCCTTGCCCCCGGTCTCGCGTACCAGGCGCAGCGCCTGCTGCATCTTTTCCTCGCCATTCGTCACCTGCTGCACGCGGTAGTGCAGGTTCGGGCGATAGATGCCGGTATTGATGACGTTCATGCGTGGCCGGCCCAGCTGGCGGCCGATATCGTCCATGACTTCGTCGGTGGCGGTGGCGGTCAGCGCCAGCACCGGCGGCTTGCCGAGGGCGTCGAGCGTACCGGCCATCTCGAGATAGGCCGGACGGAAATCGTGGCCCCATTGCGAGATGCAGTGGGCTTCGTCGACCACGACCAGCGCCACCTTCACTTCCCGCAACAAGGCGACGAACTCCGGCGACACCAGCCGCTCGGGCGTGCAGAACACGATCTCGCACTGCTGCTGTTCGATGGCCGCGAGCGCATTGCGCTCTTCCCCGGCATTCAGGCTGCTGTTGACTTGCACGGCGCGTATGTGCATCTCTTCCAGCTTCTCGAGCTGGTCCTTCATCAGCGAGATGAGTGGGGAGACGACGATGGTCATGCCCTCGAGGATGCGGGCGGGAACTTGGTAGCACAGCGATTTACCGCTGCCGGTGGGCATGATCGCCAGCGTGTCCTTGCCATCGAGGACGCTGTCGATCACGCGTTGCTGGCCGTCGCGCAGTTGGGCGATACCGAAGACGGTATTCAGCAGGCGACGGATGGTGTTGCGGCGTACCGCAAGCAAGCCTTTGTGCAGGAGTTTGGGTTCGTGTCGGGTCATGATGAGCCCAACTGTAAATTGGGCACGAACGCGACGCTATAGGACGCAACCTACAGCAACCGTAGGAGCGCCGCGTTAGCGATCTACTACCGATCAGACAGCGGAACAGCGCGATTTCCTACAAGGCGACGGATTACCCGCCGATAGTTTCCATAAAGTACTTAAATTAAGATGATTTCACTGCCCAAACATTACCGCCCGCCTGGAGGTTCACCATGATCCGCATGCACCCGACCACCGCTGCCTGGACCGCTCTTCACGTCACCATCACCGGCCTCGCCACCTGGCTGCTGGTCGCGACCGAAGCCTTCAACAGCGCTGCCCCGCTGTTGTTCCACTGATCGATGCCGGTCCCGCATGCGCCAGGCATGCCGGGCGGCGCTGCCCTGACCGGCCGGCGCGTTTTTCCACGTCTGCCCGAGGCATAACACCTCTTCTCCTCCTTCCTCGTTCCGAAGCATGCGACCCATTGCCGCGCAAGCGGGCATCATGGTGGCCACTTCTATATCTGGAACGGGTGAGTTACATGAAACGAACGAATCTGCGCGTGGTCATCACCGGCGCATCGAGCGGCATCGGCGCCGCCACCGCCATCGCTTTCGCGAAGGAAGGCGCCAGCCTGGTGCTCGGCGCACGCGGCAAGGAAGGACTCGACGACATCGCCCAGCGCTGCCGCGCGGCCGGCGGCAAGGCCGACGTGAAAGTGGTCGACGCCACCGATGCCGATGCCGTCGGACGCTTCGCACGCGAGGCGCGCAGCACGCTGGGCGACATCGACCTGTGGTTCAGCGACGTCGGCGTCGGCGTGGTCGGCCAGTTTGCCGAGGTGCCGATCGAAGACCACCAGCGCGTGATCGAGACCAATCTCGTCAGCCACATGAACGATGCACACGCCCTGTTGCCGATCTTCCTGGAACAGGGCCACGGCATCTGGGTGAACATGATTTCGGTGGGCGGCTACGTCACGACGCCGTATTCGGCCGCCTATGCCGCCAGCAAGTTCGGCCTGCGCGGCTTCAGCGCCGCCCTGCGCGCCGAACTGCACGACCAGCCGCGCATCCACGTCTGCGACGTCTACCCGACCTTCGTCGACACCCCCGGCTTTGCCCACGCCGGCAATTACACGGGCGCCAAGCTGTCCTACCCGCCCGGCGTACTGGCGCCGGAAAAGGTGGCCGACGCCGTGGTCAAGCTGGCGCGCCAGCCGCGTGCCACGACCGTGATCGGCGCGCCTGCGTTCGCGCTCAAGCTGGCCGAACTGGCCACCCCGCTCACCGCGGTCGCCATGAAGCGCTTCATGGACACCTGGTCGAAGCGCGCCGACCGTACCGGCGACACCCAGGGCAGCCTGTATGAGCCGCCGGCCACGGCCAGCGGCGTGCACAGCGGCCAACGCCCGACCGACGGGTCCGGCCAGAAGAAAAACACGGCCCTGCTGGCCGGCGCCGTGGTGGCCGCCGCCGCCATCGGCGTGCAGGTCTGGCGCCGGCGCTCGCGCTGAGCGCGCATCGGCAGCATTAGCGGCTACACCAGCGCCCTGATCGCCCCCACGTAGCGCTCGCTGACCGCCACCTGCGCAGCGCAGCGCAGGGTCAGCCGGTAGCTGCCGTCGCCGACCGTCGCCAGCGTCCCGATCTGGTCGCGCCGCACGATGGTGCCGCGGTGCACGCGCACGAACACGCTCGGGTCGAGCAGCGTCTCCAGGCGGCTCAGCGGCAGCCGGTGCAGCACCTGGCGCGCCGCCAGGCACAGGTTGACGTAGTTGCCGGCCGCCTCGACCCACAGGATGTCGTCGACCCGCACCTGCTCGACGCGGCCGACCGAGCGCACGCTGATGCGGTCGAGCCAGGCCGCATCGTCGCTACTCCGCTCGGCATAGCTGCGCAAGGCATTGCCGTAGGCGGCGCGCTGGCCATGGCGCAGCAGCGCCTCGGCGCGCTCGACCGCCTGCGCCAGGCGGGCATCGCTCACCGGCTTGAGCAGGTAATCGAGCGCATGCACGTCGAAGGCATCGACGGCATGGGCGCTGAAGGCGGTCACGAAGATCACCAGCGGCGGCTCGGGCCGTCGCGCCAGCTCGCGGGCCAGCGCCAGCCCATCCTCGCCCGGCATGCGGATGTCGAGGAAGATCACCTGGACCTGGGCGTCGGCCGGCCGCGCGGCCAGCGCGGCGCGCGCGGCGGCGGCGCTGGCGCATTCAGCCGCCAGGATCCAGCCGGGATGGGCCTCCATCGCCAGCCGCAGGTTGATGCGGCCCGGCGCTTCGTCGTCCACGATCAGGTAAGTCACCGGCACCGGCCCGCCTCCATGGTCCGGATGCAAAGCTGTGTCGAATAGCAGGTGACGGGATTCGGTGTACTCATCTTCAGGAAGTATAGCAGCGGGCCATCGGCGCCCTCGGCGCCGGCAGTCACACCGGGCCGGCGTTTCGTCACACGGCGGTTCACCCGGCGGGCTGGTCGGATAAGCTGTGCAAGCATGCACATCACAGCAAGGGAAACCATGAAACGACACTGTCTCGCCGCGGGTGCGCTATGCGCCCTGCTCGCGCCTGCCCATGCGGCCGAGGTCTGCACGGCGCTGGCCGACGCCGCCGGCGGCAAGCCCCTGCTGGAACGCGGCGATTGCCGCACCCGCGCCACCCCGGCGTCGACCTTCAAGATCGCGATCAGCCTGATGGGCTACGACGCCGGCGTCCTGAAGGATGCCCACACGCCGCTGCTGCCCTATCGCCCCGGTTACGTCGACTGGCAGCCGGCCTGGCGCGCACCGACCGATCCGGCGAAATGGATGCGCGATTCGGTGGTCTGGTATTCGCAGCAGGCGACGCTGGCGCTGGGACCGGCGCGCTTCGGCGCCTACGTCCGGCAATTCGGCTACGGCAACCAGGACGTGGCGGGCGACGCCGAGCATGACGGGCTGACGCTGTCGTGGATCGGCTCCTCGCTGCAGATCTCGCCGCTGGAGCAGCTCGACTTTCTCGGCAAGCTGGTGAACCGCCGGCTCGGCGTCAGCGGCCAGGCCTACGACATGACCGCCGCGCTGACCCGCTACGGCACCGTGGACGGCTGGGACCTGCACGGCAAGACCGGCGCATCGAGCGGCCTGGGCTGGTACGTCGGCTGGGCGACCAAAGACGGGCGCACCGTCACCTTTGCGCGCCTGGTCCGCAGCGACGACACCCAGCCCAAGGCCATGTCGACCGGCGTGTGGGCACGCGAAGCTTTCCTGGCCGAGTTGCCTGGCCTGCTGCCATGACGCGCCAACAGCGCAACTTCGGCATCGATTGCCTGCGCGGCCTGGCGCCGCTGCTCGACGCCTTGCCGCAGGCCTGGGCTCACCGGAGGCGCCCAGGCCGTAAAATACCGCTTTGAATTTTTACAAAGCGACCCTCAGCATGGAAACCAAGGATCAGCGTTACCTCGTCCAGCAAAACAAACTCACCGACAAGGACAACACGGCACCCGTGTTCGCCCGCGTCATGCGCAGCAAGGAAGGCAAGTTCGAAGGCGTCTCCTTCATCAGGAACAAGGAAAAGGCGACCGTGATGACGATGGCCGAGGCCGAGGAAGCCGTGGCCTGGGCGACGAAGAAAAAGGGCAATGCGCACGAGTACACGAGCAAGATCATTTGCGTGGGCCAGTGATCGAAGTAAGCAGCATGCCCGGCGCCGGCATCGACCGAGCTTCCGGGGTGTGACAAAGCACGTATTTCCGGCAGACATTTCTCGCTAACATGTGCGAGTACGCGCCCCTACCGCGGCGCACGTCAAGGAGCCGACCATGTTCGACCGTATCAGACGCAGTTTCGATCTCGTTCGCGCCAGCGCCCAGGTGCTCAGGCAGGATAATCACCTGCTGCTGTTCCCCCTGATCTCGGCCGGCGCCTGGTTGCTGCTGGTGGCCGCGTTTGCCCTGCCGGTGTTCGGCCTGGCCCCGGTCGACGGCATCGGCGAAGGCGGCCTGTATTCGATCGGCTTCCTGTTCTACGTGGTGCAGTACTTCGTCATCTTCTACTTCAACACGGCGCTGGTCGGCGCCGTCATGATCCGGCTCGACGGCGGCAGCCCGACGCTGGCCGACGGCCTGCGCATCGCCAACGGCCGCCTGCCGGCCATCCTCGGCTACGCCGTGATTTCCGCGACCGTCGGCGTGATCCTGCGCGCGATCCAGGAACGGCTCGGCTTCGTGGGCCGCCTGGTCGTCGGCCTGATCGGCGCCGGCTGGGCGCTGGCCACCTTCCTGGTGGTGCCGGTGATCGTGACCCGCGACCGCGGTCCGATGGACTCGATTTCCGAAAGCACGGCCCTGCTCAAGCGCACCTGGGGCGAGAACGTCACCGGCCATATCGGCATGGGCGCCGCCTTCGGCCTGGTGTACTTCGGCCTGGCCGGCGGCAGCGTGCTGCTGGCGATCCTGCTGCTGGCCGCCGGCACCGTCAGCCCGGTGTTCTTGTACCTGTTCGGCGCCGTCGTCGTGCTGGCGCTGCTGGCCTGCGTGCTGTTCCAGGCGACGCTGACCGGTATCTATTCCGCCGTCCTGTACCGCTACGCCGTCGACGGCAGCGGGTCGGCCGGGTTCGACAACGCCCTGCTGGCGTCCAGCTTCCGGCAGAAGTCCTGAGCACAGCGGCATGGCTGCCCAGGATCGCTACCGCGGCGCGCTGATCGGTCTCGCCTGTGGCGACGCCATCGGCACCAGCGTCGAGTTCATGTCTCGCGGAACCTTCCCTGAACTTGTCGACATGGTCGGTGGCGGCCCCTTCGACCTGAAGCCAGGGCAATGGACCGACGATACGTCGATGGCGCTTTGCCTCGCCCACAGCCTGTTGCATTGCCAGGGGTTCGATCCGGTCGATCAAATGCACCGTTATTGCAACTGGTACAACTACGGCTACATGAGCAGTACCGGCGAGTGCTTTGACATTGGCAACACCACCGCCATGGCACTCCGCAGGTATCTCGAGAACAAGAATCCTTTTGCCGGATCGACGGATGCGGCTTCGGCAGGCAACGGCGGACTGATGCGTCTCGCGCCGATTCCCATGTATTACGCGCAGGATGCCAAGGCCGTATTTCACTACGCCGGTGAAAGCACGCGAACGACGCATGGCGCGCAGGAAGCGATCGAGTGCTCGCGGCTGTTTGGCCTCCAGTTGCGTGCAGCCTTATGCGGCGGCTCGAAACAAGACATCCTCTCGGTCGCTTATCCCGAACCCTTGAGTCCCGGCGTGGCGCCGATCGCCGGCGCCGCATTTGCCGCCAAATCCGCCGACCGGATCAAGGGCAGCGGCTATTGCGTGCAATCGCTCGAGGCAGCCCTTTGGTGCTTCCGGCAGTCCGGATCGTTCAAGGAAGCGGTCCTCAAGGCGGCCAACCTGGGCGACGATGCCGATACCACGGCGGCGATCTGCGGCCAGTTGGCCGGCGCCTATTATGGCTTCTCCGCCATCCCGGATACGTGGGTCATGAAACTGGAAATGCATGAAGACATCATCGGCCTCGCAGACCGGCTCTACGCCAAACGGAGCGCACATGTTTGATCACGGGTTCGGCCGCTATATATAAGAACAGTTGGGTTCAACAATCATGAAATGGCTTGCCCTCATCCCATGCATCCTGATCACAGCGGGATGTGCCAGTGTGGAAGAACAAACCGACTACGACCTTCAGTGGAACAGTAGAACGGCAAGACTTACCGTTCTGGACGAACTGGGAAAGCCCATCCCCATCGCGGCAGAAAAATACCTTGCCTTGCCCGGCCTCGTTCTATCACGCGGCGAGATTCGCCTGCACCCCGGCAAGCAGCGGATTGGCTACATCTGCCCGCCAAAACCCGGGGGTATCGAGATATTGGACGTGGCACCATCGGTCGTCTACGAGTTTAAGGCTGGCCAACAGTATGAAATGGCATGTATCGACGGTTTTCCGCAAATACGTCCGATGGAAGGCGCAAGCAGCCGGCCCTGATAAAACCGGCAATAAAAAAAGCAGCGCCTCCTTCCGGAAAGCGCTGCCTTTTTAGAGCTGACTCAGTTCGACTGTTTATGCCGCTTCAACCGCCACCGGCATGCGGATCAGGTAATCGAAGGCCGACAGGGCCGCCTTGGCACCCTCGCCCGCCGCGATCACGATCTGCTTGAACGGCGTGGTGGTCGCATCGCCCGCGGCGAACACGCCCGGGATGTTGGTGCGGCCGTGGGCGTCGACGATGATCTCGCCGAAGCGCGACAGTTCCAGGCTGCCCTTCAGGAACTCGGTGTTCGGCACCAGGCCGATCTGGACGAACACACCGGCCAGCGGGACGTTCTTCTCTTCACCCGAGATGCGGTCCTTGAACGAAATGCCGTTGACCTTGTTGCCGTCGCCGGTGATCTCGGTGGTCTGGGCGTTGACGTGGATGGTCACGTTCGACAGGCTCTGCACCTTGTTCACCAGCACGGCGTCGGCTTTCAGCTGGTTGGCGAACTCGATCAGGGTCACGTGCTCGACGATACCGGCCAGGTCGATCGCCGCTTCCACGCCCGAGTTGCCGCCGCCGATGACCGCCACGCGCTTGCCCTTGTACAGCGGGCCGTCGCAGTGCGGGCAGTAGTTCACGCCGGCGTTCTTGTACTGCTCTTCGCCCGGCACGTTGACGTTCCTCCAGCGGGCGCCGGTCGACAGGATCACGGTGCTCGACTTCAGCGAGCCGCCGTTGGCGAATTGCACTTCAACCAGTTCGCCAGGGGCCGACGGCGGGATGATCTTGGCGGCTTCCTGCTGGGTCATCACGTCGACGCCGTAGTGGCGCACCTGCTGTTCCAGCGCGGCCGAGAATTTCGGGCCGTCGGTTTCCAGCACCGAGATGTAGTTCTCGATCGACATGGTGTCGTTGACTTGACCACCCATGCGGCCGGTGGCGACGCCGGTGCGGATGCCTTTGCGGGCGGCGTACACGGCCGCTGCCGAGCCGGCCGGGCCACCGCCGACGATCAACACGTCGTACGGATCCTTGGCGTTCAGCTTGGCGGCGTCGCGGGCGCCGGCGCCCTTGTCCAGCTTGGCGACGATTTCTTCAATCATCATGCGGCCCGAACCGAACAGTTCGCCGTTCAGGAAGACCATCGGCACGGCCATCACCTGGCGCGCTTCGACTTCCTTCTGGTAGGCGCCGCCTTCGATCACGGTCGTCTTGACGTTCGGGTTCAGGATCGCCATCAGCGACAGCGCCTGCACCACGTCCGGGCAGTTATGGCAGCTCAGCGACATGTACATCTCGAAGTTGTACTCGCCTTCGAGCGCCTTGATGGCATCGATGGTGTCCTGCTCGACCTTCGGCGGGTGGCCGCCGGTCCAAAGCAGCGCCAGTACCAGCGAGGTGAATTCGTGGCCGAGCGGCAGGCCGGCGAAGCGCAGCGAGGTATTGGTGCCGGTACGCTGGACGCTGAACGACGGCTTGCGCGCATCGTTGCCGTCGGTACGGACGGTAATCTTGTCGCTGCGCAGGCTCTGGATGGTCTGCAGCAGTTCGAGCGTCTGCTTGGAGTTCTCGCTGTCGTCCAGCGAGGCAACCAGTTCGAACGGTTGCTGCACGCGCTGCAGGTAGGCGCCGAGTTGGGTCTTCAGGTCGTTGTCAAGCACGCTCATGGTCATTTCCTCGTTCGTATCGTCGTTAAATCGTTAAAGTTCTGGGCAAAGCCTGGCCCCGACGCATCGATTCTTACATCGTGCGTCCATCAAATTAGTAAATCTGGCGCGGCAAAATCGACTAGTTTGATCGCCTTTTTCTAGGGCGGGATCAATGCGGCGCAAATAAGAGATGGTGGCTTGGGCCGGACTCGCAAGAGGTGGGCCCAAGTCAGGTAAGACAAGTTTTGCTGTGACTGCGTTCTTGCTATTACTGCAGCGGGCGGAGCGGCCCGCTTTCCAACGATCTATTTAATTAGATCTTGCCGACCAGGTCCAGCGACGGCTTCAGGGTTTCGGCGCCTTCCGACCACTTGGCCGGGCAGACTTCGCCCGGGTGAGCGGCGACGTACTGGGCTGCCTTGACTTTGCGCATCAGTTCCGATGCGTCGCGGCCGATACCGTTGTCGTGCACTTCCATGACCTTGATCTGGCCTTCCGGATTGATCACGAAGGTACCGCGCAGGGCCATGCCTTCTTCTTCGATCATGACTTCGAAGTTACGGGCCAGGGTGCCGGTCGGGTCGCCGATCAACGGGTAGTTCACTTTCTTGATGGCTTCCGAGGTGTCGTGCCATGCTTTGTGAGCGAAATGGCTGTCGGTCGACACGCCGTAGACTTTCACACCCATCTTGGCGAATTCCGGCTGGAAATCGGCCAGGTCTTCCAGTTCGGTCGGGCAGACGAAAGTGAAGTCAGCCGGGTAGAACATCACGACCGACCAGGTGCCTTTGAAATCGGCGTCGGTCAGATCGACGAACTTGCCGTCGTGGTACGCGGTTGCTTTGAACGGCTTGATCGTGCTGTTGATGAGGGACATGAAAGCTCCTGTTGTGGGGTTAAAAAAATACGTTAGGTGCACACTATACCCCGCACACGCGTTTATGTGAAATTAATTGAGCAGATTTTATCGATTAATTTTGCCTATCGACGTTGGATAGGTAGGGCCTGTTGGGGCCATTGGCGCCGAACCCGGTTGGAGCGGCATGAACTTGGAAAAATAGCGCCATGGGCGCTATTTCTCTTCGCGGGGGCGAGGTGCCGAGGCTGCGGGCCGCAGGCCCGCGTCGCTGTCAGGCAGGCGCGACAGCCTGCAAGGCAGGCTCGGTGCAAGGCAGGATCAGGCTGAAGGTAGCGCCCTGCCCTGGGGCGCTGCTGGCCGTCAGCTTGCCGCCGTGCGAGGTCGCCAGCTGGCGCGAGATGTACAGGCCCAGGCCAAGGCCTTTCGGCTCGCCGCTCTTGGCGCCGCGCTCGTAGGGTTCGAAGATGCGTTCGATGAAGTCGGGGGCAATGCCCTTGCCGTGGTCGCGCACGTCGATAACCGCGTGGCAGCCCTCTTGGTGGACGCTGACTTCGACCGCGCCGCCGCCGCCGTAGCGCAATGCGTTGGTCAGCAGGTTGACCACCACCTGCTCGATGCGGAACTCGTCCCACCAGCCTTCCACCGGCGGATGCGGCTCCAGCAGCAGGTTGCAGCCGGCCGCCGCGGCAGCCAGCGACAAATCGTTGACCACGCGCTCGAGCAAGGCCATCAGCTCGACCTTCCCCGGCCGGATCGACAGGGTGCCGCTCTTCATGCGCGAGACGTCCAGCATGTCGTCGATCAGGCGGATCATCGACTTGATCTGGCGCTCGTCGCGCTTGATCATGCTGCCCATCTGCTCGGCATTAAAGGCCGGCATGTTGCCGCGCTTGAGCTGCAGGCTGCGCATTTGCGTTTCCAGGAACAGCGTATTCAGCGGCGTGCGCAGCTCGTGCGCCACCAGCGACATGAATTCGTCGCGCATGCGCAGCGAGCGCTGCAGCTCGCCCTGGGTGGCGTTCAGTTCGCGCAGCAGCACTTCCTGCTCGCGCCGGCTGCGTTCCAGCGCTTCCATCTGGTGACGCATCTCGCGCCGCTGCTGGTCGAGGGTGACGAAGACGTTGACCTTGCTGCGCACCGCATCCGGATCGAGCGGCTTGTACATGAAGTCGACGGCGCCGGTCTCGTAGCCCTTGAACGCATAGTTCAGCTCGCGCCCGGCGGCGGACACGAACACGATCGGGATGTTGCGGGTGCGCGAGGTGGCACGCATCATCTCGGCCAGCTCGAAGCCGTCCATGCCCGGCATCTGCACGTCCAGGATTGCCAGCGCGAATTCGTGCTCGAGCATCAGCGACAGCGCTTCCTCGCCGGAAGACGCCTGGTAGACGATGCGGTGCTCGTCGCGGATGACGGCGTCGAGGGCGCGCAGGTTTTCCGGCAGGTCGTCGACGATCAGGAGTTTGCTTGGGTCTTTTGCGCTCATGATTTGTAATTCTCCAACATGGGCAACAGCGCCCCGATCCGCGCCAGCGGCAGGACCAGGTGCGGATTGCAACGGCGGATCGCTTCCATCGGCATCACGCCCACCTGGGCGTCAGCAGGATCTTGTACCACGGTAAAGCCGCCGCGGGCGCGGATCTGCGCCATGCCGTCGGCGCCGTCGTGGTTGGCGCCGGTCAGCAGGATGCCGACCAGGCCGGGGCCCCAGGCATCCGCGCTCGATGCCATCAATACGTCGATCGCCGGCCGCGCATAGTGCACCGGCGGCTCGCAGCTCAGCGAGAACGTCCGGTCCTGCTCCACCGACAGGTGGTAGCCGGGACCGGCAAAATAGACGGTGCCGGCCTCGATGTCGCCCTTGTCGGTGGCTTCGCGCACCGGCAGCGGCAGGCGCTCGTCGAACAGTTCGGCCAGCCGGCTCTCGCGGTCGGGCGGCAGGTGCAGCATGCAGACGACCGGCAGATCATACCCCGCCGGCAGCGCCGGCAGCAGCTGGAGCAGGGCGTCGACGCCGCCGGCCGAGCCGCCGATCACGACCGCCTCGATGCGCCGTCCCTGCAGGCTGGCCTGCAGAGCGCGATCGGTAATGGTGCTGGCGGTCATGCGCCCACCTTGCGGAACAGGCGTTCCCGGCGCGCCAGCGGCTCGAAGCGCTGGGCATAGGTGGAAAAGTCGATGCTTTCCTTGCTGCCCAGTCCCAAAAAGCCGCGGTGGCACAGCGATTCGTGGAACAGCCCCAGCACCCGGTTCTGCAGGCGCCGGTTAAAGTAGATCATCACGTTGCGGCAGCTGATGAAATGGGTCTCGGCAAACACGCTGTCGGTGGCCAGGCTATGGTCGGCGAAGGTGACGTTTTCCACCAGCGACCGGTCGAACAGCGCGCCGCCGTAGGCCGCCGTGTAGTAGTCGGAAAAGGCGCGCGTGCCGCCGGCCTTCTGGTAGTTCTCGGTGAACAGGCGCATGCGGTCGAGCGGCATCACGCCGCGCCGCGCCGCATCCAGCGAGGCCGGATTGATGTCGGTCGCGTAGATCAGCGTGCGCTCCAGCAAGCCTTCTTCCTGGAGCAGGATCGCCAGCGAATAGACTTCCTCGCCGGTGCTGCAGCCGGCCACCCAGATCTTCAGCGAAGGATACGTTTCCAGGAACGGCACCACCTGGCGCCGGATGGCCAGATAGTAATCCGGGTCGCGGAACATTTCGGTGACCGGAATGGTGAGAAATTGCAGCAACTGCGCGAAAGCGGCCGGATCGTGCATCACCCGGGCTTGCAGGCTGGACACGGTCTCGCATTCCATGGCGCGCATGGCAACCACCACGCGGCGCTTCTGGGAAGCGCCGGTGTAGTCGCGGAAGTCGTAGTTGTACTTGAGATAGACAGCTTCGACCAGCATCCGCAGTTCGATATCGATGTCGCTTGGCGGTTTGGTCATCGTTTTTTACGTCTTTACGTTAAATGCGCTCCAGCGTCGGCATCCACACCCTGAGCAGCGAATACAGGCGGGTCAGGTCGATCGGCTTGGCCAGGTAATCGTTGGCACCGGCGGCCAGGCACTGTTCCTGGTCGTCCTTCATCGCCTTGGCGGTGATGGCGATGATCGGCAGGCGCGTGAAGCGCCCATCCTGGCGGATGCGGCGCGTCGCTTCCAGGCCATCCATGCCCGGCATCATCACATCCATCAACACCAGGTCGATATTCTCCACCTCATCCAGTTTTGAAAGTGCCTCGAAACCATTGCGGCCGACCACCACGTTGGCCCCGCGCTGCTCCAGCGCACTGGTCAGGGCGAACACGTTGCGCACATCGTCGTCGACCAGCAGGATGGTCCTGCCTTCGAACACCCGGTCGCGTCCGCGCACCGTCTTGAGCATGATCTGGCGCTCGGACGACAGCTGCGACTCGACCTTGTGCAGGAACAGCGTGACCTCGTCCAGCAAACGCTCCGGCGAACGCGCACCCTTGATGATGATCGAGCGCGAGTATTTCGACAGTTCGGCTTCCTCGTCGCGGGTCAGGTTGCGCCCGGTGTAGACGATGACCGGCGGGAACGACACCAGCTCTTCGTGCGACATACGCTGCAGCAACTCGTTGCCCTGCATGTCGGGCAGCTTCAAGTCGATGATCATGCAGTCGAAAATCTGCGAGCGCAACAGCGCGAGCGCTTCGCCGCCGGAGCCGACCGCGGAAATTTCGACGTCATTGTCGGCGATCAGCTGGACCACGCTGTCGCGCTGGCGTTCGTCATCCTCGACCAGCAGCACGCGCTTGAGTTTCTGGGTAGATTTGTCCTTGAGCTTCAGGAAGACCTCTTCCAGCTGCTCGCGCGTGGTCGGCTTCAGCGCGTAGCCGATGGCGCCCAGGTGCAGCGCCTCGCCGCCGTTTTCCATGCTCGAGACCACGTGCACCGGGATGTGGCGGGTGGACGGGTTTTCCTTCAGCTGCTGCAGCACCGACAAGCCGGAACGGTCGGGCAGGCGCATGTCGAGCAGGATCGCATCCGGCTGCTCGCTGGTGGCCAGTTCCAGGCCTTGCTCGGCGGTCAGGCCCACCAGGCAGCGGAATTCCATGTCGTGCGCCAGGCCGTACAGGATGCGCGCGAATTCCGGCTCGTCCTCGATGGTGAGCACGGTGCGGCGGCCGTTGGCCGGCTGGTCGCGGTCGTCGGGGAAGCGCGTCGCGGCGCCGGCCTGCCCCACGGGTTCGCTCGATGCGGTCTCCGCCACCGGGGCCGGGGCCGCTACCGGCGCCTTGGCGCGCACCGGGGCGCTGCTGCGCGCGGCTTGCGGCGCCGGTGCCGGCGGCGTGGCCGCCACGGTGCCGTTGCGCGGCAGGCTGAGCGTGAAGGTACTGCCCTCGCCCGGCGCGCTGGCCACCGTCAGCGTACCGCCCAGCAGCGCGGTCAAATCGCGCGAGATCGACAAGCCGAGGCCGGTGCCGCCATACTTGCGCGCGGTCGAGCCGTCGGCCTGGTGGAAGGCGTCGAAGATGCGTTCCTGCTGGTCGGGGGCGATGCCGATGCCGGAATCCTGGACCACGAACTGGACCCAGCCATCCTGGGTCGCGCTGACCGCCAGGCTGACGTCGCCGCTGTCGGTGAACTTGACCGCGTTCGACAGCAGGTTTTTCAGGATCTGCTCGATGCGCTGGCGGTCGGTGTGGATCGACGCCGGCACGTTCGGTGCGACGTCGAACCGGAACTCGAGCGACTTCTGGCGCGCCAGCGGTTCGAAGGTGCGTGCCATGTGCTCGACCACGCGGCGCAGCGACAGCTCTTCCGGCACCAGGTCCAGCTTGCCGGCCTCGACCTTGGAAATATCGAGGATGTCGTTGATCAGGTTGAGCAGGTCGTTGCCGGCCGAATAAATGGTCTGGGCAAAACGCACCTGCTCGTCGTTCAGGTTGCCGGTCGTATTGTCGGACAGCAGCTTGGCCAGGATCAGCGAGCTGTTCAGCGGCGTCCTCAGTTCGTGCGACATGTTCGCCAGGAATTCGGACTTGTAGCGGCTGGCGCGCTCGAGCTCCAGCGCGCGTTCGCGCAACTGGTCCTGAGCTTGCAGCAAGGCGCTGTTCTTGAGGTCCAGGCGGGCGGCCTGCTCGCCCAGCTGCTCGTTGGTCTGCTCCAGCTCGGCCTGCTGGTTTTCCAGCGCCGACTGCGATTCTTCCAGTGCGCGCGACTGTTCTTCCAGCTCTTCGTTGGCGGTGCGCAGTTCTTCCTGCTGCACCTGCAATTCCTCGTTCATGGCCTGCTGTTCTTCCAGCGCCACCTGCAGGCGCTGGCGGTACAGCACGGCGGCCACCGAGGCGCCGACCGCGGGACCGATCATCTTCATGAACTCGACGTCTCGCTCGGTGACCGGACGCAGGAAGCCGATCTCGATCACGCCCTTGATCTTGCCGTGGTTCGAGAGCGGCGCGATCACCAGTTCGCGCGGTGCGGTTTCGCCGAGGCCGGAGCCGACCTTGATGTAATCCGGCGGCAGGTCGCGCAGGGTCAGGATGCGGTTCTGGTTGGCCGACTGCGACGCCAGCGATTCGTTCGGCTGGATCTGCTGGCCGCGCTCCGTATCGGCATGGGCGAAGCCGTAGGCGGCGAGGCGGCGCAGTACGCCGTCCTCGCTGCGCACGTACATGGCGCCCACCACGCCCTCCAGGTAGCGCGTGACATAGCCCAGGGCGACGTTGCCGAGCGGTTCGAGTTCGTGGATATTCGAGGTCTTGCCAGCCAGTTCGGCCTGGCCGGTGCGCAGCCAGTCCTGGTGGCGCAGCTCGGCATTGTGCTCGGCTTCGTGTTCCAGCGTCTCGTTATAGGAACGGGACAGGCGCAACAGTTCGCGGCGTCCGAACATGGCCAGCGAACCGGCCACGAGCAGGCTGAACAGGAGGAAGGCGGCGACCGACCAGCCGATCACGGCGCGCGAGGAGGCATTGCGCTCCTGTAGCAGGCGCTGCTCGGTCTCGGTGAAATCGGCGAACTGGCGCCGCACCTCGTCGGTCAGGACCTTGCCGCGCCCGCTCTTGATGATGTCGATGAAATCGATATTCTTGCTGCGGCGTGCGACGACGTCGTCGGCGAAGCGCTGCCATTCGCGATGCGCACTGCGGATGCGTTCGAGACGATCGACCTGGCTCTCGTTGTCGCCGACCAGCTTGCGCAGCGCATCCAGTTCGCCCTCCATCTTCGGCTTGGCCAGCAGATAGGGCGTCATGAATTCCTCGTCGCCGGACAGCAGGTAGCCGCGCACGCCGGCTTCCATGTCGGCCGACATCCGGCTGACCTCGTTGGCGCGTCCGATCACGTGCTCCGAATGCTCGACCCAACTAAGGACATTGATCAGGTAGGCGATGATGCCGACGAAGACCAGCGCGCTGAGGACGCCCATGCCGAGCGGCAGGGCGACGTTACGGGACAGGATACGGCGAAATTGATTAGTGTCGAGACTCGAGCCAGGCATACTTTTACGCGACGCGTTTGGAAAAAAATATCCAAAGTGTAACGCAACTGCCCGGCAAGGCGTGTTCTTTTGAGCAGTTTTTCTTTCCTGGGCAGCATATTTACACGAAAATACGCACTGTTAGCGGTAGATTGCCTTCAAGTAACGAGAAGTTTGGCCATCCTTGCAATCCGCCACCGTACGCGGCGGCCCTTCCGCCACCACCGTGCCGCCGGCCTCGCCGGCGCCCGGACCGATATCGATCACCCAGTCGCACCCAGCCACCACGCGCATCGTGTGCTCGACCATGATCACGCTGTTGCCGGCATCGACCAGGCGGTTCAGCTGGGCCATCAGGCGGTCGGCGTCGAGCGGATGCAGGCCGGTGGTCGGCTCGTCCAATATATACAGCGTGCCGCCGCGGGTGGCGCGCTGCAGTTCGGTCGCCAGCTTGATGCGCTGGGCTTCGCCGCCGGACAGCTCGGTCGCGCTCTGGCCCAGGCGCAGATAGCCCAAGCCGACCTCGCGCAGGGTGTTGAGCGGGCGCGCCACCGGTTCATGGTCTTCGAAGAAGGCGTACGCTTCGTCCACCGTCATGCCGAGCACGTCGGCGATGTTCTTGTCTTTATAGTGCACTGCCAGCGTGTCGGCGTTGTAGCGTGCCCCCTCGCAGGTCGGGCACGGCGCGTACACACTGGGCAGGAACAGCAGCTCGACCATCACGAAGCCCTCGCCGGCGCAGTGCTCGCAGCGGCCCTTGGCGACGTTGAACGAAAAGCGTCCGGCGTCGTAGCGCTTCTTCTTGGCTTGCGGGGTGGCGGCGAACAGCTTGCGCACCTGGTCGAACAGGCCGGTGTAGGTGGCCAGGTTGGAGCGCGGGGTACGGCCGATCGGCTTCTGGTCGACCCGCACCAGGCGCTTGACGCCCTCCATGCCGCTGGCGATGCGGCCTTCGGTCGCGATGACTTCCTCGCGTTCCAGCCCCGGCTCCTCTTCGGGCTCCTCCTCGGGCGCGCCCTGGCCCAGCGCCACGCCGAGCAGGTCGACCAGCACCTGGCTCACCAGCGTCGACTTGCCGGAGCCGGACACGCCGGTCACGGCGGCCAGCACGCCGAGCGGGAAGCGGGCGCGCAGGTCGTGCAGGTTGTTGCGGCGCACGCCTTCCAGCTGCAGCCAGCCGGTCGGTTCGCGCGGGGTGCGGTCTTCGATCCCTTTGTCGTCGAACAGGTAGCGCCGCGTGTGCGATTCGGCGACGTTCCTCAGGCCGTCCGGCGCGCCGCTGTACAGGATGCGGCCGCCGCCTTCGCCCGCCAGCGGGCCGACGTCGACGATCCAGTCGGCATGGCGGATCACATCCAGCGCATGCTCGACCACGAACAGCGAGTTGCCGGCCGCCTTCAGGCGCGCCAGCGCATCCAGCAGCGCCTCGGTGTCGGCCGGATGCAGGCCGGCCGAGGGCTCGTCCAGCACGTAGACCACGCCGAACAGGTTGGAGCGCACCTGGGTCGCCAGGCGCAGGCGCTGCAGTTCGCCCGGCGACAGCGTCGGCGTGCTGCGCTCCAGCGCCAGGTAGCCCAGGCCCAGCGCCAGCATCACGTCCAGGCGCGCGCACAGGTCGGCGGCGATGCGCTGGGTGACGATCAGCTGCTCGGCGTGCTTATCCGTTTTGCCCTTCGGCGCGCTGCCGTCGGCGTAGGGCTGCAGCAGCTTCGCCAGCCGCTCGAGCGGCATGCGCGACAGTTCGGTGATATCCAGGCCGGCGAACGTGATCGCCAGCGCTTCCGGACGCAGGCGCTTGCCGTGGCAGGTGGGGCATTCCAGGCCGACCATGTAGCGCGCCACCCGCTTCTTCATCGATGCGCTCTCGGTGGTGGCGAAAGTCTGCATCACGTAGCGGCGCACGCCGGTAAAGGTGCCCTGGTAGCTGGGCGTATCCTTGCGCTTGAGCGCCTTCCTGGTTTCCTCGGGCGTCAAGCCGGCGTACACCGGGACCGTGGGCGTCTCGTCGGTGTACAGGATCCAGTCGCGGTCCTTCTTCGGCAGGTCGCGCCAGGGCGTGTCGACGTCGTAGCCCATCGTCACCAGGATGTCGCGCAGGTTCTGGCCGTGCCAGGCCGGCGGCCAGGCGGCGATCGCGCGCTCGCGGATGGTGAGCGCGTCGTCCGGCACCATCGAGTGCTCGGTGACTTCGTAGATGCGGCCCAGGCCCGAGCACTGCGGGCAGGCGCCCTCGGCGGTATTCGGTGAAAACGACTCGGCGTACAGGATGCCCTGCCCCGGCGGATAGTCGCCGGCGCGCGAGTACAGCATGCGCACCGAATTCGACAGCGTGCTGACGCTGCCGACCGACGAGCGCGTGGTCGGCGTGCCGCGCTGCTGCTGCAGCGCCACCGCCGGCGGCAAGCCGTCGATGTCGTCGACTTCCGGCACCGGCATCTGGTGGAACAGGCGGCGCGCATACGGCGACACCGATTCCAGGTAGCGGCGCTGGGCTTCGGCGTACAGGGTGCCGAAGGCGAGCGAGGACTTGCCGGAGCCGGAGACGCCGCTGAACACCACCAGCGCATCGCGCGGGATGTCGAGGTCGACGTTCTTGAGATTGTGCTCGCGCGCGCCGCGCACGCGCACGTGGCCGGGAAGGCCGGCACCGGATGGCGTCGGCTTGGAATCTTGCGGGTGGTCGGGCTTGCGGCGCATCGGGGTTCCGGGTGGTGGCTTGGCAGGTTTCATTACAACGCACCAGGGCGGGTGGCGGCGGTGCGGTGACGCACGGAGTGCAGTGGGATCTACCCCATGTGGATACCTCGAGCGGCTGCCAACGTCGCCCCTGCGAAGGCAGGGGCCCAATTTGCACGCATTCAGCTACAGCATGCTTTGGTAGCACGCGCCGAACTTGGGGCCCTGCCTGCGCAGGGGCGACGAATCAACGCTTATGGAATCAAGCGCTCGGCTCTCAACGCCGAAAACAGGTCGAAGAACGAATCCTCGGTCGCCTGCCAGGCCGCGAACCCCAGGCGCCGGCTGTTCGCCATGTCCGTCATCACCTCGATCGGCCGCCCCAGGTCGAGGTCGGTGTGCCAGGCCGACGCCAGCCGTCCCAGGTCGGCCTCGACCAGGTTATGCTTCTGCGCGATCTTGCGCCAGACCTCGGCGTCGTTCGCCATCGTTTCTTCCAGCGGGCGCACCTGGCCGTCGAAACCGGCCGCCTGCACGCCGAACCAGGCCGCCAGACGGCGCCACAGCCAGCTCCAGCGGAAATAGTCGCCGTTGGTAATATTGAAGGCTTCGTTCTTGGCCGCGTCGGTATCCGCGGCCCAGCGCAGCTGTTTCGCCAGCATGCGCGCATCGGTCACGTCCGACAGGCCGTTCCACTGCGCTTCCGAACCCGGGAACTGGAACGGGCGTCCGGTTTCCTTGCAGATCGAGGCATACACGGCCAGCGTGGTGCCCAGGTTCATCGCATTGCCGACCGCCAGCCCAATCACGGTATGCGGGCGGTGCACGGTCCAGGTGAATCGGTCGCGCTCGGCGGCGGCATAGACCTCGTCTTCCTGGGCGTAATAGAAATTCTCGAGCGGCAGGCGCGGCTGCGCTTCGCGCAGCGGCGTGTCCGGCAGCGTACCCGAGCTGGCGTAGGCTTCGAACGGGCCCAGGTAGTGTTTGAGGCCGGTGACCAGCGCCACGTGGCGCAGCGACTTCCTCGGCGCCAGCGCGTCCAGCAGGTTGCGCACCATGGCGGCGTTGACGCGGATGTTCTCGGCTTCGGTGCCCTGGCGCATCCAGGTCGTGATGAAGACGTGGGTGGGTGCCGCATTTCCCAGGCTCGCGGACAGCGCCTCGGCCAGCACGGCGGTGTCGAGCAGGTCGGCCGCCACCGGGATCAGTCCCGGCAGGTCGCGCGGCGGCGTGCGCGCCAGGCCGTAGACGGTCCAGCCGTGGGCCAGCAGTTCGCGGGCGGTGTAGCGGCCGCCGATGCCGCTGGCACCGACCACCAGTGCACTTCGTTGCATGATGCGTTCCTTGTTGTATTGTCAAAAATTCATTGTGGCCCGTTTCCGCCGGCGGTGGCGCGAGCTTGCTCCGTAACATGGCTGCCCTCGACTGCCAGCGCTTCCAGCCGCTCGACCACGGTCCGCATCGGATCGCTGCCGTCGAAACGCGCCCTGACCGCGGCGCACCGCTTCGTCAGCGCCTCGTTGTCGGTTAGTTGCGTCAGCTTGCCGGCCAGCCGCGCCGCGTTCACGCGGTCGGCGCGCAGGCTGGCGCCCACGCCCAGCGCCGTCACCCGCGCCGCATTGTCGAACTGGTCGTGCGCCAGCGGTACCACCAGCTGCGGTGTGCCGGCCCGCAGCGCCTCGGCGGTGGTGCCGATGCCGCCGTGGTGGGCCAGCACCGCCACCTGCGGCAACAGGCGCCGCAACGGCACGTAGGCCTGCCACAAGACCGCTGGCGGCAACTCGGCCGGCACCTGGTCGCGCTGCGGCGTCAGCAGGATCGCGCGCAGCCCGCGTTGGCGCACGGCGGCGCAGGCTGCGTGGAAATAGGCGCCGGCCTGGAAGTTGCCGGTGCCGTGGGTGAACACGACCGGCGCCGGTCCGGCGTCGAGGAAGCGCAGCAATTCGGGCGCCAGTGGCGCATCCGGCTTCGGATCGAACAGCGGGAAACCGGCGCTCGCCAGCGGCTGCGGCCAGTCGGGCGGGGTCGGCGCGAACCACGCGGGAAACAGGGTCAGCGACAGGTCGGCCAGCCCGAACAGATTGGTAAGCAGGCTGGCCATCGGACGCAGGCCGCGCGCCGTCCGCGCTGCGTTCACTTCGGGCAGGGCCACAGGATCGATGAAGGTGCGCGCGCCCCAGCGCCACAGCGCGCGGCGGGCCGCGAACGGTACCCACGACGGCACCCGCCACGGCCCCACCAGCAGCGGGTCGTGCACGGTCGGCAGGTTCTGCGGCGCCAGGTAGGCCGCCGCGACTTGCAGGCCCGGGCGGCGGGCGCGGCACAAGTCGGCCTCGGGCAGCGCCAGCGGATGCACCAGCAGCACCAGCCGTTCGTCGCCGGGCAGCGCATCGACGAACGCATTGAAGCGCGCCATGCCCGGCCGCGTGGCACGCCAGACCACGCCGAAGCCGCGCGTCGGATGCCACAGGTCAGGGTCGTGCAGCACCGCTTCGTCGGCCGGCAGGCCGGTGAAGTCCAGGCCGGAACCGGCGACGTACGGCGCGTGCTGCTCAGGCGCCAGGAAGCTCACGCGATGGCCGGCCGCGCGCAAGGCCAGCGCCATCGCCATGAAGGGGAACAGGTCGCCGGCCGAACCGATGGTGACGACGACGAAATGGATCGGGGAGCGGATGCCGGCCTCCGTGGCAAGGACAGGGGACGACTCTACGCCAAAGACCGGCGGCGCAGCGCCGCTTTCCCGGCCATGGCGCATGGATGGCCACAAAAAACGTTATCATCTGGCCTGTTCCCTCCCATAAATACATCGTAACAATGAGACCCGATCCCCTGTCGCTGCGCCTGTTCGTCGCCGTCATCGAACACGGCACGATCGCAGCGGCGGCCGCACGCCACCACATCGCCGCCGCGGCGGTCAGCAAGCGCATCAGCGAACTCGAAGCCCAGCTGAACACCCAGTTGCTCATGCGCAGCAACAAGGGCATCACGCCCACCGCCGCCGGCGTCGCCCTGATCAACATGGCGCGCCCGGTGCTGGCCGACCTCGACAACATCGTCGCCCAGATGCACGATTTTTCGCGCGGCACCCAGGGTTCGGTGCGGGTGCTGGCGAATATCTCGGTCATGACGCAGTTCATGCCGCAGGCTCTGAAATCCTTCCTGGAAAAATATCCGTTGGTGCAGGTGAGCCTGGAAGAAAAAGTCAGCACCGCCATCATCCGCGGCATCGAGGACAACACCGCCGACATCGGCATCTTCACCCAGGTGCCGCACGGCGACAACATCGAGGTCTACCCCTTCCGCAACGACGACCTGGTGCTGATCGTGCCGCATGGCCATCCGCTGTCGGGGCGTACCGCGGTGACCTTTGCCGACACCATCGATTACGAATACGTCGGCCTGCACGTCGGCAGCAGCCTGAATTTCCAGCTGGTACGCGCCGCCAGCGACCTGGGACGCTCGCTCAAGCTGCGCATCCAGGTCAGCGGCTACGATGCCCAGTGCCTGATGGTCGAGGCCGGGCTCGGCATCGGCATCCTGCCGCGCGACAGCCTGCATACCTACAGCGCGCTGAAACTGCAGTCGATCGCGCTGGACGAGCCGTGGGCGCACCGCCAGCTCGAGATCGCGGTGCGCTCGTACGAGGCGCTGCCGGTTGCGGCAAAGCTGCTGTTCGACCACTTCCTGGGCGTGCACTAAATCCGCATATGACCCGCCATCGCGCCACGCGATGGCGGATTCGCCAACCGCTGCTTTACGTCTCCGCGGCGCTCGTCCATCCTAGGACGAGACCGAAGGAGACGACCATGCAGCTACCCACCGATGTCCGCATCACCGAAGTCGGCCCGCGCGACGGCCTGCAGAACGAGCCGCACAACCTGCCGACCGCGCACAAGATCGACCTGATCCGCCAGCTGGCCGCAGCCGGCTGCCAGGAAGTCGAAGCGACCGCCTTCGTCAGCCCGAAGGCGATCCCGAACCTGGCCGACGCGGCCGAGGTCATGCGCGGCACCGCCGGCCTGGGCATCACCCGCTTCGCCCTCATCCCCAACGCAAAGGGCTACGGGCGCGCGCTGGACGCCGGCGCCGACGGCATCACGCTGGTGATGTCGGCCACCGACAGCCATAACCACAAGAACCTGAACCAGACCGTGGCCGAGTCGATGGCCGAGCTGGCGCCGCTGGCGGCGCGCGCACGCGACGATGGGCTGGTGGCACGCCTCTCCATCTCGATGGTGTTCGGCTGCCCGTTCGAGGGCGATCCGGGCCTGAACCGTATCCGCGCCATCGTCGACCGGATGGCCGGCCACGGCTTCACCCGCATCGGCCTGTGCGACACCATCGGCATCGCCAACCCGCAGCAGGTCCACGACCAGGTCAGCCGCCTGGTGCAGGAATTCGCCGGCCTGGAATTCGAGCTGCACTTCCATAACACCTACGGCCGCGGCCTGGCCAACGTGCTGGCCGGCCTGCAGGCCGGCGTGACCCGCTTCGACAGCTGCGTCGGCGGCCTGGGCGGCTGCCCGTTCGCACCGGGCGCCACCGGCAACATCGCCACCGAAGACCTGGTGTCGATGCTGGACGCCAGCGGCGTACGGACCGGCATTGCCCTGGACGGCCTGCTGGCGGCCTCGGACTTCCTGGACGCCCAGCTCGACACCCGCATCCAGAGCAACCGCTGGCAGGTGCACAACGCGCAGCGCGGGCTGCGCAAGGCCGCCTGAGCGGCCACCTGCAAAAAGAGGAGACAGACATGACAAATACAACCGACACCACGAACACCGAACGCAATACCGGCCCGCTGGCCGGCATCAAGGTCATCGAGATGGGCACGCTGATCGCCGGCCCCTTCGGCGCGCGCCTGCTGGCCGAATTCGGCGCCGACGTCATCAAGATCGAACCGCCCGGCAAGGGCGATCCGATCCGCAACTGGCGCGTACTCCATAACGGCACCTCGCTGTGGTGGTACGTCCAGTCGCGCAACAAGAAATGCATCACCCTCGACTGTGGCTCGCCCGAAGGCCGCGACGTCCTCGCAACGCTGCTGGCCGAGGCCGACGTGTTGATCGAGAACTTCCGCCCCGGCACCCTCGACAAATGGGGCTTCTCGCGCGAAGCGCTGGAAGAGATCAATCCAAACCTGATCATCTCGCGCATCTCCGGCTTCGGCCAGACCGGCCCGTACAGCAAGCGCGCCGGCTTCGGTGCGATCGGCGAATCGATGGGCGGCATCCGCCACCTGACCGGCTACCCGGGCATGGCCCCGACCCGCGTCGGCATCAGCCTGGGCGACTCGCTGGCCGCGATGTACGCCGTGATCGGCATCCTGATGGCGCTGTACCACCGCGACGTGCGCCAGGGCGGCGGCCAGGAAATCGACGTGGCCTTGTACGAAGCCGTGTTCAGCCTGATGGAAAGCATGGTGCCGGAATACGACCAGAAAGGCGTGGTGCGCGAGCGCACCGGTTCGATCCTGCCCGGCATCGCCCCCTCGAACGTGTACCCGACCCGCGACGGCAAGTACGCGGTCATCGCCGCCAACGGCGACGCCATCGTGCAGCGCCTGCTCAAGGCAATGGGCCGCGAAGACCTGGCCGGTGACGAGCGCTTCGCCAGCAACGAGGTGCGCGTCCGGCACATGGACTTCATCGATGGCCTGATCGGCGCCTGGAGCGCCACCATGGACCTCGACACCTGCCTCAACGTGCTCAACGAGTACGCGATTCCGGCCGGGCCGATCTACAGTATCGAAGACATCTTCCGCGACGCCCAGTACGGGGCGCGCGAGATGATCCTCGACGTCGCGCATCCGGAATTCGGCACGCTGAAGGTGCCGGGCATCGTGCCCAAGCTGAGCAAGACGCCGGGCAGCGTGCAGTGGCTGGGCCCCAAACTGGGCGAACACAACCTCGAGGTGCTGAAGCAGATCGGCCTCACCGACGCCCAGATCGAGAAAATGGCCGCGCAGGGGGTGATCTGATGGCACGCACCCTGTACGACAAGCTGTGGGAGCAGCACCTGGTGCACGAGGATGAACATGGCACCGCCTTCATCTACATCAACCGCCACCTGATCAACGAAGTCACCAGCCCGCAAGCCTTCGACGGCCTGCGCATGGGCGGCCGCCCGGTGTGGCGCCTGAACGCCAACCTGGCGGTGGCCGACCACAACATCCCGACCGAAGGGCGGCGCAGCGGCAGCGACGCCATCGTCGACGCGGTCTCGCGCAAGCAGGTCGAGACCCTGGAACAGAACTGCGCCGCCACCGGCATGGACTACGTGGCGCTGGACGACCCCCGCCAGGGCATCGTGCACGTGATCGGCCCGGAACAGGGCGCCACCCTGCCCGGCATGAGCGTGGTCTGCGGCGATTCGCACACCAGCACCCATGGTGCCTTTGCCGCGCTGGCCTTCGGCATCGGTACCTCGGAAGTCGAGCACGTGCTGGCGACCCAGATGCTGCGCACGCGGCGCGCGAAGACAATGCTGGTGCGGGTCGACGGCGAGCTGGCCCCCGGCGTCGGTGCCAAGGACGTCGCGCTGGCAATCATCGGGCGCATCGGCACCGCCGGCGGCACCGGCTACGCGATCGAATACGCCGGCGCCACCATCCGCGCGCTGTCGATGGAAGGCCGCATGACCCTCTGCAATATGACGATCGAGGCCGGCGCGCGGATGGGCATGATCGCGGTGGACGACACCACGGTCGACTACCTGCGCGGCCGCCCCCAGGCGCCCCAGGGCGCGCAGTGGGAGCAGGCGGTGGCGCAGTGGCGCGGCCTGGTTTCGGATCCGGACGCCCGCTTCGACAGCGTGGTCGAGATCGACGCCAGCGCCCTGCGTCCGCACGTGACCTGGGGCACCTCGCCCGAGATGGTCGCCACCGTCGACGGCCGCGTGCCCGACCCGGCCGGCATCGACGATCCGGTCAAGCGCGACGCGGTCGAACGCGCGCTGGCATACATGGGCCTGCAGCCGGGCACCCTGCTCGGCGACATCGCGCTGGACAAGGTCTTCATCGGCTCCTGCACCAATTCGCGCATCGAAGACCTGCGCGCCGCGGCCAGCATGGTGCGCGGCAAAAAGGTAGCGGACAACATCCGGCTGGCGCTGGTGGTGCCGGGCTCCGGCCTGGTCAAGCGCCAGGCCGAGGCCGAGGGCCTGGACCGCATCTTCGTCGATGCCGGCTTTTCGTGGCGCGAGCCGGGCTGCTCGATGTGCCTCGGCATGAACGACGACCGCCTGGCTCCGGGCGAACGCTGCGCCTCGACCTCGAACCGCAACTTCGAGGGACGCCAGGGCGCCGGCGGCCGTACCCACCTGGTCAGCCCGGCGATGGCGGCGGCGGCGGCGATCGCCGGCCGTTTCGTCGACATAAGTACGCTTTAAATGCGCACACTCTGAACGCGGGAGAAAACATGCAAGCCTTTACCACCCTGCGCGCCCTGGTGGCGCCGCTCGACCGCTCCAACGTCGACACCGACTTCATCATCCCGAAGCAGTTCCTGAAGCGGGTCACGCGCACCGGTTTCGGTCCCAACCTGTTCGACGAATGGCGCTACCTCGACCACGGCGAAGCCGATACCGATTGCGCGACCCGGCCGCTCAATCCCGACTTCGTGCTGAACCAGCCACGCTACCGGGGCGCCGGCATCCTGCTGACGCGCGAGAATTTCGGCTGCGGCTCCTCGCGCGAACACGCCCCCTGGGCACTGGCCGAATTTGGCTTGCGCGCCATCGTCGCGCCGAGCTTTGCCGATATCTTCTACAACAACTGTTTCAAGAACGGGATCCTGCCGGTGGTGCTGGATGCGGCCACCGTCGCCCGCCTGTTCGGCGCGGTCGAGGCGACGCCCGCTTATGCGCTCGAGATTTCGCTGGCCGAGCAGGTGCTGCGCACGCCTTCCGGGGAAGCGATCCCGTTCGAGGTGGATGCCTTCCGCAAGCATTGCCTGCTGAACGGGCTCGACGAGATCGGGCTGTCGCTGCAGCATGCGGACAAGGTGCGCGCCTATGAGGAACGCACGCGGCGCGCGTCGCCCTGGCTGGTGGCCTGAACCACTTGGCCTGAACCACTTTTCCCCGATCAAGCCGCCCGCTTCACGCCGGGCGGCTTTTTTTTTCTCCAGCCGGCCCGCCTGCAGGGCGACAAACAATGCGCGCCTGGTTCAATATGCGGAACGCATGGGACAACGCACAAGGAGGTTTACATGAAGGTATTGATGGTACTGACGTCGCACGACCAGCTCGGCGACACTGGCAAGAAAACCGGCTTCTGGCTGGAAGAGTACGCGGCGCCCTATTACGTGCTGAAGGATGCCGGCGCCGACATCACGGTGGTGTCGCCGCAGGGCGGCCAGCCGCCGCTCGATCCGAAGAGCGATGCGCCGGACGCGCAGACCGACGCCACCCGCCGCTTCAAGGGCGACGCCGAAGCGCAGGCCGTGCTCGCCTCGACCGGCAAGCTGGCGGAAGTGAACGCCGCCGACTTCGACGCCGTGTTCTATCCGGGCGGACACGGCCCGCTGTGGGACCTGGCGGAAGACCGCGCGTCGATCGCCCTGATCGAAGCCATGGCCGCCGCCGGCAAGCCGGTCGCCCTCGTCTGCCACGCGCCGGGCGTGCTGCGCCACGTCAAGACTGCCGATGGCACGCCGCTGGTTCGCGGCAAGCAGGTGACCGGCTTCACCAACACGGAAGAGGAAGCGGTCGGCCTCACCCAGGTGGTGCCCTTCCTGGTCGAGGACATGCTCAAGCAGAACGGCGGCAATTATTCCAAGGGACCGGACTGGCAGCCGTATGTGCTGACCGACGGCAAGCTGGTCACCGGGCAGAACCCGGCGTCGTCGGAGCAAGGCGCCGAGGCGCTGCTCAAGCTGCTGGCCTGACCTAAGATTAACGGAAACGACGACGCCGCCCGGCTTGCACCGGGCGGCGTTTTTGTATCCGCGGTGGAGAACGAAGCGCGGCTTATCGATTGACCAGGCTGCGCGGCTGCAACAAGGCCAGCAAGGCGCCGAGGAACAGCGCGCCCGACACCACGTACATCCCGGCATTGGTGCTATGGGTCACGTCCTTCATCCAGCCGATGATCGACGGGCTGACGAAACCCGCCAGGTTGCCAACGGAATTGATCAGGGCAATGCCGGCAGCGGCCGCCGTGCCGCCAAGGATGGCACTCGGATACGTCCAGAACACGGGCATGGTGCCCAGCATGCCGGCGGTGCCGAGACAGAGCGCGGCCATGGCCAGCATGACGTTATCGCCGTAGATCGTGGCGAGCATCAAACCCAGGCCGCCCAGTGCGCTGCTGACCGTAAAATGCCAGCGGCGCTCGCGGGTCCGGTCTGCACTTTTGGCGATGACCAGCATTGCGATCACGGCGCAGCCGTAAGGAATGGCGGTCAGCAGGCCGACATCCAGCGCATCCTTGACGCCGGCCGCCTTGATCAGCGTCGGCAGGTAAAAGCTGATGCCATACAGGCCCATCATGCAGCAGAAGTAGATCGCGGCCATCAGCCAGACGCGCGGGTTGCCGAACACACCCGACAGCGCGTGATCGACCTTGCCGGTGTTTTCTTTCGCGATATTCTCTTCCAGTAGCTGTTTCTCTTCATTGCTCAGCCACGACGCGGCACGGATGCTGTCGGGCAGATAGAAGATCGTGACGACACCCAGCACCAACGACGGCACGGCTTCGATCAGGAACAGCCATTGCCAGCCGGCCATGCCGTGCGCGCCGTTCATGGCGTTCAGGATCCAGCCCGACAGCGGACCGCCCACCACGCCGGCAAACGGGATGCCGATCATGAACAGCGCATTCATGCGGCTGCGCCGCTGCGCCGGGAACCAGTAGGTCAGGTACAGCACGATGCCGGGGAAGAAGCCGGCTTCGGCCACGCCCAGGAAGAAGCGCAGCACGTAGAACACCGTCGGGCTGCTGACGAATACCATCGACGCGGACAGGATCGCCCAGGTAATCATGATGCGGCCGATCCAGACGCGGGCGCCGACCTTGTGCATGATGATATTGCTCGGGACCTCGAACAGGAAGTAGCCGATGAAGAACACACCGGCACCGAGGCCATACACGGTTTCGCTGAACTGCAGGTCGTTCAGCATCTGCAGCTTGGCAAAGCCGACATTCACGCGGTCTAGGTAAGCCGCGACGTAGGAGATAAACAGGAAGGGCAGCAGCCGGGCAGTGACCTTGGCATAGGTACTGGTTTCCAGGGTAGGGGTATGCATGTTCAAACAACCTTATTTCATGAGAAGCATGTTCAAGAGCGAAAAAAGCCGCCAGGCTTGCGCGAGACGGCTTTCTTTCTCCTGACGGCAAGAATCAGAACTTGCCGGACAACAGATAACCGGCATTCGGCACGACCGGTGCCAGTTCCAGTTTCTTGAGGATGCGGTAGACCGTCGCGGTGGCCGCCGACAGCACCGGCTTGCCCAGCATGTCCTCGACCTTCTGGATCGCCGCCAGCGACGGCATCTGCACGCAGGCCGACAGCACGATCGCGTCGGCGTCGCTGATGTCGAGGCGCTTGGCGTGCTCGACCAGGTTCATCGGATCGAGGCGGCCGACGGCCAGGTTGTCCGAGACTTCCAGGCTGATCGAATCCGTCACCTGGATGCCGGTGTCTTCGATGTAGTCGACCACCTGCTGGGTCAGGGGCTTCATGTAGGGCGTGATGAGCGCCACCTTCTTGAAGCCGAGTTCGTGGATGGCGTCGACCAGGGCGCCGGCCGAGCTGACCACCGGTGCTTGTGCCTTGTTCTCGCGCACCATGTCGGACAGGCGCTTTTCCGATTGCAGGTGGTAGCCGGGCCCCTGGCACATGATCGCCACCAGGCAGGCATAGGCCAGCACGTCGCAGCGCGCATCCGACAGTTCCAGCGCGCAGCGGCCGCTGTCGACGTCCATCTTCTTCAGCTCTTCCGGCGTGACATGCATCATGCGCATGCGTGCCGAGTGGAAGGTGAAACGCTCCTCTGGGAATTGCTCGAGTCGCGACTGCAGCATCGCCGGTACTTCGGTCTCCATCGTCGTGTTCGAACTTGGCACGATCTGGCCGATGCGATAGGTTTTCATGCTTGATTCCTCTGTTGTTTCAATTAGTTGCCGCTGGTAAGGACGGTGCCCTTGGTTTCCTGCAGGGTGAACACCATCAGCGCGGCGGCGAAATACGCCACCGCGGCGAGTGAAATCGTGGTGGTGAAGCCGATCATCGGGATCAATACGGGCACCAGCTTGATGCCGGCGATGGCGCCGACGCGGCCGAAGTTGAAGCAGAAGCCCGAGGCGGTCGAGCGGATGCTGGTCGGGAACAGTTCCGAATACCAGGCGCCGAAGCCGCTGAAATAACCGGTGAAGAAGCCGAGCAAGGCGGCCAGCGCGCCCAGTGTGATCACGTTCTGGGTGGTGAAGGCCAGCTTGCCATCGGTCAGCGGCATGGCGCCGGCGCCGAAGGTGAACACCGGCACCATGATGGTCATGCCGATGAAGAAGATCGCGAACGAGATGCGGCGGCCGACCTTTTCAGCCAGGTAGCCGTAGACGACATAGCCGAGCATGGCGCCGATGCCGGTCCAGACCAGGAACACCGGGGCCTGGTCGATGCGCACCTTGAGCGTGCTTTGCAGGAAAGCCGGGGTGAAGGTGAACACGATCCAGTAACCGAGCATGCCGAGCACCGAAATCGTCAGCGCCAGCAGCACCGGACGGCGGTATTCCGGCTTGAAGATCTCGAACAGGCTGCCCTTGCCGCTGTTTTTCTTCATGAATGCGCGGTTGGCCAGCCAGACCGGCGATTCCTTCACGTAGAACAGCACGAACAGGAAGGTGGCGTAGGCCGGCAGGCTGGCATAGATGAACAGGTCGCGCCAGGCTTCCGGCTTGGCCGGGTCGAGCATGTTCCAGGCGAACACGGCGGCCAGCAGGTTGCCTCCCGACCAGCCGGTCTGCATGAAGGCGATCGCCTTGGCGCGGCCTTCCGGCTTCCAGACTTCGCAGATCAGCGACGCCGCCGCCGACCACAGGCCGCCGACGGCGATGCCGACGATGAAGCGGTAGACGTTCAATTCGAACAGGGTGCCGGCGAAGCCGCACAGCAGCGTGCCGGTGCCGTAGGCGAGGACCGAAGCGAGGATGGTCTTCTTGCGGCCGATGCGGTCCGAGATATTGCCGAGAAAATAGCCGCCGATACCGGTGGCCAGCAGGAACCAGGCCACCGTCGAGACCACGTCGCCCATCTGGACGCCGAAGCTGTGGGCGATGGCCAGCATGACGAAGCCGAAGATGCCGGCGTCGAGCGCGTCGAACAGCCAGCCCAGCCAGGAGCCGAACAGGGCCGTGTACTGCTGGCGCACGGTGAAGGTGGTTGCGGCAGGGGCCATGGCCACCTGTGGCTTGAGGTAAGCGCTTTTCATGAAGTCTCCAATGTTGTTTGCCGCCACGGGCAAGGCCGGTTCACGCCTTCGATGTGCGTGTAAGTACCTGAATGGCATGTTCACTCCGCCTGACGCGTACGTAAAGAAACCAATCGCGACCCTGCCATCGCGATTCGCGATGGCGGAACTGACAAATGGATATCGGACGGCAAGGCCAGCTGCGTGGCCTGCCATGGGGTGAAGGAAGACGGCGGCGCCGTGCTGGACGGGCTTGGAGAAGACGAGGAGGAGGGACTGGCCGGGACGCCGCCTAGTCCGCCTTGAAGTTCTGGCCCAGCGACATCGGCTTGTTCAGCAGGATGGTCTGCGGATTGCGGCAGATGATCACCAGCACCACGATGGTGGCCAGGTAGGGCAGCATCGACAGGAATTCGGACGGAATCGCGATGCCCAGGCCCTGGCCGTGGAACTGCAGCACCGTCACGCCGCCGAACAGGTAGGCGCCCAGCAGCAGGCCGCGCGGCTTCCAGGTGGCGAACACCACCTGGGCCAGCGCGATCCAGCCGCGGCCCGCCGTCATGCCCTCGACCCACATCGGGGTCAGCGCCAGCGACAGGTAGGCGCCGCCCAGGCCCGCCAGCGCGCCGCCGAACAGCACGGTCGCGTAGCGCAGCTTGATGACCGGCATGCCGATCGCGTGGGCCGAATGCGGCGCCTCGCCAACCGCGCGGATCAACAGGCCGATGCGGGTGCGCGCCAGCACCCAGCCGACCACCGCCACCAGCACCAGCGACAGGTAGACCAGGATATCGAAGCGGAACAGCAAGGGGCCGACGAAAGGCAGCTTGGACAGCACGGGAATCGCCAGGTGCGGCAGCGGCGCCACGGTCTGGCCGACCAGGTCGCGGCCCAAAAAGGCCGACAGGCCGAGGCCGAACAGGGTCAGCGCCAGGCCGGTGGCGACCTGGTTGGTCTGCAGGGTCAGCACCAGGAAAGCGAACACCAGCGCCATCGCGGCGCCGGCCGCCAGCGCGGCCAGCAGGCCCAGGCCCAGCGAGCCGGTGTGCAGCGTGGCCGAGAAACCGGCCACCGCACCCACCAGCATGATGCCCTCGAGGCCGAGGTTGAGCACGCCGGAGCGTTCGGCCACCAGTTCGCCGGTCGAGGCCAGCACCAGCGGGGTGGCGGCACCGGCGGTGCTGGCCAGGAAGGCGATCACATAATCAGGATTCATGGGCGGTCTCCAGGGGAACGGCCGGATCGTTGGACGATGCGGCACTGGCATCGATCCCGCGTGTGCGCGGCTTGAAGCGGTAATGGATGAACAGGTCGGCGGCCAGCAGGTAGAACAGCAGCAGGCCCTGGAACAGGCCGGTGATGGCCGAGGGCAGCTGCAGTTCGATCTGGGCCGATTCGCCGCCGATGTAGAGCAGCGACATCAGCAGCGACGCCAGCAGCACGCCGAGCGGGTGCAGGCGGCCGACGTAGGCCACGATGATGGCGGCGAAGCCGTAGCCCGGCGACACCGAAGGCTGCAGCTGGCCGAGCGGCCCGGCCACCTCCCCCACCCCGGCCACGCCGGCCAGCGCGCCGCTGACCATGAAGGCGAGCCAGACGTTCTTCGGTTCGGAAAAGCCGGCGTACAGGGCGGCCGCCGGCGCCATCCCGCTGACCTGCATGCGGTAGCCGGCAAAGGTGTGGCGGCAGAAGAACCAGGCCCCGGCCACCGCCAGCAGCGACAGCGGGAAGGCGGCGTTCACGCGCAATCCTTCCTTCAGCAGCGGCAGCAGCGCGGCGTCGCCGAACATCTTCGATTGCGGGAAGTTGAAGCCGGCCGGGTCGCGCAGCGGGCCATGCACCAGGTAGCCCAGGAACAGGTAGGCCACATATACCAGCATCAGGCTGACCAGGATTTCGCTGGTGTTGAAGCGCGTGCGCAGCAGCGCCGGCAGCGCGGCCCAGGCCAGGCCGCCGAGGGCGCCGGCCAGGATCATCAGCGGCAGCACCCATCCAGCGTCGACGCCGTCGACATGCAGCGCCACCCAGCCGGCGGCCACCGCGCCCATGGTCAGCTGGCCGTCGGCGCCGATGTTGTGGACGTTGGCGCGAAAGCCGATCGCCAGGCCGACGCCGCACAGGATCAAGGGCGTCGCCTTGAGCAGCAGCTCGCCGATCCCGTACTCCGTGGTGAGCGGCTTGATGAAGTAGACGTAAAAGGCATGCAGCGGCGCCTGGCCGAGGAACAGGAACAGCAGCGAACCGGTGGCCAGCATGGCCAGGGCCGCGATCAGCGGCGACGCCAGCATCATCGCGCGCGAGGGGGTGGGACGGGCTTCAAGCCGGGACATGGTCGACTCCTACGTTGACGGGGGCGTCGAACTCGCCGCTCATCCACACCCCGATCTGGTTGACGCTGGTGGACGCCACCGGCACCGCGTGCGACAGCCGGCCCTTGGCCAGCACCGCGATGCGGTCGCACATCATGAACAGTTCATCGAGTTCCTCGGACACCACCAGCACCGCCACGCCCGCGTCGCGCAGGTCGATGATGGCCTGGCGGATCAGCATGGCCGCGCCGATGTCGACGCCCCAGGTCGGCTGGGCCAGCACCATGAGCTTCGGCGCCAGTTCGACCTCGCGGCCGACGATGAATTTCTGCAGGTTGCCGCCCGACAGGCTGGAGGCCGCCGCCTGCGCACCGCCGCACTTGACCTTGAACCGTTTGATCACCCCGGCGGCAAACGCGCCCACCGCGGCGCGCCGCAGCAGGCCGCCCTTGACCATGCCGGCGCCGGGCGACAGGTAGCCGGTCAGCAGCGCATTCTCGGCCAGCGACAGTGCCGGCACCGCGCCGCGTCCGAGCCGTTCTTCCGGCACGAAGCCCAGGCCCAGGCGGCGCCGCGCGGCGGGATCGAGCCGGCCGGCGTCCTTGCCGAGAATGCGGATGCTGCCCGCCTCCGGCGCCGCCAGTTCTCCCGAGATGGCTTTGAGCAGCTCCTGCTGGCCGTTGCCCGAGATGCCGGCCAGGCCGACGATCTCGCCGGCTCGGACTTCCAGGTCGATGCCTTGCAGGCGCGTGCCGAACGGGTCGCTGCTGGCCAGGTCGAGGCGGTCGATGGCCAGGCGCACCTCGCCCGGCGCACGTGGGACCAGGCTGCAGGTCGGCAGGTCGCCGCCGATCATCAGTTCGGCCAGCGAATGCGCGGTCTCCTGCTTCGGTACCGCGGTACCGGACACGCGGCCGGCGCGCAGCACGGTCGCCTTGTCGCACAGGGACTGGATTTCGTCGAGCTTGTGGCTGATATACAGGATGCTGACGCCTTCCGCCGCCAGCTGGCGCAGCGAGACGAACAGCTTCTGCACCGCGTCCGGGGTCAGCACCGAGGTCGGCTCGTCCATGATCAGCAGGCGCGGCGACTGCAGCAGGCAGCGCACGATCTCGACACGCTGGCGCTCGCCCACCGACATGCTGTGCACGCGCTTGTCCGGGTCGAGCGGCAAGCCATATTGTGCGGAGACGGCGCGGATGCGCGGCGCCAGCTGGGCCGGCGTAATCTTCTCGTCGAGCGCCAAAGCGATGTTCTCGGCCACCGTCAGCGTCTCGAACAGCGCAAAGTGCTGGAACACCATGCCGATGCCGAGACGGCGCGCGCTGGACGGCGACGGAATCTGGACCTGCCGTCCTTCCCACATGATCTCGCCGGCGTCCGGCCTGGTCACGCCGTAGATCATCTTCATCAGGGTGCTCTTGCCGGCGCCGTTCTCGCCCAGCACCGCGTGGATCTCGCCGGGCATCACGGTCAGGTCGACGCCGGCATTCGCCACCACCGAGGGATAGCTTTTCGAAATGCCGAGCAACTGCAGGCGCGGCTCGACACGTTGTACTTCTGTGTTCAAGGGATGCTCCATCGTGGTGGACTCGACATGCAAGCATTGCAAGGTCCGTGCCATAGCCGTCTATCCACAGTGGTTTGCATCCACGCGGCGCAGAATCTTGTATACAAACTGCACCAGCGCGAGTCGACAATCTCACCAGGAACGGGCACCCACGCGCCAACATTGCGCACAGACACGCTTTTCCGTTGGTCAAACCTGAGCACGATTCCTGCTACAGCCACGGGACAAGCGGCGGACCCCTGCCGCGACACCCGGAGATCGACCATGACACGACACACCGCTGCGCCACGCCCACAAGGCGGACGCCAGCCGGCCGCGCCCGCATCCACGCCCGCATCGACGTCCACATCGACGTCGGCCACTGCGCCCGCCAAGCGCGGCATCACCGCCATCGACCTGCGCATCTACCGCGCCGTGGTCAGCGCCGTGATGAGCCACCGCCTGCCGCCCGGCACCCGCCTGGGCGAAGCCGATTTCTGCGAGCTGTACCAGGTCAGCCGCACCACGGTGCGCAAGGCCCTGCAGCGCCTCGCGCACGACCACATCATCGAACTGCGGCCCAACCGCGGCGCCGTGGTGGCCTCGCCCTCGCCTCGGGAAGCACGCGACGTGTTCGCCGCGCGGCGCGCGCTGGAGCGCGAGATCGTGCCGCTGGTGGTTGCGAACGCCACCCCGGCCTCGCTGCGCGCGATCCGCGCCGCGCTGGAAGCGGAAGAACAGGCGCGCCACGGCGGCGACCGCGCCGGCTGGATCCGCCTGGGCGGCGAATTCCACCTGCTGCTGGCGGAACTGTCGGGCAATGCGGTGCTGCAGCGTTTCATGGGCGAACTGGTATCGCGCTGCTCGCTGATCATCGCCCTGTATGAAACCCCGGGCGCGCCGATGTGCGGCAACGACGAGCATGGCGACCTGCTGGCGCTGATCGAACAGGGCAAGGCCGAGCAGGCGGTGGCGCTGATCGAACACCACCTGCTCGAGATCGAAGCACGCCTGCAGCTGGATGCGCCGGAACGCAAGGTCAACCTGGCCGAAGCCCTGGCCGGCTGCTGAGACGCGCGATGTCCTTGCGCAGATTGGATACAACCGGAAGTCCGATTGGATGCACTTGCACCACGACAGCGCGCATGGCGGCGAATGCAGGGCATGCGGCGGGCGTTGGTGGTGCGCCGCAGCAAGGCAACAGGCGATGCAGCGCAAGCCGCCAGAGTGCAGGCGCGCTGCGCGCTACGGGCTCGGCGGTCTGGCCCGCTATTTGCTAACCAGACACACTGAAGATTGCATGCAACCCGAACCCGGATTGCATGCGATCGAATGCCGCCGTGTTTCGTGTCTCGCCATACCTATATCTATTACACCAATCTGAAAGGGACTTGCATGAAGCCTCACCCGTTCGTCCGCACCGCCCTGGCCGCCCTGCTCGCCACCGGCACCGTCGCCGCCCACGCCGCCGACTGGAGCGACACCTCGCTCAGCTACCGCTACGGCACCAAGTTCGCCGAGCCCTACAACAGCGACGACATCAGCAAGCACGTCGTCAACTTCAGCCACGTCAGCGGCTACAAATACGGCAAGAACTTCTTCAGCGTCGACTTCCTGCTGTCGGACGAGAACGATCCGTCGGCGGTGGGCGCGGACAGCGGCGCGCACGAGGCGTATGCGGTGTACCGCAACACCGTCGACCTGGGCAAGGTGACCGGCGCCAACCTGGCCTTCGGTCCGGTGCGCGGCGTCGGCGCCACCTTCGGCTTCGACGTCAACAGCAAGACCGACGCCGGCTACAACTCGAAGAAGCGCATGCTGGTGGTCGGCCCGACCCTGATGTTCGACGTGCCGGGCTTCCTCGACGTCGGCCTGTACGCCCTGCGCGAGAGCAACGCCCCCTTCAACGGCTTCACCCAGACCTCGACCTCGCGCTACACCTACGACAACCACGCCATGCTGAGCGCGGCCTGGGGCATCCCCTTCGACTTCGGCATCCCGCTCTCCTTCGAAGGCTATGCCAACTACATCGGCACCAAGGGCAGGAACGAATTCGGCGGCCCGACCGCGGTCGAGATCAACGTCGACATGCAGCTGATGTATGACCTGAGTCCGGCCGTCGGCGCGGCCAAGAACACCTTCAAGCTGGGCATCGAATACCAGTACTGGAAAAACAAGTTCGGCAACCCGTCGAAGACCGTGCCCGGCGCCACCGCCAGGACGCCGATGGTGCGCGCCGAATACCACTTCTGAGCCACTTCCAAGCGTCCACAGTCGTCTCCCCTACCTTCACACCTGAAAGAGGAACACCATGAATCGTCGCACGCTGTTCGCCCTGGCCGCCGCCGCCGCCTTGTCCGTCACCGCGGGCCTGCCCGCGCACGCCGCCGACCCGCTGAAGGTCGCCTTCGTCTACGTCGGCCCGGTCGGCGACGCCGGCTGGACCTATGCCCACGAACAGGGCCGCCTGGCGCTGGAAAAATCGATGGCCGGCAAAGTCAAGACGACCTATGTCGAGAACGTGCCGGAAGGCGCGGACGCCGAGCGCGTGATCCGCAAGCTGGCCGCCGACGGCAACAAGCTGATCTTCACCACCTCGTTCGGCTTCATGAACCCGACCGAGAAGGTCGCCAAGGCCTTCCCCAGCGTGATCTTCGAGCACGCCACCGGTTTCAAGACGTCCAAGAACATGGGCGTGTACGAATCGCGCCAGTACGAAGGCACCTACTTGCAGGGCGTGATCGCCGCCAAGATGAGCAAGAGCGGCACGATCGGCTTCGTCGGCTCGTTCGCGGTGCCGGAAGTGCTGCGCAACATCAATGCCTACACGCTGGGCGCGCAAAGCGTGAACCCGAAGATCAAGACCAAGGTTGTCTGGATCAACAGCTGGTACGACCCGGCCAAGGAGCGCCAGGCCGCCGAGACCCTGCTCGCCCAGGGCGCCGACGTGCTGACCCAGAACACCGACTCGCCGGCCACGCTGCAGGTGGCCCAGGAAAAAGGCAAGTTCGCCTTCGGCTGGGATTCCGACATGGCCCGCTTCGCGCCCAAGGCCCACCTGACCGCCAGCACCAATTACTGGGGCGATTTTTACACCAAGACCGCGCAGGCCGTCATGGCCGGCACCTGGAAGACCGGCGAAGTGCGCGGCGGCCTGAATGAAGGCATGGTCAGGATGTCGCCGCTGAACGCCGCGATTCCGGCCGACGTCGCCAAGCTGTTCGAGCAGAAGAAGGCCGACATCGTCGCCGGCAAGCTCAAGCCCTTCCAGGGGCCGATCAAGGACCAGTCGGGCGCGGTGCGGGTCGCGGCCGGGGCGCAGATGGCGGACAAGGATGTGCACGGGATGAATTTCTACGTGCAGGGGGTGGAGGGGTCGATTCCGAAGTAATGGATATGTGTGCTTGCGCTTGATCCGTCGTCCCTGCGAAGGCAGGGACCCAAGTTTTCGGCATACCGGCGAACTTGGGCCCCTGCCCGCGCAGGGGCGACGGTTCGCCTGATAAGGATTCATCGATGTCTACTCCCACTATGCAAGACCATGACCTCCTCACCCGCATCTTCGCTCTCGCCCAACGCTCGCGCGACGAAGGCCACCACCCGTTCGCCGCCATCGTGGCCGGCGCCGACGGCACCATCATCGCCGAAGCCATGAACGCCTCCAGCGCGGACCGCACCGCCCACGCCGAAATGAACGCCCTGCGGCTAGCCTCGCAGCGCTTCAGCCCCCGGCAACTGGCCGGCGCCACGCTGTATTCCAACGCCGAACCCTGCGCCATGTGCGCCGGCGGCACCTACTGGAGCGGGGTCGGGCGCGTGGTGTACGGGATGTCGGAACAGAGTTTGTTGGAACTGACCGGCAGCGATCCGGAAAACCCGACGCTGTCGCTGCCCTGCCGCCAGGTGTTTGCGGCGGGCCAGCGGCCGACCGAGGTGATCGGGCCGCTGCGCGAGGAAGAAGCCCGGGTCGCGCACGCCGGCTTCTGGCACAAGGAATAACGCTTACAGGAAGCGGTCGAGGATCTTGCGGCTGCCCTTATCGATCCCGAACATGTCGCGGATCAGGAAGTGGATGCCGTGACTGTCCGCGATCAGCAGCGAGTAGGTGCCCAGGCGGCGGATGTCTTCCTCGCCCTTCAGCAGGAACTCGGTGTCGCCGCGGTCGGTGCTGACGGTCCAGGTGCACGGCGTGGCGAAGCTCGACACGCTCTTGATGGAGAGGATCTCGGGCATGAACTCGCGCCCGTCCAGTTCCTCGGTCACCAGCGCGGCGATCTCGGCCGGCACGTCGGCCAGGTCCTCGATCCAGCCGACTTCCTTGCCGCCCTCGCGCACCAGCGAGATGCCGCGCATCGGCGCCTGGACCGGGAAGGCGCGCACCGGCGTCACGCCGACGAATTCCTCGCCGTCGGGATTGGTGAGTACCAGCTTGCCGAAGGCATCGCGGCGGAGCTGGAAGTCCAGCTTGAGTTGCAGGGTGTGCAGTTGCGTCGTCATGGTCAGTCTTCCTTGCTGCCGTCGTCCGGGTCCTGGTCGACGTTGCGCGCCTGCGCTTCGTACAGGCGGTAATAAGCGCCTTCGGTGGCCATCAGCTGGTCGTGGCTGCCCTCTTCCACCACCACGCCGCGGTCCAGCACCACCAGGCGGTCGGCGCGGTGCAGCGTGGAGAGCCTGTGCGCGATCGCGATGGTGGTACGGCCCTGCACCAGGTTGTCCAGTGCCTTCTGGATTTCCTTCTCGGTTTCCGAGTCGACCGACGAGGTCGCTTCGTCGAGGATCAGGATCGGCGGGTCGATCAGCAGTGCGCGCGCGATCGAGATACGCTGGCGCTCGCCGCCGGACAGGCCCTGGCCGCGCTCGCCGACCATCGAATCGTAGCCCTGCGGCAGGCGCAGGATGAATTCGTGGGCATGCGCGGCCCTGGCCGAAGCAATGATGTCTTCGCGCGTGGCGTCCGGCTTGCCGTAGGCGATGTTTTCGGCGATCGTGCCGAAGAACAGGAAAGGCTCCTGCAGCACCAGGCCGATGTGGCGGCGGTAGTCGGCCACCGCAAACGAGCGGATGTCCTTGCCGTCGAGCAGGATCGCGCCCTCGGCCACGTCGTAGAAACGGCAGATCAGGTTGACCAGCGTCGATTTACCGGAACCCGAGTGGCCGACCAGGCCGACCATCTCGCCGGCCTTGATGTTCAGCGAAATCCCGCGGTTGACCGCGCGGTTGCCGTAGCGGAAGCCGACTTCGCGCAGCTCGATGTTGCCGGCCACCTTGTCGACCTTGATCGGGTTGACCGGGTCCGGCACGCTCGACACGTGGTCGAGGATGTCGAAGATGCGCTTGGCGGCCGAGGCCGACTTCTGCGTCACCGATACGATGCGGCTCATCGAATCCAGGCGCACGTAGAAACGGCCGCTGTAGGCGATGAAGGCCGACAGCACGCCGACCGTGATCTCGCCCGTGCTGACCTGCCAGATGCCGAAGCACCAGATGATCAGGAGGCCCAGCTCGGTCAGCAGCGACACCGTCGGCGAGAACAGCGACCAGACCCGGTTCAACTTGTCGTTGACGGCCAGGTTGTGCTTGTTCGCATCGCGGAAGCGGACCGCTTCGCGCTTTTCCTGGGCAAAGGCTTTCACCACGCGGATGCCCGGGATGGTGTCGGCCAGCACGTTGGTGACTTCGCCCCAGACCCGGTCGATCTTCTCGAAACCGGTGCGCAGCTTGTCGCGCACGACGTGGATCATCCACGCGATGAAGGGCAGCGGCACCAGCGTGATCAAGGCCAGCTTGGGATTGATGCTGAACAGGATGGCGCCGGTCATGATGATCATCAGGACGTCGGACAGGAAATCCAGCAGGTGCAGCGACAGGAACACGCAGATGCGGTCGGAGCCGCTGCCGATGCGGCTCATCAGGTCGCCGGTGCGCTTGCCGCCGAAGAATTCCAGCGACAGGCGCAGCAGGTGTTCGTAGGTTTCCGAACGCATGTCGGCGCCCATCCGTTCCGATACCAGGGCCAGGATGTAGGTGCGGCCCCAACCGAGCGCCCAGGCCAGGATGGCCGAGCCGAACAAGCCGCCCATGTACATGTAAACCAGCCGCGTATCGATGCTCTTGCCGTTCTGATACGGGATCAGCACGTTGTCCATCAGCGGCATGGTCAGGTAGGGCGGAATCAAATGCGCGCCGGTACTTGCCAACATAAGCAAGAATCCAAGGGCCAGTTGACCTTTGTATGGACGCGCGAAGCGCCACAGCCGGAACAGGGTCCAGGTGGACGGCGGCGTGTACAGCACCTTGGTGCAGATCGCGCAATCTTCCTGGTCCGCTTCGAGCGGCGCCTTGCAATTGGGACAGGTATGCTGTTCGGGCGGCTGGACGCCAAGGCCGGTGACGTGGCTGTCCACCTGGTCGGTGAAGGCGTCGACCACGCGGATCGCTTGCAGGTTCTGGCCGAGCGTGAAGCGCCAGGCGGCCAGCAGGCCGCGCTCGTCGACCAGTTCGAGGTGGCCGACGCCGGCGTGGTCGTGGTGGCGCAGGTGCATGCCGGTGCGGTAAGGCCAGTCGCGCCAGTCGGCATCGCCGGGCGCGCGGGTCAGCAGACGGCGGTCGGTTACGACCAGTAATCCTTTTGTAAAACGTAATTTCGCATCGAGGTCAACCTCAACGCTGCTTAAAACGTTTTCCCCTCGCGCAAGCTTTTTCTCGACGTCCGCCTGCCAGTGCTCGGGCAGGAAACTGGCGGCGATCGCCAGCGGAACGGAAGGAACAAGTTGTTGGTTCGTCATGTAGTACCGCCGGTGAAGGCGAGGTTTCCTTGGCTATGCCGGGTTGTTGGGAATCGAGCCGCTGCCGGCACCGTCATACGGTGAACGCCGGGACCGGCGCTACGGTTGACAAGCGTGTATAGCGGAGCGCTGCTGTAGTTACGGTATTCTAGCGAAGGGGCGAGACTGGCAGAAATCGGTACGGCACGGTAAGCTTCGTTTCGGTAAGTATACAACATGTGCGCTGCGGGAAATTGGGTCGGACCAGCGTATGAAAGCAAAGCAAGATATTCTTCATGACTAAAAAGAAAGACATCGACATTCTTCGAGTTACGCACCTGCGTGGACCCAACATCTGGACTTACCGCCCCGTCATCGAAGCCTGGCTCGACATCGGCGAACTCGAAGATTATCCCTCGAACACCCTTCCCGGCCTGTATGAACGCCTGACTACCTGGCTGCCCGGCCTGATCGAGCACCGCTGCGGCGTCGGCGAGCGCGGCGGCTTCCTGGAGCGCCTGCGCGACGGCACCTGGCCCGGCCACATCCTCGAACACGTCGTCCTCGAGCTGCAGAACCTGGCCGGCATGAAGACCGGTTTCGGCAAGACCCGCTCCACCCCCGACCGCGGCATCTATAAAATGGCCTTCCGCACCCGCGACGAAGTGGTCGGCCGCGCCGCCCTGAAGGCCGGCCACGCGCTGATCATGGCCGCCATCAACGACACCGCGTTCGACCTGAAAGCCAGCGTCGACGAACTGACCGACCTGGTCGACCGCTGGTGCCTGGGCCCATCCACTGCCCACATCGTGGACGCCGCCACCGAGCGCCGCATCCCGTCGATCCGCCTGACCGAAGGCAACCTGGTGCAGCTCGGCCACGGCGCTGCCCAGCGCCGCATCTGGACCGCGGAAACCGACCGCACCAGCGCCATCGGCGAAAGCATCGCCAGCGACAAGGACCTCACCAAGACCCTGCTCGCGTCCTGCGGCGTGCCGGTCCCGGAAGGCACGCTGGTGCGCAGCGCCGCCGCCTGGGAAGAAGCCCAGGACATCGGGCTGCCGGTTGCCGTCAAGCCGGTCGACGGCAACCATGGCCGCGGCGTCTCGCTGAACCTGATGACGGAAGCCGATGTGCACACCGCCTACGCCATCGCCTCGGAAGAAGGCGATTCCAGCGCCGTGCTGGTCGAGCGCTTCATTCCGGGCAACGAACACCGCCTGCTGGTTGTCGGCCAGAAGGTCGTGGCCGCCGCGCGCGGCGAATCGTTATGGGTAACGGGTGACGGGACGTCCACCGTTACCCAACTTTGCGACAGCCAGATCAACATCGACCCGCGCCGCGGCGAGAGCGAAGAGTTCCCGCTCAGCCCCGTCAAGCCGCACGACAGCGACGAGAACAAGCTCGAACTGAAGCGCCAGGGCCTGACCCCGGACTCGGTCCCGCAGGCTGGCCAGAAGGTGCTGATCCAGCTGAACGGCAACGTCGCCGACGACGTCACCGACCTGGTGCACCCGGACGTGGCCTACATGGCGGCGCTGGCCGCGCGCGTGGTCGGCCTCGACATCGCCGGCATCGACCTGGTGTGCGAAGACATCGGGCGTCCGCTCGACGAACAGCGCGGCGCCATCATCGAAGTCAATGCCAGTCCGGGCCTGCTGGCCCACATCAAGCCGGCCCAGGGCGAGCCGCGCGCGGTCGGCAAGGCGATCGTCGAGCACCTGTTCGCCGATGCCGAATCGGCGACGCATACCGGCCGCATTCCGCTGATCGGCGTCACCGGCACCCACGGGGCGAGCCTGGTTGCTCATTTGGTTGGGACTGTGCTGCAGCAGTCCGGCAAGCACGCCGGCGTCGCCAACCGCGACGGCCTGTTCCTCGACCGCCGCCAGGTCGACGCCCGCGACAGCACCCGCTTCGACGCCGGCCAGCGCCTGCTGATCAACCGCACCGTGCAGGCCGCCGTGTTCGAATCGAATGCGCGCACCATCCTGACCGAGGGCCTGCCCTACGACCGCTGCCTGGTCGGCATCGTGACCGACATGGGCCAGGTGGCCGACGTCGAGGATCTGTATATCCGCGACCAGGATGCGCTGTTCAACGTGGTGCGCAGCCAGGTCGACGTGGTGCTGTCCCAGGGCGCGGCGGTGCTGAACGCGGCCGACGCCGAGGTGGTCAAGCTGGCCGAACTGAGCGACGGCGCTGTGGTGTTCTACGCGCTGGACGAGACGAATGCCGTGCTGCAGCAGCACCGCGAAGAAGGCGGCCGCGCCGTGTTCGTGCGCGACGGCCACATCGTGCTGGCCGACGGTGCCAACGAGACGTCGCTGCTGAGCATGAGCAAGCTCAAGCCGGCGACCGCCGACCAGCCGGAAGCGGTGCTGGCCGCCGCCGCCGCGGCCTGGGCGCTGGACGTGCCGCACGACCTGATCTGCGCCGGGCTGCGCACGTTCGATGCGGCTGCAAGCACGACGAAGTAAGACGTTCAATAGATAAGCGTCCCGCCATCGAGCGGGGCGCATCGCGCTGCCCCCATGCATGCAGCTTGCATCGGCGGCGCGGGATCACACAAAGGATCGAAGGTTTATGGAAGTATCACGCGTACGCGCCCTGCGCGGCCCCAACCTGTGGAGCCATCACACTTCGGTGGAAGCGATCGTCGCCTGCACCCCTGGCGAAGAATCGATCGGCGCCCTGCCCGGTTTCGAGACCCGCCTGCGCGGCCTGTTCCCCGAGATCTGGCCACTGCAGCCGACCGGCCATGACGACACCATCCCGCTGGCGCAGGTACTGGAAGTGGCGGCGCTGGCCCTGCAGGCGCAGGCCGGCTGCCCGGTGACCTTCTCGCGCACCACGGCGACGCTGGAACGCGGCATCTACCAGGTCGTGGTCGAGTACAGCGAGGAAGACGTGGGCCGCCTGGCGCTCGAACTCGCGGAACAGCTGTGCGCGGCCGCGCGCAACGACCAGCCCTTCGACCTCGAAGCCGCGCTGACCCAGCTGCGCGAACTGGACGAGGACGTGCGCCTCGGCCCGTCGACCGGCTCGATCGTGCATGCCGCCGTGGCGCGCGGCATTCCGTTCCGCCGCCTGACCGAAGGCAGCCTGGTGCAGTTCGGCTGGGGCAGCCGCCAGCGCCGCATCCAGGCCGCCGAGATCGACGCCACCGGCGCCATCGCCGAGACCATCGCCCAGGACAAGGAACTGACCAAGAAGCTGCTCGACGCCGCCGGCGTGCCGGTGCCGCTCGGCCGTACCGTGTCCGACCCGGATGACGCCTGGACCGCCGCGCTCGAAGTCGGCCTGCCGGTGGTGATCAAGCCGAAGGACGGCAACCAGGGCAAGGGCGTGACAGTCAACGTCACCACGCGCGAGCAGCTGACCGCGGGCTTCCACACCGCGTCCGAATTCCGCGACGACGTCATGGTCGAAAAATACCTGCCCGGCCACGATTACCGCCTCCTCGTCATCGGCAACAAGCTGATCGCCGCCGCCCGGCGCGATCCGCCGCACGTGGCCGGCGACGGCAAGCACAGCGTGCGCGAGCTGGTCGAGATCGTCAACCGCGACCCGCGCCGCGGCAGCGGCCACGGCACCGCCCTGACCAAGATCCGCTTCGACGACATCGCCCTCGCCGCGCTGGCCAAGCAGGGCTTGAACGCCGAATCGGTGCCCGACAAGGGCCAGCGCGTTACCCTGCGCAACAACGCCAACCTGTCCACCGGCGGCTCGGCCACCGACGTCACCGACGACGTGCACCCGGACGTGGCGGCGCGCGCCATCGCGGCCGCGCACATGGTCGGCCTCGACATCTGCGGCGTCGACCTGGTCTGCGACAGCGTGCACAAGCCGATCGAGGACCAGCACGGCGGCATCGTCGAAGTGAATGCCGCGCCGGGCCTGCGCATGCACATCTCGCCGTCCTTTGGTAAAGGCCGCGCGGTCGGCGAAGCGATCATGGACACCCTGTACGCGCCGGGCGACGATGGCCGCATCCCGGTGGTGGCCGTCACCGGCACCAACGGCAAGACCACCACCGTGCGCGTGATCGCGCACCTGCTGGCGGCCTCCGGCCTGCGCACCGGCATGACGAATACCGACGGCGTGTATATCCAGGGCCGCCGCATCGACAGCGGCGACTGCAGCGGTCCGCGCAGCGCGCGCAACGTGCTGCTGCACCCGGACGTCGACGCGGCCGTGTTCGAGACCGCGCGCGGCGGCATGCTGCGGGAGGGCCTGGCCTTCGATCGCTGCCAGGTCGGCGTGGTGACCAACATCGGCGCCGGCGACCACCTGGGCCTGAACTACATCACGACACTGGAAGACCTGGCCGTGCTGAAGCGCATCATCGTGCAGAACGTGGCGCCGAACGGCATGGCGGTGCTGAACGCGGCCGACCCGGTCGTCGCCGCGATGGCCGAGAACACCCGCGGCGACGTCACTTACTTCGCCCAGGACTACTCGCTGCCGCTGATGCAGAAGCACCGCGCCCAGGGCCGCCGCATCGTCTACGTCGACAACGGTGACCTGGTGTGCGCGCAAGGCAAGGGGGAAGAACGCATCGCGCTGAGCGAGGTGCCGATCACCCGCGGCGGCGTGGTCGGCTTCCAGGTCGAGAACGTAATGGCGGCCGTGGCCGCCGCCTGGGCCGTCGGCATCGATTGGGACGCGGTGCGCGCCGGCCTGCGCACCTTCGTCGGCGAGAGCGATAATGCGCCGGGCCGCTTCAACGTGTTCGATTACAAGGGTGCGACCGTGATCGCCGACTACGGCCACAATCCGGACGCGATCGCCGCGCTGGTAAATGCGGTCGAATCGATGCCGGCCCAGCGCCGCTCGGTGGTGATCAGCGGCGCCGGCGACCGCCGCGACCAGGACATCCGCGAACAGACCGTCATCCTCGGCAAGTCCTTCGACGACGTGCTGCTGTACGAGGACCAGTGCCAGCGCGGCCGCCAGGAGGGCGAAGTCGTGGCCCTGCTGCGCCAGGGCCTGGCCGGTGCGCCGCGCACCAGCCACGTGGAAGAGATCAAGGGCGAATTCGTCGCCATCGACCGCGCGCTGGCACGCCTGCAGCCGGGCGACCTGTCGCTGATCCTGATCGACCAAGTGGACGAAGCGCTGGCGCATATCGCCAAGCGCGTGGCCGAAGCCTGAACGCCGGCGGCGTAGATGAGTCCAACGGGCGCTGCGGCGCCCGTTTTTCATGGCATCTGCATCACCCCGCCTTGCTGCTGCGCAATTGCCTGCGCAATAGATGACCGTGCGCGCGCGCTCGAGACAGCCAATGACGTAGGATGGGCAGTCACGGCTTTCAACCTTCGGCTTCCATCAGACAAGCGGTGTGATCATGACCCTCGAAAAGGATAAGCAGCCCTCCGTCACCGACGAGCACCTGCCCGAGATGCCGTTCCGGCGCCTGCTCTACCGCTTCCTGTTCTTCGACTGGCTGTTCCGCGACGTCAGCGCCGCCCGCGACCGCATCGAGCGCCACGCCGCCCACCAGCACAACCGCAAGATGAGCCGCTACCTGCCGGTCTACCTGCGCCGCTGGTCCTTCCTCACCGCCTTCGACTTCGCCCTCGGCGTGCTGTTCGAAAAAGTCTTGCAGGCCGGCCTGGTGTCGGCCTGGTTCTTCACCTGGTCGTGCGTGACGCTGACCGGCATGGTCGTGATCACGGTAGCCTGGGTGATCCTGAACCATGCGCGGCTGTCCTAGCGTTGCCGCCGCCGTCCTCGCCGTCCTTGCCGTCCTCGCCGTCCTCGCCGTCAGCTTGCCGGCAGCGGCGGCGGCGCCGGCGGCGGGGCCAGCGCCTGCGGCACCGTGTGCTGGCGCCTGAGATTGGCCTGGGCGAACAGGAACAGCATCCACACCGGCGCTTCGTAGTAATACATGCGTGAATTCAAGGGCATCGCAAAGATGACCAGGCTGAGCAGGATGCCGTTGAAGTAGGCCAGCCGGCCGAACAGCACCAGCAACACCATCAGCATCAGCAGTCCGCCGCCGCTGAGCAGGTTGGCGATGACGCCCATGTTCTGGAAATAGCAATTCACGCAGGGCGGATGCTCATAGCCGAGCCCGATGATCTTTTCCTCCAGCCCGGTATTCAGGTAACTGTGCAGCCCGGTCTTCCAGATCGACAGGCTGCCGTCGTCGTTGTGGGCGAAGCGCTGGTCGAGGTGGTCGAGGATGTTCGAGGTGCCGAGGAAGGCCAGGATGCACAGGAACAGGATCAGCACGTGCCATTTCTTGATGCGGTGGCTCCACAGCAGCGGCAGCAGCGCCAGCATCACGCAGGTGAAATACACCGATGTCGCCGAGCCGGTCAGCAGCATCGACAGCACGGTCAGGATCGAGATCCAGTAGACCCGCTTGCGATAGCCCGACGTGAACAGGTAGACGGCCAGCAGGAAGGCCATGTTGTTGGCATAGGTGCCCGGCTCCACCTGGATGCCGGAAAAGCGGTTGATGCCGACGAAGTCGACCGCGTCGCGGCTGGGCGAATTGAACACCATCTCGTGCAGGTCGACGATCGGCCCGCCCAGCAGGTAATACATGGCGATCTGGATGTACAGCGCAGCAAGATTGATCACCAGCAGCCAGCCCACGGCGGCATTGAATTCCCTGGGCCAGCGCTTGCTGGCTTCGTAGATCAGCACGGCCAGCAGGATGTTGGTGCCGACGAAGATCGGATAGATGAAGGACACCTGCTTGAAGAAGATCGTGTGCAGCAGGATGATCAGCAGCCCCACCAGGATGTACATCGACGACTCGCCGATGCGGATCGGCCGCGCCAGCATGACCGGCAGCAGGCACACCAGGCAGACCCCGGCCGCGAAGTAGCGCGGCCACATCGTGTTGGTCTGCAGGTCTTCGAAGGGCGTATAGAACAGGAACACGGCGCCGAAAAAGGCGATCGTGACGGCGACGGAACGCACATTCCATTTTTCGCTGAGGGGCATCGTCGGGTTCCGATTGGCGCGGATATGCTTACTATCAAGCCGCTACGCCGGGCTGGGCTTGTGCCTTCTCAAGGCTCATCAGCATTGGATAAAGGGCACGATGCTCACAACGGGCAATTGCTTCGCCTCTTCTATTTCATTGATGTCAACTAAATAGCAAAAGCACAAGAGGAACAGGATTTCCTTACCCAACCACGGAGAATTCCGATGACCTACTTGCACATTCATGACCAGGGCTTGCCGAAACGTGCGCTCGGCGAACGGCGCACCGATCGCGCGACCGCCGACAATGTCGAAGATGCGTTGCGGGCGCATGGCTTGCGGCCGGCGGCGCAGGCGATGGAGCACCAATATGTCGACCTGGCGATCGCCTTGCGCGTGCTGTCCCATCCGGCCAGGCGGCGCGCACCGGTAGCGGTCGCGCCGGGACAGCTGCGGCCCGCCCGGCCCCACAGCGCCACCCCCGACGATTTCTTTGCCGTTCCCGCCTGACCCGCCGCCGCACGCCTTCCAGCAAATGGAAGGCGCGCCCGCCTTCCTGAAACCCGTTGTTACCAAACCGCACCGCCCAGCCCTCCCGGCGCTTGTCGAACGCGGTAAAATGGCAACTCTCGGCCGGCGCCCTGCCCGGCCTCTTGCATACCGACTCCATGAACGTCCCACGCGAAATCAATGCCGACGCGGCCAAACGCCTCGCGACCGAAAAGCACACCCCGATGATGCAGCAGTACCTGAGCATCAAGGCCGATTACCCGACGATGCTGGTCTTCTACCGGATGGGCGACTTCTACGAGCTGTTCTTCGAGGACGCCGAGAAGGCCGCGCGCATCCTGGGCATCACGCTGACCGCGCGCGGCAGCTCGGGCGGCAATCCGATCAAGATGGCGGGCGTGCCCTTCCACTCGCTGGACCCGTACCTGGCCAAGCTGGTCAAGCTGGGCGAATCGTGTGCGATCATCGAGCAGATCGGCGACCCGGCACTCTCCAAGGGCCCGGTCGAACGCAAGGTGATGCGCGTGGTCACGCCGGGTACGCTGACCGATGCCGACCTGCTGCCGGAAAAGGCCGAGCGTCCGCTGCTGGCCGTGTGCACGGTCGTCAACCGCAAGGTGGTGACGACCGGCCTGGCCTGGCTGTCGCTGGCCAGCGGCAAGCTGCGCCTGATGGAATTCAGCGCCGACGCTAGAAGCGCCGCCGTGCGCCTGGTGCAGGAGCTGGAACGCATCGTGCCGGCCGAGGTGCTGCGCGCGGACAGCCTCGACACCCTCGACGAGGCGCCGATGGGCCATACCCAGCGCATCCCGGAGTGGCATTTCGACGTCGTGCACGGCCATAAATCCCTGCTCGACCAGCTGAACGTCGCGACCCTGTCCGGCTTCGGCTGCGATGGCCTCGGCGCCGCCTTCGGCGCGGCCGGCGCACTGCTGCGCTACGCCCAGTCGACCCAGGGCAAGGGCCTGCAGCACGTGAAGACCGTGGCCGTCGAATCCGAGAGCGAATTCATCGGGCTGGATGCCGCCACCCGGCGCAACCTGGAATTGACCGAGACCATCCGCGGCCACGAGTCGCCGACCCTGTTCTCGCTGCTGGACGGCTGCCGCACGGCGATGGGCTCGCGCCTGCTGCGCCACTGGATCCACCATGCGCGCCGCGACCAGTCGGTGGCGCGCAGCCGCCACGAGGCAATCGCCGCGCTGCTCCAGCGCGAAGCGGCGCCGGGCTTGTCCGCCACGCTGGCCCACGTGCCGGACATCGAACGCATCACCACCCGCATCGCCCTGCTCAGCGCGCGCCCGCGCGACCTGTCCTGCCTGCGCGATGGCCTGAAGCAGTTGCCGGCTTTGCGCGAGCTGGTCTCGAGCTGCTTCATTCCCGGCGATTCGTCGCTGCTGCGCGCCATCCACGATGCAATTGCGGTGCCGGAAGCCTGCGTCGACCTGCTGGTGCGCGCCGTGGCCGAGGAGCCGGCGGCGATGGTGCGCGACGGCGGCGTGTTCGCGCGCGGCTTCGATGCCGAGCTGGACGAGCTGCGTGCGCTGTCCGAGAACGCCGGCCAGTTCCTGGTCGAGCTGGAGGCGCGCGAGCGCGCGCGGACCGGCATCGCCAACCTGCGCGTCGAGTACAACCGCGTGCACGGCTTCTATATCGAAGTCACCAACGGCCAGGCCGACAAGGTGCCCGAGGATTACCGGCGCCGCCAGACGTTGAAAAACTGCGAGCGCTACATCACGCCCGAGCTGAAGGCCTTCGAGGACAAGGCGCTGTCGGCGCAGGACCGCGCGCTGGCGCGGGAAAAGCTGCTGTACGACCTGCTGCTGGCCGACCTGGCGCCGCACATCGGCTGCCTGCAGCGCATCGCCTCCGGCATCGCCCAGATCGATACGCTGGTGGCGCTGGCCGCGCACGCCCAGCGCAGCAACTGGTGCGCGCCGCAGCTGGTCGATGCGCCATGCCTGACCATCGTCGAGGGCCGCCATCCGGTCGTCGAAAACCAGATCGAGCGCTTTATCGCCAACGATTGCCGCTTGTCCGACGACCGGCGCCTGCTCCTGATCACCGGCCCCAACATGGGCGGTAAATCGACCTTCATGCGCCAGGTGGCCCTGATCACGCTGCTGGCCTACATCGGCAGCTATGTACCGGCAGCCAGTGCCAGCATCGGTCCGATCGATCGCATCTTCACCCGCATCGGCGCGTCCGACGACCTGGCCAACGGCCGCTCCACCTTCATGGTCGAGATGACCGAATCGGCGACCATCTTGAACGGCGCCACCGACCGTTCGCTGGTGCTGATGGACGAAGTCGGGCGCGGCACCTCGACCTTCGACGGCCTGGCGCTGGCGTGGGCGATCGCGCGCCACCTGATCGACGTCAGCCGCAGCTTCACCTTGTTCGCGACCCACTACTTCGAGCTGACCCAGTTGCCGGAGGCGCATCCGAGCGCGGTCAACGTGCACCTGTCGGCGGTCGAGCACAAGGACAGCATCGTGTTCCTGCACGCGGTGCAGGACGGGCCGGCCTCGCAGAGCTACGGCTTGCAGGTGGCGCAGCTGGCCGGCGTGCCGCCGACCGTGATCCGCGCCGCGCGCAAGCACCTGGCGCGGCTCGAATCGCAGGCGCTGGATGCGGCGACGCCGCAGCTGGACCTGTTTGCCGCGCCGCCCAAGGCGGAAGAAACGGATGATGCCGAGGCGCCTGCGCAAGAAGCCGTGCAGGTGCAGCAGCCGGCCCCCATCGCGGCGGCGGCGCTGGAATCGGCGGCCCTGGACCTGCTCGACCAGATCGATCCGGACGCGCTCACGCCGCGCGAGGCGCTCGAGCGCCTGTACGAGCTGAAGCGCCTGGCGGCTGCCGCCTGATGCCGATGCCGCGTGTCCGCCTGCCGCTCCGTCTCAGTGCCCTGCTCTGCGCCGCGCTGCTCGCCGGCGGCGCCTGCGTGGCCGCGCCCAGGGACAAGGACGACAAGAAGGCCGACATCGGGGAAGACGGGGCGCACCGCTTCGCCCTCATCGGCTACAGCTTCAACGACGGCGGCGAGAAGCGCCTGAAAAAGGCGATCGACGAGACCGACGACAAATCGACCGCCTTCGTGGTCGTCACCGGCATCAAGGCCACGGCCGAGCCCTGCAGCGACAAGCTGTACCAGCAACGGCGCGAATTGTTCGACGACGCCAGGCGTCCGATGGTGGTGCTGCCCGCCGGCAGCGACTGGACCGAGTGCCGCAACAGCGCCGGCCGTACCAATGCGATCGAACGCCTGAACCGCGTGCGCGAGCTGTTCTATGGCGAGCCGTCCTCGCTCGGCGCGCGCAAGCTGGCGCTGACGCGGCTGTCGATGAGCCCGCGCTTTCGCAGCTATGCGGAAAACGCCCACTGGTCGATGGGCAAGGTGCTGTACGCCACCGTCAACCTGCCGGCCAACAATAATCACTACATCATGGAGGCCGGGCGCAACAGCGAGTACGAAGACCGGCTGGTGGCCAACCGCTTCTGGCTGAACCGGCTGTTCGCCATCGCCAAGCGCGACAAGCTGGAAGCGGTGGTGCTGTTCTCGGAAGGCGATTTGAAAGCGCTGTCGCAGCCGACCGGCTTCCGCGCACTGCTGCGGCGTGCAGTGCCGGACAACGACGGCTTCGCCGAGACGCGGCGCCAGGTGCTGGCGCAGGCGCAGAAATTCCAGGGCAAGGTGCTGCTGGTCGATACGGCCGCGCCGGCCAAGGGCGCGAAGCCGGCGATCGAATGGCGCGGGAACGTGGGACACCTGTCCACCGGCGCGACGGCGCTCGAGGTGGAGGTGGATCCGGGCGCCAAGAACCTGTTCAAGGTCGAAGCGCCGTAGGGTGGACGGGGAACCCGTCCACCCTACCAATATTACTGCAGCGGCTGGCTACGGAAATGATCGCCTTCGTCGCTGTCTTCCGGCTCATCGCCATGGTGGTGGCCATGGGCGCCGTGCACGTGGCCGTGCGTGATTTCTTCTTCGGTGGCGGCGCGGACGTCGATCACCGACAGCTCGAAGCGCAGGGCCATGCCGGCCAGCGGGTGGTTACCGTCCAGCACGACCTTGTCGTCCGCGACTTCGGTCACGGTGAAGATGACCGGCTCGTCGTCGGCACCCTCGGCCATGCCTTCGAACTGCATGCCGACTTCGATCGGCTCCGGCAGGCGGTTGCGCTCTTCGACCTTCAGCAGGTTCGAGTCGTAGTCGCCGAAGGCGTCTTCCGGCTCGACCTGGATGGTCGACGCATAGCCAACTTCCTTGCCGTCCAGTTCCTCTTCGATTTTCGGCAGCGTGTTTTCGTAGCCGCCGTGCAGGTACACCATCGGCTGGGCGCCGTCTTCGATCAGGTTGTTCTGGGCATCCGACAGTTTATAGTTGACCGTCACGACCGTATTCTGGGCAATCTTCATTGCGCTTCCTTTCGTGGATATAAGGTGCCGATTATAACCTTGGTATCGTAATTCCCGACTGCGGGCTGGTTATAATGGCGCATGCAAAAATTACAGCTCCTCGGCAATATCACGCCCGCCCAGTTCCTGCGCGACTACTGGCACAAGAAACCGCTCCTGATCCGCCAGGCGATACCTGATTTTAAGCCGCTCCTGAAGTTCGATAAGCTGGCCGAGCTGGCCAAGCTCAACCACGTCGAATCGCGCCTGGTGACGCAGGGTGACGACGGCAACGGTGACGACCGCCGCTGGGACATGCAGCACGGCCCGCTGGCGGAACTGCCGCCGCGCACGCAGCGCGAGTGGACCCTGCTGGTGCAGGGCGTCAACCTGCACGAGCCGAAGGCGGATGCCCTGCTGCGCCAGTTCCGCTTCGCCCCGGATGCGCGCCTGGACGACCTGATGGTCAGCTTCGCCACCGACGGCGGCGGCGTCGGTCCGCACTTCGATTCCTACGACGTGTTCCTGCTGCAGGCGCAGGGCAAGCGCCGCTGGCGCATCAGCGCGCAGAAGGACCTGAGCCTGGTCGAGGGTCTGCCGCTGAAGATCCTCGCCAACTTCGAGGCCGAGCAGGAGTTCGTGCTGGAACCGGGCGACATGCTCTACCTGCCGCCGCACTACGCCCATGACGGCGTGGCCGAGGGCGAATGCATGACCTATTCGATCGGCTTCCGCTCGCCGTCGTACCAGGAACTGGGCGAAGCCTTCCTGCAGTTCATGGCCGATTCGATCGACCTGCCGGGCCGCTATGCCGACCCGGGCCTGCAGCCGGCCAAGAACCCGGCCGAGATCCCGCGCCACATGCTCGACACCATCACCGAGGAGCTGAACAAGGTGCGCTGGGACGAGGAAGACGTCGCCATCTTCCTGGGCGAACACCTGTCCGAGCCGAAGCACAACGTGTTCTTCACGCCGGTGGCCAAGCCGCTGCCGGTCGGCCGTTTCATGGAGCAGGCGGCCAAGCGCGGCCTCAAGCTGTCGGCCAAGACGCTGATGCTGTACCGCGGCAAGCACGTGTTCATCAACGGCGAATCCTTTGCCGTGGGCCGCGCCGACAAGGCCGTGCTGGACGTGCTGGCCAATGAGCGCGGCCTGGACGGCAGCCTGCTCGACAAGGCGTCCGACGACGTGCTGGAAGCGCTGTACACGTGGTACCAGGACGGCTGGCTCGAACTGGCCTGATGCAAACGAGCTGATACAAACGAGCTGGCACGACCGGATGAGCGAACCCAGGACCGCGCGCTTCGACACCCGCGCGCAGTTCCAGCAGGAACTGCGCAGCCTGCTGGCACGTGCGCGTGTGACGCTCGACCTGTTCGATCCGGACTTCGCCCTGTTCACGCTCGGCACCCCTGATGCGGAGTCCGAACTGCGCCGCTTCCTGCACGCCGGCGGCACCCTGCGCCTGGCGATGCACGAGAGCGGCTGGCTGGAGCGCAACGCCCCGCGCTTCCTGCGCCTGCTGCGCGACTACAACCACCGCATCGAATGCCGCGTGACGCCGCGCGGCCTGGGCCAGCTGACCGATTCCTTCGCCATTGCCGACGCCACCCACGTGGTGCGGCGCTTCCACAGCGACCACCTGCGCGGTGCCGCCGCTTTCGATGCGCCGGACCAGGCCGAGCTCCTGCGCGAACGCTTCAATGCGATCTGGGTTGAATCCCTTCCCGGCCTGCATCCGACGGTGACCGGACTTTGATCGGCATCTTCGCCAACGCGCGCCATATTTTCCATACTGCAACGTGTAAAACGGTCGTCACATCTTGTAACAAAATGAACGTTGCTAGATGCGGCAACAGTTCCACTTTGTCACGTCTTTTCTGTTGCGAATCAGTAAATTTGGCTATAATATCGGGTTAGGAAGGTTCCGTTGTCCGTATGCACTTTTTCCAAAGTTAAGAAAGCTACGAGAATTCCTGACGAGCGATAATTACCGGTAATTATTCATCGCAACAGAAGTACTTACCTTTTGAATTAATTAAGGAAAAACCATGAAAAAATCCCTGCTGATCGTTTCCCTGCTGGCTGTTGCTCTGGCTGCTTGCAGCAAGAAAGAAGAAGCTCCGGCCGCTGCTCCTGCTGTCGAAACCACCGCTGCTCCGGCTGCCGCTCCGGCCGCTCCGGCTGCTGACGCAACCGTCGCTGCTCCGGCAACCACCGACACCACCGCTGCTTCGCCAGCCGCTGCTGAAGCTGCTGCTTCGGCCGCTTCGGCTGCTGCTTCGGCTGCTTCGGCTGCTGCTGACGCCGCTTCGGCTGCTGCCGCTCCGGCATCGAAGTAATCAGCCTTGCTTCATTAAAACCGGCCTGCGGGCCGGTTTTTTTTCGCCTGCGATTTTGTGGACCGCCCTATTCCGGTGCTGGATGCATGATCGCCAGCCATAAAAAAACCGGCCTCGACGGGCCGGTTTTTTTATCAGCAGGCGAATGATTACTTCAGTTCATCCGTCAGCAATTGCAGGATCTTGGCGCCGGTCGCCGTCGTTTCCGGCTTGCCGTCGTTGGTCTGCACGCTGATGTCGCTGGTGGTGGCATTCGGCACGGCCGAGACCAGCACGCGGTAACGCTGCGCTTCCTTGTTCTTGTCTTCGCTACCGAACAGCTTGCTGAAGAAGCCGTCCTTCTTGGCCGAGTCCGGATCGACATAGCGCACGAAGTAGATGCCCTGCACGCGGTCGCGGTCCTCGACGGTGAAGCCGACGCGGTCCAGCGCCAGGCCGACGCGGCGCCATGCGCGGTCGAAGCCTTCGTCGACGGTGACCTTGCCGTTTGCCAGCTTGGCGTGCTGGGCTTCCGGCGTGGCATTGGCGACGGCAACGGTGGCTTCCTTGACCTTGACGCCGTTCAGCTTGGCCACCAGGCGGCCCAGGAATTCGGCTTCCAGGCCCGGATCGTTCGGACGCACGGTCCAGGTCGCGACTTCCTTCTGCGGACCGGTCAGCACCTCTTCGGCGCCGCGGTGGCTGATGTAGATCTCGGTGGCGCCATCCGGACGGCGCTCGAGGCGGGTGCGGTACTTGTCGCGCTCGCCGGTCGAATAGGCCGAGTCGAACACGCGGCCGATGGTCCGGCGCAGGATGTCCTGCGGGATCTTGGAGCGGTTCTCGTTCCAGTTGGTTTCCATGATGCCCGTTTGGGGCGACTCGAGTTCCAGCGCGAAGCCGGCATCGGTCCAGAACTGCTGCAGCTGCGGCCACAGCTGTTCCGGCGTCTGCTTGACCACCAGCCAGCGCTCGTTACCGGCGCGCTCGATACGCACGGCATCGGTCGAGACCGGGCCGATGGCATCACCCGTCGCCGCCGGTACGCCGACCGGTGCGGCCGTCGTGCCATTGGCATCGCGCTGCTGCTGAAAGCCCGATGCGGTGGCGACGCCGCGGCCATCCGGCACGGCGTAGCGGTTGTCCTTCTGGAGCTGGGTAAGGTCGGGCGGGACGTCCAGCGGTGCGGCCTTCTTGGTCGCCTTGTAGTCAACCTTGTCGGATTCGAACACGGTCGTGCACGCAGCCAGGCTGAGCGCCATGGCGGTCAGCGCGAGGGTGCGGGTCATAGTCTTGCAATTCGTCATATGGTTAAAGCTCGAGTCATCAAAGGACGCCGGACTCGCGCAGCGCGGCGCGAACGGTATCGTGATATTGCGCGGACAGGGGTGCCAGCGGCAGGCGCAACCCAGACGGCATCTTGCCCATTTCGGTCAGCGCCCATTTGACCGGAACCGGATTCGGTTCGACAAACAGCTTGCTGTGCAGCGACAGCACGCGGTTGTTGATCTCGACGGCACGTGCGGCCTGGCCGGACAGTGCTGCGTCGCACATTTCCTTCATCAGGCGCGGCGCCACGTTGGCGGTGACCGAGATGTTGCCGGCGCCGCCGCAGAGCATCAGCGCGACCGCGCTGGCGTCGTCGCCCGAGTACACGCCGAAGGACTTGTCGACCATGCGCAGCAGCTCGGTACCGCGGCCGATGTTGCCGGTCGCATCCTTGATGCCGACGATGTTATCGACGCCCGACAGGCGCAGCACGGTCTCGTTGGCCATGTCGGCCACGGTACGGCCCGGCACGTTGTAGAGGATGACCGGGATGTCGACCGCTTCGGCGATCGCCTTGAAGTGGCGGTACATGCCCTCCTGGGTCGGGCGGTTGTAATACGGGACCACCTGCAGCGTGGCATCGGCGCCGACGTTCTTCGCATGGCGGGTCAGTGCGATCGCTTCCGCGGTGGAATTGCCGCCCGAGCCGGCGATCACCGGGATACGGCCGGCGATGTGCTCGACCGTCAGCCTGATCAGTTCGCAGTGCTCCTCCGGGCTGACGGTGGCCGACTCGCCGGTGGTGCCGACGATGACGATACCGTCCGTGCCTTCCGCGACGTGCCAGTCGAGCAGCTTGCGCAAGCTGTCTTTATCCAGGCTGCCGTCCTCGAACATCGGAGTGACGATTGCTACTATGCTGCCCTTAATCATAATCAGTGGACCGTGCTGTTAATAAATAAAAGTCTGATTGTAGCGGATCGCCCGCGCTTATGGTTCATTCCATGCCACATAAATGGCTCAGTTCGGGGCGCCACGGCGGCGATTCTTACAGCCGGTTACAAATCCAGTTTCGCAGCGGCCAGATCGAAAGCCGGCCCGGCGGCGCACACGCGCTGCACCCGCGCCGGCTTCGGATCCTGCACCACGCCATCCTCGAACCCGAGCACGCGCAGGCCCGCCCGCCCCGCCAGACCCATCAGCTCGCTGGGCATCAGCAGGAAGTCCGGGTTGGACGGTTTGCCGAACACTTCGTTCCCGCGCGCAAAGGTTTCGTAGATCAGGATGCCGTCCGGCGCCAGCGATGCGCACAGCGACGGCAACAGCGGACGGTACAGGTAATTGGTGACCACGATGCCGGCCAGGCTGTGCGGCGCGAACGGCCAGGCGGCACCCGGCGCTTCCAGGTCGTATTCGACGGTGGTGATGTCGTCGCCGTGCTCGCCCGCTGCGATGCGCGCCAGCGCGCCGGCGTCGCGGTCGAGCGCGATCACGGTGTGGCCGAGCCCGGCCAGCAGGCGCGCATGGCGGCCGCCGCCGCAGGCCAGGTCGAGCACTTCGCCGTGGCGGATCAGCGGCGCCCAGCGCCGCACCCAGGCCGAGGCCTGCTCAGTCGGAGCGTGCATGGTGTTCCTTTCAGTCAGCTCAAATGGGAGAGACCCATGGTCTCGCGCACGTCGCGCATGGTTTCCTGGGCCAGCTTGCGCGCCTTGTCGCAGCCGTCGGCGACGATCGCGCGCACCAGGCTCGGATCGTCCAGGTATTGCTGCGCGCGTTCGTGCATCGGTTCCTGCTCGGCCAGCACTGCTTCCACCACCGGCTGCTTGCAGTCCAGGCAGCCGATGCCGGCGCTGGTGCAGCCCTGCATGACCCATTTGCGGGTCGGCGCATCGGAATACACTTCGTGCAGCTGCCACACCGGGCACTTGAGCGGATCGCCCGGATCGCTGCGGTGCACCCGCGCGGGGTCGGTCGGCATGGTGCGGATCTTCTTCGTGACTGCCGCCGGGTCTTCGCGCAGCGAGATCGCGTTGGCGTAGCTTTTGCTCATCTTGCGGCCGTCCAGGCCCGGCAGGCGTGCGGCCCGGGTCAGCGCCACTTCCGGCTCGACCAGGATGATCTTGCCACTGCCTTTCAGGTAGCCGAACAGGCGCTCGCGGTCGATGTTCGACAGGCTGCCGACATCAATCAGCATTGCCTCTGCCTGCTCCAGCGCGGCGGCGTCGCCCTCCTGGTGCCAGGCGCTGCGCAGCTCGGTGTACAGGCGGGCGCGCTTGCTGCCGAGCTTTTTGACGGCGTCGAGCGCCTTTTGCTCGAAGCCCGGCTCCTTGCCGTACAGCCCATTGAAGCGGCGCGCAATCTCGCGCATCATCTCGACATGCGGCACCTGGTCGTCGCCCACCGGCACCTGGGTCGCGCGGTAGACCAGCACGTCGGCCGCCTGCAGCAGCGGGTAGCCGAGGAAGCCGTAGGTGGCGAGGTCGCGTGCAGCCAGATTCTCGATCTGGTCCTTGTAGGTCGGCACCCGTTCCAGCCAGCCGAGCGGCGTCGCCATCGACAGCAGCAGGTGCAGTTCGGCATGCTCGGGCACGCGCGACTGGATGAAGAGCGTGGCCTGGGACGGATCGACGCCGGCCGCCAGCCAGTCGACCACCATGTCCCAGGTATTCTTTTCGATGACGGCCGGTTCCTCGTAGTGCGTCGTCAGCGCATGCCAGTCGGCCACGAAGAACAGACAGGGCAGCTCGGATTGCAGGCGGACCCAGTTCTTCAGCGCGCCATGGTAGTGACCCAGGTGCATCAGCCCCGTGGGGCGCATACCGGAGACGACGCGGTCGGGGAACATGGCGGCCTCAACTCAAGAGGAGGATCAGCGGCGATGCGATCAGGTACAACAGCTTGCCAGCAATCGAACCGACGAAGAACAGCCAGATCGTCACCACTTTCAGCAGGATCAGCGCCAGCAGGATCAGGAAGCCGTAGGGTTCGAGACGCGCGAACTGGTAGGCGGCCTTCTGCGGCAGCAGGCTGAACACGATGCGGCCGCCGTCCATCGACGGGATCGGCAACAGGTTGAAGGCCATCAGCCACAGGTTGACCTGCACGCCTGCCTTGGCCACCAGGTTGGGGAAGGATTCGTCGACCTGGAAGTATTGCAGCAGGATGCCGAAGATCAGCCAGATCAGCGCCATCACGAAGTTGGCGGCCGGGCCGGACAGCGCCACGAAGGCCATGTCGCGCTTCGGATGGCGCATCTGGCCGTAGTTGAGGGGCAGCGGCTTGGCATAGCCGAACACGAAGCTCGTCATCAGGTACATGACCACCGGGATCACGATCGTTCCGACCGGGTCGATGTGGGCCAGCGGATTCAAAGTGGTGCGCCCGGCAGCGTGGGCGGTGTTGTCTCCCAGACGGCGTGCGACGAAGGCCTGGGCGGCATCGTGCATCGTGAGCGCGAAGAGGACAGGCAGTGCGTAGACCGCCAGGTTACGTATAAGTTCATCCATAACCCGGGATTTTATCAGAGCAAGCGGCCGCGGACCGGGCGATGCGCCCCGTCAGGCCAAAATGACGGCTTGATTGCCGGTTTTAGAGACCAAACACGGCCGGATCGCCGCGGCCTTCGCGCAGCAGCACCGGGTCGTCGCCGGACAGATCGATGATGGTGGTCGGCTCCAGCGTGCCGGCGCCGCCGTCGATGACGACGTCGATCTGTTTATCGAGGCGCTCGCGCACCTCGTCCGGATCGGACAACATGTGGTCGTCGCCGGGCAGCTGCAGCGTGGTGCCGATCAGCGGCTCGCCCACCTCTTCCAGCAGCGCCAGCAGGATCGGGTTTTCCGGCACGCGCACGCCGATCGTCTTGCGCGACGGGTGCGACAGCCGGCGCGGCACTTCCTTGGTCGCCTCCAGGATCACGGTATAGGGACCGGGCAAGGCCGACTTCAGCTGGCGGTACTGGCGGTTGTCGACGCGTGCATAGGTCGCGATCTCGGACAGGTCGCGCACCAGCAGCGTCAGGTGATGCTTGTCGTCGACACCGCGGATGCGGCGCAGCTTCTCGACGGCGGCCTTGTCGTCGAGGCGGCAGACCAGCGAGTAAGCGGAATCGGTCGGCACCGCGCCGATCCCGCCGGACTGGATGAGCTGGGCCGCCTGCCGGATCAGGCGCTGCTGCGGGTCGACCGGATGGATTTCGAAGTAGTGGGTCATGGGCTGGGGCCTGGTGGCTTCTTGTAGGGGACACGAGATGAGGTTGGCAACGCAAAGTTTCAAGTGCTGTCACCGAAGCTGCCCGGTCAGCGCATCGACGAACAGCCTGAATACCTGGGTCTGCTGGCGCCGGCTCGGATAGTAAAGATGATAGCCGGCGAATGGCGCGCACCAGTCCTCGAGCACCCGGACCAGCCGGCCGTCCGCCAGATGCGTATCGACCATGTCTTCCATCAGATGTGCCAGGCCGAACCCGTCGACCGCCGCCGCGATCATCAGGTCCCCGTCGTTGACGATGGGACCGGCGCCAGCCCGCACGCTGAGCGCATGTCCGTCCTTCTCGAATTCCCAGGCATACAGCCCGCCATCGGCGGAACGGTAGTGGATGCATTGGTGTCCGGCGAGCTCGCGCGGCGAGGCCGGCCGGCCCTTGCGTGCCAGATAGGCCGGCGATGCGACCACGGCCGTGCGCAGCGGCGGGCCGATCGGAATCGCGATCATGTCCTGCTCCAGACGTTCGCCCATGCGGATCCCGGCATCGAAGCGGTGCGCGACGATGTCCAGGTAAGTCGACTCGACACTGACTTCCACATTGATTTCGGGATACGCCTTGAACAGCCGGGACAGCGCCGGCCACAGGACGGTCGTGGCCGCATGCTTCCCCGTCGTGATCCGGATCGTGCCCGCCGGCCGTTCGCCAAGATCGCTGAGCGCGTCGATTTCGGCGCCGATATCGGTCAATGCCGGAATAAGGGTCTTGAGCAATCGTTCGCCCGCCTGGGTGGGCGCGATGCTACGGGTGGTGCGGGCCAGCACCTTGAACCCGAGACGGCTTTCAAGGCGCTTGATCGTCTGGCTCAGCGCCGATTGGGTCATGCCCAGGCGGGTTGCCGCACGGGTCATGCTGCGTTCGGCTGCAACCATCCTGAACACATACAGGTCGCCCAACACATCCTGCAACATTCAGAAGCCTCTCTACTAAGCCTTATCAGTAACTCATGAATTTATCATAATAATGAAAAATATAATGGTCTCGTCTGCAGCGATTGGAGAGAGATTATGAATAAAGTATGGTTGATTACAGGTGCCAGCCGCGGTCTCGGCTGGCACATTGCAAAAGCGGCGCTGGAGGCCGGCGACATCGTGGTGGCGACGGCGCGGCGTACCGAAGGGCTGATCGATTCCCTGGCCGGACACGGGGAGCGCCTGCATGCCGTCGCCCTCGACGTCACGGACCGCGATGCCGCGGTGCGCGCCACCGGCGAAGCCATCGCCCGGGTCGGGCGCATCGACGTCCTGGTGAACAATGCGGGGCAGGCTCGACTCGGCTGGTTTGAAACCATCAACGCCGACGACGTCAGCCAGCAATTCGAGATCAACCTGTTCGGCGCCATGCATGTCACGCGCGCCGTCCTGCCGCATCTACGCGCGCGCCGCTCGGGACTGGTCGTGACCATTTCCTCGGTCAATGGGCTGGTGTCGAATCCCGGGGGCTCGGTGTACTCGGCGTCGAAGTTCGCCCTCGAAGGCTGGATGGAAGGACTTGCTCAAGAACTTGAACCACTCGGCATCAAGACACTCACCGTCGAGCCGGGGATGATGCGCACCGACTTCCTGGACGCCAGTTCGGCTCGCCATGGCGACATCGACATTCCGGATTACGCCGAGGCAGTCGCGCAGTTCCAGGCGTTTATCCGCGACGCCAACCACCGCCAGCCCGGCGACCCGGCCGCATTGGCAGCCCGGATCGTCGAGATGGCGGCCATGCCGTCCGTCCCGCCGAGATTCGTGTTCGGGGACGACGCGCTTGCATGGACAGCCCACAAGCTCGGGCAGCTGAAGGCACAGCTCGACCGGTCGAGCGGGATCGCCACCGGAAAGGGAAAGGCAGCTTGAAGCGCCTGGCGGCGCCGTCGTCGGACCAGCCCTCAGAACCAGTCGTGCCACACCGGCGTCAAGCCCGCCGGCAGCGGCGCCAGCTTGTCGAACTCGACCCGCGCCTCGCCCGGCGCATGGAAATCGGTCCCGCGCGAGGCCAGGAAACCGTAGCGCTTGGCCACCTCGGCATACACGGCGTACTGGTCCGGCGTATGGCTGCCGGTCACCACCTCGATGGTGTTGCCGCCAAGCTGCTTGAACTCGTCGAACAGCGCGCCTTCGGCGGTGCGGTCGAAGCGGTAGCGGCCCGGGTGGGCGATCACGGGAATGCCGCCGGCGCTGCGGATCCAGCCGACCGCATCGGCCAGTGTGGCCCAGCGGTGCGGCACATAGCCCGGCTTGCCTTCGCTCAGGTATTTGCGGAACACGTCGGGCGTGTTGCCGCAGGCGCCGATCTCGACCAGGTAGCGCGCGAAATGGGTGCGCGACAGCAGGTCCGGGTTGCCGACATATTTCAGCGCGCCTTCGTAGGCGCCCGGGATGCCGGCGCGCGCCAGCTGGTTGGCGATCTCGCGCCCGCGCGCGTCGCGCCCGGCGCGGGTGGCGGCCAGGCCCTGCACCAGTGCCGGCGCATCCTCGTCGATCTGCAAGCCGACCACGTGCACGGTCTCGTTGGCCCAGGTGACCGAGATCTCGACGCCGGGCACGAAGCGCATGCCGAGCCCGGCCGCCGCCTGGCGCGCGGCCTTGATGCCCTTGACCTCGTCGTGGTCGGTCAGCGCCCACGTGTCGACACCGCCCTTGCGGGCGTAGGCGGCCACCGCGGCGGGGGCGAGCACGCCGTCGGAGACGTTGGAATGGCAGTGGAGATCGACTTTCAGCATGATGCGGAATCCGGAAATAATGTCAGCGCGAAGCGTTCATTGTACGCGGATCGGCTTGACCGGGCAGAGCGTGCGTTGCGCCGCGGTGAGGGATTTATTGGAGGAATTCCTCGATCATCCGTGCCAGCAGTTCCGGCTGGTCGTGATGCAACATATGCCCCGCGTCCGGCATCATGCGCGGCGTCACGTGCCGGATCTGGGCCAGGCGCCGGTCGACTTCATGGCGCGCCTGCTCTTTCGGGCCCATCCAGCGCCACATGTCGGTGTGCTCGGCTTCGATCCACAGCACCGGCGCGGTGATGCGGCGCCAGCAGGCCAGCACTTCCTCGGCCTGGTACAGCAGCGGCCCCGGCATCTTGTGTGCCGGGTCGCCCAGGATTTCCCACTGCCCTGCCGCGTTTTGCGCCGCCCAGTGCGGCGCCAGGAAGGCGGCGCGGGCGTTCGGCAGGCGCGGGTTGGTCTTCTGCAGGCGCGCCGCCACCTCCTCCACACTCGCATAGCCGCGCATCGACGGCGGCACCTTCAGTTCGTCGAGCCACTTGGCGTAGCGGCCCGGCGCCTGTTCCGGTGTCGTCGACGGCAGGCCGAAACCTTCGAGGTTGATCAGGCGCGCAATGCGCTCCGGGCGCACGCCGGCATACACGCTGACGATGTTGCCGCCCATGCTGTGGCCGAGCAGGTTGACCGGCTGGGCAGGCGAATAATGGTAGAGAATGGCTTCGAGGTCGGCGAAATAATCCGGGAACCAATACGTATCGTTGCCGGAACGCTCGGTCAGGCCGAAGCCGCGCCAGTCGTGGGCGATCACGTGCCAGTCGCCCTGCAGGGCGTCGACCACGAACTGGAAGGACGCAGACATGTCCATCCAGCCATGGGCCATGAACAGCTTGGGTGCCCCTACGCGGCCCCAGTGACGGACGTGGGTGCGCAGGCCGCGGATGGTGAGGAATTCGGAACGGGACGGTGTCATGGGATCTCGAAGTAAATAGAACGACCGTTTTATTATACGTAAAAGAAACGTCGAAAACCGGATCGGGGGTGCTTGCAATCGTCTCCCACGGCCCCATCTACGCCGCTTGCCGGACGATGGCGGGCGGGAGGGCGTAAAATAACGCCTTGTTCAAACCCTTCCGCGAGCACATCCATGGCGATTTACCAGTTGGGCGAGCATGCGCCCGAAATCGACGCGTCGGCCTATGTGGCCGATTCCGCCACCCTGATCGGCCAGGTGACGGTCGAGGCGAATGCCTCGGTCTGGTTCGGGGTGACGATCCGCGGCGACAACGAACGCATCACGATCGGCGAAAACAGCAATGTCCAGGAAGGTGCAGTGATGCACACCGACATGGGCTTCCCGATGGTGATCGGCAAGAACGTCAGTATCGGCCACCAGGCCATGCTGCATGGCTGCACGGTCGGCGACGGCTCGCTGATCGGGATCCAGGCCGTGCTGCTCAACGGCGCCAGGATCGGCAAGGGTTGCCTGGTCGGCGCCGGCGCCCTGGTGACCGAAGGCAAGGAGTTCCCGGATCACTCGCTGATCCTGGGCAGCCCGGCCAAGGTAGTGCGCACACTCACGGAAGACGACCTGCTTCGCCTGCAAGGCAACGCCGACGGCTATGTCGAGCGCGGCCGCCGCTTCAAGGTGGAGCTCAAGAAAATCGGATAAAGAATGACGACTGATACCAGCAAGGACATCCTGCAAAAATTCATCTTCGACAACGCGGCCGTACGCGGCGAGCTGGTCGAGATTTCCAATGCGTGGCGCGAGATCCAGTCGCGCCACGACTACCCGATCGCAGTGAAAGGCTTGCTGGGCGAGATGGTCGCCGCGGCTGCGCTGCTGTCGGCCAACCTCAAGTTCAACGGCGCGATCGTGATGCAGATCTTCGGCGATGGCCCCGTGCAGCTGCTGGTGGTCGAATGCGACGCCGACCTGCACCTGCGCGCCACCGCCAAGGTGGCGGACGGTGCCGTGGTGGCGGACGACGCTTCGCTGGAAGACTTGCTGAACCAGGGCGGCAAGGGCCGTTTCGTGATCACGCTCGACCCGAAGGACAAGGTCCCGGGCCAGCAGCCCTACCAGGGCGTGGTGCCGCTGATCGGCGACAACGTCGCGACCGTCATCGAAAACTACATGCTGCGTTCGGAACAGATGGACACCAAGCTGTGGCTGGCGGCCGATGAGGGCGTTGCACGCGGCCTGCTGCTGCAGAAGCTGCCGCGCAACAGCGCGGTCGAGGGCCAGGTCGAACAGGCTACCGAGGAAGAAGACCTCGAGACCTGGAACCGCGCGCTCGCGCTGGGCGGCACCCTGAAGCGCGAGGAACTGCTCACGACCAATGTGGAGACCCTGATCCGGCGCCTGTTCTGGGAAGAGACGATCCGCGTGTTCGACCCGGCGCACCCGGAATTCCGCTGCACCTGCTCGCGCGAAAAAGTCGGCGACATGCTCAAGATGCTGGGCCGCGAGGAAGTCGAATCGGCGCTGGCCGACCTGGGCCAGCTCGGCATCAACTGCGACTTCTGCGGCAAGCACTACGGCTTCGACGCGGTCGATTGCGCGCAGCTGTTTGTGACTGATAGCACCGCTGACGCGGTAGCACCAGTGTCCGACGTCAAGCATTAATCGTAGGGTGGACGCGGACGGCAAGTCGGCTCTGCCGTCCACGCGTCCGACCGGCGTCTACTCTCCCCAGGCGCCATCAATTCCCCCTATCTACCCGATAAAAATAGAGCGCTACACGTTTTTGCCAACAATGCTAAGCTGATATCTATGAAGCGGCTCAACCGCATTGCCAACAGCTATCATGAATTGGAGAAACGTATGAGCATCGACATCGGTATCACCACTGAAGACCGCGCACGCATCGCCGAAGCCCTGTCGCAGACCCTGGCTGACAGCTATCTGCTGTACCTCAAGACCCACAACTTCCACTGGAACGTGACCGGCCCGATGTTCCAGCCGCTGCACTCGATCTTCGAAGAGCAGTACACCGAGCTGTGGAACGCCCTGGACGACATCGCCGAGCGCATCCGCGCGCTGGGCCACTTCGCACCGGGCACCTATGCCCGCTATGCCGAGCTGTCCTCGATCAAGGAAGAGCCAACCGTGCCGGACTGGAAGGAAATGCTGCGCCAGCTGGTCGAAGGCCAGGAAACCGTGATCCGCACCGCCCGCAACGCCTTCCGCATCGCCGACGACGCGAATGACCAGCCGAGCGCCGGCATGCTGAGCGACCGCATGGAAATCCACGAAAAGAATGCGTGGATGCTGCGTTCCTTCCTCGGCAACCAGGCCGACGGCACCCAGACCTGATTTCGTATTGATAAACAGACCCTGCACGTCATGGACTGCCCTTCCGGGCAGGACATGGCGTGCATATCCATTTTTTGTTGCCTGATAAACAGCGCAACCGCATACTCGGCGCTATCCCACCTGCGGAGATCGCCATGCCCACCCTGAGCCATGCCTTGTTGCCGGCCCTGCTTGCCGGCCTGTCCCTGTGTTCCCATGCGGCCGTCGTGAACGTCGACGTCGGCACCGCGCTGCCCCGCTTCGAGCTGCTCAAGCCGGGCACCCATCACTACCTGCGCTATATCAGGACGACGGACGGCGCCAGCAGCCCGGTCGACATCTGGACGCGCGAAGTGCGATTCGACGAGCGCGGCGGCAAGCGCCAGCTGCACATCGTCCAGCGCTGGGACGGCGTGGTGCCGGGACCGTCGGTGCGCCGCTTCGATTCCTGGTTCGACGCCCTCACCTTCCGCCCGCTCACCCACGAACGCATCAGCGAGAAAGACGGCAAGCGCACCGTCGAGGGCTTCGTGTTCGCGCCGGACCGCATCAGCGGCATGCCCGACTTGGCCGGCAACACCCAGAAAGACCTGTCGATGGCCTCGAACGAACCGACCTACAACTTCGAGACCGATATCGAACTGCTGCAGACGCTGGCATTGGCCGAGGGCTACGACGCGCGCATCAATTTCTATCACCCCGGCGGCAAGGCGGCGCCGCAGCGCTACAGCTTCAGGGTAACCGGGTCCGAGACCATCGCCGGCCCCGCCGGCCCGGTGGATTGCTGGGTGGTACGCACCGATTACAACGAGCCGGGTTCGGTGTCGACGTTCTGGTTCGCCAAGGGCACGCAATTGATGGTGCGCCAGCAAGGCGCGCTGCCGGATGGCCGGGTACTCGTGAAGACGCTGATCGACTGAGCCGGCCCGGAGTGCCCGGCCAGACGGCGTCTTCCTGCGCGAACCGGTGCCGTGCAGGTCCGCGCATTCAATAGATTGCACCGCCCGGCTGGCTTGAAACGAGCGTGCCCTTGACCGCCGACAGCGAATAGTTGCTTGTGGCGCCATACCCGGACCAGTTGCCGAGATCGAAGGTGCCGGTGCCCGACAGGCGCTGCACGCCGACGTTCTGGTACGTCAAGGGCGTCTGCGGGGCACACACCTGGGGCAGGCCGACGGTTTTCAGAAAATATACCGCGCCGACGCCGACCCGGCTTGCCTGGCCGTTCTCGACCAGCAAGGCCGTATCGACGTCGACGCCGATGCCGCGCGCCGTGCTGGTCCAGCCATCGTTGACGATGCGCGCCATGAAGGTGACCAGGCGGCCCAGGCGGTCGCGGGCGTCGAGGTGGGAATCGGTGATCGCTCCCAGCAGCGGCGGCAAGGACAGGAAATCCCGGTCCAGCGTGACGTTCTTGCTATACGGATTGGCAAGCGCCTCGCTCGACGTGACCGACTGGTTCAGGCCCGAATAGATGAACTGGCCGAGCACGGCGAGGCCGGCGCTGGTGCCACCGATCGGGACGTTGCGGTTGGCCAGTTCCTGCAGCGCCGCGGACAGCGGCGTGCCTTTCCAGTACTGCAGGTAATCGCCCTGGTCGCCACCCGCGATGAACACCGCTTCGGCGCCGCGCAGGCGTTGCAGGACGAACGGATCGCTGGCCGCATCGCGGCTCGGCACGACGATCGTCTCGACCGAGCGCACGCCGCCCATCGCGAAAATGTAGGGGTTGTAGGCGTCGGTCCCGGTGGCACGGATCACGACGAAGTTCCCGCCCCCGCCTTTGCGGATCATCCACTTGAACGCATCGTCCACGTCCGGTCCGCCGCCCATCAGCACGAATGACTGTTGCGCGGGACGCGGCACCACGGCATCGCTGGTGTCGCCGACGGCGTAATACTTGTACGGCTTGCCTGCATGTGCGGCCGGTGCGATACACAGGCTCAGGGCAAGCATGCCGATCCAGCGCTTGAATAATTTCATGGGGAACTTTCGCAAAGAGAAACAGGGAAGGCCAACAGTCATACCAGTTGAACAGAATATAACGAACCCGCGCTCCGGACGAGGCCATCTATACAACACCGTTTGGTATCGACGATCGCGTTTCAGGTGCGGATACATGTCCCATAAGACTGTGGGGCAGTATGCACAGCAGCCTCACTCCTTGTCCTACACGACCCGGCGCGGTTTCCCTACAGGACAGCCGAAAAGCTATCGAGCAAATAGCTAAAATACATCACAGCTGAGAGCAAGAAAGCAATTGACAACAGTAAATAGATTTTACGTAGAATTTGTTGCCGTTTATGCACTCTTACTCCAATGCTTTAAAAGCCCAATCAATTAAAGGAGACCATTACATGGCAAACCCGGATCACAAAGGCGACGGTGCACCACCGAGCAAAATGCATGTCGGACCAGCCACGAAGAAGGCGGCCTGGCTTCCCTGGGTACTTCTAGCCCTGGCGATTCTCGCGCTCCTGTTCGGGATGCGGCGCTGCAGTAAAGACGACACGGTAACCCACAGCGCAGCGGTACCCACCACCGGGACGGCGACGACGCCGGCCACTGCCACGACCGCCGCGGCGCCTGCATGGACCTCGGGCATCGGCAGCTACCTGGCCGGCACCGAAGCACTGCCGCGGACCTTCGCCTTCGAAAAACTCCATTTCGATACGGCGAAAAGCGATATCCGCGCAGCCGATCGTGAGGAGCTGAACGCCCTGGGCGCCGCGATGAAGCAGTATCCGAACGCACGCGTCCGGGTCGTCGGCTATGCCGATGCGCGCGGCACCGCCCCTGCCAATGCCACGCTCGGCAAGGAACGCGCAGACAGTGTGAAGGCGGCGCTCGTCGCTGAAGGCATTGCCGCGGACCGTATCGAAACCGCTTCCGGCGGCGAGAGCAATCCTGTCGATACCAATGCCACGTCCGTCGGCCAAGCCGAGAATCGACGCACCGAACTGGTCGTCCTCCAGCGCTAATCCCAATCGATCCTAGAAGGAGAATCCCATGTCACGCACGCTTACCGCATTGTTCGACACCCGCGCCGATGCCGAGGCCGGCCGCCAGCGCCTGATCGAGGCCCGTGTCGATACTGATCATGTCAGCATCTACGACAAATCCTCGGTTGCCGCAACCGGCAACTCGGCGCAAGGCGAACCGGGCTTGTGGGCGGCCCACCCGAACGCATTCCTGCCCGACGAAGACCGCCACGTGTATGAAGAAGGCGTGCGCCGCGGCGGCTTCCTGCTGATCGCCGATGTCGATGATGACGAGGTCGACGACGCCGTCCGCGTACTCAACGAATCCCACATGCGAAGCGTCGATATCGACCAGCGCGCCGGCCAGTGGCGCTCGGAAGGCTGGACGCCGCCGGCGGCAGCTGCCGGCATGGCAGGCATGGCGGGCAGGAGCGCCGGCATGCAGCAGTCGATGTCGATGTCGGCGCAGTCGGCGCAGTCGGGGAATCTGCAGGGCGACATGGGGCGCACCGATTCGCTGCAGCGCGATACCGCGGTCCAGCGCATTCCGGTCGTCGAAGAGGAGCTGAAGGTCGGCAAGCGCGAAGTCCAGCGCGGCGGTGCGCGGGTCTACTCGCGCATCGTCGAAACGCCGGTCAACGAAAGCATCGAGTTGCGCGAGGAGCACGTGGACGTGCAGCGCCGTCCGGTCGACCGCCCGATCGACCCTGCCGATGTCGACGCTTTCAAGGAGCAAAGCATCGTGATGCGTGAAACCGCCGAGGAAGCCGTGGTCGAGAAATCGGCCCGCATCGTCGAGGAAGTCACGATCAGCAAGGAAGTCGGCGAACGCCAGGAACGCATCCACGACACGGTGCGCCATACCGAGGTCGAAGTCCAGCGCCTCGATGGCATGGCGGGGCGCGGGACCGGCGACGACAGCGACTACCGCAGCCATTTCCAGAGCAACTACGGTAGCGCGGGCGGTGCATACGATGACTACGCCCCGGCGTACACATATGGCACACAGATGCGTGGCGACAGCCGCTACAGCGGCCGCCAGTGGGATGCCGTGGAAAGCGACCTGCGCAGCGACTGGGAGTCGCGTTACGCCGGCACCGGGTCGACCTGGGAAAAGATGAAAGCAGCGGTACGTCACGGCTGGGATCGCGTGACCGGCGACGACGGCGCCACCCGCTCGTACTGATAAGGTTGTCAAAACCAATAAAAAACGCGGGCATGCCCGCGTTTTTATTGGAATTTTTTATTGAAACAAGGCCGGATCCGGCCCTTCCCCGGGCCGATGCAGGTCGATGACCTTCATCAGGGTGAGTGTGGTGTCCAGGCTCATTTCGCCCGCGCTGAGGGCCTCGGCCAGCTGCGCGCGCGGCAGGCCGGTGGCGGCGGCCAGTTCGGCCAGGCCGTCGGCTTGCGCCACGCTGGACAGCGCACGGGTCAGCAGCTCGGGGTCGCCGGATTCAAAGGCGCTGGCGAGATAGGCGGCGATGGCTTCGAGCGTGTCGAGCGCCGGGTCGTTCGGAGGCGTTGGGTCGGCCATGATCAGTCTTCCGGAGGTGGCAGCGGTCGGTTCGTGCCCTTGGCCGGCTTGGTGCCGGGTTTCGGTTCGGGCTTGGGCGGCGGCACGGTCATCATGACCGCCGGCTTTTCATCCTTGCGCAGCACCTGCACGAAGATCTCGTTCTGCTTGATCATGCCGAGATCGTAACGCGCGCGCTCCTCGACCGCGCCCAGGCCTTCGCGCAGGTCGCGCACTTCGGAGTCGAGCTTGGCGTTGCGCGCCTTCAGCTGCTCGGTACGGACATGGCTGGCGGCCAGCTGGTTTTCGAGATCGGTGACGGCAAGCCAGCCCCCTTTCCCCAGCCACAGCGGGTACTGGATCAGCAGCAGCAAGGCGGCAAGGACGAGGGTGATGATGCGCATCTACTAGCTATGATTCACAAAAATCCGGGACGCGATCCACCCGGCCATGCCGGTGGGATCGCATCCCGGATTTTTAATTTTTTTATTTAATGTTGTAGAACGCGTCGCGGCCCGGGTAGGACGCGATATCGCCCAGGTCTTCCTCGATGCGCAGCAGCTGGTTGTACTTGGCCATGCGGTCCGAACGCGACATCGAGCCGGTCTTGATCTGCAGGGCGTTCAGGCCCACCGCGATGTCGGCGATGGTCGAGTCCTCGGTCTCGCCCGAACGGTGCGAGATGACGGCGGTATAGCCGGCGCGCTTGGCCATTTCGATGGCGGCGAAGGTCTCGGTCAGGGTACCGATCTGGTTGATCTTGATCAGGATCGAGTTGGCGATGCCCTTCTGGATGCCTTCCTTCAGGATCTTGGTGTTGGTGACGTACAAGTCGTCGCCGACCAGCTGCACCTTCTTGCCCAGGCGGTCGGTCAGGATCTTCCAGCCGTCCCAGTCGCCTTCGTGCATCGCGTCCTCGATCGAGATGATCGGGTACTTGTCGCACCAGGTCGCCAGCATGTTGGTGAAGTCTTCGCTGGAGAGCTGCAGGCCGCCTTCGCCCTCGAGGACGTACTTGCCGTCCTTGTAGAACTCGCTGGCGGCGCAGTCCAGGCCGATGGCGATCTGGGTGCCCGCTTCGTAGCCGGCCTGCTCGATCGCCTGCATGATCAGCTTGATGGCTTCTTCATGGTTGGCCACGGAAGGTGCGAAACCGCCTTCGTCGCCGACGGCGGTGTTCAGGCCCTTGCTGTGCAGGATCTTCTTGAGGGTGTGGAACACCTCGGCGCCGTAGCGGATCGCTTCCTTGAACGACGGTGCGCCGACCGGGATGATCATGAATTCCTGGATGTCCAGGTTGTTGTCGGCGTGGGCGCCGCCGTTGATGACGTTCATCATCGGCACCGGCATCTGCATCGCGCCCGAACCGCCGAAGTAGCGGTACAGCGGCAGGCCGGCTTCTTCGGCGGCGGCCTTGGCGACGGCCATGGAGACGGCCAGCATCGCGTTGGCGCCCAGGCGGCTCTTGTTCTCGGTGCCGTCCAGGTCGATCAGGGTGCGGTCCAGGAAAGCCTGCTCATTGGCGTCCAGGCCCATGATGGCTTCGCTGATCTCGGTGTTGATGTTCTCGCAGGCTTGCAGCACGCCCTTGCCGAAATAACGCTTGGGATCGCCGTCACGCAGCTCGATCGCTTCGCGCGAGCCGGTCGAGGCGCCCGACGGCACGGCCGCACGGCCCATCACGCCGGATTCCAGCAGCACATCGCACTCGACGGTCGGATTGCCGCGCGAGTCGATAATTTCGCGGCCGATGATATCAACGATAGCACTCATGGTGTTTCAGTCTCCAGAAAGTAAGAAATCGATACAGGCGCATCCAGCAGCAGGATGCGCTTTGCGTTAGCGCTAGTACGTCGTCCCTGCGAAGGCAGGGACCCAAGTTATCGGCGACACCACGAACTTGGGCCCCTGCCTCCGCAGGGGCGACGCTCATACGTTCGTACGTTTGTTCTTTTACGTTGTGTTTCTACGTCCGTTTAGCGGAAGTCGGACTCGATGAAGCCCGCCTTCTTGACGATCCGATCGATATCGACCAGCGTGCTCAAGAGATCCTTCATGCGTCCCAGCGGCACCGCATTCGGACCGTCCGACATTGCGCAGGCCGGATCCGGGTGGGTCTCCATGAACAGGCCCGACACGCCGGCCGCCACCGCGGCACGCGCCAGCACCGGCACGTGTTCGCGCTGGCCGCCCGAGGAGGTGCCCTGGCCGCCCGGCAGCTGCACCGAGTGAGTGGCGTCGAACACCACCGGGCAGTTCGATTCGCGCATGATGGCAAGCGAACGCATGTCCGACACCAGGTTGTTGTAGCCGAACGAGGCGCCGCGTTCGCAGGCCATGAAGCTGTCTTCCGGCAGGCCGGCTTCTTTTGCGGCGGCGCGGGCCTTGTCGATCACGTTCTTCATGTCGCCCGGGGCCAGGAACTGGCCCTTCTTGATGTTGACCGGCTTGCCCGAACGCGCGCAGGCGTTGATGAAGTCGGTCTGGCGGCACAGGAAGGCCGGGGTCTGCAGCACGTCGACGACGCTGGCCACCACAGGGATCATCTCTGCGTCGTGGACGTCGGTCAGGACCGGCACGCCGATGGTCTTGCGCACGTCGGCCAGGATTTCCAGACCTTTTTCCATGCCTGGACCGCGGAACGACTTGCCCGACGAGCGGTTGGCCTTGTCGAACGACGACTTATAGATGAACGGAATGCCCAGCGCGCTGGTGATTTCCTTCAGCTGGCCGGCGACGTCCATCGCCATGTCGCGCGACTCGATCACACAGGTGCCGGCGATCAGGAAAATCGGCTGGTCGAGGCCGACGTCGAATCCACACAGCTTCATGCCGCATCTCCTTGCAGGGCCGCGACGTTATTGACGTTCGCGGCTGGTTGGTTGCCGGCCTGGTGCGCCAGGGCCGCCTTGATGAATGCCGAGAACAGCGGATGGCCGTTACGCGGGGTCGACTTGAACTCCGGGTGGAACTGCACACCGATGTACCACGGGTGGGCGCTCTTTGGCAGTTCCATGATCTCGCACAGGTCTTCGTTCGGGGTGCGCGCCGACACGATCAGGCCCGCTGCTTCGACCTTCGGCAGGTAGTAATTGTTCGCTTCGTAGCGGTGACGGTGGCGCTCGGTCACGAGGTTGCCGTAGACATCGGCCGCCAGCGTGCCCGGGTTCACCGCGCAGGTCTGGGCGCCCAGGCGCATGGTGCCGCCCAAGTCGGAATCGTGGCTGCGCTGCTCGACCTTGCCGTCGTGGTTCTGCCACTCGGTGATCAGGGCGACCACCGGCTGGTCGGTCTCCGGATCGAACTCGGTGGAATTCGCGTTCGGCAGGCCGGCCATGTGGCGCGCGTATTCGATCAGCGCGACCTGCATGCCCAGGCAGATGCCCAAGTAAGGGATCTTGTTTTCGCGGGCATAGCGCGCGGCCATGATCTTGCCTTCCACGCCGCGCTTGCCGAAGCCGCCCGGCACCAGGATGGCGTCGTACTTGGCCAGGTGGCCGCAGCCGGTGGTTTCGATCTCTTCCGAGTCGATGTACTCGATGTTGACGCGGCTCTCGGTGTGGATGCCGGCGTGGCGCAGCGCCTCGGTCAGCGATTTGTACGATTCGATCAGGTCGACGTACTTGCCGACCATGCCGATGGTGACTTCGTGCTTCGGGTTTTCCAGCGTGTGGATCAGCTTGGTCCACATCGACAGGTCGGCCGGCGGCGCCTGGATATCCAGCGCTTCGAGGATGATGTCGTCCAGGCCCTGGTCGCACAGCACCTGCGGCACTTTATAGATGGTGTCGACGTCCCATACCGAGATCACGGCCTGCTCTTCGACGTTGGCGAACAGCGAAATCTTGGCGCGCTCGTCGTCCGGGATGCGGCGGTCGGCACGGCACAGCAGCGCGTTCGGCGAAATGCCGATCTCGCGCAGCTTCTGCACCGAGTGCTGGGTCGGCTTGGTCTTGAGTTCGCCGGCCGACGAGATCCAGGGCACCAGGGTCAGGTGCACGAACGCGGTCGACTTGCGGCCCGAGCGCAGCGACAGCTGGCGTGCGGCTTCCAGGAAAGGCAGCGATTCGATGTCGCCGACGGTACCGCCGATTTCCACCAGCGCCACGTCGACGCCTTCGGCGCCGCGGCGGATGTAATCCTGGATCTCGTTGGTGATGTGCGGGATCACCTGTACGGTCTTGCCGAGGTACTCGCCGCGGCGTTCCTTGCGGATCACGGATTCATAGATCTGGCCGGTGGTGAAGTTGTTCACCTTCTTCATGCGGGTGCTGATGAAGCGCTCGTAGTGGCCGAGGTCGAGGTCGGTCTCGGCGCCGTCGTCGGTCACGAACACTTCACCGTGCTGGGTCGGGCTCATCGTGCCCGGGTCGACGTTGATATACGGGTCCAGCTTGAGCATCGTGACTTTGAGGCCGCGCGATTCGAGGATCGCGGCGAGGGAAGCGGCCGCGATTCCCTTGCCCAGGGAAGATACGACGCCGCCAGTGACGAATACAAATTTGGTCATTGTGCAGAAGGTGCCGAACGGCACGCGCGGGAAATTGAAATTATACCTTAAACCGGCCAAACCTTTTTAATACAACTTGGCAACTTCGGGCAAAGCGGCCGTCGTCGCGCCAAGCGTGGCGTATTCGACGCAAGGCGGGGATGCGAAGTTGCAAAAATTACCAAAGCACGATCGATGTCGTTACACTAGGATTTCTACCCGCCAACAGCGATGCGATGAACGAATCCAGCGAGCCGGACGATCCCCTTCTCTCTGCCGACGAAGCACCGCTGGCCTTCGCGTTCAGCGGCAGCGGTGGCGACTACTTCCGCATCTGGATCGTCAACCTGCTGTTGACGGTGGCGACCCTCGGCATCTACTCGGCCTGGGCCAAGACCCGCCGGCTGCAATACTTTTACCGCAACACCCGGCTGGCCGGCGCCAGCTTCGACTTCCGTGGCGACCCCAAAGCCATCCTGCGCGGCCGCATCCTGGCTGTCCTGCTGCTGGGCGCACTGTATGCCGCGTTCGGCACGTCGATCGAGGGTGGACTGCTGGCCGGGACCCTGGTGTTGGCGACCGTTCCGTGGATCATGCGCTCGGCCCTGCGCTTCCGGCTGTCGAACACCTGGTACCGCGGCCTGCCGTTCGGCTTTGCCGGCACGCCGGGAAAAGCCTGTCTGATCTACCTGTTCCCTCTGGGGATGCTGTTCTTTTCCGATGCGGTGGACCGGCTCTTGCCGGACAGCCTGTTGTCGAACGCCCTGTTCCTGGCCTACTTCGGCTGGCCATGGATGCATGCCTCGATGAAGCGCTACCAGCACATGCACCTGCTGTATGGCAACCAGCGGGCCGGCTTTCCCTTGTCCGTGAACGCCCTGGCCCGGCCGTATGTCCACATCGTTGCCGTGCTGGGCGCCGCCGTGGCCGTGCTGCTGCTCGTCGTGACGGGTATGGTCTTCCAGCAGCGCCCGGATGCGCAATGGGAGCGCCTGTTCGACACCACGTGGTGGGTCTACGGCTACCTGTTCATCCTGCTCGGCCTGCCTTTTACCGCGGTGCGCATGACCAACCTGGCCTGGTCGGCCATCACCTTTCCCGGCGTGCGCATCGCCTGCACCACCCCGCCGGCGGGCTACCTGCGCCTGCAGGCCGTCAACTGGATACTGACCTGACGGCCCGGCTGGCGCGGATGCACTACTCCCGCGACATGGAACTGGAAGCCGATGCGTATGCGGCCGACGTGCTGCGCCGCCAGCATTTATCGGTCAGCCATTTCACGGCTGCCTTATCCAGGCTCGAGGATGCTGAGGGCGATACCGACCGGCTCCCGCGCTGGGTGAAGGACTCGATGGGCTACCTGTCCACGCACCCGGCGACCACTGAACGTATCCGCCGGCTGCAAGGGATCGGCAAAGCAGAAGCGCATGCGCTCAATTAACAAATTCGCACAAAATTGAGGAAAATGCACCCATCAGGTGCATTTTTTGCACCATTTGTTCAATATTACCTGTTGCATGTACACACAAACTTTAAATAGGGATATAAAAATTACCGTAGGGCAAAGTAGAATCGAACACCTGTTTGCGTTGGTTATTGAAAGGATGTTCGATGTCTGCTCTTGAAAACATTAGTATCGGAAAGCGCCTGAGTGGCGGCTTCGCGCTGGTGCTGGCGATGACGCTGGCGATCGGCGGTGCCGGCGTCGCCTACCTGGACAAGATCGGCAGCGCCACCCACAGCGCGATGGACGTGCCCCTGGCCAAGGAGCGCATGATCACCGAATGGCACACCCAGACCTTCGGCGCGGTCCGCCGCACCGCCGCCATCGTCAAGAGCGCGGATCCCAGCCTGATCGACTTCTTCAAGGAAGACGGTGCCAAGACCTCGGGCCGCTCGTCCGAACTGATCAAAAAGATCGAACCGCTGCTGTCGAACGACGAAGAAAAAGAACAGTTCCGCAAGATCGGCGAACTGCGCAAGACCTACACGGCGGCCAAGGACAAGGCGATCAAGGCCAAGACCGCCGGCGACAGCACCGAAGCCGCCCGCCTGCTGGACCAGGAATTCATGCCGGCCTCGATCGCCTATGAAGCCGGCCTCGCCAAGCTGGTGGAGATGCAGCACCGCCACATCGACGCCACCGCCAAGGAGATCGACGGCGATATCAGCGCCAGCGCCCGCGTCATCGGCCTGCTGTGCGCGCTGGCGCTGGCGGTCGGCGCGGTCTGCTCGTGGCTGCTGACGCGCGGCATCGTGCGCCCGATCCGCGAAGCGGTCGACCTGGCCGAAGCCGTCGCCGGCGGCGACCTCACCCGCCGCATCCAGTCCGATGCACGCGACGAAACCGGCGCCCTGCTGCGCTCGCTGCGCGACATGAGCGACAGCCTGGTGCGCATCGTCAGCGAAGTGCGCAACGGCACCTCGACCATCCACGGCGCCGCCGGCGAAATCGCGGCCGGCAACCTCGACCTCTCGAACCGCACCGAACAGCAAGCCTCGTCGCTGGAAAGCACGGCCTCGTCGATGGCGCACCTGACCGACACCGTGCGCCAGAACGCCGACAATGCACGCCAGGCCAACCAGCTGTCGATCACCGCGTCGAGCGTCGCCTCGGAAGGTGGCGCCGTGGTCGAACAGGTGATCCAGACCATGGGTTCGATCAACGAATCGTCGCGCAAGATCGTCGACATCATCAGCGTGATCGACGGCATCGCCTTCCAGACCAATATCCTGGCCCTGAATGCGGCCGTGGAAGCGGCGCGTGCCGGCGAACAGGGCCGCGGCTTCGCGGTCGTGGCCGGCGAAGTCCGTACGCTGGCCCAGCGCTCGGCGGCGGCCGCCAAGGAAATCAAGAGCCTGATCGACGATTCGGTCGGCAAGGTCGATACCGGCGCCAAGCTGGTCGACCAGGCCGGCGCCACCATGCAGCAGGTGGTCAGCTCGATCCAGCGCGTGACCGACATCATGGCCGAGATCGCATCGGCCAGCCAGGCACAGACCGGCGGCATCGAGCAGGTGAACAGCGCGATCGGCCAGATGGACCAGGCGACCCAGCAGAATGCGGCGCTGGTCGAGGAATCGGCGGCGGCGGCCGGCTCGCTGCAGGAGCAGGCGGCCAAGCTGGCGCAGGCGGTCGACCAGTTCAAGCTGGAGTATAGCGCGCCGGCGCGGGCGGCAGCCGCCGCAGTCCCGGCCGCACCGGCGGCCAGGGTGCCGGCCGTACGCGCGCGCGCCGAACCGAGGCTGGCACGCCCTGCCCCGACGCCGGCCCCGGCGAGCGCTCCCACGCCAGGCAAGCGCGTGGCCGCGACCGCCGGCCAGGACTGGGAAGAATTCTGATCGACGATGCCGGCCACGCGCCGGCATTTTTTTTGCCCCTGCATTCCGTATGCGTTGATATGGCATTCCAGCGGACTCGGGTTATCCTTGCGACTCCAATGAAGGAGATCCACATGTCTTACCTGGAACGCGACGATTACGGTATGTACAAGAACAAGCACGGCAAGGGACCGGGCCCCGAACTGATGGGCGCCCACACCCTGCTCGGCGACCACGTCCATAACCTGCAGAACGAACATCTTGGGGTGATCAAGGAATTCATGGTCGACATGCGCACCGGCACGATCGCCTATGCGGTGATGTCGACCAGCCGCTTTCTCGGCCTCGGCGAAAAACTGTTCGCGGTGCCGTGGCAGGCGCTGACGCTGGACCCCGGCCACAGGCGCTTCACGATGGACGTGTCGAAGGAACGCATCGCCGGCGCGCCGGGGTTCGACACCGATCACTGGCCGGACATGGCGGACCGGCGCTGGATGGGGGAAGTGCACGCTTACTATGGGACGCAGGCGGCTTGAGCCTGAGCATCCGTACACTCTGAAGCTCGCTACTTGCTCAAAAACCGTCGCCCCTGCAGAGGCAGGGGCCCAAGTTTTGCGCTATACCACGAACTTGGGCCCCTGCCTGCGCAGGGGCGACGTATCAACGTAGCAGACTACGGTTAACGTAGCTTGTAGCCGGCTCTGCTTACTTCTTCGGCGCCAGCAGATCCAGCAGGATCGCCGTTTCCGCCTTGATGGTATTCGTCACGGTCGGCTTGAAGTCCGGCGCCCACTGCGGCGAGTGGGTGCCCGGCAGCGGCTGGCCGGCCTTCTTCGCCGCGTCCAGGCGCGCAGCATCGACCGCGCCGATGTGCAGCAGCACCGCCTTCACGCCCGGCTGCAGGCCGTACTGCGAAAAGTCTTCCGAGGTCATCTTGGGCGGCATCTCCTTCACCCATTCCGGACCGACCGCGCCCTGCACCACCTTGACCATGCGCTCGATCAGCGCCGGATCGTTGTAGACCGAATCGGTGCCCGGCTGGACGTCGACCAGCGGTTCCTTGGGCGCACCGGCGGCGATCGCCTCGCCTTTCACTTCGCGCGCGATGCTGGCCAGCACGCGCTTGCGCACGTCCGGCTTGAAGGTGCGCACCGACAGCGACATCGTGACCTGGTCCGGGATGATGTTGGCGACGGTGCCGCCATGGATGCTGCCGATGGTGATCACGACCGGGTCGATCGGATTGTTTTCGCGCGATACCAGGGTCTGGATCGCCATCACCATGCGCGCCGCCATCACGATCGGATCGCGCGCCTCGTGCGGCACGGCGCCGTGGCCGCCCTGGCCGTAGACCGTGATGTTGACCACGTCGGACGAGGCGCGGAACGGGCCCGCATGGTACATCACCGTGCCCGAGGGCATGGTGGCGTCATCGTGGAAGGACAGTGCGTAGTCCGGCTTCGGGAAGCGCTTGAACAGGCCATCCTTCAGCATCGCTTCGGCGCCGTGCACGGTTTCCTCGGACGGCTGGCCGATCAGCATCAGCGTGCCGCTCCAGGCCTTGCGGTTGTCGGCCATCAGCTTGGCGGTGCCGTACCAGGCCGACATGTGCAGGTCGTGGCCGCAGGCGTGCGCCACCGACACGGTTTCGCCGGCGGCGGTCTTGGTGCTGACCTTGCTGGCGTACGGCAGGCCGGTCTTTTCCTGGACCGGCAGCGCATCCATCTCGGTGCGCAGCATCACGACCGGGCCGGGACCGTTCTTCATGATCGCGACCACGCCGGTACCGCCGACGCCGGTGGTCACCTCGAAGCCGAGGGCCTTGGCGCGCTCGGCCAGCTTGGCGGCGGTCTGGTGTTCGGCGAAACCGAGTTCCGGATTCTTGTGCAGGTCCTGGTAGAAGGTTTCGATGGCCGGGTAGTTGGCGTTCAGCTGCTGGGCGAACGGAGCCGGCAGCGGTGCGGCGTGGGCGGCAGCGCCGACGAGTCCGGCGGCGAACAGGGTGGTACGGAGAATGCTGGATGGCTTCATGGGGGGAACTTCACTTTTTCTGGGTGAAACGAGGAATGGTAGGCATGGGCAGGCTTACCGCCTTTTTTCAGACTACCAGATCGCTCTGGATGCAACAATTTTCAACTTAACAATCTTGAGAGAGAATTGTCGGATAATACCTACAGAACTGTGGCATAAAGATTTCTACATGGAATTTTAGTTCCCGAAAGAAACTCCTTTCATTACAATTCCCAGCTTCCCGGCCAGCCTCCTTCAACCGTGCCCATGCTCCCCATTCGAGCAGGTTCCTTCACGTGCGGCGGCCGTTTTCTGGACAAAAAAAGGACTGTATTATGGGATTTCTTGGAAACATCAAGATCGGCAAGCGCCTCGGCCTCGGCTTCGCGCTGATCCTGGCAATGACCCTGGTGATTGCCGCCGTCGGCGCACTGCGCATGACCGAAGTGGCCACCGCGACCAAGGCGATGATGGCCGTGCCGCTCGCCAAGGAGCGCCTGATCACCGACTGGTACAGCCTGAACTTCGCATCGATCCGCCGCACCGCCGCCATCGTGAAAAGCACCGATCCGTCGCTGGGCGCCTATTTCAAGGAAGATGCGGCGGCCTCGGTCAAAAAGGCGGCCAAACTGCTCAAGCAGATCGAACCGCTGATTGCCGCAAGCGGTCCCGAGAAAGACCTGTTCGCCAGTATCCTCGAGCAGCGCAAGGCCTACAGCGCCTCGCGCGACGGCGCCGTCAAGGCCAAGGCGGACGGCAATGAAGAAGAAGCCGCGCGCCTGCTGGACAAGGCATTCACCCCGGCCGCCCAGCGCTACCAGGACCTGCTGCAGGAGCTGGTGACCATGCAGCGCGCCAGCATGGACGCGACCGCGGGCGGCATCGACGGCAACGCAGAACGCAGCACCAGACTGATGATGATCCTGGCCGCCTGCGCCCTGCTGGCCGGCGCCGTGTTCGCGTGGCAGCTCACGCGCGGCATCGTGGGTCCGATCCGCGACGCCGTGACGCTGGCCGAAACCGTCGCCGGCGGCGACCTGACCCACCGCATCGACGCCTCGGCCCAGGACGAAACCGGCGCCCTGCTGCGCGCCCTGCGCCACATGAACGACAGCCTGGTGGGCATCGTCAGCCAGGTCCGCGGCGGCACCGACACCATCAGCACCGCCTCGCGCGAAATCAGCGCCGGCAACCTCGATCTGTCGGCCCGCACCGAACAGCAGGCCAGCGCGCTGGAGCAAACCGCCGCCTCGATGGAAGAACTGACCACCACCGTGCGCCAGAACGCCGACAACGCGCGCCAGGCCAACCAGCTGGCGATCGCCGCCTCCGACATCGCGATCCAGGGCGGCACCGTGGTCGGCGAAGTGGTCACCACGATGGGCGCGATCAACGACTCGGCCAAGCGCATCGCCGACATCATCGGCGTCATCGACGGCATCGCCTTCCAGACCAATATCCTGGCCCTGAACGCGGCGGTGGAAGCGGCGCGCGCCGGCGAACAGGGCCGCGGCTTCGCCGTGGTCGCGTCGGAAGTGCGCAACCTGGCCCAGCGCTCGGCGGCCGCCGCCAAGGAAATCAAGGAACTGATCACCGCCTCGGTCACCAGCGTCGACGCCGGCGCCCGCCTGGTCGACCAGGCCGGCACGACGATGGAACAGGTCGTCACCAGCATCCGCCGCGTGACCGACATCATGGCCGAGATCACCAGCGCCAGCCAGGAACAGACCACCGGCATCGAGCAGGTCAACCACGCGATCGGCCAGATGGACCAGGTGACCCAGCAGAATGCGGCCCTGGTCGAGGAGGCGGCCGCGGCTGCGGCATCGATGCAGGACCAAGCCGCGACGCTGGCGGACGTGGTCAGCGTGTTCAAGCTGGATGGTGCGCACGGTGTGGCGGCCGTGGCGCCGGTGGCCAGGGCGGCAGCCGCGGCTGCGCCGGCGGTGCGTGCTCCGGTGCGTGCTCAGGTGCCGACTGCAAAGGCGATTGCGGCGAAGCCGGTCAAGCGTGACCCGGTTGTGCAGCGCGCGCCGGCGAAGCGCGAGCCGGTGGCGGCCGGTGCCGGCGATTGGGAAGAGTTTTAAGTTAGCCTGAAAACGTCGTCCCCGCGAAGGCGGGGATCCAAGTTTGCCAGCATCTCGATAACGCAAGCAGAACTTGGGGGGTAGCGCAGCTATCCCGCCTTCGCGGGGACGACGTTCATGCGCCGCAGCGGCGTTCATGCGCGGCAGCGTTCATGCGCGGCAGCGTTCATGCGCGGCGGCGGCGTCCATGCGCCGCGGTCCCTTCAACAAAAATCCCGGCTCCGCGACTCCAGCTTCCCCAGCAGGTGCGACATATCCACCAGCCGCTTGGCCACCAGGTGCCGCACCTCCCCTTCCCGCTGCCACACCCCGTACACACCCAGCAAAGGCGCATGCAGCACCTCGCGCCGCTGCTGTTCGACCAGCGTCGGCCACACGATCACGTTGACGTTGCCGGTTTCGTCTTCCAGCGTCAGGAACAGCACGCCCTTGGCCGTGCCCGGACGCTGGCGCACGGTGACGATGCCGCAGGCGCGCGCCAGCTGGCCGTTCTGGAAGTCCATCAACACCTCGGCCGGAATGAAGCGCTTGGCCAGCAACTGGGTGCGCAGCAGCGCCAGCGGGTGGCGGCCCAGCGTCAGGCCTTGCGCGCGATAGTCGCCGACGATCTCCTGGCCTTCGCTCGGGGGCGCCAAGAGCGGCGTCTCCTCGACCGGCTCGGTCGGGCGCAGCAGGTCGCGGTCGGGTACCGCCCCCACCGCTTCCCACAAGGCCTGGCGCCGGTGGCCGGCCAGTACGCCCAGCGCATTGCCGCCGGCCAGCACCTGCAGGTCGCCGCGGTCGAGGTGGGCACGGCGCGCCAGGTCGGCCACGTTGACGAAAGGCCGCACCGCACGCGCCACCTCGATGCGCTCGCCCGCTTCCGCGCTCAGGCCGCGCAGCACGCGCAAGCCCAGGCGCACCGCCGGCTGCGGGCGGGCGCCGTCTTGTGTCCCACCGGTTGCCGCGCCACCGCGCGACGTGGCAGCGAGTACCAACTCTTCCAGCGTCGCGTCCCAGCCGCTCAGCGTGACGTCGGCCGGACGCACCTCGATGCCATGGCGGCGCGCATCCTGCACCAGTTGCGACGGGCTGTAGAACCCCATCGGCTGGCTATTCAATAAGGCACACAAAAAGGCGGCCGGCTCGTGGCACTTGAGCCAGGAACTGGCATAGGCCAGCAGCGCGAAGCTGGCCGCGTGCGACTCGGGGAAACCGTATTCGCCGAAGCCCTGGATCTGGCTGAAGATCTGTTCGGCGAAGGATTGTTCGTAGCCGCGCGCCAGCATGCCGCCGACGATGCGCTCGTAATACTTTTCCAGTCCGCCCTTCCTCTTCCAGGCCGCCATCGCGCGGCGCAACTGGTCGGCCTCGCCCGGCGTGAAGCCGGCGGCCAGGATCGCCACCTGCATGACCTGTTCCTGGAAGATCGGCACGCCCAGGGTACGCGACAGCGCCCTTTCCATTTCCGGACTCGGGTAATGGACCGGGTCTTTGCCTTCGCGCCGCCGCAGGTAGGGATGCACCATGCCGCCCTGGATCGGCCCGGGGCGCACCACCGCCACCTCGATCACCAGGTCATAGAAGCGGCGCGGCTTCATGCGCGGCAGCATGCTCATCTGGGCGCGCGATTCGATCTGGAACACGCCGACCGTATCGGCCTTGCAGATCATGTCGTAGGTCGGCTTGTCGTCGGGCGGGATGTCCTGCATCTCGAACACGGTGCCGCGGCGCTGCCCGACCAGTTCGAGGCCGCGCCGCAGCATCGAGAGCATCCCCAGCGCCAGCACATCGACCTTCATCAGGCCCAGCTCCTCGAGGTCGTCCTTGTCCCACTGGATGACGCTGCGATCAAGCATGGTCGCGTTTTCGATCGGGACCAGGCGCGACAGCTGGCCGCGCGCCATCACGAAGCCGCCCGGATGCTGGGACAGGTGGCGCGGAAAGCCGAGCAGGCGCTGGGCCAGCGAGGCCCACTGCTGCGACAGCGGCGCTTCCCGATCGAGGCCGCTGTCGGCCAGGCGGTTCAATAAATCGGCCTTGCCGTCGAACCAGTGGTGCTGCTTGCAGACGCGCTCGACGATGGCCAGGTCGATGCCGAGCGCGCGGCCGCTGTCGCGCAATGCGCTCTTGGGCCGGTAGCTGATCACCACGGCCGCCAGCGCCGCCCGCATGCGGCCATACTTGCGGTAGATGTACTGGATGACTTCTTCGCGGCGCTGGTGCTCGAAGTCGACGTCGATGTCGGGCGGCTCGTTGCGCTCCTTCGAGATGAACCTTTCAAATAACAGGTTCGCCCGCGCCGGATCGACTTCGGTGATGCCCAGGCAGTAGCACACCGCCGAATTGGCGGCCGAGCCGCGCCCCTGGCACAGGATGTGCTGCGAACGCGCAAAGCGCACGATGTCGTACACGGTCAGGAAGTAGTGCTCGTAGCCCATCTCGGCGATCAGCGCCAGCTCGTGCTCGACCTGCTGCTGCACCGCCGCCGGGATGCCGTCGCGGAAGCGCCGGTGCGCGCCGATATACGTTTCGCTGCGCAGGTAGCTGGTGGCCGTGTGGCCGGACGGGACCACTTCGTCCGGGTACTCGTAGCGCAGTTCGTCCAGCGAAAAGCTGCACAGGCCGGCGATGCGCAGCGTCTCCTGCAGCGCCGCGCGCGGATAGATGTTCCCGAGGCGCACGCGCGAACGCAGGTGCTGTTCGGCGTTCTGCGCCAGCGCGTAGCCGCATTCGGCCACGGGCTTGCCGATGCGGATGGCGCTCATCGTGTCCTGCAGCGGCTTGCGCGAGCGCACGTGCATTACGACGTGGCCGAGCGCGACGATCGGCAGCCCGTGCTGCCAGCCGACTTCCTCGATGGTGGCGCGGTGCGCATCGTCGAAGGCACGGTGCAGCAGCTTCAGGCCGATCCAGGCACGTCCCGGGAATACGCGCGCCATCCACGCCGCCTGCGCGTGCAGGCGGTCGACGCCGGACGGCTCGTGGCCCGGATACGCCGGCAGCAAAATCGCCAGGCAATCCGGCATGCCTTTCAGATGCATCAGCTGCTGCGGCGGCGCATCGAGGTCGGCGGGACGCAGCAGGTAACTGCCCTTTTCGCTGCGCGTGCGCCCCAGCGTGATCAGCTCGGACAGGTTGCCGTAGCCGTTGCGGTTCTGCGCCAGCAGAATCAGCGACAGCGCCGGCTCCCCGCCTCCGCTGTCGTCGTGCAGGTGAAAATGCGCGCCGACGATCAGCGGCAGCTTCGCCTTTTTCGCTTCCCCATGCGCACGCACGACGCCGGCCAGCGAACATTCGTCGGTGAGGGCCAGCGCCGCATAGCCCAGCTGCACCGCCCGCGCCACCAGTTCCTCCGCGTGCGAAGCCCCCTGTAGAAAGGAGAAGTTCGACAGGCAGAACAGCTCTGCATAAGCCGGCAAACCCTGGATGGATGATGGTGGATCGGATAGCATGGATGAGCGTCAGATTTTTCTTAACTAACAGAAATACTGTATAAAAACACAGTATAACTTACGAACCCGACAATTGCGAAACATGCACGTACACGCCTTGATCTGCTTCAGTTCGCGCCCCGGCCAGGGCAACCCGGCGCTGGTGATCGAAGGCGCGCCGCGCGACCTCGCCGCCCGCCAGGCGCTGGCACGCGAGCGCAACACCACCTGCGTCTTCCTCGACGAAGACCGGGGGAGCACGCAGGTCGATTTCTTTTATCCGCACACGCGCAGCCCGCTGTGTCTGCACGCGACGCTGGCCGCGGCCGCGGTGCTGTTCGCCCGCCCCGGCGCGCCGGCCACGATCGCGGTCGAGACGGCGCTCAAGGGCCAGCGACTCGAGCTCGTGCGCGAAGGTGCCGGCTATTTTGTGAAGCTGGCGCCGCAGGCGGTGCCCGCCATCGACCTCACGCCGGCGCAGCTGAGTGCGCAACTGAGCACACTGCTGGCCGCACCCGCCATCGCCCTGCCCTCGCCGCCGCGCCTAGCCTCGGTCGGCAGCCCCAAGCTGCTGGTGGAAGTGGCGGACACGAACGCGCTGTATGCGCTGGCGCCGGACCTCGCGGCCATCGCCGACTGGGGTCGCCAAAACGGCGTGAGCGGCATCTATGCCTGGTGCCGCCGCCCGGACGGCGACTACGAAGGCCGCAACTTCAACCACCTCGATCCGGCGCTGGAAGACAGCGCCACCGGCGTCGCGGCCGGCGCGCTGAGCGTGGCGCTGGGCCAGGGGCTGACCCTGCGCCAGGGCCGTGCCACCGGGCGCGATTGCCTGATGCGCACCCGCTTCGATGGCGCTGCGCTGCTGGTCGGCGGTGCGGCCGAACCGGCCGGCTAGACCAGCGCATGACGATTCGTGAAGCCGCTTCCGGCGACCTCGAGCGCATCGCCGCCCTGTTCGGCCAGCTCGGCTACCCGAACGACGCCGGACAATTGGCCCGGCGGTTGGCCGCGGTGCCGGCCGGCGACACGATGCGGGTGCTGGTCGCGCAGGAAGGCGACACCGTCGCCGGCGTGGCCGTGGTGCACGTGATGGCGCCGCTGCACGTACCGGAGCGCTGGGCGCTGCTGTCCGTGTTGGTGGTCGACGATGCGCAGCGCAGCGGCGGCATCGGCGCCGCACTGCTGCAGGCTGCGGAAGCATTTGCGCGCGAACACGGCTGCGCCCAGCTCGAACTGTCCAGCAATGTGGCGCGCATCCGGGCGCACCAGTTCTACGAACGGCAAGGTTATCGGGAAAAGCGGATGCGCTTCGTGAAAATGCTGGTGCCGTGAGATTGCCATGGCTTGGTGAATCCCAACGGTGCCCCAGCGGTCGGAATCGCCATGGCGAGCCCTGGCCGGGACTTGCAACACACGCGTCGATGGCTGCATGCCGCTCATGAAGACTTGGCGCGCCTAACGCTCCTGCTTGTCTTGCCCTTCACTATCATTGTCTTTCGGCACAACGGCTAACGAACCCATAAAAGCCACCAGGACTGCCAGAAGGCCAATACCCATCGAAGTAAGGATAATCGAGGGCTCTAGTCCGTAGCGAACAAGCTTTTCAAACGCTACGCTTGGCCCGTTACGTATCAATACATTGAGAAACAAACACCCATAAGTTGCGAGCGTTACAGAAAGAAAAATTATCTGATATTTGAATTCGCTCATCCATGCCGCTAGCGTAGAGCCAAACAGACCACCAAGTAGGCCCGCGAATACGCCATCTATCATGACCCTATCCTGTTCTTCGTTGTTACTGGAGAATTGGAATACGCCTTGTACCGCAACTGTACGCCTCGGCGCATTGAATGAGCGCTCCACACCAGACCTAAAGCCAGTCATGTTCGCATCACGCCAGCACTATCACGAACGCGCGCCATCAGCGCCTTGAGCGCCGCCCGCCACGCGTCCGAGTCATCCGACTCGTCCCAAAGCTCCATCAATTCGGAAGGCTCCATCTGTATGCGATCAAGGGCCTGGCGCGCCTTGCCAATCAAGGTTGCCGAAGGTTTTACCTTGACGCGCTGTAGCCATGCATCGACCTTCCAGGATATTTCATCCTGAGTGCCGACATTGCCTTGTGACCGCGCCACAACTTCTGCAGCCGCAATGGCCGCGCATGCTTCCGGTGCTTCGAGATAGTCACTACCGGTGTTGATCACTGCATCGAGTGCGGATTCGATAAAGCTGAAATCATCCTGCTCTTCCAGTTGTGCCACCCAATCGCAGGCGTCATCGTTGCCGAACGACTCGCAAGACCAAGCTCCCATTCAATTCTCCTGTTGTACGGCTTTTTTATATTGTCTGTTTTCGAATGGCCAGGCATGCGACCTTGCCACTCGAATCACCGGTGTATCAGCCGCGCCACGTTGTCGTTGCAAGACTGGCCACTGATATGCCTGCCCGGTGCGGAATTCATCCTGCGGTTACGCGACTGCTGTATTCTCGGTGACTTATCCACCCTTCGACGAGTGCGCCGCCCATGCAAACCCAAACGACTCTTCCAGACAGCGTTGTCGCGCTCATGACCTATGTTGACGATGCCGGCTGGACCGAACACGCCGAGCTTGTCGTTCAAATCATGATGTCGAGCGTCCATCCTGATGTCGAGTCGTCGGTCGCAACGGCCGCTTTCCTGCCCCGCAACGTGCGCACCAACGTCGCCGGTTTCCTGAGCGAGATGCTGGTCGACGGCCTCAGTAACGAGCAGCGCAACGCGATCTTTTCCTGGACCCAGTGCTGGGCGCTGGCCAGCCTCGACCAATAACACTGGTCTCAGGGCAGGCTGGCGGTTTTGTCTGGCGTCTCAGATCGTTTGAGGAGCCAGCTGCACAATGAAAAGATGGCAAACGTCAGCAGCCACATCATGAGGTTGAGATCGGCGATAGGCCCACCTCTTCCACCCAAGCCGTCGATCAGAAAAGCGGCGCCTCCCGGAAAAGGAATGGCGCCATGGCCACCTGCCAATATGCCGGGACTCAGCATGGCGGAAAAGCCCAGGCTGAAGAGGCACGTGCCCGGCAGGCCAAAACGGCGTATGAATGCAAACCATAGCGCCGCGTAGAAAACTGCCGCGATCACCAGCCAGATGACGAGCGGCCCGATCGAAGACGATGCGATCAACTTGCCTCCAAAAATAAGCCGCGGTTCACCATCCCCCGAGTTAGAAAATCTGCCGGTAGCGGTCAACGTGATCCGCATTGTCAGGGGTCGTTGTCGTTATCGGCATGGCATATCATCCCACACCGGCGCCCCCGAAAATGCGCGCTTTCTCACCTCGATATCTGGCTGGCGCCGGCGGCGGACCTGCTGCCGTGAGCCTAGCCGCCCGCCGACCGCGCTTCGGTCAGCATGGCCAGCAGGCGCGCGCGCCGCTGCTCGAGGTCGGCGATCTGGCGCTCGACCTCGGCCAGCCGCTTGCGCTGGGCCGGCGTGGTTTCCGGGCACATCGCCGCGCCCTCGATCAGGCGCATGCAATCGGGAAAGCCCCGGATCTCGGCCAGGCTGAAACCGGCAGCGATCAGGCGCTGGATCTGTTTTACCTGGGTCACGGCGGCGCCGGGAAAGCGGCGGTAGCGGTTGTCGGCGCGCACCGAGGCCAGCAGGCCGTGCTCGTCGTAGTGGCGGATCGAGCGCAGGCTGGCACCGGTCCGGTGCGCCAGCTCGCCGATCGACAGCGTGGCAGATTGCGATGTCTCGTGCATGGATTGGCGAAAGGGCTTGACCCTCACATTGGTGTGAGGCTCCAGAGTAGCACTTCCCGATCTTTTTGGAGCGACATCATGCATCCCTCTTTCCTGCACACCCGCGCGGCCCGGTGGGCGCTGGCCCTGTCCCTGCTCGCCCTGTTGGCGCCGGCGCGCGCGGCCGACAAGCACTATACGGTCACCGCCCCGGATGGCGTGGCGCTGGCCGTCCAGGAGTCCGGCAATCCGGACGGTCCCGCCATCGTTTTCATCCACGGCCTGCTGGGCAGCCGCCTCAACTGGGAACAGCAGGTCGGCAGCGCGCAACTGCGCGGCTATCGCCTGATCACCTACGATCTGCGCGGCCACGGCCTCTCGGGCAAGCCGGCCGGTCTCGCACCGTATCGCCAGGGCCGGCGCTGGGCCGACGACCTGGCGGCGGTCCTGGCCGCGACCCAAGCGCGCAAGCCGGTGCTGGCGGGCTGGTCGCTGGGCGGCGCAGTCATCTCGAACTACCTGGCCGCGTACGGCGACGCCGGCATCGGCGGGGCCGTGTACGTGGACGGCGTGATCGAACTCGCCGCCGGCCAGATCACGCCGCATCCCGAAGTCTACCGCGACGTGACCAGTCCCGACCTCAAGACGCACCTCGACGCCGAGCGCAGCTTCCTCGCCCTGTGCTTCCGGCGCCGCCCCGACAGCGCGACCTTCGAGCGCCTGCTGGCGAATGCCGCGCTGGCGTCATGGGACATGCAGACCGCGGTGCAATCGATGAGCGTGGCTGCCGCCGAGGGATTGGGCAAGGCACGGGTGCCGGTCCTGCTGCTGTACGGGGCGCAGGACGCGCTGGTACAAGCCGGGCCGGCGATCGCGCGGGCAAAGGCGATCAACCCGCGCGTGCGCAGCATCGTCTACGCCGGATCGGGCCACACACCCTTCCTGGAAGAGCCGGAACGCTTCAACCGCGACCTGGCCGCGTTCATGCAGTCGCTGGCGCGCTAGCGGCGCCCTGCAGGACGCGCGGGGCGATGCTAAGATGATGATCCATTATTAACATGATCGATCATGACCAACCCATCTTCCACCCTGCGCCACGTCGTCCTGTTTGCCTTCAAGGACGAGGCCAGCGCCGAACAGGTCCAGTCCATCGTCGACGGTTTCCAGGCGCTGCCATCCACCGTGCCCGGCATCACCGCCTATGAATGGGGCACCAATGTCAGCCCGGAAGGCTTGAACGACGGCTTCACGCATTGCTTCACGCTGACGTTTGCGAATGCCGAAGACCGCGACACCTACCTGGGCCATCCCGAGCACCAGCGCTTCGTCGGCACGCTGGGCCCCGTGCTGGCGCGCTCGCTGGTGCTGGATTACTGGGCAAAGTAAGAACCTGGAGCCGGATCAGGAGCGCAGCCGTGCGCGCTCCTGGTCGCGCTCTTCCTGCGCCTGGCCGCGCAGCGAACGCAGGAACAGCCCGAGGCCGCCGAAGGCCAGCGCCAGGATGCAGATCAGCTCGAACGCCGACATGGTGCGCAAGTTCATGCTGACCGACGAAATCACGCCGAACACCATCGCGCCGAAGGCGCCGACCGCGAGCAGCCAGCCGAAGAAGTTACGCGCGTTATAAAAGATCATGGCGATGCCGATCACCAGCGGAACCAGGATCATCCCGCCGGTCACGCCATAGCCGCCGATGCCGAACAGGTGCGCCCCCATGCCGAAGGTGGAGTTGACCACCACCGCATTCAGCAGCAGATAAAAGCCGCCGCACATCAGGATCAGGCCGAGGAAAAACTGGCCCGCACCGCCGCTGGTTCCGCCTGCACCTTTCATTGCCGCCCCCTGTCGATGTGTGATGCGTTCAATTAAACAGCTGGCAATAAAATAACATCACATCGCCAGGCGCACCGCGGTAAAAGACGGCATTTTTTAACGTGGGAATTGAAAACGGGGCCGTGTGGCCCCGTTGCCGTCCAGGCCAGGCGGGCGCACGGCCGAAGGGAAGGACGCAGACTTCGCCAAGGTTGTCGTTAGCCGTGGCCGTGATGATTCCTCCGCTAAAGGTAAGTTGATATCGGCGATAGCCATGCATGCAGCATGATCACGGGCCCGCCAAGTCCCTTACCTTCGCTGAGTCGATGTGCGGCGTTTGTCAGTTGCCTCACCTTGCGAGGCAATTTATTCGTCGAATTCCTCGGCCAGGTTCTTCCAGCCGCGGCTCTTGGCGAAGGCCGCGAATTCCTCGGGCGCCTCCAGCACGATCAGGCGGCTTTCCTGCAGGCCAGGGTCGCTGAGGCCGAAGTCCGGCCCCTTGTAGCCGAGCGCGCGCAGGCGATCGACGATCTGGCGCAGCAGCACCGTGTCCTTGTGCGCGCCGGATTCGAGTTGCGCCTTGAAGTCCACGTACACGTCGATGATCCCGTAACCCTCGTCGAAGATGCGGATCGCCTTGACGTCGAGGGTACGGCCGTTGCTGTCCTTGGCCTGGAAGGCGCCGGACAGTTCAATATCGGAATCGGTAGTCATGGCGAGAGCATACCACCGGGACGGACGGCGCGTCGCCGCACGATTTATCGCGCCGCGGGGTGTCAGCCGCCTCAGCCGCCTGCCGCGAGCGGACGCGGCGCCACGCCTTCGCGCGTCATCCTGACCGGCTTGATGGTGCCGTCCTCGTTGAAGGTCAGGTGCTCGATGGCCATTTCGCGGTGGTTGCCCTCGTTGTCGCCCAGCGGGCGGCGGTGGTAGGCGATGTACCAGTCGTCGGTACCGGGCACATTGACGATCGAATGGTGCCCTGCCCCGCGCGCGATCTTGCCGTCCTGCGCCAGGATGGTGCCGATGCGCTTGAACGGGCCGGTGGGCGAGTTGCCCATCGCATAGGCCACCTTGTAGTCCGGCCCGGTCCAGCCGCCCTCCGACCACATGAAGTAATAGATGCCCTTGCGCTTGGCCATGAACGAGCCTTCCACGTATTGTGGATCCGGCGTGATCTCCTTGTAGGTGCTGCCGTCCGCGAACGGCAGCACACTCAGCAGGTCGGGCGCCAGGCGCACCACGTTGGCGTGTTTCCAGCCGCCGTAGTACATGTAGATCTGGCCATCGTCGTCCTTGAACACCATCTGGTCGATCGGCTGGGCGCCGTTGTGGATCTCGCCGATCAGCGGCTTGCCGAGGGCATCCTTGAACGGCCCCTGCGGACGGTCGCTGACCGCGACGCCGATGCCGCCCAGCTGGCCGTTGGCCTTGATGTCGTTGGCGCCGAAGAACAGGTAGTACTTGCCATTGTGCTGCACGGCCGAGGGCGCCCACACCGCGTAGGCGGCCCAGGACACGTCGGCGACGTCGAGCACCTGCCGGTGCTTTTCCCAATGCACCAGGTCGCGCGACGAGAAAGCGTCGAGGAAGGTCTGCTTCAGGTAGGGTTCCCAGATCAGGTCCTTGCGCGCGCGCATGCGCTGCTGTTCGGGCGTGAACTTCGCCGAGCGCTCCGGCGTGCCGAAATCGTCCGAGTAGGTCGGGTAGATCCAGTACTGGCCGCCGAAGGTGCGGATTTCAGGGTCGGCATACCAGCCGGGCACGATCGGGTTCGCGGCCTGGGCACCGAGGCCGGCGGCCGCCAGTAGCAGCACCAGGCTGCGCAGCGCGAGGGACTTCTTCATCGGGAATGCCTTTCACAGGTGACCAGCGAGGCCCGCATGCTCACGCTCACCGGAAAGGTGCGCGTGACGGGCTTTTGCAAGCCATAACAAAGATTGAGTAATTCGGCCACGCCATTGCGCGTCATCTCGCGCCATGGAATGTGCACCGAGGTCAGGCGCGGCGCCGCATAGGCGGCGGCGGGGGTATCGTCGTAGCCGATCACGGACACGTCCTGCGGCACGCGGATGCCGGCTTCATGGAACCAGGACAGCGCCCCCAGCGCCATCTCGTCGTTGGCGCAGAACAGCGCGCTGAAGCGCCGGCCCGAGGCGACCAGTTCCTGCGCCGCCGCGTAGCCGGCGCTCGACGAGAAATCGCACTCGGCCGCCCACAGGGCGCGGGTATCGATGCCGGCGGCTTCGAGCTCGCGCATGAAGCCGTCCATGCGGTCGATGTTATCGGCCACCGTCGACGGGCCGGCGATCACCGCGATCTCGCGGTGGGCATGGTCGAGCAGCGCGCGCGCGGCCAGGCGGCCGCCCAGGCGGTGGTCGACCGTGAAGCTGCGGCCGGCGCTGCTGTCGAAGCTGTGGTTGAGCGCCACCAGGCGGTCGCGCTTCGGCCCCAGCGTGGCCAGGTCCTCGTCCGTGAACGGGCTGGTGAGGACGATCACGCCGTCGCAGCCGTGTTCGACCAGGAAGCCGACGCCCTCCACCGCCTGGCGCCGCGCGTCCTCGCGGCTGACGCCGAAGGCCACCATCATGTGCAGGCCGGCGGCGCGCAATTCGGTGTCGATGACCTGCAGCAGCGCCGTATAGAAGGTACCCGACAGCAGCGGGATGTAGACGCCGATCATGCGGCTGCTGCCGTACAGCAGCGAGCGCGCCGCGTGCGAGGGCCGGTAGCCCAGCGCGTCGATCGCCTTCTTCACGCGTTCCAGCTTGGCCTGCGATACCGAACCCTTGCCGCGCACCACGCGCGACGCGGTGCCCAGGCCGACCCCGGCCAGGCGGGCTACGTCCTTGATAGTTGACACTGACCTGTCCCCAGTCGTTGTTGTCCTTATATTGGTAGCCCAAGCATACTATAAGTCGGCTATGAAAACGGCTAACGAAGGAATCGATCGAGCGGTACGCAGACAGCCTTAACGCACCGCGGTCTGGATCGCGTGGGCCGGAATGTCGACCTCCACCTCGGCGCCGTCGACCACCAGGCGGTAGCGCTGGGCCTTGTCGGTCTGGTTCAGCACCACCACCGCCAGGCTGCCGTCGGCGTTGCGGAAGGCGGTCGCATCCAGCGTGCTGCGGCTGGTGGCAGCGCTCACGCGGCGCGCCTGCGGCCGAATGTAGCGGGTGAAGTGGCCCATGTAGGCGTAGCTCGGCGTGAAGACCAGCTGGCCGTCGTCGCTGGCGTGCAGCAGCGCGAAACAGTAGTTGCCGACGTGGTTCGGGCCGCCGCGGCTGTCGAGCAGCATGTTCCAGTCGACCCATCCCGACGAGCCGGCGTTCAGGTCGGCCAGGATCTCGCTGCCGTAACGCTCGCCGTTGGCCCAGGACTGCATCTGCGCCGCGTCGAACTTCTCGACCGAGGATTCGGTCAGCAGCAGCGGCACGTCCGGGTAGGCTTCATGCACGGCGGCCAGGTTACGGTGCATCGGCATGCCCTTGGCCCAGGTCTCGTACCAGTGGTAGCCCACGCCCCAGATATAAGGACGCGCCTTGGGGTCGGACAGGATGGTGGCGGCGCGCTGCGGCAGCAGGTCGCGGTTGTGGTCCCAGACGATGACCTTCTTGTCGCCCAGCCCGGCCGCCTTCAGCGCCGGCCCGAGGTGGTCGCCCAGGAAGCGGGTCTCTTCGTCGGCCGTGAAGATCATCGATTCCCAGGTCTGCTTGGCCATCGGCTCGTTCTGGATGCTCAGGCCCCACAGCGGTATGCCGGCCTTTTCGTAGGCCTTCACGAAGCGCACCACGTACTGCGCCCACAGGTCGCGGTACGCGGGCAGCAGGCTGCCGCCGCCCAGCATGCTGCCGTTCGACTTCATCCAGGCCGGCGCGCTCCAGGGCGAGGCGAAAGTGCGCATCCTGGTGCCGTAGGATGCGCCCGCGGCCAGCGACTGGCGCATCAGCGGCACCCGGTACTGCATGTCGTGCTCGATGCTGAACGAATCGAGCGTGCGGTCGCCGTCCTTCACGTAGGTGTAGCTGGCGCTGCTGAAGTCGGAGCTGTGGATCGTGGTGCGCAGGATGCTGTAGCCCAGGCCCTGTTTCGGATCGAAGTAGGCCGCCAGGAAGGCTTTTTGCTGGTCCGGCTTGAGCTTCGCGTACACCTCGGCGGTGGCGTCGGTGACGGCGCCGCCGAAGCCGAACACTTCCTGGAACTGCTTGCGGGTGTCCACGAACACCGCGGTTTCGGTTTCCATCGGCTGGGTCGCCGCGCGCGGGCTGCTGGATGCCTGCGCCGCGAAGCGCCGGCTGGAACCCTGGGCCGTCGTATAGATCTGCCACGGCCCCTGGGCCTGCGCCTGTGCCCCGGCTTGCGCCGCCGTCGCCATGCCGGTACACAGGCTGCCGCCCATCACGGCTGCGCCGCACAGCAACTGCATCATTTCTCGTCTTTTCATATGCGTCCGTCTCCTTGTTCGAATACCCAGCTTACAGCTTGTAGTTCAGGCCGACCAGCACCTGGCGGCCATAGGTCGTGTAGCGTTCCGGGGCATAGGCGCCGCTCGAGAACGGGCTGCCCTGGATGGTCTGGTAAGGCGCGTTGTTCAGGTTATTCGCCTGCACCATGATCGACAGGTTCTTGTACGGTCCCTCCTGGAATTCGTAGCCGATCTGCAGGTCGATCTGCTTCTCCGCCAGGATTTCGCTGAAGGCGCGCTGGGCGAACAGGCCGGTGACTTCGCCGCGGTATTTCGAGCGATAGCGCTCGCTGACGCGGGCCGAGAAGCCGTTCTTTTCATAGAACACGGTCAGGTTGGCGACCACGCCGGACAGGCCCGGCAGCTTTTCCGAGGTGCCCGGCCCGTTCGGGTGGATCGAGCTCTCGGTGCCGGAGGCGCTGGCCTGCACGCCGAAGCCGTCCAGGCGCGGCGCGAACATCCCGAACTGCAGCGAGGCGGTGAGCTCGATGCCGCGCACGAAGCCGCCCTGGCCGTTGGCCGGCTGGTTGATGGTGCCGATGTTCTGGATCGGGACCACGGTGCTCGGGTTGGGGAAGCCGGTGTAGTCGAACTCGCGCTGCTGGTTGTAGATGTAGCTCTTCAGGTCCTTGAAGAAGTAGGCGGCCGACACGTAGCTGCCCTTGCCCAGGTAATGTTCGAGCGACAGGTCATAGGAGTTGGCGCGCCACGGTTCCAGGTTCGGGTTGCCGCCGCCGCCGTTCCACATGCGGGTGGTGGCGTCGACGCCGGCGCCGATGCCGGCGCGCATGTCCGACATGCGCGGCCGCGCCACGGTCTTGGCGGCGCCGAAGCGCAGGTAGGTGTCGCCGACGTACTCGCCGAGGTCGAAGTTCAGGTTCAGGCTGGGGAGCACGTCGTTGTACGAGGTGCCGCCGGTCAGGTCGGTGATCACGCCGCCGTTGACGGCCTTGCCGCGCGCCTGCTGTTCGACGTGCACGTACTGCACGCCGGCGTTGCCGCGCACCGGCACCCGGCCGAGCTGGGTGTCGATGCCGAGGCGCGCATAGCCGAGCGTCTGCTTCTCGACCACGCCCCAGTCCTGCTGGGCGACGTCGGTATCGACCGGCAGCTTGTCGTAGTAGCGGTCAAGGGCCGCGCGCGGGTCGAAGCTCAGCACGCCCGGGATGCCGGCCCAGGCCAGCGAGGTGGTCGGCTGGATGATGTCGCCGTCCACGGTGGTCAGTGCGCGGTTGTTCTTCAGGGCGTAGCGCTGCGACACGTCCTCGTGCGACTTCTCGCGCCGGGAGTAACTCAGGCCGGCCTGGAAGTCGCGCAGGAAGCCGCTTTCCAGCTCGCGCTTCACGTTCACCTTGGCCGCGCTCAGCTTGTCCTCGACGATCGGGTGGTGCATGGTGGCGTCGTGGCCCCAGCCGCCGACGTCGGCCAGCTTGATGATGCCCGGGTCGGTGAAGTCCCTCGATGGCGTAAACGTCGGCAGGCCGGCGCCGGTCGGGATCTGGAAGCCGAAGTTGTTGTCGGCCGCGCCCGAACCGGAGCGGCCGAGGCCGGCGTAGGTCTCGGAGGTGGTCTCGCGGCGCTTGGCCGACGAATACGACAGGTCGCCGTCGGCGCTCCACTTGTTCGCCAGGCGCAGGCTGGTGTTCCAGCCGGCGGCGAACAGCTTGTCCTTGCGCGCGTTGTAGTCGTTGCGGACGATCGGTTCCAGGTTGACGATGTTGCCGCCGGTGAGCAGGCGTGTGCCGCCGACCGTCGAGATCTGCGGGTTGGTGTAGGTGACGGTATCGGCCGAATTCCACATCATGCCGCGCATGATTTCCTTCTGGTCGAACTGCGAGTAGTACAGGTCGAGCACGGAGCGCAGGTCGCGGTTCGGCTTGTAGTCGATCACCGCCATCAGGCCGTCGCGCACCTGCTTGCGCGAGGTCGCCGTGACTTCGGCGCCCTTCAGCGCGGTGACGTCCTCGTTCCCCGGCGGCAGCTTGTTGTTCTGGCCCCACCACCACGACTTGTATTCCTTCTGCTGGCCCGGCGAATCGAGGTGGGCGTAGCCGATCGCCAGGCCCAGGGTGCGGTTCATGAACTGGTCGATGTAGGAGATCGAGGCGCGGCCGCCGTTGGCCGACCAGCCCGAGTTGATGCTGCCGTTGCCGTTATGCTCGCCGCGCACGTTGAACGCGATGGTGCGTTCGCGCCGGTCCAGCGGGCGCACCGCGCGCAGGTCGATGGTGCCCGACAGGCCGGTCGCGGTCATCGCCGCATCGGGCGTCTTGTACACGGTGACGCCGCCCAGCAGTTCGGACGGGTACTGGTCGAATTCGGCGCTGCGGTCGTTGCTGGTACTGGTCTGCTCGCGGCCGTTCAGCAGGGTCACGCCGAAGTCCGGCGCCAGGCCGCGCAGCGAGATCACCTGGGCGCGCCCGGCCACGCGCTGCGCGGTCAGGCCCGGCAGGCGCGCGATCGATTCGGCGATCGAGGAATCGGGCAGCTTGCCGATGTCTTCGGCGGTGATCGCTTCGACGATGGAATCCGAATCCTTCTTGATCGCGATCGAGCTCTCGATACTGCCACGGATGCCGGTGACCACCACCTTGGAGGCGGTGTCCGGGGTGTCTTGCTGTGCCAGCGCCGCCGTACTCCACAGCAGCATGGCGCAGGCAGCGGCGATCGGGGTCACGGAAAGCGGGTGGCGCTTGTCGGCTTGATAGGCCATGTCATGTCTCCAGTATTTTTTTATAAGGGTTGGAAACGTTGCCAAATTGAAGTCAGGCGAAATTGGAAACGTTGCCAAATTGCGGCACATTATTGTATTGCCGTTAATTCGATGTCAAGACGCGTTGTGCGTGTGCGCAACACCGTGCTTCGATCCCGCCTGCACGATGTCGCGTCCAACGCTGTCCTCAAGGCTGGGCCACGCCCTGCCAGGTAAAGCTGGCCACGCTCCCGGCCGGCAGCGTGTAGGCGAAGCCGCGTCCTGCGACGCGTACCGCCACCTGCCGCGGCGCGGCGCCGCCATTCGCCACCAGCAGCGCGATCGAGCCGTCCGGGTTGCGAAACGCGACGTTCGGCAGCCCCCCTTCCCCTTCGCTGGATGCGATCCGGTAGGCCCCCGGGAGCACGAAGCGGCTGGCGTGCGCGAGTGCGTAATACTCGACGTTGCGCGTCACTGCGCCGGTGCGCGCATCGATGGTCACTACGCCGCGGCAATCCTTGCAGCCGCCCAGGTGCGGGCCGTCGTCCTGGTCCAGCGCCAGGTTCCAGAACAGCACCCCGCGCGCCCAGCCGCGGGTGGTGTCGATCACCAGGGTCTTGGTGAAGTACTGCAGGTTCTTGGCCCAGTCCGGCGACCAGCGCCCGCCCGAGCATTCGGTGAACCAGGCATCCTTGGCCGGGAACAGCGCGTGCAGCCGCCCCATCGCGCGCACGTCGCCGCCGTAGCAATGCCAGGCAATGCCGCTCACGTATTTGGAGGCGCGCGCGTCGGACAGCACGATGGCCGGCGATTCCGGCTCGTCCCAGTTGTGGTCCCAGTCGAAGATGGCGGTGCCGGGATTGGCACGCGCCAGCAGCGGACCGAGATGGCCGCCGATGAACGCCGCACGCTTGGCCGGGTCGACCCGCATGCCGGGATAGCTGTCCGGTTCGAAGTGCGGCTCGTTCTGCAGCGTCAGCGCGGAAATCGGCACGCCTTCGCGCTTCATCGCATCGACGTAGCGGTTCAGGTAGCGCGCAAAGGCATCGTAGGCTTCGGGTTTCAGCGTGCCCTGCACCAGGCTGCCGCCGCTTTTCATCCAGCCCGGCGCGCTCCAGGGCGAGGCCATCACCTTCAGCTGCGGGTTCACCGCAAGCGCCGCCTTCACCGCCGGCAGCACGGTGTCGCGCTGGGGATCGAGCGAAAAACGGGCGAGTTGCGGATCGCTCTGTCCCGGCGGCATGTCGTCGAAGCTGTAGTGGCTGCGCGAGAAATCCGATGCACCGATAGTCAGCCGGGTGAACGACAGGCCGATGCCGTCCGGCCGCTTCGCGTCGCCGGTATCGCGCCCGAACAGTTCCTGCATCAAGGCGCCGCGCTGCGCCGGCGTCATGCGCTGTTCGATCAGGTAGGCGGAAGCGTCGGTGATGGCGGCGCCGAAGCCGGCCATCTGCTGGTAACGGGTGGCGGGATCGATCTCGATCACGGCGCCCCGGGCGCCGGCGGGGGCCGCTGCGCCGAACTGCGCATCGGGTTCGCGCGACAGCAGCTTGGCCTGGTCGCCGGTGGTGATCCAGGCCTGCACCGCGCCTGCGGGCGAAGCCGCCGTATTGGCCGCCGCATTGGCCATGGCGGGTGCCAGTGCGAACAGTGAACCGAGCAGCAGTGCGAGCGCGGGACGGCGCCCGCGCGGGGTCGGAATCGACATCGTGTCTCCTGTGGATTGTTATGGATAGCAGCGTTCCGAACAGCGATTGGAAACGTTGCCAAATTATTGGCGGCCACTATAGCACCTGTGTTCACGATGTCAACGTGAACACGCCCCGGTGGGGCAGATGCACTATTATGAGTGCGATCAAATTAATCAAATTACATTGTTGGCATTCATGAACCAATTTACCCTGCAGCAAAAGTTTTTCTTGCTCCTGCTGAGCCTGATCACGATCGGTTTCTTCTGGATCCTGTTCCCCTATTCCGGTGCCGTGTTCTGGGGTGTGGTGTTCGCCATCCTGTTCGAGCCGCTGTACCGCTGGCTGCTCGACAAGACCAAGCACAAGCCCACGGCGGCGGCCCTGCTCACGCTGCTGTCGATCGTGGTGATGGTGCTGATCCCGGTGGCCCTGATCACGGGCTCGCTGATGCAGCAGGCGGCCAGCGTGTACAGCATGATCAGTTCCGGCCACATCGACGTGGGCGCCTACTTCCGGCAAATCATGGGCGTGTTGCCGAATTGGGTGATCAGCCTGCTGGAACGCTTCGACCTGACCTCGCTGGCGACGCTGCAGCAAAAACTGCAGGACGCCGCGGCCCAGATCAGCCAGACCGCCGCTAAGCAAGTCATCAATGCCGGCCGCAACACCTTCGATTTCCTGGTCGGCCTGACCGTCATGCTGTACCTGCTGTTCTTCCTGCTGCGCGACGGCAAGGGGCTGGCCGCCAGGATCCGCGCCACGGTACCGCTGAGCCGCAAGTACAAGCAGCGCCTGTTCAACAACTTCACGACCGTCGTGCGCGCCACCGTCAAGGGCAACGTGCTGGTGGCCCTGGCCCAGGGCGCGCTGGGCGGGCTGGCGTTCTGGTTCCTGGGCATCCAGGCACCGCTGCTGTGGGCGGTGGTGATGGCCTTCCTGTCGCTGCTGCCGGCCGTCGGCGCCGCCATCGTGTGGGCCCCGGTGGCCATCTACCTGCTGGTGTCGGGCTCGGTCTGGCAGGGCGTGGCGCTGATCGTCTGGGGCGTGGTGGCGATCGGCCTGGTCGACAACGTGCTGCGCCCGATTTTGGTCGGCAAGGACATCAAGATGCCGGACTACCTGGTGCTGATCTCGACGCTGGGCGGCATGGAACTGTTCGGGCTGAACGGCTTCGTGATCGGGCCGATGATCGCGGCGCTGTTCATCGCGGTGTGGGACCTGTTCGCGACGGCCGAGGAATTTCACCAGGAGTGAGCATGGCCAGGACACCATCACCCCGGCGTAGGGCTTGATTTCGGCGGGAATCGCACCTCTCATTCGGCATTGTGTTGTACTTATGAGACGTCTCGTTTGTTGCTCTCGGGATAATTGATTACGATTCAATTTTCCCTGGAGCCGCAACCTTGAAACTCAAACTCATCCGCCAAGCCGTGTTGCTGGCCGCCTACGGTAGCGCCGCCGTTGCCAGCGCCCCGTCCGCCTTCGCGCAGACCGCCCCCGCTGCCGACAACACCCTGCAAAGCGTCAGCGTGGTCGGCTCGCGCCGCGTCGGCAACACCTCGTCCACCGACACCACGGTCCCGGTCGATTACATCCCGATGACCAAGGTGGCCGAGCAAGGCGGCCAGTTCGACCTGGCGCAATCGCTGGCCAACATCTCGCCCTCGTTCAACTCGACGCGCCAGACCGGCGCCGACGGTGCCGACCTGGTCGACTCGGCCGCCCTGCGCGGCCTCGGCTCGGACCAGACCCTGGTGCTGGTCAACGGCAAGCGCCGCCACACCACTGCGCTGGTCAACCTGTTCGGCGCGCGCAACCGCGGCAACACCGGCACCGACATGAACGCCCTGCCCCTGCTGGCGATCAAGAACGTGCAGGTGCTGCGCGACGGCGCCGCCGCCCAGTACGGCTCGGACGCGATCGCCGGCGTGATCAACGTCGAACTGAAAAAGAGCCTGGGCTGCGAATCGGTGGTCGGCTTCGGCGAATACTCGAAGCACGACGGGAAGAACTGGCTGGCTTCGGCCTACTGCGGCGTCGCCGTGGGCGGCGGCGTGCTGGGCATCACCGGCGAATACTACGACCGCGGCCGCTCCAACCGCGCCGAGCCGGATAGCCCGCGCATCATCGGCGATACCAAGAGCAGGAACGAGACCCTGTACGTGAACGGCGAATTCCCGGTCGGTCCCGGCAAGCTCTACCTGACGGCCGGCGCCCAGACCCGCGACGCCTCGTCGGCCGCGTTCGCGCGCGGCGGGCTCGGCTCGGACGACATCCCGACCCGCAATTCGGCCGCGATGTACCCGGAAGGCTTCGTCCCCTTTATCAACGGCGACGTCGACGACCGCTACGCCACGCTCGGCTACCGCGCCCGCTTCGGCGAATGGGCCGGCGACTTCTCGCAGACCTACGGCTACAACCGCATGCGCTACACCATCGCGCATACGCTTAACGCCTCGCTCGCCAACCAGGACCTGCTGAACGGCGGCCAGGGCATCAGCCCTTCGCAATTCGATGCCGGCGGCTTCGCGTTCCGCCAGCTGACCACCAACGCCGATTTCAGCCGCTTCTACCCCGACGTGCTGGGCGGCCTGAACGCCGCCTTCGGCTTCGAGTACCGCGCCGAGAACTACAAGATCTTCGCCGGCGAACCGGCTTCATACATCGACGCCGACGGCGTCGGTGCCGGCGGCGCCGGCGGCAGCCAGGGCTTCCCGGGCTTCCAGCCGGGCGACGCCACCGACCGCAACCGCCACAGCAGCGCCGCCTACCTCGACTTCGAAGCCGACCTGACCGAGCGCACCAAGCTGCAGGCCGCGGTGCGCCACGAGCGCTACTCCGACTTCGGCTCGACCACCACCGGCAAGCTGGCCGGCTCGTTCAAGGCCACCAACGATGTGCTGCTGCGCGCGTCCGCCAGCACCGGCTTCCGCGCGCCGTCGCTGCAGCAGGTCTACTTCTCGTCGACCTTCACCGACTTCATCGGCGGCGTGCCGATGGACGTGGTGCTGGCACCGAACGGCGGCGCGGTGGCCAACGCGGCCGGCATCCCGAAACTGCGTGAAGAAAAATCGAAGAGCTACACGCTGGGCGCGACCTGGACCCCGACCCCATCGATCTCGGTGACCGCCGACCTGTACGACATCGACATCGACGGCCGCATCGTGCTGACCGGCCGCTTCGACGCCGACAACTACCCGGCGCTGGGCAGCGTGCTGCAATCGCTGGGCGTCGGCCAGGCCCAGTTCTTCGTCAACTCGATCGACACCCGCACGCGCGGCCTCGACCTGACCGCCTCGCACCGCACCGCCCTGGGCGGCGGCCGCCTGACCACCTTCCTGGCCATGAACTTCAGCAAGACCGAAGTCAAGGACGTGCACGCCCCGGCGGCGCTGGCCGGCTACGAAAACGTGCTGCTGTCCGAGCGCGAGCGCCTGTTCATCGAACAGGGCGGCCCGCGCCGCAAGGCCACGCTGGACTTCGACTACGTGCTGGGCAAGCTGGAAACCGACTTCCGCATCGTCCATTACGGTCCGCAGACCCTGGGCACCTTCTCGGGCCCGCCGGTACCGAACCAGCACTACGAAGCGAAGACCTCGGCCGACCTGGCCTTCACCTGGTCGTTCACCGAAAAAACCAAGCTGACCGTCGGCGGCACGAATATCTTCAACGTGCATCCGACCGCGCAGAACGCGGACGAGACCGACAATGGCTTCAAGTACGAAAGCCTGCAGTTCGGCCTGAACGGCGCGGCATATTTTGCGCGCCTGTCGCACAAGTTCTGATCGCTTGATCGGACCGGTTTGACCTGGCTGTTACCGGCAGCATGGCTTATGCAGGTAACAGCCTGGTAACCGGAGACGATCATGATCTTGCGGGAATGGCGGGCCGAGGTCCGCCGCGACAAGCTGGACGCGTATGTCGCCTATGTCCGGGAGACGGGACTGGCCCACTACGCCCCCCCCCCGGCAACCTGGGGGCGGCGATCGCGGATGTCGAGGCGGTGGATGGGCGTTACACCCCTCCCGTTCCATAGGCCGCCGTCGCAACGACGGGAAACACGCGATCGTACGCGATGTTGAACAGGAATCCATACACCAGGTAGAACACCACGATCGCAATATCCATCAGCAGCGCCGCCCACAGGCCGATGCCCAGGTACCAGGCAATCATCGGGATCAGCATGGCGACCAGTCCCGCCTCGAACAGGAAAGTATGGGCGACCCGGATCGCCATCGTCTTGTGGACGCTGCCGCGCAAGCGCAGCATGGCGCGGTCGAATCCGGCGTTGAACACGAAGTTCCAGACCGTGGCGACAGTCGCCGACGCGATGCCGATCACGCCCATGTGCTGCACCGGCTGGTCGAAGACCGCTGCCGATCCGGGGATGAAGATGGCCAGCGCCACCGCTTCGAACAGGAGTGCGTGGCGGACGCGATCACGGAATGTACGCATGTAGATTTTCTTTCTTGATTGCGCTCGCGGACTTATCGGTACGACCTTTGCCCGGATACGCGATTGACGTTTCCGAAACATCATCGCATACGCGATAAATGTATGCATACGGGCAAAATCGAGACATCATGCTTCAAATATGAAACAACTGAACTGGGATGACCTGCGGCTGCTGGTGCTCATCGCGCAGGAAGGCACCTTGCGAGGGGCGGCCAGGAAGGCGGGGCTGAGTCCGGCAACGCTCTCGCGCCGGCTTGACGACCTCGAGGAAGCGGTCGGGCACAAGCTCGTCGAGCGCTTCCAGGGTGGTTGCATGCCAACGGCATTCGGTACCGATATCATCGCCCTGGCGGGCCAGATGGGCGAGATCGCGCTGGATGTCGAGCGCACGCGCGATCGCCAGGACGCGCATGCGGCATCGGGACTGGTGCGGATCAATACCGACGAGTGGCTGTCCTATTTCCTGACGACCCGGTTTGCGCGCTTCCATGACGCCTATCCGAACGTCGAGGTGGAAATCATCACCTCCCACCGGCCCTACAGCCTGACGCGCCGGGAAGCCGATATCGCGATCCGGCCTTACCGCCCCGAGCAGCTCGACCTCGTCACGCGCCGCATCGGCACCTTGTCCTTCGGGCTGTATTGCAGCCGGGATGTGGCGACGCGCCATGCCGCTGCGCTGGCCAAGCGGGAATGGGCGAACGTGCCCTTCGTGGGTTTCGACGAGCCGCGCGCGGAGTTCCAATCCGACCGCTGGTTGCGCGCCCTGCCCGGCGCACCGGCGCCCTGGATGAAGTGCAGTTACGGGCTCGGTATCCTCGACGGCGTCAGCCATGGCGCCGGCCTGGGGGTGCTGGCGACCTTTCTTGCCAACGACGCGCCGAACCTGGTCGCCGTGACGCCGCATATTCCCGAGCTCGACCAGGAAATCTGGCTATCGATGCACGGCGGCCTGCGTACCAGTGCGCGCGTCAGGGCCGTTGTGGATTTCATGGAACAGGTGTTCAGTGCATACCGGGAAACGGGCCGGTAAGGGATGCCCGGTCATCGTTGAAAGAACGTACGGCAGGTCCTACACAATGACTTGCAGTCATCCTATTCTGAAGACTGCCGAGCGCGTCCATGATGGCTGTACATATCAATGAGAGGAGCAATCATGAAAACGTATCAAAGCGTACTGATCGCAGGACTGATGGCCATGGGGCTGGCAGCCTGCAGCTCGACCGACATGAATGCCGGCAGCACCGGCAGCTCGTCGACGGGCGCGACGTCCAGTGGCACCCGAGCGGATATCGCCAACGCAACGGACCGCACCAACGGCAGCAACGGCGGTGGCGCCGACAACTCGATGGGGAATAACGCCGGCACCGGTAACAGCGGTGCCGGATCGAACAGCCGCTGAGTCGGCGGCTCCCCCGCGCACGCTCCTTGAGCGGGCGCTGCGCGGTCCCCCATCAGATGCGGCGCCGGCGTCCGGCATACGCATGCGCAAAACCGTCGAGAACGTGCGCGGGCAGCATTTTCGCCATGCTGTGCAGCACCAGCGGCACGACCATGAGTTCGTCGACCGCGCCGAGTACCGGCAAGGTGAAATTCAAGGGCTCGACGGCGAACAGTCCGAGCACCGCCAGCCCGGGCAGCAGCCACACCGGACGTTGCTCATGGCGGACCGCGAACCACAGCAGGCGCAAATCCTGGCCGGCCACCACGCGCCACAATGCAAAGATGCGTTTCATGCGTTCTCCTCCATGGCTGGGGTTTTTCCCTGCCCCTAGATGGGTCGTCACGGCCTGAACACAATAGGCAATTCAACAAGCCGGGGTCATATTATAGTGAGCATGACCTCGCCTTCACACGGAGAACACCATGCATTTCAGCCTGAGTTTTCTTGAACACAACGTATCGATCGCCGAGGATACCTGGACCGCGCTGGTGACGACGGGCAGCGATGTGTCGCTTGCGAGCGTCCGCGCCACCATCCTGGGCGTGCTGGAGCGCAACGGGACGTTCACGGTGGAAGACAGCAACGACCAGGTGGTGCGCCGTATCGAGACGCCAGCGGACTTCGAAGGCTACATGCAGGAAGTCGACATGCAGCGAAAGCAGGTCCAGCAAGAGCAGTCCTAGCATCGATAGCCGGCACCCCGATCATGACCAAGTTCCTGATTTCCTTTCCCGCGGAGGCGATGGACGTGCCCGTCGAGGACATGCCTGCCGTGAGTGCCGCGTCGCGTGAAGTGATACGGCAGGCAAAGGCGGCCGGCGTCTACGTGTTTGCCGGCGGCATCAATAGCGGGGCCGCGCCCGTGATGGTGGCGGCCGACGCCAGCTGCACAGCCGGGACCTACCCCCAGACCAAAGAGTTCGATGGGGGCTTTTGCGTGCTCGAGCTGCCGACCAGGGCAGCCGCCGTCGAATGGGCGGCCAGGCTCGCTGCCGCCTGCCGCTGCCCGCAAGAGCTGCGCGAGTTCTACTACGACCCTGAAAGCTGACCGGCGCGAACGCCGGACCGGCGCCGCCGCACGGCGCCGCCCAGCCCGAGTCCCGCCAGCAGCAGCGCCAGCGAACCCGGCTCCGGCAACTCGGCGGCGCTGTCGAAGCTCAGGTCGTCCATCACGTAAGTCGCCTGGAAGTCGCTGGCCACGACCACCGTGTCGACAAGACCGTCCCAGCCGGCGTCCAGGAAGGCCGGCGTGCTTGAGAGCTGCAGCGACGCCGAACTGGCCACCAGCCGGCCGTTCGCGTACAAATCGAAGCGCACGCTGCTGTCGCTGTAGCCGGCAAACCAGGCGCCGTCGAACACCGTCGGCGCCAGGAAGCGGATGGTGCTGGCGACCGGGCCGCCATCGATCCAGTCGGTGGTCACCCGGCCCTGGCCGGAATGGGCGGTGAACGGCCATTGCTCGCTGGTGATGACCGACAGGCCGGCGCGCGACCAGTCCAGGCCACCGTAGTTGGCGGGGACGGCAGCGATGTCGTCGGGACCGGCGATGTCGTCGAAATGCAGCACGGTCGCCGAGGCGAAGGGCGCGCACAGCGCGATGGCGGCGCTCAGGGCGACGCTGCGGATGATGGGATACATGAAATTCCTTTGGATGCGTGATGAAAGGTGACGTCAGGCGCGGCCCAGCGCCGGGTCGCTGACCGTATGCCGCCCGGTCTCGACGCGCCCGGCGAAGCGCCGCAGGTAGTCGGTCTGGCCCGAGACGGTGGCGCTGAAGTCGTACCAGTAGCCATTGGCCGCCACCGGGATGCGCACCGTGAGTTCGGTACGCGCCGCCAGCGTGTGCAGCTGGCGCAACTGCGCATAGGCATTCGCAACCAGGCTAAAGGTGCACGGCGCCGCCCCGGTATTCACCAGGCGCAGCACCAGCTCGCCGCTGGCGGCGTCGCAGCGCACCTGCACGTCGGGGCGCGGCTGGCCTGCCGCGACGGCGCGCAGCGCGCTGCCCGTGAAGTGGCGGAAGTAGCCGTTCGGCCCCAGCACCCACAGATCGTACGGACCGCCGCTGACGCCCGGCGTCCAGCTGTCCGCCAGCGACTTGCCTGCCTCGACCGTATAGCGGCGCGGTACGGCGGCCAGGTCCTTGCGGTCGTACACGTGGAACACGGCGGCCTGGCGGCCGGTGTTGATGAAGGTTAGCGCGACGCGCGCCGATACCATGGTGGCGCCGGGCTGCACTTCGCAGGTGGTCGCCAGTTCATACGGCAGCGCGCGCGCGGGCCGCGTGCCTGCGGCCTGCAGCGGCATCTGCGGCGACGCCGGCGGCGCGATCTGCGGCAGGCGTTGCTGGGCGGCGCGCAGGGCGTCGGCCTGGCTCCTGTCCTTGCGGCCCTGCAGCACCGGCAGGGTTTCGCTGTTGGGCGTGGCGAAGTTGAAGGCGCTGGTCAGGTCGCCGCAGACCGCCCGGCGGAACGGACTGATATTCGGTTCCTTGACCCCGAAACGCGCTTCCAGGAAGCGCAGCACCGAGGTGTGGTCGAACACCTGCGAGTTGACCCAGCCGCCGCGGCTCCAGGGCGAAATCACGAACATCGGCACGCGCGGGCCGGGACCGTAGACGCGGCCGTCCGCGGCCGGCTGCTTGGTGCTGCCGGCCGGCTTGCCGTGGGTATAGTACTCGGGGCCCATGTCGGCCGGCGCCAGCGTGGTCTTGCCGGCGTAGCCGCCCTTGCCGTCGGGCGACGGTGCGGACGGCGACGGCACGTGGTCGAAATAGCCGTCGTTCTCGTCGTAGGTGACGATCAGGACGGTCTTGCTCCAGACCTCGGGGTTGGCCGTCAGCGCGTCCAGCACTTCCTGGATGAACCAGGCGCCCTGCACCGGGCTGGACGGCCCCGGGTGCTCGCAATAGATCGACGGTGCGTTCAGCCACGATACCTGCGGCAGCTTGCCTTCGCGGATGTCGCGCTTGAAAGCGTCCAGGTACTGTTCGGGGCGGGTGCCCGGCAGGGTGTTGGCGATGCCTTTGTACAGCGGGTTGTTGACGTTGTCGGTGGCCGCGTCGTAGGCGTGATAGGGTAAAGCCTGGCCGGTGCTGGTGTAGGGCTGGCCGGGGGCGCCGCCGCTGGAAACCGGGTAGCCGGAAGCGATGTTGGCGCGCCGGAACTGGCGGAACGCGCCCAGCATGTTGTCGCCCCACTCGTCGGGCATGTTCTGGTAGCTGATCCAGCTCACGCCGGCCTTTTCCAGGCGCTCGGCATAGGTGGTCCAGGTGTAGCCGGTGTTGACGCCACTTTGCACGCCGTCGATCGCGTCCCACTCATTGGTGACGAAGGCGGTACCGGTCGGCACCGCGCCGTTGGTGCCGGTGATGAAGAACGAGCGGTTGGCGTCGGTCCCGGTGTGCATCGCGCAGTGGTAGGCGTCGCACAGCGTGAATGCATTCGCCAGCGCGAACTGGAACGGGATTTCGTTCTCGTTGAAGTAACCCATCGAGATCGGGTTCTTGTAGCGCGGCCACTGGTCCATGCGGCCATTGTCCCAGGCCAGCTGGCTGTCGTTCCAGTCGTGCGGCGTGCCGTTGGCGCGCTGCGCGTTGCCGACGCTGCCGTCCAGGTGGAAGGGCATCACCACGGTGCCGTTGCCCAGGCGCTGCTGCCACACGGTGCGGCCTTCCGGCAGCGGGATCGGGAAGCGGTCGCCGAAGCCGCGCACGCCGGCCAGCGTGCCGAAATAATGGTCGAAGGCGCGGTTTTCCTGCATCAGGATCACGACGTGCTCGACGTCGCGGATGGTGCCCGTCGCGTTATTCGCGGGAATCGCGAGCGCGCGCTGGATCGCCGGTGGGAAGGCTGCATAGGTGGCGGCGGCGATACCCGCGCGGGCGCTGCCGCGCAGGAAACTGCGTCGTGAGGTCATGAGGTTTGTCCGGGCGTTGGTGGATTACTTTTATGCAAGCAAAACGCGTGCATGTCGTTGCCATGCCGATACGGCTTTGCAACGCCGCCAATGTAAACTGCGTGCATGACGACGGCATGACAAACGGGCAGCCTGGCCCGGGCCTCTATCTGGACAGGCGGCCTCGCCTGAGAAGTACAATGGATGGTTTTTTAGTTTATTCCATCAAAGTACCTATCAAATCTCGATGACCATCCAACATCTCGTCGTGCCGCTCAGCGATCCCAAGGTCCAATCCCGTTTGCTCGATGAATGGACATGGTTGATCGGGGCGGAAAAACATCCCCATCTCGTCACTGCCGGCGGCGATGTTTTCGTAAAGGATGTGCGGGACGGATCCATCCATTTTCTGGAGGTGAGCTACCGCGACTTTTCGCCAGTCGCAGACACGGCAGAGTCGTTCGAAGCGCTGCTCTCCGACCCCGATTTCATCTCCGCCTATCTGCGCTCGGAACGGGTAGCGATGTTCCGGGAGCGCGGTTTGCTTCTGAAGAAAAACCAGGTGTACAGCTGGACTGTGCCACTGTCGCTTGGCGGACAAGCCAGCGTGGAGAACGTCGACATAACGGATGTCGAGGTTCACTTTTCGATCACGGGCCAGCTCGAATGCCAGCTGGCCGAGATCCCTGAAGGGACCCCGGTGACCGGCATCAGGATCGACAGGCTGCCCGGCAAAAAGCCGTGGTGGAAGTTTTGGTAGCGGAATCCTATCCCATCACCGCGACCTTCGACACCTGCAGCACAGGCTGCGCAAGCTGCTCGTCATTGGCCACATTCGCAGCCGCCCCGTCGAAGTGATACACCGACGCGTCGAGGAGTTCCCACTCCCCGTCCCCCATCAGGTGCAGGACATGGGTGTGATGCCGCAGCACCGCCGGCCGGTGCGCAATGCTGATCAGCGTGGTGCCGCTCTCGCGCAGGCGCCCGTACAGCGCCGCTTCATTGGCGCCGTCGAGCGCACTCGTGGCTTCGTCCAGGATGACGATCTTCGGCGCATGCACCAGCACGCGGCCGAAGGCCAGGCGCTGCTGCTCGCCGACCGACAGCAGCTTGTCCCAGTCCTGCACGGCATCCAGCCCGCCCACGCGGCCGGCCAGGCGCGGCAAGTGCACCTGTTCCAGGATGGCCAGGAGCTCGGCGTCGCTCAGCGACGCGTGCGTGCTCGGGTAGATCAGCTGACTGCGCAGCGTGCCGCGCTGCAGGTAGGGCTGCTGCGGCAGGAAGAAGAAGTCCTCTTGCGGCGGATGCTGGATCGTGCCGCTGCCGGTCTGCCACAAGCCCGCGATCGCGCGCAGCAGCGAGCTCTTGCCGCAGCCGCTGTCGCCGGTGATGAGCAGCGCGTCGCCCGGCTTCAGGCTCAGGTTCAGTTCCTTGATCAGCACGCGGTCGGACTGGGGCGGATGCAAGGTCAGCGACTGCAGCGCCAGGTGCTGGCCCGGCCGCCGTTCGATGATTGGATGCGCATCGACAGCAGCAGTAGCAGCAACAGCGCCGGCAGCAGCACCGCCGGCCGCAGTGGCCGGCGCCGCATCGTCCAGCACCAGCCGCGACAGGCCATGCAGGCGGCCGATGCCGGCGATGAAGCGGCTCAGGCTTTCGAAATTGTCGACGATGACGCCGACGGCGCCCAGCACCGCGGTAAACGCGCCGGCGGCCTGGATCGCGCGCCCGACTTCCAGCTCGCCCGACAGCACGCCGCTGGCCAGGATCACGCCCGGCAGCACCAGCGTCAGCTGGCTGAAGGTGCGCTGGAACATGTTCAGGTTGCGCTGCTTCTTGATCAGCTTGGCAAAGTTGTGGATGGCCTTGTCGAGCTTGAGATTGATGCGCGTCCGTTCCTGTTCTTCACCGCGGTAGAAGGCGATCGATTCGGCGTTTTCGCGCAGGCGGATCAGGCTGAAGCGGAAGTCGGCTTCGCGCCGCAGCTGCCAGAAGTTCAGGTGGATCAGTGGATTGCCGAACACGTACAGGGCGACCACCGTGCCGATCGACGCGTACAATGCCAGCACGCCCACGAGCAGGTGCGAGATCGACCACAGCACGGCACTGAAGGCCACCAGCTGCATGATCGAGCCGATGAAAATCAGCAGAAAGTGAATCGAGCGCCCGGTGAAGGTGTTGATGTCTTCGCTGATGCGCTGGTCGGGATTGTCAATGTCCTTGTCGGCGTCGAGCGCATAGTATTTGCGCCCTTTGAGGTAGCCGTCGAGGAAGCGGCCGGTGAGCCAGCGCCGCCACTGGTTGGCGAACATGTCGCGCATGTAGTAATAGAACGCGTAGACCGGTACCGCGAACGCCAGCGTGAACAGGCAGGCGCGCACCGCCGTCCAGAAGCGGCCGCCGTTCTTGGCGGCCAGTGCCGATGTCATTTCGCCGGCCTGGTCGTTCAGCATGACGGCCAGCTTGGTTTCGACCAGCATCAAGCCGATCAACAGGAACAGCAGCCACCAGGCCTTCTTTTTTTGTTCACCCAGCCAGTAGGGTTTGGCCACGTCGACGAATTGCTTCCATGCGGCGACGGAGAGAAGCGCGGTCCGGCGCCGTTTGGGTTGGGGAGTGGCAGAGGTAGGCGAGGTCATGGTTTTGCAGACAAGCGAAATGTACGACTTGAGCATATGACCGGGCACGAATTTGTTCGGTGCGGAAACATACATAGCGACAAGCCCGTCATCGGACCTGCCGCTATTTACTACAAACCCTTGCTGGCGATCAGCCCTGGGTCAGGGGATTTGGCGCGATGTAGACGCGCACCTTCGGAGCGGTGACGCCTTCCGGGGCGATCACGGACAGGTCGACCACGTCCTTGTTCGGCCAGTTGTTGAACGCGAAGGCGAAGCGCTGGCCGTTCACGTCGAACTGCACGGTCTCGCCACTGGTGACGTTGATGTGGCGGGTGCGCTCATGGACGACGATGGTGCGGTGCGCATGCTGGGCGGGGACGCCGTAATCGGCACGTGCATGCTTGGTCGGTGCCACGTCGGAGGCGGTGGCGCAACCGGTAGCGAGCAGGACACTGGCGAGCAGCGGGAGGATCAGGGTACGGGTCGAGCGGTTCATCATTTTTCTCCTCTAGGTTGGATGAGGCTAGTCTAGGGTTTTGCCCCTGACATGAGGATGACCCGAATATGACAATTGCATGACAGAAGCAGGTCGGATTTGTCACCCGCAAGCCCGCCAGAGTCCGGCACAATGGCAATGATGCAAAATGACTGCGAATAGACGCTAAATAGATGCGAATACTGATTGTTGAAGATGATCCCAAGACCGGCGACTACCTGAACAGGGGCTTGCGCGAATCCGGTTTCAATGCCGACCTGGCGCGTTCCGGCCCGGACGGTCTCTACCTGGCGCTCGAGCACGACTACGACCTGATCGTGCTGGATGTGATGCTGCCGAAGATGGATGGCTGGACCGTGCTGCATGAGCTGCGCCAGCGCAAGGACACGCCGGTGCTGTTCCTGACCGCGCGCGACGAGATCTCCGACCGCGTGCGCGGCCTGGAACTGGGCGCCGACGATTACCTGGTCAAGCCCTTCGCGTTTGCCGAACTGCTGGCGCGGATCCGGACCCTGCTGCGGCGTGCGCCGGCGCGCGAGCCCGACGTCATCCGGGTGAGCGACCTGGAAGTGGATTTGCTGCGCCACCGGGTGTCGCGCGGCGGTGCGCGCATCGACCTGACGCCGCGGGAGTTTGCCCTGCTGAAGCTGCTGGTGCGGCGCGAGGGCGAGGTACTGTCGCGTTCCCTGATCGCCTCCCAGGTGTGGGACATGAACTTCGATTCGGACACCAACGTCGTCGACGTCGCGGTCAAGCGCCTGCGCGCCAAGGTCGACGACCCGCATCCGCGCAAGCTGATCCACACGGTACGCGGCATGGGATACCTGCTGGAAGAGCGCGCGTGACGCGCACGCCGCTGTCGATTTCGCTGCGCCTCGGCGTGCTGTTCGCCGCGATCGCCGCCGGCGTGTTCGGGGTCGTGGACGCCTACCTGTACCAGACGCTGGCGGTGCAGATGGAAGAGCGCGACGATGCCGACCTGCTGAACAAGGGCTTGCTGGTGCGCCAGTTGCTGAGCACCCTGCCGGCCGGCGGACGCATGCCGCAGGAGCAGCTGCAAGCCGTGCTGGCGCCGGTGATCGGCCAGGAAGGCGTGAGCCTGCACGTGGCGCTGCCGGACGGGCAGGTACTGGTATCGACCGTGCAGGACGAGGGCCGGCTGTCGGCCTACGTGCCGGTACCGCTGACGCGTGCGCCGGAACGCCTGGACATCGTCGAAGTGGAAGGCGAGCAGTCGCCGACCCACGTGCTCGACATGCTGGCCGACTACGGCGGCCTGGGTGCGCGCACCCAGGTCCGCGTGCTGCTGCTGCGCGAGCGCTCGGACCGCCTGGCGATCCTGCAGCGCTACCGCGTCGACCTGCTGACCGCGCTCGGCGCCGGCATCCTGCTGGCCAGCGCGCTCGGCTTCTGGGCCGTGCGCAGCGGCCTGCGTCCGCTGCGCGGCATGGTCGCCAAGGCCAACGACATCCATACCCACCACCTGAATACGCGCCTCGATCCGTCCAGCATGCCGGCCGAACTGCGCGAAATGGCGGTCGCCTTCAACGACATGCTCGACCGCCTGGAAGAAGGCGTGCAGCGCCTGTCGGGCTTTGCCGCCGACCTGGCCCACGACCTGCGCACGCCCCTCAACGCCTTGATGATGCAGACCCAGGTGGCGCTGGGACAGGAACGCAGCATCGACGAATACCAGGCCCTGCTCGCCTCGACCCAGGAAGAGTACGAGCGGCTGTCGCGCATGATCGAAAACACGCTGTTCCTCGCGCGTGCCGAAAACGCCCAGCTCGCGCTGCGGCGCGAGCGCCTCGACATCAAGCGCGAGCTGGCCCACATCGCCGATTATTTCGAGATGCTGGCCGAGGAGAAGAACGTGCAGCTGACGCTCGGCCCGATGCCGCCGGTGCCTTTGTTCGCCGATCCGGTACTGCTGCGCCGCGCCGTCAACAACCTGATGTCGAACGCGATCACCTACACGCCGCCGGGCGGCCGGGTGCGGCTGGAGGCGCGTGCGGACGAGTCGTGGATCACGATCTCGGTGAGCAACAGCGGCGACGGCGTCCCTGCGTTCGACCTGGAACGCGTGTTCGACCGCTACTACCAGGCCGACCCTGCACGCGCCAGCGGCAGCTCGGTCGGGCTGGGCCTGCCGATCGTGCGCGTCATCATGCACCTGCACCGCGGCGGCGCCCAGGCCGAGATCCACCCCGGGGCCGACACCGTGTTCAGCCTGTGCTTTCCGCACCAGGTGCCGGAAACGTGACCCGGGCCTCGAGGCCTTTCAGGCGTGCCGATTCGCCCAGCGTCAGGCGGGCGCCATGGCGCTCGGCGATCGACTTGATGATTGCCAGTCCCAGCCCGCTGCCGGCGGCGTCGCTGCCCGGCACGCGATAAAAGCGGTCGAACACGCGCTCGCGTTCCGCCGCCGGGATGCCGGGACCGCTGTCCTCGACCGTCACCACCACCTCCCCTGCCCGCGCTTCCACCGACACGTCGACCGTGCCGCCGCTCGGGGTGTACTTGATCGCATTGTCGACCAGGTTACGCAGCAGGATCATCAAGGCATCGCCCTGCCCCTGCACCGCGGCGGCGTCGGCGCGCTGCAGGCCGAGGTCAATGTGCCTGGCCTGCGCCACGCCGGCCAGGTCGGCCACCGCGCGTCCCGCAAGCGACGCCAGGTCGACCGGCTGGCGCGGCGCTTCGTTGGCTTCCTGGCGCGCCAATACCAGCAGCTGCTCGACCAGGCGCGTGGCGCGTTCGATGCCGGCGGACAGCCGGCCGATGGCGATATGGCGCGCCTCGTCGCAGTGGGCGCGCTCCAGGCTCGTTACCTGCAGCTTGAGCGCGGCCAGCGGCGTGCGCAGTTCGTGGGCGGCGTCGGCGACGAAATTCTGCTGGGCGTCGAAGGCGGTGCGCACGCGCCCGAACAGCAGGTTCAGTTCCTGCACCAGCGGGCGTACCTCGTCCGGCAAGCCGCTTTCCGACACCGGCGACAAATCGTCGGCCTGGCGCGACGCCACCTGGCGCCGCACGCGCGACACCGGATCGAGCGAGCCGCTGACTACCCACCACACGACCAGCATCAGGATCGGCATCATGACCGCGATCGGCCCCAGCGTGCGGAAGGCCAGGTTGCTGGCCATGCTGCGGCGCACGGCCAGGTCCTGTGCCACCTGCACGGTCTGGTTATCGGTCTGGATCGAGAAGATGCGGTAGGTGGTGCCGTTGGCGCGCACGTTGGAAAAGCCGAGCACCGCGCGCTGCGGCAGGCGCGCGTGCGAGGCGCTCTTGAACACCTGCACGCCGTCCGGCGACCACACCTGCACCACCATGTCGTCGCTGCCCGACAGCGGCGTCTCGACGTTGTCCGCGGTCTCGCTGCTGGCGAGCGGCACGCGCGAACGCAGCGACAGCGCCATCTGCTGCATGTGATAGTCGAAGATCTGGTCGGCGTCCTGCAGCGCCGTGCGGTAGGCGATCGAGGCCTGGGCCACGGCGGCGATCGTGATCGCGGCCAGCAAATACCACAGCAGCCGGCCGCGCAGGGAATGGGTCAATACACGCCTTACTTTCACTGCTAGACCTTGGGAACCATGTAGCCGACCCCGCGCACGTTCTGGATCAGGTCGCTGCCGAGCTTCTTGCGCAGGCCGTGGATATACACCTCGACCGCGTTGCTGCTGACTTCATCGCGCCAGCTGTACAGCTTTTCCTCGAGCTGGGCGCGCGACAGCACCGCACCGGGACGCGCCACCAGCGCTTCCAGCACGGCCCATTCGCGCGCCGACAGCACGGTCGGCGCGCCGTCGACCAGCACTTCGCGGGTGGCGGGATTGATGGAGATGTTCTTGTACTCGAAGACGGGTTCGGCGCGCCCGGCGGCGCGCCGCAGCAGCGCGCGGATGCGCGCCAGCAGTTCATCGAGATCGTAGGGCTTGAGGACGTAGTCGTCGGCGCCGGCATCGAGCCCGGCGATACGCTGCGCCACCGCATCGCGCGCGGTAGCCACCAGCACCGGGGTGCGGTCCTTGCGCGCGCGCATGCTGCGCAACACTTCCAGGCCGTCCTTGCGCGGCAGGCCCAGGTCCAGCACGACCAGGTCGTAGTTCTGGTTCTGCATCAGGGCCGTGTCGGCCATTTCGCCGTCCTTGACCCAGTCGACGGCGTAGTGCTCGGCCCTGAGCAGGTCGAGCACCACTTCGCCGATCATCGTATCGTCTTCCACCAGCAGCAGCCGCATTCAATCCCCCGATTATCTGAAACCCATGCGGGTGGAAGACACCACGATTCGTCAGCCAATCCGCACGGGAATGAAGATTCTGTCATCCCCGCGCTGGATCAGCAAGGCCACCGACTTGCTGGACTTGCCCACCACGTCGCGTACCTGGGCCACCGAGGTCACCGGCTTGCCGTTGACCGACAGCAGGACGTCGCCCGGCTGTATGCCGGCCATCTGGGCGGCGCCGCCCGCATCCTCGATCAAGAGGCCCGACGGAATACCGGACTGGCGCTTCTCCATGGGGTCCAGCGGACGCAGGGCCAGGCCCAGCTTGGCGCCGCTGTCGTTGCTGGCCAGGCTGTTGCGGTCGGCAGGCGCCGCCTTGTCGCTCGCGCTGCCCAGTGTCGCGTTCACCTCCACGTTTTTGCCATCGCGCCAGACGTCCAGCGCCAGCTTCTCGCCCGGCTTGGCAACCGACACGATCGCGGTCAGGTCGCCGCCGCCGATGACAGGCTGGCCGTTGACCTTGCGGATCACGTCGCCCGACTTCAGGCCGGCTTTGTCGGCGGCACTGCCGCGTTCGACATTTTGCACCAGCGCGCCGTCCGGCGACTCCAGCTTGAAGGAATCGGCAAAGTCCTGGCCGATATCCTGCAGGCTGACCCCCAGCTTGGCGTGCTGCACCTTGCCGGTGGCGACGATCTGGTCCTTGATGCGGATCGCCGCATCGATCGGGATCGCGAACGACAGGCCCTGGTAGCCGCCGGTCTGGCTGTAGATCTGCGAGTTGATGCCGACCACTTCGCCACGCGTGTTGAACAGCGGGCCGCCCGAGTTACCCGGGTTGACCGCGACGTCGGTCTGGATGAACGGCACCGAGTCGCCCGGCAGCGAGCGCCCTTTGGCGCTGACCACGCCGGCGGTCACGGTCGACTCCAGGCCGAACGGCGAACCGATCGCCAGCACCCATTCGCCGACCTGCAGGTTGCGGGTGTTACCCAGTGGGACCACCGGCAGGTTCTTGGCATCGATTTTCAACACGGCGACGTCGGTCTTGGTATCCGAGCCCAGGACTTTCGCGCGGTATTCGCGGCGGTCCTGCAGCTTGACCGTGACTTCGTCGGCATCGCGCACCACGTGCGCGTTGGTAAGGATGACGCCGTCCGGGCTAACAATGAAGCCCGATCCAGCGCCGTAAACGACTTCGCCGCGGCCACCGTTGCCACCACGTGGCTGTTGCGGTTGCTGGAAGCGGCGGAAGAATTCAAAGAAGGGATCGTCCTCGTCGAACTGCGGCATCTGGCGCTGCTGCGCCTTGGTGCTGCCGACGACGCGGATGTTCACCACGGCCGGGCCGTTGTGGGAGACGATCTTGGTAAAGTCGGGCAAGCCGGCTGCGGTCGCGTTGCCGGCGACAGGCGCCGGGGTCGCTGCGACCGGTGCCGGTACGCTTGCCGGCGCGGGGACGTTGGCCGCCGCGGCGGCTTCGGCGGCGGCAGTTGCGTTATTGTGATTGACTGCGATCGCGCCAACCGCTCCGCCAACGACGCCGGCCGCGCACAGGGCCAGCGTGAGACGTTTTGCGGTGATGGCAACTGCACCTTCGGTTTGCATGTACGTGCTCCTGGGTTTGGAAAAGTGGTTCTGAGGACTGCTGTTTTGGTAAGGAGTATATTGAGCTTGCAGTCTTAGAACATGCTTAAGCTAGAGTTCGCACGAGCTTAGGCGGCGCTTAAGTAGGGTGGACGGCTTTGCCGTCCACGCGTCGATACGCGATGCTTGCACAGTCTTGCACGCGCCGGTTGAACGCGTGGACGGAAAACCCGTCCACCCTACGGACGTGTAAACGGAAAAGAGGCGCCGAAGCGCCTCTTTCTGACTACTGTGACTTACTGCCGATTACGCAGCTTGCTGGGTCGGTTGCTCCAGCACTTGCACGTTGTCGGTATTGCCCAGTGCATCGGCAATCGCGATCTTGCGCGGCTTGAAGGCTTCCGGCACTTCGCGGACCAGTTCGATGGTCAGCATGCCGTTGTCGAAACCGGCGCTGACGACCTTCACGTGATTGGCCAGCTGGAAGCGCTGTTCGAAGTCACGCGAAGCAATGCCACGGTGCAGGAAGGTGCGCTGCACGTCGTCTTTTTGCTTGCGGCCGGTGACCAGCAGGGTATCGCGTTCGGCGACGATGTCGATCTCGTTGCGGTTGAAACCGGCGAGCGCCATCACGATACGGTATTTGTCTTCGCTGACCAGTTCGACGTTGTATGGCGGGTAGCTCGGGGCGGCTTCGGCACGCTGCTCGAGCAGGTTCACCAGGCGGTCGAAACCGATAGCGGAACGGTACAGGGGAGTCAGATCGAAAGTACGCATGGTAGATATCCTTTTAAAGTTCAAGCGATAAAGTTGTCGGACCTCATCGTGAGCATCCGATGGAACCAATCTATGTCCCGCTATACGGTTTTCAAGACATACAAAATATCGATTTTAAGGCCACTTTTCGAATTTTATTTGCATCGCGGCGGCCTGGAATTTTGCATTGTCAAGCGTGCTATATTCGTTCGTTTGCTCGCTGTTTCTGGTTCCGTCCCTCGTTCCACTCCTCGTTCATTTTCGACATGACCGCAATCCTTTCACGCTCCGCATCCGCCCTCGCCCTCGCGCTGGCACTGGCCTTCCCTGCCGCCCACGCCGACGTTCCTGCCCCGGTCAATCCGACCTATCCCGGCACCATCGTGCTGAACGTCGACGCGACCAATTTGTCGCAGCAGATCTTCCGCATGCGCATGTCGATTCCGGTCAAGCCGGGTCCGCTGACGCTGCTGTATCCGCAGTGGCTGCCGGCCAACCACGGCCCCAACGGCCCGATCACCCAACTGGCCGGCCTGAAGTTCACGGCGAACGGCAAGCCGGTGGAGTGGACCCGCGATCCGGTCCAGGTCTTCGCGTTTCACGTCAACGTGCCGGAAGGCGCGACCACGCTGGAAGCCGAGTACCAATACCTGTCGCCGCTGGACGCGAGCCAGGGCCGCAACACCATGACCGACGACATCCTCGGCGTGCAGTGGATCTCGACCACGCTGTACCCGGCCGGCTATGTGGCGCGCGGCGTGACCGTGCAGGCGAATTTGAAGCTGCCGGCCGGCTGGCAGTACGCTACCGCGCTGGAGACCGACAACCGCCAGGGCGACGACATCCGCTTCAAGCCGAGCGACCTCGAAACGCTGGTCGATTCGCCGCTGTTCGCCGGCCGCTACTACAAGCAGTTCGACCTCGACCCGGGCGGCAAGGTACCGGTGCGCCTGAACGTGTTCGCGGATACGCCGGAAAGCCTGGAAGCGAAACCCGAGCAGATCGAACCGCACCGCAAGCTGGTGCAACAAGCGTATAAACTGTTTGGCTCGCACCACTACGACCACTACGATTTCTTGTTCGCGCTGTCCGACGAATTCGGCGGCATCGGCCGCGAACACCACCAGTCGAGCGAGAACGGCGTCAAGCCGGGCTACTTCACCGACTGGTCCAAGAGCGAAGCCGGGCGCGACCTGCTGCCGCACGAGTACACCCACTCGTGGGACGGCAAGTTCCGCCGCCCGGCCGGCCAGAACGTCCCCAACTTCAACGTGCCGCTGCAGAACGAACTGCTGTACGTGTACGAAGGCCAGACCCAGTACTGGGGCAACGTGCTGGCCGCGCGCTCGGGCCTGGTCTCGATCGCGGGCGCCCGCGATGCCCTCGCCGCCACCGCGGCACGCTACGACAGCGTCGCCGGCCGCAACTGGCGCGCGCTGCAGGACACGGTCAACGATCCGATCATGAACGCACGCCGCCCGCTCGGCTGGGCCAATTGGCAGCGCAGCGAGGACTACTATTCCGAAGGCCAGCTGATCTGGCTCGACGTCGACACCCGCCTGCGCGAAATGTCGAACGACAAGCGCTCGCTGAACGACTTCGCGCGCGCCTTCTACAGCATGAACGACGGCAGCCACCTCCCCGCCTTCTACACCTTCGAGGACGTGGTCGCGACGCTGAACAAGATCCAGCCCTACGACTGGGCCAGCTTCCTGCGCTCGAAGCTCGACGGCCACGGCCCGGGCGCCCCGCTGGACGGCCTGGCGCGCGCCGGCTGGAAGCTGGTCTACACCGACACCCCGACCGACCTGATCAAGGGCGCGGACGACCGCAACAAGGTCACCGACCTGACCTACTCGCTCGGCTTCACGGTTGCTGCCGATGGCGCGATCCGCGGCCTGGTCTGGGACGGCGTGGCCTTCCGTGCCGGCCTGGCGGCGTATTCCTCGATCGTCGCGGTCAACAACCGCGTGTACAAGCCGGAACTGCTGAAGAAGGCGATCACGGAAGCCAAGGAAGGCAAGCCGATCCAGCTGTTGGTCAAGAAGGGCAACGTGCTGCGCACGGTGTCGCTCGACTACCGCGGCGGGCTGCGCTATCCGCGCCTGGAGCGGATTCCGGGTACCAGGGATCGGCTGGAGGCGATCTACTCGGCGCTGAAGTAAGCGTTTGGCGTTGCAAATAAGCTGTGGCTGAACGAATCCGCTGTCCTGTTTGATGGACAGCGGATTGGCCGGCATCGCGCCGCCATACAATCCCTGATCTGAAGTCGCCGACAACAACAGGGAGGCAAGATGGAATGGTTCGACAAGTGGCGCGCCGAACAGCATATCCGCAATTCGCCCTATCAGCTGACGCTGGGCGAACTGCCTGCAGGACTCGAAGCATACTGGCGGCACAGCGCTCCACAGGAATACAAGGGCATTCGAACGGATGCCTTTTTTTTCGCCTGTGCGGCCGAGGGGCTGATGAAGTTTTTCGATGTGGTGGCGCAAAGCGGCAAGCCTTGCGCCCTGCCCTCGGAGGCGGCGGACTCGGTATGGCATGCCTGGCTGCGCTGGGATCCGGCCGGGCTGGAACGCTTTTGCATTGTGCATTTCGGCGCCGCCCTGCCGCATGTGGAACGGGCCGACTTGGGGGCCGGCGCATTGCTCAACAGCTACGCTCGTTGCGGTCGGCGCGAAGGGATTCCGCTGCATAGCATGCTGCTTCCCGCGCTGTTCCGGCTGGATGCCCGGCTGAAGATGTGCGGTGGCCATGGTTACTGGAACCGCATGGTCTTCGGCAGGATCGTCTACGCCCGCCTCGATGCACGTGGCCTGGGGCGGCGGAGTGCGCTTCCCCATCCGGAACTGACTGCGGAGGCATTGCAGGCGGCAGGACTGGACAAGCGCAGGCCGGCCACGTCAAGGCATACGAGCCGGTCCCTTGCGGAAACCAATAGCGGCGGTACGCTTGGAGATGTCGTTGCGTTTGCCTTTACGAGCAGCGACGCAAGCGGCGGTAGTTGCGATGATGGCGGCGGCGCCGATGCGGGTGATGGCGGCTGCGATAGCGGCAGCAGTTGTGGGAGTAGCTGTGGGAGCAGCTGTGGAGGTGGTTGTGGCGGTGGGGGAGATTAAGAGCAGCCAGCAAAAATGCTGTTTGCTGTCAGAACGATGCGCCCTACACTGATTACATCCACGCCGGGTTTATCAACACTGTGGGCCGCTTTCAGACGTTCAGACAGGTCCGCCACTGCCCAGAAGCGGACCGTCAATCACGAATTTTACGAGCAGGCAGAACCCGGATCAGTCGATCTCGCTCACGAACTGCCCCAGTGGGCGGCGCACCTTCGGCAGGTCGACCAGCCAGTCCTGCTCGGCCTTGCGGTAGCCCAGCGGCAGCATGACCGCGCTGCGCAGGCCGCGCTCGCCCAGGTTCAGGATGCGGTCGACGGCGGCCGGGTCGAAGCCTTCCATCGGCGTGCAATCGACTTCCTCGAAAGCAGCCGCGATGACCGCCGCACTGAAGCCGATGTAGGCCTGGCGCGCAGCGTGCTGGAAGTTGACTTCCGCGTCGCGGCCCGGGTAGGTCGACAGCAGTTGCTGGCGGTAGGCTTCCCAGCCTTCGTTGCGGAAACCGCGCACCTCATTGGTGAGGTCGAACATGTGGTTGATGCGCTCGGGCGTGTAGTTGTCCCAGGCGGCGAACACCAGCAGGTGCGAAGCGTCGACCACCTGTGCCTGGTTCCAGGCGACGTCGCGGATCTGGGCGCGCAGCGCCGGATTGTTCACGATCAGGATTTCATAGGGCTGCAGGCCGGACGAGGTCGGCGCCAGGCGCGCGGCTTCGATGATGCGCTCTAACTTATCCTGCGGCACCTTGCGCGCCGGGTCCATCGCCTTGGTGGCATAGCGCCATTGCAGTTTGTCGAGCAATTCCATGTGAGGTCCTTTCGAATTAAAGATGCGCTATTGTATTTGTTCACGGCAGATCGATAAACTATGCTTCTAGCAAATGATTTGTTCTTGAGGAAGCAAGATGGGGCGGAAATTCGATCACCTGGCCGATGTCGAGGTGTTTCTCAACGTCGTCGAGCATGGTTCGTTCAGCGCGGCGGCGGTCGTGCTGTCGACCACGCCTTCGGTGCTGAGCCGGGCGGTGTCGCGGCTCGAGGCGCGGCTCGGCGCACAATTATTGCGCCGGACCACGCGCAGCCTCAGCCTCACCGATGCCGGCCAGCGCTACGCCGACGAGGCCCGCGACGCCTTCGCCCGGCTTGGGCAGGCCGAGCAGGCAATGCGCAGCACGACGGCGCAACTGAGCGGCAAGGTCCGCATGAGCGTGTCCACCGGCTATGGCCTGCAGCGCCTGCCACGCGTACTGGCCGCCTATAAGCGCGCCTATCCGCTGGTCGAACTGGACGTCGACATTACCAACCGCAACGTCGACCTGGTGGCCGAGGGCTTCGACCTGGCGATCCGCTCCGGCCCGCTGCCGAGCAGCACGATGGCGTCGCGCCACCTGGAAGCGTCGCCGCTGTGCCTGCTGACTGCCCCTGCCTACCTGGAGACGGCCGGACCGCTGGCGACGCTGGACGACCTGGCGCGCCAGCAATGCATCGCCTTCGTCCGGCCCAACACCGGACGGGTATTTCCCTGGCAGCTGCGCGATGGCGAGCGCGACATCGACTGGATCCCGCCGGCGTCGGTGACAGTGTCGACCGACGCGATGGGCGTCATCTGGCTGGCCGAGCAAGGCATGGGGATCGCGCTGTGCCCCCGCCTGTTTGCCGAAGCCAGCCTGGCGGCGGGACGGCTGGTGGAGGTGTTGCCGCAGCTGGGTGGACGGACGCGCGCGTTCTCGGTCGTGTATCCGGCCCACCGTGGCCTGTCGGCGGCGTCGCGCGCGCTGATCGACATGCTGGTGGCGGCGCGCGAGGGTTCAGGCGGAATCTAGCGCGCCCGGCGCCCTCGGTTCGGATCAGCGCTTCCGACAGTCCGCAATGGGTCGGTTCCTGCCTGGCGTGACTGTTCGTGACTTTTTCGCTCAGGCAAGCTGCTATGCTGAGCTGAACGGCCGACTGGCAGTTTCTGAATAACAAATGACTTCACACTCGCCTCTCATTGCACGCATAGCGCTCGGCATCGTCGCCGCCATGGCGCTCGCTATCCCGTTTGGGATCACGCTGCATGATGCACATGAGTTTGGATTGTTGGAACAAACGGCACGGACGACGGATGCCCGGGTTACAAAGAAGAATTGCGCAAACCATGGAAGACTGGCCTATTCGTATATGGTCGATGCACATGTCTACAGCGGCACGGGAACGATAACCGGCAGGTCCTGCGATGACGTCAAGGCAGGCGACAGCATCGACATCATTTATTCAGTACAAAAGCCACAGCTGTCGAGGTGCGATTCATGGGCGGCGTGGCGAGACCAGATTTTCGGCAGTTTCATCGCGCTTGCCTTGATCAGTCTGGCCGCAGCGCTCATTATTTTTCGTATTACACGCGTCGACATCGAGACCCGGACTGTATATCCTTGGTAATGGACATGTCGGGTCGCCATACGGAACACATGCCCATCGTTTTCAAAGGTTTATTTTGAAGAACATTCTTTTGTCAGCTGCCGTAATCGCTTTCACGGCATGTGCCTCGGTCTTGGCTTCGCAACAGCACATTCCCGATGCGGATCAAGCCGGCGCTCCAGTCCCTGCCGCGCAGCCGCCATCGCCCGCCGTCGGCACCGACACCAAGTCGTTGGCCAAGGCGCTGGCGCACGCCATATCGCTCATCGACGCAAAGCAGTTCGATGCGGCGGGCGAGGAACTGCGTGTCTTGATGAAGGCATATCCGGATGAGCCCAGCGTCCCATTTTTATTGGCGAAGGCATCCATGCACCAGGGCCGCCGCGCCGAAGGCGAAGCGTATTTCGAGCACTACCACGCCCTGGCGCTGCGCAGGAAAGAATACAAGCCCGGTGACATGCTGCTGGTGCTTGCCCGCCTGTGCCGGGAGCGGGACGACATCGCGGCATCGCGCACATGGCTCGATCAAGTCGATCCGAACGAACAGAAGGCGTATTTCGCGGCGCAGATTCAACGCGCCATGCTGCTCGCCAAGGAAAAGAATGTGACAGGTGCGCTCGCGCTGGTCGATTCGCTGGCGCCGCGCACGCCCGATGACCTGCTGCAGGTGCTTCTGTCCAAAGCAGATTACCTGCGCCAGTTGGGACGGCTCGAAGAAGCCTACGAGGTGCTTGCCGCCGGTACGCCACGTGTCGCACCCGAAGCCGAGCTGCTCAATCTATATGCCTCGGTAGCCAACGAGACCGGACGGTTCGATGTGTCGGAAAGCGCTGCACAACTGGCCATTGCCACTGCGCCCGGCGAGTACACGGCCTATAACAACCTCGCTTCATGGTATGTCGAGCGCAACGTGAAACCGGCGTATGCATTGCAGCTTGCGTCCATGGCGCTGGAGATCAAACCCGACAGCCCTTATGCGATGGACACCGTGGGCTACGCGCAGTATCGGCTCGGCAATCTGGATGCAGCAGAAACACAGTTGCGGCGCGCTTATTCGCAACTTCAGCATCCAGAGATTGCATTGCATCTGGTCGAGGTCTTGCTGCAAAAAGGGGAACGCGACGAAGCACGACAACTGATGCGCGAAGCGAGCGCCAAACTGGACAGCCCGCCGAGCGAGCCGCTGCGCAAGAAAATCGAAGGCTTGCAGTTGCGCTTATAGTGCGGTTCTTTCCGGACTCGATTGCGCTAGGCCGGCTTCACAGATGACCGATATCATCCAACACTTACCTATGATGGCTGCAGTGCATCTGCGGGCGACAGTGGGTGCGATAGCGGAAGCAGCTGCGGTGGTGATTAAGCGCAAACGCTACGATGCACTGGATTTCAGTTTTTCCTGCTTGTTTTGCTTATAAAAAAACATCGCCATCGCTGCAGAAGCCAGCAACAAAACAACGCCTGCCATGTCGACGCCGACATTCACGCGCACATCCACTTTTACGTCTTTCATATTCACATTGCCTCGATGCTTTGGTAAGTCAAGCATAGCATGCGGACTTTCGCGGTGACGCACGGGCAAACCTGGGCCCCGGCCTGCGCCGGGGCGACGAACCGACTATGCGCGACTATCAAAGCCTGCCTTCCGCCAGCAACGCGCGCGTCCGCGTCAAGGTCGACAGCAAGGCGCTTTTGTACCCCTGCTCGCTGTCCATCCACGCCTGCTCGGCCTGCTCCTCCGGTCCGCCCGGCTGCTTGCCGCGCAAGCCGGTATAACAGTAGAAGCGTAGCTGCAAAGCCCCCGCATCGTCCTCGAACAGTTCGTTGACGATCACCCCTTCGCGCGGCCCGGTCGCCTGGAAGAAGGAGACCTTGGTTTCCGGCTCGAAGGCGATGATCTCGCGCAGGTCCTGGCCGCCGATGGTCGCTTCGCGCACGATGTGGGTCGCGCTCTCTTCCACGACCTCGCAATAGGTGCACAGGCCGGTTGGCAGGAAGGGGCGAGCGTCGCGGGCTTTGAGCACCAGGCCGGCCCAGGCCTGGGCGCGGGTCAGCGGGGTGTCGCCTTCCGGGTTGACCGGGACGGTGGCAGTCGAATAGATCATGATGTCTCTCCTTGTCGATGAAGTTGGATTCAAACCGAAGCCGAAGCGGCGATGCCGGCCGCGAACTCGCGGTACGAACGCAGCGGCCGCCCCAGCATCGCGGTCAGGCGGGCGACGTCGCCGGCTTCGGGCACCATGCCGTCGGAAAGGAAACGCTCGCTCATCAGGCGCATGTCGTAGGCCATCCAGCCGGGCATGAAGTTGCGCAGGTTCTGCTCGAAAGCGGCGGTGTCGTCGCCGCCGTAGGCGACCGGGCGTTGCAACACGTCCGACCAGATCGCGGCGACGTCAGGTCCGGTTAGGGTGTCCGGGCCGACCAGGTTGATGCGTTCGAGCGGCAACGGACGGGTGGCGTTCTTGCGGTGGATCAGCTCGATGGCCGCGATCTCGCCGATGTCGCGCACGTCGACCATCGCCAGTCCCTTGGCGCCGATCGGCATCGGATACACGCCGTAGCCGAGCACGACGTCCTTGACCGTCACGTCGTTGCTGATGAAGTAGGCCGGGCGCAGGATGGTGGCGGAAAAACCCATTTTTTCGATCATGCGTTCGATGCCGTACTTGCCGGCGAAGTGCGGCACGTTCACGTAGACGTCGCTGTGGATCACCGACAGGTAGACCAGGCGGTCGATGCCGGCTTCGCGGGCGGCGTTGAGGGCGATCAGCGCCTGGGTGAATTCGTCGGGCGCGACGGCGTTCAGCAGGAACAGCGTCGAGACGCCGGAGAAGGCGCTGCGCAGCGAATCGACATCGAGCAGGTCGCCCTTGACGACGTCGACGCCGCTTGGGAAGTCGGCCTTGGCCGGATCGCGCACCAGGGCGCGCACGCTGGCGCCGCGCTTGACGAGTTGTTCGACGACGTTGCGGCCGATGGTGCCGGTGGCACCGGTAACGAGGATGGTCATGATGTGCTCCGTTGGGTTGTGATTGGACGACGAGTTCATGGTAGTCATCCCACAGCTGGACCGATAGACGGTATATTTGGACATACCGTCTCGCTGATGGAACACATACGGAACATATGGACCTCCTCGCCCTCACCGACTTCAACCTGGTCGCCCGCCACGGCGGCTTCGGCCGTGCCGCGCGCGCCACCGGGCGTCCGAAAGCGACGCTGTCGCGCCGGGTGGCCGAACTGGAAGCCGATCTCGGCCTGCGCCTGCTCGAGCGCGGCGCGCGCACCCTGAAGCTGACGGAGGAAGGCCGTGCGCTGTACGAGCGCACCGCAGCCCTGCTTACCGAAGTCGACCAGACGGCGGCGGAAATCGCCTCCGGCGGCGCCCGGCCGCGCGGCCGCCTGCGCATCAGCGCGCCGATGCTGTTCTCGCAGATCGCCATGGGAAAGCTGGCGGCCGGCTTCGCGCTGGCCTATCCGGAAGTGCGGCTGGAAGTGACCACCGAGGACCGGGCGGTCGACATGGTCGAGGAAGGCATCGACCTGGTGATCCGGGTCGATCCGGATCCGGACGAGAGCCTGGTCGGGCGCATTGTCGTGCGCGACCGGCTGCTGGTGGTGGCCAGCCCGAAGCTGGCGCGGCCCGAGGACGGCACGCCGGTGCCGGCCGTGGTGCGCGGCGCAGCCGACCGCAGCGCCACCTGGGCCATGCGCACGACGGCGGGCCTGTCCCGCATCGCGGTCGACCCGGTGCTGGGCCTGTCGTCGCTGGTGATGGTGCGCGATGCGGTGCGCGCCGGCGTCGGTGCCGGACGCCTGCCGGTTTCGCTGGTCAGCCACGACCTGGCGGACGGCCTGCTGGTGCAATGGGGCGAGGTCGAGGGACCGGAGATCGCGCTGTGGGCGCTGTACCCGTCGCGGCGGCTGCTGAGTGCGCGCGTGTCGGCCTTCCTCGAGTTCCTGAAGGCGGCCTTTCCGCTGGGGACGTCGGAAGAGCTGGCCGCCTACATCACCTCATGATCGCTTCCAGCTCGCGCGCCACCTGCTGCGCGAACTGGTGGATGTGGTAACCGTCGACGAAGCCGTGGTGGGCTTGCACCGAGAACGGCAGCTGCAAGCCGTCCGGCCCGTCGCGGAACTTGCCCCAGGCCAGCGACGGGATGTCCGGCGTGGCCAGCGAAGCCATCGGATGCTGGATCGCCGTGAAATCCAGCCACGGCATGCAGGTGACGAACACCCGCTCCTTGGCCGCGCGTGACGACAGGTCGCCGTATTGCATGTCCATGTCGAGCATGCCGGACGCCTGCTCGCGTGCCGCCTGGCCGCGGGCGACGAATTCGCGCACGTCGTCGGACCAGTCGAAGTAGGCCAGGTTGAGGTCGAAATGCTGGTTCACGACCGTGAAGGATGGGTGCAGGCGGTCGATCATGATCACCTCGCCATCCAGCACGCGGTAGCGGAAATTCTCGACTTGCAGCACCGCGCGCAGTACGGCGCACAGCAGCACGTGGAAAGGCGCGAGACCCTGCGCCTTGCACCAGGGCCGGAAGTCCGGCAGGTCCATGCGGAAGCACAGGTTGACTGCCGGGCTTTGCATGCGGTCGAAAAAGTCGAAGCGGTCGCGCCGCCGTTCAAAATTTTGCATAAAACATGTCTCCTGATTATTGACGAGATTGTCGCATAGCCAGGTTTCATGCGAGCATGTCTCATTATCTAACGAGCATGAATCCATGATCATTCGACCGACCTGCGAAGCCGATTGGGAAGCCCTGAAATCCATTCGCCTTGCCGCCCTGCTCGACGCCCCGACCGCCTTCGGCGTGAGCCACCAGACGGCCGCCGCCTATACCGAAGCCGAATGGCGCGAACGTGCGGCAGTGGGCGGCACGGCGTTCTGGCTGGCCTTCGATGACGACGGCAAGCCGGTCGGCATGATCGGCGGCGCCGTGGATGGCCAGGGCCATTACAACCTGATCGGCATGTGGGTCGTGCCAGCGCAGCGCGGCGCGGGCGCGGCGCGGCAACTGGTGGATGCGGTCAAGGCGCATGCCCGCGAGCGCGGCCACCGCCGCATCGTGCTCGACGTGGCACCGGAGAATACGCGCGCAGCGCGCTTCTACCTGAACCAGGGCTTTGTCTTCATCGACGAATGGGAGCCGTTGGCGAGCCACCCGGCCATCCGGGTACAGAAAATGGTGTGCCTTGTTTAGTAAGCAAAATGTAAATAATGTTTACATTGCGCGACACATTTAGCCGGGCAGGCGCATATTTACACCTGAGGAAACAGCCACCAAATGGTAAGGACATGACTCATGCTATGCTGCAAGGCAACATTCTTGTAATTGTTTCCTGATCCATGCTTCTGCGCTTCCGCTTCGACCGTATTGCCCTCGCCCCGCTGTTGGCCGCCACCGTGGCCGGGGTCATGCTTCTTCTTACCTTTGCAACGCTACAACTGGTCGGCTACACGCTGACAAAACAAGTCGAACGAGAGATCGGCGACAATCTGGCCGAGCTTGCGTTCCAGACGACGGACAAGCTCGACCGCGGCATGTACGAGCGCTACCGCGAAGTCAAACTGATGGCGGAGCGGCACGAGATCACCGACCCAGGCGTGCCTGCCGAGACCAAGCGCGCAGTGCTCGACAGCATGCAGGACACCCATCCCTACTACGCCTGGATCGGCCTGACCGATAACGCCGGCAAAGTCAAAGTCGCGACCAAGCACTTGCTGGAAGGGGCCGATGTCTCGCGCCGTCCGTGGTTCACTGCTGCCTACCAGGATAATTACCTGCATGACGTGCATGAAGCGGTCTTGCTCGCCAGGTATTTGCCGAACCCTCGCGGCGAGCCCAAGCGTTTTTTCGACATCGCCTTCCCTTACTATGGAAAAGACGGGACCATTGCCGGGGTACTGGGTACCCATCTGAGCTGGCAATGGGCCGCGGATGTGGAGCGGTCGGTGCTGCGCCCGCTTGCCGAGCGCAAGGGTGTCGACACACTCATCGTGAGTAAAGGCGGCGCCGTCCTGCTCGGACCGAAGGAATATGCGGACAAGGTCCTGCACCAGGACAGCCTGCTGCATGCCCAGGGCGGGGGCAACGGCGCGGAGATCGAAACCTGGCCCGACGGCAAGCGCTACCTGGTGGGATACAGCCGCAGCCTCGGTCATCGGTCGTATCCGGGACTCGGCTGGACGGTGCTGGTGCGGCAACCGCTCGACGAGGCTTACCAGCCGGTCGAGGCCTTGAAGGACAAGATCCTGTGGAGCGGCCTCGGCGGCGCAGCACTGGTATCGCTGCTGGTCTGGGTACTGGCAAGAGACATCACCCAGCCCCTGCGCACCATTACGCGCCATGCCGAGGAACTCCAGGCCGGCAATGCGCACGACATCCCGCCCATACGCAGCCGCCTTGCGGAAGTGCAGATCCTGCAGAGCGCACTGAACGCGCTCCTGGGCAAGGTCCGGCTGAACGAACAGGGATTGCGCGAACTCAACGCTACGCTGGAGGCGCGGGTGCTGGAACGCACGGTCGAGCTGCACCAGGCGGTCGACGACACCCGCAAGGGCGAGCAGCGGGTCAAGGCGATCATCGATACCGCCCTGGATGCCTTCGTCGGCGTCGATGCGCGCGGCAGGATCACCGACTGGAATCCGCGTGCCGAGGAAATCTTTGGCTGGGCGCGGGAAGAGGTGCTCGGCCGGACTGTCACGGAAACCATCATTCCTCCACGGTTCCGCGAAGCCCATGACAATGGGATGCAGCGCTTTTCGGTTTCCGGCAGCTCTGGTGTCGTCGGCAAGCGCCTTCAGTTGTTTGCCATGCGCCGGCATGGCGATGAGTTCCCGGTGGAGATGACGATCGGCCTGATCAACGCCGGCAATACGCACTTTTTCGGCACCTTCATCCAGGATATTTCGGTCAGAAAGCGCATCGAGGACGAACTCGCGCGCGAACGTGAGCTGCTCGACGCCGTCCTCGATTCGATCGATGTCGGCGTGGTGGTCTGCTCGCGCGAGGGCGCGATCAGCGTATTCAATCGGGCCGCGCGCGAGATCCACGGCCTTCCGCTGACCCAGGTGCCGCAGGAACAATGGGCCAGCCACTACGACTTGTTCATGCCGGACGGCCGGACCCAGATGCGCGAAGAACAGATTCCCCTGTTGCGGGCAATGGAAGGCGAGCTGCTCGAAAACATCGAGGTGGTGGTCAAGCCGAAACAGGCGGCGGCGCGCTATCTGCTGGCCAGCGGACGCGCACTGCACGCCGCGGATGGCACGAACATCGGCGCCGTCATCGCACTCAAGGATGTCACGGCACTGAAGGAATCGGCACGCCGCCTGGAAGCGAGCGAACGGCGCCTGCGCACCATCACCGATAACCTGCCGGTCCTGATTGCCTATATCGATCGTGCCGAACGCTACCAGTTTGCGAACGGCACCTACGAAAAATGGTATGGCATTGCGCCGGCAGACATGATCGGCAAGACCGTGAAGGATGTGTTCGGCGAAGAGATGTACCTGCGCGACCAGCCCTTCCTGCACCAGAACCTTGGCGGACAGGCCATCCGTTTCGAAGCCGAAGTGGCGGGACCGGATGGCACGAAGACGGTCGAGGTCGTAGGCATTCCGGATATGCAGGACGGCGCTTGTGTCGGGACCTACGTGCTGAGTTCGGACATCTCGGAAGCGAAGCAGCACCAGGACATGCTGAACCGGATTGCCCGGACCGACTCCCTGACCGGCTTGCCGAACCGCCGCAGCTATGACGAACGGCTGGCGGAAGCGGTGCAGCGCGCACAGCGGAGCGGCCACGCGATCGCCCTGATGTTCCTCGACGTCGACCATTTCAAACAGGTCAACGATACCCTCGGCCATGCCGTGGGCGATGCCGTGCTGGCCGAGTTTGCCCAGCGTGTGAAATCGTCGGTACGGATCACGGACACGGTCTGCCGGCTGGCCGGCGACGAGTTCACGGTCATTCTCGAGAGGCTGAAGACGGTCGAGGAAGCGTCGCTGGTCGCGGCCAAGATCCTGAAAGCGCTCGAGCGTCCCTTCGTCCTCGATGGCGGCGAGCGCAGGGTATCGACCAGCATCGGCGTCGCCTATGCCGCCGACTGGCCGATCGACATCCCGGCACTGAGCAACGAAGCGGACCAGGCGCTCTACACGGCAAAGCGCCAGGGCCGTGGCCGGTTTGCGGTCAAGGACATGCGCGCTTAACTTATATAGCGCGCGCTCCAGGCCCCAATCAGCCCGGCCACGTAGGCCGCATCTTCCCTGCCAGTGAGCAGGTGATCCATCCCGTCCAGCGACACATAGCTCTTCGGATGCCGGGCCAGCTCGAAGATGCGGCTGGCGTTCGATTTGTCGACGGTGTCGTCCTGCGGCGCGTGCATCACCAGCAGCGCGCGGTCCAGGTTGGCGATCCGGTCGTGCAGCCCGTGCTGGATCGCGTCGTCGACGAAATGCTGGCGGATATTGAAATTGCGGCCGGCCAGGCGCACGCGCGCTTCGCCCAGCTTGGCGATGGTGTCGAGGTGCTCGGCAAACAGTTTAGTCACCACATACTGCGGATCGCTCGGCGAGGCGATCGTCACCACCGCCTTCGATTCCAGAATCCGGTGGCTTGCTGCCAGCACCGCGGTGCCGCCCATGCTGTGGCCGACCAGCAGCGCCGGCGCCTTGAAGCGCTCGCGCAGGAAGTCGGCGGCGGCCACCAGGTCGTCCACGTTGGACGAGAAATTGGTGTCGGCGAAATCGCCGGCGCTGTTGCCGAGGCCGGCAAAATCGAAGCGCAGCATGGCGATGCCGAGTTCGGCCAGGCCCTGCGAGACGCGGGTCGCGGCCAGCACGTCCTTGCTGCAGGTGAAGCAGTGGGCGAACACGCCGTAGGCGCGCGGCGTGCCGTCGGGGGCGTCGAGCTTGGCCGACAGCTTGCCGTGCGGGCCCTGGAAGTCAATACGTTCGGTGAGCATGGAGAATCTGGTGCGGTTTTTACAATGGCGCCACTGTGCACCGGATCGGCTGTGCATGCAAGCAGCCCCCTTTCCCGTTATATTTCGACTATACTAGAAATATCGAAATGTATTGGAGCTGCCATGGACAACAAGGATGCGGTGACGGCACTGGCCGCACTGGCGCAGGAGGCGCGGCTGGCGGCTTTCCGGCTGCTGGTGCAGGCTGGCCCCGAGGGACTGGCCGCCAGCAAGATCGCCGAGGCGCTCGGCATGCCGCCGTCCTCGCTGTCGTTCCACCTGAAGGAGCTGACCCACGCCGACCTGGTCGTGCCGCGCCAGGAAGGCCGCTTCGTCATCTATGCCGCCCGCTTCGAGCGCATGAACGCCCTGCTGGGCTTTCTCACCGAGAACTGCTGCGGCGGCAATCCCTGCTCGCCCCTCTCCCTGCCCGCCTGCGCCAAAGGAAACCCGGCATGAACGTCCTCTTTCTCTGCACCGGCAACTCATGCCGCTCGCTCATCGGCGAAGCCGTCTTCAACCACCTGGCCCCGGCCGGCCGGCACGCCATCAGCGCCGGCAGCCAGCCCATGGGCAAGCTGAACGCGCGCGCCCTGGCCCTGCTGGCGCGCAAGGGCATCCCGACCGCGGGCTATTCCAGCAAGTCCTGGGACGACCTGCCGGTCACGCCCGACATCGTGGTCACGGTGTGCGCCAGCGCCGCGGGTGAAACCTGCCCGACCTACCTGGGGCCGGTCCTGCGCACGCACTGGGGCGTGGAAGACCCGAGCCACTTGGTTGGGTCCAATGACGAGATCGAGGCCGCGTTCGAAAAGGCATTCGCGATCCTGCGTGCGCGCATCGAAGCCTTCCTGGCACTGCCGCTGGACACGCTGGCGCAGGACCGTGCCGCGTTCAAGGCGGCGCTGGACCGCATCGGCAGCATTGACGCCTGAAGGATCTGCGTGCTGACTGCCCTGCTCATCTTCCTGGCCACGCTCACGCTCGTGATCTGGCAACCGCGCGGCCTCGGCATCGGCTGGAGCGCGGCCGGCGGCGCCATCGCCGCCCTGCTGGCCGGCGTCATCCACGTCGGCGACATTCCTGTCGTCTGGCACATCGTCTGGAACGCGACCGGCGCCTTCGTCGCCGTGATCGTCATCAGCCTGCTGCTCGACAAGGCCGGTTTCTTCGAGTGGGCGGCGCTGCACGTGGCGCGCTGGGGGGCCGGCAGCGGCCGCCGCCTGTTCGTGCTGCTGGTGCTGCTCGGGGCGGCGGTGGCCGCGCTGTTCGCCAACGACGGCGCCGCGCTGATCCTGACACCCATCGTCGTCGCCATGCTGGCCGCCCTGCGCTTCACGCCGCGCGCCACGCTGGCCTTCGTGATGGCAGCCGGCTTCATCGCCGATACCGCCAGCCTGCCGCTGGTGGTGTCGAACCTGGTCAACATCGTGTCGAGCGACTACTTCGGCATTGGCTTCGCCCGCTATGCGGCGGTGATGGTGCCGGTGAACCTGGTGTCGGTGGCCGCCACCCTGGGCGCGCTGGCCTGGTTCTTCCGCAAGGACATCCCGCTCAACTACGACCCCGCCCAGCTCAGGCATCCGCAGGACGCCATCCATGACCGCGCCACCTTCCTTGCCGGCTGGTGGGTACTGGCGCTGCTGCTGGCCGGCTTTTTCTGGCTGGACGCCATCGGCATCCCGATCAGCGCCGTCGCCGCGGTCGGCGCCCTCATCCTGCTGGCGGTGGCGGCGCGCGGCCAGCGCATCCCGACGCGCGAGGTGCTGCGCGGGGCGCCGTGGCAGGTGGTCGTGTTCTCGCTGGGGATGTACCTGGTGGTCTACGGCTTGCGCAATGCCGGCCTGACTGCCTGGCTGACAGCCCTGTTCGAGCGCTGCGCCGCTTTCGAGGGCAAAGCGGGGATCTGGGGCGCGGCCCTCGGTACCGGCTTGGTCACGGCCATCCTGTCATCCGTGATGAACAACATGCCGACCGTGCTGGTCGGCGCCCTGGCCATCGATGCGACCTCGGCACAGGGCGCGGTACGCGAAGCGATGGTGTACGCCAACGTCATCGGCGCCGACCTGGGCCCGAAAATCACGCCGATTGGCAGCCTGGCCACCCTGCTGTGGCTGCACGTGCTGTCGGCCCGCGGCATCCACATCTCGTGGGCATACTACTTCCGCATCGGCATCGTGCTGACGCTGCCGATCCTGCTGGCGACCCTGGGCGCGCTGGCGCTGCGCCTGGGCTGAATCGAGAAATCACATGGACAAGATCCCGAACCTTCCCAACATCCAACCCGAGCTGCTGGACCTGCCCACGCCGGACAAGCTGGCGCCGAGCGGCGACCTGGACCACCCGCCGCGCATCCTGCTGCTGTATGGCTCGCTGCGCGAACGCTCCTTCAGCCGTTTCCTGACCGAGGAAGCCGCGCGCATCCTCGAACACTTCGGCGCCGAGGTGAAAATCTTCGACCCGATGGCACTGCCGATGGTGGGCAGCGTGCCCGAGACGCATCCGAAGGTGGTCGAATTGCGCGATCTGTGCCTGTGGTCGGAAGGCCAGGTATGGTGCAGCCCGGAGCGCCACGGCGCGGTGACGGCGGTGATGAAGAACCAGATCGACTGGATTCCGCTGGAAATGGGCGCGATCCGGCCGAGCCAGGGCCGCACGCTGGCGGTGATGCAGGTGTGCGGCGGCTCGCAATCGTTCAACGTGGTGAACACCCTGCGCCTGCTGGGGCGCTGGATGCGCATGTTCACGATCCCGAACCAGTCGTCGGTGCCGATGGCGTACAAGGAGTTCGACGACGCCGGCCGCATGCGTCCATCGGGCTACTACGACCGCGTGGTCGACGTGATGGAAGAACTGTTCAAGATGACGCTGCTGCTGCGCGGCCGCACCGACTACCTGACCGACCGCTACAGCGAGCGCAACGAACGTGCACGCAAGGCGATCGACCGCCAGATCGAGAAACTGTAAGGCCGCGCTCTCGGCCGAACATCAGCCGAACAGCCCGTGCAGGAACCAGCGCGGCTCGGCATCGTCGGCGCCGATGCGCTCGCGGTACACCCAGTACAGCGTATGGTCCTGCCCTTCCGCGATGAAGTAATCGCGCGTCTGCGGCCCGTTCCACCAGCCGGCCTCGATGCGCTCCGGACTCGACGTCATGCGCAGCGGCGAGCCGTAGAACGGCCGGTGGTTGCGCATCAGCAGCGCGATCGGCTTGGCCAGCAGCCAGGTCGGACGCGGCAGCGCCATCACGTCGGGCGGCATGCGCGCTTCGCGTGCCTTGTCGGCCACCTTGTGCTGCACCGGCACCCAGGCGTTGGCCTGCTCGGGACGGTAATCGGCTTTCAGTAAAGGCTGCAGCACGTTGTCGGCGCCCAGGCGCGCGGCCACCAGTTCCAGCATGCGCATGCGGTCGTCCTCGGTGCCGCCCGGCTCGGGGAACAGCGACTCGCTGGGCGGCGCCATCGGCTGCACCTGCACGGCTTCCAGTTCCAGGCCGATCACCGGCGCGTCCAGCACCGTCTTGGCCAGGCGCTCCTTGAGCAGGCGCACCAGGTGTTCGTCGCGCCAGGCCGGTTCGGCGAGCGCCACGTCGATACAGGTCGGCGGACGCGCCACCCTGCCCCGCTCGTGCTCGAGCTTGAGCGTGATGCGTTCCACCGCCAGCTGGCGCGCGCACAGCCAGCCGACCAGCTGCAGCAGCAGGCGCCTGCTGCCTTCCAGCAGCAGTTCGGCATCGTCGATGCGGTCGAACAGTTCGAGGCGCGCATGAAAGGTCTCCGGCGGCGCGATCCATTCGTAGAGTTCGGGCGCCAGGCCGTAGGCGGCATCGAGCAGGTCGAGCAGCGCGCCGCCGCAGCGCCGCTGCAGGCCGGACCGCGGCAGCCGGCGCAACTCGCCCAGCGTGGTGCAGCCGATGCCGTCGAACCAGGCCGCATAGGCGCGCGCCGGCGGCGCCAGCAGCACGGCCAGGCGATCGAGGCGCCGCACCAGCGATTCCATCCGCACCGCGCGCCCGGCATTCGCGCGCGCCAGCAGCCAGGCGCCGCGCGCGGTCGGCGACGCCGCCAGCGACACGGTAAAACCGAGCGCGCGCACGTTCTCGCGCACGCGCGCGCACAGCGCGTGGATGCCGCCGAACAGGGTCAGGCTGGCGCCGACATCCATGACCAGGGTCGATTCCTCGTCCTCGGCCACCTGCGGCGTGTACTGCAGCAGCGTCAGCGCCACCGACTGGCGCGCCTCGTCTTCCAGCGCCAGGTCGCGCTCGTGGATCCGGGCGTCGGGCAGCAGCATCAGCACGCCGCCGCGGCGCATCCCGATTTGCACGCCGGCGTCGCGCGCGCAGGCGGATGCGACCAGCACGCGCTCCTGGTCGAGCACGACGCTGCCGCTGTCAGTGCACCAGTTCGGAGCGAAGACCTCGAGCGGCAACCGGGGCAGGTGCAGTGCGATCCACAGGCGCATGGCGTTGTACCAGGTGAGAAGTGAGTGGCAGGAACAGCGACGCATCGCGCGTCGGTCCCCGGCGTTTGACGAAATCGATCTCGACCCCGCCGGCCTGCGGCCGCAACGCCAGGCGCAGCGGCGCCGGCGAGGCGTCCTGGCTCGCCGCCAGCGGCCGCATCAGGAAGAACAGGGTCTCGCCGGCCTGGGCGGCAAGATGCAGGCGGCGCAGGCTGTCGGCGCGCGCATGGTTCTGCCAGAACAGCAGCGCGCCGCAACTGCCGCTGCGCAGCACCTGCTCGGCCGCCCACAGCGCATCCGCGGTCTGTCCGGCGCGCAGCCAGAGCAATTGCGAAGGCGGCACGCCCAGCGCGGCCAGTGCCAGCGCCTGCGGCGGATGCGGCGGCTGCAGCAGCACGATGCGGCGCTTGGCAACTTCAGCCAGCGCCGGACGCAGCAGGCGCATCTCGCCGATGCCGGGCTGCTGGATCAGCAGGTCGACCAGCGAACCGGTCGGCCAGCCGCCGCCGGGCAACTGGGCCGACAGAGCCGGATGGCCGGTGTCGATGCAGCGCATGCTGGAGCGCGCCAGTTGCGAGGCACGCCAGAGCGACGGATGCAAGGATTCCGGCGCTACAGATGTGGGATCTGAGCAAATCATATGTGACGCAAGGAAATACTGTATTTTTATACAGTATACGTCTCATCTGATTTTGGCAAGATTTATCTTTTGGAATCGTGCGCGGGATCTAGAGGCAAAGCTACTGCTCGACAGCCACAGGCACGACCGAACTTGTAGAGAATGCAATGCCAATCATGTACAGTACAGACATGCAAAATGCGAAGATGAAGCCATGAAACTGTATCGATGGACGAGTTACTCCCTAAGTATCCCCGGTGGCAATAGTGCCGCCGGGGTGACGGGAGAAACTCATGAAAGACATGTCACGCGCCATCCGGCGCCACCACGTCGCCCGCATCAAGCAGGCACGGCGCTTTTACTTCGGATTCGATCATCTTACTGAGCCGCGTCGTCACGGTATGCTGGTGCATACGGCTACGCCTTGCAGCTGCTGGATGTGCGGTAATCCGCGGCGACATATTGGACCTACGCGCGCCGAATTGCTTCATGTGATCAAGCTCGCGGAAGAAGTATAGAGAAGTCGAATCAGGCCAGAATCCGCCATCATCAACCAATCGAGTTCGGCGTGCCTTTTTCCTTTTTGCTCGTTCTGGTCTTCATGCTTTGCGCTGTCATCAGTCCATTGGTGGCGGCTGGACTTACCTGGGCGCTGTGCACGAAACGCTGGCGATATATCGGGCGCCTGGCCGGCAGGATGGGAGGGGCCTCGGCAGCCATGTTTATCGTCGCGTATCTGGGGCTTCATGCCCTGTCAGCCGAAGAGATGCCGGTTCAGCTCATGTCTGCTGCAGTTACCGCTGGAGCCGGCTTTACCGCGGGGGTATTGGGCACCTGCGCATGGATATGGATAAGGAGCTGCAACAGCCTGGCGCCGGCTGACTGAGGCCTGCTTTATGACTTGTGGAGGCTTCTTTGAAACGTAAGCACTGGGTTTGCCTCATGGTGTTTGCATCGGCAAGCCGGCTGGCTCATGCGCCTGGAGAGGAAAAACCGGGCCAGGTTCACGGCTGAAAAAATCTCGTTCAATACGATTGGTCGATAGCGGACGCTAGCACTCGTGCTGGTAACGATTTATTCCTCCACTATACCTGCGCGGCGTCTGGAGCCAGCGCTTGCGCGATCGCCAGGCCGGCCAGCCGGGCAGTGGCCAACAGGCGATCCAGGTGTTGGCCATGGCGCGCGCTGGCCGACAGTCCCGCCATGGTGGTGGAAACGAAATCCGCCAGGCGATCTGCCTCGTCCGGGTAGCGCGCAGCGATGTGTTCCCGAATCAGATCTTGCGCGGCCACATGGTAGCCGCAGGCGGCGTCACGGGCTTCCGGATCGTTGCTCCGGGTTCCCTCCAGCACCATGCAGCCGGTGGCGCCGGGGTCGGCGGCGTAGTGGCGTGCCGCTTCCACCAGCACCTCTGCAAGCGCTTCGGCCAGCGGCCGCTCGGCGCCGAAAATCTGCGTCAAGGGAATGGCGCCGGTTTGCGCATAACGATCGAGGATGCGTGCGTACAACCCGGCCTTGCTGCCAAAGGCCGCGTAGAAACTGGGCGGGTTGATGCCCAGTGCTTTGGTCAGATCCGCAACGCTCACCGCGTCGTAACCCTTCTCATGGAACAGGCGCTGCGCGGTGACGACCGCTTCGTCGGGGTTGAACCGGCGGGGACGGCCGCGTGCCGAAGATATATTTGTAGTCATGATTACAGAAATGCTTGACAAGGGGTCTGGTGGTTATTGTAGCATGCACTACATTAACCAAAAGGAGGGATCATGACGGATTTTGCTGACAAGAAGGTGCTGGTGCTCGGCGGTAGCCGGGGGATCGGCGCGGCGATCGTGCGCCGCTTTGCCGCAGACGGCGCGAAGGTGGCGTTCACTTACTCGGGTTCGCCGGAAGCGGCTCAGCGCATTGCCGCGGAAACCGGGAGCACGGCATTCGCAACCGACAGCGCGGACCGGGATGCGGTCATCGCCCGGGTCCGCGACAGCGGTCCATTGGACGTCCTGGTCGTCAACTCGGGGATTGCCATCTTCGGCGATGCGCTGGAGCAGGACCCCGACGCAGTCGACCGGCTGTTCCGTATCAATGTGCATGCGCCGTATCACGCTTCGGTCGAAGCGGCGCGGCAGATGCCCGCCGGCGGCCGCATCATCGTGATTGGCTCGGTCAACGGTGACCGCATGCCCCTGCCCGGCATGGCGTCCTATGCCCTGAGCAAATCGGCGCTGCAGGGACTGGCACGCGGACTGGCACGGGATTTCGGCCCGCGCGGCATCACGATCAACGTCGTGCAGCCGGGGCCGATCGACACCGACGCCAATCCGGAAGACGGCCCGATGAAGGACCTGATGCACAGCTTCATGGCGATCAAGCGCCACGGCCGTCCTGAAGAGGTAGCGGCCATGGTGGCCTGGCTGGCCGGACCGGAAGCGGGCTTCGTGACCGGGGCAATGCACACGATCGACGGCGCATTCGGCGCCTGACAAAAAAGCCCGCATTGCTGAACAGCCCCCTTAAAGTTGGTGTCCAACTTTTAGGGGCAGTTCAATCGCGCGGGCTTTCTGCTGATTGAAACGGCAGTCTTACTGGGAAACCGGAGCGGCAGGCGCCGGGGTGGCGACTGGCGCCGATGCGGCGTCCGGTGGCGGCGTCATGCCTGCAGCCGGTGCCGGGGTATCGGCCGGGGTCGGCGTGGCAGCCGGCGATGCAGCCGGTGCCGCAGCAGCATCGGGCGCCGGCGTCGCGGCTGCAGCGTCCTGGTTATCCTTCTCCGCGTCCTTCACGGTGTCGGTTTTCGCCGTGTGCTTGGTCTTGCTCTTCTCATGCTTGGCGCTGGCTTTCTTGGCATGCGCTTTTGCAGCCGGCTTGGCCTCGTCACTCGTCTTTTTCTCGTCCGCTTGCGCTGCCGGTGCGGCAACAGGTGCCGCCTTGGTGTCAGCTTTCGCTGCCTTCACGTCAGCATTGTTGACCAGCACAGCCTGCTTGGTGGCCGGCTTCGAGGTAGCCGGGGCGGACGTCTGTGCAAATGCAGCGGTAGCGAACAGGCTGGCGATGACGACGGCGATGGTTTTTTTCATGATGAAGGGTCCTCTGCTGTTTATCGGTATATGTGAACGTTGTTGCGTATCACTTGCTCATGAAACGCGCCCGCGGCAGCGCCTGTTGACCGAATTTACAAACGCTTACGCGGCTGACACATACTTACATACTTCATAACGTCCACCGCGCCCGATAAGTCAGCAGCAAATGCCCACACACGGCGTTTTTGTACTATCATAAGTTACATGAGACGAGACAGTAAGCTTTCTTCGATCCTGCACCTCTTCCTCCACATGGCCCACAGCGCCCGGCCGCTGACCTCGGAGGAACTTGCGGGTTTCCTGCACACCAACCCGGTGCTGGTGCGCCGCACCCTCGCCGGCCTGCGCGAGCGCGGCTATGTCGGTTCGGGCAAGGGACATGGCGGCGGCTGGGTCGTGACGGCCGACCTGCGCCAGGTGACCCTGCGCGACATCTACGAAGCGGTCGGGTCGCCGGCCGTGTTCGCGATGGGCAACCGGGTCGAGAACCCAGAGTGCCTGGTCGAGCAGGCCGTCAACCAGTCCCTCGCCAGCGCCTTCGAGGAAGCCGAAGCGCTGCTGATCGAACGGTTGTCGAAGGTCACGCTCGCCGAACTTTCCGAGCGCTTCAATGCGCAGTACGCCCAACACCGAGGAGGACACCATGAAGAATAAATCCGAAAATGCGGAATTCGACGTCATCGTCGTCGGCGGCAGCTATGCCGGCCTGTCGGCGGCGCTGCAGCTGGCACGTGCGCGCTGCCGCGTGCTGGTCGTCGATGCCAACCGGCGCCGCAACCGCTACGCCCATCGCTCGCATGGCTTCCTGACCCAGGACGGCAGCGAAGCAGCGGCCATCGCGGCCGATGGCCGGGCCCAACTGCAAGCCTATCCCACCGTCGCGTGGGCCAACGATACCGCCATCGGCGCTGTCGCCGATGGCGACGGTTTCCGCATCACGCTGGGCGACGGCGGCAGCGTAAGCGGCCAGCGCCTGGTCCTGGCCACGGGCGTGGTCGACACCCTGCCGCCGGTGGACGGATTGCAGGAACGCTGGGGCAAGAGCGTCTTCCACTGTCCCTACTGCCATGGCTATGAGCTGAACGAAGGCGAGATCGGCGTGCTGGCGGTCGGCGCGATATCGATGCATCACGCGCTGATGCTGCCGGACTGGGGCCGCGTCACCTTCCTGCTGAACGGCACGTTCGAGCCGGATGCGAACCAGCTGGCGGCCCTCGACCGGCGCGGCGTGAGGGTGGAACGCACGCCGGTCGCGCGCATCGACGGCGCCGCCGACGTGGTGCTGGCAGACGGCCGCCGCCTGCCGATGGCGGGACTGTTCGTGGCGCCGGGCACGCACAGCGCCAGCCCGCTCGCTTCCCAGCTCGGCTGTGCGTTCGAGGATGGTCCGATCGGCGCATTCGTGGCCACGGATGCGCAACAGGCGACCAGCGTGCCGGGCGTGTTCTGCTGCGGCGACCTGGCCCGGGCTGCAGGCAACGTGGCGTTCGCGGTCGCGGAGGGTGCCATGGCCGGCGTCGCGGCGCACAGGTCGCTGATCGCCGAGCTGAATCACCCGGCCTGACCACTCCCCTGACTGTCACCCTGTTGCGTCCAGACCAGGTTCCACAGGTGGCCATCGATGTCCTCGAAGCCCTGGTCGTACATGAAACCATGGTCCTCGGGCGGATGCGGGATGCGCGCGCCGGCGGCGCTGGCCTTCGCGATCAGGCTGTCTACTTCCTCACGGCTCTCGCAGCTCAGGCAGATGACGACCTCGTTGGCTTCCTTCGCCTGCACCAGCGGCTTGTCGATCAGGGACCGGAAAAACGGTTCGGTCGTCAGCATGGCATGGATGGTGCCGTCGACGATGTTCATGAAGGCCGCGCTGTCGTTGCTGAACTGCGGATTGAAGCTGAAGCCGAGCGCGGAAAAGAAGGCTCTGGATTTTTCCAGGTCCTTGACCGGAAGATTGAAGATGATCTGCTTGTTCATGATATCCCCATGTTGAACGTGGATTGAATGATGGCCCTGCATCCTGACGACGAACGATGGTTGCATGAATCGACAAGCTTGCGCAAAAAATCATGAGCAGGTACCGGTTGGCCAGCCCGCCCCATGCGTCGTTTGCCTGCGAAAGATGAAATAATCACGTCATCTGCCTTCACTTTCTCAGCAATGACATCTGCCCTGCCCTGCCACGGAGCCGCCCCATGACCACCGCCATGCAAAAAATCGGCCTGGTCCTGTTCCTCATCGCCCTGATCCACACCTTCTCGACCTACCTGTTCGAATACCTGGCCCACCGCCACCCGCGCCACGCCGGGCTGTTCCACCTGCTGGGCGAAGTGGAGGTCGTGTTCGGCTTCTGGGCCGCCGTCCTGATGCTGTTCATGGCCTTCATCGACGGCAGCGCGGCCGCCATCGATTACGCCGAGTCGCGCAGCTATACCGAGCCGCTGTTCGTGTTCGTGGTGATGGTGGTGGCCGCCTCACGGCCGGTGCTGGAAACGGCGCGCGCATTGGTGCGCTTATTGGCCCGATTCATGGCACGTGCGGCCTCGGTCCGTAACGAAGTGTCGCAAGCCTGGCTCGGCCTGGCGCTGGTGCCGCTGGCCGGGTCCCTGATCACCGAACCGGCCGCGATGACGCTGGCGGCGCTGATGCTGGCGCCCACCGTGTTCCGTCCGGGGATGCCCGAGTGGCTGAAGTACGGGGCGCTGGGGGTGCTGTTCGTGAACGTGTCGATCGGCGGCACGCTCACCGCCTACGCCGCGCCGCCGGTGCTGATGGTGGCCGGCCCCTGGGGCTGGAACAGCGCCCACATGCTGCAGCACTTCGGCTGGCGCACGCTGGTGGCGGTGCTGTTCAATGCCAGCATCGTCACCCTGCTGCTGCGGCCGCACCTGCGCCCGTTCGATGCCTCGGTCGACGGCGAATCGCCGGTGCGGGTGCCGCCGCTGGTGGCGCTGATCCATCTCGGTTTCCTGGCGGCGGTGGTGCTGCTGGCCCACCATCCGGTGCTGTTCGTCGGCCTGTTCCTGCTGTTTCTCGGTTTTACCCAGGCGTATGCGCGCTACCAGGACCCGCTGGTGTTGAAGGAAGGCTTGCTGGTCGGCTTTTTCCTCGCTGGACTGGTGGTGTTGGGCGGGATGCAGCAGTGGTGGCTGCAGCCGATCGTCTCCAGCCTCGGCGCCACCAAGCTGTTCTTCGGCGCGCTGGGCCTCACTGCGGTCACCGACAATGCCGCCCTGACTTATCTCGGGTCCATGATTTCGGGCTTGTCCGAGCACGAACGCTACATGCTGGTGGCCGGCGCCGTGGGCGGCGGCGGCCTGACCGTGATCGCCAACGCGCCGAATCCGGCCGGTGCCGCGCTGCTGCGGCGCGGCTTCAACGAGGAGTCGATCGGGGCCGTCGGCCTGCTTCTGGGCGCGCTCCTACCCACTTGTGCGGCGGCCGTGATGTTCCTGTTGTAAGGTAGGCATCGAAATCAACCACCGAGGACAGGCATGGACAACGATCTCCTGGTCAGCAAGATGGGCACCATCGAGCGCTGCTGCAAGCGTGCCCGCGACGAATACGAAAAGGATCCGACCACCTTTGTCGGCGACATCACGCGCCAGGATGCGGCCACGCTCAACGTGATCCGCGCCTGGGAAGCGGCGGTGGAAATGGGCGACTACGTGCTGGGCAGCCTCGATCTCGGCCAGGCCCAGGACGAGCGCGAGGTGATCACGCTGCTGGCCGAACACGGCTGGATCGAGGCGGCGCTGGCCGAGGACCTGAAACGCACCGGCGAATTCTGCCGCGCCGAATGGGACTACCAAGCGGCGCCGCTGCCGGCGCTGGTCACCATCATCAAGCGCGGGCTGGACGAGTTCGATGCCTATGCGCGTGCGCTGCTGACCGGGGCCGCGGCGCTAGCGGCGCAGGGCGATCCAGCCGCCGGGGCTGGCAAGCCGGCCGGCGATCCATCGATCTGAGCGGTCCATGCCGCTCAATTTATTTGTTCAACTGGTATGATGCGCGCTTTGATGGATTAGCTACGGATAGTACAAGAACATGAGCCAACCGACCTCTCTGCCTTCCTTCTGGAGCAGGCTTTCCCTCGCCTTTGGCGCCCTTTTCAAGACCATCGGCGACGCCGAATTCGCCGCCCGCGTGCGCGACGACCAGGTCGGCCCGGTCGCCGCACCGGCTCCGGCTCCGGCGCCCGCTCCGGCCCCTGCACCTGCCCCCGCACCGGCCCCGGTCACGCTGCGCGTGGCCACGCCCGACGCCGCCATGCAGCTGCTGGCCCTGCTGCAGCGTGAAGCGCGCCTGATCGACTTTGCCAACGAAAACATCGCGGCCTATGCCGACGCTGACATCGGCGCCGCCGCACGCGTCGTGCACGAAGGCTGCGCACGCGTGCTGCGCGAGCACTTCACGATCGAACCGGTGCGCAGCGAAAACGAAGGTGCGCGCGTGACGCTGCCGGAAGGCTTCGACGCCGCCAGCGTGCGCCTGACCGGCAACGTGGTCGGCAAGGCGCCGTTCACCGGCGTGCTGAACCACCGCGGCTGGCGCGCCGCGGACGTGCGCCTGCCGCAGCTGGCCGAACAGCACGATGCCCGCATCCTGGCCCCGGCGGAGGTGGAACTGTGAACGACCTGACCAACGCACGCTATGCCATCGGCATCGACCTCGGCACCACCCACAGCGCCCTGTCCTGGGTCGACCTGCAGGCCAGCGACGGCGAAAAGGCCGACCAGGGCGTGCTGGCGGTCCCGCAGCTGAGCGGCCCCGGCACCGTCGAGGCGCTGCCGCTGCTGCCCTCCTTCATGTACCTGCCGCACCCGGACGAACTGGCGCCGGGCGAGCTGGCCCTGCCCTGGACGGACGGCGAAGCCGCGCCCGCAGTGTCCCCGATTGTCGGTGAAATGGCGCGTTCGCGCGGCGCCGGCACCCCGATCCGCCTGGTGTCCTCGGCCAAGAGCTGGCTGAGCCACCCGAGCGTGGACCGCCGCGCCGCCATCCTGCCGACCGACGCACCGGAAGAAGTCGAGCGCGTGTCGCCCTTGACCGCCTCCACGCGCTACCTCGAGCATCTGAAGCAGGCCTGGAACGCGGCCTATCCGTACGCACCGTTCGAGCAGCAGGCCGTCACCGTGACGATTCCCGCATCGTTCGACCCGGCCGCGCGCGAACTTACCGCCGAAGCGGCGCGCAACGCCGGCTACGGCAGCCCGACCCTGCTGGAAGAGCCGCAGGCGGCCCTGTACAGCTGGATCCAGGGCAGCGGCGGCGCCTGGCGCAAGCAAGTAAAAGCCGGCGACATCGTGCTGGTGGTCGACGTCGGCGGCGGCACCAGCGACTTTTCGCTGATCGCGATCCTGGAACGCGACGGCAACCTGGAACCGCACCGGGTGGCGGTCGGCGACCACATCCTGCTGGGCGGCGACAACATGGACCTGGCCCTGGCGCACCTGGTCGCGCGCAAGCTGCAAGCCAATGGCACCCAGCTCGACGCCTGGCAGATGCGCGCCCTCACCTACGCCTGCCGCGGCGCCAAGGAACACCTGCTGGCCGACGCCAACGCGGCCGCCTGGCCGATCGTGGTGCCGAGCCGCGGCTCGAAACTCATCGGCGGCTCGATCCGCACCGAGCTGACGCGCGAAGAAGTCACCGCCTTCATCACCGACGGCTTCTTCCCGCGCGTGGAAGCCAGTGCGCGCCCGGCCGTGCGCACCCGCGCCGGCCTGACCCAGATCGGCCTGCCGTACGCGCAGGATGCGGCGGTCACGCGCCACCTGGCCGCCTTCCTGGCGCGCCAGGCCGGCGCCACCGCCGAGCTGCAGGGCTTCCATGGACAAGTGAATCCGGAGCACACCTTCCTGCATCCGAGCGCGGTGCTGTTCAACGGCGGCGTGTTCAAGTCCGACATCCTGGCGCAGCGTGTGATGGACACCATCAACGACTGGCTGTACATGGAAGGCGCGCCAGCCGCACGCATGCTGGAAGGCGCCGACCTCGACCTGGCCGTGGCCCGCGGCGCCGCCTACTACAACTATGCACGCCGTGGCGGCGGCGTGCGCATCCGCGGCGGCACGGCGCGTTCCTACTACGTCGGCGTGGAATCGTCGATGCCGGCCATCCCCGGCATGGAACCGCCGATCACCGCCCTGTGCGTGGCGCCGTTCGGCATGGAAGAAGGCAGCGACTTGGAACTGCCGGGCCAGGAATTCGGCCTGGTGGTGGGCGAGCCGGTCGCGTTCCGCTTCTTCGGTTCGACCACCCGGCGCCAGGACCGCAGCGGCGACGTGCTCGAGTTCTGGGGCCCGGACGAGCTGCAGGAACTGAACGAAATCCACGCCGACCTGCCGGCCGAAGGCCGCACGCCGGGCGACGTCGTCCAGGTCAAGCTGCATGCGCTGGCCACCGAGTCCGGCACGCTGGAACTGGTTGCGGTCTCGCGCGAAGGACAGCGCTGGAAGGTGGAGTTCGACGTCCGCAACGCGCCTGACGCCCAGTAATCCAGAGTGGACGCATCCACTTACCTCGTCGGCATCGACCTCGGCACCACCAACACGGTGCTGGCGTATGCTGCACCGGGTGCCAGCCAGGTCGAGACCTTCGCGGTCGACCAGCTGGTGGCGCCCGGCGAAGTGGCGGCGGCGCCGCTGCTGCCTTCGGTACGCTACCACCCGGCCGAAGGCGAACTCGCGGCCGGCGAACTGCAGCTGCCGTGGCAGCCGGCCGACCCGGCCGGCATCCGCGATGCCGTGGTCGGCCGCCTGGCGCGCGTGCTGGGTGCCCAGACGCCCGGTCGGTTAGTTGCGTCTGCCAAGAGCTGGCTGTCCCACCCCGGCGTCGACCGCACCGCGCCCATCCTGCCCTGGGGCGCGCCCGACGAGGTCCCCAAGATTTCGCCGCTGGCCGCCAGCGCCGGCTATCTCGCCTACCTGCGCGCGGCATGGAATGCGCGCTTTCCCGCTCACCCGCTGCAGGACCAGCGCATCGTCCTGACGATTCCCGCCTCCTTCGACGAAGGCGCCCGTGCACTGACCCTGGAAGCGGCCAGGCTGGCCGGCCTGCCGAACCTGCGCCTGCTGGAAGAACCGCAGGCGGCGCTGTACGACTGGCTGTACCGGCACCGTGCAGCGCTGCACGAGGAACTGGCCGGATCGCGCCTGGTGCTGGTGGCGGACGTCGGCGGCGGCACCACCGACTTCAGCCTGGTCAAGGTCGCGCTGGTCGATGAACAACCGGTGCTGACCCGCATCGGCGTCGGCAACCACCTGATCCTGGGTGGCGACAACATGGACCTGGCGCTGGCCCACCTGGCCGAATCACGTTTGACTGAGTCTCGCATGAAAGGCGCCGACGGCCAGCGCCTGTCCAGCGTGCGCCTGGCCCAGCTGACCGAGCGCTGCCGCGCCGCCAAGGAGCAGTTGCTGGCGGCGGACGCGCCCGAGCAGGTCGGGGTCACCCTGCTCGGCGCCGGTGCGCGCCTGATCGGCGCCAGCCGCACCGTCCAGCTGACGCGCGCGGACGTGCAGGCCATCGTGCTGGACGGTTTCTTCCCGCTGAACCCGCAACAGGAAACGGCCCAGCGCGCGCGCGCCGGCATCGTCGAATTCGGCCTGCCCTATGCCAGCGACCCGGCCGTCACGCGCCACCTGGCCGGCTTCCTGCGCCAGCATGCGCAGGCCGCGCGCGAGGCGCTGGGCCTGCCGCCCGACGATGCGGCGCTGCCGGTGCCGGATACACTATTGCTGAACGGCGGCGTGTTCCGCGGCGCAGCCCTGGCCCGGCGCCTGGCCGAGGTGCTCACAAGCTGGCGCGGCGCGCCGGTGCGCGTGCTGCACAACCTCGATCCCGACGTCGCCGTGGCGCGCGGCGCGGTCGCCTATTCGCTGGCGCGCCAAGGCGCCGTACCGGGCATCGAAAGCGGCTCGGCGCGCACGTATTACCTGCTGCTGGACGACAAGCCCCATGACGACAAACCGCGCACGCTGCGCGCCGTCTGCATCCTGCCGCGCGGCGCCGCCGCCGGCAGCGAGGTGCTGCTGTCGGAACGCAGCTTCGCACTGCGCCTGGGGCGGCCGGTGCGCTTCCACCTGGTGTCGTCGGTGAGCGCCGCGGCGCAGGCCGGTGACCTGGTCGACCTCGATCCGCTCGAGGTGGTGCAACTGCCGGCGATTGCCACCGTGCTGCGCGCGGCCGACAAGGCCGTGCGCGGCGGCTCAGGGCCGAGTGCGGCGGCGACTGAAATCCCGGTGCAGCTGGCGGCTTCGCTGTCCGAGGTCGGCACGCTGGACATGCATTGCGTGGCCGAGGATGGCAGCGGCCAGCGCTGGCGGCTCGAATTCCAGCTGCGCGCGCAGGACGATGCCGATCCGCCCGAGGGCGCGGACGACGCCGCGCTGCCGCCGCGCCTGGACGAGGCCCTGGCCCACATCGATCGCATCTTCGGCAGCCGCAACCAGCAGGTCGACGCGCGCGAAGTGCGCCAGCTGCGCGCCACGCTCGAACACCTGCTGGGCAGCCGCGAACGCTGGGAAACGCCGCTGCTGCGGCGCCTGTTCGACGCACTGATGGAGCGCGCCAAGGGCCGGCGCCGGTCGCCCGAACACGAACGCGCCTGGCTCAACCTCGCCGGCTGGTGCCTGCGCCCCGGCTTCGGCCATCCGCTCGACGCCTGGCGCATCGAGCAGCTGTGGGCGTTGTTCCCGGCCGGCGTCCAGTATCACAAGGATAGTCAAGTACGCGCCGAATGGTGGACGCTGTGGCGGCGCGTCGCCGGCGGCCTCGCCACCGAAGCGCAATTGCGGCTGCTCGACGACTTCGCCTTCAACCTGCAAGCCGAGCCAAGCGAACGGGCCAAACGCCCGGTCACGCTGGTCGACGGCAGCGAAGACGACATGCTGCGCCTGGGCGCCTCGCTGGAGCGCATCCCGTCCGCCTACAAGGCCGAGATCGGCGACTGGATGCTGGGGCAAATCATGGCGATCCCGCCCGCCCCGAAGCCGGACCCGAAAGCCGCAGCGACCTATGCGCGCTACCTGTGGGCGCTGGCGCGGGTCGGCACGCGCCAGTCGCTGCACGGCAGCGCACACGAAGTGGCGCCGCCGGACGCCGCCGCACGCTGGCTCGGCGAACTGCTGAAGCTGGACTGGAAACGCATCGAGCCGGCCGGCTTTGCCGCCGCCCATATCGCGCGCAAGACCGGCGACCGCTCGCGCGATATTGATGGGGAACTGAGCGATGCGTCCCTGCGCGAGCAGGTGCTGCAGAAGCTGGCCACGAGCGGCGCGCCGGCCAACTGGAGCGCGATGGTGCGCGAGGTGGTGGAACTCGACCAGGCCAGCACCACGCGCATGTTCGGCGATGCGCTGCCGCCGGGCCTGAAGCTGCTGCGCTGACCACAACCGGAATGACTCCATGCTGAAAAAAACCGCGGTCCTGGCCATGCTCCTGGCCCTGCTCCTGTCCTTTTCTCTGCAGGCGATGGCGCAGTCCGAGAACGCCAAGGCATACAACCTCGGCGTCGAAGCCTACCGCGCGAAGAATTACACCGAAGCCCGCCAGCACTGGACCCGTGCGGTCGCGCAAGGCATACCCGCGGCTTACAACAATCTCGGGTTCCTGCTGTTCCAGGGATTGGGCGGCGACGCGGATGCGGTCCGCGCGGTTGCGCTCTGGCGCGACGCCGCAACGATGGGCGAAGCGGAATCGCAATGGCACCTGGCCTCCGCCTATGAAGAAGGCAAAGGCACGGTGCACAACAAGATCGAAGCCTATGCCTGGTATCGATGCGCGCAGGCTGCATATCGTGCCCAGGCTACCATCGACCACGACGATGCCACCATCACGCGTGACATCGACGCATCGGTAGCGCGCTTGCGGGATGCGATCCCGCAAGCCCAGCGCAAGCTCGCCGAAGACCTTGCCGTGATCTACATCACCTTGTACGCGACCGCCGGCGCTAACCCTTGACCACCCAGTCCACGAATTCCTGCGCCAGCCCCGGCGGATTGGCTGCCTGCGTCTGCAAGGCAATCTGGTCGTAATACGCCAGTTCGTGCACGATGATCGGCACGGGATGGCCGAACCGCTCCTCGATGGCCCCGGACGCATGCAAGGCCTGGGCAATCCGTACGCAAGCGCCGACAAAATACGCCGAGATCCTGTCGGCGACCAGCATGCAGCGTTCGAAGTCCCGCGCTTCCTCTTCATCGGCATACCAGAGGCCCTCGGCCTTGAGGGCGCGTTCCAGCAGCTGCCTGCCTTCGGTCCCGGGTTCGCCGATGAAAGCCAATTCGTTTTGCAGCCAGAACGCAAAATTCCACTTCGCCTCGGCAGCATCGGACGCCGCCGGCGGTGTGGATGCCGCCGCCTGCGCACGCGTGTTATAGCCGAGCTGGAGCCAGGGATAGCGCGGATCGCCGTCGACATCGTCCACGAAGAAGGACAGCGCATAGATATCCGGGATGGTCTCGGCATCGATGCGCGCCAGTGCATTGCTTATCTCGGTGCAGGCAAACTTTTCGAAATCATGCATGGGGTTTGATCGTCCGGCCGGTGCAGTATTGACATAAGGAAAATCAATATTAACAACAGCTTAGGCTCGAACACAGTGATTTGTGGTTTATTCGACCGTGCCATCACAAATTGTGCGCTTAACCCTTGCGCTACGGCAACTACTTCTGCAATCATCTGCAACCATGCAGTAAGGCAACAATTACACCAGCAATCATTGCCGTGTCCAGGACGGCACTGCTCTGTTTGCCCCCTGACGATGAACCCATTCATTACGGAGCGACGCGTGGTCCGCCAACGCCCCTTGCACTTTTATTATCCACTGTTCATGGCACTGGCCGCCGCCTGCGCCATCGTGCCGCTGGCCGGCTGGCAATGGCATGGCTGGCTGATCGCCGCCGTACTGCTGGCGGCCGGCGCCGCCGCCGCCGTGTCCGCGCCGGCTGCCGGTGCCGCCGTTGCGTCATCGGACGATTACCTGGCCAGCCGCCGGCACTTCGGCGAGCAGGTGGCCACGGTGTGGGCTTCGCATATCGACGCTTCGCGCACCCAGATGGAAACCGCAGTGGTGGCGCTGGTCGGGCGCTTTTCCAGCATCGTCATGAAGCTGGAGCAGGCACTGGCCGCGTCCGGCGCGGCGCGCAGCCATGAAGGCGGCAGCATCGTCGAGGTGTCCGCCGCCAGCGAGAAGGAATTGCGTTCGCTGCTCGACATGCTGGCCGGCGCCGCCGCCAGCAAGCAGCAGATGCTGCACAAGATCGAAGGCCTGCAGGAGATCACGGTCCAGCTGCAAAAGATGGCGGCCGACGTCGCCAGCATCGCCTGGCAGACCAACCTGCTGGCGCTGAATGCCGCGATCGAGGCGGCGCGTGCCGGCGAGGCGGGACGCGGCTTCGCCGTCGTCGCCACCGAAGTGCGCATGCTGTCCAACCGCTCCGCCGACATCGGCAAGCAGATCGCCCAGCAGGTCGGCCAGATCAGCGCCGCGATCGGCGCCACCTCGCAGGCCGCCGGCGAATCCAGCCGCGAGGAGAACCGCGCGGCGCAGGCGTCCGAAGCCGTGATCGGCAAGGTGCTGTCCTCGTTCCGCGGCATCACCGATGCCCTGGTCCAGTCCTCCGACCTGCTGCAGCGCGAAAGCAGCGGCATCCAGGCCGAAGTATCGGACGCGCTGATGCAGCTGCAGTTCCAGGACCGCGTCAGCCAGATCCTGGCGCACGTCCAGCAGAACATCGCGCGCCTGCCGTCCTATCTCGATGAACACGCGCAGCGCAGCGGCGCTGCGCTGCCGCCACTCGATCCGCACGGACTGCTGGCCGAGCTGGAAAGCACCTACGCGATGGCCGAAGAACGCACGCTGCACGGACGCAGCGCCCTGGCGCAGCCACAGCAGCACCAGCAGGCTGAAGAACTCACCTTTTTCTAGGAACAAGCATGGCAAAAACCATTATGGTGGTGGACGATTCGATCTCGATCCGCCAGGTCGTCGGCATCGCACTCAAGCAGGCCGGCTATGACGTCTTCGAAGCCAGCGACGGCAAGGACGCGCTGGCCAAGCTGACCGGCCAGAAGGTCAACCTGATCATCAGCGACGTCAACATGCCGAACATGGACGGCATCAGCTTCGTGCGCGAACTGAAGACCCGCCCGGCCTACAAATTCACGCCGGTGCTGATGCTCACCACCGAATCGCAGGAAGACAAGAAGGAACAAGGCAAGGCCGCCGGTGCACGCGCCTGGATGGTCAAGCCGTTCAAGCCCGAGGCGCTGCTGGCCGCCGTCCAGAAACTGACCATGGCCTGAGCGGCCACTGCCGCATTCTGCCGCCGGCGCAGGCCGGCTTTCCCGGAGAACTCATGAGTATTGGCGAACCAGGCCAAGGGACCGCCGCATGCCTGGCGGTCGAAGGCGAGCTGACGATCTATCGCGCCGCGGAGCTCAAGCCCGCGCTGCTGGACGCCGTGCGCACGGCTGATGCGCCGGCGCTCGACCTGTCCGCCGTCACCGAATTCGACAGCGCCGGCCTGCAGCTGCTGCTGGTGGCGCGCCGCGAAGCGCAGCGCCTGGGCAAGCCGCTGCACGTGGCCGGCGCCAGCCCCGCCGTGCGCGAGGTGTTCGCGCTGCTCGGCATCGACTTCGAAGGAGCACCGGCATGAACCTCGACCAGGTGATGCACACCTTCATTGCCGAGAGCCGCGAGCTGCTCGAGCAGATGGAGAACGCGCTGCTGGCCGTCGGCCGCGATGGCGCAGACGCGGATAACGAGGACGGGATCAATGCGATCTTCCGCGCCGCCCACACGATCAAGGGCTCGGCCGGCATGTTCGGTCTCGACCCGCTGGTCGACTTCACCCACGTTGCCGAGAGCGTGCTGGACAAGGTGCGCGACGGCGCCGTTGCCGTCGGCGACGACCTGGTGACGCTGCTGCTGGCCTGCTGCGACCACATCGCTGCCCTGGTCGACGCGGTGGAAGCCGGCACGCTCGACGGCGACAACCGGCTCGGCGCGGCCGGCGCACCGCTGGTTGCGGCGCTGCAGGCTTACCTGGACGGTCCGCAGGCCCACGCGCCGGCAGCGGTTGCCGCCACGGGCGCCGCTGTGGCCGAGACAGCGCCGGCCGCCCTGCAGCAATGGACGATTTCGCTGCGCTTCGGCGCCGACACCATGCGCAACGGCATGGACCCGCTTTCCTTCATCCGCTATCTCGGCCAGCTGGGCAGCATCACCGCCATCGCCACGCTGGACGAGCGCCTGCCCGCCGCCGACGAATTCGATCCGGAATCCTGCTACCTCGGCTTCGAGATCGGCTTTGCCAGCAGCGAAGACCTGGCCACGATCGACGGCGTGTTCGACTTCGTGCGCGAGGACTGCGAGATCGCTATCGCGGCGCAGGCCGCATCCGAAGCCCCGGTCCTGGCCCCCGTCCCTGCCTCGGTACCGGCCATCGACAGCGCCGCCGACAGTGCCACCGAGAGTACCAACGCCGCCCCCGCGCGCCAGAGCCAGAAACAGGAAAAGCGCTCGGTACGCGTCGACGCCGACAAGCTGGACCGCCTGATCGACCTGGTCGGCGAATTGATCATCGCCGGCGCCAGCGCCAACCTGGTGGCGCGCCGCACCCGGATCGCCGAGCTGCTCGAATGCACCTCGACCCTGTCCGGCCTGGTGGAAGAAGTGCGCGACAGCGCGCTGCAGCTGCGCATGGTCAAGATCGGCGCCACCTTCAACCGCTTCCAGCGCGTAGTGCACGACGTCTCGCGCGAACTGGGCAAGGACATCCGCCTGCAGGTGAATGGCGAGGACGCGGAGCTGGACAAGACCGTCGTCGAAAAGATCGGCGACCCGCTGACCCACCTGGTGCGCAATGCAATGGACCACGGCATCGAGCCGGCCGACGTACGTCTGGCGCGCGGAAAACCGGCGCACGGCACGGTGGCGCTGAATGCCTACCACGAGTCGGGCAGCATCGTGATCGAAGTCTCGGACGACGGCGGCGGCCTGAAACGCGAACGCATCCTGGCCAAGGCGCTCGAACGCGGGCTGGCCGAACCGGGCCGCGGCTACAGCGACAAGGAGATCTTCGGCATGATCTTCGAACCCGGCTTCTCGACCGCCGAGCAGGTGACCAACCTGTCCGGCCGCGGGGTCGGCATGGATGTCGTCAAGCGCAATATCCTGGCGCTGCGCGGCAGCGTCGACATCGCCAGCAGCGAAGGCGCCGGCACCACCGTCACCGTGCGCCTGCCGCTGACGCTGGCCATCATCAACGGCTTCCAGGTCGGCGTCGGCAAGTCGGTGTTCGTGATTCCGATGGAAATGGTCGAGGAATGCATCGAGTTCCGCGAGCTCGAGGGAGGAGCGCCCGGACAGGACTACGTCGACCTGCGCGGCAGCCCGCTGCCCTTCGTGCGCCTGCGCGAACGCTTCCGCATCGGCGGTGCACCGGCGCGCCGGCGCAGCATCGTGGTGGTGCGCTACGGCAGCGCCCGCGCCGGCCTGGTCGTCGACAGCCTGCTGGGCGAGTTCCAGACCGTGATCAAGCCGCTCGGCAAGGTGTTTGCCGGCGCGCGCTTCCTGTCCGGTTCCTCGATCCTCGGCAACGGCGACGTCGCGCTGATCCTCGACATGGCGGCGCTGCTGCACGACGTCGAGAACGAACACCAACTTTCAACATTCAATACTATTTGACCTGGAGAGCCACCGTGCTTAAGAACCTGAAAATCGGCTTCCGCCTCGGCCTCGGCTTCGGCGCCCTGCTGCTGCTGCTGCTGGCGATCGCCGTGCTCGGCATCGACCGCATGGCGTCGATGAACAAAGCCACCGTGGGCATCACGACGGACGCCTACCCGAAGGTCGTGCTGGCCAAGGACCTGATCCGCGACGCCGCCGACGTGCCGCGCCAGATGCGCGGGATGCTGCTGGCCGTCGACGAGGCCGAGGTCGACCGCTATCACAAGCAGACCGAGAAGGCGCGCGCGAACATCCAGGCCGGCATCGCCGAGCTGACCAAGGTGGTTGCCAGCGAAAGCGGCAAGAAGCTGTTGAAGGAGATCGTCGACGCCAATGCGGCGCTGGAGCCGATGTATGCCCAGGTCTACGGCATGGTGCGCAGCGAACGCCAGCGCGCGGCCGACTACATCAGCAAGCAACTGGTGCCGGCCGACCGCGCACTGACCGAGGCCGCCGGCGCGCTGGCCAAGCACCAGGCCGACAAGATGGACGCCCTTGCGCAGCAGGCCGCCCGCACCTACGACGAGACGCGCCAGCTGGTGATCGGCATCACGGCCGGCGCCGCGCTGCTGGCCGTGCTGGTGGCGACCCTGATCACCCTGTCCGTCACCCGGCCGCTGCGCCAGGCGGTGCAGGCCGCCGACAGCATGGCCGCCGGCGACCTGGCCGTGGACATCAAGGTCACGTCGCGCGACGAAGCCGGCCAGCTACTGGCCGCGATGAAGAACATGGTGGAAAAACTGACCCACGTGGTCGGCGAAGTGAACGGCGGCGCGCAGTCGCTGGCCTCGGCCTCCGAGGAAGTCAGCGCCACCGCGCAGTCGCTGTCGCAGGCGGCGTCCGAGCAGGCCGCCGGCGTCGAGGAAACCAGCGCCTCGCTGGAACAGATGACCGCCTCGATCGCGCAGAACACCGAGAATGCCCGCGTCACCGACGGCATGGCCTCGCAGGCGGCGCGCGAAGCGGCCGAAGGCGGCGAAGCGGTCAAGGCCACCGTCACCGCGATGAAGCGGATCGCCAAGCAGATCGGCATCATCGACGACATCGCTTATCAAACCAACCTGCTGGCGCTGAACGCCGCGATCGAAGCGGCGCGCGCCGGCGAACACGGCAAGGGTTTCGCCGTGGTAGCGGCCGAGGTGCGCAAGCTGGCCGAGCGCAGCCAGGTGGCGGCGCAGGAGATCGGCGAAGTCGCGACCAGCAGCGTCGAACTGGCCGAACACGCAGGCAGCTTGCTCGACCGCATGGTGCCGAACATCCGCAAGACGTCCGACCTGGTGCAGGAAATCACGGCGGCCTCGGAAGAGCAGTCGTCCGGCGTCGGCCAGATCAACGCCGCCGTCGGCCAGATGAGCCAGACCACGCAGATGAACGCGTCCAGTTCCGAAGAGCTGGCGGCCACCGCCGAAGAGATGAGCAGCCAGGCCGAGCAACTGCAGCAGGCGATGGCCTTCTTCCGTCTGAGCAGCGGCGGCAGCACCCAGCCCCCGGCCCGCCGCTCGCCGCCGCTGCGCACGCCACAAGCGCCGAAGCGCACCAGCATCGCCATGCAGAACCCGGCTTTCGCCGCCGACATCGGCCCCGACGAAAGCAATTTCACCCGCTTCTAACCGCTCATCGAGAATGCCATGTTACGGAACCTGAAAATCAGCGTGCGCCTGGGTCTGGCGTTCGGCATCAGCAGCCTGCTGCTGCTGGCCATCATCCTGCTCGGCATCAGCCGCCTGGCCGACGTCAGCGACAACGTCGACGACCTGGCCAAGGACAAGTATCCGAAAGTCGTGTGGAGCTACACCCTGATCGGCGACATCCAGCAGATCGCCCTGTCGATGCGCAACGTGACCATCGCCACCGATCCGGCCGTGGTGCGGCGCGAACTGGCCACGATCGACGGCGCCAAGGCCTCGATCGTCACCCACATCGACAAGCTCGAACAGCACATCACCTCGGCCAAGGGCAAGGAGCTGCTGCGCGGGATGCTGGAAGCGCGCACCCGCTACCGCGGCTTCCAGGAAGAGTTCATCCGCCTCGCCACCGAAGGCAAGCAGGAGGAGGCACGCGCGCTGCTGGCCAACAAGATCGACGCCACCCAGGCCGCCTACATCGAATCGCTGCGCCAACTGATCGATTATCAGAGCCACCTGATGGAAGCCTCGGGCCAGGAAGCGAATGCCGAATACCTGAACGCGCGCCGCAGCATGACGCTGCTGGGCGCGGTGGCGGTCGCCTTCGCCATCGCGATGGCGCTGTGGATCACGCTCTCGATCACGCGCCTGCTGGGCGGCGAGCCGGCCTACGCGGCCGACCTGCTCAAGCGCATCTCGGCGGGCGATTTGTCGGCCGACGTCGTCACCCGCAAGGGCGACAGCGACAGCATGCTGGCGGCCGTGGCCCAGATGGTCGGCAAGCTGCGCCAGGTGATCGCCGGCCAGCGCGCCGTGGTCGAAGCCGCCAACCGCGGCGACTTCGGCCAGCGCATCGACATCGCCGGCCTGCAGGGCTTCCAGAAGGACATGGGAGAAGGCCTGAACCAGCTGGTCACCACCACCGGCGCCAGCATCGACGACGTGGTGCGCGTGATGTCGGCGCTGGCCGAAGGCGACCTGACCAAGCGCATCGACAAGGACTACCAGGGCGCCTTCGCCAGGCTGAAGGACTATTCGAATTCGACCATGGACAAGCTGGGCCAGGTGGTCGCCGAAGTGAACGGCGGCGCGCAGTCGCTGGCCTCGGCCTCCGAGGAAGTCAGCGCCACCGCGCAGTCGCTGTCGCAGGCGGCGTCCGAGCAGGCCGCCGGCGTCGAGGAAACCAGCGCGTCGCTGGAACAGATGACGGCATCGATCGCGCAGAACACCGAGAATGCCCGCGTCACCGACGGCATGGCCTCGCAGGCGGCGCGCGAAGCGGCCGAAGGCGGCGAAGCGGTGAAAGCCACCGTCACCGCGATGAAGCGGATCGCCAAGCAGATCGGCATCATCGACGACATCGCCTACCAGACCAACCTGCTTGCGCTGAACGCGGCAATCGAAGCGGCCCGTGCCGGCGAGCATGGCAAGGGTTTCGCCGTGGTGGCGGCCGAGGTGCGCAAGCTGGCCGAGCGCAGCCAGGTGGCGGCGCAGGAAATCGGCGAAGTCGCGACCAGCAGCGTCGAACTGGCCGAACACGCAGGCGCCCTGCTCGACCGCATGGTGCCGAACATCCGCAAGACATCCGACCTGGTGCAGGAAATCACGGCGGCCTCGGAAGAGCAGTCGTCCGGCGTCGGCCAGATCAATGCCGCCGTCGGCCAGATGAACCAGACCACGCAGATGAACGCGTCCAGTTCCGAAGAGCTGGCGGCAACCGCCGAAGAGATGAGCAGCCAGGCCGAGCAGCTGCAGCAGGCGATGGCCTTCTTCCGCGTCGCGCATGCAGCCCCGCGCGCGCGCCTGGCGGCCGTGCAGCGCACCGCGCCGGCGCGCCCTGCCCACCGCGGCGGCGGTAGCGCCCTGCGCCTGGCCGACAGCTTCGCCACCCAGGGCGAGCTGGACGAAACCAACTTCACCCATTTCTGACATGAACAGCGACATCGACAAGCACGCCAAGACGGACGCCAACGCGCCGGCGCAATACCTGACCTTCATGCTGGGCGGCGAATCGTTCGGCATCGGCATCATGGCGGTCAAGGAGATCATCGAGTTCGGCAGCGTCACCGAAGTGCCGATGATGCCGGCATCGATCCGCGGCGTGATCAACCTGCGCGGCGCGGTGGTGCCGGTGATGGACCTGGCGGCGCGCTTCGGCCGTCCCCCGGCCGTGCCGGGCAAGCGCACCTGCATCGTCATCGTCGAGCTGGAAATCGAGGGCGAGCGCCAGGTCACCGGCGTGGTCGTCGACGCGGTCAGCGCGGTGCTCGACATCCCGGCGGCCGAGATCGAAGCGGCACCCTCGTTCGGCACCCGCATCCGCAGCGACTTCATTGCCGGCATGGGCAAGGTGAACGGCAAGTTCGTGATCCTGCTGAACGTGGAACAGGTGCTCAGGCTCGAGGGCCTGCCCGGCCTTGCCGGTGAGGCGCTGGACGCCGCCGACCTGGCCGCGGCCTGACGCCTCGGCTTGAGCGCGCCATGCAACAGCACACCATCAGCGGCAGCGAGTTCGCCAGCTTCCAGCGCTTCATCTTCGACATTGCCGGCATCACGATGTCCGATGCCAAGAAGGCGCTGGTCAGCGGGCGCCTGGCCAAGCGTCTGCAGCACTACGGCCTGCCGACTTACGACGCCTATTTCCGCTTGCTGAGCGACGGCGCGCATCCCGAGGAAGTGCAGCAGGCGGTCGACCTGCTGACCACCAACGAAACCTATTTCTTCCGCGAGGCGCGCCACTTCGACCTGCTGCGCCAGGCGGCGGAGCGCGCGCGCCCTTCCCTGCGCGCGGGGGCGCCGTTCCGGGTCTGGAGCGCGGCCTGCTCGTCCGGCGAGGAGCCGTACAGCATCGCCATGGTGCTGGCCGACGTGCTGGGCGATGCGCCCTGGGAGATCACGGCATCCGACATCAGCACCCGCGTGCTGCAGCGCGCCCGCACCGGGCACTATCCGATGGAGCGCGCCAGCCACCTGCCGCCCGCCTACCTGCGCCGCTACTGCCTGAAAGGGATCCGCGAGCAGCAGGGCACGCTGCTGGTCGAGCGCGCCCTGCGCCAGCGCGTGCGCTTCCGCCAGGTCAACCTGAATACCGACCTGCCGGGCGACCTCGGCGCCTACGACGCCATCTTCCTGCGCAACGTGATGATCTACTTTAACGGCGACACCAAGCGCCAGGTGGTCGCGCGCGTCGTCGCGCGCCTGAAGCCGGGCGGCCATTTCATCATCGGCCACTCCGAGAGCCTGCATGACATCAACGACAGCCTGCACCCGGTTATGCCGTCGGTGTACCGCAAGCCGGGTTGAACACATGGCGCTGAACGACATCAAGGTGCTGGTGGTGGACGACTCGGCCGTCGTGCGCAAGGTGCTGGGCGCGATGTTGGAGAGCGCGCCCGGCATCCGCCTGCTGCACGCCGTGGCCGACCCGCTGCTGGCGATCGAGCGCATGAAGCAGCAATGGCCGGACGTGATCGTGCTCGACGTCGAGATGCCGCGCATGGACGGCATCACCTTCCTGAAAAAGATCATGGCCGAGCGTCCGACCCCGGTCGTGATCTGCTCGACGCTGACCGACAAGGGTGCCGAGACCACGATGGCGGCCATGGCGGCCGGTGCGGTCTCCATCATCACCAAGCCCAAGCTGGGCCTGAAGGACTTCCTGACCGAGAGCGCGGACGAACTGGTGGCCGCGGTGCGCGCCGCCGCGCAGGTCAACCCGCGGCGCCTGGCCGCGCGCGCGGCCGTGCCGGCAGCGCCGGCGCCGGCGGCCAAACTGAGCGCCGACGCCATCCTGGCGCCGGCCATGGACACGCGGGCCCCGCTGCGGACCACCGAGCGGGTGGTCGCGATCGGCACCTCCACCGGCGGCACGCTGGCGCTGGAAGAAGTATTGACGGCGCTGCCGCGCGTGACGCCGGGCATCGTCATCGTCCAGCACATGCCGGAAAAATTCACCGCCGCCTTTGCCGAGCGGCTGAACAAGCTGTGCCAGATCGAGGTGCGCGAGGCGCGCCACGGCGACCGCGTGCTGCCCGGCCGCGCGCTGATCGCCCCCGGCGGCCGCCACATGCTGCTGCGGCGCGACGGCGCCCAGTACTACGCCGACGTGATCGACGGCCCGCTGGTCAACCGCCACCGGCCCTCAGTGGATGTGCTGTTCCGCTCGGTGGCGCGCCAGGCCGGCGCCAACGCGCTCGGCATCATCATGACCGGCATGGGCGACGACGGCGCCGCCGGCCTGCTCGAGATGCGCAAGGCCGGCGCGCGCACCGTGGCCCAGGACGAGGACAGTTGCGTGGTCTACGGCATGCCCAAGGAAGCGGTGAAGCGCGGCGCGGTCGAAAAAAGCCTGCCCTTGGCGTCGATCCACCGCGAGATCCTGCAGCAGCTGGCGGCGCGCTGAGTCCGGCGAAAGTCCCGCTTCCGGCAAGCCTGCCGATTTTCCGGCATCATCGTCTCCTCGATAGCATTCACACAAGGAGAACACAATGTCCGGCAACAGCGCCAATCCCTTCACCCCCTACGTCCCGCCACGCGTCTGGTCGCCCGCCACCCAGACCGGCGGCGCCTTCGCCAGCATCAACCGCCCGGTCGCCGGCGCCACCCACGAGCAGGAACTCCCGGTCGGCAAGCATCCGCTGCAACTGTATTCGCTCGGCACCCCGAACGGCCAGAAGGTCACCATCATGCTGGAAGAGCTGCTGGCGGCCGGCCACAGCGGCGCCGAGTACGATGCCTGGCTGATCAAGATCGGCGAAGGCGCCCAGTTCGGCAGCGGCTTCGTCGACATCAACCCGAATTCCAAGATTCCGGCGCTGCTCGACCGCAGCGGCGAGACCCCGGTGCGCGTGTTCGAATCGGGTTCGATCCTGCTCTACCTGGCCGAGAAGTTCGGCGCCTTCCTGCCGAAGGACGGAGTGGCGCGCACCGAAACCTTCAACTGGCTGATGTGGCAGATGGGCTCGGCCCCCTTCGTGGGCGGCGGCTTCGGCCACTTCTTCGCCTACGCGCCGGAAAAGCTGGAATACCCGATCAACCGCTACACGATGGAAACCAAGCGCCAGCTCGACGTGCTGGACCGCCTGCTGGCCGAACGCCGCTTCATCGCCGGCGACGAGTACACGATCGCCGACATGGCGATCTGGCCATGGTACGGCGGCCTGGTGCTGGGCGAGCTGTACGGCGCCGCCGAGTTCCTGTCGGTGCACAACTACCAGCAGATCCGCCGCTGGGCCGACGAAGTCGGCGCCCGCCCGGCCGTCCAGCGCGGCCGCCGCGTGAACGGCGTGCGCGGCGACCCGGCGACCCAGGTACCGGAGCGCCACGACGCGTCGGATCTGGATTGATCGTGTTTCCTGGCGTCTAGCGAACGCACCCTGATATCGATTGACGTTAGCATTTGTTCATTATCAGTCGATTATCAGGAGTACCAAGCAATGGATTCGCAAAACGACAAGCCCGACGGCAAAGCGGACAACAAAGCCGACGACGGCGTCCAATCCTCGCGCCGCCGCTTCGTCGGCACGGTCGCAGCCGGCATCGCCGGCGGTGCCGCCCTCGCCCCTGGCCTGGCCCAGGCGCAGGCGGGCGCACCCGCCACCAACCCGCCCCGTCCACTGACCCCGCCCCCCTATCCGAAGCCGCCGTTCCAGCGCCAGAAGCAGGAGTGGCCGGGCCTGGCCAGCAAGATGACGCCGCGTCCCGACCACGGCGAAACCACGTATAAGGGCAGCGGCCGCCTGACCGGGCGCCGCGCGCTGATCACCGGCGGCGATTCCGGCATGGGCCGCGCCGCCGCCATCGCCTATGCGCGCGAAGGCGCCGACGTCGCCATCAACTACCTGCCGGCCGAGGAACCCGATGCGCGCGAAGTCGCCGACCTGATCCGCCAGGCCGGCCGCAAGGCGGTGCTGATCCCCGGCGACCTGCGCGATGAGAATTTCTGCAAGCGCCTGGTGGCCGACGCCGCGCGCCAGCTCGGCGGGCTCGACATCCTGGTCAGCAATGCCGCGCGCCAGCAATCGCTGCCCTCCATCCTCGACCTGTCGACGGCCGAGATGGACCAGACCTTCAAGACCAACCTGTATGCGATGTTCTGGATCGTCAAGGCGGCGGTGCCGCTGATGCCGCAGGGGAGCAGCATCATCGTGACGGCATCGGTACAGGCCTACGACCCCTCGCCCAACCTGCTGGCGTATGCCTCGACCAAGGCGGCGCAGGTGGCGTTCGTGAAGGCACTGGCCAAGCAGCTGGCCGAAAAAGGCATCCGCGTGAATGCGGTGGCGCCGGGACCGATCTGGACGCCGCTGCAGGTGACCGGCGGCCAGACCCAGGAAGGCCTGGAGAAATTCGGTGCGGATTCGCCGCTGAAGCGGCCGGGCCAGCCGGGCGAACTGGCCGGCGCCTACGTCAACCTGGCTTCAAGCGAATCGTCCTATACCACGGGCCAGGTGTATGGTGTGACCGGGGGCGCGGGCTTCCCGTAAGCCGTTTAGCAGCACAGCCGGTTGCGTTCAGCGGCGCAGCCGGCATGCGGCCGCGAGCTTTGCCAGCAGCGATGCCAGCCATGAGCGGGTGGGTATCAGTTGGCCAAGCGGGCCGGCGACGTTGCAGCGTGGATGAATCAGCATGTTGTCAAACTCCAATTTATTGCCAGAATAATCATGCTGCCTGTTGGGTTCCGTGCGCTACCCCGCATAACAAGAGCTCAAGCATACGTGGCAGACGACAGCAGGTGGTGACCGCACTCGGCCGGCCATTTGCACAATTGATCTGCATCAAATGAATGAATTATTCAGGAGCAAGCCATGGGTTATTCGGAACGCGACAAATACGGCATGTACAGCAGTAACAGTGCAGGCCCCGGCCCAGCGCTGATGGGGGCCGACACCCTGCTCGGCGAAAATGTCGTCAACGAGTACGGCATCGAACTGGGCGACATCAAGGAAATCATGCTCGACATGCAGACCGGCCAGGTCGCCTACGCGGTGCTGGCCTTCGGCGGCTTCATGGGAATGGGTGAAAAGCTGTTCGCCGTGCCCTGGCAGGCGCTGCACCTGGATACCGCGAATAGACGCTTCCTGCTGAACGTCGACAAGGACCGCCTGAAAACCGCGCCCGGCTTCGACAAGGATGCCTGGCCCGACATGGCCGACATGCAGTGGGCGAATTCGATCCACGCCTTCTACGGCACCGATCCGAACCGCCCGGGCGCACCGACGCGGGCGCCCGGTGGCTTGGGCACGGGTGCAGGCGACCTGGGCACGGACAGCGGCACCAGCCTCGATCCGCGCGCCGGCAACCAGGGCGGCGATACCGACATCAGCCGTATCCGCGGCAGCAATATAGGCTGAGCCGGCCCGCTATCGGAAATACCGCGGCACGTTCGCCGCTATCTGCGCGAACTCGGCGTCGTCCAACGGCAGCCGCAGGAAGGCGGCCCAGGCGTCGCGCGGACGCAAATTGGCGCCCTGTGCCGCATCGGTCCCGTACAGCACGCGCGCCGTGCCGATCTGGCGGATGCGCCGCGCCACCTCGGCCGCCTCCGCCGGCGCGATGTCGGGCGTGACGACCGAGGCCACGTCGAACCACAGATTGCGCGTGCCGGGCTCGCGCCGCTCCACAGCCGTGGCCAGCGTTGCCAGCACGGCGCGTGCCGGCGGATCGTCGAAGCCCGGGCCGCTGCCGGCCAGGTGCGCCACCTGCACCACCACGTCGGGCGCGGCCGGCATCAGCCGGTCGAGGAAGATGCGCGCCTGCGCCGCGCCGTAGGGCCGCCCGTTGCGGATATTGGCGCGCAGGTGCACTACGATGGCCATGCGCGCCGCATTCGCGGCGGCGAACACCTGGCGCAGTTTTTCCACGTGGGCCGGATCGTCGAGCTGTACGTCCGCATTCCCGAAGTGCAGCTTGATGCCGTGCTTCAGGCCGGGCAGGCCGGCGCAGCGCTTCAGCTCCGCCAGCGCATAATCCTTGAGCGGATTGAAGCCGCACAAGGCGATCAGGCGGCCGGGATAGCGCGCCGCCTGGGCCGCGGTCCAGTCGTTTTCCGCGCGCACGCGGGCGACCTCGTCGCTGAACTGGAAACGCGGGCTGCCGAACATGTAGGCCGTCGACAGCAGCACGCCCTTGCGGATGTCGGCGGCGTCGAGCAGCGCCACCACCGCCTTGGCATCCAGCGGCTGCAGCCCGGCACTTGGCCCCGCCAGCGCAATGGCTTGCGCGCTGAACACGTGCTGATGAAAGTCGCCCGCGGGCACCGGCGCGGGCGCAGCAGCCCGGGCCGACACCATCAGAAACAGCGCCGCCAGCGCCGCCAGCACCTCAAGGCAGCGTGCATGGATTCTCATACGGGTCACCTCCTGTGGCTAGAATACGCTTGACTTAGAGTGCACTCCAACTTTCATCATGCAGCCATGACCAGTCACGCGATCTCGATCGGCACCCTGTCCCGCCTCAGCGGCATCTCGGCCCATACCCTGCGCTTCTACGAAAAGCAGGGCATATTGAAACCGGTGGGCCGCGCCGGCAACGGCCACCGCCGCTACCGCCAGCAGGACCTGCTCTGGCTCGAGTTCGTCGTGCGCCTCAAGCGTACCGGCATGCCGCTGGCGCAGATCAGGCAATACGCCGACCTGCGCGCCGATGGCGACCCGACGCTGCCGGCGCGCCTTGCGATGCTCGAGCTCCATCGCGAACGCCTGGCCAGCACCATCGATGAGCTCAATACATGCGCCGCCGTCCTCGCGGACAAGATCGCCGTCTACCGGCAGATGATCGACGCGGCGCCGGCACCGGACCAGGAGATGCACCATGCAAGAGAAAGCTGAAACGAGCGCCCGCTACCGGCGCGGCTGGGACAAACTGCGCGAGATCGACGGCAGCGCCGGCGAAAAGGTGGTGGCGGCGCTGGCCGGCATCGCGCCCGACTTCGCCACCTACCTGGTCGAATTCCCCTTCGGCGACATCTATTCCCGACCGGGGCTCGACCTGAAAGCGCGCGAGATCGGCGTGGTGGCCGCGCTCACCGCGCTCGGCAACGCGGCGCCGCAACTGAAGGTGCACATCCACGGCGCGCTGAACGTGGGCTGGACGCGCGCCGAAATAATCGAGATGATCATGCAGATGGCCGTGTATGCCGGCTTTCCGGCGGCGCTGAACGGCCTGTCTGCGGCGAAGGAGGTATTTGCCGAGCTGGATGCCGATCCGGCGTCGGCATCCAGCTGAGCAGCGCTGCGTCGCTTCAGCGCAACATCGACTCCCACACCTTCTGCAGCCGCTTGGTCGACACCGGCATCGGCGTACGCAGCTCCTGCGCGAACAGCGACACGCGCAGCTCTTCCAGCATCCAGCGGAACTCGATCATGCGCGGATCGATATTCTTCAGCGGCTGGTTCTTCACCGTGCGCTGGAACTGGCTGGCGGCGGTCTGCCACTCGGCCATCAGCTGGGTGTCGCGCGAGGCATTGGTGCGCAGCTTCTCGAGGCGGATGTTCATCGCCTTCAGGTAGCGCGGGAAGTGCGACAGCTGGGTGTAGTCGGTCTCGGCGACGAAACGCTTGTGCACCAGGCCCTGCAACTGCGCCTGCATGTCGGCCGCCACCGCCTGCGGCAAGCCCTGCAGCTTCTTCGGCAAGCCGTGGAACTCGGCCAGGATCGCCCCGACCAGGCGCGCCACCTCGTTGATCAGGAGGCCCAGGCGGCCCTTGCCCTCGTCCTTGCGCTTGTTGAACGACGCCGCGTCAATCGGCAGCGGGTCCTGCATGCAGGCGATCTCGATCGCCTTGTTGACGATCTGCTCGCGCAGCTCGTCGGGCGAGCCGACCGACATGAACTGCATGCCCATCTGCTGCAGACCCGGCACGTTCTTCTCGGCGAACTTCAGCTGCTCCTTGAACTGCAGCGCGAACAGGCGGCGCAGGCCGATGCGGTGGGTGCGCGCCGCCACGTTCGGGTCGTCGAACACTTCCAGGTCGCACGCATTGCCCTTGTCGACCAGGGCCGGGAAGCCGATCAGGGTCAGCTTGCCCTGCTTGATTTCCAGGAGCTCCGGCAGTTCGCCGAAGGTCCAGCTGGTGATGTTCGTAGTGGCCGACGTAGGCTGCTGGCTGACGGCCGGCGCTTTCTGCTCCTGGGCAGGCGCCACCGGGGCGTTCGCCTTGCCTTTCGGGGCGGCGGCAGTGGCACCGGCAGCGGCAGCAGCCGGCGCAGGCTTGCCGAACGCCGCCTGCACCATGCTGGCGCTGGCCGGCGTCTGCTCGGCCATGCGCTGGAAGCTCTGGCGCGCCTGCCCGCCCAGCTCCGCCTGCAGCGTCGCCAGGTTGCGGCCCATGTCGAGCTGGCGGCCATGCTCGTCGACCACCTTGAAATTCATGAACAGGTGGGCCGGCAGGGTTTCCAGCTTGAAGTCGGTGGTGAGCACGCGCGCGCTGGTGTGCTGGTGGATGTCGGCGATCAGCGCGTCGACCAGGTCGCCGCGGCCAAAGCGCACCGGGTCCTGGTTGCGCTCGAAAAAGCCGGCCGCGTAGTCCGGCAGCGGCACGCAGTGACGGCGCAGCTTCTGCGGCAGGCTTTTCAACAGCAGCTGCACCTTCTCCTTCAGCATGCCCGGCACCAGCCAGCCGGCGCGCTCGCGCGGGATCTGGTTCAGCGCGAACAGCGGCACGCTCAGGGTCACGCCGTCGCGCGGGCTGCCCGGCTCGAAGTGGTAGGTCAGCGCCATCTCGATGCCGGTGACGTTCATCGTCTTCGGGAACAGCTCGGTGGTGACGCCGGCGGCCTCGTGGCGCATCAGCTCTTCGCGCACCAGGTAGAGCAGCTTGGGATTGTCGCGCGCCGCGTCCTTGTACCACTTTTCGAAACCGGCGCCGTTGACGATGTCCGCCGGGATCTGCTGGTCGTAGAAGGCGGCGATCAGCTGGTCGTCCACCAGCACGTCCAGGCGGCGCGACTTGTGTTCGAGGTTCTCGATCTCGCGCACCAGCTTGTGGTTGTGGGCGAAGAACGGCGCGCGCGTCTCGTAGTCGCCCGCCACCAGCGCGTCGCGGATGAAGATCTCGCGCGCTTCCGCCGGGTTGTGCAGCGCATAGTTGATGCGGCGCTGGCTGTAGACGACGATGCCGTACAGGGTCGCGCGCTCGGCCGCGGTGACTTGCGCGCTGCGCTTTTCCCAGCGCGGCTCGCCCCACGATTTTTTCAGCAGGTGGCCGCCGATCTTCTCGACCCACTCGGGCTGGATCTGGGCCAGGCAGCGCGCATACAGGCGCGTGGTCTCGACCAGCTCGGCCGCCATCACCCACTTGCCCGCCTTTTTACCCAGCGACGAACCCGGCCAGATGTGGAACTTGATGCCGCGCGCGCCGAGGTAGCCGCCACCGCCGCCCTGGGCCGCGCGCGACGCGGTGGCGCCCTCCTCTTCGATCTTGTAGCCGATGTTGCCCAACAGGCCGGTCAGCAGCGCCAGGTGCACCTGGTCGTAGGTGGCCGGCAGCTCGTTCAGGCGCCAGCCCTGCTCGCGCACGATGGTCAGCAGCTGCGAATGCACATCGCGCCACTCGCGCAGGCGCACCTGCGACAGGAAGTTCTCGCGGCAGTTTTCCTGCAGCTGGCGATTGGTCTTCTTGTGCTCGATGGCGTCCTCGAACCAGCGCCAGATCTTCACGAAGCCGAGGAACTCGCTGCGTTCGTCGGCGAACTTCTTGTGCTTCTCGTCGGCCTGCTGCTGGTACTCCATCGGCCGGTCGCGCGGGTCCTGCACCGACAGCGCCGAGGCGATGATCAGCATCTCGGTCAGGCTGTTGTTGTCGACGGCGGCCAGGATCATGCGGCCGACACGCGGGTCGAGCGGCAGCTTGGCCAGCTTGCGCCCCATCGCGGTGAGTTCGTTGTTATCGTCGACCGCGCCCAGCTCCTGCAGCAGCTGGTAGCCGTCGGCAATCGCCCGGCCCTGCGGCGACTCCACGAACGGGAAGGTCTCCACATCCGTCAGGTGCAGCGACTTCATGCGCAGGATGACCGCCGCCAGCGACGAGCGCAGGATTTCCGGCTCGGTGAACTTGGGGCGCAGCAGGAAATCGTCTTCCTCGTACAGGCGGATGCAGACGCCGTCGGCCACGCGGCCGCAGCGGCCGGCGCGCTGGTTGGCGGCCGACTGCGCGATGCTTTCCACCTGCAGCTGCTCGACCTTGTTGCGGAAGCTGTAGCGTTTTACACGCGCCAGGCCGGAGTCGACCACGTAGCGGATACCGGGTACGGTCAGCGAAGTCTCGGCCACGTTAGTCGCCAGCACGATGCGGCGCGCGTTCGTGGTGCGGAAGACCTTGTCCTGCTCTTCCACCGACAGGCGCGCGAACAGCGGCAGGATCTCGACGTGCGGCGGATGGTGCTTCCTCAGCGCCTCGGCGCAGTCGCGGATCTCGCGTTCGCCCGGCAGGAATACCAGCACGTCGCCCGATCCCAGGCGGCACAGTTCATCGACACCGTCGACCACGGCATCCATCAGGTCGCGCTTGTCGCGCGCGGCCTGGGCCTTGTTGGTGGGCTTGTCGCCGCCACCGGTCGGCGCGGCGACCGGATCGCGGTCGACCGGGCGATAACGCACCTCGACCTTGTACAGGCGGCCAGAGACCTCGATGACCGGCACCGGTTTTTCGGGTGTGCCGAAATGGCGCGCGAAGCGCTCGGCGTCGATCGTCGCCGAGGTGATGATGATCTTCAGGTCGGGCCGGCGCGGCAGGATCTGCTTCAGGTAGCCGAGCAGGAAGTCGATGTTCAGGCTGCGTTCGTGCGCCTCGTCGATGATGATGGTGTCATAGGCGCGCAGCAGCGGATCGGTCTGGGTTTCGGCCAGCAGGATACCGTCGGTCATCAGCTTGACCCAGGCGCCCGGCTGCAGCGTGTCGTTGAAGCGCACCTTGTAGCCGACGTGCTCGCCCAGCGGCGTGCCCAGTTCGTGGGCGATGCGCTTGGCGGTGCTGGATGCCGCGATCCGGCGCGGCTGGGTGTGGCCGATCAGGCCCTTCTCGCCGCGGCCGAGTTCCAGGCAGATTTTAGGCAGCTGGGTCGTCTTGCCAGAACCGGTTTCGCCGGACACGATGATGACCTGGTGCTTGGCTAACGTTTCGGCGATTTCCTTGCGCCTGCCGGAGACCGGCAGGTCTTCCGGGAAGACGATGGCCGGCAGCGGGGTACGCAGGGGCGCCGCGCGTTCGCCGCCGTCGCGCGGTGGACGCTCGCCGCGCGGGCGGCGTTCGCCGTCGGCCGGCTTGTTTGCAGGCTTGTTTGCCGACTTATGTGCCTGCTGGCGTTCGCCGTTCTGCGGCGCCGCCGGCGCCGCAGGCGCACGCACCTTGGCCTCGGCCAATGCACTGGCCAACGCGCCCTCGCGCGCCTGCGCGCGCGGCGGGTTCTGTCCACCGCCTTGAGCGCGATTGCGCTGACCGTCCTGCGCACCCTGGCCGGCGCCCTGCCGGCCGCCAGCGTCACCGTGGCCACGGCGCTCGCCACCTTCGCCCGCTTCGCGGTGCGGGCGTTCCGGCTTCGCCTGCAGCGCGTTCGTGCGCGTCAAAGGCGCACGCGTCTCGCCCTGGCGCGACGGGGTGGCATTCGGTTCGGAAGTTGCTGCGCGCGCCGGGCTCGGCGAAGGCTTGTTACTCTGTTCTGACATTGATTTTTACAAGGAATTTGGTGCGCAAGTCGCGCAGCCAATTATAATGCGGCAAATGGAAAACCCTACCCAATTCGTCCAGTGGCTGCGCTCAGTCGCACCGTATATTCATGCGTTCGGCGGCAAGACATTCGTCGTCGCTTTTCCGGGTGAACTGGTCGCCTCCGGCGACCTGCCGGTGCTGGCGCAAGATCTCTCGCTCCTCGTCGGCCTCGGCATCCGCGTGGTACTGGTGCACGGCTCGCGTCCCCAGGTCGCCGAACAGCTCGCGCTGCGGAACGTCGAGGGCCGCTTCCACAACGGCGTGCGCATCACCGACACCGCGGCAATGGAATGCGCCAAGGAAGCCGCCGGCGAACTGCGCCTCGACATCGAAGCCGCATTCAGCCAGGGTTTGCCGAACACGCCGATGTCGAACGCCCACATCAGCATCGTGTCCGGCAACTTCGTCACCGCGCGTCCGCTCGGCGTCATCGACGGCGTCGACCACGAACTGACCGGCGTCACCCGCAAGGTCGCGGCCGAGAAAATCGCGCCGATCCTGCAGACCGAGGACAACATCGTGCTGCTGTCGCCGCTGGGCTTCTCGCCGACCGGCGAACTGTTCAACCTGACCATGGAAGACGTGGCGGTGTCCGCCGCGATTGCCCTGCACGCCGAAAAGCTGATCTTCATCACCGAGACGCCGCTGATGAAGGACGCCGCCGGCGAGGACATCCGCGAACTGTCGTCGCACCAGGCCGAAGCCGTGCTGCAGGCCGGCTTCCTGCCGCTCGATGCCTCCTACTACCTGCAACACGCGATCAAGGCCTGCAACAGCGGCGTCGACCGCGCCCACATCCTGCCCTACCAGATGGATGGCTCGGCCCTGCTCGAACTGTTCACCCACGACGGCGTGGGCACCATGATCAGCCACGAGAACCTGGAAAGCCTGCGCATTGCCTCAATTGAGGACGTCGGCGGAATTATCAAGCTCATCGAACCGCTGGAAGCCGACGGCACGCTGGTCAAGCGCGGCCGCGAGCTGATCGAGCGCGAAATCGAGCAGTTTTCCGTGATCGAGCACGACGGCGTGATCTTCGGCTGCGCGGCGCTGTACCCGTTCCCCGACTCCAAGATGGCCGAAATGGCATGCCTGACCATCAGCCCGGAGGCCCAGGCCCAGGGCGACGGCGAGCGCATCCTCAAGCACATGGAAAACCGCGCCAAGGCGGCCGGCATGACCAAGCTGTTCGTGCTGACCACGCGCACCTCGCACTGGTTCAAGAAACGCGGCTTCATGCCGGCGACGGTGGACGATTTGCCGAAGGACCGGGCGCATATGTATAACTGGCAGCGGCGGTCGCAGATTCTGATCAAGACGCTGTGAACAGCCACCGTCGCCCCTGCGAAGGCAGGGGCCCAAGTTTTACGGTACGCCACCAACTTGGGCCCCTGCCTGCGCAGGGGCAACGCATTTAGTGCAACTTTACATGTAGCCCGGTAGGTTTTCCGCGCCCCATTTATAATCACGCTTTCAGATACCAACCAGGAGCACAAAAAATGGCCCGCACCGTCCACTGCATCAAACTGAACAAGGAAGCCGAAGGCCTCGATTTCGCGCCTTACCCGGGCGAACTGGGCAAGCGCATCTATGAGAGCGTGTCGAAGGAAGCCTGGCAGGGCTGGCTGAAGCACCAGACCATGCTGATCAACGAAAACCGCCTGAACATGGCCGATGCCCGCGCGCGCAAGTACCTGGCGGTCCAGATGGAAAAGCATTTCTTCGGCGAAGGCGCCGATGCCGCCGCCGGCTATGTGCCGCCGGCTGACTGATCAATAGCAAGCAAAAAAGAAGGGAGCCTCGGCTCCCTTTTTTCATGGCGCGCTGCCGCCCATTTATCCGCCCATCACATCGGCTTGCACTGGCGCAGCTCGCAGCGCGCCATGAAGATCTTGCCGTTATCGCACTGCATCCGGTAGACCTCGGCCGGCCCCGGCTCGGTGATCAGGCCGGCGCCCTTGCCGCCGCTGCAGCCCTGCTGGCGTGCCATGCGCTCGACCGTGGCCGAGGATACGCCGATGCGGAACGGCACCTTTTCGATGGGCGCACCGCCCGCATCGCTCAAGCCGGCCGGCGCCGGCGTCGGCGCCAGCTCCGGCACATCCGGTGCCTGCGGCCCGGGCTTGCCGTGAAACGCCGAGCAGCCGCCCAGCAGTATCGATCCCACCAGCATTGCAGCGAATAGCGGCTTCATGGCGGCGTCTCCAGCTTAGAAGCTCAGGGTCTTGACGCCTTCGCCGGTGCCCAGCAGGCAGACGTCGGCGCCGCGGCGGGCGAACAGGCCGACGGCGATGACGCCGACGATCTGGTTGATCTCGGACTCGAGCGCGGCCGGATCGGTGATCGACAGGCCGGCCACGTCGAGCAGGTGGCCGCCGTTGTCGGTGACGAATGGCTTGTCAGTGCCCGATTCCGTGCGCAGGCGCGGCTGGCCGCCCAGCTCGACCAGGCGGCGCGCCACGGCGGCGCGCGCCATCGGCACCACTTCCACCGGCAGCGGGAAGGTGCCCAGGGTTTGCACCAGCTTGGAACCGTCGGCAATACAAACGAACTGCTTCGCGACCGAGGCCACGATCTTTTCGCGCGTCAGTGCCGCGCCGCCGCCCTTGATCATGGCGCCGCCGGCGTCGATCTCGTCGGCGCCGTCGACATACACCGAAATCGACTCGACGTCGTTCAGGTCGTAGACGGCGATGCCGTGGCCGCGCAGGCGCGCCGCAGTGGCTTCCGACGAGGCGACCGCGCCCTTGATGCGGTCCTTGATCTTGCCGAGTTCGTCGATGAAGAAATTGGCGGTCGAGCCGGTGCCGACGCCGATGATTTCGCCGTCGACAACGTAATCGATGGCGGTGCGGGCGACTGCCTGCTTGAGTTCGTCCTGGGTCATGATGTTGGTAGGAGTAAAAGAATGCCGCCATTTTAACGGATCGCGCGGCCCGGCGGCCCCGCGCCGCCGTCCAGCGCCAGCATGGCGCCGTGTTTGCCCTAAAGAATTTACAGTCCTACAATGCAAATCGAATAGCCACGCTGCCAAACCGACACTGCCACCATGCTCCGCACCTGCCTTGCCCTGCTCCTGCTCACCGCCGCCGCCACTGCCGCCGCTGCTACTGCCAGCGATTTTCCGCTGGCGGCGCCGGCCGGCCCGCATGCGGTCGGGTTCCACGTCCGCCAGCAGTTCGACCGTGCCCGCGTCTACCGGCGCGCACGCGATCCGGTGACGGCGCAGCCGGCCGCCGCCGAGCGCGCCCGTCCGCTGCAGGCCCTGGTCTGGTATCCGGCCGCCGCGGGCGGTGCGCCGCTGCGTTACCGCGACTACGTCGCCACCGTGGCGACCGAAGAAAACTTCGGGCGCACGCAGGACGAAGTGCGGCGCGCCACCGACGGCCTGGTCGACGCCCTCACCCGCGGCGCCGACGGCGCGCGCATCGGCGCCGACCTGCGCCAGCCGGTGCGCGCCGTGCGCGATGCGGCCGAGCAAGCCGGCCGCTACCCGGTCGTGATCTATGCCCCCGGCAACAGCGCCTACGCGATCGACAATGCCGACCTGTGCGAATACCTGGCCGGCCAGGGCTACATCGTGATCGCCAGCGCCTCGCTCGGTCCGCGCTCGCACCGGATGACGGCCGACCTCGACGGCGCCGAAGCACAGGCCGCCGACATCGCCTACCTGGTCGGCTACGCACATACGCTGCCCCAGGCCGACATCCGCCACATCGGCGTCATCGGCCACGGCTGGGGCGGACTGGCGGGCGTGCTGGCGGCGGCGCGCGACGACCGCATCCGCGCGCTGGTCAGCCTGGACGGCACGCTGCGCGCCGCCTTCGACTACCTGAACGGCAGCCCGCGCGCGGCACGCTACGTCACGCCGGAACGCCTCGGCATCCCGCTGCTGTACGTCAGCCGCCTGCAGAGCGCGGGACCGGGCGAGCAGGACGACCTCGGCGCCGGCACCGACCTGCTGGCGCGCCTGCGCTATGCCGACGTCTACCTCGCCACCATGGATGCGAGCAGCCACACCGATTTCTCGTCGTGGTCGCTGCGCATGGTGCCGGACGCCGGGTTCAAGGGCCGCACGCGCGAACAGGCCGCCCGGGCCTACGGCGCCACCGCGCTGGCGATCGGCCGCTTCCTCGATGCCCGCCTGAAAGACGATCCCGGCGCCCGCCGCAGCCTGGAGGCCGACCTGGCCAGCGGCCGCACGCCGCCCGGCATGCTCTCCTTCGCCCTGCGCCGCGCAGCCGGTCCGGCGCCGACCATGGACACCTTCCTCGAGCAGATCGGCCAGCAAGGCTTCGGCCACATCGACGCGATTTACGACCGCCTGCACGCGCAGGACCCGGAGCTGTCGCTGGACGCGCTGCAGCTGCGCGACTGGGGCCTGACACTGCTGCAGGCCGGTAGAGCGCGCGACGCCATCCAGGTGTTCGCACTGGGCGCGCACCTGTATCCCGAGCGCTTCGATTTCCTGTACGACGGCCTGGGCCAGGCCAACGAGGCGGCCGGCGAGCGTGAGGCGGCGGTGGCGCATTACCAGCATGCACTGGAGCTGGAGCCGGGCAATGGGCATGCGCGCGGGCGGCTGGAGGCGCTGGGCGCGGCGCGCCAGGAATAAGGATCAAGGGCGCGGATCAGCGGTCGGGAAACGCCAGCGTGAACCGGATATGCCCGCCGTCGGCGTGCACGGCCGCGCTCCCGCCGTGCAGGTCCATGATCGCGCGCACGATCGACAGCCCCAGGCCGGTCGAGCCCTGCGCATCGCTGCGCGCGCTGTCGGCCCGGTAGAAGCGCTCGAACAAATGGGCCAGGTGCGCGGGCGCGACCGCCGCGCCGTCATTGGCGACACTCAGCTCGGTGACGCCGGCGCCCTGCCGTGCCCGCAATGCGATCGTGCTGCCGGCGCCGGCGTGGCGCACCGCGTTCGACAGCAGGTTGGCCAGGGCGCGCCGCAGCAGCGCCGGGTCGGCCAGCACCGTGCCCTCGCCCGCGCACGTCATGCGCAGCCCGCGCTCCTCGGCCATGCTCTCGAAGAAATCGGCCATCCTGCGCAGTTCGTCCAGGGCGTCCCGTGGCTGGCGTGCCAGTACCACCTCGTCCTGGCCGGCACGCGCGAGGAACAGCATGCTGTCGATCATCCGTGCCAGCCGTTCGAGCTCTTCGATATTCGACGCGATCAGCTGCTCGTAATCGGCCGCCGTGCGCGTCTGCGCCAGCATGACCTGGCTCTGGCCGAGCAGGTTGGCGACGGGTGTACGGAACTCGTGTGCCAGGTCGGCGGAAAACCCGGACAGGCGCGCATAACCCTCCTGTAGCCGCACCAGCATCGCATTGAAGGCATCGATCAGCGGCCGCAGTTCCGACGGCGCGCCTTCCACCTCGAGCCGCTGCGCCAGCGTCCCGGGCCGCACAAGCGCCGCGTGCTCCGCTACTATGCGCAGCGGACGCAAACCTCGCCGCAACACCAGCGCCGCCAGCAGGGCCGCCGCCAGTGCGCTGACCGCGGCGGCGGCGGCGATGCGTGCGCGGTAGCTGGCAAACATCGCACTGCGCTCGCCGTACGCGCGCGCGACCACCACCTTCACTGGGCCGCCGGGGCGGCCGCCGTCCAGGCGCGCACTGCCGGCCACCACGCGGCCCGGATCGCCGGCGCGGCTGGTCCAGCCGGCGATCGCCGCGCGCTGCGGCGCCGGCCCGGCGGACGGCGGCACCGGATAGCGTTCGCCGGCCGCGTTGATGTCGGCCAGCACCGTGCCGTCGGCCGCCACGAAGCGCACCAGCGAATTCTCCTGGCCGCTCATGGTGTCGCGGAAGAACTCGGGCCGGTCGTGCAGCAGTTCGGCCGCGCCGGGACGCCCGAGCAGGATCTGCACCTGGCGCAGCTTGCCCAGCAGCTGGATATCGTCGCGCCGCTCGATTTCGGCGACGAAGGCGCGGTACAGGTAGGTACCGAGGCCGGCGGCGGCCAGCGCCACCACCAGCACGAACATCACGCCGATGCGCAGCGCCAGCGAATGACGCAGGCGGCCCTTCACGCCGCCGCCGCCGGCTGCGCCTCGCACACGTAGCCCATGCCGCGCCGCGTGTGGATCAGCTTCGGCTCGAACGGATCGTCGATCTTGCGGCGCAGGCGGCGCACCGCGGCGTCGATGACGTTGGTGTCGCTGTCGAAATTCATGTCCCAGACGTGCGATGCGATGAGCGAGCGTGACAGCACCTGTCCTTCGCGCTGCGCCAGCAGGTGCAGCAGGGCGAACTCCTGCGCCGTCAGGGGAACCGTGACGGCGCCACGGCGCACCCGGCGCCGGAACACGTCGATTTCCAGGTCGGCGATGCGGATCAGGGCATCCTCGCGCACCGGGCCGCGCCGCAGCAGGGTGCGGATGCGCGCCACCAGTTCGGCAAAGGCGAAGGGTTTCACCAGGTAGTCGTCGGCGCCCAGTTCGAGGCCGCGCACCCGGTCGTGTACTTCATCGCGCGCGGTCAGGAACAGGACCGGCATCTGTGCGGTGGCCGGGTTGGCGCGCAGGGCTTCCAGCACCTGCCAGCCATCCATGCGCGGCAGCATGACGTCGAGCACGATGAGTTCGATCCCGCTGTCCTCATCGAACGCGATCGCCAGTCCGTCGCGCCCATTGCGCACCAGCCGGACGGCGAAACCCGATTCGGCCAGGCCGCGCTGCAGGTAGTCGCCGGTCTTCGGCTCGTCTTCGATCACCAGGATGGGCATGGCAGGAACATGGGCAAAGCAGCCATTCTAAGCCGGTTCCGGGCGGCCGGACATGACGGAATTATCATCTGGCGGTCAGCCTGGCGTCGGGTGGCGCAGGCCAGAATGGCGGCTTCAACCTTACCGACAGGATGCCCATGGTCCGACCCATCACGATCCTGCTGGCCGCGCTGGCAACGCTGCCGGCCGCCGCGCAGTTGCGCCAGCAGCCCGAATTGACGCTGGAAGGCGCCAATCGCCTGGCCGGCGGCGCCATCGATGCCTGCCGGCGCCAGGGACGCGCCATCGTGGTTGCCGTGCTCGACCGCGGCGGCAACCTGGTGGCCTTGCAGAGGGCCGATGGCGTCGGTCCGCACAATACCGAGGCCAGCCGGCGCAAAGCCTATACCGCCCTGTCGACCCGCACGGCCACGCTCGACCTGGCGCGCCGGGTCCAGGCCGATACCGATGCGCGCAACCTGGCGACCCTGCCGGAACTGCTGCTGCTCGGTGGCGGCGTCCCGCTGCTGGCGCACGGGCAGCCGGTCGGCGCCATCGGCGTGGCGGGCGGCGGCGGAGCGGCCAACGACCACGCCTGCGCGCTGTCCGCCATCGGCACCCTGCCCGAACTCGACCAGCCGGTCCACTGAACCCTATCGTCTCAAGGAGAACACCATGCAATCGCTCAAACCGCTCGTCCTCGCCTGTGCCCTCGCCGCCGGTGCTCCCGTCATGGCCGCCGCGCCGAATCCGCTGAGCGTCCACGTGCTCGACCTGCAAAGCGGCCAGCCGACGGCCGGCATCCGGGTGCGGCTGGAACAGCACGCCGGCGAAGAATGGCGCGAACTGGCCGCCGGCGTCACCAATGAACAGGGACGGATTCCAGCGCTCTACCCCCAAGGCAAGGCGGTGACGGCCGGCGCCTACCGCATCGTGTTCGAGACCGGCGAACACTATGCGCGCAAGGGCCAGCCGACCTTCTTCCCGCGCATTCCAGTCGAATTCACGATGGATGCGGCCACCGCGCACTACCATGTGCCCTTGCTGCTGAGCCCATTCGGCTATTCGACCTACCGCGGGAATTGAGAGCGTCTCAATGCGCCGTTGTCGACGCGATGGATGCGACGGCGGCGGTAGCCGGTGCCGCCGCGCTCACGCGCCACACGGTATTGCCGACGTCGTCCGCCACCAGCAGCGCCCCGCTGCTGTCCAGCGCCAGCCCCACCGGCCGGCCCTTGGCATGGCCGCCGGTCAGGAATCCGGACACGACGTCGATCGGCTTCCCGGCCGGCTTGCCGTTCTGGAAAGGCACGAACACGACCTTGTAGCCGCTCGGCGGATCGCGGTCCCAGGACCCGTGCTCGCCGACAAAGGCGCCTTCGCGCATGTTGGCCGGCAGCGGGCTATCCGGGCGGTTGAAGACCAGGCCGAGCGAGGCCACGTGCGAGCCGAGCGCATAGTCGGGCACCAGCGCCCTGGCGACCAGGTCGGGACGCTGCGGCTTCACGCGCGGGTCGACGTGCTGGCCGTAGTAGCTGTACGGCCAGCCGTAGAAGCCGCCGTCGCGCACCGAGGTCAGGTAGTCCGGCACCAGGTCGGGACCGATCTCGTCGCGCTCGTTGACGACCACCCACATCGCCTTGCTGGTCGGTTCCCACTGCATCGAGTTCGGGTTGCGCAGGCCGCTGGCGAACACGCGGAAGGCGCCGCTGGCACGGTCCACTTCGAGGATGGCGGCGCGGTTCATCTCCGCTTCCATGCCGTTTTCCGTGATGTTGCTGTTCGAGCCGACGCCCACGTACAGCTTGCTGCCGTCGGGGCTGGCCAGCAGGCTCTTGGTCCAGTGGTGATTCAGCTTGCCGTCCGCGCCCGGCAGGTCCAGGACCTTGGTGCCCGGGGCACTGATCTTCGTATCTCCCTCGTTGTACGGATAGCGCATCAGCGCATCGGCGTTCGCCACGTACAGTTCGTTGCCGACCAGCGCCACGCCGAACGGCGATTTCAGGTTGTCGAGGAACACCGTCTGCTGCGCCGGCGCGCCGCCGCGGGCGGGACGTACCAGCGTGATACGGTTGCCGGCTTTCGCCGCCGAGCCGCCGTAGGCCTGGATCGGTCCCATGATCAGATCCTTGGGCCGCATTGCGGGCTGGCTGGGACCGTTCGATTCGACGACCAGGATGTCGCCGTTCGGCAGTGGATAGACGAAGCGCGGGTGCATCAGGCCGGTGGCCAGCGCGCTGATCTTCAGCGTGGCCGGCACCACCGGCGTCTCGCCCTGCTTCCAGGAGCCGGCCGGCGCCACCTTCATCGGCGGCAGCAGGTAGTTCTTGGCGGCCGGCAGGTCCGGGCCGTTGCCGTATTGCGCAGCCTGGCGCGCCGGGTCGCCCTTGTCGCAGGCGGCCAGCGCACAGGCCGCCGCGATCAGCAGCACACTGCTCTTGAGTACGGGGTGGATCATCACAGGACTCCGGTAGGGTTGGGATGTTGCACGGCCTCGACCAGGTGCGGACGCGGCCAGCCGAGCCAGGTCGCCAGCAGCATCAGGACGACGACGATGACCGACAGCGCCAGGCCTTGCGGCACCACGGCCACGTAACCGTCGCGGCTGTGCACGAAAGCGTTGACGATGGCCAGCGCCAGCGCCACCGCGCTGGCCAGCACGTGCAGCTTGGCGAAGCGCAGCGTGCGCACGTGGCGGTGGCTGACCCAGGTGAGCAGGCCGGCGATGGCGGCGAAAGCGGCCACGATGCAGCCGGCCGTCAGCAGCCAGACCGAAAAGGTCTCCCACAGATAATTAGCACTGCGCCAGTAAGCGATGTCGGTGAGCAGCGTACCGACGAAACAGACGGCGGGAAATTGCACCAGCGTGGCGTACACCGGCTGGCTGGCCAGCCCCAGGCGCGGCGCGTCGAGGATGGTGGTGTGCGCGGGCTTATGCATGGCTTGCCCCCGCCGGATCGTGGATAATATTAGACATGTCTGGTCCGTTATGAATGTCAAAAGGACATTCATCCTAGTGCGCTGGACTGGACCGTCTCTGTGTTTGATTTCACTTAGTACGAAACGCCTGCCGGTTTTACGCAGTGTTAGGCTGCGTTACATACGGTTACATTAGGGTCTCAATTGTTCGGCGCACGGCAGACTTGCAACTGGCGCCCTTCCCGGTCGCCCTGCTGGATCTGGTGCACCGTCACGCTGCCGTTGCCCTGGGCGGCTAGGCAAAAGCGCCCGTCGTAGACCAGCGGCATGTTCCTGCCCTTCGCCGGCCGTGTCTCGATGTGCACGTAATACACCTTGCCCGGCACCAGCGGCGCCGCCTGGGTATGCGGCAACGAGGCGACGCGGCCGCCATACGGCACGCACATGGCACCGCTCAGCGGAAAGCTGCGCCCGGCCGGCAAGCTCATGCGCCACAATGGGCGTGCCCCGTCGGACACCGTCAGCGCGCGGAACTCGGGTGTGCCCAGGCGCTCCTCGCGCGCGCCGATCGTGAAGCAGGGACCGCCGCGCGGCCCTTCGCGCACCTCGGCCTCGCCGGTGCGCGCTGCCGACGACGGCTTCAGCGCAACCAGCGCCGTCAAGGCCAGCAAGGTGCCGGGGATCAGCATACGGGTGTTCATGATTGCCTCAAGGAAAAACTACCGATAAGGCGAAATGCTACGGGGGCGCCGGGGGCGATCTTTTGAGATGGAACAATCAGGCGGATCGAAGACGGGAACGGACGAGCTTGCGTACCGGGCCGTGCGGCAGATTGGCAACGTCGTGTGGATTCTCGAGGAACATGGCCAAGACTTGCTCGTACAGGGCGAGACTGTGCGCATAGCGGCGCTGGCGCATCACACGCGGCTTGTGCATGGTCTTCAGCGCGAAATAATCGGCCAGCAGGTCGCCTTGCGCTTCCATGTTGTAGTCGGCCAGGGTGGCATCGTCGCGCAGGTCGTAGTGGTAGGGAAGGCCGATGCGGAAGGCGCCGCGCAGCTTGACCGGATAGCCGAGCTGGTGCTGCCAGACGTGCACCATCTCGTGCATGAACCAGTGGATGGTGAGCGGGTCGCCCGCGGTGTAGTCGGGCAAGAAGCAGGAATGATGAAAATAGATGCTGCCGTTGGGCGTCATCGCGCAGTTCCTGGGCTGCAGGCCAAGCGGCAGATACGGCCGGTTGTGGACGCGCACCCTGGCGTAATCGATGGCGTCGCCGAACAGCAGCGACGCCATCGAGATTTCGCCTGGCGTGAGGCCACGCGCCAGGCGTTTCATCGCTCGGTTTCCCGGCTGGTTCAGGCTGCGCGCAGCGCCGCGGCCGAACGTGCCAGCGCGGTGATCAGGTCCCAGTCGCCGGCCTTCATCGCGTCCGCCGGGGTCAGCCAGGAGCCGCCCACGCAGGCCACGTTCTTGAGTGCCAGGAACTGCGGCGCGGTCTCGATCGAGATGCCGCCGGTCGGGCAGAAGGTCACGTCCGGCAGCGGGCCGCCGATCGCCTTCAGCATGCCGACGCCGCCCGCCGGCACCGCCGGGAACAGCTTCAGCTGCTTGAAGCCGGCTTCGCGCGCGACCATCACTTCGGACGGGGTCATGCAGCCCGGCAGCAGCGGCAGGCCGCTCGACTTGGCGGCGTCGATCAGGGCCGGGGTCAGGCCCGGCGACACGCCGAACACCGCGCCGGCGTCGCGCGCCTGGGCGAATTCTTCCGGCTGGGTGAGCGTGCCGACGCCGACGATCGCGCCTTCGACCTGCGCCATGTCGCGGATCGCCTGCAGGCCGTGCTTCGTACGCAGCGTTACTTCCAGCACGCGGATACCGCCCGCGACCAAGGCCTTGGCCAGCGGCACGGCGTGGTCCGGGTCGTCGATCGCAATGACCGGGATCACGCTCGCCGAGCGCATGATGTCAAGCAGGTTCATATTCGTACTCATTCAGGGCTCACTTGTTTTTACGGAACAGGAAATCTTCATCGGAACCCGGCATGATCTCGCCGGTGTCGGTGCCTTCGTGCAGGGGAACGACGGTATCGCGCAGCGACGGCAGCGGGAAGTGGGCGGCGCCCTCTTCCGCGGCGCTGACCGACTTGCGGAACACGTCGAACAGCTCGCGGCCCATGCCGATGTGGCTCGAGCTCAGGTCGGCGGTCGCCATCTTGCGCGAGGCCCAGATATCGTCGGGCACCAGCGCTTCCAGCGTGCCCTGGGTGGCATCGACACGGATGATATCACCATCGCGCACCAGGCCGAGCGGACCGCCGGCCAGGATTTCCGGCGACACGTGGATCGCGGCCGGCACCTTGCCCGACGCGCCCGACATGCGGCCGTCGGTGACCATCGCCACGTGGTAGCCGGCGTCCTGCAGGTTCGCCAGCGCCGGGGTCAGCGCGTGCAGTTCCGGCATGCCGTTGGCGCGCGGGCCCTGGAAGCGGATCACGGCGACGAAGTCCTGGTTCAGCTGGCCCGCCTGGTAGGCGTGCATGAAGTCTTCCTGCGAATCGAAGGTCTTGGCCGGCGCTTCGACGATGTGGTGTTCCTTCTTGACCGCAGAGATCTTCATCACGGCGCGGCCCAGGTTGCCCTGCACCAGGATCAGGCCGCCGTTGTCGCTGAACGGGTTGGTGTATTTGCGCAGCACCGCCTCGTCGCCGCTCTGTTCCGGCAGGTCTTTCCAGACGACCTTGTCGTTCTCGTCCAGGAACGGTTCCTTGCAATGGTTGCGCAGGCCGTGGCCGAGGATGGTGTTGACGTCGTCGTGGGCGAAGCCGCCATCCAGCAGTTCGCGGATGACGAAGGCCGGGCCGCCGGCGGCCTGGAAGTGGTTGACGTCGGCGTCGCCGTTCGGATACACGCGTGCCAGCAGCGGCACCACTTTCGACAGCTCGTCGAAGTCGTTCCAGTCGACCACGATGCCGGCCGCGCGCGCGATGGCGATCAGGTGCATCGTGTGGTTGGTCGAGCCGCCGGTCGCGTGCAGCGAGGCGATGGCGTTGACGATCGATTTCTCGTCGACGATATGGCCGATCGGCATGTAGCTGCCGCCCTGCTGCGAAATCTTGACCGCATGCTGGGACGCGGCGCGGGTCAACGCATCGCGCAGCGGGGTGCCCGGGGTGACGAAGGCGGCGTTCGGCAGGTGCAGGCCCATCATTTCCATCAGCATCTGGTTGCTGTTGGCGGTGCCGTAGAAGGTACAGGTGCCGGCGCCGTGGTAAGCCTGGGCTTCGCCCTCGAGCAGTTCCTCGCGCGTGGCCAGGCCTTTCGCATAGCGCTGGCGCACCGCGGCCTTTTCCTTGTTCGAGATACCGGTCGTCATCGGGCCGCCCGGCACGAAGATGCCCGGGATGTGGCCGAAGTGCAGCGCGCCGATCAGGAGACCGGGCACGATCTTGTCGCAGATACCGAGGTACAGGCTGGCGTCGAACATGTTGTGCGACAGCGCGATCGCGGTCGACATGGCGATGGTGTCGCGCGAGAACAGCGACAGTTCCATGCCCGGCTGGCCCTGGGTGACGCCGTCGCACATGGCGGGCACGCCGCCGGCGAACTGGGCCACGGCGCCGACTTCGCGCACGGCGTCCTTGATCACTTTCGGGAAATACTCGAACGGCTGGTGCGCCGAGAGCATGTCGTTGTAGGACGACACGATGGCCACCGACGGCTGCTTCTGTTCGCGCAGCTTGAGCTTGTCGTTGGCCGGGAAGGCGGCGAAACCGTGTGCCAGGTTCGTGCACGCCAGCGTACCGCGCTGCACGCCTTTCACACGCGCGGCGTCGAGATGGGCAAGGTAGGCCCGGCGCGATGGACGGCTGCGCTCGATGATGCGCTGGGTCACCTTCTCTACTACGGGATGCACCATGATCGTTCCTTATGAATTAGATTTATGAAATTTTACTACAAAACAGGCGTGAGCGCATGCCGGCGCCGGATTTTGAAGTGCCGTGATGTCGGCGTTCCGCGTGGACGGGAGACCCGCCTACCCTACAGCTGAGCCAGCTCGACGTTGCCGCGTGCTGGTAGGGTGGACGGCTGTGCCGTCCACGCGCTGAAGCAGCCCAGGTACTGGCTCATCGCCAAGAAATGACCGCTGAGCAGCGCTTTTATGTAGTGAATTTACGCCCGTTTCCTGTATTATTCGATAACCTGCACAAAATGACATCATACCGTCCATCACCATGCGCCAACCACCCTTGACCAGCTCCACCGCCTACCAGGCCCTCACCAACCACGCCGCCAAGGCCAAAGACTGGCAGATGCGCGATCTGTTCGCTGCCGATCCGCAACGCTTCGAGCGTCTGTCGGTGGAAGCCGCCGGGCTGTTCCTAGACTATTCAAAAAACCGTCTGGACGGGCGCACGCTTGAACTGCTGAAAGCGCTGGCACAGGAGCGCGGCGTCGAGCGCCTGCGCGATGCCATGTTCAATGGCGACAAGATCAACCTGACCGAAAACCGCGCGGTCCTGCACACCGCCCTGCGCGCGCCGCGCGACAAACAGATCAGTGTCGACGGCCAGGATGTGAGCAAGGACGTGCACGACGTGCTCGCGCGCGTAAAAACCTTCAGCGACGCTGTCCGCAGCGGCGATTGGAAAGGCCATACTGGCAAGGAAATCACCGACGTCATCAACGTCGGCATCGGCGGCTCCGACCTGGGTCCGAAGATGGTGTGCCTGGCGCTGCGCCAGTTCGCCCATCCGCGCCTGAACATGCATTTCGTGTCCAACGTCGACGGCCACGACATGGACGCCGCCTTGTCGCGCGTGAATCCGGAAACCACCCTGTTCATCATCGCCTCGAAGACCTTCACCACGGCCGAGACCATGATGAACGCAAACACGGCGCGCGCCTGGTTCCTGCAGCATGCGCCGGAACAGGCGCTGGCCAAGCACTTCGTGGCGGTCTCGACCAACGTCGACGCCATCAAGACCTTCGGCATCGATCCGCAGAACATGTTCCCGTTCTGGGACTGGGTCGGCGGCCGCTACTCGGTGTGGTCGGCGATCGGCCTGCCGGTCGCGCTGTGCGTCGGCTTCGGCTACTTCAGCGACTTCCTGGCCGGCGCCCACGCCATGGACGAGCATTTCCGCAGCGCCCCGATCGAGCAGAACCTGCCGATGATCCTGGGCCTGGTCGGCTTCTGGAACCGCGCATTCCTGGACTGCGGCTCGGTCTCGATCGCACCCTACCACCAGGACCTGAACCGCTTCCCGGCCTACCTGCAGCAGCTCGACATGGAAAGCAACGGCAAGCGTGTCACGCGCGCCGGCGACGCCATCGACTATGCGACCGGCCCGGTGATCTGGGGCGACGTCGGCACCAACGGCCAGCACGCCTACTTCCAGCTGCTGCACCAGGGCACCGACGTCACGCCGATGGATTTCATCGCCGCGCTGCGCCCGTCCCACGAGTTCCACAACCACCATGCGGCCCTGCTGGCCAACTGCTTCGCCCAGTCGGAAGCCTTCATGAAGGGCAAGACCATCGACGAGGTGCGCCAGGACCTGCAAGGCCTCGCAGTTGAAATGGATTCCGCCGAGATCGAGCGCCTGGCGCCGCATAAAACCTTCCCGGGCAACCGTCCGAGCAACACCATCCTGATGGAATACCTGACCCCGGCCACGCTGGGCGCGCTGATTGCGCTGTACGAGCACAAGGTGTTCGTGCAGGGTGCGCTGTGGGACGTGAACAGCTTCGACCAGTGGGGCGTCGAGCTGGGCAAGGTGCTGGCCAAGAAGATCGAGGCCGAACTGACGGGCGAGGCCCGGCCGGCCGGCCACGACAGCTCGACCAATGGCCTGATCGCGCGCGCCAAGGCCGCTGTCTGAATCGGATACTGACATCATGAAGACCGAAAAAATCACGATCGTGCACGACACGCCGATGCAGGTCGGCGAATCCCCGGTATGGCATGCGGTGGAATCCGCGCTGTACTGGGTCGACATCGATGGCCGCACCGTGCACCGCCTGCACCCGGCCAGCGGCAAGCATTCGGCCTGGCAGATGCAGACCGAACCCTCGGCCCTCGCGGTCGACCTCGACAACAACCTGGTGGTGGCCACCCGTGCCGGCTTCGTCTACCTCGACACCAGCAGCGGCGAGGTCGAAGACCTCGTGCCGGCGCCCTACGACACGAGCAAGATGCGCTTCAACGACGGCCGCGTCGACCCGGCGGGCCGCTTCTGGGTCGGCACCATGTACGAGCCACGCGACCAGGCGCTGGCCGAGATGTACGTGCTGGACAAGGGCGCACTGCGCCAGGCCTGGGCGGGCGGCATGACCAACTCCAACGGCCTGGCCTGGAGCCCGGACGGCCGCACCATGTACCACGCCGACACCACCACCCACCGCGTCGACTGCTACGACTACGACGTGGCCAGCGGCACCCAGTCGAACAAGCGCAACCTGGTCACTTTCGAGGCCGACAAGACCTCGGGCACCTACGGCGGCCGTCCGGACGGCGCCGCGATGGACAGCGAAGGCAACTACTGGGTCGCGATGTACGAAGGCGGCCGCCTGCTCAGGCTGTCGCCGACCGGCGAACTGCTGCAGCAGATCGACCTGCCGCTGCGCTGCCCGACGGCGGTCTGCTTCGGCGGACCGGACCTGCGCACCCTGTTCGTGACCAGCGCCAGCAAGGGCCGCTCGAACGACGAACTGGCGCAATACCCGCACAGCGGCAAGGTGCTGGCGTTCGCGGTCGACGTGGCGGGCATCGAACAGCCGGAATACCGCGGCTGACGTCAGCGCGCCGCCTTCAGCAGCGGCGCGATGTCGATCGCCGCGGCCATCGCACGGTAGCCGGCGTCGCCCGGGTGCAGGTGGTCGCCCGAATCGGCCTCGCGGCGCAGGCGGCGCGGGTTAGCCGGGTCGCGCAGCACGGCGTCGAAGTCGACCACCGCGTCGAAGATGCCGGCGCTGCGGATCCAGTCGTTCAGGCGCACGCGCAGGCGCTCCTTGGCGGGACTGTAGTGGCCGGCGTAGGGCGTGCCTTCGAGCGCGCCTTCGAAGGGCGGCAGGGTAGCGACGGTCATGCGCACGCCCCTGGCGTGGGCCGCGGCCAGCAGCTGGCGGTAGCCGGCGGCCAGTTCCTCGAGCGTGACCTGGCTTTCGCCCGGCGCGAACGGACTGCCGGGCCAGCCGATGTCGTTGATGCCCAGCAGGACGATGACGTCGGTGACGCCGGGCTGGCCCAGCACGTCCTGCCGGAAGCGCGCCAGGGCGCTCTGCCCCATGCCGTCGCGCAGCAGGCGCGCGCCCGAGATGCCGGCATTCGCCACGCCGATTCCGTAGGGCTGCAGCCGCTCGGCCAGCGCATCCGGCCAGCGGCGGTCGCTGTCGGGGGTCGAGCCGTTGCCGTCGGTGATCGAATCCCCGAGCGCCACCACCGTCCCGGCCGTGCCGGCCGCCTCGACCAGTACCGCCGCCGTGAACAGGCGCCCGCCGATGCGTTCGCCCTGCGCGGCGGCCGCCATCCCCAGCGTGTCGCCCGCTTCGATCGCGAGCGTCTGCTGCGCGCCCCAGTGAAAGCTCGTCACCGGCGTGGGGTCCGGCAGGTAGCTCGTCACCTCCAGCCGCGCCAGCGGCGGCACCGCCAGCGCGACCGGATCGCTGGTTGCGTCGGCACCGGGCGCGATCGACACCGCCGCCTGTCCGCCGAAGGTAAGCGGCAGCGCCGGCCCGGCGTCGTTCGCCGCACTGGCGTCATGCGCCAGGGCCACCCTCACCCCGCCGACCCGCAGCGGCTGGTGTCCGTAGCGGTTCGACAGCACGATCCGGATGCGCTGCCCGCCGGCGCTCACGCGCAGGCGCTCGCGCACCGACTGCCGCCCGAGGCTGGCGGGCACGTTCATCGGCAGGGCAAAGCCGCTGTCCCAGCCGGGCTGCGGCGCCGCGTACCAGGTCGTGATCCAGCGCGCCGGGCCGGTTGCCGGCGCGCCTGCCAGCGCATCCTGCCCCAGCACCAGCGCCAGCCCGAGCGCGGCAATCGCACTTTTATATAAAGCCATCGTTTCCTCCTTGTCAGAAGGTGGCCACGATAGGTCATTCAAAATACGGCAGGAAGCCGCTAGAATCGAACATCACTCATTCCAATTTAGAATGGACTCACGATGGACACGCTGCGCGCCATGCAGGTTTTCGTACGCACGCTCGAACTCGGCAGCCTGACGGCGGCCGCGCGCGAATTCGGCATGACCCAGCCGAGCGTCAGCAAGCTGCTGTCCCAGTTCGAGCGCCAGCTGGGCGTGCGTTTGTTCGAACGCAGCACGCGCGGCCTGGCGCCGACCGAACAGGGACAGCGCTTCCATGCCGACGCCAGGCTGGTGCTGGAACAGTACGATGCCGCGGTAAGCGCCGTGCAGGGCATGCACGGCCAGCCGGCCGGGCAGCTGCGCATCAATGCCCCGGTGGCGCTCGGCCAATACCGCATCAATGCCATGGTGCAGCGCTTCCTGGCCGCGCATCCGGGCATCGACATCGAACTGATCCTGAACGACCGCTTTGCCGACCTGGTCGAGGAAGGCGTCGACGTCGCTTTCCGGCTCGGCGGCACGCTGCCGCCGGATGCCGTCGGGCGCCACCTGGCCACGGTCGAGCGCTTCCTGGTGGCCTCACCCGGCTACTGCGCCCGGCGCGGCATGCCCGCCCTGCCCGCCGACCTGAGCACGCACGACATGGTCCGCTTTGCGTGGACGCCCGGTAACAGCATCGACTTGTTCCGCGGCGAAGAACGGGTGCGGCTCGCGGTCGGCGGGCGCTTCCGCGCCAACAATGCGATGGCGATACGCGAGGCGCTGGCGCTGGACAGCGGCATCGGCATCTGTCCGGACTGGCTGGTGCGCGACCTGCTGGACAGCGGCGCGCTGGTGCGGGTGTTGCCCGAGTGGTCGGCGCCTTCCCAGGATTTATATATGCTGACGCCGTCGCGCCGCTATCAACCCGTGCGCACCAGGATGTTCGTCGATTTTGCCGTGTCCGAGTTCGCTGCCCTGCCCGGCTTCGGCGGCATCCGCAAGTGCAAGGCCTAGCTATTCAACTTCCACATATCAGCTAGTGAGGTATAAGCATTGTTTGTTTATCGCCCTGTGACAAAATTGCGCTAACGAATTGTCCAGCATGCCCAGCAATGGCTGGCCGAGACGATAACAACCACAGGAGACAAGCAATGCTGACTAGCACGACAGGGGCCGCCGCGTCCGCACAGCCGGTGGCACGACGCTGGTACAAACAACTCTGGGTCCAGGTGCTGATCGCGATGGCGCTCGGCATCCTCATCGGCCACTTCTTTCCGGATGCGGGCACCAGGCTGCAGCCGCTGGGCGACGGCTTCATCAAGCTGATCCGCATGCTGATCGCGCCGATCATCTTCTGCACCGTGGTGCTCGGCATCGCCAAGATGGACGACATGTCGCGCGTCGGCCGCGTCGCCGTCAAGGGCCTGATCTATTTCGAAGTCATGACCACCGTTGCGCTGGTCGTGGGCCTGGTCGTGGTCAATGTGTGGCAGCCGGGCGCCGGCATGAACGTGAATGCCTCCAACCTGGATACCGCATCGGTGTCGAAGTATGTGGCGCAGAGCCACGAGACCGGGATGGTGCCGTTCATCATGAACATCATCCCGAACACCTTCGTCGGCTCGCTGTCGGAAGGCCATATCCTGCAAGTCCTGCTGATCTCGGTGCTGGTCGGCTGCGCGCTGATGCGCTTCGGCGCCGCCGGCAAGCCGGTGATCGAGCTGCTGGACATCGTATCGAAGGTGTTCTTCGGCATGGTCGGCATCGTCATGTGGGCGGCGCCCATCGGCGCGTTCGGCGCGATCGCCTTCACGGTCGGCAAATACGGCGCCGGCGCCCTGCTCTCGCTCGGCAACCTGCTGGTGTGTTTCTACGTGACCTGCCTGATCTTCATCTTCGCCGTGCTGGGCCCGGTATCGCGCCTGTGCGGCTTCAGCCTGTTCAAGCTGATGCGCTACCTGCGCGACGAGATCCTGGTCTGCCTGGCCACGACCTCGTCCGAGAGCGTGCTGCCGCGCATGCTGATCAAGATGGAGCAGCTCGGCTGCAAGCCGAGCGTGGTCGGCCTGATCATCCCGACCGGCTATTCGTTCAACCTGGACGGCACCTGCCTGTACCTGGCCAGCGTGACCGTCTTCCTGGCGCAAGCCACCAACACGCCGCTCGACCTGACCCAGCAGATCGTGCTGCTCGGCGTCCTGCTGCTGACTTCCAAGGGTGCAGCGGGCGTGGCCGGCGCCGCCTTCGTGGTGCTGGCGGCGACCCTGTCGACGGTGGGCTCGATCCCGGTCGCCAGCGTGGCGCTGATCCTCGGTGTGCACCGCCTGCTGTCCGAAGGACTGACGCCGACCAACCTGATCGGCAACGCGGTGGCGACCATCGTCATCTCGAAATGGGAAAAGGCGCTCGACACCGAGCAGATGCACCGCGTCCTCAACCGCGAATAACAGCCACCCGGCAGTGCCCGAGGCGGCCTCATGCGCGCCGCCTCTCATAAAAAATACCAGGAGACATCATGGGCAGCCCCATCCACAAGGCCGCAGGGCAGGCTGTTGCCTGCGCATTCCTCTTTGGCGCCGTTTGCAGCGCCGCCGGCGCCGCCGACGTGCAACTCTACGGCCTGATCGGCAGCTACGCCGGCAGCATCAAGCGCAGCGACAACATCGAGCGCACCACCGTCGTCGGCTCCGGCGGCTTGACCACGTCCTGGTGGGGCATCCGCGGCAGTGAAGACCTGGGCGACGGCACCAGGGCGATCTTCCAGCTCGAGCAGTTCTTCCAGCCCGACACCGGCGGCGCCGGCCGCAGCGCGGCCGACCCGGGCGGCTTTTCGCGCAGCGGCTGGGTCGGCATCGCCGGCCGCTACGGCCAGCTGACCGTCGGCCGCCATACCTCCCCCTATTACGTGTCGATGCAGATGGTGAATCCGTTCGGCGCCTCGGTCGTGTTCTCGCCGCTGGTGGTGCAGAGCTACGTGGCGTCGTTCAGCAATACCGTGATCGGCGATACCGTCTGGAACAACGTGATCCAGTACGTCGCGCCGACCATCGGCGGCCTCAGCACCACCATTGTCTACGCGCCGGGCGAAGTCGCGGGCCAGGCCAGCGTCAACAACGCCGGCATCCACCTGCGCTACACCCGGGGCAAGCTGAGCGCCGTGCTGTCGGCGCAGCGCGTGCGCACCGCCGCGGTGGCGCCCTCGACCGGCCAGCAAGCCTGGCTGGCGGGCGTGGCCTACGACGCCGGCTGGGCCAAACTGTACGCATCGGCCCAGGCTACCGATAATGCGGTCACCGACGTCCGCTCGCGCACCTGGCAGCTGGGCAGCGCGGTGCCGGTCACCAAGACCGGTTCGATCCTGGTGTCGTGGGCCAGGACCACGGTCGACAACCCGGCGCTGCGCGTGGGCGACCACGACACCGCCGGCCTGGGCTACGACTATTACCTGTCGCGCCGCACCGATGTCTACGCCACTTACCTGTACGACCACATCGACGGCAAGGTCAAGGGCAACAGCTACGCGGTCGGCATCCGTCACACCTTCTAGGGTTCAGGCCAGGTAGGTGTCGATATGCTGCTGGCGCGCTTCGTACAGCGGCATGATCTCGCTCTCGAACATCGCCACCGCGCGCGTGGCCAGGCGCGACATCGGATGCTGGTTGCCGGTGGCGATCGCCATGCGGCTATGGATGCCGGGATCGCTGATGCGGGTGCAGCGGAAGCGCCGCTGCCTGGGATCGGCGTCGATCGCGTTCAGCGGCAGCACCGCGTGTCCGCAGCCCTCCTCGACCAGGTCCAGCAAGGCCGGCACGGCGTCGATTTCGAGGGCGATGTTGAGCTGGATGCCGCACTCGGCCGCATGCATCTCGACCAGCGTGCGGATCGCGTGCAGGCGCCCGGGAATGATCAAGGGATAGGCCGGCAAATCCTTCAGGCGGATCTCGGCCGGCACGGCCGCATCGGCCCGGCTGATCAGGAACATCTCTTCGGTGAACAGGATGCGCTTGTCCACCAGCGGGGTCTCGCCGGTGTCGTACAGGATCGCGGCATCGATGCGGCCCATCGCCAGCCACTCCGCCAGGTAGGTCGACAAGCCATCCGATACCGTGATGTTCGCCTGCGGAAACTGCTTCTGGAAACTGCGCACCAGCGCCAGCGTCGCGAAGCGCGCCACGCTCGGCACCAGACCGATCCTGAAGTGGCCGTCGAGCGTGCCCTGCAGGTTCTTCAACGCGTCTTTCGCGACGTCGACCTGGTGCAGGATGCCCTTGCTGTGCTCCAGCAAGACCTTGCCCGCTTCCGTCAGCACCACGCCGCGGCCATTGCGGCGCAGCAGGTTCTGGCGCAGGTCGACCTCGAGCTGGCGCACCAGCCGGCTCAGGGCCGGCTGCGGCTTGCCCAGGATTGCCGATGCGCGTGTAAAACTGCTCAGTTCAGCGACGTGGACGAACGCTTCGAGCTGATCGAGATTCATGGTCGGGTTATGCAAAAAGTGCATAGGAGCTAGTCAGGTATTGCCATTGTATCGATGGGGTGCGCTCGGCACAATCGGGACGTCGAGGCAGCTGGAGACGCTGCCGACGTCGATCTTCACCACCAGGACAACTACCATGAAATCTTGCCTGCCCCCCGACCCGCACCCGATCAAGCCCGCCCACCGCCTGCCGCCCGGCGCCTGCGACGCCCACTGCCACGTATTCGGCCCGGCCGCCCTGTTCCCGTATGCGCCCGACCGCAGCTACACCCCGCCGGACGCGCCGGTGGAAGCGCTGCGCGCCTTGCACGACCATCTCGGCATTGCGCGCGCGGTCATCGTCCACGCCAGCTGCCACGGCACCGACAACAGCGTCACCCTGGCCGCCATCAAGTCGAGCCGGGGTGCCTACCGCGGCGTTGCCAACGTGCGCGCCGACGTCACCGACAACGAACTGGCCGACTTGCATGCCGGCGGCATCCGCGGCATCCGCTTCAATTTCGTGAAGCACCTCGGCGGCGTGCCGGACGTGTCGGTGATCGAGAACCTGGTCGCGCGCATCGCGCCGCTGGGCTGGCACATCGTGCTGCACTTCGACGCCGAGGACATCCCGGCGCAGCAGGATATGCTGCGCAAGATCACGGTGCCCTTCGTGATCGACCACATGGGCCGCGTGCGCGCCGAACAGGGCCTGGACCAGCGTCCATTCCAGTTGCTGCTGCAGCTGATGCGCGAGAATCCGCTGGCCTGGGTCAAGATCTGCGGCGCCGAACGCGTCTCCGCCGGCAAGCGCCCCTTCCTCGACGCCGCGCCCTTTGCCCAGGCACTGATCGCCACCGCGCCCGAGCGGCTGCTGTGGGGCACCGACTGGCCACACCCGAACATTGCGAAGGACATGCCGAACGACGGCGAACTGGTCGACCTGTTCTACGCCTTCACCGCCGACGAACGCATCCAGCAGCAGATCCTGGTCGACAACCCGGCCCGCCTGTACGGCTTCGCGCCGCTCGACGGCCTGCGCTAACCTCCCCCCCCCCACGACGCAGGGCCGCCGGCCCTGTTTGCCCCCCGTAACGACGTGGCGCCCAGCCTGCCGTGGATGTGGCACGATACGCTTCGTGCATGGCGACTACGTAGTAAATTTTCTTGCGCAATCAATAATCGTGTAGTAAATTTACATAATCCGATTATCCCGAACTGCATCCACCATGGCTCTTTCCGATTTCGACCTCGTTTTCTTCGGCGGCAGCGGCGACCTCGCAATGCGCAAGCTGCTGCCCGCGATGTACGCCCGCGACGTGGCCAACGACCTGCCCGCGAGCGCGCGCATCATCTGCGTCGGCCGCGAAGACATGTCGCAAGACCAGTTCCTGCGCATGGTCGAGACCAATTCGAAGCCGCACATCAAGGAAACGGTGGATGAAGCCGCGTGGCAGAGCTTCCTGCAGCGCATCACCTACGTCGAAGTCGACGCCGGCAACGTCAAGAGCTACAGCGCGCTGGTCGAGGCGCTGCGCGCCGATGCCGCGCTGACCCGCGTGTACTACCTGGCCACGCCGCCGTCGCTGTTCGCGCGCATCTGCGAGAACCTGGCGAAGGTCGGCCTGGCCACGCCGAACTCGCGCGTGGTGCTGGAAAAGCCGCTGGGCCGCGACCTGGCCTCGGCCAAGCAGATCAACCTGGATGTCGGCAAGGTCTTTTCCGAATCGCAGATCTACCGGATCGACCACTACCTGGGCAAGGAAACCGTGCAGAACCTGCTGGCCCTGCGCTTCGGTAACATCCTGTTCGAGCCGCTGTGGCGCCGCGAGTGGATCTCGGACGTGCAGATCACGATCGCCGAAAAGATCGGCGTCGGCAACCGCCTCGGCTACTACGACAACTCGGGCGCCCTGCGCGACATGCTGCAGAACCACCTGCTGCAGCTGCTGTGCATCGTCGCCATGGAACCGCCGGCGTCGATCGCGCCGGACGCCGTGCGCGACGCCAAGCTGCAGGTACTGCGCTCGCTGAAGCGCTTCACCCCGACCGCGCTGTCGCAGAACATCATCCGCGGCCAGTACCGCAGCGGCTACGTCGACGGCCAGCCGGTGCCGGGCTACCGCGACGAACCGGACGCGCCGAAACAGTCGAAGACCGAGACCTTCGTCGCCATGAAGGCCGAGATCGACACCTGGCGCTGGGCCGGCGTGCCCTTCTACCTGCGCACCGGCAAGCGCATGGCCGACCGCCTGGCCGAGATCGTGGTGCGCTTCAAGCAGATCCCGCACTCGATCTTCAACCAGCCGAATTCGAGCTTCCAGCCGAACAGCCTGGTGATCCGCCTGCAGCCGGACGAAGGCCTGTCGCTGAACCTGATGGCCAAGACCCCGGGCGATTCGATGCGCCTCAAGCAGGCCGAACTCGAACTCGATTTCCGCGAACAGTTCGGCGGTCCGCGCATGGAAGCCTACGAACGGCTGCTGCTGGACGTCCTGCGCGGCCAGCTCACGCTGTTCATGCGCGGCGACGAACTGGAAGCGGCCTGGGAATGGGTCGAGCCGATCCTCGACCACTGGGAGCAGGACGACACCACGCCGGTGCCCTACACCTCCGGCACCTGGGGCCCGGCCGCGTCGAGCGCGCTGATCGGCCGCGACGGCCTGCAGTGGCGCGAAGAAGCGCTGCCGGAAGATTAAAGAGAGACGACCTTGCTCCTCGATTCGATCCGCACCCAGCTCGACTCGCTGTCCAAGTCCGAGCGCAAGGTCGCCCTCGCGGTGCTGGCCGCGCCCAGCGCCACGGTCAGCCAGAACATCACCGCGCTCGCCAAGAGCGCGCAGGTGTCGGAGCCGACCGTGGTGCGCTTTTGCCGCACGCTCGGCTACGAAGGCTGGCACGAGTTCAAGCTCAAGCTGGCGCAAGGCCTGGCGCTGGCGCTGCCCGGCACCAGCGAACAGCCGTCGCAGGACGACCTGGCGTCCGACCTGGTCAATAAAATCTGCAGCCGCTCGATCAACACCCTGCTCGACCTGCGCAACAACCTGAAACCGGAACTGATCCAGAAGGCGCTCGACATCCTGTCGCGCGCCAAGAAGATCGAGTTCTACGGCCAGGGCTCGTCCGGCTTCGTCGCCGCCGACGCCCAGCACAAGTTTTTCCGCTCGGGCGTGCCGACGGTGTCGTACACCGACCCGGCCATCCACGCGATCGCGGCCGCCCTGCTGCGCGAAGGCGATGCGCTGGTGGCGATCTCCCAGCGCGGCAACAACCCGGCGCTGGTGCGCTCGGCCAAGCTGGCCCGGCGCGGCGGCGCCGACGTCATCGTGCTGGCGCCCTCGGGCACCCAGCTGGCCGAGATGGCCACCGTCTTGATTCCGATCGACCTGGTGTTCGCCACCGACCCGTACACGCCGATCTCGGCGCGCCTGGCTTACCTGGTCGTGATCGACGTGCTGGCCGTGGGACTGGCGCTGCAGCGCGGGCCGGAGTTCCGCAAGAAGATGCAGAATGCGCAGAAGGCGCTGCAGGAATTCGACATGCAGTTCGATTCGTTCATCGGCTGAGATACTCACCCGATTGCAGCGACATGACCGCCAGCAATCGCCTGGTGTCTCGCCGGACCTATACTGCGGCGATTCTCATGCAGCATGCCGGGCAAGCACCGACCGGCAGCATCGCCAATGCATCCATCCCGCTTGCCTATCCTGACTTGTGCCGTCCTTGGCATGGCAATTCTCTTTCCGCCCTGCGCCGCCGCGCCTGGCACCCTGCCCCAGATAGGATCGCGCTTTGCATCATGCGATCCCGCTACCGCAGGTGCCGCCGTCAAGGCTGCCCTGAACGATCCGGCCACGTTGCTTGACCCGAGCGTCCTGTTCGATGCAGCGGTTGCCGAACACATCGCGGACCACAAGGACCAGGCGGCATTCATGTATCTCGCTGCACGCCTGCGCATGTCGCGCCAGGCCCTGGTCGGCCGTGATGAAGCCACGCAGGCGCTCGCAGCCATGGTCGTGACAATCAGTCCCATCATTTTGCCCGATCTGCTGCTGGATCCCGACATGGCACGCAGGACAGTCGAGCGCGTCATCGACTGGGACCGTGCCACGCCCGATCCGTTTCGCGACCAGGCAATGAGCAAAGGGGGTAAATTCCCAGCAAAACTGGCGGAAATCGACGGTGCTTTGGCGCGCCTGCCGAGCGACATCCCTGGGCAACTTGCGAAAATCGAGGCGTTTATCCGAGAGTACCCAAGCATGGCGCGGCCAGGCGGCGCTCGCGCGCTCATTCTTGCAGATGGCGAGCAACAGCTTGCGAGGTGGCGCGACGGTCGTTGCAGGGCTGGTGAGCCGCAGTAGCCGAGCAATTGGATCTCATCCATTCGGCACCTCGAAAAGAGCGACGGGTATAGAATCCTACAGGTCTCTTCCATACACCGCCGAGGTCACCGGGCATGTCCATGAAACGCGCCAGCGGTATTCTCCTTTCGTCGATCGGCTACCTCGTCTATCCCCTGACGCTGTTCGCGGCGGTCGTCTACGCCTTTGGCTTCGCCATGTGGATGCACGCGCCGGTCGTGCCCGTGCTGCAGATGATCGCCGTGCCGGCGCTGCCGCTGCTGGTCGTGGGCTGGCTGTTCACGAAGGCGGGACGCCGGCTGCGCGGCGGCGCGGCGGCGGCAGCGCCGCCGAAGCGCGTTTCGACACCGGGACGCGCGCGCATGCGCAGGTGGCTCGGGGCCGTCCTCGCGCTTGCCGTCCTGGCCGCCTGTATCGTGGTGGGACGGACCGGCTACAAACTTTATCAATGCAGTGTGGGACCGCCTGCGGGCACGCCTGCCTACGCAGAAGCGCAGGCACGCAAGGAAGCCGAAACGCTCAGGAACGGTTTCAAGCGCATGTGCGAGGGCGATCTCGGGCGCTTCGATATCTCGTTCCGGTCGATGGCGTCGGCCACCCGCAACCTGGCGTTCACGCCGGTCGACCTGACCCACACGCCGTTCGCGCGGCTCGCGCCTCTCGGCGCCAGGTCCGAAGCCGTCAACGACATACGCTCACGCCTGTACCGCGGCTTCCGCATGCCGGATGGCCATGTCGTCACCCTGTTCGAGCAGGACATGTCGGCCGACGGCGGCCGTACCTGGCGCCGCCCCGAGGATGAACCCGAACGCATCAACGGCTTGCCGGCGCGGCTGGGCGTGTTCGAGGATGAGGCGGGCACCGCGGTCTCGCACCTGTCGTGGGTCGAAGGCCGACGCATGTACGAGCTGTGGATCGATGCCAACGTCGCGCGCGTGCCCCTGCGCAATCAGTTGTTCGCGCTGGCGGCATCGCTGCCGCGCTCGGTGCCGGCGTGCCCGAACGAACGCCTGCCGAGGTCTTCCGGGTTCGACGCCGACGGGCAGCCTGTTCCGGAGCCGATGCCTGAAACCCTCACCGAGGCGGAAATGGATGCGATGTTCAACCCCAGCAAGCGGCCCTGCAAATGATGTGGCGGCGGGTCAGTTCAGATCGAACTTATCCCTCGCCCGCCACCTCAATAACCGACCGTGAAGCGCTCGCGCACATGCGCGGGCTGTTCGATTTCGTCGGCCAGCGCGACCGCGAAGTCTTCATACGAAATCGAGCTGCCTTGCTCGCCGACCAGCAGGTCGTCCTTGCCGAGGCGGAACTTGCCGGTGCGCTCGCCGGGCACGAACAGCGCCGACGGCGACAGGAAGGTCCAGTCCAGATCGCTTGCCTGGCGCAATGCGTCCAGGAATGCCGCCCCGGCCGCCGCCTCCGGCTTGTAGGCGGCCGGGAAATCGGGCTGGTCGATCAGGCGCTGGCCGGGCGCGACCTGCAGGCTGCCGGCGCCGCCGACGACGAGGTAACGCTTGACACCGGCTGCGCGCACGGCGTCGATGAGGGTGGCGGGATCGCTGTCCAGGAAGCGCAGCGCACTGATCACGACGTCGTGGCCGGCCAGCAGGGTGGAGAGGCCAGCGCCATCGGCGGCGTCGCCGCGCACGGCGGTGACGCCCGGCTGTGCCGGAATCTTGCCGGGATCGCGGGCAAGCGCGGTGATCTGGTGGCCGCGTGCGGCCAGTTCCTTGAGCAGGCGCGTACCGACATTGCCGGAAGCGCCGATGAGGGCGATATGTGCCATGATTCTCCTTTGGTCTGGAATCGGGAACCGGTCCGGAAAATGGACCGTCCACCCATCCTATGCTAGGCTGCGCATGCGGCGCAAGAAGTCAGCGCCCCATGATCAGGTCAGCATGCCATGACCTTCAACCCATCGGAATGCCCCATGCACCCAGCCCCCATCCCTGCCGAGGACGACCCGATCGGCCATCCCTGCCCGATCAGGAACGTACTCGACCGTATTGGCGACCAGTGGAGCCTGCTCGTGCTCGATGCGCTCGACGGCAGGACGCGGCGCTTCAACGAGCTGATGCGCGACCTCGGCGACGTGTCGAAGCAGATGCTGTCGCAGACCCTCAAGCGGCTCGAGGAAGACGGCTTCGTGCGCCGCACGCTGTACCCGGAGGTGCCGCCGCGCGTCGAATACGACCTGACCCCGCTCGGGCAGTCCTTCATGGTGCCGATGAAGGCGCTGGTCGACTTGGCGGATACCCACCATGCGCTGGTGCGCGGCGCCCGCCGGGCATACCGGTCGGCGCCCGCCGCCCGCGCTGCGCCGAATGCCGCGCTGCCTTAAAATACGGCCTTTCGACAAGTTCACGTTCAACGCCATGCACATCAATCCCGAACGCAGCACCCGCCCCGACTACGCCCTGCTGGTACGCCAGGTCACCAGCGTCCTCGAAGGCGAGCGCGACCTGACCGCGAACGCTTCGCAATTCTCGGCCCTGGTCTACGACACCCTCGCCGACCTGAACTGGGCCGGTTTTTACCTCACCGTGCCGAGCAAGAAGGGCGAAGGCCAGGACCTGCTGGTCGGCCCGTTCCAGGGCAAGCCGGCCTGTGCCCGCATCCCGTTCGGCCGCGGCGTGTGCGGCACCACGGCGGTCGAGCGTAAAACCGTCGTCGTGCCGGACGTGCACGCCTTCCCGGGCCACATCGCCTGCGATTCGGCCTCGAACTCGGAAATCGTGCTGCCGGTGATCAAGGATGGCAAGCTGGTCGGCGTGTTCGACATCGACAGCCCGACGCTGGACCGTTTTTCGGACGAGGACAAGGCCGGCCTGGAAGCGATGGTCGCGGCCTTTGTCGAGGCCACCGACTGCTGATCGACAGGAGGCGCCGCCATGCTGACCGGATTGAATCACCTGACGCTGGCGGTTACCGACGTGGAACGCAGCGTCGCGTTCTACACCGACCTGCTGGGCTGCAAGCCGGCCGCAGCCTGGGATGGCGGCGCCTACCTGACACTGGGTGACTTATGGATCTGCCTGTCGCTCGACCCGGCGCGCGCCGTGGTGCCGCCGCAGGCGGATTACACCCATTACGTTTTCACCATCGCCCAGCAGGACTTCGCGGCCTTCCGCGCCCGCCTGCTGGGTGAAGGCGTGATCGAGTGGCGCAAGAACCGCAGCGAAGGCGATTCCTTCTACTTCCTCGATCCGGACGGCCACCAGCTCGAAGCCCATGCCGGCGACCTGCACAGCCGGCTGGCCGCATGCCGCCTGCAGTCCTACGCCGGCATGCGCTTCTTCGACTGAGCGCGCCTAGGAAGATATCCAGTTGCCGTGAAAGCCGTTCGGCACCCGCACCGGCAGGCTGGCACTGGCCAGCGGCCCGGCGCCGACGTCCCTGGCATCGAACACCAGTAAATCGCTCCGGTCGGCCGCGCCGCGATAGGCCACCGCCAGCAGCCAGCCGTCGCCCTCTTCCGCACCCGGCGAACGCGCCACGAACACCGCTTCCGAACAGGCATCCCCGTCCGCCAGCGCATGCACGTCGGGCGCGAACGGACGCGCGTGGTCGATGTGCACGATGCGGCTGAACGGCTGCTCGCCGCCGACCGCATGGCCAACGAACCAGCCGTGCCGATAGGGCAATCCGCTGCGGCGCTCGTCGATGCGCGGGAATTCGCCGCGCACCTCGCACAGCAGTTCGGAGCGCGCGGTGTGGCGCCGGTCGTCGAGGTCGATGCTCCAGCGGCTCAGCCGCGCTCCGCCGGCATCCGCCACCGGCGAACCGTCGGGCCGCGGGAACAGCGCCGCGGCGTTCGCCTGCATGACGTCGATGCGGAGCATGCCGCCGTCTTCCCAGGCATTCATCATGTGGTAGGCATGGCAGGCCGGCAGCGACCACCAGGCGATGCTGTCGACCGGCGCGTCACGGCGCAGCACGCCGAGCGCGCAGGCGCGCTCGCCTTCCCAGGCGAATGGCGGACCACCGGCCAGCATGCGTTCGCGGCTGGCCGTCAGCGGCTGGACCGGAAAGACCGCGTAATGGGCGGTGGCGGCGAAGTCGTGCACCATGCTGGCATACGGCGCCTCGAAGCGGTCGAAGCGTTCGACCCGGCCGCCGGCATCGAGCACGCCGAAGCACATGCCCGGGCCCAGCCAGTCGGGCGTGCCGTAGCCGAAGAACAGCAACTGGCCGGTGACGGGATCGATTTTCGGATGCGCGGTAAACGGGCCGGACAACGCTCCATCGACATCGGCGCTGCCCAGCATCGCCAGCCCGCCGAGCCGCAGCGCGACCGGCGGATGCGCCTCTTCCAGCGCCAGCAGGCGCCCGCCGTGGTGCACGATGTTGGTATTCGCCAGGCCGTCGCCGGCCGTGTCCTCGAGGCCGCCCGCCAGCGCGCGGCCCGCTGCGCGTTCGGCCAGCCAGCGCGCCGTGCGTACCCAGCGGTTCTGGTAGCGCACCGTGCCGCCGGCGATGTGGAACGCATGGACCATGCCATCGCCGGCGAACCAGTGCTCGCCCTCGACCGGAAACAGCGGGTTCGGGCCGATGCGCAGCAGGGTGCCGTCCAGCTGCGGCGGCAGCCTGCCCTTGACAGGAATGTCGATCAGGTCGACTTCGAGATCGACCGGCCGCATGTTGCGGAAGAATCCGGACATGATGCGCCCTCCTTCCCGCCTTTGACCGGCACGCGACGTCCCTGTTCGCCAGATGCGCGCATTTTTCAATTCAACGGCTGACGGCGGTACAATCCCGTCGTTACCCATTTATTTTGTATTGTTGACGCGCCATGAACCAACTCGAACAACTCAAGCAGTTCACCACCGTGGTGGCCGACACCGGCGACTTCCAGTCGATCAAGGCCTACGCCCCGCAGGACGCCACCACCAACCCGTCGCTGATCCTGAAGGCGGTGCAGAAGCCGGAATACCGTCCGCTGCTGGAAAAGGCCGTGCTTGATGCGAACGGCGCCTCGGTCGAGGACATCGTCGACCACCTGCTGATCGCCTTCGGCACCGAGATCCTGAAATACGTGCCGGGCCGCGTCTCGACCGAGATCGATGCCGCGCTGTCGTTCGACACCGAAGCGACCGTCGCCAAGGGCCGCGAACTGATCGCCCTGTACGAAGCCGCCGGCGTGAAGCGCGAGCGCGTGCTGATCAAGATCGCCTCGACCTGGGAAGGCATCCGCGCCGCCGAGATCCTGGAAAAGGACGGCATCCACTGCAACCTGACCCTGCTGTTCTCGCTGGTGCAGGCCGTGGCCTGCGCCGAAGCCGGCGTCAAGCTGATCTCTCCTTTTGTGGGCCGCATCTACGACTGGTACAAGAAATCGACCGGTACCGACTACCAGGGCGCCGACGATCCGGGCGTGCAGTCGGTCAAGCGCATCTACCAGTACTACCGCAAGTTCGGTTTCAATACCGAAGTCATGGGCGCAAGCTTCCGCAACACCTCGCAGATCCTGGAACTCGCCGGCTGCGACCTGCTGACCATCTCGCCGGACCTGCTGCAGAAGCTGGCCGACACCGAAGGCACGGTCGAGCGCAAACTGACCGCCGACGCGGATAGCGACATCGAGAAGATCGCGATCGACGAGAAGACCTTCCGCTTCCTGCTGAACGAGGATGCGATGGCGACCGAAAAGCTGGCCGAAGGCATCCGTGCGTTCTGCGCGGATTCGGTCAAGCTGAAGAAGATGATCGAAGAGCTGCGCTGATCAAACCCTTCGTCGGCAGGTGATGTTAGCCGGTGATAACGGCCTGCTACCTGTAAACGTCGCCCCTGCGAAGGCAGGGGCCCAGGTTTTTGGTACGCCGCGAACTTGGGCCCCTGCCTGCGTAGGTGCGACGGTTTTAGAGCCAACGGTATCAGCGCAAGCCAGCTGAAACCTAGCGCTCCACCGCCGCCGCAATCTGGTCGAACAGCCGGTTCACCCGCACCGCCCCACCCTCGTCGTTGTACATCCCCGCCGTCAGCACCACCACCAGCCCCAGCGAAGGCACCACGAACAGCCGCTGCCCGCCATTGCCGAACGCCGCGGTCCAGGCCTGCTCGCGGCCGAGCGCCCGGGTCTTGCCATGCCACCACTGGTAACCGTACTGGAGCCCGTCGCCGGTGTCGACGTGCGGCTGCAGCGAGGCGTCGATCCAGTCGGCCGGCACGACTTGCGCACCGTTCCAGCGTCCGCGCTGCAGCATCAGCTGGCCGATCCGGGCCAGGTCGCGCGGGCGCATGCGCAGGCCGGCGAAGGCCAGCGGGCGGCCGCGGAAGTCGGTCAGCCATTCCCAGTCGGTGATGCCGAGCGGCGTGAACAGGCGTTCGCGCGCATACTCAGGTAGCGCCATGCCGGTGCCCTGTTGCAGCAATTCGGCCAGCACCGCCGTGCCGCCGCCGTTGTAGTTGAAGCGCTGTCCGGGGGGGCTGGCCATCGGCCGCTTGAACACGTAGCGCGCCTGCGCGCCGCGCCAGTACAGGCCGAACTCCGGGTTGCGCAGGCCGTAGGGCCCGGACTCGTCCCAGGCCAGGCCGCCCGTCATGTCCAGCAGATTGCCGATGGTAATGTCCTGGCGCCCTTCCTTCCTGAGGTCGGCCAGGTCCGGCAGCAGGTCGAGCACGCGCGCATCCGGCGGCGGTACCTTGCGCTCGGCCAGCGCGATGCCCCACAGCAGGCCCGTGACCGACTTGCTGACCGAGCGCAGGTCGTGCCGGGTGGCGGCGTCGAAGTCGACCGTGTGGCTGAACATCGAGAACACCGGCTTGTCCTTGCCGCTGCGGTAGCATTCTGCCACGCTGGCGCCGCGGCGTTCGATCACCAGGCCGTGCAGGTTGGCGCTGCCGGACTGGAACGCGGACAGCGCCGCATACAGGCGCCCCGGATCGAAGCCGTTGGCGGCGCCATGGGCGGTATCGCAGCCGGCAATCGTGGCGGCCGTGGCCGTGGCAGGGCCGCACAGGGCCGTACCGGCAACGGCAGCGGCAACGCCGAAAGACAGGACCGGACGCATCGGCGCTTACAGCGGGAAACCGGCCAGGCCGGCCGCCTGCGACCCTGCCGGACCCGGCGTGCGCGCCACGTTCATGACCCAGCAGATCATCGTGAAGTAGCCGATCAGCGCTGTCAGCTCCACCGTGCCCGGCGCGCCGAACTGCGCCACGGCTTCGGCATAGGTGGCGTCGCTGACGCCGTTGCGCAGCATCAGCTCGCTGGCGAAATCGGTGGCGCAGGCCAGGTCGGCCGGCAGGCCGCGCGGCCGGCGTCCTTCGCCGATCGCGGTCACGGCCTCTTGCGCCACGCCGGCCTTGACCGCCAGCGGCGCGTGCGTCTGCCACTCGAACTGGTTGCCGACCTCGCGCGCCACCACGCAGATGACGAGTTCGCGCACCGCATCCGGCAGCGTGCCCTTGAAGCGCAGCGCAGCGCCGGTATCGCCGATGTGTTCCATCACGCCGGGCGCCTGCAGCAGCGCCACGAAGGGACCGAAGATCGCCTTGCGCGGACCGTTGACGATGGCGTCCGCGGCTGCCTGCTGGTCGGCGTTCATGGCCTCGCGCGCGGGCAGCGGCAGGCGTTCGGTGGTGGCGCTGCCAAAGCCCTGCGGCAGGCCGGGTGCGGGTGAAGTGCTCATGGGAATTCCTCGAAAAGTGGTGGAACAGGTAATGGTCGGTCAGGCTGCAGCGGCGCTGCCCGCCTTGAATTCTCGCCATAGATAATAGCTGCTTGCCAGCAAACCGGCCGCCGACATGCCGAGCGCCAGGTGCAGTGCCGCGGCCGCGTTCGGCGCAAAGCGCGCGATCAGCGCATTCACCAGCGGCCCGGCCAGCTGGCCGGCGGCAAAGCCGGCCGTCATGCGGCCCAGCACCCGGGTCGCCTGGGCTTCGGCGCGCGCCCGCGCTTCCTGCATCGCCACCATTGTCATCACCATGAAGGTGCCGCCGACCAGCAGCGCGGCCAGCACCACGCCCTGCAATGTGCTCCACACCACCGGCAGCAGCACCCCGAGCGCCATCACGAAACTCGACACCGACCACAACGCCAGCCGGTTGACCCGGCCCAGGCGCCAGGCCACCAGCAGCGTCGACAGCGCGGCGGCGCTGCCGAACAGCGGCCAGGCCAGGCCGAACACCTGCGGATCGTCGACCAGCTGGCGCGCCAGCGCCGGCAGGTAAGTCGCGGGCAGGATGTAGCCGAAGCCGAACAGGGTGTAACAAGCCACCAGCCCGGCGGTCGGACGCGGTGGGGCCGGCGCGCGCGGCGCGCTGCCTGCCGGGCCGGGGCCGGCCATGTACACCGGCAGGCGCCAGCCGATTGCCAGCGGCAGCAGCGCGGCCAGCCCCGCCACGCCGGCCAGGCCGACCCACATGCCGGGCGAGGATGGTGCCGGCCCGGCCGGCAGCAGGCAGTACAGGCCGGCCCCGGCGATGCCCAGCCCGACACCGGAAAACAGGACGCCGGCCAGGCCGGGACGGCCGATTGCCGCCAGCCAGCCGAGTCCCCAGGTGCCGGTCGCGACCAGGGTCCAGGCGCTCGCCATGCCGGCCAGGAAGCGCAGCACGATCCAGATGTGCGGGGCCGTGGTCCAGCCGACCGCGGCGGTGATGACGACGGTGGCGGCCAGTCCGGCGGACATCAGCAGCGCCGGCCGCAGGGTAACGCGGGCGGCGCTCAGCGCGCCGACCAGGTAGCCGAGGTAATTGGAGGCGGCGAGCCAGGCGCCGGCCTGGCTGTCGAGCAGGCCGTCGCGCACCATCAGCGGAAACAGCGGGGTGAAGGCGAAGCGGCCGACGCCCATGGCCACGGCCAGGGCGATCATGGCGGCCAGGCAGACCGCGGCCGCGGTGCGCCCGGCATGGGTGGGCGGGAGATGGGAAGTCGTCATGCTCTTATTAGAACACGACTATTTGAACAGCGTGCTAGGCGCGGTGCCGGCGCAAGCCTTCCATGTACGGATCGATCACGCACTGCCCCATCTTCAGCAGGTCGAAATGGTCCGGATCGAACATCCAGTTGCGGATCAGGCCATCGACCATGGCCCACATCGCCATCGCCGCCGTGGCCGGATCGCCGTCGCAGCGGATCTGGCCCTTGTCCTTGGCCAGCCTGATGCGGCGCTCGGCGCGCGCCATCCACCGGCTCAGGTTGTCCTTGCGGCGCTGGCGCACGGCAGTCATGTCGTCGTCGTCGACGAATTCCACCTTCAGCGTCACGATCTCGAACACGCGCCGCGCCTGCGGGTCTTCGACGGTGCGGCGCAGCACCGACATCATGTAGTCGCGCAATTCGCCCAGCGGATCGTCCGATTCGGATTGGTCCAGCACCTGCATTTCGGTCTCGAGCGGCAGCGTGGCGCGCTCCATCATGGCATTGAACAAGGCGCCTTTGTCGTCAAAATGCCAATAGATCGCGCCGCGCGTCACGCCGGCTTCGGTTGCGATATGCTGCAACGTCGTTCGGGATACGCCCTGTTGAACGAACAATTTTTCAGCTGCATCCAAAATGCTGTCTCGCGTGGCGGCGGCCTCTTCTTTAGTTCTGCGGGCCATTCATTGCTCTCTCAATTTTTGGGGGGTCAAAAACATTAAACATACACTCATGATAGTATATCTGGGTTTCTCCATACGTCAGCAATAAAAACGCACGCGGCACTCAAGCCAATACCGCGGGCGTTGTTGCATATAATTCAACGAAGGAAGCATACTAATAATGCGCTCTGCTCACTCCACTTCCCTTAGCCTGACCAGGATCGCCGCATCGACCCTGGTCGCCGTGGCCCTGCTGTCGGCCTGCGGCTCCAAGGACGATGCCGCCAAGGCCGGCCCCGGCGCCGGTGCCAAGATGCCGCCGCCGCAAGTCGGCGTCATCACCACCAAGTTCCAGCCGGTGGCGCTGGAAACCGAACTGCCGGCCCGCGTCCAGGCGATCCGCGTCGCCGAGGTGCGCGCACGTGTCAACGGCGTCGTGCTCAAGCGCCTGTTCACCGAGGGTAGCGTGGTCAAGCAGGGCCAGTCCCTGTTCCAGATCGATCCGGAGCCCTACCAGGCCCAGCTGAACGCCGCCCAGGCCGCGGTCGGCCGCGCCCAGGCCAACCTGACCTCGACCGCCGCCGTGGTCGAGCGCTACAAGCCGCTGGTCGAAGCCAACGCTGTCAGCAAGCAGGAATACACCAACGCCGTGGCTGCCCAGAAGCAGGCCGAAGCCGATGTGAGTTCGGCCAAGGCCCAGCAGCGCATCGCCAAGATCAACGTCGACTACGCCAACGTGTACGCGCCGATCTCCGGCCGCATCGGCCGCGCGCTGGTCACCGAAGGCGCGCTGGTGTCCGCCACCGAAGCCACGCAGATGGCGCTGATCCAGCAGACCGACGCCATGTACCTGAACATCACCCAGTCGGCTTCCGAACTGCAGAACCTGCGCAAGAAGGCCGGCGGCAAGGGCATCGACTCGTCGATCCCGGTCACCGTGGTGCTGGACGACGGCACCGTGCTGCCGCGCCAGGGCAAGCTGCTGTTCTCGGACGTGACGGTCGACCAGACCAGCGGCCAGGTCACCCTGCGCGCCGAAGTCGCGAATACGGACAACGCCCTGCTGCCGGGCCAGTACGTGCGCGTGCGCCTGGCCCAGGCCGAGCTGCCGGCCGGCATCCTGATCCCGCAGCAGGCCGTGACCCGCGGCGGCCAGAACGGCGATACCCTGATGGTGGTCGGCGCCGACAACAAGCCGGTCTCGCGCACCGTCAAGATCGCCTCGCAGGAAGGCGCCAACTGGGTCATCGTCGACGGCCTGAAGGAAGGCGAGCGCGTCATGGTCGACGGCTTCCAGAAGCTGCAGATGCTGCCGCCGGGCACCCCGGTGCAGCCGGTGGCCTGGACCCCGCAGACCGGCAACTCGGCCCCGGCCGCCGCCGGCAACCCGGCCCAGCCGAACGCGGCCGGCGCCAGCGCGCAGAACGCCGCCGTCAGCGCCCGCACCCCGGCCAACGGTTCGCCCGCGGCCGGCGCCGCCACGCCCGGCCAAACCCGCCAATAAGCACTAGGAAATTCAATGGCACGTTTTTTTATTGACCGCCCCATTTTTGCCTGGGTGATCGCGCTGTTCATCATGGTGCTTGGCGCTGTCGCCATCAAGTCCCTGCCGATCGCGCAATACCCGACCGTGGCGCCGCCTTCGATCGTCGTGACCGTCGCCTATCCGGGCGCATCGGCCCAGACGCTGGAAGACTCCGTCATCTCCGTGATCGAACGCGAGATGAACGGCGCCCAAGGCATGATCTACATGGAATCGACCAGCCAGGCCAACGGCACCGGTACGATCACCATCTCGTTCGAGACCGGCACCGACCCCGACCTGGCCCAGGTCGACGTCCAGAACCGCCTGTCGCGCGCCACCCCGCGCCTGCCCCCGGCCGTGACCCAGCAGGGCGTGCGCGTGGACAAGGCACGTTCCAACTTCCTGCTGTTCACGATCCTGTCCTCGGACGACCCGAACTGGGATCCGGTGGCGCTGGGCGACTACGCGTCGCGCAACGTGCTGCCTGAACTCCAGCGTATCAAGGGCGTGGGCCAGGCCCAGCTGTTCGGTACCGAAAAGGCGATGCGCATCTGGATCGATCCGGCCAAGCTGGTCGGCCTGAACCTGTCGCCGTCCGACGTCAACACCGCGATCACCCAGCAGAACGCCCAGGTGGCATCCGGCACCATCGGCGACCTGCCGCTGGCCCAGGGCCAGCAGATCACCGCCACCGTCATCGTGGCCGGCCAGCTGAGCAGCGTCGAGCAGTTCGGCAACATCGTGCTGCGCGCGAATCCGGACGGTTCCACCGTGCGCCTGAAGGACGTGGCGCGCATCGAAATCGGCGGCCAGGCCTATTCCACCACGGCGCGCCTGAACGGCAAGCCGGCGGCCGGTATCGGCGTCCAGCTGTCGCCGTCGGGTAACGCGCTCGAAACTGCGGACCTGATCAAGGCCCGCATGAAGGAACTGCAGAAATTCTTCCCGCACGGGATGAAGTACGCGATTCCCTACGACTCGACCACCTTCATCCAGATCTCGATCCACCAGGTGGTCGAGACCCTGATCGAAGCGGTGATCCTGGTGTTCATCGTGATGTACATCTTCCTGCAGAACTTCCGCTACACCATCATCCCGACGATCGTGGTGCCGGTGGCGCTGCTGGGCTCCTTCGCCTGCCTGATGGCGATGGGCTTCTCGGTCAACGTGCTGACCATGTTCGGCATGGTGCTGGTCATCGGTATCGTGGTCGACGATGCGATCGTGGTGGTCGAGAACGTCGAGCGCATCATGTCCGAGGAAGGCCTGCCGCCGCTGGAGGCCACGCGCAAGGCGATGGGCCAGATCTCGGGCGCCATCATCGGCGTGACCGTGGTGCTGATGTCGGTGTTCGTGCCGCTGGCCTTCTTTGCCGGCGCGGTCGGCAACATCTACCGCCAGTTCTCGGCGGTGATGGTGTCCTCGATCGCCTTCTCGGCCTTCCTGGCGCTGTCCCTGACGCCGGCGCTGTGCGCGACCCTGCTGAAGCCGGTCGAAGCCGGCCACCACAACGACAAGCGCGGCTTCTTCGGCTGGTTCAACCGCACCTTCACCAAGGGCGCCAAGCGCTATGAAGGCATCGTCGGCGCCATCATGAAGCGTTCCGGCCGCGCGCTGGTCGCCTTCGTGCTCCTGGTCGGCCTGGTCGGCCTGATGTTCACCCGCCTGCCGAACTCGTTCCTGCCGAACGAAGACCAGGGCTACGTGATCGCCAACATCCAGCTGCCGCCGGGCGCCAGCGCCGAACGTACCGGTGCCGTGCTGCGCGCGATGGAAGACTACGTCATGAAGCAGCCGGAATACGCGAACATGGTGGCCGTGACCGGCTTCTCGTTCTCGGGCCAGGGCCAGAACATGGGCCTTGCCTTCATCCCGCTGAAATCCTGGGACGACCGCAAGGGCGATGGCCACGATGCGCAATCCTTCGCCAACCGCATCACGATGCACATGGGCGCGCTGCGCGACTCCTTCATCTTCGTGGTGAGCCCGCCGCCGATCCCCGAACTGGGCACCGGCACCGGCTTCTCGTTCCGCCTGCAGGACCGCGGCGGCAACGGCCACGAAGCGCTGGTCAAGGCGCGTAACCAGATGCTGGGCATGACGATGCAGAGCAAGGTCCTGACCGGCATCCGGCCGGAAGGCCTGGAAGACGCACCGCAGCTGAAGCTGAAGATCGACCGCGACAAGGCGCAAGCCCTGGGCGTGACCTTCGGCGCCATCAACCAGGCGCTGTCGACCTCGCTGGGTTCGGCCTACGTCAACGACTTCCCGAACGCCGGCCGCCTGCAGCGCGTGATCGTCCAGGCCGACGCCAAGGACCGCATGCAGCCGGACGACCTGCTGCGCATCAACGCCCTGAACAGCCAGGGCCGTCCGGTGCCGATGTCCTCGTTCGCGACCACCGAGTGGGTCACCGGTCCGATGCAGACCGTGCGCTACAACGGCTATCCGTCGATGAAGATCACCGGCGAACCGGCACCCGGCTACTCGAGCGGCCAGGCACTGGAAGAAATGCAGCGCCTGGCAGCCCAGCTGCCGCCCGGCTTCGCGTTCGAATGGACCGGCCAGTCGCGCGAGGAAATCCTGTCCGGCTCGACCGTGTTCGTGCTGATCGGCTTCGCCCTGCTGGCCGTGTTCCTGGCCCTGGCGGCGCTGTATGAAAGCTGGTCGATCCCGGTCGCGGTGCTGCTGGTCGTGCCGCTGGGCGTGCTCGGCTCGCTGCTGGCGGCGTCGATGCGCGGCCTGTCGAACGACGTGTACTTCAAGGTCGGCCTGATCACCATCATCGGCCTGGCCGCGAAGAATGCGATCCTGATCGTGGAATTCGCGAAGGACCTGCAGGAGCAAGGCAAGTCGCCGTTCGAGGCGGCGCTGGAAGCGGCCCACCTGCGTTTCCGTCCGATCATCATGACCTCGCTGGCCTTCATCCTCGGCGTGCTGCCGCTGGTGATCGCAAGCGGTGCCGGCGCGGCAGGCCAGCGCGCCATCGGTACCGGCGTGATGGGCGGCATGATCACCGCGACGGCGCTCGGCGTGTTCTTCGTGCCGGTGTTCTTCGTGGTCATCCGCGGCTTCTTCAAGGGCAGCAAGCGCCAGCAGGCACTGCGTGCACAGCACCAGGATACCGACAGCGTCGTGAAGGAAAAAATCTGATGAATATGTCTTTTAATACGATGACCCTCCAGGCAAAACGCCTGACCCCGCTGGTGCTGGCCCTGGCCATGGCCGGCTGCGTGAATCTGACGCCCAAGTACGAGCGCCCGGCGGCGCCGGTGGCCGGCGCCTTCCCGACCGTGGAAGGCACCGTCAGCAGCGGCAACCCGGTGGCGCCGGACGCCCCGGTCAACACCAGCTGGCAGCGCTTCTTCGCCGATGCGCGCCTGCAGCAGCTGATCTCGCTGTCGCTGGCCAACAACCGCGACCTGCGCGTGGCGATCCTGAACATCGAGCAGGCGCGTGCCGCCTACCAGATCCAGCGTGCCGACCGCTTCCCGCAGATCAACGCGGCGGTCACCGCCAACCGCAGCCGCGCCGGCGTCAACAACGTGTACCAGGCCGGCCTGGCGGTATCGGCCTTCGAGCTGGACCTGTTCGGCCGGGTGCGCAACCTGACCGAATCGGCGCTGGCGCAATACCTGGCGACCGAGGAAGCGCGCAAGAGCACCCAGATCAGCCTGGTCGCGCAGGTGGCCAACACCTACCTGACCTTCCTGGCCGACGAGGAACTGCTGAGCCTGACCCAGCAGACCCTCAAGACGCGCGAGGAATCGCTGCGCCTGTCGCAGCTGCGCTTCGAGAACGGCGTCTCGTCCAAGCTCGACCTGGACCAGGCGGTGTCGCTGGTGGAACAGGCGCGCACCACGCTGGCCCAGGCCCAGCGCCAGCGCGCCCAGGACATCAACCTGCTGACCCTGCTGGTCGGCCAGCCGCTGCCGGATAACCTGCCGCCCGGCCTGACCCTGGCCAACACCAACCTGCCCGACCTGCCGGCCGGCCTGCCGTCGGACCTGCTGGCCTCGCGTCCGGACATCCGTTCGGCCGAGCAGCAGCTGATCGCGGCCAACGCCAACATCGGCGCCGCGCGTGCGAACTACTTCCCGAACATCTCGCTGACGGGCACCGCGGGCAGCGCCAGCACCCAGCTGTCGGGCTTGTTCAAGGGCGGTTCCTTTGGCTGGACCTTCGCCCCGCAGGCGATCCTGCCGCTGTTCGACTTCGGCGCCCGCCGCGCCGGCGTCGAGAGCGCCCAGGCCGGCCGCGACATCGCGGTGGCGCAGTACGAGCGTTCGATCCAGACCGCGTTCCGCGAAGTGGCGGACGCGCTGGCCGGCCAGGCCACCTTCAGCGAGCAGCTGCGTGCCCAGCAGGCCGTGGCCCAGGCCGAAGCCGACCGCTTCAACCTGTCCGACCTGCGCTACCGCAGCGGCACGGCAAGCTACCTCGACCTGCTGGATGCCCAGCGCTCGCTGTTCACGGCGCAGCAGCAGGCCATCGAAGCCAACCTGGCGCGCCTGCAGAACCAGGTCACGCTGTACCGCGTGCTGGGCGGCGGCTGGACCGATCCGGCACCGGCGGCCACCGCAGCGCGCTGATCTGCGCACGATTGACGGTCCCTCAGCCGGGGCCGGTTTTGCGATTTCGGTATGATGGAATCGCGAGGCCGGTCCCGGTTTTTTGTTGCGCAGAACTCCTGTGCCCAGGCGTGGTCTACCAGGTGCGTCCGCCTTTTGCGGCGCCCACGACGCCATGCGAACCTTTCTCCGCGCCCATTGGAAAGCCATCGTCGCCATCGTGCTGCTGATCCTGCTGGCGCTGGTCACCGTCAGCCCGAGCTCGGCCCCCCTGCCTGAACCTTCCCTGTCCGCGCGCCTGCGCACGCACGTGGCCGCGATCGGCGCGATCGAACCCGGCAGCGTCGACAATCCCCCGTCACAGGGCCTGCAACGGGCCGCCGCCTACATCGCCCAGGTGCTGGAAAGCGAGGGTTACCGCGTCCACCGCCGGCCGCACACGATCGAAGTGTCGGTGGCCAATCCCGCGGCGCCCGGCAAGCCGGCACGCCTGTTCATCATCGGTGCCCGCTACGATGCGGCCGGGCGTATCGATGACGACGGCAGCGGCAGCGCGGCCGTCCTCGAACTGGCGCGGCTGCTGAAGGGCCTGCACCCAAGCGCGGGCACCGAGGTGAAGTTCGTGTTTTCGGAGAGCGCCGCGGACCGGGGCGGGAGCGGCAACGGCGGCAGCTTCATCGCCTTCGTCGGCGCGCCTGCGGCATCGAGCCGGGTGCAGGATGCCCTGTCGGCATTCCAGGCGACGTCCGCGGCGCCGGCACGCGGCCTGGCGGCGCCGGCCTATGTGCAGGGGGTGACCTTGTCCGCGCACCGGAACGGCGGCCAGGCGGGCGGTCCCGCGGTCGTCATCACGGAGTCGGCATTCAGGCGCTACCCCTATCGCCGCGCAGTCCAGGGCATGCAGGATACCCAGGACACGCAGGACAGTGCCGATTACGACGGCGTGGCGCGGGTGGTGGCGGGGTTGGCGAATACGATCACGGCGCTGGCGGCGGCCCGCCGGATGTAGGGCCGCAACCCACCGGGGCTACGTCCCCAGGAACATCTCCTGCAGGTCGTTGAGGAAGCGCTGCCCGAGTTCGGTCGGCTTGATCAGCTTGAAATCGCGGTAGATGAGCCCCTTGGCCTCGGCCGCATCGAGCGCCTTGTCGATCGCATTGATCGACATCCCGGTGCGCTCGCCGAACAGGTTCGGGTTGAAGCCGCCGGTCAGCCGCAGCGTGTTGAGCATGAACTCGAAGCCCATCTCGTCGCGCCCGATCTCGTGTTCCTCATGCACCGCGTTGCCGCGTTTCGCCGCCTCCATGAAGGAGGCCGGCTGCTTGAAGCGCGCCTGGCGCAGCACCCGGTGCGGGAAGGACAACTTCGAATGGGCGCCGGCGCCGATGCCGAGGTAGTCGCCGAATTCCCAGTAATTCAGGTTATGGCGCGCCTGCCGGCCCGGCTGGGCATAGGCCGACACTTCATAATGCTGGTAGCCGGCAGCGGCGGTCTGTTGCGCGATCATGTCCTGGATGTCGGCGCTCTCGTCGTCGCTGGGCAGCTGCGGCGGATACTTGGCGAACACCGTGTTCGGTTCCATCGTCAGGTGGTACAGCGACAGGTGCGGCGGGGCGAAGGCCAGCGCGGTGTCGAGGTCCTGCTGCGCCTCGCGCAGGGTCTGTCCCGGCAGCGCATACATCAGGTCGAGGTTGAAATTGTCGAAGTGCGCATGCGCGATCTCCACCGCACGCAGCGCTTCGCGCTCGTCGTGGATGCGGCCCAGGGCCTGCAAATGGCGCCCGTTGAAGCTCTGGATGCCGATCGACAAACGGTTGATGCCGCTGGCGCGGAAGGACTTGAAACGCTCGATCTCGAAAGTGCCGGGATTGGCTTCCATCGTGATCTCGGCATCCAGCGCCAGCGGCAGCAGCGTGCGCACGTCCGACATCAGGCGCTCCAGCCCCGCGGCCGACATCAGGCTGGGCGTGCCGCCGCCGATGAAGATGGTCTGGATCTTGCGGCCCCAGATCAGCGGCAGCGCCGCTTCCAGGTCGGCGCGCAGCGCATCCAGGTAGTCGGCTTCCGGGATCGGGCCGTTCGATTCATGCGAATTGAAATCGCAGTACGGGCACTTGCGCACGCACCAGGGCCAGTGGATGTACAGCGACAGCGGCGGCAGCACGGTCAGGTTCAGGGAACCGGGCTGCAGGTATTTCAGGGCGGCCGTCGCCGGGGAAACCGGCGCCTGGACACCGCTCGCGAGATCACTGACGGGTTTGATCGGAATCATTTCAGCTTGTCCACGAGCGCGCGCAGCGCCTGGCCGCGGTGCGACACGGCATTCTTTTCGCCCGATGCCAGCTCGGCCGCGGTCTTGCCGAGTGCCGGCAGCAGGAAGTGCGGATCGTAGCCGAAGCCGCCTTCACCGCGCGCTTCTTCGACGATCCGGCCGCGCCAGACGCCGTCGGCGATGACGGGCTGCGGATCGTCGGCGTGGCGCACGTAAACCAGCACGCAATAATAATAGGCGGATTTGTCCGCATGCTGCGCCAGGTCGGCGATCAGCTTTGCGCTGTTGCGCGCATCCGACTTCGGCTCGCCGGCATAGCGCGCCGAATACACGCCGGGGGCGCCGCCGAGGGCGTTCACGCACACGCCGGAATCGTCGGCCAGCGCCGGCAGGCCGGTCAGGCGCGCCGCGTGGCGCGCCTTCTGCAGCGCGTTCTCGACGAAGGTGCCGAAAGGTTCCTCGGCTTCGGGGACGTTGAATTCGCCCTGCGGATGCAGGTCGAAGCCGATCGGGGCCAGCAGCTGGGCGAATTCCTTGAGCTTGCCTGCGTTGTTGGAGGCGAGGATGAGGCGTTGGGTCATGGTGACGTAAAAGAACAGCGCGTAAAAAGGGGTATTTTACCGCTGCGCCGGAAAGTGCATGCTCGCTTCGAAGCCCGGCTCGATGGCGCGCAGGTCCAGCGTGCCGCCGTGCAGCTGCACGATGGCGGTGACGATCGCCAGTCCGAGCCCGTTGCCCGGCAGGTTACGGCTCTGGTCGACGCGGTAGAAACGGCGCGTGAGCTTGTCCATGTCGCCGGCCGGCACGCCGGGGCCGTAGTCGCGCACCGCCAGCACGGTCGCGCCCTCCTGCACGATCACGGTGACGTCGACGCGGCCACCGCTGCGCCCGTACTTGATGGCATTGTCGATCAGGCTCGCCAGGGCGTTGGCCAGCAGGTCGCGGTCGCCGCGCACGGTGGCCGCCGGTGCGCCACTGTAGCGCAGCGTCACGCCCTGCTCTTCCGCCGCCGCCTCGTACAGTTCGCTCATGTCGTGGGCGATCGCCGCCAGGTCGAGCGTCTCGGCACTGCCGGCGCGCACGCCGGCTTCCAGCGCGGCGATCTGCAGCAGCTTGTCGAACAGCGAGATCACGCCGTCGATGTCCTCGATCGCCAGGCGCGCATCCAGCACCAGCGCGTCCGGGTCGACCGAGGCTTGCAGCGCCCGGTCCAGGCGGTTGCGCACGCGGCCGAGCGGCGTGCGCAGGTCGTGCGCGATCGAGTTGGAGACGTGGCGCACGCCTTCCATCAGCGCTTCGATGCGGTCGAGCATGCGGTTGATGTCCTGGCCCAGGTGCGCGAATTCGTCGCGGCCCTGCACCCCGATCCGGCTCGACAGTTCACCGGCGGCGATGCGCGCGGTGGTGCGGCGGATCTCGCCGATGCGCGCTTCCAGGCGCCCGCGGAACAGCTGGGCGCCGAAGAAGGCCAGCAGGATCGAGACCGCCGCGCTGACCAGCAGCGCATGCTCGACGACGCTGCGGATCGCATCCACGTCGACCAGGTCGCGCCCCACCACCAGGCGGCTGCCGTCCTCGAGGCCGACCACGACCAGGCGCACGGATACGGGCACCGGCGCGGGCACCCCGCCACGCGCCATGCGCACGGACACCAGCCGGCCTGCGGCGATGCCGGCGGGCGGTGTCGCCGGGTCCCAGCTGCCCAGGTTGCCGGCGACCAGGCGCCCGCCGGCCCCGACCAGCCCCAGCATCTCGGTGTCGGTATCGTTCAGGTCGTGCAGCTGGACGTCGATCTCGCGCACCAGCGCGGGACGGCCGCCGTCGCGCCAGGCGCCCGTCAGGCGCGCCTGGGCGCCCAGGATCGTGTTGTCGATCGAGCGCTCGAACACGCCGACGGTGCCGAAGTAGACGATGGCCGACAGCGCCGCCATCGCCGCCGCGACCAGCACGCCGTAGCCGACCGCCAGCCGGGCGGCGATCGAGCCGCGCAGGCTAAGCCGTGGTGCCATGCGAAGGCGCGGCGCTCAACAGGTAGCCGGCGCCGCGCACGGTGTGAATGAGCGGCGGACTGAAGTCCTTGTCGATCTTGCTGCGCAGGCGGCTGATCTGGACGTCGATCACGTTGGTCTGCGGGTCGAAGCGGTATTCCCACACGCCTTCCAGCAGCATGGTGCGGGTGACGATCTGGCCTTCGTGGCGCATCAGGTATTCCAGCAGGCGGAATTCGCGCGGCTGCAGCGCGATCGGGCTGCCGTGGCGCGTGACGCGCATGGTGCGCAAATCGAGCTGCATGTCGGCCACCTGCAGCAGGCTGGTTTCGCGCGACCAGGCGGTGCGCCGGCACAGGTTTTCCACGCGCGCCAGCAGTTCCGACATCACGAACGGCTTGGTCAGGTAGTCGTCGCTGCCGGCGCGCAGGCCGCGCACGCGCTCGTCGACGCTGTTCAGCGCCGACAGGATCAGCACCGGGGTGGCGTCGCCGCGGGCGCGCATCTGTTCCAGCAGGCCGACGCCGTCGACGTGGCCCGGCAGCATGCGGTCGAGCACCACCACGTCCCAGCGCGCTTCCAGCAGGCGCCGTGCGCCGGCTTCGCTGTTGTGTTCCGCGACCACGGCATAGCCGGCGGTGCGCAGGCCGCTGGCGAGGTAGTCGCGGGTTTCGGCATCGTCTTCGATCACGAGGCAGTTCGGCATGGTTCGGCGATTTGAATGTCAGGGGCGGCGCGGCCGACTATAGCATGCGGCCGGCATGGCAACCTATGGATCACGGCGGCGTTCACAGTGTGCCGGCCAGACGTGCCATCACGTCCACCGCGTGGTCGATCTGGGCACGCGTATGGGCGGCGTTCAGCATGAAGCGCAGGCGCGCCTGCCCCACCGGCACCGCCGGGAACTGGATCGCGTCGACGTGGATGCCCTCGGCGCGCAGTGCCAGCGCGAAGCGTTGGCACTGCGCGGCGTCCCCTATCAATACCGGCACGATCGGCGTCTCGGTGGCGCTCAGGGTGTAGCCCAGCGGGCGCATGCGCTCGACAAAATAGCGCTGGTTGTCCCACAGGCGCATGCGGCGTTCCGGCTCTTCCTCGAGCAGGTCGAGCGCGGCCAGCAGCGCATTGGCCTGGTCCGGCGGCGGCGGGCAGGTGAAGCCGTAGGCGGAGCTGGTCAGGCGCAGCACGTCGGCCATCTCGCGTTCCAGCGCGACGAAGCCGCCGATCGCGCCGAGCGCCTTGCTCAGGGTCCCCATCTGCATGATGACCGGGCTGTAGCAGCCGAAGTGCTCCGAGGTGCCGCCGCCGTTGCGGCCCAGGATGCCGGTGGCGTGAGCGTCGTCGATGTACAGGATGGCGCCGTAGCGCTCGGCCAGGAAGGTGAGATCGGGCAGCGGCGCGATCGTGCCTTCCATGCTGAACACGCCGTCGCTGACGATGATCGGGCTGGCACCGATCGCCGACTTCAGGAGCGACTCGAGGTGGTCCATGTCGGCGTGGCGGTAGGTGTGCCTGTCGGCGCCCGACATCAGGATGCCTTCGCGGATGCTGATGTGGTTGTACTCGTCGGTGAAGTAGGCGTACTTGCGGCGCTTCCTGGGACGGTAGCCGTGCAGGCGCGCCAGCAGGCCGGCCTTCACCAGCGTCGCCAGCACGCCGATATTCGTCATGTAGCCGGTCACGAACAGCACGGCGTCGGTCTTGTGCTTGAGGGTGGCGAGGCGGCGCTCGAGTTCGCGATAGACCGGCAGGTCCCCGCCCAGCAGGCGCGATTCGCAATTGCCGACGCCGTAGCGGTCCAGGCCGGCCTTGGCTGCCGCCACCAGGCGCGGGTGGTTGGCCAGCGCCAGGTAGTTGTTGGTGCTGAACGACACGGCGGCTTCGCCATTGACGCGGAAGACCGGGTCCGGCAGGGTGTCATGGACGGCGGACGCGTGGTGGATGGTGTTGGTGTGCAGCCAGTCGGCGATGTCGGCGAGATCGTGCATGGGATTCCGGGCGTGGGTGGGGAAGAACGAAATCCAGTATAGGGCTGCCGCGCCGGGGCGATTATTACGATCAAGTAATGATGGATGCGGCTGCGTTGTTTGCAGACCTACCTTTCCAACTGGTAATGGTGCGTTGCAGAAAAGTCTTTTACCATGTCTTTTTTGATTGCATGGAGCTCCTTTCATGGGCACTTGTTCGAGTGGCAGTTGTTGCCGGCCTAGCGCCGGTCCCTCCCCGGCGAGATAAAGCAGGCGCGCCTGCTCTCATCGTGCTGCAGGGCAGATGAGGGCATCCATGCCCCGACAATCGAAACACATCGCAAGAGTGAATGAAAGGTATGCCGTTACCCAACGGAGATACCGATGTTCGAACTTTTCACCCCCGGGCGCACCGGCCGGTCGTTCCTGGCCACCACGCCCAACCGCTGGGACTGGGCCCTGCTGCCGCTGGTGCTGGCGCTGCTGGCGCTGGCCGCCTATGGCGCCATGCAGATGACCCGTCCCTTCGTGCTCGGCCAGCCGACCCCGATCGCGCTCGACCCGGGCTACCTGCCCTACTACCTGCTGCGCACCATCCTGCGCATGTTCAGCGCGCTCGGCTGCGCCCTGCTGTTCACTTTCGTGTTCGCGGTGGTGGCCACGCGCTGGCGCGCAGCCGAGAACGTGCTGGTGCCGCTGCTCGACGTGCTGCAATCGGTGCCGATCCTGGGCTTCCAGGCGATCGCCATCGCGCCCTTCATCGCCCTCTTCCCCGGCAACCTGTTCGGGGTCGAATGCGCCGCCGTGTTCGCGATTTTTACCTCGCAGGCCTGGAACATGGCCTTCAGCCTGTACCAGTCGATGAAGACGATTCCGCCGGAACTGGCGGAAGCGGCGCGCGTGTTCCGGCTGTCGGCCTGGCAGCGCTTCTGGCGGCTGGAACTGCCTTATGCAATGCCGGCGCTGCTGTGGAACATGATGATGTCGATGTCGGGCGGCTGGTTCTTCCTGGTGGCGGCCGAGGCGATCTCGGTGGCCGGCCAGGACATCAAACTGCCCGGCATCGGCGCCTGGATCGCGGTGGCCATCGAACAGAAGAACGGCGGCGCGATCGCCTGGGCCATCGGTGCCATGTTCGCCGGCATCCTGCTGTACGACCAGCTGTTCTTCCGTCCGCTGCTGGCCTGGGCCGACAAGTTCCGCTTCGAGGAGTCGCAGGGCGAACACGCCCAGCAATCCTGGCTGCTCGACTGGGGCCGGCGCAGCGTCTGGCTGCGCGCCTTCAGCGAACGCGTGTGGGCGCTGCTCGGGCGCACGCTGGGCTGGTTTGCCGCAGCGCCCGATAGCGCCGCGGCCGCGCCGTCGCGGCGGCGTTTCGCGCTCGGTCCGCGCACGGTCGACGCCCTCCTGCTGGTGCTGGCGCTGCTGGGGGCCTGGCGCTTCGTCCTGTTCATCCATGCGCAGGTCGGCTGGAGCGAGACCCTGCGCGTGGTCGGCCTGGGCGCCATCACGCTGGCGCGCGTGATGCTGCTGATCGGCCTGGCCTCGCTGGTGTGGGTGCCGCTGGCGGTGTGGATCGGCTTGCGGCCGGTGTATGCGCAAAAGGTGCAGGCGCTGGCGCAATTCCTGGCGGCCTTCCCGGTCAACCTGATGTTTCCGATCGTGGTGTACGCGATCGTGCACTTCCACCTGAACGCCAACGTCTGGCTCAGCCCCCTGATGGTGTTCGGCACCCAGTGGTACATCCTGTTCAACGTGGTGGCCGGCGCCTCGACGCTGCCGACCGAGCTGCGCCTGGCGGCCGACAACCTCGGCCTGCGCGGCTGGCTGAAATGGAAGCGGGTGTATCTGCCGGCGGTGTTCCCGAGCTTTATCACCGGCGCCATCACCGCCAGCGGCGGCTCGTGGAACGCCAGCATCGTGGCGGAGTACGTCACCTGGGGCAAGACCTCGCTGGTGGCCGATGGCCTGGGCAGCTACATCAAGCAGATGACCGATGCCGGCGACTTCCACCGCATCGCCCTCGGCATCGGAGTGATGTGCGTATTCGTGATGCTGTTGAACCGCTTCTTCTGGCGCAGGCTGTACCTGCTGGCCGAAGACCGCGGCCGTTGAGTTGACATGGGAGCAAAGACATGACCAACCTGGTAGAACTGAAAGGCGTTTCGAAAGCCTTCCGCAGCGCCGACGGCGCCCCCCGCACCATCCTCGACGGCGTCGACTTCACGCTGGCCGACGGCGAGATCGTCGCCATGCTGGGCAAGTCCGGTTCCGGCAAGTCGACCCTGCTGCGCATCATCGCCGGCCTGGTGCCGCTGGATGCCGGCCAGGTCGCCTACCGCGGCCGGCCGATCGACGGCCCGCTGGCCGGCGTGGCGATGGTGTTCCAGTCCTTTGCCCTGTTCCCCTGGCTGACGGTGCAGCAGAACGTCGAACTCGGCCTGGAAGCGCAGGGAATCCCGCCTCACGTGCGCCGCGAGCGCGCGAATGCCATGCTCGACCTGATCGGCCTGTCCGGCTTCGGCGGCGCGCTGCCGCGCGAACTGTCGGGCGGCATGCGCCAGCGCGTCGGCATCGCGCGGGCGCTGGTCACGCACCCGGACGTGCTGCTGATGGACGAAGCCTTTTCGGCGCTCGACGTGCTGACCGGAGAAACGCTGCGCGGCGACATCCTCGACCTGTGGGACGGCAAGCGCATCCCGACACGCGGCATCCTGGTGGTCTCGCACAATATCGAGGAAGCGGTGATGATGGCCGACCGCATCGTCATCATGGGGAGCGACCCGGGACGGGTGCGCCACGAGATCCGCATCGACCTGCCGCGCCCGCGCAACGCCGACACCCCGGAAGTGCGCGCGCTGGTCGACGAAGTCTACGGCCTGATGACGATGCGGCCCGCCGCGACGGTGTCGGGCGCAGGGACGGCGCGCCCGGACCTGCCGGATTACCGCCTGCCGGACGCCGACGTCGGCCGCATCGAGAGCGTGCTGGACCTGCTGGCCGGCGCGCCCTTCGACGGCCGCGCCGACCTGCCGCAGCTGTCCGAAGACACCGAGCTGCCGGACGAGGAACTGTTCCCGGCCTATGAGGCGCTCGGCCTGCTGGGGCTGGCGCGCGTGGAGCGCGGCGACATCGCACTGACGCCGCTGGGGCGGCGCTACGCCCTGGCCGGCCAGGCCCAGAGACAGGCGCTGTTCGGACGCCAGCTGCTGAAACACGTACCGCTGGCGGCGCGCATCCACCGCGAACTGGAAGACGAAGCGAGCGGCACGCTGGCCGAAGAGCCCTACCTCGAGCTGCTGGAAGACACGCTGGAAGCCGGCCAGGCCAAGCGCATGCTGGAAGTGGCGATCGAGTGGGGCCGCTACGGCGAACTGTATGAATACGATTACCGCACCGGCATGCTGAACGTGCCGCGCATTCAGCAAAACACACAGGCCTGACAGGAGCAACATGGAACCCAACGCCATCCTCGACGACGTCCCGCCGTCCGGCGACAACCGCCTCGACCGCAAAGTCGCCCTGACCGTGGCCCTGCTGGCTTCCTTCATGGGCGTGTGCAAGGTCAAGGACGACAACATCGTGCAGGCCATGCAGCAGGCCCAGGCCGACAAGATCGACCACTGGGCCTTCTACCAGGCGCGCAACCTGCGCCAGGAACAGGCGCATACCACGCTGCTGCAGCTGCGGCTGGCTGCCTTGTCGCATCCTGCCGCCGAGCAGCCGGCGCATCAGGCTGAATACGCTGCAGCAATCGACGAGCTGCAAAAGCTGGAGACCGACCAGGCGAAAAAGAAGGATGCGGTACAGGCCCAGGCCAAGCAGGACCAGGCCACCTACGATGCGCTGAACTACCGCGACGACCAGTTCGACCTGAGCGACGCGGCATTGGCGCTGGCCCTGTCGCTGTTGGCGATCACCACGCTGACGCGCGAGCGCTGGCTGTACCTGGCGGCGCTGGTGCCTACCGGCGTGGGGGTGTTCTATGGGGTGGCGGGCTTGTTCGGGCTGCCGTTTCATCCGGCGTGGCTGACCGGGTGGTTGTCGTGAGCGCAGTCACGCACGCGTGATCTGAACTTGGGTCCCTGCCTTCGCAGGGACGACGTTGTTCATGTTGCGGGAACGCCGGCTTCGGCCACGTCTTTTGAAACGTCGCTCCTGCGCAGGCAGGGGCCCAAGTTCCTTACCCAACCAAGCCCAGCGTCCGCTTCTGCAACCCCACCAGCTCCTGGATCCCCTTCTCCGCCAGGTCCAGCAGGCGATTCATCCCGGCCCGGTCGAACGCCGCCCCTTCCGCCGTCCCCTGCACTTCGATGAAATGCCCGGTCTCGGTCATCACCACGTTCATGTCGGTATCGCAGCCCGAATCCTCGATGTAGTCGAGGTCCAGCACCGGCACCCCGCCGACCACGCCGACCGAGATCGCGGCCACGAAGTGGCGCACCGGGACTGCCGGGATCAGGCCGGCCGCGACCAGGCGCGAAAAGGCGTCGTAGGCGGCGACCATGGCGCCGGTGATCGAGGCCGTGCGGGTGCCGCCGTCGGCCTGGATCACGTCGCAGTCGAGGTGCAGGGTGCGCTCGCCGAAGGCTTCCAGGTCGAAGGCGGCGCGCAGCGAGCGGCCGATCAGGCGCTGGATTTCCTGGGTGCGGCCGGACTGCTTGCCGCGCGCCGCTTCGCGGTCCATGCGCGAGTGGGTCGAGCGCGGCAGCATGCCGTATTCGGCGGTCAGCCAGCCCTGCCCCTTGCCCTTCAGGAAACCGGGCACGCGGTCTTCGATGCTGGCGGTGCAGATCACCTTGGTGTCGCCGCACTCGATCAGCACCGAGCCCTCGGCGTGCTTGGTGTAGGCGCGAGTCAGGCGCACGCTGCGCAGCTGGTCGACGGCGCGGCCGCTGGGGCGGGTGGCATTGCTCATGGGGGTTCCTTTGCGTTGTTATTTGAGTAGCTGGGACGATTTCTCGATGGCGCCGCGGATCTCGGCGATCGCCTTTTCGATGTCGTCCTCGTCGAACGGATCGCTGTCCTTGCCCTGCCCCGGCGGCTGGCCCACGCCGGCATCGTCGATCTGCGTATTGACCTCGCCTTCCGACAGCATCTGGGTCGAGACCACGCTGTCGTCGCCGCCGGCGAACGCGGCGCCGCCGGCGCCCTGCCACTGGATCGCCAGCGCGGTGGTGTTGTCGGCGCGGCTGCCGGCAATGGCGGTGGCCATGCCGATCATGTCCGGCACCGCCTGCACGATGGTGTGGGTCGACAGCTGGTGCACGATCTCGGTATCCGGCAGCACGCCCCACAGGCCGTCGGAACACAGCAGCAGCACGTCGCCCGGTTCCAGGCCGGCCTGGCGCGAGACGTCGACACGCGGCAGGGTCGAGGCGCCCAGGCAGTTGTACAGCTTGTTGCGGTCGGGGTGCGAATTGCGTTCGGCCGGATCGGCCAGGCCTTTGGCGATCAGGTGCTCGATGTGCGAGTGGTCGCGCGTGCGCGCCAGTACCTGGCCGCGGCGCACCCAGTACAGGCGCGAGTCGCCGCAATGCGCCCACACCGCGCAGTTGTGCTGCACCAGGCAGGCCACGATGGTGGTGCGCGGCGTCTCCGCCAGGCCGCGTCCGGCGGCGTAGCGCAGGATGTCGAGGTGGGCCTGCTGGAAGGCGTCCTCCAGGAAGCGCTCGGGCTTCTTGACGTAGGGCGTGGCCTGGGCGCGGAACAGCGCCGACAGGGTCTGCAGGGCGATGGCGGCGGCGACTTCGCCGCGCTGGTGGCCGCCCATGCCGTCGGCCAGCACCAGCAGCAGCGCGTCGCGCGTGTAGCTGTAGCCCATGCGGTCCTGGTTGACCTTGCGTCCGCCGATGTGGCTTTGCTGGTAGACGGAAAATTGCATCGTGGGTCTCCGAGTCAGGCCTTGCGGCCCAGGGCGCCGAGGCGGCCGACCAGGCCACGCCAGCCGCTAGCAGGTGCTTGCACCGCTGCTGCATCCGATGCAGCAGCGGCATCCATATCAACTGCAGCCGGGGCGCCCTCCTTCAGCACCTTCTGCACCGCGAACACGCTTTGCGGGCGCGCCAGCGGATCCATCGCCAGGCAGGACCGGGCCAGCGCGATCAAGGCCGGCGAATGATCGCGCGCTGCTTCCAGCTTGCCGAATTGGGCATCCATTTTATCCTCGAGCCGGCGGCCGTCGGCCGGTTGCGGCGGCGCGCCCGCCATGCAGGCGTAGATAGCGGCGCCGATGCTGTAGATGTCGGTCCATGGCCCCAGTGCCGTCGCCTTCGAATACAGTTCGGGCGCCGCGAAGCCGGGCGTGTACATCGGCGCCAGCGCCGGCGCGTCGCTGTTGATGGTCTGGCGCGCGGCGCCGAAGTCGAGCAGGATCGGCGTGCCGTCGGTGCGCAGGTAGATGTTGGCCGGTTTCAGGTCGAGGTGCAGCAGCTTGTTGGCGTGGACTTCGCGCAGGCCGGCGCAGACGCCGCCGAACACCTGGCGGATGAAGGCTTCGCCGGTGCGGCTGCCGCGCGCCACGTGGCGCGCCACCACTTCCTGCAGCGCGTGGCCGGATTCGTAGGCCATCACCATGTACACGGTGTCGTTGGCGCGGAAAAAATTCAGCACCTGCACCACGTTCGGATGGACGATGCGCGCCAGCGCCCTGCCCTCCTCGAAAAAGCATTTCAGGCCGATGCGGAAGACCGGCAGGTTGGGCCGCGGGATGCTGGGCGCCAGCTCGCCAGGCTGGCGCAATGCCAGGGCGCTGGGCAGGTATTCCTTGATCGCCACGGCATTGCCGTCGCCATCATATGCAAGATAAACAATACTGAACCCACCGGACGCAATTTTCTTTACAATGCGATATCCGCCAATCTCCAGCCCATCGGGCAGGGGAGCATTATTTTGTGCAGCCATGAGCGAGTAGTCCTTGCTTAACACGGCGATTGTGTGGATAAATCACGGGTTTGTAAAGAATAAAGGGAAGCTCGATCCGCTGGCGCAAGCCGCGCCGGTTGGCCGGGGCTTCCAGCAACCGGGGACTCCATTGAGCATTTCTAGCATGACAGGTTACGCGGTAGCCACCAGCGAGGGCGCTGCCGGCACGCTGACGATCGAGATCAAGAGCGTCAATTCACGCTTTCTCGACCTGCAGTTCCGTATCAACGACGATCTGCGCGCGCTGGAACCGGACCTCAGGGCCGCCATCATGGCCGCCATCACCCGCGGCAAGGTCGAGGTGCGTCTATCGTTCGGCCGCAAGGCCGCCACCGGCTCGCAAGCCCTGAACCAGACGCTGCTGGAAGATCTCGCGCGCCTGCAAAGCGAAGTGACCAAGCACTTCGTAGCGGCGCCGCAGATGACGGTGGCCGAGCTGCTGCGCTGGCCGGGCGTGATCGAGGAAGCGCAGATCGGCCAGGAGTCGCTGCAGGCCGACGTCGCCGCCCTCACCGCCAAAACGGTCGCCGCCTTTGTCGACAGCCGCCGCCGCGAAGGCGCGGCACTCGAAGCGATGCTGCAGTCGCGCATCGATGCGATGGAAGCCATCGTCAAGCGCATCTCGCCCCTGATCCCGCAAGTGATCTCGCAATTCCAGCAGAAAGCCATCGAGCGCATGCAGGATGCCCTCGGCCTGGCCGGCCACGGCAACCCGACCGTGCTGACGCGCCAGGAAGTCTTCGAGCGCATCCGCCAGGAAGTCACCCTGTACGGCATCCGCATCGACGTCTCCGAAGAACTGTCGCGCCTGTCGGCGCACCTGAACGAAACGCGCCACATCCTGAAAAAGGGCGGCCAGGTCGGCAAGCGCCTCGACTTCATGATGCAGGAACTGAACCGCGAGGCGAATACGCTGGGCGCCAAGGCGTCGGTCAAGGAACTGGCGGATGCGTCGATGGAGCTCAAGCTGCTGATCGAGCAGATGCGCGAACAAGTACAAAACCTGGAATAATTTAAGCGCGGGCCACTCAGGCGTCGCAGAACGCGTGGACGGCGGAGCCGTCCACCCTACCCATAAAGCGAGCGTCGCGGGTAGGGTGGACGGGTTCCCCGTCCACGCGTTCAATTGCATTATGCATTACCGATAACATCGAATTAACACGAATTAAAGGAACCACCATGCTCACCAACGCTTTTTCCGGCAGCCTGTTCATTGTCGCCGCCCCTTCCGGCGCCGGCAAATCGACCCTGGTCAATGCGCTGCTGGCACAGGAACCGGGCATCAAGCTGTCGATCTCGACCACGACGCGCCCGCCGCGCCCGGGCGAACAGGATGGCGTCCATTACCAGTTCACCAGCGCCGAGGATTTCGTTGCCCGCGCCGACCGCGGCGAATTCCTGGAGTGGGCGGAAGTGCACGGCAATTACTACGGCACCAGCCGCCTGACCGTGGAACAGGAAATGAAGAACGGCACCGATATCCTGCTGGAAATCGACTGGCAGGGAGCGCGCCAGGTGAAGAAGCTGTTTCCGCATGCGGCCGGCATCTTCATCCTGCCGCCGTCGATCGCGGCGCTGGAAGAACGCCTGAACAAGCGCGGCACCGACGAGCCGCATATCATCACGCGCCGCCTGCTGGCGGCCGGCGGCGAGATTGCTCACGCTCCAGAGTTCGAGTATGTTATCATCAACGAAGAGTTCAATGTCGCCCTGTCCGAGCTTGGGGCGATTGTCAAAGCGACACGAGCCCGCTTCGCCCAACAAGCGGCGCGCAACGCCTCGCTCTTTGCCCAGTTGGGAATCCACGCGCAACAATCGCAAGCCTGACCGTTTCATGCACGGCGCACCCCGCTTTTGATCAGTCGGGGTCAGAGCCCACCCGCGAAAACCGGGCTCTGACCCCGAAAATTAATTTTTCTAGGAGTACACCATGGCCCGTATCACCATCGAAGATTGCCTGAAAAACATCCCGAACCGTTTCCAGCTGACCCTGGCCGCGACCTATCGCGCACGTCAGTTGCTGCAGGGCCACACCCCGAAAGTCGAAGCCAAGGACAAGCCGACCGTCGTCGCGCTGCGTGAAATCGCTGCGGGCAAGGTTGGCCTGGAAATGCTGAAAAAGGTTCCGATGTAATTTTTTTAGGTCAGATTGCCTGACCTCACTGACACAATTATTTGTCAGCTTGTAAACGTCGTCCCCGCGCAGGCGGGGACCCGAGTTCTGCCAGCGTCGTCGATTTGCTTGCAAACTTGGGTCCCCGCCTTCGCGGGGAGTCTTTTTTGGCAATGCCAAAAAAGACACACTTAGTGGGTGCATTGCACGGCTGAGCCCTGCTCCCTTCGCCAGCCCCTGAATCTGTTATTCTGTCCCCATACAGCGGCTGATTTTAAAGAGTATGAACTTGTCTCCCCCGGATTCCGTCCACTCAGGTACCACCACCAAGTCGGGCCGGCCCAGCCGCGCCGGCAAGCCGCAGGAAGCCGAACCGGCCCCCGCGCCGGGCGTCGCATCGATCACGCACTTGGCCAACAAGCTGGCCGAATACCTCACACCTGCCGAACTCAAGCGCGTCAAGGAAGCCTACCGCTTCTCGGACGAGATGCACCTCGGCCAGGTCCGCAAGTCCGGCGAACCGTACATCTCGCATCCGATCGCGGTGGCCGAGATCTGCGCCGACTGGAAACTCGATGCCCAGGCCATCATGGCCGCCCTCCTCCACGACGTCATCGAAGACCAGGACGTCAAGAAGGAAGAGCTGCTCGAGCGCTTCGGGCCGCAGGTCGCGAACCTGGTCGACGGCCTGTCCAAGCTGGAAAAGATCGAATTCCAGAGCGTGGTCGAAGCGCAGGCGGAAAACTTCCGCAAGATGCTGCTGGCGATGGCGTCCGATGTGCGTGTCATCCTGATCAAGCTGGCCGACCGCCTGCACAACATGCGCACGCTGGGCGTCATGGTACCGGCGAAAAAGCGCCGCATCGCCGGCGAAACCATGGAAGTCTACGTGCCGATCGCGCACCGGCTCGGCCTGAACGACATCTACCGTGAGCTGCAGGACCTGTCGTTCTCGCACCTGTACCCGCTGCGCTACAAGACGCTGGCGAAGGCGATCAAGGCGGCGCGCGGCAACCGGCGCGAGGTGGTCAGGAAAATCCTCGACGCGGTCAAGAACACGCTGGCCACGGCCGGCATCCAGGCCGAAGTCTACGGCCGCGAAAAGACCCTGTTCGGCATCTACAAAAAGATGCGCAACAAGCACCTGTCGTTCTCGCAGGTGCTGGACGTGTACGGCTTCCGCGTCGTCGTCGACTCCATCCCCAACTGTTACGTGGCGCTCGGCACCCTGCACGGGCTGTACAAGCCGATGCCCGGCAAGTTCAAGGATTACATCGCGATCCGCAAGATCAACGGCTACCAGTCGCTGCACACCAGTCTGATCGGCCCCTACGGCACCCCGGTCGAATTCCAGATCCGCACCCAGGAAATGCACCGCACCGCGGAAAGCGGCGTGGCGGCGCACTGGCTGTACAAGACCGGCGACCAGAACATGTCGGACCTGCAGCAGCGCACCCACGCCTGGCTGCAGTCGCTGCTCGACATCCAGCAGCAGACCGGCGACTCGGCCGAGTTCCTCGAACACGTCAAGGTCGACCTGTTCCCCGACTCCGTCTACGTGTTCACGCCGAAGTCGAAGATCATCGCACTGCCGCGCGGGGCCACCCCGCTCGACTTCGCGTACAGCATCCACACCGGCATCGGCGACCACACGGTCTCGGTCAAGATCAACAACGAGCCGGCGCTGCTACGCACCGAGCTGCACAACGGCGACATCGTCGAGATCGAGACCGATCCGAATTCGCGCCCGAGCCCGACCTGGCTGAGTTTCGTCCGCACCGGCAAGGCGCGGTCGGCGATCCGCCACTACCTGCGCACCATCAACCTGAACGAATCGGTGGAACTGGGCCGGGAACTGCTGGCGGCGGCGCTGGGGCAGCTGGGCGTGGCCGGCGAGATCCCGGCGGGCACGATCGAGCGCCTGCTGGCCGAATCCTCGGCCAAGTCGATGGACGAGCTGTACGCCGACATCGGCATCGGCAAGCGCATGCCGGCGCTGGTGGCGCGCCACATCGTCGGCTTGCAGGGCGGCGACGTCGACAGCGTGCCGGCGCAGCCGAGCAACGGCGGCGAACTCGATCCGGTCACGATCTACGGCAGCGAAGGGGTGTCGGTGCAGCTGGCGCCCTGTTGCCTGCCGATCCCGGGCGACCAGATCCTCGGCCAGCTGCGCCGCGACCAGGGCCTGGTGGTGCACACTGCCGACTGCTCGCAAGCCAAGCGCCTGCGCCTGAAGGAACCGGACCGCTGGATCGCGGTGCAGTGGGGCGGCGAGTTGAATCGCCGCTTCGATTGCCGCATCCGCCTCCTGATCAACAACGAAAAGGGCATCCTTGCCCGGGTCGCCGCCGAGATCGGCGAGTCCGACGCCAACATCACCTATGTCGGCATGGACGAGGACGACGAACACATGATGACCCAGCTGCGCTTCACGATCCAGGTGAAGGACCGGGTGCACCTGGCGCACCTGATCCGCAACCTGCGCCGGGTGGCGGGCGTCAACCGGGTCGAGCGCGAGCGCAGCTGACAAGTACCGTGTATCTCCGCGTGGACGGGAAACCCGTCCACGCTACCCGCCACGCGTCATTCCACTAAATACTTAATCGCTCGACACGCCGGCCAGGATATCGGCCAGCGACTCGAACTGCAGCGGCTTGGCAAAGTGCGCGTCGAAGCCGGCATTCAGCGCCAGCTGGCGGTCGGCTTCCTGGCCATAGCCGGTCAGCGCCACCAGCCGCAGCATCCTCGTGTCCGGGTCGCGCCGCAGGCGGGCCGCGATCTGGTAGCCGTTCATGCCCGGCAGGCCGATATCGACGATGGCCAGGTCGGGCCGCTCGCGCCGTGCCAGCGCGATGCCGTCGACGCCGTTGTCGGCCTCGAACACCTGGTAGCCGGCCGCCGACAGCTGGGCCGACAGCATGTGGCGCGCATCGTTGTTATCCTCGATCAGCAGCACTGTGGAGACCGCCGATTCGCTGGCGGCCGCCGGCGGCGCCGATTCCACCACCGCCGCGGTTTGCGCGCCTTCCTTCAGCAGCGGCAGGCACAGCGTGAAGGTGCTGCCCTTGCCGTTGCCCTCGCTGGCGGCGGTGACGGTGCCGCCATGCAGCGTCACCAGGCTGCGCACCAGCGACAGTCCGATGCCGAGGCCGCCCTGGGCGCGGTCGAGCGACACCGCGCCCTGCACGAAGGTCTCGAACAGGGTCGGCATCAGTTCCGGCGCGATGCCGACGCCGGAATCGTGCACGACCAGGCAGGCTTCGTCCTCGCCTGCCTTGAGCTCGATCTCGATGCGGCCCTGGGCCGGCGTGTATTTCAGTGCATTCGTCACCAGGTTGCCGACCACCTGCTCGATGCGGGTGCGGTCGCCCAGGACCCAGGCCGGCGCCAGGCGGCAGTCCAGCTGCTGCTCGATGCGGCCGGCCATGCGCAGCGCATCCACCACCGACTCGACCACCGACGCCAGCTCGACCGGCCGCATGTCGAGCCGCACCTTGCCGCGCGCCAGCCGCGCCAGGTCGAGCAGGTCGTCGACGATGCGGGTCAGGTGCTTGCCCTGGCGCAGCAGGATGTCCTGGGCATGGCGCTTCTGGACCGGGTTGGCGTTCTCGATGCGCAGCAGCTGGGCGGCGCCCAGGATGCCGCTGAGCGGGTTGCGCAATTCATGGCTCAGCATGGCCAGGAAATCGTCGCGGATACGGACCTGGGCCTCGGCCAGCTTGCGCGCCTGCTGCTCGCGCTGCAACAGGGAAGCGCGCTCGGTCTCGGAGCGGGCCAGCTTGATGCCGGCCTCGCCGATCGAACGCTGCAGTGCGTCGAACTCGGCGATGCCGCTGCTGGCGGCGGCCGCGGCGCTGGCCGACGCCAGTCCGCCGCCCTCGCTGAGCCGGGTCGCGGCCCGGGCCGCGCCGCCGATGGCAGCGGCCAGCCGGCGCCCGAAGAACACCGCCGCCAGCGCGGCGCACAGCAGCGCCACCAGCATGCCGCCGCCGGCCAGCATCACCGCGTGGCGCGCCGCGCCCTCGATCTCGCTGGCCGGCACCGCCACCGCGATGGTCCAGCCCGACATCGGCGAATGGACGAAAGCGTGGTAGGCGTCCACGCCGTCATGCGTGGGGTAGCGAATCAGGCCCTGGTCTGCGTCCGCCGCCGCCTTGACCAGGCCCGGGTTGGCGGACTCGCCGAGGCGCGCCGGTTCGCTCGGCCGCGCAATGAAGCGGCCGTTGTGATCGATCACCGACAATGTCCAGCTGGGCGGCACCGGGTGGTGCGATATCGCCGTGGCAAAATAATCGGGTGAGAATACCGAACCCAGCGCGTAGCGCTCGCCGCCGAGCAGCGGCACTGGCACGGTGATCGCCGTCACCGGCTTCTTCTGCAGCGGCCCTGTGATCAGGTCCGACACCATGGTCTTGCGGGTGGCAATGACCTGGCGGATGCGCGCACGCACCTCGTCGCGCGCCGGCGGCAGCTTGCTGCCCAGCGGCACCACCGTATTGATCAGCTGCTGGCCGCCGCCATCGAACAGGATGATGCGTCCGCCGTCGCCGCGGTCGGTGCTTTTCGCATGCGCGTAGAAGCCGGCCATGTCGCCCTGCGCCAGCTGGGGCGAGCGTGCCAGCACGTGCAGCGCCGCCTCGGCACTGCTCAGTTCACGGTCGACCAGCAGCGCGGTGGCGGCGGCACTCTGGCCGAGCGCCTGCAGCGCGGCTTCGCGCTCGGAACTCAGCAGCGTTTGCAAGGCAATGGCCGCAAACAGGGAAATCGGCAGGATGATCGCGCCGATCATGATCAAGAGGTATGCGCGGAGTCTCATTGCATGGAAAACAGTCGAGGTGCCGGGGGCGCGGCAAGCCGCGTATTTATTAGCAATTATGCACGTTTTTCGACAGACGCCGAGCACGCCGGTGCGGCCGCGTACGGCGCCAGCGCCAGGATGGCGTCGAAGGCGGCGCAGGCGCCGGCACAGGCGTCGCGAATGGCGTCCGGCGTGCGCACCTGGTCGCGGACACCTTGCATGAAACTGCGCCAGCGCGCACCGGGGCCGGCGTCTTCGCCCTTCAGGTAGCGCAGCGGATGCGGGGCCAGGCGCTCGGCCAGGCGCTTGTACAGCACGGCGCCGCCCAGCTGCGAGCCTTCGATCACGTAGCATACGCCCCAGCGCCAGGCCGGGCTGGCGCCGTACGGCCAGGCCGGCTGCGGCATGGCGGCAGCAGCAGGGGCGGCCGGCATGCCGGATTCGGCCAGATCGGCCTCGATCAGCGCCAGCCGCGGACGCTGGTCGAAGTGCGGACCGTCTTCAAAACCGCTCAGCCAGGACTGCAGCGGCGCCAGCCAGGCTTGCAGCATGCGCAGGTGGCGCGCGTAATCGTCGAGGGAAGCATCGGGCGCGCCGATGGGCAGGCCGCTGTCGAGCTGCTGGTGGCGGCTGTCGGTGGCCGTGCGCAGCGCCGCCAATGCATCGGCAGGCTGCGTAAGCTCGTTAGAGCGGTTCATTTGATCCGGGTAAAGAAGGAAACCGCCCATCTTACCAGCCGCCGGGCGCCCGTGGCTGACCGGCTGCAACTATCTGCATGGCGCCGCCACAGCCATCCCCGATCAGTCCGCGATCGGCTCCGGATAGGCGACGCTCAGGATTTCCAGCTCGTCCACGCCCTGCGGCGTCTGCAGCGTGACGACCTCCCCTTCGCGCGCCTTGGTCAGCGCGCGCGCCACCGGCGACACCCAGCTGATCTTGCCCTGCAGCGGGTCCAGTTCGTCAATGCCGACGATGGTCACCGTGTGCGCTTCGCCGGCCTTGTTCATGTACTCGACGGTGGCGCCGAAGAAGACCTGGTCGTTGCCATGATGCACGGAGGGGTCGACCACGAAGGCGGAATCGAGGCGCTTGGTCAGGAAGCGGATGCGGCGGTCGATCTCGCGCAGGCGGCGCTTGCCGTAGATGTAGTCGCCGTTCTCGGAGCGGTCGCCGTTGGACGCGGCCCAGTGCACCACGCGCACGACTTCCGGCCGGTCGACGTCGATCAGCTGCAGCAGTTCGTCCTTGATCGCCTGGTGGCCAGCCGGGGTGATGTAGTTCTTGGAGCCGGCCGGGATCGCATGCGCGAGCGCGAGGGCTTCGTCGTCGTCCTCGTTGTCGGACTCTTTTACAAAAGCTTTATTCATAATCCTTATTGTAGTCTTCTCGCTAACACGACGCCGCCGAATTGGTAAAACCGTAGCGAGCCGACCTCACCTTTTCCCGTATTATTCGGGGCATGACACGAGCCGCTCCCCGAACCCGGCTGTTTGCGCCGCTGGTGCATGCCGCCGCCCTGCTGCTGTTGCTGGAAGAATGGTGCTGGACGCTCGGCCTGCGCCTGGGCGCCTGGATCGGGCGTACGCCCGGACTGGCCTGGGTGGAGGCGCGCGTGCGCACCCTGCCGCCGTATGCGGCCCTGTGCGCCTTCCTGCTGCCCGGCCTGCTGCTGCTCCCGGTCAAGATGCTGGCCCTGGTCGCGATCGCCAAGGGCCATGCCGCGTCCGGCATCACCACCATCGTCGTCGCCAAGCTGGGCGGCGCGGCGGTGGTCGCGCGGCTGTATGCGCTGACCCTGCCGACGCTGCTGGCGGTGGGCTGGTTTGCCCGCTGCCACGGCTGGTTCATGGGTTGGAAGGCACGCACCATCGACCAACTGCGCACCTACCTGCGCGCCAGCGCCGCCTTCGCCAAGGCCACGCGCCTGCTGCGCGGCATCCGGCTGGGATGGCGCCGCCGCCGCCGGCGCCGCGTACGCAGCGCGATTCACTTCGGCGGCCGCAACGCCAGCCCGGCGTCGCGCGTGCTGCGCCGCTTCGTGGCCCAATGGCGTGCGCGGCGCCGCGCCGACACCGACTGACGGCGCCGATCGAGCAACCCGATAACAAGAGCACAGCCATGAGCCATCCCGATACGCCGCTTCCGCCCCCGGTCCCTACCCCTGCCGTCCAGGCCGACCAGGCCGCGCTGGTCGACTACCAGGCGCGTTTCAATGCCGTGGTCAACCATACGCCGGGCCTGGTCTACCAGTTCGTGCGCCATATCGACGGCAGCACCGCCTTTCCTTACCTGAGCGAGGGTTGCGCCGCCCTGCTCGGCCTGTCCGTCGCCGAACTGCAGCAGGACCCGGCGCGCTTCCCGCAACTGATCCTGGCGGACGACCGCAAGCGCTACGAGGAAACCATGCAGGCCTCGAAGAGCACGTTCGACGGCTGGAACTGGGAGGGCCGCATCTGGATCGAGGCCTGGCGCGACGTCAAATGGATCAGCCTGCGCGCCACGCCGGCGCCGCTGGCGGGCGGCGGCGTGCAGTGGGACGGCATCATGACCAACGTCACGGCCAGCAAGCTGGAGCAGGAAGAAGCGCGCCGCTCGCGCGCCCGCCTGGCCGAGCTGACCGCCCACATCGAGCAGGTGAAGGAGCAGGAACGCACCCGCATCGCCCGCGAGATCCACGATGACCTCGGCGGCAACCTGACCGCAATCAAGATGGCGCTGGCGATGCTGGTGCCGCGCCTGCCCGACGACCCGTCGCTGCAGGAAAGGACGGCCTATGTCGACCACCTGGTCGACCGTACCATCGAGGCCGTGCACCGGATCTCGCTCGACCTGCGCCCTAGCACCCTGGACCTGGGCATCGTGGCGGCGCTGGAGTGGCAGGCGCGCGAATTCGAGAAGCAATCCGGCATCGCCTGCAACTTCCGCAGCTTCGATGCCGACATCGCGCTGGCGCAGGACCATGCCAGCGCGCTGTTCCGCATCTTCCAGGAAGCGCTGACGAATATCGCCAAGCATGCCGGCGCGACCCGCGTCACGGTGAGCCTGCGCCGCCAGCGCCAGCATCTGATCCTGAGCATCTGCGATAATGGCCGCGGCATCACCCCGGCCGACCGCCTGAAGCCGCAGTCCTTCGGCCTGCGCGGCATGAGCGAGCGTGCCACCGCCCTCGGCGGCACCATGACCTTGTCGGCGGCGCCCGGAGGCGGCACCATGGTGGCTGTCAAGATCAGGCTGGCTGCGCCGGCAGCCGCCAGGAATACGGAATCCACCGAAGCATGATTGAAAAAGCCAGCATCCGCGTTTTTATTGCAGACGATCACGCCATCGTGCGCGAGGGCCTGAAGCAGATCCTTGCCGAGCAGCGCGACATCGTGGTCGCCGGCGAAGCCGAGACCGGCCTCGACGCCATCAAGCTGTTCCGCAAGTCGCGCTGCAACGTGCTGCTGCTCGACATCTCCCTGCCCGACCGCAACGGCATCGACGTCCTTAAGCAGGTCAAGAGCGAGAAGCCGGAGCTGGCGGTGCTGATGCTGTCGATGCACCGCGAAGACCAGTACGCGATCCGCTCGCTGCGTGCCGGGGCGTCCGGTTACCTGAACAAGCAGAGCGCGCCGCGCGAACTGGTGAATGCGATCCGCCAGGTGGCCGCCGGCCAGCGCTACGTCAGCGCCCAACTGGCCCAGGCGCTGGCGGCGCAGGTCGGCGAAGACCATGACAAGCCGGTGCATGACACCCTGTCCGACCGCGAATACCAGACCCTGACCATGATCGCCTCGGGCAAGACGGTGAGCGAGATCGCCCAGGAACTGTCGCTGTCGGTCAAGACGGTCAGCGAATACCGGGCGCGCCTGCTGGCAAAAATGAAACTCAAGACCAGTGCCGAGCTCACCCACTACGCTATCCGCAACCAGCTGGTGGACTAATAAAGCACGATGCGACGCTGCCATGGATGGTTGTTGGACGCTTAGTGTTGGGCCGTAAAGACAGTTATGAGGATTAGTGGGTATTCTCGGCGCTGTTCTACTAATCAGTTTCTCAAAAGATAGATAACATGACGGAGATAATTATTCCGTGCAGCAACGCTCGTCATGTCCACTCCGAATCCACCTACCGGCAACCCTGCAGCAAATCCCGCCGAGATTGCCCGCGAAGCCTTCCGCCGCCTCGCCACGCGCCGCATCGCGCCCACGCCCGACGCCTACCGCGACATCTATAACGAAATCGCCGGTATTCCGGCGCCGGCGCCGGCGCCCGTGCCGGTACAGCCGCAGGCCACGCAGCCGGACAGTGGCGCCGAACAGGTGCTGTCCGGCTTCGCCCAGCGCCTGGCCGAGACGCCCGGCGAACTGGCCGAGTTCGGCCTGCGCTTCCAGCGCGCGCTCAAGGCGCGCGACTGGGAAGGCTGTACCCGCACGCTGGCACAGCTGGCCGAAAAACACTTGCGCCGCCACACTCACCCGGCGCTGGCGCTCGGTATCGAGGATGCCGAAGCCAAACTGCTGCGCGACCTGCTGAGCCGCACGCTGACCTTTGCGCTGGCGTCGTCCTTGACCGCCACGCCGGCCCTGGCGGGCGAAGCCGAAGCATTGGGCGCCGCGGTCAAGGCCGCCCACCACGAGGACGCGCTGCAAGACGTCGCGGTGCGCTTGAAAGACCTGTGCTACCAGGTCGAACTGAAGCGCGGCGACGCCGGCGAGCAGCAGGAACTGCTGCTGCGCCTGTTCAAGCTGCTGCTGGAAAACGTCAGCGAACTGCTCGACGACGACAGCTGGATGCGCGGCCAGGTCGCCGCCGTGCAGGACCTGATTGCCGGCCCGCTCGACACGCGCGCGCTGGAAGACGCCACCCGCAGCCTGAAGGACGTGATCCTGAAGCAGGGCCAGCTGAAGCACGGCATCGCCGACGTGCGCGCCACCGTCAAGAGCATGATGATGACCTTCATCGACCGCCTCGGCTCGGTGGCGGCCTCGACCGGCAGCTACCAGGAAAAGATCGGCGGCTTTTCGGAACGCATCCGCGGCGCCGCAAATATCGAGGAGTTGAACGCCGTGCTGGAAGCGGTGCTGAGCGAGACCCGCACCGTGCAGGCCGAGGCGCTGGCGTCGCGCGACCGCATGCTGGCGGCGCACCAGGAAGTGCAGGATGCCGAAAAGCGCATCCGCACCCTGGAAGGCAAGCTGCAGCACATGAGCGAGCTGGTGCGTGAAGACCAGTTGACGGGCAGCCTCAACCGGCGCGGCCTGGACGACGTGTTCGAGCGCGAAAGCGCCCGCGCCGACCGCCGCGGCACGCCGCTGTGCGTCGCCCTGCTGGACCTCGACAATTTCAAGAAGCTCAACGACACCTACGGCCACCTGGTCGGCGACGGCGCCCTGCGCCACTTGGTGAAGGTGGTCAAGGACACGCTGCGCTCGATGGACGTGATCGCCCGCTTCGGCGGCGAGGAATTCCTGATCCTGCTGCCCGAGACCGCGGTCGAGGCGGCATCGAGCGCGATGGTGCGCGTGCAGCGCGAACTGACCCGGCACTTCTTCTTGCACGACAACGAGAAGACCTTGATCACGTTTTCGTGCGGGGTGGCGCTACGCCAGCCGAACGAAGACCAGGCCAGCCTGATGGCGCGCGCGGACCGGGCCATGTACCGGGCCAAACAGAGCGGCAAGAACCGGGTGATGGTCGCAGAATGATTATTGCTGGCGCGTCGTTCCCGCGCAGGCGGGAACCCAAGTTTGCTCCGTTGCCCGCGCATACGTTATGGACGACTCGACAAACTTGGATCCCCGCCTTCGCGGGGATGACGTCTTGAGGCTAACTCAACAACATTTGAGCGTGGAATCAGAAATTTAGCCGCTAAAAAATAATTTTTTCGCCCTCAAGTTCTTAAAAAACACGCCGCCAAGCACCCGCATCATCGAATAAAAACGTTGCCCGTCGAAAATTTTCTTGTTTCCGACCATAAAGTTTTCCCGGGCCAGTACGTTACCTGCATCAAGAGCAGCGGTTTGAATGTCACGGAACAGCGTGACAGACCAAAGCGAATCAGTGGCACGTCGCCACACCCTGCAAGACCAAGTGGAGAAACACCATGGCATCCGTAATCAATACCAACGTTGCATCCCTGAATTCCCAGCGTAACCTGGCATCGTCGCAAGCTTCGCTGAACACCTCGATCCAGCGCCTGTCGTCGGGCCTGCGTATCAATAGCGCAAAAGACGACGCCGCCGGTCTGGCCATCTCGGACCGCATGAACTCGCAGATCAAGGGCATGACCCAGGCGACCCGCAACGCGAACGACGGCGTGTCGATGGCGCAAACCGCGGAAGGCGCCCTGTCGAGCTCGGGCGACATCCTGCAGCGCGTCCGCGAACTGGCAGTGCAGTCGTCGAACTCGTCGAACTCGGCCAGCGACCGTAAAGCACTGCAAACCGAAGTCACCCAGCTGACCTCGGAACTGAGCCGCATCACCAGCACCACCGAATTCAACGGCACCAAGCTGCTGGACGGCTCGATGGGCACCGCCAACTTCCAGGTCGGCGCCAACGCAGGCCAGCTGATCTCGATGACCGGCGCGAATTTCACCACCACCACCTACGGCAACAACCAGATCAAGGGCGACGCCGCCGCCGTGACCGCCGACGGCGTGTCCGGCGCCAAGGCCGGTACCGCCAAGATCTCGGGTGCCCTGGGCAGCGCCAGCATCGCCAGCACCACGGGTGACTCGGCCAAGACCATCGCCGCCAAGATCAACGACAAGACCGCGGACACCGGCGTCACTGCCACCGCGAAAACCGATGCGCTGCTGACCAGCGGCGGCGGCGCCTATGCGCTGGACGTCAAGTCGGACAACGGCACCGCCGTGACCGTGTCGTTCTCGGTCGACGGCACCGGCAGCAAGGCCGACGATTTCGCCGCCGCCGTCAGCGCGTTCAACGCCCAGACCGCGAAAACCGGCGTGACCGCCCAGTACGCCGACGGCGGCATCAAGCTGACCAACGCCAACGGCGCCGACATCTCGGTGAAGAACAACAACGCCGCAGCCGTCGCCGGTCCTCCGGCCGTCGCTGCCGGTGCATCGATCAGCATGTCGAGCTACAAGGCAGACGGTACCTCGAATACCGCCACCGCACTGGCCGCACAAACCAGCGGCGTTGCCAACGGCAACGTGACCCTGGACTCGGAAAAGAGCTTCTCGGTCAACGAAGGCACCGCCACCGGCTTCTCGCTGGGCGGCACCAACGCCGGCGCGTCGACCCTGAAGTCGGTCGCCAACCTCGACATCAGCTCGTTCGAAGGCGCACAGAACGCGATCAAGACCGCCGATGCGGCCCTGGCATCGGTCAACGGCCAGCGCGCACAACTGGGCGCACTGCAGTCGCGCTTCAGCTCGGCGATCTCGAACCTGCAATCGACCACCGAGAACCTGTCGGCATCGAAGAGCCGTATCACCGACACCGACTTCGCTTCGGAAACCGCGAACATGACCCGCGGCCAGATCCTGCAGCAGGCCGGCACCTCGATGCTGGCCCAGGCGAACTCGCTGCCGAACGGCGTCCTGTCGCTGCTGCGTGGCTAATCGCTGATGTAGCCGACGCAGTACCGCGGTCCATGATTCCTCGGCTGAAGAAATTCAGCCGGGGAATTTTTCGTAGGGAGACCCCATGAACATCCAGCCCCTCGGCCCCGCCGCCATCAAGCCCGACGAGCGCCCCACCGGTGCAGTCGAACCGGCGTCTGCGGCAACGCCCTCCACCGCTGCCGGCGCCATCGGCAAATCCGATGGCGCGCCCGCCTCGCGCGCGGAGGTGACGGATGCGCTCAAGAAGATCAACGACGCCATGCGGCTGTCGTCGCAAAGCCTGCAGTTCTCGATCGACGAGGACAGCAAGCAGATCGTCGTCAAGGTGATCGACCAGGACACCAAGGAAGTGGTCCGCCAGATGCCGTCCCAGGAAGCGCTCGAGATCGCCAAGTCGATCGACAAGATGCGTGGCTTGCTGATCGACCACACCGCCTGAGCCGTACGCCGCGCCTCGCATGCAGCCGCCGCCCTCCCGGGCCCGGCTGCATTTTTTTCGCCTGGACCGCTCAGCCGTACAAAACAGAATTAAGCTGGTTTTCCTGCTCTCAAGAACGATTTGCTTCTGTCGATAATGACTTACATTATCGCTTTCACTGGAGAAACAAATGGGAGTTAGCTCAGCGGGTATCGGTTCGGGTCTCGACGTCGACAGCCTGGTCAAGAGTCTGATGGCGGCCGAGGCGACTCCCCTGAACAATTACGACAGCAAGACCGCCGCCTACCAGAACAAGCTGGCCGCGTACGGCAAGGTCAGCGCGGCGGTCGGCACCTTCCAGGCCGCCCTGACCTCGCTGAATTCGTCCTCGACCTTCAGCGCGCTGTCCACCACGTCCAGCAACAAGGATGTGCTGAGCGCCACCACCGCTGACGGCGCGGTCGCGGGCAAGTACAAGGTCAACGTCACCCAGCTGGCCCAGGCGCAGAGCCTGGTCAGCGGCGGCAAGGCCAGCACCAGCGCCATGATCGGCGCCGGCGCCAAGACCGTCCTGACCTTCCAGTTCGGCAGCACCAGCGGCGGCACCTTCGGCGTGGCCGGCAGCGCGCTGGGGCCGGGCATCGCCTCGTCGGGCATCGGCGGCGGTTCGCTGACCATCAACGGCACCGCGATCTCCACCAACGGCACGACCCGCAGCGCGCGCGACCTGGCGGCCGTCATCAACGACGAAAGCGACGTCACCGGCGTCATCGCCAAGACCGGCACCACGACCACCGCGGCCAACCTGTTCAAGGATTTCGGCACGGTCGCCGTTCCCGCCGGCAGCAGCGGCAGCTACAAGCTGTCGGTGGGCGGCGTCGACCTGGCGGCCGCCAGCGGCACCGATAGCGTCAGCGCGGCCACCCTCGACACCAGCCTGGCCAGCAGCGCCACCCGCAACGCGCTGGCGGCGGCCAACATCACGGTGACCGGCTCCGCCGCCGACGGCACCCTGCAATTCATGGCGGCCGACGGCTCGAACATCGGCGTGACCGAAAGCGTCACCGGCGACGTCACTGGCGGCATCGGCCTGGCGGCGGGCAGCACCAACAAGGGTTCGTCCGCCACCGCGACCGCCGGCGTCACCCTGAGCTCGTCCGACGGCAGCCAGATCGTCGTCGGCGGCACCAATCCGGCCCTGGCCGGCCTCGCCGCGGGCAGCAACGGCAGCTACATCGGCGCCGGCTTCAGCCAGGACGGCACGCAGAACATGGGCACGGTCACGCTCGACGCCAAGGACCAGTCGCTGCAAGGCATCCGCGACGCCATCAACAAGGCCAACGTCGGCGTCACCGCGACCATCGTCTCGGACGGCGGCGCCAATCCCTACCACCTGGTGGTCACCTCGAACAAGACCGGCGCCAGTTCCTCGATGAAGATCGGCGTCGGCGGCGACGGCGACCAGGCGCCCGACGCCGCGATCGCCGCCCTGATGGGTTACGATCCGGCCGGCGCCCAGGGCCTGACCCAGACCACCGGCGCCCAGGACACCAAGCTCACCATGAACGGCATCGAAGTCACCAGCAAGAGCACCAAGGTGGCCGATGCGATCCAGGGCGTCAGCCTGGACGTGTCCACGCTCGGCAACAGCACGCTGACGGTCTCCAAGGACACCGGCAAGGTGTCGGACTCGATCAATGCCTTCGTCAAGGCCTACAACACGCTGAACTCGACCATCGCCGGCCTGACCGGCTACAACGCCGACACCAAGACCGGTGGCGCGCTGCAGGGCGATTCGTCGGTGCGCGCGATCCAGTCGCAACTGCGGCGCCAGCTGTCGGCATCGGTCGAAGGCCTGGGCGGCAAGCTGACCACGCTGAGCCAGGTCGGCATCTCGTTCCAGAAGGATGGCAGCCTGGCGGTCGACTCGTCCAAGCTGAACGACGCGATCGCCAACAACTTCGGCGACATCGGCGGCCTGTTCGCGGCGATGGGCTCGGCCAGCGACGGCGGCATCAGCTTCGACAAGTCGACCGCCGCCACCAAGCCTGGCGAATACCCGATCAACATTACCAAGATGGCCAGCCAGGGCACCGCGACCGGCAGCAAGGCATTGACCGGCTCGACCCGGATCGCCGCCAACACCACCTGGACCGTGACGCTGAACCAGACCACCCCGGCCTCCGACAAGAAGGTGCAGAACATCGCGATCCCGGCCGGCACCTACGACAATACCCAGCTGGCCGCGGTCCTGCGCGCCGCGATCAACGGCAACAGCACGTTCTCGGGCGCCGGCGATGCGGTGGAAGCGAAAGTCGACGCATCCGGCAAGCTGTCGCTGTCCTCGAGCAAATTCGGCGAGCTGTCGAACATCTCGCTGGCCGCGGTCACCGGCACCAGCATCGACGACATCTTCGGCGCCGTCACCACCAGCGCCGGTGAGGATGTGCAAGGCACCATCGGCGGCGTGGCCGCGACCGGCAACGGCCAGACCCTGACCGCGGCCGGCGGCTCGCGCGCCGAGGGCATCCAGCTGACGATCAAGAGCGGCGCCGTCGGCGACCGCGGCAGCGTGACCTTCTCGCAGGGTTACGCCTACCAGTTGACCAACCTGTCGGCCACCTTCACCGGCAAGAACAGCATCCTGCAGAACAAGACCGACGGCCTGAACGTCAGCATCAAGTCGGTCGCCGACCAGCGCGACAAGTTCAGCGAGCGCCTGACCGCAATGGAAGCGCGCTACCGCGCCCAGTTCACCTCGCTCGACACCATGCTGTCGTCGATGCAAAGCACACAGAGTTACCTGACCCAGCAGCTTGCGGCAATCGCAGCGAACAACTAATACCTGGATTTTTTGGAGAATCAAACGATGTTTGGAACCATGAAACGCGGCGTGAATGCCTACGCCAACGTGGGCCTCGAAACCGGGGTCGCTTCGGCTTCGCCGCTCAAGCTGATCATCATGCTGTACGACGGCGCGCTGGCGGCCCTGCTCGGCGCCAAGGCCAACATGGCGGCCGGGAATATCGCGGCCAAGGGCGCGGCGATCTCGAAGGCGATCACGATCATCGACAACGGCCTGCGCGCCTCGCTCGACAAGGCTGCCGGCGGCGACATCGCCGACAACCTGGATGCGCTGTACGACTACATGACGCGCCGCCTGCTCGAGGCCAACCTGAACAACGACGTCGGCATGATCGAGGAAGTCCACCGCCTGCTGGCCGACCTGCGCGGTGCCTGGGTCTCGATCGGCGACAAGGCCGAGCAGCCGTCATCGATGGCCGCCGCCACGGCGATGCCGAAAGCCACGACAATGGTCAGCGCCTGAGGACATGATGAACGGACAAGAAGTCGTATCGCTGTATGAAGCCATGGTCGGCATCACCGACCAGATGCTGGCCGCCGCCGCTGCCAGCGACTGGGACCGCCTGGCCACGCTCGAGCTGCAGTGCGCCGCCTGCGTGCGCCAGCTGAAGGCGAGCGGCGACGGCCAGCCGCTGGCCGCGCAGGAGCGCAGCCGCAAGGTCGACGCCATCCGCAGGATGCTGGCGGCCGACCGCCAGATCCGCGACCTGACCCAGCCGTGGATGGCCAAACTGTCCGCCATGATCAACAACAAGGGCACCGAACGCCGCCTCGCGCGCGCCTACGGTATCTGAAGCCGACGTATTTGAAGCCGAACTAGATGCTGCCGCGCGATTCCATGCCGCTGTCCCAGGTCGCGCGCACCGCGGCCACGGTACCGGTCGCCGATCCGCGCCAGCAAGCCTTCCAGCGCGCCTTTGCCGGCATGGTCGGCCAGTCGATGCAGGCCGAGGTGCTGTCGAAACTGCCGGACGGCTCTTTCGTCGTGCGCGTCAACGACACCGCGGCGCGCATGCCGCTGCCGGCCAATGCCCAGGTCGGCAGCCAGGTGGCGCTGACCCTGGTCGCCGTGACGCCGCGCCCGACTTTCCAGGTCGGCAGCGGCGCGCCGGCGTTTGCGGAAGCCGGACCGGCGCCCGAGGACGGCAAGACCGCGGGCGCGCCGCTGGCCTGGCTGCAAGGCAAGGACGCCGCCGCGCTGGTGCGCACCTCGACGCTGCTGGCCCAGACCCGCACCATGGCCGGTCTCGGAGCCGGCGCCGCCAGCGACGCCAACACCTCGATCAGCAGCGCCGGCAAGACGCTCGGCGACATCATCGCCGCCGCCCAGAACGCCGGTACCCCTGCCACCGCGGCCCTCGGTCGCACGCCGCTGCTCGGCGCCGCCAGCCTCGACGCCGGCAGCATCGCCGGCGCGCTGCAGGAAGGCATGGGCAAGAGCGGCCTGTTCTACGAATCGCACGTCGCCGAGTGGGCGCAGGGCGCGCGCTCGATGACCGACCTGGCGCAGGAACCGCAGGCGCAGGGCCGCATGCCGTCGCCTTCCGATCCGGCCACCGCCCAGTTCATCAACATGCAGCTGACCGCGCACGAGCAGGCGCGCGTGGCCTGGCAGGGGCAGTTGTGGCCGGGCCAGGAAATGCGCTGGGAGGTGGAGCGCGATGCCGCCGAAGGCGGTGCCGCCGGCGGCGACGAGGAAGGCGGCACCTGGCAGAGCCGGCTGACGCTGCGCTTCGGCGCTCTCGGCGAGGTGGCGGCGCGCGTGGTGCTGGCGGGCGACCAGCTGCACATCCGCCTGGACACCGCCAGCGCAGACGCCGGCCAGCGCATGGAGGCGCAGCGCGCGCGGCTGGAGCAGGCGCTCGACGCGGCAGGGCTGCCGCTGTCGACGCTGGCGATCCACGCTGTCCCTGCACCTGCACCTGCGCCCGGGATGGACGACGATGGATAAGAAGACAGCGGCCCGGCGCCAGAACGCCGTCGCGCTGGCCTACGGCGCCGGCCAGCCCGCGCCGCGGGTCGTGGCCAAGGGCCAGGGCCTGGTCGCCGAACAGATCATCGGCCGCGCCCGCGACGCCGGCGTGTTCGTGCACGAATCGAAGGAACTCGTGGCCCTGCTGATGGAGGTCGATCTCGACCGCCAGATCCCGCCGGGCCTGTACCGCGCCATTGCCGAACTATTGGCGTGGCTTTATTATATTGAGTCAGCGCAAGCCACCGGCGGCGACGCGCCGCCGGCGCCGGACACGGCGCGACTCCTCCCACCCCAAGCCCCGGTTGGAACAGATGCAAGCAATCACTGAAGCAGAATTGGAAAGCTGGCACGACTACGAAGTCGAGTCGCGCCGGGAGATCGTCGCCCTGCTGCGCCAGATCTCGGAAAAGAAGCAGCTGATCCGGATGCTGGTCAAGGGCGAAGGCGACGTCTGCGTCACCTCGCTGCTGGCCGTCGATCCGGACGACGGCAGCATCGTCCTCGACCGCTCGATCAGCCAGGAGCAGAACGCGCGCATCATCGCCGCGCCCAAGGTGATGTGCGAGACCTCGCTCGACAAGATCCGCATCCTGTTCCACTTGAATAACCTGCGCGAGACCCGCTACGACGGCAGCATCGCCCTCGCCGCCGACCTCCCGCCCCGGCTGATCCGCCTGCAGCGGCGCGAGTTCTACCGCATGGCGACGCCGGTGACCACCCCGGTGCGCGCCACCATCCCGCTGCCGGCGGCACTCGGCGGCGGCACCACCGTGCTGCCGCTGGCCGATATCAGCTGCGGCGGCATCGCCCTCCTCGACAACAAGCACCAGCTCGGTTCCACGATCGGCGAAACCTTCGCCGATTGCCGCATCGAGGTACCGGACGTCGGCCCGGTCACGACCTCGCTGCAGATCCGCAATGCGCTCGAGATGACGCTGCTGAACAACAAGACCACGCGCCGCCTCGGCTGCCAGTTCGTCGACATCTCGCGCGCCAACATGGCCGCGGTACAGCGCTACATCACCAAGCTCGAGCGCGAACGCAACGCCCGCCTGGCCGGGCACTGATTCGGGGTCAGAGCAGATTAACTCGACAATTCGGGGTCAGAGCCCAATTTTTGGAAATAGTTTTTAGGTAAAAAATAACGAGGCCGCTGTTGCGATGCCCGGCAGGGCGAACCGGCAGTGGCCTTTTTGTTACCGAAATTAATTGATTTCAAAAGTGCTCTGACCCCGAATGCGCAGGCGATTCTGCTCTGACCCCGAATTCGGGGATTACTGAGGAGAACTTGCCAAAAACCGGGCTCTGACCCCGGTTTGATGGCGGTCATGAGGCTGCGACGCGCTGCTTGCCTTGGGTTCCTGTTATGTTGGCCTTATCGAACAACGCCGGAGCCGCCGATGTCGCCTTCCCTCAAGCCCCTGAACCAGCAAGTCATCGTCATCACCGGCGCCTCCAGCGGCATCGGCCTGGCCACGGCCCAGGATGCGGCCAAGGCCGGCGCACGGGTGGTGCTGGCCGCGCGCAGCGGCGATGTGCTGGAAGCGATCGTCGCCACCCTCGAAAAGCAGGGGTACGAGGCGATCCACGTGGTGGCCGACGTCGCCGAGCGCGAAGGGGTGCAGCGCATCGCCGATGCCGCGATCGAGCGCTTCGGCCGCATCGATACCTGGGCCAACGTGGCCGGCGTCTCGATCTACGGCAAGATCGAGGACGTGACGGAAGCCGACGCCCGGCGCCTGTTCGACGTGAATTTCTGGGGGATGGTGCACGGTTCGCTGGTGGCCCTGCCCCACCTGCGCCGGCATGGCGGCGCCCTGATCAACGTCGGCAGCGAGGCCAGCGAGGTCGCGGTGCCGCTGCAGGGCATGTATTCGGCCAGCAAGCACGCGGTCAAGGGGTTTACCGATGCGCTGCGCATCGAGGTGGCCGGCGTCGACGACGCCCCGGTCTCGATCACGCTGATCCAGCCGACCGCGGTCAACACGCCGTTGCCCGAGCATGCGCGCAACTATCTGGACCGCCAGCCCAAGCTGCCCACGCCCCAGCTCGACCCGCACCGGGTGGCGGCCGCGATCCTGGAGGCGGCGCAGACGCCCACGCGCGACACCAAGGTTGGGCTGATGGCAACGCTCGACGTGGCGGTCGAGAAAATGGTGCCGGCGCTGGCCGACCAGGTGGCGGTGCTGCAGGTGCCGCGCCAGCAGCGCGACGAGGCGCCGCGCGATCCGGTCGGGAACCTGTTCCGGGCCCAGGGCGACGGCATCGTCCACGGACGCGGCGGCTGAGCCGCCCGCCAGGTCCGCGCTTCGCCTCAGAACTTCGCGTGCAGCGACACCAGCACATTGCGCGCGTCGCCGTAGTAATTGCCGATGGTGTTCGGTGCATATTTGGCGTAATACACCTTGTCCATGACGTTGTTGACGTCGGCCTGCAGCGACCAAGTCGGCTTGAAGCGGTAGGCCGCCGTCGCATTGCACATCAATATCCTCCTCAGGTCAAAGTCAGCGCTCTGACGAGCGCCTCACTGTAGCGCAGAACTGCACGAAACAGTTGAGGTCTAGCTTTTCAGAATATTTTTGAGCACTTAAACGTTCGTCTGGACGTCACTAGACAGCTTGCCCTCTTACAGCTCTGTGTCATTATTAATTGAAACTTTTCCAAGTTAAACGTCAGCAAATGTCGGTTTCCAACATATAATGCTTTATCAATCAAATGTGCATGACGACCGTGACGCCTACTCAACCAAACCTCAATCAAGTACTTGGGGATCTGCTTAAATCCCACGACCCTATACTGAGAGCGCGAGGAGAAAACTTCCGCTTCGAAGAGCGTGTCAGCCAGAGTAGATATTCACAGTATGAAGTACAGTATAGTCCTACATCCGGAAAGTATGAGGATTGGCTAGAAAGCCATATGAACTATCTGTCAGCATCGGTCTACACAGACTTACCGGATACTTTCCTGTCGGTAAATAGCAACGCAGCGCTTCCTAGCTTAGTACTTTCTGAGCTTGGTCAAGAACAGTTTCTCATCCGAGTTGAATCTCTTGAATATGTCTTGAATGGGGATACTAAGCTAAGTTCACTAACGGACTTAGAAAATATTCTAGCCGTCTATACCCAAAATCGGCAGGATCCATGCATTGAGGTTGCTGATGCTAAAGCATCACTCCATGAGGTTTGTCGTTCCCTCAATCAAAATCCTTATGCCATACGCCCACGCTTTGCAGCCTTTGCTGACGAACTATGGGAGGACATTGAAAATGCAGACTGGCCCTTATTATTGCGTGACCGCCTTGGCCTTGCACACTTGCCACCGATTAAAGCAAGTGGCCCATATCCAGTGGCTCTTATGAAATACAAAGTCAAAGACGTTGTCGCGCATGCACTAAAAGTCAATGCAACTCATCCACTCACTGTTCCGACAGTTCTCGACGCTGAGCCTTATGAAATCTTTTATCCATCGCCGAACAATTTAAATTATGGGCGAACTTTGCACTTAGCGGACAATGGAGATTACGATCGTCTTGCATCTGAAGTACTGCATTTAAGAATCAACTATGCACCCGGTCACGTTTGGAAGGTTGGAGCCATAACTAAACGAGCAGATACCTCGCCAAGCCGTATCTCAGCACTTCGTAGCAACCATTTGGATTGCCTACAATTGCTTAGTAATCGAGAGGATTTTGGAGCATTATGAAAAATATATCTGACACAAGTTTTGTTTCCAACCCATGGTTAAACCGTTTAAACGAAGAGCCAGATCAGGCAATAGATTCTTTATTGCGAGGGGTTGCACATCTCCCTGGACTTCAAAGAGCAACTCCTAGCGAAGCATTGATAGCGTTGCTGAGTGAATTTGATATTGAGTCGGCGGAATGGAAAATCGTTGACGAGGCACTGCTTCGTTGGCTAAAGAATCGGCGATCAGCATTAAATGGTTTACTGGAACGTCCTGGGGGTGTAGAACGCTTTATTCGTGAGACAAGTGAGGGCTTCCGTATTGCATGGCGGCTCATGCTGCCAAAAAGTTGCACGTGGATTCACGAAAACCTATTCGACTTATTGCACTGGGCCAATACTTTTAGTTTAACTGCCGCATTCGATTTAGGTAAAGCCGTTCTAATCGCTGCAGCACATTTACAGGAAGATAGCGAATTTCGTTTTCTCTGGCTTCGCATATGTGAAGAAGCTGCAATAACGCGCTTGCGTCATCGATTGGACACAGCTCTACTGGGTCTAGCCAAGATTCCGAGCCATGAGATCCGCAATTTATCTCGCAACCTTCTTATCGGACTGTCACGCTGGGCTGTCCGCATGCCTTCCAATGACCAAGCCAAGAGTGAGGTTGTGAGAGAGTGGCGAGCTCTCAAAGCCGCATTTCCTCGTCAACCCAGCTTTTGGCGTGAACAGTGGGAAGGCATTCTGAAAGATGAACGGATTTCTACCCATCCATTTGTTGGTTGGCTGTGGGAGGCTGATCCTGCACTACAGGTTAAAAAGAATGACCGGGGACCTCGTCGTACACCTCAACTACCAAGAGATATTTCAGGCACTATTGAAAGAATGAAAGAGGCTTATCGCCTTCAAGGGCTATCGCTGGCTCTATGGCAAGAGATGCGGGGGTTACTTGACCATTTGGAACACTACGCCGAGACAACTGGAGAAAATTACTATCTAGTTACCAGCTGTACAAACATTGCTTCAATTATATTAGATCAAGCTCCAGGGCAAGCCCTTCTTCTAGCTCGACGAGCCTTGCTTTGGGCACCTTCCAATGGCCATGCCTGGAGCATACGTGCACTTGCTCTAGGCCAGTTAGGCCGTTCAGATCTTGTTGAAGCAGTATTATGGGAAGCCGTTCGCCGCCTCCCTTCCAATCCTGTTTTGTATACTAATCTTGCTTCAATTTGGATCAGTCGCGGTGGATTCCTAGAAGCCGAAGTACTTCTCCGTAAGGTTAGTGCCCTTGCCCCAAAAGATGCTATCGTTCTGGATTCGCTAGCGAGTGTGCTTATTGCTCAAAACAAGATTGAAAGCGCAACTGAGGTATTAGAGCAATATCGAAATACTCATGGTAACAACAATTTTGCAAAATCTCTTGAGCGTTACATTTCAATGGGAACAGCCGGGCAAAACATCGTCCAAGCGCGTCTTCGCGATCAGTATAAGACTGTTATAACACAACAAAAAGTTTTGTGGGACTTAGAAAATGCTGAGTTTGCACTTACTGCAGAACAGTCCGATTTCCCTCATTTACAGCGCATCAGTCAGGTAGCACAGGCCGATCTCTTATTCCAACTGGGATCTGATCGTCGAAAAGATGCTCTACATTTAGTAGATGATGCTTTATCTGATCCAGGAAACACTTACGCACAGGTCGTAAAAGGTTTGGCGGTTCCAGAATACCGTACATATATGCTCGGAAAAACCGGGCGTTTTCTCGGCTCCCTACCAGTACGTCTTGCCCTGACTCCGGATAACGTTACTGCTGATTACTGGAACGACTTACTCATTAACTTCCCAGAATGGCAACACCTGATTTATCTTGTTCAGCTAGCTCGTGGAGTTGACGACGAATATACTCGTCTGGCATTAAAAAAATGGTCTGCTACCCCCACAAACTGGGATAACAGTTGGGACAGTTATTTAAAGACGACAATCAACAGTTACCTTAATAATAAAGATATATTTATATCTCTTGAAACTTTAGTACATGACGCCTTGACCCAGGCAGTCGACGTGGGGCTCCAAGGAACCCCACTTGCAGCATAGTCAAATATAATTACAGGTTATATCTGCATGTTCATGATGTCATGGTAGGCCGACACTAACTTGTTGCGCACCTGCACCGTCGCCTGGAAGGAAATGCTTGCCTTCTGCATCGCGATCATGCTGTCGGACAGGCTGACCGAATCGTCGCCGGCGGCGAAGCGCTTGCCCATCTCGTCGGCCTGGACCTGGCTGTTGCTGACGTTTTGCAATGAGGCCTTCAGCGCGTCCGAAAAGCTTACCTTGGTGGAAGACTCGGCGGCCTCGGTCCCCTTCAGCGGATTCAGGCCATTCAGACCGTTAATCCCGCCCGCGCCCATGGCAGGCCCGGCAGCCGGCTTCTGGGCCGCCGCCTTCAGTTGCGCCATCATCGATTCGATGCGGCTGCTGTCGATGCCACCAATGTTCATATGTGCTCCGGGATGCTTGTCGGCCCACCCTGCAACGGGCCGGGCGCTTCGATTCAGGCTGTCAGAATAGCAGCCGCCGCGCAATCATTGCCTTGGAGGAAGGCCGTAAACCTCCCCCTATTCGCGGGTTTGAATGTTGCCGTACGGCTTCATAATGGCGGCCAATCACCTCATTCCCACCTCACTCATCATGGCCACTGCGGAACAAGTTCTCGACAGCGATATCGACGCCCCGGACACCAAGCCGAAGTTCTGGGAAACCACGATGGGCAAGCGCGTCGTCATCGGCGGTGCCATCGCGGGTGCGCTGGCCATCATCGCGGCGATCTGGCTGTGGAGCTCGGCGCCCGAATACAAGGTGCTGTTCTCGAACACCACCGACAAGGATGGCGGCGCGATCACCGCCTCGCTCGACCAGATGGGCGTGAAATACAAGTTTTCCGAAGGCGGCAACGCGATCCTGGTGCCGGCCGACCAGGTCCACGGCATCCGCCTGAAGCTGGCTGCGCAAGGCTTGCCGCGCGCCGGCAACGTCGGCTTCGAACTGCTCGAGAACCAGAAGCTGGGCACCTCGCAGTTCGTCGAGCAGGTGAATTACCAGCGTTCGCTCGAAGGCGAACTGGCGAATTCGATCCAGGCGCTGGCCGCGGTCAGCTCGGCGCGCGTGCACCTGGCGCTGCCGAAACCCTCGGTGTTCGTGCGCGACCAGAAGAACCCGACCGCGTCGGTGCTGCTCAACCTGCAGCCGGGCCGCGCGCTGGACCAGGCGCAAGTGTCGGCCATCGTGCACCTGGTGGCCTCGTCGGTGCCGGAACTGACCCCGTCCAACGTGACCGTGGTCGACCAGAACGGCAGCCTGCTGTCCGACACCGCGGCCAAGAACGGCAAGCAGCTCGATCCGAACCAGCTGAAGTACGTCGACATCCTGCAGCAGAACATCGTCAAGCAGGTCGAATCGATCATCGCCCCGCTGGTCGGCCAGAACAACGTGCGCGCCGAGGCGACCGCCGAAGTCGACTTCGCCCAGGTCGACACCGCCGCCGAGATGTACAAGCCGAATTCGCCGCCGGAACCGCAGGCGATCCGCAGCCAGCAGACCTCGGAGTCGGCCGGTCCCGGCAGCAGCAACCCGTCGGGCGTGCCGGGCGCGCTGTCGAACCAGCCGCCGGGCGTGGCGACCGCGCCGATCGAGGGTGGCGCCCCGGCCGCCGGCCAGCAGCAAACGACCACCGGCCCGACCAGCAAGAACGCCACCACCAACTACGAAGTCGACAAGACCGTGCGCTTCGAGCAGAAGCCGATGGGCGGCGTCAAGCGCCTGACCGTGGGCGTGGTGGTCAACTACCGCCGCAGCATCGATCCGAAGACCGGCAAGGTCGTGGTGAAACCGCTGACCGGCCCCGAAGTCGCCCAGATCAACGAACTGGTGAAGCAGGCGATGGGCTACAGCCAGGCCCGCGGCGACACCCTGAACGTGACCAATGCCCCGTTCGACGGCGTCGACAAGCCGGACGAGCAGGCGCCGGACTGGTGGAAGGACCCGAGCAACCTGCCGTTGCTGAAGGACGCCGCCAAATACCTGTTCATCGCGATGGTTGCCGCTTTCCTGTGGTACCGCATCCTGCGTCCGCTATTCAAGCCGGTGATGAAGAAGTTCGACGAGGCGGTCGAGATGCCGCCGGAGCCGGAACCGGAAGAGCCGGAGCCGGAACCGGAGCCCGACCTGGCGGAGGAAGCGCGGGTGGCGAAGGAAGTGGAAGAGCAGAAGAAGGTCATCATCTACAAGAGCAATCTGGACATGGCCAAGACCCTGGCCCAGAATGACCCGCGTATCGTGGCTAACGTAATCAAGGAATGGTTGGGTGCTGAATAATGAGCGATAAAGACAAGGAAGCGGTCAACAAAGCGGCGATCCTGATGCTGGCCCTGGGCGAATCCGAAGCCGCCGAAGTGATGAAATTCCTCGGCCCGCGCGAAGTGCTGAAGCTGGGAGCCGCGATGGCGCAGATGAAGGCGGTGCAGCACGACGAAGTGACCACCGTGCTGACCGAGTTCCGCGAGCGCGTCGACCTGCAGTCGACCGTCGGCCTCGATTCGGACGAATACATCCGCCAGGTGCTGACCAAGGCGCTGGGCGACGACAAGGCCGCCGTGCTGCTCAACCGTATCCTGGGCGGCAAGGACGCTTCCGGCATCGAAAGCCTGAAGTGGATGGATTCGCAATCGGTGGCGGAACTGATCCGCAACGAGCACCCGCAGATCATCGCCACCATCCTGGTCCACCTCGAGCGCGACCAGGCCTGCGAAATCCTGGCACACTTCACGGACCGCCTGCGCAACGACGTGGTGCTGCGTATCGCCACGCTGGACGGCGTGCAGCCGGCCGCACTGCGCGAACTGAACGACGTGCTGACCAAGCTCCTGTCGGGCAACGAGCACATCAAGAAGTCGTCGCTGGGCGGCGTGCGCACCGCCGCCGAGATCCTGAACTTCATGAGCGGCGAGCAGGAAAACTCGGTCATGGAAAACATCAAGAACTACGACAACGACATGGCGCAGAAGATCATGGACGAGATGTTCGTGTTCGACAACATCATCGACATCGACGACCGCGGCATCCAGCTGCTGCTGCGCGAAGTGCAGTCGGAGATGCTGATCATCGCCTTGAAAGGCGCGTCGCAGGACTTGCGCGACAAGATTTTCAAGAACATGTCGCAGCGTGCCGCCGAGATGATGCGCGAAGACCTGGAATCGAAAGGTCCGGTGCGCCTGTCGGAAGTGGAAACCCAGCAGAAGCAGATTCTGCAGATCGTCCGCCGCCTGTCCGATGAAGGCCAGATCGTCCTCGGCGGCAAAGGTGAGGATTCGTTCGTCTGATGGCCATCTCGAAGGACAATGCGGCAGGATTCAAGCGCTGGGAAATGACCTCGTTCGGCGACGAACGCCCCAGCACCCTGGCCCAGCGCGCCGCCGCCCGCGACGCCGAAACCCAGGACCTGCAGGCCTCGCTGGCGGCGGCTGCCGCGGCGCGCGCGCAGGCCCAGGCGAAAGCGCTGGCCGAGGCGCAGTCGGTGCCGGCGATCCCGATGCCGACCGTCGAGGAAATCGAGGCGATCCGCGAAGCGGCGAGCCAGGAAGGCTATGCCGAAGGCCACGCGGAAGGCCTGGCTGCCGGCCATGCCGGCGGCTACCAGGATGGCCTGGACCAGGGCCGCGCGGAAGCCGCCGGTGAACTCACCCACCTGCAGGAACTCGCGGTCAGCTTCGGCGACGCCGTCACCGCGGCCGACGAAGCGATCTCGCACGACGTGCTGGAGCTCGCCCTGCACCTGGCGCGCAACATGGTGCGCACCGCCTTCGAGGTGCGTCCCGAACTGATCATCCCGGTGGTGCGCCAGGCGGTCGACTACCTGCCCACGCTGCAGCAGCCGGCACTGCTGGTGCTGCATCCGGAAGACGCCGCGATCGTCCAGGACAACATCGGCCCGGAACTGGAAAAATCCGGCTGGCGCATCGTCCGCGACGATGCCATCGCGCGCGGCGGCTGCCGCGTCGATACCGCCAGCAACCAGATCGACGCCCAGATCGCATCGCGCTGGCAGCGCCTGACCCAGGCCCTGCACAAGGACCTCGACTGGCTGGCATAACATGGAGCCGACAATCGACCCGCACACCGCGCGCTGGAAATCCTACCTGAAGGACTGCGGCAACGTGCTCGATTTCGTCGAGCCGATGCAGGTGTCGGGCCGCGTCACGCGCGTGGCCGGCCTGGTGATGGAATGCGTCGGTCTCAAGCTGCCCGTGGGCAGCGCCTGCAGCATCCCGATCGCCAACGGCACCCGCATCGACGCCGAAGTGGTCGGCTTCGAAGGCGACCGCCTGTTCCTGATGCCGCACAGCGACGTTGAAGGCGTGGTGCCGGGCACCCGCGTGTATCCGAACGAACCGAGCATCCCGAAGCCGGGCAGCGTGGACCATCCGCGCCGGCGTCCGGAAGACCGCGCGCGCCACCTGCCGGTGGGCTGGGGCCTGCTCGGCCGCGTGGTCGACGGCGCCGGCCGTCCGCTCGACGGCAAGGGTCCGCTCGACACCACTTCCCTCGGTCCGCTCAACGCCCGTCCGATCAATCCGCTGGAACGCGCGCCGATCTCGGAAACCCTGGACGTCGGCGTGCGCGCCATCAATGCCATGCTGACGGTCGGCCGCGGCCAGCGTCTGGGCCTGTTCGCCGGCACCGGCGTCGGCAAGTCGGTGCTGCTGGGGATGATCGCGCGCTACACCACGGCCGACGTGATCGTGGTCGGCCTGATCGGCGAACGCGGACGCGAGGTCAAGGAATTCATCGAGCAGATCCTGGGGCCGGAAGGCCTGGCCCGTTCCGCCGTGGTAGCGGCGCCGGCCGACTCGCCGCCGCTGCTGCGCATGCAGGGCGCGGCCTATGCCACGGCGATCGCCGAGCATTTCCGCGACGAAGGCAAGAGCGTCATGCTGATCATGGATTCGCTGACCCGCTACGCGCAGGCGCAGCGCGAGATCGCGCTGGCCATCGGCGAACCGCCGGCGACGAAAGGCTATCCACCCTCGGTGTTCGCCAAGCTGCCGGTGCTGGTGGAACGCGCCGGCAACGGCCACGAGGGCGGCGGCTCGATCACCGCCTTCTATACCGTGCTGTCCGAAGGCGACGACCAGCAGGATCCGATCGCCGATGCCGCGCGCGGTATCCTGGACGGCCACATCGTGCTGAACCGGCGATTGGCCGAAGCCGGCCACTACCCGGCGATCGACATCGAGCAATCGATCTCGCGCGCCATGCACAACATCACCTCGCGCGACCACCAGATGGCGGCGCGCACGCTCAAGCAGCTGTACTCGCGCTACGAGCGTGCGCGCGACCTGATCACGGTGGGCGCGTATGCCGCCGGTTCCGACCCGGTGCTGGACAAGGCGATCCAGCTGCACGACCGGATCGAGGCTTTCCTGTGCCAGGAAATCCACGACAACACCGACATGTTGCAGAGCTTGGGGGAATTGACCTCTCTGTTCGGCTGATTGGTTGCTGCTGAGCATCGCTATACTGTGCGTCACCATGGCCCAATCCTCCGCACTCGACACCCTGATCGACCTCGCCCAGCGCGAATCCGACAACCGCGCCAAGCGCCTCGGCGCGGCCCTGAAGGCAGTCGAGGACGGCGAACAGAAACTGCAGATGCTGAACGGCTACCGCGACGACTACGCGCGCAAGCTGGACGCGGCGCAGCAGGCCGGCATCACGCCTTTCGCCTACCAGAATTTCATGGCCTTCTTGGGCAAGCTGGAAACCGCCATCAACGGCCAGAAGGAAGTGATCAAGCACGCCGCGTTCAAGGCCGAGATGGAACGCAAGGCCTGGCAGGAGAGCGAGCGCAAGCGCCTGTCCTACCGCACCCTGACCGAACGGGCGGCGGCCCAGAAGCTGGCCATCGACAACAAGCGCGACCAGAAGATGATGGACGACTTTGCGGCCCGCTCGGCGCGCCGCAGTAGCTGATTCACAACTGCCTTAACCACTGACGTCAGCACCGACGTTACGACCGAACACCGCTGCATCCACCGAGAGCGACCATGCAAACCAATCTCCTGTCGACCCAGTCCACCTCCGGCATCAACAACGGCAACGCGCCGGCGCGCAATGCATCGAACGGCAGCGACGCCAGCCAGTTCGGCGCCATGCTGTCGCACCAGATGGTCGAACGCCAGGCGCCGCTGCCGCTGCCGTCGACCTCTGCGCCCGCCCCGAAAGCCGACGCGCCCAAGCCGCAGGCCGCCGACAAGCCGGCCCGGCACGACGATGCGCCGCCCGCCTCGTCCTCGACGCAGACCGTCAAGGCCGATGCCAGCGAGTCCACGGACGAGGCCGACGCCGACCAGGCCGAGGACGGCGCCGCCGCCAAGGCCGATCCGGCAGCCGAGATGCTGGCCCTGATGGCCAGCCTGCAGCAGCCTGGCCAGGACGCCGCCGGCGCCGCCAAGGGCAAGGCGAGCGCCGCCAGCCAGGCCTTCGACGCCCTCGGTGGCGGCAAGACCCGGCGCGGCGACGCCCAGCTGGCGGCGCTGCAGGCGGCGATGAAATCGGTGAGCAAGGAACCCGGCAGCGACGCCGCCGGCACAAGCGGCAAGGTGTTCAGCGCGGCCACGGTCAAGAACCCGGCCCTGGCCGCCGCCGGCGCCGACCTCGGCCTCGATACCGGCAAGGCGGCCGCCGCCGATGGCGCCGAGCTGCGCACCGCGCTGGATGCCGCTGCCGCCGCCGTCAAGGGCGAAGCCAGGCCGCAGCTCGACAGCGCCGACCTGGTGCTGCGCCAGGCGCGCGACGCCGCGCTGCAGGCCACCGCGCAATCGGACGCGTCACCGGTCGCCGCCGCGCTGGCCCAGCCGGCCATGCTGGAAGCGGCCGAAGCCGCCGCCGCCGCGAGCGAAGGCCTGAGTGCCCGCGTCGGCACCGGCCAGTGGGAAAACCAGGTCGGCCAGAAGATCGTCTACATGGTCGGCAGCGAAGAGCAGACCGCCTCGCTGACGCTGAACCCGCCGGACCTGGGTCCGCTGCAGGTGGTGCTCTCGGTCAGCAACGACCAGGCCAGCGTGACCTTCTCGGCCAACCAGGAAGAAGTCCGCCAGGCCCTCGAGAACGCCCTGCCGCGCCTGCGCGAAATGATGAGCGAGAGCGGCATCGCGCTGGGCAACGCCAGCGTCAACGCCGGCATGCCGGACGGCCGCCAGGCCCCCGACCAGGGGGCGCAATCGAGCCGCGGTGTCGGGCGCGCGGCCGGCCGCGGCGATGAGCGCGTCGGCACCGTGGACGATGCCGCGGCGCGGCCAGTCACGCGGACCGTGACGCTCGGCGACCGCGGCATGGTGGATACATTCGCTTAAGCAGCGGCATCGCGGCGGCGCAGCTTGCATCACCGTAGGGTGGACGGCTCTGCCGTCCGCGCGTCCAAGCAGTGCATGAACGACCACACCCGTTTCCACCCTGTCATTCAAGGTAAGGACAAACCCCGATTTACCCAGGGTTATCCGCTCTTTTCGACCATTGCCGCTGCGCACTTTTTCCCGATAATGACATAATGACGGGAACGCACCACAGCAGACCCGAAGCACATTGAAAGCGAATCCGAAAATGAAAGCTGATCCCAAGGCGGACGCAGCAGCAGCCCCGGCAGGCGGCGGCAAGAGCAAATTGATCATCATCGTCCTGGCCGCCGTGATCGTGCTCGGCCTGGGCGGTGGCGCCGCCTGGTATTTCATGCATGGCAGCGCTGCCGAGGAAACGGCCGAAGCACCCAAGAAAGAAAAGAGCAGCAAGAAGAAGAAAAAGGAAGAGCATCCGGCTGAATACCTGGCGGTCGAACCCTTCACCGTCAATTTGCAGCCGGAAAACGGCGACCAGTACCTGCAGGTCGCGTTCACGCTGCAGGTGGACGGTCCGGAGCAGGCCGAGCTGATCAAGACCAACATGGCCAAGGTGCGCAGCCGGGTCCTGCTGCTGTTGTCGGGCAAGAAGGCGTCCGAGATCAGCACCGTCGAAGGCAAGCAGCAGCTGGCCGGCGAAATCCTGGCGGTGGTCAAGGAGCCGTTCGACGCGCACGGCGACGAACAGGAAGTCTCGGACGTCCTGTTCACCTCGTTCATTATCCAGTAAGCCCATTCATCGTGATCAACCGATAAAGCAACATGGCCGATAATTTTCTCTCACAGGAAGAAGTCGATGCCCTCCTCAAGGGGGTCAACGGCGATCAGGACGACGTCGCGGCGCCTGAAGATACCTCGGGAGTCCGCAGCTACAACCTGGCCACGCAGGAGCGGATCGTCCGCGGCCGCATGCCGACGCTCGAGATCATCAACGAGCGTTTCGCCAGGTACCTGCGGGTCGGCCTGTTCAATTTCGTGCGCCGCAGCGCCGAGGTGTCGGTGGGCTCGGTACGGGTCTCCAAGTACAGCGAATTCATCCGCAACCTGGTGGTCCCGACCAACCTCAACCTGATCCACATGAAGCCGCTGCGCGGCACCGCGCTGATGGTGTTCGACCCGGGCCTGGTGTTCTTGCTGGTGGACAACCTGTTCGGCGGCGACGGCCGCTTCCACACGCGCGTGGAAGGCCGCGACTTTACCCAGACCGAACAGCGCATCATCATGCGCATCCTCGACATCGTGTTCGAGGCCTACGCCAAGTCGTGGGAACCGGTGTACCCGATCGAATTCGAGTACATCCGCTCCGAGATGAACACCCAGTTCGCGAATATCGCCACGCCGAACGAAGTGGTAGTATCGTCCACGTTCACCATCGAACTGGGTTCGGTGTCGGGGCAGATCCACTTCTGCATGCCGTATTCGACGATCGAGCCGATCCGCGACACATTGACCTCCAGCCTGCAGGGCGAAGCCCTGGAAGTGGACAAGCGCTGGATCCGCCTGCTGACGCAGCAGATCCAGGTGGCGGAAGTCGAGCTGGTCGCCGTGCTCGGCCACGGCAAGGCGAATTTCGATGAAATCCTGAACATGAAGATCGGCGACGTGATCCCGATCCAGGTGCCGGAAACCATCGAGGCCACCGTCGACGGCGTCCCCGTGATGGAAGTCAGCTATGGCGTCCTGAACGGCCAGTACGCGCTGAAAGTCGAAAAGCTGATGGCCAACAGCGAAACCTTCAATAAATAACCGAACACAGAACATCGTAGACGCAGGAGAACGACATGTCCGATACCCAAGACGACCAGGACGCACTCGACGACGATTGGGGCGCCGCGATTGCCGAGCAGGCCGCTGCCGAAGCCGCCGCGCTGGCCTCCCAGCAGCAGACGGCCAGCGCCGCCGTGTTCAAGGATTTCTCGAACAAGGGCCCGCGCCCCGACACCCCGAACGACATCGACTTCATCCTGGACATCCCGGTCCAGCTGACGGTGGAACTGGGCCGCACCAAGATCGCCATCAAGAACCTGCTGCAGCTGGCGCAGGGCTCGGTGGTCGAGCTGGACGGCCTGGCCGGCGAACCGATGGACGTGCTGGTCAACGGCTGCCTGATCGCCCAGGGCGAGGTGGTGGTCGTGAACGACAAGTTCGGTATCCGCCTCACCGACATCATCACGCCTTCCGAGCGTATCCGAAAACTGAATAAATGACGACGACCGCGCGCCTGCTGGCCCTTTTATCCCTGTCCTTGGCACTGGGCGCCTGCGCGGTGCGCCAGGCCGGCGCGGCGGACAGCGGACAGGCGCCAGTACAGGCGGGTGGCGCTGCGGCGTCTTCGCCTGCCCCTGCTGCCCCTGCTGCGCCCGCTGCAGCATCCCCCGCCGCCGCGGCGCCCTCTTCCCCTGCTTCGACCCCGGCCGCCCAGCCGCGCAGCGAGACCCCGGCCGCCGCGGCGCCGGCCGTGCGCACGCGCGTCACCGCCGCCGGCGAGCGCCCTGCTGCGGCAGCCCAAGCGGGCGCGCCGCTGACCAGCACCCCGGTGCAGGAAACGCCTGCGCCCCAGCCGGCGCCCGCCACGGCCGCCGCCCCCGCGGCGATGCCCGGCACCATGCCGCCGCCCGCCGCCGGTCCGGTCACGATGCCGGCCGGGTCGACGACCGGCAGCCTGCTGCAGACCCTGTTCGCACTGGTCGCGGTGCTGGCGGTGCTGGCCGGGCTGGCCTGGTTCCTCAAGCGCTACGGTCCCAAGGCCGGCGCCAGCGGCGCCAACCTGCGCATCGTCGGCTCGCTCAGCCTGGGCGGGCGCGAACGCCTGCTGGTGGTCGAAGTCGGCAGCCAATGGATCGTGGTCGGCGCCTCGCCCGGCCGCGTCAACGCGCTGGCGACGATGCCCAGGCAGGACGGCGCGGACGGCGCGGCGCCTGCCGCCACCCTGGCCACCCATGGACCGGCCGCCAACAGCTTTGCCGACTGGCTGAAGCAGACCATCGACAAGCGCAAGTGAGCAAGTGAGCAACCGAGCAATGAGCAAACGAAGAATCCTGCTGGCGGCGGGCTTGCTGGCGGTGCCGCTGGTACTGTCCGCAACGGCAATCGCAGCACCAAGCATCCCCGCCTTCACCACCAGCACCGCCCCGGGCGGCGGCACCGCCTATTCGCTGCCGGTGCAGACGCTGATCCTGATGACGGCGCTGACCTTCATCCCGGCCGCGCTCCTGATGATGACCAGCTTCACCCGCATCATCATCGTGCTGTCGCTGCTGCGCCAGGCGCTCGGCACCCAGACCGCGCCGCCGAACCAGGTGATGGTCGGCCTGGCGCTGTTCCTGACGCTGTTCGTGATGGGGCCCACTTTCGACCGCATCTACACCGAAGCCTACGTGCCGCTGCAGGAAAACCGGATCCAGATGGAAGAGGCGATGAACAAGGGCGCGGCGCCGCTGAAAGCCTTCATGCTGAAGCAGACGCGCCAGTCCGACCTGGCCCTGTTCGTGAAGATCTCGCGCACGCCGGCGCTGCAGGGTCCGGAAGACGTGCCGCTGCGGGTGCTGGTCCCGGCCTTCATCACCAGCGAACTGAAGACGGCGTTCCAGATCGGCTTCGCCATCTTCATCCCCTTCCTGATCATCGACATGGTGGTGGCGTCGGTGCTGATGTCGATGGGTATGATGATGATGTCGCCGGCGGTGATCTCGCTGCCGTTCAAGCTGATGCTGTTCGTGCTGGTCGACGGCTGGCAGCTGTTGCTGGGCTCCTTGTCTCAAAGTTTTTATTAGGGGAACGCATGACACCGGAAAGCGTCATCGCGATGGGCCGCACGGCCATGGAAGTCACCCTGATGGTGGCGGCGCCGCTATTGCTGGTGGCCCTGATCGTCGGCCTGATCATCAGCATCTTCCAGGCCGCGACCCAGATCAACGAGCAGACCCTGTCCTTCATCCCGAAACTGGTCGCCGTGTTCGTGACCCTGGTGCTGGCCGGACCGTGGATGATCACCATCATGACCGATTACATGCGGACCATTTTCACCGGCATCCCGCAGATGATCGGATAAAGCACCGTGCTGTCGTTCACATGATCAGTTTCACCACGGCCGAACTGTATGCCTGGATCGGGGGCCTGCTGTGGCCCCTGACGCGCATTCTCGGCCTGGTCGCGGCGGCGCCGGTGTTCGGCAATACCGGCGTGCCGATGCTGATCAAGACCACGCTCGGCGTGACCCTGGCCGCCATCGTCGCCCCCACCCTGCCGCCGGTGCCGATCGTCGACCCGACTTCCTGGGCCGGGATCCTGATCCTGGGGCAGGAACTGCTGATCGGGGCAGCGATGGGCTTCGCCATGCGCCTGGTGTTCGCCGCCGTCGAATTTGCCGGCGAAGTCGCCAGCTCGAGCATGGGCCTGAGCTTCGCCACCTTCTTCGACCCGACCTCCGCCGGCCGCTCGTCGGCCGTCAGCCAGTTCCTGGCGCTGGTCGCGACCATGGCCTTCCTCGCCGTGAACGCCCACCTGGTGCTGGTCGAAGCGCTGGTCGAGAGCTTTTTCACGCTGCCGATCTCCACCACCCCGATGTCGCTCGGCGCCCCGCTCGAGATGGTGCGCTGGGGCAGCCGCATCTTTTCCGCCGGCCTGCAGCTGTCGATGCCGATCGTGGCCGCGCTCCTGATCACCAACATCGCCCTCGCCATCCTGACGCGCGCGGCGCCGCAGCTGAACCTGTTCGGCATCGGCTTTCCGATCACGCTGGGGGCCGGATTCCTGGTCATCAGCCTGACCTTGCCTTATCTGGGGACGCCGTTGCAGAACCTGTTCAACCAGGGGATCGAGGCGGGACGCCGGATTCCGCGGGTGGGTGCGGAACGGCCGGGGCAGCCGGGGCAGCCGGGGGTACCTCCGGTGCCGGTGCCGGCATCGCGCTGACGCCGTTCGATTCCGCTACCCGAAAAACCGTCGCCCCTGCGCAGGCAGGGCCCAAGTTTTTGGCGCTGTCGTCGGCGCGTGCAACTTGGGCCCCTGCCTTCGCAGGGGCGACGTGCTTATGCTGCGGGCCAGGTATGTGCCGACCGGGTCTTAAGAGATGTAGTTAAACAGCGACAAACTCGACATCGTCTTGAACGACAGCTGCGCCGCCTGCAACGTGGTCTGCTGCTGCGAATACAGCGAGATCGCCTTCACCATGTCCAGGTCCTGCAAACCGGACAGCGTGGCCTGGTACTGGGTGTCGAGGTCGGAGCCGGTGCTGTCGAGGGAATCGAGTTCCTTCATGCGCGCGCCGACCGAGGCCTGCACGGTGAGCACGTTGTCGAGCGCGTTCTGCATGTTGGCGCCGGCCGTGGCCAGGCCGTTGGCCAGCGCGGCCTTGCCGGCCGAGCCGGTGTCCGGGGTGCGCAGGGTCTTGATCAGGTCGGTGACCGTGGTGAACACCGACTGTTTCTCGCTCGGCTTGACGGTGAAGCTGTCGCCGTTGGCCGGGGCGCCCTTGACGTCGAAGGAAAGGCCGTCGAAATTGATCGAGGCGCCGGCGGTGTACGGCTGGTCCTGCAGCACGTTGGCGGCCGGCGAGACCGAATTGTCGATCACCGAGTAGGTGGTCACGGCCGGGGTGCCGCTTACCGCGAAGTTGACCGCGTAGTCGTGGCCGGTGAGCTTGCTGCGGTCGGTCACGGCGCCCGGCGAGACGATGCCGGCGCCGGTGTTGGTGGCCGCGGCCTGGGTCTGGAAGGTGCCGTTGCCGGTGCCGATGGCGTCGAAGATGGCGCTGCCGCTTTCGCTGATCGCCATCTTGCGCGTGGAGCCCACCTGCAGCGTGCGCTGGCCCTGGTCGCCCTGGTAAGTAGCGCCGGTCGGGGTCTGCGAATACGGCTGGGTGGTCGAGGCATAGCCCGAGAACAGGTAGCCGCCGACGCCGTTCGAGGTGTTGGCCAGGCCGATCAGGTCGCTCAGGCGCCCTTCCAGCTCGGTGGCCAGGACGGCGCGGTCGCTCTGCGAATAGCCGCCGTTGCCGGCGGTAACGATCAGCGACTGGATGTCCGTGATCTGGCCGCTGACATCGCTCAGCGACTTGTCGACCAGCGACAGCGACGCATTCGCCGTGCTGCGGTTGGTCCCGAACTGCGTGTTCATCGACTGCGACTGGGTCAGCTCGAGCGCGCGCGCCGAGGCGATCGGGTCGTCGGCCGCGGTCAGCATGCGCTTGTTGGTCGACAGCTGGTTCTGGGTCTTCGCCATCTGGCTCTGCAGCGTGTTGAGCTGGCTGGTGCCGGATTCGTAGATCGAGTTGGTGCTGATACGCAGGGACATGGCGGGTATCCTGATTAGTTACCGATTTGCAGCAGCGCGTTGAAGATCGTATCGGCGATCTGCATCACCTTGCCGGACGCCTGGTAGGCCTGCTGGTACTTCAGCAGGTTGGCCGCCTCTTCGTCGAGGTTCACGCCCGACACGTTGTCGGCGGCGCCCTTGGCCACGGTCAGCTGGGCGTCGGCGGCGCTGGCGTTCACCTGCACCTCGCGGGTCTTGTTGCCGACCGTGCTGACCAGGTTGGCGTAGGCCGACTGGTAGGTCGCCTTGCCGCCGTCGAGGATGTTCTTCGATTGCAGGTCGCCCAGCAGGCCGGCGTTGCGGGTGTCGCCGGTGGCGCTGCTGGGCGCAATCTTGAAGGTGTCGCCGTTGCCCGGCGCGCCGTTCAGGGTAAAGCTGATGCCGCCCGCCGTGTAGCTGGCGCCGTCCTGGAACGGCACCGTGCTGCCTGCCGCGTACGAGGTGGTCACGCCGCCCACGATCATCTTGACGGCCTGGCCCGACGGGAAACCGGACAGGGTGCCACCGGCGCCGGCGCCGTTGCTGGCATAGCCGATCGTCAGCGGCGCCGTCAGGGGCGATGCCAGGTAGTCCTTGTCGACCTTGCCGGCGCTGATCTTGCCGCTGCCGGTGTTGGTCAGCGGGACGCTGGTCGCGATCGGGGCCGCGGCCGCGATCTGCGACTGGTCGGTCAGCAGCAGCTTGAAGTTGGCGGCGCCGTTGATGGTCGGGCGCACCAGGAAATTGTCGCCGGCGTCGGCCTTGCCGGTGATCGCGAAGTCGAGGCCGTCGATGGTCTGCGGCGCCGTCTGCGGATACGGGTTGATGACGGTCTTCTGGTTGTCCGACAGGCGGGTCACGTTGTAGTTGCTGCCGTCGAAGTCGATCTTGTAGTCGCTGGTGGTCAGCTTGGTGGCGTCGCTGACGGTGGCCGTGATCGCCGTGGTGCTGGTGATGTTGTTGTGGACGTTCTTGGTCACCTCGGCCGGCGCCACCGCGAACACATCGCCGCCCGGGTTGCCGTTGGCGTCGACGCCCAGGTGGTGCTGGTCGTTGAAGGTCTTGGCCAGCGCGATGGCGACGCGGCCCAGCGCATTCTGGGCGCTGTCGAGCGACTTGGTGCGGAATTCCAGCACGCCGCCGAGGGCGCCGCCGGTCAGGGTGGAATCGGCCAGCGGGGTGACCTTGTTGCCGGTGACGTAGCCGACGGTGATGCGGGTCTGGTCGGTCGGCGACGAGGCGGCGGCGAGCTGGAACGCCTCCGCGCCCACCACCAGCGGCTGGCCGCTGCCGATCGACACCGTCAGGCTGTTGTTATCGCCCGGCATGACGGTGGCCTTGACCTGCTTGTTCAGGTCCATGATCAGCTGGTCGCGCTTGTCGAGCAGGTCGTTCGGCAGGTTCAGGTTGTCGCCGGCGGCCAGCTTGCCGATCTGGTCGTTCAGGTCGGCGATCTGGCTGGCATAGGTGTTGATCTGGGCGACGCCGCTGGTGACTTCGGTGTTGACGCCGTTGCGGATCTGTTCCAGCCGGCTGTTCAGCCCGCGGAAGGACGAGGCCAGGGTATCGGCCGAGGTCAGCAGCGAACCGCGCGAGGGCACGCCGCCGAGGTCGCCGGTCAGGTTCTGCACCGAGGCGAAGAAATCCTGCAGCGACGGAGTCAGGCCGGAGGTGCTGTCGGCCAGCAGGTTGTCGATCTGGGTGACCTGGGCTTCGTACGACTGCAGGCCGCTGCTCGAGGCCTGGGCGGTGCGCACCTGGGCGTTCAGGAACTCGTCCGAATAGCGTTTGACCTGGGCGATCTGGGTGCCGGTGCCGATGTAGCCGTTGTTGCCCCCCATCGCGATCGACGTTTCCTGCACCACCACCTGGCGGCTGTAGCCGGCCACGTTGGCGTTGGTGATGTTGTGGCCCGTGGTCGCGAGCGCCGCCTGGGCGGCGAACAGGCCGGATTTGCCGATGCTGAGGAGGGACATGGATTAACTCTCTATCTTTACGTCGTTGACGGCAAAATCCGCCAAAACTTTACGTTCAGGCCAGCGAATGCTTGATGATGCGCGACAGCTTGGCCGCGTACTGGGGGTCGGTGGCATACCCGGCGCGCTGCAGTCCATGGGCGAAGGTGGTGGCGTCGCCGCCGTGGTTCAGTACTTTTTCGTAGCGCGGGTTATTGCTGAGCATCTTGGCGTAATCCTTGAAGGCGTCCGCGTGGCTGTCGTAGGCACGGAACTTCTCGACGCGCTGGTGCGGCTTGCCGTTCACGTATTCGGTGGTGACGGCGCTGGCAACCTTGCCTTTCCAGCCAGGACCGGCCTTGATGCCGAACAGGTTGTTGCTCGAGCTGCCATCCTGGTTGCGGATCACGCGCCGGCCCCAGCCGGTTTCCAGCGCGGCCTGGCCCATCATGAACTTGGCCGGCACGCCGGTCGCCGCTTCGGCTTCCTGGGCCGCGTCGGCCATCTTGTCCTGGAACGCGCGCACGTGGGCCGGCTTGCCGGCATTCGTGCTGCTGGCGGCACTGCCGACGGCGAAAGCCGCGCCGGTGGCCGGGCGGTCGGTCGACAGCGTGTCGGCCGAGCGGCCGCTGCGCAGGGCTTCCAGGCTGCTCATGATGCTGTCGGTACTGCTGGCGCTGCCGGCCACTGCCGCGCCGCTGGTAGCGCCCTGCCCGCCGCCGATGGCCAGCGCCTGCTGATCCAGTTGCTGGGTCAGTGCCGCCTGGCCCTGGGCCTGGCTGTTCAGCTGGCGCACCAGCACGTCGGCCAGGCCGACGCCGCGCTTGGCCAGCTTCTGGCTCATCTGCTGGTCGAGCATCGAGGTGAAGGTCTTGGTCTCCTGGCTGTCCATCGGCCCGTCCTGGGGCGTGGCGGCGCGCATGCTCTTCATCATCATGTTGATGAACATGGATTCGAACTGCGTCGCCGCGCCCTTCAGGGCTTCGGGCGAGCCGGTCTTGGCCGACTGTTTGAGGTCGCCGAGGCCCTTGGTATCGAGTGCGAACTTGCCGGACAGGTCTTGGGTGGAACCGAGCATGGAGGCCGTATCCTTCTTCTACTTAATTAGATGATCTCGAGTTCGGCGCGCAGCGAGCCTGCGGCCTTGAGTGCCTGCAGGATCGCCAGCAGGTCTTGCGGGGTCGCGCCGATCGCGTTCATGGCTTTCACCACTTCGGCCAGCGAGGCGCCGCCGTTCAGCATGATGACCTTGCCGGCATCCTTCTTCACCGCTACCTGCGGGTTCTGGGTGATCGCGGTGGCGCCGCGCGAACCGGCGGGCGGCTGGCTGACTTGCGTATCGGCGCCGATCGACACCGACAGGTTGCCGTGCGAGATCGCGCAGGTGTCCAGCGTCACCGTGCGGTTCATCACGATCGAACCGGTGCGCGCATTCAGGATCACCTTGGCGGCCGCCTCGGACGGCTTGACGTCCATGTTTTCCAGGATGCCGAGGAAGGCCACGCGCTGGTCGCTCGACGACGGCACGCGCACGCGGATCACGCGGCCATCGAGCGCGGTGGCGATGCCGGGGCCGAACTTGTCGTTGACCGCCTCGACCACGCGGCTGGCGGTGGCGAAGTCGGTGGTGTTCAGTTCCAGCTTGACCTGGCTGTCGGCGCCCAGGTTGGAGGCGACCGCGCGTTCCACGGTGGCGCCGGCCGAGATGCGGCCAACCGCCAGCTGGTTGACCTGGGTCGAGGCGCCGCCGCCCGATGCGCCGGCGCCGCCGACCAGCACGTTGCCCTGGGCCATGGCATACACCTGGCCGTCGGCGCCGTGCAGCGGCGTCATGATCAGGGTGCCGCCGCGCAGGCTTTTCGCGTTACCCATCGACGACACCGTGATGTCCAGGCTCTGGCCCGGCTGGGCAAAGGCCGGCAGCGAGGTGGTGACCATCACGGCCGCCACGTTCTTCAGCTGCAGCTGGGTGCCCTGCGGCAGGCTGACGCCCTTCTGCTGCAGCATCGCGGCGATCGACTGCACGGTGAACGGGGTCTGGGTGGTCTGGTCGCCGGTACCGTCCAGGCCGACCACGATACCGTAGCCGGACAACTGGTTTTGACGGACGCCGCCGATGCTGGCCAGGTCTTTCAGGCGTTCGGCGTGGGCCGGGGTCGACAGCATCGGGCCCAGCAGGGCGGCAAGGACGGCGATCAGTTTCAGGTTCAGGCGCATGGTATTTAACAATTCGGGGTCAGAGCACAAAAATCAGTCGTTCTTCAGTGGCTGTCATTCGGGAGCGGTGCAAATCAGGCCGGTAAATTGTGCTCTGACCCCGAAGTGTTACCGAAGTGTTAAAACGGCAGCATCGATTGGAAGAAACGCGACATCATCGAGGTCATCTCGGCCTTGTCGATCTGGCTGTTGGTGCGGTACTCGACGCGCGCATCGGCCACCAGGGTCGACTGCACGATGTTGCCGGCCTGAATGCTGTCTGGATTCACCATGCCCGAGAAGCGGATGAACTCGACGCCCTTGTTCATCGCGATCTGCTTCTCGCCGACCACCACCAGGTTGCCGTTCGAGAGCACTTCCGAGACCGTCACGCCGATCGTGCCGGTAAAGGCGTTCGAGGCGGTCTGGGTGTCGCCGTCGGCGTACTTGGTTGCACCGCTGGTGCTGACGCTGGCGCCGATCTTGCTCGCCAGCGGGCCCGGCACGCCGAAACTGGCGCTGCCCGACTTGTTACCGGTGCTGGCGCCGCTCTTGTTGGCGGCGGTCTTCTCGATGATGTTGACCGTCAGGATGTCGCCGATGTGGCGCGCGCGGCGGTCTTCGAACATCGGGCGGAAGGTATTCGTGTTGTAGATTGCGCCTTCGCTCGGGGTGCCGGCGTCGGCCAGCATCGGACGCACGCTGGTCGGGCCCTTGACGATCGAGGTCGGGGTGGCGGCGCAACCCGCCAGCATCGCCAACGTCGCCCCTACGAAGGCAGGGGTCCAATCGACGCCAGTCGTCCCCGCGAAGGCGGGGATCCAATTTTTAATGATGTTTTTCATCACAGTTGCGCCAGTTTCTGCAGCATCTGGTCGGAGGTGGTAATCGCCTTGCTATTGATCTCGTAGGCGCGCTGGGTCTCGATCATGTTGACCATTTCCTCGACCACGTTGACGTTCGAGGTCTCGACGAAGCCCTGCATGATGTAGCCGCTGCCGTTGGTGCCCGGCACGTTGGCCTGGGCGGTGCCCGAGGCGCTGGTCTCGACGTACAGGTTCTCGCCGCGCGACTCGAGGCCGGCCGGGTTGATGAAGTTCGAGACCTGCAGCGCGCCGATCTGGGTAGTGGCGGTGGTGCCCGGGGTGGTCACGGACACGGTGCCGTCACGGCCGACGGTGACCGACACCGCATTGTTCGGCACCGTGATCGGCGGCTGGATGACGTAGCCGCTGGACGTGACCAGCTGGCCCTGGTTATCGGTCTGGAAGGAACCGTCGCGGGTGTAGGCCTGGGAGCCGTCCGGCAGCAGCACCGAGAAGAAGCCGTCGCCATTGATCATGACGTCCTTGGCATTGCCGGTCTGCTGCGGATTGCCCTGGGTGTGGATGCGCTCGGTGGCGACGGTGCGCACACCGGTACCGATCTGCAGGCCCGACGGCAGCTGGGTCTGCTGCGAGGATTGGGCGCCGGGCTGGCGCACGTTCTGGTACAGCAGGTCCTCGAACACGGCACGCGACTTCTTGAAGCCGTTGGTGCTGACGTTGGCGAGGTTGTTGCTGATGACGTCGAGGTTGGTCTGCTGGGCTTCGAGGCCGGTTTTGGCGATATGCAGCGAACGGATCATGGTGGTGTTCTCCAAACGGTAACGAGAACATCCCGTCACCCACCATGAAATTATGTCCCAGCGGCAATCAATTCAAAGCAAGGATCTGGGCGGCTTTCGCCGCGTTATTCTCGGCGTTCTTCAACAGGCTCATCTGTGTCTCGAAGGAACGTGCCAGACTGATCATGTTAACCATCGAGTCCACTGCCGACACGTTGGAGCCTTCGAGCGCACCGCCGACCAGGCCCACCGCCGGGTCGGACGGGGCGCTGCTGCCGTCCTTGAGGCGGAACAGGCCGTCGTCGCCGCGCACCAGGTCGGCATCGTTCGGACTCACCAGCTTGATGCGGCCGAGCACGGTCGAGGTGGCCGGCACGGTCGTGGTCGACAACGCGGAAATGCTGCCGTCGCGGCCCACCGACACCCGGGAATCGGGCGGAATCGTGATCGGGCCGTTCTCGCCGGCGATGCTCAAGCCATTCGCCGTCTGCAGGATGCCGTTGGCGCTGACTTCGAGCGCCCCGTTGCGCGTGTACGACTCGCTGCCGTCCGCCATCTGCACCGCGATCCAGCCCTTCCCTTTCACCGCGACGTCTAGATCGCGCCCGGTGGCCTGCAGCGCGCCGGCCGAAAAATCGCTGCCGACCGTGTTGTCGACCACGAAGGCGCGCGTCGGCAAGCCCTCGCTCTGGACCGGCACCGCACGGAAACTGTCGAGCTGGGCACGAAAACCCGTGGTGCTGACGTTGGCCAGGTTGTTCGACGTGGTGGCCTGCTGCTCCAGGATGTGCTTGGTGCCGCTGGCGACTGTGTAGATTAAGCGATCCATTTTTGTTTCCTAAAGTTGACTGGACACCACCGAGGCCCGCGAATCCTCACCGTCACCCCTGCGAAGGCAGGGGTCCAAGTTGGAGGCGAATCGTTAGCGCAAACAGAACTTGGGTCCCTGCCTTCGCAGGGACGACGTTGGTGAGGGTGCGACGGATTAAACCTTGCCGCTATCTATTAGCGCAGGTTCACCAGCGTCTGCAGCACCGAATCCTGGGTCTTGATGGTCTGCGCATTCGCCTGGTACACGCGCTGGGCCGTGATCATGTTGACCAGTTCCGCGGTCAGGTCGACGTTCGAGCTTTCCGTGGCCGAGGATTGCAGGACGCCCATGCTGCCGGTATCGGGTGCGCCGACCACCGGGTTGCCGGACGACGAGCTCTCGGCCCAGGCGTTGTTGCCCAGCGGCTCGAGGCCGTTCGGGTTGGTGAAGTTGGCGAGCACGATCTGGCCCAGCGGCTTGGTCTGGCCGTTGCTGTACTGGCCCAGCAGGATGCCGTCCTGGCCGGCCGAGAAGCGCTGCAAGTGGCCGGCGGTGTAGCCGTCCTGGGTGGTTTTCTTTTCGCTGGTGTCGGCGCCGTACTGGGTGCTGCCGTTGAAGCCGAGCTTGATCGGGATGGTTTCGCGGGCGCCGGTGGCCGGGTAGACCGGGAAGTTCACGGTCAGCGGCAGCGTCTGCGGCGCCATCAGCGAGGCCGACAGCGCGCCGTTCGAGTCGAAGCGCAGCGTGCCGACCGGGACCGACGGCACCTGGACCGCGGCGGCGATGTCGGCATCGACCTTTTCCGGGGTGTAGCCCGGCGTGCCGCCGGCGCTGGTGGCGGCGGCGCGGATGGCATCCAGGGTGGCCTGGCTGGCGCCGGCGGCGGTGGCGGCGGCGACCACCGCGTCGGCGGACTTGCTGGCGTAGTCGGCCAGCGCGCTGCTGACGGCGGCGGCATCGGCCGGCACCGCCTTGGTGGCGGCGGTCCAGCCGGCGCGCGCGGCGACCGCGGTGGCATCCGTCTGGCTGGCGCCAGCGACGTTGGTGTTGGTTATTTCGGTGCCGTCGCTGCCGGCGTACACGTCCCAGCTGCCGGTTTCGGCATTCTTGACGTAGTACATCGACATCACGTGGGCATTGCCCAGGGTGTCATAGACGTCGATCGGGACCTGCTTGTTGTAGGTGGTCGGGTCGGTCGCGCTGAACGGGTAGTTGGCCGGCGGGCTTTCGCGCGAATCGAGGTTGATCGAGGTGTCGACCTTGGTGGTGGCGACCGGCTTGATGTCGGCGGTGTTGATCTGCAGCGGCTGCGGGGTGCCGGCCAGGATCTGGCCGCCGTTGCCGACGCCATAGCCGGTCAGGTTGGCGCCCTGCGGCGTCACGATGAAACCGTTCTTGTCGAGCGAGAACTGGCCGTTGCGGGTGTACTGGGTCAGGCCCGAGCTTTGGGTGCGGAAAAAGCCGGCGCCGTTGATGGCGATGTCGAGCGGGTTGTTCGAGGTCTCGATGTTACCTTGGGTGAACTGCTGGGCGATGCCGGCCACGGCCACGCCGATGCCGGCCTGGTTGCCGCCGGCGCCGTTCAGCGAACGCGCATAGACGTCGGCGAACTGGGTGGTCGAACCCTTGAAGCCGACCGTGCTCGAGTTGGCGATGTTGTTACCGATGACGTCCAGCGATTTGGCGGCGCCGTTCAAGCCGCTCAGGCCCTGTTGGAAAGACATGCTTTACTCCTGAATATTCGTATGAAATAGGACGATTGGATGCAAGCGTGCCGCTTACAGGACTTGCTTGACGTCGGCCATGGTGACCGCGCCCTTCGAAGGCAGGTTCAGCTTGACGCCGTCGGTACCGCCCGTGGTCACGCTGGCAACGCTGTCGAACTGCAGGCCCTTGACGCCGGTCAGGGGCTGGCCGCCGGCGGTCGCCGTCACCGTGAATTTGTAGCTGCCGTCGGCCAGCGTCACCGGCTTGCCGTTGCTGTCCAGGCTGGAGGCATCCGGCACCCCGTCCCAGGCCAGCGGCATGATGCCCGCCTTTTGCGCGCCCAGGTCCATGGTCTGCACCGTGTTGCCCTTGCTGTCGGTAATCACCACCTGTACGGCATCGGCATCGGTGCCGAGTTCCACGCCGAGGATGCCCTTGCTGCCGGACAGGGCCACGCCATCGCCTTCGACCAGCACGCCATGGCCGATCAGGTTGGTCGCCGAAATCGATTCCGAGCTCTGGTAGCTGGCCTTCAGCGATTCCAGCGTGTCGTTCAGCTTGTTGACGCCGGTGACGGTCTGCAGCTGGGCCAGCTGGCTGGTCATCTGCGAATTGTCCATCGGGTTCATCGGATCCTGGTTCTGCAGCTGGGTCACCAGCAGGGTCATGAACTTGTCGGTGTCGGCCTTGACGCTGTCGGTGCCGGCCGCACCGGCCTTCTGCGTGTTCATGGTCGACATCAGGTTGTTGATGGTCGTCGGGGAGCCGGTGGTGGAATTTACGGTAGCCATGGAAAGAAGGATAAGTGAGGGATTACTGGCCGATGGTCAGGGTTTTCAACAGCATGGTCTTGGCTGCGTTCATGGTTTCGACGTTGTTCTGGTAGGAACGCGACGCCGACAGCATGTTGACCATCTCGTCGACCACGTTCACGTTGGGCATCGATACATAGCCCTTGTCGTCTGCCAGCGGATTCTTGGGGTCGTACATCTGCTTCAGCGGCGATGGGTCCTCGACCACTTCGCGCACCTTGACGGCGGTGGCGCCGGCGGCAACCGGCACCGCCTCGAACACGACCTGCTTGGCGCGGTAGGCTTCGCCGCTGGCGCTGGTCGCACTGTCGGCGTTGGCCAGGTTGCTGGCGGTGGTGTTCAGCCGCTGCGACTGGGCCGTCATCGCCGAGCCGGCGACGTTGAAGACATTAAAGAGCGACATTACTGGCCTCCCTGGATCGCCGCCATCAGGTCGCGGATCTGGTGGTTGATCATGCTGATGCCGGCCTCGTAGCGCAGGCCGTTGTCGGCGAACTGGGTGCGTTCGGTATCCATCTCGACCGTGTTGCCGTCGACCGCGCCCTGGGTCACGCTGCGGTACAGGACCGGGGTGCCGTCCGCCAGCGTCTTGCCGTCTGCCGCGGCGCCGATGTGGGCGGCATTCGTGGTTGCCAGCGGACTGGCGGCGCTGCCGCCGGCGCGGGCAACGGCGCCCTGGAGCGCGCTCGAAAAGTCGATGTCGCGTGCTTTATAGTTGGGCGTGTCCGCGTTGGCGATGTTCGACGCCAGCAATTCCTGGCGCTGGGCACGCAGGCTCAGCGCGGTTTCGTTGAAACGCAGATAGTCGTCGAGTTTGCCGATCATGTGAGACTCCTTGGATTACCGTAGAGCAATTTTGCTTGAACAGGATGGATCATACGGACCTGTCCGCTCTTTCAATCGGGCAATAAGGGGTCCCAAAACCGGGCTATTCCGAGTTTCACTGTGGAATCAACCGGCCTAAGATTGCAGCCTTGAAGAAATCCACTTGTCCCTGGATCCCATGAAACGCATTCTTATTCCTGTTGCGCTGGTGCTGGTATCCCAGCTGGCCCAGGCCCAGCAGGCGCAAACGCCGGCAGGCCGCCAGAACCTGGCCGCCCTGCGCACGGTCGCCGAACAGTTCCTGAAGACCGAAACCGCCGGCTTGCCCGGCGAGGTCAGCGTCAAGGTCGGCGCGATCGACCCGCGCACCGCGCTGGCCGCCTGCCCGGCCCCGGAAGCCTTCCTGCAGCCGGGCGCGCGCGCCTGGGGCAAGACCACGGTCGGCATCCGCTGCAGCGCACCGTCGACCTGGACCCTCTTCGTCCAGGCCCAGGTCAACGTCAAGGCCGAGTACGTGGCGGCCGCGCTGCCGCTGGCGCAGGGCCAAGCGATCGAACAGGGCCAGCTGGTGTTGGTGAAAGGCGACATCGCCGCCATGCCGAACGGCATCGTCACCGACATGGCACAGGCGATCGGGCGCACCCCGACGGTCTCGCTGGCGGCCGGCACGCCGCTGCGCCTGGACAGCCTGCGCAGCCGGCCGGTGGTGCAGCAGGGCCAGGCGGTACGGCTGGTATCGATCGGCAGCGGTTTTTCGGTGTCGGGCGAAGGCAAGGCGATCGGCAATGCCGGCGAAGGCCAGGTGGTGCAGGTGCGCACGGCGGGCGGTTCGGTGGTGAGTGGTACGGCGAAAGCCGGGGGCATGGTCGAAGTGGCATTTTGATTTAACAATCGCAGCGTATCCGGCCTAAAGTTTCAGGCAAGAGCGCCGATAACAGCAGCAGATCCCGGACGTTCGGCTCCGACCTGAGAAGGATGATGCTGTGAAAATCAACGATACACTCAAAGGCAATGCAGGCATTCCGGCCCCCGCCACGCCGGCCACGAATGCCAGGACCAGCGACACCGCGGCTGCGGCCACGGGCGCAACCGGCGCTGCCGCCACCGAGACCGTGCGCCTGTCTTCGCAGGGCCAGGCGCTGGCGGCGGCCGGCAGTGCAAACCAGGTGTTCGACACCAAGAAAGTAGAACGCATCAAGGCGGCCATCGCGGATGGCCATTTTCAAGTGAACTCGGAGAAAGTGGCGGACGGCCTGCTGGAAACGGTGCGCGGCCTGCTGCACTCCCGCAAACAATAGCTCATTTTCTAAATTTACTTATGGCCATCGCATCACCAAGCGCTACCCTGCGCGACGAACAGCAACTGATCGCTTCCATCGTGGAAGTCATGAAACAGGAACAGCAGCTGCTGGTCAGTGCGGATGCCGATGGCCTCGCCACCCTCACCCCCGAAAAACTGAAGCTGGCGCAGCAACTGGGCGCACGTTCGCTGCTGCGCCACAAGGCGCTGGCCGCCGCCGGTTTCGCGGCCGGCGAAGCCGGCATGGAACCCTGGCTGGCCGTCGGCGGCAACGGCGGCGCGCGTGCCGACTGGGATCGCCTGCTGGACCTGACGCGCCAGGCCAAGGAACTGAACCGGGTGAACGGCATGCTGCTCAACAAGCAGCTGGCAAATACGACCGGCGTGCTGAATGCCCTGCGCGGCAACAGCGGTGCCGGTACCGGTGGCGTGTATGGGGCCAGCGGGCAGACGCTGGCGGCCGGGCCTTCGCGCAGGTTCGTGGTCGGCTAATCCCGATAATTTGGATTCTGGTTGAACGCGTGGACGGCAGAGCCGTCCACCCTACCTGCTGATTCACCGGATTCGCGATCAATCACACGATGGCTGGACGCGTGGACGGCAGAGCCGTCCACCCTACCGGTAGCGTATTCGGGCCGTAGGGTGGACGGGTTCCCCGTCCACGCGTTCGAGGCTCGCAGGATTCATTAAATATTATTTCAACAGTGCCTGCGAGCTGAAATAATCTTCCGCCATCAGGGTTTCCAGCTGCGCCGGCCATACCGGCGGGCTGAAATAATATCCCTGGATCTCGTCGCAGCCGTTGTCGCGCAGGAAGGCCGCCTGCGCTGCCGTCTCCACCCCTTCCGCCACCGCTTCCAGGTTGAGGCCGTGCGCCAGCGCGATGATCGCGCGCGTGATCGCCGCTCCGTTGGGGTCCTCGGCCACGTCCTTGACGAACGAGCGGTCGATCTTCAGCACGTCGATCGGGAAGCGCTTCAGGTAGCTCAGCGACGAGTACCCGGTGCCGAAATCGTCGATCGACAGCGCCACCCCGAGCGCCTTCAGCGAACGCAGCACCTCGGCCGCTTCCTCGGTGTCGCGCATCACCGTGCTTTCGGTGATCTCGAGTTCCAGCCAGGCCGGGTCCAGGCCGCTGTCGTCCAGCACGCTGCGCACCCGCTGCGCCAGGCCGGCCTGCTGGAACTGGCGCGCCGACAGGTTGACCGAGACCCGGCCCGGATCCAGGCCGTCGGCGCGCCAGCGCGCGGCGCGGCTGCAGGCTTCGCGCAGCACCCACATGTCGAGCTCCACGATCAGGCCGGTCTCCTCGGCCAGCGGAATGAAGTACGCCGGCGGCACCAGGCCCAGCGTCGGATGGCGCCAGCGCACCAGCGCCTCGATCCCGACCATGCGCGTGGCGGCTGCGCCCTCCGTCAGGCTGATGCGCGGCTGGTACTGCAGGGTCAGCTGGCCGCGCACGATCGCATGGCGCAGCAGCGTTTCCAGCTCGACGCGCTCGCGGATCGCGCACGCCATCTCGGCGGTGTGGAAGCGCAGGCGCCCCGGACCGTCGGCGCGGGCGCCGCTCATCGCCAGCTGGGCCGACTGCAACAGCTCGGTCGACGGCAACGGGGTTGCATCCGCCGGCAACAGCGCGATGCCGACGCTGGCCGACAGGAACACGTGCTGGCCGTCCAGCACGAAGGGGTCGCGCATGCAGCCGAGCAGGCTCTCGCCCAGCGCCAGCGCCGCTTCGCGCCCCGACTGCTTCTGCACCACGATGAATTCGTTGCCGCCCTGGCGCGCCAGGGTGTCGCCGATGCGCAGCTGCTGCGACAGGCGCGCCACGCATTCGCGCAGCACTTCGTCGCCGCCGGACCAGCCGTAGCCGCTGTTGATCTTGCGGAAGGCGTTCAGGTCGAACACCAGCACCGCCAGCGTGCGCCCGTCCTGGCGCGCCGCCAGCGTGGCCTCGTCCAGGGTTTCCAGGATGCGGCGCCGGTTCGGCAGTCCGGTCAGGGCGTCGTAGGTCAGTTGCTGCAGCAGCGCGCGCTCCAGGCCGCGGCGCTCGGACACGTCGCGCACGATGGCGATGTGCTGGCCGGCCGGGGTGGCGGCGCGGCGCACCTCGGCCGGGAACGGCGCGCCGTGCAGGCGCCGGCATTCGGTTTCGCCATCCGCCACGCTACCCATCGGCACCAGCACCTCGAGCGCCATGCCGGCGGCCTCCGCGCGCGCGATCCCGAACAGCTCTTCGGCGCGCGCGTTCATCATCGCGATGCGCCCATCCGGCGTAGCCAGCAGGATCGCGTCCGGCGCGCATTCCATCAGGCTGCGGAACTTGTTCTCGCTCTCCAGCAGCGAGCGCTCCGAGCGCATCAGTCGCAGGTAAGGCGCCTGCACCGCCGCCACGTGGACCGCGCCGTACAGGAACAGGTAGGCGACCAGTTTATAGACGTGGCCGCTCACGAACAGCACGTCGTCGTGCTGCCGACACAAGGCGAAGCCGCAGCAACCCAGGGCCATTGCCGCCGCGGCCACCGCCAGGTAGCGGTCGGTGCGCAGCCGGCTGTCGCGCGCGCGCGCCGCGAGCAGCAATGCAGCCACCAGGTTGATGGCGATGAGGACGGTTTCCCAGCCGATCTTGAATGGCGTCGGTCCCTGCCCCGGTACCCGCACCGCGCGCAGCAGCGACGGCGCGTCGAGCGCCAGCCAGTACCCGGCGGCCGTCGCAACCAGCCCGGCCAGCAGCGCCAGCGTACGCGCCTGCCGCTCGACCACGCGCTCGCGCGGCACCAGCGCGGCCGCGAACAGCGCCAGCGTGCCCAGGGTCCGCGACAGCAGCGAAAACAGGGAGGCGCCGGCGTCCGTTGCGGCGTCGGGCATGCCAGGCAGGCCGCGCGCCAGCAGCAGGTGGCCGACGTCGAACAGGCCGATCGCCAGCGCCACCGGCGCCAACAGCGCCACCCGTACCGGGAGCTGGCGGCCGGTGCCGTGCCAGCCGGTGGAAAAGGCCAGCACCGTGACCACCACCGAAAACACTTCGAGCACCGTATGCACCGGCACGTACCAGCGCGGCGCCCACGGCAGCAGCGCGCCGCCGCCGAGCACCAGCCAGGCCATGAAGGCGGCCAGCAGGCAGACCAGCAGCGCCGGCGGTCCCAGCGGCAGGCGCAAGTCCGGCTTCATGCCGCCGCGTCCGCCAGCTGGGCGTGCAGCATGGACTCGAGTTGGGGCGCGGCCAGCGGCCGGCTGAACCGGTAGCCCTGCATCTGGTGGCAGCCGTGGGCGCCGAGGAAGGCTTGCTGGCCGGCGGTTTCGACGCCCTCGGCGATCACGTCCAGCTTCATCGAGCGCGCCAGCGCGATCACGGCGGTAACGATGGCGGCATTGTCGAGATGGGCGTCACCGCCGCCGATGCCGGCGACGAAGGAGCGGTCGATCTTGAGGCTGTGGATCGGGAACCGGCGCAGCGAGGACAGGCTCGAATAGCCGGTACCGAAATCGTCGATCGCCAGCTGCACGCCCATCGCCGCCAGGCGCGCCATGGTATCGGCCGCCGCCGGATTGTCCATCAGCACGCTTTCGGTGATTTCCAGCGTCAGGCAGGAAGGTTCGCAGCCGGCCTCGGCCAGCAGGCGCGCGACCCGGCCGGCCAGGTCCGGCTGGCGGAACTGGCGCGCCGACATGTTGACGCTCATGCGCAGCGGCGCAAAGCCGCGGCGCGCCAGCATTGCCTGCTGACGGAGCGCCGTCATCAATACCCACTCCCCGATCGGCACGATCAGGCCGGTCTCCTCGGCCAGCGCGATGAAGTCGGACGGCGCCACCATCGCCGCGCCCTGCGGCTGCCAGCGCAGCAGCGCTTCCAGGCCGACGATGCGGCCGCTGGCGGTGTCTACCTGCGGCTGGTAATGCAGCACGAACTCGTCGTTCAGCAGGGCGCGCTGCAGCCCGGTCTCGAGACGCAGGTGGGCCTGGGTCTGGAGGCCCATGTCGGCGGCATAGAAGTGATAGTGGTTGCCGCCGATCGCCTTGGCGCGGTACATCGCGCTGTCGGCCGCCTTCAGCAGCGCGGCGCCGTCCTCGCCGTCGCGCGGGTACATGGCGATGCCGATACTCCCGGTCGGGAACACTTCCTGGCCGCACAGCACCAGCGGCTGGAACAGGCGGTCGAGTATCTTTTGCGCCACCAGCACCGCGTCTTCCGGCGCCGCCAGGTCGTCCAGCACCACCACGAACTCGTCGCCGCCCTGGCGCGCCACGGTGTCGCTCTCGCGCAGGCTGCCGGCCAGGCGGCGCGCGATCTCGATGATCAGCTGGTCGCCGGCCTCGTGCCCCAGGCTGTCGTTGATGTGCTTGAAGCGGTCGAGGTCGATGAACATCACGCCCACCTGCCGGCGGATTTCTCCCGAACTTTTGCGCTGGGCCTTGCACAATGCCTGGGCCAGGCGGTCCTGCAGCAGCGCGCGGTTGGGCAGCCCGGTCAGCGCGTCGTGGTTGGCCATGCGCAGCAGCGCCGCCTCGGCTTCCTTGCGGCGCGAGATATCCTCGACCGCCAGGATCAGGCGCAGCTGGCCGGACGCCGCGTCGCGCATCGTCGACGCGCTCAGCGCCACCCACACGATGCGCCCGTCCTTGCGCACGTAGCGCGTCTCGCGCTGGAAGTCGCCGATCTCGCCGGCTGCCAGGGTGGCCATGATGGCGCTGTCCTCGGGCAGGTCGTCGGCATGCGTGACCTGGTGGAAGAAGCGCTGGAACAGTTCGATCTCGCTGTAGCCGACGATGTCGGACAGCTTGCGGTTCACGCGCACGAAGCGCCCCTCGCGCGACAGCAGCGCGATGCCGATCGCGGCCTGGCTGAAGGTCAGCCGGAAAAACGCTTCGCTTTCCTGCAGGCGGATGCGCGCCTGACGGCGGAAGGTCACGTCCTGGCCGATCAGCAGCAGCAGGTCGCCGCCGGCCTGGCGCGTGCGCCGGATATTGAATTCGAACCAGCGCGGCCGGCCGCCGTCGCGTGCCGCGCCATCGAGCGCGACCAGCACGCCGTCCTGCGCTTCGCCGGTGGCCAGTGCGGTCCTCATGCGCAGCACCAGCTCGGTGCTGGGGACCAGCGTTTCCAGCACGGGACGGGCGGCGATGACCGCATCCGGCACGCCCAGCATCTCGCTCATGCTGGGGTTGATCGAGAGCACGCGGCGTGCGGCGTCGACCACGATCAGGCCGGCTTGCATGCCGCCAATAACTTGTTCAAGGTAGTTCTGGTATTGCAACACCGTGTCGGCCATCGTGTGGGCCACCGTTGCACTGATACCGCTGGCCGGCGCGTGGCCGCCTTCTGCATCGTTATTCAAAATCGTAACCAGGTTGGCGCCGCGCCAGCACGGCGGCAGAATCATGTCGTCGAGCGTCGTGCGCTCGGATAGGCGAATCCGGAAGTCGAAGCCTGGCACCGGTGGCGCCTGCGTGCTTGGCCAGGCGCGATGCTCATGGAAACTAAGGAATTCTTATGCGAAAGATTTGTTAGCGTTCTGCATCTTTGCATTCTATCCATTTATTGCATCTGCATCGAGCAATCTATGCAACCAACAGTCGGGAGTGTTGCGACCGTGCCGCACCAGCAACATTGCCGCACCATCCTGGCAGGATGACTATTGCGGTTAGGCAATATACCGTAGTCGAATTCCTTCTACAACGAGGGTTCATTCAACATTCGACAGGAGGTCGACATGGTCGGCAAACGAATGGCTGCGGCCGCATTGGGCGCCGTGGCTGCGCTGGCATCGATGGCGCAGGCGGCGCCGGCAGCACCGGCGGCGGGCGGCGTGCGGGTCATCGTCACGCCCGAGCGCACCAGCCTGGGCAAGAGCGACGAGGTGGCGGTGGTGGTGACCCTGACCAATACTTCCGGCGCCACCGCCTACCTGCTGAAGTGGCAGACGCCCTTCGGCGCAGTCGAGGCGCCGCTGTTCGAGGTCACGCGCGACGGCCAGCCGGTGCCCTACCTGGGACGGATGGTCAAGCGCGCCCCGCCCGCGCCGGACGACTACATCGCACTGGCGCCGGGGGCGTCGCGCAGCGTGCGGGTCGAGCTGTCGGCACTGTACCGGATGGACGTCACCGGCGCCTACAGCATCCGCTACTGCGACGGCGTGCTGCAGCTGTTCGGCAAGCCGTCGTCGCGCTATGCCCCGGCGCATGCGCTGGCGCAGCCGGCCGGTCCGGCGGCTGCGGTGTACATCGCCGGGCGCCTGCCGCGCGGCATGGCGGCGCCGGAACCGCTGCCGCAGGGCGGCGCCGGGCTCGGCTTCAGCCAATGCGCGAACCCGCAGCAGCAGTCGATCACGGAGGCATTCAAGGCGCCCAGGCGATGGCGCAGGAAGCCGGCGGCTACCTGCAGGGCCCGCAGGGGCCGCGCTACAGCGGCTGGTTCGGCGCCATCGACGCGACGCGCACCGCCACCGTCGCGCGCCACTTCACGGCGATCGGGGAGGCGTTCGCGGGCAAGCCGGTGACGGTCGACTGCGGCTGCCGCGAGGATTACTACGCCTATGTCTACCCGAATCAGCCGTACAAGATCTACGTGTGCAACGCGTTCTGGAGCGCGCCGATGACCGGCACCGATTCCAAGGGCGGCACGCTGGTGCACGAGATGAGCCACTTCACCGTGGTGGCCGGTACGGACGACTGGGCCTACGGGCACGAGGCGGCGGCGGCGCTGGCGGCGGGCAATCCGGAGCGGGCGATCGACAACGCCGATTCGCACGAGTACTTCGGCGAGAACACGCCGCACCAGGATGTGCGTTGATTCGGCGCTGGTCTACTATTGTTCCGCCCTGGCCGGGGCGGCGTGGCTGAAGCGCACCGTCTCGGTCTGCAGCGCGCTGGTGGTCTCCAGCTGCTTGACGTCGCCCAGCGCTTCGCCCGCATAACGGATCTCGTAGCTGTGCTGCCCCGGCTTGAAGTCGTAGAACGGCGTGATGTCGATGGTATGGGTGTGCGCCGAATGCGGCGCCAGCTCGAAGAAGTCGGCCGCCGTCGGCGGGCCGCGCTTGATCCACGGCCCGATGTAGGGCACCTCTTCGCCGCCGGGCAGCGCATGCACGTCGAACAGCTGGCCGGTCAGGCCGTCGGCCGACGCGATCGTGCGCGGCAGCCAGACGCGGCGCTCGGCGCGGTTCTCGATCTTGAAGGTAACCAGCACCTTCTCGTGCCTGGCGTCCACGCTCAGGCTGGTATGCACGTTCATCGTTTCTTCTCCATAGACCCCGCTCGCGGCCATTACGGCCGCCAGCATGGCGGCAATCATCAAGGTGCGCCGTCGCATGATCAGCTCCTGTCCGGTTGAAGCGATTTTGCCACGGCTGGCGCCGATGTGCCGCCAGCCACGCCCGGCCCGGCCTCGATGTTCATGCCGACCCACTTGCGCACGCTGCCGTCGACGTTGAACAGCGGTTCGGCACGTACCCGGGTCCAGCGCCAGCCGCCTTGCGGGTGGGCTAGCCGGAAGACGGCATCGACCACGCCGCGCCGCGCCACGGCATCGCGCCACTGGTGGCGGGCCTGCTCGCGGTCTTCGGGGTGGACCGCATCCAGCCATCCCTCACCCAGCCAGGCCTCGGGCGTTTGCCCGGTATAGGCGCGCCAGCTCGGCGAATCCTCCACGATCATGCCGTCCGCATCCGCTTCCCACAGCGCCAGCGCCAGGCTGCCGATCAGGCTGCGCAGGCGGTCTTCGTTCTCGCGCAAGGTCGCTTCGGTGCGCTTCAGGAGATCGATGTCGGTGATGACGACGGTCGCCTCGCCGGTGCAGCGCCCGGTATCGTCGCTGACCGGCGCCGACGCGACCTGGGTCCAGATCTCGCGGCCATCGTCCTGCCGGTACAGCATCTCGATACCGGGCACCACGCGTTCGCCGTGCAGCGCGCGGGCGCCGGGAAAGTCCGCGAACGCGAGGGGCCGCCCGTCGGCGTGCCAGGCACGCCAGCGGTCGCCGCGCTCGCTGTCGCGCGAGGGCATGATGCCGGTCGGCAGATAGCGGTACATGGCCCGGTTCGACATCCGCATCACGCCATCCGCCTCCATCACGCAGGCTCCGAGCGGCAGGCTGTCGAACACGGAAGACAGCCGCGCTTCGCTGGCGCGCAGCGCCTCCTCGGCGGCGCGGCGGCTGGTGATGTCGAAGAAGCTCATCACCGCGCCCTCGATGCGGTCGGTGGTGGTGCGGTACGGGTGCACGCGCACGATGTAGTCGCGCCCGTCCTTGCTGCGCACCTCGCGCTCCAGCGCCTGCAGGCTATCGAACACCGCCGCCGCATCCTCGACCAGGCGCGGGTAGTCGAGCCGGTTGGTGATGTGCAGCAGCGGGCGGCCGATGTCGGACGGCAGCACGTTGAAGAAATCGGCGATGCGCGGCGTGAAGCGCAGAATACGCATGTCGCGGTCGAGGAAGATGGTGGCCACGCCGCTGGAGGCGACCAGGTTGGCCAGGTCGTCGTGCGCCTTGCTGCTCTCCCGGACACGCAGGCGCTGCTCACGGTTGTCGGCCACCAGTTCCTGGTTGGCCGACAGCAGCTCCGCGCGGCCGCGCTCGAGCTCCCCGGCACCGGCGCGCAGTTCCTCGATCATGGTCTGCATTTCCTCGGCCTGGATGCGCATCTCGCCGCTCGACACCTCGGCCTGCTCGATCGTGTCCTGCAACTGCCTGCGCGCGTGGCGCAGCTCCTCGTCGAGCTGGCGCAGCAGGGCGCCGTCTTCGAGCGGGGCATGCGCCGCCGCCACATCCGCCATGTCCGCGGTGCCGGACGGCGGCTCGTGGAACTCGACCAGCAGCAATTCGCCTTCGGCATGCGGATCGCGGAACGGCAGCACCTGCATGTCGACCGCATGGATGCCGTCCCCGCCCTCGTAGCTCACCGGGCCGCTGGCGGCCTGGCGGCCGCTGCGGCGCGCCTGGAACAGCACGGCGCGCAGCGCCAGCTGCAGCGGCGGCGGCACCAGCGCCGCCAGTTCGCGGGTCGGCTCGCCGCCGCCGGGGCGCAGGAAGCGCGCAGCCCGTTCCGAGACGTGCACGATGTCCGCATCCGCGTTCAGCAGGATGCTGGGCGGCGCCAGTTCGGCCGCCTTGTGCAGGTGGATCTCGGCAAACGAGAACAGGCGCCCGCGCCGCTGGAGCGGTGCCGGCGCGCCGCCGTCCGCCTCCAGGACCACCGGCCCGTCCGGTCCCGGCGCTTCCCATGCCGGCCGTGCCGCGTGCGCGAACGGCCTGGCCGGCGTGTGCGCCGCCGCCGGCCGCGCGCGGTAGATCCGCTGCGCCGCGTCGACCGGCTCGAACAGGTCGGTGGCCGCCTCGGCCGACTCGGCGCTGCCCAGCATCAGGATGCCGCCCGAATTCAGCGCGAAGTGGAACTGCTTCAGCAGGTGGCGGTGCATTTCCAGGTTCAGGTAGATCAGGAAGTTGCGGCAGCTGATCAGGTCGAGCCGCGAAAATGCCGGCTCGTGCAGCAGGTTATGGCGCGTGAACAGCACCTGGTCGCGCAGCATCTTGCGCACCCTGTACTCCCCCGCTTCGAGCGTGAAGTGGCGCTGCAGCTGCGCCACCGGGACCGATTCGGCGATCGAGGCCGGATACGTGGCGGCGCGCGCGACGTCGATCGCGTGCTCGTCGAGGTCGGACCCGAACACCTGCCAGGCCTGCCCTTCCCCGCTGCGCGCGGCCTGGTCGGCCAGCAGCATCGCCACCGTCCAGGCTTCCTCGCCGCTCGAACAGGCCGCCACCCAGGCGCGCGGCGCCGGCCGGCCGGGCTCGAACAGGGCCCGCAGCGCCAGCCGGTCGAGCGCCTCGAAGGCCTCGGGGTCGCGGTAGAAGCTGGTCACGCCGATCAGCAGGTCCTTCAGCAGCGCACGCGGCTCGCTCGAATCGCGCCGCAGCACCTCGCGGTAGGCAACCAGGTCGGGCATGCCGCGCACCTGCAGCCGCCGCTCCAGCCAGCGCAGCAGCGTGGGCCGCCGGTAGTGGGTGAAATCGTGGCCGGTGCGCTCGCGCAGCACTTCCAGCACCTCGCCCAGCGTGTGTTCGGGCCACGGCCCCAGGTCGATCGGGACGCCGTCCAGCGCCTGGCCGTGCAGGGCGCGGCTGCGGATGGCGCTGGCGAGGTCGCGCAGCTCGGCCAGCTTGGCCGGGATGGCGCTGGCCGCCAGCACGAAATCGGCCATGCCGGCTTCGATGGCCGAGCGCGGCATGCCGCCGTATTCGGCATCGCTCGGCAGCTGGACGATGGTGGCGCCGCCCATTTCCTTGATGCAGGCCAGGCCGGCGGTACCGTCCGAGCCCATGCCGGACAACACCACGCCGACGGCGCGCTCCTTGTGCGCCGTCGCCAGCGTGCGCAGGAACAGGTCGATCGCCACCGGCCGTCCGCGGCTGCGCTCGAGCTGGTCGAGCACCAGGTGGCCGTCGTGCATGGCAAGGCTGCGGTCGGGCGGAATCACGTAGACGTGGTCGGGCAGGATCGGCATGGTATGGGCCACCTGCACCACCGGTATCCGGGTAGCGCGCTGCAGCACCTTGTCGGCCGCGCTCGGCTCGTCCGCCGCCAGGTGCAGGATCACCACCAGCGCGATGCCGGGATTGGGCGGCATGTTCTGCAGCAGCGTCATCAGGGCAGCATAACCGCCGGCCGAGGCGCCGACGCCGACCACGGGGAACGGCAAGCCGGCCTCGAGAGCGGAGGACGGCCCTGCCCGGCTTTGTTTTTCTGGGTCCATGAGGGTGCGATGCGTGCGCAGGTCACTGCACATTAACGCAAGCGCGGGGCCGCAGGCGCACCGCTCTGCGGGAACGGCTTATTCGACTATGTTGCCTGCCAGGATCGTCACCGCCACACGGCGGTTGCGCGCCCGTCCCAGCGCATCGCCGTTCGGGGCCAGCGGCCGGTTGGCGCCGCGCCCCACCGCCGCCAGGCGGCGTTCGGCCACGCCGTTGTCGACGAACAGGCGCACCACGGTGCTGGCGCGCACCGCCGACAGTTCCCAGTTGGACGGAAAAGCGCTATTGGCGATCGGCGCATCGTCGGTATGGCCCTCGACCTCGATCGCATGCGGATCGTCCTTGAGCAATTGCGCCACCGCCTGCAAGGTGTCGCGCGCGCGACCGGTCAGGCCGGCGTCGCCTTCCATGAACAGGATGCTGGCGTTGATGTCGATGGTGATGCCGCGCGCATTGCGGGTCACGCGCACCTTGCCGCTGCGGACCAGCGGTTCCAGCACGCTGTCGAGCTTGCGCGCCAGCAGGTCGAGGCGTTCGCGGTCGCGCTTGGCGGCTTCAAGGCGCTTGTGGGCGATGATGTTCGACAGCGGCAGCGCCTCCAGCTCGACCTGGGTGTTGGGCCGGGTGGCCGCGCCGCGGCCGCCGAAGGCGTCGCCCAGCGCTGCCGACAGCACCGTGTACTTGCCGACGTTGACCACCGAGACCGCATACATCACGACGAAGAAGGCGAACAGCAGCGTGATGAAGTCGGCGTAGGAAATCAGCCAGCGCTCGTGGTTCTCGTCGTCTTCCTGGTAGCGTTTGCGGCGCGGCATGATGAGTGCGGCGCTCAGTGCTCGGCCAGCAGGCAGGCCACGCGCTCTTCGATCACGCGCGTGTAGTCGCCGGTGGCCATGTCGTGGAAGACGTCGGTCAGGATCTCGTACTCGGCCACGCGCTCGGTGACGATGCCCTTGATCTTGTTGCCGACCGGGTAGAAGAACAGGTTGGCCAGGCCGACGCCGTACACGGTGGACACGAAGGCGACCGCGATGCCGGCACCCAGGCGCGACGGGTCGCTCAGGTTTTCCATCACGTGGATCAGGCCGAGCACGGCGCCCAGGATGCCGACCGTGGGCGCATAGCCGGCCGCCGATTCCCAGATGCGCGCGGCTTGCCGTTCGCGGAATTCGTAGTTGTTGATCTCGGTGTACATCAGGCTGCGCAGCTTGTCGGGCTGGATGCCGTCGACCACCAGCCGCAGGCCCTTCTGGATGAAGGGGTCGGCCTTGGCCATGTACTGTTCCAGCGACAGCAGGCCGTCGCGCCGCGCCGACAGGCTCCACAGGTGGATCTCGCGCGCAAGCTGGGGTCGGCGGTCGGCCGGCGGCACGAACACCCAGCGCAGCATGCGCACGCCACGCAGGAAGGCCTTGCGCTTGGATTGCAGCAGCACCGCGCCGAAGGTGCCGACCACCACGATCGCGAACGCGGCCGGCTGCACCAGCGAGGACATCTTGCCGCCATCGAGCGAATGGCCGACGAAGATGCCGGCCAGCGCCAGCGCCAGGCCGAGCAGGCTGCTCAGGTCCACGCCAGCTCCTTCAGGTAGGCACGCATGCGCGCCACGGCCTGGGTATGCAGCTGCGAGACGCGCGATTCCGACACCCCCATCACGGCGCCGATTTCCTTGAGGTTCAGCTCTTCCTCGTAGTACAGGCCCATCAGCATCTTCTCGCGCGGCGGCAGGTTGTCGATGGCGTCGATCACGGCCTGGCGGAAGTCGGTGTCGAGCAGCGCGCGCAGCGGATCCGCGTCGTCGACGGCATAGCGGTCGAGGAAGCTGTCGCTGCCCTCGTCGCCGTCGCCGCTGTGGAAATCCTCGTAATACAGCAGCTGGTGACCGCCGGAATCGCCCAGCATGTCCTGGTAATCTTCCAGCGACAGCTTCATCGACTTCGCCACTTCCGACTCGCTCGGCGGGCGGCCCAGCTGCTGCTGCAGCGTGTTCATCGCGGCCTCGACCTTGCGCATGTTCTGGCGCGTCGAGCGCGGCATCCAGTCGCTGCTGCGCAGTTCGTCCAGCATGGCGCCGCGGATGCGCAGCACCGCATAAGTCTCGAACTGGGCGCCGTGGTTTTCCTCGTAGCGTTGAATCGCATCCAGCAGGCCGATCATGCCGGCCTGGATCAGGTCATCGACCTCGACGGACGGCGGCAGCTTGGCCTTCATCTGGTGGGCGAGACGCTTCACCAACGGCATGTGCTCCGTCAGCAAAGTATTCTTGTCCGCTTTCCCTTTGACCGTGTACATTGAATTCGATGATAGATTGATCCCGCCGCTCACGCGGCCCTGCCCTGCACGTCCATGCCCGCGCCTGCACCCGATCCTGCGAAGCGTCCGGCCAGGCGCCGGAACGCCACCGACGCCCCCGCCAGCGGGAAGGCGTCGACCACGGCGCGGCCGAGGCGCGCCGCGCGCTGCAGGTATTCGTCGGCCGGCACCGAGCCCATCGAGCTCAAGGTTACTGCCAGGTAACGAGTTGCCGCAGATGCCATATTATCGTATACCACTTTCGCCTCGGCTTCGGTTGCGCCGGTGACAAGGATACCGAAAGGACGCCGCCCCAAGTGTTGCGACAGGCGCTTGACCAGTGCGTAGGCATTCGTGATCGATGTCGCGCTGGTCGAGACCTGCACCACGATCTCCGACGACGCCATGACCTGCACCGGGAATGCGCCCTCCGGCGAGAACTCGCCGTCGACAATGATGATGCTGCCGGCCGACTGCTTGACCAGCACGTCGAAGGTGTTGGCCAGACGGCGCGCATCGTCGTGGGTCCGCGGCGCATTTCCCATATTTACCACCGAAAAGCCCTGCGGCACCGCATGGATCACCTGGTTCAGTGCGCACTCCTGGCGCGCCACCTGCAGCAGGCTGGCGCCGCCGTCGACGCCGAGGCGCCGGGCCACGCCGTAGTCGCGCGCGCAGGCGTCGACGATCATCACGTCGTTGCCAGCCTGGGCCAGCGAAGCACCGAGGTTGACCAGCATGGCGCCCTTGTCGTCCTGGGGCGTGGCGGAAAGGAAGGTCACGATACGCGGCTTGGGGCCGGCCAGCATCCGGCGCAGGCCTTCGGCCTGATCAAAGTCGAAACTAGCCAACATACACCTCGCGCAGCGAACGGTCGTTGTTCAGGTTGCCCAAGCCGGCCATCAGCGGCGCCAGGTCGGCATCAAGCAGTTGCGAAGCGGCGTCGCGCTTGCTGCGGAAGGCGCGGTCGACCAGCAGCGCGCGGTCGGCCAGGTGCAGGTCTTCCGGCACGCGCTGGCCGTTCGAGATGTAGTGCAGGTTCAGCTTGTTGCGGATGATCGCGTCCAGCACATTGCCGATCGAGGCGGCTTCGTCCATCTTGGTCATGATGCAGCCGGCCAGGCCGCTGCCCTGGTAGGCGCGCACGACTTCGTTCAGGGTTTCGTTGGTCGCGGTCGCGTTCAGGCACAGCAGGCGCTGCACGTTGGCGCCGCTGTCGGTCAGCATCGCCACCTGCTCGGTCACCATCTGGTCGCGCTGCGACATGCCGATGGTGTCGATCAGCACGGTGTGCTTGTTGCGCAGTTCCTTCAAGGCGATGCGCAGGTCGGCTTCGTCCTTTACCGAGTGCACCATCACGCCCAGGATCTTGCCGTAGATGCGCAGCTGCTCGTGGCCGCCGATACGGTAGGCGTCGGTGGTGATCAGGGCCAGCTTGTCGGCGCCGTGGCGCATCACGCAGCGCGCGGCCAGCTTGGCGGTGGTGGTGGTCTTACCGACGCCGGTCGGGCCGACCAGCGCGAACACGCCGCCGCGGTCCAGGATCGCATCTTCGTTGGATACCGTGGTCAGGTTGCGGGCCAGTACGGTCTTGATCCAGCGCATCGATTCAGCGGCATCCTTACCAACCGGCATCTTGTCGATCAGGTAGCGCGACAGGTTGGCCGAGAAGCCGGCGCCCAGCATCTCGCGCAGCACCACGGCCTTGTTCGGCTCGCGCTGCTGGGTGCTGCCCCAGGACAGTTCCGACAGCTGTGTCTCCATCATGCCGCGCATGGCGCGCAGCTCGCTCATCATGCCGTGCATCTCGGCGGCGGCCGACTCCTTGGCCTGGGCGATGGCGGCAGCCATCATGGCGCTCATGGCGGCCATGTCGATGGCCGGCGCGGCCGGCGTGGCCGCTGCCGGGGCGGCGCGGCGTTCGGCGTAGGTGTGGACGGCCGGGGCGTCGTCGAAGGCCGGTTCCGGCTGGAATGCGCGGGCGGCGGGTGCCGGCTGGTACGGACGCAGGTCTGCCATGTCGTCGAACGGACGCCCTGCCGGGGCGGTATCGAACGAACGCGCTGCCGGCGCGTCGGCGAACGAACGCGCTGCCGGCGCGTCGGCGAACGAACGCGCTGCCGGCGCGGTGTCGAAAGGATGCGCTGCCGGCGCATCGGCAAAGCGGCGCGCCGGCGTGGCGCGCGGGGCCGGTTCGGCCGGGGTGTCGACCTGCAGCTGCGGACGCGGCGCATCCATTTCGGATGCCGCGGATGGCGACGCCAGCGAAGCGACGTCGTCGTTGTCCAGGGCCAGGATCTCGACCACGCCATCGACCGGGCGGTTCGACAAGATGACCGCGTCCGGCCCGAGGGCTTCGCGCACTTTGCGCAAGGCTTCCCGGGAAGTCGGGGCAGTAAATTTCTTCACGTTCATCTTGATGTTCTCCGCTTGGCAGGCAGTGGGTTTGGGTCAGTGACAATCTTGCTCGATGAACTCGTTGCTCATCATGGCTAGATTATTGACGATGCCGGGAGGAAACGATCTGGAGAAAAGGATGGGGAAAAACCCCTATTTCGATGCGGCAGAATGTTTATGGCAGATTGTGGGACCCATGGGACTATGGCTCTGCCTTAAAACAAACAGGCCAGCCGGTTGGGCTGGCCTGTCACGTGCTCGACATTGCGACGGCGTTCAGTAATACGTTCACATCAGATAGCGATGGTGCTTCTCCCGCTCCTCGAGCCACTCGATCGCATGTTGGATGTTCGAACTTGGAATGTTGCCTTCTTCTAAGGCAGCACGAATTTTCCATTCTGGCTGCCGGGACAAGATAGCTCGAAATGCTTCGCGTGTGTAAACGGATGCTACAGCGTGAACAGCGTGCTCGGTCGTTTGGTCAGACTTCGTGTCACGCGAATTGAATTGAATCATCATGATCTCCTTGTCGCAAGTGGGAGTCTATCGTAGCACTTTGTTACAAATTCCAATGTTAGATGGCGCACTTTTAGATGTCGAACAAACAATAATCTACATAAGTATGACTTGTCTCAAATTTCCATCAATAAATATCTTATTTTTGTGAACACTGTACTTATTGCCTCCTACCCTAGCCTTGGCTATGCTTGCGAATGAACTTGCGTTTTTGAAATGTCAAGCCGTAGAAATTGACATTTCTCCATAATCTCTACTACCAGAAAGTAATTGATGAAAATTTACCCAGTCATCCTCTCCGGCGGCGCCGGTACCCGCCTCTGGCCGCTCTCGCGCGCGGTCATGCCGAAGCAGCTGCTGCCGCTGGTCACCGACAAGACCATGCTGCAGGAAACTGCCTTGCGGGTGCGCGGCTGGCCGGAAGTGATGGCGCCGCTGGTCGTGTGCGGCAACGAGCACCGCTTCCTGGTCGCCGAGCAGCTGCGTGACATCGGGATCACCCCGCATGGCATCCTGCTCGAGCCGGCCGGCCGCAACACGGCCCCGGCCGTGGCGGCGGCCGCCCAGTACCTGAAGACCGAGGATCCGGACGCCGTCATGCTGGTGCTGCCGGCCGACCACGTGATCGAGAAGAACGAAGCCTTCCGCGTGGCGGTCGAGCGCGCCTACCGGCTGGTGCAGGACGGGTCGCTGGCAACCTTCGGCATCGTGCCGGGGGCGCCGGAAACCGGCTACGGCTACATCAAGCGCGGCGAGCCGCTGGCGGGCTGCGACGATTGCTACAAGATCGAGCGCTTCGTCGAAAAGCCCGACCGCAGCACGGCCGAAGGCTTCGTCGCCGACGGCGGCTTCTACTGGAACAGCGGCATGTTCATGTTCCGTGCCGACCGCTTCCTCGACGAAATCGCCCAGCACGCGCCGCAGATCGCCACCGCGGTCGAGGGCGCGGTGCGCGATGCCTACCGCGACCTCGACTTCTGCCGTCTCGACGAAGCCGCCTTCTCGGGCAGCCCGTCGGATTCGATCGACTATGCGGTGATGGAACACACGCGCGACGGCGTCGTCGTATCGAGCGACATCGGCTGGAGCGACGTCGGTTCGTGGTCGGCGCTGGCCGACGTGCAGACCAAGGATGCCAACGGCAACGTGCAGCGCGGCGACGTCTACCTCGACAACACCAGCAACACGCTGGTGCGCGCCGAGAGCCGCATCGTCGCCGTGGTCGGCGTGCAGGACCTGGTCGTGGTGGAAACCAACGATGCCGTGCTGGTCGCGCACAAGGACCAGGTGCAGCGTGTCAAGAACGTGGTCGACCACCTCAAGGTGCAGGCCCGTACCGAGCACCTGCACCACACGCGCGTCTACCGTCCTTGGGGCTACTACGAAGGCATCGATTCGGGCGACCGCTTCCAGGTCAAGCGCATCACGGTCAAGCCGGGCGAGAAGCTGTCGCTGCAGATGCACCACCACCGTGCCGAGCACTGGATCGTGGTGTCGGGTACGGCGCGCGTGACGTGCGGCGACAAGACCATCCTGCTGGCCGAGAACGAGTCGACCTACATCCCGCTGGGCACCACCCACCGCCTGGAAAACCCGGGCAAGCTGCCGCTGCACCTGATCGAGGTGCAGTCGGGCAGTTACCTGGGTGAAGACGATATCGTCCGCTTTGAGGATATTTACCAGCGCGCCTGAAGATATTATTTGAAGTAATAGACTAGAGACTCTTTTTGCGAGTGCTGGCTCAGCACATCTGCATGCTTGATAGCATCAAACCAGCGCTGAGCCATCTGTTCCTGTCCGGCGGCACTCAAACGGCAATCGGGTCCACGTTCTTCGCTTTCCAGACCAACGTCCCCAGGTCCCGGGAAGCGGTTCCGCATTGACTGCATGCCTAATTTTTTATGGGCCTTGTTGATGGACTCCATTCGGCGCCCACGGCAAGCCCCGAACTGCCCGATGAGCCATTTATCGATCTTGGTGCTGATCGTCGTAGACTTGATCAGAGTCCGCATCTGGTTCAGGTAGTCCGTGTCGACTGCTCCTACGTCAGCAAGTCCATGCTGCCACAGCGCATAATCGAACTTGATGCCTCGTTGGTTGATGGCTGCAAGCGCAGTCTTTACCTTGTCCGCAATCGGGCTTTCCATCCACTGGCCGACTTTCATGTCGTGAAAGATGATAGGCGTCAGCACAATTTTGCTCACGTTGGGCTGATTTTTTAAGTGCGCAGCCAAGGGCATCCAGATACTACCCCCGTCGCAGTTACCCCATCTAGACGAATCCGTTGCCGGTCGCTCCCGACCATCTATCCCAAGCAGAAAGATGCCGGGGATAGCGTCGTACACATGTTCATGACAATTCCCTGCCGACTGGTCTCCCAACACGAGAATATACAGGTCGCGGGCATTCGCCGTTCCTGCCAACATCCCCAACAACACACAAAATACATATCTAAAAACCAATGACATACCTGCTCCACCTTCCGGTAACGCGTTTGATAACCAATACCGCTACTATCGAGCCGCCGAACACGATGGCCACCTCGGTCATCAGCACAGCCAAAGGTTGGCTGATGACAAACCGACCGCTGATTTGTCCGAATACCTGCAGGAAAAAACCTTGCATGAAAAACAACCCAAAGCTTATTTTCGCCAGCCACGCTAGTATTAGATTCTGTTTATCCAAGAACCTGTTGAAGAAGAAAAAGACCGCCACGAGCAGCGCCAACTTACCGAACTGTGCATTGTTGAACGTCCCCAGACCTTCCTCGAACCCGATGGACTCATATTGATCGCCCAACAGATATATTGCAGATGCCACGATAAAAAGCAGGAACGCGCCGCACATTATCGGCATCACTGACTTAGTTCTTTCGTATTCTCGGATATGTTTGACATTGGAAGATGCAACAACTCCGAGAATATAGAAACCTGAAAAGTGAACGAAGGATAAAAAGGGATTCATGTTATACAGAGGACGTTCACTATACAGGCTGAATGCAAGCGCAGCCATCACTATCAAGTATTGAAGAGAGCTGCTACCGATACGATGAAAAAGAGGTGATGCGAGGAAGAAGATCGCAATCATCGGGATGAACCACATCGGGCCGATGACCGGGCCGCCGACAATCAATGACCAGAGGCTGTAGGGCAGCGGATCCAGGCCAATGAATATATACTGCTTGGAGACGATACCTGCAGCTATGGCGGGAACTGAGAGGATCACATAAGGAAGAATGACGAACTTTATCTTTTTCTGAAGGTATGTACGGTAGCTGAACCGCCGTTGCTCGATGTAGTTGAACAAATAGCCCGAGATGAAAACAAACCACGTCGTAGCATCACGGAATAGAAACAAAAGAAAATCACCAATGCCCCCCAGTTTCTCGAAAGAGCTAAAGTGAGAAAATACAACAAAAACAATCGCCAACCCCCTGAAGTTCTCCAATGAATACTGGAAATTGGCTTTTATCGGTTTACTGTCTTGCATTTGCACTTTTGATTACCTCTACCCACATCGTTGCCGGCTCTTCTCGCCCTAACTTGTTGAGATGGCATCTATCGAATCTATACTCGTTGCCTAGCAGATTTGTATTTGCGCTAAGATAGCGTCCTGCACTTGCTGCGTTGCCAACGGCGGCCTATGCCCCTTCTACCTCCCTGTCATATATTGCTCCGCAACAGGAATAAATCCCGATCAGCCAACACTTGACCGTCAAATTATTATTCACATAATTAATCGGAGACAAAGCCGTGCCTGATATTCCTGCTTCGATATCCTAAAATCTGCCGATACCTAATGATACAAAACCAAGTCGAACGCGAGACCGTTCTTTTTGATCAAGGCAATCGCATCGTTCAGTTTTCCAAATGCCAAACCACCTTGCTGCCAGTCCTGCACTTCGGCATTTGCTGCCCCAATCGGCATGAAAACGACTTTTTGGCAAGCGCACGCTAGATAATTTTCCGGCCAAGAGGCATCCACATCGAACCTTTGACGCAACCTGCCCATTCAAACGGATCACAAGCTTCTTTCGTCGTACTATCCCTACCAATCTGGAAAACATTAGCAACAGGATCATAGCTGAAGTCGTTGTAGTTGGACGAAATAGATTGTCCAATTACCAGAATTCAAAGATCATCGTCGGTAACATGAGTCTAAACCGGCGGCACGGTCTCTCGCGCTGTCCCGCCTCCACCGCAACTTATCATCGAAAAACACAGCAACGCAGAAAAAATACGCTGGAACTAGCTCTCTCCTGATTATCAGATTTATAACAATCTAACAGTTTTTCTCAGATTTGCTCTATTAAATTTTTCTTGACTACCAAAGTAAATTTATATGCAAGATTTTCTTTCTACCGTCTGAAGAGGGAGAAGTTAAGTCTCACCACCTAAAGATAGCTGGAGACGTGAAGTCGGAGAGCCTCCGGGGCAGCAATTGTTAATTCAAACAGGCTAGAATACATTTTCCATTATTATTAAAATAATATTCAAGCAAGACCAACAAGACTCGTGACCCGGATCGTCTTGGTCTCTGGAACTTCTGAATGCGACAGCACCTTCAGCTGCGGCAGCGCCCGGCGCAGGAAGCGCGACAGCAGTGTGCGCAGCGGTCCCGGCACCAGCAGCACCGGGGTCAATCCCATCGCTTCCTGCTGCTGGGTTGCATTCGCGGCCTGCTGGACGATGGTGTCGGCCAGGCCCGGCTCGATGCCGGTGCCGTCGCCGCCGGCGCTTAGGGCCTGCACCAACAGGCGCTCCAGGCGGTTGTCCAGGGTCATCACCGACAACTCGTTGGTGCCCGGGAACAGCTGCTGCACAATGGCGCGGCCGAGCGCCACGCGCACCAGCGCGGTCAGGTCGTTCGGATCGCCCACGCCGGCGTTTTCCGACAGGGTTTCGATGATGGTGCGCATGTCGCGGATGTGCACGCCTTCCGTCAGCAGGTTCTGCAGCACTTTCTGCAGGGTCGAGAGCGACACGACTTTCGGCACCAGGTCCTCGACCAGCTTCGGCGCATCCTTGGCCAGGTGATCCAGCAGCGCCTGCACTTCCACGCGCCCCAGCAGGTCCGACGCATGGGTCGTGATCAGGTGGTTCAGGTGGGTGGCGATCACGGTACCGGCATCGACCACGGTGTAGCCCATGCTCTGGGCGTCGTCCTTCAGGCCGGCGTCGATCCAGATCGCCGGCAGGCCAAAGGCCGGATCGGTGGTCACCAGGCCCGGCAGCGTGCCGCTGGCCATGCCCGGGTTGATCGCCAGGAACTGGCCGTTCATGGCTTCGCCGCTGCCCACTTCCACGCCCTTCAGGGTGATGCGGTAGGAAGTCGGTTTCAGTTCCAGGTTGTCGCGGATATGCACCGGCGGCGCCAGGAAGCCGACTTCCTGGGCAAACTTCTTGCGGATGCCTTTGATGCGCTTGAGCAGTTCGCCGTTCTGGCTCTTGTCGACCAGCGGGATCAGGCGGTAGCCCACTTCCAGGCCGAGGGTATCGACCGGCATCACGTCCTGCCAGCTGGCTTCCTCCTGTTCGGTCGGGTTGGTCGGGGCGGCACCACCAGCCGCGGCACCTGCGGCGCCAGGCGCACCCGCTGCCCCACCCGCGGCGCGGGCCGCACCGGCTTCCTGCGGCGGCGCGTTCTTGAGACGCTTTTCGATCATGTAGCCGCCACCCATCAGCGCGCTGCCCAGCAGCAGGAACACCAGGTTCGGCATGCCCGGGATCATGCCCATGCCGCCGATGATGCCGCCGGTGATGTACAGCACCATCGGCTTGCCGAACAGCTGGCCGACCACCTGCTCGCCGACGTCCTTGTCGCTGGCCACGCGCGAGACCACCATACCGGCCGCGATCGAGATGATCAGCGACGGCAGCTGGGCCACCAGGCCGTCGCCGATGGCCAGCAGCGTGTAGTTGGTGACGGCGTCGCCGAAAGCCATGTTGTGCTGGACCATGCCGACGATCAGGCCGCCGATGATGTTGATGACGGTGACGAGGATACCGGCGACCGCGTCGCCATGGACGTATTTCGAGGCACCGTCCATAGAACCGTAGAATTCCGCTTCCATGCCGACTTCGGCACGGCGCTTCTTGGCTTCTTCCTCGCCGATCAGGCCGGCGTTCAGGTCGGCATCGATCGCCATCTGCTTGCCGGGCATCGCGTCCAGGGCGAAGCGCGCGCCGACCTCGGCGATACGGCCGGCACCCTTGGTGACGACAGTAAAGTTGATGATGGTAAGGATGATGAAGACGACCAGGCCGACGGTGTAGTTACCGCCGATCAGGAAGTGGCCAAAGGCCTCGATGACTTTACCGGCCGCGGCGCCGCCGGTGTGGCCCTCTGTCAGCACCACGCGGGTCGAGGCCACGTTCAGCGCCAGGCGCAGCATGGTGGTGACCAGCAGCACGGCAGGGAAGGCCATGAAGTCGAGTGGCTTGACCGTGTACAGCGCGGTCAGCAGCACGATCACCGACAGCGCGATGTTGAAGCTGAAGAACAGGTCCAGAGCAAATGCCGGCAGCGGCAGGATCATCATTGCCAGCAGCAGGATGATCAGGATCGGCGCCGCCAGCGCATTGCCGCGCCCTGCGATGCCGCGCAACCAGCCTGGCAGTCTGAAACCGTTCATGCGTACCCCGTCGATCAGTAATGTTGTTAGTGCCTATAAGCATCAAGCTTACCCACAAACAACATTATTACTGATGCCCGGTGGAAACCATGGGCTGAGGAGACGGGAAAAACCGCCCTATTTCATCGCTGCGTCACTGCAGGCTGCCCGGCGGCGGCTTGTTACCGGCCTGCTCGTTGACCTGCTGCGAGGCCGGATTGAACGGGTCAAGCTCCGGCGGCACCGGCAGTGTCGTCGGACGGTCCGGATACTGGTCGGTCGTGCCCTTGGTGTAGGCGCGCAGCTGGTAGACATAGGCCAGCACTTCGGCCACCGCCGAGTACAGTGCTTCCGGGATCTCGTCGTCGATGTCGGTGTGCTTGTAGAGCGCACGCGCCAGCGCCGGCGCTTCCAGCAGCGCCACCTTGTTCTCTTTCGCGATCTCGCGGATTTTGGCCGCGACCTCGTCGGTACCCTTTGCCACCACGCGCGGCGCACCGCGCTGCCCTTCCCCGTACTTCAGCGCCACCGCGAAGTGGGTCGGGTTGGTCACGACCACGTCCGCGGTCGGCACGTTCGACATCATGCGCTTGCGCGCCATCTCGCGCTGCAACTGGCGGATCTTGCCCTTGATTTGCGGATTGCCGTCCGATTCCTTGGATTCCTGGATGACTTCCTGGCGCGTCATCTTCAGTTTGTTGGCGTAATGCCACAGCTGATAGGGACCATCCAGGATCGCGATCGCACCGAGCGCACCGACCATGGTGAGAAAGGCCTTGGCGATCAGGCTGCCCAGGTGCGGTGCTGCGGTGCCAAAGGGCTCGGCCGCCAGGCCGATCACGGCATCCTTCTGGCTGATCACGATGTACCAGGCCACGGCGCCGACCAGCAGCGCCTTGGCGACCGCCTTCAGCAATTCCACCAGCGAATGCGTCGACACCATGTTGCCGAGTCCGCGCATGGGGTTGAGCTTGCCGAAATTCGGCATGAAGGACTTGGCGCTGAAATTCCAGCCGCCGATCAGCATCGGCGAGGCCAGCATCACCAGGATGATGGCGCCGGCCAGCGGCAGGCAGGCCAGCAATATGCTGGTGAAATCGGCGATGACGCGCTCGATCAGCACGGCCGGGTTGTAGATCTGTTCGCGGTCGAGCGACAGCCCATGCTCCACCACGGCGGAAAGCTTCGCGACCAGGCTGTCGCCCGTCACCCACAGCCCGGCGCCGGCCGTCATCAGCACGGTGAACGTGCCGATCTCGCGCGAACGCGGTATGTCGCCTTCCTTGCGCGCCTGGTCGAGGCGCCGCTGTGACGCTGGTTCGGTCTTTTCTGCGTTGCTGGCTTCCGCCATCCTGAGCTCCCGTGTTCCGGCTGAGGAGCCGGTTTATATCACGGTGGAATTATTCCAGATCGAGCAGCAGGGCTGTACGTCGAATAAAAGGGAAATGTGACGTTAAATCGACGACAAACGAGGAGGTCTGTGACAAAAGGTGACAGTATTCGGAAATATTTACTGTACACTAATGTGTTGCGGACAAGTGGAAAATTCATCACACTTAACGCAGGAGTTGCCGGTTCGGCAGGCCTATAGTGAGCTGAAGCAATAGTTTGGTTGCTATAATAGCTTAGCAACTGAACATTGCTGCAGATGTCCCTTCAATTGAAACAAAGGATCTCAACATGAAAAAAATTCTCGTCACCGGCGCTATCCTGAGCATGCTGTCGGCACAAGTGTTCGCACAAGAAGCCGCTACCGGCACTGCTGGCCAGACCGGCGCCGCAGCAACCGGCACCACCGGCGCTGCAGCTGGCACCGCATCGACCGGCGGCTTCTTCGGTGGCACCGCCATCGCTGGCCTGTCGACCGGCGCTGCTGTTGCCATCGGCGTGGCTGTGGCTGCTGTTGCCGTTGCTGCTTCGGACAGCGATTCGACCACCAACCACTCGGCTACCACCCACCATTAATATCGACGGAACGCACATGCGTTCCAGCGATATTGGTTGGAAGTGAAAACGGCTGCCTCGGCAGCCGTTTTTTTATGCGTGCGATGTGCGCGCGGTTTCGGCTATACGTGCGAGACAGGCCTGGCATAGTGCCTCGGCAGCTTCCTGGCTGGACGCTTCCGCGTAGCAGCGCAGCTCGGGTGCATTACCGGATGGGCGCAGGTGCACGATATCACCGTTGGTGAAAGTGACACGAAGGCCGTCGGTGGTATCGACGTGTGCAAGCTGCCCTGACTGCGGCGCCAGCAGCAGATTGGCCTGGGCCGGCTCCTCTGCCAGGCGCGCGATCAGGTCACGGCTCAGATCCGTCGCGAAATCCTGCAGACGATCGCTGGCCGTGAAACGCGGCGGCAGGTCGCGCGCGACTTCCGACACGCGGCAGCCGCGTTCGCGCGCCAGGCCCAGCACCGCCACGATCGGCAATACCGCATCGCGCGTGGGCAGCGCCTTCAACACCACACCATTACGGGCGATGTCGCTGCCGAGCAGGAAGCCGCCATTGGCTTCGTAGCCAGCGACAATCGCATCCTTGCCGTGTGCCGCGGCAGCCTGCTCCATCCCGGCGATGACATACGGCGAACCGATGCGGGTGCGGATGACGTCCTTGAACTGGGCGCAGCGTTCGACAGCGGTATTGCTGCTGACCGGCGTGACGACGTAGTCGGCAGCCAGGTACTGGCTGCAGAGGATGCCGACGACGTCGCCGCGCAGCCACCTGCCCTGCTCGTCTCCGATCAGGGGCCGATCCGCATCGCCGTCGGTCGAGACGATGGCATCGAAGGTATGTTCCTGTGCCCAGCGCGCGGCGCGCTCGATGTCTTCCGCGCGCACGGCCTCGGTATCGATCGGCACGAATTCGTCGGTGCGGCCCAGCGCCAGCACACTGGCGCCGAGCGCCTCGAGGATAGTGCGCAGGATGTCGCGTGCAACGCTCGAATGCTCATATATTGCAATGCGCATCCCTTCCAAGGCCTTGTCTCCGAACATGTTCAGATAACGCTGCACATAAGCCTCTGCAGACTGCCCGGCCGCTGCCGGCACGAACGCTGCCGTGACGGCAGTGGCGAGGGCAGCCGTATCGACGTCCACGTCGAGCATTGCCTGTTCGTCCTGTTTTGAAATTTCGCCGTCGGCGCGATAAAACTTAATGCCGTTGCGGTCGAATGGAATATGGCTGCCGGTGACGACGATTGCCGGTGCTCCTTGCATGGCGGCATAGTAGGCGATTGCCGGGGTGGGCAAGGCACCTACGAACAGGACTTGCTTACCGGCATCGCGCACGGCACGCGCGCAGGCAGCGGCGATTGCCGGGCTGCTTGGCCGCAGGTCGTGGCCGAGTACGACAGTGCTGGTAGCAGACGCTACACTACGCAGAAAAGCTTGCGCGTAGGCATAACATACCTTGTCGCTCATACTGGAAACAAGGCCGCGAGCGCCGCTGGTGCCGAACTGGACACCTGCCATTACAACAATATCGCGAAGGGTAGTAACTGACATTGGGTTCTCTTGCAGCTTATTTGTAGGCCTCAGCGCTGGAGAAAAAGCTACCTTCAGCATCCTTTTTCGCCAGTTGTGGCGTGTCCTGGATGGGCCACTCGATGCCGATCTGCGGATCGTTCCAGCGCAGGCTGCGTTCGAATTCGGGATACCAGTAGTCGGTGGTCTTGTACAGGAACTCGGCCGCATCGGACAAGACAACAAAACCATGGGCAAAGCCCGGCGGCACCCACAATTGACGCTTATTGTCGGCCGACAGCTCCACACCAACCCATTTACCGAAATGTGCCGAACTGCGGCGCATATCAACGACAACATCGAACACGGCACCTTGCGTCACGCGTACAAGCTTACCCTGCGGGTTCTTTATCTGATAATGCAGTCCACGCAACACACCTTTAGCGGACCGGCTATGGTTATCCTGGACAAACTGCACATCGCATCCAGTCAACTGCACAAAATCGCGCTGGTTGAAACTTTCAAAGAAGAAGCCACGATCATCACCGAAAACTTTAGGTTCAAGGACCAGTACGTCGGGAATAGCACTCGGGGTAACGGTATACGGCATTCAAAAACTCACATCAACAGGTTCAACAAGTATTGACCATAGCCATTTTTACGCAAAGGCGACGCTAGCTTTTCCAGCGCAGCAGCGTCGATCCATCCCTGACGATACGCAATTTCTTCAGGGCAGGAAACCTGCAAGCCTTGGCGCTTTTGCAAGGTAGCGATGAAACTCGCGGCCTCCAGCAGGCTGTCGTGGGTGCCGGTATCGAGCCAGGCAAAACCACGTCCCATGATCTCGACGCTGAGATCGCCTCGGCTGAGATAGGCCTTGTTCACATCCGTGATCTCGAGCTCGCCACGCGCGGACGGCTTGATGTCTGCAGCGATATTGCAGACGTTGTTGTCATAGAAATAAAGACCAGTTACTGCATAGTGCGACTTGGGCACGTCCGGCTTCTCTTCGATGCTCAGTGCGCGCTGGCTGGCATCGAATTCGACTACACCATAACGCTCCGGGTCATGCACGTGGTAGGCAAACACCGTCGCGCCATCGCTTCGCTGATCGGCGCTCTGCAGCTGCTTGACTAAATCGTGACCATAAAAAATGTTGTCGCCCAGCACAAGGGCACTAGGGTCGTTACCGACGAAATCCTTACCGATGACGAAAGCCTGGGCCAGACCGTCCGGGCTCGGCTGCACCGCGTACTGAATGTTCATGCCCCACTGGCTACCGTCGCCCAGCAGCTCGGCAAAGCGTGGCGTATCGTGCGGCGTGCTGATTAGCAAAACGTCGCAAATGCCGCTCAGCATCAGGGTGCTCAGCGGGTAATACACCATCGGCTTGTCGTAGACCGGCATCAGCTGCTTGCTCACGGCTTGGGTCACGGGGTACAAGCGGGTGCCAGACCCGCCGGCCAGGATGATGCCTTTTCGTTTGCTGGACATAGATGGAATCTCTTAGAGGATTTGTTGTAGCACGTGACGCACGCCGTCCTGCCAGTGCGGCAGGCGCAGTCCGAAGGTGTCGCGAAAACGCGCGGTGTCCAGCCTGGAATTGGCGGGACGCTTGGCCGGCGTCGGGTACTGCTCGGTACTCAGGGGCGCGACTGCGTCCGGCGTCGCCTTCAGCGTCTTGCCTGCGGCCAGCGCTTCGGCGATGACGAAGCGGGCATACTCGTGCCAGCTGGTGTCGCCGCCTGCAGTCACGTGATAAGTCCCGTAGGGGAAGGCCTGGCCGCCTTCGCGCTGGTGCTGGCGTACCAGCTGCGCTGTCAGGTCGGCCAGCAAGGCCGCCGACGTCGGCGCGCCGAACTGATCGGCCACCACGGTCAAACGCTCGCATTCGCCGGCCAGGCGCAGCATGGTCTTGGCGAAGTTGCCGCCGTGTGCGCCTACCACCCAGCTGGTGCGCAGGACCAGGTAGCGCGGATTGGCCTTGGCCAGCGCCACTTCGCCTTCAAACTTGCTGCGGCCGTACACGCTCTGCGGATCGGGCGTGTCGGTTTCTGCATAGGCACCGTCCTTGCTGCCGTTGAACACGTAATCGGTCGAATAATGGACTACCAGCGCGCCCAGGCGAGCTGCCTCTTCGCCGAGCACGCGCACCGCGTCGGCATTTACGGCAAACGCAGTGGCCTGGTCGGCTTCGGCCTTATCGACTGCGGTATAGGCGGCTGGGTTGACGATGACATCGGGACAGACGCTGCGCACCAGCGCGCGGACTGCCTCCGCATCGGCGAGGTTGCACTCCGCCTGATCGACGGCGACGATCTCGCCCAGCGGTGCCAGCGCGCGCTGCAGTTCAAAGCCGACTTGGCCGTTCTTGCCGGTGACGAGGATTTTCATTCAGGCTCCATACTGGGTACCGACCCAGTCGCGGTAGGCGCCGCTGGTGACGTTCTGCACCCAGCCCTGATTGCCGAGGTACCACTGTACCGTCTTGCGGATGCCGGTTTCGAAGGTTTCCGCCGGTTTCCAGCCGAGTTCGCGCTCCAGCTTGGTCGCGTCGATCGCGTAGCGGCGGTCATGGCCTGGGCGGTCGGTGACGAAGGTGATCTGGGTCTTGTACGACTGGCCGTCGGCACGCGGGCTCAGTTCATCCAGGATCTCGCACAAAGTATGGACGACATCTAGATTGGCTTTCTCGTTCCAGCCGCCGACGTTGTACACCTCCCCCAGTTGCCCTGCTTCCAGCACGCGGCGGATCGCCGAGCAGTGGTCCTTGACGTACAGCCAGTCGCGGATCTGCTGACCGTCGCCGTAGATCGGCAGCGGCTTGCCAGCCAGCGCATTATGGATGCACAGCGGGATCAGCTTTTCCGGGAAGTGGTAAGGGCCATAGTTGTTCGAGCAATTGGTCGTCAGGACCGGCAAGCCATAAGTATGGTGGTAGGCGCGCACCAAGTGGTCGCTGGCGGCCTTGCTGGCTGAATATGGGCTGTTGGGTTCGTAGCGGTTGGTTTCGCGGAACGCTGGATCTTCCTTGCCGAGCGAACCGTACACTTCATCGGTCGACACATGCAGGAAGCGGAAAGCAGCCTTCTCGTCTTCCGGCAAGCCGTTCCAGTAGGCGCGCACGGCTTCAAGCAGGTGGAAAGTACCAACGATGTTGGTCTGAATGAATTCTTCTGGACCGTGAATGCTACGGTCGACATGACTCTCCGCTGCAAAGTTTACGACCGCGCGCGGTTTATGCTCCTTCAGCACCTTGCTGATCAGATCAAAATCGCCAATGTCGCCCTTCACGAAAACATGTTTCGGATTATTCTGCAGGCTGGACAGGTTTTCCAGGTTGCCGGCATAGGTCAGCTTGTCCAGGTTGACGACAGGTTCGTCCGATGTGGCAAACCAGTCGAGAACGAAATTACTGCCGATAAATCCGGCGCTGCCAGTTGTCAAAATCATGTCTTACTCCAATATTGTGCAACTAAACGGCTTATCGGGCACGCTAGCGACGAAAAGCAACAATTCTAATCCGAACGTCTATGAGCGCATAGAAATTTCAATATTGCATCATCTGCCACCGTGGATCAGGTACGCCGTTACCAACCGTCAGTATGTGCCGCTCCAGGTGACACCAACCTGACGCGGACCTGGTGTCACTGCAAAACTCGACTTCGAGTCGTTGCGCTGGGCCTGCCATAACCAGGAGCCGATTGCATAACCGACCATACCGCCCGCCACTACATCGGACACCCAGTGTTGACGATTGGCGGTACGGCCAAATGAACCGATTGCTGCCACGCCATAAAGCCAAGGCGCATCGTATTCCTGGGCGAATGGGGTGACTGCGGCAAAGGCAACAGTACTATGATTGGACGGGAAGGACGCGTTCGAGCGGTCCGAAGTCCGGCTCCACTGCCCCAAGCCTTCGCTCGGGCGGGCGCGTCCGACGATGCGCTTGGTAGCCATCGACACCGCAGCCGCGCCAGCGATGGACTGCAGCGAAATCAGACCCATATTCTGCATGCGCGCATCGCCTAGCAGGACCGCCGCGCCGGCGGCACCCGCCAGTACCACTGGAGTCGCCTTGCCGACATTACCCCAGGCGCGCGTCACACCGGCTTCCTGGTGCTTGGCCATCAAGCGATCGACCGGCCGATCGAGCAAGGAGCCGGCCAGCACTGCGCCGCCTGCAAACAAACCGCCCTTGGCCCATTGCGGCAAGGTCGGGCTGTGCGATACCGATTGCTCAACGCGCCAGCGGAACTCGGGCCACGGGTTGCCCAGTGGTCTTACCGGTGGATTTACCGCCGGCAGATTGCGCTCGTCCGCACGCTCGCCGAAATTGCCCAGGCCATCGTAGGTAGTCAGATCGCGACGTGGCCGCTCGATCAAGTCGTACAAGTCACCAGGGCTCGCCACCATTTGGCCGACGTCGCGGGTCCACGGCGCAATACCGACGCTGGCCACGGCTTGCGAATCGAACGGCAGCATGACGTTCAGTGGCACTGATAGGAAAATGCCCTTGTCGTTATACGGCGCCGATGGCTTACCTGGACTGGTGATGTCGTTGCCGTTGGTCTTCGTATACCAGGCGCCGAATTCGACACCAGACGAAAAACGGCGCTTGAATTCGAAGCGTACGCCCTCGTCACGCGCCAGGAACCGTCCCACACGCGCCGTCGCCGTGACGTCATATGGCAAACGATAGTGGAGCGCGCCGAGCGTGGTGACGGTCTGGTAGTCGCGCTTGTCGAACCAACCTTTATATCCACGCTGCTGTACCGCATCAGCAGTCAAATCCACTGCCCAGCGACTATCCTTCGGCAGGTACAGGATCTGACCACCGAAACCGCGATACATCTCTTCGTAGAAACCTGCCGACACGCGCGTGTAGACGCGCTCCGCAGGGTTCTGGTATTTGTTGAGCAATAATCTATTCAGCTTGAACCGACCGCCCCGCTTATACTCAGCGATGTCGGTTCGCACATGCGGCAAAAGACTGTTCGAAGGCTGCTTGACCCCGGATACATTCTCCAAAAGGCCCAGCTTCATGTCACTGTTCAGGTACCACCCCTCACCCAGCCGCTTGTCATAGTTGATCGCGGCCCAGGTTTCATAGCGCAGGGCGCCACTTGGGTCATTGAAAAAGAATGAAACTTTCGGGACCACCTTAAAACGGTTGGCTTCCCGATCTTCGGAACTGACCTGAACAATATTGCCGTCGCGCCCAACTTGTACACCAAGTTCCCCATCGCCCTTGATCGCTGCCAGCATACCGTGCTGATCCTCACCAGCACGGTCAGCCGGCGTCGAATAGCGGACCACGACTGTTTGCAGGAAAACATCACGATTGACCAGTCCTGTGAAATAGTCGGTCAGACGTTGCAGGTCGATGAATTCGTAGGTAGCGACCGGCTGTTCCTGGCGTGTGTAGGTGACCTGGATCGAACGCGTGCCCACAGGCGCAAATGCAAGGGCCGTGCGAGTGGCGCGGCCAACCGCACGGCCCATGTTGGAGATACGGTTATTGGTTAAGTTGAGCTTCAGACGATCGCCGTCCAGCTCGACACGGACGTTCTTGAAATCCTGCTTGACCAGTGCGGCAACCAGTGCAGCACCGTAAGCATGGGATTCGCGCCATTGGTCAGCTGAAACACGAGCAGGCGCATCTTTGGATTGAAACGGTGCCGGCTCCAGGAATTTTGGTATGAACTCACGTTCCCAGAACGGAATACTCAGGTAGGCATTAGCGCTATAGTGATCACGGTGCCAAGCGACCTGGGCTCCAAGCCATCCCCAGCGGTACTCGACACCGACGGTCGGGCCACTCTTGCGCGACGCTGCGCCGGTTTCCTGCGCCCGATTGTCTTTTGTATAATCGTTAGCATCATACTCGGCGACCAGGGCCCACTGGGGCGCGGAGACCGGCGCCCAGCGTGCACCCGCAAACAGGCCTTTCGGACGCCTCTTTCCGTACCCGATACTGGCTTCCAGATTGTGTGCCTCGCCGAAGGATTTCGAGAAAACAACGTATTGCCCTTTGAACAATCCAGTTCCCAGCACATCAGTGGCGCCGATCGCGACTGCTGGAAGCTTGTCGGTTTCACTCCTCAACTGAAGCTTGACGTCGGCAACCTTGTCTTTGTAGCGGCCATAACCTTTACCATAATCCGGATCGCTCGAACCGAATGCGGGAATACCGGTCATGGAAACGTAGCGTCCTGTGACCTGCAGGAATGGGAACAAGGTGACACTCGCCCAGGCGCTGCCATACGGGCTGTCGTAGCTATACCCTGTTGTAAAGATGCCATCGTGCTCAGCCCAAGCACTTGGCATATTGATGTAGCCAGACTGTCCCTGAACAGTAGGCGTAGCCGCAAACGCTTGGGCTGCGCCTAACAGGAGGCAGCCGCACCACTGATATTTAGCGTATTTTCTCGTTACTTTATGCACGTGTGACAATCTAGCGGAGGCAGCGGATTCTTGATGCTGCCTAAACAAGCAGCGAATCGACAAAAGGCTGCAAGTTTATCACCCGCAACAGACCCTAGCCAACTATTTCGACATTGGCAATACCAACATGCCGCCCGTTATCTAACAGTTACAACAATCATCATTTTAAATATAAAAAATATAACAAACAATAAATTTTTACCAAATTCCGATAACAGGTGTGGCAGCGATATGCAAGCAGATTTCGCTTCCAATCGCTTATTCGTTCATGGAGAATGCTCGCCTTGTGGTATTTTCATTGTGCTGGATCAAATGCAATTGCGTAAGTTGCTGGGTATTCATACAATGCAGGCTTGTGCGCGCTGCGCGCACGACGCTCTACCCTCAAAGCGCTCTCGGCATGGTACCCGGACTGTGAACTGGTGAACACTAGAAGCGACGTCCTAAGAACTTGATGGCGCCAGTCTGACGCAGTGCGTCAGCTGCCTTGGCACTTACTTGAGTTCGGATCAGGTTATCCGACGAATATCTCAGGCCGAATTTCAGATGAAACCGATCGAATCCATATTTCTTCCTAAAGCCAAGTGGTATTGCAATCGCCGCTTCGAAAAATCTCTCATGATTTTTACGGACATTACATCAATGGTACTGGCATTTGCCATTGCGGTAATGATTTCTGCGCCATTTCATGGGAATCCTGTTTTCGCAAGAGAAGCGTGGCTACCTGCACTGAACTCAGGAAGCCTGCAAATCTATACGCTTCTGATAATTTTATTGATCGGCGTATTTTGGGGCAAAGGCCATTATTCAAAGCGAAAACCATTTTCGAATGAAATCAAGGACGTCCTTAAGGTTGTCTTGGTCGTCGCTGCGCTCAACGTGGTGCTATTGTTCCTTGCAAAACAGCAATTTTCCCGGGCCACAGTACTGATCAATTGGGCAACGGCGCCGATCGCATTGGTGACCATGCGCTGGATCGCAAAGCGCACACTGATCGCCATGGGCGGCTGGACTCGCCCGATGGTCATCGTCGGCTGGGGAGAAAATGCTATTGAAACGGCGTTGGCCTTCAAGGATGAACCTCTGATGGGCTTAAAACTGGCAGCATTTCTTTCCCCTGCCGGCAAAGACAAGCTGGTACACAACCTCAAAGATAAACGCGGAAACCTGATTCCCGTGATCCCGCTGGGCCTGGATCCAGTACAGACTCTTAGGCAGCTTGGCAACCCACATGTCGTGCTTGCAATGGAGCAAGGCGGTGTTGACGCTTTCCAGGACATGATCCAGCAACTCAGCAGGCACAACAGTGACATGCAGTTAGTGCCGGCGCTACGTGGTCTGCCATTGTACGGCATGGAGGCTAACCACTTTTTTGCACACGAGGTATTGATCCTTACGATGCGCAACAATCTTGCGCGTCGCTTGCCGCGGTTGGTTAAACGTTGCTTCGACTTGGTCGTGTCAGCCACGGTACTCTTGCTTGGCTCACCGCTGTTTCTTTTTATCGCTTTTAAGGTGAGTCAGTCCGGACGCCCAATATTTTTTGGCCATACTCGCGTCGGACAGCATAACCGCCCATTCAAATGCTACAAGTTCCGCACGATGGCACCGAACGCTGACAAGCTGCTGGCAGACTTGCTTGCTAATAGTGCAGAAGCCCGGGCCGAATGGGAACGCGATTTCAAGCTCAAGAACGACCCACGTATCACTCCAATTGGTCACTTTCTGCGCAAGACCAGCCTAGATGAGATTCCACAACTTTGGAATGTACTGAAAGGTGATATGAGCCTCGTAGGCCCACGGCCAGTTGTCACCGCTGAGCTTGAGCGATACGGTAACCAGGCAGATTACTATCTGGAGGCAAAACCAGGCGTTACTGGATTATGGCAGATTAGCGGTCGTAATGACGTCAGCTACGACACCCGCGTTTATCTGGATGCCTGGTACGTCAAGAACTGGTCGTTATTCAATGATATTGTTATACTACTGCGCACTGTTAAAGTGATCTTCCGTCGGGAAGGCGCATATTAAACGTGGTATCAGGTCAGCGCCATTTGGCCGACCTTGCACACATCAAATAAAACCCTAGGCCGACCGGGACTATCCGGTTGGCACAATAAAATTAACAATGTGCCCTCCATTCGAACCGCAGGGCATTCTGCATTTCTAAGTGCCTTAATGCATTTCCGCCTGCTCACCGTTGAGCCCTGCGTACCTCTCGAGTACAAATGTAATTAGGCTGCGGTGCGCTTGCCTAGTTGAAACCTCATGATAGTTCAAAACCGTACGTTTGTTTCACTTCTGTTTTTCCTCGGCATGTTGCTAGTATGTGGTGACATATTGAGCATCAATGCTGGTGGCTTGAATATCAAAATTGCCTATCCTGTTTTTGTCATTTATGTCCTTGTGTTTGCACTTAATTTCGGCCTGGATTTAAATAAAAGAAACCTGACAATTTCGGCGATTTTTCTGGTATCGCTTGTTCCATCCGTTGTATTCTCCACAAACGTAAAGGTCAGCATTGCATTCTTTGTCGGGGCCATCATGTGCGTGGTCATGATGATGACATTTGCAAAAATGGCCGAAATCCTGCGAGAAAGAACCGTTGATCATCTGCTCTGGTTTTATCGTTTCACAGTCATCATCACGTTTTTCCTAGTCCTTACGCGAATTCAAACACGCGGACACTTCTTTTTCTATGAGCCATCATACTGGGCTATTTCTCTAATTCCGTACTTCTGCATTACTGCTTATCGACAATCATCCAGCGGACTCCGGTCATGCTATCCGGATTTGCTGCTTGTCGTTATGGCGGTGGCGCTGTCGCAATCTGTCTCAATGGTACTATGGTTGGCTGTATCATTCTTCGGGGTTTATCTAGCCGGAGGAAAGCTCAAACTGAAGTATTGCCTGTGGATGGTCATTGGCATCATTGCATTTGTTTTTATTGCCTACCAGGTCCATGGAAGAACTAGAGCCATCATTAGCGAAGTTCCAGCTGCCTTGGAAGACCCGGCAAATGCACTCAGCCTGCTGATTTTCGTCGTCGGAAACCGCGCCCAACGCTTGCTGGTCGCTTACAACGCCTTGATTGAGCATCCTTGGTTCGGTGTAGGCATTGGCGCACTCAAAAGCTATGCATCACTCTTTTTCTCGGAAGACGATTTCAAGCTGAACGGTATGTCGGCGACCGACTTTACAACGGATCTAAATGCAACCAATATTTATCTTGAAATAGCTGCGGAAGGCGGACTGACAGCTCTTGCCGGTTTCTTCATTCTATTGCGCTATGTGTACAAGCGCGCCAATACCCATGTACTGACAGCCCCGTTCAAATTTGCATTTGTGATTAGTATGATTTCGCTTCTGATTGAATCCAGCTATTTGCGAACCTATGTGTGGGCTCTTTACGGCATGATGCTAGGATTAAGCGCAGTAAAGCAGGAAACACCTCCAACAGTCTCTCTATCGTCGTATGAACAAAAAGTCTGAAAGCTGAATCACTTGCCTCGGAATTTTGAAGGTCACCTGACCAAGGTAAATTTTTAATCAATTGCACTTTTTTTCATAAAGATCTTCCCTAAACAGGGGCGGCGTGCTCCTTCCTCTGGTTTTCAGAGGTTTCCTAGGTTAAACTTACTCGCCGGCAGTAGAAATATTGCGAAATTTGCCACATAAATTACTTGGTAGCGTTATCGTCGATATGATGGTGAACCCTTCCCTCTTCAAGTCGCTGATCCTGCCAGCTTTAACCTCTTAGCCATATGTATCATCAATTTATCGGGGCATCGCGTTGACCAAGAAGATTTTTGAAAACGCACTTTCGCTTGGGATAATGCAGGTCGTCAATCTCGGCTTACCACTCCTGTCGCTACCTTACCTCGCACTCAAGCTTGGTGTAGACCAGCTGGGCAGGATGGCTTTTGCATTGGCAGTAGCCCAGTTGTTACTCATGGTTACCGATTATGGTTTCAACTTGAGTGCGTCAAAAGCAATCTCAGTCAACCGCCATAACCCTGAAAAAATCACCGAGATATGGTGTGTTGTGACATTTCTGCGTGTTGTGTTCGCGCTTGGCGGTATTTTATGCATAGCTGTTGCGGCATTCTTTTTCGAACGCGCGCGCTCAGAAATCGGCCTGTTCATCGCAGCATATGCGATGGTAATCGGTAATGTTCTGTTTCCCCAGTGGTTATTTCAAGGGCTCGAGCGACTCCGCGTCGTCAGCATCGTCCAGATGCTGGCGCGTGTGATCGTATTTTCGCTGGTCTTCGTCCTCGTTAAATCCGAAGACGACCTGTACTGGGCTACCTTCCTTCAGTCTGCAGGATTTCTACTTGGCGGACTCATGGCTTTGCCGCAGACTTTGAGGGCAATTAGTGGCGGCAAAATCCGGTTACCGGACCGACCGACGATCGTCGCGCAGTTGAAAGAAGGATGGCCTGTCTTTCTGTCGACCGCCGCGGTGAACGTTTATACGACCAGCAACTCTTTCATTCTTGGGCTTTTTGTCGCGCCTGTTACGCTTGGTTATTATCACGTTGCAGAAAAGCTGATCAGGGCAGTACAAACCATTTACAGTGCCATCAGCAACGCGGTCTATCCACACGTTTCTCATCTAGCCTCCACTGACCGGGTCGCAGTCCTGAACTTCAATCGCAAGTTTTTGAAGAACATTGGTAGTGTGGCTGTACTGGCTTCGCTGTGCGTCTACTTTATCGGCCCGTATGTTATCAAGTTCGTATTCGGCGAACAGTTCCTACCTGCGGCCGACATCCTGCGCGTCTTCGCCTTATTGCCGATGATAATTATTTTTTCTAATATTTTTGGCGTTCAGACCATGATCCCACTAGGAATGGAATCTGCATTTAGCCGGGTTCTGTTATGTGCAGCCGTGTTCGATTTTGCCGTCTTCATTCCTGCTGCTTATCTGTTCGGAGGCATTGGTGCGGCTTGGGCGAATATCGCTGTAGAACTGTTTGTCAGCCTGACCATGGCTGTACTGCTTCATCTCCGTGGCCAAAACCCTATCACCTTTCATCTCAATAAAGTCACCAGTCATAATGCAAGAAATCAACACCAATAAAAAAATCGATGTCCTGGTCGTAGGGGCCGGGTTTGCTGGTTGCGTTGTCGCACGCGAGCTGGCTGAAGCTGGCCGGCAGGTTCTCGTCATTGACAAACGTACGCATATCGCAGGAAATGCCTACGACAGTTACGATGCGAATGGCGTTTTGATCCACAATTATGGTCCTCATATTTTCCACACGAACAGCGAAAAAGTGCTGAGATGGCTGTCTCGTTTCACGCAGTGGCGATTCTACGAACACCGCGTCCTGGCAAAAGTACAGGAGCAACTGCTGCCAATTCCGATCAATAGGACGACGATCAATGCTCTTTACAAGCTCGATCTGGACGAAAACGGTGTTGCCGAATTCCTTGAAGCAAAGCGCGAAGCAAAAGAGACAATCAAGACCAGTGAAGACGTGGTTCTCAACAGTGTGGGAAGCGATTTGTGCGAAAAATTCTTCCGCGGTTACACCAAAAAGCACTGGGGACTGGACCTGTCCGAGCTGAGTGCGGGGGTCGCCGCGCGCATTCCGACGCGCACTAACGACGATGACCGCTATTTCACTGATACTTATCAATTCATGCCGGTCGATGGCTACACGCCAATGTTCGGAAGGATGCTTGATCATCCAAATATTACCGTTAAGGTTGGCATTGCCTTCGAACAGCTGCGCCATGAGCTCGCGCCGGCGACGCTCGTGTACACCGGACCGATCGACGAATATTACGATTACCGTTTCGGCCGGTTACCATACCGTTCGCTTCGCTTCGAACATAACCATCTGGCCGACACTACGCAGCACCAGTCGGTCGGCACCGTCAATTTCCCTAATGACCATGCTTATACGCGAACCACGGAATTCAAGCACTTGACGGGACAAAAAGTTGCGGGGACTTCAATCGTTTCGGAATATCCGCAAGCTGAGGGTGATCCCTATTACCCAATTCCCCGCTTTGAAAACGAAGCACTCTATAAACGGTATCAGGAACTTGCAGACAGTGAAACCAATGTCCATTTCGTTGGTCGTCTTGCCCAATACCGTTATTACAATATGGACCAGGTCGTTGCTGCTGCACTAAAGCTGGCACAGACTATCGCTTCGGCGTGATAATGATTGATTGAAAGAATACGATGAAGATACTTCACATCGCTACAGGTTTTCCTATTTCGTTCCCTGGAGGGGTAACGAATTACGTTAGAACATTGATGAAGAGTCAGCGTTCGATGGGGCATCGGGTTGATGTTCTCGGCGGCGTTGGCAGTGCAGCGCAGAACAAAGGCGATTTCGCCGACAACGTCTTCGACTTCGATGGCGTTGCCAGCGTATTCAGCCTTTCTGTTGACCGCGACGATCAATCCAAGGCGGCCTCGTTGCACCAGTTAATCTCATCTTACGATCTGGTGCATTTCCATATGAGCTACGGATTCCCTGCTTCGTTCTATGAAAGCAGCATCCGGGTGCCTTATGTCGTCAGTCTGCATGACTATGGATATATTTGCCCGCGTGTTTTCATGGTCAACAAATGGGGGGACACCTGCAATACGCGCCCATTGTCCACATGCCAGAGCTGTGTCGGTAAGCTCGAGCAAATCAATGTATTGCGCGCCGGTAGCAACAGGATGAACGTCACCTTGCCAACCATTCGCAGCCGCGGCGTCAACCGTCGTGCCGCGCGTCTTGACCGCTTCCTTGCCGGGGCTGCCGAGAGGCTGGCCGTATCATCCCGCGTCGCAGCGATTTTCGACGATGCGGTTCCCGGGATGAGCTGTAAAGTACTGCATATCGGCAATGACTCCGCGGGTCCCATTCCCCAACGCGAACAATGGATCGCCTCAGGGAAGATTCGTTGTTGCTATATCGGCACCCTCAATAAGGACAAGGGCGCAGAGGTATTCATCGAACTGGTCAAGGCATTACCGGCCGATCGCTTCGAGTTCGCGTTTTGGGGCCGAGGCGAGGCGAAATACGTTACCTCCCTGCAGGAGCTTGGCGTGGCGATCAATGGCGCCTATACACCCGATAAACTCAAAGGGATCCTGCGCGAAGTCGATATCGGGCTGGTTCTTCCAGTGTGGAACGACAATGGCCCACAGGTGCTCATGGAATTCATTAACAATGGCGTTCCCGTACTAGGCACGTCAATGGGCGGCGTACCGGACTTTCTCAATGACCAGACGGGCTACTTGTTCGATCCATTCAAGGAAGTCGAAAATGCGGTGAAATGGTTGAAGAATATCGATGCTGCAGCACTTCAACGCATGCATGCGAAGATTCGCCCGCTGAAAACGCCGGATCAGCATGCTCGGGAGACGGTCGCCGTCTATGAATCTGTGGTAGCGTCCGATCAACCGCGATGATACTTTCCGTTTCGCGTTTATTACGCTTGGCGTCGCTATTCCGATCCATCGTAAACCGTGTTTTCAATACTGGAGCACGCTTGATGACCGGACGCCGGATCTCGATCGACTGGCGCGATATCAAGGTAATGCATCCGGAGTCGATCTCGATTGGCGATCGGTTTTCCGCTGGACGGGGGTTATGGCTGGAGTCCGTTGCCGGAAAAGGCAAGCTCACAATCGGGGAGCGGGTGAATGTTTCTGACTATGTACACATTGGCTGTGCAATGTCGGTAACGATCGGGAATGGTGTATTGATTGGAAGCAAGGTTCTTATCACTGACCATTCGCATGGAGAAACTGGATCTGCAGGTGCAGAGCAGATCCATGTGGCCCCTAACTTACGCCCCATAGTCAGTAAGGGACCAGTGACGGTCAGCGACAACGTATGGATTGGCGACGGCGTATGTGTATTGCCGAATGTCACCATTGGCACGGGGGCCATCATTGGCGCCAATGCTGTCGTGATTCGCGATATTCCGCCACAAACCATCTGGGCCGGCGTGCCAGCCAAACAAGTATGGCCGTTACCTACTAAACATCTTAAAGCTTAGATAACAATATGAACTGCATTGCTACTATCGTCTCCGCTAACTATCTGGCGTATGCGCGTACTCTCGAAGCGTCCGTACGCCAACATCAGCCGGATGCCGATTTCCGGGTTCTAATCGTCGATCGCCCAACGGAAGAGGTCAAAGCTGCGGTGGCGCGTTCTGGTCTGCGCGCGGTGTATGCCCAGGATCTCGGTATTCCCGATTTCGAGCACGTCGCTTTCAAATACGAATTGGTTGAACTGAACACTGCACTCAAACCGACCTTCCTAAAATCACTGTTTGCTGAAGGCTTTAGCAAGGTCGCCTACCTGGATCCCGACATCCGTGTGTTCTCCAGCCTGGCTCCAGTATTTGATCCGCTTGACAACGCCAATATCGTACTGACGCCGCACGCGATGGCCCCGGCGATGGACGGCCTGCGCCCGTCCGACATCGACTTCCTGCGCAATGGCACGTTCAATCTCGGCTTCGTCGCCCTGAGCAACACTTCTGAATCGATCAAGATCCTCAACTGGTGGGAAGAACGTTGCCTTACTTATGGCTTTAACGACCTCGGTTTCGGTACCTTCGTTGACCAGAAGTGGATGGACCTGGTTCCATGCTATTTTGCTGGTGCCTATGTACTTAAACATCCGGGCTGCAACGTCGCGTATTGGAATCTTCACGAACGAGAAGTCACGGGAAGCAGGGGCAATTTCCAAGTGGACGACTATCCGCTGTGCTTCTTCCATTTCAGCGGCGTCAAGGCAGAGCGGCCGACGGTACTGTCCCGGCATCAGACCCGCCATTCTATCCAGCCGGGTACGACGTTGGCAGAACTGGTGGCGGACTATTGCGAAGCTCTGCTGAGCAACGAACACAAGGCGTTCGCAGGTATCAAATACACGTTCAGCAATTTTGACAATGGCGACCCTATTACGGTGACTGCGCGCCGGGCCGCGTGCTTTACGGAAGGCGCAGCGAGCCGGCCGTTCGCCGCCGGCACTCCGCTGCATACCCTAGTCAAACAAAAAGGGATGCTGAAGCGCAGTGGAGATGCGGAAGCCGGCGCAAATACATTAAGTTTCGATCAGGACTCGCGGCGAGTACGGACAATCAATGGTCTGGTACGCGTTGCAGCATCGGTACTTGGAATTGAGCGGTTCAGTACGCTTGCGCGTTACATGGGCTATCTGACTCGCGAATCGAACATGGCCCGGGTGCTGCTGGACCGGCCCTTCGAGCTTGCTCACAAACGCAACAACTCAAGGTTCTTCTGAAGATCTGCGGGCGACGGGCCTGCGTTCGTAAAAGCCAGACCTGACCGCCCAGTCGTGTGCGTCAGGTCTGCGTTTGCGTGGTCTTCAGGCCGAGTGCATCAATGACGCTTCGAATTGTGCCCAGCGGGTGTCCACATATTCGCCGAATTCCTTTTTAAAACGCTCGATCGAGAAGCGTTCAGCATGCTTACGGCATACTGCGGACGAGATCGGCGTCTCGCGTGCTTCGAAACGGCGCACGGCGTCAACGATCGACTCAACCGTCTGTTCGGCGAACCATAGTCCCGTAGCAGCCTCTGGATCAGCACTGTCTACCACCGTTTCGAGCGAACCACCTTTTCCGTAAGCGATGACAGGCGTTCCACATGCCTGCGCCTCGACGGGAGTGATACCAAAATCTTCCTCAGCAGCGAATACAAATGCCTTACTGCGCTGCATATGTCGTTTCAGTTCGCTGAAAGGCTGGTATCCGAGCAGGGACACATTCGGAGTCCGAATTGCCTTGATTTTTTCCATATCTGGTCCGTCTCCAATAACGACCAGCTTTTTATCCGGCATCTTGGCAAATGCTTGAACGATCAGATCGATACGCTTGTAAGGAACTAGGCGGGAGGCTGTTAAGTAATAGTCTTCCTTCTCTGCACAATAGTCGAACGCTTCGACATCGACAGGTGGATAGATCACATCGGACTTCCGGCCATAGACCTTGTTGATACGCCGGCCTATGAACCTTGAGTTGGCAATAAAATGGTCGACACCCGCGGCAGTCCGGTAATCCCAAAGCCTGATCTTGTGCAGCAACCACTTCGCGAGCCAACCTTTGAGTCCTTGGTCCAGCCCCGACTCCCTCAGGTACTGCGATTGCAAATCCCAGGCATATCTTATCGGTGAATGGATGTAACTAATATGCAACTGATCCGGGCCAGTCAAGACGCCCTTGCTTACGGCATGGGCACTGGAGATAATCAGGTTATACGAAGACAGATCGAGTTGCTCAATTGCCAATGGCATTAGCGGCATATACGATCTGTAATGTTTGCGGGCGCCGGGAAGACTTTGTATGAACGTCGTCTGCAAACGGCGCCCCGTCAGGAACGGCGTGACCTTGACCACCTCCGGATCTGCATATACTGCGAAAACGTCGGCTTGGGGAAATACATCCAAGATCTGTTCTACAACCTTCTCGGATCCGGCAATTGCGGTGAACCATTCGTGGACAACAGCAACTCTCATTACTTAACTCCAGTGCAGCGGGTGTTCGGGTTTCGTATCCACCGCGGAAACGGCGGACTTAATTCGTGTGACAACTGCATCCCAGCTATAAGTATGGATACGCTCGTAGCCGCGGGATACCAGGACTTGACGCAACTCGGCAGATGAGGCCAGACGAACCATTGCCTGAGCAATCGAATTCACATCATGGGGATCCACCAGTACCGCAGCATCGCCGGCAATTTCCGGCATAGACGTTACGTTTGAAGTAATTACAGGCGTTCCGCAGGCAAACGCTTCAATAATGGGCAGGCCAAATCCTTCATAAAAGGAAGGAAACACCAGAAATAATGCTCCACGATACAAAGCAGCGAGTTCGTCCTCGGATACTCTTCCCGTGAATGTCACCTGAGCACGTACGCCCAGACTTTCGGCGAGCTCCAGCAGGCTATCGCTGGGTTCGCCCGTAAGCACAAGCTTGAGCGAGTCAGTCAGAGCACTTTGGGCAAATGCCCGTATCAGCCCTTCCTCATTCTTATGGCCACGGCGGTTGCTGACACACAAGGCATACGTTCCGCCGGCATCGTAACGTCGCCCCTCGGCACGAAATGCTTCTGATACGCCGTTCCCGACATTGAAGACGCGTCGACTGTCCAGCCCGAACCAGTCGATGAGGCGGCTTCTTGAAAATTCGGACACTGTCAGGACCGCTCGCGCTTGTCGACAGAGCCGGCGCAACACGAATCGATAATACAAGCGCTTGATGAAACTGCTGTTATCTGAACGATCAATATGGTTCAGATCATGCACAGTAAGCAAATACGGGACCTTTGAAAACAGCGGTGCGTTATATCCAGGGGAAAGAAACCACTGCCTCGGGTCAAAACGGACCTTAGTCAGACGAATCGGATCGAGAGGTGACATGGGGCGGCCAGTAGCCGGGAGCTCGGAATGAGGGAGACGAGCCCCGACCTCCGCAGCAAAACGTCCAATTCCGTGCGAACCAGACCAGCGCGAATCAAAAACACAACTCATTGATAAAATTTTTCCAGTCCGAAAATTCGATACATTCAGAAATCAGAAAGGCCGCTCGACGTATAAGTCGAAACGCGATCACACATATCAGGGTATATCACAGCGAGCAACTCAGTCGCGGAGACCACCAGTGGTTCCGCTTCATGAGCAAGGTGTTACTTCAACTTCCACTGGGCTTTAAGTTCATTCCATTGAGCCGCGCCTTCCGGAGAGCGGACTAGCTTGTTCTTAATTTCCAGGAAAAAGGCGAGAAGAATGCTAATGAAGAAAGCGCCCAGCGTCGAGACAATTACCAGAATAGCGCGTTTTGGCTTGAATTTGCGTTCTGGCGTTGCAGCTGGGTCCAGCACTTGAATAATGGAAGGATTCTTGGCTTCATCAAGACGAGCCATTTCGTACTGCTTGGCCAACAACTCATATAGCATCTGATAATATTTAACGTCACGCAATAATTGAATATTACCTAAGCCGGACTGATCACTATTAGAAGCTGCTGTATTTTGTGACTCATCCTTCCTGCCCCGCCCATTTTCCAGGTTGGACAGTTCAGCGCGTAGGCTGCTCAACTCCTGTTCCGCGCGACGATAATCCGGATGCGTAGGAGTCAGAAATGCCTTCATCGCATTGAGTTGGATTTCCTTCGCCGACGCCTGAGCTCTCAATCGCGCAACAGTTTCAAGTACCGCACGGCTTTCGGTGTCGACACTGATCACGCCATTGGTATCCATTGCACGTTTAAGAGCAGTTTCCGATTTGGCCAGATTATTTTTGGATTGCTCCAGTTGACCCTCATAGAAGACGCGCCGCTGCGAAGCCTCGGTAATCGCAAGAGTTCGGCTCAGCGTCACCAATTCTTCGACGTAGCCGTTGGCAAGCTTAGCTACAAGTTGTTGATCCTTGATCTGCACTTCGATCGAGATCAATCCATCTTTCCCGGAAGTAATGACGGTATCGTCCTGCAGCTGCTCCCTAGCCTTTTCTGGCGAATCCTGGTCATAAAGCTTTAGCAGGTTAAAGCGTTGGATCAACCGGTTCGCTACCGTACGACTTTGCAGCATGCCGACGTACAGATCGTTCGGGTTCTTTAAACCCGAGACCCCTGCCGCCATACCGGCCATGCCGCCGAACTGGGAGAGCAAAGCAGATGCTGTCGATTGCGCCTGTTGAGGCGGCAGCATGGTTACCGTAGCTTTGTACACCTTTGGCAGGGCGAAGCTGATCGCCAGCGAGAGAACTGCCGCAGCCATTGGAATACCGATCAGCAGGCGCTTATGTTTTGCAAACACAAGCACGAGATCTAGGACATTAATTTTTTCATTGTCAGGCGTTTTGCCCGAATCCGTTGATGAGGTATGTAAGTAATTCATGCTGAGATATAGGGATGCCCATAGGTGTGCGTTGAGGCAGTATCAGGTTCGCTTGCCAGTAGCAGGTATTTAATCCCTCAACGTTTTAACCGCCGCGATACCTATACCGAAGTTTGCCAAGATTTGCGTCCACTCACGTGCGCCTTGTGTGAAGCGGGTCCAGGCGGTCAACTTATCGATCTTTTCTGGCACGACGATCGTGTCGCCAGGCATGACTTCCAAGCCGCCGATTTTTCCGAAGAACCAGCCCTGAGAGTCTGCAGAGACAACGGTGCCGTCAACACGCAAGACGAAAGCGTTATCGACGTCAGCATCCGAGGTCGTACCGGCCACCTTCAGATAATCCTTAACGCGGCTGTTCGGACGCCACAGCGGCGATGCCTCGACATTGACCGATCCAAACACATGCACGAATGCCGGCTTGGAAGCCACAACGAGGCGATCGCCATTCTGGAGCGTCACTTGGGGCAAGCGCGAGAATGAGCGCTCGTTCGGTTCCAGGCCGAAGGCAATACGCCCACTCGATTGCATTTTGCGGAAGCGAAGAATACGCTCCTCAGCACTACGGCGCTCGGCTTCAAAACGCGCGGTCGAAGCAGCCGCTTCGGTCGGTGACATTGCGGTCAGATTCGCCATCTGGGAGGACTGTTCGCTACGAATCTGGTTCTCCAGGCGGTCTGCCGCGCGCTGGAGGTTGGTTTGTTGCTCCTTGCGCACCTCTTCACGGTAGAAGCCAGTACCGAAGAGATAGGCGTTCACCGTCGGTCCACCGGCCTTGGCAAGCAAGGTCTGCAAGGTATCGCCCGCAGTCATCTGATACACACCAGGTACCTTCACCTCACCTTCGACGCGGACAAACACTTGGCGCTTGTCCATCGGCACCGCAACGTCTTCTTGCGAGAAAATCGTGACGGTATCGCCAGGTTGCAATTGGACGTTGTCCGGACCGTTCGGATTGCTGAATACATTGCCGAGATTGAACGGAATCAGCTTGACGGTCAGGTCGGTGCGATTCACGCGCTCGACGACGGCGTAATCCCAGTTGATTTGGTCGATCAGGCCGCCAATACTGGCCGCGATCGATTCCGCCTCCACATTCGTGTTACGGTCATCATCGCGCTTCAATATCCCGCCATTGGTCGTGGCCGCGCCATTTGTCAGCGTCGAGTCGCCGATTGCCATCACACCATTGCGATTGCGTGCCAGATTACGCGGGCCAGTACCCGTGCTGCCGGTAATAGCATAGGGATGTGCATCAGGCCGTACATCCTCGACAGAAGCAATCACATCGTTCTGGCGGCGAGTCGATTTGCGGCTGATCAGGTATTCACGATTCGGGATCAGATCGCTCACCCGCATCCCGTTCTTGAACGGCGCACGAACCGGCTGGTCGACGTTGCCGCGCAAGACCACAGCGTTGGAGAACGATGGAGTAATCGAGGTGATGTTCAGCACGTCGCCGTTCTTCAGCGTACGCTTCAGCCCTTGACCTTCAAGGGCGAATTCCTCGACGGTGCGCGGGCGATTGCGCGCCGGATCGATTCGTTCCAGGAACGCACGGCGCGGATCTGCAACGACCGGCAAGCCGCCGGCCACGTCGAGCAGAGATTCGACCGTATCACTGCCGGTTTTCAGTTCATACACCGCTGCCGAATTGACTTTACCGGTCAGCGCGACGAAGCCACCTGCCGGCGGGATATAGATTGTGTCGCCATCCTGCAGTTTGATATCGGCCGACTTGTCGCCTTTGGCGATGAAGGCGTACAGGTCCAGTTCGGCTGCAACCTTGCCGCCGCGCTTGACCTGCACGTGGCGCATGCTACCGTTGGCATTCGGACCGCCGCTGGCAAACAGGGCAGTCACCAGCGTCGAGAGACTCGACACGGTATAGGTGCCCGGACGGTTGGCCTGGCCGACGACGTAAACGGTCATCGCGCGCAGTTGGCCGAAGGTGACGTTGACGGTCACGCCCTTGTACAGCCTGCCGACCGCAGCGCGGATGACGTTCTGCGCTTCAGCGGCCTTGACGCCTGCCAGTGCCACGCTGCCGATCGTAGGGATCGAGATCGTACCGTTGCGGTCGATAGTGGCACGGTAATCGATGTCAATCGTACCCCAGCCGCGAATCATCAGTTCATCGCCCGGCCCCAACGGGTATTCCGAGGGTATTGGTGTATTTGATACTGGCGCGAACGTCGACGGCGTATTGGCAAAAAACTCCGATCCAAAGATCGGCAGCATTTTACCGGTATTGTCAGCAATAAACTTCTGGAATTCGCCCGGCTCCTTTTCCACATCGAAGTCGCGATTATTCAACGCCCGTCCATTTAATTCGCGGTTTTGCTGCATGCCGACTGTGGGACGACGCATCTGGGTGCTATTGGCGTCTGTACCGGCACGGCCAGTGCCAATGCCAGTCCCGAACTCACTGACTTGACTATTGGTAATACTCAGTCGGCGCGACTGGGCCATCGAGGAAACGGATTCGCCGGTGCCTAAAGGTGATGAGGTCGACGACATATCCTGGTTGAACAGATCGGACCTGGTGTTCGTATCCTGCGCAAACGCAGCAATGGACGTGGCAGCCAGCGCTACGGCCGCAAAATTCTTCGTGAACTTGAACATTTATTAAGGAAGATGAGGCGAGGACGCTTGTAGAGTAACTTTGCATTTTACCCGACAGCAATGGGATGTGGAACCCGTTTGTTAATAGTGTGACCATGCAATATTTACCAAACCGAGCGGTTTCGGCATATACGCTACAGCCCATCACGCTGTCCAATTTCTAGTAGCGGATTCTCAATGCAGGATGTCTGCATTGTTCGATATAGTTGTCTCAAGAATGTATTGCCATTGTGAATTTTGGTGAGAATCACATACACCAATGCGTTTCAAAATCAAATCATGTCAGAAACAAAATAATGTGGCTAATTGCATAATAGATTCCTCGCTGTGATAAGAAGCCTCAAGATGAAAACTGCGCTGCTTACCATTCTGCTCATAACACCTCTCATAGTCGACTTCACCTCTGCCCGGGCCGCCGACAATCTCACCACCACCCGCCAGGACGCCGAAACCCGCGCCGCCATCGCCGAAGCCGAACGCGCGGAACTTCTCGCCCGCCTGCCCCCGGCCACCTCGAAACCCCTGTCCGGCGCCGTCGAGCTGCGCCAGTTTGGCGCAGCCGGGCTGGTCAAGGCCTTCGACCTCGCGCGCCATCTGGCCGGCGACGTCTGCACCGCCCTCCCAGCCGACCGGAAAACGGCCGTTTACGAACCGGGCGCCACCCAGGGCATCCTGGCCGCCCGCCTGGTGCAGGACGCCATCGAACGCTTCGGCGACGACCTCGGCCGGCACAACAAGCTGCTGCAGCAGGCCATCGACACCCATGCGCCGCAGGGCAGCAAGGCGGCCCTGATCCTGCCGGCCTTGGGCGCGGTGCCGGCGACCCTGCGCGCGGCGGCCGACCTGTCGGCGCTGTTCAAGACCAACGTCGGCGCCGAGGGGCTGGCCTACGGCGAAGGCGCGCGCAGCCTGTTCGTCACGGCGCTGGCGCGCCAGTGTCCGGACAAGGTCGCCGGGCTCGGCGCCGGCTATCTGGGTGAACTGGATGGGAAACCCTACGACAGCCTGCTGACGAAAGTGCGCAGCCTGGCGGCGCAGCGCGGCGAGCTGGCAAACCGGAGCGCGCTGGTGCAGCGGCTGGCCGATGCCGCCAGGGGCGACGAGAAAAAGGAACTGGCGGCGCTGGCGGCGGCCGGGGGCGCGCTGCTCAAGAATGCCGATGCCTTCATCGATTCGCTCAGGGCCGGCGAAACCGGCGAGCGCAGTCCGCTGTTCAATGCCGCGCGCTACCTCGGGTATGCGGCGCGCACGCGCGACATGCTGGTGCTCGATTTCGACCTGCGGCTCGAGGGCATGACGATCGTGAAGGACAACCTGTTCACCGGGCAGCGCCTGCGGCTGGCGGGGGTCGCCTTCCTGTGGTACCGCCTGCATGAGCCGAACGGCGCATTGCGGCTGGCGGATACGGTACGGCGCATCACCGCGCCGGTGGAAGTCGATTTGCGCGGCACGGCGGCGGGCGGCGCGTTCTGGGATGGCGCCGACCAGGCCAACCGGTGAACCATGTGCTCGCGCGTAGGCACGCCGTGGTTGAACGCGTGGACCGCGCATCCGTAGCCGTCATGCAAACAGCACGGTGCAGCCGTCCACCCTACGGCGCGAGGCGCTTGACAGTCTGCTCGATCGCCCCGAACACCGATTTCCCGGTCTCGTCCAGCATCTCGATCCGGATCGTGTCGCCGAAACGCATGAAGTTCGTCACCGGCTCGCCGTGCTCGATGGTCTCCAGGCAGCGCTGCTCGGCGATGCAGGAATAGCCCGTCGATGCATCCCGGTTCGACACCGTGCCCGAGCCGACGATGCTGCCGGCACGCGCGTTGCGGGTCTTGCACAGGTGGGCGATCAGTTGCGGGAAATTGAAGGCCATGTCGACGCCGGCGTCGGGCTGGCCGACGGGGCGCCCGTTCCAGGCCGAGCGCAGCGGCAGGTGGACCTTGCCGCCGCGCCAGGCGGCGCCCAGCTCGTCCGGGGTCACGGCCACCGGCGAGAAGGCAGTCGCCGGCTTCGATTGCAGGAAGCCGAAGCCTTTCGCCAGCTCGGGCGGGATCAGGTTGCGCAGCGAAACGTCGTTCGCCAGCATCAAGAGCCGGATCTGGCCGTGGGCCTGGTCCGGCGTGGCGCCCATCGGCACGTCGCCGGTGATCACCGCCACTTCGGCCTCGAAATCGATGCCCCACTCCTCGTGGGCGAGCACGATGTCATCCAGCGGGCCGAGGAAATCGTCGCTGCCGCCCTGGACCATCAACGGATCGTCGTGAAGCGAGGGCGGCATCGCGGCGCCGCGCGCCTTGCGCACCAGTTCCACATGGTTGAGGTAAGCCGAGCCGTCGACCCACTGGAAGGCGCGCGGCAGCGGCGCCATGCAGCGCGCCGGATCGAACTCGAAGGCGCGCCGTGCGCGGCCGGCGTTCAGCTCGGCGTACAGGGCGTCGAGCTGCGGGGCGATGAAGGGCCAGTCGTCGAGCGCCGCCTGCAGGGTCGGGGCGATGCCGTCGGCGATGTGGGCGGTCTTGAGGTCGCGCGCGACCACGGCCAGCTGGCCGTCGCGCGATCCGTCCTTGAGGGTGGCAAGTTTCATGGGCGCCATTGTAGCGCCCTGCCCCGGCGCTTAGAAGGTGCCCAGCAGTCCGACGCCGACCACGTTCTGGTAGTAGTTGTAGTCGATCATGCTCTGGCCATAGCCCGAGAAGTACTGCGTATAGCCCTTGACGTGGCCGGCCAGCGGGAAGGCCCAGCTGAGCTGCACCGCACCCTTCTCGGTCGAGAAATTGCGCCGCACCAGGGCCGAATAATCGTGGCCGTTATTGCGGTAGGTGACGACCACGTCGCCGCGGCCCATGTAGTCGACGATGTCCGGGTTGTTGTCGTCGTTGGCCGCTTCGTTGACGCGCTTCCAGACGCGGCCGACGACGGTCCAGCCGCCGCGCTCCAGGCCGACCTGGGCATAGGTCCGGTTCCAGCTGCGCGACAACGATCCCGCCTGTCCGTTCGACTGGTGAACCAGGCCCAGGTTAAAGAAGCTGGCATGCATGCCGAGTATATTGAAATTCAGCGGTGTGACCGCCATCAGCTCGGGCTGGTAATTGGTTTCGCGGAAGGGGCTGGACGCCTCGTGATTACCCGCCTGCCAGAAGCTGTTCTGGGTGTAGCCGAACCAGAGATCGACCGGTTTCTTGAACGCGTCCTCGACCAGCTTCATCTTGAAGCCGAGCTGGAACACCAGTTCCGAGTGCGATAGATTCGTGTTGGCCAAGGCGCCCAGGTCCTGGAACGGGCGGTAGGGTTCGTTATTGGGGTGCGCCGTGCGCGTCGCCATCAGGTAATTCGCATGGTGCGGCCGCAAATTGAACACGCCACGCTTGTGCGCCTGGTCCAGCTCCCAATGATCGGCCAGGCTGAAGCCGCGCGTCTTCTCGGGCGAAAGATCGAGTGCCGCTTCGACTGCCGGATCGGTTTGCGCGACCGACGAGGTGGCTGGCGGAATGGCGGGCTGCGTCGTAGCGCCGATTGCCGGTACAGCGGTGGGGGCCGTGCCCTTCGCCGCGCCGGACCCGGCTACGGCTGGCATGGCGCCGGCAAGGCGGTCGTAGCAGGCCAGGCGCTGGCCAGCGTCGGTAATGCGGGCGCAACCGGCCAGTCCGCCATCGGCCTGCTGGGTCTGTTGGGTCTGCTGGGCTTGCTGCGCCAGTGCGGAATTCAGCACCAGCAGCGGCAGTAGAGGGAGAAGTCGTGTGTGTGTCGCAGCCATATCGTCATCGTGTTTGAGCAGGCTCTTGTCCACTTGAATGCAAGATTGACAAGAGATAGGTGACGAGTGTCGCGGAAAAACGCCAAGGGCGTCGCACGCCAGTATCCAGGAAGGATGGCGGCGTGGGCAGGCGCGAGCGCGTCGCGCCTGGCCGTCCTTATTGGCCGCCCTTAATCAGGCACGAGGAGATCCAGCTGCGCCTGCTCCAGGAAACACCACTCGCCTTCCGCCAGCCCGAGCGCTTCGAGGGTCAAGCCACCGATCTGCGAGCGGTGCAGCGCCGAACAGTGGTTGCCGGCTGCGGCCAGCATGCGCTTGACCTGGTGGTATTTGCCTTGCTCCAGCACGATTTCCAGCTGGTGCTCGCCGCGCTGTACGCAGGACAGGGCTTTCAGCGGTGCCGGTTCGTCGTGCAATTGGACGCCTGACAGCAGCTGCTCGACCAGCGCCGGCGTCACCGGCTCCTGGGTCGTGGCCTGGTACACCTTCGAGATATGGCGCTTGGGCGAGGACTGGGCGTGGTTGAAGGGGCCGTCGTCGGAAATCAGCAACAGTCCAGTCGTGTCGTGGTCGAGCCTGCCCACCGGTTGCACGTCGCGCCAGGTGAACTGTTCCGGCAGCAGGGTCAACACGCCGGGGCGGTGGCTCGGCTTGCGCGAGCATTCGAAATTGGCGGGCTTGTTCAGCGCAATATAGACGTGTTCGCGATACACCCATTCTTCATCGAACACGGTCAGCACCAGGCCATCCGTCTCGACCAGGGTCTTGTAGTTGTCGACGACGTCGCCATTGACGGCAACGTCACCGTCCTCAATCAGTGCACGGCAGTACTTGCGCGTGCCAAAGCCCTGCGATTGCAGCACGCGGTCAAGGGATAATTTACTCATGGGCGAGACTGTAACAGAAGCGGCACAGCCAGGGCAGGCGCAAGCCGAAAAACCAAGGAACTCAACAGTATGGAAGGACAACAAGAACTCGTTTGACAAACATCAAGTATGTTCAGAATCTCGTCGATACACTGAATCTACGTTAGGAATTGCCCTACACTCCTCGCGTAGAAGACTACGAAACCTAGGAATGTGAGACAGCTACCCGTCAGAAAATTAACCGATAGATGAGGTAATAGTGCAGATCAAAAAAACCCAAGGATGCATCGATCCGCTTGCGACCGTTGCCGCAGGCTGCGGTGCCACGGCGGCCCAGTCCCATTCCTCCCTGTTTCCTGCCCAGCTCGCGCTGGCGCGCTGGATGTACGGCGGTGATGTGCCTCACGTTCACTCGTGCACCCATCATATGGCACGTGCTGCGTGGTACGACGAGGCCCAGGCGCGCTTTCAGGCCTGGATCGAGGCGGGCGGTTTCCACCTGCACGATCCCGACCATGCTGATAGCGCTACCCAGGACGCATCGCACGAGCATCGTCCTGCCGCCGCGCCCGCCCCCGCTGCCGAGGCCACGCGTAACCCGGCCTGGTACGACATCACGCGCTGCCGCGTGACCCAGGACAGCGACTGCCCCAAATAAGATGCCTCCATCGACGCTGCTGCACCAAATAAAAACGACGGCTTGCGCCGTCGTTTTTTCCCCTGAGGGATTCCAGCTTCGAGGAATGAAGATCTCTCTGAACCGCATGTCGCGGGTTGCAGCAGCGTCGAAGGGGCGGGACAGTTTGCCGATAAGATGGTTGACCGGCTGGCTGTTTGCCGACTTGCGAACGCCCTACACCTTCACTATAGCCCGCCTCGCATAAGTTTCAAGAAAAATTGATCAACGCAGGCTCGGCACTGCGCCGCGATAGACCGATTTCACCGCCCCGGCTCCCACCGAAGCGCCGAATTTCTTCAGCACACGCTCCGGCAAGCCTTCATGCGCGGTGTAGTCGATGATGTCTTCCGCTTTCACGACATCGCGCGCCACGGTATCGACCGTGCCGAAACCGTCGGCCAGGCCCATCTCGACCGCCTTGGCGCCGGTCCAGTACAGGCCGGAAAAGATTTCAGGGTTTTCCTTCAGGCGCTTGCCGCGGCCGGCGCGCACCACGGCAATGAACTGCTCATGGATTTCGTTGAGCATGCTCAGTGCGTGCTGCTTCTGCTTGTCCGACTGCGGGCTGAACGGGTCCAGGAAGCCCTTGTTTTCGCCCGCCGTCAGCAGGCGCCGCTCCACGCCCAGCTTGTCCATCAGCCCGGTAAAGCCGAAGCCATCCATCAGCACGCCGACCGAACCCACGATGCTGGCCTTGTTGACGAAGATCTTGTCGCCGGCGGAGGCAATGTAATAGCCACCCGAAGCGCAGATCTCGTCGACCACCACGTACAGCGGCTTGTTCGGATAGCCGCGCTTCAAGCGCTGGATCTCGTCGACGATGATGCCGGCCTGGACCGGACTACCACCCGGGCTGTTGATGCGCAGCACGACCGCAGCCGAGCCCGCATCCGAGAACGCCTTGTTCAGCGACGGGATCACGGTGTCGGCGGCGCCGCTGCCTTCTTCGTCGATGGAACCCTCGATTTCGATCAGCGCCGTGTGACGCCCCAGCGATTCGATGTCGGATGTGCCGAAATTGAAGTCGAAATAAGCCCAGATCGAGAAAAATGCCAGCACCAGGAAGGACAGCTTGAAGAAGATGCCCCAGCGCCGCGCCGCCCGCTGTTCCCTGACGGTGGCAAACACCAGGCGCTCGAGGGTGTCGCGTTCCCAGTTGTTGAACGTGGCCGGCGCGGACTGGCGCGGCTCGTTCGGGTTGTCGTTACGGGTGTTATCGCTCATAAATGCCTGTTTAGTATCCCACTCGCTTTGTTACTGGGCGGCGGGCGGCCGGATAAATTGATCCGGCTGCCAATGGACTTCGCCCTCGACCTCGTGCACGCCGATCGGCCGCAGCTTGCCGCCACGGCAGGGGCCGCCGGCACAGACACCGGTGTCCGGGACATAGATCGCGCCATGGGTCGAGCACATCAGGTGCAGCTTGCCCGATTCGAAAAATTCGCCTTTGAACCAGTCCAGTTCGACCGGGACGTGGGCGCAGCGGTTCAGGTAGGCGTACACCTTGCCGCCATAACGTACGGCAAAGCCGGTCGCCTCGCTGCCGAAGGCGACGACTGGAAAACGCACCCCCAGCCCGCCGTCGAGCAGGTCGCCCGATGCGCAGACGAACATTCCTTCAGGGGTGCTCATGCGTTCTCGACCAGCCAGTCGTGCAGCTCGGGCACGCTCTTTGCCGTGAATACCGGGTGACACGCCTGCAATTGCTGCACCGGATGCGCGCCATACTCGACCGCAATGCCGTATGCACCGGCGCTATTGGCCATGAGCAGGTCGTGCGTCGTGTCGCCGATCATAACGGTGCGCCGCATGTCCTGCCCCAATTCCCGTGTCAATTCCTGCAACATTGCCGGATGCGGCTTGGAAAATGTCTCGTCGGCACAACGGGTCGCATCGAAGGTCGACAGCAGGCCGGTGGCGTTCAAGGCACGGTTCAGGCCGACCCGGCTTTTGCCGGTGGCAACCGCCAGGAAATAGCCCTGCTGCGACAACTCGTCCAGCATCGGCCGCACGCCTTTGAACAGCACCAACTCGTGGTCTTTTGTCAGGAAATGGTAGCGATAGCGTTCCGCCATGCGCGGATACAGGGCCGGATCGATGTTCGGCATGGCCGCCTGCATCGCTTCCGACAGCCCGAGGCCGATCACATGCGAGGCCGCCATGTCGCTCGGCACCGGCAAGCCCAGGTCCTTGGCGGCCGACTGTATACATTTGACGATGGTGGCGGTGCTGTCCATCAGCGTCCCGTCCCAGTCGAAGACGATCAGGTCGAATTGCTTTCTTGCCATGTTATACGGCGCCTGGTAGGCACCCGCTCCTCATGTCGCCGTGTCAGCGTTTGTTGTTGTCATTAATGGGTTGTCCCAAGCTTACCAAGAAACGATCGCATTCCGCCGGCAATGGCGCCTTCAGGGTCATCGGCTTGCCCGTTTCCGGGTGCTGGAAGGTGATCTGGTAGGCATGCAGGAACATCCGCCGCAGGGCGCCGCGCGTGGCGGTTGCCTTCTGAAGTTGCTTGTTCAGCGCAAAATCGCCGTATTTCTCGTCACCCGCGATCGGGAAGCCGCTGGAAGCGAGGTGCACGCGGATCTGGTGCGTGCGCCCGGTCTTCAGTTCGGCTTCGAGTAGCGCGAAATCCTGCCACTTGCGCAGCAGGTTGAATACGGTATGCGATTCCTGGCCGCCAGCCTGGACCACCACCCGGCGTTCGCCGTCCGGGGTCGTGTACTTATGTAGTGGCAATTTCACGTGCTGGCGCGGGTTTTTCCAGTCACCCACGGCCAGGGTCAGGTAACGCTTGTCGGCTTTGCCGTCGCGCATCTGCTCGTGCAGGTTGGTCAGGGCCGAGCGCTTCTTGGCCAGCAACAGCAGGCCCGAGGTTTCACGGTCGAGGCGGTGTACCAGTTCCAGGAACTTGGCATCCGGACGCGCAGCGCGCAATTGCTCGATGACGCCATAAGACACGCCCGAACCCCCATGCACGGCGACACCGGCCGGCTTGTCGATCACGAGCAGGTGATTGTCTTCGTGCACGATGTGGAACTCGGCACCCGGTACCGGCGCACTGCCGGCAGCCTTTTCGGCGATGCGGATCGGCGGGATACGCACCAGGTCACCTGCTGCCAAGCGGTACAACTGATCGATGCGGCCCTTGTTGACGCGTACTTCGCCGGAACGCAGGATGCGGTAGATATGGCTTTTTGGCACGCCCTTGCAAACACGTAGCAGGTAGTTGTCGATACGTTGGCCGGCTTCCTCCTCGGTGATCGTGACGAACTGTGCGGCGATGGCGGGGCGGCTGTCTGTCTGTGATGAAGGGGGAACAACATCGTTTTGCAAGGTCATTCGCTCTGTCTTCCCAGAAATTCTCTCTAAGTCCTTCATTTTGAATATATAATCGACAGGCGGCGGTCAAACCTCTGCTGGTGTAAGAATTAAAACGATATTTTACACAGGGGCGTGTCCATCGGCCTCGCTAAGATGCAAATTCGATGGAAACTAACGTGTACGCACATTCCTGTGCGAACCAGGGTTGCACCGCAGTTGTAATCGGGCAGCGCACAGGATTGCAGGATAGGATTGTTTGGATTTAAAGGATAAGTACCGGAAAGCCTACCGGAACCTCAGGTCCCGTACAGGTAGGCTCGCCGGGTAATGGCGCCGATAACGCTTGCTGTTTCCGCCGGATTTGTCAGCAGTCACCTTCATGGAATCCTGGACGCCAAGGCTGGTTGATCGCCTGGCGCGATCCATGAAGTGTTCGCCGGCTAAATCCGGCCCGTGCCGCACTGCCTGAAGACCCCCTGCGCCGCCCCCATCGGGCCGCCCGGGCCTTGCAGGACAGCTATGCGCGCGGCAATGACGTTCGATGCCATTTGCGCCCTGTGGCCGGCCAGCCGTGCCACGCTTTGGGCATACCACCGCCAACACTCCGCTCCCCGCGTACATCCCTGTACATGAGAACGACCCTCGGGTCGCGGAGTCTATAAAAATGAAACGAATGTTGTTTAACGCTACGCAGCAAGAGGAGTTGCGCGTAGCGATTGTCGACGGCCAAAAACTGATCGACATCGATATCGAGACCGCCGGTCGCGAGCAACGCAAGTCCAATATCTACAAGGGTGTCATCACCCGCATCGAACCCTCCCTCGAAGCCTGCTTCGTCAGCTACGGCGAAGACCGCCACGGTTTCCTCCCCTTCAAAGAAGTCGCCCGCTCGTATTTCCGTGACGGTGTCGACGTCCGCAATTGCACCATCAAGGAAGCCCTGCGCGAAGGCCAGGAAATCATGGTGCAGGTGGAGAAAGAGGAGCGCGGCAACAAAGGCGCCGCCCTCACCTCCTTCATTTCGCTGGCCGGCCGCTATCTGGTCCTGATGCCGAACAACCCGCGCGGCGGCGGCGTGTCGCGCCGTGTCGAAGGCGAAGAGCGCCAGGAACTGCGCGAAACCATGGACAAGCTGGACCTGCCGCAAGGCATGTCGGTGATTGCCCGCACCGCCGGCATCGGCCGCAATGTCGAAGAACTGCAGTGGGACTTGAACTACCTGATGCAGCTGTGGCGCGCAATCGAAGGCGCCGGCAAGTCGGCTCCGGGCCCGTTCCTGATTTACCAGGAATCCTCCCTGGTGATCCGCGCCATCCGCGATTATTTCCAGCCTGACATCGGCGAAGTCCTGATCGACACCGACGACATCTACGACCAGGCCCAGCAGTTCATGGCCCACGTGATGCCCGACATGGCGCACCGCGTGAAGCGTTACAGCGACGACGTGCCGCTGTTCTCGCGTTTCCAGATCGAACATCAGATCGAAACCGCCTACGCGCGCACCGTGCCGCTGCCATCGGGCGGCGCCATCGTGATCGACCACACCGAAGCCCTGGTCTCGATCGACGTCAACTCGGCGCGCGCCACCCGCGGCTCCGACATCGAGACCACCGCCTTCAATACCAACTGCGAAGCCGCCGACGAAGTGGCGCGCCAGCTGCGCCTGCGCGACCTGGGCGGCCTGATCGTGATCGACTTCATCGACATGGAAGTCGCCAAGAACCAGCGCGAAGTCGAACAGCGCCTGAAGGACGCCCTGCACCACGACCGTGCACGCGTGCAGATGGGCAAGATTTCGCGATTCGGCCTGATGGAACTGTCGCGCCAGCGCCTGCGTCCGTCGCTGTCGGAAGGCTCGCACGTCACCTGCCCGCGCTGCTCGGGCACCGGCCACATCCGCGATACCGAATCGTCCGCCCTGCAAGTCCTGCGCATCATCCAGGAAGAGGCGATGAAGGAAAACTCGGCGACCATCCACGTGCAGGTGCCGGTCGACGTCGCTGCGTTCCTGCTGAACGAGAAGCGCGGCGAGATCCTCAAGATCGAGAACCGCCACCGCATCACTGTCATCCTGATCCCGAACAAGCACCTCGAGACCCCGCACTACAAGCTCGAGCGCATCAAGGTCGACGATCCGCGCCTGGAAGACGCCGCCGCCAGCTACACCCTGGCCGAGTCGACCGAAACCGACATGGCCTACGCCAAGACCCAGAAGGAAGAAGCCAAGCCGCGCCAGGAAGCCGTGGTCAAGTCGATCACCCCGGCCCAGCCGGCACCGGTGGTCGAGCGTCCGGCCAAGCCCGAGCCTGCGGCTGCGGCTGCAGCCCCTGCCGAACCGGTATTCACTCCGCCGCCGCCGCCGCAAGGTTTCTTTGCCAAGCTGCGCAGTTTCTTCTTCGGCGAGCCGGCACCGGTGACGCCGCCGGCCCCGGCAGCCCCGGCCAAGCCCGCTGAACCCGCTCCGGCCGCGGCAGGCGAACGCGGCGACCGCAATGGCCGTGGCCAGCGCAACGCGCGCGGCGGCCGCACTGGCACTGCCAATGGCAAGGGCCGCGAGCGCGACGAGCGCGAGCCGGTCGCGAAAGCCGCGCCGGGCGAGGACAGCGTCAAGCCGGTCGACCTCGAAGGCAAGCCGGCGCGTCCGCCGCGCCCGCCGCGTCCGCCACGCGAAGGCCGTGAACCGCGCGAACCGCGCGAGACGGTCGACGCCCAGGGCCAGGCCGCGGCGCCGGCAGCACGTGCCGAGCGCGCCGAGCGTCCGGAGCGTGGCGAACGCGCCGAGCGTGGCGAGCGCCCGGAACGCGCAGCGCGCCAGCCGCGTGAGCGCACCGAGCGTACCGAGCGCACCCAGCAGGCGATCGAAGCCAAGCTGGACGAGGTAAGTATCGTCCAGGCAACGTCGGCGACGACCGTCACCGTGGCCACCACCGGTCCGGATGGCGAGCAGGAAATCGTTCAGCAACAAGTGGTGAAATCGGTCACGGCAATCGGTCCGAACGGCGACGCCGACGAAGTCGACGGCGACGAACCGCGCCGCCGCCGCCGCCGTGGCGGACGCAACCGCAATCGCCGCGACCGCGACCAGGTCGAGGGCATGGAGCAGGACGGCATCGACGGCGATGGCACCCCAGCCTTCACGCCGGTGGCCGACGAGGAAGCCGCCAAGGTCCAGGCCGAAGCCAGGGCCGCACGCAGGAAGGCCGAGCCGAAAACGGCAAAGGTCGCCGACACGGGTCCGTGGCCCTTCCCGACCGCCGCATCGGTGAAAGCCGCCGCGGTCAAGGCTGCCGCCGAGCAGGCGGCCGAGGCTGAAGCCGCTGCGGCTGCCGTTGCGGCCAAGGCTGCCAAGGCCGCGCCGGTGGCACAGCCGCAAGCCGCTTCGGCCCAGGCACCGTGGCCGTTCCCGACCTCGAAGTCGGTGGCGGACGCCGTGGCGGGTACTGCCGCTGCCCAGGCACCGGTTGACGCTGCGCCCGCTGCGCCGGCCGAGGCTGCGCCGGTTGCTGCCGAGCCTGCACCGGTCGTTGCGCCGGTTGCTGCCGAGCCTGCACCGGCCTTTGCGCCGGCTGCAGCCCCAGCAGTTGCGCCGGTGGAAGCACCGGTGGAGGCACCGGCCGTGGTAGCCGCCCCGGCGGAAACCACCCCGGCAGCCCAGGCTGTCACGGCGGCGCCGGCACAGATCCCGGCAAGCACCCCGGCCGCCGCACCGGCCGACATCGATACAGCCCTGGCCCAGGCCGGCCTGACCCTGGCCGCGACCGACCCGGAAAAGCTGCGCGCCGCCCAGGAAGCCGCCGCCCAGGCAGCGGCCCCGGCCCGCGTCGGCCGCGCCCGCAAGGTTGCCCCGCCGCCGGTCGACGAGCCGCTGATCCAGGTCGACACGCGCCAGTAAGCAGACTTGTTGAACAAGGCTTGTTGAAATAAAAAGGGAAGCTTCGGCTTCCCTTTTTTATTTCCCGTCTTCGCCTCCCTCTCCCTCCCCCATTCAGCCCTGTAAATATGGCCGTGTCCTGTGCGCTTGCGTCGCGCGTGCTATCGTATCGGCATGTCTGAAAAAATCATTATGCTGGCAGATGCCAGGGCGCCTTCCCTGCCCGTCCCGGACGCGCTCGAAGCCCCGACCGGGCTCCTGTCCGACGCGCTCGCGCGTCCGCTGCACGACCTGCGTATCTCCGTCACCGACCGTTGCAACTTCCGCTGCGTGTATTGCATGCCGAAGGAAGTGTTCGACAAGGATTACGCCTACCTGCCCCACGCCTCGCTGCTGAGCTTCGAGGAAATCACGCGCGTGGCCGCGCTGTTCGTCGCCCATGGCGTCGAAAAGCTGCGCCTGACCGGCGGCGAGCCGCTGTTGCGCAAGAACATCGAAGGTCTGATCGCCCAGCTGCGCGCCTTGCGCACGCCGTCCGGCAAGCCGCTCGACCTGACCCTGACCACCAACGGCTCACTGCTGGCACGCAAGGCGCAGGCGCTGAAGGATGCCGGCCTCGATCGCGTCACGGTCTCACTCGATGCGCTCGACGATGCCGTGTTCCGGCGCATGAACGACGTCGACTTCGCGGTCTCGGACGTGCTGGACGGGATGGCGGCGGCGCACGCTGCCGGCCTCGGTCCGATCAAGGTCAACATGGTGGTCAAGGCCGGCATGAACGACGACCAGATCCTGCCGATGGCGCGCCATTTCAGGGACACGCCCTATATCCTGCGCTTCATCGAATACATGGACGTCGGCGCCTCCAACGGCTGGAACATGGACGAAGTCGTGCCATCGAGCGAAGTGGTGCGCCGCATCGCGGCCGAGATGCCGCTGGTGCCCGTCAGTGCCAACTATGCCGGCGAGACCGCCGCGCGCTGGCGCTACCAGGATGGCCAGGGCGAGATCGGCCTGATCTCCAGCGTCACCCAGGCCTTCTGCCAGGACTGTTCGCGCATCCGCCTGTCGACCGAGGGCAAGCTGTACACCTGCCTGTTCGCGACCCGCGGCCACGACCTGCGCGCGCTGATGCGCGAGGGCCGCAGCGATGCCGAGCTGTCCTCGGCGATCGCCCAGCTGTGGCGCAAGCGCGCCGACCGCTATTCCGAGACCCGCACCATCAATACGGCCGGGCTGGAACGGAGCGGCCAGCGTATCGAAATGTCCTATATTGGCGGCTAACCGGGGTCGGATAAAATAACGGGATGAACAAGGAATCGATCAGCGGCCTGCTCCTGGCCGGCGGACGCGGCACGCGCATGGGCCACGTCGACAAGGGCCTGCAAGCGTTCGGCGGCACCACCATGGCCGCGCACGTGCTGGCGCGCCTGGCGCCGCAAGTCGCCACGCTGGCCATCAACGCCAACCAGAACCTCGACACCTACGCCGCCTTCGGCGTGCCGGTATGGCCGGACGATACGCCCGGTTTCGCCGGTCCGCTGGCCGGGCTGGAAGCGGGCCTGCGCCGCTGCACCACGCCCTACCTGCTGACGGCCCCCTGCGATTCGCCCTTCCTGCCGGCCGACCTGGCCGCCCGCCTGTTCGACGGCCTGCAGCGCAGTGACGCCGACCTGGCCGTCGCCGTCACCGAAGAAAACAGCCTGCGTCAGCCGCATCCCGTGTTCTGCCTGCTCAAGGCGAGCCTGGCGCCGGTGCTGTCCGCCTACCTGGCGGCCGGCGGCCGGCGCATGGATGGCTGGTACCCGCAGATCAAGGTGGCCGAGGTGCCGTTCGAGGATGCCGACGCCTTCCGCAACATCAATACCCGGGAAGAGCTGCAGCAGCTCGATCCGGCTCCGAATCAGGCCCAACCCCTGCCACGGCTGGCCGACGTCGTCGGCTGCCTGTCCAGCTACGACCCGGACGCCCTGCCGGTACGCGATGCCCAGCGCATCATCCGCGACTTCGTGACGCCGGTGCGCGCCACCGAACAGGTCGCGCTGCGCGCCGCCCTCGGACGTGTGCTGGCGCTTGACGTCATTTCGCCGATCAACGTGCCCTCGCACGACAATTCGGCGATGGACGGCTATGCGCTGCGCGGAGCCGACCTGCTGCCCGACGCCCCCACCCGCCTGCGGGTGATCGGCACCACCTATGCCGGCCGCGCCTTCGACGGCGCGCCGCAGGCCGGCGAATGCATCCGCATCATGACCGGCGGCGTGATGCCGGCCGGCTGCGACAGCGTGGTGCCACAGGAATTCGTGCAGGTCGACGGCGCATCGATCATCCTGGCGCCGGGCGTGATCCGTCCCGGCGACAACCGCCGCTTCGCCGGCGAAGACCTGAAGCTGGGCAGCGCCGCGCTGGCCGCCGGCAAGGTCGTGCGCCCGGCCGACCTCGGGCTGCTGGCCTCGCTCGGCGTGGCCGAGGTATCGGTACGGCGACGCCTGCGCGTCGCCTTCTTCTCCACTGGCGACGAACTGCGCTCGATCGGCCAACCGCTCGACGAAGGCTGCGTCTACGACAGCAACCGCTACACCATCTACGGCATGCTGCAGCGCCTCGGCTGCGACATCATCGACATGGGCGTGGTGCGCGACGACCCGCAGGCGCTCGAGCAGGCCCTGGTTGATGCCTGCGAAAGCGCCGACGCGATCATCACCTCGGGCGGGGTCTCGGTCGGCGCCGCCGACTACACGCGCGACATCATGGCGCGCCTGGGCGACGTCACCTTCTGGAAGATCGGCATGCGCCCGGGCCGCCCGCTCGCCTTCGGCCGCATCGCTTCGAACGGCCGCAGCGCCTTCCTGTTCGGGCTGCCGGGCAACCCGGTGGCGGTGATGGTCTCGTTCTACTTCTTCGCACGCGAAGCGCTGCTGCGCATGATGGGCGCCGAAGCGCCATTGGAACTGGTGCGCGCGCGTTCCAGCGCCACCATCCGCAAGAAACCGGGCCGCACCGAATACCAGCGCGGCATCCTGGCGCGCGGCGCCGACGGGCAGCCGGAAGTGCGCATCACCGGATCGCAGGGCTCGGGCATCCTGCGCTCGATGTCCGAGGCGAATTGCATGGTGGTGCTGCATGACGAGCAGGGCAACGTGCAGGCCGGGGACATGGTCGATGTATTACTTTTTGAGGGGCTCGTGTAGGGTGGACGGCTCCGCCGTCCACGCGTCCAGCGGCTCTTTGATTTGTCGCACCGCGATGGAATCCTGACCCGGCCATACTGCGCCGGTGTCCCGATTCCGCCGCGCCAACACTGGCACTACCTTCTTTTTTACGGTCGTCGCCTACCATCGGCGCCCGATTTTGTGCGACCTGATAATCCGTACCGCGCTGCGTGACGCGCTCTATGGCGTACGCGCACTTCGCCCCTTTACAATCGACGCCTGGGTGCTGTTACCCGACCATATGCATTGCATTTGGACACTGCCGGTGGACGATACGGATTTTTCGCAACGCTGGTCGCAAATAAAACATCGCGTTTCGTGTGCCTGCGGTGACGCATATCGCATGCGTCCAAGCGTCTCGGGCTTGAGACGAGGCGAAGCGACCATCTGGCAACGGCGTTTTTGGGAGCATCAGATTCGCGACGACTTCGATATGCAACGACATATGGATTACGTGCATTTCAATCCGGTCAAACATGGACATGTCGAGCGTGTTGTGGCATGGCCGTATTCGACGTTTGGGCGATGGGTGAAGGCCGGGTTATATGCGGCGGATTGGGGCGGCGATCCGGCATTGGACGGTTTGGATTTCGAATGATCCGCCATACCGCTGGGATTTGGCAGATATTCGAGATTGCTGGCGGTGCTTGAACGCGTGGACGGCGGAGCCGTCCACCCTACATTTTCGCGTCCAGCTCGAGTCTTTTCTGGAGCCGCTCGCGTGCCGTGGCGACGTACGCCTTGCATGCATTCCCATCGATGAACGCCGTGTTGCCCATCTGCGGCTGCTTCGCCTTGCGCTCCCACAGCCCGCTGAATTCGGGATGCGCCGACACCAGCACGTCGCATTTCAGCCCTTCCACCGTGGCCATCGAGCGTTCGATGTCGGCGCGGGCGCCCGGATAGCCCGGGTTGCCGTCGAAGCGCTTGCCGTCGGCGGCGACCGCGTTCAGGCTGTCGGCGTAGACGAGGTCGACGGTCTTGCCGGCTTCCGATGCGCGCCAGGTCCAGCTGGTGCCGCCGCGGGTGTGGCCGGGCGTGAAGCGGGCGGTCACGGCCAGCGGGCCGAGCGTGACCACTTCGCCGTCGCGTACCGCGCGCAGCTTGGCCACCGGCGTCATCGGCGGCAGGCCCCCATCCGGACCGGTGTATTGCGGATCGCCCTTGTCGGCCAGGCCGGTGCGCAGGACCTTGAGCGCTTCCGGGCTGGTCAGCACCGTCGCGCCGCTCAGCTTCTGCAGCTCGGCGATGCCGCCGGCATGGTCGAAGTGTTCGTGCGAGGTCAGGATGTAACGGATGTCCTCGACCCGGAAGCCGAGCTGGCGGATGTGCTGCGCGATCTGCGCCGCGGCTTGCGGCGTGGCGCCGTCGATCAGGATGTGACCGGCCTTCGAGGTGATCAGCACCGAACTCAGGCCGGCGGTGCCGACATAATAAGTGTTGCCGAACAGGGCGAACGGTTCCTGCGGCCCGTTCCAGTCCGCGGCCAGCACGGGCGCGGCAAACACGGAGGCGCACAGGGCGGCGGCAAGGAGATGGCGGAAAGTGGTTTTCATGGTGATCCTATTGTAGGGCAGCCTCCCTGCCCGCCCGGCCGCCGTGTGACGAAACGCCGGCCTCGTGTGACGCCCAGCGGTCCTGCTTACTCGTCGCGCTCGGCCGATGCGGACGATTCTGCCGTGCCCAGCATCAGCTGCGCCGCCTCGTTCGGCAGCGCTTCCACCGATTTCAGCTTGCGCGCCATCTGGCGGCTGCGCACCTCGGCGCTTTCGATGTTCTTGGCGGCCCGCTCCAGCGTCAGCTTGGTCGCGGCCAGCACGTCGCCGAACTTGCCGAATTCCGTCTTCACCGCGCCCAGCACCTGCCACACCTCGGACGAGCGCTTTTCCAGCGCCAGCGTGCGGAAGCCCATCTGCAGGCTGTTGAGCAGCGCGGCCAGGGTGGACGGGCCGGCGATGGTCACGCGCAGCGTGCGCTGCAAATCGTCCGCAAGGCCGGGCCGGCGCATCACTTCGGCATACAGGCCTTCGGTCGGCAGGAACAGGATCGCGAAGTCGGTGGTCTGCGGCGGCGACACGTATTTGTCGCAGATGGTCTTGGCTTCATTGCGCACCGCGCGTTCCAGCTCGGCGCCGAAGCGCGCGACACCATCCGCATCGGCGCTGTCGGCCGCGTCCACCAGGCGCTCGTACTGCTCTTTCGGGAACTTGGCGTCGATCGGCAGCCACAATGGCGGGCCGCCGTCGACGGTGCCCGGCAGCTTGATCGCGAATTCGACGCGCGCATTGGTGCCGCGCACGGTCTCGACGTTCTTGGCGTACTGGTCGACCGTGAGTACCTGCTCGAGCAGCATCTCGAGTTGCACTTCGCCCCAGGTGCCGCGCGTCTTGACGTTGGTGAGCACGCGTTTCAGGTCGCCGACGCCGACCGCCAGCTGCTGCATCTCGCCCAGGCCCTGGTGCACGCGCTCCAGGCGGTCGGACACCTGGCGGAACGATTCGGTAAGGCGGGTCTCGAGCGTCGCGTGCAGCTTTTCGTCGACGGTCTGGCGCATCTCTTCCAGGCGCTTGCCGTTGTCGTTCTGCAGGTCGCGGATCTTCGATTCCAGCGTGGCGCGCACTTCGAGCATGCGCTGGGCATTCGATTCGGTCAGGTTGGCGAGCGCCCCGTTCAACGTGTCGGCAAAGCGCTTCAAGGTGCGCGCCTGCTCTTCGCGGCCGCCGGCTGCATGCATCTGGATCTGCTGGCGCATGGCTTCCAGCTGCTGGGCGGTGGCGCCCTGGTTCTGCGCCAAGTGGGCGGCGAGTTCCTGGCGCGTGGCCTGGGCGCTGGCCTGCAGTTCGTGGCGCAGCTCGCGCTCGAGGCGTTCGAAGGCCTGGGCCGAGCCGTCGTTACCGGTGCCGGCGCGGCTGCGCGCCAGCAGGGTCAGCTGCAGCGCGATCACGGCCGCCAGGCCGATCGCGAGGACGATGAATTCGATGGTGGACATGGTGTTCTCGGTGCGGCTTCTTAGTGCGGCTTCTTAGTGCGGCCGATTACGCATCCAGTCCGCGGTCTGGAAGAAGGCGGTCATCAAACGCAGGCGCAGGTCGTCGTCGTAGCCGAGGTCTTCCAGCGCCATCGCCATCGCGCGCAGCCACTGGTCACGCTCGCCCGTGCCGATCGCGAACGGCAGGTGGCGCGCGCGCAGCATCGGGTGGCCGTATTTTTCGATGAAGAGATTGGGGCCGCCCATCCAGCCGGACAGGAACATGAACAGTTTCTCGCGCGAGCCGTCGTTGGGGACCGGGTGCATCGCGTGGATGCCGGCGAAATCGGCTTCCAGCTGCATGATGTCGTAAAAGCGGTCGACCAGTTCGCGCAGGCGGCTTTCGCCGCCGATGATCTCGTACAGTGTACGTTCTTGGGTGTTATCGGTATCAGCCATCCGTCAATCATAACGCGGCGGCGACGTTGCGGGTAGGGTGGACAGCTTCGCTGTCCACGTGTTCAGACAGTGCAAGCGCCGGTTGGACGCGTGGACGGGAAACCCGTCCACCCTACATCAGGTCGCTTCTCGCAGTGTTTGGAGCGGCGGCTGCCTGAGCACGTTTCGCAAGCCCAGCCAGCCACCGATCAGCGCACACACGGCACCGGCCACCAGCCCGGCCACCCACACGGTCGGATCGAAATGCCAGGGAAACTTGAACTGGTACTCGGCCAGCGCCCACCCCAGCGCGGCGGCGCCCGACGCCGCCAGCAGCCCGGACAAGCCGCCGACCAGCGCGAACTCGATGCGCTGGGCCTGCGCCAGCTGGCCGCGGGTAGCCCCCAGCGCGCGCAGCAGGCCGGCTTCGCGCGTGCGCTCGGCCTGGGAACCCATCAGCGCCGCATACAGCACCAGCACGCCCGAGGCCAGCGTGAACAGGAACAGGAACTCGACCGCGGTGACGACCTGGTCGAGCACTTCCTGAAGCTGGCGGATGATGCCGCTGACGTCGACCACGGTCAGGTTCGGAAACTGGCGCGTCAGCGTGTTGGCCAGGCCGATGCCCTTGGCCGGCAGACGGAAGGCGGTCATGTAGGTCGTCGGCGCATCGCGCATCGCGGCCGGGTTGATGATCACGAAGAAGTTGGCGCGCATCGAGCCCCACTCCAGCTTGCGCAGGCTGGTCACCTTGGCATCGACCGTGAGGCCGCCCATGTCGAAGCGCAGCGTGTCGCCCAGCTTCAGGCGCAAGGTCGTGGCGATGCCCTGCTCGACCGAGGCTTCGGCCATGCCCGGCTTGTCGTCGTACCAGCGCCCCGCCACCACCTCGTTCCCGGCCGGCAGGTCCGGCACGCTGGACAGGTTGAATTCGCGGTCCGACAGGCCTTTCGCGCGCGGATCGGTGTAGGTCGTGGCCGTCACCTCCTTGCCGTTCACCGCCGTCAGGCGCCCGCGGATCATCGGGTACAGCGGTAATTCACTGACACCGGCGGCGCGGATCTGGCGCGCGACCGCATCCTTCTGGTCGGGCTGGATATTGATGATGAAGCGGTTCGGCGCATCGGGCGGCGTCGACAAGCGCCAGGCCTGCATCAGGTCGCCGCGCACCACGGTCAGCACCAGCAGCGCCATCAGGCCCAGCGACAGCGACACGATCTGCACGATGGTGGCGCCGGGGCGCCGCTGCAGCGAAGTGATCGCGAAGCGCCAGCCCTGGTGGCGGGCGGCACCGCGCAGTCGCCGCAGCGCCTGCAGGCACAGCCAGCCGACCAGCGCGAACACGGCCAGGCCGCCGAGGAAGCCGCCGGCGGTCAGCATCGCCAGGCGCACGTCGCCGGCCTGCCACAGCAGCAGCGCGAAGAACACGGCGATGCCCAGCCCATAGGTGACCAGCGCCATCGGCTGCGGTGCCGACTGCTCGCGCCGGATCACGCGGTTGTGCGGCACGTTGCGCAGCTGGAGCACCGGCGGCAGCGCGAAGCCGACCAGCAGCAACATGCCGGTGGCGATGCCCTGCAGCGCCGGCAAGCTCGAGACCGGCGGCAGCTCGGCCGGGATCAGGTTGCCGATCATCTCGAGCAGCACGAAGTGGGCGCCGAAGCCGGCCAGCACGCCGAGCACGCTGCCGGCCAGGCCGACCAGCGCGAATTCGAGCAGGAACATCAAACCGACCTGGTTCTGGGTCATGCCGAGGCAGCGCAGCATGGCGCAGGCGTCGAGGTGGCGCTGCATGAAGCGCCGCGCCGCCATCGCCACGGCCACCGCCGCCAGCATCGCCGACAACAGGCTGACCAGCGCCAGGAAGCGCTCGGCGCGGTCGAGGGTGTTGCGCATCTCGGGACGGCCATTTTCCAGGGTCTCGATGCGCACCCCTTTCACGTTGTCCGCCTCGATGCGCGCACGCAGCCAGCGCTCGTAGCCGGCGATCGGCGCCATGTCGTTGGGCGAGGCCGATGCCACCTGCATGCGGTAGGTCACGCGTGCGTAACTGTCGACCAGGCCGGTGCTTTTCAGGTCGGCCAAAGGCAGCATCACGCGCGGCGCGAAGTTCGAGAACGAGGCGCCGCGGTCCGGCTCGGTCGCAATCAGGCGCGCCACCGTGAAGCTCTTGTCGCCCAGCTGGATGGTGCTGCCCACCTTGATGCGCAGCGGCGGCAGCAAGTTGACGTCGACCCACACCGTGCCCGCTGCCGGGATGCCCTCGGCGGCGTCGCCCAGCGCCTCGCTGGCATCGTCCGGGCTGGTGGTGGTGCGCAGCTGGCCGCGCAGCGGGTAGCCTGTGGACACCGCCTTGACCGAGGCCAGCACCGCCTGCGAGTCCTTGCCCTGCCCGGCCTGGGCCATGCTGGGGAAGGTGACGGTATCGGCCAGCACCAGCCCGCGCCGCTGCGCCTCCGCGCGCCACGCCGGCGGCAGCGGCTGGTCGGCGTTGACCAGCAGGTCGGCGCCGAGCAGCTGGTGGGCGTCGCGATTCAGGCCGCTGCGCATGCGGTCCACGAAAAAGCCGACCGCGGTGAGCGCAGACACCGCGACGATCAGCGCCACCAGCAGGAAGCGCAGCTCGCCGGCGCGCCAGTCGCGCGCGGTCATGCGCAGGGTTTGGGTCAGTAACGGCAGCCGCATGGCGATATCCCTTTTTTACCTGTGTACCTTGCTCTATGCGGCCGCGAAGAAGCGCTCGACTTCGTCGAGGAAGGCGCGCTTCTGTGCCGGAGGCAGAAAGGCGGCCTCGAAGCTGTTGACGGCCAGCTGGCGCGCGTGCGAGGCGTCCAGCGGCAGCGCCTCGAACGCGGCCAGGTAGTTGTCGTTGACGTAGCCGCCGAAATAGGCCGGATCGTCGGAATTGACGGTGGCCGCCAGGCCGGCGTCGAGCAGCGTGCGCAGGCTGTGGCTGCCCATCACGTCGAACACGCGCAGCTTGATGTTCGACAGCGGGCACACGGTCAGCGCCATCCGTTCGCGCGCCAGGCGCTGGACCAGGGCCGGGTCGTCGAGGCAGCGCACCCCGTGGTCGATGCGCTCCACGTGCAGCACGTCGAGCGCGCTCTCGATGTAGCTCGGCGGCCCCTCCTCGCCCGCGTGCGCGACCAGGTGCAGGCCGAGCGCGCGAGCGCGCTCGAACACGCGCGCGAATTTCTCGGGCGGGTGGCCGAGTTCGGACGAATCGAGGCCGACGCCGATGATCTTCTCGCGGTAAGGCAGCGCCTGTTCCAGCGTGGCCAGGGCGTCGTCCTCGGACAGGTGGCGCAGGAAGCACATGATCAGGCTGGCGCTGACCGGGCTGTCCTGGCAGGCGCGCCAGATGCCGTTGACGACGGTCTCGAACGGCACACCGCGCGCGGTGTGGGTCTGCGGATCGAAGAAGATCTCGGCATGGCGCACATTGTCGGCGCCGGCACGTGCCAGGTAGGCCGCGGTCATGTCGTAGAAGTCCTGCTCGGTCAGCAAAACGCTTGCACCCGCATAATAAATATCGAGGAACGATTGCAGATCAGTGAAAGCGTACGCCTGACGCAACGCTTCGACCGAGGCATAGGGGAGCGAAACGTCGTTCCTTTGCGCGAACTCAAATATCAGTTCGGGCTCGAGCGAGCCCTCAATATGGATGTGCAATTCTGCTTTAGGCATCGCCTGCAACATGCGGCGCAAGGGTTCGTTCAGCATGGGGATCTCCACGGTGGATCGGGTCGTTTCGGGCATTGGAAGAGAGTGTAGCGCATGCACGGATAAGGCTCATTTCACTCTGGAATTTTTGTAAATCGCAACGCGAAATGCGTGCGCCACTGCTTAGCAAGATGGTGCACTATCTATTTACCATTTGATAAATCTGATGGGTTCTCGTGGCGCCAAAAGTCCCACCTGCCAGCCCCATCCGGACAATGTACAGAGGCCTGCAACCTCATCGCAGCGGACTCTTCAAAAACCTTATTTCCTTATTCGTTTCAAGGACTTGGAATCAGATCACACAAGAATGTGACACGGTTTTGACTTCGGGAACTAATAGGCACATAATAAATTTCATAAGCGTAATAAGACGCTCTCAGCGGGCGCTCACCAACCGGTTCACGTCATGGAAATTGTTGCATGCAGCGTTTTCCGCGGCCCCCAAAAAAACCGGACGACAAGAATATCGCCCTCCGTTTCGTGTCAGGCCTCCTGACTGCCAAACTTCGATGGCGACCCTGGCGGGCAGCATCCACCATGCTGCGAAGTCTCATCCGGCCGGGCTTGGGCAACCGTCTTTCGTCGGCTGCCGGACAGTGATCAGTGTTAGTACATTAGAGGACATTCACATGACCATTTTTGATAACTACGCAGCCCGCTATGAGCGTACCCGCGAAGAGGAATACTCGCTGTCCGAGTATCTCCAGCTTTGCAAGAAGGATCCCCTGACTTACGCCAGCGCTCCCGAGCGCATGCTGGCCGCCATCGGCGAACCTACCCTGGTCGATACCCGCCTCGACCCGCGCCTGTCGCGCATCTTCGCCAACAAGGTCATCAAGATTTATCCCGCATTCCGCGAGTTCTACGGCATGGAGGAAGTGATCGAACAGGTCGTTTCCTATTTCCGCCATGCGGCCCAGGGCCTGGAAGAACGCAAGCAGATCCTGTATTTGCTGGGCCCGGTAGGCGGCGGTAAATCGTCGATCGCCGAAAAGCTCAAATCGCTGATGGAACAGGTGCCGTTTTACGCGATCAAGGGTTCGCCGGTCAATGAATCGCCGCTCGGGCTATTCAGCGAAACGGAAGACGGCGCCATTCTCGAAGAGGATTACGGCATTCCGCGCCGTTACCTGCGCAATGTGCCGAGCCCGTGGGCGGTCAAGCGCCTGCATGAATTCGGTGGCGACATCAACAAGTTCCGCGTCGTCAAGCGCTATCCGTCGATCCTGAAACAGATCGCGATCGCCAAGACCGAGCCGGGCGACGAAAACAACCAGGATATTTCTTCGCTGGTCGGCAAGGTCGATATCCGCAAGCTCGAGGATTATGCCCAGGACGATCCGGATGCCTACAGCTATTCCGGCGGCCTGTGCCTGGCGAACCAGGGCCTGATGGAATTCGTCGAGATGTTCAAGGCCCCGATCAAGGTATTGCACCCGCTGCTTACCGCGACCCAGGAAGGCAATTACAAGGGTACCGAAGGTTTCGGCGCGATTCCCTTCGATGGCATCGTGCTGGCCCACTCCAACGAATCGGAATGGAAGACCTTCCGCAACAACCGCAACAACGAGGCTTTCCTCGACCGGATCTATATCGTCAAGGTGCCGTATTGCCTGCGCGTGTCGGACGAAATCAAGATCTACGACAAGCTGCTGCGCAATTCCTCGCTCGATAAAGCGCCGTGCGCGCCGGGCACCCTGCGCATGATGTCGCAATTCGCGATCCTGTCGCGCCTGAAGGATCCGGAAAACTCGAGCATCTATTCGAAGATGCTGGTGTACGACGGCGACAACCTGAAGGACACCGATCCGAAAGCGAAGTCGATGCACGAGTACGTCGATTATGCCGGGGTCGACGAAGGCATGAACGGCCTGTCGACCCGCTTCGCCTTCAAGATCCTGTCCAAGGTCTTCAACTTTGACAACACCGAAGTGGCGGCCAATCCGGTGCACCTGCTGTACGTGCTTGAACAGCAGATCGAGCGCGAGCAGTTCCCGCCCGAGACCGAACAGCGCTACATGTCGTATATCAAGGAGCACCTGGCCCAGCGTTACGTCGATTTCATCGGCAAGGAAATCCAGACCGCCTACCTGGAAAGCTATTCGGAATACGGCCAGAACATCTTCGACCGCTACGTGACCTTTGCCGACTTCTGGATCCAGGACCAGGAATTCCGCGATCCGGATACCGGCGAAAGCTTCGACCGCGAATCGCTGAACGCCGAACTGGAAAAGATCGAAAAGCCTGCCGGCATTTCGAACCCGAAGGATTTCCGCAACGAGATCGTCAACTTCGGCTTGCGGGCACGTGCGACCAACGGCGGCAAGAATCCGGCCTGGACCAGCTACGAAAAATTCCGGACCGTGATCGAGAAGAAAATGTTCTCGAATACGGAGGAATTGCTGCCGGTGATCTCGTTCAATGCGAAGGCGAGCGCGGAGGATGCGACCAAGCATGCCGACTTCGTGGCGCGCATGGTCGAGAAAGGCTACACGCCGAAACAGGTGCGGCTGCTGTGCGAATGGTATCTGCGGGTACGTAAATCCTCGTGATGAGGGTTCGATAAACCTGGTGCGCGTCGCCTGGCTGGTCTGCGATGCTCCGCTACGGCGGGCCGGCCGTACCGCAAGTACGGCTGCGCTGCTCGACCACCCAGGCTTGCGCTCGCTACGGTTTCTCGAACCCTCGTGGCGCTGACACGGGGCGTCCATCAGGTCGGGCTGTAGGCTTGGTCCCACGGATGTCCGCGACGCCAACCACATTGGGTCGAGGCGCGTTACTATAGTGGGACCGGGTGGTATTCCGGCCCGCCGCGAATTTGAGCAGGAGGCCTGTTTTGACTTACCTCATCGACCGACGCTTGCAGGGCAAGAACAAGTCTGCGGTCAACCGCGAACGCTTCTTGCGCCGCTACAAGGCGCAAATCAAGGATGCGGTGGGCCGGGCGATCAAGGGTCGCTCGATCACCGACATCGAAAATGGCGAAAAGGTCTCGATTCCCGTCAAGGACGTGAACGAACCCCGCTTCGGACACGCGCATGGCGGTGTCTGGGAGACCGTCAACCCCGGCAACACCGAATACCAGAAAGGCGACCAGTTCAACCGTCCGCGCGGCGGTGGCGGCGGCGCCGGCCGTGGCAAGGCGGGCAACAGCGACCAGACCACCGAAGACGATTTCATCTTCGAACTGAGCCGCGAAGAATTCATGAATTACTTCTTCGAGGACCTCGAGCTGCCGAACATGATCAAGACGCAGCTGACCCAGGTCGTCGAATTCAAGAACCAGCGCGCCGGCTACAACATCTCCGGCACGCCCTCCAACATCCATGTGCTGCGCTCGCTGCGCGGGGCGCTGGGGCGCCGCATCGCCGTCGGCGGACCGTCGCGCAAGCAACTCACCGCGCTCGAGCACGAACTGCGCGAACTGCGCGAGAACGGTGCCGAGGATGACGACCCGCAAGTCCTCGAACTCAAGCACAAGATCCACCACCTGCACACGCGGCTGCTGGCGATCCCTTTCATCGACCCGATCGACCTGCGCTACAGCAACCGGATCAAGGTCCCGAAGCCGTCCACGGCGGCCGTGATGTTCTGCATCATGGACGTGTCGGGCTCGATGGACGAGAGCCGCAAGGATACCGCCAAGCGCTTCTTCATCCTGCTCTACATGTTCCTGAAGCGGGCGTACGAAAAGATCGAAGTGGTCTTCATCCGCCACCACACGGCCGCGGCCGAGGTCGACGAGAACGAGTTCTTCCATTCGCGCGAATCCGGCGGCACGGTCGTGTCCTCGGCGCTGCACATGCTGAACAAGATCGTCACCGAACGCTACAGCAACGGCGACTGGAACAGCTACGTGGCGCAGGCCTCCGACGGCGACAATTGGGACAACGACTCGGTGCTGTGCAAGCAGATCCTCAACAGCCAGATCATGCCCCGGGTGCAGTACTACACCTATGTCGAGATCACCGACGGCCCGCCCCAGAACCTGTGGGAGCAATATGCCGAAGTGGCGACCACGCATCCGAACTTCGCCATGCAGAAGATCGTGACCCCGGCGGATATCTATCCAGTGTTCCGCGAACTGTTCAAGAAGCAGCCTAAATAGATAGCAGCAATGCAAAGCGAGGCCCGCTCATGCCAAGAGATCCCAACAACCCGCGCGCCCTGCCCGAACAGTCGGAGTGGACCTTCGACCTGATCGAACAGGCGCACGAGGAAATCCGCCGGGTGGCCAGGAAGTTCGGCCTGGACACCTACCCCAACCAACTCGAAATCATCACCGCCGAACAAATGATGGATGCCTATACCTCGGTGGGCATGCCGGTGTCGTACAACCACTGGTCCTTCGGCAAGCATTTCCTCAGTACGGAAAAAAGCTACAAGCGCGGCCAGATGGGCCTGGCGTACGAGATCGTGATCAACTCGAATCCGTGCATCGCTTACCTGATGGAGGAAAACAGCCTGACCATGCAGGCGCTGGTGATCGCCCACGCCGCCTATGGCCACAATTCCTTCTTCAAGGGCAATTACCTGTTCCGCACCTGGACCGATGCCGACGCCATCGTCGACTACATGGTCTTTGCCAAGAACTACATCGCCGAATGCGAGCAGCGGCACGGCATCGATGCCGTCGAAGATGTGCTCGACTCCTGCCATGCGCTGCAAAACTACGGCGTCGACCGCTACAAGCGGCCGGCCAAGCTGTCGGTCGCGCAGGAACAGAACCGCCAGAAGGAGCGCGAGGAATACATCCAGTCCCAGGTGAACGAGCTGTGGCGCACGCTGCCGCGCCGGGAGGAAGCCCAGAAGGATGCCGCCGCGCCGCCGCGCTTTCCGGTCGAGCCCGAGGAAAACCTGCTGTACTTTATCGAGAAGTACGCGCCGCTGCTGGAACCCTGGCAGCGCGAGCTGGTGCGTATCTCGCGCAAGATCTCGCAATACTTCTATCCACAGCGCCAGACCCAGGTGATGAACGAGGGCTGGGCCACCTTCTGGCACTACACCATCCTGCAAGAGCTGCACAAGGAAGGCATCGTCGGCGACGGCTTCATGATGGAATTCCTGCAGAGCCATACCAACGTCGTGTTCCAGCCGGCCGCCACCAGCCCTTATTACAGTGGCATCAATCCGTATGCGTTGGGTTTCGCCATGATGATGGACATCAAGCGCATCTGCGAGAACCCGACCGAGGAAGACCGCGCCTGGTTCCCGGATATTGCCGGCAGCGACTGGATCAAGACGCTGGACTTCGCGATGCGCAACTTCAAGGATGAGAGTTTCATCGCCCAGTACCTCTCGCCCAAGCTGATCCGCGAATTCCACTTCTTCGCCGTGCTGGACGATGACCGCAGCGACAAATTGACGATTTCGGCGATCCACGACGAAGCCGGCTACCGCTACGTGCGCCAACAGCTGGCCGAGCAGTACAACCTGGGCAACCGCGAACCCAATATCCAGGTCTGGCAGGTCAATACGCGCGACGACCGCGCCCTGACGCTGCGCCATACGCAATTCCAGCGCCGCCCGCTCAACCAGCAGGCGCATGAAGTGCTCAAGCACGTGGCCCGCCTGTGGGGCTTCGACGTACGCCTTGAAACCGTCGACCCGTCCGGCCGCGTTGTCAGCAGCCTCGAGTGCCGGCGCGAAAAGCGCGCGCGCTACTGAGTTCCGCACTTCCTTTCCCTCCGCCCGCACCCTGCCGTGCGGGCTTTTTTTCGGGTGCGGCACCCACCGCGCAATCTCCCTCTCTATATAGAGTGCACCGCCAGCGTGCCGCGCGCGCGTGCCCCGGCACCTGCCTGGTGCGAGCGCAAACATTCCTGGTCGAACAGCCCCGTCCGATTGAGGGAACGCTCCTCGTCATTACGTTACTTATCTGATATTGTTCAAAAGCCATCTTACATGCACACTGAGCCATATCAAGAGCCGATATGCATATAAGGTCCTCGTATGGCTTTAGCCTTGTTTTTAAAGGGTTTTTTGTTCAACAGAACACCCATCGGCATGTAAATTGGTTATAGTTGGCAGAAACGCCACGACCGTTTCACCATATATTTGCTAAGTAGCAAATTCAACATGGAAAATTCGGCGGAAGGCGTCTGTTGCCTGATCTTCCACGCATCAAAAAAGGGCACCACTTGACATTGTAAAACAGCTAATTTTCAGCGTCGCCGCCAGGTCTTCGGATTCTTCATACTAATGTGCTTGTTTGCTTGTTTTTACAGGCAAATAGCCTCTCTTTGAAGGCATAAAAATGTATGTGCAAAAAAGAATTCGTAGGTATAATTCGCCGATGTCCCGGATGCGGCTCTTAGCATTTTGTCGTGTTTAGTGGGTTTGGTAGCAACAAAAAAGGTTGGTATTGGAGAAAGCAGGATGAATTTTTCGCAAGAGAAGAACGCCGGGAAGAATTTCACTGGTATCGCCATTGTTATCGTCTTGCACCTGATTGTCGCTTACGGGCTGGTTACCGGTCTCGGAAAGCGCATGGTCGCCAAGATGATGGAACCAGTGGAGACCAAAATTATCGAGGAAGTGAAACCGCCGCCACCGCCGGATGTTCCGCCCCCGCCGCCACCGCCGGAAATGAAGGCCCCACCGCCTCCGTTCATTCCGCCGGTTGAAGTGCAGGTGCAGACCCCGCCGCCGCCGCAGAATGTGATCGCTAACACGACCACTGCGAAACCGGCAACGACGGAGATCAACCGCACACCACCGGCACAGCCGGCCCCTCCGGCACCGGCAGCACCGGCCAAGGGTCCTTCGCGTACCGAGGCAGTGGCAGACTTCAACACCTGCGCGAAACCGGAATATCCGAAATCGTCGCTGCGTAATGAAGAAACGGGTGTATCGACCATTTCGTTCCTGATCGGCGTGGATGGTCACGTGATGGATTCCAAGATGGCGAAGTCGAGTGGCTTCCGCGATCTGGATAAAGCTGCGCAGTCAGCTCTTGGTAAATGCCGATTCAAGCCAGCAATGGTTGATGGGGCGCCCCAACAAGCATGGGTAGCAGTGCAGTACGTCTGGACTTTGGAATAAAACGGGACGGCAGCAACGTCTCAAACTGTGATTTTCGTTGTCATCTGTTCAGCGAACTGTTCATTTTAATTTTTGGAGGAAGCATGTTTAAGAATACCCGTTTGTCCGCTCTGCTGGCGGCTGTCCTGTTCTCGGTTACGGCAGCTTCGGCGCTGGTGTCCGCACCGGCCTTCGCTGACGCTCCGGCAGCAGCGAGCGCCCCGGCAGCTCCGGCGGCTGACGCAGCAGCACCTGCCGCCGCACCGGCTACCGACGCAGCAGCAGCTCCGGCTGCAGGCGCTCCGGCCGCTGCCGAAGGCAAGAAAGAAGAAGTCGAGAACCCGTTCGGCATCCAGGCCGTGTGGGAAGGCGGCTACGTGTCGCGCGGCACCCTGATCATCCTGGCCCTGATGTCGATGGGTTCGTGGTACATCCTGATCACCAAGCTGATCGACCAGGCGAAGATCTTCCGTCAGTCGAAGGAAACCAACCAGAAATTCTGGAAAGCCCCGTCGATCGCTGCCGGCTCGGCTCAACTGACCGAAGGCTCGCCGTTCCGCTTCATCGCTGAAACCGGCACCAAGGCAACCCAGCACCACGACGGCGCCCTGCTCGAGCAGATCGACCTGTCGACCTGGACCACCATGCAGATCCAGCGCGCCGTGGACAAAGTCCAGTCGCGTCTGCAGGATGGCCTGTCGTTCCTGGCAACCGTCGGCTCGACCGCACCGTTCATCGGTCTGTTCGGTACCGTCTGGGGTATTTACAACGCACTGACCAACATCGGTATGACCGGTAACGCGTCGATCGATAAGGTCGCAGGTCCGGTGGGTGAAGCACTGATCATGACCGCATTCGGTCTGTTCGTTGCAGTTCCGGCCGTTCTGGGCTACAACTGGCTGGTGCGTCGTAACAAGTCGGCCATGGAAGACGTCCGTTCGTTCAGCGCCGACGTGCACTCTGTCCTGATTTCGGGCGCGATGCACACTTCGGAAGCTGCCCGTGCCGCTGGCACTAAAAAGGTTGGCTAATCATGTCGATGAGTGTCGGCTCCGATAGCGGAGAAGAAGATACTGTCATGTCAGAAATCAACACGACGCCCCTCGTGGACATCATGTTGGTTCTGCTGATTATCTTTCTGATTACCAGCCCGGTTGTCCTCAAGCTGCAGAAGATTAACCTGCCGGTCGAGACCAACCAGGCTGCCAAAACCACGCCGGAAGACGTGAACATCGTCGTCAACAAAGATGGCGAGATGTACTGGAACCAGCACAAGGTGGCCAACACCGACGAACTCTTCGAATTCCTGAAGAAAGAAGCGGTCAAAGTGCCCCAGCCGGAAGTGAAGATTCGTGGCGACCAAGAAACCCGCTACGAATCAATCGGCAGGGTGCTCTACACGGCCCAGCGTGCGGCGATTCAGAAAGTCGGCTTCATCACCGAAATTCCTGACAAGGGCTGATCGACGTGAAGAGGGCACGCCCCTCTTCCAATGATGACCCCGCAGCCCGGTATAGGAAGACCCCTAGTGGGAAACCCGTATCGGGCTGGTTCCCAAGATTTGAAAGGAAGCACTCATGTCTATGAATGTTGGTTCACCCGGAGGCGCAGGCGCCGATCCGGAACCGATGATGGAAATGAACATGACGCCGCTGATCGACGTCATGCTGGTGCTGATCATTATGATGATCATCACCATTCCAAAACAAAACCACTCGGTTAACTTGAACATGCCGGTCGGCACCCCGCCGCCGCAGACCAAGGAACCGGTGGTGGTCACGATCGACGTGGACTTCGACGGTACTGTCCTCTGGGACAATACCCCGATCCCGGATCGCGCCACCCTCGAAGCCAAGCTGGCCAACGTGGCGGCGATGGCCGATCAGCCGGAAGTGCACCTGCGTCCGAACAAGCTGGTCGAGTACAAGGTTGTCGCTGGTGTGATGGCGTCGGCTCAACGTCTTGGTGTCACCAAGATCGGTATGGTCGGCAACGAACAGTTCCAGTAATCGCTTTGGCTATAATGAACACGGCAGGGTTTCCCTGCCGTGTCTATTTTGAATGAAAGAATGTCGATAATGTCCAAGTTCCGCCTCGCACACCTCGGCCTCGCACTGGCCGCACTCGGATTCACCGCCGCCGTCCCGGTGGTTGGCCTGGCCCCGGCCTACGCCGCCGAGACCCTCCGTCCCGAAGTCGGCAAGCCGCTGCAAGAAGCGCAGCAACTGATGAAGCAGGGCAAGAACAAGGAAGCCCTGAACCGTCTGCATGACCTCGACAAGGTCGGCAACAAGTCGGCAAACGAAACTTACCTGATCGAACGCACCCGTGCCGGTGCCGCCTCGAACGCAGGTGACTATGCCGCCGCCGCCAAGTCCTTCGAATACCTGATCGGTTCCGGCAAGCTGTCGGCCTCCGAAAAAGCGCAGATGTCGAAAGGCCTGATCGGCATCTACATGCGTGGCGGCGACCTGGGCAAGGCAAACGCCGCGATCCAGGCCCAGCTCAAAGAGCGCGACGATCCTGAACTGCGCGCCTACCTGCTGCAGAACTATTACAAGCAGGGCAACACCGCTGCCCTGGAAGCCGAACTGCGCAATGCCGAGAAGAGCGGCCGCATGAGCGAAGACCAGCTCGGCATGCTGGCCAACGTCCAGCTCAAGAAGGGCGACAAGGTCGGCTACGTCAACACCATCGAGAAACTGGCCGCCAACTATCCGAAGACCCAGTACTGGACCGACCTGCTGAACCGCGTGCAGGGCAAGCCGGGCTTCTCCGGCCGCCTGGCAGTGGACATCTACCGCCTGAAGCTGGCCAATGGCCTGCTGAAGAAGCCGAGCGAGTACATGGAAATGGCCCAGCTGGTCCTGCAAGCCAAGGCCCCGGCCGAAGCGATCAAGGTCATCGACAAGGGATACAAGGCCGGCGCACTAGGTACCGGTGCCGACGCAGCGCGTCACCAGCGCCTGAAGGACCTGGCCGAGAAGACCCTGGCCGAGCAGAACAAGAACCTCGCCGCCGACGAGGCCGCGCTGGCCAAGGCCAACGACAACGACGGCCTGGTCGCCCTGGGTTACAGCCTGGTGCAGTCGGGCCAGGCCGACAAGGGCCTCAAGATGATGGAAGCCGCCATCAAGGCCGGCAACCTGAAGTACCCGGAAGATGCCAAGCTGCACCTGGGTGAAGCCTATGCCGTCGCCGGCAAGAAGCAGCAGGCCGTCAACACGCTGAAAGGCGTGGGCGGCAAGGACGGCACCGCCGAACTGGCCCGCTACTTCATCATGGCCATCAACAAGCCGCTGGCGTAAGTTACCAAGCCATCCGGCACGCACTGCCGCCCATGCGGCAGTGCTTCGAAAGCGCTGCCCGCGTTCCTGCAGGCGGCGCTTTTTACGTTTACGCCACCCGGCGCGGCGCTTTGTGCACGCCCTTCCCCCGCCCTGCGCTTTCGGCCATTGCGCTTTGCAACATCGCAGTTGCCGTATAATCTGGTATTTCGCCTCGGAGCACGAATCATCCAATGAAGGTATTTCGCGGACTTCCCAACGACAGGGCGCGTGCCCCTTGCGCACTCACGATCGGCAACTTCGACGGTGTCCACCGCGGACACCAGGCGCTGTTGGCCCACGTGACCGCCAGTGCGCGGCGCCTCGGGCTGGAATCCGCCGTGATGACGTTCGAGCCGCATCCGCGCGAATATTTTGCGCAGCGCAGCGGGGATCTGTCGAAGGCCCCGGCACGCATCGCCAACCTGCGCGACAAGCTGGAATCGCTCTCCAACGCGGGCATCGACCGCGTCATCGTCGAGCATTTCAACGAGCATTTCGCCGCCATGTCGCAGCGCGAATTCACCGAGCGCGTGCTGGTCGAAGGCCTGCACGTCAAATGGCTGATGGTGGGCGAGGATTTCTGCTACGGCGCCCGGCGCGCCGGCAATGTCGCCCTGCTGGCCGAAGCCGGCAAGGAGTACGGCTTTGAAGTGCACAGCCTGCCTGCCGTGCTGCACGACGCCACCCGCATCTCGTCCTCGGCCGTGCGCAGCGCGCTGGCCGCCGCCGATTTCGACGCCACGCGCGCCCTGCTCGGCCACCCGTATTCGATGTCCGGCCACGTGATCCACGGCGCCAAGCTGGGCCGCACGCTGGGTTTCCCGACGCTGAACCTGCGCGTCGTGCACCGCCCGGCGCTGGCCGGCATCTTCGTGGTGCAGGTACACGGGCTGGGGCCGCAGCCGCTACCGGCCGTCGCCAGCCTGGGCGTGCGTCCGACCATCGAGGATGCGGGCCGCATGCTGCTCGAAGTGCATGTGTTCGACTACAACCAGCCCTGCTACGGCAAGCTGGTACAAGTGGAATTCCTCGCCAAGCTGCGCGACGAAGAAAAATACGTCGACCTGCCCACGCTGACGGCCGCCATCGAGCGCGACGCCCAACAGGCGCGTGCCTGGTTCGCCCAGCGCGCCGGCGCCCTCACCGCCACCGATCGAATTTGAACACCGTCATCCGCGGCGCCGCGGCTTCGGCCGCCGCGCCCTGCTTGCCCACGTTCGCACCCAACAGCAGTCCACCTTAGAAAAGTCCTATGTCCGATACCAAACCAGGCCAAAAAGGCGCCAAGAAGCCCGAAAGCAAATACCCGGTCAATATGACCGATACGCCCTTCCCGATGCGCGGCGACCTCGCCAAGCGCGAACCGGGCTGGGTCAAGCAATGGCAAGACAAGAAAATCTACGAGCGAGTGCGCAAGGCCGCTGCCGGCCGTCCGAAATTCATCCTGCACGATGGTCCGCCCTACGCCAACGGCGACATCCACCTTGGCCACGCCGTCAACAAGATCCTGAAGGACATGGTCGTCAAATCGCGCACCATGGCCGGTTTCGATGCGCCCTACGTGCCGGGCTGGGATTGCCACGGCATGCCGATCGAGATCCAGATCGAAAAACTGTACGGCAAAAATCTTCCCACTGCTGAGGTTCTTCAGAAAGCGCGCGCCTATGCGCTCGAGCAGATCGACCGCCAGCGCGCCGGCTTCATCCGCCTTGGCGTGCTCGGCGAATGGGACAACCCTTACATGACCATGGCCTACGGTAACGAAGCCGACGAGCTGCGCGCCCTCGGCACGCTGCTGGACAAGGGTTATGTCTACCGCGGCCTGAAGCCGGTCAACTGGTGCTTCGATTGCGGTTCGGCGCTGGCCGAGGCAGAAGTCGAATACCAGGACAAGCGCGACCCGGCGATCGACGTCGGCTTCCCGTTCGCGGAACCGGACAAGCTCGCCGCCGCCTTCGGCCTGGGCGAACTGCCGGCCGGCGACGGCTTCATCGTGATCTGGACCACGACCCCGTGGACCATCCCGTCGAACCAGGCGCTGAACGTGCACCCGGAAGTGACTTACGCGCTGGTGAAGACCGTCCGTAACGATCGACCGGTGCTGCTGATCCTGGCCAAGGACCTGGTCGAATCGACCCTGGCACGCTACAAGCTGGAAGGCGAGATCGTCGCCGAGACCACGGGCGCCAAGCTGGACGGCATCCGCTTCAAGCACCCGCTGCACGCCGCCGATCCGTTCTACGACCGCACCTCGCCGGTCTACCTGGCCGACTACGTGACGACCGACAGCGGCACCGGCGTGGTCCACTCGGCGCCGGCCTACGGTATCGAAGACTTCCAGTCGTGCAAGGCGCATGGCATGAAGGACGACGAGATCCTGAGCCCGGTGATGGGCGACGGCCGCTTCGCCTCCACCCTGCCGCTGTTCGCAGGCCTGACGATCTGGGAAGCATCGAAGCCGATCTGCGCTGCCTTGACCGAAGCCGGCGCCCTGTTCGAATTCAAGATGTTCGAGCACAGCTACATGCACTGCTGGCGCCACAAGACCCCGATTGTCTACCGCGCCACCAACCAGTGGTTCGCCGGCATGGACATCACGCCTGCGGACGGCGGCCCGACCCTGCGCGAGACCGCGCTGGCCGGCATCGCCGAGACGCAGTTCTTCCCGGACTGGGGCCAGGCGCGCCTGCACGGCATGATCGCCAACCGTCCGGACTGGACCCTGTCGCGCCAGCGCCAGTGGGGCGTGCCGATGGCCTTCTTCATCCACAAGGAAACCGGCGCACTGCACCCGCGCACCCCGGAACTGCTGGAACAGGTGGCCAAGCGGATCGAAGCGAACGGCATCGACGCCTGGCACCAGCTGGATGCGCGCGAGCTGCTCGGCATTGAGGCCGACACCTACGAAAAGAACCGCGACACGCTGGACGTCTGGTTCGACTCCGGCTCGACCCACCAGACCGTGCTGCGCGGCTCGCATAAAGAACAATCCGCGTTCCCGGCCGACCTCTACCTGGAAGGTTCGGACCAGCACCGCGGCTGGTTCCACTCGTCGCTGCTGACGTCGTCGATGCTGAACGGCCGTCCGCCGTACAAGGCGCTGCTGACCCACGGCTTCACGGTCGACGAGAACGGCAAGAAGATGTCCAAGTCGCTCGGCAACACGATGGCGCCGCAAAAGATCTCGGATACCCTCGGTGCCGACATCCTGCGCCTGTGGGTCGCTTCGACCGACTACACCGGCGAGCTGTCGATCGGCGAAGAGATCCTGAAGCGCGTGACGGAGTCCTACCGCCGCATCCGCAACACGCTGCGCTTCCTGCTGGCGAACACCTCGGACTTCGACCCGGCCGTCAACGCCGTGCCGGTGGCAGAAATGTTCGAGATCGACCGCTATGCGATGGCAGAAAGCGCGCGCCTGCAGGCGGACGTCGCCGCTCACTTCGAGCGCTACGAATTCCACCCGGTGGTCTCGCGCCTGCAGATCTTCTGCTCGGAAGACCTGGGCGGCTTCTACCTCGACCTGCTGAAGGACCGCCTGTACACCACCGGCGTCGATTCGCTGGCGCGCCGTTCGGCCCAGACCGCGCTGTGGCACATCGCGCACAGCCTGCTGCGCCTGATGGCACCGATCCTGTCGTTCACCGCCGAGGAAGCATGGGCCGTGTTCGCCGGCGAGAAGGCGTTTGCCGACTCCGACGACACCATCTTCACGCAGACCCTGTGGACCTTCCCGGAGATCCCGGACAGCACTGCCCTGCTGGAGAAATACGCGCTGATCAGGAGCGTGCGCAACGACGTCACCAAGCAGCTGGAAGAAGTGCGTGGTTCGGGGGCGATCGGTTCCTCGCTGCAGGCCGAACTGGCGCTGAAAGCGGCGGGCGACAAGTACCGGCTGCTTTCCAGCCTGGAGGACGACCTGAAGTTCGTGTTCATCACCTCGCAGGCAAGCGTCGAGCAGGTCGAGGACGCGGCCCAGGAAGCCGTGGCCGTCACCCCGTCGGACGCCGAGAAGTGCGAGCGCTGCTGGCACTACCGCCGCGACGTCGGCCACGACCCGGCCCACCCGGGCCTGTGCGCCCGCTGCACGAGCAACCTGTTCGGCAGCGGTGAGAAGCGCCGCTTCGCGTAATTAAATAAATAAATAGCGAAAGACCGCTTTTACATCCGGCCAAGGCCGGATGTAAAAGCGCTCCGTGGATCACACTCCCCATCGACATGGCCACCAAAAAAAAATCAACATCGTCCGGCGCCTCCGCCGGTTCCAGCCTCCTGCCCTGGCTGGGCGTCGCCTTCATCGTGATCCTGATCGACCAGATCACCAAGATCACCGTCACGCGCACCTTCATGCATGGCGAAGAAAAGCCGATCACCAGCTTCTTCAACCTGGTGCTGGCGTACAACCCGGGCGCGGCATTCAGCTTCCTGGCGGGACAGGGCGGCTGGCAGCGCTGGTTCTTCGGCGCCATCGCACTGGTGGCCGTCGGCTTCATCCTGCACCTGCTGCGCAAGCACGCCGGCCAGCGCATGTTCTGCTGGGCGCTGGCGCTGATCATGGGCGGTGCCCTGGGCAACCTGATCGACCGCGTCGCCTACGGCCACGTGATCGACTTCCTCGATTTCCACTGGCGCGGCATCGGCCACTTCCCGGCCTTTAACATCGCCGACAGCGCGATCTGCCTGGGCGCTTTCCTGTTCATCGTCGACGAACTGCGTCGGGTGAATAAAAAGTAAATACGGAGAATGCAATGAGCATGGACCTGAAGGGCAAGAAGATCGTCCTCGGCCTGTCCGGCGGCGTGGCCTGCTACAAGGCCGCGGAACTGTGCCGCGCCCTGACCAAGGAAGGGGCCCGCGTGCAGGTCGTGATGACCGACGCCGCCACTCACTTCATCGGCGCGGTGACGATGCAGGCCCTGTCCGGGCATCCGGTCTATACCGACCAGTGGGACGGCCGCATCCCCAACAACATGGCCCACATCGACCTGACGCGCGGCGCCGACGCGATCCTGATCGCACCCTGCTCGGCCGATTTCATTTTCAAACTGGCGCACGGCGCCACCGACGACCTGCTGTCGACGCTGTGTCTGGCGCGCCCGCACACGGTACCGCTGCTGGTGGCGCCGGCCATGAACGTCGAGATGTGGGAAAAGCCGGCGACCCAGCGCAATGTGGCGCAATTGCGCGAAGACGGCGTCGGCATCTTCGGCCCGGCCGCCGGTTCCCAGGCCTGCGGCGAGACCGGCATGGGCCGCATGCTGGAACCGCACGAACTGCTGGAAGAATTGATTGCCTCGTTCCAGCCGAAGGTCCTGGCCGGCAAGCGCGTCCTGATCACGGCCGGCCCGACCTATGAAGCGATCGACCCGGTGCGCGGCATCACCAATCTGTCCTCGGGCAAAATGGGCTATGCGATCGCACGCGCGGCGCGCGAAGCCGGCGCCGAGGTGACCCTGGTCTCCGGCCCGACCGCGCTCGATGCGCCGCACGGCGTGCGCCGCATCGACGTGCGCAGCGCGCAGCAGATGCTGGACGCGGTGATGGCGGGCGTCGCCGGCCAGCACGTGTTCATCGGCGTGGCGGCGGTGGCCGACTGGCGCGTCGAGAATGCGAGCGAGCACAAGATCAAGAAGGACGGCAGCGCCGCGCCCCAACTGCAGTTTGCGCCGAACCCCGACATCCTCGCCAGCGTGGCCGCCACCACCTCGCTGAGCGGCTGGCCCTACTGCGTCGGCTTTGCCGCCGAGTCGCAGAACCTGATCGAATTCGGCGCCGTCAAACGCGAAAAGAAGGGCATTCCCTTGCTCGTTGGCAATATCGGCCCGCAGACCTTCGGGCAGGATGAGAACGCTATCGTGCTGTTCGACGACAGCGGCCACACGGTCCTGCCGCGCGCCGGCAAATTGGCGCTGGCACGCCAGCTGGTATCGGAAATCGCCAAGCGCCTGGAACAGCGTTCGCTGCTGGACTGACCATTCACCACGCCTCACGTATCAAGCATCAATGAAACAGATCGACCTCAAAATCCTCGACCCGCGCATGCAGGACTTCCTGCCGGCCTACGCAACGACCGGCAGCGCCGGCCTGGACCTGCGCGCCTGTGTCGACGCCCCGCTCACGATCGAGCCCGGCCAGACCGTGCTGGTGCCGACCGGCCTCGCCATCCACATCGGCGATCCGTGCTACGCCGCCATGATCCTGCCGCGCAGCGGGCTCGGCCACAAGAACGGCATCGTGCTCGGTAATCTGGTAGGCTTGATCGACTCGGATTACCAGGGGCAATTGATGGTGTCCACCTGGAACCGCAGCCAGTCCGCCTTCACCCTGCAGCCGATGGACCGCCTGGCCCAGTTGGTCGTGGTGCCGGTGATGCAGGTGGGCTTCAACGTCGTCGACGACTTCGCCGCAGGTAACGGCAGCGCGCGCGGTACCGGCGGCTTCGGCAGCACCGGAAAAGAATAAACGATATAAACAATAATGAGGAGCCTATGATTCGCCATTTGCGCCTGCCCGCGCTGGGCATGTCCCTTGCCCTGCTGCTGTCGGCCTGCGCCACGCAGGACATCCGTCCGATCCCGACCACGCCGGGCACGGTGCAGCGCCAGCCGGAAGCACCGGGCCTGTCACCGCAGATCAGCGCCGCCGCCGACACGCTCACGAAAATGGCCGACCTGCAGGACCGCCTGTACAAGGTCGCGGCGCCGCTCCTCATCCAGAACGCGGAACTGTGCAAGGGCCAGGCGCGCCCACTGCTCGGCTTCACCGCCAAGAACCGCTGGTCCTACCCGGGCGACTACAACGAAGCCGCCCACGTCGCCTTCGGCATGGACGAACGCCTGCAGGTGACCGGCGTGCTGGCCGGCAGCGGCGCCGCGCGCGCCGGCCTGCAGAGCGGCGACGTGCTGCTTGCCGCCGGCGGCAAGCCGCTGCCGACCGGCCAGCATGCGCTGTCCCAGGCCGGCACCATCTTCAACCGCATCATCGCTTCCCAGGCCAGCATGCCGCTGACGATCGAGCGCCGCGGCAGCGAACGCCAGATGGCGATCCCGGTCACGCGCGCCTGCGCCTTCGCGATCGACGTCGGCAACGCCGACAACGTGAATGCCTACGGCGACGGCACGCGCGTGCTGGTCACGCGCGGCATGATCCGCTTCACGCGCGACGACGACGAACTGGCCTTCGTGGTCGCCAAGACCATGGCGCACAACATGCTCGGCCATTCGGCAACCCAGCGCAACCAGGCGACCATCGGCAGCATCATCGACAACCTGCGCAGCATCAATCCGGACACCTCGATGCTGATCGGCAGCGGCGGCATCAAGGCCATGCCGGCCGACGCCGACGCCGCGGCCGACCGCCTCGGCATCTACCTGGCGGCCCGCGCCGGCTACGACGTCGCCGAGGCGCCGGCCTTCTGGCGGCGCCTGGCCGAGGCCTATCCGGCGTCGGTACTGAACGGCTATACGGCGAACCACCCGGCGCTGCCGGCGCGCATGGCGGCGGTGGAGCGGGCACTGAACGAAGTCAAGAGCAAACGCTCCGGCAAGAAGGCCTTGACGCCGTAATACCTTCCGGCTTGTCGTTCCCGGCACTGCCAGGAACGACTTCCTGGCACTGCCAGGAACGACTCCCCGCAGCACCCCTCCTCCGTTTCTTGTACCATTGCCAATCCGCGCCCTTCCCCCCAATTCAAAAGCAAGAACCGGGAAGCCCCAGCGTGCGCCGCCGTCGATAATCCTCTCCCTTTCCCAGGGATAGCACAACCATGAACACCGCAAACCTGCTGCGCCTCATCCTGCTCGCCGCCATCTGGGGCGGTTCCTTCCTGTTCATGCGCATCAGTGCGCCCGTGCTCGGGCCCGCCGTCCTGATCGAATTGCGGGTGCTGTTCGCCGCCCTGTTCCTGGCCGCCGTCGGCCTGGTACTGAAGAAGCGCCTGCACCTGCGCGCGCACTGGAAGCATTACTTCATCCTCGGCTTCTTCAATTCGGCGCTGCCGTTCCTGCTGTTTGCGTTTGCCGCACGCACGCTGTCGGCCTCGGTGCTGTCGGTGCTGAATGCGACCGCGCCGATGTGGGGCGCGCTGCTCGGCGCCGCGTGGTCGAGACAAAAAGTGGGACTGAAGAGCGGCATCGGCCTGGTGCTGGGGACGGTGGGCGTCGCGCTGCTGGTCGGCTTCGACCACGTGGCGGCGCGGCCCGGCGCCGGCATCGCGGTGGCGGCGGCCCTGCTGGCGGCCTTCAGCTACAGCGTGGCCAGCCTGTACGCGCGCTCGGCCAAGAGCGTCGAACCCTTCGCCAACGCCCACGGCACCATGTGGACCTCGGCCCTGATGGTGCTGCCGGTGCTGCCGCTGTTCCCGGCGACGGGGAGCTTCACGCCCGGCATCGCGGCGGCGGTGCTGGCGCTGGGCGTGCTGTGCAGCGGTATCGCCTACATCCTGTACTTCAAGCTGATCGAGGAAGTCGGCACCACCTCGGCCCTCACGGTGACCTTCCTGAACCCGGTGTTCGGCATCCTGTGGGGCGCGCTGTTCCTGCACGAGACCATCGGCTGGTACACGATCGTGGGTTCGGCCATCGTGCTGGTCGGCACCGCGCTGGTGACCGGCTTCGTGCCGCGCTTCGGGCGCGCCGCGGCGCTGTCCGCACCCGCCAAGTGATGCGCCGCCAACTCGACATCGCCCTGCCCGCCGGCTACCGCCGCGAGGATGCGCTCGCCTTCCACGGGCGCGATGCCGAAGGCCTGGCCGAACGGATCGAGGGCGGCACGATCCGCAAGGGCGTGCTGCTGGACGGCATGCCGGTGCAACTCCAGATCGTGCTCGACGGCGACCGGGCCCGCTGCACGGTCGATGCCGCCGCGGACAGCATCCCGCCCCAGGCCGAGGCCGCGCTGGTGAACATGCTCGGCCTGCGCATCGACCCGGCATCGTTCGAAACGGCGGTGCGCGACGATCCGCTGTTCGGTCCCGTGGTGCGGCGCACGCCGGGCCTGCGCGTGATCCAGGCCGCCACCGTGTTCGAGGCGCTGACCTGGGCCATCATCGGCCAGCAGATCAACCTGCCGTTCGCGATCGCGCTGCGCCGCAGTTTCATCCAGCAGGCCGGCCGCCCCCATCCGAACGGCTTGTGGTGCTACCCGGAAGCAGCGGACGTGGCCCGCCTCGACGTTGAACAACTGACCAGCCGCAAGTTCTCGCGTGCCAAGGCGGACACCCTGCTGCGCCTGGCACGGCTGGTGGCGGACGGTGAGTTGTCGCTGGCCCCGGCGGCGGACGGCGACCTCGCCGCGACCGCCGCGCGCCTGCTGGCGATCAAGGGCATCGGCCCCTGGACGGTGAACTACGCGATGTTGCGCGGCTATGGCGATCCCGACTGTTCCCTGCACGGCGACGTCGCCGTGCGCAGCGCGATCGGGCGCCTGCTGGGTACGGACACCCGGCCGGGCATCGCCGCAGCCGAAGCCTTCCTGCAAGCCTATCGCCCGCAGCGCACGATGGCGGCGGCCTACCTGTGGGCTAGCCTGAACCAGCCCAGTGGCTGAATGTATCGGATGACAGTGGTGCGCAACCGACGGCTTGCGCTAGACTGCACCCTTTCCGCGGCCAAGCCGCTAGACTGGCCGTACATCCCAATGGCATAGGCCGACGCAGCGAGGATCCCGTGATTCCAAGAACAGTCATCCTGGCACTGCTGCTGGGCAGCGCGGCTTGCCACGCCCAGGCGCAAACCGAGGGCGCGCCCGCCGCCGACAGCGGCCCCGGCGCCTACCTGTCCCTGGAGTTCGGCAACGGCCGCATCTACGGCGGCAACCGCGACGACGCCCCCGGCGGTTCGCGCTCGATGGGCCGCCGCGCCTTCGAAGCGCGCGCCGGACGCGAAGAGTCCTCCCCACTCGGCCCGGGGCGCATCGACTTCGTCCACTACAACGAGGGCCATCCGGACAACAACCACCGCGACGGCTTCGCCCTGCAATGGGTAGGCGTGCGTTCGCTCGGCAACGCGTTCACCGGCGAACTGGGCATCGGCCCCTACCTGAGCATGAACACGACCACCATCGATGGCCGCGAGTTCGACGATGCGCACTTGGGTCTGCTGCTCGGGGGCGCCTTGCGTCTGCCGCTGCGCTCGCTACCGCCCGGCACCCACCTGCGCCTGGGCGTCAATTATGCGTGGATGCCCGGCGCGCACCGCTCGGCCGCCATGCTGCTCGGCCTTGGACGCCAGTTCGGGCCGGCGCAGCCCGACCCCGATACCGAACCGATCACCGGCCCGTGGTGGTTCGGCGGCTCGATCGGCAGGTCGATCACCAACCTCTCCAACACCGCAAGCGCGAATGCCGGCGTGCTGGAAGCGCGCACCTACCTCGATGAACGTTTCGCACACTGGGGCGTGTCCGGCAAGCTGGTATTCGAAGGCGACGACGGCAGGCGGGTCGACCGCGACGGCATCGCCGCCCAGCTTTTCTATGTACAGCAGGTGACGCCGCGCCTTGCGATGAGCGCAGGCGCCGGCCCCTATGTCGCCCGCAACGACCGCGACGAAAATGACAAGACGCGTGCCAACCTGTTGATCAGTTTCCAGGCCGAGCGCGCGCTCTCGAGCGAAACCCGCGCTTTCGTCAATTTCAACCGGGTCAAGACCTTCCGCCGGACCAATGATCGCGACCTGCTGCAGATCGGCATTCTGAAGCGCTTCCGGTAAGCGCCGCTCTCAGTTCAAACGCGGCAGGCCCTCGAACTGCTGCGCGCCCTCCCCGGCAAACCGGATCAGTTCGGACAGCGGCACGGTGGCCAGGTTGTCGCTGCCGTAATGGCCGCCGAGCGCGCTCGGGATCTTGAGGCAGTACTTGCGCCCGGCCGCCAGCGGTCCGAGCGTGGATTCGGCCAGGTCCACGGCCTCGGGCATGTACCAGTCGCGCAGGAAATCCTGGTTATAGGAGAGCGCATCGAGGGCGGCGCGGTCTTCGGCCACCGGTTCGCAGCGCAGGTCCTGGGGCGAGAGGCGCCAGTACATGCCGTCCGCATCGCGGATGATGAGGTTGCCGAAGGCGTTTTCGCCCAGCACCTCGGCCGCATCCAGGCCGACCCAGCCCCAGGCTTCGTTTATCTCGTCAACGGTAATCATGAACGCATGCTCCATTGGTCAATGTCAGTCAACGCTGGTTTGACCGGCGCACGCCGACACTGTTGCGTCAGCTTGAACGGGATTTGCGCTGTGTCGAGCCGCCTCGGCTCAGGTCGACTGGTGCTGTTCCGGCGCAAGCCCTCGTCTGGACGCCTTGCGCGCATTCGCGTTCTTGATCGCGTACACGCGCTGCGCGAGCACGCAGGCCGCGCGCAGGAGCAGCGGCACCTTGCGCTGATGCGCGGGCGGACCAAAGCGGCCGCGCAGGTAGTCCCACATGCCGAGCAGGGCCGCGTCGCTGTAGGTGTAGCGACCATATTCGCGATAGCGGACGGCGTCGTACATGGCCTTGTCCACCAGCTTCAGGCGCAACAGGCGACGGTAGGCAGGCGGCGTATGCGTATCCAGGAACAGCATCTCGTTACGCTGCAGCAGATAGACCAGGTACAGCGGGAACTCTTCGAGTTCCTTGCGGTTTTCGTGGAACACCGTCGCATTCAGGGCACAGCGGACCATCCAGCCATGTTTGACCAGGCGCATGCTGATGTCGTCGTCGTCGTAGTAGGCGAACAGGCGGTCGTCCAGCGGCCCGGTATCCTTCAGCGCCTGCACCCGGTACAGCACCGCGGTGCCGTCGACCCAGACTTCTTCAGGATGCGCGTCCTGGAAGCGGCGCGCCTCCTCGATGTCGAGGATGAGCCGGGTCTTGCGCTTGTCCCAGTCATGGTAGTTGACGCAGCGTGCGATGTGACCGTCATGGATGTCGCGCAGAACCGGCGACACCGCCCCGCAACGGGCATGGGCCTGGAGTTCCGCAACCAGCTCACGCAGGGTGCCAAGCTCGACCGTGGAATCGTTGTTCAGCAGCCAGATGTAATCGTAGCCTTCGCGGATCGCCAGTTCGATGGCGACGTTATGACCGCCGGTAAAGCCCAGGTTCTGCGGCAGGCATTTGAGCACCACGTCGCGCGCCACCAAGGCCGCGGACAGTGCCGCCGCCTCCTCGCTACGCGACCCGTTGTCGATGACCAGCGTCGTCACCTCGGCAGGGGCAACCGCCACTTCGTTTTTCACCGAATCCAGGCAAGCCAGGGTCTTGGCGGTCCCGTTCCAGTTGAGGATGCTGACCAGCACCCTCGGCAGACGGGCGGGTTGCATAACGTTCAATGTCGCGTCGCTCATAGTGGGATGAAAATCGCTGAACTTCAATCGGCAGGCAAAAAATCTTTCCTAATCGACATTTAATATAGCAGATTTAGCGCATAGGCAATCGTACACTTGAAACTGCTTGGGAATGACGCGAGAAACGAAAAAAGCCCGGTCGACACAGTGTCGACCGGGCTTTTTGAAGGAATGTCTTACTCAACATTGCCTTGAATTTGGTTGCGGGGACAGGATTTGAACCTGTGACCTTCGGGTTATGAGCCCGACGAGCTGCCAGACTGCTCCACCCCGCGTCTGATGGTTCGTATTATACGAGGTCTGGCGAGTTTAGGCAATGGCGATCCCATCGCGCCTTTCCGGGGGCGGCACAGCCGCCGCATTACGGTGTAAAGTAAGGGCAAGCCCATAATCTTTGTTTTCTATGAAATTCTGCTCCGAGTGCGCCCATCCGCTGACGGTGGCCATCCCCGAAGGCGACAACCGTCCACGCTACGTGTGCACCCATTGCGGCACCATTCATTACCAGAACCCCAAGATGGTGATCGGCTCGATCCCGGTGTGGCAACGCGACGGCGAGTTCAAGGTCCTGCTGTGCAAGCGCGCCATCGAGCCGCGCTACGGCTACTGGACCCTGCCGGCCGGCTTCATGGAAAACGAGGAAACCACAAGCGAAGCAGCGGTGCGCGAGACCGAGGAAGAAGCCGGCGCCAACGTCAGGCTGGGCAAGCTGTTCACGCTGCTGAACGTGGCCCACGTGCACCAGGTCCACCTGTTCTACCTGGCCGAACTGCTCGACCTCGATTTCGCGGCCGGCATCGAAAGCCTGGACGTGCGCCTGTTCGCCGAAGACGAGATTCCCTGGGACGACCTGGCCTTCCCCACCATCCGCACCACGCTGGAGCTGTTCTTCGCCGACCGCGCCCGCATCCGCGAAGGCGGTGGCGACTACGGTTTCCACGGCGGCGACGTCACGCGTCCCATGCGCCGCGCCGACGAGCCGGCCCCGGAACAACCCGACTGACCAGCCCGAGCGCGCACCGTCATGATTCCCTGGCTCGAGGCGAACACGCCCTTCCCCGACGTCTCCGAAGCGCTGACGACCGATGCGCCCGGACTGCTCGCGGCCGGTGCCGACCTGTCGCCACGGCGCCTGCTGCAGGCTTACCGCAACGGCATCTTCCCCTGGTTTTCGGAAGGCCAGCCGATCCTGTGGTGGAGCACCGACCCGCGCATGGTGCTGCATACGGACGCCTTCAAGATCAGCGACAGCCTGAAGAAAACCTTGCGCAAGGTCGAACGCGCGCGCACGGCAAAAACGACGGGCGCCGAGCCTGCCGACAGCGGCTGGGACGTGCGCTTCGACAGCGCCTTCGAACAGGTGATGCGCGCCTGCGCCGCCCCGCGCAAGGATGGCCCCGGCACCTGGATCTCGGAAGACATCATCGCCGGCTACGGCGGCCTGCACCGGATGGGCTATGCGCATTCGTCCGAAGTGTGGCTGGACGGCGAACTGGTCGGCGGCGCCTACGGCGTCTGCATCGGCCGTATGTTCTATGGCGAATCGATGTTCGCGCGCGTGTCGGACGCGTCCAAGGTGGCGCTGGCCTACCTGGTCGCCTTCCTGCGCAGCCAGGGCGTGCGCATGCTCGATTGTCAGCAGGAAACCGGGCACCTGGCCTCGCTGGGTGCGAAGCCGATCCCGCGCAGTCAATTCCTCCAGCATTTGCGGCACGCGATCACCGAAGCGCCAATCGAACATTGGGAAGTCGCGCCACCGTTGACGACTTAACGTTGCGGTGCACCGTCTTTGGCTACAATGGGCCTATATGTCGTCCCGAGAGCATTCATGACGCACCTAAACGATCTGCCCTTTTCCACGCTGCAGTTCTACACCACGGCGCCCTACCCGTGCAGCTATCTCGATGCGCGCCAGGCGCGCTCGCAGGTGGCCACGCCGTCGCACCTGATCAACGCGGACGTCTACTCCGAACTGGTGCGCAACGGTTTCCGGCGCAGCGGCATCTTTACCTATCGCCCGTACTGCGACGGCTGCCGCGCCTGCATCCCGGTGCGCGTGGCGGTGAACGATTTCGTGCCCAACCGCAGCCAGCGGCGCGCCTGGAAGCACCACGGCGACCTGAGCGCGATGGTCGCCAACCTGTCGTTCTCCGACGAGCACTACGCGCTCTACCTGCGCTACCAGACCACGCGCCACGTCGGCGGCGGCATGGACCAGGACAGCCGCGACCAGTATGCCCAGTTCCTGCTGCAAAGCCGGGTCAATACGCGGCTGGTCGAATTCCGCGAGCCGGACGGTACCTTGCGCATGGTCTCGATCATCGACGTCCTGTCGGACGGCCTGTCCTCCGTATACACCTTCTTCGATCCGGACGTGGTGGGCGCCTCCTTCGGCACCTACAACGTGCTGTGGCAAATCGAGCAGGCGCGCGAACTGAACCTGCCCTACGTCTATCTCGGCTACTGGATCGAACAGAGCCCGAAGATGGCCTACAAGATCAATTTCCGGCCGCTGGAAGCGCGCATCGATGGCGTATGGGGCGTGCTGGAGCGTTGAAGCCGGGATGACCTGCAGGTGAATTGCATTTCCGGCTAGCATTGTCTTATCGGCACGTAAGAGCCGCCTGCCCTCCGGCGTACAGGTTAAAATGTCGTGAATTCACGATCGACCGACACATGTCCGACAAACTCCTGTACGCGCTTGCCCGTCCCCTGCTGTTTTCGCTCGATGCCGAAACGGCCCACAACCTGACCTTGCCGGCCCTGCGCCGCGCAGCCGCGCTGGGCCTGACCGGCGTCGTACGCAAACCCGCGCCGGACCCGCGCACGGTGATGGGCATCACCTTCCCCAACCCGGTCGGCCTGGCGGCCGGCCTCGACAAGGATGGCGCCTACATCGACGGCCTGGCCGCGCTCGGCTTCGGCTCGATCGAAATCGGCACCGTCACCCCGCGCGCCCAGCCCGGCAATCCGCGTCCGCGCATGTTCCGCCTGCCGGCCGCACAAGGCATCATCAACCGCATGGGCTTCAACAACGGCGGCGTCGACGCTTTCGTCGCCAACGTGCGGGCATCGCGCTTCTATCAGGAACGGCAAGGCGTACTCGGCCTGAACATCGGCAAGAACGCCGACACCCCGATCGAACGCGCCGCCGACGACTACCTGGAATGCCTGCGCAAGGTGTACCCGTATGCCAGCTACGTCACGGTCAACATTTCCTCACCCAATACCAAGAACCTGAGACAGCTGCAGGGCGCGTCCGAACTGGATGCCCTGCTGGCCGAGCTCAAGGGCGAGCAGTCGCGCCTGGCCGACCAGCACGGCCACTACGTGCCGCTGGCGCTGAAGATCGCGCCCGACGTCGATGCCGACCAGATCCGCAACATCGGTGCCGCCCTGATGCGCCACGGCATCGACGGCGTGATCGCCACCAACACCACGCTCAACCGGCGCGACGTCGAAGGCATGAAGCACGCCGGCCAGCAGGGCGGCCTGTCCGGGGCACCGGTGTTCGACCTGTCGAACATCGTGATCCGCGCGCTGAAGAAGGAAGTCGGCGATGCGATCCCGATCATCGGCGTCGGCGGCATCCTGCGCGGCCAGGATGCCAAGGCCAAGATCGCGTCCGGGGCGCAGCTGGTGCAGCTGTACAGTGGCCTGATCTATCGCGGGCCGGCGCTGGTGCGCGAGTGTGCGGATGCGCTGCGCGGCGTGAAATAGAACAAGGCGTAGTACGAAAATAAAACACACTGCAAAAATATGAACCGTCGCCCCTGCGGAGGCAGGGGCCCAAGTTGCGAGCGTTTCGATGGCTCATGCAAACTTGGGCCCCTGCCTTCGCAGGGGCGACGCTTATGAGCCAACGAAACAGGACACATCATGAAGATGCAAAAACTCGGCCGCACCGACCTCACCGTCTCCCGCGTCTGCCTCGGCACCATGACCTTCGGCGAACAGAACACCGAGGCCGATGCCCACGGCCAGCTCGATTATGCGATCGAGCGCGGCATCAACTTCATCGATACCGCGGAAATGTACCCGGTGCCGCCCAGCGCCGGCACCCAGGGGGCGACCGAACGCTTCATCGGCAGCTGGCTGAAAAAGAGCGGCAAGCGCGCCGGCATCGTGCTGGCCACCAAGGCTGCCGGTCCGAACGCCAACCAGACCTGGATCCGCAGCGGCCGCCACAACCTCGATGCGGCGAACATCCGCGCCGCGCTGGACGCCAGCCTGCAGCGCCTGCAAACCGATTACGTCGACCTCTACCAGCTGCACTGGCCGAGCCGCAACGTGCCGATCTTCGGCGCCAACCAGTTCGACCCGCAGAAGGAGCGCGCCAGCGTGCCGATCGAAGAAACGCTGGCCGTGCTGGGCGACCTGATCAAGGAAGGCAAGATCCGCCACATCGGCGTGTCCAACGAGAGCCCGTGGGGCGTGAGCGAATACATCAAGCAGGCCGAGATGAAGGGCCTGCCGCGCATCGCCACCATCCAGAACCTGTACAACCTGACCGCGCGCGCCTTCGAGACCACGCTGCTGGACGAAGTCTGCTACCGCGAAGAGGTCAGCCTGCTGGCCTACAGCCCGCTCGCCTTCGGCCAGCTCAGCGCCAAGTACGTCGACAACCCGCAGGCGCACGGCCGCCTGACGATCTACCCGCCGACCTGGAGCCCGCGCTACCTGCGCCCGGCGGTATTCGCGGCCGTCAAGGAGTATGCGGCGCTGGCGCGTGACAACGGCATGTCGCCGGCCCAGATGGCGCTGGCGTGGTGCTATTCGCGCTGGTTCACGGGGTCGACCATCATCGGGGCGACCACGCTGGCGCAGTTGAAGGAGAATATCGATGCCGAGCAGATCACGCTGTCGGATGAGGTGGTGAAGGCGATCGATGCGATTCACGCCCGGTACACCAATCCGGGCCAGTAACGCTCGCCCGTCACCCCTGCGCAGGCAGGGACCCAAGTTTGCAGGCGTATCGGCAGCGCAAATATAACTTGGGGCCCTGCCTTTGCAGGGGCGACGTTGGTTTAGTGTTCGGTAACGCTCGCGCCGACAGCGCCGGTCACTCCACCACCACCGGATGCAGGGCCTTCTCGATATCCGCCCGGGTAAACCCCTGCGCAAAGCGCTCGATGAAGTCGTACGCATACGCCCGCAGGTAAGCCCCGCGGCGCACTGCCAGGCGCGTCACGTTGGGCGCGAACAGGTGCGACGATTCGATCGCGCGCAGGCCGCGGTCGCGCCCGTGGTCGAAGGCCATCGAGGCGACGATGCCGACGCCCATCCCGAGCGAGACGTACTGCTTGATCACGTCCGAATCCATCGCCGTCAGCACGATGTCCGGGCTGACGCCGGCGCTGGCAAAGGCGGCGTCGATGTGGCTGCGGCCCGTAAAGCCGACGTCGTAGGTAATCAGGGGATACTCGGCCAGGTCGGCCAGCTTGATCGGGCTCTGGCCCAGCAGCGGGTGCCCGTCCGGCACCACCACCAGGTGGCTCCAGCGGTAGCAGGGGAAGGACACCAGGTCGGGGAAGGCGCTCAAGCCCTCGGTCGCGATGCCGATGTCGGCGCGGCCGGACAGCACCCATTCGGCGATGTGCTCCGGGGCGCTCTGCTGCAGCGAGATGCGCACGCCCGGGAACGAGTTGCGGAAGGCCTGCACCACTTGCGGCAGCGCATAGCGCGCCTGGGTGTGGGTGACGGCGACCGTGAGCGTGCCGCTGTCCTGGGCCGCGTATTCGCTGCTGGCCTGCTGCAGGTTCTCGGCCTCGACCAGCAGGCGTTCGACGATCTTCAGGATGCCCTTGCCGGGATCGGTCAGGCCGGTGAGGCGCTTGCCGTTGCGCTCGAAGATGACCACGCCCAGCTCGTCCTCGAGCTCGCGGATCTGGCGCGACACGCCCGGCTGCGACGTGAACAGCGCATTCGCCACGTCGGTGAGGTTGAAATTGCGGCGCGCGGCTTCGCGCACCGAACGCAACTGCTGGAAATTCATATGCCTTCTCCTTGATCGACGAATACGTGCATCCGCTTCGGCTTGACCAGCAGGGTCTCGCCATCGCGCAAATCGAGCTCGCGGAAGCGCTCATTCGGGATCACCGCTTCGATCAGTTGCGCATTGTCGGCGCGCTCCAGGTCGAGCTGGGCCAGCGGGCCGATCGCGTGGGCGCGGCGCAGTTTCACCGCCACGCCCTCATTGTGCGGACTGCCCGCCACGTAGCGCTCGACGTCGAGGTCGTGCGGCCGCACATAGCCGATCGCTTCGCCGTTGCGCACGCCGGTATGCTGCGGGGTCGCCAGGCGCGCATCGCCGCTGGCCAGCACGCCTTCGTCGACGCGGCCGTGGAACAGGTTGACGTTGCCGAGGAAGCCGTAGACGAAGGGCGAAGCCGGCTGGTTGTACACCTGGGCCGGCGTGCCGGTCTGCTCGACGCGGCCCTTGTTCATCAGGACCACGCGGTCGGCCACTTCGAGCGCCTCTTCCTGGTCGTGGGTCACGAAGATCGAGGTCACGTGCAGCTCGTCGTGCAGCTGGCGCAGCCAGCGCCGGAGTTCCTTGCGCACCTTGGCGTCGAGCGCGCCGAACGGTTCGTCCAGCAGCAGCACGCGTGGCTCCACCGCGAGCGCACGTGCCAGGGCGATACGCTGGCGCTGGCCGCCCGACAGCTGCGGCGGATAGCGGTCGGCGATCCAGTCCAGCTGCACCAGCTCGAGCAGCTTTTTGACTTTCTCACGGATCTGCTGCTCGGACGGGCGCTCCTTGCGCGGCTTGACCCGCAGGCCGAACGCCACGTTCTCGAACACGGTCATGTGCTTGAACAGCGCGTAATGCTGGAACACGAAGCCGACCTGGCGTTCGCGCACGTGGCGCGCCGAGGCATCGTCGCTGTCGAGCAGCACGCGGCCCGAATCCGGGAATTCCAGGCCGGCGATGATGCGCAGCAGCGTGGTCTTGCCGCAGCCCGAAGGCCCCAGCAGCGCGGTCAGCTCGCCGTCGTCGAACTGCAGCGACACGTCGTCCAGGGCCGTGAACTGGCCGAACTGCTTGCGGATGTGTTGGACTTCGATCGTCATGTCAGTGCTCCGTGGTTTGCATCTGCAGATTCACCTTGCGGGCAGCGTGCAGGCGCCATTCGATGAGGGATTTCACCGCCAGCGTAACCAGCGCCAGCAGCGCCAGCAGCGACGCGATCGCGAACGCGGCGGTGAAGTTGTATTCGTTGTAGAGGATCTCGACCTGCAGTGGCATGGTGTTGGTTTCCCCGCGGATGTGGCCGGACACCACCGAGACGGCGCCGAACTCGCCCATCGCGCGGGCATTGCACAGGATCACGCCGTACAGCAGGCCCCACTTGATGTTGGGGAGGGTCACGCGGAAGAAGGTGGCCCAGCCGGATGCACCCAGCACCAGCGCCGCCTCCTCTTCCTCGCTGCCCTGCGCTTGCATCAGCGGAATCAGTTCGCGCGCGACGAAGGGGAAGGTAATGAAGATGGTGGCCAGCACGATGCCCGGCACCGCGAACAGGATCTTGATGTCGTGGTCCATCAGCCACGGGCCGAACCAGCCCTGGGCGCCGAACAGCAGCACGTAGATCAGGCCGGCGATAACCGGCGACACCGAGAACGGCAGGTCGATCAGGGTCAGCAGCACGCTTTTGCCGCGGAAGTCGAACTTGGCGATGGCCCAGCTTGCCGCCACGCCGAACACCAGGTTCAGCGGCACCGAGATGCCGGCGGCGATGAAGGTCAGCTTGATCGCCGCCAGCGCATCGGCATCGACGACGGCTTCCTGGTAGGTGGCCCAGCCGCGCTTGAGCGCTTCGTAGAAGACGGCGACCAGCGGCACGAACAGGAACAGCGTCAGGAACAGCAGCGCGACCGTAATCAGCGTGTAGCGGACCCAGTTCGGTTCCAGCGTGTTGGTGGCCTTGCGCGGCGCCGGGGTGGCGGCGTCGTTGACGGCGCTATCGAGGACTGCGCTCATGTTATTTCCCTGCCCGCTTGCGGGTCCATGCCTGCAGCAGGTTGATGGCCAGCAGCAGGATGAAGGAGACGATCAGCATCACCACGGCGATCGCGGTGGCGCCGGTGTAGTCGTACTGTTCAAGCTTGGTGATGATGAACAGCGGCGTGATCTCGGACACCATCGGCATGTTGCCGGCAATGAAGACCACCGAGCCGTATTCGCCGGTGGCACGCGCAAAGGCCAGCGCGAAGCCGGTCAGGAGTGCCGGCACGATGCCGGGCAGGATCACGCGAATGAAGGTTTGCCAGGGACTGGCGCCGAGGCTGGCCGCGGCTTCTTCGAGTTCGCGCTCGGCGTCTTCCAGCACCGGCTGCACCGTGCGCACCACGAAGGGCAAGCCGATGAAGGTGAGTGCCAGCATCACGCCCAGCGGCGTGAAAGCGACCTTGATGCCGATTTTTTCCAGGTACTGGCCGATCCAGCCGTTGGCCGAATACAGCGAGGTCAGCGTGATGCCGGCCACCGCGGTCGGCAGGGCGAACGGCAAGTCGACCAGCGCATCGATGAAGCGCTTGCCCGGGAATTTATAGCGGACCAGCACCCAGGCGACGATGCCGCCGAAGATGACGTTGATGAAGGCCCCGACCAGGGAGGCGCCGAAGCTCAGCCGGTAGGACGCCATCACGCGCGGCGAGGTGACGGCGCTCCAGAACGCGTCCCATGTCATCGTGAACGTTTTCAGGAACAGCGCCGACAGCGGCACCAGGACGATCAGTCCCAAGTAAAAAATCGTGAACCCGAGCGAGAGCCTGAAACCGGGGATCACCCGGTTCGCGCTGCTGCGGGAAGCCAATGGATTCATGCAATCGCCTTATTACCAATTCATCTAATAAGGACAGATAATCGCACCCATTACTCATATTGCAAACGAAGCATTTGTTATTTGCAAAGATGATTCGGCTACTAAGATATTTACTAACTAATTAAGAGCGGCTAGCCAACCTTCAGGGCAAGGGACGCGGCCCACCGACGCAGCGTCGAAGACAGTACGCTGGTACAGCGAGACGATGCAATGCTGCCATGGCGGTCTTGTCCGACGCGCTAGGCGAGGAGTTTGATGGCGACCGTGGCCAGCGTGACCGCCAGCAGGCCACGCAGCAGGCGTTCGGGCACGATGCGCGCCGCCCACGCGCCGAGGGTGATGCCGGGCACCGAACCGATGAGCAAGGTCAGCAGCAGCATCCAGTTGATCGAGCCCAGCCACCAGTGGCCGACCGCGGCGATGGCCGTCAGCGGCACCGCGTAGGCGATGTCGGTGCCCGCCACTTCGGCCGGGGTCAGCTTCGGATACAGCATCACCAGCAGCGTCGCGCCGATGGCGCCGGCGCCGATCGAGGAAATCGTGACCAGGATGCCGAGCACGGCGCCCGATACGATGGTGGCTGCAGCCAGGCTGCGGCCGTGCAGCTGGCGACCCGGCTTGGCGTTTACCCAGGCCATCATCTGGCCGCGGAACAGGATGGCGACCACGGTCAGCAGGACCGAGACGGCGATCGAATATCGGATCAGCTGGCCGATTTCGGCGCCGAGCGGACCGAAGTACTGGAGCGCCAGCGTCGCCAGCAGCGCAGCCGGCAGCGCGCCGATGCACAGGCGGCGCACGATATCCCATTGCACGGTGCCGCGCGAACGGTGGGTGACAGTGCCTGCGCTCTTGGTGATGGATGCAAATGCGAGGTCGGTGCCGACGGCAACCGACGGATTGACGCCGAACAGCAAGGTCAGCAGCGGCGTCATCAGCGAGCCGCCACCGACACCGGTCATGCCAACCAACAAGCCAACTGCGAAACCCGAAACAATATAAGTGATGGACATTCATTACCCTCAGACTAGTGCCAAGGGTAAGGTGCCTCAACCGTAAACCAAACAACAGCTTCCTTATTTGCTTATGCAGAAAGCGTTTTACGAGCCCTGCCGGTAGGGTGGACGGCTCGACCGCCGCTGGCCGATTTGCCGCGAATGCTGCGCCGTCCACGCGTCGATACGCAGCAGCGGCCAGATTGCACACGGCATTGGTGCCGTCAACAATCGCCGCGTGGACGGCAAAGCCGGCTCGCCGTCCGCGTCCACCCTACGTATTACTTATTAGGCTGCGGCGTCAGGCGCAGATACGGCTTGGGCGCCTTGAAACCCTTAGGATATTTCTGCTGCAACTGCTCAGGATCCTGCACGGTCAGCGGGATGATGACGTCATCGCCATCCTTCCAGTTGCCCGGCGTGGCCACGGTGTAGCCGTCGGTCAATTGCAGCGCATCGATCACGCGCAGCACTTCGTCGAAGTTGCGGCCAGTGCTCATCGGGTAGGTAATGATCAGGCGCACTTTCTTGGCCGGATCGATCACGAACAGCGAGCGCACGGTGGCGGTGGCCGACTGGTTCGGATGGATCATGTCGTACAGGGACGAGACCGACTTGTCGGCGTCGGCGATGATCGGGAAGCCGACCACGGTCTGCTGGGTTTCCTCGATGTCCTTGATCCAAGCGGCGTGCTGCTCGGCCGGGTCGACCGACAGCGCGATCGCCTTGACGTTGCGCTTGTCGAATTCCGGCTTCAGCTTCGCGGTCAGGCCCAGCTCGGTCGTGCACACCGGCGTGAAGTCGGCCGGGTGCGAGAACAGCACCACCCAGGAATCGCCTGCCCAGTCGTGGAAACGGATACGGCCGATGGTGGAATCCTGCTCGAAATCGGGGGCGATGTCGCCCAGACGCAAGGTCATAGTCTTCTCCTTAGATGTGGTTCTTTAAAAGAACCGGTTGTACAGCACCACGGCCCAGGTCGCGCCGGCCATCGTGATCGCCAGCGCCACCGCTGCGCTGCCAAGGTCCTTGGCAGCCTTGGACAGCGGATGGCGTTCGAGCGACACGCGGTCGACCACGGCCTCGATCGACGCGTTGATCAATTCCACCAGCAACACCAGACCCAGCACCGCGATCAGGGCCAATTTCTGGAAGGCCGAGATCGGCAGTAGCAGGGCAATCACGGTGGCCGGGACCGCCACCATCAATTCCTGGCGAAACGCATGTTCGTGCCGCCACGCATGTCCGAAACCGTCGATCGAATACCGGAACGCGGACACGATCCGCTTCAGGCCGCCTTTACTCTTGAACTCGCTGCTGGATTGATCCATCGATATCGTTGTGCTGTGTGAGATCCGCATTATGCCCACACAGCTTGCCGATGACGCAACACCAATCTAAAGGCTTTACCAATTTTTTTCACATTATGGTATAAACTAGAGCAATATACCGCACTGCACCAACCACATCATGAAAATGGAAACCCCTGAACCGGCGAAGACTTCCATCCAAGTGATCGAGCGCATGGTCGCCCTGCTCGATGCGCTGGCCAGTTATCCCGACCCTGTGAGCCTCAAGGAACTGTCGCGGGTTTCGGGACTCCACCCATCGACGGCGCACCGTATCCTCAACGACATGGTGGTGACGCGCTTCGTGGACCGGGTCGAACCCGGCACCTACCGCCTCGGCATGCGCCTGCTGGAACTGGGCAACGTGGTCAAGAGCCGCCTGTCGGTGCGCGAAGCCGCGGTCGAGCTCATGCGTGCACTGCACAACAAGACGCGCCAGACCGTGAACCTGTCGGTGCGCCAGGGCGACGAGATCGTCTACATCGACCGGGCCTTTTCCGAACGCTCGGGCATGCAGGTGGTGCGCGCCATCGGCGGCCGCGGCCCGCTCCACCTCACCTCGACCGGCAAGCTGTTCCTGTCGGTGGACGAACCGAAAGCCACGCGCGCCTACGCCACCCGCACCGGCCTGGCCGGCCATACCAAGAACTCGATCACCGATTTGGCGCGCCTGGAACGCGAACTGTCGCTGGTGCGCGCCCGCGGCTATGCGCGCGACAACGAGGAACTCGAAGTAGGCGTGCGCTGCATGGCGGCCGGCATCCATGACGACAGCGGCAAGCTGGTGGCGGGATTGTCGATCTCGGCGCCGGCGGACCGGCTGCAGGAAGAGTGGCTGGAAGACCTGGTGAATACGGCGTCGCAGATTTCGACGACGCTGGGGCACCGGGTGGTGCCGGCGGTGTGAAAGAACACGTGGCCTGAAAAAGTACCCGCAACCGAGAACGTCATTCCCGCGCAGGCGGGAATCCAAGCTTGTACGCCCATCGTTAGCGCATGCAGAACTTGGATTCCCGCCTTCGCCGGAATGACGTTTTAAAGATAACGATGAAATAAAGCAGGCTGAACGCTACTAGCGGGACTCACTGTACCGTCGGCACGGCCGCTGAAGCTGACACTGTCACCGGTACGCCGGCCGCCGGTACGCCGGCCGCCGGTACGCCGGCCGCCGGTACGCCGGCCGCCGCCGGCATCGTCGTCGGCTTCAATGCTTCCAGCCAGCGCCGCATGCGCCCGGCATCCGCCGTACGCGACTGCTTGCCCTTCGAATCCAGGAACACCATCACCACGTTGCGGCCCTGGATCATGGCCTGCATCACCAGGCAGCGCCCTGCTTCGTTGATGAAGCCGGTCTTCTGCAAGCCGATGTTCCAGTCCGGCAGCGCTACCAGGTAATTGGTATTCGAATACTGCAACGAGCGGTTGCCGGCCTGCACCACGTAGTTGGGATCGGTCGTGTACTGGCGCAGCAGCGGTTCCTGGTGCGCGGTCACGACCAGTCGCGCCAGGTCGCGCGCGCTCGACACGTTCTGGCTCGACAGGCCGCTCGAATCCACATAATGCGTATCGTTCATGCCGAGCTCGCGTGCCTTGGCGTTCATCGCCGCGACAAAGGCCTCGATGCCGCCCGGGTAGTTGCGGCCCAGCGCCGCGGCGGCGCGGTTTTCCGAGCTCATCAGGGCAATATGCAGCAGGTTGCCGCGCGTCATGCGGGTGCCGACGGCGAGGCGCGAACTGGTGTACTTGTGGCGGTCGACCTCGGCATCGGTGATGGTCAGCACTTCGTCGAGGTCCTGGTGTGCCTGCACCACCAGCAAGCCGCTCATCAGCTTGGTAATCGAGGCGATCGGCAGCGCGACGGTGGAATTCTTTTCGAACAGGACTTCCGAACTGGTCTGGTCGAGCACGTAGGCGACACTGGAACGCAGCTCGAGCGGGTCGGCAGTCCGGTTCAGGCCGGCCATGTCGCCGGCGCTGAGGATGGCCAGGGCCGGCGCAGCACGGCGCACGCTCTGGTAGACGACCTTGCGCTTGCCATGCACCATGGCGACGCGGCGCACCAGGTGACCACGGTTTTCCTTCGCGATCAGCTTGGCGGGCTCGGCACGCTTGGCCTTGACGCGCTTGACCGCGCCGGCGCGGCCTTTGGATTTCGATTTCGCCTCAGCCATGGCCGGTTCGAACATCAGCATCATGGAAATGGCGGCAGCCAGCGCGAACTTGAACATCGGATTCCTCGGCGCGAAGGGATGAGTCGGAAACGTCGTACGAAAGACGGGTGCGGTGCGATAGACTGTATCACCCGCGCCAGATTTTTACCACAGCGCAAGACTCCCCTGCGTTGTAGAAATCTCTTGATTTTTCAACAGCTTATTCCGACAACGCTGCTGCCGAGTATAGCGTGCTAGCCGAGAAAACGCGCAAAGGCCGATGCCGGTTCGCGCGCCGTGATCAAGGTATTTTCGATCTTGTCCGGATCGGCGAATCCGAGCGCCATGCCGCACACGACCATCTCGTTGGGCGGCAACTGCAACTGTTCCGCGATGATCCGGTGGAACTGGGTAAAGGCCGCCTGCGGGCAGGTGTCGAGGCCGCGTCCGCGCGCCGCCACCATGATGTTCTGCAGGAACATGCCATAGTCGAGCCAGGAGCCCTGCTCCATCACGCGGTCGATGGTAAACACCAGCCCGACCGGCGCGTCGAAGAAGCCGTAATTGCGGCCGTGCTGGGCGGCCATGCCGGCCTTGTTGTCGCGCGTCAGGCCCAGCAGCGCATACAGATCCCAGCCGACCTTGCGCCGGCGGTCGAGGAAGGGCGACTTCCATTCACGCGGATAGTAATGGTATTCCTCGGTGTGGCGGGCCGCCTCCTGCGGATCCATGTAGGCGGCCAGGACCGCGTCGCTCAGCTGCGTCTTGCGCTCGCCGGTCAGCACATAGACGCGCCAGGGTTGGGTATTGGTGCCGGACGGCGCCCGCGCCGCCACGTCGAGGATGGCTTCGATGTCCTCGCGTGCCACCGGCGTCGGCAAAAAGGCGCGGATCGAGCGGCGCGAAGTGATGGCCGCGTCGACGGCCTGTTGCTGGGGTGTGTCGATCATGGTGTCTCCTGGTTATTTTTTGACGACGAATGCGACGCCGGCCACGGCCACCGCCATGCCGGCCAGCCCGGCGCTGCTCAGGGTCTCGCCGAACATCAGCCAGGCCATGATGGCCGTGGTCGGCGGTGTCAGGTACAGCAGGCTCGTGACCCGGGTGGCATCGTTGCGGCTGATCAGTCGGAACAGCAGGAAGATGGCGCCGATCGACAGCGCCAGGATCGACCACAGCAGCGCGCCGGCGAAGTGGACGTTCCAGTGAATACTGGCCAGGGCCGGCGTGAAATCTTCAAAGACGATCGCGAGCGGCAGCAGCAGTAGCGCGCTCGCGCTGAACTGGATCACGGTGCCGGTGCGCAGGTCGAATTGTGGACAGGCGCGCTTTTGATACAGCGTGCCGGCCGTGATCGACAGCAGCGCCAGCACGCACAGGCCGACCGCGGCCGGCGCCAGCCCATCCAGGTTGAGCTTGCTGTAGACGACCAGCCCCACGCCGGACAACCCCAGCAGCAGGCCCAGCCACTGGCGCGGCGTCACCCGCTCGCCGACGAGAGGCGCGGCAAAGGCGGTCAGGATCGGCTGCATGCCGACGATCAGCGCCGACAGCCCGGCCGGCATCCCGATCTTGATGGCGCTCCAGACGCCGCCCAGGTAACCCGCCTGCAGCAGCAGGCCGGCCAGTGCCACGTGCAGGATGCGGCCGCGCGGCCATGGCGCGCGCGTGAGCAGCACCACGGGCAACAGGATCAGCACCGCGCCGACGCAGCGGAGGATCAGGAAGGACAAGGGCGGCGCATACGGCAACCCATAGCGGGCCGCGATGAAGCCGGTGCTCCACAGCAGCACGAAGAACAGCGGCACTGGGGAAAGCCAGCTGGCCTGGTGGGCGGTGGATGGGGCGGGCGGGGTAGCGGGACTATCGGGCATCATCTGGCCAGAAGATCAACCCGGCAAGTCTAGCATGGGCTTGCACGGCCTGTGGACAAGCACCGTAGGCCCAGAGTGTTGTTGTGCCGGCACACAAAAAAGGCACGCAAACGATTGTATGTATTGATATAAATCAAAGTATCGTTTTCTTATTGTGCGCCGCATCAAAAGTGCTTGACGCATAATCGGAAACGAGTAAAACTTGCTTATGTTGCGGCGCACAAGCCGCTTCGTTCTTAAGATTTTTCCCCGCATCACTGGTCCAAAGCAACACGTCCGACGCAACACGTCCAATAAACGTTCCACACTGGAGAACTACATGTTTGCATTCCCTGAGCAGTTTTCGAACGCGACCAAAGCCAACCTCGAATCCCAGTTTGCCCTGATTTCCGCCCTGACCTCGAAGACCTTCGAAGGCATGGAAAAGCTGGTCGAGCTGAACATCAACACCGCCAAGGCCGCCCTCGAAAACTCGTCGGCAACCGCACGCCAGCTGCTGGCGGCAAAGGATGCCCAGGAATTCTTCTCGGTGTCGGCTTCGCAAGCCCAGCCGAACGCAGAAAAAGCCCTGACGTATGGCCGCCAGGTCGCGTCGATCGCCGCCGACACCGGTGCCGAGTTCTCGAAAGTTGCCGAAGGCCAGTTCGCTGAAGTCAACCGCAAAGTGATCTCGCTGGTCGACGAAGTGACCAAGAACGCCCCGGCCGGTTCGGAAGCCTATGTGTCGGCCCTGAAGACCGCCATCAGCAACGCCAACGCCGGCTACGAGCAGTTCAGCAAGACCAGCAAGCAGGCACGCGAAGCCATGGAAACCAACGTGAACGCGGCCGTGTCGCAGTTCACCCAGGCTGCCAACAAGGTTGCCGCTGCCTGAGCGTAACGCTACGCACCGACAGTAAAACGGCAAACGGCCCGGATCGCGCAAGCGGTCCGGGCCGTTTGTTTTAGTTCTCCAGCTTATTCACCTGGCTCACTCACCCAGATAAGCCGCCTGCACCCGCGGATCGTGCAGCAGGTCCGCCGCATTCCCGCTCATCGTCAGCGCGCCGGATTCCATCACATAGGCGCGGTCGGCCGCCTGCAGCGCCAGTTTCGCGTTCTGCTCCACCAGCAGGATGGTGATGCCCTGCTTCGATACGTCGCGGATCACCTCGAAGATCTTTTCCACCATGATCGGCGCCAGGCCCATCGACGGCTCGTCCAGCAGCAGCAGGGTCGGGTGGCACATCAGCGCGCGCGCCATCGCCAGCATCTGCTGCTCGCCGCCGGACAGGGTGCCGGCCAGCTGGCTCGCGCGTTCCTTCAGGCGCGGGAAAACGGCATACCACTTCTCGATATCGGCCTCGATCCCCGCCTTGTCGCTGCGCGTATAAGCGCCCATCAACAGGTTTTCGTGGATGCTCATGCGGGTGAACACGCCCCGCCCTTCCGGCACCATCGCCAGTTTTTGCTGCACCAGCTTGAAGGATTTCGCGCTTGCCAGGGGCTGGCCCAGGTAGCTGATCGTGCCTTCCACCTTGCACTGCGGCAGGGTGCCGGTGATCGCCTTCAGGGTGGTGGTCTTGCCGGCGCCGTTGGCGCCGATCAGGGTCACCAGTTCGCCACGGTCGACCCGCAGGTCGATGCCCTTGACCGCCTTGATGCCACCATAGGCGACCTTCAGGCCGGCGATATTCAGGATATTTTCACGCATCGTTCAATGTGCTCCACCCAGGTAGGCCTCGATCACCGCCTGGTTCTTCTGGATCTCGGCCGGCACGCCTTCCGCGATCAATTTGCCGTACTCGAGCACCGAAATGCGGTCGCACAGGCCCATCATGAGTTTCACGTCGTGCTCGATCAGCAGGATCGTGATGCCGGCGTCCTTGATCTTGACCAGCAGTTCGCGCAGCGCCAGCTTTTCGGTGGCGTTCATGCCGGCCGCCGGCTCGTCCAGCGCCAGCAGGCGCGGCTCGGTCGCCAGTGCGCGGGCGATTTCCAGGCGGCGCTGGTCGCCGTAGGACAGGTAGCGCGCGGTGCGGTTGCCGAACTGCCCAATGCCGACGAAGTCGAGCAATTCCTGGGCGCGGGCACGGATCGCCGCTTCTTCGCGGCGCGCCGCGCCGTGGCGGAAGATGGCGCCGAACACGCCCTGGCGGGTGCGCACGTGGCGCCCCACCATCACGTTTTCCAGCGCCGTCATCTCGCCGAACAGGCGGATGTTCTGGAAAGTGCGCGCGATGCCGGCCTGCGCCACCTTGTGCGGTGCCGACGGCGAATACGGCTTGCCGTCCAGCTCGAAGGTGCCGGTGTCGGGCTGGTACAGGCCGGTGATCACGTTGAAGAAGGTCGTCTTACCCGCGCCATTCGGGCCGATCAAGCCATAGATCTGGCCCTTGGCGATCTTGATGCCGACCTCGGTCAGCGCCTGCAGGCCGCCGAAGCGTTTGTTGACGCCGGCAATATTCAGGATGAGTGCACTCATGACGCCACCGCCTCTTCTTCCTTCTCGTCCTTGTCGGTCGCGGCGACCGGGCGGTCTTCCTTGCGAGGGGACGGCCACAGGCCGGCCGGGCGATTCAGCATGATCACGACCAAGGCCAGGCCGTACAGCAGCAGCCGCAATACCTCGGCTTCGATGAGGACCTTGCCAAACATTGCCCGCTGGGCCGGCTCGACCACATGGCGCAGCACTTCCGGCAGCGCGGCGAGGAGCACGCCGCCCATCACCACGCCCGGGATGTGGCCAATGCCGCCCAGCACGACCATCGCCAGTACGGCGATCGATTCATCCAGTTTGAACGATTCCGGCGAAACAAAACCCTGGAAGGCGGCGAACATCGCGCCCGCCACGCCGCCAAAGGAGGCGCCCATCGAAAACGCCAGCAGTTTGACGTTGCGGGTATTGATGCCCATCGCCTTGGCCGCAATTTCGTCTTCGCGGATCGCGACCCAGGCCCGGCCCAGGCGCGAATGCTGCAGCCGGCTGGTCATGAAGATGGTCACGATGCACAACAACAGGAACAGGAAATAATAGGCGTTCACTGAAGGTATCCCGAAGCCGCCAATGAAGACCGTGGCCTTGGACCCGGCCTCACCAGCGAGCGACACGCCGAAAATGCGCACCGGGTCGATCATGTTGATACCTTGCGGGCCGTTGGTGATATTAATCGGGCCATCCAGGCTATTCATGAAAATACGAATGATCTCGCCAAATCCGAGGGTCACGATGGCAAGGTAATCGCCACGCAATTTCAGGGTCGGAGCGCCCAGCAGTGCGCCGAACAGTCCTGCAACCAACCCCGCCAGCGGTACGATCGCCCATACCGACAAATGGAGACCTTCGGTACGGACTTGTTCGCCGAACAGTGCGACCAGGCCGTCGCCCAGCGCCGGGTGGGTGTTGACCAACGATTCGAGAAGGGTCGCGAATTGCGGCGAGGCCAGCAGGCCGGTGAGATAGGCGCCAACCGCGAAGAAAGCGATATATCCCAGGTCAAGCAGGCCGGCAAAGCCGACCACGATGTTCAAGCCCAGCGCCAGCATGATGTACAGCAACGCGATGTCGATGATACGGACCCACGAATTGCCGAACTGCGCAGACACGAAGGGGAATACCAGCATCACCGCCAGCAGCAGCGCCATGCTGGCGTACGACTGGCGTGGTTTGTGGGCAGTGTCGAAAGTCAGGAGAGCCATGTTGTCCAGTCCTCCTGTCTTATGCGCGGTCGGCCACGCGTTCGCCCATGAGGCCGGACGGACGCACGGTCAGGACCGCGATCAGCACCACGAATGCAAAGATATCCTGGTAGCGCGTGTCCAGGAAACCGCCGGTCACTTCGCCCAGGTAGCCGCCACCCAAGCTTTCAATGATACCGAGCACGATACCGCCGATCATGGCGCCATAAATATTACCGATGCCGCCCAGCACCGCGGCACAGAAGGCTTTCATGCCCGGCAGCGTGCCGGTCTCGAACTGGATCGACCCATAATTGGCGCCCCACATCACGCCGGCCACCGCCGCCAGCGCGGCGCCGAGGGCGAAGGTGGTCACGATCACGCGGTTCGAGTCGACGCCCATCAGGCCGGCCACGCGCGGGTTTTCCGCCACCGCGCGCATGGCACGGCCGATGCGGGTCTTTTCGACCAGCATCGCCAGCGTGAACATGCACACCAGCGCCAGCACGATCAGCAGCACCTGGGTCTGGGAAATGACGGCGCCGCCGATCAGGATCGGGTCGGACGACAGCAATTGCGGGAACGGCAGCGGGCTGCGGCCCCATATCATCATGGCGAAGGTCTTGAGCAGGATCGACACGCCGATCGCCGTGATGAGCGGCGCCAGGCGCGGCGCATTGCGCAGGCGGCGATACGCCACGCGCTCGATCACGATGTTGACCAGCATGGTGACGGGGATTGCGCCGACGATGGCGACCGCCAGCTGCACCCCGCCGGGCAGGCCGGGAAAGGCGCTTTCCAGCATGTGCAGGATCGACAGGCCGACCATGGCGCCGATCATCAGCACGTCGCCGTGGGCGAAGTTGATCAGGTTCAGGACCCCGTACACCATAGTATAGCCGAGTGCGATCAGCGCATACATGCTGCCCATCACCAGTCCATTCAGGACCTGTTGGATGAAAGTTTCCATTCTGTTGTCTCTATCTAGGCAAAACAAAAACGGCACCCGGGTTCTCCGAAGTGCCGCTGTGGTGCAGGTACTTTACTGCAGTGCTGACTACGCAGGAATTCCGAGCGCCATCATCATAGCGATGTTTTACAAAAACTAATATCGGAAATTCTACGCACAACCAAATATCGGTTAACGAATGGAACCGGCAGCAAAAATGGCGCACCGATGGCATGCATTCCGGCCAGCGTTGCCCTATCAACTGGCATGCGTGCATCGGAACGAGGCAGAGAGCGCCGTCGTTCCCGCGAAAGCGGGAACGACGAGTTAAACGTCGCGCAGGGTCACGACGGGCATCGTGAGCGCCCGCTTGTCCTTGAAAAAGGCGATATCGAACAGCGCCGCCGCGCCGACCACCTCCTTGCCGATCCGGCGCAGCAGGCTGGCCGCCGCCTCGATCGTGCCGCCGGTGGCCAGCACGTCGTCGACGATCAGCACGCGCCGGCCCTTGATGCGCTCCGGCTGGATCTCGATGGTGGCGCTGCCGTATTCGCGCTGGTAGTCGATGCGGATCGCCTCGCCCGGCAGCTTGCCGGCCTTGCGTGCCATCGCGAAGCCGATGCCGCGCCCATATGCCAGTGCGCCGGCCAGCATGAAGCCGCGCGCATCCATGGCGACGATGAAGTCGAAGTCGAGCTGCGCGGTGCGCGCGGCCAGGGTATCGACGGCGATGCGCCAGTGGACGGGGTTGTCGAAAACGCAGCCTACATCGATGAAATTGACACCGGGTTCGGGATAGTCCTGGAAAAATTCGAGGGGGATCGAGTCGAAGCCGAGCTCGGCTTCGCTTACGTTGACGTCGCGCATGGGGAAATTACTCAGGAATAAAAAGACGGCCGGCCGAACGGCCGGCCGGTCATACAGGTCAGGCAGCGGCCTTGTTGCCGTCCAGGCCCTTGGGCAGCGGGAAAGTGACGTTCTCTTCGACGCCCTCGAGCGCGCGCACGCTGGCGGCGCCCAGTTGCTTGAGACGGTCGATGACGGCCTGCACCAGCACTTCCGGGGCCGAGGCGCCGGCAGTCACGCCGATGCGCTTTTTACCCTCGATCCAGGCCGGGTCGATGGCGGCGGCATTGTCGACCATGTAGGCCGGCGTGCCCATCTTGTCGGCCACTTCGCGCAGGCGGTTCGAGTTCGAGCTGTTGGGGCTGCCGACCACGATCACGACTTCCACCTGCGGCGCCAGGAACTTGACGGCTTCCTGGCGGTTGGTGGTGGCGTAGCAGATGTCGCCCTTCTTGGGTTCGATGATATTCGGGAAACGCGCCTTCAGGGCCTCGATGATCTCGGCGGTGTCGTCGACCGACAGCGTGGTCTGCGACACGTAGGCCAGCAGGTCCGGATTGGCGACTTGCAGCGTTTGCACGTCGTCGACCGTCTCGACCAGGTGCATGCCCTCTTCCGCCTGGCCCATCGTGCCTTCGACTTCCGGGTGGCCGGCGTGGCCGATCATGATGATCTCGGCGCCCTGCTTGCGCATCTTGGCAACTTCGACGTGGACCTTGGTCACCAGCGGGCAGGTCGCATCGAACACCTTCAGGCCGCGCGATTCGGCTTCCTCGCGCACCGCCTTCGATACGCCGTGGGCCGAGAACACCAGCGTGTTGCCGGCCGGGACGTCGTCCAGGTCTTCGATGAAGATCGCGCCCTTGTTGCGCAGGTCGCTGACGACGTAGGCGTTGTGGACAATCTCGTGGCGCACGTAGATCGGCGCGCCGAACTGCTGCAGGGCACGCTCGACGATCTCGATCGCGCGGTCGACGCCGGCGCAGAAACCGCGCGGCTGGGCCAACAGAATCTCGTTATCCATGTGTAGGTAATTAGAGTACGGAAATAAGCTGCACCTCGAAGGTCAGCGTCTGGCCTGCGAGCGGGTGGTTGAAATCGAATACGGCGTCGTTTTCGCGCACTTCGCGCAGCACGCCGGCAAAGCGGCCGCCGCTCGGCGCCGCGAAATCGACCAGGTCGCCGACCTGGTAGTCGGCGCCCGGCACCGAATTCTCTTCCAGGGTCTTCTTCGACACGGCCTGGATCAGTTCCGGGTTACGTTCGCCGAACCCTTCAGCCGAACTCAACTCAAAGGTCTGGTGCGTACCTTCCGCCAGGCCCAGCAGGCGCTGTTCGAGGAAGGGCGCGAGCTGGCCCTGGCCCAGCAGCAGCGTGGCCGGGGTGGCGCCGAAGGTCGTAACGATATCGGTACCGTCGGCGGTGGCGAGGCGATAGTGCAGCGTCAGGTAAGACGATTCGGTGACAACGGGAGCGGTGGAAGAAGACATTGGGTGTGTCGAGGTTGCGTGCAAACCGCTATTGTAAGCCAGAGCCGTCCTTTGCGCCCGCCTTCCCCCACTTTGCTCCGCCATTTTTTGCTTATATTTTAGGCAAGGAGAACTATGGGTATCAATGATTGGAGCGAGCAGGAACGGCCACGCGAGCGGCTGGTGCGCGATGGCGCGGCGGCGCTGTCCAACCCCGAACTGCTGGCCCTGCTGTTGCGGGTCGGCGTGCGCGGCAAGAGCGCGGTCGAGCTCGGGCGCGACATCTTGCAGCACTTCGGCTCGCTGCACGGCCTGTTCGGCGCCACGCTGAACGATTTTTCCGAGGTGCACGGCCTCGGCATGGCCAAGTATGCGCAGCTGCAGGCCGTGATGGAACTGGCGCGGCGCGCCATCAGTGAGCAATTACAAACCGGCGCCACCATGGAGTCGCCCGAACTGGTCGCGCGCTACCTACGCATCCGGCTCGGCGGCCAGCACCATGAATCCTTCGTGGTGTTGTTCCTGGACGTCAGAGCGCGCCTCATCGCCGACAAGGAATTGTTTCGCGGCACCCTCACCCAGGCCAGCGTCTACCCGCGCGAAGTGGTCAAGGCGGCACTGGCCTGCAACGCGGCCAGCGTGATCCTGGCCCACAACCACCCGTCCGGCGTGGCCGAGCCGAGCCACGCCGACCTGCACCTGACGCGCCTGCTGACCCAGGCGCTGGCGCTGGTCGAGATCCGCGTGCTCGACCATTTCGTGGTGGCCGGGCCGCTGGTGCATTCGTTTGCGGAAAACGGCCAGTTATAAAACCGGCACGCTCAGGCCGGCCGCTCGAGCGCCTGCTCGATGCTGGCTTCCAGGTCGGCCAGCTGGAACGGCTTGCGCAGCAGGATGCCGCCGCCGATGCTGGCCTCGATCGCGCGCATGTCGGCGTAGCCGGTGGCGATGATCATCGGCATGTCCGGATGGACCTCGCGTGCCTTGCGCATCAGCTCGGCACCGGTCATGCCCGGCATCAGGTAGTCGGTGATCATCAGGTCGGGGCGCCCGCCCGCCAGCCGGGCCAGTGCCGCCGCGCCGTCGGCGGCCTGGCTGACGACGTGGCCGAGGGCCTGCAGCGACTCGGCGATCGAGGTGCGCACCACGTCGTCGTCTTCGACCAGGAGAATGCGGGTGCCCGGCCGGCGCGCGCGCGCTGCCGGGCCGGCGGCGAACTGGCCGTCCTCGCCGGACGCGGCGTGGCGCAGCCAGATCTCGACGGTGGTGCCGGCGCCCGGCGTGCTGACGATGCGGGCGCCGCCGCCGGACTGCTGCGCCACCCCGTACACCTGGCTCAGCCCCAGGCCGGTCCCCTTGCCGACGCCCTTGGTGGTAAAGAAGGGCTCGAACACGCGGGCGGCGACGTCGGCGCTCATCCCTTCCCCGTTGTCGCTCACCGCGATGCACACGTAGTCGCCGGCCGGCAGCAGTGCGGGCGGCGGCGCTGCGCGGCGCGCATGAAAGCGCAGGCTGCCGCCGTCCGGCATGGCGTCGCGCGCATTGATCGCCAGGTTCAGCAGCGCCATCTCGATCTGGTTGGTGTCGGCCAGCACCGCGGTGCTGCCTTCGGCATCGTCGTCGACGTCGAACTGCAGGGCGATCCCGGAACCGACCGAGGTCGCCACCAGGTCGCGGATGCCGCCGAACAGGGTGCCGACCGGCACTGGACGCAGGTCCAGGCGCTGGTTGCGCGAAAACGCCAGCAGCTGGCTGGTGAGCTTGGCACCGCGCTGGCAGGCGTTGCGCGCCACCACCGCCCGCTTGCGCGCGACTTCGTCCGGGGACATCATCACGATCAGGTCCATGTTGCCCTGCACCACGTTCAACAGATTGTTGAAGTCGTGGGCGATGCCGCCGGTGAGCTGGCCGATCGCCTCCATCTTCTGCAGCTGGTTGACGGTCTGCAGGGCGCGCTCGCGCTCGATGATTTCGTTGGTCAGGCGGTCGTTGGCCTGGGCCAGCGCACGCGTGCGCTCGTCGATGCGCGCTTCCAGGGTTTCGTTCAGCTGCACCAGCTGTTCCTGGCTGGCGCGCAGCACCTGGGCCGCGCGTTCGCGTTCGACCAGCATGTCGCGCGCGGCGTACTGGTGGCCGCGGCCGCGCAGGGCCGACGAGGCGGCGCTGCGCAGCGTCTGCACATTGAGCGGGCGCTCCAGCAGGATCACGTTGCCGAGCTCGGCCAGGCGCGCGCGCAGGCCGGCGCCGGCCATACCGACCGGGCGCGACACCAGCAGCACCAGCGGAAAATCGGACCACGGCGCCTGGCCTTGCAGGGCCGCGGCCAGCCGGTCGAGGCAGGCACCCTCCAAGGCTTCCTCGGCGATGATGGCGGCCGCCGCGCCCTCGGCCATGGCGGCCAACAGGACACCGAGCTGCGCCTGGGCCGCGCAGGCGATGCCGTCCTGGGCCAGCACTTCGCCGATCACCTCCGCATCGCGCCCGCGCGGCGCAAGGACCAGGACGCGCTGCTCAGGCAGGCTACCGGGCGTCATCGCTGTTCAGCATCATCGGCGTGACGCCGCGGTAGGTCGGCAGGCCGCTCATGACCCCTTCGAAACCTTCCAGCGCCGCGCCGATCTGCACGCCCTGGCTGTTCAACAGCAATTCGTGAATAGTCAGCCCGTGGCTCGTGGTGCGGCTCTTGACGACGGTAATCGCACGGCGCAGTCGGCCATTCGACTCGAAGAAGCGCAGCAGCACCGCCGTGTCGCTCAGGTAGCTCAGGTCGATGTCGGTGCGCACTTCGCCCACCAGGCCGTGCTGACCTAGCACCAGCACCGTGGTCACGCCTTGCATGTTGAGGTAGGACAGCAGTTCGTGCATCTGCAGTGTCAGGTATTGCTCGCCCGGCATTGCTTGCTGGTAAGCGTTCAGGCTGTCGATGGCGATGAAGCTGACGCCGTCCTTCTCGACGGCATCGCGCAGCATCTGGGCGAATTCGCCGGGCGACAGCTCGGCCGGATCGATGTGCACGATGCGCAGCCGGCCATTGTCGATATAGGGCATCAAGTCCATGCCCAGGCCGGCGTTACGTGCGAAGAAAGTGCCCGTGCCCTCGTCGAACAGGTAGAACGCCGCCTTGCCGCCGTTCTGCAGTGCGGTCAGCATGCAGCGCGTCAACAGTGTGGTCTTGCCGATGCCCGAGGGCCCGGCGATCAAGGTATTGGTGCCGGCGATCAGGCCGCCGCCCAGCAGCGCATCCAGGCCGTCCGAACCGGTCGACTGCACGCGCGGCACGAATTCCATCAGATGCTCGGACGCGACCAGGCGCGGGAATACGCGCAGGCCGCCGGTTTCCAGTGCATAGTCGTGGTAACCGCCGCGGAACTGGATACCGCGCATCTTGATGATGTTGACGCGACGCCGCTCCTTGCCGAATTCCTTCGCAATCTGTTCCAGGCTGATCACGCCGTGGGCGATGCTGTGCAGGTGCTGGTCGACCTGGTTGGTTTTGTCGTCCAGAAGCAACACCGTACACGCGCGTGACGTAAAAAATTGCTTGAGTGACAGGATCTGGCGCCGGTAGCGCAGCGCATTCTGGGCCAGCAGGCGCATCTCGGACAAGCTGTCGAACACCACGCGCACCGGCCGGATGCGGTCGACCGCTTCCATCACGTGCTGGGTCGTCTCGCCCAGTTCGACTTCCGACGGATGAAACACCGATTGCTGGGCATCCGGATCGAGCACGTGGTCGCTGGCCAGTTCGTGGATCGCAATGCCGTCCATGCTCCAACCATGGCTGTCGGCCACGGCCAGCAGTTCGTCCGTGGTTTCCGACAAGGTAATGTAGAGGCCGCTTTCGCCCTTGGCGACGCCGTCGAGCAGGAATTGCAGGCCGAGTGTGGTCTTGCCGGTGCCGGGGGAACCTTCGACCAGGTAGACGCGCTGGGCGGTCAGGCCGCCGTTCAAGATGTCATCGAGGCCGGCCACGCCTGTAGAAATACGGGTCGCTGGAAGGCGGGGACGATGCTGGATAGGGGTGTCGTTCATGTCGCTGCGGAAATCTTCAAGTGGGCGCAAGACGAATGCCTGCGGTAGTTCCAACCCAGCAAAACCTGATTACCTGACCCATGAGAAGCGAGATTTTTGCTTGCTGGTCACAACGCCATTATAGGCGCAGCATGTAGCAAAAATTAGGCAATTGCCGAAAATATCACTGAGAAACAGGGACTTGGCAGCCTGGATTGCCGAATTTTACGATTGTTAAATTCTTGTATTAATTTAAGAAACAATTGTTTTGCGCAAGTTGTTGATTACGCGACTGTTTTCACGCTATACTCTCGTTTTTCCGATTGTGGAAGTTTACTCAAGGAGTGCGCTATGGCACGTGTTTGCCAAGTTACTGGCAAGGGCCCGATGGTTGGCAACAACGTCTCCCACGCCAACAACAAAACCAAGCGTCGTTTTCTGCCGAACCTGCAGAATCGTCGCATTTATGTTGAATCCGAAAACCGCTGGGTCTCCCTGCGTATTTCGAACGCTGGCCTGCGCGTCATCGACAAGCTCGGCATCGACGCTGTCCTGACCGACATGCGTGCCCGCGGCGAAAAAATCTAATTAGGGAGCTATCATGGCAAAAACTGGCCGCGACAAGATCAAACTGGAATCGACCGCAGGTACCGGTCACTTCTACACCACGACCAAGAACAAGCGCACCATGCCGGCGAAGATGGAAATCACCAAATTCGACCCGAAGGCTCGCAAGCACGTGATCTACAAAGAAACCAAGATCAAGTAATCTGGTTCTTTCGTAGTGAGAAAAAGCCGTCCGTGTGGGCGGCTTTTTTTATTTCCAGAACTTGTTTCCAAGTTCCATCCGATGCGTTGACACGGATCAGCCTGCCTCCACATCCGGCTCTTTGACGCCCGGCCGCGCGCCTATAGTCGTAGGTCCGCCGACCTGGAGATGCGCGATGACGATCCCGTACCTGCTTCGACTGCTGGCGATACTTTCACTCCTGACCGGCTGTTCCACCCCCTACCGCCCGCCCGTCGTCGTGCGCGACAGCACGCCCTTCCCCGGCGTCGCCGGCATCGTCGCCGCCAATGGCACGCGCCCGGTCGACCTGATCCTGGTGCATGGGATGTGCACCCAGGATGCCGACTGGGCCGAGCGCAGCATCGACCGCATTGCCGGCGCGGTGGGCGAACATGCACCGGCAGCCACACGTTCGCCAGGCGCGGACAGCGGCGGCATCCAGCTCGTCGAGCGCACGCAACAGCTCGCCGGCGGCACGGTGCGTTTCCATGCGTTGCTGTGGTCGCCGCTGACGGTGCCGCTGAAGCGCCAGCTCGACTACGACCACACGGCCGCGCCGACCGACTGCGCCAGCGGCCAGGTGTGCAAGCCGGTGCGCGCCATGCTCAACGGCATGGTGAAGGACAGGCTGCTCGACGATTGCCTGGCCGACGCCGTGATCTACGGAGGCGCCAGCCATGCGGCCATCCGCAATGCGATGGTCGAGACCGTCTCGCGCATCGTTGCCGCCAATCCAGACCCGGACGGCACCCTGGTCGTGGTGGCGGAAAGCCTGGGCAGCAAGATGCTGTTCGACGCCCTGTCCAGCATGCTCGAATCGAACCAGCCGCGCACCCAGGCGCTGGGCCAACTGGCCGCGCGGCGCCTTGGCCTGATCTATATGGCGGGCAACCAGCTGCCCATTCTCGGCCTGGCCGAACAGGCCCTGGTGGCGAACGCCATGCCGGCCCAGGACGCGCTGCAGCGTTTCCTGGAACTGCGCCGCCGCCAGCCGACCCAGCGCGCCGGACGCCTGCAGCGCCTGGCCGTGGTGGCCTTTACGGATCCGAACGACCTGCTGTCCTACCGCCTGCTGCCGGCGCGCTATGCGGCACCGGACGTGGCGGTGGCCGACGTACTGGTATCGAATGCGCACACCTGGCTGGGCTTGATTGAAAATCCGGTGGCGGCGCACATGCATTACCTGGCCAATCCGGATGTGGGGAAATTGATTACCTGCGGGTTCCCGCAGGCGGTGGGGTGCAAGTAACGAACCGGTCCCCAGCCACACCGTCGTTCCCGGCATTGCCGGAAACGACTCCCCGCCAAAGTGGGGACGACGCGTTGTTGATGGACGTACTTTATCGGTCAGCAAACAAAAACGGCTCCCGCAGGAGCCGTTTTTCATTCAACAAACCATCTCAAGCATAGCTGCGCAGGCGCATCGAAAACTCCTGCAGTGCCTTGATGCCGGACGCTTCGGCACGCGTGCACCAGTCCTGCAGCTGATGCAGCAGCTGGTCGCGGGTCGAATGCGAACGCTCCCAGATCGCGCCCAGTTCAACGCGCATCTGGTGCATGGTTTCCAGCGCCTTGCTGTGCTGGAACAGCTCGACCAGCTGCGCCTGCTGCGGCGAATCGAGCTTGGTCGGCTCGCGCTGCAGCAGCTTGCGGCTGCTCTTCAGGAAGCGCGCTTCCAGCTCGGCCTTGTGCTTCAGGTGCTCGACTTCTTCGCTGAACGCGGCCTTGACCGACTTGGCATACTTGGCCATCACGTCATAGCGGTTGGCGATCACGGCTTGCAGGGTGTCGAAGTCGGCAACGGTCTTGTCCTTGGCCATGCGCGGCTTCGGGATGGTCTTCTTGACCTTGGCCAGGCCCATGATTTCCATGGTACGGATATACATCCAGCCGATGTCGAATTCGTACCACTTGCTCGACAGCTTGGCCGACGTCGCGAAGGTGTGGTGGTTGTTGTGCAGCTCTTCGCCACCGATGAGGATGCCCCACGGCAGCAGGTTGCAGGCGGCATCATTGCAGTCGTAGTTGCGGTAGCCGGTGTAATGGCCCAGGCCGTTGATGATGCCGGCAGCCGTGATCGGGATCCACAGCATCTGGACGGCCCAGATCGAAATGCCGGCCACGCCGAACAGCATGACGTTGATCGGCAGCAGCGCAGACACACCCAGCCAGCTGTACTTGGTGTACAGATTATTCTCGATCCAGTCGTTCGGGCAGCCATGGCCGTACTTGTCCAGGGTTTCCTGGTTCTTGGTTTCGGCGCGGTAGAGTTCAGCACCTTCCAGCAGCACCTTCTTGATACCGCGCGTGACCGGGCTGTGCGGATCGTCGACGGTTTCGCACTTGGCGTGGTGCTTGCGGTGCACCGCAGCCCATTCCTTGGTGACCTGGCCCGTGGTCAGCCACAGCCAGAAGCGGAAGAAATGGCTGACGATCGGGTGCAGTTCGAGCGCGCGGTGCGCCTGGTGGCGGTGCAGGTAGATGGTAACGCCGGCAATCGTGATGTGGGTCACGACCAGGGTATATCCGACCATTTGCCACGCCGACAGGTCAACCAGACCGCCGTCCAGGAAGGACAGGACAGCGTGGAAGATGTTACTCAGAAAATTCATTAATGCTCCAAAATGGATGACTTAGACAGATGCCGTTCTTTCTGTGGAACGATCGATGGGAAAAGAGATCACGAGATGGGTGTGTTGACGCACACCGCATTTTACGCGCATCTACTGCCGCACGGCACGGCACAGCGCAATCAATTCGATGCAGGCCCCGAATCTGTGCCGGGTTGCGTGATCCGCGCCACAATCGATGCTATATGGGAGTCGAGCAGGCGAGTATCAACCGATGGATACCCAAGTTTGATGTCGCCGGCCTGCACCAGCGCATAGATTTTCTTGTTAATTTCGGATACCACGCCGCCCTGCCCGTTTTCCGGATCGGCGATCCAGAACCCGAGGTCGAGTTCGTAGCCCTCAGGACCGAAGCGTGATAGCGAACAGCCCGGCGCCGGCTCTTCCAGCACGCGTGGCGTACTGGCCGCCTGCGCGATCAGCAAGGGCATGACGACGTCGAGGTCGGCACCATAGGCCACCGTGATCTTGGTCGAGGCGCGTACGCGGCGGTTGCTGAGCGACTGGTTCTGCACCGTGCCGGAAATCAGCATTTCATTCGGGACCACGGTTTCGACCCCGTCCAGGCCCTGCAGCACGGTGTAGCGGGTGTTGATCTGAGTAACTTTACCTGTGAAATTGGTAACTGAGATCATGTCGCCGATCGACAGGCTGCGCTCGAGCAGGATGATAAAACCGGACACATAATTACTGGCAATCCGCTGCATGCCCAGGCCCAGGCCGACGCCGAGCGCGCCGCCGAACACCGACAACACGGTCAGGTCGATGCCGACCAGGTTCAGGCTCAGCAGCACGGCGCCGACGATCAGCACCGCGCGGCTGACCCGCGCCAGCGCCGCCCGCAGCGAGCTGTGCAGTGCCGTCATGCCCATCAGCCGTTCTTCCAGCGACGTCCCGGCCCACAGCGCCAGCATCAGCAGCACCGCCACCGTCACGATGCCCTGCAACAGGTCGGCCAGCGATACCTGGCTCGATTTCTTGGGCCCGTATTTCAGCGTGTAGCTGTCGAGGAAATCGAAGATGTCCGGCCACATGCCGGTGATGTACAGCACCACCGCCACCCACACGACCAGGGCGACGATCTTTTCCAGCGTGACGAAGGAGTCGTCCAGCGGCCTGCGGCGGGCGAACACGCGCCGCAGCAGGTAGAACACCAGGCGGATCACCCCGAGCGACCAGAAGATCGGGATCGCCACCTTGACGATATTGGTATGGAAGCGGTACTTCGCCAGCAGGAATTGCGCCAGGCTCAGCAGGGCAACCACCAGCAGCGGCCCCATCACATGGGTAAAACTGGCCACGCCGGTATGCAGGCTGTCTTCATGGCCCGGCCGCCGGCTCGACCATACCCGCACCAGGCGGACCACCAGCCAGCCGACCAGCATGGATGCCACGATCGACCCGATCTGCCACGACATGCCGGGGCGGCTCAGGTCATCCAGGAGGTCGTCGATCAGGCTGGACAGTGGCATCGGTTGCAAGATTACTCCGCTACCTCGTCCTCGGCCACGTCGGCCGGCTTGGCCGGCTTGGCCCCAGCCTTGCGCTCCAGCACGGCGGCAAAGAAGCCGTCGGTGCCGTGCTTATGCGGCAGCATCTTGAGGTAATCACCCATCTCGAGGGCAATGCGCTGTTCCGCCAGCACCTTGTGCATCGGTACCAGCTCGAAATCCGGATGCGCGACCAGGAAGGCTTCGACGATGGCGTCGTTTTCCTCGTTCAGCAGGCTGCAGGTGGCATATACCAGGCGGCCGCCGAACTTCACCAGGCGCGCCGCACTGTCCAGGATCGCGGCCTGCTTCTCGGTCATCTCGCCGACGCCGTCCGCCTGCTGGCGCCACTTGACGTCGGGATTGCGGCGCAGCGTGCCCATGCCCGAGCACGGCGCGTCGACCAGCACGCGGTCGATCTTGCCGGCCAGACGTTTTACTTTTGCATCACGCTCGTGCGCGATTACCACCGGGTGCACGTTCGACAGGCCGCTGCGGGCCACCCGCGGCTTCAGCTTGGCCAGGCGCTTTTCCGAGACGTCGAAGGCATACAGCCGGCCGGTATTGCGCATGATGGCGCCGATGGCCAGGGTCTTGCCGCCAGCGCCGGCGCAAAAGTCGACCACCATCTCGCCGCGGCGCGCACCCAGCAGCTGGGCCAGCACCTGGCTGCCCTCGTCCTGGACTTCGATCGCGCCTTCCTTGAACAGCGGCAGGTTCTGGATTGCCGGCTTCTTGAGAATGCGCAAGCCGGTAGCCGAATACGGCGTCGGCTCGGCGACGATCGGCGCGGTCGCCAGTTCGGCAACCACTTTCTCGCGGTCGGCCTTCAGGGTGTTGACGCGCAGGTCGAGCGGGGCCGGGGTGTTCAGCACCTTGGCCAGTGCCAGGGTTTCTTCCTCGCCGTACTGGGCCACGAACTTGTCGTACAGCCAATCCGGCAAGTTGGCGCGCTGGCGCGCCGGCAACAGCGAACGGTCGATGTCCTTGATGCGTTCCAGCAGCGCGGTCTCGTCGTCCGACAGGCCGCCCAGGGCATCGATGCCGACGGTTTCCGCCATGCCGAGCAAGACCAGGCGGCGCATGGTCGCGCCGCGGCCGCCGCCGGTGAAATCGGTATAGAAGGTCTTGTTGCGCAGCACGGCGTACACGCACTCGGCGATGGCGCCGCGCTCGCGGCCGCCCAGGCGGGGATGGTCTTTGAAGTAGCGCGACAGGGTGACGTCGGCCGGTGCGGTAAAGCGCAGGATCTCGCGCAATACCTCTTCCGCATTGCCGAGTATCGCGGGGGGCAATCTCATGGTGTTCCTTGAATGATTCTTGAATTAACTGATGATCTCGGCGATGCGTACTTCGCCGTCTACGATGTTGAGCCTGTCTTCGACAAACAGGCGCACCGCTTGTGGATAGATGAGGTGTTCCTGTTCCAGCAAGCGCTCGGCCAGGCTGGTTTCCGTATCACCCGGCAACACATTGATGCGCGCCTGCAACACCGCCGGACCGTGATCCAGTTCGGCGGTAACGAAGTGCACCGTGGCGCCATGCTCGAGCACGCCCGCCGCCAGCACCTGGCGGTGCGTATGCAAGCCCGGGAACAGCGGCAGCAGCGACGGGTGGATGTTCAGCATGCGCCCGGCGTAATGCGCGACAAAGGGCGCGGTCAGGATGCGCATGAAGCCGGCCAGCACCACCAAGTCGGCCTGGTAGCCGTCGATGGTCTTTTGCAGGACCGCATCGAAAGCCTCGCGCGATGCGAATTCCTTGCTTGGCACGACTGCCGTCGGAATACCGTGCGCCTGCGCAAACGCAAGCCCCTTGGCGTCAGGCTTATTGCTGATGACGGCAGCGATACGCGCCGGCCAGCGTTCGGCTTCGAGCGCCCGCACGATGGCTTCCATGTTGCTGCCGCGGCCAGAAATAAGGATCACGATATTTTTCATAAGCGGGCATTGTAACCTGCTGCCCCCTGGAGCGCCTGAGAAAACCCTCAGGGCAAGGCGCGTCGTCGAAGACAGTACGATAGTACGGCGAGACGATGCAACGCCGCCATGGGGGTTTTATCAGGCGCTCTTACTCAAACGGCCTTGCCCCTACCCAGCCTACCGATTGCAGCGATTGCGGCTCCTCGAACGAGTAAAACACCCGGAATGGCACTTTCTTTTCTGCCCAGAATTCGGCGGCGTCGCGGAACACGTCGAGCAGCGACTCACGCGCTTCCTTGTCGAACTTTTGCGAATTCGGCAGCTGGTCGAGCACGGCGATAAAACCAGGCTGCGGCCCGGCGTCCGAGATAACTTCCGTCATGCAGTTGCGCAGCGCATCGAAATTCTTGCTGCACGGTTTGGACAGGTAGAATTGCTCGCCGATGCGGGCACAGACTTGCTGCTTGGTGAGGGCATTCGAGCACAAGGCGTAGAGGAAGTGATGGCCCAGGCGTAGCGCCTCCTTTTGCAGCTCCGGAATGCGGAAAGCACGGATGGACTGCACAAGATTCGGCGGTACTCTCATCAACAAACTCATTTTTTCCTCAAGTCACCCAGCCCAGCCTTGCTGCTGCAAGCGCGCGTGGTTTCCTGTGGAAGCGTCGGGCTTGTTCGCTTTCTCCTGGTCTCGTTTCCACGCGCCAATAAAACCCTAAGTCACGTAAGGGTAACGTTTTGTATTAACTGAATCAACCCGAATATGGCTGAGCATGACCGGATTTGTGAAAAAAGGCCGGTTTTTACACCGATTGATGGTGCATTTACACACATTCCTACCATGCAGCTCTTGCTCGCAAGTGCATACCTACTGTTACATTTTGTTGCCACGCGGATCAACTAGAGCGCCGCAGTGGCGCTACCATTAGTTGTGGGCAGTCCCCTTTACAGATAATCGAACTCCAAGCGCAGTACCCAAGCGTCATTAGACGAGGTAAATAATGAACTTCAAAGCCAAACTGATTCTTTCTGTCCTGGGCGTGTGCGCCCTGCCGCTGGCCCAGGCCCAGGCCGGCGATTTCGAAGATTTCGGCCGCGTCACGCGCGTGCAGCCGCGTGTCGAGCAAGTCCGTACCCCGCGCCAGGAATGCCGCACCGATTACGTGCAGAGCCAGGTGCAGCCCCAGCGTAGCCAGGGCGGCACGGTGGTCGGCGGTATCGCCGGCGCGCTGCTGGGCAGCCAGGTCGGCAGCGGCAACGGTAAAGTCGCCGCGGCAGCCGCCGGTGCGATCGCCGGTGCCATGGTCGGCGACCGCGTCGACAACGACGGCCGCAACTACGCACCGCAAACCCAGGAACAGGCCGTGCGCCAGTGCCGTACCGTCGACGCCATCGAGCAGCGCACCAACGGCTACGAGGTGACCTACGACTACCGCGGCCACAGCTACACCACCGTGATGCCGCGCGATCCGGGCAACCGCATCCGCCTGCGTGTCTCGGTCGAGCCGGACCGCTACCAGAACTGAACTTCCGGCGCGGAGAACTGCCCCGCTTTTCCGCGCCGTCGGATCATGGAAAGCACTGCCTTCCTGCGTGCCCTTGCAATCGGGAAGGCCGTGACTTGATAATAGGATGTTCCCTTCAGGTCATCCTATGCTCATCAAACGCAAATCCATCGAACAGGCCGAATCCTCGCGCCGTCCTTCGCGCAAGCCCAAGTTCGCTCCCGTCACCCTGTCCGAACAGGACGGCGTGCGCTATCTCCATTTCGGTACCGAATGGGTGCAAGGCGCCATGCGCATCCGCAAACCCGACTGGCCGGAGCTCGAGTACGCGCAGCAGATGATGGCTTGGATGCTGTTCATCGAGCAGCCGCAGGCGATTGCCCAGCTCGGCCTCGGCGCTGCCACCCTCACCAAGGCCTGCTACCGCCAGTTTCCCGAAGCGAGCGTCACCGCGGTCGAACTGAACCCGGCCGTGATCGCCATCTGCAATTCGATGTTCAAGTTGCCGCCCGAAGACGAGCGTCTGCAGGTGCTGGAAATGGACGCCATGGATTTCGTGCTCGATGAAGCCAATCACGGCGCCTTCGACGTGCTGCAATGCGACCTCTACGACGCCACCGCACGCGGCCCGGTGCTCGACACCCCCGAGTTTTATCAAGCCTGCAACGCCTGCCTGAGCGAAGACGGCGTCATGACCGTCAACCTGTTCGGCGACCACCCGAGCTTCAACAAGAACATCAAGGCCATGCGCTTCGCCTTCGACCACGTGATCTGCCTGCCGGAAGTCCACGACGGCAACGTGGTCGCGCTGTGCTTCCACACCAGGCCGGACCTCGATCCAGCCCGCCTGGCGGCGCGCGCGGCGCAGATCGTGGCCGCCACCAAGCTGCCGGCCAAATCCTGGGTCAAGGGCATCCTGGCCGCCTGACCATCATCCAACCGCGAGCGTCCATGCGCACTGCCGCCCCAGCCCACACCAAACCGATGCCGAAGGCACTCGACCTGCAAACCCTGTTTTCGTGGCTGCTGGCCGACGGCATCGTCGAGAAATCGACGGTCAAGCCGCATTACGCGCAGGCGCAAGGCATCCTCAAGAATGCGGCGGGTTCGATGCACCCACTCACCGCCATCGCGCAGTGCAAGATCGTCTCGGCAAAGGCGCCACATAAACTCCTGACCCTGGACCTGCTGAGCGAATGGTGCGCCGGCAAGGTCGGCCTGCCCTTCCTGCGCATCGATCCCTTGAAAATCGATTTCACCAAGGTGGCCGACGTGATGTCGGCCAGCTATGCGGCGCGTTTCAACATCCTGCCGGTGGAACTCAAGGGCGACACGCTGGTCGTGGCCACCGCCGATCCCTTCCATACCGAGTGGCAGGACGAGATCGCGCGCATCTCGCGGCGCCGCATCGAGCTGGTGATCGCGAATCCGCTCGACATCGCGCAATACATCTCGCAATTCTTCAGCCTGGCAAAGTCGATCCGCGACGCCAACAAATCGAGCGGCCAGGACCTGGCCCTGCGCAACAACTTCGAGCAACTGGTCGAGTTGGGCAAGCTGAACAAGCAGGTCGACGCCAACGACCAGCACATCGTCAACATCGTCGACTGGCTGTGGGGCTACGCCTTCGAGCAGCGCGCCTCGGATATCCACCTGGAACCAAAGCGTGAATTCGGCGTCATCCGCTTTCGCATCGACGGCGTGCTGCACCAGGTCTACCAGGTGCCGGCCGTGGTGATGATCGCGATGACGGCGCGCATCAAGCTGCTCGGGCGCATGGACGTCATCGAAAAACGCCGGCCGCAAGACGGCCGCATCAAGACCCGCACCCATACCGGCCAGGAAGTCGAACTGCGCCTGTCGACGCTGCCGACCGCCTTCGGCGAAAAACTGGTAATGCGTATCTTCGACCCGGAAGTGGTCGTGAAAACCTTGCCGGAACTCGGCTTCCCACCTGACGACGCCGCACGCTGGGATGCACTCACTAAACGTCCTCACGGCATCATCCTGGTAACGGGACCGACCGGCTCGGGCAAGACCACGACGCTCTACACCACCCTGAAGGCGCTCGCCACCAGCGAAGTCAACGTCTGTACCGTGGAAGACCCGATCGAGATGGTCGAGGCGGCGTTCAACCAGATGCAGGTGCAGCCGGGCATCGACCTGTCGTTTGCCGATGGCGTGCGTGCGCTGATGCGCCAGGACCCGGACATCATCATGGTGGGCGAGATCCGCGACCTGGAAACGGCCGAGATGGCGATCCAGGCCGCGCTGACCGGCCACCTGGTGCTGTCGACCCTGCACACCAACGACGCGCCGTCGGCCGTGATGCGCCTGCTGGAACTGGGCGTACCCTATTACCTGCTCGAAGCGACCCTGATCGGCATCATGGCGCAGCGCCTGGTCCGGACGCTGTGCGCGCACTGCAAGTCGCCGGATGGCGAGCTCAACGACGACGTCTGGCACAGCATCGGCGGCGCCTGGCACATCCCGAAGCCGGCAACGGTGTACCGCCCGATCGGCTGTCCGGAATGCCGCCAGACCGGCTACCGCGGCCGCACCGGCCTGTACGAACTGCTGAACGTGACCGAAGCGTTTGCCCGGCGTATCCAGGAAGAAACTGACCTGGCCGCGCTGCGCCAGCAGAGCGTGGCGGATGGCATGAAGCCGCTGCGCATTGCCGGCGCCTTCAAGGTGGCCGAGGGTATGACGACTGCGGAGGAAGTATTGAAGGCTACGGTAGCGCACTAGGCGCTACCGTAGAGTCGCGCACTAGGGGCTGCGCACCTCTAGCGTAAATCAAAACGAGCCGCTATAATGCGTGCCTTCTTCGGGTCGTTAGCTCAGCTGGTAGAGCAGCGGACTTTTAATCCGTTGGTCGCAGGTTCGAATCCCGCACGGCCTACCAAAGAATTCAGCGAAAACGCCAACCTTCGGGTTGGCTTTTTTGTTTCAGGATCAAGAAAGCTCACGCATTCCGGTGCGTGGGCTTTTTTTGTGTTGAAACTAACTTGCCTGTCGAATTTTTTTACAATTAGGAAACAAAGTTCATCTTGGTAAATACAAGACCTTGATTTAACTAGGAATTACAAAACTGGTCCGCTTCTTGCTAAATATCAAGGAAGCGCTGGCCGTAGAGCTGCGCGAGTCACCATAAACTTAAAACTAGGGATAACCATGAAATTCTCCAAGATTGCGCGTAGCCTCCTTGCCGGTACCACTGCCCTGCTGTTTTTTGCCCCCGGCGCCCAGGCCGCCGTCGTTTCCGTCAGCTTTGCCAACTCGCCGGTCGTGGTGCCGAACAATATCGACGGTATCTATTTCAACTTCGTCACCGGGCAACGCAGCACGACGGAATTCACCGGCTTCGATTTCAACCCTTACAACAACGGTTCCGGCATCACCTTCTACGGCAATGCGTCGCCTTCGGGCATCCTCGCCACCGGCACGCCCGGCACCGGGGCGGAAGCCCGCGTGCTGCAGTTCGGCGACCTGATCTCCGTCGCCGGTCAATACAACCAGTACCAGACCCGGGGCGACAACTTCGATGTCACTGGCCAGGAATACGTCGGCCTGCGCTTCCTGAACGAATCGACCGGCATCCTGAACTACGGCTGGGCGCTGATGAGCACCACGGCCGGCGACGGCTTCCCGGCATCCGTCCTCGGCTACGGCTATGAAAATACCGGCCTGTCGATCACCGCCGGCCAGACCGCCGCGGTCGTCCCGCCGCCGGCAGTCGTGCCGGAACCGGGCTCGATCGCCCTCGTGGGCCTGGCACTGGGCGCCATGGGCCTCCTGCGCCGCCGCAAGTCTTAATCCTTGCGCCAAGCGGGGCCGGCAGCTATAATCCCGGCCTCTTCGGGTCGTTAGCTCAGCTGGTAGAGCAGCGGACTTTTAATCCGTTGGTCGCAGGTTCGAATCCCGCACGGCCTACCAAGTATTTCCAGGAAGCCCACGAATTTCGGTTCGTGGGCTTTTGCTTTTCTGGTCCCTCTCTGGTCGCTTCGGTAGCCCCCGCCCTCACTGCCACTGCCGAAGCAGGTCAGGAATTACCGTGAGCAAACGCTCTATTTCGAGCGGCTTGCCAAAATGAGCTGCGAAGCCTGCATTGCGCGCAGCAGCAAAATCCTGTTCGCGTACGAGTCCCGTTACGGCGACCGCCGGCAGATTGGCGCAGCCGGGTAGCCGACGTGCTTCGCGCAGCAGCGCGTAGCCGTCCATATCTGGCATCGAAATGTCGGTAATTAGCAAGTCCACCTGCTCATGCGCGAGAATGCCGAGCGCTTCGCGCGCACTGTTGGCCGTTAGCACGTGAGCACCTTCCATGGTAAGCAGTACTTCCATGATCTGCGTGGCGTCGAGGACGTCGTCAACTACAAGAATACGCAGTCCGCTGATACCCTGGCGCGGCGTGGTGCCAGACGCCGCATTGGCCAGCGCCGGGTCTTCGAGCAGCGGCAGCCAGATCGTGAAACAAGCACCTTTCCCGACTCCCTCCGATGCCGCCTGGACGCGGCCGCCATGTAGCTGCGCCAGTTCGCGCACCAGCGCCAAGCCAATGCCGAGTCCGCCCTTGGTCCGGGTAGTGACCGAGCCCGACTGGCTGAACATGTCGAACACATTCGCCAATGCCGCCGGTGCGATGCCTTGGCCCGTGTCGATCACGTCCAGGCGCAATTCGTCGCCGTCGCGGCTTAATGCGACCGTCACCGTGCCGCCGGCGGGCGTGAACTTGACGGCGTTGCTGACGAGGTTCATCACGATCTGCTCGAGACGCACGGCGTCGGCCATCACGAACAAGCCTTCGTTAGCGCCATGTGCAGAGATTTCTAGACCATGCCCGCCCCGATCGGCGCGGGCCACCTCGACGATGCCCTCGACCAGCTTGCCGACATCGACCGGCGCCACCGACAGTGTCAGCTTGCCCGTGCGCACGCGCGACATGTCGAGCAGGTCCTCAATGATCTTGGCCTGACTGACGACCGATGTGCGGATTGCCTGCGTACAGCGTAGCCCAAGCTGCGAGGCGCGGACTTCCGGCAGGCGTGACAAAAGGTCAGCGTTAATATTGATCATATTAAGCGGCTGGCGCAATTCATGCGACATGATAGCCAGGAACTCGTCCTTCATTGCCGCGGTGTCGTTGGCGCAGCGACGTTCGTGCTGCTCATGCTCCAGAGCATGGTCTCGTTCAGTGAGCTGCTGCAGGCGTTCGGTCTCGTCGCGGGCGATCTTGGCGTAGCCAAAGGCGGCGTCCGGCCCGAGCGGGCTGGTGACGCCACTGCAGAAGAAGCGGCTGCCGTCCTTGCGCTGGTGCCAGCGTTCGTCCTCCGAGCGGCCTTCCCTGCGTGCGCAACGCCGTTCTTCTTCCGGCACGCCGGCCTGGACGTCTTCGGGCACGTATAGGCGGTCGAGCGGCTCGCCATACATCTCGTCCTCGGTGTAGCCGAACATGCGCTCGGCCCCTTTGTTCCATCCGGTGACGCGGCCGCTGGCGTCACTCGTGATGATCGCGTAATCATAGGTGCTTTCCGCTACCAGCCGCATGCGCGCCTCGGTGGCGCGCGCATGCTCCTCGGCCTGGCGGCGCGCGGTGATGTCGAAGAAGGTCATGACCGCGCCGTCGATGCGGTCTTCGGTGGTGCGGTAGGGCAGCACGCGCACGATGTACCAGCGTCCGTCGCTGCTCCTGACCTCGCGCTCGTGGGGACGCAGCGTGTCGAAGGTGTTGGTCGCATCCTCGGCCAGCCGGTCGTAGTCGAGCCGGTGGGTCAGGTCGAGCAGGGAGCGGCCCAGGTCGGTCGGGATGATGCTGAAGATGTCCGCCGCGCGCGGCGTGAAGCGCTTGATGCGCAGCGCCCGGTCGACAAACACGGTGGCGATGTCGGTCGAGGCGATCAGGTTGTTCAGGTCATCGTTGGCCTTGCCCGTCTCCTCGACCTTGACCTTGAGCTCGAAGTTTACCGTAATTAACTCTTCGTTGACCGATTGCAGCTCTTCCTTGCTGGTTTCGAGTTCCTCGGTGGCCGAACGCAGTTCCTCGTTGATCGCCTGCAGCTCTTCGTTCGATGCGCGCAATTCCTCGGTCGAGATCTCGGCATGCTCGATGGTTTCCTGCAGTTCGTCCTTCTTGCGCTGCAGTTCGGATTCCAGTTGGGTCAGCACCACACTGTCGCTATACACCGCGGCCGCGGCCGGCACCTGGTCCGCCAAGACTTCGTTGAACACGACCAGGACGAACTCGCTCCCGCTCTCGTCGTCATGGTAGGACTGCACGCGCATGCCGATGGTGGTCGCGCGGTCCCCCAGCTGGACGGAAACGGGACGGCAATCGATGCCGGGATTGCCTTGCCCAAGCTGGTACAGGGCGCTGCGCAATTCAAGCCGCAGGTCCGGCAGTACCAGTGCCAGCACGTTGCGCGATGGCTCGCCGGCGCCCATGCGCATGAAGACGCCGCCCTTTTGCGACATATGGACAATGTTCGACTCCCGGTCGAGGATGACCGAGGGCGGCGCCGCCTGCGCGAGCGCGCGCTGGTGCACCTCGGTGAACGAAAACTGGCGGCGGTTGTGCGTGCGCTGTGGCGCGTCGGGCAGGCGCGCCACGTTGCCGGGAAGTGGTCCGGCATAGCTGGCGGGACGCGCGCTCGGGCGGGCGCGGTAGATCCGGTTCTTCTTGTCGACCGGGATGAACAGGTCCGTCAAGGATTCGGCCGTCTCGGCGTTTCCCAGGAACAGGTAGCCGCCTGGCTTGAGCGCGAAATGGAACATCTCGAGCACGCGGGCCTGCACGTCGCGGTTCAGGTAGATCAGCAGGTTGCGGCAGGAGACCATGTCGAGCCGCGAGAACGGCGGGTCGCGCAGCAGATTGTGCGAAGCGAACAGGATGCGGTCGCGCACGAGCTTGCGGATCTGGTAGCGGTCGGCGTCCTTGCTGAAATGCTGGCGCAGCCGGGTCGGCGGCACGTCCGTGATGATCGACGACGGATAGACGCCGGCGCGCGCCACCTTGATCGCGCGCTCGTCGATGTCGGAGGCGAACACCTGGAACGCCGGCGGATGGGCCATGTCGTGCACCTGTTCAGCCATCAGGATCGCCAGCGAATAGGCTTCCTCGCCGGTGGAGCAGGCGGCGGCCCAGACACGGACCTCGTCGGCGGACGTCTTGTCCTTGAACAGCTCGGGTATGATATCCCGTTCGACCGCCTCGAAGGCTTCGCGGTCCCTGAAGAAGTTCGTCACGCCGATCAGCAGGTCCGACAGCAGGGCCTTGTGCTCGTTGGCGTCTTCCTGGACCAGCGCTGCGTAATCCGGCAGCGTGTGCACGTTGCGCACCTGCATGCGACGCTCGATGCGGCGCAGCATCGTTGCCCGCTTGTACTGGCGGAAATCGTGGCCCGTGTGGGCATGCAGGCCGCCGACGATGTTCTGCAGCGCATCCTCTGCATCATTGGCGGCCGCCCCATCGACCAGATGTCCAGTTACCCGCTCGCCGTCGCCAGCCGGTGGCAGCTGGATGACCCGGGCGTTGCTCCACAGTTCGACCAGCTTTTGCGGCATGTCAGCCACCGGCAACACGAAGTCGATTACGTTCGTCCGGATCGCAGCTTCCGGCATGCCATCGTGCTCTGCATCAGTCGGACTCTGCACGATTGTGATGCCGCCTTCCTGCTTGATGCGCGTGATGCCGACGGCACCGTCCGATCCAGTGCCGGACAGAACAATAGCGATCGCGCGCTCACGGTGTACCTCGGCCAGCGTGCGGAAGAACATGTCGATCGCAACATGGCCCCCGGGCGGCCGCTCCAGGTTCGACAGGGTCAGGCAACTGTCGACCATCGACAGTTGCTTGTTTGGCGGAATCACGTAGACATGGTCGGGCTCGACCGGCACTGGTCCCGTTACCTGCTGCACGGGCATGCTGGTAGCGCGCTGCAGTACCTGGTCAGCTGTACTCTGGTGCTTTGGGGATAGGTGCAGGACGACGACGAAGGCCATGCCGGTGTGCTGTGGCATGTGTTCAAAGAAACGCAGCAGCGCTTCCAGGCCGCCGGCGGAAGCCCCGAGTCCCACGACAGGGAAGTCAACTCTGCTGGGCACCACGCCCGATTCTGTGGGTGGCGTCGATGGCTCGATTGCGCTGTCAGTCTCGTTCATGGCATGGCTGGTGATTGGTGGAATGACTGCCAGTCTAAACGATCGCTAGCTTGTATAGCGGCCGAAAAAAAAATTTAACAATTGCACGGCCAGGGTTTGGAATGGCCAGTATTTCACATGGACCTGAATCCACCGCCCAGGTTATTGGCGATGAGCAAATGCACCTTCCAGGTAAAAAAGCGACAGCAACGTAGCGAGATCAAATCCACGGTTGGGCTGGATGCTCATGTAAAGCGTAGCAGCTACTAAAACGCATGTGCAAAATGTGCAAAACTTAGTCGAGCACATTGACAGCGAAAAATCGTCTGAGTAGCGAGGTGTAGATGAACCGATTTGCGGGGAAATTGGCCCAGTACAGTTGAAAATCTAAAATGCGCCTAACGGCAGTGTGCGCGTCGATGGGGGAAGTCAAAGTGCCAGAGATTGGGTCCTACGAATACGCCGGAGCTTACGGTTCCAGGATGGCGATGCTCAGTCTCGAATCAGGATGGAAGAAATCGAAGCCATTGCCAGGCACATAGAAGCGGAAGGTAATAACTGTTTCCTGATGCCTGGCCGTTGGTTCCAGCTGGTCGACCACTTCAACCATAGTGTTTATGGCCGAAGTAGCGATGCTGGCAAGGAAAGATCGAGATAGACGGACTCGGAAATGAAAAGAAAAACGCTAACCTTCCGGTTGGCGTTTTTGTTTTGCTTGCCCATCCGGACTCAATACCGAATTCGCCCACTCCTCGTGATGATGCTGAGGTCGACATAATTCGACCCATTGTGATTCCCCGGCGCGAACTTCACCGTATAACCGCCCAGGTTATACGTCCCCATCGTCTCCAGCGCTTGGATAAAATTCTTGCGCGTCGGCTCGCCCTTCACGTGGCGCAATCCCTCGACGAAGACCTTGGCCGCAATGAAGCCTTCCAGGCTGGCATAGTCGGCTTCGCGGCCGGGCTTGTTCAGGTACAGCTTGCGGTATTCCTTCACGATGCTCAGCGTCTCGTCCAGGGGCGAGGGCATGACCTGCGAGATCATGACGCCGCTGGCCTCCGGTCCCAGCGCCTCGGCCAGCGCGCGGCTGCCGACGAAGGACACGTTCCAGAAGAACGGCACGTGGTCATTGTTCTTCCGCATCGCACGGATAAAGGCGGCGCTCGATTTGTAGGCCGAGATCATGACGACGGCGCGCGGCTGCGCGGCCTTCAGCTTCGCCACGGCCGCGGCGACGTCGACGCTGTTGCGCTCCAGGGCTGCGGTGGCCAGCACCTCGAGATTGCGCTTCTTCAACGCCTGCGTCACGCCGTCCAGCCCGGACTTGCCGTAGGCATCGTTCTGGTACAGCACCGCGACCTTCTTGACGCCCATGGCTTCGAGGTGCTCGACGATCTTTTCCGTCTCTTCCAGGTAGCCGTCGCGGATATTGAAGACGTTTTTGTTGAACGGCGTGCGGAAGGACTCGGCGCCGGTCATCGGCGCGAAAAACGGTACGCCGCCCTTCTCCACCCAGTCCTGGGCGGCGTTCGAGGTCGGCGTGCCGACGTAGCCGAACAGCGCGAATACGCGTTCCTTGTCCACCAGGGTTGCCGTATTCGGGCCGGCGCGTGCCGGGTCGTAGCCGTCGTCCAGCGTGGTCAGGACGATCTGGCGGCCGCCCACGCCACCCGCCGCATTGATCGCATCGAAATACGCGAGCGCGCCGTCGCGCATGGCGGTGCCGAGTGCCGACGCCGGGCCGGACAAGGCGGCGGACTGGCCCAGCAGGATGCGGTTTTCGGTGACGCCGTTATCGGCGAGGACGCTGCCGGCCCCGAGCAACAAAGCGAAACCAGCACATATCTTGGTGAAATGTTTTGAAAACACTGTCGAAACCTCTTGGGTAAGGCTTTCTATATTACCCAAGTCTTATTTACCAAAAGCAATATTTTGTATCGCAGGGCGGATTTGTGCTTTTTCACCACAATCAAAATCACAACAAGCCGCATCAAGACGAGACAAGACAAGACGATACAAGAGCAAACAAAACGCCAGGCATGGCCCGGCGTTTTGTTTGGCAACTTGTTCCCTGCTGCTCAGCGCTGCGCCAGCCGTGCCGTCGCCGTCACCACGACGGTTTGCGCGCTCCGGCTATCCGGCACATAACTCATCAGCATGTCTCCGCCACCGGGACCACGATTGAATTCCATCCATACATTGCCGTCACGCGTGGCATACCGGTTCTGCGACACGGCAACCAGGCGCATCGGATGCTGCTTGTCGATCTGCGCGACGATGCCGTCCCTGGCCGGGTCGACTTTCATGTGCCAGCCATTCGACATCGCATAGGCGCCGCTGATGAACTCGGCTTCGTAGTCCCAGAACTGGAAGGGCTGGGGTGGTGCCGTCACCTGCACCCGGGACGTCTGCCCGGGATCGGTCATTGGATACGCCTGGGTCTGGGCGCCGGCATGCGACGCCAGCAGCAACAGCGCGGCGGGAAGCATCAGGAACATTGAACGCATGATCACTCCTTCGCGAAACAAGATGGGCGATCGGCCGGCAATGCGCTACGGCCTGTGCGCTGCCCGCCTTCCGGATGCCGCAATCCTGGCCGGTGCCAGGAGCGGTGAACCCATTCTAGGGCGGCCCGCCGGCGTCGCAAGGCATTCGATCCGGGTATCACGAAACGGTCTGAGTGCGGGAAAATCCAGATCGATGCGAAATGTTACTCAACGGGCGATACATATGCGAATTTGCGTATCGCGATGGCCGGTTCAAGGCGCCAGGGCAATCACTTCGTCGCCCGCCAGCGGCGTGCAATCGGCACCCAGCTGTTCCCAGCCGCGGTGCACGACGATGCGCGCACTGTCGTGGCACAGTTCGACCCGCTGGGCGCGCGGCGCGCGGCGGTGCACGAAATCCTCGATCGAGGCGGGTACGCTCACCCGCAGCGACAGCGCATGGATGTCGTCGAGCGGATGGTCGCCCACGTGCACCAGCGGCACGAACTGGCCGGCAAACATCATCCAGTGCGACGGCACCTTGATCGGCCCGGCGCGATAGCCCTGGTCGCGCAGCCAGGCCTGGGCCTGCTCGCGCGTGCCACCCTCGCCCTGGAGGCCGCCCCAGGCGCTGGCGAGCAGTTCCGCCACCCACTGGTTGCAGTTCTGGTAGCGGGTGCTGAAGGCATAGGCGTTGGCGCTGTACTGGCCGGCCAGCAGCGCCAGCGCCAGCCGTTTGTCGCGGGCCGCCTGTTCGAGCAAGGCGCTGTCTTCGTCGGGCAGGAACAGCAGCGAGATATGGCCGCCCTGGGGAGCGTCGGCGCCGAGCGCGAAGCCGGCCATGCCCTGGTCGAACAGGCGCGGGCGCGATTCGTCGCAGGCGTAATAGAGCTGGCGCACCGCCCACGGGCCATTGGCACTTTCCTTGAGGGCGATGCCGGCGTGGGAGTACAGCAGGCTGAAGCGGCTGAGGTCGAGACCGGCGCGCGAGATCAGGGCGACGCGGGCGCCGGAGCGTTCCAGCTCCTGCTTGGCCACCGCCGCGAACTGCAGGACGCGGTCCTGGTCCTCGGCGTTGATATTGTTCGAGCGATCACAGAAAGCCGGGATGCCGGCCCAGGCACCGGCGCTCGCACACAGAGCCAGCGCGGCCAGTAGCAGCCGCGCGAACATCAGATAGTCACTTGGCGCGAACCGAGTTCCTGGTACCAGTCGTCCTGCAGGGCCAGGAAGAACGGGCGCTGGGTGTCGGCGTGGGCGAATTCGTAGCCGTAGGTGCGCACGTTGACCTGCACCAGTTCGCCGTTGACGACGCGGCGCTCGGCCAGGGCACGGTCGGGCACGTCCAGCTGGAACGCCTGGACGCCGGTCAGTGCCTGCAGGGTCATGCGGGTGCTGCCGTCCTTGCCAGGCGTCTGGGCGACGTCGATGACCCGGTACTGGCCGGCAGCCACGCGCTTGTCGTTGTTCGAGCTGTTGCTCGAGCCGCCGATCGAATCGGACACGCTGCCCGACGATGCCGAGCCGGCGCTGGAGGCCGACGAGGCAACGCTGTCGGCGCGGGCAGGTACGGCGCAGGCGGCGACGAGGGTAGCGGCGCACATCGTGCGCGAGATGAGCGAGATGGTCATACAGGTCTTTCGTTGTCGTGCAGAATGACTCTTATAGTACAAGCGGCGGCGGCGACTGAAAAGGCGACCGTCTTAAGCCAAGCTTATATCGGCCCATATGCGCTCTGGATTCAGCCCAAGTGTTGTTTATGCGTCATGTTCAATAAGCTGCGGCGTGGACCACCACCCGGTTGCGCCCTTCCCGCTTGGCCACGTACAAGGCCTTGTCGGCCGCCGCGATCAAGGCCGCCGGCGTGTTCAACTGGTCGGCGTCATAGGCGGCGACGCCGATGCTCAGCGTCACCATCGGCCAGTGCGCCGCCGGCGCATGCGCCAGGGCCAGCGCCATCACGTGGTCGCGGATCGCATCTGCGTGGCACTCGGCCTGTTCGAGTGCGGTATCCGGCAGGATCGCGGCGAATTCTTCCCCGCCGTAGCGGGCGGCGACGTCGGCCGGGCGCTTGAGCCTGGCAGCGAGCGCCTGCGCCACGGTGGCCAGGCAGGTGTCGCCCTGCTGGTGGCCAAAGTGGTCGTTGTAAGCCTTGAAGGAATCGATATCGATGAGCAGCAGCGACAGTTGCCCGTCGAGGCGCTGGGCACGCCGCAGTTCGCGCTCGAGGGCGACGTCGAAGTAGCGGCGGTTGGCGATGCCGGTCAGGCCGTCGGCGTAGGAACGGGCGCGCAGCGATTCGGCATGGTCGAGCAGGCGCTTTTCGCGTTCCACCGTATTGCTGACGTCGCGGATCTCGATCAGGCAGAAGCGCTCGCCGCCGTCGCTGAACGGCGTGACCGTCACCGCCTGCTCGATGCGCGGACCGTCGAAGCTGCCGGCTTCGCGCAGCGGGAACGGGGTGCGGTTGTCCGCCATGGGAACGGCGCCGCCCTGGCCCTGGGTGAGCGCGGCCAGCACCGCGGCTTCCACGCGCGAGCCGCGCAGTTCCGGGAACACCGCCAACAGCGGCTGCGCCTGCACCCGCGCCGCCGCGCGCCCGCAACGCGGCGTCATCCAGCCATTCCACAGGACGATGCGCTGGTCGGCATCCAGCACGATGAGGCCGCTGTTGACGAGGTTGAGGGTGCGGGCGGCGAGGTCGCCGGCAAAGTCGGAGGTGGTACGAATCACGGCGCTTTCTTGTCTGGCAATCGATCGATCATACCGGAACGCAACGGCGCACTACGACAAACATTTGCCCACTACCGCAAACACTTGTTGATTGCCTACACGAAAGTACTTGGCCGGACAGGAGGCACCCGCTATAATGCCGCCTGTCGGGTCGTTAGCTCAGCTGGTAGAGCAGCGGACTTTTAATCCGTTGGTCGCAGGTTCGAATCCCGCACGGCCTACCACGAACAAAACAGGAAGCCCACGAATTTCGGTTCGTGGGCTTTTTGCTTTCCAATTCTGCTTCAGCAGCTTGAACATCTGCTCCTGCTGCAATACACGACGACAGCACCTGCCCATCCCCAGTGTCAGATTCGAGACATGAAATAAGCCTTGGTTTGCAATAAAGGCAACTTCGCTCGTACACTGAACCATTGGAATATTTGCATCTAATTCATCCGCCGTGACTGATTCGATTGGACTTTCACGCACGGCTCCCATCGCACGTCGTTGTCAGAACCATCAGGAGAACCTGCATGACCCAACTGAGAACTAGAAACCGGATCATCGGCAAATCGTTGCGTACCAAAGGACATACCTATGTTCCTTATCTAGCCGACCTCAAATCGAAAAAAGAACTGTACGAAAAAGAGAGCAAATTAGCAAAGGCGTATGAAGTCGCACTGGACACCAGGAAGTTCGAAATCGAGCTTTATTGGAAGCGTGCTACATACTTCTGGGCGATTGCTGCGGTTGTTCTAGGTGCAATTGGCTTACTGGTAGCAAATGCAATGAAGGATGGGCGTCTGAACACTTATCCCATCCTGCTCATGCTTGAAATCCTTAGCTGCGTCGGTTTCATCGTCACAAAAGCATGGCAATACGTCAACCTGGGCGGGAAATTCTGGCAACTGAACTGGGAGCTGCATGTCGACATACTCGAGCAAGAGGTGCTGTTTCCCCTGTTCCGGACGGTAATCACCGAATGCCGGCCCGGCACGAAAGACAAACAAGCCGAGAAAGGAAATCAAACCACGATTTCTGAAAAACAAAAAGACAAGAACCTGATGGTTGTATTTTCACCCAGCAAAGTCAATGAGTATCTGGGCCGCTTTCTCAATACGATCTTCATCGTGATCGGTGCCATGACCTTCGCACTCATTCTCTGGAAAGCCGGATTAGCGGAGAAAATCGGACTCCCCGATGTCAAACAGTTCGTACGCGAAACCAAGGCCTGGCTCATTCCCGTGGGCGCACTTGTTCCACTTGTATACACGTTGTATTTCTGGATGAAGATGGCTGGCAACGCCAGGACCACGACCTTAAAAGAGCACTTGCTCAATGTTACCCAACGAGAAATCAATATCCGTGAACAGCTTCAACTGCCTGATGAGAAACGAAGAGGACTTTGGGTAGGCGTGCTGCACGTATTAAGCGAGCTTAATCCGGTCAAGAATATTGCCAAGTAGCCGGGATTGGTTGGCAATAATTCGGGTTATCTCTCAAACGCCGGTCGGTGCGACTGGCGTCTTGCTTTCAACGTCTTGTCAGCATCGCATATTGAAATACAGTAAGCTGTGCCCCTTTCCGCTCCAGCCAGCCGCAGCAGGTCCATGCCGCAAACCATCCTCGCCCCCGTTCACCACGAACTGATCATCAAGAAAAGCCGCTTCCTCGCCTGCGTGCAGCCGATGCCGGACCGGGCCGGCGCGCAAAAGATCGTGGCCAGCCTGCGCGCCGCGCATCCAGGCGCCGCTCACGTGTGCTGGGCGCTGCTGGCTGGCGGTCAGTCGGCGGCGGTCGACGATGGCGAACCGAGCGGCACCGCGGGCCGGCCGATGCTCGACGTGCTGCGCCACCAGGACTTGGAAGGTGTACTGGCGACCGTGGTGCGCTACTTCGGCGGCATCAAGCTCGGTGCGGGCGGACTGGTGCGGGCGTATACCGACAGCGTCGCCCAGGCGCTGCTGGGTGCGCAAAAGGTTGCCATCGTGCGCCTGCGCCAGCTGCGCTGCCAGGTGCCCTACCCGCTCGAGGGCCTGCTCAGGCGCGAACTGGACCTGGCCGGCGCCACGCTCGACGAGGTCAGCCACCTTGATGCGGTCGGCTTTACCTTCTCGCTGCCGCAAGACATGGCCGATGCGCTGGTCGCACGCCTGAACGAAGCCGGCAACGGCCGCGTCGCCTGGCTTGGCGAACCCGACATTCCTGCGCAGAATTGAGCCGCCGCCAGCAGACTCAGCCTGTTATCGCTATCATTCACGCACATACCGGACATCACGACTCAAAAGCGGACTGACCGCGCACGAGCCGCTATAGTGACCGGTCCCATGCTCGCGCACACGTTTCTCATCAGTACGCGAGCCCAAAAATGTACATAGTGAGGGGTCAGAGCCCACCCATGTGAACCGGGCTCTGACCTCCTAAGTTACCTATCGCAAAGAACAATACATGATCAAGAAAAGCCTGGTCCCTCTGGCTCTCGGCGGTTTCGGCATTGGCCTGACGGAATTCGTCATGATGGGCATCCTGCCCGATATCGCCACCGGCCTCCAGATTTCGATCCCGCAAGCGGGTTACCTGATTTCGGCCTATGCGGTCGGTGTCGTGGTCGGCGCGCCGACGCTGGTCACGATGCTGGGCCACCGTCCGCCGCGCAGCGTGCTGATCTGGTTCATGCTGATGTTCATGGTGTTCAACGCGCTGTCAGCGTGCGCCCCGAACTTCCACACCATGCTGCTGTTCCGCTTCCTGGCCGGCCTGCCGCACGGCGCCTTCTTCGGCGTCGGTGCGGTGGTGGCGACGCGCCTGGCGGACAAGGGCAAGGAAGCGGCGGCGCTGGCCAGCATGTTTTCCGGCCTGACGCTGGCCAACGTGTTCGGCGTGCCGGTCGGCACATGGCTCGGCCACAACATGAGCTGGCGCATCGTGTTCCTGATCGTGGCTGCGATCGGCCTCGCCACCATGGTCATGCTGCACAAGCTGGTGCCCTATTTCGAAGGCAAGAAAGGGGCCGGCCTGGTGCAGGACCTCAAGATCTTCCGCAATCCCAAGCTGTGGCTGGCCCTGGGCATCACCTCGATCGGCACCGGCGGCCTGTTCGCCTGGCTCAGTTACATCGCGCCGCTGCTGACCGAGGTCACCCACTTCCATGCCGACGCGATCCCGCTGGTCATGACCGTGGTCGGCGTCGGCATGACGGTCGGCGTGCACATCGGCGGCCGGCTGGCCGACCGCGTGGCGCCGCTGCGCGCGATCCTGCTGCTGCTGATCTCGATGGCTGTGCTGCTGGGCCTGAACGCGGTGCTGGCCTCGTCGCAGCCGGCGATGGTGGTGCTGGCCTTCCTGGTCGGCGCCAACGCGCTGGCGCTGGGGCCGCCGATCCAGATGCTCTTGATCGAGCATTCGCGCGAAGCCGAGATGCTCGGCTCCTCGCTCGGCCAGTCGGGCTTCAATATCGGCAACGCGACCGGTGCCTTCCTGGGCGGTATTCCGCTGACGCTGGGCTACTCGTACACGTCGCCACAGTGGGTGGCGACCGGCCTGGCGCTGTGCGGCGTGGCGCTGGCGGCCTGGATGCTGATGCACGGCCGCCAGGGCACCACGCTGGTGCCCTCGGCCCAGAACCGCTGACGCTTAAGGCAGATAGCCTTGCCCGCGCAGGCTGTCCAGCGCGGCAAGGATGACGGCCTCGTTCTCCACCGCTTCCGTGAAGCCGGCGCGGCGGATCTTGCCCATGTCCGAGATCATGTCGAACTCGGTGTTGAAGATGAAGTCGCCGAAGGGCCAGGCGACCAGCTTTTCGTAGGGCACCGTCTTCAGGCCGCGCTTGTCGGCCAGGCGCTGCCAGGCGGCGGCCTGGGACGGCATCTGGCGCGCCAGCGAGAACGGCTGCGGCGCGGCGACGTCGATGCCGAAGTCCTGCGCCACCGCTTTCCAGATGCGCTCCCAGCGGAACGGTTCCCCGACCAGGTTGAAGGCTTCGTTCTTCGCCTTCGGATCGAGGGCGGCCCAGACGCTGGCGCGCGCCATCCAGCCGGCGTCGGTGATCTGCGCCAGTACCCCGTTATAGGTCTTGTGCGAGCCCGGGAAGCGCAGCGGCACGCCGGCTTCGCGGCTCAGCGCCGCAAACACGCCCATCACCATCACGATGTTCATCGGGTTGCCGACGATGTCGCCGACCACCACGTCCGGACGCAGGATGCTCCATTCGAATTCGCCGGCGGCGGCGCGCTCGCGCAGCAGGTCTTCCTGGGCGTAGTAGAAATTCGGACCGAGGTGGCGCGGGTCGTCCTCGTAGAACGGCGCCAGCGACGGTCCCAGGTGCACGCCGTACACCTTGGCGCCCTGGTAGTGCACCACGCGCTGCAGCGGCGCACCGACCGCCTTCAGGCCGTCCAGCAGGTTGCGCAGCATGCCGCCGTTGATCGCTTCCTCGTCGGCCAGGTCCTTGCCGCCCTTCAGGGCGGCGTAGAACACGTGGGTGGTGTCGCGCGCGGCTTCGAGGGCCTTGGCAGTGGCGGCCGCATCGGTGAGGTCGGCCTGGATGGTCTCGACGCCGTCGATGAAGGTGCGCGGGAGGGCGCGTACCTGCCACTCGGGATTGTCCTTGAGTTCGCGGACCACGGCGTTGCCGATGATGCCGCTGGCGCCCACGACCAGGGCGCTGTACTTCGTTGTCATTTCGATTCCTTGCGAAGGATGGAAAGCCGCAAGGATACCGCCTGTTGGCAAACTACGTCGGCCAGCCCCTAGAATCAGGCCAGCAGCGCCTGCCCCATCGCCCGGCTGATCTCGGCCGCTTCCTCGATGATGGCGTGCAGCGTGGCCTCGTCCACCAGGTAATCGAGCGCGCTGTCGCCGTGCTCGGGCAGCGGCGCGGGAGGACGGCCGAGCGGCGATGGAACCGTGGCGTACAGGTTGGCCAGCAGCAGGGTGTCGAGCAGCGAGGCGGGCGGCATCTGCAGCCAGGCATCGCGCAACTGGAAGATGACCTCGGCCACCGGTTCCGGCAGCGCCAGGCGGCGCGCCACTTCGCGTGTCAGCACGTCTTCGCACAGCTCGGCCCAGCGTTCCGGGTCCTGCTCGAGCAAGCCGGGAAACTCGTCGGCGCGCGACAGCAAATAGAAGCCGCCGACTTCGTGCACGATACCGGCGAACATGGCAGTGTCCGGGTTGACGAAGGTGACGCGGCGCGCGAACACCTGCGCCAGCGCCGCCACCTGCGCCGTGTGCTCCCACAGTTGCGTGCATTTGGCGCGCAGGTCGGGATCCTTGATGCGGCTGCCGAACTGGCGCACCACCAGGCTGGCCACCAGCATCTGCAGGTTGCGGTAGCCGACGCGCGTCAGGGCCGCGCGGACGTTGGTGATGGGGGCCCCGCCGGCATTGAAGGCGGAGGTGTTGGCCAGTGCCACGGTGCGTGCAGCCAGCTGCGGTTCGGCCAGCACCAGGCGGATCGCCTCCTCGAGGTGGCAATCCGGGTCGTCCAGGGCCTGCTGCAGGCGCAGCACGGCATTCACGCTGGTGGGAAAGGACAGCTCGCCGCGCGCAGCCTGGGCGGCGATGATCCCGAAGGTTTCGATCTTGTTCACGGCGGCGATTATAAAGTAGACAGGCGTATGCCCGCCTAATCTATCTTCATGTCAATTTCCGGAGCAAAAAAAAGCGGCCGGTGGCAACCGGCCGCAATGGGCAATCGAACCCGATCCGGTCTGCCGTTTATTTGACCTGGATCGCGCTCTTTACATTGGTGACGCCATCGATACCCTTGGCCACCTTGACCGCCTTGTCGGCCTCGGACTTCGCGTTGACGAAGCCGCTCAGCATGACCACGCCCTTCTCGGTCTCGACGTGGATGCCCAGCGATTCCAGGTCCGGCTCCTTGACCAGGCCGGCCTTGACCTTGGTGGTGATGGCGGTGTCGGCCAGTGCGGCGCGGGTCTTCGAGGTCGCATCCTTGGTCTTGTCGGCCGCCTCGGCGGTGGCGTCCTTGGTCTTGTCGGCGGCAACGGCGGTCGCGCCTTCGGTCTTCTGGGCCACGCTCGATGCCACGGCCTTGGTCTTGTCGACGGCGGCCTGGGCCACTTCCTTGGTCTTGTCAACAGCAGTCGCGGCCACGGCCTTCGTTTTCTCGGCCGCGGTGGCGGCAGCCTCGCGCGTCTTTGCAGCGGCGTCCGCGGTGGCATCGCGCGCCTTGTCGCCGGCGTTGTCGGCGGCATTCGCGGTGCGGTTGGCGGCAGCGGCAGCGGCAGCCTCTTCGCGCACGGCCGACGGCTTGGTCTCGATCACGCAGGCGGTTTTGGTATCGCCGGCGGCTTGCGCGCACTTGTCGATCGCGGCAGCGGCAACGACAGGGGTGCCGGCGCCGGCCGGGCTGCTACGGCCGGCCTTGGCGTCGGCCAGGGCGGCGGTGTGCACCGACTTGGCGTTGTTCATGCAATCGTCTTTTTCGGCGCCGCTCTTGCCGTCGCAGCGCGCCTTGGCCAGCGTGAACTCGGCCTCGGCCAGGCTGGTACGCGCCTTTTCGCGGCTGGCCGGGGAATTGCTGTATTTGGACAGGGCCTTGGCTTCGGTCTGGGTGCGCGCCAGCTTGGCTTCGGCGACGCAGACATCCTTGCCGTTGCCGCTCATGGTGTCGCATTTCGCGATTGCGTCCCGGTAGTCGGCAGCCGCCTTCTGGGTGGCGTTGCGGTAGGTAGCCGGGTCGTGGTTCAGGGCGAAAGTCGGCGCGGCGAAGCTGGCGCCTGCAGCCGTCGCAAGAAGGGTCGCAATCAGGAGTTTCATGGTCGGTATCCCTTGGATCGGTTATTGTGATATAGGGATTAGACGCGCAACCGGCCCCGGCTTCTGTGCGGCACCGTACGGTTGTCTAAAAACCACTTTTCTTCTAGTCATCATTTGTCCTCCACCAGGCCTTCGCGCCACAGCGGCAGGGCATCGTCGAACGGCCGGGCGGCCTCGCCGAAGCGGCTGCCGTCCTGCGCCAGCGCCACCCAGGTACGGGTATCGTGGCCGTTGCGCGCCACCGGCTGGTCGTGGCGCAGGCGCGCCAGCCAGGCATGCACGCGCGCATAGTCGTGCGGGTGACTGTGGCGGGTCCAGGCCAGCGCCACCAGGTCGGCATAGCCTTCTTCGCGGCGGGTCTCGCGCATTGCCTTCGAGGCTGCCAGCATGGCCGGGTCGAACGATCTTTCGTCGCCGACTTCGATGAAGCCGGCCGGCAGCGCATGCCAGGCGCCCTGCGCGTAGCGCCAGCAGTGGCCGAGCTCGTGCGCCGCCATCGCCTCGATCAGTTCGCCCTGGGCCGCCTGCGGCACGCCGGCCAGCTGGGCTTCGGCGCCGGCATTCCCGCGCAGCGACAGCACCAGCTTGCAGCGACCGCCGGCGAAACCCATCGCCATCGGCACGTCGTTCGGCCGCGCCTGCGGCTGGACGATGATGTCGATCGGCAGCGCCAGGCTGCGGGCATATTGCAGGACGGGGAAGGCGGCGCCCAGCCAGCGCGTTTCCAGCGCGGTCAGGTCGGCGGCAGTGGCCGCCTGGGATACCGCACACAAGGCCGTGGCGGCAAAAAGGGCTTTGAGCATGGAGGCTTATCCGGGGATAGATGAAAATGCCTATCGGCAATTCTAGCCCCAGGAAAAGCCCCCTGTGCGGGAATAATTTGCTGTCTGTTTAAAACAGCAAAGATAACAATTGCGCTATTTAAGCGGCGTCAAACGCGGTGTTGGCGTACGACGACGGTGCGCCGATGGCCAGGCGCCGTGCCTGCGCGCCCGCTGCCGCCGCCGCCGGCCGTGCGGCGTTTTCCAGCTTGAAGACGCTGACCAGGTCGGCCAGGTGCGCGGCCTGCTCGTGCAGGCTCACCGCAGCCGCGCCGGCCTCCTCGACCAGCGATGCGTTCTGCTGGGTGGCGTCGTCCATCTGCGCGATGGCGACGTGGACCTGCTCGATGCCCGCGCTCTGCTCGCGGCTGGCGCGGCTGATGTCGGCCATGATGTCGGTCACCTGCTGCACGCTGGACAGGATCTCCTGCATCGTGTCGCCGGCCTGGTCGACCAGCTTGGTGCCGGCGTCGACCTTGGTCACCGAATCGCCGATCAATTGCTTGATCTCGCGGGCAGCCGCGGCCGAGCGCTGGGCCAGGTTCCTGACCTCGCCCGCCACCACCGCGAACCCCCTGCCCTGCTCGCCGGCACGTGCCGCCTCGACCGAAGCATTCAGCGCCAGGATATTGGTCTGGAAGGCAATGCCGTCGATGACGCCGATGATCTCGGCGATCTGGCGCGACGAGGTATTGATCGACGACATCGTCTGCACCACCTGCGCCACCACGGCGCCGCCGCGCTGGGCTACGCTGGAGGCCGATTCGGCCAGTTCGTTGGCCTGGCGCGCATTCTCGGCGTTCTGGCGCACGGTGCCGGTCAGCTCTTCCATCGAGGAGGTGGTCTCTTCCAGCGTGCCGGCCTGGCGCTCGCTGCGCTCGGCCAGGTCCTGGTTGCCGGCCGTGATCTCGGCCGAGGCGTTGGCGATGGTCAGCGTGCCGGCGCGTACCTGGCTGACGATGCCGACCAGGCTGTCGCGCATGTTGGCCATCGCGAACAGCAGGCTGGTGCGGTCGCCGGGACGGGTGTCGATCGCGACCGACAGGTCGCCGGCGGCGATGGCGCCGGCGATCCGCACCGCATCGTCGGGCTGGCCGCCGAGCTGGCCCAGCAGCTTGCGGCTGATCATCCAGGCGGCGCCGGCACCGGCGGCGGCGGCCACTGCCAGCAGGGCCAGCATCCAGGCAAAGAAGGTGCCGGACAATTGACGCGCATCGGTGGCGGCTTCGTTGTTCAGTTTTTCCTCGAGGTCGATCAGCGCATTCACGCTGGCCAGCCATTCGACAAACACCGGTGCGGCCTGCTTTTCCAGCAGGACGGTAGCCTCGGCAACCTGCCCGGCCTGGCGCAGCGCGATCAGTTGCGCGATCAGCGGCTGGGCGCGCTGCTCGACGCCCTTGATCCGGACCAGGTCTTCCTTTTCTTCCGCCAGGATGCCCTGGCCGGCGCCGAACAAGGCATCCAGCGGACCGGCCGATTTCTGGTAGTTGGCATCGAGTTGCTTGATCGAGGCGATAACGGCGTCGGCTGCAGCCGGCGTGGGCGCCAGCACGAGGTCGCGTACCGCGATCGAGCGGTCATGCACGCTGCCGCGGAAATTGATCGCATACCGCTGCTTGACGCCGTTGACGTCATTGATGTGGGTAAGGATCTCGTCGATCTGGCCGACCCGGTGGATGGCCAGACCGGCGAGCAGGGCCATCAAGGCCAGGATGCCGCCAAAACCGAACGCCAGGCGCTTGCCGATGGTGAAGCCGGAGGTTGTCATGATGTGTTGACCGGAAAGTCGTAAGAGGTTTAGAAATTCCCAATTGGGATTTTAAAAACTGTAGCACACATCAATGAAAAAGTTCCGTGTGGAAACTAACTTAGAGTAAGCAACATTTCCACATGGGTAATTTCTTGTCTGATATTTACAACGTCAGCGCACGATCCACTTCAGCGGCGGCTTGGCCGGCGCCAGCTTGGCGGCGGTGACAAAGGCGGGACGGATGTCGTTCGGCACCGCCTTCATCTTGTCCAGCGCCTTTTGCACGTCGGGACGGATCACGACATAGCGCTGCATCAGCGCCTGCGCGCGCGGATAATCGCCGGTGGCTTCGATGGTCAGAAATTCGCGGTCGAGGTCGGCCACGGCGCCCTTGATCTTCGCCAGGTCGACCGAGAAGGTGCCGTCGCCGTGCGAGACGAAGCCGCCCTTGTCGAGCAGGTAGTTGACCTGGATCGCCATGCCGCGCGCGTGCGAATCGGTCAGGCCGAAGTGCAGGGTGCGGAAGGCGGAGGCCAGGAAGGTGTTGTACAGCTTGCGCTCGGCGGCCGCGCCCTGCCCCAGCGAATTCTTCAACTGGCCTTTGTCCATCATGTAGGCGAGTGCCCACAGGCCGGTGACGTCGGCCTTGGCTTCCTCGATGGTCGAATAGGCGTCCTTCAGGTCCTGGCGCGGCGTCGACGGCTTGCCGTCCTTCGTGGTGGTGGCATGCGGGCCGAGGCCGTGCATGATCTCGTGCGCCAGGATGTGGGTGAAGAAGGCATCGAAATCGAGATCCTTCTGGTCGGCCGGGCGCAGCACCAGCTTCGAGATCGGCAGCAGCGTGGCGTCGAACTTGGCTTCCTGCACGTTCTTGAGCATCACGCGCTTGGAGCCGCGCTGGCGGATGATGCGCTCGTCGTTGGGCAGGTTGTAGGCGGCCGTCTGCACGCCCATGTTGCCGTCGCCGGCGCCGTAGACCTGGTTCACCACCACCATCGGCGCGACCGCCCCGACCTTCGGGTTGCGGTACCTGGCGTCGAGCGGCAGGTTGTTTTCCAGTTCCTGCATGTGCTGGCCGAAGAAGTTCAGCTTGGCGGTTTCCCTGGCATCGCGCACGTTGACGTAGGCTTCGAAGGCGGCCTTGTAGCCGAACAGTTCGTCGTTATAGGTCTCGTACGGGCCGATGGTGACGTCGACCGGGGAGTCGAGGTCCATCCAGGCGAAGTCGGAGGCCAGGTAATCGTTGGACAGGAAGGCTTCGGCGCGCAGGTTCAGGAATTTCTTGAGCGAGGCGTTGTCGGTGGCATTCGCCGCTTCTTTCAGCAGCTTCGACAGCCTGTCGAGCTCGGGACGGTATTCGTCCGCATACTTCACGATCTTGAATTTGCCTTCCCGCTGTCCGCTCGTACTGCTGCGGATCGTGGTGAAGAACCATTGTGCCTGCTCCTTGTCGGCGGCGGGCAGGCCGTCCATCCAGCTTTCCAGCGCGGCCTTGCTGGCGCCTTCGGGATAGAAATTGGCGCCGGCCGGCTTTTGGAGCGGGATCCTGATGCCGGCATATTCGGCCGGCATGAAGGAACGGTTGCCGTCGATGATCGACCACGGCCCCTTGTTCAGCCAGAAGTAATCGCGGCGCGCCTTGCCCAGCGGCGTCGTATCTCTCTGCAGCGCGGCTGCCAGGGCTTCGTTGCCTGACCAGCGCTGGCGCAGCTGCAGCGTGTCGACGATCTTGGCGGCGTCGATCAGCTTGCCGATGGCGACGCGGTCGCCGGCGCTGAGCTTGCTCGTGTCTGCCTTGAGGTCGACCGGGGCGAAGCGCCTGGCCATCGCGTTGAGGTCGGCGGCGGTCGCGGGAGCAGCGGGGGTGGCAGTGTCGGCGGCATGGGCCAGGCAGGCAGCGGCCAGCAGGACCACAGGGGCGATGATGTTCTTCATGGAATCCCTGGAACAGGTTGCAATCCGGCGATTGTAATCCTGTTCAGGGGAAGTCAGTCACGGGACCACGCGACTGGGGCGCCATCATTGCTGGCGCTTTTTCTCTTCCTTTTTCACCTTCTTGTCTGCCTTCTTTTCTTTCATGGTCTTGGCAGGCTCCTTTTTGGAGGCTTTCTTGGCATCCTGGCTTTTACTCATGGCTTTCTCCGGTTGACATCAGTGAATAGAAAAGACCGCCACGGTGGGCAGCATTTTTACTGCCTCGGGCAGATTTCCCTCCGAATCCTTTTCGGTCATTAAATGTACCCATCCCAGTATCTCATTAATACTTGCTAAACCGCTATATAAAGCGGCCCGCGTGACATCATAAACCGACATGTCTTCCATACCGGATACCGACCGGGCTGCCGGCGACTCGGCAAGCGACACGATGCGCTGCTCGATATTGCCCAGTTCCAGGGTCATTGCCGAGTGTAATGCCTGCATGCCCGCCATGGCGGCGTCGGCATCGTCGATGTTTATCTTTTCCATTACCACTCCATTTAACCTGCACAAAAGAAAAAAGCTCGCCAAGCGAGCTTTCCTCATCACTCCGCCTTCCCGGCGCTTCGTCGATACCCACGCTATCTGCGTGGTGTCCGTCGGGCCTGGCGACCGCCCGTGCTATCTGCACGGTGCCGTCGCCCGGGGTGCGTTGCTGTTCTGGAGATCAGGTTTGCGGGCAGTTACACGCCGCGGATATTGCTGGCTTTTTCGCCCTTCGGGCCGGTGCCGCGCTCGAACGAGACGCGCTGGTTTTCGGCCAGGCTCTTGAAGCCTTCCGACTGGATGTCCTGGAAGTGCGCGAACAGATCGGCGCCGCCATTATCCGGGGCGATGAAGCCAAATCCTTTTGCGTCATTGAACCATTTTACCGTGCCGGTTTCGATACTCATGTCATTTCCTTTTTTAAATCGTAATGGGCCATGCCCGAGATACACTCGTAACCAAGGAAAATCTAACAGAGGGATCCGAACAGGAAGGGTTCTGGCAAGAACCGGACAAGAAAGAGACCAACAATGACGACAACTTGATGCAAGTGCAGAATTTCAATATACAGGAATACGGCATCAAGGACCAGTTTTTTATTTTAAATAAAGCGTGGTCCTTTTGATAGCGCCGGATAGATTAACGAATTCCCTTAATTAATTGGCTTACCAATATATTTCATAAGCAATCCTTTGGGACCCACGGCCCAGCCGGCCGAAGGCGTCGCAAAGCCGACCGTATTGACCGGCATGGTATCGAGCGCGCTCCAGCTCTTGCCGCCGTCGCGCGACACACCGGACCCGGCCAGGCCGCCGGCCACCAGGCTGGCCGTCGTGCCCGGCACCGGCACCACCACCGACATGTAGCCGGCCGGCTGCACCTGCAGCGGCGTCCAGGTGGCGCCGCCATCCTCGGTGCGTGCGCCGTTGGTGCCGGCCAGCTTCGCTTCCTTGTAGTCGCCGCCTACCGCCACGCCCTCCTTCGGATTCATGAAGGCGACCGAGAACACGCCCTTGGCTGCCGCGCCGGCCGGGATCGGGGTCCCTTGCACGCGCCAGGTGCGTCCGCGGTCGCCCGAGTGGAACACGCGCGCGCTGGCTGCGCCGCCAGTGCCGATCCAGGCGTCGCCCGTGCCGGCCACGGCAATGCTGGTGCCGCTGGCGGCGAATGCGCCTTCCGACGGCAGCGCATCCAGTCCCGTGGCTTGCACTTCGCGCCAGCTTGCGCCGCCGTCGCTGGTGCCGTAGACCTGGAAGCGGCCCTTGACCGGGTCGCCGAACAGGATGCCGTTGTCCTTGTCCCAGAAGGCCATGCCGTCCCAGAAGCCGTCGGCGTAGCCGTTGGTGGCGATCGGCGTCCAGTGGGCGCCGCCGTCGACGGTGCGGAACAGGCGCGACGCGGCGCCCGGGCCGGCGCCCATGGCGATGGCGGTGTCGGCGTCGAAGGCCTGGATGTCGCGGAAATCGATCTTGTCGGCGTCCGGCACCTGCATGGCTTGCCAGTGGCTGCCATCGACCGTGCGCAGGACGGTGCCCTTGGTGCCGCTGGCCCAGGCGACCGTGCTGCTCACGACCGAGAGGCCGCGCAGTTCGGCGCTGGTGTTGCTGGCTTGCGGCTGCCAGGACTGGGCGAAGGCGGGGTTGGCGGCGAGGAGTGTTGCGATAAACAGGGCGTGGGGGCGCAGGGACATGGACGGTATCGGCGGGAGTTGTGGTGATTGCCGATATTACACCGTCTTGTTTTGCTCGACGAACTTGGGGCAAAGAATGCCAATGGCCTTCTTTCCGTCTACGCAGGGGCGACAGATTCGCTGTCAGCCGTAGGGTGGACGGCTTCGCCGTCCACGCGTCCATTGCCAACCGTTCTGAAGCTGTGCACGATCCAGCTAGCGCTAACTATCAACGCGTGGACGGCAGAGCCGTCCACCCTACGCCCGATGCAGGCGTCACTTCTTAATTGCCGGCTTTCGCAATGGTCGCCTCCGGCGCCCCCTGCGTCCAGCCGCCGCCCAGCGCACGCGCTACCGACACCGCCGCCACCAGGCGCTGGGTACGGATCTGGGCCGCGGCGCGGTCCGCCGCCAGCGCGCTGCGCTGGGCATCGGTGACGTCGAGGTAGGTCGAGACGCCGCGGTCGTAGCGCGCCTGGGCCACCAGCAGTCCGCGTGCGGCGGCTTCCTGGGCCTGCTGCTGGACGTCGCCCTGCTGCTGGCGCTGGGCCACGTCGGACAGCGCATCCTCGACTTCGCGCAGGGCGGTCAGCAGTCGCGCTTCGTGGTTGGCCACCGCTTCGTCGTAGCGCGCCTTGGCCAGGTTCAGGTTGGCGCGGTTGCGGCCGGCGTCGAACACCGGCAGCGACAGCGCCAGCGGACCGAACGAGAACTGGCGCGCACTGCCCTGGGCCAGGTCGCTCAAGCTTTTCGAGGCGTAGCCGAAGTTGCCGGTCAGGCTCACCGCCGGGTAGAACGCGCCTTCGGCCACGCCGACCTGGGCGTTGAACGAACGCAGGGTCTCGACGCTCGAGGCCAGGTCGGGACGCTGGCCCAGCAGGCTGGCCGGCAGGCCGACCGGGATGCCAGGGGGCAGCGGCAGCGCACTGTCCTGGCCCGCCGCCAGAATCGGCTGGCTCGGCGACACGCCCACCAGCACGGCGAGCGCGTGTTCCAGCGTGTTGCGCTGGCGCTGGACTTCGTGCAGGTCGGCTTCGGCGTTGGCGCGCTCGATGCGGGCGCGCGAGACATCCAGTTCGTTGGACAGGCCGGCGTTGAAGCGCGCTTCGATCAGTTCCTGCGATTCGCGGCGGGTGGCCAGCGCGGTACGCAGGATCGCCATTTCGGCGTCCAGGCCGCGCAGCTGCCAGTACGTTGTCGCGACCTGGCCCGACAGCATCAGCAGCACGCCGTCGCGGTCGTCCTGGGCCGCCAGCGCCTGGGCGTCGGAGGCTTCGACCACGCGGCGCACGCGGCCCCACAGGTCCAGCTCGTACGAGAAGTCGGCGCCGACCGAGTAGTTGTTGCCCTCGATCGAGCGGTGGCCGAGCGCCAGGCCCTGCGCGGTCTCGGCCGAGGTGCGCTGGTTGGCGATACCGGCCGACACGTTCACGCGCGGCAGCTGGCCGGCGCGCGTCACGCCCAGCTGGGCCTGCGCCTGCAGCAGGCGCTGCGCGGCGGCGCGCACGTTCGGGTTGTCGTGCAGGGCGCGCGTCTCCAGCTGGCTGAGGGTAGCGTCGTTGAAGACGGTCCACCACGCGGCCGGCAGGCGCGCCGTATCACTCAACTGAGCGTTCAACTGAGCAGCTGCCTGCGCACCCGGCTGGGCGGCGCCGGCGCTGGAAGCAGCGGCGCCGGCTTCCGCAGCGTGGCGGTAGGCCGGGGCATCGACGCTCTTGGGTGCGACGAAGTTGGGGCCGACGGTGCCGCAGGCGCTCAGCAGCGTGGCGATGGCGGCGGCCAGCGCGGTGTGGATGACAGGCTTGAACATAGTATTTTTCATTCGAAGATCTCTTTTAGCCGTCGCCCCTGCGAAGGCAGGGGCCCAAGTTCGCAACTGATTAAGCAACTTGGCTCCCTGCCTTCGCAGGGACGACGGGCAAACAATACGTTTGATTAGTCGGTATTGCGCCGTATCCGTTCTTTAGTGACCACCACCAGCGCTCGGCCCACCCGGCGACTTGACCTTGTCCGCGAACCACAGCGGAATACAGGCCGCCAGCAGGATCACGCCGACGATCCAGAAGCCGTCGTTGTAGGCCATCACGTAGGATTCGCGCCGCACGATGCGGTCGATCGCGGCCAGGGCCTGGTTGGCCGCGGTGGCCGGGTCGATGCCGCCCGCGATGAAGCCCTGGGTCAGCGCATCCAGCCTGGCCTGGGTCGCGCTCGATGCCAGCGACACCGCTTCGCCCAGGCGCGCCGAGTGGAAATGCTCGCGGATGGTCAACGAGGTCGCCAGCATCGCGATGCCGATCGAGCCGCCCAGGTTACGCGTCATGTTGAACAGGCTCGAGGCCGAGGGCATGTCCTTCGGCGCCACGCCGTTCATCGCGAAGTTCGACAGCGTCAGCATCACGAAGGGCTGGCCGATCGCGCGGATGACCTGCGACAGCATCAGCTGGTCGTAGCCGGTCGAGGCGTCCATGTAGGCGTTCATCAGGCACGAGATGCCGAACATCGCCAGGCCGAACATGCACAGCAGGCGGTTGTCGATCTTCTGCGACAGGCGCGCCACGAAGGGCATCACGAACAATTGCGGCAAGCCCATCCAGGCGATGACTTCGCCGATCTGCATCGGCGAATAGCCGGCGATCTGGCCCAGGAACAGCGGCAGCAGGTACGAGGAACCGTACAAGCCCATGCCGATCACGGCCGACAGGATGGTCGCGACCATGAAATTGCGGCTACCGTACAGGCGCAGGTTCACGAACGGGTCCGGCCGGCTGAAACCGATCACGACCCAGCCCAGGATGCCGAACAGCGCCAGCGCGGCGAAGGTGATGATGAAACCGGAGTCGAACCAGTCCTTGGTGTTGCCCTCTTCCAGGAAGATGGTCAGGCTCGCCAGGCCGGTGGCCATGAAGGCGATACCCAGCCAGTCGGCTTTCAGCAGCACCTGCAGGTTCTGCGGCTCGCGGTCGATGCCCCAGTACATGCCGGCGATGAGCAGCACGCCCGGCACCCAGTTGATGTAGAAGATCCAGGGCCAGCCATACAGCTCGGTGAGGTAGCCGCCCAGGGTCGGGCCCATGGCCGGCGCCAGCGTCGCGGTCAGGCCGAACATCGCCATGCCGACCGCGCGCTTGGAGGCGGGCAGGCGCGTCATGACCAGGGTCATCGCCATCGGAATCAGCGCGCCGCCGCTGAAGCCCTGCAGCATGCGGAACACGATCATGCTCTGCAGGCTCCAGGCCGAACCGCACAGGGTCGAGAACAGCAGGAACAGGGCCGTCGTACCCATCAGGTAGCGCCGTTGGCCGAGGGCGCGCGTAAACAGCGCGGTCATCGGGATCACCACGATCTCGGCGCACAGGTAGGCGGTCGAGATCCACGAGCCCTCTTCCTGCGTGGCCGACAGCGTACCGAGGATGTCGCGCAGCGAGGAGTTGGTGATCTGGATGTCGAGCACCGCCATGAAGGCGCCGAGCAGGCCGGCGGCCACCGCGATCCAGGTGCGCGCGTCGACGTGCGCGTTGGGGGCCGGCATTGCCGGCATGCCTGCGGGCGGCCCTGACATCGGCTTGGTGGAACTCGTCATGGCTTACCCTATTATTTAGCAGCCGCGGTTTGCGTTTGCGGCTGCTTCTGGCGCAGGTCGATCTCGACCACCGTCGACATGCCCGGCGCCAGGCGGCCCGCGTACTTCTTGAGGTCTTCCGGCTTGAAGGTGATTTTCACCGGTACGCGCTGGACGATCTTGGTGAAGTTGCCGGTCGCGTTATCGGCCGGCAGCAGCGCGAACTGGTTGCCCGAGGCCGGCGAGAAGCTGTCCACGCGGCCAATCAGCTCGTGGTCCGGCAGTGCGTCGACTTCGACCTTGACGGCCTGGCCGACCTGCAGGCCCGCCAGCTGGGTTTCCTTGAAGTTGGCGGTGACCCAGACGTCGTCCTGGACGATGGCGGCCAGTTGCTGGCCCGGCTGGATGCGGGCGCCGACTTCGACATTCTTCTTGCCGATGCGGCCGCTGACCGGGGCCAGGATCTGGTTGTAGCCGAGCTGTTGCTGGGCGTCCTTCAGCTGCGTCTGCAGCACTTTTACCTGGGCCTTGAGGACGTCGCGCGCGGAGGCCGCGGCGGCGATCTGGGCCTTGGCGGCGCTGGCGTTGTCGCGGCGCGCGGTAACGTCGGCGTTGGCGCCGGCGCGGGCGGCAGTGGCGGCGTCCAGCTCGGCCTTCGACACGGCTTTCATCTGGGTGTTGTACAGCTGGCGGAAACGGGTCGCGTCCTGGTTGGCGCGCACCAGGTTGGCCTGGGCCTGTACGACCTGGGCGCCGGCGGCCGAGGCCTGCGCCCTGGCCTGCTCGACCGAGGCGTCGGACTGGATGATCTGCTGCTTCACGCTGGCGATCTGGGCCTGGATCTGGTCGACCTTCACGCGCTGATCGGCCGGGTCGAGCTCGGCCAGCACGTCGCCGGCCTTGACCACCTGGTTATCGTCGAACATGACCTTGGTGACGACGCCGGGGATGCGCGCGGACATCGGGTGCACGTGGCCGGTGACGTAGGCATTTTCGGTATCGACGAAATTGGCGCTGCGGTACCACATGCGGCCGCCCACGCCCAGGGCGGCGATGGCGATCACGCCAACCACGAGCAGCACGCGCTTCGGCGGGCCCTTGCCCGCATTGGCGGGGGCGCCTGCGGGTGCTGCGCCTGGGGCGGCTGTCGGTTTCTGCTGAACCGTGGTTTGCTGCTCTGACATGGATGTGACTCCGAAGGAAAAAATGAAATGGGTTGATCGCATTATTCGACAAAGCTTCGGCGAAGTCAAGAAATGAAACGGTTGCATTTCATTTGATCTTGACCTACAGTGTGAACCATGGACAAACTCAAGCAAGACACCGACGGTTGCCCGGGAAAGGCCGCCGGCCGTCCCAAGGCAGCCGACGTCGAGGCGCGCATGCAGGAACTACTGCAGATCGCCGGCACCCTGTTCCTGAAGAACGGCTATACCAAGACCAGCCTGGAATCGATCGCGCGGGCCGCCCACGTTGCGGTGCGTACCATCTACGTCAAATTTGGCGGCAAGGAAGGCTTGCTGCGCGCCGTGCTGGCCGCCAAGCGCGACCGTTTCTTCCACAGCCAGCCGATGGACACCGATCCGCGTCCCTTGCGCGACATCGTCGACGACTTCGCCCACCAGATGCACGAGCTGCTGGTATCGGACGAAGCCGTCGAGATGCAGCGCGTGGTGCTGGCCGAGGCCCCGACCAACCCCGAGCTGGCGGATGCCTTCTGGAACGGCGGTCCGCGCCAGACCCGCGAGATGCTGGCACGCTTCTTCGCCCGCCCCGAGATCCGCGCCCAGATGCGTCCCGACGTGCCGCTCGATTTGCTGCCCGGCTTCCTGATGGCCTGCATCTGCGGCGAACAGCTGCGCACCCTGATCTGCCAGCGTCCCAGGACACCTGACGATGCCCTGCACGAACTGGAAGGCCGTCTGGAGCTCTTCTACCACAGCGTGTTAAGATAATGCCAATCCGCTGTCCAAAAGGTGCGGAAAAGAAAGTGTGTCAACGCACGGACTCGTCCCTACCCATTTGGCATGCTATCGATCCTAGAAGGAGGATGTCCATGGAAAACAAAATTACAAGCACGGCTGTTCGCGCTGTTCGCGCTGTTCGGCCTAAGGAGGGTGTATGAGCAAGTCCTCCCGTTATGAGTGGCGCGACCAGCAAGCTGCGCTCCAGGAACGCATGAAGGGTTTCCTGGCCAATCCGGGCGACGAGCAACTAGAAGCGATGGTCGCCGAAATGCGTGCCTATGCCCAGGCTGCCCAGTCCGGCCAGATCGAAATTCCGCAAAGCTGGACCAGCTACAGTTAAGCCGAACTACCTGACAACATGCCGTTCAGTTCGCTGAGCGGCATTTTTTTTGCCTGGCACCCGCCAGATGCCTGTCGCGCCGCCGGGCCTGCATTCCATCGCATGCCGTCCTACATCCCGCTGCGCTGCGACATAATGCCAAGCTCGTAAAGCCGATCGAGGACAACATGCCGACCAGCCCAGGCAGCCGCACCGCTCACCCACTGGAAGTCATCGCCCTGTTCCGGCGCTGGCCGCGTTCCACCGCGCGCGACCTGGTCTACACGCTGCTGTGGAGCAGCCTGCTCGGCCTGGCGGTGACGCTCGTCATCGGTGTCGTGACGGGCAGCACGGTGCCGCTCCTGCCCCGGCTTGGCATGACGCTGCTGGCCTCGAACGCGATCGGCTTCCTGATCCACGGTACACTGGCCGCACTGCGCCTGGCGGCACCGCAAGCTTATGGTCGCCGCAGCCGGCCGATGCTGCTGGGCCAGGGTGTACTGATCGCCGGTTGCGTCGTGCTCGGCATTACGCTGACCGAGGTGGTGTTGCGCGGTCCCGATGCCTTGCTGCGGCACCCCGGCAAGCTGGGGCTGCTGCTGACCGTCGGCGCACTGATCGCGGTGCTGATGATCACCGTGCTGGGCATCATCGCGCGGCGCCAGGCGCGCGAGGCGGAAGCGGCGCGCCAGCAGGAAAGAATCGCCGAAGCCGGCCGCCTGGTCGCCGAAGCCCGCCTGCGCGCGTTGCAGGCCCAGATCGAACCGCACTTCCTGTACAACACGCTGGCCAACGTGGTCGGCCTGATCGGCCCGGCACCCGACCAGGCGCGCCACATGCTGGAGCGCCTGATCGACTTCCTGCGCGCCAGCCTGGCGGCCAGCCGCGCCGAGCATGCCAGCGTCGGCGCCGAACTCGACCTGGCCGGCGCCTACCTCGACGTGCTGGCGGTGCGCCTGGGCACGCGCCTGCGCTACCGCATCGAGGCGGATCCGGCCTGCCGCAATTGCCCGATCGCGCCGATGCTGGTCCAGCCGCTGGTCGAGAACGCGGTGATGCACGGCATCGAGCCCAAGGTCGAGGGCGGCGCCATCGTGCTGCGTGCGCACTGCGACGACAAGCGCCTGTGCATCGAAGTCAGCGACGATGGCGCCGGGCTCGGCGATGCGCCGCCGCGCCCCGGCGGTGGCGTCGGCCTGGCCAACCTGCGCGAGCGGCTGCACAGCCTGCATGGCAAAAATGCTCAGGTACAATTAATAGAGAACCGGAGCGGCGGCGTGACCTCGCGCCTGCTGTTGCCCATCGAACCTGACCACACGGTGCCGCCATCGAACCCATCCGCGCCCTGATCGCCGACGACGAAGCGCACCTGCTCGACTACCTGGCCGGCGAACTGGCGGCCGTCTGGCCCGAACTGCGCATTGCCGGGCGCGCCGCCAACGGCCTCGATGCGCTGCGCCTGATTGACGAACTGGCGCCCGACGTCGCCTTCCTCGACATCCAGATGCCGGGCCTGAACGGCCTGCAGCTGGCGCAGCGCCTCGCCGATGATGCGGCAGGTGCAAGCCGGGCGCCGCGCGTGGTGTTCACCACGGCGCACGAGCATTATGCGCTGCAGGCCTTCGAGCACGCCGCCTTCGACTACCTGCTGAAACCGGTCCGGCGCGAACGGCTGGCACGCACCGTGGCGCGCCTGAAGGAAGCGCTGGCCGCGCCGGCGCCTGCGGCTGCATCGGCCACCGAGGCGCTGGCCGGCCTGCTGCGCCAGCTGGGGGTGCAGGCGCCCATCGCCGCCCCGGCGCCAGTACCCGCAGCCGCACCGCTGCAATGGATCCGCGCCGCCCAGGGCCAGGAGACGCGCTTGATCGCGGTGGATGAAGTCATCTATTTCCAGAGCAACGACAAGTACACCAGCGTGTTCGTCCAGGACGGCGAACACCTGATCCGCACCCCACTGCGCCAGTTGCGCGAACAGCTCGACCCGCAGCAGTTCTGGCAGATCCACCGCGGCGTGATCGTGGCGGCGCGCCACGTGGCCGGCACCCGCACCGATTTCCGCGGACGCATGCTGGTCAAGCTGAAGGGCCGGCCGGAAGAGCTGGTGGTGAGCCGGAATTTTGCGGATGTGTTCCGGCAGATGTGAGGCCGGCGTGGAAAAGCGTGAGTTTTTCCGAAACGCTCCTTGATATGCTGAGCGGTTTCCACTCCGCCGCCAACGCCATGAAGACTTCGCCTCTGACATATGCATGTGCTGCCACGCTGTCCCTCTTCATGTCGTGTGCGGTCGCGGCCGATGCGCCCAAGCCCGCAACGGCCACGGACTGGGCCGCGATCGCCAAAGCCGATTACAGGTTCGTCCTCGACAACTTCCGTCACCAGCATGCCGGCGTCGCCGCCGGTGACCTGAGCGTGATCGAGCCGCTCGCGAGCGCCGAGCGCACCGGCATGAGCGAAGCCGCCGCGGTGCGCAGCGAACAGGATTACCTGCGCCTCATGACAGGTTTCGTCGCCGCCTTCGGCGATCCGCACACCGGCATCAACCTGCCCCTGCAAACCCGTGGCTGGACCGGCCTGGTGCTTGACCAGCTTGGTGCCGACTACCGCGTCGTCTGGTCCGAGCCGAACTGGCCGACCGCCCTGCCGCCGGTCGGTGCCATCGCCCAGACCTGCGACGGCGTCTGGACCGGTACCTACCTGAAAACCCAGGTCGCCCCCTTTACTTCCCGCAGCGTCGAATATGCCGCCACCTTCAGCGCGCTGGCGCGCCAGGCGATGTTCGAGAACGGCCTGGGCTGAACGCCGAAGGCCTGCGTGTTCACGCTGCCGGACGGCAGCCGCAAGCGCTATGCGCTGCCGCTGCAGGCGGCGCCGGCGCAGGTGGCCGACGAGCGCGTCGAGGCGGTGCGCAAGCGCTTCCGCGCCGCTGCCAAGCCAGTCGGCGTGACGCCGCTCGGCGCCGGCAAATACTGGGTCGGCATGCCCGACTTCGACGGCGCCCATTCCGGTGCCGCCTATGAAGCCCTGTATCCCAAACTCGCCGCACTGGCCAAGCCGGACTGGATCGTGTTCGACCTGCGCGGCAATGGCGGCGGCAATTCGAACTGGGGCCAGCGCGCACTCGCGGCGCTGTACGGCCAGGCCTATGCCGACCAGCTGGGCGGAGGGGGCGCCTCGGGCAAGTACCTGGTCGCCAGTCCGGCCAGCGTCGAGCGGCTCAAGCGCAACATGGGCCTGCCCGAATACGCCGACAGCAAGGAAAGCAACCGGGCCGCTCTGGTGAAAGTCGAAGCGGCGCTACGTGCCGGCCAGAAGCTGGCCCTGGTCGACGGCGAAGCCGACTCGACGGCCTTGACGGCGCCGACCTGGCCGCGCCCGCGCGGCCCGCGCATCGCCGCCGTCATCGACCGCACCTGCTTCAGCTCGTGCATGGCCTTTCTGCTCTATCTACGGGCGACGGGCGATGCCGTGGTGATGGGCGAACCGACCGTCGGCTATTCGCCATTCGGCGAAATCACGGCGCTCGACCTGCCGAGCGGGCACGGTAGGATCGCCTTTCCGACGGCCTGGTTCAAGAGCACGCAAGGCACGCGCGAGCCCTTCAATCCGGATATCCCGTACATCGGCAACATGGCGGACGATGCGGCACTCATGAAGTGGGTAAATGCGACACTCGACACGATGCAACGCTAGCACCCGTGGCAACGGCTGTGTTGCCACGGAAACTGGCCTGACCAGTTAACGCCAATTACGCCACAAACTCCTGCAGCCCCTTAAATTGGCCAGACCAATTTAATATCTCCGTGCTAAGATTCGAGAACCTGGCGGGGCGGCCACAAGCCGCTCCCGGCAGGGCAGTACGCGCCTTTCGCTTCACAGCTGTCCATCCGGCTGCCATCCCTACCGCCCGCACGCAGACGCCCCATCCGCGCCTATCCATGGCTGGCGCCAGGGCCGCCGCATGCCCGCGGCAGGCCGGTACCGGTTCCGATCCGCAGCAACCACAACTGGAACAATAATGAAAAAAATGATCATGGAGACCCTGGTACTGGCAGCCCTCGCCGCCGGCCAGGCACACGCGGCACCGCTGTCCCTCGAGCATGCCAGCATCACGGCAACCTACAACGGTACCGTTGACGTGCTCGGCAGCGACAGCGGCTACCTGCCCGGCCCCGGCAGCAATGTCAGCGGCCTCGACCCGAACGACAGCTACGTCGAATTCCTGACCGGCGATGCCCTGTTCGGCTTCGATTTCACGCGCAGCGGCCTGCTGTCGATCTACGCCAACATGGTGCCGCCGCTCGACGGCAGCTATACCCTCACCTTCGATTTCGGCAGCTCGCTGGCGGCGCCGATCACCAGCTTCACGCTGGTCGACGCCAGCGCCGTCGGCGGCCTGCCCCGCCTGTCGGTCTTGAGCAGCCACAGCATCGGACTCGACTTGAGCGGGCTGGACTGGAACGCGGACTTCATCCCGGTCAGCGCGCAGATCGGCAGCGCGGACGCGGCGGCCGGCGTACCGGAGCCGGCCAGTGCCGCCCTGCTGCTGGCCGGTGTTGCCGGGCTGGCGATGAGCCGCCGCAAGCGCGCTGCGCAAGCCTGACCGCCCACGCGTTCCATATCAGGAGAATCCAAATGACATATATCAATGTCAGGGCCGCGCTGCGCGCGTCGGCCCTGCTGGCGGCCGCCCTGTGCGCCGGCACCTTCGGCGCCACCGTCCATGGCGCGACCGTGGATGCGGCGCGCGCCACGGCGCCGCTCGACGGCTGGGCCAGCCAGGCAGGCGGCACCGGCGGCGGCGCCACTGCGGCGACAAACCAGGTCTATACCGTCACCAACCGCGCCCAGTTGCTGGCCGCGATCGTCAACGGCGGCGTGGCGCCCAAGATCATCAAGCTAGTCGGTATCATCGACATGACCGAGGGCAAGCCCTACACCAGTACCGCCGACCAGTCGGCGCGCGGCGCGATCCGCCTCAAGAGCAACACCACGCTGATCGGCGACGGCGCCAACGCCGGCATCGTGAACGGCCACATCATCGTCTCCAACGTTTCGCAGATCATCGTCCGCAACCTGAAGATCGTGAATCCGTGCGACGTCGAGCCGGTCTTCGATCCAAACGACGGCGCCACCGGCAACTGGAATGCCGCCTACGATGCGATCGGCATCAGCGGGTCGGACCACATCTGGATCGACCACAATGCCTTCACCGATGCGCCCGTCACCGACAATTACCTGCCGGTCGAGAACGGCCACGTCAAGCAGTGCCATGACGGCGCGGTCGACATCACCAACGCGTCGGATTACGTGACGGTGTCGTATAACGTGTTCGGCGAGCACGACAAGAACAACCTGGTCGGCTCCAGCAGCTCGGCCACCGCCGACGAGGGCAAGCTGCGCGTCACCTTCAGCAACAACGTGTTCCGCGACGTGCAGTCGCGCGCGCCGCGCGTGCGCTTCGGCCAGGTCCACCTGTTCAACAATTACTACGTCGGCAGCAAGACGGCGGCGGTGTACCGCAACAGCTACAGCATCGGTCCCGGCACCAATGCCAAGGTACTGTCGAACGCCAACGTGTTCGAGATCGCCGGGGCGGCCAACTGCGACGCCATCATCAAGAACCCGGGCGACCCCAGCGCCGGCGCCTTCAAGGACAGCGGCTCGCTGCTGAACGGCGCGGCGCTCGGCAGCTGCGCGCTGCCGGCCACGCCGGGCTGGACGCCGCCGTACGCCTTTACGGCCCGTCCGGCGGCGTTGGTGAAAGCCAATGCACTGGCCCAGGCCGGCAGCGGCAAGCTGACGACCGCCGTCACCGGCACCGGCCCGGTGGTCGTGGAGACCGGCCCGACCCTCAATTGCCCGGCCGGCGGCCTGTACTTCTGCGACGACTTCCAGGATGGCGGCACCGCCAAGTGGAATCTGTTGCCGATTCCGGGTCCGAACGGCTCCTTCCGCGTGGTCGACGAAGCGGCCGGCAGCCCGAGCAAGGTGCTGCAGTACACCGCGGCCACTGCCGGCGGCGTGCTGGCGCTAGTGAAGCCGGAAGCTTTTGCGGGTGTCCCTTCGGGCGATTATTACGTCGAGGCGCGCATCAAGCCGATGGCCAACAGCACCACCGGCAACAAGCAGCTGTACCTGGTCACGCGCTACGTCGACGCGAACAACTGGTACGGCGGCGGCCTGAACGTCCAGAGTAGCACCACCAGCACGCAAGTCGAAATCGCGAAAATGCTGGCCGGTTCGCTCAGCCGGCCATTCCAGTCGCGCCAGCCGATCGCGATGGATACCCAGTTTTATACCGTGCGCTTCGAACTGATCGGCAGCACCCTCACCGTCTACCTGGACGGCAGGAAGCTGGGGTCGATCACCGATACGGCCTTCACCCAGCGCGGCCTGATCGGCCTGTACACGGCCAATAAGTCGTTCCAGATCGACGACGTGCGCGTGGGTGACCCGCGTCAGAAGCCGGTGCAGCTGACCCTCGATCCATCCGCGCTCACCTACAGCGCCGAAGCGGGCGATGCGCCCTTGAACGTCGCAGTTACCGCCGTCACCGCCGACAACACGCCGGATACCTTCACGGTCGCCTCCAGCAATCCGAACGTGGTCAGCGCGGTCGCCAGCGGCACTACCGTGACCTTGACGCCGCTGGCGGCCGGCAGCGCCAGCATCGTGTTCACCAGCGGCTCGGAGCCATCGCTGACGCGCACCATCGCCGCCACGGTCGGCGCGCAATTCGTGCAGCCGGTCCAGACCTATCCGCTGCAGGGCGCCAGCCAGCCGGCCGCGCAAGCCGGCGCGGTCAACGTCGACGGCGCCTTGAAACTGACCTTCGACCGTCCGCCGACCCTGGGCACGATCGGCAGCATACGCATCTTCCGCAAGAGCGACGATGCGCTGGTCGACGTGATCCGCCTGAGCGGCGAGTCCGATGCGCTCGGCTATCCGGGCCAGGCGCTGGTGCGGCGCGTGAACACGGCGCCGATCCGCATCGACGGCAACACGGCGACCATCGTCCCGCACGCCAACAAGCTGGCCTACGGCACCGCGTACTACGTCGCCATCGCGGACGGCGTGTTCACCGGCACCACGCTGGGAGGCCTGCCCTTCGTGGGCATCGGCAAGCTGGGCGGCTGGTCGTTCACCACCAAGGCGACGCCGCCGACCGCCACCACGCTCACGGTCGACGACGACGGCGCTGCCGATTTCCGCACCGTGCAGGGCGCGCTGAACCATGCGATGCAGGCGGTCGCGAAGGCGACGCCGGTCACGATCAACGTGAAGAACGGCACCTACGACGAGCTGCTGTACCTGAACGGCAAGGACAACGTCACGATCCGGGGCGAAAGCCGCGACGGCGTGACGATCCGCTACACCAACAACGAGACGCTGAACCCGGGCACCGGATCGAGCCAGTCGCCTACCATCGCCGGCTCGCCGGCAGGCGGGCGCGCCGTGATGCTGGTCGAAGCGGCGGACATGCTGGTGCTCGACAACCTGAGCATGACGAACACGACCATCCGTTCGGCGTCGATCTCGGGCCAGGCGGAAACCGTGTACTTCAACAGCGATACGCGCCTGGTGGCCAAGAACGCCAGTTTCTTCAGCGAGCAGGACACGCTCAACCTGAAGGGCTGGGCATGGTTCTACAACACGCTGGTGGCGGGCAACGTCGACTTCATCTGGGGCAGCAGCCACGCGGCGCTGTTCGAGAACAGCGAGATCCGCAGCGTCGGCGACAACGCCAGCGCGAGCTCGGGCGGCTACGTGCTGCAGGCACGGGTGCCGGTTGCCGCCGACATCGGCTACGTGTTCCTCAACAGCAGCCTGACCCACGGTCCGGGCCCCGGCCCCAACCACGGCGACGTGCCAGCCGGTACGACCTACCTGGCGCGCAGTCCGGGCGGGACCGCGAGCTGGGACAACATCGCCTTCGTCAACTGCAAGATGGACAGCCACGTGGCGGCCGCAGGCTGGGCCGGTCTGGGCGTGAACGGCCAGCCGGCGCCGAATCCGGCCGTGCCGACCGCAGACGCCGGCTGGCGCGAGTACGGCAGCACCACGCTGGCCGGGGTGCCGATCGACCTGCGCTTGCGGGTGGGTGGGTATGCGTTGAGCGATGCCGAGGTAGCGGCGCGCTTGGCGACGCGGGCCAAGGTGTTTGCGGGTTACGGTGGTGGGGCGGGGTGGAATCCGCAGCCTTGAACGTCAGCCCGGTAATATGACCCGTCGCCCCTGCCTCCGCAGGGGCGACGTGCATTGGCTAACGCAAAAATCCGACGCCAACGCTGCTCCGCAGCCTTTACTTCGGCATCAAATGCCGAAACGTCGGCTCGATATGCTTCGAGTGCAGGAACCTGACGATATCCTCCAGCGTCGCATCCTTCAGCAGCAAGCCTTCCGCTGCCGCCACCGGCTGCGCTGCCGGCACGCCATCCAGCGCCACAGCGGCGACCGGCGCCACGACTGGTACCACGGGTGCGGCAGGCGCCGCCCCCCTCCCCTGCTGCAGCTTGCCCAGCGCCGCCTCGAACTGCGCCGCGCCGATGCTGTCCAGCCCATCCAGGAAAGCCACCTGCCCGGCCGTCGGCGGCGCCATCTCCAGCCCGGATTCGTCGGCGAACGCCGCCCCCATGCCGGGGTGGATGAAGGCCGCCCACTTGCCGCTGCGCGGGTTCAGGCAGGGCGGCAGGTAGACCGGCGCGGTGGCGGCGTCCGGCGCCAGCTCGGTCTCGGGAAAGTAGGCCTGCTTGAGCGCGGCCAGGAAGTCCTGGGCGCGCGCGGTCGGTACCGGCGTTTCCAGCGACAGCCACAAATAATAGGCGCTGGCGCCGTCGATGCTGACCGCCGGCGCCGGCAGGCCGAGTTCGCCCTGCAGCGCATTCGCCACCTCGCACAGCCGGGTCCAGTGCTGGCCTTCGGTGGCGAAGGCCAGCTTGCGGAACGGGATCGCCAGCGCGCGCGTCAGGTTGTCGGCCGTGGTCAGCTTGATGGCCAGCGTGGTCTTGCCCTGCAGGTGCTGGGCCAGCGCCTCGCGCGTCAGCGCTTCCGGCGCCAGGTACAGCCGCGTCAGTTGCGCAGCCAGCTTATCGATCAGCTTATCCACGAGGTCCCCGTCAAGCCAGGCCGCCGCGGCGGGCGGCGTTCTTGCCCAGCGCGGCCAGGTCGAGGTCGGCGTCGCCGGCATCCACGGCTTCCTTCAGCACCCCCTGCAGGGCGTCGCCGAAGGCCAGCGGCAAGCCTTGTGCCCGGCCCGCTTCCACCGCCAGGCGCACGTCCTTCTGGCCGAGCGACAGCTTGAAGCCCGCCGGGCTGTAGCGCCCCTCGGCGATCATGCCGCCGTAGCCCTTGTAGACCGGCGAGCCGGCGAACAGGGTGTTGGTGATCAGGTCGACGAAGTTCGCGGCCGGCACGCCATGCGCACGCGCCAGCGCGGCGCCCTCTGCCGTGGCTTCGATGGCGCAGGCCAGGGTCAGGTTGCAGGCCAGCTTGATGGCGTTGGCCTGTTCCGGCGCGTCGCCGAAGCGCCAGGTCTTCTGGCCCAGCAGGTCGAGCAGCGGCTGCACGCGGGCGATCAGCTCGTCGCTGCCGCCGGCCAGGATGTTCAGCTTGCCGGCCGCGGCGACGTCGACCCGGCCCAGCACCGGCGCCGCCACGTAGCCGACGCCGCGCGCCAGGTGCAGGTCGGCCATCTCGCGCGCAAAGGCGACCGAGACGGTGGCCATGTTGACGTGGATGCTGCCGGGCGCCATCGCGTCCAGCACGCCACCGTCGATCATCACGGCGCGGGTGGCGGCGTCGTCGGCCAGCATGGTGAACACGACGTCGGCGATGCCGCATTCGGCGGGCGTGGCGGCGGGCTTGGCGCCCTGTTGCGCCAGTGCCTGCACGGGCGCGGGGTTGCGGTTCCAGACGTGGACGATCTGGCCGGCACGCAGCAGGTTGGCGGCCATGTGCTGGCCCATGGCGCCGAGGCCGAGGAAGGCGATGGTCATTGTTGTTGCTCCTTTTTATCCGACAGCGAACGATAGAAAGCGCTATTAGAGCAGCAATCCCGCCGGCCCGCAGAGGACGGCGCCAATCGGACCGTCAGCCGTCACGATCCGGCGGCAGCGGCCCGGTCCAGCGGCAGGCACTGCCACGGTTCGACCATGTCGTAGAAGCGGTTGCGCACGCCCAGCTGGTAGCACACCTGGTTGCCGGCCACCCGGGACAGCGGCAGCCAGGCCACCGGGCGGCCTTTGATACGGGCGTCGGGTTCCAGGTGGTCCACCGCCACCACGTCGTCGAGCCGGCTGTCGGGGCGTGGCCGGAACTGCACCACCAGCTGCTCGCCGGCGGCCAGCGGCCGGTCCAGCTGCACCGCGATGCCGGCCTGGCCGGGCGCGCGCACCAGCAGCCCGCGCGGACGCGCCATGGCGTCGATTGCCGCTCCGGCGTCATCGCTCCAGCGCCGCAGCTGCAGCGCGTAGTCGTTCAAGACCAGGTTGAGGTCGAAGCCGGCCTGCTGGAAGGCGCTGCGGTACAGCTCATAGCCCTCGAGCCCTGGTGGAAAGTCGGGCTTGCCGAGCGCTTCCAGTACGTGTCGCGGGGCCTCGTCGCCGTAGCGCTTGACGACGACCTCGATCAGCGCGGCGCCGAGCGGATACTGCAGCCGCCAGTCGAGCTGGCGTTCCAGCGTACGGTTGTCGAGCAGCGACTCCTGGTTCAGCAGCTTGCGCCGGAACAGGGCCGCCAGCGCCAGCCGTTCGCGCGCGCGCAGCGCCTTGTCGCGACCATACGATGGCTCGGCCCAGTGCGCCAGGCCCTCGTTGAACAGCGACATCCGGTCGAGGTCGCGCGCATGCTCGCCGCCGGCGATCCAGCCGGCCATCACGTGCACCGTCTCGTGCACCAGCGTCTCGTGCCAGTCGGGCGCCAGGGTGATGCGTATGCGGTTGTGCGCGGCCAGGCCGGCGGTGTGGCGGATGCTGCCGGACAGGTCGACGTCGATGCGCGGCGGGTCGCTCACCTCGATCGACAGCGCCGCGGCCGCGGTGGCGAAGGCGCCGTCGGCCGCCTTCAGGTCGGCCTCGTCGACACGGCGGCCGGCGGGAATGTTGAAGCTGTAGTGGGCGGTCACGAATTTGCGGGCAGCCGGCGCCGCCGGGTACGCGGGGGCGCGGCCGGCTTTCACCGCGGGCTGGGCGGCGCTGGCCACGGCCACGGCCACGTCATCGTCATCCGTCAGTGTGCCGTCGCCTTCCGTGCGTTGTGCCTGGAAGATCGCCACCGCGCCGGCCACCAGCGTAGTAGCGCACAGCACGAACACGATGCCGCGGTGCTGCGCCAGCCGCGCCATGCGCTGCATGCCGGCCCCGCCGGCACCGGCAAACACGCGGTAGGCGAGCCCCAGGCAGACCAGGATCAGCGCGGCGACCGCCCAGACGGTGTCGCCGCCCAGGCCCTGGGTCGACCAGCCGGCGGCGACCAGCTGGGTCGGATCGAGGGCGCCGGCGATGCGCGGCTGGGTGCTGCGCAGCAGGGTGACGACGGCGACGGCCAGCGCCAACAGGGCCCAGGCCAGGTAGCGCACGAAGCCGAACAGCACGCCCAGCGCCAGCCCGAGCGCTACCAGCAGCGCGTAGCGCGGCGCCAGCCAGCCCAGCGCCGAGGCCGCGATCGGCTCATCGACCGAATGGCGCAGCAGCAGGTGCAGTAGTCCGCCCAGCAGCGGCGTCGCGAAGGCGTACGCGAACAGGCAGCTCCAGGCGACGGCCAGCTTGGCCAGGAACACGTCGGCGCGGCGCAGCGGCAGGCCGTCGAGGAAGGCCAGCGTGCCGTCCTCGACCTCGCGCGCCAGCAGCCCGCTGCCCATGGCAAAGGCGAGCAGCAGCGACAGCGCCGCATCCTCGATCCAGGGCGTGGTACCGAGCAGCACATGGGTACGGTGCAGGCCCTGCAGGTCGCTCACGGCCAGCTCGAGCAGGTCGAGCAGCAGCATCACCACCAGCAGCCAGACGAAAGGCCGCATGCCGGTCCATTCCTTGGCGAGCAGGACGCGCTTCATGGCAGGGCCGCGCGCACGGCGCCGATGCGATAGCGGCAGGCCAGCCCGGCGTCGTAGGCTTCCGCCATGACCAGCACGCGGCTGCCACCGGTAAACGTGGCCGGAAGCACGCCGCTGGCGGCGCCGGCCCGGTAAGTCGCATCCGGACGGGCGCTCGATTCGCCGGGGTGCAGGGTCTTGTAGCCCAGCATCAGCCCAGTGGGGGGCACGCCCAGGATGCGGTAGCGCAGCTCGAACATGGCGCCGGCCAGCCTGGCCGGTTGCACCTGCAGCGTGGTGGGCGGCGCCGGCAGCGGCACCAGCTGCATGGCCTGCGCAAGCTGCGGCAAGGGCATGCCGGCCTGCGCCAGCAGGTCGGCGCTGGCGCGGACCCGCAGCAGGCTGCGCGCATCGTCGGTGGTGTGCTGGCCCAGGGCGGCGCGCATCAGCGCCTGGAAGCCCTGGGCGCCGAGGCGTTCGTGCAGGACCTGCATGGCGCGCCAGGCGTAGGCGGCGCCCAGGCAGTCGCCCAGCAGCTGGTCGGTGGTCTCGGCCTGGCGCAGCGCGCTCTCGGGGCCGATGCCATGCGCATGCAGCAGGCGCGCGGCAAAGGCGGCGCGCCGCTGCAGCAACGCGGCATAGCCCTCGGTACGTTCGGCCTGCCACCAGGCGCTGAAGCCGCGCAGCAGCCAGGTGCGGTCTTCGCGCCAGTCGTAGGCGGGCGACTGGTCGAGGATCTGGGCGATCCTGACCATCTCCTGCAACTGCGGCAGCGCCAGGTCGGGCGCGCCGAGCGCGGCCCGCACCACCAGCTGCCCGCGGCCGGCCCTGCCGAACCCGATGTCGTCCGCTTCGCGCCAGGCATCGGGCACCAGCGACAGCGGCGCCAGCCGGCCCAGGCCAAGCCAGGCCTGCAGCGCCGCCAGGTCGGACGACATGCTCTCGGCCAGCCGGGCCGGGGCCACGCCGCCGACCTTGCCGGTCCAGCCGACCTGCACGGCGGGTTCGGCCTGGCTGGACACGGCCTGCTCGAGGCGGAACGGCTGCGGCGGCACGCGTTTCTCGAGCAGCGTCGACAGCGCGAACACGGCGCCGAAGGCGAATGCCAGCAGCGTGCGCGCGCCGGCCGACAGGCGCCGCGCCAGCACCACCACCAATGCCCCGCGCGCCGACAGCGCCAGCAGCAGCGACGCCGCCAGCAGGCCGCCGGCCATCGCCGCGGTGATCGCGATCTCGCGCCAGGGCGGCTGCCCTCCTTCCAGCGTCATCGCTTCGCCAACCACCAGGAACGGCGGCCACTGGGTGATCGGCTGCTGCAGGTGGACGCTCAGCAGGACCACGGCCAGGAACAGCAGGCCCCACAGCGCGAAGCGGAAGCGCAGGGTCAGCGCGATGGCGAAGGCGCCGGCATACACGAAGGCCAGGAACACGAGACTGCGCAGCGCCATCAGGCCCACCAGGCCGCCACTCAGGTAGACCTGGTGGCGCGCCGCGTACAGCATCAGGCCGAACGCCGGCACCAGGAACAGCATCAGCCCGATCCAGCCGGCCAGCCACTTGGTCAGCAGGACCGTGCCGCGCCCGATCGGCAGCGATTCCAGGAACAGCTGGGTGCCGAGGCCGTATTCGCGCATCACCAGGCGGTTGGGCAGCAGGATGGCGGCCGGCACGCCGAACCCCTGCAGCAGGCTGCGCCAGGCCGCCAGCGGCGAGATCGCGCTGCGCGCCTGGATCCACATCAGCAGGAACATCAGGGCGCCGATCAGGTACAGCAGCAGCATGAAACGCCAGTGTTCGCGCGCCTCCTTGCGCAGCAGCGCGATCATGCGCTCTGGACTTCGTCGGTGCGGGCGAAGGCCAGGAAGATCTCTTCCAGTCCCAGCGCCTCGACCCGTGCGCCCGGCGGCAGGCCGGCCGCGTCCCAGGCGCCGGCGTCGGCGCGGTAGACGTCGCCGCGCACCTGCTCGAAGCCGGGGTGCCCGAAGGGCTGGTCCAGGCCGGCGATGCGCCGCACCTGCGCGCGCAGGCTGGCGATCGTGCCTTCAAAGCGCGTCGCGCCGGCCTGGATGATGCCGACCCGCCCCGCCACCTGCTCCACTTCGCCGACCAGGTGCGAGGAAAACATCACGGTCGTGCCCTGCTCGCGCTGCAGTTCGATCAGCTGGTCGTTGAATTCGCGGCGCGCCACCGGGTCCAGCCCGGTGGTCGGCTCGTCCAGCAGCAGCAGTTCCGGACGCGGCGCGAAAGCCAGTGCCAGCGCCAGCTTGGTGCGGGTGCCGCCCGACATGGCGGATGCCTTGCGGTCGGTCGGGATATCGAGGCGGCGCAGCAGGCGTTCGAAGCCGGCGTCATCCCAGTGCGGATAAAAGCCGCCGACGAAACGGCCGAGCTGGCGCGCCGTCATCCAGGGATAGAAATGCGGCTCCTGGGGCACGAAGCCGATGCGCTGCTTGAGCCGCACCGGCACCGAGCGCACCTCCTCGCCGAACAGTTCGATGCGGCCGGCATCCGGCGCAATCAAACCCATCAGCAGGCGCAGCGTGGTGGTCTTGCCGGCGCCGTTACGCCCGAGGAAGCCGTAGATTTCGCCTTCGGGCACGGCCAGGTCCAGGCCATCCAGGGCCAGCACCTTGCCGAAGCGGTGCGTGATGTGTTCGAGGCGCAGCGAGTAATTCATCGGAAAGCGGGTCTGTCAAATGTGTTGATAGTAATGCAAATTTCAGGTGATCAATTTTCTAAACGAGGATAGTTGCAAAAAATATACGCCTATCCCGGCCTGGAATCAAACGGCACCCGTAAACACAGGCGAAACGCCGCGCCACCCGTTTTTCCTTCGGGGTAAGCTGACTGTTCAACTGAACATCCAGACGCGCAAAAAGGACAGCATGCCGCAGTTTTTCATCAGGCGCCCGATCTTCGCCATCGTCCTCTCCCTCTTGATCATGCTGGGCGGCGGACTTTCCATCTTTACGCTGCCAATCGAGCAGTTCCCGCCGATCGCGCCGCCCTCGGTGCAGATCAACGCCAACTACGCGGGCGCCTCGGCCTCGACCATGCAGAACACGGTGGTGCAGGTGATCGAGCAGCAGATGAGCGGGATCGACAAGCTGATGTACATGGCCTCGACCAGCGACGACAGCGGCCGCTCGACGACGACGCTCACCTTCGAGACCGGCGCCGACCCGGACATCGCCCAGGTGCAGGTGCAGAACAAGCTGCAGCTGGCGATCCCCCAGCTGCCGACCCAGGTGCAGCAGTCCGGCGTGCGCGTGACCAAGTCGAGTCCCTCCTTCCTGATGGTGATCGGCTTCGTCTCGACCAACCACAGCATGAGCAAGTACGACATCGCCAACTTCCTGGTGTCCAAGGTCCAGGATCCGATCAGCCGCGTCAACGGCGTGGGCGACCTGAACGTGTACGGCACCCAGTATGCGATGCGGATCTGGCTCGACCTCTCGAAGCTGAATTCGTTCCAGCTGAACCCGACGGACGTCACCGCCGCCCTCACCGCCCAGAACGTGCAGGTCTCGGCCGGCCAGCTGGGCGGACTGCCGGCCACCGGCAACCCGCAGGTGGCGGCCACCATCACCCAGGCCACCCTGCTGCGCACGGTCGAGGACTTCGGCAGCGTGGTGCTCAAGACCCAGCAGAACGGCGCGCTGGTGCGCCTGCGCGACGTCGCGCGCATCGAGCGCGGCCCGGAAAACTTCATCGTCGACAACCGCTACAACGGCGAGCCGGCGTCGGGCCTGGGCATCCAGCTGGCGCCCGGCGCCAACGCGCTCGAGACGGCGGAGCTGATGCGCGCCCGCATCGCCGAGCTGCAGCCGGTGTTCCCGGCCGGCCTGAAGGTGGTGTACCCGAACGACGTTACGCCCTTCATCCAGGTCTCGATCCATGAAGTGGTCAAGACCCTGCTCGAGGGTATCGTGCTGGTGGTGCTGGTGATGTACCTGTTCATGCAGAACATCCGCGCCACCCTGATCCCGTCGATCACGGTGCCGGTGGTCCTGCTCGGCACCTTCGGGCTGATGGCGGCGCTCGGCTTCACCATCAACACGCTGTCGATGTTCGGCCTGGTGCTGGCGATCGGCCTGCTGGTCGACGATGCCATCGTGGTGGTCGAGAACGTCGAGCGCATCATGCGCGAGGAAAAGCTGCCGGCCAGGGAAGCGACGTCCAAGGCGATGAGCCAGATCAGCGGCGCGCTGATCGGCGTGGCGATGGTGCTGTGCGCGGTGTTCGTGCCGGTGGCCTTCTCGCCGGGGACGGTGGGCGCGATCTACCGCCAGTTCGCGCTGACCATCGTGGTGTCGATGCTGCTGTCGGTGTTCGTCGCGCTGTCGCTGTCGCCGGCCCTGTGCGCCATCCTGCTCAAGGATTCGGCCGAACACGACCACGGCTTCTTCGGCTGGTTCAACCGCAGCTTCGAAAGCACCCGCGCCCACTACATGCGCGGCGTGAAGGGGGTGGCGAAACGCTGGGTGCTGTGGATGCTGGTGTTCGCCGCGTCGCTGGCGGCGACCGCGTTCATGTTCCTGCGCCTGCCGACCTCCTTCTTGCCGAACGAAGACCAGGGCTACATGTTCGTGCAGGTGCAGACCCCGGCCGGCGCCACCCAGAACCGCACCGGGCAGGTGCTGGACGAGATCAGCCAGTACCTGCTGCGCGACGAAAAGGCGATGGTCGACGCCACCTTCACCGTCAACGGCAACAACAACGCCGGCCGCAGCCAGAGCCAGGGCCAGATCTTCGTGCGCCTGAAGGACTGGGACGACCGCAAGGACGAGGAACTGGGCGTGGACGCCCTGTCGGACCGCATCAAGAAGCGCTTCGCCAGCAGCAACGTGGCGATCATCTTCCCCACCAGCCCGCCGCCGATCCGCGGCCTGGGCAACGCCGCCGGCTTCGACCTGCAGCTGCAGGACCGCGGCGGCCTCGGACACGACGTCCTGGCGCAGGCACGCGACCAGCTGCTGGCCGCGGCGCGCAGCCATCCGGCGCTGGCCCAGGTGCGCTACAACGGCGTGGCCGACAGCCCCGGCTTCAAGGTCGACGTCGACCGCGAAAAGGCCGGCGCCTTCGGCGTCGCCCCCGCCGACATCGACCAGGCCTTCTCGATCGCCTGGGGCTCGCGCTACGTCAACAACTTCCTCGATACCGACAACCGCATCAAGCGCGTGTACGTGCAGGCCGACGCGCCCTTCCGCATGAATCCCGAGGACCTGGGCAAGCTGTACGTACGCAGCCAGTCGGGCAGCATGGTGCCGCTGACGGCGGTGGCCAGCGGCCAGTGGACCAGCGGCCCGTCGCAGCTGCAGCGCTACAACGGCGTCGAGTCGATGAACATCCAGGGCCAGGGCGCGGCCGGCCGCAGCTCGGGCGAGGCGATGGAAGCGATGGAAGAACTGGCCAAGGCCCTGCCCAAGGGGATCGGCATCGCCTGGACCGGCACCTCCTACCAGCAGCAGCAATCCGGCAACCAGGCGCCGCTGCTGTATGCGCTGTCGATCCTGGTGGTGTTCCTGAGCCTGGCCGCGCTGTACGAAAGCTGGTCGATCCCGGTGGCGGTGATCCTGGTGGTGCCGATCGGCGTGCTGGGCGCGCTGGCGGCGACCATGGCGCGCGGGCTGACCAACGACGTGTATTTCCAGGTCGGCCTGCTGGTGACGATCGGCCTGTCGGCCAAGAACGCCATCCTGATGGCCGAGTTCGCGCATGCGCGCCAGGCCGAAGGCGCCAGCGCCTTCGATGCCGCCCTTGAAGCGGCCCACATGCGAATCCGGCCGATCCTGATGACCTCCCTTGCCTTCATCCTGGGCGTGCTGCCGCTGGCGATCTCGCGCGGCGCCGGCGCCGCCAGCCAGCATGCGATCGGCACCGGCGTCATCGGCGGGATGCTGACGGCGACCCTGGTGGCGCCGCTGGTGATCCCGATGTTCTATATCGTGGTGGCACGCCTGTTCGGCGGCCGCAAGAAGGCGGCGCCCGCGGGCGAGGCCGACAAGCCGCAGACGGCCGAACTGGATGCGGCAGGCAGGGACTGATAGCGTGAACAGAAAAACCACATGGTTGGGCGATAATGCGCGCATGGCCCCCTTCCACAACCTCACCTTGCCCGGCATGGCACTGCAACCCGCTTCCGCTGTATGAATCCTACCCATGCATTCCCGCTCGGCGGCGGCCGGACCGGCGCCGCGATCCGTGCGCGCGACTGGTCCGGGTCGCCGCTCGGCGCCGCCGAAACCTGGTCGACCACCCTGCGCGCCACCCTGAACGTGGTGCTGGCCTCGGCCTTCCCCGCCTTTATCGTCTGGGGACCGGAACGGGTCACGCTGTACAACGACGCCTATGCCGGCATCCTGCACGACAAGCACCCGGGCGCCATCGGCCTGCCCTTTTGCGAGGTGTGGCCGGAAATCTGGGACGTGCTGGCGCCGCTGGTGCACCGCACGATGGTCGAGGGCGAGAGCTTCATGATGGAAGACCTGCCCTTGCTCATGCTGCGCAAGGGTTATCCGGAAGACACCTGGTTCACGTATTCGTATGCGCCGCTGCGCGAGGATGACGGCCCGATCCTCGGCCTGCTGTGCACCTGCATCGAGACCACCGAAGCGGTCCAGTTACGGAAGCAGCGCGCCGCCAACGAAGCGGCCCTGCGCAAGAGCGAGGCGGCGGCGCGCGAAAATGCCGAGCGCGTGCAGCTGGCGCTGCAGGCCGGCGCCATCATCGGCACCTGGTTCTGGGACTTGCCGAGCGACCGCTTCACCGTGGACGAAGCGTTTGCGCGGGTCTTCGGCCTCGACCCCGCGCTCGGCCGCGAGGGCCTGAACCTGGCGCAGGTGGTCGCCAACGTCCACCCGGACGACCAGGCCGGCCTGGCGGCGGCGATCGAGGACGTGATCGCGCACGGCGGCCATTACGCCCACCAGTACCGGGTGCGGCGCGCCGATGGCCGCTATTACTGGATCGAAGCCAACGGCCGGGTCGACCTGGCGCCGGACGGCACCGGACTGTACTTCCCGGGCGTGCTGATCGACGTCGAAAAGCGGCGCGCGGTCGAAGCCGAGCGCGACCAGGCGATCGTCAAGCTGCGCGCACTGAACGCGGAACTCGAACAGAAAGTCATCGCCCAGGCGCTGGCGCGCGGCCGCACCTGGCAGGTCAGCCCGGACATCCTGGGCGTGCTGAATGCCGACGGCCGCTTCGAAGCCTCGAATCCGGCCTGGCAAGCGACGCTCGGCTGGACCGAGGAAGAAGTCGCCAGCACCCGCTTCACCGATTTCATCCACCCCGACGACCTGGCCCGGACCGAGGCCACCTGGCACGACATCCTGGAGCGCAACCTGCCGGCGCTGCGCTTCGAGAACCGCTACCGCCATAAGGACGGCGGCTGGCGCTGGCTGTCGTGGGTGGCGGTGCAGGACGACGCCAAGGTGTACTGCTCGGCGCGCGACGTCACGGTCGAGAAGGAAGCCGAAGCGGCGCTGGCCGAGCGCACGGCCGAGCGCGACCGCATGTGGGACACCTCGCCCGACCTGCTGCTGGTGATCGGCTTCGACGGCGTGTTCCAGCGCGTGAACCCGGCCTGGACCACGCTGCTCGGCTATGCGCCCGGCGAACTGGTCGGCCACCACGTCAAAGAGTTCGTGGTCGAGGAAGACCACGCGCAGACGGTCGACGCCTACGTCGAGGCGGCCGAAGGCGGCACGTCGCGCATCGTCAACCGCTACCGCCACAAGGACGGCTCGCTGCGCTGGATTTCCTGGGCGGCGGTCCCGGAAGGTAACCTGACCTATGCCACCGGGCGTGACATCACGCTCGAGCGCGAACGCCAGGCCGAGCTGGAAGGGGCGCAGGAGCAGCTGCGCCAGGCGCAGAAGATGGAAGCCGTGGGCCAGCTCACCGGCGGCCTGGCGCACGACTTCAACAACCTGCTGGCCGGGATCACGGGCAGCCTGGAACTGATGAAGATGCGCATGGCGCAGGGCCGCCACGAAGACATCGAACGCTACATGACGGTGGCGATGGGCGCCAGCCGCCGCGCCGCCGCGCTGACGCACCGGCTGCTGGCCTTCTCGCGCCGCCAGACGCTGGCGCCGAAGCCGACCGACGCCAACGCGCTGGTCGGCGGCCTGCTGGACATGATCCGGCGTACGGTCGGACCGGGCATCGAGGTGGAAGCGGTCTGCATCAGCGGCCTGTGGCCGACGCTGGTGGACCAGCCGCAGTTGGAAAACGCGCTGCTCAACCTGTGCATCAACGCGCGCGACGCGATGCCGGACGGCGGCCGCATCACCATCGAGACCGCCAACCGCTGGGTCGACCGCCACGGTGCGAAAACGCTCGACATGCCGGAGGGCCAGTACATCTCGCTGAGCGTGTCCGACACCGGCACCGGCATGCCGCCGGACGTGATCGCCAAGGCCTTCGATCCCTTCTTCACCACCAAACCGCTGGGCCAGGGCACCGGCCTGGGGCTGTCGATGATCTACGGCTTCGCCCAGCAATCCGGCGGCCAGGTGCGCATCTATTCCGAAGTCGGCCAGGGCACCATGGTCTCGATCTACCTGCCGCGCCACCGCGGCGCCGTCGATCCCGACGACGCCCCGCCCATGGCCCCGTTGTCCGCGCAGGCCGGCGCCGGCGAGACGGTGCTGGTGGTGGACGACGAACCGGCCGTGCGCATGCTGGTCACCGACGTCCTGCACGACCTCGGCTACACCGCCATCGAAGCCGCCGACGGCACCGCCGGCCTCAAGATCCTGCAATCGCAGGCGCGCATCGACCTCCTGGTCTCCGACGTCGGCCTGCCGGGCATGATGAACGGACGCCAGATGGCGGACGCGGCGCGCATCCAGCGGCCTGGCTTGAAAGTGTTGTTCATTACCGGCTTTGCCGAGAATGCGCTGCTGAACAATGGGCAGCTGGAGCCGGGGATGTCGGTGCTCACCAAGCCGTTTCCGGTGGATACCCTGGCGGCGCGGATTCGGGAGTTGATTGCGAAGTGAGCGAGGCCAGCGCCTCATGCACGTCGCCCCTGCGTAGGCAGGGGCCCAAGTTTTACGCGTTGCCACGAACTTGGGCCCCTGCCTGCGCAGGGGCGACGTTTTAGAGCCAACAATAAAAAAACCGGGACACAAGGTCCCGGTTTTCAATCCAACCTACTGACTACCGATCAACGCTTGCGCGGCGGCGGCAAGTCCGTGCAGCTGCCTTCGTAGACTTCGGCGGCCATGCCGATCGACTCGCCCAGCGTCGGGTGCGGGTGGATGGTCTTGCCGATGTCGACGCCGTCGGCGCCCATCTCGATGGCCAGCGCCACTTCGCCGATCATGTCGCCGGCATTGGTGCCGACGATGGTGCCGCCGACGATGCGGTGGGTTTCGGCGTCGAACAGCAGCTTGGTGAAGCCTTCGGCGCGGCCGTTGGCGACGGCGCGGCCCGAGGCGGCCCACGGGAAGTGGCCCTTCTCGACCTTGATGCCTTTTGCCTTGGCTTCGTCCTCGGTCAGGCCGGCCCATGCCACTTCCGGATCGGTGTAGGCCACCGACGGGATCACTTTCGCATCGAAGAAGGCCTTCTCGCCGTGCGCGGCTTCGGCGGCGACGTGGGCTTCATGCACGGCCTTGTGGGCCAGCATCGGCTGGCCGACCAGGTCGCCGATGGCGAAGATGTGCGGCACATTGGTGCGCATCTGGCCGTCCACGCCGATGAAGCCGCGGTCGGTCACTGCCACGCCGGCTGCCTCGGCGCCGATCTTCTTGCCGTTCGGGCTGCGGCCGACGGCCACCAGCACCAGGTCGTAGACTTGCGCTTCCGGTGCGGTAGCGCCGGCTTCGGCGGCTTCGAACGTGACCTTGATCCCTTCCGGCAGCGCTTCCACGCCGACGGTCTTGGTCTTCAACATGATGTTGTCGAAGCGGTGCGCGTTGTACTTCTGCCAGACCTTGACGGCCTCGCGGTCGGCGCCCTGCATCAGGCCGTCCATCATCTCGACCACGTCGATGCGCGCACCCAGGGTCGAGTACACGGTCGCCATTTCCAGGCCGATGATGCCGCCGCCGATGACCAGCATGCGCTTCGGCACCTGGCGCAGTTCGAGCGCGCCGGTGGAGTCGACGATGCGCGGGTCTTCCGGCACGAAAGGCAATTTGACGACCGAGGAACCGGCCGCGATGATCGCCTTCTGGAACCGGACCACCTTCTTGGCGCCGTCCGCTGCGGTGACTTCGATGTGGTTCGGGGAGAGGAACTTGCCCACGCCCTGCACCACATTGACCTTGCGGCCCTTGGCCATGCCGGCCAGGCCGCCGGTCATGGTCTTGATCACGCCATCCTTGTAGGCGCGCAGCTTGTCGATGTCGACGTCGGGCTTGGCGAAGCTGACGCCCAGGTCGGCCATGTGCGCGGTCTCGTCCATGATGTGCGCCACGTGCAGCAGCGCCTTGGACGGGATGCAGCCCACGTTCAGGCAGACGCCGCCCAGGGTCGCGTACTTCTCGACCAGCACGGTGTTCATGCCCAGGTCGGCCGAGCGGAAGGCGGCCGAGTAGCCGCCCGGACCCGCGCCCAGGACCATCATTTCGCAGTCGACGTCGACCTGGCCGCTGTAGCTGGCCGCATTCGGCGCCGGCACCGAGTTCGGTGCGGCGGCGTCGGCTTTATGGGCCGGCGCGTACGAATCGGTCGGGCCTGCGGCGGCGGTCGGTGCCACGGCCTGCGCGCCGATCTGGGCGGCCGGCTTGTCCGAGGCTGCGCCAGCCGCAGGGGCCGGGGCGGCAGCGGGAGCCGAGGCTGCGGCGCCGGCTTCTTCACTGATCGTCAGCAGCAGCGAACCTTCGTTCACCTTGTCGCCGACCTTGACCTTCAGTTCCTGCACGACGCCGGCGTGCGTGGAAGGGATCTCCATGCTCGCCTTGTCGGATTCGACGGTGACCAGCGACTGGTCGACCTTGATGGTGTCGCCCGGCTTGACCATCAGCTCGATGATTTCGACGTCCTTGAAATCGCCGATATTCGGTACTTTGACTTCAACGGTACTCATAGTGTCGGCTCCTTACAGCAGCGTCTTGCGCAGGTCGGCCAGCACGTCGGCCAGGTAAGCCGCGAAGCGGGCAGCACCGGCGCCGTCGATCACGCGGTGGTCGTAGGACAGCGACAGCGGCAGGGTCAGGCGAGGCTGGAAGCTCGAACCGTCCCACACCGGCTTCATCGCCGACTTGGACAGGCCCAGGATCGCCACTTCCGGTGCGTTGATGATCGGGGTGAACGCGGTGCCGCCGATGCCGCCCAGCGACGAGATGGTGAAGGTCGCGCCCTGCATGTTCGACGGCGACAGCTTGCCATCGCGCGCCTGGCTTGAGAGCTCGCCCATTTCGGTGGCGATCTGCGAGATCGACTTCTTGTCGGCGTCCTTGATGACCGGGACCACCAGGCCGTTCGGGGTGTCGGCCGCGAAGCCGATGTTGTAGTACTGCTTCAGGATCAGCGCGCCGTTCGGCTCGTCCAGCGACGCGTTAAACGCCGGGAACTTCTTCAGCGCGGCAACCGACGCCTTGATCACGAAGGCCAGCATGGTCAGCTTGGTCGGCGACTTGGCTTTCGCGTAGGCGGCGTTGGACTCGACGCGGAAGGCTTCCAGGTCGGTGACGTCGGCATCTTCGAAATGCGTGACATGCGGGATCATGACCCAGTTGCGATGCAGGTTCTGGCCGCTGATCTTCTTGATGCGGGCCAGCGGCTGCGATTCGGTCGGGCCGAACTTGCTGAAGTCCAGCGACGGCCACGGCAGCAGATTGATACCGCCGACGCCGGCGCCAGCGGCGGCCGGGGCCGGTGCGGCGGCCGGCGCTGCGCTCATCACGCCCTTCACGAAGCCCTGCACGTCCTGCTGGGTGATGCGGCCCTTCGGACCGGAACCCTTGACCTTGCCGAGGTCCACGCCCAGTTCGCGGGCGAATTTACGCACCGACGGCGAGGCGTGGGCGCTGGCGAAGCTCGGGGCCGGAGCAGCGGCCGACGCTGCAGCCGGTGCAGCGGCCGGCGCTGCAGCTGGTGCGGCGGCCGGCGCCGGTGCGGCTGCGGACGGTGCGGCAGCAGGCGAGGCTACGGCTGCGGCAGGCGCCGGCGCGGCGCCACCACCGGCCGCTTCGACCAGCAGCACCAGCGAACCTTCGGCGACCTTGTCGCCGACCTTGACCTTGATTTCCTTGACGGTACCGGCGTGGCTGGACGGGATCTCCATGCTGGCCTTGTCCGATTCGACCGTGATCAGCGACTGGTCGACCTTGATCTGGTCGCCCGGCTTCACCATCAATTCGATGACTTCGACTTCCTTGAAGTCGCCGATGTCCGGTACGGTGACTTCGACGATGCCACCCGACGCAGCCGGTGCGGCGGCAGCAGCGGGAGCAGCAGGTGCGGCAGCAGGCGCAGCGGCGGGTGCAGCAGCGGCAGGCGCGGCAGCGGGCGCTGCGGCCGGCGCGGCTTCGGCGCCGGCGGCTTCTTCGAGCATCAGCACGACCGAACCTTCGGCGACCTTGTCGCCGACCTTGACCTTGATTTCCTTGACGACGCCGGCGTGGCTGGAGGGGATCTCCATGCTCGCCTTGTCCGATTCCACCGTCACCAGCGACTGGTCGACCTTGATGGTGTCGCCCGGCTTGACCATCAGCTCGATGACTTCCACTTCCTTGAAGTCGCCGATGTCGGGGACTTTGACTTCCACAATGCTCATAATGTGTTAGCTCCGTATTTTTATCGTTAGCTCATCGTGACGCGCACACGCTTTCGATTGCGTTCGGCGTGTGCGCTTCCTAAGCATTACTGGGTCACAGGATTCGGCTTGTTCGGATCGATACCGTACTTGGCGATCGCGTCCGCAACCACCGATGCCGGGATCTTGCCTTCTTCGGCCAGCGACTTCAGCGCGGCGACCGTGATGTAGTAACGGTTCACCTCGAAGAACTCGCGCAGCTTGGCGCGGGAGTCCGAGCGGCCGAAGCCGTCGGTGCCCAGCACCTTGTAGGTGCGGCCGTTCGGGATGTAGGCGCGGATCTGCTCGGCGAACATGCGCATGTAGTCGGTGGTCGCGACGATCGGGCCGGTCGTGTCCTTCAGCAGCTGGGTCACGTACGGCAGGCGCGCTTCCTCGACCGGGTGCACCAGGTTCCAGCGGTCGGCATCCTGGCCGTCACGGGCCAGCAGCGTCAGCGACGGGCAGGACCAGACGTCGGCGGCGACGCCCCAGTCGTTCTGGAGCAGCTCGGCGGCGTACTCGGACTCGCGCAGGATGGTGCCCGAGCCCATCAGCTGGACGCGGTTGGCGGCGCCGGCCTGGCCTTCGCGCAGCAGGTACATGCCCTTCAGGATGCCCTCTTCCTGGCCTTCCTTCAGGCCCGGCTGCGGGTAGTTCTCGTTCATGATGGTGATGTAGTAGAACACATCTTCCTGCTTCTCCACCATGCGGCGCAGGCCGTCCTGGATGATCACGGCGACTTCGTGGCCGTAGGTCGGGTCGTAAGGGATGCAGTTCGGGACCGTGGCCGCGATGATGTGGCTGTGGCCGTCCTCGTGCTGCAGGCCTTCGCCGTTCAGCGTGGTGCGGCCTGCGGTGCCGCCCATCAGGAAGCCGCGCGCACGGATGTCGCCGGCCAGCCAGACCAGGTCGCCGACGCGCTGCATGCCGAACATCGAGTAGAAGGTGTAGAACGGGATCATCACGCGGTTGTTGCTCGAGTACGAGGTCGCCGCGGCGATCCACGAGCTCATGCCGCCCGCTTCGTTGATGCCTTCCTGCAGGATCTGGCCCGCCTTGTCTTCGCGGTAGTACATCACCTGGTCTTTATCCACCGGCTCGTACAGCTGGCCCTGCTGGTTGAAGATACCGATCTGGCGGAACAGGCCTTCCATGCCGAAGGTACGCGATTCGTCGACCAGGATCGGCACGATGCGCTGGCCCAGGCTCTGGTCTTTCAGCAGCGCGGTGATGGTGCGCACGTAGGCTTGCGTGCTCGAGATCTCGCGGCCGGGGGCGGTCGGGTCGGTGACGGCCTTGAAGGCCGACAGCGGCGGCACCACCAGCTGCTCGTCGGCCTGCTGGCGGCGCGACGGCAGGTAGCCGCCGAGGGCTGCGCGGCGCTCGTGCAGGTACTTCATTTCAGGCGCGTCGTCGGACGGCTTGAAGAACGGGATGTCGGCCAGCTTGTCGTCCGGGATCGGGATGGCGAAGCGGTCGCGCATTTCGCGGATGGCTTCGTCGTCCAGCTTCTTGGTCTGGTGCGCGGTGTTGCGCGCCTCGCCCGACTTGCCCATGCCGAAGCCCTTGACGGTCTTCACCAGCAGCACGGTCGGCGAACCCTTGTTCTCTTGCGCGTTCTTGAACGCGGCATAGATCTTGTGCGGGTCGTGGCCGCCGCGGGTCAGGCGCCAGATGTCGTCGTCGCTCATGTTGGCGACCATCTTCAGCAGCTCCGGATCCTTGCCGAAGAAGTGCTTGCGCACATAAGCGCCGTCCTTGGCCTTGTAGTTCTGGTATTCGCCGTCGACGGTTTCCATCATCACGCGCTGCAGGATGCCGTCCTTGTCCTTGGCCAGAAGGGCGTCCCAGCCCGGGCCCCAGACGACCTTGACGACGTTCCAGCCGGCGCCGCGGAAGTCGGCTTCCAGTTCCTGGATGATCTTGCCGTTGCCGCGCACCGGACCGTCCAGGCGCTGCAGGTTGCAGTTGACGACCATGACCAGGTTGTCGAGCTTTTCGCGCGAGGCCATGCCGATCGCGCCCATCGATTCCGGCTCGTCCATCTCGCCGTCGCCGCAGAAGACCCAGACCTTACGGGCTTCGGTGTCGGCGATGCCGCGCGCGTGCAGGTACTTCAGGAAGCGCGCCTGGTAGATCGCCATCAGCGGGCCCAGGCCCATCGACACGGTCGGGAACTGCCAGAAGTCCGGCATCAGTTTCGGGTGCGGGTACGACGACAGGCCCTTGCCGTCGACTTCGCGGCGGAAGTTCAGCAGCTGCTCTTCGGAGATGCGGCCTTCCAGGAAGGCGCGCGCGTAGATGCCGGGCGACGAGTGGCCCTGGATGTACAGCAGGTCGCCGCCATGGTTTTCCGACGGGGCTTTCCAGAAGTGGTTGAAGCCGATGCCCAGCATGTTGGCCAGCGAAGCGAAGGACGAGATGTGGCCGCCCAGGTCGCCGTCGGCGCGGTTGGCCTTGACCACCATCGCCATCGCGTTCCAGCGCATCCACGAGCGCAGGCGCTCTTCGTATTCGAGGTTACCCGGGCAGTGCTCTTCCAGGTGTGCCGGGATGGTGTTGACGTAGGCGGTGTTGCTGGAGAACGGGACATGGGCACCGCGGCGGCGGGCCAGGTCGACCAGGCGCTCCAGCAGGTAGTGGGCGCGATCGGTGCCTTCGAATTCGATGACGGCTTCGAGCGCGTCGAGCCATTCCTTGGTCTCGAGCGTATCCGGGTCGTTGGCGGCTTGGGCCGTCAACTGGTCGAGTTGAGCTGACATTACTACGTCTCCTTGAGTTGGTGCCCCACCCGACCTTGGTCATGTCTTTGGACGTTTGGTGGCAGAAAAGACTTCCCTAATAAAGCCTGACGATTTTACCAGTGGATCAGCCGTTTTTCAAAATACGATATTCAATTTCATAATATGGGATTTCCCTATGAAAGCCGCATGGGATCTCGTTTTCGGCGGCTTTTTCGGTATCTGCAAGCGCATCTATAAATATGACGACGAACGTCGAGAGACGGCGCGCGATACTGGCGGCACGTATAATTTCGTTTTTGTCCAGAGAGTGAGTTTCCAGCCATGCCCGCCCAACTGATCGACGGAGTCCAACTTTCCAAACAACTGCGTGCCGACATCGCCGCGCGCGCCGCCACCCTCACCCAGGCCGGCCACCAGCCTGGCCTGGCCGTGATCATCGTCGGCGACGACCCGGCCAGCCACGTCTACGTGCGCAACAAGGTCAAGGCCTGCGGCGAAGTCGGTTTCCACTCGGTGCTGGAAAAGTACGAAGCCGATTTTTCGGAACAGGCGCTGCTGGAGCGCATCGCCGCGCTGAACGAAGACCCGGCAATCCACGGCATCCTGGTGCAGATGCCGCTGCCGAAGCACATCGATTCGTCGAAGGTGATCGAGGCGATTGCCACCGCCAAGGACGTGGACGGCTACTCGGTGCTGTCGGCCGGCGAACTGGTCGCCAACCTGCCCGGCTTCCGCCCGTGCACGCCGTACGGCTGCATGAAGCTGATCGAATCGACCGGCTACGATTTGCGCGGCAAGCATGCGGTCGTCATCGGCCGCTCGAACACGGTCGGCAAGCCGATGGCCTTGCTGCTCTTGCAAGCCAACGCAACCGTCACCATCTGCCATAGCGCAACGCCGGACCTGGGCTACCACACCCGCCAGGCCGACGTCATCGTGGCCGCCGTCGGCCGCCGCAACACCGTGACCGCCGACATGGTCAAACCGGGCGCGATCGTGATCGACGTCGGCATGAACCGCGACGATGCCGGCAAGCTGTGCGGCGACGTCGATTTCGCCGGCGTCAGCGAGGTGGCCTCGCACGTGACGCCGGTGCCGGGTGGCGTCGGTCCGATGACGATTACCATGCTGTTGATGAATACCGTCGAATCCGCGGAACGCGTGCTCGGCAAGAAGCAGGAACGCCTTGGACAGGCGGCGGGCATGATCCCGGCGCCCGGTGTTGCATAACCCACCGCATGACTATGGAAGGAAGACCATGAGTATCGACACCAGCAATCCCCTTCTCGACTTCTCGGGACTGCCCCGTTTCGACCAGATCCGTCCGGAGCACGTCACGCCTGCAATCGATCAATTGATCGCCCATGCGCGCGAGGTGGTGACGCAGCTGGAAGCGCCCCTTGACACCGTCACCTGGGACAATTTTGTCGTGCCGCTCGAAGAAGCGACCGAGCAATTCGGCCGCGCCTGGGGCGTGGTCAACCACCTGAACCACGTGATGGACACGCCGGAACTGCGCGCCGTCTACAACGAAAACCAGCCGAAGGTCACCGAGTTCTTCACCGAACTGGGCCAGAACGAAGCGCTGTTCGCCAAATACAAGGCGCTGCACGCCAGCCCGGAATTCGTCACCCTGAGCCCGGCACGCAAGCGCATCGTCGACAACGCGCTGCGCGATTTTCGCCTGGGCGGCGCCGAGTTGCCGGAAAAGCAGAAGGAGCGTTTCGCCGAGATCCAGGAACAGCAGGCCGCGCTGTCGACCCGTTTCTCGGAAAACGTGCTGGACGCCACCAACGATTACAAGCTGCTGGTCGCCGATGAAGCCGACCTGGCCGGCCTGCCCGACGACGCCAAGAGCGCCGCCCGCGCCGCGGCCGAGCGCGACGGAAAGGCCGAGCACGGCTCGGCCGGTTGGCAATTCAGCCTGCATTTCCCGTCCTATTTCCCGATCCTGCAATTCGCCGACAAGCGCGAACTGCGCGAACAGATCTACCGCGCCAACGCCACCAAGGCCTCCGAAATGGGCGTGGTGTTCTCGGAAGTCGAGAAGTGGGACAACACGGGCAACATCGCCCAGCTCCTGAAGCTGCGCGACGAGGAAGCCAAGCTGCTCGATTTCACCAGCTTCGCCCACGTGTCGCTGGAACCGAAGATGGCCGAGAGCCCGGAACACGTGATCGAGTTCCTGGAAGACCTGGCGCGCCGCGCCCGTCCCTATGCCGAGAAGGACCTGGAAGAGCTGCGCACGTTTGCCAAGGACGAGCTGGGCATCGCCGACATGCAGGCCTGGGACGTGGCCTACGCCTCCGAAAAGCTGCGCGAAAAGCGCTATGCCTTCTCGGCGCAGGAAGTCAAACAGTACTTCCCCGAGCACAAGGTCATCGACGGCCTGTTCGGCGTGATCTCGCGCCTGTTCGGCGTGACGATCGCCCCGGACCAGGCGCCGGTGTGGCATCCGGACGTGCGCTTCTTCCGCATCGAAAAGAACGGACAACTCATTGGCCAGTTCTACCTCGACGTCTACGCGCGTCCGGGCAAGGGCCAGGGTGCGTGGATGGACGACGCCCGCGGCCGCCGCCTGACGACCGGCGGCATCGTGCAGACGCCGATCGCCTACCTCACCTGCAACTTCACCCCGCCGGCGGAAGTCGACGGCAAGCTGCAGCCCTCGCTGTTCACGCACGACGAAGTGACCACGCTGTTCCACGAGTTCGGCCACGGCCTGCATCACATGCTGACCGAAGTCGACGAATTGTCGGTTTCCGGCATTTCGGGCGTGGAATGGGATGCGGTCGAGCTGCCGTCCCAGTTCATGGAAAACTTCTGCTGGGAATGGGATGTACTGCAAGGCATGACCGCTCACGTGAAGACTGGCGAGCCGCTGCCGCGCGCGCTGTACGACAAGATGCTGGCCGCGAAAAACTTCCAGTCCGGCATGCAGACGCTGCGCCAGGTCGAGTTCTCGCTGATCGACATGCACCTGCACTACGACTTCGACCCGAACAGCCAGCAGACCGTGCAGGCGCTGGTGGACGACGTGCGCAGCAAGTTCTCGGTGCTGGTGCCGCCGTCGTTCAACCGCTTCCAGCACTCGTTCGGCCATATCTTTGCCGGCGGTTACGCGGCGGGGTACTATAGCTACAAGTGGGCGGAAGTGCTGTCGGCGGACGCGTATGCGGCCTTCGAAGAGGCGGTCGAGGCCGGCGGCGGCGAGCTGCTGGACCAGACCGGCAAGCGCTTCCACCAGGAGATCCTGTCGGTGGGCGGCTCGCGTCCGGCGCTCGAATCGTTCAAGGCCTTCCGCGGCCGCGAACCGAACATCGACGCGCTGCTGCGCCACAGCGGGATGCAGGCTTGACGCTATGACGCTGCGGAGGCTTCGATGAAGCGAATATATGACGGGCATATCCGAATACGGCGGCTGGCAGCCGCCGTACTCGGGCTTGCCCTAGTTGTAATCGCCGGAGCCGCCGCAGCGCAAGTCTACAAATGGAAGGACGAGCACGGCGTGACCCACTACGGCGACACGCCGCCGCCGCGCGTCAAGTCCGACATCCTTAAAACAGACAGGCCGGCGCCCGCGCGCGCGCCGGTGCTGCCCTACGAACTGGCGCGCGCCGTGCAGGCCGCGCCGGTCGTGCTGTACACCACCGCCCGCTGCGACGGCTGCGACCAGGGCCGCGCCCTGCTGCGTGCACGCGGCATTCCGTTTTCCGAACGCACCGTCAACAGCGGCGAAGACCAGCAGCAACTGGAACGCGCCAACGGCGGCAGGAGCGAGCTGCCGCTGCTGCTGGTCGGCAGCCGCAGGATCGCCGGTTTTCAATCTGCGGCGTGGCAGGACGCCTTGAGCGCAGCCGCCTACCCGCGCCAGAAGATGCTGCCGCCGTCCTACCAGTTCGCGGCGCCGGTACCGGCGGCGGGTGCCGGCTCGGGCGTCGCTACCCCTGCAGCCTCTACCACGAGCGCCCCGCCGACCCCGCCCGTGCGCGGGCAGATCAAGATGCCGCCGGACGAGGCCGCGGCCCAGGCGGCCGACCAGCAGCCGCGCAGCCGGCAATCCCCCGCGGCCGGCACGCCACCCACGCAATAAGTTCACACCGAGCCCCGTATGACCCGGATCGATTTCCATACCAATATCCCCGATAAGCTCAGCTATGCATGCCGGCTGGCGCGCAAGGCCTATGCCGCGCGCGGCAAGCTGGTGCTGCTGGCCGACGGCCCGGCCCAGGCCGCTGAGCTGAACGACGCCCTGTGGACCCTGTCCGGCACCGATTTCATCCCGCACGTGATGGCGGGCGATCCGCTGGCGCCGGAAACGCCGGTGATCGTCACCTTCGACGAAGCTGCCGAGCTGCCGCACCGCGACATGCTGGTCAACCTGACGCGCCGCACCCCGGCCGGCTTCGAGCGCTTCGAGCGCGTGTTCGAGATCATCTCGACCGACGAGGAAGACGCCGCCGCCGGCCGGGCGCGCTACGTCGCCTATAAACGGCAGTCGTATCCGCTGACCCACTTCGTGGCAGGCAAGCCATGACCCCGACGCCCGCCTACGACGAAAGCATTCCGGTGCTGACCGAGGTGGTGGCCGAGGCGGCAGCGCCTGCGGCTGACCTGCCTGCGGATACGTTGCCTGCGGCTGCACTGGCTGCGGATGCACTGGCTGTGGAAGCACCGCCTGTGGAAGCACCGCCTGCGGATCTATCGCCCGCGGCGGACACCATGGAAGCGGTGGCGCCCGCGGCGCCGGCCGCGGCACCAACCGCCGAAGACCACGAAAACAACGCCTGGCAGGCCCTCGAGGAACGCCTGGTCGCGCGCGTGCTCGACCGCCTGCAGGACCGCGTCGAACTGACGCTCGAAGACCAGATCCGCACCAGCCTGGCGCCGCTGCTCGACCACGTGGCCACGCGCCTGGCCGCCGAGCTGCGCGACGGCCTGCAGCACACCGTCGAACAGGTCGTGTCGCGCGCCGTGTCCCAGGAACTCGCGCACCTGAAATCGCGCACGCCCTGATCCTTTCCTGCCTCATCCGGGGGCGTGGCCGCACTGCACAGGTGCGGCCTTCATCAAGCTTTGCGAAGCCGACAATTTGCTGTACCTTTGCCATGCGCAAATACCTTGCACTGCGGCCTTGAAAGCTCTAGAGCGTTAGGCGCTCGGTTAATCCCCTTGGAGAATTGAACATGCAGGTCACCACCAGACTTATTCCGTTTGCCATCGCCCTGGCCTTTGCCGGATCGGCCGGCGCCCAGCAGGTCGTCAAGCTCGGCCACGTGGCGCCGATCTCCGGCCCCAGCGCCCACCTCGGCAAGGACATGGAAAACGCCGCGCGCATGGCGGTCGACGAACTGAATGCCAAGGGTGTCGCCATCAACGGCCAGAAGGTCACCATACAGCTGGTGTCGGAAGACGACGGCGCCGATCCGAAACAGGGTACCGCAGTGGCGCAGAAGCTGGTCGACGCCCACGTCAACGGCATCATCGGCCACCTGAACTCGGGCACCTCGATACCGGCTTCGAAAATCTACCACGACGCCGGCATCGTGCAGATTTCGCCGGCGACCACAGCGCCGCAATACACGGCGCAGCGCTTTCCCGGCGCCTTCCGCGTGGTGGCCAGCGACGTCAAGCTCGGCGCCACGATGGGCAAGTATGCGGTCGACACCCTGAAAGCGAAGAACATCGCCATCATCGACGACCGCACCACCTACGGCCAGGGCGTGGCCGACCAGTTCGCCAAGGGTGTGAAGAGTGGTGCGGGCGTACGCGTCGTCGGCCGCGAATTCACCAGCGCGACCGCCACCGACTACACCGCCATCCTGACGTCGATCAAGGCCAAGAAGCCGGACCTGATCTTCTTTGGCGGCATGGATTCGGTTGCCGGCCCGATGCTGAAGCAGATCAAGGCGCTCGGCATCCCGGCAACCTTCATGGGCGGCGACGGCATGTGCACCGACGCGCTGGGCCGCCTGGCCGGCGCCGGCCTCGGCGAAGGCAAGGTGTTCTGTGCCGAAGCGGGCGGCGTCAAGGGGCCACAGGAAAAGGTGATGGAAGACTTCCGCGCGCGCTACAAGAAGAAGTTCAACATGGACGTGCAGCTGTACGCGCCCTATGTCTACGATGCGGTGATGGTGATGGCGACGGCGATGCAGAACGCCAAATCGGCGGACCCGGCCAAGTACTTGCCCGAGCTGAAGAAGATCAAGTACGAAGGCGTGACCGGCACCATCCAGTTCGACGACAAGGGCGACATCAAGGATGGAGCGCTGACCTTGTTCACCTACAAGGGCGGCAAGCGGACCAGGCTGGACGTGGTGCGCTGAGCCGAGCTTTCATGGCATAAAAAAACGCCACTGCATGCAGTGGCGTTTTTATTATTCATTGCGCGATCATTTCTGCGCCAGCACCCATTTCACCAGCGTGCGGGCTTCGGCCTCGCTCACCTGCGGATTGGCCGGCATCGGCACCGGACCCCAGACGCCCGAACCGCCCTTCAAAACTTTCTGCACCAGCTTGTCTTCGGCGCCCTTCTGGCCGGCATATTTGGCGGCGACGTCCTTGTAGGCGGGACCGACCAGCTTGTTGCCGACAGCGTGGCACGACATGCAATTCTTGGCCTTCGCCAGGTCGGCTTGCGCAAAGGCGCTGGCGGACGACAATGCGGCCAGGACAGACACCGCCATCAACATCAGGGACCGTTTCATTCTCTTCTCTCCAATAGAAAAAGCTCTACAGCTCAGGTATCCGATTCTAGCGTGTTTCACGCACCACAGTAGCATCGACATATTCGGTAACGGCTGAAACACATTTTCGTTGACGAACAGGCAGGATTTCGTTGCTGGCAGGCATTATTGTTGTAGGATGCCAGTTGAAAGGAATTGCCATGCCATTGATCCTGTTGATCCTCGTTCTCGTTGTCCTGCGTTTCTTCGAAGTCTGGAAATTTGCCGCGCTGTCCTGGTGGTGGATCATCGGGCTGATGGTCGCCGGCTTCATCTGGTTCGAGTTCATCGAAAAGATGCTCGGCCTCGATAAAAAGAAAGCCCACGCGGAAGACGAAAAGCGCCGCCAGGCGCGCGTCAAGCAAAGCTTCGACAAACGCCGATAACCCAATTCGGGGTCAGAGTAGAATTGTTAGTACCCCGGCATTCTGCTCTGACCCCGAATTGAGGCATCACGTCAGTCGGTGACGGCGCCCTTGCTTGCCGGCCGTGCGAGTGCCGCAAACTTGGCCAGCACGCCGCGGGTGTAGCGCGGTGCCGGCTGGGTCCAGGCGGCGCGGCGGCGGGCGATCTCGTCGTCCGCAACGTTCAGCTGGATCAGCAGCCGGTGCGCATCGATCGTGATCGAATCGCCCTCCTCCACCAGCGCGATGGTGCCGCCCTCGAAGGCTTCCGGGGTCACGTGCCCCACCACCATGCCCCAGGTGCCGCCCGAGAAGCGGCCATCGGTAATCAGGCCGACCGATTCGCCCAGTCCCTTGCCGATCAGCGCCGCCGTCGGCGCCAGCATTTCCGGCATGCCAGGGCCGCCGCGCGGTCCGAGGTAGCGCAGCACCAGCACGTCACCAGCGTTGATGCGGTTGGCCAGGATGGTGTCCATGGCGCTGGCTTCGTCCTCGAACACCCGGGCCGGACCGGTGATCACCGGGTTCTTCAGGCCGCTGATCTTGGCCACGCAGCCTTCCGGCGACAGGTTGCCCTTCAGGATCGCCAGGTGCCCTTCCGCGTACAGCGCACGGTCGAGCGGCCGGATCACGTCCTGCCCGGCCGGCGGGTTTGAGGGCACATCGGCCAGCTCCTCGGCCAGCGTGCGCCCGGTGATGGTCATGCAGCCGCCATGCAGCAGGCCGGCGTCCAGCAGCAGCTTCATGACCTGGGGGATGCCGCCGGCGCGGTGCAGGTCAGTGGCCACGTACTCGCCCGACGGTTTCAGATTGCAGATCACCGGCACGCGCCGGCGCACGCGCTCGAAATCGTCGATCGTCCATTCCACCTCCGCCGCGTGGGCGATCGCGAGGTAGTGCAGCACCGCGTTGGTCGAACCGCCGGTGGCCATGATCAACGCCACCGCATTCTCGATCGATTCGCGGGTGATGATGTCGCGCGGCTTGAGGTCGCGCTTCACCGCCTCCACCAGCACGCGCGCCGATGCGGCGGCGGAATCGGTCTTTTCGTCGTCCGGATTGGCCATCGTCGACGAATACAGCAGCGACATGCCGAGCGCCTCGAACGACGAGGACATCGTGTTCGCCGTGTACATGCCGCCGCAGGAACCGGACGACGGGCAGGCGTTCTTTTCGATGCCGTCGAAATCTTCCTGGCTCATGCGCCCCGCCGTGAATTCGCCGACCGCCTCGAAGGCCGACACGATGGTCAGGTCCTTCCCTTTCCAGTTCCCCGGCCGGATGGTGCCGCCGTACACATAGATGCCCGGCACGTTGGTGCGCGCCAGCGCGATCATCCCGCCCGGCATGTTCTTGTCGCAGCCGCCGATCACGACCACGCCATCCATCCACTGGCCGTTGACGCAGGTCTCGATGCTGTCGGCGATCACTTCGCGCGAGATCAGCGAGAACTTCATGCCCTCGGTGCCCATCGACATGCCGTCGGAAATGGTCGGCGTGCCGAATACCTGCGGATTGGCGCCGGCCTCCTTCACGGCCGCCACCGCGGCGTCGGCCAGCTTCTGCAGGCCGGCATTGCAGGGCGTGATGGTGGAGTGGGCATTGGCGACGCCGATCATCGGCTTGTCGAAATCGGCTTCGCGGTAACCCATCGCGTAGTACATCGAGCGGTTCGGGCTGCGGGCGACGCCTTCGGTGACGTGGCGGGAACGGCGGTTGTAGGGCATGGCGGTCTCCTCGATATGCGTATACAAAAAGCATGCACCGCACACAGCGTCCGGTCAAATGAGTTTCCGCACCGTGTGATATTCTCGGCGAATCACACCATCGAAAACCACGATAAATACATATCGCCGAACGTCCGACCATGCATCTTGAACTGCGCCAGCTGCGCTATTTCGTCACCGTCGCCGACGAGCTCCACTTCGGCCGCGCCGCCGTGCGCCTGCACATGACGCAGCCGCCACTGTCGCAGGCCATCGCGGCCCTCGAAGACCAGCTCGGTGCGCCGCTGTTCGTGCGCAACCGCCGCACCGTGGCCCTGACGCCTGCCGGCGCCGCCCTGCTGCCCGAAGCGAAACGGCTGCTGGCGGAAGCGGAGTCGCTGCCGGCGCTGGTGCGGCGCGCCGCCGCCGGCGAAGCGGGCCGGCTGGCGATCGCCTTCATCACCTCGGCCGACTACAGCGTGCTGCCGCCCTTCCTGCGCCGCTACAGCGAGCGCTATCCGGACGTGCACCTGAGCCTGCACGAAGCGACCTCCGACGTGCAGGTCGAGGAACTGCTGCGCGGACGCATCGACGCCGGCTTCCTGATCCCGCCGCTGCCCGACCGCGCGCTGGCGCAACTCGACTACCTGAAGGTGCTGGACGAGCCGCTGATCCTGTGCGCACCCGCCGGCCTGGCGCTGCCCCCTGGCGGCGCCCCGGTGCGGCTGCAGGACCTGCCGCACCTGCCGCTGATCATCTTCCCGCGCGAAGTCTCGCCGGCCCTGCACGACGCCATCCTGTCGTGCTGGCGCGCGGCCGGCATCACGCCCGCCGTCGGCCAGCAGGCGATCCAGATGCAGACCATCGTCAGCCTGGTTTCCGCGGGCATGGGCTTGGCACTTGTGCCACAATCCGTGTCCAACCTGATGCGGCCGGGCGTAGAATACCGTGCCCTCGCCGACCCGACGCCGCGCGTCGACACCGGCATCGCCTGGCGCCGCGACAACCCGTCGCCGGTACTGCAGGGTTTTCTGGAATTACTAAGGACTATCTAATATGCTCGTACACCCGCACCCGAATCCGATCGCGTTCAGCATCGGCCCCGTCGACATCCATTGGTACGGGATCATGTATGTGCTCGCCTTCGCCCTGTTCGTGATCCTGGGCCGGGTACGCATCAAGACCCAGCCCCACGTCGCCGCGCAAGGATGGAAGAACGAAGACCTGGACGACATGCTGTTCTACGGCATGCTGGGCGTGGTGATCGGCGGGCGCCTGGGTGAAGTGCTGTTCTACCGGCCCGATTACTTTTTCGCGCACCCGGCCGAGATCTTCATGACCTGGCACGGCGGCATGTCCTACCACGGCGGCTTCATCGGCGTCCTGATCGCGATGGCCTTGTGGGCGAAAAAGCGTGGCCGCAACCTGCTCGACGTGTATGACTTCATCGCGCCGATGGTGCCGATCGGCTACGCCTGCGGCCGCCTGGGCAATTTCATCAACGCCGAATTGCCGGGCCGCGCCGCCGATCCTTCCCTGCCCTGGGCCATGAAATGGTGGGTCGATTCGCCGGCGCTGGTACATCCGTCGCCGCTGTACCAGATGCTGGTCGACGGTATCCTGTGCTTCATCATCGTGTGGCTGTTCGCGCGCAAGCCGCGTCCGCGCCTGGCGGTCGGTGCGCTGTACACCCTGCTGTATGGCTGCGCCCGCTTCTTTACCGAGTGGTTCCGCGTGCCGGACTGGGAAACCCATGTGTTCGGCCTGCCGATCACCTCGGGCCAGGTGCTGTCGCTGCCGATGATCGTTGCCGGCATCATCATGCTGGGCTGGGCTTACTCGAACGGTAACAAACGCGCCGTGCATGCCTGAGCTGCGTTAGCCGCCGCACGCAAACAGCAAAGGGAAGCCGCGCGCTTCCCTTTTCCCTTATTTTCCGTTAGTCAGAGCACCGTTCTGCACGCGCTACGCCATTATCTTTTTGATATGGCAAAGCAGATCTCACCCAAAAAGATGTACGCGATGCAGCGCATGGCGACCGCCCTGCGGCGCGCCGCGGCCGCACGGCCTTTCGGCCCGGCGACCGACCGCGCGCTGCGCTGGGCCGCGGCCTGGGGCATGGCGGCGGGGATACGGGTACAGGGCAGCCACCTGCGGCTGCGGCGCGACACCCTGGTCGGCGTTAGCGCGTAACAAGCCTACGCCTGGCTCACCCCAGGCTCACTCGGCCTGTCCGGTTCTCAAATTGCGCGAATTGGCATCGGTACGGAAAAGGATCGGTTGCACGTTCCCGGCATGGACGGCCGGCGTGGCGGCGGCGCGCGCGGCAAAGGCGATCACCTGGTCGACCTCGTGCCGCCGCGGCGACTTGGCGCAAACCGGGTCGGTGGCGGCGGCGTCCCCCGCCAGCATGAAGGCCTGGCAGCGGCAGCCGCCCAGGTCGCGCCCCTTTTCGTCGCAGCTGCGGCAGGGTTCCTGCATCCAGTCGTCGCCGCGGTAGGCGTTGAAGGCGCGGCTGTCGCGCCAGATCGCGGCCAGCGGCATGTCGCGCACGTTCGGCAGGTCGAGCCCGGGCAGGTCGCGCGCGTTATGGCATGGCAGCGCCACCCCGTCCGGCGCCACCCCGAGGAAGACCTGGCCCCAGCCGTTCATGCAGGCCTTGGGCCGGTTCTCGAAATAATCGGGCACCACGAACAGCAGCTTGCAGCGGTCGCCGATGCGCTCGCGGTAGTCGGCCACCACGCGCTCGGCTTCGCGCACCTGTTCCAGCGTCGGCATTAGCTGGTCGCGGTTCTTCATGGCCCAGCCGTAGTACTGGGTGTTGGCCAGTTCCAGGTATTCGGCGCCCAGTTCCAGCGCCATCTCGATGATCTTGCCGACGTGCGGCAGGTTGTAGCGGTGCAGCACGCAGTTCATCACCATCGGGTAATCGTACTGCTTGATCAGCTTCGCGACCTTCAGCTTGAGTTCGAAGGTCTTGGTGCTGCTCAGGAAGTCGTTGAGTTCGCGCGTCGAATCCTGGAACGACAGCTGGATGTGATCCAGCCCGGCCCCCTTGAGCGCGGCTATGCGCGTTTCCGTCAGCCCGACGCCGGAGGTGATCAGGTTGCTGTAGAAGCCGAGGCGGCGCGCTTCCGCGACCAGTTCCTCGAGATCGTCGCGCGTCAAAGGTTCGCCGCCCGACAACCCCAGCTGCACGGCGCCGAGCGCGCGCGCCTGGCGCAGCACGTCGACCCACTCGCCGGTGCTCAGTTCGTTACGCACGCCTTCGTAATGCAGCGGGTTGTAGCAGAACGCGCAGTGCAAGGGACAGCGGTAGGTCAGTTCGGCCAGCAGCCAGTAAGGCGGCGGCGGCGCTGCCGGGGATGTCGTGGCAAGCTGCATCACACGATCCACTGCTGCTGGCTGGCGTAGGCCAGGAAATGCTCGATGTCGCCGCGCAGGCCGTCCGTCTGGAACTTCGCTTCCAGCACCGCCACGATCTCGTCGACGCTGCGCACGCCGTCGCAGCAGGCCAGGATCTCGCCGGCGCTGGCGTTCAGCTTGACCATGCCTTCCGGGTACAGCAGGACGTGGCTGTCCTGGGCCGGTTCCCACTGCAGGCGGAAGCGGCGGTTGATCGACGGTGTGGCCGGCGTGGCGGGGGTCGCGGGGGTGGATGCAGTACTCATTCGGGATAGGCCTTTTCGATGGCATCCAGCATGGCCCACAGGATGTCCAGCTTGAATTTCAGGATGTCGAGTGCGCGCGCCTGCTGTTCACGCGTCTTGAACCAGTCGAGCGTGACCGACAGCCCGTGCTCGACGTCGCGCTGGGCCAGCGGGATGCGGGTACGGAAGTAGGTCAGTCCGTCGGCCTCGACCCACGGGTAGTGCTCGGGCCAGCCGGCCAGCCGGTCCTTGTGGATCTGCGGCGCGAACATCTCGGTCAGCGACGAGCACACCGCTTCCTGCCAGGGCGAACGGCGCGCGAAGTCGACGTAGGCGTCGCAGGCGAAGCGCACCGCCGGCACCACGTGCTGCAGCGACCACAGCTCGGCGCGCGGGATGCCGGCGGCCTCGCCCAGCCGGGTCCAGGCTTCCATGCCGCCTTCGGCGTCGCCCTGGTAGTCGCCGTAGCCGTCGTGGTCGAGGATGCGCGCGATCCACAGCCGGCGCGTCTCGCGGTCGTCGCAGTTCGACAGGATCGCCGCGTCCTTCTTGGGAATGATGAACTGGTAGTAGAAGCGGTTGGCGATCCAGCCGCGGATCTGCGCCGGCGAGCACAGGCCCGCGTTCATGCGCACGTTGAATGGATGGTGGATGTGGTAGCCCTTGCCCATCGCGCGCAGCTGCGCTTCGAATTCGGCGCGCGACCACGGCTGCAACGCGTCGCTGCGGGTGATGTCGTTCATAGTTCGATGTCCATGCCGTCCATGGCGACCTCGATGCCGTGCGCGGCCAGCACCGCGCGCTGCGGCGCGTCCTCGCGCAGGATCGGGTTACTGTTGTTGATGTGGATGAGGATCTTGCGGCTTGCAGGCATGCGGTCGAGCAGTTCGATCATGCCGCCAGGGCCGGATTGCGCCAGGTGGCCCATCATGCGCGCGGTCTTTTTCGACAGGCCCATGGTGAGCATCTCGTCGTCGCTCCAGCAGGTGCCGTCCACCAGCAGCACGTCGGCGCTGCGCATGGCCTCTTCCACGGCCGGCGTGATCTCGCCCAGGCCGGGCGCATAGAACAGGCGCTTGCCGCTGGCGCCGCTGCGGATCGTCAGGCCGATGTTGTCGCCCGGATGCGGGTCGTCGCGGTGCGGCGAATACGGCGGCGCCTTGCTCAGCAGCGGCACCGGCAGGATGGTGGTGGCGGCCAGCGGCGGAATCGTCAGCGCGGCGCCGTCGAGGGCCAGCGGGCGCGCATCGACGCCGCAGTAATGCCCGAGCACGCGCGTGATCGGCAGCGCCTGCGCCAGGTCGGCCAGCACCTGTTCGGTGGCGTACAGCGGCAGCGGGCTGCCACGCTCGCGCAGCATCAGGAGGCCGGTAACGTGGTCGATCTGCGCATCCATCAGCAGGACCGCGACGATGCCGCTGTCGCGGATCGCGCGCGCCGGCTGCAGGGCCGGATTGGCGCGGATCTGGGCCAGGATGTCGGGCGAGGCGTTGATGAGGAGCCAGTCGGTGTCGTTTTCACTGACGGCGATCGAGGATTGGGTGCGCGAGATGGCGTCGATGGTGCCCTTGCGCACGCCATCGCAGTTGACGCAGTTGCAGTTCCATTGCGGGAAACCGCCGCCGGCCGCCGAACCGAGGATACGGATTTTCAAAGGGTGTTCCAGGTGATGAAGGCAAGCGGTGCCGGCGGGCGACGGAACGCGTCCGAGGCCTGCCGGCGGTTGACGATCAACGGTTCGAAATGTACATCGTGATTTCGAAGCCGAGGCGGACGTCGATCGCTTGCGGGGTTTGCCAGGTCATGATGCGTCTCCTTCGGTGGATGTCGCGGTTGGACGAAATGCCGGCGGCGCTTGCGGTGCCGCCGATGAGCATTGTGACAAAATCCGGGCGATCCTGCCAGATCATGAACATGCAAGCGTGCGCGGCGTGGCCGCCGCGGCATGTCAGTACGCCGCTCAGCACGCCGTTCAGGACGCCAACAAGGCGCCCAGGTCGCGCGGCTCCAGCCCGGCCAGGTCCTGCCCGCCGGCGCCGGCAAAGGCGGCGCGGCTGGCGCCGGCCGGCAGCAGCCAGGCGCCGGCCGCGGCGCGCACCTGCGCCGGGGTGCAGGCCAGCACGGCGCTGCGCAGGCGCCCGCGCAGCGCCGGTGCGACGCCGGCGCGCTCCATGCGCCACGCATGCAGCGCATCCCGGTGCGGCGGCAGCGGCCGGTCGATGCCCTTGATCGCGCTGACGATGGCTTCCTCGAAGGATGCCGGATCGGGTTCGGCATCGACCAGCGCGTCCAGCGCCGCACGGAAATCGGCATAGGTGGCGGCCAGGCGCGGGTCGTGCACGGAACCCATGGCGAACAGCTGCGCGTCGCCGTCGTAGTGCGCGAATGCGCCATAGGCCCCGCCCTGTTCGCGCAGCGTGCGGTGCAGCCGGGCCGCCAGCAGTTCGGCCGCCAGCGCCAGCGGCGCGGCATCCGGATGATCGATGCCGGGCGCGCGCCAGGCGATGGCGCAATGGTTGACCTGGCCGCCGGCCTGCAAGGCCAGGTTGGCCGACGCCGCCTGCGCGACGCCGGCGCCGGCCTGTGCGGCGCGGGCGGCGGCGGTACTGGATGCAGCAGTACCGAAAGCATCCGGCGCCGCCAGCAGGCGTGCCAGCGTGCCGGCGGCGGCGTCACTGCCGATGCACAGGCGCGCCGGCGCCGCGGCCGTCACCCGCGCATGCAGGGCCGCCAGGCGCGCGCCCAGCTGCGCCACGCCCGCCGGGGTGCGGCACAGCTCCCTCAGCATCCGGTAAAAGGCCAGCGCCGGCACGCCATCGACCGCGTTGCGGAACCGGTAGACCGGCGAGCACGGCGCGCTCGCGGCCAGCATCGCGTACTGGCGCCCGGCGCCGGCCAGGCCGTCGAAGCGCTCCTGCACCAGGCGCTCGACCAGGAAGGCCAGGCGCGCGCGCTCGTCGAAGCGCGCCCCGGCGACGCTGGCCGCCAGCAGGCTCGCCAGCGCCGCTTCATCGCCATCCAGGCCGGCGGCGGCGAAGGCGACGTCGAGATGCAGCCTGCCGTCCGGCGCCAGCGCCGTCTCGATGACGGCCTGGAAGTCCGGCGCCGCGGCGCGCCGCCAGGCCGCGGCGGCGGCGAAATCGAGGCCGCCCATCCCCAGACCCGGCAGCAGCCGCACGTACAGGTCCAGCCATGGCCAGTCGTCCGCGTCCAGCGCCGAAACAGCGTACAGCACCCGGCCATGGACGATGCCGTTGGTGGCCGCGGCAACCACCGCGCTGCCGTCCATGGTGCGCGGCGCGGTCGCCGGCGGCCCGGGATCGGCACCGATGTCGGCGGGCCGGATGCGCGGCAGCAGCGCCTTATCGTCCGCCAGCGCCTGGCGTGCGGCCAGCGCCGCGGCGTCGGCGTCGATGCGGGCGCGTTCGGCGCCGGACAGCGTCGCCTGGCGCGCGGCCAGCATCTGCCGCTCTGCCTCGGCGCGCGCGGCAAAAAAGCCGGGCTCGGGCACGACATGGGTCGCCAGGCGGGTCGGATTGTCGAGCAGCGCGCGCACCAGTCCCTTGAAGAAATCCGGATCCTCGATGCGCGCATCCAGCGCCGCCAGGGTGGGTTCGTTGTCGAACCCGTCCAGCACGTCGCCGCCGTACAGCGCCAGCGGCAAGGCCTGCAGCAGCCGGCGCAGCGCGAACGGCGTGTGGCCACCTCCGTCGGTATCGCGCTGGCGGTAGCGCAGGTCGCGCAATGCCGCACGCAACAGCGCCGGCGGCACGCCATCGTCCGCCACCCGCTCCAGCGTGGACAGGATCAGGCTGGAAGCGTCGCCGACCTGCGCCGCATGCAAGCCTTCCATGCCGACGTGGAATACCATCTGGCGCATGTCCGTCTCCAGCCCGTTCAGGCGCGACGGCCGCCCGAACCCCGCCGACTCCAGGGCCGCGCGCAGCGGCGCCGCAGCGCCGAGCAGGCCGGCCCACAGCAGGTCGGCGCAGCAGCGCCCAAAAGGGTCGCCGCTTGCGCCGAGCAGCCAGGCCAGTTGCAGGCCGTGCCCGTCCGGCTGCTGCCCTTGCGCGGGCATGCGCAGCTGCTGCGCGCGTGGCGCGCTCCATGGCGCCGCCAGCGCAGGCAGCAGGCGCGGCATGCGGCCGCCGGCGGGCAGCGGCACCTGGCTGGCGATGCGTGCCTGGATCCGTGACGGCGCGATCCGGCCCGCGCTCATGAACACCGCCTGCGCAGGATGGTAGTGGCGCGCGTGGAAGACGCGCAGCATGGCATGGCTCAGGCCAGGTATCGCCAGCGGATCGCCGCCCGGGTCGACTGCGTAGGTGGTGCCGGCCAGCAGCGGCGCGAGGATGCCGCGCCGCAGCGCATGCATCGGGTCGGCCATGGCCCCCTTCATCTCGTTGAGCACGACGCCCTGCAAGGCCAGCGTCCCGTCCTTGAACACGTGGCGCCAGCCTTCCTGCAGGAAGTCCAGGTAGTCCAGCGTCGGCTGGAAGCAGGCGTCCAGGTAGACCTCGAGCAGGTTGAAGAAGTCGCGTTCGTCGGTACTGGCGAACAGGTAGGCGGTGCGATCGGCCTCGGTACGGGCGTTCATGTGGGTCGCGAGCGAGCGCCGCAGCATCGAAAAGAACGGTGCGCGCACCGGAAAGCGCTGCGACCCGCTCAGGGCCAGGTGTTCGAGGATGTGGGCGCGGCCGTCGCTGGCATCGGGCAAGCTCGGAAAACCCGCCAGGAAGGCGCTTTCCCGGGCGTCGGTGGCCATGTGGATATGGCGCGCGCCCGATTGCTGATCGACGTACTGTTCGATGGTGGCCCGCAGCGCGGGCACGGCATGGCTGCCGGTCTGTTCAAAGCGGTTCGACGCAATGTGGTTCGACATGGGCGGCATGCGGGGCGTATCCTCAGTTGAATTGTCCGGACACGGCTTTCCACAGCATGTAGGCCGCCAGCAGATAAAAAATGCCGGCGAAGATGCGCTTGAGCTTGACCACCGGCAGCCGGTGCGCCAGCTGCGCACCCAGCGGCGCCACCGCCATGCTGGCCAGCACGATCAGGGCCAGCCCCGGCACCCAGATGAAGCCGAGCGCGCCGGGCGGCAGGGCGGGCTCGCCCCAGCCATAATAGACATTCGCCGCGGTGCCCGCCAGCGCGATCGGGAACCCGAGCGCGGCGCTGGTCGCCACCGCGTTGTGGATCGGGATGCGGCACCAGGTCATGAACGGGATCGAGACGAAGCCGCCGCCGGCGCCGAGGAAGCCGGACAGCAGCCCGACCACGCCGCCGGCCGCCAGCATGCCGGGCGTGCCCGGCAGGTCGCGCCCGCCGCCGGGGCGCTTGTTGAGCAGCATCTGGGTTGCCGAAAAGGCGACGAAGGCGGCGAAGAACAGCGACAGCATGGCGCTGTTCATCTGCTTGCCGATCCAGGGACCGATGAGGGAACCGATCACGATGCCCGGCGTTAGCAGCCGCGCCACCCGCCACAGCACGGCGCCGTGGCGGTGGTGGGCGCGCATCGACGACATCGAGGTAAACAGGATGGTGGCCAGCGAGGTGGCGATTGCCATGTGCACGACCAGGTGCGGGGCGAAGCCGCGCGCCGTGAAGATCATGGTCATGAAGGGCACCAGCACCATGCCGCCGCCGATGCCGAGCAGGCCGGCCGAAAAGCCGCCGAAGCAACCCATCGCCAGCAGGATGAGGATCAGGCCGGGGTCGAGTCCAAGAAAGCCGGCACCCATCGACGGTATCGGCTCAGGCAGCCTGGCCGGCGACCGCGGCGGCGACGGTATCGGCGACACCGGCCAGGGCCAGGATGCGCTTCCACTGCCCCGCCGTCACCGGCGACACCGACAGCCGGCTACCCTTCTGCAGCAGCACCATGTCCTCGAGTTCGGGCACGCCGCGCAATTCGGTCAGCGGCAGGTAGCGCCCCTGGGCCACCGCCTTGACGTCGACCGAGATCCAGCGCGGGGTTTCCGGCGTGGCCTTGGGATCGTGGTAGGGGCTGGCGGCGTCGAACTGGGAGGCGTCCGGGTAAGGCGTGCTGGCCACCACCGCGATGCCGGCCACGCCGGGCACCGCGCAGCTGGAGTGGTAGAACAGGATGCCGTCGCCGACCTGCATTCCGTCGCGCATGAAATTGCGGGCCTGGTAGTTGCGCACGCCGAACCAGGCGACGGTCTGGCCGGGGGCGGCCAGCACGTCGTCGAAGCTCACTTCGTCGGGTTCGGACTTCATCAGCCAGTAAGGCATGCGTACATACTCCAGCACAAATAAAAAAGCGGCTGCGCACCTGGGTGTCGCAACCGCTCCGGATTATAGCCCCGCCTGTGCCGTTATTGCCGGCATCCCGAACCTAAAGGCTCAAGGTGGTCACAGTCAGCTCAATTTCGGGTTCGTCAAACAAGTGACGATCACGCCCACCGAGAATGTTCCGCAACCTATGCGATTGAATGGTTCAAGGAATATATGGCAAATCTCGAACACCGCAGGGTAGGCGCCAGTTTACTACGATGCACCGGCTTGTCAAACGAAATCCGGCTCAGAGTAAATTTTCCTGCGGAGCCAGCACACTGTCCAACACCGTGTGCATCGATTCCAGTTTCTGCTTGACTTCCATCATGGTCATGTCCGACAGCGGTCCCTGCGGCGATTTCACCGACAGGAACTCGGCCGCCACCGACAGCGCCGCCATCACCGCGATGCGGTCGGTGCCCCTGACCTTGCCCGAATCGCGCAGCGCGCACATCTTGGCGTCCAGGTAGGCCACGGCTTCGCGCAGTGTCTTCTGCTCGCCGTCGCGGCAGGCCAGGCGGTAGGGCTGGCCCATGATCAGTACGTCCAGGTTGATCATCGTGCGGCCTCGCTGTCGTCAGGGGTAGGGTCTTGTTCGGCGGGGGCCGGCGGCTCGAGCTGGGCCAGCATTGCCTCGACGCGTTGCTGGGCGGCGATCAGCCGGTGCTTGAAGTCGACGTTCTCGGCGCTCAGCAGTGCATTCGCTTGGCGCAGCAGGTAATTCTCGCTGCGCAGCGACTGCGCCAGCTGCGCGAGCCGGTCGATCTTGTCGGATAGGTCTTGGAATTCGGAAATCATTCATAACTATAGGTCCGACTGGATTTTTTCGTCAACAGGGTTCGCTGGCGTGCGCACCTGCGCAGGCGAAGAATGATAGGCTTCCATGCTTATACATTCATCAAACACCATGGCACAGCCAGGTACTCAACCTTGGTTTTGCGCAGCAAACTGCAGGACGGTGCATTGCCCCAGCGCGGTTTTTCTCTTGCGCCTTCTCAAAAAAGACAGTTAAAACGCCAACATAGCAGCTTGAAAAGGCAAATTATCGTCCCTATAATTAGCACTCGTTAGTGTAGAGTGCTAACACCTCTTTACACCGGCCCTGGTTTGCACCGGGGTCTTCCGTAAAAACCATACTCAATTAACAACTAAGGAGTTTTGCATGAACCTTCGCCCCTTGCACGATCGCGTGATCGTGAAGCGTCTCGACCAGGAAACGAAAACTGCGTCCGGCCTGATCATCCCTGATGCCGCAGCCGAAAAACCGGACCAGGGTGAGATCCTCGCCGTAGGCAACGGCAAGGTCCAGGAAAACGGCACCATCCGTCCGCTGGAAGTGAAAGTCGGCGACCGCGTCCTGTTCGGCAAGTACTCGGGCCAGGCCGTCAAGGTCAATGGCGACGAGCTGCTGGTCATGCGCGAAGAAGACATCATGGCCGTCGTGGCCCTGTAATCCAGTCAAAATACGAACGGAGAAATAAAAATGGCAGCTAAAGATGTAATTTTCGGCGACGTAGCACGCGCCAAGATGGTTGAAGGCGTGAACATCCTCGCCAACGCGGTCAAAGTCACCCTGGGCCCGAAAGGCCGCAACGTCGTTCTCGAGCGCTCGTTCGGCGCCCCGACCGTCACCAAGGACGGTGTCTCGGTCGCCAAAGAGATCGAACTGAAGGACAAGCTCATGAACATGGGCGCGCAGATGGTCAAGGAAGTCGCTTCGAAGACCAGCGACAACGCCGGTGACGGCACCACCACCGCGACCGTGCTGGCCCAAGCCATCGTGCGCGAAGGCATGAAGTTCGTTGCCGCCGGCATGAACCCGATGGACCTGAAGCGCGGCATCGACAAGGCCGTCCTCGCCACCGTCGAAGAACTGAAGAAAATCGCCAAGCCGACCACCACCTCGAAAGAGATCGCGCAAGTCGGCACCATCTCGGCCAACTCGGACGCATCGGTTGGCGAGCGCATTGCCGAAGCGATGGAAAAAGTCGGCAAGGAAGGCGTCATCACCGTTGAAGACGGCAAGTCGCTGAACGACGAGCTGGACATCGTCGAAGGCATGCAATTCGACCGCGGCTACCTGTCGCCGTACTTCATCAACAACCCGGACAAGCAGGTTGCCGTTCACGAGAACCCGTTCGTCCTGCTGTGCGACAAGAAGATCTCGAACATCCGTGACCTGCTGCCGGTGCTGGAGCAAGTTGCAAAAGCCGGCCGTCCGCTGGTGATCGTCGCCGAAGACATCGACGGCGAAGCCCTGGCGACCCTGGTGGTCAACAACATCCGTGGCATCCTGAAGACCGTCGCCGTCAAGGCCCCGGGCTTCGGCGACCGCCGCAAGGCCATGCTGGAAGACATCGCCGTCCTGACCGGTGGCCAGGTCATCGCCGAAGAAGTCGGCCTGACCCTGGAAAAAGTCACCCTGAATGAGCTGGGCCAGGCCAAGCGCATCGAAGTCGGCAAGGAAAACACCATTATCATCGACGGTGCTGGCCAAGCTGAAGCCATCGAAGGCCGCGTCAAGATGATCCGCGTCCAGATCGAAGAAGCGACCTCCGACTACGACCGCGAAAAACTGCAGGAACGCGTGGCCAAGCTGGCCGGCGGCGTTGCCGTGATCCGCGTCGGTGCTGCGACCGAAGTCGAGATGAAAGAGAAGAAAGCCCGCGTGGAAGACGCGCTGCACGCCACCCGTGCTGCCGTCGAAGAAGGCATCGTGCCAGGCGGCGGCGTGGCCCTGCTGCGCGCCCGCGCTGCGATCCAGGTCACCGGCGACAACCCGGACCAGGAAGCCGGCATCAAGATCGTGCTGCGCGCGATGGAAGAGCCGCTGCGCATGATCGTCCAGAACGCCGGTGAAGAGCCGTCGGTCGTCGTGTCGGCCGTGCTGGCCGGTACCGGCAACTACGGCTACAACGCCGCCAACGGCACCTATGGCGACATGGTCGAAATGGGCGTGCTGGATCCGGCCAAGGTCACCCGCTCGGCACTGCAGAACGCAGCGTCGATCGCCGGCCTGATGCTGACCACCGACTGCATGGTCTCCGAGATCGCCGAAGACAAGCCGGCCGGCGGTATGGGCGGCATGGGCGGTATGGGTGGCATGGGCGGCATGGACGGCATGATGTAATAGCCGGACGGCGCCAGCCAACCGAGTTGTAAAGTAAAGCCCGCGGAGTTCGCTCCGCGGGCTTTCTTTTTTGGTCGGTGCGCCATGGTGTTGCAAATGGCGGTAAACGCGCCCATGCTGGTCGAAGATGGAAACGGCGAAGCCAGGTACGCGCGCTGTTCCACCGGCAGGCACCCCACCTCCCCCTTCCCGCCGCGCAACATTTTCGCAACAGTAAATTCGCTTTTCAATTTCCATGCGGCAAGTATGCTTTATACTCGCCACATGGCCCTGTAAATACTCCGGCCAGGTGGCGTCCAAGCGTGGCGCAATGTCTTCGCTCTTCAGGCACCGCTTCCGGTGCGCGTTACTCTTTTCTTAATTACCCATGAACTTCAAGAATATGAGAGTCGGTACCCGGCTCGCCCTCGGCTATGGATTGGTGTTCTGCCTGCTTGGCGGCATCGTAGGTACCGGCGTGTTCAACATGCAGCAGATGCAGGCGCGCACCGCGAATATCACCGATGTCAACAATGTCCAGATTACCCTGATCGGCAAGATGCAGGACAGCATCAGCGACCGCATGATCGCCCTGCGCAACCTGGCTTTGCTGACCGACATGAATGCGATGCGGCCGGAAGCACAACGCATCCACGATCTCGAAGCCGTCTACAAGGATGCCATGGCCCAGCTGGGCAAGACGTTCGAGGACCCGGTCACCACGCCGGAAGAAAAAGCCTTTTTCCGCCAGTTGCAGGAACAGGAGCGTGCCGCCCTGCCCCTGATGGCGCAAGCCGAACAGCTGGGCCTGGCGAACAAGGCCGACGAGGCACCCCCGCTTCTCATGAACAAGGTTGGGCCGCTGCAGGCTGCCTGGCTCGACACCATCAACAAGCTGGCGCGCTGGGAAGAGAAACTGAACAATGACGCCGCACGTGAATCCACGGAGGCCTATCACAGCGCAGTCACCACGATGCTGCTGCTGGCCGTGATCGCGGTCGCCGTCGGTGCCGGCTCGGCACTGCTGGTCACGCGTTCCCTGCTCAGGCAACTGGGCGGCGAACCCAACGAAGCGGCCGAAGTCGCGGCACGCATCGCAGCCGGCGACCTGACGGTGGACGTGCGGGTCAAGCCGAACGACCGCGCGAGCCTGATGCTGGCCATGCGCGACATGCGCGACAAACTGGCCGCCATCGTTGCCGAAGTGCGCGCCGGTACCGATACGATCGCCACCGCAGCCGCCCAGGTCTCGAGCGGCAACCTGGACCTGTCCGCCCGTACCGAACAGCAGGCAGGATCGCTCGAAGAAACAGCATCCTCGATGGAAGAACTGACGTCGACGGTGCGCCAGAATGCCGAGAATGCCCAGCAAGCCAACACGATGGCCGTCTCGGCCTCGGCGGTGGCGCAAAAGGGCGGCCAGATCGTTGCCGAGGTGGTCGGCACCATGGATGCCATCACGACGTCCGCCAAGAAGATCACCGATATCATCAGCGTCATCGACGGCATCGCTTTCCAGACCAACATCCTGGCGCTGAATGCAGCCGTCGAAGCCGCGCGTGCCGGCGAGCAAGGCCGCGGGTTCGCGGTCGTGGCCGGTGAAGTCCGCAATCTGGCGCATCGCGCCGGTTCGGCGGCCAAGGAAATCAAGCTGCTGATCGACGATTCGGTGCAAAAGGTCGGCGCCGGTTCGGCCCTGGTCGGCGAAGCCGGGATCACGATGGACGAGATCGTGGGCCGCGTGAAGGGCGTGACCGATATCATGGCCGAGATTTCGGCCGCAAGCCGTGAGCAGAGCAGCGGCATCGACCAGGTCAACCAGGCGATTTCGCAGATGGACCAGGTGACGCAACAGAACGCGGCGCTGGTCGAGGAAGCGAGCGCGGCATCGCAGGCGATGCAGGACCAGGCCGCCAGACTGGCCGAACTGGTCGGCACGTTCAAGCTGGCCGCCGGTGGCGCGGCGCCACTCGGCCGCCCTGCACCGCGCACGTCAGTCTTGCCCTCTGCGGCGAACCAACCGCGTCTGTCAACACTGCGTGCTGCCACCAGCGCCAAGCCGGCCGGTCGCAAGCCGGCCGTAGTAGAGACCGCCGCGGAATGGGAAACTTTCTGAGCGCTTACGCGGCGAAACATGCAGCCGTCTGAAATAGCCGGACGGCCCTAGCGCCGGCCTCGCGCCGGCGCTGCCCGGTACCAAAAAGCCTGCAAGGTTCGCGCCTCGCAGGCTTTTTTCTTATTTCCGGCATACTGGGGGCCTTCGACAACTCGCTCAGGAGCATTTCATGCCAAAAGTCAATCTGGATGAACTCGAACACGCCGCCATCATCGTCGAAGACGGCGATGGCGAAGCCAAGGCGCTGGTGTCGCGCGAGAGCGGCATGATCCACCTGCTCAACGACGAATACATGGACGAGGAAGCGCCGCTGCCGTCCGACACCGAGGGCAACGAACGCTACGTGGTGGTGCCGCCCGCCGGCACCCTCGGTATCGGCGACCAGCTGGTGTTCCGCTTTGCCAGCGCCCACCTGGCCGGCGACCAGGCCACCGTGCGCGAGCTGTTCGATGCCGACGATGCCGACGGCTTCGAGCGGCTGCTGGAGGAGCGCGGCGCCACCGGGGACTGGGAGCGCTTCCGCAAGGAACAAACCGAGACCGCGCTGCGGCGCTGGTGCGACGAGCACGGGCTGCAGGTGGCATAAAAAAACCCGCACGGCGAAGCCGGCGGGCTTGCGGGGCGCGATCGCGATCAGGCGGGATGCGGCAGCGCCAGGCTCGGTTCCTGCCCGCGGCGCGGCGCCTGCGGCAAGCCGCGCACCGCGGCCGCATCCTCGGCCACCCGGAACACGCTGACCACGCGTGCCAGCTGGTGCGCCTGGTCCTGCATCCCCGCGGAAGCCGCGGCGGCTTCCTCGACCAGCGCGGCATTCTGCTGGGTGACCTGATCCATCTGGGTGACGGCGTCGTTGATCTGGCCGATGCCGGCACGCTGCTCCTCGGTGGCGGCGCTGATCTCGCCGATGATGCCGGTCACGCGCTGCACGCTGCCGACGATCTCCTGCATCGTGGCGCGCGCCTGGTCGACCAGGCGCGCGCCGCTGCCGACCTTCTCCACCGAGTCGGTGATCAGGTCCTTGACTTCCTTCGCGGCCGCGGCCGAGCGGTGCGCCAGGTTGCGCACTTCACCGGCGACGACGGCAAATCCGCGGCCCTGCTCGCCCGCGCGCGCCGCCTCGACCGCCGCATTCAGGGCCAGGATATTGGTCTGGAAGGCGATGCCGTCGATGACGCCGATGATGTCGGCGATCTTCTGCGACGAGGCGTCGATCGAGCGCATCGTGTCGACCACCTGCGCGACCACGGCGCCACCGCGTGCCGCCACGTCGCTGGCCGCCGCGGCCAGCTGGGCGGCCTGGCGCGCGTTGTCGGCGGTCTGGCTGACGGTCGAGGTCATTTCCTCCATCGACGACGCGGTTTCTTCCAGCGCGCCAGCCTGCTGCTCGGTGCGTGCCGACAGGTCGAGATTGCCGCTGGCGATCTCCGACGATGCGGTGGTGATCGCTTCCGAACCATCGCGGATCTCGCGCACGATGCGCTGCAGCTGGCCATTCATGTGCTTCAGCGCTTCCTGCAGCTGGCCGATCTCATCCTTCGACTCGACCTGCGGGTCCGCGCTCAGGTCGCCATCGGCCACGCGCCGGGCCACCTCGACGGCCCTGGCAACCGGGCGCACGATGCTGCGGGTCAGCCAGACGGCGCAGGCGATGCTGCATGCGATCGCCAGGCAGCCCAGCAGGACGACCATGTTGCGCGCCTTGTGGCGGATGTCTTCGATGCGCTGGTGCAGCTGGTCCAGGCGCGTGCGCTGCAGGGTCAGCAGGGCGCCGATCGATTGCTGGTAGACCTCGGCTGCCGGCAGATAAACTTTTTCCAGTACCTCGTTCGATGCGTCGACCTGGCCGTCTTCCTTCAGCTTGAGCGCGCGGTTGCGGCTGTCCTGGTAGGTTTTGCGGACGCTCATCGCCTGGGCATAGGCAGCCTTTTCGGCCTCGCTCGCCAGCATCGGTTCGAGCTGCTTCACGTACTCGCTCGTGGTGCGGTTGGTTTCCTCGGTGCCCTTGGCAAAGAATGGGACCAGCGAGGTATCGCTGCTCTTGATGATCGCCGAGGTGCGGGTCACCGACACATTGGTGTTCTTGCTCCAGTCGCTGGCAAGGCGCTCTTTCTTGATCGGTTCGTCCAGCATGGCCTGGGCCGCATCGGCCAGGGCGTTCAGCTGGACGAGGCTGAGGGTCGTGGTGAAGATCGACAGGGCCAGCACGATGGCGAAGCCAAGGGCCAGGCGCTGGCCGATTCGCAGGTCGGAGAAGAATTTCATGATGATGGAAGCCGGCACACGAAGCACCAGCGTGGTTTCGGAGAGATTTTGAACAGCGAAATATGTCCGCATACTAGCGAAGATATTTCCCCAAATCAATACGTGGTAGCCGATGTGTGTGCTTACGCAACATCAGCGGCGTGGCGCCGCTGAATGGAGAGACAGCCGGGAATTGGCCGCGCAATAGCCGCGAATTGGCCGATCAGCGGGCGTTACCGGCCATGGCGCGCCGTCAGGACAGGCGCGGCACCAGCGTGGCAAGCGCCTGGCGGCGTGGCGCAGCCGGGCGTGCGCGGCCGGGGTCCCCGCTGCCAAGCTTGAATTCGCTGACCACCTGCGCCAGTTGCAGCGCCTGCTCCTGCATGGCGCTGGAAGCGGCGGCCGCCTCCTCGACCAGCGCGGCGTTCTGCTGGGTGACCTGGTCCATCTGGTTGATGGCCTGGTTGATCTGGCCGATGCCGGCGCGCTGCTCTTCGGTCGCGGCGGTGATGTCGCCGATGATGTCGCTCACGCGCCTGACGCTGCCGACGATCTCGTCCATGGTGGCGCCGGCCTGGTTGACCAGCCGCGTGCCGACGGCGACCTTGTCCACCGAGTCGGTGATCAGTTCCTTGATCTCCTTGGCGGCGGCAGCCGAGCGCTGCGCCAGCGAGCGCACTTCGCCGGCCACGACCGCGAAGCCGCGGCCCTGTTCGCCGGCACGCGCCGCTTCCACCGCCGCGTTCAGCGCCAGGATATTGGTCTGGAACGCGATGCCGTCGATGACGGCGATGATGTCGACGATCTTCTTCGACGACGCGTCGATCGAACCCATGGTGTCGACGACCCGTGCGACCACCGCGCCGCCGCGGCCCGCCACTTCCGACGCCGATGCGGCCAGCACGTTGGCCTGGCGCGCGTTCTCGGCATTCTGGGTCACCGTCGAGGTCAGTTCTTCCATCGACGACGCCGTTTCCTCGAGCGCGCCGGCTTGCTGTTCGGTGCGGCTGGACAAGTCGAGGTTGCCGCTGGCGATTTCCGACGATGCGGTGGTGATTGTGTCCGCACCCTGGCGGATGTCGCGCACCATGCGCAGCAGCTGGTCGTTCATGTGCTTCAGCGCCGACTGCAGCTGGCCGATCTCGTCGCGGCCGCCGCTTTGCGGATTAGCGGTCAGGTCGCCGGCCGCCACGCGCTGCGCAAGTTCGACCGCCGTCCGCACCGGACGGGTAATGCTCAGCGTCAGCCACCAGGCGCACAGGATGCCCAGGACCGTGCTCAGTGCGCCGAGCAGCAGGACGGTACGGCGGCTTTCCTGCTTGATCGCCAGGATCTGGCCGCTCAGTTCATTGACGCGGTCGCGCTGGATCGCGACCAGCTTGTTCATGCCGGCCTGGTAAGCTTCGGCGGCTGGAATGTAGATCTTGTCGTGCAGGTCGTTGGATTCCTGGACCTGGCCGGCTTGCTTGAGCCTGGTCGCTTCCTTGCGCCCGCCGGCGTAGCCCTCGCGCAGTTTCATCATCGTGGCGAAGATCTGCTTTTCCTCGGCCGTGGTCAGCAAGGGTTCGACGTCCTTCAGGTATTGCTGCGCTTTCTTGTTCGTTTCTTCCGTATTCTTGGCGAAGAACTGGATCAGCGAGGCGTCGCTGCTCTTGATGATGGCCGAGGTGCGGATCACGGCGACGCTGATATTCGCGCTCCAGGCGCTGATCAGGCGTTCTTTCTTGACCGGCTCGTCGAGCATGCGCTCGGCGGCATCGGCGACCGCATTCAGCTTGACGATGCCGATCGCAGTGGTAATGATCGACAGGACGAGAACGACGGCAAAGCCAAGTGCGAGACGCCGTCCGATTTTCATGTTGGATAGGAAGTGCATGCTTTTAATGACAATTAAGCGGCTTTAAAGACGAGATATTACACCGCTTCAACTTTGTTGGCTTACAGCAACATTATTGTAAATATTGTCATCTTGCCGTCGACGCTGACTCTCCGCCGTTTTGTTGCCACTCATTTACTGCTGGTTTAGTATGCGGCAAACCCATTCCAAGGCTCACATGTTCAAACCAGGCACATCGTCGACTTCTTACTCCTCGCTGTTGGTGCCCGCGGCGTTGATGCTCAGCCTGGCATTGGCCGGGTGCCAGCGCGAAAAACCGCCCGCCCCGGCCAAACCGGCGGCGTCCCAGGCCCCGGCCCAGCCCATGCGCACGCGCGACCAGGCGATCGCCTCCGTAATGGCCCTGCCCGAAATCAAGACCTGGTCGGAACAAATCGAAAAAGGGTCGCGCGGTGCTGCCCACGGCGCGGTGATCGAGGACGATCCGGCCCCGCGCCTGATCGGCGGCAAGCCGTATTACCAGCTCAGCTTCGTGGAAAACCGCAAGCAGAACATCCACCGCCGTGCCAGCTTCCTGGTGGCGCAGCAGGGGGAGGATATCCTGGTCGAGGACGCGGAGACGGATGCGGTGCAGTCGCTGTCGGAGTGGCGGCGCAATATCCGCAATATCGAGCTGAAGTCGCATTGAAAAATAGCGCACGTCGCAATGACGTCCGGGTATGACGCCATTGCAGCATGTTGATTGAACGTTTGTTCAGTGCTTGCCTTTCTTGCCCGCGCCAAGCTCGCGCCAGTCGCTTTCATCCAGCGCCACATCGAACTTTTTCGCCGCCGCGCGGATACGCGCCCACGCTTCATCCCGCTCGTGGTCGGTCACATCCTTCACCTGGTCGAAGCGGGCAATGGCATTCCTTACGTGGCTCGCGTCCTCGAGCGGCTCCTTCCGTTGCTTGGGAAAAGCAAATTGTCGGGCAGAGATCTCGTTTCGGTCTTCCTGATCCAGCTTGCTCATGGGCGCCTCCTCGATATGCGTTGAAACTGGAGCATGATCGATTATGCCTTTTCAGGGCGCCCGGTAATGGTTTGATCGGCGACAAGCCACTATTCCGGGCGGCGCCTATCTTGGGAAGTGCTGCCGGCCGCGCGTACCGCCGTCCACGCGATTGCCTCATGCGTGTTCAGCGCTACCACTCCTCCCCCGGCCGGCAGCACCCTCCGCGCCCCTGCACCATTTTTGCGTGATCGACGACCTTGACAAACTTGGGTCCCCGCCTTCGCGGGGACGACGGCGGAAATCAACTGTCCAGGTGCGAAATCAGCGCCCGCCCTTCCAGTTCGCCTTCCTGCCCGCCATCCGACCCGGCGCGCGCATGGTGCACGTCGACCGATACCCCCACCGCCATGATGTCGATCAGCAGCAGCTGCAGGATGCGCGAAATCATCGACAGGAAATGGGTGCTGTCCTCGGCGTGATCGACCGCCAGGCAGACCGTGGCGCGGCGCGCCAGCGGCGACTGGCTGCTGGTGATGGCGATCACGTCGGCGCCGGCGGCGCGGGCGGCGTCGACCGCGGCCAGCAGTTCGGGCAATCCGCCCGAATTCGAGATCGCGACCACCACGTCGCCCGGCCCCAGCAGGCCGGCCGCCAGCGTGAACAGGTGCGAGTCGCCGTACAGCGCGCTCGGGATGCGGAAGCGGAAGAATTTATGCTGGCCGTCCAGCGCCACCACGCGTGAATTGCCCAGCGCGTAGAACTCGATGCGGCGCGCGCGGCTGACCAGTTCGATCGCGCGGTCGATCGCGTGCACGTCGAGCTGGTCGCGGAACTTCAGGATCGCCGACACGGTGTTGTCGATGACCTTCGCCGACAAATCGTGGGTGCTGTCGCTGATGCGCACCTGGCTGTGGCGCACCGGGATCGAGCCGGTGAGCGAGCTGGCGAACTTCAGCTTGAAATCGGCCAGGCCCAGGAAGCCGAGCGAGCGGCAGAAGCGGATCACGGTCGGCTGGCTGACATCGGCCAGCCTGGCGATTTCCGCGATCGGCTCGTTCAGCACCAGGCGCGGCTGCTCCAGCACCAGCGTGGCAACGCGCTGCTCGGCCGGCGTCAGTTCGTGCTGCAGCTGCTGGACCCGGTCCATCAGGGTATTCGCGCCGCTGCGGCCGCGCAGGTGTTCGGACAGGATGGTCGCCACGCCGTCGAAGGCGACGTGGGGCGTGCTGATGACGAAGGTCGGGATGTCGGCGATGTAGTCCGTGAAGCGGCCCTTCGATTCGAAGCGCGTGCGGAACGGCGAGGTCTTGAACCACTCTTTCAGGCGCGGCACGATGCCGCCGCCGATGAAGATGCCACCGAATGCACCCAGCGTCACCGCCAGGTTGGCCGCGGCGCTGCCCAGCATGCCGCAGAAGCATTCCAGCGTCTCGATGCACAGCGCATCCTTTTCCTCCAGCGCGCCGGTGATGATGGCCGCCGAGTCGCGCGTGCGCGCATTCACGCCGTTCCTGTGCGCCAGCGCGCGGTACACGATCTCCATGCCGGGGCCGGAGATCAGGCGCTCGTTCGAGACGTGCTTCCACTCGCGCCAGGCCAGCTGCAGTACCGCGAACTCGCGCTCGTCGGCGGGGGCGAAGTTGACGTGGCCGCCCTCGCTGCCCAGCGTGACGAAGCCGTCCAGGGTCGGGATCACGCCGGACACACCCAGGCCGGTGCCCGGCCCGAGCACGCCGATCACCGCGTTCGGTGCCGGCTTGCCCGATCCGACCTGCATCAGGTCGTCGGCCTTCAGGCCCGGGATCGCCATCGCCAGCGCCGTGAAGTCGTTCACGATCAGCAGCGTGGCGAGGCCGAGTTCGCGCCGCACGGCGTCGGTCGAGAATTCCCAGGGCCGGTTGGTCATGCGCACGTAGTCGCCGCTGACCGGGTTTGCCAGCGCCAGCGCCGCGTGGTGCAGGCGCGTGTCGGCGTGCTCCTGCAGGTAGAAGCGCAGCAGCGGGACGATGCCGGCGAAGTCGTCGCACTTCAGCACGCGTACCGAGCGGTAGGTGCCGGGCGCGGTCTGCAGCGCGAAGCGGGCATGGGTCGCACCGATGTCGGCGAGCAGGCGCGGGCCGTCGGCAAAGGCGGTGCGGGTATTGTCCGGCTGTTCCTGCATGCTGTTACGCCTTCAGGGTGCCGAACCAGCCGCCGTAGGCCGGCAGCGTGACCTTGCCGCCGGCGACCTCGCCCGGCAGGCCATGGCCTTCCAATGGCGCCGCGCCGGCGGCTTGCGGCCAGTCGAACGACAGCGGCTGGTCGGTCACGTTGAACACGGCCAGTAGCGGCGCATGTCCAGGCAAGTCGCGGCGCAGGGCCAGCGCCTGCTCCGGCACGTCGTAGAAGGCGATCTCGCCGCGCAGCAGCTGCGGCATGGTACGGCGCCAGCGGATGATGGCGCGCTGGAAGTTCAGCATCGATTGCGGATCCCGGTCCTGCACCGACTCGGCCAGCGCCAGGTGCTCGGCCGGCACCGGCAGCCACGGCGTGCCGGTGGTGAAGCCGGCGTTGGGCGCCTCGGACGTCCACGGCATCGGCGTGCGGCAGCCGTCGCGCCCCTTGAACTCGGGCCAGAAGGTGATGCCGTACGGGTCCTGCAGCAGTTCGAACGGCACGTCCGCTTCGGTCAGCGCCAGCTCGTCGCCCTGGTACAGGCACGGGGTGCCTTTCAGGGAAAGCTGCAGTGCCAGCACCAGCTTGGACAAGGAAGTGCGCAAGGCCGGCGCCGGATTGCCGTTCGCCCAGCGCGTGGCCACGCGGATCGCATCGTGGTTACCGACCGACCACGAGCCCCAGCCATCCTTTACGCGCTCGTTGAATTCTTCCACCTGGCGGCGGATGTGGGCGCTGGAGAATTCCGGCGTCAGCAGGTTGAAGCTGTAGGCCATGTGCAGCTTGTCGTCGCCCGAGGTGTACTCGGCCATCTGGGCCAGCGCATCGTCGGAGCTGACTTCGCCGATCGACACCGCGCCGAATTCGTCCAGCAGCGTGCGCACCTTCTGCAGGAAAGCGATGTTCTCCGGCTGGGTCTTATCAAAGATGTGCGCCTGCATGCCGTACGGGTTGACGTCGGTGACGGTCGAGGTATCGCGTACCAGCGCCGGCGGGTTGCTGCGCAGCTGGCGGTCGTGGAAGTGGAACACGCAGGCATCCATGCGCACGCCGTCGACGCCGCGCTCGAGCCAGAAGCGCAGCGCATCCAGGTGCGCCTGCTGCACATCCGGATTGTGGAAGTTCAGCTGCGGCTGGCTGACCAGGAAGTTGTGCATGTAGTACTGCTTGCGGCGCGTATCCCACTGCCAGGCCGAACCGCCGAACACCGACAGCCAGTTGTTGGGCGGATTGCCGTCCGGGAGCGGGTCGGACCACACGTACCAGTCCGACTTCGGATTGTCGCGGCTGGCGCGGCTCTCGACGAACCACGGGTGGGCATCGGCGGTGTGCGACATCACCTGGTCGATCATGATCTTCAGCCCGACGCTGTGCGCCTTGGCGATCAGCTTGTCGAAATCGGCGAGGGTGCCGAACAGCGGATCGACGTCGCAATAGTCCGAGATGTCGTAGCCGAAGTCCTTCATCGGCGACTTGAAGAACGGCGACAGCCAGACGATGTCCACGCCCAGGCTGGCGATGTAATCGAGTTTGGCGGTAATGCCCGGCAGGTCGCCGACGCCGTCACCGTTGGTGTCGAGGTAGCTGCGCGGATAGACCTGGTAGATGATGGCTTCCTGCCACCACGGCGCTTTGTCGTTCGATGAAGGGGTCATGGCTGTGTAGGGTTTGGTAATTTTTACGCAATATACAGGATAGGTTCTTCGATGACAATCAGCGCCAATCTGGCATATTCTGGAAAATATCCTTAAAAATCATCGGATTAGCCTCATAGTCACCGAACAATATCAAGCATGTCAGTAGTCAAACTACACATTCAATGTCACATGGATGAGCTTTCCAAACAAGTTCTTGTTGCCAAGATGAGCAGGGTTGCATAGGATCGCGGCAACATGTGCGTCGTTCCCGCGCAGGCGGGAACCCAAGTTGTTCGCAATACGCTAGCTGAACTTGGATTCCCGCCTTCGCGGGAATGACGGTTTTGAAGATAACGGTCGTGGCAATACACCGTCAGCCCAGGAGACCCCGATGACCCAGACCCCGCCATCGGTAGCAGCCCCCGCCAGCACCGGCCGCATGCCGCGCCAGATCCCCTACATCATCGCCAACGAAGGCTGCGAGCGCTTCAGCTTCTACGGCATGCGCAACATCCTGACGCCCTTCCTGATCTCGTCGCTGCTGCTGTTCCTGCCCGAAGCCCAGCGCGCCGGCGAAGCAAAGGACGTGTTCCACACCTTCGTCATCGGCGTCTACTTCTTCCCGCTGCTGGGCGGCTGGCTGGCCGACCGCTTCTTCGGCAAGTACAACACCGTGTTCTGGCTCAGCCTCGTGTACTGCGCCGGCCACGCCTGCCTGGCCGCGTTCGAGGACAACGTCAAAGGTTTCTATCTCGGCCTGTTCCTGATCGCGCTCGGCTCGGGCGGCATCAAGCCGCTGGTATCCTCGTTCGTGGGCGACCAGTTCGACCACACCAACAAGGACCGCGCCAAGGTGGTGTTCGACGCCTTCTACTGGATCATCAACTTCGGCTCCTTCTTCGCGTCGCTGCTGATGCCGGTCTTCCTGCGCGACTACGGGCCGGCGGTGGCCTTCGGCATTCCCGGCATCCTGATGCTGATCGCGACACTGGTGTTCTGGAGCGGCCGCAAAAAGTATGTGCACGTACCGCCGAGCGCGGCCGATCCGCATGCGTTCACGCGCGTGGCGCGCACCGCCCTGCTGGCGCAAAAGGCCGGCGCCGGCCGTCCCGGGCTGGCGGTCGCCTGCATCGGCGCAGCGGGTGCCGTGGCCTCGCTGGCCATGAGCCCGTCCTGGGGCTTCGTGATCGCCGCCTGCACGGCCCTGGTGCTGCTGCTCGCCTTTGGCGGCATCGGCGTCGCCATGCAGCTGGAACGCGCGCGCGGGATCCACCCCGACGAGGCGGTCGACGGCGTGCGCGGCGTGCTGCGCGTCCTGGTCGTGTTCGCGCTGGTCACGCCGTTCTGGTCGCTGTTCGACCAGAAGGCCTCGACCTGGATCGTGCAGGCGGGCGGCATGCTGCGCCCGACGCTGCATTTGTTCGGCAGCGATTTCCGCTTCGAGCCGGCCCAGATGCAGGCGCTGAATCCGCTGCTGGTGATGCTGCTCATCCCGATCAACAACCTCGCCGTGTTCCCCGCACTGCGCCGCCTCGGCTGGGAGCCGACCGCGCTGCGCCGCATGACCGCCGGCATCGCACTGTCCGCGCTGTCGTGGGTCGCGATCGGCACCATCCAGGTGGTGATGGATGGCGGCACGGCGCTGTCGATGGCCTGGCAGATCCTGCCCTATGCGCTGCTCACCATGGGCGAGGTGCTGGTCTCGGCCACCGGCCTCGAATTCGCGTACAGCCAGGCGCCGCGCTCGATGAAGGGCGCGATCATGGCCTTCTGGTCGCTGGCGGTGACGGTCGGCAGCCTGTGGGTGCTGATCGTGAACGCCAGCGTGCGCAACGAGACCGTGCTGGGCCACATCGCCAGCACCGGCCTGGGCGTGATGGCCTTCCAGATGTACTTCTTTGCCGCATTCGCCTTCATCGCCGCATTGGCCTTCGGCTGGTATGCGACGCGCTACCGCATGGTCAACAACTACCTGAGGGGGCCTCAGTAAACCTGTTGCGCAAGCCGGCCCTGCGGCCGCTCGCGACGGTTTCCCGAGGCCCCGTTACGCTAACTCGAAACATAGTGTCTTAATGAACAAATTCAGTATGACTGCCGGCGCGGCATCGATCATGTCGATGGCGCTGCTGGCCGGCGGCGCGCATGCCGCCATCACCCCCGAGGCTTGCGAAAGCAGCGCCTTCCAGATCAATCAGCACCCGGCCGCGGCCAGCTTCGATGCGCGCGCCGTCTGGCTCGATAAACGCCTGCTCAAATGGCCGGGCGCCGACGCCGGCGCCGTCTTCAAGCTGTACTACGCAGCAAATGGCACGATCACGGCGCCGGCCGGCGGCAAGGCCGGCGGCGCGAGCGGCTTCGTCACGCTCGAGCGCTTCACCGGCACGGTGCCGGCCGCCACCGCCGCGCGCTTCAAGTACCTGGCCGACGGTCCGGTCCTGCAGGTGCGCGACAGCGATGCCTACGAGGTGCGCGCCCTGCTGCGCCAGCAGCTGGTGCTGGTGCAGGAAGACGCACAGGGCACTGTGCGCGCCGCCACCCGCATCCAGGTGGCCGGTGCGCTGGACGACCTGTACGCGGCCGCGGCCGGCCTCGACAAGCTGGGCGCGAGCGTCGCCGCCAACCGCACCGCCTTCACGCTGTGGGCGCCGACCGCCCAGCAGGCCGCGGTCTGCATCTACAACGACCCGGCCAAGCCGACTGGCGCGGTGTACCAGATGCGCTTCGACGACAAGACCGGCACCTGGAGCGTGGCGCTGCCAGGCGACCTCTCGGGCAAGTACTACAAATATGCGGTCGACGTGCCGGTCGACGGCGCCGGCATCGTGCGCAACATGGTGACCGACCCGTATTCGGTCAGCCTGAGCGCGGACTCGAAGCGCAGCTACATCGGGCGCCTGGATGCGCCGCGCCTGAAGCCGGCCGGCTGGGATGCCGCTCCCGCGCCGCAGACGGTGAAGAATCCGACCGACATGGTGGTCTACGAACTGCACGTGCGCGACTTCTCGATCAACGACGACAGCGTTCCATCCGAGCACCGCGGCAAATACCTCGCCTTCACCGATACCGGCAGCAAGGGCATGCAGCACCTGGCGGCGCTGGCCAGAGCCGGCCTGACCGACGTCCACCTGCTGCCGGTGTACGACATCGGCAGCGTGCCCGAAACCGGCTGCGCCGTGCCGGCCCCCTTCGGCCCGGCCGACGGCCTGGCCCAGCAGGCGCTGGTGAAGAAGACCGCCCAGACTGACTGCTTCAACTGGGGTTACGACCCGTATCACTACAACGCGCCGGAAGGCAGCTACGCCACCGATCCGGCGCGCGCCGAAGTGCGCGTGCTCGAGTTCCGCAAGATGGTCGACAGCCTGCACAAGGCCGGGCTGCGGGTCGGCATGGACGTGGTGTACAACCACACCTTCAAGGCCGGCCAGGACGAGAAATCGGTGCTGGACCGCATCGTGCCCGGCTACTACCACCGCCTGGATGCGAAAGGCGCCGTCGAGCAGTCGACCTGCTGCGACAACACCGCCACCGAAAACCTCATGATGGGCAAGCTGATGATCGACTCGGTGGCGCTGTGGGCGACCCAGTACCGGATCGATTCCTTCCGCTTCGACCTGATGGGGCACCAGCCGCGCGCGGTGATGGAGCAGCTGCAGCAACAGGTGAACGCTGCCGCCGGCCGCCAGGTGCAGCTGCTCGGCGAAGGCTGGAATTTCGGCGAAGTGGCGGACGGCGCGCGCTTCGTGCAGGCGTCGCAATTATCCTTGAATGGCAGCGCGATCGGCACCTTCAACGACCGTACCCGCGATGCGGTGCGCGGCGGTTCGGCGGGCGATGCCGGCGAAGCGCTGTTCAAGCGCCAGGGATGGATCAACGGCTTGGTGTACGACCCGAACGCGCATGCAGGGCCGGTGCCGGCGGCCGAACTCCTGAGGGCGGCCGACCTGGTGCGCGCCGGCCTGGCGGGCTCGATCCGTTCGTATCCGCTGCAGACCTACGACGGCCAGGTGAAGACGCTGGAGTCGATCGACTACAACGGCCAACCGGCCGGCTACGCGGCGGAGCCTGGCGAAGTGGTCAATTACGTCGAGAACCACGACAACCAGACGCTGTTCGACATCGACGTGTTCAAGCTGCCCGCGGGCACGTCGAGCCAGGAGCGCGCGCGCGTGCAGGTGCTGGGGATGGCGGTGGATGCCTTCAGCCAGGGCATCGCCTACTACCACGCCGGGATCGACGTGCTGCGCTCGAAGTCGCTCGACCGCAACAGCTTCAATTCGGGCGACTGGTTCAACCGCCTCGACTGGCGCTACCGCGACAATTATTTCGGCACCGGCCTGCCGCCCGAAGCCGACAACGGCAAGGACTATGCGCTGATCAAGCCGCTGCTGGCGAACGCCGCGTTCAAGCCGGGGCCAAGCGATATCGCCTGGACCCGCGACGCCTTCCGCGACCTGCTGGTCGTGCGCGCCAGCTCGACGCTGTTCCGCCTGCCGACGGCTGCCGAGATCAAGCGCCGCCTGCGTTTCTTCAACACCGGCGCGCAGCAGATCCCGACCGTGGCGGCGGCCTGGATGGACGGCCGCGGCTACGAGGGCGCGGGCTTCAACGGCCTCGCCTACTTCATCAACGTCGACAAGATCGGCCACACGGTCACCGACCCGCAGGCGGTGGGCAAGCGCATGCGCCTGCATCCGGTGTTCACCGCCGCCGGCGCCGCCGACAAGCGGGCCACGCAGGCGCGCTTCGACAGTGCCACCGGCAGCTACGAGATCCCGCCGCGCACGGCGGTGGTCTTCGTCGAGGACTGAGTCAAACCGTAGCGTGGACGCATTATTCGTCCACGCTTCGACAGCGACCGCCCGATTACCAGCGGCAGGTCAGGCGCAGGGTCTCGCCCTCGCGTGCGACCACGCGGCCCGGGGCGGTATCGTGGCAGCGGTAGACCACGCGCAGGCGTTTCGGGATCCCGCCTGCCGGATCGCCGCACAGACCGTTATCGACCTGGATCGCGCCGCGGTTGCGCACGACGTCGCGCTGGACTGCACGGCGCGCGTCGCACATGCGGCCGCGCGCGCCATATTCGGCTTCCAGGATGCGTACGCGGTCCCAGCGCGGGCCGCGCGGGCCGCCGCGGTCACCGCGGTCACCGCGGTCACCGCGGTCGTTACGGTCGTATTGGGCCTCGCGCTGGCCGGCTTCGTAGCCGGCGTCGAAACCACGGCGCGCTTCCTGGCCTTGGGCAAACGAGGAAGTGGCTGCGGCGGTCAGCGCCAGGGCGGCTGCGATACGCATGATGGTTGGCTTGGCGAATTTCATAATGTTTCCTTCTCTATATCGATGACAAATGCTACCCCGCAACTTGTGCGTGCTCTGTACGGACGCCCACAGTGTGCCGCCAAGTGCCCAAAAAAGCTGTTCCCAGGCCTGTAAGAGACGTTTCAAGGTGTTAAACGTAAAGCTTAGTTAATCAGCAAGTATCCGAGGTGGTAAAAATTGCCACAGTCGTTGTTGTATTGATTTCAGGTGGTGAGCGCCTGTGAAGTTTCCGCAACACACTTTTATTTGCCGCAATGTTTTATTCTGTAATTGCCGATTTTGCGTAGACCAAGATTACAGACATGCCTATCCTTGCCTGAGTAATTTGTTCCCACAAAGCAATTGCTTCTAACAATTACTTTCCAGGTAACTGTGTCTTCGACGCAGCTCATAAGGCAAACAATGACAATCAAGTCCAAAGCAGTACTTTCCATCGCGCTTGCCGTTTCCGGCCTGGGGATGGCCACGCTGAGCGCGCCCAGCCATGCATGCGATTCCGAACCCTTCATCGGCAGCGTCTGCGCCATGGCCATATCGCCCAGCCGCTTCCAGGGCATCAGTTCCACCTTTCTGCTGGCCCAGGGCCAGACCCTGCCGATCAACCAGTACGCCGCGCTGTTTTCGCTGATGGGCGTGACCTTCGGCGGTGACGGCACGAGCAACTTCAAGCTGCCCGACCTGCGCGGCAAGGTCATCGTCGGCTACGATCCGGTCAACTACCAGTTCGGCCAGACCGGCGGCAATGCCAGCATTCGCTTGAGCGTCGCCCAGTTGCCGCCCCACAGCCTGCCGATCACGAACCTGCCGGTGTCCATGACCGGCGTCGCCGCCACCACCACCACGAGCACCCTGAGCGCCACGGCAAACCTGTCCGGGCTGGTGATCACGGGCGCGGCGAGCGGCCTGACGATCAAGGCATCGTCGACCGCCAACGGTGCGAACAGCCCGGCAGGCAAGTACCTCGGCAAATCCGCCGGCGCGGCGGGCAACCTGTACACCGCCACTGCCCCGGACGTCACCCTGGCGCCCGACTCGGTCGGCGGCAACCTGTCGCTGACCGTGGGCGCGGGCGTGAACGCACCGGTGGCCATCGGCGGTTACGCCACCACCAGCCTGTCGGGCAACGCTTCCGCGAACGGCACCACCGGGGTGATCGGCGGCGGTGCCGACGTGCCGGTCATGCCGCCCTACCTCGTCCTTCCCTATTACATCGCCGTCAACGGCCTGTACCCGTCCTCCGACTGAATCCGATCATCGTGCGTATCGCCGCATTCATTGCCGCCGCGCTGCTTGCAGCGCAGGCGCCGGCACAAGCTTTGCCCCAAGGTCAGGACAAGGTGCTGGAACCGGCCCAGCAAGCCCTGGCTGCCGGAAACTACACCCTGGCCTACCGTGAATTCGCACGCCATGCCGACAGCGCGCCGCTGGCCCAGTTCACGCTCGGCCTGTTCGAGCGCCAGGGCTGGGGCCGCCCAGCGAATCCGGTCGCGGCCTGCGCCTGGTTCGACAAGGCGGCGCAGCGGGGTGTCCCGGCGGCCCAGCAATTCCTGGGCGACTGCCTGGCACGCGGCACCGGTCGCGCCGTCGACGGCCAGGCTGCGCTGCAGTGGTACCGCAAGGCGGGTGCCGCCGGCATCCACGATGCCTTGTGCGCCGCCGGCGACCTGTACATCGCCGGCACCATCGTGCCCCGCGACGTCCGCCAGGGCCTGGCGCTGTGCACGGCGGCGGCGCAGGCGGAATCGCCGTCCGCCATGCTATGGCTGGCGGACCATTACCGCGAAGGCGGCGCGGTGCCGCAGAACCTGGCGCTGGCCCGTTACTGGTACGACCAGGCCGCGCAGCGCCACCAGCACGCCGCCCAGTTCCAGCTGGGCGTGATGCTCGGCGAAGGCCAGGGCGGCGACGCCGATCCGGCACGGGCGCTGTTCTGGCTCGAGCATGCCGCCAGGGAGGGCTACGCGCCCGCCTACCTGCCGACGGCGATCCTGTATGCGAATGCCAAGCCCGACCCGGACACCGGCGCGCTGACCCCGGACAACCTGGCCAGGATCTACATGTGGAACAGCGCCGCCAAGGCACGCACCACGGATCCGGCGCAACGCGCCGAGATCGCACGCATCGAGACGGTGGTCCTGGCCGTAATGCCCGCGCAATGGAAACCCGAACTGGACCGCAAGGTGGCCGACCACCTCGCCCGCTACCCCCTGCCGCAACCCGCGCAGCCCCTGCACCCCAATTAATCAATCAGGAAACCACATGCACCGCCACGCCTCGCTCAACAGAGTCTATCGTCTGGTCTGGAGCCATGTTCACAAGACATGGGTCGTCGTTTCGGAGACCGCGCGCGGGCGCGGCAAGCGCGCCAGCCGCAAGCTCCTGCTGGCCACCTCGGCCCTCGCCGTCGCCCACCTCGCCCAGGCCGGGCCGACAGGGGGACAGGTCACGGCCGGCAGCGCCACCATCGGGCAAAGCGCCGGCACCACCACGATCAACCAGTCCAGCCAGAACCTGTCGCTGCTGTGGAGCAGCTTCAATACCGGCGCGGCCGAGACCGTGAACTTCGTGCAGCCGTCGGCCCAGGCCATTGCCGTGAATCGCATCACCGATACCAATGCGACGCAGTTCATGGGCAAGCTCAATGCCAACGGCCAGGTGTACCTGATCAACCCGAACGGCGTCCTGTTCGGCACCGGTTCGCAAGTCAACGTGGGCGGCCTGGTGGCGTCGACGCTGAACGTCAACGACGCCAGCTTGAAGGATGGCACGCGCCAGTTCAGCGGCCAGGGCACCGGCCGCATCGTCAACCAGGGCAGCATCAACGCGGCGGAAGGCGGTTACGTCGCCTTCCTCGGCAACAGCGTGAGCAACCAGGGCAGCATCAGCGCCCCCAAGGGCACCGTGGCCCTGGGCGCGGGCAGCGACGTGACGCTGTCCTTCGCCGGCAACAGCCTGGTGAACCTGAAGGTCAACCAGAGCACCCTCGACAACCTCGCCGAGAACGGCGGCCTGGTGCGCGCCGACGGCGGCGCCGTGCTGCTGTCGGCCGGCGCCAGGGATGCGGTACTGGCCAGCGTCGTCAACAACACCGGCGTCATCGAGGCGCGCAGCGTACGCAACGTCGGCGGCAGCATCGTGCTCGACGGCGGCGCGCAGAGCGTGACGAGCAACAGCGGCACGCTCGACGCCTCGGGCAAGGATGCGGGCGCAAGCGGCGGCAGCGTCAAGGTGCTGGGCGACCGGGTCGGCCTGGCGGCCACCGGCGTGATCGACGTGTCGGGCGACGCCGGCGGCGGCACTGCCCTCATCGGCGGCAACTTCCTGGGCGCGGGTCCGGAGCGCAACGCGCGGAGCACCAGCGTGGCCGCCGGCAGCACCGTGCGCGCCGACGCCATCGCCGCCGGCCAGGGCGGCGCGGTCGCGGTGTGGTCGGACGGGACGACGCAGTTCGACGGCAGCATCAGCGCGCGCGGCGGTGCCGGCGGCGGCGACGGCGGCCAGGTCGAGACCTCGGGCCACGTGCTCAAGGTCGGGCGCGGCGCCGCGGTCACGACGCAAGCGCCGCGCGGGACGGCCGGCAGCTGGCTGCTCGATCCGCAGGACTTGACCATCGGCGGCTTCGAGCCGGGCGACGGCGACATCGACGGCGCCATCATCTCGGCTGCCCTGCAGAACAACAACGTCACGATCAAGACCGGGCCGGGCGTGACCTGCAGCGGCACCCCGAGCTGCAGTGCCGGCCAGTCCGGCAACGGCGACATCATCCTGGCCCATGGCTCCATGATCGGCGGTAACGACTGGACTTCCGGCACCACGCTGACGCTGAGCGCCTACCGCAACATCGAGTTCCTCGGCACCGGCAGCATCGACGGCAATATGAGCACCGGCAGCAGCATCCTGAAGACAGACAATACCGGGCGCGGCATCGGCACGGTGCTGTTCAGCAACTGGGCCAGCATCTACGGCAACGACACCGGCCGGGTCGAGATCTATTACAACCCGACCAGCTACAGCGCGCCGACCGACTACGCGACCCAGCTCGATGCCGAAGACAACCCCATCATCCGCTCGAACAACCTGAGCACCTACATGTTCGTCAATCTTGCGGCGAACGTGACGAACAAGACTTACGACGGCAGCACCGCGGGGGTCATTACCAGTGTGGCGCCGATGGCCGGCTTGCCTGCCGGCATCACCATCCACACGGGCGGCGCCACCGCCACCTTCGTCGACAAGACGGCGGGCACGGACAAGGCCGTGACCATCAGCGGCGTGACCATGAGCGGCACCGACACAGGCAAGTACGCGCTGAATGGCCTGGACAGCAAGACCGCGAGCATCGCCAAGGCCGACCTGGCCTTGTCCGGCATCACCGCCAACAACAAGACCTACGACGGCACCACCGCCGCCACCCTCTCCGGCAGCGCCGCCGTCAGCGCCATCGGCGGCGATGTGGTGTCGGTGGCCGGCAGCGGTGCCGGCAGCACCTTCGCGACCAAGAACGCGGGCAGCGGCAAGGCGGTCACGGTGGGCGGCTACACGCTCACGGGTGCCGATGCCGGCAACTACAACCTGGTCATGCCGGTCAACCTGACGGCCAACGTCGGCAAGGCCAACCTCAACGTCTTCGGCGTCGGCGTCAACAACAAGACCTACGACGGCACCACCGCCGCCACCCTGTCCGGCATCGCCGGCGTGACGGCATTCGGCAGCGACGCGGTTGCGGTGGGCGGCAGCGGCAGCGCCACGTTCGCCGACAAGAACGCCGGCGCCGGCAAGGCGGTGACCGTGTCGGGCTACACCCTGAGCGGTGCCGATGCCGGCAACTACAACCTGGTGCAGCCCACCGGCCTGAGCGCCACCATCGGCAAGGCCAACGTGGCGATCGGCGGCATCGCCGCCGCCAACAAGATCTATGACGGCACCAGCACTGCAACGCTCGTCGGCAGCGCCGCCGTCTCCGCGTTCGGCGGCGACGCGGTGGCGGTCGCCGGCAGCGGCAGCGCGACCTTCGGGGACAAGAACGCGGGGACGAACAAGTCCGTGACCGTCAGCGGCTATACGCTTACCGGCGCCGATGCCGGCAACTACAACGCCGTGCAGCCATCCGGCTTGACGGCGTCGATCGGCAAGGCCGACCTGGCCATCTCCGGCGTCACTGCCAACAACAAGACCTACGACGGCACCGCCGCCGCCACCCTGTCCGGCTTTGCCAGCGTCACCCCCATCGGCGCCGACGTGGTGGCGGTGAACGGCAGCGCCAGCGGCAGCTTCGCCGACAAGAATGCCGGCAGCGGCAAAGCCGTTACTGTGAACGGCCTCACCCTGAGCGGCGCCGACGCCGCCAACTACAACGCGGTCCAGCCGACCGGCCTGAGCGCCGATATCGGCAAGGCGACGCTGGCGGTGTCCGGCGTCGGCGCCAACAACAAGATCTATGACGGCGGCACGGCGGCGACGCTGAGCGGCTACGCCTCCGTGGCCGCTCTCGGCAGCGACGTGGTCACGGTCGCCGGCAGCGGCAGCGCGGCCTTCGCCGACAAGAACGCCGGCGTCAGCAAAGCGGTCACCGTCACCGGCTTCACGCTGGCCGGTACCGATGCCGGCAACTACGACCTCTTGCAGCCGAGCGGCCTGACGGCCTCGATCGGCAAGGCCAACCTGGTCCTGGGGGGCGTGGCGGTCAGCGACAAGGTCTACGACGGCACCACTGCCGCCACCCTGAGTGGCAGCGCCAGCGTTACTGCCATCGGCGACGACGTGGTGGCGGTCAGCGGCACCGGCACGGCCAGCTTCGCCGACAAGAATGCCGGTTTCGGCAAGGCAGTCAACGTCAGCGGCTACACCCTCAGCGGCGTCGATGCCGCCAACTACAACCTGGTCCAGCTGGGCGGGCTGACTGCCAGCATCGCCAGGGCCGACCTGGCAATTTCGGGCCTGAGCGCCGTCGGCAAGACCTATGACGGCACCACCGCCGCCACCCTGTCAGGCATGGCGGGCATCAGCGCCATCGGCAGCGACGTGGTCATGGTGAGCGGCAGCGGCGTCGGCACCTTCGCCGACAAGAACGCGGGTAGCGGCAAAGCCGTGATCGTGAACGGCTACACCTTGAGCGGCGCCGACGCCGGCAACTACAACGCGGTGCAGCCGAGCGGGCTGCGCGCCGACATCGGCAAGGCTGCGCTGGCCGTGTCCGGCGTCAGTGCCGTCGGCAAGACCTATGACGGCACCCGTGCAGCCACCCTGGCGGGCAATGCCACCGTGGCCGCCTTCGGCAGCGACGTGGTCACGGTCGCCGGCAGCGGCAGCGCGGCCTTCGCCGACAAGAACGCCGGCGCCAACAAGGCGGTCACCGTCAGCGGCTTCACGCTGGCCGGCATCGATGCGGGCAACTACGAGCTCGTGCAGCCGAGCGGGTTGACGGCGTCGATCGGCAAGGCCAACCTGGCCTTGGGGGGCCTGTCCGTGAGCGACAAGGTCTACGACGGCACCACTGCCGCCACCTTGGCCGGCAGTGCCAGCGTGGCCGCCATCGGCGGCGACGTGGTGGCGGTCAGCGGTACCGGCACGGCCAGCTTCGCCGACAAGAATGCCGGTTTCGGCAAGGCAGTCAACGTCAGCGGCTACACCCTCAGCGGCATCGATGCCGCCAACTACAACCTGGTCCAGCTGGGCGGGCTGACTGCCAGCATTGCCAGGGCCGACCTGGCGATTTCGGGCCTGAGCGCTGTCGGAAAAACCTACGATGGCACCGCCGCCGCGACCCTGAACGGCGTGGCCAGCGTCAGCGCTATCGGCGCCGACGTGGTCATGCTGACCGGCAGCGCTAGCGGCACCTTCGCCGACAAGAATGCCGGCAGCGGCAAGCAGGTCACCGTGAGCGGCTTCACCTTGACCGGTACCGATGCCGGCAACTACCGCGTCGTCCAGCCGACCAGCCTGCGCGCCGACATCGGCAAGGCCACGCTCGCCGTGTCCGGCGTCAGCGCCGTCGACAAGATCTACGACGGCACCCGCGCAGCGAGCCTGGCGGGCAACGCCACCGTGGCCGCCTTCGGCAGCGACGTGGTCATGGTCGCCGGCAGCGGCAGCGCGGTCTTCGCCGACAAGAACGCCGGCACCAACAAGGCGGTCAGCGCCACCGGCTTCACGCTGGCCGGTACCGATGCCGGCAACTACGACATCGTGCAGCCGAGCGGCATGACGGCATCGATCGGCAAGGCCAACCTGGCCCTGCACGGCGTGGCGGTCAGCGACAAGGTGTACGACGGCACCACTGCCGCCACCCTGCTAGGGGCCGCCAGCGTGGCTGCCATCGGCGGCGATGCGGTGACGGTCAGTGGTAGCGGCACGGCCAGCTTCGCCGACAAGAATGCCGGTTTCGGCAAGGCGGTCAACGTCAGCGGCTACACCCTCGGCGGCGCCGATGCCGGCAACTACAACCTGGTCCAGCTGGGCGGGCTGACTGCCGGCATCGCCAGGGCCGACCTCGCCATCTCGGGCATCACCGCCAGCGGCAAGACCTACGACGGCACCCGTGCCGCGACCCTGAACGGCGTTGCCGGCGTCAGCGCCATCGGCAGCGACACGGTGTCCGTGAGCGGCAGCGGCACCGGCACCTTCGCCGACAAGAATGCGGGCAGCGGCAAGCAGGTCACCGTGACCGGCTACACGCTGACCGGTGCCGATGCCGGCAACTACAACGCCGTCCAGCCGACCGGCCTGCGCGCCGACATCGGCAAGGCGATGCTGGCCGTCTCCGGCGTCGGCGCCGTCGACAAGACCTACGACGGCACCCGCGCAGCGAGTCTGGCGGGCAGCGCCACCGTCGCCGCCCTCGGCAGCGACGTGGTCACGGTTGCCGGCAACGGCAGCGCGGCCTTCGCCGACAAGAACGCCGGCGCCAGCAAAGCGGTCACCGCCACCGGCTTCACGCTGGCCGGTACCGACGCCGGCAACTACGAGCTCGTGCAGCCGGCCGGCCTGACGGCATCGATCGGCAAGGCCGACCTGGCCCTGCAGGGCGTGGCGGTCAGCGACAAGGTCTACGACGGCACCGTCGCCGCCACTCTGATCGGCAGCGCCAGCGTCACCGCCATCGGCAACGACGCGGTGTCGGTACGCGGCACCGGTACGGCCAGCTTCGCCGACAGGAACGCCGGCGCCGGCAAGACGATCGAGGTCAGCGGCTATACCCTCGGCGGCGCCGATGCCGGCAACTACAACCTGCTCCAGCCGTCCGGCCTGACCGCCGGCATCGCCCGGGCCCAGCTGACGCTGTCGGGCCTGGGCGCCGCCGACAAGGTCTACGACGGCAGCACCGCCGCGGTCCTGAACGGCAGCGCCACGGTCGCGCCGCTGGCCGGCGACGCGGTCAGCGTCATCGGCAAGGGCACCGGCAGCTTCGCCGACAAGAACGCCGGCGCCGGCAAGGCGGTGAGCGTCAGCGGTTATGCACTGGGCGGTGCCGACGCCGGCAACTACACGCTGCTGGCCCCGGCGCCGCTCAGCGCCAGCATCACGCCGGCACGCCTGAGCGTCAGCGGCCTGGTGGCCAGGGACAAGGTCTTCGACGGCGGCACCGCCGCCACGATCGATACCTCGGGCGTGGTCCTGGCCGGCAAGGCAGGCGCGGACAGCATCACCGTGGCGTCCACCGGTTCGTTCAGCGACGCCATCGTGGGCAACGCCAAGTCCGTCAAGCTGAGCAACACCTTCGGCGGTGCCGATCTCGCCAACTACACCATCGTCGACCAGGACGCCGCGCTGGCCAGCATCACGCCGGCGGCGAACCTGGACCAGGTGCGCAGCGTCGTGACGCAAGTCCAGTCGGCGGCGCTGCCGGTGCAGGCCAGCGCCAATGCGCAGCCGCTCGACCTGTCGTCCACGCTGCTGGTGTCCGAGTCCGAGTCCGGCACCGGCCAAGCGTCCACGGAAGAGCGCCGCGGCACCGGCAAAGGCGCGGTCAACACCGCGATCGGCTTCGGCCCCGGCGCGCCGACGCTGCGCATCCAGAACGGCGGCATGCGCCTGCCCACCATGGCCACCGCCACCACCGAATGAAAGCCCTCATGAAATCCGCACCCACACCGCGTTTTATCCTGAAACCCCTCGCCGCCGCCCTCGTGCTGGCAGCCCTGAACGCGCATGCCTACCAAGCCGGCGTGCCGAACTCGGGCGCGATCCTGCAGCAGGTGCAGCCGGCGCTGCCGCCGGCGCCCCTGCCCAGCCAGCCGGCGCTGCGCATCAATCCGGCCGATGCCGCAACCCTGCCGGCATCGGCGCCCTTCACGGTGAGCGCCATCCGCGTCACCGGCAACACGTCGTTCGGCGCCGATGTCCTGCACGCGCTGGTAGCGGACGCCGAAGGCAAGACCTTCACCCTGCCCCAGCTCGAGGCGGTTGCCGGCCGCATCACGGCCTATTACCAGGCGCATGGCTTCCCCTTGAGCCGGGCGATCGTCCCGGCCCAGACGATCACCGGCGGCGCCGTCACCATCCAGGTGCTGGAAGCGCGTTATGGCGCGGTCCGGGTGCAGAACGGCAGCCGCGTCGGCGATGCGCTGCTGGCCGCCACCGCGGCGCCGCTGCAGGGCGGACCAGCCATCACCGAGCGCGACCTCGACCGCACCCTGCTGCTGCTGTCGGACATCCCCGGCGTCGGCGTCAACGCGGTGCTGAAGCCGGGCGCGCAGGTCGGCAGCGCCGACCTCGACATCGTCGCCAGCCGCAACCCGGTCGCCTTCGCCAACCTGGCGCTGGACAATTACGGCAACCGCTACACCGGGCGCACGCGCCTGAGCGCGTCGGCCAGCATCGTCAATCCGCTGCGCCACGGCGACCTCCTGGACCTGTCCGTGGTCGCCGCCAACCAGGACATGGACTACGGCCGTATCGGCTACGACACCCTGCTGAACGGCGCCGGCACCCGCGCCGGCGCCGCGTATTCGCGAGTCCACTACAGCCTAGGCCAGGATATCGCGCAACTCGACGCCTACGGCTCGGCCGACGTGGCCAGCGCCTGGATCAAGCATCCGCTGGTGCGCGGCCGCCAGGCCAACCTGTACGCCCAGCTCGAATACGACGACAAGCGCCTGCGCGACCGCATCGACGTGACCGCCACGCGCACCGACCGCCACCTGGACAACTGGGTCCTGAGCCTGAACGGCGATGCGCGCGACGGCTTCCTGGGCGGCGGCGTCAGCGCCTGGAGCGTGGCGTGGACGCACGGACGCACCCGCTTCGACGATGCCGCCGCCGAGCAGGCCGACGCGCTGTCGACCCGCACGCGCGGACGCTTCTCGAAATGGAACGCCAGCCTGTCGCGCGTGCAGGGGCTGGGCGCACGCGACACCCTGTACGTGAACCTCGCCGGGCAGTGGGCGAACGGTAACCTGGATTCGGCCGAAAAGATGACGGTCGGCGGGCCGTACACGGTGCGCGCCTACGATGTCGGCGCGCTGTCGGCCGACACCGGCTACGTCGGCTCGGCCGAATTGCGCCACGAACTCGGGAGCCTTGCGGGCCGCTGGCAGGCGCTCGCCTTTGTCGAAAGCGCGCGCGTCCGCATCAACCGCGACCCATGGACGCCTGCGCAAAACCGGGCCACGCTGTCGGGTGCCGGTATCGGCCTAAATTGGGAAGGCGTGGACGGCTGGCGCGCCAGCGCGTCGGTGGCCAGGCGCATCGGCGCCCTGCCGGCGCTGGCCGGCGCCCAGTCGTCGGTGCGCGGCTGGCTGACCGCCGGCAAGTCCTTCTGAGGACTGCTGCCGCTCAGCTGTCCAGGTGCGAGATCAAGAGGCGGCGGCGCTCGCTGTCGCCCTCGCCCGCCGCCTCTCCCTGCGGCCCCAGCGAAATCCCCACCGCCATGATGTCGATGAGCAGCAGCTGCAGGATGCGCGAAATCATCGACAGGAAGGTCGTCGAATCCTCGGCGTGGTCGACCGCCAGGCAGATGCTGGCCTTGCGCGCCAGTGCCGACTTGCTGCTGGTGATGGCGATGACGTCGGCGCCGGCGGTGCGCGCGGTATCGACCGCGTTCAGGAGCTCGGACAACTGGCCTGCGGTCGAGATCGCGATCACGACATCGCCGGGACCGAGCAGCTCGGCCGCCATCGCGAACAGGTGCGAATCGCCGTACGAGGCGGTCGGGATGCGGAAGCGGAAGAACTTGTGCTGGCCGTCGAGCGCCACCACGCGTGAATTGCCCATCGCGTAGAACTCGATGCGTTTTGCCTTGCGCAGGATCTCGATCGCGCGGTCGATCGAGTGCACGTCGAGCTGGTCGCGGAATTTCAGGATCGCCGATACCGTGTTGTCGATGACCTTGGCCGACAAATCGTGGGTGCTGTCGGTCATGCGCACCTGGCTGTGGCGCACCGGGATGGTGCCGGTCAGGCTGCCCGCGAATTTCAGCTTGAAGTCGGCCAGGCCGGTAAACCCGAGCGAGCGGCAGAAGCGGATCACGGTCGGCTGGCTGACGTCGGCCAGCTTCGCGATCTCGGCGATCGGCTCGGACAATACCTTGCGCGGATGCTCGATGACCAGGCTGGCGACGCGCTGTTCGGCCGGCGACAGTTCGTGCTGCAGGTTCTGCACGCGCTCCATCAGGGTGTTGGCGCCGCTGCGGTTGCGCAGGTGTTCGGACAGGATCGCCGACACGCCGTTCAGCGCCGGATTCGGGGTCATGATCACGTAGGTCGGGATCTGGGCCACGTAGTCGGTGAAGCGGCCCTTGGCTTCGAAACGCGCGCGGAACGGCGAGGTCTTGAACCATTCGCCCATGCGCGGCACGATGCCGCCGCCGATGAAGATGCCGCCGAAAGCACCGAGCGTGACGCCGAGGTTGGCCGCCGCGCTGCCCAGCATGCCCGAGAAGCATTCCAGCACCTCCAGGCACAGCGGGTCGTGCTGGTCGAGCGCGCCGGTGATGATCTCGGCCGAGCTGCGCATCTTCACCTCATTGGCTACATACGCGCCATTGCGCTGCGCCAGCGCGCGGTAGATGATTTCCATGCCGGGGCCGGAAATCAGGCGCTCGTTCGAGACGTGGCGCCACTCGCGCCAGGCGTACTGCAGGATCGCGAACTCGCGCTCGTCGCTCGGCGCGAAGTTGACGTGGCCGCCTTCGCTGCCGAGGGTGACGAAGCCGTCGACGGTCGGGATCACGCCCGACACGCCCAGGCCAGTGCCGGGGCCGAGCACGCCGGCCACCGCGTTCGCCTGCGGCTTGCCGCCGCCCACCTGCATCAGGTCTTCCGGCCGGAAGCCTGGCAGCGCCATCGCCAATGCCGTAAAGTCGTTCACGATCAGGAGCGTGTTCAGGCCGAGCGTGCGCCTTACCTCGTCGGTGGAGAACTGCCAGTCGCGGTTGGTCATGCGGATGAAATCGCCGCTGATCGGATTGGCCAGCGCGAAGGCGGCGTGGCTGATGCGGCCGGGATGAGCCTGCGCCAGGTAAGCCTGCAGCAGCGGTTCGATGCCCGGGTAGTCGTCGCACAGCAGCACCGCGACGTCGCGCAGCACGCCCGGCGCCGTTTCCAGCGCAAAGCGCGCGTGGGTGGCGCCGATGTCGGCCAGCAGGCGCGGGCCGTCGCTGTAGGCGGCGCGCGGGTGTTTTGGTTCGGGTGCGGGTTGGCTATCGGGCTGAGGCTGGGTGGTCATGATGTCTCGATTGGGGTGAAGTTCCCTTATTGCACCAAGGATACCATTGATTGAATTGCACTCTTTAAATGCCCCTCGCGACACTAATTCGTCAACTAAATTATCATTGCGCCAACAATCGGTTCAGCGTGTGGATCGACTCACCAATTTACTGGCAAGGCACCATGACTATTCATACAGAAAGAATCCCGACAGGGATCCCGGAGTTCGACGCGGTCTTGCATGGCGGCCTGGTACCACGCCGCATCCACCTGATCGAGGGACGGCCGGGCACCGGCAAGACCACGCTCGGCCTGCGCTACCTGCTCGAAGGTGCAAAAATGGGCACGCCAGGGCTATACCTGAGCCTGTCGGAAGCCGAGGACGAACTGCGCGAAAGCGCGAAAAACCACGGCTGGTCGCTCGACGGCATCGACGTCGTGGAAATGATCCCCTTGCCCGAGGAAACGTCGCCGCAGACTATCCTGCTGCCGACCGACACCGAGCTCGCCACGCTGGTGAACCGCATTGCCGACTTTGTGGCCCAGGCCGGCGCGGTGCGCGTCGTGATCGATTCGATGGTCGAGATCCGCCTGCTGGCGCGCGACAGTGCACATTACCGGCGCCAGATCATCGCCCTGCGCCAGCGCCTGACCGAGATCGGCGCCACCGTGCTGCTGCTCGACGATATCACCTCGGATGGCCGCGAATACGAGTTGCAGAGCGCGGTGCACAGCGTCATCTCGCTCGAGTACATGGAGCGCAGCTTCGGGGCTGCGCGGCGCCGCCTGCACGTCGTCAAGATGCGCGGCGGTAGTTTTCAAACCGGATGGCACGACTACTCGATCGTCACCGGCGAGATCCTGGTGTTTCCGAGCCTCATTGCGCAAGAACATCATCGCCCCCCTGAAGAGTTCAGCATACCGAGTGGCGTCGAGGCCTTCGACACCTTGTTCGGCGGCCCGTTGACGGCCAGCAGTTCGACCATGATCCTGGGTCCTTCCGGCACCGGAAAATCCACGCTCGCCTTGCAGTACGCATCGTCGGCCCTGAAGAGCGGGTACAAGGTCGCCTACTTCAACTTCGACGAGTCGGAGACGACGCTGCGTTCGCGCATGGTGGCAGGCATGCCGGCAGGCGAGGCCAAGCAGGGCGATACCGGCAGCCAGGCGCCGGAGGCGGACACCGGGGCTCACCGCTTCTTCCTGCGCCGCGTCAATCCCTCGCGCATTTCGCCCGGCGAATTCATCTGGAACGTACGGCGCCTGGTGGAAGACAAGGATGTGAAACTGGTCATCATCGACAGCATCAATTCCTATCTGGACGTGATCCGGACAGAAAAATCGCTGCTGCTCCAGATGAATGAACTGTTTTCCTACCTGAACAACATGAATGTGACGGCGATCGTGGTGGGCGCCCATTCGGCGCAGCTGGATACGTCGAAGGAACCGGACGCGCTCAGCATTATCACGGACAACATCATTTCCATGCGCTACTATGAAAGGGATAACACCGTGTGCAAGGCAGTATGCGTGCTCAAGAAGCGCCAGGGGCCGCATGCGCATGACATCCACGCGCTCGAACTGACCGACGCGGGCATCCGCATCGGCGAACGTATCCGGGGAAATGATGACGAGTTCGGAGCGGGCCCTCTTGATGCCTGAGCCGCGCCAGGCACTGGTGGTGTTTGCCCCGGTCGCGGGCGACGCCGCCGCACTGCGTGCGCTCGCCGAGAACGAAGGCGTCCAGGCCTGCGTGTGCGCCGATGCGGCCGCCTTCTACGCAGCGGCGGACGACAGCGCCCTGGCCCTCGTCATTACCGAGGAAGGGCTGGCCCGTTGTTCCCTGCAGGACCTGAGTGCAAGACTGGGCTATCAGCCGGCGTGGTCCGACCTGCCGATCGTGGTGCTGGCCGGCGGCGAGAGCCGCGAGATCGACACCGACCGCTATACCCGGCTGGCAGGCATCGGCAACGTGATCCTGCTGACGCGCCCCACCACCCGCCTGGCATTGACGATGGCGTTGCGTTCGGCGCTGCGCACGCGCCGCCTGCAATTCGCGGTGCGCGACCAGCTGGACGAGTTGTCGACACATGCGGGCCGCCTGGAATCGACCGTGGCGGAGCGCACGCGCCTGCTGGAACGCGAAGTGCAGGAGCGCCAGCGGGTCGAACAGTCGCTGGCCGAGGCGCGCCGCCTGGAATCGCTGGGCCAGCTGACCGGCGGCATCGCGCATGATTTCAACAATATCCTGCAAGTGGTGGCCGGCAGCGAAATCCTGCTGCGCATGCTGCTGGCGAAGACCGACGATCCGCGCGTGACGCGCGCGCTCGACGCCATCCGCCGCTCGGCCGGCCATGGCGCGTCGCTGACCCAGCAGTTGCTGGCCTATGCGCGCCGCCAGCCGCTGGCCAGCGTCGCCATCGACATGCGGCTCCACCTGCGCGCAACCGCCGAGATGATCCTGCGTGCCCTGGGGCCGGACGTCCGCTTTCACATGGAGCTGGCATCGTCCCTGTGGGCGGTGCTGGCCGACCCGGCGCAGCTCGACGCGGCGCTGCTGAACATCGCCGGCAACGCGCGCGATGCGATGCCCGATGGCGGCGCCCTGACCCTGCAGGTGCGTAACTGGGTACTGCCCGATCCTGCACTGCCGCAAGGGGACCGCCTCAGCGGCGACTTCGTCGGCATATTCATCACGGATGAAGGCGAAGGGATGTCCGAAGCCACCGCGCAGCAGGCGTTCGAGCCCTTCTTCACGACCAAGCCGATCGGCAAGGGCACCGGGCTCGGCCTGTCCCAGGTGTATGGATTCGCCATCCAGAGCCATGGCCTGGCCTTCATCCGGCACGAGACGGTCGGCACCACCATCGGCATCCTGCTGCCGCGCAGCCGCGAACAGGTACAGGCAGCGGTGGTCGATCCGTGCGCACTGCGGGCGGACGGCCTGGCGGGACTGCGCGTGCTGTACGTCGAAGACGATCCCGCGGTCGCCGACGCCACGGTCGGCCTGCTGCAGTCGCTGGAGGCCGGCGTGCGCACGGTCGACAGCGCCGACGCGGCGATCCGGGAAGACTTAGGGGACATCGACCTCGTGTTTTCCGATGTCATGATGCCCGGCACGATGGACGGCATCGACCTGGCGCGCTGGCTGGCCGAGCGCCATCCGCAGCTGCCGGTGGTACTGACCAGCGGCTACATGCTGTCGCCGGAACGGCTGCAGGCGCTCGACGTGCAGTTCGTGCGCAAGCCATTCACGGCCGGCGACATCAACGATGCCTTCGTCAAGGCCTTGCGCAGGAACGACGCCGCCGGCCCACGGCAACGCCGTTAGCCGGGCGGCGCCGTGGCGCGGGTTTCACTTGGCGGCGAGACCCTTCAGCAGTGCCGCATGGAAGGCCGCCGGATCCTGCATCTGCGGCGCATGTCCCATGTTGCCGAATTCGACCAGCGTCGCCTGGGGAATCGCCTTGGCCGCGCGCTTGCCCAGCTCGGCGTAATTGCCCAGCTTGGGACGCAGCTCGGCCGGGGCGGCATCCTTGCCGATGGCGGTGGTGTCCCTGGTCCCGACCAGCAGCAGCACCGGCATTTTCAATAACGGGAATTCGTACACCACCGGCTGCGTATAGATCATGTCGTACAGCAGGGCCGAATTCCAGGCCACGACCTGCTTGCCGGGTCCGCGGTACATCCCGGCCAGCATCTGCACCCAGGGTTCGTACTCGGGCTTCCATTGGTTGACGTAATACGTCGATTTTTCGTAGTTGCGGATCTTGTCGGCGCTCTGCCCCTGCTCGCGTTCGTACCACTTGTCGACGCCGAGCGAAGGCACGCCGAGCGCCTTCCAGTCTTCCAGGCCGATCGGGTTGGCCAGCACCAGCTGCTCGGTCTGCTCGGGATACAGCAGGCCGTAGCGCACCGCCAGCATGCCGCCGGTGGAGTGGCCCATGATGGTGGCCTGCTTCACGCCGATCGATTCCAGCAGGCCGCGGGTGTTGGCCGCCAGCTGCTGGAAGCTGTATTGATAGTGTTCCGGCTTGCTCGACTTGCAGAAGCCGATCTGGTCCGGCGCCACCACGCGGTAGCCGGCCCTGGTGAGCGCGTCGATCGATCCTTCCCAGGTCGCGGCGCAGAAGTTCTTGCCGTGCAGGAGGACGACGGTGCGGCCGTTCGGCTTGGCCGGCTTGACGTCCATGTAGGCCATGTGCAACTGCACGCCCTGCGAGGTGAAGCGGTATTGCTGCACCGGGTGCGGGTAGTCGAAGCCTTCCAGTTCGGGGCCGTAGGCAGGTTCGGCGGGCGCGGCGGCATGGGCGCCGCACGTGGCGACGGTGAGGAGTACGCCGACAAGTGCGGACAATCGTGCTGGTACAGGCATGGTGCTTCCTTGGTGGATTGCGGTGCCTGAAAGTCTAGCCGATCCGCTGTTTTAGCGTCGTCCCCGCCTGCGCGGGGACGACGTGGATGACCATCAATCCTGGGAGATCAGGGCCACCGGCGCGCGCGCATTGAACTGCACCTTGCCGTTTGCAACCACCGCGCTCTTCCCCGAATACGCATCGCGCACGGTCTGGCCGTCGTTGAACACGCCCGCCACCGAAATCGGCAGGTCGCGGTCCAGCGGCAGGTTCAGCGCGATCACGACACGGTCGCGCACGCCGTTGCTGTCGTAGGTGCGCTTGAAGGTGTACGGCATCGAGGCGATCATCTGGTGCACGCCGGCGCCGACCGCCGGGTGGGCGTGGCGGAAGCGGCCCAGGCGCGCCCAGTGCGCCTGCACGTCGGCCACGCCGTACAGGCCGACACGCGCATTCGATGTCAGCTGGTCCCAGTTCATGAAGGAGCGCAGGTTGGCGTCGCCCTGCGCGCCCTCGATCTTGAGCACGCGCGCGGTTTCGTCGCCATAGTAGATCTGCGCCGCGCCCGGCGCCAGCAGCAGCTTGTTGGCGGCTTCCAGCGGGTACTGGCGCATGGCGTCGAACGGGTTGCCGTCGTCGTGCGAGTCGAGGTAGTTCAGGACGGACACGCCTTTCAAGGGGCCATTCAGCTGCGCCGAATACCCGGAGAACAGCTGCTCGTAACCCTTGGCCGCATCGCCCGCCATGCTGAAGTTGATCATGCTGTCGAAGCCGTTGGCGAAGTAGTCGACCTTGGTACCGTCATCGTAGGCGAATGCGCGGCCGGACTTGACCGAGTAGCCGTACACCTCCGCCGTCATGAAGAACGGCAGGTCGCCGGCGACCTTCTTGGCTGGATTGGCGCGCTTCCAGTCCTCGTAGGCGGCACTGGCGACGGCCTTGAGGTCTTTCCAGACGCCCGGCTCGGTGTGCTTGACGGTGTCGGCGCGGAAGCCGTCGAAGCCGTACTTGCGGACCCAGTCGGCATGCCACTTCATCAGGTAGTAGCGCGGCGCCCGCGGGTAGCCGGTGCGCTTGAAGAAGTCGTCCAGCTCCTTGACCTCGCGCTCGTAGCGCCCTTCCCGCTTCCACTTGGCCACCAGGCTTGGGGGCAGCTCGACCTTCGCGTTGCTGTCGGTGCGGATGTCGGGCAGGTTCTTCACCAGCGTGCACTCGATGGTGGTGCGCATGGTCTTGAAGCCGCATACCGGCTCGGTGCGCACCCAGTCGGCCGGCCAGGCGGGGTCCTGTGCCGTGACCGGGCCGGTGTGGTTCATCACCACGTCCAGCAGCACGCGGATGCCGCGCGCGTGGGCGGCATCGACCAGGTCGTGCAGGTCCTGCTGGGTACCGAGGTTGGCATCGACCGCGGTGAAGTCGCTGGCCCAGTAGCCATGGAAGCCGTAGGACTTGCCGGTGCCTTCGTCGGTAGCACCGTGGATCTGCTCCACCGGCGGGGTAATCCAGATCGCATCCACGCCCAGGTCCGTGAAATAACCCGCCTTGATCTTCGCCGTGACGCCGGCCAGGTCGCCGCCCATGTAGCCGCGCGCGGTAGCGGCATCAGCCTTGCGGCCGTAGGCGAGGTCGTTGGCCGGGTTGCCGTTGTTGAAGCGGTCCGTCAGCAGGAAGTAGACGGTCGCGTTTTCCCAGGTGAAGGGTTTGCCTTGCGGGACCGGGGCCGGGGTGGCGGCCGAGGCGGTGCCTAGGGCGAGCATCAGGGAAACGGCAAGGGCGGAGAGTTTCATTCAGGGTCCTGTCATAGTTAGCATAAACCCGTCGCCCCTACGAAGGCAGGGGTCCAAGGTTTGCAAGCGTTACCGGTACGCCAGCAACTTGGGCCCCTGCCTGCGCAGGGGCGACGGCGGTGAATCAGGTGACAACGGTAGGCTGCTCGCGCCCGGTACGCTGCTTGAGCCCCGACACCTGCTCGGCAATCGCGATCAGCGGCGCCAGCGCTTCCTGGGTGTCGAGCTGGTGGCGTGCCGGGTCGGCTTCGTAGCGCTCGAGGTAGAGGCGCACGGTCGCGCCCTCGGTGCCGGTGCCCGACAGGCGAAACACGATGCGCGAGCCATCGGTCATGATGATGCGCACGCCCTGGCGCGTGGCGACCGACTGGTCGATCGGGTCGGTGTAGACGAAGTCGTCGGCCTGCTGCACGCGGAACGCGCCCAGCGTCTGGCCGGCCAGGCCTTCCAGCTGGCCGCGCAGCGCCACCATCATGGCGTCGGCGGCGCCGGCATCGACCGCCTCGTAGTCGTGGCGCGAATAATAGTTGCGGCCGAAGCGCGCCCAGTGTTCTTCCACCAGCTGGTTCACCGACTTGCCGGTCGCGGCCACCAGGTTGAGCCAGAACAGCACGGCCCACAGGCCATCCTTTTCGCGGATGTGGTCGGAACCGGTGCCGTAGCTCTCTTCCCCGCACAGCGTAGCCAGGCCGGCGTCGAGCAGGTTGCCGAAGTACTTCCAGCCGGTCGGGGTCTCGAAGCAGGCGATGCCCAGCGCCGCGGCCACGCGGTCGGCCGCCATGGAGGTCGGCATCGAACGCGCGATGCCCTTGATGCCGGCGCGGTAGCCCGGCGCCAGCGTCGCATTGGCGGCGATGATGGCCAGGCTGTCCGACGGCGACACCGCCAGGTTGCGGCCGACGATCATGTTGCGGTCGCCGTCGCCGTCCGAGGCGGCGCCGAATTCGGGCGCGTCCGGGCCGTTCATCAGCGCTACCAGTTCGGCGGCGTTGACCGGGTTCGGGTCCGGGTGGTGGCCGCCGAAGTCCTCGAGCGGTTCGTCGTTGACGACGGTGCCGCTTGGGGCGCCCAGGATGCCTTCGATGATCGCCTTGGCGTACGGGCCCGAGACCGCGCTCATGCCGTCGAAGCGCATCGTGAAGCCGCGCTCGAACAAGGCGCGGATGGCGTCGAAGTCGAACAGGCGGCCCATCAGCTCGGCGTAGTCGGCGACGGCATCGATTACCTCGACCTGCATCGCTTCCAGCTGCGTGGTGCCGAGCTGGTCGAGGTCGACCGGGCCGGCGTCGCTGATCAGGTATTGGTGCAGGGACTGGGTATGCGCGAAGATCGCTTCGGTGATCTTTTCCGGGGCCGGGCCGCCGTTCTCGATGTTGTACTTGATGCCGAAGTCGCCGTCCGGGCCGCCCGGGTTGTGGCTGGCGGAGAGCACGATGCCGCCGTAGGCGCCGTGCTTGCGGATCACGCAGCTGACGGCCGGCGTCGACAGGATGCCGCCGCGGCCGACCAGCACCTTGGCCACGCCGTGGGCGGCGGCCATGCGCAGGATGGTCTGGATCGCCTCGCGGTTGAAGAAGCGGCCATCGCCGCCGAGCACCAGGGTACGGCCGCTGCAGTCGCCCAGGGTCAGGAAAATCGCCTCGACGAAGTTTTCGAGATAGCCGGGTTGCTGGAACTCGGTCACCTTCTTGCGCAGGCCCGAGGTGCCGGGACGCTGTCCGGCGAAGGGTTGGGTGGCTATCGTTTGAATCGTCATGTTGCGCTCCTGTTGATGCATGGGTTTGTTGTCAAACCATTACAATACGACAGGAATGCAAAACACGTCGCAATTATCGCGTGGCCTGCTTGGCGTTGTCGGTGACAAACAGCGTCAATAGCGCAGCCAGCACCATGCAGGCACCGCCCAGCACCAGCGTGAAGATCGCATGGCCGCCGAACAGGTGCTTGGTGAAGAAGCCGAGCAGCAGGCCGCTGACGATCTGCGGGATCACGACGAAGAAGTTAAACAGGCCCATGTAGTAACCCATGCGGCTGGCCGGCAGCGCACCGGCCAGGATCGCGTACGGCATGGTCAGGATGCTGGCCCAGGCCAGGCCGACGCCGATCATCGGCAGCATCAGCATGGTGATGTCGATGCCGAACACGTGCGCCAGCACCTGGCGGTCGTGGATGAAGAACAGGCTGGCGAGCGACAGGCCGCCGATCGCCAGGCAGACCGCGTGGCAGGCCTTGCGGCTGGTGGCGCGCGCCAGCACCGGCAGCACGAAGGCGGCCAGCGCCGAGATGCCGTTGTAGACCGCGAACATGACGCCGACATAGTTGGCGGCATCCTGGTAGGCGCTCGATTGCGCATCGGTGGTGCCGTAGACGCTGTCGGCGATCGCGGTGCCGGTATAGATCCACAGCGAGAACAGGGCGATCCAGGTGAAGAACTGGACGAAGGCCAGCTGCACCATGGTCTTCGGCATCTGGGCAAAGCCGCCGACGATCTCGCGCAGGGCCACGCCGAAACCGCGCGACGCGCGGCGCTGGGCCTGGAAGCGCTCCATGTCCGGCGGCGGCAGTTCGGTGGCGGTGAACACGGTCCAGCTGACGGCCACCAGGAATACCAGGCCGCCGAGGTAGAACGAGTAGCGCACCGTGTCGGGAATCGCGCCGGCTACCGGCGTGTTCGAGACGTGCATCACCTCGGAGAAGAAGGTCGGCAGCAGCGACGCGATCACCGCGCCGCAGCCGATGAAGAAGGTCTGCATTGCGAAGCCGGCGGTCTGCTGCGACGGATCGAGCTTGTCGCCGACAAAGGCGCGGAACGGCTCCATCGAGACGTTGATCGCCGCGTCCAGCATCCACAGCACGGCCACCGCCATCCAGACGGCGGCGGAATTCGGCATCAGGAACAGCGCGATGGTGGCGAAGATCGCACCGAGGAAGAAGAAGGGACGGCGGCGGCCCCAGGTCGGGTGCCAGGTGTTGTCGCTGAGGTAGCCGATGACGGGCTGCACCAGCAGACCGGTGACGGGCGCGGCCAGCCAGTACAAGGACAGGTCGTCCATGTTGGCGCCGAGGGTGGCAAAGATGCGGCTGGTGTTGGCGTTCTGCAGTGCGAAGCCGAACTGGATGCCGAAGAAGCCGAAGCTCATGTTCCACAGCTGCCAGAACGACAGGCGCGGCTTGAGCGAGTGAAGTTGCATGTCCATCTTTGTCCCCTGATGGTGCCCGGACGTATGCCAGACTACCTGATGTAGCAAAATAACATGGGGATTGATGAGTGTCAATTCACACAACACCCAGAGGACGATGAAATTATGTAGTCAAACAACATGACAACGAACGTAGGGTGGAAGGCTCCACCGCTACGTCTGAATATCGGTGCCGGATGCGCCGCCCACGCGTGACGGTCGCATCGTGTTGGCCGCGATCGAAGGGGGCCAACATGACGCAAGCGTCACTATTTGACGCCTGCGCGGGGACGACGTTGATAGCGTGTGCGGGGCGTTATCAGCCCTTGCGGTGCGGCTTCTTGTCCGCAAACTTGCGCTTGGCGGCCGGCTTCTTTTCCGGCGGTTCCTCGCCGTCGCGCGTAATGCCCAGCTGCTGCCCCGCCACCCACACCTTCTTCAGGTGGTCGACCAGGTCCTGCGGCAGGTCGGCCGGCATGTCCAGCGTGCTGAAGTCGTCGTAGATCTCGATGCGGCCGATTTCCTTGGACGCGATGCCGCCTTCGTTGGCGATGGCGCCGACGATGTTGCCCGGCTTGACGCCATGCGCATGGCCGACTTCGATGCGGTAGGTCGCCATGCCCGGTTCCGGCGCGCGCGCCACGCGTTCCTTTTTAAAGCCTTCGCGCGGTGCGAAGCCTTCGCGGCCAGCGCGCGCCGGGCGCTCGTCGCGCTCGAACGAACGCTCGCGGCCTTCCGCACGCGGCTCGCGCTCGCGCGGCTCGAAGGCCGGCTTGGCCTCGCGGTCCGGCTTCTCGATCAGCAACGGCTCGTCGCCGCGATACAGCTTGGCCAGCGCGGCGGCGATGTCGATCGCCGGCACGTTCTGGTCGCGCTCGTATTCCTCGATCAGCGACCGGAACACCTCCAGGCCGCCGGCCGCGATGGTCTCGCCGATCTGGTCCTTGAAGCGGGCGATGCGCACGTCGTTGACCGCCTTGACGGTCGGCAGTTTCAGTTCGGCCACCGGCTGGCGCGTGGCGCGCTCGATCGACTTCAGCATGCCGCGTTCGCGCGGCGTGATGAACAGGATCGCCTGGCCGCTGCGGCCGGCGCGGCCGGTGCGGCCGATGCGGTGGGTATAGCTTTCCGGGTCCGACGGCACGTCGTAGTTGATCACGTGGCTGATGCGCTCCACGTCCAGGCCGCGCGCGGCGACGTCGGTGGCGACCAGGATGTCGATCTTGCCGTTCTTGAGCTGGTCGATGGTGCGCTCGCGCTGCTGCTGGGCCAGGTCGCCGTTGATGGCGGCGGCCAGGAAACCGCGCGCCTGCAGCTTGGATGCCAGTTCCTCGGTACCGAGCTTGGTGCGCGCGAAGATGATCATGCCGTCGAAGGGTTCGGCTTCCAGGATACGCGTGAGTGCCTCGACCTTTTGCAGGCCGGCCACCAGCCAGTAGCGCTGGGTGATGTTGTCGGCGGTGCCGGTCTTGGCGGCGACGGTCACTTCCTGCGGATCGCGCAGGTAGGTCTTGGCGATGCGCTTGATCACCGGCGGCATGGTGGCCGAGAACAGCGTGGTCTGGCGCGTGGCCGGAGTCTGCTTCAGGATCTGCTCGACGTCGTCGATGAAGCCCATGCGCAGCATCTCGTCGGCTTCGTCGAGGATCAGGGTCTTCAGCTGCGACAGGTCGAGCGAACCCTTTTCGATGTGGTCGATCACGCGGCCCGGGGTGCCGACCACCACGTGCACGCCGCGGCGCAGCGCCGCCAGTTGCGGGCCATACGCCTGGCCGCCGTAGATCGGCAGCACGTGGAAGCCCTTGATGTGGGCCGCATAGCTCTGGAAGGCCTCGGCCACCTGGATCGCCAGTTCGCGCGTGGGCGCCAGCACCAGCGCCTGCGGCGCGGTGAGCTTGGTGTCGATCTGGGCCAGCACCGGCAGCGCGAACGCGGCGGTCTTGCCGGTGCCGGTCTGCGCCTGCCCCAACACGTCGCGGCCTTCCATCAGCAGCGGAATGGTGGCCGCCTGGATCGGCGATGGCGTTTCGTAGCCGACGTCCTTGAGCGCCTTGAGGATGGGCGCGGGAATATTCAGGTCGGCAAACGTCTGGAGCGGGGTTTCAAGCATGAAAGAAAATCTCGTAAAAAGCAAAAACGTTCGGGGTCAGCGCCCGGTTTTCACGGTTGGGCTCTGACCCCGACTGATTAAAACACTGTAGTTTACTCGTTCAAGGGCTGGACGCTGTGATTATTTGAGATAAATGCCTGTTATTTAACGCTTTGCTGTGGCAATTGCCCTTATGAATTCCTTATGCGAAGGCATCACATCGACGCATTTGCCGACCACGCGTTCGATATTGCCGAGAAAATCGCCCAGTTCCTTGTCGCTCAACAGGTCCACCAGCGGGTTGTAACCCGCGGTTTGGACGCCCTGCCCGTGTAGCACCTGCTGCCAGCCGATCTCCGTGAACAGTTCGTTGTTTTCCCGCACCACCCGGCCGTGCGCCCGATATAAATCCAGCTTGCGCCGCAGCGTATCGGGAATGGCCATCGTGCGCACATGGTCCCAGAACGGCGTGTCGCTGCGCTCGGTCGCGTGGTAGTGCAGGATGATGAAGTCGCGGATGCGCTCGACCTCGAAATCGCACTGGCGGTTGAACTCGTCGATATCGGCCTGGTGGAAGCCGGCGTCCGGGAAAAAGCTGACCAAACGCGAGATGGTCGACTGGATCAGGAAGATCGAGGTCGATTCCAGCGGCTCCAGGAAGCCCGACGACAGCCCGACCGCGACCACGTTCTTGTGCCAGACCTTCTTGCGCTTGCCGGCCGTGAAGCGCAGCAGCTTCGGTTCGGCCAGCGGCTTGCCGTCCAGGTTCTTCATCAGGATGGCCGCCGCTTCGTCGTCGCTCATGAAGCGGCTCGAAAATACGTGGCCGTTGCCGGTGCGGTGCTGCAGGCCGATACGCCATTGCCAGCCGGCCGGGCGCGCGCTGGCGCGCGTGTAGGGCAGCAGGTCGCCGCCCGATTCGCACGGCACCGCCCAGGCGCGGTCGCAGGGCAGCCAGTGGCGCCAGTCCTCGAAACCGGTATTCAGCGCCCCCTCGATCAGCAGGCCGCGGAAGCCCGAGCAATCGAGGAACAGGTCGCCCTCGACGACGCTGCCGTCTTCCAGCACCACCGACTCGATGAAGCCGTCAGCGGCACGCTGGCGCACCTGCACGATCTTGCCTTCGGTGCGCACCACGCCATGCTGTTCGGCGTAGGTGCGCAGGTAGCGCGCGTACAGGCCGGCGTCGAGGTGGAAGGCGTAGACGATGTCGGCCAGCGGCGAATTGGCCATCTCGGGCGACGGCCGTATGAACTTGCCGGCGTGCGCCGCCATGCGGTTGATCGAATAGCGCTCCAGGTCCGGCGCCTGGCCGGCCCGGTGGGCCTTGAGCCAGTACTGGAAGAAGTCGACCGTTCCCAGGTCCTGGCCGAACTTGCCGAAACCGTGCATGTAGCGCTCGCCCACCCTGCCCCAGTCTTCGAACTCGATGCCGAGCTTGAAGGTGGCCTCGGTTGCGCGCATGAATTCGTCCTCGTTGATGCCGAGGACGCTGTTAAACAGGCGCATCATCGGGATCGTCGATTCGCCGACGCCGACGCTGGAAATGTCGTCCGATTCGACCAGGCGGATTGCAACCTTATTGCGCAGGATCTTGGCCAGCGCCGCGGCGGCCATCCAGCCGGCGGTGCCGCCGCCGACGATGACGATGTTCTTGATGGATGTCTGGTTCATGGCTTCGCAGAATATACGATATCGTCGATACGACGAAGCCCCTCCACCGGGAATCGGGTGAGGGGCTTCGCGCGATCGTCCAACCGATCGTTTAGCTGGACGTGTCGATTACAGCTTGTAGTTCAGGCCAATCATCACGTTGCGGCCGAAGCGCTTGTCTTCGATGACGTTGTCCTTGGTCTTACGATAACGCATGTACGGCGCATCGTTGACGTTGGTCATCTGTGCCAGCAAGGACAGACCCTTCAGGCTACCGGTCTGGAACTCGTAGCTGACTTGCAGGTCGATCACTTTTTCGCCCTGGAAGTAGGTCAGCTCACGTGCACCGGAGTAGTCCGAGACTTCGCCGATGAAGTCCGAACGGTAGCGCTCTGCCACGCGGGCCGAGAAACCGGCCTTCTCGTAGTACAGCGTCAGGCTGGCGGCGCGCTTCGACAGGCCCGGCAGGGCCATCGAACCCGAACCGCCGTTGGTGGTATCCGGCAGCGTGACGGCGCTGCTGTTCTGGGCGACGTTGGCGACCACGCCGAAACCGTCCAGGTAGCGGGTGACCAGGCTGAACGGCAACGATGCTGCGAATTCCACACCCTTCATGTTGCCGCCCGAACCGTTGACCGGTGCGGTGTAGATACCGATGTTGCTCGGTGCGCGCACCGTGGTCGGCAGCAGGTAAGGCGTGAAGTCGGTGCTCTGGCCGCCGGTCACGATGTAGGTATCGAGCTTGCGGTAGAACGCGGCCGCGCTGACGTAGGCCTTGTTGTCCCAGTATTTTTCGTAGGACAGGTCGACGCCCTTGGCGCGGAACGGCTTGAGTTGCGGATTGCCGCCACTGCCCGAGTACTCGTTCCGGGTCGTGTCGAGGCCGAAGGTCCGCGATGCGCGCATGTCGTTCAGGGTCGGACGGGCCATGATCTTCTCTGCCGAGAAGCGCAGGGTCTGCTGGTTGCCCAGGTCGCCGATCAGGTTCAGGGTCGGCAGCACGTCGTTGTAGCTGGTGCCGTCGACGTAAGTGCCGGTCGGACGGTTGGCGTCGGTGGTGCCCGGAACCGAGTTATCCACGGAGAACGCGGTCGACTCCTGCTTGGTGTGGATCACTTGCAGGCCCAGCGAGCCACGCACCGGGATGCGGCCGACCTGGGTATCGATGCCCAGCTTGGCGAACGCGGTCGAGATCTTTTCGCGGACGGTCCAGTCCTTGTTATAGATCTCCGGGTGCAGCTTCTGGTTGATCGAGTAGATATCCAGGTTTTGCAGCGGGTTGAAGGTGATCATGTTGATCCCGCTGGCGCCGGCCGCGGCGCTGCCCGAACCGCTCGGATACGGCGCCGAGGCGAACGGACTGTTGTTGCCGGCGATCGACAGCAGGTTCTCGGTGTAGTCGCGGGTCTTCGAACGGTTGGTCACGTTGACGCCGAAGTTGGCCTTGTTGAATACCCAGGCATTGTCCAGGTCGCGGGTCAGGTCGAAGCGGATCGCGCCCAGCTTGTCGTACACGTGCGGGAACTTGACGTAGCCGGCCTGGGTTTGCGCGCCACCCCAGCCCTGGGCATCGGTCAGGCGCACGCTGTTCGGGTCGGCGTAGTTGACGCCGGTGGTGAAGATCTGGCTGCCGGCGGCGAAGCCGACCGTGTCGAAGGTGTTCGAGGTGCCGTAGGTTTCGATGTTGGCGCCGTTACGCTCGGCCGAGTTCCACGACAGGTCGAGGTTCGCGCTCCAGTCGCTGTTCAGCTTCAGCTTGTTGTTCCAGCCGATCGACTTGCTGGTGTCGCTGTACGCTTCGTTATCGTTGCGCAGCACGGCGCGCACGTTGTTGAACGAGCCGGCGGTGACGGTGTTGCCCGACAGCGTAGGATTGATCAGCTGGCCCGGACGGTCGTACAGCGTGGTGGCCGGGTTGTCCGACAGCGGCAACTGGATACCGTGGGTCGCGGTGTCGCGGTCATAGCGCGAGTAGAACAGGTCGATGGTGCTCGAGAATTCGCGGCTCGGACGGAACTGGAGCACGCCCATCATGCCGTTGCGTTCCTGGGTGTAGACCTCGGTGAACGCTTCCATGCCGGTGTACGGGATGTTGACGGTCTGGCCGTTGTAGGTCGTGGTGCCGCTGCCCCAGGAGCCGAAGCGGGTCTGGTCGCCGGTCTTGCCCTGCAGGCGGGTGAAGCCGAAGGCGATACCGACGGTGCGGTTCTGGAACTGGTCGATATAGGAGAAGGTGGAGCGGTTGCTGTAGCCATGGGTATCCATGCCCAGGCCGGTCTTCTCGCGGCGGTAGTTGGCCGCCATCGTGCGTTCCTTGAAGTCCAGCGGACGCACGGTCTGCATGTCGATGGTACCCGACAGGCCCTGGCCCATCAGGCCGGCGTCCGGGGTCTTGTACACGGTCACGCCGGACAGCATCTCGCCCGGGTACTGGTCGAATTCGACGTTGCGGTTGTCGCCGACCGACACTTGCTCGCGGCCGTTCAGGAGGCCGGTCGAGAAGGCCGGCGACAGGCCGCGGATCGAGATGACCGATGCGTTGCCGTGCTCGTCGCGCTGGGCGGTCAGGCCCGGCAGGCGCGAGATCGATTCGGCGATCGACTGGTCCGGCAGCTTGCCGATGTCCTCGGCGGAAATCGCCTCGACGATGGAATCGTTGTTTTTCTTGACCGAGATCGCCGCTTCGATACCGCGACGGATACCGGTCACTTTCACGGTTTGAACGCCGCTATTGCCATTGTTCGCGGCAGCGTCGCCGCCGCTCTGTGCAACCGCCTGGCTGGTGGTCTGCTGTTCCTGCGCAAAGGCAGCCTGGGTCGCCAGCGCCATGAAGACGGCGCAGCCTGCTGCGACTGGACGGAGTTGGAATGCAACATTGCCCGGCACGTTGCGCGCCGAGCGCTTGTTTGCGAAAAGGTTCATTTGTCCCCTCGAATTACATTAGAACTACACTTTTTCCCGCAAACACCGGCCGGAAGCCAACAACACGGGATCCTCGAATAAACGTTTCTTAGACGTTCTGTCAACGATTCTGTACTAAAACTAGATGCACTGTCAACGTGACTTGCCTTTGACTACTTGGATGTAAGATTTTTACGTAAATTTCTCGAAAACAGGGGGTTTAACGTTGTATTCGAGCTACAAACATACGTATTTGTTATTGTAGTCGTACTACAACCCTATTGATTCGCCCCAACTTAATGCACAAATGCACTGAATTAGTGCAAAAGTACGTAGTAGGTTTACCGAATGATGGAACGATAGATCAGCATCCGTTGACTTTTCCTCCATCGGCAGTTGTAGCAAAACTAGCCAACAAATTTTGCGTACGCGTTGTCCGCACCTCTGCCCTGTAGTATTCTCGCGGCAATAATAAGCAAACAGCATCTTTTCTGAGGAAAACCAGTCCATGGGGCCTGTAGTTTGGCTACTTGGACTAGGGGTCGCTCAGCCCTTTCTATCCTGGAGACATCAATGAACAAGACCCTTGCCCGCCTGCTCACCCGTTTGCTGGCGAGCGGCGCCTTGCTGGCTGCCGGCGCCGTCCACGCTCAGGCACAGGCGCCGGCCATCGACCACATGGACCCGCCGTTCTGGTGGGCCGGCATGCAGCACAAGGGCTTGCAGCTGATGGTCCACGGTCCCGCCATCGCGGCGCTGGAACCGACCCTGAGCTATCCGGGTGTGCGCATCGCCTCGGTCAGCCGGGTCGCCAGCAAGAACTACCTGTTCATCGACCTGCTGGTGGATGCCGACGCCAGGCCGGGCAGCTTCGACATCGTGTTCAAGGGCGCCGACGGGCGCAGCACGACCTATGCCTACCAGCTGCTGGCACGCGAGCCGGGTTCCAGCCAGCGCAAGGGCTTCGATACCAAGGATGCGATCTACCAAATCATGCCGGACCGCTTCGCCAACGGGATTCCTGCGAACGACAGCGTGGCCGGCCTGCCCGACAAGCTCGACCGCAAGCTGGGCCACGGGCGCCATGGCGGCGACATCCAGGGCATCATCGACCACCTCGACTACATCGAAGGCCTGGGCTTCACCCAGCTGTGGCCGACGCCCCTCGTCGAAAACGACATGAAGGCCGCCTCGTACCACGGCTATGCCGCCACCGACCTGTACAAGATCGACCCGCGCTACGGCAGCAACCAGGACTTCAAGCGCCTGTCCAGCGAAGCGCGCAAGCACGGCATCGGCCTGATCCAGGATGTGGTGCTGTCGCACATCGGCCTGAACCACTGGTGGATGAAGGACTTGCCGACCCCGGACTGGATCAACCACCCCGGTACCTTCGTGGCGACCCAACATGCCCACACCGCGGTGCACGATCCGTATGCGTCGAAGGAAGACGCCGACAACTTCACCACCGGCTGGTTCAGCCCCGGCATGCCGGACATGAACCAGACCAATCCCTACGTCGCCAACTACCTCATCCAGAACAACATCTGGTGGATCGAGTATGCCGGCCTTACCGGCCTGCGCATCGACACCTTCGGCTATTCCGACGGCGGCTTCCTGAGCGAGTACACGCGCCGCCTGATGCAGGAATACCCGAACCTGAACATGGTCGGCGAAGAGTGGAGCAAGCTGCCGTCGCTGGTCTCGCACTGGCAGCGCGGCAAGGTCAACTTCAACGGCTACGTCAGCTCGATGCCGAGCCTGATGGACTTCCCGCTGACCGAAGCGATGCGCGACGCCCTGGCCAAGAAAGACAGCGGCAACATCTTCAACGACGTCTACGAGACCCTGTCGCAGGATTACCTGTATCCGGACCCGAAGCGCCTGGTGCTGTTCGAGGGTAACCACGACACCGCGCGCATCTTCAGCGTGGTGAACGAGGACTACGACCGCTACCGCATGGACATCGCCTTCGTGATGACCATGCCGCGCATCCCGCACTTCTATACCGGCGACGAACTGCTGATGACCAGCGACGTCAAGGTCCGCAACGACAACAGCTACCGCCACGACTTCCCGGGCGGCTGGGCCGGCGACAAGGTGAATGCCTTCACCGGCGCCGGCCTGACGTCGCGCCAGCGCACGGCGCAGGACTTCGTGCGCAAGCTGGTCACCTGGCGCAAGAACAGCCCGGTCATCCATGACGGCAAGCTGATGCACTACGCGCCGGAAAACAATACCTGGGTCTACTTCCGCTACGACGCGCAGGCGCGCGGGGTGAAGAAAGTGATGGTGGCGATGAACGCGAACGCCAAGGAGATGGTGCTGCCGGCGGCGCGCTTCCACGAGATGCTGGACGGCGTGGCATCCGGACGGGACGTATTGAGCGGCAAGACGTACACTCTCAAGGACGAGATCCGCCTGCCGGCCAAGTCGGTGCTGGTCCTGGAACTCTGATCGATGCACGCAGTTGCCCACCCTACCCGAGACGCCGCATGAAAAAGACCGTGATCGCCCTGACCGCCCTGCTCGCCGTGCTGGTCCTGACCGCCCCCACCGCGCCTGCCGCCGAGGCGGTGCCGCTGAAGTACGACATCTACGTGCGTGGCGCCTTCAACGGCTGGGGCACCGACGACCTGCTCGCCTACAAGGGCAAGGGCGTCTATGAGGCGGATGTGCTGGTCAGTCCGGGCAACCATGCCTTCAAGATCGGCAGCAAGGACTGGAGCGCGGAATGGGTCGCCGATCCGGCGGCCAGCGTGCGCGTCGACCTGGAGCGCGCCTATCCGCTGGCGACCCAGGCCGGCCCCGAGGATTACCTGTTCACCCGCCAGACCGCCACCTTCCGCTTCCGCGTCGACGTGAGCAACCGGGCCAGGCCGGTGCTGAGCGTGACGCGGCTGCCGGCGCCGGCGCAGGCCCAGGTGCCCGATCCGCACAAGGATGCCGCCGCCACCCGCACCCTGGACTTTGCGACCTGGGACGGCAAGCAGGAGCACGCACGCTTTTCCAGCCCCGATCCGGCCGCGCCGCTGCGCACCTACGTGCACTCGACCACGATGCAGCTGCGCGACCCCGGTCCGCAATTCGCCTCCTACCAGGAAGACGCCGCCCTGCCCCGGGTCCGCAGCGGCAACCTGGCCTTCGATGCCCTGTTCGCGCTGGCCGTGCACGAGATGCGCCAGGATTCGGTCAAGGAAATCCGCGACGGTAACTACAACGGCAACGCGCCGATCCCCTGCGACTGCTTCGAGACCGGCGAGAAGTGGCATTACGTGTGGACGCGCGACCTGTCGTATGCGGCCGAGCTCGGCCTAGCGATGCTGGATCCGCAGCGCGTGCGCAATTCGCTCGAGTTCAAGCTGTCCGGCTGGCGCGACGGCGTCACCAGGGCGGCGCACGTTGCCGGGACGGCCGACGGCCTGCAGATCGTGCAGGACACCGGCAGCGGCGGCAGCTGGCCGGTCAGCACCGACCGCGTCACCTGGGCCTTCGCGGCCGAGGAAACGCTCAACAACCTGGCGCCCGCCGAGCGCCCGGCCTTCGCCGCCAGGGCGCTGCAGGCGCTGTCGAACACGATCGAGAACGACCGCCTCGCCGCCTTCGACCAGGCGGCCGGCCTGTACACCGGCGAGGAGTCCTTCCTCGACTGGCGCGACCAGAGCTACGCGGCCTGGATCCCGGGCGACCTGGCCTCGATGGCCAGCAGCGCCGCGCTGTCGACCAACGTCGCCCACTACAAGGCCTTGACGCTGGCCGCCCAGCTGGCGCGCGAACAGAGCGACCCGGCGCGCGCCAAGCGCTACGGCGACTGGGCGGCCGCGCTCAAGCGCAGCATCAACACGCGCCTGTGGCTGCCCGACGAAGGCATGTACAGCAGCCTCACCGCCGCCCACTTCGACGGCGCGCCGCTGCACAAGTTCGACTGGCTGGGCCAGGCGCTGGCGATCGTCACCGGCGTCGCCGACGGCGAACGCGCGCGCAGCATCCTGGCCCGCTATCCGCACGGCCCGATGGGCGCACCGGTGATCTGGCCGCAGCAGCAGGGCATGCCGGTCTATCACAACCGCGCCATGTGGCCGTTCGTGACGGCCTATGGCCTGCGCGCCGCGGCGCTGGGCCGCCACGCCGGCGTGGCCGATGCCGCCTACGATGCGCTGATCCGCGGCGCGGCGCTGAACCTGTCGAACATGGAGAACCTGGAGTGGCTGTCCGGCCAGCCGGTGCTGCTGGACGAAGCGCACCCCGAACTGATCGGCCCCGTCATCAACTCGCGCCGCCAGCTGTGGTCCGTCGGCGGCTATATCGGCATGGTGGTGCGCAACGTGTTCGGCGTGTCGGCCACGGCCGGCGGCATCCGGCTGCAGCCTTTCGTCACCACCCGGCTGCGCGCCGGCATGATCGGTGCGGACGGCGTCGCCACGCTGCGCAACCTGCGCCTGCGCGACCATGCGATCGACGTCACGCTGCATCTGCCGGCGGATACAGGGAACAATCACGCCGCGGGCGCCTACGCGGTCGAACGCATCCTGCTGAACGGCCAGCCGGCCGGAGCGGACATCCGCTGGGACCAGCTGCGCGCCGAGAACACGATCGAGATCCGCTTCGGCAAGGCAGCCGCCGACGCGCAGCCGGTGCGGCGCGTGCAGGCCGACCCCTACCGTGAAGATCCGGCCGTGTTCGGCCCGCACGAGCCGGTCGTCAAGAGCGTGACGCGCGACGCCGCCGGCCATCCGGTGCTGACGATCGGCGGCCCGGGCGAAGCAGCCGGCGTTACCTACAACGTCTATCGCGACGGCAAGCCGGTCGCGCATGGGCTGGCGGCCGGCGCCTGGACCGACCGCGCCGCCCCTGCCAACGCCTGCTACGCCGTCGAAGCGCAATTCGGCGCGAGCGCCAACCGCAGCCACCACAGCCAGCCGCGCTGCATCGGCACCGTGATCGACATCGCCGCCACCGACGCGCGTGTTGCGGCAAGCGTCGCGCTGGCCGGCCCGAATGCCCGTTTCGCCGAAACCCACCTGGCCAACTGGGGCAAGCCGGACGACCATTTCGCGGTGCGCGACGTGCGCGTGCCGCAGGACGGCGACTACGCCGTGCAGGTGCGCTACCACAACGGTGCCAACCAGGTGAACCTGGGCATCAGCGGCGGCGTGAAGTGGCTGACGGTGAAGAACGAGGCCGGCGCCATCGTGGCGCAGGGCGTGGTGCAGCTGCCGCACGCACGCATCGACAAGGCGAATACGCCGACCGTGTTCTCGACGCCGCTGGCGGCAAAGCTCGATGCGCGCGCCAGCTACCGCATCGAGATGAGCGACTTCTTCAACATGAGCTATTTGCAGAGCAACAGCACCTTCAGCGCCGCCGGCGGCGTCGAGGGGCCGTCGAACCGCTTCGATATCTACGGGGTGCGTTTGCTGCGGGTACGCTGATTATCGGGACACGGCGCGGACACGGGCGCGGAAACGGCGCGCGGCGTCAGCGCCTCGAGCGCCTGCACGATGCGCGGCAGGCGTCCGTCATCTAGCGGCGGCGCCAGGTCGATGCTGTATAGATTGGTGCCGACGTCGCCCGGCGCCAGGTGCGTGAAGCGCTCGAAGCGCATCCCCATCTTGCGCAGCAGGTAATTGGAAGCGATGTTGTTCGGCGAGGTGATCGCCAGCACGCGCCGCAGGCCGAGGCTGGGCGCGAACCCGAGCACCGCCACGCCGGCCTCGAAGGCATAGCCCTGGCCGCGCCAGGCCGGCAGGAAGGCGTAGCCGATGTCGACGCCATCCAGGCTGTCGCGCTTGATCAAGCCGCACATCCCGATCGGCACATGCCCGTCCGGCACACCACTATCGCGCAACTCCACCACGTACAGCGAGTGGCCGCGCGCTTCCTGCATCGCGATCGGGCCGTCCAGCAGGGCTTGCTGCGCATCGTCCAGCGTGCGCAGGCCGCGGTCGCCGATCTGCTCGACGAAGGCCGGGTCGTTCAGCAGCGCCAGGTAAAACGCGGCGTCGCCGGGTTCGACGGTGCGCAGGTTCAGGCGCGCGGTGGCGAGGATATGCAAGGGGCCCTCAGTCTTCCTCGGGAAGCGCCCAGCGGGCCGGGTCTTCCAGCAGCTTGTACATCACGTAGGCGTCGACATAGCCCAGGCGGCGGTGGCGGTAGGCCTTGGGCAGGGTGCCGACGATCGAGAAGCCCAGCCGCTTCCACAAGTGGAGCGCGCGGCTGTTGGTGCTGACCACGAAATTGAACTGCATCGCCAGGAAGCCCTGGCGCCGCGCCTCGCCGATACTGTGCTCGCCCAGCAGGTGGCCGATGCCGACGCCCTGCGCATTCGGGCTGACCATGTAGGCGGCGTTGGCCACGTGGGCGCCGCGACCGCGCTGGTTGGCCTGCAGCCGGTACATGCCGAGGATGCGCTCGTCGCCCTTGACAGCCACCCAGGTGGCGACGCTCGGCGCAAACCAGTAATCCAGGGCGTCGTCACGGCTGGTCGCGCCGTCGTGAACATATGTTTCTCCCTCGGCGACATGCGACTGGAAGATCGTCCACATGGCGTTGAAATCGGCATGGGTCGCTGGACGAACACGGATATCTGTCACTTGCTGGGCCTACTTAAAGTATCGAAAGCGCAAGAGTTTACCACCAGGATTTGGCTGCACGGCTAGCGAATCTGACAGGTTTGACGACTATATTTTTGTGCAATTACAAGAGGAAACAGATGCTGCATCCAAGCATGCGCACTGCACGAGCCGGCGCCCTGCTTGCTGTATGATCCGCTCCTTCAAAAGAAAGACGCACATGCTCATCATTACCATCAAACAGGGCAAGGAAAAAAGCATCCTTGCCGGCGACCCGTGGATTTATGTCTCGGCCATCGACAAAGTCGACGGCAAGCCGCAGGAGCGCAACAAGCCCGGTGCCACTGCCATCGTGCAATCGTCGTCGCGGCAATTCCTGGCGCGTGCTGCCTACAACGCCAAGTCGCAGATCGCCGCCCGCGTCTGGACGCTGCGCGAAGACGAGCCGGTCGACCATGCACTGATCAAGCGCCGCGTGCAGGCGGCCGTGGAGCGCCGCGCCGGCGCGCTGCGCGCTGCCGATCCGCAGGCCCTGGTGCAGCTGGTCGACGGCGAAAAGGACGGCTTGCCGGGCCTGCTGGTGCACAGCCTGGGCGGCAGTACCGGCTACCTGATCTGCCAGTTCAATGGCGCCGGCGTCGATGCATGGAAGGTGGCGATCGTGCAGGCCCTGCTGAAAGCCACCGGCTGCCCCAACGTTTTTGAACGCTGCGACGACCTGCTGCGCCAGGGCGAAGGCCTGCCGGTCATCTGGCGCGCGCTGGCCGGCGACGAGCCGCCGCAGCGCTTGAGCGTGCGCGAAGGCGGCCGCCTGATGCCGATGGATATCCGCACCGGCTTCGTTTATCCACGCTGAGCCGCCCCTTCCTTACTATTCAGGCCTCGCGCCCGAGCCGGAAATCGACGCGTTCGGGCCGTCCCGGCAAACGCAGGCTGGCGCGCGCCCGCGGCGCCTCGCTGACCACCTGCCCACGCCGCACCACCGCGCGGCGCGCCGCGCGCAGCCGGATCGCCTCGACCGGGCCGCCGGCGTCGAGCAATACCAGGTCGGCCTTGCAGCCCGGCGCAATGCCGTAGCCCTGCAGGCCGAGGATGCGCGCCGGGGTCTCGGTCACGGCCAGGAAGCACTGGTGCATCGCGGCCTGGCCGGTCATCTGCGCCACGTGCAGGCCCATGTGCGCGACTTCCAGCATGTCGCCCGAGCCCATGCCGTACCACGGGTCCATCACGCAGTCGTGGCCGAAGGCGACCGGCACGCCCGCGGCCAGCAGTTCCGGCACCCGGGTCATGCCGCGCCGCTTGGGATAGGTGTCGTGGCGCCCCTGCAGCGTAATGTTAATCAGGGGATTCGCGATCGCCGCCACGCCGGACTCCGCGATCAGCGGCAGCAGCTTGCTCACGTAATAATTGTCCATCGAATGCATCGAGGTGAGGTGCGAACCGGTCACGCGGCCCTGCAGTCCGAGGCGCTGGGTTTCATAGGCCAGCGTCTCGATGTGGCGCGACAGCGGGTCGTCGCTTTCGTCGCAATGCATGTCGACCATCAGGCCCTGCTCCGCCGCGTATTCGCACAGCAGGCGCACCGACTCGGCACCCTGCGCCATCGTGCGCTCGAAGTGCGGGATGCCGCCGACCACGTCCACGCCCATCGCGATCGCGCGCTTCAGGTTGTCGAAGGCGGTCGGACTACGCAGCAGGCCGTCCTGGGGAAAGGCCACCAGCTGCAGGTCGAGGTAAGGCGCGACACGCCGTTTTACCTCGAGCAGCGCCTCGACCGCCAGCAGCCGGTCGTCGCAGACGTCGACGTGGGTGCGGATCGCCAACAGCCCGCGCGCCACCGCCCAGTCGCAATACTGCAGCGCGCGTTCGATCAGCGCTTCCTGGGCCAGCTGCGGCTTCAATTCGCCCCACAGTGCGATGCCCTCGAGCAAGGTGCCCGACTGGTTTACACGTGGCAAGCCGTAGCTGAGCGTTGCATCCATGTGGAAATGGGCGTCGACAAAAGGTGCCGAGACCAGGTCGCCGCCGGCGTCGATTTCGTGGGCCCCTTGCAACGGCAGGCTGGGACCGACCTCGACGATAGTGTCGCCGCGGATCGCGATGTCGATCTGCTTGCGGCCGTCGGCCAGGGTGGCGTTGCGAATGACGAGGTCCATTTCTTCTCCTTCGGCAAGGGTAATGGGGGCAGCTTATCACATCCAAAACTAATGCTGCGTCGCAAGATTTCCTTGTAAAAACTACACAGAATTTCCTTTTCAACCCTGATGAACGGCTTTACACTAGGTCTATTGCAGTGCGTCATAACCCGATTGAACAAGGAATTTCCGATGACTTCACTCCCCGAACGCCTGTCCGTTGTGCGCCCCCAATGGGACGCCCAGCTCGACGCCTTCCATGCGCTGAGCACCCGCGCGCTCGACAGTGCCGAGCAGCTGTTTGCCCTCAACATCAAGACTTCGCGTGCCTCGGTGGAACAAGCCACCGGCACCCTGCGCCAGATGCTGCATGCAAGCGATCCGCGCGACCTGTTCGCCATCGGCAGCCAGGCCCAGGGCCAGTGGCAGCAGATGTTCTCCTATTCGCGTGAACTGCTGGGCATCGCCATGGGCGCGCGCCAGTCCAACTGGAGCACCATCCCGATGCCCGTGCCGGCGCCGATGCCGATGACGATGCCGGCGGCATCGCTGCTGGCGGCCCCGGTCGCGCACGTCGTCGAACAGGCCGGCATCGCCGTCGCCGATGCCGCCACCGTGACGACCGAGATCGCGACCGCCGCGGCCGAGAGCAATGCCGCGCTGGCCGAGGACACGATGGGTGTGGGCGACCAGACCTCGTCCGCACCGGCAGAAGCGCCGTCCGCATCGGCGGAAACGCCGGCCGCGCCGGTGCAAGCACCGACCGAACTCGGTGCCGAAAAGACCGGCGAAGCGCCGTCCGAAGTGCCGCCCGAACCGGATGCGGCCAAGCCGCCGGCCGATGCCGCGGCGGCCGATGCCGCACCCCTGCTGGCCACGGCGCTCGACGAGGAAACCAGCGCCAACCTCGCTGCCCTGGTCGACATCCTGATCGCCGACGAGGCGCCGCCGGCCAAGGCCAAGCCGCTGGTCGAAGCCATGAACGAGCTGGCCCCCAAGCCGGTCGGCGCCGAGCATCCGCTCGCCTCGACCGTGCCGCTGGAAAACGGCAAGCACGTCGAACTGCCCCCGGTGGCGCCGCTCGACACCACGCCCCCGGTCCAGCTGAGCAATGGCCCGGCACCGGAACGCCGCCGCACGTCGCGCAAGAAATCGTAAGCACTGCGCGTAAGCACTGCGCTTGAGCAGCGCGCCTGAGCACGGCGCGCGCTGTTCCGCTTGTAGGCTCTCCGCCTGCAAGCGCTGCGCAAAGGTAGTACATTAGCGGGCCTTGGCCTGATACCGGTTACTTAGCGAATTTCATTTTTCCGTTAGCTGATGCACGTCGTCCCCGCGCAGGCGGGGACCCAATTTGCAGGCGTCTCGACAACGTCAGCCGAACTTGGGTCCCCGCCTGCGCGGGGACGACGTATATACGCTAGCGAAAGAATATGCGCTGGTCAAATCGCGGTCAGGCTTCGGTCCGCTTTTCATTTTCAACAGGATAATTCAATGGGTTTGGCTAGCCTGATCGGCGGCTTCGTGCGCCGGCATTGGCGTTCTTATGCGTCGTCGGCCGTGATGCTGTTCGGCGTATCGGTATGCTCGGTGCTGGTGCCGCGCAAGGTCGGCGCGATGATCGACGGACTGGCGGCGCACCGCCTCAGCGGCCACGATCTCACCATCCAGTTGCTGGAACTGCTCGGCCTCGGCCTGGCGATCTACGGCTTGCGCGTGGCCTGGCGGCTGCGCTTGTATTCAGCTGCCTACCGGCTCGGCGTCGAGCTGCGCACGCGCCTGTATGCGCGGCTGTCGGCCCAGGGCCCGGCCTTCTACCAGCGCCAGCGCACCGGCGACCTGATGGCGCTGGCCACCAACGACATCGACGCCATCGAACAGGCGTCCGGCGAAGCGATGCTGGCCGGCTTCGACGGCACGCTCACGCTGATCATGGTACTGGGCATCATGCTGCTCGGCGTCGACTGGCGCCTGACCCTGATCGCGCTGCTGCCGTTCCCGCTGATGGGCGTCGCGTTCTGGCACATCTCGCGCCACATCCATACCGCATCCGGCGACTCGCTCACGCGCTTTTCCAAGCTGAACGACCACGTACAGGAATCGCTGTCGGGCGTGCGCACGCTGCGCGCGCTCGGCCTGGAGCAGCGCAGCAGCAAGCAGTTCTCGGAGCTCGCTGCCGCCGCCGCCGACGCCAGCCTCACCGCCCAGAAATGGGAAGCCGCCTACGAACCGGCGGTCGGCCTGACCCTCACCGCCGCCACCGGCCTGACGCTCTGCCTGGGCGGCTACCTGGTGTGGCAGGGCCAGCTCACCATCGGCCTGCTGACCAGTTTTACCATGTACCTGGGCCAGCTGATCTGGCCGATGTTCGCGGCCGGCTGGGTGCTGTCGCTGATCGAACGCGGACGCGCCGCGCTGGCGCGCCTGGAGCCGCTGCTCGACGCCCCGCTCACGGTCGACGACCACGGTACCGTCCAGCAGCTGGCGCGCGGCCCATTGGTGCTGAAGGACGTCAGCTTCACCTACGGCGGCCAGGAAGGGCCGGGATCGGGAAACAGCGCGCCGGCGCTGAACGACATCTCGCTGCGCCTGGAACCGGGCCAGACCCTGGGCCTGGTCGGCGCCACCGGTGCCGGCAAGTCGACGCTGCTGCGGGTGCTGCTGCGCCAGGCCACGCCGCAGCGCGGCACGGTCACCTGGGGCGGCCATGCGCTCGACGCCTACACGCTGGCGACGCTGCGCGCGGGCCTGAGCTGGGTGCCGCAGGAATCCTTCCTGTTCTCGGCCTCGATCGCCGAGAACATCGCATTGGGCCGTCCCGGCGCCGCGCGCGAGGAGATCGAGGGGGCGGCGAAAATGGCAGCGATCCACGACGACATCCTGCGCTTCCCATACGGCTACGACACCCCGGTCGGCGAAAAAGGCATCACGCTGTCCGGCGGCCAGCGCCAGCGCGTGGCGATCGCGCGTTCGCTGCTGGCGCAGAGCAGCCTGCTGCTGCTGGACGACGCCCTGTCCGCGGTCGACACCGGCACCGAGACCAGCATTCTCGAACACTTCGACGAATTGCGCCGCACCCACCCCGAACTGTCGGTGATCATCGCCAGCCACCGCCTGTCGGCCGTGGTCAAGGCCGACGTGACGGTGGTGCTGCGCGACGGCCGCATCGTCGAATCGGGCACCCACGAACAACTGCTGGCGCGCGACGGCTGGTATGCCAGCCAATGGCGCTATCAACAACTGGAGGCCAGTCTCGATGCAGTCTGACGCAGACAACGACAAGACCAAGGGCGCATCGAAGGACCAGGCCTTCCAGGCGCTCGGCCTGCTGCGGCGCGCCGCGGAACCCGACCGCATCCACCTGAAATGGGCCACCGGCTGGCTGATCCTGGCCGCCGCCCTCGAAGTGCTCGGCCCGCTGCTCGGCAAGAAGCTGATCGACGACCACCTGCTGCCGCACCACCTCGACTGGACCCGCATGGCGCTGCTGCTGGCCGGCGTGCTGCTCACCGGCTGGGCCGCGTCGTGGCTGCGCTTCCTGCAGCTGGTGCGCCTGTCCGGCCTGGCGATGCGTTCGGTGCAGCGCCTGCGCGAATGGGTGTACGGCCACGTGCTGCGCCTGCCCATGGCCTTCTTCGACAAGGCCATCACCGGCCAGCTGGTCAGCCGCGTCACCAACGACACCGAGGCCGTCAAGACCCTGTACATCCAGGTGCTGTTCGTGATCCTCGACAGCAGCATCGTGCTGGTCGGAACCTCGATCGCGATGGCCTGGCTCGACTGGCGCCTGATGCTGATCGTGCTGGCGCTGGTGCCGGCGGTGCTCGGCATCGTCTGGCTGTACCAGAAGCTGTCGGCGCCGGCGGTCACGCGCGCCCGCGCCCTGCGCAGCGACATCAACGCCCAGATGGCGGAATCGATCGGCGGCATGAGCGTGCTGCAGGCGAACAACGCCCAGCACCGCTTCGGCGAGCGCTTCGCCGGCACCAACGAGCAGCACTACAAGGCGCGCGTGGCCGAACTGCGCGCCAACGCCTTCCTGCTGCGCCCCGCGCTCGACTTCCTCAACGTGGTGCTGCTGGCGGTGGTGATCTTCAGCTTCGGCCAGCGCAGCATGAACGGGATCGAAGTCGGCGTGCTGTACGCCTTCATCAGCTACATCGCGCGCGTGGTCGAGCCGCTCATCCAGATCACGATGCAGTTCAGCGGACTGCAGCAGGCGGTGGTCGCCACGGCGCGCGTGTCGGCCCTGCTGGACGAGACGGGGGCGCCCGAACATGGGCGCCGCCGAGCCGCCGAAGGGCGCAAGGCCGATGGCCCGTCGAACATCGACCCTGACGCGCCGGCGGTCCGCGTGCGCAACCTGAATTTCGCCTACATCGAAGGCCAGACCGTGCTGCACGACCTGTCGCTCGAGATCCCGCGCGGCGCCTTCTTCGGCATCGTCGGCCACACCGGCAGCGGCAAGTCGACGCTGCTGTCGCTGCTGCTGCGCTACTACCCGGCGACCCGCGGCAGCATCGAACTGTACGGCGAGCCGCTGGCGGCGATCGACAACGAACGCTTCCGCAGCGAAGTCGGCCTGGTGCCCCAGGATCCCTTCCTGCTGGCGGCGTCGGCGCGCGAGAACATCGACATGGGACGGGGACTGTCCAGCGACGCCATCGAAGCGGCGGCGCGCGCGGCCCATGCCCACGGCTTCATCACGGCGCTGGAGAACGGCTACGACACCCCGCTCGGCGAAGGCGGCTCGCGCCTCTCGTCCGGCCAGAAGCAATTGATCGCGATCGCGCGCGCCCTGGCCGGCAAGCCGCGCGTGCTGTTGCTGGACGAAGCCACCTCACGCATCGACAGCCAGACCGAGCAGATCGTGCAGCAGGCGCTGACCGAATTGCGCGGCAAGGTGACTATCATCGCGATCGCGCACCGGCTGTCGACGATCCGCGACGCCGACCGCATCATCGTGCTGAACCACGGCCGCATCAGCGAAGCCGGCAGCCATGACGAGCTGATGCACATCGAAGGCGGCCTCTACCAGCGGCTCTACCTGTTGCAGCAATTGGCAGCCTGATCCGGATTTTAGGCAACATTTGCACCATAAGCGAGCAAATATGTCTTGATATCCCTTCATGCTGTGTGTTTTTTTCGCATACGGGAGGATAAAAAACGTCTTTCTACCATGCAACAGGCCTATAATTCCAAGCTTGGTTCAAGACCAGTCTGGTTCATTCTTGGAACAGCCTATCCTCGGGGAGAGCTATCTTGGCAGGCTTGCATTGCGCATCGCAATATCGAAGCAGCCGCGCGGTCTTGCGCGCGCCGCTGCTTTCGCTGTTGCTGGCGTGGGGGACCGCTTGCTCTGCCGCGCCAGTACAGGCGCCAGCCGCTGCCGCCGTCGCCTCGCCGCTGCACACGCAGCTGGCCGAGATCCAGGAAATCACCCGTATCGACCCGCAGCGCGCGCTGCCGATGCTGGACAAGCTGGCTGCCGAACTGCCCACGGCCACGCCCGGCGAACACGCCAATTTCCTCAGCCTGTCCTGCATCGCCCAGTACCGCCTGGGCCACAACGAACGGGCGCTGCCGCTGTGCGAACAGGCGCTGGCGCTGGGCCGCCAGCACAACGACGAGGATGCCATCGCGCGCGCCCTGCTGGCCAAGGCCTATGCGCTGTTCGCGATGAACGAGATGGCGCAATCGCACCAGCTGGTGTGGGAAGCCGAGAAGCTGGCCCTGGACAGCCAGGACCGCGAACTGCGCTTGCGCGCCATCGTCTCGTCCGGCGAGTCGTATGCCGAGGACGGCAACTTCCCGAGCGCCCTGAACCGGATCCAGGCGGCCGTCAACCAGGCCCGCCAGAGCGGCGACCCGCTGTCCATCGTGATCACGCTGAATTCGCTGGCCTACCTGTACAACCAGATGCGCGAACCCGGCAAGGCCTTCGACGCGCTCGACGAAGCCTACCGCGCCGCCAAGGCATTGAATTCGCCAGCACGCCTGGCGACGCTGAAGAACACGGAATACGGCGTGGCCATGGATTCCGGCCAGCTCCAGCGCGGCCTCAAGCTCATGCGCGAGGAACTCGGCCTGGCGCGCCAGCTCGGCGCCGATCCGATGATCGCCACCGCGCTGGTCAACCTGTCCGACTGCAACCTCAAGCTGCGCAACCACCACGCCGCGCTGACCTATGCCCAGCAGGCGCTGGAACAGGGCCGCAAGCTCAAGGACGAGCGTGTGATGTCCACCGCGCGCCTGAACATTGGCCAGGCCTACGTGGCGATGGGCCGCCTCGCGGAAGGCAAGAAAAGCATCGAGGAAGGCATGGCCTGGTACGAGAAGTCCGGCCACAAGCCCGACCTGCAGATGATGCTGACCGAATACGGCGATGCGCTGGAACGCGTGGGCGATTACGCGGGCGCGCTGGGTGCGTACCACCGCGAGCGCGCGCTGTCGAACGAACTGTTCGAGAAGCGCCGCCAGAAGGCGATGCTGGAGCTGCAGGAAAAGTACGAAGCCGACAAGCGCCAGCGCCAGATCGCACTGCTGCGCCAGGAAAACCAGGTCAAGTCGACCGAGATCGACAACCGCCGCCTGCAGCAGCGCGTCTGGTGGCTGCTGGCCACGGTCTTCGCGCTGGCGTCGGCGATCGTCTTCATGTTGTACCGCAAGGTGCGCCAAGCCAATGCCCAACTGGAAGAAAAGAACCAGGAACTGAAACAGCAGAGCGCACGCGATCCGCTGACCGGCCTGTACAACCGCCGCCACTTCCAGGAATACATGCGCGGCCACCAGGACACGGAGCGGCGTGGCGCCGGCCTGAATCCGCAGGGCGACGACATGGTCAGCGCCCTGTTCCTGCTCGACGTCGACCACTTCAAGCACATCAACGACACCTACGGCCATGGCGCCGGCGACGCGGTGCTGCGCGAGATCGCCGCCGGCCTGCGCGAGATCCTGCGCGAGACCGACATGATCGTGCGCTGGGGCGGCGAGGAATTCCTGGCCTTCCTGCCGGCGGTGCCGCGCGGCGGCCTGGACGAAGTCGCGCTGCGCCTGCTGAGCGGCATCCCGGCGCGCACCATCGACTACCAGGGCACGCCATTGTCGGTGAACGTGTCGATCGGCTTCGCCCCCTTCCCGCTGACGCGCGGCGCGGCGCTGTCGTGGGAGCGCGCCGTCAACATCGTCGACATGGCGCTGTACCTGGCCAAGGGCCACGGCCGCAACCGCGCCTACGGCGTGCGCGGCATCAAGCGCCTCGACCCGGCGGCCCTGCTGGAAGTCGAACAGGACATCGAGCGCGCCCGCCGCGCAGGACTCGTCGATCTCTCGGTCGTACAGGGCGGCATGCCGGTGCTGCGCGCCGTGTCCTGATCGGCTTAATGCGCGGCCTGCTGGATCTTCTCGCCGGCCTGCTCCACCTTCTTCCCGACCGCCTCGGTCGCCCTGTCCAGGTTGCGGCTCGCCTGCGCCGTCGCTTCCTTCGCGTTCTCGCGCGCCTGCGCGGCAACGGCATCGGCCTTCTCGACCTGTTCCTGGACCTTGCCGGCGACTTTGGCGCCGGCGTCGTCGATGGCGCGGCCCGCCTTCTCGGCAGGGCCGGTGCCGTCGACCTGGGGTTTGCAGCCGGCCAGCAGGAGCGTGGCCAGCAGCGTGGTGAATACGAATGTGCGGTTCATGATGGCCTCCTTTTTGTTATCAACAATACACGTGAATGAGCACGGAAGGCGGACAGTTGCCGCCCCCGGCGTCGGCTCCATTTATTTGACGTTAATGAAGGGCACCGCACCGCCGCCGGCCACGGTCGGCAGCTTGCCGTCCCACTTCTCGATCGCCATGCGCTGGTTTTCCATTTCGCGCAGGCGGATCAGTTCCGGCGTGACCTGCTGGCGCTGCACCGCCAGCGACTCGGCTTCGGCACGGGCCTGGGCCACGCGCTGCTTGGCCTCGACCTCGATGCGCTGCAGGTCGCGCTCGGCCTTCAGCTTCAGCTGCTCGGCCGTGGTCTTGGCTTCGATCGCATCGTTGAACGAGCGCGAGAAGTTGAAATTCACGATAGAGAACTCGTCCACCATGATGCCGTGGCGCGCCAGGCGCTCGCGCAGCTGTGCCACGATCTGGTCGCGCACGTCGGTGCGCTTGGCGATCAGCTCTTCGGCGGTGAAGCGCGCGGTGACGGCCTTCACGGCTTCCTGCACGGCCGGGATGATGATGCGCTGGCCGGGTTCGTTGCCGAGGTCGCGGAACACGGTGACGGCGCCGTCCGGCCTGACGTGGTAGTTCAGCGCCACCCGGGTATGCACGGTTTGCAGGTCGCGCGAGGCGGCGTCGCCGTCGCCCTCGCCCTTCTGGATCGACACGTTGACCAGGTTGAGCTTCTGCGCCAGCGGAATGCGGAAATGGATGCCTTCGCTGAGCACCTGGCTGCTCGGACTGCCGAAGGTCGTCATCACGCCCCGGTAGCCCGCCGGCACGGTGCCGAACGGCGCCAGCGCCCACAACACCATCAGCAGGACCAGGCCGCCGATGAGCCTTGCCAACAACATGCCTTTCATGTCGCCTTCCTTTCGATCAGTGCTGCCGCCCGGGTTATGAACAGCAGGTCGTCATTCATGTTGACGATGAGCAAAGTGTATAGCCTGATAATTCGCAGGGAAATATAAATTTCTGGGGTCTCGACTGTGGAAAAACCGAAGCTGCGCAACACCTGCCGTGCGTCCGGTCTGCCGCCCGATGTCTTACCCACCTTGCGTGCGCCGGACACGAGGCAATCCGCACCATAATTCAATATCTATATGACACTATTCAGTATTAATTCACGGGAGAAATAATGAAATTTACATCCGCATGTGCCGCTCTCGTCGTTGCCGGCATGGCCGGCAGCACCGCCTGGGCTGCACCGGCCCAGCCCACCCTGGAACCGGTCGCGCAGTTCGCGCACCAGGTGACCGGCGTCACCGTCAGCGAACGCGGCCGCATCTTCGTCAATTTTCCGCGCTGGACCGAAGATGCGCCGGTGTCGGTGGCCGAAGTCATGAAGGACGGTTCGATCAAACCCTACCCGGATGCGCGCTGGAACGCCTGGCGCAACGCGAACGGCGACGAGACCTCGCCGGCCGACCACTGGGTCTGCGTACAGAGCGTGGTGGCCGACGGCCACGGCAGCGTCTGGGTCCTCGACCCGGCGGCGCCGGCCCACGAAGCCGTGATCTCGGGCGGACCCAAGATGGTGCGCATCGATCTCGCCACCGACCGCGTGGCCCAGACGATCGCGTTCGACCAGTCGGTGGCGATCCCCGGTTCCTACCTGAACGACGTGCGCTTCTCCAGCGACGGTAAATTCGCCTTCATCACCGACTCCGGCCAGCGCGGCGCCCTGATCGTGGTCGAACTGGCCAGCGGCAAGGCCAAGCGCGTGCTGGACGGCCATCCGTCGACCCAGCCCGAAAAAGGCGTGGTGGTGCACTCGGACGGCAAGCCGGTCCGCTCGCCCGACGGCCGCAAGGTCCAGTTCGCGGCCGACAGCATCGCCTTGTCCGGCGACGGCTACCTGTACTGGAAGGCACTGACCGGCAAGACGCTGTACCGGATCCAGGCCAACGTGCTCGCATCGCGCGGTTTCCAGGGCCAGGACGTGGCGGGCGACGTGCAGTCCTACGGCCAGACCGGTCCGACCGACGGCTTCTGGATCGGCCACAAGAACGGCAAGCCGGGCAACCAGTTGTACGTCAGCCTGATGGAAAACAATGCGATCGGCGTGCGTGACCTGGCGCAGGGTGCGTCCGGCAGTCCGCGCACGCTGGTCCAGGATGCCCGCCTGCGCTGGCCCGACACCTTCAGCCAGGGTCCGGACGGCAGCCTGTACGTGACCACCTCGCGCATCCAGGATTCGGCTTTCTACAAGAAAGATGCGCCGCCGGCCCTGCCGACCCAGCTGTGGCGCGTGAAGTTGGGCGACTGATCGTGCCCGCCGCGGGCGCGGGCGCCGGCGCTTGCCGCGTCAGGCGAGCAGCGTCAACAGTGCGCCGGCGACGGCAACCAGCAACACCACGGCCACGGGCGGGCATTTCCAGGTAACTAATAGAAGGAAGCCCGCCACCGCCACGGCGAAGTCCTTCCCATCCAGGACGGCGCCGGTCCAGACCGGGTCATACAGGGCCGCGCCAAGGATGCCGACGACCGCGGCATTGGCACCGCGCACCGCATGCTGCGCTTGCGGCCAGGCCCGGAAACGGCGCCAGAAAGGCAGGCCCGCATACACCAGCAGCAGTCCCGGCAGGAAGATCGCGACCAGCGCGACGACGGCCCCAGCTGCCGCTGCGCCGATGCCGGTGCCGAGGCTGGCCCCGAGGTAGGCGGCAAAGGTAAACAAAGGACCGGGCACGGCTTGCGCCAGGCCATAGCCGGCCAGGAAGCGGTCGTCCGCCAGCCAGCCGGTCCCGACCACTTCCGCACGCAGCAGCGGCAGGACTACGTGGCCGCCGCCGAACACCAGCGCGCCGGCGCGATAGAAGGCGCCGAAGATCGACGTGGCGGACGCGGTGGCGCCTCCGGGCATGGCGACCGCCGCCAGTAGAAGGCCGCAGAACAGCGCCAGCGCCACGATGCTGCCCTTGTGCCCGCCCGGCGATGCGGAACGGGGCAGCGCGGCCACTACCTGGCCGCGGCCCAGCCACATGCCGGCAAGCGCACCGGCACCGATCGCCGCGACTTGCCCGAACGTGCCGCCCGCAAAGACGACGATGGCGAGGGCCGCCAGCGCGATGCCGGCACGCGGACCGTCGGGCGCCAGCGAGCGCGCCATGCCCCAGACCGCATGGGCAACGACGGCGACGGCCACCAGTTTCAAGCCGTGGATGCCAGCCGCCGCCCATGGACCATTCAAGACAGCGGCGCCCAGGGCGCATCCAAACAGGATCAGCGCGGACGGTAAGGTAAAGCCGAGCCACGCGGCGCAGCCGCCTGCCAGGCCTTGCGCTCGCAACAAACCCAGGCAGAATCCGACCTGGCTCGATGCCGGACCCGGCAGGAACTGGCAGAGTGCGACCAGGTCCGCATAGTCGGCTTCATCCAGCCAGCGGCGGCGCAGTACGAACTCGTTGCGGAAATAGCCGAGGTGGGCGGCGGGGCCACCGAAGGCGCTCAGCCCGAGTTTCAGGAAGATCGCGAAGATCGCCAGGGCACTGTCTTTATGATGCGAACCGGGTAGGGGTTGAAGAGTTGGCACGGACATCGTTTTTGGAGAGTTCAAGCTTCAGCGTTGTCTTGCCATCGATGGCGCATGCAGCGCCGGTATGTTGCACCATCCCGGTCGTGAGAAACAGCGGTCGTCCGCCGCACGCAGTTCGGGGCCAAGCATGTATTCGAACGATGCCTTCGCGCGCAACTGCGGAATGCGGCGAACGATGCGTCCTTCGGGCACCGAAACCTCATACAGATTGAATGTCCCCATATTGTCGCAATTAGCATGCGGCAGCACCTCGGCCGCCACCATCACCCTGGTGCCGCTTGCAGACCAGGCGACGCCGGCGACATTCGGCGTCTCCGGTGAGAAACACTTCGGATAACGGCGCCGGAAGTCGCGCCGGACAGCCGATGCGATATCGATTTTCTCCGTCTTCCCAGCGCCGATGCGATACGCCACCACCTCGTACGTACCCACGGCACCCCCACCGCTGTAATTGGCGAAGAAAAGCGTCGAATCCGCAGCCCAGGCGACCTCCGGACAGGGCCACGCCGCCGTATCGATCGGGGTTTCCCGGCCGTTGCCATCGATGGCGAAAGTCGCCGTGTCGCCGTCTGCAGTGACGCGCAGTACGATCTTTTGCCGGCGGTCGGGCGACCACACAACGGCATCGGCCACCTCAGGGGGTGATGTCTTGCAGAGGTTCCGGGCAGCGGCGGCAAAGACGCCATTCCCGGCCGGGACATGCCAATCCTTGTTACCGGTGCCTGTCCCGGCATACGCATGCTGCGCCAGCATCCAGGCAAGGACGCATGGCATCCATCGCTTCGGCATCGCCACCTCGAGAGGAAAGCAGGAGATTAATCAGGGCGTCACCGACGGCGCCCGCTTCAGGCAACGCAGGGTAAAGGTCGAACGCGTATGCCGCACCCCCGGCAGTTTATACAGCTTTTGCCGGAGAAACCGCTCGTAGCCTTCGGTGCCCGCCACCGCCACCTTGATCAGGTAATCGTATTCGCCGGACAGCAGATAGGCTTCCATCACTTCCGGCAGCTCGGCCAGCGCATCCGAAAAGGCCTTGAAGATCTCGTCGTCGTGGCGATCGACCGTGACTTCGATGATCACGGTGTCCGGCATGCCCAGCGCGCGCTGGTCGAGCATCGCCGCGTAGCCGGTGATGTAGCCGCCGTCTTCCAATGCACGCACGCGGTGCCAGCACGGCGTCGGCGACAGGTTGACGGTCTCGGCCAGTTTCTGGTTGCTGATGCGGCCATCCTGGCTCAGCGTGCGCAGGATCTTGCGGTCGATTTCGTCGAGTTGCCCCTCTTTCATGAAGCGTGTCCTTACGGGTTTTCGATGAATCGGAAAAGAAATATCTTCATTTTACCTTTTACGAAGATAAATCCTCAAAAAAAGCTGCTGTTATCGTTATCGAACAAAAGCACATTCTATTCGTGCTGCCTTACCATTCTCGCGCGCGTTGATGCAACGCACAAAACACAATCAGGCGTCGAGCCACTTCCTTACCGGGAAGGCAGTCGGCGCTTTTGTTCACCCTCACCATCCATCGAGGAGTTTGCGTGTCCGAAGCCATTTCGCAGGGCAGTCTGGGCTACCGGGGCAATGCCTTTGCCGCCGAATTGCCGCTGATGTTCATTGCCCCCGCCCTGTTCGCCGCCAACCTGATCGTGGCGCGCTGGGCGCAAGGCGCCGGCATCGCACCGGTGTTCCTGGCCTTCGGGCGCTGGGCGCTGGCCTTCCTGATCCTGCTGCCGACTGTCGGCCCGCGCATGTACGCGCTAAGACTTACCCTGCTCGCCAACTGGCCGCGCATCCTGCTGCTGGCCAGCCTCGGCATGGGCGTGGCGGTGGCGCCGCAGTACGTCGGCGCGCGCCATACCAGCGCCGCCAACATCGGCATCATCTTCGCCGCCTGCCCGGCGCTGGTCACCCTGATCGAAACCCTGGTGTGGCGCGTGCCGCTCGAGCGCAAGCAGGCCGGCGGCATGCTGCTGGCCATCTTCGGCGTGCTGATCGTGCTCTCGAAGGGCAACCCGGCCGCGCTCGGCCAGCTGGAATTCGGCCGCGGCGATCTGTGGGTGGTGCTGGCCGGCTGCGGCTGGTCGCTGTACACGGTGTTCAACAAGCGCGTGCCGCTGCCGCCGCTGCCGAGCACGGTCAAGCTGGCGTCGCTGATCGGCGGCGGCGCGCTGGTGCTGGCGCCGTTCGCCGCACTGGAAACCCTGCACGGCAACGTCCCCGATTTCGGCGACAGCCGCCTGTACATCGCGCTGGGCTTCCTGGCCGTGGTGCCGAGCCTGGGCGCCTACTTCTGCTTCGACCGCCTGGTGTCCCTGGCCGGCCCGACGCGTGCCAGCATGAGCCTGTACCTGATTCCACTGTTCGCGACGCTGGCCGCCTGGCCGCTGTTGAAAGAGGCGCCGCATCTGTACCACGTGGCCGGCTTTGCCGTGATCCTGGGCGGCGTCGCGCTGTCGAGCATGCGCCGCCGCGCCTGAGCGCCGCTGCGCGCGCATCGTTTTCCGTTAGCGGCGTCCCAGCCTCATGGCCGGGACGCCGTTTTTTTATCCGCAAGCTGTTGTATCCTTCACAGAATTTCATTTGCGAAGGTTCAACATGTCCCTTAACGTCCAGCCGCTGCGCGCGCTCGTCATCGTCGCCGCCCTCGCCGCTGTCCCGATGATGCCGGTGCAGGCCGCCGCGCCGACCGCCGCACAGGCGCAGGCCGCCGCGCAGCAGGTCGACCGCATCGCCGCGCGCTTCTACGACCTGCGCGCCAAGTACGACCCGATGCTGTACGCGACCGCCAACGGCGACAGCCGCTACGACGACCAGCTCGGCATGGCGATCGCACCGACGGTGCGCGCACGCTACCTGGCCGACAACCATGCGCTGCTGCGCCAGCTGCAGACCATCGATGCGTCGCGCCTGGCACTGAAGGGACGCCTGAACTACGACATCCTCGCCTTTGAAATCGGCAGCCAGCTGGACCTCGAGAAATTCCCCGAGCACCTGCTGCCGCTGAACCATTTCGACAACATGCCGAGCAACCTGGCGAACTACGCCGGCGGCACCGGCTCGCAGCCGCTCGAGACGCCGGCCCAGTACCGCGCCTACCTGAGCCGCCTCGAGCAGCTGCCCGCCTGGATCGACCAGGCGATCGCCAACATGAAGGAAGGCATCCGCGTGGGCGTGGTGCAGCCGAAGATCGTCACCGAGCGCATGCTGCCGCAGTTCCGCCAGCTGAGGAGCGCCAAGCCCGACGCCAGCGTGTTCTACTCGCCGGTAGCGCGCATGCCGGCCAACTTCCCCGACGCCGACAAGCGCGCCCTGGCGGCCGGCTACCGCCAGGCGGCGGAAAAAATCGATGCCGCGCTCGGCCGCCTGGTCGGCTTCCTCGACACCGACTACCTGAAGGCCGGCCGCACGACCGCCGGCTACGGCGCCCTGCCGAACGGCGCCGCCTGGTACCAGGCGCGCATCCGCAACAACACCAACCTGAACCTGACCCCGGCCGAAATCCACGCGCTCGGCCTGAAGGAAGTCGCGCGTATCCGCCAGCAGATGGCGGCGCTGGCGCCGCAGCTGGGCTACCAGGGGCCGCTCGAGCGCTTCCCGCACTGGGTCGAGGAGCAGGCGAAATTCAAGCCGTTCAAGACCGACCAGGAAGTGCTGGCGCGCTACCGCGAGATCTACGCCACGGTCGAGGGCAAGCTGCCGGCCTACTTCTCGCTGCTGCCGAAGGCCAGGCTGAGCATCCAGCTCGAACCCGAACTGACGCGCGCTACCGCTTCCGACCACTACACGCCGGTCGCGGCCGACGGTTCGCATCCGGGCGTGTTCTGGGCCGTGGTCAACGATCCGAAGCAGTACAGCACCGTCGGCATGTCGACGCTGCTGCTGCACGAAGGCGTGCCGGGCCACCACCTGCACGCGGCGCTGCTGAAGGAACTGCCGCTGCCGGACTTCCGCAAGTTCTACACCGAGCACCCGAGCGCGGCCGCCTACGGCGAAGGCTGGGCGCTGTACTGCGAAACACTGGGCCGCGATTTCGGCCTGTACGAGGACCCGGCCGCCTATTTCGGCCACCTGAACGACGAACTGCTGCGCGGCGTACGCCTGGTGGTGGACACCGGCATGCACGCCCAGGGCTGGTCGCGCGACAAGGCGATCGCGTATGCGGTCGAGAACCTGGGCTACGGCGAAGCCGAGGCGGCCAACCAGATCGAACGCTACATGGTGTGGCCGGGCCAGGCGCTGGCCTACAAGATCGGGGCGCTGAAGATCCTCGCATTGCGGGCCAAGGCGCAGAAGGAACTGGGGCCGAAGTTCAGCTTCCCGGCCTTCCATGCGGTGGTGCTGGGGGACGGGACCTTGCCGTTGCCGATTCTGGAGGCGCAGGTGAACCGGTGGATTGCGGCAACGAAGTGAGCGGCGAGCGCTGAGCGCTGAGCGCTGAGCGGCGAGCGCTGAGCGCTGAGCGCTGAGCGGCGAGCGCTGAGCGCTGAGCGGTGAGCGGTGAGCGGTGAGCGGTGAGCGACTAGGCTCGCTGAACGTGGCCACGTACAGTAGCACGTCGCCCCTGCGGAGGCAGGGGCCCAATTTTTGCGGTTCGCCACGAACTTGGACCCCTGCCTCCGCAGGGGCGACGAGTATGGGCTAACGAATCCTGCCAAGCACGGAGGGCATTACATCCCATCCGCCCGCCGTCCCACTCCCACGTCCCCCTGCTCCGGCGGTACCGCCAGCGGATGCTTCTCGCGCGCCGCCGCCTCGTCGATGCGCGCCTTCAGCTCGCGCGTCTTGCCGTCCTCGCCCCAGCGGCGGATGAAACCCTGCAGGCGCGTGCGCGCCTTGTCGCTGCTGCCGGCATCGAGCGCGGCGTCGGCGGCGGTGCTGGCCTCGAGCCAGGCCTTGTTGCGCAGGCGCCGCCTGGTGCAGATCGCGGACTGCTCGTTGAGCGTCTTCTGCAGCTGCTCCAGCTGCGCCGGGGTGGCGCGGCTGCCGCGCAGCGAAATCAGCTCGGCCTGCGCCTCATTGCCCTTGCAATCCTTTGCCAGAGACACGGCATGGTCGATCTGGCGCTCGATCTTCTTCGGCGACGGCCTGGCCAGCAGCCACACGCCCGCCAGGATGGCCAGCGCCACGATCCACCAGCGCAGCTGCACCGGCCTGCGCTGCGGCGGACGCGCCGGAATCGGCGGACGCGGCACTTCCTGGTGCGGCGCGGCGGCGCCCGGCGCGGCGGCATCCGGCGCGGAGGCGCCCGGCGCCTTGCTGCCGCCGGACGATGCCGAGCGCCCGAAATCGGTCGCGCTGGGCGGGACGCCGGGACCGCGCACGTTGGCCGTGACGCCCTTGCGCGGCGTTGCCGCGCCGGGCTGCGCCGGTGGCTCGGGTGGCTCTGGCGCAGGTGGCACCGGCGGCACAGGTACTTCCGACAAAGGCACATCCAGCCCGCCGGACATCGCCGCCGCCGCGGCTGCCCCGGCATTGGCGGCAACGGCCGCGGCGACGTCCGGACGGCGCGCATGCACGTCCGCCTCCGCGCCTACGCCCGTGCCTATGCCCGCGCGCGCGGCCGCCTGCCCCTGCGCGGTACCGCACCAGGGGCAGAAATTCACCGGGCGCGGCATCGGCCGGGCGCAGGCCGGGTTGATACAGCGGTAGATCACATCTTCTTGCACGTCACTCCCTTATTCCGGATCCGGAATGGCGTCGTCCGGATCGGGGATCGCCGCCTCGAGCGCGCCCGCCAGTTCCGGCATCTCGCCGACGGTCTTCCATTTGTCCTGGCGCGGATTCCAGCCCATGTTCCAGACCCGCGTGTTGCGGTCGATCTCGCCGCGCAGCAGCAGCTGCACGACTTCGTTCTGCGCATACGGTCCGCGCTGGCTGCCGCCGATGAACAGTTTGTAGCGCGCCGCCAGCGGCGTGGCGCCGATCACGCTGGCCGCGGGTCCGGGCATGGCGGCCGGCGGCAACCCGGCTGTGCCGCCGGTTGGGCTCACCACGAATGCTGCCGGCGCGCTACCGCCGCCGCTGCCACCGATGGTCGGATCGAGCGGCCCGGTGCCGGGGCCGGCCACCCCTGCGGCCGGGGCCGCGGACGGCGCAGCGCCGCCCGCACGCCGCTCCAGCACCTGCGCCGCGCGCGCATCCTGGGCCAGCACATCCGGCTTGATCACGCGCTTGTCGACGGCGCGCTCGACTTCCCAGCTGTAGGCATCGCTGGCGGAATCGGGCACGGTGTCGGTCCACTGCTCGAGCTGGGCCAGCGCGGCCTCGACCTGGGCCGGCGACAGCGTCGGATCGAGCGTGACGGCACGCCGGAACCAGGCGTCGTACAGCCGGCGCGCGGTGATGTTGGGCAGCGACGGCGACGGCAGCTGGGCGCCGGTCTCGTCGACCTCGAGCTTGGGTTCGTACACGCGCAGCTGGTAGTGGCGCATCAGCGCCGCCAGCAGCGCCAGCTGGTGCGGTCCCATCGCGGCCAGGCGCTTGCGCACGCCCGCGATCACCTGTTCGCGGTAGTACGAAGGCAGGCCGTTCGAGCGGATCGCGTATTCGTTGCCGATCTGGAGCCATTCGCCGCTGCCCGGCTCGACCTCGAACAGGTACTGGCCGCGCGGCTGGAAGCTGGCTTCGCGGTCGCCGGCGTCCCCCTTGCGCCGTACCACGCCGAGTGCGATCGCCTGCAGGAACCATTCGTAGTCGTCGGCCAGGCGATTCAGCTCGTCCATCGACGGCGAGATCGGATGGCGGAAGCGCGTCGAATCGAAGTGCAGGTGGGTCGGGATCTTCGGGTTTTCGATCTGGTAGGAAGCACGCCAGGTCGGCAGCCCGCGCAGCACCGTCATCGGGTAGCCCGACAGTTCGATGTAGCATACCGCCCTGCCGGCGACGCCGGTGTTGACGATGGCGACCGCATCGCCCTGCAGGAAGCCGGTCGGCACGGCGCCGCGGATCTCGGCCTCCATGCGGCGCCAGGCCACCGGATCGCCGACGCCGATGAAGCACTTGAACTGGTCGGCGCTGGGCGTGAACTCGGCCGAGAAGCGCGTATTAATCCAGGGCATGGCGCTGCGGATCCATTCGCTGAACACGCGGTGGCGCTCCTGCGGCGACATCGCGCCCAGGCGCTCCAGCAGCGGGTCGCCCGGCTCGGTGCCGGCCGCATGCTCGGCGCTCAGGTGGGTCTGGGCGCGCCGGAACAATTTCAATAACAAGTCGGACCGCAGGCGCTCGTCGCCGAGCTGCGGGAACAGGCGCGCCGAGCCGCCGAATTCGCCCAGGACTTCTTCACTCCAGCCATCGACATCACCGGTCAGGGCGACCTTCTCCGGCAGCACGTCGCTGGCCAGCTTGATGTAGGTGGCGTGCTCGTGGCGGGCATCGGCGCGCAGCTGGCCGATGCGCTGGTCGACGGCGCCGAGCATGGCCTGCACCGCGCGCCGGCCTTCCTGGAATTCGCCGGCGATGCCGCTCCACTGCACCTGGCCCTGCTCGTCGGGCGCCTGCGGGTTGCCCAGCCAGGCCGACATGCTGTGCATGACCTCGACCGCCTGGCCGGCCGCCACCGCCAGCAAATGGAAGCGTAGAAAGTCGGCGATGTCGCGCTTCAGGTGGTTCATCACTTCGCGCGCCTGGGCATCCTTGCCGAACAGGCGGCTGGCGGCCTGGGTCAGGTTGTTCAGCGATTCCTCGACCTGGCGCGTGCGCAGGGCGTCGCGGATGTCGCGGTAGCGCTTGCCGTTGCGCTGGACGTTGGCCAGGTCGCGCTGGTTGAGGCGCGCCTTGACCTGCTCCAGCAGCGACAGCACGAATTCCAGGCCGCCCTGCTTGCGGTCGTCGAGCAGCATGTACAGGCGCCCGCGCACGCCCAGGCGCAGGTTGGCCAGCAGTTCGCCGGTGTGGCGCTTGATGCGGTCTTCGCTGGTCTCGGCGGTGGCGCCGGCTTCGCGGATGGCGTCGCGCTCCAGGTTGGGCAGCAGCTCGACCACCTTCTCGCGCCACAGTTTCAAATCGTACGACGCCATGATGCGGTCGATCTCGAGCTGCACCTTGCTCTCGATCCGTTCCAGCAGCGAGCGCTGGTCGCGGTCCATCAGCAGCATGTCGGTCAGCGTGTATTCCTGGAAGGGCGTGACGTCGACGGTACCCTTGCGGAAGTCCGGGAATTCCGAGAACGGGTGCTCGGCCATGCCCATCTGCTCGCGCATGAAGGCATCGCGTTCGGCGTCGGTGGCGCGGCGCGCCTGCACGCCGTCGGTGCCGGCCAGTCCGAAGAACGCCTTGACCATCAGCGCCGCCAGTTCGTAGGCGCGGATGTCGTCGCGCAGGCTTTGCTGGGTGTCGAGCACGGCCTGGCCAAAGGCCGAATACACCTTCGAATACGACAGGCGCATCTCGCCGAAGCGCGCTTCCGGCACGCGCGGGTTGTAGGGGCCGAGCTTGTGCTGCTGCTGGTTGACCGCGACCGAGCGCTTGCGGTTGGCGAAATCGGCCGAGGCGAAGTCCTCGAACAGCGTGTCCGCCACCATCTGGTAGACGTCCTTCACATCCTGGGTCGCCTTGTTGGCCAGGTTGGCGGTGTCGACGAAATACACGTCGTCGAAAGGCGTGCCGCGTCCGACCACGCTGTCCGGGTCCATCCAGCGCACTTGCGCGTTCATGTCGCGCATCGTGGTCTCGAGTTCCATCAGGGTCGCATAGGCGTTGGCCTCGGTGCGCTCCTTGTTGGCCTTGGCGTAGCCCGAGGGCAGGAACATCACCAGGTCGACCTGGCTGTCCGACACCTCCTGGCGCGCGATGGCCTTCGCGATCCAGCCCAGGTCGATCGCGCTGCCGGCGCCGGTGCCGCCGGCGTTCGAAGCGATGACGACGATGCGGAACTTGCTGGTATCGACCTGCAGGCCGAGGCGCTGGTAATTCTCCTTGCGCTCGATGCCGGCGTTACTGCTCAGGTAATTCAGCGCGCCCTTGATGCGGCCGCGCAGCTTGGGGTATTTGTCGAACAGGTACAGCCGCGCCAGCGCGCGGATCTGGCCGGCGCCCTTGGACGGGTCGATGCCGAGCGAGCGCAATTTTTTCGGACGCAGCGGCATCCAGCTTTCGATGAGCGGAAACCGCGCCAGGCTGTCGTCCGACTCGTGGTATTGCGGCAGGTCGAGCGGTTCCACCAGCCGCTCTTCGTCGGTCAGCTTGACCAGCTCGAACCAGGGGTCGGTGCGCTGCGACTTGCCCTCGTCGATGATGGCGTTGTTGTCGAGGTCGAAGTGCAGGAAGCGCGCCACCGGAAAGTCGGCCAGCGACTCCACCCGCGTCGGGTGCTGGCGGTTCCACACCGCCGACAGGATGCGCCGGCGGATGCGCATCATGACTTCCATGCCGGTGCCGCCGGCGCCGATGAACAGCGTCGGGCGCAGGTCGACTTTGAGCTCGGATTTATTGTTGCTGTTCAGGGCTGCGGGATCGGGAAAATCTGCCATCTTGTATCCTTTTATTTAGCGGCGGCCGACGAACAGCGCCGCCACCAGCGTCACCACGCCGACCAGCACCAGCGGCCCGGTAATCGCGAGCGTCAGGTATTTGGCGGCGTTCACGATCGCCAGCACCGCAGCCAGCGACAGGAAGCCCAGCCCGACGAACAGCAGCCAGCCGGCGCTTCCCGCCGACGAAGGCGACACCCGGCGCACGACCAGGTGGTGCACGTAGGCGTTACGCACGAAGAAGTAAATGACCAGCAGGACCAGGAACACGGCGCCGGAAATCGCCAGGTCGCGCGCCGAGGTGTCGCGCAGCGGCGCGGCCGACGGATTGGTGGCGCCGCCGGGCGCGATCTCGACCGGCTGGCGGGCGGTGTCGGGCGTGGTCTTGGGCATGCCCTCGTCCGGGGTCTGGCCCGGCAGCTTGAAGCCGGGGTCGGCGCTTGGCGTGGAAGTGGGCTGGGTTTTCTGGTCTTGCATGGGTATCCTTTATCTTTATAGTTACCTACCGAGCCGGACCTGCGCGCCTTCGCGCAGGTCGAGCAGCTGGTTGCCGAACAGGGTCGTCTTCAGGCGCGCCACCTGCTGGCCCGCCTTGTCGTAGATCGGTTGCGTGGCCCCGGCGCGGGTGTGCACGGTGAGCAATTCGTCTTCCACCGTCAGCACCACGCGCCGCGGGCGGGCATAGGCATAGGCAGCGCCCGCACCCAGTCCCAGCAGCGCCAGCGCCGCGCCGATCGCGGCGAACAGCGGGCCCGACCCGTAGTGCACGCGCACCTCGATCGGCAGCACCGCGGTCGACGCCTGGATCTCGCTCGGGGGCGTGAAAATGTCGGGCAGCGGATCGCCGGGGAACAGCGCCGCCATGCGGTCGCGGAAAGCCTGCGACAGCTCCAGGCGCTGGCCCTGCAGCTGCAGTTCGATCCGTCCCGGCAGCACGTAGGCCGAGCCGGCCGACTGCAGCGCCGCCAGCGACCATTTGCCGGGCAGCTGCGCCACCGGCAGCTGCATGGTCGAGGCCAGCGGCGCGGCCTGGCCCGGCGCCAGCCGTCCCACGCTGTTGTTCGCCAGCGCGATCCGGCGGTTTTCGCCGCCGAGCATCGAGCGCGCCGCGATCGAGGCGCCGGCGATCGTGTACGGGTAAATCGTGTTCTCGAGGTGCCAAAGGATGCTGGCACTGGGGCTGCGCGCATCGGGCGCGACGTCGGCGCGCAGCAGGCCGTTTGCATCCATCGAGAAGTCGACGCCGGGCGCGTTCTCGACCTTGCGCGGCACCAGGCGCACGGTATCGCGGTCCAGCGGCTTCAGGCGCGCCGGCGGCTCGGTGATCACGCGCTGAATGCGCCCGGCGGCCAGCAGGCGGTCGAGTGCCTGCGCGCCTTCGCGCCCGACCGCGAACACATAGATCATCAAGCCGTTGGCGCGGTAGTGCTGGCCCTCGACCTGCATGCGCAGCGGCCAGGCCAGTGCCTTGTCGATGGCCGCGCCGCGGTGGATCAGCGTATAGAACTCGCGGTTGCGCGCGCTCGTGGCCTGGTCGTTGTTGGGGCTATTGCGGTTGTTCGTGACCAGCCACACCAGGCCCGGCTTGCCTTGTAAAACCTGGGTGACGGCGGCGTTGACGGCTTCGCCGAGGTCGGTGTCGGCCAAGGCAGCGCCACCTGGCTTGCGCGCCAGGTCCAGCCCGGCCAGCGCCGCCCCGACGTGCGCCTGCACGGTCTTGGCATCGACCGTTTCGGACAGCAGCCCGCGCGGCGAGGGCGCGCCGGGACGCGACTGGTTGAAGGCGGCCAGCACCAGTGCGTCGCCCGGCTGCGCCACGCTGCCGGCCAGCGCCGCCACCAGCGGCTTGAACTGTGATGTGGGGTCGCTGTAGAAGGGTTCCATCCAGCCCGAGTTCTGGACCAGCACCACCTGCGGCAGCGCCAGCGCAGACTGCGCGACGCCCAGGGTAACGCCAAGCGCGCCGCCCAGCAGCAGCACGGTCCGCGACAAGAGGAGAGACAGCGTACGGCCCCTCACGACAGCGCTTCCAGGTGCCAGCCGCGGATCCGGTTCCAGTCGGGATGGTGCAGCCAAAGCCGGTTGGCGTACACGAAGGGCACGCATTCGTGCGGACGGGCCAGGCGTGCGATCTCGTCGAGGATCACATTGCTGCGGCCGATCCATTCCACCGTGGTGCGCGGGATCACGCGGTTGGCCAGCGCGTCTTCCGCGCGGCCGGTGTACTTGTGGAAGCGCAGCACCAGCCCGCTCGGCTGGCTGCGGTTGTTGTTAAAGCTGCGCAGCAGCGGCAACACCAGCGAATCGTCCTCGCCCTGGTCTTCGACGTGCTCGCCCGACCACGGTTCGTCCAGCACCGGGTGGCCGCGCCGGAACAGCAGGTTGGCGAAGCCCAGGCGCGCGCCGTCGATGCGTTCGCGCTGGGGCGACGCCACCCCGAGTTCGAGGAAGCAATAGGACTGGCCGTCATGCCCGATCAGCCACATGCGGCCGTCGCGGCTCAGGGTCGGGCCGCCGAGGTCGAGGCTGGGCAGCCAGGTGTCGGGCAAGGGCAGGAATTGCGGCGCCTCGCCCGGACGCCAGGACAGCTGCCCTTCCGGGTGCAGCCACAGCAGGCGGCCGTCGTAGCCGACCGGCCGGCTCCAGCCGCTCAGCGGCAGCGCGCCGCAATCCTGGGCCGGCGCTGGCGCCAGGTCGGCATCCAGCGCATACAAGCTGACGCCGCCGCCCGGATTGCGCGCCAGGCAGGCGATATGGCGCCGCATCGTGCCCGGCGCGGCCACCAGCGGCGCGGCCAGCAGGGTCTCGGTGCGGTAGGTTTCGCTGACCGGGTTGATCCACAGGCGGCGCAGGCCGTGCGCGGTGGGCAGCAGCGCGACTTCGCCGCGGCGCGGCTCGTGCCCGAGACTGGCGACCGGCAGCCAGCCGTAGTCGGAAGCGGTAAAACTCAGGTCGGCGGCGCCGTCCTCGGGCAGCAGCACCTGCCATGCCTCGGCCAGCGGGTCCCAGTATTGCAGCACGCCGCGCCCCGGCGCCAGCGCCAGCAGGCGCTGCTCGGGAAAGCCGTAGCCGGCGGCGGCAAACACGCAATGGGCGTTCGGCGGCGTCGGCATGGCCTCGTCGAAGCGGTTGATCACGGGTGCGGCGGGCCGCTCCTCGAGGCTGTCGCCGAGGGCCAGCGAGGTGACCGGCAGCCCGTGCGGCACGTGGCGTGGCAGCAGCGCATCGGCATAGGGGCCCCACCAGTCGGGCAGGTGCTGGCGGCGCCCGGCGAAGCGTTCCAGCGGGCGTCCGCATTCGGGGCAGAAGGCGAAGCCTTCGGGATAGATGGCCGCGTGCGCGCAGCCGGCCGGCAGCGAGGCGCCGAGCAGGCGTGCAATATCGGGCAAGCGCGCAGGCAAACGCGCAGGCAAACGCGTGGGGTCGTGCGCAGCCAGGGCGCCCGCCTGCGCCGGTGCATTCCAATTAAGTTGGCCCAGCCCTTCGCTGGTGGCCAGTTCGAACTGGCCGGTCCTGTCGTCTTCCAGCCAGACGCTGGCTGGCGTTTCCCATCGGTATGCCATTAGCTCCGCCGTTAGATCGTCAAAAAGGCACTGGCCCGCCGCAAATGTCGGGCCATTGTGCTTTTGGAATCATAGCGCCACCGTCAAGCATACGGCGCGCCGTTCACGGAGTAGCGTGTCGCGGTACCTCAGCGGTCAAATTGTGGACGGGTCGGGGGAACTTCCGGCAGGCCTCGCTTCCGCCAGCACTACCTGGCGGATCTTCCAGCTGCCGGCTTCCAGCACCATGGCCAGCGCCAGCACCCGCTTGGCGCCCTCCTCGCCGCCCAGGGTGACGATGACGTCGGCGCCGGCGCCGCTCTGGCGCACGGTGGTCGCAGCCACGTGGCGGCGCCAGTCGCTCCGGTAGCCGGACGCTTGCAGGAAGTAGTCGGTGTCGGGGACGCGTCCGCCGACCAGGCGCGTATTCAAACGTTCGATGAGGCGCGCCGTCAGCTCCCTGGCGACGTAGTTGTTGAAGGTGGCATGGCGGTCGCTGAGCGGATCCTGGTCGGCGCTCAGCGTGTCCAGGTACCAGCCATAGAATTCGGTGGCCACCGCATCCGGCGCCAGCTGGCGCTGCGGCGCGGCCTGCACCTGCTCGGATCCCATCCAGGCCAGCACGACCACCATCAGCGCCGCGCCGAACGGGGCCAAAAACTTGGATATGAGAAATTTTCCCTTTAGAATCAACATGATATGCTCCTGACAACCCAACTGTGCAGCAAAGCGCAGGTGCCGGCCCTGCGCTGCCGCAAGCACCGCTGCCCCCGCTTGACAGGCGCTGTTTGCATCGCTGTTTACACATATAATGCCGGGTTGCCTCCTCCTCCGTGCCGCCATGACCACCGCCCCGCTCTCCAGCCCCGACCTGCCCGCATCCGCCATCGACAGCGCCACCGCGCACCTGCGCGACGTGCTGGCGATCGCCCTCGAACATGGTCCCGGGCAACGCGCGCTGGTCGTGTACGACACCCGTACCGGGCTGGCGCGCGCGCTGGCCGAAGCCTACCGGCGCAACCTGCCGGACGCCGTCTGCATCGACTTCGACAGCGTCGAGCCGGGCGAGGTGCTGGCCCTGTTCAAGACGTTCGCGCCGCGCGACCTGGTGGTGCTGGTGCAGTCGTCCAACTTCCGCCTCGACGGCTTCCGCCTGCGTGTCGAACTGTTCAAGCTGGGCCTGAAGGTGATCGAGCACGTGCACCTGTCGCGCATGCCGGGCACGCAGGGCGAGCACTACATCGCATCGCTGGCCTACGATCCGCGCTACTTCCGCGGCGTCGGCCACGCGTTGAAATCACGTATCGACCGCGCCCGGCGCGCCGAGGTGCACGGTGGCGGCGACGTCCTGGTCTTCGATTCGCCGCTGGAATCCGCCAAGCTGAACGTCGGCGACTACAGCGCGATGGCCAACGCCGGCGGCCAGTTCCCGATCGGCGAAGTGTTCACCGAAGCACAGGACCTGGAAGCCGTCAGCGGCCGTGCGCAGATCCACGTGTTCGGCGACACCCAGTACCTGGTCAACCGCCCGGACCAGCCGGTCACCATCGTGATCGAGCGCGGGCGCGTGGTCGAGGCGATCGACGCCACGCCCGCATTCCAGCAGATGCTCGACATCATCCGCCGCGACGAGGGCGAGGTCTGGGTGCGCGAACTCGGCTTCGGCATGAACCGCGCTTTTACGCGTGAGCGGAGAGTGGACGACATCGGCACCTACGAGCGCATGTGCGGCATCCACCTGTCGCTGGGCGCCAAGCACGGCGTGTATGCGAAGCCGGGCTTCAAGCGCAAGGATGCGCGCTATCACATCGATGTGTTCGCGGTGACCGATGCGGTGTACTTGGACGATGAGCGGGTGTATGCGGATGGGGCCTGGACCGTCGAAAGTTAGCAACGTCGTCCCTGCCTGCGCAGGGACGACGCGTTTAAGTCAGCGAATCAGGCGCGGTTCTTGCTTGCTTTTTCGGCATGACTACCGCCGCCACCCACCCCACCGGCGACCCCGAACCGCCGCAACGGATCGTCAAGATCCGGCGCGACTACAACACCTGGGTTGCCGACGAAACGATCGAGGACTATGCGCTGCGCTTCACGCCGCGCTCCTTCCGCAAGTGGTCGGTATTCCGCGTCGCCAATACCGCCTTCGGCGCGATCTCCTTCCTGGTGCTGGAAGCGATCGGCGGCACCATCGCCGTCAACTACGGCTTCGTCAACGCGTTCTGGGCCATCGTCGCCATCGGCCTGATCATCTTCCTCACCGGCCTGCCGATCAGCTACTACGCCGCGCACTACGGCCTCGACATGGACCTGCTCACGCGCGGCGCCGGCTTCGGCTACATCGGCTCGACCATCTCCTCCTTCGTCTACGCCTCCTTTACGTTCATCCTGTTCGCGCTGGAAGCGGCCATCATGGCGTATGCGCTGGAGCTGTACTTCGGCCTGCCGCTCTACCTCGGCTACCTGGTCAGCGCGCTGGTCGTGATCCCGCTGGTGACGCACGGCGTGACCCTGGTCAGCCGCATCCAGATGCTGACCCAGCCGGTCTGGCTGCTGCTGCTGGCCCTGCCCTTCATCGCGATTATCGTCAAGCAGCCGCAATTGCTGGCGCAGCTGGGACATTTCGGCGGCGCCTCCGGCGCGCATGGAAACTTCGACATGCTGCAGTTCGGCGCCGCCACCGCGGTCGGCGTGGCCCTGATCACGCAGATCGGCGAGCAGGTCGACTTCCTGCGCTTCATGCCCGAACGCACGCCGGCCAACCGGGTGCGCTGGCACCTGGGCGTGCTGGCCGCCGGTCCCGGATGGATTGTGCTGGGCATGGCCAAGATGCTGGGCGGCGCCCTGCTGGCGCTGCTGGCGATCGAGGGCGGCGCCACGCTGGCGCAAGCCGTCAACCCCAACCAGATGTACCTGGCCGGCTTTCGCCAAGTGTTCGCCAACCCGGCGCTGGCGCTGGCGGCGACCGCGTTGTTCGTGATCGTCTCCCAGGTCAAGATCAACATGACGAATGCCTATGCCGGCTCGCTGGCGTGGTCGAATTTCTTTGCGCGCCTGACGCACAGCCATCCGGGCCGCGTGGTGTGGGCCGTGTTCAACGCGCTGATCGCCGTGCTGCTGATGGAGCTGGACGTGTTCCAGGCGATCGAACAGGTGCTCGGCCTGTATTCGAATATCGCGATCGCGTGGATCACCGCGGTCGTCGCCGACCTGGTCATCAACAAGCCGCTCGGCCTGAGCCCCAAGGGCATCGAGTTCCGCCGCGCCTATTTATATGACATCAACCCGGTCGGCGTCGGCGCCATGCTGCTGGCATCGCTGCTGTCGGTGGCCGCCTTTGCCGGCGTGTTCGGGCCGCGCGCGCAAGCCTTTTCGGCCTTCATCGCGCTGGCCACGGCCTTGATTGCCGCGCCGCTGATCGCCTGGGCCACGCGCGGCAAGTACTACCTGGCGCGCGCCCAGCCCGGCTGGCCGGCCGGCGCCACCACGCGCGTCTGCTGCATCTGCGAAAAGGAATACGAGACCGAGGACATGGCGCACTGCCCGGCCTACCAGGGGCCGATCTGCTCGCTGTGCTGCTGCCTCGACGCGCGCTGCGACGACGCCTGCAAGCCGCACGCGCGCCTGTCCGCGCAATGGGAACAGGCGGCCAAGGCCTTGCTGCCGGCGGCGATGTGGCCCTACATGAGCAGCCGCCTCGGCCACTACCTGCTGTTGATGCTGGTGACCGCCGGCTTCTTCGGCGGCCTGCTCGGGCTGCTGTACGTGCACGAGGAAGCCGCGATCGGCGCCGCCGGCGCCCACCTGCTGCCGGCGCTGCGCCTTGCCTTCATCAAGGTGTTCAGCGCGCTGGTGCTGGCCAGCGGCATCGTCGCCTGGTGGCTGGTGCTGACCGGCGAAAGCCGGCGCGTGGCGCAGGAAGAATCGAACCGGCAAACCAGCCTGCTACAGCGCGAAATCGAGCTGCACGGCCGCACCGACGCCCAGCTGCAGCAGGCCAAGCGCCAGGCCGACCAGGCCAACCGGGCCAAGAGCCGCTACATCGCGGGCATCAGCCACGAGATCCGCACGCCGCTGAACAGCATCCTCGGCTACGCCCAGCTGCTCGACAACGATCCGGCGATTCCTGCTCACCGCCAGCAGGCGATCCGCGTGATCCGCGGCAGCGGCGAGCACCTGCTGTCGCTGATCGAAGGCTCGCTCGACATCGCGCGCATCGAAGGCGGCAAGTTCAGCTTCGACATCAAGGAACTGGCCCTGCCCGATTTCCTGGCCCAGATCGTGCGCATGTTCGAGCAGCAGGCGCAGGGCAAGGGCCTTGGCTTCCGCTACGACGTCGCCGGCACCCTGCCCGAGGTGGTGCGGGCCGACCGCAAGCGCCTCGGCCAGATCCTGATGAACATCCTCGGTAACGCGGTCAAGTTCACGGCGCGCGGCGAGGTCGTGTTCCGCGTGCGCTACGCGCGCGAGATGGCGACCTTCGACATTACCGATACCGGGCCCGGCATCCTGCCGGATGAAATCGAGCGCATCTTCGAGCCGTTTGCGCGCGGCAGCGCCGGCAACAGCGTGAACACCGCCGGCACCGGCCTGGGCTTGCCGATCAGCCGCATGCTGGTGCAGCTGATGGGCGGCCAGCTCGCCGTCGATGCCACGCCCGGCAGCGGCAGCAGCTTCACGGTCCGCCTGCAGCTGCCGCGCGTGCACGCGCCCGCGCACGCGCGCAGCGCGCCGGCGCCGGCGCCCGGCGGCTACCTGGGGCCGCGCAAACGCATCCTGGTGGTCGACAACGAACGCGTCGACCGCGAACTGCTGGTCAACATCCTGGCGCCGCTCGGCTTCGAGACCCTGCAGGCCGAAACCGGCGCCGACTGCCTCGCGCGTTTCGACGCCATCCAGCCGGACCTGGTGCTGATGGACCTGGCGATGCCGGTGATGGACGGCTGGGAAGCGAGCCGCATCCTGCACCGCGAGCGCGGGGTCGTGGTGCCAATCCTGATCGTCTCGGCCAACGCCTACGAGAAGGGACATTTGGAGCAAGGGGCATTGGACAACCCGGCCGGCTTCGCGGCCGAGGATTTCATCGTCAAGCCGGTCAACGTGGCCGAGCTGCTGGAGCGGATCGGGGTCCGGCTCGGGCTGACGTGGACGGCGCAGGCGGCCGCCCCAGTCATGGCGCCGGCGCCGGCACCCGCGCTGGTCTTCCCGCCGGCCGAGCAGGTGGAAGCATTGCGCGCCCAGATCGCGCTCGGCTATATGCGCGGCATCAACCGCCAGCTCGATGCGATCGCCGCGCTCGATCCCGCCTACGCCGGCTTCGTCGGCGCGCTGCGCACGCTGGCCGCACGATTCGACCTGGACGCGATGTCCGCCTTCCTCGACCGTGGAGCACACCATGCCTAATCAAGCCTTCGACCGCCACGCCAGCCTGGTGGTACTGATCGTCGACGACGTGCCGGAAAACCTCGCCGTGCTGCACGACACGCTCGACGAGTCGGGCTACACCGTGCTGGTCGCGAACAACGGTGCGGCGGCGCTGGAGCGCGCCCGCCAGACGGTCCCGGACGTGATCCTGCTGGATGCCCTGATGCCGGGCATGGACGGCTTCGAAACCTGCCGCCGGCTGCGCGCCGACAGCGCCACTCGCACCATCCCGGTCATCTTCATGACGGGGCTGACCGAGACCGAGCACGTGGTGGCCGCCTTCAGCGCCGGCGGCACCGATTACGTGACCAAGCCGGTACGCCAGAGCGAGGTGCTGGCGCGCATCGGGGCGCATGTGCAGACGGCGCGCCTGATGCAGCAGGCGCGCAGCGCGCTGGACGCCTTCGGCAACGCGGTGCTGGCGGTGACGCCGCACGACGGCCGCATCGTGTGGCAGACGCCGCTGGCGCGGCAGTGGATGCATACGTATTTCGGCGACGCCGGCGACGCCGCCACGCCGGCACCGCTGGCCGCCTGGCTGGCCGGCCTGGGCGCTGCCGCGGCGCCGCAGCCATTGACCGTGATCCGCGGCGCCGCGCGCCTGGTCTTCAATGCGCCCGACATGGGCAGCGGCGAGCAGTGGATGATCGTGCTGCGCGAGGAATCGGACACGGCGCGCGTGCAGGCGCTGATGGCCCTGTTCCGGCTGACCCAGCGCGAATCCGAGGTACTGCACTGGGTCATCCAGGGCAAGACCAACCGCGACATCGGCGACATCCTGGGCATGAGTCCGCGCACCGTCAACAAGCACCTCGAGCATGTGTTCGAGAAGCTGGGGGTGGAAACCAGGACCGCGGCGGCGACGCTTGCGACTAATAAGATGAGGTCGTCGGGTTAAGGCTGCTAACCTGAGCACGTCGCCCCTGCGCAGGCAGGGGCGACGTGCATCGGCTAACGAAAGCTGTTACGGAGCGCGCTTAGACAGCCAGATGCCGCCGCACGTGCTCCCCATCCATCTCCCCGGCCGTCCCGCTGGCCACCACCTCCCCGCGCGACAGCACCACGAACTTGTCCGCCAGCGCCCGCGCAAAATCGAAATACTGTTCGCACAGCAGGATGCCGATATCGCCGCGCTGGCGCAACAGCCGGATCACGCGCTCGATGTCCTTGATGATCGACGGCTGGATGCCCTCGGTCGGCTCGTCCAGGATGATCAGCTGCGGCCGCGCCAGCAGCGCGCGCGCGATCGCCAGTTGCTGCTGCTGCCCGCCCGACAGATCGCCGCCGCGCCGGCCCAGCATCTCCTTCAGCACCGGGAACAGTTCGTACACCTCGCCGCTGATGCGCGCCGCTTCGCGGCCGGATAACGTGGCCATCCCCATCAGCAGGTTCTCTTCCACGGTCAGGCGCGCGAAGATGTCGCGCCCCTGCGGCACGTAGGCGATGCCGCGCGCGGCGCGCCGGTGCGGCTTCAGGCGCGTGATGTCGCTGCCGTTCCAGCGCACGCTGCCGCGCGCCACCGGCAGCACGCCGGTCAGGCATTTCAGCAGCGTGGTCTTGCCGACGCCGTTGCGGCCCAGCAGGGCCAGGCATTCTCCCTTGGCCACCGACAGCGACACCCCGCGCAGCGTGTGCGACGAGCCGTAGTACTGGTTCACCTGTTCCACCTGCAGCATGCTGATTCTCCCGATCATCGACCCAAATACACTTCGATCACGCGCTCGTGCGCCTGCACCTCGTCCATCCGCCCTTCGGCCAGCACCGATCCCTCGTGCAGCACCGTCACCTTGCCCTGCTGCGCGATCTCGGCAACGAAACCCATGTCGTGCTCCACCACCACGATCGAGTGCTTGCCGCGCAATTCGTTCAGCAGCTCGGCGGTGCGCGCCGTCTCGGCATCCGACATGCCGGCCACCGGCTCGTCCAGCAGGATCAGCTGCGGTTCCTGCGTCAAGAGCATGCCGATCTCCAGCCACTGCTTCTGGCCGTGCGACAGTAAGCCCGCCAGCCGCTCTTCCTGTCCGTGCAGGCGGATCAGGCGCAGGGTGGCGTCGATGCGGTCGCGCTGCTCGCCGCTCAGGCGCGCGAACAGCGTCGGGCGCACCCGCTTGTCCATCTTCATTGCCAGCTCCAGGTTCTCGAACACCGTGTGCTGCTCGAACACGGTCGGACGCTGGAACTTGCGGCCGATGCCGGCGTGCGCGATCTGGTATTCCGTCATGTGCGCCAGGTCGTGTGACTGGCCAAACCAGGCGCTGCCACTGGTGGGCCGCGTCTTGCCGGTGATGACGTCCATCATGGTGGTCTTGCCGGCGCCGTTCGGTCCGATGATGCAGCGCAGTTCGCCCACCGAGATGTCGAGCGTCAGCTTGTTCAAGGCGCGGAAGCCGTCGAAGGAGACCGTCACGTCCTCCAGGTACAGGATGGCGCCGTGGCTGGTGTCGACGCCGGGGCGTTTCAAGGCCATGTCGATGCTCATGCGGTTTCCTCCTTGGCATTGGCCGCCGGTTCCACCCCTGCCCGGCCGGGCAGCAGGCGTTTCAGGTCCGGCAGCGTGCCCACGATGCCCTTGCGCAGGAACAGCGTGACCAGGATGAACAGCAGGCCGAGCGCGAACAGCCACAGGTCGGGGAAGGCGGCCGTGAACCAGCTTTTCAGGCCGTTGACGGCAAAGGCGCCGACGATCGGGCCGACCAGGGTGCCACGGCCGCCGATCGCCACCCACACCACCATCTCGATCGAATTCGCCGGCGACATCTCGGACGGGTTGATGATGCCGACCTGCGGCACATATAAAGCACCGGCGATGGCGCACAGCACCGCCGACAGCGTCCACACGAACAGCTTGAACGCCAGCGGGTCGTAGCCGATGAACATCAGGCGCGATTCCGCATCGCGCACCCCCTGCAGCACGCGCCCCAGGCGCGAGCCGACGATCCAGCGGCACAGCAGCAGCGCGCTCACCAGCAGCGCCAGCGTCGCCAGGTACAGCGCGACACGGGTTGCCGGCGCCGTGATCGCATGGCCGAGGATGCGCTTGAAGTCGGTAAAGCCGTTGTTGCCGCCGAAGCCGGTGTCGTTGCGGAAGAACAGCAGCATGAAGGCGTAGGTCATGGCCTGGGTGATGATCGAGAAGTACACGCCCTTGATGCGCGAGCGGAAGGCGAACCAGCCGAACACGAAGGCGAGCAGTCCCGGCACCAGCACCACCAGCAGCATGCAGTACCAGAAGTGGTCGGTGAAGGCCCAGTACCACGGGTAGTCCTTCCAGTCGAGGAAGACCATGAAGTCGGGCAGCAGGCTGCCGTAGCTGCCGTCGCGGCCGATCGCCCGCATCAGGTACATGCCGTGGGCATAGGCGCCGAGCGCGAAGAACACGCCGTGGCCGAGCGACAGGATCCCGGTATAGCCCCACACCAGGTCGAGCGCCAGCGCCGCCAGCGCGTAGCACATGAATTTGCCGACCAGGCCCATCGCATAGCCGGACACGTGCAGCGGATGCCCGGGCGGCAGCGCCAGGTGCAGCAGCGGCAGCAGCACCGCCGCCAGCACGCAGGCAGCCAGCACGGTCCAGCCACGCTTGTTGAATAGAGGCTTCATTCGATGCTCCTGCCTTTCAGCGCGAACAGGCCCTGCGGCCGGCGCTGGATGAAGATGATGATGACGACCAGGATGCAGATCTTGGCCATGACGGCGCCGGCCAGCGGCTCCAGGAACTTGTTGATCTCGCCCAGGCCGAGCGCGCCGATCACGGTGCCGGCCAGCTGGCCGACGCCGCCCAGCACCACCACCATGAAGGAATCGACGATGTAGGACTGGCCGAGGTCGGGACCGACGTTGCCGAGCTGGGACAGCGCCACGCCGCCCAGGCCGGCGATGCCGGAACCGAGGCCGAAGGTCAGCATGTCGATGCGGCCGGTGGGCACGCCCACGCAATCGGCCATGCGCCGGTTCTGCATGACGGCGCGCACGAACAGGCCGAGGCGCGTGCGGTTCAGCACCAGCCAGACGGCGCCGACCACCAGCACCGCGAAGGCGATGATGGCGATGCGGTTGTACGGCAGCACCAGCGAGCCGAGCACGGTGACGCCGCCCGACATCCAGGCGGGATTGGCCACCTCGACGTTCTGGGCGCCGAAGACCGTGCGCACCGCCTGCATCAGCACCAGGCTGATGCCCCAGGTGGCCAGCAGGGTTTCCAGCGGCCGGCCGTAGAGCCAGCGGATCACGCTGCGCTCGAGCAGCACGCCGACCGCGAAGGCGACGACGAAGCCGGCCGGCAGCGCCGCCGCCAGGTACCAGTCCAGGGCGCCGGGCAGGTAGTGGCGGAACAGCGACTGCACCACATAGGTCGTGTAGGCGCCGATCATCAGCAATTCGCCGTGCGCCATGTTGATGATGCCCATCAGGCCGAAAGTGATGGCCAGGCCCAGCGCCGCCAGCAGCAGCACGCTGCCGAGCGAGACACCGTAGAACAGGTTGGCGACGATGTCGTTGCGGGTGGCGCGCCGTTCGATCGCGGCCAGCGTGGTGGCGGCGGCCGTGCGCAATGCCGCGTCGGTTTCGATGTACGTGCCGTCCGGGTTGCGCGCCAGGATCGCCTGCAGCTGCGGCCGCAGCGCCGGCGTGCCGCTGTCGGCCAGTGCCGTGACGGCAGCCGTGCGCCGGGCCGGGTCGCTCGATTGCAGGTCGGCCGTCGCCACCAGCTGGCGCAGGATGCCTTGGATGTCCGCGTCGGTCTCGCGCGCGAGCGCCTGGCGCAGCAGGGGGGCCTGGGCCGGATCGACGTCGCGTGCCTGCAGCGCCTGCGCGGCGGCCAGGCGCTGCGCGCGTGCCGGCGCCAGCAGGGCCAGGCCGGACAGCGCCGCCTCGGCCGCACCGCGCAGGCGGTTGTTGACGACCACGCCGTCGGCGCCATCGGGCAGCGCCACGGCTTGCCCGGTGGCGGCGTCGACGGCCTGGCCGTCGTGCACGATCAAGAGCTGGCCGGCGGGCGTGGCCATCAGTTCTTCGTCGAGCAGCGCCTGCAGCAGCTTGCGGGCGTCCGCGCTGCCGCTGGCGGCGATGCGGGCGACGGCGTCGACGCGGGCGTCGGGATCGTCGCCGGCCAGCGGTTGCAGCAGCGCGGGGGCGATGGCGGCTTGGGCCAGCGTCGCCCAGCACAGCATCAACGCGGCGAAGGAATATGTGAGCATGCGCCTCATGATCTAGCCTATTCAAGTTGCACGTCGCCCCTGCGAAGGCAGGGGTCCAAGTTGCACGAGCTGCCGCAACGCGCCGAACTTGGGCCCCTGCCTGAGCAGGGGCGACGGTTTTTCGGTTACCGTCTCACGGTCGTGGTTCAGCGGTTCAGCGGTTCAGCTGCCCCATGGTTACGCAGTGCCGCGCTTACAAACTCTGCTTGCCCTCATTCCCCTTGATATACGGGCTCCACGGCTGCGCCCGGATCGGCTCCTTGCTCTTCCACACCACCGTGAACTGGCCGTCACCCTTGATCTCGCCGATCATCACCGGCTTGTGCAAGTGGTGATTGGTCTTGTCCATCACCAGCGTGTAGCCGGACGGCGCCTTGAAGCTCTGCCCCGCCATCGCCGCGATCACCTTGTCGGTGTCGGTCGATTTCGCCTTTTCCACCGCCTGCGCCCACATGTGGATGCCGACGTAGGTCGCTTCCATCGGGTCGTTGGTGACGGCGCCGGCGGCGTTCGGCAGCTTCTTGGCCACGGCGCAGGCCTTCCACTTCTTGACGAACTCGGCGTTGGTCGGGTTCTTGACCGATTCGAAGTAGTTCCAGGCCGCCAGGTGGCCGACCAGCGGCTTGGTGTCGACGCCGCGCAGCTCTTCCTCGCCGACCGAGAACGCCACCACCGGCACGTCGGTCGCCTTCAGGCCGGCGTTGCCGAGTTCTTTATAGAAGGGCACGTTGGAATCGCCGTTGATGGTCGAGACCACCGCGGTCTTGCCGCCATTTGAAAACTTCTTGATGTTGGCGACGATGGTCTGGTAATCGGCATGGCCGAACGGCGTGTACAGTTCCTGGATGTCGCTGTCCTTGACGCCCTTGCTGTGCAGGTAGGCGCGCAGGATCTTGTTGGTGGTGCGCGGGTACACGTAGTCGGTGCCGAGCAGGACGAAGCGTTTTGCGCCGCCACCGTCCTTGCTCATCAGGTATTCCAGCGCCGGAATGGCCTGCTGGTTGGGCGCCGCGCCGGTGTAGAACACGTTCTTCTCGAGTTCCTCGCCCTCGTACTGGACCGGGTAGAACAGCAGGCCGTTGAGTTCCTTGACCACCGGCAGCACCGACTTGCGCGACACCGAGGTCCAGCAGCCGAAGATGGCGACCACCTTGTCCTTGGCGATCAGCTGACGCGCCTTTTCGGCGAACAGCGGCCAGTTCGAGGCCGGGTCGACGATCACCGGTTCGAGCTTCTTGCCCAGCACCCCGCCCCTGGCGTTGATCTCGTCGATCGCCATCAGCGCCGTGTCCTTCAGCGAGGTCTCGGAAATCGCCATGGTGCCGGACAGCGAATGCAGGATGCCGACCTTGATGGTATCGGCGGCGTGGGCGGACAGGCCGCCGGCCAGCAGGGCGGCCGCGGCGGCGCCGCGGGTCAGGTTCGAGAGAAAAGTGCGACGGTTGGACATGGTTGGCCTCTTGGATTGGATGATGAATCAGTACTGGAGCTGGAGCGTGACCGAGAAGGTCGAGCGGTCGTCGGCGCCTGTGATCTTGGTGCGCGAATACAGCGCCGCCAGCTGGGCGTTGTAGCCGTCGATGACGTAGTTGACGCCGGCGTCGGCCTGGCGCGTGTCGATGCCGGTGTCGGCCTCGAACTTCTGGTAGCGCACGAAGGGCTGGAAGCGGTTGACGATATAGGCGGCGCCGACCAGCCAGGCCTTGCCCTGCTCGGCGCGGACCACATTGCCGGTGTCGTAGTCGTACCAGGCGCCTTCCAGCGACAGCGCACCTGCACCCGGCAGGCGCTTCTCGAGCAGGACGTCGAGGCTCCAGGAGCGGTAGTCGCCGCTGGCGGCCGGCGTCAGCACGCCGTTCTTTTGCGAGCGTCCGGCCAGGCCGACGGCGAGGATGTCCTTGGTGCCGAGGTAGTTGCCGGTGCCGTAGTAGCCCGGTTCCGGGTCCCAGAAGTCGTATTGCAGGCGGCCCGCGAACATCGGCTTGTCGGAGGCGCGCAGGCCGGCGCCGTTGGCCTGGCTCTGGGTCAGGGCGCCGATGCCGAAGGTATGCCCTTCGAAGGCGCCGAAGGAATAGCCGAGGCGGCCGTCCAGCAGGTTGCCCCAGACGGTGACGCCGTCGTCGCGGCCACGGAAGATGCCGCCGTTGTAGCCGTAGCGCGAAGCCACGCCGGCCCAGTAGCCGCCGCCCAGGGAATAGTAGGGGCCGGCCATGTTGGCGCGGTCGCTCGGCGACAGCATGCGCCCGGCCCAGACGTTCAGCTCGGGCGAGAATGCGAATTCGCCGACCGCATCCAGCACGCGGATACGCTCGCCGTCCCACTCGGTGTTGAACATGCCCTTGATCTGCCGGTTCAGCGAGCCGCCGAGGTAGAGGCGCGCGCTGTCCAGGTTGAAGTCGTTCGAGCGCGAGCCGTCCCCCGCCCCGTGTTCGACGCTGGAATAACTGGTGCGCATGCCGAAGCCGAGGCTGACCGACTGGTCCGGTCCGAAATTCACGGTGGCGCCGGCCTGCGCCTCGAACGCCGGCAGCGTGCCCGCCATGGCGATCAACGCCAGCAGCAAGCCCTTGTTCCCTGATGATGTCATTCCTGGCCCCTGGTGGATGTGTGGATGAGTTGTTGTGTTCTCATCATCGCCACCGGGAGGCGCCGCGAACATACGTCAGGTTACGTAGTTGTGGCTTATCATGCGAAAAGAATCATGAACGAGGACCCCATGCTGACCACCGCACAGCGCGAGCAATACCAACGCGACGGCTACATCGTCATCCCCGATTTCAAATCCCTGGACGAGATCGCACGCCTGCGCGCCCGCGCCGAGGCCATCGTCGACGCTTTCGACCCGATGGAGTCGCGCGCCATCTTCACCACGCGCGACCAGGCCCGCGCCGGCGACGCCTGGTTCCTCGGCTCGGACAATACGGTGCGCTGCTTCTTCGAGGAAGAGGCCTTTGGCCCGGACGGCCAGCTGAAGCAGGCCAAGGCACTGTCGATCAACAAGATCGGCCACGCGATGCACGATCTCGACCCGGTGTTCGACGCCTTTACCCGCGATCCGAAACTGGCCGCCGTGGCGCGCGACCTGGGACTGGAGCAGCCGCAGGTCTGGCAATCGATGTACATCTTCAAGCAGCCGGGCATCGGCGGCGAGGTCCGCTGGCACCAGGACGCCACGTTCTTCGACAGCACGCCGGTCAGCGTGACCACCTTCTGGTTCGCGCTCGAAGACGCGACGGTCGACAACGGCTGCCTGTGGGCCGAGCCGGGCGGCCACCGCGGCCCGCTGCGCGAACGCTTCCTGCGCGAGGGCGACCAGATCACGATGGAAAAGCTGGACGCCACGCCGTGGCCGGACAACAGCACCGCGGTGCCGCTGGAAGCGAAGGCCGGCACCCTGGTGTGCTTCCACGGCCTGCTGCCGCACTACAGCGCGCCGAACCGGTCGCCGGTGTCGCGCCATGCATTCACGCTGCATGCGACCGATGCGCGCAGCGCCTACTCGGCGCGCAACTGGATCCAGCGCGATGCCGCCCTGCCGGTGCGCGGCTTCAACTGATTCACCCAGTAAGTATTAAAACTACATACTCTTCAAAATCCGGTTGACACATAAATAAGCGTGTTCAACAATCTCTTCATCGGGATTGAGGAGACACTGCCATAACGACGTCCCGATACGTAGTAAAAGTACCTGCGCTCACCTGCCAGGACCTTACCGTATAAAAAATCGGAGAAGAGTATGAAACACCGTCACATTGCCGCCATCCTGGCGGCAGGCATTCTCACGCTTGCAGGACATGCCGGCGCCGCCACCCCGGCCCAGCAGGCTGGCAACAGCAATGCCATCCTGCTGCAGGGCTTCCACTGGAATTCGGCGGCCTACGCAGGGCCCGACTGGTACAACACCGTCATGAACAATGTCGGCGACCTGAGCGCGATGGGCTTTACCCACGTCTGGTTCCCGCCGCCCTCGGATTCGGCCGCGCGCGAAGGCTATCTGCCGCGCCAGCTGAACAAGCTCGATTCCAGCTACGGCAGTGCGGCCGAGCTGACCAACGTGGTGAGCGCCTTCAAGAGCCGCGGCGTCAAGGCGATCGCCGACGTGGTCGTCAACCACCGCGTCGGCACCACCGGCTGGTCCGACTTCACCAATCCGAACTGGACCACCTACACCATCGTCAACAACGACGAATGCAACTGCGGCCTGGGCGCGGGCGACACCGGCGACGGCTTCAGCGGCGGGCGCGACCTGGCCCACACCAACGTCGGCGAAGTCCAGAACGGCATCATCAACTGGCTGAACTACACGATCAAGCCGGTCGGCTTTTCCGGCCTGCGCTTCGACTACGTGAAGGGCTTCAGCCCGGCCTACGTGGCGCAGTACGCGAATGCCTTCCAGGCCGAGTTCTGTGTCGGCGAGCTGTGGCCCGACTTCGACCTGAACAACATGGACGCCAACCGCCAGGCGATCATGAACTGGATCAACGGCACCAACAGCAGCTGCGGCGCCTTCGACTTCACCACCAAGGGCATCCTCAACGATGCCCTCGCCAACGGCAACTACTGGCGCCTGAAGGCTACCGACGGCAAGCCGCAGGGTGCGCTCGGCTGGTGGCCGGCGATGTCGGTGACCTTCGTCGACAACCACGACACCGGTCCGGCGGAGAGCTGCGGCAGCGGCCAGAACCTGTGGCCGGCGCCGTGCGGCAAGGTGATGGAAGGCTATGCCTACATCCTGAGCCACCCGGGCATCCCGACCGTGTTCTATCCCCACATCTACAACTGGAACCTGAAGACCCCGATCGCCGCCCTGATGAAGGCGCGCAAGGATGCCGGCGTGACCTCGACCTCCGCGGTCGCGATCCAGCAGGCGACCCAGGGCCTGTACGCGGCCATCGTCAGCGGCAATACGCGCCAGCTGGCGATGAAGATCGGCCCGAACAGCTGGAGCCCGGGCAGCGGCTGGACGCTGCAGACTTCGGGCACCAACTACGCGGTCTGGATCAAGTAAGCGCGCCACGCACTGGACCGGCCAGGGCGCGAACGTCGCGGGTCAGGCCGCCGCAGCCGGCGGCTTGACGGCCAGGTAGACCGTGCTCCACAACTGGGCGGCGCAAGCCTCGTCGCCTTCCGCGCTCTCCCACATGGCGAGCGCCGCCTGCCCGTTCTTCGGCGCCCAGCTCCACAGTTCGCCGGAACTGCGCTCCTGCATCGCCAGGATGCCCTGCCACAGGACCCGTTCGGCCGCCTGCAGGGCGCTGCGGGTGGCTGGCGGCAGGTCGGTGCGCGCCAACTGGCGCTTGATGCCCGAGGCCAGCATCGCCTGTTGCCACGACCACACGACGGTGCCGTGATAGTCCTTGCGGGTGAAGATGGCCTTCAGGGCAGCCGGCGCATAGGCCGGATTGGCGACCACCACGCCAACCTGCGTGCTCAGGCCGGCAGGGAATGGGCGCACGATCTGCGCCGCCACCGCATCCAGGTAGTCCGGGGCGGGCGCGCCGAATTGCAGGACGAAGCTGGAGTCGGTGTGCATCACCGGCACCTTGTTACCGCCGGCATCCAGCGCGATCGCATCGTAGCGCACCGGCCCCTTGATCGCGGCCAGCGCCGGCCCCGGATCGATGCCCTCGGCGCGGGCATACGCGCCTGCCTGCGCGCGTGCCTGCGCGGCCGGCACGGTGACGCGGAAGAAGCGCTCGGTATCGCGCCAGGCTGACGCGTAGCGTGCGGCGCGCGCGGCCGGCTCGGACGCATCGCCCAGCAGGCCGCTGCGGTAGAGCCGTTCGGCCGCCCGCAGCGCCGCCGGCACCAGCGCCACGTTGACGTCGAACGGGTAGCGTCCGCCGCCCAGGCCATTGTTCGAATCGCGCCAGTTACCGACGGGGACGCCCTCCTTCAAGGCAATCAGGTTGACGGCGCGCGGTTCACGCGCGAACGGCGCCGCCAGCTTCAGCACCAGGTCGAGGTTCTTCCTGACCTGGTCGGCGAAGCGCTGACCGCCCGTGGTCTTGCGCGCCAAAAAGGCCTGGGCGCGCGCCGCGCCCTGCTTCGAATCGAGCAAATAAGCCGCCAGCACCGGCGCCAGGATGAAATCGCCGTCGATCATCTTGTAGTCCATGACCGGCGCTTCCAGGTCGGCAGGCCGGGGCGTTGCGCGCATGTTTTCCAGCACGGCGAATTCGCCGATCGCGTCCTCGTGCCCAACGATGCCCTCCGCCGACAGGCGTTCCAGCACCGAGCCGAGCGCGCCTTCGGTGGCGGCCGGCTGCAGGACCGGCATCAGCAGCGCAGTCGAGAGCAGCGTGTCGCGGCCAAAATAAGTGAGGAAGCGCCACGACCCGGCCGAGAAGTTTTCCGCCGATGCCAGGAAAGCCAGCGCCTGCTTGTCGCGCGGGCGGTCGGCGGCATCGGGGGTCAGCAGGTCGGCCATCGCGAACGGGGTCAGCGGCGTGTAGTCGGTCAATGCGGTCACGGCGATGTGGATCTGGCCGTCCGGCCCGGCAAGCAAGGTCCGGCGCGTGCCCTCCGTCACCAGCCGGGTGCCGCGTTCCGGCGCGATCAGCAGCTCGAGATGGTGCTTGCCCTCGACCGAGGTGCGGTGCAGCAGCAGCGCGCCATTCCGGTTGTCGGCCTGGGCCACGACTTGCGGCGGCAGGACCTTGTTGCCGCTGCCCACATAGTCGCGCAGGGTGCGGATATTCGCCAGCACCGCGCTGCCGATCTCGAGGCTGGGCGTGGCGCTGTGCAGGTGCGCGGTGACCCCGCGCATGCCGTTCGGGCGGACTTCGCCTTCGATCCGGGTGCCGGGCGCCAGGCCCAGGCCGGCGGCGCCGTGCGCGCTCTCGAACCACAGGCCCATGCCGGTATTCCCCGCCGGGAAAGCCAGGATCAGCCGCGGATGCGGACCCTGGTTCGCCTGCAGGTGCACGGCCACTTCGCCGGCGCGATAGAAATGGTGCTCGACGCCGGGCTCGTCGATGTTCAGGCGCAGCGGCGCGGCGGCGCCCGGCGCGGCCGGCACCGCATGCGCGGCATCGGCGCTGCCGGCCAGCGCCAGCGCCAGGCTCCAGGTCAGGAAATCGCGCCTGGACGTACCCGTGGCAGGCGCGCCGGTCTCGGACATGCCGGTCACGGACGTGCAGTCATTCTCGATCTTGATGTTCATGAGCTTGGTCTCTTCCAATGATCAGAACGATGCGGTCAAGCTGGCCACGACATTGCGGCCGAGGATCGAGCGGGCGAAGAAGTAGTTACCCGCCAGTTCCGTGAAGCTCGAGCGCGGATTGCCCTCGGTCAGGCCGATCGTGTTGGTGAGGTTCTGCGCGCTGATGTTGACGGTCAGGGTCGGGGTGATGTTGTAGTTCGCGCCCAGGTCGACCGTATGGTAGCCCGGCAGGACGATGGTATTGCCGCTGTCGGCGAAGCGCTTGCCCATCCGGTGGTAGCTGACATAGATCTCGCCCTTGCGGTCCGGCAGCAGGAAGGACGGGGTGATCGTGAAGTTGACCTTCGGCGAGCGCTCCGGCTTGCCGCCCAGCGTGGCCAGATCGACCTTCGAGGCCGACGGACCGGTTACGTTATCGTAGTGCACGGTCGCGTCCTGGTACACGCCCTGCGCGCTCAGCTCGGCGAAGCGCAGCGGGCGCCAGCGCATGTCGAACTCCAGGCCGTTCACGGTAATGCCGCCGTGGACCTTGGTGTCGTCGTTGTCGTTGTCGAAGCGGCGGCTGTAGTTGAAGTTGTTGAAGATCGTGTGGAAGAAGGTGGCCGAGGCCGAGAAACCCTTCGTCATGTAACGCGCGCCCAGCTCCTGGAAGGTGATCTTGGTCGGCTCGTCGCCGCCCTGCGCCTGGTAGCTGCGCGACCAGCGCGCATAGGCGGCCACGTTATCGTTGATCAGGTAGTTGCCGCCGGCCGTCAGCGACTTGTCCGAGTGGCGCTTGGAGGTCGTGTTGTAGGTGCCGTCCCATGCCGGCTGGCTGTTATTGACGATGATGTTGTCGGCGTCCGTGCCGTCGGCATTCAGGGCGCCGGCCGGGGTGATGGTCTTGCCGTTCGGGAGCCACTGGTTGACCTTCAGGCGCTCGAAGCGCACGCCGGCGTCCAGGCGCAGGCGGTCGTTGAACTTGTACTCGTCGTTGAAGTACACGTTGGTCGATTCGAGCTGCTCCTTCGAGGTGCCGACGCCCCAGGGGTTGTAGTTGACCACGCCCTTGTCGGTCAGCTGGCCCACCACCTGGCCGGACGCGCCCAGGGCCACGATGTCCAGGCGCGACGGCTGGTTGCGCACTTCGCCCAGGAACTGCAGGTTGCCGTCGCTGCTGTCCTGGCTGTCCTGGTGGATCACCAGCAGGCCGCCGGTCAGGCTGTTGTTCGGCCGGGTCCAGGTCAGGCTGATATCGTTGGTCATGTTCTGCTTGGCGTGCAGCTGCGACGAGTTGATGCTGTCGGCCACCAGGCCGTTGCCGCCCACGTTGGCCAGGCCGGCGCCTGAATAGATGGTGCCGCTGGCGACGCCGCGCATGCCCGCGGTGGTGCCCGGGAAGCGCGCCAGCATGGCGCGCACGTCCGCATTCCTGGCCGGGTCGAGGCGGTCGGCGGCCGAGCGCAGGCTGGCGTTGTCGTAGGTGAAGACGGCGTTGAACTGGTTGTCGAAGTCGGTGTAGCGGCCCTTGGCGCGCAGGGTCAGGTCGGTGGCGACCAGCTTGTTGAAGTCGTAGCCGATCGAGGTCGCCTTGGTGTGGATGCCGTCGGTGGCGTCGTTCTCCTTCAGCCCCGACGATGCGTGGCCCTGCTGGATCGCGTTGTCGCGGCTGACCATGGTGTCGAAGTTGCCGTCGAAGCCGGGCACCGCGGTCGGATTGGACGGATTCATGAACGGCGTCGGCACCAGGAACATGTTGTGGTCGTCGACCACCTTGACGTTCACGCTGAATTCGCCGTCCTGGAGCTTGCGGCCGAGGTAGGCGCGCAGCAGGCCGCCCTTGTCGGCGGTGAAGCCGGGATTGCGCACGCCGTCGGAGGTGCGCACGAAGCCGCCGACGCCGGCATACCAACCGTTGCCGATGGCGCCGCCGTAGCGCAGGTCGATGCGCTTGGTGCCGTAGTTCGAGCCGGTCAGGCGGACCATGCCCTCGGGGTCGTCCTTGGCCCTGTAGGTGATGAAGTTGACGGTGGCGCCGGCGCCGTTGGTGGTAAGGATGCCGGAGGTGCCGCCGCGCACCGCTTCCAGGCGGTCGATCGACAGTTCCATCTTCACCAGCTGGTCGGCGAAGCCGGCGCTGTAGAAGATCGGCAGGCCGTCTTCGGAAATCTGGATGAAGTTCTGGCCGCCGCCCGGCAGGCCGCGCACGGTGAAGTTGTTCGAGGCTTCGCCGCCGGAATCCTCGACGATCACGCCCGGGATTAGTTCCAGCGCGGACGCCATGTTGCGCGGCGCCTTGCGGTCGAGGTCTTCGCGGTCGGCTACGGTGACGGCCACCGACGATTCGCGCTCGGTGCGCTTGAGCGAGGTGGTGCCGACCACGATCACCCGGTTCAGGTCGTTCTCTCCTGCCGCGCCGGCCGCGACGGGCGCGGTACCGGTGCCGTTGTCCGCCGCGGCGGCGGCCTGCGCCTGAGCCTGGGCCTGAGCCTGGTGTGCGAGGGTCAGTACTGCCAATGTTATCGATGACAATACGAGTCGATGGGTACGCTGTTTCATTCCGATGTCTCCAATTGTTGGTTTTTTAGTGGCCGGTACGGGCGGGCGCCCTTGTTCTCGCCGGCGCCCCCCGGTCCATGGGCTGCCGCGTCGACCCTGCAGCGGAAATGCTTCCTTGCGGGTCAATACAATCGTTACTTCCTTGAAAGTGAAGCCAGGCAGGCGCTTCGCTATGCCATTCAGCCGGACACAGCTTTTATCTCCGCTCAGCAAGGTTCCAATTATTAATTAAAAGAAAACCTTTTGCAATCGATTGTAAAAGTCGTGCAAGGCGTTGTTTTCATGACTTGACTTATTGATAGTTCCGCTTTGGCTCAGGCGTCGGGCGACGGCACGTTCAGGTATGACAACCCGAATGGATATCGATGGTTGCAACCGTTTGTAGTATCAAGAGGCGAACCGCCCTGCTACCGCACCCAGGTCGACCCCGTGCACGCTGACACGGTTCCTCACGTTGTGCTTGGGTGACACAGCGCCTCGTCCGCGCGCCGCAGGATGTCTTCCCGGCGCAGGTCGCGGGTCTGGTCGTGGGTGAGGATCTGGGCGCAGCTAGAGAGAAATCTCACACAGGGTGTCAGTACCAAAAAAACATCATCTTTTCCAGACCGGTTAGCTCAACGTGTCGACATGCGCAAGTGAAACCGTCTGCGAGATGGCCTGTGCTATAAGTGCAAACCGCTTCCACGCATCGAGGCCCCATGAGTCCGGCTTTTTTCGCCATCGTTGGCGCCCAATTCTTTTCCACGCTGGCCGACAGCGCCCTGTTCATCCTGTGCGTATCGCTGATCTCCACGCTGGCCTTTCCGGAGTGGATGACGCCGATGCTGAAGATGGGCTTCGTGCTGTCGTACATCCTGCTCGCCCCGTTTGCCGGCGCCTTTGCCGACACCTTTCCGAAGGGCCGCGTGATGCTGGCCACGAACACGATCAAGATGGTCGGCTGCTCGCTGATCCTGGCCAAGGCCAATCCCCTGCTCGCCTACGGTATCGTCGGCTTCGGCGCCTCGGCGTATTCGCCGGCCAAGTACGGCATCCTGGCCGAGGTGCTGCCGGCGCGGCGCCTGGTGGCCGCCAATGGCTGGATCGAAGGCACGACCGTGGTCGCGATGATCCTCGGCACCATCCTGGGCGGCCTGATTTCCTCGAACGAGCAGACCATCGCCTGGCTGCTGCACGTCAACTTCACGCTGTTCGGCTCGCTGTTCGGCCATGCCGTGCCGAGTACGCTGCATGCGGCGGTGACCGTCATCGTCCTGACTTACCTGCTGGCTGCGCTGCTGAACCTGGGCGTGCTGAACAAGGGCAAGCGCTATGTGCACACCGGCCGCACCCTGCAGACGCTGTTCCAGGATTTTTACCGCTGCAATTCGACGCTGTGGCGCGACCGCGCCGGCCGCGTGTCGCTCGGCGTCACGTCGCTGTTCTGGGGCGCCGGCATGGTGCTGCAGATCCTGCTGCTGGCCTGGGCCCAGACTGCGCTCGGGCTGAGTCTCGACAAGGCGGCGCTGCTGCAGGCGGTGTTCGCGCTGGGGGTCGTGCTGGGCGCCGCGCTGGCCGGCAAGGCGGTGCCGCTGGTGCGCTCGATGTCGGTGATGCCGCTCGGCGCCGTGCTCGGCCTCGCGCTGTGCGCGATGGCGCTGGTGCACTCGGTACAGGTGGCACTGCCGCTGCTGCTGGTCATCGGCATCCTGGCCGGACTGTTCGTGGTGCCGATGAATGCCGTGCTGCAGCACCGCGGCCATAGCCTGATGAGTGCCGGGCAATCGATCGCGGTACAGAACTTCAACGAGAATCTGGCCATCCTGGCCATGACCGGCGGCTATGCCATGGCGCTGCAGGTGCAGCTCGGCATGAACACGATGCTGATCCTGCTGGGCGCCGGCATCACCCTGGCGACCCTGTACCTGCGCATGATCGCGCGCACCATCTCGGGGCCGCCGTCCGAATCCTGAACCGCTCCGGTGCATCGCTGCACCGCGCTAGCAGCGTCGTATGTCGAATTTGCTACACCTGCCTGTTTGTAACAGCCTTGTTACAAATCAACTAAACCTATGCAAGAGAGCTAAGACTAGAATATTTTCTTTCTTTCAATCTTATGTAGGGAAAACATGATACGTTTGCCGATCGGCCTGGCGGCGCTCTGCCTCACCATGTCAGCAATCGCAGCGGAACCTTTCGACGACAAATTCCGTCAGCTCGACGAACTGCTTCCGACCCCGACCACGATCCGCACCGCATCCGGTGCACCGGGTCACGCCTATTGGCAACAGCGCGCCGATTACCAGATCCGCGCCACCCTCGATGAAGCCAACCGCTCGATCAGCGGCGCCGAGACGATCACGTATCACAACAATTCCCCGGACACCCTGAGCTACCTGTGGGTGCAGCTCGACCAGAACATCTACAAGCCGAACTCGGACGCCCGCACCACGGCCACCCTGCCCTCGCGCGAAGCATGGCAGGGCCGCAGCGCGACCGACGGCGTGAAGTTCGACGCCATCCGCACCGTGCTGGAAGCGCGCACCTTCCCGGGCGGCTTCAACATCAAGAGCGTCAAGGATGGCAACGGCCGCCCGCTGAACTTCGTGATCAACCGCACCATGATGCGGATCGACCTGCCGCAGCCACTGAAAGCCGGCGCGCGCACCGCCTTCAGCATCGAGTGGAGCTACAACATCACCGACATGAAGGTGCTGGGCGGCCGCTCGGGTTACGAAAAATTCGACGACAAGAACGACCTGTTCGAGATCGCCCAGTGGTTCCCGCGCATGGCGGCCTACTACGACGTCTACGGCTGGCAGCACAAGCAGTTCCTGGGCTCGGGCGAATTCACGTTGGAGTTCGGCGACTATGACGTGCAGCTGACCGTCCCGGCCGACCACGTGGTCGCCTCGACCGGCGAACTGCAAAACCCGGACGCGGTGCTCACGCCGGCCCAGCGCGACCGCCTGAAGCAGGCGCGCACGGCCGACAAGCCGGTGCTGATCGTCACCCAAGCCGAGGCGGAAGCCAAGGAAAAGCAGCGCGCCAGCGGCACCCGTACCTGGCACTACAAGGCCAGGAACGTGCGCGATTTCGCATTCGCCTCGAGCCGCAAGTTCATCTGGGATGCCCAGGGCTTCAAGAAGGACGCTACCTCCGTGCTGGCCATGTCCTATTACCCGAAAGAGGGTAACCCGCTGTGGGGCCAGTACTCGACCCAGTCGATCATCCACACCATCGACCAGTACAACAAGTATTCGTTCGACTATCCGTATCCGGTGGCGATTTCCGTCAACGGCCCGGTGGGCGGCATGGAATACCCGATGATCTCGTTTAACGGCCCGCGTCCGACCAAGGACAAGAAGACCGGCGAACTGACCTACTCCAAGCGCACCAAGTACGGCCTGATCAGCGTGATCATCCACGAAGTCGGCCACAACTACTATCCGATGATCATCAACTCGGACGAGCGCCAGTGGACCTGGATGGACGAGGGCCTGAACTCCTTCGTCCAGTACCTGGCCGAACAGGCGTGGGAAGAGCATTATCCGCAGTCGCGCGGCGAGCCGCGCGTGATCGCCGACTACATGAAGAGCCGCAACCAGGTGCCGATCATGACCAACTCGGAATCGGTGCTCCAGTTCGGCAACAACGCCTATGCGAAACCGACCGCCGCGCTGATCGTGCTGCGCGAAACCGTGCTGGGCCGCGAACTGTTCGACTTCGCGTTCCGGGAATACGCGCAGCGCTGGAAGTTCAAGCGCCCGACCCCGTCCGACTTCTTCCGCACCATGGAAGATGCGTCCGGCACCGACCTCGACTGGTTCTGGCGCGGCTGGTTCTACACCACCGACGCGGTCGACGTCAGCGTCGACGGCATCAGCGAGTACACCATCGGCACCAAGGACCCAGAAATCGAGAAAGCCTGGCAGAAGGCCCAGCGCGACGCCCAGCCGATCTCGATCACCGACCAGCGCAACAAGGGCACGCTGCCGCGCCGCGTGGATGCGCATCCTGAGCTGAAGGACTTCTACAACGAGCACGACGACTTCACCGTCACCAACAAGGACCGCAACAAGTACAACGAGGAGACCGAAGGCCTGGAAGACTGGGAAAAGGCGCTGCTGAAGGAAGGCAAGCACCTGTACCTGGTCGACTTCTCCAACCTGGGCGGCCTGGTCTCGCCGCTGGTCCTGGAGATCCAGCTGGCGAGCGGCAAGAAGTACATCGAGCGCGTGCCGGCCGAAGTGTGGCGCTACTCGCCGAAGAAGATCACCAAGCTGATCATCACCGACGAGCCGATGGTCGGCCTGACCCAGGACCCGTACCTGGAAACCGCCGACACCGACATCAGCAACAACGCCTGGCCGCGCAAGGCGACGCCGTCGCGCCTGGAGCTGTTCAAGTCGCAGCGCGAGCAGAACGACATGATGAAGGACTTCGCCGAGAAGCTGAAGACGGCGAAGGACAAGGACGCCAAGACCGAAGCCCAGAAGGCTGAATAGTTCTTGTACGGCATTAACGTAGGGTGGACGGCTTTGCCGTCCACGCGGTCATAGGTGCCGGGTCCGAACCCCTGCACGAAATCGGCGCCGCCAACAATCGACGCGTGGACGGCGGAGCCGTCCACCCTACCGGCAGCCGCACCCACAAGGTGCCGCTGCCGTTTTCTCTATATGGAACCACGATGAAACGCCTCCCGCTCAGCCTTGCCGCGCTCACCCTGATCGCCTCGTTCAGCGCTTCTGCCCAGAACTTCGACAACGACAAATTCCGCCAGCTCGACGAACTGCTGCCCACGCCCACCGGCACCCGTACCGCCTCCGGCGCCCCGGGCCACGCCTACTGGCAGCAGCGCGCCGACTACCGCATCCGCGTCACGCTGGACGAAGCGAAGCGCGCCGTTGCCGGCAGCGAGACCGTCACCTACCACAACAAGTCGCCCGACACGCTGACTTACCTGTGGGTGCAGCTGGACCAGAACATGTTCCGCGCCGACTCGGACAACCGCAGCGTCGCGAGCTATCCGTCGCGCGAAGCATGGCGCACGGCCGCGCCGCCCGGCGGGCCAGGTGCGGGGCAGACTGGCCTGGGCTATGAAGCGGCACGCTTCCTGGTCGAGAGCCGCACCTTCGACGGCGGCTTCAAGGTGGCCAGCGTGACCGACGCCAGCGGCCGCCCGCTGCGCAACGTCATCAACAAGACCATGATGCGCATCGACCTGCCGCAGCCCTTGAAACCGGGCGCCAGCTTCTCGTTCAACATGGCCTGGCGTTTCAACGTGCCCGAGACGAACGTGCTGGGCCGGCGCATGGGCTTCGAGCGCTTCGATAAACAAGACAAGAACGACCTGTTCGAGATCGCCCAGTTCTTCCCGCGCATGGCCGCCTACTATGACGCCCACGGCTGGCAGAACAAGCAGTACCTGGGCGACGGCGAATTCACGCTGGAGTTCGGTGACTACGAGGTCGAGATCACAGTCCCTGCCGACCACATCGTGGCCGCCACCGGCGAACTGCAGAATGCGGATGCGGTGCTCACCGGCGCCCAGCGCGAGCGCCTGCAGCGCGCGCGCACGGCCGACAAACCGGTCGCCATCGTGACCCAGGCGGAAGCCGAAGCCACCGAAAAGGGCCGCGCCGGCACCACCAAGACCTGGCGCTTCAAGGCCAAGAACGTGCGCGACTTCGCCTTTGCCAGCAGCCGCAAGTTCATCTGGGATGCGCAGGGCTTCAAGAAGGGCGATACCGACGTGCTGGCGATGTCCTACTACCCGAAGGAAGGCAACCCGCTGTGGGAAAAATATTCGACCCAGGCCATCATCCACACCATCGACAACTATAACAAGTACGCGTTCGACTATCCGTACCCGGTGGCGATCTCGGTGAACGGCCCGGTCGGCGGCATGGAATACCCGATGATCTCGTTCAACGGCGGCCGCCCCACCAAGGACAAGAAGACCGGCGCCCTGACCTACTCGAAGAACGTCAAGTATGGCCTGATCAGCGTGATCATCCACGAAGTCGGCCACAACTACTTCCCGATGATCGTCAACTCGGACGAACGCCAATGGACCTGGATGGACGAGGGCCTGAACAGCTTCATGCAGTTCCTGGCCGAGCAGGCCTGGGAAGAGCACTACCCGGCGCGCCGCGGTGAACCGCGCAACATCGTCGACTACATGAAGAGCCGCAACCAGCAGCCGATCATGACCAACGGCGAATCGATCGTGAACCGCGGCGCCAACGCCTACGCCAAGCCGGCCACCGCCCTCAACGTGCTGCGCGAGACCGTGCTCGGGCGCGAGCTGTTCGACTTCGCCTTCAAGGAATACGCGCAGCGCTGGAAGTTCAAGCGCCCGACCCCGTCCGACTTCTTCCGCACCATGGAAGACGCCTCCGGCACCGACCTCGACTGGTTCTGGCGCGGCTGGTTCTACAGTACCGACGCGGTCGACGTCAGCGTCGACGGCATCAGCGAGTACACCATCGGGACCCAGGATCCGGACGTCGAAAAGGCCTGGCAGAAGGCCCGGCGCGACGCCCAGCCGGTCTCGCTCACCGACCAGCGCAACAAGGGCACGCTGGCGCGCCGCGTCGACGCCCATCCGGAACTGAAGGATTTCTACAACGAGCACGACGATTTCACCGTCACCAACCGTGACCGCAACAAGTACAATGAAGGGGTCGAGGGCCTGGAAGACTGGGAAAAGGCGCTGCTGAAGGAAGGCAAGCACCTGTACCTGGTCGACTTTTCCAACCTGGGCGGGCTGGTGACGCCGCTGGTCCTGGAAATCACGCTCCAGAGCGGCAAGAAGTATGTCGAGCGCGTGCCGGCCGAAGTCTGGCGCTATTCGCCGAAGAAGATCACCAAGCTGATCGTCACCGACGAGCCGATGGTCGGCCTGACCCAGGACCCCTACCTGGAAACCGCCGACACCGACATCGGCAACAACGCCTGGCCGCGCAAGCTCACGCCGTCGCGCCTGGAACTGTTCAAGACGCAGCGCCCACAGAACGACATGATGAAGGATTACGGGGAGAAGCTGAAGGTGAAAGACGCCAAGGAAACCAAGGATCCGAAGGAAGCGGCCAAGGCGGCCGAGCAGGCCGTCGAAGCGGGCAAGGCCGTCGAATGAATATGCGCCGCCTCTGGGTGAATGCCGCGTGCGCGCTGGCACTGGCCTGCGCCTGTGCCGCCGCACAGGCGCACCGCTTCCACGCGGGCATCACCGACATCGCCTTCAACGCCCGCACCGGCAATACCGAAGTCGTGCACACCTACATGGCGCACGACGTCGAAGCCCTGCTCGCCAACCTGTACCAGCGCCAGTTCGACCTGTCCGATCCCGACGACCAGGCCGTGCTGCGCAAGTACCTCGAGAAGCAGTTCTGGCTGGCCGACAAGGCCGGCAAGCGCCTGCCTTTGAGCTGGATCGGCTTGACGGTCGACACCGACAGCGTCACCGTGTTCCAGGAAATCCCGGCCACGCCGGCCGAGAAGGTCGAGACCATCCACGCCGCTGTGCTGACCGACTTCCTGCCCGACCAGGTCAACACCGTGAACTACAGCGCCGGCGGCAGCCTGCGTACCTTCGGCTTCGACGCCCGCCAATCTGAACTGTCCGTCCACTGATGAAACTACGTGTCCTTCCCTGCGCGCTGGCCGCGCTGTTCGTCCACGCCCATGCGCTGGCCGACGACCCCGTGATCCAGCGCGTGCTGGTCGAAGGCGCGCGCGCCAGCCAGCTCGGCATCGCCGATTCCGCCAACATGGGCAGCGTCAGCCAGAAGGAACTGGAGATGCGCACCATCTACCGGCCCGGCGAGCTGCTGGAAGCCACGCCCGGCCTGATCGCCAGCCAGCACAGCGGCGAAGGCAAGGCCAACCAGTTCTACCTGCGCGGCTTCAACCTCGACCACGGCACCGACCTCGCCACCTTCGTCGACGACATGCCGGTCAACCAGCGCAGCCATGCGCACGGCCAGGGCTGGACCGACCTGAACTTCCTGATCCCGGAACTGACCGCGCGCCTGGATTACCGCAAGGGCCCGTATTCCGCGCGCGACGGCGACTTCGCCTCGGCCGGCAGCGCCTACGTGACCTATGCGAACCGCCTGGTGCGCAACGTCGCCACCGTCAGCGCCGGCCAGAACGGCTATATACGTACCGCCGTGGCGGCATCCAGCGATGCCGCCGACGGCACCCTGACCTATGCGCTGGAAGCGCTGCACAACGACGGCCCCTTTACCCGCGGCGACGATTACCGCAAGCTGAACGGCGTGCTGCGCTATAGCCACGGCTACGCCAACAACGGCTGGAGCGTGACGGCGATGGCCTACCACGGCAGCTGGAACGCGACCGACCAGATCCCGCAACGCGCCGTCGACAACGGCACGCTGGGCCGCTGGGACGCCATCGACAATACCGACGGCGGCGAGGCGCGCCGGGTCAGCCTGTCCGGCGTCTGGCGCCGGACCACGGCCGACAGTGCATCGAAGGTGAACGCCTACGTCATTCGCAACCAGCTCGGCCTGTGGTCGAACTTCACCTATTTCATGGACGACCCGGTCCACGGCGACCAGTTCGCCCAGCCGGACCGGCGCGTGACCGGCGGCGTGAACGCCGTCCACACCTGGCACACGCACCGCACCGACCACTTCACGGCCGACATTACTGTCGGGGCCCAGGCCCAGAACGACAACATCTTCAACGCGCTGGAAAATACCGAGGCGCGGCGCACGCTGTCGGTGACGCGCCAGGACCATATCGTCGAGACCAGCAAGGCGGCCTGGATCGAGCACGCCGCGGGCTGGGGCGACTTCTTCCGCAGCGTGGTCGGCCTGCGCGCCGACGACTACCGTTTCAAAGTCCGCAGCGACCGGCCCGAGAATTCCGGCAAAGCGTCCGACACCCTGGTCAGCCCGTCGCTGAACCTGGTGTTCGGCCCGTGGCGGCAGAGCGAGCTGTACCTGAACTATGGCCAGGGCTTCCACAGCAACGACGCGCGCGGCACCACGACCACGATCGATCCGAAGACGCTCGAGGCGGTCGGCGCGACGCCGGGCCTGGTGCGCTCGCGCGGCATGGAGATCGGCCTGCGCACCGAGATCGTCCCGAAGAACCAGACCGCGATCTCGCTGTACCGCCTCGACTTCGATTCCGAGCTGACCTACATCGGCGACGCCGGCAACACCGAAGCCGGGCCGCCGAGCCGGCGCATCGGCATCGAGTTCTCGAACTACTACAAGCCCTGGAAATGGCTGTCGATCGATGTCGACGCGGCGTTCGCGCGCGCCCGCTCGCGCGGCGTGGAAGCGGGCCAGGACCGCATCCCGGGCGCCGTCGAAGGCGTCGGCCAGGTGGCGCTGACCGTCAGCCAGGTCGGCAACTGGGAGGGCGCGCTGCGCCTGCGCTACTTCGGCCCGCGCCCGCTGATCGAGGACGACAGCGTGCGCTCGCACGCCAGCACCACGCTCAACGGCCGCATCGGCTACCGCTGGGCCAAGGACCTGCGGCTGGAGCTGGAGGGCTTCAACCTGGCCGACAAGCGGGCCTCGGCAATCGACTATTATTATGCGTCGCAGCTGCGCGGGGAGGCGCAGGCGCGGGATGACATCCACTTCCATCCGATCGAGGGGCGCTCGTTCAGGCTGACGCTCATCAAGAACTTCTAGCCCACGGCGGTAGCGCCGTAGGGTGGACGGCTCTGCCGTCCACGCGGTGCTAGCTGCAGGTTCCGATCATGTACACGATAGCGGAGCCGCCAACAATCACCGCGTGGACGGGAAACCCGTCCACCCTACGTCCCGACTGCCGCCAAATGGTGCTACGCTATCGGGATGACTACACCGCAAGCACCCTACACCGATCCCGCGCGCGTCGTCGATGCGCTGCGTAGCGACGGCTACGCCCTTCTCTCCCCCGCCACCGTGGCGGCGTTGGCCGGCTGTCCGCTCGACGAGCTGATGGCCCTCGCGCCGAGCTGGGAGCGCCTCGAGCTCGACAACTACCTGAAGGATGGCGGCCGCTACCGGCGCCGGCGCCATTCCTGCTTCGTCGACAGCGGCACGGACCTGACGCAAAGCCCGCACCGCGCGCACTGGCAGCCGGTCGAGTACAACGCCCTGCACGGCGGCATGCACCGCCTGTTCGTGCCGATCGAACCCGGCACCATCGCGCAGCCGGCCTGGAGCAAGCTGCTGCGGGCCCTCGGCAGCGTCTGCGCGCAGGTCCGCGGTCCCGAGACCTGGTACGTCGAGGCGCACCAGTTCCGCATCGATACCGCCGATGGCATCGGCCGCCCGACGCCGGAAGGCGCGCACCGCGACGGCGTCGACTTCGTGGCCGTGATCCTGATCGGGCGCCACAACATCAAGGGTGGCGAAACCCGCGTGTTCGAGGCGAACGGACCGAAGGGGCAGCGCTTCACCATGCTTGAGCCGTGGACCCTGCTGCTGCTGGACGATGCGGCCGTGATCCACGAGTCGACACCGATCCAGCCGGTGGGGGAACACGGGCACCGGGATACCCTGGTGCTGACCTGGCGCAAGGGGGCGTTCCAGGGGGATGATGTTGAAGTGACGGGTGCCTGAAGTCCTTACGGATTTCCAAGCTCGACAGCTTTGGATACGAACTTGGGTCCCGCCTGCGCGGGAACGACGTTTTAAAGCCGCTGGCCTAAAGACTGTCATTCCCGCGAAGGCGGGAATCCAAGTTTTACCCACTGCCCACAAGGCAAAAAAAAGGCCCGCTGTTGTGCGGGCCGGAATCCAGGTTTTCGGAGAAAAACTGGAGGAGACAGTTCCAATATAGTCCTCATTTTTGTGCACTGCAATACAGTAAAACTACGGTACCCAATCGTGCGCACCAAGAGCGAGCCCTAGCCTCTCACCACCTGAAATCCAGCAGTTCTTTGCGGCATTGCGGGAAATACCTGCAGCAGCTGTTTATCGCCCAAAAGTAAATGTCGTTCAGCAACTTGGGCCAGCACCGAACGGAAATCGGTATTCACTGGCAAATCCCGTCCTTCATTCAGCGCAGCGTCACCGACGCCTTCCCAGGCGCCGACCACCTTGCCGCCATTGACGTTCCCACCCAGCAGCCACATGACGTTGCCATGGCCGTGGTCGGTGCCGCCATTGCCGTTTTCGCGCGCCGTGCGGCCGAATTCCGACATCACCAGCACCAGCGTGTCGTCGAACAGCGGTCCCAGGCGCTCGGCCAGCAGCGCCAGCCCCTGCCCCAGCGGCGCCAGGCGGTTGGCCAGCTGGCCGCTGCCGGCGCCCTGCGCCGCGTGCGTGTCCCAGCCGCCCAAAGCGACGAAGGCGAGCTGGATCCTTGGATCGTTGCGCATCAGCGTCGCCAGGCGCGCGGCATCGTCGGGGAAGCCGTTGGGCAGCGGCGCGCCGCGGTCGGCGGCCATCATCGGCGCGCTTTCATGATCCTTTTCGATGGCGGCATTCATCACTTCGCGGTGCGCCGTGCGGCCGTCGGCATAGGCACGCCCGAAGCGCGGGTGGCCGCCATACAGCGCATCGAACGCGGCCGCCACCTCGGGCCGGTCGAGCACGTCCGCCTTGGCGGCGCTGGCCACGTTCGGCAGGTTGACCGCCGCCGCCGTGCCGGCCAGGATGCGCGGCATGACCGGGCCGATGCCCAGCAGCCGGCTCGGCGTCGCGCTGCCCGGCAGCGCCGCCACCAGCCGGTTCATCCAGCCGTCCGGCGTGTTCTTGCGGCCGGGCGTGGCCGATTCCATGTAGTCCTGGGCGTCGAAATGGGAGCGGGTGGCGTCGGGCGAACCGCTGGCGTGCACGAAGGCCAGCTTCTTGTGCTGCCACAGCGGCTGCAGGGCGGCCAGGGCCGGATGCAGGCCGAAGTAGCCGTCGAGGTCGAGCGCCCCGCCTTCCATGCCGGGCGCCGCCAGGCCGATGGTCGGACGCAGGCGCAGGTAATTCTCGTCGCCGACCGGGGCGACCACGTTGAGGCCGTCGACGGCGCCGCGCAGCATCACCACCACCAGCTTGCGGCGCGTGGCCGATGCCGATACCGATGCGGATGCGGTGGCGGCCCAGGCATGCGACCCGAGCGGCAGCACAATACCGGCGCCGAGCGCCAGCGCATTCAGGAAATCCCTGCGTTGCATGATCTGTTTCCTCCTGTCGTCCGTCAGCGCTGCATGAAGTCCGGGCTGCCGAGCAGCATGGCCGCGCGCAGGCGTTCGGGCCCCTGGCCGACGATGACTAGCGTGCGCGGCGACAGCGATCCGGCCAGCGCCGCCTGCAGCGCGGCCGGGTCGAGCGGCAGCGGCGCCGGTGCGGGCTGGGTAGCGGGCTCGGTGGCGGGCTGAGAAGCGGGCTGGGTAGCGGGTTGAGAAGCGGATTGAGAAGCGGCCAGCGGCAGCCGCCCGCCCGCCAGCGCCGTGGCAAAGGCGATCCGGCGCGTCAGTGCATCCGGGTTCAGCCAGGCGTCCTGGGTATTCTTGTAGCCGTCCGGCGTCTGGCAACCGTACAGCGGCATGCCGAGCTGGGACATGGTGTTCGTCAACGGCCCCACGTTGGCAACCGCCACGCCGCTCGCGCGCAGCGCCGACACCACGAACTGGTAGGGCGTCTTGAACTTGGCGCCGGCCGCTTCGGTGGACATGAACTCGGGACTGCCAAACAGCGTGCGCAGCACCGCGCGGATGTCGCCGCCGCTGGCGCGCCAGGTGGCCGTCATGCGCTCGACCAGCGCCTGCGGCGGATCGTCGCTGACGAAGTACTGGGCCAGCTGGCGGCTGACGTGGCGCGCCGTGGTCGGGTGCAGGGCCAGCACGTCGAGCGCGCGCTCGCCTTCGCGCTGGCCGTCGGGTGCGATGGCCTGGCCGAGCCAGGTCTTGCTGCCCTGGTCGTGGCGCTTGGGGTCGAAGCGAAAACCTTCGCCGCTGGCGGCCAGGCGGCGCTGGTCGAAGGTCCAGCCGGTCAGCATGCGCGCCAGCTCGGTCACGTCCTGCTGGGTGTAGCCGCCGTCCACGCCCAGCGTGTGCAGCTCCATCAGTTCGCGCGCATAGTTTTCGTTCAGCCCGCCCTTGCGCCTGGCTTTCGGGTTCGCATCGGGTGCCGAAGACACCGCGTTGTCGAGGTAGAACAGCATCGCCGGGTGTTTGGCGGTGGCGCCCAGCAGGTCGCGGAACGTGCCCAGCGCATGCGGGCGGATCGCCTCGTTCTCGTAGCTGGTGAAGAGGGCGCGGTCGATCCCCTTGCCGGCAAACACATTGAAATGGTTGTACCAGAAGTCGACCATGACTTCTTCGAGCTGGCGCGGACTCTCCAGCGCGCGCAGCAACCGCGCCTCGGCCGCTTCGCGCGCCACCCGCGCATCGCGTTCGCGGCGCCGCTGGCGGGCGCCCTCGTCCTCGTCGCGCACCTGCTTGCGCAGCGCGAGGTACTCGTCCAGTGAAGCGCCGGCGCTGCGCGTGACGGTGCCGAGGCCGTCCAGGCGCGCCGTCAGCGGCGCCGGCAGCGCGATCGCCTCCGGCTGCAGCTGTTCGTCGATCCAGCGCGCCACGCCCATGCGCGTCACGCGCTCGACGTCGCCGGGACGCGGGCCGAACGCCAGCCGGTTCAGCACGTGGACCGCCTGCTGGTCCGGCGCCAGCGCTGCCGGCGGCGCGGCCCCGGCCAGGACCGGTTGCGCGCACAGGGCAGCGCAGAGTAATAGAACAGGCAAGGGATGGGGGCGCATGCTGGCTCCTGGCCAATGGCGGCGATGGCTCGATGGTATGAGTCTGCCTATCGCCGCCCTGCTGCGAAAGCAATGTTTTGTAACATCGCGGCACGAATGCGGCGCATCCAACCATTTGTTGCGGTATTTACGATGCCTCTTTGTTACACTATGGCAGTTAAAGTCCATGCCATCCGCATGGCCGGATCGTCCTTCCTCCCCAGATACCATGACACCATTCCGCCCCCGTACCCGGCTCGCCCTGGCCGGCCTCGCCCTGGTCCTCGTTGCCGGCACCGCCGGTATGCTCGCCACCGGCCGCGCCGCCGACGACAAGAAAGCGGCCGCCCCGCGGCCGGCGCTCACCGTCACCACGGCGCGCCCGGAAAGCGCGCGCATGCCGCTGCAGCTGGCCGCCAACGGCAACGTCGCCGCCTGGCAGGAAGCCGTGATCGGCAGCGAATCGAACGGCCTGCGCCTGCAGGACGTGCGCGTCAACGTCGGCGATGTCGTCAAGAAGGGCGAGGTGCTGGCGGTGTTCGACGCCGCCACCGTCAAGGCCGACCTGGCGCAGGCCCAGGCCACTGTGCAGGAAGCGGAAGCGAATGCCGCCGCCGCCAGCGCCGACGCCAAGCGCGCACGCACGCTCACCAACTCCGGCGCGCTGAGCGAGCAGCAGATCACCCAGTACATGACCACCGAACGTGCGTCGCGCGCGCGCGTGGCCGCCGCCAGGGCGACCGTGGCCCAGCAATCGCTGCGCCTGAAGTATGCCGAAGTGCTGGCCCCCGACAGCGGCATCATCTCCGCACGCAACGCGACCGTGGGCGCGGTCGGCGGCGTCGGCATGGAGATGTTCCGCATGATCCGCCAGGGCCGGCTGGAATGGCGCGCCGAAGTCACCGCGGCCGAACTGGCGCGCGTGAAGCCGGGCGCCAAGGCCGAGATCAAGACCGCCGCCGGCGGCACCATCCGCGGCACCGTGCGCACGGTGGCGCCGACCGTGGACGCGCAGAGCCGCGTGGCGCTGGTCTACGTCGACCTGCCGCCGATGATGAAGGCCGACGCGCCGCTGAAAGCCGGCATGTTCGCCAGCGGCACCTTCGAGCTCGGCCACTCGACTGCCCTGACCGTGCCGCAGCAGGCGGTCGCCGTGCGCGACGGCTTTCCGTACGTGTTCCGCCTGAACGCCGATAGCCGCGTGAGCCAGGTCAAGGTCAGCACCGGGCGCCGCCTGGGGGACCGCATCGAGGTGGTGGACGGCCTGGCGCCGGATGCCCAGGTGGTGGTCAGCGGCGCCGGTTTCCTCAACGATGGCGATCTGGTCCGCAATGTGCAGGCGACGCCCGCGCCACCGGCGGCGCGGCCGGCTCCGGCCAAGGCTGCAGGCAGCGTCGCGGCGCGCTGAGGAGCATCGATGAATTTCTCGGCCTTCTCGATCCGCAATCCGATCCCGGCGATCATGCTGTTCGTCCTGCTCACGCTGGCCGGCCTGATGGCCTTCAAGGCAAGCAAGGTGCAGGACTTCCCCGACATCGAGCTGCCGATCGTCACCGTCACCGCCACCCTCGACGGCGCCGCCCCGGCCCAGCTCGAGACCGAAGTCGCGCGCAAGATCGAGGACTCGATCGCGACCCTGCAGGGCGTCAAGAACATCTATACCAAGGTGCTGGACGGCGTCGCCACCGTCACCGTCGAGTTCATCCTCGAGAAAGACCTGTCGGATGCCGTCAACGACGTGCGCGACGCGGTTTCGCGCGTGCGCGCCGACCTGCCGGCCGAGATGCGCGACCCCAGCGTGACCAAGACCACCACCGCCGGCCGCGTGGTGCAGACCTTCACCGCGCAGGCGGCCAGCAGGGGCGGCAAGCCGGCGCTCGATGCGCCCGACCTGAGCTGGTACGTCGACAACACCGTCTCCAAGCGCCTGCTCAGCGTGCCCGGCGTCGGCGCCGTGAAACGCGTCGGCGGCGTCAACCGCGAAGTGCGGGTCGAGCTGAACGACGAGCGCATGGCGGCGCTGCGGGTGTCGGCGCTGGACGTCTCGCGCCAGCTGCGCAACGTGCAGCGCGAGGAACCGGGCGGACGCGGCGACGTCAGCGGCGCCGAGCAGTCGGTGCGCACGCTGGCCACGGTGCAGACCGCGCAGGAGCTGGCGCGCATGGACATCCCGCTGCCGGACGGCCGCCGCGTCAAGCTGTCTGACATCGCCGACGTGCGCGACACGGTCGCCGAGCCGCGCGCGATCGCCGAGCAGGACGGCAAGCCGGTGGTCGGCTTCGAGATCTTCCGCACCCGCGGCGCCGGCGAGATGGACGTCGCGGGCGGCGTGCGCGCCGCCATCGCCGAGCTGCAGCAGCAGCACGGCAACGTGGTGCTGAAGGAAGTGATCGACAATGCCGCGCCGGTCGAGGACAACTTCGACGCCTCGATGGAGATGCTGTACGAAGGCGCCGTACTGGCGGTGCTGGTGGTGTGGTGGTTCCTGCGCGACTGGCGCGCGACACTGGTCGCCGCCGCCGCCCTGCCCCTGTCCGTGATCCCGGCCTTCCTCGGCCTCTACCTGTTCGGCTACACGCTGAACATGGTGACCCTGCTGTCGCTGGCGCTGGTGGTCGGGGTGCTGGTCGACGACGCCATCGTCGAGATCGAGAACATTTCGCGCCACCTCAAGATGGGCAAGAGTCCGATGCAGGCGGCGTTGGAAGCGGCCGACGAAATCGGCATGGCGGTGATCGCCACCACCTTCTCGCTGGTGGCGGTGTTCCTGCCGACCGCCTTCATGAGCGGCATTCCCGGCAAATTCTTCAAGCAGTTCGGCTGGACCGCGGTGCTGGCGATCCTGGCCTCGCTGCTGGTGGCGCGCCTGCTGACGCCGATGATGGCGGCCTACTTCCTGAAGCCCGCCAAGCACCAGGAAGACAAGGACGGTGCGCTGATGCGGCGCTACATGCGCACCATGCAGTGGTGCCTGCGCCACCGCCGCCTGACCATGGTCGCGGCGGCGCTGTTCTTCGCCGGTTCGGTCTCGCTGGTGCCGCTGCTGCCGACCGGCTTCGTGCCGGCCAACGACCGCTCGCAGACCCAGGTCAACGTCGAGCTGCCGCCCGGTTCCACGCTGGCGGAAACCCGCGCCGTGGCCGAACGCGTGCGCCAGGCGGCGATGCGGGTGCCGAACGTGACCGGCGTGTTCAGTTCGATCGGCGGCGGCTCCAGCGGCAATGCCCTGGCGCCCGGCGCCGCCGCCGAGGCGCGGCGCGCCGTGCTGACCCTGACCACCGTGCAGCGTACCGCGCGCAAGGAAAAGCTGGTGGAGATCGAGTCGGCGATACGCGCGCGCCTGGCCGACATCCCGGGCGCGCGCTTCACGGTCGGCCTGCCCGACACCGGCGTCAAGATGCAGATGGTATTGCGCAGCGAAGACCCGGTGGCCCTGATCGCGGCCGCGCGCCAGGCCGAGCGCGAGATGCGCACGCTGCACGGCATCGGCAACGTCAACTCGAGCGCCTCGCTGGTGCGCCCGGAAATCATCGTGCGGCCTGATTTCGCGCGCGCCGCCGACCTCGGCGTGACCGCGGCGGCGATCGGCGAGACCGTGCGCGTGGCCACCGCCGGCGACTACGACCAGGTGCTGGCCAAGATGAACGTGTCCGAGCGCCAGGTGCCGATCCGGGTAAAACTGCCGGACGCGGTGCGCACCGACCTCGACGCCCTCGGCAGGCTCACCGTGCCGGGCAAGAACGGGCCGGTGCTGCTGGCCAACGTGGCCACCATCACGGTCGAAAGCGGCCCGGCCCAGATCGACCGCCTGAACCGCAGCCGCAACGTGACGCTCGACGTGGAGTTGAACGGCCGCTCGCTGGGCGAAGTGAATGCCGAGGCGCGCGCCCTGCCGGCGCTGCGCAACCTGCCGCCGACAGTGCAGATCGCGGAACTGGGCGACGCCCAGGAAATGCGCAACCTGATGGGCAGCTTCGTGATCGCCATGCTGATCGGCGTGCTGTGCATCTACGGCGTGCTAGTGCTGCTGTTCACCGACTTCCTGCAGCCGGCTACCATCCTGGCGGCGCTGCCGCTGTCGATCGGCGGCGCCTTCGTGGCGATGCTGGTCACGCGCAGCGCGCTGTCGATGCCGACCATGATCGGCCTGATCATGCTCATGGGGATCGTGACCAAGAATTCGATCCTGCTGGTCGACTACGCGATCCTGGCGAGAAAGGCCGGCATGAATCGCATCGACGCGCTGGTCGACGCCTGCCACAAGCGCTCGCGCCCGATCGTGATGACCACCATCGCGATGGGTGCCGGCATGCTGCCGCTGGCGCTGGGCCTGTCGGGCGACCCGAGCTTCCGCGCGCCGATGGCGATCGCGGTGATCGGCGGCCTGATCACCTCGACCTTGTTGAGCCTGCTGGTGGTGCCGGCGGTGTTCACCTATGTCGACGATATCGAGCATTGGTTCGGGCGCATGGCCGGCAAATTGCGCCGGCAGCCGAGGCAGGCAGTGAAGGGGCACGAAGCGGTGAAGTAAGCGTTCCTCTTCAGAAGGTTTCCCACTCCTCCACTGCCGCCGGCTTCGTCACCGGCTTCACTTTCGGCTTGACGGGCGTCGCCAAGCGCGGCGCCGGCGCCAGCTGCGCGGCGCGCCGCGGCTGCACGGCCGGCGCCGCGCCGTCGGCCGCATCCACCTTGAACACCGCCACCATCTGCTGCAGCCGGTCCGCCTGCTCCTGCAGGCTGCCCGCGGCCCCGGCCGCCTCTTCCACCAGCGCCGCGTTCTGCTGGGTCACCGCATCCATCTCGGTCAGCGCGTGGTTGATCTGCGTGATGCCGCCTTCCTGCTCGCGGCTGGCGCTGCTGATCTCGCCCATGATGTCGCTCACGCGCTGCACGCTGGCCACCACCTCGTCCATGGTGCTGCCGGCCCGGCCGACCAGCTGCGACCCCAGGCTGACCTTGCCGACGGAATCGTCGATCAGGCCCTTGATTTCCTTGGCCGCCGATGCCGAGCGCTGTGCCAGGCTGCGCACCTCGCTGGCGACGACCGCGAAGCCGCGTCCCTGCTCGCCGGCACGCGCCGCTTCGACGGCCGCGTTCAGGGCCAGGATGTTGGTCTGGAAGGCGATGCCGTCGATGACCGCGATGATCTCGACGATCTTGCGCGAAGCCGTGTCGATATCGCCCATCGTCTTCACCACCTGCGCCACCACCGCCCCGCCCTGGCGCGCCACGTCGGAGGCGCTGGCCGCCAGCTGGTTGGCCTGCTGCGCGTTTTCGGCGTTCTGGCGCACCGTCGAGGTCATCTCTTCCATCGACGACGCGGTTTCTTCCAGCGAACCGGCCTGCTGCTCGGTACGCGAGGACAACTCCAGGTTGCCGGTGGCGATTTCGCGGGCGGCGGTGGCGATCTCGCCGCTGCCGCCGCGCACCTCAGCCACCACCTTCAGCAGCGACGCGTTCATCTCCTTGAGCGCCTGCATCATCTGGGCCGCTTCATCCTTGCCGCTGACATCGATGCGGCTGGTCAGGTCGCCGGCGGCCACGGTACGCGCCACCTCGACCGCGCGGTGCAGCGGACGCACGACCGAACGCGTGATGAGGATCGCCGCACCGAGCGCCAGCAGCACGGCGACAACCGCGCACGCGACCACGATGCGCAGTGCCAGCGCATACGTGACGTCGGCGCCGTCATTCATGCTTTCGAAGCGGCCTTCCTGGAAATCGACCTGCTTGCGCAGGGTCTTGCACAGCGCCTGCAGCGCATCGTAGGCCTTGCCGTAGGCCAGCACGCTGGCTTCCTGCTGTTTGCCTGCGCTGACCAGTGCGCGCACCTGGACGACCAGTCCCAGGTAGGTGTCGCGCTGCGGCTTCGCTTCGGCCAGCAGCGCCTTGCCGGTCGGGGTCACCAGCAGCGGTTCGAGCTTCGTCAACGCCTGGTTGGCGTCATCGAGGGCGGAGGCCAGGCGCGCTTCGATCTCGGCCTGTGCCGCCGGGTCGGTATTCGCGGTCAGTTGACCCAGCCGGGCCATGCTGCGGCGTGCGCTGTCGAGTGCCAGGTTGGCCTGGCGTGCGCGCGGCCAGACGCCGTCGGCCATGTCGGACGATACCTGGTTCAGGTTATCCATGTAATACAGGGAGATACCGGCGAGGGCAATGATGATGGCGACCAGCATGCCAAAACCAAGCCGCAGGCGGTTGGCGATGTTCAAATTAAGCAGACTCATATCGACAGTGGAATAGAGGTGAACGCAAGCCTGCCGTGCGCGATGCGGCGGTTGCGGATACGTTAAAGTGGGACAAGACGTGCCGGCGTGGGCTGGGTCGGCGGTGGCGCAAGCAGACAAGTTTGCAAGTGATCTTGCAAATAAGAAAGATTAGCTGAGAAGGTTCCATCTGGCAACTAATTATGGTTGCACTGTCGGTTAGCTACAACTCGCAATCAAATCGGACGCTGCAATGAAAAAGCCGGCACGAAGCCGGCTTCGAGACCGCGCCAGCGTGCGCGTCAGGCCAGCAGCTTCACATCCATGCCGCGCTCCACCAGCCAGGCCAGCGCCACCAGCACGATCACGCAGGAACCGAGCCCGAGCACGCCGCGGCGGTACAGCACCGTGTTGCGTGCCAGATAAGCCAGCGGCAGGAACAGCAGCACGATCGCCAGCTGTCCAAGTTCGACGCCGACGTTGAAGCCGACCAGCGACAGCAGCAGCGCCGCCTTCGGCAGGCCGAGGTCGAGCAGCACGCTGGCGAAACCGAAACCGTGGATCAGCCCGAAGGCAAAGGCGACCAGCGCGCGCCGGCCATGGAACAGCGGCCACACATTGTTCAGTGCGGCCAGCACCACCGATGCCGCGATCGCCGATTCCACCAGCCGCGACGGCAGTGACACCACGCCCAGCGTGGCCAGGGTCAGCGTGATCGAATGCGCCAGCGTGAAGGCGGTGACGATCTTCAGCACGTCGATGGCGGCGGCGCGGAAGGTGGTGCGGCCTTCCCAGCGCCGGTCGCGGTACACCAGCACGGCCGGCAGCAGCAGCGACAGCAGGAACAGGATGTGGTCGAAGCCGATCCAGATATGCCAGACGCCATGGCGCACGTAATCGCCGAACTGGCGCCAGCCGGAGGCATCGGCGACCTGGAGCGACTGGCGCGCGCTGTCGGGCGCGAAGATCGCGGTCGACACCTGGCCGGCGTGGCGCAGCTGCAGCAAGCCCTTGTGCTGGGGATCGATGTCGAACAGCAGGCGGTAGTCGACCTCGAGGGCGGAAACCGCCCCGCCGCAGTCCGCGTGCAGGCGCAGCACGGCGTAGGCGCCGTCGCTGTGATTATCCAGCAGCTGTCCGGTCACCCGCAGCGGACAGGGGGCGCCGGCGCTGGCCAGCTTCAGGCGCGCCAGCGCATACGCGGCGATGGCGTCGTGGCGGGCGCGCACCTCGTTCCAGGTCAGCTCGCCGTTGCCGTCCTGGTCGAGGCCGATGGCCATGTCGAGGTCGCGCAGGGCGATGTCCCATTGGCCGTCGACCTTGGCCTCGCGCACGTCCAGCGTCAGGTAGCTGTCGCTCGGCTTGTGGGCCCGGGCCGGGGCCGCCGCCAGCAGCAATGCCGCGGCCAGCAGCCAGAGGTAACGCAAGCCGGGCATCATGCGGCCGCCTTCAGGCGCGCCGCGGCCGCGGCCACGTGGCGGTCCTCGATGCGCGAACTGCGCAGCCAGTCGCGCAACAGGCGCGCCGCCTCGGCATCGCCGCTGGCGACCGCGCAATCGGCCAGTATACGCAAGTCGGCCGGTTCCTTCTGCACCTGCCAGTTGGCCTTGGCCAGGCGCACGGCGGCGGCCGGATCGCGCCGCAGGGCCAGTTCGAAGCGTGCCTGCTCGCGCTGGTGCACGGTGTCGCGGCGCAGCACGGCGGCGTCGAAACGCGCACGCAGGGCGTCGATCTGCGGGCGCGCTTCGGGCGAACCGGTGGCCTGCAAGGCCAGTGCGTAACGCAGCAGCAGCGCATCGACCCGGGTCTTCTCCTTGAGCAGCCGCACCACCTCGGGGGCGCGGCCATGGTCGAGCAGGAAGTCGGCGTAGGCGCCCAGCAGGTAGCTGTCCGGCTCGCCCAGGCCCAGCGCGGTACGGAAATGCGTCTCGGCGGCGCCGTCGTTGCCGCTGCGCGCGGCCATTTCCGCCAGCAGCGTGGCGACCCAGACATCGACGCCGCGGTCGGCGAGCGGATGCGCGGCCTGGGCGTCGACCAGCTGGCGGTAGCTGGTGGCGGCCTGGCCATTGATACTGCCGACGCTGGACAGGCAGGTCTGCACCACCAGCGCCGGCGCGCGCGAATACAGGCGCATGCAGCTGGCGCGCGCGGCCGCCAGGTCGCCGGTCACCATCTGCACGGTGGCGCGCGTCAGCCAGGCCTGCACATTGCCGCTGTCGCGCTTGACCGCCTGGTCGAGGTCGGCCAGCGCGGCCGGGAACTGGTGGGTGCTCTGGCGCAGCGTGGCGCGCAGCACCAGCACCGGATCGGGCGGGGTGGCCTGCGTCCACCACGGCGCCAGCGCCGCCTGCGCATAACCGAGGTAGCGCGGATCGCCTTCGATCCGCGCCTGCTCGATGTAGCGCTGGGCCAGCGCACCGGCCAGGCGCAGGTCGTTCGGTTTGGCGGCGAGTTCGTCGCGCAGGCGGCGCAGCTCGCGCTGCACCGGATCGGCGCGGCTGGGCAGGCGTTCGACCACCTGGTTGGGGTCGGCCGGAATATAGGGCGCGGCTGCCGCCACGCCATATACCCCCGCCAGACTCAACACCAGCGCCGCGCTACAAGCGCGCAGGCGCGGCCCGAAGTGCTCCCTCACGAAGCCGGCAGCGCCACCGGCTCGCTGTTCTCCGGCACGGTAGGATTCACGCCGTCGGTCGACAGCGGTTCCGCGGTGTCGCTCTGGGTCGCGACCTGCTGCGACACATAGGTAACGAAGGCATCGCTGGTTGCCACCGGCGGGGTGGTACCGCCACCGCCGCCGGTGTTGTCGTCGTCATGGTGGTGGCCGCAGGCCGCCAGTGCCAGCAGCACCGGGAGTGCCGCCAGCGCCAGCCGGCCGCGCCGGTTTGCCAGAAGTTTGCTCATCATCTGCGCCTCCCTTATTGATTACCCGGCAACGGGGTGTTCAGGTAAGGGAAGGCCGGCTTGAAGTCGGCCGCGCTCTTGCGCACGCCGTCGGTCAGCTTGAGCCCGCCTGCCGGCGCATCGGCCGGTTTGCAGCCCACACCCAGCGCATCGCTCGTGCCGGTGAGTACGCACAGCGCGCCCATCGCCACGCGCAGCGAGACGTCGACCACGTCGTCCGCCGGGCGGCGTCCGTTCGGGAAGCCGGCATTGTCGCCGCCGGCCACGCCGAGCACATTCTGGTTGGCCAGCGCGGTCGGCGCGGTGCTGGTGTTCAGGCGCAGCATTTCCGAGGCCACCACGTTCTTCGGCTGGTTCACGCCCGGCAAGCCTTTCAGGAAGGCGGTCACCAGGTCGGTGCGCGGGAAGTTGGTCGGCGCCTTGGCCGATGGGAACAGGGTCTCGACCACCGCCGGCAGCACCGGATTGGTAACGTAGTTCAGGAACTGGGCGTCATCCTTCGGCTTGGAGGAATTGAAACGGTCCTTGTCGTCCATCCCGATGATCACCTCGTTCACCAGCGGCATGCCGAGGCGCGAGACCTGGGCCCACGGACCGCCCTCCTTCACCGCACTGTTGATGCCGGAGCCCGGCGCCGGATTGATCAGGCGGCCCTGGCGCACGCTGGCGGTGGCATAGCCGCCGATCACCGGTTCGCCGGCCGCGGTCAGGCAGGCGATCGGCACTTCGAGCGCGATCGAGCTGACGTTCTTGCCTTCGAGGTCGTTCTTGTTGCCGGCCGCTTCGGCACCCAGCGGGTTCAGGTTGAAGAGGTCGAAGATCTTGCCGACCGCGATATAGAACGGTTCCTTGCGCTGGCCGACGAAGACGCGCCCAGTGCCGCAGCCGGGGATCGTGATGTCGTAGATGTGCTGGTTGGCGTAGGTTTCGTAACCGCTGGTGCCGCCGAAGGTCTTGTCGCCGATATTGTCGACCGGCTTGTCGAATTCGGTGGCGCCGCCGGTAGCGGCCAGGCGCGTGCGGGCACCGGCGCGGCGGTCGCCCTTGACCATGTCGACGGTGTAGGTCTCGCGCACGTTGAGCGATGCCGGATTGACGCCGCTGATGGTCGAAGAATTGATCAAGGGGATCAGCACCTGCTTGCCGCCGATCGTCAGCGCGGTGCGCTTCGAGGTGTTCTTGAAGCGCAGCTGGAAAGTGATGTCTTCCTTGGCATCGCCGTTATTGTCGATGTGGATTTCGTACAGGGCATTCTGGTCGAACTGGTAGAAGTTCGGGCCGCCCTGCGGATCCTGGAACGGAATGAAGTTGGCAATCAGCGTGACGTAGTCCTGGCGGCCCGGCGCATAGCTGCGGAACATGTAGAAGTCGGTGCCGTCGACTTTGGGCGCATTGGTAAGGAAAGGTGCCTCGCGGTGGCTGGACGCCCCTGCCGGTGCCATGACGGTGCTGAAGGCGACGCCGGCGAGCACGAGCGCCGTACCCCATTTTTGTTGCTTTTGCATTTCTTCCCCTTGATTTGATGTTATTGATTGCCGATGTCAGCAATAAATACATCTTCCCCCCAAAACAATGAGCGCACGATTGAAGTTATAAAATAAATTTGGCATTTTTGCTGAAAGCCGACAGTGTCGGTCAGTTTGACTGGGCGGATCAGGGGCAATAAAAAAGCCGGCATGATGCCGGCTTCAAAGGTCGAGGATCGGCGGCCTCCCGGAGCGGGAGGCGCGACCGACCGGTACCGATATCAATAGTCGCGGCGGCCGCCACCCAGGATCTTGGCCAGGATGAAACCGACGCCGGCGGCGATGGCCACGGCGGTGCCCGGGTTCTGGCGCACGTAGTCGCGGCCCTGGTCCACGTATTGGCCGTAGGCGTCGGTCAGTTGCTCCTTGCGGTCGCCCAGGCCCGAGGTGGCACCGCTCAGCAGGCCCTGCAGCTTGTCCACGCCGGCGTGGGCGGTGGTGGCCAGGCGGTCGACGACCGGCTGCACGCTATTGACGGCCTTGTCGACCAGCGGCTTGGCGGCGTCAGCGGCCTTGTCGATCGACTGGTGCAGGTCTTGCGCCTTCTGGTCGGCGGCATCCTGTGCCTTGCCGATCACGTTCTGGGCCTTGTCGGCCGCATCCTTGGCGACGTCCTGGACCTTGCCGGCAGCGTCCTTGGCGACATCCTGGGCCTTGTTTGCGGCGTCCTTGGCTGCGTCCTTCAGGTCGCCGCCAGTGCCGGAGCCGGTAGCAGCGCCGCTCTGGCTGTTCTGCTGGCCGCTCTGGCTGTTGGTGCCGCCTGCGGTCGAGCCGCTGGCGCTCATGGCGCCCATCGAGCCGACGCCCTGGGTGCTGGCGGTGGCGCCGCCGGTGCTGGAACCGGTCGAGCCGCCGATGGTCTGGTCCTTGCCCTGGTTCAGCTGGGTGCTCTTGTTCAAGCTGCCCGACACGTTGCTGGCGTTGCCCTGGTTACCTGGAGTACCGCCCACATTGGTGCCTTTTGCTTCGTTCGACTTTTGATTATCCATGATGAATTCCTCTTTAAATTGTAGACCGACGCGGAGTAGACCGAAACTCGACCATCACCACATTCTTCCCTCATTCCCTACCAAACAAAACGAAGGCACGTGAGTGGGCTGCGCTATATCAACGTAACCAACTGAACAGTGCACACGATCAAGACTTATCGCCGTTGACAGTGAAACCGCTCAAAAGTTCTCGGAGTAGCCGATCCCTCTCGCATTCGCTGCTGTTCCGCGGCGCCGTTTCCGGCGCTGTTGAGTTCGCGGAGTTCACGATAGAAAAAATATAACTTTTGGCAGATTGGGACTGTGCGGTGCCTAACAGAGCTATTCGATCGCGGGAAATTGTGCCGGCCAAGGACCGGCACCGCGCTCACATCACCCGCACCCAGTTGCCTTTGTACAGGATCGGGCCGGTCGGCCCCTTCGGATCGGGCGAGCCGCCACGCGGCTCCAGCGACACCGCCAGCATCGCCACGCCGGCACCGAGCGCGTCGCGGTCCAGCGCCAGTGTGCTCTCGCGGCCGGCCAGGATGCCGAGCGAGCGCGGGGTGCCCTGCACCGGCACCGCCCACAACTGCAGCGTCCGGTCGGCGGCGACGGCGACGTTGCCGAGCAGGCGTACGGTCAGCAGGCGGCGCTGCGCGTCGCCGGTCAGCAGCAGCACCGGCTGCGCCTTGTCGTCCGCCAGCGTGGCGATGTAATCCGGCTGCACCTGCCGGCCCGTACCGGGCGCGAGCACGAGTACCGTCACCAGCGCCAACGCCGCCGCCGTCGACAGGCCGCCCAGCCAGCGCCAGAACAGCAGCGACTCGCTGTGCCAGAACTGCCATGCAGGATGCCTTTCGCGCAGATGCAGGCGCTGCGCGATGCGCTTCCACACCTGCTTGCGCGGCCGTTGTGGCGGGGCGAATTCGGCCAGCGGCGCCAGGCGGTCGCGCCATTCGTCCGCGGTACGTCGCAGGGCCGCATCGCCGTGCAGGTAAGCCTCGAAGCGGCGCCGCGCGGCGCCCTTCAGCGTACCGAGCACGTACTCGGCGGCGAGGCGGTCGCGCAGTTCCGGTTTGTCGCGCAGGTTCATGGCTGCCCACCTTTCTCCAGGCAGGTTTTCAGGCGCCCCAGGCTGCGCCGGATCCAGGTCTTGACGGTGCCGATCGGCAGCGCCATCCGCTGCGCCACTTCAGTGTGCGACAGGTCGTGGAAGAAGGCCAGGCCGACCACCTGGCGGTGCATGCCTTCCAGCGCCGACATGCAATACGCCAGCGCCTTGGCTTCGCGGCTGATCGCCAGCGCTTCGATCGGCGTCGCATCCGGATCGCGCAGTGCTTCCACCACTTCGCTGTCGAACGGTTCGAGGCTGATGTCGGCACCGTTGCCGCCGGCGCGCAGCAGATCGAGCGCCTTGTTGCGGACGATGGTCGTCATCCAGGTCATGGGCGCCGCCAGCTGGCTCTGGTAACTGCCCGCGTGGTGCCAGATGGCGACGAAACCGTCCTGCAGCGCTTCCTCGGCCAGCTCGGGCTTGGCCAGGATGCGCAGCGCAAACCCGTACAGCCGGGCCGAGGTGGCTTCGTAAAGGGCGCGGAATGCCTCCGCATCCTGCAGGGCGGCGGCGCGCAGCCAGGCCTGCAGCTGGATGGAATCGGGAGGATGGACGTCGGACACTGCGCGCCTTTGTCGAAAATGGTGGGTTGAAAAAATGGCAAGTGCGACGAAAGTACCATACCTTTCCTGCATGCACTGCTGACAGCGCGAAATGTTTTCCGGTAACCGGTGGCGCTCATGACAGGGCCTTTACGATCAGCACGGCGTTCAGGGCGACGATCGTCGCCATGGCGGCCCATGCCAGCAGCGTCATCCAGCGCGGATTGGCGAAGCGCCCCATGATCCGCGGGTCGGCCGTGAAGCGGATCAGCGGAAACATCGCAAACGGCAGCTGCAGGCTCAGGATGACCTGGCTCAGCAGCAGCAGGCGGCCGATACCTTCATCGCCGCACAACAGGGTGACCAGGAAGGCCGGCACCACGGCCAGCGCGCGCGTCGCCAGCCGCCGCTGCCAGGCCGGCACGCGCAAGCGGACGAAGCCCTCCATCACCACCTGGCCGGCCAGCGTCGCCGTGATCGACGAGCCTTGTCCTGCCGCCAGCAAGGCCAGCGCGAACAGGACGCCGGCCAGCGCGCTGCCGGTCAAGGGTCCTATCAGGCGATACGCATCTTCCAGGTTCGCCATGTCCTGGTGGCCGCTGGTGTGGAACACCGCTGCGGCGGTGACCAGGATCGCACCGTTGACGAGCAGCGCCAGGGCCAGCGCCACCACGACGTCGGCGGTGGCGAAGCCGATCGCGCTGCGCCGGCCGGCGTCGCCGGCGCCCGGGCGGCGTGTCTGCACGATCGAGGAATGCAGATACAGGTTGTGCGGCATGACGGTGGCGCCGACGATGCCGATGGCGAGGTAGAGCATGCCGGGATCGGTGACCGTGCGCGCGGTCGGCACCAGCCCCGCCGCAACGGCCTGCCAGTCCGGCTGGGCCAGTACCAGGTTGATGCCGAAGCACAGGAACACGATCCCCATCAGGCTCACCACAAAGGCTTCGAGGTAGCGCATACCGCGCTGTTGCAGCCACAGGATGAGCAGCACGTCGAGCACCGTCAGCAGCACCCCGGCGCTGAGCGGCATCCCGAACAGGAGCTTGAGGGCGACCGCCGTGCCGATCACCTCGGCCAGGTCGCAGGCGCAGATGGCCAGTTCGCACAGCAGCCACTGGGCGATGCACGAGCGCGGCCCGGCATGGCGGCGGCACAGCTGCGCCAGGTCGGCGCCCGCCACGATGCCCAGCCGCGCCGCCAGGATCTGCAGCAGCATCGCCATGCCGCTCGACAAGCCAATCACCCACAGCAGCGCATAGCCGTAAGCCGCGCCGCCGGCCAGGTCGGTGGCCCAGTTGCCCGGGTCCATATAGCCCACCGCCACCAGGTAACCGGGGCCGATGAAGCCGAACAGGCGGCGCCACCAGGAAGTGGCGCCCTGTTCCGCCCCGCCGTCCCGGTGGCCGCTGTCGGCGACCGGCATGGCGGGACGATCCACGCTCGGCGTGAGTACCGGTGGCGTCATGCCCCCTCCTCCGTGACGTGGAGGATCAGGCGTACGCCGTGCTCAGGTTCAGCGTGCCATTCGCGCCTTTCGGGAAAAAGCCGCCCATGGTCACCGATTCCTTGGTCAGATAGACGATGTTCAGCACGTCGCCCGGGCTGCGGCTGAACGCAATGCCGTTCTTGTCGAGCGGGACGATGTTCGACACGGTGTTGTCGGCCGGATCGACGATGCCCTGGTCGACGTCCGCCGAATTGTCGAGACTGTCGCGCGCATCGGAAATCGCGCCGGCGGCGGTGCGCAGGCTCGGCGCGCTCAAGCCTTTCGTGTACAGCACGGTCCGCACCAGGCCGGCGTGATAGGCTTCCGCGGCCAGGATGCCGGCGGCCGCTTCAAGGAAGGTCTTGTTCTGGATCAGCGGCGATGCGCCCTTGTACGCCGTCACGCCGACGTCCTCGAAGATGAAGGCGCCCAGCAGGAAATTCTCGTCGCTGGCATACGGATCGAAGGCCACGCCGGCACCGACCAGCCCGGCCGCGCGCGCCGCATTCGAGAACGCACCGTTCGGATCGGACCCGCCGATGTCGATCGCCGGCTGCGCCACCGCGGCGCTGCCGAGGGCCGAGCGCAGGAAGCCGACGTGCGCGATCTCATCTTGGGCAATTTCCTTGGCATATTGCGCGACCAGCGGATCCTTGAACGGCACCTTCTTGCCGCCGGTGACCGCGCCCTGGGTGCCGGTGCCGGTCAGCATGTTGGCGGCCAGCCCGGTGCCGAACACCGCGTACGAGTAAAACTGCGCTTCCAGGTACTCCAGGTTCAGTGCAAAGTTGAGGATATCGGTGTCGGTCGGCTGCGCCGACTGGGCAATGGCATCGTGCACCGAGCCGCCGCAGGCGCTCAGCAGGGTGCCGCCCACCAGGCCGACGCTCAGGCCGCCGACATTCTTGAAAAACGAGCGGCGCTTTTCCAGCTTTTGCTTGCGCGACTCCAGTAAAGCCAAGGTCACATTGGTGTCCGTCATGGTATTTCTCCCGTTCAATTTGAGGTCGAAAAACATCGCCGGCACATGGCAATCTTATATGTGCGTAAAGCTTGTACTGGATGGGGCTGCGTTCGGATTCAAATTTTTTGCATAACGATCGTTTTAAGTTCATCAATGAAGACGCGCACCTTGTGTGGCAGGTTCGGCGACGCCGGATACACGGCGTGGATATCGCTCGCAGGCAAGGACCAGTCCGGCAACAGGCGCACCAGGCGCCCTGCCGCGACGTCGTCCCGGACCGAAAACACCGTGGCGCGCAGCACGCCGTCGCCGGCCAGCGCCGCCGCGCGCGAGGCATAGGCGGTGTTGGTCGAAAACACGGTATGGCGCATCGCCACTTCCTGCACCTGGCCGCCGGCGTCGCTCAGGGTCAGGCTGCCCGGCTGGGCCACCACGGTCAGTTCGACGTACGGCAAGAGCGCCAGTGCGGCCGGCGTCGCCGGCATGCCGTGGCGGGCAATGAAATCGGGGCTGGCCACCAGCCAGCGCAGCAAGGGTCCCAGGCGCGCCGCCTGCAGGCCGGAATCGGCCAGCTTGCCCAAGCGCACGGCGATGTCGATGCCTTCGGCAATCAGGTCGACCCGGTGGTCGGCGCACAGCAGCTCGACCGTCAGGCCGGGATACTGCGCGCGCAGCCGGGACAGCAGCGGCGCCACCACCATCACCCCGTAATCGACCGGCGCCGCCACGCGCAACTTGCCCTGCACGCTGTCGCGCCCGCTGCGCGCCTGCTCGATCGCCGCTTCGGCCGCCTGCAATACCTGGCGGCTGGCGTCATAAAAGGCGCGCCCGGCCTCGGTCAGGCGCAGCGTGCGCGTCGAGCGGACCAGCAGGGCCACGCCGACCTCGGCTTCCAGCAACTGCATGTGCTTGCTGACCATCGACTTGGCCAGGCCCAGGCGGCCGGCCGCAGCAGTCAGCGACCCGGCTTCGACGACGGCGACGAAGATGGCCAGGCGGTTCAGGTTGACGGCAGAGATATCCATGGGGATCGATTGTACGCTTTGGATGGACACTGATTCCCCGATTGTCCGCCTTATCGAAACGCATGCCGTTGCCTACACTGATGGCTTACTCATGAAAGGAAGCGACACCATGAAACTCCACGGCATCCCCCTGTCCGGCCATACCCACCGCGTGCAGCTGTTCCTGAGCCTGCTGGGAATCCCGTACGAATTCGCCAGCGTCGACCTGGCCGCAGGGGCCCACCGCACCCCGGCCTTCCTGGCCATGAGTCCGTTCGGCGAAATCCCGGTGCTGGAAGACGGCGACGTCGTCCTGGCCGACTCGACCGCCATCCTGGTCTACCTGGCCCTGCAATACGACGCCGGCGGACGCTGGCTGCCGCGCGAACCGCTGGCCGCGGCCCGGGTCCAGCGCTGGCTGTCGACGGCATCCGGCAAGATCGCCTACGGCCCGGCGGCGGCGCGGCTGGTGACCGTGTTCGGCGCACGCATCGACCGTGACGTGGTGGAGGCGATTGCAGTACGCCTGTTCGACACGATGGAAGGCGAGCTCGCCGGGCCTTTCCTGCTCGGCGCCACGCCCACCCTGGCCGACGTCGCCGCCTACAGCTATATCGCGCATGCGCCGGAAGGCGGCGTCTCGCTCGCACCCTATCCACGCATCCGCGCCTGGCTCGACCGTGTACGCGCCCTGCCCGGCTTCGTCGCCATGCCATCAACCGTCGCCGGCGTCGCGCCCGAGGAGTACGCATCATGACACCATCGCGCTTTCACGCCGGCGAACTGCAGGTCCAGGCCCGCGCCGGCGTTCCCGCCGAATACGCCCAGCGCGCCTCCGCCGCCATCCGCGACCACATGCCGGACCAGCACCGCCAGTTCTTCGGCCAGCTGTCCCTGTTTTTCCTGGGCGCGCTGGACGCGGACGGCCAGCCCTGGGCCACGGTGCTGGCCGGCGCACCGGGCTTCGTCACGGCGCCGGATGCGCGCACGCTGCGGATTGCCGGCGGCCTGTTGCCGGGCGACCCGCTGCGGGGCCAGTTGCTGCCGGGACGCCGCGTGGGCGGACTCGGCCTGGTGCCGGCGACGCGGCGGCGCAACCGGGTCAACGGCGTCATCGATGCAGTGGATGGCAGCGTGGTGACCGTCGCCGTGGAGCAGAGCTTCGGCAATTGTCCGCAATATATCCAGCAGCGCGCGCCGCGTGCAGTGACGCCGCCTGCCGCGCCGCTGGTCGTGCGCGCCGCTGTCCTCGACGACCGCGACCTTGCCCTCATCGGGCGTGCCGATACCTTGTTCATCGCCAGCGCCAACCCCGATGCGCAGGCCGTTGCACAAGCCGATGCGCAGGCCGTTGCACAAGCCTATGCGCAGGCCGTTGCACAAGCCTATGCGCAGGCCGCTGCACAAGCCGATGGGGCGCGCGGCGTCGACGTCTCGCACCGCGGTGGGCGGCCGGGTTTCGTGCATGCGGATGGCGACGGCACGCTGCTGGTGCCGGATTTCATGGGGAATTCTTTCTTCAACACGCTGGGGAACCTGGCGCTCTATCCGCGCGCGGGGCTGCTGTTCGTCGACTTCGACAGCGGCGATTTGCTGCACCTGGCGGTCGAGGGCGAGATTGTCTGGGATGGGCCGCTGGTCGAGGCCTTCGAGGGTGCCGAGCGGCTGCTGCGCTTGCGGGTGCGCGAGGTGGTGCGCAATGTCGGGGCGCTGCCTTTGCGATGGAGCGCCGCGCAGCCGGCGGCGCAGCTGGCGCGGACCGGCGACTGGCACGCCGCGGCGCAAACGCTGGAAAGAGAAAAGGGTCACAAGCTTTCGCCTGCAACCCTTTGATCCTGCTACTGAATTCTGGTGCCGCTGACCGGAATCGAACTGGTGACCTTCGCATTACGAATGCGCTGCTCTACCGACTGAGCTACAGCGGCGACACACTGCTTGACGGACTGGCCGTGCAGCAGGGACCCGTATTCTAACAAACAACTAGGCAAACTTGCTAGTCCGGCTCGGCAATTTTGCGCGTGCGACTTCCAAAATGAATCTACGGAGACGCCAGAGGCACGTCGCCCCTGCGCAGGCAGGGGTTCAAGTTCTGCCTGCGCTATCGAAACGCACGCAACTTGGGCCCCTGCCTGCGCAGGGGCGACGGTCTCAGAGCCAGCGAACGAATTATTCCGCGTGGTAGCTGGTCACGCGCTCGACTTCGCTCTTCGAACCCAGGAACACCGGCACGCGCTGGTGCAGCTTGGTCGGCGGGATGTCGAGGATGCGCTGGCGGCCGTCGGTGGCGGCGCCGCCGGCCTGCTCGACGATCATGGCCATCGGGTTGGCTTCGTACATCAGGCGCAGCTTGCCCGGCTGCGACGGGTCGCGCAGGTCGGCCGGGTACATGAAGATGCCGCCGCGGCTCAGGATGCGGTGCACGTCGGCCACCATCGAGGCGACCCAGCGCATGTTGAAGTCCTTGCCGCGCGGACCGGTCTTGCCTGCCAGCATCTCGCTGACGTAGCGCTGCACCGGCGGATGCCAGTGGCGCTGGTTCGACATGTTGATCGCGAATTCCTTGGTGTCTTCCGGAATCTGCATGTTCTTCTGGGTCAGGACCCAGGAACCCATCTCGCGGTCGAGCGTGAAGCAGTTGACGCCGTTGCCGGTGGTCAGTACCAGCATGGTCTGCGGGCCGTACACGGCGTAGCCGGCGGCGACCTGCTGGGTGCCCGGCTGCATGAAGTCGGCTTCGGTCGGGGCGCTCATGCCTTCGGGCGCCTTCAGCACCGAGAAGATGGTGCCGATCGAGACGTTGACGTCGATGTTCGAGGAGCCGTCCAGCGGATCGAACAGCAGCATGTATTCGCCCATCGGGTAACGGTTCGGGATCGGGTGGATCGATTCCATTTCTTCCGACGCCATCGCCGCCAGGTGGCCGCCCCACTCGTTGGCTTCGAGCAGGATCTCGTTGGAGATCACGTCGAGCTTCTTCTGCACTTCGCCCTGGACGTTTTCGGAACCGGCACTGCCGAGGATGTCCCCGAGGGCGCCCTTGCCGACCGAGTGGCTGATGGTCTTGCAGGCGCGCGCCACGACCTCGATCAGGAGGCGCAGCTCGGCGGGGATGTTGTCGTGGAGGCGTTGTTCCTCGACGAGGTATTGGGTCAGGCTGACACGTTTCATGAACTTCCTTAGGGTTGATTCAGTTTCAAATGCTAGGTTGCAAATACTTAATTGGCCAAGGCCTTGCTGATGACCTCACGCACGTCGTTCGACAATTTCGTCTGGCCTGCCACCTCCTGCAGCGCTTTCTTCATCTGCGCCTGCAGGGCCGGTGCGTAACGGCGCCAGCGGTCCATCGCGCGTGCCAGGCGGCTGGCGACCTGCGGGTTGAGCGCGTCCAGCGCGACGACCTGCTCGGCCCAGAATGCATAGCCGCTGCCGTCGGGCGCGTGGAAGGCGACCGGGTTGCCGGCGCAGAAGGTAGACACCAGGCTGCGCGCGCGGTTCGGATTACGCAGCGTGAAGGCCTTGTGCGTCATGAGTTCGCGCACTGCCTCGACGCCGGTGCTCGGCGCCGACGCCTGCATCGCGAACCACTTGTCGACCACCAGCGCCTCGCCCTGGAACTCGTCGTAGAAGCGCTGCAGCGCCTCGCTGGCGGCGGCGTCCGCTTCATCGCTGGCGGCACGCGCATGGATCAGCGCCGACAGTGCGGCGACGCGGTCGGTCATGTTGCCGGCGTCGTCGAACTGCTTGCGCGCCAGGGCGATCGTCTCGGCATCCGGCGCCGCGCACAGGTAGGCCAGCGCCAGGTTCTTCAGTGCGCGCTTGCCGATCGATACGGCATCCGGGCTGTAGTCGCCCGGCGTCTGGTTGGCCTGGTACTGGGCCAGCAGCTCGCTGCGCAGGCGGGCGCCGATGTCGGCGCGTACGAACTGGCGCGCCATGTGGATGGCCAGCGGGTCGACCACGTCGAACTGGTCGGCGATCATGGTCTCCGACGGCAGCAGCAGCGCCTGCTCGCGGAAATTCGGGTCCAGCGCGTCATCCACCAACATCTTCCGCATCGCTTCGATGAATACGTCGTCGAGGTCGAGCGCGGCGGCGGCGCGTTCGGCGTCCAGCGCAATGGTCGCGTTGTGCGCGGCCAGGTTGCCGGCCAGCCGGACCAGGCGGCTCATCGCCAGGCGCTGGCCGGCTTCCCAGCGGTTGACCGGATCGCTGTCGTGGTTGAACAGCAGCGTCAGTTCGGCGTCGTTGTAGCCGTATTTCAGGATCACCGGCGCCGAAAAGTCGCGCAGGATCGACGGCGTCGGCTGTTCGGTAATGCCGGTGAAGACGAAGGTCTGGTCCGCTTCCGTCAGTTCCAGCACGGCGGTGGTGCCGTGATCCTGTCCTTCCACGGTCAGCGCCAGGTCGCGGCCATCCTTGCCCAGCAGGCCAACGGCGACCGGGATGTGGAAGGGCAGCTTTTCCGGCTGGCCCGGGGTGGCCGGGCAGGACTGGACCAGGCGCAGCTCGTAGGTGCCGGCCTGCTCGTCATAGCGGGTCTCGGCCTGCACCACCGGGGTCCCGGCCTGGCTGTACCAGCGCTCGAACTGGGTCAGGTCGCGTCCATTCGCATCGGCCATGGCCATGCGGAAATCGTCACAGGTCACGGCTTGCTCGTCGTGGCGCGCGAAATACAGGTCCATGCCCTTGCGGAAGCCTTCGCGCCCCAGCAGGGTCTGGTACATGCGCACGACTTCGGCGCCCTTCTCGTACACCGTGACGGTATAGAAGTTGTTGATCTCGACAAAGGAGTCGGGACGCACCGGGTGGGCCATCGGACCCGAATCTTCCGGGAACTGGGCCTGGCGCAGGGTACGCACCTGGTCGATGCGGGTGACGGCACGGCCGGTGTCGGTGCCGATCATGTCGGCCGAGAATTCCTGGTCGCGGAACACGGTCAGGCCTTCCTTCAGCGACAGCTGGAACCAGTCGCGGCAGGTCACGCGGTTGCCGGTCCAGTTGTGGAAGTATTCGTGGCCGACCACGGCTTCGATGCCCTGGAAGTCGACGTCGGTAGCGACGCGCGGGTTGGCCAGCACGTACTTGGTATTGAAGATGTTCAGGCCCTTGTTTTCCATCGCGCCCATGTTGAAGTCGCCGACGGCGACGATCATGAAGCGGTCCAGGTCGAGTTCGAGGTTCCAGCGCTCTTCATCCCAGCGGATGCTGCGCTTGAGCGATTGCATCGCGTAATCGGTCTTGTCGAGATTGCCGTCTTCGACCCACACCTGCAGCAGCGCCTGGCGCCCATCCGCCAGTGGGAAGGTTTCTTCCTGGCACACCAGGCGTGCGGCGACCAGCGCGAACAGGTAGGAAGGTTTCTTGAACGGGTCTTCCCACAGCGCGTAATGGCGACCGTCGTCCAGGTCACCCTCTTCGATCAGGTTGCCGTTCGAGAGCAGGACCGGGAACTTGTCCTTGTCCGCGCGCAGCATGACCTTGTATTTCGCCATCACGTCCGGACGGTCCGGGAAATACGTGATGCGGCGGAAGCCTTCGGCTTCGCATTGCGTGTAGAAATTGCCGTTGGACACGTAGAGGCCGCTGAGCGTGGTATTGCTCTCCGGAACGCAGATCGTTTCGATTTCCAGCACCACCTCATCCGGCGTATCGAGCGCAGCCGTCGGAATGCGCAGCAGCGTGCCGTCGCGCTCGTAGCCGCCTTCCTGCAACAGCTGGCCATTCAGCCGGATCGCCACCAGTTCGATATCTTCGCCGTACAGTTCGATTTCACGCTGGGCGCTGTCCGGATTGCGGCGCAGCGTCAGCCGGTTGGCGACGATGGTACGGGCGGGATCGAGGTCGAAGCCGAGCTCCACGGTCTCGACCAGGTAGCTGGGGGCGGTGTAGTCCTTCCGGTAGATGGTCTGGGGCGTATCGGTGCGCATGGTAGGGTCCGCAAAAGCCGTTGGTGAAGTGCTTATTTTACCAACAGCTTGCAGACCATTTCCGTTCGATTTCATGTATCGATATGTACACCCAGTAACCGCCGGTAAATGGTCAAGCGAATATCGCACAACCGGAATAAGATATATCCCTGCACCAGACCGATTACAAAGCGCGCTCACAAAGCGCGATACCAGAGAGATATCATCATGAAACGCACAATGATTTTGGCAGCGGCTTCATTGAGCCTGCTGCTGGGCGGCTGCGCGACCACGATTCGCAGCAACGTCACCACCTTCAACCAATGGCCGGCCCAGCTGCCCGAGAAGAGTTACGCCTTCGAGGCCGCGCCGGCCCAGGACAATACCCTCGAGCTGCAGAGCTACCAGAACCTGGTGCGCGGCCAGATGACCCGCCTCGGCTTCCACGAAGCGCCGCAGGCGGCGGCGCTGAAGGTGTCGATGCGTTTCTCGACCATCGACGTGCCGACCCAGGTGGTCTACCCGGCCTTCGCGCCCACCTATGCCTACTCGCCGCGCTTCGCCTACTTCGGCGGCCGCCGCCGCTTCTGGGGCGGCGCCGGCTGGTACAGCCCCTTCTATGACCCGTTCTGGGGCCCGATGCCGATGTACGACGTGCAGGAAGAGCACCGCTACCACCGCCAGGTCCAGATCGGGATCCAGCAGGCGGGCGACGGCAAGCGCCTGTTCGACGTCACCGTGCGCAACGTCAGCAGGCAGGAATCGACGCCGGCGGTGATGCCGGCGCTGGTGCAGAGCGCGTTCGAAGGTTTTCCGGGGCCGAATGGCGGGTCGCGGGTGATCGAGTTGAAGCAGCAGCCGCAGCAAAATGGGTAAGCGATGGGCTGAAGGCTGAAAAGCCGGCAGCTTAAGAAAAGCATCGTTAGCCTTAAAACGTCGTTCCCGCGCAGGCGGGAACCTAAGTTCGGCGATATGCCACAAACTTGGGTTCCCGACTGCGCGGGAACGACGTTCTTATTTTTCGGGCTGGAATATATCGCGTGGCGCGCTTACTCACGAAAAATACGCCTCCGACCCAAACGTGATCGCCACGATCAGCAAGATCGCCAGCAGCAGCACCACCAGCAAACGCCCGAAACGCGGCTGGGTGGCCGGCTCCGGTTCCATCGGCGGTTCCCTGTCGTCGCTGAATTCCCTCATGGCAGGCTCATGGCAGCAGGATGGTCTTGCCCGTGGTGCGGCGCGCTTCCAGCTCGATGTGAGCCTGGGCGGCGTCGGCCAGCGGGAAGCGCTGGTTGATCTCGATGCTGACCTGGCCGCTGGAGACCATCTGGAACAGGTCGGCCGCCATCGCCTCGAGTTTTTCGCGTGTCGAAGCATAGGTCTGCAGCGTGGGGCGCGTGATGAACAGCGAGCCGCGCGACACCAGTTCGCTCAGCGCGAACGGCGGCACCGCGCCGGACGAATTGCCGAAGCTGACCATCAGGCCGAGCGGCGCCAGGCAATCGAGCGAGCGCGTAAATGTGTCCTTGCCGACCGAGTCGAACACGACCGGCACCTTGGCCCCACCCGTGATCTCCATGACCCGCTGCACCACGTCCTCCGTGTTGTAATTGATGACATGGGCGGCGCCATGGCTCCTGGCCAGCTCCGCCTTCTCGTTTGACCCCACGGTACCGATCAGGTTCGCGCCGATCGCGCGTGCCCACTGGCAGGCGATCAGGCCGACGCCGCCGGCCGCCGCATGGAACAGCACGGTCTGCCCGGGCTCGAGCTTCCAGGTTTGCCGGAACAGGTACTGCACGGTCAGGCCCTGCAGCAGCATGGCGGCACCCGTGTCAAACGGGATGTCGTCCGGCAAACGCACCAGGATATCCGCCGGCATCACGCGCACTTCACTGTAGGCCCCGTTCGGGCGCGCCGCATAGGCCACACGATCACCCGGCTTGACATGGGTCACATCCGGCCCGACGGCCTCGACCACGCCCGCCCCTTCCTGGCCCAGGCCATTCGGCAGATCGAGTGGATATAGACCAGTGCGGAAATACACGTCGATGAAATTCACGCCGATCGCGTGATTGCGCACGCGCGCCTGCCCGGGGCCGGGTTCGCCGGCGTCGACGTCGGCCAGTTCCAGCACCTCGGGACCGCCGGTGCGCGCGAAGCGGATTGCCTTTGCCATATTTGTCTCCTCGGAGGTTCGTGGAAAAATCAGTGCGCCGATTGCGCGATCAGTTGCGACAGCACCAGCCGCGCGCTGGCCACGTTGGTGGCGCACGGGACGTTGTGGACGTCGCAGGCGCGCACCAGCGCATTGATGTCCGGCTCGTGCGGCTGCGGCGTCATCGGGTCGCGCAGGAAGATCACGCAATCGACTTCGCCGTTCACCAGGTTGGCGCCGATCTGCAGGTCGCCGCCGAACGGGCCGGAATGCATGCGCGTGACGTCCAGGCCGACCTCGGCGATGAGGCGCGCGCCGGTGGTGCCGGTGGCCGACAGCGTGCAGGTGCGCAGGAAGTCGCGGTAGTCGGCGGCCAGCGCGACCATGTCGTCTTTTTTCTTGTCGTGGGCAATCAGGGCGATTCTTGGCTTGAGCTGTGGGTTCATCGTCTCTCTTTTCCGTTAAGGTTATTTTTTCAGCGACAGCATGTAAATTCCCGCCAGCACCAGCGCGGTGCCGCCGAGCTGGATCGCCGTGATCGGCTCACCCAGCAGCGCCCAGCCGAGGAACAGCGTCGACACCGGGCCGATCATGCCGGCCTGCGACGCGCTGGGGGCGCCGATGCGTTGCACCGCGGCCATCGTCATGACCGGGAAGATGGTACAGAATAGCCCGTTGACGAAGGACAGGCCATATACCTGCAAGGGCTGCACCAGCAGGCTGACCGGCCGCAGCAGGAAGAACTGGCCGATGCAGGCGGCACTCGATACGCACATCGCATAGGCGACCAGGCGCAGCGAGCCGATCCTTTTCACCATTTCGCCGGTGCCCAGCAGGTAGACCGCATACGCGACCGCCGAGCCGAGCACCAGCAGCGAGCCGGCGGCGATGCTGCCGCTGCCACCCTGCAGGTCGTGCAGGAAGACCAGCACGATGCCGCAATACGACAGTGCCAGCGCCGCCCACTGGGCGCCGTTGACGCGGCGCTTGAACACCAGTGCCGTCATCAGGAGGACGAAGGTCGGCGTGGTGAACAGGATCAGGCGCTCCAGGCCGACCGAGATGAATTGCAGGCCGAGGAAATCCAGGTAGCTCGACAGGTAGTAGCCGAGCAGCCCGAGCACCACCAGGCGCCAGCGGTCGCCCTTCGACAGCGCCGGCCCGGTGCGCATCTTCCACAGCGCCACACCGGCAAATACCGGAAACGAGAACAGCATCCTGAAGGCGATCAAAGTCACCGCATCGATGTGGTAGCGATACAGCAATTTGGCGACAATGGCCTTCGTGGAAAACAAAATGGCCCCGCCAATGGCGATCGAGAGGCCGGCGATCTGTGCCGGACGTGTCACCGGCGCAACAGAAGTGTCGATTGCAGTTTTGCTCATCAGGCAATTGTAGGATGAATCCGGCTTGTCGGCTGAGGACGTCTACGAACGCCATCGCGGCGGCGCGGTCCAATCGCGGTCCACACCTCATCCTTGGAGGATTCATGGCGTTTCCAAGCGGCGCCCCGCTATCCGCGCACGTCTCCGCGCAAGTCCCTGCCCTGGTTCCCGGACAGGGCGCCACGCACGTGCCCGACCATGCACCCTCGCGTGCCGGCGTCGACCGTACCGTGGTCCTGAGCCTGCTGGGCCTGCTCATGGCCCTGTGCTGGGCCCTCCTGCTGTTCCGTGCCGGCAGCATGCCCACGACCGATTTCAGCCTGCACGCCGTCGATGCGGCGCCCTGGAACGCGGCCGACCTGGCGCTGCTGCTGGCGCTGTGGGTGGCCGTCATCGCCGCCATCATGCTGCCGGCGGCGGCCCCCGCGCTGCTGCTGTATGCGCGCGCCAAGCGCCTGCGGCGCGAGCGCTGGGTCTACCTGTCCACCCTGCTGTTCATGCTGGGCTGCCTGTCCGTGTGGAGCGGCTGCGCCCTCGCCGCCGCTACGCTCGCCTGGCTGCTGCACGATGCCGGCGCGCTCGACGAATCGATGGCGGTCATGGTGCCGGCGGCCACCGGGCTGGCGCTGGTCGCGGCCGGGGTCTACCAGTGGACGCCGGCCAAGCATGCCCGCCTCGAACACTGCCGGGCACCGCTGGCCTTCGTGCGTACCGAATGGCGGCGCGGCCTGCCCGGGGCGTTCCGCATGGGCGTGGCCGATGCCCGCTGCGGTACCGGCTGCTGCTGGCTGCTGCTGGCACTGGTGCTGCCGGCCGGGGTGCTGAACCTGCCTGTCGTCGGCGGCCTGGTGGTCCTGGTCCTGGCCGAAAAACTGTTGCCGAGCGGACATCTCCTGGCCTGTACCGCGGGCCTCGGACTGGTTGCCTGGGGCACTGCCCTGTTGTTTCCCTGACAGTTTTAAGAGAGGGGGCTATGTTAAAATGCTGGGGATTACGCTTAATCCTTTAAGGGACTTTTAACATGGCTGGACACAGCAAATGGGCCAATATCAAGCATAAGAAGGCCGCGACCGACGCCAAGCGCGGCAAGATCTGGACCCGACTCATCAAGGAAATCACGGTCGCCGCACGCATGGGCGGCGGCGACATGAACACCAACCCGCGCCTGCGCCTCGCGGTCGAAAAGGCTGCGGACGCGAACATGCCGAAGGATAACGTCACGCGCGCGATCCAGCGCGGCTCGGGCGGCCTGGAAGGCGTGAACTATGAAGAAATCCGCTACGAAGGCTACGGCATCGGCGGCGCGGCGATCATCGTCGACTGCATGACCGACAACCGCGTGCGCACCGTGGCCGAAGTCCGCCACGCGTTCAGCAAGTTCGGCGGCAACATGGGCACCGAAGGGTCGGTGTCCTTCATGTTCAAGCATGTCGGCCAGTTCCTGTTCGCCCCGGGCGTGGAAGAAGACAAGCTGATGGACGCCGCACTGGAAGCCGGCGCCGACGACGTGATCGCGGACGAGGAAGGCGGTTTCGAAGTGCTGTGCGACCCGAATGCTTTCCCGAACGTCAAAGGAGCGCTGGAAGCGGCCGGCTTCAAGGCCGATTCGGCCGAAGTCATCATGAAGCCGGACACCGAGACCGAATTCACCGGCGAAGACGCCATCAGGATGCAGAAACTGCTCGACGCGCTGGAAAACCTGGACGACGTGCAGGAAGTGTATACCAACGCGGTCATCGACGAATAAGCTGCCCATTCAAGTAAAGTGCCCATGAAAATCCTGGTAGTCGGCTCTGGCGGCCGTGAACACGCCCTGGCCTGGAAACTGGCCCAATCCGATCGCGTGCAGATGGTCTACGTCGCGCCCGGCAACGGTGGCACCGCACGCGATCCGCGGCTGGTGAACATCGACATCACCGATCCAGCTGCGCTGGCCGACTTCGTCGTCGCCGAGCACATCGCCCTGACCCTGGTCGGTCCGGAAGTGCCGCTGGCGGCCGGCATCGTCAACCTGTTCCGCGCGCGCGGCCTCAAGATCTTCGGCCCGACGCGCGAAGCGGCGCAGCTGGAAAGCTCGAAGGACTTTGCCAAGGCGTTCATGCAGCGCCACGGCATCCCGACCGCGAAGTACCAGACCTTCTCCGACGCCGCCCAGGCCCACGCCTACATCGACGCCAATGGTGCGCCGATCGTGATCAAGGCCGATGGCCTGGCCGCCGGCAAGGGCGTGGTGGTCGCCATGTCGCTCGAAGAAGCGCACCAGGCGGTCGACGACATGCTGTCCGACAACCGCTTCGGCGACGCCGGCGCCCGCATCGTGATCGAGGAATTCCTGGCCGGCGAGGAAGCCAGCTTCATCGTCATGTGCGACGGCAAGAGCGTATTGGCACTGGCCACCTCGCAAGACCACAAGCGCCTGAAGGACCACGACCAGGGCCCGAACACCGGCGGCATGGGCGCCTACTCGCCGGCGCTGATCGTGACCCCGTCGATGCATGCGCGCGTGATGCGCGAGATCATCAACCCGACCATCCAGGGCATGGCCCGCGACGGCATTCCCTTCACCGGCTTCCTGTATGCCGGCCTGATGATCGACGCCGCCGGCAATCCGAAGACGCTGGAATTCAACTGCCGCATGGGCGACCCGGAAACCCAGCCGATCATGGCGCGCCTGAAGAGCGATTTCGTGACCGTGCTCGAGCATGCCTGCAACGGCACGCTCGACGTGGTCGAACTCGAATGGGACCGCCGCACCGCGGTGGGCGTGGTGATGGCCGCCGGCGGCTACCCTGACAGCCCGCAAAAAGGCGACGTCATCGACGGCATCCCGCCGGAAACCCCGGAATGCGTTACCTTCCACGCCGGCACCCAGTTGGTGAACGGCACCCTGCAAACCGCGGGCGGCCGCGTGCTGTGCGTGGTGGGCCTGGGCGACAGCGTCAAGATGGCGCAGAAGCAGGCTTACGACACCGTCGACAAGATCCACTTCAATGGGGCGCAGTACCGCCGCGACATCGGGTGGCGTGGGGTGAAGCAGTCTTAAGCATTACATTCAACTTGGGCCCCTGCCTGCGCAGGGGCCCAAGTTCTCCCCCTACCCCACAATCTCATCGTAGAGATCCCGCCAATCCGGATTCATCCCCTGAATCAGGTTCACTTTCCAGTCCCGCTTCCACAACTTGATCTGCTTTTCGCGAAGCCCGGCTTCCATGATCTCGGCATGGATCTCATACCAAACCAGCCTCTTTAAACCGTGCTGCTTGGTGAACCCTTCGTTCACGCCCTCGCGGTGCTGCCAGATACGCTGGACGAGGTTGGTAGTGGAGCCGACATACAAGGTGCCATAAGGCGCGTTGGCCATCATGTAAACGTAGCTGGACTTTTCCATATCGCCGCATCGGGAAGATAAAGCGGCCATGGTGAATGGTGGCGCCTTTTATATTGATGATTCCCCACAAGGACATGCAGTATCGCTATTCGGAAAACTTGGGCCCCTGCCTTCGCAGGGGCGACGGTTTAACGATGACGCCGTAAAAGCGTTGCGAGCGATCCGGCTTTCCGCCCATTATCGGTCTCCTATCACAATCCCCCGCATCAGTGTACAATCCCCGTTCATTTTTTCGTTCCTATCCCATCCCCACATGTCCACCCCCAACCCTGCCGCCGTCAAGGCCTGGCTGCTCGACCTGCAGGCGCGCATCGTGCAAGCGCTCGAAGACGTCGATGGCAAGCCCTTCCTGCGCGACACCTGGGAACGTGCCGAGGGCGGTGGCGGTGTGTCGCGCCTGATCGAGGAAGGCAATGTGTTCGAGCGCGGCGGCGTGAATTTCTCGCATGTGCGCGGGGCCAGCCTGCCGCCGTCGGCGATGGCGGCGCGGCCGGAACTGGCCGGACGCGCGTGGGAAGCGATGGGGGTGTCGCTGGTGCTGCATCCGCGTAATCCGTACGCGCCGACCGTGCACATGAACGTGCGCTTTTTCGAGGCCACGGCGGAAGGCAAGGAACCGGTGTGGTGGTTCGGCGGCGGCATGGACCTGACGCCGTATTACGGCAACCTCGAGGATGCGCGCCATTTCCACCAGGTCTGCCACGATGCGGTGGCGCCCTTCGGGGGCGAACTGCATCCGCGCTTCAAGCGCTGGTGCGACGATTATTTCTACCTGAAGCACCGCAAGGAAGCGCGCGGCGTCGGCGGTATCTTCTTCGACGATTTCAACGAGCTTGGCTTCGATGCATCGTATGCGCTGATGCAGAAGGTCGGCAACGGCTTGCTCGACGCTTACCTGCCGATCATCAAGGCGCGCAAGGACCAGCCCTACGGCGAACGCGAACGCGACTTCCAGGCCTACCGGCGCGGCCGCTACGTCGAGTTCAACCTGGTGTGGGACCGCGGCACCCTGTTCGGCCTGCAATCGGGCGGCCGCACCGAAGCGATCCTGATGTCGATGCCGCCGATCGTCAAATGGCGCTACGACTGGCATCCGGAACCGGGCAGCGCGGAAGCGGCCCTGTACAGCGATTTCCTGCCGCACCGGGACTGGCTGCTCAGTGACGGACAGCGTGACTGACAGCGTGACGACTTGCGTTGCTTTGCTGGGCGGCAGTTTCGACCCGGTACACCATGGCCACATCGCACTGGCCGAACTGTGCGCGCAACTGCTGCACCCCGACGAACTGCGCATCATGCCGGCCGGCCAGCCCTGGCAGAAAGCCGGGCTGCAGGCCAGCGATGCCGACCGTGTCGCGATGCTGCAGCTGGCGCTGCAGGCGGGCAGTTTTCCGCCCGGCGTGAAGGTCGGGATCGATACCCGCGAGATCGACCGCAAGACCCCGACTTATACCGTCGAGACCCTGCGCGAACTGCGTGCCGAACTGGGGCCGGGCGCCTCGCTCGTGTTCGTGATGGGTGCCGACCAGCTGCAGAAGCTGGACACCTGGCGCGACTGGCACAGCCTGTTCGACCTGGCCAACTTCGTGGTGGCGGCCCGTCCCGGCTACAGCCTCGAGGAAGCGGGTTTGGCGCCGGCGGTGGCGGCCGAACTGGCCCGCCGCAAGAGCACGGCGCAAGACGTACGTGCCAGCGCTGCCGGACGGGTCTGCCTGGCCCATACGCTGGCGGTCGATATTTCGGCGACCGAGGTGCGCCAGGCATTAAAAAACAGCGTCAAATCCGGCACCGTGAACGAGGAAAATGCGGCCGCCAAGGCTGGCGCATGCCTCGCACCGCAAGTGCTAGACTATATTCAACAACATAACTTATACAAGAGCTAATGGATATCAAGAAACTGCAAACGCTCGTCGTCGACGCCCTCGAAGACGTCAAGGGCCAGGACATCGTCCTGTTCGACACGACCCACCTGACCAGCCTGTTCGACCGTATCGCGGTCGTGTCCGGCACGTCGAATCGCCAGACCAAGGCGCTGGCCGCCTCGGTGCGCGACAAGGTCAAGGCAGCAGGCGGCGATGTCGTCGGTCTGGAAGGCGAAGACACGGGTGAATGGGTGCTGGTCGACCTGGGCGACATGATCGTCCACATCATGCAACCGGCCATCCGCCAGTACTACCGCCTGGAAGAAATCTGGGGCGAGAAGCCCGTCAAGCTGGGCGCCGCCAAGCGCAAGTCGAGCGTCGAAGCGCAGGAAGCCGACGCCGCACCGAAGACCAAATCGAAGCACCTGGCCGCGACCCAGGAGCAGCCGGAAGTCAAGCCGGTGCGCGAGCGCAAGCCTGCCGCCAAGAAGGCAACCGAAGGTACCGCCAAGAAACCGGCCGCCAAGAAGATCCCGACCGGCGCCACCGTGAAAGTCGCCGTGCCGAAAGCCGCTGCCGCCGATGCCGCCGCCGCCAAGGCTGCGAAAGCCGCGACCACCAAGCGCCTGGCCAAGGCCGCCGCGCCGGCAGCCGATGCCGCGCCGGTGAAGAAGGTGATCCGCCGCGCCGTCAAGAAAGTCGCCGAATAAGCCTTTTGTCTTTTGCGTAATTAATCGATGCAGTTGATCATTGCCGCGGTCGGCCACAAGATGCCGGCCTGGATCGAGACCGGGTTGGCCGAGTACGTCAAGCGCATGCCGCCCGAACTGCGCATCGTGCTCAAGGAAATCAAGCCGGTCGAGCGTTCGGGCAGCAAGACCGCGGCCACCGCCATGGCGCTCGAACGCGAGCGCATCGAAGCCGTGTTGCCGAAGGGCGTGCGCATCATCGCCCTTGACGAGCGCGGCAAGGACCTGACCAGCGTCGGCCTGTCCCAGCAGCTGGAAGCCTGGCAGCAGGACGGGCGCGACGTTGCCTTTTTGATCGGCGGGGCCGACGGCCTCGATCCCGAACTGAAGGCGCGCGCCGATGGGCTGATCCGCATTTCGAGCATGACGCTGCCTCACGGTATCGTGCGGGTGATGCTCGCGGAACAGCTTTATCGTGCCTGGTCGATTACCCAGAACCACCCCTACCACCGGGTTTAGGCCCCCATATGAGACCGCTCGACAAGAAAATCTACCTCGCCTCGAAAAGCCCGCGCCGCCGCGAACTGCTGCGCCAGGTCGGCATCGATTTCGAACTGCTCAGCTTGCGCTCCGACCCGGGCCGCGGCGTCGACGTGAGCGAGGACGTGCACACGAGCGAACCGGCGCTGCCGTACGTGGAACGGGTCGCGCGCGAAAAAGGCGCGTTTGCCTGGAACGTGCTGCACCTGCGCCGCATGCCGCTGCGCCCGGTGCTGTCGGCCGACACCACCGTCACCATCGACGGCGAGATCCTGGGCAAGCCGGAAAGCCCGAACGAGGCGATCGCGATGCTGGAGCGTCTGTCGGGCCGTACCCACCAGGTGCTGACCTCGGTCGCGCTGCACTATACCGATGTGGCCGAGCAGATCACGCAAGTGTCCGACGTGCGTTTCGCCAAGCTGACCCCAGACATGATCAAGGCCTACTGCGCGACCTCGGAACCCTACGACAAGGCGGGCGCCTACGGCATCCAGGGCTTGGCGGCGCTGTTCATCGAGCATATCGAGGGCAGCCACTCGGGCATCATGGGCTTGCCGGTGTTCGAGACGGCGCAGTTGTTGCAGAAAGCTGGGATCAAGGTGCTGTAGGTCTTACAGCCACCACTGTGCATAGGTCACGCGTGGGCGGCGCACCAGGTGCGTTGTTTCGGACCGGTGCGGTCGAGCCGCCCACCCTACGCCACACGGTCCCCGTGTATGATGGCACCCTGAACAATAAATGCACGGCCTTGGCTCATGACTGAAGACATCCTGATCAATATCACCCCACAGGAAACACGCGTCGCGCTGGTGGTACAGGGAGCCGTGCAGGAATTGCACATCGAGCGCACGCTCACGCGCGGCCTGGCCGGCAATATCTACCTGGGCAAGGTGGTGCGGGTGCTGCCGGGGATGCAGTCGGCCTTCATCGACATCGGCCTGGAACGCGCCGCCTTCCTGCACGTCGCCGACATCTGGGAAGCGCGTCCACACGACGGTCCGAATGGCAGCAGCACGGCCAGCCCGACCCCGATCGAAAAAATCCTCTACGACGGCCAGGTGCTCACCGTGCAGGTGATCAAGGACCCGATCGGCACCAAGGGCGCGCGCCTGTCCACGCAGATCTCGATCGCCGGCCGCATGCTGGTCTACTTGCCGCAAGACAAGCATATCGGCATCTCGCAAAAGATCGAAAAGGAATCCGAGCGCGATGCGCTGCGCAGCCGCATGCAGGGCCTGCTGCCGCCGGAAGAAAAAGGCGGCTACATCGTGCGCACCCAGGCCGAGGATGCCTCGGATGCCGACCTCGCCGCCGACATCGATTACCTGCGCAAGACCTGGGGCGCCATCGTCAAGGGGTCGCGCACGCGGCCGGCCACCAGCCTGCTGTACCAGGACCTGAGCCTGGCCCAGCGCGTGCTGCGCGACTTCGTGCACGACGAGACCGCCGCGATCCTGGTCGATTCGCGCGAAAACTACCTGCGCCTGGTGGACTTTGCCCAGATCTACACGCCCAGCGTGCTGTCGCGCCTGCAGCACTACACCGGCGAGCGGCCGCTGTTCGATTTGTACGGCGTCGAGGAAGAGATCCTGCGCGCGCTGGGACGCCGCGTCGACCTCAAGTCCGGCGGCTACCTGATCGTCGACCAGACCGAGGCGATGACGACGATCGACGTGAACACCGGCGGCTTCGTCGGCGGCCGCAATTTCGCCGACACGATTTTCAAGACCAACCTGGAAGCCGCGCACGCCATCGCACGCCAGCTGCGCCTGCGTAACCTTGGCGGCATCATCATCCTCGACTTCATCGACATGGAGAACAACGAGCACCGCAATGCCGTGCTGGCGGAGCTCAAGAAGACCCTGTCGCGCGACCGCACCAAGGTGTCGGTGAGCGGCTTCTCGGCGCTGGGCCTGGTCGAGATGACACGCAAGCGCACGCGCGAATCGCTGGCCCATATCCTGTGCGAGCCCTGCCCGGCCTGCAGCGGCAAGGGACAAGTCAAAACCTCGCGCACGATCTGCTACGAAATCCTGCGCGAACTGCTGCGCGAAGCCAAGCAGTTCAATCCGCGCGAGTTCCGCATCCTGGCCTCGCAGGAAGTGGTCGATTTGTTCCTGGAAGAAGAGTCGCAGCACCTGGCGATGCTGGGCGATTTCATCGGCAAGAAAATTTCGCTGCAGGTGGAAAAAGGTTATCACCAGGAGCAGTACGACGTGATCCTGATGTGATTTTCGGCTCGTTTGGACTACACTAACGAGCACTGGCGGCACCGTAAGACATAATGAATCCACCTCTCATCCCTGCCGACTTGCTGGCCAAGTCGGACAAGATCCTGTTCATCGCCCACCTCGCGCTGGGCGACTACACGTATTTGCAGAACTGCTTCGCGGCATTCGCACGCGCCTATCCGCACCTGAAACTGCACCTGTGGGTGGACGAGGTGCGGCGCACGGCGGACGAATCGCAATGGCCGCACCTCAAGAAGAATGTGCTGTACGACTGGCTGGCCGCCTGCGATTTCATCGACAAGGTGTATGACCAGAATTACTCGCCCGCGCTGTTCCAGGCTTCGATCGGGGACGCGCGCCGGGAAGCTTACCCGATCGTGGTGTCGCTGGCCACGCTGCGTCCGCATTTCTATGCGCACCTGGCGCGCGAGATCAGTCCGAACGGCTTCGTCACTGGCTTCAGGAAACCGCTCGGCTTTGGCCTGCACCGCTACTTCAGCTACCGCAAGCTGGATGCGAGCATGGATCCGGACCCGGCCGACCGCAGCGCCGCGCCGCACATCAGCGACGTCTACGCCGGCTGGTTCCGCCAGCTGGCCAACGTCGACATTCCGCCAGCCGGACGGATTCCGTTCGTGCACATCCCGGAACGCTACATCGACGGCGCCCGCGCAAAATTAGCCGAATGGGGCTTCGCCGGGCGCCAGGGCAAGCTGGTGTTCATCAATCCGTTCGCCAAGACCCGCAAGCGCTGCTGGCCGGTCGAGCGCGTGGCCGAGCTGATCACCACCATGCGCGCCCAGCCCGAGTGGCGCGACGCCTGCTTCATCGTCAACGCGGTGCCGCAGGAAATCGCCAACGTGAAGGCGATGCTGGCCGAGCGCCAGCTCGACCGCACCGAGCTGTTCAGCGCCAACGAGAATTTCTTCCAGCTGCCGGCGATGCTGGCGCAATGCGACCTGATCGTGTCGGTGGAAACCGCGGTGATGCACCTGGCGAACGCGGTCGGGGTGCCGGTGGTGGCCCTGATGCGCCAGAAGACGCCGGAGTGGGCGCCGGTGGACAAGGCCAACAGTACCGTGATCACGGCCGACCAGCGGCGCGATTGGGTGAAGGCGATTCCGGTGCAGGCGGTGATGCACGCTTTGGCGTGATCGATTGCCCACAATGGTGAAAAGAAAAGGCCGCTGCGTGCGGCCTTTTTCTTTTTATGCTGCTGGGCGAACTTGGGCCCCTGCCTTCGCAGGGGCGACGTTTTAGCGCAGCTGACTACGGTTATTGATGCCCGCACACCAAGCACGTCGCTCCTGCGAAGGCAGGGGCCCAAGTTGCACGAACAACGCTATCCTTATTATTTAGCCGACGGGAAAAACAACTGCTCCCCAGCCGGCTTGAACGCCGCGATCTTCGCCTGCCCTTCGGAAGACGTCATCCACTCGATCAACTGCTTCGCGCCCTTGTAGTTGATCCCCTTGTGCCTGGCCGGATTCACCGCAATGATCCCGTAAGGGTTGAACATGCGCTTGTCTCCTTCCACCGCGATCGCCAGCCCGGTCTTGGCTTTATAGGCGCCATAGGTCGCGCGGTCGGTCAGCGTGTAGGCGCCGATTTCGGCGGCCATGTTCAGGACTTCGCCCATGCCCAGCCCGGCCGCGACGTAGTTGGTGCCGGCCGGCTTGGCGCCCGCGGTTTGCCAGTAGCCTTTTTCCATCACGTCGGTGCCGGAATTGTCGCCGCGCGAGATGAACTTGACGTTGCCGGCGGCGATCTTTTTAAAGGCAGCGATCACGTCGCGCTCGCCCTTCACCCTGGCCGGATCGGCCACCGGGCCGACCACGATGAAGTCGTTGTACATGACGTCGCGGCGGTCGATGCCCCAACCCTCGGCGACGAACTTGTCTTCCAGCGCGCGCGCGTGCACCAGGGTGACGTCGACGTCGCCGTTCTTGCCCAGTTCCAGCGCCTTGCCGGTGCCGACCGAGATCACGTTGACCTTCAGGCCGGTCCTGGCTTCGAAACTCGGCAGCAGGTAGGTCAGCAGGCCGGAATTCTCGGTGCTGGTGGTGGTCGACAGGCGCAGCACCTTGTCGTTCTGGGCGTGGGCGAACGGTGCGGCGAAAGCGGCACCCAGCGCAGTGGCAGCGACGTGCGCAAGCAAGGAACGGCGTTGCATGGAGAGCCCCGGTCTGGTTATAAAAGTGACCAAATTATAAGTCGATCAACGGACTTCGAGGTGGCCGTCGCGCAGCTTCATGCGCTGCACGCCCGGCAGGTTGATGAGGTCGCGGTCGTGGCAGGCGATAACCACGCTGCTGCCCGCTTCGACCAGCGTCGGGATCAGTTCGATCACCTGTTCGCGCGCCGCGCCGTCCAGGTTGGCCGTCGGCTCGTCCAGCAGCAGCAGTTTCGGCTGCAGCACCTTGGCGCGCGCCAGCGCCACGCGCTGCTTCTCGCCGCCCGACAGCCTGGCCGGGTCGGTGCCTTCCAAGTGGGTCACGCCGGCCCAGGCCATCGCCTGCGCCACCGTCCGCGCGATCTCGTCCTTCGGCATCTTGCGCAGGCCGAGGCCATAGCCGATGTTGTGGGCGACGCTGGTCGAGAACAGGATCGGATGCTGGTGCACGTAAACGATCGCTTCGCGCAGCGCGCGCGGATAAGGGTGCACGCGCAGCACGTCGTCGCAGGCAAAGCGCAGGCTGTCGATCTCGGCGCGCTCGAGGCCGCCCAGCACGCGCAGCAGCGTGCTTTTTCCCGCGCCGTTAATCCCGGTCAGCACATAGGCGCCGTGGGTCGCGATTTCAATGCGCTCGATGTCGAACAGCAGGCGGTCACCATGGCGCTTGCGCAGGCCGCGCACGCCCAGCAGCGCCTTGCGCCGCTCGTCGCGCAGGCGCTGGTTTTCGTTTTCGTAGACTGCCGCACTGATGCTGGTGTGGATGCTGATGCTCATCCGCGCTCCCTGGCCGCGTGGGCATCGCCCTGCAGCAGCATCAGGGCACCGTTCATCAAGAGCGCCAGCGCCACCAGCACGATGCCGAGCGCGATGCCCTGGGCGAATTCGCCCTTGCTGGTTTCGAGCGCGATGGCGGTGGTGATGGTGCGGGTCTGGCCTTCGATATTCCCGCCCACCATCAGCGCGCAGCCCACTTCCGAGATCACGCGCCCGAACCCGGACAGCACCGCCGCCATCACGCCGAAGCGGCCCTCGTACAGCACGCGCAGCATCACCTGGCGGCGCGAGGCGCCCAGCGCCACCGCCGTTTCGGCATAGCGCGGATCGAGCCCCTGCACCGCCGCCAGCGTGAACGCCAGCAGCACCGGCAGCGCCACCAAGCACTGGCCGAACACGATGCCCGGCTGCGAGAACAGCCATTGCAGTTCGCCCAGCGGTCCGCGCCGCGACAGCAGCAGGTACAGCAGCAGGCCGATCAGGACGGTCGGCAGCGACAGCGCCGCCTGCGCCAGCCAGATCACGATGCGGCGTCCACGGAAGCGGTTCATCGCGATCAGGTAGCCGAGCAGCACCGCCGGCGGCGCCGCCAGCAGCAGGCCGGTCACGCTGGTCTTCAGCGACACCCAGATGATGTGCCACAGGTCGGCGTCGCCGCTGACCAGCAGCCTGAAGGCGTGCAGCGTGGCGTCGACCAGGGGCAGTGCCATTTCAGGCCACCGGCACGCGCCGCGGCGCGTTCAGCGGTTCCAGCAGCCCCGGCTCGAACACCAGCCGTTCGGCACCGGCCAGCAGCAGGAAGTGGGTGCCGCTGCAGCGCGCCAGCAGCGACATGCCGACCTTCCCGGCCACCATGTGCCCCATCTGGGTGGTGCCGGAGCGCGACAGCAGGAAGGGGATGCCCATCTGGGCTCCCTTGATCACCATTTCGGAGGTCAGGCGGCCGGTCGTATAAAACACCTTGTCGGCGCCGCTCACGCCGTCCAGCCACATCAGGCCGGCGATGGCGTCGACCGCATTGTGGCGGCCCACGTCTTCGACGAAGTACAGCAGCTCGCCGCTGTTGGAGAACAGCGCGCAGCCGTGCACCGAGCCCGCCTGTTTGTACACCGACTGCTGGCTGCGGATGGTGTCGACGATGCGGTAGACCACCGACTGCGCCAGGCGCGCGTCCGGGGGCAGCGTGATGGTCTCGACCTCGTCCATCAGCCCGCCGAACACCGAGCCCTGGCCGCAGCCGGTGGTCACCACTTTTTTCGCGGTGCGCGCCTCGACGTCGGCAATGCCGTTGCGGGTGACGACCGCCACCGCGTCGACCGACCAGTCGACCTGCACCGAGACGATGTCGCCCAGCGCGCGCACCAGGCGCTGGTTGCGCAGGTAGCCGAGGGTCAGTGCCTCGGGCGCGCCGCCCAGCGTCATCAGGGTCACCAGTTCGCGCTTGTCGACATACACGGTCAGCGGACGCTCGGCCGGGATGTGCAGCGTGGATGGACGGCCGCGCTCGTCGATGGACACCACTTCGTGGGTCAGGCCGGCGCTGGACGCGGATATCGCAGGCCGGTAATGCGGCACTGCAGCAGAGACATCGGTTCGATTCATCTTGTCAGTGTGCCATGGCTGGCAAAAACGGGACGCCACCATGGCGTGCGCGGGTGGACGTGGCAGGCGTATGATGTGCGCCTTTTGTTTCACCGACGGATTCCATGATCGACGTACAGGCCTTGCTGGCAGCCCTGCCGGCACGCATCGATGCCATTCCGCGCGCCGCGGCCGCACGCACCCCGCACGCGCCGGCCCTCATCGAAGGAAATGCGGAGGACGGGCGCACGCTGTCGTACGCGGCGCTGGTCGGCGAGATCGACCGCTACGCCGCCCTGCTGCGCGGCCGCGGGGTGCGGCCCGGCGACCGCGTGCTGCTGGTCAGCGAAAACTGCGGCGCCCAGGTGGCGCTGATCTTTGCCGCCTCGACCGTGGGTGCCTGGATCGTCAACCTGAATCCGCGCCTGTCGGCGCCCGAGATCGACGCCATCCAGCTTCACTGCGGCGCGCGCCTGGCGCTGTACACGGCGGCGGTGTCGCCGGAAGCGGCTGCGCACGCGGCGCGTGCGGGGGCACAGGCCGACGGCGAGCTGATGATCGGCGCGCTGAACGACACCTGCACGCCCGAGGCGGAAGACGGCGATCCGGCGGCCGGCGCACCGGCGGCCGGCGATCCGGCGGCCGGCGACCCGGTCGCCGCGCTGGTCTACACCACCGGCACCACCGGCCAGCCCAAGGGCGTGATGCTGAGCCACCGAAACCTGCTGTTCGTGGCCGCCGTGTCGAGCCGCCTGCGCGGCCTGGTGCCGCAGGACCGCGCCTGGGGCGTGCTGCCGATCTCGCACGTGTACGGCCTGACCTCGGTGCTGTTGGGGACCCTGAGCGCCGGCGCCTGCCTGCAGCTGGCGCCGCGCTTCACGCAGGAAGCGATGCTGCGCGCGATCCGTGACGACGGCCTCACCATCGTGCAGGGGGTGCCGGCCATGTATGCGCGCCTGCTGGAGCAGGCGGGAAACGCACGCCTGCCATCGCGGCTGCGCTTTGCCTACGCCGGCGGCGCGCCGCTCGATCCGGACCTCAAGCGCCGCGTCGAAGCCCTGCTCGGCGTGCCGCTGCACAACGGTTATGGCTTGAGCGAAGCCGCGCCGACGGTCAGCCAGACCCGCCTCGACGCGCCGCGTGCCGACACCGCGGTCGGCCACCCGATCCCGGGCGTGGACGTGCGCATCGTCGACCAGGCCGGCCGCGACCTGGCCGATGGGGAGGCCGGCGAACTGTGGGTGCGCGGTCCGAACGTGATGCGCGGCTATTACCGCGAACCTCTGCTGACCGAAGCGGCGCTGCGCCCGGGCGGCTGGCTGAATACCGGCGACATGGCGCGCCGCGAAGGTGATGGCAACGGCGATGGGGCGCTGTTCATCGTCGGCCGCACCAAGGAGCTGATCATCCGCTCCGGCTTCAACGTGTTTCCGCTGGAAGTCGAGACGGTGCTGAATGCGCATCCGGGGGTGACGCAGTCGGCCGTGGTCGGCAAGACGGTAGCGGACGGCAACGAGGAGGTGGTGGCGTTCGTGCAGCCGCTTGGGCAGCATGCGCCGACGGTGGACGCGCTGCAGGCCTGGGCGGCCGAACGGCTGGCGCCCTATAAACGGCCCGGGCGGATCGTCCTGATGAAGGCCTTGCCGGCCGCGGCGACCGGCAAGATCCTGAAACATGCACTCAAAGAGATCGCCTCGACCCTGGCGTAGGGTGGACAGCTCGGCTGTCCACGCGTTCGACTATCGCGAGCACTAAGGCTATTTAATGACGGTTGAACGCGTGGACGGGAAACCCGTCCACCCTACGAACGACATACGAACGCATTGATTTACCTGCGCCGTTTCTTCCAGTTGTAATCCGGCCCCGTCACATCCACGCCCGGATGCCCGACCACATCCGGATGCTCCGAGCACATCGTGATGAAGCGCACGCCCTCCCCCTCGCGCTGGCGCTTGCGCAAACCTTCCATGAACTTCATCGCCTCGACCATCTCGTTGGTGTCGAAGGCTTGCGCCTCGGGCCGGCTTCCCGCGTCCTCGATCAGCGTCCAATACACCATATACATGCTTCTGTTCCTTTCCACTGTCATCTTGCATTGAAATGGGGCCATCGCTCCGAGCTGTCAAGCCGGACAGTCGAAAAAATTCCCAATAGAAATAGAATCTCCTTATCGAGTGCCGACATTACGTAGGACTTCTCCTAAATCGCGCTTATATGTTCGGCAGTTCACACAAGAAGCAGTGTCAGCCGACTATGGTAAAGCTTCGATTTAAAACGCAGGAAGCGCTCATGAATCTCAACAACCCTATCCAGCCAGCAACCTCTTCGCTCCAGCTGTGGGGCGGCCTCGAATGCACCGTCAATCGCGTACGCGATAATTACTTCTCCCAGATGGACCGCAACGGTCACGCAGAAAGGCTGCAAGACATCGAACGTTTTGCGTCCCTCGGGATCCGTGCCGTCCGTTACCCCGTGCTATGGGAACGCACCGCGCCTGACGGGGTCGACAAGGCTGACTGGTCCTGGCCGGACGAACGCCTGCCCGCGCTGCAGCGACTGGGCGTCACGCCCATCGTCGGCCTGGTCCACCATGGCAGCGGTCCGCGCCATACGAGCCTGGTCTCCGAGGATTTTCCCGAAAAGCTGGCCGAATATGCCGGCGCCGTGGCGCGCCGCTATCCCTGGGTCGAGTATTACACACCGGTCAACGAGATCTGCACGACCGCCCGTTTCTCCGGCCTGAACGGCGTGTGGTACCCGCATGGAAACAGCGAAGCCACTTTCATCCGCGCCCTGATCGTCCAGTGCAAGGCGACCGTGCTGTCGATGCGCGAGATCCGCAAGGTCAACCCGGACGCCAAGCTGGTGCAGACCGACGACTTGTCGCGCACCTACGGCACGCCGGAAATGGCCGAGTTCGCCAACTTCTTCAACGAACGCCGCTGGCTCGGCTGGGATATGTTGTGCGGCAAGATCGATCAGGACCACGCGCTGTGGAACTACCTGCTCGAGGCCGAAGCGACCGCCGAAGAACTGCTCTGGTTTAAGGACAACGCCTGCCCGCCCGACATCATGGGCGTCAATTACTATGCGACCAGCGAACGCTGGCTCGACCACCGTATCGAACGCTATCCGGAAAACCGCCGCACCCAATACCGCGGCGTGCCCCACGCCGACATCGAATGCCCGCGCGTACTGGCCACGCCGACCCCGGGCATCGGCCCGCTGCTGCAGGAAACCTGGGAACGCTACGGGCTGCCGATCGCCATCACCGAAGCCCACATCGACGCCAACCGCGAAGACCAGATGCGCTGGCTGCTCGAAATCTGGAATGCCGCCAAGAAGGTGCAGCAGAGCGGCGCCGACATCCGCGCCGTCACGGTCTGGGCGCTGCTCGGCTCGTACGACTGGAATTGCCTGGTCACCGAATGCCGCGGCTACTATGAACCGGGCCCGTTCGACGTGCGCGGCCCGCAGCCGCGCCCTACCGCGGTCGCCTCGATGATGCGCGAACTGGCCACCGGCCGTCCGCTGTCGCATCCGGTGCTGCAGGGCCAGGGCTGGTGGCGCCGTCCGGGCCGCTTCTTTGCCAAGCCGGTCGCCACCCGCACCGCGGTGGCCGACATCACCGACCGCGGCGCCTTCCGCTCGACCTTCCCGCAGCCGATCCTGATCTCGGGTGCCACCGGCACGCTGGGCCGCGCCTTCGCCCGCATCTGCGAACGGCGCAACCTCGCCTACCACGTGCTGACGCGCCAGGAAATGGACATCGCCGACCCGGCGTCGGTCGAGGCCGCAATCGTTCGCTACAAGCCGTGGGCCGTGATCAATGCCGGCGGCTACGTGCGCGTGGATGACGCCGAGGCCGAAGCCGAGCGCTGCATGCGCGAGAACACCCACGGCCCGACCGTGCTGGCCCTGGCAGCGATCCGCCATGGCGTGCGCCTGATGACCTTCTCGAGCGACCTGGTGTTCGACGGCAGCACCGACCGTCCGTACGTCGAATCCGACAAGGTGGCGCCGCTGGGCGTGTACGGCCGCAGCAAGGCCGAGGCCGAGCGCCGCGTGCTCGATTCCGACCCGCAAGCCCTGGTCATCCGCACCAGCGCCTTCTTCGGCCCGTGGGACGAGCACAACTTCGTCGGCCAGGCGCTGGACGCGATCGGCAGCGGCCGTCCGTTCGCCGCCAGCGCCGACCAGGTGGTGTCGCCGACCTACGTGCCGGACCTGGTCAACGTCGCCCTCGACCTGCTGATCGACAAGGAGTCCGGCGTCTGGCACCTCACCAACGGCGAAGCCATGAGCTGGGCCGAACTGGCACGCCGCGCCTGCGCCGCCGCCGGCATCGAACCAGCCACGCTCGAGGAAGTCGGCGACGATGCGCTCGGCCAGCGGGCGCCGCGCCCGGCCTACAGCGCGCTCTTGAGCGAGCGCGGCATGCTGCTGCCATCCTTCGGCGATGCGATGGGGCGTTATCTGAACGAACGCGAGGTCGGCGAGCGTGCGGTCGAGAAGGAAGAAGCGGCGCCGGCACATTACGCCAGCTGATCGCCAGCCCTCCTCTGTAAATACAACAGCCGGCCTGAGTTCTGTCAAGACTCAGGCCGGTTTTTTCACATTACCGTTTTGTAACGGAACAATATATTTACTGCAAGCATCGCCCTCGTTACACTGTGTTACATAGCGTTACTTAACGAAACCAGTGTATGGAGAGCCTGCATGAAACTGTATCGTGATGAACCGGGCTGGGCCGAACGCCTGGTTGCCGAGGCCCTGCCCTCGGTCACGCTACGCTCGGCAGTACCGCTGCATTTACCGCGCCTGGCATTCGTGCGGGAGCTTGCCAAGATCCGGCTGCGCGCCTTCCTGCATCCCGGCCTGACACCCGAATGGCTGCAGCTGCTGAATTCGCATCCATCGTTTTCCGAATACGTGCGCAGTTGTCCGCGCTTCCTGTACAAGGTCTATCGCCCCTACAGCAGCCACGCGCTCAGTCCCCGCCAGCGGTTGGCGGCGATCCGCGCCCACTACGCATTCATCTTCCGCCGCGGCCTGGGCCAGGTGGCGGCGCGCGCCAGCCTGGCGCCGGTCGTGCTGGCCGAGGTCCAGGGCCGCAGTGGCCTGCCCTACCGCATCGAGCTACGCACCCTGACCCAGTTCGACCGCGAGGGCGAAATGGTGCTGCAGCTGGTCCAGGACGGCAAGACGCTGTACACGGTGGCCTTCACCATCGCCGCGCGCGACGGCGGCCCGGTGCCCGACCTCCACGTCGGCTGCATCCAGGGCGGCAAGACCGACGATGCGCGCGAAGCGATCCGCAGCGCCACCCGCGAACTGCACGGCCTGCGTCCGAAGCAATTGATGATCAGCCTGGTGCGCCAGCTGGCCCACGACTACGGCTGCGCGCGCGTGCTGCTGGTCTCGAACCGCAACCGCGTGGTCTACAAGGCGATCCGCAATGGACGCGTGCAGGCCGACTACGACGGGCTGTGGGAAGAACTGGGTGCCCGTAAGCGGACCGACGGCGATTACGAGATGGACTGCGCGGCGCTGGTGGCGCCGGATATGGAAGCGATTGCGTCGAAGAAGCGGGCCGAAGCGCGGCGCCGGTTCGAGGTGCTGGTGCAGCTGGCGGATGGCGTCGGCAAAGGCTTGCGCGCGCGTTAGCCGCGGGCGGCCTGCAGGACCGCCGCCAACTCGCCCCACACCTGTTCCACACGCATGTTGTTCATGCAATCGTGGTGCCCCAGCGGGCATTCGCGCTGGCGGCATGGCGAGCACGGCAGCCGCAGCGACACCGTGCGCGCCAGGTCGGACAGCGGCGGCGCATAGTCCGGGTCGGTCGAGCCGTACAGCGCCACCACCGGCCGGTTCAGCGCCGAGGCCACGTGCAGCAGGCCGGAGTCGTTGGCGACCACCGCGGTGGCCTGGGCCAGCAGCGTGATCGCGTCGTCGAGCGAGGTCTGGCCCGACAGGTTGAGCATGCCGCTGCCGGCCTGGCCCGCACAGGCCTGTACCTGCTTGCAGGTGTCGTGGTCGTTGGGCGATCCCATCAGCGCGATCTGGGCGCCGGGCAGCGCGCGCACGACCTGGCGCGCCAGCGCGCCGTAATAGGCCGGCGGCCAGCGCTTGGCGCTGCCGAATTCGGCGCCGGGCGCAAAGGCGATCAGCGGCCGCCCGAGGTCGACGGCGAGGCGCGCCGCGACCCGCTCGGTCTCTTCGCCGGCCACCACCAGGCGCGGCCGCATCGTTTCCCAGCGCGGATCGTGCAGCGGCAGGCCGGGCTCGCGCGACAGCGCCGCGTAGAACGGCACCATCGAGCGCTGCGGGCGTTCGTCGTAGTGCATCACGTTGACGATGCCGTAGCGCGATTCTCCCTTGTAGCCGATGCGGTGCGGAATCCGCGCCAGCCAGGGAATCAATGCGTATTTGAGGGTATTCGGCAGGACGTAGGCATCGCGGTAGCCGCGCCGCTTGAGCAGGCGCGCATAGCGCAAGCGCTCGCCCAGCTGCAGCGCGCGGTGCCGGAACGGCGTGGCCAGGATGTCGTCGGCTTCCTGGATGCGGCGCCACACCGGCACCACCTGGGGCGGCGCCAGCACGTCGATGGCGCGCTCGGGCCGCGCGCGCTTGAGCAGGCGCAGCAGCGGCTGCGCCATCACGGCATCGCCGATCCAGTTCGGCGAGATTACCAGGGTGCGCGCATTGTCCATATCCAGGACCGCTTCATGACTCCTCCGCCAGGGTCGCGAACTGCAGGCGGTACAGGTTGGCGTACGAGCCGCCCAACGCCAGCAGTTCGTCGTGCGTGCCCTGCTCGACGATGCGGCCGAGTTCCATCACGACGATGCGGTCGGCGCCTTCGATGGTCGACAGGCGGTGCGCGATGACGAAGGTGGTGCGCCCGGCCATCAGCGTGTCGAGCGCAGCCTGCACCGCGCGTTCCGACTCGTTGTCGAGTGCGGACGTCGCTTCGTCGAGGATCAGGATCGGCGCATCCTTGTAGATCGCGCGCGCGATCGCGACGCGCTGGCGCTGGCCGCCGGACAGGCGCATGCCGTTCTCGCCGATGCGGGTGTCGACGCCTTCCGGCAGCCGCTCCACCACGTCGCTCAGGTGCGCCGCGCGTACCGCCGCCATCAGGCGTGTCTCGTCGACGCGCTCGGCACCGTAGGCGATGTTGGCGCGCAGGGTGTCGTCGAACAGCACCACGTTCTGGCTGACCAGCGCCAGCTGGGCGCGCAGCGAGGTCATCCTGATGTCCTGGTAGGGCACGCCGTCGAGCAGGATGCGGCCCGACTCCGGTTCGTAGAAACGCGTGACCATGTTCACGAAGGTCGACTTGCCGCCGCCCGACATGCCGACCAGCGCGATGGTCTGGCCCGCCTTGACGTCGAGCGTGACGCCGTCCAGCGCCGGCGCCAGCGCGCCCGGGTAGCGGAACTTGACGTTCTCGAAGCGCACGTGGCCCTGCGCGCGGCCGAGGGTGCGGGTGCCGGGGTCGTGCTCGCCCGGCGCGTCGACCAGTTCGAACACGGTCTCGGCGGCGGCGATGCCGCGCTGCATCGGGCCGTTGACTTCGGCCAGCGCCTTCAGCGGCGTCAGCAGCATCAGCATCAGGGTCACGAAGCGGGTGAATTCGCCGGTGGTCATGCCGGCCTGCAGTGCCAGCACCACCACCAGCGACAGCGCCAGCGAGGTCGCGATCTGGGTCACCGGGGTGGTGGCGGCGAAGGCCACCGTCATGCGCTGCCAGAAGCCACGCATGGCTTCGCTGCGCTGCCAGAAGCGGTGGTTTTCATGGGCCTCGCCGGAAAACACGCGCACTACCTGGTGGCCGCGCACCGCTTCTTCGACGACTTGCGTCATCTCGGCGGTCACGCGCTGGTTTTCGCGGTTCAGGTGGCGCAGGCGCTTGCTGGTGGTGCGCACGATCACGGCCGTCAGCGGCACCACCACGATCGCGATCAGGGTCAGCCACCAGTTCATCCACAGCAGCGAACCGAGCAGGCCGACCACGACCAGCACGTCGCGCACGAAGGACAGGAACACCGAGTTGATCATGTCGACCACCTGGCGCACGTCGCCGACCACGGTATTGATGATCTTGCCGGTGGATTCTTCCTGGAAGCGCGCCACCGGCAGGCGCAGCACGCGGTCGAAGGCCTGCGCGCGCAGGTCGTTGGTGACGCGGCTCAGCACCCAACTGTTGTAATAGGCGGTGGCAAAGGTGCCGACGCCGCGCACCACGAACAGCGCGACCAGCACGCCCGGAATCCACCACAGGGAAAACCCGGGCTTGCCGCGGAAGCCTTCGTCCATCAGCAGTTCCAGCGCCTTGGCGAGCAGCGGATTGGTGACGGCGGTCAGCGCCATCGCCAGCAACGCCAGGAAAGCGCGCGTGCGGTAGGGTTTGACGAGTGCCCACAGGCGTTTGACGATGATACGGTTATCCAATTTTTCTCTTTCGCATTCAGGCGGACGCCCATGAGGAAAGCCGGTGCCCGCAACCCATCATTATGCATGGAAGCGACGACACCATGGGAGTGCGCCGGGACATCCCCGGCTCGATTTGAACCAGATCAACACACTGGCCGGAAACGAATTCCGACGGGGCCGACAAGGCTAGGCTTGCGCTTGACCTGATACGGCAGCGACCTTCGGACACCATGCCCCCCGCCCGGCCCCTCTCGCTCGTGATCACCACCTACAACCGGCCGGATGCGCTGGCCGCCGTGGTACATGCCTGCTTCATGCAGGACGACAAGAACTTCGAAATCATTATCGCTGATGACGGTTCGGCTGCCAACACGGCGGCCTGCATCGAACGGCTGGCGCGGGCGTCGCCGGTGCCGCTGGCACATGTCTGGCAGCCGGACCAGGGTTTCCGTGCGGCGATGGCGCGCAACCGCGGCATCCTGGCGGCGCGCGGCGACTACATCGTCTTCCTGGACGGCGACTGCATCCCGCAGCGCGACTTCATCGCGCGCCACCGGGCGCTGGCGCGGCCGGGACGGCTGGTATCGGGCAGCCGCATCTTGATGAGCGAGGCGCTGACGCGGCGCGTGCTGGACGACGGCATCGACGTCGCCGCGGCGTCGCGCGTCACGCAGCTGGGCTGGCGTTTGGGCGGACACATCAACAAGGTGGCGCAGTTGCTGGTGCGCTTGCCTGACATCGCCCGCTCCTCCAAACGCTTCAACTGGCGCCGCATCAAGAGCTGCAACCTGGCCGTGTGGCGCAGCGACCTGGCGCGCGTGAACGGGTTCGACGAGAGTTTTACGGGATGGGGGTATGAAGATGCAGACCTGGTGCTGCGGCTGTTTCACGCCGGGGTGCTACGCACCGATGGGGCGTTTGCGACCGAGGTGTTTCATTTGTGGCACCGGGAGGCCGGGCGCGATCGGGCGGGGCGTAACCGGCAAGAGGTGCTGGAACGCGCGGCGGGAACGATCATCTACGCTGTAAAGGGTTTGCGCGAGCATGCAAGCTGAAATACGAATACAAGCTACGTCGCCCCTGCGAAGGCAGGGGTCCAATTTCTGCATGCGCTATCGAAATGCGTATGACTTGGGCCCCTGCCTTCGCAGGGGCGACGGTTTTTCGGCTAACGGGTATTGATCAATACTCGACCGCCACTTCCTTCGCCCCCAGCTGCATCTCGAGCGCATACTTCAACTCGTCCGACGGCGCCACCCGCCAGCCATCCCCCAGCTGCAGGGTGCAGGGAATCCCCTGCGGCGTCACGCGCAGGCTGACCGGCAGGCCATCCTGCTGGCGGTAGGGCTGCAGCACCTCGGCCAGTTTGCTTGGCGCGATGGTGCACGCCACATCCATCTCCAGCTTGTGGCCGTACTGGATGCGCGCCGCCGCGATGTCGAACACCTTTTCGGCGGTGATGCGCAGGCCGCCGTTGAAGCGGTCTTCCGACACCTTGCCGACCACCAGCAGGAACTCGTCCTCGCGGAAGATGTTCTTGTTCTGCTCCAGCAGCTCGTTGTAGACCGTCACTTCGACGGTGCCGGTCTTGTCGTCCAGCGAGACGATCAGGAGCTTGCCGCGCTGGGTCATCTGGGTGCGCACGCCGGTGATCACGCCGCACAGCATGCGCGGATCACGCGACGGTTCCAGGTCCTTCAGCTTGGTCTTGGCGAAGCGCCGCACCTCGGCCGCGTACGAGTCGAACATGTGGCCCGACAGGTAGTAGCCGAGCGCGATCTTTTCCTCGGCCAGCTTCTGGCGGTCGGTCCACGGCGTCGCTTTCACGTATTCCGGCGGGGCCACCAGGTCGGAATCAATGCCGCCGAACAGGCTGACCTGGTTGGCGGCGGCGGCGGCCTGGCCGGCCGCTTCCATCGCAAAGCCCACCGACGCCAGCAGCACCGCGCGGTCGACGCCGAAGCAATCCATGGCGCCGGCGCGGATCAGCGATTCGATGGTGCGGCGGTTGATCTGCTTGCGGTCGACGCGCAGGCAGAAGTCGAACAGGTCCTTGAACTTGCCGCCCTCGGTACGGGCGGCGATGATCGCCTCGATCGCGCCCTGCCCCGCACCCTTCACGCCGCCCAGGCCGTAGCGGATGTTCGAGACCGGCTTGCCGGTGACCGATTTCGGCTGGCCTTCCGGCGTGAAGCGGAACTGCGATTCGTTGACGTCCGGCGGCAGCAGGGTCAGCTTGCAGACGTCGAGCGCATCCTCGACCAGGATCTTGATCTTGTCCGTGTCTTCCATCGCCAGCGACATGTTGGCGGCCATGAAAGCGGCGGGATGGTGATGCTTGAGGTAGGCCGTATGGTAGGACAGCAGCGCGTAGGCGGCGGCGTGCGACTTGTTGAAGCCGTAGCCCGCAAACTTTTCCATCAAGTCGAAGATCTCGTCGGCCTTTTCGGTCGACAGGCCATCCTTGGCGGCACCGGCGCGGAAGATCTCGCGGTGCTCGGCCATCTCCTCGGCCTTCTTCTTGCCCATCGCGCGGCGCAGCATGTCGGCGCCGCCGAGCGAGTAGCCGCCCACGATCTGCGCCATCTGCATCACCTGCTCCTGGTAGACCATGATGCCGTAGGTCTCGGACAGGATCGACTCGGTGCGCGGGTCCGGGTAATCGAATTTTTCGCCGTGCTTGCGCTTGCAGAAGTCCGGGATCAGGTCCATCGGACCCGGACGGTACAGCGCCACCAGCGCGATGATGTCCTCGAAGCGGTCGGGACGCGCATCCTTCAGCATGCCCTGCATGCCGCGCGACTCCAGCTGGAACACGGCGACGGTCTTGGCGTCCGACAGCAGTTTGTAAGAAGGCCGGTCGTTCAGCGGCAGCGACTCCAGGTTGAAGTCGGCATCCGCCGGGTCGAGCGCGCGGATGTAGTTGACGGCGCGGTCGAGGATGGTCAGCGTGGTCAGGCCCAGAAAGTCGAACTTGACCAGGCCGACGGCTTCGACGTCGTCCTTGTCGTACTGCGACACCACGCCGGCATCGCCGCTCTGCGAGTACAGCGGGCAGAAGTCGGTCAGCTTGCCGGGCGCGATCAGCACGCCGCCGGCGTGCATGCCGACGCCGCGGGTGATGCCCTCGACCTGCTGCGCGAGGTCGAGCAGCTGCTTGACCTCTTCCTCGTTGTTCAGGCGCTCCTTGAGCAGCGGTTCCTCTTCGATCGCTTCGGCGATCGAGACCGGTTTACCCGGTTTGAACGGGATCAGTTTCGAGATGCCGTCGCAGAAGGTGTAGCCGAAATCGAGCACGCGGCCGACGTCGCGGATCGCGCCTTTCGCGGCCATGGTGCCGAAGGTGGCGATCTGCGACACCGCGTCGCGGCCGTACAGGTCCTTCACGTGCTGGATGACGAGTTCGCGCTTTTCCTGGCAGAAGTCGATGTCGAAGTCGGGCATCGAGACGCGTTCCGGGTTCAGGAAACGCTCGAACAGCAGGTTGTACTTGAGCGGATCCAGGTCCGTGATCTTCAGCGCATACGCGACCAGCGAACCCGCACCCGAACCGCGGCCCGGGCCGATCGGCACGCCGTTGTTCTTGCCCCACTGGATGAATTCCGCCACGATCAGGAAATAGCCCGGGAACTTCATCTTGATGATGGTCTGGTTCTCGAACTCCAGGCGCGCGTCGTAGCGCGGACGTTCCGCCTCGCGCTTTTCCGGATCCGGATACAGCTGGACCAGGCGTTCTTCCAGGCCCTTTTTCGTTTCCGCAACCAGGAAGTCGTCGATGGTCATGCCCGGCGGCGTCGGGAAGTCCGGCAGCTGCGGCTTGCCCAGAGTGAGGGTCACGTTGCAGCGCTTGGCGATCTGCACCGAGTTGGCGAGCGCGCCCGGCAAGTCCTTGAACAGCGCGGCCATCTCGGCCTGCGACTTGAAGCACATCTCTTCGTTGAAGCGGCGCACGCGCTTGGCGTTGGCCAGCATCTCGCCTTCGGCGATACAGACACGCGCTTCGTGGGCGATGAATTCGTTCTTGTTGATGAACTGCACCGGATGGGTCGCCACCACCGGCAGGCCGAGGCGCGACGCCAGCGCCACCGAATGGCGTACCTGCTGTTCCTGGTTGGGCTGGCCGGCGCGCTGGATCTCGATGTAGAAGTGGCCCGGGAACATGGCGGCCCAGCGCTGCGCATGGCTTTCCGCCTTGGCCAGGTCGCCGTTTTCGATGGCGCAGCCGATGTCGCCGAAGTGGGCGCCCGACAGGACGATCAGGGCGTTCGCCTGCGGCACGTCCGGCTGCAAGGTGGAGGTGCTGGTGGCCAGCGCTTCCAGCCACTCGGCGCGGATCTCGGCGCGGCCCTTGTGCTGGTTGGTGAGCCAGGCGCGCGCCAGCAGGTCGCACAGCTGCAGGTAGCCGGTGTAGTTCTTTGCCAACAGCAACAGGCGCGACGGCTTGTCGCGGTTGTCGTCGTTCGTGATCCAGGCATCGACCCCGACGATCGGTTTGATGCCCTTGCCGCGCGCCGCCTTGTAGAAGCGCACCAGCGCAAAGGCGTTGGCCAGGTCGGTCACCGCCAGCGCCGGCTGCTGGTCCTTCACGGCGGCGGCCACCAGGTCGTCAATACGGACCAGGCCGTCGACGATGGAATACTCGGAGTGGACGCGCAGATGCGTAAAGACGGGAGCGGAAGTCGGGGAAGTCATCCGGTCATTTTACCGCGACCGGGCCAGGGACGGGAGCGCCGGCTTTCCGTTCGACATGCCAGCGTGGCGATTGTGCAAAATATAAAAAGCCGGCCTTGCAAGCCGGCTCATGCTGGTTTATAGCAGCGTTACGCCTGCTTGCGGCGGCGTACGAAACCGAGGCCGGCAGCGGCCAGGCCCATCAGCGCCAGGCTGCCCGGTTCCGGCACGGCGTTGACGCTGATGGCGCCGACATTCAGGCTAACGCCATTGTCGATGTTGACGGTGCGGTAGCCGGCGCTGGTGATCGACGACAGGCCGCTGTCGCCCTTGATCGTGATATCGGCGCCGCTCAGGGAAGCGATCTCGTTCGCGGTCGGGTTGACCCACAGGGACAGGGTGTTGTAGTTGCTGCTGCTGTTGCCGCTTTTCGACAGGTAGCCCACCAGCGCGTAGTGAGTGCCGGCCACCAGGTTGCTGTTCGCGAGGAAGGTGCCGTCGGTACCGCCCAGGCGCACGAACAGGTCGTTAGTGGTGCTGCCATTGCCGCCATTGGCTTTCAGGCCGAAGCTCGGACCGGTCGAGCTGCCGAAGAACGCGCCGAAGAAATCGTTGTTGCCCAGGACGCCGCTGTAGGTGAAATCGAAATTGATGTAGACGCCATTCGCTTCCGACACCGTCGGCATCTTGTAGTTGTCGATGGTATCGAGTGCGCTGGTGACGACATGGCCGCGCGTGTCGTTGACCAGCGAAATCGTGTTGGCGTTGGCCAAGGTCGACGAGGCAAGCAGGACGGTGGCGAAGAGTGCAGAAATGGTTTTCATGAAGGATTTTCCCTAGGAATAATTGTTTCCTCCATTCAGCAAAAATTATGCCAGAAGAATAATTCCTTTAAATTTCAATTAGTTAATTTATTAAAAGGCAATTTAGTTTTCTTATTGTAAATTTTTTCGACATGTCGGACAGTCGACGGCGAGCATCCAGACATGGTTGTGCTCGCCGTTTCGGTACGTTCCGGTTCAAAAGTAATAATTGATGGCCGCCCCCACGGTCCACTGGTTTTCGTTGCCGCGCGTGCGCACGAGCGGGCTGTCGGCAGCGTCGTTGAGCAGCCGTTCATAGCGCCCGGCAACCGTAACCGACCAGTGCGGATCGAGTTGCGAGGTCAGCGACACCGGGATCCGGATCGACGTCAGCCCGCCTTCGGGACGGAAAGGCACCCCGCCCAGTTCCGGATACAGCGCCAGGTCGGCGCCCTGGATGCCGAAATAGTGCTCGTTGAAATGCTCGCTCGAGAAGAACAGGCCGAACCCGGCCGAACCCAGCAGCGGTTTGCCGCCCAGGCCCTGCGGGAACGGATAGAAGTAAGTCGCACGGATATTGCCTACAGCGCCGGTGTACGCCGTGTTGGTGCTCCAGGCGGCGTCGCCGCTGAACACGATCTTGTGCATGGGATTATCGCCGGGCATCGGCAGGCTGTAGCTGGCGAATACCCCGAGCTCGCTGGCAACCGGGAGCCGCCGCATGCGCTGGACGACTTCATCGTCGACGTCGGTGTCGCGGCTCGGCCGCCCGCGATAGATGAACCCGGCGCGCACCGTGTTGAACTGCTGGAAGTTCTGTCCGACATAGCCCGGCACCACGTTGAGCCTGAGTTCCTGGCCGAGCAGCTCCAGCCACAGGCCATTGCCGAGATTGATGTGCATGAAACCGGCACCTTCGGCGTGATAATCCTCGGCACCATAGAAGTCCGGCACGGCAAATGCACCTGCCCCCATCATGTTCCTTTCGTCCGGCAGCTCGACCGGAATGACTTCCTGTGCCATGGCGCCGGCACTGCACAGCATGGCACAGCCGGCGGCCCAGGCGGCCCGCGTCCATCTCAGCGTCTTCTTCAGTGTGGTCATGATCGCCCCTTAGGAAACCGAAGCACCCACTGCGGGTGCCCCGTGCATGCAGTTCATCCTAGGGGCATGGCTTGGTGTCGATATTTGCGACGGATCAGAGACACTGGTGAACTTTTATGAACGTATTCGCTCGTGGCGCTTCAGTACGCCGCAATCGCGCGCCGCCGTGTGGTGCCACCGCCACGATTTTTATTGCCGGATCGACTCGTCAGGCGTGCTGGAGCGGATGCGACGATGCCTGCTGAAATCGCTGCAAGCGCGACGGTATTTGTATGGAATATGTCCCTGGCCGCTGACCTCGCGCAAGCCCTGACTTATAATAGCGGGCTGTCCGCCAGCACCTCATTTTCTTTCATCATGTACGTCAACATCGCCGCCTACAAATTCATCTCCCTCGACAACCTCGAAGAACTGCGCCCGCAATACCAGGCGCTGTGCGAGAAGCTTGGCCTCAAGGGCACGGTGCTGCTGACGCCGGAGGGCATCAACATGTTCGTGTCCGGCACGCGCAAGCACATCGACGACTACCTGGCCTGGGTCCGCAGCGACGCCCGCCTGGCCGACCTGGAGTGGAAAGAGAGCCTGTCGAACGAGCAATCGCACCGCCGCATGCTGGTGCGCATCAAGAAGGAAATCATCACGATGCGCATGCCGCTGATCAAGCCGGAACTCGGCCGCGCGCCGTCGGTCGATCCGAAGACGCTCAAGCGCTGGCTCGACCAGGGCCATGACGACGACGGCGTCCCGGTCGTCATGATGGAAACCCGCAATGCCTTCGAAGTCGACGTCGGCACTTTCGCGAACACGCTGGATTACCGCATTGACAAGTTCACCGAATTTCCCGCCGTGGCGGCCGCCCACAAGGACGAGTTGCAGGGCAAGACCGTGGTGACCTTCTGCACCGGCGGCATCCGCTGCGAAAAGGCGGCGATCCACATGCAGAACATCGGCTACGACCGCGTGTACCAGCTCGACGGCGGCATCCTGAAGTATTTCGAGGAAGTCGGCGGCGACCACTACAACGGCGACTGCTTCGTGTTCGACTACCGTACCGCGCTGAACCCGAAGCTGGAGCCGACCGAAACCGTGCAGTGCTTCGCCTGCCGCGCGGTGGTGACGCCGCGCCAGCAGCTGGCGCCCGAGTATGTGGTGGGGGTGGCGTGTCCGCATTGTGCGAAGTCGGCCGGTGAGCAGGCTGCGGATGCGGATGCTGCTGCAGCTCGGTAAGCGATAACGCTGATTTCTCCCGTTAGCTTCAGCACGTCGTCCCCGCGAAGGCGGGGATGACGTAACTATTAGCGAGCGTAGCGGTGTATATCTCGCTTCAGCGGAAATACGCCGCCACCTCGCGCACACTCCCGCCATCCAGCGTCCCCGCAGCCGCCCGCAGCCGCAATAACCCGATCAGATACGAATAGCGCGCCTGCGCCAGGTCGCGCTGGCTCGTGTACAACTGCTGCTGCGCATTCAGCAGATCCAGGTTGATGCGCACCCCGCCCTGGATACTCTTTTCGGTCGCCGTCATCAACAGCTTGCTAGAGGCCACCGCCTTGTCCAGCGCCTCGATCTTGCGCACGCTCGACTGCACCAGGCTGTGCGCCTTGCGCAGTTCGACCAGCACCTTGCTGGTCCGCGCGTCGAGATCGGACTGGGCGCGTCCATAGCCGGCCGCCGCCTGGCGCGTGGCGGCACTCACGGCGCCGCCCTGGTAGATCGGGATGTTGACCTGCACGCCGATCGCGCGGTTCACCGTGTTCTGGGTATAGGTATTGATCGATTCCGCGTCGCCGCGGCTGTAGGCGGCGACCAGGTCCACGCGCGGGTAATGGCCGGCGCGGTTCTTGTCGATCTCGAGGCGCGCGTTTTCCACCGCCAGGCGCGCGGCCGCCAGTTCCGGATTGCGTTCGCGCGCGATCCGTTCCCAGGCGTCGAAGCTGGACGGCGTGATGCCGGCCGGGCGGAAATGCTCCCCCAGCTTGTCGAGCGGCCCCGGGTCCATGCCGATGATGCCGGCCAGGGTCGCGCGCGCGGCGACGGCATTGTCCTGCGCTTCGGTCAGCTGGGCCTCGGCCAGATCGCGCCGGGCCTGGGTTTCCAGCATGTCGGTGCGGGTGCCCTCGCCTTTCTCGAACAGGCGGTCGTTCACGTGCATCTGCTCGACATACATATCGCGCGCCACCTTCGACAGGGCGACCTGGTCGTCGGCGAACAGGACATCCATGTAAGCGCTGACCACGCGCACCGCGACGTCGTCGGTGCTGGCCTCAAAAGCCGCCTCGCCCTGCGCCGCCGCCACCTTGCCCTGGCGGTAACGCGCCACGCCGTCCAGGTTCAGGATGGGCTGGCGCAGCTGCACGCCGGCCGAGCGGCTCAGGTAGTGCGGATGGGTCAGGAAGCGGGCGTCGCCGATGCCGAGGACGTTCTGCTGCAGCGTGTCGACGTCGGCCGCATTGCGGCTCAGCGCATAGCTGGCCGACACGCTCGGCAGCAGGGCAGAACGGCCGATGACACGGTTTTCCTTGCTGGCTTCGCGGTCGTAATACGCCATCCGGTAAGTCGGGTCGTTCTTCAGCGCAGCCTCGTAGGCCTGCTGCAGGGTGACCGCGCCGGCCTGGCCGCCCAGCATGGTAGATAGCGCCAACGCGGCGCCGATTTTCGATGTCAAACGCATGGCGGTCACTCTTCGCTCAAGGCCGAACGGGCGCGGTCCAGCACCGGCTTGAGCAGGTAATTCATCATCGTACGTTCGCCGGTTTTCACGAACAGCTCGACCGGCATGCCGGGACGGATGTCCATCCTGTGCGCGGCCACCATGCGCGCGCCCTTCGGCGTCACCTTCACCCGCACCTTGTAGAACGCGGTGCCGCTGCGCTCGTCGATCGTGCGGTCGGCCGCCACCTGCTCGACCACGCCGTCGATGTGGGGCGTGCGATTGGCGTTGAAGGCCGAGAAAATCAGCTCGGTTTTCAGGCCCGGATGCACGCGGTCGACCAGGTTGACCGGCAGCTGGCCCTCGACCACCAGCGCGTCGCCGCTGGGCACGATGTCCATCATGCGGAAACCGGCCGGCACCACGCCGCCCGGCGTGAACACGGCCAGGCCGACCACGGTGCCGGCGGCCGGCGCTTTCACTTCCACATTGGACAGCTCGAACTGCTGCGCCTGCAGGCGCGCCCCCTGGGCGTCGGCTTCGCGCTGGACGTCGGTCAGCTGGGTGCGCACTTCCTTCTGGTAGTCCTGCAGGCGCTGGGCCTTGCGCAGCGTGAGTTCCGCCACCTGGCGCTGGGCGCGGCCGATGTTGCCGATGTCTTCCGAGATGGCGCCGCCCAGCTGGGCGTAGGTGCGCTCCAGGTCGAGCAGGCGGTTGCGCGCCACATAGCCTTCTTTTGCCAGGTCGCGCATGCCGGCCAGCTGCTCCTTGAGGATGGCGACCTGCTCCTTCTTGCTGTCGCGCGACGCCTGCAGGCCCTGCACCTGCATTTTCAGGCCGGCGACGCTCTCGTCGACGCCCGCCAGCTCGTTCTGCAGCGAGGCCTGGCGCGAGGCCAGCAGCCCGCGCTGCAGGCGCATGATGCCGGCGACACGCGCGTCACCTTGAGGCTGTGATGCGCGCTGCTCGAGCGCGTCCGGGAACCTGATCGACCTGGCGCCGGTCTGCTCGGCTTGCAGGCGCGCCTGTACCGCCAACGCGGTCAGGTACTGGCTGTCGGTCATGTCGACCGCCGACTGCGCCACGACCGGATTCATGCGCACCAGCACCTGGCCAGCCTCCACCACGTCGCCGTCGCGCACCAGGATCTGCGCGATGGTGCCGCCCGCCTGGTGCTGCACCGCCTGGCGGTTCGATTCCTTGGCCACGGTGCCGGCCATCGGCACGCCCTTGTCGAGCGGCGCCAGCAGCGCCCACAGCAAAAAGCCGCCGACGCCCAGCAGGACGATCAGCCAACCGATGCGCGCATAGGCACGGGCATCGGTATTCAACTGGGGCGCGTCCTGCACGGCCACCTCTAGCGCCTCGTTCGGTATCGGTTTCATTGCTTCGCTTCTCCAGTGGCGGCGGCCATCGGGGCACGCATTGCCTGGTTTTTGCCGGCTGCCCTGGCAGCTTCCTGCACGGCGGCCAGCACCTGCCCGGTGGGGCCGAAGGCCTGCACCGCGCCGTCGCGCAGCAACAGCAGCTTGGTGGTGACCTGCACCGCGCCCGGGCGGTGGGTGATCATGACGATGGTCTTGCCGCGCTGGCGCAGGTCGGTCACCGCGCCCAGCAGCGCCGCCTCGCCGGCCTCGTCGAGGTTCGAGTTCGGCTCGTCCAGCACCAGCAGCGCCGGGTCGCCGTACATCGCGCGCGCCAGGCCGATGCGCTGCTTCTGGCCGCCCGACAGGCCGGCGCCGGCGTCACCGAGCTGGGTGTCGTACCCTTGCGGGAATTGCAGGATCATGTCGTGCACGCCGGCGCGCTTGGCCGCCTGCACCACCTTGGCGGCATCGACCTCGCCGAAGCGCGCGATGTTGTCGCTGATGCTGCCGGCGAACAGCTCGATGTCCTGCGGCAGGTAGCCCAGGTGCGGCCCCAGTTCCGTCTTGTTCCATTGATGGACGTCGGCGCCGTCCAGGCGCACCTTGCCGATCATCGCCGGCCACACGCCGACCAGCAGCCGCGCCAGCGTCGACTTGCCGCAGCCGCTCGGCCCCAGCACGCCCAGCACGTCGCCGGGCGCAAGCGCCAGCGACACGTTCTTCAGCACCGGGTTCTTGAGGCCGGGCGCCGCGGCGGTGACGTTGTCCAGCACCAGCGTGCCCTGCGGCGCCGGCAGGGCCATGCCGGCCGCGCGCGCCGGATTCGCGTCGAGCAGCGCTGCCAGGCGCGTCCAGGCGCTGCGCGCGCCGCTGACGCTCTTCCACACCGCGATCACCTGCTGCACCGGCTGCAGGGTGCGGCCGAGCAGGATCGAGGCGGCGATCATCATGCCCGGGGTGATCCTGTTTTCCAGGACCAGCAGCGCGCCGAGGCCCAGCACCAGCGACCCCATCGCCACCTGCACGAACTTGGTGAGGGCGCCGATCAGGCCGGCCTTCTGGCTGGCGTCGGCCTGCAGGCCGAGGAAGGTGCCGTGCAGGCGGAACCAGCGCTGGAACAGGTGCGGCAGCATGCCCATCGCTTCGATCACTTCGGCGTTGCGCAGGTTGTTCGTTGCCAGGGTGCTCGCCTGGATCGCCATCGCATTGGCCTGGGTCAGCGGCGCCCGGGTGACGCGTTCGTTGACGACGGCCAGCACCACCAGCACCACGGTGCCGGCCAGCGCGAACGCGCCCAGCACCGGCTCGAAGATGAAGATGACGACCAGGTAGATCGGGAACCAGGGCGCGTCGAACAAGGCGAACAGCGCATTCCCGGTGAGGAACTGGCGGATGCTGGTCAGGTCCGCCAGCGCCTGCCCCGCGTTGGCGCCGGCCTGCTTCAGGTTCTGCTCGAAGGCCGCGGTATAAACGCGCTGGCCCAGGCGCAGGTCGAACTGGGCGCCGATGCGCACCAGCACATACGAGCGGATCAGTTCCAGGCCGCCCATGAACAGGTAGGCGCCGACGATCAGCAGCGTCAGCATCAGCAGCGTGACTTCGTTGCGGCTGGCCAGCACCCGGTCGTACACCTGCAGCATGTACAGCGAAGGCGCCAGCAGCAGCAGGTTGATGATCGCGCTGAACGCGCCGACCGTGAAGAACGTGCTCTTGAAGGACCGAAGCACCCGTTCGATCTCGCTCTTCTTTTCCAGCGGTGTAGTCATATGAGGGAAGTGGCGGGCCGGACGGGCGGCCTCGATGATGAATCGTGATTCTGAGAAACTTATCCGCGCCAATTATGGACCAAAAGTGTCGCACCATGTGCCTGGCGTCACATTCAAACGGGGTGTTCAGTAGTGCAGGCGTCACATTGTTGCCATACCTTCAGCCTGCCGAATGGCCCGGGCTGGCGCAGCGCAAACCGTCGTCATGATCGGCGTGACTATCGCCTGTGCATACCGTAGAGTGGTTTTTCCCCTAGCGCCCATGCCCGCCATGAACAACGACCTCAGCCGTGCCTTCCCGGCCGCCACGCTGCGCGGCCTGTGGACCTATCGCGATTTCGTGCTCGGCAGCGTGCGGCGCGAATTCGCATCGAAGACCAGCAACGCGGTGCTGGGCGCCTCGTGGTCGCTGCTGTCGCCGCTGGCCATGATCGTGGTGTACACCGTGATCTTTGCGCAGGTGATGCATGCGCGCCTGCCCGGCGTCGACGCCGCCGCCGCTGAAAATGCCCCCTACGCCTACGGCATCTGGCTGTGCGCCGGCATCCTCGGCTGGAATCTTTTCGCCGCCATCGTCGCGCGCGCCCAGGGCATGTTCATCGAACAGGCCGGCCTGATCAAGAAGGTCAGCTTCCCGCGCATCTGCCTGCCGGCAATCGTGGTGCTGAGTGCCCTGCTCGACTTCGGCATCATGTTCGGCCTGTTCACGCTGTTCCTGCTGGGCTCCGGCAATTTTCCCGGCTGGGTCTTCGCCGCGCTGGCGCCCGTGCTGCTGCTGCAGACACTGCTGGCGATCGGCCTCGGCACCGTCGCCGGGGTGCTCAACGTGTTCTTCCGCGACGTCGGGCCGTTCGTCAGCATCGCGATGCAGTTCTGGTTCTGGCTGACCCCGATCGTCTATCCGGCGGCGATCCTGCCCGACGGCGTGCGTGCGCTGCTGCTCGACTGGAACCCGATGGCGCGCCTGGTGGGCGCCTGGCAGGGCGTGCTGGTGGCGCACACGGCGCCCGACTGGGCCGGGCTGGTGCCGGTGGCGCTGCTGGCCGTGCTGCTGTGCACCCTGGCGCTGCACCTGTTCCGCCGCCGCGCCGGCGAGATGGCGGACGAACTGTGATGGGTGCCCTCACCGTCTCGGGCCTGGGCAAGGCCTACCGCCAGTACCCGGCGCGCTGGTCGCGCCTGCTCGAGTGGCTGCTGCCGGGCGCGCCGCCGCGCCATACGCTGAAGTGGGTGCTGCAGGACGTCAGCTTCACGGTGGCGCCGGGCGAAGCGGTCGGCCTGGTCGGCATCAACGGCGCCGGCAAGAGCACGCTGCTCAAGCTGATCGCCGGCATCACGCAGGCCAGCGCCGGCAGCCTGCAGCTGCGGGGGCGCCTCGCCGCGCTGCTTGAACTGGGCATGGGCTTCCATCCCGACTTTACGGGCCGCCAGAACGCCGTCATGGCCGGCCAGCTGCTCGGCATGGGCGCCGCCGACGTCGTACGCCTGATGCCGCAGATCGAAGCCTTCGCCGAGATCGGCGACTACATCGACCAGCCGCTGCGCGTGTACTCGAGCGGCATGCAGGTGCGCCTGGCGTTCGCGGTGGCCACGGTGCGCCGGCCCGACATCCTGGTGGTCGACGAGGCGCTGTCGGTGGGCGACGCCTACTTCCAGCATAAAAGCGTCGAGCGCATCCGCCAGTTCCGGCGCCAGGGCACGACGCTGCTGTTGGTCTCGCACGACAAGCAGGCGATCCAGTCGCTGTGCGACCGCGCGCTGCTGCTCGACGGCGGGCGCCTGGTGCGCATGGGCGCGCCCGAGGAGGTCATGGATTACTACAACGCCTTGATCGCCGAACGGGAGAATCATCAAATGCGTGCCACCGTGCGGGTGATCGACACCCCTGCCGGCAAGCTGCAGACGATCTCCGGCACCGGCGAAGCCACGGTCGCCGACATTGCCCTGCTGGACGAGCATGGCGCGCGCGTGGAAGTGGTCGACGTCGGCGCGCCGGTCACGCTGCGGGTGACGGTGCGCGCGCATGCGCCCATCCCGCGCATGGTGCTCGGCTACATGATCAAGAACCGCCTCGGCCAGCCGATGTACGGCACCAATACCCACCTGAAGGAACTGCCGCTGGCCGATGTCGCCGCCGGCGAGGACGTGGTGTACCGCTTTGCCTTCCCGATGAACCTGGGGCCGGGCAGCTATTCGGTGGCCACCGCCATCGTCAGCACCGAGACCCATCTCGTCAACAACTACGAATGGCGCGACCTGGCGCTGCTGTTCACGGTCGTGAACATGCGCCGCCCGTATTTCGAAGGATCGGCCTGGCTCGATCCGGCCATTGCCATCGAACGCACTTCCATCACCGCGTGAGCTGCGCATGCCTTTCCTGTCCTACGCCCAGAACAACGAAGACGTGATGCTGTGGCGTGCCCTCGGCGACGTCGACCCGGCAACCGGCTTCTACATCGACGTCGGCGCCAGCGACCCGGTCGAGCATTCGGTCACCAAGGCCTTCTACGACGCCGGCTGGCGCGGCATCAACATCGAGCCGCTGCCGGCGCACGCCGCCGCCTTCGCCGAACAGCGCCCGCGCGACCTCAACCTCACCATCGCCGCCGGCAGCGCCGATGGCAGCCTGACGCTGTACGACGTGCCGGCGGTACGCGGCTGGGCCTCTCCCGAACCCGCGGTGGCCGCCATGCACCGCGCCGCCGGCCATGCCGTGGCCGAGCTGACCGTGCCGGTGCGGACGCTGGCGGCGGTCTGCGCCGAGCACGTGCGCGGGCCGATCCACTTCCTCAAGATCGACGTCGAAGGCTTCGAAGGCGAGGTCTTGCGCGGCATGGATTTCGCGCGCTGGCGTCCGTGGGTGCTGGTGATCGAGGCGACCCGGCCCAACAGCCGTGCCACCTGCCACGAGGCCTGGGAGCACCTGGTCACGGACCACGGCTACCGCTTCGCCTGGTTCGACGGCCTGAACCGGTACTACGTGGCGCCGGAGCACGCGGCCCTGCTGCGCCACTTCAGCGTCCAGCCGAACGTGTTCGACGACTATATTTCCTACCACCTCGAGCGCGCCTGGGAGGCCACCCGCCGCAGCCAGCAGGCGCTGCAGGCCAGCGACGCCAGGCTGGACGAGGCGCTGCGCCGGGCCGATGCGCTCGCGCATGAACAGCATGGCGTGCAGGCCGAGGCCGACGCCGCCCGGGCCGCGGCCGCGCGAGCGCAGCGCGGCACCGCTGCGGCCCAGGCCGATGCCGCGCAGCTGCGCGCGGCGCTCGACGCGCTACGGACGGCAAGCGCCGAGGCCCAGGCAGCAACCATCGCGGCGCAGGCGGCCACGATCGGGGCGCAGGCCGACGCCTTGCAGGCGCGCACCGACGCCACCCAAGCATGGAGCAGGACCACGCAAGCGCTGGCCGAGGCTGCCGCGGCGCGCAGTGAGGCCGTGCAGGCGCGCGATGCCGCCGCCGGCGCACGCGCCGAGACTGCCCAGGCGCGCCACGCCAGCGCCGCGGCCCAGGCCGAGGCCGCGCAGGCACGCACCCACGCCGCCGCCGAGCGCGACCAGGCCAGCCGCATCCGGGCCGAGCTGGTCCGTGCCCACGCCGCCAGCGCCCGCGCCCACGCCGGGATCGCCGAAGCCCAGGCCGAGATCGCCCGGCTGCACGGCGAATACGAGCAGGCCGTGGCGAATGGCCGCCAAGTAGCGGCGTGGGCGCACGACCTCGAACAGCGCCTGCTGGCAACCCTGGCCAGCCCCTCGTGGAAGCTGACCGAGCCGCTTCGCACGCTCGGCGCCTTTGCCCAGCGCCGGCACGGTGACGGCCTGGCGCGCCGCACGCTGCAGCGCGTGGTGCAGCACGCGAGCACCAGCGAGCGGATGCGGCGCACCCTGATCCCGGTGCTGCTGCGTTATCCGGCACTGAACCGGCGCGTGTCGAGCCTGCTGCTGCGGGTCAGGCAGGCAGCGCCCGTCTACACCGCCGCCGCGGCCGCACTGGCGGTGCCGGAAGATTTGCGCCACCTGCCGGCGTCGGCCCGCAGCGTGCTGGCCGACCTGCGCCGTGCGCGCGACCGGCAGCATCGGCAACAGCGACAACAGGAAGGCAAGCCATGCGCATCGTGATCGACCTGCTGGACGGCCCGGATGCCGTCGATGCCGCCGCGCTGGCCCAGTTGCAGGCACTGGTAGGCAGCGCCGCCGCCCACGACATCCGCCTGGCGCTGCCGGACGACCCGGCCGCCTGCGAGGCGCTGGAGCGCGTCTTTGCCGGCCTGCTGCCGCGCACGCGCCTGCGTCCGTTCGCGCTGCCCGGCGCTGCCCGCTGTCCGCCGCTGCTGCCGCCTTCGCTACGCACGCTGCTGCGGCGCCATGCGCTGGCCGGCCTGGCGCCGGACGTGGTGCTGGTGCCGCGCATACCCGAGGCCGCGGACGATAAGCTGCCGACCATCGTCCTCGATCCCGATGACGATGCCGCCACCCTGCTGACCCGCCTGGCCGCCACCGCCGCCGAACGCATGCCGTCGTCCACACCGGCCGCCCGGCCGCGCCTGGCCTACGTCTCGCCGCTGCCGCCGGAACGCTCGGGCATCGCCGACTACAGCGCCGCGCTGGCCCCGGAACTGGCGCGCTACTACGACGTCGAGCTGGTGGTCGACCAGGCCGCTGCGTGGGACGGCGACGACTCGCATCCGCGCGATGCCCGCCTGGACGCCCTGCCCCGGCGCCCGATCGACTGGCTCAGGCAGCACGCGCACGACTACGACCGCGTGCTCTACCACTTCGGCAATGCGCCGATGCACAGGCACATGTTCGACCTGATCCGCGAGGTGCCCGGCGTGGTGGTGCTGCACGACTTCTATTTCGGTAACGTGATCGATCATCTCGACCACCAGGGCTACCTGGCCCAGGGCTTCGTGCGCGCCCTGTACGAATCGCACGGCTATACCGGCCTGCTCGGCCTGCGCCGCGAGGGACGCACGCCGGCCGTGTGGGCCTGGCCGGTCAACCGCAGCATCCTCGACCATGCGGCCGGCGTCATCGTCCATGGCGAGTATCCGAAGACCCTGGCACGCCAGTGGTACGGCGCGGACGCGGCCGAGGGCTGGCGCACCATCCCGCTGCTGCGCGCCAGGCCGGCATCGCGCGACGCAGATGCCGGCGCAGATGCAGACGCCGGCGCCCGCAGCGAGGCACGCGCACGGCTCGGCCTCGACCCCGGCGACTTCGTCGTGTGCAGCTTCGGCATGCTCGGCCCGACCAAGTTGAACAAGGAGCTGGCGGCGGCCTTCCTGGCCTCGCCGCTGGCGCACGCGCCGCGCTGCAGCCTGGTGTTCGTCGGCGAGAACGATCCCGGGCAGTACGGCGCCGAGCTCGCGGCGGCGATCCTCGCCGCCGGCGCCGCCGGCCGGATCCGCATCACCGGCTTCGCCGCTGCCGCCACCTATGCCGACTGGCTGGCTGCCTGCGATGCCGCCGTGCAGCTGCGCCGGGCCTCGCGCGGCGAGACCTCGGCGGCCGTGCTCGACTGCCTGCTGTACGGCGTGCCGACCATCGTCAACGCGCACGGCGCCGCCGCCGCGCTGGCCGACGACCTGGTGCTCAAGCTGCCCGACCTGGTGGACTCGGCCGCCCTTACGGCCGCGGTGGCGGAAGCGCTGGGCCGCCTGCACGCGGATGCCGCGCTGCGGGCCCGGCTGTCGCGCCGCGCCGCCGCCCACATGGGGGCCGAGCATGCGCCGCAACATGCCGGGCGCCAGTGCGCCGAGGCGATCGAGCACTTCGCGCGCCATGGCGAACCCGCCGCCTACCGCGCGCTGGTGGAGAGCGTGGCCGCGCTGTGTCCGTCGCTGTGCCCCGATGAGGCGCTGCCGGCACTGGCCGCGGCGGTCGCCTTCAACCGCCCGCGCGCAGGGCCGCGCCAGCTGCTGGTCGACGTCTCGGCGCTGCTGCTGGACGACCTCAAGACCGGCATCCAGCGCGTGGTGCGCAGCATCCTGCTGGCCCTGGTCGCCGAACCGCCACCCGGTTACCGGGTCGAGCCGGTGTTCACCCTTGGGGGCAACCGCGGCTACCGCTACGCCCGCCAGTTCGGCCTGGCACTGGCCGGTGCGGCCGGCCCGGGCGTCACCGGCGGCCTGGCGCTGGAAGATGCGCCACTCGACCTGCACCCCGGCGACATTTTCTTTGGCCTCGATCTCTACCTGAGCGGCACCGCGCAGAACGAACAAGCCCTGCGGGCGATGCGCGCACGCGGCGTGGCCCTCTACTTCTGCATGTACGACGTGCTGCCGATGCTGCGCCCGGACGCTTTCCCCTTCGGCACCGAGCAGCACTTCGGCGCGTTCCTGCGCACCGTGCACCGCGTGGCCGACGGCGTGCTGTGCATCTCGCGCGCGGTGGCCGACGAATTGGCCGGCTGGATCGAGGCCGAGCGCCTGGCGCCGCAGCGCGCCGGGCGGCCGCTGCAGCTGGGCTGGTTCCACCTCGGCGCCGACATCGATGGCGACGCGCCGGGCCGCAGCTTGGCACCGGATAGCCCGGCCGCAGCGGCCGCGCTGGCGGCACTGGCGGCGCGCCCGACCTTCCTGATGGTCGGCACGGTCGAGCCGCGCAAGGGCCATGCCCAGGCACTGGCCGCGTTCGAGCTGCTGTGGGCCCAGGGCGTCGACGTCAACCTGGTCATCGTCGGCAAGGAAGGCTGGATGGTCGAGCCGCTGATGCAGCGCCTGCGCGCCCATGCCGAACGCGACCTGCGCCTGTTCTGGCTGGGTGCGGTCGCCGACGACGTGCTGCTGGCGCTGTATGCCGGCGCGTCCGCCCTGCTGGCGGCGTCCGAAGGCGAAGGCTTCGGCCTGCCGCTGATCGAGGCGGCGCGCCACGGCATCCCGATCGTGGCGCGCGGCTTGCCGGTGTTCCGCGAAGTGGCCGGCGACCACGCCCATTATTTCGAGGGCCGCGACGACGCCGGCCTGGCGCGGGCGCTGACGGACTGGCTGGTTCTGTGGCGTGCCGGCGAGGCGCCGTCGTCGGCCGGCATGCCCTGCCTGGGCTGGGACGCCAGCGCGCGCCAGGCGATGGAGGCCATCGTCGGCGGCAAGTGGTATCGAACCATCTGAGCAACGCCGCCCTTGGGTGCGCTCCTTAACAGTGCGCCCGTCTTCCCGCTACTACAATTGTTACTAATTGATCTACGGGGAATTGCGATGGTAATGGGCAGCAACAAGGAGGAAGGGCTCGAAAAACCCCTTGACGAGAAAGGCGGCGGCCAGAGTGCCGGCGTGCCCGCATCCGGCGAAGTCGAAGGCAATGCCTACAGCCCGCTCGGTACCCCCGGCAACAAGCACTGGCAGGCCAGCTTCATCAGCCGCGAAGGCCTGAACGACCGTAGCAATATCTTCTTTGCCGCCGTCGAGATGACGCGCATGCCGATGGTCGTCACCGATCCACGCCAGCCCGACAACCCGATCGTATTCGCCAACGGCGCCTTCTTCGACCTGACCCATTACAGGGAAGAGGAGGTACTGGGGCGCAACTGCCGCATGCTGCAGGGCCCGGACACCGACCGCCGCACCGTCGATGAAATCCGCACGGCGATCGCCGAGCAGCGTCCGGTCTCGGTCGACATCCTGAACTACAAGGCCGACGGCTCGACCTTCTGGAACGCGCTGTTCCTGGGTCCGGTGTTCGACGAGGAAGGCAACCTGCTGTACTTCTTTGCGTCGCAAATGGACATCACCGAGCGCCGCAGCTCGCAGGACGCCTATCTGCAGGCGCAGAAAATGGAAGCGATCGGCCAGCTGACCGCCGGCATGGCGCACGACTTTAACAACTTGCTGCAGGTCATCAACGGCAACCTGGAAGTGGCGGTGGTCAGCCTGGACGATCCGGGCGCGGCGCGCGAGGCCCTGGTACGCGCCCAGCGTGCCGCCATGCGCGCCGGCAAGCTCACCCAGCAGCTGCTGACCTTCGCCCGCAAGCAGCGGCTGGAGCCGAAACGCCTCAACATCAATTCATTGGTGGTCGAGTTTTCCGAAATGCTGGTGCGCACGCTGGGCGACCGGGTCGAGTTGCGCCTCGACCTGCGGCCCGGCCTGCCGGCCTGCCTGCTGGATCCGACCCACCTCGAGATGGCACTGTTGAACGTGCTGATCAATGCGCGCGACGCCATGCCCGACGGCGGCGACGTCAGCGTCGGCACCTCGATCGTGCGGGAGGAAGACCGCATCCACAAGCACAAGCTGCCGCCCGGCACCTACATGACCCTGTGCGTGATCGACAAGGGCAGCGGCATGCCGCCCGAAGTGCTGCGGCGCGCCACCGAACCCTTCTTCACTACCAAGGGTCCCGGCACCGGCCTCGGCCTGGCGATGGTGCACGGCTTCGTGCAGCAGTCGCACGGCAAGCTGGAAATCGAAAGCGAACCGGGCAAGGGTACGACGGTCAAGATGATCTTCCCGGTGGCCGACAACGCAGCCGACGCCGCGCGCACCGTACGCGAGCGCGAGGCGTCGGAGACCCCGGACGTGACCGGCAACAAGCCGAGCGTGCTGGTGGTCGAAGACAACGACGACGTGCGCGAACTGGCCGTCAGCGTGCTGGGCCTGGCCGGCTATGTGGTGCTGTCGGCCGCCAGCGGCGAGCAGGCGCTGGAACTGCTCGAAGGCGGCGCCAAGGTCAGCCTGCTGTTCACCGACGTCATCATGCCCGGCGGGATGAATGGACTGGAATTGATCGAGAAGGCGCGCAGGCTGCATCCGGGCCTGCCGGTGCTGGTCACCACCGGCTACATGGACGACCTGCCGGAGCGCGGCCGTTCGACCGACCTCAAGATCCTGGCCAAGCCCTACCGCCACGAGACGCTGCTGGAACAGGTGCAGGCGGCGCTGAAGTAAACGAACAAGGGGCGCTGCGGCGCCCCTTGTTTGTAGCGCCGCGGCGCCCCTTCCACATCGTTTGCCGGCTTACTGCTTCGGCAAACCGCCCAGCAGTGCCGCCAGCTTCTGCTTCGGCTTGGCCTGGCTCGACGCCTGGGCCGGTGCCGGCTCCTGGCGCGGCGCCGCCGATGGCTCGTACGGCTTCAGGAACCACGGATCGATTTTCTCGCGGCGCGGCACGAACCCACGCGAGCCGCCGCGGTCACCACGATCGCCGCCGCGTTCGTAGCTGCGCGGCGCATCGGTGCGCGGCGTAGCGACGCGCGGCGTATCGACGCGCGGCGTATCGACGCGCGGCGCATCGCCGTCGCGGCGCGGACCACGCGCACGGTCGCCGTAGCGCTCGTTATCGCGTTCGCCGCGCGGGCCGCGCGACGGTGCCACGTAGCCGGTCAGCTCGCCGCGGGTAATGGTCTGCTTGATCAGCTTCTCGATATCGGCCAGCAGGCGCTCGTCCTTGTCCGAGTAGACCGACAGCGCATCGCCGGTGGCGCCGGCGCGGCCGGTGCGGCCGATGCGGTGCACGTAATCCTCGGCGTTGTACGGCAGGTCGTAGTTGATCACGCACGGCAGGTCGGTGATATCGAGGCCGCGCGCGGCGACGTCGGTCGCGACCAGCACGTCGATCTCGCCGTTCTTGAAGGCGTCGAGGGCCGCGATGCGTTCCTGCTGGGTCTTGTCGCCGTGGATCGCCGAGGCCTTGATGCCGGCCTGCTCCAGGGTGCGCGACAGGCGCGAGGCGCCGATCTTGGTGTTCGAGAACACCAGCACCTGCTTCAGATCGCGCGAGCGGATCAAGTGCTGCACCACGTCGGCCTTCTGCGCTTCGTCGACCTTGTACAGGATCTGGGTGATCGCGGTATTGGTGGCGTTGCTGCGCGCGACTTCGATGGTCAGCGGGTCGTTCAGGAAGCTCGATGCCAGCTTCTTGATCTCGGGCGAGAAGGTGGCCGAGAACATCAGGTTCTGACGCTTCTTGGGCAGCAGGTTGATGATGCGCTGCAGGTCGGGCAGGAAGCCCATGTCGAGCATGCGGTCGGCTTCGTCCATGACCAGCATCTCCACCTGGCCGAGGCTGATGTTCTTCTGCTCCACGTGGTCGAGCAGGCGGCCCGGCGTGGCGATCACGATCTCGACGCCGCGGCGCAGGATCTCGGTCTGCGGCTTCATGTCCATGCCGCCGAAGACGACGGTGGAGCGCAGCGGCGTATGCTGGGCGTAGGCCTTGACGTTCTCGGCGACCTGGATCGCCAGTTCGCGGGTCGGGGTCAGGACCAGCGCCCGCACCGCGTGGCGCGCCGGCGACATGCTGGTGTTGGCATGGGGCAGCAGGTTCTGGATGATGGGCAGCGAGAAGCTGGCGGTCTTGCCTGTGCCGGTCTGGGCGGCGCCCATGACGTCGCGGCCCTGCAGCACGATGGGGATGGCTTGCGCCTGGATCGGGGTCGGATGCACGTAGCCCTGGTCCGACAGCGCGCGCTGGATCTCGGGCGCCAGGCCGAAATCGGCAAAGCGCACAGTCGGTGCGCCGGCGGCGTCAGTGGTGGTCGGTGTTTCAGACATGTGTTCTTTCGGGCATTAAATCGTTGCGTCTATGGCCTGACTGCACGGCAGCGCTGCAGCCCTGGCATGACCAACGCGGGAAAACCGGGGTGACGGGACGCGCGCTCGCGGCGGATCGCGGTGGCGGCTTGGGACGTAGACGCGGACAAAGGGAGTCTAAACCGCGCTCAAGGTTACCCGAAATTGTAACCCCTGTATATGGAATCCTTTGTTTTCGCATGCTGTCTGCCCGATATTTGTGCACAAGTTCGCTTTACATCGTTTTACCTGGCTTTACAAATCGTGACCTTCATTCGTTCCTGAGCCATCCGATAATTGATATAACGAAACAAAGTAAGGGAATGTCATGGTCGCAAGCGTCAGCAGCAGCACAAACGGTGTCTCGAACTGGACCGATTCGGTCTTTTCCAAGCTCGACACCAAGAACCAGGGCTATATCGACAAATCGGACCTGGCCAGTGCCCTGTCGGCCACCGGGGAAAGCGACGGCAGCGGCGACAGCAGCGCGGTCGACGACATGTTCAGCGCGATCGATGGCGACAGCGACGGCAAGGTCACCAAGAGCGAACTGAGCGAGGCGGTGAGCAAGCTTTCCGACCAGCTCAACGCCCAGTTCGACGCGTCGCGCATGCAGGGCGGCATGCCACCGGGTCCGCCGCCGGGCGGCGCGCCGTCGGATGAAGCGGCAGCGGCGCCGGATGACGGCAGCGTCAGCGCAGCCGGCGCGGCCGGTGGCATGCCGCCGGCAGGTGGCATGCGGGGTGCCGGCGGTCCACGCGGCGGTGGCGCGGGCGCTTCCGAAAGCACCGGCAGCACCGGCAGCACCGCCACTACCAGCACCAGCACCGACTACGTCGCGGCTGCCGACACCGACGGCGACGGCACCGTCAGCGACGCCGAGCAGGCCGCCTACGACAAGAAAGTGGCCAGCGGCGAGATCGACAAGAACGGCAACGGCACCGAAAGCGGCTCGGATACCGGGACCGGACAGGCACGCGCGAAAGACCCGGCGCGCGAACTGGCGCATGCGCTGCAGATGCTCAAGGCATATGCCGACAACAGCGGCGACGCCGATGCCTCGGTCGCATCGGCCGCATCGACGGCATCGACCCCAGGCGTCAGCGTCGAAGCCTGAGCGCGCCTCTCCCGGGCGTCATTTCGCGCCCGGCCAGCCGCGGTCGCGTGCCGCGCGCTCGGCCGGCGCATCCAGCGTGCCCCCCGCAATGCGCTGGTCGATCGCATCCAGCACCGCCGCCGGCATCGCGCTGCCGGCCTGGCGGTAGGCCCCGGCCTGCGCCTGTTCGGCTTGCGCCATGACCGGAATGCGCCATTCGCCGCCCTGGCGGCAGGCGAAGCCGCCGGTCGTGCCCAGCATGAAGCTGCGGCAGTAGGCGCCATCGCGGTCGCGGAAACTCACGCCGAGGCGCACCGCGTCCGCCTGCGCCGGCTCGGCGGCCAGGCGCTGCGACAGGGCATCGGCCAGCTCACCCTGCGCCACCATGGCCCCGCCGCGGCGCCCGAACGGCGCCTGCCCGGCATTGTCGAACGCCTGCCAGCCCAGTGCCCCGGCCAGCACGCCGACCGCCAGCGATGCCGCCAGCGCACCCCAGCGCGGCCGGACCGGCTCAGGGCGTGCGGCCTGCGCCTGCCGCGCCGCGCGCCGGGCTTCCAGGCTGTGCACGGTGGCAGCACCGGCACCGGCACCGGCAACCGGCGCAGATACAGGCTTAGTAGCAGGCTCAGTAGCTGTCGCCGGCGCTGCCTCGGGCTGCAAGCGCTCCGGCACCGGTTCGTCGAGCACGCCCGCAAAGGCGGCGAACACGTCGGCACGCAGGGCGCGGTGGCGCCGTACCGCTTCTTCCACACGGGGATCGGCGCGCATGGCTTCTTCCACCCGGGCCGCCAGCGCGGGTTCCAGTTCGCCGTCGGCGTACGCCATCAGGGTCTCGTCGGAAAAGTTCATTCCTTGTTCCTTGTTCGGTCGGACAATAATGCCTGCAGCGCCTCGCGCGCCCGCGCCAGCCGGCTGGTCAGGGTGCCCATCGGGATATCCAGCACCTCGGCCGCTTCCTTGTACGGCATGCCGTCGACCAGCACCAGGCCGACCACCATGCGGTGCTCTTCGGACAGGCGGCGCAACGCCTGTTCGATCGCCATGCGCTGCTGCTGCGCCTCGGCGCGGTCGTCACCGACATGCTCCCCCTCTTCTTCCGGCGCGAACAGCTGGTCGCGCCGGGCGCGCGCACGCACCTCGTCGATCCAGGCATTCTTCACGATCCGGAACATCCAGCTGTCCAGGCGCGAGCCCGGTTCCCACTGCGCGCTGCGGGTCAGGGCACGCTCGACCGCGATCTGCACCACGTCGTCGGCATCCTCGCGATGAAAGGTGATCGAGCGCGCGAAACGGCGCAGGCGCGGCAGCAGGGCGGCAATGTCGTTTTCCAGCGAATTACTCATGGTCACGATGGGAGAACGTGTGGAGAAGGGATTTTATTCCACGCCCCGTTCGTTATAGTTGCATTAGTTGATTCAGAGCATATTATCCCACCATGAACCGTCTTGCCCTCCTGTGCGCCCTGCTTGCCTGCGGCCACGCGTCCGCCCAGTTGCACCTGCCGGGCCCGAACCTGCCCTTCAACCTGCCATCCGGCCTGTCCCAGGGCCTGGGCCAGGCCGGCTCCCTGATCCGACCGGTCGAGCGCCTGGTCGACCGGCGCGAACTGCCCGACCTGCGCAGCTTGCGCTTCGAGCAGGGCGCACGCCTGCTGCGCCTGTACCCTGACCGCATCGAAGCCGATCCGCGCGGCGAACCGGTGCTGCGCGGCGAGATCCTGGCCTGGAACCCCTCCCCGGCCGCCCTGCAGGCAGCGCAGGCGGCCGGCATGACCGTGCTGCGCGAAGACCGGCTGGAAGAACTGGACCAGGTCGTGGTCGTGCTGGCGGTGCCCGTCGGAGTAGGCACCGCCGCCATGCTGGAACGCCTGCGCGCCCTCGATCCGGACGGCCACTACGATTTCAACCACCTATATATGGGCAGCGGCGGCGCCCTGCCCGCCGCTGCGCCGGCGGCGGCCGTGGATGCGGCGGATGCGCCATCGTCCGCGGCCGCCATGGCGCCCAGGATGGGACTGGTCGACAGCGGCGTACAGGCGGATCACCGTGCACTGCGCGGCGCCACCGTCCGATCGTGGGGCTGCGACGGGGACGCCCATCCCGCCACGCACGGCACCGCGGTGGCGGCGCTGATGGTCGGGCGCGACGGGCGCTTTCGCGGCGCCGTGCCCGGCGCCACCCTGTACGCCGCCGACATCTACTGCGACAGCCCGACCGGCGGCTCGGCCGAACGCATCGCCCAGGCGCTGGCCTGGCTGGCGCGCCAACAGGTCGGCGTCATCAACCTGAGCCTGGTGGGTCCGCCCAACGGCGTGCTCGAACGGACGGTCGCGGCCATGCTCGCGCGTGGCCACCTGCTGGTCGCCGCGGTGGGCAACGATGGGCCGGCCGCACCGCCGCTGTTTCCGGCCAGTTACCCGGGCGTGGTCGGCGTGACCGGGGTCGACCGCGACGGCCGCGCGCTGCCGGAAGCGGCGCGCGGCCCCCAGGTGCAGTTTGCCGCCCCCGGCAACCACATGGCCAGCGCCAGCCCCGGCGCACCGCCCTACCGTGCGGTACGCGGCACCTCGTTCGCGGCGCCCATCGTCGCCGGCCTGCTGGCGCCGGCATTGCCGCGCCCCGACCGCGAACGCGCGCGCGCAGCCGTCGCCGCGCTGGCACGCCAGGCCGCAGGCGCGGCTGCCGATGGCAAGGCCGCCGATGGTACAGACAAGGGCCTGGGCCGCGGGATCGTCGGCGCCGACATCCGCACCGATCCGGCCAGCCTGCGCTAGTTTTCAATATTTTTTAAAAATTTTTGGGGGACGATGGAATAAACAGCCGAGCCGGCACGTTTTCCTTACAAGGCGGCGGACAGTCCGCGCCACTTCAAGGAGATCCACCATGAACAAGAAACGCATCGTCCAGAACATCACCCTCGTCCTCGCCCTCGGCATCGCGGCTTCGGCCCAGGCCCAGCTCCTCGGCGGCGGCCGCCTCGGCGGCTCGGTCGGCGGCATGCTCGGCGGTTCCGGCGGCGGCATGCACGGCATGAGTGGCATGGGTGGCATGGGCGGCATGGGTGGGATGGCCACCCGCAACGCCGCCATGGACCAGGTTCGCAATACGCCCCGTCCGGTGCGCAACGATGGCGCCATGGCCGGCGGCAGGAGCAACGCCGGCGGCAGCCTGGCGGGCAATGGTGACGTCTCGCTGAGCGGCGGTGCGAGTGGACTGAGCAGCGTTGCCGGCGCCGGCGCCGATGCCGCGCGCGGCATGGCGGCCCCGGTGCGCCAGAGCGCCGCGGCCCAGATCGACAGCACCCGCGGCTACGCGGCGTCGAGCGCGGCCAATGCCCGCGACACGGCACGCGCGCTGCCGCAGGGTGCGGCGGGTGGCGTGCAGGGCATCGGCGCGGCGGCGTCGTCGCTGGGGGTCTCGGGTTCGACCCAGGGCTCGCTGCAGGCAGGCGGCAGCGGTAGCACCAGCGGCGGCGGCACCAGCGGCGGCGGCACCGGCGCCACCTCGGCTGGTTCCGGCCAGGCGGCCGGTCAATTGAGCGGCAGTGCTAGCGGGCTGGGCAGCGTTGCAGGCGCCGGCGCCGACACGGCGCGCGGCATAGCGGCCCCGGTGCGCCAGGGCGCCGCGGCCCAGATCGACAGCACCCGCGGCTACGCGGCGTCGAGCGCGGCCAATGCGCGCGACATGGCACGCGCGCTGCCGCAGGGTGCGGCAGGCGGGGTGCAAGGCATCGGCGCGGCGGCGTCTTCGGTGGGTGTCTCGGGTTCGAGCCAGGGTTCGCTGCAGGCGGGCGGCAGCGGCAGCACTAGCGGCGGCACCAGCGGTGGCGCCGGCGGCAGCGGCAGCGGCACTTCGGCCGGTTCCGGCCGCTCGACCGACGGCAAATAAGCCGCAAACGAAACCGCGTGGCGGCAGTCAGGACGTGATCAGGCCGTGCTCGTCGAGCACGTCGTGCAGCAACTCCAGCCTGATCATCGGATTGTCCAGCATCAGCATGTTCTGCTTTTGCCCGTTCGGCAGCGGCAGCAGCTCGCACCAGCGGTTGGCCACCCAGCCGCAATCGTCGAGCCGGAACGGCGGCTGCACCGGCCAGCGGCTCTGCGGCACGTCGTGCAGCGAAGCCAGCACGCGGTCGAGCGCATCGGCCGCGCCCTTCAGGTCGGACGGGATGCGCACCGCGTGGTCTTCCTCGACCAACTCGGCCTCGGCCATCCACAAGCCGTTGGCGCGGCGTTCGGTGCCGAGCACGTTGAAGCGCGTGCCACCGCGGCACACTACCTGTAGCAGGCCCGGCGTGGACGCCGTCGTGTCCTGCACGGAGGCCAGCGTGCCGGCGCCGACGAAGCGCTCGATGCCTTCGGGGTGGCGCACTTCCTGGCCCTGGGTCAGCAGTACCACGCCGAAGGGTTCGTCCTCGGTCAGGCAACGGCTGATCATGTCGAGATAGCGCACCTCGAAGATCTGCAGCGGCAACACGCCATCCGGAAACAGGACCGTGCTGAGCGGGAACAAGGGTAAGGAGATCGTCGCCATGCGGGCATCATGACAGATTCGCCGCGCCGCATGGAGCACGATTGGGAGCACGATCGCGAGCATGCTCGGCGGCCTTCGGCTCACTCGTCCGGCCCCTGCAGCGGCAAGGTGCGCACGGTATCGAACAGCGTCCGCAGGCGCCAGCGCAGCCGTGCCCAGCCGGGATCGGGCTGCTCCAGCACCCGCACCAGTACGCGCGCGCCGGGCGCGAGGTCGCAGGCGAACGGAAACTCGCCGGCCTGCTCGAAGGGAAGGCGGAATTCGCGCCCCGGCAACACCCGCACCTGGCCGAACACGTGCGGCGCCGCGTCGCGGTTACGCAGCAGCAGCACGTCGCGCACGCCCAGGGTCAGCCAGACCTGGCCCGGCACCCGCACCCGTCCAGTCTGCGGCGGCTGGGCAGTGCGCGGGAAATCGAAACCGAGTTCGCGGGTCGGATAGCGCAGCGGCGCCAGCGCCGCCCAGGCCAGCACGGCCAGCAGGATCGCAGCCAGCGCCAGCTGTACGCGGCGTACCAGGCTCATGCAGCCCCCGTGCAGAGGCGAAAGTGATTGGGAGTCATGACAGCGAGGAAAATAGTTTTCGATTGTAGCTAGAGGAATTGCGCACCGTAAATGCCATGTTGTCCATGACAAGTCCTTTTGTGCGCCTGCCATCGGCAGAGATGCGTATGCTTTCTGGCGACGGCGCGTCCCCTGCCGGCAACGGAACTGACGATCGTCCCTGTCGCGTCTCGTCTGTCACTATTGTATACATGCCGCCATCCGATTCCTCACACGTCGCGCCTCCTGTCCACCCTGCCCCGGCGCGCAGCCCAGCGTCCGTTCCCCTGCTGCTGGCCGCCCTGGTCTTCCTTGCGTCGCTGGTCGTCACCTACATGGTCGCGGACAGTGCCGAGCGCGCCACCGAAAGCGAACTGGAAAGCACCTTCCACTACCGTGCACGCGACCTCGAAACGCTGCTGGGGCGCCGCCTGGCGGTCTACGAGCAGGTGCTGCGCGGCGGGCGCGGCTTCCTGCGCGGCTCGGTCGACCTGAGCCGCGCCGATTTCGCCGACTACTACGGCGTGCTGCGCCTGAACGAACGCTTTCCCGGCATCCAGGCGCTCGGGATCGCGACGATCGTGCCACGCGCCCAGCTCGACGCCCACGTGGCCGCCGTACGCGCCGAGGGCTTTCGCGACTACGACATCCGTCCCGGCGGCGAGCGCGACCCGTACACCGCGATCACCCATATCGAACCCTTCAACGAACGCAATCACCGCGCCTTCGGCTACGACATGTTCAGCGAACCGGTACGCCGCGCCGCGATGGAAGCCGCGCGCGACAGCGGCCGCGCCGCCTCCACCGGCAGGGTCGTGCTGGTGCAGGAAGGCCCGCTGGCAGGCCATGCGGCCGAGCAGCCCGGCTTCCTGATGTACGTGCCGGTCTACCGCGCCGGCCTGCCGCAATCCACGCTGCTTGAGCGGCGCGCGGCCATCATCGGCTGGGTCTACGCCCCGTTCCGCATGACCGACCTGATGCAAGGCCTGGGCGGCGCGCACGCCAGCGAACTCGAAGTGACCATCTACGACGGCCGCCAGCCGCTGCCCGCGGCACTGCTGTACCGTTCGCCGGCCGCGCTCAAGCGGCAAGCGGCAGCCGGCACCGCCCAGCGTCCGCGCTACAGCTACACCGCGCAGCTCGACAACGCCGGCCACCCGTGGACGCTGGTGATCGCCTCCTCGCCGGCCCTCGAAAAGGCTGCCGGGCGCCGCACCACGCTGGCGATCGCGCTGACCGGCATCGGTCTCGGCCTGCTGCTCAGCCTCGTGATCTGGCTGCTGGCCAGCGAACGCCGCCGCGCCCTGCAGCTGGCCAGCGGCATGACCCAGGAACTGCGCGTCTCGCGCGACCGCATCGACGCCGACCGCCAGCGCATCCGCCTGATCCTGCAGACCGCCTACGACGCCTTCGTCGGCGTCGGCCCGGACGGCCGCATCACCGACTGGAACGCGCGCGCCTGCAAGCTGTTCGGCTGGCACGAGGAAGAAGTGCTCGGCCGCGACGTGATCGAACTGCTGGTGCCGGCGGCCCGGCGCGACCACGAGCGCACCTGCCTGGCGCAGTTTGCCGTCGATGGCGCGTGCGCGATGCTGGAAGGACCGACCGAAACCGTCGCGCTCGACCGCCACGGCCACGAAATTCCGGTGGAAATCGCGATCACCTCGCTGCCAACCGCACATGGCTACGGCGTGACCGCCTTCGTGCGTGACATCCGCCCGCGCAAGGAAGCGCAGCAGCGCCTGGAAGATGCGCGCGCGGCGCTGCTGCGCTCGCAGAAGCTGGAAGCGGTCGGCAAGCTGACCGGCGGCGTCGCCCACGACTTCAACAACATCCTGCACATCATCAGCGCCAACGTGCAGCTGATGCTGCGCAACGACGAGGGCGAGCGCAAGCGACTGGTCGGCATCATGGATGGGGTGGAACGCGGCAAGAAGCTGGCGGCGCAGCTACTGGCCTTTGCCCGGCGCCAGCCGCTGCACCCGAGCGTGGTCGACCTGGCCCAGCTGATCGCGCGCATGGACACCCTGCTGCACCGCGCCGCCGGCGACGCCGTCGCGATCCGCTTCGCGCTGCCACCCGGCCTGTGGTACGCGCTGGTCGACCCCAACCAGCTGGAAAACGTGCTGCTCAACCTGGTGATCAACGCGCGCGACGCCATGGGGCGCCAGGGCGAAGTCACGATCACGCTGGGCAACCTGACGGTGGCGCCCGGCGACGCGCTGGCCAACACCGGCATCCGGCCGGGTGAATTCGTGACGGTGGCGGTGAGCGATACCGGGAGCGGCATGCCGCCGGAGGTGATGGAACGGGCGTTCGAGCCCTTCTTCACTACCAAGCCGGAAGGCGAAGGCACCGGCCTGGGATTATCGATGGCGCACGGTTTTGCCAAGCAGAGCGGCGGACATATCCGCATTGCGAGCGTGCTTGGGGAGGGAACGACCGTGACGCTGTATCTGCCGCGGGCGCTGCAGGATACGCCGGATCCGGCGTTTATGCCGGTATTGCATTGAACGATTGCAGTGCTACCTGTAATACTTAAATCAGAAACACGAGTAGCAGAAACACGTCGTCCCCGCGAAGGCGGGGACCCATGCTGAATTTCCGAAGTTCGTATTCCAAAGCACTTGAAGTGCTTTAAATGTACGGAATTCTGTTACTCAGTATGGGTCCCCGCCTGCGCGGGGACGACGTTATTTATAGCCAGCTACGATCAGTCACGAACCACACGGCCCTGCTGCACGCGCACATGATCGCCATTGCGCAGGTGCGGATTGCCGCGCTCGGTGATCGTACGGTGGCCGCCGCGGGCCATCTTCACGCGGATGTCGGTGTAAGTATCGGTCTTGATGTTGCGTTCGAGCTTGTTACCGGCATAAGCACCGCCGACGGCACCGGCGACGGTGGCCAGCGTGCGGCCGTTGCCGCTGCCGACCCTGTTGCCCAGCAGACCGCCGACCACGGCGCCGCCGACACCACCCACGCCGCTGCCGCGCTCGGCTTCACGTTCGTAGGTACGGGTGGACACCACCGTGCCGCAATTCTGGCACTGGGGTGCGGCCTGGCTGATGGCCGGCGCGGTGCCGGCGGTAACGAATGCTGCAACGATAGCGGCTTTGCGGATCGAATTGAAGTTCATGGTTTTCCCCTTAGGTATTTTTGTAACAAACATGCCCATAGAGTAACGTTAAGACGGGCTCGGGGAAAGCCGGATTCGGTATCAAATGCAAGCGGATGTAACGGGGCGGCAGGCCGCCGATTACAAATTCTTCGCCAGGAAGACTTCCACGCGCTTCCAGAAATCGATGCGCGTCGCTTCGTTACGCCAGCCATGGCCCTCGTTCGGATAACTGATCCACTCGACGTTCCGGTTCTTCTCGGCCACCGCGCTGCGGAAGCGGGTCGCATGGATCACCGGCACGCGCCGGTCCTCGCTGCCATGCGCGATCAGCAAAGGCTGCTTCAGCTCGGCCGCGCGGCGCAGCGGCGAGAACTGGGCAAACTGCGTCGCATCGGCCACCGGATCGCCGATCAGGGTCTGCAGGCCAAAACGGCGCGCATCGTCCGACATGTCGCTTTCCACTGCGGTGAACAGCAGGTCGAGGTCGGTCACGCCGGCCCATTCGACGCCGCAACGGAACAGGTCCGGATCGCGGATCATGCCCATCAGCGCCGCATAGCCGCCGTAGCTCGCGCCCATGATGGCGACCCGCTTCGCATCGACCCAGCCCTTGGCGGCCGCCCAGCGCACGGTATCGGCCAGGTCATCCTGCATCGCCCTGCCCCACTGCTTCCAGCCGGCCTTGAAGTGCGCGTAGCCGAAGCCGGTGCTGCCGCGGAACTCCGGCTGCAGCACCACATAGCCGCGCGACGCCAGGAACTGGGCTTCGTCTTCCCATTCCCACGACGCGCCGCGCACGTACGGGCCGCCATGCACCAGCAGCACGGCCGGCAGCGCAGAGGCCGGCTTACCCGGCGGCATGGTGACGTAGACCGGCACCTGCAAGCCGTCGCGTGCGGCGAAGCGGTAGAACTCGCGCCGTCCCATCTGGGCCGCCTTGATGTCGGGATGCATGCCGCCGAGGCCGACGATCTTGCCGTTCGCCGGCGTATACACGTAGAAGCTGGTCGGCAGGCGGTCGGACTGCGACCGCACCAGCACCGCCGGCGGGTTGGCACAATCGATGCCGCAGGTGACGAAGTTGGACGTCCCCGGCAGCAGCGCATCGACCTTCTGCTGGATCCCTTTCATGACCGGATCCAGCCACACGGTGCCTTCGGCATCCGCACGCAGGTGGACGCCGATGATCTTGCGCGCGACGTGGTCCTGCTCCACCGTACCGGCATAATCGAAACCGTCGACGTCGACGAAAGGCTCCTTGGCCAGTTCGCGCTTGTTCAGGTCGTACTGGAACAGGGCCGAACGCCCCATGTAGCCGGCGCGCACGTACAGGGTATTGCGGCTGTCGAAGAACACCGGCTCGAAGCGCACGTCGTTCAGGCAGTCGCGGTTGCTGATTTCGCTCCACTGGGCGTCCTCGCCCGCCCGGTACCAGACCCCGCAGCGGCCCTTGGCCTCGTTCAGCGCGACGCGCGGCCGGCTGTCGGCATCGAGCAGCCAGTTGCGCACCCGGGCCGGCTGGCCGGCGGGCAGCAGGTCGGTCAGCTGGCGCGTGCGCGTATTCAGGCGATACAGGCGCGACGATTCGACGGTGCGGTCGAGGTTATTGAAGGTATAGCGCATCACGATGATGTCGTCCGAACCGTCTTCGGTCGCCCCGAAATAGCCGTAATCGGCGGTCAGCGTCTTGTCCTTGATATTCGTGCCGAGGGGAGCCTGCTCGTGGCGCCAACTGCCGGAAATCAGATGGACGACATTCGCGCCATCGCGGTCCACCGCGAATTCGTCCCGATTACCGACGAAATCCAGCCTCGGATTCTTCACGGTGAAACCGAGGCGCTTTTCGTTGATCCAGCGGACTTCCTCGATGCGCGCCGTATCGAAGGTGGCGGCCACGGACATCTTGGTCAGGTCGGCGGTATCGCGCACCACCAGCGCCTGGCCGCCGTCGCTGGCACGGCTCAGGAGGGCAACATAATGGCCGCCGGGGGACAGCGTGGCGAAATTGACGGCAGGGTCGCCGAAAAAGCTTTCGACCTTCGGTTTATCGTCGGCGTGGGCGAGCAGGCTGGTGGTAATGCATACCGCAGCGAAGAGCGCGTGAATCAACTTGGGCATGGCAGCTTGAATTAGGGAAAGATATCAAATATTTAATCTTGGCAATTCCTTTGTCAAGCGGTAGATAAATGCCGGTCATTTTCTGTTGCTGCCTGCCGCGATATTTTTATCTTGCGGGCTGATTGTGACAAATGAATAGATTGTTTACCCGTGCGGCATGCAACGGAAATCGGCACGCGCACGGTTTATGCTCGCATCATTCCCGACAATGAATAAGGCGAGATCCGGCCCATGGAAAAACAAGCATTCGATATCGATGTCGCGCTCGAGCGTATCGAGCAGGCCGTACAGCCCTGGCCCAAGGCGGCGCTGTTCCAGTTGGCCGAAGAAGGCTATACCTCGGTCTTCGAACAGCTGCTCGCCTGCATGATCTCGATCCGCACCTATGACGAAGTGACGCTGCCGGTATCGCGCACCCTGTTTGCACGGGCGCGCACGCCTGCATCGATTTCTCAACTGAGTTGGGAAGAACTCGATGCGCTGATCAGCCCCAGCACTTTTCATGAGCGCAAGGCCCAGCAGATACTGGCTATCGCCCATCAGGTGGAAACGCAATTCGGCGGCGTGCTGCCCGGCGACCGTGACGTGCTGCTGTCATTTGCCGGGGTCGGTCCCAAGTGCGCGAACCTGGTGCTGGGCGTGGCCTGCGGGACGCCGGTGATCAGCGTCGATATCCACGTGCACCGGGTGACCGGACGCTGGGGCTACGTCAAGGCGTCGACGCCCGAAAGGACCTTATTGGCGCTGGAAGCGACGCTGCCGCAGGAATACTGGATCACGATCAATCGCCTGCTGGTGCCGTTCGGGAAGCATATCTGTACCGGGAACCGGCCCAGGTGTTCGACTTGTCCGGTGCTGGATATGTGCCGGCAGGTGGGGGTTGATGAGCATCGATGATGCCCTGTCTCATTACCCACCTTCTGCCGCGCTGAACACCTTGACGACCTTGCCGATCACCTGATCGGCGCGGACGAAACCGAAATAGCGGCTATCGACACTGTTGTCGCGATGATCGCCCATCACATAATAATGCCCTGTCGGGACTTCACAACGGAGCTCTTCATTCGTATAAACGCAGCGGTCGATCAGGGGAATGTTCGGCGCTTCCGGACGCGCTTTCAGCGGCGTGCCGTCACTTTCTTTGTCTGCCAGCGTGTCGAATTGCACGCCGCCGAGCCGGTTCCGGTAACGCCGCCAGAAACGGGGTAACTCCGGATCCATGAAATCGGCGAGCTGGCTGACACGGGTATCCTGCCCGTTCACGATCAGACGGCCATCGCGGTACACCACGCGGTCACCCGGCAATCCCACCACGCGCTTGATATACGTTTGATCAGGCTGGAGCGGCCGGTCGAACACGATGAGGTCGCCGCGCTTGAGCACAGACGTATGCGGCAGGCTGGCGAGATGCAGGCCGAAGGTGCTAACGTGGCCATAACCGATCTTCTGGACCAGGATGCGATCACCTGTGCCGATGGTCGGCAGCATCGAGTTCGACGGTGACTTGAATGGCTCGTACAAGAACATGCGCAACAGGGTGGTCACCAGCGCCATCGACAAGACGATGAGCAGCATGCCGCGCCAACGCGCATACCAGGGCCTGGGATGGCCGACAGCGGCCTTGGCGCGGCGATAAGCGATGATCGCGCCGATGACGATCAAGACAATTTGCAGCACCCCGAGAATGGCCATTACATTGCCACCGCTCACGAATGCCGTGATGCCGATGGCGGTCTGCACGACGAAAAACAGCATGGCCCATCGCCCCTGCCCCGCATACAGCAGACCGAAGGGACTGAGCACGATGTTCAGCAAGGCGGCGAGCCAGGGCTTGGGAGTGGGCATGGAAGACCAAATAGTGGAGTAATATTGCAACATTAACATCATAACAATTAACGGTAGGAATCGCCTACTGAAGCGTTAATTTGATGTCATGGCCCACACTGCATTCGGCGCTGCAGGCTTTGCTGGCGAGTGAGAGATGGCGTTTGGGCAGGACGCCAAAACGAAAAAAGGCTTACGCAAATGCTTGCGTAAGCCTTCATTCTGGTAGGCCTCCCCGGAGTCGAACCGGGCACCAACGGATTATGAGTCCGCTGCTCTAACCAGGCATGAGCTAGAGGCCCGAAACTGGTGTATCTACTCGCAAGGGACGCTGGAAAACTCGCCACTTGCGGACAACGCGACGATGTCGCGTAGCCGAAATGGCGAGAGCATATTGCCTTAACGTAGGGCCGTCAAGCTTCAGCCGCTGTTACCCTCGAGGAAACTCTTCAGCTTGTCCGAGCGCGACGGGTGACGCAGCTTGCGCAGGGCCTTGGCTTCGATCTGGCGGATGCGCTCGCGGGTGACGTCGAACTGCTTGCCGACCTCTTCCAGCGTGTGGTCGGTCGACATTTCGATGCCGAAGCGCATGCGCAGCACCTTGGCTTCGCGCGGGGTCAGTGAGTCCAGCACGTCCTTCACGACACCGCGCATCGAGGCATGCAGCGCGGCATCCGAAGGTGCCAGCGTGTTGTTGTCCTCGATGAAATCGCCCAGATGCGAATCGTCGTCGTCGCCGATCGGCGTCTCCATCGAAATCGGCTCTTTCGCGATCTTCATGATCTTCCGGATTTTGTCTTCCGGCATCTCCATCTTGACCGCGAGGGTTGCCGGATCGGGCTCGGCGCCGGTCTCCTGCAGGATCTGGCGCGAGATCCGGTTCATCTTGTTGATCGTTTCGATCATGTGCACCGGAATACGGATCGTGCGTGCCTGGTCCGCGATCGAGCGGGTGATGGCCTGGCGGATCCACCACGTCGCATACGTCGAGAACTTGTAACCGCGGCGGTATTCGAACTTGTCCACCGCCTTCATCAGGCCGATATTGCCTTCCTGGATCAGGTCGAGGAATTGCAGGCCGCGGTTCGTGTACTTCTTGGCGATCGAGATGACCAGGCGCAAGTTGGCCTCGGTCATTTCACGCTTGGCCTTGCGCGCCTTCATTTCACCGGCCGCCATCTGGCGGTTGATGTTGCGCAGGTCCGGCAGCGGCAGCACGACGCGCGCCTGCAGGTCGATCAGCCGTTGCTGCAACTCCTTGATCGTCGGGATATTGCGGCCGAGGATGGCACTGTAGGCATGGCCGGCGTTGACTTCGGCGTCGACCCACTCCAGGTTCGTCTCGTTGCCCGGGAAGACCTTGATGAAGTGGGCGCGCGGCATGCCGCAGCGGTTCACGGCCACGTCGAGGATCTGCTTCTCGATGTGGCGCACTTCGTCGACCTGGCCGCGCAGGGTGTCGCACAGCTTTTCGACGACTTTCGCCGTGAAGCGGATGCCGAGCAGTTCGTTCGAGATCGCTTCCTGGGCCTTGACGTAGGCGTCGGAGTTGTAGCCCTGCTTTTCATAGGCCTTGCGCATCTTGTCGAATTGCTGGCCGATGAAGCTGAACTTGTCGAGGGCGGCGGTTTTCAGCTGCTCGAGCTGCTCGGCGGAATAGCCGGCGGCGCCGGATGCGGCATTGCCCTCTTCTTCCTCTTCCCCTTCTTCCTCGTCGCCTTCGTCATCCTCGTCGTCGTCGGACTCGGTGGACGCCGGGGCGACCGCGGTCGGCGAAGTGACTTCGGGAGATTCATCGTCGACCAGGCCGTCGACGATTTCGTCGATCTTGATCTCGTCGGTCTCGATGCGGCGCGCGGCGTCGATGATCTCGTCGATCGTCACCGGACAGGCCGAGATCGCCTGGATCATGTCGCGCAGGCCGTCTTCGATGCGTTTCGCGATTTCGATCTCGCCTTCGCGGGTCAGCAGCTCCACGGAACCCATTTCGCGCATGTACATGCGTACCGGGTCGGTGGTGCGGCCGAAGTCGGAGTCGACGGTCGAGAGCGCCGCTTCGGCGGCGGCCTCGGCTTCGTCGTCGCTGGTGGCATTCGGGACGTTATCGGACAGCAGCAGGGTTTCGGCGTCAGGGGCATGCTCGTAGACGGCGATGCCCATGTCGTTGAAGGTGCCGATGATGCCTTCGATCGCTTCCGGATCGACGACGTTGTCCGGCAGGTGGTCGTTGATCTCGGAATACGTGAGGAAGCCGCGCTCCTTGCCCGACTTGATCAGGGCCTTGAGCTTCTGGCGGCGGATTTCGAGTTCTTCTTCGCTGGCTTCGGTGTCGGACGAGAACGCGTCCTTGAGCAAGGCTTTTTCCTTGGCTTTGCGATCCTTGGCCTTGGCCTTGTCGACCGCCTTCAGTTCGGCGCGTTCGACCGCGTTCAGTGCGGCGACTTCGTCGTTTTCAGGCGTAAATTCCTTGGGCTTGCGGCCGCGCCGTCCCGGTACTTTGACGGACGGCAGCACATAGCCCGACGTATCGATGGCGGCGAGTGCTTCCGCATCGGTGGTCTGGCTGACAGGCGCAACACCCGCGACGCGGGCTTCCGCCTTGTCTTGCGAATTGTCCGCCTTGGCGGACATCCTGGTGGATTTGGTAGCCACGTTGGTTTCGGGTTTCTTGGTTGGCACAGGCGCTTTCGAAGTCACAAACGACCACTTTACGATGGTTAAAGATAAAGTTTTGTTACCTTACATCCTACCTGCAGGCACAAATCTGTTGCCCCACTAACTGAACCTCCACGCAGGTTTCGAACGAAAAGTCGTTTCAAAGCTTGCAATAGTTAGCGTTTTATTATAGCACGCGCCCCAAGACTTTCCAGTCGAGAACACCCCCGCTGTGGTGCCTGCAACTCAGGCGAATTTGGCGGGGGTGTCGTTGGCTGCCTCCCGCATCAAGAGGTCCTGCTGTGCTGTGATTTCGCGATAGCGGGCACTCACCTGATCTGGGGTCAGACCCGACGAAAACAACTGGTTCAACTCCTGTTTTAGGACATCCATCTTGATTTGCCTCACTGCGCTGACGATCCAAATGCGGTCCTGGTCAATATCCGATTCGGGTGACGAAGCGATCTCGGAAATGAGGCCATCGTACTCGTTGCTCGTCTCTTTCAACTGCTGCGACAAGGCGGCGAAGCTGCCGTTCGCGCCCAGGGCCTGGGCCATCTCGACCAGCTGGCGCAGGCGCTCGCCCGCTTCGCCGCCGAAATGGTCGAAGGCGCGTTGTGCGGCATCGTCCAGTTCCAGCGAAATGGCGGGATGCGACACCAGAATGCGCATGATCTGCAGCTCCAGTCCGACCGGTTCCGGCCGGCCCTGGCGCGGCGGTGCCTTGCGCGCCACCGATACCGGCTTGGACAACTCGAACAACGCTTCGATCTCCGCCGGCGTTGACTCCGTCAAATTCGCCAGGCCACGCACGATCTGCAGGCGCAGCGCCGAAGGGGCCATCGATTGCAGCAGCGGCTTGGCGTCGAACTGGACGCGGGCGCGCCCTTCCGGCGTGTCGAGCTCATGCTCGGTGGTGACTTCGCGCAGCAGGAATTGCGACAGCGGCATCGCTTCGTTGATCTCCTGGGCAAATGCGTCGGCGCCAAACTCGCGTACATAGCTGTCCGGATCGTGCTCTTGTGGCAAGAACAGGAATTTGATGGTCTTGTTGTCCGACACCTGCGGCAGGCAGGCTTCGAGTGCACGGCGGGCGGCGCGGCGGCCGGCCTTGTCGCCGTCGAAGCTGAAGATCACGGTGTCGGTCTGGCGCAACAGCTTTTGCACGTGGGTGTTGGTGCAGGCCGTGCCGAGGGTCGCGACCGCTTGCGGGAAGCCGAGCTGGGCCAGCGCGACCACGTCCATGTAGCCTTCGGTCACCAGCACGTAGCCGGCGTCGCGGATCGCCTGGCGCGCTTCGAACAGGCCGTATAACTCCTGCCCCTTGTTGAACAGCGGCGTTTCCGGCGAGTTCAGGTATTTCGGTTCGCCGCCATCCATCACGCGGCCGCCGAAGCCGATCACCTGCCCTTTGGTATTACGGATCGGGAACATCACGCGTTCGCGGAAGCGGTCGTAGCGTTTCTTGTTGCCGCCGTCTTCGTCGACACGGTCGATCACCAGGCCCGATTCGACCAGCGCCAATGCGTCGTAGTCGTTGAACACCGAGCGCAGGCTGTCCCAGCCGGACGGCGCATAGCCGAGGCCGAAGCGTGCGGCCACTTCGCCGGTCAGGCCGCGCCCTTTCAGGTAGGCAATCGCGGCCGGGGCCTGGCGCAGCTGGGCACGGTAATAGTCGCAGGCCTGGTTCAAGGCGTCGGTCATGGCCATCGATTGCGCCTGCTGGGCAGCGCGCTGTTGCGGTGGGATCTTGTCATCGGCTTCGGGCACGATCATGCCTACGCTTTGTGACAGGTCCTTGACGGCATCGACGAATCCCATGCCCGAGTATTCGATCAGGAAGCCGATCGCGGTGCCGTGGGCACCGCAGCCGAAGCAGTGATAGAACTGCTTGGTCGGGCTGACGGTGAAGCTGGGGGACTTTTCGTTGTGGAATGGGCACAGGCCCATGTAGTTGGCGCCGCCCTTCTTGAGCTGGACGTAACGCCCTACCACGTCGACGATGTCGACGCGATTGAGTAGATCAGTAATGAATGATTGCGGAATCACGTGAATAAACCGTATTTGTCTAAGGTCAGACTATACCGCAGGGCTCGTTACCGGTTGATTTTCGACAAGGCAACGAAGATGCTGGCGCCACGCCGTCGACAACGTGTGGCACCAGCAACAAATGGCACATCAAGCGCCGGCGAGCGCCTTCTTGACCTGGGCCGATACGGCGGTCATGTCGGCGCGGCCAGCCAGCTTCGGCTTCAGCACGCCCATCACCTTGCCCATGTCCTGCGGTCCCGATGCGCCGGTCGCGGCCACGGCGGCGGCGACTTCGGCAGCGACTTCTTCATCCGACAGGCCGGCCGGCATGTAGGCGGTCAGCACGGCCAGTTCGGCTTTTTCGATATCGGCCAGGTCGGCACGGCCGCCGGCTTCGAACTGGGTAATCGAATCCTTGCGCTGCTTGATCATCTTTTCGACGATGGCGACGGTCTGGGCGTCGTCCAGTTCGATGCGCTCGTCCACTTCCTTGCGCTTGATTTCGGCAAGGATGAGGCGGATGGTGCCCAGCTTGCCGGCTTCCTTGGCACGCATGGCGGCTTTCATGTCGTCGCTGATCTGGGTTTTCAAGCTCATGGATTCTTTCTCCGTTTTGTTTTTGAAGGGGGAAAAGGCAAAACCCGCTGCGGCAACAAACCGGAGCGGGCTTCGTCATATTCAGGCCTGTGATCCGCGACTGGCGTCTAGGCCGTCGCCGGAAAGGCAGCTGAACCGAATTAGTACAGTTTCTTCGGCAGTTGCTGGCTGCGGATGCGCTTGTAGTGACGCTTCACGGCAGCTGCCAGCTTGCGCTTGCGCTCTGCAGTCGGCTTCTCGTAGAACTCGCGTGCGCGCAGTTCGGTCAGCAGGCCGGTTTTTTCGATAGTGCGCTTGAAGCGACGCATAGCGACTTCGAACGGCTCGTTTTCTTTAAGGCGGATAGTGGTCATGTAAAAATGAAACCGTTGGATTTAGGGAAGAACGAAATTCTAACAGCTTTTCAAGTTCTGTAAAAGCTTTTTGGCCGGCGTGACCTAATTGCTACAAGTATCACTCTCGCCGTCAAGTCCTTGTTGGCTTACTCGATGCTGGCGCCGGCGGCGACGCCGGAAGCCCATGCCCACTGGAAGTTATAGCCGCCGAGCCAGCCGGTGACGTCGACCGTCTCGCCGACGAAGTACAGGCCCGGCACCTTGTTGGCCATCATCGTCTGCTGCGACAGTTCGCGCGTATCGACACCGCCCAGCGTCACCTCGGCCTTGCGATATCCCTCCGAGCCGGTCGGCACGATGGCCCAGCGGTTGATCGCGTCGCCCAGCTTGCGCAATTTCGCGTCGGCCATATCCGCCAGGCGTACATCGGGTCCAAAACCGTTCGCGATCAATAAACCTTCGGCCAGGCGCGCCGGCAGCCATTGGGACAGGATATTGCCCAGTTGCTTCTTGACAGTTGTCTTGGATGAGATCAATTCTTCGGCCACATCCAGTTCCGGCAGCAGGTTCAGCACGATCGGCGTGCCCGGTTGCCAGTAGCTCGAGATCTGCAGGATGGCCGGGCCGGACAGGCCGCGGTGGGTGAACAGCAGGTCTTCGCGGAAGTGGCCATACTTGCTGCCCTTCCCTTTCCTTGAACCTGTTTCGACCTCGACTTCGAGGGCGATGCCGGCCAGCGGCACGAAGGGCTGCCAGCTGGGGCCGTCGAAAGTCAGCGGCACCAGGCCCGGACGGGTCTCGACGGTCTTGAGGTCGAACTGCCGGGCAATGCGGTAGCCGAGGTCGGTGGCGCCGATCTTCGGGATCGACAGGCCACCGGTGGCGACCACGACATTGCTGGCGAAGATGGGTTCGCCGTCGGTAGCGATACGGAACAGCTCGCCGTCCTTGTCGACGCCGCTCACCTTGCAGGGCATGCGCCAGCTGACGCTGCCGGCGTCGCATTCGGCTTTCAGCATGCGGATGATCTGTTCGGCCGAGTCGTCGCAGAACAGCTGGCCGCGGTGCTTTTCGTGGTACGCGATACGGTGCTTCTTCACCAGCGCCAGGAAATCCTGGGCCGTGTAGCGCGACAGCGCACTGCGGCAGAAGTGCGGGTTCTCGGACAGGAAGTTCTGCGGGCCGGCATTGATGTTGGTGAAGTTGCAACGGCCGCCGCCGGAGATGCGGATTTTCTCGGCCAGCTTGGCGGCGTGGTCGATCAGCACCACACGCTTGCCGCGGTTGGCCGCGGTGGCGGCGCACATCATGCCGGCGGCGCCGGCGCCGATCACTGCCACATCATATTGTTTTGCCATCGCTGCCGCCCGCACATCCGTTTTGCCGAACCCGTGATTGTAAACGCTGAGCCGTGTTCGGGTAACACCAGAATGGCGCGCCTACCCTTCTCCGGCAGGCATCACATGGAAGTCGCGGCCGTTCAGCACCGTGCCGTCAAGCTTGATCGTGACCGGCTGCGTGCCGGTGTCGCTCAGCCCCAGGCGCTGGAGCTGGTCCGGCGCCACCCGCAGCCCGTAGTCACCGGGAAGCACGCCGGTGATCACGTAGTAACCGTCGGACGCACTGCTCACGCCGGCCACGACCGCGCCCGTGGCATTCACCAGCTCCAGGCGCAGGTCGCCGATCGGACGGCTCTTGCCCTTGGTGACGAAATACGTCGTGCCGTCGATCTCGCCGGTGATGGCCACCGCAAAGTCGACCTGGTTGACCTTGCCCGGCCGCGGCACGATGCGCACGCCCTTGGTCTGCGGCTGCCACTGCGGGTCTTCGAGCGTGCCCGGATCCAGCGCCAGGTCGATGTTCTGATGGGCCGGCAGGCGCGCCAGGTAAGCGATGCCATCGGCGCCGGTGCGCGCCAGCTGGTTGCCGCCGTTGATGGTAAAGCCGACGCCTTTGATGGGTTCATCACTACCGTCCATCGCGCCGTTCAGGTTCTTGTCGAGGAACACGCGCACCGAGGCCGAGCCCATGTTCGCCATCGGCTGCGCATCGGTCATCATGCGCGCCTGGCGCGGCTCCACTCCCAGCGCCATGAAGAACTGCACGCCGCCTCCGTACGCGTGCCGGGTCGAATGATAAGCGTTAACCCCAAACCCGTAGCTGCCCAGGCTCTTGTTCAGCGCGCCGTTCAGGCGGGTTTCGCGGGTGTCGAACATCCGGCTCAGGCCCAGGTTCACCAGGTAGCCGCCGGCCAGGTAGCGGTCGGCCGACACGGCGGCGCTGCCCAGCTGCGCTATCGGCTTCAGCAGGTATTGCAGCTGGCCGGTCAGACCGATGCCGGCGACGCGGCGGCTCACCTGCAATTGCCCGTTCGCCACCTTGGCACCGTCCAGCGACTGCCAGCGCACCGCGTTGGTGAGCGCGGTGCCGTCGCGGTAGGCTGACAGCCGCCCCTGGACCAGGACGTTTTCCTTGTGCGAGGCCAGGAGGTCGCGCCGCACCTCGAGCGAGAGCGGGAAGAACATGCCCGCGCCCGGCGCCACTGCGCCCTCGGCACGCAGTTCGTCACGGGTGCGGACCGGGTCGGGGGTCGGGGCAAACAACTCGCTGGTGAAGCCCTCGAGGCGGGCGCGGCTGGCCGACAAGGCAAGGTTGCCGATCCGCGTCTTGAGGGCCAGCTGGACCAGCCTGCCGCCGTCGTCGGCGCGGACCGCGTCACCGCTCAGGATGAAGGCGCTCAGGTAGCCGCGCAGTCCGACGTTGGCATAGCCCTGCTCGCTGCCACCGGGCAAAGGCACGCGCTGCCAGCCGCCGGTAGCGTTCAGGTGTTCGCTCAGGCCCCATTCGAACTGGGCCAGGGCGCGCGGGCGTCCGTACTGGTCGCGGTGCGCAGCCACGTCATAGAACAGCTCGCCGCGCCGCACTGCCGACTCTTCGAGGAGGAAGCTCTGGCGCTCCACCCGCAACTGTCCCAACGGTCCATGGAACACCAGCCGGAAGTCGTTCGGCCCGTAGGCCAGGCGCTGGTCCGGAAAACTGTATTTCCCGTCAGGGCGCGATTGCTGAAAGCCGACCAGCGCCTCGTTGTAGTACAGCTCGACGTCCCAGCCGGGCGGCAGGTCGCCCTGCAACGTGTGGCGGTCGAAGCTGCTTGGCTGGTTCAATGGCCGGTTGCTGACTGCGATGCCGTTGCCGGTCGCGCTGCTGGCCGAGATGTTCGCCACACCCGGCACCGCCACACTGCCGAACAGCGCGGTGCGCGCCCGCAGGGGGCCGAGCAGGCCGGCGCCGGGATCGTTGCGGCCCAGCGTCAGGCGCACGGCGCTCGAGGGATCGACCGAGTTGCGGCTCGCGTACAGCGCCGCTTCCATGCCGAGCAGGTCGGCCGTCAGGTAAGTGGTATAGGAAGTATCGGTCACGCGCCGTTCGCCGGCGCTGCCGTTCGTCGTGATCGACAGGGTCTGGTCGATGAAAGGCAGGCCCGCCACCCGGTAGGGCGTCGCCAGACGCGGATAACCGGGATCGGCATAGATGCCCTGGTTGCCCGGCAGCTTGCCACGCCGGTGCCGCGCCAGGCGCTCCTGCAGCGGCAATGGCTCGCGCGGGTGCACCTTGAGAATCAGGCTGGACATGTCGATATCGAGGTCGACCGGCAGCCAGCGCGCCAGCAGCGTGCTGTCGACATAGATGTCTTCCGCCTCGACCTTGACCTGCGAGCGCTCGAGTTCCTCGCGCTTGCCGCCGCTGTGGACTGCCCCTTCGGGCACGTCGAGGCTGAAGTTGCGATCTTCACGCAGGATGTAGCCGCCGGCACGACCGTCGTCCGTCACCCGCACTGCCAAGGTCAGCATGCGCGCCAGCTCGCCCAGCGGCAGGAACACATGGCGACCGATTTCATACGCGGTGACGCCGTCGGACAATATCTGGCCGTAAAGGCGCACTTCGAGCAGGATCAGATTGGCTTCGGCTTTCGGAGACGGCATTGCCGCCGCTGCAGTTGGCGCTGCAGCAGCGGCGACACCCGGCTGAAATGCGGGCAGCATGCCCAGTCCAGCAAGAAGAAAACCGTTTCGGAATACCTGCATGGATCGCCAAAACGCATCGCCGGCCAACCGACGGTTGGCCCTGGCGATACGATGAATTACGCCGCGAAATCAGTACGCACTTCCCGTTCGCCTATCGGGCGTTACGGCAGCGCCAGATTTGCCTGCGCCAGCAGCGTGCCGCCCGCTTCGGGCCGGTCCCGGTAGCTCACGTCGAGCGTGCCATGCGCCAGCGTCAGTCCGGCCGGCACTTGCAGCTGCAGTGCGGCGTGGCGCACCCGGTTCGGCGTGTACACGGCGATGCCGCCGACCTCGCCCACCGCCTGCGGCTTGCCGCCGCGCGGCGTGAAGGTCACACTCAGGTCGCCATACACCGAGCTGCTGCCTTCGCGCTCGAACTGCAGCTTGAGCACCGGGTGCTGCGCATCGTCCCCCTGCAACGCGAGGTGGCCGAGGCTGACCTTCGCGCTGGTCGCCCCATGGCGCACGATGACCGGCACGGAGGCGCCGACCAGGGCATTCAGGACGATACCGATGCCCTTGTCGGCCTGGCCCTGGTTTTCGATACTGGTGCTGCCTTCGACGTCCGGCAGCTTGTCGAACTGCAGGTGCGAGCGGTATTCACCTTCGGCCAGTTCGGCAGGCTTGCGCAGCATCACGCGCACGGTCTGCACGGTGCCCGGTTGCAGCGTGACCTGGCGCGGTGAAAAGCGCAGCATGTCGTTTGCAAAGCGTTCGTCCGGCGCCGCCGTGTCCGCCACTTCGAACTGGCCGGCCTCCGTCATGCGGCGGTTGACCAGCGCAATCCGGTAGGTGGCGGGCTTGCTGCCGTTATTGATCAATTCGATTTGCGCGGCCCGCTGGTTTTTCTCGAACACGATGCGGGTTGGGTACAGCATCAGGCCCGCATGCGCCGGCAGGGCCTGCATCAGCAGCAGCCAGGCAAGCAGCGAAGTCAGCATGCTACGCAGCGGCTGGCGCAACCCGCCCGGGCAAACCGATGCGAACGAGAGAAAAGACATGGGATGCTTTCCAGGTTAATTGAAGTTGACAGTCACGGAAAATGCACCGGAATACGTGCCGGCTGCCTGGAAGGATTTGACGTGCAGGGTGGCGCCGACCGATACGTCGGCAGCAGCGGCCGGGGCGACAAAGGTATCCGCCGCCGGCAAGCTGCGGAAGGTATCGACCGTCATGGTGCTCGTTACGCCATTGGTGGTGCTGGTGAGCTGGATGCTGGGGCTGTCGAACGTAATCACGGCTTGTTTTTTGCCGGCGTTCCCGCCGACAGTGAAGCTTGCCGGGCCGGGGCTGCCGCCATGCAGCACGATGACGCCGTTTCCGGTCGCCCCCGGCATGCCGGGGGCGACGACCACCGTGCCGGCGCCGACGGCAACGATGCGGCCGAAATCGAGCCCCCGTGTATTCGTCAGCGTCGCCTCCTGGGCGCAGGCTTCGCGCCCGGCAGGCAATAGCAACGCCGGCAGCGATGCGATGCCGGCGATGAGGATGGGACGGGAGCGGCGCCGCATCCTCCGCATATCAGTTGTAGTTGACCGCGACGACGATATTGCCGCTGTAGGTGCCGGCGTTCTGGTTGGCGCCCACTGTCAGGATGCCGCCGACGTAGATCGACTGGGCGCCGTTGGACAGGGTGCCGGTGGTCACGGTGCCGCTGGTCTTCGCGCTGGCGCTGGTGTCGCTGATCGGGGCAAAGGCCATGCTGTCGCTCCCGCTGGTGAGCGTGCTGGCGGTGCCGGTCATATCGATCGCATAAGTCAGATTGCCCGCACCGGTCACGTCGAACTGTGCGGCAGCGGGAGTGCCGCCCGCGGCGACCGTACCGCCGCCGACAGTGCGCGTACCGCCCGGGGTGAGCGTCACCGTGCCCGCGCTGGCCCCGCCTGCGATGGAACCGAACGACAAGTCGACCGCCTTGCTCACCGCGATCGGCGCGACGACGGTGCTGTTTGCGGTCGCGGTCGCGTTGTTGGCGGCCATCGTATTACCGGTTGCGGCGATTGCCATTGCCATCAGGGCCAGTTTGACACCATGTGCGGTGAAGCGGGTTTGCTTGTTCATTGGTCTTCCTTCAGAGTGAATAACCGGCTTGGGAGAGGCCGGCGAGCTTGGCATTCTTACCGGCAGCGTGTTTCGCAGAGGAAACCTTATACTTTCCTTCCGGCATCGCCTTGCTATTTCGCAAGGCAAGCGCATCCAGTAGCCGAGCAAGGTGGAAGGAAGACTTCCGCCTTCGAAGCGGAACAGTTGGGGGGCAAGCAGAAGGGGTGCGGCGCCGACGGAAGCCGGCGCCGCTGAATGCGTTATTGCGAGGTAGTGCGCAGCGTCCTTGCCACGCGCACGCATTGCGCAACCTGGGCCGCGATCGGCGGCGGCACGGGCTGTTCTCCGCGCAGGGCGCGCAGGATCCAGTCGGCGGTGGCAGCCGCATCGCGCCCCTCCGGTGCCGGGGCCAGTTCGTCGGCCGGCGCATCGCGCTCGACCAGCAGGGTTTTCTGGCCGGCGTGGAGCCAGTTGATTTCCTGGGCGCGGTTGGCGTTGGCCACTGTCTCGCCTTCAGTGCCGCGCATCAGGAAGGCGTCGCCTCTGGCATGCGGGGCGGCCGTGCCGAAGTACTCGGTCAGCATGCCCAGGTATTCGGGGTGCGTGTACGAGACCAGGCGCAGTGCCGGACCGTCGAAGGGCTGCAGAATTTTCACCAGCGTGTGCGTCGAATTGCGCACGCCGAGGATGCGGCGCAGCGACAGCTGGTGCGCCAGCTGCGGCGCCAGGCGCTCGATCGGCATGAAGCACGGTTTATTGGCCGCGAACGCGTCGAGCATGTCGGCGGTCGAGCCGGTCGGGCCGATGCCCAGTTCGGTGAAGATTTCGAAGGTGGTGACGCGGCCCGGATCCTGCTGGACGCCGTGCACCAGCACCGGCACGCCTTCGCGCGCCAGCAGCAGCGCCAGCAGCGGGGTCAGGTTGGCCAGCTTGCGCGCGCCGTTGTAGCTGGGAATCAGCACCGGCGCGAATTCGCCCGGCGGCGCAGGCAGCGGCGCGAACGAGGCTTCGGCAGCGTCCATGAAGCCGGCGATCTCGTCGACGGATTCGCCCTTGATGCGCATCGCCAGCAGGATGCCGCCCAGCTCCAGGTCGGACACGCGCCCGTCCAGCATGGCGCCATACAGCAGGCGGGCGTCGTCGCGCGACATGCTGCGCGCGCCTTTCACGCCGCGGCCGATTTCCTTGATGAAGCGGGCCGCTGCAAATGGTTGCAAATGCGGCTGCAACTGCGGTTGCAACTGCGGTTCCCGTTGTGGGTCGGTGGTCGTTTGATGATTGGTTTCCATGGCCAGAAGAATACCATTGCGCGCACTGGCTGGCGCGTCCACTCGATGTTGCTACTCGGCAAATTATCTGCGGAATTTTTGCGCAGTCCGCTGCATGCCTGCCGATTTCCGGCTAGACTGGTCAATCCCTCAGGAAAGAATGCCATGCCATGCTGATCACGCCCGATATCGAAAATACCAATGTCACCTCGTTCGCGACGATGCCGTCGCCTGTCGAACTGCACAAGAAACTGCCGCTCACGGACAAGGCCTTCACCACCGTGATGAAGGGCCGCGAGACCCTCCGTAACATCCTCGACCGCAAGGACAAGCGCCTGTTCGTGGTCGTCGGGCCCTGCTCGATCCACGATCCGGTGGCCGGCCTGGATTATGCGCGCCGCCTGAAGGCGCTGCAGGCCGAAGTCGCGGACACGATGGTGCTGGTGATGCGCGTGTACTTCGAAAAGCCGCGCACCACCACCGGCTGGAAGGGCTACATCAACGATCCGTTCATGGACGACTCCTTCCGCGTCGACGTCGGCATGGAGCGTGCCCGGCAGTTCCTGCTGGACGTGTGCGAACTCGGCCTGCCGACCGCCACCGAGGCGCTCGATCCGATCTCGCCGCAATTCCTGGGCGATTTGATCGCCTGGACCGCCATCGGTGCGCGGACCACCGAATCGCAGACCCACCGCGAGATGTCGTCGGGCCTGTCCACCCCGGTCGGCTTCAAGAACGGCACCGACGGCGACGTCGAGATCGCGATCAACGCCGTGCTGTCGTCCTCGAGCCCGCACGCCTTCCTGGGCATCAACGACCAGGGCACGGTGTCGATCGTGCGTACCAGCGGCAACGCCTACGGCCACGTGGTGCTGCGCGGCGGCGGCGGCCGTCCGAACTACGATTCGGTGTCGGTGACGATCGCCGAGCAGGCGCTGACCAAGGCCAAGCTGCCGACCAACCTGGTGGTCGACTGCTCGCACGCCAACAGCTATAAAAAGCCGGCGCTGCAGCCGCTGGTGATGTCGGACGTGATCCAGCAGATCAGGCACGGCAACAAGTCCCTGGTCGGCGTGATGATCGAATCGAACATCGTCAGCGGCAACCAGCCGATTCCGAGCGACCTGTCGCAGCTGACGTATGGCTGCTCGGTGACCGACGGCTGCATAGGCTGGGAAGATACCGAGGCGATGCTGCGCAGCGCGCACCAGGAACTGCTGCAGCGGCCATAATCCAGACACGCTTGCCCGTCGCCCCTGCGCAGGCAGGGGCGACGCCGCGTATCATCCACCAAACGCGGCCACCTGCTTTACAATGGCGGATTACGCTTTACGTCCACCATTCTTTTTGATCTCCCCATGATTGTCCTCGGCGTCGAATCCTCCTGCGATGAAACCGGCCTGGCTCTGTACGACACCGAGCGCGGCCTGCTGTCCCATGCCCTGCATTCGCAGGTCGCGATGCACGAGGAGTACGGCGGCGTGGTGCCCGAACTGGCCTCGCGCGACCACATCCGGCGCGCCCTGCCGCTGCTGGAACAGGCGCTGAACAAGGCCGGCGTCGCCAAGCAGGACATCGATGCGATCGCCTACACCCAGGGCCCGGGCCTGGCCGGGGCGCTGCTGGTCGGCTCCTCGGTCGCCTGCAGCCTCGGGCTGGCGCTGGATAAACCCGTGCTCGGCGTGCACCACCTGGAAGGCCACCTGCTGTCGCCGCTGCTGGCCAGCGAGCGCCCCGAATTCCCCTTCATCGCACTGCTGGTGTCCGGTGGCCACACGCAGCTGATGCGGGTCGACGGCGTCGGCCGCTACACGCTGCTCGGCGAGACCCTCGACGATGCCGCCGGCGAAGCCTTCGACAAATCCGCCAAGCTGCTCGGCCTCGGGTATCCGGGCGGGCCGGCCATCTCGCGCCTGGCCGAATTCGGCGATCCGGACGCGTATAAACTGCCGCGCCCGATGCTGCATTCGAAGGATTTCAATTTCAGCTTCTCGGGCCTGAAGACTGCCGTGCTGACCGTGGTAAAGAACCGCGAAGGCGGCATGGCGAATATCTGCGATCAGGACAAGGCGAATATCGCGCGCGGCTTCGTCGATGCCATCGTCGACGTGCTTACCGCCAAATGCGTGTCGGCGCTCAAGCACACCGGATTGACCCGGCTGGTGATCGCCGGCGGCGTCGGCGCCAACCGCCAGCTGCGCGCTTCGCTGGATGCCGCGGCCGCCAAGAAGAAGTTCAAGGTGTATTACCCGGAGCTGGAATTCTGCACCGACAATGGCGCGATGATCGCGTTTGCCGGAGCGCTGCGCCTGCAGCTGAATCCGGATGCGGCGCAGCGCGACTACGGCTTCAACGTGCGTCCGCGCTGGCCGCTGGACGAGATCGAAGCTGCCTGACACCGTCTAGAAACCGTCCCGGCCGCCGCTTGCCGGGATTGAACTTGCTAGCCTGACATCGATCCTACCGTGTGACCGCCGATAGCCAAAGGATGGCAATATCGGGCCGTTGAGTTTTTCGGAGGTGCTGCATGCGCGTAGTAAGCTGGAATATTCACTGGGGCTGTGGAAAGGACGGGCGCATCCGGATCCACGCTGTGATCGATGTTCTACGCAAGCTGAATCCCGACGTCATCTGCCTGCAGGAAGTAGCAGGCAATCATCCCGAACTCGAAGGCAGTGCAACCGCCAGCCAGTTCAAGCAGCTGGCCGGTGCTTTCGGCGGCTACCACATGATCGAGCAGGCACCGAGCGAGATCTACAAGAACAACCTGCCTCGCCAGTTCGGCAATATCCTGCTGTCCAAGTACCGCATCACCCAGGCCCAGCGCCACATGCTGCCGTGGCCGGCCGATCCCGAGTATCCGCCCGGCATGCCGCGCGGGATGATTGAAACCGTGCTGGAAGCGCCCGGCGGCAAGCTGCGCGTGCTGACCACCCACCTCGAATATTATTCGCCGCTGCAGCGCCGCGCCCAGGTGCGCCGCATCCGCGAACTGCACCGCGAGGCCTGTGCCCGCGCCCATATTTACCAGTCCGAGCCCGATCTCGACCCACCCTTCCAGCTGGGCTTTCGTCCCGGCAGCGCGATCTTTTGCGGCGACTTCAATTTTGCGCCGGATGCCGAGGATTACCAGGAACTGCTTGCCCCGGTCGAACCCGACACGCTGCGCCTGCTGGATGCCTGGCGCGCCCGCCACGGCGACATGGCGCGCGCGCCGACCGCCGGGCTGCACGGTTTCCCGTGGCCGGAACGGCCCGAGTGCTATGACTATTTCTTCGTCACCGAAGACCTGGCGGCGCGTGTGCACGAAGTGAACGTGCAGTCCGAGACGGCGGTCTCGGACCATCAGCCGATTGTGCTGGACCTGGTTTAAGCCATCGCTTCTTCGCGGGCGATCTTCCTCAAGGCCTGCTCGAACACTTCAGGCGGCTGTCCGCCCGAGATCAGGTGGCGCTGGTTGATGACGATCGCCGGCACCGAGCGGATACCGGCACGCTGCCAGTAGTATTCGGCCTGGCGCACCTCGTCGGCGTAGGTGTTCGATTCCAGCACCTGGCGCGCCGCGTCCTGGTCGAGACCGACCTCGCCCGCCACCCGCAGCAGCACCTCGTGCGATCCCGGGTTTTCGCCCTTCGTGAAATACGCCTCGAACAGCTTTTCCTTGAGTGCTTTCTGGCCACTCGGCTGGGTTTCGGCCCAGTGCAGCAGGCGGTGCGCGTCGAAGCTGTTATAGATGCGGCCGCGCGCGCTCATGTCGAAAGTAAAACCGAGGTCGGCGCCGCGCTGGCGGATCATCTCGCGCGACTTGTCCTGCTGTTCCTGGCTGGATCCGTATTTCTCCGCGATGTGTTCGAAGATGTCCTGGCCGTCCGGCCCCATGCCCGGGTTCAGTTCGAAGGGCTGGAAATGCATCTCGACCTCGATGTCGTCCTGCAGGTTCTCCAGCGCTTTCTCCAGCGATTTGAGGCCGATCACACACCACGGGCACGACACATCCGATACAAAATCGATTCTCATCTGCTGACTCACGACTCACCACCTTCCACTTATTGCATGTACGATTGCCTATCTTGACACATTGTCAGAAAGACGTCAGCGCACCTGCCGAAATACCGAAAACGCGTGCCTCGAAGCACAATTCCACATCGGGGTCAGAGCACAATTTGAGGAAATTCGGGGTCAGAGCCCTTTTTTAGGAAACTGCTTTAGAGAAGTGAATGGCATCGAAAAAGTGGGAAGTCCGGGCTGGGCGCCATCCGCCGACGGTGAATGTGCTTCGGGGCCAGAACCCACCAAAGTGCTCTGACCCCGAATTTGTGCTCTGACCCCGAATTGGGCTATTTCTTTTTGGCGGCGGCAGACTTGCTGCCGATGCGCGGTTCCTTGCCGGCGATGAGGTTGGTGATGTTGCCGCTGTGGCGCCACAGCAGCAGTGCGCTCATGACGATCACGGCGAACAGTTTTTCGTCGGCGCCGAACAGCAGGCCGTAGTAGAACGGGGCGAACACCGCCGCCACCAGCGCCGCCAGCGAGGAGTAGCGGAAGGCGTAGGCCACCACCACCCAGGTCACCAGGGTCGCCAGGCCGAGCCAGGGGTTCAGGCCGAGCAGCACGCCGAGCGCGGTGGCCACGCCCTTGCCGCCGACAAAGCGGAAGAACACCGGCCACAGGTGACCCAGGAACACCGCGATGGCGACCAGCGCCACGGTACCGTCGCCGAAATCGAACTGCTCGCTGAAGTGAATTGCCAGCCACACCGCCAGCCAGCCCTTGGCGCAGTCGCCGACCAGGGTCGCGATCGCGGCCTTCTTGCTGCCGCTGCGCAGCACGTTGGTGGCGCCCGGGTTCTTCGAGCCGTAGGTGCGCGGGTCGGACAGGCCGAAGGCGCGGCTCGCCACGACGGCGAAGGAAATCGAGCCGATCAGGTAGGCTGCGATGGTGAAGATGATTGTATACATGTCTTTCTTTCTTTATCCCCAAGCCAGCGCTACGGGGGAGGCCGGCGCGTGACTATACACCATGGCTTATGCCCGGCGGCAAGCCTTTAGTCCGCCAGCGCACAATGCACAGGCCGCGCCTTCAGTACGTCGACCAGCACCTGCGGTGCGATCCCGACCAGGAACCCGCGCCGCCCGCCATTGATGTAGATCTTGTCGAGCTCGAGGATGGATTCCTCGACGTACACCGGCATCGCCTTGCGGATGCCGAACGGCGAGGTGCCGCCCACCAGGTAGCCGGAATGGCGCTGCGCCACCTCGGGCTTGCACGGCTCGACCAATTTGCACGGGATCGCGCGCGCCAGGTTCTTGGTCGATACCTTGCAGTCGCCATGCATCAGCACGATCAGCGGGCGGGCGGCCTCGTCCTGCATCACGAGAGTCTTGACGACGTCGTGTTCGGGCACGCCGAGCGCTTGCGAGGAGACCGAGGTCCCGCCGTGTTCTTCATATTCATAGGGGTGCTCGGAAAAGGCCACGCCCTGCTTGCGCAGGAACTGGGTGGCGGGCGTTTCGGAGATGTGCTCTTTCTTGGCCATGCGTGTTACGCTAAAAGCAAACGGAGGAGTTTCCGATTATGCAGCAAGAAATTCGCTTTGCCACCTTTAATGTCTATAACCTGGCCCCGGCGGGCGCCCGGCTCTACGACAACCTGGCGCCCTACACGTCCGAGGAGGCCGAAGCGAAGATCGACTGGACCGCGCGCCAGCTCGACACGCTGAATGCCGACGTGATCGGCTTCCAGGAGGTGTTTTCGCAGGCGACGCTGGCCGAGGTACTGTCGCGTACGCGGCGCTACCGCGAGGCGCTGCATATCGGCTTCGATCCCGATCCCGGCGCCGACAAGCTGACGCCGAGCGTGGCCCTGGTGTCGCGCCTGCCGCTGGCAGCGGCGCCGGAACCGCTGCCCTATTTTCCTTCCGGGATCGCGATGCCGCCCGGCAGCCGCGACACGGAACGCTTCACCCGCCCGCCGCTGCACGCGCAGATCGCGCTAGCGCCCGGGCTGGTGGCCGACGTGCTGGTGGTGCACCTGAAGTCGCGCCGTCCCGACTACCGCACCGGCGACACCGGCGACGATCCGCAGCTGTTCGCGCTGGCCTCGCTGCGTTCGCTGATCCGGCGCGGCACCGAGGCGGCGGCGCTGCGCGTGATCCTGTCGCGCCTCGGCCGCGAACACCACCGGCCGCGCATCGTACTGGGCGACTTCAACGACGTCGCCGACGCCGTCACCACCGGCATCGTGCTCGGCATCGGCGGCCCGGCGGGCGACCGCCTGTACGACGCCTGCGGCATGCAGCGGCGCCAGGACCGCCTGCGCCACGTCGGCTTTTCGAACCTGCACGAGGGGCAGTACACGACCATCGACCATATCCTGGTGTCGAGCGAGTTCAATCCCGATCTGCCGGGGGCGCTGGGCGAGATCGCCGACGTGGTGTACCTGAACGACCACCTCGACCTGGGCCTGCCGGAAGCCTCGGACCACGGGCAGGTGCTGGCCAGGCTGCGCCTGTTCGAGCGCGCCGAAGGCGAACCCGAAGGCGACGGCTGAGCCGGCAACGTCCACGCCGCCTTTTTCACCATTCAGCGGTCCTTTTTCACCGCTCGTCGCATTCCGATAGCCCTTCGTCATCGCCTTCCCTACCATGCGTTCATGCGCATGGAGCTCCATCCCGTCCGACGGAACACGTGCGCTCCCCTTCCAACGCGCCCAACAAGAACAAGGCCATGAAGATCGAGACGCTCCCCCTGTCGCCGGCCGAGACGGCCGCAAGCACCATGCCCCGCACACGCCGCCGCGCCGCCATCGGCCTGGCCGCCGTGCTCCTCGCCGGCGCCGCCGGCGGCTATGCCTGGACCCAGCGCACCACTGCGCCCGCCCAGCCGGCGCCCGCCGCCGCCAAGGCGGACAAGGCGTCCGTGCACGAACTGTCGAAGCGCGACATCGCCGTGGTCGAGGCCCGTCCGCTGGCGGTCACCCTGCCCCTGTCCGGGTCCTTGACCCCGCTGGCCCAGGCGACCGTAAAATCGAAAGTCTCGGGCGTGGTGCTGGCCACCACCGTGCAGGAAGGGATGCGGGTCGGCGCCGGCCAGGTCATCGCCCGCCTCGACGACGCCGAAGCGCGCGCCCGCGTGGCCCAGCAGCAGGCGCTGCTGGCCGACGCCAATGCGCGCCTGGCGCTGGCGAAGAAGAACCAGGCCAACAGCGCAGCCCTGCTGCAGCAGAAGTACATCGCCCAGAGCGCCTACGACACGAGCTCGAACGCGGTCGACCTGGCCCAGGCCGCGGTCGATGCCGCCCGCGCCCAGCTCGACCTGACGCGCATCGCGCTGGCGGATACCGTGATCCGTGCGCCGCTGTCGGGCGTGGTCAGCAAGCGCCACGTCCAGGCCGGCGAAAAACTGTCACCGGACAGCCCGGTGTTTTCGATCGTCGACCTGCAGCAACTGACCCTGGACGCCCAGGTACCGGCCTCCGACATCCCGCGCATCAAGGTGGGCCAGGAAGTGCAGTTCCGCGTCGACGGCTTTGGCGAGCGCAACTTCGCCGGCAAGGTGGTGCGCATCAACCCGGCCACCGAAGCCGGCTCGCGCGCCATGCTGGTGTATATCGGCGTCGACAATGGGGATGGCCTGCTGCGCGCCGGCATGTTCGCGAAAGGCGCGGTGACGACCGAGAAATCGGCAGCGCACGCGCTGCTGCCTTTGAGTGCCGTGCGCGCCGGAGAAGGAGCACTGCGCGGCGAGGACGTGGTGTACCGCGTCGACGGCGGCAAGGTCGTGGCGCAGCCGGTGAAACTCGGCCTGCGCAACCAGGACGAGGGCCTGGTCGAAGCGCTCGACGGCATCCAGGCCGGCGCCACCGTGCTGGCGCTGCCGCTGGACGGCGTCAAGCCCGGCCACCGCGTCAAGCTGCCGGCCACCACCACCGCTGCGAAAGGCTGACCCCATGTGGATGACCCGCGTCAGCATCAAGCACCCGGTGTTCGCGACCATGGTGATGGTCGGCCTGATGGTGCTCGGCCTGTTTTCCTACCGCGGCCTGGGCGTGGAAAACATGCCCAACGTCGAGATCCCGGCGGTGTTCATCGAGACCCAGTACCCGGGGGCCTCGCCCGAGCAGGTCGAGAACGACGTCACCCGCCCGATCGAGGAAGCGGCGAACACCGTCGGCGGCATCAAGGCGATCCGCAGCTCGTCCTTCGAGGGCCGTTCCGGCGTCGGCGTCGAATTCCAGCTGACCGTCAACATGGACCGCGCGGTCCAGGAACTGCGCGACCGCATCGGCACCGTGCGTGGCGGCTTCCCGCGCGAGGTGAAGGAACCGACCGTGTTTCGCCAGGAAGGCGACAATGCGCAGCCGATGATCCAGCTGTCGCTCACGTCCCACGAGCGCAGCCTGCGCGATCTGACCATGCTGACCGACCAGGTCATCGTCAAGCGCCTGCAGGCGGTGGCCGGCGTCGGCCAGGTGCGCGTCAACGGCAAGCAGAACCGCCAGGTCCTGGTCGACATCCGTCCGGACCAGCTGCGCAGCCTGAACGTCGGCATCGATGAAGTCATGGCCGCGATCAGCGCCACCAACGCCAACCTGCCGGCCGGCCGCGTCAGCCGCGGCGAGCGCGAGAACCTGGTGCGCATCGAAGGCAAGATGAAGGAAGCGCGCGACTTCAACCGCATCATCGTGGCCCAGCGCGCCAGCGGCCCGGTCTACCTGGAACAGGTGGCCCGGATCGCGGACGGCGCCGCGGAAGAGGACTCGATCTCGCGCGTGAACGGCGAACGCGCCATCTCGCTGGAAATCGCCAAGGTCCAGGATGCCAACACGGTTGCGGTGGGCACCGGCGTCCGCGCGGCGATCGAGGCGATGAAGGACAGCCTGCCCAAGGATATCCGGTTCACCGTCCTGGACGACCAGGCCAGGACCGTGCAGGGCCAGCTCGACAACGTCAAGGACACCATCATCGAAGGCGCGATCCTGACCATGGTGATCGTGTTCCTGTTCCTGCACTCCTGGCGCAGCACCATCATCACCGGCCTGACCCTGCCGATCTCGGTGCTGGCCAGCTTCATCGCCATGAAGTACTTCGGCTTCACGCTGAACTTCCTGACCCTGATGGCGCTGTCGCTGTCGATCGGCCTGCTGATCGACGACGCCATCGTGGTGCGCGAGAACATCGTGCGCCATCTCGGCATGGGCAAGAACCACGTGCGCGCCGCCGAGGATGGCACCAATGAGATCGGGCTGGCGGTGATGGCCACGACGTTCGCCATCGTCGCCGTGTTCGTGCCGATCGCCTTCATGCAGGGCATCATCGGCCGCTTCTTCCTGCAGTTCGGGATCACGGTGGCGGTGGCGGTGCTGGTCTCGCTGTTCGTCAGTTTCACCCTCGACCCGATGCTGTCCTCGGTGTGGCCGGACCCGGCCAGGGACCGCTTCAAATATGTACCCTGGCTGGGACGCCTGATGGCGCGTATCGACCGCGGCATCGACCACGTGCACGGCTGGTATGCGAAGGTGCTCGGCTTTGCGCTGGCCTGGCGCAAATCGACCCTGCTGCTCGCCTTCGCCCTGTTCGCCGGCAGCCTGCTGCTGGTGCCGAAGATCGGCGGCGAGTTCACGCCCCAGGTCGACAACGGCTTCATCCAGCTGCGCTTCAAGACCCCGGTCGGCTCCAGCCTCGACTACTCCGACGCCAAGCTGCGCCAGATCGAGACCGCGCTCGGCGAATTCAAGGAAATCGAGAGCATCTCGACCATCGTCGGTTCCTGGGAAGGCCGCAATTACTCGCAGGTCAACCTGAAGCTGACCGACGTGCACCAGACGCACCGCCGCTCGCAGCAGGAACTGGAACAGGTGATCCGCGATCGCCTGTCCCCGATCGCCGGCGTCACCCTCAGCGTCGGCGAGCGCCCGATCTTCATCGCCATCCTCGGCAACGACGACGTCAAGCTGGACGCCGTGGCCCATCGCCTGATGGACAAGATGGCAGCGATCAAGGGCGTGGCCGACATCGAATACAGCCAGGAAGGTGCGAATCCGGCCACGCTGGTAAAAATCAACCACGAACTGGCACGCGACCTCGGGCTGTCGGTGCAGCAGATCGGCGCCTCGCTGCGGCCCTTCGTCGCCGGCGACCAGACCAACCGCTGGCTGGCGCCGGACGGCCAGAACTACGAGGTCAACGTGCAGCTGCCGAAGACCGGCCGCCAGAAGATCGCCGACCTGGGCGACCTGGCGGTGGCCTCGAGCCGCCTGGACGCGGCCGGCAACCCGATCATGGTGCCGCTGCGCCAGGTGGTCGAGTTCGTGCCTTCGACCAGCCCGCAGGTGCTCAAGCGCCAGGCCCTGCAGCGCCGCGTGGCGGTCTACGCCGGCCTGGACGGTCGTCCGCTGGGCGATGTGATGACCGAGGTGCGCCAGGCCATGAAGTCGATCGAGATGCCGGACGGCGTACGCTTCGACGTCGGCGGCCGCGCCGAGCAGATGGACGAGACCATGGCCGGCTTCGGCGTGGCGCTCGGCATCGCGGTCATCTTCATCTACCTGGTGCTGGCCTCGCAGTTCGGCAGCTTCCTGCAGCCGATCGCGATCATGGTGTCGCTGCCGCTGTCCCTGATCGGCGTGCTGGTGGCGCTGCTGGTCACCAAGACCACGCTCAACATCTTCTCGGTGATCGGGGTGGTGATGCTGATGGGCCTGGTGACCAAGAACGCGATCCTGCTGGTGGACTTCGCCAACCACGGCCAGCGCGAAGGCAAGTCCCAGTTCGCGGCCCTGATGGAAGCCGGCCAGGTGCGCCTGCGCCCGATCCTGATGACGACGCTGGCGATGATCTTCGGGATGCTGCCGATGGCGATCGGCATGGGCGAAGGCGGCGAGACCCAGGCGCCGATGGGGCGGGCGGTGATCGGCGGGGTGATCACGTCGACCCTGCTGACCCTGGTGGTGGTACCGGTGGCTTATACCTACCTGGATGCGCTGGGCAAGCGGGCCGTGCGGTGGTTCCGGCGGCATGAAGAGCATGACGCGGCGGAAGAGAGTGCTGCGGGTGGGGAACAGCAAACTGCGTAATTTTCCGCGTTAGCTCCAAAACCGTCGCCCCTGCGCAGGCAGGGGCCCAAGTTCTACGCGGGCCGCCAGCATATGCGGCTGATTGCTCGCAAAACTTGGGCCCCTGCCTTCGCAGGGGCGACGGTTTTCAGGCCAACAATTGGAAAACCTTCACGTCGATTCAAGCCGGATCCCGCTCCCCCTGCCCCACCGGCTCCGCCTCGACCTGCGCGTCCGAAGCCTCGGAAGCCTCCCCAACCGCCTCGCCCGCCTCTCCAGGCGGCTTGTGCAGCTTGGCCTCCTGCTTGCGCTTCGCCTTTTCGTCCGTCTTGCGCTTCTTTTCCAACTCGCGCTGCCGCTTCTCATACTGGAAATTCGTCCTGGGCATAATTACCTCGAGCATGTCAATGGGACCCGGTTGGGAAAACTCCTACCGAACCATTATGGGGCACGCCGGTGGCCGGGCCTTGAGATTTATCCGCGCGGGTGGTGCTGGGCGTGCAGGTGTTTCAGGCGCTCGCGCGCAACATGGGTATAGATCTGCGTGGTCGAGATGTCGGAATGGCCCAGCAGCAGTTGTACGACGCGCAAGTCGGCGCCGTGGTTCAGCAGGTGAGTGGCGAACGCGTGGCGCAGCGTGTGCGGCGACAGCGGCGCGTTAATGCCGGCCCGGGCCGCATGCTTCTTGATGACGACCCAGAACATCTGGCGCGTCATGGCGCCGCCGCGGCCGGTCACGAACAGGGCGTCGTCGACCTGGCCGTCCAGGATCTGGCCGCGCGCCTCCTTGAGGTAGCGTTCGAGCCAGTGGCGCGCCTGTTCGCCGAAGGGCACCAGGCGCGTCTTGCTGCCCTTGCCGGTGATGCGCAGCACGCCGTCGTTCAGGCTCAGCTCGACCACTTTCAGGGTCACCAGTTCCGATACGCGCAAGCCGCTCGCATACATCAGTTCGAGCATGGTGCGCTCGCGCAGGCCCAGCGGCGTGCTCACGTCCGGCGCATTCAGCAAGGCCTCGACCTGGGCTTCGCTCAGCGTATGCACGAAGCGCGCCGGCTGCTTCGCCGACGCCATCTTCAGGCAGGGATCGCTGGTGATGCGGCGTTCGCGCAGCGCCAGCTGGTAGAAGCGCTTCAGCACCGACAGGCGCCGGTTGGCCGAGCTCGGCTTCGACTCCTGATGGCGCTCGGCAAAATAGGCGGCGATGTCCTGCGGCTGCACCGCGTGCAGGTCGGCGCGTTCGGGACGCTTGGCCTGCAGCCAGCGCGCGAACAGGCGCAGGTCGCGCCGGTAGGCGTCCAGCGAGTTCTTCGACAACCCGTGCTCGAGCCAGAGCGTGTCGCAGAACGCGTCGATCAGGGGAAAATCGGCTGTTGTTGCCATGGCATGTCCGTGGCGAGCGCGCCTTCGTGGCGCAGCAGCCAGCGCTTGACCGAGAGGTGGAAGCCGTTTTCGTCGTCGTGGCTGGCAAAGCCGCCCAGGCCGCCGGCCGCGGTCACGCGGTGGCAGGGAACCACCAGCGGGAACCAGTTGGCGCCGCAAGCCTGGCCGACCGCGCGCGGATGCGATTCCAGCAGCTTGGCGAGCTGGCCGTAGGTGCGCACGCTGCCGCGCGGGATCGCCCCGATCATGTCCCACACGCGGCGTTGGAATGCAGTGCCGGCCGCATGCAGCGGCAGGTCGAAGCGGTATGCGGGATCGGAAAAATAGCGCGTGACCTGCACGGCGGCCTGTTCGGCGACAGCGTCGAGCGGCGCTTTTTCCTGGTAATGCGGCGGCAGGTAGACCAGCTCGCGCAAACTGTCCTGTTCGGTGCGGATACCGATGGCCCCGAACGGCGCGGCCGTGATGGCGCTGAAGATCTCGCTACCCTGTTGTGTGTTCATCAGCACAGTGTAAGACGCCGGCAGCGGCGCGGCAAGGGTCGGCAATGGACCTAGGGGGGCACAGGCGAAAAAAAAGCGCACCCGGGGGTGCGCTTCAATCTGGTTCACGTTCCCGGCCGCTCGGTCGTGCCGGCAGCATCATGTAAAACGTGTGTCTCCTCCAAACTTTTTTCCGGTAAATGAATACGATGTACTTGTGGTACCGTCATTACCGATTTTTCTACCTCTCCCCAACATGTATCCGGTAGTACTCCTTACGCACCAATGTAGTGCTGAAGGTGCTCCATCATAACGCATCCGCATAAGAAAGAAATACATTTCTATATACATTCACGGAATATATTTCAGCTATAACCAACTTAAAAACAACAGAAAGTGGGCTCAGCAGGCATTTCATTGCTGACAAGAAATTTGACGATCGAAAGTGTCAAGCCAGATCGTCAATCCTTATGGGGAATGCGTATAAATGGTGCAGAATCAACGGTTCTTGGCCGTGGTCCGGTTGATCGATTCAATCAGCTCCGGCCCGATGCGCACTTCCATCTGCTTCTGGACCGGTAGCAGCGCACGGCGCCAGGCAGCCTGCTGTTCCGGCGTGAGGGTGTAGACGGTGGTCTTGCCGGTCTTGCGGATCGTGTCGAGCGCGCGGTCGTTATCACGCTGGGCTATGGCTTTTTCGTAGGTCGTGGCTTCGCGCAGCGCCTGTTCCAGCTGCGAGCGGATATCGCGCGGCAGGCCATCCCAGAACTTCTTGTTGACGATCACGGCATATCCCAGGTAACCGTGGTGGGACACCGTCACGTGTTTCTGGACTTCGTTCATGCGCTGGGTCAGCATGTTCGACGGCGGGTTCTCGGTGCCGTCGACCACGCCCGACTGCAGCGCCGGGTAGGCTTCCGAAAACGCCAGTACCTGGGGCACCGCGCCCAGCGCGCGCATCTGGGCGTCGAGCACCTTGGAACCCTGGATACGCATGCGCAGCCCGTGAAAGTCGGCCGGGTCGTGCAGCGGCCGGTTGGCCGACATCACCTTGAAGCCGTTGTCCCAGTAGGCCAGCCCGGTGAGTCCTTTCGATTCCAGCTTGCGCAGCAGGCTGCGGCCGATCGGACCCTCGGTCACCGCGTTCAGCGCGGCCTTGGTGGGGAAGATATAAGGCAGGTCGAAGGCTTCGAACTCCTTCACGCCCAGCGGCCCGAACTTGGCCAGCGACGGCGCCAGCATCTGCACCGCGCCCAGCTGCAGGGCTTCCAGTTCTTCCTTGTCCTTGTAGAGCTGGCTGTTCGGGTAGACTTCGACCTTGACCCGGCCGCGCGTCAGCTGTTCGGCCAGCGCCCGGAAGCGCTCGGCCGCCAGGCCCTTCGGCGCGCCCGGCGCGACCACGTGGCTGAACTTGATGATGATGGGGGCCTGGGCCCGGGCGCTGCCGGTGCCGACCGCGGCACAAACCCCGATAATGATGGGCAGCGAGGCCAGCGCGGCCAGGGCGGCTTTGATCCGCATGACGTTTCCTCTGACTGAAGCAATACAGGTATATTCTGAAGCTGGCCCCAGTGTGCCGTTTCCCGGACGGCGCCGCCATCGTGGAAAACCGCAAGGCCGTCAGCAACGCAACCGATATGAAGAATCCATTTACGACGCCCCGCCCTATTCCCGAAGGCCCCTGGCGCTGGCTGGTGCCGGTGCTGCTGGTGCTGCTGTTCCTGCTGGTGCTGCTGTGGCTGCCCTGGCAGGCACGCCAGATGGAAGCCAACGAGCGCCAGGAACAGCTGATCGCCGACACCTTGTGGGTCGAGCAGACGCTGCGCTTCGAACTGGCGCGCAGCGAAGAGGCGCTGGCCACGCTCGGCGCCGACCTGGTGGTGGAAGCGCCGGCAGGGAACGTGCTGCAGGCGCGCCTGGCGCAGATGTTCAAGAACGGCCACGAACTGCGGCGCGTGATCTGGCTCAGCGCCGACGGCAGCGTGCGGGCGCTGCGCGGCATGGAATTGCCGGCCGCTGGCCTGACCGAATCCTCGCGCGAGGCGGCCGAGATGGCGCGCACCACGCGCGCCGGCCGCTACAGCGAACCGTATGGCGCCACCGCGGCGCTGCATGGCCTGGTCGACTTCCACCTGCCGCTGTACCGTGCCGGCACCTATGCCGGCAGCCTGGTCGCCACCTACAACCTGCAGACCCTGCTCGACGAAAACGTGCCCTGGTGGTTCGCCCAGGACAACGCGCTGTCCCTGCTCGACCGCGACGACCGCATCGTGGCGCAGCGCGCCGCCGGCGGCCCCGGACGCGGGGTTTACACCCACAAGCGCGCGCTCGACCTGCCCGGCTCGCAGATCGTGCTGGCCACCGACAGCGTCAAGGGCGCGCCGAAGCTACTGCCGAACTTGCTGGTGGGCTCGGTGATCGTGCTGGCGCTGGGGCTGGTGCTGTCGCTGGTCGCGCTGTGGCGCCACATCGCGCGCACCATCGCCGCCGAGAATGCGCTGCGCCAGCAGATGGCCTTCCGCACCGCGATGGAAGATTCGCTGCTGACCGGCCTGCGCGCACGCGACCTGGAAGGCCGCGTCACCTACGTCAACCCGGCCTTCTGCCGCATGGTCGGCCTGCCGCGCGAGGAACTGCTGGGCAAGAAGCCGCCGATGCCCTACTGGGCGCCGGAAGCCATGGCCGAATATGAACAGCGCTTCCGCAAGGTGCTGGCGGGCCAGGCCACGCCGCAGTTCGAGACCGTGTTCCAGCGGACCGACGGGGTGCGCGTGCCGGTACTGATCTTCGAGGCGCCGCTGGTCGACAACCACGGCCGCCACACCGGCTGGATGAGCTCCGTGCTCGACATCACCGACCGCAAGCGCGCCGAGGAGCTCAGCCGCCAGCAGCAGGAAAAACTGGAAACCAGCGCGCGCCTGTCGACCATGGGCGAGATCTCGTCGATGCTGGCGCACGAGCTGAACCAGCCGCTGGCGGCGATTTCCAGCTACACCGCAGGGGCTCTGAATGTGCTGAACCGGGCCAACGCGGATGAGGGCAGCGGGCCGGGTGCATCGCCTGCACTGGACATCGGCATGCTCAAGCGCGCGCTGGAACAGGCGAACACGCAGGCGCGGCGTGCTGGGCAGGTGATCCGCAGCGTGCACGAATTCGTCAAGAAGCGCGAGCCGCACCGCGAGAACGTGGCGATGCAGCAGGTGGTCGACGGCATCCGCGCGCTGATCGACATGCAGGCACGCCAGAGCTACGTGACGCTGCAGGTCGAGTTCCCGCCCGCGCTGCCGCCGGTGCTGGCCGACCGCGTGCTGCTCGAGCAGGTGCTGCTGAACCTGACCCGCAACGCGATCGAGGCGATGCAGGACATCGCGCCCGAGCGGCGCCTGCTGCGCATCACGGCCCAGGAAACGGATGCCCAGGTGGCGGTCTCGGTCATCGACAATGGCCACGGCATCGCGCCCGAAGTGGCCGAGCGCCTGTTCTCGCCCTTCTTCTCGACCAAGGCCGAGGGCATGGGCATGGGGCTGTCGATCTGCCGCACCGCGATCGAATTCCACGGCGGTACTCTGAGCCACGCCGACAATCCCGGCGGCGGTACGATCTTCACATTTGCCCTGCAAAAAGCATGAGCGCCGGCCGCCAGGCAAACGCTGCGCTAAAATAACCGCCCAATAAAAGGAGATCCATCGCATGCTGCACATCGTCGACGACGAAGACGTCATTCGCGACGCCCTCGAATGGCTGGCGCAATCGCGCGGTCTGGCGGCGCGCGGCCATGCCGGCGGCCAGGCCTTTCTCGATGCCCTCGGCGAACAGGCGCACCCCGCCGATGCCGACGGCGCCGATGGCGCCAGCGGAGATTGTGTGCTGCTCGACGTGCGCATGCCCGGCATGAACGGCATCGCCGTGTTCGACCAGCTGGTCGCGCGCGGCCTGCTGGCGCGCCTGCCGGTGATCTTCCTGACCGGCCACGGCGACGTGCCGATGGCGGTCGACTCGCTCAAGCGCGGCGCCTTCGATTTCTTCGAAAAACCGTTCAACGACAACCAGCTGATGGACCGCGTGGAAGAAGCCATGGCGGCCTCGCGCAAGGCCGCCGGCGCGGCCGCGGTGCGCGCGCGCCTGGCGACCTTGTCGGCACGCGAACGCGAAGTCCTCGACCTGATCCTGGCCGGCAACATGAACAAGGTCGTGGCCGACAAGCTCGGCATATCCATGCGCACGGTGGAGGTGCACCGGGCGCACATCTTCGACAAGATGCAGGTCAAGACGGCAGTGGAATTGGCGGGGCTGTTGAAGTAATCTCGTCTACTTGACAGGCGCGCACAACAGTTTGTTGCTGCCTGGCTTTTCGCAAGTTCGCTTGTAAAATCACTGCACACCCGATGGCCTTCATTGGCCATGCAAGAAAAATTCTTTAGGGAAGAACAGATGAGCGAAAAGACGATTGCAGACAAGATGTTCTTGCGGACCGCGAAATCGATGCTGATCTTGAACGGGGGCGTTCACCCCGGCATGGTCGCGCAGATGCCGCCCAACCTGATCAAGAACGAGCAAGGCAAAGCCGACGACCGCGTCGACGTGGTATTGCTGTTCGCAATGAACCGCAAGGAACTCGAGCAGTATTTCCCGATCGCCAAGGAACGCATGGGCGACAAGGGGTCGCTGTGGGTGGCTTACCTGAAGCAGACCGCGTCCAAGGCCACCGATATCAATCGCGATTCGATCAATGCCTATGCAAAGGAAAACGGTATCACAGGCGTGGCGATGATCTCGATCGACGGCGACTGGTCGGCACTACGCATGAAGCGCATCGCGCTGTAGCACGACCCCGTGGCGCGCCAGCGCCCAGGCCACGTGCTCGCGCACCAGCGCCGACGGATGCGCTGCGCGGGCTTGCAGGGCGGCCACGATGGCCGGGTCGCCCGGGCGCGCCGCCGCTGCGTTACCGAGTCCCACCGCCAGGTTGCGCAGCCAGCGCTCATGGCCGATGCGGCGGATCGGACTGCCCTCCATGCGGCGGTTGAATTCTTCCTCTTCCCAGCCGAACAGTTCCACCAGGCTCACCGCGCCGAGGCCGTTGCGCTCGTCGAAGTCGGGCAGCATGCCGCGCTGCGCGAACTTGTTCCACGGGCACACCAGCTGGCAATCGTCGCAGCCGTAGATGCGGTTGCCGATCAGCGGCCGGAATTCTTCCGGGATACTGCCCTTCAATTCGATCGTCAGGTAGGAGATGCAGCGCCGCGCATCGAGCCGGCCCGGTCCGAGGATGGCGCCGGTCGGACAGGCGCCGATGCAGGCCTCGCACTGGCCGCAGTGGGCGCCGGTCGGTTCATCGATCGGCAGCGCCAGGTCGACCAGGATCTCGCCGATGAAGAAGGTCGAGCCGGCTTCGCGCGACAGCAGCAGGGTATGCTTGCCGCGCCAGCCGAGGCCCGCCTTTTGCGCCAGCGGCAATTCCATTACCGGCGCCGAATCGGTGAACACGCGGTAGCCGTAGTCGCCGATGGCCGCCTTGACCTTTTCGGCCAGCGCCTGCAGGCGGTTGCGCAAGACCTTGTGGTAATCGCGTCCGCGGGCATAGACCGAGACCACGGCCGCCTGCGGATCCTGCTGGCGCAGGCGTTCGCGGGCGCGCCAGTCGTCCGCCGTGGCGCGCGGCAGGTAGTCCATGCGCGCGCTGATCACGCGCACCGTGCCGGGCACCAGTTCGGCCGGCCGGGCGCGCTTCATGCCGTGGCTTGCCATATAATCCATCTCGCCATGGTGGCCTGCGTCAAGCCAGGCTTGCAGCCCTGCTTCCGTATGCGCCAGGTCAATGTCCGTGATGCGGACGTCGGCAAAGCCGAGTTCGGCGCCCCATGCCTTGATGGCTTGCGCGAGTTGGTCGAGGTCGGGAGAAGCGTCAGGCATGGTGGGAAAGTTGACAACACGATGCGGAACAAGCGTCCGCAACACACTATTTTAATTGATGCAGCCCATACCGAAGCAACTGAGAACTTATCTTCCGGATGAAGACGCGACCCGCGCCCTGGGCGGCGCCCTGGCGCGCGCGCTGCGGCCGGGCCTGGTGATCTACCTGCACGGCGACCTCGGCGCCGGCAAGACCGCCCTCACGCGCGCGCTGCTGCACGCGGCCGGCCACCAGGGCGCGGTGAAAAGCCCGACCTATACGCTGTCGGAACCCTACCGCATCAGCCTCGACGGCCAGCCGGTCGCGCTGATCCACTACGACCTGTACCGCATGTCGAGTCCGGAAGAATTCCTGGACGCCGGCTTCCGCGAAGATTTCAATGGTCACAACATTTGCATCGTCGAATGGCCGGAAAAAGGCGCGCCGGTGTTGCCGCCACCCGACGTGAACGTGTTGCTGGAAGTCAGCGGGCTCGGGCGTACTGTAGAATTGCAGGCGTTGTCCGACTTGGGCCTGCTATGCCTCGAACGCCTGCACTACCCCCCGACTCCCTGATGCCCGATTCGCCGACGCGGCGCACCGCCCTGAAAAAAGGCGGCACGCTGCTGCTGTCGGTGCTCGCGCCTGCCCTGATGCCGAGCGCCGCCATGGCCGCGCAGATCATGGCCGTGCGCGTCTGGCCGGCCGACGACTATACCCGCGTCACGCTGGAAAACGACGGCGAGCTGAAGACCACCCATTTCATGGTGCCCGACCCGCCGCGGCTGGTGGTCGACATCGATGGCCTGGCCCTCAACGATACCCTCAAAAGCCTGGTCGCCAAGGTCGAATCGAACGACCCCTACATCAAGCAGGTGCGGGTCGGCCAGAACCGCCCGAACGTGGTGCGCCTGGTGTTCGACCTGAAGGAAACCGTCAAGCCGCAGGTGTTCACGCTGGACCCGGTGGCCGGCTACCGGCACCGCCTGATCTTCGACCTGTACCCCGTCAAGCCGGTCGATCCGCTGACGGCGATGATCGACAAGGAAAAGTGGAGCGGCAGCGAAGTGGCGGCCGCCACCCCGACGCCGAGCGGCCAGCCGGGCGCCCCGAGTGTCGGCCAGGCCGGCCCGGCCGCGGTGGCCCAGCTGGAAGCCGATGCCGCCCGCGCCGGCACCACGCCGGCCCAGCCGCAGCCGAGTACGCCGCAACCGCCGGCCGTTGCGCAGCGTCAAGCCCAGGCCCAGGCCCAGGCACAAGCGCAGGCCCATCCGAAGGCCGTGCCCGGCCAGAAGGTGACGCGCATGGTCACCATCGCGCTCGACCCCGGCCATGGCGGCGAGGACCCGGGCGCGACCGGCGCCACCGGCGTGCACGAAAAGGACATCGTGCTGTCGGTCGCCAAGCGCCTGAAGGCCAAGCTGGAAGAGTTGCCGAACACGCGCGTGATGCTGACCCGCGACGCCGACTTCTTCGTGCCGCTCGGCCAGCGCGTGGAAAAGGCACGCAAGGTGCAGGCCGACCTGTTCGTGTCGATCCACGCCGACGCCTTCGTCCAGCCGAGCGCGCGCGGCTCGTCGGTGTTCGTGCTGTCGGAAAAAGGCGCCAGCTCGAGCGCCGCGCGCTGGCTGGCCAATGACCAGAACAAGGCCGACCTGATCGGCGGCACCAACTTCGCGTCGCACGACAAGGATATCGCCAGCGTGCTGTTCGACCTGTCCACCACAGCCCAGATCAACGACAGCCTCAAGCTGGGCAAGGCGGTGCTGTCCGAGATCGGCGGCATCAACCGCCTGCACAAGGGCTCGGTCGAACAGGCCGGCTTTGCGGTGCTGAAGGCGCCCGACATCCCCTCGATCCTGGTCGAGACCGCTTTCATCTCGAATCCGGAAGAGGAAGCGCGGCTGAAGGACGACGGCTATCAAAATCAACTGGCCGACGCGATCACCAAAGGCATCAAGCGCTACTTCGCGTACAATCCGCCGCTGGCGAAGAGCCGCATGACTTGATCCCGATGGCGTGGTTGCCGCGCGTGACGACTCCATTGGTTTTACCTGAGGAGAGGCCCGTGAGCGCAACCACCACGCAGTTTGGGCAATTGCCCGCTTTACAACTTCGCGCGCCCGACGGCGCCGAAGCGACCATCACCCTGTATGGTGCCCACCTGGTGTCGTGGAAAACCCCGCCCAGCCCGCAAGCCAGCGCGGCCGGCGCGGTGGGCTTGCAGGCACCGGCACCGCAGGAACGCCTGTTCCTCAGCACCCTCTCCGCGCTCGACGGCAGCCGCGCGATCCGCGGCGGCGTGCCGGTGATCTTTCCCCAGTTCGCCGAACGCGGCAGCGGCATGCGCCACGGCTTCGCGCGCGTCAGCACCTGGCGCGTGCTCGAGTCGGGCGAGCAGGACGGCGCCGCATTCGCCGTGCTCGGCCTGTCGCAGGCCGACCTGGCGCCCGCGCTGGCGGCCGCCTGGCCGGCGCCGTTCGAGTTGTCGCTGCGGGTGACCGTGGGGGCCCAATCGCTGGCCCTGCAGCTTGAAGTGCGCAATACCGGCACCGAGGCCTTCCCCTTCTCGGCCGCGCTGCACACCTATTACCTGGTCGAGGACGTGGAAGCGGTGCGCATCGACGGCGTGCAGGCCGAGACGCTGGCGATTACCGACAAGCTGGACCAGGTGTTCGAAGGGATCGCCGGCAACATCGTGTTCGATACCGGGGCCGACAAGCTGGGTCTGCAGCAGAGCGGCTTTACCGATGCGGTCGTGTGGAATCCGGGGGCGGCCGATGCGGCGGCGCTGAACGACATGGACGATGACGAGTACCGGCAATTTGTCTGCATCGAGCCGGCCTTGCTGGGGCCGCAGGTGCTGGAGCCGGGCGGGAGCTGGCGCGGGGAGCACCGGGTGGTGGTGTCGGCTTGATGGTTCGCCAACGCCACCTGAATCGTTAGCGCGTAAACGTCGCCCCCACGGAGGCGGGGGCCCAAGTTCTGCTTGCGTTATCGAGATGCTGGCAAACTTGGGCCCCTGCCTTCGCAGGGGCGAAGGTGGCTGCGCTAAGCCAGCCTCAATTCGACTCCTTGATCATCCGCCCCGCCGTCGACTGCAGCGGCCGCGCATTCAGCGGATACAGCCGCGAAAACAGCGCCATCTGCGCCGGCGACGCCTGGCGCGGCTGCTTGAATACCATCCACAGCACACCCTCGCTGCACGGCGGTTCGCTCAGGGACCCCATGTAGGTGAAATACTCGCGCTTTTCCGGCAGCGCATCGGTCGGGTCGATCACGATCGCCGGCGACACGGTCTCGTACTTTTCCAGCGGCAGGTTGTCCCAGACCGTCTGGATCAGGCCGTGCGGCTGGCCGCGCTCGAGCAGCACGGCGACGATCGCGATCTTGCCGTCGGCGCTCTTGTGCACCATGTGCATGACCATTTCCGTGCCCTTGCCGTTGATCTTTTCCTCGGACGGGCGGTGGAAGTGGAATTGCTGCAGTTCATAGGTCTGGTTGCCGACCGTGATGAAATTGCCGCTGCCGACGTCGACCTGGATCGTGCGGCCATTGTTGACCTCGCTGAACGAGGATGGGTGGTAATCGAAGCTGATCTGTTCCAGGTTGACCTTGATGCCGTCGCGCAGGTCGATCGGCGACTGGCGGTTGCCGGCGGCGCACTTGGCCCAGCCGTCGTTGATCTTCGACCAGTTGGCCGGGCCGAGTTCGCCTTCGTAGGACCAGTCGGTGCCGCGCTTCGGTGCGGCGGCAGCCGTGATCGCCACGGCGGCGGCGGCGACGGCGGCCTGCTCTTCCTGCTTGCGGCGGGCATCGGCCACCTTCCTGGCGCGGGCGGCTGCGCCGGCGCGCGCCTGCTGGCGCTCGCGCAGCTCGGCCAGGCGCTCGGCGATCTTGGCGGACAGCGCGACTTCGGCATCCTCCTCCTTGGCGCTTGCAGCAGGTGCGGCAGGTGCGGCGGCCGGCCCAGCGACCTTGGCATCGGCGGCCGCCACCAGTTTCTTGACCGCGTCGGAAGACGCCGTCTTGGCGCCGGCCGGCATGGAAGCCGACGCCGGTTTCGAGATGGAGGCCGCGAGCTTGGCTGCCGCGGCGCCAGGATCGTTCGCGCTTGCGCTCATGGCAACGCAGCAGCAAGCGAACAGGGCGATCAGGTTACGCATGGGATTCCAGTAATGAAGCAGTCCATGCTTTAACGGGTTGCCGTAGGCAAACTTGAGGGCCGCGCGCCCCGTAAACGCACAGCGCGCCGTCGATGCGGCGCGCTGGCTGACCCGACAATGTCGAGGTGTTATCGGGTGTTATCGGCTCAACATGCGGCGCCCGAACTTGTAGATGCCGCCCAGCGCCAGCGGCACGATCGCGGCGCCGACGCCGATCAGCACGATCGCGGTCAGGTGGTCGCGGATCACCGGGATATTGCCGAAGAAATAACCGGCGGTCACCAGGCCAGCCACCCACAGCACGGCGCCGGTGATGTTGAACATCTGGAAGCGGGTATGCGTCATGTCGGACACGCCGGCCACGAACGGGGCAAAGGTACGCACCACCGGCACGAAGCGCGCCAGGATGATGGTCTTGCCGCCATGCTTTTCGAAGAAGTCGTGGGTGCGTTTCAGCGCATCCTTGTTGATCCAGCGGTAATCATGGGTGAACATGCGCTGGCCGATGGCTTCGCCGATGTGATAGTTCAGGGTATTCCCGGCGACGGCGGCCAGGATCAGGAGCCCCATCAGCAGCGGATAACTCATCTCGCCGGTGGCGCAGAAGGCGCCCGCGATGAACAGCAGGGTGTCGCCGGGGAAGAAGAACAGGACCACCAGGCCGGTCTCGCAAAACACGATGGCGAACAGTACTGCGTAGACATAGATGCCGTACTGGCTGAGCAACATGCCCAGGGTTTTATCGACATGAAGAATCATGTCGAAAAATTGCATGAAATCCATAGTAGTCCTAAACGGTAGCGCAGCATCATACCACCAGTCAGCCCTGCCAAATGGCCGGAAGCACAACTTAAGCAACAGAATCGCGACACCCTGCGGGGGGCCCCGGTTTGCGCTGGCGCACGCCGAGCTATAATGTGCCGGATGAACGCTCCGGTCCCTACCCATCGCCCGATCCAGCAGCTGCCCGATCAGCTGATCTCGCAAATCGCCGCCGGCGAGGTGGTCGAGCGGCCCTCGGCCGTGGTGAAGGAGCTGCTCGAGAACGCGCTCGACGCCGGCGCGACCCAGGTCACGATCCGTCTCGAGGAAGGCGGCGTCAAGCGCATTGCCATCACCGACAACGGCAAGGGCATCCCGCCGGAAGAGCTGCCGCTGGCCCTGGCGCGCCATGCGACCTCCAAGATCGCCTCGCTGGCCGAACTGGAAAACGTGAACACGCTGGGCTTCCGCGGCGAGGCGCTGGCCTCGATCGCCTCGGTGGCGGCGGTATCGATCACCTCGCGCACGGCCAACGCGCCGCATGCGTGGGAAATCGTCGGCTCGCACCTGGGAGTGGTGTCGCCCTCGTCCGGCGCCTTCGGCACCACGATCGACGTGCAGGACCTGTATTTCAACACACCGGCGCGCCGCAAGTTTTTGAAGTCGGAGCAGACCGAGTACGGCCACTGCGCCGAAGTCGTGCGCCGCATCGCGCTGGCGCGGCCCGACGTCTCGTTCAGCCTGACCCACAACGGCCGCACCATCGACCACTGGAACGTCAGCGAAGCCGCCAAGCGCAGCGCCCAGATCCTCGGCAACGATTTCGCCGAGGCGCGCCTGGCAGTCGAGGAAGCCGCCGGCCCGCTGCGCCTGCAGGGCTACGTCGGCTTGCCGACCGCGTCCAAGGCGCGCGCCGACGGCCAGTTCTTCTACGTCAACGGCCGCTTCGTGCGCGACAAGCTGCTGGTGCACGCGGTGAAAGCCGCCTACCAGGACGTGCTGCACGGCGACCGCTTCCCGACCTACGTGCTGGCGCTCGAACTCGACCCGGCGATGGTCGACGTCAACGTCCACCCGTCCAAGATCGAAGTGCGCTTCCGCGACAGCCGCGCCGTGCACCAGTTCGTGTTCCACGCGGTGCAGCGCACGCTGGCCCAGACCGCGGCGACCGCCCACGGCAACGCGCCGGCGCCGGTCAGCGCGGCCGAGATCACGGCGTCGCGCACCTCGCTCGACAGCATCCTGGGCCGTGGGCAAGGCGGCAATTTCGGCCTCGGCGGCAGCCCGGGCGGTGGTGGCAGTGGCGGCAGTGGTGGTTCAAGCAGCAGCGGCAGCCCGGCCTGGCGCCGTCCGCACGAACAGACGGCGTTCGGCAGCCAGCTGACCTCGACCTTCTCGCCCTCGCCCTTCCCGCCCGGCAGCCGCTGGGATGCGCCGGGCGCCGGTACGCCCACCAGTGCCGGTGTCCCGCAGCGCACCGACAGCTACGGCGCCCTGTTCAAATCGGACCCCGCAGCGGACGCGCCTGCCAGCGGCGGCGCGGTTCGCGAAGCCAGCCTGCCGGAGACGACGCAACCCGCCTCGGATGACGACTTCCCGCTCGGCTTCGCGCTGGCCCAGCTGCACGGTATCTACATCCTGGCCCAGAACCGCAAGGGCCTGGTGCTGGTCGACATGCACGCGGCCCACGAGCGCATCCTGTACGAGCAGATCAAGAACGCGCTCGACGCCCAGGCCGGCGGCGAGCAAATGCAGGTGCAGCAGCTGCTGATCCCGCTGACCTTCTTCGCCGATGCGATCGAGGTCGGCACCGTGCAGGAAAACCAGGACACCCTGCAGGCGCTCGGCTTCGACATCGCCGCGCTGTCGCCGACCACCCTCGCGGTGCGCGCCGTGCCGACGCTGCTGAAGAACGCCGACGCCCAGACGCTGGCGCGCGACGTCCTGCGCGACGTGCGGGAGTATGGCGGCTCGCGCGTGCTGATCGAGCGCCGCAACGAATTGCTCGGCACCCTCGCCTGCCACACGGCGGTGCGCGCCAACCGCATCCTGGCGGTGCCCGAGATGAACGCCCTGCTGCGCCAGATGGAAGCGACCGAACGCGCCGACCAGTGCAACCATGGCCGACCGACCTGGGTCCAACTCGACATTTCCGCACTCGACAAGTTATTCCTGCGCGGACAGTAAACAATGAATCAACAAGCTAAACCGATGGCGGTCGCCATCATGGGTCCGACCGCGTCCGGCAAGACCGCCGCCGCCCTCGCCATCGCAAAAGAATACCCGGTCGAGATCATCTCGGTCGACTCGGCCCTGGTCTACCGCGAGATGGATATCGGCACCGCCAAGCCCTCGCCCGAGGAACTGGCCAGCGTGCCGCACCACCTGATCGACATCATCGACCCGCTCGACGCGTATTCGGTCATGCAGTTCCGCGACGATGCGATCCGGCTGGTGGCCGAGATCGCGGCACGCGGCAAGTTGCCGCTGCTGGTTGGCGGCACGATGATGTACTTCAAGGGACTGGCCGACGGCCTGGACGACCTGCCGACCGCCGATGCCGAGGTGCGCGCGCGCATCGACGCCGAAGCCGCACGCATCGGCTGGCCCGGCATGCATGCCAAATTGCAGACGCTGGATCCGGTCACGGCGGCGCGCCTGGCGCCGAACGATGCCCAGCGCATCAACCGCGCGCTGGAAATCATCGAACTGTCGGGCCAGCCGATGTCGGCATTATTGGCGAAGCGCGACAAGACCGAGCTGCCCTTCGACCTGCTGTCGTTCGCGCTGGAGCCATCCGACCGCGCCGTGCTGCACCGGCGCATCGCGCAGCGCTTCGACCAGATGCTGGGCAGCAGCGACGACAGCGGCATCGTGGCCGAGGTGGCGCGCCTGCGCGCGCGCGGCGACCTGCACCCGAACCTGCCCTCGATGCGCTGCGTCGGCTACCGCCAGTCCTGGGAATACCTCGACGGCCTGATCGACCGCCCGGCGCTGCGCGAGACCGGCATCATCGCCACGCGCCAGCTGGCCAAGCGCCAGCTGACCTGGCTGCGCTCGATGCCGGCGCGCATCGTGATCGATTGCCTGGGTCCGGATCCGGCGCCGATCATGCTGTCCCATTTGGAAAACACCGAGCCTTGACACCGCCAAGCCCGGACGGCATAATATCTTTCGTTCCGGTGATATAGCTCAGTTGGTTAGAGCATAGCATTCATAATGCTAGGGTCGGTGGTTCAAGTCCACCTATCACCACCAAGATTCAAGCGGAATGGCTTGGCCTTCAAAAGGCTGGGCCATTTTGTTTTAGAAGTTAAGTAGTGCAAGTTAAGCAGTACCAGTTGGTGATATAGCTCAGTTGGTTAGAGCATAGCATTCATAATGCTAGGGTCGGTGGTTCAAGTCCACCTATCACCACCAGAATTCAGCAGTAGCAGTAATAGTAATAGTATGAAAAAAGCCGCACGTTCTCGCGAACCTGCGGCTTTTTCTTTTACCGGCCTTGAAATGCGCCGCAGTAGGCAAACAAGCCCGGCAAGCCGCCCGTCATCAGGAACAGCACGCGCGCGCCGGGTGCCAGCCTGCCCTCGCGCGCATCCGCCAGCAAGCCCGCACATGCCTTGCCGCCGTACACCGGATCGATGAGCAGGGCTTCCTGCGTTGCCATGTCGGACAGCGCCGCGTGCATGGCCTCGGTCGGCACGCCGTAGCCGGGCCCCAGCTGGCTGCCGTCGATATGCACGGCGTCCTCGGCGAGCGCCATCCCGGGTCGCAACAGCGCCAGCGTCTCGGCCGCCAGCCGGCGCGTCGTCTCGCGTGCGTTCTCGACCGGCGCCAGCACGGTGTAGGCGCGCACCCGGCCCGGATCGAGGCCGAGCGCGGCATGGCCGGCGACCAGTCCGGCCTGGGTCCCGCCGCTGCCGTTGGGCAGGACGATGCGCTCGAAGGACAAGCCCGATGCCCGCTCCTGCCTGGCGATCTCCAGGGCCGCCGCCGCATACCCCAGGCAGCCGGTCGGCGACGATCCGCCCAGCGGCGCCAGGTAGACGCGGCGCCCGCGCCGTTCGAGTTCGGCCCGGCGCGCGGCCGCGAAAGCGGCGGCGTCGGCACCGGCCGGCAGCGCATGCACGCGCGCGCCGAACAGCCGGTCGAGCAGCACGTTGCCGTTATGGCGGTAGTCTTCATCGTCGCGGGCGGTCGAGCGGGTCAACACCAGTTCGCACTGCAGCCCGGCGCGCGCCGCCACCGCTGCGGTCAGGCGCGCATGGTTTGACTGCAGCGCACCGACGGTGAGGACGGTATCGGCGCCCTGCGCCAGCGCCTCGCCCAGCAGGAATTCGAGTTTGCGCAGCTTGTTGCCGCCACCGCCAAGCCCGCTCAGGTCGTCGCGCTTGACGTGGATGTCGACGCCGAGGCTGCCGCTCAAGCGCGCCAGGTGCTGGATCGGCGTGGGCGCATCGAGCAGGCGCTCGCGCGCGAAAGCGGTGAACAGGCTGGCTGACCTTGGCATATGGATGGGTTCCCGATAGTCGCGTTAATTTACATACAATAAGCAAACCAGCATAACAGCGGAGCACGACGCACCATGACCGCCACCCTCGACGAATGGGAAATCACGGGACGCGCACGCACCCACGTGCTGCAATCCTGGCAACCGCGCCTTGCCGCCCAGCCGGCGGCGCTGGACGCCTTCCTGGCGCTGCGCGACGCTGCCCTGCGCGACGGGATCGACCTGCTCCCCTGCGCATCCTGGCGCCCGTTCGAGGCCCAGCTGCGCATCTGGAACCGCAAGTTTGCCGGCGACGCCATCCTGTACGATAGCGACGGCCACCCGCTCGCCCATGCGGCGCTGGCGCCGGAAGCGCTGGTGCACGCCATCCTCGGCTGGTCCGGACTGCCGGGCGCCACCCGGCGCCACTGGGGCAGCGACATCGACGTCTACGACCGCGCCGCCATGGCGCCGGGCTACCGCCTCAAATTGCTGCCGGAAGAAGCCGCGCCCGGCGGCGTGTTCGCGCGCCTGCACGCCTGGCTCGACGCGCATATCCAGGACTTCGGCTTCTTCCGCCCTTACCGCAGCCACCGTGGCGGCATGTATCCCGAGCCCTGGCACCTGAGCCATGCCGCGTCGGCGCAGCACGCGCTGGCCGCCCTCGACATCGACGTGCTGGCGCGCGTGCTGCGCGAGGCCGATATGCTGGGACGCGAACTGGTGCTCGAGATGCTGCCCGAACTGTGGGCCAGGCACGTGCTGGATACGGACCCGGCTCCTGGCCCCGGCATCAAAGGCTGTCCGGCGTGAAGTCGCGGATCCGGCGCACCTCGGCCGCATCCAGTTTCTTGAGCATCGCTACCAGCAAGTCAACCGTCTGGTCGAAGTCCTGGCGGTTGATGATGCCGTTGAACGAGTGGGTAAAACGCACCGGCACGATCATGTTCACGGTCGGCACGCCGCCATTGCTCTTCTGGATCTCGGCCGAGTCGTCGCCGTAGCCCTGCACCAGGTCGAACTGCAGCGGCAGCTTGCGCTCCGCCGCGGTCTGTTTGGTAAAGGCGACCAGCTTGCGGTTCGGCAGCGCCGACGAGTCGTACAGGAAGATGCCGGGACCGGCGCCGAGCTTGACCTGGGTCTCTTCCGGGTGGCCCGGGAACACGTCGCCGGTGATGCCGCCTTCGAGCGCGATGCCCAGGTCGGGCTTGACCACGTCGGACGCCGTGTGGGCGCCGCGCAGGCCGATCTCTTCCTGGGTCGTGATCACCCAGCTGATCTGGTTCGGGTGCGGCTCATTGGCCAGGCGGCGCATCGCCTCGACCACCACCGCGCAGCCGACGCGGTCGTCCCAACCCTTGCCCAAATAATTCTGGCTGCCGTTCATGATTTCGAAAGGCGCGTCCGGCACGATCGGGTCACCCGGCGAGAGGCCGAGCGCGCGCACCTCGGCCTCGTTGCGGGCGCCGACATCGAGGTACAGGCTGTCGCGCGAGTACGCCTTGGTGCGTTCGTCGGCCGGCGCCACGTGGATATCGCGGATGCCGGTGATCGCCTTGACCGGGCCCTTGCTGCCGATGATCACCCAGCGCTTGTCCGGCAATGCCTGGTCCAGCCAGCCGCCCAGCATCTGCATGGTGAGGAAGCCATTCGGCGTGATGCGGCGGACCATGCCGCCCAGCTCGTCCATGTGGGCGTCGACCATGATCTTGGGGCCGCTCGTACCCTGGGTGGCGATGATCGAGCCCATGCCGTCGTAGCGCAGCGAGCCGGCCAGCGGCTTCATCATGTCGACCAGCACCTTGCGCACCGGTTCCTCGAAGCCCGGGGGGCCGGCGGCGTCGGCGATTTTCTGCAGGGTGTCGACCGTGCGGTCGGGGGCGGCGTGGGCGAGGGAGATGCTGCCGGCGGAGAGTACGGCAATGGCGATCGCGGAACAGGCGCGGTGGGCAAGTGTCATCCGGGTCTTTCAGTGCTTGGGATTGGAGCCTGGCGCCTGGCTCAATTGGCACTGGCCAGTATAGCCAAAAAAGCATGACAAATATGTATTGTCACTCGCTGGACATGCTGCCGCTTCTCATTGACGTTTCTCGATATCCTTCTTCATGGTGAAGTACTCGACCAGGAAATCGATGAAGGCCCGCGTCCGCACCGCCTGGTTCCGGCGCTCCAGGTAATACACGAACAAATCCGCCGACGGCAGCGCATATTCCGGCAACACGATCTTCAAGCGTCCGCTTTCGACGTACCTTGCCAGGTCCCATTCCGAGCGGATCAGGATGCCGTGTCCATCCAGCGCCCAGCCCAGCACGATGTCGCCGTCGTTGCTGGACATGGCGCCATGCACCTTGACCGACTCGCCCTGCCCGTCCCGCGTAAAACGCCAGATGCCGTAGGCGTCGTCGTTCTGGCGGTGCAGGATGCAGCGATGCGACGCCAAATCGGCCAGCGTCGCAGGTAGGCCATGCTGTTCCAGGTACAGCGGCGAGGCGCACAGGAAGCGCCGGTTCGTCATCACGCGGCGCGCGTTCAGGCGCTGTTCGGGCGGTGCGCCGAAGCGGATCGCCAGGTCGAAGCCCTGTTCCGCCAGGTCGACCGGGCGGTCGGTCACTTCCATCTGCACGTCGATTTCCGGATGGCGCCTGGCAAACGCCGACAGCAGCGGCGCGATCGTCGTGCGGCCGAAGCCGAGCGTCGCGTTGATGCGCAACAGGCCGCGCAGCGTGCTGCCGGCGCCGGCGACTTCGTCTTCCATGGCGCGGATGTCGGCCAGGATGCGGGTCGCGTGCGCCAGATAGGTCTCGCCCTCGCCAGTCAGGCTGATGCGGCGCGTGGTGCGGTTGACCAGGCGTACGCCGAGACGGGCTTCCAGCTGGGCCAGGCGCTTGGTGGCCGCAGGCGGGGTCAGGTCGAGGGCGCGCGCGGCGGCGGCCAGGCTGCCGTGGCGCGCCACCAGCACGAAGAATTCCATCTCGGAAGCCGCGTCATTATTCATTTTCAGTAACTAATCAATTCATTATTCGATAATTATAGGCAATGATCTGCGACGTATGCTGATGGCTCCTCAACCGCAACACCGAGTCCATCATGAAAATCGTCGAAATCCGCGAACAAACCCTTCCCATCAGCTCCCCCATCCGCAACGCCTATATCGACTTCAGCAAGATGACGCTGAGCCTGGTGGCGGTGATCACCGACGTCATCCGTGACGGCAAGCCAGTGATCGGCTACGGCTTCAATTCGAACGGCCGCTACGGCCAGGGCAAGCTGATGCGCGAACGCTTCATCCCGCGCATCCTGGAAGCCGATCCCGCCTCGCTGCTGGACGACAAGGGCGACAACCTCGACCCGCACCATGTCTGGGACGCGATGTTCACCAACGAAAAGCCGGGCGGCCACGGCGAGCGCTCGGTGGCCATCGGCACCATCGACATGGCGGTGTGGGATGCGGTGGCCAAGATCGAAGGCAAGCCGCTGTTCCAGCTGCTGGCCGACCGCTACGGCAAGGGCACGCCGGAGCGCAAGGTCTTCGTGTATGCGGCCGGCGGCTATTACTATCCGGGCCAGGACCACGGCAAGCTGAAGGACGAGATGCGCAGCTACATCGACCGCGGCTACACGGTGGTCAAGAAGAAGATCGGCGGCGCGTCGCTGGACGAAGACCTGCGCCGCATCGACAGCATCCTGTCGGTGCTCGGCGACGGCCAGAAACTGGCGGTGGATGCCAACGGCCGTTTCGACCTCGATACCGCGATCGCCTATGCCAAGGCGCTGTCGCAGTACGACCTGTTCTGGTACGAGGAAGCCGGCGACCCGCTCGACTTCGAGCTGCAGGCGACCCTGCGCAACTACTACGACAAGCCGATGGCCACCGGCGAGAACCTGTTTTCGATGCAGGATGCGCGCAACCTGGTGCGCTACGGCGGCATGCGCCCGGACCGCGACTGGCTGCAGTTCGACTGCGCCCTGTCGTACGGCCTGGTCGAATACCTGCGCACGCTCGACATGCTGCACCAACACGGCTGGTCGCGCACGCGCTGCATCCCGCATGGCGGGCACCAGATGTCGCTGAACATCGCGGCCGGCCTCGGCCTGGGCGGCAACGAATCCTACCCGGACCTGTTCCAGCCCTTTGGCGGCTTTCCGGATGGCGTGCAGGTCGAGAACGGCTTCATCACGATGCCGGACCTGCCGGGCATCGGCTTCGAGGGCAAGGCCGACCTGTATGCCGAGATGCGCAAGCTTGCGGCCTAAATCAGTGCATCATGCTTGCGGCTCGCCGACGTCCGCATCCTCGTCCAGCGCGAACTCGCCGCGCTCGTAGGCGGCCAGCACGTCTTCGGCGCGCCGCAGGACGTCTTCCGGGACCAGGATGCCGACGCCGCCCAGCGCCGGCGCCAGCAGCAGGTCGGTCTGGACCAGGTTGGCGTCGGCCAGCACGGCGGGAATGCCGGCGGCGACCAGGCAGCCCTGCGCCAGCCTGGCGTCCATCGGGACCAGGTAGCGCGCGAGTTCGACCTGCGGTACGTTCGATGCGTGGTTCATGGCGGCCTCCGGTTGATGATGCCTGCCATCTTACGCTCATCCGGCATCAGCCAGCGCGCTCCCAGCACCAGCCCCGCGATCACGTAGGCCAGCCCACCCGGGATCCACATGATCAAGCCGCCCAGCTGCTGGTCTTCCAGCGGCGTGAGTCCGAACAGCGCAGGCCGGTCGCCGTACAGCGGATACCAGACCGTCTCCGACATCGTGAACAGCGCGCCCAGCGCGCCGGTATGCATCATGGTCGTGAACAGGTAGACGATCGAGGCGCCGCGCGAATGGTGGATGCCGTGCTGGCCCAGCACCGCCCACCAGAACAGCAGGGCGCTGAACAGGAAGCTGGCGTGCTGCAGCGCGTGGATGTCGTTGTCGACCAGGCCGGCCTGGAACAGCGCCGGCGCGTGCCATACCCACAGCGCGGCAAAGTGGATCAGCCAGGCGTGCATGGGCCGGGTGACCATGTCCCAGCACCAGGCTAGAGCGCGCCAGCGGGTGGCCTTGCCGACGCCACCGCGCCAAGCCGCCGGCAACGCCCAGATCCAGACCCCGAACGGCCGCCCCAACACCATCAGCGGCGCGCTGACGATCATCAGGACTTCGTGCTGCACCATGTGCGCCCAGAAGCCGTAGCTGCCGGCGCTGTCCAGCGGCGAGGCCAGCGCCAGCAGCAGCAGCGCCCAGCCGGCGCCGAAGCAGGCGAACTGGCGCAGCAGCGCGGGCCGCGACTGGCGCGCGCGCGGCCACAGGCGCAACATGCCCTGGACATACCAGACCAGCGACAGCGCCAGGCAGGCGGACACCCAGGGTTCGGCGCCCCAGCTCAGGTAATTGCCATTCACGTCGTGCGCCAGTGCCGGCGCTGCCGGCAGCGATAGCAGCAGGAGCAGGAGAATCAGCTTGCGCACGGCGACAGCACCCATTGCGGGAACCACATGGCCGCGATCACCAGGCAGGACAGCGCGCCGACCACGCAGGACACCATGGCGATGAAAAAGGGCCGGCGCGCGACGGAATCCTCCGGCAGCGGCGCCGGTGCCGTCTTCCAGTTATGCCGCGCCATCCAGGTGAATGCGAGGCAGACCAGCAGCGTCACTGCCGATACCGCATGCAGCGCCAGCGTGCTCTGGCCCTTGCACGAGGGCGTCACCAGCGCATAGATGACCGACTGGCTGGCCAGCGCCAGCGACGGCGCCAGCAGCAGCGCGGGCCAGTTGGGGAGTTTCATATGCGGGCGCCCCAGTAGATGACGGCATAGATCGGGATCCAGCTGAGCACCACGAAATACCAGTAGCCGGCGTTCTCGCTGACGTCGACGAAGCGCTTGCCTTCCAGCGGACCGGTGAACATCAGCACCGTCAGCACCAGCGAATCGTAGGCATCGGTGATCAGGTGGGTCGTATGAAGGGCCATCAGCATCCAGACGATGGAGCCGTAGGCGTCGCTGTCCCAGTGCGTGTTCAGGGTCTTGAACTCGAGCACGCGCACCGCCAGGAAGGCGACCGACGCCAGCATGCACACCACCATCCACAACCGCACCTTCTTCAGGTCGAGGCGCTCGGCGGCGCGCTTGGCGAAGTGGTTCGGGACCATGCTGCCCACGATGATCGCGGTGTTGACGCTGCCCCACAGCAGGTCCGGCGGCAGGCCGCTCATCGGCCAGGCGCCGGCATGGCTGCGCAGGTAGAAGTAGGACATGATGGCCAGTGCGAACACGGTGCTTTCGATCGCCACCAGGCCCATCGTGCCCCACCACATCGGGCTGCGGTGACCGAAACCGAAGGTGGGCAGCCCCTTCACGTCGAGCAGCGAGTCCTTTTCCTTGTCCTTTTCCTGCACTGCGCTCACGATTCCACCTCCACATCGTACGGACTGACTTCGGAACCGGTGCGCTGCTCGACGATGTCCTTCTTCGGCCAGAACCACCAGGTGGCGCCGGCCGCCACCGGCACCGCGGCCCACACCACGGCCCAGGGCGTGAAGATCGAGCCGACGAACAGGACGGTGGTGGCCAGCGCGGTGACGAAGGGTGCCAGCGAGGACGACGGCAGCCACAGGCGGTGATCGAGCTCGGCGTCGGCCACCGAGGTGACCAGGATCTCGCGGTAGTCGTTGGCCAGGCCGGTCACGTGCGAAGGCAGGCGCTTCGGTTCCCACAGCGGATCGCGCGCATGCACCACCGGCACCATCTCGAAGTTGCCGGCCGGCGGCGGCGACGCGATGCTCCATTCGAGCGTGCCCGCGCCCCATGGGTCGTTGCCGGCCGGCGCGCCATGGCGGCGGCTGCGCAGCACGTTGACGATGAACAGCAGCACGCTGACGGCGATCATGAAGGACCCGACCGTGGCGGCGAAGTTCAGGCTGCCCCACTCCATCGCCGCCGGATAGGTGTAGACGCGGCGCGGCATGCCTTGCAGGCCGAGCACGTGCATCGGGAAGAAGGTCAGGTTGAAGCCGATGAAGAACAGCCAGAAGTTCCAGCGTCCCAGGCTTTCACTCAGCATGCGCCCGGTGAACTTCGGGAACCAGTAATAAAAGGCGCCGAACAGCGGGAACACGGCGCCGCCCATCAGCACGTAATGCAGGTGGGCGACCACGAAGTGGCTGTCGTGCAGCTGGGTGTCGAGCGAGACCGAGGCCAGCATCAGGCCGGTCAGGCCGCCGGCCACCAGGATCACGAAGAAGGCCAGCACGAACAGCATCGGCGTGCGCAGGTTCAGGCGCCCGGTCCACAGCGTCGCGATCCAGCAGAAGATCTGGAGCGCGGTCGGGATCGCGATCATCAGGCTGGCGGCGGTAAAGAAGGTCTTGCCCAGTTCCGGCAGGTTGGTCGCGAACATGTGGTGCACCCACAGGCCGAAGGCGAGGAAGGCGGTGGCCACCACCGACAGCACCATCGCCGGATAGCCGACGATCGGACGGCGCGCAAAAGTGGCGACGATGCTCGAGATGAAGCCCAGCGGCGGGATGAAGATCATGTAGACCTCCGGGTGGCCGAAGAACCAGAACAGGTGCTGCCACAGCAGCGCGTCGCCGCCTTTCAGCGGATTGTAGAACTGGGTATTCACCAGCCGGTCGGTGATCAATGCGGTACTGGCCAGCATCACCGCCGGCATCGAGAACAGCACCATGAAAGAGGTCGCCAGGATGGCCCAGACGAACAGCGGCATGCGGTTCAGCGTCATGCCCGGTGCGCGCATCTTGAGGATGGTGGTGATCAGGACGATCGCTTCCATCAGGCCGGCCATCTCCGTGAAGGTGATCATCTGGGCCCAGATGTCGACGCGCTTGGTCGGCGAGTACTGCAGGCTGGAGAGCGGCACGTAGGCGAACCAGCCGGCATCCGGGCCGACGTTCAGGAAGAAGGCGACGAACAGCATGATCCCGCCCAGCGTGAAGATCCAGTAGGCGAACGCGTTCATGCGCGGGAAGGCCACGCTGCGCGCGCCGATCATCAGCGGCACCAGGTAAGTGGCGACCGCCTGCATCACCGGCACCGCGAACAGGAACATCATGGTACTGCCGTGCATGGTGAACAGCTGGCTGTACAGGTCGGCCCCGACCACCTTGCCGTCCGGGCCGGCCAGCTGCAGCCGGATCGCCAGCGCCAGCAGCCCGCCCAGCACGAAGAACACGAAGGTCGTGATCATGAAGCGCAGGCTCATGGTCTTGTGGTTGATGGCCGAGAACCAGCCGATCAGGCCCGGCGGGTCGCGCCAGGTCTGTTCGAGCATCGCAGCATCCTTGGCATCGAGGCGCGGCGCCGTCATTTGAGAGTCTCCAGGTAGGCCAGCAGGTCTTGCAGTTCGTCGGGGCGCATGCGGTTGACCGGCATGTAGACCCCGGGTTTCAGGGTTTGCGGATCGCGGATCCAGCTGGCCAGGTGGCCAGCGTCGTTCGGCAGCATGCCGGCGGCGATGGTCTTGCGTCCGGCCAGGTGGGTCAGGTCGGGGCCCATCGCCGCGGTGGCGCCGGTGCCGTTGATGGTGTGGCAGCGCGCGCAGGCCTTTGCCAGGAACAGGTCGCGTCCGCGGCGCGCGGCATCGCCCGCGGGTCCGGGTGCAAGTGCGGGCGCCGGCTGGCGCTGGCGTGCAGCCCAGGCTTCGTACTGCGCGTTCGGCTCGGCCTCGACCAGCAGCGCCATCATCGCGTGTTCGAGACCGCAGAATTCGGCGCACTGGCCGCGGTAGGTGCCCGGCTGGTCGGCACGGAACTGCATGGTGGCGGTGCGGCCCGGGATCATGTCGCGCTTGCCGTGCAGGTTGGGCACCCACAGCGTGTGGATCACGTCGTCGCTGCGCAGCGTGACGATGACCGGACGGCCGACCGGGATGTGCAGCTCGTTGGCCGTGGTGAACTGGCGCTGCGCATCGGGATCGAGGTAACGCGCTTCCCACCACCACTGGTGGCCGATCAGTTCGATGTTGACGGCGTCCTGCAGCGGCAGGCGGCCCAGGGCGCGACTGGTGAAGACGTCGGCCGCGAGCAGCGCCAGCAGCCCGAGGGTGGCAAGGCCGGCGGCCCAGGCCACGGTGCGGTGGATGCGGCGCTCGGGCTGCTCCAGCGAACTCAGGTCGGGCGGCGTATGCGCATCGCTGCGCGGCGCGCGCCACAAGGCGAACAGGAAGGCGGCGACGACCGCGCTGAAGACCAGCACGCACAGTCCCAGCGTGAAGTTCCACAGGCGGCCGATGTGCCAGGCCTGGATGCCATAGGCGTGTAGAGCGTCCTGGAGCGGCGCCGCCGAGCATGTCTCCGTTGCGGCTGCCATGCCGAGGATCGGGATGAAAAGTGCGCGCAAACGCATCGAAGCCCCTGTCTCGGTTCTAAAAATATAGTGTCATTAATATATAAGGTTTTTAACAATTCACGCCGCACGGATGAGCCGTTCCGAATGTTCAGCGCAACAGTACCGGCAGGGTCGAGCACAGGTACAGCAGCACGCCGATCAGGCCGCCCACGATGGTGCCGTTGATGCGGATGTACTGCAGGTCCTTGCCGATGTTGAGCTCGATCTGTTCCGACATCTCGCGGCTGTCCCACTGCTTGACGGTGTCGGCGATGTGGCGCGTCAGGAAACCCGCGAATTCGGGCGCCGCGCCGCGCGCCGCCAGCTCCAGGTTGGCGTTGAGCGAGGCACGCAGCTGCGGGTCGTCGGCCAGCATCCGGCCGACCCAGGCGCCGGTGGCGACAATGCGTGTGCGCAGGACCGAATCCGCACTATCGAGGTCGCGCTTGATCCAGCCTTTCAGGTCGCCCCACAGCGAGCCGATGTAGCCGTTCAGTGTCTCGTCGCCGATCAGGTGGCGCTTGATGTCCTCGCCCTTTTCGAGGAAGTCCGGGTCGGTCTTGAGGCGCTCGACGAAGTCGCGGGTAAAGGCGTCGAAGCGCTGGCGCAGCGGGTGCTGCATGTCTTCGCTGACGCGGTTCAGGATGCCGGAGGCCATGCGCACGGTGAGGTCGGCGCCCTTCCTGCCGATCATGTCCGAGGGCAGCATGCGTTCCATGAATGCGTATTCCTCGCGCAGCCAGTCGACGATGCCCTGCGCGATCGCGGCCTGGGTCTCTTCGTTGGCGAGCAGCTTGGCCAGCTGGTCGATGCCTTCGTTGAGCAGTTCGTGATGGCGGTTATCGCGGGTAAAGCTTTCGAGCAGCGCGCCGCTGGTCTTCGACAGGTCGACCTGCTGGACCATCGTGTGGACCGCGCGCCGGATGAAGTTCTGGACGGCCGCGTCTTCGATGAAGTCGAGCGCCCAGCCGCTCATGCGCACCAGGTAGTTCCCCAGCAGTTCGGTGTTGGCCGGCTTGACCAGCCAGTCGGCCACCTGCCCGGCCGGATCGTGGCGCTGGATCAGGCCGACGATGGAATCGGTGTCGAGGAATTTTTCGTGCACGAAGGCGGCCAGGTTGTCGGCGATGCGCGCCTTGTTGGCCGGAATGATCTCTGTATGGCGCGACACGATCGGGATCGGGATGCGCCGGAACAGCGCGACCACCGCGAACCAGTCGGCCAGGGCGCCGATCATGGCCGCCTCCGCAAAGGCTTTCAGGAGGCCGCTCCACCAGGTCGGCGGTAAAAACAGCGAGATGACGAACAGGACGGCGGCGCCGACGAAGAAGGCCAGCGCCAGCCGTTTCGACTTGCGCAGCTCGATGCGCTTGGCCTGGGTATGTGCGGTGTTGGATGTTGTGCTCACGCCATTATCCTAGACGAGGCCGAGCGGAATCGGCGCGCCGCAGTCGACCACTGCTGCGCCGGCCTACCCAAGTTGCGTCGATTTGCGAGCATTTGCAGCGTTCGCGGTAGAAAACAGCGGTATTTTCAGCTATTTCTGGCCCATTTTGGAACCGGAGCACCATCGTCCCTTATACTGTCGCGGAATATTGACAAGGAGGCCACCCCCGCATGGATCACAACATTAGTTTGATCACCACCATCGCCGCCGCGCTTGGCCTTGGCCTTGTGTTCGGCATGCTTGCCGTACGCCTGCGCCTGCCGGCGCTGGTCGGCTATCTCGCCGCCGGCGTCATCATCGGCCCGGCCACGCCCGGCTTCGTGGCGGACGTCGCGCTGGCTTCCCAGCTGGCCGAGATTGGGGTGATGCTGCTGATGTTCGGCGTCGGACTGCACTTTTCGCTCGACGACCTGCTTGAAGTGAAAGGCATCGCGCTGCCCGGTGCGGTGCTGCAGATCGCGGTGGCCACCCTGCTCGGCATGGGCCTGGCCTACTGGTGGGACTGGGGCCTGGGCGCCGGCCTGGTGTTCGGCCTGGCGCTGTCGGTGGCCAGCACGGTGGTGCTATTGCGCGCGCTGGAAGACCGCGGCCAGCTCGATTCCTTCAACGGCCGCATCGCGGTCGGCTGGCTGGTGGTCGAAGACCTGGTGACGGTGCTGGTGCTGGTGCTGCTGCCGGCCCTGGCCGGGCCGCTGGGCGGCAAGAGCACCGGTAATCCGGACGCCTCGCTGTGGGCCACGCTGGGCTGGACCTTGCTGCAGGTAGGCGCCTTTGTCGCCTTCATGCTGGTGGTCGGGCGCAAGCTGTTTCCGTGGTTCCTGTGGCGCGTGGCCAAGACCGGGTCGCGCGAGCTGTTCACGCTGGCCGTGATCGCGGCAGCGGTCGGCATCGCGTTCGGCTCCTCGCACCTGTTCGGCGTGTCGTTCGCGCTGGGCGCTTTCTTTGCCGGCATGGTACTGCGCGAATCGGAGCTGAGCCACCGCGCAGCCGAGGAATCGCTGCCGCTGCGCGATGCATTCTCGGTGCTGTTCTTTGTTTCGGTCGGCATGCTGTTCGACCCGCGCGTGCTGGTCGAGCATCCGCTGCAGGTGCTGGCCGTGCTGGCCATCATCCTGTTCGGCAAATCGCTGGCCGCCTTCGTGCTGGTGCTGGTGCTGCGCTATCCGCTCAACACTGCGCTGACGGTATCGGCCAGCCTGGCCCAGATCGGGGAGTTCTCGTTCATCCTGGCGGCGCTGGGGATGTCGCTCGGCCTGCTGCCGGAACTCGGCCAGAACCTGATCCTGGCCGGCGCCATCGTCTCGATCGCGGTGAACCCGGTAATGTTCAAGGCCATCGCGCCGCTCGAGCGCTGGGTGCGCGCCCGCTCGGCACACGCACGCCGCATGGAGCGTTCGCCCGACCCGCTGGCCGAACTGCCGGCCAACGTCACCCACGAGCGCCTGACCGACCAGGTGGTGCTGGTCGGCTATGGCCGCGTCGGCAAGCGCATCGCCGAAGAGCTGACGCGCCAGGGCGTCCACTTCGTGGTGGCCGAGCAGAACCGCGAGATGGTCGAAGACTTGCGCCGGCGCGACCAGCCGGCGGTGGCCGGCAATGCGGCCGAGCCGGCGGTGCTGATCCAGGCCCACATCGCGCGCGCCGCGATGCTGGTGATCGCGACGCCGGACACCTTCCACGTGCGCGCCATGATCGAGACCGCGAAAGTGCTGAACCCCGGCATCAAGGTGCTGGTGCGGACCCACAACGAGGAAGAGGCGCGCCTGCTGCGCGAGGAAACCGGCGGCACGGTGCTGGTGGGCGAGCATGAACTGGCGCGCAGCATGACGCGCCATGTGCTGGAAGGCCTGGCGCACGCGGCGGCGGCGGCGCACTGACGGGCGGTTCTACGCAGCCTGCAGGTGCAGCTTGGCGTCCAGATTGCCGAGCCGCGCCGCCTTGATGAACAGGACTTTCGCCTGTTCGCGGTCCATCTCGCCGCCCTGGCCGTCGTGCAGCATCCTGGCGAGCAGGTACTGGCCCTGGCTGTCGCCCTGCGCCGCGGCGAGCTGGAACCAGCGCCGGGCCTGGCATAGGTCGGGCTGCACGCCCTCGCCCTTGCAATAGATGCGGCCGACGCTCGTCTGCGCCTGCGCATCGCCCTGGACGGCGGCCTTGCGCAGCCAGTCGAAGGCGCGCGCGTAGCTCTTGAAGACCCCGGTCCCCTCGCGGTAGCACAGGGCAACCGCCCATTGCGCCTCGCAATGGTCTTGCAGCGCCGCCTTTTCGATCCACTTCACGCCCTCGACGCAGTCCTGCGCCAGGTCCAGGCCGCGCAGCAGCAGGTAACCGAGCTGGTACTGCGATTCGGCATGCCCCAGCTCGGCGCAGCGGCGCAGGCGCTGCAGGTCGGCCGGCGCGTTGCCGCCGCCGAGGCAGATGTCAGGGACATGCTTCAGCGGCGACAGCGGTTCGGCGACGATGCTGCAGCAGCAGCCGAGCTTGGTCAGCATGGCCTGGCAGCGCAATGCGCTCAGGCGGTCGCTGCCCTTCTTGACCTTGCACTTGGGCGTATCCAGGATGGCACGGATGCGCGCCCCATCCTGGCGGAACACGCGCGCGACCTTGGCCGCCACCCGGTCCCTGGCGAAGCCGGGACGGATGCCGTGGACGTGGACTTCGTAGGTCGCGTCCGGCGACAGGACCGGCGGCCGGTGGATCTGTCCGCGCTGCTTGTCGAATACGGTCAGGCCCAGCGTCCCCGCGGTCGTCACGATGAAATCGAGCACGTCCTCGAGCAGCTCCGATCGTAGGGCGAGGGTCGCCATGCGGCTGCCGACGCCATCGATCAGGCGGCCTTCGGACCATGGGCATTCTTCGATCGCCGGATCGTAGGACGCATAACTGGCTTGGCAGGGATAGACCGACACCAGGATGTCATGTAAACGGATCAGCGCCGGCGCCTTCGGGGCGTCGGGCTGTTGTTCGCGCATGGAGGCAAGTGCGATCCAGGCCAAGCGCTCGTCCCGGGGGACGGTGGGAACCAATACCTCGAGAACATGGTTCATGACATTTGACTCCTTAATTACTGGATTTACTGAATTGGAGTCAATTTTATATAAAGAATTTCTCCTGCGCAATCACTATTGCGGATTTGGTACACATGAAAAAGCCCGCCCTGCGGGTGCAGAGCGGGCTCGTCATTCCAGTTCAAGAATGTGGCGCGACTGGAACGCTTATGCCATGGCTTCCTCGGCGCACAGCTTCAGGTTGGCGTGACGCTGGTGCGCCAAACCGGCCTGCAGGGCATCGTGGTGCGCTTCCAGCAGCGCGAACACGGCATCCTTGGACAGCACGTACTGGTCCAGCAGCGTGTCCTTGATCGCCACGATCACGTCGCGGTAGTCGCGGATCGCATCCAGCGTGTAGCTGTACAGCTCGTCCGACTTCTCCTCGACCTGGCGCAGCGTGTGCTCGCCGCTGGCGTCGTTGGCGAGCTGGCTGTAGTCGATCTTGGCACGCGAGTACATCGACAGGCGGCCGACCATCAGGTTCAGCATCTTGGTGATCTTCTCGATGTCGTTCTGGCTGCCGACCGAGATACCGCGGGCGCCATAGAACAGCTCTTCCGCCGCCACGCCGCCGTACAGGCCGACCACGTCGCGCTCCAGCTCTTCCAGCGTGCGCAGCGACATGTCTTCACCCGACTGCAGCACATAGCCCAGCGCGCCGATCTTCGACACCGCTTCGGTGCTGATCTTCAGCAGGTGCGACTTTTCCTTCACTTCGGCCAGGCTCATGCCGGCGCGCAGATAGGGGTCGATCTGCATGAAGAAGTGGCCCAGCTCGTGCACCGCGATACGCTCGCGCTGCTTGTGCTTCTCGGCGGTGGTGGCACGGTCGGTCAGGCCGATGGTGGCACGCTCGTAGGCACGGAACAGCAAATCCGTATCGATGATCGCCTTTTCCTGGATCGACAGCATCGAGGCGCGTTCGACCACGGTTTCCAGAAGTGCCGGGCTCAGGTTCTGGGTGATTTCCGCGACCTGGTCGAGATCGAGGTTGTTCCAGTCGACCAGGCCGTCCTTCTTCTTGGCCAGGAAGCTGCGCAGCAGTTCGCGCCGCTCGTTCTTGTTCGGCAGGCGGAAGTTGATCTTCACCGAGAAGCGGCGCAGCATCGCTTCGTCCATCTCGGTCGAGGCGTCGTCGAAATTCGAGGCGATGACCCAGATCACGCCCTGGCCCTTGTCGCTCTTCACGCCGTCCAGCAGGCCCAGCAGGGTGTTGGCAGTGTCGTCTTCCCATTTCTTTTCGCTGCGGCCGCGCGGCATGAACAGGCTCTGGCCTTCATCCAGGAAGATGATGCACTTGCCCTTGGCGCACGCCTTGCGGTACAGGGCGTTCAGGGCCTTGGAGCCGCCGCCGACGTAGCCCGACTCCAGCGCCGAACCGGACGCCTGGATCAGCGGGATGTTGAGGCGCTTGGCCAGGTAACCCACCAGCTTGGTCTTGCCGGTACCGGCCGGACCGGTCAGCATGACGTTGAACGGCTTGTCGATATTGTGTTCCTGGTACAGGTCGCGGTTGCGGATCATGTCTTCCAGGTGCAGCACTTCCTGCTTGATGTCTTCCATGCCGATCAGGTCGTCCATGCTGCCTTTCAGCTTGTCCGGGGCGATCATCTGGGCGCCGCCATTCATGCCCGGGATGCCGAATTTCATGAAGTACAGGATCGCCACCAGCACGGTCAGGTCGAGTGCATGGCGCTTCAGGAATTCGATGGCGTTGCTGGCAAAGCCTTCGCCCTCTTCTTCCATCACGGCCTTGTGCGTGTTCAGGAAATCGTCCTTGGCGATCGAATACGGAATCGCATTCTTCAGCAGGACTTCACGCTCGAGCGACAGGTGCGAGGTGCTCGGCACCTTCACCACGTGCAATTGCGGCGCGTCCTTGAATTTGTAGACATAGCGTGGCGAATCGGACAGCGGCTTGGCCACCAGCAGATAGTCCAGGCGGTCCTTTTCTGCGGCCAGCTGGGTGATTTCGGCGATGTTCTGCGAATGGACCACCGGGGCGGTGTCCTGTGGAATGTCAGCCTTGTAAATTGCCCATCCCGTCAGGATGCCGAGCAGCACGGCAGTCAGGAGTCGAACGTAGACGTTCTTGAAGGCAATTTGGATGCGAGCGAAATTGGGCATATCGGTACTCTATAAAACAAAAAGGGTGCGATGTACTTTTCATGGGGTCAGCGCCCGGTGTTCTCGGGTGGGCTCTGACCCCATCTGATCACGCTTGGTACGGCTTGGATGCAGCGTCGGGTCTTGCTTGCCTTCGTGATGCCGGCTGGATGTTGAAGGCGGCGGTGCGGGACCGCGGGTGATGCGCAAACATGTGCGTTTGCTAATGTTTCGATGCCGTTGGGCAATAGGTTTAGGGAGACTATACTCGCAAAAAAAAGAGAGGTGTATACCGTGCGTCGAAAAAATCTTGAGTCGCAACATCTGCTATTGATCTGCCATCGCTTTTCCTTGGCTTTTCAATAATCAAGCTAAACAAAATGCAAAGAATGCGCCATTTTTTGTCGTTTCGACAAACCTGCCCGATACGACAAATTGTGTTTTGTATATTTAAAGAAGAGTAATTTTGACGCGCTTTAACAAAACCTGGGCGGTGCAAAACGAGTCCAATGCGCTGCGCATTTTTTGCTATGCTCAATGAGGCAGCGGTGCACCGGATGCCGGCGCTGACGGCAACCCTGCCCGCGCCGGGGGACATCGTTGCAGGACAGGCAGACACTGCGAAGGAATGATCGTGAAACCTCATGCACTGGCAGCAATCGGTCTATTGTTGTTCAGCGGTGCGGTGCAGGCCGCCATCGTCGACCTCGGCGATCTTGCCGATCCCGGCAGCGGTGCCGGCGTGCACGTGACGGATCTGTCGCCGATCCCTCGCCACCAGCCGGTGACGCCGCCGGCGTCGATGTCCGAACTGCCAGAACCGGAAGTGCTTGCCATGATGCTGGTCGGCCTGGTCCTGATCGGTTACCGGGCCAGCCGCGACAGCAGCGAAAAATTCGAATGAAGCGATAAGACAAGGCGGCACGGTCGCCGCCATGCACATTAGATGGCGCCGGCTTCGGCGAAATCAAGCCCTGAGGAAATTACGCGGCCGCTGCGCCCGACAGCGCATGCAACTTGCGCAGCGTGCTCCAGTTGCGCGACGTGGTCGCGTCGCCCAGCAGCTTGCCGAGCGCCGCTGCCGCCGCGCTATCGAGGATGCCGTCCGGACACCAGACATAGACGGCGCGCTCGCCCAGCGCCAGCGCGCCCGGTCGCCAGTCCTGATGGCACAGCGTGTCGATCGCCTGCAGCGTGTCGGGCATGGAGGGTGGGTCGGACAAGATGAACGTGACCAGGCGCGCATGGTCGGGGGCCTGGTCGAGCAGCGGATTGGCGGCCATGATCGCGGCCATTTCAGCGCCGTCGAGCACCAGGGTGCGCGCCGCCACGCCGAGCTTGAGCACCAGGGCTTCCTCGATACCGGCGGCCACCTCGGCCTGCGGCCGCGCCGCCCCGCTGAACACCACGTTGCCGCTGTTGAGGACGCTGCGCACCTCGGTGTAGCCAAGATCCTCGATGAGTTTGCGCAGGTCGGCCATGGCGATGCGTTTTGCTCGCCCGACATTCACGCCCCTGAGCAGGGCAATGTAGCGTTTGCTGGTCATGGCGCGCATGGTACCTTGCCGCGCGACCGCACGGCACATGCGCACCCTTATATTTTACTTAATCGAGCAAGCCTTCCGCGCGCAGCGCCTGCTGCACGGCCGGACGGCTGCCGACGCGCTGCTGGTAGGCCGTCAGGGCCGGCCACGGCGCCAGGTCGAAGTTGACGAAGGCAGCCCAGCCCAGCGCGGTGAACAGGTAGGCGTCGGCCACCGTGAATTGAGAACCCATCAGGAAGTCGCGGCCATCCAGGCGCGCCGCGATCCAGCCCAGGCGATTGCCCAGGTTGCTACGTGCCGCTTCCTTCATGTCTTCGGTCGCGTTCGGGCGGAACAGCGGACCGAAGCCCTTGTGCACTTCGGTCGCGATGAAATTCAGCCATTCGATCACCTGGTAGCGCTCCAGCGTGCCGTGGGTCGGCACCAGCTGGCGGTCCGGCACCAGGTCGGCGATGAACTGGACGATCGCCGGGCCTTCGGTCAGGACGGTGCCGTCCTTGAGTTCCAGCGCCGGCACATAGCCCTTGCTGTTAATGGTGAGGAAGTCGGCGCCGCCGGCGGTCTGGCGTGCGCGCAGGTCGACGCGCTCCAGCGTGAAGTCCAGGCCTGCTTCCTGCAGGACGATGTGAGGAGAAAGCGAGCAGGCGCCGGGGCTGAAATACAGTTTCATGGGAAGTCTCTATCGGTTCGGTATGACGATCGTTGCAAGGGCAAAGCCGGACGAGAATACAACATATCGCCGCGGTTTGCTGCTGGACCGATTTCCCTGGCTCGCTGCGGGTGATAGTATAAATATATTAATAGGAGGAAATAATGAGTGCAGCTGACCAATCTCCGGCACCCGATCCCGCACCATCGACGGCGCTGCAAGCCCGCCTCGATTACCTGTTCCGCCACCATGTGCGCGACGATCCCGTCAATGCGGCAACGCATGCCTTGCGCCGCCACATGGAAAGCTACCGCCTGGCGGCTGCGCTGGAGGCGAGAAACCGACCATGAAGCTTGCACCTGAACAACTGGTCGAAGGCCTCCACGACCTACCCTCTCCGCCGGCCGTCGTGCTGGACCTGCTCGGCACGCTGGAAGATGACGATATCGATATTTCGGTGCTGGCAAAGAAAGTGTCGCTCGATCCGGCCCTGACCGCCAAGACCTTGCGCCTGGCAAACGCTTCGGCCTTCGGCCTGCAGGTCAAGGTCACGACGATCCAGCAAGCGATCACTTTTCTCGGCTTCCAGACCATGCGCAACCTGATTACTGCCGCTGCAGTGACAGGGTGCTTTCCGACCGGACGTTGCCCCAACTTTAACGACAGGGCCTTCTGGCGCCATGCCAGCGCCAGCGCCGTCTGTGCCCGGGCGTTGGCTCGGCGGATGCGTTTCAACCAGGATGTCGCTTTTACAGCAGGCTTGTTACATGATCTGGGTCAACTGGTGCTCGTATGCAGTCATCCAGATGCCTATAGCGCCGTGCTCGCGTGGCGCCGCGAGCACGATTGCCCCCTGATCGAGGCTGAGCGTGCGGTACTGGGTGTCGACCATGTCGATGCCGGCGTGGCGCTGGCCAACCACTGGCATTTTTCCGACGTCATGCGCCAGGCGATCGCGCGTCACCATGCGCCGGAAACGCCCGGCGCCGGCATGCTGGCCGCGATCGTGCACGTGGCCGATGCCATCGTGCATGCACTCGATATCGCCGGCGCCGAGGACGAGCTGGTGCCGCCGGTATCGACCGTGGCCTGGGAAGCGATGGGATTGAACGAGGAAGCTTACGGGTACCTGTTCCAGGAGACGGAACGGCAATGCGAGGAAATGTCGGCCATCATGGCGGCGTGATGCCGGATGGCCCGATCATACGGTGACGGCGGGAAGCCTGGGCCGGAAAAACCCAAGCCTCCCGCCGGGTTGCGCCTCAGGCATGACAGAACCGCCTGTCATGCCCTCGGCATTAGTGCGCATAGTTGCCCGACTTGTCGTTGCCTTGCGCTTCCTGGCCTTGCGGCTGGGCTTGCTGTGCAGCTTGCTGGGCAGCCAGCTGTGCAGCTTTTTCTTCTGGCTTCGGGCGGCCTTGGGCGTCCGACAGGCGATATTTGGTACGGCGGTCGCCCATCAGGTCGCGCAGGTCGCGGATGCTCATGCCGGTCACTTCGTGCATGCGGATCAGCAGCGAAGCGCCGACCGGCAGGCGGTGGTGACGGATCTTGCTGATGACCGGCGGGGCCACTTCCAGCATGCGCGACAGCGCGGCGTCGTTCTTCAGTTGCATCTTGCCGAGCAGAATATCGAGCAAGTGGTTCGGATTGTAGCTTTCCTGCGATGACAGTGCGTGATGTGCCATGATTACCTCGTGAGTGGTTAAAATAGTTCCTTTACGAAGTTTCGTTAAGGACCAGTTTTCGTCTACTTAAGTTCCCGGTTCGCGCTTGACAACGCTGCCGGACCGCGTGCGCTCCCTAATACACTTCGGATACCTCGAAAAGCTTTTCGGCACCCTAAACTAGCTTCCAGCACGCACTTGCCTTTCGAACAAATTATCAAACTCATACGAGGGGCCCACCCTCGACCTGAGCACGAAATGCATTGGTCGAAATCAAGCTATCGTCTGGAAAGCTTGTCACATAGTCATTTCAGCACATGGTGACAGATTGTGGCGCACGCAAGAGTTTTTTTGGACAAATTTTTGCAATTGCCTATACGCAGGAACTTGTTGATTTACATAAGGAAACTAGTTCGAGTCGTACAGGCAACTTTAAGATAACAGTTGGCAATAAGATTTCAAGAATTAACAATGTAACTGACTGTTTCTGATTTAATTTATAGAAATTATCAATTCCGCGGGACAATTCGTGACGGGCGCACGCCGCTTTACCGGGCGACTTTCCGATTTACGTTAAACTAAATCCCACTTGTCAAAGCTTTACGACCAGAACAAGCCTTCATGCAGAAAAAAGTATTCATCAAGACCTTCGGCTGCCAGATGAACGAGTACGACTCGGACAAGATGGCGGACGTGCTGGGCGCCTCCGACGGACTCGTACGCACCGACACGCTAGACGATGCCGACGTGATCCTGTTCAACACCTGCTCGGTCCGCGAAAAGGCCCAGGAAAAAGTCTTTTCCGACCTCGGCCGCCTGAAGGAACTCAAGCGCGCCAAGCCGGAGCTCATCATCGGGGTCGGCGGCTGTGTGGCGTCGCAGGAAGGCGAAGCCATCGTCAAGCGCGCGCCCCACGTCGACATGGTGTTCGGCCCGCAGACCCTGCACCGCCTGCCGCAGATGATCCAGCTGCGCCGCCACACTGGCGCGGCCCAGGTCGACATCAGCTTCCCCGAAATCGAAAAGTTCGACCACCTGCCCCCGGCCAAGGTCGACGGCCCGATCGCCTACGTCTCGATCATGGAAGGCTGCAGCAAGTACTGCAGCTACTGCGTGGTGCCGTACACCCGCGGCGAGGAAGTGTCGCGCCGCTTCGAGGACGTGCTGACCGAAGTCGCCGGCCTGGCCGCCCAGGGCGTCAAGGAGATCATGCTGCTGGGGCAGAACGTGAATGCCTACCGCGGCACCATGGAAAACGGTGACATCGCGGACTTTGCGCTGCTGCTGGAATACGTGGCCGAGATCCCGGGCATCGAGCGCCTGCGCTTCGTGACCAGCCACCCGAAGGAATTCACCCAGCGCCTGATCGACGCCTACGCGAAGATCCCGCAGCTGGTGAACCACCTGTACCTGCCGGTGCAGCACGGTTCCGACCGCATCCTGCAGGCGATGAAGCGCGGCTACACCGGCCTCGAATACAAATCGATCATCCGCCGCATCAAGGCGGTGCGACCAGGCATCGCGATCTCGTCCGATTTCATCGTCGGCTTCCCGGGCGAGACCGACGCCGATTTCGAAGCGATGATGAAGCTGGTGGAAGACGTCGGCTTCGACAACAGCTTCAGCTTCATCTTCAGCAAGCGCCCCGGCACCCCGGCCGCCAACCTGGACGACGACACGCCGCATGAGGTGAAACTGGCGCGCCTGCAGCGCCTGCAGGCGCTGATCGACGCCAACACCCGCAAGACCAGCGCCGCGATGGTCGGCACGGTCCAGCGCATCCTGGTCGAAGGGCCGTCCAAGAAAGGCGTCAACGCCGATGGCCAGCCCGAACTGCAGGGCCGCACGGAAAACAACCGTGCAGTGAATTTCGCCCCGGGCGCAGCCGGCGACGCGCTGATCGGCCAACTGGTCGACGTGCGCATCACCGAAAGCCTGGATTACAGCCTGCGTGGCGACCTGGTCGCCAGCATTGAGACGATAGCAAAAGCCAGTTGAAAACCCAGACGCCTACCCAGCCTTCGTATTTCGTCCCCGAGCCGCTCGATAACACCCGGCTCGCCCACCTGTGCGGCCCGCTCGACGAGAATTTGCGCCAGATCTCGGCCGCGCTTGACGTGACCATCTTCCGCCGCGGCGAGCGTTTCATCGTCAGCGGCAGCAATGCCGAGCGCGCCGTCGAGCTGCTCGAACGCTTCTATGCCGTGGCCGACAAGGTCGTGCCGATCGAGGAAGTGCAGCTGGCGCTGGTCGAACAGCGCGCCGGCCTGAAGCCGACGATTCCGGAACCCGCCGACGCGCCGAAAAAGGAACCGGGCGCCACGGCATCGGCCGCCGCCGCGACTGCCGCCGCCGAGGATGGCAACGAGGCCATCGCCGACGATGAACTGGTCAGCCCGACGCTGAAGACCCGCCGCACCGACCTGCGCGGCCGCACGCCGCACCAGATCCAGTACCTGAAGGCGGTGCTGGAGCACGACATCAGCTTCGGCATCGGCCCGGCCGGTACCGGCAAGACCTATCTCGCGGTGGCGTGCGCGGTCGATGCGCTCGAGCGCGATGCGGTGAAACGCATCATCCTGACCCGCCCCGCCGTGGAAGCCGGCGAGCGCCTCGGCTTCCTGCCGGGCGACTTCGCGCAAAAGGTCGACCCCTACCTGCGCCCGCTGTACGACGCGCTGTACGACCTGCTCGGCTTCGACCGCACCCAGAAGCTGTTCGAGAAACAGGTGATCGAGATCGCGCCGCTGGCCTTCATGCGCGGCCGCACGCTGAACCACGCCTTCGTGATCCTGGACGAAGCCCAGAACACGACGGCCGAACAGATGAAGATGTTCCTGACCCGTATCGGCTTCGGCAGCAAGGCCGTGGTCACTGGCGACATCACCCAGGTCGACCTGCACAAGACCCAGCGCAGCGGCCTGGCCGACGCGATGCACGTGCTGAAGGATACCCGCGGCATCGCCTTCTCCCACTTCTCCAGCGCCGACGTGGTGCGCCACCCGCTGGTGGGCCGCATTGTCGACGCCTATGAAAAGGCGGCGTCGATCCAGGAGATCGGCGCCCTGCCCAAAACCGCAACCGTGACCCGAAATGCAAGAAAAAAAACATAACCTCGACCTCGACGTCCAGTACCCGGATACCCGCCTGGAAGCCGACATCACGCCCGCGATGATTGAACGCTGGGTGCAGGCTTCGCTGCTCGGCCCGGCCGAACTGGCGATCCGCTTCGTCGACGCCGAAGAAGGCCAGACCCTGAACAGGGAGTATCGCGGCAAGGATTACGCGACCAACGTCCTCACCTTCGCCTACAACGAAGGCGCGGAAATCGCCGACGACGAACCGACCCAGGCCGACATCGTGCTGTGCACCGACGTGCTGCAGCGCGAAGCCGACGAGCAGAAGAAGACGGTCGAGGAACACGTGGCGCACCTGGTGGTGCACGGCGTGCTGCATGCGCAGGGTTTCGACCACGAGAACGATGAAGAGGCCGAGGAGATGGAGCAGCTGGAGCGCGACATCATGGAGGCGTTGTCGTATCCGGATCCGTACGCCGAGTACGACGCATAAATCGTTGCTGCTGTATTAGCCGCACTCTGAAACAACGTCATTCCCGCGTAGGCGGGAATGACGGTTTTTAGGCTAACGTCCGGTTTTACGCCTTCTTGAGCTGTTCCCCGATCGGCAGCTTGCGCACCCGTTTCCCGGTCGCCGCAAACACCGCATTCGCCAGCGCCGGCGCAATCCCCGCCGTCCCCGGCTCGCCGATCCCGCCCGGTTCGTCGCGGCTGTTCACGATATACACCTCCACCGCCGGCGCCTCGTTCATGCGCATTACCCGGTAATCGCCGAAGTTGGTCTGCTGCACCTTGCCGCCATCCAGCGTGACCTGCCCCCATAGCGCCGCACTGGCGCCGAACACGATGCCGCCTTCCATTTGCGCGACGATGGTGTCCGGGTTGATGTTCTGGCCGCAATCCACCGCGCACACCACGCGGTGCACGCGCACGTCGCCGTCGGCGCCGACCGAGACTTCCGCTACCTGCGCCATGTAGCTGCCGAAGGCGAACTGGGTCGATACGCCGCGTCCCATCTTGCGGCCGGCGACCGGGCGCAGCGGCTTGCCCCAGCCGGCCTTGTCCACCGCCAGGTTCAGCACCGCCAGCGTGCGCGGCGACTTTTGTAATAACGAACGCCGGAACGCGACCGGGTCGGTCTTGCTGGCATAGGCCAGCTCGTCGATGAAGCTCTCGACCACGAACACGTTGTGGGTCGGCCCGACGCCGCGCCAGAACGCGGTGGCCAGGCCGGGCGGTTCGTGGCGCACGTATTCCACGCGCATCGCGGGAATGCTGTACTGCAGGTCGGCCGCGCCTTCCACCGCATCTGGATCGACCCCGTTCTTGACCGCCGGCGGCGCGAAGCGCGCCATGATCGAGGACCCGGTGACGCGGTGGAACCACGCGACCGGCATGCCCTTGTCGTCGATCCGGGCCGACAGCCGGTCATAATAATAGGGACGGTACATGTCGTGCTGCATGTCCTCCTCGCGCGTCCAGATGACTTTCAGCGGGCCCTTGGCCAGCTTGGCCAGCGCCACCGCCTGGATCACGTTGTCGACTTCGAGCCGGCGCCCGAAGCCGCCGCCGATATAGAAGTTGTGCACCTGGACTTTTTCGACCGGCACCCCGGCCATCTTGGCCGCAGCACCCTGGGCCAGCGCCGGCACCTGGGTGCCGACCCACAGGTGGCATTCGCCGTTGCGCAGGTCCACCGTGCAATTCATCGGTTCCATGGTCGCGTGCGCCAGGAACGGCAGTTCGTAAACGGCGTCGATGCGGCGTCCATCCTGCTGTCCCAGCAGCTTCAGAGCATCGCCGTCATTGCGGGCGACGGCGCCGGTGCCTTCCGATACCTTTGCCATGTCGGCCACGATGGATGCCGTGCTGACCTTGCCGTTGGCACTGTCGTCGAAGCGCGGGGCCGCGGCCGCCAGGCCCTGTTTCGCGGCCCAGAAGTTGTCGGCGACGACCGCCACCGCGCCTTCCAGGCGCAGCACCTGGCGCACGCCCTTGACCGCCATCGCCTTCTGTTCGTCCACCGCCGCCACCTTCCCGCCCAGCACCGGAGACGCCGCCACCGCCGCGATGCCCATGCCCGGCAGGCGCGCATCGATGCCGAACTGCGCCGAACCGTCGGTCTTGGCGGCCGAGTCGAGGCGCTTCTGCGAGGTGCCGATCAGGGTGAAGTCGGCCGGGTTCTTGAGTTTCACGGTGGCCGGGAAGCTCAGCTTGGATGCCGCTTCGGCCACTTCGCCGAAGTGCACAGAACGGTTCGACGCCTCGTGGCGGATGGTGCCGCCCACGACTTTCAGCTCGCCCGGGTCGACGTTCCAGTTCTTGGCGGCCGCCTGCACCAGCACCGTGCGCACCTTGGCGCCGGCTTCGCGCAGCGGCTTCCAGGCGGCGCGTACCGAGGTCGAGCCGCCGGTCACCTGGCCGCCCAGCAGGGCGTCGGCGTACAGGCTGTTGTTGGCCGGCGCTTGCTCCAGCTTCACCTTGGTGAGGTCGGCGCCGAGTTCCTCGGCCAGCAACTGCGGCATCGAAGTAAAGGTGCCCTGCCCCATTTCGACCTTGTGGACGATCAGGGTGACGATGCCTTCGCGGTCGATGCGGATGAAGGCGTCGTGCGCCAGGCCCGGCGCATCGCCGCTGGCTGCGGTGGCGGCCTGGCCGACGGCTTTCTCGGGCGGCGCTTCCTTGCGGTCGCTTTCGGGCTTCTTGCCGCAGCCGAACAGCGAGAAGCCGAACACCAATCCGCCGCCGGCGACGGCACCGGCTTTCAACAGTCCCCGGCGCGAGGTGGACACCGGCACATCTTTTTGTGGTTCTCTGGTCATGTCGGTCTCCTCACTCAGGCCGCGGCGATTTTGATGGCCTTGCGGATCCGGCCATAGGTGCCGCAGCGGCAGATATTGCCTGCCATTGCATTGTCGATGTCGGCGTCGTTCGGCTTCGGCGTCGCGTGCAGCAGCGCCGTGGCCGACATGATCTGGCCGGACTGGCAATACCCGCACTGCACGACGTCGATCTGGCGCCACGCCTGCTGTACCTTGGCGCCGACCGGATCGTTGCCGATCGCCTCGATGGTGGTGATCTTCTTGCCGGCCGCGCTTGAGACGGGTGTCACGCAGGAACGGATCGCCTGGCCGTCCAGGTGCACGGTGCAGGCGCCGCACAGGGCGACGCCGCAGCCGAACTTGGTGCCGGTGAGGCCGAGCACGTCCCGCAAGGCCCACAGGAGGGGCATGTCGTCGGGGACGTCGAGATTGGTGGTGGTGCCATTGACGTTCAGGGCAGGCATGGGCAAGTCTCCTTGTCTATTAGATGACGCACGAATAATGAACAACGTGACAAGCATAACGCGCTTGTCCGAAGGCCGCTCGGGACTGTGGTTTTACTCACACGGACTGCATAAAAAACAGGCATTCCGGCTTTTGGTGTATCCTAACGCCCATCGCAACAACGGCTTTACGCCAACTATGCCCGAGCACCCTTCTGACGTCCGCACGGATGGCAAAACCCACCGGTCGCTGTTTGAACGGCTGACCGCACTGATCTCCCCTGAGCCCGAAAATCGCGCCGAGCTGCTCGAAGTCCTGCACGACGCCCATGAACGCAACCTGATCGACGCCGACGCCCTCTCCATGATCGAGGGCGTGTTCCAGGTATCCGACCTGTCGGTGCGCGACATCATGGTGCCGCGCTCGCAGATGGACGTCATCGACATCACCAAGCCGATCGAGGAATGGCTGCCCATCGTGCTGGAAACCGCGCACTCGCGCTTCCCTGCCATCGAGGGCGAGCGCGACAAGGTGGTCGGCATCCTGCTGGCCAAGGACCTGCTGCGCTACTACGCGGAAGAATCCTTCGACGTGCGCGACATGCTGCGCCCGGCGATCTTCATCCCCGAGTCGAAGCGCCTGAACGTGCTGCTGCGCGACTTCCGCGCCAACCACAACCACATGGCCATCGTCGTCGACGAATACAGCGGCGTGGCCGGCCTGATCACGATCGAGGATGTGCTGGAACAGATCGTCGGCGACATCGAGGACGAATACGACTTCGACGAGGAAGAAGACAACGTCCTCTCCATCAAGGAAGGCCAGTTCGGCCCGCGCTGGCGCGTCAAGGCGCTGACCGAAATCGACCAGTTCAACGAAGAGATCGGCGTCGACCTGCCGGAAGACGACGTCGACACCATCGGCGGCCTGGTCGCCAGCCACCTGGGCCGCATGCCGCACAAGGGCGAGGTATTCGACCTCGAGAACCTGCGTTTCGAGGTGCTGCGTGCCGATGCGCGGCAGATTCATGTGCTGCTGGTCGAGAAGATTCCGGTTTCCGAGGACGAGCACGACTAGACACCGAACACCGTTGCACACCACCCCGTCGCCCCTGCGGAGGCAGGGGCCCAAGTTGCAGGCATATCGCATCACTTGGGCCCCTGCCTCCGCAGGGGCGACGAGCTAACGACATTGGACCCACGCTTGATCCTGCGCCGCCCAAACAAGACTGCCAGCGCCACCGCGCCCGACCCGGCGCTGCGCGGCACCCGCCCCTCCTTCAAGGCCCTCGTTCTTGCCGCCATCGCCGGCGGCCTGAGCCTGTTCTCCTTCGAACCCTTCGGCTGGTGGCCCTTGCAGTTCCTGGTGCTGGCCTGGCTGTTCTACCAGGTCGGCATGGGCAGCTCGGTCAAGCGCGCCACCTTCCTCGGCTGGGCCTTCGGCTTCGGCTGGTCGGTGGCCGGCATGCACTGGCTGTACATCGCGATCACCCGTTTCGGCGGCCTGCCGGCCGTGCTGGGCGCGATCGCGATCGCCCTGCTCGGCCTGTACATGGGCCTGTTCGGTGCCCTGGCGACGGGCCTGTCCACCTGGCTGCGCAAGCGCTGGTCGCTGCCGGTCCCCGCCTTCTTGCTGCTGGTGCTGCCCGTGCTGTGGGGCGTGTCGGAATGGATGCGCGGCTGGGTGTTCACCGGTTTTCCCTGGGCCGCCTCCGGCTATGCGCATAACGTGGCGCCGCTGGGCGGCTTTGCGCCGCTGGTCGGCGTGTACGGCATCGGCGTGCTGGTGGCGCTGTGCGCGTCCTGCCTGGTGATGCTGACCCAGCGCCACAAGATGCCGGCGCTGGCGCTGTTCGGCGCGCTGCTGGTGGCCGGCGGCCTGCTGCGCCAGGTCGAATGGACGCACCCGAGCGGGCAGCCGATCACGGTGCGCCTGCTGCAGGGGAACATCCGGCAAGATGAAAAATTCGCCGCCGCGTACCTGGGCGAGATCCTGGTGCGCTACCGCGACATGCTGACCGCCGCCCCGGCCGACCTGATCGCCGCGCCGGAAACGGCGATCCCGGTGTTCCCGCACCAGCTGCCGCCGGGCTACCTGGGCACCTTCAACGATTTCGCCGCGCGCAGCGGCAGCTATTATTTGTTCGGCATCCCGCTGGCGAACAACGCCGCCGATTACGCCAACAGCGTGGCAGGCATCGGTCCGCAGGGCCAGGCCTACCGCTACGACAAGCACCACCTGGTGCCCTTCGGCGAATTCATCCCGACCGGCTTCCGCTGGTTCACCAACCTGATGCAGATCCCGCTGGGCGACTTCACGCGCGGGGCGGCGGTCCAAGCCCCATTTGCGGTGAAGGACCAGCTGGTGCTGCCGAACGTCTGCTACGAAGACGTGTTCGGCGAAGAGATCGCCAAACAGCTGCGCGACGCGCCGCGGCCGGCCACGCTGCTGCTGAACGTGTCGAACCTGGCCTGGTACGGCGAATCGGTGGCGATCCCGCAGCACCTGCAGATCTCGCGCATGCGCTCGCTGGAAACCGGGCGACCGATGCTGCGCGCGACCAACAACGGCGCCACCGCCATCATCGACGGCCGCGGCAACGTGCAGCAGCAGATTCCGTACTACCGCCAGGATGTGCTGGCCGCGCGCGTGCAGGGCATGGCCGGCATGACGCCCTACATCCGCTGCGGCAACCTGCTGTTCCTGGGCCTGGGCGCGCTGGCCCTGGCCGGCGCCTGGCTGGCCGGACGGCGCCGGCGCCGAGCCGACGCATGAAATCGGACCGGCCCTGCCGAATAAAATCATGGTTCGCGCCGCCGATTCACGATTCCATGTCGATCCCACCTGTAAAAACCGCTAAAATTGGTGTTTTAGCAAACTCACCGTGTTCGCGACCTGTGCGCGCGAAGCCTTAAGCTCGAAGCCCAAAGATGCTCACATTCCAACAAATCATCCTGACTCTGCAAACCTACTGGGACAAGCAGGGTTGCGCCCTGCTCCAGCCGTACGACATGGAAGTCGGCGCGGGCACCTTCCACACCGGCACCTTCCTGCGCGCGATCGGCCCGGAGCCGTGGCGCGCCGCCTACGTGCAGCCGTCGCGCCGCCCGAAAGACGGCCGCTACGGCGAAAACCCGAACCGCCTGCAGCACTATTACCAGTACCAGGTGGTCCTGAAGCCGGCCCCGGAAAACATCCTCGACCTGTACCTCGGTTCGCTGCAAGCCCTTGGCCTGGACCTGAAGAAGAACGACGTGCGCTTCGTCGAGGACGACTGGGAAAGCCCGACCCTGGGCGCCTGGGGCCTGGGCTGGGAAGTCTGGCTGAACGGCATGGAAGTCACCCAGTTCACCTACTTCCAGCAGGTCGGCGGCCTCGATTGCAAGCCGGTGCTGGGCGAGATCACCTACGGCATCGAGCGCCTGGCGATGTACCTGCAGGGTGTGGAAAACGTGTACGACCTGGTGTGGACCGAGTGGGAAGAGAACGGCGAGAAGAAGTCGCTGTCCTATGGCGACGTGTTCCACCAGAACGAGGTCGAACAATCGACCTACAACTTCGAGCACTCGAACACCGAACTGCTGTTCCAGGCCTTCGGCAACCATGAGAGCGAAGCCAAGCGCCTGATCGAACTGGCGCTGACGCTGCCGGCCTACGAGCAGATCATGAAGGCCTCGCACAGCTTCAACCTGCTGGACGCGCGCGGCGCGATTTCCGTTACCGAGCGTGCCGCCTACATCGGCCGCGTGCGCACGCTGTCGCGCCTGGTCGCCCAGGCCTACTACGACTCGCGCGAGAAGCTGGGTTTCCCCATGCTCCCGAAAACGTCCGCCGTCGATGCGGATGCCGCCGACGTCAAGGCCGCCTAAGCCCCCAGGAACAAGAATAGAACAATGATGAACCAGACCTTACTCATCGAATTGCAGACCGAAGAGCTGCCGCCGAAGGCGCTCGCGAAACTGGGCGCCGCTTTCGCAAGCGGCATCGCCAACGGATTGAAGGCGCGCGGCTTCCTCGAAGACGACAGCGCCGTTACCGCCCACTCCACCCCGCGCCGCCTGGCCGTGACGATCACCAGGGTGCGCGCCACCTCGCCGGATAAAACCATCCGCGAAAAAGTGCTGCCGGTGAGCGTCGCCCTGGACAAGGACGGCAACCCGACCGCCCCGCTGGCCAAGAAGCTGGCCGCGCTCGGCTTCCCCGACCTGCAGGTCGCCGACCTCGAACGCGCCCAGGACGGCAAGGCCGAGAGCTTCTTCTACACCCATACCGCTCCCGGCAGCGCCCTGGCGGCCGGCCTGCAGCCGGTGCTGGAAGAATCGGTGGCCAAGCTGCCGATCCCGAAGGTGATGAGCTACCAGCGCCCGGACGGCGCCACCGTGCAGTTCGTGCGCCCGGTGCATTCGCTGCTGGCGCTGCACGGCGCCGGTGTGGTCCCGCTGTCGCTGCTCGGCCTGGCGGCCGGCCGCAGCACGCTCGGCCACCGCTTCCTGTCGGACGGCCAGTCCTTCGACGTGGCGGACGCCGACGCTTATCAAGAACTGCTGAAGACCCGCGGCAAGGTCGTCGCCTCCACCGAAGAACGCAAGGAAGCGATCCGCACCCAGCTGCTGGCCAAGGCCGGCGGCGACCAGGTCCTGATGCCGGAATCGCTGCTCGACGAGGTGGCGGCGCTGGTCGAATGGCCGGTGGTCTACGAGTGCAAGTTCGAGGACGCGTTCCTGTCGGTGCCGCAGGAATGCCTGATCCTGACGATGCAGACCAACCAGAAGTACTTCGCGTTGACCGACAGCGCCGGCAAGCTGCGTTCGCGCTTCCTGATCGTGTCCAACCTGGAGACCGACGATCCGAGCGCCATCGTCGGCGGCAACGAGCGCGTGGTGCGCCCACGCCTGTCGGACGCCAAGTTCTTCTTCGAGCAGGACAAGAAGAAGACGCTCGCCTCGCGCCTGCCGCAGCTGGCCAACGTGGTCTACCACAACAAGCTGGGCACCCAGCTTGAACGTACCCAGCGCGTCACCCGCCTGGCCGGCGCCATCGCGGCGCGCCTCGGCTACGACGTGCAGCTGGCCGAGCGCGGCGCCCAGCTGGCCAAGGCCGACCTGCTGACCGACATGGTCGGCGAGTTCCCGGAGCTGCAGGGCATCATGGGCACCTACTATGCCCGCAACGACAACGAGCCGGAAGAAGTCGCACTGGCCGCGTCCGAACACTACCAGCCGCGCTTCTCGGGCGACGCCCTGCCCTCGACCAACACCGGCCTGGTGGTGGCGCTGGCCGATAAACTGGAAACCCTGATCGGCATCTGGTCGATCGGCCTGCAGCCGACCGGCGAGAAGGATCCGTTCGCGCTGCGCCGCCACGCGCTGGGCGTGATGCGCATGCTGGTCGAGAAGCGCCTGCCGCTGGGCATCGCCGACCTGCTGAAGCAAGCCGCCGCCGTGTTCGAAGGCCAGGCCGGCTTCAAGGACCCTGCTAGGGAAGTGACCGCCTTCATGCTGGACCGCCTGCGCGGCCTGCTGCGCGACCGCGGCTTCTCGCCGAACGAGGTGGAAGCGGTACTGGCGCAGAACCCGGACCGCGTCGACGACGTGGTGCAGCGCCTGGAAGCGGTGCAGGCCTTTGCCGCGCTGCCGGAAAGCGCATCGCTGGCCGCCGCCAACAAGCGCATCGCCAACATCCTGAAAAAGAACGAGGAAGCGCTGGCCCAGGCAAGCAGCGTCGATCCGACCCTGCTGCAGGACGACGCCGAAAAGACCCTGTTCGCCGCCGTCACGCGGGTGCAGCCCGAAGTCGATGCCGCCTTCGCCAGCGGCGACTTCGGCGGCACGCTCAAGACCCTGGCCCAACTGCGCGACGCGGTCGACGCCTTCTTCAACGACGTGATGGTGATGGCCGAGGACGTGGCGCTGCGTAACAACCGCCTGGCCCTGCTGCAGCGCCTGCACGCGCTGATGAACCGCGTGGCCGACATTTCCAAGCTGGCGGCATAAGCCGGGACGCGCCATGAAGCTGATCATCCTCGACCGGGATGGGGTCATCAACCAGGACTCCCCCGATTTCATCAAGTCGCCGGCCGAGTGGCTCCCGATCCCGGGATCGCTCGAGGCGATCGCACGCCTGAACCAGGCCGGCTACCGCGTCGTCATTGCCTCGAACCAGTCGGGCATCGCGCGCGAACTGTTCGACATGACGACGCTGAACGCGATCCACCAGAAGATGCACGGGGCGGCGCAGCTGGTCGGCGCCGACATCGACGCCATCTTCTTCTGCCCGCACGCGGCGATCGACAACTGCGACTGCCGCAAGCCCAAGGCCGGGATGTTCGAGGAGATCAGCAAGCGCTTCAAGGTCGGCCTGAAAGGCGTGCCGACCGTCGGCGACTCGCTGCGCGACCTGCAGGCCGGCTTCATCAGCGGCTGCCTGCCCTACCTGGTGTTGACGGGCAAGGGCGAAAAAACGCTGGAGACCGGCGGCCTGCCACCCGGGACGCAGGTTTTCCCCGACCTCGCCGCGATGGTTGCCGCGTTCCTGAAATCCCCCACGGCCGGCCAGGCCGGCTGAATCACCCTCTGTCGGAGACCGTTCTTGCGTACCGCCACCCTGTTTTTGCGCTCTTTGCTATTCACGATCATCATGGTGGCCGCCACCGTCGTCTGGGCCTGCGTGTGCTTCCTCGCCGCGCCGCTCCCTTACAACAAGCGCTTCTGGGTGACCTCGCGCTGGAACGTCTTCATCATCTGGTGCGCGCGCGTCATCTGCGGCATCCGCTACCAGTTCAAGGGCTACGACAACCTGCCGTCGGGCCCGACCGTCCTGCTGTCGAAGCACCAGTCGGCGTGGGAAACCATCTTCCTGCTGCCGAACATGACGCACCCGCTGGTGTTCGTCTTCAAGAAGGAAATCCTCTACATCCCGTTTTTCGGGTGGGCCATGGCGCTGCTGCGCATGATCCCGATCGACCGCAAGCGCGGCAAGCGCGCCTTCTCCGACGTGGTCCGGCATGGCAAGCGGCGCCTGGCCGACGGCCAGTGGATCATCATGTTCCCGGAAGGGACCCGCATCCCGGTCGGCGAGAAAGGCACCTACAAGAGCGGCGGCACGCGCCTGGCTATCGCGACAGGTGCAACTGTCGTGCCGATCGCGCATAATTCAGGTGAGTGCTGGCCGAAGGGCTCGTTCATCAAACGTCCGGGCCTGGTCACCGTCTCGATTGGCAAACCGATATCGCCTGAAAACCACACTCCCGACAGCCTGATGCAAGAGGTCGAAAATTGGATAGAATCGGAAATGCGCGTCATTTCGCCCCACGCCTACAAAGGTACCTGAACGAATTGGGCGCGCGGACCAAAGCACCATCTTCATCGCAGCCCACCATGACCTCCCCGCAGAAAGACGCGCAACAGCTGGAAATGTTCCAGGACATGTTCGCGGCCCTCAAGTCGCCGGCCCCGCCGGCGGCAAGCAAGCTACCACCTTCCCCGGCGCCGCTGTTCAAGGCGCCGCCCACGCCGACGCGCACCCTGCCGGCGCCGCCGGTCGGCCCGAACGACCCGCCGCTGCAGAAGATCCAGCTCGGCTCCCACACCGTCCACTACGCGCTGCGCCGCTCGGCGCGCCGCTCGCACGGCTTCATGATCGACGACGACGGCCTGCGCGTGACCTCGCCGCGGCGTTCCAGCCATGCCGACATCGAAAGCGCGATCCGCGCCAAGCAGGGCTGGATCCTGACCAAGCTGTTCGAGCGTGGCGAACGGCGCGTCCTGCGCGCCCAACGCGCGCCGGTGGAATGGGTCGACGGCGCCCGGCTGCCCTACCTGGGGGGCGACATCACCCTGCGCTTGCAGGGAGCGGCGCGCAGCCACTGCGTGTTCGATGCCGAGGCGCGCACCCTGAACCTCGGCGTGACGACCGGCCTGTCCGAATGGCAGTTGCGCGAACGCGTCAAGCGCTGGTTCCAGGACGAGGCGCGGCGCCTGTTCGGCGAACGCCTCGACCTGTACGCGCCGCGCGTGGGCGTCACCTACAACGCGTATGCGATTTCCTCGGCCGGTACCCGCTGGGGGTCGTGCACGGTGGCCGGCAACATCCGCCTGAACTGGAAGCTGGTGCACTACCCGCTGGCGCTGCTCGACTACGTGGTGGTGCACGAACTGGCGCACCTGCGCGAAATGAACCACAGCCCGCGTTTCTGGGCCGTGGTCGGCGAGGTGTTCCCGGATTACGACGGCGCCAAGGCGGCGCTCAAGAAGCGCTCGGTCGAGATGCCGGTGTTGTTTCCGGAGGAGTGAGCGCCCGATCCGCGCGGATCAGGCGGCGCCGCGGAACTGCAGTTCGCCGGCGGCGCGCGCCGCGGCGATGACTTTCATGGCTTCGACCTCGGCCCCGCTCAGGCAGCGGAACGGGATCGGCAGCGTGCCGCGCTTGAGCACCATCATGAAGCCCTTGGAATAGGTGCGGATGCGGCTCACGTCATTCCAGTCGATCAGCGACACGCCGGTGTCGCTGGTGCGCACGATGCCGTGCTGGTCGATCGCGAATTCGTAGGTGCGGCGCCCGCGGCGCAGCAGGATGAAGTGCAGCGCCGCCGACAGCGTGCTCTTGGTGCGCAGGTAGAAGCCGAGCGGCCAGCGGATGTGGCGGCGGCGGATCAGGTAACCGCCGTGCTCCCACATGAAACCCAGGTATTCGAACAGGGTATAACGGACCCAGAAATGCATTTCCTGGGAGGCTGCCGGCGCATGCACGACCGGGATCGCCGCCGCCGGCATCGCATCGGCGCCGAGATCGGCGGCGTGCGGGTGTTCCATGAGCACGGCGTCGGCTTCGGCGCCCCCTCGCGTGCGATGAGACCACAACATGTCCATCCCCTTTCGTTCTTTATACTAAAGGGTATGGTAGCAAAAGCTAGTCAATAAATCGTTGCAAGAGTTCAACAGTGCGCGCCGTTGCGCCACGATGTTTTGCTGCGAAAGACAGTGCGCGGGTCCCCATGGCAGCACGGCGCGCATCGTCCCGCAGCAGATCGGCGGCTTCGCGCAGCAAGGCATCGGCATCCGTCACACGCAGCGCGCCGCCGGCGGCCACCGCTTCCTCGGTCGCCTGCAGGAAGTTGAAGGTGTGCTGTCCCACCAGCACCGGCTTGCCGAGGGCGCAGGCTTCGATCAGGTTCTGGCCGCCCAGCGGCAACAGGCTGCCGCCGATGTAGGCGCAGTCGCAGGCCGCGTAATAGGCGAACATCTCGCCCATCGAGTCGCCGAGCAGTACATCAAACTGCGCTGCCTCGACCCGGTCCGGCAGGCTGGAGCGGCGTGCCAGGCGCAATCCGCGTTCTTCCACCAGGCGCGCCACGTCGTCGAAGCGCTGCGGATGGCGCGGCACCAGCAGGAGCAGCATACCCTGGGGGCGCGCCATCCGCAGGAAGGCGTCCAGGATCAGCGCTTCCTCGCCTTCGCGGGTGGAGGCGCACAGCAGCACCGGACGGCCGGCGACGCGCGCGCGCAGCACGGCGCCGGTCTGCAGCGCGGCTTGCGGCGGCACCACGTCGAACTTGATGCTGCCGGTGACGGCGACGTCGGGGGCGCCGAGGGAGCGGATGCGCGCGGCGTCGGCCTCGGTCTGGGCCGCCACCAGCGTGATCCCGCGCGCCGCTTCCATCATCAGGCCGCCAAAACGCCGGCCGCGCTCGAGCGAACGCTCCGACAGGCGCGCATTCACCAGCGCCACCGGGATGCCGTAGGCGCCGCAGGCCGCGATCAGGTTCGGCCACACCTCGGTCTCCATCAGGATGCAGATCTTCGGCGTGTAGTGATGCAGGAAACGGCCGACCATGAAGCCGGTGTCGTAGGGCAGGTAGGACTGGATGACGCGCCCATGCTTCTTGAACAGCGCCTCGCCGGTGGCACGCCCGGTCGGCGTCATGTGGGTCAACAGGATGCGGCAGTCGGGCCAGCGCGCCAGCAGCATCTCGACCAGCGGCTCGGCGGCGCGGGTCTCGCCGACCGATACCGCGTGCACCATGATCGTCAGGCGCGCGCTTGCGCCATGCTTGGGCCTGCGTCCATAGAAGCCGAGGCGTTCGCCCAGGTGCAGGCGGTAGCCCGGTTCCTTGCGCCCGCGCCACCACAGGCGGCCCAGCACCAGCGGCAGCGCCAGCCACCAGAGAATCGAATACAAAAGAGCGTAGAAAAAGTGCATCTCAAACCTGTTGCAATAATTCGCGCGCCGCGGCCACGACCTGCTCGACCGTCGGCGGCGCGCCGGTATCGCCGAGGTTGACGATGCGCGGCGACCAGTTGCCCTCGGTCTTCCAGCGCGGCGAATCGCAATAAATCTCGACCGTTGGGCGGACAAAAGCGGCGGCGATGTGGGTCAGGCCGGTATCGACGCCGACCGCCAGCGCGGCGTGGCGCGCCAGTTCCACCGCATCCATCATCGACAGCTTCGGCAGCACGCGCGCGTTCGGCAGGGCCGCGGCGAGTGCCTCGGCTTCCTGCTTTTCACGCGGCGAACCCCAGGGCAACAGGATGGGCAGCGGCGCCAATGCCCGGCCCAGCGCAATCCAGTGAGCGGACGCCCACTTCTTGGCATCGCGCGCGGTGCCGTGGAAGAAAACCGCGTAATCGGCGGCCGGCATCCAGTCCGGCCGCGTGCCGCTGGGCGGCGGGAGGCCGGGCCGCGCAAGGCCGAAGTCGGGGGGAGAATCGACCGTATAGCCGAGCGCGGCGGCCACCACCTGGCGCCCGCGCGCGACCGCATGGGTACGCGGCTCGACAGCGATACTGCGGGTGTGGAACACGCGCGAGATGCCTTCGTAGCCGGAATCCTCGGTGCCGTTGGCCAGGCCGATCTTCTGCCCGCCGGGCCGTACGCGCGCCGCGGCCATGATGATGCCGGTCTTGATCAGGCCCTGGGTATCGAACACGTAGTCGTACTGTTCGGCCCGCAGGTCGCGGAAAAAGCCGCGCAGCTCGGCGCGCACGGCCGCGTCGCCGAGTCCCTTTTTCCAGCGCCGCAAGGCGAACGGAATGACCTTGCGCACCATCGGGTTCAGGCGCACCAGGCTGACGTAGCCCTCTTCCACCACCCAGTCGACCTGGGCGCCCGGGTGGTGGCGCAGGATGTCGGCCACCAGCGGCAGGTTATGCAGCACGTCGCCGAGCGACGATACCCGGACCAGCAGAATCTTCATCGTTAATGCGTCATCTTCAAAGCGTCCTTATCGGCAGGCCGGAGCGCGGCTTCAGAACGGCAGGTGGGCATCCGGCTTGGCGGCCAGGATCACGCGTGCGAATTCTTTCTGGATGCGGTCCAGCGCTTCCGGATTCTCGCCTTCGAAACGCAGCACCACCACCGGCGTGGTGTTGGAACCGCGCGCCAGGCCGAAGCCATCCGCATACTCGACGCGCAGGCCGTCGATGTCGACCACGCGCTCGGCGCCCGGGAATTCGGCGTTGGCGCGCAGCTTGTCGATCAGCTCGAAGTTCTCGCCTTCCTGCAGGTGCAGGTGCAGTTCCGGGGTGCTGGACGCCTGCGGCAGGCCGTTCAGCAGGGCTGACGGATCGGCTTCGCGGGTCAGGATCTCGAGCAGGCGCGCGCCGGTGTACAGGCCGTCGTCGAAGCCGAACCAGCGGTCCTTCCAGAAAATGTGGCCGCTCATCTCGCCGCCCAGCGGGGCACCGGTTTCCTTCAGCTTGGCCTTGACCAGCGAGTGGCCGGTCTTCCACATCAGCGGGCGGCCGCCGTGCTCGGCGATCCACGGGCCGAGGTGGCGCGTGCACTTGACGTCGTACAGGATCTCGGCGCCCGGGTTGCGCGACAGGACATCGGCTGCGAACAGCATCATCTGGCGGTCCGGGAAGATGATCTGGCCATCCTTGGTGACCACGCCCAGGCGGTCGCCGTCGCCGTCGAAGGCGAGGCCGAGCTCGGCGTCCGAGGTCTTGAGCTTCTCGATCAGGTCCTGCAGGTTTTCCGGGTGCGCCGGATCCGGGTGGTGGTTCGGGAAGTGGCCGTCGACTTCGCAGAACATCTCGATGACCTCGCAGCCCATCGCGCGGAACAGGTCGCCCGCGAAGGCGCCGGCCACGCCATTGCCGGCATCGACGGCGATCTTGATCGGCCGCGCGATCTTGACGTCGCCGGCGATGCGCTGGATGTAGGCGTCGCGGATGTCGTGGGTCGAATATGCGCCCGCGCTGGCGGCTGGCGTGAAATCGTCGCGCTCGATCGCCCCGTACAGGCCCTGGATCGCATCGCCGTAGATCGCCTCGCCGGCCAGCACCATCTTGAAACCGTTATAGTCCGGCGGGTTGTGGCTGCCGGTAACCATGATGCCCGAATGCGCATCCAGCACGTTGGTGCCGAAGTAGACCATCGGCGTGGCGACCATGCCCAGGTCGATCACGTCGACGCCGGCGGCCTGCAGGCCCGCGGCCAGCGCCTTGGCCAGGCCCGGCCCGGACAGGCGGCCGTCGCGGCCGATGACGACCTTGCGCTCTCCCTTCGCCAGCGCGGCGGCGCCGAACGCCTGGCCGATCTTGCGGGCGATACCCTCGTCCAGCGTGCTGCCGATGACACCACGAATATCATAAGCCTTGAAAATCGTTTTCGAGAGAGGGACCATGGGTTACCTTGTGTTGAACAAGAGACAAAAGACGATATTGTAGCGGGAAGCCGGAACGATGGGAATTCGAGCCGTGTGCGGGGGAAAGATACGCGAATGCGCGGGGGGAAGAATAATGGACTGCAGAATGGAAAGAAATCGCGGCGTAGGAATATCCGCAAATACGCGGGAGTATTCCCACCACTGGAAACACTCCCGTTAAACAACGAATCAGATTCAGACGCGCAGTTTATCCAGCGATTTACCGCCTTCGACCCATTCCTTGACCCACTTCGGCTGGCGGCCACGGCCGGTCCACTGTTGCGAAGCATCGTCTGGATTGCGGAAACGGACCGCGACCGAACCTGGGTTCGCTGTCGCTTTTGCGCCGCGGCCGGCGGTGCTGATCAGGTCTTTCGGCGACATGCCGACGCTTTGTGCGATCGCCAGGATCTGTTCGCGTGCCTTTTGCACTTCCTGCTGCTCGCGGGTTTTCATTTCCTTCTTAATCTGCTCCTGCAGATTACGCAAATCGCCCAAGGACATATTAGACAGATCCATCGTCGTTCCTTATAAGTAGAGTTGAACCGAATTCATCGAATTATCACCAATTGTCGCAATATACTACAACTTCGATGTTTAATCAGTTTTTTTGTTCCAAATGAGCCAGCGTGGCGACTTGAATCGAACGATACGCGCATACAACCAGACGTAGCTGATAATGAACAACAAACTGAAGAATATCAAAACTTCTGTATTCCTCCAGAACACCGTTGCCGGTATAACCGCAGTAAGCGAAAACAGCCACAGGTAAGGCGAGGTACGCGCATTCCGCTTCAGCAGTGCGCGCGCCTCTTTTGGACCAACAGTCCATTGCACAATCCGCCGAAAAATCAGGCTATGCAGATGTATTCCATCGGGGACTGCCGGAGATTTTCCTCTCACAAACATTCGGCGATAAGCGGAAAATATTGTTTCAAAAGCGGGATATATCAGCAGCAATGCCGCATACCAGGTGGACACCTGCGGATTGCGCATCACCAGCAGCAGCGCCAGCTCGCCCAGCATGAAACCGATGAAGTAGGCGCCGCCGTCGCCCAGGAAAATCAGGCCGACCGGATAATTCCAGACCAGGAAACCGGCGGTCGCTCCTGCCACCGTCAATGCCGACACCAGAATGAACATGTCGCCGACCTGCCAGCCGACATAGGCGAGCGATACCAGCATGAAGATCGTCACCACGCTGGCCAGGCCGTTGAAGCCGTCGATGATATTCACCGCATTCGCGATCCCGGCCACTGCCATTACCGTCAGCGGCAATACGATCCACAGCGAATCGAGCGGCCAGCTCGAGAACGGCATGTCGAGGCGGGCTATTTTCGCATCCAGTACCAGATACCCGAGCAGGGCCGCAAGCATGGTTAATACCAGGCGCCGCGATGCCCTCACTTTTCCCGTATAGTCTTCCACAATGCCGCCGACAAATGCAATCGACGCGCATACCAGCAGTGCCAGCAGCCAATAGCCGAGATCGGGAACGCGCCAGGCCGAAATCGCCGCACTAAGGGTCACGGCGAGGAATATCGGGAGTCCGCCGATACGCGCGACCGCATGGGCGTGCACTTTCTGGACGCCGCTGAAATTGCTGTCGAGTGCCGGACCGTGCAATGTCGAATGCCGGATGACCAGCAAGGTCAACAATGCGGACACGACAAAGCTGACGAGAAATGAAAACATTTATTATTTAATTACCCGCAAGGCAATGCATCGCGCCGAATCGGCGTCAAGGCCGGAACCGAGGAGTTTACGCGCGCCCTGCCCTGCCCCGATTGAGCAAGATCGGGATAATCCATGGCTGCACGCACGGGCCGAATCATTTAGTATCCAGCCATGAGAACCTATGTCATTGGCGACCTGCAGGGTTGCGCCCACGAAGCCGGCCTCTTGCTGGACCGGATTGCCGGCGATGCGACATCGCCGGAACAAGCACGTATCCTTTTTGTCGGGGATTTGATCAACCGCGGCCCGCAGTCGCTGGCTGCGCTACGCCGCATGAAAGCCTTGTCGGAAGCGAGCGAGGGCCGCATCGACGCCCTGCTCGGCAATCACGACCTGCACCTGCTGGCAGTGGCTGCCGGGGTGCGCAAGGCGAGCCGCTCGGACACCCTGGACGAGATCCTGGCCGCTCCCGAGCTCGACGAACTAATCGCCTGGCTACGCCGGCGGCCGATGGCAATGTTCGTGGATGCCCACCAGGAACCTCTCCCGACGGTCGGGGGGAAGCAGATGGCGATGCCTGACGAGTCTGGGCAAGGCGCGAGGAGGAAGCATGGTGATCCATGCGACGACGAGCAACGCCGCCCAGGCTCGTCAGGCGCGCCAGACGCGAGTCCCGACTGCCGGGAGAGGTTCCTATTGGTCCATGCCGGCGTACCGCCGCAATGGACCGCGGCGCAGACGATGGCGCTGGCAGGCGAAGTCGAGGCCGTGCTGCGCGGCGACGGCTGGGTCGACTTCCTGCGCCAGATGTACGGCAACCACCCCGACCGCTGGGACGACAGCCTGCAGGGCATCGAGCGCCTGCGCTGCATCGTCAACGCGCTGACGCGCATGCGCCTGTGCTGGCCGGACGGCAGCATGGACTTCGAGCACAAGGAAAGCGACAAGGGGCCGGAAGGTTCGGACTTGCAGCCCTGGTTCGACCTGCCGGAGCGCAAGACGGCCGACGTCACCGTGGTGTTCGGGCACTGGTCGGCAATGGGCGTGGTGCTGCGGCCGAACCTGGTCGGCCTGGACAGCGGCTGCGTGTGGGGCGGGAAGCTGACGGCGGTGTGCCTGGACGATCGCTCGCTGCTGCAGGTGGATTGTCCGGAATACAGGCCGCACAGCGGCAAGCAGTGAAATCAACTGCAACCGGCGCCACTGGTTTCGTTAACTTATGCACGTCGTCCCCGCGCAGGCGGGGATCCAAGTTGCAGGCGTATCGGTAACGCAAGCAGAACTTGGGTTCCCGCCTTCGCGGGAACGACGTTTTTAGGTCGCAGGGCGTGATGCGCGCCTACTGCACCTCCACCGCCCCCAGCGCCTGCGCAATCGCCTCGCGCGCCTGCGCCCCCAGCTCGCGCCGGTGCGCGCCCTCCGATGCGATCGGCGCCAGGCACCCCAGCCGCGCCACCACCGGTTCGCCCTGCAGGATGCGCAGGATGCTGTCGACGAAGGTCGTCTCGCCGGTATAGTCGACCGCCGCATGCCAGCCGCCGCGCGCGTCGACGTAGGCCAGCGCGTACGGCTGCACCGGCACCCGGGCGTCGATCGCCGCTTCCAGCAGGTTGGCGTGGAAGGGCAGCAGCTGCCCCTGGCTGGCGGTGGTCCCTTCGGGGAAGAAGGCGACGCGCTGGCCCTGGCCGAGCGCGTCGACCAGGCCCTTGAAGATGTGGCGCAAATCTCTCCGGTTGCCGCGCGCGATGAACACGGTGCCGGCCTGCGCCACCAGCCAGCCGAGCACCGGCCAGGCGCGGATCTCGGCCTTGGCCACGAAGCGACAGGGATGCAGGGCATTGATGACGAAGATGTCGAGCCAGGAAATGTGGTTCGACACGATCAGCGCGTGGGTCAAAGGCGCAGCGCCCGCCATGTGCTCGACGCGCACGCGGCAGATCGCCAGCAGGCGCGCCGACCAGCGCCGCACGAGGCGCTCGCGCAGGCGCGCGCCGGCCCACGGGAACACCAGGGCACAGGTGGCCAGTCCCCGCAGCAGGTGAAAGACGAGGCGCGCCAGGCGCCATCCGAGCTGGATAGTCAAGGTAGTGAACGATGCGGGACACGCCGCGCAGGCCGCGGCGTGTCCGATTTTACCGCCGAATGTTTCAGGCGGACCGGCGTTCGTACGCCACCTGGCCGGCCACCACGGTCGCCCGCACCTGCCCCGCCAGTTCGTAGCCCAGGAAAGGCGTGTGCTTGCCCTGGCTGGCCAGGCTCGATGCGGCCACGGTCCAACGCGCATCCGGATCGAACAGCACCACGTCGGCCGGCGCGCCGACCGACAGGGTGCCGGCACCCAGGCCCGCGGTACGCGCCGCGTCGATGGTGATGCGCGCGATCGCGCGCGACAGCGCAGCATCGCCACCCTGCTCGTGCGCCCACTTCAGCATCAGCGCCAGCAGCAGTTCGAGGCCGGTGGCACCGGGCGAGGCTTCGGCGAACGGCAGCAGCTTTTCGTCGTCGTCGACCGGGGTGTGGTCCGAGCATACGGCGTCCACGGTACCGTCCAGCACCGCGGCGCGGATCGCTTCGCGGTCGCGCTGGCTGCGCAGCGGCGGCGTGAAGCGCGCGTTGGCGTCGAAGAAGCCGATGTCGGCGTCGATCATGTGCAAGTGGTGCACGCCGACGTCGCAGGTGACCGGCAGGCCTTCCTTCTTGGCGGCACGGATCAGGTCCAGCGCAGCGGCGGACGAGATGCGGCACAGGTGCACGCGCGCGCCGCTGGCGCGCACTAGTTCGAAGATCGTGTGCAGGGCGATGGTCTCGGACATCACCGGCACGCCGGACAGGCCCAGGCGCGAGGCCAGCGGGCCGCTGTGGGCCACGCCGCCGCGGCCGATGTGCGGGTCCTGCGGACGCAACCAGACCGTGTAGCCGAAGGTTTTCGCATACTGCATGGCGCGCAGCAGCACGGTGGTGTCTTCGATCGGATGCTCGGCCTGGGCAAAGCCGATGCAGCCGGCTTCGGTCAGCTCGGCCATTTCGGTCAGCGCGGTGCCCTTCAGGCCCATCGTCAGGGCGCCCAGCGGGTGCACGTTGGCCTGGTTCAGGTTGCGCGCGCGGTGCTTCAGCATTTCCACCAGGCCCGGTTCGTCCAGCACCGGATCGGTGTCGGGCGGGCACACCAGCGTGGTCACGCCGCCCTGCATCGCGGCGCGCATTTCCGATTCCAGCGTGGCCTTGTATTCGTAGCCCGGTTCGCGCAGGCGCGCCGACAGGTCGACCAGGCCGGGCGCGACCACCAGGCCGGCGGCGTCGATGGTGCGCGCGGCCGTGAATCCGTCCGGCGCACTGCCGACGGCCACCACTTTACCGTCGCCGATGTACAGGTCCTGCACCGCGTCGATGCCGTTGGCCGGGTCGATCACGCGGCCGTTCTTGATGTGTAAATTCATGCTCATCTCAGGAATGTCCGCCTGCCAGAATGCTCATCACCGCCATCCGGGTGGCGATACCGAAAGTCACCTGCGGCAGGATCACCGCCTGCGACCCGTCCGCCACCTGCGAGTCGATCTCGACGCCGCGGTTCATCGGCCCCGGGTGCATCACGATCGCATCCGGCCTGGCCAGCGCCAGCCGCTCCGGCGTCAGGCCGTAGCTCTTGAAGTATTCCTGCGCCGACGGCAGCAGCGCGCCCGTCATGCGCTCGTTCTGCAGGCGCAGCATGATGATCACGTCGACGTCCTTCAGGCCTTCGTTGATGTCGGTGAACACCCGCACGCCCATCTGTTCCAGGCCGCCCGGCAGCAGCGTGTGCGGGGCGATCGCGCGCACTTCCGGCACGCCCAGCGTGGTCAGCGCATGGATGTCCGAGCGCGCCACGCGGCTGTGCAGGATGTCGCCGACGATGGCCACGCGCAGGTTGGTGAAGTCCTTTTTATAGTGACGGATGGTGTACATGTCGAGCAGGCCCTGGGTCGGGTGCGCATGGCGCCCGTCGCCGGCGTTCACCACGTGCACGTGGTTCTGCTTCGTGTCGTTCAGGTGCTTGGCGATCAGATAGGGCGCGCCCGACTGCGCGTGGCGCACCACGAACATGTCGGCGTGCATGGCCGCCAGGTTGTCGATGGTGTCCAGCAGCGACTCGCCCTTCGAGGTCGACGAGGCCTGGATGTTCAGGTTGATGACGTCGGCCGACAGGCGCTTGGAAGCGATCTCGAAGGTGGTGCGGGTGCGCGTCGAGTTCTCGAAGAACAGGTTGAACACGCTCTTCCCGCGCATCAGCGGCACCTTCTTGACCTCGCGGTCGGAAATGCTCACGAAGCTCGAGGCGGTGTCGAGGATGTGGTTGATAATGGCCTTGGGCAGGCCTTCGATGGTGAGCAGGTGCTGCAGCTCGCCATTTTTGTTCAGTTGCGGGTTATTGTGCAGAATCGGCATTGTCGTCTTCGATCGTGAGCGAGAGTTGACCCTGGGTGTCGCGCGCCAGCGACAGCGACTGGCCGGCGGCCAGCTGCGCGTGGGCGCCGACGAAATCGGCGGCGACCGGGAGTTCGCGCCCCCCACGGTCGGCCAATGCACCGAGCATGATGCGCTGCGGGCGGCCATAGTCGAACAGCACGTTGATCGCCGCGCGCACGGTACGACCGGTGTACAGCACGTCGTCGACCAGCAGGATGGTGGCGCCGTCGACGTTGAAGTCGATGCGGGTCGGCTTCACGTCCGGGTGCAGGCCTTTCTTGGCATAGTCGTCGCGGTAGAACGAGACGTCGATGAAGCCGAGGCGTTTTTCCAGGCCGAGGTCGGCAGCCAGGCGCTCGGCCAGCCAGGCGCCGCCGGAGTGGATGCCGACGATGGCGGCGTCGGACACGCCGGCCAGGCCGGCGCGGACCGCGTCGAGCATGGCGCGGTACAGCGCCTCGGCGTCGAACGCGTCAGCGTGAGAAGTTGGATTGGACATGGTCGTCAAAGTACTGTTGCAAAATGATGGCGGCGGCCTTGGCGTCGATGATCTCGCCACGTTTGGCCTGGATCACGGCCGACGAATAGCGTTCGTCGACCAGCTCGACAGGCAGGTCGAAACGGCCGTGCAGTTGATTGGCGAAGCGGCGCGCACGCAGGGTCATGTCGTGCTCGGCGCCGTCCGGATGGCGCGGCTCGCCGACCACCAGGCGCGCCGGGCGCCATTGTTCGATGAGCTCACCGATGACCTTGAAGCGGGTCGCATTGTCGATGGCCTTGATCACGGACAGGGGCTGCGCCTGTCCGGTGAGGGTATTGCCCATGGCAATACCGATGCGCTTGATGCCGAAGTCGAAGCCTAGAACGATATCTACCATTACCGGGACACGACTCCCTCAAGCATGGCCGGCCTCGGAGGCGAGCATTAAGGGATCGATGCCCAGCAGCTTGATGGCGGCGTTGTAGCGTTCCTCGATCGGCAGGTCGAACAGCACGTGGGCGTCGGCGCCGACGGTCAGCCAGCCGTTGCGCGCGATTTCCTCTTCCAGCTGCCCCGGGCTCCAGCCGGCATAGCCGATCGAGACCAGCATGCGCTGCGGACCGCTGCCGTTGGCGACGGCTTCGAGCACGTCGATCGAGGTGGTGAAGGCAACGTCGGGCGTGACGTTCAGCGACGATGAGTAGCGGCCGGACGGCGAATGCAGCACGAAGCCGCGGTCGTCCTGCACCGGGCCGCCGAACATGATCGGCTCGTCGACCACGCTCTCGCGCAGCCCGTCGGCGACCTTCAGGTCGATGCGGTCGAACAGGACCTCCATCGTCATGTCGGTGGGCTTGTTGATGACGACGCCGAGCACACCCTTGTCGTTATGTTCGCAAATATAGACGACGGTGCCGCCGAAGATCGGATCGCTCATCGACGGCATGGCGATCAGGAAATGATTAGCGAGGTTCAACTCGGGCTGCTTGACCTCCGGCTGAAGCGTGCCTGTGCTTTCCTGGGACAAGCCAGGCATGATAAGAGGGTTGCCGACCTTACTTTTTTTCATGCTCATACTCTCTGTTGGCTCACTCTCTGTATTCAGACGCTCTGAAACCTGCTGCGCGTCGTACTGGCGGTTTACCATGCACGCGACGGTTGCAAAGCCTCTTTCGGAAATGCTGAAAACCCGCTGCGCATGCACTGACGTCGACGGCTTCCAGAACCTCCTTTTACCGCAGTATGCACACCTCAAGCTTGGGCTTTTCGCTAGTTTACACTGATTTCCAGACGCAGCCTTTGGAAGCTGCATTTCCAGTCATTACTATTGAGTAATGGTAGACAGTAAAATGCCCTGCACATAAATCCGAACACAGAAGATGACTATGAGAAATTCATTGGTCTGGTTCCGGCGCGACCTGCGCCTGGACGACCACGCCGCACTGCATCACGCCCTGCTCTCCAGGCGCCGGGTGGTGGGCGTGTTCGTTTTCGATACCGACCTCCTGGACGGCTTGCCGGCCGACGACCGGCGCGTGCAATTTATCTACGACAGCGTGCGTGAACTCGACGACCGCCTGCGCACATCCGGAGGTTACCTCATCGTGCGGCACGGGCGCGCCGCGCAGGAGATCGCCGCGCTTGCTGCCGAGCTCGATGTGGAATCGGTGTACGCCAACCACGATTACGAACCGCAGGCGATCGCGCGCGACCGCGCCGTGGCCGAGGCGCTGCGCCAGGCCGGCCGCAGCCTGCAGACCTTCAAGGACCAGGTGATCTTCGAAAAGGACGAGGTGCTGACGCTGGCGGGCGGCCCCTACTCCGTGTTCACACCCTATAAAAATGCCTGGCTCAAGCGCCTGGCCGCCCAGCCCGAGGCGCTGGCGCCGTTCGCGACCCTGCCGCACCTGGCCGCGCTGGCGCCGCGCCCTCCGGGGCATGCGCTGCCTTCCCTGGAAGACCTGGGCTTCCGGCCCGGCGCCACGCCGATCGGTGCACCCGGCATGGGCGGCGCCGAACGCACGCTGGCCGCCTTTGCCGACCGCCTGGCGCGCTACGACACCGAGCGCGACTTCCCTGCACGCGACGCCACCTCGCGCCTGTCGGTGCACCTGCGCTTCGGCACGCTGTCGATCCGCGCCCTGGTGCGCATGCTGCGCGCGCGTATCGAGGACGGCAGCGGCGGCCCCGGGGCGCCGGTGTGGCTGTCGGAACTCATCTGGCGCGAGTTCTACATGATGATCCTGGCGCGCAATCCGCGCGTGACGACGCAGTCGTTCAAGCTGGCCTTCGATGCCGTGCGCTGGGACGAAGGCCCGCAGGCCGACGTCCTGTTCGCGGCCTGGTGCGAAGGCCGCACCGGCTATCCGCTGGTGGACGCCGCCATGCTGCAGCTGAACCGCACCGGCTTCATGCACAACCGCCTGCGCATGGTGACGGCCAGCTTCCTGACGAAGGACCTCGGCATCGACTGGCGCCGCGGCGAGCATTATTTCGCGCGCCAGCTGAACGACTACGAACTGTCCTCGAACAACGGCGGCTGGCAATGGGCGGCGTCGACCGGCTGCGATGCGCAGCCGTGGTTCCGCATCTTCAACCCGGTGACGCAGTCGCGCCGCTTCGATGCCGACGGGGCATTTATCAAGCAGTACCTGCCGCAGCTGGCCGGGCTGGAGGGGGCGGCGATCCATGCGCCCTGGCTGGTTAAGGCGGCGCTGCTGGAGAAGGCGGGGGTAGTGCTGGGGCGGGATTATCCCTTGCCTGTGGTGGACCATGAACAGGCGCGGGCGAGGACGCTGACGCGGTTTCGTGTGTTGAAGCAGGAGCAGGAAGAAGAGAGCTAGCGCTTGAACGTCAGCACGCACCTGTAAACGTCGCCCCCGCGAAGGCGGGGGTCCAAGTTCTGCATGCGCTGTCGAAACGCGTCGAACTTGGGGGGATAGCGCAGCTATCCCGCCTGCGCGGGGGCGACGTGCTGGGGCCGCAGGCCGCCTTATACCGCCGGCGCCGCCCGCCCCAATAACCCCGCCATCGCCGCCAGCAGCACATCCTCCTGGAACGGCTTGCCGAAATACGCATCCACACCCAGGTCGATCGCATAGTTGCGGTGCTTGTCCGCGCTGCGCGAGGTGATCATGATGATCGGGATGGCATGGGTGGCCTCGTTGCCGCGCACGTGGCGGGTCAGGTCGAAGCCGTCCATGCGCGGCATTTCGATATCGACCAGCATCAGGTCGGGACGCGTCTCCTGCATCTGCTCGAGCGCATCGACGCCGTCCTTGGCCAGCAGCACGCGGTAGCCCTCGCGCTCCAGCAAGCGCTGGGTCACGCGGCGCACGGTCAGCGAGTCGTCCACCACCATCACGGCCGGCAGATACGGCGTCGGCGCCACGCTTGCCGCGGCCAGTGCGGCGGCTGGCGGCAGGCGCGTGCCTTGGACGGCCAGCAGCACCGGATCGAGGATCAGCACGATCTCGCCGGAACCGAGCACGGTGGCGCCGGCGATGCCGGGCATGCGCGCCAGCTGCGGGCCGATGTTCTTGACCACCACTTCGCGGTTGCCCAGCACCTCGTCGACCTGCAGTGCCAGGCGCGCATTGCCGTTCTTGAGGATCAGCACCGGATACGAACGCTGGCCGCCGGCGCCGCCGGGTTCGCGCAGCAGTTCGGGCAGGTAGTGCAGCGGCACGTCCTCGCCGTGCACCTTGAGCGACCCGAGCGCGCGCGCGGCGGCCAGCTCGCTCTCGCGCACCTGCTGCAGCTGCTCGACCAGCACCGCCGGCAGCGCGTGGGTGCGCGATCCGCTGGCGACCAGCACCACCTGGGTCGCGGCCAGCGTCAGCGGCAGGTGGATGGTGAAGGCGGCGCCGCTGCCGGCCGTGGTCTCGATCTCGACCCGGCCGCCCAGCGCACGCGCTTCCGAGCGCACCACGTCCATGCCGACGCCGCGGCCGGCCAGTTCGGTCAGCGCATCGGCGGTCGAGAAGCCGGGCTCGAACACCAGTTCGGCGGCGTCTTGGTCGGAAATGACTTCACCGTCCGCCAGCAGGCCGTTGGCCGCGGCCTTGGCGCGGATGCGCGCCAGGTCGAGGCCGGCGCCGTCGTCGGCCACGCGGATCACGACTTCGTTGCCCTGCTGGCTGGCCTGCACCAGCAATTCGCCCGTTTCTTCCTTGCCGGCCGCGATACGCCCGGCGCGCGCCTCGATGCCGTGCACGATGGCGTTGCGCAGCAGGTGTTCGAACGGCGCGGCCATGCGTTCCAGCACGCTGCGATCGATCTCGACGGCGCCGCCGCGGATGTCCAGGTTGACCCGTTTGTCGGTTTCCTTGGCGGTCTGGCGCGCCAGGCGGAACAGGCGTTCCGACAGGCTGGCGAAGGGCACCATGCGTGCCCGCATCAGGTCGCGCTGCAGTTCGCGCGTCAGGCGCGACTGCGCGGCCAGGTCCTCGACGGCGGCATCGACGGTGCGCGCCATGCTGTCGTGGAAGGACGAGACGTCGTTCACGCTCTCGGCCATCATGCGCGTGAGTTCCTGCAGGCGCGTGAAACGGTCGAATTCGAGCGGATCGAATTCGCGCTCGCCGGCGATCGACAGGCGCGACGCAATCTGCGACTCGGCCTGCATCTCGACTTCGCGCAGCTGCTGGCGCAGGCGCGCCAGGTTGTCTGTGAAGTCGGACAGCGCCGTCTTCAGCGTGCCGACCTGGGTTTCCAGCTTGGAGCGCGTGATCGACACTTCGCCGGCCTGGTTCACCAGGCGGTCGAGAATGTCGGCGCGGACCCGGACCAGCGGCGTACGTGCAGGCTCGGCCTGATTTGCTGCCTGGTCCGCAGCCTGTTCCGCGGCCGTGCCGGCGTCCGTAACCGCAGGCGCCGCTGCCGACGCCGGCTCGGGCGCGGCGGCCGGCTGCTGCAGCTGCTCGAACAGCAGCTGCGCCTGGTCGTAGTTGGCCAGCAGTTCGTCGAAGGCGGCGGCGCTGGTGGTGCCGGCGTGCAGCATGTTCTCGATCTGGGTTTCCAGCGCGTGCGTGTGCTGGCCCAGGCGCATCGCGCCGGCCATGCGGGCGCTGCCCTTGACCGTGTGCAGCGCGCGCAGCAGGCCGTGCGCCGCGGCGGTGTCGAGCGGGTTCTGCTGCCAGCGGCGCAGGCCGTCGCCGATCTGCGGCAACAGGTCGGTGGCTTCTTCCATGAACACCGGCAGCAGGTCCGGATCGAGTTCGTCGGCGAATACCGGCTCGGTCGCCAGCTCGCTGTCCAGCGCCTTTTCGGGCGCGACTGGCTGTACTGGCTGCGCTTCGGCGCCGGTGTCTGGCGCGGCGAGCGGCTGCGCTTCGGATTCGGGTGCCGGTGCAGGCGCGGTTTCCGCTGCCGCTGCAGGTTCCGGCTCCAGTTCCGGCTCCGCCTGCGACGGCACATCGGCCGCTTCCTCCTCGGGTGGCAGCTCGGCTACGGGCGCCGGCTCCGGCTGCGCCTGCTCCAGCGACGGCGCCGCGAACGGGTCGTCGAAATAGCTGTCGAACAGGTCGTCGACGGCGCTGACCGCCGGATCGGCCGGCTGCGCTTCCGGCTGGCGCGGCGCGCTCACGCTGGTCTCGGCCAGCGGCAGCGGTCCGCCGGGCAGCGGCGGGTCGGCCAGGATGCTTTCGTAGGTGGCGGCAAACAGCGCATCCAGGCGCCCGGCCAGCTCGGCATCGGCATCGCCGAACACGGCGTCGGCCTTGCGCCATCCCAGCTCGTCGCACAGGGCGTCCAGGCGCGCCAGCAGCTCCGGCTGTGGCGGCGCCAGTTCGCCCAGCGCGAACACCTGCAGCATGACGCGGATGCGCTCGACGCTTTCGCCCAGCAGCGCGTGCTGCTCGTCGGCCAGCGGCGGCGTCGCCATCTGCAGCACCGCTTCCAGCGCCAGCGCGATGTTTTGCAGGGCCGTGAAGCCGACGGTGGACGAGATGCCGCCCAGCGTGTGCGCGGCCGCCAGCGCCTGGCCCGACACCGCGCGCAGCGGCGCCGCGCGCCAGGCGGCAAAGTCGGCGTCGAGCGTCTCGACGATGCCAGCGGTCTCGTTCAGGTAGATGTTATACAGCGTCGGCGGGATCTCGAGCCCGCCGACGCGTTTGACGGTGTCCTCTTCAGGCACGGATGCCGACGCGGGTGCCGGCTCGGTGACCTCGGCTTCGGCTTCGGTCGCGGTTTCAGCTTCGGCCTCGGTTTCAGCTGCGGCCTCTGCTTCGACTGCGGGTCGAGCGTCAGCCAAGGGTTCGGACTCGGCGTCGGCTTCCGGCATCGCGGGCACCTCGGCAGGCGCGTCGGCTGCCGCTATGGCTGCCTCGGCCGCCTCCGGCAGCGCAAACGCTCCACCGTCCTGCACACGCAGGGCGGCAGCCGCCAGCGGCGCGCCGCTGCGTGCCGAACGGCCGCTGGCGGCCAGCTCGGCCACCCAGTCCGTCAGTTCGACCCGCGCATGCTCGAGCAGGGCCAGCAGGTCCGGCGTGGCGGCGCGCGCTTCGGCCAGCCACAGATTCAGGGTCTTTTCGACGGCCGCCGCGCCGGTCGCGAATGCCTCCAGGCCGACCATGCGGCTGCTGCCCTTGAGCGTGTGGAAGGCGCGGCGCAGGCGCGTCAGCGTCTCCTGGTCGCCGGGTTGCGCGTGCGCGGCCGGCAGCGTCTCGCCGACCAGCGCCAGCACGTCGCCGGCTTCGGCGATGAAGATCTCGCGCAGCTCGGCGTCGATCGCATCCTCGGCCGATATGTCGGCCGATACATCCGCAGGGGCGACGGCCGGTTCGGCAGCCGGCACGGCCTCCGCCGGCGACGCCTCGGCCACGTCGGCAAGCGCATCCTGCAGCTGTTGCACCGCTTCCTGCACCTCCACCTGCGCATCGAACGGCAGCTCGCGGAACAAGCCTGTCGCCTCGTCGAAGCGGAAGCGCTTGCGCGCGGCATCGACGTTCTGCGCCAGCGCATCGGTAAAGAAGCCGAGCGCGCCGATGTTCTGTGCCAGGCTGTCGAGCGCGGCGGCGCGCGCTTGCGCACGCGGCGCGCCGGCAGCCAGCGCGCGCACGGCGTCGCGCACGTGCGCGAGCGCGCGCATGGCCCCGTCCTGGTCGAGGATCGCCAGCGCGCCCTGCAGCTGGTGCAACAGCGGGTCGGCCTGCTCCAGCGCAGCCGTGCGCGCCGGGTTTTCATAGTATTCGTCGACCAGCTTTTCGATCTGGCGCAGGCCCGTGCGCATCTCGCCGGCCAGCACCGCCACCGTCTCGCCGTCGTGGTCGCGCCCCATGCCGCCCTGCCATTGCGGCAGCGCGGGCAGGGTTTCGCCATTGGCCAGGGCCAGCAGGCGCTGGCCGACTGCTTCGGCATGCTGGCCGAAATCCTCGGGCAGCTGGCGCACCTGGTCGAGGCCGTGCTCGACGAACAGCATCGCCTGCGCCATCTCCATCTGCAACTGTTCGCTCTGCGCGCCGGCCACCGATTCGCTGGCGGCCTGGCCCAGTTCGCGCAGCAGCTGGGCCAGCGCCGGGGCGCCCAGCTTCTCGCTGGCGCCGGCCAGCTTGGAGAGCGCTGCATCGAAGCCGTCTTCCTGCAGGTCGGCGCTGCCCTCGGCGCTGACAATGCGGTCCAGGCCCTGCTTGGTTTCAAGCAGCGCTTCCTTGGCATCCTTCAGCGCGGCCGGGTCGATGCGGGCGTAGCGCCGCTCCAGGTAATCCTGCGGCACCTGGCCCTCCAGGCGCCAGGCATCGCGCAGCAGGCGCGCATCCGGCGTCGGCTGCGGCGCCTGGGCGACGAAGAACAAAGCGTCGCGCAGCAGCGCCTCGGGCAGGCTGCTGTGCCCCTGCGTCATGCGGCGCAACTGCAGGTTGACCTGGCCGAACAGCTGCTTGACGTAGAGGTCACCCGCCACCTGCCCCTGCGCCACCAGGTCGGCGGCGGTCTGCAGCGCCAGCCAGAACGCGTGGGCGCGCGGGTCGGCCTGCACCCGCGTGACCGGCGCCAGGGCATCGCGCATGGCGCCGGCCTGGCTGCGCTGGGTACTTGGTTCGGTACTGCGCAGGAAGAACAGCAGCGCCTTTTCGAACTGGGCGCGGCTGGCCGCGTAGTCCGGCGCCGGCCCCGCGGTGCCGCCGGGCAGCAGCGCCGGCGCCAGGTCGAGTGCCAGCATCGCCCCTGGATGCACGCGTTCGGCGCCGAGCAGTTCCTGCAGTGCGTGGTAATACGGGAACAAGCGTACCGGCTGCTGCTGGGCGCGCTGCAGCAGCTCTTCCAGGTATTCGACCAGCGCCCGGTAAGCCTCGCCCACCACCGCGGCGCGCGCCGCATCCAGCGCCAGCGAACCGTCCTTGAAGCGGTCGAGCGCCTGTTCGGCGCTGCCGGTCAGGTGCTCGACCCCATGCACGTCGACCATCTGCAGCGCGCCGTGCGCCTGGTGCAGGTGCGATTTCGCATGCAGCAGCAGGGTCGGCTGGGCTTCCGGGCTGCGTCCGGCGGCATCCTGCAGGGCCTTGGACGAACGCTCGAGGGCATCGCGGATTTCTCCCACTACCCAGGACAGGGGGCCGGTGTCGAATTGCGGGGCGTGGACGGGCATCGGTTCGGTCATAAATCAGGTCGGGGTAGTCCTCAAGCGGCGACGCGGAAGCGCGACACCGAATTTTTCAGCTCCTGCGCAAGCTCGGCCAGTTGGCGGATCGACTGTGCGGTCTGCTGCGTGCCGCCCTGGGTGTGTTGGTTGACGGCCAGGATGTGCTGCATATTATGCGCCACTCCGTTGGCCGAGGTGGCCTGCTGGCCGGTCGCGACCGAAATTCCCTCGATCAGTTCGGCCAGGCGGTTGGACACGCGCGAGATGTCGGCCAGCGCGGCGCCGGCGGCGTCCGACAGGCGCGCGCCCTCGACCACACCCTGGGTCGACTTTTCCATCGCCGCCACGGCATCGTGGGTGTCGGTCTGGATGGTGCGCACCAGCGCGCCGATCTGCTTGGCGGCGTCGCCCGAACGTTCGGCCAGGCGCTGCACCTCTTCCGCCACCACCGAGAAGCCGCGTCCGGCCTCGCCGGCCGATGCCGCCTGGATCGCCGCGTTCAGCGCCAGCACGTTGGTCTGTTCGGTGATGTCCGAGATCAGCTCGGTGATCTCGCCGATCTCCTGCGAGGATTCGCCCAGGCGCTTGATGCGCTTGGAGGTTTCCTGGATCTGCTCGCGGATCTCGCCCATGCCCTTGATCGCGTTCTGCACCGCCGTCGCGCCCTGCTCCGCCGCGGCCACCGACTGGCGCGCCACTTCGGCCGATTGCTGGGCCGAGCTCGAGACCTCGGTGATCTGGCCGGCCATGCGCAACACGGTCGACGAGGCATCCTGGATCTCGCGCGACTGCTGGCCGGCCGCCACCAGCAGCTCGCCCGACACTTTATAGGCGTCGTCGGAAGCGGTATTCACCTTGCCCGCGGTGTCGATCACGCGCACCACCAGGCCGCGCAATTCCTCGACCGTGTAGTTGACCGAGTCGGCGATCGCGCCGGTGATGTCCTCGGACACGGTGGCGTGCACGGTCAGGTCGCCGTCCGCGACTTCCTGCAGTTCGTTCATCAGGCGCAAAATGGCGGCCTGGTTCTGGTCGTTGGTGGCCTTGGCTTCTTCTTCCTTGGCCTGGGCCAGCAGGTGCATCGCCTCCGCTTCCTGGCGCCGCGTGTCGGACGCGCGGGTGCGGTTGCGCGAATCCTGCAGCATCACGCGCGAGATGCTGCCGGCCATCGCCAGCGTGAAGATCGAGGAGGCGACCAGCAGCCAGAACCAGCCGCCGTTGCCCTTCTCGCCGCTGCGCAGCGCGGTCTGCAGCTCGGTGAGCTGGGCGCGCAGCGCTTCGTTGTCGCCGAAGATGGTCTGCTCGGCCGCCTTGGCCGCGGTCAGGTCGGCCAGGTGGTCGAGGAAAGAGGCGACCACGCGCTGGCAGATGTCGAATTTCGCCCGCACCTCGGTCAGCTTGTCGCGCAGCTCGGCATCGCGCAGCGCGGCCAGGCCGAGCGACTCGTTGCCGTTCAGGAGACCGTCGACGGTGACGCGGAAGGTGGTGGTGTCGCGGCCCATCTGGAACGCGGTCTCGGGGCTGATGCCGCCCGAGGTCAGGAATTCGCTGGCGCTGCGCGACAGGCGCTGGGTCAGCATCATCAGGCGCCCGAGGGCCGCCAGTTCGCGCGCGCTGCCGCCGCGGGCGGTGCGTTCGGCCAGGATCTGCTCGGTGAGCGCCAGCATGTCCGGCGTCAGGACGTCGAGCTGCTTCAGGTTCTTGTCGAAGTCGACCAGTTCCGGCTTCATCTTCAGGATGCTGGCGGCGGCCGTGGACGATACCGCCCACTTGGCGCCTACCTTGGCGAGCTGGCGATTCAGGTCGCCGTCGGCGGCCGGGATCGTGTTGCCGTTGAACTCGCCGCCCTTGCCGAGCAGGTCGAGGTCGCGGCCCAGCGCCACCCAGCTGTCCTGCAGTTGGACGAAGGCATCGGGCACGCCCTGCATCGCGGTCGGCGCCGCCTTGCCGAGGCGCTGCGAATGCATCAGCGCTTCGCCGGCGATCTGGGTCTGGCTGGCGGCCACCGCGCCGCTGCCCGCATTGCGCCACAGCGACAGCAGCGTGACCAGCACGCCGATCGTGAACGCCACCAGCAGGATGCGCAGCTGGCGCGGCAGCGACAGGTGGCCGATGAGCGGCAGGCGCAGCGCCTCGTCGGTGCCTGCACCGCCCGCGCGGGCGGCCGCAGCGGCGCGCTGCTTGCGGCGGGTCAGGTTACCGAGCCGCAGGGCGGCATCGTCGGCGGAACCGCCGGTCGGCACGGCCGCGGCATCGGGCGCCATGGCGGGCGATGCCGCAGCCACCGTCGACATCGTGCCGATGCCGAACTGGGTGTCGGGCGAAGCCAGCACGGTGCTGCCGTCGCCCTTGTCCTTGGGCAGAAAATTCATCGAGAGTTTTGATGCGAATCCCATACCAGCTCCAGTCCAGAACCTGTCGTGTTGAGTGTTGATGCCGGCCTACAGGCCGACTTGCAGGAAGCGCTCTTCCCGCACCAGTTCCGCCAGCGCCAGCGGTGTCCAGTCGAGGCCATCGGCGTCGACCAGCTTGTCGCCTTCCGGATGCCGCACTTGTTCCATGTCGGCGGCATCGCGCAGCCCAACCACGCGCGTGGCCAGCAGGCCGCAGGGCACGCCCAGCGCCGGCGCCAGCGTGACGATGCGGGCGGCGCCCCCATGGTTGGTACCCTGCGCACTGCTAGGTGCCGCCGGCTGTGCCAGGTAGGCCGCCAGGTCGACCACGCCGACCAGGTTGCCGCGGATGTTGGCCAGGCCCAGGTACCAGGGCTGGGTCAGCGGCACCCGGGTGAGCGCCGGCACCGGCACGATCTCGCCGGCTTCGAGCAGGTCCAGCAGGTAGCGCACGCCGCCGATCTCCACGCCCAGCTGGTTGGCGCGGGCGCCGCTGCTGGTGCGCGCCGCCTGCACGCGCTCGAGCAGCTGCTGCTGGTACTGGCGCAGGCGGGTACGGCGCGCCGCGGGTTCGGCGCTGCGGCTGGCGACATCGATGCCGGCCATGGTCAGGCGCCGAGCGTGGCGATCCTGGCCAGCAGCTGGTCCGCATCGACCGGCTTGACGAAATAATCCTTGGCACCCTGGCGCATGCCCCAGATGCGGTCGGTTTCCTGGTTCTTGCTGCTGCAGATGATGACCGGCACCGACGACAGTTCCGGATCGCGCGCGATCGAGCGCGTGACCTGGAAGCCGTTCGCGCCCGGCATGACGACGTCCATCAGGATCAGCTCCGGCCGTTCGGCACGGATTTTATTCAGCGCGTCCTCGCCGTTGTCGGCGGTGGTCACGGCAAAGCCGTTGCGCACCAGGATATCGGTGAGGTAGTAGCGTTCGGTCGGGGAATCGTCGACGATCAGGATCTTTTTAATGGCCACGATGGCTCCGGCATCAATGTTGGAGTGCTGTCTGCAAGCTCAGGCGCCCGCGTGGTCGCGCACGGTGGCAAGCAGGCTGTCTTTGGAAAACGGTTTGGTGAGATAAGCCGACGAGCCGACCATGGCGCCGCGCGCCCGGTCGAACAGGCCATCCTTGGACGACAGCATCACCACCGGCGTCGTCCGGAATTTCGCGCTCTTCTTGATCAGGGCGCAGGTTTGGTAACCGTCCAGGCGCGGCATCAGGATGTCGCAGAACACCAGCGCCGGATGATGGTCGTTGATCTTGGCGAGGGCATCGAAACCATCCTCGGCCAACACCACCCGGTAGCCGGCCTGGGTCAGGAAAATCTCGGCGGAGCGACGGATCGTGTTGCTGTCGTCGATCACCATGATCGTCGGGCCTGTCGATTGGGTCGTCATATTTATTTCACTTCAGCATGAAACCGCACGATAGCATAGGGAATTGCCCTTGTGCGCGAAGTGTTGCTACGCGTCAACTCGACAGGAAACAAATCTTGCCGGCGTGATGTCGAACCGGCCAGATTCGTTGATGAAATGCTCAGATAAGTTGTAGATCGAAGAAGATCCGGTCAGATCTCCGTCATTTCGAAATCGTCCTTGCGTGCTCCGCACTCCGGGCACGTCCAGTTCATGGGGACGTCGGCCCAGCGGGTACCTGGGGCGATGCCATCTTCCGCGCTGCCTGCGGCTTCGTCGTAGACCCAGCCGCAGATGAGGCACATCCAGGTCTGGTAAGCCTGCGTTTCATTGCTCACGTTTGCTTCCTTCTATCTAGTAAAATGAGAGGTCAGGTATCTTAATCTACGCGCTGTGCAAAACCAACTGTCTCCTCTCATCCTCACGTTCGGGCCGGCAGACCCGGTCGGCGCGCTCGGCATCCAGTCGGATGTGGCCGCCTTCTCGATGCATGGTTGCCACGGACTGTCGGTGGTGACGGGCCTGCTGGTGGCCGATTCGGCACGCGTCGACGACATCCACCCGGTCGACTCGCCGACGGTCGCCGCGCAGGCGCGCATGCTGCTCGAAGACATGCCGATCGCCGCCATCAAGGTCGGCACCATGGCCACCCTGGAACAGATCGCCGCCATTGCCGAAATCGTCTCCGACTACGCCAACCTGCCGCTGATCCTCGACCCGTTCGCCTCGTCCCTGCCCGACTGCGGCATGCGCGACGACGACATCCTGACCCTGATCCACCAGTTGCTGGCGCCGCAGGCGACCGTGATGATGCTGTCGCAGGCCGAACTGGCGCGCTTTGCCGACTGCTGGCGCGATCCGGCGTCCGAAGCGCCGCTGGAAGACGATGTGACCGAACTTACGGCCCTCGGCTGCCGCCACGTGCTGGTCACCGGCACCGGCGGCGGCGACGGCACCCGCATCAACAACCTGTACGACGGCGAAGGCCTGGTTGCCAGCCTGCCCTGGGGCCAGCACCTGCCCGGCCCCTTCGTCGGCGCCGGCTGCACCCTGTCGGCCGCGCTGGCGGCGCAGATGGCGCACGGCGTAGCCGCCGCCGACGCCGTGCGCGCCGCCCAGGAATACACCACCGGGGCCCTGGTCCATGCCTGCCGCTTCGGCATGGGCCGCCTGGTGCCGAACAAGATCTATCGCATTGCCGGCGGCAACTGCTGAACCTTACCCACGACTTCCATGACCGACACGACTGCATCCACTTCCAAGAACGACACCCTGTTTGCCCGCGCCCAGCAAAGCACCCCGGGCGGCGTGAATTCCCCGGTCCGCGCCTTCCGCTCGGTCGGCGGCACCCCGCGCTTCATCACCCGCGCCGAAGGCCCCTACTTCTGGGACGCCGACGGCAAGCGCTACATCGACTACATCGGTTCCTGGGGCCCGGCCATCGTCGGCCACGCGCACCCGCAAGTGGTCAAAGCGGTGCAGGATGCGGCCGCCAACGGCCTGTCGTTCGGCGCCCCGACGCTTGGCGAGATCGAGATCGCCGAGGAAATCTGCCGCCTGGTGCCGTCGATCGAGCAGGTGCGCCTGGTCTCGTCCGGCACCGAAGCGACCATGAGCGCGCTGCGCCTGGCGCGCGGCGCCACCGGCCGCGACAAGATCGTCAAGTTCGAAGGCTGCTACCACGGCCACGCCGACTCGCTGCTGGTGAAAGCAGGTTCCGGCCTGCTCACCTTCGGCAACCCGACCTCGGCCGGCGTGCCGGAAGACTTCGTCAAGCACACCCTGGTCCTCGACTACAACAACGTCCCGCAGCTGGAAGACGCCTTCGCATCGATGGGCGACACCATCGCCTGCGTGATCGTGGAAGCCGTGGCCGGCAACATGAACCTGATCCGCGCCACGCCGGAGTTCCTGCGCCGCATGCGCGAGCTGTGCACCGAATACGGCACCGTGCTGATCTTCGACGAAGTGATGTCGGGCTTCCGCGTCGGCCTCGGCGGCGCCCAGGAACTGTACGGCATCACCCCGGACCTGACCGCACTCGGCAAGGTCATCGGCGGCGGCCTGCCGGTGGCGGCCTTCGGCGGCCGTGCCGACCTGATGGAAAAGATGGCGCCGATCGGCCCGGTCTACCAGGCCGGCACCCTGTCCGGCAACCCGGTGGCGGTGGCGGCCGGCATGACCACGCTGAAGCTGGTGCAGCAGCCGGGCTTCTACGAGAAGTTGTCCGGCCAGGCCGTGAAGCTGGTCGACGGCTTGACGGCGGCCGCCAAAGAAGCCGGCATCGACTTCTGCGCGGATGCCGTGGGCGGCATGTTCGGCATGTACTTCTCGACCCACGTCCCAGCCAGCTACGGCCAGATGATGGCCGGCGACAAGGACCGCTTCAACCGCTTCTTCCACGGCATGCTGGAAGAAGGCGTGTACTTCGCGCCGGCGATGTTCGAGGCGGGTTTTGTGTCGGCGGCGCATGACGATGCGATCATTGCCGAGACGGTGGAAGCGGCGCGCCGGGTGTTTGCGAAGATTGCTTAAATCAATCGATCAAGCGGTTACATCGTTAACGTGAAAACGTCGTCCCCGCGCAGGCGGGGACGACGTGCTTAAGCCCCCCGCATCACCGCCTGCCGCTGGATCGCCGCCACCGCCCGCGACGCCCGCTTGCGCCACCAGATGACCACCCCGGTCACGCTCAGCATCGCCACTACCAGGCCCATCGCCGAAATCAGGATCCGCCCCGGCAGCCCCAGGATGCGCCCCGAATGCAGCGGGAACTGGGCCTGCACGAAGATGTCGGCGGCGGTGCCCTTCCACGGCTGGCGTTCGCCCAGCAGCTTGCCGTCGACGCCGTCGTAGTACAGCAGCGCCGGGCCGACGCCGCCCGTGCCGTGGTCGCCGCCCGGCTTGAAGAAGCTGATCATGTAGATGCCAAATTCCTGCGAGTAGTAGACCGCACCGACCGGGTCGTCCCAGCTGCGGCGCTGTCCTTCGGCGCCGGCGCGCGCGATGACATCGGCCAGCGGGATGCGCGGCTCGATCAGGTGCTGCTTGTCCATCATCGGACGGGTGTCGAAGGGCGTCGGCGTGACTTTCGACACCTTGCTGATCACCGGATAGAAGATTTCGTTGTACAGGTTCAGCGAGAAGGCCGTAAAGGCAAGGATGAACAGCAGTATCCAGGTCCACAGGCTGAAGGCGCGGTGCAGGTCGAAATTCAGCTTGGCCGAACCGCCCTGCCAGCGCACTTTCCAGGCCGGCTGCCAGCGCTGCCACCAGGTTTTGCCCCCGTTGCCGGCCGCCACGGCAGGCTGCACGGCCAGCGCCGCTTTCTTCCGCCGTACCGGCAGCGTCAGGTAGAAGCCGACGAAGCTATCCATCATCCAGATCATCGCGATGCCGCCCATCAGCCACCAGCCCCAGCGGTCGGTGCCCCACATTTCGGGAAGGTGCAGCGTGTAGTGCAGCTTGTAGAGGAAGGAGACGAAGGTTTCCTGGGTGATCGGCCAGACCGCGCCCCATTCGCGCTTGCCGAGTTCCGCCCCGCTGACCGGGTCGACGAAGACCTGGTTGAAGCCGGGCGTGGCCAGCTCTTTCGTGGCCGGATCGAAGCGCGGCGACACGCCCAGCGCCAGCGACTTGCCTGCTTCCGGCTGCAGCACGAGGTAGGACACGCGCACCTGCGGATGGCGCGCCTCGACCTGCTGCGCCAGGGCCAGCGCGGATTGCGGCGTGCCCGCGCTCTTCGCTTCCATCAGGTGCGGGTTGAGCAGGTCGTCCAGCTCGTGGTCCCAGGAGATCACGGCGCCCGTGAGACCGCTGACGAACAGGAAGCCGGCGGTCAGGAGACCGAGGTAACGGTGGATCAGGGTCCAGAAGGCGCGCATGGGATCAGCCTCGGTCAGTTGTCAGAAACGGTAGCGCAGCGTCAGCGACGCGCCGCGCGGGGCCTGGTAGTTCACGCCTTCATACGCAGCCGACAAGCCGAAGTGCTTCTTGTCGAGCAGGTTGTTGACGTTCACCTGCGCCGACAGCTGCCGGCTGAACTCGTAGCGCGCCATCAGGTTGACCAGGGCGAAGGCCTCCTGCTCGACGCGGCCGCCATTGGTGTTCGCTGGGGCATTGGGCACGATGGTGTAGGTCTCGCCTTCCCAGTTCACGCCGCCGCCCACGCTCAGCTTGTCCCATGCGCCCGGCAGGCGGTAGGTGGTGAACACGCGCAGCAGGCGGCGCGGGTAGATGCTGTTGATGTCGGCGCCCGCGGCATCCTTGATGCGGTACTGGGTGTAACCGGCGCTGGCGCTCCAGCCCCTGGCCAGTTCGCCCGACAGCTCGAACTCGAAGCCTTCGCTCTTGGCGCCTTCAGACGCCACGTAATAAGTTTCTTCGCCGGTCGGCGCGCCGCGGTTGATCCGGCCGGCGGCCTGGGCCAGGTTGTTCTGCTTGACCTGGAACACCGCGAGCGAGCCGTTCACACGGCCGTCGAGGAACTCGCCCTTGACGCCGGCTTCGTAGTTCTTGCCTTCGATCGGGTCGAGCATGCGCCCTGCCAGGTCGAGGGCGTTCTGCGGCTGGAAGATGTCGGTGTAGCTGGCGTAGGCCGAATAAGTCTTGTTGATGTCGTAGACCAGGCCGGCGTACGGCGTCACTTCGTGGTCGTGCTTGATCGTGTAGTCCGGGGCGAAACCGCCGCGGCCGGAACGCTCGTAGTCGGTGACGCGGGCGCCGACGATCAACTTGAGCGGATCGGCCAGCGCGAAGCGCGCGACGCCGTACAGGGCTTCCTGCTTGGTATGCCGGTCCTGGTAGAACTGGCGTTCGCCCCAGTTGGGCTGCGGGAAGGCCGCCGGGTTCCAGTTGTTGAAGTCGCCCGGGACCGGGAAGATGTCGGACGGGCGGTTGTCGGCCCTGAAGTCCTGCTTCATGCGCATGTAGCCGAAAGCGGCTTCGTGCCGGCGGCCGCCCAGCGCGAAGGCGCCACCGGCATGCAGGCCGATGTCTTCCTGGTCGGTATGGTTGACGTAGTTGGCCGGATAGGCGCTCATGCCCAGGCCGGTCACGCGGTCGGGACGGCCCGACAGGTAGAGCAGATAGGCATCGCCGTCGCGCTTGGCCTTGTTGTAGACGGCATGGACCTTCCAGCCATTCTCGAAGGTGTGCTGCAGGTCGACGAATGCATTGCCATAGGTGGTCGGCCAGCGGCTCCAGCCGGCGCTGGTGGTCTTCGACACGTCCCAGTCGGTCGGGGTGCCGTCGCTGTACCAGTACGGCAGGCTGCCCCACATCGGGCTTTGCGCGCGGCTCTCCTGGCGGCTGTAGCCGGCCTGCAGCAGCGTGCGCGGGCCCAGGTCGGCCGCCACCGTGGCGTACAGCGTGTTGCTGCGCACGCCAGCGGCATCGACCCAGCTGTCGCTGTCCGTGTATTCGCCCACCACGCGTGCGCGCACGCTGCCCGATGCGTTCAGCGGCGTGGACACGTCGCCCATCACGCGGCGCTCGTTCCAGCTGCCAATGCCGGCTTCGACCCAGCCGGTCACCTGCTTGCTGTCGGCATGCTTGCGCACCAGGTTGATCGCCGCCGACGGGTTGCCGGCGCCGGTCATCAGGCCGGTGGCGCCGCGCACGACTTCGACGCGGTCGTAGATCGCCAGGCTGGACGCGACTTCGCCGCCGCTCCACTGCTGTTCGTAGGTGGTCGGCAGGCCGTCGATCTGCAGGTTGTCGATCTCGAAACCGCGCGCCGTAAACTGGCCACGGTTGGTTTCATACTGGTTGACCGAGACGCCGGTGGTGTTGTTGACGACGTCGGTCACGGTCTGCATGCGCTGGTCTTCGATGCGCTGCAGCGTCACCACCGATACCGATTGCGGCGTCTCGCGCAGCGACAGGTCCAGCGGCGTGGCGGTGCGGGCCGAACCGGCAGTGTATGAATTCGCGCTGCGCTGGGCGGTCACCTGCACTTGCTGGATGGCGCTATCTGCGTCCTGGGCAGCCTGTGCCTGCACGAGCAGCGGCATGGCGGCGCCCATCAGTACGGCGAGTCGGTTGCGCTTCAGACGCCGGACGGCGAACGCTTGCATTTTCATCGGTATCCCATCAGTTGAGCGGAAAGAGGTAATCCGCTGGCGGTGACGGACAGCGGAATCTAAGCGCGAATGATAACGATTCTCATTCAAAAGTCAACTGAAAGATAGTGAACATGCCAGTTTGAGATAGTTCAGATAGTGGAAAAGCGTCGTCCCTGCGAAGGCAGGGACCCAATTTGCACGCATACCGTTAACGCTTGCAAAACTTGGGTCCCTGCCTGCGCAGGGACGACGTATAGAGTGCCGAGGCCCAGAGACGGCTTACTTCAACCAGCCGCGATGCCGGAAATACAGGAAAGGCGCGATCGCACTGACGATCATCAGGCTCAGCGACCAGCCATAGCCGAATTGCCACTCGAGCTCGGGCAGGAACTTGAAATTCATGCCGTAGATACTGGCGATCAGGGTCGGCGGCAGGAAGGCGACCGAGGCCACCGAGAAGATCTTGATGATCTTGTTCTGGTTGATGTTGATGAAGCCGACGGTGGCGTCCATCAGGAAGTTGATCTTGTCGAACAGGAAGGAGGTGTGGCCGTCCAGCGATTCGATGTCGCGCAGGATCTGGCGCGCTTCCTCGAACTGGTCGGCGTTCAGCAGCCGGCCGCGCATCAGGAAGCTGACCGCGCGCCGCGTATCCATCATGTTGCGGCGGATGCGGCCATTCAAGTCTTCCTCGTGCGCGATCGCATTCAGCGCGGCCGCCGCGTCCTGGTCGGTGAATTCCTTCTGCAGCACGCGCTGGCTGACCTCTTCCAGGCTCTCGTAGATGCCTTCGAGCGCATCGGCCGAGTACTCGGCGTCGGTCGCGTACAGGTCGAGCAGCACGTCCATGTAATCCTCGATCGAGCCGGGCCGCGAACGCGCGCGCAGGCGCACCAGGCGGAACACCGGGAGCTCGTCGTTATGGACCGAAAACAGGATTTTCTTGGCCAGGATGAAAGCGACGGTGACGATGCGCGACGGGCCGTCCTCTTCCTCGCGCAGGAAGTCGGTGCGCAGGTGCAGGTCGCCGTTTTCGCCCTCGTAATAGCGCGCCGACGCCTCGATGTCGGACACCTCGTCCTCGCCCGGCAAGACCACGTCATAGGTCGCCTTGACCCAGGCACGCTCGGCATCCGTCGGATCGGTGAGATCGACCCACACGGCCGACGCATTCTCCAGATCGGCGCGGGACGCGATGGGTACCTGGTTCAGTCGGCCATTTTGTAGGACAAATACGTTGATCATGCGCTGCTTTCTCGGCCGGGATTCGGAAACAGCGCAAGTGTACCCGTAAGCCCTGAGCCGGGCCACCCCGCCGGCAAGAATTTTGCCTAGATGACCATCCTCAAACCGGGGTCAGAGCCGATTTTTGGCAATATCCTTATGACAACCCCAATTCGGGGTCAGAGCAGAATTTGTTCGATATTCGGGGTCAGAGCACAATGTCGAGAAATAGCTCATTGGATCAATTTAGATGCCTACGCCACGATCGCGCAGCCGCGGGCCTTGATCGGCCACGAATGGCTGTCCCGCCAGCACGAATCGCATTCTGCTCTGACCCCGAATGTGCAGCAAATTGTGCTCTGATCCCGAATTTCAGTAGGGATCTTGCCAAAAATCGGGCTCTGACCCCGGTTTGATCTATGGCACGTCGGAGGCGTTCATGCGGCGCTGAATGATGGCGCTGCGGCGGGCCAGGTAATTGGTCTGGCGGTGGGCGTCGTAGTAGCGCGGGTTGGGCAGCATGACGGCCAGGCGGGCGGCCTGGGCCGGGCTCAGGCTGGCGGCCGGCGCCCGGTAATAATGGCGTGCGGCGGCTTCGGCGCCGAACACGCCGCGTCCGAACTCGACCACGTTCAGGTAGATCTCGAGGATGCGCTGCTTGCTCATCACCGCTTCCAGCATATAGGCGATGACGAGTTCCTGGCCCTTGCGCAGGTAGTTGCGCGAGCCGGACAGGAACAAATTCTTCGCTAACTGCTGCGTGATGGTGGAGCCGCCGCCGACCACTTTATGGCGCTTGTTGTTGCGCTCGTACGCCTTTTCGAGCGCGTCCCAGTCGACCCCGTCGTGCTCGGCGAAATTGGCGTCTTCGGAGGCGATCACGGCGCGTTTGAGGTTGTTCGAGATGCGCGCGTACGGCACCCACGCCTGTTCCAGCCTGGCGTCCGGATTGGTCTCGCGCAGCGCCGACAACTGGGTGCGCATCATGCTGGTCGACGACGGATTGAACTGGGTCCACCAGCAAATCATCAGGAAGAAGTACAGCTGCACCAGCACCACCGCCAATACCGGCCCGATGACCAGCCATTTCAGCCAGCGCCGCCCGCCGGCGTGCCGGCCACCGGTATGCCGGCCACCGGTATGCCGGCCACCGGTTTTCGAACGCGCGCCTGCGGCGCCCATCTTCAGCGCGGTGCTCATAAGGCGGCGCGCAGTTGCACCAGCACCGGCATCGTGGCCGGCCGCACGCCGCGCCACAGCGTGAACGCCTCCGCGGCCTGCTCGACCAGCATCCCGAGGCCGTCGCGCACCGCGGCGCCATGCAGGGCCGCGAATTCCATGAACTGGCTCGGTTCCTTGCCGTACATGATGTCGACCGCCAGCGTGTCCGGCCCGAAACTGGATGCCGGCACCGGCGGCATGTCGGCTGCCAGGCTGGCCGAGGTCGCGTTGACGACCACGTCGAACACGCCTTCGATGGCGTCCATGCCGACCGCGCTCACCTGCCCCGGGTGGGACGCGTACGCGGCAAACTGCGCCACCAGCGCATCGGCCGTGGCCCGGGTGCGGTTGGCGATCACGATCGCGCTCGGGCCCTGCTCCAGGAACGGCAGCACGATGCCGCGCGCCGCACCGCCGGCCCCCAGCAGCAGCACGCGCTTGCCGGCCAGCGCCACACCGGCATTGCGCACGATGTCGGCGACCAGGCCCGGGCCGTCGGTGTTGTCGCCGACGATCGCGCCGTCCTCGAAGCGCAGCGTATTGACGGCGCCGGCCAGGCGCGCGCGCTCGGACAGGCGGGTGGCGATGGCCGCCGCCTCCAGCTTGAAAGGCACGGTGACGTTGGCGCCGCGATAGCCTTCGGCGACCAGGCGCCGCACCGTGTCGGCGAAGCCGTCGAGCGGCGCCAGGCAGAGTTCGTACACCAGGTCCTGGCCGGTCGTGGCCGCGAAGGCGGCGTGAATCTCGGGCGATTTGCTGTGGGCGATCGGGTTACCGATCACACAATAGCGATCGGCTGCATACTGGTCTGTCATCTCATCACTCTCCGCGCAGTTCGGCCTGCAGCTTTTCTTCCCGGGTAAATTTGAAACGGGTGATCACGATCCACAGGTCGTCCTTGTCGGACGAGCGCATGTTGGCCGGGAACTTCCCGAACGGCGCCGCGCGCCGCACGATGGCCAGCGCGGCCTTGTCCAGCGCCGGGTTGCCGGAACTGCGCTCGATGCGCGGTCCGCCCTCTTTTTCGTAGAGGCTGCCGTCCTGGAACACCGGAATGTAGACCACCAGCTCGCCATACAGCTTGCTGCCGTTCTGCTGCGGGAAATTCAGGGTGCCGATCTCCTCCACCCGCTTTTGCATCGCCTTGTAGTACATGGCGTAGCCGACTTCCTGGGTGCTGGGGCTGATGAAGGTCTTTTTCGGACGCTTGTTCTCGTCCGAGATACGCTGCGTGATCTCGGCCGACATGCGCGCGATGGCCTTGCTGGTGTCGAGGTTGTCGGCGCCGTTGCGGGCCGGGTCCGGCTTGGCCTGTTCGGCGACCGGGGCGCTGGCGTAGTTCGAGGGCCGTACCTGGCTCATGACGTTTTTCTGCTGCTGCTCGAGTTCGGCGATGCGGCGCTGCAGGGCCTTGATGCTGTCGCCGTTCTCGATGCGCTTCAGGTCCGGCAGCGGCGATTGCGCGCGCCCGGCGTCGGCATTGCCGCCGCCATCCAGGTTGGCCTGCGCCAGCGCCTCGGCCTTGAGCGGCGCGCGCTGGTGCTTGGCGTTGACCAGGATGACTTCGAGCCCCGGATCGGCCGGCTGCAGCCGGAATGCATCCGGCGCGGCGAAACGGACCGCCAGCAGGGCCGCATGCGCCAGCACCGAAACGGCGACGGCGATCATCAGGGGACGTTGTTGTCGGGAGTACTTCACGCGCTGCGGGGAGGGAGGGTTGGAGTCAGGGAATGATCCATTCTACCGTGCGCGAGCGGGAGTTTGCGAGTGTTGCGGGAAAGTATCGGCGCACGGGGTTGCAAGGTGGGCACATCGTGCCCACCGCACGCACATCAGGCAGCCGCTTGCGGCGCCTGCGGCTCGGCCGTCACGTCGGTCTGCGTCTCCGGATCGACCACGGTCACCGCGCCTTCGGCCTCGGCGCCTTCCACCGCCGCCGCCTCGCCGCTGTCACCGCCCTCTTCCTCGTCGTCGCCCAGGTCGAGCGCTTCCGCAGGCGCCGCAGCCACTTCCAGCAGGCGCGCTTCCAGCGACAGGTCGACCTCGTCCCAGCGCACGATGTCCAGCCGCACCTGGGCGCCGCGCGGCGCCGAGACCATGCCCGGCAGGCGGATCACCAGCGGGATGTCGACCAGGCGCAGCACCTCGTCCTTCAGCACCACGGCGTCGACCTGCTTCGCCTGTTCCTGGCCCAGCCAGCGCAGGCACCAGTAACGCTCCATGTTCTGCTGGAAGTCGTTGTAGGCGCCGTAGGCGGCGTCGAAGCTCGATACGATCGCGAACAGGGTCGCGTCGCGGTGCTTGAACGGGGCCACCAGCGGCGCGGTCACGCCGTTGGCGGCGCAGGCCAGGATCTGCCACTGGTTGACCAGGTCGGTGTAGCGGCGCAGCGGCGAGGTGCTCCAGGCGTACTGGTCGACGCCCAGGCCCTGGTGCGGCGCCGCGTGGGTCACCATGCGCACCTGGATCTTGGCATTCCAGCCGCCGGCGCCCGGGCCCTGCGAACGGTAGATGCCGGGCACGCCCGAGTCGTGCAGCAGCTTGCCCCAGGTGCTGTTGGCAAAGATCATCAGCTCGGCCACGATCTTGTCCAGCGGCGCCCCGCGCTTGCGGCGCACGATGGTGACCACGTCATCCTCGACGTAGAAGTTGAAGTCGACGCGGTTCGCCTGTTCCGGCTTCAGGCCGAAGGCCTCGCGCTTCTTCATGCGGCCGGCTTCCAGCTGCAGCGCCCACTGCCACAGCAGGCCAAGCTCGGTCTTGTGCGGATACTCGCCCTCGCCGCTGGCGAGCGTCTCTTCGTTGACCAGTTCGTCGAGGTCGTTGTGGCGCAGGTTGCTCTTCATCGGCACGCGTTCGGCGCGCGTGGTGGTCGAGAGTACGGTCCAGGTGGACGGGTCGAGCACCGCGTACAGCGACAGCGCCGGGCAATCCTTGCCCTCGGCCAGCGTGAATGCGTTCACGACTTCGTCCGGCAGCATGGTGATCTTATCGCCCGGCATGTAGACGGTCGACATGCGCGCGCGCGCGATCTTGTCGATGGCGTCGTCCGGACGGATGCCCAGGCCCGGCGCCGCGATGTGGATGCCGACGCGCACGGTACCGTCTTCCAGGGTCTCGACCGAGAAGGCGTCGTCGATCTCGGTGGTGGTCACGTCGTCGATCGAGAACGCCGCCACCTTGGCCAGCGGCAGGTCGGCCGGCGCCGGTGGTACGTCGACTTGCGGGAAGCCGGCGCCGCGCGGGAAGTGCTCGAACAGGAAGCGCCCCATGTGCAGCTCCTTGGCCGAGGCGATGCCCTTGGTCGCCAGCATCAAGCGCGGCTGGGTGGTCTGCAGTTCGGTGGCGGCGGTGTCGAGCGCCTTGTATTCGATGCTGTTCTTGTCCGGCTTGAACAGCAGTTGCTGGACCAGCGGCTGCAGCGCTTCCGGCAGGCGGCCGGCCTTGAGTTCGTCGACGTAGGACGCCTGCACGATGGCCTGCTGCTTCTTCTTTTCGATGCCGGCCAGCGCCGCGCGCAGCGACTGTTCGGGCGCGCCCTTGTAGCGGCCGCGGCCCTTCTTGTAGAAATAGATGGGCGAACCATGCAGGGCCAGCACCAGGCCGGCCGCTTCGGCGGGCAGCGGCGCGTGGCCGAAGTACTCGGCGCCCAGCTCGGCGAAGCCGAATTCCTCGTCGCCGGCGACTTCCCACAGGAATTCGAGGTCGACGTCCGCCGCGATCGCCTTGGCCTGTTCCAGCAGCGTGGCCGGGTCCGGCTTCTCGAACTGCAGCAGCACGTCGCGCGTCTTGACCTTGGTGCGTTTCCCGCTCGGCATCTCGACCTGGTAGGCCTCGCCGGCCTGCGACAGCACGGTGCCGACCTTGAAATCGCCGGACTCTTCGAAAAATACGTTCATATTCTATTTCACGTTCATGTTAGTTGCGGCCGGCGCCAGGTCCAGTACCGCGGGCAAGAATACCTCGGTGACCAGCAGCAGGCCTTGATGGCGGCGGTAGACGCAGCGCCGGGCATAATAAGTCGCATCCGGATCCGCCAGTGCATTGTCCGCCTCCGGGCCAAGCGCCGCGCGCACGCGCGCCAGCAGCGGGTGCCCCGGTCGGATCCGGGCAAATTCGAGCCGGCCACGCCGGACCAGCGGATCGTAAAACAGCGTGGTGCCGAGCGAACGCTCGCCCAGCGCCGAAAACAGCGGCCAGTCGTGCGCCGTGGCGTCCAGCGGCACCACGGTGTGGCCGTACACCGCCGGGCGGCCGTCGCAGCGCAGCAGCACCTCGCGCTCCCACACGCGCTGGCGGCGCGCCAGACCCAGTGCTCCGGCCTCGTCCGCCAGGCAGAGCGCGCCCGCCTGGCGCACTTTCTGCACGCGAAAAGCGCGGCTGTGCGCCGTCAGGCGTGCGGTCAGCGAACCGGGCGTGGCCAGCCAGCTGCGCATCGCCGTCGGTGCGCGCACGCCCCCGGGATGCGCCAGCCAGCAGGCCTGGCGCAGCGATGGTGTTCTCAAGACGTCCTCACGCCGGCGCTGCCGTCATGCAGAATGCCAGCACCTGGTCGACATATTGCTCGAATTCCGATACGGCGTGATCGCTGCCCCCGATCACATGCTGGTGCGCCCCGGCGTAATGGGCGACCATGTCGCGATAATCCAGCACTTCATCGCCGGTCGCCGCCAGCAGGAAGTAACGCTCGGGACGCGTGATCCTGTCGACTTTCAGCGCGGCCAGCTCGTCGATGTACGCGCGCTTGAACTCGAACGGCTCGCTCGAATGCCAGGCGGTGGTCACGCCGACGTGCTTGTCCAGGTCTTTCAGCGGATCGACCGCCGGGTTCACCAGCGCCGCGCGGCAGCCGAAGCGCTCGGCCAGCCAGGTTGCATAAAAGCCGCCGAGCGAGGAGCCGATGATGGCGATCCGGTCCGGTCCCTTGTCGGCATGGCGTTCGGCCAGCGTCAGCACCAGGTCCATCGCGGCTTTCGGCGAGGCCGGCAGCTGCGGGCAGATCAATTCATGCGCGCGCCCCAGCGCGGCCATGCGCCCGTGCACCACGCGCGCCTTGTACGAGCGCGGCGACGAGCGGAAGCCGTGCAAATACAGGATAACAGGCCGGCCGGCGCCAGCGCCGGCGAACCCCGTTTGCCGCCCGCTCATGCCGCCAGGCTTTCCAGCAGCTTCTGGTGCACGCCGCCGAAGCCGCCGTTGCTCATCACCAGGATGTGGTCGCCCGGCTGGGCCGCCTGGACGATCGCCTGCACCATATAGTCGATCTGGTCGAAGCTGTGGGCAATGTTGCCCAGCGGTTTCAGGGCGTCGGCCAGCGACCAGCCCAGTGCCTGCTGGCTGCCGAAGCCGAACACCAGGTCGGCATCCTTCAGGCTGCCCGGCAGCGCATCCTTCATGGCGCCCAGTTTCATGGTGTTCGAGCGCGGTTCCAGCACGGCCAGGATGCGTCCGGCTTTCGTGCCGGCTGCGCCGATCTTCTGGCGCAGGCCACCCACCGTGGTCGCGATCGCCGTCGGGTGATGGGCGAAATCGTCATACACCGTCACGCCGTTCACTACGCCGCGCACTTCCATGCGCCGCTTGACGTTCTGGAAACGCGACAGCGAGTCGATCGCTTGGCCAGGGGGCACGCCGACGTGGCGCGCGGCGGCGATCGCGGCCAGCGCATTGGTGCGGTTGTGGTGGCCGGTCAGGTCCCAGTGCACGGTGCCCTGCAGCTCTTTATTGAAGATGACGTCGAAGCTGGACCCGCCCGGATGCTCGACCAGGCTCCAGTCGACGCCCTCGGCCACGCCGAAGGCTTCCTTCTCGCTCCAGCAGCCGCGCTTGAGCACGCGGCCGATCGAGGCCTCGTCGCCGTTCACGACCAGGCGGCCGACGCCGGGCACGGTGCGCACCAGGTGGTGGAACTGGGTCTCGATGGCGCCGATGTCTGGGAAGATGTCGGCGTGGTCGTATTCCAGGTTGTTCAAGACCGCGGTCTTGGCGTGGTAATGCACGAACTTGGAACGCTTGTCGAAGAAGGCGGTATCGTATTCGTCGGCTTCGATCACGAAGAAATCCGAATCCGTCTCGCCCTGCAGGCGCGCCGAGACGCCGAAGTTCATCGGCACGCCGCCGATCAGGAAACCCGGCGAATAGCCGGCATCTTCCAGGATCCAGGCCAGCATCGAGGTGGTCGTGGTCTTGCCGTGGGTACCGGCCACCGCCAGCACCCATTTATTACGCAGGATATGTTCACCGATCCACTGCGGGCCAGATACATAAGGCAGGCCGCGGTTCAGGATTTCCTCGATCAGCGGATTCCCGCGCGTCATGACGTTCCCGACCACGTACAGATCCGGTTCCAGCGCGACCTGTTCCGGGCCATATCCCTGGATCAGTTCGATGCCCTGGGCTTCGAGCTGGGTACTCATCGGGGGATAGACATTGGCGTCGCAGCCGGTGACACGGTGGCCGGCTTCCTTGGCCAGGACAGCCAGCCCACCCATGAAGGTGCCGCAGATGCCGAGAATATGGATGTGCATGGTGGTCGAAAAAGATGCAGGAAAATAAAGGAATACGCGATTTTACCCGACGCGATGCCATTTTCCGTTCAAGAGTATGATCTGAGACATGATGCCGAATTCAAATGATGACCTCCAACAGTTGCGCACCCGCATCGCCGCGACGGCCGCGCGCATGATCGCCCAGGATGGCGCCGACTACGCCACCGCCAAGGCCAAGGCGGCGCGCCAGGTGCTGGGGGTCGACCGCCCTGCCCCGAATTATTTGCCCGACAATCTACAAGTCGAAGACGAGGTGCGCCGCTACCAGTCCCTGTTCCAGGGGCCAGCCCAGGCGGCACGCCTCAAGCATCTGCGCGGCGCCGCGCTGGAAGTGATGGAAGCGCTGGCCGAGTTCCGGCCCTACCTCACCGGCGCGGTCCTGAGCGGCAGCGCAGGCGAACATGACGACATCCACCTGCAATTGTTTGCAGACAGTGCCAAGGAAGTCGAGATCTGGCTGCTGAACCGGAACGTCGATATCGACATCTCGGAAACCCCGCACTTCAAGGGCAGCCGCCACGATCCGGTTGAAACCGTGAGTTTCATGTGGCATAAGGAGCCGGTCCACGCCGAACTGTATGACATGAACGATTTGCGCGGCGCCCTGAAACCACGTGCCGACGGCCGCCTGCAGCGCGTCGACCTGGCGGGCCTGCGTGCCCTGATGATGACTGACGAAACCCTGGAGCAAGATGAATAAGAAGGTCAACAAGCCACGCCTGGCCGCCTACCTGGTCGTGGCCGCCGCATTTACCACCCTCGGCGCGATCGCCGCCGTCAAGCAGGATACCAAGGCCGCGGCCGGTGCCGCCGGGGCCAACTCCGGCACCGCCCTGTACGCGCAGTCGCTGAACGACTTGTCCGGCAAGCCGCAATCGCTGGCGCAATGGAAAGGCAAGCCGCTGCTGGTGAATTTCTGGGCATCCTGGTGCGCGCCCTGCGTGCAGGAGATGCCGGAACTGTCGGCGCTGGCGGCCCAGGATGGCGGCAAGCGCTTCCATGTGATCGGCATCGGCATCGATTCGCCCAGCAACCTCGTCCAGTTCACGCAAAAGACCAAGGTGGCCTATCCGCTGTATGTGGGCGGGATGGGGGCGACCGACCTGGCGCGCGGGCTCGGCAATACCAGCGGCGGCCTGCCCTATACGGTGCTGATCGGTGCCGATGGCAAGGTGATCAAGACCTACCTGGGCAAGCTGAAGTTCGACCAGTTGCGTGCCGACCTGGCCAGGCTGTAGGCGGCCTGAAGCATTTGCGAACGGTCGTTCACTTCCCTTCGCACTTCCTTATATCGCTTGCCAACATGTAATGTTGGCGGCAAAATGCCTGACTTTCGGGCAAACAGACGGTTCCATCATGGCAAAAAAGCTCCTGCTGCTCAATGGCCCCAACCTGAATTTGCTGGGGACGCGTGAGCCTGCAGTGTACGGCGCCACCACCCTGGCCGACATCGAACAGGCCGCAGCGAGCCAGGCAGTGGCGGCAGGCGCAAGCATTACCTGCTTCCAGAGCAACCATGAAGGCGCACTGATCGACCGCATCCATGCCGCCAGGCAGGAAGCGGTCGACGCCATCGTCATCAACCCGGGCGGGCTGACGCATACCAGCGTGGCCTTGCGCGATGCGCTGGCCGCGGTGGACATTCCATTCGTGGAAGTGCACCTGTCTAATATTTATAAGCGTGAGGAGTTTCGGCACCATTCGTTTTTGTCCGCGATTGCGCAAGGCACGATTTGCGGACTGGGCGCTGATGGATATCGCTTTGCCATCGACTTTGCACTCAAAGAGCGTTAATCTACGTCAACTTCACGCATTCCGTGCGGATTTGCGAGCAGTTCCGCACCGCATCCTCATAAACATATAATTCCAGGGGTTTCACATGGATCTAAGAAAACTCAAGACATTGATCGACCTCGTCGCCGAATCGGATATCGCTGAACTCGAAGTGACCGAAGGCGAAAGCAAGGTTCGCATCGTCAAGTCCTCGGCAATCCCGCAGAATCAAGTGGTCATGGTGCCGCCGCAAGGCGTGCAGCAATTCCATGCACCGGCCGTGCAAGGCGCTGCCCCTGCCCCAGCCGCGCCGGCCGCTGCCCCCGTCGAAACCGGCCATGTCGTGAAGTCGCCGATGGTCGGCACCTTCTACCGCTCGTCGTCCCCGGGCGCCCCGGCCTTCATCGAAGTCGGCGCCAATGTGAAGGAAGGCGATACCCTGTGCATCATCGAAGCGATGAAGCTCCTCAATGAAATCGATGCCGACCTCTCCGGCACCATCACCAAGATCCTGGTAGAAAACGGCCAGCCCGTCGAATTCGGCCAGCCGCTGTTCGTGATCGGCTAAGACGCATTATCGTCAACGGACCGAAGTCCGGAGCCTTTCGCAAGGAAGCCTCCGGACTTCTGCCCTCCGCCCTTCCGATTCAGTTGTCTCCGGCCATCTACCGGCACTCACAGAAACATCGAACTTACCATGTTTGAAAAAATCCTCATCGCCAATCGTGGTGAAATCGCTCTGCGTATCCAGCGCGCCTGCCGTGAAATGGGCATCAAGACCGTCGTCGTGCACTCGGAAGCCGACAAGGATGCCAAGTATGTCAAACTGGCCGACGAGTCGGTCTGCATCGGCCCGGCGCAATCTGCGAAAAGCTACCTGAGCATGCCGGCGATCATCAGCGCGGCCGAAGTCACCGACGCCGAAGCGATCCACCCGGGTTATGGTTTCCTGTCGGAAAACGCCGACTTCGCCGAGCGCGTCGAGAAATCGGGCTTCGTGTTCATCGGCCCGCGTTCGGACTCGATCCGCCTGATGGGCGACAAGGTCTCGGCCAAGCAAGCCATGATCAAGGCCGGCGTGCCCTGCGTGCCGGGCTCGGACGGCGCACTGCCCGACGATCCGAAGGAAATCATCACCATCGCACGCAAGGTCGGCTACCCGGTCATCATCAAGGCGGCCGGCGGCGGCGGCGGACGCGGCATGCGCGTCGTGCACACCGAAGCGGCCCTGCTGAACGCGGTGGCAATGACCAAGACCGAAGCCGGCACCGCCTTCGGCAATCCGGAAGTCTATATGGAGAAGTACCTGGAAAATCCGCGTCACGTGGAAATCCAGGTGCTGGCCGACGAGCACAAGCAGGCCGTCTGGCTGGGCGAGCGCGACTGCTCGATGCAGCGCCGCCACCAGAAGGTGATCGAGGAAGCACCGGCACCGGGCATCCCGCGCAAGCTGATCGAGAAGATCGGCGACCGCTGCGCCGAAGCCTGCCGCAAGATCGGCTACCGTGGCGCCGGCACCTTCGAATTCCTGTACGAGAACGGCGAGTTCTACTTCATCGAGATGAACACCCGCGTGCAGGTCGAACACCCGGTCACCGAAATGATCACCGGCATCGACATCGTGCAGGAACAGATCCGCATCGCCTGCGGCGAGCGCCTGCGCTTCCGCCAGCGCGACATCATACTGTCGGGCCACGCGATCGAGTGCCGCATCAACGCCGAAGATCCGTTCAAGTTCACCCCGTCGCCGGGCCGCATCACCGGCTGGCACCCGCCGGGCGGTCCCGGCATCCGCGTCGATTCGCATGCCTACGCCGGCTATTACGTGCCGCCGCACTACGATTCGATGGTCGGTAAAGTCATCGCCTACGGCGCCACCCGCGAGCAGGCGATCCGCCGCATGCAGATCGCGTTGTCGGAGATGGTGGTCGAGGGTATCCTGACGAATATCCCGCTGCACCGCGAACTGATGGTCGACGCCCGTTTCATGGAAGGCGGCACCAATATCCATTACCTGGAGCAGAAGCTGGCCCACAAGCCGGACCTGCCGAAGGATGGCGCGCTCGGCGCCAAATCGGAAACCAAGGCGGAACAATGAGCTGGACTGAAGTCGTCATCGAAATCGCGCGCGAGCATGCCGAGGCCCTGTCGGACGCCCTGATGGAAGCGGGCGCGCTGTCGGTCTCGGTGGAAGACGCCGACGAAGGCACCGAAGACGAGAAGCCGCTGTTCGGCGAACCCGGCATGGTGCCCGAGCAGGCCGCCTGGGACCATAGCCGCGTGGTGGCCCTGACCGACGAGGTCGACGACCAGGCCACCATCGTGGCCGAGGCGGCGCGCGCCATTGGCCTTGAGCAGCTGCCGGACTTTGCGGTGCGTTCGGTGGCGGATGCCGACTGGGTGCGCCTGACGCAGTCGCAGTTTGCGCCTATCCACATCGGCAAGAACATCTGGGTCGTGCCGAGCTGGCACGAAGCCCCGGATCCGAACGGTCTGATCCTGGAAGTCGATCCGGGCCTGGCCTTCGGCACCGGTAGCCATCCGACCACCCGCCTGTGCATGGAGTGGCTGGAAGCGCATCCGGCGCCGGGCAAGTCGGTGCTCGACTACGGTTGCGGCTCCGGCATCCTGGCGATGGTCGCCAAGAAGCTCGGCGCCGCCGACGTGGCCGGCGTCGACATCGACCCGCAGGCGATCGAATCGGCCAAGCTGAATGCCGAACGCAACGGCTGCGACATCGACTTTTACGTGCCGGACGATTTCGGCGCCTCCGAGCGCAAGGACAGCCGCTTCGACATCGTGGTGGCCAACATCCTGTCGAGCCCATTGAAACTGATGGCGCCGATGTTGTCCGGCCGCGTGGCCGAAGGCGGTTCACTGATCCTGTCGGGCGTGCTGGCGCGCCAGGCCGAGGAAGTGGCCGCCGCCTACGCACCTTTCATCAAGCTGGGCGTCTGGGCCGAGCAAGACGGCTGGGTCGCCCTCCACGGGCAGCTCGGCATGGATACCGCACCGCCGTCGCGCGCCGCTGATACCGGCGAGTGACCGCATGGCGCTCGCGACCCAGTGCCCTTACTGCCAGACCAGGTTCCGGGTCGCCTCGGACCAGCTCAAGCTCCGCGGCGGCATCGTCCGCTGCGGCGCCTGCCAGCGCATCTTTGACGGCAGCGCGCACCTGATCGACCTGGATGCGCCGAAGCCGGGCGCCGCTCCCGAGATGCCGCCGCCGGCGCCTGCCGCCGAGGTGGCGGCGCCCTCCCCCGCAGCTTCCCCGCAAGTAGAACGAGACCCCAGCGCCGACGTCACGGCGCAGCCGGTCCATACCCTCGATTTCACCAGCACCTTCGATCCGCTCGGCATCCTGCCCGAGGCGGCCCCGGATGCAGCGGCTGTGCCCGCGGTGCAGGATCCCGAGCCGCCGCATGGCGACGTCCTGGCGCATGCCGTCGAGGCAAGCGCCGGTGTGCAGATGGATGCCGATCTGCCACCGGGTAACGAGCCGGTGGACCCTGAGCCGCCGCACGGCGACGTCCTGGCCCATGCGGTCGAAGAAGCCGGCACCGGCCCGGTGGTGGATGTCGACCTGCCGCCACTGGATGATGCAGCGCCCGCGCCGGAAGCCGTTGAACCTCCGTCGCAGCCGCACCCGCAGCCGCAGGACCCTGAGCCGCCGCATGGCGACCTGCTCGCGCATGCGGTGGAAGAAGCCGGCACCGCCGTCGAGGCGGAGGCTGCGGTACCGCCAGCCGGAACCGAACCGGCACAGACCCAACCGCAGGATCCCGAACCGCCGCATGGCGACGTGCTCGCGCATGCCGTCGATACGCTGACGTTCGCGCCGCAAGGCAGGATCGAGCCGCGCATCGACCCGTGGGCAGAACCACGGCGCGAACCGCGCCTGGCATCCGAGGACAATGCGCCGGCGGCCGCCCCGCCCGAGCCGGTGGCGGCCGCCACAATCGACACGCCGGCCCCGCCCGCCGCGCCGGTCCCGCCGCCCTCGTTCGCGCCGCCGGGCCGTATCGAGCCCAGCTTCGACCTGCCGGTGGACGAGGAACTGGTGGCCCAGCCCCTGCCCGGCGACGAGCCTGCGTTCCCCATCAATGTCGAACCGCATGGCGCGCCGCAGCAGGCCGCAGCCGCCGTCCCGGACGAGAGCGCGCCGCCGCCCCCGCTGCCGCTGCGCGCCTCGGCCGGCGCCGAGCCGCAGGAGCCGTCGCCGGCCGCCGCGGCGGCACCGCGCTCGGCGCGCGCCAAGGCGCTCGACGCCCGCGCACGGCGCACCAAGCTGACCCCGACCCGGATCGAAGCGCCGCGCCTGCGCGTGCCGGAAAGCGACGAGCCGGAATTCGTCAAGCGCAGCCGCAAGCAGGAGCACGCTAGCCGCACCCGCCGCATCGCGATGGCCATCGGCGCCGTCGTGCTGCTGCTGGTGCTGGCGGCCCAGCTCGTGCTGAATTTCCGCAACGTGCTGGCGGCGCGCTATCCGGGCGCGCGGCCGGCGCTGGGCGCCGCCTGCGCCCTGCTCGGCTGCCGCATCGAACTGCCGACCCAGATCGACAATCTGGCCATCGAGAATGGCGAATTGACGACGCTCGGCCCGGACACGTATTCGCTCAATACCCTGTTACGCAACCAGGGTAATCTCGTGCAGGCTTGGCCGAGCATCGAACTCGAGCTGACCGACGCCAACGACAAGGCCGTGCTGCGCCGCGTGTTCACCCCCGGCGAGTATCTGCCACAAAATGGCGCTGCCGCGGCCAGCGGCTTCGGCGCGCGCTCGGAACAGCCGATCAAGCTGCATTTCGCGCTGGCCGACCTGAAGCCCTCCAGCTACCACATTTTCATCTTCTACCCTTAAGGTTTCACATGACCAAGACTTCGCTGATCTGCGGCTCGATCGCCTTCGACAAGATCATGCAATACCATGGCCGTTTCGGCGAAACCCTGCTGGCCGACCAGCTGCACCGCGTAAACGTCTCCTTCCTGGTACCGACCCTGCGCACCGAATACGGCGGCTGCGCGGTCAACATCGCCTACAACCTCAACATGCTGGGTGGCGAGCCGCTGATCATGGGCACCATCGGCCAGGATGGCGGCGACTACCTCGACCGCATGGAAAAACAGGGGCTGGCGATCAACGCCATCCGCACCATCGGCGACGCCTATACCGCCCAGTGCTTCGTCACCGCCGACCTGGACAACAACCAGATCAACGCCTTCCACCCGGGCGCAATGCAGTTCTCGCACGAAAACAGCCTGGCCGACTACCTGCCGCTGCGCGTGGCGATCATCGCCCCGGACGGCCGTGACGGCATGATCAAGCATGCGCGCGACTGTGCCGAGCGCGGCGTGCCCTTCATCTTCGATCCGGGCCAGCAACTGCCGATGTTCAACGGCGAAGAACTGCTGGCCTTCATCGGGCAAGCCGCCTACCTGGCCTGCAACGACTACGAATTCGAGATGGTGATGGACCGTACCGGCCTGACCCTGCACGACATCGCGTCGCGCCTGGATGCGCTGATCGTCACCCGCGGCGAACAGGGTTCGAGCATCTACGCCGGCGGCGAGCACCACGTCATCCCGGCGGTCACGGCCAGCGCCGTGGTCGACCCGACCGGCTGCGGCGACGCCTATCGCGCCGGCCTGCTGTACGGCATCGCCAACGACCTGGACTGGCCGACCACCGGCCGCATCGCCAGCCTGCTCGGCGCGATCAAGATCGCGCACCAAGGCGGCCAGAACCACAGCTTCACGGCCCAGGAGATCGCCGACAAGTTCGAGGCGGCATTCGGCTACCGCTACTGACCGCGGCGCACGCCATCCGTCAATAAAGGAGGGCCCAGGTCCGGCTTGCATGCCGGGCCTGGGCCCTTGGTGTTTCTACTGCCGTTGCCGGCGTCGCCTTACATCATGACGAAGGCCTGGCCGAAGCCCTGGCGCAGCAGGTACTGGATGATCTGCAGCAGGATCACCGCGACCAGCACGGTGATGTCGAGGCCGCCCAGCGGCGGGATCACGCGGCGCAGGGGACGCAGCAGCGGATCGGTGAGCGCGCGCACGAAGGGAGCCAGCGGCGCGTGCGGATTGATCCAGCTGAAGATGACTTCGATGATCAGCAGGCCCATGAAACCGTAGATGATCCAGTTCAGGATCCGGTACAAGGCATACAGGAACACCTGCTGCCCGGTCCAGCCGGCCAGCAGCATGACGGCACTTGCAACCAGCACCACCAGGAAGGCGCCGATCAGGCTGGCCCAGTCGTAACCGCCCATGCCGGGCACGACGCGGCGCAGCGGGCGTACCAGCCAGTCGCTCAGGGTAAAGATGAACTGCCCGATCGAGGCAGGTGGGCGGACCCGGATGACCTGCATCCAGAAACGCAGCAGCAGGACGCCGCCGAGGACACCGGCCACGGTATCGACGATCAACTGAAGAATGGGCAGCACAAAGACTCCTTAAAAAAAAACCGCTGTGTGAACTTCACACAGCGGTATTTTGCCTGATCCAGACGTGGAACGGCAGCTGTTACGGACGGCTGCTGGTCGGGAACGGCCATGCGGCTGCCGGCGTGAGGACCGATTTGGCGGCCGGCTGGGCGCCGTCCTTGGTCTCCTGCTTTGCATCCTGCTTGGTGTCCGACTTGGTTTCCGTTGCCGCTTCGGCTTTGGTTTCCGCTTTGCTGTCAGCCGAGGTGTCCGCTTTCGCTTCAGGCTTGGCTTCGGCCTTCGGCGCGGCGGCTTTTTTTGCTGCCGGCTTTTTCACGGCCGGAGCCGATGCTTTCTTTGCTGCGACCGGCGCTGCCGGTGCCGTCGACGCGGTCGATGCCGCGGCTTCCGGCTTGGCGGCGGCCTGCTTCACAGCCGGCTTGGTGTCGGCGGTTTTGCTGGCTGCGGTCTTGGCCGGGGTCTTGGCTGCTGCGGTCTTGGTCGCTGCGGTCTTGGTTGCGGCAGCTTTCACCGGTGCGTTGGTGGCAGCGGTTTTGGTTGCGGCAGTCTTGGTTGCGGCAGTCTTGGCCGGTGCAGCGGTGGTCTTGGTTGCGGCAGTTTTAGTTGCAGCAGTCTTGGCCGGTGCGGCGGTGGTCTTGGTTGCAGCAGTCTTGGCCGGTGCTTTGGAAGCAGCAGTCTTGGTTGCGGCAGTCTTGGCCGGTGCAGCGGTGGTCTTGGTTGCGGCAGTCTTGGTTGCAGCAGTCTTGGCGCCCGTCTTCGCCACTGGCGAAGCCGAGCCCTTGGCAGCGGTGGACTTGGTTGCAGCAGCTTTAGCCGGTGCTTTGGAAGCCGTGGTCTTGGTTGCAGCAGCTTTGGTCGCGGTCTTGGCAGCGGTCTTGGTTGCAGCAGCCTTGGCGCCCGTCTTCGCCACTGGCGAAGCCGAGCCCTTGGAAGCCGTGGTCTTGGTTGCAGCAGCTTTGGTCGCGGTCTTGGTTGCAGCAGCCTTGGCACCCGTCTTCGCCACTGGGGAAGCCGAGCCCTTGGAAGCAGCGGTCTTGGTTGCAGCAGCTTTGGTCGCGGTCTTGGCGGCGGTCTTGGTTGCGGCAGCGTTAGCCGGTGCTTTAGAAGCAGTGGTCTTGGTTGCAGCAGCTTTGGTCGCGGTCTTGGCGGCGGTCTTGGTTGCAGCAGCGTTAGCCGGTGCTTTCGCAGCAGTGGTCTTGGTTGCAGCAGCTTTGGTCGCGGTCTTGGCAGCGGTCTTGGTTGCAGCAGTCTTGGCCGGTGCTTTAGAAGCAGTGGTCTTGGTTGCAGCAGCTTTGGTCGCGGTCTTGGCAGCGGTCTTGGTTGCAGCAGCTTTGGCCGGTGCTTTAGCAGCGGTGGTCTTGGTTGCAGCAGTTTTGGCCGGTGCTTTAGCAGCGGTGGACTTGGTTGCAGCAGTTTTGGCCGGTGCTTTAGCAGCGGTGGACTTGGTTGCAGCAGTTTTGGCCGGTGCTTTAGCAGCGGTGGTCTTGGTTGCAGCAGCTTTGGCCGGTGCTTTAGCAGCGGTGGACTTGGTTGCAGCAGTTTTGGCCGGTGCTTTAGCAGCGGTGGTCTTGGTTGCAGCAGCGGTTTTGGTTGCAGCAGTTTTGGTTGCCGGTGCCTTGGTTGCGGCGGCTTTCTTCGCTGCAGGTTTTGCTGCAGGTTTTGCTGCAGGTTTTGCGGCGGCTTTTACGGCCGGCTTGGCTTCCGGCTTGGTTGCCGATTTAGCCGCTGCTTTTTTAGCGGCCGGTTTTTCTGCAGCGGCAGCTTTTGCTGCCGGCTTTGCTGCGGCTTTCTTGGTGGCTGTTGCCATTTTAAGTTCTCCTTCTCTGCGATGAGAAAATACGCTACAAGGTTTGAACCCGTCCAACCCGGTCTGCTTGGTCGGGCGAATTATTCATCGGCGCACACACGGTGTCTGCGTCAATGAATCCGGCACCAGCTGAACTGCTGCAACTCCTCAAGTCTGCAGCGCTTCAGCTATCGTCGTCGCCGACGACCGAAACGACTGAAGTCCGACGGTTCACTACGCCATTCACATCGCCGCCATGAAGCGCGCGAAAAGAAAAAGCCGCCATGCCCGAAACTTATTCAGGCAATGCGGCTTGTTCTTTTCGCTAAGCTCACGCGCATACTGAATGAATCAGCGTCCCATTTTCGATCGGTCTGTTTCCCGCTTAACGCCTTTAAAACAGGCGTGTTCACGTTTTGACAAATTCAATCACGTAAGGTACATGAAAACCTTGTCAGTGCGCAACCCGCGCACAGTATTTTTCATGCCTTTGTATATGGGGGAACCCGTCATATCAATCCTTTTAGATCGATCAACGCGATAACGTTTGATTCCTTCTTCGTTCTGCTCCGTTCGAAAAAAACAAGCGCGCCAACTGCGCCGCTGTTACTGCCATCGTTTCTACTGCTGTGACTCCCCTATTACTGCAATTGCATAAGGCCTTTATATACAGGCTTTATTCATCGCCGCCGCCGACCTGCAGCAAGTCCATCTTGCTCAACCAGGCAAGTCCGCGCAGCAACGTCGGCCGGTCGCACGGCCCCAATGTATCGAGCAATTCATCGACCTGCATCGGCTGCGATTCGATCGATCCGAAGATCAGGCCGAACTCTTCCAGCGTCGGCAGCGACCCCGCCGCGAAGCGGTTGATCGCCAGTTCGCGGTACTGGCGCAGCAGCGCCAGCGATGCATCCGGCGCGAGCGTCACCAGCGAGGCCGGCGTGATCTGCGCGCTCGGATACGACGCGAACAGCGCGAACGGATCCTGCCGGTCCGGCACCACTTGCGGCAGCGGCGGCACCAGGGTCGCATCGGCGCGGCGCCGCTCATCGAGCTCGCTCCACAAGGCGCGGTAGCGCGCGAACACCACCGCCCAATCGAATTCCTGCAGCGCGCGCAGGCGCCCGCTTGCGCCCAATTGGCGGCGCAGGTCCGCATCGCCAATCAGCCGGGCATAGGCCTGCGCGAGCTGCGCGCCGTCCACCGATACCGCCTGGCTGGTATGACCGCAATACAGGTCGTAGCTGTCGACGCCATCGTCGTAACGCTGCGCGAGATCAAGCCCCGCGCCCGCTCCCGGCATCACGGTCGGGATGCGATAGCCATCGACGCCGTCCCGCACCGTGTCGCGATAGCCGTTCCAGTCGCTGACCACGCACGGCAGCCCGGCCGCCATCGCCTCCAGCGCGGCCAGGCCGAAGCTGTCCTGGACGCTGTCGGCGAGCGCGGTGAAGACGTCGGCAGCAGCCCAGGCATCCTGCCGCTTGTCCGCCTCGCGCTCGTCCAAAAGCACCAGCCGGATCGAAAGACAGAGCGCGGCGGCCGCTTCTTGAAAGGCATGGGGCACCGCATCGCCGGCGAACGCGCCGCACAGGATCAGGTGCACACGCCGGTCCGGCTGCCCGCCCTGCCGGATCTGCTGCTGCGCGCGTTCGAGCGCGCTGAACATCTGCTGCGGATGCGCCCCGGCCTGGAACGACAGGGGGCCGGTGAACAGGAAGGCGACGTCGTCGTCGCCGATCTCGAGCATGCGGCGGGCGGTGCTGCGCCGTCCGCCATCGATGCCCAGGTCGGCGCAATGCACGCCGAGCGGGATCAGCGGCAGCTGCGGCAACTCGAAACGCTGGGCGCCGAGGCGCGCACGGAGGTAGTCGGCCTGGCGCTCCAGGATCTGGCGCACGCTGTCGCGCACCACGCGCGAGGTGCAGATCACCGCATCCCAGCTGCGCACCGGCGCTGCCAGCAGGCCGGCGAGCGCACTCATCCCCGCATGGCTGGCGGTGCCGTGGGCAAGCCCGCACAGGCTGTAGCGGCGTTCGCCGATGCCAAGGCGGCGCCAGGCCAGGCGCTCGATGCCGGGCGCGGGGTGGTACAGGGTGCCGTAGTGGCCGATGTCCTGCGGCCGATCATGCGCGATGCGCTCGACCCGGCCCTGGTAGCCGTGCGCACGCAGCAGGCTCTCGCATGCCTTGGCATGTGCCTCGCCATCGCTGAAGCAGCCGACCCGTTCGAGCGCCGCGCTTTGCGCCACCGCACGCAGCAAGCCGGCGCCGGCAACTTGCCGCGCCATCGGCTTGTGCCCGCCGGACGCGTAAGCGTCGGGGACGTAGTGCAGGGCAAAGCGGTCCGTCATGTGTTCTCCAGCGCCGTATCTGAGCTTGAGCGCATCATAGCCGCACTATCGGGCTGATGGCGCGAGGGACGCATCCATCGTGCGCATGCGTCGCGATGGTGCCTGCGATGTGCCTCCGATAGTGCCTGCAATGGCGCGTGCAGACCACCGCGCTGCGCCGTTCGAGGCCGCTATCCGGCAGGGTGCCCGCATCCGGTCGGCAGCGCCCGGAACCGGTCGTGGCAGGCCGCCCGGCTGCCGGCGAATCCCCTTCACCATCAAGCACTTGGCAAGTGGCACGCGGCTTGTAAACAGGTATAGCGAACGCCCCGTTCGAACCCTCACACCACTGAAAGCGACCCATGACCTTCCACTGTTTTACGAAGCGCTTCCACGCAGCCGTCCTGGTCTGCCTCGCACTCGCCCTGCCCGCCCACGCCCACACCGGCCGCGGACCGGCCATGCCCGAAGAAGCCGCGCACGTCGCGCAGATCGCGCAGATCGCGACAGCGTCCGACAGGGACACGGTCGCCACGATGACCTCGGCCGACGGCCGCTGGTTCCAGAAGTGGACGACGGGGTCCCCGACTACAACTTCGGTCCCGACAAGGCCCGCCTTCTGGCTGATGAACGGCGCGGCCAAGGGTGAACTCAAGCGCGTGGTCATTTTCCAGCACGCCGTCAGCACCGCCGCCTTCCAGCTGCAGCACCACATCCAGGATCCGCGCAAGATACCGGAGAACTTCGCGGAGAGCCTCGACAGCGTCACCCTCGCCGGCCTCGAAGGCGTGCTGCGCGCTTACGAGAACATGCTGCCTGCCCATCCCGGGATCCGCTCCGCAGAGCTGGACGCGGCGCTGGCCGCGCGCGACAAGGGCACGCTGGCGCAGTTCGTCGCCGCCCTGCCGCCGATGCCGCGCCGCTGATCGGACCCGGCCATGATGCGAATCTTACTGGCGCTGCTGTCGGGCTGCATGCTGTACGCCGCGGCTGCGGCACAAACCCCGGCCCTGCCCACGTCCACGTCCACGCCCGAGGCGCGCCTGATCGACGAGATCGGCAGCCACGCCGAACTGATGCCCAACCTCGAGTGGCTGTGCGACGACATCGGCGCCCGCCTCACCGGCTCGCCGCAGCTGCAGGCGGCGCAGCAATGGGCGATGGCGCGGCTGCGCGCCTACGGCGCCGTTGGCCTGCGCGACATGTGGGGTGGCCCGCGCTCGCTGTTCGACCGCCATGCCGCGATCGTCACGCGCGAGCACGCCAACCTGCTGAAACGCCTGCTGGCGCGCGGCATCGTGCCGCGGGTCGAGCTGGAGCTGAAAGGTGACTTCGACGCGCGTCCGGCCCTGGCCCACAACGTGGTCGCCGACTCCCCCGGCAGTGCCGGCAGCGACGTCGCCGGCGAGATGGTCGTACTGGGCGCCCACCTCGACGCCTGGGACCTCGGCGCCGGCGCGGCCGACAACGGCAGCGGCGTCGTCGCCATGCTGGAAGTGCTGCGCGCCTGGCACGCGCTCGGGCTGCGTCCCAAGCGCACGCTGCGCATCGTACTGTTCTCGGGCGAGGAACAAGGCCTGCTGGGCAGCCGCGCCTACGTGGCGGCGTACCGCGACGAGCTGGAACGCATCCAGGCCGTGCTGGTGCAGGACACCGGCAGCGGGCGCGTGACCGGCTTTCCCGACATGCGCAACGAAGCCTGGTACGCGGCGCTGACGAAGGCCGTGGCCCCGGCCGCTGCCCTGGGACCACGGGACGTGCAGTACGGCCCGGCCGGTGGTTCCGACTTCGAACCCTTCGTCAATGCGGGTGTGCCGGCTTTTACGGCGCTGCAGGACGAACGCGACTACCGCAGCCACACCCAGCACAGCCAGGTCGATGCGGTCGACCACGTCGACCGTGCCGGGCTGACGCAGGCGGCGCAGGTCCTGGCCGTGGTGGCGTGGGGGCTGGCGAATGGGGGCGCGCCTGCCTTATCGAGCAGCGGCGGGAGCAACGGCGGGGGCAGCGGCGGCAACGGCGGCGGCAACGGCGAAGTGAACGCCTGGGCCGGCTTATCTGAATAAAAAAGGCTGGATCCTTGTTCAGGATCCAGCCTTTCCTTATACGGCTGACGCTACGGGAACCGGGATCAGTCCCAGTTCAGCGCACCACCGGTCTGGTACTCGGTCACGCGCGTCTCGAAGAAGTTACGTTCCTTCTTCAGGTCGATCATCTCGCTCATCCACGGGAACGGGTTTTCTTCGTTCGGGAACAGCGGATCGAGGCCGATCTGGACCGCACGGCGGTTGGCGATGAAGCGCAGGTAGCCCTTGAACATCGCTGCGTTCAGGCCCAGCACGCCGCGCGGCATGGTGTCTTCGGCGTAGCGGTATTCCAGCTCGACGGCTTGCAGGAACAGCTGCTTGATGTCCTCGCGGAACTCGGCGGTCCACAGCTGCGGGTTTTCCATCTTGATCGTGTTGATCAGGTCGATGCCGAAGTTGCAGTGCATCGACTCGTCGCGCAGGATGTACTGGTACTGCTCGGCGGCGCCGGTCATCTTGTTCTGTCGGCCCAGCGCCAAGATCTGGGTGAAGCCGACGTAGAAGAACAGGCCTTCCATCAGGCAGGCGAACACGATGATCGACTTCAGCAGCTTCTGGTCGGCATCGAGCATGCCGGTCTTGAATTCTGGATCGTTGATGACTTCGATGAACGGGATCAGGAACTGGTCCTTGTCGCGGATCGACGGGATCTCGTTGTAGGCGTTGAAGATTTCCTTCTCGTCCAGGCCCAGCGATTCCACGATGTACTGGTAGGCGTGGGTGTGGATCGCTTCCTCGAACGCCTGGCGCAGCAGGTACTGGCGGCATTCCGGCGCCGTGATGTGGCGGTAGGTGCCCAGCACGATGTTGTTGGCGGCGAGCGAGTCGGCGGTCACGAAGAAGCCGAGGTTGCGCTTGACGATGCGGCGCTCGTCTTCGGTCAGGCCGTTCGGGTTCTTCCACAGCTCGATGTCGCGCTGCATGTTGACTTCCTGCGGCATCCAGTGGTTGGCGCAGCCGGCCAGGTATTTATCCCATGCCCATTTGTATTTGAACGGGACCAGCTGGTTGACGTCGGTCTGGCCGTTGATGATGCGCTTGTCGTCGGCATTGACGCGCTTGGCGACATCGGCGGTGCTTGCTTCAGCGGTGGCTGCGGGGGCCGGCGCGGCGGCCGGTTCGTCGTCCCAGGAGAGAGCCATGATGAGTTCCTTCTTGAATTCTTGGTGGCAGCCCGATTGGCTGCCAATGTCGTTTGCCGGAAAACCGTCATTCCCGCGCAGGCGGGAATCCAAGTTTTGTGGTCCACCACGAACTTGGGTCCCCGCCTGCGCGGGGACGACGTGCTTAACTTCTTCGCTTAACGCTTCAAATACGCTTGCTTGTTACTGGCAGGCTTCGCACTCGTCGAAACCGGCATCGCCCGGACGCAGGTAGCACGCCGCGCCTTCGACGATATCCGCCGATGGAGCAGCCGACAGGGTGCCCGGTGCCGCGACTGGCGCCGCTGCCGCTGCTGCCGACAGACCGCCATCCACCGCCACCGCATTCAGCGCGCCGGTACGGGTGGTCGACTTCTCCATGTGCGTCGCCGCGATGGTGCGCAGGTAGTAGGTCGTCTTGAGGCCGCGCAGCCAGGCCAGCTTATAGGTTTCGTCCAGCTTCTTGCCCGAGGCGCCGGCCATGTAGATGTTCAGCGACTGGGCCTGGTCGATCCACTTCTGGCGGCGCGAGGCGGCTTCCACCAGCCACTTCGGCTCGACTTCGAAGGCGGTCGCGTAGATGTCGCGCAGGTCTTGCGGGACGCGGTCGATGCGCGACAGCGAGCCGTCGAAGTACTTCAGGTCGTTGATCATGACCTCGTCCCACAGGCCGCGCGCCTTCAGGTCGCGCACCAGGTAGGAATTGATCTCGGTGAATTCGCCCGACAGGTTCGACTTCACGTACAGGTTCTGGAAGGTCGGCTCGATGCAGGCCGACACGCCGATGATGTTCGAGATCGTCGCGGTCGGAGCAATCGCCACGCAGTTTGAGTTACGCATGCCGAATTGCTTCACACGGCTGCGGATCAGGCTCCAGTCCATGGTTTCGGAGGTGTCCTGCTCCAGGTAACCGCCGCGCTCTTCCGCCAGCAGCTTGATCGAATCCTGCGGCAGGATGCCACGGCTCCACAGCGAACCTTCGTACGACGCGTAACGGCCGCGTTCCTCGGCCAGCTCGGTCGAGGCCAGGTAGGCGTAGTAGCAGACCGCTTCCATCGAGCGGTCTGCGAACTCCACGGCTTTGTCCGAGGCGAACGGCACGCGCATCATGTGCAGGCAGTCCTGGTAACCCATGATGCCCATGCCGACCGGACGGTGGCGCAGGTTCGAGTTGCGGGCCTTGTCGACGGCGTAGTAGTTGATGTCGATCACGTTGTCCAGCATGCGCATCGCGGTGCGGATGGTCTTCTGCAGCTTGACCGCATCCAGGCCGTCGCCCTTCATGTGCGCCGGCAGGTTGACCGAACCCAGGTTGCAGACGGCGATCTCGTCGGCGTTGGTGTTCAGCGTGATCTCGGTGCACAGGTTGGACGAGTGCACCACGCCCACGTGCTGCTGCGGCGAACGGATGTTGCACGGATCCTTGAAGGTGATCCACGGGTGGCCGGTCTCGAACAGCATCGACAGCATCTTGCGCCACAGGTCGAGTGCTTCGACTTTCTTGTACACGGTCATTTCGCCGCGCGCCGCCTTGGCTTCATAGCCCAGGTAGGCTTCCTCGAAGGCCTTGCCGACCTTGTCGTGCAGGTCGGTCACTTCCGACGGCGAGAACAGGCTCCACGAACCCTTTTCCATCACGCGCTTCATGAACAGGTCAGGAATCCAGTTCGCGGTGTTCATGTCGTGGGTGCGGCGGCGGTCGTCGCCGGTGTTCTTGCGCAGGTCGAGGAATTCCTCGATGTCCAGGTGCCAGGTTTCCAGGTAGCCGCAGACCGCGCCCTTGCGCTTGCCGCCCTGGTTGACCGCCACGGCGGTGTCGTTCGCCACTTTCAGGAACGGAACCACGCCCTGCGACTTGCCGTTGGTGCCCTTGATGCGCGAACCCATCGCGCGGACCGGGGTCCAGTCGTTGCCCAGGCCGCCGGCGAATTTCGACAGCAGCGCGTTTTCCTTGATCGCGTCGTAGATGCCTTCCAGGTCGTCGCTGACGGTGGTCAGGTAGCACGAGGACAGCTGCGAGCGGCGGGTGCCCGAGTTGAACAGGGTCGGGGTCGAGCTCATGAAGTCGAAGCTCGACAGCAGGTTGTAGAACTCGATCGCGCGCGCTTCGCGGTTCTCTTCGCGCAGGGCCAGGCCCATCGCGACGCGCATGTAGAAGGCCTGCGGCATCTCGATGCGGGTTTCGCGGATGTGCAGGAAGTAGCGGTCGTACAGGGTCTGCAGGCCGATGTAGCCGAACTGCAGGTCGCGGTCGGCGACGATGGCCTTGGCCAGCTTCTGCAGGTCGAACTTGCCCAGCTCTTCGTCGAGCAGCTCGGCGTCGATACCCTTGGCGATGTATTGCGGGAAGTAGGTGACGTATTCGGCGGCGGCGCCGGCTTGCGGCACTTCGTGGCCGAACACTTCCTTGCGGATGGTGTGCAGCAGGATGCGTGCGGTGACCTGGCTGTAGGCCGGGTCTTTTTCCATCAGAGCGCGGGCCGCCAGGATGGCCGACTTGTGCAGCTCTTCGACCGGCACGCCGTCGTACAGGTTCTTGACGGTTTCGGCCAGGATGGCGTCGGCGTCGACGTGCTTTTCGAGGCCGACGCAGGCGGCGTTGATCAGGCTCGCCACTTCGTTCATGTCCAGCGCGCGGCGCACGCCGCCGTCGACCACGGTGAATTGCTGCACGGCGACCTGGGTGGCGCCCGACGCTTCCTTGGCGGCGCGGCGCTCGTCCATGCGCTTGGCACGGTACAGCACGTATTCGCGCGCGACATCATGCTCGCCCGAACGCATCAGCGACAATTCCACCTGGTCCTGCACGTCTTCGATATGGAAGGTGCCGCCGTTCGGCTGGCGGCGCACCAGCGCGCCGACCGCGTTGTTGGTCAGTTCGGTGACCAAAGCGCGGATGCGTGCCGACTCGCGTCCCACCTCGCCGTTCACGGCAAGGAACGCCTTGGACAGCGCAACCTCGATCTTGTTCGGCTCGAACGGCACCACGGCGCCGTTGCGGCGGATGATGCGGTAGTCGGCCTTGGCGACCAGCTCGGCGGCACTGCTGCCGGCCGTCGTTGCGACGTTGGGATTGATGGAAATGGCCGAAGATGTTTGCATTGGGGCTCCCGATGCCAACCGATTAATGTTGGCAGCCTAGTAACTTTTTGAGAATGGTGAACGGGGACGCATGGTTGTAAAACGCTGGCTGCGCCCCTGCTCCTAGTGCTGTGTTTGCTGGCGCGGACCACTAGATGTAGTGTCGGACCGGCGTTAGAACCTAATTGTAGTCGATATTAAGCGAGCTCATGAGATTTGCTCGGCGGATTTTTTTGTAGTGCCGAGCTTGACATTTGCTAAAGCCTGATCAATCAAGCCTCCGCCCGATAGCAAGCACTAACATCACGTTTTAAGGGCGCAACCGTGGTGCGCTTCATGCACCAGCCATGCCCGGGACCGCTGGAATGCTGCAATGGCGAAAAGGCAACAGCATCTGCTTAACGCATGAGCACGATCAAGGTTCCGGCGCGTTGATGTTCAGTTTCTGCATCTGGTAACGCAGCTGGCGCACGCTGATGCCGAGCAGGCTGGCGGCCTGGGTGCGGTTGAACTGGGTCTGGGTCAGCGCACGCAGGATGATGTCGCGCTCGACCTGGTTCAGGTAATCCGGCAGGTTGCTCGGCAGTTCGCCGGTGCCGAGCGAAACCGCCGCTTCCTGCGCCGCAGGCGCCGGCTGGACCGCAGCGGCAACGGCAGCGGCAGGCGGCAGTGCCAGCCCTACGGCCGGTGCCGCGGTAACCGGCGTGGCAGCGGCCGGCGGCGGCGCAGCGGACGCGGACTGCGCCGCCTCGCCCACGCGCGCGCCCTTCAGCAGCAGGTCGCCGACCTCGATCACCCCATCGTCGGCAAACGCCAGCGCCCGTTCCAGCACGTTTTCCAGTTCGCGCACGTTGCCGGGAAAGGCATAGCCCTGCAGCGCGGCCAGCACCCCGTCGCCCAGACGCGCGCCAGCCGGACCGGCCAGCCGCGCCAGCACGGCGTCGACCAGCAAGGGCAGGTCGTCGAGGCGCTCGCGCAGCGGCGGCAGCGTCAGTTCGATCACGTTCAGGCGGTAGAACAGGTCCTGGCGGAACTGGCCGTTCTCGACCAGCTTCGCCAGATCCTTGTGGGTGGCGCTGATGATGCGCACGTCGACCGCTTCCTCGGCGGTGGCGCCGATCTTGCGCACCCGCCGCTCCTGGATCGCGCGCAGCAGTTTCACCTGCATCGCCAGCGGCAGGTCGGCCACTTCGTCCAGCATCAGGGTGCCGCCGTTGGCGGCCTGGAAGAAGCCGTCGCGCTCGTCGTTGGCGCCGGTGAAGGCGCCCTTGCGGTAGCCGAAGAACTCGGCCTCCATCAGCGCTTCCGGGATCGCGCCGCAATTCACCGCCACGAACGCCTTGCTCGCGCGCGCGCTCTGGGCGTGGATCTCGCGCGCAGCCAGTTCCTTGCCGCTGCCCGACTCGCCATTGATGGCGATCGGCGCCTGCGAGCGCGCCAGGCGCCCGATCTGGGCACGCAGCGCCCCCATCGCCTGCGACTGGCCGATCAGGCGCGAATTTCCCTGCGCCATGCCCTGCCCGCCGCCGTCTCCTGCCTGCGCGGCAGCCTTGCCGCCGCCGTCGGACAGCTTCAGGGCCGAACGCACCATCGTGCGCAGGTCGTCCAGCACCACCGGCTTGGACACGTAGTCGAAGGCGCCCGCCTTCAGCGCCACCACCGCGTTCTCGGCGCTGCCGTAGGCGGTGATCACGGCGATCGGCGTGCTGCGGTAACTGGCCGCCACTTCGCGCACCAGTTCCAGCCCGAGTCCGTCCGGCAGGCGCATGTCGGTCAGCACCAGCGCATACGCGGTCGCGGCCAGCAGCGAACGCGCTTCGCGCACGGTGGCGGCGCTGTCCACGTCCAGGCCCATCTTGAGCAGGGTGATCTCGAGCAGTTCGCGCAGATCCGCCTCGTCGTCGACCACCAAAATCCGCGGTGCACTCATGCTTCGTTCCCAGACTCTCTAATATATATACGGCGGCCTACGCGGACGCCCCGAAGGTGATTACGAAGCGGCCGCCCGGCGCGCCGCCGGCACTGTCGTCGGCCCGGTATTCGTAGTCGAGCATGGCGCCGTTGTTCAGGCACAGCTCGCGCGCCAGGTACAGGCCCAGGCCGGTCCCCTTGCTGGACGTAGTATAGAAGGGCTCGAACAGGTGGGCACGCACTTCCGGCGTGATGCCGGGGCCGTCGTCCTGCACGTGCAGCTCGACCCGCCCTGTGGCATCCAGCACCGGGAACACCCGGATGCTGGCCGCGGCCCCGCTGGCATAGCGGATGGCATTGCCGAGCAGGTTGACCAGCACTTCGCGCAGGTGCAGGCTGTCGAAGCGCACGCTCCTGCCGCCGCTGTCGCCTGTGCCGGCCGCGCCGATCCACACCATGTCTTCGGCCAGCTGTTGGGTTTCCGTGAATTCGGCGCGCAGCTCGGCCAGGAAGCCATCCAGGGCCACCGGCGTGCCGTTCGGCTGCACCTTGCGCGACAGTTTCAGGATGTCCTCGACCATGCGGTTCACGCGCACCACGTTGTCGTTGACGATGCGTAGCAGGCGCGTCTCGGCCGGCCCGTGCAGGTCTTCGGCCAGCAGCGAGGTCGCGTGGCCGATCGCCGACAGCGGATTCCTCACCTCGTGCGCGATGCTGGCCGTGAGCCGGCCCATCGACGCCAGCTTCAGCTGCTGTGCCTGGTTTTCGATGGCGCTCACGTCGCGCATGAAGATCACGCTGCGCTCGACCGCGCCGTCGGCGGCGCTGTCCGGCGTGCCGACGCTGGCGAAGCGCAGCTTCAGGTGCACCGGCTGGTCGAGGCGGCCGCGTACTGCGCCATCGAGTTCGTGCCAGCGCTTGATGGTCACGAAATCGGGCAGCGCCATGCCGTCGGCGCCGCCCTGGGCGAGCCAGGTCTCGAAGCTGTGCGCCACCGGTTCCAGCGCCGCCACCTCGGCCAGCCGGAAGCCTGTCAAGCCCTCCCCTTCACCGGTATCGAGCTCGAGCCCGAGCATGCGGCGCGCCGCCGGATTGCCGGCAAAGACGAAGCCGTCGCGCCCCAGCACCAGGATGCCGTCGTCGACGTCGTCGACCACGATGCGGTAGATCGCCTGCTGGATGCGCAGGTCGGCGCCGCGCTGCGCGGCCAGCTCTTCCTGGCGGATCAGCTTGGCCGCCAGCCGGTTCACCACCAGCACCAGCGCGAAGAAGGCGGCGCCGCTCATCCCCGCCTGCATCAGCGGCGGGTCGGCAAAGCGCAGGATCTGCCAGACGCTGTCGCCGAGCACGAACAGGGTCGCCAGCGCCGCCGAGAACAGCGCCATCAGCAGCGGCGCCAGGATCGCGGCGCCGGCCAGGGGGAACAGGTACAGCAGCGCAAAGCCGCTGGCCATGCCGCCGGCGGCCAGGTAGAGCAGCGAGATGAAGCCGATGTCGGCCAGCACCTGGGCGCCCAGCTGCAGCAGGAAGCGGCGGCGCCGGAAGTGCGCCAGCCAGGCGAACAGCAGCGCGCCGGCAACGTAGATGACGCAGGTCTCGCCATAGCCGCTGCCTGCCAGGCGCGCGCGCCCGACGTCGAAGCTGAGGTACAGCAGCAGCACCACCGTGATCACGATGCGGGTCACGGTGAAGGTCTGCAGCGAGCGCCAGAAGGTCGCCCGCGATCCGGCGGAGATGGTCGGCCAGCGCGCCATGCAGCCGCTTAGCCGGCTTTGTGCAGGGACGTCTGGTGCGCGTGCGCCGGACTGCAATAGTCGCGCCCGTCCACCCGCACCGCTTCCGACGACGGGAAATACACGCCGCAGGCGGCGCAGCAGGACATGCGCTCGGCGCCGTCGGGGACGCGGCGGGCGTCCTGCGGCTGCCCCTGGTTCCGGTTGGGGGCCACTCCTGGCGCAAAACCTTCCCGGTACGGCGCCATCATCGCGCGCACCTTGCTGCGCACGGCCCAGATCACCAGGATGGCGACTGCGATCCAGACGATCAGTCGCATCATATGAACCCCCTGTGTAAAACGACTTCAAAGACAAAACGGCTGCCGACGTAGGCCAGCGCCAGCGTGGCGAAGCCGGCCAGCGTGAAGCGCAGCGCGGTCTTGCCGCGCCAGCCGCGCCAGCGGCGTCCGGCCAGCAGCGACGCGAACAGCAGCCAGGACAGCAGCGCGAACACGTTCTTGTGGTCCCAGCGCAGCGCCTTGCCGAACAGCTGCTCGGAGAACACGACGCCCGACAGCACGGTCAGGCTGAGCAGGATGAAACCGATCGCGATCATCCGGAACAGCAGCTTTTCCATGGTCAGCAGGGCCGGCAGCTGGTCGATGGCGCCGCCCAGGAAACCGGGCTTGGCGCTGCGGGTGTGCAGGCGCGCCTCCTGCAGCGCCATCAGCACCGCGTGGAAGGCGGCGATGGTAAGCGTGCTGTACGCCATCACGGCGACCACGACGTGCCAGACAGCGGGCGACTCGGCCTGCACCGGCATCAGCGTGCCCGGGAACAGCGGCGGCAGCACCGCGGCGACGGCCGCGAACGGCATCACCATGCGGCGCAGGCCGTCCAGCGCGAAATTGCGGTTCTCGATCCAGTAGGCGGCGACCGAGACCCACAGCGCCGCCGACAGCATGAAAGCGAAGCCGACGCGCAGGGCACCGTTTGCCACCGCGTCCGGCAGCAGCGCCGCGCCATGCAGCGCCCAGGCCACGGCGGTCACGCCCGAAATGGCCGCGCCCCGCTTCGACGGCAGCAGGGCGCATACCGCGTACAGGATGGCAGCGGCAATGAATAAGGTGGTTTGCATAGGGGCGAGTCTACACCATCCCGGCAGCGGGGGGATGGGTTGGCAAAAGGCAAAGACCGGTCATTGTGTGCGTTAACTACACGTCATCCCCGCGCAGGCGGGGATCCAAGTTCGTCGCGGACGGCAGGCACACGCCATGGCTACGCAAGCAACTTGGGTTCCCGCCTTCGCGGGAACGACGGTTAAAATGGCACGGACTCAGTCAACCGCCGCCGAGCGCATCTCCGCCTCATGATGCCGCTGCTGCTCTTCCATCACCAGCTGCCCCAGCTCGCGCTTGAGGGCGTTGAATTCCGGCGCGCTCGGGTCGCGCATGCGCGGCAGCTCGACCAGCAGGTCGCGCTTGACCGTGCCCGGCCGGTAGGTCATCACCACGATGCGGTCGGCCAGGTAGATCGCTTCCTCGATGCTGTGGGTGACGAAGATCACGGTCTTCTTCAGCTCGGCCCACAGGCGCAGCAGCTCGTCCTGCAGGTTGCGCCGGGTCAGCGCATCCAGCGCGCCGAAGGGTTCGTCCATCAGCATGATCGGCGAATCCAGCGCCAGCACGCGCGCGATCGCGACGCGCTGGCGCATGCCGCCGGACAGGTCCTTCGGATAGCGCTTGGCGAAGTCTTCCAGCGACAGCAGGCGCAGCAGGCCGGCCACGCGGTCGCTGATGCGGCCCCGTGCCATGCCCTTGATCTCGAGCCCGAAGCCGACGTTCTGCTCCACCGTCATCCACGGGAACAGCGCGTATTCCTGGAACACCATGCCGCGCTCGGGGCCCGGCCCGGCCACCGGCACGCCGTCGGCCAGGATGCTGCCGCTGGTCGGCGGCGCGAAGCCGGCGATCGCGTTCAGCAGCGTCGACTTGCCGCAGCCGGAGGGGCCGAGCAGGCACACGAACTGGCCGCGCGGGACGGCGAGGCTGATGTCCTGCAGCGCGACCATCCGGCGGCCCTCGCTGTCGAACACCTTGCCGACCCGGTCGACGACGATATGGGGTTTCACGTCGGATGCGTTCACGTCAGTGCTCCAGGCCGCGGTGCCAGCGCAGCAGGTAGTTGTTCAGTTTGTTCATCCCGGCATCGATCGCCAGGCCCAGGATGCCGATCGTGATCATCCCGGCGATGATCTTGTCGGACCAGAAGTACTCGCGCGCCTCGAGGATGCGGAAACCGAGACCGTTGTTCACCGCGATCATCTCGGACACGATCACCACGATGAAGGCGGTGCCGATGCCGATCCGCATGCCGGTCAGGATGTAGGGCACGGCCGCCGGCAGGATCACGCGCAGGAACAGGGTCGGACCGCCGGCCCCGAGGTTGCGCGCGGCGCGCAGGTAGATGCCGTCGACCTGGCGCACCCCGGCGATGGTGTTCATCAGCACCGGGAAGAAGGCGCCGAGCGCGATCAGGAAGATCGCCGGCGGGTTGCCGAGCCCGAACCACAGGATCGACAGCGGGATGTAGGCAATCGGCGGGATCGGCCGCAGCAGCTGCACCAGGGGATTCATCCAGGCGTAGACGATGCGGCTGGCGCCCATGGCGAGGCCGAGCGGCAGCGCCAGCCCGGCGCCGACCGCGAAGCCGACCACCACCCGGTACAGGCTGCCCAGCGAATCGTGGATCAGCTCTCCGGAAAACAGCCACCCCAGGCGCCCGCTGTCGGCGCTGTTGCCATGATCGGCGCTGTAGGCGGCGAAGTCCTGCAGCGGCAGCAGGTAGGCCACCCACTTGCGCCACACCTGCAGCGGCGACGGCAGGATGTTTTCGTTGACCCATCCCTGCACCGCCACCCACTGCCAGATCGCGATCGCGGCAATCGGCACTACCAGACCGACCGCGATGTCCTGTCTTTTTTGTTTCATGGTCATCAGCCTCCGTAGGGTGGGCTCGCGGCGCACGCTACATATAGGGAATCATTTGACGTTCAGGCTTTTCTTGGCGGCGTCCAGCAGGTCGGTCTTGACCCACTCCTTGGCCTGCGGCGGACTGGCCATGCGCCCGACCCCGGTGGCGGCCATGATGTCGGTGGTGACCTGGATGTGCTGCGGCGTGATGTCGTAGGTGAACATCGAGTTGCCGATCGCGTCCTGGTAGTCGTCCTGCGTGATCTGGCCCTTGAACACGGTCTCGCGCACGTATTTCTCGGCCAGCGCCGGGTCGCGCAGGAAGGTACTGGTGGCCTGCACGAAGCAGCGCATGAACTTCTCGGCCACCGGGCGATGCGTGGTGTAGAACTTCTCGGTCATCACCATGGTGCGGACCGGCTCCCCGATCGGCGTGTCGTAGGGCTTGATCACCTCGACGCCGAAGCCTTTGTTGATCGCCTGCGAGGACTGGGGTTCGGACTGCATCATGGCGTCGATGTTCTTGCCCAGCAGCGCCTGGTTCAGGTCGGCGTAGGCCAGGAACACCAGCTGCACATCCTTGCCCGGCGCCGGCGCGGCGCTCAGGCCGGCCTTCAATAGTTCGGCCATCAGGAGCACTTCCTGGATGCCGCCGCGCGTCACGCCGACCTTCTTGCCCTTCAGGTCGCGCACGCTCTTGATGTTGGTGCCCTGGCCGGCGACCAGGCGCGCGCCGCCCTTGGCGAAGCCGGCCACCACGTAGATCGGGGCGCCGCTGGCACGGCCGGAAATCGCCGCCTCGGAGGCGGTGGTGCCAACGTCCAGTTCGCCGGCGATGATCGCCTGCATCACGTCCAGGCCCTTGGCAAACACGCGCTCCTCGACCTTGATGCCGCACTTCGGTGCGATCTCCTTGATGTACGACACCGCGCCATAGTGCGCGAACTTCAGGTTGCCGAGGCGGACCACCTCCTGCGCCTGCACGCTGCCGGCGGCCAGCGTGAGCGCCGCAGCAGCGAGGATGGTCTTGCCGAACACGTTTGCCTTCATTGCCTGTCTCTCCGTAAATGGGTTTACTTCGATACCTGCCGGTTGACTTCGATGCGTGCGGTGGTGTTGCGATGACGCTGGTGTATGTACGTACAGTACAGGCTATACCGCCGAGCAATATTTTGTCAAACCGTCGAATCAATGTTTACCAAGTATCAAACAGGACACTTGACTCGACCGCTTGAAAAGCGCCGGATCGCGGCCTTGTCCTGCAAAAAGATGGCCCGACATGCGGTAAAATGGGCGTTTGCCCGTACGCGCTCACATACCCATATTAGGTAAGAAGGTAGAACATGCTGGATAACTTAACCCAACGCCTTGCCAAGGTCGTCAAGACGATGCGCGGCGAGGCACGCCTGACCGAAGCCAACACCGCCGAGATGCTGCGCGAAGTGCGCCTGGCCCTGCTCGAGGCCGACGTGGCGCTGCCCGCAGTCCGCGAATTCATCGCCAAGGTCAAGGAAAAGGCGCTGGGCGAAGAGGTCGTCGGTTCGCTGTCGCCGGGCCAGGCCCTGGTTGGCGTGGTGCAGAAGGAACTGGCGGCCCTGATGGGCGCCGACCTCGGTCCCGAGGCGTCGCAGCTCTCGTTCGCACAGCAGCCGCCGGCGATCATCCTGATGGCCGGCCTGCAGGGTGTGGGTAAAACCACCACCACCGGCAAACTGGCCAAGTACCTCAAGGAACAGAAGAAGAAGGTGCTGACCGTGTCGGCCGACGTGTATCGTCCGGCCGCAATCGCGCAGCTGGAGTCGGTCACCAAGCAGGTCGGCGCCGACTTCTTTCCGTCCACCGCCAGCGACAAGCCGGTCGACATCGCCCTGAATGCGCTGGACTGGGCGAAAAAGCACTACCACGACGTCCTGATCATCGACACCGCCGGCCGCCTGGCGATCGACGAAGCGATGATGCAGGAGATCGCCGCGGTGCACGCGGCCGTCAAGCCGATCGAGACCCTGTTCGTGGTCGACGCCATGGTCGGCCAGGATGCGATCAACACCGCGAAAGCCTTCAACGACGCCCTGCCCCTGACCGGCGTGATCCTGACCAAGCTCGATGGCGACTCGCGCGGCGGTGCGGCGCTGTCGGTGCGCCACGTGACCGGCAAGCCGATCAAGTTCGCCGGCGTGTCGGAAAAGCTGGACGGCCTGGAAGCCTTCGATCCGGCCCGCATGGCGAACCGGGTGCTGGGCATGGGCGACATCCTGGCGCTGGTCGAAGAAGCGCGCAAGGGCGTGGACATGCAGGCCGCGGCCGACATGGCCAACAAGATCAAGTCGGGCGGTAAGTTCGACATGAACGATTTCAAGGCCCAGCTGACCCAGATGAAGAAGATGGGCGGCATGGCCGGCCTGATGGACAAGCTGCCGGCCCAGTTCCAGCAAGCCGCGGCCGGCGCCAACATGGACCAGGCCGAGAAGCAGGTGCGCCGCATGTGCGGCATCATCGATTCGATGACGCCGCTGGAGCGCGCCAAGCCGGACCTGATCAAGGCCAACCGCAAGCGCCGCATCGCCGCCGGCGCCGGCGTGCAGGTGCAGGAAGTGAACCGCATGCTGAACCAGTACGAGCAGATGAACACGATGATGAAGAAGCTCAAAGGCGGCGGCCTGATGAAGATGATGCGCGGGATGAAGGGCATGATGCCCGGCATGCGCTGACCCGCCTTCGGCTCTCCCAAGCGGGGTCCGTAAAAAGCCGTGCAAAGCCAGCTTTGCACGGCTTTTTTACGCCTCAAAACGCGCGTTTTTCACTCTAAGGCGAGGTTGATAACACATCCTGCCATTTTCATGCTTGTTAGAGTGAAAAAATTTCGAAAAAGACTTGCACGAACACTAAAACCCTACCAATATAAGCCGTGCGATCAATAGCGCAATTATCCATGTGTTCCGATTAGGAGGCTCGAAGATGGCAACAGCCAAAAAAACCACCGCAGCGCCTGCAAAGAAGGCGGCCGCGAAGCCGGCTGCAGCGGCGAAGCCGGCAGCTAAAAAGGCAGCAGCTCCTGCCAAAGCAGCAGCACCAAAAACGACTGCCGCGGCAGCCAAGAAGCCGGCCGCTGCGCGCAAGCCCAACGCCGCCTTCATGAAGGAAATGACCCCGTCGGCAACGCTGGCCGAGGTCGTCGGCACCAAACCGCTGCCGCGCACCGAAGTGACCAAGAAAGTCTGGGAATACATCAAGAAGCAGGACCTGCAGGATGCCGCAAACCGTCGCATGATCAATGCCGACGACAAGCTGAAAGCCGTCTTCGGTGGCAAGGCCCAGGTCTCGATGTTCGAAATGACCAAGCTGATCTCGGATCACCTCAAATAAAAAGATGCAGGCTGTGCCCCAGCCAAGATATGGAAAAAGCCCCGGTTTGCCGGGGCTTTTTGTTAGGGGTCAGAGCCTGGTTTTCTAGGGGTCAGAGCCCGGTTTTCTAGGGGTCAGAGCCCGGTTTTTCTTTTAGGGCTCTGACCCCGGTGTGCAGCCCGCGGCTCCCGGCCAGCGGTTCTTGACCGGGGGCCAGCGCCCTGCGGTCAGCGCGCCGCGATCGAGCGCGCGATGCTCTCTTCCGGCTTGAGCTCCCAGTTCTTCCACGCCGCCAGCACCGCATTCGGATACTCCGGCCGTCCGCGGCTGCCGTTGTAGCGGCCCAGCGCCAGGTACAGGTTGCCGCCTTCCATGTCGATGTACATGCGCAGGATCGAGCAGCCGTAGCGCAGGTTGGTCTGCATGTCGAACAGCGCACGGCGGTTGGCGTCGCCGATCACCTTGGTCCAGAACGGCATCACCTGCATGTAGCCGCGCGCGCCGGCGATCGACACCGCGTACTTGCGGTAGGCCGATTCGACCTGGATCAGGCCCATCACCATGGCCGGATCGAGGCCGGCACGGGTCGATTCGTACCAGGCCACCTCCAGGAACTCGCGGCGCACCTGCTCGTCCGGCAGGCGGCGCTTCAGACGCGCCGAGGTGGCGTCGAACCACTGCTGGTAGCGCAGGCGCCCCCCCTCGTCACGGAACACCGGCTTCGGCGGACGGCTGTCGCCGATGGCACGCTCGAGCGCCAGCCGGACCGAATCGGCCATCGCTTCTTCCTTCTGGTTGCCGGCCATGGCCTGCCCGCCACTCAGCAGCGACGCGGCAAACAATGCGGCACCCAACCCGGCCGCGAGGTGGCGAGAAAAAACCGAACGCATCACTTGGCCAGCTTGTCCTTGATGAAGTCGACCATGCCAGCGACGGCGACGGCAGTCGCCTCGGCATCGCGGCGGCCCTGGTATTCCAGGTTGCCTTCCTTGAGGCCGCGCTCGCCGATCACCACGCGGTGCGGCACGCCCAGCAGCTCCCAGTCGGCGAACATGGCGCCCGGACGCAGGCCGCGGTCGTCGACGATGACATCGACGCCGGCTGCCTGCAGTTCGGCGTACAGGCGGTCGGTTTCCGCCTTGACCAGTTCGCTGCGGTCATAGCCCATCGGGCACAGCACCAGCGTGAACGGCGCAATCGCGTCCGGCCAGACGATGCCCTTGTCGTCGAAGTTCTGCTCGATCGCCGCGCCCAGGATGCGGGTCACGCCGATGCCGTAGCAGCCCATCTGCATCGGTGCCGGCTGGCCCTTCTCGTCCAGGTAGACGGCATTCATCGCGGCCGAATACGCGGTACCGAGCTGGAACACATGGCCCACTTCGATGCCGCGCTCGATCGCCAGCACGCCCTTGCCGTCCGGCGAGGCGTCCCCTTCGACCACGTTGCGCAGGTCGGCGACGACCGGCTCGGCGACGTCGCGGCCCCAGTTGGCGCCGGTCAGGTGGTATTCGGCTTCGTTGGCGCCGCACACGAAATCGGCCATGTTGGCGACGGTGCGGTCGGCCACGATGTTGACCGGTTGCTTGGTATGGATCGGCCCCAGGTAGCCCGGCACGCTGCCATAGGCTTCCAGGATCTCGGCTTCGGTGGCGAAGCGGAAGTCCTTCAGGCCCGGGACTTTCGCCACCTTGACTTCGTTCAGCTCATGGTCGCCGCGCAGCAGCAGCAGCCAGTTTTCCTTCGTCACTTGCCCATCCTTCTGTTTGTCGTCGACGTCCCTTTCGACGGTCAGCGCGATCGACTTCACGGTCTTGTCCAGGCCGATGCCGAGCAGCTTGGCGACCTGGTCGCACTTGGTGGTGTTCGGCGTCGAGACCTTGGTCAGTTCTTGCGACGCGGCGCCGCGCTGGGGGATCAGCGGCAGCGCTTCGGCCGCTTCCATGTTGGCCGCGTAATCCGAGGTCGGGCAATACACCAGCGCGTCTTCGCCGGTGCTGGCGATCACGTGGAATTCGTGCGAACCGGTACCGCCGATGGCGCCGTTGTCGGCCGCCACCGCGCGGAACTTCAGGCCGAAGCGGGTAAAGATCCGGACGTAGGCGTCGAACATGGTCTGGTAGGACAGCTGCATGCCGGCGACGTCGCGGTCGAAGGAATAAGCATCCTTCATCGTGAACTCGCGGCCGCGCATCAGGCCGAAGCGCGGACGGCGCTCGTCGCGGAACTTGGTCTGGATGTGATAGAAGTTCAGGGGCAGCTGGCGATAGCTCTTGATCTCGCTGCGCACGACATCGGTGACCACTTCTTCCGACGTCGGCTGGATCGCGAAGTCGCGGCCATGGCGATCCTTGACCCGCATCAGCTCAGGGCCCATCTTGTCCCAGCGGCCAGTCTCTTGCCACAGTTCGGCAGGCTGTACCACAGGCATCAACAACTCGATCGCGCCTGCTTTATTCATCTCTTCGCGGATGATGGCCTCGACTTTGCGGATGATGCGCAGGCCCACCGGCATGTAGGTATAGATGCCGGAGCCCAGGCGCTTGATCATCCCGGCACGCATCATCAGCTTGTGGCTGACGATCTCGGCGTCGGAAGGCGCTTCTTTGAGCGTTGAAATAAAAAATCGTGAGGCACGCATATCGATGAATTCTTTTTAAAAAGAGAGGGTTATAATCGACCTAATTTTAAAGGATTAGCTGGCCGATGCATCCAATCTTTATACAAATGGGTCCGAAACAAGTGGTGCTTGGCGTTCTTCCTGTGCTTGAGAACGACACACATGCTTGAATGACACCCTGGAAAACCGTAGCGAGCGGCAGCAGTTTTGAGCGAGAAGCGCAGCTGTACTTGAGTACAGCGAGCATCGCAGCTTAAAAATGCAACGCGCAGTAGGTTTGGCAGGGTGTCCGGATTTGTAGGTAAAAATTTAAGAGCGAGGCTGGCAGAAAGTTTCGAGGTGAATCATGCTCGATCGTGAAGGGTTTCGCCCCAACGTCGGCATCATCCTGCTGAACGCCAACAACGAGGTGTGGTGGGGCAAGCGGGTGCGCGAGCACTCTTGGCAATTTCCACAAGGGGGTATCAAATACGGCGAGACGCCGGAACAGGCGATGTACCGCGAGCTCGAGGAAGAAATCGGCCTGCGCCAGGAGCACGTCAAGATCGTGGGCCGCACCCGCGACTGGCTGCGCTACGAAGTGCCGGACCATTTCATCAAGCGCGAGGTGCGCGGCCATTACCGTGGCCAGAAGCAGATCTGGTTCCTGCTGCGCATGGTGGCCCGCGACAACGACGTCAACCTGCGCCTGACTGATCATCCGGAGTTCGACGCCTGGCGCTGGCACAACTACTGGGTGCCGCTGGACGTGGTGATCGAGTTCAAGCGCGACGTCTACCAGCGGGCATTGCAGGAACTGTCGCGCTTTCTGACCTGGCCTTCGGGTGGACAGGGCGAGCGGCGCCACAGTTCGCGTTACCTGCGCCAGCCGCATGCGTCGCGTTCGCAGGGCCAGCCCGGCAATCAGCAGAGCAAGCCGGCCGCGAACTCCAGCACGGCAGTGGTGGCGGCCACCAGGGCGATTGCCGATGCCTCCAGCAGCGCCAAGCTGGTGCTGGCGCGTGACAAAGAGTGAGAATTCGCTACCGCAAGTAGCGTAGACGCAACACTGAAAAAGGTAAGTTCCGCCGATCGCCGGTGGACTTGCCTTTTTTTATATAGTGATTGATTTGTCCATAAGGTTGCGCAGTAGAATCATTCGCACCGTGATTCTGCGTATCGACCGATGAGACCGCTTTACCCTCTGCTCGCGCTGGTGTCCGCCTGCACCCTGCTGCCGCTTGCCGGCCATGCCACGACGGACAGCGCGGCCTGCGTACCCGCCGAAGTGGCGTCGGTGCCGATCCGCTACATCGGCGCCGCCCTGGCGCCCGCCATCGGCGGCGCCATCAACGGCAAGCCGGCGACCATGCTGGTCGATACCGGCGCATTCATGATCCACCTGACCATGAACGGCGCCAACCGCCACAGGCTGGCACTGCGCCCCACGCCGCGCCGCGTGCACGGCATCGGCGGCACGTCCGCTGTCTACATGGCGGAAGTGCGCGACTTCGCGGTGGGTCCGGCGCGCGCCACACGCCGCCAGGAACTGGACGTCATTACCGATGCGGACACGACGCCGGCCTTCGATGCCATCGTCGGCGCCCCCTTCTTGCTGCAGATGGACCTGGAATTCGACCTCGGCGCCAAGCGCATGCGCTTCCTGCAGGCGCGCGACTGCGGCCAGGCGCCGCTCGCGCTGTGGCAGGAAGACACCGTCGCCGTCCCGTTCGAGGGCGGCACCGAACGCAATCCGAAGCCGCACTTCACCGTCATGGTCAACGGCCAGAAGCTGGACGCGATCGTCGATACCGGCGCCTTCCGCACCGTGATGTCGCGCGCGGCCGCCCGGCGTGCCGGCGTCGACGTCGAGGCGCCCGGCGCCGCTGTAGGCGTCAAACGCCTGGGCGACGCCGGCGGCATCGGGCCGGACCGGGCGCCGCACTGGAGCGCGGTGTTCGAGACGGTGGCGATCGGCAGCGAAACCATCCATGACGCCGAACTCGGCATCATCGATGCCCGCAGCGAGATGGGCGCCGACATGCTGCTGGGCCGCGATTTCCTGCGCACCCACCGCGTGATGTTCGCGATGGGCCAGCGCAAGCTCTACTTCGCCCGGATCGGCGGCGCCAGCTTCGGCCCGGCTACCGGCCTGGCGCCCTGGATCCTCGCTGAAGCCGAACAGGGCAACCCCGACGTCCAGTACGCGCTGGCGTTGATGTACCGCGACGGCCGCGGCGTGGCGCGCGATCCGGCCCTGGCCAGGGCCTGGCTCGACAAGGCCGCCGCCGGCGGCGAACCACATGCCGGGCTGCAGGTCGGACGCCGACTGGTGCGCGCCGGCCAGCTCGACGACGGCATCCGCGCCATGCGCGCCGCGCTCGACCAGCTGCCGGCCGACCGTGTCGGGCCGCTGTGGCTGTACCTGGCGCGGGCGCGCAACGGCGTGCCGGGCCTGGGCAAGCGCGAACTCGAGGACAGCCTGGCGCTGCAGGGCAAGGACGACTGGCCGCGCCCGATCGCCGACTTCTACCTCGGCAGGCTGGACGAAGCCGGCCTGCTCGCCGCCGCCGGCAGCGACGCGCCGGCCGCGCGCAGCCGCAGCTGCCAGGCCCAGAGATATATGGCGGAATGGCACGACGCGCGCGGCGACAAGGCACGCGCCGACGCGCTCAAGGGCGCGGCCCGCACCGATTGCACTACCCCGGCATCCGCCGCAACGAACCAGGACACATCGACTCGATGAAGACGCTTCACCTCATGCGCCGCCTCGGCGCAGCCGCCCTGCCCTTGCTGCTGCTGCCGCAGCCGGCCCAGGCCCAGGACCCGTCAGCCGCCAGGTGCAACTATGCCGAAATCGCACAACTGCCGCTGCGCTACGCCGGCACCGCGCTGCAGCCGGCCGTGGCCGGCGTGATCGACGGCGTCCCCGCCGTGATGCTGGTCGACACCGGTGCGGACGGGAATTACCTGACCATGACCGCCACCCTGAAGCGCGACCTGCCGCTGCGCGTGACGCTGAGCACGATCCGCGGCGTCGGCGGCAAGTCGCGCCTGTACTCAGCACGGCTGAAGGATTTCTCGGTCGGTCCGATCAGCAGCCCGGGCAGGAAGGAACTGTCCGTCATCAAGTCGATGGGGTCGACGCCGGGCTACGACGCGATCGTCGGCGCCCCCTTCCTGCTGCAGGCCGACTTCGAAATCGACCTGCACGCCAGGCAGATCAAGTTCTTCCGCGGGCAGGATTGCGAACGCACGCCGCTCAACTACTGGGAAGAACCCGCGACCGAAATACCGTTCGCGCGCACCCGCGGGCACAGTCCGAATCCGCATTTCACGGTGCTCATCAACGGCAAGGAAGTCGATGCGATGATCGACACCGGTGCGTCGGGCACGGTCATGACGCTGGAGGCGGCCACGCGCATCGGCATCGACGTCAAGGCGCCGGATGCGCGCTTGCTCGGCGAGGGCAGCGGCATCGGCGCCAAGCGCATCGCACGCTGGAGCGTCCCGGTCCAGTCGCTGGAGATCGGCACCGAGAAGGTCGGCAACGTGCAGCTCGGCGTCATCGATTCGCAGTCGGAATACACGCCCGACCTGTTGCTGGGCCAGGACTTCCTGCGCGCCCACCATGTGCTGTTCGCCATGAGTCAGAAAAAGCTGTACGTGGCCTACATCGGCGGCGATATCTTCGGCCACCCGGCCGGCATCGAGCCGTGGGTGCGCGCGGAAGCCGAAGGCGGCAATGCCGATGCGCAGTTCGTGCTGGCACAGGCCTACCTGCACGGCCGAGGGGTGGCGCCGGACGCGCGCCAGTACCGGACCTGGCTGGACAAGGCGGTGGCCCAGGACCACCCCCAGGCCAAGCTGATCCTCGGACGCCAGTCCTACACCGAAGGCAAGTACGCGCAGGCGATCTCGCTGCTGCGTGCGGCGCTCGCCCAGATGCCCGACGAGCGCATCGCCCCGCTGTGGCTGTACAACGCGCGGGTGGCCAACGGCGAGACCGAACTGGCTGCGCGCGAACTCGCGACCGCCTTCAAGACCCAGGACTATGACGACTGGCCGGCGCCGGTGGTCCGTTTCTACCTCGGCAAGGAAAGCGCCGCACAGGCGCTGGCGGAAACCGCCCAGGGGTCGCCGTCGGCCCACCACGACAGTTGCACCACCACCTCCCTGCTGGCCGACTGGTACGAGGCACGCGGCGACAAGGCGCAGGCCGCACCGCTGCACGCGGACCTGCGCGCGCGTTGCGCCGCCGGTCCGGACGCACCCCAGAAAGCCGCCAACCGCTAAGGCCGCGGCAGCGAAGAGGGAGCGGGCGCGCTACAATGGCGCCCTTCCCATCCGATTTCCAGCGTCCCCATCATGTTCACCCCCTCCTCCAACGACGTGCGCCGCTTTTTCTGCGAGGCGCACCGCAAGCGCCGTGCCGGCGAGATCCTGACCCCGATGGATGCGATCGCCGCCGACTGGATCGACCACCACCCGGAATACCACGACGCGCTCGGCGACGCCGACGAAGCCGTGGCGCGCGACTATTCGGTCGAAGGCGGCCAGCCGAATCCCTTCCTGCACCTGTCGATGCACCTGTCGATCACCGAGCAGGTCTCGATCGACCAGCCGCGCGGCATCCGTGCCGCCTTCGAGGGCCTGGCCGCGCGCATCGGCGAGCACGACGCCCATCACCAGATCATGGAGTGCCTGGGCGAGATGATCTGGTCGGCGCAGCGCCACAACACCCAGCCGGATACCGAGGCTTACGTGGAGTGCGTGCGCAAGCGCATCCGCTGAAAAAAATCCCCCGGCCGGGGGATTTTTTTCGCCTGCGCATTCATTGCGCACTCATTGCGCATTCATTGCGCACTTGCCGGCGCAGTTATTTGCGTACGACCAGCGGCCCCGGCAGGCTTTGCAGGTAGACCGAGATGTCGGCCATGTCCTGGTCCGACAGCGGCTGCGCCATGCCGGCCATGATCGGGTTGTTGCGCCCGCTGATGCTCTTGTTGCCGCGTTTGTACGAGCGCAGCGCATGCGCCAGGTAGTCGGCGTGCTGGCCGGCCAGCTTCGGATAGCTGGGGTCGATCGGGGTCTTGTAGTCGGCGCCGTGGCAGGATGCGCAATTGTATTTCTTGGCCAGTTCGGCGCCGCGCGAGATATCGGCGGCGGCAAGGACGGACGTGGAAACGGCGCAGCACACCAGCGCCAGCAAGAGTTTTTTCATGGCGTCCCCGTTTTATTTGTTCGGCGTGGCCGCGCTCTGCTGCGAATAATAGGCAGCGATGTCGGCGATGTCCTGGTCCGACAGCACCTTCGCGGTCGGCGTCATTTGCGGATGCTGGCGGTCGCCCTTTTTATAGGCTTGCAGCGCGGCTTCGATGTACTTGGCGGACTGGCCGCCGATCATGGGTACCTGGTAGACCTCGGGGAAGGCGGTCTTGTAGTCGGGGATGCCGTGGCAGCCGATGCATTGTTCGATCTTGTTGGGGGCCGCTTTCGGATTGCCGACGATCTCGGCAGCGCTCGCTGCGCTGCCGAGGGAACCAAGCGCGCCGAGCGCACCGAGCACAAGTACAGCTGACAATTTTTTCATGGTTGGGCAATCGTAAGGTTGGATCGAATACCGCACTGCACAAAAACATAGCATTTGTACTACGACTGGCCGATTCTATATGAGAACCATGGCTCAGTCTACAAAGCAACACGCCCGCTCCCGACCGGTATCTGGCATATACTCGATGGCATTCCCACATCATTGCCAACCGCGCCGACCACGCCCATGCCAGCCTCCCCACGCTTCGAAGGCAGCGACAACTACGTCGCCACCGATGACCTGAAACTGGCGGTGAACGCCGCCCTCACCCTGGCCCGACCGCTGCTGATCAAGGGCGAACCCGGCACCGGCAAGACCATGCTGGCCGAGGAAGTCGCCGCCGCGCTCGGCATGCCGCTGCTGCAGTGGCATATCAAGTCGACCACCAAGGCGCAGCAGGGCCTGTACGAGTACGACGCGGTCTCGCGCCTGCGCGACTCGCAGCTGGGCGACGAGCGCGTGCGCGACATCCACAACTACATCGTCAAGGGCGTGCTGTGGCAAGCCTTCACGGCGCCCGCACCGGTGGTGCTGCTGATCGACGAGATCGACAAGGCCGACATCGAATTCCCGAACGACCTGCTGCGCGAACTCGACCGCATGGAATTCTTCGTCTACGAGACGCGCGAGATGGTGGTGGCGCAGCACCGGCCGCTGGTGATCATCACGTCCAACAACGAGAAGGAATTGCCGGACGCCTTTTTGCGCCGCTGCTTCTTCCACTACATCACATTCCCCGACCGCGACACGATGGCCGAGATCGTGAAGGTGCACTACCCGCACCTGAAGCAGGAATTGCTGGCCGCCGCGCTGCACAGCTTTTATGAACTGCGCGAGGTCGCGGGCCTCAAGAAAAAGCCGTCGACCTCGGAATTCCTCGACTGGCTCAAGCTGCTGCTGGCCGAGGACATTCCGGCGCAAGCGCTGCGCAGCCAGGATGCGCGCACGGTGGTGCCGCCGCTGCACGGGGCACTGCTGAAGAACGAGCAGGACGTGCACCTGTTCGAGCGCCTGGTGGCGATGGCGAGGCACAACCGATGATCCGCGTCGATCCGGTCACCCTCGAATTCCGCGGCATCCGCCTGGAACCGCTGGCCCTGCACCACGTGGACGGCCTGCGCGCCGCGGCCTCGGACGGCGAACTGTGGAAGCTGCGCATCACCTCGGTACCGGAACCGCACACCTCCGAAGACTACATCCGCGCCGCCCTGGCCATGCCCGACCGCCTGGCCTTTGCCGTGGTCGATGCCGCCACGGATGCAGTCATCGGTTCCACCAGCTACCACGACATCCTGCCGGCCGTCGCCCGCGTCGAGATCGGCTATACCTGGTACGCGCGCAGCCGCCAGCGCACTCACGTAAACACCAGCTGCAAGCTGCTGCTGTTGTCGCATGCCTTCGATACGCTGGGCTGCGCCGTGGTCGGCCTGCGCACCGACAATTTCAACTACGCCTCGCAGGCCGCGATCGAGCGCCTGGGCGCGAAGAAGGATGGCGTGATCCGCCACCACGGCCTGCGCCGCGACGGCACCGTGCGCGACACCGTCATGTACAGCATCCTGCGCGGCGAATGGCCGGAGGTGAAGACCCACCTGCACTACCTGCTGGAGCAGTACGCCGGGGGCCACTGAGATGCTGATCGACTTCTTCTTCACCCTGCGCGACGCCAAGGTGCCGGTCACGATCAAGGAATTCCTGACCCTGCTCGAAGCGCTGGAAAAGAACGTGATCGCGCCCTCGCTCGACGCGTTTTATTACCTCGCGCGCCTGACGCTGGTGAAGGACGAAGCCCATTTCGACAAGTTCGACAAGGCGTTCGGCGCCTACTTCAAGGGTGTCGACACGGTGTTCGACACCAAAGCGGATATCCCGCTGGACTGGCTGATCAAGCGACTGGAGCGCGAGCTGACGCCGGAACAGAAGGCCGAACTGCAGAAACTCGGCTACGACAAGTTGATGGCGCGCCTGCAGGAACTGCTGAAGGAACAGAAGGAACGCCACGAGGGCGGCAACAAATGGATCGGCACCGGCGGCACGTCGCCCTTCGGTAATGGCGGCACCAATCCGGAAGGCATCCGCATCGGCGGGCAAGGCGGCAAGCGCAGCGCGGTGAAAGTGTGGGACCAGCGTTCCTACCGCGACTACGATGGCGAACGCGAACTGGGCACGCGCAACATCAAGGTGGCCCTGCGCCGCCTGCGCCGCTTCGCGAGACAAGGCGCGGCCGAGGAGCTGGCGCTGGACGACACCATCCGCTCGACCGCCAACAACGCCGGCTGGCTCGACATCAAGATGCAGCCCGAGCGCCGCAACCGCATCAAGGTGCTGATGCTGCTGGACGTCGGCGGCACCATGGACGACCACATCGAGCGCACCGAAGAACTGTTCTCGGCGGCCCAGTCCGAGTTCAAGCACATGGAATTCTTCTACTTCCACAACTGCGTCTACGACCACCTGTGGAAGCACAACCGGCGCCGCCACGCGGAGCGCTTCCCGACCTGGGACGTGTTGCGCACCTACCCGCCGGACACGCGCGTGATTTTCGTCGGCGACGCCACCATGAGCCCCTACGAGATCCTGGCGCCGGGCGGCTCGGTCGAGTACAACAACGAGGAAGCCGGCGCCGAATGGCTGGCGCGCTTCGTCAACGCCTTTCCGAAATTCGCCTGGTTGAATCCCGAGCCGGAGAATTTGTGGCCGTACCGCCAGTCGATCGCGATCATCCGGCAAATCATGGGTAACCGCATGTTCCCGGTGACGATCGACGGGCTCGAGCGCGCGATGCGCTTATTGAGTAAGTAGGGTGGACGGGGAACCCGTCCACCCTACGCACGCGCCCGAATCGCGGAGCGCACCACCAGCAGGCCGACGATATCGATCCACAGGTGCACCAGGATCGCCGCGATCAGGCCGACGTACTGGAAGACCAGGCCCAGCACAACGCTGCTGCCGAACACCCCGGCCGCCTGCACCAGCGACGCCCGGTCCAGCTTGCGAAAGCGGTACACCGGCACGTGCGTGACCAGGAACAGCAGCGACACGATCCACACCCCGAGCAGCGGCTGCAGCGCCGCGCGGAACAGCATTTCCTCGCCGATGGCGGCCGCCAGCGCCATCCACAATGGGTTGAAGCCGGCCAGGTCGAGGCGCGCGTAGGTGGCGATGGTCCTGGCCGTGGACTCGGACGAAGCGCCCAGCCGGTACAGGCCATACGAGACGGCCGCCGCCAGCAGCGCCAGGCCCTGGCCGATCACCAGCTGCCACATCGGCGCTGCGGGACGCGTGAAGATGGCCAGTAGCGCATCCTGCGTGAACCAGATGATGGCCGCGGCAATCAGGCACATCACCAGGCAGGTCAGCACCTGTGCGCTCAGGCGGATCGGCGGGCGCGCCGCCGTGGATGATTTCGGGAGGTCGGACGATGCGGGTAGGGTCATGGCAGGAGCGCGCGTGGCGATGTTGGGTATCGGCCAGCATTCTATCGTGTGCGCGCGGCCGTCTTGCGCAATCGGCCTACATAATGAGGCCTTCATGCCCGGCCTGCGCGTCGAAACCCGATGTCCCTGCTCAGGCCAGGGCCGCCAGCGCTTCCGCCTTGCGCGCACCCGGGCGCAGGATGCGTTCCAGCAGCGGCCGTTTGACGGGCAGCGGCGCCGGCAGCGCGCGGTCGACCAGGCCGGCCCACTGGGCGCTGAGCTGCTCGCAGGTGGCGCGCAGCACCGGGTCGGCGTCCGGCAGGCGCGCCAGCGCGACCAGGTGGCGCTCGATCACCGAGGCGAGCTTGATGCAGGGCTCGTTGCGCTCGCGCGTCGTGTAATGCGACATCAGGTGCAGCACCGCCGCCACCAGCACCGCGTGCTGCGCAGAGCGCGACGCCGGGGGCACGCCCGGCAGCTTCAGTTCGTCCGGCAAATCTCGATCCATTTCACCCTCCTCGGTTGAACATCATCTCTTTATGAGAATGATTCTCATTCAAATTATGATGTGCACCGGTGGGCAATGCAAGCGAAATTCGATTGCTGCTTGAACTCAGGCAGGCGGCACGTCCGCCAGCGTGTAATAGACCGGCTTGCCCAGCCGGCGCGCAGTGTCGACCATCAGCGCGGCCCCACTCGACACCCCGGGAATGCGCAGCACCGCATCGCAGCGTGCCAGCAGGCGCTGCGCATGCGGGTGGAACACGGCGTCGAACACGGCGTCGCCGGCGCGCAGCGAACCGGCCAGGCGCGCGGTCGGCAGCGCCAGCCATTCGCCCAGCAGCGGCAGGTGGCCGGCGCGGTGCAAGGGTTCGACATAGGCTTCCATCGCCGCGACGTTGCGCGCGATGCGGGCCGGATCGTCGCCGCTGCCGGCACGGTAGGGCCCCGCGATCAGGATCATCAGGCCGGCCGGCACGAACAGGTGCTGGCGCGCGTACTGCAGCAGCATGATGGTCTTGCCGTCGACGATGCCGCTACCGATCATGGCCAGCGCCACGTCGATGTCCAGTTCCAGCACTTCCAGGTCTTCGCCCTCCTCCGCCAGGCCGCCGCCGGCGCCGACGCGGTCGCGCGCCTCGTATTCGGCGACGAAGAAATGCAGGCGCTCGGTCACGCTGCCCGGGCTCATGAAGGCATCCCACAGGCGGCGCACTTCCTTCACCCGGTAGCCGGTCTCTTCCTCGACTTCGGCGCGGATGCGTTCCTCGGGGCGGGCACCGTCGAGCAGGCCGGCCGCCGCCTCGACCAGAAAACCGTCGTGGCCGTTCACATAGGCCGGCAGGCGGAACTGGCGCGTCAGCACCACGGTCCGTCGTAGGAGGTTGTACAGCAGCAGGGTCGCGCCATTGCCGCGGTCGTAGGTTTCGCGGGTCTGTTCGACCCATGGTCCGTCACCGCGGCGCAGCGCAAAGGTCGTTTTCTTGAGCCTGCCCCAGTCCTCGGACAGCACCTGCACGTTCCAGATAGTTACCTGATCTTGCACGATCGACCTCCCGCTGTGAGTTTCGTGTAAACTATCGTGCAATATCGTGCAAGGTCAAGCACATTGTGGAAAGCAAAGCATGCTGACGAGCCAGCGCAAACACTATCTGATGGAAGTCCTGCGGCGCGACGGCCAGATCGTGGCCACCCGCATCAGCAGTGAACTCGGCGTGTCGGAAGACACGATCCGGCGCGACCTGCGCGAGATGGCCAAGGAAGGCCTGTTGCAGCGGGTGCACGGCGGTGCCCTGCCGGCCAGCGCGGCGCTGGCCGATTTCGCGGCGCGCCAGCACATCGCGCCCGGCGACAAGGCCGCGATCGGGCGCGCCGCCGCCGCCATGGTGCAGCCGGGCCAGGTCGTGTGCGTGGACGGCGGCACCACCTGCACGCAGCTGGTCCGGGCCCTGCCGCGTACGCTGCGCGCTACGGTGGTCACCCACAGCCCGTCGATCGCGATGGAGTTGATGGAGCGCCCCGGGATCGAGGTCATCCTGCTGGGCGGGCGCCTGTTCCGCCACTCGGCGGTGGCGGTGGGGGCGGCGACCGTGGAAGCCATCGCCCAGATCCGGGCCGATACCTATTTCATGGGCGTGACCAGCGTGCATCCGGACGAAGGCCTGTCGACCGGGGATTACGAAGAGGCCTGCGTCAAGCGCGCGCTGTGCCGGGCAGCGGCCGAGACCATCGTACTGGCGTCGCCGGAAAAGCTGGCGACGGCGTCGCCGTACCGGGTAGTGGGGCTGTCCGAGATCAGTGGGATGGTGGTGGCGGGGGATACGGCGGAAGAGGTGGTGCGGCCGTACCGGGAGCTTGGGATTCAGTTGTCATTTGCCTGACGTTTTTAGGCCAACGTTCAAAGCCGCGTCTCCCGCGCCGCCCGCAAAAACTCATCCAGCACCGGCGTGCAATCCAGCAGATCGCCACCCCCGGCCCGGTGGAATTCCGGGTGCCACTGCAAGCCCATCACGAAGGGCGCGCGCTGGTAGCGGATCGCCTCGACCACGCCGTCCGGGTCCGACATCGCCTCGATGTGGATATCGCGTCCCAGGTCCTTGACCGCCTGGTGGTGGATCGAGTTCACCACCGCCCGCCCCTGGCTGGGGAAGATTTTCTTGAGCGAGGAGCCGTTCGGAAACACGATCGGATGGCGGTGCGCGTCGTAGAGTTCGTGCACATGGGGATGGGCGTCTGGCAGGTCGGTGGCCACGTCCTGGTGCAGGGTGCCGCCGAAGGCGACATTGATCAGCTGGCAGCCGCGGCAGATGCCGAGCACCGGCTTGCCGGCCTCGACGAATTCGTGCAGCAGTTCCAGTTCGTAGACGTCGCGCGCGCGGTCGCCGCTCCATTCGGGCCGGGTCGGGCTTTCCGAATAGGTCATCGGCGAGACATCGGCACCGCCCTGCAGCACCAGGCCATCCAGGTGGCGCGCGTAGTGGCGCAGCGTGATATTGCTGGGATGGAGCAGGCCGTTCGTGTTCACGGTCGGGACCATGAACACCAGCACGTCGCGCGACATCACCCATTGCGCGATCGACTCTTCCAGGTATTGCAGGTTCTTGCTGCGCAGGCCGGTGGCGCCCGGTTCCGGATGGTAGATGCGGGCCGAGACGCCGATACGCAGCGTGCGCCGCATGAAGTCGCGATGGAAACGGTCGGTCAGGGCCCGCCAGCGCGAACGCAGCACGCGTGCGGCCAGGGTCAAAGGCGTGTCGCCCGTGCGGAGGTAGCGCGATGATCCTCCCGTGGCGCGCCGATCCGGCACACGCGGCGGTCCGGGAGGTCCGTCCTGCGGCGGGCCGGCAGTATCGCGCTTCTCGATGTCTTCTGCCATGTTTCAACTATAGACCCGCCGCGACTGCGTGGTACGTTTGTGCTGAAAAAAATGTCGAAATGTCATGATGATGCTGACTTAGCGTTGTCAATTGACACTTTGACCTTGCAAACTTGGCCTTGAAACGTAAGAATACTGTATCTATATACAGTACAAGTCGACATACCCCTTTCCAAATCGCGCGTTCCGATTGAAACTGCTGCCTTCGCGGTTTTTTGAAGCTCTATTTCCGCACGACAAGATAGAATGCGCAAGCATTTGACTTAATCAAGATCCAGCATGGCCACCAAGAAAAACGCACCCGACTACAGCGAATCATCCATCCGCGTCCTGAAGGGACTCGAGCCCGTCAAGCAGCGCCCGGGCATGTACACCCGCACCGAGAATCCGCTGCACATCATCCAGGAAGTGATCGACAACGCCTCGGACGAAGCGCTCGGCGGCCACTGCAAGAACATCGCCGTGACGGTGAACGGCGACGGCTCGATCACGGTCGAGGACGACGGCCGCGGCATCCCGGTCGGCATCCACCCGGAAGAAGGCGTGTCCACGGTCGAGATCGTGTTCACGCGCCTGCACGCGGGCGGCAAGTTCGACAAGGGCTCGGGCGGTGCCTACGCCTTCTCGGGCGGCCTGCACGGCGTCGGCGTGTCGGTCACCAATGCGCTGTCGAAGCGCCTGGAAATCACCGTCTGGCGCAAGGACGAGCAGGGTAACGGCATGCACCACCTGGCCTTCGAGGCCGGCGACGTGGTCGAGCCGCTCAGTTCCGGCCCTGCCGAGCGCGGCGGCAAGAAGAACGGTACCCGCGTCACCGCCTGGCCGGACGGCAAGTACTTCGATTCCCCGAACATCCCGATGGCCGAGCTGCAGCGTCTGCTGCGCTCCAAGGCCGTGCTGCTGCCGGGCGTTACCGTCACCCTCACCAACGGCAAGACCGGCGACGTCCAGACCTGGCGCTACGACGAAGGCCTGCGCGGCTATCTCACCGAAGCGCTGGCGCAGCATTCCGACGGCGAAACCCTGATCCCGCTGTTCGAAGGCGCGCAATATGCGGCCGCCGGCGACGAAGGTTTTGCCGAAGGCGAAGGCGCGGCCTGGGTCGTGGCCTGGACCGAGGCCGGCGCCGTGGTGCGCGAATCGTACGTCAACCTGATCCCGACGGTCAGCGGCGGCACCCACGAATCCGGCCTGCGCGACGGCTTGTTCGGCGCGGTAAAAAGCTTCGTCGAGATGCACTCGCTGCTGCCGAAAGGCGTCAAACTGCTGCCGGAAGACGTGTTCGCGCGCGTTTCGTTCGTGCTGTCGGCCAAGGTGCTGGACCCGCAGTTCCAGGGCCAGACCAAGGAGCGCCTGAACTCGCGCGACGCCGTGAAACTGGTCTCGACCTTCACCCGTCCGCCGCTCGAACTGTGGCTGAACCAGCACGTCGAATACGGCCGCAAACTGGCGGAGCTGGTCATCAAGCAGGCCCAGTCGCGCCTGCGTTCGCTGCAGAAGGTCGAGAAGAAAAAATCCTCGGGCGTGGCCGTCTTGCCGGGCAAGCTCACCGATTGCGAATCGAGCGACATCACCCGCAACGAACTGTTCCTGGTCGAGGGCGACTCGGCCGGCGGTTCCGCCAAGATGGGCCGCGACAAGGAATTCCAGGCCATTCTGCCGCTGCGCGGCAAGGTGCTGAACACCTGGGAAACCGACCGCGACCGCCTGTTCGCCAACAACGAGATCCACGACATCGCGGTGGCGATCGGCGTCGACCCGCACGGCCAGGACGACAATCCGGACATCTCCGGCCTGCGCTACGGCAAGATCTGCATCCTGTCCGACGCGGACGTCGACGGCTCGCACATCCAGGTCCTGTTGCTGACGCTGTTCTTCAAGCACTTCCCTGCCCTGTTCCGGAATGGCCACGTGTGCGTCGCCAGGCCCCCGCTGTACCGCGTCGACGTCCCGGCACGCGGCAAGAAGCCGATCCAGAAGCTGTACGCGCTGGACGACGGCGAACTGCTGGCGATCGAGGACAAGCTGAAAAAAGAAGGCCTGAAGGAAGGCGTGTGGAGCATCTCGCGCTTCAAGGGCCTGGGCGAGATGAATGCCGAACAACTGTGGGAAACCACGATGAATCCGGATACGCGGCGTCTGCTGCCGGTGGCCTTCGGCGACTACGGCCTGGCCGAATCGTCGGCGCGCTTCAACATGCTGATGGGTAAAGGCGAGGCTGCCGCGCGCCGGGCCTGGCTGGAAGAGCACGGTAACGAGACCGAGGCCGATATCTGATCTGATTGATAAGTGTGGCGGCTCGCCGAACTTGGGTTCCCGCCTTCGCGGGAACGACGTATCTAGCGTTGTTGGTTTTAAAACCGTCATTCGCGCGCAGGCCTAGGCGGCCCCGCGGGAATCCAAGTTAACCCGAGCAGCCGATAGCGCCGCAGGAACGAACAAAGAACATGACCCAAGCAAACCTCTTCGAACAACAAAACCCGCCCGCCGGCGGCGGCGGTGACGGTGGCGACACCGAAACCCTGACCCTCTCCACCTTCGCCGAGCGCGCCTACCTGGACTACGCGGTCTCGGTCGTGAAAGGCCGCGCCCTGCCCGACGTGGCCGACGGCCAGAAGCCGGTGCAGCGCCGCATCCTGTACTCGATGAACGAACTGGGCCTGGGCCCGACCGCCAAGCCGCGCAAGTCCGCGACCGTGGTCGGCGACGTGCTCGGTAAACTTCACCCGCACGGCGACCAGTCCGTCTACGACGCGCTGGTGCGCATGGCCCAGGACTTTTCGCTGCGCTACCCGCTGATCGACGGCCAGGGCAACTTCGGCTCGCGCGACGGCGACGGCGCGGCGGCGATGCGTTATACCGAAGCGCGCCTCACCCCAGTCTCGCGCCTGCTGCTCGACGAAATCGACATGGGCACCGTCGACTTCCAGCCGAACTACGACGGTTCGAGCGACGAGCCGCGCACCCTGCCGGCGCGCCTGCCGATGCTGCTGCTGAACGGCGCGTCCGGCATCGCGGTCGGCATGGCCACCGAGATCCCGTCGCACAACCTGCGCGAAGTGGCGCAGGCGGCGGTGGCGATGATCCGCAATCCGAAGATCACCCACGCCGAACTGATGACCCTGATCCAGGGCCCGGACTATCCGGGCGGCGCCCAGATCATCACCCCGGCCTCGAACATCGCCGACATCTACACCTCGGGCCGCGGTTCGCTGAAGGTGCGCGCGCGCTGGAAGATCGAAGAACTGGCGCGCGGCCAGTGGCAGGCCGTGGTCAACGAACTGCCGCCGGGCGTATCCAGCCAGCGCGTGCTGGAAGAGATCGAAGAACTGACCAACCCGAAGATCAAGGCCGGCAAGAAGACCCTGCTGCCCGAGCAGCTGGCGCTGAAGCAGACCATCCTCGGCGCCCTGGACACGGTGCGCGACGAATCCGGCCGCGAGGCGCCGGTGCGCCTGGTGTTCGAGCCGAAGTCGAAGAACCTCGACCAGGGCGAGTTCATGCTGATGCTGCTGGCGCACACGTCGCTGGAAAGCTCGGCGCCGATCAACCTGGTGATGATCGGCGGCGACGGCCGGCCGCGCCAGAAGGGCCTGTCCGAGATTTTGCAGGAGTGGATCGACTACCGCTTCGTGACGGTCCGCCGCCGCACCGAATTCAAGCTGGGCAAGGTCAACGACCGCATCCACATCCTGGAAGGCCGCGAGACCGTCCTGCTGAACATCGACGAGGTCATCGCCATCATCCGCAATGCGGACGAGCCGAAGGCGGCGCTGATCGAACGCTTCCGCCTGTCCGAACGCCAGGCCGAGGACATCCTCGAGATCCGCCTGCGCCAACTGGCGCGCCTGGAAGCGATCAAGATCCAGCAGGAGCTGGCCGAGCTGCGCGGCGAAAAGGAAAAGCTCGAGGACATCCTGAACAACCCGTCGACCATGAAGCGCCTGATCATCCGCGAGATCGAAGCCGATGCCAAGCAGTACGGCGACGACCGCCGCACCTTGATTGAAGAAGCGCAGAAGGCCGTGCTCGAACAGAAGATCGTCGACGAGCCGGTGACCGTGATCGTCTCGGAAAAGGGCTGGGTGCGCGCGCGTACCGGCATCGGCCACGATCCGGCGCAGTTCACCTTCAAGGCCGGCGACTCGCTCGGCTACGCTTTCGAATGCCGCACCGTCGACACCCTGCTGTGCATCGGCGACAACGGCAAGGCGTATTCGGTGCCGGTGGTCGCGCTGCCGGGGGCGCGCGGCGACGGTGTCCCGATCACCACGCTGGTCGATTTGTCGGGCGGCGGGACTATGCCGTCCGCCCGCATCCTGTACTACTTCGCGGGCAGCGCCGACACCCGCCTGCTGCTGGCCACCAGTGCCGGCTTCGGCTTCATCGCCAAGGCCGGCGACATGGCCACGCGCCTGAAGGGTGGCAAATCCTTCATCACGCTGGACGACGGCGCCGTGCCGCTGGCCCCGCGCGTGGTGCCGGACAATGCCGGCGCCATCGCCTGCCTGTCCGAAAAGGGCCGCGTGCTGGTGTTCGGCATCGACGAGATGAAGACGCTGACCAACGGCGGCCGCGGCGTCACGCTGATGGAACTGGAACCGAAGGAAACCTTGACCGCGGCCCAGCCGATCAGCCAGCGCGGTGTGAACGTGGTCGGCACCTGGGCCGGCGACAAGCCGCGTACGGTGGAACTGTTCGGCGTCGGCCTCGAGCCGCACTTCGGCAAGCGCGCCAAGAAGGGCAAGCCTTTAAGCGCCAAGCTGAAGGCGAAGGACCTGGCGATGCGGCAGACGGACGGCGGCTGATTCTTGCGCGAGTACCTCTTACACGTCGTCCCGCGCAGGCGGGGACGACATTTATGAGAAGGTAGGGTGGACGGCTTCGCCGTCCGCGTCCACCCTACGTAATTCGAAGCGCAAAAAAAAACGGACCCGAAGGTCCGTTTTTTATTTCTGCCCTTCGAATTACTTGGCAGCGTCCTTGTGCGCATCAGCCATCGCTTCCGAGCGCTTCTCGGTTGCCTTGGCTTGTGCCTTGGCCTTGTCGGCGTTCGCGTCCACGATCTTCTTCTGGGCTTTTTCGTCGGCCTTGATCATGGTCTTCTGGGCGTCGTACTGGGCGTCGGCGATCTTCTTCTCGGCCTTGGCCGATGCCTTGGCTTGGTCTTCCGGATCGGCCTTGGCTACTTTTTCCTGGGCGTCAGCGATTTTCTTGTCGGCCTTTTGCTGGGCCTTGGCTTTCTTTTCGCTGGCCTTGGTGCTGGCCTTGTGGATCTTTTCGTCCTGCTTGGCGACTTCCTTGGCTTCCTTCTGGTCGGCCTTGGCGATGTCCTTGTCGGCGCCTGCATTGCCGGTCGCGGTGACGCCGGCATTGCTGCTCATGCCCGAGTGCACCGCAGGGGCGGTTTGTGCGTAAACCGAAGTGGCGAACAGGCCGGCGATCAGGGTAGCGAGCAGTTTGTTCATGGTATTTCTCCTTGTCGTTTTCGATGGTAGGGCAGCTTGAGCGCCTTGTTGTTTTCGTCTTGCTGTGTGTACAGAATAAGTTGCCGAGACTGCAGCTTCTGTTCGCCAGCGCACGCTGCATTTAGGAAAAATGTTAAAGTTGTGACAAAAGTTTTCAGCGTGCGCTTGGCGCCGTATTAACGGTTTTCGCCAGTGCCGCCGACAGCACGTTCAGCCGATTTACGGTTCGATTTTTCCTTGGCTTCGGCACGCTTCTCGAGACCCGCTTTTACCGAAGCCTCGGTCTTCATGCGCGAGCCGACCGGCTCCTTGACCTTGGTCGTGTTCGACTTGCGTACTTCCTTTTCGGCCTTGGTGCCGGCCTCGCCACGGCCGCCGGTGGCTGGGGCGTCGGCTGCAGTGCTGTTCGGTGCGGTGGTGTTGGTGGCCTGGGCATTTACGTTATCCGCCTTGCCTGGGGCGACGCCGACCACGGACGTGCTCTTGCCGGTGACCTTGCCGGCAGCGTTCACGCCGGCCGCCTGCAAACCGGTAGCGGTGTGCGCAGAACCGGTGTTAGCGGTGCCGTCGGTGCGCAGGCCGGTACCGGACACGCCTGCGGCGGTCGAGTTGTGGCCGCTGACGGCCTGGCCGATCGGCGCCGAGTTGGCGCTGCTCTCGCGCTTCGACTCGGGCTGCGGCTTGGCTTGCGGCTGGGTTTGGGCTTGGACGGAGGCGGCCAGCAGGCCGGCGATCAGGGTAGCGACGATTTTTTGCATGATAAATCCCGTTTCATATGGAGGAGATAACTGTATGCCGGCGGTTTGTAGCCGGAATACTCTTGATCTGATTATGAAACTAGGATAGAAGGCGGCGCGCCACCTATCTGTTCGGCAGCGCACCCCTGCACGGTGTTGCCTGCAAGCCAGTTATTTAGCCGGGCGCGCGTACAGGTCGATGATGGCGCTGATGCCGTCGCGGCAGACCGGGCAGAACTGCTCGCTGCGGTCGAACATGATGCATTGCATGGCCGGACGGTAGTAGCCGCTTGCCTCATAGTTGGCGCCCTCGAAGGCGCCGATCGCCGTGCGGTAGCGCGCCTGCGCAAACAGTGCGCGCGTGCGCGCCAGGTCTTCGCGGAACAGCGCGCTCATCTCGGATTCGGGGCGGTTGGCGGCGCGCAGCGCGGCGCGGCGCTTCTGGTAGGCGCGCGAGGCGGCCTCGTAGTCGGCCTTGGGCCAGGGCGTCGGCAGCGGCGTGCCGGCCGGCACGTGCTGCTTCCACTTCAGCCGGGCCGGATCGCGCAGCGCGGTCACGTTCGGCTCCCACGGTTCCATGCGCGCCCCGCTCGACTGGTAAGCCACCGGCGAGGTGTAGTACTCGTCGGCCAGGCCGGCGAAATGATGGCCGAACTCGTGCACGAACAGGTACGCGGCCCACTCGTTGCTGGCCGCGGCCGTGCTGAACTGGCCGAAGATGCCACCGCCGCCATAGGTGTCGTTGTTGACCAGGATCTCGATGAATTCGTAGGGCGCGTATTGCGCGATGTCGCGCAGCGCCCGGTTATCCAGCGTCAGCACGTAGCGCTCGCTACCGAAGATGTCGTAGCGCGTGCCGAGCGCGGAGGCGTGGTGCACGCCGGTGGACGGCCGCGAAATGCCCGATTCGCCCGTCGGCACCGCCATCGCCCAGACGTTGAAATCGCGGGCGCGCTCCTTGAACGGCGACACCGCGAACAGGTGAGCCGACAGGCGGCGCGCATCCGCTTCGAACTTCTTCATGTCGGCCTGCGTGTAGCCGTCGCCCAGGATCAGCAGATCGACCTTCTGCGGCGACGGGCCGTTGACCACGATCGGGATCGGCCGTAGACCGGGCAACCCCGGCGCCGGCGCCTGCTTGCGCACGACGTCCTGGCCATCGGTGTCGACCTCGATGCTCCAGGCCACCGAGAACCCGTTGCGCTCGTCGCGCTTCAGGATGCGCACGCGCACCGGCTTGTCGAACTTTGGAAAACGTACCGATTCGTGGAAGCCACGGCTGACCTTGTTTGCTTCCTCGGTGGTCTTCCACTCGCCGAAAACCGTTGAGAAGTCGCGCGAATACAGCAGGTCGCCGGTCTTTGCGTCCGCGACCTCGACCCGGTTGTTGCCGCGGTTGGTGTCGTCGAAGCGCTGCGACAGGTCGCCCGGCCAGGGCAGCGGCTCGATCAGGACCCGTTCGACGGCGTAGTGTTCGTCCAGCGCGTTGCCGCTGTGGATGTAGTCGAGGCGGACGGTGGCGGGCTGCTGGGCGGCCTGGGCCCCCAGGCTGATGCACAGCGCCGGCAGCGCGGCGGATACGGTCGATCGGAGCGACATGGAAAGGGTCTTTTTGGCGGCTGAGGATGCCGGCATTGTAATCCTGGCCACCCTGAGCGGCACAGTTCGACGCTCCGATATTGCCGCACGCAGCGGCTGGCCCCGCCGGCCCGCTACCGCCGGCGCAGCGGCGGGCACGGCACTGGCCCCAGCGCAGCCTGACTATTTATATTGATACAGCGGGCGCCGGATCAGGATCGGCCGGATGTCCAGGCGCAGGTTGTAGATCGAATAGGCCTCGGTCGACGCCGACTGGTAGCCGACGCTGTCGCCGGCGCGCGTGAAGCGGAACTCGAAGCCGAGGTCGGGCTGCACGCCGCTCGGGCTGCCGAGCGTGATGCCGATGGCTTCCGGCTGGTCGCTGTCGATCAGCTTGCTCATCAGGTCGACCACCGTGCTGTTGCCGAGGATGTCGGCGCTGAACAGCGACTCGCGGTAATAGGGCCGCGACGCATCCAGCTTGCCGTCGGCCTTGTCCTCGGATGGCGTGAAGGCGTGGGTATCGATGTTGAAGCGGTCGCCGTTGTCGAGGTAGCTGACGCGCACGTTGCTGACGTTGAAGGCACCCTCGTGCACGGTGGCGTCGGCCAGGTCCAGCACCAGCGCGCCCTTGTAGCCGATCACTTCGACGTCGCGGTTGGGCAGCACCACCATGGCGCTGTCCTCGTCGATACCGAGGCCGAGCTTGTAGCCCTTGGCCAGCATGGCCGGCAGCATGCGCGCAAAGCGGCCGCGCACCAGCAGGTGCTGGTCGACGAACACATCCTTGCCGATGAAGCCGAGCCCGTCGGCGAGCTCCTGCCCTTCCGCCACGCCCAGCTTGAGCGTGGCCAGCACCGCGCGCGGGCGCCCGAACATGGTGCTGCTCATGATGGCGGCGCCGGCGCTGGAACCGGCGACCACGCCGCCGTTGCGGTACAGGTCCCACACGGCATCGAGCACGCGGGTGCGGCTGCCGTCCGCATGCAGCAGGGCACGCGTGATGCGGCTCTGGTCGCCGCCGGCGAAGAACACGCCGTTGGCGTTGCGCACCGCCTGCGCCAGCTCGGGATCGTCGGCGGCGGCCTGGTAATCGCTGCCGGCCAGCTTGACCGCCACCGGCACGAAGAAAGCGCGCGCGCCGTAGCGGTTGAAGACCTCGACCAGGCTGCGGCCCGAGCGCTCGGGATAGCCGGATGCGGAAGCGAACACCGCAATACGCGCCCCCTTGCCACCGGCCTGCTGGACGATGCGCTCCCACACCGCGCCGTTGCTGGGCCGCAGATTGCCGCCGATGATGACGAGGGACCCCTTGGGCGGCGGCGCCTCGGCTGCCGAGGCGGGCTGGGCGCCGGCCGGCTGGGCAGCGGCGCACAGGGGAACGGCAAGGACGACGGACAGGACGGACAGGACGGACAATACACGGACGACATGGCAAACGGCAGAGCGGAACATGAGATTCCTTCCCAACAAAGAGCGCAGACCGATGGATCGGGGCGGCAATCGCGGCCGGGGTGGTCCGGACCGGGATCAGCGCTTAGCGTAATTGTAGGGCAATGCAGTTGTGTTGACCGAAATTTGACAAATATGTCTTGCGTTGCTGTAGCGGGACAATCGCCAGGACAAATAATGAGGATAAATAATCAGGACAAATACAGCTTGGGCAGGAAGCGCTCCATGATAGTGTCGGGACGCTTGGGGATGCAGAAGCCGAAGCGCTCGAACAGGCTGTGCGTATCGGTAGTATTGACCGTGAAGCGGCGCAAGCCTTGCAGGCTCGGGTGCTCGATGATTACACGGATCAATTGCTTGGCATAGCCGTGGCCACGGAATTCCGGGATCACGAACACGTCTTCCAGATGGGCGATGGTGGCGTAGTCGGTCACGACGCGCGCGAACGCGATCTGGCGGCCATCGAGATAGCCGCCGAAGCACAGCGAATTCTCGATCGAGCTCTCGACCACGCTGAGCGAAATGCCGATGGCCCAGGTCGAATGCTCGCTCAGGAAACGATAGATCATCGGCACGTCGAGCCGGGTACGGTCGGTACTGACTTGGAAACTGGAGTCGTTAGTCGTTGAAATCATGGAACGCCACACACCAACTCTGGTAAAAAAGCCAATTCTAGCGCCGATCCCTGAAAGGCCGGACGAAATGCCCAATCGTGCGCGCGTGCCGGCCCCTGCCCGGCCTGCCGTCAAGGTTTCGGCAGGTAACGCTCCGGCAGCGGCAGCTCCTTGTCCTCGGCCCGCCATACCAGATTCACGATCCACCAGCGCTTGCCGTCGTGGGCCAGCTGGATGCTGTTGATGCCGCGCTGGAAAGGCTTGGCATCGCCGGCGGCATGACGCGATTCGTAGGTGCTGAACACATGCGCGATCTGGCCGAAGGTCTCGCTGGTGCGCGCCGCCTCGCGCTCGAAGAAGCCCATCGTCGCAAAGGCTTTCGAATTGCGCCCGATATAGTCTTCGACCGCCATCGTGCGCATCACCACCTCGCCGTCGGGACGGCGCGCGACCGCCATCAGCCGCCCTTCCGGCGCGAACAGCGAGCGCATGCGGTTCCAGTCGCGCGGCTTGCCGGCCTCGCCCGAGATCACGTCGTACAGGGCCGCGACAATGGCGTCGATGCTGGCGACGTCGGCGGCGCGGGCCTGGACCGCTGCCTGCGGCTGCGGCTGCGTTTGTGTTTGCAGCTGAGCCTGCGCTGCACCAGCCGGCAGTGCCACCGCTGCCGGGGTTGCCGGCGTTGCCGGCGTAGCCGTCGCCTGTGCCTGCGCGCCCGCCATCGCGCCCACCGTTCCCATCGCCCCTATCGCCACCATCGCTGCCACCGCAATCGTCCGCTTCATCCGCGTCTCCAAGTTGTCAATTACATCAGGAGACGACATGATCCGGCATTTTGGCGCGGAAGTCATTCGGCAATATGCGCGAGCAATATGCGAGGGCGATGCGCGGCCAGCGCGGTGGCCATTGGCCGCCGTGCGGCGTGCACAGTTTATAATCAGGAAATCCAATCCGAGCAATCCAGTCAACACCCTTCATTGCCTCACTCATCGCCTCCATCATGACTTCACAATTCGACAAAAAAGCGGAAGCCTGGTCGGCCCGCTTCTCCGAACCGGTCTCGGACCTGGTCAAGCGCTACACCGCCTCGGTCTTCTTCGACAAGCGCCTGGCCCTGTTCGACATCCAGGGTTCGCTCGCCCACGCCGAGATGCTGGCGGCGCAAAGCATCATCAGCGCCGCGGACCGTGCCGAGATCGAGCGCGGCATGGCCCAGATCAAGGGCGAGATCGAAGCCGGCCAGTTCGAATGGCTGCTCGACCTCGAGGACGTGCACCTGAACATCGAAAAACGCCTGACCGAATTGGTCGGCGATGCCGGCAAGCGCCTGCATACCGGTCGTTCGCGCAACGACCAGGTGGCGACCGACATCCGCCTGTACATGCGCGCCGCCATCGACGACATCCTCGTCCTGCTGAAGGGCCTGCGCGGCGCCCTGACCAACCTGGCCGAGCAGCACGCCGGCACCATCATGCCGGGCTTTACGCACCTGCAGGTGGCGCAGCCGGTGACCTTCGGCCACCACCTGCTGGCCTATGTCGAGATGTTCGGCCGTGACGCCGAGCGCATGGCGGACACGCGCCGCCGCGTGAACCGCCTGCCGCTGGGTGCCGCCGCCCTGGCGGGCACCACCTTCCCGATCGACCGCCTGCGCGTGGCCAAGACCCTCGGCTTCGAAGACGTCAGCCACAACTCGCTCGATGCCGTGTCTGATCGCGATTTCGCGATCGAGTTCACGGCAGCCGCATCGGTCTTGATGATGCACATCTCGCGCATGTCGGAAGAGCTGGTGACGTGGATGAGCCCGCGCGTCGGCTTCATCGACATCGCCGACCGCTTCTGCACCGGCTCGTCGATCATGCCCCAAAAGAAGAACCCGGACGTGCCGGAACTGGCGCGCGGCAAGACCGGCCGCGTCTACGGCCACCTGATGGGCCTCCTGACCCTGATGAAGGGCCAGCCGCTGGCCTACAACAAGGACAACCAGGAAGACAAGGAACCGCTGTTCGACACCGTCGACACTGTGCTGGATACCCTGCGCATCTTCACCGACATGGCCGCCGGCATCACCGTCAAGGCGGACAACATGCGCGCCGCCGCCCTGCAGGGCTACGCCACCGCCACCGACCTGGCCGACTACCTGGTCAAGAAGGGCCTGCCCTTCCGCGACGCCCACGAAGCCGTGGCGCATGCGGTGCGTGCCTGCGACGACGCCGGCTGCGACCTGTCCGAGATGGCGCTGGAGCGCCTGCACGAGTTCTCGCCGCTGATCGAGCAGGACGTGTTCGCGGTGCTGACGCTGGAAGGTTCGGTGGCGGCGCGCGACCACGTCGGCGGCACCGCGCCGAACCAGGTAAGACTGGCGATCGCACGCGTGCGCAGCCAGCTCGGCGAATAAACGGCGCCGCACAAGCAGCCTGATAATAAAAAGCTCAGCCGCCCCCGCACAGTGCCAGCCTCGGCCGGTACTGTGCGGGGGCGGCTTTTTTATACCCTCTTCATACCGTCAGAACCGGTACACCGCGCCGACGTTGACGAAACGCCCAACCGCGCCCGCCGAGTGCAGCGACAGGTTGTACGGATAGCCGCTGCCGTAGGTGCTGACGTCGGCCGGCGGCTGGCGGTTGAACATGTTGCGCACCGAGGCGTGCAGCGTCCACTGGCCGGTCATCTTGTAATTCACCGTCAGGTCGGTCTGCATGAAGGAACCGACCCGGCAGAAGTTCTGCGGCACGTTCCCGCTCGGGAACACGCCGTTCATCGCCGCGCCTTCCTCGCAGGTGGCCTGGCCCTGGGTCGGGTCGGTCAGGTCGTAGCCTTTCACCCAGTGCAGCGTGGTGGTCGCTTCCCACGGGCCGCGCTCCAGGCCGAGCTCGAACTGCGCGCGGTCCTTCGGGTTCGCGGTGTCGGCGCCGATGCCGGCCGGGCCGTGGCCGCCGGCCAGTTCGTATTCCTGGCCGGCGATCGTCATCGTGTAGCTGAACGCGTGCGTGTACTGGAAGTCGGCGCGCAGGCGGCCGTAGCTGCCCAGGTTCCAGCGGTAGCGGGTATCGAATTCGACGCCGCGGGTGCGCGTGCTGTTGGCGTTGATCGGCGTCGCCGGGTAGTAGGCGATGCGGCCGATGCTCGGGGTGCAGGTCACGGTGCCGCCGTTGCCGTCGGCGCAGTCGCTCGGCACCGGCGCGATGCGCACCGGGGTGCCGGCCAGCGGGCCGCCGACGATCTGGTCGCTGACGCGGATCTGGTACAGGTCGACCGTCGTGCTCCAGCCGCGCACCGGTTCAAGGATCAGGCCCAGCGTGGCCGACACCGAGTGCTCGGGCTTGAGGTCGGGATTGGTGGTGGTCAGGCCGATCAGCGACTCGTTGCAGGACGCGATCACGGTGCCGGCCGGATAGCGACCGTCCGGCCGGTAGCCGCCCGCGCACAGCACCGGGTCGGCATTGCTGCCGACGCCGCCGGCGCTGGCCGAGTTGCCGTTTTCCGCCGGCCCCGGCGCACGGAAGCCCTTGGCCAGCGTGCCGCGCAGCGCGAACACCTCATTCGGCGTGAACTTGAAGGCCAGCTTCGGCGTGGTCGAGTTGCCGGCCAGGCTGTAGCGGTCGTAGCGCACCGCGCCGTCGATTTCCAGGTTCTTCAGCACCGGCGCCGTGAATTCCGCATAGGCCGAGTTGACCGTCTCCGAGCCGAAGGCATAGGCGCCGTTGACGATGCCGTCCGCGTTCGGCGCGGCCGGCGCCGACAGTTTGGTGTGGAAGGCACTCAGGCCGGCGCTGACCTGCAGGTCGCCGCCGGCCAGCTTCATCAGCGAACGGCCGGCGCGGGCTTCGGCGAAGTCGAGTTCCGAGGTGTCGAACGAACGCGGGGTGCGGAAGATCGCCGCCAGGTCGGCGGCGCTGTTGGCGCCGTAGATCAGGTAGGGATTGGTTGCACGGTTCAGGGCCGCGTTCAGTGCCGGCACGTTGAGGGCGCCGTGGTTCTTGCGCTCCAGGTTGTTGCGGGTGTAGCCGAGCGAGAAAGCCAGGTCCCAGTCGTGCCAGCTGCCGGTGAAATCGGCCGCCAGGCGGTAGGCGCGCGAATCGGTGGTGATGTAGTGCTCGGGCGCGTCCGGGATCGGTCCGCGCACGATGGCCGGCACGCCGAACGGATTGCCCGGGTAGCCGGCGGGGATGCGGATCGCCGGGATCGCCGAATTCGGTATGTAGTGCGGCGCCACGCCCGACATCAGTTCGAGCTGGCTGCCGTACGAGGACGGGAAATTCGTGATGCCCTGGTTGAGCCTGACGCGGCTCTCGAACATCGACGCCTTGAGGTCGGCGCGCCAGTCGCCGCCCAGCTTCTGCGTGTAGCTGGCGAGGATGTTGACGTTCTCGGTCATGGGCTGGATCTGCTTGGTCGGATCGTCGTAGGCGCAGCTGCCGGCGGCCACCTGGGCATAGCTGGCGCAGGCGGTCCCCGGGAAGAACGAGAAGGCGGCGCTGTTGTTGGCGCCGGCCACGCGCGGCACGTTCGGATTCAGCAGGTAGGGCGACAAGGTCAGCGGCGCCGTGTTCTGCGGCGTGAACACGCCGAGCGCCTTGTTGCTGCCGCCGAAGCGACTCATGTCCAGCTCCTGCCAGATGCCCTTGCCCTTGCGCTGGGTGTAGTAGATCGGGTCCTGGTGCCGGTATTCGACGCTGATGTAGGCGTTGCGGCCATCGGCGTCGAGGTCGCCGCGGCCGAAGGTCGCCGTGAAGTGCTCGGTCTTGCCGCCGCCCTCGGTGGCGATGCCTTTCTCGGCCGACAGCGTGGTGCCGTTGAAGTTCTTCCGCAGGATCACGTTGACCACGCCGGCCATCGCATCCGAACCGTACACGGCCGAGGCGCCGTCCTTCAGGATCTCGATGCGCTCGACCGCTTCGAACGGAATGTTGGAGATGTCGACGAAGGAGCGCGAGCCGTCGTCGGCCAGCGGATACGAAGCCATGCGGTGGCCGTCGATCAGCACCAGGGTCGCGTTGTTGTTCAGGCCACGCAAGGAGATGCCGCTGCCGCCCGCCGCGAAGCCGCCCGTGAAGTTCTGGCTCAGCGTGCCGGCGCCGTTCGCGGTCAGGTTCTGCAGCACTTCGCCGACCGAGGTGTAGCCGGAATTGCGCAAGTCCTTGGCATTCAGCACCTGGACCGGGCTCGGCGTTTCGCCGTCGGCGCGGCGGATGTAGGAACCGGTGATCTCGACGCGCTGGACGCCACCCGCCGGCAGGCCGTCGGCTTGCGGCGCGGTCGGCCCCGGCTGCTGCTGGGCCATCGCGCCCGACACGAAGGCGGCGGAAAACGCGCCGGCCGCCACCAGGTGGCGGATTGCGCGCGGCAAGACTTTCATGTTGCTGGACATGTTCTCTCCTTGGGTGCCTGCTGTTGTGGTTGTGGTTGTGTTTGCAGTGGTCTTTTTTAATGTAGTAACGCGGAAAATCTTGTGTCAAACGAAATCTGGAAATTCGCTTCTGTTCACTTTCATGTAACGAAACAATGTTATTTGGCAAAAAATGAATTGACACGTGCTCATGCGGCCGCCTAAGTTGGGATGAGTCCAAGGAGATCCGTCCATGTCCCGCATTCCATTCGCCTGCGCCGCGCTGTGGGCGTCGCTCGTCCTCGCGTTCGATGCCGCTGCCGCCCCTGCTGCCGTTCCCGCTCATGGTCCCGCCGCCGCGCAAGCGCCGTTTTCCTTCGCTGCCGCGCCCGGCCACCTGCCCAAGAACGTGGTCCCGCTGGACTACCGGATCGCGATCGTGCCGGACGTGGCCAAGCGCACCCTGCGCGGCACCGGATCGATCGACCTGCGCTTCGACGAAGCGACCGACACCATCCAGTTCAACGCCATCGGCATGCAGTTCGCCAACGTGCGCCTGGACGGCAAGCCGGTGAAGGCGGTCAGCATCGACGCCAAGCGCGAGATCGTCACCGTGACGCTGGCGGCCAAGGCCAGGCCCGGGCGCCACGTGCTGAACCTGGCCTACGATGCCAAGATCGAGAGCGGCCCGCGCGGCCTGTTCGCCCAGCCCTTCCAGAAGCCGGACGGCAGCCGCGACATCCTGCTGTCGACCCAGTTCGAAGCCACCGATGCGCGCCGCATGTTTCCCTGCTGGGACGAGCCGGCCTTCCGCGCCCGTTTCGAGCTGACCGCGACCGTCCCGGCCGCATGGGCGGCGATCTCGAACATGCCGGTCAAGCGCCGCGTGGTGCACGGCGACCTGGCTACCACCACCTTCGAACGCTCGCCGTCGATGTCGTCCTACCTGGTCGAATTCACCGGCGGCGACATGGCCAGCATCGGCACCCGCGCCGGCGCCACCGCGATCAACGTCTGGGCCGTGCGCGGCCAGGAACAGAACGGCAAGCAGGCGCTGGAAGACGCGCGCACCATCCTGCTCGACTACAACGATTATTTCGGCGTGGCCTTCCCGCTGCCCAAGCTGGATGCGATCGCCGTGCCGGGCGGCTTCCAGGGGGCGATGGAAAACTGGGGCGCGATCACCTACAACGACCAGACCCTGCTGCTCACGCCCGCCTCCACCCTCGACAACCGCCAGCTGGTCTTCAGCATCTCGGCGCACGAGATGGCGCACCAGTGGTTCGGCGACCTGGTGACGATGGGCTGGTGGGACGACATCTGGCTCAACGAAAGCTTCGCCTCCTGGGCCGCCGCCAAGGAAACCGACAAGCGCAATCCGGCGTGGCGCGTGCGTGAAACGGAAGACGGCGGCAAGGAAGCGGCGATGCGGGTCGATGCGCGCCTGGCCTCGCGCGCCGTCCACTACCCGGTCGAGAACGAGCTCGAGCCGCAGAACAATGCCGACCCGCTGATCATCTACAACAAGGGCCAGGCCGTGCTGCGCATGCTCGAAGCCTACCTCGGCCCGGACCGCTTCCGCGACGGTATCCGCGCCTACATGAAGGCGCGCCAGTACGGGAATGCGACCAGCACCGACCTGTGGAATGCGCTGGGCGCGGCCAGCGGCCGCGACGTCGCCGGCCTAGCGCGCGACTGGATCGAACAGCCCGGCTTCCCGCTGGTCGCCGCCCGCGCCGAATGCGACGCCGCCGGTGCGCGCACCCTGACGCTGACGCAGTCGCGCTTCCTGCTGCAGGGCGAGGCCCCGGCGCAGCCGCGCTGGGCCGTGCCGCTGCGCATGCGCGTCGGCAGCGCGGCGCCGCAATCGGTGCTGCTGGAACAGGATAGCCAGCGCGTCGCCGCCGGCCGCTGCGACCAACCGCTGTCGCTGAACGCCGACGCCGACGGCTTCTTCCGCGTCGCCTACGACGATGCCCTGCTGGCCCTGAACACGCGCCAGTTCGCCGCCCTGCCGGACGGCGACCGCATCGCCCTGCTGGACGACCAGTGGGCACTGGTGGAAAGCGGCCGCCGGCCGCTGGACAGCTACCTGGCGCTGGCGCAGGCGATGGGCGACCGTCCCAACGAACGGGCCTGGAACCAGATCCTGGGCGCCCTCGACACCATCGAACGCGCCGAACGCGGTACACCCGGCCACGCTGCCTTCGTCGCCTGGGCGCGCGGGCTGGTCAAGCCGGTCGCCGCGGGCATGGGCGCGGCCGGCGCCACCCCGACCGCCGGTTTGCAGCGCCTGCAGCGCAACCTGGTCGCCCATCTGGGCGCCTGGGACGACCCGGACACGCTGGCCGAGGCGCGCCGCCGCTTCGACGCCTTCGTGCGCGACCGCGCCAGCCTGGCCCCGGACGAGCAAGCGGCGGTGCTGACCGTCGTCGCCCAGCACGCCGACGCCGCCACCTTCGACCAGCTGCACGCGATCGCGCGGGCGGCGAAGAACGAGACCGAGGTACGCCGCTTCTACCCGATCCTGATGCGCGTGCGCGACCCGCAGCTGGCAGCCAGGGCGGCCGCGATCGCGCTCTCGCCCGAGATCCCGCCGCAGGCCGACGTGCTGCGCCTTAACCTGGTGCTGACGCTGGCCGGCGAGCATCCGCAGCTGGCCTGGACCACCTTTACCGGCCAGCTCGACCGGCTGACCGCGGCCAACCCGGGCAACCGCCCGAACGTGCTGGCCAAGACCGTGCCCGAAGTGTTCTGGGCCGGCATCCCGGCGGCCACGCTGCAGGGCTGGGTCAAGGACCAGATCGACGCCGGCATGGCCGACACCCTGGGCGACAGCATGCAGACCGTGCGCTTCCGCCAGGACGAAAAAGTCCGCCTGGTCGAGGCGGCCGACCGGATCGCCGCGCGCCGCTCCTGATCCGCCCACCGGCGCCATCCGCTGCCGTCCGCCGCCGTCCGCGGCGAGCCGCTACAATCGGCGCGCCAGGACGCAAAAGGACACCCCATGCAGCGCTACAGGAACAGCGGCGGCGACTCCGGCGTCGTCGCCTACGACATCGACGCCGGCCAGATCATCGTCCAGTTCAGGAACGGCGAGCGCTACCTGTATACCGAGGACAGCGCCGGCGCCGCCAACATCGCCACAATGCAGGCGCTGGCCCAGGCCGGCCATGGCCTCGGCAGCTTCATCAGCCAGCACGTGCACGACCGCTACGTCCGCAAGATCAATTCCAGGAAACTCGACTGACCAGCATGCCCCACACCACCCAGACGCAACTCCCCGACCATCACTTCGCCGCCTTCCTGTTCGACATGGACGGCACCATCCTCACCTCGATCAAGGCCGCAGAGCGCGTCTGGGGCGACTGGGCTGCCGGCCACGGCCTCGACGTCGCCGCCTTCCTGCCGACCATCCATGGCAAGCGCACAGAGGAAACCGTCCGCGCGCTGGCGCTGCCCGGCGTCGACCCGGTGGCGGAAGCGGCGCGCATCACCCTGGCCGAGATCGAGGACGTGGCCGGCATCGAAGCGATCCGCGGCGCCGCCGACTTCCTCGCCAGCCTGCCGCCGCAGCGCTGGGCGATCGTCACCTCGGCCCCGCGCAAGCTGGCCGAGGCGCGCATCGCCGCCGCCGGCCTGCCGACGCCGGACGTGCTGGTGGCCGCCGAAGACGTCGAACGCGGCAAGCCGGCGCCCGATCCGTTCCTGCTCGGCGCGCGCAAGCTCGGCGTGGCGCCGCAAGACTGCCTGGTGTTCGAAGATACCCTGGCCGGACTCCAATCGGCGGCGGCGGCCGGGATGGCGAGCGTGGTGGTCACCACGACGCATGCGCACCCGCTGGAGACGGACGTGGTGGCAGTGCTCGACTACGGGCAGCTGCGTGCCGTCACGCTGCCGGAAGGCGGCCTGCGCCTGCAAGCCGCGGGTTGACACGGCCTGCTCAGCCGTCCCGCAGCCGCGGGGCGGCGCGGGCCGCAGCGGCGTCGGAAGCAGATTCGGAAGCGTGATCAGTCGTGGCGGTACACGCGCGGCTTCAGGATTTCGGGATCGATGGCCAGCGGCTGCGCCGGGGTACCCGACGCGGCTGCGGCGGCCTTCGGATACGGCGAGCCGTCGCGGTGCGTATAGTGGTCGGCGCCGTTGTCCCAGATGAGGTCGATGTCTGCATAGGTGACGCGGTCCTGGGGAATGCGCGACCCCACCACCAGGAACAGCGCCGTGCCCCAGCCCTTGTTGATCAGGTGATGGCCATTCGGCCGCCCGGCCGGAAAGGCCGCGCAATCGCCGGCGCGCATCAGGGTCTCGCCCTCGTCCGTCACCAGGGTCAATTCGCCCGACACCACCGTGACGAATTCATCTTCGTGGGAATGCCAGTGGCGCTGCGACGACGCGGCGCCCGGCTGCAGTTCGACCAGGTTGACGCCGAACTGGCTCAGGCCGCCGGCCTCGCCCAGCGCCTGGCGGCTGCGTCCGTTGACGGCCTCGGCGAAGGGTTCGGGGTAATCGGTGCCGGTCAGCACGGGAATACTGCTCAAGTCTAGCCTGGACATGGGACGCTGCTCCTTGTTGATTGGACACGTGTTTCGACCCGACTAGGATAGCGCAACTGGCCCCCGGATCGCTGTTCCGGTGAGAATGTGCGCGCCCGATCGGGCGCCGAAGCTGCGCTTCGGGCGCAGGCGTTGCGCGCGCTCATCCTTTGTGGGTAGCGCGCGCAACGATTTTGCTCAGGCGCGCTTCTGCACCAGCGTCAGGATGTCGTAGCTGGCCACCAGTTCCTCGTTCTGGTTGGTCACCTGCACATCCCACGCCACCACGCCCTGGCCGCGCCCCTGCTCGTCCGTGCGGCTGCGGTCGACCTTGCGCTTGCAGGTGAGACGGGCGCGGATGGTATCGCCGATCGCCACCGGGGCCACGAAGCGCAGGTTGTCGAGGCCGTAATTGGCCAGCACCGGTCCCGGCGCCGGCGACACGAACAGCCCGGCCGCCGCCGACAGCACGAAGTAGCCGTGCGCGATACGCTTGCCAAACTGCGTGTCCTTGGCTGCGATCTCGTCGAAGTGCATATAGAAATAGTCGCCCGAGACGCCGCCGAAATTCACGATGTCGGCCTCGCTGACGGTGCGCCGGTGCGTCAGCAGCGAGTGGCCGATCTCGAGGTCCTCGAAGTGGCGGCGGAACGGATGCACCTCGGTTTCCTTGACCGCGCCGCCGCGCACATATTCGCCGGTCACCGCGGTGAGCATGGTCGGCGAGCCCTGCACTGCCGCGCGCTGCAGGAAGTGCTTGACGGCGCGGATGCCGCCCAGCTCTTCGCCGCCGCCGGCGCGGCCCGGACCGCCGTGCTTCAGCTGCGGCAGCGGCGAGCCGTGGCCGGTGGAATCGACCGCCGCCTCGCGCTCCAGGATGTGCACACGGCCGTGCGACGCGGCCGCAATCGGTACCGCATGCGCAGCGATCGCCGGGTCTCTGGTCACCAGCGTGGTCACGAGGCTGCCGCGGCCGCGCGCCGCGAGGTCGAGCGCTTCGTCGATGTCGCGGTAGGTCATCATGGTGCTGACCGGGCCGAAGGCTTCGATGTCGTGCACGGCATCGTTGGCCATGGCGTTGCGGCACAGGATCAGGGTCGGGGAGAAGAAGGCGCCGTTGGTAGCACCCTCGCCCACCGGCTCGGCACCGTCGCGGCCGCTGAACAGGACTTCGTTGCCGCGCGCCAGCATCTCGACGCGCTCGCTGACGTCGCGGTGCTGGTCTTTCGACGCCAGCGCGCCCATGCGCACGCCCTCGACCTTCGGATTGCCGACCACGATCTTCGCCAGGCGTGCGCGCAGGCGTTCCCCGAGGGCGTCGACGTGCCGCTCGGGCACGATCACGCGCCTGATCGCCGTGCACTTCTGGCCGGCCTTGCCGGTCATCTCGCGCGCGACTTCCTTCACGAACAAATCGAATTCCGGATCGTCGGGCGTGATATCCGGCGCCAGGATGGCGGCGTTCAGCGAGTCCGCCTCGGCCGTGAACGGCACGCCCTGGCGCAGCAGGTTGGCGTTGCTGCGCAATGTGACGGCGGTGTCGGCCGAGCCAGTGAAGGTGACCGCATCGAAGCCGGTGAGGCGGTCCAGCAGGTCGCCGGTGCCGCCGATGACCAGCTGCAACGCGCCTTCCGGCACCAGGCCGGATTCCATCATCATCTTGACGACCGCGTGCGTGAGGTAGCTGGTGGCGGTGGCCGGCTTGGCGATGCAGGGCATGGCCGCGAGAAAAGTGGGCGCGAGTTTTTCGAGCAGGCCCCAGATCGGAAAATTGAAGGCGTTGATGTGCACCGCGACGCCGCCGCGCGGCACCAGGATGTGGGTGCCGGCAAAGCCGCCGCGCTTGCCGAGCGCCATGGCCGGGCCTTCGTGCAGCACGTTCGACGAGGGCAGCTCGCGCGAACCCATGCTGGCGTAGGCGAACAGGGTGCCGATGCCGCCTTCGACGTCGACCCAGCTGTCGGGACGGGTGGCGCCGGTGAGATGCGAGATCTCGTACAGATCTTCCTTGCGTTCCATCAGGTACAGGGCCAGGGCTTTCAGGCGCTGGGCGCGTGTCTGGAAGTCCAGCTGCATCAGGCTGCGGATGCCGATCTGGCGGGCGTAGCGCAGGGCTTCGTCGAAATCGATCTTCTCGGCATGGGTGTGGAAGATCAGCTTGTCGTCGAGGGCGCTGTGCAGCGGGGTATGAGCCTCGAGGCCGTGCCAGCGGCCGGCGATGTGGCTTTGCAGGGTTGGAGCGTTCATTTTTGTCTCCTCTGGATGAGGTGTATATATCAGTTGTTATTCGATTTCTGATGCTTTAACTTGGGTCCCCGCCTTCGCGGGACGACGGCTCTACCGTGCGTAGCCAAATACTGTCGTGCCCTTCACCCCTAGCACGTCATTCCCGCGCAGGCGGGAATCCAAGTTGCACCTATGATCGACAGCTATTTTTTAGGCCGATGCGGCTCGTCGAACACCAGGCGCCGCCGGCCTTCTTCCACCTCGGTAAACGCCTCCACCTCGCGCATCGTCTGCATCGAGCGCAGGTTCAGGTCGTGGTACTGCCGCGTGCCGTAACTCTTCCAGGCCAGCTCCTCGTCCGTCACCGCGCGCATCACCCGTGCCGGCGCGCCCAGCACCAGGCTGCGCGGCGGGATCAGCATCCCCGCCTTGACGAAGGCCGCGGCGCCGACGATGGATTCGGCACCGACCACGGCCTTGTCCATCACCACCGCATTCATGCCGACCATCGCATTGCGCCCGACGCGGCAGCCGTGCAGCACGGCGCCGTGGCCGATGTGGCCGTCCACCTCGACCACGGTGTCGTCTTCCGGGAAGCCGTGCATCACGCAGGTGTCCTGCAGGTTGGCGCCCTCTTCCAGCACCAGGCGGCCGAAGTCGCCGCGCAGAGAAGCCAGCGGGCCGACGTAGCAGCGCGGACCGACGATCACGTCGCCGATCAGCACCGCGCTCGGATGCACGTAGGCGCTCGGGTGGATCACCGGACGCAGGCCGTCGATTTCGTAGACTTTCACCATCGTCTCTCGGCCCTTCATTGTTTCGGACGCTTGTCGAGCACGCGCCGCGCCTTGCCGGTCAGCGAACGTTCGATGCCCTGCGCCGGCAGCAGTTTGACGTGCGTGGTCACGCCGATATAGGTCTTGATCCGGTGCTGCAGGTCGCGTCCGACGGCGTCGACCAGGTCCGCCGGCACCTCGCCGTCGCGCAATTCGCAGTGGACGTCGAGGGCGTCGAGATGGCCGTCGCGCGTGACCACCAGCTGGTAATGCGGCGCCAGCGCCGGCATGCCGAGGATCAGTTCCTCGACCTGGCTCGGGAACACGTTGACGCCGCGGATGATCAGCATGTCGTCCGAGCGGCCGTTGATGCGGCCCATGCGCCGCATCGCACGCGCCGTCGGCGGCAGCAGGCGCGTCAGGTCGCGCGTGCGGTAGCGGATGATGGGCAGCGCTTCCTTGGTCAGCGAGGTGAACACCAGCTCGCCCTCAGCGCCGTCCGGCAGCACTACGCCGGTGTCGGGGTCGATGATCTCCGGATAAAAATGGTCTTCCCAGATCACGGGGCCATCCTTGCTCTCGATGCACTCGCTGGCCACGCCCGGCCCCATCACTTCGGACAGGCCGTAGATGTCGACCGCATCGATGCCGGCACGCGTTTCGATCTCCCTGCGCATCGCGTCGGTCCAGGGTTCGGCGCCGAAGATGCCGACCTGCAGCGAGGAGCTGGCCGGATCGATTCCCTGGCGCTGGAATTCCTCGACGATGTTCAGCATGTAGGAGGGCGTGACCATGATGATCGAAGGCTTGAAATCCTGGATCAGCTGCACCTGCTTCTCGGTCTGGCCGCCCGACATCGGAATCACGGTACAGCCCAGGCGCTCGGCGCCATAGTGGGCGCCGAGGCCGCCGGTGAACAGGCCGTAGCCGTAGGCGACGTGGACCATGTCGCCGCGGCGCCCGCCGGCGGCGCGGATCGAACGCGCCACCACGTTCGCCCAGGTGTCGATGTCGTTGCGGGTGTAGCCGACCACGGTCGGCTTGCCGGTGGTGCCGCTCGATGCATGCACGCGCACCACCTGTTCGCGCGGCACCGCGAACAGGCCGAACGGGTAGTTGTCGCGCAGCGTCTTCTTTTCGGTGAACGGGAATGTCGCCAGGTCGCCCAGCGACCGCAAATCGCCGGGATGCACGCCGGCTTCGTCGAAGGCGCGGCGGTAGTGCGGCACGTTATCGTAGGCGTGCTGCAGGCTCCACTGCAGGCGTTCCAGCTGCAGTGCCTGCAGTTCGTCGCGGCTGGCGCGCTCGATCGGTTCCAGTTCGCCGGTGTGCGGTGTACGTTGCACCATCTTTCAGTCTCCTTTTATCAAGCGCCGGCATGCGTGCCGACGTCGGCCACCATGCCGCCCACGCGGTGCGATTTGCCGCGGAACAGCGCCAGCTTGCGCCCCTCCTGGTTGCTGACCACGATGTCGTAGACGCCGGTCTTGCCGGACAGTGCCTGCTCGACCGCTTCGGCCACCAGCACGTCGCCTTCGCGGCCGGGAGACAGGTAGTCGATCGTGCAGCCGGCGCCGACGGTATTGAAATTATGCGAATTGCAGGCAAAGGCAAAAGCGCTGTCGGCCAGCATGAAGATGTAGCCGCCGTGACAGGTGCCGTGGCCGTTCAGCATGTCGGCGCGCACCGGCATCGACATGCGCGCGTAGCCGGGCCGGATCGCGTCCAGCGTCATGCCCAGCGCCTGGCTGGCGGGATCGCGCTCGTACATGGTCTTGCCGGCCAGTTCGGCCAGTGCCTGCGGGTCGTTCATCCCGCCTCCGGATGGGCATACAGCTTGCGGCGCAGCAGCGGCGACACGCGGTAGCGATCCTCGCCATAGCTCGCTGCCAGATTGGCCAGCACCGTCACGACGTGGTGGAGACCGATCTGGTCGGCCCAGGCCAGCGGACCGCGTGGATAATTGACGCCCTTCTGCATCGCGAGGTCTACCGCCTCGGCGCTGCACACGCCCTGGTTGACGGCGTCGGCGGCTTCGTTAGCCAGCATCGCGACCGTGCGCATCACGGCCATGCCGGGCACGTCGTCCAGGCGCGTAACCGCGAAACCGGCCGCCTGGAACAGGCCGACCGCCGCCTGCCAGGCCGCCTCGCTGCACTGGTCGGCGCACGCCAGCGCGATGCGCGTGGCCTTGCCCGGGTCGAGCATCAGGTCGAACAAGACCGTATCCGGGACGCCGTCGTCGAAGGCGCGCTGGGTGGCGCTGCGACCGTCGGTCAGGAAGATGCTGGCGCCATGGACGTGGAAGGCCGGCGCCTCGCGGCCCTCGACGCCATCGAGCAGGCTCGGATGGCTGACCGCGACGCCGGCTGCCGCCAGGCGCGCGTTGACCACGTCGTGCAGCGCGTCGAACACCGGTTCGTGGAACTGGCGCACGCGGGTGACGCGCACCGTGTGCGGCCGTTCCGCCAGCGGCTCGGTTTTTGGTTCGATGCGCAGTGCATCGTCTCCATAACGATAGAAGCCGCGTCCGGATTTGCGGCCGAGAAAGCCGGCATTCACCAGTTCCTGCTGCAGCACCGAAGGCGTGAAGCGCGGGTCGTTGAAATAGGCGTGGAACACCGACTGGGTGACGGAAAAATTCACGTCGTGCCCGATCAGGTCCATCAATTCGAACGGCCCCATGCGAAAGCCGCCGGCATCGCGCATCACGGCGTCGAGCGTGGCCGGGTCGCCGGCCTGCTCGCCCAGCAGGCGCAGCGCCTCGGCATAGAACGGCCGCGCCACGCGGTTGACGATGAAACCGGGCGTGGACGTCGCGTGCACCGGCTGCTTGCCCCAGCCGGCAGCGGTGGCGGCCACGGTGGCGGCGACGTCCTTGCCGGTGGCGACGCCGCTGATGACTTCGACCAGCGCCATCAGCGGCACCGGATTAAAGAAATGCATGCCGACCAGGCGCTCGGGCCGCGCCAGCGGGGCCGCGATCGCCGTCACGGAAATCGACGAGGTGTTGGTGGCGAGGATGCAAGCGTCGCCGACGACGTCTTCCAGCTGCCGGAACAGCGTACGCTTGACGTCCAGGTCTTCGACCACCGCTTCGACCACCAGCGCGGCATCCTTGAAGTCCTGCAGCGATGCGGCCGGCTGCAGGCGGGCGTGCGCAAGGTCGGCATCAAGCGCGCCCATGCGGCCCTTCTCGACCAGCTTGGCGAACACCTTGCCGATATCGGCGATCGCCTTGGCGACCGCGTCCGGGCGGGTGTCGAACAGGCGCACCGTGTGCCCGGCCACGGCAGCCACCTGGGCAATGCCGGCACCCATGGCGCCGCTGCCGACCACGCCGACGATGCCGCTTCTCTCCAGTGCCTGGGCCATGATCACTCTCCTCTCAGTTGCCCTGAAATTGCGGCTGGCGCTTGTCGATGAAGGCGGCCACGCCTTCGCGGTAGTCGTGGCTGTAGCCCAGCTCGCGCATCATCGACGCTTCCAGCGCCAGCTGCTCCTCGAGCGTGTTGGTCGAGCTGGCCAGCATGGCCTTCTTGGTATAGGCCAGGCCTTTCGTAGGCGCCGTGGCGAAGTGCTCGGCCATGGCCATCGCTTCCATCATCAGCGCATCGTCAGGGACGCAGCGCCAGATCAGGCCCCATTCCTCGGCCTTTTCCGCCGGCAGGCGCTCGCCCAGCATGGCCAGGCCCATCGCGCGCGCCGGACCGATCAGGCGCGGCAGCGCCCAGGTGCCGCCGGTATCGGGGATCAGGCCGAGCTTGCTGAAGGCTTCGATGAAGCTGGCCGATTTCGCCGCCAGCACGATGTCGCAGGCCAGCGCCAGGTTGGCACCGGCGCCGGCAGCCACGCCGTTGACGGCGCAGATCACCGGCATCGGCAGCGTGCGCAGGGTCATGACCAGCGGAGCGTAGTATTTTTCGACCGATTCGCCGAGGTCGACACCGGCCCCACCCGGCTCGACGGCGCGGTCGTTCAGGTCCTGGCCGGCACAGAAGCCGCGGCCGGCACCGGTCAGCAACAGCACGCGGACGGTCTTGTCGGCTTGCACCTGGTCGAGCGCGGCGCGCACCTCGCGGTGCATGGCCTGGGTAAAACTGTTCAAGCGGTCGGGGCGGTTGAGGGTGAGGACGGCGATGCCCTTGTCGATGTTGAACTGGATGGTTTCGTAGGTCATGGTGTCTCCTCCGGTGCGTCGCTTTTGTTTGATTAGACGCTGCAATGATTCTTTTGTTACCTCGTCGCCCCTGTGCAGGCAGGGGTCCAAGGTAAGTGTGTGGATCAGCGAGCAAACTTGGGCCCCCGCCTTCGCGGGGGCGACGTTCTGAAGCGAACTATGCAAGTAGCGTTCGTGGTACTCACTCTGCTACATCAAAATCCACAACCACCCGATCCGTCACCGGGAAACTCTGGCAGCTGAGCACGAACCCGCGCGCCACTTCGTAATCCTCGAGCGCGTAGTTGACGTCCATGTCCACCGTCCCCTCCACCACCTTGCAGCGGCAGGTCGAGCACACGCCGCCCTTGCAGGAATAGCGCATGTCGATGCCGGCGCGCAGGCCGGCGTCGAGCAGGGATTCCTTGTCTTTGTCCATCGTGAAGCTGGCGTGGCTGCCGTCCATGATCACGGTGACCTCGGTCAGCTGGGCCGTGTCGGCGCCGTAATGAGTGCGCGGCTCGCGCACCGCGTTGGCGGCAGCGGCGGCGAACAGTTCGATGCGGATGCGCTCCTTCGGCATGCCGGCTTCCTGCAGCGCGTTCGAGACGCCGTGCATCATGTCTTCCGGGCCGCAGATGAAGGCGTAGTCGACGTCTTCGACGCGCAGCCAGCGCTGGAACAGCTGGCGGCACTTGTCGTGGGTGATGCGGCCGTTGAACAGCTCGATGTCCTGCTGCTCGCGGCTCATCACGTAGACCAGGTTGAGCCGCTCCATATAAATATCCTTCAACTCGGCCAGCTCGTCGCGGAAGATCACCGAGGACGAGGCGCGGTTGCCGTACAAAATGGTAAAGCGGCTGTGCGGCTCGGCCAGCAGCGTCGTCTTGACGATCGACAGGATCGGCGTGATGCCGCTGCCGGCGGCAAACGCGAGGTAGTGGCAGCGGCTTTCCGGTTCCAGCGGCAGGTTGAAGCGGCCTTCGGGCGGCATCACGTCCAGCGTCATGCCCGGTTTCAGGGCCCCGTTGGCCCAGGTCGAGAACAGGCCGCCGGCCACGCGCTTGATCGCCACCCGCAGCTGGTAGTCCTGCACGGCGGCGCAGATCGAATACGAGCGGCGCACTTCCTCGCTGCCGATCATCGTGCGCAGGGTCAGGTGCTGGCCCTGGCGGTATTGGAAGGTCTCTTTCAGCTGCGGCGGCACGGCGAAGGTGACGGCGATGGCGTCGCGCGTTTCATGCTTGACCTGGGCCACGGTCAGGGGATGGAATGTGCTCATGTCAGTGACACTTGAAATAGTCGAAAGGCTCGCGGCAGTCGAGGCACTGGTACAGCGCCTTGCACGGCGTCGAGCCGAACTGGCTGGTGAGGCGGGTATGGCTGGAACCGCAATGGGGGCAATCGACCTGCGGCTGCTGGATCGCATGGCGCGAAAAAGTAGCACTGCGGGTAGTACTGCGACCCTTTGACAGCGCGCTGATGTCGATCACCTGCTGCGCAGGGGGCGCGATGCCGTAGCCGCTCAGTGCAGCCTTGCCGGCGGCGCTCATCCAGTCGGTGGTCCAGGCCGGCGACAACTGGGTGGCGATGCGCACGCGGGTGAGTCCGCGTGCGCGCAAGGCGGCTTCGACGTCTTCGGCGATCACCTGCATCGCCGGGCAGCCGGAATAGGTCGGGGTGATCGTCACCACGCAGGCGCCAGTGTCGTCGATGCCGACGTCGCGCACGATGCCGAGATCCACCACCGAGATTACCGGGATCTCGGGATCGGGGACGTCGGCGAGCCAGGCCCAGACCTGCTCGATGGCGACCGGCGACGTGTCCACGGTCATCACCACTGCGCGCCCGGATAGGCGCGCTGCAGGAACTGCATCTCGGCCAGGATGTAGCCGAGGCGCTCGCCGTGCCGGCCCTGCTTGCCGCCGCGCTGCATGTAAGCGTCCGGTGCCGGCATGCGCAAGATCGCTTCGTCGAACACCTCGGCGACGTGCTGCAGGAAGGCCTCGCGCAGCGCTTCCGGCGCCGGTGCGACGCCTTGCGCCACCATCGCCCGGTCGGTCTCGTCGTAGAGGAACATCTCGCCGGTATAGGTCCACAGCTCGTCGACGGCGCCCTGCATCTTGGCGTGACTCAACTCGGTGCCATCGCCCAGGCGCACCACCAGGTCGCCGCTGCGGCGCAGGTGGTAAGTCACTTCCTTGATCGACTTTTCGGCGATCGCGGCGATGCGCGGGTCGCTCGACGCCAGCAGGCCGCGCATCAGGAAATAATGCCAGGTGTCGAAGAAGAACTGGCGCACCATGACCATCGCATAGTCGCCGTTCGGCTGCTCGAGCAGCAGGCAGTTGCGGAAGGCGCGCACGTCGCGCAGGTAGGCCAGGCGATCCTCGTCGCGGCCCTGCCCCTCGATCTCGGCGGCATAGCCGAGCCACATGCGGGTCTGGCCGAGCAGGTCGAGGGCGACGTTGGTCAACGCCATGTCTTCCTCCAGCGCCGGCCCTTTGCCGCACAGCTGAGACAGTTGCTGGGACAGGATCAGGGCGTTGTCGCCCTGGCGCAGGAGGTACTCGAATTTGGCCTGGTTCGTTTCCATGGTCGATCCCACTGCGGACCTCACAGGTTCTTCACTTCTTCCGGCATCGGGAAGAAGGTCGGGTGGCGGTAGACCTTGCTGTTGGACGGCTCGAACAGTGCGTCCTTGTCGCCCGGGCTGGAGGCGACGATGTCGGCCGCCTTGACGACCCAGATCGACACGCCTTCGTTGCGGCGGGTGTAGACGTCGCGGGCGTTGTTGACCGCCATCGCGGCATCGGGGGCATGCAGGCTGCCCACGTGTTTATGGGCGAGGCCGTGCTGGCTGCGGATGAAGACTTCCCACAGGGGCCATTCTTTGCTCATTGTTGTCTCCGGGTTTTGTGCGTTAGCTGTAACGCATACCAACGTCGCCCCTGCGCAGGCAGGGGCGACGGGTTGGCTGTTCTCAGGCTGCGGCTTCTTTGGCCGCCTGCTTGTCCGCATGCGCCACCAGCGCCTCGCGGAACCACGCCCCGTCGTCCCATGCCTTGACACGCGTGCGCAGGCGCTCGCGGTTGCACGGGCCGTTGCCCTTCAGGACGTCGTTGAACTCGGTCCAGTCGATCGCGCCGAAGTCGTAGCTGCCGCGGGCCTCGTTCCATGTCAAATCCGGATCGGGGACCGTCAGGCCGAGGAATTCGGCTTGCGGCACGGTCTGGTCGACCATGCGCTGGCGCAGCTCGTCGTTGGAGAACAGCTTGATGCGCCATTTGCTCGACTGCGCGCTGTTGACCGATTCGGCGTCGGACGGGCCGAACATCATCAGCGACGGCCACCACCAGCGATTGAGCGCATCCTGTGCCATCGCCTTCTGCTCGGGCGTGCCTTGCGCCAGCTTCATCATGATGTCGTAGCCCTGGCGCGCGTGGAAGGATTCTTCCTTGCAGACACGGATCATGGCACGTGCATACGGGCCGTACGAGCAGCGGCACAGCGGGATCTGGTTGATGATGGCGGAGCCGTCGACCAGCCAGCCGATGGCGCCGATGTCGGCCCAGGTGAGCGTGGGGTAGTTAAAGATGCTCGAATACTTGGCCTTGCCGGCGTGGAGGGCGTCGAGCAGCTCGTCGCGCGAGACGCCCAGCGTTTCGGCGGCGCTATATAGATAGAGGCCGTGGCCGGCTTCGTCCTGGATCTTGGCCAGCAGGATCGCCTTGCGCTCCAGCGTGGGCGCACGCGTGACCCAGTTCCCTTCCGGCAGCTGGCCGACGATTTCCGAGTGCGCGTGCTGCGAAATCTGGCGCACCAGGGTCTTGCGATAGGCTTCCGGCATCCAGTCCTTGGGCTCGATGCGGATGCCGGCGTCGATGCGGGCCTGGAATGCTTGTTCTTCCGCGCTCATGTCGGCGTCAGTCTGCACTTTCTTGAGGCCGGTTTCTACCAGTTGGGCGTACATGCTGTCTCCCCTTGTCTCGTGTCTGAATCCATAATACGATACAAAAAATACGATGTACACCAGAATTTTGAATCATATCGAGATGCGACAAACATGACCCAGCTCACCGGCAACCAGTGGATCGACCACTTCCTCAGCACCGATCCGCCGCGCTCGAAATCGCTGGTGATGACCATCTTGGGCGACGCCATCGCCCCGCACGGCACGCGCCTGTGGCTGGGCAGCCTGATCGAACTGGTGGCCCCGATGGGGGCAACCGAGCGCCCGGTGCGCACCAGCGTGTTCCGCCTGGCGCAGGAAGGCTGGCTGGTCGCGAATCGCGAGGGACGGCGCAGTTCGTATGCGCTGCAGGAAGCCGCGCGCCCGCGCTTCGAGCGCGCCAACCGCCGCATCTACGCGCCGCCCGGGCTCGACTGGGACGGCAGCTGGACCCTGCTGCTGGCCCCCAACGGCAGCATCACGGCCGAGCTGCGCGCGGCAGTGCGCAAGGAGCTCGAGTGGGAAGGTTTCGCCATGCTGGCGCCGGGGCTGCTGGTGCATCCGGCCTTCGATGCCGACAGCCTGGCCGAGATCCTGAAGCGCGTCGATGGCGATGGCAGGATCTTCGTCTGCAACGCCACGGCACTGCCCGGCGTCGGCGCGCGCCCGCTCGGCGAACTGGTGCGCGAAGGCTGGGACCTGTCGGGTGTCATGGCCAGCTACCGCCGCTTCATCGACGACTTCACGCCGCTGCTCGGGCTGTTGCAGGCCGGAGAATCCCCGGCACCGCAGGCCGCCTTCGTGATGCGCAGCCTGCTGATCCACGCCTATCGCCGGGTACAGCTGCACGACCCGATGCTGCCGTTGGACCTGCTGCCGCAACCGTGGCCGGGCTCGGAAGCCTATGCGCTGGCACAGGCGATCTACCGCCAGGTGTGGGCGCGGGCGGAAGAACACCTGATGCAGGTGTTGCGGCGCGAGGATGCGGGAGCGCCGGACGCGGATGCGGCCTTCTATGCGCGCTTCGGCGGATTGCGCTAGCAGTCCACTCCGCCCGCATACTGCGCTGCCGCCATCGGCGTACGCAGCCGGTCGAGCCCCAATTCCACGTCGAGTTCCGGCCAGTACAGGCAGGATGCGCCGATGCACTGCACGAGGCACAGCTGCGCCACCGTGGCGTGCTCGAACCAGGGAAACAGCGCAAACGGCACGTACAGTTCCTCATCGCGGCAACGCAGCCAGAAACCGCGGCTGTCGATGCTGACGATGGCCGTTTGCCTCAGACAAATCTCCAACATGTCGTCTCCTTCTTATTGACCCAGCATAGGCGCTGCGGCCGAGCAAGAAAGGTAGCAAAAGCATCACATCCGGACTTTGCGCCGCCTCAGACCCGCCGATACCGCCGGAGAAAGGCGGTATCATGCAGCCTCACCACCCAACAACAACAGGACAGACCATGTCTATCAAGATCAGCAGCCAGTTCGACGCTGGCGCCATCGAGATCGTGAACGCCACCAGCGCCAGCGCCATCGACCTGAACATCCGCAAGGATTCGCACGCCGACATCACCCAGTGGTTCTACTTCCGCCTGCAGGGCGCGCAAGCAACGCCGTGCACGATCCGCCTGCTCAACGCCGGCCAGTCGGCCTACCCGAAGGGCTGGGAAGACTACAACGCCATGGCCAGCTACGACCGCATCAACTGGTTCCGCGTGCCGACCAGCTTCGACGGCCAGGTGCTGACGATCGAGCACACCCCGGGCATGGACAGCGTCTACTACGCCTATTTCGAGCCGTATTCGTGGGAACGCCACCTGGAGCTGCTCGACCGTGCCCAGCTGTCGGAAAACGTGCGCATGCTCGACCTCGGTTCGACGGTCGACGGGCGCGACCTGAACATGCTGGTCATCGGCGAGCCGGCGGCCGGCAAGAAGAAAGTATGGGTGATCGCACGCCAGCACCCGGGCGAGACGATGGCCGAGTGGTTCGTCGAAGGCATGCTCGATGCCCTGCTCGATCCGGCGCACCCGTTCGGCCGCCAGCTGCTGAAGGAATCGGTGTTCTACGTGGTGCCGAACATGAACCCCGACGGCTCGGTGCGCGGCAACCTGCGCACCAACGCGGCCGGCGCCAACCTGAACCGCGAATGGTACAACCCGACCATGGAGCGCAGCCCGGAAGTCTTCCTGGTGCGCCAGAAGATGCACGAAACCGGTGTCGACGTCTGCCTCGACGTGCACGGCGACGAGGGCCTGCCCTACGTGTTCGTGGCCGGCAGCAACGCCCTGCCCAACTTCACGCCGGAACAGGCGGCGGCCGAAAAGGCCTTCGCCGAGAACTTCATGATCGCCAGCCCGGACTTCCAGACCGACTACGGCTACGAAAAAGTGCCGTTCACCGACGAAGTGCTGACCATGGGTTCGCCCTACATCACGCACGCCTTCGGCTGCCTGTCGCTGACGCTGGAACTGCCGTTCAAGGACAACGCCAACGACCCGGACCCGCAGGTCGGCTGGGATGGCGCGCGCAGTGCGCGCCTGGGCGCCGCCGTGCTGCAGCCGGTGCTGCAAGCCCTGCGTGCACTCAAGTAAGGCACACAAGTAAAGCACGCAAGTTAAGTCTCGCAAGTAAGCCAAGGAACCGGCCCGCGCCCCGCCCTGTCAAACGGGGATCGACGGGGAGCAGGTATGGCACACACGGGCGGCAGGGTCTATCGGCCGGGCGACAGCCTGGAAGCGGGCGACCTGCCGCCGGCCGGGCTGGCGCTCGGCGACTCCTGGTTCTGGCACGGCGACCAGACCCTCCTGCACGCGCTAGCCACGCATCCCGCGGTGGCGCCCGAGCATGCGGTCATCCGCCTGCTCGGCTTCAACGGCGCGCGCCTGAACCAGTACATCGGCGACGGCATCTATGCCGACCTGCTGCGCACCCGCCTGAAACCGGATTTCCGCTTCAGCGAGTTCTATCTCGGCGGCGCCGCCAACGATGCCCTCGAATACGGCCTGGCCCTGCACGACGACTGCTCGACCGCCCTCGTGCCCGGCGATTGCCTCTCGCCCGAGCGGCTCGACCTGCTGCTGTACCACATCGACGAAGGCTTGAACGGCATCATCCGCACGATCCGCTGGGCATACCGCAAGACCACCTGGCTGCAGCCGATCTTCCTCAACGGTTACGACTATCCGGTGCCGGACGGCCGCAGCTTTACCCATGCGCATGGCGGCTGGATCACGACGATGATGGACGAGGCCGGGGTCAACCCGGATCTGGGCTACCGCAAGGAAATCATCCGGCGGCTGATGGATGCGATCAACGAACAGGTGCTGTCGGAATTCCACTCGCCGATCGAGCGCGTGTTCCACGTCGACAGCCGCGGGGTGCTGTCGAACGACGACAGCAGCTACGCACAGGATTGGGACAACGAGCTGTACCCGAGCAGTGCGGGATTCAGGAAGATGCTCGAACGGGCCTGGTTTCCGTTGCTCAGGCCGTTCGGGATCGTCAGCTGAAGCGAATCAGAGGAAAGTAAACAGGTCTTCCTGCGCCAGGCGCGACTTCGGCAGCTTGGCATTGAAATCGCCGTCGGCGTGGTAACCGAGGCTCAGCATCACCAGGCTCGACAGGCCCTGCTCGTGCAGGCCCAGTTCCGCATCCAGCGCGCCCACGTCGATGCCTTCCATCGGCGTGCTGTCGACGCCCAGTGCCGCGGCGGCCAGCATGGCGTTGCCCAGCGCAATGTACACCTGCTTCTCGTACCACTGCGGCAGGTCTTTGTAGGTGTAGCGGTGCAGGTTGGTGAAGTGCTTGCGGCTGTTGGCCGAATAGCCGCGCACGGTGTCGTCGGCAAAGCGGCCGTCGGCTTCTTCCTTGTCGAGGATGCGCTCCAGCTGAGCCGGCTCGGCCTCGACGCGGGTGCAGAACAGGATCACGTGCGAGGCGTCACGCACCTTGGCTTCGTTGAAGGCATAGCCGCCCTGCACGCCCTTGGCCAGGCGCGCCTTGCCTTCCGGGGTGCTGGCGACGATGAAGTGCCACGGCTGCGAGTTGACCGACGACGGGCTGTTGCGCATCACCTCGTAGATCTGCTGCATGATGTCTTCCGGGACCTGGCGGGCCGGATCGTAGGCTTTGGCGCTGTAGCGCTGTTGGGAAACTTTGACGATGTCCATGGGTTCCTTGTTTATGTGGAATGCGTAGCCGCACATTATTGCAGGAACCTAAAATTCGCGTGCACGCCGGCCCATTTTCGGCCTGCTGCACGTATGCCCGTCCTGGCTCAAGCAAAACCGCCGTTGACGCGCACGACTTGTGAATTCACCCAAGCGCCGTCCGGACCGGCCAGGAAGGACACGGCCGCCGCGATCTCGTCCGGTTCGCCGATGCGTTCCAGTGGCGCCATGTTCCCGATCTGGGCAATCTGCTCATCCGACTTGCCGTTCAAGAACAGCTCGGTACCCACCGGCCCCGGCGCGATGGCGTTGACGGTGATGCCGCGGCCGCGCAGTTCGTTGGCCAGCACGTGCACCAGGCCCTCGGTGCCGGCCTTGCTGGCGATGTAGGGACCATAGCCCGGGAAGGACTTGGCGATCACGCTGGTAGACAGGGCGATGATGCGACCGCCTTCCTTCAGGTGCTGCGCGGCCTGGCCCAGCACCAGGAAGCTGCCGCGCAGGTTGGTGGCGATCACGCGGTCGAAGTCGTCGAGCTTGTCCGGACTGATCGTCGCCATCGGCATCACGCCGGCGCTGTTGACCACGACGTCGATGCGCCCGAACGCCTGCTGCGCCGCCTCGAACAGGCGTGCCACGGCGTCGGCGTCGGCGACGTCGGCCTGCACGGGGAGCGCCTTGCGGCCCAGCGCTTCGACGGCGTCCGCCGTCTCCTGTGCCTTGCCGGCATTGCCCGCGTAGTTGACGACGATGTCGAAACCGTCGCGCGCCAGGCGCAGTGCGATGGCGCGTCCGATGCCGCGCGAGGCGCCGGTCACCAGGGCCACGCCCTTGCATTCGTTGGTCATGCTGTTCTCCTTGAGTCGGTTGGATGGGATGCCGGTATTCTCATCGTTTCGAAACAAGAGATAAACTGGGTGCACAGAACAACACTATTCAATATCCATCAATAATGGACCGTCTCGATACCTTGCAGCTATTCATCCGCATCGTCGAACAGAACAGTTTCAGCCGCGCCGCCGACCTGCTCGGTATTCCGCGTGCGACCGCCACCCACGCGATCAAGGCCCTCGAGACGCGGCTCGGCACGCGCCTGCTGGAACGCACCACGCGCCACGTCCGGCCGACCCTCGACGGCCAGGCGTATTACGAGCGCTGCGTGCAGGTGCTGACCGACCTGGACGATGCCGAAGCCGTGTTCCGCCAGGGCGCGTCCAGTCCACGCGGCGTGCTGCGGGTCGACATGTCGGGCACCCATGCGACGCGGGTCGTGCTGCCGCGCATCCACGAATTCCATGCGCTGTACCCGGAGGTCGAACTGGTGCTCAGCAGCGGCGACCGCCTGGTGGACCTGGTGCGCGAAGGCGTCGATTGCGTGATCCGGGCCGGCGCCCCGCGCGACCAGAGCCTGGTGGCACGGCGGCTGGCACTGATGCCGCAGGCAATCGTGGCCAGCCCGGACTACCTGGCCACCCACGGGACGCCGCGCCACCCCGACGACCTGGCCACGCATCACGTGGTGGGTTTCTTCGCCAGCAGCGGCGCTCTCGACTACCCGCTCGAACTGGACGTCGACGACGCAGCGCGCCGCTTCGACCTGCCGGGCTGGCTGTCGGTCAACGATGCGGAAAACTACGTGCTGGGCGCGCTGCGCGGCTGCGGCCTGATCCAGGTGCCGCGCTTCCATATCGAGCAGGAACTGGCCGACGGCCGCCTGGTCGAGGTGCTGGGCGGGTGGCGCAGCCCGGATTTCCCGCTGTCGGCGCTGTACCCGTACCGGCGCCAGCTGTCGCCGCGGCTGCGCGTGTTCGTCGACTGGATAGCAGGATTGTATAAGGATATCTTTGGGCCATTGATATGACAGGCGCTAGATCACTGGATTTTTCAAAGTATTTCAGTGAAAATCATTCCAAACTAGAACGTCGGTGATTTATCAAATAAAGGCTTAATCGATGACCGTCATAGCACTTATTGCTGAGCAAAGTGACCCGCATATCATCTCCGACACGCTTCTCAGCGCAGAAGGTTCAGATCCGAGCCCTCAGAAAAAAGTCTGGCTACCTGCTCTTGGGCTGATCGATTCAGAGTGGAAAACAAATGGCTCTGTTTGGCATATTGCCCGACTTGGCCGCAAATCTTTTATCCTTCCCAACAACTCTGGCTTACTTACATTTGCAGGAGATTGTCGAACTGCCTTTAAATTCTGGAGTGAACTATCGGATGTCTTTCTTGCAAGAATGGGATACAAACCTGATTACCGCATAAATTCTCAGACGGTACTTTCTGTGCTCACTCGAATACAAGACCGCGACAAGATTTCAGTATTAGGTATTTTACTTGATGAACAAGGCGGCAGAACACCATTTATCCACAATCCTGCCAAAGAACTTAATACGAAGAATTTTGGAACTTGCTGGATAGCTGGATCAGGAACTAAACTGGTTGAAGATATAATACTCAGCATTGATGCTGAAACTTCCCAACGTATTAGGAAAAATAAATCCTTACCAAGAAAACCTGCGGAGAATCTTGCCGAGCATATAGCATCTCATATGATGTATCGAGAAAGCGATCAGTATAACGGACACTCATCAGGCTCCCCTATTGCTGCTCAATGTGGAGGATTTTTCGAATGGTACCCTGTTGACAAGGACGGCATTCGGCCACTGAAGTCGCGACTGGATATTCACTTCTCCGAAGAAAACGGAAAGCTATTTGCGACGCGCATGTATTTTTCTGAGCAAATTCAAACCATAGAGCAGTTCGGATCTGCGTATCCGGCTCCACGTTATTATATTTCAGTCCTAAATTTGATTGCAGACCCCGTCGAGGTACGTATCGACGCTGGGCATAATGACTGGAATTTCCATCCGCCGGAATGCTATGGAGTTGCAATTGAATCGACCTTCACTCTTTACGACAATCCAACCGACAATGAAACTGAGAAGCGAATATCCGGCATTGTTTCCACCGCAATGCAAAAAAAGTTATTCGAAACTCCTCTTAAAATAAACCGTGTACGAATAGTAGTAGGTGCAAATAAGAAAGCCATTGAGAGAGGCTTCATATCCACAGAGGGTGGCGCCTCATATGCACAAATCAGCTATACCGATAGTGTGTTGAATGTACGAATAGGCTCATCCATTATTTCGGCAGCAACGGATATTGCACAACGTTTGAATGCTGAACTGAGCCAGACATAACGTTCCCCTAATCAGTTGCCTGCCACAACCATCTTCTCGATCAGGATCGAACCGGTCGTCTTATTGCCGCGCGTCAGCACGTCATTGCCGATACCCACGATTTGCTGGAACATTTCCTTCATGTTGCCGGCGATGGTGATCTCTTCCACCGGATACTGGATCACGCCGTTCTCGACCCAGTAGCCCGAGGCGCCGCGCGAATAATCGCCGGTAACGTAGTTGGTGCCCTGCCCCATCAGTTCGGTGACCAGCAGGCCGGTGCCCATCTTGCGCAGCATGCCCTCGAAGTCGTCGGCGATCTTGGTTTCCTTCGACTTCATCTCGAGGTTGTGCGAGCCGCCGGCGTTGCCGGTGGTCTGCATGCCCAGCTTGCGTGCCGTATAAGTTGACAGGAAATAGCCCTGCAGTACGCCGTCGCTGACGACCTTGCGGGTCTGGGTGCGCACGCCTTCCTCGTCGAAGGGCGAGGAGCCGACGCCGCCGACCACGTGCGGGTCTTCGACGATGTTGATGTGCGACGGGAAGATCGACTGGCCCAGCGAATCGAGGAGGAAGCTCGACTTGCGGTACAGTGCGCCGCCCGAGGTAGCCTGGACGAAGGCACCGACCAGGCCCGCCGCCAGCGGCGCTTCGAACAGCACCGGGCAGGTGCGGGTATCGAGCTTGCGCGCGTTCAGGCGTGCCAGTGCGCGCTCGGCGGCGTAGCGGCCGACTTTTTCCGGGTCGGCCAGCTTTTTCGGGTCGCGCGCGGAGGTGTACCAGTCGTCGCGCTGCATGGCGTTGCCGCGGCCGGCGATCGGCGCCACCGACAGCGTGTGGCGCGAGAACGGGTAGCCGGCGCAGAAACCGAGGCTGTTGGCGGCCACGAAGTGCGATTGCTGGACGTAAACGCTGGCGCCTTCGCTGTTGGTGATGCGCTTGTCGACCGCGAAAGCGGCGTCTTCGCAGCTCTTGGCGATCTGCGCGGCTTCCTCGGCGCCGATGTCCCACGGGTAGCACAGGCGCAGGTCGCGCGGGTTGGTTTCCAGCAGGTCGGCATCGGGCAAGCCGGCGGCCGGGTCTTCGGCGGTGAAGCGGGCGATGTTGTAGGCCGCTTCCACGGTCGCGCGCAGCGACTCGGTGGAGAAATCGGAGGTGTTGGCGTGGCCGCGGCGCTGGCCGCAGTACACCGACACGCCGATGCCCTTGTCCTTGTTCTGCTCGATGGTCTCGACCTGGCCTTTGCGCACCGTCACCGACAGTCCGCTCCCCTCGCTGATCTCGACCGACGCGGCGCTGGTGCCCTGTTCCTTGGCGAATGCCAGCACGTCGCGTGCAAGCTGCTTGAGCTGATCCTGGGTGTGGGTGAAGACGGCGTCATTCATGTGCGTTTTTCGTAGCGAGCCCTAAAACAGTTATCATAGCAGCCGTTTACTGTTTTTACCGGCCGGCCGTGCGCCAGCTCATCTGAATATCATGCCAAATGCAAATCGCGGCGCCGTCGGCTTCCGCTCCGACGAGTTCGAACCGGAATACGAGCGCCCCTCCAAGTCGGAGCTCAAGCGTCAGAGCAACGAGTTGCAGAAACTCGGCGAACAACTGATCGATGCACCGCGCGACCGCGTCAAGCGCGTGGAGATGCCCGAGGACGTCAAGGAAGCCATCCTGACGTGCCAGACCATCACCAACCACGAAGGCCGTCGCCGCCAGCTGCAGTTCGTGGGCAAGAAGATGCGTACCCTCGACGAGGAAGAAGTCGCCGTCATCCAGCGCGCCATCGAAAGCTGGAAAGGCGCCTCGAAGGCCGAAACCGCCGCCCTGCACGCGCTCGAGCGCCGCCGCGACAAGCTGCTGGCCGACGACAATGCCCTCACCCCGTTGCTGGAAGAGTACCCGCAGCTGGACGTGCAGCAGCTGCGCACCCTGATCCGCAATGCGCGCAAGGAGCAGGCCGAGAACAAGCCGCCGAAGGCCTACCGCGAGATCTTCCAGATCCTGAAGGACGTCACCAAGAAGAAGACTGCGCCTGCAGCCGACGGCGACGACGAACACGAAGGCGACGACGATGAGCCTGACGAACAGGACTGACGAGCTGCCGGCCGATTTGGTGATCGGCCTGGTCTCGGTCTCGGACCGCGCCAGCGGCGGCGTCTATGAAGACAAGGGCATCCCGGCGCTGCAAGAGTGGCTGCAAGCGGCCATCACGACGCCCTTCCGCGTCGAGACCCGCTTGATTCCAGACGACCGCGCCAGCATCGAACAAACGCTGGTCGAGCTGGTCGACACGGCGCGCTGCCACCTGGTGCTGACCACCGGCGGCACCGGCCCGGCGCGGCGCGACGTCACGCCCGAGGCGACGCTCGCCATCGGCACCAAGGAAATGCCGGGCTTCGGCGAGCAGATGCGCCAGATCAGCCTGCAGTTCGTGCCGACCGCGATCCTGTCGCGCCAGACCGCCGTCATCCGCGAAACCGCCGATCATGCTGCGCTGGTGATGAACCTGCCGGGCCAGCCGAAGTCGATCAAGGAAACGCTGGAAGGCCTGAAGGATGCGGAAGGTAAAAGCATCGTCGGCGGCATCTTCGCCGCGGTCCCGTACTGCATCGACCTTCTCAAAGGGCCGTACATCGAAACCAATCCGGACGTGTGCAAGGCTTTCCGGCCAAAATCCGCGCTGCGTCCCGCTAATAAAGAATAAGGAAGTGCATGAGCGAGCTGCTGGAACACGTCACGATCGACACCGCCGACAATCCGGAAATTTCCGTCATCTGGCTGCACGGCTTGGGCGCCGACGGCAACGACTTCGTGCCGATCGTGCGCGAGCTGGATCTGTCCGGCCTGCCCGGCATCCGTTTCATCTTCCCGCATGCGCGCCAGATCCCGGTCACCGTCAACGGCGGCTACGTGATGCGCGCCTGGTACGACATCACCGGCGCTGAACTGGTGCGGCGCGAGGACGAGAACGGCCTGCGCGCCTCGCAGCTGGAAGTCGAAGCCTTCATCGCGCGCGAAAAGGCGCGCGGCGTACCGGCCTCGCGCATCGTGCTGGCCGGTTTCTCGCAAGGCTGCGCGATGACGATCCAGGCCGGCCTGCGCCACCCGGAAAAGCTGGCCGGCCTGCTGTGCCTGTCGGGCTACGTGCCACTGGCCGACAAGCTGCCGAGCGAGCGCAGCGAGGTGGCGCTGAGCACGCCGATCTTCATGGCGCACGGCCGCCACGACAACGTGGTGCCGTTCAACCGCGCCGAGATGTCGCGCGACCTGCTGGTCTCGATGGGTTGCCAGGTCGAGTGGCATGAATATGCGATGCAGCATACGGTCTGCCTCGAGGAAGTCCAGGCGATGTCGGCCTGGTTGAAGAAAGTGTTGGGCTAATTTTAGGTGAGCAAGATGGCAAAGAAGGAAGAACTCGACGAAGAAACGATGGCACTGATCAACTGGTGCATCGAAGTCGAAAAGCACCTGGTCGCCGGCGGTGCCACCCAGGCCGAAGCGCAGGAACACATCGAGGAACACGTCGAGTGGTTCACCGACATGTTCTACGACGAGCTGACCCCGGAGCAAGCCGCGAAAGAAGCCTTGGCGTAGAGCGCCCAATAAAACCTCCATGGCTGCGTTGCATCGTCTCGCCGTACTAGCGTACTGTCTTCGACGATGCGCCTTGCCCTGAAGGTTTTCTTGGGCACTCTAAAACCGGGGGCCCGCCAGCGCCGTCTGGCGGGTTCAGCTACCATGCTCGGACAGTCTCAACCATTGTCCAAGGAGCATGTGTGTCCCAATCCGCAATCGACGTCCTGTTTCAACCGGCCCGCATCAAGGGGCTTGAGCTCAAGAACCGTATCGTGATGGCCCCGATGACGCGCAATTTCGCGCCGAACGGCGTGCCGAATGCCGCCATCGCCGAATACTACCGCCGCCGTGCCGCGGCGGATGTCGGCCTGATCCTGTCGGAAGGCACCACCATCGCCCGTCCGGCCTCGAAGAACCTGCCGCAGATCCCCGACTTCCATGACGCCGCCCTGGACGGCTGGAAGCAGGTCATCGACGCCGTGCACGGCGCCGGCGGCAAGATGGGCCCGCAGATCTGGCACGTCGGCGCCGTCCCTGGCCCGGGCAGCGACTGGACGCCCGCCGGCGAGCCGGAAGGCCCTTCCGGCCTGGGCTCGCCCGGCAAGCCCTTCGGCGCCACCATGAGCGACGAAGACATCGCCGACACCATTGCCGCCTTCGCCGCGGCTGCCGCGGATGCGAAAGCCCTCGGCTTCGACACCTTCGAGATCCACGGCGCCCACGGCTACCTGATCGACCAGTTCTTCTGGCACGGCACCAACGAGCGCAGCGACCGCTGGGGCGGCGCCACCCTGCGCGAACGCAGCCGCTTCGCCGCCGAGGTGCTGAAGGCGATGCGCGCCGCCGTCGGCCCCGATTTCCCGATCATCCTGCGCGTCAGCCAGTGGAAGCAGCAGGACTACAAGGCGCGCCTGGCCGCCACGCCGGACGAGATGACCGACTGGCTGCTGCCGCTGGTGGAAGCCGGCGCCGACGTCCTTCACTGCTCGCAGCGCCGCTTCTGGGAACCGGAATTCCCGGAACTCGACGGCGCCGACGGCCTGAATTTCGCCGGCTGGGCCAAGAAGCTGACCGGCGCCGCCACCATCAGCGTCGGCTCGGTCGGCCTGGATGGCGAATTCCTCGCCGCCTTCACCGGCAAGGGCGCGCAGACCGCCAGCCTCGATAAACTGGTGGCACGCATGGAGCGCGAGGAATTCGACCTGATCGCGATCGGCCGGGCGCTGCTGTCGGATGCGCAGTGGGCCAGCAAGGTCAAGGCGGGCGACCAGGACGGGCTGAAGCCGTTCGAGGCGTCGGCGCTGGCGACGCTGGACTAATCAGGCAATGGCGCCGCCTCCGAGGGCGGCGCGGCGGTGCGGGCGGTGTTCATCACCATCGCCAAAAAAGTGTAATAACCGTTTACACCCATCAGGTCGACCACGCCCTGCTCGCCGAACAGCGCCAGCGCATCGGCGTACACGCGGTCCGACACGCGCCTGGTGCGCTGCAGTTCGGTGCAGAAGTCGACTACCACGCTTTCGTCCACCAGCATCGCCTGCGGGCGCTCGCGCCGGGCGATGGCGTCGATGACGTCGGGCGGCACGCCGACCTGGCGCGCGATCGGCGCGTGGATCGCCCATTCGACCTGCTGGTCCCATTCACGGGCGGTGACCAGGATCGCCAGTTCGGACAGTCTGACGCCAATGGCGCTGCGGTACCGCAAATATTCGCCCAGGCACTGCGCATAGCCCATCAGTTCGGGACTGCGCAGCAGCGGCACGAAGGGGCCGTACAGGGCGCCGCGCGGGCCGTTGATGATGTCCTCGGCCGCGGCGCGCTGGGCGTCGGTCCAGTCCTGCGGCGGAATCGGTTTCAGACGCTCGGTGGATGGCGGTGTCATGTGGAAATATTCGCATGCATTCCGGCAAAAATCAAAAGAATCCGCGGGCTTCGCGTTTATTGTCAATCGTCAACTTTTGGAGACGGAGACATGAGCCACATCCTGCACCGCAGCCTGCGCCAGACGCCGCCCCTGGCCGTCGGCGGCGACGGCATCTATTTGCGCGACAGCCAGGGCAATACCTATATCGATGCCAGCGGCGGTGCGGCCGTGTCCTCGCTCGGCCATGGCCACCCGGACATCATCGCCGCCATGCACCGCCAGATCGACCGCTGTGCCTACGCACACACGGCCTTCTTCAGCACCGAGGTGGCCGAGCGCCTGGCCGACCGCCTGGTGGCGCGCGCGCCGGCCGGCATCAAGAGCGTGTACCTGGTGTCGGGCGGTTCGGAGGCGATGGAGACGGCATTGAAGCTGGCGCGCCAGTACTTCGTCGAAGGCGGCGAACTGGAACGCTCGCTGTTCATCGCGCGCCGCCAGAGCTATCACGGCAATACCCTGGGCGCGCTGGCGGTAGGCGGCAACGAGTGGCGCCGCAAACCGTTCGCGCCGCTGCTGATGGACGTGCCGCGCGTCTCGCCCTGCTACGAATACCGCGGCCGTGCCGAGGGCCAGAGCGTCGACCAGTACACCGCGGTGCTGCTGGACGAACTCGAAGCCGCGATTTTGCATGCCGGCCCGGAAAACGTGATCGGCTTCTGCGCCGAAACCGTGGTCGGCGCCACCGGCGGCGCGATTCCGCCGACGCCGGGCTACTTCCGCGGCGTGCGCAGGCTGTGCGACAAGTACGGCATCCTGTTCATCGCCGACGAAGTGATGTGCGGGATGGGGCGCACCGGCACCATGTTCGCGATCGAGCAGGATGGCGTGGCGCCGGACCTGATCGCCGTGGCCAAGGGCCTGGGCGCCGGCTACGCGCCGATCGGCGCGGTGCTGGCCAACGGCGCCATCGTCGAGCGCCTGCGCAGCGGCAGCGGCGCCTTTTTGCACGGGCACACCTACATTGGCCATCCGGTGGCGGCGGCCGCGGCGCTGGCGGTGCAGGAAGTGATCGAGCGCGACGATTTATTGGTGCAGGTACAGAAGCGCGGCGCCACGCTGCGGCGCATGCTGGGCGCCGTGTTCGGTGACCACGAGCATGTCGGCGACATCCGCGGGCGCGGCCTGTTCGTCGGGCTGGAACTGGTGCGCAACCGTTCGAGCAAGGAACCGTTCGCGCCCGAGCTGAAACTGCATGCGGCGGTCAAGCAGCAGGCGATGCAACGCGGCTTGATGGTGTATCCGATGGGCGGGACCATCGATGGGCGGCAGGGCGACCACATCCTGCTGGCGCCGCCATTCATCGTCAGCGCGCAGGAATTGACGGAGATCGTGACGCGACTGAAAGAGGCGGTGGATGCGGCGGTGATGGAGGTGTTGAAGAGTTGAGCGTCGTCCCCGCGGAGGCGGGGATCCATACCGAATAGCCGAATTCGGTAAGGTGGATAAGTCGTGTTTCAAATAACGGCAACTTCGGTGCCTCGGCATGGGTCCCCGCCTTCGCGGGGACGACGGGTTTGTTTTCCCGATCAGGCCTTTGGAAACGCCACCACGTCCTGCTGCTGCTCACCCAACCCGGCAATCCCCAGGCGCAGCTGGTCGCCCTTCTTCAGGAAACGCTGCGGCGAGCGGCCGAATCCCACGCCCGGCGGCGTGCCGGTGCAGATGATGTCGCCCGGCTCCAGCGTCATGAAGCGCGACAGGTAGCTGACGATCTGGGCCACCGTGAAGATCATGTTCGCCGTGTTCCCGGTCTGCATGCGCTTGCCGTTCAGTTCCAGGTAGAGATCCAGGTCCTGCACGTCGAAGATCTCGTCCTTGGTCACCAGGAAGGGGCCGACCGGGCCGAAGGTGTCGCATCCTTTACCCTTGTCCCATTGCGAACCCAGCTCGAACTGGAAGGCGCGTTCGGAGACGTCGTTGACCACGCAGTAGCCGGCCACGAACTTGAGCGCGTCTTCTTCGCTGACGTATTGCGCACGGGTGCCGATGACGACGCCCAGCTCGACTTCCCAGTCGGTCTTCTTCGATCCTTTCGGCAGCTGGATCGGGTCGTCCGGGCCGGACAGGCAGCTGGTCGCCTTCATGAACATGATCGGCTCTTTCGGGATCGGCGCGCCGACTTCGGCGGCGTGGTCCGAGTAATTCATACCGATGCCGATGAATTTGCCGGTACCCTTGACCGGCACGCCGAGGCGCGGGTTGCCGCGCACTAGCGGCAGGGTCTTCCAGTCGAGCTTGGACAGTTTGCGCAGCGCCTTTTCGGACAGCGCCGCGCCTTCGATATCCTCGATCACGCCGGACAGGTCGCGCAGCCGGCCTTCCTCGTCGAACAGGCCGGGCTTTTCCTTACCGGGGCGACCGTAACGAACCAATCTCATAATCTTCCTTCTCGTTGAGCAAAGCGATTCCGCATTCTACCGGACGCCGCTCAAGGAAGGTTCGATGGCAATGCCGCAACAGCCCGGGCAACTGCAGCGCCAGCAGTACGCCGAAGGCGACGCGGTAGGCGATGGCCGGTGGATGGCCGCCGCCATCTACCGGCCATAACCCGACTATCTGTCCGAAGCCGGCCTGCACCAGGAAGGCGCCGACGAAGATCAACAGGTTCAGGCAGGTAGCCGCGCGTCCGGTCAGCTCGCGCGGCAGGCTCTGGGCCACGATCGCGTATTCGATGCCGGTGATCGTGCCGACCAGCGTGAACAGCACGGACAGGCTCTGCAGGCTGGGACGGTAGTTGCAGACGATCGCCAGCTGCACCAGCAGGAACAGCGCGACCCCGACCGCGGCCACGTCGATGGCGGCGATGCCGCGCCGTCCGGCCCATTCGGTGATCATGCCGACCGCGATCGCGCCGAAGATCACCGCAGCCATGCCGAGGTACAGCAGGTAGGCCACGGCGCTGTCGGGAAAGCGCGCCACATCGGACAGCCAGCGCCCGATCCACAGGCCCTGGATGCCGAAGAACACCGCATGCGGAATCAGGACCAGCGAGATCGTGGTGCGGAAGGCCGGCGCGCGGTAGACGTCGAGCACCGAGCGCACGGTAGGCGCCTTGACGCCGGCTGCGATCCGGTTGCGCGGCGTGACCAGCCAGATCAAGAGCCCCGAAAAGACGGTGAGGAATGCCAGCAGCATGAACAGGCCGCGCCAGTCGGTGTACTGCAGCAGCGAGCGCACCGGCATCGTGCTCGATGCGGCGCCCAGGCCGCCCACTGCGATCAGGTAGCCCTGCACCGATGGCAGGCGCTTGGGCGCGATCCAGGTCGAGATCGCCTTTACCGCCGACATGAAGCAGCCGCCCAGGCCACAGCCGATGATGGCGCGCGCCAGCACCAGCTGGGTAAAACTGTGGCCGGTGGCGAACATCCAGGCGCCGCCCGCCGCCAGCAGCATCAGCACCAGCTGTACCTTGCGCGGCCCGTAGCGGTCGAGCGCGATCCCGACCGGCAGCTGGACCAGCGCGAAGGCAAAGAAGAAGGCGCTGGTGAGCAGGCCGAGCTGCCCCGGCGTCAGCGCCAGCGCGCCGACCAGCTGCGGCGCCAGCACCGCGTTCACGTTGCGCAGCAGGGAGGACAGGTAGTGCCCCAGCGCGAACGGCAGGAACACGTAGAAAAAAACCGCCACGCCGGAGAGGCGTGGCGTGTTCTGGTCGGCATCCATGGGATGGCGTCGTCGGCGATCGATCAGGCGTGCTCAGGCCGCATCGTGCTGGGTGTCGCTGGCGCGGCGGTCGCGCATCGACTCGTGCGGCTGGATCGGGATCACGCGCCCGGCCGGCCCGTGCAGCGCGGCCTCGCCCGATTCGTCGCCCTCGAAGAAGAACTTCTTGCGGCCGAAAGCGGGTTTCAGGTGATCCAGCCAGGTCGCATCCGGATCGTACTTCGCGAAGAAAGGCTTGCGCACCCATTCCGGATTACGCGCCTGCAGGAACTGCAGCGCGAACAGCTTTTCGCCGTTGATGGTGACCACGCCGTCGATCACGACCTTGCCCGGGAAGGCGCTCATCGACGGCCCGCGCACGGTGCGCGACAGGCCCGACACCATGCTGTACGCCGACTGGAAGATCTCGTGCGCGCGCGCCAGCGGCAGCGCGAAGTAGTCGCTCGGGCCGGTGTCGCGTTCGACGAACATGTAGTACGGGATCGCGCCCAGGCGCACGCCGGTGGTCCACAGCTCGGCCCAGCTGGCCGGATCCTCGTTGATGTGGCGGATCAGCGGACCCTGCATGCGCAGCGTGGCGCCGGTGCCGACGATGCGCTTCACGGCCTGCTGGGCGATGCTGTTGCGCAGTTCGACCGCGTGGTTGTAGTGCCCCATGATCGCCAGGTTCTTGCCCGACTTGACCACCTTCTCGAACAGGCGCAGCAGGTCGTCGCTGTCCTTGTCGGAGACGTAGCGCTGCGGCCAGTAGGCGACCGACTTGGTGCCGATGCGGATGTTCTGGATATGGGCCAGCTCCGGGGCCAGCAGCGGTTCGATGAATTCGGCCAGGGAGCGGGTATTCATGATCATCGGGTCGCCGCCGGTGATCAGGACGTCGGTCACGTCCGGATGCGTGGCCAGGTAGGCCACCAGTTCGGTGCATTCGCGCGCATCGAACTTCATGTCGTCCATGCCGACGAACTGCGGCCAGCGGAAGCAAAAGGTGCAGTAGGCGTGGCAGGTCTGGCCGGCGCTGGGGAAGAACAGCACGGTTTCCTTGTACTTGTGCTGCAGGCCCTTGAGCGGCGCGTCGTTGACGCGCGGGACGTTGTGCGTCATCTGGCCGGCCGGGTGCGGGTTCATGCGCATGCGGATGTCGCGCACCAGCTTGGCGATGGCGGCATCGTCCTTTTTATACAGCACCAGGTCGCGCAGCTGTTCGTATTCGCGCGCCGGGAGCATGTCGCGGTGCGGGAAGGTCAGGCGGTAGATCGGATCGTCGGGAACGTTGTTCCAGTCGATCAGCTGCTCCATCACATATTCGTTGGTACGGAAAGGCAGCACATGGGACACGACCTGGACCGCTTCCTGCAAGTCCGGGCTCATCCATTGCCATTGGCGCGCATTTGCGATCGACTGACGGGTATACGGCTTGAACTTGGCGGGCGTCGCTTCAGTGCTCACAGGCATTCTCCAAAGAGAGATAAAAGGGAATAATGGTTGACCTAAGGAATTTAAATTGCCAACAGGAACGAATAGTAAGGTTCACTCGCCAGTCTGCAGTTGCCAACAATCAACTTGTAACCGACCTTTCTCACCAACATCCACATGCAATGCGAAAAATCAGCGTTGTATTTGGGGTGTCCTGCCGGGTTGGTTTTGCGCCAGCACAAGCCTGCAACAGGGCCTGCAGCGTAGAGTAGTCATGCCAATAGGAAACATTTAGTCCGAGCATATTCTTGAAAGGAAGCCCTCATGACCTTCTCGCTGAAGCTGACCGCAACCGCAATCGCCCTGTGCCTGACCAGTGGCGCCGTCCTCGCCAACGAACCTTCCGAAAAGGACGCCATCGCCATGGCCGAACGTGGCGCCGCGCTGATCAAGTCCAAGGGCAAGGATGAGATGATGAAACGGATCAACGCCAAGGATCCGGATTTCGTCCAGGGCTCGCTGTACGTCGACCTGCGCGACGTCAAGACCGGCATCGTGCTGGCCCACCCCTACAACCCGTCGATCGTGGGCAAGGACCTGACCGACGTGCCCGACGCCAACGGCAAGAAATACCGCCGCGAGATCATCGAACTGGCCGCCGCCAAGGGCAAGGGCTGGGTCGACTACCAATACAAGAATCCGACCACCGGCAAGATCGAGCCGAAGACGACCTACATCCTGCTGGTCGACGGCGTCGTGCTCGAAGCCGGCCTGTACAAGAAGTGATGCATGGGGCCGCGGCATCGGCGCCGCGGCAAGACGATGATGGGCGGCGTGCACGCCGCCCTTTTTATTAGGGCTCGAAAACCGCCCTTTTTAGCTGGAGCAAAACATGCTGAACAAATTACGGATCGGTCCGAAGCTGCTGCTGGCGCCGGGCCTGGTGCTGGTGCTGCTGCTGCTGCTGGGGGGCGCCGCCTGGTATGGCATGGTGCGCCAGAACGCATCGCTGGAAAACATGGTGCAGGTGCGCGCGGCGCGCCTGAAAAGCGTGGCCGACGTGGCGGGCGACGCCAAGTATGTGCACGCCAATGCATATCAGCTGCTGGCCTGGGTCAACGGCAGCTTTGCCAAGGCCAGGCTGGACGCCCTGATCGCCGACATCGGCAGCCGTCACGCGGCGCTGAAAGCGCAGCTCGACGCCTTGGCGCAGGTCGGCAGCGCGGCCGAGCGCAAGCCGATCGATGCCTCGCTGGCGGCGCTGGCAGCCTACCGCAAGGCGGTGCAGGAGACCATCGAAATGGCCCAGGTCGACCAGTCGATCGCCACCAATTCGATGCAGAAGGCGGAAAAGGATTTCGGCATCCTGAACGGGCAGCTGGCCCAGCTGGCCGCCCTGGAAAAGACGCTGAGCGAGGAAGCCTACGCCGCCGCGCGCGAGGAATTCCACAACCTCGAGACCAGCATGATCGTGCTGGTGGTGCTGTCGATCGCGGTGTCGCTGGCGGTGACGATGCGCCTGCGCCGCGTCATGCTGCGCGATATCGGCGCGATCTCGAGCGTGGTGCGCGAAATGGCCGACGGCAAGCTGACCGGCAGCGCCGCCAGCGATGGCCGCGACGAGATCGCCGACACCTCGCGCGCGCTCGACCAGACCATCTCGAACCTGAACCGCACGCTGCGCAGCGTGCTCGGCTCGGTGCGTTCGATCGACACCGCGTCCAAGGAAATCGCCAGCGGCAACCTCGACCTCTCGACCCGCACCGAGATGCAAGCCGGCTCGCTGCAGCAGACCGCCAGCGCGATGGAGACGCTGACCACGGCGGTCAAGGACAACGCCAGCAACGCGCGCCTGGCCACCGAACTGGCGGCGGAAGCGGCACGCCTGGCGTCCAGCGGCGGCGCGTCGGTCGGGCGCGCGGTGGCGACCATGGAATCGATCCGCGCCAGCTCGCGCAAGATCGTCGACATCATCGGCGTCATCGACGGCATTTCGTTCCAGACCAATATCCTGGCCCTGAACGCGGCGGTGGAAGCGGCGCGCGCCGGCGAACAGGGACGCGGCTTCGCCGTGGTGGCGTCGGAGGTGCGCACCCTGGCCCAGCGCTCGGCCTCGGCGGCCAAGGAGATCAAGGCCCTGATCGCGGATTCGGTGGCGATCATCGACAACGGCAGCACTTCGGTCAACGAAGCCGGATCGAGCATGGGCAGCGTGGTGGCCTCGGTGCAGCAGGTGAACGACATCATCAACCGCATCAGCGTGGCCAGCAACGAGCAGGCCGAGGGCATCGCCGAAGTGAATCTCGCCGTCGGCCAGATGGACGACATGACCCAGCAGAACGCGGCGCTGGTGGAACAGGCCGCGGCGGCGGCCGCCAGCCTGCACGAGCAGACCGTCAACCTGGCGCGCGCGGTGTCGGTGTTCGAGATCGAAGGCGAAGTGCAGCCGCAGGCCGGTCATGAAGATACCGACGACGAAATCCAGCCGGTGCAGGGCGAGCGCCGTTCGCCGCACAGCGCCATGCGCGGCGCCCGTCCCGCTCTCGAGCACCGTGCCGCCGAGAGCCGCCCGCAACAGGCGCGCCGGCGAACCTGAGTCGCGAGCGGCCGGACCATGTAAACACCGTCGCCCCTGCGCAGGCAGGGGCCCAAGTTTTCGGAACAGCATCGAACTTGGGCCCCTGCCTGCGCAGGGGCGACGCTACCGCTAACGGTAGTTCAACGGAACGGCTTGCTGACGTAACGCGACCCGGCCAATCCAAACCGCCACGGCACGTCGACCGCCTTCGAGATGCCGATGCGCGGACCGCTCACCACCTCGATTCCTTCCGGCGCCGCCTGTAATTCGAACGGCGGTGCGGCGATCGACTGGCCATTCAGCACGCGCGTCACGCCCAGCGCCTGGCACAGCTTGCCCGGCCCGGAACACAGCAGCCATTCATCCGCCGTGCCGCGGCGCTCGCGCATCGCCTCCAGGCCGGCCACCGGCTCGAGCGCGCGGATCAGCACCCCGGCGCCATGGCCTTCTTCACGGCACACGAAATTCAGGCACCAATGGATGCCGTAGGAACGGTAGATGTAGGCATGGGCAGGCGGGCCGAACATGGCGAGGTTGCGTTCGGTCGGACCGGAATAACTGTGCGAGGCCGGGTCTTCGCCGTCATAGGCTTCGGTCTCGACGATGCGTCCGCCAACGCCGTTGACCAGCACCGTGACACCGATCAGCTGACGCGCGACACGGTGGGAAGGTGCGAGAAAATCGATACCGGCGAGAATGTGGGGAGACATGTATGCATCTTACAACGGTCCCGTTTGCCGGGTCGCACCGCCTGCACCTCGCTCTCCGCGGAGAACATTTTTGACGATTTTGCCATCAAATAAGTAAATGCACTGCTGCAACTTTTACTGCACTGGTGTACAGTGATGCGCTTCGCACTTATTTCCGTGCAGCATTATATTTCCCCTCATCATGAGTACAGCAACCGCCCTGGCACGTCCCAGCGCCGCCGAGGATCCGGTCGACGCACTGATCAAGTCGATCCGCATCCCGCCGCGTCCCAGCCTGCTGGCCGAGCTGCAGCGCGAATTGGCCTCGCCCGATCCCAGCCCGGAAACGGTCGGCCGCATCGTGGCCAGCGACGTCGGCATGTCGGGCGCCCTCCTCAAATTGGCCAATTCGGCCGTGTATGGCGGCCGCAAGGCCAAGTCGATCGAGCAGGCCATCCTGTTCCTCGGCATTAACCAGGTTGCCGCCCTGATGACCGGCCTGCTGGCGCGCCGCGCGATTCCCGCCAACGGCGCTGCCCTGGCCAGCTTCTGGGACGTTTCGACCCGGCGCGCGCAGGCAATGGTGTTCCTGTCGCGCCGCCTGCGCATCGGCGAACAGGACGTGGCCCATACCTTCGGCCTGTTCTGCGACACCGGCGTGCCGCTGCTGATGGACCGCTTTGCCGACTACGGTGCGACCTATGCCGAAGCGGCGCTGGATGCCGAACGCCCCTTCACCGCGCTCGAGGACGAGCGCCACGCCACCTCGCACGCGGCGGTCGGCTGCCTGCTGGCACGCACCTGGGGACTGTCCGGCGACATCGGCTGGGCCATCCTGCACCACCACGACTACACGGTGCTGGACGACGCCGACAGCCCGGCCACGGTGCGCTCGATGGTCGCGCTGTCGCTGCTGGCCGACGGCGCGATCAGCACCTACCAGGGCCACGGCGAATCGCTCGAATGGAACAAGGGCGGCGCGCGCGCGATGGCCTATCTCGGCATGTCGGAGGACGAAAAGGAAGAGCTGCTGGACGAACTGGTCGAAGCCTTCCACAACGAGTAAGCGCGCACCCGGCATATTTACATCCCCGGTGCGGCGGCGGATACTTCGACCAGACAGATCGAAGATCGCCGCGCGCGGAGGAGACATGAAGCGCCTGTTCCAGCCTTTGCGGCTATTGCCGCTGCTGCTGGCCATGCTGGCCGGCTGCGCCAGCCCGCCCCCGCCTGCCCCGCCGTCGCTGTTCCTCGACGCGGCCTTCGCCCCGCCCTCCGAAACCATCGGCGCCGCCGACCTGTTCACCCTCAGCCCGGCCATGCAGGCCTACCTGCGCAGTCCCGCGTTCAAGGAACTGCTGCGCACGCGCGGCCGCGAGCGCGGCCTGCTCGACGCCCTGTACCGCCAGCAGGACCTGAAGCTCGACTACGACGCCAACGCGACCCGCGCTGCAGCCGGCACCTATGCCGCGCGTGCCGGCAACTGCCTGTCGCTGGTGATCATGACCGCCGCCTTCGCGCGCGAACTCGGACTGACGGTGCGCTACCAGGCGGTCGACGTGGAAGACGCCTGGCGCCGCGAAGGCACGCTGTACCTGGTCGCGGCCCACGTCAACATCGCCCTCGGCCACCGCAAGCCGCGCGACCTGCTGTACGACGACAAGGCCGACCAGGAACTGGTGGTCGACTTCCTGCCGCCGCCCGACGCCGCACGCCTGCGTACGCGCCCACTCGACGAAGGCGAACTGGTCGCCCTGTTCCTCAACAACCGCGCCGCCGAGACCCTGGTGCAGGGCCGCATCGACGACGCCTACTGGTGGGCACGCGCCGCGGTGCACGCCAATCCGGCCAGCGCCATCGCCTACAACACCCTGGGCGTGATCTACCAGCATCATGGCCAGCTGCCGCTGGCCGAACGCGCCTATCGCGCCGCGCTCGGGCGGGATCCGGACAACCTGGTGGCGATGCAGAACCTGTGGCCGCTGCTGGCCCGGCTCGGGCATCACGACGAAGCGCAGGCGCTGGCGCAGCGCGTGGCCGGGATCCGGCCGCCGCTATAACACAAGGCATATGAAAAGGGCCGGCCTCCCTGCGGAGACCGGCCCTTCTTTACGACAGCGTGTTTATGACAGCTTAATGCGCTGCGCGAGGCCGCATCAACGGCGGCGCTGCTGCGGACGTGCGCCGGTCGGTACCGGACCGCGCGTGTCGATGTGGCGGAAGGTGATACGGCCCTTGTTCAGGTCGTACGGCGACATTTCCAGCGTGACGCGGTCGCCCGCGATGATGCGGATATGGTTCTTCTTCATGCGACCCGAGGTATACGCCACCAGTTGATGGCCGTTCTCCAGGTCGACGCGGAAGCGCATCTCCGGCAGCACTTCAGTCACCTTGCCGCTCATTTCGATCAGTTCTTCTTTACTCATGTCATGTCCTTTATATGTGAACGACTCTTTCCGTGACTGATGATGCGAAAGCAACGATCGGCAAAAGCATCGACCGGCAAAGCGCGAACACCGCACCGCCGTCGGACAGGCTGCCAGTCTGCCTGGTCAAAAATAGGAAAAGTCGGGAAACGCAGCGCGTATGCAGCTGGCGCGTTGCGAACTGGGGGATGCATCCAATATGGGGGCGTTGCGTCAGATTAAAAGAGGAGAAGCTTCACACTTTTGTCCGGCAGCAAGCCAACACCGTCATTCTACACGACAACGGACATCTCCACAGGCAATGCCCCAGTTCCACGAAAGAAACGGAACAGGCAAGGCACCATGAATCGCGTGCCATGCCTGGCTATATAAATACAGCTCTTGTATAGTAATGCCCAAATTTTACCCGGAATACATATGTCCATCAAAACCCTTGGTGCGGCACTTGCTGCAATCTTCCTCCTCGCCGGCTGTGCGGCCCACGTGCCGCTGACCAACGCACAGGTCGGACGCATTTCTGCCGACACCCCGGCCACCGACCTGAACGCCATCCTGGGCAAGGCCACCGTGGCTGCCAGATACGACGTCGACGCCGACGGCCAGACCTACCACGTGCGCCGGCTGGCGCTGAAGACCGGCACGCGCATGAAGAAGGTCACGGTCTGTACCAAGACTTGCAACCTGGTCAACACGCCGGTCGCCGTCACCACCCACTACCTGCTGATCCAGGAAATGCCGTCGCAAAAACTGCTGGGCTGGGGCACGACCGAAGAGCTCAGCAAGAGTGCCGACGAGCGGATCGCCTCGATCATGCCCAAGCTCAGGCAGGTGGACGCGGCAGCCGTGCTGCCGGCGCCCGCGCGCTAAGCGGCGTCCGCCTCCACCTCCACCAGGCGCCGCCACACGGCCAGCTTCTGTTCGAAGCGCAAGGCCATGTGCGCCGGCGAACTCGACGGCAGCACCACGGTGCGGTAGCCGGCCTCCTCGAACTGGCGGGCAAACTTGCCCGACGCCTGTCCATTGAACCCGACCGTCTCCAGTCCCGGGCACAGCCGCTGCAGGCGCTCGAAATCGTTGGCGGCCGGCCTGCGGATCGCGGAATCCAGGCTGCCTTCGCGCTCGCAGGCGGCCAGCACGTCCCACAAGCCGATGCGGTGCGCCAGCAGGCGCGGCAGGCGCGCGGCATACGGCAAGCCATACAGGTCTTCACCGACCAGGGCGCCGACCAGTTTCCAGAACTGGTTACGCGGATGGGCGTAATACTGCTGGGCGGCGAGCGAGGCGGCGCCGGGGAAGCTGCCCAGGATCAGGATGCGGGTATCGGACGCGATGACGGGCGCCAGGCCGGTAAGCAGAGGAGCGGACATGGCCGCATCATAGTCCAGAAACGAAAAACGGGGCTTCTGCCCCGTTCGTCGCTATATGCCGGCGGTGTGGCCCCGGCCCTGCTCCCTATTACTTCCTGTTGCGGCGGCGGCGGAGGAAGCCCAGGCCGGCCAGTCCCAGGCCCAGCAGCGCGAGCGAACCCGGTTCCGGGACCTTGGCCGATGCGCCCGAGCCTGCATCGGTGCCGGTGCTGACCGGTGTCGACGCCAGCGGGGCGCTGCTAACCGAAGCGCTCGTTACCGGCGTGCTGGTAACCGGGGCGGTCGCGATCGGGGTGGTCGACGGCATCAGCGTGCCGGCCACGGTAAAGCTCACATAGTCCAGACCGCCGACCGTCGGGTAGGCGTCGACGTCGGCGCCATTCTGCCAGGAGATCGTCAGCAACTTGTCGGCAGATAACGATGCCCATTGCTGGTCGGTGAGCGTGAGGGAACCGCTCAGCGTGTAGTCGTAATCCCTGTAGTTTTCCGTGACCGAGTAGCCGCTGCCGCCGGCACTGCTCCAGCGGGCGCCCTGATAGCCATCCACGTAGAAATTGAAATATTCGTCATCGCAGATATTGTAGTTGCCACCGAAATCACCCTTGGCGGTGACCGATATCGTTACACCGGTGTACTTGGTGCCGTCGAGGGTGAAGGTCTTGCTGAAGCCTTGGGCGGTACCGGTAATCGAAGTCGTATTCGAAGCAATCACCGTGGCTTGTGCGGCGCTGGCAAAGAAGGCGGCGGCGGCGGCAAAAGCGGCGAGGAGTTGTTTGCGCATCTTGAATCCTTAAGTCGTTAAGGTTGTTATACAACATTCTTAATTTACTTAAAGCAATTTAGATGCCAGCAGGAAAAATACGCGATGTTTCAATGCCTTACGCATTTCAACTTTCGATTTTACCGTTTAAGTGTAAAAATTTTCGACAAGAAAAAATAGTTTTATTCCAAGTAAAATTAGTCGTCAGTTTTATTTTACTAGGGGAAACCTCTCATATCGATATCAAATTGATCAATATGACTAATTTGATGAGTGTAAAATTTTTCGACAAAGCGAAAAAAACGGCAGTTCACGCTCGGCGCGAACTGCCGCAAAGGGCAGAACAAACTTTTATTCAGGACGCGATCAGCGGCGCGCCTGGGCCATCCCATCCACCTGTCCGCCCGCAGGCGCGCCATCCCAGCCGCCGCCCAGGGCCCGGATCAGCGCCACCGTCGTCACGGCACGGTCGCCGCGCAGTTGCACTGCGCCACGCTCGACCGCTGCCTGATTGCGTTGGGCATCCAGCAGCTCCAGGTAGCTGCCGCGGCCAGCGTCGTACAGCTTCTGCGCCAGGTCGGAGGAACGGCGCGCCGACACCAGCGCCTGCTCCGTCTCGTAGCTCTGTCCTGCCAGGATGCGCAGGCCGGCCAGGTTGTCCTCGACTTCGGCAAAGGCGGTCAGCACGCTCTGGCGGTAGGTACCGACCGCTTCGTCCAGCGCGGCTTCGCTGCGTGCCACGTTGTTGCGGTTGCGGCCGCCGTCGATCAGGGGCATCGACAGCGCCGCGCCCAGCAGCCAGGAACGGCTGCTCCACTTGAACACGTCGCCGACCGTCCCGGCCACGCCGCCGCCGTTGGCGCCGATGCTCAGCGCCGGAAACATGGCCGAACGCGCCACGCCGATGCGGGCATTGGCCGCCTCCATCGTGCGCTGGGCGCTGGCGATGTCGGGCCGCCGTTCCAGCAGGCTCGATGGCAGTCCGGCCGGGATCAAAGGCAGCCCGGACGCGTCTTCGAGCGGACTGGCCGGCGCCGTGAACATCGAGGCCGGCTTGCCCAGCAGGACCGCCAGCGCGTGCTCGGCCGTGGTGCGCCGGCGCTGCAGCCCGATCGCTTCGGCGCGCGACGTCGCCAGTTCGGTGCGGGCGCGGGCCAGGTCGAATTCGCCGATGTCGCCGAGCTCGAAACGGCGACTGGTCACGCGCACGCTTTCCTCGCGCAGCCGTACCGTGCGTTCCACCGTCGCCAGCTCGGCGTCGAGGGAACGCAGGCGGAAGTAAGTCTGGGCCACGTCGGCCTGCAGCGACAGCAGCACCGAGCGGTAGGTCGCTTCCACCGCGCCGGCATCGCCCCGCGCCGCCGCCACGTTGGCCGACACTCGCCCGAACAGGTCGATTTCGTAGCTGGCCGACAGCCGCGCCGAATAGCTGTTGACCGGGGCCACCGGGGTGCCCGGCGCCTGCAGGGCTTCCAGCGACGACAGGCGGGTGCGCTGGGCGCCGGCATCCACGCCGATCTGCGGGATGCGGTCGGCCTCGGCGATGCCGGCAATCGCGCGCGCCTGGCGCACGCGCGCCGCGGCCACCGTCAGGCTCTGGTTGTTGGCCGCCGCTTCGGCGACCAGCGCATCCAGCGACGGATCGTGGAACACGCGCCACCATTCGCCGCGCGGCTGGGCTTCGGCCGGCTGGCCGATCTTCCAGGTGGTGCCGTCGGGCGCGGTGCGGGTCGCCGGCGCCTGCGCTTCCTTGAAGGCGGGCACCGCGGCGATCTCGGGCTGCTTGAATGCCGGCGTCGAGCAGGCGGCCAGCAGCAGTGCCGCGAACAAGGGAGGCAAACCTCTTGCAATCATGGTTTTCATATCAGTGGTTTCCTTCCAGTGCGGGACCGTGCTCGGTGCCGGGAACGGCAGCCGTCTTGTGCGAAGGCCGCTCGAAACGCTTGGCCAGGGTACGCAGCAGCACATAGAACACCGGCGTCAGGAACAGGCCGAAGAAGGTCACGCCCAGCATGCCGGCGAATACGGCGACACCCATCGCATGGCGCATCTCGGCGCCGGCGCCGTGCGAAAACACCAGCGGCAGCACACCCATGATGAAGGCGATCGAGGTCATCAGGATCGGACGCAAGCGCAGGCGGCAGGCTTCCAGCGCCGCGGCGACGATGCTGCGGCCGTGGTGCTCCAGCTCGACCGCGAATTCCACGATCAGGATCGCGTTCTTCGAGGCCAGGCCGACCAGCACGAACAGCGCGATCTGGGTGAACACGTTGTTGTCGCCGCCGGTCAGCTTCACGCCGATGAGGGCGCACAGGATCGACATCGGCACGATCAGGATCACGGCCAGCGGCAGCGTCCAGCTTTCGTACTGGGCAGCCAGCACCAGGAACACCAGCAGCACGCACAGCGGGAACACGAAGATCATGGTGTTACCCGACAGGATGTCCTGGTAAGTCAGGTCGGTCCATTCGTAGGCGATCCCCTTCGGCAGCACTTCGCGCGCGATTTCCTCCATCGCCGCCTGGGCCTGGCCCGACGAGACGCCCGGGGCCGGGCCGCCGTTCATCTCGGCGGCGACGTAGTTGTTGTAGCGCTGCACGCGGTCCGGGCCATAGGTATCCTTGACCGTCATGAGCGAGGACAGCGGGATCATCTCGCCCTTGTCGTTGCGGACCTTCAGCTGGGCGATCTGCTCGCGCTGCGAACGGAACGGCGCATCCGCCTGCACCCGCACCTGGTAGGTACGGCCGAACTGGTTGAAGTCGTTCACGTAGAGCGAACCGAGGTTGATCTGCAAGGTCTGGTTGATCTCGGCCAGCGGCACGCCCAGCTGCTTGGCTTTTACGCGATCGACGTCGGCGAACAGCTGCGGCACGTTGATCTGGTAGCCCGAGAACACGCCGGCCAGGCGTTTATCGGTCGCGGCCTTGGCCATGAAGGCCTGCACCGCCTTGTTCAGCTCATCGTAGCCGAGGTTGCCGCGGTCTTCGATCATCATCTTGAAGCCGCCGGTGGTGCCCAGGCCGTTGACCGGCGGCGGCGGCAGCACCATCACGAACGCATCCTCGATGGCGCCCATGCGCTTGTTGATCTCGCCGGCGATAGCTTCGGCACTCTGGTCCTTGCCACGTTGGTCGAACGGTTTCAGGGTGACGAAGGCGATACCGGCGTTCGGCGCATTGGTAAAGCCGTTGATCGACAGGCCCGGGAAGGCGACCGACGATTCCACGCCCGGGATGCCGCGGGCGGCATCCGACATCCTGCGGATCACGTCATCGGTACGCTCCAGCGAGGCGGCGTCCGGCAACTGGGCGAAGCCGATCAGGTAAGCCTTGTCCTGGGCCGGCACGAAGCCCGGCGGTACCGCCTTGAACATGAAGATGCCGGCAATCGTGAGCAGCGCATACACGCCCAGCGACGCGCTCTTGCGCTTCAGGACGCCGTTCACGCCCGCTTCGTAGCGGTGCGCCGACGTGTTGAAGAAGCGGTTGAAGCCCTTGAAGAAGCGGCCGAACACGGCGTCCATGCCGCGCGTCAGCCAGTCCTTCTTGGCACCGTGCGGTTTCAGGAGCACGGCCGACAGGGCCGGCGCCAGGGTCAGCGACAGGAAGGCCGAGATCACGGTCGAAATCGCGATGGTCAGCGCGAACTGGCGGTAGAACTGGCCGGTCAGGCCCGAGACAAACGCGATCGGCACGAACACGGCGCACAGCACCAGCGCGATCGCGATGATCGGACCGGACACTTCCTTCATTGCCTGCACGGTGGCGTCATGCGGGTTCAGGCCGTTCTCGATATTACGCTCGACGTTTTCCACCACCACGATGGCGTCGTCGACCACGATACCGATGGCCAGCACCAGGCCGAACAAGGACAAGGTATTGATCGAGAAGCCGAAGGCCAGCATCACGGCAAAGGTACCTACCACCGACACCGGCACTGCCAGCAGCGGAATCACGGACGCGCGCCAGGTCTGCAGGAACACGATCACGACAATCGCCACCAGCACGATCGCTTCGATCAGGGTATGCAGGACCGAGTCGATCGACTCACGCACGAACTGGGTCGGGTCGTACACGATGCTGTAGGTCATCCCCTGCGGAAAGTCCTTCGACAGTTCTTCCATCTTGGCGCGCACGTCGGTCGACAGTTGCAGTGCATTCGCGGTCGGCGACTGGAACAGCGGGATCGCCACCGCCGACTTGTTGTCCAGCAGCGAGCGCAGCGCGTAGGAGTTCGAGCCCATCTCCAGGCGTGCGACATCCTTCAGCAGGGTGGTGGCGCCATCCGTGTTGGTCTTGACCACGATGTTGCCGAATTCCTCCACGCTGGCCAGGCGGCCCTGGGTGTTCACGGTCAGCTGGAACTCGGCGCCCTTGGACGGGCCCTGGCCGACCACGCCGGCCGCGACCTGCACGTTCTGCTCGCGGATGGCGTTGACGACGTCGGTCGCGGTCAGGTTGCGTCCGGCCACCTTCTGCGGATCGAGCCAGACGCGCATCGCGTAGTCGCCCGAGCCGAACAGCTGGACGTCGCCCATGCCCGGGATGCGCGCCAGCTGGTCCTTGACGTTCAGCGTGGCGTAGTTGCGCAGGTACAGGTCGTCATAGCGGCCGTCCGGCGAATTCAGGTGCACCACCATCGTGATGTTGGGCGAACTCTTGACGGTGGTGACGCCGATCTGGCGCACCTCTTCCGGCAGGCGCGGCAGCGCGCGCTGGACGCGGTTCTGCACTGCCGTCTCGGCCTGCTCGACGTTGGTGCCGATCTTGAAGGTCACGGTCAGCTGCAGCGCGCCGTCCGAGGTGTTCTGCGAGGTCATGTAGAGCATGCCCTCGACGCCGATGATCTCCTGCTCGATCGGCGTGGCAACCGTCTCGGCGATGACCTTCGGGTTGGCGCCCGGGTACTGGGCGCGCACCACGATCGACGGCGGCACGACCTCGGGGTATTCCGAGATCGGCAGCTGGAAGATCGAGATCAGCCCGGCCACGAACACGATGACGGACAAGACCGCCGCGAAGATCGGCTTGTCGACGAAAAAGCGTGAAATGTTCATTTTTATTGTTCCTTACTTGGTCTCTGCCATGGCGATCTTGGCGCCGTCCTTGGCCGCCGGCGCACCGGTACTGGCCACCATCGGCACGGTCTGCGCCGTGATCGGGGCGCCCGGGCGCACGCGCTGCAAGCCGTTGACGACGATCTTCTCGCCCGGCTTCAGGCCGCTGCGCACCACGCGCAGGCCATCGATGACCGGACCCAGGGTGACCGCGCGGTACTCGGCCTTGCCGTCCTTGTCGACCACGAACACGAACTTGCGGCTCTGGTCGGTGCCGACGGCGCGGTCGGTGATCAAGAGGGCGTTTTTCGGGCTGCCGCCGCCGATCTGCACGCGCGCGAACAGGCCCGGCGCCATGCCGCGGTCCTTGTTGTCGAAGGTGGCGCGCATACGCACGCTGCCGGTGCGGCTGTCGAGCTGGTTGTCGACGAATTCGAGCTTGCCCTCGTGCGGGAAGCCTTCTTCGCCGGCCAGGCCGACGTTCACCGCCACGGCGCGGCCGGCATGCGCATCCTTGCTGACGCGCAGATAGGTTTCCTCGTCGCCGTCGAAGCTGGCGTAGATGCGGTCCAGCGACACCACCGAGGTCAGGATATTGGTGGCGTCGACCAGGTTGCCGAGGGTAATCTCGGCCTTCGAGACGCGGCCGTCGATCGGCGAAGTCACGCGGGTATAGGACAGGTTCAGGCGTGCGGTCTGGGCCTGGGCGTCGAAGGCGCGCGCGGTGGCGTCGAGCTCCTTCACACCGGACGCGCGCTCGTCGTATTCGCGCTGGGCGATGGCTTTATCGCCCAGCAAGCGCTCGGCGCGCGCCAGTTCGACGCGCGCCAGGTCGGTCTTGGCGCGCGCCGACTTGGCAGCGGCATCGGCGCGGTCGGCTTCGGCCTGGTAAGGGCGCGCGTCGATCACGAACAGCACGTCGCCCTTTTTCACTTCGGCGCCCGGCTTGAAGTTGACGGCGGTGATGAAGCCGGACACGCGCGGACGGATCTCGACGCGCTCGACCGCTTCCAGCCGGCCCGAGAATTCCTGGGTTTCGGCGACCGGCTTTTCGATCACGGCGGCGGCCGACACCGGCGGACCGCCGGCGGCCTGGGCCGGCGGCGCATCGGCCTTGCCGGTGGCATCCGAGCAGCCGGCGATCAGGATAGCCACGCCGGCGGCCCCGAGCGCCAGCACCAGCGGTCGCGCCGCTGTCTTCAGTTGATGCATCGTTTTCATGTTGCCCTCTCGTTTTTGGAAAATTATTAATAACTTGTTAATGCTTGGACGAAAGCAGTCCTTTCCGGGCTTTTGCAGGAAAAGACAGGTCTCCGCTGCCCCGTTTGCCGGGGCAGCTTGTTATGGTTTATTTATTGAAAAACGCTGATCTGTGGGATCAACAACCGGCAGGAAGCTTGTCCTGGTCGAGTCCGGCAATGAAGTTGGCAATTTCGCTCAAGGCATGTGCCTGGCAGGCACATTCGTTACGCGCGTTCGGCTCCTGCAGGCGCGCCGCAGACATGCGCCGGACCGTGGCCGGCACCCCTGCATCGATCAGTTTCTTGCCATAGGCTTCGGCCTCGTCGCGCAAGGGGTCGTCCTCGGCCGACAGGATCAGGGCCGGCGGCAGGTTCTTCATGCGGCTCGACTGCAGCGGCGAAGCATACGGATGGCTGCGGTCGGCCGGATGCGGCAGGTAGCCGCGGTAGGCGGCGGCGCACTCGTTGACGACCTTGGCGGCGCCGACGCCGGTCGGCATCTCGCGCATCGAGCAGGTCGAGAGGCCGGGATCGAGCATCGGCATGATCAGGATCTGGCCGGCCACCTGCGGCGCGCCGCGGTCGCGCGCCATCAGGCTGCTGACGGCCGCCAGGTTGGCACCGGCTTCGACACCGGCCACCAGCAGGCGCTTGCCAGTCCAGCCGAGCTTGGTCTTGTTCTTCTTGGCCCACATCAGCACCGCATGCGCATCCTCGACCGCCGCCGGGAACGGCTTGCTGGTCGCCAGCGTATAGGTCGAGGCCAGCACGATCGGATAACCGCCGGTGTCGGCCAGGTGGCGCAGCAGGCCGTCACCGTGGTCCAGGTCGCCGTCGACGAAGCCGCCGCCGTGGAAGAACACCACCAGCACCTCGCGCTTGCCCTCACGCTCCGCCTTGTACAGGCGCGCCGCCAGCGGGCCTTCGAAACCGCCTACTTCCAGCTCGCGCACGACGAGGGTGTCGTCGCGCAGGCGTTCGATCGCCGGGTGCAGCGCGATCATCGCGCACCCCCGACGGCGAACAGGGCCTGGTAGCCGCGTGCCTCGGCGCCGGCACCATGCGTGTACGCGTCGCTGAGCACCAGCATGGCCATGAGCACCACGCCCAGGATCAGCGCCACTGCGGGGCCGATACGCTCGAGATGAAGTTTCATGACCTGCTCCTTTTTTATTGTGACCATAACGAGACTATAGACTTCAACTAGAATCTGATAAATAGAGCAATCGCGAATCCATTATTCAGATTCCTGAACAATCGCTACAGATGAGGTCGGTCGAATGAACAAATTGCAGGCAATGGAAGTCTTCGTCCAGGTGGTCGATGCCGGCAGCTTCACGCGCGCGGCCGAGATGCTGAAGCTGCCCAAGGCCACGGTGTCGACGCTGGTGCAGTCGCTGGAGACGGCGCTGTCGGCCAAGCTGCTGCACCGGACCACGCGCATGGTGACGGTGACCACCGACGGCGCCGCCTATTACGAACGTTGCATCCGCATCCTGTCCGACGTGCGCGACGCCGAGGAATCGCTGTCGCGCACGCGCCTGTCGCCCAGCGGCCGGCTGCGCGTGGACATGGCCACCGGCATGGCCAGCGAAATCCTGATCCCGGCCCTGCCCGCCTTCTTCGAGCGCTATCCCGACATCCTGATGGAGCTGGGCAGCACCGACCGCCCGGTCGACCTGATCGAGGAAGGGGTCGACTGCGCGATCCGCGGCGGCGACCTGTTCGACGACAACCTGATCGCACGCCGCGTCGGCGTGATCAACTTCGTCACCGCGGCCTCGCCCGACTACGTGGCGCGCCATGGCATGCCGCGCCACCCGCGCGAGCTCGACCGCCACCGCTGCGTCAACTATTTCTCTGCCAAGACCGGCAAGACCTACGACTGGGACTTCCACCGCGGCGACGAGACCATCGAGATTCCGATGCCCGGCGTGATCGCGCTCAACGATTCGAATGCCTACGTGCGCGCCGGCCTTGCCGGCCTCGGCATCATCCAGATGGCCGACTACCTGCTCGACCAGCATGTGGCGAGCGGCGGCCTGGTACGCGTGCTGGGCGACTGGGCCAGCAAGCCGCTGCCGGTGCACATCGTGTATCCGCAGAACCGCCACATGTCGGCCAAGGTGCGCGTGTTCGTCGAGTGGGTGGCAGAGCTGTTTGCGCGCCATCCGCATATGCAGATCGGGGCAGTGCCGCAGCTGGAGCCGCGGGAGCAGGAGGAAGCGGCGACGGCTTGATCCGCGGGTGTAGAATCTTTCTCACTAATAAGATATACCCCAGGAGACAGCCATGGCCCAGCCGCGCCCGATCGACGTGCTGCTCGAACAGTACGCCGACAGCCACCGCAACCCGACCAACGAACTGATCCACTTCGTATGCGTGCCCCTGATCGTGTTCACGCTGCTGGGGATCCTGTGGAGCATCCACGCGCTGCTGGCCTGGATGGCCGGGCTGGCCGCGCTCGCCTACTACGGCCGGCTGTCGATGCCGTTTGCGGTCGGCATGCTGGCGCTGTTCCTGGTCATGATGAGCCTGTTGTCGCTGATGCCGCCGCTGACGGTGCTGCCGCTGTCGATCGCTATTTTCGTGGTTGCATGGATCGGCCAGTTCATCGGCCACAAGATCGAGGGCAAGAAGCCGTCGTTCCTGGACGACGTGCGTTTCCTACTGATCGGGCCGCTGTTCGTGCTGGGTTTCCTGTACCGGCGCCTCCATCTGGCCTATTGAAAGCGCCTGGCAACACGTCCATGGCGGCGTTGCATCGTTTCGCTGTCCTGGGCAATTGATCCAGCTCGCATAAGCGAGCACTGCATTGCGCGCCGGGTCTTGTGAAAAGCGTAATCTGACATCATCTGCTGAACACAATGAATTGATCGGAGCACATCATGAACCGCGCGCTTACCCTCCCCGCCGCCGCCCTCGCCTTTGCCGGCATGCTTGCCGGCTGCGCCACGCCGCCCGAATCGGGCAGCGTCTACAGCGCCTACCAGACCCAGAACGAACAGACGGTCCGCCTGGGCACGGTCGAATCGGTCCGCAACGTCACCATCGCCAATCCGGACAGCGGTACCGGCACCGTCGCCGGTGCCGCCCTCGGCGGCCTGGGCGGCTCGCAGATCGGCAGCGGCAACGGCTCGGCTGCGGTCGGCATCCTCGGTGCCGTGGCCGGCGGCATCATCGGCAACCGCCTCGAGAACAAGGCGAACAACCGTCCCGGCTTCGAGATCACCGTGCGCCTCGAGAATGGCGAACTGCGTTCGGTGACGCAGCTGGCCGACGAGATGTTCCGCCCGGGCGAACGGGTGCGCCTGCTGAGCAACGGCTACACGACGCGCGTGACGCACTGATTCACCGGTTGCCGGCCCGGGTGTCGTCCTGTCGCGTGCGCGGGACGCTGCCTTATTCATGCCCCATGGAAATCGCGAAAGCACGTATACTTTCGCGATGCCATCCTACGTCCTCTTCACCATCGCATCCCTGATCTGGGGCTCCACCTTCTGGGCCATCACACTGCAACTGGGCGAGGTTCCGCCCGCAGTCTCGGTGGTCTACCGGTTTGCCCTGGCATCAGGCACGCTGTTCGCCTGGTGCCTGCTGCGCGGCGACAAACTGCGCCTGCCCTGGCGCGTCCAGCGCTGGACCCTGCTGCAGGGCTTCTTCACGTTTGGCCTGTCTTATGTGTGTACCTACAACGCCGAGCAGTTCGTGGTGTCGGCGCTGGTGGCGGTGCTGTTTGCGCTGATGGTGTTCTGGACGCCGATCTGCGCCCGCCTTGCCTTCGGCACGCCGATCGCGCACCGCACCTGGGGCGCCGGCGTGGCCGCGATCGCCGGCGTGTCGCTGCTGTTCTGGCATTCGATCGACAGCGCGCTGCGTGACATCAGCCAGGGCGGACAGGGGCACTTCATTCTCGGCCTGGTGCTGGGCATCGGCGCCTCGATCGCCAGCGCGGCCGGCAGCATCGTGGTCGGCAAGGTGCGCGAACAATCGAACAACCTGATGCTGACCACCGGCTGGTCGATGTTCTGGGGCACCTGCATGGTGGCCATCTGGTGCCTGGCGACCGGCCAGGCATTCGTCATCCCGCGCGCGCCGAGCTACGTGCTGGGCCTGCTGCACCTGTCGCTCTTCGGCTCGGTCGTCGCCTTCATCTGCTACTTCACCCTGATCAACCGCATCGGCTCGAACAAGGCTGTCTACATCGGCGTGATCACGCCGGTGATCTCGGTGCTGCTGTCGATCAAGCTCGAACATTACCGTCCCGGCCCGCTCGAATGGCTGGGCATGGCGGTCTGCCTGGGCAGTGTCGCCTGGGCCCTGCGCGCACCCGCCGCCAAACCCGTGCTCCACAGTGAAACCGAAGTCCAACTGAACAATCCAATCGAAACCCCATGACCGCATCCACCATCACCGCCAGCTTCGCCATCCGCCCCGCCACCCCGGCCGACGTCGTCCCCATCCATTCGATGATCATGGAACTGGCCGTGTTCGAGAAACTCGAGCACATGGTGGTCAGCAGCGAAGCCCTGCTGCACGACGGCCTGTTCGGCGCGCGTCCGGGCGCCGAAGCGATCGTTGCCGAAGCCGATGGCGAAGTGGTCGGCTTTGCCCTGTTCTTCCACAATTTCTCGACCTTCCTGACCCGCCGCGGCCTGTACCTGGAAGACCTGTACGTGCGCCAGGCGCACCGCGGCAAGGGCTACGGCAGCCGCCTGCTGAAGCACCTGGCGCGCATCGCGGTCGAGCGCGAATGCGGCCGCTTCGAGTGGTCGGTGCTGGACTGGAACACGCCCGCCATCGACTTCTACAAGAGCATGGGCGCCGAGCTGCTGCCCGACTGGCGCATCTGCCGCGTGACCGGCGCGCGGCTGACGGCGCTGGCGCAGGACTGATCGCTTCTCCAAAGAAAAAACCCACGGGCTGCTCGCAGCGCCGTGGGTAACCCATTCGTCAAATGGGGAGGGGAGACTTGAATCCAACGGCCCCCAATATAAGGCCCTCCCTACCCGCTCAGGGCGTTCCTTACAAATGCTTACCTCGGTAACAGAACACTAAGATTAGTCAAGCATCTTAAGCTTGCGCACGCTTGAGTGATCACAAATACAACAACGCGCCGTGCATGAAAATGGGTCTTCCAAACGAGGGATATCCATGAAAACGAGCGCCAGACTCAGCTTTAAACTCAGCTTCAAGCCCAACTTCAAGCCCAGCTTCAAACCCCACGCCCCTGCACGGCCGCCTCACGGGGCCGCCGAATGGATCTACCGGTCATGCCTGCGGATCTGGCTGCGTTATCGGCTGGACGCGTGCACGCGCTGCCTGCACACGATTGCGGCGCAACGCGCCAACGACTTCCAGGCCGAGCGTCTGCTGCACCGGGACATCTCCGCCATGCGTTCGCGGCTGCAATCGCTGTAGCCTGTCCCCTGTTCAGTGTTGTTTCAGCGGCTTCGGCGCTGTGCCAGCAGGCGTTCGAATGTCTCGAAGCCGGCCTGGGTCAGCAGCGCCAGCAGGGCCGCCGGAATCGCGCCGGCCAGCAGCATGTCGTTGTCGTTCAATGCCAGCCCGGTGGTGATGCGTTCGCCGAAGCCGCCGGCGCCGATGAAGGCGGCGATCGTGGCCGTGCCCACGCTCATCACCGCCGCCGTCTTGACGCCGGCCAGGATGACCGGCGCCGCCAGCGGCAGTTCGACGGCGAGCAGGGCCTGCGCCCGCGTCAGGCCCAGCGCCAGCGCCGCCGTGCGCAAGCCGGCCGGCACCTGCAGCAGGCCGGTGCAGGTGTTGCGCACGATCGGCAGCAGCGCATAGGCGCACAGCGCCACCAGCGCCGGCACCGTGCCGATGCGGCCGAGCAGCGGAATCAATATCGCCAGCAGGGCCAGCGAAGGCACGGTCTGCAGCATGCCGGCCAGCGCCAGCACCGCCTGGCGCAAACGCGGCACCAGCGCCGCCAGGATGCCGAGCGGGACGCCGGCCAGGCAACCGAGCAGCACGGCGGCGCCCACCAGCAGCAGGTGCTGGCGCGCCAGCGTGGCGAAGCCGTTGCCGAAGGTTTTGGCGAGCAGGCCGTCGCGTTGAACGCCTTCGGGATCGCTTCGGGCACCGGTAGGGTGGACGGGTTTCCCGTCCACGCGTCCAGCCTCCGTCTGCGCGGCTGGATGCGCCATGCCGGGGCAACGCACGCCCAGGCTGGACGCGTGGACGGCGGAGCCGTCCACCCTACCCGCGCACGAGAGCCATTGCTTGGCGATCGCCGCAAAGCTGCCGCCGTCCAGCTCTGCCGCCGCATTCATCACGATCATCGCATCTGCTGAAATGCGCCCTTCCAGCGCACCGATGGCCCGCCAGGCTGCAGGAAAACGCCGCGGCAGGTCGAGGCGGTACAGCAGCACTGCGTCGTAGCGCGGAAAGTAGTGCAGGTCGTCGTCCAGCACGCGCAGGCCGTACTGGCGGATCTTGGCATCGGTCGAGTAGATGTCGGTGACGTCGATCTGGCGCTGCCCCAGCGCCTCGTAGGCGATACCGTGGTCGAGGCCGCGCGGCGTCTGCGGCAGGCCGTAGCGCCGCGCCAGGCCCGGCCAGCCGTCGGCGCGGCCCAGGAATTCGTGCGACAGGCCGATGTGCAGGTCCGGCCGGCGCGCCAGGTCGGACAGGCGCGCGATGCCGGGGCCGCCCGCATCGCGGCCGCGCATGGCCAGTGCATAGCCATTCGAAAAGCCGAGCGGCACGGCGACGCCCAGGCCGAGCGGCTGCAGCGCCGCGCGCATCTGGTCGATCGTGGTCGGCTGCGGATTCTTGAGGATCTCGAGGTCGATGGTGCCGAGATATTCCGGATACACGTCGATGTCGCCCGAGCGCAGCGCCGCCAGCACGATCGCGGTGTTGCCGAGGCCCTGGCGGTGCTGGGCGGGGCCGGCCGTGGCGGCGGTTTGGGTCAGGATCTCGCCCAGGATATAGGACTCGGTGAAACGCTTGGAGCCGACCCGCAGCACGTCCTCGGCGCCTGCCGGGGTCAGGAAAAGCAGGCCGGTGCAGGCCAGCACCAGCAGGGCAAAGCGACGCATAAGAGCTCCATCGATCGAGCGCTCAAGCATACCCGATCATGCTTGAGCAAGGCGCGTCGGCCAGCCGCCCGCTGCAGTTGCTCGGTGCAGGCTGCTCAGTGCAAGCCACTCAGTGCAAGCTGATCTCCGGCGCCCGCGGCACGCCGCCGTGGACCACCAGCCGGCATGGCCGCGCGCCCAGCGCATAGGCCAGGTCGGACGGCCGCGCCACGTCCCACAGCGCCAGGTCGGCGCGCATGCCCGGCGCCAGCGTGCCGATGTCGCTGCGGCCCAATGCGCGCGCCGCGTGCACGGTGCAGCCGCGCAGCGCTTCCAGGGGCGTCATGCGCCATAGCGTGCAGGCCAGGTTCATCGCCAGCAGAAGCGAGGTCAGCGGCGAGGTGCCGGGATTGCAGTCGGTGGCCAATGCCAGCGGCACACCGGCGGCGCGCAGCGCGTCCAGCGGCGGCATGCGCGTCTCCCTCAGGAAGTAATAAGCGCCCGGCAGCAGCACCGCCACCGTGCCGGCGCGCGCCATCGCCGCCACGCCCGCGGGCGACAGGTATTCCAGGTGGTCGGCCGACAGCCCGCCGTAATCCGCCACCAGCGCCGCCCCGTCCTGGTCCGACAGCTGCTCGGCATGCAGCTTGACCGGCAGGCCGAGCCGCCGCGCGGCGGCGAACACGCGCGCCGTCTGCGCATGCGTAAAACCGATGCGCTCGCAAAAGGCGTCGACCGCATCGACCAGGCCGTCGGCCGCCAGCGCCGGCAGCATGCGTTCGCAGATTTCGTCGATGTAGGCGTCGGCGCGGCCGGCAAACTCGGGCGGCAGCGCATGGGCGCCAAGGAAGGTGGTGTGCACGCTCACCGGCAGCATGGTGCCGATGCGGCGCGCCACGCGCAGCATCTTCGCTTCATCAAGCAGGGTCAAGCCGTAGCCGGACTTGATCTCGAGCGTGGTCACGCCCTCGGCCAGCAGGGCGAGGATGCGCGGCAGGCTCTGGCGCAACAACGCGTCTTCGGCGGCGGCGCGGGTGGCGCGCACGGTGGACAGGATGCCGCCGCCCGCGCGCGCGATGTCTTCGTAGCTGGCGCCGTTCAGGCGCGCTTCCCACTCGCCGCCGCGCTCGCCGGCGTGGACGATGTGGGTGTGGCAGTCGACCAGCCCCGGCGTCATCCAGGCGCCGCCGCAGTCGTGGATGGCGGCCGCCGGCGGCGCATCGCGCCGTGCACCGAGCCAGGCGATGCGGCCGCCGCGTACCGCCAGCGCGGCATCCTGCAGTTCGCCAACCCCGTCCACCATCGTGGCCAGGCGCACGTTGGTGAACAGCAGGTCGGCGGCTTCAGTCACCATGGCTAGTCGTCATAGTGGCCGTCCTCGTTGTCGAGGTCGTCCTCGTCGTCGTAGTAATGGATGTCGACGATGAAGATCGTGCCCTGTCCCGCGTCCAGCTTCCAGACCGTGCCCTGGTCGAGCAGCATGGCGTCGTAGCGCACCATGGCGATGCGCTCGTCCTCGCTGCTCAGTTCCAGGCTCTCGCCCTCGGCCAGGAACAGCACGGTCACCGGGGCGCGCGCGACGAAGGTCGAGGGACCGTCCAGGCGGCGCCGGCCGAAGCTGTGGTAGCAGCGGTCGGTGCGCGTCATCGCGTTGAAGTCGGTGCTGGTGCCGCGATTCAGCTTGGCGCTGACACGCGCATCGCCTTCGAAGCTGACCACGGGCTCGGCCGCCGACACCAGGGCCGGCTCGCCGTCGATGTCGAGCGTTACGCCATGGCCTTCGACCAGGGCCAGCGTGCGGTCGACGCCGGGGAAGACCGAGAACGGGCCGTCGGCGCCGATGGTGGCCAGGCTCACGCGCCAGTCGAAGTCGGTGAAGCCGGCGTCCTGCGGGAACACGGCAATCTCGGTCGTACTGCCGGCACCGTTTTTCCACGGGACCGGCGACAAGCCTGCAAACGGAATCAGCATCGTCATTGCATTACCTCAGCAAAATTATCTCGACGTCTTTAGCCCAACGTCAGCGAGGGATCGAACTGCAGTGATTAAACCCCAGCCCTCACGCTTCGCGCAACTGGCGCAATGCAGTCTTGTAACGGGCGGCAATGGCGTCCTGGGCCGGATGGCGGCCGTTGCGCACGGTCCAGCGGCCGCCGGCCAGCACGTCGCGCACGAGATTGTCGTTGCCGCAGAACAAGAAGCGACCGAGCACATCCTCGGGGGCGGCGCCGTCGAGATTCGGATGCGCGCCGTCCAGCACCAGCAGATCGGCGCGGCGGCCGGGTGCCAGCACGCCCAGGCGGCGTCCGCTGGCCTGGGCGCCGCCCAGCAAGGCGCCCTGCCACAGACCGGCCGCGACGTCGGGCTGGCCGGGGCTGGCCACGATGTTGCGCCGCCCGTGCTGCAGGCGCTGGCCATACTCGAGCCAGCGCAATTCCTCGACCGGGCTCTGCGATACATGGCTGTCGCTGCCGATGCCGAAGCGTCCGCCGGCGGCGAGGTAGGGTGCCAGCGGGAACAGGCCGTCGCCCAGGTTGGCCTCGGTGGTCGGGCACAGGCCGGCCACGGCGCCACTGTGGGCCAGCGCCGCCACCTCCCCTTCCGACAAATGGGTCGCATGCACCAGGCACCAGCGCGCATCGACCTCGGCCTGGCCGAGCAGCCATTCGACCGGACGGCGGCCGCTGGCGTCCAGGCACTGCCGTACTTCCAGTACCTGCTCGGCGATGTGGATGTGCAGCGGCCGGCCAGCCGGCAGCGCCCGCGCCAGTGCGTTCAGCTGGCCGGGCGCGACCGCGCGCAGCGAATGCGGCGCGGCGCCCACTTCCAGCTGGGGGCCGCGCAAACCGTCGAGCGCCTCGACGATGCGCAGCACCAGCGCCGGGTCGCTGCGGAAGCGCCGCTGTCCGGGTGTCAAGGGCGCTTCCCCGAAGCCAGCGTAGGCATACATTACCGGCAGCAGGGTCAGGCCAATGCCGGCAGCGCCGGCCGCGGCGACGATGCGGCGCGCCGTCTCGGCCGGATCGGCATACAGGGCGCCATCGATATCGCGGTGCAGGTAATGGAATTCGCAGACGGCGGTATAGCCGTGGCGCAGGCATTCCACGTACAGCTGCGCCGCCACCGCCTCCATCTGTTCGGGCGTGATGCGGTTGGCGAAGCGGTACATCAGGTCGCGCCAGGTCCAGAAGCTGTCGGCGGCGCCGTTTACAAACCCGCCTGCGCGCTCGGTCAGGCCGCCGAGTGCGCGCTGGAAGGCGTGCGAGTGCAGGTTGATCATGCCGGGCAGGACGTAATCCGCCTGTGCGCTACCCGCCGCGGCGACCGCATCCGGCTCGACCCGCACCAGGTCGCCGGCGCCATCCCACGCGATCAGCACGTCGCGCCGCCAGCCATCGGCCAGCAGCGCATGGCGGGCAAACAGCGCGTCGCCGCCCCGGTTCACATGCGGACCCATTCCAGCGCCGTTCCCATCAGTTCGCGCAGCAGCGGCCGGACCCGGGCCGCCGCCTCGGGACGATATGCAAAAGGCGGCGCTTCATCCATGTACAGGCACTGGCACATCTCGAGCTGGAGCGCGTGCACGCCGCGCGCCGGGTCGCCGTAGCGGCGCGTGATGTGGCCGCCCTTGAAGCGGCCGTTGAAGACGAACGAGAAGCGGTCCTGGGCCGAGGCGCCCTGCATGATCGCGCCCTGCAGCTGTAGCGAACAGGACGTGCCGTCGGCAGTGCCGAAGTTCAGGTCCGGCAGGCGGCCCTCGAAGAAGCGCGGCACTTTTGATGCGATCGAATGCGCATCCCACAGCACCACGCGTCCGTGCAGCGCCAGCAGGCGCTCGAGCTCCGCCTGCAGCTGGCGATGATAGGGCTGCCAGTAGCGCTCCAGGCGGCGCGCAACGTCGACGGCGTCCGGCTCGTGGCCGGGCAGGTACAGGCGCTCGCGCGCAAACGTGTCGAGCGGGCACAGGCCGGTGGTGTCCTGGCCGGGGTAGAGGTTGCTGTCTTCCGGCGGGCGGTTCAGGTCGATCAGGTAGCGCGACCAGCGCGCCGCCAGCACCGAGATCCCCATCTCGCCGGCAAAGTCGTACAGCTTGCCGAGGTGCCAGTCGGTATCGGCGCGCGCCGCGGCGCTGGGCGCGTAGTGGCCGGCCAGCTCGTCCGGGATGTCGGTGCCGCCGTGGGGGATCGACAGCAGCATCGGCGTCGAACCCGGTGTGAACCTGAAATCCATCGCATCCCCCTCGCTGTCAGTCGGTATGCAGTGCGGCGAACAGGTCCTTGCATGCGGCCGACAGTTCGCCTTCCATCACCATCCTGCGCGCCGCCTCGATGTCGGGCGCGAAGAAGCGGTCTTCGTCGAACGGTGCCACGTGCCGGCGCAGCGCAGCGTGCACGTGCTCGAGATGCGCCGAGCTGGCCAGCGGCCGGTGGAACTCGATGCCCTGCGCCGCCGCCAGCAGTTCGATGCCGACGATGACGCCGGTATTCTGCGCCATCTGGCCGAGGCGGCGCGCCGCGAAGGTCGCCATGCTGACATGGTCCTCCTGGTTGGCTGAGGTCGGCAAGCTGTCGACACTGGCAGGGTGGGCCAGCGACTTGTTTTCCGAGGCCAGCGCGGCGGCGGTCACGTGGGCGATCATGAAGCCCGAATTCACGCCCGGCTCGCGCACCAGGAAGGGCGGCAGGCCGGACAGGGTGGCGTCGATCAGCAGCGCGATGCGGCGCTCGGCCAGCGCGCCGATTTCGGCGATGGCGAGGGCCAGCGTGTCGGCGGCAAAGGCGACCGGCTCGGCGTGGAAGTTGCCGCCCGAGATGATGGCGGGGATGCCGTCTTCCAACTCATCACCGTCCCAAAATACCAGCGGGTTGTCGGTGACGGCATTCGATTCGATGAGCAGGGTGCGCCCGGCCTGGACGATGAGGTCCATCGCGGCGCCCATCACCTGCGGCTGGCAGCGCAGGCTGTACGGGTCCTGCACGCGCTCGTCGCCGACCAGGTGAGAAGCGCGGATCGCGCTGCCGGCCACCAGTGCGCGGTAGATCCTGGCCGCCGCGATCTGGCCCGGCTGGCCGCGCACGGCGTGCACGCGCGGGTCGAACGGGGCGTCGCTGCCGCGTGCGGCGTCGAGCGACAGGCTGCCCGTCACCATGCCCGCCTCGAGCAGGCGCTCGGCCAGGAACAGGCCGTGCAGGGCGAGCGCGGTCGAGACCTGGGTGCCGTTGATCAGCGCCAGGCCTTCCTTGGCCGCCAGCACCACCGGTTCGATGCCGGCGGCGGCCAACGCCGCGCGCGCCTCGATCAATTCCCCTTGCATGCGCACCTGGCCCACGCCCAGCATGGCCAGGGTCATGTGGGCCAGCGGCGCCAGGTCGCCCGATGCGCCGACCGAACCCTGGGCCGGAATCGCGGGCATGATGCCGGCGTTGTACAGGGCGATGAGCGTGTCGACGATCAGCGGGCGCACGCCGGAAAAGCCGCGCGCCAGGCTGCCGATCTTGGTCAGCAGGATCAGCCGCACCACGGCATCCTGCAGCAGTTCGCCGGTACCGACCGCGTGCGACAGGATCAGGTTGCGCTGCAGCTGTTCGAGCTGTTCATGCGGGATATGGCGCTTGGCCAGGATGCCGAAGCCGGTGTTGATGCCGTAGGCCGGATCACCCTTGGCGACGATGGCCTGCACGGCCCTGGCCGAGGCCTCGATGGCGGCGTAGGCGTGCGGCGCCAGCGTGAGCCGGCCGTGCGCCTGCCAGGCTGCGCGCAGGTCGGACAGGCTCAGGGCGCCGGGTTGCAAGGTCAGGTGGTGGGGTGTTTCGTGGTTCATGACTTATCTAATCATCGGTAATGTCAGGCCATACTTCTTGGCGGTCTCGATGGCCAGTGCGTAGCCGGCATCGGCATGGCGCATCACGCCCGAGGCGCAATCATTGACCAGCACGCGCGCCAGGCGTTTGTCGGCGGCGGCGCTGCCGTCGGCCACGATGACGACGCCGGCGTGCTGCGAATAGCCCATGCCGACGCCGCCGCCGTGGTGCAGCGACACCCAGGTGGCGCCGCCGGCGGTGTTCAGCATGGCGTTCAACAGCGGCCAGTCGGACACGGCATCGCTGCCATCCACCATGGCTTCGGTCTCGCGGTTCGGGCTGGCGACGGAACCGGTATCGAGGTGGTCGCGCCCGATCACCACCGGCGCTTTCAGCTCGCCGGTGCGCACCATCTCGTTGAAGGCCAGGCCGGCCAGGTGGCGCTCGCCCAGGCCGAGCCAGCAGATGCGCGCCGGCAGGCCCTGGAAGGCGATGCGCTCGCGCGCCATGTCGAGCCAGCGGTGCACGCGCGCGTGCTGCGGAAAGAGTTCCTTGATCCTGGCGTCGGTCTTGTGGATGTCCTCGGGGTCGCCGGACAGCGCCACCCAGCGGAACGGTCCCCTGCCCTCGCAGAATTGCGGGCGGATGTAGGCCGGCACGAAGCCGGGGAAGGCAAAGGCGTCGCGCACGCCCTGGTCGAGCGCGACCTGGCGGATGTTGTTGCCGTAGTCGACCGCCTGCGCGCCCAGCGCCTTGAAGTCGAGGATGGCGCGCACGTGCGCCGCGCAGGCTTCTGCAGCAGCCTGCTTCAGGGCCGCGTGTTGTGCCGGGTCCTGCTGGGCGGCCTGCCACTGTGCGAGCGTCCAGCCGAGCGGCAGGTAGCCGTGGACCAGGTCGTGGGCCGAAGTCTGGTCGGTGACCAGGTCCGGCACCAGGCCGCCGGCTTGCGCGCGCCGCACCAGTTCCGGCAGCACCTCGGCGGCATTGCCGAGCAGGCCGATGGAGACGGCCTCGCGGCGCGCCTTGTGCAGGGCGACCATGGCCAGCGCCTCGTCGATGTCGCGCGCCTGCTTGTCGAGGTAGCGCGTGCGCAGACGAAAATCGATGCTGCTATGGCGGCACTCGACGGTGAGCGAGACCGCGCCGGCGAAGCTGGCCGCCAGCGGCTGGGCGCCGCCCATGCCACCCAGGCCGGCGGTGAGAATCCATCTTCCCGCCATATCACCGCCGAAGTGCTGGCGCCCGGCTTCGGCAAAGGTTTCGTAGGTGCCCTGCACGATGCCCTGGGTGCCGATGTAGATCCAGCTGCCGGCCGTCATCTGGCCGTACATGAACAAGCCCTTGCGATCGAGTTCGTCGAAATGTTCCCAGGTGGCCCACTTCGGCACCAGGTTGGAATTGGCGAGCAGGACGCGCGGCGCGTCGGGGTGCGTCTGGAACACGCCGACCGGCTTGCCGGACTGGATCAACAGGGTCTGGTCGTCTTCCAGTGCGCGCAGCGAGGCCAGGATCTGGTCGTAGCAGGCCCAGTCGCGCGCGGCGCGGCCGATGCCGCCGTAGACCACCAGGTGCTGCGGATTCTCGGCGACTTCCGCATCGAGGTTGTTTTGCAACATGCGATAAGCCGCTTCGGTGAGCCAGCTCTTGCAGTGCAGCTGGCTGCCGCGCGGGGCCTGGATCGTACGCGACGGATCGAAACGCGGGTCCTGCAGCGGCGCGGCTTGGCGCATGGCGGCTCCTCGAGAAGGTTCAGCGCAGTCTAGGTTGCCTATACAACACCGTCAATCCCTATTTGCAAGCCGCCGGCTGCTTACTTGCGGTAGACCTGGCGGCCGGCGACCCAGGTTTCCAGCACGCCAGTTTTATGGATATCGTAGGGCGTCATCTTGAACAGGTCGCGGTCGATCACGATGAAATCGGCGTACTTGCCGACTTCGAGCGAACCCTGGTTCTGTTCCTGGTGGCCGGCCCAGGCCGCGTCCAGAGTGAAGCAGCGGAAGGCTTCCTTCAGCGACATCTCCTGCTCCGGATACCAGCCGGCGATCGGGTTGCCGCCGGCATCCTGGCGCGTCACCGCGGCGTGGATGCCGTAGAACGGATTCGGCGCCTCGACCGGGAAGTCGGAACCGCAGGCGATGCGCGAGCCCTGCTGCAAAAAGGTGCGCCAGGCATACGCGCCCTTGATGCGCTCGGGACCGACGCGGGTCTCGGCCATGTTCTTGTCCGAGGTCGCATGGGTCGGCTGCATCGAGGGCACGATGCCGATGGTCTTGAAGCGCGGGATGTCGTCCAGCGTGACGATCTGGGCGTGCTCGATGCGATTGCGCTGCGCTTCAGTGTGGTTGGCCTTGATCTCCTTGGCGAAGGCGTCGAGGATCTGGCGGTTGCCGGCGTCGCCGATCGCGTGCACATTGACCTGGTAGCCCTTCTTCATGGCCTTGCCGATCATGGTGTCGATCTCTTCGTTCGAGTGGAACAGCAGGCCGTGCGAGTGCGGGTCGTCGCTGTACGGCGCCAGCAGCGCGGCGCCGCGGCTGCCCAGGGCACCGTCGGCATACAGCTTCACCGCGCGCAGGGAGTACATGTCCTTGCCGTAGCTGTTCAGCGGGCCGTTCCGGGCCAGCTGGTCGAAATCGGGGCCGGTGCCGCCGATCATGGCGTAGATGCGCGCCGTGAGCTTGCCCTGGTCGGCGAAGCTGCGGTACAGCTTGTCCTGGCTTACCGTGATGCCGGCATCGTGGGCGCTGGTGAGGCCGACACTGGCCATCTTCTGCAGCGACTTCTCGAGCATGGTGCGGCCTTCCGCCTCGGTCGGCTGCGGCAGCACCTTCAGCATCAATTCCTTGGCGGCGTCGACCAGCACGCCGGTGGCATGGCCATCGGCATCGCGCACGATCCTGCCGCCGGCCGGGTCCGGCGTTTTATCGGTGATGCCGGCCAGCGCCAGCGCGCGGCTGTTGGCCCAGCCGGCGTGGCCGTCGACGCGCTCGAACCACACCGGGCGGTCGCTGACGAGGGTGTCAAGTTCCTGCGCGGTCGGGAAGCGCCCCAGCTTCCAGTTTTCCTGGTTCCAGCCACGGCCGCGCAGCCAGCCCTGGCCGGGATTGGCACGCGCGTAATCGGCGATCGCGGCCTGCGCCTGCTGCAACGAGGTGGTGCCGGAAAGGTCGAGCTGGGTCAGCATCTCGCCCAGTCCGAACACGTGGCCATGCGCATCGATCAGGCCGGGCAGCACGGTGCGTCCTTTGAGGTCGACGTGACGCGCCTTCGGTGCCTTGGCCGCCACGTCCTTTGACGTCCCGACCGCGGTGATGCGGCCATTGTCGTCGAAGGCCATCGATGCGAACTGGACGATGTCCCCTTTCGCGTTCAGCGTGTAGCCGTTGGCGTTGTCGATCACGGTGTCGGCATGGGCTGCGGACAGGGCGCCGCAGGCGGCCAGGACAAACAGGGAACACTGCAGGGGGGCGAAGCGCATCGGTCATCTCCGAGTGAATAAAAGGCAAGTATTCAGTGTAGCGAACTTCGGGGTCAGAGCACAATGTCGAGCCACTTTGGGGTCAGAGCACATTTTATGGAAGGGGGCTACGCGACATTGAGTTGCATCCATTCGGTTGGAGACGGCTTCGATATGGTCATGCCTTCATTTTCTATTCTATGAAACCATGGCACGACGACCACGTCTGGTACTCCCCGCAGTACCCCTCCACATCATTCAACGCGGGAATAATCGCAATCCGTGTTTTGCCAGTGAGACCGATTACCTGGTTTATCTGTCGTTACTCCGGCAATACGCAGCCAGGAGCAGTTGCCAGATACATGCTTACGTCTTGATGACGAACCATGTACATCTCTTGTTGTCATCCGGCAGCAGGAACGGGCCGAGCATGCTGATGCGCCGACTCGGGCAACACTATGTTCAGTATTTCAATCGACGCTACCGAAGGAGCGGCACGCTATGGGAAGGCCGGTTTCGTTCCTGTCTGGTCGAACAGGAACGCTACCTGCTGATATGTCACCGCTATATCGAGCTCAATCCGGTTCGCGCCAAAATGGTGAGTGAACCTGGCGCCTACCCCTGGTCCAGTTTTCGTGCCAATGCACTAGGCGAAGAAAATCTTGTGATCACACCCCATGTCGTGTATGCGGGTCTGGGACTGCACGCCGCTGAACGAACGTCGGCCTACCTTGATCTGTTCCAGGAAGTGATGTCCGACCAGTTACTCGAACAAATTCGGTATGCCAGCAACCGCAACTCCCCACTCGGGCCGGAAGCGTTTGTGGCTGACACATCCAGATCGCTAGGGCTGATTCCTGCAAGACCTTACCGAAAACGGCTATCAGTGGCAGACAAGAACTTGGCTGAAAAAGTGCTCTGACCCCGAACTCACTCGGTATTCTGCTCTGACCCCGAATGCTCCCGCTCCAGGTCCAGCAGCGCCCGCTTGCGTTCGATCCCCCAGCGGTAGCCGGAGAGCGCGCCATCGTTGCGCACCACGCGGTGGCAGGGGATGGCGATGGCGACCGGGTTGGCGGCGCAGGCGCCGGCGACGGCGCGGGCGGCTTTCGGCATGCCGAGGCGTTCGGCCAGCTCGGCGTAGCTGACGGTCTGGCCGGACGGGATCTGGCGCAGCGCCTGCCAGACGCGCTGCTGGAAGGCGGTGCCGCGCACGTCCAGCGGCAGGCCGAGGCCGATGCGCGGGGCTTCCACGAAGGACACTACCTGCGCCACGGTGCGTTCAAAGCCGGGTTCGGCGCCGACCAGCTCGGCCTTCGGAAAGCGTTCCTGCAGGTCGTGCAGCAGCGCTTCGGGATCGTCGCCCAGCAGGATCGCGCAGATGCCCTTGCCGGTCGCCGCGACCAGCAGCGCGCCCAGCGAGCACGCGGCCACCGCGAACCGGATCGCTTCGCCGCTGCCGCCGGCGCGGTAGCGGCGCGGGGTCATGCCCAGCACGCCGTTCGAGGCCGCGTAGAAGCGGCCGCTGGACTGGAAGCCGGCGTCGTAGGCGGCCGCGGTGACGGTGGGCGCCTGCGCCAGTTCGCGCTGCAGGCGCTCGGCCCGGCGCGCCGCGGCATAGGCCTTGGGCGTGATGCCGGTATGGGCCTTGAACACGCGGTGGAAATAAAAGCGGCTCATGCCGCAGGCACGGGCCAGCGTGTCCAGGTCGGGTTCGTCGATGGCGTCGTCGATCAGGCGGCAGGCCCGGGCCACGATGGCGGCCTGGCGCTCGGCCAGCGGCGGATCGAGCGGGCGGCAGCGCAGGCAGGGCCGGAAGCCGGCCGCTTCGGCCTCCAGGCTGCTGGCGTGGAAGGCGACGTTGGCGCGGCGCGGCGTGCGTGACGGGCACGAGGGCCGGCAGTACACCCCGGTGCTGCGCACCGAATAATAGAACTGGCCGTCGGCCGCCTGCGAGCGGGCGCAGACTGCGGCCCAGCGCGCGTCGTCGCCCGCAATCGTCTCCAGCTGTGTGTTCATGTCTGCGCTCCCGATAACAAGATGAATACGAATGCCTGCATGGTACGCAGCCGCGCCGCGCGCCGCACCCCGGCTCTTGCTTTCAAATCCGCGATGCTAGAATGCGCCCCTAACTAGAACGTAGACCGGGCACCGGCCCGGCTCCCGGAGAAACCAGTTTGGACGGACAGACCGCGCAAGATACTAGGCCACCGAGCACGCCACCTGGCATTCCCATTTTCCAGCGTATCAAGGATTACCTGCTCGGGGAAATCGCCTCGGGCCGCTGGAAGGAAGGCGACCTGGTGCCGTCCGAGCAGGCCCTGGTGCGCCAGTTCGGCGTGTCGCGCATGACCGTCAACCGCGCCGTGCGCGAGCTCACTGCCGAACAGGTGCTGACCCGGCGCCAGGGGTCCGGTACGTATGTCGCGCCGCAAAAATACCAGGCCACGCTGGTCGAGATCCGGAATATCGCCGACGAAGTGCGCGCGCGCGGCCACGTCCATGCCAGCCGTCCGCGCCTGCTGGAAAGCGGCGCGGCGAGCGAGGCGCTGGCGGCGCGCTTCGGCGTGGCGGCCGGTGCGCCGCTGTTCCACTCGCTGATCGTGCACGAGGAAAACGGCCGTCCGATCCAGGTCGAGGACCGCTGGGTCAACCCGGCCTGCGCCCCCGCCTACCTGGAGCAGGACTATACGCGCATCACGCCCAACGAGCACCTGATGGCGGCGGCGCCGCTGCAGGGCGCCACCTACAGCATCGAGGCGCTGCCGGCGCCGCGCGAGGTGGCCGAGATGCTGGCCATCGCCCCCGGCAGCGCCTGCCTGGTGCTGAAGCGCCAGACCAGCTCGAACGGCCTGGTGGCGTCGGTGGTGACGATGTGGCATCCAGGCGATTTGTACAAGTTCACCGGCAGTGTCGGTTGAAACAGTGTCAGGCACGCCACGCCTGCAAAAAAAAGCTGCCGGCAGATCGTACACAGGGCTTGCCGGTACGCGATAATGCCTCATCTTCCTTTGCGATACCGGGGTCCGGCGACGTGTTAGGTTTTTGTACAAAGCTCACGAACACGTTTCAGGAAAATAGGTTATTATTTCAGCCAATCCCCGCCTGACGTCCTCTTGCAGATCTTCCACTGTTTGAAAAGTGCACACACTGCCTCCACCATTGTGTTGCCGAACCAAGTCTGACAAGTACGGGAACCGGCTGACGCTTGTCGACAACCGACAGCGGCAATGACCCATCCAGGCGCGAACCTATAACTGAGTGACCTACCTCTCCTTGAGGAAAACATGAGCGAAAACATCAAACACATCAGCGATGCATCTTTCGAAACCGACGTGCTCAAGTCCGAGCGCCCGGTCCTGGTCGACTTCTGGGCCGAGTGGTGCGGTCCTTGCAAGATGATCGCCCCGATCCTGGAAGAAGTCGCAAAAGAATATGACGGCAAGCTGTTGATCGCGAAGATGGATGTCGACGCGAACCAGGCCGTGCCGGCCAAGTTCGGCATCCGCGGTATCCCGACCCTGATCCTGTTCAAGAACGGCGTCGCGGCCGCACAAAAGGTCGGCGCCCTGGCCAAGGGCCAACTGACGGCCTTCATCGACAGCAACATCTGATACCATAGGCGGCGGCAGCGCGCCCGCGCGGCCGCCCTTTCTTCAGTACGGGAAGGCGATCGACTCCGATGCCCCCTAATTATTAACCCACGCAGTTCCCTCCCCTACCTTTACTTTCCCGTCACGGGACACCCGACACATGCACTTATCTGAACTGAAGGCAATGCACGTCTCCGCCCTTCTGGAGATGGCGATCAGCCTGGATATCGACAACGCAGCCCGCCTGCGCAAACAAGAACTGATGTTCGCGATCCTCAAGAAACGCGCGAAACAAGGCGAGCAGATTTTCGGCGACGGCGCGCTCGAGGTATTGCCGGACGGTTTCGGTTTCCTGCGCTCGCCGGATGCGAGCTACATGGCATCGACCGACGACATCTACATCTCGCCGTCCCAGATCCGGCGCTTCAACCTGCATACGGGTGACTCGATCGAAGGCGAAGTGCGTACGCCGAAGGACGGCGAGCGCTACTTCGCACTGGTCAAGGTGGACAAGGTGAACGGCGAATCGCCGGAAGCCTCGAAGCACCGCATCCTGTTCGAAAACCTGACGCCGCTGCACCCGAACGAGCCGCTGCGCCTGGAACGCGACATGAACGGTGCCGAAAACATCACCGGCCGCATCGTCGACCTGATCTCGCCGATCGGCAAGGGCCAACGCGGCCTGCTGGTGGCGTCGCCGAAATCCGGCAAGTCGGTCATGCTGCAGCACATCGCCCACGCGATCACCGCCAACCACCGCGACTGCACCCTGATCGTCCTGCTGATCGACGAGCGTCCGGAAGAAGTGACCGAGATGCAGCGTTCGGTGCGCGGCGAAGTGGTCGCCTCGACCTTCGACGAACCGGCCACCCGCCACGTGCAGGTCGCCGAGATGGTGCTGGAAAAAGCCAAGCGCCTCGTCGAAATGAAGAAGGACGTCGTGATCCTGCTGGACTCGATCACCCGCCTGGCACGCGCCTACAACACCGTGATCCCGGCCTCGGGCAAGGTCCTGACCGGCGGTGTCGACGCCAACGCGCTGCAGCGTCCGAAGCGTTTCTTCGGCGCGGCCCGTAACATCGAGGAAGGCGGCTCGCTGACCATTATCGCGACTGCCCTGATCGAGACCGGTTCGCGCATGGACGACGTGATCTACGAGGAATTCAAGGGCACCGGCAACATGGAGGTGCACCTGGAGCGCCGCCTGGCCGAGAAGCGCGTCTACCCGGCGATCAACCTGAACAAGTCGGGCACCCGCCGCGAAGAGCTGCTGATCAAGCCGGACCAGCTGCAGAAGATCTGGATCCTGCGCAAGCTGCTGTACTCGATGGACGAGATCGAGGCGATGGAGTTCATCCTCGACAAGATGCGCGCGACCAAGAACAACATGGAATTCTTCGACTTGATGCGTCGCGGCGGCTGATCCGGCCTACCGGATCGACGGGCTCACGCCTGGATGGAAAAGGCGAGGCGACTCGCCTTTTCTGCTTTTTGCGCTACGATATATATAGGTCAAGGCTTGGGGAAGTCCAGCCCGGAAAATTCGGGGTGATACCTTCCTGGAGAGCCCGATGATTTCCGACGAATTGCATGACGTCACCGCCCAGCGCGCCAACGGTTTGCTCGACCGGCGCCTGACGGTCCTCGAAACCCGTTTCGACACGACACTCACCATGCTGCCCAACAAAGCCGACCTGGCGGACCTGAAAGCGGAACTGAAGGCCGACATCCACGGCGAAGCGGCCCACCTCAGCAAATGGATGGCGGCCACCGCCGTCACGATGGTGATCGGCTTCAGCGGCATGATCCTGACCGTGCTGTCGCGCCTGCCGCACGCCTGAAGCGCCTCCTGGGCCGCGCCTGCGGCAGTGGTTGCCTCCAGGACGCTGCTGGCTTATAATCACCGGTTCAGCACCTAACCCTGGCAAGTGATCGGCAATCGGGTCGAGAAGCAGCAAGACCGACGAAGTGCCGTTTGGCTACCAACTTAACCAAGGCAAAACCATGAAAACCAGTATCCATCCGGATTACCGCGAAGTCGTCTTCCACGACCTGTCGTGCGATTTCAAATTCATCACCCGCTCGACCATCAACACCCGCGAAACCATCGATTTCGAAGGCAAGCAATACCCGCTGGTCAAGATCGAGGTGTCGGCTGAATCGCATCCGTTCTTCACCGGTAAGCACAAGATCGTCGACACCGCTGGCCGCGTCGAGAAGTTCCGCCAGAAGTTCGGTGCAGTCGGCTCCAAGACTTCGGTCGCCAACGGCTAAGTCGCCGAGGCTCGACTACCCGGGAAGCCTGCGGGCTTTCCAAAAGGAAGCCAGCCGGCTTCCTTTTTTTTTGCCCTCGACAAACCTTGCTGCCGCCCGCACCGGTTTTTCGAGGTGCCCTATACTACGCCACAACAATAATTCAACGCACCACGCAGCGTGCGCAGCTTATCGATGAAACCAGTCCGCCTCCCCGCCGCCGCCACCCTTGCGCTGCCACGATGGGCCCTGTATGCACTTGGCCTGTTGTACATCCTGCCGGGCCTGATCGGGCGCGATCCGTGGAAGGACGATGCCGGCAGCTTCGGCATCATGTGGACCATGGCCCATGGCGGTATCCAGGACTGGCTGCTGCCCAACATCGCCGGCCTGCCGACACCCGAGGAAGGGCCGCTGGCGTTCTGGCTGGGCGCGCTCTGCATCAAGCTGTTCGGCTGGCTGGTCGGCGACGTGATGGGAGCGCGCGTCTCGACCATCGGCGTGATCGTGCTGGGCACGGTCTCGCTGTGGCATGCCGCCTTCCACCTGGGCCGGCGCGCCGAAGCCCAGCCGCTGCGCCTGGCCTTCGGCGGCCAGCCTGAACCGGACGACTACGGCCGCACCCTGGCCGATACCGCGGTCCTGATCTATATCGGCTGCCTCGGCCTGCTGCTGCACAGCCATGAAACGCTGGCCGTGACCCTGCAGGGTTCGCTGGTCGCCTGGTTCCTTTTCCGCTCGGTCCGCTATATCGAAGACGCCACGCCGCGCAACGCGGTGCTGGTCGGCGTCGCCCTCGGCTTGCAGGCCCTGACGCGCGGCTTCGCGTCGCCGCTGGTCCTGCTGGTGGCGCTGTTCCTGTGCATGCGCATCCTCAAGCTGCGGTCGGCCCACACCCTGCGCCACTTCGGCCAGGCCGCCGGTACCGCCGTATTGATATCGCTGGTCTGGATCGTGCCGGCGGCGCTGGCCAAGCCTTACGGCCTGTCCCCGGTCGGCGACTGGCTGATGTGGAACGCCAATCAGCTCAGCCTGCCTGACTGGACCGCGCTGAAAGCCTTCGTGCGCGTCGGCGTCTGGTATTGCTGGCCGGCCTGGCCGTTCGCGGCCTGGGCCGCGTGGGCCTGGCGCCGCCAGCACGGCCTGATGCACATCATCCTGCCGACCTGGTTCGTAGGCGCGCTGGTGCTGCTGCTGCTGTGCGACCCGGTCTCGGAAAACGGCGACCTGCTTAAACTTTTGCCGCCGATGGCGCTGATGGCCGCCTTCGGCCTACCGACCATGAAGCGCGGCGCGATCAATGCGATCGACTGGTTCTCGGTGATGGTGCTGACCCTGCTGGGCGCCCTGGTGTGGCTGTTCTGGATCGCCAAGCTGACCGGCGTGCCGGCCCAGCTCGCCAAAAACGCGCTCAAGCTGGTGCCCGGCTTCCATCCGGAATTCGGCATCGTCGCCTTCCTGGTGGCGGTCGCGGCGACCGTCGGCTGGATCTTCCTGGTGAACTGGCGCCTGTCGCGCCAGCCCTCGGTGCTGTGGCGCGCGGTGGTGCTGTCGTCCGGCGGCCTGATCCTGCTGTGGGTGCTGTTGATGACACTGTTCCTGCCCGACCTGAACTATGCGCGCAGCTACGCCAGCGTGGCCCAGCAGCTCGCCGCGCGCCTGCCGGCCGACGCCGGCTGCATCGGCACCAACGTCGGCCCGGCCCAGCGCGCATCGCTCGCCTACTTCGGCCACCTGCCCTTCGCCCGCGTCGACCAGGACCGCTGCGAATTCCTGCTGGTGCAGGACAGCAGCGGGCGCCGCGCCGGGCAAACCGGCCCGGTGGAGCGCGCCCTGGCGGAAGGCCGGGTGATGCAGCACGGCGACGGCGTCTGGGGCGGACGCGACGTGATGCAGGACTTCCACCCGCGCGACTGGACCCTGCTGTGGGAAGGCCGCCGCCCGTCGGACCGCGACGAACGCTTCCGCCTGTACCGGCGCACGCACTGAACGCGCGTGCCGCAAAAAGACCACCCGTGCGCCGGGTGGTTTTTTTATGCCCGTGGCCGGCACCGCTCGTTGCCGGCACGGACAGGCGGCCTCGCTCGGCCTTGCCTCAAGGCATTTTATCCTAGGAAAAGCCTCGTTTGAGAAAGATCAATCCTTCCTGGGAGCGGGTGCTCAAAAATGACGTTACGGCATACAGCACGTGCCGTCCCAGCCAAGGAGCCCATCATGAAAAGCGTAACATTTTCCGATATCCAGCACGCCCGGGATCGCGCCTGCTTCCTGCCTAGCCTGTGGTCGATGCGTGGCCGGACGGTGGCCGCGATGACGCTTGCGCTCGGCCTGCCGGCCCTGATGATGGCCTTTCATTTGCTGGATCCGGATGCGCCGCTCGGCTACATCGTGGTGCCGGTGCTGCTCGGCGGCCTGCTGCCGATGATGCACGTGCTGCCGGGCCGGCTGCAGGTCAAGACCCGCTTCGCCGCCTTCCACCTGGTCGGCACGCTCGACGATGCGCTGGACAAGCTCGGCTACACCCAGACCGGCCGCGCACCAGGCACCGTGCACTACCGCGCCCGCGCCGAGCGCTGGCCGCAATGGCAGCACAAGGAAATCACCGTGACCGTGCGCGACCATGCGCTCGAAGTCACCGGCCCGATCGCCGCCCTGCGCGAGCTGCGCCAGCAGATGGATTGCTGAGGGCGCCGCTGCCGGGCGCACGCAGGCACTGGTCAGTTTGCCATGGCATGTGCTAAGATGCGCGCCTGCGCTTGCAGCCTCTGTGGCGGAATTGGTAGACGCACTTGACTCAAAATCAAGCGCCGTAAGGCGTGCCGGTTCGATTCCGGCCGGAGGCACCAACGACTCATCCTTAGTAGTCCAGCATCGTCCATGAAACCGCGTATCTCGCTCTGGGAACGCGGTTTTTTTGTCCGCAGACGTTTGACCTCGTCCATCACCATCCAGCGTTTTTGTATCCATGCTTTGTTCACAGATACCGAACGCCAAATGTCATGGATCTAAAATGCCCAAACTCTGCGCCCCACTGACGGACACCGCCATTCGCAACGCCAAACCCAGGGACAAGACCTACACCTTGGGCGACGGCGAAGGCATGTACCTCGAGGTCATGCCAAACGGAACAAAATTCTGGCGCATGGCCTACAGGCAACCGAACGGCAAGAATAACCGGCTGACCTTCGGAAAATATCCTGAGGTATCGCTTGCGGAAGCCCGCGACAAGCGGCTGGTAGCCCGGAAACAGCTAGCCCAAGGGATCGACCCCGGCAGGACCAAGCGTGAAGAGAAACAGGCCAAGGAAAAGGCAGCGCTGAACACCTTCGAGGCGGTTGCTCGTGCATGGCTGGAAAGGACGGCAGCCGACCGGGCCGCCAGCACGCAAGAGAAGAACACCGCGTGGCTCGAACGGAATATTTTTCCGGTGATCGGCGCCCTGCCCATCTCCACCATCAGGCCGTGGGACGTGCTGAGTGCACTGCGCATAATCGAGAAGCGCGGTGCGATCGAGTCGGCGCATAAGATCAAGCAGCTGTGTGGCCAAGTCTTTCGGTTCGCAGTAGCGAGTGGCCTTGCGGATCGCGATATGACGGTAGACCTGCGTGGCGCATTGTCAGCGGTTCCGGAAGCCCATTATGCTGCAATCACTGACCCTAAAGAGGCTGCACGACTGCTGCGTGCTATCGACACTTACGATGGCCATGCCTACGCCATTGCCGCGCTAAAGCTGGCGCCGCTCGTATTCGTTCGCCCTGGGGAGCTGCGTGCCGCTGAGTGGTCCGAGATCGACCTGGACGCGGCGGAATGGCGAATTCCCGGCTCCAAGATGAAGATGGGACAGAATCACATCGTGCCGCTGGCAACGCAAGCTGTCGGGTTGCTACGCGATCTCTATGCGATGACAGGCCACGGCAAATTTGTATTCCCTAGCGTCCGCACGGGTGAACGCTGCATGAGCGAGAACACAATCAACGCAGCCTTGCGTGGTATGGGATATGGGAAGGACATGATGACTGGGCACGGCTTCCGTGCGATGGCGCGCACGATTATGGATGAAGTACTGGGGGAGCGAGTTGATTTGATCGAACACCAGCTTGCACACGTAGTCAAAGACCCTAACGGACGCGCCTACAATCGGACGGCACATCTGCCTGCCCGGCGCTTGATGATGCAGCGGTGGGCGGACTACCTTGATGCAATCAAACGGGGCGGTGGACCACCCGACACCAAGCAATACAAGTTAGGACACTTTATCAATTGAAACTGCAGTTGCGGCGGCAGCGGAAAAGTGCCGCCTGTGCTGCGGGATGCATCTCAGATTTAAAAATACCGCCGCGCGCACACCAATTTACTTAGCACGGATTAATGTAAGTAATTCGTCGTATCGTTTTCTATTGCACGGCTCGCTTTTTCCGCCCAAGAACTCTTCTGGGTGCCTAAACTGGCGGGATGGCCGGTCTTGCCAGCTCGTCCATAATTCAATATTCGCACCACAGCCCTTTATAACAGCCTGGCTTAGAAAGCTGCGAAGGCACAGGCCGAATCTGCTGCCCTAGTCGGCATTTCCATTAGCATCAGCACCTTTATCCGGCCGGGAGCGCACGCGACCCAGAAGTATGATGCCAGCCCAGCCAAGGCATTGCCAGTCGTCGCCGCATCGGTCGAGGGCATCGGCGTCCCGCGCGCGTCAACGCCAGGGTCGAGGCTATCGCAAAGTCATCGGGCATCGTCGTTGCGCCGGCTGCTGCGCTCTCGTTATTAGGCGCAGGCCCGGTAATCGCTGCCCGCATTCCTGCGGTCTAGAGGAAGCGATTTCGACCAGGTGCGGATGGCGTGAGCTACAAAGAGAAAGCCGTGGTCGAGTGCCAAGCCTTTTTTCTATGTGGTCGAGCTACCACGCAGCACCTCGCGTTGCTATTTGTGTAACTCGTGTACACTGGCGGATATTATGGTCTCGCCCGTTTGCGAATGATCGCGGCGAACAACGTTGGCGGTGAGAATGCGAAAAAAACAAATTAAGGCAAAGGCTAAGCACCAGCGCACGGCGCTAAAATCTGCGCGTGAGCGTGCTAAGTGGGCGAATGGAAAAAATGCCTTAGATTACGTCACCTTTTACGGAACTGTCCGTATTTCGTCACTTGACCCGGTTGATCTTGGTGCTGATGCTGGCAGTAAATCGCAACATACGGACGCTTCGAAACCGGTCTATCCACCAGTGGTGCCGCGCGCTAAAGATGGAAACGAATTAGTGTCTGGCGACCACATTAGCATGCAGATGGATAGTGAGTTTTTGGGGGTCCAAGTACCATACTGGCATCATGGCCTATACCTGGGGGGCGGTGAGTTTGGTCACATGGTCATCCACTATTCCGGCAATGCTGGGCCGGAAAGTACTGGGAAGATCGAAATTGTGCCAATTGATAAATTTGGCGAAACATACCAAATTGAGGTGGTGCCTCACCCAAGCCCGAAGTATAACAGAGAGGCATCTATTCGGCGAGCGATGAGCCGCCACAAAGAAAACGCTTATAGCCTGCTTTTTAATAACTGCGAGCATTTCGTTAACTGGTGTATCGACGGCGAGCACCGAAGCGAGCAGGTAGATTTGGCGGCAGGATTAACGCCAATAACCTCGTCCATATATGCCAACGTGCTGCGACCGCAGGCAATCAAAATGATGCGCGAGAAGTTTGATTCTTGATTCCCAAACGATAACAAAATTCCCGGCACATGCTGAAGGTCTCTCAGTTAGAACAGGGACATTTGCGGGAGCTCAGGCAATACTTGGCCCTTGGCGAATTGGATAACGCTGGCACGCGCACAGCATGCACACGTGATTCTTCTTTGCTTCAATTGTCCAAAGAGGGGCGAACATCTAATGAAGGAGCTTCTGTTGTGAAATATCGTCCTACAACTAGCTCTTCAGTATTAAATGTGGGATTAATCTCCGAAGTTGCACAAATAAGTTGAAAATCTACTTTATAGTTTTTGCACTCATTAACAATGATCTCTTGGAGTCGATGAGAACGCGCCTTTTCCATACCTCCATCATCGATCCCGTCAAGCATTAGAAATCGTGGCAACCTCATGAACTCTAATTGCGTACTTGTCGTCAGCAATGCGAGATGAAAAATATGGCGCAAAACAACTGCTGAGCTTTCCGAGAAATTACGTGCGCCGTTCACATACACCGAATTCTCGACAAAGTCATATGCAAACGTTTCCGGATTCATAAACTCTCTTTGACGCGGCAAATCCTCACGTAAAAGTCGTTTGGCATGATTGGCAACTACATCGGCAACCAGTTCTGTCCGCTTAGCTTGTTTAGCAGTTAGAATCAAAACTCTATCGTTAAGGGTGCTTTCTTCATCGCGAAGAGCATCACGCTTTCTTTGAAGTTCAGCGACAATAGAAGCTAGCCTTTGCTTTTCGTGAATTTGATTAATTTCCTCATCCAGTGCGCCAAGACGTCTGGATGCTTGCTCAATTGCGGTTTCAACTTCTGACGACCAAATCTCACCTGATATTTTATATTCACGCTCAAGTTTTCGAAGTGTTGTAGATAGCTGCGGCAATTTCTGTTTTATTCCAGATATTTCATCGCTCCGGCTTTGCATGAGACCAATCGACTCCTTCAGCTGTACGCTAATCTCATTGCGTAGCCGCAGAGCTTGTGACTCGACGTAACCTACTTTTTCGGCATTCGTACATAATCCGCAGTGCCCAGGCGTCTCTTCTCGACCATCAAGCGACGTCAAGCAACTCGGACAAAAATAAAACTTCAAATTACCTAGATAGCTTCTCGTCGCAGACGAGTCGTCGAGGCTCTTCAATCTTGACTGGAGCTCATTGACAAACAATGCGGAGTCTGCTTGATCAAGTTCAAGATTGGCTAATTGCTGTCTTAGCTCAAATTCCTCTTTTCTTGTTTTATCTAACTTTTGGCGCAGTTTTTCATCGACTTTCTTTATTGATTTTGCCTCGTCATTTGACAATGACCTGGTCTTCTTAAAAAGTAAAAGTGCATTGATTTGACGCTCTCGTTCAGATTCTAGGTCAGACATCTGGTCGTTAATAAAGTCGAGAGTAGACGACTGTCCAGAGCGACCGAGAACATGATAAATACTTCTTAACTCAGCCTCCTGCTTCGCTAAGGTAGCGGTAACTTCACGTAGACGCAGCTGAGCACTATATAGCTCGTCATCATACACACCTGAAAGATATCCACCGACAGTCTCTCTAGTCAAGGCGCTGTCGTAAGCATCTAACCGGAATATTGGGCTATGGACGCTCGGTTGATCTGCATATAAAACGCGGAGCAGCTGATGGATAGTCAGGTTAGAAGCGCCATCCCCTTGTGCTTGAGGCATTTCAAGTCCCTCTATAAGTACTTGGGAAAAGCTCAAGCGATGAGCGCTTCTAGAAAACGGATATAACTCCCATAGCTGGGGCCCCGCCACCAAGGCCTCTTCCATTTTCCCCCAGAAAATCGCCATCGGCCGTTTAGGTTCTTTGCTAATCTCTCGGCGTAACGTAACTGCTTTACCATTAAGCTCTACTTCAACGAAAACGTCGGTGCAAAGCAACGCCTCCTTCTTCCACCTAATGTTTTCCGCGCCTAATGAATAAGCCAAGAGGTCCATCACAGACGTTTTTCCTGAGCTATTTACACCTCGAATAAAATTAACTCCAGGATGAAAATTTGCGTCAAAAGCTTTATGTCCGCCTTGGAACACTAAAAGGCGATTTACCTTTATGAAAGGCTTAAGAAACATTGTCATATCGATATTCCATTAGTCCAGTGCGATGCTTGAGTCCGCCCTCTCCGAAGATCTCCACATCCGAAAGTTTATCCAATATGAAATCTAATATTTCTGGATGTTGGTCTTCAAATTGGCGAATACGAACTGTGAGATCTTGAGGAAGTTTCCAAGTTGTCCGAATTGCAATACCATTTTCGAATTGCTGTTTATCAATAAGCCCAGCGCCAACAATACACGAAAAGGCCGCGTCTTGGATTACTGCCAACTCACGAAATACCGACTGTTGATTAGATATCTCATGATATGGATTATAGATCTTATTTGCTAAAGCTCTTCCATAAGACAATTCAGAAGGCAGTCTAATTTTCGCTACACGAGCCGGGAAAAGCACATAAAAATCCAATAGACGCACTGTATCTACACGAACATTTCCCAGTCGTTCTATTATCAACAATAAACGAAATACACAATGATAAGCATCATAAAGAGGATGATAAATTAACATTTATCCCACCTAATATGGCAATTTCCTCCCAAATAATATACGAGAGCCCAAACATCTTTGATAGAGAGATCAAGCATGTTCTCACCTAGCGAAGCATGTATTTCCCGCACGAGCTTCAGAATACTTTGATCGACGACTACAGAATTGGCGTCGTTTTGAATAAGGGGAGTACTCGTCAACGCAAAGCCGGTATGTATTTCATCGAGGACTAGAGTGTAGATTTTTTGTGCTGTGCGGGAGGTTTCGTGCCGCATTATTGATTTTGTTGCGCGTTCTTTTAATTGTTTTGCCAAATAAAGTTCAGAATCCCTACCTGCAGCAATTAATTTTTCTTCAAGTCCCCTAACGTCGCCGTCTGTGGGAGACGATATGTAGTGCTGTAGAGCTTCATCAATACCCGATGTTAAAACTCCAGCCGATTGCTCATCTTTGAACTTGTTGTAGAGGCGCTCTAGCTGACTATTCACCATAGAAACAGGCGAATTAAAGGAGATATTTGTGGTTGTCTTATTACCTGCGACGATATCTCCCGCGGCAGAGTTGTTCTCCTGCCGCGTTATGGGCAATAGGCTATTTACCACGATTATTTTTATTCATATCTCCGCCGACAATATCACCGCCAGCGAAATTACCGCTCTGATTCACTTTGTTCACTCGATTACTGCTGCGTTTGGAAACCACTATTCTTGCTGACCATCCTGCAACAAGGCCGAGTACAAGTGTTATTAAATGTTCGACAGCCCATTTCCAATCCATTTTTACCTCCAAAGAAAAATATGCAAATTAACACAATTTAATAGAAAGAAACTCACTTTTTGTAACAACTTTGGCTGTTCGCTACAATCTGGTCTAACCCTCAGAGGCTACTGACTACATGGCTGTGTTAGCGGCAACGATCCTTATCGTGGCGAGCTGCGCTGTACATCAAACATTAAGGCGTCCAGCCGTACCTGTCCAGTTTTCCTGATCAGGTCAAGCGCCTCCTGCTCGGTAGAGATCGTCGTAGTGCCGATGTCACGATGGCTCAGTTAGGCGGCGCCACTACGCATGTGTCCCCCTGCATCAGCGCGGCTTTAGCGAAGGTATGACGCAGCCAGTGAGGCGATGCTTGCTAGAGCTGCTTCGTCCGGTCGTGATTGCCGATTGATTCTAAGAAGGTCGCGAGGGTGCCCAAACGCGTTGCTTCACGACATAGTACAAAATGTGGCATGAGGTGATGGCTCGCCATTTGTCAAAGTCCCGTCGTGTCGACACGCTTTTCAGTAGCACTCCAAGGGCGGTAGCCGCACTGCGTTGCATCCTTGGCGACAGCAAGAGTTACTGACCTGGGAACGCCGGTTTTTTGTCCGTCGAAGTTTGAACTCGTCCATCACTAGCCCCCGTTGTGACTTCGATGCCGATCGACTGAAGAGACGCGAACCATTGTTAATCTCGAAGAGATTAACAATGCGAGACGCCAGTCTATCCTGCCTAAAAGCCAAACCCAAAACTCTGCTTTTAGCATGTTCGTGCCATGTCTAATTACACTTGGTCGGATGACTGCAACTCAGATAAGTCGCAGTAGTGCAGCACCGATAACAGGTACAACATCTCCTTCTCGCTGCGCGCCGCCACTTTAGGGAAGCTTTCACAGACGAATGCTGCTCGGCAGAGCAAGGCATACAAGCCGTGACTGAGCTTAAGTAGTCTCCCTCGTTGACTAGAGTTATGCGAGCAGCGCGCAATGCGCTGGCGCAGTCCATATCGCGTGTCCACAGTACGTCCTTGCATCACGCCAGCTCAAGAATTGGTCGGCTCGGCGGTTCAAACCACATGTCGATACAAGATCTAGGGGTTTATGCATACATGCCGAGCTTTTGTTGGGAACCTCAACCGGTGTCAACCCACTGTGCAGGATTCATTGCGACAAAGGCTGCGATTTCGTCATGACGGAAATTGTTTTCTAAATTTGTTAAATATTCTATAATAGCAACAAAATATCGATCTTGAACAGTTCCGCACTAAAATATCCAGCAGCTCAACAACAAGGACAACGCCAATGTCCGCTATCCCCTATTACGAACAGCACGCAACTCGACTGGTCACCCAGTACGAGTCGCTGTTATTTGAGGATGTGCACGCAGACCTGATAGCCATACTGCCGGCACCGGGCGCCACTGTCCTAGATATCGGCGCAGGTTCCGGCCGCGATGCAGCCTGGCTCGCATCAAGGGGATATGACGTCGTGGCCGTCGAGCCATCCGAGGCCATGCTCGCCCACGCACGCGCAAAACATCCGTCGAGCCGGATCCAATGGCTGTCCGACAGCCTGCCAGACCTGGCGAAAGTCCGCCGCCTCGGCCTGAACTTCGACCTGATCCTGCTATCCGCCGTGTGGATGCATATTCCTTCAGCTGCGCGCCAGCGGACACTGCGCAAACTGGCGACGCTGCTGGCACCGAAAGGCCGCATCGCGATTAGCTTGCGACTCGGCGCGCCAGACACCGAGCGCGAGATGTACGAGGTCTCTTTGCCGGAACTGGCCGGCCTTGCGCAGCAATTCGGGCTGCGCATCGTCCACACCAGCGACAGCCAGGACAAGCTGGGACGGAGCGAGGTGTCGTGGACGAACGTCGTGCTGGGTCTCCCCGACGACGGTCTAGGCGCCCTGCCCCTGCTGCGCCATTTGATCCTGGTAGACGAGAAGGCATCAACATACAAGATCGCGTTGCTGCGCGTCCTGGCCCGCATCGCCGATACCGCGGCGGGACTGGCCCGCTACGACGCTGAGTCCGTGGTCGTCCCACTAGGTCTCGTATCGCTCTTCTGGCTACGCATGTACAAGCCGTTGATCGAAAATTCCTTGCCTCAGATGCCACCCACGCGTCTGGGCACCGGCCCCGGCTTCGTCACTAATAACTTCACGTCGCTGCGATCCGTGACGGCAGTCGAGTTGCGCATCGGTTCCGTGTTCCGCGACCAGACGGCCAAACACCTGCACCAGAGTCTTTCAGAGATTTCGCAGGTGATCCGCAACATGCCCGCGAACTACCTGCGCTGGCCCGCAAGCGACAATCCAATCTTCGAAGTTACCCGTCGCCGCCAGATCCCCACGCCGTCTCCGCTGCAAATCGATGAAGCCTTTTTGTGGAGCCTCGGCGACTTCCGCATTCCGCTCGAGATCTGGCAAGCGCTCACGCACTACAACGTGTGGATCGAGCCTGTGCTCGTGTCCGAATGGGTCAGGCTGATCGAATCCTACTGTTCGGACGGGCGACCCGACGTCCGCACGCTGGCACATTCGCTGCTCGCATGGGTAGACCCTGCGCGCGATACCAAATTCGCCAGGGCGGCGGTCGATCGCATGCGTGCAGCGGGCAAGCCAGTGTATTGCGTGTGGTCGGGTGCGCGTCTGCGCGACGAGTACGACGTCGACCACTGCTTCCCGTTTGCCGCATGGCCCTGCGGCGACGCATGGAACCTGATGCCGGCGTCGCGGCTGGTCAACATCCACAAGTCGAACCGGCTGGTCACCCAGGCTGCGCTGGAACGCGCGAGCGATACCATCAGCAGTTGGTGGGATGACGCCTTCCTGAGTCAGGGCGACGGGCTGCGGCGCCAATTCTTCCTCGAAGCAGCACAGACGCTGCCGATTCTTGTGGCCGCACCGGATCCGGCAGACGTCATCGATGCGATGAAACTCCATCGCATCCGGTTGAGCAAGGATCAGGGACTGCGCCCTTGGGAACCCGCCAATACTGCCGGGCGCAAACAAGTTGCCGCGCCAAGCCTGGGCATTTCGTCATGACGAAATCACGTCAAAAGGCAGCGAACCTTGATTAGCACCGCCAGTCAAATGTGCCTGGAGATTCTGCAAAGAAGACCGCATCCACACCCCTAGCCGGTTGAGCATCCACAGGTGCATCCATGCCACAGACAAGCCCGCAACGAAAACCCAGCAACCATGCGGCTTTCGGCCAAGTCCGCGATTCCGGCCGGAGACCATCAGCAAGTTTCAAGCATGTCAGAGAAGTTCATCGAACCCGCGCCCCTCACCATGAGACCGCGGGTTTTTTGTTGCCCGCGCCTTGCTACCCCTGCTGGAACGGCCGCGCATCCACCGGAATATCGATCACGAACGTAGTACCCGCATTCGCATCGCTGTACACGACCGCGCTGCCGCCATGGCCTTGCGCCACGCTGCGCACGTAAGGCAGGCCCAGGCCCCAGCTGGCGGTGGTGGAGGCGCCGGCGTCGCTAGAGCGCACGAATTGCTGGAAGATCGCGTCCAGCTCGCCGGCCGGGATCGGCTTGCCCTGGTTGCGCACCGACAGGATGACGCGGCCGTTGCTCTCCCCGACGCTGACGTCGATCGGGGTGCCGGCAGCGCCGTATTTCTGGGCATTGTTCAGCAGGTTTTCCAGTGCGCGCTCGAGCGCCGCATCGTTCCACCAACCCTTGACGCTGTTGCCGGTCAGGCGTACGTCGGCGCCCTGGTATTCGCGTGCGCGGTCGGTGACGCTGCGCGCCAGCGCCATCAGATCGAACTCGGTCAGGGTCAGCGCCAGGCGGTCGCCGGGCTGGATCGACAGCGCGTCCAGCAGTTCCTTCAGTATCGTGCCCATGCCCTCGCCGTTCTTGACGATGCGCTGGGCCCACTGCGCGATCTCGGGCGATGGGTTCAGGCGCAGGATCAGGTTGGCGCCCAGCACCATGTTCGAGGCCGGCTGGCGCAGGTCGTGCGCCAGTGCGCCGGCGAAGCGTTCGCGCAGCGAATCGGTCGCCGCGGCGAAGGAACGCACGCTTTCACGCACTGCGCTGTCGATGGTCAGGTGCAGCGTGCGCCGCTCCGGCGCGGTCAGGATGACGTCGTGGGCGTCGAGTACGTCGAATACGATACTGCGGAACATCTGGAACTCGGCCAGGATACCTTCCGCATCGAAGTCGGAGAGGGTGGCGCGCTCGACGCCGTGCTCCTCGCCGATCGAGGTCACGTCGACGCCGTCGCGCTCGAAATATGCCGGTGACAGCACCGAGCACAAGCGCTCGTACAGCACCGGCATGGTGTCGATCAGGACCGGATGGCTCAGTTTGCGGGCGCTGGCCAGGCTGGCGCGCACTTTGGTTTCCCATGAGTGCAGCACGGTCTCGCGCAGCGCCAGCATGCGATAGGAACTGACTGACAAATCGTCGGTAGGGATCAGATGCGAATTCACGGCCGTCTCGCTAAGGGGAGCAAGTTGACAATGTTACACAAGCAGCGCGCCCCGGGTCGCACGCCGTGTTTCCGCAACTCAGCGCCTGGCTGCGTCGCATCGCGTACTGGAGCAGGTACCGGCAGTTGCCTGTTCAACCAGTATGACAGCAAAGGCGGCGTCAACCACAATGCATGCTACCAGTACAACTTTGTGGCGTTACGGTGGCATGCATGCCACATCTTGGCTTGGTGAGTATCGTTTTTACTGAATTTTTTTATTTGGAACAACTTTCCACACGGAAAAAATGACATACTTGCGTCTGCACGATAGTTTCCATGAATCAATTCGGATACCCATAATCCATGCTGTCACTTTTCACCCTGCCTGACGATCCGTCCCTGCTCAGCTACGGGTTCTATACGCCGAAGCTGGTGATCCTGTCGGTGCTGGTCGCGATCTTCGCTTCCTGGATGGGGCTGCTGATCGCCGGCCAGGCTGCGGCCAACCGTGCCCAGCGCTGGATCGTGCTCGGCACCGGCAGCCTGGCGCTGGGCACCGGCGTGTGGGCCATGCACTTCATCGGCATGCTCGCCTTCGACCTGTGCACCGACGTCGACTACGCACCGATCCCGACCATCATCTCGGGCCTGCCCAGCATCGGCGCCTCGTTCGTTGCGCTATGGCTGATCGCGCGCGAGCGCCTGGGCGGCTGGAACCTGCTGGCGGGCGGCGTGGCGGTCGGTGCCGGCATCGGCGCCATGCACTACGCCGGCATGGCCGGCATGCAGATGGGCCTCGAGCTGCGCTACGACCCGCTGATGTTCGGGCTGTCGATCGTGGTGGCGGTGGTGCTGGCAACGCTGGCGCTGTGGGTACGCTTCGGCCTGTCGAACGTGACGCGCCTGAAGGAAGCGCATCGCCTGCTGCTGGCGGGGATCGTGATGGGCTTCGCCATCGCCGGCATGCACTATACGGGCATGGAAGCCGCGCGCTTCGTCGGCCATGCGACGCTCAGCGCACAGAAAGCCGCCGGCAGCACCTACCTGGCACTGTGGATCAGCATCATCACGGTGGCCTTCACCTTCGTCGTGCTGGGCTTGAACGGCCTGCTGCGCTACCGCCAGCTGTTCCGCGAACTGTCGCGCAGCGAAGCCTGGATGCGCGCCCTGCTCACCACTACCGTGGACGGCGTGGTCACGGTCGACCGCGCCGGCACGATCCAGGAATTCAACGCGTCGGCCGAGCGCATCTACGGCTGGAAGCGCGAGGAGATCCTCGGCAAGAACATCCGCCTCCTGATCGGCAACGAAGAAGCGTCGGAACGGGGCGGCCTGCTGCGCACCCTGGCCAGCGGCGAGATCAGCGACAGCGCCCGCAGCGCCGACGTCACCGGCCTGCGCAAGGACGGCAGCATCGTGCCGATCCGGCGCGCGGTCGGCCATGCGCGCCTCGGCGAACAGGAACTGTTCGTCTGCTTCATCACCGACATCACCGAACGGCGCGAGATGGAACAGGCGCTGCGCGCCAGCGAGCAGCAGTTCCGTTCGCTGATCGGCAACATCCCCGGCATCTCCTACCGCAGCCTGCTGCAGGGCGAGCATCCGATGCTGTTCATCAGCGACGCCGTCGAACGCGTCACCGGCTACCCGGCTACCGACTTCATCGGCGCCCCGGCGCGCCGCAGCTTCGGCAACCTGATCCACGCCGCCGACCGCGTGCGCGTGTCCGAGACCATCGCTGGCGCACTGCGCGACAACCGTCCCTACCTGGTGGAGTACCGCCTGCTGCACGCCGACGGCAGCACCCGCTGGCTGTGGGAAAACGGCACCAGCGTGCGCAACGACGCCGGCGAACCGTATTGGCTGGACGGCGTCATCCTCGACATCACCGAGCGCCGCCAGATGGAAGAAGCGCTGCGCGAGGCCAAGGAGAACGCCGAGCAGGCCGCCGCCGCGCGCGCCAGCTTCGTGGCCAACATGAGCCACGAGATCCGCACCCCGATGAATTCGATCCTCGGCTTCACCGACGTGCTGCTCGACGGCGAACTGGCGGCCGACCAGCGGCGCCACCTCGACACCATCCGCAGCGCCGGCCGCGCCCTGCTGCGCCTGCTGAACGAGATCCTCGACACCGCCAAGCTGGAAAAAGGCGCGGTGGAACTCGAGCAGAACGACTACAACCTGCTGTCGCTGATCGACGAACTGTCCTCGACCCTGGCCGCGAATGCGCGCGCCAAGGGCCTGCACGTCGACATCCACTACGATCCGGCACTGCCGACCTGCCTGCGCGGCGACGAGCTGCGCGTGCGCCAGGTGCTGACCAACCTGCTCGACAACGCCATCAAGTTCACCCAGCAGGGCAGCGTGACCCTGCATGTCGAACTGGACGACGGCCAGCTGCATTTCTCGGTGAAGGACACCGGCATCGGCATCGCGCCGGAGCGCCTGGCCGCGATCTTCGAACCGTTCACCCAGGCCGACGCCTCGATGACGCGCCGCTTCGGCGGCACCGGCCTCGGCACCACCATCAGCAAGCAGCTGGTGGAGCTGATGGGCGGCCGCATCTGGGCCGAAAGCGTACCTGGCCAGGGCACCACCTTCCACGTGATGCTGCCGCTGGTGCTGGCGCGCTTCGCGCCGCAGCAGCCGCGCGTGCGCACCGCCGCCGCCTTGCCGCCGCTGCGCGTGCTGGTGGCCGACGACGTGCCGCAGAACCTGGAACTGCTGCAGCTCCTGATGGCGCGCCGCGGCCACACCATGACCGCCGCCAGCGACGGCGCGGAAGTGGTCGACCTGGCCGCGCGCGAATCCTTCGACCTGATCCTGATGGACTTCCAGATGCCGACCATCGACGGCCTCGCGGCGACCCGCCTGATCCGAGCCCAGGCCGAAGCCGCAGGACGCGAGCGGGTGCCGATCATCGCCATGACCGCCAGCGTGCTGCCCGCGCACCGCAGCGCCAGCGTCGAGGCCGGGATGGATGGCTTTGCATCGAAGCCGGTCGACTGGTTCGCGCTGTCGCACGAGATCGCACGGGTGCTCGGCCTGGCGTCCACCCAGCCCGCCGACGACCTGCCGGCGCGCGAGCGCGAGGTGCTGAACCGCCACGCCGGCCTGCGCCGCTGGAGCGGCAAGCAGACCGCCTACGACGAAGCGCTGGCCCATTTCGACAGCCAGCACGCCGGCCTGGCGCAGGCGCTGTCGGCACAGGCCGCGGCCGCCGACTACTGCACGCTGCGCATGCTGGCCCACAAGGTGCGCGGCGTGGCCGGGAATCTCGGCCTGGAAATGCTGGCCGACACCCTGGGCATCCTCGAAGGCATGGTGGACGGCGACAGCGGCAAGGTGTTCCCGGGCGCCGAATCCACACTGCAGGACACCCTGCGCGAGATGTGCACCCAACTGGACCGGGCCCTGGAAACGATCCGCGCCGCCCTGCCCACGCCGGCGCAGGCGCCGGCCAAGGCGGCCCAGGCGGTACGGCCGACGGTCGACCTGGAACGCGCACGCCGCGCCGCCACCTCGCTGCGCGAGGCACTGTGCCGCGGCGGTCTGGAAGATACCTCGCTGGCCGGCCTGGCGGCGGCGCTCACCGGCCATCCGCTGGCCGCGCGCGTGGCGCAAGTGCACGCGGCGCTGTCCGACTTCGACTTTGAACTGGCCCTGCAGCAGCTCGACGCCGTGCTGGAGGTCCTCGACGAATCCGTACCGGAGATCCACCCATGACCAACCGCCATTTGCCGCTGATCCTGGCGGTCGACGACGAAGCCAGCAACCTGCAGTTGCTGCGCCAGATTTTGCAGGACCATTACCGCCTGCGTTTCGCCAAGGACGGCACCCGCGCGCTCGAACTGGCGCGTGAAGAATGTCCCAACCTGATCCTGCTCGACGTCATGATGCCGGGCATGAGCGGCTATGAAGTGTGCGCCGCGCTCAAGGCCGACCCGGCACTGGCATCGATCCCGGTGATCTTCGTGACCGCCCTGAACGACACCGACGACGAGCTGGAAGGCTTCGAGGCCGGTGCGGTCGACTACATCACCAAGCCGATCAGCCCGCCGATCGTGCGCGCGCGCGTGCGCAATCACCTGTCGCTGGTGCGCATGGAAGCGCTGCGCGCGTCGCGCCTGGAAATCGTCCAGCGCCTCGGCCTGGCCGCCGAGTACAAGGACAACGAGACCGGCCTGCATGTGATCCGCATGAGCCATTTCGCGCGCCTGCTGGGCCTGGCCGCCGGCATGACCGAGCTTGAGGCCGACGACCTGCTGCACGCGGCGCCGATGCACGACGTCGGCAAGATCGGCATCCCGGACCGCATCCTGCAGAAACCGGGGCCGCTCGACCCGGAGGAATGGAAGGTCATGCAGAGCCACGCCCTGATCGGCGCCGAGATCATCGGCGAACATGACGGCGGGATGCTGGCGCTGGCACGCAACATCGCGCTCTCGCACCACGAAAAGTGGGACGGCAGCGGCTACCCGTACGGCCTGGCCGGCGACGCCATCCCGCTCGAGGGCCGCATCTGCGCGGTGGCCGACGTGTTCGACGCGCTGACCTCGGTGCGGCCGTACAAGAAGGCCTGGACCGAAGAGGAAGCGATCAAGCTGCTGGTCGACCAGAAGGGCAAGCATTTCGATCCGGCGCTGGTCGATTTGTTCATCGCGCAGATGCCGGCGATCCGCGCGATCCGCCAGCGCTGGGCCGAGCAGGAACCGGTGCCGGAAAAGGCAGCCGCGTAGTCCAGTCAGAGCATGCTTCGCCTGAACGCGTGGACGGGAGACCCGTCCACCCTACCCGAAACGCAAGCATCATCCCACCCCGGCCGGCGCCAGCACCACCGGCGCCTCGCGTGCGGCGACCTCGCGGTACAGCGCCGCGTATCCCTCCGCCATCTGCGCCGACGTGAACAGCCGCCAATAACGTTCCTCGGCGCGCCGTCCCATCGCGCGCGCCATCTGCGGGTCGTCCCACAAGGCCTGCAGCGCCGCCCGCAGCGCCGCCGGATCCGACGGCGGCACCACCAGCCCGCTTTCGCCGTGCACGTTGATATAGCTGGTGCCGGTGCCGATCTCGCTCGAAATCATCGGCTTGCCGAACATCGCCCCTTCCAGCAGCGAGATGCCGAAGGCTTCCGAACGCAGGTGGGAAGGAAACGCCACCGCGTAGCACAGCTGCAGCAGCGCCACCTTGTCGGCTTCGTCCAGCGCGCCGGCGAAGGTCACGTTGTCCAGGCCGAGGCGGGCCGCATGCACCTTGAGTTCGCGCTCGATCGGCCCGGCGCCGGCAATCACCACCGGATAGGAGGTGCCGGCGACCGCATCGAGCAGGATGTGCAGCCCCTTGTAATAGCGCAGCACGCCGATGAACAGGAAGAACTTCGGGCCGACCCGGGCACGCCACTGCGCCAGGCGCGCCGCGTCCGGTTCGGGATAGGTGCCGCGGTCCAGGCCGAAGGCGATCACGCGGGTCTTGTCGCGGTAGCGGCCCAGCACGGTCGAGGTGGCAAGGTAGTTGGGCGAGGTGGCGACGATGGCGTCGACGCTGCCGAGGAAACGGTGCATCAGCGGCCGGTACAGGCGCAGCAGGGCTTGCTGGCGCACGATGTCGGAATGGTAGGTCACCACGGCCGGCTTGCCGGTGCGCGCCGCGAAATGCGCGAGGTCCATGAAGGGCCATGGAAAATGGTAATGCACCACGTCGGCATCCTGCGCCAGGCGTGCCAGGCGGCCGATGGCGCGCAGCGAGACCGCATTCGAGGCCAGCTCGAAGTCGAGCGGCACCCGCTGCACGGTGTGCCCTTCCACTGCCAGCGGCGCGCTGCGGCCGTCGCGCGACAGCGACAGCACCTCGCTGGCGATGCCGAGCCGCGCAGTGCCGACGCACATCTGGCGGATGGCCTGCTCGATCCCGCCGACCGAATCCGGAAAGTAGGTCTTGTAGAAGTGCAGGACACGCATGGCAGGCCATTACAGGAGGCGGCGGTACACGGCGGCGGTCTGGCGCGCCGTCGCGTGCCAGGTCAGTTGGGCGGCGCGCGCACGGCCGGCCGCGATGCAGTGCGCCCGCAGCCGCGGCTGGCGCACCATGGCCAGCAGGGCATCGGCGATGGCGCCGGTATCGAGCGGATCGACCTCGACGGCGGCGCCGGCCGTCACTTCCGGCAGCGAGGTCGTGTTGGCCGCGACCACCGGCACGCCGGCGGCAAAGGCTTCCACCACCGGGATGCCGAACCCTTCGTACAGCGAAGGGAACGCGAACACGCCGGCGCCGGCATACACATGGCGCAGCCGGGCCGGATCGTCGAGCCGGTTCAGCCACACCAGGGCGGCGCCGTTGCGCCGCGCCGCTGCCAGGCGCCGCAGTAACCCTTCGGCGCGGGCGCCGGCACGGCCGACGATGACCAGCTGGCGTTCGGCGCGCACCACCGCCGGCAGCGCCAGGTAGGCATCCAGCAGGCGCTCGAGGTTCTTGCGCGGCTGCAGCGTGCCGACGAACAGGAAATAGCCTGGGCGTAAGCCGTTGGCAGCCAGCGTCGCCGCCACCGCTGCCGGCGGCGGCGCCTGCAGCCAGGCCTCGTCGACGCCGCACGGCACCACCGTGATGCGGCGCGCATCGACGCCGAAGCTCGCGACCAGTTCGTCCACGGCAAAGTGCGACAGCGCGATCACGTGGTCGGCCTTTTGCGCCGCCTTGCGCTGCAGCCAGTTTTTGAGGCTGCGCAGGCGCGGGTTGCACCATTCGGGATGCGTGAGCGGCAGCGCATCGTGCAGGCTGGCGACCACCGGACAATCCATGCGCACCACGCGGTAGTCGGTCACGTGGAATACGTCGGCCGGCACGTGCACGCGGTGGCGCTCGGACATCAGCAGGTCGGACAGCGAGGCGCGCTCGAAGGACCGGGCCAGCGGCTGCCCGGCGCTGAGCACGGCGCGGCCGCGCGCACGCGGCCAGGAAAACGGCAGCACGTCGCAGCCGGCACGCGGCAGGTGGCGCAGCAGGGCGCGCGTATAGACGCCGATACCGTCCATGTGGCCGCCGTACAGCGCCGGCTCGATCATGGTGGTGCCGAGGCCGATGCGGGGCAGCATGGTCAGCTCCCGTACATCCAGCGCAGCGTGTCGGCCAGCTGGATCGGTTCCAGCGCGCCGATGGTGGCGGCCAGCCTGGTATTGTCGCCGGCCAGCGTCAGCACGTCGTTGGCACGCACGAAGGCCGGATTCACCCGCACCTCGATGCGGTAGCCGGCAATCTCTTCCATCATGCGCAGTACGCTCTGCAGCGAATGCGCGCGTCCCGAACACACATTGAAGGCCTGGCCGGCAGGCGCCGCCGCCAGCAGCCGGCGATAACTGCCGGCCACCGTGCGCACGTCGGAAAAATCGCGCGCGATCGCCAGGTTGCCCAGTTCGATGCAGGGCGCTCCGCGGCGGAAATGCGACACGATCTTGGGCAGCAGGAAGCTGTCGCTCTGGCCGACGCCGGTGTAGTTGAACGGACGCGCGATCACGATCGGCAGCTTGTCCATCCACAGGCTGGCCATGTATTCCATTGCCAGCTTGCTGACCGCGTAGTCGTTGGCCGGCCTCGGCGCCACGTTTTCGTCGATCAGCCCGGCCCGGGCATTGCCGTAGATGTTGGCGGACGAGGCCAGCAGCACGCTGGACGGCGCATGCGGGCTGGCCGCCAGGGCTTCCAGCAGGTTGCGGGTGGCGGCCACGTTGACGCGGTAGATCTGTTCGGCGTCCGGGTGGGCCACGCAGGCGATGCCGGCCAGGTGCACGGCCACGTCCGGACGGACCTGCTCGACCACGCCGGCCACCGCCGCGCGGTCGAGCAGGTCGGCCACAAAGATATCGGTGGCAAAGACATCGGCGCTGAAGACCCCATTGGCACCGTCCGGCAGCATGGTGCCGAACACACGGTAGCCGGCTGCAGCCAGCTCGCGTGCCAGGTAGCTGCCGGTAAAGCCGCGCAGCCCGGTGATCAGGGCGCGCCGGCCCTCCCCTTCGCGCGCACCGCCGGCGCGTGCCGCCTCGACGGTGGCGCCTGCCGCTTCGGCGCTGGCCATGCGCTTCATGTCAGAATCCGTAGCCGCGTTCGTTGCGGCGCAGGTCGGCCTCGACCATCATCCGGCACAGCGCCTCGAGCGTGGTGCCGGCCTTCCAGCCGAGCTCGCGCTGGGCCTTGGACGGGTCGCCGACCAGCAGGTCGACCTCGGCCGGACGGTAGAACTTCGGCGACACCCGCACCAGCAGCTTGCCGGTTTCCGCGCAATGGCCGGTCTCGGCGTCGCCCTGCCCCCGCCATTCGAGATGGATGCCGGCGGCGCGGAAGGCCATCGCCACGAAGTCGCGTACGGTCTCGGTGCGCCGGGTGGCCAGCACGAAGGTATCCGGCGCCGGGGCCTGCAGGATGCGCCACATGCCGTCGACGTAGTCGCGCGCATAGCCCCAGTCGCGCCGGGCGTCCAGGTTGCCCAGCTCGAGCACGTCGAGCCGGTTGAGCACGATGCGGGCCACCGCATCGGTGATCTTGCGGGTCACGAATTCGCGCCCGCGCAGCGGCGACTCGTGGTTGAACAGGATGCCGGAGCTGGCGAAGATGCCGTAGGCCTCGCGGTAATTCACCGTCATCCAGTGCGCATACAGCTTGGCGGCACCGTAGGGGCTGCGCGGATAGAACGGCGTGTTCTCGGCCTGCGGCACGGCCTGCACCTTGCCGAACATTTCGGAGGTGGAGGCCTGGTAGAAGCGCGCTTCCGGATGCACGATGCGGATCGCTTCCAGCAGGTTGACCGCGCCGATGCCGGTGATGGCCGCGGTGGCCACCGGCTGGTCGAAGGACACGCCGACGAAACTCTGCGCCGCCAGGTTGTAGACTTCGTCGGGGCGGGTCGACTCGAGCAGGCGGATGCTGGAAGCCGGATCGGTCAGGTCATACTCGGCCAGCGCCAGGTTCGGGTGGCCGGCGATGCCGAGTTCCTCGATGCGCCAGAAATTGACCGAACTGGAACGGCGGAAGGTGCCGGTTACGGCATACCCTTTTGCCAGCAGCAGTTCGGCCAGGTAGGCCCCGTCCTGACCGGTGATCCCGGTGACCAGCGCTTTTTTTGAGGTATGCATGTCGAGCCGATTCCATGTGAGAAATCATGCAATACTTGCAATATTCGATATGCGTATTATCGGGGAAAAGCAGAGCTGAAAACCTGCGATCAACTCATCCTTAGGAGTAGCTCAAGCTTTAGTCCGGTTGCATTAACTGCCGGGAACTTAATCGCCTCTAACTGATCCATAAGACGAAAAAAAAACCGCAGGCCTCGACCCGCGGTTCTTGTCATCCCACTGAAAAAACGATCAGCGCTGCGACACCGCATCCACCACGCACAGCGCGGTCATGTTGACGATGCGGCGCACGGTCGCCGACGGCGTCAGGATGTGCACCGGACGCGCGCAGCCCAGCAGCACCGGACCGACCGCGATGCCGTTGCCGGCCGCCGTCTTGAGGATGTTGTAGGCGATGTTGGCCGACTCGATGTTCGGCATCACCAGCAGGTTGGCGTCGCCGGTCAGGGTCGACTGCGGCATGATCTTGGCGCGCAGTTTCGAGTCGAGGGCGGCGTCGCCGTGCATCTCGCCGTCGATTTCCAGGCCGGGCGCCTTCTGCTGCACCAGCGCCAGCGTCTCGCGCATCTTGCAGGCCGATTCGCTGTTCGAGGTGCCGAAGTTCGAGTGCGACAGCAGTGCGGCGCGCGGCGTGATGCCGAAGCGTTCCAGTTCCTCGGCCGCCATGATCGTGATCTCGGCCAGCTGCTCCGCGTTCGGGTTCTCGTTGACGTGGGTATCGACCATCGCCAGCTGGCGCTCCTGGGTGATGACCAGGTTCATCGCCGCATACACGTTGGCGCCGGCACGGCGGCCCAGCACCTTGTCGATGAATTCCAGGTGCGCCTGGGTGGTGCCGTAGGTACCGCAGATCATGCCGTCGGCATCGCCCTTGTGGACCATCATGGCGCCGATCAGGGTATGGCGGCGGCGCATCGCCAGCTTGGCCATGTCCTGGGTCACGCCCTTGCGCATCACCATCTGGTGGTAGGTCTGCCAGTAGTCGCGGTAGCGCTCGTCGAAATCGGGGTTGATGACGTCGAAGTGCTCGCCCAGCTTCAGGCGCAGGCCGAACTTCACGATGCGCTGTTCCAGCACCGCCGGACGGCCGACCAGGATCGGGCGCGCCAGCTTCTCGTCGACCACCACCTGCACCGCGCGCAGCACGCGTTCGTCCTCGCCTTCGGCGTAGACGATGCGCTTGAGTTCCGGCGGCGTGGTCTTGGCGACCTGGAACATCGGCTTCATGAAGCTGCCGCTGCGGTACACGAACTGCTGCAGGCTTTCGGCATAGGCGGCCAGGTCGGCGATCGGGCGCGCGGCGACGCCGCCGTCCATCGCGGCCTTGGCCACGGCCGGCGCGATATGGGTCAGCAGGCGCGGATCGAAAGGCATCGGGATCAGGTATTCCGGTCCGAACGACAGGTTCGAGATGCCGTAGGCCGAGGCCACGATGTCCGACTGCTCGGCGTGGGCCAGGTCGGCGATCGCGTGCACCACGGCGATTTCCATTTCGCGCGTGATGGTGGTCGCGCCGCAGTCCAGCGCACCGCGGAACATGTAGGGGAAGCACAGCACGTTGTTGACCTGGTTCGGGTAGTCCGAACGGCCGGTCGCGATGATCGCGTCGCTGCGCACGGCCTTCGCGTCTTCCGGCAGGATTTCCGGATTCGGGTTGGCCAGCGCCAGGATCAGCGGGCTCGGTGCCATGCTGGCGACCATGTCCTGCTTCAGTACGCCGCCCGCGGACAGGCCGAGGAAGATGTCGGCGCCCGGGATGACGTCAAGCAGGGTGCGGTGCGGGGTGTCCTGGGCAAAGCGTTCCTTGTCCGGGTCCATCAGCTCGGTGCGGCCTTTGTAGACCACGCCGGCCAGGTCGGTGACGAAGATGTTCTCGATCGGGAACCCGAGGTCGACGATCAGTTCGAGGCAGGCCAGCGCCGCCGCGCCCGCGCCCGACACCACCAGCTTGCATTGCCTGAGGTCCTTGCCGACCACCTTCAGGCCGTTCAGGATGGCGGCGCCGACGATGATCGCGGTGCCATGCTGGTCGTCGTGGAAGACCGGGATCTTCATGCGCTCGCGCAGCTGGCGCTCGATGTAGAAGCACTCGGGCGCCTTGATGTCTTCCAGGTTGACGCCGCCGAAGGTCGGCTCCAGCGCGGCAATGATGTCGATCAGCTTGTCCGGGTCGGTCTCGGCGATCTCGATGTCGAACACGTCGATGCCGGCGAACTTCTTGAACAGCACGCCCTTGCCTTCCATCACCGGCTTGGACGCCAGCGGGCCGATATTGCCCAGGCCGAGCACTGCGGTGCCGTTGGAAATGACGGCGACCAGGTTGCCGCGCGCGGTGTATTTAAAGGAGTTGGCCGGATCCTTGACGATCTCCTCGCAGGGCGCGGCGACGCCGGGCGAGTAGGCCAGGGCCAGGTCGCGCTGGTTCAGCAGCGCCTTGGTGGGCGTGACGGCGATCTTGCCGGGGGTGGGAAACTGGTGATATTCGAGCGCTGCAGCCCGCAGTTGTTGGCGTAATTCTTCTTTCTTATCGATTGACGCATCCATGCTTCGCTGGCCTTCTTTGCTGACTGGGGGCTTACGATTTTAGCAGAGTGGTTCGGGGTGCCGTCTACGTATTTTTACCGACAGCCATGCGCCATGCATGACGGGCCCTGCCGGCACCATCTTTTCAGCTGCGCGCGGCCTTCAGGAACAGGTCGTGCGCCGGTGCGAACCCGCTGTGCAGGGCCAGGTAGGCCGCACCCCACACCTTGGCGTCGGGTCCGGTTTCCCCCGCCAGCACCTGCGGCGGCTGCACGCCGCGCCAGTCGTAGCGCCGCAGCGCCGCATCGACTTCGCGCAGCAGCTCCTCCAGCAAGGGGCGCGCCACGACGCCGTCGATGATGACGCCTTCCAGGTCGAGCACGCAGGCCGCGCCGCCGATGGCGAATGCGATCGCGTCCGCGGCGCGCGCGATCCAGGCGCGCGTGAGCGCCGCCCTGGGGGCCTGCAGCAGGCAGGGGTCGGCCAGCGCGACCGGCGCCAGGCCGGCCTGCGCGCACATCGTTTCCAGCGTGACCAGCGACGCCTCCTCCAGCAACTGGCCGGCCCCGCCGCGGCGCCCGGCCAGTCGGAGCGGCATCGAGCCCACCGCGCCCGCATTGCCGTGGCGTCCGCCATGCGGCTGGCCGTCGATCACGAGGCCGCCGCCGACCAGCACGTCGATGAAGATGTACAGGTAGTTCTCCAGTGCGCGCCCGCGTCCGGCCACCAGTTCGGCGACGCAGGCCGCCGCGGTGTCCTTGGCAAATTCCACCGGCAAGGACGTCATGGCCTGCAGGCGCGCGCGCATGTCGACGTGCGCCCAGGCGTCGGCGCTGCCGGGCGCCGCGCCCAGCAACTCCTGCCAGCCTTCGAGCGTGAGCGGCGCAGCCAGGCCGATGCCGGCCAGGCGGCGCGCGCCCTCCTCGCCCAGGAAGGCATGGATGTCCTCGAGCTGCTGCGCGATCAGGGCAAACACCGCGTCCACATCCGGCGCCGCATATGGCGTGCTGGCATGCCAGCGCTGCGCCCCGACGAAATCGAGCAGCAGCACATCCAGGCTGCGCCGTCCCAGGCGCACGCCCACGAAAAACGCGGCATCGGGACGCAGGGCGATCGGACGCGAGGGCTGGCCGACCTTGCCGCGCAGCGACGCCAGGCGCATCACCATGTCCTCCTTGAGCAGGCGGTCGACGATCACCGATACCGTTTGCGTGCTGAGATGGGTCAGGCGTGCCAGCTCGGCCTTGGGAAGCGGCCCATGCAGGCGCAGCGCCTGCAGCAGCACGCGCTCGTTGTGTTCACGCATGCCGACCTGGTTCGACCCGAGCGTACGCGGACCGTCACTGTCCGCATCCCTGCCGCTATTGCCTGGGGTTTGAAAATAGTACGACATTGAACGAACTTGGAAGAAGGTTGGACGAAGATGGGAGCCGGCTACTGTACGCCAACTTGACTAAATAAATCAATTTGATTTATTATTTGCCCTTCCCCGGCGCCGGCGAGGCAAGAACCACCGCTCTGACCGCACCGTGCCGCTTGTCCAAAAGCATGTAATGAGAAAGGGGCCGACATGCAATTCTCGATAGACCTGATGGGCTACGTGGCCGCGTTCTGCACCACCGCCGCCTTCATTCCGCAAGTCCTGCTGGTGTGGCGCCAGCGTTCCGCCAAGGGCATTTCCCTGGCGATGTACCTGTCCTTCTGCTTCGGTGTTTTCCTGTGGCTGTGCTACGGCATCATCATCCAGGCCTGGCCGCTGGCCATCAACAATGGCATCACGCTCGCCCTCGCTTCCAGCGTGCTGGTCATGAAATGGCGCTTCGACCGCGTGCCGCCGGCAAGCAAGCCGGAGCAAAGGAGGAGCGTCCATGCGTGATACCGCCGATACAGCCCTGTCCAACGCCTTCCTGCAGCGGCCGCCGCGCGATACGCGCGCCACGCTGCCGCGCTACGACCGCAGCCGGATCAAGGCCGGCATCGCCCATATCGGCGTCGGCAATTTCCACCGCGTGCATCAGGCCCTCTATATCGAGCGCTGCCTGCACCTGCCCGGCCATGAAGACTGGGGCATCGTGGGCATCGGCCTGGGCGACAGTGACTCTGCCCGCGCCAAGGCGGATGCCTACGCGCGCCAGGACGGCCTGTATTCGGTCACCGAATTCGCCGCCGACGGCACGGCCGCGACGCGCGTGGTCGGCGCCATGGTCGATTACCTGCACGCCCCGCGCGATCCCGGCGCCGTCCTCGACCTGCTGGCCAGCCCGGCGATCCGCATCGTGTCGCTGACCATCACCGAAGGCGGCTACAACATCGACGAGACCAGCGGCGCGTGCCGCCTCGACGATCCCGACGTCGCCGCCGACCTCGCCGGCGCGCGAACCGGCGCGCTGCCGCGCACGGCATTCGGCCTGATCGTGGCGGCCCTGGCGCTGCGCCGCGCGGCCGGCCTGCCCGCGTTCACCGTCCTGTCCTGCGACAATCTACGCAGCAACGGCGACACCGCGCGCCACGCCGTGCTGTCGTACGCCTACACGCTAGACACCGCGCTGGCGGCCTGGATCGACACCCACGCCGCCTTCCCGAACAGCATGGTCGACCGCATCGCGCCGGGCGTCTCGGACCAGCAGCGCAAGCGCGTCGCCGCCATCCTGCAGGCCGAGGATGCGCAACCGGCGGTGGCCGAACCCTTCACCCAATGGGTGCTGGAAGACCGCTTCAGCGCCGGCCGTCCCGACCTGGCGGCCGCCGGCGCCGTGTTCAGCGACGAAGTCCATGCCCACGAAGCCGTGAAAGGACGCATGCTGAATGCGTCGCACATGCTGCTGGCCTATCCGGCCCTGCAGTGCGGCTACCGCACGGTGCCCGAAGCGATGCACGACCCGCTGTTGCGGCGCCTGCTCGGCAGTTTCATGGAGCGCGACGTGATCCCCTACCTGTCGCTGCCGCGCGGCGTTTCGGCCCATGCCTACAAGGAAACCCTGCTGAAGCGCTTCGCCAACCCGGCCGTGGCCGACCAGCTGCTGCGCATCGCCCACGACGGCGCCGCCAAGATCCCGGTGTTCCATTCGCAGACGATCGCGAACCTGCTGGCACAGGGCGCCGACGTGTCGCGCGCGGCACTGCTGCTGGCCTGCTTCCGGCTGTACCTGATGGGACGCGACGGCAATGGCGGCGCGCTGGCGGTGAACGAGCCCCACTTCGGCGAGGCCGACCGTGCACTGCTCGATCCGAACGATCCCCTGACGCTGCTCGACACCAGTCCGTTCGCGGCGCTGGCGCTGGGCGAGCATCCCGGGTTCGTCGATGCCTACCTGCGCATCGCGGACCTGATCGACAGCGCCGGCATCCGCATCGCGCTGGCCGGTGTGCTGCCGTCCGGGTTCCGCACGGCGGCGTAAGCGGGCAGGCCCGATTACAATCGGGGCATGCTCTCCGAATTCGATCTCATCAAGCGCTATTTCCAGCGCGCCCGGCCGGCATCGGACCGGACCGTCCTCGGCATCGGCGACGACTGCGCCCTGCTCGCGCCTGCCTCCGGCAAGCTGCTGGCCGTCTCGTCCGACATGCTGGTCGAGGACCGCCACTTCTTTGCCGGCGCCGACCCGTTCCAGCTCGGTCACAAATCGCTGGCGGTTAACCTGTCCGACCTGGCGGCGATGGGCGCCACCCCGCTCGGCTTCACGCTGGCGCTGGCGCTGCCGGCGGCGGACCCGGCCTGGCTCGACGGCTTTTCGCGCGGGCTGTTCGCGCTGGCCGACGCCCACGGCTGCGAGCTGGTCGGCGGCGACACCACCAAGGGACCGCTCAACATCTGCATCACCATCTTCGGCGAACTGGCGCCCGGCCAGGCGCTGCGGCGCGATGCCGCCTGCGTCGGCGACGACATCTGGATTTCCGGCACGCTGGGCGATGCGCGGCTGGCACTGGCCGCCTGCCTCGGCGAGCTCGCGCTGGATGCCGATGCCCACGCGCAGGCGGCGCCCCGCCTGCACGCGCCGACGCCGCGCGTGGCGCTGGGCCGGCTGCTGGCCGAAGGCCGGCTGGCGCATGCCGCGCTCGACATCTCGGACGGACTGGTGGGCGACCTCGGGCATATCCTGGCAGCCTCGCAGGTGGGCGCGCTGCTGGACGTGGATGCGCTGCCGGCCGGGCCGGTGCTGGCCCGCCAGGCGCCCGACTTGCGGCGCCGTTTCACCGCGGCCGGCGGCGACGACTACGAGCTGTGCTTCACGGCGCCGGCGGCCAGGCGCGAGGCGATCGTGGCCGCGGGTGCGCAGTGCGGGACGGCGGTGACGCGGGTCGGCCGGATCGAAGCCGCACCGGGCTTACGCCTCGTCGATGGCGATGGCGCGCCGCTGGACATGCAGTTGCACGGCTGGGACCATTTCTCGTAGGGTGGACGGCTATGCCGTCCACGCTACCCCGCCTCGTTGCCGCGCGGCGTCTTGCGGTCGTCGTACGGCCCGTGCGTCAGCCAGTATTCGCGGAACGCCAGCCGCACATTGTCGCGCAGCTCGGCATCGTGCCACGGCTTCGTATAAAAGCGGTAGATCGCGCCGCGGTTGATCGAGTCGAGCACGGTCTCGACGCCGGTGTCCCCGGACAGGATGATGCGGATCGTGTCCGGGTACATCTCCTTCACCTTGCTCAGGAACTCGGTGCCGTTCATCACCGGCATGCGCTGGTCGCACAGGATCACCTGCACCGGATGCATCGCCAGCAGGTCGAAGGCCTCGGCCGGCGAGGCCGCCGTCAGCACCCGGTAGTTATCGCGCCGGAACAGGCGGTGCAGCGACTGCAGCACGTTGACGTCGTCGTCCACCACCAGCAGCGTCTGCAGGTTGCGGTCGTCCGCCGCCGGGCGGCTCGGCTGGGCGCGGTTGTCCAGCACCAGTTGCGCCAGCTCGGCAGGCGGCAGCGCGCGCGCGAAGTGGAAACCCTGGATCTCGTCGCAGCGGTGGCGCCGCAGCAGCGCCATCTGGGCGCGCGACTCCACGCCTTCCGCGATCACCTGCATGTGCAGGCTGTGCGCCATGCTGATGATGGCCAGCGCGATCGCCGCGTCGTCCGGGTTGGTCGTGATGTCGCGCACGAAGGCGATGTCGATCTTGAGCTTGTCGATCGGGAAGCGCTTCAGGTAGGCCAGGCTCGAGTAGCCGGTGCCGAAATCGTCGATCGCGATGCGGATGCCCAGCGTCTTCAGGCTGCCCAGCACCTGGATCGTGTGCTCGGCATTGCTCATCAGCGCGCTCTCGGTCAGTTCCAGTTCGAGGAAACCCGGATCGACGTCGTGGCGCGCCAGGGCGCTGCGGATGTCGCCTTCCAGGTCGCCCTCGACGAACTGGCGGCTGGAGACATTCACCGCCACCCGCACGTCGCGCACGCCCTGCGCATTCCAGGCCGCGATCTGGCGGCAAGCCTCGTCGATGATCCAGGCGCCGACGCGCACCACCATGCCGGTGTCTTCCATGACCGGCACGAATTCGGCCGGGTAGACCAGGCCGAAGCCGGGACGGCGCCAGCGCAGCAGCGCCTCGACCCCGCTGATGCGACCGGTGTTGAGGTCGAGCTTGGGTTGGTAATGCAGCTCGAACTGCCCGCCGTCCAGCGCGCCGCGCAGGGCCAGCTCGAGGTCGAGCCGCGCCAGCACCTGCACGTTCATGCCGGACGTGAAGAAGCGGAAGCCGTCGCGGCCCGCCTCCTTGGCGCGCACCATGGCGACGTCGGCATATTTCACCAGGGTGCCAGGGTCGACGGCATCGTCCGGGTACATCGCGATGCCGATGCTGGCGGTGAGCAGGGCCTGCTTGCCGTGCAGGTCGAAGGGCGTGCGCAGCACTTCGCGCACGTCGTTGGCCACCGCCACCGCTTCTTCGCCGTTCTGCTCGCGCGTCATGGTGAGAATCAGCGCGAATTCGTCGCCGCCAAGGCGGCCGACGCTGTCGCGCAGGCGGATGCTGCGCACCAGGCGGGTACTGAACTGGCGCAGCAATTCGTCGCCCAGCGCCGGCCCCAATGAATCGTTGATGATCTTGAAACGGTCGAGCGTGATGAACAGCACCGCGATGCGCCAGCTCTTGTCCTGCGCCAGCTCGATCGCGTCGCGCAGGGTCTGGAAGAACAGCGTCCGGTTGGGCAGGCCGGTCAGGCTGTCATAGTTCGACATGTGCTTCAGGCGCTGGGCGGCATGGATGCGCTCGCTGATGTCGCGGGCCACCGCGATCAGCATGCGCATGCCGTCCAGCTGCTGCAGCTTCCAGCTGATCTCGACCGGCACCGCACCCTGCCCGTCCGAGCGCAGCAATTCGGTCTCGACGATGTCGTGCTCGCGCGGCGCCGAGGCCGGGTCGGCGTAGCGCTCCAGCTGGACTCGTTCGGCCAGGCCCAGCGCCACCGGTTCGATGCGCAGCAGCGCCTCGCGCGAAAAGCCGAGCATGCGGCAGGCGCCGTCGCTGACGTCGAGCATCGACATATGGTGGGCATCGACCAGGAAGATGGCGTCGGCGGTGGCGTCCATCGCGCCGCGGAAGCGCTGCAGCGCGCCGGTGCGTTCGCGCACCTTGCGCTCCAGGCGCACGCCATGTTCGCGCGATTCGCGGTGCAGCAGGCGCACTTCGAGCAGGTTGCGGATGCGCGTCATGACCTCGACCGTGTCGAAGGGCTTGCCGATGAAGTCGCGCGCGCCGGCTTCCAGCGCCGCCAGCTTTTTATCCGGTTCGGCCGTCACCACCAGCACCGGCAGCCACGACTCGCGCTCCATGGGCTTCAGCGCTTCCATCACCTGGAAGCCGTCCATGTGCGGCATCTGCAGGTCGAGGATGATCAGGTCGTAGCCGTGCTGCAGGTGCAGGGTCGCCACCTGGCGCGGGTCGGTGGTGCTCGACACCTCCTCGTAGCCGGTGGTCTTGAGCAGGAATTCGAGCAACTGCACGTTGACCGGCTCGTCGTCGACGATCAGGATGCGCGCGCGGCGTATGTCGGATTGCGAAATCATGAAACGGTCCTCGTCACATCGATGCGGGCGCGGCGCTGGGCCAGCACGCCGTCGATGGCCTCGTTGAATTTGCCGATCTCGATCGGTTTGGTCAGGTAACGGTCGAACCCGGCGGCCAGGCCGCGCTCGACGTCGTGCGGCATGGCGTTGGCGGTCAGCGCGATCGCCGGAATGGCGCGCGTGGCCGGATCGCGCCGCAGCTGTGCCAGCACCTCGAAACCGCTCATGCCGGGCAGGTTCAGGTCCATCAGGATCACCTCCGGAGGCTGGCTGCGCGCCAGCGACAGGCCGACATGGCCGTCCGGCGCCGACAGCAGGCGCAGGTCGGGGCGGAAGCGCACGATCTCCTGCACCAGCTTCAAATTCGCCGGATTATCCTCGATATACAGCAGCAGGTGGGGCGCGCCGTCCGCCTGCGGCACCGCCGCGCCGTCTGCCGCGCCCTGCTGCACGCTTTCCTCGGGCTGCGCCGGCGCCGGCACGGCCACCGGTTGCAGGCCCAGCTCGATCCAGAACACGCTGCCCACGCCCGGGCTGCTGGTGACGCCGATCTCGCCGCCCATCAGCTCGACCAGGCGGCGCGTGACGACCAGGCCGATGCCCGTGCCTTCCTGGGTACCGCCTTCCTGGCCCAGCCGGTTGAAGGGCTGGAACAGCGCCGCCACCTGGGCCGGATCCAGGCCCATGCCGGTATCGCGCACCGACAGGCGCAGGCGCTGCGGCCCGGCGTCGCTACACTCGAGCACCACCACTCCACCCTCCCGATTGTACTTGACCGCGTTCGACAACAGGTTCAATAGTACCTGCTTGAGGCGGGTACGGTCGGCGCGCAGCTGGACGTCGAGGCAGCCGTCCGGGAACAGCACACGGATGCCGCGCTGGGATGCCAGCGGCCCGATCATGGTGCGGCATTCGGCCAGCATGTCGCCCAGCCCGACCGCTTCCATCGACAACGTCAGCGCGCCTGCCTCGACCTTGGCCAGGTCGAGGATCTCGTTGATCAGGGTGAGCAAGTGGCGCCCGGACTTCAGGATATGGTTCGAGAACTCCAGCTTCTGCTCCGGCGTGGTCGGCATCGCGTTCGAGGACAGGATCTGGGCAAAGCCGAGGATCGCGTTCAGCGGCGTGCGCAATTCATGGCTCATCGCCGACAGGAAGGCCGACTTGGCCTGGTTGGCGGCGCGCGCTTCCTCGATCGCCAGCTCGAGTTCGGAATTGGCCAATTCCAGCTGCATGGTGCGCTCGTGCACGCGCCCCTCGAGCTGCTCGTTCAGGCGCATCACTTCCTGGCGCGCGCGGGCGCGTTCCTGGGCTTCGTGCGCGATTTCGCGGTTCGAACTTTCCAGCGCGCGGGTGCGCAGCTCGATCTCGGCCAGCATCGCGTTGAAGGAATCGACCAGGTCGGCCGCCTCGTCCTCGCTGATGCGCGGCGCGCGGCGCGAATAGTCGCGCGTCGCCACCACGTCGCGCGCGATACTGGTGATGGCGTCGATCGGCGTGGTGATGGTGTGGCCGAGGCGGCGCACCAGCAGCCAGGCGGTCAGCAGCGCCAGCAAGGTGACCAGGGCGGCGATCAACAGATAGTCGCGCATGCGCTCGACCAGCAGGTTTTCGGAACGCAGGTAGACGGTGCCGAGCACCTCGCCGTTTTCCCGGATCGGCGTGTACAGCACCAGGTCGCCGCCCTCCTTGCCGCGGCCTTCCTTGCGCGGCGCGGGCGGGAAGACGGCGCGCTCGCCCGGCGCCACGTACCAGGCGAACAGGCTGCCATGCTCGTCGTACAGTGCGGCGGCGCGCAGCGAAGGCCGGGTACGCAGCAGCGCCAGGTTTTCGCGGGCCAGGCGCGGGTCGTCGAAGGCCAGCGCGGCCGAGGTCATGTGGCCGACCAGCTCGGCCTGGGTCGCCATGTCGTTCTGCAGCGAACGCTGGTAGCTGCGCAGGTCGTAGGCCACCACGGTGCCGACCGACACCACCAGTGCGGCAAGCGTGGTCGACATCACGATCGTGACCAGCTTTTCGCGGATCGAGCGGCGCCGGAGCATGGGGGATGTCAATACGGAACCAATGAGTGGTGAATGTGGAACAATGTTAGCGCGGACGAGGCCGGCCGACGAGCAGGATAGCAGCCCGGCCCGCGAGAATGTCGCACGGCATGCCATGCGGATCGGGCAAGGCATGGCTTGCGGTTAATATTTTAGCGCCGTGCGCCAGCCAAGCGCGCTAGAATGAACCACGAATGCAGCGATGGAGAAATGACGTGACGAACGATATTCTTGACCTGGCCGCACGCGTCGGCCGCGCCCTCGAAGCCAAGGGCCTCCTGCTGGTAACTGCCGAGTCCTGCACCGGCGGCGGCGTGGCCCAGGCGATCACCGAGATCCCCGGCTCGACCGGCTGGTTCGAACGCGGCTTCGTGACCTATTCGAATGCCTCCAAGAGCGAGATGCTGGACGTGCCCGGCGCCCTGATCGCGCAGGTCGGCTCGGTCAGCGAGGAAGTCGCCGGCGCCATGGCCCAGGGCGCGGTCGCCAACAGCAATGCCGACATCGCCGTTTCGACCACCGGCATCGCCGGCCCCACCGGCGCGGTGCCCGGCAAGCCGGTCGGCACGGTCTGCTTCGGCTGGTCGAAGGGCGACACCACCCATACCGAACGCCTGGTATTCCAGGGCGACCGCCAGGCGGTGCGCGAACAGACCGTGGCGCACGCGCTGGCGGGGCTGCTCAAGTTCATCGAGTAAGGGATGCCGGTTTTATCGGCTGCAGCCGCTGCCACGGCTGCGTTGGCGCTGTCCGGCGCAGGGATGGCGCCAGCCGGCGCCAATGCGGCGGACAGTGCCAACGCGGCCTTTACTCCTTTCACTATTTATGCGGTCGGCGACATTGCCCGCTGCGCCTACCCCGACCCGAAGTACTCGGCCGCGGCCGACACCGCGGCCACCGTCGCCGCCGGGCTGGCCGCCGATCCGCAATCGGTGGTACTGACGCTGGGCGACCACACCTACCCGGTCGGCGCCGCGAAGGAATTCCGCGACTGCTACGCGCCGACCTGGGGCCGCTTCAAGGACCGCACCTGGCCGGCGCCCGGCAACCACGAGTACTACACGCCCAAGGCGGCGCCCTACTTCGCCTATTTCGGCGCGCGCGCCGGACGCGGCTACTACAGCCTCGAACTCGGCGGCTGGCACGTGATTTCGCTCGACAGCAACCTCGACCCGGTCAAGCATGCGCCCGAACACGCGGCCCAGCTGGCCTGGCTGCGCGCCGATTTGGCGGCGCACCCGGCGCGCTGCACGCTGGCCTTCTGGCACCATCCGCTGTACAGCTCCGGCGGCCACGGCAACGTTCCGGTCATGCGCGACGCCTGGGAGCTGCTGCAGCAGGCCGGCGCCGAGCTGGTGCTGTCCGGCCACGACCACGATTACGAACGCTTCGCGCCGCAGGATGCGCATGGCCGCAAGGATGCGCGCGGCATGCGCCAGTTCGTGGTCGGCACCGGCGGCGCCTACCCGACGCCCTTCCTGCTGACCGTCAAGAACAGCGAGATGCGCGACGCCAGCCGCACCGGCGTGCTGCGCCTGCGCCTGCGGCCCGACGGCTACGACTGGGAATTCGTCGAATCGGCCCGGGTGACCACGCTGGGCGTGCCGCCGCCGGACCGCGGCAGCGCATCCTGCCACTGAGCGTGTCACTGATTTGCCAATGAGTTGCCACCGACCGGAGCCGCCATGAAACCGCGCCTGCCCTGCCTGTTCCCACTCCTGCTGGCGCTGGCCGCCCTGCCGGCAGCAGCGCAGGCGCCCCAGGCATCGCCCGCGGCCACCGATGCGACCCTGCCGCGCATCGCCTTCGACAAGACCGTGCTGCCCAACGGCCTGGAAGTGATCCTGGTCGAGGACCACCGCCTGCCCATCGTCGCCGTCAACATCTGGTACCACGTCGGCCCGGCCAACGAGGCGCCGGGCCTGACCGGCTTCGCCCACCTGTTCGAGCACATGATGTTCGCCGCCACCCGCCACATCCCGCGCGGCGAGGCCGACCGCCTGCTGGAAGGCGCCGGCGCCACCGACAGCAACGGCAGCACCGACTACGACCGCACCAATTACTTCGACACCGTGCCCGCGAACCAGCTCGCGCTGGCGCTGTGGGTGCATGCCGACCGCATGGGCTACCTGCTCGACGTGCTGGACCAGACCGCGCTGTCGAACCAGCAGGACGTGGTGCGCAACGAGCGCCGCCAGAGCGACGAGAACCGGCCCTACGGCATCGTCGAGGAAGCGATCAACCACACGCTGTTCCCGAAAACCCACCCGTACTACGCCTCGGTGATCGGCTCGCACGCCGACATCCAGAGCGCGAAACTGAAAGACGTGCGCGATTTCTTCAAGCGCTACTATGGCCCCAACAACGCCAGCATCGTGATCGCCGGCGACATCGACAAGGCCAGGGCGCATGCGCTGGTGGCGAAATACTTCGGCAGTTTCAAGCGCAGCGCGCCGGTGGCCGTACCCAAGGTGATCACACCGCCGATCACGCGCGAACGCCGCATCACGGTGGCCGACCGCATCGAACTGCCGCGCGTGTACATGGCCTGGCTGACGCCGCCGGCCTACCAGCCGGGCGACGCCGAGCTGGCGGTCACCGGCCAGATCCTTGCCGGCGGCAAGGCCGGACGCCTGTATAAAAGCCTGGTCTATGAACGCCAGATCGCGCAGAACGTGGCGGCTTCGCAGAATTCGTATGCGCTCACTTCCACCTTCATGATCGACGCTACCGCGCGTCCCGGCATCGACGGCGCCCAGCTGGAAGGCGCGATCGACGCCGAACTGAAGGCGCTGCGCGACGTCGGCCCGTCCGACGCCGAAGTCGAACGTGCCCGCAACACCATCGAAACGGCGATGCTGACCTCGATCGAAAAACTGGGCGGCACCGGCCTCGCCAACCAGCTGAACCAGTACAACCAGTACACCGGCGAACCCGGCTACCTGACGCGCGACCTGGCACGCCTGCGCCGCGTCAGCGCGGCCGACGTGCGGCGCGTGGCGCAGGCGTACCTGCAGCCGAATGCGCGCGTGGTGGTGACCGGCGTGCCCGGCACGCCGGACCTGGGGCCGGACGTCCCGACGCCCAAGCCTGCGGCGAAAGCCGTGAAGGCGAAAGCCATCGCCGGCATCAACAAGGACGAAGCCTGGCGCCGCACGCCGCCGAAGGCCGGCCCGGCGCCCGCCTTCACGCTGCCGGGCGGCGAATCGTTCAAGCTGCCCAATGGCTTGACCGTCATCCACCACTACAACCCGGCGCTGCCGCTGGTGGCGGCCGAGCTGGTGGTCAAGAGCGGCTCGGACGCCAATCCGGACAGCCATCCGGGCCTGGCCGGCTTTACCGCCCAGCTGCTGCAGGAAGGCACCGCGACCCGCAGCGCGCCACGCATCGCCGACGAGATCGCGCAGCTGGGCGCCTTCCTCGGCAGCGACAGCACGGCGGACGCATCGACGGTGTCGCTGCTGTCGCTGCGCTCGACTTTCGGGGCGGCCCTCGACGTGATGGCCGACGTGGTCCAGCACCCGGCCTTTCCGACCGCTGAAGTGGAACGCCAGCGCGCCGCGCGCCTGGGCGAACTGACGCGCCAGCGCGACGAGCCGGCCCAGGTGGCGGCGGTGGCGGCAGCGGGCGCGCTGTACGGCCCGCGCCATCCCTACGGCTACGGCCAGCTCGGCACCGAAGCGGCAATCCGCGCCACCACCCGCGACGACCTGGCCGGGTTCTGGCGCCGCCATTACGTGCCGTCCAATGCGGCGCTGATCGTCTCGGGCGCGATCACGCGCGACGAGTTGCAGGCCCTGGCCTCGGCCCGCTTCGGCGCCTGGCCGCGCGCCTCCGCGACGCCGTCCGATAGCGGCCAGCCTGCGGGCAGCAAGGCGCGCCTGGTCGTGGTCGACAAGCCGGGCGCGCCGCAGAGCGCGCTGCGCGTCACCCTGCTTGCCACCAGCCGCAAGACGCCGGACTATCCGGCCTTGCAAGTCATGAACGCGGCGCTGGGCGGCCTGTTCTCGAGCCGCATCAACCTCAACCTGCGCGAAGACAAGGGCTACAGCTACGGCGTGTTCTCGGGCTTGCGCTACAGCCGCACGCCGGGCCCGTTCACGATCGCCGGCAGCGTGCGCACCGATGTCACCGGCGCCTCGGTAGCGGAAATCTTCAAGGAAGTGCGCGGCGTGCGCGATCAGCCGCTGCCGGCCGCCGAACTGGCCGGCGCGCGCGACTCGCAGGTGTATTCGCTGCCGGGCCAGTTCGAAACCAACAGCGGCATCGGCGCCAGCCTGGCCGAAACCTATGTGTTCGACCTGCCGGCCGACTACTGGCGCAGCCTGCCCGACCAGTTGCGCCGGGTGACGGCGGCGCAGGTGCAGGCGGTGGCCGATAAATACCTGCGCCTCGACCAGATGAAGGTGATCGCGGTGGGTGACCGCAACAAGATCCTGCCGCAGCTGCAGCCGCTGGGACTGGGCGAACCGGAGTTGCGCAATGCGGATGGGCAGCTGCCTTGATGAGGATACCCATGCGAACCATGGCGCTGATGTCGTGCCTGCTTTCCGCACTGGCTTTCTGCCCGTGCGCCTGGGCCGGCACACGAGCGTCGCCCGAGCTTCCTATTGTCCTTGGCTATAATCCGAAAGTGAAACTGCAGCACGTGTTACCGGCATTCGACGGCATGCTGCTTGGATTCGACGGCGGCGAATGGGGCGGCGGGCTGGTCTTCCTGGACCAGGGTGGCGGCATCACCCGGATGGACGACAATAATGTCCAGGGCATCCTCCAGCTCGAGCAACGCGTGTTCGTATTTACCGGTCTATCCCACATGGGCATCAACCGGGGTGCCATCCTGGAAATCAGCCTGGATGCCACTCGTCGCCCCGCCATGCAGCAGTTGGTCGATCTGCAGGCGGCGCCCTCGTCGATTACGAGGCTGGACGACGACAGCGCCGTTTTCGAGGTTTTCACCGGCAGATTCCAGGACGATCGCCAGGTCTATCAATGCAAGCGCTTGGCGCACGGCGTCGTTTCGGACAGCGATGCCTGCAAGGCGAATCCGGTCCACTGACGCGCATCCCGCATTACATTCCAGTAAGGCTAGCAGATAGGCCTTGCACGATGCCGCCGGTCACGCTTAACATATGAACACTTCTTCAAACGTTAAGCATGAGCCTTCCACACGACACCGACAACGCGGTCGACGAACTCGCCGACCTGTTCCACCTGCTGGGCGACCCGACCCGCCTGCGCATCGTGCTCGCCTGCCTGGCGCAGCCGACCGCCGTGGGCGACATCGCCGGCACCTTGAACCTGTCCAGCTCGCTGGTCAGCCACCATTTGCGCCTGCTGCGCGCCGCCCGCATCGTCAAGGCCGAGCGCCAAGGCAAGCAGGTCTTTTATGCGGCCGCCGATGCCCACATCAGCAGCTTGCTCGCCAACATGTTCGAACACATCGCAGAACCTACAGGACCCGACGCATGAGCCAACACCACAATCACAGCCATGACCACGATCATGGCCATGCGCATGGCCTTAGTCTTGGCCATCACCACAACCACACGCCCCCGGCCGACGCCGGCCGCGCCTTCGTGCTCGCGATCGGCCTGAACGCCGCCTTCGTCGTCATCGAATTCTTCTACGGCTTCATCGCCAACTCGACCGCCCTGATGGCCGACGCCGGCCACAACCTGTCCGACGTGCTCGGGCTGGTGCTGGCCTGGGGCGCCGCGTTGCTGACCAAGAGCGCGCCGACGCGCCGCTTCACCTACGGCCTGCGCGGCAGCTCGATTTTGGCCGCCCTGCTCAACGCCCTGCTGCTGATGGTGGCCTGCGGCGCGATTGCCTGGGAAGCCGTGCTGCGCTTCGCCCACCCCGAACCGGTGGCCGGCACCACGGTGTCGATCGTGGCCGGCATCGGCGTCCTGGTCAACGGCTTTTCGGCCTGGCTGTTCATGTCCGGCAGCAAGGACGACATCAACGTGCGCGGCGCCTACCTGCACATGGCGGCCGATGCCGCGCTGTCGCTGGGCGTGGTGGTGGCGGGCCTGGTGGTGATGTACACCGGCTGGGCCTGGCTCGACCCGGCGGTCAGCCTGGTGATCGTGGTCATCATCGTGGCCGGCACCTGGTCGCTGATGAAGGAATCGGTGCAGATGGCGCTGGCGGGCGTGCCGGCCAACGTGGATTCCGGCAAGGTCAACGCCTATTTGGCAGCGCAGCCGGGCGTGTCCGAAGTGCACGACGTCCACATCTGGGCGATGAGCACCACCGAGACCGCGCTGACGGCGCACCTGGTGATCCCGGGCGGGTACCCAGGCGACGCGACGATCGACGGCATCGTCGCGCATCTGCGCGAGGACTTTTCGATTCATCACTGCACGCTGCAGGTCGAGCAGGGGACGACCACGCATGCAGGGTGTGCGCTGCGCGAGACGCATGACGAGCATGACCACGATCACGATCATGCTCACGCACACTAATTAATAGGGTAAATGCCGCCTTACCGGTAGGGTGGACGGGTTTCCCGTCCACGCGTTCAGGCAACGCATGACTATCGTAACGCGGCTATTCGATGCCTGTTGAACGCGTGGACGGCACAGCCGTCCACCCTACCCTAACGCAAACGTCACGTCTTAGCCGGCCAGGTGGGCAAACAGCGGGGTACTCAGGTAGCGCTCCCCGAACGACGGAATGATCGTGACGATCATCTTGCCCGCATTTTCCGGCCGTTTGGCCACCTCGACGGCCGCCCACAGCGCCGCGCCCGAGGAGATGCCGACCAGCAGCCCTTCCTCGCGTGCCGCCGCGCGGGCGGTCTCGAAGGCGGCGTCGTTGCTCACCGCGATGACTTCGTCGTAGGCATGGGTGTTCAGGACCTGCGGCACGAAACCGGCGCCGATACCCTGGATCGGGTGCGGGCCCTTGGTACCCTTGGACAGCATCGGCGACGCTTCCGGCTCGACCGCAATGACGCGGAAGCCGGGCTTGCGCGCCTTGATCACCTCGGCCACGCCGGTGATGGTGCCGCCGGTGCCGACGCCGGCCACCAGGATGTCGACCTTGCCGTCGGTGTCGCGCCAGATTTCCTCGGCGGTGGTGCGGCGGTGCACCTCGGGGTTGGCGGGATTGTTGAACTGCTGCGGCATGAAGCAGTTCGGATCGGCCGCCACGATTTCCTCGGCGCGGCGGATCGCGCCCAGCATGCCTTCGGGACCGGGCGTCAGCACCAGCTCGGCACCGTAGGCACGCAGCAGCATGCGCCGCTCCTTGCTCATGGTTTCCGGCATGACGAGGCGGCAGCGGTAGCCCCGCGCGGCGCACACCATGGCCAGCGCGATGCCGGTATTGCCGCTGGTCGGTTCGACGATGATGGTGTCCGGGCCGATCTTGCCGGCCTGCTCGGCCGCCTCGATCATGGCCCAGCCGATCCGGTCCTTCACGCTGTGCGCCGGATTGTAGAACTCCAGCTTGGCGAGGATGTCGGCGCCGGCACCTTGGCCGAGGCGCCGGATCCTTACCAGCGGGGTATTGCCGATCAATTCAGTGACGTCATTCGCAATGCGCATAGCCGTACTCCCCCACGGGATCTTCGCAAACCTACTGCGCGTTGCAGTGTCGGCGCGGACGGCTAGTCTTGCGATGCTCGCTGTACTCTCGTACAGCTGCGCTTCTCAGCCCACATTGCCGCCGCTCGCTACGGTTTTCGAAGCTCCCTTAATTGATTAGACTTATTTAACGTCGAGCAGTTCCACGTCGAAGATCAGGTCGGTATCCGGCGGAATCGAGCCGCCCGGCGCGCCGCGCTTGCCGTAGGCCAGGTCGCTCGGGATGATCAGGGTGCGCTTGCCGCCGACTTTCATGCCGACCACGCCCTGGTCCCAGCCCTTGATGACCTGGCGCGCGCCGACCTGGAATTCCAGCGGCGTGCGGCCCGGATTGAGCGAGGAGTCGAACTTGCGGCCGCGCTGCTTGGCGGCCAGCGGACGGTAGAACCAGCCGGTGTAGTTGACCACCGCGGTGTTGCCGGCCACGAGTTCCTTGCCGGTGCCGACCTTGACGTCGGTGCTCTGGATCTGCGGGCCCTGCTCGGCCGGGGCGTCGGTGGTCTGCTGGGTGCTGCCCGGCGTGGCGGCAGCCGCCTGGCCGGCGGCGGATGGGGTCGAGTCCTGGGCGCTGGCGGCCGCGGCCGCCAGGAACAGGCTCAGGAAAGCGATACGATGCGTGATACGGCGGATCATGATGCCTCTTTCAAGAATCAGTAAAAACTGATCCTATGATAACAAGGCCTCTTCCAGTTGCACAGCATCGCCTGTCTCGACGATCGCCTCGACCGGCGCCGGCGCGGCCACAGGCTTGACCACGGCCGCGTTCGCCTCCTCCGCCATCTTGCGCAGCATGTGGCCGGCCGCCACCATGCCGAAGGTCGCGGTCACGACCATGCTCGAGCCGAAGCCGGCGCAGTTCAGGCCGGTGATGCTGTTCGGATCGATCGCACAGGCATCGCCCGCTTCCGGATAGCGCAGCGGTTCCATCGAGAACACGGCGTCGATGTGGTACTTGTTTTTTTCGCCCTTGGCGAAACCGTAGCGCGCACGCAAAACCTTCTTCACTTTTTTCAGCAGCGGTTCCTGCTCGGTGCGGGCCAGGTCGCGCACCTCGATCTTGGTCGGATCGATCTGGCCGCCGGCGCCGCCGATCACGACCAGCGGAATCGCGTGTTCGCTGCAATACGCGATCAGCGCGGCCTTGGCCTTGACGCTGTCGATCGCATCCACGACGTAGTCGAAACGCGCCGTATCGGCGCGCGTACTGCCGATCATTTGGGGAATGTTGTCCGGATCGATGAAGTCTTCGACCAGCTCGACTTCGCAATACGGATTGATCAGGGCGATGCGCTGCTTCAGCGCCTCGATCTTGGGCATGCCGACCGTCGTCGACAGCGCCTGGATCTGGCGGTTGATGTTCGATTCGGCCACGTTGTCGAGGTCGATCAGGGTCAGGCGGCCGACCGCGCTGCGCGCCAGCGCCTCGACGATCCAGGAGCCGACGCCGCCGACGCCGACCACGCAAACGTGCGCCGCACGGAAGCGTTCCAGTGCACGCTCGCCGTAGAGACGGGCAATGCCGCCGAAGCGGCGACCAAAGTCGACTTCGTCTTCGAAAGTCGATTCGATGAAGGAAGTGGTAGTGGATGTCATAGTCCGCCATTTTACCGGACGGCAGCGCGCTCCTTGCTCTAAAATAACTTTCAGTCAATCAAATTTCGCGACATATTCACGTGTCCGCAACAGCCACCATGACCCAGCTCCATCCCGACCCCGCTCCCGATTTCGACCAGCCGGTTGCCGTCCTCAAGCATTGCCACGGACGCATCCGCAAGCAGCTGTCGACCCTGGAAAAACTGCTCACGCATCTGCCGCTGTCTCAAGCTGAAACCGGTGGCGCCGACGAACAGGCGCGCCAGGCGGCGCAGGCGGTCCTGAAGTACTTCGACAAGGCCGCCCACCTGCACCACGACGACGAGGAACAGGACCTGATCCCGATGCTGCGCGCGGTGGCGCAGGGCGAGGATGCCGCCACGCTGCAGGCGCTGGCGCCGACCATCCTGCAGGACCACAAGGACATGGACGCCATGTGGCAGGACCTGCACGAGCAATTGACCGCGATCGCCGACGGCAGCGGCACGCAGCTGTCGGCCAGCACCGTGCAGCGCTTCAGCCAGCGCTACCTGAGCCACATGGAGCGCGAGGAAAGCACGATGGCGCCGATGGCCGTGCGCCTGTTCAGCCCGGAACAGATGGCGCAGCTGGGCCAGGCCATGCGCCGGCGCCGCAACATCGAAGCGAGCGGCAGTGCATCCGCCGGCGCCGACGCGGCCACCGCCTCGGCCTGCGCACCGGCAGCGAAAGCCATCGGCGAGCGCGTGGCCGACCTGCGCAAGGATTACGGCCAGGCCAGCCTCGACGAGAACGGCGTGGATGCCGATCCCATCCTGCAATTCACGCGCTGGTTCGAGGAAGCGCTGAAGGCCGAAGTGAACGAGCCGAATGCGATGAGCGTGGCCACCGTCGGTGCCGACGGGCGGCCGAGTTCGCGCATCGTGCTGGTCAAGCAGTTCGACGCGCGCGGGTTTACCTGGTACACGAACTACGACAGCCAGAAAGGCAAGGCACTGGCCGGCAAACCTTTTGCATGTCTGTTATTCTTTTGGAGTGAACTTGAACGGCAGGTACGGATCGAAGGAACTGTCGAGCGCACCACTGCCGAGGAAAGCGACAAATATTTCAATAGCCGGCCCTTGAAGAGCCGGTTGTCGGCGATTGCGTCGGAACAAAGCGCGCCAATTGCCAGCCGCGCCGCACTCGAGCACAACTACGAGGAGACGGCGCGCCAGTATGGCGAAGCGCCGCCGCGGCCATCCAACTGGGGCGGGTTTCGATTGGTGCCCGAACGAATCGAGTTCTGGCAGGGGCGGCGTTCACGCTTCCACGACCGCATCGTCTATACGCGGCAGGAAGATGGCAGCTGGACGCGGCAACGATTGCAACCGTAAGCCGGCCCTGACCCAAGCACATGGCCGGCGCAGCCGGAGGAATGTGCGTGTTCAACCAGATCAAGCTATCCGCCTGGACCAGAGGCGTCCGTGAAAAGTTCAACCTGCCCTTGCGCGTGGAGTTATGGAATGGGGACCATATCGACCTCTCGCCCGACAAACCGCCGCGCGTAAAAATCCGCGTCCCCAGCCCGGGCGGGCTGCGCTACCTGCTCTCGCCCTCGCTCGACCGCCTCGGCGAAGCCTACGTCGAGGGTGCGCTCGAGATCGAAGGGCGCGCGGCCGACATGATCCAGGTCGGCAACGCACTGGCCGAATCGACCGGCAAGCCGGCACGCGCATCCAACCGCGTGGCCAGCGCCGCATTGCGCCGGATGTCATCTTTTGCTTCGCCGCATACGCGTGAAAACGATGCGCAAGCGATCCGCTACCACTACGATGTCTCGAACGAGTTCTACAGCCAATTCCTCGATCCGGCCATGGTGTATTCCTGTGCCTACTTCGAAAACGGCGACGAGGACCTGGCCACGGCCCAGGTCAAGAAGATCGACCACATCCTCACCAAGATCGGCGTGCAGCCGGGTCATACCCTGCTCGACATCGGCTGTGGCTGGGGCGCGCTGGTGATCCGCGCGGCGCAGAAGTTCGGCGCCCGCTGCGTCGGCGTCACGCTGTCGGAAAAACAGTTCGAACTGGCGCGCGAACGGGTGGCGCAGGCGGGGCTGCAGGACCGCATCGAGATTCGGCTGCAGGATTACCGCGACGTCGGTGGCGAGTTCGACCGTATCACCAGCGTCGGCATGTTCGAGCACGTCGGCGTGCAGCACCTGGCGGACTACTTCGGCCGCGTCAACAAGCTGCTGGCGCCGGGCGGCGTGGTGATGAACCACGGCATCACGACCAGCGACATCGAACAGCGGTCCAGTCCCTACGGCGGCGGCGACTTCATCGACAAATACGTGTTTCCGCACGGCGAACTGGCCCACCTGTCGACCGTGATCCGCACCATGCAGGAAGGCGGCCTCGAAGTGCGCGACGTGGAAAACCTGCGCCGCCACTACGCCCGCACCTGCGCGCTGTGGGCCGAGAATTTCGAGCGCAACGCCGAACACATCCGCCAGATCGCCGAACCGAAGACCTTCCGCATCTGGCACGTCTACCTGGCCGGCTGCGCGTATGCGTTTACACACGACTGGATCAGCTTGTACCAGATCGTGTGCGGCAAGGCGGGACAGGATCCGGCGCAGATGCCTTGGTCGCGGCGGTATATGTATCAGTAATGCGGTACCGATGATGCATCCATAAACCGGCTGCCTGAAAACGTCGTTCCTGCGAAGGCAGGAACCCAAGGTTACCTGCGTATCGATAGCGCAAGCAGAACCTGGGGGAATAATGCCGGTGGCATTATTCCGCCTTCGCAGGGACGACGGTCATTGGATAGCTTTTACTTCAACCGCTCCGTGAACATCGTCCGGAACTTCGCCACCTTCGGCGCCACCACGAATGCGCAATAGCCCTGCAGCGGATGCTGGGCAAAATAATTCTGGTGATAGTCCTCGGCCTTGTACCACTGCTGCTGCGGCAACAGCTGGGTCACGAGCGGCGCATCCCACACCGACGCCATCTCGGCCATCACCTGGCGCGCCGTCGCTTCCTGTTCCGGTGAGGTCGTGAAGATGACCGAACGGTACTGGGGCCCGACGTCGTTGCCCTGGCGATTCAGCGTGGTCGGGTCGTGGATCGTGAAGAAAATTTCCAGGATGTCGCGGTAGCTGATCACGTTCGGATCGAATTCCAGGCGGATCACTTCCGCATGGCCGGTGGTGCCCGTGCACACCTGCTCATAGGTGGGATTAGGGACGTCGCCGCCCATGTAGCCGGACTCGACACGCGTCACACCGCGCGCTTCCAGGTACACCGCCTCGGTGCACCAGAAGCAGCCGCCGCCCAGGATGGCCACTTCAGTGGCTGACTGCTGGCTCATACAAACTCCTCGGCAAATACTCGTTTTTCATCGCTTCCCTGTAATCGAAACTATATACCGGTGCAGACCGTGCCGGAAGCCGGCCCCGAGAGAAGCGTGTCAGAGTGCTAGAACCTGTCTCAGTAGGGAAGAGGAAGTTGATGACGATGCATGGCAAGCGCGGGCAAGGCGCGAGGAGGCCGCATGGCGAGCCATGCAACGACGAGCAACGCAGCACCCGCTTGCCAGGCGCGTCAGCAACGACTCATTCCCTACTGGGACAGGTTCTTAGTGGCATAATGCGCAAATGAACACCAGCTCCCCCCGCGCCGCCGAGCGTGGCTTCGATTCCGCGCAGTTTCGCCAGGCCCTGTCCCAGTTCGCCACGGGCGTCACCGTGATCACGACGCGCCTGGCCGACGGCAGCTACCGCGGCCTGACCGCCAGTTCCTTCAATTCGGTGTCGCTGGAGCCGCCGCTGGTGCTGTGGAGCTTGTCGAACGGGGCCAACAGCCTGCCCATCTTCAGCGGCAACTCGCACTACGTGATCAACGTGCTGTCGGCCGGCCAGGAAGAGCTGGCGCGCCTGTTTTCCCGCCGCGGCACCGATCCCTTCGACAGCGCCGAGTTCGAACTGTCGCGCACCGGCCAGCCGATATTAAAAGGCGTCAGCGCCTGGTTCGAATGCCACAACCGCAGCCGCTACCCGGAAGGCGACCACGTGATCTTCGTCGGCGAAGTCGAGGATTGCGCGGTGCAGCCGCAGCCGGCGCTGATCTTCCATGGCGGGAAATTCGGTAGTACCTGAACGAACACCCAGCTGAAAAACGAAAATGCCTGTCGCAGTTTGACAAGCACCCTCCCGTCCAGATTTCTATAATGACCAGGCACCGCGGCGGCGCAGACCGCCCACCGATCATTCAAGCATCTTCTGAGACAGGATAGTCATGACCCGTTCCGATTCGCCCCGCAAGGCCCAGTTCCACTGGGATGACCCGCTGCTGCTGAACCAACAGTTGAACGACGAGGAACGCATGGTGCGCGACGCCGCTGCGGCCTATTGCCAGGACAAGCTGCAGCCGCGCATCCTGGAAGCCTTCCGCCACGAAGCCATGGACACGTCGATCTTCCGCGAAATGGGCGAACTGGGCCTGCTCGGCCCGACCATCCCCGAAGAGTACGGCGGCCCCGGCCTGGATTACGTCAGCTACGGCCTGATCGCACGCGAAGTCGAGCGCGTCGATTCCGGCTACCGCTCGATGATGAGCGTGCAATCGTCGCTGGTGATGGTCCCCATCTACGAATTCGGCAACGAAGCGACTAAACAGAAGTACCTGCCGAAACTGGCCACCGGCGAATGGATCGGCTGCTTCGGCCTGACCGAACCGAACCACGGCTCGGATCCGGGTTCGATGGTCACGCGCGCGCGCAAGGTCGACGGCGGCTATTCCCTGAGCGGTTCCAAGATGTGGATCACCAACTCGCCGGTGGCCGACGTGTTCGTGGTCTGGGCCAAGGACGACGAGGGCGATATCCGCGGCTTCGTACTGGAAAAGGGTTTCAAGGGCTTGTCGGCGCCGGCCATCCACGGCAAGTTCGGCCTGCGCGCTTCCATCACCGGCGAAATCGTGATGGACGAGGTGTTCTGTCCGGAAGAAAATGCCTTCCCGGACGTGCGCGGCCTCAAGGGTCCATTTACCTGCCTGAACTCGGCCCGCTACGGCATCGCCTGGGGCGCGCTGGGCGCCGCCGAAGCCTGCTGGCATACCGCGCGCCAGTACGTCATCGACCGCCAGCAGTTCGGCAAGCCGCTGGCCGCGAACCAGTTAATTCAGAAAAAGCTGGCCGACATGCAGACCGAAATCACGCTCGGCCTGCAGGGCTGCCTGCGCCTGGGCCGCATGAAGGACGAAGGCACGGCCGCCGTGGAAATCACGTCGATCATGAAACGCAATTCGTGCGGCAAGGCGTTGGACGTGGCACGCCTGGCGCGCGACATGCTGGGCGGGAACGGCATCTCGGACGAGTTCGGCATCATCCGCCACATGGTTAACCTGGAAGTGGTGAATACCTATGAAGGCACGCACGACATCCACGCGCTGATTCTGGGGCGGGCGCAGACGGGCATCGCGGCGTTCTGATTGCGGTCTTCTTCAGCCCATGAAAAAACCCGCCGAAGCGGGTTTTTTCACGACTGTTCTCGAGGCGCAAGAGCAAGCTCAGAACTTGTAGCCCACCGACAGGATGAACGAGTCCGGATCCAGCTTCATGTGCTGGGTCTGGTTGGTCGAGAAATGCACATCGGTACGCAGCTTGGTCTTGATGTAGGAGGCGTTCAGGAACCACTTTTCGTTGACGTTGAACTGGGCGCCGATCTGGCCCGACACGGTCAACTTGTCGTCGATCTTGAAGGTGGTCGCCACGCCGGCACCCGGGTTGGTCAGCGCGGTCATGCGGAACGAACCGGTTTCCTTCTGGAACATGGCGTAGGTGACACCCAGGCCGACATACGGACGGAAGCGTGCGTTCGGCTCGAAGAAGCGGTATTGCAGCAGGGCGACAGCCGGCAGTGCCTCGACCGAACCCAGCTCGCCGCCTGCAGCAATCGCGCCGGCGCCATAGATCTTGTGCTTGTACGGGGTGCCGACGGCGGTCTCGATCGAGATGTTGTCGGTCAGGCCGTAGGTGATGACGGCGACCGGCTGGGTATCCTTGCCGACATCGCCGATCGAATTCGGCAGGGCCGGTGCCGTGATGGCGCCGCTCTCGACGTCCGGCTTGATCTGGTTGGCGCCGAGCGACACGGTGAACTGGCCCTTCGATTGCGCCGCGGCGCTACCCGCCAGGGCCAGGGCGCCCGCAGCGACCAGCAGTTTCACGACGTTGGTACGAATTTTCATGGAATCTCCTGTTTCTTATGAAGTACGGCCCGCCCACCGGACGGGCCTGTCGTGAATCAGATCCAGCCCTTGCCGCTCATCTGCAGCAGGATGTAGCGCGCGATCAGGGCGTACTCGAACGGGGTCGGGTGCACGCCGTCGGCGAACATGTAGTGGCTGACGTCGCCACTGATCAGGTTGTTCTTGGTGCAGACCAGCGAGGAGCTCAGCGGATTCTTGGTGACGTCGTTCACGACACAAGCCGTATCCTTGGTGTTGGTCAGGCCGTACGGGGCTGGATTGACGGCCTGGTCGTGGCTGACGGTGGCCAGGTCGACGTACAGGATCTTGGCGTCGTCGCCGAGGCCGGCCTTCAGCTGGGCATTGAAGGTCGAGACCATGGTGGCGACCAGCTTCTGGGTGTCGGCCGACTGTGCCAGCACCGACGGCGCGATCGAGACGTCCGGCAGGTTGTTCACGACCACGTAGTTGGCGCCCTTGGCGACGATCTGGTTCTTGACCAGGACAGCCAGTTCGGCGCCGGCGGTGCCCAAGGCCGTGACCACTTCCGCGCTGTGGTCGGACGAGTATTTCAGGCCGGCAGCGGTCGCAGCGGTGCCGGCGGTCGCGCCGATCGTGGCTGCATTGGCGACGGCAGTCGGGTGACCTGCCCGTGCAGCGGCACCAATCGCGGCTGCGATAATGGTTTGCGGGGTACTGCCAGGCGCGGCGGCGGCTTGGCCGGCCGCGTTCTTGACGATGTCCGCGCCGTTGGCTACGGGGATGCCCGGTGCCAGCTGGGTCACCAGGCTGGTGATCAGCGCGACGCCGCCGGCGGTGGTTGCACCCGCCGACAGCTCGCCCAGCTGTTCCAGCACGTCGTTACCGCCGGCCGTCACGACGACCAGTTCGGTGCCGCTGAACTTGCCACCGGCCTTGGCCAGGTGATTGGCGATCTGGGTCACGACAGGCACCGTCGTAGCGCCCAGGACCACAGACGCGTTAGCCGCCGAGAGCGCGCGGTTGCCCGGGCCGATCGGATTGGTCACGCGGGCGCCGCCTTGGGCGTAGTTGAAGCAATTGGCGTTCATAACGATCGGCACCGAGAAATTCAGCGCCGGATTGGTCGACGACGTGCCCTGCAGGCCAGTCTGGGCGGCGCACGGCGCCGGCAAGCCGAGCTGGGCAGCGAGCACGGCAGTGAAGTTCTTGCCGGTCAGTTCCGGATTGACGGACTTGATATCGCCGTTGATCGTGTACTGCCCGCCACCCTGTGCCGCAACGCCGCCGACAGCATAAGAGCCAACGTCGGACAGGCTGTCGCCGAATGCGACCTGCTGGCTGAACTTGGTCTTCGGCGTCTGGTCGCCGGCGCGCGGATCGGTGCCGCCACAAGCGGTGAGGACGGCTGCGGTCAGCAGCGCGAGCGCAAATGAGGTCTTACGCATTTTGTCTCCTAAGTTGATTTTTTCTCTAAAACGAACGCCCGTGCTATTCGTATTTCGATAACTATGCCAGTGTTCAGACCGGTTGTATAGAAAAATGGTTTCCCGGTCGTACATGAGATACAACAACAATCCGCAGGCCGTTAGCGATCACTCCGGCAGCGCCGGCGATTATATCAACGCTGCTGGGCTTGCGATATCGAATCTTGCTTTGCGTCATCGTGCGAGTTGCGCCTGAAAATAATCGCGGGTGGCGGCCATGCAGAACGGCGCCACCAGCCCAGCGTGGTAGCTCGCGTCGACTGAACTGCTGCCGGACGCCGCCCGCAGGATCACCTTGGCTGCGGCGAAACCGGCCTTGGCCGTGCGGAAGGGGTCGTTCAGGCCTGGCGTGTCGTCGATGTCGAGCTCGGTGACCTTGCTGCCGCGGGCCTGGAAATAGGCACTTGCACTCGTCGTGTTGAAGTACGGAACGGTCGGGTCACCGTGGCCGCCGCACAACAACGTCGGCGCCGCCGGCGTGTAGCTGCGCAGGTCGTTCCGTACCAGCCACTTGCGCAGCATGTGCTGCGGCGCGCAGGCCAGCGGCGTGGCGCTACCGGACTCGCACGGATGGGCCGCGAGGTCGGCCAGGTAGCCGGCGCGGTAGTCGCTGCGAATCAGGTTGTTCGCGCCGAAATACCCGGTGTAGCCGGCGGACTGCGGCAGCGAGTCGGCGGCGAACAGCGCGCTGGCCGGCAGTTTGCCCTGGCCGACCAGGTCGCTGCTGCCGAGCGTGCCCGGCACCAGGTCGGTAATCGTGCCGGCATATTGCGCTTCGTAGATGTCGACCGGCGTGCGGTACAGTGCGCCGCTGGCATGCTGGCCGGCGTTGATGATCATCGGCACGATCACGGTGGCGCCGTTGCGCGGCGCACCGCCGAACAGCTCGTCGCCAAAGCGGCTGAGCGCATACGGGCCGGACATGCCGGACGCCGCCGTCAGCGTGAATTCACCGCCGCCCTGCTCCTGCATCGCGCGCTGGGTCGCCAGCGCCACGTAGCCGCCCTGCGAGTAACCGCTCACCAGCAGCTTGCCGGAATCGCGCACGCCGATCGCATTGAAACTGCCGCGCGCCGCGCGCAGGGCATCGATCATGTCGGCCGACTGCGCCACCCGGTCGAGGTAGGGGTGATAGCCGAGCGAGGAGCCGCCGTAACCGCTGTAGTTGGGCGCCACCACGATGAAGCCCTGGGCGGCGAACACCGCCGCGACCAGGCGCGCCTCGGTATTGTTGGCGATGTCCGCCATGTCGTAGGACTTTTGCAGCGAGGTGCCGTGCGCATACAGCAGCACCGGCCGCGAATTGCTGCACGACGCGCCACCGCCGGACGGCACGAAGATGGCCGCGCCGGCATCGGTCGCCTCGCCGGCGCCGCCGACGGTGTTGTAGCGCAGCCGGTAGATCGACACCGCACACTGCGGCTGGCCGGCCACGGCCAGCGTGCCGGTCTGTTCGGATTCGAGGAAGCCCGCCAGCACGCCTGGCGACAGCGTGGTCAGCGCATTGCCGGCGGCGGTGACCGGGACCGCGGCGGCCTGGACCACCGGGCTGCCGCGGGTGGTGCCGGGCAGCGGATCGGGATTGGTGACGCCGGTGGGGGTGCCGCCGGTGGTGGTGCCGCCGCTGCAGGCGGCAAGCAGGATGCCCAGGCCGAGGGTGAGGCCCAGGGTAGTCAAGGAACGCATGGATTTTCGGATAAACGGTGAAAAGCGATGAGCAGCGATAACGCTCGCTCATATCGTTACCGCGTCGTCCCTGCGGAGGCAGGGATCCAAGTTGGTGGCGAATCAACGAACTTGGGCCCCTGCCTTCGCAGGGGCGACGTACGTGCTAACCATGGAATTGGCTGACACTGGCAGCAAAAAAAATGCACCACGGATACTCAGCAGTACGCCAAGCATGCACCGTGCATCGATTTTTGAACAGTGTTGCTCTGGGTTAAAACGCCAGAGTGTTGTTTATCAGCCCGTGCACGATCCCGCTCGACCCGTGCGCCGCGCGGCGCAGGCGGTCGTTGACGCCGAGCCAGGCGCCTTCCTGTGGCGGTGCTTCGACCAGGATCAGGTCGGCACCGGTCCCGTCCATCGCGCGTAGCGCCGCGTACAGGGCGTGGGCGAAGCCTTCGGGGGTGGCCGGCAAGTGCACGGCGGCATGCACCGGCGGCATCGCCGAATAATGAATGAGCGCGACCTTGCGTCCGGCGCCGGCCAGGCGCGCCAGCGTATCCGCGAGCGTGGCGCTGTCCTGCATCGCTACCGGCGTGTGCGGCGCGTAATGCGATGCCAGGGTGCCCGAAGCGCGCGGTGCCGCCTCGTCGGGACGCGCCGGCAGCTGGTCGATCACGGCGGCGATCGCCTCGGCGCTGATGTGGCCGGGCCGCAGCAGCACCGGACCGTGGGTGGCCAGGCGCGACAGGTCGACGATCGTCGATTCGATGCCGACTTCGCTCTGGCCGCCGTCCAGCACGGCTGCCAGGCGATGGTCGTCGCCGAACTCGTCGCGCACGTGCTGGGCCGTGGTCGGGCTGACATGGCCAAATTTGTTGGCCGACGGCGCCGCTACCCCGCCCTTGCCATTCTTGAACGCTTGCAGCAGCGCGATCGCGACCGGGTGCGACGGGCAGCGGATGCCGACCGTGTCCTGGCCGCCGGACACCGCGTCCGGGATGTTCGGCGCGCGTTTCAGGATCATGGTCAGCGGGCCGGGCCAGAAGGCGTCGGCCAGTTGGCGTGCTTCCGGCGGCACGTCGGTGGTCCAGTAATCGAGCGAAGCGCCGGGCGCCACGTGCACGATCACCGGATGATCCTGGGGCCGGCCCTTGGCCGCGTAAATCGATGCGACCGCGGCCGGGTTCTCGGCATCGGCGCCGAGGCCGTACACGGTTTCGGTCGGAAACGCGACCAGTTGGCCGGCGTCGAGCGCGGCCGCGGCTTGCATGATGACGGGATCGTGCATATCGGTCACAGCGCGGGTCACAGCGGAATGTCCAGGATGGCGCAGGCGGCTTCCAGTTGTGCCTGGGCCTCGGCCAGCGTCGGCGCCACGAAGGTCACGTGGCCCATCTTGCGGCCACGGCGCGGATCGTCCTTGCCGTACAGGTGCAGGTTGGCGCCGGGCAGCGCCAGCACCTGGTCCCAGGCCGGCTGGCGCGGCGTGTCGGTATCGCCGTTGAACCAGACGTCGCCCAGGATGTTCAGCATCACGGCCGGCGAGTGCTGGCGACAATCGCCCAGCGGCAAGCGCGCCATCGCCCGCACCTGCTGCGCGAACTGGCTCGTCACGCAAGCGTCCATCGTGTAGTGGCCGCTGTTGTGCGGACGCGGCGCCATCTCGTTGACCACCAGCGAACCATCGTTCAGCACGAAGAATTCGATGCACAGCACGCCGACGTAACCGAGCTCGTCCACGATGGCGCGTGCCGCCGCCTGCGCCTTTTTGGCACAGTCGGCGGCCACGTTCGGACCCGGCACGGTGGTGGTGAACAGGATGCCGTCGCGGTGCACGTTCTCGGCGATCGGGTACACGCTTGATGCGCCATCGGCGCCACGTGCGGTCAAGACCGAGATTTCATAGGCCAGCGGCAACATCTTCTCGAGCAGGCAAGTCACCTGCCCCATCGCGTCGAAGGCGGCGCGCACGTCTTCGCGCGAGCGCACCCGCACCTGGCCCTTGCCGTCGTAGCCCATGCGCACGGTTTTCAGGATGCCGGGCAGCAGTTCGTCGCCGATGGCGTCGATGTCTTCCAGGGAGGCGATCACCTTGTGCGGCGCCGGCATCACGCCCGACTTCGGCGCGCAATCGACAAAGAAGGTCTTTTCGGCGATGCGGTCCTGGGCCACCGACACGCCGTGGGCGTTCGGTGCCACGAACACGCTGCCGGCCAGGCGCGACAGGCTGCCGGCCGGCACGTTTTCGAATTCGGTGGTGACGGCCAGGCATTGCGCCGCCAGCGCGTCCAGGCCGGCCGCATCTTCATAGCCGGCCTCGACCAGGCGCTCGGCGACCTGCCCCGCCGGACAATCCGCCGACGGCTCCAGCACGGCAACGCGGTAACCCATCGCTTGCGCGGCCTGGGCGAACATGCGGCCGAGCTGGCCGCCACCCATCACGCCCAGCCAGGTCGGCGGGTTGGCGGTGGGCAGGAAAACAGGATCACTCATTATGCGGAAGGAAGAATCATGGCCTTGGCGGTGGCGGTCTGCTGGGCGCGGAATTCGTCCAGCTTGGCAGCCAGGGCATCGTCGACGGTGGCGATGATGGCGATTGCGGTCAAGGCGGCATTCGCGGCGCCGGCTTCGCCGATGGCGAAGGTCGACACCGGTACGCCCTTCGGCATCTGCACGATCGACAGCAGCGAATCCTCGCCGCGCAGGTATTTCGACGGGACCGGCACGCCGAGCACCGGCACGATGGTCTTGGCGGCCACCATGCCAGGCAGGTGAGCAGCGCCGCCGGCACCGGCGATGATGGCGCGCAAGCCGCGCGCACGTGCGCTTTCGGCATACGCAAACATCTCGTCCGGCATGCGGTGCGCCGAAATCACCTGCGCTTCATACGGCACGCCGAACTGTTTGAGCATGTTAACCGCGTGCTGCATCACGTCCCAGTCGGAGCTGGAACCCATGATCACGCCGACCAGGGGTTTGTTCTGATCGCTCATCTCAGGCCTTCAGCTTGTCGCCGGTCAGGCGTTCGATGGCTTCGAAGTACTTGGCCTGGGTTTTTTCGATGACGTCCTGCGGCAGCGCCGGGGCCGGCGGGGTCTTCTTCCACTCGGTCAGGGTTTCCAGGTAGTCGCGCACGAACTGCTTGTCGAAGGACGGCGGCGACATGTCCGGTGCGTACGAATCGGCCGGCCAGAAGCGCGACGAATCCGCGGTCAGCACTTCGTCCATCAGGTGCATCACGCCGTTCTCGTCGAGACCGAATTCGAACTTGGTGTCGGCGATGATGATGCCGCGCGTGGCGGCGTACTCGGCCGCGGTCTTGTACAACTGGATGCTGATGTCGCGCATCTTGGCGGCCAGTTCGGCGCCGATGCGTTGTTCCATGTCGGCGAAGCTGATGTTTTCGTCGTGCTCGCCGAGGTCGGCCTTGGCGGCCGGCGTGAACAGCGGCTCGGGCAGCTTGTCGGCCTGGCGCAGGCCCTTCGGCAATTCGATGCCGCAGACGCTGCCGGTGGCCTGGTAATCCTTCCACCCTGAACCGATGATGTAGCCGCGCACCACGGCTTCCACCAGGATCGGCTTCAGGCGCTTGGCGACCACGGCGCGGCCCTTGACCTGGTCCACTTCCTCGGGCGCCACCACCGATTCCGGCGCCACGCCGGTCAGGTGGTTCGGCACGATGTGGCCGAGCTTCTCGAACCAGAAGTCGCTCATCTGGTTCAGCACCATGCCCTTGCCCGGGATCGGTTCGTTCATGACGACGTCGAAGGCCGACAGGCGGTCGGTGGTGACGATCAGGATCTTGTCGTCGCCGACAGCATAGTTGTCGCGGACCTTGCCGTGGCCGAGCAATGGCAGGGAGGAAATCGTGGACTGGTAAAGGCTTTTCATAGAGGGCGTGTCTTGATAAAGCGAAACCGGCGGATGGCCGCCGGTGGAGGGGGCAGGTTCTGGTGAACCTGTGCCAAAGCGATATTTTACGTTATTCCGGCAGTGATGCCGAAAATGGCGTTGCTGGAATTGCCGGTGTCAACATCGTAACTACCCAAACCAACGTCATCCCCGCAAAGGCGGGGATCCAAGTTTGATGCGCTAACGCAACGCGTGCAACTTGGACCCCCGCCTTCGCGGGGGCGACGTTCAAATGCTGCGGGTCGGCGGCTACTGCAACAATAAATGGCGATTACTGAACAATCTGCGCCAGCTCACCAGCCTTGTAACGCTCAGCCATCTTATCCAGCGGAATCGGCTTGATCTTGGCCGCCATGCCTTCGCAGCCGAAGGAAATGTAGCGCGCCTTGCAGATCAACGTCGCCGCTTCGCGTGCCGGCTTCAGGTAGTCGCGCGGGTCGAACTTCGACGGGTTCTGGAACAGGTACTGGCGGATCGCAGCCGTCATCGCCAGGCGGATGTCGGTGTCGATGTTGACCTTACGCACGCCGTACTTGATGCCTTCCTGGATCTCTTCGACCGGGACACCGTAGGTTTCCTTCATGTCGCCGCCGAATTCGCGGATGATCGCCAGTAAGTCCTGCGGCACCGACGACGAACCGTGCATCACCAGGTGGGTGTTCGGGATACGCGCGTGGATTTCCTTGATGCGGTCGATGGCCAGGATGTCGCCGGTCGGCTTGCGGGTGAACTTGTAGGCGCCGTGCGAGGTGCCGATGGCGATCGCCAGCGCGTCGCACTGGGTGCGGGCCACGAAGTCGGCGGCTTGCGCCACGTCGGTCAGCAGCTCTTCGCGGGTCATGGTGCGGTCCGCGCCGTGGCCGTCTTCCTTGTCGCCCTTCATGGTTTCCAGCGAACCGAGCACACCCAGTTCGGCTTCGACGGTCACGCCGATCGAGTGCGCGAACTTCACGACCTCTTTCGACACCTCGACGTTGTATTCGTACGAAGCGACCGACTTGCCGTCGGCTTCCAGCGAACCGTCCATCATGACCGACGTGAAGCCCGAACGGATCGCCGCCATGCAGACCGCCGGCGACTGGCCGTGGTCCTGGTGCATCACGACCGGGATGTGCGGGTAGGCTTCGACGGCGGCGTCGATCAGGTGGCGCAGGAAGGCTTCGCCGGCATATTTGCGGGCGCCGGCCGATGCCTGCATGATGACCGGGCTACCGGTCTGGTCGGCGGCAGCCATGATGGCCTGCACCTGTTCCAGGTTGTTGACGTTGAATGCCGGCAACGCATAGCCGTGTTCGGCGGCGTGGTCCAGCAGTTGACGCATTGATACGAGTGCCATTGTTTAGCTCCATACAATAAAAAAAACCGGTACGGAACCTCGTTTAGCGTCTGCCTGTCCTCCCCGACACTGCCGAGGAGGACTTCCCGCGCAGGCGCGGAACATGCCCTCGGCATGTCCCGCCCCAAGTTGCTGGCGTATCGTCAGCTCAAGCAATCTTGGAGCAAAGAATGCCGGGGGCATTCTTCGCGCCTGCGCGGGGATGACGTCACTGACTTACGAGGATTCCTTCAAAAAATTCTCTGCATCGCCCACGCGCACGATCTTGAGTGCGTTGGTACCGCCGGCCTGGCCCATCGGCGAGCCCCAGGTCACAACGATCAGGTCGCCCTTGCGTACGACACCTTCGCGCATCAGCAGTTCCTCGGCCTTGCTCAGCACGGCGTGGCTGCCGCCTTCCTGCAGCAGGTGGAATGCTTGCACATTACGGTACAGCGACGCCTTGCGCTGCGTCGTCTGCGACGGCGTCAGTGCGTAGATCGGCGTGTCGATCGAATGGCGGCTCATCCACAGCGCGGTCGAGCCCGACTCGGTCAGCGCCACGATCGCCTTGACGCGCAGGTGGTGCGCGGTGAACAGGGTGCCGTAGGCGATCGACTGGTCGATGCGGGTGAATTGCACGTTCAGGAAGTCGGCTTCCAGCTTGTTGTACTCGGAACGCTCGGCTTCGACGCAGATCGCCGACATCATCTCGACGGTCTCGATCGGGTACTTGCCCGATGCGGTCTCGGCCGAGGTCATGACGGCGTCGGTGCCATCCAGCACCGCGTTGGCCACGTCCGATACTTCGGCGCGGGTCGGAACCGCGTTGACGATCATCGACTCCATCATCTGGGTCGCGGTGATGGCCAGCTTGTTCGATTCGCGTGCCATGCGGATCATGCGCTTTTGCAGCGCCGGCACGGCCGCGTTGCCGACTTCGACCGCCAGGTCGCCGCGGGCGACCATGATGCCGTCGGACGCGTCCAGGATTTCTTGCAGCACGGGAATCGCTTCGGCGCGCTCGATCTTGGCGATCATCATCGGCTTGTGGCTGAACGGCTCGCCGGCGATGTTGGCCAGCTGGCGCGCCATTTCCATGTCGGTCGCGCTCTTCGGGAAGGAAATGGCGAGATAGTCGGCCTGGAAGCTCATCGCGGTCTTGATGTCTTCCATGTCCTTCGAGGTCAGCGCCGGCGCGGTCAGGCCGCCGCCCTGGCGGTTGATACCTTTATTGTTGGACAGTTCGCCGCCAACCTTGGTCGTGGTATAGATCTCGCTGCCGACGACGCGGTCGACGACCAGCACGATCAGGCCGTCGTTCAGCAGCAGGCGGTCGCCCGGCTTGACGTCGCGCGGCAGTGCCTTGTAGTCGAGGCCGACGCGTTCCTGGTTGCCCAGCTCGCCGTTATCGCCCCACTTGGCGTCCAGGATGAATGGATCCCCGTTGTTCAGGTTGATCTTGCCGTTTTCGAACTTGCCGACGCGGATCTTCGGACCCTGCATGTCGGCCATGATCGCCACTTCGCGGCCGCATTCCGCGGCGGCACGGCGTACCAGGGCAGCCCGGTCAATATGGTCCTGCGCTTTTCCGTGCGAGAAATTCAGGCGCACAACGTCGACGCCCGCCCGGATCATTTTGACGAGAATATCGAAGTCGGTCGAAGCAGGGCCGATAGTTGCTACGATCTTGGTGCCACGGTACATGGATTGTCCTTGAACTAAGTAAAAGCGCAGCCTGTTGGGCTGCGCTGGGGTCTCTTTTATTGTTTGCTGCGTTGCAGCAGGATCTCGACTGCCGGAAGCGTCTTACCTTCGAGGAACTCGAGGAAGGCGCCGCCGCCGGTCGAGATATAGCCGATTTTGTCGGCAATATTATATTTTGCGATGGCAGCCAGGGTATCGCCGCCGCCGGCGATCGAGAAGCCCTTCGACGAGGCGATCGCGTTGGCCAGCGTCTTCGTGCCTTCAGCGAACTGGTCGAACTCGAACACGCCGACCGGGCCGTTCCAGACGATGGTGCCGGCCTGGCCGATCTGTTCGGCGAGCTGGGCTGCGGTTTTCGGACCGATGTCCAGGATCATGTCGTCGTCCGCGACATCGGCCACGTCCTTGACGGTGGCGGCGGCGGTCGGCGCGAATTCCTTGGCGCACACGACGTCGACCGGGATCGGCACGGTGGCGCCGCGCGCGGCCATCTTGTCGATGATGGCCTTGGCTTCATTGACCAGGTCGGCTTCCATCAGCGACTTGCCGACGTTCAGGCCGACGGCCTTCATGAAGGTGTTGGCGATACCACCGCCGACGATCAGGTTGTCGACCTTGTCGGCGAGGCTCTGCAGGATGGTCAGCTTGCTCGACACCTTGGAACCGGCGACGATCGCCAGCAGCGGACGCTGCGGTGCGCCCAGCGCCTTGCCCAGCGCATCCAGTTCGGCCGCCAGCAGCGGGCCGGCCGCCACCACGGGCGCGAATTTCGCGATGCCGTGGGTGGTGGCTTCGGCGCGGTGCGCAGTGCCGAAGGCGTCGTTGACGTAGATGTCGCACAGCTTGGCCATCTTCTGGGCCAGCTCGTCCGAATTTTTCTTCTCACCCTTATTCACGCGGCAGTTTTCCAGCAGCACGACCTGGCCCGGCGCGACGTCAACCCCATCGACCCAGTTCTGTTTCAGCTCGACCGGCTGGCCGAGCAGCTCGGACAGGCGCTTGGCGACCGGCGCCAGGCTGTCTTCCGGCTTGAATTCGCCCTCGGTCGGTCGGCCCAGGTGGGAAGTCACCATCACGGCCGCACCGGCATCAAGCGCAGCGCGGATCGCGGGAACCGAAGCGCGCACGCGCGTGTCTTCAGTGATGTTGCCGGCGTCATCCTGCGGCACGTTCAGGTCGGCGCGGATGAAGACGCGCTTAGCCCTAAGCGCATCTTGGTCGATCAAGTCTTGCAGACGGGTGAAATTCAGAACGGCCATGGTGAGTCGTATTGAGATGGATGAAAAAACGTTATTCTACATTAGAGGGTGTTTTCAAAAACATGAGAAACACGCAACAGGGTGAATACCAGCATCCCAAATACAATTGTCTGCAACATATTGCGCCGCCACAGATAAAAGCCAAGCGCGGCGATGCCTGCCAGCAGTTTTGGATTGGCCGGCGTGAGCAGCACCTCGCCGCCCGGCCCCAGCACCAGGTCGGGGCCGATGACGGCCGCCAGCGCGCAGGTCGGCGCATAGCGCAGCATCGCCTGCACCCGCGGCGGAATCGTCACGCGGTGGCCGACCACCCAGAACGCGCTGCGGGTCAGGGTCGTGGCCACGCCCAGCACGCCGATGACGATCCAGACTTCCCAGTCAGCCATGCCGCCTCCTGCGTCGGCTCGTGGCAGCTTCGAAGGCCATTGCGCTGGCCATGCCGGCAAGCACCGCCGCCAGCAGGCCCAGCTTGTATGGGAATCCATGGGTCAGCACGCCCACCGTGCCGGCCACCAGCACGCCGCACAGGGCAGCGCTGTTGATGACCAGCGGGATCATCACGCACAGGATGGCCAGGGTGCCGGCAAAGCCCAGCTGCCACGCGGTCGGGATGGTGCTGCCCAAGAAGATGCCGATCAGCGATCCCGCCTGCCAGGAACACCAGTTCGGCAGCAGCAGGCCTTTCAAAAAGGAGAGTTTGCCGGGCGCGCGCGCCGGATCCGGATAGCGCTGCAGGAACAGGGCAATCGACACGTCGCCCGAGATATAGCCGTAGAACACGCGCTGACGCAGCGGCAGGTGCGCAAAATGGGGGCCGAGCAAGGCGGAAAAGATCACGAAACGCAGGTTGACCACCAGCGCGGTGGCAAAGATGACCCAGACCGGGGCGCCGGCGGCGATCAACGGCAGCGAGGCCAGCTGGGCCGAGCCGGCAAAGGCGACCAGCGTCATCGCGCTCGCCTGCCATACGCTCAAGCCGCTCTTCACCATCGCCACGCCGACCACCATGCCCCAGGCGGCGATACCGAGCAGGGTCGGCAGGCCGGTGCGGACGCCGTCGCGCCAGCTGTCGGGATAATGTCGGTCCCAGGCGTCGAGCGGCTGGCCGGGGTGCGGATGCGCCTCGTTCATGTCGCGCAACTGCAACGTCGATGGGGGTGAAGCGGAGCGGGCGAATCGGGACGGGGCATCAAACGGTGCGGGAAGTCTGCGCGACAATATTATCGGCTTGTCATTCTACAGAAGCATTCCAGCATGCACTATGAATCCGTTAGAATCGTGGTCTTCGCGCATCGCGCGTAATGATCATGCTCCCGGAGAGAAAATGAACGATAAAACCATCGCTGCGGTTCAATTGGAAGCCAAGGACCTGCCGGCCTACTGCCCGAACCCGGCCATGCCGCTGTGGTCGTCCCACCCGCGCGTCTTTCTGGATTTCGACCACGACGGCAACGCCAAGTGCCCGTACTGCGGTACCCAGTATCGTCTGGCACCGGGCACTGTGCTGGGTCATCACTAATATAAATACATCGTGGCCGGCTACTGCGCGGACTGCAGCGAGCTCCTCCATTACCGCGCGCCCGCATGGCTGCCCGGGGGGCACCTGCAGACGATCTACCCGGCCACCGCCATCAGGAAACCCGCGGTCGCGTTCCGGCGCGAGCGCTGGGACACGCCCTGCGGCCAGGATTTCATCGACGTCGACCTGATCGATGGCGCATCTGCTCCATCAGCGGGCGCGCCTTGCGTCATGCTGTTCCACGGCCTCGAAGGCTCGTCGAACAGCCATTACGCGCGCGCCCTGATGGCATTGGTAAAAGCGCGCGGCTGGCATGGCGCGATTGCGCATTTCCGCGGCTGTTCGGGCGAAGCCAACCTGGCGCCGCGCTTCTACCACTCGGGCGACGCCCAGGAACTCGACTGGATCATCCGCCACCTGCGTCCGCGTTACGCCGGTCCGTTCTATGTTGCCGGCGTGTCATTGGGCGGCAACGCCCTGCTGCGCTGGCTGGGCGAGCAGCAGCACGGCGCCGGCATCATCGACGGCGCCGTCAGCGTCTCCGCCCCGCTCGACCTGGCGGCCGGCGGCGCCGCCCTGTCGCGCGGCTTCAACCGCCTCTACACGCGCATGTTCCTGCAGACGCTCAAGCCCAAGGCGCTGGCCAAGCTGGAACGCTATCCCGGCCTGTTCGACCGCGACAAACTGCTCGCCGCGACCGACCTGTACAGCTTCGACAACCTCGTCACCGCGCCCCTGCACGGCTACCGCGACACCGACGACTACTGGCACCGCGCCAGCGCCAAACACGTCTTGCACGACATCACCGTCCCGACGCTGGTGCTGAACGCGCGCAACGATCCTTTCATGCCGGGACAGTTCCTGCCGACCAGCGCAGCGAAAGCGGTCACGCTCCAGTACACCGAGACCGGCGGCCACGTCGGCTTTCCGACCGGCCCCTTCCCCGGGCGCATCGACTGGCTGGCACGGCGCATCCTGCACTTCTTCGACGGGTCGCCGGCCGGTCGCGATGCGCGCGCCGGTGCCCCCGCAACTGTGCGAAGCTCCCTCCATGGATGACATTGTTCTGCAAGCGATGGCCAAGTGGCCAAACGTGCCCCACTGCTATGGCTGGCTGGCACTCGATGCCCGCGGCACCTGGCGCATGCGCGACGAGGCCGCCCAGCGCGCCGATGCACCGGGCGACAAGCTGACCAATAGCGCGCTGGTCGGCTTCATCAACCGCAATTACCTGTCCGATGAGCGCGGCTGCTGGTATTTCCAGAACGGACCGCAGCGCGTCTACGTGAACCTCGAAGCGACGCCTTTCATCGCGCGCACCGACCCGCAGCAGGGCCTGGTGCTGCAGACGGGGCAAGCCATCGGCGCGATCGACCAGGCCTTCATGACTGACGCCGGCGCGATCATCGTGCGGGCCGGCGACGTGCTGGCGCAGCTCGACGACCGCGACGTGGCGCAAATGCTGCAAACGATGACGCTGGACGGCCGCCCGCTGGCGGACGATGCCCTGCTCGGCTGGCTGGAAGGCGGAGATGGCAAGCTGGCGCTGCGCTGGCAGGATCGCGATGTGGCGGTCGAGCGGCTGGAGGCGCAGGCCGCAGCGCAGCGTTTCGGCTATGTGCAGCGGCCAGACCAGATGGCGGGAACCACTGCGCAATAAATCTTCACAGCGAATATTTCACAGCGGTACCCTCACCGGCATGTATTTCACTTCTTTTGAAACCATAAAGGATCGCCCAGCCGCATCGGCTCCTTGCGGCTCGGGAAATCCTGGTCGCCCAGTCCCTTGCCCTTGCCGTCACCATTGCCCGTTTCGATCTTGAGACGCGGGCCGGTATCCAGCTTGTCGCGGGCGCTGCCGTCGGCGGCAAAACCTTCGCCGCGGTCTTTCTTTTCCTGCTTCTCTTCCTTCTGCTTCTGCTGCAGCTCGCGTTCGCGCGCGTCGATCACGGCCTGGTCATAGAAGGACACGTCCTTCGCCTTGCGCGCCATGTTCAACTGGTCGACCGCGGCCGGCGTCGCACCGGTCAGCACATACGATTCGGCCAGCGCCATGTGCTGCAGCGCGATCTTGCCCTGCGCCGCATAGGTCTTGGCGAGCTGGTTGTACAGCTTGGGCTCTTCGCGATACTCGCGCACCTGGTCGCGCAGGAATTGCGCCGCCTGGTCCAGCTTGCCGGCCGCAATCATGGTCTCGGCATACTGGCGTGCCAGTGCGCGCGACAGCGGAAACTTCTGGTGCGCCTGCTCGGCCTCGCGCATCGCCTCGGCCAGCATCTCGGGCGGCTGGCCCGGCGCCATCTTGATCTCGATGTCGAGACCGGTGAACATCGCCGAACCATCCGAGCCGGGACGCTCGGCCGACAGGACGCCGGGACGTGGACGCATCGAGCCTTTCGCCTTGTCGAGCCAGCTCTGGGCCGTCTTCAGGTCGCCCTGCTTCAGCGCCAGGAACGCCATGCCATACATGCCGGCAGTCTGGTGCTGGGTGTTCTGCTCGGCCATCTGGGCTTCGAAGGTGCTGCGCGCCTCGTCGCGTCCGCTCTGGCTCTCGTCCTGCAGCACGCGCGCGCGCGCCCGTACCAGGTGGAAGTCGATGCTGTCCGGACGGAGATGGCCCGGCTTCGGCGCCTCGCGGATGCGCGACTGGATATCGGCGATGCGCTCGCCGGTGAGGGGGTGGCTGCTGAGCCAGGCCGGGGCCTCGCCGTACAGCCGCGTCGTGCCCTGCAGGCGCTTGAAGAACGCCACCATGCCCGAGGTGTCGTAGCCGGCCGCGCGCATGGTCTGGAAGCCGACGCGGTCGGCCTCGCGCTCGGCATCGCGGCTGAAATTCAGCTGGCGCTGGATGGCCAGGCCCTGCCCGCCCATCATGACGCCCATTGCGGCGTCGGCCCCGCCGCCGGCCTTGCCGACCAGCGCCGCCAGGATCAGCGCCGCCAGCGGCAGCAGCGCATCCTGCTTCTGCTGCCCCAGCATGCGCGCGATGTGGCGCTGCGACACGTGCCCGATCTCGTGCGACAGCACCGAGGCCAGTTCGGACTCGTTCTGCGCCACGATCAGCAATTGCGAGTGCACGGCAATGAACCCGCCGGGCAGCGCGAACGCATTGATCATTGGATCGCGCACGGCAAAGAAGAAGAAATCGGCATTCGTCTCGCCGCGCGTCCCGGGCGCCGTCAGCACCAGGTTCATGCCGAAATTGTTCAGGAACTCGAGGATCGGATCGTCATCCAGGTAATCGCGGTCGCGCCGGATGTCGTTCATGATCTCCTCGCCCAGGCGCCGCTCGAGCACCGGCGACAGGTCCGCGCGCGCGCTATCGCCCAGCGTCGGCAGGCCGATAGAATCGTTGGCGCGCAGCACCGGCGTGGTGGGCGCGGCCGAGGCGGAGGCAATGGCAAGGGCGCCGGCCGTGCACAGGCTGGCGGCCGTCAGGAGACGCCGCCATGCACCTGCGCTACGCTGCCGGTGCCGTGATGAAAGCGGCAACATGGCTGGATTCGGGTTCGGTTTCACGATGCTATGATACCGCCATCTTCGGCCCCTGTACGGCCGAGCCCCTACTTTGTTACCGCATCCAGACAGCCGCAACCACGATGACCGATTCCACCTCCCCCCTCACCCACTTCGACGCCACCGGCCAGGCTCACATGGTCGACGTCGGCGCCAAGAACGAAACCCACCGCATCGCCGTCGCCGCCGGCACCATCCGCATGAAGCCGGAGACCCTGGCGCTAGTGACCTCGGGCACGGCCAAGAAGGGCGACGTGCTCGGCATCGCGCGCATCGCGGCCATCATGGGCGCGAAGCGGACCAGCGACCTGGTGCCCTTGTGCCATCCGCTGGCGATTACCCGGGTGGCGGTCGATTTCGAGGTGGATGCGGCGGCGAATTCCGTTCACTGCCGGGCGCAGGTGGAGACCGTCGGCAAGACTGGCGTGGAGATGGAGGCTTTGACGGCCGTGCAGGTGGGCTTGCTGACTATTTATGATATGTGCAAGGCGGCGGATCGGGGGATGGTGATGACCAATGTGCGGGTGCTCGAAAAGCATGGTGGCAAGAGCGGGGATTGGCACGCAGAAGTTTAATCTTCGAACGACAATGATTCATACGCCAAGAAATTGCTGAAGCTATCAGTTAGCGCAACACCAATAGATTTTTAAGTATTTCAAGAAAGACACTGATAATTGGATACGAAACCTTTAGAGTCCGAGGCGGAATTTTTCATTCAGCATCAGCTTCTTAATTTCGGATTTAAAGTTGCAAAGCCAACCTTTGATATCGAGGGCGCAGATTTATTGGTTGTCGATAATATCGCAACCAAGAATACGAAATTTCTAAAAATTCAATCAAAAGGTCGCAGCCTAAATAATGCAACCCATGTCAAAATCCCTGCGAGCTATGTGACGCAAAACTTTGTACTCCTGCTCTACTTGAAGTCCACCTCCGCCACAAAACTATACTTCTTTGACCACGAAGAAATTAGCAACTGGGAAATATCAGGAGATGAGTTCATTCTTAGAATTCCAAAGAATTCGCTCACAAACGAAAAATTTTCGGCTCATGAGTTCGATCACAGGGCGGCAGAAAGAATGCGGCTTCAGTTAACTCGCAGCGAGATAAAGAAGTACAGCTCACTGGTAATTGAAGAAGATTTTATACAGAGCGCTATCGACAAAGCAATCGCTATTTACTCCGATATTTATCCAGAAAGATCCTTCACACGGCCAACAACGTCTGAAGTCGCAGTTGCAATATTATCCACATATAGTGTGCACCAATCCAATGAAACTCCAGTGCGATGCCACATATTTTATTCAGAGAACCAAAAATTTCCAGCCGAAAGCGATGATTTTAGAAAAGCCTTTGCCAAGGAAGGCCAAGAAATAAGGATATATCGCGAGTCAACCAGCCCCTCTGTAGCGCTAGAGATCCTTGAATATCTAGATAGAATAATTAATGTTGAAAATGTTATCTTAGCGGTAGATGACTTTATTTATGAAGAGCCCCTCAACCGTCTAAAAGAAAATGGGGTCGATATAAAAATCATTCAATTTTCAAGCTCTGAAGGTCGTCAGGTTTTCACTCAACATATGTGGGGTGATGTCATCTATGTAGTCGCTACAGCAATGGGCCTAAATAGGTATGAATGGTAATTATGACTCTCTATCAACCATCGCCTGTAGCGACTACATGCTGAGAAGATTGAATTTTTAACTCTCAGCCCGAATCACATTCCGCATCACCCCCACCCCAGTGATCTCGGTCTCGATCACATCCCCATGCTTCAAGAATTCCGGCGGCTTGCGCGCAAACCCGACGCCCGACGGCGTCCCGGTCGCAATGATGTCCCCTGTCTCCAGCGTCAGCCCGCGCGACAACTCGGCAATAATCCGCGGAATCTTGAAGTACATCTGCTTGTAGCTCGCATTCTGTTTCTCGACACCGTTGATGCGGCAGATCACCCGGATATCGTCGAGTTTCACGCCGGCCGAGGTCACGATCCACGGGCCCATCGGCCCGTGCCCATCCAGGCTCTTCCCCTTGAACCACTGGCCGCCGTGCAGCTTTTGCTGCGCCTCGCGCACCGTGGTGTCGTTGTAGGGCGCGTAGCCGAACACGTAATCCATCGCCTGCGCTTCGCTGATATTGCGGCCGGTCTGGCCGATGATCACGGCCAGCTCCGCTTCCCAGTCGGTGGTATTCGAGTAGGCGGGGTCGTGCGGGATCGGGTCGAACGGCCCGTTCATCGTGTGCGTACCCTTGGTGAAGAACACCGGGTGCTCCGGGAGTTTTTCGGCCGACTTGTCGAAGCGGGCCGCCTTGCCTTCTTCAAAGTGGTCGAGGTAATTCCAGCCAACACAGTAGATGTTGCGGTCGGGCCGTGGAATCGGCGACATGAAACGGGCACCCTCGACCGGTAGCAGCGCGGACGGCGTTTTCATCGCGGCGTCCACCACCGCGCGCACCTGCTCAAGGCCGGCGTTGCCGCTCTTGATCAGCGCCAGCATCGACGTCGAATCGAACGGCAGCGCCCGCTTCTGGCGGCGCGCTTCCGCCTGCAGGTCGATCATCTTGCCGTTGTCGAGCACCACGACCACGAGCGGCGCGCCGCCGGATGCCGGGGTGCAGGTGGCGAGACGCATGCCGATCTTGCCGGATAGGGGCGGTACGACGACCTTGGATGTCGTGGACGGCGAGGAGGATTGGGCTTGTGATGCAGGCTGGGCGGTGGCGAGAAGGCCGCCCACGGCAGAGGCGGCGCTGGCTTTCAACAGGTTACGGCGATGGGTATCCACGACTTGGTCTCCTGGTTATTATGAGAAAAACACATGCATAACCATTCTAGCGACCAGATTCCTGGCAGAGCGGGCCGTTACAAAAAACCAGGACGCCGACAGGCGCATCCGTGGCGTCGACACATCCTGACCTTCAGCGCGTGCTCCGTTTGCCCCCCATCCACATGTCGGTCATTGCCTGCCCCATCATGCCGGCCGCCTTCTGGTTCGCGTCCATCAGGCGTTCCATCGATTTCTGCTGCATCGTCATCGCATTCTTCGCCAAGGCGTCGGCACACGATTGCGAGGCATTGATGATCGCGCGCAGCGTGTGTTCCTGGATGATGTTGGCCGAACTGAGCACCCATTGCTGGGCGCTGGCCTGCATGGCGTCGCGGTAGACGTTGGCGGCGCCGGTCCAGGCGTCGAAGAGGGGCGCGGGCATCGAAGGCGTAAAGGCCATGGCCGGGTTCATGTTTTTCGTCAGCATCATCATGTCGTGCTCCTGAAAGTTCAGCGATCGGATGAAACAGCGGATTTGTGCAGCGCACCATCCCAGTGTACGCCCGAGCAGGCGCTTTGTTCGCTTTCACGCGCAGTCTTGTGTTGTAGGATAGCCAAATTCAACTCGACAGGAGTCGCCGTGCCTTCATCGATCCGCTGCTGGCTGGCGATTGCCTGCCTTGTTCTGGGGCCGTTTGCCACCTTTCCAGCGACTGCGGCCTTGGACAAGGCCCCGCTTTGCGAGCCTGCGCCAGGCAGCTCGCCGCTCCAGCTTGGCAAGCTGGAGAAAGATCTACGTGCGGACGATGGTCTGCTTCGCGCGTTGACGGCTCGCCAAGGTGAACTCGTACGCTGTACCGGCAGCGTCACCGAAGTTGCAGACGACAACGCGCGCTGGCTCGAATTCGTCTGGGCCGACCAGTCGCGCCTGAAGTTTGCCTGGCTGCAGCCAGAAACCTTTATCGTGGAATACATCAATCCGCACGGGCTGGCACACGCCGATGACGTCGAGGCCATCTTCCGCCGCGATGCGACCAAAAGCGGGATGGCCATCGACTGGAAAACACCGCACGAGACCCGGGAGGGCAATGCGCGCGTCGTGGAGTACCGCGACCCGGATTTGAACAGCTTCATGCGCCTGAGCTACGACCGGCAACAACGGCTGGTGGCAGTATGGCTCAGCCTTGCACTCTGATACTTATTTGACTGTTAAATACTTTTTGACAATTAATAAGTAAATTGTTGTAAAAAACCGTCGCATCCCTTCATCCAAGCCGCGTGCATCTTAGAATATTTCCTCAAATCAATTAATATTCGACGGAATCAACAATACTGACGATTGCCAGCCGCGCTTCCGCTGTGCCCGTCCAGTTCAATACCTGCTTGGAGAATGCACCCATGTTCCGCAACCTGAAGGTCGGTACACGACTGATCCTGTGTTTCCTCAGCGTCGCCCTGCTGGGCGCCATCGTTGCCGGCATCGGCATCCATAACATGGACCAGATGAACGACCGCGCGCGCCGCCTGTATCAGAACGAGCTGCTCGGCCTGTCGTACGTGAAAGAAGCCAACATCAATCTGGTCTACATCAACCGCGCCGTGCGCGGCGGCATGCTGGCCGCCACCCAGGAGCGCCGCGACACCTCGCTGGCGAACGTTGCCGTATTCAAGAAGGCCGTGCTGGACAACCTCGACAAGGCCCGTCCGCTGTTCACGACCGACGACGGCAAGCGCCTGTTCGCGCAAGTCGACAACGAGCTGCGCAACTATGACAGCGTGATCGACGAGCAGATCAAGAAGACCAAGGCCGAACCGCTGCAGGAGCAACGCGATTCCGTTGCCTACATGTTCGGCACCTTCATGCCGCGCTCCACCGTCATCGACAACAAGATGGACGAGTTGACCAAGGCCAAGGAAGACCTGGCACGCCAGGCGAACCAGGAAAACAAGGAGGCCTATGTACGCGGCCGCAGCACGATGCTGGTGCTGGTACTGCTCTCGCTCGGCGCCGGCGTCGCCCTCGGCATCCTGATCACCCGCAGCCTGACGCGCCAGCTGGGCGGCGAACCGGCCTACGCCGCGGAAGTGGCCAGCCGCATCGCCGCCGGCGATCTCTCGACCCCGGTCGACCTGCGCAGCGGCGACACCGGCAGCCTGCTGTTCGCGATGCACACCATGCGCGACAGGCTGGCCACCATCGTGGCCCAGGTGCGCGGCGGTACCGATGCGATCGGTTCGGCGTCGGGCCAGATCGCATCCGGCAACCTCGACCTGTCCTCGCGCACCGAGGAACAGGCCAGCTCGCTGGAAGAAACCGCATCGTCGATGGAAGAACTGACCTCGACCGTGAAGCAGAATGCCGATAACGCCCGCCAGGCGAATGCGCTGGCCATGACCGCCTCGTCGGTGGCCGGCAAGGGCGGCGAGGTGGTGGCGCAGGTGGTCGAGACCATGGGGTCGATCAAGACCTCGTCCTCGAAGGTGGTCGAGATCATCTCGGTGATCGACGGCATCGCTTTCCAGACCAATATCCTGGCGCTGAACGCCGCCGTGGAAGCGGCGCGTGCCGGCGAGCAGGGCCGCGGTTTCGCGGTCGTCGCCGGCGAAGTGCGCACGCTGGCCCAGCGTTCGGCGGCGGCCGCCAAGGAAATCAAGGCGCTGATCGACGATTCCGTCTACAAGGTCGAGAGCGGCAGCAAGCTGGTCGACCAGGCCGGCAGCACCATGCACGAAGTGGTCGGCAGCATCCAGCGCGTGGCCGGCATCATGTCCGAGATCACCGCCGCCAGCCAGGAACAGACCGCCGGCATCGAGCAGATCAACCAGGCGATCAGCCAGATGGACAACGTCACCCAGCAGAACGCCAGCCTGGTCGAGGAAGCGGCGGCCGCTTCCGAGGCGCTGCAGGAACAGGCCGGCAAGCTGTCCGATCTGGTGAGTGTGTTCCGTATCGATGGCGTGCAAGGCCGGGTGGCGCCGGTGGCGGCGCCGAAGGTGGCTGCGAAGACCCCGGCAACGGTGGCCAAGCCGGCAGCCCCAGTCCAGCGCCGGCCGGTGCTGGCCAAGCCGCAGGCGGCGTCCAGCGCCAGCGGCGCTGCCTCGAAACCGGTGAAAGCCGCCGTCCCGGCCGGCGAAGGCGATTGGGAAGAGTTCTGATCGGCCTCCCGCCTGCCGGTTCGATCCGGTAGCTGACCTTGCCCTCATGACACCAGGCGTGCCCTTGCGGCGCGCCTGTTCATTTTCAGCCTTGCCCCTCCTCCCTTTCTGCGTGGTAAATTGCTCCCTTTCCACATCAGCAGATAGGATGAAGCAGGCATGAAATACCATTTACCGGCGCTGGTCGCAGCGAGCTTTGCCGTTGCAGCCACCGCCACCGCCGCCCCGCGCGGCTTCACGGTCGAAGACCTGGTCGCGATGGAGCGCGTCGGCGCCCCGGCCGTGTCGCCGGACGGTTCGCGCATCGTCTACACGGTGCGCAGCACCGACCTGACCAAGAACAAGAGCCACACCGATTTATACATGGTCGACTTGCGCACGCCCGGCGCGGCGCCGCAGCGCCTGACGGCGGACGCGGCCAGCAGCACCGATCCGGAATGGTCGGCCGCGGGCGACGCGATCTATTTCCTCTCGGGCCGTTCCGGTTCGTCGCAGGTGTGGCGCATTGCTGCCGCCCCCAGCGCCAACACCGGCGTGAACACCGGCGCCAACGGTGGCGCCGCGACCAAGGTGACCGACCTGCCGCTCGACGTCGACGCCTTCCGCGTCTCGCCCACTGGCGACCGCCTGGCGCTGAGCATGGCGGTATTCCGCAATTGCGCCGACCTGGCCTGCACCAAGACGCGCATGGATGCGCGCGAGAAGGACAAGTCGACCGGGAAAGTGTACGACCGCCTGTTCGTGCGTCACTGGGACACCTGGGCCGACGGCCGCAACGCCGTGCTGTACTCGGTACCGCTGGATCGATCCGGCAAGGCCGGCGCAGCCGCTACGGCAGTCTCCCTGTCCGGCGCGCTGGACGGCGATGTGCCCTCGAAACCGTTCGGCGACCGCGAGGAGTTCCGCTTCAGCCCGGATGGCAAGAACGTCGTCTTTTCGGTACGCATCGCCGGCAAGACCGAAGCCTGGTCGACCAACTTCGACCTGTACACGGTCCCGGCCGCCGGCGGCCAGGCGCCGCGCAACCTCACCGCCGACAATCCGGCCTGGGACACGAAAGGCGTATTCGCGCCGGACGGCTGCACCCTGGCCTACCTGGCGATGAACCGTCCCGGCTTCGAGGCCGACCGCTACCAGATCATGCTGCTCGACGTTGCCAGCGGCAAGAAGCGCAAGCTGGCGGCCGACTGGGACCGCTCGCCGGGCACCCTGCAATGGGCGCAGGACGGCAAGTCGCTGGTGGTGGACGCCGAGGACATCGGCCAGCACCGCCTGTTCAGCATCGACGCCGCCAGCGGCAAGGTCACGCCGCTGACCGGGCAGGGCTCGATCGGCGCCTTCGACCTGCGCGGTGGCACCCTTGCCTACACCCAGGCCAACCTGTCGGCCGGTGCGCAATTGTTTTCGATGAAGCTCAGCGCCGCCGCCAAGCCAACCCAGCTGACTGCACTGAACACCGAGCGCCTGGCCGACGTGCGCTGGGGCGAGGCCGAGCAGTTCTCGTTCAAGGGCGCGAACGGCGATACTGTCCATGGCTACGTGATGAAGCCGTGGAACTATGAAGCCGGTAAACAATACCCGGTTGCCTTCCTGGTGCACGGCGGTCCGCAGGGCAGCTTCGGCAATGGCTGGAGCTACCGCTGGAATCCGCAGACCTATGCCGGCGCCGGCTATGCCGCGGTGTTCATCGACTTCCACGGCTCGACCGGCTACGGCCAGAAGTTCACCGACGCCATCAGCGGCGACTGGGGCGGCAAGCCGCTCGAGGACTTGCAGAAGGGCCTGGCCGCGGCGGTGGCCAAGTATCCGTGGCTGGACCGCTCGCGTGCCTGCGCGCTGGGCGCTTCCTACGGCGGCTACATGATGAACTGGATCGAAGGCAACTGGTCCGATGGCTTCAAGTGCATCGTCAACCACGACGGCGTGTTCGATACCCGCGGCATGGCCTATGCGACCGAGGAACAATGGTTCACCGACTGGGAAAGCGGCGGCCCCTACTTCAGCGTCCCGGAAAAGCACGAGCGCTTCAACCCGGTCCTGCACGTGAACAAGTGGAAGACGCCGATGCTGGTCGTGCAGGGCGACCTCGACTTCCGCATCCCGACCGCCCAGGGATTGTCCACCTTCACGGCACTGCAGCGCCGCGGCATCGACAGCAAGCTGCTGGTGTTCCCGGACGAGAACCACTGGGTGCTCAAGCCGGCCAACTCGGTGCTGTGGCACCACACGGTCATCGACTGGCTGGATCACTATCTGAAGCAATGATTTTTGAACGCTAGTATTGCTTGACGACGAATGCCTGCAGCGATGCGGGCATTTTTTTGGCACGACTTTGCTAGTTTTCAGCAGCAATCTTGCTCGGTTGTCGTTTCGGGCTTGGCGATGCGAACCGGGCTAGGCGGACGTATTAGTTTCCCTTAAGCAATTCACCGACCGCGATCGGAATCACTTCATGCTGCTGCAGGACCTGACGTACGAGGCGCTGCTGGCGGATCGGCAGAAGATCGTCTGAGCTTTAAAAGAAGCCGGCCAGCCACAGGCGCGGCCATTTCACATCCTGGTTCAAGGCCGCCACCTCGGGACGCCATGGATCGTTGCGGTAGCGCGCCTGCATGTCGGGCCAGACCACGACGGCAAGGCACAGCGCGGCGCCGGCGGCGAGGAAGGCAAGCCCGGCCGTCTGGATGCGCGCGGGTCCGGCGTTGCCGTGGATGCGCTCGGCGCGTTCGCGGCACCAGCCGATCGCGCATCCCAGGTAGAGGACGACCGCGAGCTGGCTCTGCGGCATCACGAACAGGCCCGACACCAGGCCATCGACCAGGATCGCGGCGCCGCCGGCAACCAGGGCACTGCAGATGGTCTGGTCGAGGCGCTCGTCCTGTTGCAGCTTGCTGCCGGTACGCAGCAGTGTCTTGCCGGCGAGTGCCAGGGCGGTACACAGGCACAGCAGTGCGGGGATACCCCATTCGCTGGCGATCTGCATGACCCAGTCATGCGGATGGGCCCCGGTGTGCAGGTCGCCGGCATTGTGCGCGAAGTGCATTGGCCCGACGCCCAGCCATGGATGCGCCAGGATCAGTTCGGCGGCGCGGCGCCACAGCACCAGGCGATTCGATGCGGGGTCGGCCGCCGTGCGTTCGATCATGGAGGCAAAGGCACCGAACGGCGCGCCACCGCTCAGGAGCGGGATGGCGACCAGGAACATGGCATACCCCAGCAATCCAAGCGCTGCCGAGATCGCGACCGTCCTGATGTAAGGGATGGCCAGGCGCCACTGCAGCAGCGCCACGGCGATGCAGCCGGCCGCCATCCCCACCATCGTGCCCCGTCCGGCAACGGCGAACAAAGCCATCCACCAATAGGCGGCCAGCGACCACCACAGCCAGCGCAGCCGCGATGCGCGCGGCGTGATACAGCACAGCAGGATCAGCAGCGGCAGGATCGGCGTTTGCGTGTGGTTGAAAAAACGGACATTGCTGAAACCATTGATGAAGTCGGCGACTTCGAGGGGCGTGCCGACCGCCAGCCCGGTGACGTAGACGACCCAGAACTTCAGGGAGTGCAAGGTGCAGATCGCGCCGACGGCCTGCAGCAGCCGCAGCAGCACGGCATGGCCGCCGAGTGCGATCTCGCGTGCGATCTGCAGGGCAAACAGGTACAGCAGGAAGAAGATCGACACTTCGAACAAGGCGCGCGCGGTCGAAAACGCTTGCAGGCTGCCCAGCACGCCCAGCAGGAAAAATACGCCAAGCAACTTGTCGCCGCGGGACTGCAACAGGAGAACGGGACCGGCGCGCCGCATGAGCGTCCCGATTGCCACCACGACCAGCGCCGCCACTTCGAGCAGGCGCTGGCGGTCATGTCCGGTGGTCAGCAGGAAATTGCTGAACAGCGCGACGCAGATCAGGAAGCAAAAGGGCGCCCGGGTCATCACATGCGCCTTGTTCGGTTACGAGCCGGTCTCGTCGGTGCCGGCGGCGGCCAGGCAGCCATTCGGCCGGTATTTGGCGTCGATCGCACTGACGCAGTAATAGGTGCCCCGTGTCGTACGGTAGATGGCAACGGTCGGTGCGCTGCCCAGGCGGCCGGGATTGGCGATCGTGCAGGTCAGGATTGCGGTGTTGGTGCCGGGCGTGGCGGCGGTGATATTGCTGCAGCTAGCCGTCGAGGCCGGCAAGCCAGCTTTTTGCAAATACTGCTCCGCCGTGCTTGCCGTGCCCTCGATCACGGCCAGTTCGTAGCCAGTTTTACCCGCCGCAATGTCGCTCAAGGCCGCAGTTGCCTTTGATTTGGCTATGTGATCCTGATAAGCCGGAAGGGCGACAGCCGCCAGGATGCCAATGATCGCGACAACAATCATCAGCTCGATGAGCGTAAAGCCTCTTTCTGCGCGCCTGTAGTGTTTAGGTGACTTAAACATTTCTTTTCTCCGAAGGTGGACGTTTGCAATATCGACGCTGGATGCCTATGTGTCAGTAAAAGCAAAGGTTATGCCAGTATTTCCATAAAGCATTGTCTGGCGCCCTTGGCCGGAAATGACAGTTTTCGACAGCAGGGTTACCAAAATTTGTACGTCCAATGACGGTGGCGACAATTTTTGTCAAGCTGGACCGCCAAAAAAAAGAGACCGCCGAAGCGGTCTCTTTGCGTCTAGCTATCTAGGCGTTGATTAGCTGCCGGCGGTAGCCAGGCAACCGGTCGGGCGGTATTTCTCGGCGATCGCGGTCACGCAGCTGTACTTGCCGTCAGTGTTACGATACAGGGCGATGGTCGGTGCGGTGCCCAGACGGCCCGGGTTGGCGATGGTGCAGGTGATCACTGCGGCGTTGGCGGTGGCGCTCGGTGCCACAACAGCAAGTTGCGAGCAGTTGCCGCTCGATGCCGGCAGGCCGGAGGCGGTCTGGTATGCGGTGTCGCCGGTCGTGTTGCCTTCGACCACAGCCATTTCGTAGCCGGTCTTGCCGCCGGTGATGTCGGCCAGTGCTGCGGTGGCTTTCGACTTGGCGATGTAGTCCTGGTAGGCCGGGATGGCGACAGCTGCCAGGATGCCGATGATCGCGACAACGATCATCAGTTCGATCAGGGTAAAGCCGCCTTCGGCCTTCTTGACAATTTTCGGTGCTTTCATGATTTGCTTCTCCAGGGATAGGGTACTGCGTTCAAAGGGTTGTGCTGCTTATCCGGTACTGCTTGCTTCTGACCTGTATATTGCAAGCGGCGTGCCAGCTTGTTTCCGTACGGAATCGATAGCACCCTGATATCAAAACCCCTGTTTTTGGCCCAAAATCCTTGCCGCATGACAATTTTTGTCACTTCGGGTTGAACAAATTTTGTCAGTTGGACGAAATTTGTAGGTACGCGCCAAAAAATGTCACCCTCCCCGGCTGTCCGCCATGCCAGGCACGACAAATAAAAAGGGGAGCCGCAGCTCCCCTCTTATATAGAGGCCCGGTTACCCGGGCCCGGCCGTGAACGGTCGATTACAGCATCGCTTTCAGCAGGCGAGCCATTTCCGACGGGTTCTTGGTGACCTTGATACCGCAGGCTTCCATGATTTCCAGCTTGGCTTGCGCAGTGTCGGCGCCGCCCGAGATCAGCGCGCCGGCGTGGCCCATGCGCTTGCCCGGCGGCGCGGTGACGCCGGCGATGAAGCCGACGACCGGCTTCTTCATGTTGTCCTTGATCCATTCAGCAGCGTTCGCCTCGTCCGGACCGCCGATCTCGCCGATCATGATGACGGCATCGGTTTCCGGATCGTCGTTGAACATGCGCATCACGTCGATGTGCTTCAGACCGTTGATCGGGTCGCCGCCGATACCGACTGCCGACGACTGGCCCAGGCCCAGCGCGGTCAGCTGACCGACTGCTTCATAAGTCAGGGTGCCCGAGCGCGACACGACGCCGATACGGCCCTTGCGGTGGATGTGACCTGGCATGATGCCGATCTTGATTTCGTCCGGGGTGATCAGGCCTGGGCAGTTCGGGCCCAGCAGCAGGGTCTTGGAACCGGCTTTGGCCATGCGATCCTTGACTTCCATCATGTCACGGACTGGAATGCCTTCGGTGATGCAGATTGCCAGGTCCAGCTCGGCTTCGACGGCTTCCCAGATGGCGGCGGCGGCACCTGCCGGCGGCACGTAGATCACCGACACGTTGGCGCCGGTTTCTTTCTTGGCTTCAGCGACGTTGGCAAAAATCGGGATGCCTTCGAAGTCTTCGCCGGCTTTCTTCGGATTCACGCCAGCCACGAATGCTTCACGGCCGTTCGCATAATCGCGGCAAGCGCGGGTGTGGAACTGACCGGTCTTGCCGGTGATGCCCTGGGTGACAACTTTGGTATCTTTGTTAATCAGAATCGACATTTTGTATCCTTCGCGTATTAGGCTTGACCAGCTGCAGCGGCGACGACCGACTTCGCTGCGTCTTCCATCGTATCGGCGGCGATGATCGGCAGACCGGAGTCGGCCAGCATCTTCTTGCCCAGGTCTTCGTTGGTGCCCTTCATGCGGACCACCAGCGGCACTTGCAGCGACACGGCTTTCGAGGCGGTGATCACGCCTTCGGCGATCACGTCGCAGCGCATGATGCCGCCGAAGATGTTGACCAGGATGGCTTTCAGGCCCGGGTTCTTCAGCATGATCTTGAATGCTTCGGTGACTTTCTCAGCCGTCGCACCGCCGCCCACGTCGAGGAAGTTGGCCGGCTCGCCGCCGAACAGCTTGATGGTGTCCATGGTGGCCATGGCCAGGCCGGCGCCGTTCACCAGGCAGCCGATGTTGCCGTCCAGCGAGATGTAGGCCAGGTCGAACTTCGATGCTTCGACTTCGGCTGGATCTTCTTCGTCCAGGTCGCGGTAGGCGACGATTTCCGGGTGACGGAACAGGGCGTTCGGGTCGAAGTTGAACTTGGCGTCCAGGGCGATGACTTTACCGTCGCCGGTGACGATCAGCGGGTTGATTTCGGCCAGCGAGCAGTCGGTTTCCCAGTAGGCTTTGTACAGGCCTTGCAGGTTGGTACGGGCTGCGGCGATCGAACCTTCCGGCACGCCGATCTTGCGGGCGACGTCGTCGGCTTGCGCATCGGTCAGGCCGACAGACGGCTCGATCACGACGTTGTGGATTTTTTCCGGGTTGCTGTGCGCGACTTCTTCGATGTCCATGCCGCCTTCCGACGAGGCCATCAGCACGATCTTCTGGGTGACGCGGTCGGTGACCAGCGAGACATACAGTTCCTGCTTGATATCGGCGCCTTCTTCGATCAGCAGGCGGTTCACTTTCTGGCCTTCCGGACCGGTCTGGTGGGTGATCAGCTGCATGCCCATGATCTGGTTCGCGTAGTCGCGCACCTGATCGATCGACTTGGCGACTTTCACGCCGCCGCCCTTGCCGCGACCGCCAGCATGGATCTGCGCCTTGACTACCCAGACCGGGCCGCCCAGCTCTTCAGCTGCTTTTACGGCCTCGTCCACCGACATGCACGGAATGCCGCGCGGAACGGTCACTCCGAACTTTCGGAGGATTTCTTTGCCCTGATACTCATGGATTTTCATGCTGGCTTCCCTTCTTCTGTTACTGATTTAAATGCGGTTGAACAAATAAAAACGGCAAACATCTGTATTCAAACACGGATAGTACTGCGCCGGATGCTACCCCGGCACCGCTTTCAAAGCCCAGCGCGGATAATACTGTTCGACGGCGGGGCCGTCGAGGCGCAGGGCATGGCAGCGGTCCAGTTCATACGGCCGTTCGGAGGCATCGCCTTCCGTGCGGCTTGCCATCGCGTCATCGGCGAAGGCCTGAATTGCCGCGGTGGGCAGGACTTGCGCGAGTTCGGTCAGGTGGGTACAGCCGAGAACCCCGGACAGGCGATCCTTCAGATGCAAACGAAAATGTTTTAGCAGCGATAAGCCGATCAGCTTCTTGTAGGCGGGAGCGATGGTGTCGCAAAAACCAGGATAGGGCACGGCGTCGGACGCGGCTTCGGCGTCGATGACATTCATGTCGCGGTCGATGGTCACGCGCAATTTGAGGTCATGCACAGGCAAGCCACCCGGACGAACGCCGGACGGCAAGACGATGTCGTGCACCTTGGTGTCGCGGATGCAGGCGTCGAGGTCCCACAAGCCATCGTCGCGCGCAAACGCTTCGACTGTGATGGCGCGCGTGTGCCGGAGCTTACGCGGAGCGGGTGAAGACAGGGGCATAAAACCAATGCCGGAATGCGGCGATAAAAAGTATGCAGCCGGTGTGCCTGATGCACGTTGCCGCAGCTTCTACGGCAACAACCGCTCTTGCGGCGCTGCTTAAACCACGAAAGTTTAGCACAGCGCGCCAGCATGTGCACTGCATTGACAGCCGGGCAAGGAATTTATCGGCGATAAGAGGGAGAGGCGTGCAACTGCACGGAAGCCCCAGCGTGCAGCGTCATTCCGCCGTTGAGGAGGCGTTCCCGCTACTGGCGGAACGCCGACGGATGGCGCTGTACGCTGGCACCTCGGTAATGCATGAAGGATATGATCGAAATATGCCGGGCGAATAACAGCACAGCCAAGCGTGAGATGGCCGATGCCGGGTGCCGGCTGTGCTTACTCGTCCTCGTCCGCCCCGCCCTGCATGGCGGCGCGCACGGCATTCTGGGAAAAACCGCGCTGCAGCATGAAACGCATCTGCTTGCTGCGCGCGGCCGCATCTTCGGCAACGGTGCCGAATTTGCGCCGCCACACTTCTTTGGCGCGCGCCAGTTCGGTCGACGCCAGTTCGGATTTCAGTTCAGCCAAGTCATCTCCCTCGACACCATGTTGCTGCAGTTCGGAGATTACCCGGCTGTTGCCGTAGCGGCCGGCCCGACGGTGCACCAGCGCTTCGGCAAAGCGTTCCTGCGACAGCCAATTGTTCTTTTCGAGGAAGTCGAGCAGCGCCTCGACGTCGTCGCCTTCCTCGGCATAACGGGCCAGCTTGCGTCCCAGCTCGAGCCGGCTGTGCTCGCGCATTGAAAGATACTTCAATGCGCGGCCCTTCAGGCTTAAAGATTGTTTCAAACCGGCCATGGCGTTGTTGCAGCTCCTCGTCGTGCATATGCACTGCCTTCGTCGCTGCGCCTAGCCACGTCCGGTTTGAACCAATCTTTAGGCTGCTGACGCACCATCTAGACGATTACTCGTCGCCGCCGCCGACCGCAGCGACTGCCGGGGCGGCATCGCCAGGAGGAGCAGGCGGCAGCTCACGCACGCCCAGCGCAGTACGGACCTTGTTTTCGACTTCGCGTGCCAGTTGCGGACGGTCTTTCAGGAACTGACGTGCATTGTCCTTGCCCTGGCCGATGCGTTCGCCGCCGTAGCTGTACCAGGAACCCGCCTTCTCGACGATCTTGTTGTCCACGCCCAGGTCGATGATCTCGCCTTCGCGCGACGTGCCTTCGCCATACAGGATGTCGAAGTGGGCTTCCTTGAACGGCGGCGCGATCTTGTTCTTGACGACCTTGACCTTGGTTTCGTTACCGATCACCTCGTCGCCCGACTTGATCGAGCCGGTACGGCGGATGTCCAGACGCACGGAGGCGTAGAACTTCAGCGCGTTACCGCCGGTCGTGGTTTCAGGGCTGCCGAACATGACGCCGATCTTCATACGGATCTGGTTAATGAAGATCACCAGGGTATTCGTACGGTTGATCGAGCCGGTCAGCTTGCGCAGCGCCTGCGACATCAGACGGGCCTGCAGGCCCGGCAGCGAGTCGCCCATGTCGCCTTCGATCTCGGCGCGCGGGGTCAGTGCCGCCACCGAGTCGATGACCACCAGGTCGACGCTGCCCGAGCGCACCAGCGCATCGGTGATTTCCAGGGCTTGCTCGCCGGTATCCGGCTGCGAGATCAGCAGTTCGTCCAGCTTGATGCCCAGCTTTTGCGCATACCCGACGTCGAGCGCGTGCTCGGCGTCGATGAAGGCGCAGGTGCCGCCCAGCTTTTGCATCTGGGCGATGGTCTGCAGGGTCAGCGTGGTTTTACCCGACGATTCCGGACCGTAGATTTCGACGATACGGCCGCGCGGCAGGCCGCCGACGCCGAGCGCGATGTCCAGGCCCAGCGAACCGGTGGACACGGTTTGCACTTCCTCGACCGGCGTATTGGCATCCATACGCATGACCGAGCCTTTGCCGAATTGCTTTTCAATCTGCGCGAGGGCAGCTGCCAGTGCTTTGCCCTTCTCGGCTGCGTTTACTGCGGATTTTTTGTCGTCCATAACTTTCTTTCTGTCCTTGAGTGAACCAAGATAGGGGCCGCTCGCGCGTTTTCAATAGTCAGTACTGTATAAAATCCCAGTAGTTTTGGCAAGCGATATTTACTTGCCCTTGACCGATTCGACATGTTGCGAAACTTCACACACAATATGTGCGTGAGATAGGTCTAACGATGAAATCAGGGGGTGTTACATGCGTATTTTACTAGCGGAAGACGACAGCGTGCTCGCGGACGGGCTGACGCGTTCGCTGCGCCAGTCCGGCTACGCGATCGACTGCGTCAAGGACGGCCAGGATGCCGATACCGCGCTGTCCACGCAGGAGTTCGACCTCCTGATCCTCGACCTCGGCCTGCCGCGCCTGTCCGGGATGGACGTGCTGCGCCGCCTGCGCGCGCGCGGTTCGCTGCTGCCCGTGCTCATCCTCACCGCGGCCGACTCGATCGAGCAGCGCGTCGGCGGCCTCGACGCCGGCGCCGACGACTACATGCCCAAGCCCTTTGCGCTGTCGGAACTCGAGGCGCGGGTGCGCGCCCTCACCCGGCGTGGCCAGGGCGGCGGCTCCACCGTCATCCGCCACGGTCCGCTGGTGTACGACCAGGTCGGGCGCAGCGCCTACATCAACGACCAGATGCTCGACCTGTCGGCGCGCGAACTCGGCCTGCTCGAGATCCTGCTGTCGCGCACCGGGCGCCTGGTGTCCAAGGAACAGCTGGTCGACCACCTGTGCGAGTGGGGCGAGGAAGTCTCCAACAACGCGATCGAGGTCTACGTGCACCGCCTGCGCAAGAAGATCGAGACCGGCGGCGTGCGCATCGCCACCGTGCGCGGCCTCGGCTACTGCCTCGAGCGCCATGCCGACAGTGCGCGCAAGGCGTCCGACGACGCCGCGGCCGCCCACGCCGGCAAGTGAAGCGGCTGCGGCTCCTGCGCGCCGGGACGGCCGGCACGCTGTCCGAGAATCCGGCCCGGCAGGCGCTGCCTGGTGCGATGGCGGATGCGCCCTACGTCCCGCCCCATCCCGAGCCCGAGGAAAGCATCCAGCATTCGCTGTTCGGCGAGATCCTCGACTGGATGCTGGCGCCGCTGCTGCTGCTGTGGCCGATGAGCATCGCCATTACCTACCTGGTGGCGAAGTCGATCGCCAACCAGCCCTTCGACCATGCGCTGGAAGACAGCGTCACGGTGCTGGCCCAGCAGGTCAAGGAAGTGGACGGCAAGATCGTGGCGCGCCTGCCCGGCAGCGCGCGCGACATCCTGCGCGCCGACGACGTCGACAGCATTTATTTCCAGGTCACCGGCCCGCGCGGGGACCTGGTCGACGGCGACCGCGACCTGCCGCTGCCGCTGGGTGAGGAGCCCGAGCGCAGCGGCCGCGTCCACTTCCGCAACGAAAGCCTGCACGGCACCCCGGTGCGCGTGGCCTATGCCTGGATCAACCTGCAGCCGCTGGCGCAACCAAGACCGAGTCTGGCGCTGGTGCAGGTCGCCGAAACCCTGGACAAGCGCGCCCAGCTCGCCAACGAGATCATCAAGGGCGTGATCCTGCCCCAGTTCATCATCCTGCCGGTGATCCTGGCCCTGGTCTGGTTCGCGTTGTCGCGCGGGCTGTCGCCGCTGGCCCAGCTGCAGGAACGCATCCGCGCGCGCCCGCCGGACGACCTGTCGCCGATCGATTCGCGCCAGGTGCCGGAAGAGATCTCGCCGCTGGTCGGCTCGCTGAACGACATGCTGGCGCGCCTGGCGCACACGATCGACGCCCAGAAGCGTTTCATCGCCGATGCCGCGCACCAGATGAAGACGCCGCTGGCCGGCATGCGCATGCAGTCCGAGCTGGCGCTGCGCCAGGTCGATCCCGGCGAGATCCACCGTTCGCTCGAGCAGCTGGCCAAGAGTTCGGAATCGGCGACGCGCCTGGTGAACCAGCTGCTGGCGCTGGCGCGCGCCGAAAACCAGCCGCATGCCGGCGTGGCGCTCGAGCCGCTCGACCTCGGCGTGCTGGCGCGCGAGGTGGTGCTGGACTGGGTGCCGGCCTCGTTCGCGCAGGAGATCGACCTCGGCTACGAGGCGCCCGAGGATATGCAAGGGCAGCCGCTGGAAATCGCCGGCAACGCGCTGATGCTGCGCGAGCTGCTGTCGAACCTGATCGACAATGCGCTGCGCTACACGCCTTCCGGCAGCGGCGGCAGCGTCACCGTGCGCGTGCGTGCCAGCGCCGGCCAGGCGCTGCTGGAAGTCGAGGACACCGGGCCCGGCATCGCGCCCGGCGAGCGCCCGCGCGTGTTCGAGCGTTTCTACCGCATCCTCGGCTCGAGTGCGCCCGGCTCCGGTCTGGGCCTGGCCATCGTGCGCGAGATCGCCCAGCAGCACGGCGCCGACATCGAGATCTTCAACAACCCGCGCAGCACGCACAAGAAATTCCCGGGCAGCCTGTTCCGGCTGACCTTCCCGCCTCCCGAACTTCCCGCACCCGATGCCGATTGAATCCACCGCCCTACCCATGCCCCCGCCCTCCGATCCGGACCGCTCCGCCGCACGCGCCCGGGTCGCCGCCGCCCGGGCGCAGCACTGGGCACGCACCCAGCGCCTGACCGCCGCCCTGCTGGGCCTGTGGCTGGCGACCTGGTTCGGCACCGTGTTCTTCGCGCGCGACCTGGCGCACCTGTCGGTGTTCGGCTGGCCGCTCTCGTTCTACCTGGCGGCGCAGGGCAGCTCGCTGATCTACCTGGCGGTCATCGGTGCCTATGCATGGCGCATGCGCGTGCTCGACCGCCGCTTTGCACGCCTGCTGGCGGAGGTTGCATGAGCGGGGCCAATACGGAGGGCAAACGCTATTTCCGCCGCCTGTCGCGCTACTACCTGTGGTTCACGGCTTGCCTGGCGCTGTTCCTGGTGGCGCTCGGCATCCTCGAACGCGAAGGCATGCCACGCCAGTGGATCGGCCACCTGTACATGTTCGGCACCATCGTGCTGTACGCCACCATCGGCGTGGTGGCGCGCACCTCCAACGTGTCCGAATACTACGTGGCCGGGCGGCGGGTGCCGGCGCTGTTCAACGGCATGGCGACGGCGGCCGACTGGATCTCGGCGGCCAGCTTCATCAGCCTGGCCGGCACCCTGTACCTGCACGGCTTCGACGCCCTCGCCTACGTGATGGGCTGGACCGGCGGCTACTGCCTGGTGGCGCTGCTGATCGCGCCCTACCTGCGCAAGTTTGCCCAGTACACGATCCCGGACTTCCTGGCGGCGCGCTACGGCGGCAACGGCGACGGGCGCGGGACCACGGTGCGGGCGATGGCGGTCGGCGCCACCATCATCGTGTCGTTCACCTACGTGGTGGCGCAGATCTACGCGGTCGGGCTGATCGCGTCGCGCTTCACCGGCGTCGATTTCTCGGTCGGCATCTTCCTCGGCCTGGCCAGCATCCTGGTGTGTTCGTTCCTGGGCGGGATGCGCGCCATCACCTGGACCCAGGTGGCGCAGTACATCATCATCCTGGTCGCCTTCTTGATTCCGACCATGTGGCTGTCGGCCAAGTTCGCCGGCAACCCGGTGCCGCAGGTGGCTTACGGTTCGGTCCTGCCCAAGCTGGCCCAGCGCGAAGCCCAGCTGGCGCGCGATCCGCGCGAGCAGCAGGTGCGCACCGCCTTCCGCGCCCGCGCCGACGAGTATGCGGCGCGCATCAAGGGCTTGCCGCATTCGTGGGAGGCCGGCAAGGTCGAGGCCCAGCGCCGCCTGGACGTGGCGCGCAGCCGCAATGCGCCGCTGGGCGATATCCGCACCGCCGAGCGCGCGCTGCTGTCCTACCCGCGCACGGCGGATGAGGCGGCGCGCCTGTGGACCGAGGAACGCGCCGCCAACCTGGCGCGTGCCCAGCCGCCCGAGCCGCACGCCGATCCTTTCCCCGGCAAGACGCCGGAAGAATCGGACATCCGCCGCAACAACTTCCTGGCGTTGGTGTTCTGCCTGATGTTCGGCACCGCCGCCCTGCCCCACCTGCTGATGCGCGCCTACACCACGCCCTCGGTGAACGAGACCCGGGTGTCGGTGTTCTGGGCCCTGTTCTTCATCCTGCTGATCTACCTGACGATGCCGGCGCTGGCGGTGCTGGCCAAGTACGACATCTATACCTCGCTGGTCGGCACCGATTTTTCCAAGTTGCCGACCTGGGTCTCGTACTGGGCCAACGTGGACAAGGCCAACCCTTTGATCAGCATCGTCGACGTCAACGGCGACGGCATCGTGCAGCTGGCCGAGATCGCGATCGACGGCGACGTGCTGACCCTGGCCACACCGGAAATCGGCGGCCTGCCCTACGTGATTTCCGGGCTGGTGGCGGCCGGCGGGCTGGCGGCGGCGCTGTCCACCGCCGACGGCCTGCTGCTGGCGATCTCGAACGCGCTGTCGCACGACATCTATTTCAAGATCGTCGATCCGGGCGCCTCGACCCAGAAGCGGGTCACGATCTCGAAACTGCTGCTGCTGGCGGTGGCCTTCATCGCCGCCTACGTCGCTTCCCAGAAGCCGGCCGACATCCTGTCGCTGGTGGGCGCGGCCTTCTCGCTGGCCGGCTCGACGCTGTTCCCGGCGCTGGTGGCGGGTGTGTTCTGGAAACGGGCCACCCACCAGGGCGCGATCGCCGGCATGATCGGCGGTTTCCTGGTCTGCGTGTACTACATGCTGCACACCAACCCGATCCTGGGCGGCAGCGCCGACGCCGCCTGGTTCCATATCGCGCCGATCTCGGCCGGGGTGTTCGGGGTGCCGGCCGGGCTGGCGGTGCTGGTCATCGCCAGCCTCCTGAGCCCGCCGCCGTCGAATGCGAGCATGGGGCTGGTCGAGCATATCCGCGCCCCCGAATGAAGGTCATCTTGCCAAGGAAAGCCATGCCATTGTCGAATGCCGTCCTGCGCCGCAGCGCAGCGCTGGCCCTCTGCCTCGCCCTGCCGTTTTGCACCCCTGTCGGGGCCGCCCAGGAAGGCGCCGCCCCGCCCGCGCTGTCCAGCTTCTTCGAGAATGCCAGCTTCGGCGGCGCGATCCTGTCGCCCAGCGGCCGCTACCTGGCGGCGCGCACGGGCGGCGCCGGCCAGCGCCTGATGCTGGCGGTGATCGACCTGCAGGACAACAAGTCCAAGGTGGTCGCCGCCTACAGCGACGCCGACATCGGCCACGTGGTCTGGGTCAACGACGAGCGCCTCGCCTTCGACGTGACCGACCGCGCCACCGCGCCGGGCGAAGAAAACCTGGGCGCCGGCCTGTACGCGGTCAACCGCGACGGTTCCGGCCTGCGCCAGCTGGCCAGCCGCCGCGGCGAAGCGTTCGTGAGCGAACTCCAGAGCCGGGCCAAGCGCCCGCTGCTGCCCTGGCATACCTTCCTGATGCACGATGCCGGCGCCCAGGATGCCGACGCCGTGTACGTGACCAGCCCGGCATTCGATACCCGCGGCGAAGTGCGCACCGTCGACCTGCTGCGCCTGGACACGCTGAGCGGCAGGACGACCAAGGTGGCGGCGCCGGGGCCGGTGCGCAGCTGGATGCTCGACCACGAGGGCAAGCCGCGCCTCGCCATCGGCCAGTACGACGGCGTCACCACCATCCACTACCTGGACCCGGCCGGCGGCCGCTGGCGCATCCTGGCCAGCTACAACGCCTACACCGGCGGCCAGGGCGCCTTTTCCCCGCTCGGCTTCGGTCCGGACGGCACGCTGTACGTGACCGCGCGCGGCGGCAAGGACAAGCTGGGACTGTACGCCTTTGATTACGCCACCGGCAAGATCAAGCCGGAAGCGCTGGTCGAGACCACCGGCTACGACTTTGCCGGCCGCCTGCTCACCCGGCGCGGCAAGCTGCTGGGCGTGCGCTACGAAACCGATGCCGCGGGCACGGCCTGGTTCGACCCGGCGATGCAGGCGCTGCAGGACAAGATCGACAAGCTGCTGCCGGCCACCATCGACTCGGTGTCGATGCCGGCCGCGCCCGATGCGCAGTGGGCGCTGGTGCGCGCCTATTCGGACGTCCAGCCCGCCACTTACCTGCTGTACAACCTGCAGACCGGGAAGCTGGACCGGCTCGGCACGGCGCACCCCGCGATCGACAGCCGCCGCATGGGCCGCCAGGAAATGCTGCACTACAAGGCACGCGACGGCCTCGACATTCCGGCTCTGCTGACCCGTCCGGCCGGCGCCGCCAAGGATGCGAAACTGCCGCTGGTGGTGCTGGTGCATGGCGGCCCGTACGTGCGCGGCAGCACCTGGGGCTGGGATCCGGAATCGCAATTCCTGGCCTCGCGCGGCTATGCGGTGCTGGAACCGTCGTTCCGCGGCACCACCGGCTTCGGCGCCAGGCACTTCATGGCCGGCTGGAAGCAATGGGGCCTGGCGATGCAGGACGACATCGCCGACGGCGCGCGCTGGGCGATTGCGCAAGGCATCGCCGACCCCAGGCGCATCTGCATCGCCGGCGCCAGCTACGGCGGCTACGCGACCCTGATGGGCCTGGCCCGCGATCCGGACCTGTACCGCTGCGGGGTGGACTGGGCCGGCGTCACCGACATCGGGCTGCTGTACAACGGCCACTGGGGCGTGCAGTCGAACGTGTCGGAAGAATGGCGGCAGTACGGGATGCCGGAACTGATCGGCGACCCGGTCAAGGATGCCGCCCAATTCGCCGCCACCTCGCCGATCCGGCAGGCAGCGCGCATCCGCCAGCCGCTGCTGCTGGCCTACGGCGGCGCCGACCTGCGCGTGCCCCTGTACCACGGCCGCCAGTTCTACGACGCGCTCAAGCAGACCAACAAGCAGGTCGACTGGATCGAATACCCCGACGAAGGTCATGGCTGGAGCCTGTCGAAGGACCGCATCGACTTCTGGGGCCGGGTCGAAAAATTTCTCGAAAAGAACATCGGCAAGGACGCGGCGATCCCTTGAACGCTCCATGAAAAACGGGCGCCGCGGCGCCCGTTTTCTTGTGTTACCAGCGTGGCATCAGGCCACGATGGTCTGCGCCTCGCCGTCGGCGCGGGCGCGGATTTCGCCGATGCGGTAGACGGTCTCGCCGGCCGCCTGCAGCTGCGCCATGGCGGCGTCGGCATTCTCTTTCGACACGATCACGGTCATGCCGATGCCGCAGTTGAACACGCGGTGCATCTCGGCGTCGGCCACGCCGCCGTGCTGCTGCAGCCACTGGAACAGCGGCGGCATGGTCCACGATTGACTGTCCAGCACGGCGGTCAAGCCATCCTGCAGCACGCGCGGGATGTTCTCGACCAGGCCGCCGCCGGTGATGTGCACCAGGCCCTTCACTTCCATCGCCTGCATCAGCGCCAGCAGCGGCTTGACGTAGAGGCGGGTCGGCGCCATCAGCACGTCGGCCAGCTTGCGGCCGTGGAAGTCGGCTTCCAGGTCGGGCTTGGCGACCTGGATGATCTTGCGCACCAGCGAGTAGCCGTTCGAGTGGATGCCCGACGAGGCCAGGCCCAGCACCACGTCGCCCGGCACGATCTTGCTGCCGTCGATGATCTGCGATTTTTCGACCGCGCCGACGGCGAAGCCGGCCAGGTCGTATTCGCCGTCCGGGTACATGCCCGGCATCTCGGCGGTCTCGCCGCCCAGCAGCGCGCAGCCCGACTCTTCGCAGCCGCGGGCGATGCCCGATACCACGGCGGTGGCGGTGGCCACGTCAAGCTTGCCGCAGGCAAAGTAATCGAGGAAGAACAGCGGTTCGGCGCCCTGCACCAGGATGTCGTTGACGCTCATCGCGACCAGGTCGATGCCGACCGTGTCGTGGCGGTTCAGCTCGAAAGCGAGTTTCAGCTTGGTGCCGACGCCGTCGGTACCGGAGACCAGGACCGGCTCCTTGAACTTCTTGCTGATCTCGAACAGGCCGCCGAAACCGCCGATACCACCGAGCACGCCTTCGCGCATGGTGCGCTTGGCAAGGGGCTTGATCGCTTCGACCAGGGCGTCGCCGGCATCGATATCGACACCGGCATCGCGGTAGGAGAGAGAAACATTAGATGGTTGGCTCATGGTATTTGGCAGCGGAGGCGGTAAAATAGATAGCGGTAGATCAACTGAACAGAACTGAGCGCCCCCGAGTCACTGCCGGGAACGGCCAACTGGTCAATCCGCTATTTTAGCAAACCGGCTTGGCCACGACGTCATTAACAAGAACAAAATGCCTTTTCCCCCTCAGCCCGGATGAAATGCAAGCCATGAAACAGCTGGTGCTCGATTTAGGCGCCGCCGAGCCGGCGCAGAGCCTCGACACCTTCCAGATAGGCGCAAATGCCGAAATGGCGCACTTGATGCACCAGTTCGCGCAACGCGCCTCGCGCGAGCATTTCTGCTACCTGTGGGGAGAAACCGGCGCCGGCAAGACCCATATCCTGCAGGGCCTGGCCGCCACCAGGGGATCGCGCTACATCCCCTGCGACGCCGATCCGGAGGCTTTCGTGCACGCCCCCGGCGTCACCCTGTACCTGGTGGACGATATCGACCAGCTCACGCCCGAGCGCCAGATCGACGCCTTCGCCCTGTACAACCAGGTGCGCGAGCACGGCACCTACATGGTGTGCGCCGGGCCGCTGCCGCCGGCGGTGCTGCCGGTGCGCGAAGACCTGCGCACGCGCATGGGCTGGGGCCTGGTCTACCAGATCCACGACCTGTCCGACGAGGAAAAGATCGCCGCCCTCACCCAGGCTGCCGAGGCGCGCGGTTTGACGCTGTCGGCCAGCGTGTTACCCTATTTGCTGTCGCATTTCAAGCGCGACATGCGTTCCCTGTCGACCATGCTCGACGCACTCGACCACTATTCGCTCGAGACCCAGCGTCCGGTCACGCTGCCCCTGCTGCGTGACCTTTTGCACCAGGGAAACCAGCACACCGAACCCAAAGAATGAATACACTCGCGCTGTTTGACCTCGACCATACCCTGCTGCCGATCGATTCCGACTACGAATGGGGCCAGTTTTTGGTACGCCATGGCGTCGTCGACGCCGTCGAATACGGGCGCCGCAACGACGCCTTTTTTGCCCAGTACCAGGCCGGCACCCTGGACCCGGTGGAATACCTGGAGTTCGCCCTCGGCACCCTGGCCGGCTTCGCGCCCGCCACCCTGCAGCGCCTGCAGGCCGACTACATGGCGGAAGTGATCCGGCCGGCAATCAAGCCAGCCGCCATCAAGCTGCTCAAGGAGCACCTCGATGGCGGCCACCTGGTGGCGATCATCACCGCCACCAACGCCTTCGTCACGGCGCCGATCGCCGCAGCGCTGGGCGTCGAGCACCTGATCGCCGCGCGCCCCGAACTGGACGCCGAGGGCCACCCGACCGGGCGCCTGGCAGGCACGCCGACCCAGGGCCAGGGCAAGGTAACCCACATGCACGCCTGGCTGGACGGCCTGGGCCGCCCGTTCGACGGCTTCGAGCGCAGTTATTTCTACAGCGATTCGCACAACGACATCCCGCTGCTGTCCGTCGTCTCGCATCCGGTGGCGACCAACCCGAGCGCCAAACTGGCCCAACACGCAACCGCCCTCGGCTGGCCTTTACTCCATTTGTTCAATGATTAAAAAATTCATCCGTAAGATCCTTGGTGTGAAAGACGAGCGCGACCCCACCCAGCCCGACATCCTCGGCCCGGACGACCACGGCATCGACCCGAAACTGGTGTCGCCGAACGCGATCCGCGTGACCCAGACGCTGCAGGAAGCCGGCTTCCAGGCCTTCGTGGTCGGCGGCGCCGTGCGCGACCTGCTGCTCGGCGTGAAGCCGAAAGACTTCGACATCGCCACCGACGCCACCCCGGAAGAAGTGAAAAAGCTGTTCCGGCGCGCCTTCATCATCGGGCGCCGCTTCCAGATCGTGCACGTGATGTTCGGCCAGGAGCTGCTGGAAGTGACCACCTTCCGCGGCAACGCCGCCGTCAGCGCACCGAAGGACGAGCATGGCCGGGTCCTGCGCGACAACAACTTCGGCCCGCAGCACGAGGATGCCGAGCGCCGCGACTTCACCATCAACGCCATGTACTACGACCCGGCCACGCAGGCCGTGCTCGACTACCATGGCGGGATCGCCGACATCCGCGACAAGGTCCTGCGCATCATCGGCCAGCCGGAAGCGCGCTACCGCGAAGACCCGGTGCGCATGCTGCGCGTGGTACGTTTCGCGGCCAAGCTGCAATTCACGATCGAGCCGGCCACGCGCGCGCCTATCCCGGTGATGGCGCCGCTGATCGACAACGTGCCGGCGGCGCGCGTGTTCGACGAAATGCTCAAGCTGCTGATGTCCGGCCATGCGCTGGCCTGCCTGAAGGAGCTGCGCTCCTCCGGCCTGCACCATGGCCTGCTGCCGCTGCTGGACGTGGTGCTGGAACAGCCGATCGGCATGAAGTTCGTCACGCTGGCGCTGGAATCGACCGACGGCCGCGTCAAGGCCGGCAAGGGCGTGTCGCCGGGCTTCCTGTTCGCGTCGCTGCTGTGGCACCAGGTGCTGGAAAAGTGGACCGCCTACCGCACCGCCGGCGAGGCGCCGATCCCGGCCCTGCACCTGGCCGCCGACGACGTGCTCGACAACCAGACCGAGAATCTGGCCCTGCAGCGCCGCATCGCCACCGACATGCGCGATATCTGGGCCATGCAGCCGCGCTTCGAGCGCCGCAACGGCAAGAACCCGTACAAGCTGCTGGAGCACCCGCGCTTCCGTGCCGGCTTCGACTTCCTGCTGCTGCGCTGCGAATCGGGCGAACTCGACGCCGAACTGGGCAACTGGTGGGCGACCTTCTACGGCGGCGACGTTGCCGAGCGCGAGCGCCTGGTGAATGCGGCGCGCGAACCGGCGGCCGGTGGCGCCGCCGCCGCCAAGAAGCGTCCGCGCCGCCGCAGTCCGCGCAAGACCGAAGGCGAATCCGGCGGCGCCGACAGCGGCGCGCCATCGGGTGCGGCCGGCGCCGCGGGCGAGGACTGATGCAGGCCTGGATCGGCATCGGCGCCAACCTCGGCGACGCGCGCGCGAACGTGGCAGACGCGATCGCGCGCCTGGCGCTGGTCGGCGGCGTGCGCCTGCTGCGCGCCTCCGCGCTGTACCGCACCGCGCCGATCGACTCCTCGGGCGACGACTACGTCAACGCGGTTGCCGTCATCGAGACCGACCTGGCGCCGCACGCCCTGCTGGCGGCCCTGCACGGTATCGAGCAGGCGCACGGTCGCGAGCGGCCCTACCGCAACGCCCCGCGCACGCTCGACCTCGACCTGCTGCTGTATGGGGAAAATGAGGACTACTCGGTGATCGACGACGCACCGACGCTGGTGGTGCCGCATCCGCGCATGCACGAGCGCGCGTTCGTGCTGGTGCCGCTGGCCGAACTGGCGCGCGACCTCGCGCCTGCACTGCGCATTCCCGGGCGCGGTCCCCTGGCCACGCTGCTGCTGGGCGTGGCCGGCCAGGCCATCGAGCGATTGCCACCGGCTCAGGCCAGCGACACCGCATAAAGGCAGGGCAGCAGGGCCAGCGGCATCACGATCGCGCCGACTTTCAGGAACTGCCAGAAGCCGACTTCGATCCCTTCGCGGCGCAGCACGGTGAGCCAGAGGACGGTCGCCAGCGAGCCGGTGACCGACAGGTTGGGACCGAGATTGATGCCGATGAGCGTTGCGGCGGTGACGTTCGGCGCCGCGTGGCTGGCCGCCATGGTGGCGCCGGCGATCAGCCCGGCGGGCAGGTTGTTGGCGATGTTCGATACCAGCGCGGTGGCAATCCCGGCCGCCCACGGGCTCCACTCGGGCGCCGTGGCGTGCAGCTGTTCCAGCATGCGCGCCAGCATGTCGGCGACACCGATCTTGGTCAGCGCCGCCACCAGCACGAACAAGCCGGCCACCAGCGGCAGCACCGACCACGACATCTCCTGCGCCGCGCGCAGCGCCTTCGGGCGGGCGCGCAGGAACACGACCACGAAGGTGGCCAGGCCCGCCGCAAAGCTGGGCCAGCCCAGGTCGAGCCCGCGGCTCGAGGCCACCAGCAGCAGCACGGCCATCAGCCCGATCCCGCATGCCACGATCTTGGCGTCCGCCGATAGCGCCGGCACCGCGGCGTCCTGGTTCAGGCGCTGGTTCAGGTCGGCGCGCTGGGTCCAGTACAGGGCGGCGAAGGTGACGCCGATGGCGATGGCGGAAGGCAGCAGGAACAGCTTGAACCAGTCCAGGAGCGCCGGCATCCGGCTCGCGTACACCACCAGGTTGGCGGGATTGGAAACCGGCAGGACGAAGCTCGCGGCATTCGCAATCAGGGCGCAGGCGAACAGGTGCGGCAGCGGACGTTCGAGCTTGGCTGCCCGCGCCGCCGCCAGCACCGCCGGCGTCAGCACGACCGCGGTCGCATCGTTGGACATGAAGGTGGTGACCACGATGCCGACCGCGTACACGATGCAGAACAGCCGGCTGGCCGAGCCTTTGGCCCAGCCCACCGCGTGCGCCGCGATCCAGTCGAACAAACCCGTGATGCGCGCCATCTCGGCAATCAGCATCATCCCGATCAGGAACAAATAGACGTCCGCGCCCTGCCCGACCGCGCGCGCCAGCTCGCCCAGCGCCACCTGGCCGGTGAGCAGCAGCAGCAGCGCCCCCAGCACGGCCCACCAGGCTTCGGCGACACGGAACGGCCGGACCAGCACGCCGGCAGTGGACAGGAAGGCGATCGGTAATACCACTGACGGCGAGAGCGGGAGCTGTAACATCGGGATGGCCTGAGTTGGGGTAAGGCATTGTACAGACCCCAGGCAGGAATCCCGTCTTGGCATTACACTACGCCGTCGGTCGATAGCCGACGGCTTTTTTACGATTTACAAAGGAAGAACGATGAGCGGATATTTGCAGGGCAAGGACATGGCGGCGCCGGGCCAGGACCAGGGCGTTCCCGCCCCCGTGGCGGCCCCGGCGCAACCGGTGCAGAAGGCCGTGACGATGCCGTCGCTGCGGGCGATGCGCGCGGCCGGCCAGAAGATTGCCATGCTCACCTGCTACGACGCCAGCTTCGCTTCGCTGATGGACCGCTGCGGCGTCGAGATCCTCTTGATCGGCGACTCGCTCGGCATGGTCTGCGCCGGCTACGACTCGACCCTGCCGGTGACGGTGGCCGACGTTGCCTACCACACCGCGTCGGTCAAGCGCGGCACCAAAAATGCGTTGGTGCTGGCCGACCTCCCCTTCGGCAGCTACGGCACCAAGGAGCAGGCCTATGACAGCTGCGCGACCTTGATGCGCGCCGGCGCCCAGATGATCAAGATCGAAGGCGGCGCCTGGCTGGCCGAGACCGTGCGCTTCCTGGTCGAGCGCGGCATCCCGGTATGCGCCCACATCGGCCTGACGCCGCAATTCGTGCACCAGCTGGGCGGTTATAAAGTGCAGGGCAAGACCAGCGAAGGCGCCGACCAGCTCAAGCGCGACGCCCGGGCGCTGCAGGATGCCGGCGCGGCCATCGTGCTGCTGGAAGCGGTACCGGCGGCACTGGGCAAGGAAGTCACCGAGATGCTGCAGGTGCCGACCATCGGCATCGGCGCCGGTCCCGACTGCTCGGGCCAGGTGCTGGTGATGCACGACCTGCTCGGCGTCTTCCCTGGCCGCAAGGCGCGCTTCGTCAAGAACTTCATGGACGGCCAGACCAGCATCGACGCCGCGGTCACGGCCTACGTGACGGCGGTGAAGGACGGCAGCTTCCCGGCGCCGGAACACTGCTTCTGAGTAGATAAAGGGGGTGATGTGATGGACGCCAGACCCGACACCACCCGCTTGTTCCTGGCCTTGTGGCCGGACCCTGCCGTGCGCGCCGCGCTGCGTGCCTGGCGCGAGGCCTGGACCTGGCCGCGCGGGGCGTCGCCGGTGCATACCGACAAGCTGCACGTGACGCTGCACTTCCTGGGCGACTTGCCGGCTGCACGCCTGGCGGAACTGGCGGACGGTTTCGCGGTGCCGTTTTCGCCGTTTGCGCTGCGCTTCGAGCGCGGGGCGCTGTGGCATAACGGGATTGCCGTGCTGGAGCCTTCGGAAGCGCCGCCTGGCTTGCTCGACCTGCACGCGCGGCTGTCGCAGGCGCTGGTCGGGCTCGGACTGCAGCCGGAAGCGCGTCAGTATCGGCCGCATGTGACGATGGCGCGGCGGGCGGTGGGGGCCGAGGTGCCGATTGACGGTCCGGTGGTCGATTGGCAGATCGATCGGTACGTGCTGGTCGAATCGAAGGCTGGCAGTTATACCGTACTGCGCGAATATTTGTAGGGTGGACGGCTACGCCGTCCACGCGGTGATACGCGCCAGCCGCATGAACGCGTGGACGGGAGACCCGTCCACCCTACCTCATCCCATCCGTTTTACGATGCCCGCATTCGCGGCGATCACCAGCCCGGACAGCGACAACACCCCCAGCGCCACCGCGATATTCGTGTGCGCCGCGATCGAGCCGATCAGCGGCGGCGCCATCAACAGGCCGGCATAACCGAGCGTCGCCACCGTCGCCAGGCCGCCGCCGGCCGACATCCCGGGCATGCGCGCCGCCGCCGCGAAGATCACCGGCACCACGTTGGCCGCACTCACGCCGATCAGCGCGAAGCCGAGCGCCGACAGCGCAAAGTGGGTGCTCAGTACCGCCAGCAGCAGCCCGCCGAACATGCCCAGCCCGCCGAACACCATCAGGCGCGCCGCGCCGAAGCGCAGCACCAGGCGGTCGCCGGCGAAGCGGCAGGCCGCCATCGCCACCGAGAACGCGGAATAGCCCAGCGCCGCCGATGCCGGTTCGGCGCGGGTGCGCTCGGTCAGCAGCAAGGCGCTCCAGTCGACCAGCGCCCCTTCCACTGCGAAGCACAGCAGACCGAGCAGGCCGAGGAACAGCGCCGGCCCACGCGGCAGCGCGAAGTGGCTATGGCCGGCGGCGCCCTGCGGCGGCACCCTGAACACGAAGCGGGCGGCCAGCGCCACCGCCAGCGCGATGATCACGCCGGCCGCCAGCGCGCCGCGGCCGTCGCCCCAGCCAGCACCGATCACCAGGCCGCCAAGCGCAGCCCCGAGCAGGCCGCCCAGGCTGAAGAAGCCGTGGAACGACGACATCGTCGGCACCCCGCGCGCGGCCTCGACTTCGGCTGCATTCGCATTCATCGACACGTCCAGCACCCCGTTGCTGGCGCCGAAGGCGAACGCCGCCACGAACAGCGCGGTGACGCCGTCGACGTTCATCAGCAACGCGCTGGTGAGTGCGAACAGCCAGGCGCTGCCCAGCGCCACCGGGCGCGTGCCCCAGCGTCCGGACAGCCAGCCGGACAGCGGCATGGCGGCGATCGCGCCGCCGGCGATGGTCAGCAGCAGGAAGCCGAGCACGCCGGTATCGATGCCGGCGCGCGCCTGCACCACCGGCACGTGGGCCGCCCACAGGCCGATGCCGGCGCCGTTCAGCAGGAAGATGGCAGAGATGGCCCAGCGTGCGGCGTTCACGCCTTGCGCGGCCTGCATGTTGTCGACCGGCTTCATGGGCGGACCTTTCCAGCTAATTTGATCTCGGGCGCACCGTCGACACCGCGCAGGCGTTCCAGCAGCGCGGGCGCGGCATCGGCTTCTAGCACCAGCTGGTCGACCTGCTGCAGCGGCGCGATCAGGAAAGGACCCGCCGCTTCCAGGCGTTCGTTGAGGACGGCGACCACGCGCCGGCTGCCGGCCGCCAGCATCGCCGCCTTCAGCGCGGCTTCCTCGGCATCGCCGGCGCCGAGGCCGCGTTCGGCCTCGAGGCTGCAGACGCCGACCACGGCCAGGTCCACGCGCAGGCGGCCGATCTCGGCCACCGTGTGGGCACCCAGCACCGCACCGGCGTAGGCCGAATACTGGCCGCCCAGCAGCATCACGCGGGTCTGGCGCAATTCGCCCAGCGCCAGCGCGATCTGCGGACTGTTGGTGACGATGGCCGCGGCCAGCCCGTCCGGCAGCGCGCGCGCAAAGGCCAGGTTGGTGGTGCCGGCATCGGCCAGCACGGTGTCGCCGGGGCGCACGCATTCCACCAGCGCCTGGGCCAGCAGCTGCTTGCGGGCAGCGTCGCTGTCCTGGCGCTGGCCGAAGCTCGGCTCGGCGCCGCCGCGCCGCATGGCGCCGCCATGGACCCGACGCAGCAGGCCGGCCGCATCGAGCTCGCGCAGGTCGCGCCGGATCGTGTCTTCCGAGGTATTGAAACGCTGTGCCAGCTCGGCTGCCAATACCTTTCCCTGCTGCTGCACCGTGTCGATGATGTGTTGCCGCCGTTCTTCCGCTAATTGCATGGGCTTGCCTCCTTTGCCCAGGACTATAGCGATTTATTCACGAACATGCAAATACATGCATAAACATGCACTCAGGGTTTTCAGACGAGCAGCATCAGGTGTTCCCGCTCCCAAGAGCTGATCACCCGCGAAAAGGTCGCGAATTCCAGTTCCTTCACTTCGCAATAGGCTTCCACGAACAGCGGCCCCAGCATCTCGGCCAGCGCCGGACACCCGCGCAGCTGGAAGATGGCGTCTTCCAGATTGCGCGGCAGCTGGCCGTGCACGTGTTCGGCACTTTCCGAGGTCGGCGCCGATGGCGACAAGCCTTCCACCATGCCCAGCCAGCCGCAGGCCAGCGTGGCCGCCATCGCCAGGTACGGATTCACGTCGACGCCGGGCACGCGGTTTTCGACGCGGCGGTTGGCCGGATCGGAATTCGGGATGCGGATGCCGCAGGTGCGGTTGTCGTAGCCCCAGTGGACATTGGTCGGCGCCGACTCGAAGCGCGACAGGCGGCGGAACGAATTGACGTGGGGCGCGAACAGCAAGGTCGCGGGCGGCACGTATTTTTCGAGCCCGCCGATGAAGCGGTGGAACAGCGCGCTTTCGCTGCCGTCCGGATTCGAAAAGATATTCGCACCGGTGACACGGTCGACCACGCTCTGGTGCACGTGCATTGCGCTGCCCGGCTCGGTTTCCATGGGCTTGGCCATGAAGGTGGCAAAGATGCCGTGGCGCAGCGCGGTCTCGCGCACGGCGCGCTTGAACAGGAACACGCGGTCGGCCAGTTCCAGCGCATTACCATGCGCAAAATTGATTTCCATCTGGCCGGCGCCGGCTTCGTGGATCAGGGTCTCGACGCCCAGCTCGTGCTGCTTGCAGAAGGCGCTCAGCTCGAGGAAGAACGGGTCGAAATCGTTGACGGCGTCGATCGAATAGGACTGGCGCCCCTGCTCGGTAAAGCCGCTGCGCCCGGTCGGCGGACTCAGCGGCTCGTGCGGGTTGGTGTTGCGCGCGACCAGGTAAAATTCCATCTCGGGCGCCACCACCGGCGTCCAGCCGCGCCCGCTGTAGCGCGCCAGCACGCGCCGCAGCACCGAGCGCGGCGCCAGCTCGATCAGGTGGCCGTCGAACTGGCGGCAATCGTGGATCACCAGCGCCACCCGCTCGGTGGCCCAGGGCACGACGCGCAGCGTGGCTTCGTCCGGCACGCAAACCATGTCGGGATCGGTGGCGCCGACATAGGGCGTGTTGTTGGGCTGGTCGCCGTGGACCGTGTTCAACAGCACGCTCTTGGGCAAACGCATGTGCTCTCCGGCCAAAAACAGGTCTTTCGGCAGGATCTTGCCGCGCGCGATGCCGGTCATGTCGGCAATCACGCACTCGACTTCGTGGATGTTATGTTCGCGCAAGAACTCGCGCATGGCGGGGCTGACCGTGGCGCTCATCGCTATCCCGTGGGCCTGGCTTCGGTCCGGGTCACTATACACGCCTGCGATGCCGCGCGTTTCCGTGTTTCGGCGATTCGTTGCTCCCTTTCCGCAGTTGGCGTCATCGATGGCCCACGGGCACCGATCTGCGGCATACTTTCTAAAATGGAATCCACACACGCCCATCCCATCCCGACCGCCCGCATGTGGCGCTTTTATGTCAGCGGCTGGGTCATCTACCTGATCCTGATTACCTTTGCCACGCAACTGGAAAACCTCCAGCATGCCCGCTTCGACTGGCACTCCGCCTCGGATGTCCTGTGGAGCGCGCCGCAGGGCCTGCTGCTGGCCCTGACCTGGCCGCTGGGCGGCTGGATGGAGCGCAGGAAGCTGTCACCGCTGGCCGTGTTCCTGTGCCACGCGTCCTGTGCCCTGGTGTATGGCTTCCTCGAATACCTGATGCTGTGGATGCTGTTCGGCCTCAACCAGCCGGCGATCCGGTATATCTGGCCGACGCTGTACTTCATCATGACCTACGTCGTCATCGCCGCCGTGTTCCACACCGTGCGCACGAACGCCGCCGCGCGGCGCCAGGCGGCGGCGGTCCAGCAGGCCCACAGCCTGCTGCTGGCATCCGAACTGAACGCGTTGCGCAACAAGCTCAATCCGCACTTCCTGTTCAATACCCTGCACTCGATCATCGCGCTGACGCGCAAGAACCCGGACGCCGCCGAGGCTGCGCTTTTCCAGTTTTCCGACATGCTGCGCTACGTGCTGGACACGGAAAAGAGCGGCAGCGACCGCGTGACCCTGGACGACGAACTGCAATTTACGCGCGACTACCTGGAACTGGAAAGCCTGCGCCTGGGCCAGCGCCTGACGGTCGAGTGGGAACTCGACGCCGCCGCCGGCGCCCTGGCGCTGCCGGCGCTGTCGCTGCAGCCGCTGGTCGAGAACAGCATCAAGCACGCCTTCAATCCGCACAGCCGGCCCGGCATGCTCTCGATCCGCACCCGCATCGACGACGCCGGCCGGCGCCTGGCGCTGACCGTGGGCGACGACGGTCCCGGCGCCGACGTCGACGCGGTGCGCCGCTCGAACGGCCTCGGCATCCGCACCGTGGAGCGGCGCCTGCAGCTGGAATACGGCGCCCGGGGCGGCCTGGCGATCGAGACCGCACCCGGCGCCGGCTTCGTGGTGACCATGTCGATCCCGCTCGCGGGTGCCTGAAGGAGAACAATCAATGGATAGCAAGACCGTATTCATCGCCGAAGACGAACCGCTGGCACGCGAGGTGCTGCGCGATGCCATCTACGGCCACGCCGGCCTGCGCCTGGTCGGCGAAGCGGCCGACGGCGCCGCCGCACTGGCCCAGATCAACGCGCTGCGGCCCGACGTCGTCTTCCTGGACATCCAGATGCCGGAGATGACCGGCCTCGAGGTGCTGAAGCGCCTGAGCTGCACGCCGCACATCGTATTTACCACCGCCTACGACCAGTACGCGGTGACGGCCTTCGAACTGCACGCGGTCGACTACCTGCTGAAACCTTTTACGCGCGCGCGCTTCGATGCCGCGGTGGCGCGCGTGCTCGACTTGGCGCCGGCGCAGCCGGCACCGGACGCCATGGGCGAGGCGCTGGCCCAGGCCGTGCAGCGCGCGGCCGGCCGGCTCGAGCGCATCCTGGTGCGCGACCGCGGCCGCATCTTCCCGCTGTCGCTGAACGAGATCGAATACATGAAGGCGGATTCCAAGTACACGGCGATCGCCGCGCGCGGGCAGACGTTCCTGGTGCGGATCGGCATTTCGGAACTCGAAGCCCAGCTCGATCCGGCGCGCTTCATCCGCATTCACCGCTCGGCGCTGGTGAACCTGGATTTCGTCGACTCGATGAAGGCGGACGAGCAGTCGCAGCTCTTGATCCAGATGCGGGATGGGACCAGCTTGACGGCGAGCCGGGAGGCGTCGAAGGTGTTGCGGGAGATGGCGATCTGAGCCATCCGCTTTTTGGCCCGCAACTGCTGTACGTCGCCCCTGCGGAGGCAGGGGCCCAAGTTCGCTGCACAGCAGTTGCCCTCACGCCGCAGGCCAGCTTATAACTTGGGCCCCTGCCTGCGCAGGGGCGACGTTTTAACGCTGCGGGCGAGAATAAAGCGTTAAGCTAGTTCCACCTGTTGTCATCCCGTCACGTCCCAACAAAATCGCTCCAACGCGCATTTTCTGCCGCTATAATCGCGAATTTTTCCACCTAGAATTTCCCTCGCCCGGAGCCCGCCCCACTGTGAACACCATCCTGATTACATCCGTCGTGATCTACCTGCTGGGGACCCTCGGCCTGGGCGTCTGGGCTGGAACGCGGATCAAGAATACCGCCGACTTCGCCGTCGCCGGCCGCAGCCTGCCGCTGGTGATGGTCATCACCACCACCTTCGCCACCTGGTTCGGCGCCGAAACCGTGATGGGCATCCCGGCCCGCTTCGTGCAGGGTGGCCTGAACGGACTGGTCGAAGACCCGTTCGGGGCCGGCGCCTGCCTGATCCTGGTCGGCCTGTTCTTCGCCGCGCGCCTCTATAAACTGAACCTGCTGACCATCGGCGACTACTACCGCGCGCGCTACGGCAAGGGCATCGAAGTGTTCTGCTCGGCCGCCATCATCCTGTCCTACCTGGGCTGGGTGGCGGCGCAGATCACGGCGCTGGGCCTGGTGTTCTCGGTGCTGACCGGCGGCGCCATGTCCGAAACCGCGGGCATGATCGTCGGCACCCTGGCCGTGCTGATCTACGTGGTGGTGGGCGGCTTCCTGGCGGTGGCCATTACCGACTTCATCCAGATGATCGTGCTGGTGGTGGGCATGTCGATCATCGCCGTGTTCTCGTCCGAGCTGGCCGGCGGCACCGGCGCCGTCCTCCACATGGTGCAGCAGAAGGACCTGTGGAACTTCCTGCCGCAGGCGAAATTCACCGACATCGCCTTCTTCGTCGGCGCGGCCGTGACCATGATGCTGGGCTCGATCCCGCAGCAGGACGTGTTCCAGCGCGTGATGTCGGCCAAGAACGCGCCGACCGCGCGTGCCGGCGCCGTGATCGGCGGCGCCAGCTACATCCTGTTCGCCTTCGTGCCGATGTTCATCGTCGCCTGCGCCGTGATCGTGATGGGCAACGAGGCGATGGAACTGGCCAAGAACGACTACCAGCGCGTGCTGCCGACCTTCGTGATGTCGAAGATGCCGCTGATCATGCAGATCCTGTTCTTCGGCGCCCTGCTCTCCGCCATCAAGAGCACCTCGTCGGCGACCCTGCTGGCGCCGTCGACCAGCTTCACCGAAAACATCCTCAAGAATCTGCGTCCGGGCATGAGCGACCGCCAGCAGCTGTTCGCGATGCGCGTGACCATCGTGGTGTTCGCGGTGCTGGTGCTGAGCTATGCGATCGCGATGAAGGGCACCTCGATCTACGAACTGGTGTCCTCGGCCTACCAGGTCACCCTGGTGGGCGCCTTCGTGCCGCTGGTGATGGGCTTGTACTGGAAGCGCGCGACGACCCAGGGCGCGATCGTGTCGATCGCGGCCGGCATCCTGACCTGGATCGTGTTCTTCCCGCAGATCTCGTCGCTGGGCGCGGCGTTTCCGGGGCAGCTGGCGGGCTTGCTGGCGGGGTTTGCCGGCATGATCGCGGGATCGCTGGCGCCGCAGGTGGTCAAGAACCGGCATGAACCGCACAAGACGGTGGTGAGCGCGTAATGCAAAAGGCCCCGGTTGATGTCGGGGCTTTTTTGTTTGTGACGGCTGCGGTGCGAACTTGGGTCCCCGCCTTCGCGGGGACCCAAGTTCGGCGATCAGCCACCTACGCCAACCATCCCCGCTGCCGAACATCATCCAGCGTCAAATCCAGGCAATCCCGGATCCGCCCCACCATCTCATCGATCTCCGCGCACGTGATCACCAGCGGCGGCGCCACGATCATCCGGTCCCCCACTGCCCGCATGATCACGCCGTTGTCGAACATGTGCGTGCGGCACAGCATCCCCACCCCGAGCGCGCGCGCAAACGGCTCGCAGTCGTGCGCCGATGCACCCTTGCGCCGCACCAGGTTCAGGCCAGCCACCATGCCCATGCTCTCGGCATGTCCGACCAGAGGATGCGACGCCAGCGCGCCGAACGCCGTCTTCAGGTACGGCCCGGTCTCTTGAGCCACCCGCTCGACCAGGCGCTCCTCGACCAGGATGCGGATGTTTTCCAGCGCCGCCGCGCACGCCACCGGATGGCCGGAATACGTGAAGCCGTGGTTGAAGTCGCCGCCCTTGTCGATCAGCGCATCGGCCACGCGGTCGCTCACCAATACGCCGCCGAGCGGGATGTAGCCCGAGGTGACGCCCTTGGCGAAAGAAATCAGGTCGGGACGTACGCCCATCAGTTCGCAGCCGAACCAGGCGCCCAGGCGGCCGAAGCCGCAGATCACCTCGTCCGAGATCAGCAGGATGCCGTAGCGGTCGCAGATGCGCTGGATCTCGGGCCAGTAGGTGGCCGGCGGGATGATCACGCCGCCCGCGCCCTGCACCGGTTCGCCGATGAAAGCAGCCACCTGTTCCGGGCCGAGTTCGAGGATTTTCTCTTCCAGCCAGCGCGCCGCCTTCAGGCCGAATTCCGCTTCGCTCATGCCGCGCCCGAGTTCCGCGAAATGCGGCTGCTCGATGTGGTGGATGCCGGGGATCGGCAGCGCGCCCTGCGCATGCATGCCGGCCATGCCGCCCAGCGAAGCCCCGGCGATGGTGCTGCCGTGGTAGGCGTTGCGGCGGCTGATGATTACCTGGCGCTGCGGCTGGCCCATCAGCTGCCAGTAGCGCCACGCCATGCGCACCGCGGTGTCGTTGGCTTCCGAGCCGGAACTGGTGAAGAACACGTGCCGGAAGTGCTCCGGCGCCAGCGCGGCCAGGCGCGCCGCCAGCCGCACGGCCGGCACGTTGGTGGTGTTGAAGAAGCTGTTATAGAAGGGCAGCGCCGTCATCTGGCGCGCCACCGCGTCGACGATGCTGGCGCGGCCATAGCCGACGTTCACGCACCACAGGCCGGACATGCCGTCGATGATCTTGTGGCCGTCCGAGTCCCACAAATAGATGCCTTCGCCGCGCACCATCACGTGCGCGCCGCGGTCGCGCAGCGCGCCGTGGTCGGTGAACGGATGCAAGTGGTGCGCGGCGTCGAGGCGCTGCAGTTCGGCGGTATCCGTACCGGGCGTATCCCGGCCAGGTATAGCGCGGCCAGGTGTGTTTCGGGTCAGCCCATCACCCGCCTCCGGGTCCGGCGCATGCACGCCGGCCACCATGCTGTCGATTGCCATGATTGACTCCCATTGTGCTCAGGTTCTCAAACATGGAGCAGCAGGTGCTCGCGTTCCCACGAGCTGATCACCGTCATGAACTCCTGGTGCTCGAGTTCCTTGACCGCCGAATAGACGTCGACGAAGCGGTCGCCCAGGATGTCGCGCAGGCGGTCTTCGCGCCGCAGCAGGGTCAGGGCTTCGGACAGGCCCTGCGGCAGCTCGACCGGCATCTTGTAGGCGCTACCCTCGACCATCGGGGTCGGCTCCAGCCTTTCCTGCATGCCGAGGTAGCCGCAGGCCAGGGTCACCGCCAGCGCCAGATACGGGTTGGCGTCGGCGCCGATCACGCGGTTCTCGACGCGCCGGTCCTGCGAGCCCGATACCGGCACGCGCAGGCCGACGGTGCGGTTGTCGACGCCCCATTGCAGGTTGATCGGGGCGGCCGTACGGCGCACGATGCGGCGGTAGGAATTCACGTAGGGCGCGACGATCGCCATCGCCGGCGCCATGTACTTCTGCAGGCCGCCGATATACCAGCGGAACAGCTCGGATGGCGCGCCTTCGGCATTGCTGAAGATGTTCTTGCCGGTCTCGGCATCGACCACGCTCTGGTGCACGTGCATCGCCGAACCGGGCTCGCCGGCCATCGGCTTGGCCATGAAGGTGGCGTACATGTCGTGCTTGAGCGCCGCCTCGCGCAGCGTGCGCTTGAAGAAGAACACCTTGTCGGCCAGGCCCAGCGGCTCGCCGTGCTGGAAATTGATCTCCATCTGGCCGGCGCCGATCTCGTGGATCAGGGTATCGACGTCCAGGCCCATCATGTCGCAATAATCGTAGATGTCTTCGAACAGCGGGTCGAACTCGTTGACGGCGTCGATCGAGTACACCTGGCGGCTGGTCTCGGAACGGCCGCTGCGGCCGATCGGCGCGGCCAGCGGCAAATCGGGGTCGACGTTCTTGGCGGTCAGGTAGAACTCGAGCTCCGGCGCCACCACCGGCTTCCAGCCCTTCTGCTCGTACAGTTTCAATACGCGGCGCAGCACGCTGCGCGGGGCGAAGTCGACCAGCTTGCCGTCGGCGAAATAGCAGTCGTGGATCACCTGCGCGGTCGGGTCGACCGCCCACGGCACCATCGTGATCGTGCCGGGGTCGGCCTTCAGGATCATGTCGCGGTCGGTGGTGGAGATGGCACGGTCGAAGGCGTCGTCGTTTTCCGGCGAGTTGCCGGTGACGGTCATGCCCAGCACGATTTCCGGCAGGCGCATGCCGCGGTCTTCGGTGAATTTAACGCGCGGAAGGATCTTTCCACGCGCGACCCCGGTCAGGTCGGGGACCAGGCATTCGATTTCGGTGACCCGTTTTGCATTGAGCCACTCGTCCATGTCGTTGTATGAAAAATTGTCGCGGATTGCCATGATTATTCCTCGTTCGTCGATGAAAAGCAGGCGCGCAATAGGTACGCAAAAGAGGTACGCAAAAGCGTGCGCAGCCTGCGTGGATGCGGGCGCGGGAACGGGGAGCTATGGGACGGAGTTCTTCCACTCGTGGGCCGCCCATGTTGCATGGGCGACTACGGGCATTTCCGGTTCCGCTTGGTTCGTTCGTGGTACTCGCGGCAGGCGTTGCCGAAAGCGCCGAACATCTTCATCGAATTGGGGTTGTGGATGATGCGCCACTCCGGGTGCCACTGCACGGCCAGCGTGAAGCCGGGCGCATCCTTGACGGAAAACGCTTCGACCAGGCCATCCTCGGCAGTCGCTTCGACGACCAGGCCGGAAGCCAGCTCGTTCACGCCCTGCCCGTGCAGCGAATTCACCGGAATCTCGGACGCACCCAGGATACCGTGCAGCATGCCGCCCTCGACCAGCTTGACCTTGTGCGCATCGCCGTATTGCTCGTCCATGCCCAGTTCCGGATTCTCGCGGTGGTCGAAGTGGCCGGGCACCGATTGCACCGCCTGGTGCAGGCTGCCGCCCAGCGCCACGTTCATCTCCTGGAAGCCGCGGCAGATCGCGATGATCGGAATGCCGCGCGCCACTGCCGCGCGGATCAGCGGCAGCGTGGTCTCGTCGCGCGCCGGGTCCTGCGGCAGCGACGGGTCCAGGACTTCTTGGGAGTAATAGCTTGGATGCACGTTCGACGCCGAACCGGTCAGCATAATGCCGTCGCACAGCTCGAGCATGGTGTCGAGGTCGAGCGACGCCCCCAGCGACGGCAGGATCATGGGGGCGCAATCGGCGCCGAGGACGACGGCGTCGACATATTTATGCTGGGCCGCGTGGTACGGATGTTCTCCGAAATCGCGGGTACAAGCCGGGACGATAACGATCGGGCGCATGGTCTCTACCTTTCAGTGAGGCGCACACGAACCATCATACTGCAAACCGATCCGCGTGCGGGTAGCCGTTGTTACAGATCAATAAAAACGCGTATACACCTGTGCGCGCTCAGATATCTGCTGTGAGAAAGGTTTCTGTGGTTCGAAACCAATAACAAAAGTTTATCGTCAATGTGAGGACGATGCCAACACAAACTGCGACGATGCAGAATCTTGGCCATCGAACCCGTTTCAATCGTGCGTGTTATCGTGGTTTCATTCACGAACGAATGAGGCACCCATGCTGAACCTGAAAGACCCTTCCCTGCTGCGCCAGCAGGCATACATCGATGGCGCCTGGTGCGACGCCGTCGAAGGCAAGACCGTCGACGTCATCAACCCCGCCACCGGCGAAGCCCTCGGCACCGTGCCCCACATGGGCACGCAGGAGACCCGGCGCGCCATCGAAGCCGCCAATGCCGCCTGGCCGGCCTGGCGCAAGAAGACCGCGCGCGAACGCGCCCAGATCCTGCGCACCTGGTACGACCTGATGATGGAAAACGCCGACGACCTGGCCGCCATCATGACCGCCGAGCAAGGCAAACCGCTGGCCGAATCCAAGGGCGAGGTCGGCTATGCCGCCGCGTTCTTCGAGTGGTTCGGCGAGCAGGCCAAGCGCATCGAAGGCGACGTGCTGGAATCGCCTTCGCGCGGCAGCCGCATCATCGTCACCAAGGAGCCGATCGGCGTGTGCGCCGCGATCACCCCCTGGAACTTCCCGGCTGCGATGATCACCCGCAAGGTCGCACCGGCCCTGGCGGCCGGCTGCCCGATCGTGCTGAAGCCGGCCGAACTGACGCCCTATTCGGCACTGGCGCTGGCGGTGCTGGCCGAGCGCGCCGGCGTGCCCAAGGGCGTGTTCTCGATCGTGATCGGCGATGCGAAGGAGATCGGCGCCGAGATGTGCGCCAATCCGATCGTCCGCAAACTCAGCTTCACCGGCTCGACCGCGGTGGGACGCACCCTGATGCAGCAGTGCGCGCCGACAGTGAAGAAGCTGTCGCTGGAACTGGGCGGCAATGCCTCCTTCATCGTGTTCGACGATGCCGACCTGGACGCCGCCGTCGAAGGCGCCATGGCCTCGAAGTACCGCAACATGGGCCAGACCTGCGTCTGCGCCAACCGCTTCTATGTGCAGGACAGCGTGTACGACGCGTTCGCACACAAGTTCGCGGCGGCGGTCGCCAAGCTGAAGGTCGGCAACGGCGCCGAGCCCGACGTGACCCAGGGTCCGCTGATCAACGACAAGGCGGTCGACAAGGTCGAGCATCACATCGCCGATGCGCTGGGCAAGGGCGCGCGCCTGCTGCTGGGGGGCAAGCGCCATGCGCTCGGCCACAGCTTCTTCGAACCGACCGTGCTGGCCGACGTGACATCCAGCATGATCATCGCCGAAGAGGAAAGCTTCGGCCCGGTGGCGCCGCTGTTCCGCTTCAAGACCGAGGACGAGGTGATCGCCCAGGCCAACAACACCGAATTCGGCCTCGCCTCCTATTTCTACTCGCGCGACATTGGCCGCGTGTTCCGCGTCGCCGAGCAGATCGAGACCGGGATGGTGGGCATCAACACCGGCCTGATTTCGAACGAGGTCGCGCCCTTCGGCGGCGTGAAGCAGTCGGGCCTGGGGCGCGAGGGGTCGAAGTACGGGATGGATGACTACCTGGTGATCAAGTACCTCTGCCTCGGCGGTCTGTGATGCGCCGCGATCCCTTCGAACGGGTGCAGGACGCGCCGCTGTTCGTGGTGCCGCGCATGCTGGACCAGCTGCGCGGCTACCGCGCGGGCGCCAAGCTGGCGGACTTGCCGGGGCCGAATCCGTCGGCGGAACGCGAGCGCCTGGCAGCCGAACTGGATGGCCTGGTGGAACGCCTGATCGCGGGGATCGCAGCGCATCCCAGTAAATTCTGGGTGCTGAAGCAGTTCCAGCGTTCGCTGGAAGCGGTGCAGGAAGAAGATACCGAAGCGAAGGAACACTTCGGAGAAGAACTGGAACGTTTGATGGCGATCGTCGGCATCGAAAGTTCCGACGGGGTGCTGACTTATTACCTCGGTGGCATGTAGGGTGGACGCGCACGGCTAGTCGGCTTCGCCGTCCGCGCGTTCAAGCAGCCCAAGCATGCCATGCGTCGGAATTAAAGCCGGTTGACCGCGTGGACGGCACAGCCGTCCACCCTACCGCTTGTACTCGTAGTACTTGCGGGCGTCGCCGCGCACCTGGTCGGCCGGATACTTGGCGCGGTTCAGCACCATCTTCTCCTGCACCGCCGCCAGCAGGTCGACATCGAGCTTGTCGGCCAGCCGCACCAGGTAGACCAGCACGTCGGCCATCTCGTGGCGCACCTCGACCAGTTTATCGGGACCGAGTTCCTCGATCCGGCCGTGCTGCAGCCACTGGAAGTGTTCCAGCAGCTCGGCCGCTTCGACGCTCAAGGCCGAGGCGAGGTTCTTGGGCGAGTGGAACTGGTCCCAGTCGCGCTCGTCGACGAACTGGCGCACGATGTCGCGCAGCTGCTCCAATTCGCCGCCGGGCAGACTCACTTCTGGCTTTCCAGGTAGCCCTGCAGCACAGCCTGCAGCTTCGGCTCGATCTCTGTCTGGCCGCTGATCGTGATGCCGAGGTCGCGCAGCAGGCCGTCGTGCACGCCGTAGACCCAGCTGTGGATGGTCAGCGGCTGGCCGCGCTCCCAGGCATCGCGCACGACGGTGGACTGGGCGATGTTGATGACCTGCTCGGCCACGTTCAGTTCGACCAGGCGGTCGGCGGCAGCCTTGCCGGCCACGTTGCCCAAGTATTTGCCGTGCTTTTCGCGCACGTCGCGCACGTGACCCAGCCAGTTGTCGGCCAGGCCGACGCGGGTGTAGTTGAGGGCGGCGCCCACGCCCGAGCAGCCGTAGTGGCCGCACAGGATGATGTGCTTGACCTTCAGCACGTCGACCGCGAACTGGATCACGCTCAGCGCGTTCAGGTCCGAGTGCGCCACGACGTTGGCGATGTTACGGTGCACGAACAGCTCGCCCGGCGCCATGCCGAGCAGTTCGTTGGCAGGCACGCGGCTGTCCGAGCAGCCGATCCACAGGTATTCAGGCGCCTGCTGCGAGGCCAGGTCCGAGAAGAAGCCCGGATCTTCCTCCACCCTTGCTGCCGCCCATTTGCGGTTGCGTTCGAACAGGTCGGCGGCGGTGAGGCCGGTCGGGGTTTTTGCCATAATGGACTCCTAACTTTGATGCGAATACGAGCACAAGCATTGTCCTCGCAAACGCAGGAAGAATGTTAAAACTCTGGAGACAGGAATATACACTTGAACATTGCGTCTTCGGAAGTGTATTGACGAAACGTGCGAAGGCAACCGGCAGGTCGGGACGACGTTCGACATAAAAAAACCGCCGAAGGTTTTCACCATTCAGCGGTCTGTAGACCTCTTACTCGAAGAAATCCTTCACTTTATCCATCCAGCCCTTGCTCTGCGGACTGTGCTTGGCGCCACCGTCGATGGTCAGGCGCTCGAACTCCTTGAGCAGGTCTTTCTGCTTGTCGGTCAGCTTGACCGGGGTCTCGACCACCACGTGGCAGAACAGGTCGCCCGAGTAGCCGGAGCGCACGCCCTTGATGCCCTTGCCTTTCAGGCGGAAGGTCTTGCCGGTCTGGGTGCCTTCGGGGATGGTGAAGGACACCTTGCCGCCCAGGGTGGGCACCTCGATCTCGCCGCCCAGCGCCGCCTTCACGAAGGAAATCGGCATCTCGCAGTGCAGGTCGTCGCCTTCGCGCTGGAAGACTTCGTGCGGCTTGATGTGGATCTCGACGTACAGGTCGCCCGGCGGCCCGCCGTTGGTGCCCGGTTCGCCGTTGCCCGACGAGCGGATGCGCATGCCGTTGTCGATACCGGCCGGGATTTTCACTTCCAGCGTCTTGTTGCGCTTGATCCGTCCGGCGCCGCCGCAGGCCGCGCATGGTTCCGGGATGATCTTGCCGCTGCCGTGGCACTTCGGGCAGGTCTGTTGGATCGAGAAGAAGCCCTGCTGCATGCGCACCTGGCCGTGGCCGGCGCAGGTGGTGCAGGTGACCGGCTGGGTACCCGGCTTGGCGCCGCTACCGTGGCAGGTGTCGCACTTGTCCCAGCTCGGCACGCGGATCGTGGTGTCGAAGCCGCCGGCGGCCTGCTCCAGCGTGATCTCGAGGTTGTAGCGCAGGTCGGCGCCGCGGTAGACCTGGGGTCCGCCGCCGCGGCCGCCACGGGCGCCGCCGCCGAAGATATCGCCGAAGATGTCGCCGAAGGCATCGCCGAAACCGCCCTGGCCGAAACCGCCGCCGCCCATGCCGTTCGGATCGACGCCGGCGTGACCGTAGCGGTCATAGGCCTCGCGCTTTTCCGGATTGCTCAGCATTTCGTAAGCTTCCTTGACCTCCTTGAACTTCTCTTCCGCTTCCTTGTTGTCCGGATTGCGGTCAGGATGGTATTTCATCGCAAGCTTGCGATACGACTTCTTGATGTCTTCTTCCGAAGCACCTTTGGCGACCCCGAGGATCTCGTAAAAATCACGCTTTGCCATTTGTCGGCACCTTGCTGTTTTAATTACTCAACTGTTTATGCAAAAAAACCGAGCCGGGCACCCTGGGGTCGCATCGGCTCGGCAGGCTCCGAAGTGTGGCAGGCGGCGTTTTGCGCCGGCTGCCACACCTGGACTTTTCTTACACCTTCTTGATTACTTGGCGTCCTTGACTTCCTTGAAGTCAGCGTCGACCACGTCGTCATCCTGCTTGGCACCGGCGCCAGCGTCAGCGCCCGGCTGGGCACCGCCCTGCGCATCGGCCCCACCCTGCTGGGCCTGCATGTCGGCGTACATCTTCTCGCCCAGCTTCTGGGCCGCGGTCGACAGTGCGGCGACCTTGGCGTCGATGTCGGCCTTGTCGCCCGACTTGATCGAGGCTTCCAGGTCGGTGATCGCCGCTTCGATCTTTTCCTTCTCGCCGGCTTCCAGCTTGTCGCCGTACTCGGTCAGCGACTTGCGGGTCGAATGGACCAGCGCGTCGGCCTGGTTGCGCGACTCGGCCAGTTCCTTGACCTTCTTGTCTTCTTCCGCGTTCAGCTCGGCGTCCTTCACCATCTTCTGGATATCTTCCTCGGTCAAGCCCGAGTTGGCCTTGATGGTGATTTTGTTTTCCTTGCCGGTTGCCTTGTCCTTCGCGCCCACGTGCAGGATGCCGTTGGCGTCGATGTCGAAGGTCACTTCGATCTGTGGCGTACCGCGTGGTGCCGGCGGGACACCCTCGAGGTTGAATTCGCCCAGGCCCTTGTTGCCGGCGGCGATTTCACGCTCGCCCTGGTACACCTTGATGGTCACGGCCGGCTGGTTGTCGTCGGCGGTCGAGAACACCTGCGAGAACTTGGTCGGAATCGTGGTGTTCTTGTGGATCATCTTGGTCATCACGCCGCCCAGGGTTTCGATACCCAGCGACAGCGGGGTCACGTCCAGCAGCAGCAAGTCCTTGCGCTCGCCCGACAGGACCGAACCCTGGATCGCGGCGCCGACAGCGACGGCTTCATCCGGGTTGACGTCCTTGCGCGGATCCTTGCCGAAGAACTCCTTGACCTTTTCCTGCACCTTCGGCATGCGGGTCATACCGCCGACCAAGATGATGTCGTCGATGTCCGAGACCTTGACGCCGGCATCCTTGATGGCGATGCGGCACGGCTCGATGGTCTTGGCGATCAGTTCCTCGACCAGCGATTCCAGCTTGGCACGGGTCATCTTCAGGTTCAGGTGGACCGGGGCGCCGTTGGCCATCGCGATGTACGGCTCGTTGATCTCGGTCTGCTGCGACGACGACAGTTCGATCTTCGCGCGCTCGGCCGAGGCCTTGATACGCTGCAGGGCGATCGCGTCCTTCGACAGGTCGAGGCCGTTGATCTTCTTGAACTCGTCGATGATGTAGTCGATGATGCGCTGGTCGAAGTCTTCGCCGCCCAGGAAGGTGTCGCCGTTGGTCGACAGCACTTCGAACTGCTTTTCGCCTTCGACGTCGGCGATCTCGATGATCGACACGTCGAAGGTGCCGCCGCCGAGGTCATACACGGCGATCTTGCGGTCGCCCTTGTCGGTCTTGTCCAGGCCGAATGCCAGCGCAGCCGCGGTCGGCTCGTTGATGATGCGCTTGACGTCCAGGCCGGCGATGCGGCCGGCGTCCTTGGTTGCCTGGCGCTGCGAGTCGTTGAAGTAGGCCGGCACGGTAATCACGGCTTCGGTCACTTCTTCGCCGAGGTAGTCTTCGGCGGTCTTCTTCATCTTGCGCAGGACTTCGGCCGACACTTGCTGTGCTGCCAGCTTCTTGTCGCGCACGCCGATCCAGGCGTCGCCGTTGTCGGCCTTGACGATCGCGTACGGCATCAGGCCGATGTCCTTCTGGACTTCTTTCTCGTCGAATTTACGGCCGATCAGACGCTTGACGGCGAACAGGGTGTTCTTCGGGTTGGTGACCGCCTGGCGTTTCGCCGGCGCGCCAACCAGGATCTCGCCATCTTCCTGATAAGCGATGATCGAAGGCGTAGTACGGGCGCCTTCCGCATTCTCGATGACCTTCGGCTGGCCGTTCTCCATGATTGCCACGCAGGAGTTGGTCGTGCCCAGGTCGATACCGATAATTCTGCCCATAATATTTTCCTTTTAGTACTCAGTTTTTCAGATGTGTCGAATATTGGGAAATAGCGCTTGCTTTCAAGAGCTTGTTCAGCCCCAGTGCAACATTTATTTCGGTGCCGCAGCAGTCACGATGGCCGGACGCAGCAGGCGGTCGGCGATCATGTAGCCCTTCTGCAGCACGGTAACCACGGTGCCCGCTTCCTGTTCGGACGGGACCACGGCGACGGCCTGGTGCTTGTTCGGGTCGAGCTTGTCGCCCGCCTGCGGCATCACCTCGACCAGACGGTTCTTTTCGAACGCGGCGGTGAGCTGCTTGAGGGTCATTTCGACGCCTTCCTTGATGGAGTCGACGGTTGGCGCCTCGACTTTCAGGGCCATCTCGAGGCTGTCGCGCACCGGCACCATGGCTTCGGCAAAGCTCTCGATCGCAAATTTATGCGCCTTGCTCACGTCTTCCTGGGCACGGCGGCGGATGTTTTCGGCGTCGGCCTTGGCACGCATGAAGGCGTCGTGCGTCTCGGCCAGCTTGGCTTCGGTGGCGCTCAGCTGTTCTTCGAGGCTGGGTTCTGCAGACGGCGCTGCCTGTGCCTGGGGTGCAGCGGCATCGCCTTCCGGTTGGTTGCTCACGTCGTGGTTTTCTTGGTCTTGCATCGAAAAAACTCCTGGAATCAAGGACTTGGCTGATTGTTGATGAATGCCTGCTTGTCACGATGGCACGCATATGGGGCAATCTCCTACAGTTTCAAGGGGAATTGCGCAATTCACATGGTGGCATGCGTGTCTTTATTTGTTACAAGATTTACGAGCTGGCAGGATCCTACATCAGCGTTCCGTTCTACCATGTTTCCTGAGATACATTAAATCATGCATCATGCGGCCGCCAGGCGGCGTGGAAACCATGGGGGAACAATCATGAGATTGCATCTGATAAGCGGCGCCGTCGTGATTTACACCCTGTTGGCGATGGCAATGATCTGCCTGGCCGAGCTTGGATCGGCGCCACAAAACGTGCCATTCTAACAGCTTGTTCGAATTCAGCCCAAAAGATAGGCAGTGATGCCGGTAAGGTGGACGGCACAGCCGAGCCGGCGTCCACCCACCTCAGCGCGGCCGGTTACGCGCCCAGCGTGTGCGCGTACTCGCGCCCGATTTGTGCATCGCGTTTTTGCGTCGCCTGCTGCGCCGGCGTAAGGATGGTCGGCCAGCCGACCAGGTGCTGTTCGGCGACCTCGGCCAGACCGGTAATCCAGTCAGGACTGTCGTTCAGGCAGGGAATGTAGTGGTATTCCTGGCCGCCGTTCGATTCGAAATCGTGGCGCACTTCCATGTTGATCTCTTCCAGCGTCTCCAGGCAGTCGCTGGTGAAGCCCGGGCACATGACGTCCAGGCGGCGCACGCCGTCGCGCGCCAGCTGCTGCACGGTCGGCGCCGTGTAGGGCTGCAGCCACTCGGCGCGGCCGAAGCGCGACTGGAAGGTGACCAGGTACTGGTCCGGCCCCAGGCCCAGGCGGGCCGCCAGCAGGCGCGCCGTCTTGTGGCATTCGCAGTGATAGGGGTCGCCCAGCTGCAGGGTGCGCTTGGGCACGCCATGGAAACTCATCAGCAGTTTCTCGCCGCGGCCGTGGGCTTCCCAGTACGTTTCCACCGACCTGGCCAGCGCCTCGATATAGCCCTCGTGGTCATGGTAATTGCGTACCAGGCGCAGCTCGGGGACATTGCGCACCTTCTTGTAATGGTCGAACACGGCATCCCAGACCGAGGCCGTGGTCGTGCCCGAGTACTGCGGGTAGGCCGGCAGTACCACGATGCGCTCGCAGCCGCGCGCCTTCAGGTCGTCCAGCACGTCCGCCAGCGCAGGCGAACCGTAGCGCATCGCCATCGCCACCTCCACCTCCTGGTGGCCGCGCGTGGCCAGCATCTTCTGCAGCAGCGTGGCCTGGCGTTCCGTGTACACCTTGAGCGGCGAGCCTTCGCGCATCCAGATGGTCTCGTACTTCTTGGCCGACGCCCCGGAGCGGAACGGCAGGATCGCCAGGTTCAGGATCAGCGCCCACACGGCGCGCGGGATTTCAACCACGCGCGGATCGGACAGGAATTGCTTCAGGTAGCGGCGCACCGCCTTGCGGGTAGGCGCATCGGGCGTGCCGAGGTTGACGAGCACGATGGCGTGCTTGGCGATGGTGCCGTGCTGGTGGGATGGTTCTTTACGAAAAGGCATGGATCGGACGTGGATGCTTGGGACTGCCATTATAAATTGGCATTGCATAACGGCCGATTAGATATTTACGATCGATGCGATAGTGACGCAGATGACAAGCTGCGTCACTCCTGCGAAGGCAGGGGCCCAAGTTTCGCATGCGTCGTCGAAAAGCGTGCAACTTAGGCCCCTGCCTTCGCAGGGGCGACGTTTATTTGCCAACAATAGATAGAGCGCTTCAGGACGCCAGCAACTCGCGCGCATGCTTGCGCGTCGTCTCGGTGATTTCGATCCCGCCCAGCATGCGCGCCACCTCTTCCACGCGCGCCTTGGTGTCCAGCACGTCGATGCGCGACACGGTCTTGCCGCCATCGACAGTGCCCTTGGCCACCTGGAAATGCTGGTTGGCCTGGCTCGCCACCTGCGGCAGGTGGGTCACGCACAGCACCTGGCGGCTCTGGCCGAGGCGCTTCAGCAGGCGCCCGACGACTTCCGCGACGCCGCCGCCGATACCGGTGTCGACCTCGTCGAAGATCAGGGTCGGCACCGTGGTCGCGTTGGCGGTGATCACGGAAATGGCGAGCGAGATACGCGCCAGCTCGCCGCCCGAGGCGACTTTCGCCAGCGGACGCGGCACCACGCCAGCGTGGCCGGCCACCAGGAATTCGACTTGCTCCAGGCCGTAGGCCGCCGGCTCGCATGGATTCAGTCCGACCACGAAGCGGCCGCCGCTCATCGACAGTTCCTGCATCGCTTCCGATACCTGCGACGACAGGCGCTGGGCCGCTTGCGCGCGCGTGGCCGACAGCGTGCGCGCCGCCTCCATGTAGACGCCCCTGGCTTTTTCTTCCTGGCGGCGCAGGCCGTCGACGTCGCTGGCGTCGGCCAACTGCTTCAGCTTGGCCTTTAGCTGGGCGTGTTCTTCCGGCAGGTCCTCGGGCGCGACGCGGAACTTGCGCGCGGTGCTGTGGATCGCATCCATGCGCGCGTCGACCTGGGCCAGGCGCTCGGGGTCGAGTTCGACCTTGTCGACGTAATTGTTCAAGGCGTACACGGCTTCCTGCAGCTGGATGCGGGCCGGCTCCATGCAGTCGAGCACGGACTGCAGGCCGGCATCGACGTCGACCAGCTTGGTCAGCTTCTGGTTCAGCGAGGACAGCTGCGACAGGATCGGCTGCTCGGATTCGGAGATCGCGTTCAGCGCTTCCTGCGCGCCTTCGATCAGGCTGGCGGCGTGCGACAGGCGACTGTGTTCGTTGGCGATCTCGACCCATTCGCCCGGCTTGACCGCGAGTTTATCCAGCTCGCCGACCTGCCACTCGAGGCGCTCGCGTTCCAGCAGCACGTTCTTGGCATTGGTCTCGTATTCCTCGCGCTGGCGCGCCAGCGCCCGCCACGATTTGTAGGTGCTGGCAACCAGCTGCACCTGGGCGCTGGCGATCGGATCGCGCACCGCCACCTGGTTGTCGAGCAGCGCGCGCTGGGCATCTCCCTTGAGCAGCGACTGGTGCGCGTGCTGGCCGTGGATGTCGACCAGCAGTTCGCCCAGTTCGCGCAGCTGGCTTGCCGTGGCGGCGCTGCCGTTGATGTAAGCCTTGGAACGGCCGGCATTGTCGATCACGCGGCGCAGCAGCGCGCCGCCCTCCTCGATCCTGAATTCGTTCTGCTCGAGCCAGCTGCTGGCGGCCGGCGTCAGGGCGAAGTCGGCGCTGATGTCGGCCTTGGCCGCGCCTTCGCGCACCATGCTCGCATCCCCGCGCCCGCCGAGCGCCAGTTGCAGCGCGTCGATCAGTATGGACTTGCCGGCGCCGGTCTCGCCGGTGAATACCGAAAAGCCATTCGAGAACTCGAGCTCGATCGTGTCGACGATGACGAAGTCGCGGATGGAAAGTAGACGCAACATGAAAGAACGTGTCTCCAGGGAGTTGGATCGGATTATTTGAGCTTGCCGTCGCTGGACGGGTATTCGTTCCAGTGCAGCTTTTCGCGCAGCGTGTGGTAGTAGCTCCACCCTTCCGGATGCAGGAAGGTGATGGTGTTCGGCGAGCGCGAAATCATGATCTGGTCGCCGTGCTGCAGGCTGGTGAACGTCTGCATGTCGAAGTTGACGCTGATGTCGCGCCCGTTGACGATTTCGACCACGATATCGCTGGTGTCCGGTACCACGATCGGGCGGTTGGACAGCGCGTGCGGCGCGATCGGCACCAGCACGATGCCGGCCAGCGTCGGATGCAGCAGCGGGCCGCCGGCCGACAGCGCGTACGCCGTGGAGCCGGTCGGCGTGGAAATGATCAGGCCGTCCGAACGCTGGTTGTACATGAAGGCGCCATCCACCGTGACCTTGAGTTCGGCCATGCCGGCGCCGGTGCCGCGCGCCACCACCACGTCGTTGACCGCGACCGAGCAGTGGATCTGCACGCCGTCGCGCACCACGCGCGCTTCCAGCAGCGTGCGCTCCTCGGTCTTGGCCTTGCCGCTCAGGATCTCACCGAGCACGGGCAGCATGCGCTCGATCGGGATGTCGGTGATGAAACCCAGCCGGCCCTGGTTGATGCCGATGAGGGGAATCTTGTAGCCGGCCAGGCGGCGCGCGATGCCGAGCATGGTGCCGTCGCCGCCGATCACGATGACGGCGCAGGCCTGCGCGCCGAATTCTTCCACCGTCATGGCGTCCACGCCGGGCACTTCCACGTAGCTGGCGGTATCGGCTTCGAGCACGGGACGGTAACCACCCTCGCGCAGGAAGTCGACGATGGCCCGCACCGGCTCGTCGATGCCGGCGGTATTTTGCCGTACGACCAGCGCGATGGTTTGTTGCGATTCAGGCGGTACGGGCATACGGTTCTCGGCAGCAGGTGGTAGAGACACAGAAGATTAACCGATTCGTTCGGCTTCTGCTATAACGCAACTCAGCCATCACTGTATAAAAGCACAGTATAGTTGGGCGAACCGGATTCCGGCAAGGGCGTCCGTCGTTCAGTGCAGCACGCCGAACACCACTGCGCCGAGGAGCGCCAGGCCGATGGTCAGCTGGTGCAACAGCATCAGCACCAGCCAGCGCAGCGCGGTGAGCTTGCGCGAGCCACCATACACCTTGCGCATCGCGGCCGGCAGATAAAAGGCCAGCCACATCCACAGCAGGAAGGTTACGAAGCCGAAGCCATTCGGCACCAGCACCATCACGGTCATCGCCAGAAAGGCAAACGCGTTGGTGTGCAGAGCGAACAGCAGGTGCTCGCCGTAGCGCCGCCCGGAACCCAGGTACAACACCTTCAAGTACAGCGCGAAAAACGGCATCATGAAGAAGACCGCGTAGGGGGCGTAATGATAGAAGGACTCTTCCAGCAGCGCGCCTTTTTCTTCGAGCGGCAGGTCGCCGAAATACACGATCCTGTCGGCGACATGCGCATTGTGGGGCTTCACCCAGTTGCTCACGCGCCTCGCCACGTCGCCGACTTCGCCCGGATTATCTTCCCTGAGAACAATGTCTTTCTTGCTGGTGTGCACGGCGCCGGATGCAGCGGCGGCCGCGCCGGCGGCCTGTTCCCGGCCCGGCTTGGCATCGCCCTTGGCCTGCGCCGCGGCCGGCGGCGTGCCGTGCTGTGCTTTTTCTTCTCCACGCGATGTGACGTCATGCATGGAAAACTTCAAGACCGCGAAAAAGATCAGACTGAATGTCAGGTACATGCGCAAGGGCTGCACGTAAGGAACGCGCCGCCCCTTGATGTATTCCAGAGTCAGGCGTCCTGGACGGAACAATAACAGGCCCAGCGACTTCCAAAGCTTGCCTTCGAGTGCAACGTAGTGGCCGATGAACTCGTGCATGAATTCGCGCGCGCTCGGAGGATGCAGCACGGTTTCCTGGCCACACTGGTGGCAGAAATGCCCGGAGACGGTGGCGCTGCAATTCGGGCAGTTGCTGGCGGCATGATGCAGGTCGAGTTCGCTGTTCACGGTCATTCCAGTCATGGGCACACGAAAACGACATGTTATCTAGTTAATTGCAAAAAAGCATCATTTAAGTCGCATTTTGAACAATTGCGCACGGCCGAGACAGGGCGGCGCAGCCTTGCAGTTTTTCATACCATGTGTATCGCATTCAATTGCGCGACCGGTTTTGGTGGCGGGCGTTAGGATTTAAGCAATCTGAGTGTAACCAAGGAGATTGCCATGCCGCAGGAAGAAAAAGACCGTGTCGTGAATACGGATCGCAAGATCGAGGAACAGAGCTACAAGCGCGAGCCGCACGAGCGCGACGAATCGCCCGATGGCCAGAGCATCAAGCCGCGCGGCATCATCGCCCAGGCTGCCGCCGACATCGAGCAGGGCCTGGTCGACACTGAAAACTACGAAGGCCGCGGCACGCCGGGCCTGGAACAGGCGGTCCAGCCGAAGCCGGGCGCCACCGGGCAGGCCACGCCGCTGGAAGGCCGCCACCGCGACATGCGCGACCACGATTCGGTGGAACCGGTCGACAAAGGGCAAAACCGATGAGCGCACGGGTGCTGGTGCTTGCCGTGCTGGGGGCCATGAGCGCGACTGCGCTCGCCCAGCAATATGCCCCCGGCTTCGGTCCCAATCCGCAGCTGCCGGCGCCGCAAAGATCGCTGATCCCGACCATGAACATTGCCCCGGCCGAACCCTGGCCCCAGGGCACGCGGCCGACACCGGCGACCGGCCTGGCGGTCACCGCCTATGGCACCGGCCTCGACCATCCGCGCTGGCTGTACGTGCTGCCGAACGGCGACGTGCTGGTGGCCGAGAGCAACAAGCCGGCCAACGCGCCCAAGGAAGACGGCATCAAGGCCAAGGTGCAGGGCATGGTCATGAAAAAAGCCGGTGCCGGGGTGGAATCGCCCAACCGCATCATCCTGCTGCGCGGCATCGGCGCCAACGGGGCCGCGGCCACCAAGACGACCTTTGCCCAGAACCTGAATTCGCCGTTCGGCATGACGCTGGTCGGCAGCGACCTGTACATCGCGAACGCGGACGCCCTGTGGCGCTTCCCATATAAAACCGGCGAAACCACCCTCTCCGGCAAGGGCACGAAAGTGATGGACCTGCCGGCGGGCATCAACCACCACTGGACCAAGAACGTGGCCGCGTCCCCCGACGGCAAGAAGCTGTACGTCACGGTCGGCTCCAACAGCAACGTCGCCGAGAATGGCATGGAGATCGAACAGGGGCGCGCCGCGATCTGGGAGTACGACATCGCCAGCGGCAAGAGCCGCATCTACGCCAGCGGCTTGCGCAACCCGAACGGGATGGACTTCGAGCCGCAGACCAGGATGCTCTGGACCGCCGTCAACGAACGCGACGAGATCGGCAACGACCTGGTGCCGGACTACATGACGTCGGTGAAGGACGGTGGCTTCTACGGCTGGCCATACAGCTACTACGGCCAGCACGTCGACGACCGCGTCAAGCCGCAAAAGCCGGACATGGTGGCCAAGGCCATCCCGCCCGACTATGCGCTGGGCGCGCACACGGCCTCGCTGGGCCTGGCGTTCTACAACGCCAGCCTGCTGCCGCAATTCAAGAACGGCGCCCTGATCGGCCAGCACGGTTCCTGGAACCGCAAGCCGCATGCCGGCTACAAGCTGATCTTCGTGCCTTTCAATAACGGCAAGCCGAGCGGCCCGCCCCAGGACGTGCTGACCGGCTTCCTGAGCAAGGACGGCAAGGCCTACGGCCGTCCAGTCGGGGTCGCAATCGACAAGCAGGGCGCGGTCCTGCTGGCCGACGACGTCGGCAACATCGTCTGGCGGATTACGCCGGCGACCAAATAACCCAATCACCCATCAGGAGAAACAAACATCATGACGATCAAGCGCAAAGGCAGCGCCGCCTGGAGTGGCGGCCTCAAGGATGGCAAGGGTTCGGTATCGACCCAGAGTGGCGTGCTGAACCAGCAGCAATACGGCTTCAACACCCGTTTCGAAGACGGCCCGGGCACCAATCCGGAAGAACTGCTGGGCGCGGCGCATGCCGGCTGCTTCACCATGGCGCTGTCGGGCCAGCTGGGCGCAGCCGGCATGACCGCGCAGAAGCTGGAAACCACGGCCACGGTGTCGCTGGACAAGGTCGGCGACAGCTTCGCCATCACCGCAGTGCACCTGGACCTGGTGGCCGTCATCCCGGGCGCCGACGAAGCGGCATTCCAGGAAGCGGCGCGCAAGGCCAAGGAAGGCTGCCCGGTGTCGAAGCTGTTCAACACCAACATCACCCTCGACGCCAAGCTGCAGAACTAAGTTGGCGCAGGGGTCAGAGCCCGGTTTTTCTTTCAGGGCTTTGACCCCGGTGTTATGACGCAGCGCCAATCAGGAGCCCGCCTGCAGGAATTCGCCCAAGCGCATAAAATCCCAGCTTTCCGTTACCAACACCAAGGACCACAATGCGCCTCCTGCACACCATGTTACGCGTCGGCGACCTGCAGCGCTCCATCGACTTCTACACTAACGTACTGGGCATGAAGCTGCTGCGCACCAGCGAAAACCCGGAATACAAGTACACCCTGGCCTTCGTCGGCTACGGCAACAATCCGGACCACGCCGAACTCGAGCTGACCTACAACTGGGGCACCGACAAGTACGAGATGGGCACGGCCTACGGCCATATCGCCCTGTCGACCGAAGACATCTACAAGACCTGCGAGCAGGTGCGCGCTGCCGGCGGCAACATCAGCCGCGAGCCGGGCCCGGTCAAGGGCGGCTCCACCGTGATCGCCTTCATTACCGACCCGGATGGCTACAAGGTCGAACTGATCGAGCGCGCCGACAATGCCGGCGGCGGCGGCCTGAGCAAGTAAGCTCACGCAGGCTCGGCCGAGCCAAAAACCAGCCGCCCCGGCAGGGTTTTGCCGGGCCTGCTACAATCTTTTGGTCTGCTGCAAGGCAGACACCATATAAATACGTCTTCGGGGCGGGGTGCGATTCCCCACCGGCGGTATGGCTATCATGGCCGAGCCCGCGAGCGCTTGCAGGTGGTACCCACCTGCAAGGTCAGCAGACCTGGTGAGAAGCCAGGGCCGACGGTATAGTCCGGATGAAAGAAGATGTAGCGTCATTACGCCCCCGCGTGCCGCCACGGATGCAGGAACGCGCCGTTTCGCTTTGCCCTGATGCGTTTTTCGCCAAGAAACGTACGCCCTGGCGTACGTCACCATCCCATTGCGAGGAGCGTCTCAATGACCATCAATACCTTTACCCTTCAGAGCAACGACCTGGACGGCCGCATTGCCGCCGCCATCGAAGCGACCCAGGCCGGCATCCCGGTCATCCTGCTCGACGATTTCGACCGTGAAAACGAGGCCGACCTGATCGTCGCCGCCGAAAAGCTGACCGTCGAGACCATGGCCGTCATGATCCGCGAATGCAGCGGCATCGTCTGCCTGTGCCTGACCGCCGACACGGTGCGCGCGCTCGAGCTGCCGCCGATGGCCGCCGAGAATGGCAGCAAGTACGGCACCCCGTTCACGGTGTCGATCGAGGCGCGCGAAGGCGTCACCACCGGTGTCTCGGCTGCCGACCGTGTGAACACGATCCGCGCCGCGATCGCCCCGGATGCGAAGCCGTCCGACCTGGTGCGCCCCGGCCACGTGTTCCCGCTGCGCGCCAACCCGGCCGGCGTGCTGGGCCGCAAGGGCCATACCGAGGGTTCCGTCGACCTGGCTATCATGGCCGGCCTGCAGCCGTCGGCCGTGCTATGCGAGCTGATGAACGAAGACGGCACCATGATGCGCGGCGAGGCGATCGAACGCTTTGCGCGCGAGCGCGGCTATCCGATCCTGACGATCGCCGAGATGATCGAATGGCGCCAGCGCGAGGAACGCGCGGCGGCTTAAAAGCCATCACCGCTCGAACCGTCGCCCCTGCGCAGGCAGGGGCCTAAGTTCGTGGCGAACCGCAAAACTTGGGCCCCTGCCTTCGCAGGGGCGACGGTCTTAAGGCTAACAAAAACGGCGCACATGGCGCCGTTTTTCATGCAATGCATCTAAGCATCAAGGCTGCTGCAACAAGGCATTCACCGGCTGCAAGTCATCCTCGCGCAGCGATCCCGCCGCCGCCTTCAGGCGCAGGCCGGACAGGATGGTGTTGTAGCGCGCCCGGGCCAGGTCGGTCTGGGTCTGGTACAGCTGGCGCTGCGCATTCAGCACGTCGATGTTGATGCGCACGCCCACCTGGTAGCCGAGCTTGTTCGATTCGAGCGCCGAGTTGCTCGACACTTCGGCCGCTTCCAGCGCCTTGACCTGGGCCAGGCCGGTGTTCACGCCGAGGAAGGACTGGCGCGCCGTCAAGGCCGCGTTGCGGCGGTTCGCTTCGAGGTCGTTGCGGGCCTTGTCTTCCAGCGCGATCGATTCGCGCACCTGGCTGGTGACGGCGAAACCGTTGAAGATCGGGATGTTGTACTGGATGCCGATCGAATTGGTCGTGTTCTTGTAGGGCTGGATCGTGCGGGTGGCGTCGGTGTGGCTGGAGGCCACCGTCAGGTCCAGCGTCGGATAATGCCCGGCGCGCCGGCGCGAGATCTCGCGCCTGGCCACTTCGACCGACAGCTCGGCCGCCGTCACCGCGTAATTCTGGTTTTCGGCTGCCGACACCCATTGGTCGACGTTGATCGGCTCCGGCGCCTTCAGGGTCACGCCGGGACGCAACGTCGCCAGCGCGGCCGGGGGCGTGCCGATGATCGCCTGCAGTGCGGTCTTCTTGTTTTCCAGGTCGTTGACGGCAGCCAGTTCCTGCGACACCACCAGGTCGTAGGCGGCCTGGGCTTCATGGGTGTCGGTGATGGTCTGGGTGCCGACCTCGAAGTTGCGCTTGGCCGAGGCCAGCTGCTCGGTGGTCGCAACCTTCTGGGCGCGGGTTGAGGCCAGCGTGTCCTGGGCGGCCAGCACGTCGAAGTAGGCCTGGGCCACGCGCGTGATCAGGTCCTGCTGGGCCTGGGCAAACTGCGCTTCGGTGATGGATTGCTGCAGCTTGCTCTGCTCGTAACTCTGCCACAGGTCCCAGCGGAACAGCGGCTGCTGCAGCGCGATCGTGTAGTCCTTGACGGTGCCGTAGGCATTGGTGCCACCGGAGACGCCCGTGGGGACGCCGTTCGGGTCGGTGATGACCTGGCCGATGCGGGACGAGTTATCGCTCTTGGAACGGGTGACGCCCCCGCTGATGCCGACCGTCGGCAGCAACCCCGCACGCCCCTGCACGCTGCGTTCGCGTCCCGCGGCAGCGGAAGCGCGGGCGCTGGCATAGGTGGCGTCGTTCGCCAGTGCCTGCTGGTACACCTGGAGCAGGTCGGCTGCGCCGGCATCCAGCGTGAAGAACGCGCCAGCCAACAGCACGGCGATAAGGGGTTTCTGCATTGCCATCTCCACAGGAGTCATCAAAAGTTTTGGAATCAGGCCGTCAATACTTCGCCATCGAAGGATCGACCTGCACTGCCCAGGCGTGTATCCCGCCCGTTAGATTCGTTACGTTGCTGAAGCCGTTACGCTCCAGGAAAGCTGCCACCTGCATGCTGCGCGCGCCGTGATGGCACACGCAGACGATCTCGCGGTCGTCATCCAGTTCGGTCACCCGGATCGGAATCAGATTCATGGGGATCTGGGTCGAGCCCTCGATGTGGCAGGTCTCGACTTCCCAGTTTTCCCGCACGTCGAGCAGCAGCGGTTTCGGGCGCGACGGGTCGGCCAGCCAGGTGGCCAACTCGGGTGCGGTAATGTGCTGCATCGTTATTCCTCCTGTCCGTTCAGAACTGGAAATGCGACGCTACCGGGGCGCCGGCCAGGTAGCGGATGTTCGTCTCAAACACCTTGACCGGATTCCACGACGTTTCGCCGGTGCGGGTGATGATGCTGAATTCCATGACCGGCGGCTGGCCGGTGATGGCGGCGATGCGGCCACCCACTTTCACCTGCTGCAGGATCGCTTCCGGCAGCACTTCCAGCGCGCCCGAGATCACGATCACGTCGTACGGCGCACCCTTGTCCCAGCCTTGCGCGCCATTGCCCTCTTCCACCGTCACGTTCTGGATACCGGCCCTGGCCAGGTTCTTCTGGGCCAGCACGCGGTTGTCCGCATTGATTTCCACGCTCGTCACGCGGGCAGCCCGATGCGCCAGCAGTGCCGCCATGTAGCCCGAACCGGTGCCGATTTCCAGCACGGTTTCATGCTTCTTCACGTTCAGTTCCTGCAGGGTGCGCGCTTCGAACTTCGGTGCCAGCATCACGTCGCCGCCCGGCAGCGGGATCTCGACGTCGGCGAAGGCCAGGTTCTGGTACGCGGCCGGCACGAATTGTTCGCGCTTGACCACGTGCAGCAGGCCGAGGATCTCGGTGTCCAGCACGTTCCAGGGACGGATCTGCTGTTCGATCATGTTGAAGCGGGCTTGTTCGATATTCATCTTGATACTCGGTGGTAAAAGAAATAATCCGATATTTTATCGTTGAACGGCTTCAGCAAGCATATCTTAACGACATGCCCGCCTGGACCAGCGGAAATTGCGACAGTCTGCAGTTTGGCGGGGTTGAAACGCAAGAACGGTGGCGTCCCGACGCGGCGCCGGCGCTCACGCGGCGTCCGGGGTGGCAGCGGCCCCGGACGCTTGCGGCAGCAGGCCGTGCAGCGCCATGTCGAGGAAAGTATCGAGGAAGGCCAGCGGTTCGAGTTCGGCCCGCGGGCAGGGGCCGACCGAATGCTTCCAGGTGATCAGCATCAGCATCGGCGCGGTCAGGACTTGCGTCATCAGTTTCACGTCGATGGGGCGGAATTCGCCGCGCGCCACGCCGCGCTCCAGCATGCCTGTCATCGCCGCGGTGCCGCGGTTGATGACTTCGTCCTGGTAGAACTTGGCCAGTTCGGGGAAATTGTCAGCCTCGGCGGTGACCAGCTTGACGATGCCGGAGGCCTTGGTCGCGCCCACCCGCTGCCACCAGTTGTGGATCAGGTGGCGCAGCAGGTCGGCGCTGTGGCCGTCGAATTCGGCCACCGACACCTCGGCTTCGCCGATGGCCGGCACGATGCTGCTGCGGACCACGGCCTTGAACAGCTCTTCCTTGTTCTCGTAATACAGGTAGAGCGTGCCCTTGGAAACGCCGGCGCGGCGCGCGACGTCTTCCAGGCGCGTGGCGGCATAGCCACGTTCGACGAACAGGTCGATCGCTGCCTCCAGCAACTCCTGGGGCCGCGCTTCTTTACGGCGCTCCCAGCGTGGCTTGGTGTCAAAGGGGCATGGCATGCTTCTGTCCGACAACTAACTGTTGAGTCAGCAAATATAGACCCGGGTCCGGGGGGAGTCAAGGACATCGAGGGCCGGCGGTAGTATACTGGCACGCTGCCCAACGCCCGTGTGTATCGCAATCACTTCGCCTGCATGACTTCCCCGTCCGAATTCTCCGGCTGCCGCCCCGGCTGCGGCGCCTGCTGCACTGCCCCTTCGATCAGTTCGCCGATTCCCGGCATGCCGAACGGCAAGCCGGCCGGTGTGCGCTGCGTACAACTGGACGAAAACAACGGCTGCCGTATTTTCGGGCAACCGGGCCGGCCGCGGGTATGCGCCAGCCTGCAGCCGTCGCAGGAGATGTGCGGCGCATCGCGCGAGCAGGCCATGTTCTACCTGTCCGAATTGGAACGGATGACAACCTAATTTTTGCGCGCCTGATATCGCCCCCAGGGCAAGGCGCAGCAACGCCGCCATGGGGGCGATATCAGGCGCGCACTTGCTTCGGATAAAAATGTCCCCATGTTGGGCGGGTTACTCGACGGCAGTCCCTTTGCTCATGGTAAGCTTGCGCCCCGCGCAGCATCCCTTCCGCGTCCGACTCCCAACCTTACCTGACTTAGCAAAACTTCATGGACATCATTCTCGCCATCAAAGCGATCATCATGGGCCTCGTCGAGGGCTTTACCGAATTCCTGCCGATTTCATCCACAGGTCACCTGATCCTGGCCGGCAGCCTGCTCGATTTCACCACCGAGAAGGCCAAGGTGTTCGATATCGCCATCCAGGCCGGGGCGATCCTGGCGGTGATGTGGGAATTCCGCGCGCGTATCGCGGCGGTGCTGGCCGGCATCGGCTCGGACCCGCGCCAGCAGAAGTTCGTTGTCAACCTGATCGTCGCCTTCCTGCCGGCGGCGGCGCTCGGCTTCCTGTTCGCCAAGGCGATCAAGGAAAACCTGTTCTCACCGTATCCGGTGGCGTTCGCGTTCATCATCGGTGCGCTGGTCATCCTGTGGGCCGAACGCCGCCACAAGGTGCTGCCGGGCTCGCACCGCATCGCCACCGTCGACGACATGACCATGCTGGACGCGCTGAAAGTCGGCTGCGCCCAGTGCTTCGCCCTGATCCCGGGCACCAGCCGCTCGGGCGCGACCATCATCGGCGGCATGCTGTTCGGCCTGTCGCGCAAGGCCGCCACCGAATTCTCGTTCTTCCTGGCGATCCCGACCCTGCTGGCGGCGACCGTGTACTCGGTGTTCAAGGCACGCCACGAACTGTCGGCGGCGGACCTGCCGCTGTTCGGCATCGGCGGCCTGGCCGCTTTCGTGTCGGCCTTCCTTTGCGTCCGCTGGCTGTTGCGCTTCATCAGCTCGCACGACTTCACGGGCTTCGCCTGGTACCGTATCGTGTTCGGCATCGTCGTGCTGGTCACGGCGCATTTCGGCTGGGTGGTCTGGGCCGACTAATATAAATACATCTCTTGAGCAGGACGATTCGAACATCATGACGAGCGACATCCAAGAACGCGCGCTGCACGTGCTGGAAACGGTATTCGGCTACCCCGCCTTCCGCGGGCAGCAGGCCGATATCGTCGAGCACGTGGCCAGCGGCGGCGATGCGCTGGTCCTGATGCCGACCGGCGGCGGCAAGTCGCTGTGCTACCAGATCCCTGCGCTGCTGCGCGACGGCGTCGGCGTGGTCGTCTCGCCGCTGATCGCGCTGATGCAGGACCAGGTCGACGCGCTGGCCGAAGTCGGCGTGCGCGCCGCCTTCCTGAACTCGACCCAGACCTTCGAAGAGACGCTGCGCATCGAGCGCATGGTGCGCACCGGCGAACTCGACCTGGTCTACGTGGCGCCCGAGCGCCTGATGACGCAGCGCTGCCTCGACCTGTTCGAGGATTCGCACATCTCGCTGTTCGCGATCGACGAGGCGCACTGCGTGTCGCAATGGGGCCACGATTTCCGGCCCGAATACATCCGCCTGTCGATCCTGCACGAGCGCTTCCCGCAGGTGCCGCGCATCGCCCTGACCGCCACCGCGGACCAGGTGACGCGCGCCGAGATCGCCCAGCGCCTGCAGCTGGAAGAGGCGCGCCAGTTCGTGTCCTCGTTCGACCGCCCGAACATCCGCTATTCGATCGTCGAAAAGACCAACGGCCGCAAGCAGCTGATCGATTTCATCAGCACCGAGCACGCGGGCGACTGCGGCATCGTGTATTGCCTGTCGCGCAAGAAGGTCGAGGAGACCGCCGCCTTCCTCAACGAAAACGGCATCCGCGCCCTGCCCTACCACGCCGGCATGGACTACGCCGTGCGCGCCGCCAACCAGGCCCAGTTCCTGCGCGAGGAAAACATCGTGATGGTGGCGACCATCGCCTTCGGCATGGGTATCGACAAGCCGGACGTGCGCTTCGTCTGCCACCTCGACCTGCCGAAATCCCTCGAAGGCTATTACCAGGAAACGGGACGTGCCGGCCGCGACGGCATGCCCTCGAATGCCTGGATGGCCTACGGCCTGCAGGACGTGGTGCTGCAGCGGCGCATGATCGACGAATCCGAGGCCGACGAGAATTTCAAGCGCGTGCTGTCGTCCAAGCTGGATGCGATGCTGGGCCTGTGCGAAACGCTCAGTTGCCGGCGCATGCGCATGCTGGAGTATTTCGGCGAGCGCTCCGGCCCCTGCGGCAACTGCGACACCTGCCTGCTGCCGCCGACCTCGTTCGACGCCACGGTGCCGGTGCAGAAGCTGCTGTCGGCCATCTACCGCTGCGACCAGCGCTTCGCCGCCGGCCACATCATCGACGTGCTGCGCGGCGTGGAATCCGAGCGCATTACCCAGTGGCACCACGAAAAATTGTCGGTGTACGGCGTCGGCGCCGACCGCGGCGAGCAGGAATGGCGCGCCATCGTGCGCCAGGTGATCGCGCTCGGCCTGGTCACGGTCGACCACGACGCCTACAGTTCGCTCAAGCTCACCGAAGCCGCGCGTGCGGTGCTGAAGGGCGAACGCAAGGTCGAACTGCGCCAGTACCAGAAACCGGTCAAGCAGAAGCGCGCCGCGCCGACCCGCGGCTATGCCGAGATGGACCTGTCGTCTTCCGAGCAGGCGATCTTCGAGAAACTGCGCTGGTGGCGCATGGAAACCGCGCGCGCGCACAACGTGGCGGCCTTCATCATCTTCGGCGACGCCACCCTGCGCGAAATCTGCAAGGCCAAGCCAACCTCGCTGGACGAATTGCGCGGGGTGTCGGGCGTGGGCGCCAAGAAGCTGGCCTCGTATGGCGACGAGATCGTCGCCATCATCACCGAGATGGTCTGAATTACTTCTTCTCGAACACCAGGTCCCACACACCGTGGCCGAGCTTGATGCCGCGGTTCTCGAACTTGGTCAGCGGACGGTAGGCCGGCTGTGGCGCATAGCCCTCGGCAGTGTTCTTCAGCTGCGGCTCGGCGCCCAGCACCTCCAGCATCTGGACCGCGTAGTCTTCCCAGTCGGTGGCGCAGTGGAGATAGCCGCCGGCCTGCAGCTTGCTGCACAACAGCTTGACGAAGTCAGGCTGGATCAGGCGGCGCTTGTTGTGGCGCGCCTTGTGCCACGGGTCCGGGAAGAAGATGTGGACGCCGGCCAGCGAGCCGTCGGCGATCATGTTGTTCAGCACCTCGACCGCATCGTGCTGGACCACGCGCAGGTTGCCAATGCCCTCTTCTCCGATCAGTTTCAGCAGGCTGCCCACGCCGGGCGTGTGCACTTCGACGCCGATGAAATCCTTGTCCGGCATGACCTTGGCGATGTGGGCGGTCGTGCCGCCCATGCCGAAGCCGATCTCCAGGATCAGCGGCGCGGTGCGGCCGAAGGCCGCGTGAAAGTCGAACTGTTCCTTGCGGTACTCGATCAGGAATTGCGGCCCGAATGCCTCGAGCGCGCGCGCCTGCCCGGTCGACAGGCGTCCGGCCCGCGTGACGAAACTACGGATGCGGTGCTCGGTCGGATCGTAGAGCATCGGACGGCCTTGGCTGTTGGTGGGCGTATCTGCGGACATGGGATCAATGATGTGGGAAGAAAAACGGGCGCCATTATACCCCGCGCCGCGCCCCGGTCTTCTCCGACATAATGGCGGATTCAGCACAGGAGATGCGCCCATGCGCCAGCAGTCCCACCCGATCGCCACCGAAGACAACGTCGCCAGCTTCCAGCTCACGTCCTTCCATTTCGGCAGCGCCCCAGGGGCCGAGAAGCAGGGCAAGAAGGTCTACATCCAGGCCTCGCTGCACGCCGACGAGGTGCCGGCGATGCTGGTGGCGCACGTGCTCAAGCGCGAACTCGCGCGGCTGGACGGCGAAGGCCGCATCCACGGCGAGATCATCCTGGTGCCGGCCGCGAATCCGATCGGGCTGTCGCAGGTCGTCCACAACACGCCGTTCGGCCGCTACGACCTGGCCAACGGCATCAATTTCAACCGGTCCTACAAACACGTTGCCGCCGACCTCAAGGCTTCGCTGGCGGGCCGGCTGGGCGCGGACGCCGCTGCCAACATGGCGCTGATCCGCGAGCACGCGCGCCGCTCGGTCGCCGCGTGGGACACCGACAACCCGACCCAGGACCTCAAAAAGATCCTGCTCGGGATGGCGATCGACGCCGACGTCATGCTCGACCTGCATTGCGATAACGAAGCGGTGCTGCACCTGTACACCGGCACGCCGCTGGCGGACGCCGTCAGGCCGCTGGCCGCGCTGATGGGGGCGCACGCGACCCTGCTGGCGCGCGAATCCGGCGGCGAACCCTTCGACGAAGCCTGCAGCCGCCTGTGGTGGGACCTGGCCGACGCCTTTCCGGAAGCCGCCATCCCGATGGCCTGCATCGGCGTGACGGTGGAGCTGCGCGGCGAGAGGGACGTGTGCTATGACCTGGCCGAACAGGATGCGCGCGCCCTGCTGCAGTTCCTGGCGCGCCAGGGGGTGCTCGACCTTGTACCCGAACCGCTGCCGGCGCTGATCGCCGAGCCGACCCCGCTGGAAGGCGTGGAACCGATCGCGGCGCCGCATGCGGGCGTGCTGGTGTTCCTCAAGAAGCTGGGCGAGCGGGTGCAGGCGGGCGATGCGGTGGCCGATATCGTGAACCCGGTCAGCGCGCAGGTAACGACCTTGCGCTGCACGCAGTCGGGGGTGCTGTTTGCGCGTACGGCGCACCGGCACCTGCTGCGCGGGATGCATGTGTGCAAGGTGGCGGGGGATGTTGCGAACCGGACGGGGAATTTGCTGGGTCAGTGACGAGACATGCTGGGATACAGGCTGCGCAAGAGAACGACACGCTGCACTCGCACGTCGCCCCTGCGAAGGCAGGGGCCCAAGTTCGACGCGCACCGCTACATTTGTTACGGCCACGCATATAAACTTGGGTCCCTGCCTTCGCAGGGACGACGGGCTGAGGACGCGGGCCACAATGGCGCAAACGAACCTCAAGCCGCCAGCGCATCCTCGAATAGATACCGTCTCGCCAGCAGCGGCCCGATCGCCTCCGCCGCCATCGGCCGCGCCACCAGGTAGCCCTGCACCTCGTTGCAGCCCAGCGCGCGCAGGATCTGCAGCTGCTCGTGGGTCTCGACGCCCTCCGCCACCACTTCCATGCCGAGCGCATGGGCCATCGACACGATCGCCTGGAAGAACACCTGCCCTTCCTTCGAGCGTCCCAGCTCGGCGGTGAAGGAGCGGTCGACCTTCAGGACGTCCATCTTCATGCGCTGCAGCTGCGACAGCGACGAGTAGCCGGTGCCGAAGTCGTCGACGTGCAGCTTGATGCCGAGGGCGCGGATCGCGGCCAGTTCGGCCAGGATTTCTTCCTGGTCGCCCATCATGGCCGATTCCGTGATCTCGACTTCCAGCAGGCCAGGCGCCACGCCATGGCGCAGCAGCGCCTCGGCCAGCTCGCGCTGCACGCCGCCGCGCAGGAACTGCTTGGGCGAGACGTTGATCGATACCGGCACGGGCACGGCGCCGGCGACGGCGGCGTGCCCGTGCCCGTTCCTATTCCAGGCCGCCAGCTGGGCGCAGGCGAGATCGATCACGATGGCGCCGATCGGCACGATCAGGCCGCTCGCTTCGGCCAGCGGGATGAATTCGTCGGGACGGATCATGCCCAGCTGCGGGTGCTCCCAGCGCAGCAGCGCCTCCATGCTCAGCAGGCGGCCGCTGCGGGTGTCGACGCGCGGCTGGTAGTGCAGCATGAACTGCTTCTTCTCGATCGCTTCCAGCAGGCGCTGGCGCATCTGGGCGCGCGTCTTGAGGGTGCTCGATTGCGCCGGATCGAAGAAGCGGTACTGGCCCTTGCCCTCGTTCTTGCCGGCGTACATGGCGATGTCGCTGTGGCGGATCAGCGTGGCGGCGTCGCTGCCGTCGCGCGGGAATACGCTGATGCCGACCGAGGCGCCGATCATGTGCGGCTCGTCCGCGATCGTGAACGGCTTGCCGAAGGCCTGGATGATGCGCGCGGCGACCGCCGCCACCTGGTGCTCGCTGTCGAAGGGACTGAGCAGCACGATGAACTCGTCGCCGCCGAAGCGCGCCACCCGGTCGCTCGGACGCAGCTGGGCCAGCAGGCGCGTCGCCGCGGCCTTCAGCAGGCGGTCGCCGACCGCGTGGCCGTGCGAATCGTTGACCTGCTTGAATTCGTCGAGGTCGATGAACAGCAGCGCCGCTTCCTGGTCATGGGCCTTGGCATGCGCCAGCGCCGGCGGCACGAAATTCAGGAACCAGTGGCGGTTCGGCAGGCCGGTCAGGCTGTCCTCGTTGGCCAGGCGCGCCAGCTGCGCTTCGTGTTCCTTGCGCTGGCTGATGTCCTGCAGCGTGACGGCGAGTCCGTCGCCGACCCGCACCAGGCGCCGGTGGCCCCAGCGGATATTCAGGCGATTATCATCGGGCATGCGCCGGTCTTCCTGGTGGAAGCCGGCCGTCATCGCCTGGCGGTAGTTGGCGATCAGCTCGCGCGCATCGACGCCGCGGTCGACCTGGGACACCAGGCTGCCCACCAGTTCCTCGCGCGTCATGCCGTAGAAGAAGGCGCCGCGCTCGTTGCAGTCGACGATGCGGAAATCGGCCATCTGGCCCTTGCGGTCGCGCACCGGGGCGATCATGTAGAAGCCGTCGTTGCCGCTCTCGGTGGCGGTGCGGTAGGCGCGCTGCACGGCATCCTGCTCGCGCGCCCGGGCGGCGGCGCGCAGCGACAGCACCGTCGCCACCGCGGCCAGCGCCAGCAGGACGATGCTGGCCACCAGCGTCTGGTTGCGGCTGTCGATCCAGTAGGCCTGGGCACCGGCCAGCGCCGTTTCGTGCGACAGCGCCACCAGCGCGACCAGAGGATAAGCACCCGAACGGCGCCAGCCCAGCACGCGTGCGCGGCCGTCGGCAAAGCCGCCCGCTCCCTTGGCACCATCGACCAGCTGGACGCCGCGCGCCACCGGCCAGCGGTCGGCATTCGCCGGCAGCAGCGACCCGGCGCGGCGGGTGCGTACGGCGCCGTCGCCGTCCTGCTCGATGTGCAGGCCGTTGTCGATGCCGACCAGCGCCAGCAGGCTGCCCGGCCCCAGCGTCGGCGCGCTGACGAAGGAAGTGAAATAGGCGGCATCGACCGCCATCAGCAGCACGCCGTCGAATTCGTCGTCGGCGTTGTCGAGGCGGCGGGTGAACAGGATCGTCCCATGTGCGCCTGCCAGCTCGGGCGGCGGCGTGCCGATGCGCAGCGCGGTCGAATTGCTGTCGCGGTGCTGGACGAAGAAGCGCGCGCCGGACAGGTCGGCCACGCGCCCGATGGAGCGGCTGGACGAGCGGATGCTGCCGTCGCGCCCGACCACGCCGACGTTGACGAAGGCGGCATCGGTGAACATGCCGTCGCGCCGCATGTCCTCGATCAGCGCCGGGCTGTGCGCATGCTCCCAGCTGTGCTTGAGCTGCATCGTGATCTGGTCCATCTGCGCGACCGAACGGGTGACGTACTGCTCGTAGGCTTCGGCATAGGCGTCGGCTTCCTTGACCACCTGGTCGAAGGCACGCTGCTGCTCGGCCTGCGAGCGCAGCACGGCCGCGCCCCATAGCGCGAGGCAGGCCAGCAGCGCCAGCGCGGGCCACAGCAGGGCCAGGAAGCGATGGGTACGCGGAGCGGTGTGCGCGCGGGACGGGTGCATGCGATCTTTACACTTAGTTTCTGATTAGAAACGAAGTGTAAGAGCCGCGCGTTACCGGCTGATGACGTGGCGTCTCGCTTGCGCCTGGGCCAGCACCCCGTTGACCTGGTCCAGGTCCGCCGGCTTGACCAGGTGATGGTCGAACCCGGCCTGCTCGGCCTGCTCGCGGTCCTGGTGCTGGCCGTAGCCGGTCAGCGCCACCAGCATCGCACCGGCATTTTCGGGCTGGCTGCGCAGGCGGCGCGCCAGTGCGTAGCCGTCCATGTCGGGCAGGCCGATGTCGAGCAGCAGCACGTCCGGCCGCTCCGCGCGCGCCCGCGCCAGCGCGCCGCCGGCGTCGTACTCGACGCTCACCGCATGGCCCTGCACTTCGAGCAGCGCGGCCAGCATCTGGGCGGCGTCGGTGTTGTCGTCGACCACCATTACGCGCAGGTGGCCGGCATCCGCCTGCCGCGCCGTGCCGGCGGCAGCCGGCTGGCGGGCGGGCGGCGCCGCCAGGCAGGGCAGGCACAGCGAGAACTGGCTGCCCTGCCCGAGGCCGGCGCTGTGGGCGTGGACCGTGCCGCCATGCAGCGCGATCAGGCTTTTCACCAGCGCCAGCCCGATCCCGAGCCCGCCCTGCGAACGGTCGGGCGTGCGTTCGGCCTGGGTGAACAGGTCGAAGATGTAGGGCAGCACCTCGGGGGCGATGCCGACCCCGCTGTCGCTGACCGTCACGCTCACCTGGCCGCGGTCGGCGTCCACCGCCACGTCCAGCACGATGCGTCCGCCCGGCGCGGTGTACTTGGCGGCGTTGTTGAGGATGTTCGAGATCACCTGCACCAGGCGCGTGCGGTCGCCCGCTACGTGGGCCGGCTGGCCGGACATCTGCAGGGTCAGCGCATGGCGGCGCGCGTCGATCAGCGGCCGCACCTGCTCCACCGCCGCGGCCACGATCACGTTCAGGTCGAGCTCTTCCTTTTCCAGCGTGACCAGCCCGCGGGTGACGCGCGAGACGTCCAGCAGGTCATTCACCAGGTCGGTCATGTGGGCCGCCTGGCGCGCGATGATCTCGCTGGCGTTGGCCACGCTTTTCGGGTCGTGGCGGCCGAGCCTGAGCAGCTGGGCCGCGGTCATGATCGGCGCCAGCGGGTTGCGCAGTTCGTGCGCCAGCATGGCCAGGAACTGGTCCTTCTGGCGGTTGGCGGCGCGCAGCTCGTCCTCGATCAGCTTGCGTGCAGTGACGTCGCTGCCCTCGACGAAGATGCCGGACACCTCGCCGTTGGCATCGCGGATCGGCTGGTAGACGAAGTCGAGGAAGCGCTGTTCCAGCGGCCCCTCCGGCTCGCGCTGCAGGCGCAGCGGCAAGGCATGGCCGACGAAGGGTTCGCCGGTGCTGTACACGCGGTCGAGCAGTTCGAAGAAACCCTGTCCCGCCACCTCCGGCAGCGCCTCGCGCGCGCTTTTCCCGACGATATGGCGGTGGCCGACCAGTTGCAGGTAAGACTGGTTGGTCAGCTCGAACACGTGCTCGGGTCCGCGCAGCACCGCCATGATGCCGGGCGCCTGCTCGAACAGGGCGCGGAAGCGCTCGTTCTCTTCCTCGCGGTATTTTTCGGCCAGCACCTGCTCGGTGACCTCGACGCAGGCGCAGTACATGCCGGCGATCCGGCCGCTCTCGTCGCGCACCGGCGAATACGAAAAGGTGAACCAGGTCGGCTCGTCGTAGCCGTGGCGGTTCATCTCGAGGTACAGGCGGTCGGCATAGGTGGCCTCGCCGGCCAGCGCGCGCTCGATCAGCGGGTGGATGTCGTCCCAGATCTCGGACCAGATATCGTAAAAGCGCCGCCCCAGCGCCTGCGGATGCTTTTCGCCCAGCACGTCGCGGTAGGAATCGTTGTACAGGAAGGCCAGTTCCGGTCCCCAGGCGACGAACATCGGGAACTTGGAGTTCAGCATCAGCCCGACCACCGTGCGCAGCGCCTGCGGCCAGTCGCACGGATGCCCCAGCGGCGACGTTGACCAGTCGTGCGCGCGCATCATCGCCCCGACCTCCCCGCCGCCGCTCAGGAACATGAGCGCGCCGGCAACGCAATCGATCTGGTCTTGCGGATCGTCGGGAGGTCGGGTTCGTTGGTCGTCGTCTGGCATGGTCGATATGGAAACAGTGACGGCGTCAGTTTGCCATAAGGGCAAGACAGGGGGCGCGCGGGCGGGACTGGCTGAGCGGAGTGAACGGCAGGAAAAATGGAGCGGGAAAATGGAGCGCTAAATGGAGCGGGTGAAGGGAATCGAACCCTCGTCTTAAGCTTGGGAAGCTTCGGCTCTACCATTGAGCTACACCCGCGTCAGCAGCATTTTACGCGGCTTCGCCTGCTATTGACAACCTGACAGTGTAGACGTGCGGAGGAAGGCACGCGCAACGATACCGCGGAAAAGTGACTCATAGTAATTAAGTGTGCGTAAAAGCAACAATAAAAATTATTTTCGCAATGAAAAGAAAAATTATCAGAACACTTTGATATGTTGCAATATAATAATTTACGTATCCTTGTAGAAATTAACCACTTTGAGGCCAGCATGAAATTCAACAACTTCCGCGCTCTTGCTTTTACCTTTGCCGTAGCAGCGACTTCCGGGCTGGCACAAGCCGGACAGATTTCCTTCAACGATAGCAACTGCCAGGGTACCACTGTATCCAGTGCAATCACGTGTTCGGCAAGTTCGGCCGGCGTGAATTACGGTGCGACCGTGGCGGCCTGGTCGGCCGCCGGCACCGGTAAATTCGGCAGCGCCTCGATGGTCTATTACGACAACTCCGGCCTCGGCATCACCTCCCCGTGGGAGGCCACCACCAGCCCGCAGCACGCGATCGACAACAATGGCGCCACCGAGGCGCTCCTGATCAATTTTGGCACGAACAACGTGGCACTGAACCAGCTGTCGCTTGGCTGGGTCTACAACGATGCCGACGTCAGCATCCTGCGTTATACCGGCACCCAGGCACCGGTGCTCGGCAACAGCACGGTCGCCAACCTGACCGAAACCGCCGGCTGGGAGTGGGTAGGCGACTATGCCAACCTGACTACCAGCAGCGCCTTGAACTTCAATAGCGGCGACAAGGCTGCTTCCTGGTGGCTCGTCAGCGCCTACAACTCGGCCTATTCGGGTGTCGCGCATTCGAGCTACTTCGGTGACGGCAACGATTTCTTCAAGCTTTCCGGCTTCGCAGGCAACGTCATCGCCCCGACGCCGACCCCGACGCCTACGCCAACCCCGACGCCGACCCCGGGCACCAAGGTCCCGGAACCCGGCACCCTTGCCCTGTTCGGCATTGCGATGCTCGGTTGCGTTGCTGCGCGCCGCAAGTCGAAGCGCATGTAAAGCCTCGCGCTCCTCGAATGCGCAGGGAAGCGAAGTCACGATCGTGACTTCGCTTTTTTTTTCGCCGCATGACCTTGCTCTAATATATTCGTTTGAATTAGGCGGTATGGACTCATATAGTAAGCACTCATCCATATCACTTTTTCAAGACCAGACCCATGGCGAATTTCGACATCTCCGGCATCGTGCAGGGCTTGCATGACGCGCGCCAGCAATGGCGCCAGGCGCACCGCCCTGCCACAGGCGAGGTGCGCGGCATCGAATTTCCTTCGCGCGATGCCTTGGCCGCCATCGTCGGGCAGCTGAAGGGCGTACTGTTCCCGATGCGCCTGGGGCCGACCGGGCTGCGCCAGGAGAGCGAGGAATTCCATGTCGCGCATGCGCTCGACTCGGCCCTGCATGCGCTGCTGCGCCAGGTGGAAATCGAGCTCAAGTACAGCGCGGCGCTGCAGCAGCTTACCAGCGCCGACAGCGCCGGCCAGGCGCTCGCGGTCACGCAAGCCTTCGGCGCCGCCCTGCCCGGCATCCGCACGATGCTCGACAGCGACGTGCTGGCCGCCTACCTGGGCGACCCGGCCGCGCGCAGCGTCGATGAAGTGCTGCTGTGCTATCCAGGCATCCTGGCGATGATCCATCACCGCATGGCGCATTGCCTGTACAAACTCGGCCTGCCGCTGCTGGCGCGCATCATCGGCGAACTGGCGCATGCGGAAACCGGGATCGACATCCATCCCGGCGCGACCATCGGCCCCGGCTTCTTCATGGACCACGGCACCGGCATCGTGATCGGCGAAACCGCCGTCATCGGCCAGCGCGTGCGCCTGTACCAGGCTGTCACGCTGGGCGCCAAGCGCTTCACCACGCTGGCCGACGGCTCGCTGCAGAAAGGCCAGCCGCGCCATCCGGTGGTCGAAGACGACGTGGTCATCTATGCCGGCGCCACCGTGCTCGGCCGCATCACGATCGGCAAGGGCGCCGTTATCGGCGGCAACGTCTGGGTGACCCACGACGTGGCGCCGGGCGCGCGCGTGGCCCAGGCCGCGGCGCGCGAGGATGGCGTCAACGGCCATGCCGATGCCGCCTAGGCAGGGACGCGCTGCGGCGCCGCCTTAGAGCGGTTAACAAAACCTTCAGGGCAAGGCGCATCGTCGAAGACAGTACGAATGTACGGCGAGACGATGCAACGCCGCCATGGAGGTTTTGTTAGGCGCTCTTATCTGGGGCTGTCGACCGTATAGCCCTTGGCCCGGAGTGCGCCCAGGTAGCCCCTCGGGTCGAACACGTCCTTCATCTCGAGCACGGCAAAGGTCGACGCGTTTTCCGCCATCGCCTTTTCGGCGGCTTCCAGCCAGGTCGCGCGCAGGCGTTCGTGGATCGCGCGGAATGCCGGGCTGGCCTGCTCGGCGGCGCTGCTGCCCAGGATCGCCTCGTCGCAGGCTTGCGCTTGCGTCGTGTAGTCGAGGCCTTCGATCTCGGCGATGTCGCCGTTGGCCCAGGCGCTGGCGCGCTGTTGCAAGGCGCCGAGGTCCTGTTCCAGGCTGTCGAGCGTCCTCGCAAGGCAGGCTGCATCATTCATCTGGGTGTGCTTGAATGCCGTGAGCGCCTTGCCGACGTTGTCCAGCTCGATTTCGAAACCGGACTGCAGCACCTTGACCTTGTTGGCCTTGGCGATCTGGAAGATGCGTTCGCGCACGATGCTGCCGTTCACCAGGCCGGCCTTGTCGCGCCCGGCGGCCTGCAGGCGTTGCGCCGCGAAGAGCGGCCGCAGGCGTTCCACGTCCTCGCTGTCGCCGATGTACCTGTCCTTCAATACCGTCCAGCGCGCGTAGACCTCGGCCGGCAACACCTCCTGCAGCGTGGCGCCGTCCGGGTTTTTCCGGATGCCGATCAGGCGCGGCAGTTGCGGCAGCAGGCGCAAGCCCTTGAAGAAACCGACGTGGGCCGACGCCGACGGCGGCGCCAGCAGCACCTGCGACTGGGCCAGCAGGCGCTCGACCCGGCTGGCATCCCATTCCATGTTCCTGGGCAGCGGCGAGTACACGCCGAACACCCACATCACGTGGTTGCCCTTCGAAACTTTCCAGACGCCGGGACCGGGGCGGCGACCGGACACGACGATCTGGGCCGGCGCCGCCTGCAAGCCCTGCAGTGCCGGGGGCGCGCCCTCGGCCTGGGGTGCGGCGGCAGGCGACGTGGCCGGGTCGGATGCGGTCTGGGCCAGCGCCGGGAGCGCCAGCACGCCCAGCATCAGTACGCATGCAATGTCCCGGCGCCTCATTTCGGACTCTCGACCGTATAGCCCTTTTCCTGCAGCAGGGCCAGGTAACTCTTCGGCCCGAGAATGTCGCTCATCGCCAGCATGGCAAACGTCGCCTTGTTCTTTTCCAGCGCACTGTCGACGGCTTTCAGCCAGGCCGTACGGCGGCGCTCGGGCAGGTTCTGCATCTGCGGGTTATTCCTGGCAAAGGAGCCGTTGAACACGGCACTGTTACAGGCGTCCTCGCGTTCGGCATAGTCGAGGTTGCGGATCTCGGCGATATTGCCGTTGGCCCAGGCATTGCCGCGCGCGCGCATCGCATCGATGTCGGATTCGAAGCGCTCCAGGGTCTTGACGAAGCAGGCAGTGTCTTCGATCTGCGACTGCTTGAATTCCTTCAGCGCGCGGCGCGGGTTGTCGATCTCGATGCGGACGCTTGCATTGGTCAATTTGACGTCGTTCTTTTTTGCGATCTTCTCGATCTGCTTGCGTACCTCGAAGGACTTGGTGAGACCGGTCTTTTTCAGGCCGGCTTCCATCAATTCGTCCGCAGCGAACAGCGGACGATAACGCTCGACGTCGTCGTCGTTGCCGATGTACTTGCTCTTGAGCGCCTGCCAGCGTACGTAGACATCGGCAGGCAGCATGTCATGCAGCGTGGCGCCGTCCGGGTTCTTCTTCATGCCGATCATTGCCGGCAGTGCGGCCAGGGTACCGAAAAAGCTGTCGGTGCCGACCGAGACGCCCGGTGGCGTCAACACTTCTTGCGACTGTGCCACCAGGCGTTCGACGCGCCCGGCATCCCATTCCATCTTGTGCGGCAGCGGCGAGTACAGGCCGAATACCCACATCACGTGGTCACCCTTGAACACCTTCCACAGCCCGGGACCGGGGCGCTTGCCAGACACCAGGATCTGGGCGGCGACCGTTTCCGGCACCGGTTCAGCGGCATCTTGCTGCGCCGGCGCGACGGCGGCGGGTCCAGCAGATGCAAGTTCAGGCTGGGTCTGGGCAAGGACAGGCAGCGTCAGGCAAGTCAGGACCAGCGCGCAGGCAGTGCGTTTGTTCATCGGCATCCCTTTATGATTGGTGTCGCTAGAGATTAGCTAGTGGACACCAATTGGGATATTGACGCAACAAAATATTACATTTTTGACATGCATATGTGCATTATTGAAAGCTCACCCATGCATATCGAAAACGACGCTTATTCCGGCGCCGGCGCGTCGATCGGCCGGTTGAGGAGCTCATGCGCCAGCTTGAGGCCGGCCACCATGATCGAAAACGCTTCCTGCTTGGCGTCCTCGCTCGGCACGCGCAGCACATACGACGGGTGGTAGGTGGTGACGACCCAGCGGCCGTCCACCTTCATCGGCTTGCCCAACGAATTTTTGAGGGTGACGTTGGCGCTGCGCAGCACCGATTTCAGCGCGGTGGCGCCGAGCGCCACGATGACGGTCGGCTTGACCTGCGCCAGTTCCTTGTCCAGCCAGTAGTGGCAGGCCTCGACTTCGCGCTGGGCCGGCGTCTTGTGCAGGCGGCGCTTGCCGCGCGGCTCCCACTTGAAATGCTTGACGGCGTTGGTGACGTAGATCGTGCCGCGGTCGACGCCGGCGGCGGCGCACACCTGGTCGAGCAGCTTGCCGGCCGGGCCGATGAAGGCGTGGCCGGCCAGGTCTTCCTGGTCGCCCGGCTGCTCGCCGACGAACATGATGGGCGCGTGTTGCGGGCCTTCCCCGGGCACGGCCTGGGTCGCGAACTGCCATAGTTCACAGCGCCGGCATTCGTCGAGTTTGGTCGGCTGCTGGCGTTCGGGCTGGGCATCCGCCGGCGCGATCGGGATCGTGGTGCCCTTGCGCTGGCCGACCGCCTGGGCCTGGCCGATCTTGCGCGCCCCCATGGCGGCTTCGCTGATCATATGCGGCACGATCTTCCCCTCCGGCAGATTCTTCCAGCGGTCCGAGGTGATGTGCTGCTGCATCACCGCGGTGTTCAGGCGCGCCGGGTTGAAGATGCTGCGGTAATAGGTCAGCCACAGGGCTTCGCCGCCGTCCTTGTCCGATTGGTCGAGGTCTTCGGCCCGGCCGGCCAGCGGGCCCGTGTTGTGCAGCGTGTGGCAGTCCCACAGCACGCTGGCCTCGGGCGTGGCGATCATCCAGCTGACCTTGCCCATGCGGCTGACGAAATGGTCGGCCACCTGCGGCAGCACATCGTGGCGCGGCTCGTACCAGGCGACGAAGCGCGGCGCACCGGCATCGGCCGGGCGTTCGCGGAAACGGATGTAGGCATGCATGTCGTGTTCCTCGCGCCGGACCGCCTTCACCATCGCATTCAGGCGGGCGCCGTCCTCGTCGGCGGGCGACTGCACGTCGTGCTCGCCCTGCTGCCAGCGCCACATCACCCGGTACAGGAAGGCCCAGCGGTCGGGCACGCGGCAGCAGGCGGCCGATTGCAGCATCTCCATCAGCGAGCGCGGCACGTGGGGTGGATTCTTGGTGGGCACGGACGCCGTGAACCCAGGAGGCGCGGCCTCGGCCGCGGCCGGCGCGCTCGAGAACAGATCGCCGCCGGCCTGCGGCGAACTCCAGGTGACCGCCTCGGGCGGCACACCCCAGACCAGCAAATCGCGCGCCGCCTCGCGCCACCCGGCAAAGGTCTCGACCAGCAGCGGCTGGCCGGCCTGCACTTGCAGGACCGCTGCCGGGAGCGCTGGCGTCGGCGCGCTCATGCGGCCTGTATTTCCGGAAACAGGTTCATCTGCTCGGGCGCGTCCGCCATGTTACGCCTGAGCAGCTCGGACGACACGGCGCCCTGCGCCGGCTTGTAGTCCGCGGTGACGACGAAGGGCGCCAGCTTTTTCAGGCTGCAGCGCAGGCGCGACAGGTCTTCCCAGCGGATGCGGCGCAGCCGGCGCAGGTCGATCAGGCGCTTGGCCGAGCGCAGCCCGATGCCGGGGATGCGCGCGATCATGGTTTCGTCGGCCCGGTTCAGGTCCATCGGAAAATGCTCGCGGTTGGCCAGCGCCCAGGCCAGCTTGGGGTCGATGTCGAGCGCCAGGTTGCCGCTCTGCGGCATCAGCTCGCCGGCAGTAAAGCCATAGCCGCGCAGCAAAAAGTCGGCCTGGTACAGGCGGTGCTCGCGCAGCAGCGGCGGCGGCGCGGAGGGCACGCTGGACGGGCTTTGCGGGATCGGACTGAAAGCCGAGTAGTACACGCGCTTGAGTTTGTAGCTGCCGTACAGGGTCTGGGCCGTGTTCAGGATGGTGTGGTCGTCGCTGGCGTCGGCGCCGACGATCATCTGGGTGCTCTGGCCGGCCGGCGCGAACACCGGCGCCTTGGGGTGGTCGTCCTTTTCGTCGAGCTTGGTGCGGATCGACCCCATCGCCAGCTTGATCGTGTGCACGCTCTTTTCCGGGGCCAGCTTCTGCACGCTGTCCTGGGTCGGCAGCTCGATGTTGACCGACAGCCGGTCGGCGTACTTGCCGGCCAGTTCGATCAGGCGCGGGTCGGCATCCGGGATCGTCTTCAAATGGATGTAGCCGCGGAATTTATGCTCGACTCTCAGGCGCCGCGCGACTTCCACCAACTGCTCCATCGTGTAGTCGCTGGACTGGATGATGCCGGAACTCAGGAACAAGCCGTCGATGTAATTGCGCAGGTAAAAATCCTGGGTCAGCTTGACCACTTCGTCGACGTTGAAGCGGGCGCGCGGCACGTTCGACGTGCGCCGGTTGACGCAGTACTGGCAATCGTAGATGCAGAAGTTGGTCAGCAGGATCTTGAGCAGCGAGACGCAGCGCCCGTCCGGCGTATAGCTGTGACAGATGCCCATGCCGTTGGTGGCGCCGAGGCCGTCCTTGTCGACGGAATCGCGCTTGGGCGCGCCGCTGCTGGCGCAGGACGCGTCGTACTTGGCGGCATCGGCCAGGATTTCCAGCTTGTCTTTGAGTTCCATCTTGGCAGGAATACTGTATGGATGTACAGTATACCGCAGTTCGTCAGCGAAGCGCCGTGCGCGAACGCACCTACGTCGTATTTATGAGCCGGCAGTGGCAGGCTCCAGACACATCTCCGGAAAATCATGAAATATCTGACAAAAAAACGTTGGGCAAGCGTCCGCAGCGGACAAGCCGAGAGCGATGCCGCCAGCTGGGGCAAGGCCTTGCGCGCCTACCGCGAGCAACTGGAAACCCTGCGCGGCACCCTGCCGGAGCACGTGTTCGCGTTCTTCGACCGCGCCGACATCCACGACGGCGAGCTGCTGCACCTGGATATCCGCGACGGCAGCCGGCCGGCGCCGCTGGACCAGCTGCCGCGCCCGTGGATCGTGCCCGGCGACCATCCGGTGCGGGTCGAGCTGGCCATCATGGATACGTACGACCGCCAGATCTGGGGACTGCGCTACAGCGTGATCCGCCGCATCCTGGTCGATTTTCCTTCTGGTAAACCACTGTTCTACCAGGATGGCGACAGCTTCGGCGACGTTGCCTGCCACGAGTTGAGCGCATGCGGCGAAGGCTTCCTGCGCCACGAGATCCTGTTCGCCACCGGGGCCACGATCCTGGTCGAGTTCAAGGACGTCGAGGTGCACAGCCGCCTGCGCCAGCCGGAAGCGGCGCCGGCTTAAGCAGGAAACACCTGGCGCAGGTAGCGCCTGAGCGACAGCAGGCCCGCATAGTGGCCGCTGACCCAGACCGTGTTGCCGTCCATCGCCAAATGCACGGCCTGCTGGTCCCAGCGCAACAGCGAAGGCAGGCGCTTGCGATTAACCCACAGGCCGGTTTCGGTGTCGCTCGGCTGGAAGCCCAGCAGCGGCAGGCGCGCCTCGAGGGCGGCCAGGGCCTGGGCCCGGCCCGGCCCCTTGACGCCGAAGCGGGCCGGGCGTGCCAGGTAGACCGAGGGCAGCGCGCCGCCGAAGGCGCCGACCACCGCCGGGATGCCGATCACGTGGGCATGCCAGACCGCGTCGGCCAGCGCGCCGATGCCGACCAGCGGCACCAGCACGCATAACAAGTAACTCTGCAGCTGCGCGGCCGAATGGAACGGCCAGAAGCGCCGCGGTCCGGTTTCCAGCAGGCGCAGTCTGGTCAGTTCGATCTTCACGTCAGGCACTTCCAACCAGGGTATCGGCCTGCGCCAGCATCGCCGGCGACATGCGCGCGGCGACGCGCTGCAGATAGCGCGCGGCCGGCGCCAGCCCGGCGGCGCCGGCGCGGTGCAGCCAGGCGTAGGCTTCGACCGGGTCCGGCGGCACGCCCTGCCCGGCCGCGTACATCACGCCGAGGTTGAACTGGGCGCGCACGTGGCCCTGGCGCGCCGCGCCCAGGTACCAGAAGTGCGCCGCCTCGTAGTCGCGCGCCACCCCGTGCGCGCTGTCGTAGCGCAGGCCGAGCGCGAACTGGGCCTGCGCATGGCCCTGTTCGGCCGCCTTGCGGTACCAGTCGCCGGCCTGGCGCGGGTCGGCGCTGCCGCTGTCGTCGCGGTCCAGCAGCTGGCCCAGCATGTACTGGGCTGGCGCGTAATCCTGGTCGGCTGCCTTGCGGCACCAGTACAGGGCCTGCTGCAGGTCGGCCGCAGCGCCGCTAGCGACCGCTTGTTCGCCCGTGCGCCCGCTCAGTTGCCCACTCGCGTAGCGCAGTGCCAGGTCGAACTGGGCGCGCAGGTGGCCCTGTTCGGCGGCGCGGCGGGTCCAGTCGGCGGCCGCGGCGGCGTCCCGTGGCACGCCCAGGCCGGCGGCGTACAGCAGCCCGAGGTGGTATTGCGCGCCCGCGAACCCCTGCTCGGCGGCCTGGCGGTACCAGTGCGCGGCCTGGGCATGATCCTGGTCGACGCCCAGGCCGTTCTCGAAGCGCAGGCCGAGGTTGTCCTGGGCGCCGGCGTGGCCCTGCTCGGCCGCCTTGCGGAACCAGTGCAGCGCCTGCACCGGATCGGGTTCGAGGTTGTGGCCATGGCCGTTGTCGTGGATCAGCGCCAGGTTGAATTGCGCGCTGGCGTGGCCCTGTGCGGCAGCGCGGCCATACCACTCGATGGCCTTGGCGCCGTCCTGCGGCAGGTCCTGGCCTTTGTCGTAGCGCAGGCCGAGGTTGAACTGGGCCGGTGCGTAACCCTGCTCGGCGGCCTTGCGCAACCAGTGGACGGCTTGCTGTGCATCGCGCGGCAGGCCCTGGCCACTGTCATGGCGCAGGGCGAGATTGAACTGCGCGCGCGCGTAGCCCTGTTCGGCGGCGCGCCGGTACCAAGCCAGCGCCTGCGCCAGGTCCTGGGGCACGCCCTTGCCGCCCTCGTACATCATGCCGAGGTTGTGCTGGGCGCCGGCGTCGCCCTGCTCGGCCGCCTGCGCGAACCAGTGCAGCGCCTGCTGCACGTCGGCGCCAACGCCCTGGCCCTTGACGTACAGCCAGCCCAGGTTGTACTGGGCCGGCGCGTACCCTTTCTCGGCGGCCTGGCGGTACCAGTACACGGCCTGCACGAGATCCTGGGTCACGCCCGGTTGCGGTCCCCAGCCGCGCTGGTACAACACCCCGAGGTTGTACTGGGCCTGTTCCAGTCCGCTGCTGGCCGCCATGCGGTACCAGGCCACCGCCAGTTCCTCGTTGCGCGGCACGCCCTGGCCGTTGACGTACATGAAGCCCAGGCTGTGCTGGGCGGTGGCGATGCCGCGCTCGGCCAGCGCCTTGACCCGCAGGAATTCAGCCGTGTGACGGCCGTCGTCCTCACCCATGGCGGCCGCGCAGGATCAAGCTGGAAAAGCCAACATGCCGGGTGCGCCGCTCGGCACGCCCTGGGCGCGCAGCACGTCGACGAAGCGGTCCAGAGGCATCGGGCGGTAGTACAGGTAGCCCTGCATCGTCAGGCAGCCGTTGGCGCGCAGGTAGCGTGCCTGGGCATCGGTCTCGACGCCTTCGGCGATCAGGTTCAGGCCCAGCCCGCGCGCGATCGAGATGATCGCCAGCACCACCGGATAGTGCCCATGCTCGTCGTGGATCTCCTTGACGAAGGACTGGTCGATCTTGATGGTGTGGACCGGGAACCGGTGCAGGTAGGCCAGCGACGAGTAGCCGGTGCCGAAATCGTCGATCGCCACCGACACGCCGAGCTGGCCCAGTTTATTCAGCTGCTCGATCGCATGCTGCGGGTTGCGGATACAGATGTTCTCGGTGATCTCGACCTCGATCTGGCCCGGCGCGATCCCGTGGCGCAGCAGCGCGCCGCGCATCTTCTCGAAGAACTCGCCGCGGTCCAGGTATTGCGGCGACAGGTTCAGCGACAGCTTGATCTGGCTGGCGCCGAGGCTGTTCCACTGCAGCATGTCGCGGCACAGGGCGACGATCATCCAGTCCGAGATCGGCAGCATCAGGCCGTTTTCTTCGGCGAAGGGCAGGAACTCGCCCGGCGACACCACGCCGCGGGTCGGATGGTTCCAGCGCATCAGCGCCTCGGCGCCGATGATGCGGCCGCTGATGGCGTCGATCTGCGGCTGGTAATACATTTCCAGTTCGTCGTTCTCGAGCGCCTTGCGCAGGCTCTGCTCGAGCGCGATCTTCTGGTGCGACACGTCCTGCATCGACGGGTCGTAGAAGGCATGGCCGTTCTTGCCCTGCCCTTTCACCTGGTACATGGCGATGTCGGCGTGGCGCAGCAGTTCGTCGATCGATTCGCCGTGGCCCGGATAGATCGCGATGCCGATCGAGGCCGAGATGTGGACTTCGTGGCCGTCCAGGTCGAACGGCAGGTGCAGACAGTCGAGGAATTTATCGGCCACCTGGCGCGCGTCGTCGCGGTCGCGCAGCTCGGGCAGCACGATGGTGAATTCGTCGCCGCCCTGGCGTGCCAGCGTGTCGCCCTTGCGCAGGCATTCCTTCAGGCGCCCCGCCACCTGCTGCAGCAGCTCGTCGCCTTTGACGTGGCCGAGAGTGTCGTTGACCAGCTTGAAGCGGTCGAGGTCGATGAACATCACCGCGAGCTCGGTCTGCTTGCGCTTGGCCTGGATCACGGCCAGGCCGAGCCGGTCCTTGAACAGGATGCGGTTCGGCAAGTCGGTCAGGATGTCGTGGTAGGCCTGGTACGAGATCACCTCTTCCGCGCGCTTGCGGTCGGTGATGTCGCGCGCCACGCCATAGGTGCCGAAGAATTCGAGCTTCCTGACTTCCTGGTCGGGCACGTGCATGCCGATCGCGTTCAGCGAGATCGTCATCAGCGTATTGTTGAAGGTGCGCTCGTGGGTGGTGTTGGCGTGGCACTTCAGGCGCAGTTCGACGTTGCGCGAAGCGCGTTCGTCGACGCGGCGCTCGTTGAACACGTAGCGCGCGCGCTCCAGGTCCTCGTCGTGCACCAGGATCGAGTAATGCTGGCCGATCAGCTCGTCGCGCCGGTAGCCGAGCAGCTGGTAGGCACGGTCGTTGATGAAGGTGAAGCGGCCATCGTGGTTCAGCGTGTAGATGATGTCGGGCGAGGAGTCCACCAGGTAGCGGTACATCTTCTCCGAGTTTTCCAGCTGGTTCGCCATGAACGCGTTCGACTGCGCCAGTCGGCGCTGCTTCAGCGCGTTGGCGACCGTCTTCAGCAGCTCTTCGCGGCTATACGGCTTGCGCAGGTAGTCGTAGGCGCCGCGCTTCAGGGCGCCGATCGCCGCATCGATCCCGACCTCGCCGCTCATCACGATGACATCGGCGTCGATGCCCTTGTCGTTGATGAAATCCATGATCTGGTGGCCGCCGATGTCGGGCAGGCGCAGGTCGAGCAGCACCAGGTCGAAGCGCAGCTTCGCTAAATGGGCCAACGCTTCGCCGCCGGTGGCGGCGGTCACGAGCTGATAGCCGCGGCCCTGCAGCAGTTCGTACAGGGACGTGAGCAGGCGCGGTTCGTCGTCGACCAGCAGGAGTCTGGGCTGGTCGATCAGGCCGGGTGCAGCGTTGCCGTCGGCGTTGACCGGAAACGGCAAGGGTGCGGGGGCGCTGGCTGAGAATGGATTCATTGTTGCCTTATACGGATCCGAGCGCGCGCGCCGGCAATGTGGCCGGGGCGCTGGCGCCGGCATGCGCCGGCAGCAGGATTTCAAAACTGGTGCCGGTGGCGCCGCTGCGGCAGGCGATATGCCCGTTCAGCTGCTTGACCAGGCTGTGCACGATCGACAGGCCGAGACCGTGGTGCGGCCCCGGCTTCGTGCTCTTGACGGCGGCGAACAGGTTGGCCAGCACCTCGCGCGGCAGGCCGGGACCGGTGTCGGCAACGACCAGCTCGACATACAGGTTGCGTTCGCGGTTGACATGGCCGCGGTTGGCGATCTCGATGCGGCCGCCGCCGGCGCTCAAGGCCTCGATCGCGTTCTTGACGAGGTTGACCAGGATTTGCTTGATCGCGTCCGGATCGCCTTCGACGCGGCTGTCCTGGCCAGCCATGCCGACCACGATCTCGACGTTGGACGGCACGAAGTCGGTGGTGCGGAACAGGCGCAGCACGTCGTCGACCACCTTCGCCACGTCGGCGCCGCGGCTGCCGTCGAAGGCACCGTTCACCATCGGATCGGTCTCGGTCAGGCTGTTGACCAGCTGGCCGACGCGGTCGATCTCGTCATGCAGCACCGACAGCTCGCCCCCGACCGGCTCCTGGCGTTCCAGCTTGCTGTCCAGGACCGACAGGTAATTCTTGATGATGGCCAGCGGGTTGTTGACCTCGTGGACCACGCGGCGCGAGGCTTCGCGGTATTCCTCGGCCACGTTGGCCAGCTTGCGGCGCGCCTGGCCGCGCGCCTGGATCGCTTTCTCGAGCGCGCTTGCTGCCTGGTTGCCGAACGACTGCAGGAAGCGCTCGCGCTTCTGGCAGGACGGCAGCTGCCAGCTGGCGACGCCGCCGACCAGCACGCCCAGGCAGCGCCCGCCGGCGACCAGAGGCACGCACACCATCGATTCGGCGCCGAGCAGGCGCAGCAGCTGCTCTTCCGGCAGGCCGAGCGGGCGGTCGCGGCGCACGTAGGCCAGTTTGCGCTCCAGCGCAGCCTGGGCCACGGCGCCGCCCTTGGCGAGCGACACCGCGAATTCGGCGATGCGCTGCTGGCTGCCGATCGCGGCCCCGACCAGCGCCTGGCCGGTCGGGTTTTCCAGCAGCACCAGCGCATTCTCGAAATCGAACAGGATGCGCGCCGAGCGCGTCATCGATTCCAGCAGCCCGGTTTCGCCGTGCCCGCTTTTATCGCCATCCTGCTGCTGGCGTGTGAAGACCTGGCCGATTTCCGAGACCAGCACCAGGTTGCGCACCTCTTCGTTCAGGCGCTGCTGCACCGGGTCGCTCGGCGGCGGCGGCGCGTAGGCCGGCGGTGCCAGGACGTCGTCGGCGCCGGTCAGGTCGATGCCGAGGTGGATCGCCGACTTCTCGACCTGGCGCGTGGCGCCGGCCAGCATGGCGTCGGCATCCTCCGGGTCCAGGCCGCACAGCTTGCAGGCTTCGATCACCTGCGCGATGTCGTCGGCGTGGTAGGCCAGCACGTGGGCGGTGCGCAGGATGCGGATCAGGGGGTGGGCGGCTTCCAGGCGCTCGCTCGGCTCGTGGTGGTACAGCACCGAATCGGCCAGGAAGGAATCCAGCTGCCAGCGCTCGATCAGCCAGGCGCCGGCTTCGGTATGGGTAATCTGCAGCGTGCGCTGCTCGACCGCGCACAGGTCTTCGTCATCGTGCGCCAGGAAGTTATAGGCGTATTCCTTGGGCGCCGTGGCCAGCAGCGCCAGGCGACCGACATTGTGCAGCAGGCCGGCCAGGTAGGCTTCCTCGGACTGGGCATAGCCGATGCGGCGCGCGATCTCGCGCGCCAGGACCGCCGTCGTCAGCGATTGCTTCCAGAAGCCGCGCAGGTCGGTGGCGCCGGAATTCGGGAAGCTGTTGAAGGTCTGGAACACCGAGTCGCCGATCACCAGGATCTTGATCATGTCGGTGCCGAGCGCCAGCATCGACTGCTCGAGGCTGACCTGGCGGCCGCCCCGGTGATAAGCCGAGCTGTTGGCAACACCCAGGATCTTGCCCGTCATGCCCGCATCGGTGGCGACCAGCGCCGCCAGTTCCGCCATGCCCAGGTCGTCCGCCTGCAAATGGGCGAGCAATTTGATGAGAATCTGGGGCATGGCCGGCAATCGTGCGATCAGCAAACGATTGCGTATGTCCTGGTCTGATTGTATTGAGTCAAGCACGGCCGCCACAGTCTTGGGAAAGTGGCACCCGATCTGGGACAACTGCCACGAAGTATTTTATTTTTAATCTTTCGAAAAGAGCAATTTTTCAGGCTCTGTTCTCATAATGAAAACGGGTCTTAGCATATATACATTTCTGCCTGGGAACAACAATTTCTGACGTAAGTGATGTGTTTTAGAGTCACAACTCGGCCAGAATGTATTGATTTTGATCAAATGATGATCGCATACCTATATGACAGGTCTGCGATCTTTGCGCAAGCAGCTCATGCCAATCCGTTGCGCCGGCGGTAATGGCGCGACACCATCCAGCACGCCAGCGAAGCCAGCGCAAAGGCGGCCTGGCCCAGCGCCATCGCCAGTACGGAATGGGTCAGCGCCGGCGCCACGATGCCGGCCACGATCGCGCCCATCAGCGTGGTCAGGAACGATTGGCACGACGCCGCGGTGCCGCGGATATGCGGGAACAGGTCGAGCGCCAGCAGGGTCGCGCTGGGGTTGATGACCGAACTGCCGAAGTTATAGAAGAACATCGGCAGCACGGTCCACGGCAGTGCCGGCGGGAAGAACCCGTGATAGCTCACGCTGAAGATCACCGCGGCCAGCATGAAGGCATAGCCGATCGCGATCTGGCGCGAGAAATGCATCTTGCCGGCCAGCCGGTTGGCGGCCAGCGCACCCAGGAAGATGCCGCCCACGGCCGGCACGAACAGCCACGCGAAGTCCGACGGCCCCAGGTGCAGGTGCACCGGCAGCAGCACCGGCGCGCCCGAAATGAACAGGAACATGCCGCCGAAATTGAAGGCGGTCACGCCCGACTTCATCTGGAATTGCACCGAGCTGAAGATGGCCCAGTAACTCTTGGCCAGGAAGCGCGGATTGAAAGGCTGGCGTTGCTCTTTCGGCACGGTTTCCGGCAGGTGCTGCCAGCACACCCACAACAGGCCCAGGCTGAACACCAGCAGGCCGAGGAAGATGGCGCGCCAGTCGAACAGGGTCACCACCCAGCCGCCCAGCACCGGCGCGATCGCCGGCGCGATCGAGAAGATCATCGTCACCATCGACAGCAGGCGCGCGGCCGGCGCGCCCGCATACAGGTCGCGGATGATGGCGCGGCCCACCACCACCCCGGCGCCGGCCGAGATGCCCTGCATGATGCGGAATATCCACAGGTAGTGCACCGAATGCGCGGACGCGCAGCCGAGCGTGCCGACCGCGAACACGACCATGCCGACCAGGATCACGTTGCGGCGCCCGAAGGCGTCCGACAGCGCGCCGTGCCACAGCGACATGACGGCAAACGCCAGCATGTAGGCGGTCAGCGTCTGCTGGACTTCGATCGACGTCGCGTGCAGGTTGTCCTGGATCGCCGGGAAGGCCGGCAGGTAGGCGTCGACCGAGAACGGTCCCAGCATCGCCAGTGCGGCCAGCAGTGCGGCCAGGCCGCCGGCCGACAGCATCGTGACCTTGTGCGGCGCGGGCAGCGGTACCGGGGTGACGGGATCCTTCGGCAGGTTGTCGGGTTCTGGTTCGGGCAGCATGGTTATGGTTGTGCGGGTTTGGCGTCCGGTTTGGCGCCGTCGCGGCGGTTGAAGCCGGCGACCATGTCGAAGCGGAACAGGCGGCATTCGAGCGCGCCGTTGAAGAACGGGGTCTTGCGCGATTCCTTCAGGCGCAGCATCTTGGGCACGCCCAGGTCGGCCGTGAACAGGTACACGGTCCAGCCGGCGAAGCGCTGCTTCAGGGTGCTCGACAGCTGCTGGTAGAAGCCCACCGCCATCTCGTCCTGCGGGATGGTGGAATCGCCGCGCACGCCGATCCGCTCGCCGTACGGCGGGTTGGTCACCACCAGGCCCGGGGTGGCGGTCGGTGCCTGCACCTGCTGCGCCTCGATCTGCTTGAGCGGCACCTCGAACAGGATGCCGGCCGCGTGCAGGTTATGGCGCGTCATCGCCACCATGTCGCCCGAGATGTCGGAACCGAAGATGGTCGGCTCGCTTGGGAGCGGGTTCGGCTTGATCGCCGCCTTCATGTCCTGCCAGGCCTGGCGCTCGAAGTTGGCGAACTTCTCGAAGGCAAAGCGGCGGCGCGCACCCGGCGGGGTGCCCTGCACCATCTGGGCGGCCTCGATCAGGATCGTGCCGGAACCGCACATCGGGTCGAACAGCGGCACGCCCGGCTTCCAGCCGGCCACGCGCAGCAGGCCGGCGGCCAGGTTCTCGCGCAGCGGCGCGTCGCCGGTCTCTTCGCGCCAGCCGCGCTTGAACAGCGCCTCGCCCGAGGTGTCCAGGTAGATCGTGAAATTGCGCGCGTCGAGGAAGCCGACGATGCGCATGTCCGGCTCGCGCGTGTCGACCGACGGCCGCTTGCCGAACTGGTCGCGGAAGCGGTCGCACACGGCGTCCTTGATCTTCAGCGTGGCGAATTCCAGGCTTTTCAGCGGCGACTTGATGGCGGTGAGGTCGACGCGGATGGTGTGGTCGACGCCGAACCAGTCTTCCCAGGGCTGCTCGAGCACCAGGTCGTAGATGTCGTTCTCGTTGCTGTAGGTCTTATTCGCCATGCGCATCAGCACGCGCGAGGCGATGCGCGAATGCAGGTTGAGGCGGTAGGCGTCGAGCATGTCGCCCGAGCAGTGGACGCCGCCAGGGACCTGGTTGTGGACCTTCAGCGTACGGCTGGCGGTGGTATGCGCGATCTCGGCGAGTTCGTCGGCGAGGGCTTGTTCCATGCCGCGTGGGCAGGGGCAGAAATACGAAGTCATCAGGGGTACCTTTTGTCCGTTGTTTACAAAATAGAAGCGGCCGGATCTGGCCGGCCGCCGAAAAATCCCGTCGCCCCTGCGCAGGCAGGGGCGACGTTTTGAAGCTGGCGCTTAAAACGGCTTGACCACGACCAGAATCACAATCGCAATCAGCAGCAAAACCGGCACTTCATTGAACACGCGGAACCACTTGTGGCTGCGCGTATTCACGCCGCGCTCGAACTTTTTCAGCAGCGATCCGCACGCGTGATGGTAGCCGATCACCAGGATCACCAGCGCCAGTTTCGCATGCAGCCAGCCGCCGCGGATGCCGTAGCCCAGCCACAGCCAGAGGCCCAGCAGCAGCGCCGGCAGCGCCAGCATCGTGGTGAAGCGGAACAGGCGGCGTGCCATCCCGAGCAGGCGCTCGAGTGCCGCCGGATTGGTTTCCTGGGCCAGGTTCACGTAGATGCGCGGCAGGTAGAACAGGCCGGCGAACCAGGAGGCAATGAAGATGATGTGGAAGGCTTTGATCCAGAGGTAGGCCATGCAGTGCTTTCTTATTAGAGTTAACCCGTCGTCCCTGCGCAGGCGGGGACCCAAGTTCGTGGCTCAGCCGAAACTTGGACCCCTGCCTGCGCAGGGGTGACGCTATTGGCGGATCTCGCCGTGGCCGAACACCACGTATTTGAGCGACGTCAGCCCTTCCAGCCCGACCGGCCCGCGCGCATGCAGCTTGTCGTTCGAAATCCCGATCTCGGCGCCCAGGCCGTACTCGAAACCGTCGGCGAAGCGGGTCGAGGCATTCACCATCACCGAGGCCGAATCGACTTCGCGCAGGAAGCGCATCGCGTCGCTGTAGTCTTCGGTGACGATGGCGTCGGTGTGCTTCGACGAATACGTGTTGATATGCTCGATCGCGGCATCGATGCCGTCGACGACCTTCACCGCCAGGATCGGCGCCAGGTATTCGGTGCGCCAGTCCTCGTCCGTGGCCGGCGCCAGGTGCGGATAGCCCTGCAGGATGGCCAGCGCATCCGGGTCGGCGCGCAGCTCGACCTGTTTTGTCGCGTACAGGTCGGCCAGCTGCGGCAGCACCGTGGGGGCGATGGCGCGCGCCACCAGCAGCGTTTCCATCGTGTTGCAGGTGCCGTAGCGGTGGGTCTTGGCGTTCATGGCGATTCTAGCGGCCTTGGCTAGATCGGCCTTGGCGTCGATGTAGACGTGGCAGATGCCGTCCAGGTGCTTGATCATCGGGACCGTCGACTCTTTCATCAGGCGCTCGATCAGGCCCTTGCCGCCGCGCGGGACGACCACGTCCACGTACTCCGGCATCGTGATCAGGGCACCGACGGCGGCGCGGTCGACCGTGTCCACCACCTGCACGCCATGCTCGGGCAGGCCGGCGCCGCGCAGGCCCTCGGCCACCAGCGCGGCCAACGCGCGGTTGCAGTGGATCGCTTCCGAACCGCCGCGCAGGATGGCGGCATTGCCGCTCTTGATGCACAGGCCGGCCGCATCCACGGTCACGTTCGGGCGCGCCTCGTAGATGATGCCGATCACGCCCAGCGGCACCCGCATCTGGCCGACCTGGATGCCGCTCGGGCGGAATTTCATGCCGTTGATTTCGCCGATCGGGTCCGGCAGCGCGACGATCTGGCGCAGGCCGTCGACCATGGTGGCGATCGCCTTGCCCGACAACGCCAGGCGGTCGAGCAGCGCCGGCGCCAGGCCGTTGGCACGGGCGGCGTCGAGGTCGCGCGCGTTGGCGTCGACCAGGGCCGGCGCGTCGCGTTCGATGGCGGCGGCGATCAGCAGCAGGGCCTGGTTGCGGGTGGCGCTGTCGGCGCGGGCCATGGCGCGCGAGGCGGCACGGGCCTGGCGGCCGATGGTTTGCATGTATTCAGTGATGTCCATTTGCGTCATCCGTTTGCGTTCAACGATCGTTCATTTACCTATGATGCCACGCGCAAGGCCAGCTGCAGCATCGCATCCCAGGCATCGCCCGCGAACTGCTTCGCACGCAAGCCCTTGACCATCTTGTCGACCTGCGCCGCCTGCTGCAGCGCCGCTTCCAGGGTCGGCAGCGACAGCCGGCGCAGCGCCGGCTCCATCATCCGTTCGCGCGGACCCCAGATGCGGTATTCCTTCAGCAGCGCACCGAGCGGCCGGCCCTGCGCCATGCCGGCTTTCAATTTTAGCAGCGTGCGGATTTCCTCGGACACCGCCCACAGCACCAGCGGCAGCGCCTCGCCCTCGCCTTTCAGGCCTTCAAGCATGCGCACCAGGCGCGCCGGATCGCCGGCCAGCATCGCTTCCGACAGCTTGAACACGTCGTAGCGCGCCACGTTCAGCACCGCGTCGTGCACCTGTTCATAGCTCAGCTTGCCCGGCTCGTACAGCAGGCCCAGCTTCTGGATTTCCTGGTGCGCCGCCAGCAAATTTCCCTCGACGCGGTCGGCGATGAAGTCGAGGCCGTGGCGGTCGGCGCCCTGCCCCTGGGCGCTCAAGCGCATGCCGATCCAGTTCGGCAGCTGGGCGCGTTCCACGTTCGGGATCTCGATGTAGACCGCGGCCTGCTGCAGCTGCGCAACCCAGGCCGCCTTGGCCGTCTGCCAGTCGAGCTTGGGCAGCGTGATCAGGGTCAGGTTGTCCGGGTTCAGGTCTTTCGCGTAGTTCTGCAGCGCCGCGCTGCCGTCCTTGCCCGGCTTGCCGCCGGGGATGCGCAGTTCGATCAGCTTCTTGTCGCCGAACAGGGACATTTCCTGGTTGGCGGCCAGCAGCTCGCCCCATTTGAAACTGCGCTCGACGCTCAAGACCTCGCGCTCGGAAAAGCCCTGCGCCCGCGCCCGCGCGCGGATCTTGTCCGCCGCTTCCAGCGCCAGCAGGTGCTCGTCGCTGGTGATCACGTACAGGGGCGCGAGCCCCTTGGCGAGGTGCCCGTCGAGCGCCTCAGGCCGAAGTTGCATGGGTGTTTCCTCTTACGTCGCCGGCTTCATGGCCGCCAGGCGGCGCATGATCTGTTGTACCAGGTCGGCCTGCATGTCGCGGTACAGCAGCGCTTCCTCGGATTCCTTGGCCAGCACCTGGGTCTCGTCGAAGGCCATGTTCCGGCGCAGCGAGATCTCGGCCGGCGCCATCAGCTCGACGCCTTTCGGGTCGCGGACCGTGAACGTCAGCGTATAGGTCAGCAGGTATTCGCGCACGCGGCCCAGGCTGTTCAGCGACAGGATCTGCTTGCCGCGGTTTTCGCTCAGCACCACCAGCTGGGCCTCGGCCGCGGTGGCCGAGTCGGCGATGCTGACGCCGCCCGCGCGCAGGTTGCGCTTGAGTTCCGTGCCCAGCGCCGAGTTGTCCGGGAAGCCGGTGTAGAAGCTGTGGAAGGGCATCGTGTAGCTGCCGTTCGAGCCGCGCAGCTGGAAGCCGCAGCCCGGCAGCGCAGCGGCCATTGCCACTGCGGCTGCCGCGCGCAGCACAACCCTTCTCTTCATGGAGGAAATGGTCATCGCTTACACCACGATGTTGATCAGTTTGCCGGGGACGACGATGACCTTCTTCGGCGTGCCTTCGACGAACTTCTGCACCGCTTCCGACGCCAGCGCGGCGCCTTCGATGGCGGCCTTGTCGGCATCCTTGGCGACCTTGACCGAGCCGCGCAGCTTGCCGTTCACCTGGATCATCATCTCGATTTCCGACTGCTCCAGCGCCGCCGGGTCGACCGCCGGCCACTGCACGTCGAGGATGTCGCCGTGCTTGGCGGCATAGCCGAGTTCCGTCCACAGCGCGTGGGTGATGTGCGGCGCCACCGGATTCAGCATGCGCAGGAAGATCGACAGGCCTTCGGCGATCACGGCGTCGCCGGCGGCGCCTTCCGCCAGCTTGGCCGACTCCAGGGTATTCAGCATCTTCATGCAGGCCGACACCACGGTGTTGTACTGGATGCGCTTCAGGTCGTAGTCGGCCTGCTGCAGCACTTTATGGACTTCGCGGCGCAGGGTCTTCTGCGCATCGTCCAGCGTACCCTGCTGCTGGGCGGCCAGGCTTGCCGCGACGCGCTCGCGCTGGGCGTAGGCGAAGGCCCAGACGCGGCGCAGGAAGCGGCTCGCGCCTTCGACGCCCGATTCCGACCATTCCAGGGTCTGTTCCGGCGGCGCCGCGAACATGGTGAACAGGCGCGCGGTGTCGGCGCCGTACTGCGCGATCTGGGCTTGCGGGTCGATGCCGTTGTTCTTCGACTTCGACATCTTTTCGGTACCGCCGATGATGACCGGGGCACCGTCGGCTTTCAGCGCGGCGGCCTGCGGACGGCCGCGGTCGTCGAACACCAGGTCGACGTCGGCCGGGTTGAACCAGGTCTTCTTGCCCGCCGCATCCTCGCGGTAGTAGGTCTCGTTCAGCACCATGCCTTGCGTGAGCAGGTTGACGAAGGGCTCGTCGAATTTCACGAGGCCGAAGTCGCGCATCACCTTGGTCCAGAAGCGCGCGTACAGCAGGTGCAATACGGCGTGCTCGATGCCGCCGATGTACTGGTCCATCGGCATCCAGTAATCGTTGCGGGCCGGGTCGACCATGGCGTCGTTCGAGCCCGGCGAGGTATAGCGCATGTAGTACCAGGACGAGTCGATGAAGGTGTCCATCGTATCCGTCTCGCGGCGTGCCGGCTGGCCGCAGCATGGGCAGTCGACCTTCAGGAAGGCTTCGTGCTTCTTCAGCGGGTTGCCGCTGCCGTCCGGGACGCAGTCTTCCGGCAGCACCACCGGCAAGTCTTTTTCGGGCACCGGCACGGTGCCGCAGGCGGCGCAGTGGATCATCGGGATCGGCGTGCCCCAGTAGCGCTGGCGCGAGATGCCCCAGTCGCGCAGGCGGAAGGTGACCTTCTTGTCGCCCAGGCCCTTCTCGGCCAGGTCGCCCGACACCGCGTTGACGGCGGCGATGTAGTCCAGGCCGTCGTAGTGGCCCGAGTTGACGATGACGCCGCGTTCCTTGTCGCCGTACCACTCCTGCCAGCCATCCAGCGAGAAGGTCTCGCCCTCGACGGCGACCACCTGCTTGATCGGCAGGTCGTACTTCTTGGCGAACGCGAAGTCGCGCTCGTCGTGGGCCGGCACGCCCATCACGGCGCCGTCGCCGTAGGTCATCAGCACGTAGTTGCCGATCCAGACCGGCACTTCTTCGCCGGTGATCGGATGGATGACGGTCAGGCCGGTCGGCATGCCCTTCTTTTCCATCGTCGCCATGTCGGCTTCGATCACGGACCCCTGCTTGCACTCGGCGATGAAGGCCTGCAGTTCCGGATTGTTCTTGGCGGCCTGGGCTGCCAGCGGGTGCTCGGCGGCGACCGCGCAGAAGGTCACGCCCATGATGGTGTCGGCGCGGGTGGTGAAGACGTACAGCTTGCCGTCGTTGATCGGCTCACCGGCATCGTCGGTGATCACGTGCGGGAAGGCGAAGCGCACGCCGACCGATTTGCCGATCCAGTTGGCCTGCATGATGCGCACGCGCTCCGGCCAGCCCGGCAGCTTGTTGTCGACGTAGTCGAGCAGTTCTTCGGCATAGTCGGTGATGCGCACGTAGTACATCGGGATTTCGCGCTTCTCGATGGTCGCGCCCGAACGCCAGCCCTTGCCGTCCACCACCTGCTCGTTGGCGAGCACGGTCTGGTCGACCGGGTCCCAGTTCACGGTGCCGGTCTTCTGGTAGATGATGCCCTTCTCGAGCATCTTCAGGAACATCCACTGGTTCCACTTGTAGTATTCCGGCTTGCAGGCGGTCATCTCGCGCGACCAGTCGATCGCCAGGCCCATCGACTCCATCTGGCTGCGCATGTGGGCGATGTTCGAATAGGTCCACTCCGCCGGCGGCACGTTGTTGGCCATCGCCGCATTCTCGGCGGGCATGCCGAAGGCGTCCCAGCCCATCGGCATCAGCACGTTGTAGCCATTCATCCGCAGGTAGCGGTACATCACGTCGTTGATCGTATAGTTGCGCACGTGACCCATGTGCAGCTTGCCCGACGGGTAAGGCAGCATCGAGCAGGCGTAATACTTGCCTTTTGGGAAACGCGGGTCGTGTTCGACCGCTTTATAGGCGTCGATCGACTTCCAGTAGGCCTGGGCGGCCTGTTCGACTTCGGCTGGACTATATTTATCTTGCATGATGTTCTGCGGACTGAATGGAGGTGAGCAGAACATTATACCGGCACATACGTCCACCGGGATGGGTGGCGGGGCCTAGCGCAGTTCGAGTTCCAGCGCCGGCTTCTCGCCGTAGTCTTCGTAACGCTCGTTGATGCCGATGATGCAGAACGCCATCTCTTCCAGCACGTCCTCGGCACGTTCCCTCAGGGCTGCCGAGTGGGTGACCACGATGTGCAGGGTTTCGTCCGGCTTGAGGCGGATGCTGCTCATGCCGTCTTCGTCGCGCAGGTAGCTGAGGCAGTCGACCCAGGAATCCATGGTGTGCGGATACGAGTCCGGGAAGCCGAAGGCGCGGGCGCTCTCGATGTGGAAGCTTTCTGCGTCGGTGATGGCGGCGCCGTTCAGTTCGACGGTGGGCATTGGGGTCTCCTCTGGGGAATAACTTGGAACAGATGCTACGTCGTCCCTGCGCAGGCAGGGACCCAAGTTTTCGGCGGAACTGCGAACTTGGGCCCCTGCCTGCGCAGGGGCGACGGCGGTGATGGGCGAACGATCGCTCAATAAAACGCCCGCCGTCCCGGTCAGTATGCCAGCAGATTGCCGGGCAAGCCGTCCAGTTCGGCGGGCGTCGCGCGCGGGGCGCGTCAGGGGGTCAGGCTTTCAGGCCCAGCACATCCTGCATGTCGTAGTAGCCGGTCGGCTTGTCGGCCAGGAAGCGCGCGGCGCGCAGCGCGCCCTGGGCGTAGCTGACGCGGCTGCTCGACTTGTGGCTGATCTCGATGCGCTCGCCGGTGCCGGCGAACAGCACCGTGTGGTCGCCGACGATGTCGCCGCCGCGCACGGTGGCAAAGCCGATGGTCGACGGGTCGCGCTCGCCGGTCACGCCTTCGCGGCCGTAGACGGCGCATTCCTTGAGGTCGCGCCCGAGCGCGTCGGCGATCACTTCGCCCATCTTGAGCGCGGTACCGGACGGGGCGTCGACCTTGTGGCGGTGGTGGGCTTCGATGATCTCGATGTCGTAGCCTTCCGCGAAGTTCTTCGCGGCCATTTCCAGCAATTTGAGCGTGACGTTCACGCCGATGCTCATGTTCGGCGCAAACACGACCGCGGTCTTTTCGGCGGCGGCGCGGATCGCAGCCTTGCCTTCGTCATCGAAACCGGTGGTGCCGATGATGACCTTGATGCCCTTCGCGGCACAGACCTCGAGGTGGCGCAGCGTGCCTTCCGGCCGGGTGAAGTCGATCAGGTAGTCGGCGCCGTCCAGGCCCTTGTCCAGGTCCGACTGGATGACCACACCGGTCAGCTGGCCCGAGAAGGCGCCGGCGTCCGACCCGATGAAGGGCGAACCCTCGCGGTCGAGTGCGCCGGACAGGGTAGCGTCGGGTGCGGCGGCGATCGCCTCAATTAACATGCGCCCCATGCGGCCGCTGGCACCGGCCACGGCGATCTTCAACTGCGTCATACCTTACTCTCCTTTTGCTGCTTTTTCCTGCTTGCGCTTGATGTCGTCGATGTCTTCTTCCGCGCTCTTCTGCTCCCACTTCGAGATGCCGATCAGGCGATTGATATAGTCGCGCTCGCTCGGCAGGTTGCCGCCGTCGAAGTGGTCGACCTTGTCATCCTTGAAATACACGGTCACGCGGCTGGTGGTCAGCTCGCCGTTGCCGCGCGCCAGGTAGAACGGGTAATCCCAGCGGTCGCGGTGGAAGGTGTCGGTCAGCAGCGGCGTGCCGAGCACGAACTTGACCTGGTCGCGGGTCTGGCCAGGCTTCAGTTGCTTGATCATTTCTTCGGACACGAAGTTGCCTTGCTGGATATCCGGACGGTAGGGCGAGAACACCCACAGGAATTTCTGCAGCTTGGTGACGCGGGTTGTCTGGGCACCGGAGTTTGCGGCTGCCGCAGCCTTGTCGGCGTCGGCGGCGACCGCGGTCGGCGCGGTGCTCACCGGCGCTGCCGGCTTGGTCTGGTTACGCCAGGATGCGCAACCCGACAGCAGCAGCGCCGTGCAGGCGACACCTGCCACGAGCGCTGGGCGCACGTGGAAACGATGGAAAACGGCATTCTTGATGCGCATATCTAATCCCAAAACAAGTGAGCGAGAGCTCGTAAACCAGGCCTGAATGATCGAGCGGGCGCTCGGAAAACGCTATATCATAAAGCACTCCGCCCATATCCGAGTAACAAAACATGAGCAACAACCCAACCGACCTGAAGGCCAGCGGCCTGAAAGCGACTTTGCCGCGCCTGAAAATCCTCGAAATTTTCCAGAACAGCGCGGTCCGGCACCTGACGGCGGAAGACGTCTACAAAACCCTGCTGAACGAAAACATGGATGTCGGCCTGGCAACTGTTTATCGCGTCCTGACCCAGTTCGAGCAGGCCGGACTTCTGAACCGTAACCACTTCGAAACCGGCAAGGCGATCTACGAACTGAACGCCGGCTCGCACCACGACCACCTCGTCTGTCTAGACTGCGGCCACGTGGAAGAGTTCTACGACGAGGAAATCGAATCGCGCCAGCAAAAGATTGCGCTGGAGCGCGGTTTCAAGATTACCGAACACGCGCTGGCAATCTACGGCAATTGCGTAAAGACGGATTGCCCGCACCGGCACTGACATAACTGGAAGCAAATTAAATGCGAAAAACCACCTGCGGGTGGTTTTTTTATGCCGCATGCACTCAGGAACTGCTGAGCGCGTTCGACAGCAGCTTGGCCGTGATGTCCACGATCGGGATCACCCGCTCGTAGGCCATCCGGGTCGGCCCGATCACGCCGAGCGTGCCGACGATCTTGCCGTTGACCTCGTAGGGCGCGGTCACCACGCTCATCTCGTCCATCGGCACCAGCTTGGATTCGCCGCCGATGAAGATCTGCACGCCGCCGGCCTTGCTGGACACGTCCAGCAGCTGCATCAGCCCGGTCTTCTGCTCGAACATCTCGAACATCTGGCGCAGCGAGCTCATGTTGGATGACAGATCGGTCACCGACAGCAGGTTGCGCTCGCCGGCGATGACCATGCCCTCGCCTTCCTGCATCGCTTCGCTGCCGGCCTCGACCGCCGTCTGCATCAATTGCCCCATGTCGTCGCGCAGCTGACGCAGTTCGCCGGTGAGGCGGCCGCGCACCTCGTCGAAGGTCAGGCCGGCGAAGTTCTGGTTCAGGTAATTGGCCGACTGCGTCAACTGCGACGGCGAATAATCGACGTCGGTCAGCAGCAGGCGGTTCTGGACGTCGCCGCGCGGGTCGACGATGACCAGCAGGATGCGTTTTTCGGACAGGCGCAGGAATTCGATCTGCTGGAAGGTCGACGCGCGCCGCGGGCTCTGCACCACGCCGGCGAACTGCGACAGCGAGGACAGCATCTGCGCCGCATTGGCGATGACCTTTTGCGGCTGGTGCGCCGGCAGGCGCATGCCGGCCTCGACCGCGTTCTCGTCGAGCTGGCGCACGGTCAGGAGGGTGTCGACGAACAGCCGGTAGCCGCGCGGCGTGGGCACGCGCCCGGCCGAGGTGTGCGGGCTGGCCACATAGCCCATCTCTTCGAGGTCGGCCATGATGTTGCGGATCGTGGCCGGCGACAGGTCCAGCCCGGAAATCTTCGACAGCGCACGCGAACCGACCGGCTGGCCATCGGCGATGTAGCGCTCGATCAGGGCTTTCAGCAGGGTCTGGGCACGATTATCGAGTTGCATAATTTAAAACGAGGCGGAGGAAATCCGCGCTTGCAAGTCATCGCGGTACGTTATTCAGATGTCATTATGCCTGTTCACATGCCGGGCGTGCAGTGATCGCGGCCTTATTTCGTGTGCGCGTGTTCCCCCTCGAGCCAGGCCAGCAGCTCGTCGAAATCGCGCACGATCGCATCCGGTACCACCTCGTGTTCCAGGTGGCGGGTCGAACCGGTGCGGTTCATCCAGACCGCGCGCAGGCCGGCGCGCTGGGCACCCTGCACGTCGAGCAGCACGTCGTCGCCGACATACACCGCATCTTCGGGCGCCACGCCAAGCAGCCGGCAGGCTTCCAGGAAGATCGCCGCATCCGGCTTGGCCACGCCCAGTTCGTGCGCCGCCACCGACACTTTGAAATGATGGGACAGGCCGATCGCTTTCAAGTCCGCATTGCCGTTCGATATCGAGCCGACCAGCAGTTTGTCTTGCAAACGCAACAGGCCAGGCAGCACGTCATCGTAGGGGGTCACGGCGTTGCGGGCGGAAAAAAAGTGCAGCATCGCCAGTTCCACCTTGGCGGCATCCTCGCCCGCTTCCTGGAACGCGGCGTGCAGGCCGGCGCGGCGCAGCTTGCCCAGGTCGAGGTGGAATGCGGGCTGTTGCGCCAGCAGTTGCAGGCGCGCCTGGCGCAGGCCGTCGATGGTGAAGCGCTCGGCCACGCGCGGCGCGTGCTCGCGCAGCCAGGCGAACAGGCTTTCCTCGGCCTGGACGATCACGGGCGAAATCGGCCACAGGGTGTCGTCCAGGTCGAACAGGATGGCTTTCGGCCAGGCACGGGGGCTTGTCATGTTGAGAAGCAGGTAGCAGGATGGATGCACGGAGCATGAAGACGAAGCGGGTCCAGCATAACGATGGCCGCTGCGAAATGCAACGGTGCTGCACCGTGTCAAGTGTTGGTTACACCGTGATACAAAGGTAATGCATGGCAAATGGCGACCGAGATTAGCAAATGCACTAAAATGATGGGCATTTTTCTACTCAGCGGTGCCGGCAGTCTTTCTCGCGCGCCACATCCTGTCCATTTTGGAGAAGTTATGAAGAGTTCGATCCTGCGTGCCGGCGTTGCGCTGGCATGCGCACTGGGCCTGGCCGCATGCGGCGGCGGGGATGGCGATTTGCTGTTGCAAGGCACGATTTACAGCGGCGTGACCAAGGCCGGCCTGATCCTGACCAACAACGGCGGCGACGATCTGGTCATCCCGGCCGGTGCCACAAGCTTCCAGTTTTCGCGCGCGGTCTCGACCGATGACGAATTCAATATCGAGGTCAAGCAATATCCGTCGAACGTAAAGACTTGCACGATTGTCAATGGCAAGGCACGCGCCAACTATTACACGATCGCCCAGGTCAGTATGTCTTGCGAAATCAAGACGCACCCGTTCATCATCAAGATCCAGGGTCTGAGCACGAGTGGGCTGGTGGTGGTGAATGGCACCGACCGCAGGGAAGTCCCGGCCGGGTCGACCACGCTGCAGATGAGCCCGGTCTACGAAGACGGCGCCTACGGCGTCACGGTCCTGACCCAGCCGAGCGGCCAGACCTGCACCGTCCAGAATGGCACGGCCACCATGGGCTCGACCGACCAAAACAACAATAACGTTGTTGTGAATTGCGCCTGATACGCCTCGCTTAATTATTCTGGAGAGAAGCACATGAAGTTTTCCTTTGCGCGTGGCGCGCTGGCTCTGATGGCAACGCTGACGCTGGCATCCTGCGGTGGCGGCAAGGCCACCTTCCCGATCAACGTCTCGGTGACTGGCGTGTCCTACGACGGCCTGGTCCTGACCACCAATGGCCAGGAACTGCCCATCCACTACACTGGCAATCCCAAGACACCGGCCACGATCAATGCCGTTTTCCCGAACGGGATCGAGTACGGCGAGATCTACACCGTGGTGCCGAAAACTGTGACCACCACCGGCAGCGATGGCAAAGCCGTTACCACGGTGAGCTACCCGCAACACCAGACTTGCTCGCCGGCGAGCGGTTACCCGATCGGCCTGCCGATCACCGGCACTGCGGGCCAGCTGTCGAAGATCCAGATCAATTATGTCTGCTCGATCAATGCCTACCCGCTGACTGGCAAGGTGACGGGCCTGCGCGGCACCGGCCTGAGCCTGGCCAACGGCAGCGGCGTGACGCCCGTATCGATATCGCCGGCCCTCGGTACCGACAACCAGCCGACTGGCGCCGATATCACAAGCCTCACCTTGTTCTCGGTGACTTACGATACCACCTACGGCGTGACCATCCTGAGCCAGCCGACCGGCCAGACCTGCACGGTCAGCGGCGGTGCCAACGGTACCGGGGCAGGCACGATGGACCAGGCGGCGGAAACGGCTGGTGGCGTGTCGAACTTCGTGATCAGCTGCGTCAACAATCCGACCTAAAGAGAGTCGAGGAGATATGAAACTAGCTTATATCAACTATTCCAAACAAAAATTGGACTGATATGCTGTGATGCAGCATACTGCATCTGTCTCCTCCAACTCTCCTCAGAAAAGAATTGGATTTAAGCCCGCCCGCAAAAGCGGGCTTTTTTTTCGCCTGTGTGCTTCAGCCGGCGCTGCCCAGGCGCTTGGCGGTGACTTTGACCACGGCCATCTGCTGGCCTTCGATCGCCACCTGGGCGTTGTAGCGGGCATGCGCGGCCGGGATGGCGGCGCTGGCGTAGCTGGTGACGCCGGCCAGGAAGGCGGCTGCCAGGAAAATCGCTTCCATGTTCTTGAGGACGTTCATTTTGCGCTCCTTCAGTGTCGGTTCAGGTTCTGGACTGTGTTTCGTCTTTCGATGGAGTCACTGTAGGCGCATGCGCGCCGGGGTGCCATCGGGGTGCGACGGACGGTCGAAAACGTGGATTGAAGGGGCAAAAAACGGGGGAATGCGGGATGCTGCAGTGCAGCGGAGGAGATATACCAACTCCGGTTAGTCAGTATGGGTCCCCGCCTGCGCGGGGACGACGTAGCTTCAGGCGACGGGCTTCAGCAGGTTCGCCAGCCCCACGTACTGCTCCAGCCCCACTGTTTCCGGACGCGCGCCCGGATCGATGCCGACCTCGACCAGTTGCTGCTCGGTGAACATCCCCGCCACGCAATTGCGGATCACCTTGCGCCGCTGCGAGAAAGCCTTGGCGACCACCGCTTCCAGCGTGGCGGCGTCGGCCGGCAACTGGCGCTTGGTCGGGACCATGCGCACGATGGCGGAGTCGACCCGCGGCGGCGGGTCGAAGGCGGTCGGCGGCACCACGAACAGCATCGCCATGTCGTAGCGCCATTGCAGCATCACGGACAGGCGGCTGTAGGCCTTGGTGCCGGGCTCGGCCACCATGCGCTCGACCACTTCCTTCTGCAGCATGAAGTGCTGGTCCTCGACCAGGTGCGCGAACTCGGCCAGGTGGAACAGCAGCGGGCTCGAGATGTTGTACGGCAGGTTGCCGACCACGCGCAGCTTCTTGCCTTCCGGCACCGGAATGCTGCCGAAGTCGAATTTCAGGGCGTCGCCGGAATTCACCGTCAGGCGCTCGCGCGGATAGGCTTTTTCAAGGCGCGCCACGAGGTCGCGGTCGAGTTCGACCACGTGCATGTGCTTGAGCTCCTTCAGGAGCAGCGCGGTCATCGCGGCCAGGCCGGGGCCGATCTCGACCATGGTGTCGCCCTGGCGCGGGCCGATCGCCTCGATGATGTCGTTGAGGACGTGGGCATCGGTCAGGAAGTTCTGGCCGAAGCGCTTGCGGGCTACGTGTTTCATGAAGTTCTTATTTGTTGTTTTGAGCCTGCACCATGGTCAGGGCGACGCGGATCGCCTCCTCCATGCTGCCGCAATCGGCCAGGCCCAGGCCCCGGGCGGCGAGGTCGAGCGCGGTGCCGTGGTCGACCGAGGTCCGGATCAGGGGCAGGCCGAGGGTGATGTTGACGCCGCGCCCGAAGGTGGCGTGCTTGAGCACCGGCAGGCCCTGGTCGTGGTACATGGCCAGCACCGCGTCGGCGTCGCGCAGGTACTTGGGCTGGAACAGGGTATCGGCCGGATACGGGCCGCGGGCATCGATGCCGCGCGCGCGCGCTGCCTCGAGCACCGGTTCGATCACGTCGATCTCTTCGCGGCCCAGGTAGCCGTTCTCGCCGGCGTGCGGATTCAGGCCGGTGACCAGGATGCGCGGCGCCGCCAGGCCGAACTTGGCGACCAGGTCGGCATGCAGGATGTCCAGCACCTGGGTCAGGCCGTCTTGCGTGATCGCCGCCGGCACGTCCTTCAGGGGCAGGTGGGTGGTGGCCAGCGCCACCCGCAGGTAGGGTTCGCTTTCCCCCAAGGATTCAGCTGACATTCGGCCGGCCAGCATCATGACGACCTTGGGCGTGCCGGTCTTGTCGGCCAGGTATTCCGTGTGGCCGGAAAAGGCGATGCCCGCATCGTTGATCGTGCTTTTCTGCAGCGGCGCGGTGACGATGGCGTCGAACCATCCTGCTCCCACGCCCTCAATCGCGAGATCGAGCGTGGCCAGCACCGCGCGGCCGTTGCGGGCATCGAGTTGGCCCGGCACCACGTGGGCGTCGAGCGGCACGTCGATTACCGGGATCACGTCCGGGCCGAAATGCGGCAGGCCGCTGTGGCGCAGCGCCAGCGTCGAGATCGCCGACAGGCGGATCGCCGGATCGATCAGGCTGGCCGTGAGCGAGAGGAAGGCGGCGTCGCCGACCAGCACGCAGCGGGCCTGGTGGCGCAGGGCCCAGGCGGCGCGGATCGAGATTTCCGGGCCGATGCCGGCCGGTTCGCCGACCGTGAGCGCCAGCGAAGGACGCGATGCTGGCGTAGCCATGCGTTTACTTATCCTCGCGGAACTCGACGTAGGCGCGGTCGCGCACCTGGCGTGCCCAGTCTTCCAGCGCTTCGCCGCGCTTGCGCTCGGTCAGCACCTGGCGTGCGGCGGTACGTTCGCGGTCCTTGGCGGTGTCCTGGGTCTTGCGCTCGATAACTTGCACGATGTGCAGGCCAAACGGCGACTTGACCACGTCCGACACCTGGCCCGGCTGCAGCGCATCCATCGCGGCCGTGAGTTCCGGCACGGTATCTTCCGGCTCCAGCCAGCCCATGTCGCCGCCCTTGGCCGCCGAGCTGTCCTGGGAGAACTGGCGCGCCAGGTCTTCCATGGTGGCCTGCTTGCTGTCGATTTTCGCCTTGTACTCGGCCAGGCGCTTGCGGGCGTCGGCTTCGGTCAGGGTCGGCGTCACTTTCAGCATGATGTGGCGGGCATGGGTCTGGGTCACCGCGGCCGGGCCCTGCGCCTGCTGCTCGGCCGCCTGCTTGCGCACGTCGTTCAGCTTCAGGATCAGGAAGCCGAAGTTGGCGCGGATGACCTGGGTCGACTGGCCCGGCTTCAGCTTGCGCAGTTCGTTGGCAATCGGGGTCGGCAGGCTGGCCGGATCGCGCCAGCCGATCGCGCCGCCCTTCAGCGCGTCCGGCGCGTCGGAATAGGTGGCGGCCATCTTGGCGAAGTCGGCGCCGGTGCGCAGCTGGCGCGCGACTTCGTCGGCGCGTGCCTTGCGGGCGGCGATCTGTTCCGGCGAGGCGTTTTCCGGGATGCGCACCATGATCTGGGCGATGTCCATCTCGACGCGATCGGCGGCGGCGGCCTTTTCGGCGGCCAGGTAGGTGTCGATTTCCGCTTCCGACACCTGGATCTTGCTGTCGACCTCGTGGTCGGTCAGGCGGCTCATCATGATCTCGTTGCGGATCTGCTCGCGGAAGGCGGCATAGCTCATGCCTTCCTTTTCCGCCTGGTTGCGCAGTTCCTGCACGCTCATCTTCTGGCTTTCGGCGATGCGGCCGATGGCGCGGTCGAGTTCGGTGTCGGACACGCGCACGCCCATTTCCTTGGCCAGCTGCAGCTGGGCGCGTTCGCTGATCATCGCCTCCACGGCCTGGCGGCGCAGGTCGTCCGGCGCCGGCAGCTGCATGCTGGCGGCGCGCGCGCGCTGGGTGTATTCGTTGATGCGGCGGTCGACTTCGCGATTGGTGATGACTTCGTCGTTGACGATCACGTAGACCGAGTCGATCACGTTGGCGTTATTGGCCGCCGGCGGCAGGAAGCCGGTGGACGGCTTGGCGGCGGGTGCGGCGGCTGCAGCGGCCGGTTTGGCGGCAGGCTTGGCGGCCTGGGCCAGGACATCGTTGGCCGCGATGGCGCAAAGCAGGGCTGCCGCCAGCTTGATTTGGGTGGTACGCATAGTCAGGGAAGCACTCATTCAGGGTTCTAGTTGTCCATAGCCCCGTTCAGGGGCGGCCTACGTTGGAGTTCAGCCGGGTGTAGCCCGGAATGCTCTTTTTGAACGTCTCGAGCGGATTGTTGCCCAGGCCGAGACCCGACAGGCCGCTCAGCTCGAGCTGGAAGAAGACCGGCGTCGACGTCGTCTGGGCTGCGGTCACGAAGCGCTGGGCACCGACGCGGAACACCCAGCAGTCGGCCTTGTACTCGAGCCCGATGAGGCTCTCGAGCAGCTTGCGGTCGCGCATCGAATAGCTGACCCGGGTCACGCCGTACCAGCGGTCCGACAGCGGCCACTGGCCCGACACGTCGACGTTGCGGAAGCCGCTGGAGGTGGTGACGGTGTCGCGCTGGTAACGGTACTCGGCATTGAGCACCTTCATCGGCGCCGGACTCCACTGCGCGCCGTAGTTCATGCTGTACAGGCTGCGTGCCTGCGCATCGTATTGTACGCCGCTGTCGAAGCTCCAGGACTCGGAAATGCGGCCGGAGGCGGCCAGCAGCGCGTCCGAACGGGTCACGTTCGGCTTTTCGGTCGGATCCAGGCGCACGCGCGGATCGCTGAAATAGTAGCGGTTGCCGACCACCAGGCGCATGCGCTCGATGCCGCTCGACTCGATGAAGCGCGACACCAGGGCCGCGGTCAGCTGGTTGGCATCCGACACCTTGTCGGCGCCGACGAAGCGGTTTTCGGTGAACAGCTGGGCGTAGTTGAAGCCGGCGACAGCGGTATCGAAGTTCGGGATGGCGCTCTGGTCCTTGTACGGCGTGCGCACGTAGAACAGGCGCGGCTCCAGGGTCTGCGTCGACGCGCGGCCGAACAGCGAGGCGTCGCGCTCGAACACCAGGCCGCTGTCCAGCGACACCGTCGGCAGCACGCGCGAGATGTTGTTGCGGTTGTTGCCGCCGGCGTCGAAGTTGTTCTCGAGGCTGTACTTGGTCGCGTGCATCAGCAGCTTGGGCGTGAAGAACCAGCCCGGACGGACGATCGGATAGCTGACCGAACCGACCAGGTTGGCGCGGCTGCCCTGCACCGTGGTGTCGGTCGGATGCGAGAAGCGCACCGCCTCGGCATCCAGCGACCAGTCGAAGCCGCCCAGCACGTCGTAGCGGCCGGTGTGGAAGTTCACCTGCGGCAGGCGGTCGTACGGACGCGGCACGGTCAGCGCCGGATTGGTGCGCGAGGCCGGGTCCTGCAGCACCTGGTAGCTCTGCACGCGCGTGGTCAGGCTCCAGTACTGGCCGAAGTAATCGGTGCGCAGTTCGCGCAGCAGCTGGCGCTCGGCGCTGGCCGCCACGGTGCGCGAAAAGTCGGACGGGTATTCGTTGTCGGATGCGCCGTGCGCATTCCAGCCGAAGGTCCAGCCCGGTGCCAGTACCTGGCTGTGCAGGGTGTCGATCCACCAGCGGTCGCGGTGCGCCAGGCGGTCGTTCGGCAGGAACTCGAGGTGGGTCTCGCCGTTGTACATGCCGGCCGCGGTCTCGCCGAGGTAGCGCCCGGTCGCGCCCAGCTGCAGGCCGCGTTCGACGATGTAGCGCGGGAACACGGTCAGGTCGCGGTTGGGGGCGATGTTGAAGTAATACGGCACCATCAGCTCGGCCGAACCCTTGGCGCCGGAACCGAAGCCGACGGTCGGTGGCAGCCAGCCCGAGCGGCGCGCACCGGACAGCGAGAACGACAGCGCCGGGGTGCCAAGGATAGGGACATCCTTGAAATAGACCACGGTCTTGCCGGCGGTGCCGATGTCGCGGCCCTGGTCCAGGCGCAGCGAGCTCGATTTCAGGTACCAGGCCGGATTCGGCCCTTCGCAGGTGCTGTAGGTGCCGTCCACCACCACCGCCTGGTCTTCGCCCAGGAAATCGATGCGCTGGGCAGTGCCTTGCGCATTGTTCAGGTGCAGGTGGTAGGCCGGATTGCGCACCCAGCCCTTGCCGGTTTCGAGGTTCAGCTGCAGGGCGTCGCCCTTGTAGCGGTCGCCGAAGCGCCACATGTTGATGTTGCCCTCGGCCGTGACCTCGTCTTCGACGCGCCGGTAGCAGGCAGTGTCGGCGGTGATGCCGGTGGCGCCGCGCGTGATCTCGACGTTGCGGTACAGGTTCAGTTCGCGGTCCGGGCGGCCGGTGAATTCCTCGGCCATCATGGTGACCGGCAGATTTTGCTCATCGGCACGGGAAGTCGCAGCAGCCGGCGCCTGCGTGGAGGCAGGGGCGGCAGGCCGCGCGAAGGCCGAGGCGACGGCAGGCGCCGTTTGCGCGTGCAGCGGCCCCGTGGCCACGGAGACGAGTGCGGACAAGGCGACGGCGCGCCGTGGCGGGAAAGGTAGGGCCGAGATCCAGCTCATGAAAGGTCGCGTTGCACCATGGAGGGCGATTTTTGCTAATGAATTCCTTATTATATGGGAATATCCGCGCCGGGGTCGCAAAAACGCCTGAGCGCGGTACCGCTTGCGGCCAGCCCCTGAGCTCGCAAGTCCTTGATTTTAAAAGACCCGTCGAGCCTCATCGGATACAAATGTTACAACCGGCAAGATTCGATGCGTCCAGCAACGCTAATCCCGCTGCATGGATTGACCGGACGCAAAGATAACGCATCGACAACGGTGGCGGCGTACGCATCCGGCGGGCACGGTTGCCGATTGCCATGCTCTATAGCATGCTCTAAACTTCAACGTTACAATCCAGCCCCCGTGCGTCCAAACGCTGCGCGGCACCGTGCTCACTTTCTGCTCACTCCTCACCGACCGGATCACCGGGACGCTTCATGTCTTCTCTGCCCTCCACTTCTCCCTCGACCCCTGACAAAGATGCCCGGCTGGCCCAGCTGACCGCCTGGCTCGGCACCCTGGACCTGGTCGACACCGGGAGCTTGCGCCCCGCCTCGTCCGATGCCAGCTTCCGCCGCTACTACCGCCTCGACGTCGTGCCGGCGCTGCAGGACAAGCTCGGCGCTACCCTGGTCGCCATGGATGCCCCGCCCGAACGCGAAAACGTGCCGGCCTTTATTCACGTCGCCGGCCTGCTGTTCGACGCCGGCGTCACCGTGCCGGCGATCGTCGCGCGCGACGTCGACAACGGCTTCCTGCTGCTGTCGGACCTCGGCACCACCACCTACCTGCAGCGCCTCGACATCGACAACGCGTCCTTCATGTACTCGGACGCGGTCGACGCCCTGATCAAGTTCCAGATGACCAGCCAGCCGGGCGTGCTGCCGGAATTCGACCGTGCCTTCGTGCTGCGCGAAATGAACCTGTTCCCGGAATGGTTCATCGGGCGCCACCTGAACGCCACCCTGAACGACATCCAGCAGGCACAGCTGGACAAGGTGTTCGAGGCGATCACCGCCAACGTGCTGGCCCAGCAGCAGGTGTTCATGCACCGCGATTTCCACTCGCGCAACCTGATGTTCCTCGACCAGGGCAACCCGGGCGTGCTCGATTTCCAGGACGCAGTGTACGGTCCGGTGACCTACGACCTGGCTTCGCTGCTGCGCGACGCCTACATCCAGTGGGACGAGGACTTCGTGCTGGACTGGGTGGTGCGCTACTGGCAGAGCGCCAAGGGGGCCGGCCTGCCGGTCAATCCGGACATCGACGCCTTCTACCGCGACTTCGAATACATGGCCCTGCAGCGCCACCTGAAGATCCTCGGCCTGTTCTGCCGCCTGAACTACCGCGACGGCAAGAACGTCTACATGGGCGACCTGCCGACCGTGATGGATTACGTACGCAAGACTGCCAACCGCTACACCGAACTGAAACCGCTGGCCCGCCTGCTCGACACGCTCGAGGAAAAAGGTCCGCAGGTCGGCTACACCTTCTGAAGGCACCACCAGCATGAAAGCCATGATCTTCGCCGCCGGCCGCGGCGAGCGGATGCGCCCGCTGACCGACACGCTCCCGAAACCGCTGGTCAAGGTGCGCGGCAAGCCCCTGATCGTCTACCACGTGCTGAACCTGGTGCGCGCCGGGATCACCGACATCGTGATCAACCACTCGCACCTCGGCCACATGATCGAGGAAGCGCTGGGCGACGGCAGCCGCTACGGCGCGCGCATCGCGTATTCGCACGAGCCGGCGCCGCTGGAAACCGCCGGCGGCATCGCCAACGCCCTGCACCTGCTGGGTGACGAGCCGTTCATTGCGCTGTCGGGCGACATCTATGCGCCCTACTTCGACTTCGAGCAGTGCAAGGACGCGCTCAAGGACATCGACGCCGTCGGCCAGCCCTACCCGCTCGACAAGCGCGACATCGCCTGGCTGTACCTGACGCCGAACCCGTGGCACAACCCGGAAGGCGACTTCGGCATGACCATGTACACACTGTCCAACGAGGGCACGCCGAAGTGGAACTTCGCCAACATCGGCGTCTACCGGCCCGAGATGTTCGAGGGGATCAAGCCGGGCGAGTTCGCCAAGCTCGGCCCCCTGATGCGCAAATACATCGAGCTGGGACGCGTCGGCGGCGAACTGTACGACGGCCCGTGGGTCAACGTGGGTACCATGCAGCAACTTGAAGAACTCAACGCTCCTTTATCTGCCAGGGCAAAAAAATGACCGTTTACGCAGCACGCCGTGCGCGCCTGGCCGCGCAGATGCAGCCGGGTGCGGTGGCCGTGCTGCCGACCGCACCCGAAGTCGCGCGCAACAGCGACAGCGACTATCCGTATCGCCACGACAGCTATTTCTATTACCTGACCGGTTTTAGGGAGCCGGAAAGCGTGCTGGTGCTGATAGCCCCTGCCGGCGACGCGCCGGCGCGTTCCATCCTGTTCTGCCGCGAGAAAAACCTGGAGCGCGAGATCTGGGACGGCTACCGCCACGGCCCGGAAGCGGCGCGTTCGGCATTCGGCGTCGACCAGGCTTGGCCGATCGACGCCCTGGATGCGCAGATGGCCACCCTGCTCGCCGACGTGCCCGCCCTGTATTACGCGGTAGGCGCGAGCAATATGCTGGACGCCCGGGTGACCGGCTGGATCAAGGCCGTGCGCGCGCAAGCGCGCAGCGGCGTCACGGCGCCAAGCGGCTTCCAGCACCTGCTGCCGCTGCTGGACGAGATGCGCCTGGTGAAGGACGATGAGGAACAGGCGGTCATGCTGCGCGCCGGCCTGATCTCGGGCCAGGCGCATGCGCGTGCGATGCGCGCCGCCCGCCCCGGCATGGCCGAGTACGAGCTGGAGGCCGAGCTGCTCTACGAATTCCGCCGCAACGGCGCCCAGTTCCCGGCCTACACCTCGATCGTCGCTTCCGGCCCGAACGCCTGCGTGCTGCACTACAACGCCAACGACCGGCGCATGCAGGACGGCGAACTGGTGCTGATCGACGCCGGCTGCGAACTGGATGGCTACGCATCCGACATCACGCGCACCTTCCCGGTGAATGGCCGCTTCACGCAGCCGCAGCGCGCGCTGTACGAACTGGTGCTGGCGGCCCAGGACGCGGCGTTTGCCGCGATCGTGCCCGGCCAGCCGTACAGCGCCTTCCACGAGGCGGCGCTGGGTGTGCTGACCGCGGGCATGCTGGAGCTGGGCCTGATCGACCGCGCGCGCTACGCCAGCGCCGAGGATGCGATCGCCGATAAAGCCCACGTTCCCTTCTACATGCACGGCACCGGCCACTGGCTGGGCATGGACGTGCACGACGTCGGCAGCTACCGCGACCTGGCCGCACCCGGCAAGCCATCGCGCCCGCTGGCGCCGGGCATGACGCTGACGGTGGAACCGGGCATCTACGTGCGCCCGGGCGAAGGCGTACCCGAACAATTCTGGAACATCGGCATCCGCATCGAGGATGACGTGGTCGTGACCGAGGATGGGTATCGCATCCTCACCGGCGCCGCGCCCAAGACGGTGGCCGAGATCGAAGCGCTGGTTGGCAAAGGACAGGCATGACGGATGACGTGAAGATGGATGCGCAGTTGGAGGTCGACGTGGCGATCTGCGGCGCCGGCCCGGTGGGCATGGCGCTGGCGGCACTGATGGCGGCGCGCGGCGTAGTGGGCGAACGCATCGCGCTGATCGACGGCAAGTCGCTGGGCCAGGCGATCTCGGACCCGCGCTCGATCGCGCTGGCCTGGGGCAGCCGCCTGCTGCTGCAGGACGTCGGCGCCTGGCCTGACGTTGCGGTAGCCGCGACGGCCATTCATGAAATCCACGTGTCGCGCCGCGGCCACCTGGGCCGCAGCATGATGGACCGCAGCGAGCACAACCTGGAAGCGCTGGGCTACGTGGCACGCTACGGCGACGTGGTCGACGCGCTCGCGCGCGCCTGCGAACGGGCCGGCGTGCAGGTGCTGCGGCCGCTGCGCGTGGCCGCGCTCGACGAGCGGCCGGATGGCGTGGTGCTGCAGCTGGACGATGGCCGCGCCTTGCACGCCAGGGTGGCGGTGCAGGCCGAAGGCGGCGTGTTCGGCGAGCAGGCGGCGGCGGCGCGCTCGCACGATTACGGCCAGACCGCGGTGATCGCGCGCGTGTCCGCCAGTGCGCCGATCCCGCACCGCGCCTTCGAGCGTTTTACCGACGAAGGCCCGCTGGCGCTGCTGCCGCAGGACGGCGCGGATGGGCACCAGTACGCGCTGGTGTGGTGCGTGCGGCCGGAACGCGCGCAGCAGCTGCTCGACCTCGGCGCCGACGGCTTCCTGCGCGCGCTGGGCCAGGCCTTCGGCGAACGGCTCGGCAGCTTTACCCGGGTGTCGGAGCGTGCGGCCTTCCCGCTCGGCCTGAACGCGGACCCGCGCGCGACCGCGCGCACGGTGGCGATCGGGAATGCGGCCCAGACCCTGCATCCGGTGGCGGGCCAGGGCCTGAACCTGGGCCTGCGCGATGCGGCCGTGCTGGCGAGATTGCTGGCACGCTCCTTGAGCGACGATGGCGGCCATTCCGCGATCGCGCAATTCACCGCGGCGCGCGAACGCGACCGCGGCATGGTGATCCGCGCCACCGATACCATGGCGCGGGTGTTTGCGGACCGAGGGCCGCTGCAGCCGCTGTTCGGGCTGGCGCTGGCGGCGCTGGATACGGTGAAGCCGGCGCGCATGCTGCTGGCCGAGTTCATGATGTTCGGGCGGCGTTGACAGCTCGGCGCGTGTTTGCAAACGTGATTTGAACGCGTGGACAGCGGAACTATCCCCCCTACCGTAGGGTGGACGGGTTTCCCGTCCACGCGTTCAACCACCGTCGATCTCTCTTTTACTCCACCGCCTTGACCATAGCCTCGATCACCTTCTTCGCATCGCCGAACACCATCATCGTGTTCGGCTGATAGAACAGGTCGTTGTCCAGCCCCGCATACCCCGACGCCATCGAGCGCTTGTTGACGATGATGCTCTTGGCTTTATAGGCTTCCAGGATCGGCATCCCGGCGATCGGCGACTTCGGGTCCTTGGCCGCCGGGTTCACCACGTCGTTCGCGCCCAGCACCAGCACCACGTCGGTCTGGCCGAATTCGCCGTTGATGTCTTCCATTTCCGCCACCTGGTCGTAGGGCACCTCGGCTTCGGCCAGCAGCACGTTCATGTGGCCCGGCATGCGCCCGGCCACCGGGTGGATCGCGTAGCGCACGGTCACGCCGTGTTCGGTCAGCTTGTCGACCAGTTCCTTCACCGTGTGCTGGGCGCGCGCCACCGCCAGGCCATAGCCGGGCACGATGATCACGCTTTCCGCATTCTGCAGGATGAAGGCGGCGTCTTCGGCCGAGCCGGATTTGACCGGACGCTGTTCCTGCGTTCCGCCGCCGCTGCTGCTCGCCGCCTCGCCGCCGAAGCCCCCCAGGATCACGTTGAAGAAGGAGCGGTTCATCGCCTTGCACATGATGTACGACAGGATCGCGCCGCTCGAGCCCACCAGCGAGCCGGCGATGATCAACATGGAATTGTTCAGCGAGAAGCCGATGCCGGCCGCCGCCCAGCCGGAGTAGGAATTCAGCATCGACACCACCACCGGCATGTCGGCGCCGCCGATCGGGATGATGATGAGGACGCCCAGCGCAAAGGCCAATGCAGCCATGATGATGAAGGGCGTCCACGCCGGCGTGGCCCCCTCCGAGAAGCAGAACATCAGTCCCAGCGCGACGATGGCGATGGCCACCAGCAGGTTGATGATGTGCTGGCCCGGATAGCGCACCGGCGCGCCCTGGAACAGGCGGAACTTGTATTTGCCGGCCAGCTTGCCGAAGGCGATCACGGAACCGGAAAACGTCACCGCACCGACGAAGGTGCCGATGAAGAGTTCAAGCCGGTTCCCGAAGGGCAGCGCTGCGCCGCGCGCGGCGATGTTGAAGGCCCAGGGTTCGGACACGGCGGCGATCGCGATGCATACCGCGGCCAGGCCGATCAGCGAGTGCATGGCCGCCACCAGCTCCGGCATCTTGGTCATCTCGACCCGGCGCGCGGCCACCGCGCCGATCGCGCCGCCGACCACCACGCCCAGCAGCACGAGACCAAAACCCATGCCGCCGCTTTCCAGCTGCGCGCGCAGCTTGAGCATCAGGGCGATGGTGGTCAGCACCGCGATCGCCATGCCGCTCATGCCGAACACGTTGCCGACGCGCGCCGTCGACGGTGACGACAAGCCCTTCAACGCCTGGATGAAGCACACCGAGGCCACCAGGTAGAACAGGGTGACCATGTTCATGCTGATCGCATTCATGCCGCCTCCCTGGTCTTGGCGGCGTCGGGCGCGCTACCTGCCGCGGCGGCGGTCTTGGCAGCCGCCTTCGGCTCCTTCTTCTTGAACATCTCCAGCATGCGCTGGGTGACCAGGAAGCCGCCGAACACGTTCACCGCCGCCAGCGCGACCGCCAGCGTGCCGGCGATCTGCCCGGTGAGGCCCTCGGTGAGCCCGGCCGCCAGCATGGCGCCGACGATGATGATGGCCGACACCGCGTTGGTCACCGCCATCAGCGGCGTGTGCAGCGCGGGGGTGACGGTCCAGACCACGTGGTAGCCGACGTAGATCGCCAGCACGAAGATGATCAGGTTGATGATCGTGTGACTGATTTCCATGAGCGTCTCCTCATCTTATTTATGTGACTACTTGTGCAATCGCTTGCGTACTCACTTATTTATTCACTTACGCAACACTTGGCCATCCAGGCAGACCAGCACCGCGTTCACGATCTCGTCGGCGCGGTCGATGATCAGCTTGCCGTCTTTATCGATGATCAGTTTCAGGAAATCGAGCACGTTGCGCGCATACAGCGCCGAGGCGTCGGCTGCCACCAGCGCCGGCAGGTTCGGCTCGCCGATCAGGGTCACGCCGTGCTTGATCACGGTCTTGCCGAGTTCCGTCAGCGGGCAGTTGCCGCCCTGCTCGATCGCCATGTCGACGATCACCGAGCCCGGCTTCATGGCGCGCACGGTGTCCTCGGCGATCAGCACCGGCGCCTTGCGGCCCGGGATCAGCGCGGTGGTGATGATGATGTCGGCGAGCTTGGCGCGTTCGTGCACCAGCTCGCCCTGCCGCCGCATCCAGTCGGCCGGCATCGGGCGCGCATAGCCGCCCGCCCCTTGCGCGATCTCGCGTTCCTCGTCGGTGAGGAAGGGCACGTCGATGAACTTGGCGCCGAGCGATTCCACCTGCTCCTTGACCGGCGGGCGCACGTCCGACGCCTCGATCACGGCGCCGAGGCGCTTGGCCGTCGCGATCGCCTGCAGGCCGGCCACGCCGACGCCCATGATCAGCACCCGCGCCGCCTTGACCGTGCCGGCCGCCGTCATCAGCATCGGCATGAAGCGCCCGTAGGCGTTGGCAGCCATGAGGACGGCCTTGTAGCCGGCGATGTTGGCTTGCGACGACAGCACGTCCATCGACTGCGCGCGCGTGATGCGCGGCGCCGCTTCCAGCGCAAAGGCGGTCAGCCGGCGCTCGGCCATCGCGGCCAGGCCGTCGCTATCGAAGGGATTCAGCATGCCGACCAGCGCCGCGCCGGGCTGCATCAGCGCGCGCTCCTCGGCGACCGGGGGCCTCACCTTGAGTACCAGTTCCGCTTGCAGCGCATCGGCGGCGGTGCCGATGCGGGCGCCGGCAGCCACGTAGGCGTCGTCGGTGATGGAGGCATGCAGGCCGGCGCCGGATTCCACGATGAGCTCGTGGCTGGCGGACAGCTTCTTGATGGTTTCGGGCGTGGCGGCAACGCGCGTTTCGCCCGGTCTGGATTCTGCCGGAACACCAATCTTCACGATTCCCTCGCAAAATTGATAAACTGTCTACAATCTAGCACGTTCCCAACGCGGCATTCATAGTAAATACTTATTCGTAGTTTTTCGTAAACAGCTCGACTGTTTTGCAACACAACCTGATACACGCCTAGACGTGTCATTTTATTTTTTGTATCAGATCAACGTTTGAAACCGACAGAACCTGTTGCATTGCAGCGTGCGGCCGAGCAACGCCTGTTCCGTCAAGGTAGAATGTCGGCTCATTTCCAAGGAAGCGCATGACACATACCTTCAGACCGTCAGTCACCGTCGCCGCGATCATCGAACGCGATGGCCGCTTCCTGGTGATCGAGGAAGAGACCAGCGACGGCATTCGCCTGAACCAGCCGGCCGGCCACCTCGACCCCCACGAATCGCTCGAGCAGGCGGTGGTACGCGAGGCGCTGGAAGAGACGGCACACGAGTTCTTCCCGGAAGCCCTGGTCGGCATGTACATGTCGCGCTACCACTCGAAGTCGCGCAACACCGACGTGACTTACCTGCGCTTCACCTTTTGCGGCAAGCCCGGCAGGCAGTTCGACCAGCCGCTCGACCACGGCATCCTGCGCACCCTGTGGATGACGCGCGACGAGCTGGCGGCCTGCCAGGAGCGCCACCGCAGCCCGACCGTGCTGAAATGCGTGGACGATTACCTGGCCGGCAAGCGCACGCCCCTGGAACTGTTGTACACCGACCAGACGGTCTTCGAGGGCGGACTATCGATCCAGCCCGACGTCACATAAAGAGTAAGAGTAAATAACATGAGCAAGAAAAAAGTCGTGATCGGGATGTCGGGCGGCGTCGACTCCTCGGTCGCGGCGTGGATGCTGAAAGAACAGGGCTACGAAGTCATCGGCCTGTTCATGAAGAACTGGGAAGACGACGACGATTCCGAATACTGCTCGACGCGCCAGGACTGGATCGACGCTGCCAGCGTGGCCGACGTGGTCGGCGTCGACATCGAGGCGGTCAACTTCGCCGCCGAATACAAGGACCGCGTGTTCGCCGAATTCCTGCGCGAGTACCAGGCCGGCCGCACGCCGAATCCGGACGTGCTGTGCAACGCCGAGATCAAGTTCAAGGCCTTCCTCGACCATGCGATGAAGCTGGGCGCCGACCTGATCGCGACCGGCCACTATGCGCGCGTGCGCCAGAACGGTGACAAATTCGAGCTGTTGAAGGCGCTGGATGCGACCAAGGACCAGAGCTACTTCCTGCACCGCCTGAACCAGGCGCAGCTGTCGAAATCGCTGTTCCCGTTGGGCGAGATCGCCAAGACGGAAGTCCGCAAGATCGCCGAAAAGCTGCAGCTGCCGAACGCGGCGAAGAAGGATTCGACCGGCATCTGCTTCATCGGCGAGCGTCCGTTCCGCGAATTCCTGGGCCGCTACCTGCAGCACAAGCCGGGCCCGATCAAGCTGGACAATGGCCAGACGGTGGGCGAGCACGTCGGCCTGTCGTTCTACACGCTGGGCCAGAGAAAGGGCATCGGCATCGGCGGCCTGAAGTCGCACAAGAATGCGGACGGCACGGGTGAGCCGTGGTTCGTGGCGCGCAAGGACATCGCCAACAACACGCTGTACATCGTGCAGGGCCATGACCACCCGTGGCTGCTGTCCGGCGAACTGGGTGCCGGCCAGGCCAGCTGGATCGCCGGCGCGCCGCCGGCACCGCGCGCCTTGTCGGCCAAGACCCGTTATCGCCAGGCCGACGTCGCCTGCACGGTCATGCCGGAAGGTGCGGACCGCTTCGCGCTGACCTTCCTAGAGCCGCAATGGGCGGTGACGCCGGGCCAGTCGGCCGTGCTGTACGACGGCGACGTCTGCCTGGGCGGCGGCATCATCGATTCGGCGTCGGCGGCTTGATGCCTGCCTGCGGGGCCGGCTGTTGTTACGGCCCCGCAATGTTCCACATTTTTGCGCATTCTTGTATTTTCTCCATCGAACTCGGCGTAAAAATGCCGTAACCTCCTTATATATTGCCGTTAGGAAAAATTTAGGGAGGTTCCATGGCTGAAGATATCAACAACACCAATGAAGTGCTGTCGTTCCGGTTGGGTGGCGAAGAGTACGCCATCAGCATCCTGAAGGTGCAGGAAATCCGCGGCTACGACGCCGTCACCCGCATCGCCAGCGCGCCGGAGTACCTGAAAGGCGTGATCAACCTGCGCGGCATCATCGTCCCGATCGTCGACATGCGCATCAAGTTCAACGTCGGCCAGGCGACCTATGACGCGTTCACCGTCGTCATCGTCCTGAACATCAACGGCCACACCATCGGCATGGTGGTCGACAGCGTGTCCGACGTCGTGACCCTGACCCCGGACCAGATCAAGCCAGCGCCGGACCTGGGCGCCAGCGTGTCGTCGGACTACCTGCAGGGCCTGGGTACGGTGGGCGAGCGCATGCTGATCCTGCTGGACATCGATCGTTTGCTGGGTTCGGAAGAGATGGGCTTGCTGGCGGCGGCGCGTTCGGCTGCCTGAAAAATCAAGGGCGCCTGAAAAGCGCCCGTAGCGTGTAAACGTCGTCCCTGCGCAGGCAGGGGCCCAAGTTGCACGCGTAGCGTTAGCGCACGCAGAACTTGGGTCCCTGCCTTCGCAGGGACGACGTATTTGAGGCTGGCGATCAAGCAGACGTCGCGACGTTGCTCCCCCGTCCCGCCAGCCAGTCCACGAACGCTCCCGGCGCCAGCGGCTTCGCATACCAGTACCCCTGCGCCTCGTCGCACGCGACGCCCTTCAGCACACCGGCCACCTCGGCCGTCTCCACGCCCTCGGCCACCACGCGGTGCCCCAGGTCGTGCGACAGCTTGATCATCGCCGACACCAGCGAGCGCTTGCGCTCGTCGTCCTCGATGCCGCGCACGAAGCTCTGGTCGATCTTGACCACCTGCGCCGGCAGGCTTTGCAGGTAGGCCAGGCTGCTGTAGCCGGTGCCGAAGTCGTCGATCGCCATGTGCACGCCGGCAGCGTGCAGGTCGCGCATCGTGGCTTCGGCCACCTTCGGGTTCTTCATCAGTGCGCTTTCCGTGATTTCCAGCGCCAGGCTGGATGCCGGCAGGCCGTGGCTGCGCAGGTTGTCGACGATGCGCGTGCAGAAGTCCGGTTCCAGCAGGTTGACGGCCGAGACGTTCACCGCCAGCTCCAGTTCCAGCCCGTCGGCGCGCCAGGCCGCCAGCTGCCGCATCGCGCAGCGCAATACCCAGTCGGTGGTGGCGCGCACCATCGAGGTCCGTTCGATGATCGGGATGAATTCGCCCGGCGAGACTTCGCCGAGCTCCGGATGGGTCCAGCGCAGCAGCGCCTCGGCGCCGATGCAGGCGCCGCTGACGAGGTCGACCTTGGGCTGGAACACCAGCCGCAGCTGGCCGTCCGCATCGGCGCCGGCGGCGCCGTCCAGGGCGGCCCCGAACTCGTTGATCAGCCAGAAACTGCGCCGGTACAGCGCATCCTGCTCCTGCGAGAACACGGAGACGCCGCGGTCCTGGTCGAACGCATGCTGGGCGGCCGAATGGAGGTTGCGCAGCAGTTCGGCCGAGCCGGTCACGCCGATGGTGAACGGCGCCACGCCGATGCGCGCGGTGGTCACGAAACGCGAGGTGACGGAAACGGCGCGCCGCACCAGCCAGGCTTCCATCTCGGCGCAGACGGCATCGATGTCGGTGCCGGGCGCCGTGATGAAGGCGAATTCGGTCGGGGTGACGTGGTACACGGTGCTGCCGGCGCCGATGATCTCGGCCAGCATGCGCACCGCTTCGCCGACCACTTCGTCGAGCCAGGTGGCGCCCATCGCGCGCAGCGCGCTGCTCAGCTGTTCGGGGCTGGCCAGGTTGAGCAGGCCGGCCACGCGCTGTTCGCCGGCCGGACGGTCCTGGGTCAGGTCATTGAAGTCGTCGACGAACTGGGTACGGTTGGGCAGCCCGCTGGCCGGATCGATCCGGCCCAGCGCATGCTGCAGCTCGATCTGCGCCATCACCATGGCGGCCATGTCGCGCAGGGCCGCGCACTCGGCCTCGGTCACGTCGCGCGGCTCGGTGCCGAGCACGCACATCGAACCGAGGCAATAGCCGTCGTTGGTCAGCAGCGGCGCGCCTGCATAAAAGCGCACGCCGGCGCCGACCAGCGGGCTGTCGGCATAGAAGCTGTCGGCCTGCAGGTCGTTCACGATCACCATCTGCCCGCTTTCGGCAATGCGGGCACATGGCGCCTTCAGGCGCGGCAGCGATTCCTGCACGATGCCGACGCGCGACTTGAACCACTGGCGGTCGACGTCGGTGAGGGAGACGGCAGCCAGCGGCAGTCCGAACAGGCGCGACGCCATGCGCGTGATGCGATCGAAGGAAACGTTGGGCGGCGTGTCCAGCAGGTTCAGCCGGCGCAACGCGTCGAGGCGGCTGGCTTCGGTGACCGGATTGGAAGGAGATGGGCTCATGGGCGTACGATGGTGACATCGATCTGTTGACCCAGAGATTTTGCTCAGGTTATTTCCATACGTCAACTAATAGTTCCAATCGTGCACGCTTTTTATCAATTCAGGCCAGCGCCAGCACTTCTTCCCGGCGCTCGGCAAGCCAGTGCGCGAATGCCTGCGGCGGCATCGGCCGCGCATACAGGTAGCCCTGGGCTTCGTCGCAGCCCACGCGTTCCAGCACGTGCATCACCTCCGGCGTTTCGACGCCTTCGGCCACCACGCGGTGCCCGAGGTCGTGCGCCAGCTTGATCATGGCCGAGACCAGCGAACGCTTGCGTTCGTCGCTGTCGATGCCGCGGATGAAGCCCTGGTCGATCTTGACCACCTGCACCGGCAGGCTTTGCAGATAGGTCAGGCTGCTGTAGCCGGTGCCGAAATCGTCGATCGCCAGGCGCACGCCGGCCGCGTTCAGCGCGCGCAGCGTGGCCTGCGCCATCTTCGGGTTCTGCATCAGCGCGCTTTCCGTGATTTCCAGCGACAGGCTGGACGGCGGCAAGCCATGGCGGCGCAGGCCGTCGACGATGCGAATACAGAAGTCCGGCTCCAGCAGGTTGACCGCCGAAACGTTCACCGCCAGTTCCAGTTCCAATCCTTCCATGCGCCACTCGGCCAGCTGGACCATGGCGGTTTCCAGTACCCAGTTGGTGACCGCGCGCACCATCGAGGTCCGCTCGATGATGGGAATGAATTCGCCCGGCGAGACGTCGCCGAATTCCGGATGGGTCCAGCGCAGCAGCGCTTCGGCGCCGATGCAGGCGCCGGTGGCGAGATTGATCTTCGGCTGGAACACCAGGCGCAGCTGGCCGTCGCGGCCGGGAATCGCGCCGTCCAGCGTGGCGCCGAACTCGTTGACCAGCCAGAAACGGCGCTGGTAGAGCGTATCCTGCTCCTGAGAGAACATGGAGACGCCGCACTCCTGGTCGAGGCCGTGCTGCACGGCCGAATGCAGGTTGCGCAACAGGTCGGCATAGCCGGTGACGCCGACCGTGAACGGCGCCACGCCGATGCGCGCGGTGGTCACGAAGCGCGAGGTCAGCGACGCGGCGCGGCGGCGCAGCCAGTTCTCGAGCCCGACGCAGAACTCGACCGCGTCGATGCCGGGCTTGGCCACGAACACGAATTCGGTCGGCGAGATGTGATATACGGTGCTCTCCAGGCCGATGGTGGACTTCAGCATGCGCACCGCTTCGCCCACGACTTCGTCGAGGTAGCCCGGGCCCATCGCGCGCAGCGCGTTGCTGAGCTGTTCCGGGCTGGCCAGGTTGACCAGCGCCGCCAGCCTTTCCTCGCCCTGCGGGCGGTCGGCCGTCATGTCCTGGAAATCGTCGACGAACTGGTTACGGTTGGGCAGGCCGCTGAACGGATCGACCCGGCCCAGTGCATGGCGCAGTTCGATCTGCGCCATCACCATCGCCGCCAGGTCGCGCAGGGCTTCACGCTCGAGCTCGGTGATCGCGCGCGGCTCGGTCCCGAGCACGCACATCGCGCCCAGGCAATAGCCGTCCTGGGTGAGCAGCGGCGCGCCCGCATAAAAGCGGATGCCGGATGCGGCCAGGATGCTGTCGCGATAGTGGCAGTCCAGCATCAGGTCGGGAATGACCAGCATTTCGCCCTCATCCGCCACCTGGCCGCATGGCGCCTTCATGCGCGGGATCGAGTCGTGCTCGACGCCCACGCGCGACTTGAACCACTGGCGGTCGCTGTCCGTCAACGACACCGCTGCGATCGGCAGGTTGAACATCTGGGCCGCCATGCGCGTAATGCGGTCGAAGGCTTCGCTGGGCGGCGTGTCCAGCAGATTTAGCTTGCGCAGCGCTTCGAGCCGGCTGGCCTCGCAATGAGGACTGGGTAGAGGTAAGTTCATGGCGACCCGGACAGGGTAATTGACGGATTTGATTAAATAATTGAATTTGAGTGAATTTTGCCTATATAATTTCCTTTAGTCAACCATAGTTTGTTATTGGTCGTGGTGTTTAACATGCGCTCGCTAAAAACAACAGTCAGGATGATGGCGCCCACAATCAAATTCATCAATTTAATTGATGAAATAGTTGATTGACGGTAAAATATATTTTCTTACAGGCTCCAGTTCATCATGCATTCCCCTGCACACGACAACACCGAAGACCCCGTGTTGACGACAGCCGCAGCCGCACGGCTGCTGGGCGTCGCCGTCAGTACCACCCAGCTGTGGCTCGAAAGCGGTGCCCTGCCCTCCTGGAAAACCCCGGGCGGCCACCGCCGCGTCAGGCTCAGCGCCGTCCTCAAGCTGCTCGAAGACCGTGCCCGCCAACGCCAGGGCGGCGTGCGTCCCGCGCCTTTGAAATCCACGCCGGCACCTGTTCCTGCACCCGTGCCGGCCCCGGTCGCGGCGGCGCCGCGCCCCCATCCGCTGCCGCTGGACGAGCCGGCGCGCCTGGCCGCGGTCGAGGCCAGCGGCCTGATCGATTCGCCGCCGGAAGACGTGTTCGACCGCCTGACCTGGCTCGCCACCCAGGTGACCGAATGCCCGATCGCCCTGATCACCGTGCTGGGTGAGCAGCGCCAGTGGTTCAAGTCGCACATCGGCGTGGATTTCACCGAGACGCCGCGCGGCTGGGCGTTCTGCAACCACGCGATCGTGCAGGACGAGCCCTTGATGGTGGAAGATGCGCAAAGCGATACGCGCTTCGCCGACAACCCGCTGGTGACCGGCAGCGCGCGCATCCGCTTCTATGGCGGCGTGACGCTGCGCGATGGCGGCGGCCAGCCGCTCGGCACCCTGTGCGTGCTGGACCGCGAACCGCGGCGCCTGCGTGACCGCGAACTCAAGGCGCTGGAAGAATTGGCGACGATTGCCTCGGAAGAGTTGGCGCGCAGGACGTGAGCGGCAACATCGCGCTGTGCTTGCCATCCTGACTGCGGGAGCTCGGTACGGGTCCCTGCCTGCGCAAGGAGCCGTTGCGGGGCAATGCCCGGAACGACGAGGTAGCGGTTCGTCAGGTCGCCTGGTGCTTCTTGACGATCGACAGGATCGTATTGCGTACCGTGCGCAGCACCGTATCGGCCTTGAACGGCTTGACGATGAAGCCGTGCACCCCGCGCGCCAGCGCGGCCTGGATTGCCGCCGCATCCAGCGTGCCCGACACCATGAACACCAGGGTCTTGGGCAGGTTCGCGCGCAGCTGTTCGACGATGCCGCTGCCGTCCTCGACCTGCTCGCGCGCGATGCAGACGAAGTGGGGGCGGTGCTTGAGCGCGAGCGCATAGGCCAGCGCGCTGGTGTGGCCCTGGCCGGCCACCTCGTAGCCGCCGTCGGTCAGCACGGTGTTGAGCAGGCCGCGCGACACCGCGCTGGCGTCGATGATAATCGCCTTGAGCATGTGATTCCTTTCAGTGTGCGTCGTAGGCCAGCATCTTCCAGGTCACGCCCAGCCGCACGTCGGTCTTCAGTTGCACCAGCTGGCGCGACAGCGCCAGGATCTCGCGCCCGGCGCGCAGGCGTTCGCCGAGCGGCGTCTTGAGGATGCCGGCGCCGGCCATGACGGCATCCAGGTCGCCGTAGGCATTCAGCAGGCGTGCCGCGGTCTTCATGCCGACCTTGTCGACCCCGGGCACGCCGTCGGTCGGATCGCCCATCAGCGCCAGCAGGTCGAGCATGCGCTCGGGCGCGACGCCGAAGCGCGCGCGCACCCAGGCATCGTCGTGCCACTCGCCCTTGAAATGATCCCACACCAGCGCGCCGTCCGCTATCAGGCAGTGCAAGTCCTTGTCGGTGGTGGCGACGATCGCCTCGCCGCGCCCTTCCGCCAGCCAGCGCGTGACGCCGGTGGCGATCACGTCGTCGGCTTCCACTTCCGGGATCGTCACCACGTGCAGGCCGACCTCGCGCAGGCGCTGGTGGAAGCCCGGCAGCGCATCGCGCAGGCAGGACGGCATCGGCGCCCTGCCCTCGCGGTAGCGCGGGTACAGCGCATGGCGCCAGTTGGGGCCGCCGTAGTCGAAGGCGGCCAGCACGTGGGTCGGCGCATGCGCCTCCAGCACGTTGCGGAACGAGGACAGCGCGTGGCGCAGCGCAATGCTGGCCTTCAGGTCCGAGTCCGGTTCCGGACTGGCCTCGTACACGCGGCGCACGATGTTCAGGCCGTCAATGGCGAGCAGCTTGGCCATGTCGGGGTGATGCTCCTCCCTTGTGACTATATTTATTTGGCGAAGTCGTACTTGCCGCCGCGTTCGAGCGCCTGGCGGTAGGCCGGGCGCGCGTGGATGCGTTCGAGGAAGGCGACCAGGTTCGGGTAGCGCCCATCCAGCCCGCCGCGCGACGCGGCCGCTTCCAGCGGGAAGCTCATCTGGATGTCGGCCGCCGAGAACTGGCTGCCGGCGAACCAGGTGCGCTTGCCCAGCTCCGCTTCCAGGTAGCCGAGGTGGCGGTCGATCTGCGGCTGCACGAAGGTGCCCAGCACCTTGCCGGCGATGCCGCGCGCGATCGGGCGCACGAAGAACGGTGCCGGACCGTTCGCCACGCGGTCGAATACCAGCTTGAGCAGCAGCGGCGGCATCATCGACCCCTCGGCGTAGTGCAGGAAATACGTATACAGCAGGCGCTCGGGCGTGCCCGGCGCCGGCGCCAGGCTTCCCGGGCCTTCGGCGCGGGATGCCGACGCTTTTCCATCATAGCGGTCGATCAGGTACTCGACGATGGCGCCCGACTCGGCCACCACGGTGTCGCCATCGGTGATGACCGGCGATTTGCCCAACGGGTGCACGGCATGCAGCTCGGGCGGCGCCAGCATCGTCTTCGGGTCGCGCTGGTATTTTTTGATCTCGTAGGCCAGGCCGAGTTCCTCCAGCAGCCACAAGATGCGCTGGGAGCGGGAGTTGTTCAGGTGATGGACGATGATCATGGTCAATTCCGGCTCGGAAAATGGCGCTAGCTTAGCACTGTTGTGCAAATACCCAAAGGCATCAGTAAATCTGACAATTTAAATTGTGAACAGGCAACTTATTGTTATACTCGTCAATTCGCCCTGATAGATCATCAATTTCAGTTCAAACACCCTTGAGCTGCCGATAACTTGCGCCCCTACCCCCGCCATGCTCCTATCCCGACTTAACATTTCACAAAAACTGGGCCTGCTGACCCTGATCACCGGCATCGGCATCCTTGCCGTCGCCGCCGCCTTCCTGCTGTCCGAACGCCACCTGATCGAGGAAGAGCGCGGCCGCACCGTGCGCCAGGCGGTCGAAGTCGCCAGCGGCGTGGTGACGCGTTACCAGCAGCTTGCCGCCAGCGGCGCCATGCCCGAAGCCCAGGCCAAACGCGAGGCGCTGGACGCGCTGCGCGGCCTGCGCTACGACGGCCAGGAGTATTTCTGGGTCAACGACATGCAACCGCGCATGCTGATGCACCCGATCTCGCCCAAGCTGCAGGGACAGGACTTGAGCGCCAAGGCCGATCCCAACGGCCTGCACCTGTTCGTGGCCATGGTCGACCTGGTGCGCGCCCAGGGCGGCGGCTTCCTGTCGTACATGTGGCCGAAACCGGGCAACGAGGCGCCGGTGCCCAAGCTGTCCTACGTGAAAGGCGTACCCGCGTGGGGCTGGGTGCTCGGCTCCGGCGTCTACCTGGATGCGCTGGACGCCGTGTTCTGGCCGCGCGTGTGGATGTTCTCGGGTGCGGCGCTGCTGCTGTCCGGCGTGCTGATGCTGGTCGGCCACCTGATCTCGCGCAGCATCCGCGGGCCGCTGTCGAGCGCCGTGCGCCTGGCGGGCCAGGTCGCGGCGGGCGACCTGACCACCGCGATCGAGGCGCATGGCAACGACGAAACGGCGCGCCTGCTGCGCGCGCTGCGCGACATGAACGACAGCCTGTCCGGCATCGTCGGCGAAGTCGACAACGGCATCCGCACCATCGCCAGCGCGTCCAGCCAGATCGCCAGCGGCAACCAGGACCTGTCCAGCCGTACCGAGCAGCAGGCCGGCTCGCTCGAGGAAACCGCGGCCACGCTGGAACAGCTGACCGGCGCCGTCCAGCAGAACGCCAGCAATGCACGCCATGCCAGCGGCCTGGCGTCCGACGCGGCGGCAGTGGCCCAGCGTGGCGGCGCCGTGGTCGAGCAGGTGGTCGGCACCATGGACGCCATCGACGCGTCGGCGCGCCGCATCGCCGACATCATCGGCGTGATCGACGGCATCGCTTTCCAGACCAATATCCTGGCCCTGAACGCGGCGGTGGAAGCGGCGCGCGCCGGCGAGCAGGGGCGCGGCTTCGCCGTGGTGGCATCCGAGGTGCGCAGCCTGGCGCAGCGCTCGGCCACCGCCGCCAAGGAAGTGCGCACGCTGATCGACGATTCGGTGGCCAAGGTCGGCGCCGGTTCCAAGCTGGTGACCGAGGCCGGCGGCACGATGCGCGAGATCGTCGCCAGCGTCACCCGCGTCAACGACATCATCGGCGAGATCGCCAACGCCGGCGAACAGCAGCAGGCCGGCATCGCCCAGGTCAACCAGGCGATCGCCGAGATGGACAACGCGACCCAGCAGAATGCGGCGCTGGTCGAGGAAGCCGCGGCGGCAGCGGCGTCGATGAACGAACAGGCGCGCCACCTGGGCGAGGTGTTCAGCGTGTTCAAGGTGCACGGCGCCGGGGTGCGGGGCAAGCGCCCCCGCACGCTGCTGCCGGCCTGATGCTCCGGCCCGGGCGCCGCTGACGGGGGCGGCTGACGGGGGGCGAGCACAGGCGCGGATTGCAGGCGATCTTCAGCTTCGGTACTATGCTTCGATGCAACTTTTAACAAGGTTGCAGCTGCCCAACCGTCCTGGAGATCCCCGATGCCGCGCCTGTTGTCCCTGTCCGCCCTTTCCCTTGCCTTGTTTACCCTCCACGGCGCCTCTGCCCAGACGGCGCCGATGGCGCCCGACATCCCCAGCGCAAAATTTTCCACGACGGTCCCGAACGCCGACTACGTCAAGCAGGAGTTCATGATCCCGATGCGCGACGGCGTCAAGCTGTACACCGTGGTCGTGATCCCCAAACAGGTAAGCGCGGGCGCGGCCAAGGCACCGATCATGCTGACCCGCACCCCGTACAACGCGGCGCGCCGCGCCGGCCGCATGAAAAGCCCGCACATCAGCTCGATCCTGGGCGACGGCGACGACGCCTTCATCGAGAACGGCTACATCCGGGTGTTCCAGGACGTGCGCGGCAAGTACGGTTCCGAAGGCGACTACGTGATGACGCGCCCGGTGCGCGGCCCGCTCAACAACACGCAAGTCGACCACGTCACCGATGCCTACGACACCATCGACTGGCTGGTGAAAAACATCCCGCAATCGAACGGCAAGGTCGGCATGGTCGGCTCCTCGTATGAAGGGTTTACCGTGCTGATGGCGCTGGCCGAGCCGCACCCGGCGCTCAAGGCGGCGGTGCCGATGAGCCCCATGGTCGACGGCTGGCGCGGCGACGACTGGTTCCACAACGGCGCCTTCCGCAATCCGAACCTGTCGTACATCGCCAGCCAGAACGCGGCGCGCGGTGAAGGCCAGCAGATCGTGACCGGCACCTGGGACGACTACGACGCCTTCTTGCGCGCCGGCTCGACCGCCGACTTCGCGCACCTCTACGGTGTCGACCAGCTGAACTTCACGAAAAAACTGTTCGAGCACCCGGCCTACGACAGCTTCTGGCAGGAGCAGGCGCTCGACCGCATCCTCGCCAAGCGCCCGTTGACGGTGCCGACCATGACCGTGGTCGGGCGCTGGGACCAGGAGGACATCTACGGCGCCTACGCCACCTATGCCGCGGTGGAGCCGAAGGATACGCAGAACAAGCTGAATTCGCTGGTGGTGGGGCCGTGGCGCCACAGCGGCGTGAACTACGAGGGCTCGTCGCTCGGCGCCTTGAAATTCACCGGCGACACCGCCCAGCAATTCCGGCGCGAGGTCATGCTGCCCTTCTTTAACCAGTACCTGAAGGATGGCGCGCCGGCCTTCGACACGCCGCCGGTATGGTCGTACCAGACCGGCGTCAACCGCTGGCGCCGCCTCGAGGGATGGCCGCTGGCGCAGGCGTCCACGCCGCTTTACCTGAAGGCCGGCTACGGACTTGGGTTCGACAAGTCCGGCGACAAATCCGCCGCCTACGACGAATACGTGTCCGACCCGGCGAAGCCGGTGCCCTTCGTGCCGCGTCCGGTGCGCATGGGCGAAGGCACGGTGTGGAAGCCGTGGCTGGTCACCGACCAGCGCTCCTATTCCGACCGCCCGGACGTGCTGACCTACGTGACCGCACCGCTCACCGCCCCGCTGCAGCTGGCTGGCCAGCCGATGGTCAACCTGTTCGCCTCGACCAGCGGCACCGACAGCGACTGGGTCGTGAAACTGATCGACGTCTACCCGGACGAAGTCGCGGCCCAGCCGGAACTGGGCGGCTACCAGCTGCCGATCGCGATGGACATCTTCCGCGGCCGCTACCGCCAGGGCCTCGACAAGCCGACCGCGATCCCGGCCAACAAGGCCGAGCGCTACCGCTTCGCGCTGCCCAACGTCGACCACGTGTTCCTGCCGGGCCACCGCATCATGGTGCAGGTCCAGTCGAGCTGGTTCCCGCTGTACGACCGCAACCCGCAGACCTTCGTGCCGAACATCTTCCATGCCAAGCCGGGCGACTACCGCAAGGCCAACCAGCGCGTCTACCACGCGCCGGGCATGGAGAGCGCGATCGAGCTGCCGGTCGTGGCACCAGGCGCCGGCACGGCCGTGAGCGCAAGCCATTGATTTCGCTGTAGAAATCGAACATGCCGGTATGCGCTCCAATTGTGGCATGCCAGCGACAATCATTTTACACAGACCGGACTTTCGTAAAAGACAAGCGTAGGCTGGCTCAGCTTATTCAAATCAATACGAGGTCCCTCATGAAGTTCCTGTTTTCCGTCGGCGTCCTGTTGCTCGGCAGCGCCCTTGCCCAGGCCCAGCCCGTCCAATGGACTTTCAGCTATACCGGTTTCTACGACCAGGAGGCCGGCGCCTTCGAACCCGGCATGGCGCTGTCCGGCACGTTTGCGGGGGACGATGCCAATGGCGACGGCCTGCTCGAGCGCGCGGAATTGCAGTCGCTGACGGTCGACGGCACGGATTACGTCGCCTGTGCCGCCGCCAGCAATGCCTATTACCACTGCGGCGCCGACAGCTTCCTGTATTCGGCGGCACACGGGCTGTCGTTCAGCCTCGGCGCCTGGGGCAGCGATCCGGAAGGCTGGGCCGGCGGCGGCCACCTGGTCGAGCCGGGCAACATGCGCTACGACTACGCATTCAATCCGGGCGGCATGAGCGAACACCACCTGATGTGGACCGCGGACACGCGGCTGCAGATGGCGCCGGTGGCGGCCGTGGAAACGGCCGGCGAAGTGCGCGCCGACGTGACGCCAGTGCCGGAACCGGCCACCTGGACGATGCTGGCACTGGGCCTGGCCGGCATCGGGCTGTGGCGGCGCCGGGGCCGCGCGGCGCGGTAACGACGGACACGGTTCGTCAGCGCACCGAGCCATGTCCGCGCGCCGCCTAGGATCGCAGGATGGCAATCCACATCGGCATCTCGGGCTGGCGCTACCCACCGTGGCGCGGCGTGTTCTATCCAGCGGGCCTGGTGCAGGCGCGCGAACTGGATTACGCATCGCGCTTCCTCCCCACCATCGAGATCAACGGTTCCTTTTATTCGCTGCAGCGGCCGGCGAGCTACGCCGCCTGGTACGCGGCCACGCCGCCGGGCTTCGTGTTCGCGGTCAAGGGCAACCGTTTCATCACCCACATGCTCAAGCTGCGCGGCATCGAAACGCCGCTGGCCAACGTGCTGGCCTCGGGCGTGTTCGCGCTGCGCGAAAAACTCGGCCCGATCCTGTGGCAGTTTCCGCCGCAGCTGCGCTTCGAGCCGGACAAGATCGAATCCTTCTTGCGCATGCTGCCGCGCGACACCGGCGAGGCGCTGGCGCTCGCGCGCAGGCACGACGACAAGATGCACGGCCGCGAATGGCTCGAGATCGACGCCGTGCGCCCGCTGCGCCACGCGATCGAGATCCGCCACGACAGCTTCCGCGACGACGCCTTCATCGCCCTGCTGCGCACCTATAACGTGGCACTGGTGGTGGCCGACAGCGCCGGTAAATTTCCAGATGACGAAGACGTGACCGCCGACTTCATGTACATCCGGCTGCACGGCGAGCATGAGCTGTATGCGAGCGGCTACGAGGACGATTCGCTGGCGCGCTGGGCGGACAAGATCCGTTTGTGGAGCGCGGGGAAGCAGCCGCCGGACGCGCGGCTGGTCTCACAGGCGCCACCGCCGCCGGCGGCGAGCCGGGATGTGTACTGCTACTTCGACAACGACATCAAGGTGCGGGCGCCGTTCGATGCGCGGCGTTTGATGGCCCTGCTGGATCTGGCGTGGCCGGAGGATCCGCCGCCACCTTGAACGTGACCGTGAACACGCTGCCGTGCCCGAGGCCGTCGCTGTGCACCGTCACCGTGCCGCCATGCAGCGTCATGATGGTGTTCACCAGGGCCAGGCCGATGCCCAGGCCGCCCTGGGCCCTGTCCGGCGACCGCTGGGCCTGCGTGAACAGGTCGAATACATGCGGCAGCAGCTGGGCGTCGATGCCGACGCCGTTGTCGCGCACGCTGACCGTCACCGCCGACGCCGCGTGCCCGACCAGCAGCGCGATGCGTCCGCCGTTCGGCGTGTATTTCGCCGCGTTGTTGAGCAGGTTGACCACGACCTGCACCAGGCGATGCTGATCGCCGAGAATGCGCGCCCCGCCGGCGTCGCCTTCGACCGCGAGCGCATGGCCGCGCGCTTCGATCATGGGCCGCGACTGCTCGACGGCATTGGCCACGATCGTCATCGGGTCGAGCACGGACGTATCGAGCTGGACCAGGCCCCGGGTCACGCGCGAGACGTCCAGCAAGTCGTCGACCAGCGACGTCATGTGCCGTACCTGGCGGCTGATGACGTCGCTCGCCCGGCGTACCCGTTCCTGGTTGGCCGTGCCGATCCTGAGCATGTCGGCGGCGGCGGAAATCGGCGCCAGCGGATTGCGCAGTTCGTGGGCCAGCATGGCCAGGAATTCGTCCTTGCGCCGGTCCTGCTCCTGCAGGGAACCGTAGAGCCGCGCATTCTCGAAGCCGTTCGACGCGATCGAGGCGAGCTGCACGAGGATGGCCTCGTCTTCTTCGGTGAACTCGCCTTCGATCTTGTCCGAGGCCTGGATCAGGCCGATGTTGCGGCCGGCACGGTCGATCAGGGGGACGGCCAGCCAGCCGCGCATCGCCGGATGGGCGTGGGCATGGCTGCCGAACCCCTTCCACGCCGGATGCGCTTCGAGCTGCGCCTGGGTCAGGCGCATCACCTGGTTGGTGCGGCAGACCTCGGCATAGATGCCGCTACCGTCGGTCTTGACCGCATAGGTGCGGAACGCGGCGTATTTGTCGGACAGCGAGACCGCGGTGATGCCTTGCGCCCAGCTGTCGCTTTCGGTCAGCGACACCACCGCCTGGTGCACGTCGAGGATGTCGCGCACCTCGTCCACCAGCGCGTTGGCCATGCCGTCGCTGGCCAGTGCCGTATGCAGGGTGCGCGAGGCCTGCGCCACCTTGGCCAGCAGCGCGGCATTGCGCTTTTCGCGGTCCAGCCGCTGGACGACCTCGGCCTGCGCCATGACCTTCTCGTGGATATCGGTATTCGCGCCGATCCATTCGCGGATCGCACCGTCGGCGCCGAACAGCGGCACGCCTTTCACGGCCATCCAGCGGTAGCTGCCGTCGGGGCCGTGCACGCGGTATTCGGTCTCGAACACGGCGCGCGCGGCCACGCAGCTCGCCCACAGCGTCCTGGTCTTCTCGCGGTCGTCGGGATGCACCGCATCCAGCCACCCGAATTCCCTCCATTCCTCGTAAGTCTGGCCGGTAAAGGCGCGCCACGACGGCGAATCCTCCTCGACCCGGCCATCCGGGGTATTGGTCCAGACGATCTGCGAGGTTGCCATGACCAGCGAGCGGAAGCGTTCTTCGCGCAGGCGCAGGGCGGCTTCCTTCTCGACGCGCTCGGTGATGTCCTCGTGCATCAGCGTGACTTCGAGAATGCGCCCCGCCGGGTCCTTCACCGCATACGCCTGTGCGCTGACCCAGCGTACCGGTCCGCTGCCTTTGATCGCAGCCACGTCATAGCGGACGGCAGGCAGCCGTACCGACTCGCCGGCAAACGCACGCCGCAGCAGCGCCGCGATGCCGTTGTCGATCAGTTGCGGATCCGTGAAGACGTTGTATTCGCCGAAGACGTAATCCCAGAGCGCGCTGCCTTCGTGGATCTGCCACAGGTCCGCCCAGGCCTTGTTGACGCGCAGCGTGCGCCCATCCGGCGCCAGTATCTGGATGCTGACCGGTGCCTGTTCGAACAATTCCCGGAACCGCAGTTCGGGACTGGCCTGGTGTTCGATACTGGGCAAGGGCGCGGGTTCGGAAGGCATGGATTTCACGAGGGGACGACGACGGGCAACATCATGTCATAGTTCTACCAACTTCGCCCGGCTTCGCCTCGGACATCCAGGCTGCCGTTCAACGCTTGACGTGCAGCTGGATGACCTTGCGGCCCTTGGCATCGGTTGCCGACAGTGGCTCGGTCTCGCAGCTGCCGCAGGTATCGCAGCCGCTGCCGCAGCTGCCGTCCTTGTCGAGCCATTTCGCGACCCTGCCGTTGCCCTGGCCACGGTCGCGCAGCTTGTAGACCAGCTTGCGGCGCCAGGCCACCGGCAAGTATCTGCCGCCGGCGTAGAGCGCGGCGAGCAGCACGATGATGGCGACGACGAGGTACTGGACCATGATCAGCTAACGAGCGCCCGCGCGGCGTGGAAGGTGATGAACGACGCCGCATATGCCAGCGCGAACATGTAGCCTGCCATCAGGAAGGCATAGCGCGAACTACCGGTTTCGCGGCGCACCACCGACAGGGTCGACAGGCACTGCGGCGCAAACACGTACCAGGCCAGCAGCGACAGCGCGGTCGGCAGGCTCCAGGACGCGGCGATCAGCGGCGCCAGCGAGCCGGCCACGTCGTCGCCGGCGGCGGACAGCGCGTACACCGTGCCGAGCGCGCCCACGGCGACTTCGCGCGCGGCCATGCCCGGCACCAGCGCGATGCAGATCTGCCAGCCGAAGCCGATCGGCTCGAAGATCACGGCCAGCGCGCGGCCCAGCATGCCGGCGATGCTGTAATAGATCGGCGGGTGGGTCGCCCCTTCCGGCGCGCCCGGGAAGCTGGACAGGAACCAGACCAGGATCATCAGCGTCAGGATGATGGTACCGACGCGCATCAGGAAGATCTTGGCACGTTCCCACAGGCCCAGTGCGAGATTCTGCAGGTGCGGCCAGTGGTAGGCCGGCAGTTCCATCATCAGCGGATGCTGGCCCTTGGATCCGATGCTGCGCTTGAAGAACCAGGCCACCGCCATCGCGCTGACGATGCCGGCCGCGTACAGGATGAACAGCACCAGGCCCTGCAGGTTGATGCCGGCGCCCAGCTCGCGGTGCGGGATGAAGGCGGCGATGATCAGCGCATACACCGGCAGCCGTGCCGAACAGGTCATGAGCGGCGCGATCATGATCGTCACCAGGCGGTCGCGCGGGTTCTGGATGGTGCGCGCCGCCATCACGCCGGGAATCGCGCAGGCGAACGAGGACAGCAGCGGAATGAAGGCGCGCCCGGACAGCCCGACGCCGCCCATCATGCGGTCGAGCAGGAAGGCGGCGCGCGGCAGGTAGCCGCAATCCTCGAGGATCAGGATGAAGAAGAACAGGATCAGGATCTGCGGCAGGAACACCAGCACGCTGCCGACGCCGCCGAAGATGCCTTCGACGATCAGGCTGCGCAGCGGGCCCTCGGCCATGCTGGAACCGACCCAGGCGCCGAGGCCCTCGACGCCGCTCTTGATCAGGTCCATCGGCGCCGCGGCCCAGCTGAACACGGCCTGGAATACCAGGAACATCAATGCCGCCAGGATCACCGGCCCGGCGACAGGGTGCAGGACCACGCGGTCGATCGCCTCGCTCAGGTTGCCGGTGTCCTTGTCGAAGCTGACGGCGGCGTCGATGATGCGGCGCACCTCGCGCTGGGTCTGCTCGACCGGGACCGCGTCGATCGCCTGCAGCGGCTGCGGCTGGACGTGGTGCTCGAACGACATCGTGTCGAGTGCCGCCAGCAGCGCCTTTTCGCCGCCGGCCTGCACCGCCACGGTTTCCACCACCGGCATGCCCAGTTCCCTGGAGAGGCGCACGCTGTCGATCTCGATGCCGCGCTTTTTGGCGACGTCGACCATGTTCAGGGCCAGCACCATCGGCAGCCCGAGGCGCTGGATTTCCAGCACTAGGCGCAGGTTCAGGCGCAGGTTGGTGGCGTTGACGACACAGACGACGGCGTCCGGCGCCTGTTCGCCGGCACGCAGGCCGGCCACCACGTCGCGCGTGATCGCTTCATCGGGAGTGTGGGCCGACAGGCTGTAGGCGCCGGGCAGGTCGAGCACGCGCAGCGGCTTGCCGCCGGGCAGCGTGAAATGGCCTTCCTTGCGCTCGATGGTCACGCCGGCGTAGTTCGCGACCTTCTGGCGCGAGCCGGTGAGGCGGTTGAACAGTGCGGTCTTGCCGCAGTTCGGATTACCCAGCAGGGCGATGACGGGCGTCCTGGTGGCCGCCCTGACCTGCTGTTCTACTGCTCCCATTATGTATGTTCCATTTATTCCGGCTGGATCGAGATCAGCGCTGCCTCGAAGCGGCGCAGCGCGAAGGTGGACTGGCCGACCTTGACCGCCAGCGGCCCGCCGGGCAGGCCGCCTTTCAGCATGCGGATGCGTTCACCCGGGACGAAACCGAGTTCCATCAGGCGGCGCGAGACGTCCGCACCGGAAGCGTCCGCGAGCGAACCTGGCGCGAGAGTGATCACGGTGGCGCTCTGGCCGGCCTTCAGGGCGTCGAGCGTGGTCAGGGTGGGTGCAAGAGTCATGTTTCGCTTCCAGTATGGGACGTGGCGCTGATGAGACAACTATGTGCATCATAAACCTAAATGCGAATTATTTCTATTTGCGCTTTGTCTACTTCGGTTCGTCCAGCGTTGGATATGCGTGTGCGCACAACAAAAACGCTTGCATTCGCTACCTAACTTCTGGAGAATACAAAACCGAATGAGAATGATTCGCATTATAGGTCAGACAACGCTGGCCTGCCGCGAGACTCCGAAACGGAACCGAAACCATGATCGTCTGCGTCTGCAACAACATCTCCGACCGTGAAATCCGCCAGGCCGTCGACCTCGGCCTGACCTCGATGGCCGACCTGTACCAGGAACTCGGCGTCGGCACCTGCTGCGGCAAGTGCGTCAGCTATGCCCGCGAAGTGATGCACGAACACCTCGACAGCAAGACCACCGTCACCGAGCTGCGCCGCAGCCCTGCCGGCGGGATGGTGGCATAAACACACTGTATAAGTAGTCGGCAATATTGCATCGCACATATCGATGCTTATTCCGTCCGGGTTGCGCCGGTCTTGATACTATGTGATATCCATAGCAGCCAAGCCGCGAGTCTTATGCCTGTTATCCCGTTCCGCTCACCAAGAACGCCTTTCAAGGTCGAGCCCCCGCCAGCACCCACGCGCCGCGCCATCGTCCTCAAGTGGCTGCGCAAGATGCACGGCTGGATCGGCCTCTGGGGTGCCGTGCTCGGCCTGCTGTTCGGCGGCACCGGCATCCTCCTCAACCACCGCGCCGTACTGAAAATTCCCGCCGCCCAGGTCCAGGAAAGCACGGTGCAGGTGCCGCTGCCCACGCCGGCACCGGCCAACCCGCAGGCGCTGGCCGCCTGGCTGAAATCCTCGCTCAAGCTCGAACCGGATGCACGCCGCGTGCTGGCCGAACCGGCGCGTCCGGTGGCCTGGGGCGACCAATCCGTGGTGCAGCCGCCACGCTGGAGCGCCAGCTTCGCGTCGCCGTCCGGCAACGTGCAGGCCGAGTACTGGGTCGGCAACAGTTACGTGACCCTGAGGCGCAGCGACAACAACGTCTTCGCCACCCTCACCAACCTGCACAAGGGCGTCGGCATGGGGATCGGCTGGATCTTGCTGGTCGACACGCTGGCCGGCTCGATCATCCTGCTGTCGCTGTCGGGCGTGGTGCTGTGGGCCCTGACCAACCGCCGGCGCATGATCGGCGTGGCGATCGGGGCGGTGTCGCTGCTGGCGGCCGGCGGCCTGGCGCTGACGGCGCTGTAAACACCGGTCCAAAAGCCGCGCCCGGTTTGCTATGATGCTGCCATCACTTACCGTAAAGGCACTCCATGAAGGGCGATCCCAACATCATTCGGCTGCTGAACGCGCAGCTGACCAACGAGCTGACCGCAGTCAACCAGTACTTCCTGCATGCGCGCATGTACAAGCACTGGGGTTTCACCAAGCTCGGCAAGAAGGAATACGACGAATCGATCGGCGAAATGAAACACGCCGACCGCCTGATCGACCGGATCCTGATGCTCGACGGCCTGCCCAACCTGCAGGCACTGCACAAGCTGCTGATCGGCGAATCGACCCAGGAAATGCTGGAATGCGACCTCAAGCTGGAGCGTGCGGCGCAGATCACGGTCAAGGAAGGCATTGCCGCCGCCGAGGTCGCGCATGACTACGTGTCGCGCGACCTGCTGCTGGATATCCTCGCGGATACCGAAGAGCATATCGAGTGGCTGGAGACGCAGCTGGACCTGATCGTCAAGGTCGGGATTCAGAATTACCTGCAGAGCCAGATCGGCGAAGTCTGAGATTTCAGGTAGCCGAAACACCGTCGCCCCTGCGCAGGCAGGGCCCCAAGTTCGCAATGACGCGCAAGACTTGGGCCCCTGCCTTCGCAGGGGCGACGTTTTTACGCTGCCGGAGCAACAAGCTGCGCGGCTACGCGGCGCTCACGCCGCCCGCCAGCCAGCGCCGCGCCCACTTGTCATAGAAACCCATATCCTGCGGCACCGCCCCGGTCACCGCGCAGATCGCCCCGGCGAACTCGTTCGCCCGCGCCAGCGTCAGTTCCAACGGCCAGCCGCGCGCCCGTCCCAGCAGGAAAATCGCCGAGAAGGCATCGCCCGCCCCCACCGTATCGATGACGTAGGGCGGCACCGGGTTGTCGCGGTTGGCGACCAGGCTGCCGTCGCTGCCGAAATAGACCGAGCCGCGGTGGCCCAGGGTCACGATCAGCGCTTCCAGTGAAAACCGGTCCATCAGGGCGCGGCAGGCCGCGTGCACTTCCTCGGTCGACATCGGGGTATCGTCCGGCGCGATCTGGAAATACCACTGGAACAGCGCCTGCAGTTCTTCCTCGTTGACTTTGACGATGTCGGCCGCCTGCAGCGCGGCGCCGACGATCGCTTCGTCGACCTGGCCGGGAAACAGGTTGAGGTCGAGGAAGCGCTTGGCCTGCGGCGCGGCCGCCAGCACCGCCGCCAGTGCCTGGCGCGAGCGCTCGCCGCGCTGGGCCAGCGTACCGAAGTAGACGATGTCCGGCGCCATGCCGGCCACGGTCGCGGCCACGGCGGCGGCCGCGGTCTCGGGGTCGATGAAATCGTAGGCCTGGCGCGGCAGGAGGACGCTGCGCGCAGACGGTCCCATCCGCGCCGCCGTGCGCTCGACGGCGACCCGGCCGGTTTCTTCCATCGTATCGACCTGCAGCCCGGTTTCCGGCATGACGAAGCGTTCGAACTCCGCACGCACGGCCGCGCCGTTGCGGTCGTCGCCAATGCGCGTGATCAGCAGCGGCGGCGCCATGAAGGCCGCCAGGTGGCGCGCCAGGTTGAACGGGGCGCCCCCCAGCTTCGCGGCGTCCGTGCCATCCTCAACCAGCACCTCGCCGAACACTATCGCCATCCCGCTCCAAGTCCGCATACACGTCTTCCGTTCGCTCGATTGCACCGCCGGCATTGTAGCGCACCAGCCGGACCGCCATGGCGGCGCAGACCAGCAGCACACCCGCCAGGCGGATCACGTTTTCGGGATTCCCGCCCAGCCAGCTGTGATAGTACAACGGCAGCGTGAAGATCTGGATGATCATCGGGATCACGATGAACATGTTGAAGATGCCCATGTAGACGCCGGTGCGCTCCGGCGGCAGGCTGGACGCCAGGATCACGTAGGGATTGCCCATCATGCTGGCCCACGCCAGGCCGATGCCGACCATCGGCACCAGCAGCAGCACCGGTGTATGGATGTGCGGGATCGCCAGCATGCCAACGCCGGCCAGCGCCAGGCACACGGCGTGCACGACGTGCGGGCCATGGCGGCGCGCGAACGGCACCAGCGCAAACGCGGCCAGGAAGGCGACGAAGTTGTAGAACGCGCCGATCTGGCCGTTCAGCAGGCCGGCGTCGCGGAAGCCCGGGGAAGCGGCATCACTGGTGCCGAACAACGTACGCGCCAGCGACAGCGTGATGAACTGCCAGTAGCAGAACATCGCGTACCACTGGAACAGCTTGACCAGCGCCAGCTGCTTCATCGTGGGCGGCATGTCGCGTAGCGCCGCGCCGATCTCGGCCAGCGTATGGCGCCAGCCGGCCGGCGCAGCGCGCAGCGCCGCCAGCGTCTCGGCCGGCAACGGGTCCTCGGGCGTCGTGCGCACCGACCACAGGACCGACAGCAGCGAACAGACGGCGCCGATGAGGAAGGCGGCCACGACGACCTGCGGAATGTTACTGCCGTTGACGGCGTCCTTGTTCATGCCGAGCCACACCAGCAGCGAGGGCGTCAGGTAGGCCAGCGTCTGTCCCAGTCCGGTGAAGGCGCTCTGCGTCAGGAAGCCGAGCGAATGCTGGCTGGCGGGCAGCTTGTCGCTGACGTAGGCGCGGTAGGGTTCCATGGTGACGTTGTTGGCCGAGTCGAGGATCCACAGCAGGCTGGCCGCCATCCACAGCGTCGGGCTGTACGGCATCAGGAGCAGGCCGATGCTGCACAGGATGGCGCCGATCAGGAAATACGGGGTGCGGCGCCCCCAGCGGCTGACGGTGCGGTCGCTCATGGCGCCGATCAGCGGCTGCACCAGCAGGCCGGTGACGGGGCCGGCCAGCCACAGGTAGGGCAGGCTCGCCTCGTCGGCGCCGAGATACTTGTAGATCGGGCTCATGCTGCTCTGTTGCAGCCCGAAGCTGAACTGGATGCCGAAGAATCCGATGTTCATGTTGACGATCTGCCAGAACGTCATGCGCGGCTTAAGCGGGGACATCGGTTCTCCTCAGGCGTGGAACCAGCGTTCGATGAAAGGACGATAGAAGGCCGTGTCGGCCGGCACCGCGCCGACGATGCCGCAGACGGCACCGGCGAATTCGTTGGCGCGTGCCAGCGTGAGGTCGAGCGACCACCCGCATGCCCGGCCCAGCAGGAACACGGCGGAAAAGGCGTCGCCGCCCCCCACCGTGTCCGCCAGTTGCGGCGGCCGCACCGGCAGGGGTGTGACATGGTAAGCACCGTCGGCGCCGAAATACACGGCGCCGCGCGGTCCCAGCGTCACGATCAGGCCGGTCAGCTTGAACACGCGCAGCAGGATCGCGCACGCGCGGCGCACCTCGGCACTGCCCATGTCGTCGGTACGCAGGCGCGTGTGCGTGTACCAGCCGAACAAATCCAGCAATTCCTCTTCGTTGACCTTGACGATGTCGGCCGCGTGCAGCGATGCGAACACGCAGCGTTCGGTCACATGCCCGGCGCGCACGTTGAGGTCCAGGTAGTGGCAGGCGGTTTCCGCCGCCAGCAGCCCGGTCAAGGCGAGGCGCGACTGCGGCTCACGCTGGGCCAGGGTGCCGAAATACAGCGTCCCGGGGGCGGCCGCGGCCAGGGCGGAGATGGCCGGTTCCGCTTCGATCGCATCGTAGGCCTGGTGCGGCAGGATCGTGAACCGATGGTCGCCGCCCTTGCCGTCCGTGCAGCGTTCGACGCGCACGACGCCGGTCGGCAGCGCGCCATCCACCTGCAGCCCGGCCGTGGACAGGCCGAAGCGCGCGAACTCGGCGCGCATGCGGGCGCCGTTCTCGTCCTGTCCGATGCGGGTCAGCATCAAGGCCTCCTGGCCCAGCGCCGCCAGGTGGCGTGCCACGTTGAAGGGGGCGCCGCCCAGGACCTGGCGGTCGCCGAAATCGTCGACCAGCGCCTCGCCGAACACGGCGATCGCGGCCTGCTTCGGATGTGTCATCTTGCTTCCTCCATGGTGTCGCCCAGGTGCCGGCCGCTGCGCCGATCCAGCCAGGCCTGGTCCCAGGGTGCCAGCGCCAGCGTGCCGGCGCCGCCGAGCGCGTGCAGGTCGACCACCAGCGTGCGCGCCGAAAAATTGAACAGAACCAGGACATGCTCACCGCGCGCCAGCGCCAGCAGCGCCGGGTCGGCAGCGTCCAGCGCCGTGCACGGCACGCCCGCGGCCAGGTCCGGCAGTTGGCGGCGCAGGCGGATCAGGCGGCGCAGGCCGGCATAGGCGCGCCCGGTCGGGCTGGCCGGGTCGTGGCGCTGCGCCGCGCGCGCCTCGTCGAACGGCGCGCGCTGGATCCAGCGGCTGTCGTGCGCACGCGCCGGGTCGTCGCGGTAAGTCTGGTCGTTCGGCATGGCCAGTTCGTCGCCCATGTACAGGACCGGCAGGCCGCCGAAGCACAGCGCCAGGCCATGCACGAGCAGCAGGCGGCGCAGCGCGAGTTCGATGGCCTGCTCCGACGTCGCCGCCCCCAGGCCGCACAGGGCGGCCGCCGTGCCGTTGGTGGCCAGACCGCCCTGGAATCCGACGCCGTCGGCGTAGCCGGCGCCGTCGTTATAGAAGTGCGCGACCGCGGCCAGGCGATCCAGACTGCCCGCCTCGGCCAGCAGGTGCTTCCAGCCGATGTCGTCATGGCAGCGCACGTAGGTCAGCCAGCTTGCGCCGGGCGGCAGCGGCGGCGTGGCGGCGGCCACCGCGCGCACCAGGCCCGCATCCTGCTCGGCCAGCGCGGCCCAGCCGGCCGTCATCAGGGTACTGTGGTAGGCCAGGTGGCACTCGGGCGCGTCGGCGCTGCCGAAATAGCCGGGCAGCTCGCGCGTTGGCACGATCGCCTCGGCCTTCAGCAACACGCCGGGGGCGGCGATGTCGACCAGGGCGCGCAGCGCCTGCAGCAGCAGGTGGGCCTCGGGCTGGTTCATGCAGTCGGTGCCGAGACGCTTCCACAGGAAGGCGGTGGAATCGAGGCGGAACACGTCGATGCCGCGGTTGGCCAGGCGCAGCATGGCCGTCGCCACCGCCGCGAACACCGCCGGGTTGGCGTAGTTCAGGTCCCACTGGAACGGATAGAAGGTGCTCCACACCCAGCCGCCCATGGCCGGGACCTGGGTGAAGTTGCCGGGCGCCGCCTCCGGGAACACCTGGCCCAGGGTACGCTCGTAGGCCTCGGCCGCGTCGCGGTCCAGCACATGGAAAAAGGCACGCAGGTCGGGGTCGCCGGCGGCTGCGCCCTGGGCCCACGGATGATCGTCCGCCACATGGTTCAGGATCATGTCGGCACACAGGCTGATCCCCGCCTCGCGCAGCCCTGCGGTCAGGTCTTCGAGGTCGGCCATGCTGCCCAGGCGCGGGTCGACTTCGTCGAAACTGGCGACCGCGAAGCCGCCGTCGCTCTCGCCGGCGCGCGGGCGCAGGAACGGCAGCAGGTGCAGATAGGTCACCCCCAGTTCGCGCAGGTGCGGAATACGCGCCGCCACGCCGCGCAGGCTGCCGCCGAAACGGTCGGCGTAGGCACTGTAGCCGAGCATGTCCGGGGAACAAAACCAGTCCGGACGGTCTTCGCGGTGGGCGTCGAGCGCCTGCAGCGTGGCCGGGCGCGCCGCCATCAGTTGCCCGACCTCGGCCATCAGGTCGTCGAACCAGGCGGCGTGGCCGGGCAGATGGCCGTACAGCCGTTGCAGGCGGTCGCCGAGCACGGCCTGGCGGCGCGCGAAACGCCCCTCCGCAGCGGCGTGCCGGTGCGCGGGTAATGCGTCGAGCAGTCGACGCAAGGAAGTGGACATCATCAAGGATCTCGAAAAAATCGGTAGGAACGGGACACGCCGGGGGCCAGGGGGCGCCGGCTCCCCCTGTATACATCAGAAATACATCAGAACGCGTACTTGACGCTGGCCTTCACGGCACGGCCCGTGATCGAACGCGCGGCGTGGCCGTCGCTCTCGATCTCGGTGTAGCCGATCCGGTTGAACAGGTTGTTGGCGCTCAGCGCCAGCTGCACCTTCGGGGTCAGCTGGTAGTTGAGGAAAGCGTGCACCACGGTATAGCCGGGCAGGACCAGCGTGTTGGCGTCGTCGCCCCAGCTCTTGCCGGTGCCGACGACGGTCAGGCCGAAGCTGGCCGGACCGAGGTCATAGCCCGGTGTCAGCTGGTACACGGTGCGTGCCTGGCGCCGCGGCGTGTGGCCGATGACGGCTTCGCCGCCGGGCGCCGTGGCCGTGATCTCGGCGTCGGTCAGGGTCAGGCCGCCGTTGACGTGGAAGTCGCCGGCGCGCCAGGCCGCTTCCAGTTCCACGCCCTTGGCGTCGTAACTGTTGGCGGTCGACAGCTGGGTCGTGGCCTCGTAGTTGGTTTCGCGGGTGCGGGCGCGGAACAGCGTCACGAAGGTGCTCAGGCCGCCGCTGCGCCATTTCACGCCGCCTTCCAGCTGCTTGACGGTATTGATGCTGATCGGTGCGCTGCCGTCCAGCGGCGCGCCGAACAGGATACGGTCGGCATTGAAGGCGACGCCTTCGCTGGTGCGCGCGAACAGCGCCAGCGCCGGGGTGACGCGCCAGTTGCCGCCCACCGAATACGAGGTGTGGCCAATGTCGTAGTCGACGCGCTGCGCGGTGGCGGGCACGTAGGCCGCGGCGCCGGTGGCGATGTTCGCGCTGCCGCCGGCGTGCTGGCGGTCGCGGCGCACGCTGGCGTCGAGGTTGACGGCGCCCTGCTCCCAGCCGATGTTGGCGTAGGGCGAATTGGTCCTGTAGTCGACGTCGACGGCGCGCGAGCAGCAGGCGCCGAAGGCCGGGCCGACATAGCCGGGCGTCGTGCTCGCCGTGCGCAGCAGGGCCGGCTGGTCGCCGCTGGCCTGCATCAGGTACTGGTTGAAGTTCCAGGTCAGGCCCAGCTTTTGCATCGAACTATACCAGCCGGCGGTCAGGTTCAGCTTGGCGCCGCCGTCGATGCGGAAGGTCTTGGTCAGGCGCGCGTCGTTGAGGGTGTTGCCGGCGTCGTCGATCGAGGTGTTGAAGACCACGGCATTGAATGCCCGGCCGTTGTAGGCCTGGCCGGTGCGCGGACCGGTGGCGAAGGTGTAGCTGCCGACGGTGCCGCTGTCGGCCGGGAACACGCCGATGAAGCGGCCGCTGTTGTTGGCCTTGCGGAAGCGGTCGGTCACGGTCCAGCCGTTGCCGAGGTCGAACGATCCCTCCAGGCCGAGCGCATTGCTCTTGACCGACAGCCCCTCGTTGACGTCGCTCGCGACCTGGCCGTTGCCCTTGGTCAGGGACAGGTCCTTGACCCAGTACGGCGAATAGAAGGACGCATTGCGCGGGTCGATGCCGGCGATCTCGGCGATATGGCCATTGCTGACCGTGACCGGCACCGGCAGCGCCGTCGGGCTGCGGTCGTCGAGGTGCTTGAGCGAGACGCGCACGTAGCCGCCATCGAACTCGTGGGTGAAATTGGCGCGCAGTTGGCCGCCGCGCTCCTGCTTGACGCCGGTGTCGCGGATGCCCTCGCCATAGCGGTAGAAGCCGCCGACGAAGAAGCGGTCGCGGTTCGAGAGCGGCGCGCCATAGTTGAAATCGACACGGGTGCTGTCGTAGTCCAGGCCACGCGACAGGCCGATGCTGCCGCCCGCTTCCTTGCCGTCCCGGGCGATGAAATTGATGATGCCGCCGGGCGAGTTGGTCGCCAGGGTCGAGGCCGAGCCGCCGCGCACGACCTCGACATGGTCGAGGGTGCCGTCGATCTTGACGAAGCTGTCGGGGGTGGTGAAGTTGATGTCGCCGAACTGCAGCACCGGCAGTCCGTCTTCCTGGATCTGCACATAGCGTGCGCCGCCGGCGGAGATCGGGACGCCGCGCACGGTGATGTTGGCATTGCCTTCGCCGCCCGAGGACTCCGAACGCACGCCGGGAATCGCGCGCAGCACGTCCGCCGCGCTGGTCGGGGCCAGGTTCTGGATCGCATCGGCTTCCAGCGTGCTGACCGAGACGCTCGACCTCATCTTGCTCGAGCCGAGCGGCGTCCCGGTCACGACGATGCGCTCCATCTTCAGGCCATCGGCCGCCTGCGCAGCGGCTGGAACGGTTTCCTGGGCATGCGCCGCACCCAGGTGCAGCAAGGCCAGCGCCACGGCGTGTGCCGTGTGCTTCATTCGAACTTCCATGTCTCCTCCGGTTTTATTTGGTCGCCATTCGGCGTTCTCGGCGCCGCATCGGCACGCAGCCATTATTTCCTGAAATTTAGTTTATTGCAATCGATTGCAATCTTGTTGTTAAAACGACTCACCTGCTCGCTATGCGGGCAAATCGCCGTGAGGCGCAAAATATCGCCGGCATCTTGCAAACGTTTTCAATTAAAAATGCAGCATGGGTAGCCGCAACAGCGGCGATGGCGGTTCAGGCGCTGGTGCGGACGATCAGTTCGGTCGGCAGCAGGACCGAAGGAGCGGGTTTGCCGTCGAGGCAGGAGAGCAGCGCGTCCACCAGGGCGCGTGCGGCGACCTCGCGCGGCTGGCGCACCGTCGTCAGGGGCGGATGAAAATAGCCGGCAAGTTCGATATCGTCGTAGCCGACCACGGCCACGTCGGACGGCACCTCCCGGCCCTGCGCGCGCAGGCCGTGGATGGCGCGCATGGCAAGCAGGTCGCTGGCGGCGAACAGCGCGTCATAAACGGCGCCACGGCGCGCCAGTTCCTCGACCGCCTGTCCACCGCTCTCGGGCAGGAAGGAAGCGGCGACATGCAGTTGCGGGTCCGGTTCGAGGCCATGGGCGGCCAGCGCGGCCGCGTAGCCGCGGTGGCGCAGCGCCACCTCGGGCAGCGTGATGTCGCCGAGAAAGGCGATACGGCGCCGGCCTTGCGCCAGCAGGCGTTCGGTCGCCAGGCGGCCACCGGCGACGTTGTCGCCGCCGACCGTGGTGTACAGCTGCTGCGGCAACTGGGCGCCCCAGACCACGAACGGCACGCCGCGCGCGGCGATCCGGTTGAGCTCTTCATGATGGCGGCCCTGGCCGATCAGGACCACTCCGATGACACGGCCGGCGTCGAACGGCGCGGCCGCCGCGTCGACCTGGTCGGCATCGACGCGCGAGACCAGGATGTCGAAGCCCTGCTCGCTGAAGGCATCGGCCAGGCTGCCCAGCATCGACAGGAAGAACGGATCGGACAGTTGCTGGCGGGTCGCCTGCTCGATCGGAATGACGACGGCCACGGTGCGGTTCTGCTGCAGCCGCAGGTTCTGCGCACCGATGTTGATCACGTAGTTCAGCGAGCGCGCCAAATCGAGGATGCGATCGCGCGTCTCCTGGTTGACCAGGGGACTCTGGTTCAGCGCACGCGAGACGGTCGACGTCGACACGCCGGCCAGGCGCGCGATGTCGGCCATTTGCAAGCGCCGGGACGTCGACGTCGACATGGCGTGCTCAGCGCGGAACGGTATCCTTGAACGACGCGCGTTCGGACAGCTTGTCGAACAGGCGCGCCAGGTTCGGATAGTCGCCGCGCCAGTCGATCTCGGGGAAGCGCAGCGACAGCCAGCCCAGCACGCAGCCGACGGCGACGTCGGCCAGCGTGTAGTGGATGCCCATGCAGAACGGCTGCTCGCCCAGGTTCTCGGACATGACGCGCAGGCCGTTGCGGACCTTGCCCTGCTGGCGATCGATCCAGGCCTGGCTCTGCAGCTCGGGCGGGCGCTGGGTACGTTCCAGGTAGGCCAGCACGGCGGCGTCGCCGACGCCGTCGGCCAGCGCTTCCCAGACCTTGACGTTGGCGCGGTCGCGGCTGTTGGCGGGCAGCAGCTTGCAGACCGGGGTCAGGGTGTCGAGGTATTCGGCGATCACGCGCGAATCGTACATGGCGCTGCCCTCTTCCATGACCAGGCAGGGCACCTTGCCGAGCGGGTTGGAGGCCGAGATCTTGGTATCGCTCGACCACACGTTTTCGAGCTCGAACACGTAGTCGAGCTTCTTCTCTGCCAACACGACGCGCACCTTGCGCACATAGGGACTGGTGACAGAACCGATGAGTTTCATAAATGCTCAGATTAGGGGAGTGGCAGACAGTATAGAGCATCGGGCTTACCCCGGTCGAGCGGACGGCATCTCCTTGCAACGCCTGCCAAAATGCGACTTGACAAACGCGCCCCGGTGGTAAAATCGCGGTCTTTGCCATCTAAGCGCCGCCTCGGGCGCCTGCCTGCCATGACCACTACCGCACCCTACTCCACCCTGTCGGCCCTGTCCCCGCTGGACGGCCGCTACGCCGCCAAGACCGACAAGCTGCGCCCGATCCTGTCGGAGGCCGGCTTCATGCACCACCGCGTGAAGGTGGAGATCGCCTGGCTGCAGGCGCTGGCCCAGGCCGGCTTCGCCGAACTGAAGCCGTTTTCGCCCGAAGCGGTCGCGCTGCTGGACAAGCTGGCCGCCGACTTCTCGGAAGCCGACGCCGCCCGCATCAAGGAAATCGAAGCGGTCACCAACCACGACGTCAAGGCGGTCGAGTACTGGCTGAAGGAACAGGTCAAGGATGTGCCGGAACTGGTCGCGGCCAGCGAATTCATCCACTTCGCCTGCACCTCGGAAGACATCAACAACACCTCGCACGGCATGATGCTGAAAGCGGCGCGCGACGGCGTGATCCTGCCGTCGCTGCAAGCCCTGATCGCCAAGCTGACCGAGATCGCGCACATCAACGCCGACCTGCCGATGCTGTCGCGCACCCACGGCCAGACCGCCAGCCCGACCACCCTGGGCAAGGAATTTGCCAACGTGGTCGCGCGCCTGCAGCGCGCTGTCCACCGCATCGCCGACGTCGAGATCCTCGGCAAGATGAACGGCGCGGTCGGCAACTACAACGCCCACCTGTCGGCGTACCCGGGCTTCGACTGGCCGGCCTTCTCGAAGAACGTGATCGAGCAGCGCCTCGGCTTGACGTTCAATCCGTACACCATCCAGATCGAACCGCACGACTACATGGCCGAGATGTTCGATGCGATCGCGCGCACGAATACGATCCTGCTCGACCTGAACCGCGACATCTGGACCTATGTCTCGCTGGGCTACTTCAAGCAGAAGTTGAAGGCCGGCGAGATCGGCTCGTCGACCATGCCCCATAAAGTCAACCCGATCGACTTCGAGAACTCGGAAGGCAACCTGGGCCTGGCCAATGCGGTGCTGCGCCACATGGCCGATAAACTGCCGGTGTCGCGCATGCAGCGCGACCTGACCGACTCCACGGTCCTGCGCAACATCGGCGTCGGCTTCGGCTACGCGCTGCTGGCCTACGACAGCTGCCTGCGCGGCCTGAACAAGCTGGAAGTGAACCCGCAGCGCCTGGCGGCCGACCTGGACGCCAACTGGGAAGTGCTGGCCGAGCCGGTGCAGACCGTGATGCGCCGCTACGGCATCGAGAACCCTTACGAACAGCTGAAGGAACTCACGCGCGGCAAGGGCATCACCCGCGAAGCGCTGCAGGAGTTCATTAACGGACTGGCGTTGCCGCAGGAAGCCAAGGACCTGATGCTGGGGATGACGCCGGCGAACTACATCGGCCTGGCGGCGCAGCTGGCCAAGGCGATCTGAGCGTCAGCGTGAAACAAGCGCTAGCGTGAGATGAGCGCTAGCGCGTAAATGTTGCCCCTGCGCGTCGCCCCTGCGCAGGCAGGGGTCCAAGTTTTCGGTACGCCACTAACTTGGGCCCCTGCCTTCGCAGGGGCGACGATTTTGAGGTTACGTATTTTTCGTACGCCGCCTCTGCCCTACCTCTGCCACACCAGCTTGATCCCCACCGTCCGCGGCACCTCCGTCCTGATCGGCACCGACCCATACTCGGCATGCCCGCCATTCAGGTTGGTCCCGATCACCGACACTTCCACCCCCGGCGCAATCCGCCAGCCGAAGCGCGCGTCGAGCGCGGTATAGGCATCGACCGCCGGCCGCGTCGCGCCGACGTGGCGCAGAGACACTTCCAGCTCGCGTGCGGCGTCGATGGTCCAGCTCGAGCGCAGCTGCGCCGTATAGGCCGGATCGAAGCCGGCGGCCAGCGTGCTGGCCGTGTCGCGGCTGCCCGGCTTCAGGCTGAACGCCTCGTGCAGCGCGGTGGCGCCGGCCGACAGGCGCCAGCTGTCGCTGAGCTGCAGGCTGCCCCAGGCTTCGATGCCGTGCGAGTGCCCCTGCATGCCGTTGCCGAACATGATCTGGCTACCGTCTGCCGACAGCTCCTGCGTGCGCAGGTGGTCGTACAGGTTGCGGAAGGCAGTCACCGACCACGCCATGGTGCGGCCGGCCTGGCCGCGGTAGCCGAGTTCGAACACGCGCGCGACTTCGGCGCGTATCTGGCTGCCGCCGGCCAGCAGGTAGGGCGGCACGCCGGGAACGTAGGTGTCGGCGTCCAGGCGCGACGGCGCGCGTACGGTGCGCGAGGCGCCGGCCCACAACGAATGCAGCGGCGTCGCATGCCAGGACAGGCGCAGCGTCGGCAGGAACTCGGCGCCGGTGTACGGGTTGCGCTCGTAGCGCGCGCCCGCGGTCAGGCGCAGGTCCCTGCGCAGCGCGATCTCGTCCTGGGCGAACAGGCTGGCCCAGGCCTGGCGGTCCTCGGCCGGCAAAAAGGCGACGAAGCGGCTGTTGTCGACATGGTCGCGGTCGTAGCGGTATTCGCCGCCCCAGACGATCGTGTGCGCGCCGAGCGGCGCCAACGCATGCTGGAACTGGATGTCGGCGATGTCGACCGAGTCGGTGAAGGTCGGCCGCAGCTTGCGGTAGCGGGTGTCGTAATACGCCTGCACGGCCACGCTGGCGCCGTCGTCGAGCGCACGCTCCCAGCGTCCGCTCAGGTTGGCGCCGTGGGTGTCGATGTCGCCCAGGCCCATCCCCGCCCCGGGCGCCGCGATCACGCCGGGTGCCGGCTGGCCCTGGCGCCCGCGCCAGGCATTGGCGATCACGTCCCAGCGGTCGGCGCCGCGGCGCCAGTCGGCGCGCAGGCCGACCTGGCCCTGGGTCCAGTCGTCGTCGAGCCGCCCACCGGCGGCCAGTGTGCCGTGGCCGATACCGAACACCTTGCCGTAGACACGCCAGTTGCGCGGACCGCTGCCGCTGCCGCTATCGCTGCCGCCGCCGTGGCGGAAGGCCAGCTGGGCGCCGTCCTCGTCAGCGCGCAGCATGGCCAGGTCGCCGCGGGTGTCGCGCGCGGCGCGGGTGGTGATATTGATCACGCCGTTGACCGCATTCACGCCCCACAGCGTACCGCCCGGCCCGCTGATGACCTCGATACGCTCGACGTCTTCCAGCATCACGTCCGGCTCGTCCCAGAACACGCCCGAGAACAGCGGCGAATACACCGAGCGGCCGTCGATCATGACCAGCAGCTTGTTGGCCGGACTGTTGCCGGTGCCGTTCATGCCGCGCGCCGCAATGAAATAGTTGGCATTGCTGCTGCGCGCCACCTGCAGGTTGGGCGCCAGGCGCAATACCTCCGGCAAGCTGCGCGCGCCCGAGCGGCGGATGTCATCAGCCGTGATCAAGAATACCGAGGCCGGCGCCTCCTGCAAGCGCTCCGGCCGGCGCGACACCGAGATGATGTCGATGTTCGCCAGTTCTTCGATCGACAGGTCGGCGAAGTCGGCGGGCGAACGCGGCTTGCCATCGTCATCGGCGGTCTGGGCGTGTACGGTAGGCAACGCGAGTGCCGCCAGCACCACGGCGATCGCGGGAACAAACCTGCTCATGCGTAATTAAGAGAAACGATCATGTCCAACAATTATCTTTTATAAATTTGGTGCGTCAACATTTTACCTTCCCCGGTCCGGCGTCTTTAACATGAACGCAACATATCGTGTATTGGCGGCCTGGCAGCATGCGAGGTAGCAGCGATTGTCCCACTGACTGAACAATGTTATCCGTTCATCTGTCTTCCAAGCAAAAGATGGAACGGTTACAGTCTCGCTATCGGCAATGAGTCAGCGCAGCAATATTGTTTGATAAGATCTGTGCCGATCCGTATTGACGACCATTCACCGGGACCCATCATGCAGCGCTACACCACGACCGCTATTGCGCTTCACTGGCTAATCGCCGTGCTGATCATCGGCGCGTTCACGCTGGGCCTGGTCATGACCGACATCCCCGGTCTTACGCCAACCAAGCTGCGCTATTATTCCTGGCACAAATGGGCGGGCGTGACCGTCATGCTGCTGGCCGTGCTGCGCCTGTTGTGGCGCCTGCGGCACCGCCCACCGGCGCTGCCGGCGTCGATGCCGGCCTGGCAGCGCGGCGCGGCGCATGGCCTGCATCACCTGCTGTACGTGTGCATTTTTGCCGTGCCGCTGTCCGGCTATTTTTATTCGCTGGCGGCGGGCGTCCCGGTCGTCTGGTTCGGCCTGGTCAAGCTGCCGGTGTTCATCGCCAAGGACCCGGCGCTGGCAGCGACGCTGAAGGGCGTCCACTACTGGATCAATATGACGATGGCCGCGCTGGTCGCCCTGCACGTGCTGGCCGCGCTGAAGCATGCCGTCGTCGACCGCGACGGTACCCTGCGCCGCATGCTGCCCGGCCGTTCAACCTGAGGAGATACCATGACACTTCGCGCCACCCTTGCCGCCGTATTTGCCGTGACCACGCTGGCGGCGGCCGCCGCCCCACTGAAAACCGACGTCGCACGCAGCAGCGTCTCGGCCGTATTCAAGCAGATGGATGCGGCGGTCGAGTCGAAGTTCACCCGTTTCAATGCGCAGATCGATTACGATGCCGCACACCCGGACAAGGCCAGCGCGCGGGTCGACATCGATACCGCCAGCCTCGACATCGGCTCGCCCGAGTACAACAAGGAAATCGCCAAGAAGGAGTGGTTCAATGCGGCCCAGTTCCCGAAAGCCAGCTTCGTGTCGACGGCCATCAAGCCGGTCGCCGCGGGCAAGCTCAACGTCAGTGGCAAGCTGACCATCAAGGGCCGTACCCAGGACGTCAGTTTCCCGCTCAGCGTGAAACCGGAAGGCGGCAGGCAGGTCTTCGAAGGCCAACTGCCGATCAAGCGCCTCGCCTTCAATATCGGCGAAGGCGAATGGAAGGACACCGGCATCGTCGCCGATGAAGTCGTGATCAAGTTCCGCGTAGCAGCTGCACAATAAGCAGCGCAGTAATCAGCAATACTCATTCAACCAAGAGGAAAACACGTGAAAATCAAGCACATCGCCCTGGCCCTGCTGGCCGCCGCCAGCACCACCGCTGCCTTCGCCGCCGACACCTACAAAGTCGACCCGACCCACACCTACCCGAGCTTCGAAGCCGACCACTTCGGTGGCCTGTCGGTCTGGCGCGGCAAGTTCAACAAGACCGAAGGCAACATCGTCTACGACAAGGCTGCCAAGAGCGGCACCATCGACATCACCATCGACACCAACAGCATCGACTTCGGCAACGACGCGCTGAACGCGCACGCCAAGAAGGACGAACTGTTCGACACCACCAAGTTCCCGACCGCGACCTACAAGGGCAAGCTGGTGTTCAAGGGCGACGCCCCGGCCACCGTCGACGGCCAGCTGACGCTGCACGGCGTGACCAAACCGGTCACCCTGACCGTCAACAAGTTCAAGTGCATGATCAACCCGATGACCAAGAAGGAAGTCTGCGGCGCCGACGCCTCGGGCAGCTTCAAGCGCAGCGATTTCGGCGTGAGCTACGGCGAAGCATACGGCTTCAACATGGACGTCAAGCTGGCGATCCAGGTGGAAGCGGTCAAGCAGTAATCGTTCGCGCTACGCGCAAAAAAGCCCCGGGGCCTTGCGGCCCCGGGGCTTTTTTACTTGATCTCTGATCCCTGATTTACTGCGTCAGGCGTCGCTCAGATTCAGATGCCGTTGTGATTGGAATCACCCGGGATCGCGCGCTCGACCTTTTCCCAGGCCGCGCGGCTGGCCGACTTGGCTTGCGGCCAGGTCAGGCGCGAGTTGCCCTTGACGCGATCCCACTCGCCCGCGAAGTGCGTCTCGGCCGTGTCGTAGTCGGGGAAGCGGCGCGCGTTGTTGTAGCCCAGTGCGTAGGCCGGCGCGTAGTCGTCGTAGGTGTAGCCCGGGGTGTAGCCGGATGCGGTCTGGTAGTTGTTGCGCCAGTAAGCGTCTTCCTCGGTCGGGTTGACCAGGTGGCCGGCGCCCTTGCCGAGCATGCCGCCGGCGATGCCGCCGATAGCCGCGCCGGCTGCCATGCCGATCGGGCCGCCCACTGCGCCGATGGCCGCGCCGGCTGCAGCGCCGCCGCCGGTGCCGACGCCGCCGGCCAGGTTGTGCTCATGCAGCTCGTCGCCCGCTTTCGGGTTCACGACTTCGCCCGCGCCCTTGCCGGCCATGCTGCCGGCGATACCGCCGATGGCGGCACCGGCCACGGCACCGATCGGGCCGCCCACGGCACCGACCGAGGCGCCCGCGATGGCGCCGGCACCGGCACCGGTACCCTGGGCCAGGTTGTGTTCATTCAGGCGGTCGTCCGACTTCGGGTTCACGACTTCGCCCGCACCACGGCCGGCTGCACCGCCGGCCAGGCCGCCGATCGCGGCACCTGCCGCCATGCCGATCGGGCCGCCGATGGCACCGGCTGCCGCGCCCATTGCTGCACCGGCGCCTGCGCCCACGCCCTTGGACAGGTGGTGCTCGCCCAGGTCGTCGCCGGCCTTCGGATTGATGACTTCACCGGCACCCTTGCCAGCCAGGCCCCCGGCGATGCCGCCGATGGCTGCACCGGCCACGGTTCCGATCGGACCGGCAGCCGAGCCGATCGCTGCGCCGGTGGCGGCACCTGCCAGCGCGCCGACGCCGGTGCCGATCACGTGCGAACCGCCGTTATCGGTAAACGAACGCTGGATGTGCTCGACGTCGTCATCCGAGCGCGGGGTCACGCCCATCAGGATGCCGCCCTGGTTGATGCCTTCTTCATAGTGCTTGACGCGTTCTTCCGGGATGCCGGCACCGATCAGCGCGCCGATCAGGCCACCGGTGATGCCGCCGGCGCCGGCGCCGGCCAGGGCTGCTGCCAGCGGACCGGCAACGACCAGGCCCGCACCCGGGATCACCAGGCTGGTGCCGATGGCGGCCACGCCGGCCAGCACGGCGCCGATGGTGCCGCCGATACCGGCACCCGCAGCGGCGCCTTCGGCGGCCTTGCTGCCCAGTTCGGTTTCGGTATCGCCGAAGTGGGTTTCACGGGTGCTATCGGACATCATCAGGTTGACGTCATCCTTGCCGTAGCCGCGGGAAGACAGCGAGCTGTAGGCACGTTCTGCGCTGGCACGGTCCGGGAACAGGCCGGTCACCATACGGTTTTGTTTGGTCTGATCGTTGCTGTCGAAGATGCTCATGATGAAGTCCTTTCAAAGGTTGCGGTATTAGTCCGCTGTTGTATTGGGCACTGCTAGTGAAGCCACGATATGCCGCCCAGCAGTACCGCTCTGTTCGTTCACGCACTCTATTCAGATATTCGGTATGCAGCCTGACCAGGCGTTTGAAAAAGCCTTTTAAGAACGCACATCCGGTTTGCGCGTCTAACGTTCGTTGCCGCACCGACCTCGTGGTGTTCCCATCATTAGACTTTGCTCATGGCCTCAGCAATCAATTGGCCTGAAGTATGTTTTCCACTTTGAGGAGGAATCGTCATGTTGTTCATTATCTGGATCGTCGTGGGTGGTATTCTCGGTTGGCTCGCCAGCATGGTCATGAAAACGGACGCTGAACAAGGCATGATTCTTAATGTCGTGGTCGGTATCGTCGGCGCCTTCCTGGGCGGCTGGCTGCTTTCGCCGCTGTTCGGCACGGGCACCATCAACTCCGATGACTTCAGCGTGTCGTCGCTGCTGGTCTCGTTCCTGGGCGCAGTCATCCTGCTGGCCATCGTGAACCTGCTGCGTCGCGGCCGCGCTCGCTAATCGCATGCATCACCCCTGAAAACCAACGCTTATCCAGCGTTGGTTTTTTTTACGTCTACACCCAAAATTTTTATGCGCGTCAAGAGACCAATCGTATCCCTGATTTCCATCGTGGCCACCCTCGTCGTGGGCCTGCTCGTGCTGAATTTCATGCCGAGCGAAAAGAAGATCGATACCCAGCTGACGCGCGCGTACGACACCAACGATCCCCAGTTCCGGCGCTCGCTCGGCGTGCTGCTGGGACCGCCCATCATCGAGGGCAACAAGGCCGACGTGCTGCTCAACGGCGACCAGATCTTCCCCGCCATGCTGAAGGCGATCCGCGAAGCCCAGCACTCGATCAATTTCGAAACCTATATCTACTGGTCCGGCAGCATCGGCAAGGAATTCACCGATGCCCTGGCCGAACGCGCGCGCGCCGGCGTGAAAGTGCACGTGCTGCTCGACTGGATCGGCAGCATCAAGGTCGACGAAGCCTCCGTAGAAGAAATGCGCAAGGCCGGCGTGGAACTGCACCGCTACCACAAGCCGGTCTGGTGGAAGCTGACGCGCCTGAACAACCGCACGCACCGCAAGCTCTTGATCACCGACGGCCGCATCGGCTTTACCGGCGGCGTCGGCATCGCCGACAAGTGGCGCGGCAATGGCCAGGACGAAGACCACTGGCGCGACACCCATTTCCGCGTGGAAGGCCCGGTGGTCGGGCAGATGCAGGCCGTGTTCGGCGACAACTGGACCAAGGCCACCGGCGTCGTGCTCGACGGCCCGGATTACTACCCGGCGCTGCCGCCGCAGGGGTCGATGGCGGCCCAGATGTTTTCCAGCTCGCCCACCGGCGGCAGCGAAAGCATGCACCTGATGTACCTGATGGCGATCACCGCCGCGCGCCACACGATCCACCTGTCGAACGCCTATTTCGTGCCGGACGACCTGACCGTGCAGGCGCTGGTCGCCGCCGCCAGGCGCGGGGTCGAGGTGCGCATCATCACGCCCGGAAAAATCATCGATTCCGACGTCGTGCGCGCCGCCTCGCGCGAGCGTTGGGGCGACTTGCTGAAGGCCGGCGTCAAGATTGCCGAGTACCAGCCGACCATGTATCACGTGAAATCGCTGACCGTCGATTCGCTGCTGGTGTCGGTCGGCTCGACCAACTTCGACAACCGTTCGTTCAGCCTGAACGACGAGGCCAACCTGAACGTGCTCGACGCCGACTTCGCCAAGCAGCAGGAAGCCGTGTTCGACGACGACTGGAAGCGCGCGCGCCCGGTCACGCTGCAGCAATGGGAGAACCGCCCGTGGACCGACAAGCTGTCCGGCGAAATCGCCGCACTGGTCGGCGCGCAGCTGTAGGGTGGTCATCCCGCGCCCACGCAGAAGCGTGGACGCGGGACGACCACCCTACGAAGCTCGGGGTCAGAGCCCGGTGTTGATTTTTGGGGCTCTGACCCCGGTGTTCAGCCTGCAGCCCGGTATTCAGCCCCGGTGTTCAGCCTGCAGCCCGGTATTCAGCCCGGTGTTCAGCCTGCAGCCCGGTATTCAGCCCCGGTGTTCAGCCACTGGCCCAGGTATTCAGCCAGGCCCTGCCGGTCTGAAAATCATCAAAAGTAACGGTTGACGTTCGTCCATCGCTTTATGGATACTGTGGCGGCTCTTTCCGAGCCAAAAGATCACATCCCATAAGACACGGACGCCATGAAAAAATCGCTTCTTTCGCTAGCCATCCTCACCAGCTTCGCCGCACAAGCGGACGAAGGCATGTGGATGCCGCAGCAGCTGCCACAAGTAGCCAAGCAACTCAAAGCCGCCGGCCTGAAACTCGATCCCGCGACCCTGACCAAACTGACCGAATTCCCGATGGGCGCGGTGGTGAGCCTGGGCGGCTGCTCGGCGTCCTTCGTCTCGCCCCAAGGCCTGGTCATCACCAACCACCACTGCGTGTACAACAGCGTCGCCGTCAACTCGACGCCGCAGCGCGACCTGCTGGCCAATGGCTTCCTGGCGAAGACCCTGGCCGAAGAACTGCCGGCCGCGCCGGGCAGCCGCATCTTCGTGACCGAGGCGGTCGAGAACGTCAGCAACCGCATCGTCACCGCGGACGTCGCGAAGTTGACCGGCAAGGCGCGCGTGGAAGCGATGGAAAAGAACCAGAAGGCGCTGGTGGCCGAGTGCGAGAAGGACGCCGGCTACCGCTGCACCGTGGCCAGCTTCTACGGCGGCCTCGAGTTCTACCGCATCAAGCAGCTGGAAATCCGCGACGTGCGCCTGGTGCATGCGCCGCCGTCGGGCGTCGGCAAATTCGGCGGCGACACCGACAACTGGATGTGGCCGCGCCACACCGGCGACTACGGCTTCTACCGTGCCTACGTGAGCAAGGACGGCAAGGCCGCCGACTTCTCGAAAGACAATGTCCCCTACCAGCCGAAGCACGTGCTGAAGATCGCCAAGGAAGGCGTCAAGGAAGGCGATTTCATCATGGCGCTGGGCTACCCGGGCCGCACCAACCGCCACCGCCTGCCGTCGGAAGTGGCGTTCACCTTCGACTGGAACTACCCGGCCTTCGTGAAGGCTTCGGGCGAGACCCTGGCCGTGATCGACCGCGAAACCAAGAGCGATGCCGCCGCCCGGCTGAAATACGCGGGCCAGGTTGCCAGCGTCAACAATTACTATAAAAACCGCAAGGGCATGATCGCCAGCTACGAAGGCAGCGACATCCTGGCGCGCAAGACGGCCGAACACAACGCACTGAAAGCCTGGGTCAATGGCAACGCCGCGCGCAAGGCCGAATTCGGCGCCGACATCGACGCCGTCGAAAAGCTGATCGCCGAGCGCGATGCCGCGACCAAGCGCGATTTCTTCCTGAGCTACTCGACCCCGCGCTTCCTGAACTCGGCACGCACCCTGTACCGCCTGGCCAACGAGCGCACCAAGGCGGATGCCGAGCGCAAGTCGGGCTACCAGGAGCGCGACCTGCCGCGCCTGAATGCCGCCATCAGCGGCCAGGACCGGACCTACGTCGAGCCCGTCGACAAGGCGCTGGTGCTGAACTTCCTGAAACAATACAACGCGCAGCCGGCGGGTGAGCACAACGTCGCCTTCGACAACGCGCTCGGCATCAAGCCAGGCATGGATGACGCCGCACTGAAGGCCGCGCTGGACAAGATCTACGCCGGTTCGCAGCTGCAGAACAAGGACGTGCGCACCGCGTGGCTGAGCAAGTCGCCGGCTGAGTTCCAGGCCAGCAACGACAGCTTCATCAAGGCCGCCGTCGCCCTGTACGACGCCGACCGCAAAGAAGAAGCGCAAGAGGAAGAACTCGGCGGTAATATCCAGAAAGCCTATGCGAGCTACATGAAGGCGAAAATTGCATACATGAACAGCAAAGGCCAGGCCGTCTATCCTGACGCCAACTCGACCCTGCGCGTCACCTTCGGCAACATCAAGGGCCGCGCGTATGGCGCCGACGGCACCGGTGCCTGGACCGCGTTCACCACCGTCAAAGGCGTGGTCGCCAAGCACACCGGCGAAGGCGAGTTCAACGCCCCGGAAAAGCAGCTGGCTGCGATCCGCGCCAAGGACTTCGGCCGCTACGCCGATCCCACACTGAAGACCGTGCCGGTCGACTACCTGGCGACGCTGGACATCACCGGCGGCAACTCGGGGTCGGCGGCGCTGAATGCGCGCGGCGAGCTGATCGGCCTGGCCTTCGACGGCACCCTGGATTCGATCATTTCGGACTGGGATTTCAACAAGGCGGCCACGCGCGATATCCAGGTCGATATCCGCTACATCCTGTGGAACATGGAGAAGGTCGACCATGCCGATAACCTGCTGCAGGAAATGCATGCGCTGTAATTGAACACTTTTGTTGTATTGTTGTATTATCGAAAAAGCCACGTTCCGCAAGGACGTGGCTTTTTCCATCCAGCAGCCTTGCCGCGCAATCAAGGAAAAAACAATGGGCATGACACTCAGCCTCTACAGTATTGACGAGCAGCATGCCGATGCGATCCTCGCCAACCCGCCCCTTGCCTGGAAAGTCCTCGCCTACGACGACCCGGAATGGGCCGAGGAAACCATGGCCAACGCCGGCGTTTCAGCCAGTCAGGCGGCAAGCCTGCAACTCGGGGAAGGCGACGTCGCCGAGACTGACCTGGACAAGGCCTGGCATGGCATCCACTACTTACTGACCGGCACCGACTGGGGCGGCGAGGCCCCGTACAACTTCTTGCTGCAGGGTGGCGTCGTGCTGGGCGACGAGGATGACACGTCGGAGCCGGCACCGCGTCTTTTCGGCAAGGACGAGGTCGAAGTCATCCAGCATGCGCTGGCCGCACTGAGTGCCGATGTCCTGCGTGAGCGTTTCGACCCGGAAACGATGCAGAAGCTGGATATCTATCCGAATATCTGGGACCAGGGTGAAGAAGCGCTCGATTACTGCCTGCACTACTTCGGGGAACTGCAGGATTTCATGGAAGATGCCGCACGCCATCGGCGCGCGGTCCTGATTTTCATCGGCTGAGCTGCCGCCCTTGCACCTTGACTACCTTCGCCAAGTGACTTCACGTACGGAAGCCGACACCGACTCAGCGCTACCATGACGCGTGCTTCTTCAACCAATCAGGGCTTATATGGCGAATAATGGACCGTTTTTGACTTACTGGCAGTCTGGCTACGAAGGGGCCGACCATACCAACCATGGCGGCCTGCGGCTGGACATGAACAGTGCCAACGGCCACCAGCAGCGCGCCCTGGAAGATTACCGGCTCCTGAAACAGTTCGGCATTCGTACGGTACGCGAATCGATTGGCTGGCGCCTGGTCGAACAGGATGGCCGCTTCGATTTTTCCATCATCGAAGCCCGGGTGCAGGCGGCGAAGGAACTGGGCCTGCAGATCTGCTGGACCCTGCTGCACTATGGCTGGCCCGAAGACCTGGATGTCTATGGCGATCAATTCGTGCCGCGCTTCGTGCGCTATTGCCGCGCGGCGGCCGAGTTCCTGAAGCCTTTCGGCGGTCCGGCCCCGGTGTTCTCGCCAGTGAACGAAATTTCGTTCACCAGCTGGGGCATGTCGGTGGGCATGTTCCGCCACTCGAACATGGCATACGAGCACGCCAGGCGCGATGCCAAGCGGCAATTGGTGAAGGCGGCCATCGCCGGCTGCGACGCCATCTGGGACATCATCCCGGGGGCCCGCATGCTGCACTGCGATCCGCTGGTGCATATCATCGCCCACGACAACGATCCCGCTTCCCATCTGCACGCCGAGGCCATGCGCGAAGCGCAGTTCGAAGCCTTCGACATGCTGGCCGGGCGCCGCGATCCGGAACTCGGCGGCGCGCCACGCTACCTGGATTTGATGGGCGTAAATTACTACGATACGAATCAGTGGGAAGCCGCCACCGGCCACCGGTTGTGGTGGCATCTCGACGATGCGCGCCGCAAGCCGCTGTTCCAGATGCTGGTGGAAGTGCACGAACGGTATGGCCGTCCCCTGCTGCTCGCGGAAACCGGCCATGTCGGCAGTGGCCGCGGCATCTGGATACGCGAAGTCGCCGAACAGGCCATGATGGCGCGCCACCGCGGCGCCGACATTGCCGGGATTTGCCTGTACCCGGGCATCGACCGGCCGGACTGGGCCAACCCCGACCACTGGCATCACAGCGGCATGTGGGACGTGGTGGCGCAACCGGACGACCCTCAGGCGCGCGTCCTGGCGCCGGCCTACGCGCAGGGATTGCGGCAAGCGCAAGCGCTGACCGAACGCTTTTCGGATGCAGCGGCGATGCCGACCATTGTGGTGTTGTCGCACCTGCGCTGGCATGGCGCGAACACGCGTCCGCGCCAGATACTCGGCAATATCGCCCGCCATTACAACATCGTCTATATCGAGGAACCGGTTGCCGGCGCCGCCATCGACTACACGGAGATCAGCCATCCGGCGCCGCAGGTCACCGTCTACCGGCACCATACGTCCGGTACCGGCGAGCTCTCATGGGCCCTGGCCCAGCCCTTCGTGCTCGACCTGGTCAACGAGAACGCGCATCCCATCGTCTGGCTGACGACGCCGATGGCGCTGCCGCTGGCGACAGCGCTGGACCCGAGCCTGGTCGTGTACGACGCCATGACCGATCCCGCCGCGTCGGGCAATACCGCACAGCATTGGCCGGAGCGCGAAGCGGCCGTGCTGGCCGCCGCCGACCTCGTGTTCACCGGCAGTCCAAGCCTGCGCGACACCAAGGCCAGGCACCATCGGCACGTCCATTATTTTGCCAACAGCGTCGACACGGTCCATTTCGAGCCCGCGCTGGACCGCAGCAACGGCCATCCCCTGCAGGCGGCGATCGGCGGCCCGCGCCTGGGCTTCTACGGCACGATCGACGAGCATATCGATGGCAAGCTGATTGCCGCCGTCGCGGATGCGCATCCGGAATGGCAGATCGTGCTGGTCGGTCCCATCGCGCAGGGTGCCGAAGCCAGCCTGCCGCAACGCGCCAACATCCATTATCCGGGACCGCAGACCTACCAGGCCTGGCCGCAGTTCCTGGTCGGATGGGATGTCTGCCTGATGCCTTATCTGACGGATTCCTCGCAACCGCCGGCCAATCCGGCCAATGTGCTGGAATACATGGCGGCGGAACGGCCCGTGGTCAGCACGGCAATCCGCGACATGGGGGTGCTGTATGGCGACGTCGTCGCGGTGACCCGCGATCAACAGGCATTCATCGCCGCCTGCGAGGCTGCGCTCGCATTGTCACAGGCGGAGCACGACGCCCTGGCGCACAAGATGCGCGCGCTTGTCAGGCGGACGTCATGGATCGCCATGACGGACGAGATGCATGCCCTGATCGCGTTGACACAACAGCGCCTGTCCGTGGACGGCATGGCTGCGTAGCGCCGCCGGTGCCGTGACCGCGCATGCGGACACGGACCGGTGCGGAACTTCTCGTATACTGAATGTGGCACTCACTACGTACAGTCGATTCCCCTATGTCCGAACCCTCCCTGCCGAACCACCAGGCAACGCCGTCACCCGAGGCTGTTGCAGGCGGCGCGATCGACGCCGACGCCGAGGCATGCTTCGACCGCATCACGCGGCTCGCGGCCCAGGGACTGGGCATGCCGACCGCCCTGTTTGCGCTGGTCGACGGTGACGGGCACCGGCTGCAGTCCCGTTTCGCCGGCACGCCGATGGCGGCCTTGCCGCATGCGGGCGTTGTTGCCGATGCCGTCGGCCCTGATGGGGTCACGGTGGTGGCGCCCGCAGCACTGGACGGCCTTGGGCTAGGGTTCTGTGCGGGGGTGCCGGTCCGTGGCCCGGATGGCAAGCGGGCCGGCACCTTGTGCGTGCTCGACGCCGGGCCGGGCGCGCTCGACGACCGCGGGCGCGCCATGCTGGCGGACTTCGCCGTCTTGCTGGAGCGGGAACTGGCAGCCGCCGCGCTGCGCCAGCAGGCCGCCAGGCAGCAGGACAAGGAGACCGCAGCGCGCGCCTTGTTCGACCACCTGCCCGAAGGCGTGATGATGCTGGATGAAGGCGGCGTGATCCTGGCCTGCAACGCGGTCGCCGAAGCCATGTATGCGGCGACGAAGAATGGACTGACCGGCCGCAACTCGAGCGATTTCGTGGGCGAGGACCCGGCCCGCTTGCGCGAATCGCTGAAGGCAGGAAAGACCGACCAGTTGCAGGCGATCGCGCGCCGCGTCGACGGCAGCGTATTCCCGGCCGAGTTTTCGATCAAGCTGCTGCACGCATCCGGCACCTACCGTTATTCCCTGGCCGTGCGCGATATTTCGGCGCGCAGGGCCGAAGAACGGAAAGCCCAAGCCGCCGAAGCGCGCCGCCGCAAGTATTTCGTGACGGCCACGCATGAATTGCGCACGCCCATGGCCAGTGTGCTCGGCTTTTCGGAACTGCTTCTCAAGCACGACTTCGCGCACGACGAACGCATCGAGATCATCAGCATCATTCATCGCCAGGCGACCCGCCTGGTGAAGTTGATCAACGAGATGCTCGACCTGGCCCGTATCGACAGCGGCAGGAAGGAAGAATTCGATCTGCGCCCGCAGGACGCGGCCGCGATGCTTGAACAAACCCTGAGCGGCCTGGACGGCCTGCACGTATCCAGCCGTATCCGCACATCGGTCGCACCCGCCCTGCCCCAGGTGCGCGCGGACACTGTAAAACTGCAGCAGGCACTGACCAATATCCTCAGCAATGCGATCAAATACTCGGCAGCGGACAGCGCCATCCAGGTCGATGTATTCGAGACCGACGCCGACGCCGGACCGATGGTCGGTTTTCGCGTGACCGACCGGGGCATCGGCATGACAGCCGAACAGCAAGCCCGGATCTTCGAGCCCTTCTATCGCGCCCACACCGACCAGGAAACGGCCGGCACGGGCCTGGGCATGACGATATTCAAGGAGATCGTCGACTTGCATGGCGGCGTGGTCAGAATCGATTCCAGCCCGAACGCCGGCACCGAAGTCCTGCTCCTGCTGCCGGCCGTGGCTGCAGCGCATTGAGCTGCGCCGCCACGCCCGCGTCAGGCGCGATTGCCGCTGCAGACCTGGCGGATCTGCGCCACCACCCGCTGCGCACGCGCCGACAGCGGCCATTCGGCCCGGTGGATCAGCCATAACTGATCGACGACGGATGCCTCGCCGGCGACGACGCGGATCGCTTCCTGGCGCGCGAACGCCAGCCGCGCATGACGCGGCAACACCGTAAAACCCAGGCCGCGCGCCACCGGCTCCAGGATCAGGCCGATCTGGTTGATGAAGCCATGGACCGGCAGCGCCCGCACGCCCGGATTGCCGGGAAACCAGCGGCTGAGCAGGCGCGTGGCCATCGCCTGGCCGTCGGGGTGGCCGATGAAGCCCAGGCGCGATAAATCGTCCCAGCCGGCCACCTGCGCGCCGGCCGGCACGATCAGCTCCAGCGGCTCTTCCAGGAAGGGTTCGAACGCCAGCCGCGGATCGTCGGGCTTCAGGGTCACCAGGCCCAGCTCGTAGCTGCTCTGCAGCACGGCGTCGCGCGCTTCCGGGTCGGGCGCGAAACGGTGCCGGATCACCAGTCCCGGATGCGCCTGCTGCAGGTCGAGCAGGATCGGATACAGCGCCAGGCCGATGCTGCCCGGCGTGATCAGGCTGACTTCGCCGACATCGGCCTCGGCATCGCTCAGGCGGGCATGCAGCTGGCGCTCGGCCCCCTCCAGCTGGGCGCAGTAGTCGAGCAGCGCCCGGCCCGCCGGCGTCAGCTCGATCTGGCGCGGACGACGGATCAGCAGCTGGCCGAGCGCTTCCTCGAGGTGGGCGACGTGCTGGCTCACCGCGGCCTGGGTGAGCGAGAGACGTTCGGCCGCGCGCGTAAAACTGCCGGTGTCGACGAGCGCACTGAAGCTGCGCAGCCATTGGGGATTCAGCATAAGCAAATTTTATGGAATCGATTAACTGGCATTAGTTTACATTATCGGCAGCGAGCCCTAGGCTATCAGGATCGAACACGCCGCCGGATTGCGCTTTTTTGGCCCTCGCCAGCAAGCTCGGCACAATCCTCTTATACTTACCGGCCCGCCGCGGCGCAGACCGCGGCTTGACCTGTAATCCTCAATACGAAAGCAAAGTTACCTTCCATGTCAGCCCTGTTTACCCCCTTTAAGCTCAAAGACGTCAGCCTCCGCAACCGTATCGCCGTCCCGCCGATGTGCCAGTACTCCGCCAACGACGGCTTCGTCAGCGAATGGCACCAGGTCCACTACGCCGGCATCGCGCGCGGCGGCGCCGGCCTGGTGATCGTCGAAGCGACCGCCGTGTCGCCGGAAGGCCGCATCACCCCGGGTTGCACCGGCCTGTGGAACGACGCCCAAGTCGAAGGCATGGCCAACATCGCCACCCGTATCAAGGCTGCCGGCGCCGTTCCCGGCATCCAGATCGGCCACGCCGGCCGCAAGGCCAGCGCCAACCGTCCGTGGGAAGGCGACGACCACATCCCGTCGGAAGACGCGTACGGCTGGGATACCATCGCCCCGTCGCCGATCGCCTACGGCCACGGCCTGCCGAAAGTCCCGAAAGAGATGACGCTGGACGACATCGCCCGCGTGAAAGCCGACTTCGTGGCCGCCGCCAAGCGCGCGCTGGACGCCGGTTTCGAATGGCTGGAACTGCACTTCGCCCACGGCTACCTGGCCCAGAGCTTCTTCTCGAAGCACTCGAACCAGCGCACCGACCAGTACGGTGGCGACCTGGCCGGCCGCAGCCGTTTCCTGCTCGAGACCCTCGAAGCCGTGCGTGAAGTGTGGCCGACGAACCTGCCGCTGACCGCCCGTTTCGGCGTCCTCGAATACGACGGCAACGACGAAGAAACCCTGGCCGAATCGATCGAACTGGTGCGCCAGATGCGCGAGCGCGGCCTGGACATGCTGAGCGTCAGCGTCGGCTTCACCATCGCCGAGACCAACATCCCCTGGGGTCCGGCCTTCCTGGGCGACATCGCCAAGCGCGTGCGTAACGAAGCCGGCCTGCCGGTGGCATCGGCCTGGGGCTTCGACGGCCCGCAACTGGCGGAGGACGCGGTCAAAGGCGAGCAGCTGGACCTGGTGATGGTCGGCCGCGCGCACCTGGCCGATCCACACTACCCGCTGCAGGCCGCCAAGGAACTGGGCGTGGACAAGCCGACCTGGGTCCTGCCGGCGCCGTACGCGCACTGGCTGGAACGCTACCGCATGGCGCGTTGATCCCGGCGATTGTTGGCGGTTCCTGGATCGTGCACGCCATCGGAACCCAAACGTATCACTAAGGGGCGACGGCGCGGCCGTTCACCAGCGGCTCGCCGCGGTCGCCCGGCCGGAACGGCGCCGCCAGCGGGTCCATCGGCTCGATGTTCCCGGCGTCGTCGAAGGTCATCCGTGCCAGCGCCGTCTGGCGCTGGTAGCCGCCGCCCTGCGGCAGTGCGTGGCGGTGGTAGGTCACGTACCAGCGGTCGGTCCCCGGCACATTCACCACGCTGTGGTGGGCGGTGCCCACCGCGGCGCCGTGCTTCTGCAGCACGATGAAGTTGTTGTCGGGCGAACGCACCGGCCCGAGCGGCGAATCGGCCACGCCCCAGCCGACCCGGTAATCCGGACTCCTGGCATCGTCGATCGACCACATGAAGTAGTACTTTCCCCCACGCTTGAACACCACGATCCCCTCGCGGAACTGGTGCAGCGGGATGCCGGCCGGCGGCCCGTCCAGCGTCACCATGTCGGGCTTCAGCTTGACCACATTCGCGATCCTGCCGTTGCCGTAATAAAGGTAAGCCTGGCCATCGTCGTCGATGAACGGATACGGATCGATGGTATTGGTCTGCACCCCGCTGCCCTTCTCGATCAGCGGCGCACCGAGCGCGTCCTTGAACGGACCGAGCGGGCTGTTTGCCATCGCCACGCCGATGCGCTGGCCCGCGCAAAAGTAAAAATAGTATTGTCCGTTGCGCGCGATCGCATCCGGCGCCCAGGCTTCGACCTTGGCCCACTTCAGGTCGTGGGCCACGTCCAGCACCATCCCTTCCTTCTTCCAGTCGACCAGGTTCTTCGAACTCCACACGGAAAAGTCGGTGGTCTGCCAGTGCGGCTTGTCCGAGGTCGGATACACATAATAGGTGTCGCCGAATACGCGGATCGACGGATCGGCCGTGAACCCGTCCAGGATCGGCGGCGGCACCGGCTGCGGCGTGACCGGTTTACCGTCCGCCTGCACCGTCTCCAGATTCTTCGCCAGCCAGGGCGGCACCCACAGGATGGTGCCGTGGCGCTGGCCCTGCACCACTTTTACTTCGGAAGAGACGTCGGTCCAGCGCTTCCAGTCGGCGGTCTCGTAAACGCCGTAATGGCCGGCCGAGTAAAAATCGACGAACAGCCGGGTCGTGTCGCCCTGGCGCAGCAGCGTCGGTCCTTCGGCGCGCTGGCCCTGCACCAGCGGCTGCGGCATCACCGTGTACGGCCCCAGCACCTTGTCGGCCACCGCCCAGCGCAGCGCGCCCCAGATCTTCTGCTGCTGCCGGTCGCCTTCCTTGAACACGGCGATCCATTGCTTGCCGACCTTGTTCAGCGTGGTGTCGATGTGGTCGAAGCCGGGGTCGAGCAGCAGCTGCGGCTTGCTGAAGTTCTGGAAATCGCGGGTGGTGACGTAATAGGTGCGGTGGTTCATGCGCTCGTTCGACGCCGTCTGCGGGAAGCGGCCCTCGATGTCGGACGACCACGTGATCACGTACTGGCCGCCGGCGTCGTCGTACACGGTTTCCGGCGCCCAGGCCGTCTTCGTGCCCGGCACGTCCTCGAACAGCGGCAGGTAGTGTTGTTCGGACCAGTTGACCAGGTCGGTGGACGAGGCATAGCCGATGCCCTTGTCCTTCCAGCCGGTGGTCCAGACCAGGCGGAAGATGCCGTCCGGGCCGCGCAGCAGGTGCGGGTCGCGCATCAAGCCGCTGCCGACGCCGGGTTTCAGGAAGATGCGGTCGAGGTCACGCCAGGTCTTGCCGTCGTCGCTGACGGCCAGGTGCAGGCCGTCGCCGCTGCCGCGGAAGGAGGTCATCAGCCAGGCATCGGCCTGCCATTTAGGGCCGGCCGCCTGCGGCTTGGCGCTTGTCGAGGCGTTGGGTGGAATGGGCTGGGCGCAAGCCGCGCCGGACAGGTACAGCACGGGCACGGCGAGCGCCGTCAGGAACTGCAACAAGCTGGGCATGCTTCCTCCACGTGGATGGCGGAAGCATTATAGAAGCGGGACATCGGGCTGAGGGACCGCAAGGGCGATCGCTCAGCCGGTTGATCAATGCGTCAGCTCGCCCTGGGACGCGGCGCTCCGGTTCATGCGGCTGTGGCGGATGCCGTAGCCGAAATAGGTCAGGATCGCCACCGTCATCCAGATGCCGAACACGGTATAGGTCACGCCCGACAGGCCATGCACCAGGTACAGGCAGGCCGCAATGGAAAGGCCCGGCACCAGGTAAGGGCCGAAGGGCACGCGAAACCCTTTACGGCCGGTCTCGCCCTGCTTGTGGCGGATCACCGGCACCGCGATCGACACCACCATGAAGGCGACCAGCGTGCCCATGCTCACCATGTCCCACAGGAAGGTGGCGTCGACCAGGCCGGCGACGATGCCGACGATGCAGCTGACGATCAGCGTGTTCGACACCGGCGACTGGGTGCGCGGGTTGACCTTCTGGAAGGTTTTTGGAATCAGGCCGTCCTTGGCGATCGCGTACAGGATGCGCGTCTGGCCGTAGATTGTCACCAGGGTCACCGAGAACACCGAGATCACGGCGCCGCCCGACAGCACCAGCGCCGGCCAGGCCTTGCCGGTCACGTTCTGCAGGATCACGGCGAGGCCCGCTTCCTGGCCGGCGAACAGGTGGGCCGGCTGGGCGCCCATCGCGGCCACCGCTACCAGCATGTAGAACACGGTGACGACGATCAGTGCCGCCAGGATGCCGAGCGGGACGTCGCGCGTCGGATTGCGGGTTTCCTCGCCGGCGGTGGCGATGGTATCGATGCCGATGAAGGAAAAGAACACGGTGCCCGCCGCCGCCGTCACGCCGGCCATGCCGCCCGGGCCGTGGTCGCCGGCGCTGGCGTAGAACGGGTGGAAGTTGTTGATGTCGAAGCCGGTCAGCGCGATCGCCGAGAAGAACACCAGGATCGCCAGCTTGATCACGACCATGATCGCATTCGTGGTCGCCGATTCCTTGGTACCGCGCACGAGCAATGTGCAGCACAGCATTACCAGCAGGATCGGCGGCAGGTTGACACGGCCGGCGTGGAATTCGATGCCGTTCTTGCCGGAGACGATCATCGGCGAACGCAGTGTGGCCGGGATATCCCAGCCGATCGCATTGTGCAGGAAGTTGTTCAGGTAGTCGGACCAGCCGATGGCGGTCGCGCTGGCCGCCAGCCCGTACTCGAGCAACAGGCAGGCCGCCACCACGAAGGCGGCGAACTCGCCCACCGTGGCATACGCGAACGAGTAGGACGAGCCGGAGGCCGGCACGCGGTTGGCCAGTTCGGCATAGCACAGCGCGGTCAGGCCCGCCGTGATCGCCGCAAACAGGAACGACAGGATGACCGCCGGGCCGGCTTTCGGCACCGCCTCGACCATCGTGAAGAAAATGCCGGTGCCGATGGTGGCGCCGACGCCGATCATGGTCAGCGGGAACAGGCCCAGGCTGCGGCCCAGACCGCCACCGTGGCCAGGGGCGCCGTCGTCCGCCCGTTCGGCTGATTTGGTTCGTAACAGCTTCTGGGCCAATGTCTGCTTCACGGCGTGTCCTCTGGTCGCACTAATATATCTAGACAAGTTGACGTGTACGTCAACGCAAAGTCGCGATTATATGGCTATCTGCGATGCAAGGAAAAAATAGTTTCGGCAAATGTGCATGTCGAATGCACGCGCTGCGCGCCGAAGCCGATGCGCGGGAGGCGGCGATGCCAAACCGGGCGGTGGCGAATGGTTACGAGGACGTGCAGGGCGCGGCGGCGGCGCTCGAAGGCCGCATGGACGCGGTGCGGCTGCCAGCCTGGCCCGCACAAGTTCATGCAGGCGCAGTGGCTGGCGCGCCGATCAATTCACGATCTGCACCAGCTTCCCGTTCACCGACCGCTGCGCCGGATTCCCGTACACGCGAATCCCGCCCGAGCCGCCGTTCTGCGCCACCAGCGACTGCTTCACGTTCGCCGTCAGGCCACCCGACCCGGTCGAGGTCAGGTCGGCCTGCTCGCTGACCAGGTCCACCAGGTCGAGATGCCCGGACCCGGTCGACCGCGCCGTCAGCGAACGCACACTGCCGCCGGCGCGCAATTGGCCGGAGCCGGTCAGCGTGGCGCTCGCATGGTCGCCGCGCACCTCGCCCACGTTGATGCGCCCGGAACCGTTCATCGACAGATTGGCGCCGGCGCTGCGCAGCGTCGAGGCGTCGACGCTGCCGGAACCGCTGCCGGTCACGTCCAGGTCCGCGACGCGGCCGGTCAGCAGGGTCGAGCCCGAGCCCGACTGCACCACCCGCAGCGCGCCGCCGTTCAGGCCCTGCACCGACAGCTGGCCGGAACCACTGTGGCGCACCTCGGCCAGGCGCGGCACGGTATAGGTGACCCGCACCGGGTTGCTGCTGCGGTAGCCGCGCGCCATCTCCACCACCAGCGTGTCGCCGCGCACGTCGGTGCGCACGTCGGTGCGCACCAGCGACAGCAGGTTGCTGTCGGCTTCCACCACCAGCGAGGCAGCCGGGCCGACGCGCACGTCGACCAGCACCGAGCCGTTCGCTTCCAGGCCAGCGACGGTGCCGACCGTGCGCTGGTCGCGCGCGAGCACGCCGTCGCCCTGCACGCCGTCGCTGGAAAACGGCGTGCGCACCGAGACGTCGCCATCCGGACCGTTGGCGACGATGATGGCGCAGCCGCCGAGGGCGGTCACGAGGGAGCTGCTTAGGACGAGGGCAAGCACGGTGCGCATGATGAAGGACCTTTCTTGTTGTGGTGCATGCACTCTAACAAGCAGGTCCCGGCCCATCCGCGCCCATGCGACGGACTGCCGAAAACGCGGGACGAACCGCGATTAACGCTGGCCGAGTCGCGTATCGCCGAACAGGTTCTTGAACTCGTGCGGCTGCGAGCGCCAGTACTGCGGCGGCGCCGCCACCGATGCGCCCAGCTCGGCCGCCGCATGCCACGGCCAGCGCGGGTCGTACAGCATCGCGCGCGCCAGCGCCACCATGTCGGCCTGGCCGGTCTGGATGATGGTCTCGGCCTGCTTGGCTTCCGTGATCAGGCCCACGCCGACGGTCGGCATGGCGGTGGCCTGCTTGATGCGTGCCGCGAATTCGATCTGGTAGCCGGGACCGACCGGGATCTTCTGCTGCGGCGAGAGTCCGCCGCTCGACACGTGGATGAACTGGCAGCCCAGCTTTTCCAGTGCCTCGGCCAGCACGACGCTTTGCTCCACGTCCCAGCCGCCTTCGACCCAGTCGCTGGCCGAGATGCGCATGCCGACCACCATTTCCGGCGACACCGCCGCGCGGATCGCTTCGAACACCTCGAGCGGGAAGCGGATGCGGTTTTCGAGCGCGCCGCCGTATTCGTCGGTGCGCCGGTTCGACAGCGGCGACAGGAACTGGTGCAGCAGGTAGCCGTGGGCGCCGTGGATCTCGATCGCGTCCAGGCCGAGCGCATCGGCGCGGCGGGCGCTAGCGGCAAAGCTGTCCTTGATGCGCTGCAGGCCGGCGGCGTCGAGTGCCTCGGGCACGGTTTCGCCGTCGGCATGCGGGACGGCGGAGGGGGCCAGGGTCTGCCAGCCGTTGGCGTGATCGGCCGGGATGTTGGCGCCGCCCAGCCACGGCACTTCGCTGGACGCCTTGCGGCCGGCGTGGCTCAACTGGATCCCGACCTTGATCGGGGAATGCTTGCGGATCGCGTTGACGATCGGCTCGAGTGCAGCGGCGTGGTCGTCGGACCACAGCCCGAGGTCGCCGTAGGTGATCCGCCCTTCCGGCGTGACCGCGGTCGCCTCCAGGATCATGACCGCGGCGCCAGACAGCGCCAGATGGCCGAGGTGGATCATGTGCCAGTCGGTCGGCAAGCCGTCTTCGGCGGAATATTGGCACATCGGCGCGATGGCGATGCGGTTGGCCAGTTCGAGTGGGCCGATCTTGATCGGAGAAAACAGTTTGCTCATGGGTAGACGCTCCCCTGGGGTTCAAAGAGAGCCAGTCTAGCGCGCACGATTGAAACGTGCTTTCTACTTGACCCGAACCACCATGATCCCGGCCCGCAAACCGACCCGCACGTCCGGGTTGGGAAACACCACGCACTCCTCGTCATGCTGCACCGTGTACACGGTAGCGCCATCGGTGGCGATGATGTCGCCCTTTTTCAGCGGCGTGAAATTCTCGGTCTCGCGCCCGAAGTTCATCCTGAAACCGTCGGACAGCTTGGTGATCGACTGCGCCGTGTCGAACACCAGCGGGGTCACAGATGAACTAGTCCCGCCGGACTGGGGCACCCCGCGCAGCAATCCGGCCAGCGCATCGGCCGCTGCGCTGAACTGCGACAGGTCGTTCTGTCCCAGCGTGCCGATCCGCCCCAGCTCCACCGTGCTGGCGGCGGCGCCGTGCTGCTCGGCGCTCCAGTAACTATACGTGCCGGCCGATGCCGGATTCATGATGACGGCCTCGATGCCGGCCAGGCCGAGCCAGGCAATCAGTTCGTTGCGCGCGGCGTCCGCGATCAGCTGCGGCACGATCGCGAACTTCGGATAGCGCGAGCCGCGGATCGCGGTGTGCAGGTCGAGGTGCCAGCGGCGCGGGCCGGTGCCCTCGAAGAAGTCGCGGGTGGCGGCGATGATGGTGTCGGCGCGCCCCGCCTCGAAGGTCCCGGCCAGGTCGCCGCGCTGCAGGCGGAACATGCGATTCAGGTCGGCATCGATGAAGCGCTTGCCGACCGCGATGGCGTCGATGCTGCCGACGCACAGCATCAGGTCCACCGCCAGCGCGTCCGGCGTGCGCGACAGGGCGTCGAGCGCGTACGCGGCCATTTCGATCGGCCCGGTCTCGTCGCCGTGCACGCCGACCGACAGCAGCACGCTTGCGCGCGTGGGATCGAGGACCGCCGATTTCACTGTCAGGATGCCCTTGGCGGGCAACCCGACCGCAAAACCGGCTTCCTGGAAGCGTGCCGCCACCTCGCCGAAATCGGCCCGGGCCAGCGCCCGGACCGCTTCCGGCAGCGTATTGAAAGACGCTGCGCTCATCGCTTACGCCGCCAGCCGTTCCGGGCTGCTGCCTTCCGACAGCGCCCAGACGTCCAGCATCGCCTGTTCCAGGTCGGTCGGCTGGGCCTGGCCGCCCAGGCCCATCGCCCCGGTCAGCTCGTGCACCGCGGCCTGCATGTCGCCGCCCTGCCTTGCGCGTTCCAGCACCTGCAGCAGCATGCGTTGCTGGGTGCGGCGCAGGGCTTGCAGCGCGTAGTTGCGCAACTGTTCCTGCGACTTGCTGGTGGCCGGCAGCTTCAGGCCGCGCTCCAGCACGTCGAGGCCGGCGGCGCCGCGCAGCAGCAGGCCGACGTGCAGGAACTCGGCCAGCGACAGGCCGCTAGGGCGCTGCACCGAGACCGCGGCGAACAGGAAGGCGGCCAGCGCCTCCACCGTGTCGACCGCCTTCCAGGCTTGCGCAAACGAAGGCGGCAGGCCCGCATGGCTGTCGGCATCCAGCTTGGCCGGGACCAGCCGGCGCAGCTGTTCCGGGGTGGCGAACAGCTTGGACAGCTCGTCCATTCCGCCGGCCCCGGCCTGCTCCGCCGGCAGCGACAGCACGCCTTCGATCACGGTGCGCAGCATCACGCGGGTGCGGGCGTCGACCGCCTGCGAGACGTCGCGCGGTACGTTCATGGCGTCGTTGTCGAGTGCCTCGAACACCGGCGCCAGGTGCAGCGCGGCCCAGGCCTGGCCCCAGGCTTTCACCACTTCCGCATCGTCGATGCGGTGCTCGAGCGCCAGGTCGCGCAGCATCAGCGGACCGCAGCGGTTGACCGCTTCGTTGGCCAGCACGGTCGCCAGGATGGCGCCCGCCAGCGGGTGCGCCAGCGGATCGCGGGTCGCGACCAGCTGTTTCGGGAAGTACGGACGCAGGATGGTCTCGGCCCACGGCTGCGCCGTCAGCGGCAGGGCCGCCAGGGTGCGCTTGAAGCGGTTCTTGACGTTGGCGATCACCACCGCCAGTTCCGGCGTGGTGAGACCCTGGCCGAGCGCCTTGCGGCGGGCAAGCTCGGTCTCGCTCGGCAGCTGTTCCAGCTCGCGCGAGACGGCACCTTCTGCTTCCAGGCTGGCGATCAGGGCGGCATAGCCGTCCACCACCGCGGCGCCCGACTGGGCCTGGGCTTCGCGCACCAGCAGGTGGGTCTGCAGCGTGTTGTCGCGCAGGACCAGGTGCTCGATGTCGCCGGTCATTTCGTTGAGGATGCGGTTGCGGTCCGCTTCCGGCAGCTGGCCGGCATTGACTTCGGTGTCGAGCCAGATCTTGACGTTGACTTCGTGGTCCGAGCAATCCACGCCGGCCGAGTTGTCGATCGCGTCGGTGAAGATGCGGCCACCTGCCAGGGCAAATTCGATGCGGCCGGCCTGGGTCGCGCCCAGGTTGCCGCCTTCGGACACGACTTTCACGCGCAGCTCGTTGCCGTTGACGCGGATGTTGTCGTTGGCGCGGTCTTTTACTTGCGCGTGGGTTTCGGTCGACGCCTTGATGTAGGTACCGATGCCGCCGTTGTAGAACAGGTCGACCGGTGCCAGCAGGATGCGGTGCATCAGTTCTTCAGGGCTCAAGCTGGTTTCCTCGATGTCGAGGGCGGCGCGCACCTGCGGCGACAGCTCGATGTGGCGCGCGTTGCGCGGGAACACGCCGCCGCCTTCCGAGATCAGGTTCTTGTCGTAGTCTTCCCACGAGGAGCGCGGCAGCGCGAACATGCGCTGGCGTTCGTTGAACGAGACGATGACGTCCGGGTTCGGGTCCAGGAAGATGTGGCGGTGGTCGAACGCCGCCAGCACCTTCAATTGGCGCGACAGCAGCACGCCGTTGCCGAACACGTCGCCCGACATGTCGCCCACGCCGACCATGGTCACCGGGGTGGTGTTCATGTCGTGGCCCATCTCGTAGAAGTGGCGCTTGACGGCTTCGAAGGCGCCCTTGGCCGTGATGCCCATCTTCTTGTGGTCGTAGCCGTTGGAGCCCCCAGAGGCGAAGGCGTCGCCCAGCCAGAAGCCGCGCGAAACGGCGATGCTGTTGGCGATGTCGGAGAAGGTCGCGGTGCCCTTGTCGGCGGCCACCACCAGGTACGGATCGTCCTGGTCGTAGCGCACGGTGTCGCTAGGGGGCACGATATCGCCGCGCACGCGGTTGTCGGTCACTTCCAGCAGGCTGGCGATGAACAGGCGGTAGACGGCTTCGCCTTCCGCCGCCACCACGTCGCGCGCGGCATCCTTCGGCATCTGCTTGCAGACGAAACCGCCCTTGGAACCGGCCGGCACGATGACCGCGTTCTTGACCATCTGCGCCTTCACCAGGCCCAGCACCTCGGTGCGGTAGTCTTCCATGCGGTCCGACCAGCGCAGGCCGCCGCGGGCGACCGGGCCGCCGCGCAGGTGCACGCCTTCGAAGCGGCGCGAGAACACGTAGATTTCGCGGAACGGACGCGGTTCCGGCACCAGCGCCAGCTTGCTGGTGTCAAACTTGAAGATGATCTTTTCGCCTGCGTTCTGGAAGTAATTGGTGCGCACGGTCGCCATGACGAGGTCGACCAGCGCCGCCATGATTTCCTCGGTATCGGCATGGTTGACCGCGGCCAGGCCGGCCTTCAGCTCGGCCAGGCGGGCCGCCGCCGCGTCACGTTCCTCCTGGGACAGCGCCGGGTCGAAGCGCTGGACGAAACCGTCGACCAGCCCCTTGACCAGGCCGGCGCGCAGGCGCAGGGTTTCGGCCATGTAGCGGGTCGAGAACTTGCTGCCGGCCTGGCGCCAGTAGCTGATATAGGCACGGACCAGCTGCACTTCGCGGGTCGACAGGCCGCCTTCGATGGCCAGGCCGTTCAGGCGGCCGTCTTCGGCTTCGTCATTGAACAGCGCGGCGAACAGTTCCTCGGCGACCTCGGCGATGCCCGGCTGCGCCAGCTTGGCGGCGCTTTCCGCATCCACGGTCAAGCCGGTCACGTAGTGGCGGGCGCCGTCGGCGGTGGCGATCCAGAAGGTCTGTTCGCGGTCGATCGCGATGCCGGCGTTCTGCAGCGCCGGCAGGATGCGCGACAGCGACGGCACGCTGCCGGTCGAGTACAGGCGGATCGACGCCGTACCGGCATCGTCGGTTTCGATACGCACCGAAACGTGGCCCGGCTTGCCGTTGTGGAGGATGGCGTTGACGTCACGGAAGGCGACTTCCGGTGCGGTGGCGGCCACGTAGTTCACCGGCAGCGTCGGCAGCAGCTTGCGCAGCGCGTTGCGGGTCGGGACGTCTTCGATGTCTTCGGTCAGCAGCGTGTAGCGGTCGTGCCAGCCGTCCAGCACCGACAGCAGCGGCTTCTGGATGTCGGTTTCGAGGTCGAGCGGATTGCGCGCGGCCTGGGCGATCAGGTAGACGCGGGCCAGGGGGCCGTCGGCGACCAGGGTCTGCGAGCGCACGTCGATCGCGCCCGAGCTGTCCTTCAGTGCCTGGGCCAGCGCGGCCACCACGGCGGCGCTGTAGCGCTCGCGCGGCAGGTAGACCAGCACGTTCAGGTGGCGCGCATACACGTCGCGCCGCGCAAAGACTTTCGCGCGCGGCTGCTTGTACAGCGAGACCACGGCGCTGCAGACCTGGGCCAGCCATTCCGGATCGGCTTCCAGCGCTTCGGTGCGCGGCAGCGATTCCAGGATCTCGATGAATTTCTCGGCGCGGAAGCCTTCCTGGCGCACGCCGGCGATACCGAGCACCTTGGCCACGCGGCCGCGCGCGAACGGCAGGCGTGCCAGCGGGGTCGAGGTAGCGGCGCGGGTGAACAGGCCGACGAAGCAGTGCTCGCCGACGGTGTTGCCCTGGGTGTCGGTGGCGCGCACGCCGATGAAGTCGAGCGGCTGGTCGCGGTGCAGGGTGCCGGCGACGTCGGCCTTGACGATCGACAGCGTTTCTTCGCGGCGCGACAGGATCTCGAAATCGCCCGGGATGTTCTGCAGGCTGGTAGCGTAGACAGGGTGCGTCGTATCCTGCAGCACGCCGATGCGGCTCGGGATGTCGCGTTCCAGCTCGCGCACGCCCGGCTTGACGAAGTAATAGGCATAGCCGAAGGGCTCGAAGCCTTCGTTCTTGGCCCACTCCAGGAAGGCGGCGACTTCCTGGCCGGACGGGGTACCCTGGTCGCTCGCGGCGGCAACGGCGGTCATGCGGTCGCGCATGGCGACGGCGTCGCGGTGCACCACGGCGGCGTCGCGCGCCACCATCTGCAGGCGCTCGACCAGCGCGTTCAGTTCGTCCGCCGGCAGGTCTTCGGCCAGCAGGCACAGGACGTAGGATTCCAGCGGCGCGCCGGCTTCGCCGACGGCGATGACAGAGCCGTTGGCATCGCGGCGGACCGGCAGCACGGCATTCATCACACCCGCGGCGACCACGCGCTGGCGGCGCAGCGCCATCACGAAGGAATCGACCAGGTAGGGCATGTCCTCGTTCAGGATCAGCAGGGCGGTCGACATGCCGCAGCGCCCGTCGGTGTAGCGCATCCGGGCGATCTGGCAACCCGGTACGCTACGCTGCGCCACCTGGGTGAAGCCATCCTGCAGGATTGCGGCCAGGCTGTCCGGGGCGACGCCGGCCAGGTCCTCGTCGTCGAGGGCGCCGAGCCAGGCGCTGATCAGCGCGCCGACCTGCCCTGCGTCGCCTGCGGGTTTGTTCTCATTGACCAGGGCCAGCGTACGGGTACGCAGGTCCTGCGGCATGTCTTTGTTCATTTACATCTCCATTACGATTGTGTAGACCCGCGCCGCTGCGGCTTGTGGCTGCGCGTTGCCGGGCTTTTATTCGAGCGGGGTTGTCCCGTCCAGATGCCAATTAAAACATGCCCCCGTGCTGCCGGGGCGGTGCTGCTGAATCTCTTACGCCAGGTCGTACAGGCCCGGCAAGCCGAGGATGCCTTCCAGCGCCTCCAGCGCCTGCGCGCACTCCAGCGCCAGCTGCGGGTCGGCCAGGTCCTTCGGCTCGAGGCGGTCGCGGTAGTGGCGCTCGACCCAGGGCACCAGGCGCGCATACAGGTCCTCGGTCATGATCACGCCCTGGTGCATGGCGGCCGCCTCGGCGTCGGTCAGGCTGACGCGCAGGCGCAGGCAGGCCGGCCCGCCACCGTTGCGCATGCTCTGGCGCAGGTCGAATTCGATCAGCTCGTCGATCACGCCGCCACCGCCGACCAGGCCTTCCAGGTAGCGCGCCACGCTGGCGTTCTCGCGGCATTCGTGCGGCACCACCAGCGCCATGCGGCCGTCCGGCTTGGACAGCAGCTGGCTGTTGAACAGGTAGCTCGCCACGGCGTCGGCCAGCGGCACCGCGTCGCTGGCCACCCGTACCGGATGCAGGTCGGTGTCGACATTCGCCAGCGCGCGGCGCAAGGCATCCAGCGTGGCCGCTTCGTCGGCAAAGGCCTGCTCGTGGTAGAACAGCACGTTGCCGTTGCCGACCGCGATCACGTCGTTGTGGAACACGCCCTGGTCGATCACGTCCGGGTTCTGCGCCGCGAACACGGTGCGCGCCGGGTCGAGGCCATGCAGGCGCGCGATTGCCTGCGAGGCTTCCAGGGTCTGGCGCGCCGGGTATTTTTTGGGACTCGGGGCGGACGGGTCGAACTCGACGCGGCCATACACGAAGAACTCGACGCCGGCGGCGCCGTGGGCGCTGGCAAGGCGGGTGTGGTTGGCCGCGCCCTCGTCGCCGAAGGCGGGGGTGGAAGGCAGCGGGTCGTGCACCACGAAGCGCTCGGGGTCGGCGAACAGCGCGCGCAGCGTGCGGGTCGACTGGATGTGTTCCTCGGCGCGGTGCAGCTTGTTGTTCAGGTTGGCGGCGGTGAAATGCACGCGGCCGTCCGCGCTGTCGGCGGAGGGGCTGACGGTGGCGGCGTTGGCGGTCCACATCGGCGAGGCCGAATAGGCGCAGGCCAGGATCACCGGCGCTTCGCGCCAGGCGTGGGCCAGCACGTCGGCATCCGTGCCGGAAAAGCCGAGCTGGCGCAGCAGGCGGAAGTTCGGACGCGCCTGCGGGGGCAGCACCGCCTGCGCGAAGCCGCGCGCGGCCAGCGCGCGCATCTTGGCCAGTCCCTGCAGGGCGGCCTGGCGCGGATTCGACGCGCTCTTGACGTTGTTGAAGGAAGCGACATTGCCGAACGAGAGGCCGGCATAGTTATGCGATGGGCCGACCAGGCCATCGAAGTTGAATTCGCGGGCGTTGTACATTAGAAGCTGAGTCCCGGGGAGAGTTTGGCCGGCATTTCCAGCGCGGCGTTTTCGATCGAGGCGACCGGGTAGGCGCAGTAATCGGCGGCATAGTAGGCGCTCGGGCGGTGGTTGCCCGACTTGCCGACGCCGCCGAACGGGGCCGAGCTGGCCGCGCCGGTGGTCGGGCGGTTCCAGTTGACCACGCCGGCGCGCGCCTTGACGGCAAAGCGCTTCCACAAGTCTTCGGACGGCGACAGCAGCGCCGCGGCCAGGCCGAACTGGGTGGCGTTGGCGGCCCGGATGGCGGCATCGAAGTCGCCCACGCGGATCACCTGCAGCAGCGGCCCGAACCACTCTTCGTCGGGGATGCCTTGCGCCTCGGTGACGTCGACGATGCCTGCAGTGACGAAGCCGGTGTCCGGATCCGGCTGGCGCATGCGCAGCAGCACCCTGCCGCCCTTCTGTTCCATCATCGACTGCGCATCGACCAGGCGCGCGGCCACTGCGCTCGAGACCACCGGACCCATGAAGGGCTGCGGATCGGCGTTCGACGGCCCCACCGCCAGCTTGCCCGCCACCTCGACCAGCCGGTCGATGAAGGCCTGGCCTGCCGGCGTGTCCTGCACCACCAGGCGGCGCGCGCAGGTGCAGCGCTGGCCGGCCGAGATGAAGGCCGACATCACGGTGTGGTGCACGGCGGCGTCCACGTCCTTGGCGTTGGCTGGGAGATCCCAGACGACGAGCGGGTTGTTGCCGCCCATTTCCAGCGCCAGCATCTTGCCCGGCTGGCCGCCGAACTGTCGATGCAGCGCGGCGCCGGTCTGGCTGCTGCCGGTGAACAGGACGCCGTCGACCTCGGCCTGGCCCAGGGCGATGCCGGTATCGCGGCCGCCGTTGACCAGGTTCAGCACGCCCTGCGGCAGGCCGGCTTCGCTCCAGAGCTCCACCGTGCGCATGGCCGTGCGCGGCGCGTATTCGCTGGGCTTGAACACCAGCGTGTTGCCGGCGATCAGGGCCGGCACGATGTGGCCGTTCGGCAGGTGGCCGGGGAAGTTGTACGGGCCGAACACGGCGAACACGCCGTGCGGACGGTGGCGCAGCACGGCGTCGCCGTCCGCGACCTTGCTACTCGTTTCGCCGGTGCGCGCCGCATGCGACTGGACCGAGATGTCGACCTTGTTGGCCATGGTGGTGACTTCGGTGCGCGCTTCCCACAGCGGCTTGCCGACTTCCTCGGCGATGATCGCGGCCAGGTCTTCGTTGTGCTCTTTTAACAGGTCGCGGAAGCGCTGGCAGATGGCGATGCGCTCCTGCAGCGGGCGCAGCGCCCAGTCTTCGAACGCGTCGTGCGCGGCCTGCACGGCACGCGCCACGTCTTCCTCGGTCGACGCGTTGCTGGTCCAGGTGCGGACGCCGCTGGAAGGATCGACGGTGACCAGTTCGGGACCACGCCCTTCGGTCCACTCGCCGTTGATGTAGTTCGACAGATTAGCCATGTACGTTCTTCCTTACATTGAGTGACAGCGTGCGCACCGGGTCGCCCGTCTGGCAGTGCAGCAGTTGCAGTTCGCGTGCCGACAGGGCGACCTGGGTGCCACCTGCACAGGCGTGCGTCAGGATCATGCGGAAATCGTCGATGCGGGTGTTCGAGACCAGCGTCACGTCGCACTCGCGGTCGGACTGAACTGCGGGCTGCCCTTCCTCGGCCACGGTCAGCACGCTGTCGCGCACCGCGCGCAGCTCGGTCACGCGGCCCTGGAGCACCGGGCCGGCATCGAAGATGTCGACGTAGCCTTCGTAGTGCATGCCCTCCTGCTCCAGCAGCCTGCGCGCCGGCTGGGTCGAGCGGTGCACCTGGCCGATGACCTGCTGGGCGTCGTCCGGCAGGTAGGCCACGTACAGCGGCTGGCGCGGCATCAGCTCGGCGATGAAGGACTTCTTGCCGATCGCGGTCAGGCCGTCGACGTGGTTGAAATCCATCTTGAAGAAATGGCGGCCCAGGCCTTCGTAGAACGGCGAGGTGCCGTCTTCCGCCTGGTAGCCGCGCATCTCGGCGATGATCTTTTCGGTGAACAGGTGCTGGAACTGGGCGATGAACAGGAAGCGGCTTTTCGACAGCCACTTGCCGTTCGAGCCGGTGCGGTATTCCGGCATCAGGAACAACGAGCACAGTTCGGTCGAGCCGGTGAGGTCGTTCGACAGGTACAGCGTGTCCATGCGCGTGAACACGTTCAGTTCGCGGCTGTGGTGCACCAGGGTGCCGATGCGGTAGTTATAGAACGGTTCCGTGAGGCCGACCGCGGCCTTGATCGCACAGACGCCGGCCAGGCGTCCAGCAGTGGTGTCTTCCATCACGAACATGTAGTCGCGTTCTTCCGGCGGGATGGCCTGGGCGAACGAGGCCACCGCGATGTTCACGCGCTCGCCCAGCATGGCACGGTCCGGCTTCAGGGTGGTCATCCCGCTGCCGACCTGGCGCGCCATCTCGATCAGCGGGTCGATGTCGTCCAGGGTGATTGCGCGTATTACGAGCATGGTTGGAATTCCTTCAGATACGCACGCAGATGACGTTGTCGCCCGGCGCCACGCCGAGCGCCTGCTGGGCCCAGGCCGGCAGGCACAGGGCATCGACACTTTCGGCCGGCGCGCAGGGCACGACGATGGCGCGGAAATTGCGCTCGCTGCTCGCCACGGCGTAGGTGACCATCGTATCCAGCTGGGCCGGCGCGGCGGGGCCGCGCGCCGGCGCCACCACGCGCCGCACCATGGCGCCGGAAAACGAGCGCAGCGCGTTCTTGTGGGCTTGCAGGATCGGGCCGCCGTCGAAGATGTCGATGTATTCGTCGGCCTCGAAGCCTTCTTCGGCGAGCAGGTCGAACGCCAGTTCGCCGTCCGGATGGATCTGGCCCATGGCCGCCTGCGCCGGTCCGGGCAGCAGCGGCACGTACACCGGGTAATGCGGCATCAGCTCGACGATCAGGGTGCGGTTGCGGGCGCCGCCGATGGTGCGTTCGGCGTCCAGGAAGTCCATCTTGAAGAACTTGCGTCCCAGGGCGTCCCAGAACGGCGACTGGCCTTCGTCGTCGGTGACGCCGGCCAGCGGCACGAAGAAACGGTCGCCGAATCGGTGCGGCGCCAGCACCGCATACAGCAGCCTGGCGCGCGACAGCAGCGCCGCTTCCAGGCCGGCGCTGTCGCGGTGGCGGATAGTAAAGCCGGACAGCTGCGAATACGCGGTGAGTTCCGAGCACAGGGTCAGCGCGTGCACGCTGTGGCTGATGTTCAGGTCGCGCGAGACCTGCTGGATCACGTCGTTGCGGAAGGCGAAATACGTGCCGTTGGAACCGGCCGAGGCGTGGATGGCGGCGGTGCCGACGAGTTCATGGCTCTCGATGTGTTCGAGCACGAACAGGTAGGTTTCTTCGCTGGGGATGTCGACATGGGCCGCGAACGAGGCGCACGAGCGCTCGATCAGCACCGCGATCTTCTCGCGCGTGCGCGGCAGGGTATGCACTCCCGGCATGGAGTCCGCGAGCAGCGCCTCGAGGGCGCCGGCATCCGCGGGTTCGACCGGACGGACAAGGTACATGGGGGCTCCCGAAAGCGCCTGGACTCGCGTCCAGGCAGGTGGCGATTTTTTAACCGGCCAGGAAAGCGTCGGCGGCCGCGCGCATGATGCGGTCGGCTTCCTCGATCTGGGCGTCGGACACGATCAGCGACGGCGCCAGGCGCACCACGTCCGGACCCGCGATCAGCAGCATCAGGCCGAGCTTTTCGGCAACCTTGGTGTAGTCCTTGGAACGGCCTTTATGGGCATCGGCCATCGGCAGGCCGATCAGCAGGCCCTTGCCGCGTGCCTTGCCGAACAGCTGCGGGTAGTCGGCGACCAGCTTGTCCAGGTTGGCGAACACCTTGGCCGACGCGGTGCGCACGCGCTCGAGGAAGGCCGGCTGGTTGATCTGCTCGACCACCGCCAGCGCCACCGTGGTGGCCAGCGGGTTGCCGCCATAGGTGGTGCCGTGCGAACCGACCGCGAAGTACTGGGCGATCTCGTTCGTGGTCAGCATGGCGCCGATCGGATAGCCGTTGCCCAGGGCCTTGGCCGAGGTCAGGATGTCCGGGGTCACGCCGGTGTTCATGTAGTCGTAGAAGGTGCCGGTGCGGCCGACGCCGGACTGCACTTCGTCGAAGACCAGCAGGGCGCCGGTCTGGTCGCACAGCTCGCGCAGCGCTTTGAGGAAGGCCGGATCGCCCGGGATCACGCCACCCTCGCCCTGGATCGGTTCGACGATTACGGCGGCGACATCGTCGGTGATGGCGGCGCGCGCCGACTCGATGTCGTTGTAGTTGATGTGGTCGATGCTTGGCGGCAGCGGCTCGAAGCCTTCGGTGTACTTCGATTGGCCGCCCACCGAGACGGTGAACAGGGTACGGCCGTGGAAGGACGCGTAGCACGACACGATGCGCGACTTGTGCGCGCCGAACTTGCCGTGGGCGTACTTGCGCGCCAGTTTCAGGGCGGCTTCGTTGGCTTCGGCGCCCGAGTTGGCGAAGAAGGCGCGTTCGGCGAAGGTGGCGTCGATCAGGGCCGATGCCAGGCGCAGCACCGGCTCGTTGGTGTAGCCGTTACCGACGTGCCACAGCGTGTTGGCCTGGCGCGTCAACGCTTCGACCACGACCGGGTTGCAGTGGCCCAGGCTGGAGACGGCGATGCCGGAGGTGAAGTCGAGGTAATGCTTGCCTTCCTGGTCCCACACGTCCAGGCCCGATGCGCGCACCGGTACCATCGCAGCCGGGGCGTAGGTCGGGACGAGGACCTCGTCGAAAGTCTGGCGCGTGACAGGCCGCGTGGTGACACCGGAATCGAGCTTGGCATTCATGACGTTGTTCCTCATCCAATTAAAGAGTCGCGCGAACTACAACAGCCGCGCCGAGCGTCCCATTATAGAAAGCCCATCCTTGCAGTTCTTTCCAATCTGCGACAGGCATTTTCATTTTTGGACGAACAACAAACCGGGGTCAGCGCCCGATTTTTGGCAATTGCATTTTTGAAAACGAATTCGGGGTCAGAGCACAATATTCTGCTCTGACCCCGAATTTTTTATATTGTCGTGTGGCTGTTGCTTAAAACCGGGCTCTGACCCCGGTTTGAGGTGCGTCTTTATTCGCTCAGTTTGCGCTGGCGTTCTTCGCGCGGGGTGTTGCCGAACAGGGCGCCGAAGGCGGTCGAGAAATGCGAACCGGAGGAGAAGCCGCACATCAGGCCGACCTGCACGATCGAGGAGTTGGTGTCGCGCAGCAGCTGGCGTGCGCGTTGCAGGCGCAGTTCGAGGTAATAGCGCGACGGCAGGCTGCCGAGGTATTGCTTGAACAGGCGCTCCAGCTGGCGCCGCGAGATGCCGACCAGTTGCGCGATCTCGTCGGTCGACAGCGGCTCCTCGATGTTGGCTTCCATCAAGGTCACGGCCTCGGTCATCTTCGGCTGCAGCGTACCGAAACGGGCTTGCAAGGCCACCCGCTGGCGCTCTTCGGCGCCGCGCACGCGGTCGACGCACAGGATTTCCTTTACCTGGGCCTGGACCGTGGCGCCGAACAGGAGGTCGACCAGGGTCAGGGCGAAGTCGAGGCTGGCTGCGCCGCCGCAGCAGGTCAGGCGCGCGCCGTCGATTTCGAACAGGTGCGGGCTGAAGGTCGACTGGTCGGCGATGGCGTCGGCATCCGGGTACAGCGACCACGGCAGCGCCGTGCGCGCGCCGTTCAGCACGCCCGTTTCGGCCAGCCACAGCACGCCGGCGCCGACGCCGCCCCAGCACGCGGCACTGCGGCAGCGTTCGGCCAGCGCGCGCAGGTTGGCGGGGCGCAGGCCGGCCTCGGCTTCGTCGGCGACCAGCAGCACCAGTTGCCAGGGACGCAGTGATTCGCCGGCGAACTTGTCGGGACTGCGCACGTCGACGTGCAGGCGTTGCGGCCCCACCAGGCGGGCGGCCAGGCGCAGCGGCTGGATCAGGCCCGACCAGGTCAGCGAGTCGGGCTCGCCGGCATTCACCAGCAGCACGCGCAGCGGTGTCTCCTGCGCCAGGCGGGACAATTCAGCGTGCTGCATTGACGTGGCTAAAACACATTACTCAGGGGCGAGCGCGGCGGCAGGCCGGCCCTCGGTATTCCATTGGCTGACTATCATACCGGAGATCAATAGTGCCGCTCCCAGCCAGCCGCGTCCGGTCATCGCCTCGCCCAGCCAGAAAAAGCCGAAACAGGCGGCGGCACCCGGCTCGAAGGCGTAGATCACGGCCGCTTCGTTGGCGCCCGTACGCGCCTGGCCCCAGGCCTGCAGCGAGATGATGGCGGCGGTACAGACCACGCCGAGATAGGCGAAATTCGGCCAGTACTGCGCCAGGTGACTACCGATGGTGCGCCAGTAGTTGGCGCCGTCCTCGGCCGCGCCCAGCCCCAGCGGCACCTCGCGTGCCAGCAGCCACAGCGCGGCGCACACGGCCACGGTGGCGATCTGGGCTGCGGTCACGCTCATCAGGCGCAGCGCCCGGCGCGTGCGGATTTCCATCACTTTTACATAGACGCCGAAGCAGACCGCGCCCAGCAGCGCAAGGGTGTCGCCGCTGCCCCAGGCACCGCCATCCCAGCACAGCGCCGTCAGGCCGGCCAGCGCCAGCACCAGCGCGACCACGATGCGGCGCTCGGGCAGGCGTCCGCCGAGCACGCCCAGCAGCGGTACCACGAGTACGTTCAGGCCGGTAATGAAGGCGTTGCGGTTGGCGCTGGTCAGCGCCAGCCCTTCGACCTGGAACAGGTAGCAGAAAAACAACACCAAGCCCAGCACCACGCCGGACAGCAGATCCGCGCGTCGTGCGCGCCACACAAAAGGTGCCAAAATCAAGGTTGCCAGCGCAAAGCGGACCAGGATGATCCACACCGGAGAAAACGTCGCGGTCAGGTCTTTCATGGCCGGGAAGGTCGTGCCCCAGACAAGGACGACGATGACGAGGGCGCATAAGCCGCGCAGCTGCTGGTTCATGGTGGGGGCAATGGTGCCAGGTTGCAAGATCGGCTATAGTATCCGGCCGGCCGGCGCCGTGGGATGAAAATGGATCGGCAGGCAAGATTGCCACGGGCGGCTATAATCCCGCCATATCGCCGCTCCATGCAAGGTCACCCGGAGCGGCTGCCCCTCAGAAACAACAAAGGACATCCCCGTGAAAACTGCCCTGCTCGACGGTAAAAAGCCGGCCCATTTCGACAAGCACATCATTGGCAACCTGCTGCTCGACGTCGCCACGCCCGATGAAGTCCGTGAAGAACAAATGCTGATCGGTGTGCGCAACGAAGCCGGCGAGATCTATCGCCTGATCGGCGCCACCAAGCTGAACAGCTTCATGAACGCGGTCGAGGAATTGTTCGACCTGGGCCTCGTCGACGAGCTGCAGGATACCGAAGAGCCGAAGGAAGGCTGCGACGCCATCTTCAGCGAGCCTTGATGTCCAGATAATTCACACAATGACCGCTACACAGCAGGGCGCCTGCCCTGCTGCTGCGCTGGATTCCCCCGCATTTCCCGGCAAACCCAGCTGTTTATTGGCAGTATAATTTTCCAATGGACACAACCGACGCCCTCAAGAGCATCGCCGCCCAGGTCGCGCGCGGTGACCTCAGCTTCCCCACGAACGTCGCTGCCACGCTCAAGCTGCAGCACGCGCTCAACGACCCCGACTGCCATATCGACGACGCCGCACGCCTGGTGCAGACCGAGCCGCTGCTGGCGGCGCGCACGGTCGCGATCGCCAATGCAGCCGCCTACAACCGCAGCGGCCACGACGTGACCAACGTGCGCGCCGCGGTGCAGCGGGTCGGCTTCCGCACCCTCGGCGCGCTGGCGGCGGCGGTGATCGTGCGCCAGCTCGCCAGCGGCATCACCGACGCCGGCCTGCGCGCCAAGGCCGACCAGCTGTGGCAGCACTCGGCTCACGTCGCCGCCCTGTCCCAGGTGATCGCCAAGCGCGTCTCCAACGTCGATCCGGAAACGGCGATGTTCGCCGGCATCGTGCACGAAGTCGGCGGCTTTTACGTGCTGTCGCGCGCGGCCGAGTTCCCCGGCCTGCTGGAAGGCGGCGCCGACGACTGGATCGAACATGGCGAAGTCGCGATCGGCCGCGGCGTGCTGCGCAAGCTGGGGGTACCGGCGCCGGTGATGGGGGCGATCGAAGCGCTGTGGAACGGCATGCGCGCGCTGCCGCCGGAAACCCTGGGCGATACCCTGCTATTGGCCAACGACTTGTGTCCGGTGCCGTCGCCGCTGCTGGAGCGCCCCGGCGCAGCCGGCCTGCGCAGTGCCGCCACCATCGATTTCACGGTGGGTGAAGGCACGCTCGCCCGGATCCTCGAAGAATCCGCGGAAGAAGTGCGCGGCCTAAGCGCCGCCCTCTCATGACAGGCAAAAAAAAACCCGCTAGGAAGCGGGTAAAGTCCAAAACTAGGGATGTCCTGAAAGAGACGAGTTCATATTAGTTCCCCTAATAGGCGCCCTCTGTGCGCTGCCTCACACTTGTTAAATTGTTTGACGTTTGTTTGATCCAGCGCGTAAAAGTCTTATCTGGAGCAAGGAGGCGGCAATGAGTTGCCAAGCAAGCTGGACAAAAAAAAACCCGCTCCAATAACGGAACGGGTGAAGTCCAAAACTAGGGATGTCCTGAAAGAGACGAGCCCATGTTAAAACACGCTCGAGCACGCCTCTGTGCGTCATTTCACACAAAAAAGATCTTTGTTCTCGTTCAAGCGGCTTTACGGCGGCGCGCCGCAATGCAGCCGGCCAGGCCGAGACCCAGCAGGGCGATACTGGCAGGCTCGGGCACTTCCGCCGGGATGCCGTTGTTCAGGGCGAAGAACTGCGGTGGACTATTGCTCAGCGTGGTGCCCGGCACGTTGTAGGCAAATGATTTCTCACCCGGGTTGACGCTTTCCAGGCCATCGCCGAAACCGGCCGATACCATCGCGGTGGAGCCGATATCGCCGTAGTACACACCGATCTGTCCACTGCCGGCCGGGACGCCGAACTGGTCGGAACGCACGACGATCTGGAAGGTATTGCGCTGGCTATAGTTGACCGAAAAAATGCCGACGTTTTCCCAGGTGATGACAAGTTCACCTGCGGTCGCCGCGTTGACATAGATGTTCGATGGGTCGTCGCCCCGGGTATCCAGGTCGGAGTACAAGGCAGCGATCATCGGCGACAGGGCTTGGGTATCCAGTGGCGCCGGCGTAAAGTTTGTACGCGGCGTCCCGAAGGTCACATACCCGTTCGAGCCGACGTACAGCGAACTGTAGTTTTTGCCGAAAAAGTTGATCGACTGGCCGGTGCCCGAAAAGGGCAAGGCGTCACTTGCGCAATCATCGCAGCTGCTGAGCGTGTCGAGCTTGGTGCCATACGACGTGGTGTACAAGCTGGCGTGTGCTGGCGCAAAGCCAATCAGGCTGAGGCTTGCAGCAAACGCTGCCTGCAGAAGCTTTTTCATCAGGAATCCCTTGTTGTTTTAGTGAAAAATTTATTGATGCAAGAAATGTGCCGTCAGTAAATTCTTTTTGGATTCAAGGGATTAAATATGCCTGGCGAATATGCTGTAAGTTTTTCCGACAGGCACTTACAAAGTGTGCTTTACCAGCGCAACAATAAAAAACGCCACGACAAGCGTGGCGTTTTCATTCGGCGGAAACCGGAGCGTATCGCTTACACGACGGCGCCGTCGGTTTCGTCGCGTTCCTTGACCGGCTTGATCAGGTCTTCGCGCTTGACGCCCAGCCACATGGCGATGGCGGCCGCCACGAACACCGACGAGTAGATACCAAACAGGATGCCGATGGTCAGCGCAATGGCGAAGAAGTGCAGCGCCTGGCCGCCGAAGAACAGCATCGACAGCACCATCATCTCGGTACAGCCGTGGGTGATGATGGTACGCGAGATGGTGCTGGTGATCGCATGGTCGATGACCTCGGTCACGCTCATCTTGCGCTGCTTGCGGAAGGTCTCGCGGATCCGGTCGAAGATCACGACCGATTCGTTGACCGAATAGCCCAGCACCGCCAGGATCGCTGCCAGCACCGTCAGCGAGAATTCCCACTGGAAGAAGGCGAAGAAGCCGAGGATGATCACCACGTCGTGCAGGTTGGCGATGATCGCCGCCACTGCGAACTTCCATTCGAAGCGCACGGCCAGGTAGATCATCACGCCCACCACCACCATGATCAGCGCGTTCAGGCCGTTCTGGGCCAGCTCGTCGCCGACCTGGGAACCGACCGAATCCACGCGCTGCAGTTTCACGACTTCGACGCCGGCCGCATTCACGCAGCTGGTGCGGGTGATGTTCTCACCCTTGGCTGTGGTTTCCTGGATCTGCTTGGGCGAACCGCTTTCGGCCGCGCACAGCGCGTTGAACACCGTCGCCGACGGCGCCACGCTGGTGGTGTGCTTGGCCGGCGGCAGGCGCAGCAGGATGTCGCTGGCGGTGCCGAAGCTGGTCACGGCCGGCTCGTAGCCCAGTTTTTCCAGGCTGTGGCGGATCTTGTCCTGGTCGGCTGCATGGTTGTAGCGCAGCTCCATCGTGGTGCCGCCGGTGAACTCGACCGAGTAGTTCAGGTTCTTGGTCAGCAGGAAGAACACCGCCGCAACAAAGGTCAGCGCCGAGATCACGTTGAAAATCAACGCGTGGCGCATGAACGGGATATCCCGCTTGATCTTGAAAAATTCCATGATTGTTCTCGCTTAACCCTTATTTCTTCACCGCCGGCTTGGTGCCGGTAGCACTGCCTGCGGTGGCGGTGGTGCCTGCGTTCCACACGGTACCGATCGCCAGCTTGCCCAGCTTCCTGCCGCGGCGGCCGTACCACAGGTTGACCACGCCGCGCGACAGGAACACTGCCGAGAACATCGAGGTCAGGATACCCAGGCAGTGCACGACGGCGAAGCCGCGCACCGCGCCCGAGCCGAACACCAGCAATGCCAGGCCGACGATCAGGGTGGTGACGTTCGAGTCCAGGATGGTGGCCCAGGCGTGCTCGAAGCCGGCCGAGATCGCCGCCTGCGGGGTGTTGCCCGCACGCAGCTCTTCACGGATACGCTCGTTGATCAGCACGTTCGCGTCGATCGCCATACCCAGCGCCAGCGCGATTGCCGCGATACCCGGCAGGGTCAGCGTCGCCTGCAGCATCGACAGCAGAGCCAGCAGGAACAGCAGGTTGCAGGCCAGCGCGATCACGCTGAAGAAGCCGAACAGCTGGTAATAGATGACCATGAAGATCGCGATCGCCACGAAGCCCCACAGGGTCGAATGCAGACCCTTGGAGATGTTTTCGGCGCCCAGTTGCGGGCCGACCACGCGTTCCTCGACGAATTCCATCGGTGCCGACAGGGCGCCGGAGCGCAGCAGCAGTGCCAGCTCGGCCGCTTTCTCTGGCGACGGCATGCCGGTGGTCTGGAAGTTCGAACCGAATTCGCCCTGGATGGTCGCGACCTGCAGTACCGTGTACTTGCCCTTTTCTTTCAGCAGGGTGGCCATGCGCTTGCCGACGCGCTCGCGCGTCATGGCGCGCATCTTGCGGCCGCCTTCCGCGTTCAGTTCGAGATTCACGGCAGGACGCTGGTTCTGGTCGAAACCGGCCACCGCGCTGATGATCTCGCCACCGCCCACCAGCACATCCTTCGATACCACAACCGCGCCGCCCTCGCCCTGGGTGAACAGTTCCGAGTTCAGCGGAATCGCCGCGCTCAGTTCGGTGCCCGGGGTGACGGTGTCGTCGGTCACGCGGAATTCCAGCGTGGCGGTACGGCCGATGATGTCCTTCGCGTGGGCGACGTCCTGCACGCCCGGCAATTGCACGATGATGCGGTCACGGCCCTGCTGCTGGATCACCGGCTCGGACACGCCCAGTGCATTGATACGCTTGCCCAGGGTCGAGATGTTCTGCTTGACGCCCTCTTCCACCGCGCGGTCCAGCGCCTCCTTCTTGATGGCCACGACCAGTTTCAGGTCGGTGCCGTCGGCGGCTTCGGTGAAGTCCAGGTCCTTGTTCTGGTTGGCCAGCACGCTGCGCGCCTTGGCGCGGGTGTCGGCGTCGCGGAACTTGATCTCGACGTTGTTGCCGACCCGGTCGATACCTGCGTGGCGCACGTTCTGGTCGCGCAGCAGGGCGCGAGTCGAGGACTGCAGGGCCTTGACGCGGGTTTCCTGGACCTCCTTGGCATTCACCTGCAGCAGGAAGTGCACGCCGCCGCGCAAGTCGAGGCCCAGGTTCATGGCCTTGGCGTTCAGCTTCTGCATCCAGACCGGGGTGTTCTTCACCAAATTGACGGTGACGGTGTAATCAGGATCGGACGGGTCGCGGTTCAGGTCGCGCTCGAGCGCCAGCTTGGCCTTGAACTGGGCGTCGGTACTGGCGAAGCGCGCCAGCACCGCGGTGCTGTCGCCGCTGCCTTCCAGGCTGACCTGCTCGGGCGGCAAGTTGTCACGCTTGAGCGTGTCGGCGACCAGTGCCGTGGTGTCGCTGTTGATCCGGACGGTGGCCTTGTCGGTGGTGATCTGCAGTGCCGGCGAGTCGACGAAGTAGTTGGGCGAGGTGTACAACAAGCCCAGCAGTACTGCCACCAGGATCAGTATGTATTTCCAGAGGGGATAGCGATTCATGATGTTCCAGCGTTCAAGAATGGGCAGGTGCGCGCGATCGTCGACCGGCGCGGCCGGCTGTTACAGCGACTTCAGGGTGCCCTTCGGCAGCAGCGCGGTGACGGCGCTCTTCTGCACCACCATTTCGGTACCGGGAGCGACTTCGATGGTCACATAGCCTTCGCTGACCTTGGTCACGCGGCCCAGGACGCCACCGACGGTGATGACTTCGTCGTTCTTGGCCAACGCATCCATCATGGTGCGCAGTTCTTTCTGGCGCTTCTGTTGCGGGCGGATCATCAGGAAATACATGAGCACGAACAGGATGACGAACGGGCCGTACATGCCCAGGGTGCCCATGATGCCCGGATCGGCGGCGGCACCAGCGGTTTGCGCGTAAGCGTTGGAAATGAACACAAAGACTCCGATTCTAAGTATAAAAGGTAAAAATTAAGCGCTGTATTCTAGCACCCGTGGTTCGGCGCGGGTCATTACCATCATGTAGTAATGACATGCCTGATTGCAAGAGATTGCAAAAATTTAAACGCCACGGGCCCGATCCGCATTGAACTGCAAGCGGAATTCATGGAAGCGATCTGCATCAATCGCGTCACGGATTTCCTGCATCAGGTTCAAGTAATAGTGCAGGTTGTGGATGGTATTCAAGCGCGCCCCCAGGATTTCCTTCGAGCGGTGCAGGTGGTGCAAGTACGCTCGCGAAAAGTTCTTGCAGCAATAGCACGTGCAGGATTCATCCAGCGGCGCCTGCTCATCCTTGTAGCGCGCATTCTTGATCTTGAGGTCGCCGAAGCGGGTGAACAGCCAGCCGTTGCGCGCGTTGCGGGTCGGCATCACGCAGTCGAACATGTCGACGCCGTTGGCCACGCCGGCCACCAGGTCTTCCGGCGTGCCGACGCCCATCAGGTAGTGCGGCTTGTTTTCCGGCAGGCGCGGCCCGACGTGCTCGAGGATGCGCATCATGTCTTCCTTCGGCTCGCCGACCGACAGGCCGCCGATCGCCAGGCCCGGGAAGTCGATGTCTTCCAGGCCGGCCAGCGATTCGTCGCGCAGGCGCTCGTACATGCCGCCCTGGACGATGCCGAACAGCGCGTTCGGGTTCTCGCCGGCCTTGAACTCGTTCATCGAGCGCTGGGCCCAGCGCAGCGACATGCGCATCGACTTGGCCGCCTCTTCGGCCGTCGCGGGTCTTCCATCTATTTCGTACGGCGTGCATTCGTCGAACTGCATCACGATGTCCGAATTCAACGAGCGCTGGATCTGCATCGAGATTTCCGGCGACAGGAACAGCTTCGAGCCGTCGATCGGCGAAGCGAACTTGACGCCCTCTTCCGTGATTTTGCGCATCGCGCCCAGCGAAAACACCTGGAAGCCGCCGGAGTCGGTCAGGATCGGCTTGTCCCAGCCCATGAAGCCGTGCAGGCCGCCGAATTTGTCCAGCACCTGGGTGCCGGGGCGCAGCCACAGGTGGAAGGTGTTGCCGAGGATGATCTGCGAACCGACTTCCTTCAATTCATTCGGATCCATCGCCTTGACCGAGCCGTAGGTGCCGACCGGCATGAAGATCGGGGTCTCGATGGTGCCGTGGTTCAGTTTTAAACGGCCACGGCGGGCGTGCGACAGGCCGCTCGTGTCTTTCTTGAGGAGAGTAAATTCCAGCATGTAATTAAATAGTGTTGGTTGCGCGTGCCTGCGTGGTCAACAGCATGGCATCGCCATAGCTGAAGAAACGGTATTCGCTGGCGATCGCGTGCGCGTAGGCGGCGCGGATTTGGTCGTAGCCAGCAAAGGCCGAGACCAGCATCATCAGCGTCGACTTGGGCAGGTGGAAATTCGTGATCAGGCGGGTCACCGTCTTGAACAGGTAGCCCGGGGTGATGAACAGGCGGGTGTCGCCGCTGCCGGCCTGCAGGGCGCCGCTCTGCGACGCCGACTCCAGCGCGCGCAGCGAGGTCGTGCCGACCGCGACCACGTCGCGGCCCGCGGCCTGGGCCGCGCGTACCGCATCCACGGTCGCTTGCGGAATCGTGTACCACTCGCTGTGCATGTTGTGCTCGGCCAGGTTCTCGACCCGCACCGGCTGGAAGGTGCCGGCGCCCACGTGCAGCGTCACATAAGCGATGCTGACGCCCTTGGCCGCCACGCGGTCCAGCAGCGGCTGGTCGAAGTGCAGGCCGGCGGTCGGCGCGGCGACGGCACCGGGCTCTTTCGAGTAGACAGTCTGGTAGCGCTGCTCGTCGAAATCGTCGGCATCGTGCTCGATGTAGGGCGGCAGCGGCAGGCGGCCGTGGGCCTCGATCAGCTCGAATACGTCCCCATCGAAATGGAGCGTAAAGAATTCGCCGGCGCGCTGGCCGACACCGACCTCGAAGGCGTCGGCCAGGCGGATGCGGGTGCCCGGCTTGGGCGACTTGGAGGCCCGTACCTGCGCCAGCACCGTGCGCGGATCGAGCACGCGCTCGACCAGCACCTCGACCTGGCCGCCGGTATCCTTCTGGCCGAAAAAGCGCGCCTTCAGCACGCGGGTGTTGTTCATCACCAGCACGTCGCCGGCCTGCAGCTGGTCGACGATGTCGGAAAAATGGCGGTCCGTGATGCGGTCGCCGTCCAGCTGCAGCAGGCGCGACGCGCTGCGGTCCGGCAGCGGCACCTGGGCGATGCGCTCGGGCGGCAGGTCAAAATCGAAATCGGAAAGGGAATACATTCTGCTCTTCTTTGGAATCATCGCTGCCCCCTTTACAATAGAGGCTCAAGCGTGTACGGCGAACCTTCTATTTTACCCCTGATTTCCGGACGGAGGGCCGCCGACCTGCATCAACAAGCCTTTTATGCCCGCCACCAAAGCCAAAGCCGCACCGACACCGGCAGCGAAAAACATCGAAGCCAAGCTCGCCAAGCTCGGCCTGCGCACCGACATGGACCTGGTCCTGCACCTGCCGATGCGCTACGAAGACGAGACCGAGATCGTCCCGATCCGCGAAGCCTGCCTGCGCGGCGGCCATGTGTCGCAGGTCGAAGGTGTCGTGACCAAGAACGAAATCAGCTACAAGCCGAGGAAGCAGCTGCTGGTATCGATCGCCGACGAGACGTCGGACATCCAGCTGCGCTTCATGAATTTCTACGGCAGCCAGGTCAAGCAGCTGGCCGAAGGCACGCGCGTGCGCGCCCGCGCCGAAGTGCGCCACGGCTTCTTCGGTGCCGAGATGGTGCACCCGGTGTACAAAATCGTCAACGAAGGCGCGCCGCTGCCGACCTCGCTGACGCCGGTGTACCCGGCCGGCGAAGGCCTGTCGCAGACCATCCTGCGGCGCGCGATCAACGACGCGATGAAGCGGGTCGAATGGCAGGACACGGTGCCGCCGTCGGTGCGCACGCGCCTCAACCTGGCCGAATTCCAGCCGGCGGTGCGCCTGCTGCATTACCCGCCGGCCGACGTCGACACCCATGCGCTGATCGAGCGCAGCCACCCGGCCTGGACCCGCGTGAAATTCGACGAGCTGCTGGCCCAGCAGTTGTCGCTGAAGCGTGCGCAGGTGGCGCGCCGCGAAAAGGGGGCGCCGCATCTGGCGTCAGTGGGGAAGCTGTCGCATGCGTTCCTGGAAACGCTGCCGTTCAAGCTGACGGCTGCCCAGGCGCGCGTAGTCAAGGAAATCAGCGCCGACCTGCGCGAAGGGTACCCGATGCAGCGCCTGCTGCAGGGCGACGTCGGCAGCGGCAAGACCGTGGTCGCCGCGCTGGCGGCGGCCCAGGCCATCGACAGCGGCTACCAGGCCGCGCTGATGGCGCCGACCGAGATCCTGGCCGAGCAGCACTTCCGCAAGATCGCCGCCTGGATGGAACCGCTGGGCGTGAAGGTCGCCTGGCTCACCGGCAGCCTGAAGAAAAAGGAAAAGCAGGCGGCCAACGAGATGGCCGAAACCGGCGCCGCCAACCTGGTGATCGGCACGCACGCATTGATTCAAGACTCGGTGCAGTTCGCGAAGCTGGGCCTGGTGCTGGTCGACGAGCAGCACCGCTTCGGCGTCGGCCAGCGCCTGACCTTGCGGAACAAAGGCAGCAACGGCCTGGTGCCGCACCAGTTGATGATGTCGGCCACGCCGATCCCGCGCACGCTGGCGATGACGTACTACGCCGACCTCGAAGTGTCGGTCATCGACGAACTGCCGCCGGGCCGCACGCCGATCGTCACGCGCGCGATCGACCAGAACCGGCGCGATGAAGTCATCGAACGCGTGCACGCGGCCGCTCTCGAGGGCCGTCAGGCCTACTGGGTGTGCCCACTGATCGAGGAATCGGAAGCGCTGCAGCTGCAGACCGCCACCGACACTTTCGAGACCCTGGCCGCTTCCCTGCCCGACCTCGTGGTCGGCCTGGTGCACGGGCGCATGAAGCCGGCGGAGAAGCAGGTGATCATGGATGCGTTTTCCGCCGGCCACGTGCACGTGCTGGTGGCGACCACCGTGATCGAGGTCGGTGTCGACGTGCCCAATGCGTCATTGATGGTGATCGAGCACGCCGAGCGCTTCGGCCTGTCGCAGCTGCACCAGCTGCGCGGGCGCGTCGGGCGCGGCTCGGCGGCCAGCGTATGCCTGCTGCTGTATCAGAGCCCGCTCGGCCAGGTCGCCAAGCAGCGATTGATGACGATGCGCGAGACCACCGACGGCTTCGAGATCGCACGGCGCGACCTGGAAATCCGCGGCCCCGGCGAATTCCTGGGCGCGCGCCAGTCCGGCGAAGCGATGCTGCGCTTTGCCAACCTCGAGACCGACCAATGGATCGTGGAACAAGCGCGCGACGTGGCGCAGTGGCTGCTGGATGCGGGGACGCCGGAGGCGGAGGCGATCGTGGATGCGCACCTGCAAAGGTGGCTTGGGGGGCGCGAGGAGTTTCTGAAGGTTTGAGGCGCGCCTCAAATAACGCTAGCACGTATACGTCGCCCCTGCGAAGGCAGGGGCGACGGTTTTATATGTGCAGGTGTAAGCAGACTTACTTGGCAGGCGTCGCAGCAGCCACCGTGATGTGCGCCGCTGCCTTGTGCTCGGCCTTCGCCGCCTTGTGCTCGGCCTTGGCTTCCTTCACCTCGGCTTTTGCCTCGGCCTTGGTCGCTTTCGCATCCGCCTTGGCTTCCTTCACGTCGGCCTTGGCAGCCGTCTTGGTCTCTTTCACTTCAGCCTTCGCTGCCTGCTTTTCCTGCTTGGCTTCTGCCTTGGCGGCCGCCGCGGTGGTGGCTACCGGGGTGGTGGCCGGTGCCGGGGTCTGGGCGAATGCTGCGGTTGCGAACAGGCCGGCGATCAGGGTAGCGATGGTCTTTTTCATGATGAATGGTCCTTAGTTTCGTTTTCGGTTGCAGCGCACGTTCATCGTGTCGCCTGTCCATAAAACGAGGCACCCCATCATCCTGTTGACGGCCTTTACAAACGCTTACCGTGCTGACAGATGCTTACAACTCAGCCGTATGCGTCTCACTCGACCCTGGTCAGCTCCACGCCATCCACCGTCATCTTCCACTTGCCGCCTTCGCGGTGCGGCGGCTTGCTGACCACGAAGGTGGAGCGCACCAGGCTGAAGCCGACATCGAAGTTGTCGCCATTGAAGCCTTGCAGGTCGACGTTCAGGTTCAGGTTCTTGCCCGGCTGCTTGCGCGCGTAGTCGACGTGGCCATCCTGCTTGAGGTGGATGCGCATGTCCCGGCCGCGCCAGTCGCCGACGTAGGCCGCCTTGTCGGCAGGGACCGGCACCGGGTCGGCGAAACTGGGCGCAGAGACAAGGGCGCCGGCCAGCAGGCAGGCGGTGAACAGGACGGCGCGGCGGTGCATGGTTTTTCCTGATGAGTCACGGTGACCGTCAAAGTATCATGCCGGCCACGCGCGCCGTCAAAGCAAACCGCGTATGCATGCGTGGTCAAATGGCGACAGCGCCTGCAGGCGCCACCGCAGTCGCCGTGCCGGCCGTCGTGTTCTGCGCATCGACCGGCATCGTGTCCTTGTTTTTCGGCTTGGCCGGTGCGGCTTTCCTGGTCTTCCTGGGGGCCGCTTTCTTGTCGCCCTTGGCATCGGCCTTGGCGGCATCCTTCTCGTGTGCAGCCTGCGCCTTGGCGACTTCGGGCGGCACGGCCGATTGCGGCGCCGCCGTCGCCGGAGCGGCTGCAGGCGGCGTGGCCTGGGCAAAGGCGCCGCCGGCGCACAGGCCGGCGAGCATTGTCACGATGGTCACGATGGTTGGTTTCATGATGCGACTCCTCATGGCGTTGGGGTGCCAGGCAGCTTCATCGTATCACCGGCGACGGCAGGACGACCGCGGGCCCCAATAAAAAAAGCCCGCGCGGCGAACCGGCGCGGGCTTGTCGTGCAGCGTCAGGTATTACTTGCTGGCCGGGGCAGCGGTGCCGGCCTCGACCGCACCATTGCTGACCGAACCGGCCGTCGTGCCTTGTGCGTCAGCCGGCATTTTCGCCTTGGACTTGGTCGCGGCGTGCTTCTTGGCGGTGTGCTTGGTGGTCGCTTTGTGGGCGACCGCGCTGTCCTTGGCATCCGAACCACCGTCCTGCTTGTCCTGGCCGGCGGCCGGCATGGCGGTCGGCGCTGCCGACGCGGTGGTCGGGGCAGTGGTGGTCTGGGCAAAGGCGGCGGTAGCGAACAGACCGGCGATCAGGGTAGCGGCGATTTTTTTCATGATGGGGCGTCCTTGGGTGAAATAGGGGGTTGGTGCACATGAGCGTGTCACATGTCCCTATAACGCGGCCCCGGCTGCCCCTGTTGACGGCACTTACAAACGCTTACCGTGCTGACAGATGCTTACATCCACCGCGATCTATGCCGCCTTCGGCTCGTAGCCGTACCAGGCGTCGAACAGATGGCTAGCCTTGGCATCCTTGACTTCCGGACGGGCGCGCAGCCAGGTCACCACGGTCTCGATATCCGCTTCGCTGGCCGAGCCGCGTTCGGCCCGGGCCACGATGCCGCCGGTTTCCAGCAGCGGCATGCGGCCGCCGAAGCCGCCGGCCAGCAGGCCGTGTTCATCGAGGAAGTTCGAGAATGCGCTGAGGAAATCGTCGTACGGTTCGCCGTCCATCGGGCTGGCGAACACCAGGTCGACTTCGAAGCTCAGCTCCTGGAATTCGGCGACGCGCTGCTTCTTGCGCTGGCGCGGGCTCAGGCGCCGCACGCGGCAGTTGGCGCAGGGGTTCTTTTTCATGGTTTTCCTTTATTGGTTGGACAGCGCATCGGCTGCCGCATCTGCAACATACCTCAGGCCGATCTGGCGCCGGATGTCGTCCATCACGCCCATCAGGGCCAGGGTGTCGTCGTGGGTCATGCCCGGGCTTTCGATCAGGCCGGCCTGCCAGCAGCGCTGGGCCTCGATCGCTTCGTGCACGTAGCCGTTGCCCAGGTAGGGCGTGGCCACGGTGCGCGCGACGCCGTCCAGGCGCGTCACGGTGACGGTCCGGGCGTGGTGGAACTTGGTGTTCATGCGCACGCGGCCCAGGTCGCCGGCGATCGTCAGTTCGCTCGGCAGGTGCGCGCGCAGCGAGCAGCTGCAGCTCGACAGGCCGCCGCCGCGGTGCTTCAGCACGAAGCTGGTCTGCTCGTCGACGCCGGTGGCGCCGATGTCGGCCTGGGCCACCACCGATTCGACCGGCCCCAGCAGCGCCACCGCGATCGACAGCGGGTAGATGCCGATGTCGAGCAGCGCGCCGCCACCCAGTGCCGGGTTGAACAGGCGGTGCTCGGGACCGACTTGTGCGGCGAAGCCGAGGTCGGCGATCACCTGCACCGCCTTGCCGATCTCGCCGGATTCCACGATGCGGCGCACCTCGGCCAGGCCCGGCAGGTAGCGCGACCACATCGCTTCCATCAGGAACAGGTTTTTGGCACGCGCCAGCGCCACCAGCTGCTCGGCTTCGGCGCGGTTGACGGTGAACGCCTTTTCGCACAGCACGCCCTTGCCCGCTTCCAGCGCCATGCGCACGTTCTCGAAGTGCATCAGGTGGGGTGTGCCGACGTAGATCAGGTCGATGTCGGCCGCCTGCGCCAGTGCTTCATAGGAGCCATAGGCCGTGCCACCAAACTCATGGGTGAACGCCTGCGCGCTGTCCTGCGTGCGCGAGCCGACGCCGGCCAGCACCGCATCCGGCGTGTCCTTCAACGCGTTGGCAAAGGCCTTGGCGATCCGGCCGGTGCCGAGAATGCCCCATCGTACGCTTGCGGTCATTTTTTCTCCTTTTTGGGTCTGAATACGGTTTCGTCGAGATAAAACGCTGCATCCTGTTCCGGCCACCAGCCGGGCACGCCCAGCACCTGCAGCGGCGTGAAGGCGGCGGTGCTCAAACCCTCGGCCGCCAGGCTGTTGGCGAGGGTCTGGTCGATCCAGTCGCGCCGTTCCTGCCATCCCAGGGCGAACCAGGCGTCGCCCGCGAACAGCACGCGCGTGTGGGCAGTGATCGCCTTGCGCGGCGCGACCAGCTTTTCCATCAGCGCGTGGCCGAACAGCCAGACCTGGGCGTCCTCGAGGAAGCGCTCGCGCCGGGTGTGCAGGACCTCGTGCCAGCGGTGCGCGCGCAATCCTTCGGCCAGCGCCCGGCCGCCGTCGCTGTCGCGCACCACCAGCAGCGCGGCATTCTCGTCGAACAGGGTGGCGGCATCGCGCGCCGGGCCGCGCGACTTGCCGACGCCGGCGGCCGCGATCTGCGCCGCCTGCAGCGCGTTCAGTTCGCGCTTGATGAGCGGGAAGGTCTGCCACACGAGGCCATTGAAGAAATCGTGCAGGTTGTCGCGCGTGGGCACGCCGCCGGTGGTGCCGATGAAGGCTTCGTAGGCGGTGCCGGGCGGCAGGTCGTCCTGCGGTACGAAGCGGATCGGCAGCCCGCGGTGGTTCTGCAGCCCGAGGCGCGCCGCGTTGGCATTGAACGCATCGATGAAGCCCGCGCCGGCAACGATGTCACCGCGCAGGCTGTCCCAGGCGGGACGCACCGCGTCATACCACGGGCGTGCCCAGTCGATCGCCGCGATAGCCGGGACCATGCGCCGGCTTACACCATCTTCCAGCCGATCTGTTCGCCGGCGTTCAGCGGCACCAGTTCGTGCTCGCCCATCGGCACGGTGGCCGGCAGGGTCCAGCTTTCGCGCTTGAGGGTGATGGTGCCCCCGTTGACCGGCAGGTCGTAGAAGTTCGGGCCGTTCAGGCTGGCGAAGGCTTCCAGCTTGTCCAGCGCACCGGCTTCGTCGAAGGCGGTGGCGTACAGCTCCATCGCGTGCAGCGCGGTGTAGCAGCCGGCGCAGCCGCAGCTGGTTTCCTTGGCGTGCAGCGCGTGCGGGGCCGAGTCGGTGCCCAGGAAGAAGCGCTCGTCGCCGCTGGTCGCCGCGGTCACCAGCGCCAGGCGGTGTTCTTCGCGCTTGAGCACCGGCAGGCAGTAATAATGCGGGCGGATGCCGCCGCGGAAGATCTCGTTGCGGTTGTACAGCAGGTGGTGCGCGGTGATGGTGGCGGCGATCGGGCCTTCGGCTTCGGCCACGTACTGGGCGGCGTCGCGCGTGGTGATGTGCTCGAACACGATCTTGAGTTCCGGGAAATCGCGGCGCAGCGGGCGCATCACGCGCTCGATGAACACGGCTTCGCGGTCGAACAGGTCGATCTCATTATCCGTGACTTCGCCGTGCACCAGCAGCGGCATGTCGAGTTCCTGCATCACTTCCAGGGTTTGATAGCACTTGCGCAGGTCGGTCACGCCGGCCGCCGAATTGGTGGTGGCGCCGGCCGGATACAGTTTGACGGCGTGGATGAAGCCGGTGTCGACCGCGCGGCGGATTTCGTCCGGATCGGTATTGTCGGTCAGGTACAGCGTCATCAGCGGCTCGAAGCGGTTGGCCGCCCCCTGCATACCCTGCGGCAGCGCGGCCAGGATGCGCTGGCGGTAGTCGGCGGCGGCGGCGGCGGTGGTAACCGGCGGTTTCAGGTTCGGCATCACGATCGCGCGCGCGAACTGGCGGGCGGTGTGCGGCAGGACGTCGGCCAGCGTGGCGCCGTCGCGCAGGTGCAGGTGCCAGTCGTCGGGGCGGGTGATCGTAAGGGTGTCGGGGGATTCGATGATGGACATGGCGGTTCTCGGATTGCGGACGGCGATATTCTACCCCGTGGACATCGCCTGGAGCACACCTCATGGCGCACTCGTGATCTAATGCCGGCTCGCCACCGAGACAGGATTTTTCATGCCGACACGCAGCATTACCGAATTGACCACCCTCGCCACCGACGCCCTGGTGCGCGCCGGCGCCGGTCGCGCCATGGCCGAATCCACCGCGCGTGCGCTGGTCGCGGCCGAAGCCCAGCATCTGAGCTCGCACGGCCTGTCGCGCGTACCGCAATACTGCTCGCACCTGGCCAGCGGCCGGGTCGACGGCCAGGCCGTGCCACGCGTGCAGCAGACCCGCCCCGCCGCCCTGCTGGTGGATGCCGCCGACGGCTTTGCCTTCCCGGCCTGCGAACTGGCGGTGCAGGAAGCGATCCGCTCGGCACGCGCATGCGGCGCCGCCTTTGCCGGCGTCACCAACAGCCACCACTCCGGCGCCGCCGCGCTGCAGCTGGCACCGGTGGCGGCGGCCGGCATGGTCGGTCTGGCATTTTCGAATTCGCCCGGCGCGATGCCGGCCTGGGGCGGCAAGCGGCCGCTGTTCGGCACCAACCCGATCGCCGCCGTGTTCCCGCGCCGCGACGCATCGCCCTTGGTGATCGACCTGTCGCTGTCAAAGGTCGCGCGCGGCAAGCTGATGGTGGCCAAGCAGGAAGGCCGCAGCATCCCCGAAGGCTGGGCGCTGGACAAGGACGGCAACCCGACCACCGATCCGGCCGAAGGCATGGAAGGGATGATGCTGCCGGCCGGCGGCGTCAAGGGCGCCATGCTGGCGCTGGTGGTCGAGCTGCTGTGCTGCGCGCTGACCGGGGCGGCGTTCGGCTTCGAGGCCGATTCCTTCTTCCCGGCCGAAGGCAACCGGCCGCGCATCGGCCAGGCCTTCCTGGTGATCGACCCGGCGGCGCTGGCCGGCGGCGACGTGTTCCACGCCCGGATCGAGACGCTGGTGGAAGCGATGCTGGTGGACGAAGACGTGCGCCTGCCGGGGTCGCGGCGCGAGGCGCTGGCGGCGCATGCCGCGGATGAAGGTATCGCCGTGCCGGATACGCTGCTGACGCAGCTGGAAGCGCTGGCGCGGGCGTAGGGTGGACGGGTTTCCCGTCCACGCGGCGATACGCACCGGTTTCGATGACGTGCACGACAGCAGTGCTGGTAACCATCGCCGCGTGGACGGCGGAGCCGTCCACCCTACTGAATAATACGAGACAGGAACTCGCGCGCGCGCTCCGACTGCGGGGCCGCGAAAAACGCTTCCTTGGCGCTGTCCTCGACAATCCGGCCGCCATCCATGAACAGCACGCGGTCGGCCACCTTGCGCGCAAAGCCCATTTCGTGGGTGACCACCATCATGGTCATGCCGTCGCGCGCCAGGCCGACCATCACGTCCAGCACCTCGCCCACCATCTCCGGGTCGAGCGCCGACGTCGGTTCGTCGAACAGCATGGCCACCGGATCCATCGCCAGCGCCCGCGCGATCGCCACCCGCTGCTGCTGGCCGCCCGAGAGCTGGGCCGGGAACTTGTCCTGGTGCGCCAGCAGGCCTACCCGTTCCAGGTATTTCAGGCCGTTGGCCGTGGCCTCGTCGCGCGAGCGTTTCAGCACTTTCATTGGCGCCAGGTTCAGGTTGTCGCGGACCGACAGGTGCGGGAACAGCTCGAAATTCTGGAACACCATGCCGATGCGCGCGCGCAGCGCCGGCAGGTCGGTGCGCGGATCGCCGACCGCGGTGCCGTCGACGCGGATGCTGCCCTGCTGGAAGGGCTCGAGGCCGTTGACGGTCTTGATCAGGGTCGACTTGCCGGAACCGGACGGCCCGCACACCACCACCACGTCGCCGCGCGCCACCCGGGTGCTGCACCCATCGAGCACCCGGAAGGTGCCGTACCATTTGCTGACCCCATCGATTTCGATCATCTGCTTCCCCTGCATTGTCGTGCATTTACAAAGACTTGCGCGTGCTTGACAGCACCATCAACGCCTAGGATACTGCGGAACTTGTCAATATCGTCAGCTTAATCCTGCCCTGATTTTGCCTGAACTTGGCAGGGTCGGGACGGACGATCTTCTCCCGAACCCCTGCCCTACTGCGCCGCCATCACCAGAGGAAGCAATATGACCAATCGAAACCGCCTCACCACCTACATCCTCGTAGGCCTGGTGCTTGGCATCGTCGTCGGCTACGTCGCGAACACGAACATGGCCGATCCGGCCGGCTTCGCCGACAAGATGTCGCTGGTGACCACGCTGTTCCTGCGCCTGATTAAAATGATCATCGCGCCGCTGGTGTTTGCCACGCTGGTGGTCGGCATCGCCAAGATGGGCGACGCAAAGGAAGTCGGCCGCATCGGGGTCAAGGCGCTCGGCTGGTTCATCATCGCTTCGCTGCTGTCGCTGACCCTGGGCCTGATCCTGGTGAACATCTTCCGTCCGGGCGACGCGATGGCGCTGTCCGGCCACCTGCCGGCGGCCACCGCCTCTTCCGGCATCACCACTGCCGGCTTCACCCTGAACGACTTCGTCACCCACCTGGTGCCGGCCTCGATCGTCGACGGCATGGCCAAGAACGAAATCCTGCAGATCGTGATCTTCTCGATCTTCTTCGGCACCGGCGCCGCCGCCGTGGGCGCCCGCGCCACCCCGCTGATCGACGCCATCGACGGCGTCGCCCACGTGATGCTGAAGGTGACCGGCTACGTGATGAACTTCGCACCCTTCGCCGTGTTCGCCGCGGTCGCCAGCACCATCGCCAAGAGCGGCGTCGGCGTGCTGGCCACGTATGGCCTGTTCATGGGCGAGTTCTACCTCAGCATGGTGCTGCTGTGGATCGTGCTGATCCTGATCGGCATCCTGTTCGTGGGCCCGCGCATCCTCAAGCTGCTTGGCCTGCTGCGCGAGCCGACCATCCTGGCGTTCACCTGCGCCTCGTCGGAAGCCGCCTTCCCGAAAACCCTGGAAGGCCTGGAGCGCTTCGGCGTCAAGAACCGCCTGGCCGCCTTCGTGCTGCCGATCGGCTACTCGTTCAACCTGGACGGCTCGATGTTGTACTGCACCTTCGCCACTATCTTCATCGCGCAGGCCTACGGCATCGAACTGCCGCTGTCGACCCAGCTGACCATGATGCTGGTGCTGATGCTGACCTCGAAGGGCATCGCCGGCGTGCCGCGCGCCTCGCTGGTCGTCATCGCCGCCACCCTGAACCAGTTCCACATCCCGGAAGCCGGCCTGCTGCTCCTGCTCGGCATCGACCACTTCCTGGACATGGGCCGCTCGGCCACCAACGTGATCGGCAACGGCATCGCCACCGCTGTGGTGGCGAAGTGGGAGGGCGAACTGGGTCAGCCGGTCGCCGAAGAGAAGGATATGTCGACGGCGACGCTGCGCTGATCCGGCACTGAACCAGACAAGGCTTTCCCGAAGTGGAAAGCCTTTTTTTATAGACGATACCGTCGTTCCCGCGAAAGCGGGAACCCATACTGAGTATCAGGAATTCGTACGTCGAAAGCGCTACGGCGTAATCGGCGCCACGAAGCTTGTTACTCAGCATGGGTCCCCGCCTGCGCGGGGACGACGGTTAACTTAGGAGATCCCATGTACCTGAAACCCATGCGCACCCTGTTCGCGCTCTTCCTGTGCCTGTTCGCCCTCGCCGCCCAGGCCCAGACCACCGCCGCCAAGCTGCCGCGCGTGGTCATCCTCGCCACCGGCGGCACCATCGCCGGCACCGGCGCCACCAGCACCACCACCGTCGGCTACACCGCCGCCACGGTCGGCGTCGATGCGCTGATCAAGGCCGTGCCCGAGCTGCAGAAGGTCGCCCAGGTCAGCGGCGAGCAGGTGTTCCAGATCGCCAGCGAAAACATGGGCAACGAGCAGTGGCTGACGCTGGCCAAGCGCGTCAACGCGCTGCTGGCCAAGCCGGACGTCGACGGCATCGTGATCACCCACGGCACCGACACCATCGAGGAAACCGCCTACTTCCTGAACCTGGTCGTCAAGAGCAGGAAGCCGGTGGTGGTGGTCGGCGCCATGCGGCCGTCGACCGCGATCTCGGCCGACGGTCCGATCAACCTGTACAACGCGGTGCTCACCGCCGGCAGCCAGGAAGCCGTCGGCAAGGGCGTGCTGGTGGTGCTGAACGACCAGATCAACGCCGCGCGCGAAGTCACCAAGACCAACACGGTCACCACCGACACCTTCAAATCGCCGGAACTGGGCCTGCTCGGCTACGTGGTCGGCAACCAGCCGCATTTCTACCGCGCCTCGACCCGCAAGCACACGGCGGACACCGAGTTCGACGTGTCGAACCTGACGTCGCTGCCGCAAGTGGACATCGCCTACAGCTACGCCAACGTCGGCCCGGCCGCAATCAACGCGCTGGTAGCGGCCGGCGCCAAGGGCCTGGTGCATGCCGGCGTCGGCGACGGCAGCCTGCCGACCAAGGTACGCCCTGCCCTGTCCAGCGCGCGCAAGAACGGCGTGGTGATCGTGCGTTCGAGCCGCGTCGGCCAGGGCATCGTGGCGCGTAACGGCGAAGCCAACGACGACGAGCTGGACTTCGTGGTGTCGGATACCCTGAATCCGCAGAAGGCGCGCATCCTGCTGATGCTGGCGCTCACGAAGACCACCAGCACCAAGGACATCCAGCGGATGTTCACCACCTACTGATCCGCCCCCGGTTCAGAACGTGTGCATCAAGCCCAGCGACACCCCGCGCTGGGACGTCTGCTTCGACGGCACCAGCGCGCCGCTGTAGCGGTTGAGGTCCAGCTCCGCGTAGATATTGCTGCGCTTGGAGAATGCATAGACGCCGCCCAGCAGGTACAGAGTGCGGCTGCCTTGGTCGGCCAGGCCGTCGTAGTCCGAGCGGTAGACGGCGGCGGTCAACGCCACCGGCCCATTCACCTGGTAGCTGGCGCCGCCGAACACGGTCCGGTTCTGGTAGATGCCGGCGCCGCCGGCGGTTTCCTGGCGCTCGCGCGACACCCCCGCTTTGAAGGTCAGGTCCTTCTGCTTGTAACCGCCGCCCACGATCCAGGCGCGGTTGCCCAGGCCCGCCGTGGTCTGCTTGTAGGTGTAGGCACCGCCCGCCAGCACCGGGCCGCCGGCGTACAGGAATCCCAGCGCCTGGGCCGTGCCCCGGGACCGGTCTTCGGCGTTTTCGCCGGGCGCGTGCTCGGCGCGCAAGGTCCACGGGCCGAAGGTGCCGGTTACTGGATGTCGTTGTTGAAGCGCGTGCCCGAAGACGAGGACGCGCCCAGGCCGGCGGTCCGGGCCGCCGCCGGCAGGGTGGTGCCGGCGCCCGAGGACAGCGGCACGATGCCGGTGTAGTGGTGGTCGTAGGGATCGAGGAACAGTTCGGTGCGAAAGCCGATCGTGTACTGGCGGCCCAGGTCGATGTAGCCCCATTTGCCGCCCAGCCCGATCGACGCGGTACGGTTGAACAGCACGTTGTTGGTGTTGTCCAGCGCGCCCGACTTGCTGGAAAAGCCGCTTTCGAGGCGGAAGCGCGCCTTGAGTCCATTGCCGAGGTCTTCTTCGCCGCGAAAGCCGAGGCGGTTCGAGAAGGAGTTACCGGACCCCATCGTCAACTGACCGTTGCCGGCGGCATCCACATTGGTCTGGTAGCGCAGGCCGGCGTCGATGGCGCCGTAGACGCTGACCGTCGATTGGGCGAACGCGGCGGCGGGCAGCATCCATGCCACCGCCAGCGTCGGAAGAAATTTGTTCATGGCTGTCTCGTTGTATGTTTTATAGGTAGCGCGACCGGCAGTAGACCGGCAACTGAGGCGCGCACGCCCCTCTCCGCAGGCTGCCGGTGCTGATGCTTGGGAACAGCGGCGGCCGCCGGGTCGCCGGGTCGCCGGACCGCCGGGCCGCCGCGTGCGGAGAAGAATGCAGGCGGCGGGTTTAGGCCGCTGCCTTGGCGGACGCCTTGCGCGTCGCCTGTTGCGCGCCGCTGCTCAGTATCAGCAGGGTGACGATGCTGGCCAGCGCCAGGATCGCGATCGGCAGCAGCGCCAGCGCATAGCTGCCGGTTTCCTCCCTGATCCAGCCATAGACATTGACCATCAGGCCGCCGCCGATCAGGTTCGCGCAGGCGTTGATCGCCGCCAGGCCGGCCGCCGCTCCCGAGGGCGGCAGCCAGGACGAGCTCAGAGCCCAGAACGGTCCCTTGAACGAGTAGGCGCCGATCAGCACGCAGGACAGCAGCACCACGGTCGGCGCCAGCGAAGTGATGAACAGTGAGCTCAGCATGCCGCCGGAAATCAGGGCCAGCGGGATCGCCGTATGCCAGCGGCGCTCGGCCTTGCGGTCCGAATGGCGGCCCCACCAGACCATCAGGATGGCCGCGATCACGTAGGGAATCGAGTTGATCAGGCCCGTCTCCATGATGCTCAGGCCGAAGGACTTGAGCAACTGCGGCTGCCATACGCCGAGCACCGTGCCCGCCGCCGACGCGGTCGAGCATACCAGCGCCATGCCCGGCACTTCTTTACTCCTCAGCAGCTTGGCGAGCGGGACATGGGCCGCCGACTTTTTCTCGCTGCGCTCCTTTTCCATGCGGGCGGACAGCCAGTTGCGCTGCTCCGCGCTCAGCCACTTGGCCTGTTCCGGACGGTCGGTCAGGAAGGACAGGCAGGCAAAGCCCATCAGCACCGTCGGGATGCCTTCAAGGATGAACAGCCAGTGCCAGCCGCGCAGGCCCAGCAGGCCGTCGGCCTGCAGCAGCAGCGCCGACAGCGGCGAGCCGATGAAGCTGGCCATCGGCACCGCCACCATGAAGATGGCGACGATGCGGCCGCGGTAGGCAGCCGGGAACCAATAGGTAAGATACAGCACCACGCCGGGGAAGAAGCCGGCTTCGGCCGCCCCCAGCAGGAAACGCATGATGTACAGCGAGGTCGGGCCCTGCACCGCCGCCATGCCGGCCGACACCAGGCCCCAGGTGATCATGATCCGGGCGATCCACTTGCGCGCGCCGAACTTTTGCAGCGCCAGGTTGCTGGGCACCTCGAACAGGAAATACGAAATGAAGAACAGGCTGCCGGCGAAACCGAACATCTTCTTGGTCAGGCCAAGGTCGTCGTTCATCTGCAGCGACGCCATGCCGATGTTGCCGCGGTCGATGAAGGCCAGCAGGTAGCACAGCATCAGGAAGGGGATGAGGCGCCAGGTGATTTTGCGGATGGTCTCCGCTTCCAGGTGCGCGTTGTGTTGGATCTCGCTCATGTCGTCTCCAATAGTAATCGTCCGGGCGCGTCTTGGTGCGCGCTTGTTTTGTTTTATATGCGTTCAGGCTTGCTGTTCGAGTACCGCCAGCACGTTCTGCGCTGCCGCCGTGCCCATGCCGACATAGGCGTCGCTCGTCACGCCGCCGATGTGCGGCGACAGGATCGCGTTGGGCACCCGGGTGAACGCGTGGTCAAGCGCAAAAGGCTCGACCTGGAAGCTGTCCAGGCCCGCGGCCAGCAGCGCGCCGCTGCGCAGGGCAGCCTCCAGCGCCGCTTCGTCGATCAGGCCGCCGCGCGCGGTGTTGACCACGATCGCGCCCGGGCGCATCGTCGCCAGGGTTTCGGCGTTCAGCATGTTGGCGTTATCCTTCGTGAGCGGGCAATGCAGCGACAGCACGTCAGACCCGGCGATGACGTCCGCCAGCGGCAGCAGGTCGACGCCTTCCGGCGCCGCCTTCGCGAACGGATCGTGGGCGACGACGGTCATGCCCATCGCGATGCCGACGGCGGCCACGCGGGCGCCGATCGCGCCGAGTCCCACCAGGCCGAGCGTGCGGCCGCGCAGTTCCAGGCTCTTATGGGTCGCCTTGTCCCAGTGGCCCGCGTGCATGCGCACGTCGAGTGCCGGCACGTTCTTGGCGCAGGCCAGGATCAGGGCCCAGGTATGCTCGGCCACCGCGGGTGCATTGGCGCCGGTGGCGGCCTTGACGGCGATGCCGCGGCGCTTGGCCGCTTCGCTGTCGATGGTATCGATGCCGGTGCCGTGCTTGGACACCACGCGCAGCTTGGCGCTGGCTTCCATCACACGCTCGCTGATGCGGCCGTAGCGCGCGATGATGGCGACCGGCTGGTACTGGCGGCTCAGGGCGACCAGGTCGTCTTCGCCGGGCGTCTTGCCGGCGTAGACGATGTCGAAGCCGGATAACAGCGCCACCGCCTGCTCGGCGAGGTCGGCGCCGGTCACCAGTACGACCGGGCGCTGTTGCTTGGTGTCGAGGACGGCGTTCACAGCGTTTCTCCTTCGGCCAGCACGCCGGCCTTGCGCAGAGCGCCGTCCAGCCAGGTCGGGCGCAGCTGCTTGCCGCTGCGGATGCCGTCGATGCGCGCCGTTTCGTCGGCCAGTTTCTGCTTGGCCGCGTCCAGCACGGCCGGCACCTTGCCCGGTTCGACCACGACCACGCCGTCGGCGTCGGCCACCACCAGGTCGCCCGGCTGCACGGTCACGCCGCCCACTGACACCGGCCAGTTGATCCGGCCCGGCACCAGCTTGGTCGGGCCGTTCGGGTTGGCGCCGATGGCGTACATCGGGAAGCCGAGTGCGCGGATCGCTTCGGTGTCGCGCACGGCGCCGTACAGGATCACGCCGGCGATGCCGAGCGCCATGCACTGGCTGACCATGATCTCGCCCATCAGCGCGCAGGATTCGTCGCCCTTGCCGTCGACCACCAGCACGTCGCCCGGCTTGGCGACCGCCATCGCGGCGTGGATCATCAGGTTGTCGCCGGGGCGGACTTCGACCGTGATCGCGGTGCCGGCGATGCGCATGCCGGGTGCCAGCGGCGCGATGCGGCTGCTCAGGGCGCCGCGGCGGCCGGCCACGTCGGCCAGGATGGACGATGGGTATGCGGCGGCGCGGGCGACCAGGTCGGGGCTGGTGCGTTCGATGTCGCGGATTACGTCGGGTGGCGTGGAATGGTTCATGGTAGGTCCTCGGTCGTGGTGGTGAGGACTGCCATCAACGGGTCAGAAAGGCGCGACGCGGCCAGGAGGCGTGCGCCGGGGATGTGCTCCGGGGCGCGCGGCGGGTACGGCTGTCTCCTTGTTGCGTTGGCGTCCTCTGGCGCTGCGAAGGCAGCCTGCTCAGGGAAGCTTTGGTATGGATCGAGTATAGGAAGCCAAATTCATAATGTATATTCACTTAATTTTGAGAATCTTAAACTTTCAGGAATATATCAATGGACTTCCGTGACCTGAAATATTTCGAAGTGATCGCCACCGAAGGCAACCTCGGACGCGCCGCCGAACGCCTGCACCGCACCCAGCCGGCGCTCACCAAATGCATCGACCGGCTGGAGGAAGACCTCGGCGCCGCGCTGTTCGAGAAGGACGGGCGCGGCATGCGCCTGACCGCGGCCGGCCAGGTACTGCTCAAACGCACGCGCCTGATGGCGATCATGGTCGAGGAAACCGCGCGCGAGATGCAGGACCATGCCGGCGGCCTGCAGGGCACGGTGCGCATCGGCTGCGTGCCGACGCTGGGCGAGCATCTGATGCCGGCCGTCTTTGCACAGTTGCTGGCCGAAGCGCCGGCGATCAGCGTCAACCTGTTTGTCGGCATGAACGACCACCTGCTGGCGCACCTGCGCGACGGCGAGATCGACCTGGTGATCGGCCCGATGCTGGATGCCGATCCGGACATCGCGAGCGAGCAGATCGCGGAAGACACGGTGGTCGTGATGGCGAGCGAAGACCACCCGGTGTTCGACGCGCCTGCCACGCTGGCCGGCCTGCTGGACTACAAATGGATGCTGCCCGCCACCACGGTGGCCTCGCGCCAGTGGCTGGACCAGACCTTCGAACGGCACGGCCTGGCGCGGCCGCGGGTGCAGATCGAGTCGAACGTGCTGAACGCGATCCTGCCGATCCTCGAGAAAACACCCTTGCTGGGCTTCGTTACCCGCCTCAACCTGGTGGCGGGGAGGGCCCGCCTGCGCGAAGTGGTCCTGGCCGAGACCCAGATGCAGCGGCGGCTGGGACTGGCGTACCGCAAGAACGGCTACCTGTCGCCGGTGGCGGCGCGCGTCGCCGCCATCCTGCGCGCGCACGGAAAAGAGCTGCTGATCATGTGAGGTGCGCACCTGTCGCCATCCTTGGTGTCAAACCTTCTCTCGCGCGGACGCACTGCGAACGCGGAGTATTTCTGACAGGAGGTTTTATGTTGGCAACTAACTTTCGTGGACCCTACCGGATCCGGGTGTCGCAAAAACCGGATCCCGTGATCGAACACCCGGGCGACGCCATCGTCCGCGTGATACGCGCCTGCATCTGCGGCTCGGACCTGCACCTGTACCACGGCCTGGTGCCCGACACCCGCATCGGGCATACCTTCGGCCATGAATTCGTCGGCATCGTCGAAGAGGTCGGCTCGGCGGTCGAGACGCTCAAGCCGGGCGACCGCGTACTGGTGCCGTTCAACATCTTCTGCGGCTCCTGCTTCTTCTGCGACCGCGAGCTGTACAGCAACTGCCACAACGTCAATCCGGAAGCGACCGCGGTCGGCGGCATCTACGGTTATTCGCATACCACCGGCGGCTACGACGGCGGCCAGGCCGAGTTCGTGCGCGTGCCGATGGCCGACGTCGGACCGTACAAGGTGCCGGACGATATCGTCGACGACGATGCGGTGCTGCTGACGGACGCGCTGCCGACCGGCTACCAGGCGGCAGAGATGGCCGATATCCACGAAGGCGACACCGTGGTGGTGTTCGGCGCCGGTCCCGTCGGCATCTTCGCTGCCAGGTCGTCCTGGCTGTTCGGCGCCGGCCGCGTGATCGTGGTCGACCATGTCGACTACCGGCTCGACTTCGTGCGCCGCTACGCCCCGGCCGAGATCGTCAATTTCCGCGAGGTGGGCGACGTCGCCCTGCACATCAAGAAGATGACGGACTGGCTGGGCGCGGATGCCTGCATCGATGCCGTCGGCTGCGAGGCCTCGGGCAGCCTGACCCAGACGCTCACCGGACGCTGGACCATGCTGCAGGCAGGCGCGGCGACCGCGCTGTTCTGGGCCATCAATTCGGTGCGCAAGGCCGGCAACGTGTCGATCGTCGGCGTGTATGGGCCGACCTTCAACGCGGTCCCGATCGGCAACGCGCTGAACAAGGGCATCACGATGCGCATGAACCAGGCTGCGGTGAAACGCCATGTGCCGCACCTGATCGAGCACATCCGCCAGGGGCACCTGAATCCGAAGGAGATCATCACCCACCGCGTGCCGCTGGAGGAGGCATCGGATGCGTACCACATCTTCTCGAGCAAGTACGACCACTGCATCAAACCCGTGCTGATTCCCCCGCGCGCCGGCTCGGCACGCGCGCTGGCGGGCAGCGTCATCCACTGAAGGAGCCGCCATGGACACCGAACTCGCCCGCCGCGATCTGGCCGAGCAGCGGCGCAACCCGCAGCACCACGGCCATGTGGACTACGAGCGCCAGCTCGACCACGACCTGAACCGCCACAGTCCGCCCCGCGAACGGCTGCAAAGCATCCCGGGCTGGGGTTCGGACCTCGACCACAAGAACCGTCCTGCCATTCCGATGGAGCGCATGCCGCCGCGCTTCATCCATGTGCCGCAGGGACAGCCGGTACAGCAGGCACAGACCGTCGAAGTGTTCTGTTCGCCGGAGCGGCCGGGCATCACGCCGGTCTTCGGTACCGCCGAGCCGCCGAAGTGGGTCTCGGGCGCGATCCGGCGCCTCGCCTACAAGCTGCCCGAGAACGACGTGCGCCACTGGCTGATGCTGATTGCCGCCGACCGCGTCAACATGGTCGAGGGCATCGTCGACGACCTGCGCCACGGCCACGTACCGAATGTGCTCGGGGAAATGGGCATCCGGTCCGAACTGCGCCACAACCCGGCGGGGCTGGTACGCAAGGCGCTCGTCACCGCCGTCGTGGTAGGCGGCGTCATGGCCTTGCTGAAGCGGCGCGACCGTTACTGATGGAGGAAAAAAAGGAAATTTATCGCCCCGCGTTCGTCATACGAAAACTACGCATTCGTATGACGAACGCGGGGGCTTTTTTTACAAGACCGCCCTGCGCCGCTAGCTGCCCGGATGCAGGATCACCTTGGTCCAGCCGTGGTCGCGCTCGTCGAAGTGCTGGTAGGCGTCCGGCGCCTGGTCCAGTTTCAGCTGGTGCGACACGATGAACGACGGCTTGGCGCGGCCGGCGTGGATCAGGTCGCGCAGTTGCCGGTTATACGCCTTGACCGGGCACTGGCCGGTGGCGACGCGCTGGCCCTTGAACCAGAGCATGCCCCAGTCGAGCGCGATCTTGCCTTCCTTCGCCAGGTCGTCGGGGCCGCCCGGGTCCTGCGGCACGAACACGCCGACCACCCCGATGCCGCCGGTGAACTTGACCGAGTTGACCAGGTTGTTCATCGTGAGGTTGGGACGTTCCTGGCGGTGATGATGGTGGTCGTGGCACTGGTAGCCGACGCATTCGCAACCCGCGTCCGCGCCCCGTCCATGGGTCAGGTCCATGACGCGCTGTACCGGGTCTTCTTTCGAATAATCGATCGCGATCGCACCGATCGACTCGGCCAGCTTGAGCCGGTCGGCATGGCAGTCGACCACCATCACGCTGCAGGCGCCCTTGATCATCGCCGAGTGCGCCGCCATCAGGCCCACCGGTCCGGCGCCGTAGATGACCACCGCATCGCCGGGCTTCATGCCGGCCAGTTCGGTCGCATGCCAGCCGGTCGGGAAAATGTCGGCGCACATCACGTAGTCGGACTGCTTCTGCTCGGCGTCCGGCGGCAGCTTCAGGCACATGAAGTCGGCCCAGGGCACGCGCAGGAATTCGGCCTGGCCGCCCTGCCATGGCCCCATGTCGGCAAAGCCGAAGGCGCCGCCGGCGATGCCCGGCTGGTTCGACTTCAGACAGTAGTTGGTCAGGCCGCGTTCGCAGTTCTTGCAGTGGCCGCAGCTGACGTTGAAGGGGATGCACACCCAGTCCCCGGGTTTCAGATTCTCGACCGCCGGCCCGACTTCCATCACCACGCCGAGATTCTCGTGGCCGAAGACGCGGCCCTGCTCGAAATCGGTCCGGCCCTCGTACATGTGCAGGTCCGAGCCACAGATGTTGGTGCTGGTGATTTTGATGATCGCATCCGTGGGACGTTCGATCTTAGGGTCCGGCACGTTTTCGACTGCAACTTGCCGTGGACCTCGATAGACAACAGCTTTCATCATCTACTCCTATGACCCGCCAAGGAATAGCATGTCCTGATCACAGGACTCGATGCTGCATCCTGGCCGTTGTTGGAAATCCGCAGGCGCGCCCACGGGACCTTGTCCACCACGGAAGCTTTAACCCGCCGTGGGTGAATCGCCAAAGATTAGGCATGGGTTCGTTCGATTGCAAGCAGCGATTCGCTACCTTTCGGCATCACGCGGCGCGGATGCCCGGCACTGGATTTCCACGCGAATACGCTGGAAAAAAAACGGCTTGCACCATGCATAAACGTGTCTAGACTGAGGCGACATGGCTGCGGCCGCCATTGTGATGCAGGTGACGGCCGAACATTTCTCAGGTAGTCACAAGGAGGTTGATCATGGCAAGCAGTCACCTTGCTCGGGCCGGCAGGCCCACGCAAAACGTCAACTGGATTCCGATTGCACTGGGCGCCGCCGCCATCGTGGCCGGCGTCAATGGCCGCAAGAAGGGCGCCGCAGCGCTCGCGCTCGGCGCCGTCGCCGGCGCCGGTGCGATGGGCGCGCTACGCGGCGTGCAATCCGGCCACAGCAAGCAGGGCGCCGCCGCCGGCCAGGCCGCGGTGGAGCGCTCGATCACGATCGGCAAGGGCGCGGACGAACTGCGCCGCACCTGGCTCGACCCGAGGACGCTGCCGCAGGTCATGGCACGCTTCGCGACCGTGCGTGCCGCCGGCGAAGGCCGCATGCACTGGAAGGTCGAGGGGCCGCTCGGCCATGCCTACGAATGGGACGCCGAGACGCTGGACCGGCCCGGCACCGACATCGGCTGGCGCGCGCTGCCCGACGCCGCCATCCAGAACGAGGGATCGGTGCGCTTCCAGCCTGCCCCGGCCGGACGCGGCACCGTGGTGACCCTGCGCGTGCGCTTCGACCCGCCGGGCGGCGCGCTCGGCGAAGGATTGATCAAGCTGCTCGGCAGCACCCCGCTGGAGCTGGTCGCCGAGGCGGCGCTGCGGCGCTTCAAGAACCTCGTCGAGACCGGCGAGATCCCGACCACCGTGCGCCAGCCTGCTGCGCGCGCCGACAAACACTGAGGAGCAGGCCATGCGAGCACTTTACTGGAACGGCGTGAACGACCTGCGGGTCGGCACCGTCAAGGACCCCGAAATCCTGAACCCGCGCGATGCCATCCTGCGCGTGACCCTGTCGACCACCTGCGGTTCCGACCTGCACTTCATCGACGGCTACATCCCGACCATGAAGGCAGGCGATGTGATCGGCCACGAGTTCATGGGCGTGATCGAAGAAGTAGGCAGCGAAGTGAAGCGCGTGAAGAAGGGCGACCGCGTCGTCGTGCCCTCCTTCATCGTGTGCGGCCAATGCTGGTACTGCCAACACCACCTTTACTCGCTGTGCGACAACACCCATCCGAAGCCCGAGCTGCAGGAGCCGCTGCTCGGCGGCCAGACCACGGCCGGCATCTACGGCTACACCCACGCCTTCGGCGGCTACGCCGGTGCGCACGCGCAATACGTGCGCGTGCCGTTCGCCGACAACGACTGCTTCAAGGTGCCCGACGGCGTGGCCGACGAGACCGCGCTGTTCCTGTCGGACGCGGCGCCGACCGGCTACATGGGCGCCGATTTCTGCGACATCAAACCGGGCGACACGGTCGCGGTCTGGGGCTGCGGCGGCGTCGGCCTGATGGCGCAGCAGAGCGCGCGCCTGATGGGCGCCGAGCGCGTGATCGGGATCGACCGCTTTCCCGAGCGCCTGCAGATGGCGCGCGAGCATGCCGGCTCCGAAACCATCGACTACACCCAGGTCGACAGCGTGCTGGACGTGCTCAAGGAGATGACCGGCGGACGCGGCCCCGATGCCTGCATCGACGCGGTCGGGATGGAGGCGCATGGCACCGGGCCGCAATACGCCTACGACCTCGTGAAGCAGGCCTTGCGCCTGGAGACCGACCGCGGCCAGGCGCTGCGCGAAGCGATCATGGCCTGCCGCAAGGGCGGCACGCTGTCGGTGCTCGGCGTCTACGGGGTGCTCGACAAGTTCCCGATGGGCGCCCTCATGAACAAGGGCATGACGGTGCGCACCGCCCAGCAGCACGGGCAGGCCTACATGGACCGCCTGCTGGCGCACGCCCAGAAGGGCGAACTGAACCCGGCCTACCTTGCCACGCACCGCTTTTCGCTCGAGGACGGGCCGCGCGGCTACGACATGTTCAAGCACAAGAAGGACGGCTGCGTACGCGCGGTGTTCGCGCCCTAGCGACCGCGGGTCGGCGCACACGCGCGGGGTGGCGGACTCGTAGACTGGCGGTCTACAATGCAGGCATTCCGTCAATACGTGATCCGCCATGCTTCCAGCCCTGCTTCCCGATGATCCGCCGCACAGCGGCGCGGCCACAAGCCAGTTCGGGTGCTGGGAAATGGACCTGTCCGACATGACGCTGATCCTGTCGGACGATGCCCGCGCCATCTACGGCGTCAGAGCGGCCACCCGCTGTCTGGACGACCTGCTGCGGCGCGTGCACCCGGACGAGCTGCAGCACGTCAGCGACACGGTACACGCGGCGCTGCACGCCGGCGCGCGGCTCGACCTCGGTTACCGCATCGCACGTGCCGCGGGCGAGACGCGGCACGTGCGCGTGCGCGCCGAGCTGCTGCGCGCGGACGGCCGCGCGCGCTACCTGGGCACGATCGAGGACGTGACCGAGCAGGTGCGGCGCCAGTCCGAAGCCGAGCGCAACGCGTGGCTGCTGCAGATGGCGAGCGGTGTCGCGCACATGGGCGGCTGGACCTGCGACACGGCGCTGGACCGCGTGATCTGGTCGGACGAAGTGTGCCGCATCCACGAGATGCCGCTCGGGACCGCGCCCACGATCGAGGAGGCGATCGGGTATTTTGTGCCGGAAGCGCGCGCCAGGCTGGGCTACCTGGTCGAAGCCTGCCTGCGCGACGGTACGCCCTACGACGAAGAACTGCAGCTGGTCACCGCGCGCGGCCGCAGCGTCTGGGTACGCTCGATCTGCGAACCGGTGCGCAGTGCGGACGGGACGATCACCGGACTGCAGGGCGCATTACAGGACGTCAGCGACAAGCGCAAGGCGGAACAGCAGGCGGCAAACATGGCCGAGCGGCTGTCGGCCACGCTCGAATCGATCACCGACGCCTTTTATACCCTGGACCGCGAATGGCGCTTCACCTACCTGAACACGGAAGCCGAGCGCCTGTTCAAGCGCTCGCGCGCCCAGCTGCTCGGCAAGGTACTGTGGGAAGAGTTCAGCGCCCTGCAGGGCAAGATCGGCGAGCGCGAATTCCATCGCGCGGTGCGCGAAAACCGCACCGTCGTGTTCGAGGAATACTATGCGCCCTACCAGGTCTGGTCCGAGTTGCGCGCCTATCCGTCCGATGAAGGCCTGACCGTCTACTTCCGCGACATCACCGAGGCGCGCAAGACCGAGGAATCGCTGCGCCTCAGCGAAGAACGCTTCCTCACCATCGCCCGCGCCACCACGGACGTGGTGTGGGACTGGAACCTGGAAGACGACAGCCTGTGGGCCAGCGACAGCATGGAATCCGTGTTCGGCTACACGCCGGCCGATTTTTCCGGGCCGATCCGGGGCTGGTCGGACCATATCCATCCGGACGAACGGGAACGCGTCATCAGTAACATCCAGGCCGCCGTCGCCGGCGGCGACGACCACTGGATGGACGAATACCGCTTCCTGCGCAAGGACGGCTCGACCGCCTTCGTGCTGGACCGCGGCTACATCACCCGCGACGCCGGCGGGCGCGCCACGCGCATGATCGGCGCCATGGTCGACCTGACCGAACGCCGCCGGGCCGAACACCGGATCGAATACCTGGCCTACTACGACGTGCTGACCGAGCTGCCGAACCGCCAGCTGCTGATGGAGCGGCTGCAGCGGGCGCTCGACGCCAGTGCGCGCGGCCGTTCCGCCAGCGCGCTGTTTTTCATCGACCTGGACAATTTCAAGTCGCTCAACGACACCCACGGTCATGCGCTGGGCGACCAGTTGCTCAGGCAGGCAGCGAAGCGCCTGCGCAGCTGCCTCAGCCGCCATGACACCGTGGCGCGCTTCGGCGGCGACGAGTTCGTGGTGCTGCTCGAAGGCTTGAGCATGGACCTTGGCCAGGCATGCCCCCAGGCGCGGCGGGTGGGCGAGCGCATGCTGGTGACGCTGCGCCAGCCGTACGACCTCGGCCAGTACACGCACCACAGCACGGCCAGCATCGGGATCGTGCTGTTCAAGGATGCCGTGGACGACAGCGGCGAGTTGCTCAAGCGCGCCGACATGGCGATGTACGAGGCCAAGAATGCGGGCCGCGGCACGCTCAGCTTCTTCAACCCGGACATGGAGGCTGCGCTGGCGGCGCGCATGGCGCTCGAGAACGACCTGCGCCAGGCCCTGCGCCACTGCGAACACGAATTCGAGCTGCACTACCAGCCGCAGATCGACCGCGACGGCAAGCTCACCGGCGTCGAAGCGCTGGTGCGCTGGCGCCATCCGACACGCGGGATGATTTCACCGGCCGAGTTCATTCCGCTGGCCGAGGAAACCGGACTGGTAGTGGCACTCGGGCAGTGGGTGTTGAAGAAGGCCTGCAACCAGCTGCTCGCCTGGGCCGCCAACCCGGCGACCGCGCAGATCGAGATCGCGGTCAATGTCAGCGCGCGCCAGTTCCACCACCCGCAGTTCGTGGCCCAGGTGCTGGCACTGGTGTCGGTTCCCGGCATCGATGCGCGCCGGCTCAAGCTCGAACTGACCGAAACCTCGCTGCTGGAAAACGTCGACGATACGATCGCCAAGATGCATGCGCTCAAGCTGCACGGGGTAAGCTTCGCGCTGGACGACTTCGGCACCGGCTATTCCTCGCTGGCCTACCTCAAGCAGCTCCCGCTCGACATGCTCAAGATCGACCGCTCGTTCGTGCTCGATCTCCTGACCAACCAGAACGACGCGGTGATCGCCCGCACGATCATCGCGCTGGGCCGCAGCCTGGGCTTGCGGGTACTGGCCGAAGGCGTCGAGCTGGCGGCCCAGCGCGACTTCCTGTTCGAGCACGGCTGCGACGCCTACCAGGGCTTCCTGTACGCCCCGGCCCTGCCGGCCAGCACGGTGACCTCGGTCGCCTGCAAGCCGTGACCGGTTTGCTTTCCGAAACGAACCTGGAACTTTAGGCAGTAATCTCCCATCATACGGTGATTCGTTAGCTGGAAAGGAGGCGTCATGAAACGCATGCTTGCAGTCTTGACGATGACGGCCGGTCCCGTCTGGGCCGGCCTTGCATCGGCACAGGCGCCGGCGCAGCCCAGCGCACACGCCCCCGCCGCGCCGGTCGCCGGCAGGGCCCCCCTCGGCGTCACCGTGGTCGAAACGGAAGCGATTGTCCTTGGCTGGAGCGCCAAGCGCGACCTGATCGGCAAGACGGTGGTCAATGACAAGAACGACAAAATCGGCAAGGTCGACGACGTGATCATTTCCCCAGGCAAGGGCAACAGCACACCAGCGGCCCCGTTTGCGATCATCGGCGTGGGTGGGTTCCTGGGCATTGACAAACGGGACGTTGCCATCCCGATGGATCAGTTCAGGGTCACGAACAAGCAGCTAAGCTTACCTGGTGCGACGAAGGATGCCCTGAAGGCCTTGCCGCCGTTCGTGTACCAGAACAAGTAACGCTGCGCTCCGGGTACGGCGAACCCGGCAGCGGACGCCGGTGTGCTTTGCTCAGGCATGGGTGTTCACCACCAGCCGGCCATGCAGCGTCCCGGCGAGCAGTTCCGGCGCCAGGGTGATGGCCTGCGCCAAGTCGATTTCCCGCGTGATGGTCGCCAATTTACCGGGGTCCAGTTCGTTCGCCAGCCGTTCCCATGCCGCCACCCGTTTCGGCAGCGGGGCCATCACGCTGTCGATGCCGATCAGCCTGACGCCGCGCAGGATGAAGGGCGCAACCGATGCCGGAAAATCCATGCCCTGGGCCAGTCCGCAGGCCGTGACGGTGCCGCCATAACGGGTCTGGGCGACCGCATTGGCCAGCGTGTGCGAGCCGACGGCGTCGACGACCCCGGCCCAGCGTTCCTTCTGCAGCGGCTTGCCGGGCGCGGACAGTTCGGCGCGATCGATGACCTCGGCCGCGCCCAGGGAGGTGAGGTAGTCGGCCTCGGCCAGCTTGCCGGTGGATGCGACCACGCGGTAGCCCCAGCCGGCAAGGATCGCAATCGCAATGCTGCCGACGCCGCCCGATGCGCCGGTCACCAGGATGTCGCCGCTGCGCTTGTCGACCCCTTGCTCCTGCAGGGCCATTGCGCACAGCATCGCGGTGTAGCCCGCGGTCCCGATGGCCATCGCGGTCCGCGCCGACACGCCCGGTGGCCGCGGGATCAGCCACCCGCCTTTCAGCGTGGCACGCTGCGCCAGGCAACCCCAGTGCGTTTCGCCGACACCCCAGCCGTTCAGGATGAATGCGTCGCCCGCCTTCCAGTCCGGATGCGAGGATGCAATCACCTCCCCCGCCCCATCGATGCCCGGCACCAGCGGCCAACTGCGTACCACCGGCGCCTTGCCGGTGATCGCCAGGGCATCCTTGTAGTTCACGGTCGAATAGTCGATGCGCACCGTCACATCGCCGTCAAGCGGTAACTGTGCATCGTCGAGTTGGGTAAGCCGGGCAGCGGTGGTGCCGTCATCGTTCTTGTCGAGCAGGATGGCTGTGAACATGCTGGGTCTCCAAAAATGCCTGCGCCAAAGGCGAGGCTGACGAGTATGGATCGACAAGATACTACACTCCTGCCGGCACGGCGTTCGTGCCGCGATCCGGTATCGGGCGCGCTTGCACTGCCTGCCAAACGACGCTATCGTAAGACCGATCTACCGCAGGGGGAGATCATGGCGGACATGCTGACACCGAACCGGACGGCCAGGCCAAGCGATTCAAAAGGTTTCCAGCGCATGTTTGCGCCGGGTCGACTGACGCTCGGCGTGTTCTTCCCGATCGAGGCTTTCGCCGGCGACCAGCCGACGATGCGCGACCAGGAACGCCTGGCCCGCCGCGCCGAGGAGCTGGGATACGCCGCGCTGTGGTGCCGCGACGTCCCGCTGCGCGACCCCAGCTTCGGCGACGTGGGCCAGGTCTACGATCCGTGGGTCTATCTTGGCTGGATCGCAGCGCATACCAGCGAGATCGCACTGGCGACCGGCGCGCTGGTCCTCACCCTGCGCCACCCCTTGCATAGCGCCAAGGGCGTGGCATCGGTCGACCGGCTCTCGGGCAACCGCCTGGTACTCGGCATTGCCTCGGGCGACCGGCCAGTCGAATTCCCCGCCTTCGGCGTCGACTTCGAACAGCGTTCCACCCTGTTCCGCGACAACCTGCGCGTGGTGCGCGCCGTCCTCGGCGCAGAGTTTCCATCACTGCAGACGTCCTATGGCACGCTGGCAGGAACCGCGGACCTCGTGCCCAAGCCGGCCACGCCCGTGCCGATGCTCGTCACCGGCCACAGCGGGCAGACGCTCGAATGGATCGCGAAAAACGCGGATGGATGGATCACCTACCCGCGCGGACTCCAGCGCCAGGCCGAGGTCGCGGCGCACTGGCGCGCCGCGGTGGAAGCGGCGGCGCCCGGCGTCTTCAAGCCGTTCGTGCAATCGTTCTATGTCGACCTGAGCGACGATCCCGACGCCGCGCCGACGCCGATCCATCTGGGCTTGCGCGGCGGCCGGCATTTCATCCTGCGTTTTCTCGAGGCGGTACGCTCGATCGGGGTCAATCACGTCATCCTCAACTTCAAGTACGGCGCGCGCAACGCGGGCGACGTGCTCGAAGAAATCGGCAAGGAGCTCCTGCCGCAGCTTGCGGCATCCCAGCCCTGAGACACATTGGGAGAAAGAGGCACATATTATGGCGACGACAAAACTTGATAAAGCGGCATGGCAGCAAACCTTTGACCAGTTGTCGAAATCACTGCTGGTCGGCAAAGAGGTCGAAATCGAGGTGACAGGCCTGCGTATCGGCGACCAGATCGAGCAGAAGTGGATTCAATTGCTGGGCATGAGCTATGACCCCAAGAGCGATCTCATCCAGATTCTCGTCGAAGGCCTCGATCACCTGATCCCCAAGCCGCGCGAAGTCTGGATCGATCAGGGCCCCATCGGCCTGGCCAGCATGGAAGTGATCGGCGACGACGACCTGCGCCAGATCATCCGGCTGCGCGAGCCGCTGATGCTGCCCTACTCCGGCACGGCGTAAGGGCGCGCGGCAGAGGATGGGCAAGGCCGGCAGCATACGCGCGCGGCTCAGAACTGCTCCGCCGCCACCGGCTGCCCGAACAGAAACCCCTGGAATGCACGGCAGCCGTGCTGGGCCAGGAAGTTGCGCTGGCCTGCCGTTTCGACGCCTTCCGCGATCACGTCCAGCCCCAGGCTATGGCCCAGCCCGAGGATCGTGCGCGCGATCGCGGCGTCGTTCGGGTCGGTGAGCACGTCGCGCACGAACGACTGGTCGATTTTCAGCTGGTCGAGCGGCAGGCGCTTCAGGTAGGCGAGCGATGAATACCCTGTACCGAAGTCGTCGAGCGCGAACCCGATCCCGTTTTCCTTGAGCGCGTGCATGGTGTCGATCGTATTCTCGACATTTGCCAGCAGCAGGCTCTCGGTCAGCTCGAGCTTGATCCGCCGCGGGTCCGCGCCGGTGCGCTCGATGACCTGCCGTACCTGGTCCACGAAGCCCGGCTGGCGGAACTGGCGCGCGCTCACGTTGACCGCCATCGTCAGGTGCGCGGTTTGCGGCCGGCTGCTCCAGCACACGAGCTGGCGGCATGCGGCTTCCAGGACCCACTCGCCCAGCGGCAGGATCAGCCCGGTCTCTTCGGCAAGCGGAATGAACACCGATGGCGACACCTGCTGGCTGCCCGGGCGCTGCCAGCGCAGCAGCGCCTCGACGCCCACGAGGTTGCCGTTGCTGTCGGTCTGGCGCTGGTAATGCAGGGTGAAGCCGTGGGTTTGCAGGCTGTGGCGCAGGTCGGCCTCCAGCTCGACGCGCGCATTGATCACCGTCTGCATGTGCAGGTCGAAGAACCGGATCGTGTTGCGGCCGGCTGCCTTGGCCTGGTACATCGCGAGGTCCGCACGCTTGAGCAGTTCGTCGATGTCCTTCATGTCCTTGTCGAACAGGGCCACGCCGATACTCGGGCTCGCGTGGTGCTCGTGTCCATCCAGCTGGAAGGGTTCGTCGAATGCCCCGAGCAGCTTTTCTGCCACCAGCTCGGCCTGGGCTGCCGCCTCTTCCGGGTCCATGCTCAGGGACTCCAGCACGATGACGAATTCGTCCCCGCCGTGCCGCGCCACCGTGTCGCTGCCGCGCGATACCCGCGCTTCGAGCCGCCGCGCGACCTGCTGCAGCAGCTGGTCGCCCTTGTCGTGCCCGAGCGTATCGTTCAGGGTCTTGAAGTTGTCCAGGTCGATGAAGAGCACGGCGCCACCATGGCCGTCGCGCTTGGTCGCCGCGACCGCGTGCCGCAGGCGGTCCAGCAGCAGGCGCCGGTTCGGCAAGCGTGTCAGGGGATCGTAGAAGGCAAGGTTCAGGATCGCCTGCTCGTCGCGTTTGCGCTGGGTGATGTCGGTATCGATTGCCAGCACCGACTGCGGCTGTCCATCGTCGCCGCGTACCAGGGTCAGGTGCGACTCGACCGGCACTTCGCTGCCGTCCTTGCGGCGCTTGGTGAGTTCACCGCGCCATTCGCCCTTGCGCAAGGCCTGCTCGAACGCCTGTTCCAGGTCTGCCTTGTCCAGCGCCAGGAGTTCGCTCTTTGTCTTGCCGATGGCCTCGGCGGCGGTCCACCCGAACAGGCGTTCGGCGCCCTGGTTCCAGTAGCTGATCCGCAAATCGGTGCCGGACACCGAGATCGCATCGTGGGCCTTGTCCAGGAGCGATGCCAGCAGCCGGTTGCGGGTCTCGGCCGCGCGGCGCTCGGCTTCGGCCTGGCGCTCGGCGCTGATGTCGAGCATCGACCCGATCACGTTGCGCGTTGCACCTTCGGCATCGCGCCTGAACACGCCGTGGTCGCGTATGGTGATGTACGAGCCGTCCTGGCGCAGGAAACGGTATTCCGCACGCCAGGTCTCCTGCCCACCATGCATTGCTGCATACAATCCGCTGACGACGCGCTCGCGGTCCTCCGGTGCGATCCGGGACGTCCAGTCGTGGATGCCGTCATCGAAGGCGTCTGCGCTGTAGCCGAATACGGATTGCACGCCCTCGCTCCACCACAGGCGGTCATGCAGCACATCCCAGTCCCAGATGATGTCGCTGGTCACCTTGGCCACCATCCTGAACCGCTCGGTGCTCTCGCGTTCCATTTCCTCCAGCCGCTTGCGCTCGGTAATGTCGGTGGTATAGGCGGCCAGGCCTTCTTCCGTGGGAAAGATGCGCACATCCTTCCAGACTTGCAGCGGGGCGTAGTATTCCTCGAATGCGGCCGGCCGCCGGTGCGCCATCACGAGCTCGTACTGTGCGCCGAACCATGTTCCCACCAGATCGGGGTATTCCTCCCACAATACTTTGCCGAGCAGTTCCTGGCGGGCGCGCCGCAGCAGCCGCTCGGCTGCCCCGTTCAGGTAGGTGAACCGCCATTGCCTGTCCAGCGTGTAGAACGCATCGGACATGGCCTCCAGCGTGCCCAGGAGCTTGTGCGACATCGCCTGCAACGCGGCGGTCGATTGCCGTAATTCCGTAATGTCGTGCACGGTGCCTGCCACCATCAGCTTGCCGGACTCGTCGCGGTAGGGTACGCCCTGCACGCGCACATGGCGTGCCGTACCGTCCGGCCGGACGATACGGTGTTCGAGCTCGATCCGGCGCGGCTGCTGCCGGTTTTCCCGGAGCGCGGCCAGCACCATGGGCCGGTCGTCCGGCTGCACTAGCGACAGGTAGGTCTCGGTCCTGCCGTCAAAGCCTTTCTTGCCGATCCCCATGATGCGGCGGGTCTCGGCCGACCAGACCAGCTTCTCGGAAGACGGATGGAATTCCCAGGTGCCGACGTGACCCAGGGCCTGGACCTCGACCAGCTGCCATGCTACTAATTGCTGGCGGTTCAACGCGCTGCGCTGTCCTCCGCTTGCTGATCTGTCGCCGGTTGCCATGCTGTCATTCCGCGATGTACTGCCGGGCAATAACGGCGCATGGGCCTCGCCCTTGGCCCGGTTCACCTGCCGTTCACTTGCTCCGGCGCTTCACCGCGTAGCCGTACTGCACCGGCCACGCAGGCTCTTCCTCGAACGCATGCTGGGCCTTCAGCGCCCAGTACGGTTCACGCAGCAGTTCGCGCCCGACCAGCACCAGGTCGGCATCGCCGCCGGTGACGATTTCGTCGGCTTCCCTGGGCTCGGTGATCAGCCCCACGGCACCGGTCGGGATATCGGCGCCGTCACGGATCCTGCGGCTGCAGGGCACCTGGTAGCGCTTGGCGACCGGGATGCGTGCGGTCGGCAGGTTGCCGCCGGTCGAGACGTCGATCAGGTCGACGCCGGCCGCCTTGAGCCGGCGCGACAATTCCACCGATTGCTCGATATCCCAGCCGCCTGCCGTCCAGTCGGTAGCCGAAATCCGCACGAAGAGCGGCAGCTCGTCGGGCATGATGGCGCGCACGCGCTCGGTCACGCGCAGCACCAGGCGCATCCGGTTGTCCAGGCTGCCGCCGTACTCGTCGCCGCGCTGGTTGCTGTGGGGCGACAGGAACTGGTGCAGCAGATAGCCGTGTGCAGCGTGGATTTCCAGCAGCCTGAATCCGGCGGCCAGCGAACGGCGCGCCGCCTCCTCGAACAGGTCGACGATGCCGTCGATGGCCTGCTTGTCCAGCGCGACGGGCAGCGGGTCATCCGGATAGAACGGGATCGCACTGGGCGCCACCACCTGCCAGCCGCCCTCGGCGCTGGTCTTGAGGGTTGCGCCGCCTGTCCACGGCGCCGCAGTGCTGGCCTTGCGGCCGGCGTGCGCCAGCTGGATACCCGCCACCGCGCCCTGGCTGTGGACGAAGCTGGCGATCCTGGCCAGCGGTTCGACGTGGGCGTCGCTCCAGATGCCGACATCGCCCGGGGTAATGCGGCCTTCCGGGCTGACGGCGGTGGCCTCGACCATGACGAGGGCGGTGCCGCCGACCGCGCGGCTGCCCAGGTGCACCAGGTGCCAGTCGTTGGCGAACCCATCCTCTGCGGAGTACTGGCACATGGGTGCCATCGCGATCCGATTGCGCAGCACCACGCCGCGCAAGTTCAGCGGGCTGAGCAGGTCAACCTCCGGCACCTCGCGGTCGTGGGAGGCGTCCGCCAGGGCGCCGTGCGTGGCGGCCTGCGCGGCCATGTCGGGAGACTGGGCAATATTCGAGCTCATCGCTTACCTCCGGCTTCGGATACGTAAGCGGTTTAGACAAGGATCCGCGGTGCGAGTTGCGCAGGCCTTGAAAGCTGCCGGCTCAGACCAGCGCGCGCCCCTGCAGCCGCGTCAGGATCGCCAGCGGGCTGGCGTCCTTGTCGTACTGGTGCAGCGGCGACAGCTGCGCCGTATATTCCATCATGTACTGCCCCGCCATCACCGAGTGCGAGGTCTGGTCCGAGAAGCACACCCAGGCGCAGCCCGGCGGAAAGCCGACCGTTTCCTGCGGCGCGTTCTTCTGGTAGTCGAGGTCGGACTTCATGGCGTCGTGCAGCTGCAGCATCAGGTGGTCGTACTCGCTGCGCAGCGATTTCGTGATGCCCAGTGCATTGATCACTTTCGCCTGCCAGGCCGCGTACGGTTTGAGGCGCGGCAGGAAGCGCCGGGCCACGTCCTCGAACGGCTCGCCCACGCGCCACACGCGCGGCTCGCCTTCCAGGTTAACGTTGGTGAACACGCGCAGCAGGCGTTCGCCGCGGTTGGGCCGCGACGGAAAGGCGTCGACGTGCAGGCGCCGGTCGTCGGCGCGCCAGGATTGCACGCGGGTCTGCACCACCGACGGCCGGAAGCTGGTGGCGCCGCGGCGCAGATGCTCGCCGTAGCGCGGCACCAGGTTGCCCAGCAAGCCTTCGGCCTCGGCGCGGAAGCGCCCGATCATCCCGGCCAGCATCGCCTTGTCGGCGTCGTCGCCGGCCGCGCCCTTCAGGTTGCCGCCCGCGTCGAGGCTGATGTTGCGGCTCTTGGGGTCGCGGATGTCTTCGCGAAACAGCGCAAGCTCTTCCTTCTGCGGCGCAAAGCCGGCCTTGCCGTAGGTGCCGAAATTCGGGAAATACAGCACCTTGCCCGCTTCCAGCGCGGCGATCCAGGCCGGGTTGCCGTGGCCGACGTCGGCCATGTCGATGTCGACGATCTGTTTATCCATGTTGTTCTCTTAGTCTTGTTCCACTTCCTGCGGCGAAGCCAAAGCTTCGTCCTGCCTGGCCTGCTGGCGGTCCCACATCTGCCGGTACAGGCCATCGGCCGCGATCAGCGACGCGTGCGTGCCGCGTTCGACGATGCGGCCATGGTCCAGCACCAGGATCTGGCCGGCGTCGGCGATGGTCGACAGGCGGTGCGCGATCACCAGCGTGGTGCGCTGCTTGGCGATTTCCTTCAGCTGCGCCTGGATCGCCTGCTCCGACTTGGAGTCGAGGGCGGAGGTCGCTTCGTCGAAGATCAGGATGGCGGGATTCTTGAGGAGGGTGCGCGCGATCGCCACCCGCTGCTTTTCGCCGCCGGACAATTTGAGGCCGCGCTCGCCCACCATGGTCGCATAGCCATCGGGCAGACTCTCGATGAACTCATGGATCGATGCCGCGCGCGCCGCCGCGAAGATGTCCTCGCGGCTGGCGCCCGGCCGGCCGTAGGCGATGTTGTATTCGATGGTGTCGTTGAACAGCACCGTATCCTGGGGCACGATGCCGATCGCGTGGCGCAGCGAATCCTGGGTCACGTGGCGCAGGTCCTGGCCGTCGATGCGGATCGATCCGCTCTGCACGTCATAGAAGCGGAACAGCAGCCGCGACAGGGTCGACTTGCCCGAGCCGCTGTGGCCGACCACTGCGGTGGTGGTGCCGGCCGGGATGCTGAAATCGACGTCGAACAGGATCTGGCGCTTGGGGTCGTAGCTGAATTCCACGTGCGAGAACTCGACCCGGGCGCCCTGCGTCACCAGCGGCTGCGCATCCTTCGAATCGGCCACCTCGCGGTTCTGCTCGAGGAGTCCGAACAGGCGTTCCATGTCGGCCAGGCTCTGCTTGATCTCGCGGTAGATCACGCCCAGGAAGTTGAGCGGGATGTACAGCTGCAGCATGAAGGAATTCACCAGCACCAGGTCGCCCAGGGTCATGCTCTTGTCGATCACGCCCTGGGTGGCGCGCCACAGGATGGCGGTGACGGCGGCGGCGATGATCAGCGACTGGCCGCTGTTCAGCAGCGACAGCGAGGTCTGCGAACGCACCGCGGCGCGCTCGTAGTGCTGCAGGCCCTCGTCGTAGCGCTTGGCTTCGTAATCCTCGTTGCCGAAGTACTTGACGGTCTCGTAGTTGATCAGCGAGTCGATGGCCTTGGTATTCGCCTTCGAATCGAGCTCGTTCATCGTGCGCCGGAAGTGGGTGCGCCACTCGGTCACGGTGATGGTGAAGGCGATGTAGGTCACCAGCGCGATGCCGGTGATGATCGAGAACCACTTATCGTAGTGCAGCGCCAGGTAGCCCAGCACCAGGGTGATCTCGACCAGCGTCGGCAAGATGGAAAACAGCGAGTACGAGACCAGCGAGCTGACGCCGCGCGTGCCGCGCTCGATGTCGCGCGTCATGCCGCCGGTCTGGCGGTTCAGGTGAAAGCGCAGCGACAGCGCGTGCAGGTGGCGGAACACGCGCAGCGCGATGGTGCGCACGGCGCGCTGGGTCACGCGCGCGAACAGGAATTCGCGCAGCTCGGTGAACAGCGTGGTCGAAAAGCGCAGCGCGCCGTACGCCACCAGGGCGCCCAGCGGCAGGATCAAGAGCGCATGCGGGTTGGTCGGGCTGATGCTGAGGCTGTCGACGATGCGTTTCAGGACCAGCGGCACGCCGATGTTGGCCAGCTTGGCGCCGACCAGGCAGATCATGGCCGCCAGCACGCGCCATTTATAGACCCACAGGTAGGGCAGCAACGTGCGGATGGTGGTCCAGTCGTTGCGCTGGGCATTCGGATCGGACGGTGGCGGAGAAGAAGTGGCGGATGAGCGTCGCATGACAGGTAGGCAAAATATATGGTTCAATCTGATATTGATTGTAGCCTTTTACCGAGATTTGAAGATGACCCAGCCAGAAAACCAGACCCCATCCACGCTGCGCCTGCCTGAAGGCAAAATGCCGGTGCTGCGGATGATGCCCTCCCCGTCCGACGCCAACGTGTATGGCGACGTGTTCGGCGGCTGGATCATGGCCCAGGTCGACGTCGCCGGTTCGCTGCCGGCGGTGCGCCGCGCCAATGGCCGCGTGGCCACCATCGCCGTCAATTCCTTCCTGTTCAAGAATCCGGTGTTCGTGGGCGACCTGCTGTCCTTTTATGCCGACATCACCAAGGTCGGCAACACCTCGATCACGGTGTACGTCGAAGTCTACGCCGAACGCAACCGCCTGCAGACCCACGTCGTCAAAGTGACGGAAGCGACGCTGACCTATGTCGCCACCGGCCCGGACCGCAAGCCGCGCCAGCTGCCGCCGCTCGACTCCCTGATGCTCGAGCCGTAAGCGTTTGCCCGTGCAGCCGGCGCGCCGCCTGTTCCTGCTCGATGCGGCGCGTCTCGCGGCCGCCGCATCGGCGTCCTCCATCGTTCACGCGGCGCCGCCGAATGGCGCCGGCTACCCGTTCGGGCTCGGCGTCGCTTCCGGCGCCCCGCTGCCCGATGCGGTCGTGCTGTGGACCCGCATCCTCCCGGATCCGCTGAACGCCGCCAGCAGCCCCAGGCTGGCGGTGGCGCTGCGCTGGGAAGTCGCGCACGACGAGGGCTTCCGCAAGATCGCGGCCAGAGGCACGGCGGTCGCCACGCCGGAACTCGCGCACAGCGTGCGCGTGAACGTGACCGGCCTGCAGCCGGCGCGCTGGTACTGGTACCGCTTCATGCTGGGCGACGCCGTCAGCCCTGTCGGCCGCACCCGCACCGCCCCTGCCGCGAGCGCGATGCCGGACCTGCTCAAGCTGGCGGTGGCCTCGTGCCAGCACTGGGAATTCGGCAGCTATGCGGCGCACCGCCACATCGCGCAAGCGTCCCCTGACCTGGTGGCCTTCCTCGGCGACTATATCTATGAATGGGGTCCGTACCGCCTGCAGCATCCGCAGCGCCAGGTGAGGAGCGACGAATCGTTCACGCTGGACGATTACCGCCGCCGCTACGCCCAGTACAAATCCGATCCCGACCTGCAGGCCGCGCACCTGGTGGCGCCCTGGATCGTGACCTGGGACGACCACGAAGTCGCCAACGATTACGCGGCTGGACGCGACGAGCGCCTGTCGCCAAGCTTTTCCCAGCGCCGCGCCGCGGCCTACCAGGCCTTCTACGAACACATGCCGCTGCGCCTGCCGCCGCCGAAGAGCTTCGCCAGCGTGCGCATGTTCCAGCGCTACGACTGGGGCCGGCTGGCGCGCTTCCACGTGCTGGACGACCGCCAGTACCGCGCCGTGCAGGTGTGTCCGCGCCCGAACGCCGGCGGTTCCTCGTCGGTGAGCGCGCGCGCCTGTCCGTCGCTGCTCGACCCGCGCCGCAGCATGCTGGGCGGCGAGCAGGAAGCCTGGCTCGAGGCCGGGCTGCGTGCATCGAAGGCGCGCTGGAATATCCTGGCCCAGCAGACCTTGATGGCGCAGTCGAGCCAGGTGCCGGTGACGCCTGCCGATGGTGGGCGCTTCTGGACCGACGGCTGGGATGGTTATCCGGCGGCGCGGCGGCGCCTGCTGGATACTTTAGTGAGAACCCGCGCCGCCAATCCGCTGGTGCTGGGTGGCGACGTGCACACCTTTTATGCGAGCGAACTGCGGCTTGACTTCAACCGGCCGGTATCGAAGGCCAATCCGCTGGTGGCGACCGAATTCGTCGGGACCTCGGTGACATCGAGTTCGCGGCCGCAGGAACGTACCGCGCAGCAGGTGGCGCTCAATCCGCACATCAAATACGGACGCAGCGACCGGCGCGGTTACATGCTGCTGGAGGTGACGCCGAAGGAGACCCGGACCCGGTTCATGGGGCTGGACGAGGTGCGCGATGCGCGCACCGGGCAGCGGGCACTGGCGGGGTTCAGGGTGGTGGATGGGAAGGTGGGCGTAGAGGTGACTTCGATGTAGGCCCGCGCCCTCAAACCGTCGTTCCCGCCTGCGCGGGGACGACGTGCCAGGGCTAACGACTGGAAGGCATCAAGCCGTCTGCTTCTCATCGCGCAACTCGCGCCGCAGGATCTTGCCCACATTCGTCTTCGGCAGCGTCTCGCGGAACTCGATGTACTTCGGCCGTTTGTAACCGGTCAGCTGTTCCTTGCAGTAAGCCTGCAGCTCGTCCTTGTTCAGCGCCGCGTTCTTCTTCACCACGTACAGTTTCACGGCCTCGCCCGAATGCTGGTCGGGCACGCCCACGCACGCCACTTCGAGCACGCCCGGGTGCGACATCACGACTTCCTCGACTTCGTTCGGGTAGACGTTGAAGCCCGATACCAGGATCATGTCCTTCTTGCGGTCGACGATGCGGGTATAACCCAGTTCGTCCATCACGCCGATGTCGCCGGTCTTGAAAAAGCCGTCTGCGGTCATGACCTTTGCGGTTTCGTCCGGACGCTGCCAGTAGCCGCGCATTACCTGCGGGCCGCGCACCGCAATTTCGCCGCGGGTGCCGAACGGGACCTGCTGGTCGGTCTCGTCGAGGATGCGGATCTCGGTCGAGGGCAGCGGCAGGCCGATGGTGCCCGTGAATTCCTTGATGTCGCAGCGGTTGGCGGTGACTACCGGCGAGGTCTCGGACAGGCCGTAGCCTTCGACGATCGGGATGCCGGTCACGGCCAGCCACTTGTCGGCCACCGGCTTCTGCACCGCCATGCCGCCGCCCGGGCAGACCAGCAGGCCGGAAAAGTCCAGCTTCGCGAAGTCCGGGTTGTTCAGCAGGCCGTTGTACAAGGTGTTCACGGCCGGGAAGATGTTGATGCGGTAGCCGCCCAGTTCCTTGATGAAGCCCTTGATGTCGCGCGGGTTCGGGATCAGGAGGTTCATGCCGCCCACGCGCAGGCCGAGCAGCGCGCACACCGTCAGTGCATAGATGTGGTACAGCGGCAGCGCGCACACGAACTGCGGCTGCTGGCCGGCCGGGATCTTGCCCAGGGTCGGGCCGAACCAGGCTTCGTTCTGCAGGACGTTGGCGATCACCTGCTTGTGCGTCAGTACCGCGCCCTTGGAGACGCCGGTGGTGCCGCCGGTGTACTGCAGGAAGGCGACGTCGTCGCGGCCGACATGTACCGGCTTGAGGGTCAGGCCGGCGCCTTGGTCCAGCATGCGCCTGAAGTACACCGCGCCCGGCAGCGACCACGCCGGCACCATCTTCTTGACGCTGCGGACCACGAAGTTGACCAGCAAGCCTTTCATGCCCAGCAGGTCGCCCATGCTCGCCACCACCACGTGCTTGACACTGGTGTGGCCGACGACTTCGGCCGCCGTGTGGGCGAAGTTCTCCAGCACCACCAGCGCTTCGGCGCCCGAGTCGGTCAGCTGGTGCTGCAGTTCGCGCGCGGTGTACAGCGGGTTGACGTTGACGATGGTGTAGCCGGCGCGCAGCACGGCCGCCATCGCCACCGGATACTGCAGCACGTTGGGCAGCATGATCGCCACGCGCGCGCCCGGCTGCAGGCCGCGGCTCTGCAGCCAGGCCGCCATGCGGGCGGACAGGCGATCGAGTTCGGCAAACGTCATGGACTTGCCCATGCAGGCATAGGCCTTGCGGTCGGCGTACTTCTGGAATGCTTCTTCCAGCAGGTGCGTGAGGGAGCGGTATTGCGTCCAGTCGATTTCCTGGGGAACGTTCGCCTCGTACGACTTCAGCCAGAATTTGTCCATTGTTTGCCTCGTTTCTTGTTTATTCAGTATCCAAACGCAGTACAGCGCCAAACAAACGTCGTCCCTGCGAAGGCAGGAACCCAATTTTGCTGGCGTACCGACAACGCTGGCAGAACTTGGGTCCCTGCCTTCGCAGGGACGACGCCTTGATGCTAACGACGATTTTTAAACCACCTTCACGCCACCTGCTTCTCTTCACGCAGCGCGCGCCGCAGGATCTTGCCGACGTTGGTCTTCGGCAGTTCGTCGCGGAATTCGATGTACTTCGGTTTCTTGTAGCCGGTGAACTCCTGCTTGCAGTAGTCCATCAACTGTTCGGCGTTCAGGGCCGGGTCCTTGCGCACCACGAACAACTTGACCGCCTCGCCGGAATGCTCGTCCGGCACCCCGACCACGGCGCATTCCAGCACGCCCGGGTGCGCCATGATCACTTCTTCCAGCTCGTTCGGGTAGACGTTGAAGCCCGACACCAGGATCATGTCCTTCTTGCGGTCGACGATCTTGACGTACCCGTCCTGGTCCATGATGCCGATGTCGCCCGAACGGAAATAACCGTCGGCCGTCATCACCTTGGCCGTCTCGTCCGGCCGGTTCCAGTAGCCGCTCATCACCTGCGGGCCGCGGATCGCGATCTCGCCGATGCTTCCCAGCGGCAGCACCCGGCCGTCGTCGTCGACGATGGCGATCTCGGTCGACGGCACCGGCAGGCCGATGGTGCCGGTAAAGCCGGGCGTGTCGCTGCGGTTGCAGGTGGCCACCGGCGCCGTCTCCGACAGGCCGTAGCCCTCGATGATGTTGGTGCCGGTCAGGGCGTGCCACTTGTCGTTGACCGCCTTCTGCACCGCCATGCCGCCGCCGTTCGCCACCTTCAGGCTGGAAAAGTCGACGTGGCGGAAGTCCGGGTGGTTCACCAGCGCGTTGTACAGCGTGTTCACGGCCGGCAGCATGTTGACCTTGTACTTCGCCAGTTCCCGGATGAAACCCGGGATGTCGCGCGGGTTCGGGATCAGGATGTTCAGCGCACCGACCCGCATGCCCAGCAGCGCACACGCGGTCAGCGCGAAGATGTGATACAGCGGCAGCGCGCACACGATGGTCGGGAAATCGACCACCGGCGGCTGGCTCATCGACGGATTCAGCCAGGCTTCCGACTGCAGCACGTTGGCGATCACGTTGCGGTGGGTGAGCGTCGCGCCCTTCGACACGCCGGTGGTGCCGCCGGTGTACTGCAAAAAGGCGACGTCCGACGCAGCGATCCGCGGCGCCGCGAACGGCATCCGGCGGCCCTGGATCAGCGCGTCCCTGAAACGCACCATGTGCGGAATCGAGAACGCCGGCACCATCTTCTTGACCGAGCGGACCACGAAATTCACCAGCAGGCCCTTGGCGCCCAGCAGCTCGCCCATGCTGGCCACGACCACGTGGCGCACCGGCGTGTTGCCCAGCACCTGCTGCACCGTGTGCGCGAAGTTCTCGAGCACGATGATGGCTTCGCTGCCGGAATCCTTGAGCTGGTGCTCGAGCTCGCGCGGCGTGTACAGCGGATTGACGTTCACCACCGTGTAGCCGGCGCGCAGGATCGCCGCCAGCGCCACCGGATACTGCAGCACGTTCGGCATCATGACCGCTACCCGCGCGCCCTTCTGCAGCCCGCGGCTTTGCAGCCAGGCCGCCAGCCGCTTCGACATGGCGTCCAGCTCGCCGTAGGTGATGAACTTGTCCATGCAGACGAAGGCCTTGTTCGCGGCGTACTTCTGGAACGATTCTTCGAGCAGCTGCACCAGCGATCCGTACTGGTCGGGATCGATATCCGCGGGCACGCCGGGAGGGTACGACTTGAGCCAAATCTTGTCCATCGGTGCCTCGTCTCCGTCTGTATTATGTGCCGGCCAAAAAAAACGCACGGTCGTTCTCTATTGCTAAATATGATGCTATCGGGCAGCGCGCCCGATAGCAAGCATTTTTATAGCAATTGGAACACAGCGTCTAGTGAGAAGGGGCGGCGGCGGGCGACGTGGGGGCGTCGCTGCGCTGCACCATCAGCGGCGTGGCCGGCAGTTGCGGCGCCAGCGCCTTGAGGATGCGGTGGCGTTCCTTGCGGTCCAGCTCGGCCAGGCGCTTGACCGATTGATAGAAGTGCGGGAACGTGCGCTCGCGCTTGAGCATGGTGCGGAAGGCCGGTACGAAGTCTTCGTAGGTGGCGATCGACGCCAGGTGGGCGTTCGACAGCGGCTGCTCGAAGAAGCGGTCGTAGCCGGCATAGCCGCCCCAGCTGCCTTTCAGGACCTGGTACTCGTCCTTCAGGCCCTGGAACAGGCGCGCCTTGACCACGCGCTTCTCGGCGTCGCTGCGGTCGACGATGGCGTAGTTCTGCTCGAGCGCCTTACGGTACTTCAGCAGCAGCGCCAGGAAATCGTGCTTGCGGCTTTTATAGCGCGCATAGCCCTCGCGCATGGCCTGGTTGCCGAAGCGCTCCATCCAGCGCTCGACGCCCACCTCTTCCACCGTGCTGGCAAACGATTCGTTGAACTGGGAATCGCCGGGCACGTACACCACCTGGTGCGCCAGCTCGTGGAAGATCATGCGCGCCAGCTCGGCATCGGGGTAGTTGATGAAGGTCGAGATCAGCGGGTCGCTGAACCAGCCGAGCGTCGAATACGCGGGTACGCCGCCGACTTCGACGTCGTTGCCTTCGGCCTTCAGCTCCTTGGCATAGGCGGTGGCCGCCTCCTTGCTGTAGTAGCCGCGGTAATTCACGCAGCCGGCCACCGGGAAGCACCACTCCAGCGGTTTCAGCGACAGCTCGGGCGTGGCCACCACGTTCCACAGCACGTACTGGCGCTTGAGGGCGGCGTAGTTCTTGTAGCTGTTGTTATCGGGTAAAGCCATTTCGCTAACAGCGAAGCGGCGGATCTGGCGCGCCGTCTCGAGGCGGAGGCGCAGTCTGGAACTGGTGCCGGGGTCGGCGATCCAGTCGTCGATCGGACGGGCGTCCGACAGGAGTTCAAGCTGGCCTTGCGCCGCCTGTCCATAGTAATTCAGCGTCGAGCAGCTGGCCAGCAGTCCCGCCACCGTGCCGGCAAGCAGCACGGGGCGCAACCACGGGGTGATTCGCGATAAAAATGTCATGTCTCAGGGTCATGGTGCGCGGGTTCATGGTTCGACCTTTTCGACCTGCACCAGGGTGTCGTAAAAGGTGGGCGCCCGGCCCATGTCGGTCAGGCGCTGGCTGGTCACTTCGTTGGCGTTCTTGCCGTCGCTGGCGAGCTTTTTCCACCAGATCGACAGGCCGACCACCAGGCCGGCCCGTGCTTTCGGGGTGACACGGGCGCGCGCGACGAACGAGCCCCGGTCATTGAAGATGCGCACCATGTCCTTGTCGACGATACGGCGCACCGCAGCGTCGCCGGGATGGATGTCCAGGTGCGGTTCACCCTCGGTGGCGCGCAGGCTCTGAACATTGACAAAGGTCGAGTTGAGGAAGTTCCGGGCCGGCGGCGAAATCATCGCCAACGGGTACTTCGCCGCCAGTTCGGGATTGGATGCGACGGATTCGTAGTTCGGAATATAGCTTGGCAGCGGATCGAGGCCGTCGGCCAGCATCGAGCTCGAGTAAAACTCGCACTTGCCGGACGGCGTCGGGAAGCCGCCCTCGGCGAACGGCGCGGCCGGCATGTTCAGCTTGCTCCAGCCGGTGCGCTTGAGCGACTCCCAGTCGAAGTGGACGGCGCGCGCATCCTTGTTGTTGAACGCCGTGGCCGCCATCTCGTCGTCGCTTTCCTGGAAGGCGGCATCGGTAAAGCCCATGCGGCTGGCCAGCAGGCGGAAGATCTCGGTGTTCGGTTTCGATTCGCCCAGCGGCGCAATCGCCGCATTGTTCGCCATCATGTACAGGTGGCCGTAGGCCAGGTGGGCATCGACGTGTTCCAGCTGGGTGGTGGCCGGCAGCACGATGTCGGCGTAGTCGGCGCTGTCGGTCAGGAAGTGCTCCAGCACCACCGTGAACAGGTCTTCACGTTCGAAGCCGCGCTGCACCTTGGCCGAATCGGGTGCGATCGCCACCGGGTTGGCGTTGTAGACGATGACGGCTTCGATCTTCGGGCCGAAGTCGGGCGCGCTTTCCCTCAGCAGGTCGTCGCCGATGGTATTCATGTTGATCGTGCGCGGCCGCGGCCCCTGCAACAGGTCGGGGCGCTGCAGCGCCGCGCGGTTGGCCGGGAACGAGCCCGAGGTCGACAGCTGGGCGCCGCCGGCCGCGTGGCGCCAGGCGCCCACCAGCGCCGGCAGGCAGGTGATGTTACGCACCGCCATGCCGCCGCCACGCACGCGCTGTACGCCATAGTTCAGGCGGATCGCCACCGGCTCGCCGCGCATGGCGGTGCCGCCGTATTCGCGCGCCAGGTTGACCACTTCCTCGACGCTGATGCCGCAAATCTCTGCAGTGCGCTCCGGCGTCCATTCCGCCGCCCGGTCCTTGAGTTGCGCAAAGCCGACCGTGTGCTGCGCAATGTAGTCGTGGTCGAGCAGGTTTTCCGCGATCAGCACGTGCATCAGCCCCAGCGCCAGCGCGGCATCGGTGCCCGGCATCAGGGCGATGTGCTGGTGACATTTTTCCGCCGTCAGCGAGCGGTAGGGATCGATCGCGATCAGCTTGGCGCCACGGCGCTTGGCTTCCTGCACGCGCATCCAGAAGTGCAGGTTGGAGGCGATCGGATTGCCGCCCCAGATGACGATCAGCTTGGCGTCCTGGAACTGTTCGATGTCGGTGCCGATCGACCCGCCGATGGTATATTTGTAGCCCGTGAAGCCGGCGGTCGCGCACACGGTGCGGTCCAGGAAGGAGGCACCCAGCTTGTGGAAGAAGCGCATCGCCATCGCCTCGCCCTGCACCAGGCCCATGGTGCCGCAATAGCTGTACGGCAGGATCGCCTGCGGATCGCGCGCAGCGATCGGTTTCAGGCGAGATGCGATCTCGTCCAGCGCCTGGTCCCAGCTGATCGGTTCGAACCTGCCCTCGCCCTTCTTGCCGACGCGGCGCAGCGGGGTCAGGATGCGGTCCGGATGATAGGTGCGGTCGATGTAGCGCGATACCTTGGTGCACAGCACGCCGGCCGTGGTCGGATGGTCCGGATCGCCCTTGATCTCCGTCGCCACGCCATTTTCCACGGTCACGTGGATGGCGCAGGTATCGGGACAATCATGGGGGCAGGTGGCCCTGACAAGGGTCTTGGTCATCGAATCAATCCGGGAAAAAACGTCGAGAATCCAGTACTTTAAACGATTCCGGCAGTGCTTGTACGGGTGCTGGCCTTCGGCGTTCGGGTCGGGCTAAAATAGGCTCGACCATGTATTGCCAGGCAGGCACCCAGGGAGAAAAAGAATGCGACTTGTCGAACCTATCCTCGCTTTTCAAACCGAGCTCGAAACGATCCGGCGCGACATCCACGCCCACCCCGAGCTCTCCTATCAAGAACAGCGCACCGCCGACGTGGTCGCGCGGTGCCTGACCGACTGGGGCATCCCGGTCGTGCGCGGCCTCGGCGTGACCGGCGTGGTCGGCATCGTCAAGAGCGGCACGTCCGACCGTGCGATCGGCCTGCGCGCCGACATGGACGCGCTGCCGATGCAGGAGCTCAACACATTTGAGCACGCGTCGCGCCACGCGGGCAAGATGCATGCATGCGGCCACGACGGCCATACGGCGATGTTGTTGGGCGCAGCCCACTATCTGTCGCAGAACCGCAACTTCGACGGTACTGTCTACCTGATCTTTCAGCCGGCCGAGGAAGGCGGCGCCGGCGCCCGCCGCATGATCGAGGATGGGCTGTTCGACAAGTTCCCGATGGACGCGGTGTACGGCATGCACAACTGGCCGGGCATCAAGGCCGGCACCTTCGCCGTGGTGCCGGGGCCGATGATGGCTTCCAGTAACGAGTTCCGCGTGGTCGTGAAGGGTAAAGGTGCCCATGCGGCCCAGCCGCACCGCGGCATCGATCCGGTGATGGTGGCGGTGCAGATCGCGCAAGCCTGGCAGACCATCATCTCGCGCGAAAAGAACCCGCTCGACACGGCCGTGCTGTCGATCACCCAGATCCACGCCGGCAGCGCCACCAACGTGATCCCGGACGAGGCCGTGCTGATCGGCACCGTGCGCACCTTCTCGACCGGCGTGCTGGACCTGATCGAGCGCCGCATGAACGAGATCGCGGGCGGCGTCGCCGCCGGTTTCGGTGCCGGCGTCGATTTCACCTTCAAGCGCAATTACCCGCCACTGGTCAACGATGCCGAAAAAACCGCGTTCGCGATCGAGGCGATGCGCGCGGTGGTGGGGCCGGACAACGTCAACGCCAATGTCGAACCGACCATGGGGGCCGAGGATTTCGCCTTCATGCTGCAGGCCAAGCCGGGCTGCTATGTCTTCATCGGCAATGGCGAAGGGGAACACCGCCTGGGCGGGCACGGACTCGGGCCTTGCCAGCTGCACAATGGCAGTTATGACTTCAATGACCAGTTGCTGCCGATCGGGGCGAGTTACTGGGTGCGGCTGGTGGAGATGAGCCTGAAATTGGACAAAGCCACAAGCTTATAGCCACAAGCTTATGATCCGTCGCCCCTGCGAAGGCGAAATGGTGCACCCGGCACCATTTCTCCAAGTTTGCGTGCGTCTAGTTATCCGGAAATTGGTCCGGATCTTTACCCAAGCGCTTCCCCGGATTCATCCGCTCCAGCGCAATCAGTACCGCAGCGTGATCGGCGCCCGCCAGCGCCGTCTCGATCGTCTCGTACTGGCGCGTCACCAGATCGGTCAGCGGCAGCCTGACCCCGGCCGCCGCGGCCGCCGCCAGCACGTTGCGCTGGTCCTTGATCTGGGTACTCACCTTCCCGCCCGGCACGAAATTCCGCTCCAGCATGCGCTGGCCATGCACCTCCAGCACGCGGCTGCCGGCAAAGCCGCCGCGGATCGCTTCGCGCACGGCGCCGGCATCGGCGCCGGCCGCCTCGGCCAGCAGCAGCGCCTCGGCCACGATGTTGATGGTGGCGCCGACGATCAGCTGGTTGCACATTTTTGCCACCTGGCCGCTGCCGGCCGGTCCCACGTGGCGCGGATGACCCAGCACCCGCAGCACCGGCTCGGCCTGGGCAACATCGTCCGCGGCGCCGCCGGCCATGATCGCCAGGGTGCCCTGCTCCGCACCCTGCACGCCGCCCGACACCGGCGCATCGACGAAACGGCAGCCGCGCGCGCCCAGCCGGGCGGCAAAGGCGAGCGCCTCGTCCTGGCGCGTCGAACTCATGTCGATCCACAGCGTGCCGGGCGCCAGGTGCGCCAGCGCGGCGTCCAGCACGTGGCCGACCACCGGCCCCGCTTCCAGCATCGAGATCACGATGTGCGCGTCCTGCACGGCTTCGGCCAAGCCTGCGCATGGCTGGGCGCCGGCATTGCGCAGCGCTTCGGCCTTGGCCGGGCTGCGGTTCCAGACGCGCAGCGGATAGCCGGCCTGGGCCAGCAGGGTCGCCATCGGCTTGCCCATCAGGCCGATGCCGAGAAATGTCAGTGTCGTGGAAGTCATTGCTGTCCTCAGTGGTAAAAACGTCATGTCGATTCTAACAATTGGCGCGTCGACCACGTAAAAATCGCGGCACAGCTAAAATACCGGTATTCGCCGGACTCTCTTTTATTTCCACGGCGCTCATTCATAAAAGGCATACAGAATATGGTTTCTGCTAAAAACATCGCGATGTCCATCGCCGCCGTGGCCGCGCTGGCCGCTTCCCAGGCCAGTTTTGCCGCAGACGAGTTCGGCGGCCTGGATTCGGTCGCGATCGAAGCGGGCGGCGGCGAGCACGTCCAGGTGGTGCGCTGGTCGGCCCAGAAGAACTGGAACAAGAACTGGTTCGCCCGCGGCGGCTACCACCTGTCGGGCTACTGGGATGCCAACGTCGCCTACTGGCGCGCCAACCGCTGGGACGACATCCAGGACAACCGCAAGAACCTGGCCGTGATCGGCGTGACGCCGGTATTCCGTTGGGAAGCCGATGACAAGCTTGGCTTCTACGGCGAAGCCGGCATCGGCGCCAGCGTGTTCTCGAGCGTGTACACGAACACGCACCGCCAGCTGTCGACCGCATTCGAGTTCGCCGACCACATCGGCGCCGGCTACGTGTTCGCGAACAAGTGGGACGTGGGCGTGCGCCTGCAGCACTACTCGAACGGCGGCATCAAGCATCCGAATGGCGGCGTCAACCTGGCGCTGCTGCGGGTGTCTTACGGCTTCTAAGACGTAACACGTCAACACACATCGCTCCCGGCCGGGGGCGACGCCCCTCTGGCTCTGGCTTCGTGGTATCAAAAATCGGCGCCGCCCGATTTATGTGACAATCTGCTCAGGCGGCGCCTGCCCCGGGCGTCGCGACCGAACGCAGAATTGCGCAGATCCCGATGACCGACACCAGTACCGTCAAACGCTACCTTCCGTGGCTGGTGGCGACTGCCCTGTTCATGGAGCAGCTCGACGCCACCATCCTCAACACCGCCATCCCCAGCATTGCCGCCAGCCTGGACGTCACGCCGCTGAGCCTGAAGTCCGTCGCCACCAGCTACATCCTGAGTCTGGCCGTCGGCATCCCGGTGAGCGGCTGGATGGCCGACCGCTTCGGCACGCGGCGCGTGTTCGCCACCGCCATCGCCGTCTTCACGCTCGCCTCGGTGCTGTGCGGCCTGTCGCTCAACGCCCCGATGATGGTGGCGGCGCGCCTGCTGCAGGGCCTCGGCGGAGCGATGATGATGCCGGTCGGGCGCCTGGCAATCATCCGCACCTTTCCCAAGAACGAGCTGCTGAAGGCCATGAATTTCGTGATCCTGCCGGCGCTGATCGGGCCCCTGCTCGGCCCCACGGTCGGCGGCCTGATCGTGCACTGGCTCTCTTGGCGCGCGATTTTCTTCGTCAACGTGCCGGTCGGCCTGCTCGCGCTGTATTTCGTGCTGAACCACATGCCGGACTACCGCGGCGCCGAGGCGCGTCCGCTCGACGTGATCGGCCTGATCCTGTTCAGTTCCGGCACCGCCATCCTGTCCTGGCTGCTCGAAGTGTTCGGCGAACATACGCTGGACGGCATCACGGCCGGCCTGATGCTGGCGCTGTCGGTGGCGCTGCTGGTGGCCTACGTGTGGCATGCCAGGGAAGCGCAATTCCCCCTGCTGCGGCTGTCGCTGTTCAAGGTCCGCACCTTCCGCGCCTCGGTTTTGGGCGGCTTCATCACGCGCATCGGCGTGGGCGGCCTGCCTTTCCTGCTGCCGCTGCTGTACCAGCTCGGCCTGAAGCTGCCGGCCTGGCAATCGGGCCTGCTGATGATGCCGACCGCCGCCGCGGCGATGTGCATGAAACTGGTCGCGCCGAAACTCCTGGCGCGCTTCGGCTACCGCCAGGTGCTGGTCGTGAACACGATCTGCATGGGGATGACGATCGCGCTGTTCTCGCTGGTCGGCGTGAACACGCCCTGGTATGCGATCGCCGGCATCGGCCTGCTGCAGGGCTTCTTCAATTCGCTGCAGTTCTCCAGCATGAACACGCTGGCGTATTCCGACGTCGAGCAGAAGGATTCGAGCATGGCCAGCACCATCGCCAGCTCGTTCCAGCAGCTGTCGATGAGCTTTGGGCTGGCCTCGGGGTCGCTGGTGACGGCCTGGTTCCTGGGGCGCGTGCCGCAGACCAACCAGGTGATGGTGACGCAGGCGCTGCACCACGCCTTCATCACGCTGGCGGTGACGACCATGCTGTCCTCGCTGGTGTTCTGGCGCCTGCGCCGCAGCGACGGCGAGAGCATCAGCAAGGGCAAGGCCGCGACCGCGGTGGCACAGGATCCTGCGCCACTCTCGCAAGCGTGATAATTAACGCTTTCTGCCTTACTGCGACAGCGTGATCATCTTGTACGCCGGGTCGGCCTTGATCTTCTCCTGGGTGAACGGCAGCGCCGGCCATTCCTTGCGCGCATACACGCCGATCTGGTCGGCATAGTAAGGCGATTTCGGATCGGTCGACTGGCCATATACCAGCATGCCCTGGGCTTGCGGGCCGTCGGCGTCAAAGGTCACGGTCTGGATATAGCTGGCGCCCCAGTACGGGTTGTTGTAGCCGGTCTTGCTGATATCCGTGTTCCAGCGGATCGAGTTGTAGGCGCCGTCGACGTCGCCCAGGCCACCATGCAGCGGCACCCGGACGCCGTTGCGGGTATCGGCCTGGTAATCGCCCAGCATGGCGTCGAGCGGGATGCCCAGGCCCTGCAGCTTGGTGGCCGCGGTCTTGATGGCCGCTAGCATCGCCGGCACGGCGGCCGGGGCCACGCCCGCCGGCGTATGCACCGGATCCGCGGCATTGAAGGGTACTGCCCACTTGTTCGGCAGGGCCGTGGCGATATTCCAGAACTCGCGGAACAGCAGCGCGCCGCGGCTGTCGATGTTCGCCTTGCGATCCCAGCCGCGCAGCACCGAGCACGCCTGCACCACGGTCGCATCCTGGCTCACGGCGCAGGCCGGCAACAGGTCCGGCAGCACCAGTTCGGCCGCGTACACGCGTTCGGCGAACATCAGCTCCTGCAGGTCGCTCGGCTGCAGGGTCTTGCGCTGGGCGATCCTGTCCTCGAGCTGGATGAAGCCGATGCGGCTGCGCAGGCGCTGCTCGACGCCGACGCGGCCGTACAGCGGCGAATAGCCGAGCGGTGCCGGGCCGGTCATCAGGGCGCGGGTGTTGTTCAGCCAATAGCTGTCGTTGGAATTGCCGACGTAATCGGTGCGGATGGTCCAGGGACCGTTCGCCGGCGAGAAGATGCCGGTCGGCGCATTCGCATCCTGGCCCCAGCCGCAGGCGGCGCGCGAACCGTCGAACATCAGCAGCGCCGGCTGCAGCAGGCAGTTGCTGCCGAACTTCTGGGTGATCATGTGCGGCACCACGCTGGCGTCGGCGAACAGCACATTGCCGTCGCGGTCGGCCGCAAGGGTGTTCACCCAGGGCAGGCCGACGGTCTTGTCGAGCGAGGCTTTGAGCGTCTGCACGCTGGTCGCGCTGCCGATGCCGAGCCATTGTTCGAGCATGCGCGTGTTGTTGCGGTTCGGGTCGGCGAACACGTAGGCGGCAGCCGTACTCCAGGTCAGGCCCGCTTCCGGCTTGACCAGCACCGGGCCCTGTTTGCTGAAGTAGAAGGTCTTGCTGCGCTTGGCCGTGGCGCCATCCGCCTGCAGCACGTCGATCGTCACCGTCTTCGACGTCATCTTGATTTTTTCGCCGTCCGCCATGTAGGTGGTGCCGGTGGCGTCGCCTGGGTCGAGCGGCAGGCGGAAGGTCGTGAAGTGGTTGGCGGCGGTGACGGTGTGGGTCCAGGCCACGTCGCGGTTAAAGCCGATCACGATCGCCGGCATGCCGCCCAGGATCGCACCCATCGCGTCGTAGCGGCCGGGCACGGTCAGGTGGGCCTGGTAGAAGCGGTCGGTGCTGGTCCAGGGGAAGTGCGGATTGCCGAGCAGGAGGCCGCGGCCGCTGGTCGACAGGTCCTTGCCGACCGCGAGGCCATTGCTGCCGAAGCCTTCGTAATGCAGCTTGTCGAGGCGTGCCGCCACGAAACCCATGTCCGGCTTGCGGTTCGAGCGTGCGGCCAGCCGCACCACGGCGTTCGGATCGCGCGCGCCGGCCACGATTTCCCTGGCGAAGACTTCACCGGACGCGTGCAGCGACTTTTCGGCGAGGACCAGGTACATGTCGTCGACGCTGATGGCACGCACCCACTTGGCGCCGTTGCAGGCGGCCGGGTATTTGCCGGCATATTCGGTGATGTAGCGGTTGTAGCCGGCCACATAGCCTTCGAGGACGTCGCGCGCTTCCTGGCCGCCGGTGGCGTAGCCGGCGCGCAGCTGCTCGAGGTCGACGTAACCCTTGAAGAAGAAATCGCTTTCCTGGTTGCTGAGGTCCATGAAGCCGCTGGCGGCGCCGTATTCGTCGCCGGCGCGTGCGGTCGCGTGTGCATCCGGACCAAAGAATTGCGAGCGCTCGCCGCGTGCCGTCAACAGCGAATCGGCGAACATGCAGACGTTGTCCTGGGCATAGGCGTAGGCCATGCCGTAGCCGATGCCGCGGAAATTATCGGCGCGCACGTGGACGACACCGTGGGTGGTGCGCGTCAGTTCGGCGCTGTATTTGGCGGCCGGGATCGGGGCCGGGGTGTTGTCATTGCTGTTGTTGTGGCAGGCGCTCAGGGCGGCGCTGAGCAGTGCTGCGGTGGCAATCGGGAATAGCTGTCTCATGAAAACCCTTTTTCTTATGAGAATGTGGAGCAAAAGTATTTATCATCGTCATGACGATAGCAGACATCTTGATCTGAATCAGATGTTTTCTTGCAAAAACAAATTCACAACAGGGGTTTTCTGTGGGAGAAAAGCAAAAAACCCCACTCAGGTCACTGAGTGGGGTTTTGCATTACTACGATGCTTGCTGCTGCTTTCACAGCATATTACTTAGCCTGACGATAACCTACTTTCACACTGGTTGCAGCACTATCATCGGCGCAAAGTCGTTTCACGGTCCTGTT